>Ga0213841_1000001_pt1 | contig 2098572 bp, 2040 predicted proteins | sample SWPATP23_FD_160125 | JGI IMG/M metagenome (GOLD analysis project Ga0213841, IMG submission 160125) | Coastal seawater microbial communities from Marineland, Florida, United States - SWPA TP2 #3 | ecosystem: Environmental > Aquatic > Marine > Coastal | place: USA: Florida | collected 2016-08-14 | reverse complement strand
ACGCGGCATGGCTGCATCAGGCTTTCGCCCATTGTGCAAGATTCCCCACTGCTGCCTCCCGTAGGAGTCTGGGCCGTGTCTCAGTCCCAGTGTGGCTGATCATCCTCTCAGACCAGCTATAGATCGTCGCCTTGGTAGGCCATTACCCTACCAACTAGCTAATCTAACGCGGGCCGATCTTTCACCGATAAATCTTTCCCCCGGAGGGCGTATACGGTATTACCACTCGTTTCCAAGAGCTATTCCGTAGTGAAAGGTACGTTCCCACGCGTTACTCACCCGTCTGCCACTATGTCGTTCGACTTGCATGTGTTAAGCCTGCCGCCAGCGTTCGTTCTGAGCCAGAATCAAACTCTCAAGTTGAGTGTTGATCTGACGAAAACCATCCATTGGAATATGGATAGTTACTTAAGCTGTTAAGCATTTAAGTATTGCGTTCTTTTGACGAGAAACCCTTAGTCACAAAGACCAGTATGACCTGGTCGATGGAAAAAGAATTTTCTCTCAAGAAACGCATCCGTCGTGATCGTTTGGAAAGGCCGAAGCCTTATCCGCAAGCCATCACGCCGCCTGCGTTTCTCTTCCTAATCTCTTACGATGTCAAACAGCTGGAACCGAGGCTCCGAAGGTCTCCATCAGAAGCCCGTGGGCCCGTCCGGAAGTGGCGGCTTATATGGGCCGCCGATCATCCCGTCAACACTCTTTTTCGCGCCTTCTGCAGTTGAGTGTTTGACCACCGTTCCTGCCTGAATTTTAGCGCAAATGAATTGCTTGCCGAAATGATCCGGCCCGCAAATTCGAGCGTTTCGAGGAACCGCATATATAGCCCCTGTTCGACGAAAAGTTCAAGAACTTTTTCACCAATCAGGTGAGCTTTTCAGCGGGCCCGCTTCCGATGCCCGAAGGCGTCTTCTGCGGAAGTGGCGGCTTATAAGAACCGCCGTTCTTCCCGTCAACACTCTTTTCCGCCCCTTCTGCAGTCAGGTGTCAGACACCGTTTCCGCTTTGATTTTGGCGCAAATGAACCAGCCTGCCGAAAACTATTCGGCCCGCAAATTCGAGCGTTTCTGGGAACCGACACCTTTGTTTGACCGCGGAAGAATTAGACTTCCGAACCGATCAAAACCCGCTGCCGGGCCGCGTCTGAAATCCGAAGATTTCGTCAGCGAAGTGGCGGCTTATATGGACCGCCTTTCTTCCCGTCAACACCCTTTTTCGCATCGTCTGCAGTAGAATGTTTAACCACTCAAACTGCCCTGTTTACGACGCAAAAGATCCCGTTGGCCGAAGCATGTCCGGCTCGCAGATCCGAGCGATTTCAGGGAACCGATATCGGGTCTTGCCTGGGGAAGAATTGAAAACTTCCGAAGCCAGTCAGGCGCGCCGTTACCGGGCCCCGCGTCCGAAACCCGAAGGCCTCGTCAGCGGAGGTGGCGATGTACTCCCGCCCCCCGGATCCAGCAACCCCCTATTTCAGGATTTCATCACAAAACTGCAGAGAAACGTCAGGCAATCTTCAGGGGCTTTGGAGCAAGAATCGAAACAGCCCAATGAATACGGGGCCTGTTCGCTAATACTGGGCCGAAAGGTAGGACTTCATCGCTTCTGCTTCGGCCTCTGTTTCAGCGATTTTCCACTTCACCAGATCGCCGATCGAGATCACGCCCGCCAGCTTTCCGCCCGTCAAAACGGGCAAATGGCGAATCCTGCGGTCCGTCATCAATTGGAGCGCCTCATCCACCTTGGAGCTTGAGTCGACCGTAATCACGTCGCGGGTCATTGCGTCACCCACGTTCAGGTCTAGGGCGTCGGCTCCCTGACGGGCAACATGACGGACGATATCCCGCTCTGAAAGAACCCCGACTATGCCGCCATCATCATCCAGCGCGACAACCGCGCCGATTCTCTTTGCGTCCAGCGTTTGCGCCGCAGCCGCCAATGTCTCTCCGGCGCTTACCGAAATGATGGCGAATCCCTTGTCTTTCAGAATTTGGTCTATGGTCATCCACGTCCTCCCTGGCGTTTGGGCCCCTTTGTCGGGTGCCTCGTATGGACAAAGCCTACCATAATTCTGGAAGAGACGCGATCAGGCTCCGAATCGAGCCCGTCCGGCATCGCGCACCATGACGCGAAACAGGAGTGCGCCGGCCAGATAGCCGCCGATATGGGCCTGCCAGGCGATGGCCGAACCGAACATGGATGGGCCCAGAAAAGCCAGAACAAGGTTCCCCACGAAGAATACGGCGCTGGCCGTAAGGAATCGTCTCTCCAGGATTCGCGCCGGCAGGCCGTTTTGAATCATAAGGGCCGCCGCGATCAGGCCGGAGACGCCTCCCGATGCACCAATGGCGGGCGCGCCGGTGGGATAGTGCGAGACCAGATGCGCGAGCGATCCACCGACAACCCCAGCTATGAAGAGGCCCAGAAAGGCGAGGCTCACATTCAATTGCGACCGCTTGAGTCGCGCAAAGACCGAGTAAACCGGCTTGCCGACGGCGATCAGCATGATCGTATTCATAAGGACGTGCGACCAGCTGCCATGAACCAGAGCGGTTCCGGCGAGGGGAATCAGTGCCGCCAGGGCATTGTCATAAGGCGCGTAGCCGCCCGGAATCTGCTGTCCGGTGGCCCAGCCCCAGAATCGGTCCGGAAAAACCCCGCCCAGATCCACGAAGAACATGTCCATTGATGACCCAAGCAGCAGGCGCGCACCGTGCAGAGCGATGATTCCGAGCGCCAGCGCCGTCACAAAGGGCGGGGCATTGATCATGGGGGGCGCACGCCGCGATTCGCGCATGGACGGTCTCCTGTCAGGTCTGCCCCTCATCAGATGGGACGCGGCGCACAAAATCCACCCCGCAAGACACAGAAATCCGCCACCGATTTTCGCCAATCAGGCCCCTTTCCGGCCTTCCGGTTCGCTCTAGCTGCTTCCTCATGATGATTCGTATCTACCTCTTCCTCGTGGCGGTCAGCTTTCTGGCGTTCGGAACATGGTCCTTGCTGGACCCGGCAGGCATGAGCGCAAGTCTGGGCGTTACCCTCGGCGGGCCGAACGGCATCTATGAGGCGCGCGGTATATATGGCGGCGTCAGCCTTGGGGCCGGCTTGCTGGCGCTGTCGGGCCTGATTCGCCCTCGAATGGTTCGCCCGGCGCTGTGGTTCATCACGGCTTATATGGGCGGCTACATGTTCGCGCGGGTCGCGGGCCTGATCGCTGGTGACGCGCCGACATCCAAGTTCCTGATGTTTGTCGGCTTTGAGATGACGTGCCTGGTCATCGCAATCGTATTGCTGACGGCGTACCGCCCCAAATAAAAAGCCCCGCCGGAATGGGCGGGGCTTTCCTGTTCGTGAGTCGCGGCGACGCCTAGAACGTCTTGCGGACGGTCAGGCCGTAAGTCGCCGGCTGGTTCGGATAGCCTGAGATCGAGCCATTCTGTGCCACGGCCGGGAAGGCCACGGTGATGTACTCGTCGTTGAAGATGTTCCGTCCCCAGAGCGTGAAGCTGAGACCCGATTCGGTGGTCAGGCCGGCAGACGCGTTGAACGTGCTGACTTCCTTCTGCTCGCCGATCAGGGCCTGGTTGGCTGGCTCGTCGAAATAGTCCGACTCGCTCTCATACTGCCAGTCACCCCGGATGAAGGCGTCATAGGACTTCACATTGAATGTGTAGGTTGCCGCGGTGGACGTGGACACTTCCGGAATGCCATATGGCTTCTGTCCTGAAATGTCGCCGCTCGCGGATTCCTCAAAGCTGTCATAGACCGGATCCAGGAACGTACCCGCAAAGCTGAGCAGCAGATTGTCCGTCGCGTTCCATTGCGCATCCAGTTCGAGACCTTGCGTGGACTGCTCACCCGCATTGGCCAGCGCAAAGCCTGTGCCCGTGAAGACGTTCGACTGGAAGCCTTCAATCGTCTGGTCGAAGATCGCGACGTTGAACGCAAAGTCAGAGTACGCACCTTTGAGGCCCAGTTCGAATACTTTCGATTCTTCCGGTCCGGCAAAACGGGTGCCGGTTGTCAGGTTCGGCACGAGCAGGCCGCCCTGAGCCAGCAATGCATAGTCCGCTGGTGTCGGACGGCTGTCGCGTGACAGGTTCCAGGAAGATGCCTTGAAACCGGTGGCGTAGGATCCGTAGACATTGATCGAATCCGTCACGTCGTAGGCAAGACGGAACGTCACCGACGTGTCTTCATCATCCGTCGAGCCGCTTTCCACGGCGTTCGGGAAGTTCAGGAATGGCGGCAGGAATTGCAGCTGTTGCAATGCGCCGGGTGCGCCAGCGGCCGTTGCCTGAATGGTTGCGAACTCCGTCGGGAATGCCGTCGCGAATGCAGCAACAGCCGCAGGGTCGGTCGGGTTCACGCCAGCCTGCAGGAGCAGGCCGCCAGCCGTTGCCTGACTGATGAATGGCGCCGCCGTGTTCAGGTCAACCGCGGCGAACGTATCGGTCGAAACCGCGTTCGAATACGCATCCTTGCTAACCTGTGTGTAGTTCAGGCCAAAGGTCGCGGTCAGGCGATCGGTGACTTCATAGTCAATCGTACCGAACAGGGACGCGGACGTGTCGTCCTGGCCGTAATACTCTGTGAAGCCCTGCCCCGGCTGGAAGAAGGTGCCGCTCGGCACGCCGAACACAACAGGCTCAAGCGATGTCAGCAGGCCGGAAGACAGGATGTCGATATAGCCGCGAATGTCGCTGCCATAGAGCAGCTGGTTCTCGATCTCGACGGTTTCGTCGAAATAGAAGCCGCCGATCATCCAGCTCAGCGGGCCATTGCCGTTTGAGGTCAGGCGGACTTCCTGGGTGAAGGTCTCGATTTCCACGTCGTCAGACTTGCGGCCGAGCAGGTCGGCGCTGGTGAAGTCCGAATCCTGGTTCGTGCTGAGGTCAGACGTGCGGTAGGACGTGATGCTGGTAAGCGTGAACGCGTCCAGATCATAGTCTCCCTGCAGGGAGATGCCGCTGTTCTTGATCAGGTTCTCGGAACCGAAATTGTACGACACTTCATAGGAGAACGGATCCTCGGCGACGAGATTGCCGCCCAGCGCCAGAATGGCTGCGCCGGTCGGTCCGTTGATGACGTTCGCGGCAGCACAGCAGATTTCGTCGATTTCGTCATAATCCGCGATCACACGGAAGGAGAGGTCTTCGTTCGGCTCCCACAGAAGGTCGCCGCGAATGCCCCAACGATTGCGCTCGTTCGTATCCGGGCCATCGCCCAGATCTTCGACATAGCCGTCGCGCGTGTTGAAATTGCCGCCGAGGCTGAACGCGACCGTGTCAGACAACGGGCCGGTGACGAATGCGCCCGCGCGGTAGCCATTGTAGTTGCTGACAGTGCCTTCAACATTGCCGCCCCATTCGAATTGCGGCTTCTGCGTCACGATGGAGATGACACCTGCGGAGGCGTTCTTGCCGAACAGGGTTGATTGCGGCCCGCGAAGAACTTCGACGCGTTGCAGGTTTGGCAGGTCAGAGATCTGCGATGTCGAACGCGACCGATACACGCCGTCCACGAACACACCCACGGACGGCTCGATGCCGGCATTGTTCGCGCCGTTACCGAAGCCACGGATGATGAAGTTTGTGTTCGAAGAAGACTGCTGCTGGCTGACGCGCAGCGATGGCACGACAGACTGAAGATCGCCCAAATCCACAATCTCTGCCTTTTCGATGACGCTTTCATCGACCACGGAGACCGCAACCGGCACATCCTGCAGCGTCTGCTCGCGCTTGGTGGCCGTGATGGTGACAGTTTGGAGTGTGCGGCTTTCATCCTCTTCAGGCGCGTCTTGGGCGACGGCAGGCATGGAGAGAACGGCAAATGCGGCAAAGCCCGCGCTGAGGGTGAGCGCCGTTTTGAACTTCGGAGCACCCGAGACAACAAATTTTCTGGATTTCACGTGAAGGTCCCTTTGAGCAAATTTCTGTTTTTGGTGTGGGAGGAATTTCGTCAGCTGCGCTGTACAGGATGAGGACTAATCAAATGGTAATGCATGACAAGGTGTCACCATGAGTTAAGAGCCCGGAATTGTCAGAGAGTGTGATTTCACAGCCTCATCTCGCTACTGCCGACCGTGAAACAAACACAATCTTGCGCGATTTCACCTATGCCCCGCGCAACCATTCCGTGCCGCGAATCAGTTGAGCGCCCTCAGCCGGACTTCAGCGTCGGTCAGAGTGTTCCGAGTCGAGACTCTCATGTCCCACGATCGTGCCAGCCCACGCTCAAATCCCGGCGAAAACATCCTGACCGGGGAAAAACGCGACCTCTTCCGCTTGTAATTCCCCCGACCGGGGAATTGCGAACTGGAATATTTATTGCGGTTTACAACTCCACTCTGGCCCGGCTGGGCCCCTAGATTACGATGGAGCCCCCGCTCAACATGCAAGACCGGTCTATACACCCCAACACCCGCATCATGCTGGAAGCATGGAAACGCATGAGCGTTGATCCGATCGCGTATGAGGACCAGACTCCTCGCGCAAATGATCATCCGGATCTGATCGCGAACATCTTCATGATCGAAGCGACCGAAGACGGCGCCTGGATCTTCCGGACAGCTGGCGACGGCGTGTCAGACCTGCTGGGTCGGTCCCTGCCAAATCACGACTTCCTCAATCTGTGGACCGGTCCGGACCGCGCCATGATCAGCGGCTTTCTCGATGCGGTGCGGGCCGACGGCGCGCCGGGCGTCATCCGCGGTCGCGGTGAAACCCTGACCGGCCAGCGGGTCGAAATCGAGATCACCACAATGCCTCTGGCCCAGACCGGCATGCCGAAATCCTCGACACGCTTCCTCGGCCTGTACCAGACCCTTGGTGGTACAGGCATCCTGAAGGGTCGCCCGATCTGGCGTCACCGCGTCGCCATGCTGGTGCCGCCGGACACCCAGCCCGTCGAGCCGACGCTGAAACTGGTCTCCAACAACATCCATTAGCGACTGGCCGGAACCGGTCAGGCGGCGACTGTTTCCGGCGCCTCCGCGGCCAATGCCGGCCGGCCCAGGATCATGTCTGCGGCCTTTTCGGCAATCATGATGGTCGGCGCATTCGTGTTGCCGCCGATCAGGGTCGGGATCACGGACGCATCCACGACCCGCAATCCATCGACGCCGCGCACGCGCAATTCTCCATCCACCGGGCTGTCATCGTTCACGCCCATCGCAACCGTGCCGATCGGATGATAGATCGTCTCGCCACAGCGGCGGATAAAGGCGTCTATCTCTTCATCGGTTTTCACGCTCTCGCCCGGCATCATCTCTGCGCCGGTGAAGGGCTGCAGCGCATTCTGACCGCAGATATCGCGGATCATCTTCACGGATTCCCGCATGGCGCGGCGGTCTTCTTCTGCCTCGAGATAGTTCGGATCGATGGCGGGATGCGCGAACGGGTCTGCCGAAGCCAGACACACCGTGCCCCGGCTTTCCGGGCGCAGCTGGCAGGAATGGACCGTGTAGCCATCCTTGTTCGCCTGGTGCTTGGCGTGATCCATCATGATGGCGTTCACGAAATGGAGCTGCAGGTCCGGCATCTCCAGCCCTTCGCGGGATTTCAGGAATGCGCCGGCCTGCAAATGGTTGTCGGCACCTGCGCCGGTCTGGTTCACGAGATACTGGATGCCGACGCCCAGCTTCTTCAGGCCCTTCTGCATGGAATAGGCAGAGATTGGCTGGGTCATTTCGTGGATCACGGTGACATCCAGATGGTCCTGCAGGTTCTGGCCGACATTCGGGGACTTCACCTTGGTCTGGATGTCGAACCGGCCGAGATGGTCTGGATTGCCGATCCCCGACAGCTGCAGCAATTGCGGTGACTGAACGGCGCCGGCGCAGACGATCACTTCGCCCGAGGCATGGATCTCCTGCGTGAGACGGCCCTTGCCTTCGACCACTTCCACGCCTGTCGCGCGGCCATTCTCGATCAGGACACGCGTCACCATGCCGGTGGAGATCACGGTGAGATTGTCCCGCACGCCGACGATGGGACGCAGATAACCGAAGGATGCGCTCCAGCGCTCGCCCTTGTGGATTGTCCGCTGATAGCGGCCGAAGCCTTCCTGGTCAGCGCCGTTGAAATCCTTTGTGCTCTTGTAGCCTGCCTGCTCACCGGCCTGCAGGAAGGCACGGTAGACCGGCGATGAGAGCGGGCTCTCGGAAACTTTCAACGGGCCGTTGCCGCCGTGGAAGTCGCTGTCGCCGCCCTCATAGCCCTCAGATTTCTTGAAATAGGGCAGCACATCCGCAAAGCTCCAGCCGCGCAGCCCCATCTGGGCCCACTGGTCATAGTCTCGCGCATGGCCCCGGATGTAGATCATGCCATTGATGGATGAGGACCCGCCCCAGCCTTTTCCGCGCGGCCACCATAGCTTGCGACCGTTCATATGCTTCTGTGGCTCGGTCCAGAAGCCCCAGTTAAAATCCCCTTCCGCCTTGATCAGGTTTCCAACTCCGGCGGGCATGCGCACCATCAGGTTGTTATCCTTCTTGCCGGCCTCGATCAGGCAGACCCTGACGGACGGATCTTCGCTCAACCTGTTGGCAAGAGTACAGCCGGCGCTTCCCGCACCCACGATAATATAGTCGTATGTCTCCAGCACCGGAGGACCTCCCAATAAACCTTATAGTGAAAGATTAGCCTGAATCTTTCTGTTCTCAGCAACAGTTTGTGAACGAAACTCAGCTAAGTAAAGGCTTGATGGAGAAGAACAGACAGGTTGCCGTAACGGACTCAGGAGAATCCACATGCCCGCACTAGATTTGTCTGTGCCTCAATTCAATCCCGTCATCAAATCCGAGGAAGATCGCCGCAAATACCAGCGTGTGGATCTTGAACTTGAGGGCTGCTTCCTGGATGAATCCAGCGAAGACCATCAACTTGTCACCGAAAACCTGTCCTGCTCCGGCGCCTATCTGCGCGCTGCGACCGTACCGGAACACGGCGCCAATGTGATCTGCTATTTCGACGATCTGGGCCGCGTGGCCGGGCGTGTGGTGCGTACCTCCAAGGATGGCTTCGCCGTTGAGTTCAACGTCGTGCCGCACAAGCGCAAGAAACTGGCCGACCGTCTGAGCTGGCTGGTCAACAAGGATCTGATGGAAGCCCCGGAACAGCGCGCTGCGGCCCGCTTCCCGACTGGCGGCCCGGCCTTTATCGCACGCAAGGACGGTCTTCAGATCCCATGCACGGTCATGGATATCTCCCTGACCGGCGCGAGCTTCAAGACAACCGGCCAGTTCCAGACCCCGCCGATCGGCGAAGTCGTCACGGCAGGCAATCTGCGTGGCCGCGTCGTGCGCTCGAACGGTGTGGAATTCGCGGTGAACTTCCTGCGCCCGGACGAAGCTGACGCGGATTCCTAATCGATCCGCTTCAGGCTGGCGCGGTGACGCTTCCAGTTCTCGACATAATGGACCGCTGACATCCTGATCACCTGAACCTGGTGATCGGAGATCTCTTTGACGATCTTGCCCGGCGCGCCCATGACGAGCGAATTGTCCGGAATGACCTTGCCTTCGGGGATCAGGGCATGTGCCCCGATGATGCAATTCTTTCCGATCTTCGCATTGTTGAGGATGGTGGAGCCGATGCCGATCAGCGTTTCGTCGCCGATGGTACAACCATGCAGCATAACCATGTGGCCGACGGTGACGTCACGCCCGATGGTCAGCGGGCTGCCGACATCGGTGTGCAGCACGCTGCCATCCTGGATGTTGGAATTCTCGCCAATCGTGATCGGGTCATTGTCGCCGCGCAGCACCGCGCCATACCAGACCGACGCATTTTCCTTCAGGATGACATTGCCCATGACCTGCGCATTTTCGGCGACCCAGTAATTGCCGCTCTCAGGCAGCTGCGGGCGGGTTCCGTCAATCTCGTAAATGGCCATAGGGTCTCCTGTTTATATTCGCGCGGAATTTTCATTTAATCTTCTGATAACCTTGCTACACTCTAATCATCAACAGATTCGGAGTTGGAGACGGTCATCACACGATCCTGTCACACCCCGCCGCCCGGTGATACGTCCCGGGATCTGGCCACGCCGCCCACCGGGCGGACGGCCCTTTCTTCCTCCCAGTTTCCGCCAAGCCATCGCGCGAGTTCGCCGGTGGCTTTTTTCTTGCCCGTAACCAAGGAGACCTTCCATGGGTAAACGCAATGCAGCAAAACGGATGAAGCACGGTTCCGAAGTGAACCTGAACGCGTGGTTCGAGGAGGGCGCCCGTAACAAGGGGCCAAAGCTGCAGGCCATAGAAGGCGGCCGGGGCTGGCACCCGGACGATTCAGACGCCCGATCGGATCATCAGCGTGCTGAAAATGGGCGGACGCAGAAATACCAGAAAACGGTCAAGCCGCGCACGGAAAACCAGGCCGAGCTGATGAAGGCGATGGATGAAAAAGCCCTCGTCGCCGCGCTTGGCCCGGCCGGCACGGGCAAGACATATCTCGCCGTCTGCAAGGCGGTGGAAGCCCTGCAAAAAGGCAAGGTGGCGCGCATCATCCTGTCCCGTCCCGCGGTTGAGGCAGGCGAACAGATCGGCTTCCTGCCCGGCGCGATGGAAGACAAGCTGGCCCCCTATCTGCGCCCCCTTTATGACGCGCTGTCGGATCGGCTGTCGCCCGGACAGCTGAAGCACATGCTGGCCGAGGGCGTGATCGAGATTGCCCCCATCGGCTTCATGCGGGGCCGTACCCTGAACAATGCCTTCATCGTGATCGACGAGGCGCAGAACTGCACCTACACTCAGCTGAAGATGCTGCTGACGCGGCTTGGCTGGCACTCCACGATGGTGATCACGGGCGACCCGGCCCAGTCAGACCTGCTGCCGGAATTTTCCGGCCTCGCCACAGCCGCAGAACGACTCGAGAAACTGGGCGGCGCGTCTGTCGTCCGCCTCGAAGGCAAGGACGTGGTGCGCCACCCACTGGTCGCGGAAATGCTGGACGTTCTGTAGCTTCCGACCTTTCCTGCATAGCTTCGCCCGCCCCTGCCACAGACAGAGGGCGGGCGATTTTCATTTCAGTACGTATCAGGATGAATTGATCAGCTCATCGCGCGCATAGGTGTCGAGATCATCCAGCCATTGGCGATACTCCGCTGGCAACGTTCCGCGAGACGCCAATCGACGTAAGCGGCCGAGTGGCGAAGTGCGCCCGAACGGCGCTTTTGGTTGTGCCTCACCGCCCTCATACTGCTCCCGCCAGAGCGCCCGCAGCCCGGCCTGTCGTGCCCGCCATTTGGCAAGGCGAAGCGCCGCCGTATCCGGATCCCGGAAGGCCATCTCCAGACGCTTCAGGCGCAGCTGCAAAGGCTGCAGGGAAATGCTCTTCGGGGTTTCGGCAGCCTTCAGGGCGCGGAGCTCTGATGGCAGCAATTTCCAGTCCATGCCCGGCATCCAGATGCGCGGCGGCTCTGCAAAGCGTTCTGTCTTCCGGCGCGATGTGTCAGCCTCCCACAGCAGGAAAGGCGTTGGGATGCGGGGGCCGAACGGCTCAGGCCGCGGGCTGGTCTTGTCCGGCGAGGGCGGCGCGTTCGGATTCACTGCCTTCGCCTGCGCTCGCGGCAGGATCGGCTCGACCTCTATCTGCAAGGCCACCATCAGGATCATCCGGCGCAGCATCGCCTCGGCCGCCCGCAACCGCCGCAGCACGAAATTGTAGTAGCGACGCGGCACAGGCTGGCTGACCGATCGCCGGGTTAGCTCCAGCAGCGACGCAAAGATGTGGCCCAGCATCATCCAGCTGTCATCCAGGAATATCTCGGCGTCAGGCGAAAGCGGTTTCATGCGAACCATCATCGCCTCACTTTGCGCACCGGGGACGAAAAAATTTCCTGTCCCCGCCCCGCGGCGCTGTTCTCTGCAAGCACGGCTGATCCCCTGGGCAGCGACGGGTCAGCCCTATCCCCGTGACTTCGTAGGATAGCAAAAGGCAATGAAACATATTTGCAAATGATTTGCATTTGCATTATGAGGTGAGCGCCCTTCGAGTCTGTCCTGCCAATACCATCGTTCAGGAGTCGCCCATGTCGCGCACTGTCGTCCCTATCACTCCGCCGCGCCCATCGTCCCTATTGTCACCAACGGCATACTGGAACAGGCAGGGCGCGGATCGCTGGCGACGCAACGCTCACCACCTGGAAGCGGCGCTCGCCCCTTTCTCAAAGGACATTATCGGTCATCTGGGGCCGGACCCGGATGCCCGGATCGTCGACATTGGCTGTGGTACGGGGGACCTGACGGTAGAGCTTTCCCGCTTCCTGCCAAAGGGCCAGGCCATCGGCCTCGATATTTCCCTGCCACTGCTGGAAGTCGCGCTGTCGCGCCCCGAGGCGCGGACGTCGCTGTCTGTCGGCTTTGCCTCTGGGGATGCCGGCCGGTGGCAGCCGGACAAGAAGTTCGATGGTGCCGTATCCCGTTTCGGCGTGATGTTCTTTGAAGATCCGGTCGCATCATTCGGCAATATCCGGAACATGCTGAAGCCGGGCGGAAAGCTCGTCTTCGCAAGCTGGGCAGGCATGGCCGAGAATGAGTGGGTGATGGCACCGTTCCGCGCCATGCTGGACTATATCGGCTCCGGACAGCCCAGCGAACCGCCCCTGCCACCTGCCGATGCCCCCGGCCCGTTCTCGCTCGCAAGCGCGGAGCGAACACGGTCCATTCTGGCGCGGTCAGGCTGGACCCAAATAGAACTGCATCCCTGGATCGGCCATCTGGCTTTTGAATTCATGCGCTCCCTCGACGATCTGGTGGATTTCATGATCGGCATCGGCGGCGTGGCGCGTCTGTTGGAGGCTGGCATGGTCGACGCGCCGGAGGCCCGTCATGTGCTGACCAAATTCCTGGCGCCGATCTGGGAAGACGGCACCGCCACCACATGGCGCGCGCAGGCCTGGATCGTCACGGCGATCGCGCCAGAGGCATAGCACTCCCGAGCCGTCGCCTTTGCCGCGCGACGCCCTATGTTCCGGTCCATGACTGACAGACAAATCCCCGCCGCGCCGCTAGCGCTTGGCCTTGCCGGACTGATTCCCTTCATCTGGGGAACGCTCAGCCTGTTCATCCCTGCACTGCACGAATTCGGCACCGCCGCCTTCGGCGCGCGCTTTGTCGGGCCGTATGTGCAGGTCTTCTACGGCGCGATCATCCTCGCCTTCATGTCAGGCGTGCTCTGGGGCTTTGCCACGAAATCCAGCGGGCGCGAGGCCAGCATCGGCTATGGGCTCAGCGTGCTGCCTGCGCTCTGGGCGTTCTTTGCCACAGGCGGAGGCCATACCTCCGCCGCGTGGGGATTGGTCGTCGGCTATCTGGGCCTGCTCGGCATCGAGACCTGGTTCGTGCAGCGCGAGCTTGCTCCCGGCTGGTGGATGCGCCTGCGCCTGATCCTGTCAGCCGTGGTGATCACCTGCCTGACAGTCACGGCGCTGGCTTAGGCCCCTATTCCTCGTCCTCGTTCTTGGCCACGGAGGCGGCCAGGGCGGCGGAGAGGAAGAGATCGATGTCGCCATCGAGGACTCCGGACGTGTCGGAGGTTTCCACTTCGGTCCGCAGATCCTTCACCATCTGGTATGGCTGGAGCACATAGGAGCGGATCTGGTGGCCGAAGCCGATGTCGGTCTTGCCGGCATAGCTGGCATCGGCGACTTCGCGGCGCTTCTGCAGTTCCAGTTCGTACAGTTTCGAGCGTAGCATCTGCCAGGCCTGATCGCGGTTGCGGTGTTGCGACCGGTCATTCTGACACTGGACCACAATGCCTGTCGGCTCGTGCGTCAGGCGGACGGCGGAATCGGTCCGGTTGACGTGCTGGCCACCAGCGCCGGAGGCGCGATAGGTGTCCGTGCGCACATCGGACGGGTCGATCTCGATCTCGATATTGTCGTCGATGACGGGCGTGACGGCGACCGAGGCGAAGCTGGTATGACGGCGCGCGGAGGAATCGAAGGGCGAAATCCGCACGAGGCGATGCACGCCGGTCTCCGATTTCAGCCAGCCATAGGCGTTGTCGCCCTTGATCTGCAGCGTGGCGGACTTGATGCCGGCTTCCTCGCCCTCGCGCTCGTCCATCTCCTCGACCTTCATGTCATGAGCCTCGGCCCAGCGGACATACATGCGGCGCAGGATAGAGGCCCAGTCCTGGCTTTCTGTGCCGCCCTCGCCCGCATTGATCTGGATGAAGCAGTCATTGCCATCGGCCTCACCCGACAGCAGCGCTGCCAGCTCTGCCTTCTCGGCGCGCTCGGCGGCCTTTTTGAGGTTGGTTTCGATGTCCGCGATCATGTCGGCGTCGCCCTCGGCGAGTTCGAGCAATTCCTCGGCATCGTCGGCTTCGCGCTGCAGGGTCTCGACGGTGTCGATCCCGTCGGCCAGGCGCTGGCGTTCGCGCATCATGGCCTGAGCGGCCTGCGGGTCGTCCCAGAAATCAGGGCGCTCGGAGAGCGCGGTCAGCTCATCTAGGCGTTTTGTGGCAGTATCCCAGTCAAAGACGCCTCCGTAGCAAATCGGCGGACTGGCGGATCTGGTCTGTGAGGGATTTGATTTCTGCGGACATGGGATCTGCCTCTTATGGTCTTGTTCGATAAAAACTGGAAAGGCGGGGCATAGCGCGCCCGCCTTTCTGCGTCAAAAGCAACTGCGTCAGTAAACGTCGCCGAGACTGTCATCCACGGGCGCTTCGGGCGCCGGACGGGGCTGGGCCGGCTGAAACGGGAAGCCTTCATCGCTCTCCTCGACAATTCCGGCGTCCCGCTCAGGGTCGAACCCGCCGCTGGACCGGCCGGTGCCGCCGCCGCAATTGCCGGAGATCGACAGGCAGTCGCTGGTGTCGGTGAAGGCGCTCATGCCGGGCTCTGTGCCAGGGCGGAAGGCCTCGTCGATGATGACGGCGGTATCCGGGCCGGGCAGTTCGCCATTGCGGGCATCCACTTTCACCAGGCGCACACCGGGCGGGATGCGGAATGGCGTTGCTGGCTCGTCTGCCAGGGCGCGTTCCATGAATTCGGTGAAGATTGGCGAGGCAACAGAGCCGCCCGCTTCGCCTTCGCCGAGAGAGCGGTTGTCATCAAAGCCGACGCGCACACCCACGACGAGGTCTGGCGAGAAGCCCATGAACACCGCGTCGCGATAATCATCCGTGGTACCCGTTTTACCAGCCAGCGGCTTGCCGACGCGGCGGGCCCGGCGGCCCGTGCCGCGCTCGACCACGCCTTCCAGCATGTGGGTCACCTGATAGGCAACGATCGGGTCGAGCACCTGCTCGCCCACTTCTGCCAGTTGCGGCGGTTCGGCGCCGTCCCAATCGTCCGCAGAGCATCCATCACACAGGCGCTCATCATGGCGGAACAGGGTGCGGCCATGACGGTCCTGCACACGGTCCAGAAGGGTCGGGTTGATCTTCCTCCCGCCATTCACGAAGCCCGCATAGCCGCGCGCAACATCAATCAGGTACGCGTCACCCGCGCCAAGGGACATGGCCGGATAGGGCGGCAGGTCCTCATAGACGCCCATCCGCTCGGCCAGTTCGGAAACCGCTTCCATGCCGATGTCCTGCGCCACGCGGGCGGTGACCAGGTTTAGCGATTTCTCCAGCGCGACGCGCAGGGTGACCATGCCGTAGGTGCGCCCTTCGGTATAGTTGGACGGACGCCAGTAATCATCCGTAGACACATCGAATGCCACAAACGGGGCGTCCAGCATGCGCGAGGCAGGCGTATAGCCCCGCTCCAGTGCCGCCGCATAGACGAACGGCTTGAAGCTGGAGCCCGGCTGGCGCTTGGACTGCGTGACCCGGTTATAGCTCGACTTGAAGAAGGAATAGCCGCCCTGCATGGCAAGGATACGGCCCGTATGCGGATCCAGCGCCACGAGGGAGCCGTCCACTTCCGGCACCTGACGCAGGATGGCGTTGCCAACCGGCACCAGCATCGGCTCGGGTTCCGGCTCGTCGATCTCGTCGCCATCGGGGTCAAGCTCCTGCTCTGCCGGGGCTGACGTTTCATCCGCATTCAGAACCTTGCGCTTCAGCTCCGCCAGGACGACGTCGCCGACATTCAGCCCGCCCTTGCCCTCTGCGGGCTTGTAGGTGGCGGCCCATTCGACTTCCTCGGCGGGCAGCGGAATTGTGGCGCCATCGGTCAGCAGAAGCTGCGCGCCGCGTGAACCGGTGCTGGTCACCAGCGCGGCTTCCCACGTGCCATAGCCGCCGGGCAGCGTCACATCGTTCAGCTGCTCCAGAACGTCATCGGCCTTGGCATCGAGACGCGTGACCGGCCCACGCCAGCCATGACGGCGGTCATAGGCGATCAGGCCGTTCTGAAGGGCGTCCTGCGCGGCCAGCTGAAGCTTCGTGTCGATGGTCGAGCGGATGGAAAGCCCGCCCTGTTGCAGCGTGTCTTCGCCATAATTCTTGATCAGGTCACGGCGCAGTTCCTGCACGAAATAGGTCGCCGCGGCGTATTCCGGGCCTTTCAGGCGACGCGTTGTGGTCAATGGCAGCGCCATCGCCTCTTCGGCTTCCTCGCGCGTGATATAGCCATCATCGACCATGCGGCCGAGCACATAGTTGCGGCGGGCCAGCAGGCGCTTGGGGCGGCTGTACGGGTTCACCGAAGACGGGGCCTTGGCCAGCGAAGCCAGGATGGCCGCTTCGGACAGGTCCAGCTCAGGCAGCGATTTGTCGAAATAGTTCAGCGCCGCAGAGCCCACCCCGTAGGAGCGATAGCCGAGATAGATTTCGTTCAGGTAGAGTTCGAGGATCTCTTCCTTGGAGAATTCCTTCTCCATGCGCTGGGCGATGATGGCTTCCTTGGCCTTGCGCGTGAGGTTCTGCTCGCGCGTCAGCAGCATGTTCTTGGCAACCTGCTGCGTGATGGTCGACCCGCCTTCCAGCCCGCCGGATCCGGTGATCTTGTTCTTGGCGGAGTTCACCCCGCCGCGCACGATGCCTTTGTAGTCGAGGCCGCCATGCGTGAAGAAGGTTTTGTCTTCCGCCGCCACGAAGGCGTGGACGACATGGTTCGGGATCGACTCATAGGGCACGAAGACGCGGTGCTCTCTTGCGAATTCGGCAATCAGCGTTCCATCGCCGGCATGGACGCGCGACGTGATCGGCGGCTCATACTGTTTCAGCTTGTCGATGGACGGCACCTGGCGACCGAGCGCGGCGAAATACAGCCACAGCGCCACAAAGCCGAGCGCTGCGAGAATAAAGCCGAGGATCAGCAGGCGTCTTGCCCACGTCCAGACCCAGGGTGGCCCCGGCAGGAAGCTGCGCTCTGGCTCTGGTTCCTGCATGTGCGGATTCATTTGGTTCGACATAGTTTTCCCGTCAGCGTTCGCATCGCGGAATCGCATTGATATCCGGCGATAGTAAGGCGCGTCGGAGGCGGGTAAAAGGTCTCAGCTGCCTGACAGTTTCGTCAGATATCCTGCCGGTCGATCTCGCCGTCACCGATGGACACGCTCGGCAGGGCCTGACGCTCTGGTTTTGGCGTCGTCAGGCCATTGGCCAGCTTGTCTTCCAGCTCAGCGCGCTGCTTGGCTGGGGGGCGGGCCTCGATTGCGTTCTGCCAGGCTTCGCGTGCTGCTTCCTCATCGCCCTGATGCCAGTAGATGTCGCCCAGATGGGTCTCGATTTCCCAATGCTTGTGCGGTTTCAGCTCGGCGCGTGACTGTTCGATCAGGCGCTGTGCGTCCTTCAGGTGGCCGAGGCGGTAATAGGCCCAGCCAAGCGAGTCCGCGATGTAGGGATCGCGCTCTGCCAGGGACCGTGCACGGTACAGCACCTTGAAGCCTTCCTCGTACTTGTCGGTATTCTCGATCAGGAAATATCCCAGAGAATTCAGCGTGTAAGGGTCGTTCGGACGGCCCAGCAGCTCTGTGCGCAAAATGGCCAGTGCGGGATTGATCTCCCCCACCTTGCCGAGGGCGTTGGCCAGCGCCATGCGCCGGTCATGCGTGTCGTCCAGCTCCCGGGCCTTCTCGGCATGGTAGGCCGCCGCCTTGAGATCTCCGAACTGGTCATTGATCTCCGCTGCCAGTCCGTGGGCGGAGGCGCGCTCGGCCTGGTTGGAGGCCAGCGTGATCACTTCCTCCACCAATTCGGTCGACCCGTCCTTGTCGTGAAGCATCGTGCGCAGCTGCAACGCGCCGTAGAGCGTCTGCAGCCGGTCATCCTCGTCGGTGATCTCCAGCGCGCGGCTGACGGCGGCGCGGGCCTCGTCTTCCTTGCCCGACATGATCAGCGCCTGCCCGGCAGCAATCTGCAGCGTGGCAGTATCCTCCGGCGCGCTCATCGCGACATGGGCGACGCCTTCATAGAGGGCGTGTTCGTAAAGCTGGTCGATGACCGCAGCGCGCAGGCCTTCGTCTTCCGGATTGATCAGCAGCGCCACCTGGTCAAAGGCCGAGCGCTGGTCGTCAAACCCTTCGATGCGACCGCCCATCATGATGGTGCGGATGATGCGCTGTTCCTGCAGGGCACGGGAGACATCCGCCAGCGACTGGGTGAAGGCGGCGGGCACATCCAGCGCCTCATTGTCGAGATTCTTGCCGGTTTCGAGGCTTTCCAGCGCGGCGGCGTAGCTGATCGCCTCTTCCGGCTCGGCATCGGCCAGTTTCTGATAGACAGCCTTTGCTTCCTCGATCCGGCCAAGGCGCTGAAGCAGCAGGGCATGGCGGGAAATCACCGTGCGGACATGGCTGTAGAGCAGCCCCTTCGGGTCGAATTGGTGTTCCGGAGCCTCGATCTCTGCGGGCGTCATGAATTCATAGACTGCGAGCGCCTGCTCTGGCCGGCCCAGGGCTTCCAGCATGGCGGCCAGCGAGAGGTCCCCTGTCAGGCCGGGCATGGAGCCAGCGGCGCCGCGATGGCGTTCAATCGCCTCGTCGGGCTTGCCTTCCATCGCCAACAGCCACGCATCGAGGAACGCGTAGAACCCCGTCTCGCTGTCTTCGTCATCCTGGCTGTTGGAGGATTTCAGGATGTTGCGCGCGGCCAGCGTGTCACCATCGGCAGCGCGGTCCAGCGCGAGAAATGCATCAAACAGCGGGCTGACATCCCGGTCTTCCTGAGACAGGCCGGAGGTCATTTCCAGGAACGCGGCCATGTCGCCCGCTTTCACGGCGTCCAGCGGCGCGGGATAAGCCGAAATGCCGACCGGCATGCCATTGTCGCCAAGAACTGCCGTGGCACGCGCCGCCGGGGACAGCGGAATGCTGCTCTCAATGATGGGCGCGTCGACCTCTGCCACTTGCTGCGCCGGGGCCGGTTCGGTGGCACAGGCGCTCATCATGGCGGAAAGGGTCAGGGCAGAGGCGGCAAGGGTCAGTCTGAAACGCATGGTGATGGGGCTTGCTCCGAATTCGCTTTGACGGTGAGTGAAGCAGCCGGATGCGGCGAGAGCAAGGCGCGAAATGGAGAAAGCGCGGCAGGGTTAACCCCACCGCGCTTTCCGGAAACCATGACCTGAGAGGCCCGATTACATGTTCGGATAGGCCGGGCCGCCGCCGCCTTCCGGCACGGTCCAGTTGATGTTCAGATTCGGGTCCTTGATGTCGCAAGTCTTGCAGTGAATGCAGTTTTGCGAGTTGATCTGGAACTTCAGCTCACCGCCTTCCTCGATCCACTCGTACACACCGGCCGGGCAGTAGCGCGCCGACGGACCGGCATAGACGTCATGCTCGGAGGCCTTCTGAAGCGCCATGTCCTTCACGACAAGGTGAACAGGCTGGTCTTCGCCATGATAGGTGTTGGTGAAGGAAACATTGGTCAGCTTGTCGAAGCTGATCACGCCATCGGGCTTTGGATACTCGATCGGCTTGAACTTCTTCGCAGGCTTCAACGCCGCGGCATCGGTCTTGCCGTGGCTCAGCGTGCCGAAGAAGGAGAAGCCGCCAAACAGGCTGGAGATCCACATTTCGAGACCGCCGAGCGGAATGCCGATCGCGGTGCCGAGCTTGGACCAGAGCGGCTTCACGTTCCGCACCTGCTTCAGTTCCTTGTAGACGGAAGACGCTTTGTAAGCCTCTTCATAATCGGTCAGCACATCGCCCTGACGGCCACCCTTGATCGCAGCATAGGCCGCTTCCGCGCCCATCATGCCGGTGAGGATGGCGTTGTGGCTGCCCTTGATGCGGGGCACGTTGACAAAGCCTGCGCCGCAGCCGATCAGCGCGCCGCCCGGGAAGGCCAGCTTCGGAACGGACTGGAAGCCACCCTCGGTGATCGCCCGCGCGCCATAAGCCACGCGCTTGCCGCCCTGCAGGTGAGGCAGAACGGATGGGTGGTGCTTGAAGCGCTGGAACTCCTGATATGGCGAGATGTACGGGTTCTCATAGTTCAGGTGAACCACGAAGCCGACCGATACAAAGGGCTCGCCATTATCTCGGAAGTGATAGAGGAAGCTGCCGCCGCCGGTCTTGTTGTCGAGGGGCCAGCCCATTGTGTGCTGGACATACCCTTCGTCGAACTGGTCTTCCGGAATGGACCACAGCTCTTTCAGGCCGATGCCGAATTTCTGCGGGTCGCGGCCCTCGTCCAGATTGTACTTGGCGATCAGCTGCTTGGTCAGCGAGCCGCGAGCGCCTTCAGCGAACAGGACGTATTTGCCCAGCAACTCCATGCCCGGCTCATAGTCGGCCTTGTGAGAGCCATCGGCCGCGATGCCCATGACGCCGGCCACGATGCCTTTCACTTCGCCATTCTCGCCCATGACGAGGTCAGACGCGGCAAAGCCCGGGAAGATTTCGACGCCGAGATTTTCGGCTTCCTGTCCAAGCCAGCGGGTCACGTTCGCCAGCGAGCCGGTGAAGTTGCCGTGGTTCTTCATGAAGCCCGGCATTGGCAGCCAGGAAATGTCGGCCTCGCCGTTCGGTCCGAGGAATTTGAACTTGTCGCCGGTCACTTCCGTCTTCAGCGGACGGTCATCGCGCGTGCGCCAGTCAGGGATCAGCTTGTCGAGGCCGACCGGGTCCATGACCACGCCGGACAGGATGTGAGCGCCGATCTCGCCGCCCTTCTCGATCACGACCACTTCAATGTCTTCGCCAGCTTCCTGTGCCAGCTGTTTCGCGCGGATCGCCGCGGACAGACCCGCAGGACCGCCGCCGACGATGACCAGGTCATATTCCATCGACTCGCGCTGAATAGCGTCATCAGCCATTGGTTTCTCCTCCTTGCGGGTGATAGGTTGCCCGCTCATAAGCCCATTTGGTAAAGCAATTACAGCGTCTATCAGGAAGGTCCAGAGCGTCCAGATGCCCGCCCCTGCGTCAATTGATGCCATTCAAGCCCTCACCGAATGGTGGGGCGACATGGGCGTGGAGGTCGATGACGCCGCGGTGCAGGCCTATCTGAAGGTCGCCGAAAGCGCTGCGCCCGCCGCACCTGCAGCAGCTGCAACGCCTGCACGGCGTCCACGTCGCAAGAAAGTCGACTGGATCGAAGAGGCCAGAACCGCCGCAGCAGCGTGTGATTCGGTCGAGGCGCTGAAAGCAGCCATCGAAGCGTTTGATGGCAGCCCCCTGAAAGGCGCTGCAGAAAATACAGTTGTCTATGATGGGACACCCGGCGCGAGCCTGATGGTGATCGGCGAAGGACCCGGCGCAGAAGAGGATCGCCGCGGCCTGCCCTTTGTGGGGAAAGCCGGTCAGTTACTGGACCGCATGCTTGCCGCCATCCAGCGCGACCGCACCGAAAACGCCTTCATCACGAATGTGAATTACTGGCGCCCACCCGGAAACCGTAATCCGGAAGCCGAGGAACTGGCCGTGTGCCGCCCCTTCGTGGACCGGATGATCGAACTGAGCCAGCCGAAAGTGATCATCGCAGCGGGCGGCGTTCCGGCGAAATCGCTGCTCGCAAGCTCGGATGGCATCATGCGCCTGCGTGGCACGGAACATGAGTACAAAACGGCGGGCGGCTCCTCCGCGCCACTGATCCCCATCCTGCATCCGGCCTATCTTTTGCGCCGCCCACAAGACAAATCCCGCGCATGGCGGGACTTGTTGCTGGTCGAACAGCGGCTTGGGGAACTGGAGGGATGAGCGAGCCAGATACTCAGGAGCGCGGTATGGAGACCATCACCGCCGGCATTCTCGCAGCGATCGTGATTGGCGGAGGATCGGCGCTGACAAGCTATGGCGTTGCCAAATTCGCGTTCGGCAAGGAGGGCCTCCTGATTGCTCTCGCCGCTATTGCCTTCGGTATTTTCGCGGGTGCCCTGTCCGCGTTCACAAAGGCCGGACGGGCGACCGCCGCGATAATCTACGAATTGCTGATCCTGATAAATCTATTCAGCTGGACAAACTGACAGCCCTACGGGGCCTCACTCCTCCAGCGCGGCTTCGGCCTTTTCGTCGACAATCTTGCGTTCGCGTTCCTTGCGCTTGAGGAAGGATTTGCTGATCGCGCCGTCTTCATCCTTGCCGATGACTTTCTTGGCGACCGGGAAGATGTCTTCTTCTTCCTCTTCGATGTGATGCTCATAGTCATGGCGCAGCGTCTTGAAGCGCGTCATCCAGCCAGGTGAGCTCATATCCATCTCGTCCAGTTCCTGGATGATGTCGTCGAGCTCCTTGTGCTCGGCAACCGAATGGCGGCCCTTGGGCTGGCCGTCTTCCTTCTCCATCAGCGGGCTGTAGAAGGTTTCTTCCTCGGCGGCGGCGTGGCCACCGACATCATAATAGAATTCCTTCCAGAGTTCGCGGCGGCGGGTTGAATCTCCGCTCGTCTCAGCCAGTTGGGCGAGCAGCTCGCGGTGCTTGTCATGGTCTTTCTTCAGGGTTTCATAAATCGAAGGCATGTGAGGGATCCTTGTTTAATTCTGTCCCTCTCGAACGTGTTAACCGCTCTTCGGTTCCGCAGCGCACCATTGCCTGCTAGGGAAATTTCATGGCTGCACCGCTCTCGATCATCATTCCCACACTGAACGCCGCGAGCGGCCTGCCGGACTGTCTGCAGGCCTTGATGCCGGGACTGGAACTGGGGCTGATCCGTGAGGTGATTGTCTCTGACGGCGGCTCTGAAGATGCAACGCCGCGCATTGCCGGGGACACGGGCGCGACGCTGGTGACCGGAGTGCGTGGACGCGGGGCGCAGCTGGCCGCCGGCGCCAAGGCTGCGCGGGGCGAGTGGTTGCTGTTCCTGCACGCTGACACGTATCTCTCCCCCGACTGGGCCGAACGTGCCGCGCACCATATGGACACCCGCCCCGGCAAGGCGGCAGCGTTTACATTGAAATACCGATCCGATGATCGCGCGGCCCGCTGGCTGGAGTCGCGCGCCAATCGCCGCGCCCGCTGGCTAGGCCTGCCCTATGGTGATCAGGGGCTGCTGATATCCCGCAAGCTGTATGACGAGATTGGCGGCTATGCGGATGTTCCGCTGATGGAAGACGTGATGATCGTGCGCACGCTGGGCAAGGCGCGGCTCTCCTTTCTCAGCGCCGAGGCGCGCACCTCTGCCGAGAAATACGAGCGCGATGGCTGGCGCAAACGGGCCTGGGGCAATGCCGCCCTGCTGACGCGGTTCCTGCTCGGCGCAAAGCCAGAGACACTGGCTAAGGCGTATCGCTGATGCGGCGCGCGCGACTTCTTATCTATGCAAAGCCCCCGCGCATGGGCCTTGCCAAGACACGGCTCGCCGCGGGCATGGGCCGGACACAGGCGCGCCGCATTGCCCATTTCACACTGGCCCGCACAATGCGCGCGGCAGAGGCCAGCGGGCTGGACGTGTCGCTTTATCTCTCGCCCGACCGGGCACTTGGCGAAACGCTGGGCGGTATCCTGCCGCCGCACCTGCCGCGCTTCAGCCAGGGGCCGGGCACGCTGACGGAAAAGCTGGCGACGGGGCTCGCGGACTCCCCGAACGGGCCGGTGATGTTCATCGGCACGGACGCGCCGGACATCAGCCCCGCGCTGCTTCGCGATGCCAGTCGGCTGCTGTCGCGCAATGATGCGATTTTCGGTCCGGCGTCGGATGGTGGCTTCTGGCTGTTCGGTGTGAACAAACGCCCCGGCCTGCCCGCGCTGTTTGAGAATGTTCGCTGGTCCGGACCGCATGCGATGTCGGATCTGCGCGCCAACCTGCCATCCGGCTTCCGCGTGGCCCTGTTGCCGACACTACAGGATGTGGACACAGCGGCTGACTGGAAGCACTGGATTGCTGACAATTTTTGTTAACTTGATCTAGGTTATCGAAAATAATCTTGAAGCAGTGTCCATAGGGGGGCGCGCTCAGGCGACAGGACATTTATGAAACGACTGATCTATATCAGCACGGCGATCGACTCGATTCAGAACAGCGATATCGACGATATCGTGGCAACGGCCGAACGTGTGAACGAGATGCAGAGCATAACCGGGGTGTTGATGTTCAACGGCCTCAACTTCCTGCAATTGCTGGAAGGGCCTCGTTCAAACGTCGAGAATATCTTCAACAGGATCCTGACCGACAGGAGACACGTCTCGGTGACGACGGTGCTGTCCGAGGCAGCGCAGATGCGCATCTTCCCTGACTGGCAAATGGCCGCCCGCAGGACGCCTGCCCTGGATGGTGACCACGAATTCAAGAATTTGCGCGTCATGACGGACGTGATGGAGCGGCAGATGCCCAACAGCGTGCGCAAGGTGCTGGACAATTTCACCTCCCTGCGCGGGATCTGAATCCACAGTTTTCCGCCATGCGCGGAAATAAATGTTCTTGATTTGTTCCATTTCCTGTGGCCTGTTCCCGATCATGAGGACAGGACAGAAACTTTCGCCCAAGGGCCGTGTCACACTGATGGACACGAATGCCGCGCAGGAACGCTTTGAGCACCGCGGGCGCGGCGCCATTTCCAATCAGACCGGCCGGTACGAGAAGCAGACCCATCATGCCTTCGATGATGGCTGGGGCACGATCGAGGATGATGCCGGGCGTCTGGAAACGGTCCTGATGAAGGACACTGCCCGCAAGATCATTACCTACAACAAGTCGCCAGACATCTCCTTTGACCGGACCGTGAACCCCTATCGCGGCTGCGAGCATGGCTGCATCTATTGCTTCGCCCGGCCAACGCACACCTGGGAAGGGCTTTCGGCCGGCCTCGATTTCGAGAGCAAGCTTTTCTACAAGGAAAACGCAGTCGAGTTGCTGAAGCGGGAATTGTCAAAGCCCGACTATGTGCCGCGCGTCATTGCGCTGGGCATGAACACCGATGCCTACCAGCCGGTTGAGCGGGACCAGCGCCTGACCCGCGAATTGCTGGAAGTGCTGTATGCCTATCGCCATCCGGTCAGCCTGCTGACAAAGTCTGCCCTGATCCAGCGGGACATCGACCTGATCGCGCCCATGGCCAAGGCTGGGCTCGCCCGTGTCGGCGTGTCCATCACCACGCTGGACCGCACACTCTCGCGCAAGATGGAGCCGCGTGCAGCAACGCCACAGCGACGGCTGGACACGATGCGCGCGCTGGCCGATGCGGGCATTCCGGTCACCGCCATGACCGCGCCAATCATCCCCGGACTGAACGATCACGAGATCGAAAGCCTTCTGGAGGCGGTGTCCGATCACGGTGCGACACGGGCGGGCTATGTGATGTTGCGCCTGCCCTACGAGATCAAGGATCTGATCCTGGAATGGCTGGTGCAGCACGTGCCGGACCGCGCCGCGCGGGTGATCAACCTTGTGCGGGAGATGCGCGGCGGAAAGGATTACGACCCGACCTGGCATGAACGCATGCGCGGCGGCGGGCCGATGGCGGACATGATCTCCAAACGGTTTGGCCGCGCCATCGCAAAGCTGGACATGAACCACCCGGTAGAGCCCCTGCGCACGGATTTGTTCCGCGTGGTCGAGGACAAAGGCGGCCAGATGCGGCTGGACGTTTAAGGCTTAGCCACACATGACAGGCGCAGTCTGCAAATTCCGCCGCACCTCACCCGCCTGCCCCTGCCTGCACGCGCAATGGCGCGCCCACGCAACATGACCTTCCCGGCACAGCGCCCGGAATTCACATCAAAATCACCTGAATTACGCGCTTTATGCACAGGCCTTTCCACAACCCTATCCACAGGCCACTTTCGCTGTTAGTTTCGGACCCGAAATATTTTCGGGCTGATTCGGATGCGCAATAATTAGGGATTCAGAAACCGGCGTCCGGCACTGATTCGCGCTTCGATACGACATCTTGTGCAAGCGGGGCTGAACCTATGGAACTACAGAAAAACGTGATCATGCAGGGCGATTGCATCGACATCCTGTCCCGCCTGCCGGACCGGTCGGTTGATCTCGTCTTTGCCGATCCGCCCTACAACCTGCAGCTTGGCGGCGGCCTGACCCGCCCGGACCAGTCACACGTCGCCGGCGTGGATGATGACTGGGACAAGTTTGACAGCTTTGACGCCTATGACCTGTTCACCCATCAATGGCTGGAAGAGTGCCGCCGCGTCCTGAAGGATGATGGCGCGATCTGGGTGATCGGCTCGTATCACAACATCTTCCGCGTCGGCGCGATCCTTCAGGATCAGGGCTTCTGGATCCAGAACGACGTGATCTGGCTGAAATCGAACCCGATGCCGAACTTCAAGGGCACACGTTTTCAGAACGCGCATGAGACGCTGATCTGGGCCGGCAAATCCGAAGCTTCGAAATGCACCTTCAATTATGACGCGCTGAAAGTCTTCAATGACGACAAGCAGATGCGGTCTGACTGGATGATCCCGCTCTGCACCGGCGGCGAACGCCTGAAGGATGAGGCCGGCAAGAAGGCCCACCCAACGCAAAAGCCGGAAAGCCTGCTGCAGCGCGTGTTGCTGGCGACAACCAATCCGGGCGACACGGTACTGGACCCGTTCTCCGGCACGGGCACGACCGCCGCCGCCGCCAAGCGCCTCGGCCGTAACTATGTCGGCATCGAGCGCGACGAGACCTATATCCGCCTCTCCCGCGCCCGCCTGAAAGCCATCGAACCGATTGAAGGCGCGGTGCTGGAAACCGAGAAGAGCAAGAAATCCCTGCCGCGCGTCCCCTTCGGCGCCCTGCTGGAAAGCGGCTGGCTGAAGCCCGGCGACCGCCTGTTCAGCCCGCAGCGTCGCTACCAGGCGCGCATCCGTGTCGATGGCTCACTGACAACCGGCACCATCTCCGGCTCCATCCACCGCCTGGGCGCGCATGTCCAACAGGCCCCGGCCTGCAATGGCTGGACCTATTGGCACTATGAAGATCCGAAGCGGAACCTTGCGCCGATCGACCTGCTGCGTCGTCGCTATCGCGAGGAAATGGGGCTGAACTAGACCGCCCCCGGATTATCCAAAAACACCAAGCGGCGCGGGATCACTCCTGCGCCGCTTTTTCGATGGACGCATAATAGCGTTGCCAGCAGGCCTGACCGATCTTGTTATAGGCGCGCATCTTGTCCGCCATGCGCAAAAGGCCGTCCTGATCGCCCAGTTCTGGCGGCAGCAACGGGTCAAAGTTGATCGCGCGGATCACGGGCTGGCCGATCAGCAGCGTCTCGCGCGCCGCCGCATCCTCCGCCTTCCCATCCAGCGCCGCCATGCTCTGGTCCATTGTGTCGATTGCGTGCGCATAGGACCGCGACAACGCATCCGGCGACCACAGGCTCGCCCAGTCCTGTGGCCCGGCCATCGCCATGTCGGACGCGCGCATCAGGATGATGTCCTCATCTGCGCCGATATCCGTCAGACCCGTGCGATGGCTTTCCAGATCACCCGCCAGATTTGCGGGCCGCACCCAGAAGCCTTCCTCCGTCTGCTGATAGCCGAACAGGGCCAGCGCCCGTTCCCGCGCGCGCAGCTGCTTGCGATCGCTGCGGCCGAGATGCTTGGTCAGCGCGACCAGCCAGTCGCCATTCCAGTCGACCATGCGCCCGGCCACATGCTCCCATTGTTGCACGCGCCGCATCAGCGCTTGCGCCTTCGGGCCGGGAGAATAGACGCCGCGCTCGGGGCTCTCCAGCAATTCATCCTTGATCAGCCGCGTAACGGCCACGCGCAGCGTCGCCGCCTCGATCCCGAACAAGGCCGCGGCATGGATCAACCGCCCGATGGCCTGCGGAGACGCGTCGGTACTGCTCATCAAGGACAGGACCAGCGCGCGGGCCGAGACGTCTTCGGGGGTCAGGGGCTCATAATAATACACTAATTGACTCATACTGCTGTTTTATGTAATAAACAATTAAAGCACAGGATGGGAGACCTGCCATGTCCGCCAAGATGAAGCTGTCGGAAGCCGTAACCAAGGAAGAATTGCGCGAGCTGCGCAAGAAATCGGACGTCCGCGCGCTGGCCACGCTCAGCTGGAACTGGGGGCTGATCATTGCGGCGTTCGCGGTGGCGATCATCTGGCCGAACCCGCTGACAATTCTGGGCGGCGTGCTCATCCTTGGCGGGCGCCAGCTGGGCCTTGGAATCATCAATCATGACTGCGCGCATCACGCCTTCTTCAAGAGCCGGAAAGTGGATGAGTTCGTGGGCCACTGGATTGTCGGCGCGCCGATGAACATCTCCCTGCCCGCTTATCGCGCCTACCATCTGAAACACCACAAATATGCCGGCACGCCAGACGATCCTGATATCATCTTCGTGAAGAACTATCCGGTTCCGAAAGAGAGCCTGCGCCGCAAATTCGTGCGCGACCTGACCGGGCAAACCGGGTTTCGCGACACGATGCGCAAGATCCGCTCATTCAAACTGTCTCGCAACTGGCCCTGGCTCACCTTCCATGTCGGCCTGCTCGCCGTGCTGACCGCTGTCGGCGCCCCATGGGCCTATTTGATGTGGTGGGCGGCGGAATTGTTCGTCTACCCCGCAATCGTTCGCCTGCGCCAGATTGGTGAACACGGCACGGCGCTGGACCGCACCAGCCTGGACCCGCGCCTGAACACCGGCACGACGGTCGCCCCCTTCTGGCAGCGTGTCCTGATCGCGCCGAATGATGTGAACTACCATCTTGAGCATCACATGTTCGCGTCGATCCCGCCCTACCGGTTGAAGCGGCTGCACACGCTGTTGTCGACCCGCGGATACTACGACGAGTTCGACTGCATCTCTCGCGGTTATGGCGATGTCATCCGGCGCGCCATCCGCCGCGACGCGCCTGACATGGTGCCTGCGGAATAGCCTGCCTCAGTCGACTGGCATCCAGAACGGACCCGCCGGAAGACCATTGCGGTCGAACAGATTGCACAGCGGTGAGTCGCCCTGGCAGTAGCGGATTTCCAAGACCGGCGCGCCATCTGTCTGGATGACCATGACGTCGCCGTCCAAGGTTGCAGCGGCAAACCGGCAGGCCTCTCCGTCGCACAACTCTATGCCGGTCACATTGCCGGAGCTGATCGAGACCAGCCCCTGATCAATGCCTTCGAATTCAACTCGGATTTCATCCGGAATGACTTCCGCACCGGTCGCAACCGGACCGCTGGGCCCATCAATCGCCTCGCCATAAACAAGCGCCTTCACGACACGGATGACCCGGTTTGAAGCCGCCACCTTGTCGGCCGGGTGAATGTCATATGGATCGCCGAGGTCGATCGTGACGGCCAGTCCCACCCCGTCATCCTGCGCCGCAACCCGGCGCATGGATTCCCGGATGGAGCCCCAGCCGGGCTCGCCGGCCACTGTTGGCAGTGCGCCAAAGCGCGGCAGCTGCACCACGACCACAGGCAAATCCGCCCCGAACTTCGCGCGCCAGTCCTGAATGAGCAGCGTCAGCAATTCCTCATAGGCCGCGCCCGCGCCAGCATTGGATTCCCCCTGATACCAGATGGCCCCTTTCAGCCCGATGCCCTCCAGCGGCGCGATCATCGCATTGTGTAACATGGAATAGCCCTGGATGGTCTGCCACGGCGCAGGCTTTGGCCGCCTCACATCCGTCGCCACCTTGCGATACGTCCACCCTTCCGCCAGCGACACGGAGCTGCCATCGGCAAGCTCAAGCCGCAGCTCCGCATCCGGACCATTCATGCCGCCTTCGCCATAATCATTGTGCGCGTTGACGAGCAGCACATTGCGGCCTGCCTGCAACAGGTCAGCCGGCACGTCATAGACCCGCAACCCGCCCCAATCGAACGTGGTGCCGATGGACACGCCATTCAGCCAGGTGATGTCCGTGTCGTCGATGGACCCGATGTGCACGCGCGCAGACTGGCTCGCCTGCGCGTCCGTCAACTCGAAGCTGACCTTGTGCCACACCATGCCCTTGTGGTCGGTCAGGTCAGGATCGCCCCAATTGCGCCAGTCGCGTAACTGGCCAGGCACAGGGGTCCAGTCGCCATCATCCGGCGCGTCCCATACAGCGTCCCCGCCCGTTGCCGGGTCGGCCAGCCAACTCGCCTGCCAGCTTTGCGAATAGGCCTTCGCCGCCGCCACCGGATCGGAGACGTGGGTGCGCAGCAGTTCCACTTGTTCAGCATGCCCCGGCGCTGCCCCGGCAACATCCGCGTCAATCCAGGCTTCGATGCGCGAGCCGCCCCATGCCGAGTGGATCAGGCCGACCGGCACATCATAAGTCTCGGCGATGTCACGTCCGGTGAAATAGCACATCGCGGAAAACCACCCGGCCGTTTCCGGGGTCGTCTTGCTCCATGCGGTTGGAACAGGCAGTGAGGATTTCCGCTCCAGCTCAGCCTGTTGATAAACATTCAGAAGACGGATGTTCTCATTGGCGGCACCTTCAAGCGTCTGGGGCGCATAAGGCATGTTGCTCAGCGGGTACTTCATGTTCGACTGGCCCGAGCACAGGAACACGTCGCCGGACAGGACATCTCCGACCGCGTCCAGTTTTCGGCTGCCTTCATGCAGGGAAATGTCGTGCGTACCGCCCGCTGGCAAGGCGTCGAAGGCAACCTGCCACGCGCCATGCTCATCAACCGTCACTTCGCGCTCGGCAGAATCGAGTTTCACGACAAGGTCGGTGCCCGGCTCGCCACTTCCGAAAACACGCACCGGCTGGTCTCTCTGGATCACCATGTGATCCCCGAACACATCCGCCAGTTTAGCGCTCTCTGGTCCGCCGCACCCGGCCAGCATCGCCGCAGCCAGTCCTGCCAGCCCAAGCCTCTGAATCATGAATTCGCCTCCGCCCTCTCTTTGGGCGCGATCATTCTCGCATGGGCATGGACTTGTCTAGTGTTAGCGGTAACGAACGGGCCTCAGTGCGCGGCCAGCTTGTAGGCTTTCGCAAAGACGCTGGGCAGGCCTTCGACAGCGCTGGCGTCGGTCCAGATCGCTCCGGAGATGCTGGGCTTGCGCGCCACCTCGGCGCGCATGACGCGGAAGCGCAATGCAAAATGCGTGAAGACATGGCGCACTTCGCCCACCTCTTCCCAGTTTGCCTTGGCCGGAGGCTCTGTCCCGGCGAAGTCACCCTCCACCCAATCTCCGGTCGGCAGGGCCAGCATGCCCCCTAACAGCCCCTTGTCGGGCCGCCTGACAAGCAGGACTTGATCCTTCACACGCAGGACAAAGGCCGTGCCGTAGCGCACAGGCTTGGCAACTTTGGCGGGCTTGATCGGATAGCGTTCCGGCTCCCCCTCGGCCCGCGCGGCGCAGAGATCGGAGATGGGACAGATCAGGCAATTGGGTTTGGTCGGCGTGCAGACCGTTGCGCCAAGGTCCATCAGCGCTTCGGCGAACTCTCCCGGCCGGTCTTCCGGCACCAGCGCGCGTACAGTCTCCGCGATCACTTTCTTCTCCGCCGCCCACTCGCCCTTCAGCGCCAGCAGGCGCGCAAAGACGCGGTCGACATTACCATCCACCGCTGCCGCTTTCTGATCAAAGGCAATCGCCGCAATCGCGCCCGCCGTATAAGGCCCGATGCCCGGAAGCTTGCGCAGCTCCGTCTCGGTCTCCGGAAAGCCGCCGCGTGCCGCCACTTCGCGGGCGCATTTCAGCAGGTTCCGTGCCCGCGCATAATAGCCGAGCCCCGCCCATGCGCTCATCACGTCTTCATCCCTGGCCGCGGCTAGGGCCTCCACAGTCGGCCAGCGTTCGGTGAATGTGTGGAAGTAAGGCGTACCATGCGGGATGGTGGTCTGCTGCATCATGATCTCGCACAGCCAGACGCGGTAGGGGTCAGGCCTTTCTCCCACAGCCCGGTCCGCCGGCAGTGTGCGCCAGGGCAAATCGCGCGCATGCCGTTCGAACCAGGGCAGCAATTTGCCCGGCAGGCGGTTCAAATCTCTGTGCTTTGCCGGCGCCATGCCTTTTCCTCGCCCGAAAGCCGTGCAATCTCGTGCGAATGGTCACGAGATCAAGTCTTGATCCCATTGAGGAAGCCCGCGCGCGGATTCGCCTGCGCTACCAGCGGGCAACGCGCGCCCATCCGGGCATGCGCCAGATCGGCCTGTCGGCAGAGCGTATCGGGCGCAAGTCCGGCGCCAAGAAATTGCCTCCCATCCAGGTGTTGCGCCAGCGCTGGCGCGAGATCGCGGGCGAACAGCTCTACAAATACTGCCGTCCGGAACGCCTCAGCGGTGGCAAGGACGGCCGCGTGCTCACCCTGCTGGTCGTGCCCCAGGCCGCCCCGATGGTGCAGCACCAGTCCGAGACGCTGCGCCAGCGTGTCTCTGTTTCTGCCGGGGGCGACATCACCGCCATCAAGATCAAGCAGGGCGCGCTGGGCAACGAGCCTGCCAAGCCGATGCGCCGCAAGTCCCGCCCCCTGACCCGCGCCGAGCGTGAGGCGCTGCAGGAATCCGCTGCCCGCATCCAGGACGACAAGCTGCGCGCCGCAATTGTTGCGCTTGGAGAGGCCGTGCTAACCGCTGACGACACGCCGCCTGCCGACAAGTCCGGCCCGGGCGGTGATCTGCCCTTTTAGATATCGCGCCGCCCGCAAGGAGCCCCGACATGCTGAAACCCCTTCTGACCGCCCTCATGTCCGCTGCCGTTCTGGCCCTGCCGACCTTCGCGGATGATCTGTCGATCGGGCACTCCAAGGGATCGGAAGACGCCCCGATCACCCTGATCGAATATGGCTCCGTCACCTGTGGCGGCTGCAAATTCTTCCACGACAAGATCATGCCGCGCGTCGAGAAAGACTATGTCGAGACTGGCAAGGTGCGCTTCATATTTCGCGAGTCCCTGCGCAACGATGTGGACACAGCCCTCATCGCAATGGCGCGCTGCAAGGGGTCCGGCAATTTCTTTGCGATCACTGACGCGATCTTTGAACAGCAGCCGGAAATCATCCGCTCCGCGCAGGCCGGCACCGTGCTCGACACCTTCCTGGATATTGGCGCTGAATTCGGCATCCGCACACCGGCCCAGTTCGACGCCTGTTATGAAGACATGGATATCCGCTTGGACATGATCGAGGTGCAGGAAACCGCCAAACAGTACGAATTGCGCGGTACGCCCACCCTGATCGTGAATGGCGAGGAAAAATATGTCGATGCAGACTTCAATTCCGCCGACGCCTTTGCCGCCTATCTTGATGCGCAACTGGCCGCGCTTTCCGAAACGCCTGCCGAACAGGCAGAATAGTTAACAGAACCCGGGGTTGCAGTTAACCAATTGGCAACCTAACCGACTCAATCCTTAACGCGAAGGTTATGACCATGAACATCTTCTCACGACGCACCGCGCTTGCCGCACTCTCGGCGCTGGCTCTGGCTGCCTGCGGGGACTCCGGCGCAGCCAACAAGCCCGCAGATGGCGCCGCCGTGAGCGCGGGTAGCGAACTGGGCCATGTGAAAGGCGATGCCGACGCACCAGTCACGCTGATCGAATACGCGTCCCCGACCTGCCCGGCCTGCAAATACTGGCATGATGACATCAGCCCGGTCGTCCAGTCTGATTATATCGATACCGGCAAGGTGAAGTTCGTGTTCCGCGAATACCCGATCCACGGTCCGGACGTACCGGCCTATCTGGTGGCGATGTGCGCAGGCGAAGACAAGTATTTCGACGTTCTGGACGAGCTTTTCGAATACCAGTCCGGCATTGTTGAGTCCGCCCAGAATGGCGTGCTGAAAGCGATGCTGCAGACCATCGGCCAACGCCACGGGATCGAATCCGAAGCTGATTTCGATGCCTGCATGGACAATCGCGAGCTGCGCGAGCAGATGGCGGATGTGTACCAGACTGCAGAAGCCTTTGGCGTGACCGGCACTCCGACCTTCATCATCAATGGTGAAGTGCACCAGTTCGCCAACATGAACTCTGCCGACAAGGTCACTGCCGCGCTCGACGCAGCACTCGAGGCTGCAGGCGAGTAAGGATATGGGGGAGCCAGCATGCAGATAACCGAACTCCGTATCGCTGGCTTCAAGTCCTTTGTGGACCCTCAGGATGTGCCGATCGAACCCGGCCTGACCGGGATCGTCGGCCCGAATGGCTGCGGCAAGTCCAACCTTCTCGAAGCGCTGCGCTGGGCCATGGGCGCCAGCTCTGCCCGCGCCATGCGCGGCGGGGAGATGGATGACCTGATCTTCTCTGGCGCAGACGGCCGTCCGGCCCGCGAAACGGCAGAGGTCACGCTGGTGCTGGACAATTCCAAGCGCACCGCACCGCCGGAATTCAACGCCTCCGATACGCTTGAGATCATCCGCCGCCTGAAGCGCGGCGCAGGCTCCACCTACAAACTCAATGGCCGTACCGTGCGCGGCAAGGACATCCAGCTCCTGTTCGCGGATGCCTCCACCGGGGCAAATTCCCCGGCGCTGGTGCGTCAGGGCCAGATCTCCGAACTGATTGGCTCAAAGCCCCAGAACCGCCGCCGTATCCTCGAAGAGGCGGCCGGCATTGCGGGCCTCAACTCCCGCCGTCACGAAGCCGAGCTGAAGCTGAACGGCGCAGAGACCAATCTGGAGCGCCTGTCCGAAGTTTCCGCCGAGGTCGAGCGCCAACTGGCCAGCCTGAAGCGCCAGGCCGCCAAAGCGCGCCGCTACAAGCGCCTGTCCGAAGAAATCCACGCCCTCGACGCGCTGATCGCGCATTTGCGCTGGCATGAGGCCAAGCTCGCCTGCAACACCGCCCGCACCCAGCTGGAAGACGCCCGCCGCGCCGTTGAAGAGAAAACCCGCGAAGATGCCGTGCGCGAGCGTGAGCGCATCGAGGCCAGCGAGGGCCTGAACCCGCTGCGCGAAGCCGAGAGCGTTGCCGCCGCCAAGCTGGGCCAGGCCCGCATCACGCTGGCGAAGCTGGAAACCGAGCGCAAGATTGCTGCCGAAACGCATCAGCGGCTCGACGCCGAAGCCACCCGCCTGATGGAAGACATCGAGCGCGAACAGGACCAGAAGCTGGAAGCTGAAGACGCGCTCGCCCATGCAAAGTTCGAACTCTCCTCCCTGCCGGTACTGGACGAAGCCCGCAATGAAGAGATCGAAGCCGAGACGCGAAGCGCGCTGGAAAATGCCCGCATGCGCCTTTCAGAAGCCGAAAAGACCGCCGACGAAGCGCAGGAACGCCTGTCGCAAGTCCGCGCCCAGCGCCGCGCCTCTGAAGAGAATGCCGCCGCCCAGCGTCGTCGCCAGTCGCAGCTGACGGCAGAGATCGACCGCCTCAAGGGCGAGATGTCCCGCATCGAGGACGTGGTGACCCTCACCTCCCGCTTGAGAGACGCCAAGGCGGCGGAACAATCTGCCGAAACGGCGCTGCACGAAGCAGAGCGCGCCGTTGAAGCCGCGGAAACAAAGCTGGCCGAGACCCGCGAGGCTGAAACCGCGGCCCAGCCCCCACGGGACGCAGCGCAGCAGGAAGTCCGCGCGCTGGAGGCCGAGATTGCCGGCCTGCACAAGCTGCTCCGCAAGGCAGAAGGACCAAAGGCCCCGCCGGTTGTGGAGCGCATCCGCACGCAGGATGGATACGAAAAGGCCATCGCGGCTGCCCTCGGGGACGATATTGAAGCGCCCACGGATCGGTCCGCGGCCATGTTCTGGGGCGGCGCATCCCTCGCTGGGCAAAGCCTGCCGAACGGCGCACGCCCGCTGACGGATGTGACCGAAGCCCCCGGCGAACTGGCCGCGCGTCTTGCCCAGTGCGGTGTGGTGGATGTGGCTGATGGAGAGCGCCTGATGGCCGAGCTGAAGCCGGGCCAGCGCCTGGTTTCGGTCGAGGGGCATCTCTGGCGCTGGGATGGCTATATCCGCACGCCGGATGCGCCCGTCAGCGCCGCCGCCCGTCTGGAGCAACAGGCCCGGCTGGAAGCCGCTGAGGCCGAACTTGGCCCGCTGACCGAAACCTATGAAGCGCGCGAGGCCGACCTGGTCGCAGCGCGCGAGGCCCGTCAGACCGCCGAAACGACTCTGCGTGATCTGCGTCAGGCAATCGCCCCGGCCCAGCGCGCGCTGAGCGAAGCCCGCAACCGTGTCTCTCAGGAGGCGCAGGCCTCTGAACGCGCGGCGATGAAACGCGACACCAGCGGCGAAGCGCTGACCCGCGCCGAATCAGATCTCGCCATCGTCAATGAAACGCTGGCCATGATCTCTCCTGAAGGCCCGGCGGAAGATGAAAGCGCGCTGGAAGCACGCCTTGCTGAAGCGCGGACAATGGTGGCCGAGGCCCGCACCGAAGAGATCGAAGCGCGTGGCCGCCTGACCGACATCACCCGTGGCCGGGAACAGGCTGCTGCCCGCCGCGAAGGTTTGGAGCGGGACATCAAGACTTGGTCTGGCCGCATCGCCTCAGCCGAGGAACGCGTTGGCCGCCTGATCGAGCGCCGCAAGTCTGCCGCCTCCGAGGCGCTCGCCGCCAAGGCGCGGCCGGAAGAACTCGCCAGCGAGATCGAGACTCGCAGCAACGAAGTCGAAACGCTGGAAACAGAGCGCAAGCGCGTTGCTGACCAGTTGGCCCAGAAAGAAACCGCGATCCGCGAAGCCGAACAGGCCGCCCGCCGCGCTGCCAATGAAGCCTCTGAAGCGCGCGAAAATCTGGCGGGATGGAAGGTGAAGCTCGAAAACGCCGAAGGCCGCCTCGAAGAATCGGTCGAGATCGCCCGCAACAATTTCCAGCGCACGCCCGAAGGCCTGCTGGCGATTGCAGAAGCGGGCCTCGACGAAGAAGAGATGGGCGAATTCTCTCCTCGCGACGCAGAGCGCAAGGCTGACGAGCTGCGCCGCGCGCGCGACCAGCTGGGCGGCGTGAACATGAATGCCGAGGAAGAGGCTGCAGAGCTGGAAGAACGCCTCGGCTCGCAGGTCACCGAGAAGGAAGACCTGATCGCGGCCATCGCCAAGCTGCGCCAGGGCGTCGACAAGCTGAACGCCGAAGGCCGCGAACGGCTGCTGACCGCGTTCGAAACGGTGAATGAGCATTTCAAGGCGCTGTTCACGGCCCTGTTCCGCGGCGGCCAGGCCGAGCTGCGCCTCGTCGATGCGGATGACCCGCTTCAGGCAGGCCTCGAAATCATGGCCCAACCGCCCGGCAAGAAGCTCGGCACGCTGAACCTGATGTCCGGCGGTGAGCAGGCCCTGACGGCGGCGGCGCTGATCTTCGCGGTCTTCCTGTCCCGCCCGGCCCCGATCTGTGTGCTGGACGAGGTGGATGCCCCGCTGGACGACGCCAATGTGGACCGGTTCTGCAACATGCTGAACGAAATGCGCCAGCGCACAGACACGCGCTTCGTGGTGATCACGCACAATCCGGTCACGATGAGCCGCATGGACCGTCTTTTCGGCGTGACGATGCGCGAAAAAGGCGTTTCAAAGCTGGTTTCCGTGGACCTTCAGGCGGCCGAAGAGCTCGTTGCGGCGGAGTAGCGCACACCTCGGTTGCAGAAACCCAATAAAATCAGGCGTCTAGCTTTCTGCAAACGCGGTTGACTTGACCGCCCCGTATACATAGTTTGCGCCGAAATCCGGGGGGCACCCCATCAGAAGGGATTCGCACGCGCGAAGCTTGTCATACCATGTCCAGTGAAGGCCCGAACGACCTCGGTGAACGCATCGCCAAGGCTCAGGCGTCCCGAGCGGCAAAAGAGGCAGCCAAGCGCAAGCTCGAACCAGATGATGGTAGTCTTTCGGCCGGGGCCTACGCCCTGCGATATGGCGCGGAATTCGTCGCCTGTGTCTTTGTTGGCGGCCTGATCGGCTACTGGATCGACGCATTCGCAGGAACAAAACCCTGGGGCCTGTTGATTGTCGGGACACTCGGCTTCGCAGCAGGTATTCGAGCGATGATGCGCGCCTATCGGGAACTGAACGCCCGGGCGCAAGGACACTTAAAGGGGCCGGAGGCTCCAACAGACGGGACCGGGAACGAATGAACTTCGCTCTGCAAAACACCGCGATTGATCCGATCCACCAGTTCCAGGTCACGAAGTGGCTGGACCTGAGCATTGGCGGCGTGGACATTTCCTTCACCAACGCGTCCGGCTTCATGCTGCTCGGCGTGGTTCTGTGCATCGCCTTCTTCGGCTATGCCGCCTCCAAGAAAGCGCTTGTTCCGGGCCGCACCCAGTCAATGGCCGAGATTGGCTATGGCTTCGTGGCTGACATGGTCCGTTCCACGGCCGGCGAAGAAGGCCTGCGCTTCTTCCCGTTTGTCTTCACGCTCTTCTTCTTCGTCTTCTTCGCGAACATGATCGGCATGGTGCCGTACGCCTTCACCACGACCAGCCATCTGGTTGTCACCGGCGCCCTGGCCATGCTCGTCATTTCCATCGTCATCGGGTTCGGCATCTGGAAAAACGGCCTCAGCTTCTTCAAGCTGTTTGCCCCGTCCGGCGCACCGTTCCTGATCTATCTCATTCTCGTACCGATCGAGATCATCTCCTTCCTGGCCCGTCCGGTCACGCTGGCGCTGCGTCTGTTCGCCAACATGCTGGCCGGTCACATCATGCTGAAACTGTTTGCAACCTTTGCAGCCCAACTCATCGGCGCGGCCCTGTCCGGCGCGGTATTCATGGGTGTTGTGGGTCTGCTGGCCTTCGGCATGGGGGTTGCGCTCAACGCGCTCGAGCTTCTTGTGGCAGGTCTTCAGGCCTATGTTTTCGCAATCCTGACCTGCGTTTACCTGAACGACGCACTGCACCCGTCACACTAAGGATCTATTCGCCAGTGCGGGCCCCGGCGCGCACTAAAAACCTTGACGCAGCCTAACGAACACGCTTCACGGGCCGCAAAATACTGAAACCCTTGCATTCCAAACAGGAGACTACCCATGGAAGGCGATATCGCTCTCGGTCTGAAATACGTAGGCGCTGGCCTCGCAACGCTCGGCATGATCGGTGCCGCAATCGGTGTGGGCAACATCTTCAGCTCGTTCCTCGACGCTGCCATGCGCAACCCGTCCGCTGCTCCGCAGCAGACCGGTAACCTCTTCATCGGTATGGCCCTCGCAGAGGCTCTCGGCATCCTGTCGTTCCTCGTGGCCGTCCTGATCCTGTTCGTCGTGGTCTAAGACCAACACGAACACGCCAAGAACGGGCCGGGGGATCTGATTGTCTCCGGCCCGATCCAGCCTGATGCTGCACCAGAGGTATTGAAATGCTGCTCGCCCTGCTTGCGGAAACTGCCCATCACCTGCCGGATGACGCGCCGCCGCCATTCCCGCCTTTCGAGGCATGGCACATGCCGGGCCAATTGTTCTGGCTCGCGATTCTTTTCGCGGTCCTGTACTTCTCCCTCTCGCGCTTCATCCTGCCGAAGATGTCGGACACGATCGAGAAACGGTCTGACCGGATCGCATCTGACCTCGACCAGGCTGCCAAACTGAACGAGCAGGCCGAAGAGGCCCAGCAGGCGCTCGAACTGCGCATCGCCCAGGCAAAGGCCAAGGCTCGCGAAACCGCGAACAAGGCCACTGCCAAGGTCGAAGCCGAAATGACGGCTGAAACCGCCCGCGTCGATGCCGAGATCGAAAAGAAGCTGGACGCTGCCGAAGAGCGGATTTCCGCCCTGCGCGCAAACGCCATGCAGAACGTCGAACAGATTGCCGTGGATGCCGCGGACGCGATGACCAGCCGTTTCGGGCTGAAAGCGTCGGCAGCAGACCTCAAGAAAGCCGTTTCGGCGGCGCTGAACTAAGAGACACGCAGATGACCCTTCGTCTTGTCCCTGCCCTGACCCTGGCCGCGCTGGCCGCATCGCCCGCCTTTGCGGCGTCCGATTCGCATGGCGGCGGGTTCGTTGGCGGCCTGATGTATTCGCTGACCGATCCGGTCACGCATACCGCTTTCCTGGCGTTTGCCGTCTTCCTGCTGATTGCCTGGCGCATGGGCGCCGTGAAGGCCATCACCAGCGGTCTCGACAAGCGCGCTGACGACATCCGCAACGAGCTGGACGAAGCCCAGAGCCTCCGTGAGCAGGCTGCGGAAGCCCTCGCTCTGGCTGAGCGTCGCCAGCAGGATGCCGACAAGGAAGCCGAAGCGATGATCGCCCAGGCCAAGGAAGACGCCAAGCGCATCATGGAAGAGGCCCGCAAGGACATTGCAGAACGCCTCGCCCGCCGTGAAGCGCAGGCCGAAGCCCGCATTGCCCGCGCTGAAGCCGAGGCAACCGAGGAAGTTCGCCGCGCGGCTGCCGACGCTGCGACAGAGGCCGCCCGCCGCCTGCTCGCTGAAGACACTGCCGTCGACCAGTTCGAATCTGCAGCGCGCGAAATCGAGAAAGCGCTCGGCTGATCCGGGGACACCGACCGGCCTCTCCCCGGCCCTGAACACCAAAAACCCCTGATCCGCCACGCACGTCAGGGGTTTTTCTTTGGCCCCTATCCGACAGGCCCTAGCGCTGTGGCAGGCTAAACGGCATGGACTCGCTGTTTCGGCCTCTTGGCACACCGCTGCCGCCGCATCTGGAACCGTTCCGGTTCTGGATCTGGCTGCAGATCGTGATGATCCGCGCCTATGTGCGCGCGGTCCGCGGCAAGGGAGTCCTGTTCAGCACGCTGATTGACCGGCACGGCAATGTCTATCTGAACTGGATCGAGAAGGCCCCGGCAGACCTGACGCCTGACCCGTTCAGCTTCACACCCTCCAAAGCCTATCAGGCCGCCCTCACCGGCCCCGAGCCCGCTTATCCCGGCGAATGCCGGGACCTCCCGCAAATCGCTGCGCCGTCTGAGCGCCGCATCGCGTGCATCCTGCATGTATTCGCACGGCGTCCCCTGCCCCTGCCGGACACCTGACCACGATCATACTCCTGACAATTCAGCCCACACCCCAAGCGCCCTCACAGGCGTCGCACGTGCGGGTGGAGTATCGGATCAGGCTCAGCTCAGCTGCAGCTCGACAAGGCGCTTGTAGGCCCCGCTGGAGGCCATCAGCGCGTCGTGCGTGCCCTCCTCGACCGCGCGGCCATCTTCCATCACGACAATCCGGTCTGCCGCGCGAACGGTGGACAGGCGGTGCGCGATGATCAGCGTGGTGCGCCCGCGAGAGAAATCTGCCAGCGCAGCCTGAACCTTGGCCTCGCTCTCCGCGTCCAGCGCAGAGGTCGCTTCATCCAGCAACAGGATCGGCGCGCCCCGCAGGATGGCCCGGGCGAGCGCCACGCGCTGGCGCTGGCCACCGGACAAATTGCGGCCCATCTCGCCCGCTGGGGACTGATAGCCCTCCGGCATCGCAGAGATAAACTCATGGGCATTGGCCGCCTTAGCCGCCGCTTCAATCTCGGCATTCGTCGCGCCCAGCCGGCCCAGCGCAATATTGTTCTGGATCGTGTCATCGAACAGTGCGGAATCCTGCGCCACGAGGCCGATATTGGCGCGCAGCGTATCGCCGATCACACGCCGCACATCATGGCCATCGACACGCACCCTGCCGGTCTCGGCATCATAAAGGCGCATCAGCAGATTGAAGACGGTGGACTTGCCCGCGCCCGATGGGCCGACAATCGCCACGGTTTCGCCCGGCGCGGCCTTGAAGGACAGGCCGTTCAGGGCGCGCGTGCCATCCGGATAGGCGAAGGTGACGGTGTCGAATTCGATCTGGCCGCTCGCCCGGTGCAGCCGCTCGGCGTCCGGCGCATCGGCAATATGGGTCGTCGCATCGACAATCTCGAACACGCGGTCTGCAGCGGCCCCGCCTTCCTGCGCCACGGCGTTCAGCGTGCCCAGCGCGCGCAGTTCCGGCGAAACGATGCCCAGCGCCGCGATGAAGCCCAGCAGATCGCCCAGCGTCATCGCCCCTTCGGACATGCGCCAGGCGGCAAAGCCCAATATGCCTGCCAGCGCCGCGCCGCCCGCAACCTCCAGGATCGGGTCCACGGCGGCCCGGTCGGTCAGCACTTTCAGGAACAGTTTGGATCGCTCGCGGAAGCCCTGACGCGCGCGGGATTTCTGGTAGGGCTCCAGGCCATAGGCCTTCACCACGCGGGCGGACTGAAAGCCTTCAGACAGAAGCGATGTCACCTGCCCCACCTGCTTCTGCGCCTGCTTGGAGCGTTTGCGGATCCGGTTGCCCAGCCCGATAACCGGCCCGAAGGCGATGGGATAGGCCACCAGCAGCAACAGGGTCAGCTGCCAGTCGATCACGATCATCACCCCGAACATGCCGATCACGGTGATCGTGCTCTTGGTGAAATTGTTGGCAAAGCGCAGCGCCGCATCGCGGATCGCGTTCACATCATTGATGAAGCGCGAAACGAAATCGCCCGAGGCGTCTGCGGCCACGCGGGCATAGTCCCCATCGGTCAGGGAGTCGAACTGGCTGGACTGAACCGAGACCAGGCCCCGCTGGACACCGGTATTGTTGAACACCGTCATCAGGTAGAGGGTCAGCGCCCGCGCGCAGGACAGGGCCACGATGGCCCCGCCGATCCACCAGATCCAGTCCGGGCCGGCCATCGGCGCAGCGGCCTCGTCTCCAAAGGTGGCCTGAAGCCGGTCGCCCAGCTCTTTCAGCACGAGCGAATAGCCCATGGCGCTGAGCGAGGTCAGCAGGGCCATCAGCGTGCCGACCGCAAACCAGCCGAGGTGCGGTCGGAAATAGGCTGCAAACAGGCGCCTCAGGCTCCCCGTCTGTTTGGGGGCCTCAGCTGTCACCACCTCAGACGTGATGATGATCCCCCGTCTCCGGGTCCAGCAGCTTGTGGGCGTGCAGGATGAAGTAGCGCGTCTCGGCACTGTCGACCGTGCGCTGCGCGGCATTCTTCCACGCGTCGTAGGCGGCCTTGTAGTTCGGGAAAGCGCCGACAAAGTCGACCTTGGACAGGTCTTCGAATTCCACCTCGGTCACATCCTTCAGCTCGCCGCCGAACACGATGTGAAGAAGCTGTTTGGTCTGAACGTTCGTATCGCCCATTTTGACTGGCTCCGTAGTCTCTTCAGGCGCTGGTTTGGGCGCCCTTTCCTGTGGGTCAGGTATAGTCACAAATTCTGACCTGCGCACTAACAGAGGATGCAGGGCGTTTCCAGAAGCAATGACGCTACGTTGTGCAGGTACTGCCCGGTTGAATATGAGTTTTTCACCGCGATGTGTCGTAGCGACACCACCTGCCTCTTCGATGAGCACGGTCCCTGCGGCCAGGTCCCAGTCTGATTTCTCGCCCAGAACCAGCGTCGCATCCCATTTTCCCGCCGCCACGAAGGCCATGCGCAGCAGGGTAGAGTTCGGCTTGGGCCGCGCAAGGGTCAGCGGCGGCCACGGCTCCGGCCAGCCGGGATGTTCCAGCATCTGTTCGGCCGCGATCAGGCGGCAATTTTCCTCGCTGGTGCACTCGCTGACCCGGATCGCCGCGCCGTTCAGGAACGCGCCCTGCCCGCGATGGGCCTCGTAGAACTCGTCAAGCTCCGGCGCGTAGAGCACGCCGCCCACGGCTTCGCCTTCCTCGACGATGGCCAGGCCGATGCACCAATGGGGATCACCGCGGATATAGGCGCGCGTGCCATCAATCGGGTCGACCACCCAGCAGCGGTCCCGCCGCCGGGCATCCGGATTGTCGAGGGTCTCTTCCGACAGCCAGCCATATTCCGGGCGGAACTGCGTCAGCCGGTCTGCGCACAGCTGGTTCACCGCCATGTCGGCTTCCGTGACCGGGCTGCCGCCTGTCTTGTGCCAGGTCTCAGCCTGATTGCCCCCCTGCATGAAGGACTGGGCGAGCTTGCCGGCGTCCTGCGCCAGTTCGCGCAGGATTTTCATGTCTTCAAACAGGGTGCGGTCAGCTGCCCGCAAGGCTCATATCCTCGATCATGATGCTTGGCGCATCACGTGTGCCCCGGAACTCCAGATCAGATGCCGGGATCAGGCGGGCAAACATGGAGGGAAGATCGCCGGCAATCGTCACTTCCGACACCGGATAGGCAATCTCGCCATCCTCGAACCAGAAGCCCGACACGCCGACGGAATAGTCGCCTGTGTTCGGGTTGATGGACGGGCCGAACATGTCGGTGACGAGCAGGCCCTTGCCGACCGCCTTGACCAGTTCACCCGGCGTTTTGTCGCCAGCTTTCAGGTACAGATTCGATGTGGTGACACCCGGCGGGTCGCCAAAGCCCAACGCGGAGAAGCCATTCGGCTCCAGCCCCAGCTGGCGGGCGGACGGCCCGTTCAGCAGCCAGGTCGTCAGGCGGCCATTGTCGATCAGATGCGCCTCGCGCACTGGCAGGCCTTCACCATCATGGCTGCGCGATCCCATGCCCATCGGGCGGAACGGGTCGTCGATGATATGAATGCCATCGGCAAACACCTGTTCGCCCATCCGGTCCTTCAGGAAGCTGACCCCGCGCGCCACTGACGGGCCCGAGATGGCACCGAGGAAGGCGCCGAGCAGGCCTGCGGACACACGACGATCATACAGCACCGCCGCCTTCTGGGTCTTCAGCTTGCGGGAGCCGAGACGGGAGATGGTGCGCTCGCCTGCCGTGATGCCGATTTCAGCAGCGGTTGGGCGGTCCTTCGTGAACCGGACAGACCAGCTGTCATAGTCCCGCTCCATCTGGCCATCACGCTCTGCCACAGCTGCGAGGCCGAGGCTGGTGGATGTGCCGGTCTTGAAGGCGGAGAAGCCATTGCTGGCCGCGACCCAGCGGGTCGAGCGGTTCCAGGACGCGCCGCAACCGGCGACCGTCTTGATGCCTGCTATGCCGAGTGCCGCCGCTTCCGCTGCCAGCGCTTCTGCTTCCAGAGTTTCGGCGGGGATTTCCGGCTCGCCGGTCAGATCCATGTCCAGATCGCCCGTGGCCAGAACGCTCGCATCCGGCAGGCCGCAATACTTGTCTTCCGGCACGGCCTTCGCCATGGCCACACAGCGTTCAGCCAGCGCCTTCAGCCCCTCGGGGGACAGGTCTGCGCCAGAGACGTGGGCCTGCCGCTTGCCATACAGGCAGCGCAGCGCGACCGAGCGGCCCTCTTCGCGTTCGATGCTTTCCAGTGAGCCATCCCGCACGGAGACGCTGACGCCTTCGGTCACGCCTATGCGGGCATCTGCGGCGTCTGCACCTTCCTTGCGGCAATGGTCCAGTAGTCCGGCGAGCAAATCGGCCGGCGGTGTCGTGAAATCAGCCATTCCGGCTAGATGGACTTTGCGCCGGTTTCGCGCAACTGCTCAGTTCAGGCGAAGGCGTGATAGAGCAGCGCCCCGGCAACCAGGATCATGGTGATCCAGCTGAGCAGAATGCCGCCCGCGCGCAGCGGCAGGATGTTTCCGCCCATGCCGATCATGTGCATCACCCGGCCCAGCGTGAACAATCCGCCGCCGACATGAATGGCCCAGGCCGGCAGGCCCATCAGCGCCGCCACGACCAGACCAACCAGCATGGCAGGAATGTATTCGGTCGCATTGCCGTGAACCCGCGTGCGCAGCTCCAGCGTCTCGTTGCCGCCGGTCCCGATGGAGACGCGCGCAGACTGGCGCACGGAAACCACGCGGAATGCGAGATAGATCAGCAGCAGCATGTTCACGGCCACATAGACGGCGGCCACTTCGAGTGATGTCATTTTCTGGTTCCTCCCAATTGAAAAAGGCCATCGAATGATTCGATGGCCCTTGAATATTTCTGGCGGTTCATCTGCCCCGATCAGTCGTCGCGACGGGCGTCTGGCAGGCGGTCGTTGATATCGTCCCGGATGTCCAGCAGCGTCACGATCAGACCGCAGACAAGGCTGGCCGCGATCCATCCCCCGACGGTGAAGACAGCAAAGTCCGCCACCTGTGCCAGCGTGCCGGTCAGGCCGAGCAGTTCGCCGGTGAATTCCCCGCGATTGTACAGACCCAGCGCGATGCCCGCGACGATGATCGCGATGTAGGCAACGTAGACCATCGTGCGGAAGCTGTTGATGATAAAGAACTTCATGAGATCCCCTTCCTTAACTCCAAGCTATTTCTATGCGGATTGCTTCCGCGCGTCACCCGATTACACGTGACAAACGAATATCCCGTGACTGCCGGGAAACCGTTTTGCAACAGGCCGGGCTCATTCCCCCTCCTGCCCCGATAATTCACAACTGACCATTGCCGTCAGCGTGCCGGCAAATTCGAGCTGTTCGCTGATCGACAGTGATTCCACGAAATCGCCTACATCGCGGCGTTCGCGCCCGATGGCAGCGGCCGTGCGGCGGTAGAGGTCCGGGCTCAGCTTCTCTTCCATCGCGCCGCTGATACAGGCACAGGTCTCTGGCGCTTCGCCATCGGCAATACAGGCTTCGGTGAGCAGCTCGCGGTCTGATTTCTGGCTACAGGCAGCCAGCATCGCCACGCAGAGGCAGGACAGGGTCAGGACGCGCATTCTGGCAGCTCCGGAAACTTCATTGCCCAGCCAAGCATGAAATTAACCAACAGGAAAGCGCCTATTCCCGTCGCAGGATCTTGTCGACCTGAACGCCCTTGCCGAACTCGCGCAGGAAATCTTCCTTCACCTGCAGGCGGTCATAATCCTCTTCCACCCAGTCCAGGAAGGGTTTCCAATCCGCCAGATCGCGGCCCGCATTATAGTCGGCATAGGTCTGGAAGAAGGCATCCAGCATGCCGGTCTTGCCGTGTTTCACATGCAGGTATTTCAGCGACAATTGCTCGATTGCCTCTTCATAAGGCACTTTTTCGCGCAGCAATTTGTAGAGAACAGACATCAGGCCCGCGCGGTCTGCGCCGGATTTGCAATGCATCAGCGCCGGATATTCGATCGTGTCGAACAATTCCTTCGCCGCGAACAAGGCTTCCTTGGTGGGCGTATCGCGGGAGAATACCTGGAAATCGACCAGCGTGATTCCCGCCTTTTCGCAGGCTTCCTTCTCCAGAAGGTAATAGCCCTTGGTGCTGGTGCCGCGCAGATTCAGGATCGTGCGGATGCCCAGCGTTTCGGCATATTCGACCACCTTCTTCGGCGAAGGCTGGTTCGCGCGCCACATTTCCGGGGAAATCTGATGCAGGTTCGAGAACATCTTGCGCAGGAAACCATGATCACCCCAGACCAGCTCACGGCGCGCACGGGCGCGGCCCTGCGGCGTGGACAGGTCCGGCGCGACATGCGGTTTGCGATTCTTCTTGGATCTCAGCTTTACCATTGCCCCGCGATTAGCCGCCGGGCCTGCCGGGGGCAAGCAGAGGCGACAGAAAGAAAAATGTCCGCCGCACTGCATCCAAACATGATCCTGCCTGCATCTACCCATCAAAGGCGCAAAAATCCGCCGCCCCATTTGCTTGAAGGAGCCCTCTCATGAGTGAAGACATCATCGTCCCCATCGCGTTTTTCGGATCCATTGCCGGCATCGTCTGGCTGGTCAGCCACTATAATTTCAAGAAGCGCCTGACCCTGCATGAAACCGTGCGCCACGCCGTCGACAAGGGTCAGGACCTGACCGGAGAGGCGATGGAGAAACTCGCCCTGATTACCGATCCGGTCCGCGCAGACCTGCGCCGCGGCGTGCTGTTCATGGCCGTTGGTATCGCCTTCGGCTTCCTCGGACTGATGGTCGGCATGGAAGAAGGCGAAGCCGTCAGGCCGATGATCGGCGTTGCCTCCTTCCCTGTGTTCATCGGTCTGGCATATCTTGGCCTCTGGGCAGCGGGTCGGCGTGAGCAGAGGGGCTGAGCTGAGACTGGTTGCCGAGGGAGGGCGCGACATGCGCAGCGATCCGGACCTGGCCGCAAGTGCTGCACGAGGGCATGAGGCAGACTTTGCCGAACTCGTGCGGCGCCATCAGGCCCGTGTGCGCGGCATGGCCCGCCGACTGACCGGCTCGGCCAGCGACGGAGATGACATTGCGCAGGCAACCTTCCTGAAGGCCTGGCAAAAGATCGGCTCGTATGCAGGCGGCACCTTCTCTGCCTGGATCTGCACGATCTGCTGGCGGGAATACCTGCAAGCCCGCCGCAAGCAGAAGATCGAGATCGAATTCGACGAAACCGCCGAGATCATCCCGTTCGAACGCACGCAATCCGATGATGTCGGCGACCAGATGGACCTCAACCGGGCGCTGGAGAAACTGTCAGAGGCCCAGCGGGTCTGCGTGGTGCTGTGCGTGGCCTCCGGCCTGTCCCACCGCGAAGCGGCCGAAGCGACCGGCTGGCCGCTTGGCACAATCAAATCCCATGTAACGCGCGGCGTGGCGGCGCTTCGCAAACATCTTGAAAGCAGCCATGTGGCGTGATGGAGTAAACTGATGCGAGACCAGGAAACCTATTCAGACCTGACCGATCTCTTCGCGGCGGAAGACCGCAAGATGGATCCCGCACCCTTTGTGAATGAGGTGATGACCGGCATCCGCCGCAAGGCCCTGTTCCGCCGCCTGCTGCTTGGCGCGGTCGGCGTGGCGGGCGCAGGTGTTGCCGCGCTTCAATTGCCCGGCCTTTTGTCAAACTGGACGGGACTGGACCAGATCGTCACCCGAACCGTGACCGATGCACGCCAGGACGCGAACCTGCTGACAAGTGCAGATCCGATCTGGCTGATGGTGGGCGGAGTAGTTGCACTGAGCCTGCTGGCCATTACCAGCTGGGAACGGGCCTGACGGCCTGTTTCTATTGGCCGGGCTTCATCGATCGGATTTCGAGAATAGTCTCATCTGCGATCTTCAACTCATAATGCTGGCCCGCCACCAGTCTGTCTCGAATCTCGGGCAGGAGATTCAGGCTACCGTGCAGTGACCCCGGAACGTCGAGTTGTGTTCCTTCAAATGAGAGACTCGATTCAGGAAATGAAGCCCACGCGACCTTCTTGTCGGGCTGCATACCATCGACTGTAAGAACAACAGTGACGAACCGCCCCTCGGCAAATGCCGCCTTCTGATTTTTGAGAGGGACATACTCGCCGAGAAAATGGGGAATTGCGATTATTGAAACGAAGGCAAAAGAGACTGCCCCGGCCCATCTTCCCCGAAATCTGAGAATTGCAAATGAGCTAAATGGCCAAATCTCTACCAGTCGCGGAAACAGGAGCATGGCAGTGGGCAGCAGGTATAGCGCCGCGATCGTTCCCCAGCTGAACACGTCCCAGATAGAGACCTGATCAATACTAAAAAGGACCTCATCCACTACGCCAGCCCATCCCCTCAAGAAGCAGCTTCGTCTCATACACCGGTAATCCGACGACAGACGTATAGCTGCCGCTGAGGTGGCTGACAAAGGCCCCGGCCCGGCCCTGGATGCCGTATCCGCCTGCCTTGCCCTTCCATTCGCCGCTGGCGATGTAATCGGCGATTTCGCGGTCAGTCAGCCGTTTCAGCTTCACCCGCGCCAGCACGGTGCGCGTACTCACCCGCCCGTCCGGCGCCTTTACCGCGATGCCCGTGATGCACTGATGCGCGCGGCCGGACAGCAGGCGCAGGAAGGCTTCCGCCTCCGCTTCGTCGGCTGCCTTTTCAAGATTGCGCTGGCCCAGCGCGACGACCGTGTCAGCCGCCAACACGAAGCCCGCCTCCGGGCACGCCGCCGCCTTTTCCCGCGCCAACCGCTCGGCCAACGCGCGGGGGGACTCGTCCTTGCGACGGGTTTCGTCGATGTCAGTGGGGCAGATCGCGTCCGGCACTATCCCGATCTGGGCGAGTAGGTCTCGCCGCCGGGGACTCGCACTGGCGAGGATCAGGGGAACAGGCCCTGAGGACGCCATGTCGTTTATTTGAAGCGGTAGGTGATACGACCCTTGGTCAGGTCATATGGGGTCATCTCGACCATCACCTTGTCACCCGTCAGCACGCGGATGCGGTTCTTGCGCATCTTGCCAGCCGTGTGGGCAATGATCTCGTGGTCGTTCTCGAGTTTCACGCGGAACGTCGCGTTCGGCAGCAGTTCCACTACTGTGCCTTCGAATTCAATCAGTTCTTCCTTCGACATGCAGTCTCCAAATCAAGGCGGTCCGTTGCGCCGCCGAAACGCATATAGGGGGCGCATAAAGCCTTGCACAGATTCCGGCAAGATTTGAAGCTCAGCAAAAGCCCCGCAATACCGGCAGTTTCAGGCTTTTGAGACCGCCCAACTGCTGACCGGCCCCTGTTTTGCACTTTGTTGATGCTTATATACGCATATTGGACAAAATTGGTTCTGAAATCTGACGCGAGATCAAAAATACATGGCTGTACATGCAAAACCCCAGACCAAGGACGCCTTTGACCTGATGTCAGAGCGCATCCATGAGGCGTCAGAGGTGATGAAGGCCATGTCGAGCGATACGCGCCTGAAGATCATGTGCGCGCTGAATGAAGGCGAACGCCCGGTCCATCAATTGGCGGAAATGACCGGCCAGTCCCACTCTGCCGTTTCACAGCACCTGGCAAAACTGCGCGCGGCAAATCTGGTCGAAAGCCGCCGTGATGCGCAGACCATTTACTATCGCTGTGCCGGAGGCATCGGACGCGAACTCGTCAATACGCTCTGCGCCTATTATCGCTAGATCTGTTGCGGGAAGGCCATAATCGAAAATTTCCTTTGGAATCAGGATACGTTTTCGATACCGAAACCTGCTATAAGCGCTGCATGTCGACCTCAACGGCCCGGGCCAGTTTTGAACTCCAGCAGATCGAGCCGATCCTTTCATGGGCGGGCACGGCCGGCGTGGATGTCGACGGGCTGCTCCATCGGCTGGGCATCGACCCAGGCAAGCGCCGCGACGCGCCCGGCACGCGGATCGACCTTGTCGACTATTACCGTATCCAGCGCGAGATCGCCCGGTCCTTCGATGACCTGACCGCGCAGCTTTCAGAGCGCAAGCTGCTCTACCAGACCGGCACATTCGTGGTCACACAAATCCAGGCCGCCGCCACTCTGCAAGATGCTATCCGCAGCCTCGCATCGCATTTCAACATGATGCATGGGGGCCGCTACAATTATGTCCGCCAGACTGATCGCACGCTGACGCTGGTCGTGGATGATTCCACCTTCCCCTATCGCTTTCGGGATGATCGCGCGCTGACGCATTTCGTGGGCGACGCGCTGCTGATCAAGACACATGCCTTGCTCGACAGCTTGACTGGAGGGACAGCCGGGCGCGCGCTGAAACGCGTCAGCCTGCTGCGGAACCGGCATGATAGCGGTCATGGCCAACTGGACTTCTGGCAAGTGCCCATCGGTTACGGCCACGCGGCCTATGAGCTGATCTACGATATCGACATTGCCTGCGAGCCGATCACGCCAGCGCCAGAAGTGGACCTGACCGCCGATGGCATCTTCGCGCGCGTTATCCGCCATCTGGAGGGGCTCGCGCCGTCCGCCGATGCACGCGCATTTGCGGTCCGGACCTCTGATCTGATCTCGGATGGTCACGAGACCCAATCAGCCGTGGCGCAACGACTGGGCGTGAGTGTCGCGACACTGCGTCGGCGCCTGAGCGAGGAAAGCACGAGCTTTCGCGATCTCCTTCAGGAAAGCCGCGCCGAACGTGCCGGCCTGATGCTGAGCCAGGGAATGAGTGTCAGCCAGGTGTCTGACTCGCTTGGCTATTCGGATGTGCGCGCCTTCAATCGCGCGTTTAAGAAAATGCGCGGCGTGTCGCCCGCAGCCTACGCAAAGTCAGGTGTCGAAGCCGCTCAAGCCTGATCAGCGTGAGCGAAAATGTTCACTCGCGCTGAACCCATATGTCATCGCCGTCATGTGCGGTTTCTGGAAAACTCCCGTCAAATAGAAGAATGCCCTCGGGAGGAAAAATTGGGACATCACAAATTCAATACGCTGAGATTCGGTCTCGTTTCGGCGCTCGCGCTGACCGCGGGCCAATACGCTGCGCATGCGCAGGACGCGGAAGAAGAAACCGTGGAAGAGGCCCGCACCCTGGGCCGGGTCACCGTCACTGCGCAGCGCCGCGAGGAAGACCTGATCGACGTGCCGCTGTCTGTGTCCGCATTCACCGGCGAGCAGCTGGAAGCGACCGGCGCCGTCGACATCACCTCCATCCAGCGCTCTACCCCGAACGCGACGATCGAAGTTGCCCGGGGCTCGAACTCCACCCTCATCGCCTTCATCCGGGGCGTCGGCCAGCAAGACCCGCTCTGGGGCTTTGAGCCCGGCGTTGGCCTCTACGTGGACGATGTGTACATCGCCCGCCCGCAAGGCGCGATCCTGGACATTTTCGACATTGAACGGATCGAAGTCCTGCGCGGCCCTCAGGGAACGCTGTATGGTCGCAACACGATCGGCGGCGCGATCAAATACGTCACCGCAAAGATGGAAGACGAGCCCGACCTGAAAGCCAAGGTCAATGTCGGCTCCTATGGCCAGATGGATGCCATCCTCTCCGGCTCTGTACCGCTCAGCGATACGTTCACGGTCGGTGGCGCCATTGCGAGCTATCAGCGCGACGGCTATGGCGAGAACCTCTTCACCGGCGCCGATCACTACGACAAGGACGTTCTGGCCTATCGCGTCAGCGCGGAATGGGCCCCGACGGATTCCCTGTTCTTCCGGCTCGCCTATGACAAATCGGAAGACGATTCCAACGCCAAGCACGGCCACCGCCTGATCCCGAGCGGAGACGGCACACTGCCCGTCACGGACAATGTCTATGATACGCGTGCAGGCATCGGTGACGACAATTCGGTGGAAACCGAAGGCTTCTCTCTGACCGGCCAGTGGGACGTGAACAATGAGTTCACGCTGAAATCCATCACCGCGTTCCGCGAAGGCTCGACCATCACACCGATTGACTTCGACGCCCTGCCAAACCCGGACTTCGACGTTCCAGCTTATTATAGCGACGAACAGTTCAGCCAAGAATTCCAGCTGCTCTACAATGGCGACCGCCTGTCCGGTGTCGCCGGTGTCTACTATCTGGACGGCACCGCAGATGGCGCCTTTGACCTGTTGCTCAGCGCGCTTGGCGTGACGGTCTATCAGGCCGGTGTGCAGGACAAGGAGAACTTCTCCCTGTACGGTGATTTCACCTATGACCTGACAGACCAGTGGAGCGTCTCGCTCGGCGGTCGCTTCACCAAGGACGAAACGACAGCGGACGTGACCCGCGAACTCTGGCTCGGCCTCGGATCGGGTTCGTTCGACCCGGCGAACTCGACCTCTGTCTTCCTCGCAACCCAAACAGGCTACACCGGCCTGAACCGCGAAGACGAAGAGTTTACGCCGCGCATCTCGATCTCGTATCAGCCGACTGACGATCTGAATCTCTACGCAACCTTCGCGCAGGGCTTCAAGGCAGGCGGCTTCGACCCCCGCGCCCGGGCTGACCTGGATCCGCTCGGTCTCTCCGAAGAAGGCTTTGGCCCGGAAAAGGTCGACAGCTATGAGATCGGTGTGAAAGGCAGCTTCTTTGAAGATCGCCTGCAACTGAACACCGCCGTCTTCTTCGCCGAATACACTGATCAGCAGATCACGGTGCAAAGCGGCGCAGACTCTGACAATGACGGTGTGAACGACACATTCGTCTCGTCGGTCTTCAACGCCGGTTCCTCGGAATATACCGGCCTCGAGATCGAAGGCAGCTGGTTCATCAATGACGAATTCACGCTGATGGGTAACCTCGGCTACATTGATGCCGAGATCCAGGAAATCATCTCCGCCGGAACCAACATCGCCGACCAGTTCGTCACGCAGAACACGCCGGAGCTGCAGGGCCAGTTGTCCCTGAATTACATGCGCGACTTCGGACCGGAGTTCGGCACCATCTCGATCACAGGTTCAGCGTCCTACCGGGATGCGTACAACCTCTTCAACATTGAGAACAATGGCTTCGCCGCGGGCACGAACGCACTGTTCCCGAATGGTGGTCCGGCCCTCGACCCCGACGCCTACACGCTGCTGGATCTCAGCTTCGTCTGGACGTCCCCGTCCGAGCGCCTGCGGTTCGGCATCCATGGCCGCAACCTGACCGACGAAGAGTATCGCGTCGCAGGCTATAACTTCGTTACGCCAAGCCAGCTTGGTTTCGACAGTGCGTACTCCGCCTTCTACGGCCCGCCACGCACGCTGACTGCCTCAATCTCGGTTGATTTCTAATCAGCTGAGCGGGTCGGCAATCTGAACACATCGGATTGCCGACCCGTCCCTCCCAGGACCTTGCATATTGTTGCGTGCGGATCGCCGCGCCCTGAAGGATGCTCATGACACAGACTGCGGCTGCCCCCTCCCAGACCTCCCAGAACAACTCGCGTGCCTATGTCCTGGCGCTGCTGACGCTGGTCTACACGTTCAATCACATTGACCGTCAGATCCTGTTGATCCTGATCGAGCCGATCAAGGCGGAACTCCAGATTTCGGACGGCCAGATCGGCTTGCTGACCGGCTTTGTCTTCGCCGCATTCTACGCAACCTTTGGAATCCCGATCGCCATGTGGGCGGACCGGGGCAACCGCCGGAACATTCTGGCCATCTCGCTGGCGCTCTGGTCGGGCATGACTGCGCTCTCCGGCTTTGCCCAAACCTACTGGCAGCTTCTGCTCGCGCGCGTCGGCGTCGGCGTCGGAGAAGCAGGCGGAACGCCTCCCGCAACATCGATCATTTCAGACCTGTATGCGCCAAAAGAAAGAGCCTTCGCGCTTGGTATCTACACGGCCGGCATCGGGCTTGGCGTATTGGCCGGCTTTGTCATCGGCGGGTATGTCTACAAGTATTTCGGCTGGCGCACCGCATTCCTCGTCGCGGGTATTCCCGGCCTGATACTGGCCGCCATCGTCCGCTTCACGATCCGCGAACCAAAGCGCGGCGCCATCGAGCAACGCAGCGATGACGGCCAGGCCTCCACCCTCGGCGAGACTCTCAAATTCATTGGGGGACAAACCTCTTTCCTGCTGATGCTGGCCGGCTGCTGCCTCATCTGTATCTCCGCCAATGCCTTCCTCGCCTGGACGCCAAGCCATCTGCAACGGACCTATGATGTTGGCCCAAGCGACATTGCGATCCCTCTCGGTCTTCTGATTGGCGGAGTTGGCAGTGTGGGCGCGATCCTCCTGGGCCGCGTTTGTGACCGGCTGTCCGCGCACAACCTGGCATGGCGTCCGTGGATGATCGCCGTGTGTGCAGCCATCGCCCTGCCGTTCGCGTGGATGTTCCTGCAGGCTGACACGATCAATATGGCATACGCCTGGAACGTGGTGCCGGCATTTATTGGCCTGATCTATGCCAGCATTGCCTATACGGCCTCACAGGAACTGGTGGGGCTTCGCATGCGGGCATTTGCTTCGGCATTCATGTTGTTCTGCCTCACCCTGATCGGCATCGGCGGAGGCCCCAGCATTGTCGGGTATCTGAGCGAGTATTTTGCGGCTCAGGGCAATGAGGCTCCATTGAAGTCGGCGCTTGAACTCATGCTTGGCCTGAATGCGCTGAGCGTCGTGTTCCTGGCTCTGGCGGGTCGCACATACGCACGCGACGCCAGACGTGCTGCGGAGATCGTATGAGCGAAGCAGCGTCCCTCCCGGCAAGCACAACGCGGACCAAACGCGACGTCTTCTACACGTCGCATGACGGGCTGACCTTATATGCCGCTGACTATGGCCCGATCGACAGCGACACTGTCATCCTGTGCATGCATGGGCTGACGCGGAACCACAAGGATTTCGAGCCCATGATCGAAGGGCTTGGCCTGGAAGCGCGCTTCATTTCGGTTGATGTGCGCGGGCGCGGGAAATCTGACCGCGACCCGAGCGGCACCACTTACCAGCCCCCCGTCTACGCACAGGACATGGCCACGCTGATGGCTCACCTGAAACTGGAAAAGGTGATCCTGATCGGCACTTCCATGGGCGGTTTGATGGCCATGTTGATGGCCAAGGCATTCCCGGAAAAGATACGCGGTATCGTGATGAATGATGTTGGGCCGGAAGTGAATCCGGCAGGCCTGAAGCGCATTGCGGGCTATGCCGGGGGCAATGAGATTTTCGACAGCTGGGGGGACGCCGCAGCGGCGATTGGACGGACGCAGGCAGGCGTCTATCCGGAGTATGGAGAGACAGAATGGGAGGCCTTCGCAAGACGGACCTGCACTGAGCAGGCCGATGGAAAGATCGTATTCGATTATGACCCGGTGATTGTCAAAGGGATGGGCAGCACCACTCCGGGGTGGCGCGTGAACTTCGCGATGTGGCGTGTCTTTGCGGCGATGAAATCGATCCCGCTGCTGATCATCCGCGGTGAGTGGTCAGATATTCTCGCCGAGAAAACAGCCATCCGCATGCATCGCCGTCACAAGACCAGCCGCCTGTTGACTGTGCCCGGTCGGGGGCACACACCGTTTCTGGACGAGCCGCAATCCCTGCAGGCAATCGCGGATTTCGTGACGGGCCTGCCGGCCACGACACCCAATCCGTAAGGTCAGCCGAGACCGCCACTTCCGGATTTCGGAGCCACAGCCTTTCCGATACGCCAGCGCGTTCGGGACTTGTTGTACTCAGACCAGTCGCTTGCCACCTGCCCGGTCGCTGAGAACCTGAAATACAGGCTCTCCAGATCCTGCGCTGAATTCAGCACCGCCATCAGTTCATCCTTTGATACCGCCTCGAGAAAGGCCTCCACGGTGAGGATGCGCCCAGCCCTTGCCCTGGCCAGGGCCAGAGGGGCATGAACTTCGTGACGCTGCAATGGCCAGTACGGATCAAGAAGTGGGCGACGCGCACGCTGACGGCTGCGGTTCTGCATGATTGCTGCAACATCCGGCGCGGGCAATCCGTGGAACGCCTTGGTGGCCTCTCGCGAATCCCGAACCGCACCCGGCAACGCGATCTCAACAGGGCTGACCAGCAAGCCCATCTTGCGGGCTGCACGGCCAGCCATATCGCGAGATGTCCAGTATGACACAGGCGCGGCCAATACCAGGCCGATCGTTGCCGGTGCCAACCAGGCCGCATAGATCGGTGAGATCGCGATGGCGGAAATCGTCAGCGCAACGCCCAGCAGCGTTGCAGGCAAGTGATACCTGAATGTCGCCAGGAAGCTGTAGCCGCCCGTGTCGCGCTCCTGAGGGGACCAGCCGCTGTCCTTGCCCCGGAAGACGCTGATGACTGCTCCGGTCTGCGTGGCCATCAAAATCGGGGCCATCAATACAGAGAGCAAAGTCTCGGCCAGGAACCCGGCAGTCGTCTTTACCGGGCCGACCACCTTGCGCCATTGCGGGGACAGGAGACCGAAGATCAGACCATAGAATTTCGGGGCAAACAGAAGCCCCATCGTGACAAAGAACAAGGTCAGCGCGCGTTCGGAGTCGATGACCGGCCAGACCGGAAACAACGAGACCTCGTCGCTGAAATAGGCTGGCTCCATGAAGCTGTTCTGAAGGGACAGGAGCATGCCAAGCGTGATGAAGATCAGCCAGAGCGGAGAGGCGAGATAGGAGAAAATTCCCGTGATCAGGTGGAACCTGTTCGTCCAGCTGAAGCCGCCGGTCTTCAACAGCACGGCCATGTGCTGCATGTTCCCCTGACACCAGCGGCGATCCCGCTTCACCAGTTCGATAATTGTGGGTGGTCCCTGTTCAAACGATCCACCAATCTCGGTCCGTATCTCCACGTCCCAGCCAGCGCGCCGGAGAAAGGCCGCTTCAACAAAATCATGGCTGAGGATTGAGCCGCCAAAGGGCGCCTTGCCCGGCATTTCCGGCAAACCGGCGGCTTCGGCCAGCGCTGATATCCGGATGATGGCGTTGTGTCCCCAGAAATTGCCTTCCTTCTGAGCCCACCAGGCCATGCCGCCACCCAGGATCGGACCATACATGGCAGACGCAAACTGCTGACAACGCGCCAACAACGTACGCGCGCCGACAAGATGCGGAATGGTCTGAATCAATGCCGTTTGCGGGGCACGCTCCATTTCCTCAACAAGGTGAATAACCGTGTCACGCTCCATATAGCTGTCTGCGTCGAACACGATCATGTAATCGTAGCGCCCGCCCCAGCGCATTACGAAATCCCGGATGTTCCCGGACTTGCGATGATGGTTGATGGTCCGGCGGCGATATCGAACCGGAACAGACAGCTCGGAACTCTGCAGGACTTCCAGATAGGCCTGCTCCTCGGCGAGCGCGATTTCGGGATCGGTTGTGTCACTGAGAATAAAGCACTCATAGATGCCCGGCGCATCGTCCAGCATTCTCGCGGTGGCTAGCACGGTGGAGAACACGTCCTCAACAGATTCATTGTAAATCGGAAATGCGAGGACAGTCCGGGTATTCCGGATACAGACCGCCTTTTCGTTTCGGCGCGCTTTACGAGGCAGGATGGCCGCGATGAAACCAATGGAAGCATTGACGAAGGCGAAGCATATCCAGCTGATATTGATTGCGAAGACAACCAGAAGCACCCATTCCAGTACCGTCATGCCGGATAGCGCCAGCACGGCGTACATCTCATGGGTCGTCCAGACCATGAGCGCCAAGGACAGGACAAGCACAAACAACTTCCGCCAGAGCAGCGACGGGGCGTGACTGCGGTGCGGCGCCAAACCGGACTGGAATGGCTGGTTGGGCATTGTCAGCGGGAATTCAGTTGGTCGGGGCCGAAACTTCTTCATTTTGCGCTCCAGCGATATAACCATGTTTCGGTGATGGGTTGGCCGCCTTTGGTCAGCACGGCCCGAAGCTCCGCCATGGCAGCCCCTTCTGCGTCGAGTTCGAAGCTCAGCCGTTGCGTATCACCATCGGGATGAGGCTGGAGTACGGGATTGATGATACGCCCGGCCGATGTCGAAACTTCGATTTCAGCGTTCCGGAAATGCTCGGCTGGCGCGCCTTTGTAATCCAGTACGAATATCTGGTTCTTGTCGCCCGGCTTCTGACCGGCACGGGTTTCTGAAACCGTCGCCACATCCGCGACGACACCCGGCTTCAGCCCCCAATTCATCGTGTAGGAAACAGTGAACGCGGCCCCGGGCATCAGTGCCTGTTCGGGCCTCCAGAATACTGCGATATTGTCATTGTATTCATTCGATGTCGGGATTTCGACGAGCATTAGCTGGCCACCGCCCCAGTCGCCCTTTGGTTCGACCCAGACATCCGGACGCTGATGATAGTCAGCCTCAAGATCAGAGTAGTGCTCGAACTTCCGGTGCCGCTGGACAAGGCCAAATCCATTTGGCTGACGTCCTGCCAATACAGACACTTCAAGCGCGGCCGGATTCTGCAAGGGCCTCCACACCCACTCGCCATTCGCCATATGAATGGCGAGGCCTTCAGAATCGTGGACGGCGGGGCGATAGTCATCGCCTCTCTTGGTCACGTCGTGCGGAGAAAAATAGTACATGGACGTCAGGGGCGAAAGACCAACCTGCGCCACTTTCTTTCTTGCGTAGAAGGAAGCCTCAACATCCATGCGCGTCGTCGGGCCTGCCGCGACGCGGAACTGAAACGCGCCCGTCAGGCTGGGGCTGTCCATGAGCGCGAACACGAACGTATCGCCTGCCGGTCCGGATGGACGCCTGATCCAGAATTCCCGGAATGCCGGAAACTCCTCACCCTCAGAGGATGCGGTGCCTATGCTCAACCCACGCGCCGAGGCGCCATACACGCTGCCCGCGCCCAAAGCCCTGAAAAAGCTGGCTCCCTTGAAGCTGAGGACTTCATCGAACTTTCCGGCCTCGTTGAGAGGCTGCAACAGTTTGAGACCCGCAAAGCCAAGTGACTCCGTCACCGCGTTCGGCAGATCCAGATCCTTGAAGTCAAAAAGCGACGCGTCGTAGGGGAGTGGCGACACGGTTTCGCCGTCGATCAGATTGATCTTGACTTCATGATCGAACAGATAGCCGCGCGGGTCGAACAGGACACGAACCTGGCCGGGCCGTTCTTCCCCACTCATGTCATCCTGTTTCGGGATGATTCGTCTGTACTGGTCATAGTTCAGCCGCTTTGCCGGTTCGGGAAGCGCGCGCGAAGGCTGATACGGTTCCGTCGCCCGGCGTCGGGCAAGGTCTCGAAGCTCCGGCAGGCCGAACACCGGCGCTGGCAGGGTTTCGGTTTGCGTGTCGGACTCTCCGCTTGCGAGCTCGGTATCCGGCTTCACTCGTTCAAGCGTGTAGATATTCGACGTAGTGTCCGGTTCCGGCGCCGGGGCGACCGATGGCTCCGGCGCAGCTGCGACAGCTGGCGCCTGCTCCGATTCCGCAATGTCAGATTGCGCTCCACCCGGGGAGCACGCTGCACATGCGGATATCAGGATCGCCAGGACACCGATTCTCGTCCTCTGGGCGGCCTGCCTGCTCAAATCCCACCTCTTCATCATCTTGCGCCCTCCATGATCCCCGTCCCTCATGTTGCGGCGCAACACATTCCGAGGCGAATGAATGGGCGAGATGGAGAATGGTTGCAAAGCAGGCCACTTCGCATCCCATTGAGCGGTTGATGGGCGTCGACTTAGGGCGACACCAGGCCGACCGGATCAGGCCAATTGGTTCTTCAGATCCTTCATGACACCGGAAAAATCGAGGCCTCCATGACCTCTACTGTCCAGATCCTGATAGATTTTTTCGGCAACCTCACCGAGTGTCACGTTCACCCCCGCTGCTTTGGCTGCACCAGCCGCAAGGTGAAGATCTTTTAACATCATCGCCACCGCAAAACCCGGCTTGTAGTCCCGGTTTGATGGCGCAGTGGGCACTGGCCCCGGCGCGGGGCAGTAGGAAGTCATGCTCCAACACTGGCCGGACGCGGTGGACGAGATGTCAAAGAAGGTCTGCGCGTCGAGGCCCAGCTTTTCGGCCAGATTAAACGCCTCGCACGTGCCGATCATGGAAATGCCGAGCAGCATGTTGTTGGCAATTTTCGCCACCTGTCCGTTCCCGCTGGCGCCGGCATGGAAGATGTTCTTGCCCATCGCATCCAGGATTGGCTTTGCCTTCGCAAAGGCTTCGTCCGGACCGCCGACCATGAAGGTCAGCGTGCCGGCATCGGCCGCCGCCGTGCCGCCTGACACAGGCGCGTCCGCCATCAGGAAACCTGCCGCCTCAGCCTTCGACGCGGCTTCGCGCGCGTCTTCCACCGCAATGGTGGAGCAATCGAGAAAAAGCGCGCCGGGAGCAGCATGCGCAGCGACGCCATCCTCTCCGAAATAGACAGACAGGACATGCTTGCCCGCCGGCAGCATGGACACGATCACGTCGGCTGCATTCACCGCGTCAGCGATTGTCGCCGCTGCTTTCGCGCCGTTGCCTTCGGAAACCTTTACCGCATCCGCATTCAGGTCGAAGGCACGAACTTCGTGCCCAGCCTTGCAGAGATTGGCGCACATGCCCGAGCCCATATTGCCGAGCCCGATAAATGCGATCTTCGTCATGTTGTACTCCCTTGTCCCCGCGCTCTTGCGGCGCGGTGTAATGTGCACTCCGGTGCGGGCCTATTTGTCCTTGAAGTCGGCCGCGCGCTTTTCGACGAAGGCGCTCATGCCTTCCTTCTGGTCGGCGGTGCCGAATAGGCCCTGGAACAGGCGGCGCTCGAATTTCACGCCCTCAGCGGTGGAGACCTCCAGAGCACGGCCCACCATTTCCTTGGCGGCCATGATTGACGGAATGGAAAAGCCCGCGATTTCCTTCGCAGCGCCCATCGCCGTATCCATGAGCGTGTCATGCTCGACCACGCGAGAGACGAGCCCGATCCGGTCGGCCTCTGCGGCGTCGATCATCCGGCCGGTCAGCACCATGTCCATGGCCTTTGCCTTACCAACGGCTTTCGTCAGGCGGATGGAGCCGCCCATGCCGGGCGTGACGCCCAGCTTGATTTCCGGCTGGCCGAACTTCGCTTTGTCGGAGGCGATGATCATGTCGCACATCATGGCCAGCTCACAGCCGCCGCCGAGGGCAAAGCCGTTCACCGCCGCGATCACCGGCTTGCGGCAGGCGGCGAACCTGTCCCACAGGCCGAAGAAATCCTCGACATACATGTCGGAGAAGCTTTGCGGCTGCATCTCCTTGATGTCGGCCCCGGCTGCAAAGGCCCGGCCCTCGCCGGTCAGCACCGTGACGGCGATGTCCTTGTTGCGGTCGATCTCTGAAAAGACATGCGCGACCTCGCCCATGACTTCCTGGTTCAGTGCATTCAGGCTGTCCGGCCGGTTAATCGTGACCAGCGCAACGCGGTCAGAATGTTCGAAAGTGATTGTGTTATAGGTCATGGCAGTTCTTCGATATCCTCTTTGGTCCAGTCTGATCCGTTTGGCTTTTGAGCGCAAAGCTCGCGGGTCCTCAACTGGGTGGCGGTCGGTGTTTCCGAGTAGGTGCCCCGGTCTGCATCGGTGCAGATACACCGTCCCGGGTCGCCGGCCCAGATGCCGGCGCTGTCGCTGCAATCGCCCTGCTTGTCGCACGCCGCCAGGCCTGAGCCAAGAATGCAGACAACAAGCAGGGCTCGCATCTGATGCTACCCCATCGTCGGAATGATGAAGGCCTGGTCGCCGATGTCGCCTTCCGGCCAGCGCTGGGTGATCGTCTTGATCTTCGTCCAGAAGCGCACGCCTTCCGGTCCATGCTGGTTCGTGTCGCCGAAGGCCGAGCGCTTCCAGCCGCCGAAGGTGTGATAACTCACCGGCACCGGGATCGGCACGTTCACGCCCACCATGCCGACATTCACCTGCGCCGCGAACTCGCGCGCGGCCCGGCCATTGCTCGTGAAGATCGCGACGCCATTGCCGTACTGGTGATTGCTCGGCAGCGCCACGGCCTCCTCAAGCGACTCCGCGCGCACCACCTGCAGCACCGGCCCGAAGATCTCTTCCTTGTAGGACTGCATGCCCGGCTTCACATTGTCGAACAGGTTCGGCCCGATGAAATAGCCGCCTTCGCTGCCCTGCAGGGTGAGGCCCCGGCCATCGAGCAGCAGGTCTGCGCCCTCGTCGACACCCATCTGGATGTAGCTCTCGACCTTCGCCTTGTGAGCCGCCGAAACGACGGGGCCGTAATGCGCATCCGCATCTGTCGACACGCCAACCTTCAGCGCCTTGGCGGCATCCATCATACGCTCAACGAATTCATCACCCGTCTTCTTGCCGACGGTCACGGCCACCGGCAGCGCCATGCAGCGTTCGCCCGCCGAGCCATAGGCCGCGCCGACGATGTCTTTCACCGCCTGTTCCATGTTGCAGTCAGGCATGATGATGCCGTGGTTCTTCGCCCCGCCCATAGCCTGTACGCGCTTTCCGTGCGCCGTGCCGGTCGCGTAGACATATTGTGCGATGTCGGATGAACCGACGAAGCTGACGGCCTTGATGTCCGGATGCTTGAGGATGGCATCCACCGCCACCTTGTCGCCATTGACCACGTTCAGCACGCCTTCCGGCGCGCCGGCCTCGAGCAGCAGTTCGCCGAGGCGCATCGGCACGGACGGGTCTTTTTCGGACGGCTTCAGGATGAAGGTGTTGCCGCAGGCGATCGCCACGGCTGCCATCCAGCACGGGATCATGGCAGGGAAGTTGAATGGCGTGATTCCGGCCACGATGCCCAGCGGCTGGCGCATGGAATAGACATCGATGCCCGGGCCTGCGCCTTCTGTATATTCGCCCTTCTGAAGATGCGGAATACCGCAGGCGAACTCGACCACGTCGATGCCGCGCTGCACGTCTCCGCGTGAATCCGCCACGACCTTGCCATGCTCTGAGGAGAGCAGCTCAGCCAGTTCGTCCATGTTCGCTTCCAGCAAGCGCTTGAACTCGAACATGATCCGAGCGCGACGCTGGGGGTTGGTGGCGGCCCAGGCCGGGAACGCCTCTGACGCGTTTGCCACAGCGGCGGCGAGTTCGGCTTCGGTGGCAAGGGCGACGCGCGCCTGCACCTCGCCTGTGTTCGGATTGTAGATATCGCCAAACCGACCGGATGTGCCCGTGACGGTCTTACCGCCAATGAAATGATGCACGTCGCGCATGTGGAGCTCCCTTTGATTTTGACGGGACCCTAACGCGCGTATAAATTCCGGTAAATGGACAATATCGCAGCCATTGACTGCAATTTCGCAGGTAAAACTTATGAACTGGGACGACCTTCGACTGCTGCTTGATGTCAGCCGTCACCCGCGACTGGCGGATGTCTCCACGCGAACCGGCCTGGACCCCACGACCATCAGCCGGCGGCTGAGACGGCTGGAAACAGATCTCGGACTGGAGCTGTTTGAGCGCACCCCGAAAGGCCATGTGCTCACCCCTGTCGGCCAAAGTGTTGCAGACAAGGTGGAGGGGTTGGAGCATACCGCATCCGAGATTGCCGCGCTGTCAGACCGGGATGGACCGCTTGCCGCCGGACGGGTGCGCCTGGGTGTTACCGAAGGTCTCGGCAGTTTGTTGATCGCGCCGGCGATGACAGACTTTGCGACGCGCCATCCGCATATCGGGCTCGACATCATTGCCGTGTCTGGTTTCGTCAGCGTGCCGAAGCGCGAAGCCGATATGTCGATCATGTTGACCCGCCCCAAGGCAGGGCGCGTGAAAGTACGCAAGATGTCGGACTATGTCCTGCAGATGTACGCACATCCGGATTATCTGGCGCGCACCCGCCCGGTCGAGCAGGTCAGCGATCTCTCCGAGCACGACCTGATCGGCTATGTCGACGACCTGATCTATTCCAGCCAGCTGCGCTACCACGAGGATATTGCGCCCGGCCTGACGCCGCGCTTCTGCAGCCCATCCATCGTTGCCCAATGGCAGATGGCGCGTGAAGGCGCCGGGCTGGCGGTGCTGCCCCACTTCATTGCGGCGGGCGATCCAAACCTGGTTCATGTCCTGCCTGATCAGGTGCGCATCGAGCGCGCCTTCTGGCTGGCCGTCCACGAAGACGTGCACGGAACAACACGGGTACGGGCCGTCAGTGACTTTTTGGACGAGCTGTTCGAGACATCCGCCCTACGTTTGACTGGAGCGGTCTGACCTACTCGCCTTGTCCGGGCGCGTTCGGAAAGCTGAGGCTCTTGTAGTAATCGAGATCATGCGCAGGTACCGTCGTTCCCTCCGGCAGAGGCAGGCCGTTCACGCTTTGCCAATAGGCGATGGAGGCGTCGCGCCACCAGACGGCTTCCTGATGCTGGATCGCAAGGAAAGCCGAGACCTGTTTGAACCGTCCGGCATCGATCTCGTGCTCCAGAGATGCCCAGACGGTCTGCATCTCCTCAACTTGTGATACGCCCAGATCATACCGACGCACCAGATCTTCCCACACAGTGTTGCCGTTGTGGAGTTCATGATCCCAGCCCACGCGATGGAACCAGAGCAGCAATTCGTCCGGCACAGTGTCCAGGCTGGCCCATTTCTGTGCGACGGGCCCGGCATATTGATCGACCGCGCCTGAGCCGGTTTCAGTGCGGTCGAAGCCGACCGCGTCCTTCGTTGCCTTGTGATAGTAATATGGCGTCCAGTCAGCGCGCCCCAGATCGTCTACCCAAGGGGCCGGGCCGTAATGATGCCCCGTGCCCATCAGGTGGGTCAGCCCGAGCGGTGTCATATAGTTTACCACGGCCTCTCGAGAGCCCATCATCAATCCGGTAATAGTATCAGCGACTTCGGGCGCACGGCTGAAAGTCAATTCCGCCCAGTCGCGCGCTATGGTTTCGGCAGACGCATCAGGATCCCAAGCCATCCGTCCGAAGGCGTACCAGTTTGCCTGATCGAAGATCGAACCAGACCAGTTGCGGTCACTGCCGATATTGGCGACGCCTGCCATGCCCGTAAGGTGGTAGCCATGCGCCGCGCCATCAACAATGGAAGCAACCGACACGCGGTCGACATCTGTATTGGTTTCCGTTGACAGCACCTCCTCCCAAAGCGTGCCGAGATAGGCAAGATGAGTGGAGAACCCTAGATATTCCTTGGTGATCTGGAGCTCCATCATCAACGGCGTCTCCGGCATCGCGCCGAACAGGGGATGAAACGGCTCACGCGGCTGGAAATCCAGCGGTCCATTCTTGACCTGAACCAGAACATTGTCGGCAAACTGACCATCCAGCGGCACGAATTCGGTGTAGGCCTGTTTCACGCGGTCTTCTGGCTCTTCCGCCGAATAGACAAAGGCGCGCCACATCACGACGCCTTCATGCGGGGCAAGCGCCTCGGCAAGCATGTTGGCGCCTTCGGCATGGCTGCGCTGATAATCCTGCGGGCCGGGCTGGCCTTCGGAGTTTGCCTTCACGAGGAAGCCGCCAAAATCCGGCACATAGGTGTAGATCTCATCCACCTTGGCCTGCCACCAGGCCTGAACGGCCGGGTCACGCGGGTCTGCTGTTGGTAGTCCATCCAGTTCCATCGGCGCCGAGAAGCGTGCGGTCAGATAAACCTTGATACCGTATGGCCGAAACACGTCCGCCAGCGCCGCGACCTTTTCCAGATAGTGCGGCGTGAGAACGGTCGCATCCGCATTCACATTTGTCAGGGAGACGCCATTGATGCCGATGGAGGCGTTGGCGCGGGCATAATCAGTGTACTTCGGATCGAGATACCCCGGCAGTCTATGCCAGTCCCAGATGGATTGCCCTGCATACCCCCGCTCGACATGGCGATCGAGATTGTCCCAATGGTTCAGAAGGCGCAATTTGGTCTTTGGGCGCGAGACAATGTCGATGCCGGTTAAATCTTCTCCGCGCGCCATGCGCTGGAGGTATTCGAACGTGCCATACAGCACGCCAACATCAGACTGAGCGGCGATCAAGGTAACTTGCCGACCGGAGTGGCGGATTTCCTTTATGGTGAACCCCTCAGCGCCAACCTCGGATAAGATCGGCAGAGCCAGATTTTCCAGCGCGTCGGAACAGTCCGGACTGGCCAGAACGAGTGTGCCAGCCTGCAGCGTGTCGGAGAGCGGGAGGGGTTCCCCCATCATCGACTGGGTTGCGAGGTCTATTTCCTCCAGCGCCGCAACAATCGTCGCAGAAGGATCCGCGCAGGCAGCCATCACATGTTGAGGGGGTGAATATGATGCCTTTTCCAGCGGCGCATACCGTAACCACAACTCATACCCGTCTTCGGCGACCGCTGACGACAATGTGCCAACCGCCGCGAATGCAGTGAAAAGAATGGCGACATGCCTAAGAATATTTTTCACGACCCTGAACCCGTTTCCTGATTTCGGGGTCATCAGCCTGACGGTCTCCGCCCCAAATGTTTGCGTTATCATTTCATAACGCCTGAGGCGGGATGTGTCACCGCCCCTCTGCGCCAGAGGGGCGGGAGTTGATCAGGATTCCTGACTCATCGTGTCGGACATGACGTCAAATCCGTCTGCCACTTTCGGCTTCACCGAGCGACCAACCGTACTGACCAGCCAGGCCGCAAGACCCGACAGGAAAAAGCCCGGTATCATTGCATACACAAGCGACTCCAGCGGAACCGGCCCATTCTCCGATGGCAGCAATGGCACATAGAGCCATACGAGCACTGTGACGGCGCCGACGATCATGCCGGCCAGCGCACCATCACGCGTCAGGCCACGCCAGAACAGGCTGAGCAGGATAATCGGACCAAAGGCCGAGCCAAATCCAGCCCATGCGTTCGAGACCAGATCCAGAATGTTGCTGTTCGGGTTGAAGGCGAGACCGATAGCAACGAGGCAAACTGCGACCGTCGCGATGCGGCCGATCAGGACGAGTTCCGATTGAGATGCCTCGCGCCGGAAGAAGGTCTTGTAAACATCTTCTGTAATCGAGCTGGACGACACCAGAAGCTGGGAAGAGATCGTGCTCATGATCGCCGCCAGAATGGCCGCCAGCAGGAAGCCCGCCACGAGCGGGTGAAAAATAATCTGCGACAGCAGAATGAAGATCGCCTCCGCGTCCGTCAGCTGCCCGCCAAGATCGTGCTGGTTCACATACGCGACACCCACAGCGCCGACGAAAACGGCGCCGATTACAGTCACGATCATCCAGCTCATGCCTATTGCGCGCGCGGTGGCGACGTCCTTCAAAGAGCGAATGGCCATAAAGCGAACAATGATGTGCGGCTGACCGAAATAGCCGAGTCCCCAGGCGAGCAATGAAATCAGACCGAGCACGGTCATGCCCTCAGGCCACATATCAAAGAATTGCTCACGGGAAGGCCCAACACCTCCCGTGTCAGGATTGACGTGAGCCGGCGCAGACATGATCGCGCTCTCCATGCCGCTCCAACCACCGACCACGAAAAAGGCAATGACTGGGACGAGGATCAGGGCGATGAACATGATACAGCCCTGCACGAAGTCTGTCAGACTGACGGCAAGGAAACCGCCGATCACGGTGTATGCGAGCACAACGCCTGCAGTAACGAACAGGCCGAGTTGGTAGTTCAGGCCAAACGCCGACTCAAACAGCTTGCCGCCTGCGACGATGCCGGAAGACGTATAGACCGTGAAAAACACGATAATGACCATCGCAGAGATCGTGCGAAGAGCGTGGCTGGTGTCGTGGAAGCGGTTCTCGAAGAAGTCTGGGATCGTAATCGAGTCATCGGCAAGCTCAGTATAAATGCGCAGGCGCGGTGCCACGAACCGGTAATTTAGATAGGCTCCGATGGTCAGGCCAACCGCGATCCAGGCCGCTGAAAATCCACTTACATAGATGGCACCCGGCAGCCCCATAAGCATCCAGCCGCTCATGTCCGAAGCGCCTGCAGACAGTGCGCCGACAGCCGGATGCAGGTTACGTCCGCCCAGCATGTATTCGGAAACGTCGCTCGTGGATTCTCTGTATGCGTAGAGGCCAATGGCCATCATCAGGACGAAATAAGCCCCAAGCGAAATCATTTCGGGAACGCTGATTGTCATATGTGTCTCGCTGTTCTCGTGAATACGGAAAAGCGCGCCCCCCGTGGCCGCGCATCATGTTTACTTCGTTATGGTCGCGTTTGGCCGTTGCCGTGAACCAGGTATTTGAAACTTGTCAGCTGCTCCAGGCCAACCGGCCCGCGTGCGTGCATCTTGCCGGTGGCGATGCCAATCTCGGCGCCCATGCCAAACTCGCCGCCATCAGAGAACTGGGTCGAGGCGTTGTGCATGACGACAGCACTATCAATGCTGGTCATGAAACGACGCGCGGCATCCTTGTCTTCGGTCAGGATCGCATCGGTGTGACCCGACGAATGCTTACTGACGAAACGGATCGCCTCATCAAGACCGTCGACCACTTTCACCGACGCGATCGTGTCGAGGTATTCGGTTGACCAGTCCTCATCACTGGCCTCGGCCAGGCTCGGCGCAATCTTGCGTGCTTCCGCATCGCCGCGAAGTTCACATCCCTGCATCACATCGGCCAGGCGCGGAATTACCGCTTCAGCAATGGCGCGGTCCACAACGATGCTTTCCGTCGCCCCGCACACACCGGTGCGTCGCAGTTTGGCATTGCGGACAACTTCCAGCGACTTCTCTATGTCTGCATCCGCATGAATGTAGCTGTGGCAGTTGCCATCAAGGTGAAGCAATGTCGGCACCTTTGCCTCATCGCGAACCAACTCAACGAGCCCGCGCCCACCGCGTGGAATGACCAGGTCGACGTAATCAACTGCGTGGAGCAATGCCGTCACAGCGTTGCGATCTGTCGTCTCCACGGTCTGCACCGCCGCCTTGGGCAATCCTGCAGCCTCAAGACCCTTTTGCATGCAAGCCACAATCTCTTTCGTGGAATGCTTGCTCTCAGATCCGCCGCGCAGGATGACCGCATTACCGGATTTGAGGCAAAGCGCACTCGCATCCGCGCCGACGTTCGGACGTGACTCATAGATCATGCCGATCACGCCGATTGGCACAGCGACACGCTCAATGGTGAGGCCGTTGGGACGTTCGGTGGTCGACAAAAGTCGCCCGACAGGATCAGGAAGGTCTGCGATCTGTTCCAGAGCAGACGCCATTGCTTCCACGCGCTCATCGGTCAGGCGCAGCCTGTCGATGAACGATTCAGGGCGACTGTCGGCGACACTGTCGACATCTGCCTTGTTGGCAGCTAACAGCGCGTCCTTTGACTCTCGCAGCGCAGCAGCAGATGCGCGCAGGGCGTCGTTTTTCTGTTCGGTCGTCGCGCTCAGCAGCTCCTTGGCCGCGTCCTTTGCATTCTGGCCGAGACCGGAAATGTAGGCGTTCAGTTTGGAATCAAGTGTGGTCACTTTGTATCCTTCAATTTCGTGTTCAGGCGTTCAGCGCAGCTCGATTGCGCGCTTGTAAGCAGCCTCTGTGGTGGCTTTGAGCAAATCAGACAGCTTGCCGTCTCCATTCAATGCCTTCAGCCCCGCTTCTGTCGTGCCATTCTTGCTGGTGACTGAATTGCGCAGATTTTCGGGTTTGTCCCCGGTTTCGAGGATCATGCGGATCGAACCATCCAGCGTTCCGAGCACGAGATCCGTCGCCTGGTCTTCGTTAAAGCCGAGATCCTTGGCCGCCTCGATGTAGGCGCGCGCCAATTCAAATATATAACCGGGCCCACTGCCTGCCACCGCCGTAACCCGGTCAATCTGGTCTTCATCATCGACCCAGACGGCCGTCCCGGCGGAGTTCATCAACGTCTCGACGGCAGATTTGTGCGTCTCCTGGGCGTCGCCGCTTGCATACAAACCGGCGACACCGGCACCGATGGCCGACGGCAAGTTTGGCATGATCCGAATGATCGGATAGCCCGGAAGTGCGGATTGAAGGCGCTTCACCGAACATCCAGCCGCGATGGATGCCACCGCGCCAGTATCGGCCAATACGTCTTTATAGGCGGGCAAAATTTCGTCGATCATTTGCGGTTTGATCGCGACAATCAACAGATCGAACTTTTCCGATCCTAATGCGTTGATGTCTTTGAAAAGCCGGGCTCCTTCGATCGGCTGGTCAAGAAAGGGATCGACGATCGTGTATTCATCGTTCGTCGCACGCACCCACTGGGTAAGCAGCGCACCGCCCATTTTCCCGCATCCGACCAGTAGTATTTTCATGCCTTGGTAATTCCTTCGTCCGCTTGATGCGCCAGATAGTGATATTTGTTTAGAATTCAAACAATCCATTACAGAAGGACAAGGTTCCGTCCCATGCCTCAGTATCGTCAAATTTCCCGCTATGCCGTGACTTTAAACAAGGTATCGAGCCTGTGAAGAAACTCTCAAGGTCTTTTGTAAGCTAATTATTTGCATCGTAACCCAAACCTACTTATGTCCGCCCCTAAGCAACTACCGGAGCCAAATTTGCCTTCCAAGAAACGCATCGTCGTGAAAATCGGATCCAGCCTTCTTGCCAATCCAGACCTTCTCACACCGCGCTGGGCATTCATGCAACGGCTATTAGAAGACGTCACCAGATTACGGAACGAAGGATACGAAGTTGTCCTGTGTTCCTCGGGTGCCGTCGCGCTCGGCTTGAACATGCTGAATGAAAAACCTGAAACGGCCGGATTGCGCGACAAGCAGGCTGCCGCCGCTTGCGGCATGCCGCTTCTTCTCAACGCCTACAAGCAGGTCGCCCACGAATTCGGGTTCGACATCGCCCAAGTGCTGGTGACACTTCAGGACATGGAAGAACGCAAGCGCTTCCTGAATACAAAGAACACGGTTCACCGCCTGCTGCAGGGTGAAATCCTGCCGATCGTGAACGAAAACGACTCGATCACGACCGAAGAGATTCGGGTTGGCGACAATGATCGTCTGGCCGCGAAAGTCGCGCAGATGATCCAGGCCGACCATCTGGTTATCCTCACCTGCATCGACGGACTTTACGATCGCAACCCGGAAGAGCCGGGCGCGAAGCTCGTGGAGGAAGTCCACGATGTCAGCGAATACATCGCCGTCACTGAAGGCACCAGCAGCCTCGGCAGCGGTGGCATGCTCACCAAGATGCAAGCGGCCAACATGGCCCAGAACGCTGGCTGCACGACGCTGATCGCCAATGGCGAGCACGAAGCGCCGGTCTCGTCCGTGCTGTTTAACGAGCGCCCGCACACCAAATGCCTCGCCCATACGAAGCCCGCTTCAGCTTGGGCAACATGGCTGACAGACCGACTTCAAATCGCGGGAAGCATTGTGATCCGTGACGAATTGGCGAACAGCCTGTCGCACAGCCCCGAACATGTCCTTCACGAGGACATCATCTCCATTCAGGGCCAATATGTAAAAGGCGACGTCATTCACGTCTATGACGAGAAAGGCGACGAAATCGCCCGCGGAATGACGAACTTCTCATCAGAAGAAACAATGGTCCTGGCCCGGCACCCGGAGATCTCTCCCAAGGAATTGCTCGGCTACCAGACCGGCGGCACCGTAATCAGCCGCGAGAATTTGATCGTTCTGGAAGACCGCCACCTGCTGTGGGACAAGCCGGATCAGGAAACAATGGTTGAGATCGCTGAATCCTGATCAATCGTTGCGGCGCAGATCGCCTACATCCAGGATTGGAGCCGCATCGAGACTCCCGGCATTCATCATCGCCGCCAGTCTCTGAACCGATGAGATGAGCAGGCTCTGCTCCCAAAGCTCCAGTGAATCGAAGCGTTTCAGGAAACCCTCCTGAAGCGCTTCCGGAGCTTCATCAAGGCTCTCTCGCCCCGACTGTGTGATGACAATGTCCACGGTTCGTCGATCAGTGTCATTCTTCTGGCGCGCCACCAGACCTGCGGCTTCAAGCCGATCCACGATCGACGTGATCGTCGCCTGCGAGAGGTGAACCTGACGCGCGATTTCCGAAGGTTTGATCGACCCGGCTGCCGAAAGGGTCTGCAGAACCAGTAATTGCGGCGCCGTAAGTCCAGTTGTCTTCGCCAGTCGCTTTGAGTTGAGGTCGATTGCCCGCGTGATCTGGCGAATAGCTGTAAGAAGTTCTCGATGTTGAGCCATGGTCTGTTCCTAATGAGACAGTCCACGCTTCGTCAATCACGCCCACTGCGCTGCGGGATGCCGGGGTGGCGGACTGTGATTTGCTGTCTTAAAGCACTGACAGCGCCCAGAACCGGCAGGCAGGACACTCGGAGACCCGTATGACCCAATCACGCATCCGCATAGAAATCAGAGACGATATCGGCGAACTGATTCTGAACAAACCTGAGCGACGTAACGCACTTTCCAGCGATATGTGGGCGGCAATCCCCGATCTCGTAGCCGAGTTGGAAAACGACGCATCGGTGAAAACGGTAATCCTCCATGGCGGGTCAGCAGGCGCCTTCGCGGCTGGTGCGGACATCTCCGAATTCGAAACGATCTACGCCACCAGCGAAAGTGCGCGACATTCAGCGGATCTGATCTCGGCCGCGGTGACGAGCCTGGCCCGGTGTCGAAAGCCAGTCATAGCGGCAATCGAAGGCTCTTGCGTAGGCGGAGGGGTTAGCTTGGCGCTGACGGCTGACATCCGCGTCGCGAGTTCTATTTCGAAGTTCGGTGTACCCCCTGCCAAACTCGGACTTGTTTACCCGATTGATGATACGAGACGTCTGATCGACACGGTGGGCGTTCCCGCGGCCAAGGATATTCTACTGACAGGCCGACTGTTCGATTGCGCAGAAGCTCACAGGATTGGCCTGGTCACCCGCATAGTCGAAGAAGGCCAGGCTTTGCAGGCGGCCAAAGATACCGCAAAGCTTATCGCACAAAACTCGCTCTGGTCTCATGGAGCCATGAAGCGCACCTTCGACGCCGTGAAGGCCGGCTGGAAAGACGACAGTCCTGAAGCGAAAGCGCTATTTCTCGAAAGCTTCGAGAATGTTGATTTTCAGGAAGGCTACCAGGCCTTCCTCGAAAAACGCAAACCGGCCTTCTCTTACCGCTAGTATCCTCCGCCCAGCGCGACGTACAGATCAATAGACGCCGCCAGCCGGTCACGCCGAGCCTCCAACGCACTTTGCGTAGACGAATAGTAGGTTTGCTGAGCTGAAAGGAGACTGGTGAGATCATCCGTTCCCACACGGTATCGGAGCTCTGCGGAATCCAGCGCCTTACGGCTCGCCACCAAGGCGATCTGAACCTGTTCTTCACGCATGGCACTCGTATTGATGGCGGACAGTGCAACATCCACGTCTCGCAACGATGTCAGGATTGCCTGTTCGTAGTTTGCCAAAAGGGCCGCACGGCGTGCTTTCGCACTTTCAAGCTGCGCTTCCAGGGAGCCACCCGAGAAGATTGTTTGAGACAAGGCGGCAGAAAGACTCGCGGTCGGATCCGATAGCGACGTCAGCAATGTGGTTACGCCCGCGCCGAGATCGATACTGGGTAGCATGGCCGCTCTCGCCGCCTGTACATTTGCCTGCCCTGCCCTCAAATCCGCTTCCGCCTGAAGCAGATCCGGACGCCGCGTGAGAAGCTCAGATGGAAGACCAGCTTCCGGAACGGGCAGCATAGCCTCGTACAGATCGACGTCTTTCGCACGGAAATTCTGCGGTGTTTCGCCTACCAGAATAGCGATCGCTGTTTCGAGCGACAGTATCTGTTGTTCTATCTGCGGAATTTGAGCGCGTGAGTTCGCAAGTGTCGCTTCCTGGCTCGCAAGATCAAATCCCGAGATTTCCCCTGCCTCGTAGCGCACCTGCACGATGTCAAATATCCTTTCGGCAATCGCGAGGTTTTCGTTGGCCACCTCAAGCTGCTTTCGAGCTACTTGCAGGTCAAAATAGTTCGTGGCCAGATCTGAAGCGACACTCAGCTCCAAGGCCCGTTGGGCGTATTCTGCGGACTCCAGACCTGCTCTGGCCGCATCCTGTGAAGCGGCGACTCCGCCAAACAGGTCCAGTTGATAACTTGCAGACAAGCGCGCGCTTTTCGAGATATCGTCAAATCCTGTTTCAGAATTGACTGACGTGCTGGCGCTCCCGGAGAGCGATGGAAGCGATTGCGCATTGGCAACCGTCAACGCAGCGCGAGCTGATACGACGCTGGCAATCCCCGCCTCAAGGGAGCGATTTTGTGTCAGCGCAGTCGCAACCAGATCATCTAGCGTCTCATCACCAAAACCCGCCCACCAAAGCTCCAACGCCGGAAGATCGGCACCTGCTGTGACGTCCGTCTCATAGGCATCCGGCAGCGCAACAGCAGGCGACGGCGCGGATGTGTCTCGCACGCTGGCACATCCCGCAATGGCAAGAACAAGGCTGAGGGGAACAAGGAAAGTCTTGGTCATGATTACTCCGCGGCTAAGGCACGCACCGGATCCAGGCGGGACGCATTGCGCGCAGGCAAGAAGCCGAACACAAATCCCGTCAGGAAGGCTGTGGAAAAGGCCAGAATGGCCGGCAATGGCGTGATGGCAATGGATGTTCCCAGATTGGCCAGGAGCGCGCAGATTCCGAAACCCGTGAGAATTCCGATCACGCCCCCGAGCGCGCAAACCACAACGGCCTCAACGATGAACTGTACGAGAATATCCGACCGCCGCGCCCCGGTTGCCATCCGAACGCCAATCTCGCGGGTTCGTTCAGACACGCTGACAAGCATGATGTTCATCACTCCGATACCGCCGACGAGCAGCGAGATTGACGCAACTGCTCCCAACAACATGGAAAACGAATTCTGTGTTTCCTGGACGGACTCAAGAATCGAAGCTGTGTTTCGTATACGGAAATCCTGGCTGCCATGCCGCGCCAGCAGAAGCGAATTCGCCTCCTCTTCAGTCGAAGAGATGATGTCTGTATCATCGACGGCTATCGTAATACTCGACAGGTAAGAGCTGCCGAACACGCGCATCATGCCCGTGGTGATCGGGATAAGCGCAATATCGTCCTGGTCACGTCCAAAGGAACTGGCGCCTTTCTCCTCAAGGATGCCAGCAATCTCAAAAGGCGCGCCAGAGAGAAAGACATACTCTCCTACCGCATCAGACACATTGTCGAAGAGCTCGCCCGCTGTAGTGGTTCCCAACACGACCACGCCGACGCGGCGCTCCACATCCTCGGCGGTGAAAAAGGTTCCGTACTCGACCCTGCGATTGTTCGCGAGGAGCCAGTCCTCCGAGACTCCTTCGACGGACCCGCGATGATCCTCGCTACCCCGCCGCAATGTGGCCGAGCCGGACCTTGAAGGGACCGCGGCGACGACATTGCCAAGTTCGCCCAATGCGTCCGCGTCCTCGAGGGTGAGAGTTGCAATGGCGTCACCTCTCATGCGGGCACCACGATCTCCACCTGGCTGCACGAACAGGAGATTTGCGCCCATGTCTTCGAAACGGGCCATCACTTCTTTCTGACTGCCCTGCCCCACGGCCAGCATTGCCACGACGGCGGCCACGCCGATCACAACGCCGAGAAGAGTCAGAGCTGTTCTGAACAGGTTTGCTCTCAGCGACCTGAACGCTGTCTTGATGGATTCAGTGAGCTGTAGGAGAAATGACGGGGATGTTTTCTCATCACGCTGTCCCGATGATGGTTGCGCGTGCGGTTTGGCACCGGAGTCGGCGATGATCTTACCATCGCGGATTTCGATGGTCCGGTCGGCCCGCGCCGCAACTTTCTGGTCATGTGTGATCAGAATGACCGTCCGTCCGGATTGGTGCAGGCCTTCCAGCAATCCCAGCAACTCTTTACTCGTGCCGGAATCGAGAGCGCCGGTCGGTTCGTCGGCAAGGATGACTTCCGCATCATTCATGAGCGCCCGCGCCACCGCCACGCGCTGCTGTTGTCCACCCGACAGCTGGCCTGGCCTGCTCTTCTCGCGTCCCTCCAGACCCAATCGGGCCAACAGTTCGCGCGCTCGTGACTTGCGCTCGGACTGGCGCACCCCAGCATAGACAGCCGGGATCTCGACATTCTCCAGCGCACTCACATTGGCGAGCAGATTGTAACGCTGGAACACAAAGCCAAACGTTCGCCGCCGCAAGGATGCCAACGCGTCAGCATCCATTTCTGACACATCCTGGCCGTGAATACGGTAAGTGCCAGACGTCGGCCGATCCAAACAGCCGAGCAGGTTCATCAGGGTAGACTTGCCAGACCCCGACTGACCGACGATGGCAACGAACTCGCCCTCATCAATCGTCAGATCGACGCCGTCCAGCGCCCGGACTTCTGCGCTGTCCTTGCCATAGACGCGCGTAATGCTCTGCAACTGCAGCAGTGGACTTTTCATGATAGAAGATCCTTACGCCGGAGGCGGCCCCATTGGCGGCCGGCGATCGCTGTCGCGCCGCTCGGACGCCGCGCGTGGGCGCAGTTCGACTTGGCCGGTTACGACTTCGTCTCCTTCAGATAAGCCGAACAAAATTTCCGCACTGCTTCTCGTCTGGAGACCAACGAGAACCGGCTGAGGTATTGCTTCGCCATCGGCGCTCAGCTTCATGACCATTCCTATTTCGGCATCAGGATACTGCTCACGTGCTTCACGCAATGCCTCACCACGACCGCCTTGTTCGCGCCCTTGAGGACGCTCGACGCGTTGAGAACTCGCACCCTCCGGACGCGCCGGTCGGCTCTGGAGTGCGGACACGGGAATGAGCACCGCATTGTCAGCCCGCCCCTGAACAAAGAAGACCTGGGTGGTCATGTCACTACGCAGAATTCCATCCGGGTTTTCCACATCAAGCAACGCCTTGTAGAGAACGACGTCGTTGATAACTTCCGGAGTCGGAAGAATCTGCCTGACTTCGGTCTCCCACTTGTGATCCGAATCCCCAAGCGTTGTGAACCAGGCCTCCTGGCCTTTGGTGACGCGCAAGACATCAGCCTCGGAAACATCTGCCTCAACGGTCATGATGGTCAGGTCGGCAAGCGTCATGATTACCGGTGCGGTCTGATTGGCGTTCAGGGTCTGCCCCTCAGATGCACTGAGAGACACAACTGTGCCAGCGATTGGCGCGTATATCTTCGTATATTCGAGATTGGCTTCATCAGCCTTCAGACTCGATGTCTGCTGGGCGATCTGGGCGTCGATCGCGTCGAGCTTCCCTTCCGCAATTTCGAGTTCGGACTGGGTCGCCTCATACTCTGCTTTCGCGATTGCGTCTGCTTCCCACAGCATGGTTGCGCGCTCCGCTTCAGCGCGCGCCAACTTCAGGGACGCTACCTGCTGGCGACGCGACGCCTTGAGAGAGTCCAGTTGCGAGCGTTGAGCCTCGACCGTATTTTCCGCGATGGTTGCATCAATCTGCGCCAGCAATTGTCCAGCCTCGACTTCGTCGCCAACGTCGACAAACAACTCTTGGAGTTGTCCGGATACTTGCGCGCCAACCTCCACGGTCTCTTTGGGTGTAAGCGTACCTGCGGCTGAGATCGTAACTTCCAGATCGCCGAGTGTCGCGGCTGAAGTCTCGTAAACGGGCGTTGTGGAACTCGCCATGCCGGACTTCGCAAACCAGACGCCTGTGCCGGCCAGCAGTATCACTGCCAGCACCCCCATCCACCGTAGCCGTTTCCCGTTCAATTTCATCTCAGTCTCTTCCCAGCAGTTCTGGCTGTTAACGTCATTCCTGCATTCAACGGACAAGCAGGCAAAATCCGTCGCGCCCGTTTGATTTTTTCTGCAGGTGCGAAGGATTGGCTCATCAGACAGCTGTTGCAGGAGTGTTGCAGGGCCGAGTCCTCGCTGTGATTGCGAATGCGAACTGCAGCGAATTTCCCGAAACTGTGTCAGCCTGACAAACTCTCGCTGCCAACCGGCACATTCTGGCAAAGTTCAGACAACACGCTCCCGTAACGCACTTGAACTGGTCGATGCGGAGCGTGCAAACATGAACTATTTTTCATTAAATAACAATCGACTAGATTGGCGCCCATCGCAAAATAAAGTATCGCAGTCGATGGGCTTGTCACGTGGTCTGATCATCACGCTGCTTATATCGACGGCACTCCCCGCATGGGCGGTCGAGATCGACGACTCCACGACCACATCCGTGCAAACATCCACGGCAAATGGCGGAGCGCCAGACGATGTAACCATCACTGAAGACGGTGAAATCGATCTGACAGGCCAGCCCGGCTCGACAGCCATTACCGTCGACTCAAGCAACTCGGTGACAAATGACGGCGACATCGTTGCAGAAGACACAGACAATGTCACAGCGATAGCCATTCAAACCGATGTAACGACGAACATCATCCATGCCGGCTCGATCGACCTGTTCGAAGATTATGATCGGGAAGATGAAGATGATGATGACGATGACGACGGGCCACTGGCAATCGGGTTCAATCGAGTAGGCATCAACGTCGAATCCGGCGGAACGGTCACGGGCGACATTCTGCTAGATCACGGGTCATCCCTCTATGTGGAGGGCAATGACTCGGCGGGTGTGATTGTGGGATCGACGCTGACCGGCGACTATGTGCAACAGGGCACGATCTCCGTAATTGGTGACAATGCGCGCGGGCTGGCCTTCCAGGACGATGTGAATGGCGACATCCTGATCAGCGGAGCCATCTCGGCGCAGGGACAAGGCGCCTCTGCCCTGGATATCGACGGAGACGTTGCCGGCAATCTCACCATCGAAAGCACCATCAGCTCTACCGGCTTCACCAGCACCAGTTCGACAAACTACATCGCGCCAATTTACGTCGACGAAGATACGGAGGCGGTTGAGGACCGCCGCGATGCAGACGACCTCTACGACAATGCGAGCGCGGTACGGATTACGGGAAGCCTTGGTCAGGGACTCCTGATCAATGGAGCGGTAGACGACTTCACATCCGAAGAAGACGAGGATGACGACACAAAGGATACCGTAGACGACTACGACGAAAATCGCAGTACGGGCCGGATATACAGCTACGGTTCTGCGCCCGCCCTGAGCATCGAAGCCCAATCCGGTGAAACGATTGTCCTGTCGGGAGTCGTCGAAACCGTCAGAGATACGACAGACGACGATGAGGACGACGATGTCGATGAAATTCTCGCCACCTTTGCGTACGATCAGGGACTCATAAATCGCGGGACGATTTACGCGACAGGACTGAATATCGGTTTCGATGCAACTGCCGCTAGGATCAACGGGTCCGATGATGGTAGTGGCACTGTCTCCATTGACGGCGGCATCCTGAACACAGGATCCATTCAGGCAACCGCATATGAAGCCTCGTCCACGGCCCTCTTGCTTGGCAGCAACACGACCATCGGCACACTTGAGAACACGGGATCCATCAGCGCGACAGTATACACGCTTACGGACGATATTGCCCAAGGCGTAGTTATCGCTGAGGGAAGCCAGCTGGAGTCAATCACAAACTCGGGTACGATATCCGCATCGTCAAATGGGTACGGCGGCAACGCCACCGCCATTCTGGATCAAAGCGATACTCTGCGCACGATTACCAATACCGGCGTCATTTCCGGTCTGCTTGTTTCTGACGGACGGGAAGATGATGGGTCCGGCTCTCAAATCGCCATTGACCTGTCATCCCAAAGTGTGGGCGCTACAATCCGACAGTATCAGGAGACACCAACCGAAGACATCAATGGTGACGATGAAATTGACGAAGACGATGTCACCGAGCCGACGATCTATGGCGACATTCTCTTTGGCAGCGGCGACGATGTGCTGGAGATACTTGATGGTGGCTTGGCCGGAAACGTCGACTTCGGTGATGGGGCGGCCGAGTTTGTACTGACCGGCGCCGAATTCGTTGGCGACACATACTTCGATGGAACGACGCTGAAATTCAGTATTGAAGACTCCGATGTCGAAGGAGACATCGACTTTGGAAATGCCACGGGAACCCTTGATTTCCTGTCATCAACACTATTCAGCGGCAACCTCATCAGTAGCAGCCAAGGATTGGCGGCGACAGTGTCCGATTCTGAAATCATCCTCCTGGAAGACACGTCGCTGAATCTCGCCTCGCTGACGGTGTCTGAGGCATCGATCCTTGATTTCGAAATCAATCCTCAAGATGTCAAATCCACTCCATTCATTTCAGTGGCAGGAACCGCTGTCATTGGAAACGACACGACGATACAGCCTACACTGACTTCGTTCGTAGATGGCGACTTTGAGGTAAGCCTGATTGAGGCGGGTCAACTTGTATTCGACGAAGAAACTGCCGAACTTGCTACGGAGAATGTGCCCTGGATTTACAATGTCTCGCTCGAAACCGAAAGCGCTGACACGGATATCCTCAGCCTCGACTTCGAATTGAAATCAGCCGAAGAACTCAACCTCGACTCCAACCAGTCGAACGCGCTCAGCGCGATACTCTCGGTCGCCATGGACGACGATGATTTCGGGTCAGCCATTACGCAGTTGTACACTGAGCATGACTTTCTCGAAGCGTACAACCTCCTACTTCCACAGCGAACAGACGCGGCCACACGGTATCTGGAATCCCAATCGAACGCAGCCTTCGGCGCCCTGAGCGATCACCTGGAGTTCTCTCGAAGTTCAAGCGAGTCCGGAAATGGTGCCTGGGTGCAAGAGACCTATTCACACGTCAGCTACGATGGATCGGACGACGGACCGGGCTACGACGGCCGCGGCCTTGGCATAGCGCTCGGATACGACCGTCCTTTCCTGGGCATTGATGCGGTTGGAATTATGGGCTCGATGACCGACGGGAAATTCGAAGAGAAAACCGGGGGCAACAATCCGGTCACGATGAAAAGCCTGGGCCTGGGCCTATACGCCACCGAACAAGTCGGCCCGATCAATCTGCAAGCGGTCGGACAAATCGCAAAAGTCGATCATTCGAGCTATCGCGAGATCATCCTGGATGATTACGCAACCGAAGTCAGTGGAACCTGGGACGGGCGAACTCTCGCGGCATCCTTCGTGGCGTCTACAGAGGTTGGTACGGGTTCATTCCGAATGTCGCCTTCAATCGGCTTGGACTACTTCCGGCTGGAGCAAGACGGGTATTCTGAAACCGCCTCAAACGGTCTAAATCTGTGGGTAAGCGACGCAGACACTGACAAGGTCACTGCAGATGCCGGGCTCAGCTTTGCTTATGTCTGGCGCGGCGGAAACGATTCCAGCCGTTCTGGCCCGGCCTACTCCAACTACTCCAGTTCAAACCGAGACCGTCCACTCGTCAGGGCGAGTCTCGATGTCGGGTATCGATCCACGCTTTCCACGACACCCTACGAACTCGACACAGGATTCGTTGGGTATGAAGACTCTTTTACGCTCAAAGCTACGGAAGAGTTCAGCGATGCGGCGACCTTGGGGCTGTCCCTATTGGCCGGATCGGAACTTCTGAAAATCAGGTTCGGCATCGACGGAGAGTTCGCGCCCGATGCCACCGCCGTGACGGCCAATGCCGCCGTCAAACTCCGTTTCTAGTCACGCAGACTATCCCAGCTCCATGTCCAGGGACCCAAACTCATGAGCCACAAAACCAGAACGCTTGCGCTCTCACTATTGTTGTCATCTGTCGCAGTCAGTTCCATTCAGTTTCCGGCATCGGCCCAAGCCGGCATTACCGAAGGCGCTGGCAAGATTGAGCGTATCATTGTCAACGGTAATCAACGGATCGAAGATCGCACAGTTCTCTCATATATCCTGGTAGAGCCTGGCTCGGAATTTGACGCGAACCGCATTGATCTCTCCTTGAAATCCCTTTTTGCCACAGGCCTCTTTGCCGACGCCAAATTTGACCGGGTCGGCAACCAGCTGATCATCACATTGGTCGAAAACCCAATCGTCAGTCGAGTGATGATCGAAGGCAACAGCGCGATGGCGGAAGACAAGATCCGCGAGGAAATCCAGATTGCCCCCCGTGGTGTTTTTACCGCGGCGAGAATGCAGGCTGATGTTCAACGCGTCATGGAGCTGTACCGACAGTCTGGAAGGTTTGCCGCCAAGGTCACGCCGGAATACGTTCCGCTGGACCAGAACCGGGTGGATGTCATTTTCTCGATCACCGAGGGACCTGTCTCAGGCGTTCGCGCCATCAACTTTCTTGGAAATGAGGAATACTCCGACAATCGGTTGAGGAAAGAAATTGTCACCCGACAATCTCGTTGGTGGCAGTTCTTTTCGTCCAATGACAATTACGATCCGGGGCGAATGGAATATGATCGCGATCTTCTGCGGCAATTCTATCAAAACAAAGGCTACTATGATTTCCGGGTCGAGTCCGCTGTTGCCGAGCTGACACCGGATCAGAAAGACTTCTACATCACGTATACGATTGATGAGGGTGAGATTTATCGTTTCGGCGAAATCAATGTCGAGACTGAACTGGAAAAACTCAACACGGACGCCCTTCGCGCATCTCTCGCTGCCAGGTCTGGAGACCTTTTCCGGGGTGACACAATTGAACAGTCCATTGACGGGCTCACCTATGTGGCCGGCATAGGCGGATACGCCTTCATCGACGTTCGGCCAGAAATCTCCGCCGATCTGGAAACCAAGACGGTGAATGTCACCTTCCACGTCAATGAAGGGCCCAGAGTTTACATCAATCGGATCAACATTATCGGCAACACGCAGACGCTCGACCGGGTCATTCGCCGGGAGCTGCGCATAAATGAGGGCGACGCTTTCAACCGGGTCCTCCTCGATCGTTCCCGAAATCGGGTTCGAGCCCTTGGCTACTTCAAGGACGTCGAAGTGACAGAACTGCCGACTGCCGATCCTGACCAGATTGACGTTGATCTGAGGGTGGCTGAACAGCCAACCGGCGAGATGAGCTTTTCGGCCGGCTTTTCATCTTCAGAATCCTTCCTTGTCGATGTCAGCGTCGCCCAGCGCAACGTGCTCGGTCGGGGACAGTCCGCTTCAGCGCGAATATCCACTTCCGCATTGCAGCAAATCCTGGACGTTCAATACACCGAACCACGTTTCCTGGATCGAAGCATGTCTGCCGGGCTTGGCGCTTTCGCAACGCGCCTCGATTATTCCAATACTGACCTTGGCGGATATACAACCGAGTCCATGGGCGTAAGCGCTCAACTTGGCTTTCCCCTCTCCGATCGACTTCAACTCGGCCTGAAATACACGCTCCAGAATGACAAAATTGACGTGGTCGACCAGAGCATCGTCATTGACGAGGAAAGCGGCGAACGATTGACGACGGAGTATACTGTCGATGATGGCGGTACGCCGGGTGATACCAGCGACGACATCACAGGCGTAGCTTATGTGAGCGCCGACGATGTGCCGTTGCCCGATGGCTCGTTGATCGTGGATGTCTGCGATATTCGGTATCTCAATCGCTATTCGCTCTGTTCAAGTGAACGGTCCGAGATATCCTCGATTGTCGGGTACAATCTTCTGCTTGATATGAAGAACGATCCGATTGAGCCAACGGGTGGATTTGACCTGCTGTTTGGTCAGGATGTATCTGGCGTTGGCGGTGATGTGAACTTCATCCGTACCAATGCCTCAATGAATGTATACCAGGGCATCAGCAAAGGCATCGTCGCGAGCCTTCGCCTGTCCGGCGGATACATCGAACCATACGGAACCAGCGATGGAAATTCAGAGTACGGGCAAACAACGCCCCAAGGCGTGCGCATCAACAATCGCTTTTTCAAGGGTGGCAACAGTTTCCGGGGCTTCGACACCGCTGGTCTCGGACCGCGTATTGTTCAGGTGATTCAGAATGATGACGGCACTGAGACGGTGAAGCGGCTGAACGCACTCGGTGGAAATGCATTTTATCAGGCCAGCCTGGACCTATCCATTCCGAACTATCTGCCAGAAGAATACGGCATTAAAACAGGTTTGTTCGTCGAGGCCGGATCGGTCGGATTGCTGAGCGACGTGGACAAGAGCGACCCAGTCGAGTTCACTGACACCTATGGTCGAGATGCCGTTCAAATGATTGAAGATGAGCTATCCTTGCGGGCGTCCACAGGGCTCAGCGTCTACTGGACTTCGCCCTTCGGCCCGATCCGGTTTGACTTCAGTCATATCCTGAAAAGCGAGGAATATGACAGAACGGAGTCGTTCCGGTTCAGCACCTCGACAAGGTTCTGACGATCACGCCCTGGAGGCAGTCTTCAGGGGCAATGAAATTGTTGCCTGTAGTCCGCCTTCGGCCTGATTCCTGAGTCCGATTTTTCCGTTGTGCGCTTCGATCAGTGTCTTTGCGATGTGAAGGCCGAGGCCGTGCCCGCCAGTTTCCCGATTACGCGACTGTTCCAATCGAACAAGGGGTTCAAATACGCGTACAAGCGAACTCTCTGGAATACCGGGGCCGAAATCTCGAACCAGAATTGTTGCGTCGTCCCGTCGTTCTTTCAATTCCACAGTCGCCCGCTCTCCGTAGCGAACCGCGTTCTCGACGATGTTGCGCAGCGCTCTGGTCAGCTCATCTGATCGCCCCATGACAATTGGGCGGGCATCAGTCTCTGTAAACGAGACATCAAGGCCCAAATCGACAAGATCTTCCACAAGGCTATCAACGAGAGAGTACATATCCAGAGGCTGAAACGGTTCATCGGACTGCCCAGCCGTCGCTGCAGCCAACGCAGCCTCAGTGATACGTTCGAGTTCGGACAATGCGCGGCTCATCCTCTCGCGCTCAGCGGAATCCGAAAGCATCTCCACTTTCAATTTAAGTGATGTAATAGGCGTGCGAAGATCATGACCAATGGCCGCAAGCAATTGCCTCTGTCCCGCAACAGTTGCCTCCAGCCTCCGCCCCATACGATTGAATGCACGCAAGGATTCGCGCACATCATAAGGCCCTTGCTCAACCAATGGCTGGTAAGTGTAGTCGGACGCAAACGCATCTGCGGTCTTTGCCATCTGACGCAGAGGATTAATGGCATTCATTGCCGCCCAAATCCCGATCCCAACCATCAGCAGGACGAGTACCCCAGCCGGCAACAAGCCCGGACGCGGTCCATCCAATACAATTGGGGCAGTGCGCAAATTGATCCACTCTCCTTCTCTGATTTCCAGAGAAACCACAGCGCGCTCCCGCATTCCGAACTCTTGTTTCGTCAATGGCGGGTTCGACTGATAAGGCGGACCAAACGGTCTTTCTTCAGGAGGACCGGGCTCATCGAAATCACCCCGCGGCCCCAATCTCGGCTTTCCGAAATGGACTCCAACAGCGACATTGTCTGATAATCCCAGACGCATCCGTACTTCCTCCGCGGCAGGATTGGAATCCGGAGCGACCAATGGAGTGTCTGCGGTGAAGTACTGATCTATTTGGAAGCGATTCAATTCGCTGTTGGACAAATCTGACGGCCAATCCTGCGACTGCAGGTGCTCAAGAAAGGCCGCTGCAACTCTAAGAGCCTTGCCCGGTTCGTTGTCGCGCGATGACATCTGGAACTGAATCATCAGGAAAACAAGGATGAAGGTTGACAGAACCGCCATGACCACCAGCATGACAATCCGCATCAGCAATGTATCGAAGCGGTACAGCATCAGAGTTTCTTCACGTCGGCGGCGAATACATATCCGCCCCCCCAAACCGTTTGGATAATCTCCGGGTTTTTAGGGTCGCGTTCAATTTTCTTTCGAAAGCGGCTCACCTGACTGTCTACGCTGCGGTCAAAAACATCAGCACCTTCCGCATGCGACAACTCCACAATCCGCTCGCGAGACATGACAATCTGCGGACGTGCGATGAAAATCATCAACAGCTGAAACTCGCCGCTACTCAGAGATACGATGACCCCATCATCGCGCGTCAGACTGCGTTTGGCGGTATCCAAAGTCCAGCGATCAAATTCGAAGTACCGTGTTTTCTCCGGGGTCATCTCGCGACTGCCACCATTCGCTCTGCGCAGGACTGACCGTACACGGGCCAACAGCTCACGTGGATTGAATGGTTTGCAGACATAATCATCCGCTCCGACTTCCAAGCCGACAATCCGGTCTATCTCGTCCGTTCTCGCGCTTATGAACACGATGGGAATTGTCGTGAGGCGAACGATGGAGCGGCACAGGCTGATACCGTCCTCTCCCGGCATCATGACATCCAACAGGATCAAATCCGGCTCTTCCGAATGTATCGTCCGGCGGGCAGCCGGGGCATTCTCGGCAGTCGAGACCCGATAACCGTTCTCCGTCAGATAGGTTCGCAAATCTTCCCGGATTTCGCGGTCATCATCGATGACGAGAATATGCTCCGAGGGGCTAGTCGCTGGGTCTGGCATCGCCAGATCCTCCTGAACAGGCGTTTGAAACAGATCATTACAGTTAGGATAAACTTGTTGCCAAGTTGTGTCGCAACTGAACCTGCGAAGGTTTCCTGGATATTTCGAGCGACCAGCACTGCGGACTGCGCCTCAAATGGCCCGACCTTTCAATCCGTTAATGCTGTGTTGCGGCCTGACACACCTTGCCATCACTTTTTTCCGAACCGGCACATCCTCTCAATATGGCCAGCGCATGTTGGGATCATCAAACCGGGAAAGCTTCCCGGCCACTGCAGCGAGAAGCCACGTGATGCCGAATGAAACAATAACACCTGATACTAACAGCATCTCGGGTTCAGCTCCTGCTACCGAAATCATCGCACCTCCCAGGACAGTTCAAGTCCTCCCCTTGCTCACCGAACCTCCCTTTGGGTGCAAATCTGGATGCGATGAGAGGGAGGTGTCACGCGTCCCCTACGTCTCACCCTGTGACACCTCCCTCACCTCCCCTCGTACAAATCTTCAAACGGGCCTGCTTTCCACCACCAAGCGGGCAGCCTGGGGATTGGGCTCAGCGATATTGCTTGGGGCCTGCACAACACCTTCCCACAGCGGCCCTCCCAATGGTCGGGAGATGGGCGCCCGCGAGCGTCCGGCTCCTTCCCACTCGATGTCTGCTCCGCCGGTTGCGTTGCTATTCGCCGGAATGGACACAGATGCTGACCACATCATCACCCTGAATGAAGCCCAGCAGGGCATCGATTCCGAGTGGCTATCCGCACCAGGAACGAATGACGAGCATCGCTCTGCAATCGAGATGACACAATGGGCGTCTATCGCACTTGGCGATGCGAACGCATTACCAAATCCGGTCGCGTTCGACAGCAATCTCGACGGACGCATCACGGCTCATGAATTCCGTGCGCGCCTTATAGAAACATTCGAGTTGATCGACCAAGATGACAACGGGCAACTGACTCGTGCCGAACTGCTCGCCGCGTCGAAGTACACCAGCCAGATCGATGCAAGCAGACTTCAACAGCCTGATCGGCGTGGTCCGCCGCCTCGTGGACGGCAATAGACATGAAGCTTTCTGCCCTAGATCAACCGCGCGTACCAACAGAGATTGCGAATGCGGACATTCCATATCCGATGGAGCGCGTCTGTGGCCCGGAACAAAGCCTGGCAAGGGTATGGGTCAATACTGGCCTTGTTCGTCGCGATATTACCCGCGGCTTCAACGGATTGAGCGGAACCGCCGCCGGAGCGCCGCTTGACCTGAGAATGGAACTAAGATCGATCTCGAACGGGCAAACGCTATCGCGTCACGCTGTCTATGTCTGGCATGCGGATGCGTCTGGCCAGTATTCTGTTTTTGGAAAGCCTGACACCAACTATTTGCGCGGTATCGGAGTGACCGACATCAATGGCCGGGTGACCTATTCGACCGTGTTTCCGGGAACCTACCGCGGGCGGATTCCGCATATTCATTTCGAGGTGTACCGCAACCTTGACGCACTCCACATTGGAGCCAAACCTATCATCAGATCACGAATTTTGTTTTCCGATACAGCAACGCAATCTATCTACCTCGGTTCGTCTTGTTATGCAGACAGCCTGGAACGTTACAGGCAACTCAATTTCGAGCGACCTGTCACGGATCCACAACGTGATGACAGGTCTGTACAAGTCGCCAACATCACTGCTGCCGGAATTGACAAGTTCCGCGCCAGTTTGACCGCCTTCCTTCCAACTCCCTCATGATGCCGGTTATCGTCTCATCCCGTTATATGGAACAATCATCACCAATAAGGATGTCCGTGATGATCGGTTTCATCAGTTCTATGAACTGTGATCTTTCCTGCTCCGGATGACGAAGATTTCGCGCGGGAATGCCAGCAAACAAACTGAACAGCATTTCAGTCCGCATGACGGGCGTCCCGATTCCCGCTTTCGCCAGCAGGTTACAGAACTCCTCTCTCATTTCCCGGTCATACTTATGGAGAATATTGGCGATGGCGGGATTGCGTTGCGCTTCAGCAAGAATTTCGAAATTCAGAACAGTCCGGAATGGATCCTGATGATTTACAATTGCGTCAATCACCTTCGGAGCAATCTGTTCGCGAATCTCCGCAGCGTTGAGACTTCGGAAGTCATCCAGCTTTTCTCGCTGCCGCATCAGCTCCCGTTCAACCACAGCTTCGATCAGCAATTCCTTGGAGGCAAAATAGTGATAGAGGTGCCCGACACTGATGCCACAGGTTTTCGCAATGCTGGAAATACCTGCCCCGTGAAATCCGCTTTCCACGAACTGTAATTCTGCGCAGTCGAGAATTTCCGCAATTCTGGCCTCTCTTTTGGCTGCGGTCTTCGAAATATGAATATCTGTCATGCGATAATGCACCTGATTAAAGTCATGCCCCATCTTGACTTGCTGCACCGCAGCACTAGATAGAGCGCTCATTCTATTTTTACACCTGAGCCTAGCGGCTCGTCAAGGAATCCCCATGAAACCTATAAGAAAAAGTCTTTCGGTTGCAGCCCTTGCCGTTGCGTTACTGGCAACCGCATGCGGCGAAAGCGGGGAAACCACCGCCACCCCAGAACCCGTTGCCCCCCGTGTCGAAACCATCACGGCAGAACTGACAACCGTCCCGAATGAAGTGGAACTTCCGGGGCGCGCCCGGGCGTTCGCTGAAGCGGAAATTCGCCCGCAGGTGACCGGAATCATCAAGGAACGCCTGTTCAAGGAAGGCGACCTTGTCGAGCGCGGACAGGCACTCTATCAAATCGACGCTGCAGAATACGCCGCCGATGTGAGAAGCGCTGAAGCTTCGCTGGCACGTGCTCAGGCGTCGTCCAAAGTCGCACATGAAACGGCCGACCGGTTTGCCGAACTCGCCAAGATCAACGCCGTCAGCCAGCAAGAGTATGACCAGGCTGTTGCCTCTGCTCAGGAAGCTGAAGCCGATATCGCCCTTCAGAAGGCAGCGCTGGATCGCGCGCGCATTGACCTTTCCCGCACCAGAATTTCTTCGCCGATTGAAGGCCGCATCGGCCGATCATCTGTGACGCAGGGGGCTCTGGTAACGCAGAACCAAACCGATGCCCTGGCCCGAGTGCTGCAAATCGATCCGATCTATGTGGATCTCACGGTCTCCAGCAACCGGGTGCTGAGCGTACGCCAACAGATCGCAGCAGGAGAGGTCGCCTCTTCTGACCTGAACATGACCCCGGTAAACATCATTCTGAATGACGGCACCGTTTACCCGCTTCAGGGCACGCTTGAATTCAGCGAAGTCAATGTCGATGAAAGCGCGGGCACGATTGCCGTGCGTGCGAATGTGCCGAACCCCGACGGCATCCTCCTGCCGGGCATGTTCGTTCGAGCAAAATTCGTGGCTGGAACATTTGAAAATGTCGTTACCCTGCCCCAATCCGTCGTGTCCCGCACGCCGACAGGTCAGGCATCGGTCATGGTACTGAAAGACGACAACACGGTAGAGCAGCGTCTCATCAAGGTAGAGGACTTCGATGGCAAATCCTGGATCGTGCTCGAAGGACTTCAAGCCGGTGAAGAGATTGTTGTCTCAAATCTTCAGTCTGTCCGAGCCGGAATGACGGTCAGCCCTGTAAGAGCGACTCCGCAAATTTCCGCATCGCGTGAAACCCAAAGCGACCTGAACTAGAACTTCGGATAATTTCCCATGGCAAAGTTTTTCATCGATCGCCCAGTCTTTGCCTGGGTGATTGCGATCATCATCATGCTTGCAGGCGGGATGGCGCTGCGGTCTCTTCCTGTCGCGCAGTATCCGGATATTGCTCCGACCACCGTGAGCATCAATGCAAGCTACCCGGGCGCCTCAGCAGAAGCGGTGGAGAACGCCGTTACGCAGGTAATCGAGCAGCAGCTGACGGGTCTGGATGGTTTGGACTACATCTCCTCGTCGTCCAATTCCAATGGTACGGCGTCCATCACGCTCTCGTTCGAACCCGGCACCGACCCTGACATTGCTCAGGTCCAGACCCAGAACAAGATTTCCCTCGCCACGCCGCTGCTTCCCGAGCAGGTCCAGCGTCAAGGCGTAACCGTGAGCAAGGCGAGCGGGGGCTTCCTGCTCGTTACGGCGGTTTACTCGCCGAATGAGTCGTTCAATCAGACGGATCTGGGCGACTACGTTCAATCGAACATCTACGACACTGTCAGCCGTTTGGAGGGTGTCGGAAGCGTTCAGGTCTTCGGATCTCAATACGCCATGCGGGTCTGGCTCGAGCCGGAAAAACTAAACCAATACGGCCTCACCCCGTCGGAAGTGGTTCAGGCGATTCAGGCCCAGAACGCACAGATCGCATCTGGAGCGCTCGGTGGTGCACCTTCAGTGCCTGGCCAGGAAATCAATGTGACAGTGACGCTGCAATCGCTGCTGACAACACCTGAAGATTTTCGCAACTTGCTAATCCGCACGACCTCTGCGGGCGGCTCGGTACGGCTGCAAGACGTCGCTCGCGTGGAGCTTGGTGCGCAGGACTATTCATTTATATCCCGCTTCAACGGCGCCCCGTCGACGGGCTTCGCCGTTTCGCTGGCCACCGGTGCAAATGCACTGGATACGGCTGAACGGGTAAAGGAAGCGATGGCGCACCTGGCCGAAGATTTCCCGGCCGACATGGAATATGTCTTCCCAGTCGATGCTACGCCATTCATCGAAACCTCAATCCACGAAGTTGAGAAGACTCTTTACGAAGCTATCGCGCTCGTCTTCATCGTCATTCTCATCTTCCTGCAAAGCTTCCGTGCATCTCTTATCCCCATCATTGCCGTTCCGGTTGTGCTGCTCGGAACGTTTGCCGTGCTTCTCGTATTCGGCATGTCCATAAATACGCTCACCATGTTCGCGATGGTTCTTGCAATTGGCCTGCTGGTGGATGACGCCATTGTTGTGGTTGAGAACGTCGAGCGCGTGATGCACGAAGATGGTTTGTCGCCCTATGACGCCACCGTGAAATCCATGCAGCAGATTACTGGCGCGCTCGTTGGTATCGCTGTCGTGCTGTCTGCAGTATTCGTTCCGATGGCATTTTTCCCGGGCTCTGCCGGCGTGATCTACCGTCAGTTCTCAGTCACCATAGTTGCAGCCATGACGCTGTCAGTGATCGTTGCCGTTGTGCTCTCACCTGCCCTGTGCGCGACTTTGTTGAAGCCGTCACATGGCGATGGAAAGTCATGGTACATGGCTCCGGCCAATGCGTTCAATGCCGGCTTTGACAAGCTTACCAGCGGCTATGAGGCGGCCATCTCCCGCATCGTCCGCCGACGCTGGATCATGCTGGGCGTATTCGCGGTGATTATCGCCCTGACCGGACTGATGTTTACGCGCCTGCCGACGGCATTCCTTCCCGACGAAGATCAGGGAACGATGATGACCATCGTGCAGTTGCCGGAAAGCGCTACGCTGGAGCGCACGGCCACCGTCCTGGACGAAGTACGTGGTTACTACGCTGAAAACGAGGGCACGAACATCAAAGGCCTCTTCACCGTCGCTGGCTTTAGCGTCGTGGGCGCAGGCCAGAACAACGGCATCGCCTTCGCCGCGATGAACGATTGGAAAGAGCGCCCCGGTCCGAACAACACGGTACAGTCGATCGCCGGGCGCGCCTTCATGGGTTTGTCTCAAATCGACGAAGCCAACATCTTCCCAATCGTCCCGCCTCCGATTCAGGAAATGGGTAACTCGAATGGCTTTGACCTGTTCATCAAGAACACGGGTGGATTGTCCCACGAAGAGTTTCTGAACGCCCGCAACCAGCTTCTCGGAATGGCCTCCCAGGACCCGCGTCTGATGGGCGTCCGCCCCAATGGCAGCGACGACGGTCCACAATTCAATATGCACCTCGACTATCAGAAGTCTCAGGCATTGGGCGTTTCCGTAGGCGACGCGACAAGCCTGCTGTCCATCGCGTTCGGCGGCACGTATGTGAATGACTTCCTTGATCGTGGGCGGATTAAACGCGTGTACGTTCAAGGAGACGCCGACGACCGCATGCAGCCAGACGATGTGTCGAATTGGTTCGCTCGCAGCACGACCGGGGAAATGGTACCTCTTGACGAGATCGTTTCTGGTGAGTGGAGCTATGGTTCGCCACAGCTGCAGCGCTTCAACGGCGTGTCAGCAATGAACATTCAGGGTTCTCCTGCTGCAGGCCAAAGCTCAGGTGTCGCCATGGATGTGATTGGCGGCTTGGTCGACCAGCTTCCCGGTGACATTACGTATGAATGGAGCGGCCTCAGCCGCCAGGAACAACAGACCGGCAATCAGGCAACCATGCTGTATGTGATGTCGCTGTTGTTCGTATTCCTGTGCTTGGCTGCACTTTACGAAAGCTGGACCGTCCCTATTTCCGTGTTGCTGGTCGCCCCGCTTGGCGTCACAGGCGCTGTTGCTGCGGCCAATCTGTTCGGTCTGGCCAACGACGTTTTCTTCCAGGTCGGCCTTCTGATGACCGTTGGACTGGCGTCGAAGAACGCTATCCTGATCGTGGAATTCGCGCGTTCACTTGAGGAAACCGGCAAAGACGTCGTATCGGCCACGATCGATGCTGTGCGTCTTCGTATCCGCCCTGTGCTGATGACATCGCTCGCCTTTGGATTTGGTGTGCTGCCTCTGGCGCTCAGCTCGGGCGCGGGTTCCGAAAGCCGCAATGCGATGGGCTGGATCATGATCGGTGGTGTTGTCGCCGCCATGACGTTCAGCTTGCTGTTCGCCCCCCTGTTCTATGTCATTGTTCGTCAGGTCACCATGCGCCTTCGCGGCCAACGCCCTGCCAATACCGGAGAGACCGCATGAGCCGTCATCACTATCTCGCCGCATCCGTCAGCGCGCTGGTTCTGACCGGCTGTGTCAACATGGCGCCGGAATATGAGCGCCCCGTTGCACCAGTTCCGACTGAGTTGCCAGTTGCGGCGTCGGCCGCGGATACTGCGACTTCGTTGACGTGGCAGGAAATCGTCCAGTCTGAAGATCTCCGCAGCTTGATCGAGTTGTCGCTTGAGCAGAACCGCGATTTGAGGACTGTTGCGGCAACCGTAGAGGTCGCCCGCGCCAATCTGATTACGGCCCGCTCAGGCTTCTGGCCATCTTTCAATGGTTCGGGAAGCGCTCAGATGGGCGATACGTTCGATGATGATGCAGCCTACTCATCTGCGTTCGGAGACAGCACATCGGCGCAGATCGGTGTGTCCGCCTGGGAACTCGACTTCTTCGGCCGCGTGCGCAACACCAATGAGGCGGCATTGCAGACTTACCTCGCCAGCGTAGAGGGCGAACGCGCGACGAAAATCTCACTTGTCGCTTCTGTCGCCGAAGCCTGGCTTCAACTTGCTGCGGATCAAGAACTGCTGCGCCTCGCCCAGCAAACCGCCGAGAGCCAGAACGAGAGTCTGGAACTGACTCAGGCTCTCTTCGATGCAGGCACGGCCAGCGAGATCGACCTGCGGCGCGCCTCTGCATCCGTTGCCTCCGCACAGGCACAGGCTGCGACGTTCGAGGCAAATGTACGCAGAGACGTCAACACGCTCCGCTTTCTCGTCGGTGCCGACCTGCCTCCGGCAATTGAAGCACGTGTGGCACTATCGCCTTCACCCGTGCAACTGAACTTGACTGTCGGACAGTCCTCTGCGGTGCTTCTACGCCGTCCGGACGTTATCCAAGCTGAGCGCAACCTGCTTGCGGCGAATGCTAATATCGGTGCAGCGCGGGCCGCCTACTTCCCGACGGTGTCGTTGTCTGGCGGGGTCGGCGTAGCAGGAGGAGATATCTCCGATCTGTTTGAAGGCGACTATGCCTCGGGTTGGACGTTCACCCCGAGCATCTCGATTCCGATCTTCGATTTCGGCGCTCGCCGCGGAAATCTTGAAGCAGCCCAGGCGAACGCTGACGCTGCGATCGCGACTTACGAGGGCGCAATCCAGCAGGCCTTCCGGGAAGTCGCAAATGCGTTGGCGGTTTCGAACACGATTTCGCGCCGTCTGGACGCTCTGGAACAACTGGCAGAAGATACCGGTGTGACACTGAACCTCTCTCAGGAGCGGTTCAAATCCGGGTTGGATGACTATCTGACGGTGCTGGATGCCCAACGCGAAAATTATGACGCCCAGCAGCAACTCATTCAGGCAAATCTGGACCACGGGCTCAACAGCCTTGCGCTATACCGCGCCCTTGCGGCGTGGGAAGCCCCTGCTGAAACGCCCTCAGGCGAATAGAAAATTATTCGACGAAGAATTTGTATGTTGAAACGAACATACAAATTCTCTGGACATTGAGGCAGAAAATATACGATATCCGCGAAAACAAAGGTAACCTCACCCTACGGGAGTTGCGAGCATGCGGATTGGCGTTCCAAAGGAAATCAAGAACAACGAGTTTCGGGTAGGCCTGACCCCCGAAAGCGTGAGCGAATTTGTTGCGCGAGGACACACAGTCCTGGTCGAAACCCAGGCCGGCATGGGCATTGGCGCTAACGACGACGCCTACCGCGCCGTGGGCGCTGACATTGCCGCCGCCGCTGCTGACGTGTTCTCCAGCTCCGACATGATCATCAAGGTGAAGGAGCCTCTGGCACCGGAGCGCAACATGCTTCGCGAAGGCCAGATCCTGTTCACCTACCTGCACCTCGCTCCGGATCCGGAACAGACGCAAGATCTGATGAAGTCAGGTGCAACCTGCATCGCCTATGAAACCGTCACCGATCGCACAGGCGGACTGCCGCTGCTGAAGCCAATGAGCCAGGTCGCCGGCCGTCTAGCCGTGCAGGCCGGTGCATCCGCACTCGAAAAGGCTAAAGGCGGACGAGGCGTTCTGATTGGAGGCGTACCAGGTGTGCGCGCAAGCCGCGTCGTCGTGATTGGGGGTGGCGTTGTGGGATTCAACGCGGCACAGATGGCCGTGGGAATGCACGCAGACGTGACCATTCTGGACCGCAACCCCGATGTGCTCGAACGTCTGGCAACGCACTTCGAAGCCGGCGCAAATACTGTTTACTCAACGCGCGCCACACTTGAACAGGAAATCGCTCAGGCTGATCTCGTCATCGGCGCTGTATTGGTTCCAGGCTCCGCGGCGCCGAAACTGATCACCCGCGATATGCTGTCCATCATGCAGCCCGGAGCAGTCATGGTCGACGTCGCAATTGACCAGGGCGGCTGTTTCGAAACCTCCAAGCCGACCACACATGATGCCCCGACTTATGTAGTGGACGACATCGTGCATTATTGTGTTGCGAATATGCCGGGCGCCGTTGCGCGCACCTCCACCTACGCGCTCAACAATGCGACGCTTCCTCACGCGCTTCGGATTGCCGACAAGGGCTGGAAAGACGCATTGAAGTCCGATCCGCATCTCGCGGCCGGCCTGAATGTGTGGAACGGAAAGGTCACCTGTGAGGCAGTGGCGGACAGCCTGAAACTCGACCTGACGCCTCTGTCGGTTGCACTCGCCTAAACACGTCTCACAGCGGAGTCAGCGGTCAATCAGCTGGCTCCGCAGTGAAGCGCATCCTTCAGGCAGGGCTGGGTCGAAGTGAGCCTCCTCGAACCCTGAAACAGGCTGGAACAAGCGCAAACTGTTGGTCAGAAACACACGATCTGCCGCCAACAGGTCTTCCTGGGAAACTGACCGCACTTCAACGGCGCACTGCCCGACACTACCCTGCTCCAGCACCCAATTCCTCATGACACCAGGCAGGGCGCCATCGCTGGTGGGCGGCGTGACGATGGTCTGTCCGAACTGGACAAATACATTTGCCGCTGTCGCGCAGGATAGCATCCCAGATGGCGAAAAGAAAAAGGCATCTCCAAAACCCGACGAGACCGCTGCCCGAAGTACGACGACATTATCTGTATAGGATAGAGTTTTGTAGCGCGCAGAAATTGAAGTTGGGTTTCGCTGAATCTCACTCTGCTGCGCATGTACTGCGGGCAAAGGGGCGCTGGCATCGTAGTCAGTCAAGTTCGCTAAAACCGTCGCACCTCCGGCCACTTCACCAGCCAGACCTCTGCCGCCAGCGCCTCTTGTCACGGTAATTCGCAAGGCTCCGGATAGGCCGGTCGAGACCGCCTGGTCCATCACCTGCTCCACCACTTCCCGCTCAAGAAAAATTCCGAGAGCGGAAGCACCGTCCATCAGGCGGTCAACATGCTCGTCGCGTAAAATGATCTTGCCACGAACTACCAGAGACGTATCGAAGACGCCATCTGCAAGCAACAAGCCCCGGTCCCTGACGTCGAAGGACGCAGAATGGACTGGATCTGAAGATGGTTGAAACAGGATCATAGGGAACGCCAAGCCTCAGCAACTCGAACAAAATTGGCAATCAATTCCGAACCATATTCCGTCAAAATGGATTCTGGGTGAAATTGCACGCTGAAAAGCGGCTTCGAAACATGCGAAAGCGCCATGATTTCTCCTTCAGCCGAAACTGCGTCAACAGCAAGCTCATCCGGCAATTCATCGAACTGGGCGACAAGGGAATTGTACAGACCCACCTCGATTGATCTCGGCAATCCCTCGAACAAGCCACCGCCCTGAACAGACAATTGGGTTGTTCGGCCATGCCTGGGGTGACTCGCCCTGACTATCTCGCCACCAAACACCTGCGCGATGACCTGATGGCCGAGGCAAACTCCGAGAATGGGCAGGGTACCACTGAAATGACGCACAGCGTCGAGGCAAATTCCAGCCTCGTTGGGCGTACAAGGCCCTGGCGAAAGAACCAAGGCGTCCGGTTTCAAATCGGTGATCTCATACAAGGTGATACGGTCGCTGTCGACGACCTCAATGTTCGCGCCTGCACAGGTCAGATACCTCGCAAGGTTAAACACAAAACTATCACGATTATTGAGGACCAGGATCATGACTGGTTTCCGCGAGCAAACAGATCAGGCGCTATCCGCTCCGCCTTCAACTCGGACTCGGCAAGTTCACCTTGCGGATCCGACATGAGCGTAATCCCTCCCCCTGCCAGTAGCGCGCTCTCTCCGGGAAGGTGATCTATCGTGCGTATAAGGATATTGAAATCCAGCGCGCCATCAAACCCGACATACCCAACCGCCCCACAATAGACGCCGCGCGATCTTTGCTCCAACTCGTCAATGATCTCCATGGCTCGAAGTTTGGGGGCGCCGGTAATGGATCCCCCAGGAAAGACCGCCGCAAACAAGTCTACTCCATCTTTTCCTTCCGCCAGTTCTCCCTCAATGGTCGAGACCAAGTGGTGGAGATTGGAGAAAGTCTCAAGTCGGCACAGTGATGTCACTTTGACAGAGTGTGGCGCGCACACAATTGAAAGGTCATTCCGCAGGAGATCGGTGATCATTATGTTCTCGGCACGGTCTTTTTCTGATGCAACAAGCGTGGCCTGGATTTCAGCGTCGATCGCTGGATCTGCGGCCCGCCGCATCGTTCCCTTGATCGGCTCGGCCACGACACGTCCCTCAGCCGAAATGGAGATCAGTCGCTCTGGCGATGCGCTTGCCAGCACCCGTCCACGAAAATGACCGAAAGCCGCGAAGGGCGCAGGGGTTCGTTGCCGCATCTCAAGGTAATTCGCGAACGCATCAGCCACGTGCATCTCCGCACTGACCCAGTTTTGCGCAATGTTCGCCTGATAGATGTCGCCATCCAGAATGTATTCCTGCGTGCGCTCAACCGCTTTCACATAATCGATTGCCCGTTCGGGTCGCCGCCACTGGGGCGGTGTGGCAAGCGTCGTGGGCTCTTTCGTGTCGGTGATGGACGCAATCACTTCTGCAATTCGCGCATCCGCGAGGTCATCGTCTTGCTCCGCGTCAGAAGACGACAGACCACACGACATAACCCACGTTTTTCCCTGCGCATGATCAAACGCCACAAGCGTGTCGTACAGACTGAATTCAGCAAGGTCAGATTGGGGCCCGTGACGTGATCGAAACCGATCATGAAACAGCGGCGCTGCGTCATAGGCCACATAGCCTGCCGCACCTCCTTGAAAGGGTGGCCCGCCTGCAATCCGTCGCCGCGCCTGCCCGCGTATCCAGCCACGCAGCGTTTCCAGCCCTTTCGCCAGATTAGATGCATCCGCTCCGGCATCGAGACGCAAGCCAGCAACCGGCGACATGCAGAGGTACGACCAATGCGACGATGGGTGCTCCAAGTCAGCGCTGTCCAACCACAACGTTCCCTGTTTGCCATGGAACGCGGTCGCGGCACGCGCGGGGTCACATTGATCTAACAAGACGTAACGCATTCAGATCCAACTCAGAGATGAGAAACCTCATCAGATCAATAGAGTGCACGACACAAAAGGCACGTAATGATCGCAGCACACCCGTGAGAATGACTTGCAAGAGCATTTCTGCGCGTGCTACGACGCCCCCGGTGACATTGGTACTCGTTTCACCAATGCGACATAGATAGCGGATTCTTCCTTCATGAGCCCTTCTCCCAATGCCGCTGCCAAGCGGGCCTCATTCAAGATGTTCGTAAAGCGCCAGGTGCGCACAATACACTGGATGTCCGGCGCGGTCTGCCTTGTGGGTATGATCCTGTTTGCTTCCACGGGAATTACGCTCAACCACGCGGGCATCCTGTCTGCAAAACCGAAAGTGATCGATGGAGAAGTCCTGCTTCCGGAGGAGATGACGCTTCAGCTTCAGGAAACCGTAGAAGATGGCACTTCGTTGCCCCTGCCCAAAGACGTTGCGCGTCATCTGAAATCCGAGACCGGTTTCGACCTTGTCGGTCGTTCCGGCGAGTGGACCGAATACGACATCAATATCAGCCTCGCCCGGCCCGGCGGAGATGCCTGGGTCAGCATTGATCGCGAAACAGGCGACGTCTTGTTCGAGAAGACCAATCGCGGCGTGATCGCCTACCTCAATGACCTGCATAAGGGCCGCAATACCGGACTTGCCTGGACACTGTTCCTTGACCTGTTCGCGATCGGCGTCATCGTTTTCAGTGCGACCGGCCTGTGGTTGCTGCAGATGCAGTCAGCGCGCCGAAACAGCACATGGCCGCTGACGGCAGCAGGCTTCGCCCTGCCCGTGATCCTGCTCCTGATCTTCGTTCACGCCTGAGGAATTTCGCCTCATCAGCCATCCATAGTTGACTCTTCAGCGAGAGAACAAATAATGAACATATGGATCGTGCCCCACTTCCCCTGAGAGATGTTTTTCATCTGTCGCCGCCCCGAGACCGGCCGAATCCGGCCTTTCCCCTCGGGCTGGGGGATGCGGGCCTGCACGAGATCTGCGAGACCTCGCATGGGGATTTCGCCGCCATGACCGGCTTTGCCCTCGCCGCCCGAGCCCGTCGCAAGGGCCCAATCATATGGATCCGCCAAGCCAGCCTGAAGCAGTCTCATGGCCTCCTCCTGCAGGCTGGTTATCGAGAAGTCTCGACGGACGTATCACCTTGCCTGACCATCACGCCCCGCAAGCTTTCCGAGGTCCTCTGGGCGACTGAGGAGGCCATTCGCTCAGGTGTCGCAGCGCTTGTCATCGCAGAACTGGAAGACACCGATTTCACAGCATCTCGTCGTCTGGCATTGGCCGCCGGTCGCCATGGTGTGCCTGTGCTTCTGCTGATGCCTTACAGCCGCAATGGTGCCACCGCCGCCAGCGCTCGTTGGCGAGTATCCCCCCGTCCGTCCTCCCCCAATCGTTACGACCCTCAAGCCCCCGGAGCGCTCCGCTGGAAGGCTGTGCTCGAGCGGTCCCGCCAGGCCCCGCACATGGTCGGGCAGTCCTTTGACCTGGAGCTTGATGATGAAACGCTATCTCTGCGTGTGGTGTCCGGACTGGCCGTTGACCCGGTTGAGGCGCGCCCGTCGCGGCCACAAGAACGGATCAGCCCGGCCCACCTCCGGCAAAGCGCCTGATCCCCACCAACCCTTTGTCCTGTTGGAAAGCGGTGCCAAGGGCCTGTGCGTAGCAGCCGCCAATGAACCCGCCCGCAAATTGGGCGTCACGGAAGGACTGGCCTTCACAGACGCACGCGCACGTGCGCCCAATCTCGTCGCCGAAGATTTGGACCCTGTCGCCGATGCGAAGGCCCTCACGGCCCTTGGCGACTGGATGATCCGATTGTCGCCCCTTGTCGCAATTGATGGCACAGATGGTCTCATCCTTGAGACTAAGGGATGCGACCACCTCTATGGGGGTGAGCGCGCCATGATGGAGATGGTTTCCAGCCTGTTGGAACGAAATGCCATTCCACACCAATTGGGGCTTGCCGGCACACCGGGGGCGGCCTCGGCTCTGTCCCGCGCTGCGCCCGGCACCTGCCTGAAAGAAGGCGAGGAACAGACTGGCCTTGCTGACCTGCCCGTGGCCGCCTTGCGCCTGTCGGCTGATGCCGAAACCCTGCTAAGACGGTTCGGCCTCACACGGATTGGCCAACTCTATGGTATTGACCGCAAAGCGCTGGGACGGCGCTTTCAATCTCGATCCGCCGCTGACGCTGTGCTCCTCCGGCTCGATCAAGCCCTTGGCCTGCGCCATGAACCACTTGCGCCCTTGCGTCCATTGCCACTTCGGTCAGCCAGACTGAACTGTCCGGAGCCCATTGGCACCAGCGAAGCCATCAAAATCGGCCTTGAGCAACTGACACAGGAATTGTGCGAGGCCCTCAGCGCCACAGGGACCGGCGCACGATGCTTCCTGCTTACGGCCTTCAAATCCGATGGCTCCCGGTCAGACCTTGAGGTGAAGGCTGCCCGGCCCGTACGTGAACCGAAACATATCATCCGTCTGTTCCGGGAACGGATTGATACGATCGATCCCGGATTTGGCATAGACCTCCTTCTGCTGGAAGCTCACCGCACCGACGCCATGGAAACCGCCCCCATGGCGCTGTCAGGCGACCTCGCCTCAACCGACATGGACGCCATTGCCTTGTCTGCCCTGGCCGATCGGATCGCAGCCCGGCTTGGAGAGAAGACAGTCAGCCTGGTCCAGCCATGCGAAAGCCATATGCCGGAGCGAGCCGAGCCTCAGGCGCGATTTGACGGCAGCGCCCCGGACCTGGCCGCCCCCAGCCCGGTCGCGGGGCCACGCCCCATCCGCCTGCTGCCCTCACCGGAGCGCGTCACTGTCATGGCCGAGGTGCCCGACGGCCCACCCCTGCGCTTCATCTGGCGACGCGTGCCGCGTACGGTCACCCGCGCTGACGGGCCGGAACGCATCGCACCGGAATGGTGGACGCATATCGCCGCCCCCCAGGCTCCGCCATCACTGGATGGACAGGCCCGGCCTTGGCTGACCCCCAAAATGGACCCACGCGCGGATGCCGCCCAGATTGCCCATGTCCGCGCCGACCTCGAAGCCATGTTGGACGCCCCCTCTGAACCGGTAAGGCTTCTGCCCCGCGCGCGGGACTATTATCGGGTCGAGGATGCATCCGGGCGACGATACTGGCTGTTCCGGGAAGGACTTTACGGAGATGGCCGCGGCGGACCACCGGAATGGTATGTTCACGGTATTTTTGCATGATTGAATTTTCTGAACTCTGCGTCACGACGAACTTCTCATTCCTGCATGGAGCCTCACATGCAGAAGAACTCGTCCTGACCGCCAAACAGCTCGGACTCACAGCCATAGGCGTTGCAGATCGCAATACACTCGCGGGTGTCGTGCGGGCGCACATCGCAGCGAAAGAGGCCGGCCTGCGCCTTCTCGTTGGCGCGCGCCTTGTTCCAACAGATGGCCCGGAACTGATTTGCTACCCCACTGACCGGGCCGCTTATGGTCGCCTGTCACGACTCCTGTCGGACGGGAAGCTGCGCGCAGAAAAGGGCGACTGCCTGATCACTCTGGACGATATTCTTGGACATGCAGACGGACAGGTATTTATCTTCCATCCACCGGAACGACTTGATGCGGCCTTTGCAGAGACACTGGAACGCTTCGCAGCGCATGCGCCGGACAATGTCTACGCTGCCGCCACCTATTCCTATCATGGCCGCAATCGCGAACGGATCGCTCGCATTGCCGATTTCTGTGCTCGCCACGGCGTACCAATCATTGCGACAAATAACTCACTCTATCATGTGCCGGAGCGACGCCCCCTGCAGGATGTTCTCACCTGCATCCGCACGCATTGCACCATCGAGCAGGCCGGCTATCGGCTGGAGGCCCATGCCGAACGCCACCTGAAAAGCCCGGAAGAAATGACGCGCCTGTTCAAAGGCTTTGAGCCCGCTTTGCGTCGCACCACCGAGATTGTGGATCGCTGCCAGTTCAGCCTGGATGAGTTGGCCTATGAATATCCGGACGAGCCCGTACCACTCGGCAAGACTCCACAGGAACACCTGAATGACCTTACCTGGAACGGCGCACATTGGCGCTATCCGGATGGCGTTCCCGGAAAGGTCAGCGCCGCCCTCAACAAGGAACTCGCCCTGATCGAGGAACTGGATTATGCGCGCTATTTCCTGACCGTACACGACATTGTCGCCTGGGCACGTGAACAAGGCATTCTCTGCCAGGGGCGCGGCTCAGCCGCGAACTCGGCAGTGTGCTATTGTATTGGCATCACAAATGTCGATCCGGCCCTGACCAGCCTTTTGTTTGAACGCTTCCTCTCCAGGGAGCGCAAGGAGCCACCAGACATTGATGTCGACTTCGAACATGAGCGCCGCGAAGAAGTCATCCAGCATGTCTACAAGCGCTATGGTCGTCACAAGGCTGCGCTGACAGCAACAGTGATTTCCTATCGGCCCCGTTCTGCGGTTCGCGAGGTCTGCAAGGCGTTGGGCCTGACCGAAGATGTTTCTTCTGCACTCGCCGGAACAGTCTGGGGCAGTTGGGGCAGCGCCATCAATCCGAACCAGATCCGGCAGGCCGGGCTGGATCCCGCAAATCCCATGATCCGCCGCGCCATCCTGCTGACTCAGCAACTGATCGGGTTCCCTCGTCATTTGTCGCAACATGTTGGCGGCTTTGTCCTGACGCGCGGCCCACTGGTCGAAACCGTCCCCATCGGCAATGCGGCCATGGACGAACGCACATTCATTGAGTGGGACAAGGACGATATCAATGCACTTGGCATCATGAAGGTGGATGTGCTGGCGCTCGGCATGCTCACCTGCATCCGCAAGGCATTTGACCTGCTTCAGTTGCACAAGGGGCTGGAATTCTCGCTGGCGACCGTCCCGCAGGATGATGTGGCAACCTATGACATGCTCTGCGAGGGCGACAGTTTGGGTGTCTTCCAGGTCGAAAGCCGGGCACAGATGAATATGTTGCCGCGTCTTCGCCCACGCACCTTTTATGATCTCGTCATCGAAGTCGCCATCGTGCGGCCAGGTCCCATTCAGGGGGATATGGTCCACCCTTATCTGCGCCGCCGCAAAGGACTGGAAACCGTAACCTATCCGTCTCCAGCGCCAGAGCATGGTCCCTCAGACGAGTTGGAACGCATCCTCAGCCGAACATTGGGGGTCCCCCTGTTTCAGGAACAGGCCATGCAGATTGCCATGGATGCTGCGAAGTTCTCCGCCGATGAAGCCAATGGCCTGCGCCGCGCAATGGCCACTTTCCGAAAAGTCGGCACGATTGGAAACTATCAGGATATGATGGTCGGCCGCATGATTGAACGGGGATATGATTCAGCCTTTGCCGCGCGTTGTTTCGATCAAGTCAAAGGATTTGGCGAGTACGGCTTTCCGGAAAGCCATGCGGCTTCCTTCGCACATCTCGTTTACGTATCCAGCTGGCTTAAATGTCACCACCCGGATGTTTTCTGCGCTGCCCTGATGAATAGCCAGCCCATGGGGTTCTATGCCCCCGCCCAAATCGTTCGGGATGCGCGCGAGCATGGCGTGGAGATACGTCCCGTTGATGTGAATTTGTCAGATTGGGATAATACGCTGGAGCCTACCGATGGCAGGTATTGCGCAGTACGGCTCGGCTTTCGGCAGGTAGACGGCCTGCGTGAAGACGAGATGGAGACTCTGATGGTGGCACGGGGACACGGCTATGATCGCCCGGACGACATACGCCGCCGCGCGCGTGTCAGCCGCCGGTCACTGGAGCTGTTGGCAGCAGCAGACGCCTTCGGTTCCATGCAGCTTAGCCGACGCGAAGCCCTATGGAGTGTCCGCGGTGAGGCCAGCGGCAACACATTACCCCTGTTCGCAGCTGCAGACGCTGCTGAGCAGGGCCAGGAACAGACTCCACAATTGCCCATCATGCCTGCATCAGAGCAGGTTCTGCAGGACTATCAGACCACGCGTCTTTCTCTCAAGGATCATCCGATGTCTTTCCTTCGCCAAGCCTATGGGCGGATGGACGTTGTTTCGACACGCGAAGCCTGCGGCCTGCCAAATGGCGCGCGCGTTCAGACAGCTGGTGTCGTACTAGTTCGCCAGCGTCCGGGCTCAGCCAGCGGCGTCTGTTTCATCACGATTGAAGACGAGACAGGCATTGCCAATCTCGTCGTATGGCCAAACGTGTTCGAAAGATTTCGTTCTGTGGTGATGGGCGCGCGTATCCTGCTGGTAAAAGGCCGGGTTCAGACAGCCGATAATGTTACGCACATTGTGGCAAACCAGCTGATCGACCGAACCGGAGACCTGTCTTGCCTCACGGAGGACGCACACCAAGACCCGCTGAAGCAGGCCCTAGACCGTGCCGATGAGGTTACCCGCCCCATTCCTGACCGAAAAGGCCCACCGCAGCGCTCAAGCGGACGCCACCCACGCAATGTGCGGGTCATTCCAAGGAGCAGGGATTTTCACTAGTCCGCCGACTGACTTGTTCTTCACCCAGCCTCAGCAGGCGCCAAAGGCTGAACTCTTCCAGCGCGCAGAGACAGCACGGCCTTGGCGAGGAACGCGGCGCCTGTTGCGGCGAAAAGGATAGTCACTCCAACTGCGTAGACATTTGACCAATCCATGCGGCCCAGCAGCAGGTGAATGCAGGGCGCAACGATCAGACCCGCCCCGAATACGGCGCGGAAAGCCCGACCGGCCGAAGCCGCGCTCATCGCGAAAGTTGCTACCGCCGAGGCGGCCACCGAGCCAAGCCAGAACAGGATGATGAGCCCCACAACACTCAGTCCGAACAAGCTGGCAATCAACGTGATGGGCAACATGGCTGTGCTCCCCCAGATCCAGCCGCTCCACATTGCTTCCAGCCGCGGAGCTGATCGTCCCTTTTCCCGCCGCTTCAGGAAATAGATATTCAAGCCCGTTGCGACGATGATGCAGAGCATGACGCCAAGTCCGAAATACGCCGCCTTGATCCAAAGCCCACCGAAATCGCCGAAGTGCAGCTTGTACATCGACATCGCGATTTGCTGGCCGACCGGTCCATCAGAATTGTGGCCTGTCGCCAGCAATTTGCCTTCTGTGGAGTATGTATACGTCTCGCCGTAGATGAGACGATCGGTTTCGTCGCCATAGAACTGGATATGCTGGCTCTTCTGGCCCGGCTCATGCACAATAATGATGAAGGGATTGGCGTCCTCAACATCACGGGAAAGGTTGATCATTGCCGTATCGACTCCGGTCAACGGCGCCGGAGAGTCGTCCGGCTCAATCACCTCACCGCCAAAAATTGCCTCGCTCAGCTTGTTCGTATCGCCACCATAATTGGTTTGCGCAAACACGAGCGCCGCCACACCAAACAGGCCAATCATCGCGCCTGTGCCGGCAACCGCGACCAGAAACGGCGTGGTCCAGACACTCAGTCGATTGTGCAAATCGACCTGCGCCAGTCTGGCCTGGCCCGAGCGTTTGAAACGGAATGCGTCGCGGAATATTCTCGGATGGGCCAACAGGCCGGAAATGGCCATGGAAACCAGCATGACGCCGAAAATCGCCACGATGATCATGCCGAAACTGTGCGGCATTGTCAGATAGTAATGCAATTCGATCAGGAACTCATTCCAGGGAGCCTCCAGCCGGGCGACAAAGTCACCCGCCTCATTCACCGCATACATCCCGTTATCGCCGCCAACCACGTATCGTGGCCAATCAGATCGTGGCAGATACATATAGAGGTGCGTTGTTTCCGGATCTCGCCTGAGAACTTCTTCGGCTGATGCTTGCGCAATGGCGGGGTCAACGGAGTGAACCACCGGGGTTTCGGCCTGTTCCCACCATTCGATTTCGTCTTCGAACACCGCAACAGTTCCGCTGAGGCACAGCACGAACAGGAGCGCGCTGATAACCAGACCCATCACGGAGTGTGCCGACAGAGCGGAATCGACGCGTGAGCTGGAAGACTTGGGCCAAATGGATTTTGCCATGAGCGTATCTCGACGAGTTAAATGAAGGCTGCGGTCAGCACGACCACGCATGCGCCAAGAGCATACAGCGTCCGGCGCAATTTGCGAGCTTCCATAAGGAACAGTGCGCTCAACAGCGCCCACAGAACCAGGCTCAGTAGAAATGCGCTGATCGCAGCATTCGCCGGATTACCAGTCTCCGGAACAATTACACGCAGAACGGCCGCGCCAGCATACATCGATATGATGCCCGCAATCGGCCCGGCCAGAAGGAAGGTCCACACACCAGAACCAATGGCGCCAGCTCGCTGAAGCGCTGTGTGGTGATTTTGCATTGCCGGTTCGCGGGAACGAACAGGTGCATGCATACCATTTGTACCCAACAAGCCCGGCCACGTGATTGCGGTTGCGACAATTAGCATGAGAACAGAGGCTATTTGCGCCACGCCGCGGTCCATATTGACGGCGAACCAAACGACGAGAGTTGAAAGAACGAGAACCCAACCGACCGCAAGCATCACCGGACGCCCCGGTTTACGCCACACTGAGTAAAGCATGGCCAGACCGGCAAAGCCGGCCAAAGCGGCAATCATCGCAAAGATGTAGTCGGTTGGGCTCATATAGGGTCTGCCTTAGAACTTGTAGCGAAGGCTCGCAACGACCGTTCGGCGCTGGCCAGGGAAACAGTCACCACGCGTCAGACAGCCGGTCAGGTAGTCTTCATCCGTGATGTTTCGGGCATTGATCGCAAAGTCCCACTGGTCCCACTCATAGCCGACCATGAGGTCGCCCAGCGTGTAGTCAGGGGTCACGTAGCGAATGGTGCCATTCTCAGAAACGGTCTCACCCACATAGCGAACGCCTGCACCTGATTTGAAGCCAGTCCATTGGCCATCTGGACGCCACGTTGCCCACAGCGACCCTTGGGTCTCTGGTGCGGCGGCCAGTTGGAAGCCGTTGGGGTCTTCAGCGTCAAGCGTGGAGAACGCGGCCTGAACGTAGACCGTATCGAACTGAACATGGCTTTCGAATTCAAAGCCTTTCAATGTGCCCACGCCTTCCTGTTGGGACGACGCGCCCGGCAGAGAATTCGGGTTGCTGAGGTTCGAAATCTCGATATCGAAATAGTTGAATGTGATCAGTCCCGGGAACGCGGTCGGCTCATATTTCACGCCGACTTCGTATTGGCGCGCTTCCTGAGGCTTCAAAGGATTGCCCGTGAAGGTGTCCGTGCCCACGACCGTCTCAAAGGATTCAGAGTAGCTGGCATAAGGTGCGAAGCCATTGTCGAACCGGTAGAGCACGCCGACGCTCGTAGAAATTGCGTCATCATCCTGAACCGCCGTGCCGCTGTCATTTTCGACATTGTCGCTGCGAAGGCCAAGGGTGAAGCGCCAGTTCTCGTAGGAAATCTGGTCAGAGACATAAATCCCGAGATCCTGAACCGTGGAAACCGGATTGTCATTGTAGATCGCATCAAAAACGGCCTGATCAGGATAGTTCCCATACACCGGATTTGCGAGGTCAAAGACGTAGCTGAAGTCGCCCTGCAACACGCCGCCTGCGAAATAGTAGGCCGAATCGCTGTCAGTCTCGACATCTTGATATTGCACGCCTGCCAGGAATTGGTGCTCAAAGGCACCGGTCGTGAATTCAGCACGCAAGCGGACGTCGCCTGCCAGCTGGTCGAACGTGTTGTCGCCTTGGTAGAAGGTGCGCGCCACCGTTGTCTCAGTGAAGAGCGGCAGGCCGAGATACTGGTTCAGATACCGGCTGGCGCCAGTGAACGTTGGCCAGGCCTGATGGTAGTCGGCCTCACCGGAACGCCAGAGTGCAGTGGCTTCGAGCTTGAATACGTCGTTGATGCGGTGCTCGGCGAGAACGGTCAGCTGTTGCGATTCAGTGTCGTACCGATTGAAGCCAGGTTCGCCGACATAGACGTCGGTATCAAGATACTCGCCGGTCACGTTGTGCGGGAACAATGTGCCCTCAACTGGGATAAACTGCGCAGCGGTGTCGCTGTCTGTGTCCTGCAGAAGACCGATAACGGTGAACTTCGTGTCCGGTGTCGGAAGCCAGCTGAGTGATGGCATGAAGACCGTCGTCTTCTCATCGACCTCGTCGATCTGCGTTCCGGTGTCGCGATAAACACCAACAACTCGATACAGCAGTTTGCCGTCGCTACCGGCTACCGGCCCGGTCACATCTCCCGCGATCTGGTACCGGTCGAAATTGCCGATCTCGGCGGCAATTTCACCACCGAAGTCCTCCAGCGGTGTCTTGGAGACGTAGTTCACGATGCCGCCGGGGGATCCCTGTCCGTAGAGCACGGAAGCCGGTCCCTTGAGCACTTCGACTTGTTCAATCGTGTAGACGTCAGCGCGCGTGGAATTGTAGCTGCCGAAGAGTTCCTGAATGGAATCCCGATAACGCGGGATGGTCAGACCACGGGAAAACGGAAAGTCGCCCCGCGTGGAGAACCCATAGGGCTCCGCTGTAACACCGGCGACATAGGTCAGCGTGTCCGCGAGACGCAGTGCGCCCTTGTCGATGAACATGTCAGACGTTTCAACAGAGAGTGAACGCGCTGTTTCCACGATCGGCGTTTCGTTCTTGGTTGCGCCGAATGAGCCGGTTGTGCCGGTGACAATCACTGTTTCCTGGCGGCTCTCATCATCGCTGGACTGTGCCAGTGCTGGCGATGCGGCAGCCATGCCCAGAACAAGTGCCACGGTGCTGACTGCACCAACCTTCGAAATACTCATTGTGTAACCTCTGAAATTCTGACGTGAGAATGCATCTCAATACAGAAGCGCACCTACGGACCCTGTAATTGCAAGTCAATTGCAGCGCATGCGCATTGTTGAGAATGAGGTTCATTTTCTAAAGAATTGCGAGGTCCGTGACGGAGAAACCACACTTTCCGTCGGGCAATGGCGCTCCGCGCGCTGAAGCAGGAAAGACAATCAGGTCGGATTGGCAAAAAGCCAAAAATACGCGCTTGGGAGAGCCTTGAGTGCGTGCCTGTGCCTTATTCGGCCGGTACGGCGGCCTGATCCACTTGCGCGCTCTCTGCTTCGAGCTTCCGGGCGACATCCCCCGGAGAGCCCGTTCCCCTGGCGATGAGCGCATAGGCCGTTGGCACGAACAGAACTGTCACCAACGCTGCGGCGATCACACCAAACAGGATCAGCACGCCGATGGCCGAGCGCGTTTCCGCACCTGCGCCGCTGGACAGGATCAACGGCAGCGCACCGGCCGCCGTTGTCAGACTGGTCATGACGATCGGTCTGAAGCGCGCAAGTGACGCCTCTTTGATGGCGTCATGAAACGCACGCCCCTCATCTCTCAGCTGGTTGGCAAATTCCACAATCAGAATGCCGTTCTTGGCGGCAAGACCGATCAACATGATCAGCCCGATCTGCGTGTAGATGTTCAGCGAGTTCCCGGTAAGCCAGATACCCAGCATTCCGCCCGCCAGCGTGGCTGGCACGCACAACATGATGATAATCGGGTGGCGATAGCTTTCGAACTGCGCTGCGAGGACCAGAAAGACGATAACGAGGCCTGTCGCAAAAACGAACAGGATCGATTGCCCGGATGTCTTGAAGTCCAGCGACTGGCCTTTGAAATCGATGACCGCCTCTTGCGGGAGCACCTCACGCGCAGTGGCCTGCATCGAATCCAGCACTGTCCCAAGCGACGCGCCTTCGGCCAGTCCGGCCTCAATCGTGATGGCTCGCACCCGGTTATACCGGTTCAGTGAGGGACTGTCGGCAATCGGCATGATGTTGACCAGATTGGACAATGGAATCAGCTCGCCAGAGCGCACCGAGCGAACGTAGATGTTCTGCACATCGTTCGGCGTGTTCTGTTCGGATCTCAGTCCTTCGAGGATAACGTCATATTCTTCGCCATTGTCGATGTATGTCGTCACCTGTCGCGAGCCGAGCATCGTCTGTAGCGTCACGCCGATATCTGCAACCGTGACACCAAGATCTGCGGCGCGATCATAATTGACCTGGATACGGTATTGCGGCTGCGTTTCCTTGTAGTCCCAATCGATGTCGACGAGGCCGGGATTGTTCTCCTCGAGCGCTGCAACAAATTTATCTCGCCACTCGACCAGCGTCTCATAAGACGGACCGCCCAGAACGAACTGGATCGGCTTTCCGGTTCCGCCACCCAGTCCTTGCCGCATGATGGCGAATGCACGAATGCCCGGCAGGTCGGAGAGCTTTCCATTTACTTCGCCGATGATCTCATCCGCAGGCCTGCGGTTTGCCCAATCGTCGAGAACAACAACCATGAAGCCCTGATTGAAGGATGCGGTACCGAACCCGGGCGCCCGCAACAAAAGCCGGCTCACTTCACCGCTTTCAGTATAGGGCAGCATACGGCGCTCAATCTCGTCCATGTAGCGTTCCATGTAGTCATAGGACGCGCCCTCGGGGCCGCGTATGGACACAAAGAACGCGCCGCGATCTTCGCTTGGCACATATTCCTGTTCGATCGTTTGGGACAAAACATATGCGCCGCCGAACAGCGCAACCAGAATAGCCCCAACCGCGATTGGGCGCATGATCAGTCGGTCCAGGACCCAGGCATATCCACCGCGCAATTGTCCGAAGCCCCGATCAATCATCCTCGGAAGCGCGGCGAAGACACCCGTACTCTTTTCGCGCTTGAGCAGCTTCGACGCCATCATCGGAGCAAGCGTCAACGCCAGAATGCTGGAGAACGCGACAGCAGCCGCCATCGTGAAAGCAAACTCGGTAAACAGCCGGCCGACATCCCCCTGCATGAAGGTGATTGGCACGAACACGGAAATCAGAACCAGCGTTGTGGCGACGACGGCAAAACCCACCTGCCGAGTGCCCCGGAATGCAGCGACGAGCGGTGTCTCGCCTTCTTCCTCAATCCGACGGACAATATTCTCGAGAACAACGATCGCATCATCCACGACCAGGCCGATGGCCAGGACCAGCGCGAGCAATGTCAGCAGGTTCACTGACAGGCCGAGCGCATACAGCACGATGAATGTCGCCACGATGGAGATCGGCACGGTGATTGCCGGAATGATTGTCGCGCGAATACTGCCCAGGAAGATGAAAATCACCAGCGTCACCAGACCCACGGCAATCGCCAGGGTCATATACACTTCGCGAATGGAGGCATCGATGAAAACTGAGCTGTCAAAACTGCGCGCGATGACCATGCCGTCTGGCAGGCTTTCGTTCAGCCGGTCTGCGAGATCTCGCGCACTTGCCGCGACTTCGACCGTGTTGGCCGTAGACTGCTTGATGATACCGAGCCCGACCATCGGCACACCATTGCCGCGGAACATCTTGCGGTCTTCTTCGGTGCCGCGCTCAACCCGCGCCACATCGCCCAGTCGGACGAGATACCCATCTTCGCCTTCAGCGATCACCAGCGACGCGAACTGTTCCGGCGTGCGGAATGTCCGATCAATACGAACCGTGAATGTCCGCTTTTCCGATTCCAGGCTGCCCGCCGGCGCTTCGATGTTCTCGCTCCGCAGCGCCTGTATGATCTCGGCGACAGTCAGGTTTCTAGCGGCCAATGCCCTGCGGTCGATCCAGACGCGCAAGGCATAATCGCGCGAGCCGCCCACTTGCACACGCGCCACCCCATCAAGAGCCGAAAATCGATCCACGAGATATCTTTGAGCGTAGTCGGACAGCTCTGCCGTCGTCATCGTATCGCTGGCAAGGTTCAGCCAGATGATGACGTCATCGTTCGAGTCCGCTTTCTCAACTTCCGGCGGGTCTGCGTCTTCAGGCAAATTGTCCATGACCCCGGAAATACGGTCGCGAATGTCGTTCGCGGCGACGTCGATGTCCTGGTCAATCCCGAACTCCACGCTGATCCGGGACCGGCCGTCGCTGGAGTTTGAGTCAATATAGCGAATGCCTTCCACGCCGGCGATGCGGTCTTCGATGATCTGCGTGATCCGGGTTTCGACAACACTCGCAGATGCTCCGGGATAACTCGTATCAATGGATACGATCGGCGCATCAATGTCCGGATACTCACGAAGCGGCAAACGCTCGAAAGACACCAGTCCGAAGATGACCAGTATCATCGCCAGGACTGAAGCAAAGACCGGGCGTTTGATCGAAGTATCTGAGAGCAGCATGTCTTAGCGCCCCGCAGATGCGGATGAACCGCTGGCACCTGACCTGCTTTGCCCGCTCACGGTTTGTGGCTCCAGCACGGACTTGTCCAGAATTTTGACAGTCCCGCCCTCGCGAACGCGGATGACGCCCTCGGTGATCACGTCCTCTCCCGCCTGCAAGCCGGAGATTACCTCCACATGCCCAGCCTGACGGAGACCAAGCGAAACTTCCTTGCGGCGTGCGACGCGCTCACCATTCTGTTCTTCTGCCACAAAGACAAATGTCCGCGGCCCCACGGGCTGGACGGCTTCTTCCGGAATGGAAAGGGATACGCGCGGGTCCGCCACCAGCGTGACCTGTACAAACATGCCCGCGATCAGGAGTCGGTCAGGGTTTGGCAGGGTCGCCCGTACACGAACCGAGCGGGTGACTGGGTCAATCGCATTGTCGATGGACGCGATAACGCCTTCAAATGTCTGATCGGGCAAATCGTCGGTTCGCGCCTCAATCGCCGTACCCTTTTTCAGGGTTCTCAGAAATGTCGACGGCACGGAAAAATCCAGATTCATCTCGCTGTCATCGATCAGCCGCGCCACGACATCTCCCGGCTGCACATATGACCCGACGCTGACCATCCGGAACCCGAGCACGCCATCGAAGGGCGCGACCAGAACACGGTCTTGCTGACGCGACTGCACTGCCCGGAGCTGAGCGGCGGCGCTGTCCAGATTGCGATTGGCCTGATCGAGCTCGGATTGAGACACAGCCTGTTGTTCTGCGAGACGGGCGAGGCGTTCCTGTTGGCGCCGGGCTTCGTCATATGTCGCTTCAGCGGCTTCAACCAGCGCCACTTGTTCCCGCTGGGCGAGCGACAAGAGCGTTTTGCCTTCGAGTACGCGATCGCCGTCTTCAAAGTAAATGGCCCGAACCCGGTCTGCCGCATTCAGTGTCAGGTCCACCTGCTCGTTCGGCTGCAAGGTGCCAAGCGCCTCAATCCGCATGGCGAAGCTTCGCTCTTGCACCGGCTCCACAAACACACTCGCCGCCGTATTGCGCTGGGCATGCGCGCTTAGCCCTGAAAAGAGCAATGCACTCACGAGAAGGGGCACTATTCGGTTAAACATGTCTATTCCAACGCTATTCCGGGCGCCGCTTGCGGGTCGCCATTCAAAAACTCTACACCACCCAGTGCTCTGTACGCGGTGATCGCGAGGTTGGATGATTGCAGTCGACTTTCAGCCAGCTGGTCTTCTGCAGCCAGCAGGGTTCTCTGGGCCTCAAGCACATCAAGATAGTCGTCGAGGCCTTCTTCAAAACGTAGTCGCGCCAGATCAATTGCGCGGCGCGCTGAGGCAGCGGCGCGTTCAAGATCATCGCGCCGTCTCAATTCATTGGTGTAATCGGTCAGCGCCGACTCCACTTCACTCAACGCATTCAACACCGTCTGCTCATATTGCGCAATTGCCGCCTCTGAAACGGCATCGGCGACGGCGATGTTGGCGCGGACGCGTCTGAGATCCGGTCCCGCCCAGTTGATTGAAGGTCCGATTCCGAACCCGAAACTCGACAGGTCGCCAACATCATTGCTGTCATCGAACACGGCAAGCAGGTTTGCGTTCAATGTAACAGTCGGGAAGAGCTGCGCCCGCGCCGCCTCCCCGAGGGCCAGCTGTCGACCAATTGCGGCTTCCGCTTCGCGAATATCCGGGCGACGCCGCACCAGTTCAGAAACAGATCCCGCCATGATGGGACCATCATGTTCGGGAATCTCGCTACCGGCTGAAACGAGCTCGACCAGCAAACTGTCGGGGTCACTGGCAGCCTGTCCCGTCAATGCAGCAAGGGCATTCCGGGCAGACTGGATCGCCGCCTCATAGCGGGGCAACGACGCCAATGTTGTTCGGTATTGAGCTTCTGCACGCTCAAGGTCGAGCCGTGTCGCCCGTCCATTTTCAAACAGCGTGTTCAGCAGGTCGAGGCCTTCCGCCTGGGTCTGGGCATTTTTCCTGGCCACTTCCAGACGGGTTTGCGCCCCCCGCATCTGCACATAATTGAGTGCTGTCTGGCTCGCGACGATCACTGCAATGTCCCGGCGAGCCTGGCGCGCGGCTTCCACGTCGAACTCAGCTGCCGCGATCTGGGCTTCTATCCGGCCGAACGCATCGAATTCCCAACTGGCCCCCAAGCCCCCTTGAGCAGAGACGCTGACATCCTGGCCAGACCGCGCCGCCCTGCCGACCTCACCGCTTACGCTGGTCGAGGTCGAGTAACTTTCCTCCAGCCGTGCGCCCGCTGCTGAGGCCTCAGCAGCGCGCAAATTCGCGGCGGCGACGTCGAGGGATTTGTTTGCCGACAATGCCAGATCGACGAGGTTCGTCAGGTCGGGATCCCCAAACTGTGTCCACCAGCGCGTATTGAGGGGAAGACCGGCCTCATCACTCAGAAAGTTGCCGTCCGCCGGCGGGCTCGTCGCTTCGGGACTTGCCGGTACGGAAGCGCACCCCACCAAAATGGCGGCCAACACTACAGAAAGGGCCGGATTAAAAGCGGGTCTCATGCGGCGCATGTACCGCATTGGGCCTTAATATCCAGTGATAGTTGACGCGAAAGTCCTCACATATTCGTTAGATCGCTGGTGACACGGTCAACCGCGGTCCGGAATTGTCGTCCGAAATGACGGTGACACGTCAAGACAGCTCCCGCTTCTCTCCGCGAATGATGACCGCCAGTGCGGCGCAAGCGAAGAAGATCAGGCTGGGCCAGATGAGGCTATCCCGGAACCTCGTCAATGCAGACGAATAGGCCGTGTCATCCAGGAACAGCAATTGTCCGCCACTTACCAATATCCAGGCCAGGGACAGGAAACTGATCAATTGCAGGCCCCACCAGACCGGCGTGTGACCACCTGACTCGTCAATCACCCCACCCGACGAGAGATACTGCTTTTCTTCTGACTGACGCGCCGCAATCCGGGCTTCTTCCTTGTCCGCCTGCGGATAGTCATCTGCGGCGCCCCACCACCGCGCGAGCACCAGGTACGCTATCGTGGCTGAGACCCAGGCCGGCAGGAGCAGGAAGAATTGATGGACGCCAATCCCGAAATACAAAACGGCGATCACGAAAAGCGCCGCTCCCCATGCCAGCACGGCGGCCAGATTCAGACCTGACTCGCGATATGAGGTCCAATAGCGCTTCAGTCCGGCCCGCGGAAACAGCCAGTGTTCGGCCACGATGATCGCGCCCACCGGAGAGAGAATGAGCCCCATCCACCCGACATAGCCGAGCAATTGCGTAAAGACGAAGGGCGAGCACGCCAGCATCATCGTGACCAGGCCGACGATGACCGTGACATTCACGCGCTTCCATGAAGGGTTCAGGCTCTGGAACGCCAGTCCCGCCCGATAGAGTGTCGGGTTCGAAGTGGTCCATCCCGCAATAATGACCGCAACAATGCCCGCCATGCCAAGCGCCTGGGTCGCAACGGCCCCAGGGTCCAGAAGTCCAATCTGAGTATTCAGGGCGTAGGCGGCCCCTGCTCCCATGGCGCCGGCACACACCCAACAGACGAAATGACCGATGAACATTCCGAGTGCAGAGAACCAGCCATAGGATTTGCTCTTCGCAAAACGCAGCAACGTCATATCGCCCAACGATCCGTGCATTGCCAGATTGGCGACCCATGCGAAAGCCGCGATGGACCAGAAGCTCTTGGCTTCATTCGGGATGGCCCAGAAGGCTCCGTCCATTGGCGTTGGCTGGTAAACCTTTGTCGACAGCACTTGCCAGAATTCGCCGCCCGACATTGCCGGAAGATGGCTTCCTGCCGCCTGTGCCAGCATGGGGTAGAGTGCAAATGCTCCGACCAGAAACATGCAAATCATCCAGGGCACAACGGCCCCTGCGAACTGAGCCAGCCGCTTGAACCCCATCACTGCGAGCGCGACGACGACAGCTCCGACCGCCAATGCGATAATAACGAACCTGACATCTGTCGGGAAAATACCTGTCTGCGGGGCAATCGGCGCGCCGGGCATCGCTGAATTGTAGAACACGCGGACGGCAGAGGCCGAAACAGTGATCATCGATCCCGCCAGGCCAAGGAACATCACACCATTCACGACCGAATAGAGTTTCAGGAAATGTCGACCTGCTATCTTCTCCAGATAGGCATAGAGCGTCAGGCGCGTGTCCACGGCAATCGGCGCTGTAACAAAGGCCCAGGTGAGCACGGCCAGCAAATTTCCGACGAGCAGACCGAGAATGACATCTGATGCGGCCGCGCCGGCCCCGGCGAACAGCGCACCGATTACGAATTCCGTTCCCGCAACATGCTCACCGGCATAGTTTCCAGCGAAATAGCCAGCCGGTTGCAACTTGCGAGGTGGGACTGGGTGAAAGTCCAGATTCTGGGGTTCTCCATCGCCCGCGACACCGAGCGACTCCGTTCCAGCAATCGACATAGAGATGTTCCTCCCCTGAACCACCTGCATATGAGTGACATATTTTGATTGATTATTATCATTCTTGATTGCATTCGATTTGTTGTGCGTCAAGCACGAACAGGCCAGATTGGACGGCAATCCATCAGGGAGGCATCGACCTTGATTATCTCATCCCCGGAAGACTTTCGCGCAGCGGCCCGTCGCAAGCTGCCGAGATTCCTGTTTGACTACATTGATGGGGGTGCAAATGCGGAACACACGCTAGGACGGAATTCGTCGGACCTGCAATCCATTCAACTTCGGCAGAGGGTGCTGCGGGGATCTGAAAACATCGACCTGAACACGTCCCTGTTTGGCGAAAAATTATCGGCCCCTCTGGCTCTGGCGCCCGTCGGGCTCACCGGCATGTATGCGCGAAGAGGCGAAGTTCAGGCCGCCAAGGCAGCCGAGCGGGCGGGTATTCCCTACACGCTGTCCACCGTGTCTGTGTGTTCGCTGGAAGAAGTTTCGAAACAGACGGACCGCACCATCTGGTTTCAGCTATACGTACTGAAAGACCGCGCCTTCATGAAGAATGTGCTGGAGCGCGCTCAGGCTGCAGGAATTCAGACCCTAGTTTTCACTGTCGACATGCCGGTGCCGGGGGCGCGTTATCGGGACGCGCATTCCGGCATGAGCGGCCCCAACGCATCAATCCGGCGCGTATTACAGGCCATGACCCACCCTCAATGGGCTTTGTCTGTAGGGCTGAACGGGCGCCCCCACGACCTTGGAAACATATCAGTCTACCGAGGAAAGAAGACCAACCTGTCTGACTATATCGGTTGGCTTGGCGAGAATTTCGATCCGCAGATTTCCTGGAGAGACCTGGAATGGATCAGGGATGCGTGGCCGGGGAACCTCGTGATCAAGGGAATTCTAGATAAGGATGATGTGGAAGACGCACTCCGCCTTGGCGCGAATGGGATTGTCGTGTCCAACCATGGCGGGCGCCAACTCGATACTGTTTCTTCCTCGATCACAGCACTGCCCGCCATCGTGGATGCCGTGGATGGGCGGATGAAAGTGCTGATTGATTCCGGCTTTCGGACGGGGCTTGATGTTGTGAAGGCGCTATGCCTCGGTGCTGACGCAGTTCTCTTCGGGCGCGCATACATCTACGCACTCGCCGCGGGAGGCGAGGCGGCTGTGTCGCACTTCATTTCCCTGATCGAACACGAAATGCGTATCGCCATGGTGCTGGTTGGCGCGCAATCCATTTCGGGCCTGTCTCGAGAGCATCTCGACCTGACGTGATCAGGTCGGGACGCAATCTTTTGTCGTTTCCGCTACAAGCTCGACCCAGGACTCCCTGTACGCGTCGAGGCTTTCCTTCAGAGGCGAGACCTTTTTCAGCGAACCCTGCGGCGCCAGGCGAGGATTGATCAGTCTCAAGGCACCGAACGATACGTCGTTCTGCGCCTCGGCCACATAGATATCGTCGCCGGGCCTCAGGGAGGCCAATGCGCGCACAATAGGCTCAGCCCGCGCGAAACGCCCTTCGACAAGGATTGTCCCCGATGACCCGACAAGGTCCAGGCACGTATTCGTCATCAAGGCGGCGTACAGACAGATAGCTGCGCCGCGCGCCTCCGGCGTTTCAGGTCGCTGAACCCACTGTCCGGTGTTCTCAGGAAAGGGACCAAATCCCGGAGCGAAGCACGGCACCAAATGACCGTCATTCCCGACGACGTCTGGCAGAGCCTTCATGAGACACGCCTGATCCTGCTGCCTGTCCACTCGCTGCGCATCCGGTGCAACAAGCCCCTCGATTTCGCGGCCACCCATGAAGCGCGCCGACGGTACGGCCCGGTTCCAGGCATCGACATTGATCAGGCAATCTCTTCCATCAGGCAGTTTGTTCAAGGCGGACGCTTTTCCGGGCCGCCGCATCGTCACAAACCAAGTGCCGGTCGACACGATGGTTGCTTCATTTTCTGCGAACTCGCGAAACCCACTGGCCGCGACAAGGGCAGCGTTCGAATCGTGAAGCCCGCAATGAATCAATACATCAGGGCTTAGCCCCGTCTTGTGCGCCAGGTCGGCGCGGATGTTCCCGATGGGCTCGCCCGCAAAAGCGATCGGCGCGAAGCGATCCGCCCATCCAAGTCGACATGCCATTGGAGAATAGCCCTGATCCTTCGGAGACCATAAATCCGTATGGCAACCAAGGCTGGTCACTTCAGACCGCATCTCCCCGGACATGTACCACGCCCAATACTGAGCCCATGGCATGATCGATGCCTGATCCAGTATTCTCGGATTATCCTGCGACAGCCAGTAGAGTTGAGTTCCCGCATTCAATCCATCCGCCAGATACGGAGACCCGGTGACGTCAAAGGCATCCCTTTCCGAGGCATAAGCGAGTCGAATGTTGTCAGGAATTTTCGTCTCGTAATCGAGTGGCGCCATCACAAGACGCTCCGACCGAAGAATCGCAAGCCCGGCACCGTGCGCAACGGGAATGATGTGGCCAACGTCCGCAAGCGCAGCAAATTGCGTCAGCGTCGAAATCAGCCATTCAGAGATGCCGTCCACATCCAGAACTGCGCGTGCGCCTGCGGTGACACGAGCATTCTCTCGCACTTGCCGCGCGATCAATCCCCCCTCTGGAGACCACAGACTCAGCTTGCTCACCGTCTTTCCGACGTCGAGCACTATGACAGCACTCATCCGGTTGCTCCCCATTACGATTCAACAATTATGATCATTATTAAGCGAAAATGATTGAATTTGGCAATTTGAAATGCTAGCGAGCCGCAAGATGTCGTTTGGAGGCCCCACATGTCCACAGATACTGAAGTCCGCGCTCTCTCCGCAACCAAGTTCGCCGTCCCAGAAAGCCTGTGGAACGACGATACTGCTGCGAAACTTTCTCCTCCTGAGCTGCTGCTGTATCGATCCAACCTGCTTGGGTCGGATCTAACTGTAACGAACTTTGGCGGTGGTAATACGTCCGCAAAACTTGACGGCGTCGACCCACTGACAGGCGAAAATGTTGAGATCCTGTGGGTGAAGGGCTCCGGCGGCGATATCGGCTCAATGGGAATTGACGGGTTCGCCACACTCTACCAGTCCAGATTGCTTGAGCTGGAAAAGCACTATTCCGGCCCGGAAGATGACGACAAGATGGTCGGCTATCTTCCTCACTGCACCTACAATCTGAACACACGCGCGGCATCCATCGACACACCGCTCCATTCACTTCTTCCCTTTGCCCATATTGATCATGTCCACCCGGACGCCATCATCGCGCTGGCCGCATCGTCCGAAGGCGAAGCCGCTACGCAGGAGATATGGAACGGCAAAATCGGCTGGCTCCCCTGGAAGCGCCCCGGTTTCACGCTCGGCGTAATGATCAGGGACTACGTGAAACAGAACCCGGATGTTCAGGGCGTCATGCTGGCTGGTCACGGCATCATCTGCTGGGCAGATTCAGCAAAGGATTGCTATGAGCACACAATCCAGCTGATTGCGGACGCTGCGAATTACCTGAACGCCAAATTGGGGGATGCGCCGGCATTTGGAGGCCAGATCGTGCCTCCAAACCCAAACCGCCGCGCCATCGCCGCCAGCCTGATGCCCAAACTGCGCGCCCTGATGACAGGTGACCGCCCCAAACTGGCTCACTATTCGGATGATGGGGAAACGCTGGAGTTTGTTGGCTCCGCCGACTTCGAACGACTGGCCAGCCTGGGTACATCGTGTCCAGATCATTTTCTGCGCACCAAGATCGCACCTTTGACGTTGGACCCGGAGCGACTGGACGACCAAGCCTACCTGCAATCCTCTCTGGAAGACTACCGGGCAAAATATGCGGGCTACTATGAGCGGTGCGCTGGGCCGAATGACCCAGCGATGCGCGACGCAAACCCGGTTGTCGTTCTCATTCCCGGCATCGGCCGGATCACATTTGCTGCGAACAAGGCCACAGCCAGAATCGCTGGTGAATTCTACGGCAATGCCATCAACGTGATGCGCGGCGCCGAGGCCATTGGCGCTTATGTGGCGCTGGACGAGCAAGAGGCATTCAATATCGAATACTGGGCACTGGAAGAAGCCAAGCTGCAGCGCATGCCAAAACCAAAACCGCTGGTCGGCAAGATTGCAGTTGTCACGGGTGGCGCTGGCGGTATTGGCGCTGCGACCGCCGCACGCCTGATGCGCGAAGGCGCCTGTGTCATGTTGCTTGATCGCGACGAAGCTGCACTCGATGTCGCCGCCGCAGGTTTCCAGGACCAGTTCGGGAAGGATGCCATCCGGACAGCCGTCTGCGATGTCACAGAAGAGGCCGCGGTGGTTGCCGCGTTCGAGACCTGTTCGGTAGAATTCGGGGGTTGTGACATCTTCGTCGCCAATGCCGGTATCGCATCATCTGCGCCGTTCGAAGAAACCACGTCCGCAATGTGGAAGAAGAATTTCGACGTGCTCGCTGAAGGCTATTTCCTGACGGCACGTTCAGCCTTCACACTGATGAAACAGCAAGGCGAAGGTTCGATGGTCTTTATTGGCTCAAAGAATGGTGTGGCCGCCGCGAACGGTGCCGCCGCCTACGCCTCGGCAAAGGCCGCAGCGAACCACCTCGCCCGCTGTCTGGCCCTCGAAGGGGCGGCTCATGGCATTCGCGTGAACACGGTGAACCCGGACGCCGTGATCAAGGGATCTCGCATCTGGGATGGCGACTGGCGCAAGGAGCGCGCCAGCGCGCATGGCATTGATACCGGCAAGGAACTGGAAGAACATTACAGACTTCGCTCAATGCTGAAGCGGGACGTATTGCCAGCTGACGTTGCCGAAGCCGTGTACTTCTTCGCCAGCGACATGTCTGCCAAATCGACCGGAAACATGATCAATGTCGACGCAGGCAACGCACAAGCCTTTACGCGCTAGACGGGAGCAGCCTCAATGACAAATCTTCCCATTTCAGCGGACCTGATCGCAGAGCAGAATAACAAGCGCATCGAAGCGGTTGAAGAAGACTACGCCGCCTTGTCGCGGAAACTGTCACGCAGCGGCATCAATATCAGCGACGTGCGCCAGAAAGTGTCTGACTTCAGCGTAGCGGTTCCAAGCTGGGGCACCGGCCGTGGCGGCACCCGGTTCGCGAAGTTTCCGATCCCCGGCGAGCCGACCAACATTCACGAGAAACTGGAAGACTGTGCGGTGATCAACCAGCTGTCACAGGCCACGCCGCGCGTCAGCCCCCACTTTCCATGGGACAAGGTCGACGACTATTCCGCGCTTCGCCGCGATGCTGAAGCCTTGGGGCTGGGCTTCGACGCCATCAACTCCAACACATTTCAGGATCAACCAGGCCAGTCACATTCCTACGCCAACGGATCACTTGCATCTACCGACGCGGCTACCCGCTCCCAGGCTGTGGCCCACAATATCGAGTGCATCGAGATCGGAAAACAACTCGGCGCGACGGACCTGACAGTTTGGGTGGGCGACGGAACGAACTTTCCGGGCCAACAGGATCTGGGGCGCTCGCTCGACCGGTACCTGGACGCGGCGGCAGAAATCTACGCCGCACTGCCGGATGACTGGCGCATGCTGCTTGAGCACAAGATGTTCGAGCCGGCGTTCTATTCTTCCGTCATCTCGGACTGGGGCTCATCTATTCTGGCGGCGCAGACACTCGGCGATAAATGCAAATGCCTGATCGATCTTGGGCATCACGCGCCGAATGTGAATATCGAACAGATCGTCGCGCGCCTTCACCGGTTCGACAAGCTCGGCGGCTTTCATTTCAACGACAGCAAATATGGCGACGACGATCTCGACTCCGGATCGATCAATCCGCATCAATTGTTCCTGGTGTTCAACGAATTGGTCGAGGCAGAGCTCAATCCGCGCAGCGGCTTCAGCCCCTCTTACATGATCGACCAGTCGCACAATGTGACGGACCCAATCGAGTCCATGATGTCCTCAGCGGACGCCATTCTGACTGCATACTCGAAAGCCCTGCTCGTGGATCGCGACGCATTGCACGCGGCGCAGGAAACGAATGACGTCATGCTGGCGTTCCAGACTTTGCGGGAAGCCTACAAGACAGACGTCTCGTCTCTGCTTGCGGCAGTGCGGGCGGACAAAGGCGGCGCAATCGACATGATCGCGACCTACCGCGCGAGCCAGTACCGCGACCGAAAAAGCCAGGAGCGCACTGCCGTTGGCCTCGGCGCTGGAATTGTCTGATCGAAATTGATTGATTCTTAGCGTTCGTCGTTCAAAATGCCTTTCATGCATGCGACACAACGTGAATCGATCATTCTGGACCTGCTGGCAAAGCATGACTTTGTCAGCTTCCGGGACATTGAAGCAAAGCTGGACGGCTCACCGGCAACGATCCGGCGCGACCTGGAGCGACTGGACGAAGAGGGCAAGATCATCCGCGTACGCGGCGGGGCGAAATCCGTTGCATCCGACGACGGTCAGACGAAAGCAGACCTGAAACTGTTCGGCACGCCCTTCCATGAAAATGTCGTCCTGAATACCCAGCAGAAAAAGGCCATCGGCCAGGCTGCAGCACGCTTATGCAATGCCGGCGAAGGCATCATGATTGATGGCGGGTCGACTACCCTGCAGATGTGCCCGTTTCTTGAGGGGCTCAATCTGCAAGTGCTGACCAATTCCCTGCACATCGTTCAGGCTCTGGGCGCCCAGCCCGGGACCCGCGTCTTGATACCCGGCGGGGCGGTATTTCCGGAACAGAACATCGTACTGCCCCTGTTTGGTGAGGATCTGACCCCGGCCTTTCACGCGCCAAAGCTGTTCATGGGCGCTGCTGCGCTGAGCGCACGGGGCCTGATGCAGGATGATGTTGTGCTGGTCGCCAGCGAACGTCGTTTCATGGAGCGGGCAGAAGAAGTCATCGTTCTCGCCGACGCCTCAAAGTTTGAAAGCTCATCGGGCAATGTCGTATGCCCACTGACGGAAATCGATGTACTCGTGACAGACTCCCGGCTCGGCGACAAGGATGCCAGCACTCTGGAAGCCGCCGGCATCAAGCTCATCATCGCCGACGCTTGATTTTGACACGCCTCGCGACACGACCGGTAAATGAACACAAATCAAAAAGAAGCCCAGCCAAGCTGGCTGGGCTTTAGGTCCGTTTGAAGGGTACTCGACGATCAGTCGACGTTTTCGAACTGGTTCATCGTATTGTGTACACCGCCCGCTTTCAGCGCACGTTCACCAGCAACCATTTCCTTGAATGTGTCGCCGAGGTCTGAACCCACTTCGTGCTGGTGCTTCACAGCCGACACGCCATTGCGGATCTCGCGGCGCTGGATGGTCTGCACATAAGCGGCCATCTTGTTCTCGCCGAAGTATCCTTTCGACAATTCGTCCATGGCGAAGGCCGTCATGTGGAAGGTCGGCAGCGTGATCAGATTGTGGAACACACCAGCGCGCTCACTGATGTCATACTGGAAGCGTTGCAGGCGTGCGTCGGCTTCCTTGCCGAGGTCGGTATCGTCAAACCGGGCTGACATGAGTTCTGCTTCCGGATACTCGTTCTCGGAAATCTTGCCCGCCTCGATCCAGTCTGCACGCACCTGCTTACGCAGATTGAGGGTCCAGTTGAAGCTCGGGCTGTTGTTGTAGGTCAGCTTTGCATTCGGCACGACTTCCTTGATGCGGTTCACCATGCCCGCGATGATGTCGACATTCGGCGTATCTGTTTCGATCCAGAGCAGGTCCGCACCGCCGAGCGTGAGGTTCGCGATGCAATCCTCGATCACACGCTCCGTTCCCGTACCTTCGCGGAAGCGATAAAGGCCATTCGGCAGGCGCACCGGCTTGACCAGCTTGCCGTCTTTCTGCAACGCCAGCTCGCCATTCTGAAGCGGATTGGAGTCGGAGATCTCTTCGGTTTCCAGCCATTTGATGTATTCCGAAGCGAGGTCGCCAGGGCCTTGAGACACTGGAACCTTCTGGGTCAGGCCAGCACCGAGGCTGTCTGTACGTGCCACGATCACGCCATCGTCCACGCCGAGCTCTTCAAAGGCCAGGCGGCAAGCGCGCAGCTTCTCGATGAAGTCTTCGCGGGGAACCGTAACTTTGCCATCCTGGTGGCCACACTGCTTCGCGTCGGAGACCTGGTTTTCGATCTGGAGGCAGCATGCACCAGCCTTGATCAGTTCCTTGGCCAGCAGGTATGTCGCGTGCTCGTTACCGAAGCCTGCATCGATGTCCGCAATGATCGGAACAACATGTGTTTCGAACGTATCGATCCGGTAGATGATCTCGTCCAGCACATCTTGGCTCGCGCCAGATTCGCGGGCGGCGGACAGTTCGCGGAACAGATCATTCAGCGCCACTTCGTCGGCCTGACGGAGAGAGACATAAATCTCTTCGATCAGTTCCGCGACAGCGGTTTTCTCGTGCATGGACTGGTCTGGCAAATGGCCCCAAGTGTTGCGCAGGCCTGCAACCATCCAGCCGGACAGGTAAACGTAGGTCCCTTTTGCCGTGCCGCGCATGCGCTTGACAGACTTGATCATCTGTTGCGCGTGGAAGCCGGACCAGCATCCCAGGGACTGGGTGAACTTTGAGTGGTCTGCGTCATAGGCGGCCATGTCGGCTCTCATCACGCCAGCCATTTCACGAGCGATGTCGAGATGCGTGGAGTATGTGTTCTGGATCTTCAGCTGCACGATATCGTCGATGCTGATTCCGGCACGCGTTACGCCATCCGGGTAACGCTTGAGCGCCTCGGCGCGAAGTTCGGAGTAAGTTGGGCGATTGGACATGGTTTTGTCTCCTTGAAATCTGATAAAGTCTGTATGGGGATCAGGCGAGCTTGCGCAGCGCCTCGTAAGCTGGGGTTGTCAGGAAGTCCGGCAGGTCGTCACCGGTTGCCGTCTCGGTGAAGATGTCCGCGGCAAGCTCGTAGCGGCCCTGCTCATAAGCATCAGTGCCGATAGCTTCACGGATCTTGGCAAGTTCCTCACCAAGGATTTCCGTGAACCAGTCCTGCGAGAACGAGCGGGTTTCACCATTCTGCGCAACGATGCTCGCTTGATGATGCAGCCACTGCCAGATCTGGCTGCGAGAAATTTCTGCCGTTGCAGCATCTTCCATCAGGTTGTGGATCGGCACCGCGCCGCGTCCATTCAGCCAGGCAGCTGTATATTCGATACCGACAGAAATATTGGTGCGAACGCCTGCTTCGGTGATCTCTCCGGTATGTGGACGCAGAAGATCGTCACGACGGATCGGCGGGAACGTCCGCTGGCTGCGTACCTGGTTGCAGGCAGGCATATGCTCATTGAAGACATCCATGGCCACCGGAACCAGTGCGGGGTGAGCCACCCAGGTGCCATCATGGCCTGCCTTCACTTCGCGCAGCTTGTCCGCCCGCACCTTGTCGAAGGCAGCCGTGTTTGCGGCCTCGTCATTCTTGACCGGAATTTGAGCGGCCATGCCGCCCATCGCATGCGCGCGACGATTGTGACATGTCTTGATCAACAGCAGGGAATAGGCATTCAGGAACGCGCGGTCCATGCCGACCTGCGCACGATCAGGAAGAACGTATGCGGCATTTTTCCGAAGCGTTTTGATGTAAGAGAATATGTAGTCCCACCGGCCACAGTTGAGACCCGCAATGTGACGACGGAGTTCATACAGGATTTCATCCATCTCAAATGCGGCAGGAAGCGTTTCGATCAGAACGGTCGCCTTGATTGAGCCTACCGGAATGCCGAGGGCCTGCTGCGCGAATTCAAAGACTTCATCCCACAGGCGCGCTTCAAGATGGCTCTCCATCTTCGGCAGATAGTAGAACGGACCAAGGCCAGCGGCGTGCAATTTCGCGCCATTGTGGAAGATGTGCAGTCCGAAATCGAACAGGCTCGCGGAGATAGGCTGACCATCAATCAGCAGATGCGCCTCCTCCATATGCCATCCGCGAGGACGCACGATCATCACTGCCGTCTGTTCGCCGAGTGCGTAGGATTTGCCGGACCTCGGATCGCTATAGTCCAGGTTACCGCTGGCATAATCCTGCATGTTGACCTGACCATCGATCATGTTGCCGAAGGTGGGTGAGGACGCATCCTCGAAATCTGCCATGAACATCTTGGCGCCGGAGTTCAGCGCGTTGATCATCATCTTGCGATCGACCGGGCCGGTGATTTCCGCGCGGCGGTCTTGAAGAACGGCCGGGATCGGGTCGACTTCCCAAACACCGTCGCGGACAGATTTCGTTTCAGGCAGGAAATCCGGCAGCTCGCCGGCATCGAACCGTGCCTGGCGTGCGCGGCGGGCTGCCAGAAGCTCACGGCGACGGGATCCGAACCGGCGCTCCAGGCGAACCAGAAAATCAAGGGCACCCTCGGTCAGAACCCGATCCACGCCCTCAACCTGCTTCAGGACGTTTATGTGGTCAGCCTCTTTGGGGGCCCGCTCCAACGCTTCGACAAAAGTCATAATGTGCCTCATCAATCAAACTCGAATTGACACAACACTATTTACACTTCGTCCGAAGATCGAGTATCCAATTGTTTCTATTGGGTTTTTATGTTTACGATGTAAGGTAAACCCGACGACAATTGTAAATTTTGTAAATCTGCGGGGCGCTTGATGAGCCAGCGAAAAGAAAAGCTTCTGATTGGCGCCAAGCTCCGGCGGCTTCGCCGCACGCTCGGACTGACACAGGCCCAGATGGCCGAAGATCTCGATGTTTCAGCCAGCTACATCAATCTGATCGAGAGTAATCAGCGTCCAGTCAGCGCCAAGCTTCTCGTTTCCCTTGCGCAGGTCTACGACTTCGATTTGAGCGATGTGGGCGGCGCAGGAGACGCGCGATTGGCGTCAGAACTCATGGAAGCTCTGCGGGACCCGGTCTTCGAGGCCGGCCCGATAGGCAAGAATGATGTGGAAGACGTCGTCAACGCCAATCCGGATATCGCGAAGGCGTTTCTCCGCCTCTATTCGCGCCACCAGGAGATGAACATTCGGCTCTATTCGGATGCCAACCCCATGGCAGACCGGGAAAAGGTCGAAGTGCTGGAACAAACCGACCGCAGCGTGGATTCGGTGCGAGAGTACTTCCACGAAAACCGGAACTACTTCCCTGAAATCGACGAAGCGGCAGAAGCCTTGTCTGCCGAATTGTTCCTGACGACGGATGAACCCCACACCACGCTGACAGACCGTCTGAAAAAGCAGCACAATTATCAGGTCCGGATTGTGCCTGCGCACGTGATGCCAGACCGGCTACGCTACTTTGACCGGCACCATCGCCGGATTGACCTGTCGGAATTGCTGCACCAGTCCGGACGACGCTTTCAGCTGGCGGTTCAGATCGCCATGCTGGAATACGCCCCGCTGATAGAAGCGCATGTCGAGAAAGCCAAATTCCCGGACCGCAGCGCGCGGAATCTCGCCTCCGTCAGCCTGGCGAACTATTTCGCAGCCGCCCTGCTGATGCCCTATGCCCGCTTCCTTCGGGAATGCGAGACGACAAAATATGACATTGAGCTGCTCAGCCACCGCTTCGGCGCAAGCTTCGAACAGGTTGCCCACCGCCTGACCACGCTGCAAAAGCCCGATGCGCGCGGTATCCCGTTCTTCTTCGTTCGCATGGACAGCGCCGGCAATGTGTCCAAACGGTTCAGCGCCGGGCGGTTCCATTTCTCGAAATTCGGCGGCGCCTGCCCGCTGTGGAACATCCATGACTGCTTCGCCACGCCCGATCAGGTGCGCACACAAATCATTCAGATGCCGGACAATACCACCTATTTCTCTATCGCCCGTACAATGTCGCGGTCGGAAGGTGCGTTTGACCGGCCGCCAACCAAGTACGCCATCGGTCTTGGGTGTGATATCGCCTACGCCCCGCGTCTCGTCTATGCACAGACCCTGAACCTGCAAGCCATGCAGGCAACGCCGATCGGGGTGAACTGCTACATGTGTGACCGGAACAATTGCCCTTCCCGGGCACACGCCCCGCTGAACAAGAAACTCGTCTTCGACACGCGGTCACGCGGCATTTCCGTGTTCAGTTTTGAGCACGATTAGCCTTGTCCAACCGCCTTAATGCCTCGCCCACAGTCAGCAGGAAATGTCTTGCAAGGGAAAACTGACTAAAATAGTACATCTTCACAAAAGCGAAGAACCGGCCGGCTATGATACTGCTTGAGCCAGTATTCTAGCTAAAATCAATAACATAGCGCCGGGATTAATATGAATATCTACACAACTTACCTTGATGAAATCGAAACCCGGAAGATCCAGGGTCTTCATCCGAAGCCGATTGAAGACGCCGATCTTGTAGACGCGCTCACCGCCCAGATTCTGGATGCCGATCACGAGCATCGCGCCGACTCCCTGAACTTCTTCATCTATAACGTGCTTCCCGGCACGACGAGCGCAGCGGGCGCAAAATCGCAATTCCTGAAGGAAATCATCCTCGGAACGCACACTGTCAAAGAGATCTCCCCCGAATTCGCCTTCGAATTGTTGTCGCACATGAAGGGTGGCCCTTCGATTGAAGTGCTGATCGACCTGGCGCTCGGGAACAATCAGGACATCGCGCGGGCCGCGGCAGACGTCCTCAAATCCCAGGTGTTCCTGTACGAAGCAGACACAGACCGCCTCGAAGCCGCCCACAAGAGCGGCAACACGCTGGCGACGGAAATCCTCGAAAGCTATGCCAAGGCCGAATTCTTCACGAGCCTTCCAGACATCGAAGACGAAATCAAAGTCGTCACCTTCATTGTGGCTGTCGGCGATGTCTCGACCGACCTGCTTTCGCCGGGCGCAGATGCGCACTCCCGCTCTGACCGCGAACTGCATGGTCAGTGCATGTTCGAACACAACAAGGAACAGCAAGCCGCGCTCAAGGCGCTTCAGGCTCAGCACCCGGACAAGCGCGTCATGCTGGTCGCTGAAAAGGGCACGATGGGCGTCGGTTCGTCCCGCATGTCCGGTGTGAACAATGTGGCGCTCTGGACAGGCAAGCAAGCAAGCCCGTACGTGCCTTTCATCAATATCGCGCCTGTGGTCGGCGGCACCAACGGCATTTCGCCGATTTTCTACACAACCGTCGGCGTGACCGGTGGTATCGGTGTGGACCTTCAGAACTGGGCCAAGAAGCTCAACCACAATGGCGGCCCCGTTCTGGATGAGGATGGTGAGCCGGTTCTCGAACAGCTCTACTCGGTCGACAATGGCACGGTGCTGACGATCAACACGAAAACAAAAAAGCTGTACAATGAAGACGGCAGCAAAGAGCTCGTCGATATTTCGAACGCCCTGACCCCTCAGAAAGTGGAATTCATGAAGGCCGGCGGTTCATATGCCGTTGTCTTCGGAAAAAAACTCCAGACGACTGCCGCTGAAATTCTCGGTGTCGAAGCTCCCGCCGTGTACGCCGAGTCCAAAGAGATTCATCACGAGGGACAAGGTCTCACAGCCGTCGAGAAAATCTTTAACCGGAATGCTGTCGGCGTTGCTCCGGGCAAGGTGCTGCACGCGGGTTCTGATGTGCGCGTCAAAGTGAACATCGTCGGATCCCAGGACACAACGGGCCTGATGACGTCCCAGGAACTCGAAATGATGGCGGCAACGGTGATCTCTCCCGGCGTGGATGGGGCTTACCAGTCCGGCTGCCACACAGCATCCGTATGGGATCAAAAAGCGCGCCAGAACATTCCGAAGCTGATGAGCTTCATGAACAAGTTCGGACTTATCACGGCACGCGATCCGAAGGGTGAATACCCTGCAATGACCGACGTGATCCACAAGGTTCTCAACGACATCACGGTTGACGACCGTGCGGTCATCATCGGCGGTGACTCTCACACGCGCATGTCAAAAGGCGTCGCCTTTGGTGCGGACTCCGGAACCGTTGCGCTTGCGCTCGCCACGGGCGAAGCGACGATGCCAATCCCGCAGTCGGTCAAGGTGACCTTCAAGGGAACGTTGAAAGATCACATGGACTTCCGCGATGTGGTTCACGCGACGCAGGCCCAGATGCTCGATCACTTCAATGGCGAGAACGTGTTCCAGGGACGCATTATTGAAGTGCATATCGGCACCCTGCTCTCTGATCAGGCGTTTACGTTCACTGACTGGACTGCAGAGATGAAGGCCAAGGCATCGATCTGTATTTCCGAGCCAGACACGCTTGTTGAGTCTCTCGAGATCGCCAAGCACCGTATCCAGATCATGATCGACAAAGGCATGGACAACGACCAGAAGGTCCTCCAGGGCCTGATCGATCTGGCCGAAGCCCGGATTGCGGGGATCAAATCCGGCGAAACGCCGCCACTGGTGCCGGACGAGAACGCAAAGTATTTCGCTGAATTCGTTGTGGACCTCGACGCCATCAACGAGCCGATGATTGCAGACCCGGACGTCAATAATGAAGACGTTTCGAAACGCTATACCCACGACACCATTCGCCCGGTCTCGTACTATGGCGGCAACCGCAAAGTGGACCTCGGCTTCGTTGGCTCATGCATGGTGCACAAGGGCGATATGAAGATCCTTGCCCAGATGCTGCGTAACATCGAAAAGCAAAAGGGTTCGGTTGAGTTCAATGCACCGCTGGTCGTTGCTCCGCCCACTTACAACATCGTGGACGAACTTCGCGAAGAAGGTGACTGGGAAGTTCTGGAGCGGTACTCCGGCTTTGTGTTTGACGATGCCAATCCGAAAGACACCGCGCGCAAGAAGTATGAGAACATTCTCTATCTTGAGCGTCCGGGCTGTAACCTCTGCATGGGCAACCAGGAGAAAGCCGAGCCGGGCGACACCGTCATGGCGACATCCACCCGCTTGTTCCAGGGTCGTGTTGTTCGCGACTCCGAGGAGAAGAAAGGCGAGTCACTCCTGGCGTCTACGCCAGTGGTCGTCCTGTCATCCATCCTCGGCCGCACGCCAACGATCGATGAGTACATTGCTGCTGTAGACGGCATCAATCTGACATCATACGCGCCGCCGAGCCACTAGGCCAAACTTAAAGGGGAGCAGAGCTCTAGCTCTGCCCCCCCCTTGTCTCACCCAGCTGCGGTGATCACATATCTTTTGTCCGGATGTCGATGTCGGTCGTTACCGGCGAGTCGGCCCGGCCTGAGTCCTCCACCACACGGAACTCTCCCCGGCAATTGTCCTTGGTAAAGGTGGCGCGCAGATATCCACGCTGCTTGCCGTTGAGATGCGCTACATGCGGATTTGCATCGCGCATGATCTCCATGTCACGCGCCCATGGGCAGACAGATGAAATGGGGCCTCCAACCAATTCATAGCCAAGGCGTTTCGAATTTGTGTCGAACGGCTTTTCATGAAGCGTGGACGCCATCGCCGTGTGCCAGTCCCCCGTCAGGAAGACAGGGTTCGAGACATCGTTTGCAAGGACAGAATTCAGCCGCTCTCGCGCAGCTGGATAGCCATCCCAGGAATCGAGATTGGTAACGGGCGCTTCCGGCGGCGCATTGTAGCGATAGGACGTGTACCAGATCTGGGTCGCGATCACATTGAACGCTGCATCGGATTTCTTCAGCTCGCGCGTCAGCCACGCTTCCTGCGTCTTGCCGAGCATGGTCCGCGAAGGATCGAGCGCTTCGTCGCAATACGCCTTACGCCCGTCACCACAGGGCTGATCCGAGCGGAATTGCCGCGTGTCCAGCAGATGAACCTGTGCCGGCCCGAAAACATATTTTCCGTACAGCTGCAATGCCGGCTCCATGTTCCGCAGGATGGGCGGCTGCTCGATCGGCATATGTTCATAGTAAGCCTTGAACGCCATGTATTTGCGAACCTGGAACTCCAGCGGCGTCTGCTTTTCCGGGTCCTGCGGCGTTTGCGCGGCCCAGTTGTTGTCGACCTCGTGATCGTCCATTGCGACAATCCAGGGCGCGCAGGCATGCGCTGCCTGCAAATATGGGTCCGACCGATAGAGTGCATAGCGATTGCGATAGTCCCACAACGATGTAATCTCGTCGCCATCATGCTGGCGCACAATCTCGAACAGCCGACGCTCCCCGCCGCCCACATCCCGCATCCTTGCGCCGAGTGGATTGGCGCCGCCTTCATAAATATAATCGCCCGTGTGGATCACGCAGTCCGGCATCCATTCTGCCATGTCGCGGTACGCCGCATAATGACCTGTCTCGTAATGCTGGCAATAGGCCAGCGCGATCCTGGCGGACTCATCGTTCGGGCTCGACGTGCGTGTACGGCCAATCGGGCTTTCCTCGTCACCATAGTAGAACTGGTAGAAATACTCCCGCCCGGGTTTCAGCCCTTCGATACGCACATGCACCGAATGTCCTTTGGCGTCGGACGTCTCGACCACGCCATCCTGCAATGTGCTCCGCATCGCCTCATCAGAACACACACGATAGCGCACTTGCGTAGTGCCGACCGGCATGCCGCCGCCCTGCAGGGGTTCGGGCGCCAGGCGGGTCCAGAGAATGACGCTATTCGGGCGCGGCGAACCGGACGCGACCCCCAACGTGAAATGAGGCTTGCCGCCCTGGGCGACAGCCAGTTTTGGTAACCAGAGGGCAGCGCCAGACGACGCCAGAAACAGTCTACGGGAAAACATGGCACTTCCTTTCATCTGATTTCAAATGGGGTGGTCACCGGCAGGGGACTTTTTCGCCGGTGACCAGAACCATTCGATCGGGGTGGACGCCGACCCCGCTCTCACGGGGTCGGGCCATCGAATGGCTAGAACGAATACTCGTACTGGATCCAGAAGGAACGCGGTTTGCCGTTCCATCCATACTGGCGATAATAGGCGCTGTCGTTCGGCCCGATTTCTCCGCGCACCACGGCCCGGTCACGGCTGTAGCCAGACCCACCAGACGCACGCTCGAAATAGTCTTCCCCAAGAAGGTTTACGCCCCGGATCAGGAAGCGATGCTGCTTCTCGTCACCCATGAAGTACTGGACCGAACCATTGAGCACGAAATAGTCACCAAAGTTCAGGTCTTCGACAACCCGGTTGCCATCCTCATCCACCATACGGGCGAGGCTGGTGCCCGCATAAGCCCATTCCGGCCCCTGCCAGCGTGGGTTAAGCGACAGGATCCAGCGATCCGTCGGACGGTACGACACGAGACCCGACAGCGTCCATTCCGGGCGCTCCGAGGACTGGCGGAACTCCGCACTCCCTGCCCGGCCCGGCACAACGAAGTCCAGGTTCGTGGTGGTTCCGTCGAGACGCGCGGCGACGCCATAGACCGGGTTCGGCTCCAGCGATTCCATGTCGGTGAAGCTGAAATCCGCCTGCCATTTGTCGAAGTCGAACGCGACATCCAGCGTGATGCCCTCAATGTCCTGTTGGGCGACAGCGTTCACGGCCACCGTTTCACCCGGATCACTCAGGCCGGCTGCTGCGGTTGCGCAGAACTCATCCGGTGCGACGATAGAACTGCGGTTGCGTTCGATGGCGGCAGTGTCGTTTACAAGATTGATGAACAGCGGGTTTGCAATGTCGTTCGCATATTCGAAACAGACCGCCCCAACTGCGCGGCTTGAGAACAGATTCTTGATCTCCGTTTCAAAGTACCCGATCTCGACATTGTACGTGCCGCCGAAGATTTCACCGTCGATACCTGCACCCACGTTGAAGGCGTTGACCTCCTGCGGCTGGAGCCCCGGATTGATGTTGGATCCGGCACCAAATGCGCCAATCTCGTCAATCTTTGGAAGGCTGTAGGATGTACCGCCGGAGCCGCGCGCATAAATGCCGCGACCGAAATCCTGACGAAGTCCAACTTTCCAGACCGCCTGATCGTCGAAATTGTCATTGAAGTCCTGACGGGCCGCAAAGGATCCGCTGAAACCATCGAGGACCGGCAAGGACACACGCAGGTCGCCATAAACGCCCGTGCTGGTCAGCGTAACGTCCCGCACGCCAAAGGAGTCGTCCGAATTGTCCGTGTAGCTTGTATTCTGGATACCGGCCACGATTTCGAGATACTCGTTCACGGTATAGGTCGCGCGGGCATTGATACCGTAGTCGACATAGCCGGATTCGCGCTGATCTGTTGTGCCGAAGCCCTTCGTCAGGCCGCCGTCACCAAAGCCGGCTGTCGACTGGATGACATATCCCATGGGCGCGCCGATCGGGAACGGGTTCTCGTGCGTGCCGTAGGGCTGGCCATAGAATGGGCTGTCCGGATCCTGGTTGATGTAGAAAGAGCTACCGCCATTCCAGCTGTCGTCCGAAGCACCGCCTGCGCTGCCGACCGGATTGGTAACACACCCGGCGGAAAGCCCCGGAATACCCGCAGCAAACGTCTCAAATGCCGAAGCGGTCGAGAAGCCCGTGATACCCTGGTTGGCGGCAATCGTCTGAATGTCTGCAGTCAGGTCTTGCAGGCGCGGGATCTGACAGATCTGTGCGTCGATCTCGTTGTTCTTCAGTTGTGGATCCTGATAGTGAGCCTCAATATTCAGCTTCAGCTTGTCGCTGAAGCGGTGCTTGAACTCACCGGTGTAGATCGGAAACTCCGTAAAGTTTGGCTGGAACACCGTGCTTTGCGGGAAGGAATCCCGGAAGTCGATTGTAGTGTACGACGCGCCAAGCAGCAATTCGGTCTCTGGTGCAATATCCCAGAGATATTTGATGCCGAGGCTGTTGAAGCTGTACGGAAATTCGTGGCGGCCGCCGAGGGCCAGCACGTTGTCGCCATAAGCAGACTCGTCGAACAGTTCGTGTGCGTCGGTTTCATACGAGCGGCCATAGACGAGCACCGAATGCTTGCCATCCTTGTCCAGCGGGAACGACATGTTGCCGTAGTATTCGCGGGTCTTGAAGGATCCCGCATAGACGCCAAACTCGCCCTTCAGCGTTCCGTCGGGGCGTTTTGTCTTGACGCTGACAACACCCAGACCGCCATTGGAGCCGAAGTAGAGGCTGTTCCCGCCGCGATAAACTTCAACGCTCTCAATCATGCGCGGATCGATGGCGGTTGCAGGCCAGAGGTCTTCCAAAGGCGACGACCGGTCAAAGAATGGCGCGCCGTCCACCAGAAGCAGCGTGTCACGGTCGGTGCCGCCGTCAATGCGAATGGTGAACTCGCCCTCATCCGGCGAATAGCCGATGTTGGCTCCACGGATCAGGCCGGATGCAAGTTCACCAAAATTGGTGAAGCCGCCGGTTTCGATCTCGTCTGAGCTGATCAACTGAACCTGTGTGCCGAATTCTGCAAAGTCCACCGCAATGTCGGATACGGATGCGTCAACTGCCTGACCTTCCACGCGAATGGTTTCCAGGCGACGGGAGTTCTCCCCCGTCTCTGCCTCTTGCGCCAGGGCGGCCGGAATTGCTGCCGTCGCCATCAGGGCGCTCAAGCCCAGTCTCAAACTTCTGCTTGTCTCAAATCTCATCGCTGGTCTCTCCATCTAACCCCAGGGACCGCCACCATCGGCGGATCATGGCCAAGCGCTGGCGGGCGCTCTCTGCCACGAGGGTGCTCTAGAGGCTCAACGCGACACTTCCATGAAGATTAAGAAAACATTGTATGAATGATATTTACACGATGATGGTTTTGTAATTGAGGAAAACTCATCACGAAATAGTCGTTATCGGAGTGGACTATGGCCTATGAGTTTCCTGCCCAGCGCCTGGAAGAAATCACCAGTATCAGCAACTCGACATCCGGATACCTTGTCGACTGGGATGGCTGCTGCGCGCTCGGGAACTCCCTTGTACCGGAAGCCGCAGATTTCCTCCGTGCAAATCAGAACCGCGTCGCCATCGTGTCCAACAACTCGACCTGTACGCCGGAAGACTTCCAGCAAATTCTCGAGCGCGACAACATACGACTTGAAGGCGACAAAATACTACTCGCCGGCATCGAGGCGCTACATCGGGCGACACAATTCGACAACGCGCTCACCATGGTCCTTGGGGATCCACACATGCGCGGCACCGCCAGGAAGCTTGGCCTAACCCTGACGCAAGAGAATGCTGACGTCGTTGTTCTTCTGCGAGACCGGCGCTTCACCTATCGCAGACTGGAACGCGCGGTGAATTCGCTCGCCAAGGGCGCGCATCTGATTGTCGCCAATCCGGATTTTACCCATCCCGCACCTGATGGCGGCCTGAAGCCGGAAACCGGCTCACTCCTCGCGGCAATCCGGTCCTGCGTCGACATCGAGGCGACAAGGATCGACATCGTCGGCAAGCCCTCATCCCACATGTTCGAGAAAGGCTGCCGCGCCCTGAACCTGCCGGCAGAGAAGGTCACGATGCTGGGCGACAACCCGGCGACAGATATCGCCGGCGCACACGCGCTGGGCATGCAGGCGATTCTGACATCTGCCCGCTCACCGGAAGTGTTCGAAGCCCTGCTGGGCGTGGAGGAAAGCTAGAACCGCTTCAGCGACAACACGTCGAACGTCTTGCGCAAGGTGTCGGTCGCACGGTCATAATCGGCCAATGCCAGTGCGGCAATCAACGCGTCCAGCACGCACAATTGCGCGATCCGACTGGTCATCGCCTCCGTGCGGAACTTGGTCTCGCGTGCCATGGTGAACAGTTTCACATCCGCATATGCCTGCAACGGAGAGCTCGAGAAGTTCGTCACGATGATCGTTTTCGCCCCCGCATCCTTGGCGAGGCGTGTCGCCGCCAGTGTCTCATGTGTCGCGCCAGAGTGAGAAATGGTGAGCACCGCCACATCCGGACCGGTACGCGACGCGCTGATGGCCTGCACGTGGCTGTCCACCACAACCCGGGCATCCAGGCCGATGCGCAGCATGCGGTATTGAGCATCCTCAGCGATCGGCGCGGAGGAGCCGATTCCGTAGATCTCGACCCGCTTGGCAGAACGAATGATGTCCACCGCCGCTGAAACGGCGTCGGCATCCAGAATCGACATCGTGTCCTTCAAAGCCTGGACACCCGCATGGAACATCTTGCGACACACTGTGCCCGTATCGTCGCCCGGCTGCAGATCTTCATGAATGAACTGGACCGGCTGCACGACATCCTGCGCCAGGCTCAGCTTGAGTTGCTGAAATCCGGACAGATCCAGCTGGCGACAGAAATTAATCACACTCCCGTCACTCGCCCCCGTCGCCTCAGCCAGTTCCGTGACGGACATTCCGACAACTTTTCGCGGATTTTCCAACACATAATCCGCAATGGAACGTGTGCTGGGCCCCAAGGAGGGATGCCTGACCCGGATACGAGTCATCACATTGTCCACGATCGCCACATCTGACCGCTTCTTGGAGGCGGCTTTACGCTTTGTCTTGTTCTCCGACATACGCTTCCCTTCGGATTTTGAGCGACATGAATTGAATACTACTCAATTTTTATCAATGATATATGAATTCCGTAACACCAATGTCACAAGGCAATGCTAGCGGTTTCTCATAGGCGTCGCGCCGAATATGACGACGCACCGTCTGGTGAGAATTGGGGTTTCCGAGATGCGCATCATCACTGCTGTCGTTTCATTCTGTCTTGCTGCGATGCTTCCACTTACGTCTCAGGCAGACCAGATCGGAAGCCACAAAAATCCAATCAGGGTCATGTTGATCCCGGCAGATGGTGGAACAGAAGACGGCACCAAAGCCGACTTCGAACCGCTTTTTGACGCGATCACCCGGTCCAGCGGGTTACATTTCACCGTTAGCACAGGGCAGAGTTACTCTGCAGTGATCGAAGGCATGTGCGCCGGACTGACGGATGTTGCCTGGTTTGGTCCTGCCTCATACATCGAGGCAAGAGATCGCGGTTGCGCGGAACTCTTGGCAGTCGAAGAACGAAATGGCTCGTCTACCTATTACGCAGGTCTGTTCGTCTCGGCTGACTCGACATTTCAAAACGTGAGTGATCTTGCGGGTGGTTCTGTCGCACTTGGCTCCAGCCATTCTGCGAGCAGTTTTTCCTACCCACTGGCCATGCTTCGCAAAGCAGACATTGATCCGCTTAAAGACCTGTCCAGCATTCGTATTACAGGTAGTCATACCAACAGCTTGCTTGCGCTGAAAAACCGGCACGTTGACGCCGCCGGCGCATCATTCGTTTCATTCGAGCGCGCCGTGAATCAGGGAGGACTGGACCCGCGTGCCTTTCGAATTCTGGCTAAATCTGATCCGATCCCCAATCCCCCAATCGCGATGCACTCGAGATTGCCAGACGAGATCAAAGCCAGACTGAAGAATGCTATCGGCAACGCGCACGCCACGAAAGGCGTGAATCCCGAAGCCATACGCGGTTATGGCGGAAAGCGCGTTGATCGATACAATATCGAAGTCGGCGAAACCCTTTTCGACAGTGTGATTGAGGCAACCGCGTTTCTCACGGAAGACTACATGGCCGCCTTATTACGCAAAGCCGACTCTGCCCACCGCGGCTAGACCATAGATACCCACGTCAGACTCAAATGAAGAAATCTGCCAAAGTCGCGACTACGACGCCTGCGCTCAGCCTCTCGCACGTTTTCAAATCGTACGAGCGTGGACCGGACGTTCTCGTGGATTTCAATCTGGACATCGAACCGGGAACGTTCTGCGTACTCCTCGGGTCTTCAGGATCCGGCAAGTCGACACTCCTCAAGTGCATCGCAGGACTGACGCCTGTTGATGCAGGCAACATAGAGCTACTCGGTGAAAAGCTCACCCGGAAACGCCTTCAGCACGTAGGCATGGTCCATCAGGATTTTGGCCTGTCGAACCGTTTGACTGCTGCACAGAACGTGATGTCGGGTAAGGCGTCTGTCACTCCGTGGTGGCGAGTTGTCCTTCAGAAATACTCCCGTCAAACCGAGTTGAAAGCCTGTACGCTACTCGATGATGTGGGACTATCTGAAACCCATGCGAACCAGGTTGCGGGTAAATTATCGGGCGGGCAGAAGCAGCGCGTGGGCATCGCCCGCGCACTTATTTCTGATCCCACGCTCATTCTGGCGGATGAACCAGTGGCCAGCCTTGATCCGAAATCCGCGAATGAAACAATGAGCCTGCTCAAACGCGCCTCAAAAGAACGCGGCGCCGCAGTGTTGTGTTCGCTTCACCAGATTGAGCTTTCTAAACAGTATGCTGATCGAATTGTCGGGTTAAACCGGGGGACGATCATGTTTGATGGTCCTCCGGACGCGCTAACGGCGAGTGCTGTCCAGTCAATATTCGACATTCAGACAGCTTCTGCGGGCGAGACGATGGAGCTTGCCTGAGATGCTGACACGCAACGATACCGCCGCCCCCAGTGATTGGCACCTCAAGAAGCCATTCGGCTGGAAGTCGGTGATCCTTCTGATCATTTTGCTCGCTGTGGCCAACCTCTCGGCCAAGCGGGTGGAACTGGACCACATGGTTTCGGAGATAGGCCTTTTCGGTCTTGAGCTGATAGGACAGGCGGAAGACTCTCAAATCGGTCGCGGCGTGGAAAGTGTCACGCGTGACATGTTTCCCATCGCGATATCCGAGCGCCGACCAATTTCCCTGATAACCGAATTCGACGAAGCTAACCTTCCTCTATGGTCTCGAACTGAGACAGTACGCGTGGAAACGACAGAGCTCGATCCAGATACTCTCCAGATGACCACGGGCTTTGAAGAGCAGACATTCCTGGTCCAACCCGCCGGATATCTGATTTTTGTTTTGGGAAAGATGCTGGAGACAATGGAAATTGCGCTGTGGGCGAGCGCGATAGCCATATTGCTGAGCCTGCCTCTCGCCTGGCTCGCCTCCGCAAATTATTCGCCCCATCCATTCATTTATGCGGCGGCACGGGCATTTGTGTCCTTCCTGCGCTCTGTTCCAGAACTCATAAGCGCACTGTTTCTGGTGCTCGCGTTCGGCTTCGGCCCGATTGCGGGAATACTCGCCCTCACCTTTCACAGCATGGGGTTTCTGGGAAAATTCTACGCAGAAGACATCGAATCCTCTGATGCGAGTCCCCAGAACGCCATGAAAGCAACGGGCGCCGGGACCTTCACTACACTCCGTCTGGCGGTTTTACCGCAAGTCCTGCCCAGCTACACCGGACTGTCCCTTTATATTCTGGACCGGAATATCCGTATGGCGACCGTTATTGGCCTGGTGGGCGCGGGAGGCATCGGACAAGAATTGAAGGGACGTTTCGACATGTTCCAATATGATCGAGTAGGAACAATTCTGCTGGTGATATTTCTTACCGTCGTAGCGTTGGATATCGTCTCCGCACGCTTTCGAAAACGCCTCGTGTAAGATTGACACTTTTGAGTTGTCGCGTGGGGCATTTCGCGATTTCACTGCCGTATGATCGCGTACTGGAAATGCCGACCGATCGAGACTGGCTAGGCTTCTGAGTAGGCCACCTCCGGTTCGCCCGTTGCGACCGCTTCGGTCTGGACGAGGACAACGAAGCGCTCATCATTTGCCGAATCCTCGTGCACACGCGCGCGCTCCCGTACATGGATATAGTCGCCGGTTGCCTTCCTGACGCGAATTGTGTGTTCGAGATCACCCAACGTACCGTCCTGAAGACCTTCATAGTGATTTCGCGCACTGATCCGGTCGTCTGGATGGATGCGGCTTACCCAGTCAAACACTTCCTCATGCTGGGGAGATTGCTCATACCCAAACATGCGCGCCCAGCCTTCGGAGTACGAAAGCGTACCCTCGCGAACAGACCAGTCGATAATTCCTGCCGACATGATCTCGCCCGCAATGCGAGCCCGTGCGGTCATGTTGCCCCGATCCCGGTCAAGCCGGTCCTGGCGGCGCCACTCATTCTGAATCAGGGACAGCACCAAAAGAATTCCGACTAGGGACGGACCAGCAAGATATAGCAAGTCAGACCGAAACGAGTATATCGCCGACATGGGTCCTTTGTACGCTCGGAACACCAGGACATGGGCCTGACCTTGACTGATGTCGGTCATCGCGCGAGCGCTGCGTTGAGAAGACAACATGCTGTCCAGTTGATCCAGTCGCCTGGCAGTGTCGTCTGTTCCGGCAAGTACTTGGCGGACCAACTCAAGCAATTCCAGATCGTCCGGAGATACGCTGCTCGAAACGCCACGCCCGGCCGCGATCAATTCCCCATCCCGGTTGAGCAGGACCGACGGCGCGGTTGCTCGTTCAAGTATTTCGTGAATATGGGCGAGTGGCAGAACCAACACCAGATTGGCCCCGCTGGTCGTCGTCAACCTGGTTCGAAAGATAACAAATCGACCCGCCGGGCCATCGATACGCTGAAGGCTGATCCGCTCGCCGTTCGAAAGCTCACTCGCTTGTTCGGGCGGGATATGGGCAGGCGTACGCCCAATCGCGTCTACCATCTGACCGGCTTGTCCCATCAGGATGAGGCCGCTCAATCCACTTTCCACCATGCGCTCGTTGATCTCACCGAGTGCAGATCGCCGGATCTCGGGATCCAGACTGGCATCCTGATGCCTGTCGATAAGTGGCAGCAAGTCACGTGCCGTCAGTTCGGACTGGTCAAACAAGGCCTCCAATCCGGGGGACAATGTATCCGCCCAGACGGTGACACTTGCGGTGTCGGATGTACGTGCCCGTCCGGCTTCGAACTGGGCAAACAACATGACCCCGAGCAAGCACCCCAAAATGGCCGCCAAGTGAAGCGTGCGATAGATGACAGGGTCCGAAAGCCTTCGCCAGGACCTCCGGCGTCCGCCCGCCAGTGTTGCTCGCGCCTGCTGAGTGGTCATTATCGCCTCCAAAAGTCTTCCATGAAGGCCCCGGGCTGGAGATCGTTTCTTACAAGCCCGCTGCGCCCTCCGGGCACGAAGGTCAAAGCTATGCCAGCCCTGACATCGTCGAATGGCCCCGACGTCAGCCCTTTCAGGTATCCTCCCACAATCCATGTATCGGTGACCTGATAGCCGAGCGACAGATCAACATTTGCTGCAACGGATTGAGATATGACGCTGTCGGAAGTGGCCTGATTTGTTGCCACTTCTTCCTCGATGTATTGATGGGCAACCGAGACGCTTCCTCGATACAAGATCCGCCTCAAGGATTGCGACTGGAAATTCAGCTCCCATCCTGTCTGCACAAAGAACTGCGGACTGAAATAGGAAACGGATCCGGAAGGATTGCTTCCCATATTCTCCTGATACGCATCATATTGAAGAAACGGTCCCGTTTGGAAATAGTCGAAGGTCTCCAGATCCAAGTCTCTCGAAAGGCTCAGCCGCGCTTCGGTCCGCCCGTTCGACGCAGCTTGATCGCCGTCCACAACAGAGCGCCCGAGACGCATGCCCAGAATATTGTTCGGCTTGATCGTCGTGCGAGCTGTCAGGTCAAACCCGGTCTCGAGCAGCGGGCTCATAGAGTCGCCATTGCTGTCACGTCCGCCGAACAACGTGTCTTCATTGTCGTCACGGCCAAAGCGGAAGAGATTCACATCTACGAAAGCGGTGTCGAAATTCCGAGAGTAACCAATTTTCCCCAATAGCTCAGTATCAAGGCCCTCAATGATCGGTGTCGTTGCGACCTGTATCGTAATGCCCGGCGCGCCGGCTCTGTTCAACGACAAGAACGGGCTCCAGATTAGATCATCGCTATGCCCCGGCGTGCTGCCAGCATTATCGAAATCAATTTCATGAACCAGCACCCCGAAATCCAACGCGTGAGCGCCAACAGGTTTGCGGACAAAGGTCCGATAAGTCTGCAGATTGAAGTCGCTTTCAGACGTCCCTGCAGATTGCCATCGGGCACCGGCTGATTGATGGAAAGACAACGCCCTCATTCCGGCCAACTCTGAAAACTGCTGGGGCCCGAGGTAGCTGGCGAGAAGATAGTCACCCTCGGCGAACGCAATTTCTGCGCGCCGCTCTGAGAGCAGACGCGTAATCAGTTCGTCTCCAGCGCCAGCAATCGCAACCGCATCAAGACGATCTGCCCGCTCAGCGGCAAGCATCCAGCCACGCGCGTGTCGCTCCTCTCCTGTTTCACGATAGAGCGCCTCGAAATAGTCGTAGGCTTCGGAAGCGCGATCGGAATTGTACAATGCCCAAGCAATCTGTTCCGTCGCGGCGGGGTGGGTGTTCGGATACAAGGTCGCCTGCTGGGCAAGAACAAGTGCATGCGCATAGTCGGATGCGTCCATCGCATCACCAGCCTGCATCACCAAGATTGTACCGGTCAATTCGGCGATTTCATTTGCCAGGTCAGGGGCGCTGCTTAGCGCCTCTGCCAAATAGGATTGAGCGTCAGAGTACGTTCCATCTTTCCTTGCCTGGTCTGCCAAAGACAGCAAAGCCAGCCCCTTGAGATGTGATACATCCTGCTCATACAAACCCCAGTCGAAGGGAATATTGGCGATCTCCAATGCCACAGCTGGTTCGCCTGCTTTGTAACGTGCGAGAGCCAGACCATAGCGGCCTTCCGCTGTGACGTCTTTCGCATTTGCATCAAGAAATAGAGACGCCGCGATGTCCGGATCCGTCTCCAGATAGGCCCAGGCGACTCGGCGCAGGAAGTCAGCCCGCCCGGACTGACGAGCCGACTGTGCAGCAGTCTCCAGCAAACCCGCATCCAGATCGCGACGAAAATCATTTGCGTCCACAATTGCCTGAATGCGCTGGACCGCACCGGCCATGCTTTCTTGCCCCTCAGCCCGGCGGACCTCAGGAAGTTCGAGCAGCACCTTGAGCCCGTCTGCGTCCACATCTCCACTCGCGCTTGCCAACAAATCTGGAAGCAAGCTCGCGTCACATTGCGACAGTGCGTTTTCATAGAACGACTGAAGTCGCGATACGTCGTTTATGCCACGCAACGCGTCGCGCTTCGCCCAGAGCAAACGTCCGTCGTCGCATTTTTCCTGAGAGATCGGCCCCAACAGCTCCAGAACTCGATCCCAGTTCCTTTGCGAGATAGCCGTCTCAACCTGTTGTGCGGTCACTCCTGCGTTGACCCGCTCAACGAGTCCGGCAGGCAATTGCACGTCGGACTGGTTGTCCGACAGCGCCGTCATTTCTTTCTTTGCCCGCTGCCATTCACCTTGCCGCGCGAGAGATTCGATCGTTTCCACCTGCTCAGAGTCGATCGTTTCGGCAGTCTCGGCTTGGGCGTTCTCCTCTGCGCCAGAAGGAATCCCGATCGCCCGCACCGCCGGTTCAGCGTCCACAGGGTTCGCGGCCGCGCCGCTATGAAAGACGAGACTGGTCCCTATCAGAACACCGGAAATCTTCGGGCGCAGGGATCGCATGATCAGTCGATCCGTGACCGCATGTAACGCGCTAGCAAGGCAAGCACGGATGCCATCGCGAAAAGTAGCGCGCCGATCCCAAGGATCCACGCCCAGGGCGCACGCCCGCTGGCCACTCTTACGCGGGTATCCGCTCCGGCTGTGCCGGCAAAAAATACGTCTGCCGGCTCTTGCGACACAAAGCTGGTTGGGTGATCCCTCCAGATGGCCGCACCGCCTTCAAGCTGGCTCCAGAATGCAGGCTGAACCAGATATTCGACAGCTTTCAACAACCGCTCCGGGGTCTGTGCAGTGACAACCGTCAGCAGGCGTTCGCTGCCTGGCGATGTTTCGCCGGAGATGATCAAGCCGGTCTGCCCCAGCGTACGCGACGAAAGCCGATCCGGCAGCTCAGCGGAACTGCTAATCAATTGGGCGGTCACCGTTTCGCTTCGCCGGGAAAGACGCAGTTCGGCCGGAAGCTTTCGACCAAGCTCAGAACTCGCGCCAACAAGCAGCGCGTTTTTCGACTTCGGAACGTCTCCAAGAGCGAATTCAGTGTCGCTGAAAACCGCACCATGCAATTGTCCGAGCTTCGCCGACAACAGCCATGTCGCCGCAAGAGTGGGAGATCTCGTATCTGCAGCCACAATCACAAACGGCTCGGACTCGAGACCTGAGTATGGGAAGCCAGTCTCCGAGACGAGCGAAAGATTAGGAAGAACAGCCAACTGCTCGGTTGGAGGAAGTTTGAGGGTCGAGGAACCTTTCAGCACAAAGGCCAGATGGCGCAGGCTACGGCTGGCGCAATGCCCCTCTTGCTGGGTGGACAATTCCACCTCGAAAGCAAATCTGTTCTCTCCCGGCTTGAGCGAAGTGGCGTCCAGCAGCAGCACATATCCCGGATTTACTTCGCCATTGGCATTCTTCATCGGAATCGCGCGCTGAAACTGGCCGTTCACGAGGATATTTATCACTGAGCTTGGCTCCAGATTGGCGCCATAGGCGAAATCCAGCGACAATTCGATTTCCTGCCCTTCCTCAAAGTAGACGTCGGCAGGCAACTCGAATGAAAGGTCAATCCGGGCGTGCTCCTGTCCGAATACAGACGTGTCCTGAAGGCCCAGTTCAGACAAACGATATGTATGCCCTGTCTCAACCGGACCGGTTTCGGCGCGAGTCCGAACCAATGGTACTTCGACTGGAGCCAGAACAAGCTGCCGCGCATCATCCATCGGGAAGTCCATCACGCCGAATGCGGTAACGGCACGCTCCACCGCGGCAGCAGAATTTCCAGAAAGCACCAGCATGAAATGCTCGTCATTGAATGGTGACGGCTGAATTGCCAGATACGAATACCCATCAGGAATGTCCGGTGCCTGATCACGGATTTCCTTTGGAAGGTCATTCAGCTCGTCGACGAGAATGAGGTCCATGCGGGAGAGTGCTTCGCGTGCGTTCTCTGGTTCAGACAGTTCTGAAACAGTCAGATGCGAAATGCTCGGAAGCGTGTATTGGAGCCGGTTGCCGATCGCCTGTGACGAGAGAGCTCCCCATTTCACCTCGTTCTCTGACACAACGTCACCAGTGACGATGCCCAAGGCTTCCACACCTCCCACCCCAGGCGTGATAACGGCCTCAAGATCTGCCAACGTCATATCAAACGCGGCCCGCTCATAGGTGACTTCGAAAAACGACCGAACCGCATCAATATCGGTCCACAACTCAGCTGCGACCGGATCCTGACATTCCAGCGTATATCGCTGCACTGCGTCCAGAAGGAGCGTGTTGTACCCGTTCTGCAGCATGTCGGCGCGGACTGGAACTTCGTTGATAGCGGCGCCGGTCTGCGTGACGCCAGGCAATTGCGCCAGGAAATGGCCATTCAGCGCCATTCGCAACTGAGGTTTCAGATCCGTCTGGCTTAGTCCGTTCACATGCCGAAGGACCAGTCGTGAAGAAAGGACTTTCGCCTGCGGCGCCAAATTGAACGCGACGGCCTCCTCCGCGCTGGCTCCGAGCAGGCGTATGTCCCCCCACTCCGAACGCACGGACGCAAATGGAATTCGGGTAACGTAGCTGCCATCGGTTCGGCGGAGCGTCTCTGGCTCAGCTTTTGCAGGCGCGCGCGCAAAAACATCGTAAGATTCCACCTCTTCCGTCGTCTGAGCGCAAACGCCTCCGACAATCAAGGACGCAAAAAGGCCTGAGAGTAGATACTTCATGTTTTCGGCTCCTGCCTGAGATAACGTATGTGTGCGCCAGCATGTTTGAGACTGTCTGCCATCAGGGAGGACACTTTCCTGATCATGCCTCCCGATGTTGCGCGTTCTTCCTGAAAGGTCTTCCAGTGCTGGCTGCGCGCATACACAAGCGCGACAATCGTCTGCCATTGTGATGGATCGTCGAGCAGATAACTGAACCCGAGACGCGAGCGGCCATCAGCGTCAAAAACCTTCTCAACCTTCAGGTCAATTTTCTGGGAGTACGGCATGCCCAGATCCACTGCGTCGAGGTACACCGTATCACCCGGTTTGATTTCATGCGCACCGCTTTCCGCAAGTACGCAGCCAAGCCCCGTGATGGAGATGTCAGTCAGCTCAGCAGATATGGTTTCACGCCCGGCACGAATGACGACAGGCTCGTCCCGCTCAAAGCGAGGGAAAATCCGCCGTTGAGGGCGCTCATAGAGCACGCCCAACGCCGCAACCAAAAGGAAGAGATGGAACGAGTTCCAGATCAACAGAACTCCGATCACCCCTGTTCCAATCGGATCGAAGAACAATCGGGCGATGGCGGCCAGTTGTCCGATGAAGACAATCGCTATCAAGACATAGAACGGCTTTGCCAGCGGAGACACAAACTCCGTATCCAGCGACTCTCCTTTCGGAGTAACGGCAAATTCGGGCGCTCTCGGATTTTTCAGAACCTGAAGAATTGCTCCCGAACAATGAATGGACTGGATGATCTCGTAGAGTTCTGACGCGATAGCCCAACGCGTGTGGCCATACAGCGTTGCAGAAAGCATCAGTGCTCCAACAATGTGCGGCACGCCATACATCAGGAAGTCATCGAAGTCACCCACATAGACGCGCACTCCGAACAAGAGGTACAGAAGCGGCCCAAGGATAAAGATCATGCGCGCGATCGGGAAGAACCAGTAAAAGCAGGAATTGAGATATCCAATTCTCTGGGCCAAGGTCAGTCCGCGCTTGAGCAGTGGATTTTTCAGGAGGAATATCTGAACCATCCCCTGCGCCCACCGCATCCGCTGGACAATGAAGCCAGAGAAGGTTTCCGGCGCCAACCCGGCCACCATGGGACGTGCAATGTAGGCACTGCGGTACCCTCGGGCATGAAGTTCCAAGGCCGTTTCCGCATCCTCGGTAATCGTCTCACCGCAAATCCCACCGATCTCCATGATGTATTTGCGCCGAAGTACAGCCGCCGATCCGCAGAAGAATGATGCGTTTACGCTATCCAGCCCGAGCTGAATGACGGAGTAGAACATCTCGTTCTCGCTCGGCATCTTGTGGAATGTACCGAGATTGCGTTCGAGCGGGTCGGGATTCAGGAAGAAGTGAGGCGTCTGAACCAGGAAGAGTTTCGGATCATCGACGAAATGCCCCACCGTTCGCCATAGGATATCAGCAGATGGCACATGGTCCGCGTCCAGAATGAGGATCAGATCGCCATTCGTATGCTGTAGCGCGGCGTTTATGTTTCCCGCCTTGGCATGTTCATTCTTTTCGCGCGTCAGATAGGTCGCGCCGAGACGCTCGCACATCGCATTCAGCGAGTCGTGGCGCTCTTGTGCCTGTCGCGCCTTGTCGGGATCCGCCTGATTTCGCTTGGCGACAGTTCCGCCATCATCCAGCAGGTAAACGTTTGCCTTGCCACTTGCATAGCTGACGTTCAGCGCCGCCGTGATTGTGACTTCCAGGAGGTCTTCATCCTCGTTGTAACTCGGAATGAGGATGTCGACTGTTGGCGATTTGTCGGGCGACAACGGCGCGGGTTTGGCGCGGCGTTTGAAGATGTCCACAGACAGGAAGGCCGACAGCAATAGCAGCACGTAGCCATACCCCTCGGCTCCGAACAGAAGCAGGCCGCCCACGAGAGTAAGGGGGGAATCATGGGGAATTGTCTCTGCAGCCCGCCAGACCATGTACCGGGTGCTGGTGAACACGATCAGAAGCAAGGTGAATAGCCGAAACGGGCCGCCCAAAGGCTTCAGCCACGCCATGATCATCAGAATTATCACCGTAAGGGCAGCCAACCTGACCTGAACACCATCGGTCGTCGGCAAAGCCGCGATCAGGAAGATTGCGAGCAGGACGAGACCGCCGCTTACCGTACGCAGCGCGGCAAAAGCTGATGCAGGTTTTCGTCTGGCGCCAAGCATTGCGGGACCTCCGGTTACGGAATCTCGCCTTTTTGTTAACTTGGTTTGGTTAGCGGGGTTCTAACGCTTCTTGGCAGAAACTGCTCAAATACAGCTGAACCACAGCAGATTTCCACCCGACGTATGGTTTAAATTACCCTTACGACAACCTCGGCGGACAATGCCTGAAAAAGCGCAAAAGAGATTTGCGCCGCCCCGATGGCCACAACCAGCAGTCCGATTGAAGCCAATTGGCGAGCGGTCCGGGTGAGCGGACCCAAATTCATTTTCTTGGACAATACGATCTGCATAGCCTTGACCCTAAGCGATCCGCTTTAAAGGCCGGTTTTGCAATTGATTGCAATTTCACCGATTGCGTCAACAGATTGCGCCCAATTGTCTGGGGCTATCGATACAAACAAAACAGCCCATACGAGGCGAAATACTGCGACAATACCCTGCCGTCTGAGACGCCAGATCAGGAGGCATTTCTCAAGCCAACCTGACCTGGTTCGTCGCCCCAGCCCCGAGGCTAAACAAACATTCCATCCAGCCGCTTTTGATAGATCGCTTCCGCATCAGAAATAATGCCGTCGATCAGTTCCTTCACAGTCGGAATGTCGTCAATGAGCCCCTGCACCATACCCGCAGACCAGATACCACCATCTGTATCGCCGTCCGCCATTGCCTGACGACCGCGCGCGCCGGCAACAAGGTGTTGAATATCTTCAAATTTTGCGCCGCCCTTGCGCTCAATCTCCACAACTTCATCGCTGACGGCGTTTTTCATTACGCGCGCCGTATTGTGGAGAGTCCGGAAAATCAGATTGGTCATGCGCTCATCATTCTCGACCATTTGCCGTTTGAACGCCTCATCAATCGGTGCCTCTTTCGTTACACAGAAGCGCGTGCCCATGTTGATGCCATCTGCGCCCAATGCCAGCGCGGCCACCAGACCCCGGCCATCCGCAAATCCACCGGAAGCCAGCATCGGCACCTTCACTTTGTTCGCAGCGGCCGGAATGAGGATCAGGCCGGGAATATCATCTTCTCCGGGGTGTCCAGCGCACTCGAACCCGTCGATTGATATGGCATCCGCGCCCATACGCTCGGCGGATAGCGCATGACGGACCGCCGTACACTTGTGGATGACCTTGATACCGTGCTGCTTGAAGTGATCGATGTGTTCCTGAGGCTTGTAGCCTGCGGTCTCGACGATCTTGATACCGCCCTCAATGATCGCCTGCCGATACTCGGCATATGGCGGTGGCTTGATTGCAGGCAGGATCGTCAGGTTTACCCCAAACGGCTTGTCAGTCATTTCCTTCGTGCGCGCGATTTCCTTGGCCAGGTCTTCCGGCGTTGGCTGTGTCAGGGCGGTCAGGAATCCCAGCCCACCAGCATTCGCGACGGGTGCCACCATCTCTGCATACCCGACCCATTGCATGCCCCCTTGCACGATCGGATGTTGAATGCCGAATTCCTCGGTGAAACGCGTTTTGATTGCCATGGTCTGCTCCCGCTGTCTGTTTTCTAGTTTACGGCCCTGTCCTTGCCGCCCCAGTAAGGCTCGCGAAGTTGCCGTTTGAGTATTTTGCCCGATGCATTGCGCGGAAGAATGTCTACGAAGTCAACGCTTTTAGGCGCTTTGAATGCGGCAATGCGGGAACGTGCAAACGCCAGAATTGCGTCAGGATCAGCCTCTTCTCCGGGCTTCAACGCGACAACAGCCTTGACCGCCTCTCCCCATTTTTCGTCAGGTATACCGATAACGGCGACTTCGGCGACAGCCGGATGACCATAAACAGCGTTTTCAACTTCAGCCGGATAGATGTTTTCTCCGCCCGATATGATCATGTCTTTCACGCGATCATGGATGTAGAGATACCCATCCTCATCCAGATACCCCGCATCCCCGGTATGCAGCCAGCCGTCGTCGGAAATCGTCTTGCGGGTCGCCTCTTCCAAATTCCAGTAGCCTGTCATGTTTGCTCGAGACCGGGTAACGAACTCTCCTACCTCGTGAGCGGGAAGAATATTCCCATCCTTGTCCTCAATACGGATTTCAACTCCCGGCATCGGAATGCCGGCTGCGCGCATACGCTGGTTGCCTTCCGGATCGTGGTCTTCAGGTGGCAAATAGATGATTGTCCCACATGTTTCAGTCATGCCATATTGTTGGCAGAACCCACATTCGAAGACTTCCATACACTCCCGCAACAAGTCCAGCGGAATGGGCGACGCTCCGTACAGGATGTATTTCAGGCGGGAGTAGTCCACGCTACGGGCATTTGGCTGTCTCACAACGATTTGCAGAGCGGCCGGCACCATGAACATCTTGGATATTCCGTCATTCGCGATGTAGTCCAGCACCTTGAATGGGTCGAACTCACGGGCGACAACGCCTTTTGCCCCATTATAGAGACCGACAATGCCCCAGCCCGTGCCTCCAATATGTCCAACTGGCATGGCGACGAGGCTGACATCGTCTGGTCCCCACTGATTCCAGGGCAAATCCATATCAGCGGCTTCGCGGCGCCCGCCGAGCAAGTTGTCATGGCTCAACATAGCACCTTTCGGTCGCCCGGTTGTGCCAGATGTGTAGAGCTGAAGCGCCACATCTTTCTGCGATACGTCAACCTCTGGGTCCGTGTCGCTCTGGCTGTCGCGCCAATTCACAAAACCGTCAGCGCCCATACCTTCCATGAAGATCATGCGTGGCGGCGTGTCCAACTCCTCAAGTGCCTTGACGACTTGGTCCGCAACTTCAGGCCCAACGAATACCGTAGATCCGCCACCATCGCCCAGAATATAGGCCATCTCACTGGGTGCCAGTCGCCAACCGATAGGCAGGGTAACGCCGCCCATCTTTGCAACACCGAACAATAGTTCAAAATAGTGATCGCTGTTCTTGCCCACATACGCTACGCGCTCCCCCCGGCGGACGCCGGCGGCGAGCAAAGCATTCGCGACCCTGTTGGTATGAGTGTCGAACTCTGAAAACGTTGTGTCGCGTCCTTCAAAGCTCAAGGCAATAGCGTCCGGTCGCTCATTGGCATGAAATCTCGGAATGTCGCCCAGGGTGGGCATTGCGTCGAAATCTTCCGGTGTAAGACAGGTGTCAGCGCTCATGGTTCGTCTCCTGACTGAAAGCAGTGATCATCAGATTCTAGAATGTTGTGTCGGTTTCACGTCGTTGCGCATTTCTCTGGCTTAAGCCCCTGCCTCGAAAGGAAAAGAAGAGCTGCGCCTCCGAAGATTCGAAGGCGCAGCTCATTCACAGGAGGAAGCTAGAATCGATAGCTCAGAGACGCTCCGAATGTCCTGGGTCGCCCGGCAAATCGGAGCACGACGTTCGCATTGGTCGCAATTTGCTGCCAATAGTATTCGTCGGTCAAATTCTTGCCCCAGATAGACACTTCCCAATTATCATCAAGCGAATACAGACCAACACTTCCGTTCAAAACGCCGTAGGAATCAATGTCGTAGAACGGATCATCCGGGTCTCCCGCTGTCGACTCGCTCTGCCAGCGACCGCTCAGCGATCCCCTGACACCCAGAGTTTCCGAAACTGGCCGGTCATAGAGCAGCGTCAGGCTGGCGGTTGTCTCCGGGCTGTAAAGGAATGGATCTCCCTGACGGTTTGTTGGAAGCCCGAACGCGTCAGATGTCTCAAACGACCCATACTCCGTTTGCAGAAGGGTGAGTCCGGCAATGGCTGTAAGGTCCTCGAACACCAGCCAGGTCAGCTCGGCATCCAGACCATAGGCTTCGCCTTCTGGAGCATTCTGCAACCGCGACAAGGCGCGATAGATTGGGTCCGGGAAGAATGACGACACCTGTTTATCGGTATAGTCGTAGTAGAACAGGGAAGCGTTTGCCTGCATGCGCTGGTCAAACAATCCCGCCTTCATACCAACTTCGTAGGCCAGAAGGCTTTCCTGAGTTGCCGGGGCGTTTTGTTCCGATTTGGATGCCGCGTTCACAGGCGTGGACGCAGATTTGTATCCCTTCGATACCGACGCAAACAACAGCATGTTTTCGAGCGACGACGGGGTCCAGTTACCCACCACACGCCAGGACACATTGTCTTCTTTCACGTCCGACGTAACAGGTCCGAACGAATTCGTTTCGAGGTCATACGTGTTGCAGCCATTCTCAAGCAGCGGCGCTGGAGGAACCGCAAGACTATAGGTGGCCGTAAAGAACACGCGGTTGAACACGTTGACGTTGGGCTGCATGGACCCGTTCACGTCGCCGGAGCAACCAACATATTCCTGCTGGTCGTCAGTATAGCGAAGCCCTGTGGTCAAAGAAAATTCCGGAGAAATTTCCCAGTCAATGTTTGCAAACACACTCGCTGTCGTCGATTCAAAATCGCCGGTGTCGTAGTACGTCTGGAATGATCCCAGCAAGTCGGCAGCCGAATAAGGCTGTCCCGTTTCAGGGTCGATATTTAGAACCGAAACCAGCCCTGCAATCTCAGGAGGGAAACCAAGCGCCGCAGGATTCACGGTTAGTAAGTAAGCAGCTGTACTGACGAAGTTTGAGTTCGCATTGTCTCGCAACAATGTGCGGTTGCTGTCTACGGTTTCATCTTTCCCGTAATAGGCACCAACAAGCCAGTTCATCTGGTCTGTGCCGCCTTCCAGGCGCAGCTCCTGACTGAACGACTTGATCTCTCCTTCGATGTCCTGAAGCAGGATCTGGTAAGGCGCCCCGGACCAGTCCAGGACAGCTTCGCGCTCCAGCTTGTTATAGCCGGTCAACGACACGAGGCGCATGTCATTGTCGAATTCGTAGCTGACACCCAGTTTCAAAGCGTCAAATTTTGAATCCTCTTCATGAGGACCGTCAATTCCTGCGCCTGCACCGATGTCCGCAGAACGGAGCGCGTAAGGCGCCCAATCAGCCTGCTCAGCACTTGTCGGGAAGTTTCCGTTTATGAAGTCCACCAGGCCCGGCTGATTGAATCCAGAGGCAGTGGCCGGTCCATTTGTTCCTGGAACGATAAAGGTGGGGTCTGTATTCGGCGTTAGGCCGATTGCCTGCCCGGCAATCGTATCTGATTTGTTGATCCAGCCATTATAGGACAGGTCGATTTCCAATTTGTCCGTCGGCTGGAATGCGAGAGCGGCCCGGAAGCCAAGCTTGTCCACCGTACCGCGATCCTCGCCGCGGCTGATCGATTCCTGCCACCCTTCGTCGCTGTTCTCACTGCGAATGGCAAAACGAGCCTGAAGGTTCTCCGCCAGAGGCAGGTTCACCATGCCCTCAAGGTTCCAGGTATCGTAATTGCCAACATCGGCTGACACGCTGGCCTGGAATTCATCAACGGGCTTGTTGGTGACCACGTTGATGAGGCCCGCTGTGGTATTGCGCCCAAACAGTGTCCCTTGCGGACCTTTCAGGACCTCGACCCGCTCGATGTCGAACATGGGTCCAGAATTCATGAAAGGATACGGATAAGCCACCTCGTCGACATATGTACCCACGGTTGACGTTGCAGACACGTTGATCGTGTTGAAGCCGATGCCGCGAAGCGTGTAAGTCGGCACACCCTGATAGCTTTGTGAAACTGAAAAGCTGGGAACGAGTGCCTGAAGGTCGTCGACCTCATTGACGCGCAGCACGTCTAGCTGGTCACCACCAAACGCCTGAATGGACATTGGCACGTCATTGGCAGATTCCTCCCGGCGTTGCGCCGTAACGGTAATCGAGCCCAGTTTCATGGAAGCGTCAGGACGGTCATCCTGACTGGCTGGCGGGTTTTCTTCCTCTTGAGCGACGGCCGGCAGGCTCGTCCCCAATGCGACCAAGGAGACTCCCAAGCATAGCGATTGCAGATATCTGTTTCGTTGTTTCAATTGTTCCTCCCGATGCTCTCTTTTTATTGGAGCTGTCAGGAGACAGTTCCCCGGAAACAACCATGTCCGGCAAGCTATCAAGGTTGATAGGGCGTTCTCACAAACCAAGAACGGATTTTGCCATGATGTTACGCTGAACCTCGTTCGATCCGCCGTAAATCGAGCCGGCTCGATTATTGAGATACTTCGCCGTGGAAACGCACAGAGCCTCTGGCCCGACCGGTTCCAGGTTCGACTCCGGATGCCAGGTGGCAGGATCGAGAACAGCGGAATGAAGACCCGCTGCTTCAATCGCTAACTCGTCTATTCGCTGCATCATTTCCGTTCTCTGGACCTTGAGCATGGATGCGGCGGGCCCCGGTGGTCGTCCGGAGCTGAGTGACGCGACGACACGTTGTTCCGTAACGCGGATGGCCTCCAATTGTGTTGCCGCCAGCTCCAGTCTTGCACGCAACCCCGCATCGCCATTTTCCTCTGCGAGGACATGGGCACGAAGTCGGTCCAGCGCTGCCTCCAGGCCCGCTGAAGACCCGCCGCTTCGCTCGAACTCCAAAAGGTATTTCGCAACCGTCCAGCCGTCGTTTTCTTCGCCCAGCCTGCCGGAAACCGGCACCCGCACATTATCGAAGAAAACCTGGTTCAACTCGTGCTCCCCAGCGAGCGTAATGATTGGATCCACAGTGATCCCAGGGACATCCATCTCCAGCAACAGGAACGTGATTCCCTCCTGGGGCTTACCTTCGGAGTCCGTGCGAACTAGACAGAACATGCGATTTGCATGGTGCGCGTGTGTCGTCCAAATCTTTGACCCGTTCAGGATATAGGAATCACCATCACGAACCGCTTTTAGCGAGAGAGAAGCCAGATCCGAACCCGATTGCGGTTCAGAATAACCTTGGCACCAGTAATCTTCCCCCGCGAGCAATCGCGGCAGATAGAACGCCTTTTGTTCCGGGGTTCCGTACCCGATGATACAGGGCCCGACCATTCCGAGTCCCATTGGCGCCAATGGCGGTGCGCCCGCGATAGCGCACTCAGAAGCAAATATGTAACGTTGCATCTCGGACCACCCCGGCCCGCCGAACTCCTTTGGCCAACTTGGCGCCACCCAACCTTTTGCGTGAAGCTTCTTTTGCCAGACAAGCGTGTACTCTGGTTCAACGAACACACTCGTGGCTTTCGTTCCCGCAGCGACGAGTTCCGGCGTTAGATTGTCGCGAAGGAAAGCTCGCACTTCATCTCGAAACACGATATCTTTCTCAGATAGTCCCAGATGCATATTATTCCTCCCTTTCGGACACCCGGAACCTTACAGAAGCCGGCCATCGAGGCTCAAGCTAACAGAACCAATAGGTATGAAACCTTCCACCTCGACAGAGTCTGACGACAACAAGCTGAACCTGTACCTTCGTCAATTGGCCCAGGATGTTGTGGAAGTGGGGCAACGAGCGGGACTGCCGTACATCGCCACGTCAGCGGACGTCAGCGACCCCAGTCCAATGCGTGATGAAGATGGAACTCCTTATGCGGAAAGCCTGTTTCACTGGTTCGATCCGGATTTCCACTATTGGGATGACCGAACCTTTGCGCTTCGATCCGGTTTCGTCCAGGCCGCCCGCATATGCGCGGAACCCATCTACTTTGACGGTGCTCGCCTTGCGAGTTGGCGCAGGAATGCTGCGCTTGATGCCTTCAACGACACCGCCGAATACGATCTGTACGGCGTATCGAATGCCATCATTTGCCCCTGCTACATGCCCTATGGCGTGCTGGGTGTGATCGTGTGGGCGACCAACGAGAGCATCGAAGACATCGAAAGCACTTTCCGCAAATATGCCGGCGAAATGCACCTTCTGACGTTGAAGTTCCTTTGCGCGCATAGGGAAATTGACACTCATGTTGCCCTTCCCGAAATGGTTGACCTGACGCGGCGCGAGATCCAGTGCCTGAAATGGGCCGCCATCGGAAAGACTGACAGCGAAATTGCCACCATCATGGGCAAGGCAATTCCGACCATTCGGTTTCACCTTACCAATGCCAGCCAAAAGCTGGGAGTAACGGGGCGCGCGCAGGCGGTTCGCGTCGCCACCAGCCTTGGCTACATTGGCAGAAGCGCTTGAACGTTCAACGGAACCGCAGGTGGCCTCTTCAGGCCTCTCTGCACGGCTTGGCCTTTGATCGCCATTCTGACATGGGGCTTTGAATAGCTTCTCAGACTTGCTTGTTCACCCATTCGATCATCGTGATCTCACAGCAATTTGTGCATGACCGATCAACCACTCAGCCGCTCAGTTATGCGATCGGTTTTTCCCCGGCAATGGTGACTCGGTATCCGGACCTGACCTCCGGGAAGTAATCCCATACGGCGAGGTGTTGAACGGCTCTGTTGTCCCAGAATGCTATGGAGTGCGGCTTCCATCGAAACCGTATCTGAAAGTTCGGGTTTTTGACGTGATCGAACAGGAATCCGAGAATGGCCCCACTTTCTTCATCCGAGAGCCCTTCGATACGCGTCGTATAAGAAGAGTTCACGAACAGACATTTCTTTCCCGTCGCGGGATGCGTGCGAATAACCGGGTGAGTCGCCACCGGATATCGCTTGTCGTAGTCCTTGAACAGAGCATGGTAGACGGGATTGGCATCATGAACCGCCTCCAGTCCTTCAAGGTAATCCTTCATCCGATCCGACAAGGAATCGTAAGCCTTGTACATGCTTGAGAACATGGTGTCCCCGCCAGTGTCTGGCACTGTATGCAGGTAGAGAATGCTGCCGAGAGGCGGCTTTTCATCGGCACTCAAATCCGAATGCCAACTCTCGCCGGCAACAAACTTAGAATCTGCGTCAGCATGGATCGCCACAATTTCCGGATGCCCATCGATGCCTGCGACAGCGGAGTGAATCGCAAGCGGACCGAACAGACGCCCGAAGTCCTTGTGAGCGTCGTGCCCGATCTCCTGGTTTCGAAAGAAGATAACCTGGTATCGAGCCAATGCGTCTCGCAGTTCATCTGCCTGTGAGGATGACAGAGGCCGAGTCAGGTCTATCCCGTCCAACTCGGCCCCCATATAGGGCGTGACTCGATTTGCGGTGAAGTGTTCGTAAGTTTTATCGCCGTCAAATTCGGACACGATTGATGCCTCCCATTCTTTTGTGTCTAGGGCTCGGTTAGAATTCAAATCCGAACGTCACGAGCAGTTGCCGCGGCGGCACATACTCGTTGCTGACTGCGCCGCTTGAGTATGGATCGACGAAGCGCCCGGAAATTCCCTCTTCATCTCCAATGTTGGTGATCGAAGCTGAGACGAACCATGGTGCCTCATTTGGTTGATACTGGAAGTAGGCATTCCACAAGCTGTAGGATGGAACGTCATCGGCCCCATCAGTGTTGAAAATGCGCGCTTCGTACTCACCCACATAAACGTTTTCGATACGCGATGTCAGTTCACCATGATCACCGATTGGCTGGAACCACGCGGCGTAGAGATTGTAGGTGAGGTCTGCGAGATTTGGCGGCGTGTGGCCTTTTACCTGTACGGCTGCAGACTGACGGGCAAGGAACCAGTCATATGTCCACGGATAGATCGTTCCTGTTGCTTCGGCTTCAGCGGCAGCAATGTCTGCCAGCCTGCGATCCAGAGCCTCGTACTCTGCGGTGACTTCGCCATCGAGCAGAGCCATGTTGCCACCCAACATGAGCTGGTCACCGAAGGTCAGGTAGCTGCCTTCAAGTTCCAATCCATACGTCTCGGCTTCGGGAATGTTGCCGATGCCGCCCGAGTACGGGATCGGATCTTCCTCAATGAACTGCATGTTTTCGTATTGGTTGAAGAAGATAGACGCGTTGAGAGTCGCACGACCATCAAGGAACGTGTTCTTCGACCCGAACTCAATGGCCTCGACCGTCTCTTCATCATACGTAGTGGACACGGTGAGTGCACCGGAAGATCCGCCATTCAGACCACCCGGCTTGTACCCGCGCGACCAGCTGGCATACAGCATGGAATCTTCAGAAACGTCGAAATCCAAGCCAACCTTTCCGGTCCAGGTTTGAGTATCAAACGTGCTGGCGGTTGGCGCTGCATAGTAGGACGCGCCCTCTCCGTCATATTTGTCGTCATTGTAGCGCGCACCAACCGTAGCGCTGAGCTTTTCCATCAAAGGGATGGTCGCCTGGAAGAAAGGTGCGATGGATTCCCGGTTCACAGTCGAGATGTTCTCGTATGCCAGATTACCGGGAATCTCGGCTGGTGTTGTATCCTTTGGCAGAACCGGAAGCGGCGGAATTGAGGTTACACCCAGTTCCCGATACTCGACGACATACTGAGCAGAGTCCGTGTTCGAATAGAATACACCCGCGATCCAGTCGATACCCGATTCCGGCAGCGAACTGATGGTGAGCTCTTCCATGAAGGTTTCTGCTTCGGTCGCCCAGGTAGCAACATGGTCATATCCGCCATACGTCGCCAGATCGAGACGATCTGCATCGAACGACTGATCGTGAGACATGTCCTGGTAGCTGGTGACAGACTTCAACGTCGCAAAAGGCAATTCGTATGAGACGTTCAACGTTGCAAGTTCAGACCGCAGTTTGAACTTGGCAGGAAAATCCTGTGTGACTTCACGGATATCCGGATTTGGATCGGCGATATTCTTCAGTGCGCCGCCATTGTGCTTGTCATTGTATAGTGTGTAGGAGAGCGTTGTTGAGAGTTTGTCGGTGGGTTCCCAGAGCCCTGCTATCCGGTAATGCTCATTGTCAGCATCATCGAGCTCATATCCTCCCTCAACGCTGGTTGCCGTTGCGTAGCCATCGTGAGACGTCTGCTGAATGGATCCGCGAATGGCTGCCGTCTCGCCGATCGGGACGTTGTACGACGCAAAACCCTGAACGTAGTTGTAATCCCCTAGCGTCGCCTTGAAAGTCCCCTTGGACTCTCCGAGCGTCGGCTGGTTCGTGATGACGTTGATAGAACCGCCGGTGGAGCTTTGTCCAAACACCGTGCCTTGAGGACCGCGAAGAACTTCAATCCGGTCTACGTCAAAGAACCCCATGTTCAGAGCAATTGAGTTGGGAAGAAACGCTCCATCCACGTGAAAGGACACACCCGGAATGGTGGCGAAATTCTCGGGTGTTTGCTGGCCTACACCACGAATAGTGACAATTCGCTCTGATCCGCCACTCTTTGTGATCATGAGGCCCGGGACGTACCCGTTCAATTGGCTCGGATCCGTTATACCCGCCTGCTCCAGTATATCACCTGTAATCGCGCTCAGCGCAATCGGAGCATCCTGAAGAGTGGTTTCCCGCTTCTCTCCGTATACTGTAATCTGGTTCATATTGCGGATGTCATCTTCATCACCCGCGGCATCATCAGCGAATGCGACACCTCCCTGAACCAGGGCAACACTCAGCGCCATAACAGCGGCGCCATACTTCAATCCAATTCTATTATTCCGACCCATGACATAACCCCTTCAAGCTGCAGAAGATCACAAACTTTGCGATATCTCACGCTAGATTCGGGTGCCGGTCATGACTTGATTTAGAGCGCCAAATTAGTTGCGGAAATTGCACAGCCTGAAACACGAAATATAATCCCCACACACACCAATAAGTTGCATTCGCAATACCCTTCGGTCTCGCGCTGCCTTAGGCATTGACCACGTCCGCTGCGGCTGGCTCTTTGGGCAGCTCCTTACTTTGCAATCGCGCAAATCCCGGATCCTTCAGGATTTGAATGAATAGAGCCAGGAGCCCGAGCGCGAAAGCAAATGTAAAGAAAACCGGCGCGAACGAGCCGACCTTGTCAGCGGCAAGTCCCGCTGCCAACGGGCCGAACGCGGCAACAGACGATATCTGGTGAGATACGCCCAGCAATTGGGCACCCAATACCCGCCCGAAACGCTCGACGAGCACGACCATTGTCGCAACAACAGTAATGCCCCAACCCGCCCCAAACAGTAGAGACGAGAACAGCACGATACCCGGGTTGGCCCCCACCGCGAACAGTACGATCCCGATCGCTTGAAGCGCCATGCTGACTGCCAGCAAATGCCGGGAAGAGAACCTTTCGCAGAGAGGTCCTGCCAATCCCTTGAACGCAAGTGATACCAGGGCCATGAAACTCAATCCAAGCGCCCCCATGGAGGGTGACAAACCGAGCAGTTTCAGATGGCTCACCGCCATGGAATGCACAGTGGTGACGCATGCGAGATTGAATGTGACCGCCGCAGCGATGACAAGAAACAGCGGACGAAAGATCGCCGACTTCCAGGATTCCCGATCTGAGCTTCCGGTAGTGCTCGGCGAAGCCTCAGCCTTCTCATCAGTTGAGCTGCTTCTGGTTTCCTTTGTTTTTGACCCGCCAACCATCGGGATAGCCAGAGCGCCAAAGACGACAAGCGCGCCACAAACACATGACAGGATCATCCAGTTGACACGCCAGCTTGTCCATTCAACGAGATAGAAGCTCAGGCTGGGCCCGACTATGTCGCCGATGCCGCCCAGCATCAGATAAAGTCCAATCATGCGTGCTGTTCGATGTGGAAACCATTCGCCGATCAACCAGACCGCTGTCACGTTTCCAGCCATCGAGAAACCGCCGCCGACTAGGCACATAGCCGCGAAAAATGTTCCGAGCGCATCGCTTGTGCTCGCAAGAGCAAAGCCAATCGCGACCAGAACAAAGCCCAATGCGAAAGTGTTGCGGGCACCGATACGCTGAAGAAGCATGCCTGGCAGGAAGCTCGTCAGACCAACGGCCAGTCCAAGGACGGTGAAGGCCATTCCCGCCGACGTGTAATTCCAGCCCAAATCGTCTGCCATGACGAACAGCACGACTCCGAGCGAGGCAAACGTGCTGGCGTTCAGGACAAAGAAGCCAACGACCAGAATTGCAAAAACGAACCACTTACGAAACATGCATGCCATCCTGTCGCCAAAAGCCTGTCTGGCGAACGTCTCACATGTATCGGATTCAATATTGTCGCTGTGCGCACTCAGATTTTGAAAGCAGATTACTGCGACTGCGCCGCCGCAACGTCAGTGGCTCTTCTGCAGAACACTCAACAATGTTTGAGTATCGGTCAGCAACGCGCAGTTCTTTTCCAACGCCATCAAGCTAGCAACGTGAAGCGTTTCATCATATGCAGCGCAAGCATCTGAAACGATGATCACATTGAATCCTCTATGAAAGGCTGACCGTGCCGTTTGATCGACACAGCAGTCTGTCGTCACACCGGTCATCAATAGCGTATCAATGCTCTGCGCCTTCAACTGTGCTTCCAGGTCTGTATTGTAGAACCCGTCGAACAAGACCTTTTCGACATCGAGGTCACCGTCTTCTGGAACCAGCTGATAGTAATCAGAACCGGCTTCATCAGCGCGGCAAATGGCATGCTGACCCGGTTGCCCGCGCCACTTATACAGGTTCTTCAAAGCCTCAGTGTCGGTTTCGTCTCTGGTGACGACCTTCAGAAAGCACACCTTGCCTCCGCTGGGTTTTATTTCTCCACGCAGCCGGTCCATTTGTTGCATCGCCTGATGCGCAGGGGACAGATCAACGCCCGCTTTTCCGATCACGCCGTCTGGCGCAACGAAGTCGACCTGGACGTCGACCAGCACCAATGCCGTGCGCGCGGGATCGACTATTTCGCCGAGCAACTCTCGTGAGACGTGCGGTAAGTCGGCCACTGCTGGCAAAGTTGCCATTTACGCCACTCCTGCGAGTGAAGGAAACTTGGCACGAAGCCTCGGAAGCACGTCCTTTGCGAACTTCGGCATACCGTCGATATAATCTGGGAAGATAAGCATCAGACCGTCGAGTCCTGAGACTTCCAGTTGATGCGACAAGCGCTCCACAACTGTATCTGGTGACCCGGCAACATGTGGCGACATGAAGGATGACCGCGCCTTCTTCACGAAGGCATTCTCCTTGCCAATCTCTGCATCGAGGAATCCGTAGGCACGCATCATGCCGCGCAGCGCTTCTTCATCCAGTCCGTCCCGATAGTGTTCCGCAGTCGCCTGCGCCTCTTCATCGGTTTCGCCGAGCACGACTGTCATCATGGCGTAGGTACGAATGTACCGCCCCATTTCCGCAGCAATGCCCTTCACCTTGTTACTAGCCTGCGCCAGGACTTCCGGCACATCTCCGGACAGGAAGATGGCATCCATCTCGTTGGCACTGAACCGCATGCCCTTCTCCGACGTGCCGGCACAGACCAGAAACGGCTTCTTGGAAGGCTTCGGGTCCGACACGCAATCTTCCAATTGGAAGTACTTGCCATCCATGGTGACCGACGGCTCGGTCCACAGTCCTTTGATCGCCTGAATCCATTCCTCGGCCAAATCGTAGCGGGCATCATGGTCCACGCCCTCCGGCCACATACCCATTTGCGAAAACTCACCCTTGTACGAACCGGTAACAACGTTCAGTCCGGCCCGCCCATTGGATACCTGATCCAATGTAGAAATCATTTTCGCAACTGTTCCGGGATTTTGAAGGATGGTGTGAACCGTTGTCCAGACTTTCACAGTCTTGGTGGCTTCGGCGAGAGCGGCCATTGTAACAGTCGCGTCGAGCGTCGCATCCCATTGCTTGGTCTCGCCGCCATAACCCCGGTATTTTGCCATGGACATGATGAAGTCATATCCGAGCTCTTCGGCCAGGACGGCAACTTGCCTATTGTAGGCGTACGACCCGTCAAGTTCCGGCTTGTTCCTCGACAGGATCCAGCCGCCGTTTGCAATCGGCATGAAGATGCCAAGATCCTTGCCCCCATTATCGGACGGCAAGTCGAACTTGGTAGGAGAAATCGGCTCGGACATGTATTCAGTTCCCTCATTTCGATACCGGACTATCGCCAGCGCAGCGTGCAAAATTCTTGATTTCTCGCGCCTCAACTATTGATCAGCGAACGATTCAGACCATTCTCACATTTCTTCCGGAGCAACTTCCACACGAAGGCCCGCCAGCTCTTCCGTCATGATAACCTGGCAGGACAAGCGGGATTGCGGCCGGGCATACTCAGAAAAATCGAGCAGCTCTTTCTCTGGCTCCGATGCAACGCCGGTGCGATCCAGAAACTCATCCGATACAAATACGTGGCACGTCGCACAGGCGCAGGCGCCGCCGCAAATAGCGGCGATATCTTCTGCACCAGACGCGGAAATTGCCTCCATGACGCTATGTCCTGTAGTCGCGTCGATGACCACTTCTTCTCCACATCGCTTGACGATACGCAGTTCTGGCATTCCACCACCTCTTGGGTTTGCGATCAGGAAATCAGTCTCGGAACAGCTGCGTCAGCAACACGAAACTTTCCAATCACTTCGTCGTCTACACCTTCTCGCGGCTTTTCCCTGACCTGAACTACGCCATTCTTTCCGAAACCCTCAACGACGGGCCGACCGGCATTACGGCTCAACCAAAGCCGCAAGAGATGGCGCTTGCGCTGAGGTTCAGGATGATCGAAGAATTCCGTACGGGAATGAAGTGCGGCATAGTTGGAAAGCCATTGGATGTCTCCCGGGCGGAAGTCCATATCAATTGCCATTCCCGGCTCGTAGGTAATTTCGTCGAAGAGCTCCAACACTTCCTTTTGAGCATCGGTCAACTTTGGAACGCCTGGATACTCCTGAGCGGTCAGAATGTAGAGCGAGCCCGCATACATGCTGAAGACACCGTCTTCGATACTGATGATCGGAGATGTGTAGGTATTCTCAGGCGCATTATGGTCCTGCCGCCGCCAGTCCCAATGGAAGGGTTCAAGCAAGAGGGGTGCGAGGTCTGGACGACGACGCAAAATCTCATTGTATATCTCGGCGCCCGACACCAGACAGGAGGCACCACCTGCCTTGGCAGGTCGAAGGCACATCAGCGCAACGATATCTGAGCTGTCGGAATGGAACACGAGCTTGTCGCGCACTTTAGACGACAGGGCGGTCGGGTCATCCATCGTCTTGTCGGACGTGGCATAGATATGGTCGATCAGGTCTCCCATTTCGTTCTGGCGGATGGGGTCTCCCATATGTAAACCCAAGATGTAGTAAATCGCCGATGAGAGCGCGTCAGAATAGAGCTGCGTCCGCAGTCCGCGCACGAGGACAAATCCACGACCGGTATCAACATCCCGCCCCCACTCTTTCACCGCATCCGCACAGGCTTCAAGCGGGTAGTCCGATGCCTGTACAAACCTCAAGTCCGGATCTTGCTCAACAAACTCGGAACCCAGCCGCTCAAGCTCATCAATTTGTTCGCCTGACAGATGGTAGATCCATTCCTCGCCATCCTTGATCACATCCCCGCGCCACGCTGCGTCAGTGGTAACCGGTTTACATATAGCTTCTGTTGTCATCATGGCCTCCAAACGCAGTGCGTTTCTGAAAATCGAGAATTGAGCTTAGTGACATCGGCTTCAACAGTCTTGCGTTGAGCAACATGAAATCTTGCGTCGTCTGGGTTGGATAGCGGCCCCATCAGACTGTCTCCGCTGAAACAGACAAGGTCAGCTCCTTGAAAGCTTCAATTCCGTCCAACTGGCCCTTGAGGTGCGTCGTTGCATACTTGTATGCATCCTCTCCCAGCAGAAGAAGACGAGGCGGCACACTCATGTCGACGAGTTGGGATATCACGAGCGCGATTTTTTCGGTCGAGCTTGGTTCACGCCCTTTGCCACTGGTCAGAACCTGATGTGCAACATGCGCTGTCGTCTCGTAGTCCGGGATTGACGCGCTCGTGGCACGTAGCGATCCACCAGCGAAATCTGTTCGCATCCCACCAGGCGCCACATTCGTCACATGAATGCCGAGTGGCGCAACTTCATCTGCCAATGTTTGCCCCAAACATTCCAGAGCATATTTGCTGGCACCATACACACCAGTCCCGGCCCAGGGTGCCAAGCCGCTAACGGACGAAATGTTTATGATGTGCCCTGCCCGTCGACGACGCATGCCGGGCAACACCGCCTGCGTCACGGCAATGACGCCTACCACGTTTACATCGAACAGCGCTTTAACATCATCAATTCGGACTTCTTCTATGGCGCCTGTCAATCCGTATCCGGCATTGTTGACGAGCACATCGAATGGACCGTTCTTCTCTTCCGCGTCGCGGATCTTCTCCGGAACCTCATCGAAACGCGACACATCCAGCAGCAATGGTATCGCGCGTTCGGCATCCATAAGGCTGAACTCCGCAGAATCCTTTTCCGAACGTACTGTACCGACGACGCGATCCCCTTGATCGAGAACCTGCTTGGCTATCTGCTTGCCCAGCCCCTTGCTAACACCCGTAATCAGCCAAGTTTTCATCCCGGAATCTCCTCGGGTTGCATTTCAAAGATAATCAGCTCCACATCCGTCCTGCTCGGCATGGATGCAGCCGCGCCCTCTTTCTCAACCGACAGCGATGCCGCGACTGACGCGTACTGCATGGCCGTGCTGAGGTCGTCGCCCATGGACAATCGGGCGCAGAGCGCTCCGCAGAAGCAGTCACCTGAGCCGGTGGTGTCTTTAGCCCGAGTCCGTCGAGCGGGCGTCACATCAAATCCCGTCAGACTTATGGCCAGCGCACCTGCCGCCCCACATGTCACGATAATGACCTGCCCCTCACGTGATATCAGTGCTCGAGCAATACGCGTGATATCCTCTATGTCTTCTGGTATCCGATCGACGCCAGCATAAAAGGCCAGCTCAGACTCGTTGACGACGAGAATATCGGCCAGCGGGAACAATCCTGTCCGCGCCTCGAAAACCGCAGGCGCGGCGTTCAGAACCGTTTTGACGCCCGCATCCAAGGCACTAAGAAAGAATTTTCGGGTCGTGCTTATCGGCGTTTCCAACTGAGAGAGCACAACGCGGCTGGACTTCGAGACAGCCTGGTCAAGCTTGAGCAGATTGTTCGCTCCGGCCTCCAACACAATGTGATTCTCTCCGGCGTCATCGACACACACATAAGCGCGCCCACTGCGCTCTCCCGCCTCGATTCCGATGCGCTCGACCGAAACAGAATGCCCCTGCAATTCGGAGATCAGCCATTCCCCCTGCGCGTCGTCACCAACACAGGCATGGAACATTGTTTCTGCTCCTGATCGAGACGCGCTGACCGCCTGGTTTGCGCCCTTTCCTCCAAGGAACTGATCAACGCTACGCGTAGCGATCGTTTCCCCCGGCTTCGGCAACGCGCGAACCCGAAGAACAACATCGAGATTGACGCTGCCAAGAATGATCAGATCGGTCATCCGCGAGCCGCCTCCTGCGAACCGGCCGGCGACCGCTTATCGAATTCCGGCAACAAGACGACCAGCATCGTTCCGACAAATAGCAGGCAAGCCAAAACCCAAACAGACGTGACGTAACTGCCGGTCAGGTCAAACCCGACATCCATCAAGACCGGCGAACCACCCTGAAAGATGATCACGACCGAATAGAAAACACCTATGATCGTGCCAAACGATCGCAGACCAAAATACCGAGATACAAAGTAAGACAGACAGCCGAATTCCGCCCCAAGTCCGATCCCCATCAAAGCAGAGCCCAGATAGATAACGGGCAATGATGTACCGAACTGGAAGCACATCAGACCCAATATGGCTGCCGCGAACATAGGGACGGCGACATTGGGAGAGTAAAATCGATCCAGCAAGTAGCCTGTCATTACCTGCCAGCCAGCAGTGACCAAAGCAAAGATGCTGATTGCCAAAGTTGCTGATTGAAGCGCAATTCCACGGTCCATCAGCATAGGCACAACATGGGTAAAGATGGCTGTCATACAGCCGGCTCCGAGGGCAACAGCTGCCATCAAAATCCAAAACGTCCGTGTAGAGGCTGCATCCTTGAGACTATGCCCCGATAAGACGTTCTCGCCTCCGGGCTCTGCATGAGGGTCTTTTTCTCTTTGACTAATTACTGCGAGACGTGCCGGCGCATCCCTCAGCAAAGCGAACAGAACTGGAAAGCCGAGCCAGAAAACAATCAACCCGATCCCGATATAGGCGCCTCGCCAGCCGAACCGCACCAGCATCAGCCCAGCGAGGACAGGCATCAAGGTCGATCCAAGCCCATTTCCGAAGCCTGCAGCGATGCCGAGCATCAATCCGCGCTTTTCATCAAACCATTCCGAGATGACCTTGGAGTAAGCTGGCGTGGACGGAATGGCACCCGCGGCACCTACCAGCGCAAACAGTGCATAAAACTGGAACACTGAACCATTGGCCAAGGCCAATGCGGCAATCGCAGGCGCAAAAAGCGCATTTCCAATAAGCAGGATTCTACGGGACCCCCACCGATCAGACAGGCGCCCCGCAATGGGATAGATGATCGCCGACATCACAGCTGTCAGCAGCAGGACGCCGGACACAACAGCTCTAGGCCACCCAAATTCCGTGGATATTGGAACGAGGAACAAGCTGAAAACGGCGCTGACAGCAGGCGTAGTACTAACGATGTTTCCAACCGTCGCAGCAACCACAACACCAGTCCGGTTCTGCACGGCTGGATCATCAATCGCCTGAACGTCAGCCACCCCCGTCATTCGCTCGTGTACCCTTCCGGAATTACGGGGTCCGCACCGCCTTTCCGCCAAAGGATGATCTGATTGCCCCAGGGGTCCTGGAAGGAATCATTGAAGCCGTTGAATTCCTTCCAATAGTGATTTCGCCACAGCGTCTTGGCGCCCCGCGCTTCCGCAGCAGACATGATGCGGTCGACGGAGTCATCTTCGCTTACGAGTACCCACAAACGCGAAGTGCGGGAACCAGCAGCGAGCGCACGGGGCTCTACGCCGCTTGGGTCCGGGTTCGGCCGGAGGTTCTCCACGTTACCAATACCGATATGAAGATTCCCGATTTCGCTATCGCTGCCATCCGGATTCTTGAAGTTTCCACCCGGCACCATGCGACAATACTGACCGTCCATGCGCACATCGTCCTCCCATCCCATGACTTCTGCGTAAAACTTGCCAGCAGCTACGGGATCATCTGACATCAAGTCGACGAAGATGAGTGTGTTTGGGATAGGCATATATATTCCTTATACTTATTTTTTGATGAGTTAGACTGCCAAGCTCACACTAGGCCTGGTTCTGAGTGAACTCTTGATACTCGCCCCACAATTTGTTGACCTCGGCTTCGTCCTGCGCGCGATTGGCCAGGCCAGTCCGGCGATGCTCACGCGGAGAGAGACCGTAATACTCCCTGAAACTTCGGCTGAAATGCGCGGAACTACTGAACCCCCAGCGGAACGCGACTTCTGAAATCGACTCTTGAGCGTGAAGCGGGCTGATCAAGTCAGCGTGACATCGCTCCAATCGACGCGTTTTGAGATATGAACTGAAATTGTGGTCATCCGCAGCAAACAACCGTTGAAGATATCGCGGCGAGACCCCCACTTCGTCGGCGGCCTTCACGATGGTCAGGTCTGGATCCCACAGTAAGGTTTCCAGTGTCTGCTGAATCCGGTGCAGGTGAGCTGCTCTTGCGCCGCGGGCACCTCCCAAAAGTCGCGTATCCGCAACATCCAGCAGCTTGCTCGTCAGAAGTTCGATCAAAGCCAGCTCTACCGGCGGCAACTCCTGACTGGAAATCTCACCAACCTCATCGGCGAGTACCGAAAGCATGCCAATAAGCATTCGACCAACACCTGCCCGCCCATCAAGCGTACCGGACTTATAGTGCGTTGGCGCTATCAAACGTCCGCCCAGTGCGACATCCGGAATACGAACGAAAAGTATGGCGTTGTCTTCGCTAACCTCCAAACGAGAGTCGTGCCTTGTTGCACCGTACACGATCATATCGTCGGTAACGTTGACAGCGACCCCGTCTGAACTGAAGCGAGCCTGCCCCTTGAGCAGGACAAGCAGCCACAATCCGGCACTTTGCTCCAGTTCGCGCCCATCAATCACCTGTCGCCCTGACTCGATACGGGCGAATTGCAGCCCCAAGGCAGACGACTGGATCACCATACGGCCATCAATCGGCTGCCCCTCCGGGTCCGACACAAAGGGAAGGCGCAAACGACGCATAGCATTTGCCCAAGCCGAATTCCTTTGCGCGGCCGGTACAGAGCGTGTGTGAAACCGCCACGTTGTCGGGTGTTCCGAAGGATGCACTGAGCCGGCCGCCCTATTCAGCGGCAACGCTGGCACTTATCGAGGACGGGCCACGTCGATCCCACTCGGCCTGATATCGGTCGACGAGCCAGTCATTGAACTGTGCCTGGGCACCCTCTTGCCAAGAATAGCGTCCGCGTTTCGCGAAGCGAGACCGCAGCCCCAGCTGGACCATCTCGTCAACGTGCCAATCCTGCGCGATGATGTGAGACGTCGAGTTCATGATCATCTCCATCTTGTGCTCGTAGGCTTCATCCTCCATCGCCCCTGGCGCAACCAGAACACCTGTGTCCATGTAATGCGTCTCAGGACTGTCGGGCCGAATGATCAAATAGATGACCATGTCACTCGTCATGACCAACGACAGGCTTGGCGGAATATTTGCGAAGGTCATCCGATTGCGGGCCTCGTCTGACAAACCCGGGAATACCGGCAACACCGCCTTCTGCGTCGGATTGAAGCTAGCGTCTGCGTGCAGCGTACCATTGAAGCGGAGGTATCCGGCCGCCCCCTGCGGAGCTTGCGGAAAGCTCGCTTGCTCTGAAGGCACAAAATCATGCAGCGGGCCATGATGAAGGCGGCTGGCATGATAGCCATCATTGTTGTTCTCGAACATCACCTTCCAGTTCCACATGAGGCGCGGAGCCGGATCAGGTCGCGGACCTTCCGCATTGGCAAGGTCATAGCCCTTGATGGCTTCCTGCACATGCGTGAGGCGTGGCGCGAGAGGCGCGGCATTCTGATCGAAATTGATAAAAATGAAACCTTCCCAGACTTCGACCTTGAAGTTCGGGAGTCCATTTGCCTTTCGGTCGAATTCGCAGGTCTTGTTCATGGCCGGCGCGCCGACCAGATCACCATCGAGTGAATAGCTCCAGTGGTGATATGGACACACGAACCCACGCGCGTTACCGCTTCCCTCTGCAACGAGCATCGCCCGATGCTGACAAACCGAAGACATTGCCTTTAGCTCACCCTTGCGATTTCGAGCCACTACAATCGGTTCGTTCACGGTTGATGTGGTGAAGTAGTCTCCAGGCTCCTTCACCCACTCCTCGCGACCGACACACAGCCAGTCGTGTGTAAAAAGGGCCTCTTTTTCAAACTCGTAGAAATTGGCGTCGGTGTAGCATTCCGGCGGAAGGGTCTCGGCTTCCAGAACATCTCCCCGTGACGATGACAGAGACCGGATGAATTCTTCGGTGATGGTGATCGGCATGACCCTTGTGTCCTCTTCTTCGCAGCATCACCCTGTCACTGGCAAACAGTCTATTCTTGTCTATGCGCGCACAAGAAGTTGCTGGGCTCATGGTTTTTCCAGGAATTCATACAAAAATCGCTCATCACGCCGTGAACAATTCCTTGCGGATGATGGCGTGGACACCCCAATTTCCGTTGACGACCTGTGTGATTCCGAAATCCACGCCCACCGACAACAGCGAGATCGCTTCGTCTTCGTCCAGGTCTCGCGCCGTCATCAGAAAGCGCCGCGCTTTTCGAAAGGCATCACGCATCGCCAGATCGATTGAAGACTTCTTGTAGATGTCGCTTTGCGCCGATGCCCCCAACTCTTTCAGATAGTTTGGGTGACTGAATCCGAAGATCACCCACTCATCCTGTGTTTCAAGTAGCGGATAATCCAGATCTCGAATGTGTCCGCGCTTATCGCTCGCCCGGTGCAGGATAGGCTGGATCAACGCAGTCATCGAACACTCGATCGCGGTGCCGCACAGTTCAGAGTCACCTTGTGACGCGTGCGGATCTCCGAGCGACAGGAGCGCGCCGGCAACACCAACGGGTAGAAACAGGCTGGACCCCGGCGCAATGCGCCAATTGTCCAGATTGCCTCCAAAGTTTCCTGGTGGAATGGAGTCCACCAACTTGGATTGTGGAGGAGCAACGCCAATCACGCCAAAATGGGGACGTACGGGGATCTCTATATTCCTGAGCACGTCATAGTTTTTCTTGATCGTGTCCGTATCGACCGGAAGACCGGGATAGTCGTACAGTTCATGCACCACTCCAAACGGGTCGGTCTGGGGCGTCCAACGGTAATTGTAGACAGCCCTCGCGCAGGAGCGTCCCATCTCGCTCTCCACCTCGTAGATCGTGATGACTTCACGCTGCTTTGGCTCCGTCAGAAGGTCATTATACTGAAACCCCCAATACGCCGCCGCATTGCTGCCAAATGACTGTCCGGCATATTTGGGATTGCCGCTTGTCCGAGGCTTCAGTTCAAGAATACGAACCTCAACAATGTCATTTGGCTCAGCGCCTGCAATCTCAATGGGGCCGGTGCATATATGAACTCCAAACCCTTCTCCCGCACCACGGCCTGTTGAGGAAGATGAATCCAACGCCCCAGCCCCTCGGCGATTGACGGTTTTTCCCTCCGGGGTCCAGCGATAGATATCCTCAATTGCCGCATCCCCCATCACCATGCGTTCGTGATCGTCGTTCGCGTGGTGTGTAAGCGTTTCGACCGTTACATAATCCCCGGATTCGACGGTCAAGACGGGCTTCAGAGAACTGCTGAAATGCCCCCAATGAATGGTGTCAGGCGTAACCGGCAAATAGTGGTGGCGCGCTCCGTGCTGGACCGGGACTCGCGGCTGATCCGAAGCCTCAGCAACCTCCTGCTCGATATCATCCAGCATATCGTCGGCTTGGGATTCGATCGCCTGGTCTTTCGCCGTCGGCGGTCGTCCCCGTTGCGGAGCTTCGGCTTGCGCTTCTTCCTCTTGTGGCGCCCTGCGATACTCCCGCGGGCTCATGCCGTATTGCTCACGGAAAGCCCTGCTGAACGATGCGCTATCGTTGAAACCCCATTGGAACAAGATATCCGAGATCGAACGTTGCGCATGCAAAGGGCTGCGAAGGTCGAGCCGACACCGCTCCAATCGTCTGAGCTTCACAAAATGACCGAAACTGTCGCCGACAGATTCAAAAAGTTTCTGAAGGTAGCGAGGGGAAATATTATGTTCCTTGGCAACCTGATGCAGATTCAGATCCGGATCGCTCAAGCGCATTTCAATGGTCTGAAATATCCGCTCAAGCAGTGCAGCGCGTACGCCAGCCGCGCCGCCCAGCTCCTTCGTCGAGGCCTCGCTCATCAACGCCGTCGAGATGAACTCGGGAAGCGCAACTTCAATCGGACGCATCTGATCATCGTCGACATCCATGATCGTGTCGGCGACAGATCGCAACAATCCGGACAACATCCGGCCCACGCCCGTTTCAGACACCAGATTGGAAATGTCGGCTTGCGGCTTTGATCTCAACCGCAAGGCCGGATGCGTCAGCGGCACCTGCACCATCAGAAACCGGTTATCGCGCTTGAAGTCGAGCGTGACGTCCAGATCGCCAATTCCATAAACGACGTCACCCTCTGACACGTCGATGGAATTTGTCTCTGTTTTGGCGAGTAAGTCGCCTTCCAGCAACATGATCAACCAGAATTGCGACGGTCCTTGTGACAGGTCGAGACGCATGACGTGCTCAGTGGATGTAATGCGAACGAAGGCGAAATCCTGCGCGCTTCTGTAGCTGACCAACTCGCCGTACAATTCCCCTTCATGCTCCAGAAGTTCCATGGAAAATCGCTGCAACGCGAAATGCCAGGCATCCTTCCTCTGCTCTTTCGGGTACGCATTGGTTGTAAACTGCACAGACTGGCTCCGTTCCGCTCTCGCTCTCAGACCTCACCCAATGTTGATCCTCGGAACACGTCTCGAACCGTCAACGAAACCTGTATTCATCAATGCAGAACACAGGTGATGCTGCTCAAAAGACGAGCAGCATCACACCGTTCCGCCACCGATCGTGGCCAAAAATGCCGCGCAACAACGTATCGCAGGCGCGCAGGATCAATTGGGATCCTTCACCACGCCCTTCTCGGGGAAGATGTTGCGATCAATCTTGACGTGAACTCCCTGAGTGCCGTCCACCACCTGCGTGATCCCGAAATCGGTGGCGACGCTCATAAGTGAATAGGCATCATTGCGGCTCAAATCCTGATGTTCCGTCAGCAGGTGAAGCATATCCAGGGATGCATTTTTCATCGCCTTGTTCAGGTCCTCGTCAAACCCATGCACGATCCAATGATCTGGAGTCTCCAGAAGGGGGGACGGGAATTTGAAGTCCTTGCGCAAGACGATCTGGAACAGCACATCCAGTGATGCCTCAATCGCGGTACCACTGATCTCGCCATCGCCTTGGCTGACATGTGGATCTCCGATCGAAAACAGGCCGCCTTTAACCTGCACCGGGTAGTACATCGTTGCGCCTGCACCGATACGCCAATTGTCAATGTTACCACCATGAAGCCCCGGCGGAATGGTGCTGACCCGCTCATCAACGGCAGGCGCAACACCTGCCGTTCCAAGGTGAGGACGCGCAGGAACGCGCACTCCGGTCAGCGCAGGCTCCTTGTCGCAATCCGGGCAATGAGTGATCGTACCGGGAATGAGGTATTTGCCCTCAAAATCATAAGCGTAAAGCGCATGCGCCGTGTTGGAGTTTGGGTCCAGCTCGTAGATCGTCACGCGCTCTTTCTCGCCAAACTCCTGATAGAGGTGGCCCCAGTTGGCAGCGAGGTTCGATCCGTAATTGCACCGGGGAACCATGCGGAAATACCTGACTTCCAGCATGTCCCCAGGCTCAGCGCCTTCGACATAGATAGGGCCGGTCATGATATGAACGCCCGGCGCGCGATCTTCGGGGCGCACGCCTTCCCAGATCGCCTTGACAGTTTCATCCATCATCAGGTCCGGAGCGTCTCCAGCATGATGGGTGATTGCTTCGGCCTGAATCAGGTCGCCGCTTTTCACGCGCAATGCTGGCTTGATGTTTGGATGGAAGTATCCCCAGTGCACCGTTTCTGGTGTCGCCTTCAAATGATGCAGATTTTCGGGCTGAACCTGAACCTTGCTTTTCGGGGTGTCCTCGATCAACGCCATACCTAACTCCTTGAACCAAATCGCCGTGTCGCAAGTCTGGGTTCAAGGTCGTCAACTGGTCTTGTTCAAATGCGCCCAACTAGTTGCATCGGCTGACACCGGCCCACACATGAAGTTGGCAGTTCAAGTTTGTGGTCGCCGCTCAACAAGACATCCGACGTTCACATGCCATAACACGCACGGACACCAGACAATATCAGGAGCAGAATATGTCAGAGTCGCCCTCCACGAGAATGCCGACGCTCTTCATCCCACATGGTGGAGGACCATGCTTCTTTATGGATTGGTCACTTATGGGCGGACCTGCCGATACCTGGCACAAAACCGAAGCATGGCTGAAAAGCATTCCTGAAAGCCTGCCCGAAAAGCCGAAAGCGTTGCTTGTCATCTCGGCGCATTGGGAGGAACAGGAGTTCACCATCTCGACCGCCCGGCGCCCGGAAATGATATTCGACTATTACGGATTCCCGCCGCACACCTACGAACTCGACTATCCTGCTCCGGGAGCGTCAGACCTCGCGGACAAGGTATCTCAACTCATTTCCGAGCAGGGATTGCCAGCGCCACGAACTGCGGACCGTGGTTACGACCATGGCGTGTTCGTGCCGCTTCTCGTAGCTTTTCCCGATGCAGATATTCCAATTCTTACCCTTTCCCTCACCAATGACCTGTCCCCGGAAAAGCATTTGAAACTGGGAGAGGCCCTATCTTCCTTGAGAGACGAGGGGGTACTGATAATCGGAAGCGGCATGAGCTATCACAACATGCGTGCTTTCCGGACGCCTGCCGCCACGGCGCCCTCTGCGGAATTCGACGCCTGGCTTACCGCTTCCATTGAGTCTGGAACGACAGAACACCGTTGGAGCCAGCTCAGCAACTGGTTGTCAGCTCCGCAAGCCCGAAACTCCCATCCCAGGGAAGAGCATTTGTTGCCATTGATGGTTGCCGCTGGCGCAGCGCGTCATGATGACGGCAAGAAAGTGTTTTCGGACAACGTCATGAACGCAACGGTCTCAGCATTCCAATTTGGCTGATTGCGATACGCTACGTCGCCCTGTCCCCGTAATTGCGCGCGATTATCGCGCATACGATCAACTGCAGCTGATGAAATATCATCAGTGGCAGGATTATGACGCCGACTTGAGCAGGAGCGAACATCGCCGCAGCCATCGGGACGCCGCTTGCAAGACTCTTTTTTGACCCGCACATTACCAGTGTAATTTCGTCGCCTTTGGACAGCCCGATCAACTGGGCTGTCTTGCGCGTCAACATCAACACGACCGTCAACACGACAGCGCTCACCGCGAGGATAGCGACAATGTCCGAGGCCGACACGCGCTGCCAGATACCATCGACAACCGCCGCACTGAATGCGGTATAAACAACGAGCAAGATCGCACCGCGATCCAGCTTGGACAGCAATGCCTTGTGTCGATCAATCCATTTTCCAATGAGCGGCCTGCTCAGATGGCCGATGAGAAATGGCATCAGCAACGTCAGGATGATTGATCGCATGACGCCAAGCATGTCTCCCCCTGACGACTGCAGCTCGGAGCGCATCAGCAATCCAGCAAGAAGCGGGGTGATGAAAACGCCTAGCATGTTCGACAATGACGCCGTGCAAACAGCAGCTGCAACATTCCCCCTCGCCATGGATGTAAATGCGATTGAGGACTGCACTGTCGATGGCAGAATTGTGAGGAACAAAAAACCCATCTTTATTGTTGGACTGATCCAGTCATCCGGCAGCATGCTGACAGATACACCGAGCGCAGGAAACAGCAGAAACGTGCTGGAGAGCACGAGTCCGTGGAGCTTCCACGCCCCGATTCCACCCAGGATCGCTTCGCGGGAGAGCTTGGCACCGTGCATGTAGAAGAGAAGGAAAATGGCGAACTTCGTGAGCCATTCGAAGCCGACCGCGACATTTCCCCGACACGGCAACACGCTTGCCGTCGCAACAACGGTAACCAGTACAAGTGCGTACGGATCCGGCTTCAGCCATTTGGCCAATGCAACTCGCGGATGACTTTTAGAGCGCGATGGCTCCGGTGTTTCTGGAGTAGGAGACATAAGTCTTTCGCAGTCAGGCAGTTTGCACCTGATTTGGAGTTATCTTCGAGCTCTGAAGGCCTATTCAGCAGGTTGTCTGAACTCAATTCCGGCATCGTCCGCAGGAACGTCCGCCTCGCCATCTCGCGCATCTGCGGGATACGGCGGCTTCATGAAGAGAACGAGCATAAAGACGCAGGCAGCCAGCACTGACAATATGAGAAATATCAGGGAGAAGCTGCCCGACACATCCCGGATGACGCCCCCGATCAGCGGTCCCAACGCGGAGATGGCTCCGGTTACGCACATGGCTGAAAACAGTTCGAGATTGTATTTCCGACCAAAGTAATTCAGCAGCAGAACAGTGCACGCCAACTGAGTTGTTCCAAAGCCGATGCCCGTGCCGAAAGCGTACAGCAAAAGCATTACGTGATCAGTTGTGAGCGCGAGAACCGCGCAGCCGATCATCGTGGCGAACAGCGCAAAAGCGGCCAGAAGTTTAGGGTCGAATATGTCCCCGAGCGCACCTGAAAACCCTCGGATAAGGACCGCGATCAACGCCTCGATGCTGAGCATACCGCCGGCGACGGTTTCGGATACCCCGCGCTCGATAAGATGACCAACAGAAAGGCTGGTGACCGTGACGAGACACATCATGTTCAGGCAATAGGCGGCTGCCAGAATTTTGAATTGTGTTGTCTTCATCGCCAGTTTGGCCGGCCAGTCGCTGGCCGTGCGATAAATGTTTCGTCCAAATCGCGACACAGGCGTATCTACCTGATCAGGAGAGATCACTGGTGCGGTATCTGGCGAACCTGATGGTTCAAGCTCTTCTCTGGCCGGACGCGTGAAGCTACGCTCCAGTCCTATGATCACCGCGCAAAGCACGGCTGCAGCAAAGATAAGTAGAGCCTGGTACTCCCAATAATTCCGCCAGGTCTGTCCTTCCAGAGCCAGTACGCCCAGCACCATCAATGGACCCACAACCGTACCGAGCCCACTGATCGTTGCCGCAACTCCCAGGGCTGTAGACTGGCGCTTGAACAGTCGGCTGACCATGAATGTAGTGGGTATGGACGCCATCATCGGATAGGCGAGACCACAAATGGCTGCGGCCAGATAGTATTGGATAAGATTGTTCACACCATGAAGCAGGTAGAGCCCGACAGCCGTCAGTATGCCTCCGAGAAGGATTGTGTTACGCACGCCAACCCTTCGAATGAGAAGCGGCGGCACAGATGATGCGATACCGGTTACAGCGCCCAATACCGTGAAACCCAGCCCAGCCTGCGCCCAGCTCCATTCCAGCTCCATCACCATAAAGGGCAAAACTACGCCCAGGGACGAGTATGTCGCCGCCGCCAGGAGCAACTCTAGTGAACTCATCGCGACAAGCTGACTACCTGCCTTGAACGGAATTGCCGATTTGATCATTCAGCTTGCTCCTGCTTGGCAAATGGGTTGTCCCCGTAAACATCCGGAGAGACCGTAGAGTCCTTCGCGGCGGATTCTGGCGCCCGACCACAGAGAGACAGCGCGGTGAGCGCGTAGATCAAAGTACTTTTGACCATGTCCTCTGGAGTCGGACGCCATCGGGGGAACCCGGTCGTGACGGCCGGTATACGGTTCATATTGAATACATTGTGATCGCGCCACATACTGGAATACACCGGATGCGCCAACTGCAATGGCTCGCCGAGCGTGTCCCGTGTGGCCGCGTCGACAGCGGCGACAAGCGGCGACACACGCTGCTCATCTGCAGCGAACCCGTGCCTTACTACAACGGGCTCAATCTCGAACTCTCCCAAACCCTGCTGTCGAAGATGGCTCGACAGGCTCCGGTATACCTGACCGATCTCGACATGCGGAGGCAAGCCTACCTCAAGGTACAGCGAGCAGATTTCAGTGCCCGCGCCAAATGCGTAGGGAACGCCTCCCCGAACTGAAGAAATCTGTGTCTTTGGCTTCGCCACGCCACCGGCCGAAGAATAGATGTTCTCCTGCTCATAAGTACGCCCCCAATCCAGGATACTCTGAATGGCATCTCCAAGTCGGTAGATGGGATTGGGGTGATCTGAAGCTTTTTCCGGGCTCTCCAGAAGCGGCGTAAAAACACCCTGACCGAACAGCTGAATCCGAAACACAGCGTAGCCGCACGCGACCCATGTCAGCCCGAAATCACAGCCCTCTGCGGCGATTGCGTAATCCGGCGCCACTCCTCCGTGATAAAAGGCGTAATGCGTCCCGATTTCCTTTCCCATGTACTGGATGCCTCGCGCCTCCTCGATTGGCTCCGGACCAATCTCGCCAGGCGATGCAGTCAGGTAAAGTTGACCTGAAAGGTCGATACCGCACGTTTTTAACGCCTTGGCCGCCATGAGAAAGCACACCATGGGCCCGCGATCATTCGAGATGGGATACCCATGGAATGCACCGTCCTGCAGCCAGCACTTGTTCCATTCGGGGTTGGCCAGTGTCTCGGGTCGGAATTTTTGCGCGTCCAGATCAGGATCCCAGGTCGGACTCTCTGTGTCGAGGTGAGCCGTGAAAAGCAGGCTCTTGCCATCGCCTTTGCCGCCGTAAGTCGCAATGACGTTTGGTCGTTCAGGTGTGGCCCCGACCTTTCTCGGTTTGAACCCCTCCTTTGAGAGCCAATCGAAGACGTATTCCGCCGCAGTCGCTTCCTGCATCGACGGACTGTCGATATTGCCAAGTTCGAGCGCGGTTTGCGTCAGCTCATCCTTGTCGATTGCTGCTTCAATCGCGCGTCGTTCGGCTTCAGTCACCGAATATTCGACGGGCGGTAAATTCTCGAATGCGTTGTGTGTTTCCGTCACGCGACTTCCTGATCCGCCCAATATTGCTCAGTCTGCCAGTGAAGAAATCATTTCACGTTGCAGCAAGTCTTGATCTGCACCGCACAGTTTCTTGCCCGCAACCGGCGTCCATTCAAGCAGCATGGCAGCAATGAGTCCTCGAATTGAACAATCACGCGGAGTGCTTCCGTTCGGCAAGAAAAGGGGCAGTCTTCGCAAAGAATCCGGCCACCGGGCGAAGGCATAGTGGGCGCTACGACCATATCCTTGTCGCCAAAATGGGAACCCAAATGACAAAGACAGAACTATCAGACACGGCGCTCGACCAGCTTTTTCGCGAAGCGCGGACCCACTCTGCCTGGCAGGCTAGGCCTGTATCAGATGAAGATTGCAAACGCATCTACGAGCTAACGAAGTTTGGGCCAACGTCGTCGAACGCATCGCCTGCCCGTTTCGTTTTCATCCGGACTGAGGCTGGGAAACAACGGCTGAAGCCGTTCCTGTCTTCGGGCAACACTCAGAAAACGATGTCAGCTCCGCTGACGATTATCGTCGCTGAAGACCTGGATTTCGCAGACAAGATTCCCGAACTCTTCCCGCATTTTCCCGATGCCGCGAAATGGTTCGCCGCCGAAGATGTGAAGCGCGATACCGCTTTCAGGAACAGCAGTCTGCAAGGCGCCTACCTTATGCTGGCGGCGCGTAGCCTTGGCTTCGATTGCGGCCCGATGTCTGGCTTCGATCAACAAGGTGTCGACCAGGCATTCTTTGCCGGGACGAATGTCAGGTCCAACTTTCTGGTCAACATCGGGCACGGTGAAGCATCCAGCCTGCACCCCCGCCTGCCACGCCTCTCTTTTGATACGGCTTGTCAATTCGGTTGAGTGAGCAGCGTCAAACAGGCTTCCGCGACACTCTCACCATTCCGGCTAGTGGCGTGTATTTCCAAAGCCCGGCTACCACGATGAGTGTCAGTCCGATAATTGTAGGCGCATCGATGGGGTCGTTGAACAGGAACACTCCGTAGCCTACGGCCCACACGACCTGAGAGTATTGCATTGGCCCCAGAAGGTTGGCGGGAGCATACCGAGACGCAAACATGATGGCCAAATTACCAAGCGCAATGAATACCCCATAGATGGCGACTGGTACCCAAAGGGACAGGACAGGCAGTTCGAAATCCTGCAAAGCCAGAGCACCGCAAAGTACCATGGGCAAAAGCGTCGCGGCGCCGAAATGCGATATCGTATGCTCATCATGCTTGATGTAGCGCAGGATCACAAAAACCGATGAAGAACATATCGTCAGAATGAACGCCGCCAGATGGCCGGTGGTCAGTTCGCGCATCCCAGGGCGCAATACGATCAAGGTGCCCACAAAGCAGATCAAGATCGTCAGCCAGGTGGAGCGCGTGACTTTCTCATTCAGGAAGATGATCGACATCAAAGAGATCATGACCGGCATGAGAAAGACCAGTGAAAACGCTTCGACCATCGGCAATTCTGTGAACGCAACAATTCCGGAAATGATTCCCACCGTCTGAATCGTGCCGCGCAGCAGCCACAGCTTCGGATGCTTCGGTTTCACAATGTGAATCAGCCGCTCACCTCGTCCTCGAACTAAGGGCGCGATTGCGAGACAAAGCAGGCATCCCAGAAATCCCAACATAAATGGCGGCACTTGCCCGCCCATGTAGCGAACTACCGCATCTTTGGTCGCGAACAGCGAAAAGGAAAGCAGCGCCAAAGTAACGCCCTTCGATAGATCGTTTGTCTGGCCATTCACGATATTCATCTTCTCCGGAAGCAATGTGTCCGTCTACGCTTGGAGCTATTTGCGCCTTTGGTCTTGCCTCAGCGCGGCCAGTTACTTGCTCGCTTGATTGCGCCAATGCGGGGCGCCCTTGCCACGCAACAGAAATTCCTTCGCCAGACGTCAATAACGAACGGCAACTCAGACCTAGTGTCTTGAGTATCAATTCTCTCAGGTCTCAGACTCATCGGAGGCAACATGAACACAAGGCATGACGGCGATGACACAGGAGCCCTGCAGGGTGCGGACCTGATCGTGAAACACGTCTGGATCGTGACGGTGGATGCTGACCGGCGCATACTTCGCGATGGCGCGCTTGCCATCAAGGGCGACCGGATTGTCGCCGTCGGTTCCACTTCAGAAGTTCTGCAGAACTTTCGCTCGGAATCCGTCATCGACGGCACTGATCGGTTTGTGGTGACGCCTGGGTTTGTGAACGGACATGTCCATGTCACCGGAGAACCCATCACCCGCGGTTTCGTGCCGGACAATACAGATTGGCAGGAAAACGTATTCGGTTGGCTTATACCAACCTACCTTTCCCAGACATCTGAAGATGAGAAACTCTCTGCACAACTCGCTGCTCTGGAAATGCTTCGCACCGGAACGACATGTTTCGTCGAAGCGGGAACCATTCTCGATCTTGATGCAACGTTCGAAGCCTTGTGCGAAACAGGTATTCGGGGCCGATTGGGACAATGGCTTCAAGACCGCGCATTCGACCCCGCCGACGATCAGGCCGAGCTGACCAAGGCGGCTGTCAGGAAAATGCTGGATCAACAGGAGAAGTATCCTGCTTCTGCAGATGCACGTCTTGCGGCTGCTCCTTGCCTTGTCGGACATAACACCGCGACAGATGACCTTTGGAAAGAGGCCACTGCTCTGGCCCGCGATCGCCGTGTGGGGGTGACAGCTCACATGAGCGCCGATCCTGCCGATCCAAATTACTATCTAGAAACTACAGGAAAACGCGCAATTGATCACTTGGCCAGCCTTGACGCCTTGGGCTCTCACTTGTCGCTGACTCACGCAGTCCACCTTGATATGAATGAAGTCGAACTGCTCGCCGGTTCGGGAACAAGCGTCACCCACTGCCCGATGACCGCAATGAAAGGTGGATACGGTGCCACCGCTGAAGGGCTTTTCCCCGAGATGGCAGAGAGAGGGGTCAATATTCTTCTTGGCACGGACGGTGCCAATAATGGCAACACGTCGGACCTCATGCGGGCCATGTTCTGTTCCGCCGGCATATTCAAGGATAGCCGGCGAAACCCAAACCTGTTCCCAGCCACGCGTGTCCTGGAAATGGCGACGATAAATGGCGCCAAAGCCGCGCAGGTCTCGGATATTGTCGGATCGATCGAAGTTGGAAAGAAGGCCGATTTCGTACTGCACGATCGCAAACGTCCGGAATGGACCCCCCTCATAGATCCCGTGAACCAGCTCGTTTACGCTGCAGACGGCCGCGGCGTACACAGCGTGTGGGTGGACGGCATCAGGGTTGTTGACACGTATCGATCTACCCTGATTGACGAGGAGAAGCTCTACGCGGATGTTCAGACGGCAAGCGACCGCTTGGTGGCCCGACTGGACAGGAAAAGCACGCCCGCGTGGCCGACCGTCTGACCCGCAAGCGAGCAGTCGAAAGCGGTCACATTTCCACTCTAGGCAGCCATCTTTTTCATCGACGACAGTCGACTTTTGTCGGCTTCATGATTGATGGACAGTCGACGAAGCATCTCGTCTCTGTCCGGACCTGGATTTGGCGGATAGGCAGCTGCGTTGCGTTTCTTGCCACGTACCCAATACCCCATCACGCGCAATAGATTGCCCGGCTTTCCGAGCCATTTGTTCGGGTGTTCCAACATGTGAAATCCGCGCATTGCCTGACGAAGCAGGTTGACGTCCGAACGTATCGCGATGCGTACGCCATCCTCAAAGAAGCTCTCAATGAGACGACCGCGCCAACTCTTCTTGTAGCCGGGGGTTAGCGCCGCTTCTGCTCGCTTGATCGCCGAGCGGTCTTGCGTTCGCTGGACAATGTAAAACGGGCGAAGCTGACTGCGAAGGCTCTTGTGGTATGTGATCTGCCGTTCTGTCGAGTCCGTCTCGCTTACAAGCGTCTCGCGTAAAATTTCGGCACTGACAGCAGCGAAGGAACAGCCACGACCGTAGAGCGGATTCGTCCGGACCAAAGTGTCACCCAGTGGAAAATAGTTGCTCACCACCGGCTCTCCTTCAACCAGCATCTCCCGCCATCGACTGTGAAGGTCGCCCATTCCGTAAACCTTACCACGCGGCTCTGACCGCTCGGCATTTGTCCACGGCTCTAGTCCTGGCAGGTTCAACGTCATCTGGTGAAAAGTGTCAGGATGCATGATTGCCTTGCGTAACTCCATCTCGACTTCCGGCACTGAAATGGTGACCGAGAAACAGCCATTGTCGCCAGGAAACACCCCGAACTTGATATAGCCGAGATCTCCGCTCGCAGGTGGGTTCGTGATGCGGTCGGGTTCATCCATTCCAGGGTGAAGTCGGTAGTGCCGCGTGAAGTAAAGAATCCCCGCAGTTTCACTTTCCTCCGAAATCGGGGCGCCTTCCTCCATCAACTGCTTGATGAGGAAGCCGGATTTCCCACTGGCGTCCACCACAATGTCGCCGTGGAGTTCTGTCGCCTCATCATCCACCTCTCCGGCCACACCGAAGACCTCTATGAGGTCTCCGGGCTTTTCTCTTGTCAACAGTTTACGGACGAAGAATCCCGACCGGATCGACACATTGTCGAGCGTTTCAACATAGCGGCGCATGGCGAGCTCCAGCGTGGTACGTCGGCTCGTGATAATCGTAAGGTCAGCATCCTCGGGGAGAGGTTTGTAATCGATGCGCTGCGACTCCGTCAGCATCATGTCGAAGGTGAGATCACGTGTTCCCATCGACTTCAACTCGTCGAGCAGTCTCGGATGATGTTGTTTGATTATATTGCGAAGTCTCGCAAGAAAGGCATGACTTTGACGAATATGACCCGCGCCGCGCCTGTGCCAGTCGAGAAATACGACGTCGGGGTCTTCGGCTGGGGGTGGCTGGTCTCGTTCCAGCAAGGTGATCTGCCGCCCCGTGGTGGACAGCGACAGCGCCGTGCACAAGCCCCCAATACCTGCGCCAATAACAAGGACATGCTCACTCATCCGTCTATCTCCTTGAGGAATCGAAGAATGATCTCATTGGTCTTTTCCGGAGCTTCCTGTTGGGTCCAGTGACCAATGTCGGGGATCAGTTCATTGATACGGAGGTCACGGACAAAATTGGGCATCGCCTGATAGGCTTCGGCCGCCATCATGATAACCCCATCTTTCAGCCCCCCGATAAAGAATGCGGGTTGGTCAATATGTTCGGGCGCGCCTTCGGTGAGTTTCCAGGCGAGATCGTGATTGCGGTAGTAATTCAGTGGACCACGCATGCCTGATCGAGTGAACTCTTCGGTGTAGAAATCGAGATCTTCCTCACTCAGCCAAGCTGGCAGCGTTTCAGGTGCCGGCAAGCTGGAGAACATGTCGTCGTCCGGGCCCTTGGGCGGCAGCTGGGTGAGATCGGTTTCGCCACCCGCCATGACGAGGAATTTCTTCAACGCCATACGAATATCGGCTTCAAACTCTGCCTCGGCGACGCCGGGCTCGAAGAAGTAGAGCTGGTAAAAGAACTGCCCCTTGAACATTTCGCGCATGGCGGCCATTGGCGGTACTGGCGAGCGTGGCATGAAGGGTACCGATAGTGCCCCGACAGCGCGAACCTTGTCATTGTGATGCAAAGCCGTCGCCCAGGCGGTGGGCGCGCCCCAGTCATGCCCTATCACCACTGCCTCGTCATAGCCGAGCGCATCGATCAGGCCGATTATGTCTTTACGGACTTCAACCTGATTATAGGCCTCGATCTCGTGCGGCTTGTCTGACTTGCCATAGCCACGCATGTCCGGCGCGACGACGTGGTAGCCTGCCTTCGCGATCGGCTCGAATTGGTGGCGCCAAGAATACCAGGATTCCGGAAACCCGTGCAAAAGCAGAACAAGTGGACCGTTCCCAGCCTCTGCTACGTTCAACTCGATGCCGTTCGTCGCGACCCGACGCTGACTTACACCCGGCCAACTCATTCTGCGGCGACCAGTTCAGGCTGGTTCGTTTTCTCACCCGGCAGAACAGCACCGCGTGCTTCCTGATAACCATCCTTGGCTGACCAGGCGATGCCGCCACCGACGATAACCGTGTCCACTCCGTGCGAGTCGCGAATGTAACGGCTGCCATCACCGGGAACATCCTGAACGAATTTCTCGGTTCCACGGTCGACCGTATCAGGATCAAAGACGGTAATGTCAGCAATATACCCCTGCTGTAATAGACCGCGTTCCGGGATGCCCCATATCGATGCAGTGTCAGACGTGATCTTCTTGATCGCATCCTCCATCCGCATGGTTTTCAAATCACGGACAAAATGCGCAAACAGGTAACCCGTGTCTCCGTAGGTCGAGAAGGAAAGAATGTGCGCGCCACCATCACTGGCGCCAATATGAACGCGAGGATGCTTTAGCAGATTTACAACTTTCTCATCATTGTTATGCCCCATGTCCGCAGCGAGAAAGTGTGCATCAAGATGCTCTTCGAGCGAAAGCTCGATCATCGCCTCCACAGGTGTTGTGTCACGCATTTTGGCAATTTCACCGAGCGTCTTTCCAACATACTTTTGATTTTGTTTCGTCTTCACTTGGCGCAGCACGAGAGATGGCCACAATTGCTCCATCTGCCTGGCTTCCGCCAATAGCGCTTTGCGTCGGCTCAAATCTGCGAAACAAGACATGATGCCATCATGGTCTTCGAAACGCATGATACGGTACCAGCTGGGCAAGCGGATAAAGAGTAGGCTTGGCACGGCGAAACTGAAGGAAATATCGATCGGACGCGTCTGGACCTGCGGCCACACACGCGCACCGCGCGCGAACTGCTCGTCCACGCGTGCCATTACCTTGTCGACTGCCTCAACGTTATCAGAATTCACGAACAGCGGCGAAAACGTGGTTGGGATCTGGTACTTGATAGACAGCTCTGCAAGTTGGTCCAGACGAGCCACCGTAAGATCTGGGTCATAAAACTCCGGCACGATCTGTAGCATCCGGCCATATTCTCCCAGTACCGACGCGAGTGCATCGACTTCACGAGCATCAGCGTATCGGCTGGGCACTGGCTGGAGCGTCTCGTCCATATCGACATAACTGGTCGAAAGCCCAGCCGCGCCTGCATCGAGGCATTCCCGTAGTACTGCCTGCATCTCAGCAATTTCGGCATCCGTCGCAGTGCGTTCGGTCGCCGCGTCATTCATGACCCACAGCCGAATAACACTATGCCCGACAAGCGGAGCGACGTTGATTGCGAGCCCCTTTCGAATTCTTGCGATGTATTCGGCGAAGGTTTCCCAATCCCAGACGACACCTTCCTGAAAAGCCTTGTACGGCATTTCTTCGATCTGATTGAACATTCCCACCAGTCGCATGCGGTGGTCTTCCTTGAGTGGCGCAAGCGAAAGAGAGCAATTGCCAGGTATGATCGTCGTCACGCCATGGGACAGGGCTGGCTTCGCCGCTCCGTCCCAAAGTAACTGTGCATCAAAATGGGTATGTGGATCTATAAAGCCTGGTGCAACAATTTTGCCCTCGGCATCGATCTCTGCATGGGCCTGTTCTGAAACCTGCCCGATCTTGGCAATTCGATCTCCAATGATGGCCACATCAGCCTGGTAGCCCGGCAATCCGGACCCATCTACAACTGTTCCATTACGGACTACTAAGTCATACATTTGGCATTCCCCTTGGTATTGTTCTTATTCTTTCAGATAACGTGAGGAGGAAGCAGCCAGCGCGTCCCGGACGTGCCTCCAGCTGCTTCCAGCGAGGCTTTCCGGCTGCTGTGACCCGGTCGACTCCATCAATGTCCGAGTGGCAAATTCATCCAAAGTCACAAGCGACTGCCCCCCGTTTTCAAATACGAGTGTCACGATCAACTCGGCATCGCCATCATGCGCTGCAACCACCTGAACGTGACCAATCACAGCGTCACTCATCCCTTGAGCGGTGGCTCAACAAAGATGACATCGCTGGGCAGGATCGGATTACCAGCTCTCGGACTATCCGCAGGCGCAGGCGCCCGCATGAACACGTGAAGGTTCCAGCTTTGAAGGGCGCTCACCCCGTCCTCTGCGGGCTTTTCCGACAGTTCTCTTTTCGCAATGGACTGCCAAGTATCTTCGGGTTGTGGTAGTATTGAGCGGCGGACCGGCTTGAGCCGTGCATTCGACATGTTCTCCTCCCAAACGACTTGTCAAAACTTTTAAAACATGTTCTGCTTTTTTCCGCAAGCTGTCGTGAATAAGAGTCGAAGAACTCTGCGAACATAATGTCCGCACGCGTCAGTTTGGCCTTTGAAGCTGCTTGCTTCAATGTGGGAGGAAAACATGCTGACGCCTATTACGGCGCATACCCGACCGATTTACGCGTCGGAATATCTGCAGATGGCGGATATCCTGTGAGCGTATCCGATACGGCTTCTTCTGAGGCGCGCGTCGGTTTCCCAACGCGCCTCGCTTATGGCCTCGGATCCATCGCTTATGGTGTGAAAGACAACGGCTTCAGCTATTTCTTGCTCTTCTTCTACAGCCAGGTGCTCGGCACCCCCTCCAGTCTCACCGCCGCGGTCATCTTCATTGCCTTGATTGTTGATGCGATCACTGATCCGATCGTTGGCCAGTTCTCGGATCGGCTTCATTCTCGTTGGGGCCGCCGACATCCACTTATGTATGTGTCCGCACTTCCCGTGGCTGCCAGCTTTTATCTGCTCTGGAACCCACCTTCCGGACTGACCGGAGCCGATCTTCTTCCATACCTCCTGGTGGTGGCCATCGCACTGAGACTTGCGGTTACACTATACGAGATTCCAAGTACGGCGCTGGTTTCGGAAATCAGCGAAGACTACGAAGAACGCACGGCGCTGTTGAGCTACCGCTACTTTTTCCAGTGGTGTGGCGGCCTGACGATTGGGTTCATTATGTATGTCGCGCTGCTACGGCCCACAACTGATACTCCGAACGGGTTTTTCAACATCGAAGGATACTTCACCTATGGCGTTTATGGCGGCATATTGATTTTCGCGTCTATACTGATTTCCTCGGTCGGCACGCATCATCTGATACCTTCACTGAACTCTCCGCCGCCCAAGCGCCAAATGAAAATCGGCCTCATCATCAGGGAGATGTCTGAAACCTTTTCCAACCAATCCTTTCTTGCCACATTCGTGGCGACCATCATTCTCGGCCTTGGCGCTGCTCTGGCGGCGGCTCTGAATGTCTATTTCAACAACTATTTCTGGGAACTAACTCCGCAGGAAGTAGGCATTTTCCTGCTTGCCGGTTTCCTGTCTGCTCCCGCTGCTTTTGCAATCGCTCGGCTGGCTGGTCGGGTTATGGAGAAGAAAACCGCTGCCCTTTCCATAGCGGCAACCGCATTCGTTATAGCCCCATCACCCATCATTTTGCGGCTCGTTGGCTGGTTTCCGGAAAATGATGACCCCGCTCTATTCCCGACGCTTTTCGTTATTATCGCAGTCGATCTGTCGTTGATTATCGCAACGCAGATTCTGCTGGCGTCCATGGTGGCGGACATTCCGGAAGACAGCGAAATAAAAACTGGACGGCGATCAGAAGGAACTTTCTTCGCCGCTCAAATGTTTGCCCGAAAGGCCGTATCCGGACTGGGCGTTTTGCTCGCGGGTATTATCCTCGATATCGCCAGCTTCCCACGCGAAGCCGGCATCCAGCCGGATCCGGCCGCCGCAAACAGACTTGCGATGGTTTATGTGCCAATCATCCTGGCTGTTTATGTACTCGGTCTGTTTGCACTCAGCTTCTATCGCATACGCCGTAACGACCACCTTAAAAATCTTGAAACACTCAAATCACAGCGCCTCGCAAAGGCGCAGGCAATACCGGAGAATTAGCCAAAGAAAACTGAACCTGGATTCGCATTATTCCTGACGGAAACGTCCGTTCAAAACCGATTATAACAACGAGGGAGGAAGTGAAGAATGAGAAATCTGGTGATTATGGGATTTACTGCGGCCTTGCTAGCGAGCACATGCGGGCAGGCCTTGGCACAATCCCCCGATGTTTCCGAGACGGATGCCGATCAAACTCGCCGATTGCCAAATGTCGTGGTCGAGTCTCAGCGCATTGAAGAGAACATTCAGGATGTTCCCATCGCTGTCACGGCGCTTGACGCCAACCTCCTGGAACTGAAGCAGGTCGATGCGTTCTCAGACCTCCAGTTCAACGCGCCGAACGTCAACTATACCAAGACGTTCTTCAGTGGCAGCAACTTTCAGATCAGGGGAATTGGCTCGACCCTGACCGCCGCATCGGCCGACTCGGGCGTTGCCGCTCACATCAATGATGTATATCTGCAATCGCCCCGGCTCTTCGAGACGGAATACTACGACCTGGAACGTGTCGAAGTTCTGCGCGGCCCGCAGGGAACCTTGTTCGGCCGTAACGCGACTGGCGGCGCGCTCAACATGGTCACCGCCAAGCCGATACTCGAAGAGTTTTCAGGATCAGCGAGTTTCGAATATGGGAATTTCAACTCCCAGCGATTTGAGGGAATGCTGAATGTCCCTCTGGGTGACGTAGCAGCGTTCCGCATTGCCGGCCTGCACCTGAAGCGTGACGGATTTTCAGAGACCGTCGACCCGCGCGCAAACTTCGAGGACTTTGACGACAGAGATATCTACTCCCTTCGTGGCTCCCTGCGCTTCGAACCGACAAGCGACACGACCATTGACCTGGTCGCGTCATACTTCGAGGAAAACGACTCCCGTACGCGGGCTGCCAAATCCCTGTGTGATTTTGATCCGACCGCCGTTCTGGGCTGCACACCGACTGGCCTGAGCTTTGAATCAACAAACTTCTCTGCCACCCTCGGAGGGCTGCAGATGAGTGACCTTGTATTGGGGCCGTTCGGCGCGTTTCCATTCAACACGATTCAGAACAATCTCAATCCGCCCGATTTCCGGAAGGTCTATCTTGATCAAGCCCCGGAATATTACGCTGATGAGACATTCCTCATGGCCGCGCTGGAACATGATTTCGGCAGTTTCATGCTGAATGCGAACATCGCCAGACAGGAAACGGAAGTCTCCTCCAACGCCTACAGCGGTAGTCCCGCAGGCGCGGGAGAAGTTATTCCCCCGGCCATCGTCAGGGCTCTACTGCCGGTGACGTCGTCAGTCTTGTTTGATGGAAACAGGATTGCGGTTTCCGGCATCGATCCGAGCGAAGTCGGGTTCATAGGCGGGAATATTTTTCGGTATGCTGACGGCATATTCAGTTATGACCGGTCTGACCTCACAGCTGAGCAAACCAGTTTCGAGATACGTCTCAGGTCCCAGTTTGACAGCCCCCTGAACTTTGCGCTGGGCTATTACGACCTCGCTTACAAGAATGAGGCAGACTATTACATTTTCTCGAACTCTGCTGATTATGCTGCTGCACTCCTGCCAACCCTTCTGTTCGGAGATCCCGGCAGCGGCGTGGTCTTCGATGGAGTCGCTCTCGGAGCGCCCTATTTTCATAGCGACACCGACATATTCAAACTGGATTCAACCGGCATCTTCGGCGAGGTATACTGGGCGCCGGGTGATGATTGGACGGTGACCCTCGGCCTGAGATCCACGACAGACAAGAAGTTCCTACGGGATCGAACACCACCCCTGCTCTCTGTTGGCCCCATCCCGATAGGCGACAGCGCAGCGCCCGTTATGGATGCGCTTCTGGACGGCACATATCGCGAGTTGGACGTGGAGTATGATGACGAATTGACTGGCCGGCTTGTCGTGGATTGGGCCCCGGACCTGGGCTTCGCAGATGAAACCCTTATCTACGGCTCTTATTCACAAGGCTACAAATCAGGGGGATTCAATCCACCTGTGGACCCGGCGGTCATTTCCGGCGTTCCGACGAGTTTCGACCCAGAGCAAATTGATGCGTTTGAAATTGGTACCAAGAACACGATCGGCCCATTTCAAGCCAACCTGGCTGCGTTTTTCTACGACTATAAAGGGCTTCAGGTCGGCAAAATTCAGGCACGCACCTCCATCAACGAAAATGTCGATGCTGAAATCTGGGGACTGGAGGGCGAATTCCTCTGGGCGCCGACAGACAATGTCCTGCTCAACCTGACGGCTTCATATCTGGATACCGAAGTTACCGAATTTTCGTCAGAAGACCCACGCGACCCCACAGCGGGGCAAGCAGGTCACATACTGATCAAAGATGCCACACTGGCGAACAACTGCGTCTTGACCGATGCGGATCCTGCGATTTTCCAGGCCGTGCTCAGCGGACTGCAGTCGGTATCGCCCGCAGCCTTCGCGGCGACGCCCCTGCAAAACGTCAATGGCTTGCAAAGCCCGGGACTGATCTTCAGTTGCAACGCCCAGATTCTTGGAGCTGTCATCGCGGGCATGAACGCGGCTGGTGACACAGACGTAGGTGTCGCAGCCGGCATTCCCAAGGACCTGTCCGGAAACAGCCTTCAGAATTCACCTGAATACAGTTTCAATATCGGGGCGCAATACACGTTCGATTTTGACAATGGCATGAACATCGTCGCGCGTACGGACTACTACTATCAGGACAAGATGTACGCTTCGATCTACAACTCGCCAACTCAGGACCGGGTCGACGCCTGGGATGTGTGGAATGCACAAGTCACGCTGAATAGCGCCGATGACCGCTGGTTTGTTCGCGGCTTTGTTCAGAACATATTGGATGAAGACAACATCACCGGTCAGTACATCGGCGATCAGGGTACAGGGCTTGCTACAACGGTCTTTCTGCTCGATCCCAGATTGTACGGTATCGAGATCGGGTTGAGGTTCTAGAGCGGCGGAGAGCTGCGGTGCGCGATGCTTCATAGCTGCCACCGCAGCTCACTTCCAATCAGCAGGAGGCCAACTCTCATGTGCGATAGGCGTCCGCCGCTCATTCACGGACTGTCGTCGCCCTCACTGACGAGAAGGCCTCGCTCAAGCCCTGCCCCTTCATCAGGCGAACCATCTTTTGGTCTGCTTGGTTTACGGTCCTGTGAATCGAATATTTCCAGCATCCAAGCCCGACAGGACGATTTCGCGCCCGCCGGACTTCATCATCCATTCCAGCCGGTGATCACGATACTGTCGTTTGAAAAGACCTTGCTCAACGGCCGCCTTGACCAGCTCCATATTACCAATGGATGCGACTGATTCAGACTGTGTTTCCGCGACCGACGGGCGAGCATTTGCAGATGCGAACCATGCAGACAGCGCCGAGCCGCTTTCTGGGAGAATGTCGAAGCCGGCGGCACCGTTCAGGTAGGGTACAATACAAATATCGGCCCAACCGAATTGTGTACCATTGAACCACGGTCCGTCTTTCAATTCTCCTTCCAACCAACCGAAAAAGCTGGAAAGTTGGCGCGCAGCAGTCTCTTCCATCTCTGCTTTGAGTTCGCCGTCAGCGCGTCCGAAGAAATTGAGCTCTCCCAGCCCCCAGATGATCGCCTCAACCTGAGTGTCCATCACGTCTTCTATCATACGTGCTCTGGCGCGTTCAGCTGGCGAGCGTGGAGCGATTGCCGGCTCAGGCCATTTCTCTTCGATGTATTCGAGGATAATGGTGCTGTCGAAGACAGCTGTATCATCGTCGATCAGAACAGGAACTTCAGCCCGGGGGTTCGCTGCCGTAAATTCTCCGCCAGTCGTTCCGGCACCAATTCCATCCGGAACCTGCGTATCGAAGGCTATTCCCTTTTCACGTAAAAGGATTTTGACCTTCTGCGCGTATGGCGACAGCGGATGCTCAAACAAGCGAAGCATAAGTCGATTTCCTCATCGTACGGAGTGCGAGGTGGAAGCAGGCTAATCAGCCGCCTTCGTATGCAAACTCTTCTGTCGCCGTCTTGAGCAGACGTTGCTGCTCCGCAGGCGACAGCCAAGGGAACTTTCGGGGCAGCCCCAATCGCTCCGACGCCTGCGCCGCAGGGCCGTTCAGATCTGGCGTCATCTCCGCTATTTTGCCCATCGCCTTGACGGTCATGCGGCCTTTCCAGTTCAGGTCGTATTCGCGCCCAAGCTCAAGCCTTTCCCGAACTGCGACCGGAAGAATATCTATCGCCGCATGAACGAGCGCGCTTTGCAACCCTCTGGGCACGCCCGGCGCGGCACGTCCAGACGTCATGATGTCGAGGAACTCCGTGTTGATCGGATGAGGTTCGAAATCCGGAAGAAGTTGCGACAGCATGGCTTCGAAATCTGCGAGCGAGAGCACGGGATTCTGAACGCCGTACAATCTTGCGACCGCTTCACCCTCACGAAAAAACCGGGTCTGCTCTTGCGCGGTCAGTGGCGACACAAATCGGTGATACGCAGTCAGGAAGCCATAACTCGCTGTAGCGCTGACCCAGTCGAGCAATTCGACGTCCAGCGCCCGGTAGGATCGTCCATTCGGCGTGGTGCCGTTTACCCGGGAATGCATGTTCGTCACGCCCTGGATAACGCGTCGTGCGGCGCTCTGCGGGCCGTATACCCCAACCATAGCGGCCACGCCGGTACGCTTGGACCGGCCAATCGGGTCAGTTTTGAACACCGAATGGTCCCACACGCCGGATCGCACACGATCATCCGCAAATTCGAGGAGCACCGCACAGACGCCGCCTATCGCAAGGGCGACAGGATTCTTGAAGACGCGCCATGAAATGGAATCCGGCGCGGCATAGGCTGGTTCGCCCTTGGGGCTCGTATAATCGACGCGCCAGCCGAGATATGTGTCAATCGGTTTCATTGCATGTCCGCTCTCTGATATGAAAATTGTGGCATATTGAAGTAACTCGCACAAGAAACTTATAACACGTTTCAGTAATTTTGCTCGGAAGACGGTATATGGAAGAAGTGGAACAGAAAGCCGGTACCGGGCGCCGCGACGCCGCCAAGGCTGAACGTCGCCACAGGATTGTGCAGGCCGCGCGCAGCCTCATTCAGGAGTCTGACGAGGGCGGCGTGTCCATGAGAGCGATTGCCGAACGCGCAGAAGTCAGCATAGCAACGCCCTACAATCTGTTCGGTTCAAAGCGCGCCATCATTCAGGCGATGCTGGAGGATGTACGCGAATTCGGTCGGGGTTTCGCGAAGGTGAAAGCCGATTCCGCAATCGAAAAGATATTTGAAGCGTTGCGCCTGACGTTTCACTACTTCGAAGCTGAACCGGAATTCTATAAAACGATATGGGCCTGCCTGCTCGATACCGCCAGCAGCCCCGATCTGAGATCACAACTCATGCCGCCCCACAGCGGCGAATTCTGGCAGAGCCTTCTGGCCGAAGCGGTCAAAGAGGGAGACTTGGATCCTGAAATCGATCTACATCGCCTGCTTGGAGAATTAGGCAAGTGCTTTGCCGGCAACATGCTTGCCTGGATATTGGGATCCATCGAAACACCGGATCTCAATCACACGACACGATTCGGATATGCTCTGCTGCTGTCCGGTATAGCGACCCCACAAGGCCGCAAGAAACTCGCGTACTATCTGAGTTAGGACGCTGACACACGCTCCTTCGGCAACGCGATTTTCGCTGGCCCCGCGCCACTCGCCTCCCTTGCTTTTGTATATTTCCAAGTACTTTTCATCAGAGGCTGGCTCCGACGAATAGGCTACCTTTTGCGCGTCGATCGTCTCACAGAATTAATTGCGAGCGGAAGGGAATTCACGGTCTTCCACCTTCCGCAAACGCGGTTGAAATTCGTCACTAGTCGGGCCGACAACTATACACTGGCCGCCTGGGGCGCCCACGATCAATTCCTGCACGGGCCATGGCTGCCGCAAGCTGCGGGAACCGGCCTGCGTCGAACTCGCTATAGATCAGGAATTGCGAGAGCGGCAGCAGGTTTTCCGAACGCTCCAGAGGGAACAGCAATTCATAGGCCTCGTCTGTCAGGCCCGCCGTCAGCGCAGACGACCATTTTGCAACGATCGGCACAGCTTCATTGTCCAGAAGCTCGCGCGCCAGGTCTTGTGCCGGGCCCGTCTGTCCTTCTGCACACAACTGCCGAACTTCCGCGCCCAAGCGTACGGAAACCGGCAGGCGTCCGGTTTGCATCCGCGCCAGCAATTTACGCGCCTCGTCCGGGCGGCCTGCAATTAGGAAGGCCCGATGCGCCTGGAATTGCAGCGCCGTATAATCCGGCATGGCCTTCATGCCGTCTTCGGCATATTGCAACGCCAGTTCGGCATCATGATCCATGTAGTTTGATCCGATGACCGGGTAAAATCCCCGTTGGCGCCCCAGTTCCAGAAGCTGGCGTATCGCGGTGTCAACCAGATCATCCCGCTGCGCAATGCGAGCCTGCTCGAGCAGATTGTACCAGATATCCATGTCCCGGGGTCGTTCAGCAAGATAGCGCTCAAGCAACCGCACGGATTCGCGATAGCGAAGGTCTGCCACCTCCCGGGCCGCCCGGTACAGGAGGCGATCTGTGTCGTTCGGTGCTGCACGAATGGCGGCTTCGACGTGATCAATGTAGCGTTCCCTGGCATCATCGCCCCAGGCCTGGCTTGCCGGATCCGAGTAGATTGTGTTCGCGGTCATGAGCTCCATATAGGCGAATTCCCAATGCGCGCGGGCGAATTCAGGGTCGGCTGCCACGGCGCGAGAATAGCTCTCCCGCGCTTTGCCCATCAGGGCAGGATTGCTGGTCGTAACCGCGTCGGCAACCAAATCCTTGCCGGCACGATAGGCTTGATAGGCCTCAACGGAGCGGGTTCCGATCTGCGCCATCGCGCGCAGACGATCCGGATCCATGACACTATCCAGCGCGCGTGCGATCTGCACGGCGATATCCTCCTGCAGGGCAATCACGTCATCTGTGGAATGATCAAAGCGATTTGACCAGATTTCGAGTCCGGAATGAGTTTGGGTCAGACGCACAGTGACCCGAATGCGATCATCGCTCATCCGTACCACTCCGTGCAGAATATGGCCGAAACCTGCCGCCTTCCCCGCACTATCACCGTCTGCGCCCGATTCAAGCACACGCTTGACTATACTAGCCCCTGCCACCTGAATATCCGGCGTGCGGGTCAGCGTTGTGAGAATTTCCTCATTGAGCCCCCGAGCCAGCACGTCTGCGGTCTCGTCATCAAACGTCTCGAAGGGCAGCACGATAACAGATTTTGTCTGTACGCTGTCCTGGCTCGCCCTCGTTTCCCGGTCTGCAGATACCAGCGAGCCAACCATCAGGCCCGCTATGATCACAAGCACGCCGAGCGCTGCCAACACCAGAGGCCATTGAAAAGTGGTGACCTTCGCCGGCACCTCGCCCTGAACCGGTGACGACGGCAAGGCTCTTAAACCGGGATCAACTGCGGAGGGTGTGACGTCCTGAAGGTAGCGATAGCCCCGACCATGCTCGGTCGCGATCCATTCGGGTTGTCTTGCATTGTCATTCAGCGCCTGGCGAACTTCCTTGATTGCCGTCGTGAGAACAGAGTCTGATACGGCCTGTTCAGGCCATGCCAGATCAAACAAACGTTCCTTGGGAAGCAACCGTCCTGGTTCAGACATCAACGCGTCCAGAACAGCGATTGCCTTCGCCCCGAGACGCAGAGGCCGCCCGTCCAGCCGAGCACACCTTTCTTCGCGGTCGAGCACGAGCGCAGCACTGATCAAGAATCGCTCGCGGCCCATCCGTTTTCCTCTCTCTTCACGCACCAAAATAGCAGACCAGAATCTTGAGTCGAGTATCAGCTCATCCGGCTGTCTCAGAACTTCCTCAGAATTCGCGCAGCCGGAAACCTGTAACGCCGACACTCTCAAATAACTGAAACATTAGGAAATTTTTCGGGTCGCCAGTGCCCATAAGCACAGCTTGTCAAAACTGGAACTTTTCAGAACTCCCTCAAGATCGCGCCGCCAAAACGTTTCAGTTTCGGTCCGGGGCCGCACTTCGCGGTCCATCAGAAGGAACAATATCATGACCTATTCAAATGAAGGCCTGGTCAGCATACTGGCCGCGATCAGCCTGCTCTATTCAGGCCCGCCCAGAACGAGCGCACACTTGCCGACGTCTGTCCCACCTGTCTGGAATGGCCCGCAAACCTGCCCCGACTATTTGCCTCCGCAAGCATGTACAGAGCCGCCTTATCTGCCTGCTTTCGCCCATTATGACGACTTGATCCGAGGCGCTTGAAATGACTGATTATCACTGGATCGCCCTCGGCCTGTTTACGACATTCGCCATGCTCGACCTGCTGGTTCACGCCCGGAGTTTCCCGGAAGTGACGTTCTGGCGAGCCAAGGGGGCGGCCTTTGCCCTTTTGTACTTTGCAATCGCAACCTTCGCTCCGCTCGCCTGGGACGGCCTTCTCGGCCAGTACCAACTGGTGGATGGATCTTCCTTGCCGCTTTATCTTCAGGTGGTCGCCGGGTTTTTGGTCCTGCAATTTCTCATCTATGTGTGGCACCGGGCGTTGCACCACTCCGATACGCTCTGGCGCTTCTTTCATCAGACGCATCATTCGGCCGAGCGCGTAGATATCTGGGGAGCTTTCTATTTCCATCCCCTTGATATGCTGGGTTGGGCCCTGATTGGCAGTGTCGCCCTTGTACTCGGAATAGGCTTGTCGCCTGACGCCGTCCTCATCATCGTCGTTCTCGCTACATTCTGTTCCATGTTCCAGCACGCCAATCTCAAGACCCCGTATTGGTTGGGGTTCATTGTGACGCGACCGGAAAGCCACTCTGTCCATCATGAACGCGGTGTGCACGGGTTCAACTATGGAGACATTCCTCTATTCGACATGATTTTCGGAACGTTCCGCAATCCGAAAACCTGGTCCGGCAAGGCCGGCTTCTATGAGGGATCATCCGGAAAACTGCTTCAGCTCTTGCTGGGCCGGAAGATCGCCTGACCCGACACCGCTTTTCATCACATTTCACTCAAACTCAGCGCCGCGGCGTTTTATAAAGCTGCGGCGCGCCAAGCCCACTTATTCAGGGAACAGACACTCATGAATACACACACATTCCTCGCTAAACTGGACGGCGCCAGACTGCTGACCGATTCCGGCCTCGAAACCACGCTTGTCTTCGAAGAAGGCCTGGATTTGCCCTGCTTTGCCTCCTACCCCCTCCTTGAAACAGAGTCAGGACAACAGATTCTTCGCGCCTATTATGAACGACATCTCGCCATCGCGGCCAGACATGGGACCGGCTTTCTCCTCGAAGCGCCGACTTGGCGAGCCAGCCGAGACTGGGGAAAACAACTCGGCCACACTCCAACCGACCTTGAGCGCCTGAACAAGGCAGCAATCTCGCTGCTCACGGACATCCGCGAAAAAACTGAAGATGTCTCGCCCATCTTCATCTCCGGAAATCTCGGCCCACGCGGAGATGGATACATCGCCGATCTCGCGATGACAGTTGATGATGCCGAAAGCTTCCACGCTGAACAAATCCGCTGGCTCTCAGGGACAGGGATCGACCTGATCAGCGCGTTCACCATCTGCAGTGTAAACGAAGGCGTCGGCATCATCCAAGCTGCGTCCGGAGCCGGACTTCCCTGCGTGCTATCCTATACAGTCGAAACGGATGGCCGCCTTCCCGATGGCACGCCTCTTGGCGAGGCAATCACGCGATCCGACCTTATGACCGGTTCGGCAGCGGAATACTACATGATCAATTGTGCGCACCCGGCGCATTTCCTTGATGTTATTGACGGAGAGGCTGAGTGGGTGGAGCGTATCAAAGGCATCAGGGCGAATGCGTCTCGTCTCAGTCATGCAGAGCTCGACGAAGCAGAAGAACTCGATCCCGGCAACCCAGTGGAGCTTGGTGATGAGTATGCCGAACTCATGCAAACCCTGCCGGATCTCAGAGTGTTCGGCGGATGTTGCGGGACCGATTCACGACACATAGAGGCCATTGCGAAACGTTGTTGCGGGGCTCGATGACAGCTGGGAAGTAGGAGGCCGAGTAAGAACCGGCAGCACACGCAACATTTTGATCACTAGTTCGACGGCACGGTCGAGAGCCCCCCTCAACGACGAGACGTCGCACCCTCCACCGAGGGCGACGTGTTCAAGAAGCGTGTCGATAAAATCTTCGTTTTCTAAGTATATATGTCAAAATGCGCCGCATAAGCCTGATCGCGCCAGCGATGCCCCTGAAGGTACCATTGCATTTCGCGATCAGAGATCGACGACAAAATTCACGCGCGAAATCTACCCTGTTCCGGAAACGGAGACGCAACCCTTGCGCCAAAGCCTGCGGTGTGCGGGACTTTGCACGGACGCGACGGTACTTTTCTCTGCTTGGGGGTGTGGCTGGCGGAGAGAGAGGGATTCGAACCCTCGGAACCCTTGCGAGTTCACTAGTTTTCGAGACTAGCCTATTCAACCACTCTAGCACCTCTCCGCGGAGCCCGTGGACGGCTGCCTGCACTATATAATATGCGCCCGTCATGCAAGCACCTGAAATCGCCTGAAGATGACATTTGACAGCGCGGCCTGATTGGTGTTTACCCCCCGCTTCGAGCGCGGAACCGGCAACGGCTTCGCGCGCAATTCATTTCGATTAGTATTCCGGAAGGACAGACCCATGTTCGCGGTCATCAAAACAGGCGGCAAGCAATATAAAGTCGCGGAAGGCGATACGATCACCGTCGAAAAACTGGACGCCGAAGCCGGCAAGGACGTAACCTTTGACACCGTGCTCATGCTGGGCAATGGCGACGACGTAACTGTTGGCGCCCCGCTGGTTGACGGCGCAAGCGTGTTCGGTGAAGTCGAGGAGCAGACGCGCGGTGACAAAGTCATCATCCGCAAGAAGCGTCAGCGCCAGACCTATCGCCGCACACAAGGCCACCGCCAGCACCTGACGGTCGTCAAGATCACCGGCATCAGCGCCGACGGCAAGAAACCAGCCAAGAAAGCTGCTGCGAAAAAAGCGGCTCCGAAAGCTGAAGCACCTGCTGCAGAATCTGCTGCACCAGCCGCCAAGCCGGAAGTCGATTCCCGCGGCCGTATCGCCAATCTGGAAGGCAAGCCTGACAATCTGAAAAAGATTTCCGGCGTTGGCCCTGTTCTGGAGAAAAAGCTGCACGAAGCTGGCATCTACTTCTTCTGGCAGGTTGCTGCCCTGAAAGAAGACCAGATCGCTGATCTCGAAGAAGAGATGAGCTTCCCAGGCCGCATCACTCGCGATGAGTGGATCAAGCAGGCCGAAGAATTCGCCAAGGACGCATAAGGGCGCTATAAGCCCTTTATAGAGGATCAGGAGCAAACCATGGCTCATAAGAAATCAGGTGGTTCGTCCCGTAACGGCCGCGACTCAAACCCGAAGTATCTTGGCGTCAAGAAATTTGGCGGCGAGCACGTCATTCCGGGCAACATCATCGTGCGTCAGCGCGGCACCCAGAAATGGCCAGGCCGCGGCGTCGGCATGGGCCGTGACCACACCCTCTTTGCCCTCTCCGAAGGCAAGGTTGAGTTTACGCGCAAGGCGGGCGGCCGTCTCTACGTAAACATTGTACCGGTCGCAGACGCAGCAGAATAGCGGCTGACAGCGCGGCCGCGGGAACGTGGCCGGATCGCTTCAGACGATCAGTTTCCAAGGGGAGGCAGGCCACTGCCTCCCCTTTGTTTTGTCTCCCCTGCAACTGCCCCGGAAGGGCACGCACCATGTGTGAAATGATTGAGACAGACAGACTGGTTCTTCGGCGCCTGACCCTTTCAGACGCGCCGCGCATCACCGAATGCATTGCCGACCCGCGCATCTATCGCATGGTCGCGAGCATCGTGCCGGATCAGAGCGTGGAGCGTACTCAGGAATGGATCGCCACGCATGAGGCCGGAGCGGCCCGGGATACAAACCACATCTTCGCCCTGCAAAAGGGCAAGGACCTGGTCGGGGTGATCGGCGCAGACCGCCCTGGCGTGGGCCTGGCGTTTGACATCGGCTATTGGCTCGCCCCCTCTGAGTGGGGCACCGGCCTGATGACCGAAGCGGCACATGCCGTGAAGAGCTGGCTGATGGGGCGCGGCGAACGCGCGTTCACCTCAGGCCACTTTGCCGACAATCCGGCATCAGGGCGCGTTCTGAAAAAGATCGGATTTCTGCCTTCCGGACGTGGTAGAGTGTTCAGTCTCGGTCGGGGCGAAGCTTCAGATCACATCAACATGTCCTACATCGATTGAAAGCTGGATAGTACGTCATGAAATTCCTCGATCAGGCCAAAGTCTTTATCCAGTCGGGCACCGGCGGGTCTGGCTGTGTCTCGTTTAGGCGCGAGAAGTACATTGAGTATGGCGGTCCCAACGGCGGCGATGGCGGACGCGGCGGCGACGTCTGGGCCGAGGCCGTTGAGGGCCTGAACACGCTGATCGACTATCGCTACAAACAGCATTTCAAGGCCAAACGCGGCGGCCATGGCATGGGCAAGGATCGCACAGGCGCGGGCGGCGACGATGTCGTGCTGAAACTGCCGGTCGGCACGCAGATCTTCGAAGAAGATCAGGAAACGCTGGTCGCAGACCTGACCGAAGTCGGTCAGCGCGTACTGCTGGCGGTCGGCGGCAATGGCGGCTGGGGCAATACGCGCTTCAAGACGTCCACTAACCAGGCCCCTCGCCGCGCCAATCCGGGCGAACCGGGCGAGGAACGCTGGATCTGGCTGCGCCTGAAACTGATTGCCGATGCCGGCCTGCTGGGCCTGCCCAATGCCGGCAAATCGACCTTCCTGAGCGTCGTGACGGCCGCGACGCCGAAAATCGCAGACTATCCCTTCACCACGCTGAACCCCGGCCTCGGCGTTGTGGATCTGGGCCCCGGCAGCCGATTCGTGATGGCGGACATTCCCGGCCTCATCGAGGGCGCCGCAGATGGCGCAGGGCTGGGCCACCGCTTCCTCGGGCATGTCGAACGCTGCAAGGTGCTGCTGCACCTGATCGACTGCACGCAGGACGACGTCGCGGGCGCCTACACGACGATTCGCAACGAGTTGGAGGCGTATAGCCCTGAACTGGCCGAACGGCCTGAAGTCGTCGCGCTGAACAAGATTGACGCGCTGCTGCCAGAACAGGTCGACGAACAGGTTGCGCAGCTGAAAACAGTTTATGGCGGCGAGCCGCTTCGCATTTCAGGCGTCACAGGTGCCGGCGTGAAAAAGGCGCTGTCCGAAATCTCACGCCACCTAGGCATCATCGCCGCTGAAGAAGACGATGACGAAGAGGCCGAATGGTCGCCGCTCTAGTGGTGATGGTGGTGCGGTTCTGTATTGAAGCGCCCGCACTTGCCACACTTCACGACAACGCCGTGCGCATCATGATGAGCCACGTTGACCAGCAGCTTCGTCTTGCACGAGCCACAGCGATAGGTTTCGTCACCGCCGCCTTCGCGCGCGGGCGATCCGGCCGTGTGCTCCAGAACATCGGCGCCTTGCGCCTGGGCAGGTGTCAGCAGGATCATGTCGAATTGGGGCATGGCGAAAACCTCTTCTTTTCATCTGTCGTGACGGCGAAAGCCGTTGATTGTCAACGACTTCATTTTCGCTTCCGGCATTTGCCGCAGCAGTGTATCGCTCCGCTTCATGACTGACACGCCCTTCTCTTCAGCGAAACGCATCGTGGTGAAAACCGGCTCTGCCCTTGTGGCGGAAAACGGCAAGCCGCGCCATGAGTGGCTTGAGAAGCTGGCGTCGGACATTGTCGCCCTGCGTCGCCGCGGGTTGCAGATCGTGCTCGTTTCGTCAGGGGCTGTCGCCCTGGGTCGCCAGAGTGTTGCCGGATCTGTCGCCAATCGTCTCGACCAGAAACAGGCTGCAGCCGCCATCGGGCAGCTTCGCCTGATGTCAGCCATCGCCAGCGCGTTTGATCCGCATGACGTAACCATCGGCCAGGCCCTGCTCACGCTCAGCGACACAGAGATCCGCCGCCGCTGGCTGAACGCCCGTGCGACGCTGGAGACCTTGCTGGAATCCGGGACGGTTCCGGTGATCAACGAGAACGACACGGTCGCGACGGACGAGATCCGCTATGGCGACAATGATCGACTCGCCGCGCGCGTGGCCCAGATGATGGGCGCAGACGTATTGGTGCTGCTGTCAGACATAGACGGCCTCTACACCGCTGACCCACGCAGCCATCCTGAGGCGACGCATATTCCCCATCTTGCCGAGCTGACAGCGGAGCATGACGCCATGGCGACGGGCGCGAATGCCGATGCGGGGGTTGGCTCCGGCGGCATGGCGACCAAGCTGGCCGCAGCGCGCATCGCCCATGCGGCAGGCTGTTCAACCCTCATCACACTCGGCAATCGGGACCATCCCCTGCTCTCAATCGAGGACGGCGCGCGCGCCACGCTGATTTCGGCGGCAACCACACCGGCCAGTGCGCGGGCGGCCTGGCTCGCCGGGCATCTCACCCCAGAGGGCGCAATCACGCTGGACGAAGGCGCGGCCAAGGCCCTGCGCGGCGGGGCGAGCCTCCTGGCCGTGGGCATCACGGGCGTTACCGGCAATTTCGAACGCGGCGCGGCGGTGGCCCTGAACGCACCATCCGGCAAGATGGTCGGCAAGGGCGTCACAGCCTATGGCTCAGCCGAGATCACCCGCGTCATCGGCCGCCAGAGCGATGAGGTCGAGGCAATCCTCGGCTATCGCGGCCGCCCGGCCATTGTCCACCGGGACGATATGGTTCTGGTTCGCTGAACAGCCATGACACAGACTGTTCGCGCCGCCACACAGGAAGACGTAGCCGCGCTGACCGCGCTGGAACTGGCGTTTCCGGAAGAAGACCGCTTCTCCCGGCGCACCTGGCAGCGGCTCTTGCGCGGAAATTCAGCCATCCTCGTATCCGACGGAGAAGCGGGGCTTGCCGGCGCGCTTGTCCTCCTGTTCCGGCGAACCAGCCGCATTGCAAGAATCTATTCGATATCCGTCGCAGAAGCCGCGCGGGGAACGGGCTTGTCCGACAAATTGCTGTCCGAAAGCGAAGCCATTTCAAGGCAACGCGGCTGTGTTGCGATCAGGCTCGAAGTGCGCGAAACAAATTCGCGTGCAAAGCGTCTTTACGAACGCCATGATTATCGCGTAATGGCGCGCGCCGCGGGCTATTACCCGGACGGGGAAACCGCACTTAGAATGGAGAAGCCGCTGACGGGCTTCTCGAGAGAGGATCAATGACCGATTGGGTCGTACTCGTCGAATCCGCCAACGACATCTCGCAGGCCGAAACGCCTCACAAGGTGCTCAAGGTTGCGGACTATATTACCAAGCCCGCCCTGTTCAGCGGACGGCGGCCCTATATCCTGAACCTCTGTCGTTCCTACGGCTATCAATCCGAAGGCTATTACGCCTCCCTGCTCGCTGAAGCGCGTGGCCATCGGGTCAGCCCCAGCGTACAGACCATGGTGGAGCTGTCAGCCAAGGGCCTGTACAAGCACGCCCTGCCCGATCTTGGCGAGCGTCTGCGTGAAGCCATTTCGAAAGGCGCGCCGGAACAGGAAAGCCTCTTCGTGGCCTTCTCCAAGCCGGACACGCCCGGCTATGAGCGCCTTGCCCGCGAAGTTTCCGACTGGTTCCGCGTGCCCGCACTGGAGGTCGAGTTCGACCCGAAATCCCCGCATGGAATTGGCCGTGTCCGGATGGTGCCGCCGCACAAGCTGAAAGGCGCGCGCCGAGACTTTTTCCTTGAGGCGATGAGCACCTATACGAGCGGCCGGATCAGTGAGCCGAAAACGAAGGCGCCTGCCAAATGGGCACTCGCCGTATTGGTCGATCCTCAAGAGAAGACAGCCCCCTCCAAACCCTCTTCCATCAAACGGCTGGCCGACGTTGCCGCGAAGATGGGCGTTGAGGTCGAGACGATCGAGCCGTCTGACCTGACGAGCCTCGCCGAATTCGACGCGCTGTTCATTCGGGCAACGACCCAGATCGACAATTACACCTACAAATTCGCACGTCGCGCCGAGCAGGAAGGCATGCCCGTCATCGACGACACGCAATCCATGATCCGCTGCACGAACAAGGTGTTCCTGAAGGAAATCCTGGAAAAGGCCGGCCTGCCCATTCCGAGGACGGAGATCCTTGACGAGAAATCAGACCTGGCCGCCGTATTCGAAACGCTGGGCAATCCGGTTGTCCTGAAAACACCGGACGGGTCATTCGGCACGAACATGGTCAAGGCCCGGTCGTTGGAAGAACTGCGCGCCGGGGCGAAACAGATGTTCAAGGAAACCGCGCTGATCATCGCGCAGGAATTCGTGCCCACCAAGTTCGACTGGCGCATCGGCGTGCTGAATGGAGAGCCGCTCTATGCCTGCCAATACCGCATGGCGCGCGGACACTGGCAGATCGTGAAACACGGACCGGATGGCAAGACGACCGAGGGCGGGTTCGCGACCTTCCCGGTGGAAGATGCGCCGCCGGAAGTGGTGGACGCCGCTGTGCGCGGGGCGCGCCTGATAGGCGATGGCTTGTATGGCGTGGATTTGAAGGAAACCGACAAGGGCGTCGTGATCATCGAGATCAATGACAACCCCTCCATCGATCATGATGTCGAGGGTGCCGTGCTCAAGGATGAACTCTGGCGGCGGATCATTTCCTGGTTCTCCACGCGCCTGGAACAGCGCATGGGCCGCGTCACCTGATATCTAGAAGCGGAAGGCACCAGATTTAAGAGAGTCGTACCGATCCTGAGTGAACGGCACATATTGCCGGCGCTCGGGATGATACATCCAGATCGGATCGTCGACGAGATCGGGATTGAAGCCCTCTTTCATCAGCTCGACCTTGCGGAATTTCAGCGTGCCCGTTGTCTCGGCTTCGCGCTGGATCCGCAGGAAGATCGGAATGGCATAGGCCGGCAAGCTGTTGGACAGATTATAGTGCAGGCTCTCGAAATCGACATCGCCATTCAGCGTAATGGCCGCCATGCCTGCCTTGCCTTCCGTACCGGGAATTTCGACACCATAGACATTGGCGGTGGCAATCCCGTCTACGCGTGACAGGGCGTTGCTGACTTCACTGGTGGAGACGTTCTCGCCTTTCCAGCGGAACGTGTCGCCGGTGCGATCCACGAAATAGACATAGCCGTCTTCGTCCTTGCGCATGAGGTCTCCCGTTCTGAACCAGCGGTCGCCCTGCTCGAATACGTTGCGCAGGATTTTCTTTTCGGTTGCCTTGGGGTCGTGATAACCGGCGAATTCGAATTCCTCGTCGGACATGCGGCCAAGCATTTCGCCCACTTCGTTCGCCGCCGCACGGATCACGTATCCGTCTTCGCCGCGGATCACGTCTTCTGTTTCAAGGTCGTATTTGACGAACTCTACATGATCAAACCGCGCCTTCAGCCATTTGGGAATGCGGCCCACAGCGCCGACCGTTCCGTCAATGCTCATGAGGTTCACGTTACCATCTGTGGCGCCGTAGAACTCAACCAGATTGGTGATGTTGAACCGTTCACGGAACTCCGTCCAGATTTCGGCGCGCAGGCCATTTCCAAAGCCTGTACGCAGGCGGTGCTGGCGCTCTTTTGGATGAACAGGCTGGTTCAGCAGGTAGCGGCACAGCTCGCCGATATAAACGATAGAGGTCGCGCCTTCGTCTACGACATCGTCCCAGAAAGCACTGGCGGAAAACTTCCGACGCAGGATGACGCTCGCGCCGGTCATCAGCGCCTGACCGATCCCGCAGGCGCCGCCCGTCGCATGGTACAGCGGCAGCGTGATGTAAACGCGGTCACGCGGCCCGGTATAGCAAGGCGCAATGAAGGTCCGCATCATGATCTGAAGGCGGGAATTTGTGATCTTGGTTGCCTTAGGCAGGCCGGTGGTTCCGGAGGTGTAGATGAAGAGGCAATCATCCTTGCCGCGCAGATGTGCGCGCAGGTCACGTGATGGTCTCTCGGCTGACAGGCCCGGCAGCATCGCCGCAATGTCCTCGCCATGATCGCCGCCCCAGGTCCAGACCTTCGGCGGACCATCCATAGTGGCGGATGCATCAAGCACCGCCTTGTCGCGCAAAGAACAGGCGATGATGTGGCTGGCTTCTGAAATGGTCAGGCAGTGGCGCAACGCCTCCCCGTCCAGATGCGTGTTGATCAGCGCCGTGACGACCCCGACTTTCGCAAGACCCACCCAGATCGCGACATAGTCCGGGCAATTCTCCATGCAGAGCGCGACACGGTCACCCGCTTTAAGATTGTGCGCCAGCGCCCAGTGCGCAATGCGGTTCGCCTGCGCATCAAACTCGGCATAGGTCGTCAGCCCGCCTTCAAAGCGGAAGGCGACATTGTCGGCAAACTTGTCCGCGCTGCTTTCGAAATCGTCTGCAACGAGTTGCTCCGTCTCGGGTGTCACATCGCCAATCAGCTTGTGCATCCTGTACGCCATGCGCAGGAAATCGAGATCCCGCTTCATTTGCGAGAAGGAATCGTGAAACGGCACGGCGGTGCGGAGTGAGGCAGCATTAACCATAATACTCGCCAATACCTGAATGTGGTGAACATGTAGTGACCAGAAAGGTCAAAATTCGAATGGACGCGCGCACTTGCACAGTTTGCATCCATTCCTGCCTCTGCTAGCTCCATCCAACACAATCTGGAGACCCTCGCATGGCAGACCCCGTCGGAGACCTTCTGGCCCTTTTGGACATCGAACGCCTGGAACTGGACCTGTTCCGGGGCCAGAGCCCTGATGAGCGGGCCAGCCAGCGCGTATTCGGCGGTCAGGTGATCGCGCAGTCACTGGTGGCGGCCTATCGCACCGTTCCGGATGACCGCACCTGCCACTCGCTGCATGCCTATTTCATCCGGCCGGGCGATCCGACCGTGCCGATCATCTATCAGGTCGATCATTCGCGCGACGGCGGCAGCTTCACCACGCGGCGTGTGGTGGCGATCCAGCATGGCAAGCAGATCTTCAACATGGCCGCCAGCTTCCAGACCGACGAAGACAGCTGGGAACATCAGCACAAGATGCCAGACGTACAAGGCCCCGAAGGCCTGCCAGAGCTGCGCGAGCGCCGCATGCAGATTCTCGACAAGGTGCCGGAATCCATTCGGGAGGATTTCACCCGCGAGCGCGACATCGAGATCCGCGATGTGGACCCGCTGGACCTGATTCACCCGGAAATCGCGGATGATCGTCACAATCTGTGGTTCCGCGTCAGCCGCCCGATTGATGTGCCGCCTGCCCTGCACCACTGCCTGCTGGCCTATGCGTCTGACATGAGCCTGCTCAGCTCCAGTTATCGCCCGCACGGCATCACCTGGCTGAACCACAAGGAATTGATGTCAGCCAGCCTCGATCACGCCATGTGGCTGCATGCGCCCATCAAGTTCGATGAATGGCACCTTTATTCCATGGACAGCCCTTTCGCCGGCAAGGGCCGCGGACTGAACCGCGGAATGATCTATAATATGGCCGGAGACCTCGTCGCGAGTGTTGCACAGGAAGGTCTGGTGCGACGCTTGCGCACAAAAGACTGAATTCACAGCCGAAAGGGGCTTGCGCCATAGCGCGACCCCATTATTACGGGAGTCCGGAGCGTAGCGCAGCCTGGTAGCGCATCTGGTTTGGGACCAGAGGGTCGGAGGTTCGAATCCTCTCGCTCCGACCATTCACTTTCGCAGCGGTGAGGTCGATCAATGCAAGCGCGTATCTACAAGCCCGCAAAAAGCGCGATGACCTCAGGACGCGGCAAGACCAAAGCCTGGATCCTGGAATTCGTGAAGAATGACGCGAAACGCTTTGCCGATCCGGTCATGGGCTGGACCAGCATCGACGACACGTCCGGCCAGGTCCGTCTGTCCTTTGACACACAGGAACAGGCCATCGAATACGCCAAGAGCGAAGGCCTCACCTTCACTGTCACGCCCTCTGAGGAGCGGAAACGGCTTGTAAAGTCCTACAGCGCTAATTTCGACGCAAATCGCAAGCAGCCCTGGACACACTAGGGTGCCCGCCGGCGGCGTTCCGGCCCCGTAGCTCAGCTGGATAGAGCACCCGACTTCTAATCGGACGGTCGCAGGTTCGAATCCTGCCGGGGTCGCCATTGCCGTTTTGGCGCGAACCCCAACCGTCTCATTCGGGACGTGGGATGCACTCGCCCTTCTCGTAGCGGTCTTTCATGCGGCCCTTCTGGAGGCGCAGGTGACCCAGGACATCCTCGCCAAAATCAAATGGAATTAGGATCCGCGCCACGACCGGGGAAACGATTGTCACCTTGCGGGAAATGAAAGGAGGCTGGGTCACTTCGCGGTCCCCGAAACTGATCTCCAGCTTTTCGCCGCGCACCGGCTCCGGGTCCTGCTCATAGAGGTAAAAACGGGAATCCATGGTGCAGCGCCACTCCGTCTGCTTGCCGCCATATGCGGTCTCGACGGTTCGCGCGACAGGTGTCTCGAGATCCCAAACGCCTCCCGAAAACGTGCCGCAGGCCTTCAACTGATCGTCTGCGCCGGGGTAGTCGTAAAATGCCACGACGATCGATTCCTTTGCATTCTCCCCGTTCAGGTCTCCGCGATACTCCAACCAGATCGAACTCGCCGGCGGCGCTGCAGCCACGTCCGCGTCCAAGAATGTCAGCTTCTTGTCCGTAAAGAGGGTGAACTGTTGCAGCGTCACGTGCCCGTTCGAATCCTCGAAATAGCCTGCCCGGATCTGGTGCGTATCCCCCATCACTCCGGCTTCACAGAACGGGATGTCACCCTGCTGCGCAAACGCCATTGGCGACGCAGCACACAGCAACGTCGCCAAAATTCCGTGAATTCGTTTCAACACTGCGTCCCCAATCAGCCTTGTGTCGTTTGGAAGTATATTCGTCAGCTAACCTGCGCGCTGTCGAGGTCCTTGGTCAATTGTTCCTTCAGATCGCGCTTCACGAATTTGCCGCTGGCATTGCGTGGCAGTGCGGTGAGGAACCAGACATAACGCGGCACCTTGTGCTTCGCCATGATGCCAGCGCAATGCTCGCGCAGCGCGTCGGCGGAAACGTCTTCGCCCGGCTTCAGCACAATGGCGACGCCCACTTCCTCGCCCAGACGGTCATCCGGCACACCAAACACGCTACACTCCGCGACAGACGGATGGCGATAGACGGCGGCTTCGACCTCGGCGCAGTACACATTCTCGCCGCCGCGCAGCACCATGTCCTTCTTCCGGTCGACGATGAAGATGAAGCCATCTTCGTCGATACGCGCAATGTCGCCCGTGTGCAGCCAGCCATCAGTAATGGATTCAGCGGTCGCTTCCGGACGATTGATATAGCCCTTGATGACGGAAGAGCCTTTCACCCAAAGCTCACCGACTTGGCCTTGTGGCAGCGTCTCGCCAAGCTCATTCACGCATTTGGCCTCGAAGTTCGGCATGGCCGGGCCGGCGCTGTCCGGCTTGTCGATGAAGAAGTCCGCCGACACCGACGTGATGATTCCGCACGTCTCGGTCATGCCATAGCCGGTGTTGGGCCGGGCCGTCGCAACCGACGCATCGATCTTGTGGACCAGGTCTGGTGGCAATTGTGCGCCGCCGCCGCCAAGCGACTGCAGGCTGGACGTATCCGTTGTGGCGAAGTTCGGATGATTGATCAGTTCCCGCGCCATGATCGGCACGCCGCTCAGCGCAGTCACTTTCTCTGTTTCCAGCAGCTTCAACGCTTCGCCGGCATCCCAGCGATACATCAGCACGATCTTCCCGCCTGCCGCGGTGATAAGGTAGGCAGCGCAATTGTTTGCCGTGACATGGAACAAGGGCGTCGTGATCAGGCCCACCGGGATCGGCGCTTCTTCCGGGGGTGGCGGCAGTTCGCCGGTCGCGCGCGCCGTGGCGAGTGTCGTCGACGCGCCAGAGAACGCCATGTTCAGCAGGTTCGAGACACAGCCCCGATGTGTCAGCTGCGCCCCTTTCGGGAAACCGGTCGTGCCGGACGTATAGAAGATGCAGGCGTCGGAATCCGGGTCCACGCTCACCTGCGGCAGGTCACCGCCATGCGCAAGCACGTCTGCCCACGGGATGACCGGCGCGGGAGCATCGGGTGCGCGGATGCCGACCACTTTCATCCGATCGGTCACGCCGTCGATAGACAGGGCCCGCTCGAGGCGCTCTGAGTCCGCAAAGAGGATTTTGGGTTCAGAATCCTTCAGGGCGTAGTCCATTTCCTCAGGTGTCCACCAGGCGTTCATGCCGACAACGACAACGCCAGTCGACACACAGGCCCAGTAGAGCAGCATCCATTCCGGATAGTTGCGCATGGCGATCGCCACGCGGTCGCCCGTCTTCACGCCCTGCTCCGCCATCCACGCCGCGGCAGACGCCACATCGCGGTGTGCCTCTGCATAGGTCCAGCGCTCATCCTGGTAGACCAGATAGTCCCGCTCGGGGAATTGCAGTGTCGACAGCCAGACTTCCCGCACACTGGGCGGGGCGTTCTTGTAGACGCGGAGCCGGTTGCCCAGAACCTCCGCCTCGACGATCTCGAATTCGCCGCCGGGGCCAGTCAGTTCTTCCCGTGCTTTCAGGAGTTCGGTGTAGTGCATGTTTCCTCCGGAATGTTTTGACCGATCATACACATTGTCGTTGCGTCACAAAGCCCGGACGCAGGGGCAAGATATGCCCGAATTACCTGAACTTTCCTCACCTTAAGGCATGTTTGTGACACCAACTCAGGTATTGTGGTTCAGAGCGGGCGTTTCTTGCAACAGACAGCCTTTAACACGCCTTTGAGGCACCGCTTGCAGCACCCCGACTCTTGCCTAACCCGCGGCGCGGGTCTGACCGGCATGTAGCGCGCAGATCAGGGTGAACAGGCGACGGGCCGTGGAGAAGTCGACGTCGATCTTGCCTTCAAGGCGTTCGGCGAGGAGTTCGGACCCCTCATTGTGAATGCCGCGACGGGCCATATCTATGGCTTCGATCTGGTGAGGCGATTGTGTCCGGATTGCGTCGTAATAGCTGTCGCAGATCATGAAATAATCGCGGATCACGCCCCGGAACGGGCCAAGCGACAGAATGAAGGTATGCACCTCCTCGCCCGCTTCATTGCGGATGGCGAAGACGAGCCGACGCTCGGCCTTGGAGAGGTTCAGTTGGTATGGCCCCTCATCCTTGTCGATTACCTTGAACTGATTGTCTTCCAACAGGTCAAAGATGGCGACGCGGCGCTCATGCTCAGCGTCCGGGCCGGAGGCGCCCAGGGTCTCATCGTCGATATCGACACCGATGAGCCGATCCGAACTCATCCGTCCGCATCCCTGTTGGTTCGGATGGAGATAGAGCGCGCATGCGCAGGCAACCGCTCAGCCTCGGCAAGGCGCAAGGCGGCTGGCGCAATCGCAGCAAAGCCCTGTGGCCCGGCGCGCTGTACACTCATCCGCTTCAGGAAGTCGTAAAGCCCCAGGCCGGACGAGAACCGCGCGGCGCGACTGGTCGGCAAGACATGGTTCGATCCGGTGACATAATCGCCCAGCGCTTCCGGCGTGTGGTGACCGAGGAACACCGCCCCTGCATGGCGGACCAGCGGGAGAAGCGCGTCCGGATCCTCAATGCAAAGCTCAAGGTGCTCGGCGGCGATCCGGTTCGCAATGCTTGCTGCAGCGTTCAGATCAGGCGCGACAACGATGGCCCCATTATTGGTCCAGCTTTCGCGCGCACGCTCACCTGTGGCGAGGGAATTCAACTGGTTTTCCACAGCCTTTTCCACAGAATCCCCCACAGCCTCATCCACAACAATGAGAATGGATTGGCTGCTCGGATCATGCTCTGCCTGAGAGAGCAGGTCTGCGGCCACCCAGTCCGGGTTTGCCGTGTGGTCTGCGATGACCAGAATCTCTGACGGTCCGGCAATCGTGTCGATGCCGACCCGGCCGAAAACCTGGCGCTTGGCTTCGGCGACAAACGCATTTCCGGGCCCAACAATCTTGTCGACTGGCGCAAGATTGGACGTGCCATAGGCCAGTGCCGCCACGGCCTGCGCGCCGCCCATCGGGTAAAACTCTTCAACGCCCGCCTTCAGCGCGGCATAGGCGACGGCGGGCGACAATTCCCCCTTCGGCGCTGGCGCCACCATCACGATGCGATCCACACCGGCGATCTTGGCTGGCACGACGTTCATCAGCACGGAGGACGGATAACTGGCCCGCCCGCCCGGCACATAAACGCCAACGCTTTCCAGCGCGGTCCAGCGCCAACCGAGTTCAACCCCGGCATCATCGGTGAATTGGTGATCGTTCGGGCGCTGGGCCGAATGATAGGCAGCGATGCGGTCATGCGCGAAATCGATCGCGTCACGCAGGTCCTGCGGGCAGTCAGCCGCCAGCGCGTGCAGATCCACATTGTCTGATTTCAGCGTGGAGGGATCCAGCTGCAAGCCGTCGAACTTCGCAGTATATTCCGCGACAGCTTCGCCGCCGCGCTTGCGCACGTCCGCAATGATATCCGCCACGATTGCCGCCACATCGGCGCCTGTCCCACGTTCCTGTTCCAGGAATTGGGCAAACTCGCCGTTGAAGGCATCAGTGGAGGCGAAAAACCTGCGGACCATCTCTATCTCCGGCGCCGCTCATGATTGGGCAGGCGGCGCGTCGGCCACACATAGTCACTGTCGAGCAGGGTTGCATCCAGAACTTCAACGTCCAGCACGATTTCCCCGTCGCCAGCGAACAACAGCGTGACCTTCCCGCCCGGGGGTTCATCCGCCGGGGTAAAGCTGACCTGAAGCAGCGACAGGATCATTTCCGGATCGACCTTGGTAACCGCGCGGGTTTTCACGCCCATCACGCCATCAAACGCCAACAGCGAGCGCACGCGCTCACCGTCGCCGCGTTTCGCGCCAGCTTCCCAGCGGAAGCGGTTGATCTCCAATGTGAAGCGATTGCGCCGGGACTCGTATTTCAGGTTTCCGGCCTTCACGACGCTGTCCTGAATGGCGGCCGAAATGACTTCCAGATCCTCCGCTGTCTCAGCGAGGAGTCGAAGTGAAGTTTGGTCGGCCATCAGCGCCCCTTGATCAGTTCTCAGTCTTCGTCCTCGGACCGGCGCTCAATGCTCGCCCCGCAGGCGTTAAGTTTCTCTTCCAGTCGCTCAAATCCGCGATCCAGATGATAAATACGGTTCACCACAGTCTCCCCCTCTGCGGCAAGCCCCGCAATCACGAGTGAGACTGAAGCACGCAGATCCGTTGCCATGACGGGCGCAGCGGTCAATTGCGGAACACCTTTCACGACAGCTTCCTGCCCCCGTACAGTTATGTCGGCGCCGAGGCGTGACAATTCCGGCGCATGCATGAAGCGGTTCTCGAAAATTGTCTCGCGGATGATGCTTGTGCCGTCAGCGAGGCTCATCAAGGCCATGAATTGCGCCTGCAGATCGGTCGGGAAACCGGGGTGCGGCTGGGTCGACACGCTGACGGATTTGAGACGCGATCCGTTGCGTACGATGCGCAACGTGCCGGCCTCTTCATCCGCCTCGACCGTCACGCCTGCTTCGCGCAATTTCGCATTCATCGCACCGAGCGCAGCAACCGGCGCGCCCTCAAGCGTGACATCCCCGCCGGCAGCCGCGGCTGCCATCGCAAACGTGCCCGCCTCGATCCGGTCCGGCATCACAGCATGAGTGGTGCCGCCGAGCGTCTCAACGCCTTCGATACGGATCTTGGAGGTGCCAGCCCCCGTAATCTTCGCACCCATCGAGTTGAGACAGTTCGCCAGGTCTTCAATCTCCGGCTCGCGGGCCGCGTTTTCCAGGACCGTCACGCCCTGCGCCAAGGTCGCGGTCAGCATGGCATGCTCGGTCGCGCCAACGCTCGGCATGGCAAAATTGATATGCGCGCCTTTGAGGCCGTGAATCGCCGCCGCCTTCACATAGCCCTGCTCGACACGCAGGTCCGCGCCCATCGCTTCCAGTGCCTGAAGATGCAGGTCTACGGGGCGCGCACCGATCGCGCAGCCGCCGGGCAGCGACACTGTGGCGTGACCAGACCGCGCGATAAGCGGGCCAAGCACGTTGAAACTCGCCCGCATCTTGCGGACCTGATCATAGGGCGCGATCGTGCTTTTCAGCTCGGCAGCATTTAGGTGGCAGGTCGACTCGCCCTTCGGCCAGTACACTTCCACGCCCAGCGTCTCCAGCAGCTGCGCGAGGAAGCGCGTATCCGCGAGGTTTGGCATATTGGTGAGCGTGATTGGCTGATCCGTCAGCAGGCACGCAACCATGAGCTTCAGGGCGGAGTTCTTCGCGCCGGAAACCGGAATGCGGCCGTTCAGCTGAGCGCCGCCCTTGATGTGCAATTTATCCATGACTTGCCCTTATACAGCGCTTCGCGGCTTTGGAAGGGCCTGAATGTGGCATCTGCTGCACAGAGTTTATCCAAATATTACCGGCAGTTGTTTCAGGCCGCGCAGGCCGGAACGCGGGATCCATTTCAACCTGTCTGGATCCACGCCCAGCGTCAGGCCCGGCCATCCGTCCAGAAGGCAATCAAACGCGGCCTGCGCCTCTGCCCGCGCCAGATGCAGGCCAAGACAGATATGCGGGCCGCCGCCCCATCCCATGTGGCGGTTCGGACGGCGCGTCAGGTCCAGCGCCAAAGGGTCTTCAAAAACGCGCGGATCGAAATTTGCTGCGGCCAGCATCCCCACCAGCTTGTCACCCTGTTTCAATTCCAGGCCGTGAAACTGCGTATCGTCGCGCGCGTAGCGCGGCTTGGTCATCTGGACCGGCGCGCAATACCGCACGAGTTCATCCACGGCGATGCCGCGTGCATCCTCATCCATCGCGCGATACGAATCCGCCGCGCCCGGCGTTGTCAGCAAAGTATACAGCCCGGTCGAGATGAGATGCTTTGTCGTTTCATGCCCAGCGATGAAGAGCACAAACACCATCGCGACCAGTTCGTCGTCGCTCATGCGCTCGCCGTCTGCCTCTGCATGAACCAGTTCCGTCACCAGTCCCGGCCGCGGCTCCCGGCGCACTCGCTCGAATTCTTCTTCCAGCATGCGCTGGACCGGGCCGAGCAAGAGCAGCCCGCGCATCACGTTGAAGATGTTCGCAGTCGCTGTAAGGCCCTGAAGCAGGGAATCCAGCCGCGCGCGGAGGTCGCCGGAAAACCCCAGAAGGTCATAGATGACGATCAGGGGCAGCTGTCGGCAAAGGCCCTCCACGACATCCGCCTGCCCGGATTTGACCATGTCCTGCACCAGCTCGTCACATGCTTCGCGGATCCGGGGTTTCAATTCGTCGATGGAGACGCGGCGAAACGGCTGGTCCACCAATCGACGAAGCCGTCGGTGATCCGGATCGTCGAGTGACAACAGATTGTTCGACAGGCGCTTCAGGGATTTCGGCAGGAATTTGATGCCGAAGGGCGAGTCCGCCCCGGCATTGCGCGCATCGACCGCAAAGCGGCCAGCATCCTTCAGGAACTCCTGACACTCCGCATGGCCCAGCACCAGCGTGCAGCGTCCCAGAAAGGGCAGCTTCTGGGTAACGAACAAGCTTTCGCGTTGCGCAGACGCCAGGAACTCCTGCGGTGCGCGCAGATAGGCCTGCGAAGTGAGCGGCAGGCTCACCCCTGCTCACCGCTGTCTGGCTTGGTCGCCGGCGGTGCCTTCACCTTTCGCGTCGCAGCCTTTCGGCGACGCAGATTGGCCCTCAACGCCTCTGCACGGCGTGCGGCTTTTTCCTGTTCATTCGGCTTGTCTGTCATGTGAGGTGCTTTTCGCGGCAAAACGGTCTTTTCATGTCTGCCAGCATAAGCTAAAGCCCGCTTTCCATTCCTGCAATGTGCCGCGGTAGCTCAGTGGTAGAGCGCATCATTGGTAATGATGAGGCCGGGAGTTCAATTCTCCCTCGCGGCACCAGCTCTCCAACAATATTTGCAACAGGTTCCGCCATTTCACAGGCCCCTTGCGGCTGTGGACTATGTGCAGGATCGTGCAGAACAGTTCAGAAACGTTCAAACAGAAACGGGCAATATCTGGGCGTTTTGTTCACTAAAGGTGCTCGCTGCGCACGGGCACTCCTGTCGCCTACCGTCCAGCTGAATGGTGAGGTGCCGGCGGCTTGCCCTGCCATTTGGGCATCCGTTCCGCGCAATGACGCGCGATCGCCGACCTGCCCTCATCGGCTTCCAGCGGGTTCTTTGATCTGGCCTGATCGAAATACCGTTTCGGGCAGGTGGCCAGCGCCACCGAAAGGTCGTGTGCAAAGTCGGTCATGCGGCTGAATCGCTCGTCCTGATTACAGGTTGCGAAAAATCACTAGGATTTGGCCTCTTGCCACAGCGCCCGATAGACCGCTGCCTGAACCGCATAGCTGACATCTCGGTGCCCCTTCTCCCATGAGCTGACTTCACTCGGCGCATATGGACGTTCCTGACCGAGCTGCTCGGCCAGCCAGGCACCGAACTCCGCCTGCTTCATCTCTTTAGCCTTCCGGAAGGCGCGAAGTTCGTCACCAGTCATCATGGAAACACACTATTAATGTTTAGCGTGGCGCGCAAGTCTTTGTTTTCTTTACTCTCTGATCCCGGCAAAAGAAAATTTATCATAACGCTAAAGTTTTCTCTTGTATTTTATTTAGCATGGCGCTATATTTTAACCATCGGAAGAGGAGATGACGATGACCGATAGCAAGACCGCCGAGCACCAGCCGGATCACGAACACGAAAAAGAGGCCCCCAAGTATTTCGGCCGCAAGTGTTTCCGGACCAGCTAGCCAGACCGGCACCGACCAAAGCGCCCCGACCAGCCCCAAGCTGGCGGGGTTTTGGGGTGAGGGCCTACCCCCTCAGCTGTTTGACAATGATGAAGACACCCGGAGCCGGAGAGAGCGACACACGCTTTGTCCCGCCCCGGTGGGGCGCTGGCGGATCGGACCCGCCAGACACCGCGCCGCAAGGCGCTGCTTACGGAGAAGCACCATGTCACAATCTAAAAACTCCTCACGCTTTCTACAAGACTTCGAGGGCCGCAAGGTCACGGCAATCGCCATCATCGTTGCGGCCTTCGGGTCCGCCACTCTTAACGTCTACGGCGCATCACAGATGTTCCCGGCACTGCTCACCAGCATCGTGTTCGGGACAGTGATCGCATCAGGCGAGGTCATCGCAGCTCTGTCGCTTCGGCACATCGTTGCGGATTATGAGAACAACCGTTTCTGGAAGGCTCGCCTTTCCAGCATCATCCTGGCGCTTGCCATCACGGGATGCGTTCTCAGCGGTCACAAGGCTTTCAGCACATTGTTCCTTGAGGCCGACGCCAACCACAAAGCCCTTCAGGCTCGCGCTGAAGCGGCCCAAGGTGTCGCTGACGAGTACAAGGCGATCTACATTGCCGACGACTCCGAAATGAACCTCGCACGTTATGAGAGCCGTCAGAAGACAGCAGACGCCAAGGAGCTGGAAGCCTTGAAGTCTGCCCCGCCTCCTGAAGGCATCATCTACATCCTGCTCGCGCTGTTCGAGCTGGTGAAGATCGGCGGGCTCTATGCGCTGGCCACCCCTTCCACGAAGGGTCTGACCAAGCCACAACGCCGCGCTCAGAAGCGGCAGCAGAAGTTACGGGACAAGAAAGCCATCGCAGAATTCGAGCGCAAGCTCGCAGATCTGGACGAGGCCGACGACAACGTCATCCCGATGCGTGCTTAAGCGTGAACTTGCCCCCGTTGCCATCTGGCGCGGGGGCTTTTTTTTGCACTTTCTGCAAATAACCCCGAATTCAGACACAAAAAAACGCCCCAGCCCTCCGGCCGGGGCGATCCAATTAGGTGTGGAACGATTTTCGTTTAACGTCGATTTTCCATCAAATCATGAAGTTGCGCCCGGCCATCACTTCCCGCCCCAATTCTTAACATGGGGCACCATCGCCCTAGAATGGCCGTCAGCGCGCGTTTTGAATTCTGCTGCTCCTGCACCCAAAAGCGAAAATAACCCGCCAGCGGTCAAACTGGCGCGATTTTCACCCATTCTGCTTTCGCTCACGCTCGCACTGCACCCAAAGAACCACAAATCGCCACGATACATAGGCCGCATGCGGGATAATCACCGCGCCGGACAGTCGGGATACAAGCACCCCGAAATCATTCTGCGCCTGGCTGATGGTGTGTGGGGCATGGCCCGTCATGTCGAGGAAGATTCCGCTGGCTGACAGCGAGGCACCGAAAATGATGCCGATCCATCCCATGCAAATCAGGAACCTCAGCAGGTTTTGCCATCCCCTGTGATCAGCTTTCACCCAAGGCAGGCTTGGCGTCATCACCGGCTGCTCCGCCGTGGCCACGAGGACAAAGAAGGCGAACATCACCTGAACCAAACAGGCGATAATGAGGATGGGTGTTTCGTGCGCGTTGATCAGGTCAGCTATGGTCATCGTCTTTGTCCTTAGTGATTAAACGCAGGACAGCGAGAAACGCTTCCAACAATCCTTCCCGCATGGTGCCACTCAGCAGCAACGCTACCAGTCCATACCCCATCAGTCCGCCGAGATAGGTGCCACCAATCCGATCAACGCCGGGAAAGATGCCGGCGAATGACGTGCCCATGAACAGCCCGAAGCTGACACCGATTAGAAAGAACACGAATGACCGGGTGACCCGGCGCACGATCGTGCCAACCTCCTTTTCCGCGCTGTTGAAAGCATTGAACGCAATCGCTGTTGCAGATCCTGCACAGGCTGCGGCGAATATAAGGCTATTGAATTCTGAACCGCCAATGGCTCCCACAGCCGCACTGCCGGCCCCGGCGACCATCCCCAGAATGACCTCGCCGGAATGCGCTACAAACTTGTAAGGTGCCATAGGTCACCCCCTGCGTTTGGTGAGATAGAGCGCGGCCAGACGGCCAAGCCCCCAAGCTATCCGCCCGGCCGCGCTCCTACGTCAGATTACTATCCAGCCGCACAGGCTTGCAGCCGGTCAGCGTCCGCCTGAACCGAAGCCCAGGTGTCATCAAACGCTGTCAGCGAGTAATCGACGTATTCGGTATCAAAGCCATCCACGGAGGTGGCATCGCCGCGGCTGACAAAGCTGGTGGCAACCACGCCAGCCAGAAAAGCCTTCTTGCCGATCTCGCCCCCGACAGCGAGGCCAACTTCCTTCAACACTGATGGGACGGCTGAGGACGCCTGCTGGACAGATCCGCGATAGCAAGTCCCGCCGGCGGCTGGATCCGTGATCAGCTTGCCATCAACGACGATGCAGGGGCGTGCACTGGATGCATACGCACCAATCGCAGTGCGGATCGGGTCCGCATATCTGGCAATCAGGTCAGTCGTGCCGGAATCCAGCAAGCCAGCCTCGCAGGCATCAGCCAGCTCGGAAACAACCGGCTCAATGTCTGCCTGCATCATCAATGCGGCCGCTCGCGGTGTCGCCTCGCGTTCCTGAACAGCGGTCAGGCCGGCAAAACTGGCACAGGCCGTAATCAGGCCGAGAGAGCAAATGGCCGCTAGGCCGATCATTACACGTTTCACATGGGTCATGGGTTCAGTCCTTTCATTGACTGTCAGTGGGCGCCGTAACGCCACACGGCATGACCGGCCATCACGAGGCCGAACCACACCGCAAGGATTGTGAGGGGGAAAACAAACAGGGCCACGATGACAGCGGCCCTGCGGAGGGGCTTCATTACGCGCCGCCTCGGTGGGTTTGGCGGGACATGATCACCGCCTGTGCTCGGCCCAGCGCCATTGCCGTGCCGAAACTGGTTACCTTCAGCAGGCGCTTCATCCAGCCTCCGCCGAAGGTCTTGAACGTGGACAGGCTGATGTAGAACCACAGCCGGGTGTTCCCGATCTCATCAATCAGATCGAAAACGTTGGCATAGCCAGCCGCGCTGATCGTCTTTGGACCGATGACCCCATCAACCTGGACCTTGATCCGGCCTAGCTTGTTGATGCCCTTCTGCAGCATCTTCACACCCCGTTTGGGGCCGCTGTTCACGCCAATATCCCAGACAACGAAGTCAAGCCCGCCTGGCAGGTCATCCCCGCCCACCGGCAGCCAGTAATTCTCGTGATAGAACTGCTGACACTCAGCCAGCGGAATGTTCCGCATCTGCTGTTCGGTGATTGAGGAAACCGGCACACGCTTCCACGCGGCATAAGCCTTGCGGGTGATCCCCCGGAAGGTCATCCCACCGGGATCGTCCGGGTGGTTCACATAGCCGCCCTCATGCGCCATTGTTTCAGCAAAGGCCATCAGGAAGTTCTCAGAGTACACAGCAATCATGGCAGCGGCACTCCTTTCGAAACGAGGTAGCCCTTGGCCGCCGCTTTCGCGGCCATGAACACGGCCTTGCGGACGCTCGGCATGTCTTCCTTGAACACCATGTCCCGGCCTGACACGGCCTCGACCAGCGGGGCATTATCCGGATCAATGCAGGTGATGCGATTTGGGAAGGCGAGCCGCGCAAACTCGACGCCAGCGAAGGCAACCGTGCGGTGAATCCAGCGCACGCCCAGATCCTGCATCGCCGCCATGTAAAGCCGATTGGCTTCCTCGATCGACACAAGCCCGCTTTCCAGCGCCCAGTCATGGATGGCCGCCGGCCCCCACCATTGCGGGTGGCGCGGTTGCCACGGACGCAAGAGGCGTGGGAGGGAGTGCACGTCGAACACGAACCCGGCTGGCACTTCGAAACCCCGGAACCATAGTTTCCGCTTGATTTCGTATTCCGGCCGTCCCTGACGGGTCGCGCCGGTCTTGCGTACATCCTCCCAGGAAAGCACAAGTCCGGCGCGCACCTCAGCGGATACGGGCCGGACCTGCGTTGCTTGGAACAGCATGGCTAGTCCGCGCTTTCCTGTGCAACCGGGTAATCGCTATCGGTTGCCGACGGTTCCGGCTTGGCCGGTTCCGCCGCCCTGATGTCTGCCAGCACACTGGTCAGCCCGTGTTCGGTCAGGAAATCAGACGCCTGCGTTTCCAGTGCGGCCAGCTTTTCCTCAATCAGCTGGTCCGTTTCATCGATCCGGTTCAGCGCTTCGGTCATGATTTCTTCGATGCGCGAGCGCGCTTGTGCACGCACATCGCGGGCGGTGACGCGCGCTTCGGCAATCGACTTGATGATCGCCTGGTATTGTTCGCTGTTCCGCAGGCGCTGGGCCATCAGGGGCAGCATGCCTTGGAAGGCCATTTCAACAGCGATTTCCTTACTGGATTTGTCTGACATTGGGGGTCTCCTTTGCTTGTCAGGCACAAAAAAAGCCACGCAAAGCGCGTGGCTGTTTGGGCGATGGTTACGCTACTCAGGACTCCTCAGTCTGAGGGGCATCAGGTTTGTCGTTGCAACTTCAGGACAATGGGCTATCGTCCGGCTCAAATAGCGCGAAGGGGATAGACTATGGCTACGACACCAGCGGGGCGTTCCCGCTTACTCAAACTGGCTGGGTGGGGACTTTTCTGGGCTGTGTGGCTGATGGTGATCTACCAAGTAACCCAGCACGGCTTCTAGACCGTCTCCGGCGGATCAATCAAATCAGAAACCTGACCGTACAGGAGAGGACTCGGATAAACCGCGTTCACCCGCGATTTGATCATCGTCACTTCCTCAGCCGTCAAATGACTCGTGCCGTCTTTGGATATTTTCTGGGCTAGACGGTACAGCTTCATTTTCTTTTCCCCGCTGGCGCCCTGATCCTCCGGTATCCCTGCAGTGGCTGCCGTTAGGAGGACGTCACCCAGCGTTATTCTTGGCTCCAAAGGTTGTCCGGCGAGGTCCACCAGTACTTTATCAAGATTAACTTCCATTTCGGTCTCCTATGAAAGCGCAACGGTTCCGCTACGCACTGTTGAATCGCTACCCTTCGCCTTCACGGTAAGGGTTGTATTGTTGGTCAGCTCAAAGACGACTTCACCATCGTTGCCTGGCGTCACTGATGAGCCAGGCGCGAAGCATATCCGGCCGCCCACGTGGAGTGTGTGCCCTGGCAGGCCGTTGTAACCTACGCCGACGTTTCCGCCGTACAGCCTCAGGTTCCTGTTGTAGCCGCCCGCGCCATCGCTCAATTCGATATCGAATATGGCTCCCGACGCTTCCTGACGAAAGAAGGTGTTCCCGGTTCCATCGCCACCGATAGTGTAATGCGCCAGACGCGACCCGCCTCCATCGCGGCGGAAAGCTTCAATCAGCTGAGGCCCAGAGACTGTCTCTTCAATGGAGCCGATCTCTAGCGCGGTATCAGCACTTCCATCAGTGAACGCGATAGCTTGCGTCCAGCGCTTCTTCGGAGTCGTTCCGACGCCGAGAGGGTTGATGCGAATGGCTTGCGCAGTGGTTGCTGGCGTCACAGTGCCCCCGCCGGCAATGTAGATACCAAATACCGTCGATGACGCGTTGGATTGATTGACGTCGATCTCAATTCCAAACACGCCCGCTGCAGCGTAGCCTCGATCGTTCGCAACGAAGTTGGCGCCGAAAACGTTCACGCCATCCGCGCGCGCGTCCGCCTCTCCAAACACGCCGACCGCGCCGGTGGTCGTACTCTCTGTTTTTGCGTGGCCAGCAAGTCCAGCGCCGTGAGCGACGATGTTTGCAGTTGACGGCACGTAGACCGCGCCTGAGATGGCGTGCGGGAGGCCGATATTGCCAAAGGACCGAGCGCCGAATGGCCCCACCTCCACTGACAACGCCTCGTAGTTCTGGGTAGCCGAACCTGTCCAAGAGAAGCCGTCAGGGTTGTAGTTGTATCTGAGCAGTGCTCCGTTATTCGTCAAAGATCCTGCCCCGGACGAAGAGATATCTGCTCCAGGTTCAAACCTCAGCATCTGGCCGAAGTCGAGACTGATTGCCGTGTCGGTGTTCGACACGCTTTGGTTGATGTCCGCTATACCGGTCACGCCGATGAGCGCGTCAACGCCCGAGCCAGACAACGGGAAGTCTGACGCCTTTGGTGGACCGAAGAACTTCAGAAGCCAGCGCCCGGAGCCGGAGTCCGGAGCCAGTACGGTTCCGCCATTTGCGCCTGCAGCAGAAGCGGCGTCAAAGGTCCACATGGATCCCGTCGACTTCACATACACGTTCAGCCCGTCGAAACGATCTTCCGGAGCAATCGCCGTCAAGCTCGCATAGTCATCCTTTTGCTGAGTGACTTCGTTGCCAAACATGTTCTGCGCATCAAGGATCACCTGCCCAATGGTTTTCAGGACGGTTCCCGCAGGCGTCGTAACTGTACCCGTGGGCTGGTTGACCCAGTCTTCACGTGCTTGCTCGTTGAGCGCGCCACGCGCGATCTTTTGGGTTGGCGACAGTCCGCTGAGATCAGCCATCGAATGCTCCTATTTATCTTCTTGGCGCGAGCTAGGCGCCCCAGTTGTTCACTATGTTCTCAAGAGCCTGCCAGTAAGGATTCGGATCTCCAGCCAGCGCATCGAAGTACTCGATATAATCATCGGACGGACCATCAGGAAGCGCCTCAACGAATACGTCGAAGGTATAAAGTCCTAACCGACCGGTGGTGGCCTTTTGCTTGAGGTTTCCCAAGAACCGGGCGGAAACCGTTGGTCTGGCGTTCTCAGGCTCGCCTGGCACCGCCAGTACCATGTCGAAGCTTGAGCCCTGAAGTGACCTTAGAAATGCTATGAGCCGCGAGGCCTCTACAGTGGTGAGGAGCAACTCGACAGACCGGTTGAAAGGCTGGTTCGCGAATGTCTGTCGTTGCCTGATGACGCCGTTTTGCATGGCGCTATTCTGATAGCCAAAGTCGATGTCACCGCCTGCCGACGAGAGCGTTGGCACCGGCAGTGCGGCTGGAAAAGTAAATACGTTTGCCATCAGACTAGTCCATCAAACAGTGTCGCGTCGTAATTCACCGCCTCAAGTGCTGTGGACGTTTTCGCCGGGGTCACCTTCATGATCGTGACATCCTGCACTGTGAACTCGGATGTAAGCGCAAAGGCGCAGACAGTCGGCACCTGCGTACCATCGTACTGAAGCGCAAACGGTGGAGCGCTATCGAGTGTGATCGTATTCGTCCCGTTTCCGGTTGCTCCCAAAACGTCGCTGACGGAGCCATCTGACTTTCTCAGGATGACCGAAAGAGCGCCGGCTGGCGCTGGCTCGCTTAATGTGACTTCGTTGCCACTGACGAACCGGACAAAAGCCGCTTCAGCCCAGTTGAATTCTGGCACAACGACTGCGACGCGATCATATGGCTTGAAGTTTCGGCCATCCAGTTCCATCCGCCAGCTGAATTCGACGTTCCGCTGAGTGATCTGGCGCCAGATGTATTTTGCCATAGACAACGCTTCAGCGTCATTGGTGAGTCCAAGCGCCTTCTGTTGTTTCGGGTTGATGAGATCGTCTTCGTCTGAGGGCCAACTGGCTGTCTTGCGCTCGAACGTGGCTGGGTCGAAGTACTCAATCACCACACCGTCGTAGCCGCCGGGATCAATCCAGTTGTACTGGACCCTGACCCCACCCTCCAAAGTGTTGTGCGGCGCCACCAGCGAACTGCGCGTCTTCACCCCATCCGTGACCAGGGAGAGCGTCATCGCCTTCGGGAAGGGTTTCGCCCGTCCGAGTGCGGCAACCGTCTCCAACGCGCTCCACACCGTACCAACGCTATCGAAGACACCATTGAACCCGGATCGGGATGCCTGCGCCGATCTGAATGCGGAGAATGCCGCGCTATCCAGTTCGCCAGAAGGCCTGCCCACTTGGTCGACATAGATGTGGCTCATCACGTCCGCGAGGTTCCCACCGGCAACAGGTGTGGTGGTCCCAAGCTGATTGATGACGCGGGTGCTTTTCACAAATATGCGGCTTTGCGAAGATCCGGAGATAGCCTGAGCGCCTGTGACTTTCATCGCCATCAGCGTTACATCACCATATCGAGTGTCGCTGTTGTCGTAGTCGAGATACGCCTTCAGACCAGTCCACACAGAGCGCTGAGCATCACGCGCTTTCAACTCCTGAGAATCCGAACGCCGCAGGCTTACTTTGTAACGCCCTGAAGGCTTGGTGACCTGCCAGGTCCTGCGCTGTGGCGTGCTGGTGGCTTCGGTGATGCTGAAGACGTGGTTTGTGTGTGATCCAACATTGTTGCCCGCGTCATCGATCTCTTGCACCTTTGCTGTGAAGTTCAGGGTCAGGTTCTGGAAACTGCCATTGTCCTTCTGGATGTAGAGGCCCGCCGGGAATTCAATGTCTATCTCGATCTTCTGGGTGGTTGTGCCTGAACGATTGACGACGAATGGTCCAGCCTCTTGAGCCCCCGTCGCGTTCACCTGAAAGCTGATCACCTCATCAAACACGCTTGTCGGAAAGGTCGTGGTGATTGTGATGCTTGTCGTGGTGCTGGACGCGATCGAATAGGTTCCAGCAATGGATGCTGGCGTCGACACAATGAGAAGGTCGCCCGGAGATATTCCAGCGTTGGCGATTTCACCTTCGAACGAGATCGTATTGTCTCCGACCAGCACCACACTGCCAACCAGGCTATCGGTGATGCGTTCCAGAGACTTGAGTTCTTGCTGGTCGACCTCGCCGGATGTCGCCACATTTTCGTGAATGCCGAAATCGGCATCGATCGTTCCCAGCGCCGAACCATGATCAGCTGGCTGATATGTCTCGTACTCGATGATGCCAGACGGCAGGTCCGCGACAGGGGTGTCGCCAATGCGCACGCCGTCTACCTGATGCTTGCCTGCTCCCAGACACAGCAGGAAGTAGCGGATCTCTTCATTGCCAGCATAAACCCTATAGCTCTGCGAAGCGTACTCTGGTGTTCGCTCCCATTGGCCAAACTGTTCTGGAACCGGCGCGCCAAGCCTGGCCTGATTGGCTTGCGAGTTGACACTGTAGACACCTCCAGCACCGCTCCCATCAGCCGCCGTAGGTGCCTTCGGCGTCAGCAAAAATGTGACAGCCAGCGATATGGCAACGGACGCCACCACGATGATCGCTGCGGTGAAAGGGTCTATTCCGCCCGGGGCGAACGCCAACGTCAGATTGCGCTCTCCCACAGGTTCAAGCGCGGACTCGCCCCAGACCTCGCCACCATTTGACATGTCCACTGTTCGATGCGGCTGGCTGAACCCGCCTGGAAAACGATGCTCAAGGAAGTCGATGTACGGACCTTCCCATGCAACGACTTCGCGCGCTTCCGGATCGGTCAGGCTGTGCAGGATGGTTATCGTGCCCATAGTGCATACTCGATCTTGTGCTCTTCCAGATCCTCCGGAGCCAGCCATTGCGGACCGGTATCCTCGCGGGTGTGGAGGACGCCGCCATTGATGACGATTCCGGCGTGGCGGGCGGCGGCGAACTTCCCAAAGAACGCTACCGCGCCATTCTGGCAGTCTGTCAGCTTCCAATCTTCAGCCAGGACATGCTGGCGAAAGATGGTCAGCAATTCGCGCACATCATCAGAATGTGCGAGCGGGTCATAAGGAATTGGCCAATCCATCAGCCTGCAGGTCTCGCAGACCAGACCCCAGCAATCCCAGGCATCTGGTCCACGCGCGCCGCGCTCGTACTCCGTGGCCAGCATGGCGTTGATCACGTCATCACTGGTCATCGTCGAAGCCCCGGGAACTTGCTTGTGCGGTAGTAGATCCGCGGATACGGGCTATTCAGAACGTTCGCTCCCACTGCTCGAAGCGTGGCGCTACTCGTGTCTTGCGACGGCGAGACCGCCTGAACATCCAGCAGAAGCGTCTTCTCCGCATCCGTGCCCGGATCAAGATAGACATTGTACTCCATCTCGATCCGGTTTGATGCATCCGCAGCGGCGGCCTGAAGTTCGGCAATGAAGTCCCGGCCGGAATTGTAGATGTCGACGAGAACTTCCAGCTTGCCCGTTGTGGAGGCGCCCGGCTCACGGAACGTGAATGGATGGATCAGGAAGTTGACGCTCCCGCCCCGCACATTTGCGCTGAACGCCTCGGGGTAGTTGGTGAAGTGCCAGGTCTGAGAGAACGCCGAGTGGAAGAGGCTGAGTCCTTCCCGGGCAATTTCTCCCGCTGGTGCGGAGGCATAGTATTTCTTCAGGCGTTCTGAACTGTCGGCCATTACGCACCCGCTGCCCGGTTAAGTCCATACTTGCTTTCGATGACGCCTGAGACGGTTCCGCCGCCCTGAGCAATATCGCGAGCCACGACGCCGGCAGCGCGCTCTGGCGCATCTGCTGCGGCTTTCTCGACCTGAACCAACCTCTTGGCCTGTTCATCCATCTGAACCTGCCATCCTTCTGGAACGATCAGGCGGAGTGTGCCGGATGTCCCATTGTCATTGGCTGGTCCGCCCATGGCCTTCTGCAGGTTGGCATTCGAGGTGATCTGCCCCGACGATCCGGGCGTGAACAGTTCCGGGCCGCGCTCACCGACGAGGTAAGTGCCGCCCTGATAGACAGGCCCGCCCATTTCGCGTGCGCCGCTCAGCTGGACATTGCGCAGGCTGGCCAATGCTGTCAGCACGCTGGTCATCGCCTGCACGCTGGTGAACACCTTCTGGAAGTATGTCAGCGTCGGATCAGCCCATGCGGTCGAATAGGCCGTGAAGGCGTTCATCGTCACCTGCGCGAGGTTCAGCCCCTTGCTGATGGCGAACAGCGTCTTTGCGGCATCTGACTGGCCGTCAGTGTAGTTCTGCGCCAACTGGCCAAGCGAGTCGAAGAAGGACGAGGCCAGACCGGTGGAGTCCGCATACTGCTGCTCTCGGATGCGGGTGCGTTCCAGCGCTGCTATGCGCTCGATCTCAGCTTCCCGGTCAAGAAATTCCTGCTTGATGCGCAGCTGCTCTTCCTGGTTGCCGCGGTAGAGCTCAAGCTCCCGATCCCGGATGCTTGCTGCCTCGCCTTGCGCATCCTGACGCCACCACTCCAGCTGGTTCGCCTCGGTGGCCGGTTGCAGGGATCTGTCGAAATCCGCCCCGCGCTGAGCCGCCCGCTGGCGGTCCGAGACAGTGCGTTCCATATCCCGCATGAGCCGGTCAAAGTCGCGTTGCAGGGCGGCAATGGCACGTTCGTGCTCCTGCTCCCGGAAGTTGGCGATTTCGCGCTCAGCAGCCATTCTCGCATCGGCAGCGGCCTGATCGCGCAGCATCTCGACCTGATGGCGACTGTTGCCTTGCGCGATGGCCTCGGTAGCAGCGTCATTGATCGCCTTGATTTCCTGATCCCGGCGGTAGTTGATGAGTTCGACCTCATCACCGCGGGCTTTCACCATGGCCTCGCGCTGACGCTCTGCGAGCTTGGCCAGACGCTCCATGGTGGTGGCCTGTTTGTTCTGTTCGGAGGTCGTTGTCTTACTGTCTTCCATGACGCCTTTGAGGGCATCACGGAATTTTTCAGCAGCACCTACCGCGTCACCCCTCGTCAAAGCGTTGAGAATGTCCTTGGACTGCTCTGGAGACAGAACATTGCCGAAGCTGTTGAGGCGACGCTCGAGGCCAATCAGTTCATTTCGAGCGTAGGTGAGCGCCTCCTGTTCTTCAGGCGTGAGGCCGCGCTGGGTTGTGCCTGGGTTTGAGAGACCGCCCGTTGAGCCGTAGGCGAAGCTGACACTCGGCGCTTCCCTCAGCGCCTTTTGCTCCAACTTGTCGATGGCCGCCTCGGTGTCGCGAATCTGCTTCATCATCTCGCCGGTCTGCTTGATGAAGTTCGCGACCGTGATGTCATTCAACGCAGCGGCAACGCCGGTCAATTCGTGCTTGAACTCCCGCATGGGTGTGACGCTATTGTCTGCCTCACGGCCAATACGGGCCAAGTCCACCTTCAGGGCACTCTCAGCGGTGTCCTGCAGCGCGTCAGCGTTATCTTCGCTGAGGTTCCGCATATCCTCCAATAGTTTTTCTGTCTCTTCAGCCTCTCGATTGAGCTGCTGCAGAGCCACAGAAAAACTGCCCGCGACCACGGTGACAAACGTGAGCGGCCCGGCAAAGCGAAGCATCGTGCGGATGACGCCGCCCATCAGCTTCGTGAAGTCCTTGAACGCATTGTTCAGACCACCCGGCCCGGCATAGACCTGCGCCAGCTGGGAACCCTGCTGGATGGCGATCATGTGCACAGCCTGACCTGATGCCAGCATCATGAAGATGTCGTTGGACTGATACATCATCTGCTGCTGACGGCCGGCAACGGAACGGGCGGCAGCGGCCTGCGCATGCAGGGCGGCTGTGTTCGTCTTCACCGCTGTCGTGTTCGCGTTCATGGCCGAGGAAGCCATGCTGGCCTTGCTGCCGAGATTTCCCTCAGCCGCTGCGGCTCGGCCTGCCGACTCCGCAAGGCTTTCGGTCGCTCCCTCGGCCGCGCCAGCGGATCCCGCAAGCTTGTCGAGGTCCGCAGCCGCACCCTTGGCGTCAGAGGTAACAGCAATTCCGAGCGTGGCGATATCGGTCATTTCTTGCCTTGCTCCCGTCTGCGACGTTCATTTGAATAGGTGATCGCCTCTGCCATCTCCGACCGATAGGCGGCGTCCAGCATCGTCAGCGCTTCGATGTGGTGAGGTTTGAGGCGTGTCCGCGACAGTCGCGACCAAGCCTCGATTTCGGTGAATGTGATCGGCTGGGGCATTCCGTCCGAGTAGGACCGCGTATCGCTCAGCTGATAAAACCAGCTCAGCAGGTGATCGCCGCCTTTCGGCTTGGCCACATGCGGAACCGGCTGGCTGAATTCCCGGTGGATGGTCGCGCGCGTCTTACCGTCATAGCCCGGCGTGTGATACCGGACCCGGTTGCGAAGGTGCCTTACGAGCCCTTCGCAAACTTGGCGAAAAAACGCTTCTGCTCATTCGCCGCTTCGGTGACCTGGCGCAGGATAAAGTCCTTACCCAAAACCTTCATGACGTTGGCCTTGGTAAACTTCAGCTGCTCTCCGCCCCAGCTGGCATCCTTCTCCCATGTCCATCCCACGATGGTTGCGGCGTAAAGCTTCAGCCCGCCTTCTTCGTAGGTTTCCTTGGGGATTTCGCCATGCTTTTCACGTGCCTCTGCATAGGTAGCCTGGTTCTCTTCGATCACCTTCTGGCAAGCATCGCTGGTGAGGCTCTGCAGCTCAAGCGCGAGCCCGATCTTTTCGGACGAGCCCGGCAGCTTGAGGTGCAGAACAGAGGTGTGGGGATCAATGCCTGAGATATCCATGACCTGTCCCTTATGCGCCGGCAGCCGGCTCGACGAACACTGGCGCATATTCCTGCGCAATCGTCGTCATGTGGCGGATGAAGTCATCACCAGTGCCGTCCACAGGCGTGACCTTCTTGACCTTGCCAATGGCGTAGAAGATCGAGTTGGTGCCGCCTGCATCAGGCTTGTCATTCTTCTCGCGCTTGAACGCATAGGAGGTGTAGGTGTCGCCAGCGGCGCGCAGGGCATCCTGACCGGCATCATCATAGTCGGGCACGAACTCGACATCGACGTTCTTCATGTTCATGAAGCCCTTGGCCTTCAGCGTGTTGCCGTCTTCCAGCTGGTACTCGCTGATGTTCTCGTCGGTGCCGAATTCTCCGCAGGTGCCGACGCCGGTGATCAGAACCCAGGTCAGGGCCTCATATTCGGTCTTGGTCAGATTGCCTTCCTGCGGCGTCGCGCAAATATACAGCTTGGAAGCAATGTTTGTACGTCCGTCAGACATGGAATGTCTCCTTTACGATGAGCTGACAGTTGATGAGGAGGTGTACCGGACTTGCACCGGCACGACTGTTTCGGTCTCGTCGTTGAACGGGGCCGTGGGGTATGGCGGCTCGGTGATGTGGATGAACCGCCCATCTGAGCCAAATATTTGAGCGCCCTGCCGGAAATGCTGGCAGAGCTGGTCGACCAGACCGGACGGATATCCGCCGCCTCTCTTGGTCACGACATCGACCTGGAGGATGCCCCGGTGCGGCTTGCGTGTGCCGTCCTCGGTCATCATTCCGGGCCGGGTCGGGATGACATTCACCCGAAGATATGGGTAAGTGTCCGGGTCGAAGCTTTTATTTGGCCACGCAATCTCTGTGGCCGGTGTCGTAGTCAGGGCCGTGAGATGACCGAACAAAGCCGCTCTCACCGATTCCTCGTGATCGGTTGCCATGGCTGACCCTCTGGATAGTGCTGAAACCCTGCGGCGCCTGAGGGCCGCGCATGATGTTCTCGGAGTGGAACGGGGCGCATCGACATCAGCCGACACGGCATTGCAGACAGCGCGGATGACGCTGGCCTATATGATCCTTGGCTTCGAAATGACGGAAGACGGCCAGACCGCTAACGGTCCATCTTCTTCACACGTTCCGCAGCGCGATTGACGTATCCCTGCCAGTCGGCCGTGTATGTCCGCACAAACGCATCAGGCGCCTGCCCTCTGGCACCATACTCCCTGTGGCGCGCATAATTGGCAGTGAACGTCAAATAGAGCGTCTGCCCCATGGTCATCCGGTTTATCGTCAGGCCAATGGCGGCGCTATCGAAGGCGAAATATTCCCCGTCCGGCTTTTCGATTGCGGTCAGGATCGGAACGTCCAATGTTGCGCGAAAGGACGCCCGCAGAAATCCGGTATCCACCCGCATGCGGCCGCCCTCATAGATCGGCTTCGTCACATCCTCCGATAGATCCTGTGCTGCGTATTTCAGCACTAGATCAGCGCGCTCCAGCGCCTTGTCGTTGAAATCGAGAACGGCATCAACGAACTTGCCCATCACTCGAATGCCACCCGGTAGTTCAGTGTGCAGCGACACTGGATCGTATCAGCCGCGGTTGCGCCCAGCGAGCGGTCGCCGGGAAAGCGCATTGCATTGCCAAGCGGGGATATGAATGGCTGATCAAATGGCGCCTTGTCGTTGTGCAGGATAGCATGAGAGAAGCGGACGCGCTCATCACGAGCGCTCTTCCATATCTTGGTGACCTGATCGGCGCGAAGTTCGCCGGCATCAATGGCCTGCCGATAAGTCTCGTACTGAGATCCTGCGAGGGATTGCAACGTCTCGGTCCTGGCGATGACGTCCGCCCGATACTTCAGCATGCGATTGCGATAGGCGCGGGTCATCTTGCGGCGCGTCTCGGCTGGAATGGGCTTGCCGGTCCTGATGGCCTTCTGGATGGCGCGGTCGAAACGTTTGTCCCTCAGCTTGCGCCCCAGAGCCTTGCGGAGCATGGCTGGGTCATCAGAGGCCAACTCTACGGCATAGGCGCGCTGCCACGCTTCCTGCTGCTGTGTGAGTCCGATAATCCCACCAGAGCGTTTGCCAGTCGCTCGATCGATGCGCCCCACCAACTCGATTGCAGTGGTGCGGGGATTGTCGCCCCGTGCCAGGCCCTCGACCAGATGGCCCCGGATCATGTTGCGCTGATCCTCCACGATCTCGGTGACAAGATTGGATGACCTGTCGCGTATCCACGCCTCAGCCTGCGGATTGCGGACGTCGAACACGAATTGCGCCAGTGTCGGGAGTGACGAGCCGAACCGCATGCCTCCGGCCTCGTACATATCGCGCATGGCGATCTCGAAGCCTTGGAAGCTCAGCCGGTTGATGCGGAGGTAATCAAGCAGGCCCTCAATGTCCCCGCGTTCGAGCAGGGCCGTGATCTGCTTTAGCGTCACCCGGTCTGTCACGCCGTCGATGCTTTCGAGGAAGGCAGCGCGCAGGCGCGGTTCCCACAGCTCTGTCAGCTGGTCGAAATCCGGGATGTTGCGGGGCATCTAGTCAGCGTCTGACTCTGGTTTCGTGATCTTGAACTCAGAGGCATTCTCGCCGGGGCGATACTCCGACTTGTCCGAGACCATACCGCCGCTGGCAGGCGCCTTCACATGACCGCGCTCGATGAACTTTCGCGTCAGCGCATTGTCCTCCAGCTCGATTTCGCCCCCGACCGGGATTGGCTTGTCGCCCTTGAAGAACTGGTTGGCTTTCTGAACGGTGTATTTCATGGGGGTCTCCGTTACGCTGTGAGGTGCTTCACCGCCCACATGACGGCTTCCTCGGTCTTGGTCTTGGCGAGGGACAGTTCACGGCTACCGCCCATGCTGTCGATAAGGCTGAGCATCTTGGCGCCCGCATCCTTGATCTCGACCATCTTGGCCTTCTCTTCATCGGAGAGAACGCGGTACTGATGGCGAACTGCGTTATTCGCTGTCCGGTCATCGGATGCGCTATCGACTGTCTTTTCTGTGTTACTCATGGGGGCTTCCTTCAGGTTGAGAGCTTGCCCGGTGCACCGTCGATGACCAAGCTGTAGTAAACCACCACGCCAGCAGGCGCGACGGGGCGGACTTCCTTGATAGTCTCCCACTGTGTGGCTTCGCTCGCATCGTCGGCGGCGATTCCCACAGCGATCATGTCTTCGTCTTCGATGGCGGTGCCGGTGGCCGAGACCATCAGCGTCCGTTCAATGCGCTCGATGCGCGTGCCCGTCTCATCACGGATGACGCGATCCCCGTCGACAATCCAGACCGTGTGATAGGTTGGCGTGCCCGTGTCCGGATCCCATGGGTTCGCCCCAGCGGTTGTCCCGGCCTTGCGGATGGTGGCGGGAAAGCCGCTTGGCTGGCTGGTGTCCGATACCGAGCGGATGGCGTCTTCGACCTCGGCGGCGATGCTGGCCCAATCCTCTGCCATCAGAGTGTTCCCGGGCCAATCGACATGAACCGAAACTGCGCGTCATTCAGATCGCGCACATAGGGCTCGAACATTGCCTCGATGAGAGTGGACACAGGCACCTGCGCATACTTGTTGCTGGCGTCGCCGGTCACAGTCCACCGGATCTTGTCTACGCCCGTCAGCACCTTCTGCTGGGCTGGCGTGTATGTCTTGGAGAAGAAGCCCACTGTGGAGAGTTCGAGTAGCGCCGCCTCATAGGTCGCGTACTCAACCACATCGAGGGTTTCGTCATAGCCTTTGATCAGGTTGGCTACATACCTGTACTTGATGTGATCGGAGGCGCGGACGAGCGCGGCATTGGCGTCTGCATCATCCGCATCCGTTGGCGCGCTATTGCCGCGATCCGTCCAGTATGACCGGAAACCGGCCAGCGTTCCGTATGGCATGTCTGATCATCCTGGCTGGGGTGAGCGCCGCCCCATCATGGACAGGGCGGCAATCTGTTTACTTACCGGTGGCAGGCGGGGTGAACTCGCCTTTGATGCCCGGCCACAGCTGGTCACGCTCTTCAGCGGTGAAGGCCATTTCGCCATCTTTCAGCATGCCGTTGAGCACCTTGACGTCTGGCGAGCCGTCAGCGGTGAAGGCTTCAGGCTTCATCTCGCCAACCAGTTCGCGCAGGCGCTGTTGGCGCTCCTGTGCGGAAGGTTTGGTGTTTTCAGCCTTCGCCTTCGCTTCGGCCTCGGCTTCGAGGCGAGCCTTTTCCTCGGCTTCAGCCTTCGCCTTCGCTTCGGCAGATCGCGCATCCTTCTTCGGATTTGTGATCGGCGTCTTGCCTTCGGTGTCACCACCGAGGCGGCGGCCCTTGTTCACGAGCCATGCCGGAACGGTGTCGCCCTTGATGTCGAATACAGTGCCGACCTTCACGGGCTTGCCCTTGCTGTCATAGACGCCGGGCTGAGTGATTTCGTATTGCATGATGTGGATTCCTTGGGGGAGAAGCGGCGAGGCCGGAGCCCCGCCGCCCGGTTCACTTACGAGGAGTGTGCGATGCCGCAATTGTCTTCGGCGTCGAACTTGATCTCGACAGCCTGCGCCGCCATGACGAGGAAATTGTAATCGTCTTCCGGGTTAGCCCGGAACTGTTGGCGGGAGTTCATCGGCATGCCGTTCAGCACCTGGATGCTGCGGCGATCCTTGACCACGGCAATGATGGTATCCGCCGGCACATCAGATGCCGGGATCACCTCACGAACGCCGCCATTCTCCAGGATACGCTGGGCAATGGTCTTGTTCGGGTATTGCGTGGAATAGTCAGTCTGGGTGGCATAGAACCAGTCATCCCAGTTGACATACAGGGTCGCCGGAACGCGGAAATTGTCCGCATGCAACAGCTTGATCGTCGCGTTCACATCATCTGCCCACTCAGGACCCGTGCAAGCGCTCAGGTCATTTGTGGTCGAGCGCGTGTTGCGCTTCGGGTGAGTGGTCAGGCCATAGAGCGGCTTGCCGTCCACCACGATGGAAGTGTCACCGACGAGCGCAATGCTCTCCAGCTTCTTCGCCACCTTGAAGTCAGCGTTGCGACGGCCTGCAGCATCCAGCTGATAGCCTTCGGTGCGGGCAGCTTCCATCTGGCGCCAGCCATAGGAGAACGGGCTGTCGATGATCGGCAGCGGCGTCCCCTGATAGCTGATGACCTGCTGATCGGTGCGGCCTTTCGAGCGGCCATCCAGAGAGACGTGCGCCTCGCCGGAGTCACTGATCTGCTGGAAGTAGTGGATCAGCTTGCCAATCGGCATCGGCGTACCCACGGCGGCGGCAAGGTCACCAAAGACGGCCAGCACTTCACGCTGGACCTCGATGCCCTCACGATCCCATTCACCCCACACATCGCGGGGAAGCGGGCTGGCATTGCCGAGGAAGTTCAGCTCGTGAGCATCGACCTGGCGGCGGCGATTGAGCAGCCAGTTGTTTTGCTCCTCAGAGGCAATCGGCATGCGATCAGGAATATCGATGCCGGTATCCGCCCCGGAAGGATTGCGGGAGTTATAAACGCGCATGGTAGGGCTCCTTATGCGGCTGCGATGTTGAAGCTGTTGGCGATGCGAACATCAGCCAAGTCGCCTGCGGAGAATGCGCCTGGCGTATCCTCGAAGAATGCGAGAACACGTTCGCCAGCCCCGGCGTCTTCCAGATAGCCACTGGCGCCGACAGTGAGCGGGTCACCCTTGGCGTAAGTGGTTGCCGCAACGCGGACCTGGTAGACTTCGCCCGGGCGCGGACGATAGGCGACGCCCGTATCGCCGGAGGTGTAGGCAGTTGCCACATCCTGACCAGCGAAGCGGCGATTGGAGAGGACGAGCAGGTCATCCTCGATGTTGGCACCGGTAGCCACCGTCAGCGCAGAAGCTGACTCGGTGACGAGAACGCCCGGAAGGTAAGCGCCGGCAACCGTCTTGTCGGAGACGGTTTCAGGCTCGTCCTTGATCGGGCCGCGATAGATCACGTTTCCAGCCATTGGATTAAACCTCCGTCTTCACGTGCTGATTGAGGGTGTAGCCGTCCCACTGGTCGGCTTCATCGCCCGACCCGCCGAACTTGCTGTTGAGGTTTGCGGCCTTCTTCGGCTCAGCCTTCTTGGCGAGAGCGCGCGCGGCGTTGAGCGTCAGCTCACCAGCGGCTTCCTCGTCCATGAGATTGGCCTTGACGATCTTCTCGCGAAGGGTTGCCAGTTCGGCGTCGTCCTTGGCCTTTTGGGCATTCTGAAGTTCGTTCAGATTGTCCGTCAGCGGCTTGATGGCATTGGCCACCACGTCGCCGATGGTCTTACCCAGGGCTTCCGGCGTGATCGACTCCGAGAGGGCGTCAACCTTCGCGGAAAGCGCGTCGATTTGCTCTTTCGACATATCTGCTTCCTTTCGATTTGCAGAGGGTTCCCGCTCGAGGCCAAGTGCCTTCATGATAGCGGACTTGATACGCTCAACAGCGGGTCGGTCATCTTCCCGCTCTTCGCGTCGCTCGACTGCGCGCCAGATGCTCTCTGCCGCCCATTCGATTTCTCGGTCAAACTCCTCCTCAATCGTGGAGTTGATGACCTTCAGTTCAGTGGTCTTGCCAGTCTGGCGAGACGAATTCACAAAGATGCCGACGCCTTGGTCGGTGCTGATGGCTGGTTCCTCATCCAGCAGGATCGCCACGTGATCCCAGACAATCTCGCGCGCGATGGAGTCGTGTTCAGCGCCCTCAACATATTCCAGCATGCAGAGCAGACCCGTGGAGGTACTGATTGGAGTGCCAGCATCGATCGCGTTCAGGACCTGCTTGCCGCCTTCGCTCTCCTTGGCGCGGGCGACATCGATGACGACATCCAGAGCAATGCGCTCGCCATCCCAGCGCGGGTTCTCGTTCCAGGCGAAGACGTAGTTTCGTGCCAACGCCTCAGGGTCGAGTGCGGCGACGAAATTGCCATTGATCAGCGGATGACCGAGAGGGGCCGGGGTCCGGTTCAGGCCAGCATAGGACTTCTGCAGTTCTTCGCGCGGATAGAGCGTGCCATTGAGCACCGTGTCAGCCTTGGCCGCATAGCTGGGCAGGATGATGGTTTCGCGCCCCTCACGCATCTCGCGCTTGATCTTGCCTGCGAGGTTACAGCGAACATGGACGGCGACCTGCTCATCCTTGGTGCTGCGGTTGACGAGGAAGGCCGGGAATAGTTTGGGCATCGGATGCTCCATATGAAAAAGGCGGCCACATGGACCGCCTGCTGCGTTTGATACGGGGGTGAGGCCGGTCAGGCCGCGGCTTCGATCTCTTCCGGTACAAGGCCCAGCGCGGCTGCCTCGTCCTCTTCGTCCGGCTCATCTTCTTCGCGGTACTTGTCCGCATCGCTGAGCGGGTCACGGCCGGTGACTTCGCGGATCTCATCATGCGTGAACACGATCTCGCCCGAGCGCTCCATCTTGGAGTTGATCTCAGACATCTTCGAGGCCAGACCCATTTTCTCATCCTCGCTGGAGTCGGTCAGGCTATCCCAGTCTAGGTTCCAATCCCGATCTGGCAGGATGCCGAACTGCTCCAGGCGGTTGATCACGTCCATGATGTTCGGGACCACCCGGTTTTCCCGGTGGGACATGCAGGTCTTGCTCCACTGCTTGGCGTCCTCGGTGCTGGCGCGCTCTCCAGTCTGGGTGCCGACGAGGATCTTCATAGGCATGCGGATAGAGGCAGCGAACACTTGCAGCGGACCGGAGATGAAGTGCTCCGGGCTGGGCAAGGTTACTGATAGCGTCTCGGCCTTCATGCCCTGCAGCATGAGCAGCTTGTCGAAACCCTTCTGCCAGTCGTCGACCTGATCGTTCATCAACTCGAGCAATTCATCCTCGGCAACGCCCATGGCTTTGGCCATGTTGGCGACCTTGAAGTCAGGCTCAACGTTGATGATCGGATCGCGCTTGGCGTTCTTCCAGAAGCCTTCGCCCCCGGCGCCGATGACCTTCTCCAGCGTCATCAGGTCGTTATAACCGGGCTCAAGGAAGGACCGGTTGTGGACGGTGGCATCTTTCGACCAGATGATCACGCGATCAGGATGCACCTCGAACTGGCGCGGCTGCTGTGTGTTGGTGTTGCCGATCGATGACTCGTTGAACTGGAACATGGTCGGCTGGCCATAGGTCTCAGAGAGTTCATCCGTGTCCCACGTGGAGACGGTCAGCTGGCCTTCCCATGCCGGGATAATCTCGACCAGCCCATCCAGACCGCCGGGCACTGTGTCGACGGGCTCACGAAAGCGCTTGCCATCAGCCAGGCGCAGGATCACGCCGGAATAGGCACCGACCAGCGACTTGGTATCCGCATCCATGATATTCTGCCAGAAGCGCAGGTCGCGGAAGCGCTGACGGATTTCGGATTCGAGGCTTGTCTCCTCCTTGCTGGCGTCGCTCTCCAGCAATTGCGGATGTGTCTCCCAGACCTTCTCCACGGTACTGTCCACAGCCGCGCGGGCGATGCTGTTGCGACAGTACATGCTGTGCAACATCGGAAAGGTGATCGTCTTTGGATAGCCAAAATCCTGATAGTGATCGTGCTTGGCGCCCTCGAAATAGCCGGGGAAGATCGCAGCCAGCCTGCGCTCTGCTGCGTTCACGAGAGAGGATAGTCGGGTCATGAGCGCTTCCTTTTTGACAGCAGCATGCCGGCGTAGTGGCGCTGGCCTCCAAGGTCGATATTGTCAGCAGCAATCACGGCATCAGCGAGGTTGTGCGATTTCACGCCAAGGTCTTTCTTGAGCTTGGCCTTGGGGACAACGCGCTTCTTGCCTTCCGTCTCCACCCACCAGGGCACGCACAACTCAGTGAACAGCGCATCCAGTTTCTCCGCGCCCATTGAGGATGAGAATGACAAGATGTCCTCCGGCTTGACCGACTGGCCACGGGTGACAGCGTTGAAGGTCAGCATCGCCTTGCGGGCGGTGTTGGCCCATGCCTGTGATTTCAGGTTCAGGTACTCGTCCTTGTTGAGCGGACTGTTATCGTTCTGCGGATCGCTGGGCTTGTCGCCATCCATGACGGCCCCGCCTGCATGGAAAGCATAGTGCTCCACATCCCCGCCTTCTGTCTCGTTCTGCTCATCGATGTAGCCACCGACGAATGCGCCGATGCCAATCGTGTCGTAGGAGACACAGCCTTTGATGCGGTTGGCCTTCGCCCACACCCGCTTGGCATTCTGCACCAGTTCATCCTTGCCGGATGACCAGTCCTCAGCATCGATGAAGACACCATTGATCTTGTCAGCGGTGGCGCACTTGTCTTCGCCGTCATCCGCCGGGTCGAACCCGATCACGTTCCGGCCAGCCAGGTCGATGCCGAGCACATCGTGCGCATCCACACAGGCATCCAGCCAGCGGCGCTTGAAGATGGAGAGTTCGCTGTCTCCCAGAGGAACGCCGCCATAGACGTGTTCGAACATCTCCGGGTCGCGTTCCTCCATGGCCGCGATATCCCGCAGCGCCTTCTGTGAGAGGAACGGGTTCTCCGAATAGTTTATCTTGCGAACCACCGTATGCGGCGGCGGGTTCACCACGAAGTTCTTCCAGACGTAATCGGTCACGAATTTCGGGTTGAACAGCAGGATTGCCAGGCTGTCCTCTTTCCGAATCGTCGGGCCGATGATGACCCACTGTTCCTCGGTCAGTTTTTCCGCCTCTTCCACCCAGAGGATGTCAACATCGGACGTGCCCTTGATGTCATCGATGTTGCGTTCGGTGCCGTAGAAGATGAACTCTGAAGCAGTCTCAATATGAATGATCGTGTTCTTCTGGATCTCGAACTTGTCCGACAGCCCCAGATGATTGATCGCCCATTTCAGCTCTGTATAGACCGAATCCTTGATGCGGTTCTGGAAGCGCCGGATGCAGAGGATACGCATGCCGACGCCAACATGGTCGACCAGGCGCACGAGCTGACAGGCTGTATCCCGTGTCTTCGAACTGGACCGGCCACCGTGAAGGACAGCCGTATCATTGCCGCCAAGGAAGACTTCTTCCCAGAACTCGAACAGAGCGGGATTGGTGAGAGGCCGGGCTATCCTTCCGACTCCGCCTCCGGCTGATCGGTTTCCTGCCTCAGCACGTCGCGCCATGTCCGGCCCTCTACCTTGATCGGCCCGCCATCATTTCCGGTGTGTTCTCGCTTGTCGGCCAGACCAAGATCGCGGGCGATGATGTTGGCATTCAGGAGGTCGGCGGCAGCGCCGGAGAACTTCTGATCGTAGATGATGCCCTCGGCTCGCGTTACGACAGTGGAAAAATCTTTGCTTCGCTTCGCCTGCGCCTTCCATGTCGTCACGTCGATATCGAGGAAAAGGGAGAGCCCCGTGATGGTCATTGCCCGCATTTTGGGGACTTCGACCTGCTCTGCGCTTCCCTGATACTTGACCAGCTCAGTGGTATAGAGCGGGTTTTCCTCCACCCATGCGAAATATTCGACACAGGCGTTCCACAGATCCTCGGCTGTTTCGAAGATTGGTTTGCGACCGTGGGAGCTGCGAGCTTCCCAGAACCTGTTGCCTTCGGGTGCGGCCATGATGGAACTCACTGGATTTGGGGGATTGGGATCACCACCCGGCACACGTACGCGCGCCAACGCTGAAAGGGAGGAAACATGATTGGCCATGCGCCGGGTGGTGAATTCTGGAACGGTCTCCGCCTGTTGCCATGGCAAGGAGCGGAGGTGCCAACAGCTGGGCTGCGGCGATGAACTGGGGAAGCGGGGTGAACGGCTTACGCTCTCTTTGGGCCGTTCGGAGGTCTGTGAGAGCACCTCTCTGAAACAGGTCAGTCTGAATCGTGCTGAAAATCAGGGCAAGGAACGGATTGGCCAGCGAGATCATGCTGGCTGTCGCCGCAGTACCGGATGACACCATCGGTCAGGAACAGGTGACAGCGGGGTGTTGTCTCACTGGCATAGACCAGCAGGCTGGGCGTGAAGGTCGGCTTGTCACCGTCTCCGTTCCAGTTCCAGCTTGGCCCGGTCTTGTTGCCGACATGGTAGGGATGCGTGCGCTTACAGCCGGGGCAATAGAACAGCAGTATCTGCCGGTCAGGAGCCGTGAGACCGTAGAGCTTGGAACCGACTGCCTCGCCCATGCCAACCTCCCGCTGAAACGCAAAGCGCCCGCGATCCAGATGGGCCGCAGGCGCTATTCTCGAATTTGCATTTGACTCGGGCTATGAGGTGCTTCTTTTCACCTGTCAAGCGATAGCGTCCAGATGGTGTGCCTGTCGGTCGAGTGAGGCACTAGGTTTTGGGGGTCAGGCATACCACCTCGCGAATTCGATCTCACTGGTTTTCAGCGCCTCACGAGCACAGGCCGCCGGATCGGTCGCCGCACCTTCTCCAATCGCCCTCAAAACGTCTTGGTGAAGGGTGTCCTCCATGCAGTGCGCAGATTCACTGTCCATCGACTCGCGTTCGATTTCCTCAACTCGCGCTTTTACGTGTTCTGGGGTCATGCCGCCTGCCTCCATTCGATGTCATTGACCCTGCCCCGGAACCAGCCAGGTCCGAATGCCTCATATTCCCAACGGCTATGGGTGGTGTTCCAGCGGCGACAGACCGCGCGGCCGTCGATAACGCCCCGGACCTGATAAACCGCGTGGTCCCCCATAGATCGGGTCAGCACGAATTCCGCGCCGCGCTCTGCCTCATCCGGGATTGCCCAGTTATCCTGAATTGCTGTGTTCATCAGATCCTCCAAAGCCTTACGAGCGCATCCAGACCGATGCGGAGTTTCGTCACCTGATCTTTCCGCGGCAGCTGGTTTTCCAGACACACCCGATCGATGACGATGCGGACATCAGCGCCGCAATCGTGAATGCACATGCTGGCCTTGCGCCAGTTGAATGCCGCCTTGCCGTCATCAGGACCATCGGCCACGGATTGTCCGTTATCGATCCACTCTGACAGTCGGGGCGTCGTCGGGTCCGGGCTGGTGCCGAGGGTTTTCAACAACCTCACCCGCGCGACCGCATAGCGCCGCCCGGCCTCGGCCTGCTTGGGGGTGATCAGGCGCTGTTTCGGGCTGGCGATGACGTCAAGTGCACAATCGATCTCGCCTGTCGCGTTCTTGTCGCCCAACAGATCCTCCCGCCGGCGCTGGGTTTCCTTTGTTGGGGTCACACGCTCGGCATATGTGCTTTTGCGAATCTGACCGCTGGGCTGGCGCTGAACGTCCTGGCGACGCTTTCGGCCAGCACGGCGACGGGGTTTGGTGGCCATCACTGGGTTACCTCCGGGTATTGGATTTCCTTCAAACCGTTCCAATTGCGCTCTCGTAAGGTGGCGCACACGGCCGTTTCGATCACGGGCAGCGGGTATCGCTCAGCGACAAAGCGGATGAAATCAGCCTTGCGGCTGGGAAGTGCGGTGAAGTGCTTTTCCTGTATGTGGTAGCGGAAAGCGCCGTACTCGGTGGTCCAAACCATCGCCGCCAAAGCGGCTGGGGAAAGCCCATACCCCTCACCCCGCTTCGGGTCCGCTGATCCATACGTGGAGCCCCACGAAATCCCCGAATCCGGACATAACCGGCGACTTGAATGAACTCCCAGATCACCGCCCGGTGGGACAAGCATCCGCCACTCCGGTGGTATATGCTTCTTGCAGGATTTCAAGAGGTCGAGACTAGGCAACAGGTAGACCGATCTGCACACCCGAGAATACATCTGACCTTGCAGCTTCAGGCGCGAGGCTGAGTCGCCATCGCCCTTGATCTCCACGCCAACGATCTGATCCGAACAGATTGCACCTACGTCGATAAGTGCTCCGCCGTATTCAGCGAGACTGAGTTCGCAGGTAATGTGCGCCTCCGGGAAGCGGGCGCGCAACCAATCGACCGCCAATGGCTTCAATTCATCGGCTTTCATCGCCTCACAACCTCCGTCACGCGGCGCACTGGCAGGCCGTTCACCAGATCGGAACGGACCACCGTGATCGCCTGATAGATTTCCTCGCTATAGCCACCCAATTCCACGGTGACGTCGACCAGGTAACCGCGCGCCATCCAGTAGGCTTTGATGCGCTCAACCCGGCCTTGTTCTTCCTTCAGCGCCTTTTCCGTGGCGGGGCCTCGCCTTTGCGTCTTTCTCATTTTGCGGCCTTTCCCGTTACCGGATCAGTCATCAGTGTGCTGGCGGAATGGATCGACACAGAGCGCCTCATGTGTTCCCGGCAGTAGCTGGAACCGGTGGTCTGGGTCTTGCCGCAGAATTTATGGTCATCGCCTGTGCTGACCGGCCACCGGCACTGATGCGGTTTCAGGTCCAGGATGTCGAACGCGCCCTCCGGTTCCCACATTTCGGGCTCGGCCGGCGGTATCAAATTTGGCTCTGATGCAGGCTTCTGTTTGGCCTTCAGCACCGGAATCACGCGCTTGCGGCGGGGCTTGATCCTGACGGGGCGGGTGGGAACTGACCGCTGGTCCAGCCCCATCCGGTGAACGATCCCGATCACCGCATTCCGGGTGCGATTGTTGCCGAACGTCGCGCTGACTGTGCGGCTGATCTGGCTGGCGGAATACCCCTTTGCCCATGCGGATTTCACATGATCCATCTCTGGCTGCGTCCATGCATTTTTCATGCTCCAATCACCTCCGGTGTTTTCGTGGTTTCTGTCATTTTGTGGAAGATGGTCATGGCCTGCTCGACGCTCTCAGCGTTGCGCTGCAGGCGGCGGAACCAATCAGCGGGCCAAACGTCGAAGGTGGACCAGTTCCCCCAACTCGTCTGGCGGACTTCAGCCCGCAGGGTTTCAAAGCACTTTCCTATTCCGATGCACGGGATCCTCAGTCTGAGGCCGGATACCTCTGTGTGCCCGACAGGATAGACTGCCCGCACCCGATACACTGCTCCCTTGGTCAACTCGAACGCTGGTGTAGGCTGAATAAGTGGCGGGCCGAAGTCGTTCGGCCAGTCATCGATCACGCATGCAACTTTCTCCCCGATCTCGAACATCACAGAACCTCCATTGCCAGAATGATTGTGCCCCACAGGGCAGCGGATAAGCCGACGATCAGCAGGCAACGCTGCCAGGCCGGGTACTTTGCGTTTGCGAATCGCGGTTTCGGGGAGCTAGTCATCGCCATGCTCCCTGCGCTCGATCCGATTGCCGGTGATCCGCTCATAATCGTCAGCACGCTCCAGATACATGCGAGCAGCTTTTGCCCGATCCGGTTCTTGTCCGTTCACGCTGCTGGCCCAAAGGTGGCAAACAGGATTATCGACTGCTAGATTGCGAATGGCCTCTTCAGCTTCGTCGACAGCATCCGCCCAATGATGATGGATTGCCCAGCCCCGATAGCGCCATACACACCAGCCTGCCGCCACCAGCCACTCATCGCGCCTTGTGTCCCGCGCAATTTGCGCTGGTGAGGAATGCCACGCATGACCATCGCATTCGATGGCGATCTGGTGAAACTTGCCATTCTGGTCCAGCAAGAATGCAGCGATATCGATCCTAAAGCGCCCCGCCGGCTGCTGAGGCACAAGAGCAATTCGGCCCCTCGAAAATTCTTCCTGCGGGGGCTTGGTGCGACAGACACCAAAACTCGGAGATGTGGCCAACTCCCCGGCGAACAGCGCTTCTATCGGGCTCTCAGTCAAACTGATGGCGAGCCTGCGCCGCTCCAGGTGCGTCTGGTGATGCCAATCGGGCGTCTTACGCATCGATACCCTCCATCCGCTTCATGACTTCAATACGCCCCCGGACTTTCACGATCAGGTCTTCAGGCGCTTTGCAGCCCGGCCGGTGCGGCGGTGGGCTGATGCTTTCAAGGTCCCATTGGCCCGTCTCGCCATACCAGCCGATCGCCTTCGCCCAGGTTTTCCACGCCACACCGCGGTCATGCTGGGCCAGCAGGTCAGGCTCCTGCGCAAGCCAAGCGTCAAATTTGCTATCGTTGATCCATGTGTGAATTCCGGGAACGAACTTCCCTCCGTCCTTGATCGCATCAGGCGAGGCCAGGTAAGCATGCCACGCTTTCAACAGACGATCGGGTGTTTCGTCCTTCAACGCCTTCTGAACAGCCTGCTCAGTTCGCTTCCTGGAAGATCGCTTTCGGCTTTGATCAGGCGCCGCCTTCCAGAATGCATCTGCGACCACCTTGACGCTCACGCTTCCGGTTTGAGATTCCGGTTGAGATTCCGGTTTCTTATTCTCACCCCTCAATGCTGAGGGGTCTAAATCTCGCTGCTGAGGGGTCTTAATCTCACCAGTGAGGGGTCTATCACCTTGCACACGACAATTTGTCCGGTGCAAAAACAGCAGTTCGAAGTGCGTCTCCGACCCCCTTCCCCGACCCAGATGTGTCGTGTGTCGACGGATCAGTTTTTCGTCCTCCAGCCACTTCAAGTGGCGGGCAACAGTCTTCACATCGACATTCGCTTCGTCTGCCAGGCGCTGCTGGTCCGGGAAGCATTTATCCGTGTGCCGGTTGTGTGCATTTGCCAGCAGCAGAAGGATCATTTTCGGTGTTGTCGGTATGTCGCGCAGCTCAATCACTGCACCCACGGCCTGAATACTCACAGCATTGACTCCTGTTTGATGTACCCGCGCGGCCGGTCAGAACCGCCACGGATGATGTTTTTCCCGATGACATGACGGAGGCTGACCACGCTGGGTTCGCCATTCCTGTTCTTTGGAAGAATGACCTCCATACGGCCGCGAACGTCGGCAAGTTTTTCCTCAGCGGCGGTACGTTCCGACTCCGGCAGGTCCTGGTTCTTTGACAGCAGCGACAGATAGTGGTCCTGACGGTGCAGGAGCAGGACCGCTGAGGCATCCTCTTCCAGCTTCCCGGAGTCGCGCATGTCCTGCATGTTCGGACGGCGAGCATGGCCCTCGTCGATCCGCTTCAGCTGGACAAGCGGCACAAAGACGATTTCCGGGTGATCCTTTGCCACGTCGAGCAATTCATTGCTGGCATAGGAGGTTTTCTCATACAGAGACCCGAACTTCTGCGACGGCATGAATTTGGCAATGTGATCGAGATAGACCAGCCGCAGTGGCGGAAGCCCGCGACGGGCGCACATCATTTTCCATGCACGGATCTGCGCAGACACCGCGCGCGTCGTAAGTCCGCCCCTGCCGTCGATGAAGATGCGCTGGCCAACCTCCGATTTCAGATGGCCTTTCATGCGCTCGCGAAATTCTGGGGTGATCCAGGGCGATCCGCGCTTGCGCATCTCGGAGAAGAACGGGGTTTCCTCGCCTGCCATCCATGCCAGATAGAATGCGAGACGCTGCCGGCAGACGGTTGCGCCCGTGTCGGCGGCGAACATGCCCACAGAGCTTCCTGCGGCTGCCTCGTTTGCCATGTGGCAGATGGCAAAGGCGGTCTTGCCGATGCCAGGACGGCCGCCCACAAACGATATTGCGCCCGGCTCCAGGCCGCCGAGTTCATGGTCCAGTTCGGTCATGCCTGTCGGCTGGAGCGTCTTGGCCGGATCCTCGTCGAATGTTTCATCCGCCACATCGGCGGTGACGGTCGCCACGCTGGCGCGAAGGCGGAAGTCTTCGACGTCCTGCAGGCCGTTTCTGGCGCGATCAATCACGTCCCCGATGCGCTCGTCGGGATCAGGTGAATGGCTGTCAGCGACCAGTGTTTCGCCTACATCCAAAAGCCCGCGACGGGCAGAAAGGTTTACGATCACCTTGGAGTAGTCCGAGACCTCCGGACCGAAGGCCGCGGAATCGAGCAGCTGCTCAAGATACCGGAGGCCGCCGAGTTCGTTCAACAGGGGCTCGGCCTTCACCCATTCAGAAATCGTCACCCCATCAGCAACCTGACCACTTTCGATCAGCGTAGCCATCCGATGGTAAAGCTTCTCATGGGCAGGTGCGTAGAAGTCGGTGGCACGCACGAAGGCGCTGGCCCGCTCATAGGCATTGTTGTCGAACAGGATCGCGCCCAGCACCGCCGCCTCGGCCGACAGATTGTGCGGGGGCGGTGCTGGCGGTTCTGATCTGGGGAAGTGTATCTCTTCCATGGATTTGCGCCCGGTCATCACACGCCACCGTAAGCGGGTGCTGGCGGTGTAAAGTTACGGCCTGCCCCAAGCAGTGTTGAGAACATCGGCGCGTTAGCTCGCACCAGTTCGATTGCCGGCGGCGGGCTGACAGAGTTTCCACACCGCGCGATCGATGCCGTCTTCGTCATCCTCTTTCCGTTGATCACGGGGCGGATGACGTAATCGGGACGCACCTGCAGGAACCCCTGCGCGGCATAGAGTTCATGCTCTGCCAGCATCCGCATACCGATGTCAGCGATCTGAAACGTCTCGCCGTGGATGGTGACCAATCCGAAACGGTGTTTCGTCGTGACGGTGTGCAGGGGCTCGTCTAAACGCGGGTTCTGCTCGGTGCCGAAATACTTCAGCAGGAACGCCCGAACTTCCCCGACATGGAGCCCGCCGGCCGTTATCGTCGGAGCCGGTTCGGTGACGGGTTGGCCATCCTTGCAAGTGCCGCGTAGCTTCAGAAGGTGCGAGGTGACGAGCTGTTGCTGTGTGCCCCGTCCGGTGATGGTGGAAATCGGGGCATCTGCCGACCGACCACTAAGCGAGCCATTGCGCGGCCCGCCATTGTGCTGCGCCAGGAAGGCGGCGACGAGAGCTGTCTTTCCCATGCCGCCAGCCGTAATGGCGCCAACTGGCGCATTTGCCGAGCCGCCCGAGGAATTGCCAAACTGCCGTTCCAGCACCGGCGCTACGAGCGCCATTTCCCCGCCCTTCGCTGTCGTAATCGTTCGCAATGGCTCGCGCGAGGGATAGGAAAGGTCGCCCGACTTGGTGTGCGTGACTGGCACAATGAAGGGCTGAGGATCGTCGATCACGTAACGCTGAATGCCGCGCGCGATCCTGGCGAGCGTCTTCTCTGCCAGCGGGCGCTTGCGCTCGAAAATTGACGGGCATGGTATAGACCAGTCGATAATGTCGGCGGCGGTGCGCCAGGGCGCGAGCCCGGACTTGGCGAAGCCCTTCGCGGACGGGTTGCCGTGCGTCGGTTCCGGCCAGCGTATCGGCTCGCCATCACAGCGGGCCACAAGAAACAATCGCTTGCGGATCGTGGGCGCGCCATAGTCAGACGCCACCAACTCGCGCCACTCGACACAATAGCCGAGCGCCTCAAGGTGAGAGACCCAAAGCCGGAACGTTTCGCCCTTCTTCGACATGTCCGGCTGCCCGTTCCGTTTGACCGGGCACCAGGTCTGAAACTCCGTGACATTCTCGAGGAAGATGACGCGCGGGCGCTGCCATTTCTCAAGCGATGCCCAGCGCAGGACAACCCATGCCAGCCCCCGGATCTTCTTGGAAACCGGGGCACCGCCCTTGGCACGGCTGAAGTGCTTGCAGTCCGGGCTGAACCACGCGACGTCAATAGGGCGACCGGCGCACAATTCGGCAGGCTTGATCGCAAATACATCCTCTTGCAAATGCAGCGTGTCCGGATGGTTTGCCTCATGCATGGCGATGGCATCTGGATCGTGGTTGATTGCGATGTCGACCGGGCGACCGAGCGCTTCCTCCAGCGCCACACTGGCACCGCCGCCGCCTGCGAAGTTGTCGATGATGAGTCCCATTATTCAGCCCCTCCCCGTGCTGCATTGGCGACCACGCGCGCGGCCACATCCCCCGCGTTCTCGAAGGTGTGCTCAGCCTGCTGTGTGTCGAACTTGCCCGCCTCATTCCCCCACGTATCCCAGCCGGGCCGGGACTCGCGGCTGAACATGTCCAGCTTGCGGACGGCTTTGGGGAACATCCGGCCAGCCGCCGCATAGGCTTCATCGGGCTTGCGTGAATGCTCGCGGACAGGGCCTTCGATTACGGTGCGGATATCGCGCGCGGTCTGGGGATTGCCGAGCGTGGCGATGATGAAGGGCTCGGACGCACAGCGCAGCTTGTAGCCGGTGCCGAAGGCCAGCTTGCCGTTGACGGTACGCTTCACCCAGACGCCGCTGGTGGCGTATCTGAACCCCCATGCTTTAACCACCTCCATGGCGTGTGGCAGCATCGGGTGCGTGGCCCAAAGCCAGAGGATGCAATCACCCCGGCCGAGTTCGTGGACCGGCAAGGCTTTGATGTAATCCAGAGATTCGCAGTCGTAGTGACGTTGAGCGGATTTCCCATGTCCCTTGTCCGAGTACGTCTCAAACCGCCATGGCGGATCTGCCATGATCAAATCATAGGCGAGTGGACTCAGATTGCGGAAAGCAGCGCGCGGGTTGGCATCCTTGACCGCTTCAAATGCACCATCATCAGGGGTTGAACCCCCTTCAGGTGGAGGGGGCGCGGATTTGACCTCAGCCGGGCGGCTTCCCAATTCCCCGGCTTCGGCAGGATGCCCATTGACCAGTCCAGTGCCCGGCATGGTGGTTCGGAGGGTAGCCCCCTCTTGGTCGTTGGTCATATGAGTAACTCCCCTTGATTGCGGGCGAGCGCGGCCTTGCGGTCCACCCATGTCTTGAAGTCATCCGGAAACCATTCGCGCACGCCCACGAGGAACACGGCGCAGGCGTCAGCCTGGTCATGGTTGGCGGGGTCAAATCCCCAGGCTTTGGCGAGGTCCACGCCCCGCTCTTTCACCTCAGCGGATTTCATCTTGGCGCTGCCGTAACAGAGCGCCTTGCAGGTCTGGTTGTTCACCTCCCGCACACGAATGCGGCGGCGGTGACAGACCAACTCGATCAACGCGCCCAATGCATAGAGCTTGCGTCGGCTGTCGAATGACTGCTTTCCGAACTGAATTGGCTGTTCGTAGAAAACGAAGTCGACACCATCCAGAGCGCCCGTGAGCCATTGCTCCAAGGCGTTCAGGGTGGGGCCGAGTTCCTTGCCATAGGAGCCAAGCCCCAGCGAACCCGTTTGCACGGGGCCGCCGGGGTGGCCTTTGCACCAACCCGTTCTGCTTACGGAGGGGTCGATGGCGAGGATCAATGTGCAGCCGCCTGTTGGGGGGCTGCATTGTCCCACTCTTCATCAGACGTAGGCTGTGCCTTGGATTCTGCGTCCGGCGTGTCGTCGTCATCGGCATCGTTCGCGGCGCCGGTGAAGTCCTCGATGTCGGTCTGACGGCCGATGCCCAGTTGATCCAGCGCGTGTGTCAGCGCGCGTTTTGAGCGTGCGGACTCGGCACTGTCATCCTGCTCGAGCTTGTCGAACTTGCGGACGATCTTGAAGATCCAAGGCGGCAATGAATGCTGTTCGTTGAACCGCTCCAGAAGGGTTTTCTGGGCGTCAGCCTTGTCACTCTTTTCGTTGTTGATCGCCTCGTAATTATCGAGAGCAGTCCGCAAATCCGACTTGGTAGCCGGTGTGAACACTTTCGGCGCATCACTGCTCTTGTCTTTCGCATCTTTCGCCATGCGGGGGTCCTTTCCTGGTGGCAGGGATTGGGGGCTATCGATCGTGCCAATAGCTGGCGGGACGCGGCACCTGCCGTTCACCGGTCTCGATTTCGTTGAGGATCATCATGGCGCGGTCGCAGGTGGCGTGACCGGCGAAGACAAGGCCCGGATGGCCTGTTGCCCGGCCACAACGGATCATCTCATCACCGATGTTCAGATCCATTTGCGCGCGCCATTTCCGGAAGCGTACACGGAACAAGAGCATTCTGATTTGCAGGCGCAGGCGCGCCCTTTCCCAGCTGCGCGCGAAGGCGCGCGATCTCTTGCCCATGTTCATCGATCTTCCTCCGAAGGCGCGCCTCGTGGCATTCGACCTCCGGCGAAAAGATCGCCAGCAAGCCGTCGCGGCCCATGTCTGTTATGATTGCCAGCAGGGCATCGCCTTTCGGCTCCCTGCCCTCTTCAAGCCATCCGCGTGCGGTGCGAACGTCCACATTCGCCAGAGCCGCCGCGTGCTTGGCCGCGTCCCTGCCGAACTTTGTTTTCAGGTAAACCTGAATGCGCCGCCCCAACGGCAAATTCTGGGGATTTCTGACCTCGAAATGCATGTGTCACAGCCTCCATAAGTGTTGAGGCAAGGAGGCGGCATGAACAGCAGACCGAAGGAATTGCGGGACGAGGTAGAGCACTTGGCGGTGGCCGCCTCGTTCCTGATAGAGAACGCGAAACGCAAGCTGGAACTTGCGGATCAGTTGGAAAGGATGAGCAGGACGGGCCGTTCGGGGGGTGGGGACAACCCGCCCTGCTCCGGCGTCATCACCCAAGGGGACGGGAGGTGAAGCCGTTTCTCTGGCGCGGCATTCCGCGCATTTGCACAGGTGGCGGTCAGCCGGCGTCATTGGGCCGGCTCCGCGTGAACTTCTTTCTTCGCCGCCGCTTCGATCGAGCGCTGGCGCTTTTCTTCATCGCGGTTCGCCGCAATCGCGATCATCGTGTCAGTGGTCAGCGCTACCCCGTACGAAGGCGCGGCAGCGACCAGCGCCGCCCAGTGCTTCGGAGGAATGCTGCACCTGACAAGCCAGCTGGAAACCGTGGGATACTTTTCGCCAGTGATCTCAGCGATCACGCCGTTGCCACCGAACTTCGCAAAGATGTCTTTAACAAAACGCATAAAATCGCTATGCGTTATGCATTCTGCAAAGTCAATGCCTAATGCATAATACAATGCGGTACTGAGAAGGCATGACCGATTCCGCGATTGCAGCACGACTGAGAGAAGCCCGCATCAATGCGGGATACGAGACCGTGATGGAGGCTTGCGAAGCCTTTGGGTTCAAATACGCCACCTATGCAGGGCATGAGAATGGTTCGAGGGGCGTCAAGGCCGATTCCCTCAAGCGCTACGCCACAGCGTTTCGCGTCCCTATCGAATGGCTATTGACGGGTGCGCAGACCGCCCTGAAACCATCACACCGGGAGGCGATCACCACCATCCCAATCTATGACATTCGGGCCAGTGCCGGCCCCGGCGCGATGGCTGAGGATGGAGAGCCAATCGGATACCAGCCATACAGGCAGCAAGAGCTCAGCCGCATCACCCGGACGGCGGAGGACAATCTGGCGGTGATCCGCGTTGCCGGTGACAGTATGGAGCCAACGCTGGCTAATGCAGATCAGGTGCTGGTCGACCGGTCCATCCGCAAGGTGGGCCGTGACGGGATCTACATCATCGCCTTGGAGGATGACCTGCTAGTCAAGCGGTGCCAGGTGGACCTTCAGACCCGACATATCATCGTGAAGTCGGACAATCCCGCCTATGAGACAATGACGGTCACAGATGCCGAGCGCGTCGACGTTCTGGGCCGAGTGATCTGGATCGGGAGAGTGTTGGGGTGAGGTCACTGGGCAAGGGGTTGATGATCACGTCCATATTCGTCTTTGCGGTCGGCCTGGTCATGTATTTCGGGCTGAGCAAACCATCGGAATCTGAGCAGTTAATACTGGAGGCCGATAGATCTGTTGCCGGTTTGTGCGAAGCGACGAAAATGCTGGACCGCTATGACGGGAACTATACCGATTGCTCCGAGAGCGTAGCCAGGCTTGAAATGCGCGAAACCGAACTGGCCGACAGAGCCGAAACATTCACCCTGCCCGGCTTGGCGTCGATGATGGCAGGCCCATTCCTTTTCCTGGTCGGACTTATTCTGTTCGTTGGGCAGAAACCACAGACCGCAACACCTGACAGCTAACCCTCCACCGTAAGCCCACCTACAACTGCATCACCCTTCTGTCGTTTGGCCGATAGTTACCGGCTCGCGGCCCAAAATTATGCGTTTTGCAGAATTTCCTGTTGACTACGCATTATGCATTATGCATTGTCTCCTCATCGAAGAGGAAACAAGCGATGCCATATGACACTCCATCAACCCCGACCGCCGAGGCAGTTGCCACGGCTTTGGTGGGCCGCCAGTACATCGACAGCGGTGCATTCCTGACCGCTTTTCTCGAGCGGGTTGGTGTTTCCACCGACCGCTCAGACTTCCTCGAAAACCATCAAGATCAGGTTGGCGCATGGGTTGACCATCTGAGCGCCTACCGCCTGCCAGAGCGCCGCATGCGCAACCGCGCACAGGTGGGGGATGTGTTCCTTCAGCGCCTTGGCCCGCGCAAGGATTGGAGCGTCCGCATCGTCACGCGCACGCGCCCCTCCCACAATTACAACGCCCCAGCTCATCCGCTGTCGCTGGTCGATGGCTATGTGACGCTGTTCAAGGGGCGGGTTCTGGAACGCATCGGTGACCTCCCGATTGAGGGCGCCACATGGCCGGAAATGTTGCGCTTCAGCCGCACCAGCGAGGTGGTGGCATGAGCGAGTTCATCATCGACTTCAACGCCAAACGCCGTGCGCGCATTGAGGAGGCCAACGCCGCCCGCGCCCGCGAACAACTCCGCGCCGCCGCTGGTCACGCCATCGACCACATTCTGGATGGCCTTCCCGGCGCCGCTGAGGCCCGCGCGATCTGTGACCGCGCAATGGGTGAACCCACCCCCGACCAGTTTAGCGAGGAATCGATCCTCGCAGCCATCAAGGAGGACACTGATAATGGCTAATCCCGGAACCAACATTTCCGCCCTCGATTTCGAGAGCCAGCTGAAAAGCAAGGGCGACGAACGCGAACGCAACCTGATCAAGGAAGCGTCGCAGGCCATCGTGGCCGCGAAGTTCGCCAACCCCGCCGCGCGGGCGCATGCGATGACGAAACTACGCCGCATGCAGCGCCGGGCCGTCTCCCTGCGGAGGTTCGGCTGATGGGTGAGGCACCGACAATTCGGAATGCGGTTATTGATGGCGCGGAAATCAATTTCGACCGCGACTGCCTGAGTGCGTGGGTCCATCTGGACTATGGCGGCTCCGGCCAAGGCTTCGGGGGGTATGTGCTGTTGCTCGGCCCCAGCTACACCCACCGCAAGGCGAGCGAGGAAGGCCCAAATTATGCTGGCATCTTCATTGAGCAGGTCATGCGCATGGCGGGGGTTGACGCTTGGAGTAAATTGCCGGGCAAGACCATTCGCGTTCGCCAAACTCACTCCGGGATCGAGGCCATAGGCCATATCGTCAAGGATGTGTGGTTCTGGCCACGCGAAGTATTCGACAATCTCGAGGCCGAAGCGGAGTCGGCAGAATGATCCGCCCCCGCTCTACCCGCGACCGCGAGCGCCTCGATTACGAGGCAGGCCGGATCGTCAGCATGCTGCGCCTTGATGCCATCGGCTGGCTGGTCCGCGGCGACACCGAAAAGGCCCGCGCGCGAAACCGCATGGCTGACGATCTGGCAAAGGCCCTCGAAGGCAAGCCCACCGGGTTCGATTACGCCGGCGGACGCGCTGAGTGGCTGAAGCAACAGGAGGCAGAAAATGCCGCGTAAAACCATAGCTCAGCTGGAAGCTGAACACGCCCAGGAATTGAAAGCCAAAGATGCCGCTATCGGCGTTCTGGAACGGCGGCTGGAGGCAGCAAAGGAAGCGCTAAACGAAACCGAAAAGCAAGCCAGGAAATTCCAGCGCGACCTCAATCGCGAGGAGGCGGCGGGCTCAATTCTCCGTGCCCGCGTCGAATATCTGGAGCGCGTTTACGCAACGCTGCGCGGGGCATTCCTGGTCATCGACGGCGGCGGCCCCGAACGCTTGGCCAAGGTCGAGAGCGACCAATCCCACGAGTTCACACACGAGGAGGTGCCTTTCTGATGACGCCGATCACGATCAGGGACGATGAGAAGATCACCAAGCCGGGTATCTATTACATACCTATTCACAGATACCATCATGATGCTGACTTGTTCGATGGCCCATCCATCAGCAACACCGGCTTGCGCAAGATAGAAGCCTGCCCGGAGAAGTTCTGGGACTCTTCTCCCCTGAACCCAAACGGCGAGCCGGAACCAGAGACCAATGCAAAGCGCTTCGGCCGCATGGCGCACGTGCTATGCGTGGAGAAACGCTGGCCGTCCGACATCGTGATTTCGCCCTATGACGATTTCCGCACGAAGGAAGCCAAAGAGTGGAAGGCTGCCTGCGAAGCCGATGGCTTGACCGTCTTCAAGGAAACGGAGGTTGCGGACATCCAGGGCATGGCCGAGCGCCTTGCGCAGGAACCGCTCATGGACCTCGCACTTTCCGGCGGCATCATCGAAGCGTCGCTGATCTGGAAAGATGAAGCCACCGGGATCTGGATCAAGAGCCGCCCGGACATGATCCCGAACGATACCATTCTGGCCGATTACAAGACCACCGAAAGCGCCGAGAAATCGGACATTGAGCGGGCTATCGACAAGTATGGCTATCACTGCCAGCTGGCGCTAATGGCCGAGGGCATGGCGAAAGTCTGTGGACGGGTGATGGAGAGTTTCTCCCTCGTCCTGCAGGAGAAGAAACGGCCCTACACGGTCACGGTGGCACCGCTTTACGACATCGATATCGAGTGGGGCGCTCGCCTGAACCGCTTTGCGCTGGACCGTCTGGCGCGCTGCCTCGAAGCCAATGACTGGCCGTCCTATCACGAAGGGCCTGTCGCCTGCGGACTTCCGGCCTACGCGCGCAAACGGCTCGAAGAGCATGACGAGATCCTGCCGCGCGTCGAGCCACTGGCCGAAATGGCCAAGCGCGCCCCCGAACTTGTCCCCGCCTGATCACCGCCCCCACCCGAAAGGAATCTATCATGACAGACGTTCAAGCCCCCCCAGCTCCCGCCGAGGCAACCATCGGTCACAACTCAGCCGCCGTGGGAGAAATCCTACGCGAGAATCCCGCCGCCATCTTCGATGAACCGGATATGCTGAAGCAGCTGGTCTCCGAACTACAGGAAGAGATCGACGCCGCTGACGTGAACCTCGAAACCAATGTGGGCCGTCACGATATCGCCAGCCGTGCGCATAACATCCGCAAGCTGAAAGCATCTATCGACAAGGCCGGACTGGCACTGACCGAGGAACACCGCGCCGCCGTCAAGAAAGTCAACGGTATCCGCAACGAAGTGAAGGACACACTGGATGCGATCATCGACCAGGCCCGCAAGCCGCTGGATGAATGGGAAGCTGCCGAGCAGGCCCGCAAGGTGGCCGTCGACCAGTTCCATGACTGGCTGGCGCAACGCCCCGACAACACCGTGGCCGCCATCGAAGCCAACCTGGCAGAACTGCGCGCCACTGAACTGGACCCGGACGTATTCCGCGGGGAACTAGCCGATGCGCAGGCTGCGCTAAACCAACGCATTGCCGATGCCGAAACCTCTTTGGAGGCCGCGTGCAAGGCCGAGGCTGAACGCGCCGAGCTGGAAAAGTTGCGCCGCGAACAGGCAGAACGCGAAGAACGCGAGGCAGAGGCGCAGCGCCAGAAGGAGGCCGCAGAAGCCGAGGAGCGCCGGAAAGCCGAAGAGGCCGAACGCATCAAGGCCGCGCAGGAACAGGCCGCGCGGGATGCCGAGCAGAAGGCCCGCGAGGAAGCCGAGGCACGCCAGCGCCAGAAGGATGCCGAGGCCGCTGCCGCCCTGCAAGCTGAACGTGACCGCGCCGCCGAGGCCGAGCGCCAGCTGCAGGCCCAGCGCGATGCGGAGGCCGCTGAAAGAGCTGCCGAGGAACAGCGCAAAGCCGATGCCGAACACCGTGAGCGGGTACAGGCTGAGGCCGCCGCCGCCATCGCCAAGCACGGCATGGTTGGTGAGGCCGCCGCCGCAGACATCGTGACCGCGATCCTCGCCGGCAACGTCCCCCACGTTTCACTGAAATTCTAGGAGTCGATGATGACTGACGTAACCGAAATCGAAAAACCAAAAACCCTGATGGAAGCCAAGAACAGGGGTGCGGGCGTGCCCGTCGCCCAATCCGGGGGCGGCTTCCGCGTCGCGTTTTCGGACGCAGGGCAAGTCATGGAGTTTGCGGCCGCAATGGCGGGTGCTGGAGTCATGGTTGGCCCGGCCTGCCGGGGCAATGTCGGTGCCTGCATGGCCGTTACCATGATGGCGGGTCGGTTTGGCCTCGACCCATTCCTGCTTTCGCACAAAGCGTACATCACCAAGAGCAAAAGTGGCGTAGAGGTTCAGTCGTGGGAGGCTCAAGCTATCTACGCGATGCTGATCGGAAGTGGCGAACTCGATGGCCTTCTGGAATTCGAGTATCGGGGCGAGGGCGTGGATCGTTACATCATCGTGACCGGTCGCCTGCGCGGGCACACGAAAAGCCAGAGCATCCAGTCCAGCCCGATCAAACAGATCCCTGTCAAGAACAGTCCGAACTGGACCGGTGAACCTGATCAGCAGCTTGCCTATTACGGCTCCCGCCTCTGGGCACGTCGCCATGCGCCTCACATCCTCATGGGTGTTTATTCCCGTGATGAAGCCGAGGAAATGGTCAACGTCACTCCCGCAAAGAACGATGATCCCGCCGCCCGCCTATCCGCGTCCATCGAACGGTCCAGCCAGGAACGCGCGGAAACTGAGGCGGCGAAAGCGGAGGAACCAGCCCCAGCTGATCCAGAGCCGCAGGATGCGGAGTTCGAGGAAGCACAGCCAGCCGCCACCGAATCTGAGGTGCTTGATGCCATGCAGGATGAACTGGAGCGCAAGCCGGAACCAGAGCAGCCAGCATCGCAGGGCGACCTGCTGGGCGATGAACCTGCTACCGATGCGAACGGCGCGAAGCTGAAGCAACCGGCACCGGAAGGCCAGACCAGCGCGGCAAAGGCTGTCGATGATGCGCTGGACGCGGCCACCTCGCCTGTGGTGAAGGAGCCGAACCAGACCATCATCCAGACAGCAGCTGGCGCCGAAGCGTGGGCGGAGTCGTGGGCGGCTTGGTACAAATCGCTGACCAAGGCCGAACGCGCGGATGTCACGATTGGCGGCAAGTTCGATCAGCAAATCAACCTGGCTGCCAAAATCACTGATGCGGCCGCTGAGATCATCAATGATGCGATGAACTCTCCGGCTTCGGATGAGGAGGTGTGATCGTGACAAAACTGATGGTCATCGACACAGAGACCACTGGCGTTGAAACCGACGCCAAGGTGGTCGAAATCGCAGGCATCCCGCTCGAACAGCATCCGGGCATGTCCCGCTTTCAGGTGGGATCGCCTGTCCAGACGCTGGTTCACCCGGGAGTCCCAATTCCCGCCACAGCGTCAGCGATCCATCACATTACCGATGCGGACGTTCGAGGCGCGCCATCCTTCGAGGACGCCCTGCCCCTGTTCCGGGGCGCGGATGTCTATGTGGCGCACAATGCAGCCTTCGACCGGCAATTCGTCGGTCAGCTGGGCGACAAGTGGATCTGCACGATGAAGTGCGCCTATGAGGAATTCCACGATGCGCCATCATACGGCAACCAGGCGCTGTCTTATTGGCTGGGAACGCCCCGCCCACCGGAAGGCACAGGCCATGCGCACCGAGCGCTCTATGATTGCTACACCACGCTTGGCATTCTCGACGATCTGAGAAGCCGCGGATGGACGATAGAGCGCATGCTTGAGGTTTCGTCCCGGCCCCGCCTGCTTCGCGTTTGCACCTTTGGGAAGCACCGGGGGAAGGCCTGGGCAGATGTTCCCCGCTCATACCTCGAATGGATGCAGGGCAATGGCGACTGGGACGAAGACGTTCTGAACACGATCAATCACCATCTGAAAGGCAATCAGTGATGACTACCCAAACTAAAGATACAGCGCCCGCCTTCGAGGGATGGGCAGTCCTCGAAATTCTGGGCCACCGCACCCGCCCCGGATTTGTCCGCGAGGTTGAGATCGCTGGCGCCAAGATGCTCCGCGTAGATGTCCCGACAGTCGATGGCGACATCACAGAGTTCTATTCCATGGCATCCATCTATTCGATCCGGCCATGCACTGAGGACATCGCACGAGATGCGGCCAGTGATCGCTATGGCGCGCTTCGCAAGCCCGTCCAGCCGGTCGAGTATCGAAAGAGCGAAACGCCAGAACTTCCGCATGACGATGAGGAAGACTTGGAAGACGAGATTCCATGGTGACGCCGCAGAGCGCGGCATAACCCTTAGCATGAAGGATGAAGTGAATGGCTGAAATAGACGGCGGAATGCTCGGGTGGACCGAGGGCGAAACGTGTGGCCGTAAAGGCTGCAAGGGCATCATTGAGGTCGAGCCGGTAGAGAATTGTTCCTGCCACATCGCCCCACCCTGTGGCGCGTGCACCGCTCCGCGTGAATACTGTCAAGAGTGCGGATGGGAGGCGTCGGAAGAGGATTGGCCAAAGCATCGCCAGGTCGCACCGGGAATTGGTGAAGTGCTGTACAAGCCGACTCCGCTAGACCCCACGAAAATCAGCTTCCGGTCATTCCCCCATAGCAGCTCTTCCATGCTGAAGAAGGGCGTCTACCCGGAAGGCACAACCAGGGCCGAAGTCGAATCTCGCGTTCGCGGAACCTTTGGAGGGCGGTTCGAGAGCTTCGGGGGCGGCAAGTTTGAATATGTCGCCTACACGGACTGAAGGAGCAGACAAATGACTGAAGTAGCCATGAGCAGGATTGATGAAATTGAGGCGCGGCACGAGGCGTTCGACAGCACCGGGCAGGAGCCGAAAACCGAGGAAGGTCGGCACATGATGAGGCGTGTCGAGGCAATGGCATTCACCTCTCTCTGTGGATCGCGTCTAACTGATATGGAAGTCGCTTTTGAGATTGCGTCCGCAAACCGGCATGATTTGAATTTAGTAGCTGCGCAGACGACCGCTAAGGATCGCGTCCGCTGGCTTAGCGCTAACTTGCATCGCGCGCACCTGGACCGCGCCTTCCTCCTGTCCACCATCCGCGCCCTGCAGGCGGAGGTGGGGGAAATGCGGGAGGCGGCAAAGGGCTTCCTCAATGCGTGGGATTGGTGGCGCTTGGATGAACATGATCGCGATGCTGGCGTTCCAGCTGATGCTGCGGAGGTTCTCCGCGCAACCCTAAAGGACACCTCCAATGACAATTAGACCCATAATCTTCAGCGGCCCGATGGTCCGTGCCCTGCTGGCCGGCCGCAAGACTCAGACCCGCCGCATCACGCCCTGCCCGCTTTCGAAAACCGAAGTCGGGGATCTGCTCTATGTGCGGGAGGCGTTCACGATTCAGGAGAACCAGTTCTTCACAACCAGTGCTGGACGTTTCGTGAATACATGCCTGGACTTTGCGGCAACCCGGACCCGGACATGGTTCAAGCTGCCGGCCGAGGATATGAAAGAATCCTGGTGGCGCCGCAGCGATGCCGATGGTGGACCCTTCATTCGCCCGGCCATGTTCTTTCCCCGCGCGGCTTCTCGCCTGACCTTGCGCGTCAATCGCGTGTTCTTCGATCCGATACAGCGTATCAGCGAAGCAGACGCGATTGCGGAGGGAATGTATCCGGCTACGGTTTATGGTGGCGAGGTCAAATCCTGGCTCCCAGCGGCAGACCAGCGCGATCACTTCTTCAACACGGCTCGCAACGCCTTCGGCAATCTATGGGATCAGCTCCACACCAAGCCCGGCGAGACGTGGGCGGACAATCCGATGGTGGTGGCGATCCAGTTCGAGGTGATCCGCGCGAATGTCGATACCCTGAAGGAGATAGCCGATGAGTGACGCCATCAACATTAATGCAACTGGCAGAACCCTTGGTTCCTACAAAAGCGCCGCGAAGAAGTGTGGGTGCTCCGTGGAAGAGTGGATGTCCAGAAGGTCGGCAGGAGAGCGGCGGTGCTATCGGTGCAAGACATGGAAGCGATCGAAATACTTTAGCATTGATTCAACACGCGGCAGTGGCCGAGCCAGCATCTGCAAGCGATGTTGCTCTGAGGCATCAACGGCGTCTCGGTACAAAATGACAATCGAAGAACTGCGATTGTTCAAAAGGTCCAGGGGGAACCGTTGCGAAATCTGCGAGCGCTCCAAAAGCCTGTATATCGATCACTGCCATAAGACAGGCAGGGTGCGCGGGTTACTATGTTCGGGATGCAACACAGCCATTGGGCAGTTCAAAGAGGATCCAGTCGTTTTTCGCAGAGCAATGTCATATTTGGAGAAAGCAGATGGGTGAGAACACAAAGATTGAGTGGGCTGACTCAACTTGGAATCCGTGGGTTGGCTGCACCAAGATCAGCGCGGCGTGCGATCATTGCTATGCAGAGGAATGGGCTGGCCGGTTCGGGCAAGTGCAATGGGGCGACAATCCCCGCAAGCGCACGTCCGACGCGAATTGGCGCAAGCCTCGGAAGTGGAACCGCGACGCCGAGAAGTCCGGCAAGCCGCATTTCGTGTTCTGCGCATCACTGGCTGATGTGTTCGACAACCAGGTTCCGATCGAATGGCGACGGGATCTGTGGGAACTGATCGCAGAAACCCCGCACCTGACCTGGCTGCTGCTGACGAAACGACCGCAGAACATCGCAAAGATGCTGCCCAACCCCGGCCAGCATTATTCACGCGGTGGGCCTGCATGGGGCGAAGGCTGGCCGAACGTCTGGCTCGGCACGACCGTGGAAAGTCAGGAAGCCGCTGACCGGAACATTCCGGCGCTATTGGCCGTGCCTGCGGTGAAGCGGTTCCTGTCGTGTGAGCCGTTGCTGGGGCCGGTGAGGCTGGATGACATCTGCACGGGGTATTATTTCACGAACGTGCTAACAGGCGAAATGTGGCACGAAGATGCTGATGGATTCGTCCACGGACGCGACAACAAAGGGCAGCGTATTGATTGGGTCATCGCCGGGGGCGAGTCCGGCCCGCAAGCCCGGCCCTCGCATCCCGACTGGTTCAGATCCCTGCGCGACCAATGCGCCGAAGCGGACGTGCCGTTCCTGTTCAAACAATGGGGCGAGTGGAAGCCTTGGGAAAGCGGGTGCCCGCCGGAATGGATAAGCCCGGCGGGCGGGCGCGCAGAACACAACTGTTTGCTTCCAGTTGATATAGATACGGACAAAAACTGGGACGATGGGCTTGGCTTTGTTGCCAACGGTGAAAACCATTTCGCATTTCAGCGCGTCGGAAAGGCCCGTGCTGGCCGTCTTCTCGATGGCGTTCAGCATGACGGGAGGCCGGAGGCATGACGGAACACCGCCCCTGCATCGAATGCGGTTGCATCACCCCCGACCTTGTGACGGGTGAGCGCATCTATCCGCACCGGCCTGATCTGCACGCGAAAAAGTTCTGGCTGTGCCCGTGCGGCGCCTATTGCGGGTGCCACCCAGGCACCACCGATCCGTTGGGCGCGACCGCTGGAAAGGAAACCCGCAACGCCCGCAAATATGTCCACCGGATACTGGACCCGCTGTGGCGGACTATACCGCCCCAGTACAGCGGCAAGGGCAAGCTGGAGCCCCATCAGCTGAAGTCTATGATGCGTCGCCGCGTATATCGATATCTGGCCGCTGAGATGGGCATCAGCGTCGATGACTGCCACACGGGAATGTTCGACATTCAGCAGTGCCGGCAGGCTTACGCAATCCTCAAAAAGACCACCTACACGGACGTTCGGCGGTGGGTGAAAGAGCAGCAGAAACGGGAGAAGGAGAATGGCTAGCTACACTCCCTGCACCCAATGCCCCATGAACCCATGCGCTCGAAAAGAGGCCGTTCAGAAACAGATGCGCGGCGCCCCAGTTTCGGCCGTCCGCATTCGGTGCCCCGACTATCGCAACCTGTTCACACCCGGTCAGCGCGTATCTGTCTACCTCAAATATGCTGGCGACTATGATGGTGGATATGAACTCTCAGATGTTGACGGGGTGATGGGAACCGTCATTGGCCGGAGTGGCCGGAAGTGGCTTGTCTACATTGATCAGGATGAGCAGGAGCACCTTCGCTTGCAGAACGAGGCGGGAGTCGTGAAGCTTTGGCCGTCGGCCATAACGGCTGATGATGATGGCTCTGATCCATTGGAGAAGCTTCTGCCTTTGGCCCGCAATGAATTGGGCGCCAGTATTGATCATGGCGCAGACCCGGCGACCTATATACGCGAGCGCGGCTGGCTGAAATGACCCCCTGCGCGCTCCCCTTCTGCCCCGGTAGGGCAAAGAACCACTATTACTGGTGGTTCTGCAGCCGTCACTGGCCGCTTGTCGGCCGGCGGGCGAGGAAGCGGCTGCGCGCTGTCACCCGGACCTATCACGAAGCCGCCTGCGCGAACCGCATCCCGGTTGTCCTGCAGGCACGATATGACCGCGCGCTGAACGCCGCTGTGGTCGACGCGATCGAGGGGGCGCATTTGGTATGAGTAACCCCCTCACCCGTGACGAATTCGCCGAGCGCGTCGGCTTCCCTTGGCGCAGCCTCAGAGAGATTTGCCTTGAGCATGGTCTGGGCATGCGCCTTAATGGCCGCTGGTCGTTTGAGGCGGGGGATGTCGCTTCCGCAAAAGTTATACTGAGGAATAAGGCATGCCGTATTACATCGACAAGCGAGACAACGGGTTCTACCGGCTTAGGGGGACTCACCACGGTGTCCCAGCAAAAGACCGAAGCCTTAAGACTCGCTCGCGAGAACAAGCAGAAGCGCTCAAGGAAGCGGCAGAGCGCAAAGTCTTCGAACAAGTCGTCCTCGGCAAAAGGCCCTCGCAGAGCTTCGCGGAGCTTGCAGTCGATTACCTGACAGCAGGACGCGACCTCGGCCCTAAAGCAGAAGAAATCATCGCGGATCTCGCAGAGAAGAACCTCGAAGACATATCGCCAGCCGATTGTGACCGGTTGGCTACTCGCATCTATCCCAACGCCAAAGCATCGACCATCAACCGAAACATCATCTCCCCGATCAGCGCCATCATGTGTTGGGCGGCGGATGACAATCGTGTCGCACTGCGCAAATGGCCGCGTAAGCGAGAGAGACAGGCGCGCACTGACTGGCGCCGGCCGGGTCAGATCGAGGATATTCTCGCTGCCATATCAAGTCCGCAGGGCCGAGGGATCGCCGCTCTACTCGTGGGATGCGGGCTCAGGGTATCGGAAGCTGTGTTCGCTGACGGTCGAGACTTTGCGCCAGACCTCTCGCAGGTGACTGTACAGGGCACAGCGTGGGACGATGACGCTGGCGCAGCTGAGAAGGGATACGAGGGCACAAAGGGATTCTATAGTCGCACGGTCAGGATACCACCGCGCGCTCGAGAGTTCCTCATGCCGGTCATTAGCCTCGCTCCAGGCCGCGCGCTCGTCAATTCGCGGGGCTATGCGTGGTCAGACCGGAATGGCCCGCGCAAGATGCTGGAAACCGCCTGCAAGGCAATCAACGTTCCCCCGCTCTCGCCACACGTTTTGAGACACACCTGGGCGACGTGGCATTACGCGGTACACCGGGACCGTCTGCGACTGATGCATGATGGCGGTTGGACGAATGATGACCTGATCAAGCGATACGTACACTTGGCTGATGATGCGTTGGCTGGTGAGGTGTCGTCACGGAAGTGGGCAATATCCGGGCAGCAAGAATACAGCCCGAGAGAAAAAGACAACGAAAACAAAGCTCAATCTGGGTAGGAAATCATCATTGGTAATGATGAGGCCGGGAGTTCAATTCTCCCTCGCGGCACCAGGAAATCCCCACGACATGCAACTGAATTGAGCCGACACGCGCTGGCGTGCCGTTGCCTTGGCGCGCGGTACTGATGCGTCTTCATTTCCAAATGCAAAAAGGGCGGGCCCGAGAGCCCGCCCTTTCGCGTAATGGGGTTGTCCAGTCTTAGAAGACTTTGGACACGCTCACGAACGCACGACGTCCGCGGATGTCGTATGCTGTCGCGCTGAGTGGTGTGTTACCAGCGCTGGTCGTGATGATGTCAGAGACTTGCGGCGGAGCTTCATCGAAGATGTTGCGGATACCGCCAGTGATCGACCAGGTGTCACCCGTCCAGCGTACGGACGCGCCGTGCTGGAACTGAGCTTCCGTGAACACTTTGTACTGACCCTGCAGACCGAAGTATGCAGACGGCTCGTTCAGGTCGTCAGCGAAGTAACGGTTGTCATCCTGACGGCCGATGAAGGACGTGAACCAGGAGTAGGTCCAGTCACCACGGTCGAGGCGGATGTCGAAGTCACCGACGACGCTCGGATAACCGATCGTGCCGTTGAAGTCGTTGTTTTCCACGCCGGAAACGAAGTCAGAACCGAAGACGTTGATGTAACGCTCAAGTGCCCAGTTGACGGAGCTCTCGACGGTCAGCGTACCGAAGTTGAAGTCTTCTTCGTAACGCACTTCGAGGTCGATACCGCGCTGCTGCTGGGAGTCCACGTTCAGGGTAAGCGCCTGAATGTTGTCCAGCTGGAACGGTGTCAGATCCGTTGAACCGGAACGCTCGAACAGGTCACAGAAATCGTTCGGGAAGGTCGTTGTAGCGTAACAGCCACCAACGATCTGAGCACCGGTCAGGCTCGTGATCTGATCCTGGATTTCGACTTCATAGTAGTCGACAGCGATGTTCAGGTTCGCGAAAGTTGGTGTCAGAACGATACCAGCCGTGAACGTTTCACCGGATTCTGATTCCAGCTCATCGCCACCACCGGAAGTGGTGATCAGAGCAGAACCACCGAGCGCACCTGCGAAGTCGTCAGGAATACCTTCAGCTGCACAGTTTGTACGGATGTTCTGGTTGGTCGAGTCGCCCCAGTTGATACATGGGTCGATCGAAGTCTGAGACACGAAGCCCGTCTGATCCTGAAGGAACAGTTCGAACAGAGCTGGTGCACGGTAGGACGTACCGAAGCTCGAACGCGCACGCAGGATCGGGTTGACCTGCCAGTTCAGACCGACCTTGTAGATCGAGTCCGAACCGCCGATGTCGTACTCAAAGCCGCGAACAGATGCGTTCACAAAGACGTCTTCAGCGAAAGGCTGACCCTTGAAGATCGGCACTTCGACTTCTGCGAAGAGTTCAGCAACGTTGTTTTCGCCGCGGGTTGGGCCAGCGGTCGAAGAACCCCAGATGTCGCCGGACTGAGTCAGCTCACCTGGCGTGTCATCGATGCTGAATTCACGGTACTCGGCACCAAGACCAAGACCGATCGGACCAGCTGGCAGCTCGAACAGTTCACCAGCGACAACGGCCGTGAAGGTCGTTTGCTCATAAACGGTCTCACCGGACTGATAGCCACCGATGGCGGCCTGCAGTTCGTCCTGACGCGTACCGTCAAGTACAGCTGGATCGAGCAGGTCAATCGTCGGAGGTGCGATGAAATCGACGTCGCCGTCATTGTCGTAGTCGACGCCATCGAAGTTCCAGTCACCCGAACGGGACGTCAGGATCTCGTTGCCTTCGTAGGTACCTTCACCGCGGGTGTAGGTAGCGTCCACTTTCCAGGACCAGTCGTCCAGGAGACCAGGTGCGAAGCCGCCGGAGAAGGAGGTTGCGCCGTAGTAGTAGTCAACCGTGACTTTGTCGGTGGTTGCGAACGGAATGACCGGCTGAGCCAGAGACTCGATTTGGTTCGAGTAGGTCGGGTCGCTGATGTATCCGTAGAACGGGCTGCCGGCCGGGTTGATCGCAGAACCAACGCGCGGGAAGAACTGACGCCAGCCTTCGATTTCAGTTTCACGACGGCTGTACAGCAATTCGGTATCCCAGGTGACACCACCCAGAACAACGTCTGCGGTACCGAACAGAGACAGGTTCTGGTTGCGCGGGATGAAGTCCTCATTGTCGAGGAATGGCGCGTCGAGAATGTCTTCGTAGTAAGGCTGGCCATTGTCGAGGTAGCCCGTACCAATGCGTGGACGGTAGCCCGGGATGGAGCCGCCAAAGATCGTAGCACCGGTAACACCGTCTGGCGACGGGATCAGGCGCTCGCCCGAAAACGCGTCGATGACTGTGTTGAAGTACAGGTTGTTACAGTTCACGCGCGGATCAGTTGCCGTCGCAGAATAGTTCAGACGGTCGAGCAGACGGCCTGTCTCAGGATCACGGACGAGGTCACGTGGGCAGGACAGGTAGTCGCGCTGGCTGGTGTCCAGCTCTTCAGACAGACGGTACTCAGCAGACAGGGTGAAGTCAGCGTTATCACCGAGGTCAAAACCCCAGGCCGCGCTGGCTGTGTACTGCTCACCACCTTCTTCGAAAGGCTGCGTGATGTTGAAGTTCAGCTCCAGATCGTCGACTTCGTCGCGCGTGATGATGTTGACCACACCACAAACAGCGTCGGAACCGTAGATCGTGGAAGCGCCGTCTTTCAGAATCTCGATACGGGAGATGATGGACTGAGGTACAACGTTCAGGTCGAGTGCAGAAACAGCACCGCGCGTACCGGCCGGGCCAGGACGCTTACCGTCAAGCAGAACCAGCGTACGGGTGTCACCACAACCGCGAAGGTCGAGTGTCTGCGTACCAACACCACCATTGGTGACGAAGTTCTGGAACGTGTTGTTCAGCTGCGTGGAGCCTGAGGCGAGCGAAGAGCCCTGAAGAAGAGCAGCCGTATCGACCAGACCTTCGAGCGTCGCAACTTCAGCCGTGATGACCTGAATCGGAGAGGACGAAGAAAATTCGTCACGGGCCAGCAGAGAGCCGGTTACGACGATCTTTTCCTGACGCGATTCGTCTTGAGGTGCTTCGTCAATGATTTCCAGAACTTCGTCGGACTCGCCGTCGGCATCCTGAGCTTGAGCCGCGCCGGAAACAACAAGTGCGCCGATCGCGACACTGCTGAATACCGTACGACGGAACAGTCGTTTGTTCATCAGTATTTCCCCTAAGAAATGTTTATGCTCACCTTAAGCCCGGTGTTTCCACCCAGCACCCGCCTTCTGATTTACGGGCATTACAGCAACGTTGAACGCCTGTTTCAAAACTGACAAGAATACATGACACAAATTTCAGGTTGCAGGCATATTTGTCCAATTACTGTGATCTTTGCGCCACATTTGTGCCTTGCGCGTTTGAGGCGAAAACACGTTTGTTTCAAGAAGTGCATGATTTCCTTGACGCTCTGGCGCACGGCTTAAATATTGCCTGTACTTAATTCGGAGGAATAACTTGATGCGCAGTCGCATTGTTGCCGCTGGCCTTGTCAGCGTGATGGCGGGCGCTTTGTCCGCACAGGCAGACCCCGTCTCTGCTGAAGATTTCGCAAAGCACCCCTCGGTTTCCAGCGTTTCCATGTCTCTGGAAGGGGACATGCTGGTTGGCGTAATCGCTGACCCCACCAACGATGGTGAGCAGCGCGCGGCAGCCTATTGGGATATCAGCGGCGATATCGACACGACGAAGCCCCTCGTCCCATCGAACATCACACCGTCCAGCGGCAAAACCAAATTCTACGCAGCGAACGCACTGAAGAACAAGAAATCGCTTTGGTTTACCGTGCAGCCATACATCGGCGCACTTGAAGGCTGTGGTGAAGGCAAGACGACCGGCTCGACCAAGAAATACCTCCAGAAGGTCTACATGGGCAATGAGCGCATCAAGAAGATTGATGACCTGCCCGACGGTCGCGCCGAGGTCGGCGCCAACAAGATGCTGCTTCGCTGCTTCGAGCTGGAAGGCGAAACAGCCATTCAGTCTCTGCTCCCACTCGATCCGACGAAGATTGTTATCTCCCGTGCCACCACAAAGAACGGCACCAGCTATTTTGAGCACGACTTGTCGAACGGTCGCGAAAAATTCCTGTTCAAGGCCAGCACGACCCAGCAGATCGAAATCAGCAGCCGGACAGGCCAGCCCGTCGCTCGGACGGAACTCGAATATGAAGACGGTGCCTGGCGTCAGTACATCAGCCTACCCGATGGAGCCGGAGGATTTGAATCCGAACCGGCCCTGACAACACAAATTGCCAATCGCTTCACAATGTCGGTGATCGGCAAACTTGAAGATTCCCGCGAGTACTTCATCGCCACAAACAAGTTCGACGACAAAGTCTCGATCTATCTTTACAACGCAGCAACGGACACATTCAGCGACGACCCGCTGTTCGCGCATCCGGAATTTGATGCAGCTGGCATGATCTTCTCCAACCGGGCAGAGGATTTCGGCGCCATCCTTGGCTTCACCTATGACGGTCCGGTCCGGGAAACATACTGGATCGATCCGGAGATGAAGAGCATCCAGGACGGCCTTGATGCGGCTTTCCCGGGCAAGAATGTCGAGCTTAACGACTACACGGCTGATCGCAATCGCGTCCTCTTCACCGTCAGTGCAGCAGAGATGCCACCCGCCTACTTCCTGCTGGTCGACAAGTCCAAAGTCGCGGTGATCGGTTCACAGCGTCCTTGGCTGAAGGAAGAAGATCTCGGCAAGTCGAAATTCATCTACTACTCCGCACGTGATGGCATGAAGATCCCTGCCATCATCACGTTGCCGGCAGGCTACGAAGAAGGTGACAAGGCCAAGGGTGCGATCATCGTTCCCCATGGCGGACCTTGGGCGCGGGATTACGCCGGCTTCGACAGCTCCGGCTGGACGCAGTACTTTGCGAGCCGCGGCTATGTCGTCATGCAGCCTCAATATCGCGGAAGCGACGGCTGGGGTCGTGAACTCTGGCTCGCCGGCGACATGGAATGGGGCCAGAAGATGCAGGACGACAAGGATGACGGCGCAGCCTGGCTTGTCGACAATGGCTACGTTGATGCCGACAAGATCGCCATCCATGGCTATTCCTATGGTGGCTTCGCGGCCTTTGCGGCATCAGTCCGCCCGAACAGCCCTTATCAGTGTGCAATTGCTGGCGCAGGTGTCTCCAACCTCGCCAAGCTCGGAAATGAGTGGGGCAGCAACCGCATTCAGCGCATTGTTCAGGGTGATACGGTAACCGGCATGGACCCGATGCAAAACACCGACAAGATCAACATCCCGATCCTGATCTATCACGGTGACTATGACGTTCGCGTGCCGATCTTCCATAGCCGCGAGTTCTACAACGCGATCAAGAACAAGCAGCCTGGAAGCAAGTTCATCGAGCTGAAAGAGATGGGTCACCAGAGCTCGAAATGGCTGCCGGAGCACAAGCAAGTTGTGCTTGAGGAGATCGAGACCTTCCTCAACACGACCTGCGGCATGTAAGCCCCGGCACATACCCCAAATCAGAAGGGGCGGATCTTCGGATCCGCCCTTTTTCTTTTGCCGTCGAATGCTTGCCCGCTCAGGCGAGTGTCTTGCGCAGAGCGGTCGCCCAGCCCCGGCGCAGGCGGGCAGAGGCGGTCTTTTCCATTTGAGGTTCGAACCGCGTGCCCGGCACAGTGCGGCTGGCCCAGTCATCAGCCGACAGCCAGCCAAGCTGCATCGCCGCGAGCGCTGCTGCGCCAAGCGCCGTCATCTCTCGATAGTCGGGCCTCAGGATCGGTCGCTCGCAAATGTCGGCAATGAACTGCATCAGCCAGTCATTCGCCACCATGCCGCCATCGACGCGCAGCTCCGTGATCGCCACACCATCCGCCTCGAACGCATCGAGCAGGTCCCGCGTCTGGTATGCGACCGATTCCAGGCCCGCCCGCACCAGGTGCTCCGCTGTCGTGGCCCGCGTGATGCCAGTCATCGTACCCCGCGCATCCGGCTCCCAGTGCGGCGCGCCAAGGCCGGTGAAGGCCGGAACGATATAGACGCCCCCATTGCCCGGCAGGCTGGCCGCGACTTTCGCGCTCTCTGCGGCGTCCTCGATCAGGCGCAGATCATCACGCAGCCATTGCACGATCGTGCCGGCGTTGAAGATCGACCCTTCCAGCGCCATCGCGCCCTTGCCCGCCGCTTCATACCCAACCGTACCAAGCAACCGGTTCGCCGACTGCGGACGATCCTGGCCGCAATTGGCGACGAGGAATGCGCCCGTCCCATATGTGATCTTTGCCGTGCCGAGCTCCAGACATGCCTGCCCGACAAGCGCCGATTGCTGGTCGCCTGCCGCCGACAGGATCGGCAACGCCTTGCCAAGCAGGGCCATGTCGCTCGTTCCGAAATCATCCGCATTCTGCCTGATTTCCGGCAGCATGGATTTTGGCACACCAAGCAGGCTGCACATCGACTCGCTCCAGCCGGCATCCCCGCCGAGGCCAAGACGGTAAAGCAAGGTGCGCGACGCGTTGGTCACATCGGTGACGTGGGATGCGCCGCCAGTCAGCTTCCAGATCAGGAAACTCTCGATTGTGCCGAAGGCCAGCTCTCCCGCTTCGGCGCGCGCGCGGGCGCCGTCCACATTATCCAGTATCCAGCCAATCTTCGTGCCGGAAAAATAGGGATCAATCAGAAGGCCGGTTTCATCCTGCACGGCGGCTTCATGACCCTGCTTGCGCAAGCGATCACAGTTTTCCGCTGTCCGCCGATCCTGCCAGATGATGGCCGGGGCAATCGGCTTTCCTGTTGCACGATCCCAGACGAGCGTCGTTTCGCGCTGGTTGGTGATTCCGATGCCGGCAATACGCTCCACCCCGCCAGCCTCTGCAATCGCGGCGCGGCAGACGCTCAACGTCTTCTCCCAGATTTCCTCGCCATCCTGCTCGACCCAGCCATCGTCGGGATAGGTCAGAGGCACCTCTTCCTGTGCCAGCGCGACTTCATTCAGGTCGCGGTCGAACACGATTGCCCGTGTGGATGTGGTGCCCTCATCAATGACGAGAATATAGTCGCCCATGTCGCCTGCCCTCTGGTGTTTGAGACAGGATGGACCGGTGCGCGCCCGCCGGTCAACGCGCGTTTCGCTGTGCTCCGCGATCCCCGAACCACCACAGCGTTGCCGCGGTTGCCGCGAATGTGGCCGTCTCCACGATTTTCGCCTATTCCGCCTCGGGCGATGCCAGGAAAACGAGCCAGGTGATCAGCCAGAGAAGCAGGGTCAGCACGGGCCGGGTCAGCGCGCGTACGGCATTCACCCAGGCATAGCTGTCCCCAATCGCCGCCTCTGCCTGTATCGATGCCGCAAGCCCGTGCCAGCGGCCCGAGGTTTCCGCCAGCCGCTCCGCTGCTTCGCTCTCTTCCCGGCGTGCCTGCAATTCCAGCCCGGCGAGGTGAGATTCATGCTGCCAGCGGGCCCGCTCATGCGCCTGCGACTGGCGCTGTTCGAAATATCCCGCGGCGCGTCCAATCACCGTGCCGAGCAGGCCGAACACACCGCCCCCTGCGGCGCTCGCAGCCAGTCCGATCAGCTCCGCCATTTTGACCGGCTCCTTTTGTAGTACCAGCGCGCTGGCTGTTCGCGCCGGTCCAGATGAAGGAAGTTCCGCCCGAGCCCGATACCGGTGAACCCCAATTCCTCCGCTGCAGCCAGAAGCGCGAACCGGTCCTGCCCGATCAGGGAGATATCGACCGCTATCTCGCGATGCCTCGATTGCGTCGCGCCGCCAATCTCTGAATTCCAGCCGTCGCAGCGATGTCCGGAATTGATAAGCAAGGGTCGCCTGACCCGCGCCCGCAACGCCTCCAGCGAATCGAGGAAGTCGGGCGCATGCCAATACTCCCCATCACAAAACCGGCCTTCACATTTGCAGGCAAGTTCTCTGGGAGAGAAATGCGGCCAGCGCCAATCATGCGCATCGAACAGGGAGACAGACGGGATCAACATGCCTCAAGGCTGACACGGACCTGTCCCTGCCGGATTGGAAACGGCGCAGAAAAGAGAACGCCCCTGAAATCACTCGGATCTCAGGGGCGTCTTCAATGTTCAGAACGGGGAAAGGCCGAGCCTACTCCGCAGCAACCGGCGCCACGCCGAAGGCCTGCCGCTTGGCAAGCGCCGCGCGGGCCTCGTCATATTCGCGGACCAGCTTGTCGACGAATTCGGACGTCGGCATCCGCTTGTCGATGGCCCCGATGCCCTGGCCACAGCCCCAGATGTCTTTCCAGGCCTTGGCTTCCTGATTGCCGCCGGAGCCGAAATTCATCGCGCTCGGATCGCTTTCCGGCAGATCGTTCGGATCCAGCCCCGCCTTTGCGATGGACGGCGCGAGATAGTTGCCATGCACGCCTGTGAACAGGTTCGAATAGACAATGTCGCCAGCCTTGGAATCGACAATCATGTCCTTGTAGCCATCAACCGCGTTCGCTTCGTCACAGGAGATGAAGGCAGATCCGATATAGGCAAGGTCCGCGCCGAGCGCCTGAGCCGCCGCGATGGAGCCGCCATTGGCGATGGAGCCTGACAGCGCCAGAGGGCCATCAAAGAACTGGCGGATTTCCTGAATGAGCGCGAAGGGCGACAGCGTGCCCGCATGGCCACCCGCGCCAGAGCAGACCGCGATCAGGCCATCCGCGCCCTTTTCCAGAGCCTTGTGCGCGAAGACAACATTGATGATGTCGTGCAGCACGATGCCACCATAGGAATGGATCGCATCATTCACTTCCTGACGTGCGCCCAGCGACGTGATGACAACCGGCACCTTGTACTTCACGCACATCTCGACGTCATGATCGAGGCGGTTGTTCGTCTTGTGGACGATCTGGTTCACCGCAAATGGAGCAGCCGGGCGGTCCGGGTTCTTCTCATTGTATTCGGCCAGTTCGGTCGTGATCTTGTCGAGCCATTCGTCGAGCACGTGCTCCGGGCGGGCATTCAATGCCGGGAAGCTGCCGACCACGCCCGCCTTGCACTGGGCAATCACGAGGTCCGGATTGGAGATAATGAACAGCGGCGACCCGATGACCGGGATACGCAGGTTCTGGAGAATGGGGGGCAGTGCCATGAGAAATTACCTCATTTGATAACGACGTCGTTTACGTAAACGGAAACTATCGCTTGATCCATGTTGGGCAAGGCGTGACGTTGCGGAGACCTCTTGCCCTCAACTGCTGTTCAGGCCAGAGTGCCGGGCATTCACAACAGTGCAAAAGAAAATTGTCCGAGGGAGAAAAACGGAATGCGAAACTTCAGCCTCACTTTTGGTAGCGCTATCATTCTCGCCGCTGCGGCCGCCTGCTCTGGCGAGCCTGCGGATCAGAGCGCCGATACCGAAGTCGCTGCACCGCCGGTCGAAGCAAGCGAAACAGCTGATTCCAGCGCGTCGGAGTCAAAATACCTCGTCCAGCCGTTGGTCACCGAAATCTTCACCGCAGACCCGTCGGTTCACGTCTGGGATGATGGCCGCATCTACGTTTACCCGAGCCACGATTATGACGCCGGCATCCCTGAAGATGACCTCGGCAGCCAATATGCCATGCGCGACTACATCGTGCTTTCAATGGACGAAGTCGGCGGCGACGTGACCATCCACGATGTTGCGCTGGACGTTGATGATGTTGCCTGGGCTGCGCAGCAGATGTGGGCGCCGGATGCCGCGCACAAGGATGGCAAATACTACCTCTATTTCCCGGCCAAGGATGCTGACGGCGTGTTCTATATCGGCGCGGCTGTTTCCGACAGCCCGACCGGCCCGTTCACCGCTGAGCCGGAGCCGATCGAAGGCTCATTCTCCATGGACCCGAGCGTCTTCGAGGACACCGATGGCGAATACTACATGTATTTCGGCGGCATCTGGGGCGGCCAGCTGCAACGCTGGGCGACAGGCGAATACAATGCTGATCCGACCCTCAACACCGATCTCGTCAATGACGACCCGCTGACCAGCGACGACGAAGCCGGCCAGCCGGATGACGTCTCCCTGATGCCGAAAATCGCCCGGATGGCCGACGATATGGTGTCCTTCGCAGAAGCTCCGAAGGATGTGATGATCCTCGACGAGAATGGCGACCCGATCAAAGCGAAGGACCATGCGCGTCGCTTCTTCGAAGCCGCATGGGTGAACAAGATCGGCGACACTTACTACCTGTCCTATTCGACGGGAGACACGCACCTGATTGTCTACGCGACAGGCGACAATCCCTATGGCCCGTTCACGTATCAGGGCGTCGTCAATCAACCGGTGGAAGGCTGGACCAATCACCACTCGATCTTCGAACATGATGGCAAATACTATCTGGCCTATCATGACGTGCAGCTGAGCGGGAAAAGCCATCTGCGCAATGTGAAGATTGCCGAGCTGACCCTCAACGAGGATGGAACCATCGAGCCTATCGATCCGATGCCAGGCGAATAATCGCGCACGCCGATATCCGACGAAAAAAGAAGCCGGTACGGAAATCCCGTACCGGCTTTTTCAGTTTGCGCGACTAATAACTCTCACGCATTGGAGAGAACTTCCGACTGGCCGGGGATCCCTCATCCCCCGACCAGCCGGTCCTGCATCATGGCCAACCAGCTTTGCTGGCGATGAAGCATGGATACGATGTCTTCTGAATCACCGTCTTCGATGAGACGATCCATCCAGAAGCCCAGAATGCGAGTGTGAGTTTCCATCCAGTCCCTCAAGACTTCATGCCGCGTACCTGTCGCCGCGAGCGGCTCAGAAACAGATTGAAACGGCAGGAGCTTGGCGGACATGACTCACCTCTTATCTGCGAACAATTCTCATTCTCATGGAGTCGACGGGAAGAGTCAAGCGACCAAGTGTCCTTGACCTTTCGTTAGCAGTTCACAAGCGCCCCCGGTTCGGACTAAATCCCTGTCATGGCAGACGATCTCCTTCCCCTGAGCAGCGGGTTTCCCGACGCGACCGAAGCCGAATGGCTCGCCAGCGTCGACAAGGTCCTGAAGGGCCGCGGCATAGAATCAATCACGCGCAAGACCGTGGACGGGCTGGAAATCCACCCGCTCTATCGCGAAAGCGACTTTGCCGCCGCAACAGACCCCCTCGGCACACCGGGCGTCGCGCCCTATCTCCGCGGGCCCACCGCGGCGCCGGACCGGTTCGCGCCCTGGGACATCCGCCAGGCCTTTGCGCATCCATCTGCGGAAACCACCAATGACGAGATCCTGCAGGACCTTGAGCGCGGGGTCATGTCAGTCGAACTGACGCTCGATTGCACCGGCGCGAATGGCGTGCAGATCACCACGCTGGATGATTTCCGCACGGCGCTGAAAGGCCTGCGCGCGGACATTGCCCCCATCGCACTGGACCATGGCGCAGGCTCTGGCGTGACCGCTGCCACGCTGCTGGGCCTGTGGGGACAAGAGCAGGAGAATCCTGCCAGCCAGAAGTTCGATTTCAACATGGATCCGCTCGGCTGCCTCGCCCGCACGGGCAAGCTGTCCGGGGGACTGAACGCCGCCTTTGCGCGCCTCTCGGCAGCGGCCAAGAGCCTTGGCGACGCCTATCCGGAAGCAGGCCTCATCCGCATCGATGCCCGCATGGTGCACGAGGCTGGCGGTTCCGACGCACAGGAACTCGCTGCCCTGATCGCCAGCGCCGTGGACACACTTCGCCGGCTGGACAATCGCACGGATATCTCCGCGCTTGTCCCGCGCATGAGTTTCGCAATCGCCCTCGACAGCAATTACGGCCTCGGCGTCGCAAAACTACGCGCAGCCCGCCGTCTCTGGGCACGCATTCTTGATGCCATGGAGTTACAGCCTGCGCCGATGCGTTTGCAGGCTGTCTCCTCTGGTCGCATTTTGTCGCGGTACGATGCCTGGACGAATATGCTGCGCACGACGGCGGCGGCGTTTGCCGGTGCAGTAGGCGGCGCAGACATTCTCACCATTCGCCCCTTCAATGAGGCGCTCGGCATTCCGGAAGGCCTCGGCCGACGCATCGCGCGCAACACGCAATTGATCGCGATGGAAGAAAGCCAGCTTGGCCGCGTGGCGGACCCGACCGGCGGCGCATGGTTCACCGAATCCTTTGCAGACGATCTCGCCGAAGCGGCCTGGAAGGAATTCCAGACCATCGAAGCCGAAGGCGGCTATGCCGACTCCCTGATCGCCGGCAGCTTCCAGAAGCGCGTCGCCGAGAAGCGCGAGGCGCGTGCCAAGGACATTGCCAAACGCAAGGTGCCGATCACGGGCGTCAGCGAGTTCCCGCTGCTCGACGAAATCGCCGCGCCGGTCGCGGACGCGCCCTCCGTCACGCCGAAGGATGGCATCTCGAACGACGGCTTTGCGCATTTCGTGACGGCTGACCTGCCCGCCGACGAGGCCGATGCATCTGCCGAAGCCCTACCGCGCATTCGTCTTGCGGAAGACTATGAAGCCCTGCGCGATGCGGCGAGCGCGGCGCCCAAGCGCCCGAGCATCTTCCTCGCGACGCTCGGCCCGCTTGCCGAACACAATGCCCGCGCCGACTTTGCCCGAAACCTCTTCGCCGCTGGCGGACTTGAGGCGACCCAGCCCCCTGTGCCGCCGCAATCCCCGTCCGAAGCCGCTGCCGCCTTCAAGGCCTCCGGCAGCAAGATCGCCTGCATCTGCGGCGCCGATGCGCGCTACGAAGACGAAGCCGTCGAAACCGCCAAGGCGCTGAAGGCCGCTGGCGCGCTGCATGTCTGGCTCGCTGGCAAGTTCGAAGGCGACAGCATCGATTCCAACATCTTCATGGGCTGCGATGTGCTGCACACGCTGAAACTTGCCCACGCAAACCTGGGAGTGGCCCAATGACCAATTTCCCCGACTTCACGAAACTCGATCTCGGCACGCCAGACGCGAAGGCCAAGTCGCCCGACTTGGGCGAGGCCTGGGAAACGCCGGAAGGCGTTGAGGTAAAGTCCACCTACACGGCAGACGATCGCAAGGGACTCGACTTCCTGGATGATTATCCTGGCCTTGCCCCGTTCGGCCGCGGACCTTACCCGACCATGTATACGAACCAGCCCTGGACAGTTCGTCAGTATGCGGGCTTCTCTACGGCAGAAGACTCAAACGCCTTCTATCGCCGCAACCTTGCCGCCGGTCAGAAAGGCCTTTCGGTCGCCTTCGACCTGGCCACACACCGCGGCTATGATTCCGATCATGTCCGCGTGTCCGGTGATGTCGGCATGGCGGGCGTTGCCATCGACTCCATTTATGACATGCGCACCCTCTTCTCCGGCATTCCGCTGGACAAGATGTCGGTGTCCATGACGATGAATGGCGCGGTGCTGCCGATCCTCGCGCTTTATATTGTCGCCGCCGAGGAACAGGGCGTCGGCCCGGAAAAGCTCGCCGGAACGATTCAGAATGATATTCTGAAAGAGTTCATGGTGCGGAACACCTATATCTATCCGCCCAAGCCGTCGATGCGGATCATTTCGGACATCTTCGCATATACCTCGCAGAACATGCCGAAATTCAACTCGATCTCGATTTCCGGCTATCACATGCAGGAAGCGGGCGCTTCTGCCGATCTGGAGCTGGCCTACACGCTCGCAGACGGCATCGAATACATCCGCGCCGGTGTCGCCGCTGGGCTGGATGTCGATGCCTTTGCGCCGCGCCTGTCCTTCTTCTGGGCCATCGGCATGAACACGTTCATGGAAGTCGCCAAGATGCGGGCTGCGCGCCTGCTTTGGGCGAAGCTGGTGAAGGAAGAGTTCAACCCGAAGAATCCGAAATCCCTCAGCCTGCGGACACACTCGCAGACCTCCGGCTGGTCGCTGACCGCGCAGGATGTCTACAACAATGTCATCCGCACCTGCCTCGAAGCCATCGCGGCCACGGGCGGCCAGACCCAGTCGCTGCACACGAACAGTTTTGACGAGGCCCTCGCCCTGCCAACCGACTTCTCCGCCCGGATCAGCCGCAACACGCAGCTCTTCCTGCAACAGGAAGGCGGCGCCTGCCAGACGATCGATATGTGGGGCGGCTCCTACTATGTCGAGCGCCTGACGCATGACCTTGCCGAAAAGGCCCTCGCCCATATCGCCGAAGTCGAGAAGATGGGCGGCATGGCCAAGGCCATCGAGGAAGGCCTGCCGAAGCTGCGCATTGAAGAAGCCGCGGCCAATACGCAGGCACGCATCGACAGCGGCACGCAGACCGTGGTCGGCGTGAACAAATTCCTGCTGGACGAGGAAGAAGACGTTCCCGTACTGAAGGTAGACAATGCCGCCGTGCGCCGCATGCAGCTGGACAAGCTGGCTCGCCTGAAATCCGAACGCAACGAGGCCGAGGTCACCGCCAAGCTGGACGCAATTGCCAAGGCCGCCGCCGGCACCGAGGGCAATTTGCTCGCGCTGGCCGTGGATGCCGCGCGTGCCAAGGCAACGGTAGGAGAGATCTCCGAAGCCGTTGAGCGCAGCCAGGGCCGCCACCAAGCCGTCATCCGCTCCATCAAGGGCGTCTATGGCGGCGGCGTGAAGGGCGACGACAAGGCCGAGGCCGCCGCAACGCTTGCTTCAGAGTTCGAAAAGAAGCATGGCCGCAAACCGAAGGTCTACATCGCCAAGATGGGCCAGGACGGACATGACCGCGGACAGAAGGTTGTTGCCTCCGCGCTGATGGACCTTGGCTGGGATGTCGAGATCGGGCCGCTCTTCCAGACACCGGAAGAAGCCGCCGCCGATGCCCGCAAGGCAGGTGTCGACATCGTCGCCGCCTCATCCCTAGCGGCGGGCCACCTCACGCTGGTGCCGGAACTGAAACGCGCACTCGGCAATGAAGGCGCGGCGCATACGCAGATCATTGTCGGCGGCGTCATCCCGCCACAGGATTTCGACGCGCTCTATGCCGCCGGCGCTTCCGCCATCTTCCCGCCCGGCACCGTCATCGCCGACAGCGCCATCCGTATGCTGGAAGTTCTGGACGGAGACGACGGCTCCAAGACCGCGGCGGAGTGAACGAACGGGCGTCCACCGCAGGCTATGCCGAGGAGGCGCCCGACCTGTTTGTGCGCTATGAGGCGCGCGACGCGGCGGCGGTGCATGCGCCGTGGGCAGAGTTCCTGCCCAAACAGCCTGCCAGCATACTGGACATTGGCGCATGCACGGGACGGGATGCGGCCTGGTTCGCGCGAACGGGCCATTCCGTGCTCGCGGTCGAACCTGTCGACGCCCTGCGCACAGGTGCGGCGAAACTCCATCCCGAGCCCGGCATCATCTGGCTGGATGATGCCTTGCCCGACCTGACCGCCACCCGCGCACGAGGCGAAACCTTTGACATGATCCTGATGCATGCCGTCTGGATGCATTTGACCGAAGCTGAACGCGCCGCCGGCATGGCAAACGTCGCAAGCCTGCTGAAGCCCGGCGGACGCCTGTTCATGAGCCAGCGCCACGGGCCGATCCCGGAAGGCCGCCGCATGTTCGACATTTCCGGCGACGAGACCATCGCCCTCGCCGCCCCGCATGGCCTGACCAATCTCTATTGCAGCCGGGCTGGCTCGATCCAGGCCGAGAACATGGCGATGGGCATTGAATGGACGAAGCTGGTTTTCCAAAAAAACTCTTGAAAGCCGGGTCGGCCCACCCCAATTATTATTGATAAACAATAATAATGGAGCAAGACATGATCGTATCGACCACCCCGACCCTGCAGGGCCATGACATCACCGAGTACAAGGGACTCGTGACCGGCGAAGCCATTATCGGCGCGCATATCTTCAAGGATCTGTTCGCCGGCATCCGGGACGTGGTCGGTGGCCGCTCCGAAGCCTATGAGAAGACGATCCGCGAAGCCCGCGAGGTTGCCACGCGCGAAATGTGCGAGGAAGCCGCCCGGCGCGGCGGGAATGCCGTGGTCGGCGTGGACATCGACTATGAAGTCGTTGGCCAGGGCGGTTCCATGATGATGGTGTCGGTTTCAGGTACGGCGGTGACGATCAAGGCCACGTGATCTGGGGTTGCTCGGGCCGGTGCAGTTGCATTGGCCCTCGCCCCTTCCGGGCACGTCGCAATGCCATCGCCGAGCCTCAGAGCCCGCGTCCGCTGTGATTACTCCTGCTGGCTCATATGGTCGATATAGGCGCCGAGTATGCTCATGAATTTCGACACATCTTCAACGTCAAAATTGGCCTCGTTTCTCAGATCGAGAGAATAGTCGACTCCCACGGCATAGGACTGATTGTCCGCACGCGGCAGAATGAACGCTCGGCCGTAGGGGAAGCTGTCATTGAAGAGATTTGTCTTCTCGTACATGGCGAAGTCCGGCGTACCCGTCATTTCGAACGTGGCAAAGATCATGGCTGTGGCGCAGGCTTTCGTTTCGTCGCAGTCCATTATGCGGACGGAGTATTGGTAGTCACCGCGCTTTGCATCGATACGCGCCGCCTGATCGTTCAGCCAGACGACGTTCACGTCTTCACTATCCGCGCGGGTCAACACTGTGCCGGCATTCTCCGGAGAAATCGGCCAAGCCAGGCCCGGCAAGGCCAGCAATGCTGCAGCGGCCGCGCAGACCGAGTGTTTGATCATATTGTTCGCCTTCCTTGCTTCATCCCATCCAGACCGGTGGGCAACGATCGATCCAGGGCTTTGCCCGCTCGAGCTGGCCAGCGAGTGAGAACAGCAATTCCTCGCTGCCACACCGACCGCCGAACATCATGCCAATGGGCAGGCCCTGCGGCGCAGTGTCGGTCGGCTCCGTCCAGTGCAGCGGCACCGACATGGCGGGGGCCCCGATCTGATTGAACAGCGGGCACAGCGGCGCAAAGCTGCCCACCGCTTCGCTCATCTGGTCTGGTGGCGCCGTCAACGCCAGAACACCCAACTCATCCGGTGCACGGAATGTCGTCGGGGTCAGGACAAGATCAATGCCCTGATCATCCAGGAATTGTTCGAACTGGATGGCGGTCAGGTTGAACAGATTGTTGGCGCGGGCCAACTCTACCATCGGCACGGTCCGGCCAAGCCCGGCCATCGCAAACGTGATTGGCTCCAGCTCATCCTCTCGTACCTCCCGGCCCAGCATGGCCGCGCGCGCATCAATCGCTGCGGCGACATTGGCCGAGATGGTGAACAGCGCCGCCTTGGCCAGCGCCTCCCCATCCAGCGCAGGCGCAGCCTCGACCACTTCATGGCCCAGCCCTTCCAGCAAGCGAGCCGTGGCTTCTGCGCCCTCTTTCGCCTCGGCGCTCATTTCCGTGCCATTCGGCGCGGTACGCCACAGCGCGATCTCCAGTCTTTTTGGGTCACGTGAGACGGCGCTGAGATAGCTGCCGTCCGGCGCTGGCGCGACATAGCGGCTGCCAGTTTCGCGGCCATGCGAGGCGTCCAGCAGGGCGGCATTGTCGCGCACGGTCTGGCTGACCGCGTGAACCGTCGACATGCCGTTCCAGTTCTCTGTCTGAAGCGGCCCCATCGGTGTGCGCCCGCGCGACGGCTTCATGCCGAACAGGCCCGTACAGGACGCCGGGATACGGATCGAGCCACCGCCATCGCTGGCCTGCGCCAAAGGCACGACGCCCGCCGCCACCGCCGCTGATGCCCCGCCGGAGGAGCCACCAGAGGTGCGGGTCACATCCCAGGGGTTGCGTGTCTGGCCATAGAGCGTGGACTCTGTTGTCGTGGTCAGACCGAATTCCGGGCTGGTCGTCTGGCCGAACATGACGAGGCCAGCCTTGCGGTAGCGCTCTGTGAGCACCGAATCCCGCTCAGCGACGTGTCCTTTCCAGCTTACCGATCCATTGGTGAGTGGCGCGCCTTTCAAGGCAACGCCCAGATCCTTTGTCAGGAACGGTACGCCCGCGAACGGACCGTCCTTGGGCGCATCCGCCAGCTGCGCCTCTGCCATCTCGGGATAAAGTGCGGAAAAGCAGTTCAGCTTTTCCTGCGCGGCTTGTGCGCGGGTTACCGCTTCGTCCAGCAATTCCTTTGGCGATACTTCCCCGGTGCGGACCAGCTCTGCCAGCCCCATCGCATCAAATGCCGCGTATTCCTTCATGCCGCCCTCCTCTTTTGAAAGCAGTTTGGAACGGGCTGGCAGAGAATGAAACCCCTAGTCTTTTGGCGGCGGAGGATCGCGACGTTCGCGGCTGCGGCGGTCAGGCCCGCGGGCCAGCAGGTCAGCCATGGCTGCGCGCTGTTTAGATGGCAGAGCCTCCAGACGCCCGATCATTGCCTCATGCGTTGCGGCGTGCACGTCCTGTTCACTGGAGCGCAGCGCGGCGAACGCATCGCGCACCTGCTCTGCATCGAACGGCTCGGTCTTCAGTGCCTTCGCCAAATCCTCGCGCGCGGCATTGCGCACTTCGCGTTCCGGCTTTGATTCCCGATAGGATTCCCGCATCAGGCCAAACATCGCGCGGCGGGTATCCGGCGAAATTTCTTCCATGAAACGCGGGCGGTCTCCCCCCCGGTCGCGGTCGGGTATTTGACGGACCATCATGCCGGTTATCAGGCCCAGCAGCAGGAGATTGAACAGAAGCGAGACGGTCATCCAGAAGGAAATGCGTCGCGGTTTCGGGGCGGGCGCATCGCTCATTGCATCACCTCTTCTTCAATTTCCAGCGTGTACGTATCAAACCCGAGCGCAGCATAGACAGCGGCTTCGGCTTGTTCGTCCTGCGTTGTGATCGGCTGTGCCACGCTCATCCCGGCAAACAGGCCCACCGTGAGGGAGGCCAGCGCGCCCGCCGGGATCCACACCGGCAGCTTCCAGCGAGAGGCGCGGGCCGGTTTCGGCGCAGACGAAATCAGGGCGTCCCGCAAGGATGCAGGCGTCGTGATGTCCGGCATACCGGCGAGAATGCCATCCAGGTCCCGCGCCGCAGCCACCGCGTCTGCAAACCGGCCCGGATGCTCAGCCATCCGCGATTTCGCAGCGGCGCGCTCGGCCTCGGGGAACATGTCCGGATCGGCCCCATAGGCTTCGATCAGGGCAAGCACGCGTTCATCTGTAATCATCTGTCCGCTCATGATGCGGCCCTCTCCAACAGGCTGGCTCTCAATGTGCGACGTGCACGGGCCAGCAAACTTTCCAGCGCCTCCACGCTGACATCCATGATGTCGGCCGCTTCGGCTTGTGAGTGTCCCTGCAACGCGCACAGCGTCAAGGCTGCGGCCTGGCGTTCCGGAAGGTGGGAGATTGCATCTTCCACGGCGCGGACGCGCTGGGACTGGTCCAGCAATTCTGCTGGTGTCATGGCCGGATCGCTACGTTCCGGCAGGTGTTCCATCGTCACTTCCCGGCGCTTGCGCAGCCGGTCGTAACAGAGATTCAGCGCCACCCGGTGCAGCCAGGTGGAGAATTTCGCCCGCGGCTCCCAGGTCGGCAGCGCTTTCCAGGCGCGCAGGAAGGTTTCCTGCGTCACGTCTTCCGCCTCCGCGGCGTCGCCCAGCATGCGGGTCGCCAGCGCAAGGACGCCGCTGCTGTAGCGGTCGACAAGGCTGGATACGGCAGCGGGGTCGCCCGCTGCCGCACGTGTAATCCGGTCGAGATCTGAACTGAAAGCCAAGACAGATATCTTAACCGCAAACGGGCCAGAAGAGGTTGGTCATCTCGTGAGTCACGCGAATACATCACACGCTTCCGGCCCATTCAGCAAGGCCAGCCTTATTCCGGCTGAGGGGCTTCACCCCGTTTGTGCCACTTGCCATGACGCTTGCCCTTCATCTTGGACTTCATGGCTTCCATCTCTTCAGCAGTGATGACGCCATCACCGTCTGTGTCGAGCTTGTCGAATCCGGGATGTCCGCGATTGTCGAGCTCCTCGATGCTGATCGTGCCGTTGCCGTCTGCGTCCATTTTCGCAAACATTTCGGCTTTGCGCTCGGCGCGGCGCGCAGCGCGTTCGGCTTCACGTTCAGCTTTCTTGGCTTCGTGATGCGCATCAAGCTCGGCCTGTGTGACAGCGCCATCGCCATTTGCGTCGATCTCAGCGAAACGCGCCGTGCGGTGCGCTTCCATTTCGGCCTTGCTGATGTCGCCATCACCATTGGTGTCGATCTGCTTGATCATTTCTTCCATGCCGCCGCGGGGGCCATGCGGACGGTCTCCACGCGGACCATCGCCCGGCTGGGCCAGGGCCACGAGTGGCAGGGTCAGCGCAGTAATGGCGGCAATCGAAGCAGTTGCGAGAGTAGTGCGTTTCATTTGGAAAAACTCCGTTCGTTTTACTCACCCATCGCGTATTGAACGGAGCGGCCCGCCTAATCCGTCGCGGGCAAATGAAGTTTTTCTGCACAAAGCGCATGAAGCCTTGATTTCAATGCGGAAATTTCTTCTTCCAGAGCGGCAAAACTGTCCACGTCCACAGAGCGGCACAGGCGGTCCTTCAGGCCTTCCGGCATCTCTCCCGCCTTCACATCACTGCCCAGCGCCAGGCGATGCACCTGCTGCAGCGATTGCAGGAAAGTCACCCCTTCAATCAGAACGCTGCGCTCGGCTTCCGGCAGGGTGGAGCACGCGATCGCTTCGCGCGTATTAGCTGAAATGGCGTCCGGCTTCCCGCTCAGCAACATGTCCTGCTGAACGACGAATTCGGCATCCACCAGCCCGCCCTCCGCTGTCTTCAGGTCCCACAATCCCTTGCCGGGCTTTTCGCGGTAAAGCCGCTGGCGCATATCGCTCACGTCCCGCGCAATAGTGCCATCATCCTTCGCCGAACGCGCGACGATCGCCTCGCACGCAATCGTCATAATCTGCTGGCTGAGCGTCTCATCCCCTGCGACCGGACGCAGCCGGGTCAGCGCCATGTGCTCCCACGTCCACGCATCCTGGTTCTGATAGCGCTCGAAAGCCGGCACGCTGACCGCCACCGGCCCGGCCCCGCCCGATGGACGCAGCCGCATGTCCACCTCGTACAGATCGCCCTCTGCCGTTGGCGCAGTCAGCGCGGTGATCAGGCGTTGGGTAAACCGTGTATACCAGGTCTGGGCTTCCAGCGGGTCGGCATCATAGATCACGATCAGGTCGAGGTCCGATCCTGCGGTCAACTCCCGCCCGCCCAGCTTGCCCATCGCGAACACGGCCCAACTGCCCGGCCGCTTGCCATACCGATTTGCGGTTTCGCGCTCCGCTGCGGCGGCCATCTCCCGAATGGTGTCGTCGGCAAGGTCTGACCAGTGCGTACCGGCATCCCGCGCCTGTATCAGCCCGTGCAACAGGCGGTGCCCGATCAGGAAATTCTGTTCACGGTGATAGCGCCGCCACGAATCCAGCGCGCCGTCAAAGCTGACCGTCTCGTCAATGACCGGACGGGACGGCTCCTGATTGCTGACCAGTGCCTCCAGCAGGTCAGGCCGACGCGACAGGATCTGCGCCAGACGCGGGGCCAGCGCCAGGGTGGCCACAAGATCGTCCAGCAATTTCTGCTCGGCCAGCAGCATGGACAGCGTCTGCACACCCGACGAGAGGCCTTCGAAGAAACGAGAGAACCAGCGAAACGCCTCGTCCGCCTCTCCCGTCTTGCCCATGGCCGCCAGCATGCCCGGCAGCAAGGCGGTCAGCAATTCCCGGCCACGCGCCGTGCGTGTCGCGGGCACACGGCCCCGGTGCCAGTTGCGGATCGTGTCGATGGCTGCGCTCGGATTGCTGAAGCCAAGCGACGCCAGCGTTTCGATCGTGCCCGGATCATCATCCACACCCGTGAAGACGAGATTGCCGAGCGAGTGGTCCTCCAGCGCGCGGTCTTCATGTGCAAACAGGCGGTCATAATGCGCCTGCACACAGCGGCGCGTGGCCTGCAGATCCCGGTCGAATGCGGCGAGGTCGTCATACCCGCACATCATCGCCACATCACGCCGATCATCTTCCCCGGCGGGTACGATATGCGTTTGCTCGTCGCGGCGCATCTGGACCCGGTGCTCCAGATTGCGCAAGGCCAGATAGGCCGTGTGCAGCTCATCCTCGGTATCCGGCTCGACAACGCCCGCCTGTGTCAACGCGGCCAGCGCGCCGAGTGTGGAATTGTCACGCAGCTCCGGCTGGCGCCCGCCAAGGATAAGCTGCTGTGTCTGGGCAAAGAATTCGATCTCGCGAATACCGCCCGGCCCCAATTTCACATCCGGCGACACGGTCTCGAAATCGGCCCGCCCCACCTTGCTGTTGATCATGCGCTTGATGGCCTGAATGTCGCCAATCGCCCAATAGTCCAGATTGCGGCGCCAGACGAAAGGCGACAGGATTTTCAGGAAACGCGCGGCGCTCTCCCGGTCGCCAGCCGTCGGGCGTCCCTTGATCCAGACCATGCGTTCCCAATTCTGCCCGACGCTTTCATAATAGAGGTCTGCCATCCGTGTAGAAACCGCCAGCGGCGTGGAGGATGGATCGGGGCGCAGGCGCAGATCGGTCCGGAACACATACCCGTCTCCGGTCAGCTCCTGCATGATCCGGACGATATCGCGCGCAATTCGTTGCGCCGTCTCACCGGCTTCATAGTCCCCGGCCATGAACACGCCCGGCTCGTAAAACACGCAGATGTCGATATCGCTGGAATAGTTCAGCTCATACGCGCCCATCTTGCCGAGCGCGACTGCGAAAATGCCTGCGCCGTCGATATTGCGGCGCGTCAGCGTCACGCGAAGGGCCGCCTCGAGACACGCCTCGGCAAACTCGCTCAGCGCCCGCGTCACATCCATCACGGGCAGCACACCGGACAGATCGTCCGCCGCCAGAGACAGGTGTAGTTGCGCCTTCGCCTTGCGCATGGCGGCCATGGCCTCCGCTTCGGGCAAGTCTGCCGGAATGTCCTTCACCGCCTGCAGGGCATCGCGCCAATGGCCACGTGTGCCCGTTTCATGCAGCCGCCGCAGATAGGGCGCGGATGGCAGGACACGCTCCAGCGCGGCCTCTGGCGTATCGGCGATGGGCGCAATCGTCAGCATACGGGCCTCACACTCTTGGCAGGCGCAGCGTGGCCTTCAGGCCGGGCGCCTCTGACGGCCCGCCGGCATCATCCAGGATCAACGCGCCGCCATGCATGTCTGCCACCGAATCCACCAGCGCCAGTCCAAGGCCGGAGCCCGGCTGGGTCCGCGCCGAATCCATGCGCTGGAACCGCTGCACGACACGTTCTCTCGCCTCGACCGGCACACCCGGCCCGGAATCGACTACTACCATGTCGACCGTACCATTCGGCCCGCGCATGATGGAAAAACTGATCTCGCCGCCTTCCGGCGTGTACTTCACCGCATTGTCCAGCAGGTTCGACAGCGCCTGCCCGACAAGGTCGCGGTCGGCCAGCACGGTCAGGTTGCGCGAAATATGGCTCTTGAAGCTGAGCCCCGCTTCTTCACAGGCCGGATCGAACAATTCGGCAAGTTCCTCGCCCAGTTCGGATACGTCCATTCGAACCCGTTCGCCTTCCGCGCCAGCCTCCAGCCGGGCAAGGCGGAGAATGGCGTTGAAGGTGCCCAGAACGCGGTCGACTTCCAGCACGGTCTCTTCCAGCGTGGCCTCTGCGCTCTCCCGCGTCATTGGTTCTGACAGCGCAATCTCAAGCCGGTTGCGCAGGCGAGACAGGGGCGAGCGCAGATCGTGCGCGATCGCGTTGCCCGTATGGCGAGTCGAATCCACCAGCTTCTCGATCTGGTCCAGCATGGCATTGAGGCGTGAGGCCAGACGGTCAAACTCGTCGCCGGATCCGCGCACCGGCGCGCGCCGCCCCAGTTCCCCGCCCATCACGGCCTCCGCCGTCCGGGCCAGTTCATCGGCGCGCCGCGCAGCGCCTCGGGAAATCAGGATACCGCCCAAGAGAGAGAAAACGAGCCCGATGGGCGCCGCGATAAAGATCGCGCGCTGGATACGTCCCACGATTGCAGTCTGTTGTTCGGTGTCGAACGCCACAAGCAGGGCCCCGCCATTGTCGCGCAGGCGCACGATCCGCCCCGCCGCCGGGCGGAATATCTCCGTGCCGTCCGGCTCTTGCTGCCGGAATTCGAAATAGACGGTCTGCACATCCTCTTCCGGCGGCGTGGTCGGCATCCGCCCGAAATGGCCGGCAATCTTCCGGCCAGAGGAATCTTCGAGATAGTAGAAGTAGGTCGAACCGGTGCGCGTCATGCGCTCCAGAACGGACTGGCTGAGCCGCTCCATCCCGCCGGTGAAGTAGGCATTGCCCAGCTGCTCGAACTCCAGGTCCATCCGCCGCTCGCTCTCAGTGCGGATGTAGTAGACGGTCGAATAATACAGATAGACCAGCAACGCAGCCGAAAACGCCGCAAACATGGCGCTGTAGATCAGCGCCAGTTTGAACGTCGTCGTCTTCAGGAAGGTCGGCAGGGCAAGTTTCATACAGCGCTTGGTGCCAGCCGCCTGCGCGGGCGTCTAGCCCTGCAGGCGATACCCGGCGCCGCGCACCGTATGAAGCAGAGGCTCATCGAATTCCTTGTCGATCTTCGCGCGCAGGCGCGAAATGTGCACGTCGATGACATTGGTCTGGGGGTCAAAATTGTAGTCCCACACCTTCTCCAGCAACATTGTGCGCGTCACGACCTGTCCAGCATGGCGCATCAGATATTCCAACAGGCGGAATTCACGCGGCTGCAGGTCAATCTTCTGGCCGGCCCGCGTCACCTTGCGGGTCAGCAAATTCATCTCCAGATCGCCAGCCTTCAGAACCGTCACCTGCTGCTCTACTGGCAGGCGGCGGCCCAGCGCTTCGACGCGCGCGGCCAGTTCGGCCGGGGCAAACGGCTTGGCGAGATAATCATCCGCGCCAACTTTCAGGCCCTGAACCCGGTTCTGGACATCGCCCAGCGCCGACAGGAAGAGGGTCGGCGTCTTGCCACCCGCTTCGCGGTATTCCTTGACCAGCGTCAGGCCGTCTTTCTCCGGCAGCATCCGGTCCACGACAAGCGCATCGAACTCCGATGATCTCGCCAGGGCCAGGCCGCTGTCGCCATCTGTGGCCATGTCGACGCGGTGCCCCGCCTCAACCAGAACCTTCTCGATAAAGCTGGCCATCTCGATATCGTCTTCAATCACGAGTACATGCATGGCGTCTTCCTGAACTGTCTGCAGCATCAGACCCTCCTATTCGGCGTCCGACAAATCAATTGTGCGATAATTCGTGATCTGCCCGATGCGGACGGCGACCAGAACTTTCGTGCGCTTGGCCCGTTTGGCATCGCTGATGGCCTTGCGCAGGGCATCAACGCTCGTTGCGGGCTTATTGTTCACTTCCAGGATCACCATGCCGGGCTGGAAGCCTGCTTCCTCCAGCACGCCATCCTTTGTGACATTGGTAATCACGAGACCATTCTCGCCCGATTTCAGGCCGAGACGCTCACGCAGCTCGTCATCCATCTGTTCGAACGTACCGCCGACTTCGGCAACCACCTGGCCATCTTCGACCGCATCATCCGACGGGGATGAGCTGGATGGTGTGACGGTCGCGTTCGGATTGCTCGGGCGCTCGCCAACGGTGACATTGATGGTCTGCTTCTTGCCGCCACGAATGATCTCGAACCGGTTGGACGTGTTCGCGATCAGCTTGCCGACCAGGCGCGTCGTTGAGGTGGCATCTGTCACCTTGTCGCCATTGACGGACAGGATGATGTCGCCGCGCTCAAGCCCGCCCATTTCGGCCGGGCTGCCGCTGGTCACGTCAGCGATGATGGCGCCTTCAGCATCCTTGATGCCTTGGGCTTCTGCCATGTCTTCGGTCAGGTCCTGAATCGCAACGCCCAGCCAGCCGCGGGAAACTTTCCCGTCCTTGATCAGGGCCTTCGTCACTTCGTCGGCCAGTTCTGCCGGGATGGCAAAGCCGATGCCGACCGAGCCGCCCGTTGGCGAGAAGATTGCGGTGTTCACGCCGATCACATTGCCATTCAGGTCGAAGGTCGGGCCGCCGGAATTGCCGCGGTTGATCGAGGCATCGATCTGCAGGAAGTCTGTGTACGGGCTGTCGGGGCCGATCTCACGACCATCCGCTGACAGGATGCCTGCGGTGGCCGTTCCGCCGAGGCCGAACGGGTTGCCCAGCGCCACGACCCAGTCGCCTTTGCGCATCGTGTGGGAATTGCCGAAATTCACGAACGGGTACTCGCCCGCTTCGGTCACGCGCAGCACGGCGAGGTCTGTCTGAGCGTCCTTGCCGACGAGTTCAGCGTCCAGCTCGCGCCCATCCTTGAGGACAACCTGAATGGCTGTCGCGCCATCCACGACGTGATTGTTGGTGACGATGTAGCCATTCTTCGAGATGAAGAAGCCCGAGCCGAGCGAACGCCCTTCCTGGGTTTCCGGCTCTTCTTCCTCTTCCCGGCGGCGCTCTTCCATGAATTCGTCGAGGCCCGGCATACCGCGGAACTGTTCGAAGAATTGCTGCATGTCAGCCAGACGGCCAACTTCGCGCTCTGTGGTCACGTTCACGCTGACGACAGCCGGTTCAACTTGCTCGATCAGATCGGCAAAGCTGAGCGGCGCCCCATGAGGGGCTTCGATCTGAATCGGCTGGGCGCCCGCTTCCGGGCTGAAGACCTGTGGGGCCAGAGAGAAAGAGCCCACCATCGCGACGCCTACCAGCGCAGCTACCATGGCCTGTCTCGATATGCCGATTGTCTTCATTCCTGTCTCCAAGTCACTGAAAAATTTGCCGGTATTGGGCATGTGGTCCAAACATTAACCTGCCACAAGCATTGTGGTCATTAAAAGACAGCAAGGTTGATTTGCCGGATTTCCCCACAAAAAGCGGCAGGTTTGGCCGCGACGGCCAGTCTGACCGCCGCTGATGACGAATTCAGGGTAAATCTGAGGCTAATCCTGCACCGCTCTGATTCCCCAACAATTTTTCCCGGAAACCCCAAATTGGCTTGTAAGAAGCCGATTTTCGTCCCATTCTGTAATAACAATTGGCTTTGGGGGGTGAATCCGCAGTCTTTTCGCGTCTCTCGCGCCGCGATTCGGCATGAGAGACGGGGCGTCTGCGTTCGGTCGTGGAGGGCTACCCCCAAACAAGTTGCCGGCGTCGCACAGGCCCTTACGGGAACTGCGGCACATGCCTCCGGAGGTACGGGTCCCTGCCAGGACTTCTCTCCGGGCCATTGCAATCGTCAAGCGCGTCCCCACCCAGCTGACGAGTGTTATGGAGCGGCGTCGGCATCCCACGACAGAGACACGCTCGTGCCCTGCCCTTGATTTCCCCATGCGCCAATGCTCTTGAGCAAGCATCGCCCCGGCCGGGGAAAGGACAGTCGCGCATGTCAAAACCACTTTCTCTCTTGCTGGCAGGAATGGCCGCCGTCGCGATCGTGGTGTCGGCCTGGATGTTCGCGCCACCGGGCACCCTGATCCTGACGCTCTGCCTCGGCGTGCTGCTTCTGGCGCTCAGCATCATCGACATCCGCAGCCTCACCTTGCCCGATCCCCTGACCGCCGGCGTGGTTCTTTTTGGCATCGCGATGGTCTGGCTGACCCGGGCCGACAATTGGCAGCCGCATTTCATCGGTGGCCTTGCCGGTTATCTCGTACTTGTCGCCATAGAAATCGGTTATCGCCGCCTGCGCGGGCGCGACGGCATCGGGCGCGGCGATGCGAAACTATTGGGCGGGCTTGGTGTCTGGACGGGATGGATGGGGCTCGCGCCCATCATGCTCGTCGCATCCGCATCGGCACTGGTCGGCGTGATCGCGCTGGCCGTGACCGGCCTTCGCAAGGCGGACGCCGATACGGCCATCCCGTTTGGACCGTTCATTGCTCTCGGCGGCTGGGTGGTCTGGCTCGGCGCGCCGTATTTCTTGCCCGCGGGCGTCTACTAGGCGTCTTCCGGCGCGATTGGCTCAATCGGCGCCTTGCGAGTGCGCGCAATCAACAGGCCAATCCCCGCGCCCAGCAACAGCAACAGGAACGGGATCCCCCACAGCATCCATCCCGCCACACCTTCCGCCTTCGGACGGAACAGGACGAACTCGCCATACCGATCTTCAAACCAGGTGCGGACTTCTTCATCGCTCGCCCCTTCCTCGACCAGGCTGCGCACACGGGCCCGCATGTCTTCGGCAATCGGGGCAGCGGACTGGGATATCGGTTCGTTCTCGCACGCGACACAGCGCAGCTCCCGCATCAGGTCTTGCGCGCGGGCCTCCTGTCGCGGATCGTCCAACGCCACATCTTCGGCAAACGCCGCGCCCGCCACCAGAACACTGATCAGGATAAGGATGATCTGCTTCATGCTTTCCGCCTCGGCCACAGGCTGAACACACCGCCCAGCGCCATCAGGATAACGCCGAAATATAACAGGTCGATCATCGGATTGTAGTAGACCCGGAACACCCAGCGCGGTTCGCCGTCCACCATGCGCTGTTCGCCCAGCGCAGCATAGAGATCGCCCGTACCCGTCTTGTGGATCGCGGTTTCCGTCGTCGGCATCTGCGCAGCCGGGTAGTAGCGCTTCATGGGTGTCATCACCGCGCGGGATCCGCTGCGCGCCGCCGTCAGGACCGCGCGGTCGGCATACCAGTTCGGCCCTTCGATCGCGCGCACCTCATCCAGCGTCAGCGTCCAGCCGATCACCTTGGCGGAGCCGCCCTCGGCCAAGGCCACTGTCGTTTCATATCGCCCGGTGGTCTCGACAACCGCCCCGATCACGAACAGGCCCAGCCCCAGATGCGCCAGTGTCATGCCCCAGACGCGCGGTGGCAGGCGGAAGATGCGGCCCGGCGTGATCGCGCGGCGCTTCAATTCCCAGACAGAGCCGAACACCAGCCACGCGCCCAATGCCAGGCCCAGCGCCGCGCCGATGGAAATGCTCCACAGGCCCACGCCCAGCGCGACAAAGACAAGCGCCAGCGCCCCGCCGCCGATGGCCCATTTGGTCCAGGATTTCAGATCCGCCTTGCCCCAGGCCCAGGCCTGAACCACCGGCAGGATGACCAGCAACACGCCCAGCATCGGCGTGAAAGTGAGATTGAAATAAGGCTCGCCCACGGAAATCGTCCGCTTTGCCGCTTCCGCCATCAGCGGGAACAGCGTGCCCAGCAACACGGTCAGCGTGGCCACGATCAGCACGATATTGTTCGCCATCAGCGCGCCTTCGCGGCTGAGCAGGGCCCACGGCTTTCCGCCGGACAGCTTCGGCGCGCGGATCGCAAACAGGATCAGCGCAAAGCCGCCATAGACCAGCAATCCGCCCAGCAACAGCATCCCGCGTTCCGGGTCCACCGCAAAGGCGTGCACAGAGGTCAGGATGCCAGAGCGCACCAGGAATGCGCCCATGATCGAAAACAGGAAGGCCAGCACGGCCAGCAAGGCAGTCCATGCGGCAAAGCCTTCGCGCTTTTCCGTCACGACCACTGAATGCAGCAATGCCGCCCCGATCAACCACGGCATCAGGGACGCGTTTTCCACCGGGTCCCAGAACCACCAGCCGCCCCAGCCAAGCTCGTAATAAGCCCAGTAGGAGCCCAGCGCGATGCCGAGCGTAAGCGGAATGAACGCCGCCAGAGACCAGCGCCGCGCTTCCCGCGCCCAGACGGCATCAATGCGTGCTTCCATCATGCCGGCCGCGGCCAGCGCGAAGACAAAGGAATAGCCGACATAGCCGAGATACAGCATGGGCGGATGAATACTCAGCGCCGGATCCTGCAGCAGCGGATTGAGGCCCGCGCCCTGAAACGGTGCCGGGTCCAGACGCAAATACGGCGAGGACGCAAACAGCAGATAGGCCAGCGACCCGACCGCCAGCAAACCCTGAACGCCCAGCGCGCGCGCTTCGAACCGGTCGCGGCCCGTGCGCATCCACAAGGCCCCCGCCGCGCCAAAGCCAATCGTCACTAGGCACCAGAGGGCCATTGAGCCTTCATGGTTCCCCCACGCCCCGGCAATCTTGTAGAGCATCGGCTTCAGCGTGTGCGAATTGTTCGCCACCAGCGCGACCGAAAAGTCAGACCGCGCAAAGGCAATGATCAGCGTTACGAAGGACAGCGTCATCACGCCGAACCCGGCATAGGCTGCCAGCGCTGCAAGGCGTCTCTGCCCCTTCAGTCCGAACAGGCCCTGAGCCAGCGCTGCTGCCAGCGCGAGGAAGGCCGCGAAATGGCCGAGTTCGATCATCCGGCTGCGTCCAGCGGTTTCAGTTCTCGCGGCTGGTAGTTCTCGTCATGCTTGGCCAGAATTTGCCGGGCGGTGAAATCGCCCTCCGGGCCGAACTGGCCTGTGGCAACCACGCCCTGCCCTTCGCGGAACAGGTCTGGCGCAATCCCGGTATAGCTCACACGGATCGTGTGGGGGCTGTTGTCGATGACCGTGAAGATCATGGTCGCTCCATCACTGGAATAGGTCAGCGAGCCCGGCTCGACCCAGCCGCCGACTTTTACCACCTTGCCCGCTTCCGGCTGGCCATTCTCGGCCAGGATTTCAGGCGTGTAGAAAAGGTTCGCGTTTTCGCGCAGCGCCAGAAACGCCAGCGCCGCCGCTGCCAGCAACAGCAGCGCCGCAATGCCAAACATGTAAAGCCGTCGTGTCCGTGCGCGCATGAAAGGTCTTATAGGGTGTGTTGGCCTGCGTGGGGAGTGCGGCGAATGTAGCCGGTCTATTCGGCGTCCGGTGCAGCAGCCTCGCCACCGCCCAGTGCCTCGATCATCGGGGCGAAGCGTTCGCGGCGGGGGTCGTCTTCCGGCAGACGGGAATAGATATAGCGCATAGCCTGTTCGGCTTTGGCCTGGTCCCCTGCCTGCGCCGCGCCCATCGCCGCCCACATGCCTGCGCGCACTTGGGTTTCGTCCAGTTCATAGGCCTTCGCAAACAGACGCGTTGCCTCCGGCGATACCGCGCCATTGTTCAGCTCCACCAGCGTATCGGCCAGCGCCAGCAGGGCCGGAACGAATTCACCATCGCGCCGCAGGGCGGACTGATAGGCCCGCGCCGCATCTGACGTGCGCCCCTGAGATCGCAGGATTTCTCCAATGAAGAAATGTGGCTTCGGGTCGTCCGGGCGCTCCTGCACAGTGGCTTCCAACCGCGACAGGGTCTCGGCCGGGGTCAGCGATTGCGGATTGGTCTCTATCTTCTCCATCAGGCCCGCCTGACGATCCTTCATGGGCTGGTCGCCCATGCCGGGCTTCCCTACCAGAAGGTAGCCGCCCACCGCCACCGCGAGACAGACCGCGAGAATGATCCAGTTGCTGCGCGTCATGGCTTGGGAAACCTCAACTGGGCTTTCAGGCCGCCGAGGCCTGCATCGCCAAGCTCCAGCGAGCCTCGGTGCAATTCAGCCAGTTCCTTCACGATGGACAGGCCGAGGCCCGTGCCCGGTGTCGTCTCGTCCAGGCGCACGCCGCGTTTCAGGGCGCCGGCGCGCTCTTCCGGCGACAGGCCCTTGCCGTCATCCTCGACATCAATGGTCAGGGCCGCCGCGGTGTCGCGCACGCGCACCAACACTTCGCTGTTGGCCCATTTGCAGGCATTTTCCATCAGATTGCCGACCATTTCCTCGAGATCCTGTTTCTCTCCCCGGAACACGGCCCCCACCCCGCCGTCAACAGACACGTTGACGCCCCTGGCATCATACAAACGGTTCAGCATACGGGCGATGCCATCGATCACGGGGCGCAATTCGGTCCGCGCGCCCAGTGTCTGCGCCCGCGCCACCATCTGCGCGCGCTTCAGGTAATGCTCCACATTGGTCTGCATGTTCTCCGACTGGCGGCGCACGACATCGTCCAGCTGCGTCTCGCCCGTTGCTTCATTGCGCAACACGGCCAGCGGCGTCTTCAGCGCATGGGCCAGATTACCCACATGGGTGCGCGCGCGCTCCACCACCTGCCGGTTATGCTCCAGCAGCTTGTTCAGCTCATCGGCCAGCGGGCGCACTTCCGCGGGATAGTCTTCAGACAGTTTTTGCCGCGTGCCTTCGCGCACTTCGGCAATATCGTCCCCGATCCGTCGCAGCGGCCGCAGGGAGAAGGAGATCGCCGCCACCATTGCCGCAAACACCCCGCCGAACAGGGCGATCATCGTGACCAGAAGAAGACTGCGGAAGCTGCTGGCCGCCGCATCATTCGCGGCCCGGTCAGCAGCCGTCACGAGGATCAGCGGGGTCTCCCGGTTCTCGATCAGGATGGCGCGAGACGCTACGCGCACGCGCTGGCCTGCGGGTCCTTCGAACCGGAAATTCCCGAACATGGTCATGCCGGGGTTTGTCAGTGTACGCTCAAGCTGGTCATCATTCAGGGGCACCGGTTCGTCCCACAAGCTCCGCGAGCGGATATCGCCTGCGATACTGCCCTCCGAGTTCACGCCCACAATTGCCCAGTACCGCCCGGAATATTGCGTGCGGAAGCGCACATCGCCTGCGAAGAATTCCCGCTGCGTGTCGGTCACCCGTCCATCTTCCAGGAAGGCATTCTCGCGGGTCATTTCCCGCGTCAGGCCAACCAGGGTCTGTTCCAGATCCTCTTCCAGCAGGCTGAGCGTCTGCGCCCGATAGATTGCGGACAAGGCAATCGCGCCGCCAACCAGCACAACAAGGCCCCAGATCGCCGCGGCCAGCATGATGCGCCGGGCCAGCGACAGGCGGGTCCAGCGATCCATCAGGGTTGGCTTTGAAGCGGCGCTGTCGCTCATGCTGAGGGCTCCGGCGCGAGGCAGGCCTTATCCGGCGACGCGGGCTTCGGCATCCGGCACGACGAGGCGATAGCCAAGGCCGCGCTCTGTCTGAATCCGGTCCGTGCCGATCTTGCGGCGCAGGCGGCCGATGAACACCTCGATCGTGTTGGAGTCGCGGTCGAAATCCTGATCATAGATATGCTCGACCAGTTCCGTGCGCGGCACGACGCGGCCCATATGATGCATCAGGTAAGACAGGACGCGATATTCATGCGCGGTCAGCTTCACCGGTTCGCCATTCACGCTGGCCCGTGCCGCGCGGGTGTCGACCACCAGCTTGCCGGCCTCCAGCGTTGCAGCGGAGTGACCCGCGGCCCGGCGCAGCAAGGCGCGCAAACGGGCAAGCAATTCCTCGGTGATGAACGGCTTGGTCAGGTAATCATCGGCGCCGGCATCAAAGCCAGCCACCTTCTCGCTCCACGAGTCGCGGGCAGTCAGGATCAGCACCGGGAAGGATTTGCCGTCGGCGCGCCATTTCTTCAGGACGCTGACGCCATCCATCTTCGGCAGGCCGAGATCCAGGATCACCGCATCATACGGTTCGGTGTCGCCCAGGAAGTGGCCGTCTTCACCATCTGCGGCCAGATCGACCGCATAGCCGGATTGCGACAGCACGTCCGCCAGCTGGCGACGCAGGTCTGAATCATCTTCAACAACCAGGATACGCATCAACACGTCCCTCCGAATTCAAAAAAACACTGTCGGGTCATGCGCCCTGCCGGTCAAGCACGCGGCCGGACCGGGCATCCACCGTGAACCGCATCTTGCGGCCGTCACCGGTCATCCAGTCGATCCGATAGCGCGGATTACCGCCATTATCGAACAGGTCGGCGTTCAACTGGTAGCCGCCATATTGCCGCTTCAGATTCTGGAAAATCTGGCTGAGCGGCACCGTTTTGCCCTCGCGCACCGAATCGCGGGCCTGACCCGGCGACCATTGGTTACGCCAGTCCTGAGCGATCGCCGGCGGCGTCACCACAAGGCCCAGGGCCAGAAGAAGGGCAGAAATCCGTTTCATAGCCTCGCTGTATAGGCAACAGGCTCTGAATACCAAGTGAACATATCCGCTCGGATTCCTTCACTTTCAGCAGGTTGTGGCAGAGGGGACTGCGCCTACCCCTTCTTCTTCTTGATCCGGCGGGCAATCGCCTCCGCTTCTACTTCGGGATCGGACGCAATCACCAGTCCGCGCATCACGCCTTTCATGACGGCTGAGGTCCGGTCGAACACTTCCAGCTTGGTGAAGATGCGCTTCACATAGGTGCCGACCGTGTCGGGGCTGAGATTGAGGGTTTCGCCAATCGCGGCGTTGCTGCGGCCCTGCGCCATCCAGTGAAGCACATCGAGTTCACGGCTCGACAGGTTCATCTCGTAGTTCAGCTCCAGCGTCGTCAGCTGGCAATGACGCAGATAGGCTGTCTGGGCGGCTACCTGGAATGTCTGCATGTCCACTGAATGGAGGCTGTCCTCGCCTGTCTCAGAACTTGCCGCGACAAAGCCGACCCGCGCCGCCGGCCCATAGGTTGCCACACAGATGCCGCGCTCCATCTGCCACCCGGCAAGGTCTGACAGATAGCCCGCCTCGTTCTGATTCAGCACCACGTCGGATGGCAACTGGTCCCAGTGAAACGCAGAGCCGATGCGCACGGCGATATCCGGCAGCGGGTCATCCATGTGGCGGGTGTCGAGATAGGCCGTCTCCCACTCCAGAGGAAACCCGGCATTGACCACGGTGCGCCCCACAGACCGGTCATGACCGATCGGGGAAATGCACATGATGCGGGGCATGCCCATCTGGCTGAACACGGATACGGCAGCCGTCCGAAGGTCCTGCAGGGACCGCGCGGTCAACAATGCGGAGATTCCGTCCAACATGTCTTTCACCCTCACCAACACCATGATCGATGCTAGGTGGCGTTTGCGGTTCGGCAAGAAAAAAGGCGTCACCCGCCGTTCGCGGCGCACCGGATCAGGTGTCTGTATGATCCGATGTCGCCTCGAGCGCACACGGTTTCCGCGTTGATGCCTGCGTCTCCCCCACAGCCTCTGTACACAATCTACCCCAGTCTTTGACCTTCGCCAACGACAATTCGCCATCTCGGGTGGAGTCTCGTTTCCCCGCCAGAACGCAATCGGTTGGATCGTTAAGCCGCCACTGCAGAAACACGGTTTCGTGACCGAGTTTTTTTACGCGGGCGCGCAGACGTTGATTTCCGTGAAATCTGCAGCTGCCATTACACAAGCAGCAATCGGTAGATTGCGTTTCTCTCTTTGGTTGCGATCAATATGGTAAACGTCACGCAACCGGTTTCCCTTTTGGTAACGCAACCACGGCAGTGAAGCGGCCGGACTGATGGGTTTACCTTGTTTATGTACAACGTGTTGAATTGCATAACGACCGAGCACGATCTCTCGCACGTTATTGCCGCACTTTTCGTTCTTGCTTTCAGCAATTGCTGCTCGCTGGTTGTGTTCCGCCGTAGCATGGTGGCCACGATGCGCCACAACCAGATCTTCTGGGCTGTGGCCTCCGGCACAGTGGTCGGGCTGGGAATCTGGTCGACCCATTTCATCGCCCTGCTCGGCTACCAGCCCGGGTTTGAGGTCGTGTTCTCCGGCGGGCGCACCATTATCTCAGCGATGATCGTGGTCACCGGCTTCGTGATCACCGCCCTGATGATGCGCCTGAATTCCGACATTTTGGTTCGCGTATTGTCCGCGGCCATCGCCACGGCATCTGTCACGGTCATGCACTTCTACGGCATGACCGCGCTGAACGCGTCGGCCATCATGGAGTACGACCAGATGATGGTCACGACAGCCATCGTGCTCGGCTTCATCGGCTACGTCGCCACCTATCTCACCGGCGCCAACCCCAGCATCCCGCGCAGCACTCTGCTGGCAACGATCTTCAGCATCATTGCCGTACTCGCCATCCACTTCGTCAGCGCCACCGGCACCACGATGATCCCGGTGAAGGGCCTGGAAACGCCAGCCATCGCCCTGCGGTCGGGCGGGCTCAGCATCATCATCGCGCTGGCCATGCTGCTCGTCGTGTTCATCTTTGCGATGGCTGCCGGTCTCGACACCCAGTTCCAGCGCATCCGGTCCAAGGAGCAGCGCAAGCTGTTCGTCCTGGCCGATGCCAGCAGCGAGGGGCTGTTCGTTGTCGCGCCAGACGGCACGATCCTGTCGACCAATTCTGCCGCCCGCACCATGTTCCAGGATGACGGGCCGGAAAAGCACAAGCTGGAAGATCTGGGCCTGACACCGGAATCCGAACCGGCGCCATCCCTGACCGGCAACAAGATCCAGAACATCCTGCAGATCCAGGATGAAGACATCACCTTTGCCGAAAACCATGATTTCGGTGAGCGCCGCCTGCGCTTCTCGGATGGCCGCGAAATGGTCGCCACCGTGTCCAGCCGGTATGTCCGCGAGAGCGACGGAGACTTCATCGTCTTCGCCGTGCACGACATGACCCAGCGCGTCCGCGCCGAAGCCCGTGTGCGCACGCTGGCCTATCGCGACTCCCTGACCGGCCTCTACAATCGCGTCGCGTTCAACATGGCGCTTGAATCAGCTGTCGGCAAACGGTCCAGCGAGAATGCGAATGATCTGGCCGTCCTGATCATCGACCTTGATGAATTCAAGGAAGTCAACGACCAGTACGGACACGGCACGGGCGACACGCTGCTGAAATCCATCGGACGCCGCCTCTCCAGCCAGCTGGGCAAGAAGGACGTGCTCGCGCGTCTCGGCGGCGACGAGTTTGCCGTCCTGCTGCGGGGGCGCACCTCCCATGACGAGATCACGGATGTCGCCAGCCGCATTCTGACCGCCCTGTCGGAACCGATCGCGATCGGCCGTCGCACGCTTTCCAGCGGCGGCAGCATCGGCATCGCCCAGCCGTCAAAAGGCAATCACAGCGCCGCCCGCCTGCTGACATTCGCAGACCGCGCGCTCTACTCGGCCAAGGAAGCCGGGCGCAATTGCTTCCGCTTCTACGATGCAGAGCTGCACAAGCAACAGATGGATGCGCGCAACCTTGAACGCGCCCTGCACAAGGCGGTCGAGAATGATGAGCTCGTGCTGCACTTCCAGCCCAAGGTGAACGCCGCGACCCGCGAAGTGGTCGGCCGCGAAGCCCTGGTGCGCTGGAACCGGCCCGGCGTTGGCCTGATCGGACCGGACACATTCATTCCGATTGCGGAACAAAGCATGCTGATCGTGGAAGTTGGCCGCTGGACCATTCAGGCCGCCTGCCGCGCCGCGCGTCACTGGGGTGACAATGAATCAGTCGCCGTCAATCTCTCGGCGCGCCAGCTTCTGGACGCAGACCTCGTCGACACGGTTCGCACAGCACTTGCCGAAACCGGCCTGTCGCCTGACCGGTTCGAACTGGAAATCACCGAGACGGCGATCATCCACAACACCCAATTGGCGACCAGCATCCTGCTGGACCTGAAAAGTCTGGGCATCAAGATTTCGCTGGACGATTTCGGAACCGGCTATTCCTCGATGAGCTATATCCAGGAATTCCCGTTCGACCGTATCAAGATCGATCGGTCATTCGTGACGTCCATGAATGTCGATTCCAAGTCACGCGCCATCGTGGAAGCGATTATCCATCTTGCACACTCATTGCAGATCCCGGTTGTCGCGGAAGGCGTCGAAACCGAGGATCAGGCCGAGGCCCTTGCACGTCTCGCCTGTGAAGAATTGCAGGGCTATCTGATCGCTGCGCCCGCGCCGGTGGAAATCATCTTCGAAGACGACACGCTTCTGTTCGAACCGATCAAGGCCTGATCGCCTACTGGCCGTCGGCCCAGCTCTTCAGCCCAGAATCCTTCGGATCAGACAGCACGATCTCCAGCCGCGCATAGAGATTGCCCGGCGTTGAGGTCTGCACCCCCTTTCCGCGCAGGCGCAGCTGAGACCCGGTATTCGAGCCCGCCGGCACTTTCAGCGTCACCGGCCCGGACGGCGTCTTCACCTCGACACTGCCGCCCAGCACGGCGGTCTTCAGGTCGATCGGAACAGTCATGCGCAGATCCTTGCCATCGCGCTGCCAGACCTTGCTGTCGGACACCTGGATTTCCAGCAGGGCATCTCCCGGCGGGCCGCCATTGGGCGATTGCTCGCCCTGGCTTTTCAGGCGCAGCGTCTGTCCGGTTTCCACACCCGCCGGAATGTTCACGTCCAGCGCGGTTCCGTCCGCCATCGTCATGCGGCGGCGCGCGCCTGTGACGGCATCTTCGAAATCAATCGACACGCGATAGCGTACGTCCCGGCCCTTGGTCGGCCCGCCCCGGCGCGACCGTCCACCGCCAAACATACCGGACAGGATGTCCTCAAACGGGTCGCCCTGCGCACCGCCAAACGGGTTTGCCCCGCCGCGTCCTTCCCAGCGATAGGACCCGCCGCCCTGGCCATAGGGGTGCCCGCCCCCGCCAAAGCCCGTCGGGTTGCCGTCGCCATCAATCTCGCCGCTGTCGAATTTCGCCTTCTTGTCCTTGTCGCCCAGAATGTCCCAGGCTTGGGAGACCCGCTTGAATTCTTCCGCCTTGGCCTTGTTGTCCGGGTGCAGGTCGGGATGCAGGTCTTTCGCCTTCTGGCGATAGGCCTTCTTGATATCGGCATCGCTGGCCGAACGGTCCACACCGAGCACTTTGTAAGGGTCAAGAGCCACGGGCCGGGCTTCCTTCTGTCTGCGAGTCACGTATCCGCACACAGTTAGGCCCTCCCGCAGCGTATTGAAACCCGGAGATTACCTTACCGGGTCGACCCGCGCGGCGTAGCAACCCGGTTTGGCATTGTGCAGATGAAGATAGGCAACGTCAGCGATTGCGGCACCTCGCCCAGGTTTGAGAGCGCCACCAGGGATGGCGTGTTTTTCACCTCTTGCGGGCGACGGCTGAATGGCCAGATCGGGTTCATGTTGGGGCGCGGCTCCGTTTCCTTTGATGAGCAGAAATTAAATGCCGCTGCCCCCCATCGGATTGGGAAAGGAAAACTGCCGGAAAATCAGCCCGCTAGCGCCGAAAAGCTGAGGGTTAACCGAACACTATGCCCGGTTTTTCCTGCGGCCCGGCCATAGCCATCCCGCCGCAAATCTGCTTTTTCGCCATTCGATCAGGGGTAAAGGAGCTTACAGAATGTCGGCACGCGTGATTTCCATCGCCAACTCCAAAGGCGGTGTGGGCAAGACCACCACCTGCGTCAGCCTCGCCGAGGCCTTTGCCGCAAATGGCTTCCGCACGCTGGTTGTCGATCTGGATACGCAGGCCAACGCCTCCCTGCTCGTTTTCGGCCATGAGGGCGACGAGCATTTGTTCCAGGCCATCAATGATTACGTCACGATTTCCGACTGGCTGCTGGAGAATTTCTTCGCCGGCGAGCACAAGCGCCTGTCAGACTTCATCGTCACCGACGCCTCTGACGTCACCTATAATGGCAAGCCGCTAGAGCTGGACCTGATCCCGTCCTCGCCGCGCCTGCGCAAGACAGAGCGCGAGCTGATCTATGAGCTGACCGCCAAGGGCTATTCCATGGAAGCGCTGCAGGGCCAGGTTGGCCGCCGCATGCGCGATGACTTCGAAAAGCTGAAAGCCGATTACGATGTCATCATCTGCGACTGCCCGCCCGGCATTTCCGTGATGACCGAAACCGTGCTGGCCGCCAGCCACCTGATCATCGTGCCGACCATTCCGGACTTCATGTCCACGCTGGGCCTGGACCTGTTCACCGGTGACATTATGCGCAATCTGCGCGGGCGTGACATCGAGAACCTGCCCTGCGTGCTGGCCACACGGTTTGACGGCTCGGCCCACCAGAAGGTGGTGCTGAACGCCATGCGCGACGCGGCGAATGCCAAGGAAACCGAATTCAACATGTTCAACACGGTAATCCCGATGAAACCGGGCTTTGCCACCAACCCGATCGAGCTTGGCCCAGAGCCAACCCTTCAGGCAAAATGGCCCGCTGATGCCCTCGGCATCATCGAAGGCCTGCTGAAGGAAGTGCGCGAGAAAATTCAATGACCGACACCCCCGCCCCCTCCAGCGCAAAGGCGCTCGAATCCCTGCTGGCCCAGCGCGAGCGCTTTGCGAAGCTCGGCGAGAAGGATTTTGCCGCCGCAACAGCCCTGCTCGTGAAAAAGCTGATGATCTCCGCTGGTCAGACCACGGAGGACATGAAGGATCTGCGCGAGACGGTCGGCGCGGAGCTGTTCGAAACGACGCTGAAATCCCTCACCGCCCACCAGGCCCGCCAGCTGGCCCGCCGCATGGACCGCTCTGTCCCGGATCTCGAAGTCTCCACCGCCGGCGCCGCCTGCGCCTGGATCCGCGGCCTGATGAACGGCACAACGCCGCCCCCTGCGGAGAAGACAGAAACAGTCGACCCCGCCACGGAAGACAAACCGGACGACACACCCCCGGCCCCCAAGAACGCCTACTTCGGACGCAAGGCCTTCCGTACGGGGGGGTAGTCCTCCAAAGATACCGAGTAGATTTTCCGCGGCGTTCATGATACGTTCCCGGTCATGGCGTTCTACACCTACATCGTTTGCAACCGCCGGAACGGCACGCTCTATACGGGTCATACGGATGACTTGATACGGCGGTGCTGGGAACATCAGAACAGGGTGCGCCCCGGCTTCGCGTCGAAATATGATTGCAGGCGACTGATCTGGTTCGAAGAACACGACACGCGGGAATCCGCCTTTACGCGCGAACGCCGGATCAAGGATTGGCGGAGGCAGTGGAAACTGAACCTCATCGAGCAGACAAATCCCGACTGGCGCGATTTGTATCTGGAGCTGCTCGACTGGACCCCCACTCCCCCAATTCACAATTCCGCTCACCCCGGCGCAGGCCGGGGCCCAGTGCCACGCACACCGGACTGACCCGTCTGGGTCCCGGCCTGCGCCGGGATGAGCGGAAGAGAGGAAGCCACATTCTTCCGCTTCAAAAACCAATCACAAAACCCGCACCCACGGCCCGGCGCGGTCGAGGAGGAGGGCCCAGATGGCCCAGACGAGGGCGTCTACCCGGTCCGGTGAGCCGCGAAAGCCCTCCGCGCCGAATCGGCACATCTGGTCTTCCAGTTCGGGCAGCAGGCCGACATGCGCCACCCGTCCCTGTTCGTACAATGTGGCCACCGGCGCGGCGCGCGCCCGCTTTCCCAGCCGGGCATGGACCAGCCGCACCGGCACATCCGCGCCCGCGCTTTCCAGAACCTGGCGCACCATTTCGCCGCCCTGATTTGCTTCCGCGATAATCTCTCGCGCGCCCACCTCACGGCTGATCACGACAGCGCGGCGGGCCCAGTCGAGTGGCTTCAGCCCCGGCGCAGACGCATCGGCCAGCACATAGGCCGCGCCCTTGCGCACCCCCGCCGCGATGATACCGCAGGCATCGGCCCGCGCGCCGCTGGTGGCGGGCGGATCAACGGCCACGATCACATCTTCCAGCATCGGCGGCGTCTCCACCCGCGCCGCATCTATCGTCTGCCGTCGGAACAATGCCCCTTCGGGATCCTCCAGCAATTCACCGTGAATTTCCTGCCGACCAAGCGCGCTGCCACCATAGGCCGCTTCCATCGCGGCCACGAAGCCCGCCGAGAGGTTCTCCGCATTCTCTGCCATGCTGGCGCGGCGGATGATCGTGTGCGGCCCGGCCAGCAGCGTCTTGAAGAAGGGCGTCGCCCGCGGCGTGGTCGTCGCCATGACACGCGGATCAACGCCCAGCCTCAGCCCCATTTGCAGCGTATCCCACACCGCCTGCCCGCGCAGCCAGGCCGCGATCTCGTCACACCAGGCCACATCGAATTGCGGGCCGCGCAGGCTGTCCGGGTCTTCGGCAGAGAAGACATGCGCCTCTGCGCCATTGTCAAAGCTCAGGATCCGGCGGCTGGGCGAGTAGGACGGGCGACAGCCTTTCAGCGGCTCGATCCATTTCAGGCCGCTCGGCCCGTCGATCATCACTTCGCGCACATCGTGCAGGGCCGGGCCCACCAGCGCCGCACGGCCGCATCCGCCCTGCAGCATCGACCAGCGCAGCCATTCGGCCCCCGCCCGTGTCTTTCCAGCGCCGCGTCCGCCCATGAAGACGAAACTCCGCCAGCCGTCCGGCGGCGGAACCTGTATATCGCGGGCGCTCAGGATCCACGGATTCTGGCTGACCAGACGGCTCTCTGCCGCGCTCAGCAGGTGCATCTGACCGGACTTGCTGGCCTGCCTCGCCTTTTGTCTGAAGCCGGGCTGCATAGGCTGCCAGCCGGCGTCTCTCTGCGGCGGGGGATAATTCGTCTTCGGCTTCGTCGTAGATTTCGGTGTCGTCCGTGTCGGAATGGCTTTCCTGATCGTCACATCCGGCATGCCCGGCATCCTGCTCTCCTCTCCATTTCGCCACAGTCACTTCCAGTCGGCGCAGCTCCCCGATCAGGCGGGTCAGCACGCCGCAATAGGCCCGTTGCGCCTCTCCGGTCTGGCTTTCGGCCAGCCGTTCCGTAGTGTCATCAATGGCCTCGTGCAGGGCGAGGCGCGGGCGCTCCATCCACTCTTCCGGCCTATCCAGGCCGTTGCGCTGGATCAGCTTGTAGATCGTCGCCCGGTGCAGGCCGACTCGGCCGGCAATCTCGGCGACCGGCGTGCCGAGCAGGCGCATCTGGCGAACCTGCCGGATCAGGCGATTGCGATGTGGCATGTCGGACATGGCTCGGGCCTCCTGTTTCCAGAAGGCTGACACAGGCCCATCCCCATCGGATTCGAAGCTCCAGAATCATAGAGGATTTCCGCCAGAGCGTGCGTCCCCGCGGCGATCATGGTGAATTTGTGTTGCCGGAAAACCACGCGGATATCCCCGAATGGCGGCAGAAGGCCGTGATTAAAGGGATTTTCCGCACCGTCACGAAAACATTACACACCTGTCATCCAGCCGTAACTTTGCTGTGGGACGGGGCCGCAGTTTCGAAGCGTAGACTTCTTTATACGGCTTTCCACAGCAAGGATCATTCCGATGACCAAAACCTCCCGCAAACTCTTTATGCTGGGCGCTGCCACCGCAGTTCTCGCCCAGGCTGCAGGCGCAGACATCCTCTCTGGCACCGTGACGGACGCAACCGGTGAAGCCGGCCTCGAAGGCGCGCTCGTGACGATTGAAGAACTCGGCCGCACGGCATCTGCAGACCGTTTCGGCACCTATCGCTTTGCGAACATCCCGGCCGGCGAGTACACGCTGTCTGTCTCCTATGTGGGCGCCGACCCGGTCAGCGACACGGTGACGGTTTCTGGCGACACGGATTTCAGCGTCCGCCTCGGCGGCGACGTGCGTTATCTCGACAACATCCTCGTGGTCGGCTCCTCTGCTGCGCAGGCTGGTGCCATCAACCAGCAGCGCGCCTCTGACGCCCTGATCAGCGTGATCGACTCCGATGGCCTCGGCAACTTCCCCGACACCACCGTGGCAGACTCCCTTGCCCGTGTGGCTGGTCTCTCCATCGAGAACGACCAGGGCGAAGGCCGCTATGTCTCGATCCGCGGCATCAACACAGACCTGATCTCCGCCACCATCAACGGCGTGCGCACCCCTTCCCCGGAAGATCGCCGCGGCGTGCTGCTGGACGGTGTGCCGTCTGACCTTCTGGACGGTATCGAAGTTCAGAAATCCCTGACCCCGGACGTTGACGCCGACACGATCGGCGGTGTCATCAACCTGAAGACCATCTCCGCATTCGACCGCGACGGCCAGTTCATCCGTGCAAAAGTCGAAGGCTCTTACAACGAGATCGCTGAAGAACTCTCCCCGAAAGCCACGCTGACCTATTCCAACGTATTCGGGGAAAAGCTCGGCATCGCGGCCTCCGTGAACTTCCAGAGCCTCGCCATCGAAGCCCACAACAACGAAATCGGCGAATGGGGCTTTGATGACAACCTCAACGTCTTCGTCCCGAACGATGATTACGAGATGCGCTGGTACGACCTGACCCGCGAACGCCTCGGCCTCGTCTTCAATGTGGACTATCGCGCCACCGAGAATACCGAGCTCTACCTGCGCACCCTGTTCAACCAGTACAAGGATGATGAGGTCCGCAACAAATTCGAGTTCCGCGATCTGGCCGAAGAAGGTGTCAGCGTCGATGGCAACAACTACAATTTCAACTTCGCCGAAGTGGACGCAGAAGTCCGCCAGCGTGAAGAAGAGCGCAAAATCCAGACCTATGCCCTGGGTGGCCAGACCATCGCCGGCGCATGGACCGTGGATTACGAAGTCTCCTACGCCTATGCCGAGGAAGACGATTCCAACAATCACGATGTGGCCTTCCGCTCCGACGACATGGACGGCGATGCGATCATCGTGTGGGACAATTCCACACCCGAAAAGCCGCGCCTGACCGGCCCGGGCGTCGACTTCGTCTATGACCCGTCTTCTTACGAAATGGACGCCTTCGAACAGGAATTCACCGTCAACGAAGACACCGAATGGGCCTACAAGCTCGACCTTGAAAACGAGTCCTCCATCGGCAGCACGCCAGTTACCTGGAAGATGGGTGTGAAGGTCCGCGACCGCGAAAAGGTCCGCGACCAGAACCTGATGATCTGGGAACGCGATGACGTCCTGATGACGGACTACATCACCGCCAACAGCCAGATTTCCGGCTGGCGCATGAACAATCCGATGTACCAATGGCCAAGCGCCGGCCTGACCAATGCCCTGCGCGGTACGTTCACGGATGACGAGCTGGACGAAGACGGCACGAATTTCGACAGCCTGTCAGGTGACTACACGATCGAGGAAATGATCCTTGCCGGCTACGGTATGGGTACATTCCAGTTCGACAATCTGACCGTGGTCGCCGGCGTCCGCGTCGAGGCCACCGACGTCTCGGCAACGGGCAACGTGTTCTTCGAAGGAGATGACCCGGAGAATGTCACCGTCCGCAAGTATGAGGATGATTACACCCACGTCCTGCCGAGCGTGAACCTCAAGTACAACTTCTCCGACGATCTCATCGGTCGCGCCGCTTACTACGCGTCCATCGTGCGCCCGGCCTTCGGGGAAATGCGCCCGACCATCGCCCTGAACGATGACCGCGACGAAGCGGAACTCGGCAACCCGGCACTGGATCCGTATGAAGCCGACAACTTCGATCTCTCGATCGAATACTACCCGACCAAACTGTCCGTCCTGTCAGCGGGTGTGTTCTACAAGGAAATCTCCAACCCGATCTTCGGTGCAAACTATGACATCGACGATGTTCCGGGGTCGGTTGACCTGTCCCTGCTGCCAGACTCGGTGGAAGAAGTCTTCACCTATGTGAATGGTGAAAACGCCACGGTGAAAGGCATCGAACTGAACTATGTCCAGCAGCTCGATTTCATCGGCGACTTCTGGGAAGGCTTCCTGGTCTCTGCGAACGTGACCATCGCCGAATCCGAAGCGTCCGTTCCGGACGAGGAAGATCCGCTGCTGACCCGCGACGTTCCGATGCTGAAGCAGAACGACCTGATCTGGAACGCCTCGATCGGTTACGATCGCGGTCCGTGGGATCTGCGCATCTCGGCCAATTTCCGCGATGACTACCTGGACGAACTGTTCGGTGCCAATATCGACCGGTACACCAGCGATCACCTCAGCGTCGAAGCGTCTGCGAAGTATGACGTGAATGACAATCTGCAGGTCTTCGTTGAAGGCAAGAACCTGACCGACGAGCCGGAATACTACTATTTCGGTTCCGAGAACCGCCTGTCCCAATATGACGAATACGGTGCGCGCTATGTTATCGGTGCACGTCTGACCTACTAGGGCCAGCCCGCAAATCAGGCAAAAACAGGAAACCGGGCGGATTGCGTTATCCGCCCGGTTTTTTATGCGTGCACAATCAAGCTATACGCTCCCGTCTGGATAGGAGACCGTATGAAACGACTGATACCCGTTCTCGCAGCAGCAATCGCGCTGTCTGGCTGTGCGCTGAAAAAGAAGGAGGGCTTTCAGGTCGTCGACCATTCAAACGATCCTGACCTCGTCTGTGAACGCGTGGATGTGCCCGGCAAGGTCTATCCCGGCAAGATCTGCATGACCGAAGCTCAGTGGGAACGTCACCACAGGGCCGGGCAGGACGCGACATCGGAAATGCAGCGCGGTGGATTGCGCACTCCGGCACCTGGATAAGGCGGCCGATCGGAGCGACACGCCCGATTGCAATCCGTTGCATTTCCGACAGGGGTGCAGGATTGCAACAGAAATGTGCGTTTCTGCCGGTTCAGATCGAAAAATCATGCTTTGGGGGGCGACGTTTCCGGATCGCTCTGCTAGACCTCCTGCAATTCGTGGGAGAAAAAACTTTATGAGAATCGCACTTATCGCCCTCACAGCCGCCCTCGCCGTATCTGGCTGCGCGCTGAAAAAGAAAGATGGTTATACCGTCGCAGACGCCTCGACAAACCCGGACCTGATCTGTGAACGTGTGTCCATTCCTGGCAAGATTTATCCTGGCAAGATCTGCATGACTGCTGAGCAGTGGGAACGCCACGAGAAGGCTGGTGAAAACGCTACGGGCGACGCCCAGCGCAGCGCATTGCGCGCTCCGGCACCTGGACAAGGTGGCTGATCTCCCGTCATCGCAATGACATTGAAAAGCAGGTCTTCGGACCTGCTTTTTTTGCATCCGGACGGCAATTCGTGGCAGTTATGTGAAAGTTCTGTTCGTTGACTTGATCTTCCCGTCCCTGCGCGGAATACCGGCGCGAACCGCTTTTAACCGAGCCCCCAAAGGAGTGTTCATGAAACGCTATCTGCCCCTTGCCGCCCTGCTTGCATCTGCCTGTGCGACCGAGCCTGCACAGGACCTCTACGCCATCGAGACCGCCCCGATTCCAGCGGCTGTCGAAACCGCCCCGATGACGGGCGTCGGTGACAAGGCTGACGACCCGGCTGTCTGGGTCAATCTGGCAAATCCTGCCGCCAGCCTGGTTCTCGGCACGAACAAGGATGAAGGCCTGCACGTCTACAATCTGGCCGGTGAAGAGCTTCAGTTCCTGGACGTTGGCCGCGTGAACAATGTGGACCTGCGCGGCGATCTGGCTGTCGCGTCGAATGACGAGACCAACTCGATCAGCTGGTTCACCATCGATTCGACCACGAACACGGTCAGCCACATTGCCGACACGCCGACCAACAAGGACGAGCCCTATGGCATCTGCGCCGGTCTTGTCGGGAACACCTATTACGCCATGCCCACCTACAAGGACGGCATGGCACAGGTCTGGGCCGTGGCGACCGATGCGATTGCCGATGGGCCGGAGCTGCTGGCTGAAATCCAGGTCGGCCAGTACGGCCAGCTGCAGCTGGAAGGCTGTGTCTTTGACGAAGCCAATGGCCAGGTCTTCCTCGGCGAGGAAGAGCATGGCGTGTGGAAGCTGGACCTGAACGACTGGACGGCCGCGCCGGTTAGCGTGGACACGATCGACGCGCGCAACGGCCTTGTGGCTGACGTGGAAGGCATGGACATCTGGGCCGGCCTGAATGGCGAAGGCTATCTGGTTGTCTCCTCACAGGCTGCGGACCGGTTCGTTGTGTATGACCTGAAGGCGCCGCATACGCCGCGCGGTGTGTTCACGGTCACCGGAAGTCTCGATGGCCTGATCGACCCGGTAACCCATACCGATGGTCTGGACGTGAACTCTGCGCCGCTGCCCGGCTTCCCGAATGGCATTCTTGTGGTTCAGGATGATGGCAACCCGGAATCGGGCGTGGACCAGAACTTCAAGCTGGTTGACTGGACGCTGATCAAGATTGCACTCGGCCTCGAATAGTCGCCAGGTGTCGCCAGACAAAAAAGCCCGCTCCTGATACGTCGGGAGCGGGCTTTTTCATGCGCGGAAAGAGCAAGCCTACCAGTTCTCCCCGTAAGGCCGGATTTCCTTTTCGAAGGTCCAGGCCGTTTCCGGCTGGCGGAAGAGTTCCCAATAGGCTTCGGCAATCGCTTCCGGTGGCATCAGGCCCTGAGGATCTTCCGGACCGCCCCGGTCCTTGATGATCTGGCGTACCCATTCAGTGTCCACGCCGGCATCAATCGTCAGGTGCGCGACATGGATGTGCTGGGGCCAGAGTTCGCGGGCCATCGCCTCGGCCGCAGCCCGCAGGCCGAACTTGGCGGAGGCAAACGCGGCGTAGCCCTTGCCGCCGCGGCGGCTGGCAGTTGCGCCGGTGAAGAAGATCTTGCCCTTGCCGCGCGCCAGCATCAGCCGCGCCGATTCCCGGCCGGTGACGAAGCCCGCGAAACAGGCCATTTCCCAGACCTTGCGGAACACCCGGTCTGTGGTTTCGAGAATGGGATAGTTCACATTAGCGCCGACATTGAACACGGTCAGCGCCAGCGGGGCGAGCGCATCGGCTTCATTCAGGAACGCGGTCACGTCATCGGGCTCGCGCGCATCCAGGGACCGGGCCGATATGCGCCCTCCGGCGGCCTCGATCTCCTCGACCAGCGGCAACAGCTTTTCACCATTTCGCCGCCCGGCCACGATCGTATAGCCTTCGGCGGCGAACTTCTTTGCGATTTCGGCGCCGATATAGTCGCCCGCCCCGACAATCGCGACGGTCTCATTGCGGTGTTCCATTAACGCTCCTTCCCGGCTGTACGTCTGAAGCGCACTATTGAGCGTTCTAAATCAGAACTCAATAGGCCATTCCGGCTTTTTCTCGAACATGGAGATCACCTGCAGCCCCTGTCCTAGAATCCGAAATCGCTCAGGCCGGGATAGTCATCCGGCCGGCGGCCCAGCTTCCAGTGGAATTTCCGTTCCGAATTGCCAATCGGCAAATTGTTGATGCTGGCAAAGCGCTGGCTCATCAGGCCGGCGTCGTCAAACACCCAGTTCTCGTTGCCATAGGCGCGATACCACTGCCCCGTCCGGTCGTGGAATTCATACGCGTAGCGGACAGCGATCCGGTTTTCCGAAAACGCGAACAACTCCTTGATCAGACGATAATTCAGTTCGCGCCGCCATTTGGCGGTGAGGAAGCGGACGATGTCCGCCCGGCCATTGAGGAACATGTCACGGTTTCGCCAGGCGCTGTTTTCGGAATACGCCAGGGAGACTTTCTCAGGGTCACGGCCATTCCAGCCATCTTCGGCAAGACGAACCTTCTGGATGGCGGTTTCAAGGGTAAAAGGCGGCAATGGGGGACGCATGCAGATCTCCGATGTATTGAGGCAGGATCAGGTGAGCAGCCGGGCGCATTTGCCCGGCTGCCTGTTTCTGGCGATTACAGGTCGCCAACGGCCTTGTGCTGGATGGTTGGCCAGGTGCGTTCCGCGCGTTTCAGAATGTTGGCCTTGTCCTTCTTGTACTTTGCGAAGACATCAGCATTCACGAAGAGGTACAGCTTGCCGTCCACGATGTCCGCAAACTGAGGATCACCATCGAACTTCTTGCCGACCGCAACGGCATAGGCGCAAAAGCCGCCATATTGCGGCGCGTAGCGGGCCGGATCTTTCTTGAACATGCGGGCCGAGTCTGCCGAAGCGAAGTAATAGGCCACGCCGTCTTCAACGACCGTGTGGGAGGCGTCACCTTCAGCAACTGCGTTGTAGGTGGTCAGTGCGACCGGGTCGAATCCATGCAGGCCGAGTGGCGCACCTGCCGCTGTGATACCTGTCGACACGTTGTACTCATCTTCAGCAAGAGCGGGCAGAGAGACGGATGTGGCAGCCACGAGTGCAACGGCGGCGAGAGCAAGTTTACGGGACATTTCAGTATTCCTTGGTTGGGGCGCCTTCAGGGGACGCGAGGGAGTGAGGCCGCAGGGGGAGAGAGATGTGCGCCGACGGGCGCGGAGATCGTCTGGCGGCGGGCCTTGGATCGACCGCCAGCGAAACCAGGGTGGGCGCCCGACTGTCAGGAGTGAGAGGCAGGGGAACAGTCGGGCGCCACTGGGCCATCCGGGGGTGGGTGTGGGCGTGTGCGGATGGCCCAATTGCTTATTTCTTGTAGGCGGTGCGGATGGCCTTCACCGTGTTCTCGGTATTGTCGACCTTGCTGGCGATCATCCGGAAATTGGTGAGGGATGCATCATACCCATTGTAATGTTCGGTGATGGCCCCTGCTGTCGCGTCCGTGACGACCATGACCTCGAACCCGGCCTCGATCAGGCTGCGCATGTGGGATTCCGTGCACAGATTGGATGACATGCCGGCGAGGATGACCTTATCGATACCAGCCTTGCGCAGCTGGAGGACGAGATCGTTGCTGTCTGGGCCATAGACCTTGTGCGGACTGGTCACGACCGTCTTGCCGTTTTCGATATAGGGCTTGTACTCTTCCAGCCAGTCAGCGCCCGAGCCTTCAAAGCCTTCAAGGTCCAGCGCAGACGGGCGGTCAAACATGCCGATGGCGTGCATCAGCGTTTCCAGCGTGCCTTCGAACTGCCATTTATGGTCATGCTCGAAGTAATAGTGCGGAGAGATGAAGACCGGCATGCCGGTTTCCTCGGCCACCTCGAACAGGTCACCGATATTCTCTACGGTGCGGTTCTCCGTGATGCTCTGGCCGACAACACCCCAGGTGACACCGTCTGGTGACAGGAAGTCATTCTGCGGATCAGTCACGACGATGGCGGTGCCTTCGGTGGTTACCACAAAGCCCGGCATCGGCAGGCCATCATTGATGGGAGGCAGCTTGGCGCTGGCTGCGCGGGATTTCGGCGCATCTGCATCGGCGGGGATACCGACACAGGCGAAGATCGCGGTGGCGGTGACGATGAGTTTCAGGAAGGATTTTGGCGGATAAGGGGAATTCAACATGGCAGATTTCCTCAGAGCGGGTTGAGCGATTGGTGGCGGCGTCAACTCTGTCCGGAGCTTGCGGCCCCCTCCTGAGCTGATCTGTACTCACCCTATGAGGCGGGCCCGGAACGGTATTGACTGGTCGCGACATCCTGTTGACTGGACGCGTCAAACCTTCTGGGGCAGAGTTTTCGAGGTATGCGCGATGGGGATCGCGCGCTGGCGAAGGCGTCAGACGGGGGAGGATTCGAGGCATGGCTGCCGTCTCAACATTGTTTGTCCTGAAGGTGATCGATCAGGTCAGCCACAAGCTGGACCGGGACATGCTTTGCGATGTGGCGGGCATCGACCCGGCCTCGCCGCCCGGCATGATCAGCGCGGAGAAATATTACAGCCTGCTGGAAACCATCGCCGAAAGTGAGAAGCCGGACATCCGCTTCCTGCTCGGCATCAGCATGTCGGCCACCTGCTCCGATTTTGGCGCGGTTGGCCTGGCCTGGAAGTCCGCGCCGACGCTGCGCCACTCCTTCCTGCGGATGGACCGGCATGTCCGCGCCTACAATACGGCGTCGACGTTCAAGCTGCACGACAAGGGCGATACGTTCTGGTGGACGCATGAGCGCGTGGACATGCCCCGGCTCGGGCTGGACCTGTCGAGCGAGGGGGCGCTGGCGACTTATGTCAGCCTGTGCCGCGAGGCGACCGGGCCGAATTCGCGGCCGGGCGCGGTCCAGTTCCGCCACAAGGAACCAGCCGGGTCGCTCGAGGTGCTGGAAGCCCATTTCCGGTGCCCGATCACATTCGGCGCAGACATCGACGCGCTGATCATTCCGGCCGAACGGCTCGACAAGCCAAATCTGGTCGGCGACGAGAGCATCTGGAAATTCCTGTGCTCGCAGGCCGATGGCCTGTTGCCGCAAGACCCGGCCGAGCGGTCACTGGACCGGCAGGTCGTGTTGCAGATTGCCGATGTACTGACCGATGGCATCCCCTCCCTGGCGGAGGTCGCCTCGGATCTAGGGATGAGCGCGCGGACCCTGCAACGGCGCCTGTCAGATCAGGGGCTGACCTTTCAGGCACTGGTTGACCAGGCTCGGCGCGAGAGCGCGGAACGTTTCCTGACGGCCACGGACTACTCCATCGCCGAAGTCGCGTTCCTGACGGGATTTTCCGAGCAGAGCGCCTTCACCCGCGCGTTCAAACGGTGGGCCGGTCAGACGCCGGGCTCCTATCGCGCGATGACCGGCACGGCCTGATCGCACGCATTGGAAGGTGCCGCGGCGTAATCCCGCAAAGGTGGAACCTGAATGAAGAAATGCGGGCAAGGCGTTCAAAACCTGAGCACTTTCCGAACCTCCGAATCAGACCAATCCTTGCGCAGACGATGCATTCCTGAAAAACAATCGTTTGTATGGCTTAAGTAGAAATCTGGTGATTCAGAATTTTCGATCAAGAATTCCCTCTGAGGGGACATCGATTACTGTTTTTCTCTTTGGTAATGCATTTTTTACGATTTTTTTGTTGTGCGCCGCGGTAGATTTCATCTCTCCCGGCGGGCGATTTTTAAGCATGATTGCCTATGGTAAACCTCCATGAATATGGGGAGATTTGCGTCGGCTGCACAACATTTGTTCAAGAATCGGCCAAACATCGAAAAATTCTCCACTTGCACAGATACTACTACAGAATGCAGGGAATAATCGCGTCTGGAGCGCCCCGGAAAAGGCCGGATTTCCGTGAAATTTGACGTAAAGTTTATGCTCCGACTACTGAACTGTTCAGGAATTAACCACACCCCCGATTTCGCCTCTGAGGCGTTATTTTGCGTTCGCAACGATTCGCAAAATACAAATTCGGTGTTGAGCATCCCCGATTTGGGGGTTAAAACGGGTTAACCTTTGATAGTAGGTAAGTATCGAAGGTGACGTTCGGGGACACGCATTTCGAGCCGCCTGGTCGGCACGGAAACATGAGCGGACGGATTGACATAGAATATGCCAAGTCAGTGGGAGACGTAGATTAGGGGACATCAGAGCAGCAAAGAAAATTGCGAGCGAGATTAGTTCGTTACCATCACGAAATTCGAAATCACTTCCGAATTCACACTCAAAATTCGGAGTGTGGTCACGGGACACTTATGCCCCGTGACCTGAGCCGGCGATAACTCGCCAATTCCGCCCACGAAAGTGGGAACCTGCCTTGCCAATAGTGGCTCGGCAGAACGCCTCGGCCATGGCTTGCACCCATGTCGAGAATCAAGAGGGTACCACAATGAAGCGTACACTTACAGCTATTGCAGCAGTTGCCGTTTTCGCCGGCGCTGCCGCTGCCCAGGACTCAGAAGAGCTGGTCATCAACCTCAGCGGCGAAGTCGCCAGCAACTGTGAACTGATCCCAGAAGGTTCTGCCAACTACAACGTTGACATGCTGGAATCTGGCGACCAGGGCTTCCTGGCCATCGCTTACTCCTGCAACTCGCCGTACACGGTGACCCTGCAGTCCGCAAACGGCGGCATGGAGCACCAGGAAAGCATGGGCGGCGTGAACATCGACTATGACGTCGACACACGCTTCTGGATCTTCCCTACCGGTACGTACAACTCCGCAACGGACCTGTCCGGCGCTGGCGCAACCATCGTCACCGACAATGACTGGGAAAACATCCTGACCAATGGCGGCACACGCAATGGTAACCTCGACCTGTCCTTCGACTCGCTCGCCGAGTACGCAGTGGCCGGTACGTATGAGGACACGCTGACCATCACGCTGGCAGCACAGTTCTAATCTGACTCCTCTATGGTCAGGCGGCGACGGAGAATCCGTGTGCCGCCTGACCCGTTTTTTTTTCTCCCAGTACAGTATTCGCCCACGGAGTTTTCAACATGCTCATCCGACCATTTCTGTTAGCGCTGTCGTTTGCCGTTCTTGCGCTTCTCCCGTCCGCCGCAGCATTTGAATTCTCGCCCATCGTCGCCCAATTCTCACCCACCGGTTCCGGCTCCGCCCGGACGTTCGTCGTTCGCAACACCCACCAACAGCCGGTGGCACTGCAGATCGAGATCTTCCGCCGGTCCGCCGATGAATTCGGCAATGAGACGCGCGAACCCGAATATGATGATTTCATCGCCACGCCGCCGCAAATGGTGTTGCTGCCAGGCCAGAGCCAGTCGATCCGCGTCCAATGGGTTGGCGAAAGCAATCCCACAATGGAACTGTCCTACCGTCTCGTCGTGGAACAGCTGCCAATTCCGTACAAGAAGGAAGGCGCAGCCGAAGGCGTAGCCGTCGATGTACAACTGGGCTTCCGCTATGAAGCCGCGCTTTATGTCGTGCCGTCCAGCGGCGATCCTGACGCTGTCCTGAGCAATAGCGAGATTGTAAAAACCGAAGACGGCGAGACCGTCCTGCGCCTGACGATCAAGAATGTTGGTGCACGTCGCGCCATCCTGCAACGCCCTGTCCTGTCCTTCACGGCCGGTGGCACAAATTTTGAAATGTCCGGGGAGGAGGTCGACATGCTGAACAATCGCAACATCATCGCCGGCACCCAGGCCGTTATCGACGTGCCTGTAGATTCCGCCCTTGCCGCAGGCCCTGTGACTGCGACGCTGAAGACAGATTACTTCCGCAACTGATGGTCCCGTGTCCCGTGAACCCAGCACTCCCCTGACAACAGCCGCCGTGCAAGGCTCACGCACGGACAGTCTTGTCAGCCGGGTCCGGAAATATGTCTGGCTCGCGGGCACGGTGCTTGCCATGCAACTGGCCGGGCACCCCGTCCGGGCCCATGCGGACGAGCCGGCCGATCCGAACACGGATTCCCCCACGCTGGATCCGGGCGCATCAGCTGATGACATCTTCGGCGCCCTGTTTGGCGGAAAGCCACAGCAAGCCGCAAAACTGCCCTATCCGGTTGTGATCTCCGGCCTCAATCGCGGCGACGTATCGATGACGCCCGGCCCAACGCCGGAAGAGACATTCATCGACCGCCAGGCAGTCGTTGACCTGTTGCTGCCTTTCCTGGTCGAAGACAAACAGGTGGAGCTGCTCCGAACCCTGCCGACACAGGGCCAGATTTCCGCAGCAGACCTGAACCGGCTGGGGTTTGATGTCCGGTTCAACGATTCCAACCTGTTCCTTGAAATCAATATTCCGCTGGAGATGCGCTCGATCGTGCCCCTGCCCGTTCGGCCGAATTTTGCCAACAGGAACCTCGACACGGTCCAGCAGGCCCGGACAAGCGCGATCATCAACGCCATCGCAGGCACGCAATACATCCATTCCAGCGAGTTCGGACCGTCCGGCTTTGCCGCAACGCAGGTCAATGTCGATACAGCGCTGAACGTAGGCGGCCTGGTTCTGGAAACCGGGTTCCGCTACAGCGAGACAACCGATTCCGGAGTCGTTCTGAACGATACCCGCCTCACCAAGGATTTCGTGGACCGCCGCATACGCGTCGAAGCTGGCGACCTGTCTGTTCCGACATCAGGCCTTCAGGGCAATCCGGACCTGCTCGGCCTTGCCGGTTTCCGGAACTTCGGGCTGCAGCCGTACAAGGAATATCGCACGAACCCGTCGCAGCGGTTTGAGCTGCAGCGGTCGGCCCGCATCAATGTCTATATCAATGGACAGTTCGTGCGGGATTTCCGTCTGCAGGCCGGACGCTACAGCCTGACCGACCTGCCCCTGCAGAGCGCAGCGGGCAATGATGTCGTGCTGGAAATCGAGTATGACAGTGGCGATACCGAACGGATCGTCTTTTCGGCGTTCTACGATTTCAGCCTGCTGAAAGCCGGGGAGACCGACTTCGCGCTGAGCGTAGGGCCGACATCCGATCTGGTCGACGGCCAGCGGGAATATGATTTCGACAATCCCGCCATCAGCGGTTTCTACAGCAAGGGCTGGAATGACCGCCTGACCGCCGGCCTGAACTTTCAAGCGGACACCGAGATCATGAATGTCGGTGGCGAGGCATTCTACTCAACCGGCATTGGCACGTTCGGCGTGCTGGCCAGTTTCAGCGACATGGATGCCGGCACTGGCGCAGCGCTGACCGGCCTGTATCGCTGGAATGACACAGACCTGAAGCACAAGAACCGGTTCGACCTGCAATTCCGGTATCAGGACGAGCAATTCATGACGCTCGGCGGGGCCAATCCTCTTTACAGGTACGATATTTCCGCCCGCGCCTCCCGCTCACTGACCGACACTGTGCGGATGCAGCTTGGCTCGCGCTTCACACAGCGTCACGGGTCAGATGATTTCGAGCAATCGCATTCGGCCAACCTGACCTGGAACACGCGCTATGGCGCGCTGGGCACGTCATTCCGCTACCAGGATTCCCTGACGACAGAGGGCTGGTCGGTCGGCATCTCGTTCAACATGCGGATCGGCGACGGCAGCGCGCAATTCTATCATGACACACGCACCCCTTCGACACGCGTGGGATACAATTCCCGGATAGACCGGAGCGTCGGCAGCTTTGGATGGGATACGACCTACACGCATCAATCGAATTCCGACGAGTTGCGCGCTGGCGCCACCTATATCGGCAACCGGTTCGAGGCGCGCGCCGAGCAGATCCTCGCCAGTGGCCGGACGGATCGCAATCTGGGCGCAGAAAATCTGACAGAATTCTCCCTCGGCTCCGCGGTGGTCTATGCAGACGGCAATGTGGCGCTGTCCCGACCGGTCTATGACAGCTTCGCAATCGTCACCAAGTCAGATGCCGTGAAAGGATTTGATATTGCGGTCGATCCGCAGGGCTCCCTGTTCGACACCAAGCCGTCTTACGCGTCGTATTCGTCTGCGCTCGGCCCTGCGGTCGTTCCGGACATGAATTCCTATTATCTGCGTACGGTGGAGGTGGAAGCACCTGATGCGCCGCCAGGCACGTCGCTCGGCGGACAGGTGTTCAACTTCCTGCCCGGATACCGCTCGGGCCACGTCGTCGAGGTGGGCGACAATCGCAATGTGGCGGTGATGTCGGTTCTGGTCGATCAGAATGGTGAGCCAATTCCCTTCGCGGCCGGCTATGCCATCACCAGCGACGGCGAACGCCACCAGATGTTCACCAATCGCGGCGGACGGTTCTACATTGACGGCCTCAAACACGGCGAGACCGTGCAGATGGAGTTTGACTCGCCCGAGGGCGCGACCGGCTCCTTCGTCGTGCCGGAAGGCGAGATCGGCGTGATGCGATTGCCAGAGCCGATCCGTATCCAGACGCCGGACACCGGCTCACCATACAATGTCACCATGCGCATTCACAATTACCAGGGAGGCTGACCCCATGACCCCGAAACGATACATCACAGCCATCCTCGTCCTGCTCGCAGGGGCTGTTCCGGCATTTGCGGACGACACCGGCGCGGGCGATGGCGCTGCCCCGGAGGCTGAGGCCGCGTGCGAAATGCGCATCTCGCCCCCGTCTGCGCTCACCTATCGCGGCCCGTTCAGCCGGGGGTATGACGCGGCCAGCTCTCATGCGCATGCAGAACTGGCATCCGTCAAAATCCTGCATGATGGCGGCACCTGCCAGTACACTTTGCGCATAGAGCCGGAAACCGGCCCGGGCGATGCGACCCTGTCGGCGTCTTCCGGACAGCTGAAATTCCATATTGAGCCGCGGGGCGGCCAGGGTCGAAATGCCAGCAATGTCATCGAATTGCCGGGCGCCTTCTCGCGCAACCAACCCCAGACGGATGTGCCCTTCCAGGTGACCATGCCGACCGGCCAGCGCGCCATGGCAGGCGTCTATAATGGCCGCATCGCCCTGTCTCTCTATCGCACCGACAATGGCATCGAGGAATTGATGGACCAGCAATCCATGTTCGTGACCAGCAATGTCACGCCCAAGGTGTCGGCCTCGTTCGGTGATTTGGCAAACGGCAACAACCAGTCTGTCGACCTTAATCTCGGCATGATGACCCGGCACCAGAACGCCTCACTGGATTTCGCCGTCTCCGCCAATACGGATTACAAAGTGAATCTGGAATCGCAGAATTCCGGCGCGCTGAAGCACGAATTCTCGGACAATCTGCTGGATTATGAAATCCGGATTGATGGCCAGGTTGTGCGCGATTCCGATCCCAACGCCGCAACGCTGTTCTCCGGGAATGACAATTCGCGCCATCGGCTGGATTTTGAGCTGCAAGGCGACCCTGCCCTCGGCGTTGCCGGGAAATATTCCGATCGCCTGACGCTGATCATCAGCGCGCAATAGCGCTATTCCGCTGCCCGGTGCGCACTGGGGCGGAAGACAGGTGATTCCGCACGGGGCCAGACCCAAGCGTGCCCCTGTCGCTGTCGCCCCTCAGCAAGCCTGGCTCCCGGCGATGCCACGAAACCGAACACCCGCATCGCCCCGAACGCTCCAAAGCGTCGGATGACGAATACTTCCCTGTTTTTCAATGAGTTTCAGCCAAAGAAAAACCGCTCCGAAGAGCGGTCTGGTGCCAGAAGAGGACTTACGTTAACCAACAACCCCTTTGTTTGATTGAGTTTTTTGGTTATCCACAGTTTTATTTTTGAAGCTTCGATGCCAACAATTTGGCGGGCTACCGTGGTTTTGGTCCGAAACAGGAACCCTCAACGCGGACGCCTACGGCTTAAAAATTGTATTTCTATGATAGTCTAGACGCTCCTTATGGCCGGTCGTCAACTTGATTGGCTCGCGCCAGATTAGGAACTCTTGCGCTGTTACGGTGAGCGATCTCGAAAGCACAGGATGGCCATTAGCTGTGAAAGTGACGAGCCCACGGTCGAAAGCTGCATCCCATAGTGCTGAAAGTAGCAAGCCGTTGTGGACATTAAGGCGCTCTGCATCAGTAGAGCAATCTTTCCAAGGAATGATGTGAGAGGCGCGGAGCAAAGGCGGGTTGTCGATTCCAGTTAGGGGACATTTGCCGTCCCAGTACTCCAACAAGCTGCTGCGAAACACATCCTGGCCAATGCGCTGCACAACCTGTCGCTCGGCTTCAGTTGATCGCGGAAGACTTTCAATCTTCTTCTCAAAAACTCGAAGCGGCGCATCTGGAAGACTTGCGGCGAGCGCATAAATACGAGGTAGCACATCATAGAGGTCCCGGAGCGACTCGAACCTGAAGCGCGCTATACCGGGTCCATTCGCAGACATTTCAGCAAGACCCGATTCTGCGATCACGCCAGAATGGTCGAGCGCGAGATACCATGGACCTGATGCCCCCGCGGATGCGAGCCAGATTGTCCCTTGAGCGGTTGTAGACTGGAACGCTGCCCATCCGTCAGTCTCGCCTAGCCGACGTCGAAATCCGTTCTGCTCGGCGGCTTTGCTGCACTCGGTCGATACGACGAAGGATTGAGGGCTTTCGATCATCAGAAGTCCATAGCGAAGAGCCTCGCCTCCGGCGGCGTGGACGAGAGCTCCAGACGCATGGCCTCATGATCGCGCGCTGTGTCCGATGGAGCGGTCGTTGTGGTGACGATGTATTGGAAGGGGGACGGGGTCGCCTGGGCCTCCAGACCCAAGACGAAATTGAAAAGATTGGCATAGATGCCCGCATCGAGATCGGCCTCACGCGGGCTGTCATGGATCAGAAGTGCTGGCATCCGCGCTTTGCCGTTCACCGCGAGAATCAGAGCTGCGAGATCAAAGGCGACGATTTTGAAGGACTCTACGGCCGCCGTTGATAGACCGACGCCGCGCTCCAACAGTATCTCCGGATGCAGACCATTTCCGTCGAGCTGAATTTTACCGGAACAGCCACGCGGCATAAGGCTCGAGATCAGCTGTTTGAAGACGGTTTCAAGGTCACCGATCGCAGCAGACGCGCGTTCGCGTTCCCGGCGCATGGAATCCCGGAGAACCTCTAGTCTCGTGTCGATCGCCTCAAGCCGGCGAACAATGGCCTGCCTGCCGTTCAGTTGACGGTCGAACCAGGTTGTCTCTCTGACAAGCTCGCGCGCCTTGACGATCCGCGTGTTGGTTTCGGTCAGCTGGCCTTCCAGCTTGGCGAAGTCGTCGTCGATCTGACTGATCTCCCGATCCAGGCGTAAGATCTCTGCGTCCAGCTTTCCTATTTCAGCGGGTAGTGATGTCTGTTGTTGTTCGAATTCTGCAACTTGCGCTCCCGCGCGGTCTAGCCGTGCACGAACTTCATCAAGATCGCATCGCTCCAGCGAGACGCCGCAGCCCTTTGCCTTCACCTCATCAATGCTGACATGGCAAATCGTGCAACGAACTATTGCGCCGGTTTCCAGTCTGGCTTGCTCAAAGCCCTGTTCTGAGCGCGTCGCTGCGATCTGAGCCGGAAGGCTGCTTAGAAGCGCTTGGGCTTCCGCCCGTTTGTCGCTGACCTTTGTACGCTCAGTCTGCAGCGAACGGCGCTTGGCCTGAAGCTCCGCACTGGGCGTGCTCCCTTTCATATGCCTGGCGCCAGTGGCCTTCGCGAGTTCTTCATTGGCCCGATCAATCAATTCCTTCCGAACCGTTTCCTCCGATGGGTCACGTTCCTTTGGATAGGAGAGGCTTTCACAAAGCTCGCCAAAACGCTGGCTTTGAAACCAGTCGAGATGGCCAAGTTGCTGGCGAAGGCTGTCGCGTTCGCGGGTGAGCGTTCTTGCTTCTGCCGCCGCGGATGTTTCTTCCGCAGACAAAGCACCAATTGCGAGGCGAACAACAGTCCGCTTCGTTTCTAGCGACAATTCCTGCGCAGGAGACCCAGAGCCAGAGCGCTTCGAGCGCCAGTCGAATACATCATCAAGGCGACACTCCTGATCGCGGGTGAGCCAGGAGAGCAGCACATCCCAGACTTGATCTGCCCGCAAATTGTCCGGCACTTGATCACGATAGGTCTCGCAAAAGCGATCTGAAATGATCGGTGCAAGTGTCGGTGGGTCTGTCCCGACAAGAAGCTGGTCAAACGTCTCTTCAATCCGGTCTGCCCGAACGGCGCGAGATGGCAGGTTCATGCCAATTGGTCGCGTCACGACCCAGCATTCGCCGTCAATGATGATCTCTGCACCGACGAAACCGTCTGGCAGCTTGTGCTGCATCAGCGGGCGTTGCTCTTCATTCGAATAGTGTCGCTCCCCGAGGCAATAGCGGATCAGGCGACAGAAGGTGGATTTGCCGCTGCCATGGGGCGTTGCGCCCTTGCCATTGGTCGAGAGGTCTGGCGACCAGATGATGTTGACACCTGGTCGAAGCGGGACGTCCCGCAGGAGCGTGTTCGCATCCTGCCAAAGCGCCAAACGGCGAACCCACAATCTTGGCCCCTGCTGGCCTTCCGGCAGGGTGAACGTGATCTCTTCTGGCGGGAAGAAATCAGGCTGCAAGCCGTCCCTCCCAGATGAATGGAATGATATCCGCTGAGACGTGCGTCAGCCCCTGTTCCAGGTCGATTGACTGCAGCCTTGACCACGCAAACAGCGCGCGAGCCACCGCCGGGTCGTCGGCGCTCAACGTGGAGCGGTCGAGCCGATCGCCGGCGCTCCAGATGTCGCCGTCTGGCGAAACTTCGAGGACTGCCGAAGAGACGAGTTCGTTGAATGCTCCGCCCCAGGCGGCATTGGTCGGCGGGACCAGTTGTGTGGCACCTGTAGCGTGCGCCACGAGGCGTTGCCAGGTTTGGCGATCGCCGTCTGAAAGGAACCCATTGAGCAAGCTGGGTTGCAGGCAGGACAGTGCTGCGAGGCGTACCCGGCGAGCGTCGGATGGCTCCTGAAGGATACCGGCCACAGCCCGGAGTTGCGCGCGAATGCGATCGCGCTCAGGAACGCCCTGCGGCCACGCCCAGATCGCATCGGGCAGCTGTTCGAGCGGCGGTAGTTGGATGGGTTGTGCGATCGAAGGCTGTAGTGATTGTTCTGCACCATGACAAAGGCTGATGTCGGCAGGCGGCGGTGATAGCGGCGTTTGGTAGGTGACCCCTTCCGCTTTGGCTTTTGCCATTGCTTCGTAAGCTTCAAGCACAAGCCGTCTTGTTCGAAACTCGCCGTGATCACGCTCTTCGTATTTTCGGAGAACGGTAAATGAATCGAGGAGCCATCCGGCTTGATCTCGGTTCAATGAGTAGAGGTGCAGAACAGCTGCATCTATTTCAGCTTGCAACACCGAACGACGGGAGGCATCCCACCTATAAGGCGATGTTGCTGAACCAATGCTCTCCGCTAGTCCGCTGAGCTCCCAGTTCGTGTAGAAGAGCTCAATCGCCCGCTGGTTGATCCAAGCACCGGCACTTTCTCCGAGCCAAATCGGAGCATGCTCCAGTTTTTCGCGGTCAAGCATCGGAAGCTGTTCTACCACGAAGAATGTCATTCGGCTTGTTTTCTGCCGAACCGCATAATCGACAACTAGAGTTGATAGGATCGCGCTTAGCGAAAGCGCTTCAGACGGTGGCAACTCGGTTGAGATGTAAGGCAACGCATGGCCCATTGCGGCTTTCGGCACAATGGTGCCAACGAAGCTACGCTCCGATGGTCCAACATCCCGCCAGGCGAAAAACCATTCCGTGTCTACATCGTCTGCTAATGCGTCGTGTGTTGATTTTATATCGACCCAATAGCGTGGCTGAATTCGATAGTTGGCTCCACAATGCTGCGCATCCGTCACCCTAGGGAGCACGCCTTTGTTAGCCTGCTTATCGGTTTGGTTCTCGTAGGTTCCGTAACGGTGGTCGAAATGCCAGAACATCTTTCCTTCATAGAGCGGATAGACTTGTCGACCATCTGTCAGAATGGCGAGCGCGCTTCGGCGATCGTCAATTAGTGGTGCAATGTCCTCATGGTCTATGAACAGCCCGGAATCCCCCGCCATGTGGAACATTGTCCGGAATGTGAGGCACCAATCATTCCTGACTACTGTATTCCCATCCTTCTCGATGAGGATAGGTGCAGCCGTGTGGATCGCCGCGGTGACCTTGGCATCTCTGGTCCAGCGAAAGGCGGGTAGATTGAGTGTGTTCGGATTGATCGCCCGGATTTCATCGACAGTTAGCGCGTAACGCTTCTCGGGATCGGCGATTTCAGCAGGCTGGCGGATGTGCGCCGTGAACCATGGCTGCTCAACACGAACACCGCGCCCCGCGATCGTCAGTAGACCAAATTTCACCTTGTTCGTGATATGTGGGAAAATGAGGTCTTCATTCTCGAAGCCATAGAATGCGACCAGCGATTTCGAACTCAACAACTCGCCTAGAAAAGCGCGATACGTGAAGCCACTAACCAGCCCTGTTGGAATAATGAGCCCAGCGTAGCCTTGCGGTTGAGTGAGTTGCCAGAATTGGTCAGCAAACACAGCATAAGTGTTTACATCTCCTACGCCACCCCGTGGGAAACGACCGGATGCCCGCATGAAATGGCTTTCGATTGCGGCGCTTCGCAATGCCTCCTGCCATTCTCTGGTGAGTGGCGGATTCGTTTTATCCAACTGTTCAATCAGTTTCTTGCGCGCAGCAGCGTTCTTCGCCGTGGCGATGTCTTGATCCTTCAGGGCAAAGAATTCCTGTTCCTGTAGCTTTACCCGCTCCCACGGCGGATTGCCCAGCACCACGTCGAACCCGCCGCGTTGCATGACGTCCGGGAATTCCAGCGGCCAGTGGAAAGCGCGGGCTTTCCGGGCGGCGTCGATGCTGTTTGCGAAGAGTGGGCCGAAGAGTTGCACACCGCGCAACCATTCCCAGACCGCGCCAGAGGTGGGCACGGTCTCTGCACCCCGGCGCGGTAGGCCATCCGGCCCGGCATGCGGATCGTCTTTCGTCTTCGGCAGGAGGAAGGCCGAGACATACAGATCGCAGGCGCTCTCAAGCGTCCAGGCGCTCGCCCCTTCCGCCGTCAGAGCACGTAGTTTTTCAGCTTTCGCTTCGATCTGCCTGACGGTGTTCTCCGGCATGGCGCGCAGCCGCGCGAACTCGCGCATGAAATCCTGCTGGCGATTGAACCCGAAGCCGCTGGCGATGTTCTCCCGCTCTTTGACTTCACGCTTGTTTTTGTCGCGATAGTACTTGGCGACGTCCTTATCATCGCCAGTCAGCGGCTTATAGGCCGCATCGGGGATGCCCTCTTCGAGGACAGCTAGATCAAACACGCCGAGCAGCGCATCACCGCAACGAATCTGTGCATCAAAGAAACCGAGCGGCAGGCCGGGATCGACCGTCTCTATCCAGAGGGCGACCTTGGTCAGCTCCACTGCCATCGGGTTACGGTCCACCCCGTGAATACACGACCGCGCGACATCGCGCAGCGCATGGCGGAAATCCTCCTGCGCCGGTGTGCCATCCGCGCGAATGCGGGCGACGCGCGTTGCTATGCGTCGTGCCGCCGCAAGCAGGAAGTGACCCGAGCCGCAGGCAGGGTCGATGACGGACAGGTTAAGGAGCGCCGTTTCCGGATCGTCGGCTTCAGCTTCGGTCTTGTCGAGGACCGGATCGAGCGCTGTATCGAGCAGCGCCTGCACGAGGCTGTCGGGCGTATAGTAGGAACCGGTGGTCTTGCGCTGATTTCCCTTCTGCTCCGCCGCATCAGAGGCAAAGACGAGCGACTTGCCGTCATCGCCGAGCTGGGGCTGGAGTTCGAGAAGCGACTCGTAGACGGACCCCAGTTCCTCGGTCTCCATGGCGCGCCAGTTGACCGGCGCCATCCCGGTTTTGCCCTGCAGCCAGGACAGACGATAGAGCGCCTCCATGAAGGCGCGGTTGCGCAGCTTCGCTGTTTCAAGGCTGGGCAGCATGTTTGGCGCAAAAAGCCCGCCAAGCGCAGGCAGCGCCAGCGCCTCCTGTCCGCCAGCCAGTGAACGGAAGACGATTTTAATCCCCTCGTAACGGTCATGGTGGCGATCCCATGTCGCCCCGCGGAAACACTGGGCACGAAGATGGGCGAGGCTGTAACCGTCCGCATACAGCTTGCGCGCCTCCGCGCGGGAAACCTTCGGGTGCAGAAGGTTTCTGTCTTCCGCAACCATCAGGAAGATCAACCGGTAGACGAGTCGCAGCAGCTCGTTGAACCATTCGGTGAGATTCTGTTCGCCGGAGCTGAGTTTCTTGGCGAGATCGGGATTGGCCTCAAGGAAGCCCGATCCAAGAATGTTGAGGGCGAGTTTGACCTGGGCAGCCAGCCGGTCGCGCGCGACTTCGCCTTCTTTCGTTCCGGTCTCCCGCCAGCGCTCCAGCGCGCAATCCGTGGCGGGTGCGCCTGCATTACCGAAGCGGCTACGATGGATGAGCAGCCAGAGCAGACCGAACGAAGCAGCATCTTCATTGGAGAAGATCTGGGCGAGGTCGGCCTCTATGAATGCAGGGCGCGTCAAAGAGGCGTTGTCCCGCATCAGGCGGATGATCGTGCCATTGGTCGCGAGGCCCCAGAGGGCGTTATCCTCTTCATTGAGATAGTCCTGAAGCGCAAAGGCGGGCGAGCGCGAGCGCTCAACCGACAAGGTGGCGCTGCGCCGGTCGAGCCGTTCCTCATCCGGCGGCACGACAATCACGGGAATACGCTTGTCGCCCGCAAAAAGCGCGATCAGACCTTCGCCGTCTTCGACATCATCAAATCCAAATGTCTCCTTCAGGAAGGCCTTGATGAAGCGCCGCGTGGCGTCGGCCGAAGGATTACTCAGTTTGCTGAACGCATCAAAATGCGACTGGCCGACCCGAAAGGCGATCGAGATGTCTTCGCGAAGCGTCAGGCCCTTGCGGACGCCATAGTCTTCAGGGCTTTGTTCGGGCGCAGCGCGTTCATCAATACGAGCCAGCATGGCGGGCGCGATCAGATTGCCTTCGAGACTAATCGAGGGCCAGGCGGAAAGGTCGGTGACAGGACGACGAGCCATACTCAGGCTCCGTCCGGTATGAGAACAAAGAGCCCGATGACATCCGGCGGCAGCACCGGTTCGACGCTCACCCTGGAGGCGGACCCTGCAGCAGCGCGCAGACGGGCATGATCTTCAACAAGCTTGTCCGCACGCTGCCGGATAAAGTCGGCCAGCGGACCCGCAAGCATCATCGGCAGATCGGCTTTGGCCGCATCGGATAGTCTCTTGCGGGCAATGTCGGCGAGGTCCGCTGTCGCTGGCGTGCCGAGCCAGTCTCGGACCGCGTTTCCGGACGCAACGATCTTATCGCCCTGCAGGGCCACAAGCGTGGCCTCCTCAGCGAGGAGCAGTCTTTCTTTTCTGGTGTGGATGGTCAGCTTGTATCGCAAACGAAGCAAGGCGATCCGCGTCAACACAGACACTGCTGGCGTTGGCCAGGCGCCGACACGGCCAATCCCAAGATCGGGCAATGATTCTGGCTCAAGGGAAGCCTCTAGGAGGCTTTCCGCGAGCGAGGACGTGAGGGGATGGGTTCGCGTCAGAAGACTTGTTCCGGAAGGCGCAGGTTCGGCAATGGCAAGCCTCACCGAGTCCCTGAGCCCGCGCTGATCTAGTTTTTCTTTCAGGCTTGGTTCCAAGGCGTGCACATGCGCGAGATGGATGCCTCCCTTTTTCTCAAGGGGTACGCCGAATTTCGACATGGCCCGATCAACGAACTGCCGAGCATCATCAGGCGAACCGAGCAGGTCCTTCACCTTATTCCACTCTGGAGCGACTTCCCCCGGCTTCATGGCGTTCTGGGCAAATCGCGCGCGCGATTTCTTCTCATTCTCGCTGGCATCGCGCCACCGCGCTTCGATGGCGCGTGTACCGTCTTCAAGACGTAGGTCGAGCGCGAGCTGTTGCTGTCCACCCCGGCGCAGCATCATCGACGCCATCAATGCATCTGTAACAGCTCCACGTTCTTCGGGAAGAGGAACGGAAACACCCGTCGCTTTTCGGATCTCTTCCGCTTTTCGCAGGATCACATCTAGGACGGCGCCGTCGATTGCACTGTCCGGAGAGAACATCATGATTGAGCGGACGAGTTCAGCGGGCTGACCAAAGCGGTCAACGCGGCCCTCTCGCTGCTGGTGGCGTGTTGGGTTCCACGAAAGATCGTAGTGAACCACTGTGTCAAAGAGTTGCTGGAGATTGATGCCTTCTGACAGGCAATCAGTCGCCACAAGAATCCGCTGAGTGTCCCTCTGCGAATCCTCAGACGCCATCTCGGCAACCCGGTCGCGCCGCTCATCCGGCGTCAGCTCACCAGTCACAGCCTCCACGGTGAGTTTGCCAAACGCCTTGCGAAGCCGGTCCTTCACATATTCCGCGGTGGCCAGATAACGGCAGAATACGACTGGGTTCGCACCGCTCTTGATCAGAGGCTTCAACGCGCTGACAAGTGCATCGATCTTGGGGTCCGGTTCCGAAGCAAGGCTCGACGCGCGATCCAGCAACGCAAGCAATTCAGGATCAGCGGTAAAAACTGTTCCAGGCTCCAGATCGACGGCGTCTTCGTCATCGCCGTCCTCATCATAAATTTGAGGCTCCAGACGTTCACTCTCATTGCTGGCACGGTTTCTAAGTGCACTGAGCGCCGCGGCCGGAGAGGACCCAACGCAGCGCATCAGCGCAAGCGTTCCCCAGAACGCTAATCTTTGATCCCGTCTTTGGGCGCCGGCGCGCGAGACTACTCCCAGACAATAGTCGATGACCGCCTCCTGGAAATCGAGATGCGGTCCCGTCAGCCGATAGGAGAATTCCGTCGTCTCATGTTTTGGAAAGGACCGCGTCTCGTCCCAGTCCCCTTCAATTAGGTCCACACGTCTGCGCTGGACAAAATGCCGTGCAAGGCGCTCCCGATAGCGAGTATTGTCGAAGTCTGCGCTCGCGAATTCCTCATGAATCAGTGACAGGAGCCGGGCGAAAGCCTCTTCATCGCCTGAATGCGGCGTGGCGGTCAGCATAATCAGGCGACGATTGGCGTCTCTTGCTAGCCCCTGAAGGAGACCAAAGCGCTGCTGCTTGCCCTTATGGGTCCCGACGCAGGCGTGAGCTTCATCAACGATGACAAAGTCAGGACAGGCCCGTGCAAACCCGTCCCGGCGCTTCTCCGCTTTGATGTAGTCGAGACTGACAACCGTAAAAGGAAACGCGTCGAAGAGTGTTTGCGCCAGAGGCAGATTGCGTTCGAGCCGTGTCGCCGTTCCCGAGGTCACCGGAACCGCATCAATCCCGAACCGATCCTTGAGTTCAATGAGCCACTGATCCACCAGATGCGGTGGACAGAGCACGGAAAAAGAATCCACCTCGCCTCGATCCATAAACTCGCGGAGGATCAATCCTGCTTCGATGGTTTTTCCGATCCCCACATCGTCAGCGATCAGCAGACGCGGCACCTGAAGCCTCAGGGCCATAAGCAAAGGGACGAGCTGATAAGTGCGAGGCTCGAAAGACAGATGGGCCGCCGATCTGAAAGGGCCCGCCCCGCGACGCAAGGTAAGCCTTAATGCATCGCTTAAAAGTGCGGCCTTGGCTTGCACAGTTGGTGTAGCGTCTGCAGGCAAGTCAAAGCGGGCCGGTTCAACCGTCGTTAGCTCGAGGTCAGGGTTCAGCAACACCATGTCGTTTTCGTTGCCGGACAAAGGGCGAAGCGCCAACACATCTCCATCTGGTGGCGGCAGTGCGACCCACTCCCGTCCTCGCGCACGTACCAGATCGCCTGGCGAGACATTGACCCTCATGTACCGCCTCCCAGCAATTCAACCAGCTCTGACGGAAGTCCCTCACTCGGACTTGAGGGCAGAGATACCAGCTCCCACCCCTGGGCTTGAGCCTGTTTGGCCAGCGCATCGGTGAGAGGCTTCAAGGTCGCCGCGACGCGATGTGTTTTCCAGCCATATTCGATCGACGCTTCTCCGATTTCAAAATGCAGAGCATCTGGTTCCGGCAAGTTGGCGGCCGCGAAAGCGCTCATCCAGAGATACGCCGCCGCATCGAGTTTTGTCTTTTGCTGGATAACTGTCTCGCCGCGAGCGAGATCCACAAGCAACTGCTTCACTTCATCGCTCGCCCGGTCGATCTGTTCATGATCGGGCTGATTAAAATATGAGAGCAGGCACCGATAACAGCCTCTGACGCACGCTTCATCGTCAGCGTCCGTGAGCAATGTCGCATCGCCATCGCTAATCGCCTTCTCAATGTTCTCGAAGTGCATCAGCTCCAATGCTGTCCTCGCGACCTCAGCAATCCCTTTAGGGTCATCAATCAGACGGGTTAGTACGCCCGCGCCACCCTCGGTAGCCTCATACGCCAAAATCGCCCGGCGATTATCGCGAGCCGGTAGAGGCTCGCCCAGCACTTCACCTTCCTCCAGCTGGTAGACGACTTCGATACCCCTGAGCATGGCATGTTGTAGTGTAGTGATCGTTTCAGGTGCATAGGCTTGTGGCTCTTTGACCCGGACGAGAAGTGCATTCTTGTGATCACGGACAATCGGGACAATGCGGACTGGCTTTACAACGTCTGGTGCTGCGTCTGTTTCGGCGTCTTCATCTTCGGACTTGGCCCAGTATCCGGTTCGGGGGTCAATGTAGAAACCAAAGACGGTTTGGTCGCGGCGACGTTTCAGGCCTTTGTTCAACCGACTGATTTCAGCGCTGTTGGCGTACTGGAGCGCCAACAGACCTGCGTCTCCACACCGATAATCGGCCTCGGTGACCTGAATTTGTCCGTCCTTGCGCGGCCATGAGAAGACCGTTTGAATATCAAAGCCCTGGCGCACGCGTTCTTCATCGTTCGCCGAAATACGTTCTGTCGGCATTGCTTCTACATTGTCGATCCGAAGAGTCCGTTTGATCGGCACTTCGCTCGCCATATGCTCGTTGCAGCCATGACAACGCTCGACCTCACCTTCATGGCAAGCGCCGCACTCCTGGCAGATGAAGATATCCTTTGTCGCCAGTTCTGAACCGTCCCCGCCACGCGCTTCAGGAGGGAGCTTTGCTTTCATTACTCGATAGGCGCGGCCCTCGTGATAGATCAAACTCCGCGGCCCGAATTCGGAAATTGCCAGAAAGCGGGCGCGCGACAAAAAGGAACCGGTTTTGTCCTCACCCGGAATGAATGCATAGAGTGGCAGTCGCGGAAAATTGTAGCCTGGCAAAAACCCTTCCGTCGCAAGATAACGGTAAGAGTAAAAATCAGAACCGTTCGATGCTTTCCCTTGCTCAAGGATTGCAATCTGATCACTCGCCTGAATCTGTGCCGACTTAATCCTACGCCGATCTGCGCCTGACAGTCCCGAGATTTCTGATCGGGCGTTGGCTTCGGAGAGTTGACTACGCGCTGATTTGTAGAGCTCCCGCCATCGGCCAAACGCCTCGTCAAAAGACTTCGGCGCCTCTACAGCAACCTTCAAAATAAAATCATCGGCGTTGTCCATCCATGACGGAAGCACTCCATCATCCGCCGCCAGAATCGCATTCAACACTCGTCTCATCGGACCCATTGCTGATGAAACGAGCGATGGTTGGTTGATGATGCCCAATATGTCTTCCTTCAGCGGAAACTTGTCCGCCTGGAGATCGAGTATCTCTGGAATATCCGGAGACAGGGCCAGCTTCGAATCTGCGAGCCAAACTGCGTGAAGGTGTGAGCGAACGAGTTCCTCATTCGTGATGTCGAGCGCGGGCGGCCGCACAACGCCGGCTACCATTTCGTTGCGACGCTCAAAGAAATACTGGTCGTGAGGCGAACCTGATGCACAATAGGCAATCACGACAGCAGCCTGCCCCGAGCGGCCAGCACGTCCCGCGCGTTGAGCATAATTGGCGGGAGTTGGCGGAATGTTGCGCAGATATACGGCGTTCAATGCTGATATGTCGACACCAAGCTCCATCGTCGGGGAACAAAAGAGCGCCGGTAGAAATTGATCCGACTCACCCGTGGCCTTGATCTCGGTTCTGTACTCCGAACCCTGCAGATTTATCTGATCGTCATTTTCGAAGCGAAAACGCCACTCGCGCCACTCGCGTTGCTTTTGAGACACCTGAGCGGTGTGTTCCCGTCCTTCCAAGCCCCAATATGCGCTCTTCCCACAGGCGAGATCGCTTGCAATAGAAAGATACAGATTGTGGAAATACTCGTTCCCTTGCGCGTTCACGTCCTGGAGTGCTGCCCCTGGGACGAGTCTGACTGCAGAGGGCGCTAGCCGCCAACCCACCACATTTGTGTCGACCTCTACGGGGACAACGAGCCCTTCATCGGATAGAAGCGCCAGAAGACGCTCCAAGAATTCCAAATAGTCATTCTTGCCAAGCTTTGTTCCGATAACGCTTCTTTTGTTTATCAATCTAGCGATACGGGAATTGTGACCTGCACGGAGGAGCGTTTGTTCTTCACGCAGGCTAACAACCCCCTTGCCTGGGGCGCGCTGGACCAGCGCAGACCTCCCGCGAGGCTTCTCTTTGCTGTCAATCGCCCAAGGGGAACGGAGCAGTGATCGAGATTTCTGCGCCACACCGTCAAGCACTGCCAGGTCGAGGGATTCAGTATGAACGGCAAGGCCTGCGAGCATGGCACTGAGCAGCTCTTTGAGGAGGCTCTGCCGCTGATCGGTCGAAACATCTCCCAACTCCGGCAGAACCGTCATCATCCGTTCGCGATCGTTGGCGATTTCCTCGAGACCAACAAATCTCACATCAATCAGATTCAGAACCGAGAGGCTGGGATTTGTGTACCGCCACCCGCGGCGAAGATCAGTCCAGACCCGATGGGCAAGTACTTTTGCAAGCGCTCTCTGAGCATCTTCACGAATGACAGCGCCTGCATTTGGATCAAGCATCCAATGAACCCGCGCTACGGAATTGGATGATACAAATCCAAGCGCCTTGACGACTCTAAGACCAAATTCATCCTCGCTGAGTCCATTATCGCTATCGTCAAGGATGGCGCGCAGTATTGCGCCACGCAGGAGGCTGACAAAAAGAAAATCGTTAAAGTGACCGGACTGAAGCGCAGCATCCTGTCGGTTATCTGTAAAGCCGAGAAGCTTCCGCTTTGTCTCTGGTACACCGCTGTCCGTCGCGTTCATCCACTCCAGAGCACTCGACACCAGCAGCGTTGTCGCCGAACTACGGCCTTCGCCTGAAAGACCCGCAAGTTTGCTGCGTTCCCTCATACCCTGATTGGGTTCATCTTGGCAGCATAAGCAGAATGCAAACTTTCCCGGCACAAAAAAGAACTCGCGGCCACCTGAGCCGTGACGCCCGTCTGGCTCGACAAGAAACGAAATAGGTGCGCGCGGTTTTCGATACGACCGCAGCCGTTCTACGCCATTACGTTCTTCAATCCAGCTTTCCGGGAATGTGGTGAGGTCCCCATTGAAGACAGATTCAGTATCACCTTCGAGAACAGGGCAGAGGTAACCCGCGACCTCCGATCCATCCTCAGACTCCAGTGGCGTATCGTCTATGCCGCGTGGCAAGAATCGGGTTTCGCCGCCTTCATCAATCTTTGTAACAACGTGATATTCATGACCGCAGCTTCTGCAAAAGCGCGTTGGATATAGTCTGTTGCCGGGGGCGTTTGGATCTTCAAGCTGCCCTTCAAAAAGAACCGTGCGCGGCTGCTTCGTCAAGGTCGCAAAAACGTCACCCGCACCAGAAATAAAGCGGTGTAGCTTGAATGCCAGAAATGCTCGCTCCCCGGTTCCCCCGCGCTCATGCTCCGGCAGACTAACTCTTGTCAGGAACTCCTGAAGCACGACTTTGCAAGTCTCAGAGCTTGACCCACTATCCTCTGCGAGTTTTTCAACCGCGCTCTGAAAGGGGATCGGCCTTTTGCGCTTGAGCTCGAGTCCATCATCAAGGCCGAGCGCAAGCTCAGCCCAGACTGCTAACGGATGAGTGCTGAGTGTACGGTCGTCCAAATTCTTTGGCAGTCCAGCGCTGATCACCGATGGAAGCGCAGAGATAGCATCAGACAAACCAATCTTGTCATCCGTGGCGCGCTGAAGGGACTCATCGATTATGGCGTCCGGGCCGATGTCCGCACCGAACAGACGAGCGGCAACTTTTGCCACTGCAACAGCTCTACTCTCATCTGACCCCTCCGACGCCATAGTTGCGGAGGTACCGACACAAATAGGAATTCTGTCCGGCGCGCATCGATCTCGAAGCCGCCGAACAAGAACGGCGACGTCCGCTCCTTGCCGTCCTCTATAAGTGTGCAATTCATCCAGAATTATGAACTCCAGACCGCTGGCATTCTCAATAACTTGAGCATCTAGCTGGTCTTGGCGCGTCAGCAAAAGCTCGGCCATCATATAGTTTGTTAGCAGTATGTCCGGTGGACTCGCCGCGATTTTCTGGCGTTCCTCCTGGCTCTCTTGTCCAGTGTATCGCTTTATTGTGGGACGAATATTTTCCGGAAGTCCTGACTGACTGATGAATTTATCAATTTCTTTCAACTGACTATTCGCCAGAGCGTTCATTGGATAAATGATGATTGCTCGTGTTTTTCTTGCTTTTCCCGCTTTCAGGGCTCGAATAACTGAATCCACCACTGGAACAAAGAAGCACATCGACTTCCCGGAACCTGTGCCGGTGGTAACCACATAGCTTTTGCCGGCTTTTGCTTTGGCAATTGCCTCAGCCTGATGCCGGTAAAAGGTCATCGGTTCATCGCCAAAGCGAAAGACCTTGCCAGTTGCTTCGTCGAGATCTCCGGAATTGACTAGTTCATCAATATTCCTGTCTGCTCGATACCGAGGGTTGAGCGATAGCAGAGCCTCAGGCCAAAACCTTCCAGCATCGTACTGCGCATCAATCTCGAACCTAAGGTCATCTGCACGAACCGAAGTGAAGGAGCGCGAGAAACGCTCGTATCCTGAGATCAGGTGTTGATCGAACTCAAACGCTTTCACCGGAATACCTCTCTGTGAATTTACCGCCGATGAGTGTGCGGGGACATCTTGAGGATGACGGCGCCATGAGTCGGTAAGTCTCTTGAAAACTGCAGGTTAGCTGGGCGACTCCAGCGGTCAAGAACTGGCAGCGTTGTTCTTTTGAGCAAATTCTGGAAACTAGGTTCAGACTTACTTCGCGGTGCTGCTTTTTTACATTAGGACAGATTCTGACTTCGACTTTTAGCTGCAAGCGCTCCAACGGAATACGCCGAAGAGAAGTTATCGCATTTCTCTCTTCGCCTGGAATCGGCATTCAAGCTCCTTTTCTAGTTTTTAAGCTGTCGAGTGATTGTCCGCACCCTAAGGGAGAAAGCATGGTTTGCCTAACTAGCTTAGTTGTCCGACACCATTGTTGGCATCGAGCGAGCATGATTCCTGTGATTTTCGCAGGGCACCTCTAACTTTCATAGCGTCGTTACGGTCACAGGCGAGCCGTTCCGGCTGCGAAGGAGGATATGACTTGGCTAACCATACATTCGTGCAGTTTGGTCTGTCAGACCGCGACTATGGCCTCTTCGTTCTCGAAGAATTCGACATAGAGGCGCAACTCATCGCCATCCGCGACTTCCTTCGCAGGAACAGTAAAGCGGACAAGCGAGTCAGTGAGAGAATTGCCGCGTACGCAGAACAGATGAAATCGGCAACAGGAGATGAGGAGTATTTTCTGGATAGCCTATTCGTGGACGAATGCCACGGCTCCGTATTTCAAGATGCCGCACACAGTCTGGCCGCCGCAGGGATGCTTTCTCCCCTAATCGAAGGCTACTTCACGGTCGCTTTTCCCAACATCGCGAAGCAGCTCGATCTATTTCCTCGCGCGATTGACGGGAACATCCGCTCGGCAAACTCGGTCGTGCAATATTGGGATCCCCACTTTGTTTTCGGTAAAAAGGGAACAAGAAAGGACATCGTAGGCGGTATCGTCCAGATCGCCCAATCCATGGGTCTAAGCAACGCGTTGCCTAACGATTATCAGGACGTATTCAACGCCTTGTTTCGATATCGCAACAAGGTCTTCCACCATGGGTTCGAGTGGCCAATGGATGAGCGCAAGCGTTTCAAAAAGGCGGTCTCTGATGAGAATTGGCCGGAAACTTGGTTCACAGAATCTCTGAGCGGTGGTGAGCCTTGGATCATCTATATGAGCCAGGAGTTCATCGAGAAATGTCTTTCCACATTTGAGTCATGTTTGGAGGGGGTTGGGAGTTTTCTTCGACTGAATTCTTCGTAAAAGTAACCACTATGGCGCTATGATACAGCCTAGGCTATTCGGTCTATCGGTGTTTGAAGTTCTTCCAGGCCCAATGGCATGAAATGCCGCTTGGGCCATGCCTATTTTCGTCACCTGACTCTTATCCACTCAAGGGTCTTTGACCGCTCCGCGGCGCGCACTTTGCGCGCCCTTGACTGGACAAGAGTCGGGTGAAATTACCTCAGTTTACCGCGGAAACTCGGCAATGGGCGGATCAGTGGAGTGGCGGGGTACCAGAGGGCAAGATTAAGGGAGTGTCACCCAGAGACACTTAACCCATTGTCTGCACATCGATTTTTATGTGACCCGGCTACGGAGAGCGTGTGACACGAAGTGAATCAGTTCACAGATGTTCAGCAGCTGCCGTGATTGTCCCGACACGTCCCGCGATGTTCATATGCCTCATGTAGACGTTTGGCAGGGAGAGGTTGAAGCTGAGTTCCACACTCAAGCAGCAACACCGGAGCGAACGTTATGGCGACGACTGAGCATTCGACACGAGGCGTCGATCCGGCTCTCAAGAATCTTCGCTTTCTTGGGCTGAGGCAGGTGCTCGATTTACTCAGTGTAGGAAGGTCAACGCTTTACGCGCAAATCAAAGACCCAGAAATGCCGTTTCCGGCACCCATCCACCTTGGCCGACGCAGCGTGTGGATTGAAAGCGAAGTACAGGAGTTCATGCAGATGGCCGTTGCGTCATCCAGAGAAGCAAAGCCATCGAATGGAAGATCGCTTCACTGATGAAAGATGCGCAGTGTTTCAGCGGATCGAATCGCCCTCTGGACTAGTTGTCTTCAAGAAAGCCCAACACCTGTTTTGACCACCATTCGGTCATTTCTACTCGCTCTTTCCAGTAAGCTGCGCGGTGATATGCGCGGCGCACCTGGTCGCCGCTGAAATGCGCAAGCTCGGCCTCTATCGCGTCGGCCTGCCAAAGTCCGCTTTCATTGAGCAAACTGGATGCGCTGGCGCGAAAGCCATGCGATGTCATTTCTTCGGCTCCAAACCCCATTCTGCGGAGCGATCCGTTTAAGGTGTTCTCGCTGATCGAACGCCCTCGTGATAGCCGGGATGGAAACACCCAATCCGTCTTCCATGCTTCGGCTTTGAGTTCTTGAAGCAATTCTACCGCTAGACCAGAAAGCGGCTTGATATGCTCACGCCGCATTTTCATGCGTGCAGACGGGATGGTCCACTTCCCATTTTCAAGATCAAACTCGTCCCACTTTGAGAGACGCAACTCACCCGGCCGAGGATACAGGAGCACCATTAGCTTTAGCGCTGTTTGGACTTCAGGCATCCCGTCGAACGACCAGATGGCTCGACACAGCCCCGCGAAGGGCTTTCGTTCGACTATTGCTGCCCGGTGCGTCACACGAGGCGAGATAAGTGCGCCCTTCAGTCCTACTGTTGGGTCAAACTCAGCCCGCGCTGTCGCGATAGCATAGCGAAACACTTCGCCAATTGTTGCTCGTGTACGTTTGGCGGTTTCATAGTTGCCATCCGCTTCAATTTTTCGGAGTGGGATCAAGATATCAGGGGCCGAAATCTCGCGGATTGGCATCTTTCCTATGTCGGCGGCAGCCAGGCTTACGAGCCAGCGCTTCTTTTTGAGAGTTACCTCAGCGAGACCTTCCTGCTTTCGCTTCTCCAAGAACTCTGCCGCGATCTTTGAAAACGTATGCTCGCGTTTGGCGATGCGTGCCTGCTTCTCCGTTTTGAACTGCACCATGGGATCAATCCCGTCTCGGAGAAGACGGTGAGCATCTACCATCCGCTCTCTGGCTTTCGCCAAAGTTGTGATCGGATAATCACCAAAGGAGAGCGTTTTCTGCTTGCCGTCGTATCGGTACGCCATCTTGAACAGTTTCGTGCCGTTCGGCTTCACTTCGATATAAAGGCCGCGGCCATCGGCGCTGCGGACGGGTCGTTTTGACGGCTTTAGTGCTTTGATTTTATAGTCAGAAAGCTTCATTTGTTGGCACCATCCTGTGAACGTCACTCTTTTGAGCCGGATAATGCCATTTTGATGCCAACAAACCTGTTGGCAGTCCACGGAGGCCCATGGACGACCGTGGACAATCGGGAACCAAACTCGCCCGATAACTACATGAATTTGTTGGATATTCCTGTAGTAACTGTGCGCCTTACCAACACAGTTTGGTGCCCAGAAGAGGACTCGAACCTCCACTCCCTTGCGAGAACTACGACCTGAACGTAGCGCGTCTACCAATTCCGCCATCTGGGCACGGGATCGGAAGGCGCCGATGTATAGGCTGGGGCCGGGTCCGTCAACGGTAAAACTGTAGCATTCGGGCGGGAAACTGCGCCTTGTCTCATCCGAGCCCGATATCACGAAAAACAAGACACCCGGCAGCCGCCGAGTTGGCGTTGCGCCTGCCCGAATCTGATCGGTCCGGAGCGGAGCCAACGACCATCTCACAGGCTGCTCGATCGCGTACAATTCTCTGATTTTGCGGAAGTATTCAGTTGGAGCGGGTAGACGGAATCGAACCGACATACACAGCTTGGAAGGCTGGTGCATTACCATTATGCTATACCCGCTCACCGGGTCACAGCAGGCGCTTATAGCACATCAGTGCGGGGTGGTGGAGGGAGCTGGATTCGAACCAGCGTACGCTAAGCGGCCAGATTTACAGTCTGGTGGATTTAACCACTCTCCCATCCCTCCACGGGACCCGCGACCTGACGCCAATTGACGTTGCCGCGCCGGGGCTTCACATGGGCGCTCTCGCGCTTCCGATCCAACCCGGAAGCGGCCTTATAAGGAAACCCGAAATGCCGCGCAACCATTCTAATCGGCGAAAAGCACACGACAGCGCAGATAATGCACGTCGAGGCCCTGCCCGGCCCTCTCGGCGTGGCGGAAAAGGCCGCGATTCCGGCGGGGCAGATGGCGGCCCGCTATGGATCTGGGGCACGCATGCCGTCGCCGCCGCGCTGGCAAACCCTGCGCGCACCTGTCATGAGCTGTTGGCGACCGAGAATGCGGCCCAGCGCCTGCCAGCAGGATCGGTGCAGCCTGTCATCGTCTCGGCGAAGGATATTGATTCGCGCCTGCCGGAAGGCGCGGTGCACCAGGGCGTGGCGGTGAAGGTAGACCCGCTGGAGTCGGTCGCGCTGGAAGACCTGATCGATGCAGGAATCAGCCACATCGCCGTGCTGGACCAGGTGTCTGACCCGCACAATCTGGGCGCGGTGTACCGGTCTGCGGCGGCGTTCGGCTTTGGCGGGCTGGTGCTGCAGACGCGCAATGCGCCGAATGTGACGGGTGTGGCGGCGAAGGCTGCCGTCGGCGCGATCGAGACCGTGCAGGAAGCGCGGGTGGTGAACATTGCCCGCGCGCTGGAGCAGCTGGCAGAGGCGGGCTATCACACGGTAGGCCTTGCCGGCGAAGGGCAGCGGCTGATCGCCGACGCGGTGGATGGCGCCCCGAAACTGGCCATCGTGCTGGGCGCGGAAGGACCGGGCATCCGCCCTGCCGTCGCCAAGGCCTGCGCCGAGCTGGCGCGCATTCCGATTGCCCCGGAAATGGAGAGCCTGAACGTCTCGAACGCAGCTGCGGTCGCCTTCTATGAAAGCAGCCGTAATCGTTTCCCCCTGTCATAAAGCTCTGCTAAGGGATTAACCACGCTGAGGGGATCAATAGACGGAGCGCGTGCCGCCATGCTGAGATTGCTGTCCATCCTTCTACTTCTGTGCGGCCTGGGCGCTGCGGGCTATGCAGGGTCTGTCCTGTTGGACACCTACGCCCCGCGCGACGAAGTGGTAGCGGCCACGCCTGCGCAGGAAATGGCAACGGAGCAGGCCTTTGAAGAGGCAGCGCCGCCCGCCCTGGAAGAAGAACTGGCACAGCTGGAGCCGCTCGAAAGCGAAGAGCTGATGACCGACGCTCCGCCCGCTGGCCCGACCCGGAGCCTTGGCGCAGACATTCCGGGCGATGTCTTCCCGGAAGCAGTCGGCCCCGCGCCGGAATTCGACGTGCCGTTGTCCACGCGCTCGGCCAATGTCACGCCGCAGGCAAACGAATCCTTCGTTGAGACACTGAAATCCGTTCCCGTCGCGCATGAGACGCCAAGCAAGGCCGAATACAAGCGCGCCTTTGATGTGACGCTGGCCATCGATTCCACGGGCGACGAGACCGCTGTCGATGCCCTGCCCGGCCGCGGCAACATTATCGAAGGCGAAGCGCTGGTCTCTGACCGTGTGGAAGCCCGCCTGAGCGGCGCGAATTTCGAGATTGTCGCCATGTCGCCGGAAATTCAGGCGATGTCGCCGCTGACCGAAAATGTCTGGCGCTGGTCTGTCGTGCCGCTGACGGCGGGCAGTCATGATCTCGTGTTCGAGATTTACGCCATTGATGAAGACGCGGTTGTGCCCCTGCGCACCTTCCGCGACACGGTGACCGTGGAAGTGTCCGGCATCAACCGCGCCATTGCCTTTGCAGACCAGGCCAATCCACTGTTCGTGCTGCTTGGCGGGCTGGGCTCTGCCGTGGCGGGCCTGATCGGCGTGTTCCGGTTCTTCGGCCGCAAATAGGCGCGTTTCGACGCAGGGCGGGAATTATTTCGGCTGGCCGGGCGGAGACCTTTGACTTTACGTCAATTTCCGTATTTCTGGCGGCATGACAACGATGACCTCCCCGAAGACCCTCGCCTCTGCCCAATTGTTCCTGCGTGAGCAGGCAGCCCGGATTGAAGTCGATCCGCTGACCAATTCCGTGTTTGCACTGGCCCAGACCCTGTTCAGGGATCTGGAGCGTGGCGATGCGAAAATCTCTGACATGTCCAAGCTGGCTGATGAGGTTCATCTGGACCTGATTGAAGAGCGCGCTGAGCGGTTTCGCGACCAGCATGCCGGCGGCAAGGCAAAGAATGCCTGGGCGAGCCTGACCGAAGAACTGGAAGCGCTGGCCGATCAGGGCTTCGAAGCCTTCAAGGCGCGCGTGGAACAGGCCACCGGCGGCATTGTCTTTACCGGACACCCGACCTTTGCGCTGTCCCGTGACTTGCGCACCGCACTGGCCGATCATGTGGTGAGCGCCACGAAGACCAGCCGGACCGCACTGCAGCGCCAGATCCGCGCCGACTCGCGCGCCTGGAACCAGCAGATCAGCCTGCAGGGCGAACATGACGAAGTGCAGGACGCGGTCGAGCATGCGTCCAATGCGCAGCTGGCCTATGCGTCGGTGTTGATTGCTGTCGCCCGGAAGGCCTTTCCGAATGATTGGCGGTCGCTGAAAATCTACGTGCCGACAATTGCCTGCTGGGTTGGCTATGATCTGGATGGCCGCGCGGACATTCACTGGTCTCAGTCGCTGACCTTCCGACTGACAGAGAAAGCCGTCCAGTTGGGCCGCTATGCTGCGCAACTTGAGGCGATCAGCGGCAGCCAGAAGATTGGCCCGCTCGCCAAGCTGACCCAGCGCCTGAAAACCGCGGCCGAAGACACAGCTGGGCATGCGGCCCTGTTCGCGGCGGACCTGACCGACCCGGACAATCTGGTGCCCGCCGCAAATGCGCTGACCGCGCACACCAAGCGCAGTGTGCTGGACGCGAGCGAAATTGTCGACGTGCTGGACGGCGTGATCGCCACGGCGGAGGACGACCTTGCTGCCAAGCTGATGGCCATCCGCGCGCAGGTCGAGGCCTTGCAACTGGGCACGGCGCGCATTCATCTGCGCGTGAACGCCGCACAAGTCCGCACCGTGATCAATCGCGACCTTGGCCTGCAGACCGAAGACCGGGAACTGGGCCGTCTCGCGCTGGCCGAACTGGCGCAGAAGGCCCGCAAATCGAAACCTGTTCAGGTGAACTTTGCTGACCTGTTCCTGGAGCAATCGACCGCGCGCCGCCAATTCATGATGTGCGCGCAGATCCTGAAACATATTGATGCCGGCTCCGTCATCCGCTTCCTGATTGCGGAGAGTGAGAACCCGGCGACTGTGATGGGCGCGCTCTATCTCGCACGGCAATATGGCGTTGACGGCAAGCTGGACATTTCTCCCCTGTTCGAAACGCCGGAAGCGCTTGAGACCGGCGGCCGCTTCATCGAGCGTCTTCTGGAAGAGCCGGAATTCCTCGCCTATGTGAAGCAGCGGGGTTACCTTTCGATCCAGCTTGGTTTCTCCGATGCCGGACGGTTTATCGGACAGGTCGCCGCCGACATGGCGATTGAACGCATTCACAACCTCATCGCCCGGGCATTGGCCGCCAAGGGCGCGGATGTCGACCTGCTGATCTTCAACACGCATGGCGAGAGCATGGGCCGCGGCGCATGGCCGGGCAGCTTCGAACAACGCTTCGATCACCTGCTGACACCGTGGACCCGTGGTGGAGCGCGCGCACGCGGCCTGCAGCTGCGCCATGAGGTAAGCTTTCAGGGCGGCGACGGATTCCTGCATTTCGCCAACCCAAATCTGGCAGAGGCGACGATGGCCGCCTGGTGCAGCCACACCCTGTCTGACCCTGAAGATCGCAGCGAAGACCCGTTCTATACGCGCACGGACCTCGTCTGGGATTTCTACCGCTCGCTGCGTGCCTGGCAGGAACGCCTGTTTGTCAACGAGGATTATGGCCGCCTGCTCGGGGCCTTCTCCAGCGGCCTGACCGTGAAGGCCGGGTCCCGCCCGAAGCGGAGGGCCGCCGGACCGGTCGGCCCGCGCTCCCTGCGCGCCATCTCTCACAACGCCACGCTGCAACAGCTGAGCATTCCGGTGAATGTCGCCGCGGGCATCGGCTCGTCCCTGCAGCGGGAAATGGACCGCCTGGTCGAGCTGATCGATGCCAGCCCGCGCATGACACGCCTGATCCTGCTGGCCACGCGAGCCCGTGTGCTCACCAGCCTGCCTGCGCTGCGCTCCTATGCCCGGGTTTATGATCCGGGCGTCTGGGTGGCGCATTCCAAACTGGCCGACCAGGACAAGGCGAACGCCTATCGCGCGGTCTATTACGCGCTGCGCAACACCGAGACCGCCGTCTCGATGAACCAGATTGCCAACTTCCTGTCTGTCGACCTCGGAAAGTTCGACCGGCTGCTTGCCCAGCTTCAGTCGGCGCCGTCGATCGAAGCACGCCACGAAGGGCGGCTGGACCTGCATGTCCTGCATGCGGTACGCCAGGCGCTGATCATGAAGGCGTTCTCGATTGTGGGCGGCCTGCCACGCCTGTCAGAGCGGCATGATGCCAGCAGCCGTGACCTTGTTGAGATGGTGGCCGAGCTGCGCATCGGCGAGGCCGTCAGCCTGCTGCGTGAAATCTTCCCGCATTCCCGCGACCAGGATACGCCCCTGACGGCGCTGACCGAAGCGGGCAATGAATCCAAGGCGCAGGCCAGCTATGGCTATGACCGGATCCACAAGGATGTGATTGCGCCGCTGGACGAGATCGACCGGGCACTGCATGGCATCAGCCTGGCGGTGACGCATGCCTATGGGGCGTTCGGCTAGGGCGCGTCAGCGGCGGCGATAGGTCTGCATCTCCATGCAGACCTGGCACTTCTGCGCAGTGCTGTGGCGGATACGCAGATAGAGCAGTTCGTTCTTGCGATCTATCTGCACCCGGAACTGTGCGAGGAAATCCATGCCGAGGATCATGACGGGTTCGTCTGACATGCCGAGATATTCGAACAGCGCCGGGTCTGACACGACCATGTTGAAACTGTTCATCTTCACTTCGTGAAGCTGGAAGCGGGATATGCGCGCAACATGCATGTCATACCCCTCGCCCGTTACGCCATGCAGGCGCTCGGTTTCTTCCTGATTGATCCGCGTGCCCGCCAGCGCGGCGAAGGTGGAATTCATGTAGGTAATGGTGGAGCCGGTATCGATCAGGGCGAGGCCACGGTGCCCGTTGATCTTTACCGTAACGAAATAGAGGCCGTTGCGAACCTCCATGGGCCGCTTGCACAGGATTTCCCGCATCCGGCCCATCGGGCGCTGGTCATAGGCGGTGACCTGTTTGCTGTCGAAATCGAAATCCACGACATCGCCTGTCATGGCGCTCATCGGGAAAACATTGCGCACGCCCTCCACAGCGATTTTCCGGTCCAGCGCAGCGGGCACCTGCTGTAACGCGACAGAGCCGGCGCCGAGGCTGGGCAAATCGATCAACGGAAACATTTGCGGCCCGCCAAGGCCCAATACTTCAACGAATTGCTCCTCGCCCGGTACAACCTCCACCCCGGCAGACCGCGCGGTGGCGCCACCAATCATGGGCAGCGTTGCCGCGGTGTCGATGACAGCCGACGCGCGCGCACCGTTCGCGAAGGACAGTTCCGTGATCAAGCGATCTTCGGAATCCATCTCAAACGGTACAATCTGGTGAATGTTGGTATTGGCGGACGCCAGCACAGGAAGACACAAAACAATGCCGATCAGCAGGCTGAGCTGGACAAGCTGCTGTGCGAAACCAGACCGCAGGGTCCGTGATGCTGGCGATCCTCCCATGAACGCTTCCTTTTCCTCCATTATGCCACAAGCGCGCCTGCGGACAAAATGCGAGGAAACCTGACGGAACTGCTACAGGTCGCGCCAGTCTGGCCGGAGGCCGAGTTCGGAAAACACCTCGTCCCAATACTCTTTCAGCGCGCCGCGCTGCATATCGGTGTACCTGTCGCGCGGGATAAGGCGGATCTCGATTTCGACGCCAGAGAGTGACCGCCCATAGCGCCGGTCCACCTGCTCTGCCACATCGCGGGCATCCGGCATGTTGGCTGGCAGCGCGCCCCCACCACCATAGGCAGAGAAGAGATCAGAATTCTGCAGCATGTCGGAAACAATCACGATGTTCCGCGCGGGCGCATCGGTGGAAAAATTCTCGGTCTGGGCCAGACGCGCAATCGCTTCCAGTATCGGGCTGGCGGGCGCCTCCTTCGGAACGACCAGGTCTTCGATCACGGCATCCATCGGCGCTTCAAAAAGTTCGGCGTAGCGCTCTTCGATCATGCCCGGATTGCGGAACAGCGGATTGACCTGCCCGCCCCGGCCCGGATTGCACAGTGAGAACTCGCCACGCGGGTCAAACTGTCCTTCGGCGTCCAGTTCGAACAGGGACAGCCGTTCCCCGATCTCCAGCCGGTCCCGCGTGCGGCGGATGAGGCTCGAAATCAGTTCAGCCTGACGCTCATCATATTCATCCGTCTTGTCGAGGATGATGGCGGTGTGCGGGGGCATCTCATCACTCAGCAGGCAGAGTGTCTGCTCATCATAGGGTGCAGGCTTGATGAACTGGAACGCAACGAAACCGCCCGCAATCAGCAGGGCGATGATTGCGAAGTTCAGATAGGCCATGCGCCGTTGGCGTTGCCGTCGCCTGCGGCTCATTCATTCGTCTCCGAGCGGGGTTTCATGATCGGTTTCTTGCCGGTGATGTGCTCGACAGCCTCTGGCGGCACGTCAAATTCATCGCACAACACATCCGGGTCTGTTTCCAGCAGGCGGCGGAACTTTTCAACACGCACATCCATGGCACGTCTCAGCTGGATTTTCTGCTCGGCTTTCAGCTTTCCGCCAATATCCTTTTCGATGTCCTCTACGAGATCCTCATAGCTGTCATAATAGTCTTCCAGCGCATATTGCAGGTCGCGGCGGGCCCGCTCGATCTGGCGGGCAGCGTCGCTGAAGCCGGGGAAAGCCGCATCGGCCTTGCGGCCTTCGAACGCGGCGACCGCGGAAATCGCCAGACCAAGCGCGAACAGCACCATTGCGTCCAGCGAGTGCAGCGCGAAAGGCCGGCACATGGCGTTGGTCGCCGCGCTGCCGATGGACTCACCCATCGGAGATGTGAGGATCGAATTGCAAACATCCGCATCAATCAGGAAGCGCGGGAATGTCGTCGTGTTCTCCCGGAATGCCTCAAACGCACCGGGCGTGTCGCCCAGTGTCGTCTTCAGGTCCAACAGGTTGCGGTAGTGCGCAGCCGACAGGTTTACGAGCAATACGATGATGACACCAACGATGACCGCCAGCATGCCGAATGCGCGGATCACATTGCGGGAATCAAATTCCCAGAACTGCTTGTGCGGGTCTGTCGAGATGGAGGCATGGCGCAGCCCCCAATAGCCGATGATGAAATAGCTGGTCGCCACGTTTGCGAGCGAGACTGCGGCGGCCTGGAAAATGCCACCAGACAGGCCGAACTCACTCTGCTGGGCGAAGAAATACGCATTGGCCGCGCTTTCGAACAGGATGAGCAGCGCGATCACAGACAGGTTCAATATGCGAACCTGCGGATGGTCGGACACGTAATGGATGCCCTGCCCTGTGGACTGTCCGAATTTCAGCCGCGTTTCCGGCGTCCGCCCGTTTCGCCCACCACCCAGCTGGCGGAACCGATAGAAGCTGATCGCTGCACGGGCCGCATAATCGGCTTGAAGCACAACCTCATCATAATCGGTCGAGGGCCGGTTGGCGAAATATGCAATGTCTTCATCTGACAAGTCGCTTGCGTCGTCAGCCATGCAGCCTTCTCCCATTCGCTTTGGATGTAGCTGATAGTTAATGAAATATAAACCGGGGCGTTCCGAACAGTCCGCAAAAACAGTTTACGTGCATAACCCGACGTCACGGGTGGTCTTACGCTTACGTTCGCGTAAAGTGCTTCGAAACAGATAATTCGAGGGAGACACTGGACATGGCCGAGGCCTATATCATCGACGCCGTGCGCACACCGCGCGGAATTGGCAAGGTTGGCAAGGGATCGCTGGCACACCTGCACCCACAGCATCTGGGCGCAACCGTGCTTGGCGCGATCCGCGACCGCAACAATCTCGATACGGCCACGATCGATGACATTATCTGGGGCACATCCAGCCAGCGCGGCGCGCAAGGCGCTGACATGGGCCGCATGGCCGCCCTCGACGCAGGCTTCGACGTGAAAGCTTCCGGCGTGACGCTGGACCGGTTCTGCGGCTCTGGCATCACCACAGTGTCGCTCGCAGCAGCGCAGGTCATGTCCGGCATGGAAGACTGCGTTATCGCAGGCGGCTGTGAGATGATGAGCTACACGGCGGCCTCCGCTGACCCGAAAAACCCACCCATGATGGATGCTGGCAACCTGCACCTGCGCGAGTTGCACCCGCAATCCCAGCAAGGTGTTTGCGCCGATGCCATCGCAACGCTGGAAGGCATCGACCGCGAAGCTGTCGACCAGCTGGCCGTCACCAGCCAGAACCGCGCCAAGCGCGCGATGGACGAAGGCCGCTTCGATAAATCCGTTGTTCCGGTCTACAATCGTGACGGCACGCTGGCGCTGGAGAAAGACGAATTCCCGCGCCCCGGCACCACGATGGAAAGCCTGTCCGGCCTGAAGACCGTGTTCAACATGTTCATGGAAATCCCGGTCGATGACCAGGGCAATACCTATGGCAAGATGGTCACGAAGAAGTATCCGGAACTCGAAGGCAAGATGAACCATGTTCACCATGCCGGGAACTCATCCGGTGTTGTGGACGGCGCAGCCGCCCTCCTGATCACGTCGAAAGACTATGCAGACAAAAACGGCCTGAAGCCGCGCGCCCGCATCGTGGCGACTGCAAACATGGGCGACTGCCCGACACTGATGCTGAACGCCCCTGTTCCGGCTGCCAAGAAGGTTCTGGAAAAAGCCGGCATGAGCAAGGACGACATCGACGTCTGGGAAATCAACGAGGCCTTCTCGGTTGTGGCCGAGAAATTCATTCGCGACCTCGACCTGGACCGCGAGAAAGTGAACATCAATGGCGGCGCCATGGCGCTTGGCCACCCGATTGGCGCAACCGGATCTATCCTGATCGGCACCGCGCTGGACGAATTGGAGCGCTCTGGCGGCCGTTACGGCCTGGTCACCATGTGCGCCGCTGGCGGCATGGCCCCGGCAATCATCATTGAACGGATCTAGTTTTCCTCCCAGAAACTCAGTTTAATCCGTTCAATCCTCTCCCGGTCCAGGTGCGCCTGGACCGGGCTTTTTTTTGCAGATCACCATCTGCAGAAAGTTCGGAACGCCCTGCTCGCCGGGGCGTTGCTTACATACAAGCAACCCCAACAGGAGACTCATGCCTTATACCATTGAAGCTGAAACCAACGACCTCACCACCATTGACGCACAAGGCGATCTGAACCCGGACAATATGCCGGACGCCGTAGACACGCTGATGGAGCAGACAGACGCGGAGGACCCCGGCAACCTGCTGGTACGGTTACAGCACATGGATCTGGGCACGCTGCACACAGTTGCCAGCGACTGGTCCCGAAAGGCGGAGTTCTTTGCACTCCAGAAACGGTTCGGCAAAGTGGCGGTCCTCACAGACCAGCCTTGGGTGCGCCAATCCGCCAAGATGCAGGCCGTGGCGCTGCCGGACACCGAACTGAAAGTCTATGATCTGGCCGACGAGGCCGACGCCCGCGTGTGGCTGGAAAAGGCACCGGCAGAAACCGAGGCCGCCTGAGGTCTCAGGCCGGGCTGATGATCTCGCCGTCTTCCTTGGTGAAGCTTTCCGGCGGATTTTCCAACAGCTCAAACACCTTCTCGGAGGGACGGCACAGCGCCGTCCCTTTTTTCGTGACCACGATAGGACGGTTCACGAGGATGGGATGCTTCAGCATCGCTTCGAACAGGATGGAATCATCCACCGATGGATCCGTCAGGCCGAGCTCTTCAGCCGGGCTTTTTGACGTGCGCAACGCCTGGCGCGGTGTGAGGTCCGCTGCGCTAAGCAGGCCTGCCAGCAATTCGCGTGTCCAGCCCCGCTGGAGATAGAGCACGACTTCCGGCTCCTCCCCGCTGGCCTTGATGATTTCAAGGACATTGCGGGACGTGCCGCATTCGGGATTGTGGTAGATCGTGACGCCCATCAGCTCGCCTCCAAAGCTCAAGCGCCCTTCAATTGCGACAGATAGGGAGCGAGGTCCAGCCCCTGCGCCTTGATCCAGTCGGAATTATAGTAGGTATCCAGATACCGTTCGCCGCCATCACAGATGAGAGTCGCCACGCTGCCCGCCTTCCCGGCCTCTCGCATCTCTCTCATCAGGGTGAGCGCAGCCCAGACATTCGTGCCGGTTGAGCCGCCGCACCGCCTGCCGAGAATGTCCTGCAGCCAGTGCACCGTCGCGACAGAGGCCGCGTCCGGCACGCGCATCATGCGGTCGATCACGCTGGGCCGGAAAGACGCCTCCACGCGCGGACGGCCAATTCCCTCGATTCGTGATTTGCTCTGGCTACGGATATCCGGATCGCCTGTCTCGAAGTGATCATAGAAGACCGAATTCTCCGGATCGGCGACGCAAAGAGACGTCTTCGCAGAGATATCGCAGCGGTAGCGGATGTAGCGCCCGATCGTGGCCGATGTGCCGCCTGTACCAGCGCTCATCACGACCCAATCCGGCAGGGCATGCGCCTCCATCGAGAGCTGGGAAAACAGGCTTTCGGCAATGTTGTTGTTCCCACGCCAGTCCGTTACGCGCTCGGCATAGGTGAACTGGTCCATATAGTGTCCGCCAAGTTCGGCAGCGATCCGCTCGGCCTCGGCATAGATGTCGGCTGGCGGAACGGCGCGGGTCTCGCCGCCATAGAAGGCGATCTGATCAATCTTGCTGCGCGAAACACCTTCCTGCACCACGGCAATGAAGCGCAGGCCCAGCAGGCGCGCGAAATAGGCCTCCGAGACTGCCGTCGACCCGGAAGAGCTTTCCACGATCACCGTGTCCGGCCCGATCCATCCATTGCACAGACCGTAGAGGTAGAGCGAGCGTGCCAGCCTGTGCTTCAGGCTGCCGGTCGGGTGAGTGGACTCGTCTTTCAGGTAAAGCGTCTGCGCGTCAAACCCCGGCAGATCGACCTTGATCAGGTGCGTGTCTGCAGACCTGTTGAAATCGGCATTGATGCGCTGCACCGCCTCGCGCACCCATTGGCGCCTGTCCCAATCAAGATGAGAAATGTCCACACCTGCCTCCCCAAATCGTGTCCGGTCCGGCGCACCATAGAGGCTTGTGACAGACGGGCAATCACGTTGGACAGGCAACGTTTGAAGGGATCAGCCTTGGGATTTTTCCAGCACTGACAGAAGCAGCGCTTCCCCGCTCAATCCGTTCGCATCCCGGCAATAGGCTTCAGGGCGGCATTTGTCGCGCGCAAGCTCAAGGATGACGGGATGAATGTAGGATGATTTCGCAATCGCCGGCGTGTTCCCCAAGGCATCCGCGGCCGCCTGCGTGACGCGCTTGATGGTGATGTCGTCGCATGATGCGAGACTGTCGACAGCGGCAACGCTGCCCTTCCATGTCCGAAAATCCTTGGCCGTAAAGGCCAGCCCCAGCGTCTCCTGAATATAGGTATTCACATCCTGAGCTACCGGGCGGACCTTGCGACAGCGGAAAAGGAAAGCGCCGCGTTCGTCTAGAAAGCTGGTCAATGTTTTCGCGAGAAGCGCGTCGCGCACCTGAACCCGGCGGGGCGTTCCGCCCTTGCCCTTGTAAGCGCAAATGACGCGTCGCCCTTCAATTGTCACATGCGACTTTCGAAGGCTGACCGCGCCATAGGTTTTCCGGCCCGAGCGACCGATCCGCAAGGCGCCCTTGTCGAGCAGGCGAACGATCGCGGCCAGTCTCAGCTCTCTCGGACAGTCGGAATAGGTCAGGTCATGACGCACACGGCGGCGCAGCTCCGGCAGCGCATGTCCAAACGCGATGAGGTCGTCAAACTTGGCAGAATTGCGCGCCGCGGCCCATGTCGGATGATACCGATACTGAACCCTGCCGGCTTCGTCGCGTCCTGTCGCCTGAATGTGGCCGCGCGGATTGGGGCAAATCCAGATATCCTTCCAGGCGGGCGGCAACACCAGGGCGCGGCAGCGCTCGGCCCGCTTCCCCTTCAGAGTCTGTCCCTTTTCGTCCTGAAAGGTGAAGCCCTTGCCACGGCGCTTGCGCGTCCAGCCCTTTGCTGCCGGGTCGGATCTCACAAGACCGATTGCCTCTGCCGTCACGCCTTCGCGACAGAGCGTATCGGGAGCGGAGCTAAAGGGCATCGACGTTTCTCTCGGCTTGTGAATGCCGGGATTAACGATGGAACCGACGCACCGGTTCCCGCCTCATGCGTACGCTCTAGTCCTCGGCGAGGAACTGGCCGAGATTGTCCTTGAATTCCGGCCAGGTGATTTCGAACAGCGGGTCGCCATCCGCGCCTTTGCCGTCCAGTTTCCGAAAGCCGAACATCTCCCCCATCCGCAGGATACTGCGCCGCTCGACCTGCATGATGAAAGGCACGGTTTCGAGATCGAAGTCAGACGCGACTTTCCAGATGTGATGCACGTGATTGCGCACCAGCCGCCGGATTGCTGCAGAGCCATCTGCCTTGCCGCCGGCCGGGCGGTAAGTGGTCAGCATACCAATCGCAAACAAAAGTATGCAGTCACACGCCTCGCCCTTTGCCGCGACATGGATGTCCATAACATCGTGGTCTGACAATACGCCCCGCTTGTAGAGATGCGTTGCGGTCGGGTTCAGCGGAATGACCATGGAGATGCCCATCCGTTCCCCGGTTTCATCCAGCACGAACGCGAAGCTTTGCGGATAGCGGTCATGAACGCTGGTGTTGCGCAACAGCTTGTCGACATAGTCCCCGGAATAATTTGCGCTTTCCTCGAAGCATTCGGCGTTCATGCGACTGAATTCCTTCAGCGCGTCATTGTCCGATACAATCTCCAGCTCATGCGCCGGGAAGCGTAGCTCCCCCTGATCGGCCAGCGTGCTGAGATCCTTGATCAGGTGCGGCTGGCGCTTTTTAACAATTCGCTCGGCCACTTTTTCTGCCGGGTTGCGCGTCAGCAGGTAGCGCAGGAGTGGCAGGGCCACGACGAGGGTCAGCGTTACAGATTGCGCAAGGCCAACGGTGCTGAACACAAAAGCGCTGATCGCACTTGCCTCGCTGGCCCAATGCGCAAATTGCGGGAAGAAAGTCGCCGTGAGGCGAATGATTGTACTGGAAACAAGAACGACCAGAACGCCGATCCAGATCCACCGCTCAAACCGGGAGAGGTCGGTCAGCCCCTTCTGGACTTTTCTGAATATGCCCGCTGCTTTCATGTGCCTGCCCGCCAAAACCTGTGTTCCGCGCGGCAGATAGGCCGGGTTTGCCTTGCGGGGCAAGGCTTCCGCATCGACAAGCTTGGAGCCGAGTGCGTTTGGCGTATGATTGCGCAAAGGGAGAACACCATGAACAAGTTTGCCAGGATCGCCGCGTCGCTTCTTGTACTGGCCGGTATCGCGGGCTGCGCCAGTCAAGGCGTCGCACCCGCCGCGCAGTCGGAGCCGACCTTCACTTTTGATGCAGACCATCCGCCTGCCTTGAAAGAAGTAAACTTCCAGAGCCACGGCAAACGGCTGAATGGTCTCGTCTATGTTGCCGATGGCCCCGGTCCGCACCCGACCGTCCTGCTGCTGCATGGGTTTCCGGGCAATGAGAAGAATTTGGATCTGGCACAGGATCTCCGCGCGAACGGCTTCAATGTCTTGTTCTTCCACTATCGTGGCGCGTGGGGCAGCGAGGGCGATTTCTCCTTCACGCATGTGATCGAAGATGTGGCCTCAGCCGCTGATCATGTTCGCCTCAACGCAAGCAGTTATCGGAGCGATCCGGACAAGATCATTCTGATCGGGCATTCCATGGGCGGGTTCGCCGCTTTGGCCGCGGGCGCGCGGGACGACACGATCGCCTGCGCAGCGGGGCTGGCCCCGGCAAACTTCGCAGTCGTGGCGGATGCCATCTCTGCGAGTGAGGACATCAAGGCCGGGTTTACCGCCTATGGCGACACGTTGCAGATGCTGGCCGGAACATCCGGTGAAGCGCTGGTCCGTGAGCTGATCGAAAACCGGGATGCGTTCGACCTGGCGGCGCTCGCGCCGGACTTCTCTGGCCGCAACGTACTGATCATTGCGGCGGATCAGGACGAAGCCGTGCCACTGGAGACCATTGTCCAGCCGCTGATGGAGTCCTATGCGCAGAGCCCTGATGTGAATGCCACGACGCTCACGCTCTCCGGCGATCATTCCTTCTCATGGTCACGCGAGGAGATGATCGCATCGGTTCTGGATTGGGTGGAGGTCTGCCGCTAGTTCGGGCGGTGCTCGTCGCCGTCGCCGCTCCAGAAGCGCTTGATGCGGCCCAGGAAGCCTTCGCTTTCCGGATGGCAGTCAGCGCCCGTGCACTCGCAAAATTCGCGCATCAGCTCTTTCTGGCGAGCGGACAGATTGCGCGGCGTTTCCACGAACATTTCCACGAACAGGTCGCCCGTATGGCCTGACTGGCGCACGGACGGCATACCCTTGCCGCGCAGGCGCAGCTTGCGGCCCGTTTGCGCGCCTTCCGGCACAACAACACGGGCGCGACCGCCGTCGATGGTCGGAATCTCGATCTCACCGCCCAGCGCAGCGGTCGCCATCGGCACCGGCGCGCGGCAATAGAGGTTCGGCCCGTCGCGTTCGAAAATGTCATGCTCAACCACATCGACGAAGATGTAGAGATCGCCGCTTGGGCCGCCCAGTTCGCCCGGTTCGCCCTCGCCTGACAGGCGGATGCGCATGCCGCTTTCCACGCCTGCCGGAATTTTCACCTGCAGCTTGCGTTCTTCGCGGACCTGACCAACGCCGCCGCATTCCTTGCACGGCTTCTTGATGATCTTGCCCTTGCCGCTACAGCGGACACAGGTGCGCTCCATCGTGAAGAAGCCCTGTTGCGCACGCACACGGCCTGCGCCGTCACACGTGTCACAGGTTTCCGGCTGCGTGCCTGGCGCGGCACCAGACCCGTCACACCCCGTACAGGGCACGGCCTGGGGCACGTGAATGGTTTCTTCCTTGCCGGCCCAAGCTTCGGCCAGCGTGATTTCCAGATCGTAGCGCAGGTCTGATCCGCGCTGCGGTCCGCCACGGCGACGACCGCCGCCAAAGCCGCCCGCGCCAAATACCTGGCTGAACAGGTCGGAGAAGATGTCTTCCGGATTGACGCCCTGGCCGAACGGATTGCCACCGCCCCCGCCGCCGTTTTCGAAGGCACCGTGCCCAAAGCGGTCATAGGCGGCACGCTTCTGGCCGTCGCTCAGGATCGCGTAGGCTTCGCCCACTTCCTTGAATTTCTCTTCGGCTTCCGGATTTCCCGCATTCTGGTCAGGATGATACTTCATCGCCAGCTTGCGATAGGCGGACTTGAGCTGTTTCTCGTCCGCATCCTTGGATACGCCCAAAATCTCGTAATAGTCGCGCTTGCTCATGGAATGGCTATCGTCTTCCAGGATTGTGTCAGATCAGCCGATCATGTGGGGGAGCACTGCGCGACGTGCAAGGGATCGTCACAGGTCGCGCAGCGTCAGGACGGGTATCAGCTGGGGCCGACAGGCGTTGTCGGGAAGGATTGCACCCCGCCTTCGACCAGTTCAGCGCCGCCGGGCTGGATCTGCATCACGGCCAGACCACGCTCCGATGTGCCGTCAATGCGGAAGCGGAACAGGCCATTGACCCCGAAGAAGCCATCGGGATCCGTTACGCCGCCATAGGTCAGGCTATCATCGGCCGCGAGGCGCACGGTCAGCGCCGCGGCATCATAGGCCAGCGCAGCGAGATCGGTTGGCGCGCGGCCATAGATCCGGCGATAGGTCTGGGTGAAAGCTGTCTTGTTGTTGGGATCCGTCGAGGCGTAATAGCCGCCGCGCAGGGTCGGTTCGCGCCAAATGCTGGAATCGTCCCAGTAGGACGTTCCGATCAGCTTCACCCGGCGCATGTCGACGCCGTTATACGGCAGCAGCGGCGCAACAGACAGGAGTTTGACCCCGCGCTCAGGGATCATCACGGCCACGCGGTCAAGACGACCGGACAGCTCATTCTTGAGGACATTGGCGATCTGACGCGCTTCTGCGCCGGCGCCGCTGTCTTCGCCATAGAATGCCGACGCCGCAACGACAGCGCCCAGACGAGGCGCTTCAAATCGCATTGCTGCTTCGATCTGGCGGCCATATTCAGAGCGAGGCCCGAGGAAGACGAACGTGTCCACACCGCGCGCAGCGACGTATTCCATAACGCGTCGGACTTCCTCGTCAGGCGTGATCGAGGCCAGATACGCCCCGCCCCCGGCTGCAGACCGGTCGTTCGAGAAGCCGATCACCGGCACATCTTCCTTACGGGCTTTTTCCCGGACGGTTTTCACGTTCGCGCCGAACAGCGGCCCCAGCACGACGTCCACCTTGTCTTCGAAGGCCTCATCAATGCGCGCTTCCGCGACAGATGTCTTGCCAGCCGTGTCCTTGGGGATGATCAGGAAGTCCTTGTCGGCATATTCGAACAGCGCCAGCTCAATGCCGGCGAGCATGCTTTCGGCCTCGGCGCGGACATTCGCGTTCGGGTGCGAGAAGGGCAACAACACAGCAGCGCGCTTGATCTCGCGCCCCTGCATGAATGGTGGCGTCAGGCCCCGGTCCCCGCGGCCCCGGCGCATGTCTTCAGGGTCTTCAATATCGCTGATCTCGATTTCATCGCCCGGCACACTGCCGAGGTCTCGCGGTACGCCGACAGGTTCGTCGCGCGGTTGTCCGGTGCCGATCGGCACTGGCTGGCGGGCGGGCGCTGTGGCACAGGCACTGACCAGAAGCAGCGAGGCCAACAGAAGACTTGGCGCGGGAAGCTTCCTGAGCAATGGTTGAAGCAATGTCATCTCCTGATCCTTCTGACTCCGGGGCGATTCCCGCCTCCGCCGACTCTAGGCCCGGCCACCCCAAGGGGCAACCGGCTGTATCTCTGGATCCGGGTCTCTATGTGGTTTCCACCCCGATCGGCAATCTGCGCGACATCACCCTACGCGCACTCGACGTGCTGGCCGCTGCCGATGAGGTTCTGGCAGAGGACACGCGCGTCGCGGCAAAGCTGATGTCGGCCTATGGAATTAAAGCGCGGCTCAGCCCCTATCATGACCACAATGGGGCGGAACGGAGACCGGGCCTGATTGCGGCGCTGCAGGATGGTGCAAAGATTGCGCTGATCTCTGACGCCGGCACGCCCCTGGTTTCGGATCCGGGTTGGAAGCTGGCGCATGAAGCGCTGGAGGCTGGCGTGAAAGTCATCCCCGTGCCGGGAGCATCCGCCATGCTGGCCGGTCTCGTCGCCAGCGGCCTGCCGAGCGACAAATTCCTGTTCGCGGGGTTCCTGCCGCCAAAGTCAGGCGCGCGGAAATCTGCCGCGGAGGCGCTGAAAGCCGTGCCGGGCACGCTGATCTTCTATGAAAGCGGCCCGCGCCTTGCCGATGCGCTCGCGGATCTTGCCACAGTGCTTGGCCCTCGCGACGCAGCGGTGACGCGGGAGTTGACCAAGCTGTTCGAGGAAACGCGGCGCGGCACGCTGGCAGACCTTGCGGCGCACTACGGCGAAGCCGGCCCGCCCCGTGGCGAGATCGTGCTGCTGGTCGGCCCGCCGGGCGACACGGAAGTCACCGCGGAAGGATTGGACGTCGCCCTGCGCGATGCCTTGCAGGACCAGCCGACCAAAGCCGCCGCCAATGCGGTCGCCGACGCGCTCGGCCTGCCCAAGCGGGAGGTCTATCAGCGCGCACTGCAATTGAAGGCCGATGGCTGAAGGGCGCAGCCCAAGCGCCAGGCGCTCCGCTGCTGAAAAGCGTGGGCGCACAGGCGAAACCTATGCTGCGCTCTTTCTCCGCCTCAAGGGCTATCGCATCCTTGCGCGCCGGGTACGCACGCCGGTGGGTGAAATTGATCTGATCGCGGAAAAGTCCGGCACAATCGTGTTTATCGAGGTGAAGGCCCGCAAGCGTGAAGATACCGCGCTTGATGCCGTTAGCGTTCATGCGTGGCAGCGCATCGCCCGCGCGGCCGAGAGCTGGATGGCCAAGCGACCGCAATATTCGCAACATGGATGGCGCTACGATCTGATCGGCATTGTGCCGGGCCGCCTGCCGATTCACCTGCGCGATGCCTGGCGGCCGGGCATGGCCTGAAACCTGCGGGTCGGCAGAGTTGTCCAGACGAGGCAGAGAATGACCAGTCCAACGCCGGTCCAGCCCAGCGGTGGCAAGCGCTCTCCCACAATGATGACGGCCAGTACCGCCGCAACTACCGGCTCCAGCAGGGTGATCGTGGTCGCCATGCTGGCCTGCACGCGTGCAAGGCCGTAGCCGAAACAGACATAGCCGCAGAACATCGGCACCAGCGCCATGTAGATCCCGACCGATGCATTGGTCCAGGAGTCCAGAAATGGCCTGCCGGTGACCAGCAGAACCGGCATCAGCAAGACACCGCCAAGGCCGAACATCGCCCCCATCGCAGCTGTAGACGGGATGCCGTGTTGCATCAATCGTCGCGCCGACCATGAGTAGAGCGAATAGGTAAAGCCGGCGAGCAGGCCGAGCGCGATGCCCAGGGGTACATTCTGGGCGCTGACATCAAGCGCGTGAGCGCCGCTGCCTTCAGCCACCGCCAGCAGCGCCATTCCGGTTACGCCGATCGCTGCGCCGGTTAGCCATCGTGTGGACAGCTTCAGACCTTCCAGCCGGTGCTCGATCAGCGCGGCCATGAGAGGGGCTGACCCGATCGAGATGACGGTTCCGATGGTGACGCCGGCAACGCGCATCGACGCGTAGAAGACGAGCGGATAGATCGCAACGGATACAGCACCGATCAGGACAAGCGGCATACGCGCGACAAGCGCGCTTCTGCGGGCGGCGATGCTGCGCGCGGCCATCAGGGCCTGCAGCAATCCACCAATCCCCATTGCGGCCGCCCCGATGGCCATCGCGCTGACACCCGGCGCAAATGTCGCCGCCGTTCCCGTGGTGCCCCAGAGGATCGCCGCCACGAAGATGGCAGCGACGCCCAGCTGTCGATTGTCCGGCGTGCTCATGCGAGGTCGATCAGCAGGGTCTCGGCCATCGCCCGCGCATCGCGGATGCAGGCCCCGTTGCCCTCAAGGCCAGCGCGGGACATTGCCCCTTCGAGCAGGTAGGACAGTTGCCGCGCCAACCGGACCGCACGCGCCTCGTCTGCTGTCAGCTTGCGCAGATGCCCGGCCAGTATGGCCTCAACCTCTTCCTTGTGGCGTCGCACGGTGTCGCGCCCGGTATCGCCTGCAGGCAATTCTGCCGCCGCGTTGAGTAGGCCACATCCACGAAAGCCGTGCGCATAAGCCAGTTCGGCATGGTCTTCGTACGCGTCGAACACGGCCAGGATGCCATCGATCGGTAGCGAGATATCACCGGCGCGCGCCGCATATAGGCCCAGCCATTCCTGATGCCGTATGTCGAGATATGTCGCCACGAGTTCCGATTTTGATCGGAAATTGTTGTAGAGGCTCTGCTTCGCCACGCCCGCTTCGCGCGTGATGGTGTCGATACCTGTCGCCGCCACACCATCGCGATAGAACAGGTTCGCAGCTGCCGTGATCAGCCGATCCCGCGCACTGATTGGTTTCGTCGTGTCGGGCTTCGTCATCGGCGCACTCCAGTATTAGGTAGACCGGTCTACCTAATACTGGATTAGAGTCAATTCTCTCTTCGCCGCTGCGGAGGCGTGGATCAGGTTTTGGGTTCTGCGTTGGCCTGGGTTTTCGGCGGTGTCTTGCCGCGTTTGCGGTAGACGCGCGTCAGCGGGCTTTTTGCCATTGGAATGTAGCGCGACTTCTTGCCGACGATGCGCGGGCGACGCTTGATACCGATGCGCAGCAGCGTGAACACGGCCAGCACCAGATAGACGCCTGCAATATACCAGAACAAGGCTGCCGGCTCGAATGCGCTCATGACGAGCGCGCCGACCAGTGCACCAACGACAGACCCCACGCCGTAAAGCAGCAGGAGGCCGCCACTGGTCGCAACCGCCTTGCCGACGGCCGCATGATCATTGGCGTGCGCAGCGCAGATGCCGAACACCGGAATGATGAAAGCGCCGAACAGGAAGCTGAAGCCCAGCATGGCATTCTCTGACAATCCGGCGAACATGGCGAGCAGGGCCGATGCACCCGTGCCGAGCAATGAGCTGGCGAAAATCACCATGCGCCGGTCAATCTTGTCGGACAGCCAGCCCGCCGGAAACTGGAACAGGCCCGCGCCGATAATGGCCGTACTCATGAAGGCCGCAATCGCTGCCGCGCCATAGCCAAGCTCCTGAACATAGACCGGTGCCATGCCCCAGAAGGCCGCGTTCGCAAGCCCGGTCGCGGCGGCGCCGATCGCGCCAACAGGCGAGACCTTGTAGAGCTGCACGATATCTAGCTTTGCCGTTTCGAGCGGCGCGGGCGATGAAGACCGGGTCAGGGCCACGGGCACGAGCGCGATGGAGATCAGGATCGACACCAGGATGAACAGCTGGAAGCCTTCTGGCGGCGCGATGGCAAGCAAGCCATTGCCGATGGTCACGGCGCCAAGGTCAACGATCCGGTAGACCGACAGGATCTTTCCCCGGTTCTCGTTCGTGGCGCGCTCATTGATCCAGCTTTCAAGGACCATGGTCAGGCCCGCAAAGCTGAAGCCCGTGACAAACCGCAGACCACCCCAGGCGATCGGCTCAACGAACAGGATATGCGCCAGCGCGCTGGACGATGCGATGGAGGCCAGGGCCACGAATGCACGGATGTGGCCAACGCCCTGGATCATTCCCGGCACCAGACGACACCCGAGAATGAATCCGGCATAATAGGCAGACGCCAGAAGGCCGATGACCGTCGTCGGAAAACCTTCAATATCACCGCGCACGGACAGCAACGTGCTCTGCAAGCCATTGCCCGCATACAGGATGGCGGCAGCAAACAGGAGAGCAGCAATGGCGGAGATAGATCTGATCATTCCAGCCTCGTTAGCGCGAGCGTTTTGGAGCGGGCGAACACCGAAGCGAACACGATGCACGAAGCTGCGTTCCAAGTGCGGCTGTAGAAATCCCGACTTCGCCTGTCAATGACCGACATGCGCCCAGTCTTCTCCAGTCCGGGCGCCGATGCAACCACCCGCCGCGCCAGCCGTTGCGTGGGCGGAAACAACAATGAAGGAAGATGATGATGGCTGGCCTGCTGGTGAACGGAGAATGGAAACAGAAAGACGAATTCGCCGGAGACGACGGCAAGTTCGACCGTGAAGATTCCGCCTTCCGAAACTGGATCACCGCCGATGGCTCTGCCGGGCCGGATGGACAGGATGCTGTAAAAGCCGAGACGGGCCGGTTTCACCTGTATGTGTCCTATGCCTGCCCATGGGCCCACCGCACGCTTATCTTCCGCCATCTGAAAGGATTGGAAGACCTGATCCCGGTCAGCGTGGTTCATCCGCACATGCTGGACGAGGGGTGGGAGCTGAAGACTGATTTTCCGGGCACAACGGGAGACCCGCTCTACGGCAAGGAATTCCTGCACCAGATTTATACCAAGGCGAAGGCGGACTATTCCGGCAAGGTGACGGTGCCGGTGCTCTGGGACAAGCAGGAAGAAACCATCGTCAACAATGAAAGCGCCGAAGTCATCCGGATCTTCAATTCTGCGTTCAATGACATTACCGGCAACCGGGCGGACTTTTATCCGATTGATCTGCGTGACGAGATCGAGGACGTGAATGCGCGCGTCTACGAACCGGTGAACAATGGCGTCTACAAATGCGGCTTTGCCCAGACACAGGACGCCTACGACGAGAATATCGCGCCGCTGTTTGATGCGCTGGACTGGCTGGAGCAGCGCCTCTCAGACGGGCGAAAATGGCTCGTTGGCGATCAGCTGACCGAGGCAGACATTCGTCTGTTCACCACGCTGATCCGGTTCGATCCGGTTTATTTCGTTCACTTCAAATGCAATGTGAAAATGATCCGCCAGTATGAGGCGCTCAGCGCTTACATGAAGCGGATCTACGACATGCCGGAAGTGAAGCCGACTGTGCATTTCGACCATATCAAGCAGCACTATTATTACTCGCACGCGCACATCAATCCGTATCGGATCGTGCCTCAGGGCCCGCGCAACAATGTTGCCTGATGCGGGCGACAGATGCGCCGCACCCCGTATATCCCCTGATTGAGACCATCCTCCACGACATCGTAATGTCCTGCTGACGCCATACGCAGGAGGGCGACATGGATGGAAGTTTCCCGTTTCCGGAAAACGATGCAGCACTGGCAGACGCCGCCTTTCGCGATGAAGTCGACGCGTTTCTCGACGCCGAATTGTCAGACGAGCTTCGTGCAGCAGGGCGCGAGACAACCGGACTGAAGTCTCCGCGTTGGGCGTGCGACGCATGGCGAAAGCGATTGGCCGCAAAAGGCTGGTTCGCGCCATCCTGGCCCGTCGAACACGGCGGAGCAGGATGGAGTGCGGCGCAGCGGCTCTATTTCGAGAACGCCTGTGCAGAACGCGATGCGCCGATCCTGATGAATTCCGGTGTCCGCACGATTGGTCCGCTGATCATTGCAGAAGGCAGCGAGGAACAGAAAGCCAGATACCTGCCGGCCATTCTGAACGGTGAGCACGAATGGTGTCAGGGCTTTTCCGAGCCCCAAGCCGGTTCGGACCTGTCAGCCCTGTCATTGCGCGCCACACGGGACGGCGACGACTTCATCCTGAATGGCAGCAAGGTGTGGACAAGCTTTGCCCAATACGCCTCTCACATGTTCCTGCTGGCGCGCTGCGAAGACGGCAGTGCAGGGCGCGACGGCCTCGTCTTCCTGCTCGTCGAGATGAACCGGCCGGGTATTCGTGTTCGCCCGATAGACTTCATTAGCGGTGAAGCCGAAACCAATGAAGTCTTTTTCGATAATGTCCGGACACCCACCGCTGACCGGATTCGCGAGATCGGCGAGGGCTGGAAAGCCGCCAAGACCCTGATGGCAATCGCGCGGTCGAACAATACGACAACCGGCCTGCTCCGCCGCGCCTTGCGGGCGGCCAAACGAGGAATGGTTGGCCTTGGCCCGTCGCAGGAGATTTATAATCTGGCCATGAAGGTCGATACGTTCGAAGCGCTAGAGGCACGGGTCTCCAGCGGCGAGATGCCGGTAAGCTCTGCGGCCACGTCTTCTGTACTCAAAGTGATCGCCACCGAACTGCACCAGGCGATTACGCAGGCAGGCCTTGGCCTTGCTCCGAACAGCGACTTTGCCCAGGCGAAATACCTGTCGACCCGCGCCGCCACGATTTATTCAGGCACCAGCGAGGTGCATCGGAACATATTGGCGCACGCCATAGGCTGCCCTTGATGTGAAGCGGTGTGCGGGCCGCGCGAACTCAACCCGGTTCAGGCCAGCGCCTTGTCTTTCGCCCGGGCATCTGCCCCTGCGCGATCATAGACGAATTCTTCACTGTCCAGATCGATCAGCGGCATCTCGTCCTTTTCGCGCCAATAGTCCTGTGAGTGCTGCCAGATGTCATGCGCGCCGCGCTTGGGCATCAGGTGCAGCGAACGCATCATGTAGCCGGGATTGAAATTGTCCGGGTCCATCCATGGCAGAAGCTCCATGTCCTGGTCCTGCTCGCGAAGCTCTACGCGAACCTCCTTCGCGCCCTTGGCGTCCATGTGCTTCAGGAGCCGGCTGATGAAATCGCCCATCAGGTCGACCCGCAGCGTCCAGCTGGCGCGAAAGTATCCGAATACCCAAGCCATGTTCGGCACGCCGGTGAACATCATGCCGCGATAGGTGACCGTCTGGCTGAAATCGATGGGCTGGCCATCCTTCGAGAAAGGAATGTCGCCGAGCACAGACAAATTGAACCCCGTGGCGGTGATCACGATGTCCGCCTCCAGCTCCTCGCCGGATTTCAGCAGGATTCCCGACTCTGTGAACCTTTCTATATGATCGGTCACAACGCTGGCCTTACCGCTGGCGATGCCCTGGAACAGGTCTCCATCTGGAACGAAGGCAATGCGTTGCTGCCAGGGGCGGTATTTGGGTGTGAAGTGCGGATCAATCGGAAAGTCCGGTCCGAGCAGATCGCGAACGCCCTTCAGCAATTCGGCCCGCACAATGTCCGGGTGCTTTTCGGCCAGCTCGGTGAATTTCGCTTGGTCGAACAGGACGCGCTTGCGGATGATCTTATGGATCCAGTCTGCATCCACGCCTTCTTCCCGCAATGCATCGGCAAGCTCGTTCACATTCCGGCCCGGCGTAAAATAGGTGGGCGAGCGCTGCAGCAATGTGACGTGCTCGCATTCGCCAGCAATGGCCGGCACGACGGTCGCCGCTGTCGCGCCAGACCCGATACAGATGACTTTCTTGCCCTTCAGGTCCACATCATCTGGCCAGGTCTGCGGGTGGATAATCTGTCCCCGGAAGTCCTGCATGCCGTCCCATTCGGGTGTGTAGCCCTGCTCGTGATTGTAATAGCCCTGGCACATCCACAAAAAGCCAGCTGTGAGGGTTTGGGTGTCGCCGGTATCTTCGCGCTTCGCCGTGACGGTCCAGACCTTGTCCTCGGACGACCAGTCTGCCGAGACGATGCGGTGGTTGTATCGGATGTTCTGGTCCAGGTCGTTTTCTTCAATGACCTCGCCCATATAGGCAAGGATTTCGTGCGCTGCCGCAATGGGCGCGCCCTCCCACGGCTTGAAGCGATAGCCAAACGTGTAGAGGTCACTGTCGGACCGGATGCCGGGATAGGTGTGCGTGCGCCATGTTCCGCCGAAATCGCTCTGAGCCTCAAGCACGCAAAACGACTTTTCCGGAGACTGGTGGCGCATGTGCCAGGCGGCCCCCACACCGGAAATGCCCGCCCCGACAATCAGGACGTCAAAATGCTCTGCGGGCGTGGTGGCGGGTGGTGTGGGCATGTTTTCCTCCGGGGTGCCGGGCCATCATTTGCGGGCCCTGGTCGATACTGGTTTCAGTGAACCAGTTTGTGCCTCCCTTATCACTCGGGGAATACCCCTATTGTAAGGCGTTCCCTCGCGGCAGGCGGCACAATGCACGCCATGCCTTCTCATTGCCCCATTCCTGAAGCAATTAACCTGTTGAAAAACCGAACTCGGGTATCTGGAACATATGGCGAAAACACCCAGAAAACCGCCCGCGAAGGCAGGCAACACCGCTGGCGCCCGCGCCATCAAAGTGCGGCGCTCACGCTTCGGCTTTCTCGGCACGCGTGCCGGGCGATACCTGATGCTGTTCCTGCTGGTCGTAGTGCTGATCGGCGCGGGCTGGGCGTTCTGGAAGTGGCGCTCGCTCTATTTCGGCATGCCCAGCCTGCCGCCCGTGGCCGAATTGTGGGACGCCAAGCGCGAACCTGCCATCGAATTCGTGGATCGCAACGGCAATACGCTGGACGTTCGCGGCCCGCGCTATGGCCGTGCCACCGATGTCGAACGCCTGCCCGCCCACGTACCGCAAGCCTTCATCGCGGCCGAGGACAAGCGCTTTTACGAGCATGATGGCGCCGATGATGCGGCCATCGCGCGCGCGGCCTGGTCCAATATGCGCGCAGGCGAGACCGTGTCCGGTGCCTCGACCATTACCCAACAGCTGATCAAGAACCTCGTTCTCGACAGTCGCCAGACCATTTCCCGCAAGGCGCAGGAAATGAAACTGGCCCGGGCACTGGAAAAGAAACTTACCAAGGACGAGATCCTCACGCTTTACCTGAACCGGGTATATTTCGGCGCCGGTCTCTACGGGATTGATGCCGCCTCGCGCTATTATTTCGGCAAGCCCCCTGAAGACCTGTCCGTGCCGGAGGCCGCAATCCTGGCCGCACTGCCCAAGGCCCCGTCCAAACTGAATCTGCGTGACAATCTGGAAGGCGCCAAATCCCGCCAGCTTTACGTGCTTCAACAGATGCAGGATCTCGGCTTCATCACGCAGGATGACGTTACCGAAGCCATCGAGACCGACATCACCATCATTGATGCGCCGAATTACGATCCACAGCTTGGCTATGTGATGGATACCGTCGCAGACCGTGTGAAGCTGATGCTGCCCCGCCCACCGGGCGACATGGTGGTGACCCTGTCGATCGATGTTGAGCTGCAGCAGAAGATCCACGCAAAGCTGAATGAACGGATGGAGAAGGATGGCGAGGCCGCCAAGGCGAGCCAGGCCGCCGCGCTCGTGATTGACCGCGAAGGCCGCGTCGTTGCCCTCGTCGGCGGTCGCGACTTCAGCGAGTCCGAATTTAACCGCGTCACTCAGGCAAAGCGCCAGCCCGGCTCCAGCTTCAAGCCTTTCGTCTATGCAGCTGCGCTGGAAAGCGGCTTTTCGCCTTATGACGTGTTCGAAGATGCTCCGCTCTCCATCGGAAAGTGGAAGCCCGAAAACTATGGCGGCGGATTCCTCGGCCCGATGACGCTGAGCGAAGCGATGGCCCGCTCGACCAATACGGTCGCCGCAGAACTGACTCAGGAAGCCAGCGAGGAAAGCGTCATCGGCATTGCCCGCCGGTTTGGCATCACCACGCCGCTGAAGCCTTTCCCATCCATCGCGCTCGGCAGTCAGGAAGTGTCATTGTGGGAGATCACCCGCGCCTTTGGCACGTTCCAGTCAGGCGGCCTTCGCATGGATCCGTGGCTGATCGAAAAGATCGAGAACTCACGCGGCGACGTGCTCTATACGCGGCCGGATTACAATCGAGACCGTGTGTTCGATCACGAATTGGCAAAAGAGATGAACGGCATGTTGTCACGTGTGACGAATGCCTCGTTTGGAACCGGACAGCGCGCGAAATTCGGCAACTGGACCGTCGCAGGCAAGACCGGCACCAGCCAGGACTGGCGCGATGCATGGTTCATCGGTTTCACGAACGCCTATGTCGGCGGGGTCTGGATCGGCAATGATGATGACAGCCCGATGGCGAAAGTTTCCGGCGGTGGCCTGCCTGCCGATCTCTGGTCGGACATCATGGAGATCACGCATGCCGGTATGCCACCCGAACCATTGCTTGGCGCGGAAGTCGGTATGGAAATGAGTGAGGCGGCGGAAGAACGTATCACCTTCTATCGCGGTATGGCCCAGGCGTTCGCCACGGCGTCCAGCTCCCGGAGCAGAAGCGGCGTACGCGTCATTCGCCAGTAGCACAGCCCTGTGAGGCCGGGCCTTTCCCGCGCGCCACAAACCTCCTAAAGAGCGCGCATGTTTGATCCTGTTGTCTACGAAACCCTGATGCTGGCGCTGGAAGATGGCGCCGTGACCCTGCCTGAAAGCGGGCCGGTCCTGTTCCTGCGCGCCGAAGTGACGCCCTACCTGTCCCAATTGCCGAAAGACAGGCTGATCTGCCAGAACAGTTTCAAGCCGGATCATGACGCGCTGAAAACGGCCGGATATGATGTTCTGCCGCCTGAGACCGAACAGTTTCCCGCCGCGCAGCTGACGCTGATCCTGCCGCCCCGCCAGAAGGACGAAACGCGCGCCCTGCTCGCCCGCGCCCTGCGGGATGCACCGGAAGGCGGCACAATTCTGGCCTGCCTGCCCAACACGCTCGGCTCGAAGACAATCGAGAAATTGCTGCGTGAAATCGCTGGCGAAACCGACGCGCTGTCGAAGAACAAATGCCGCGCATTCTGGGCCGTGAAGGACAGCACCCGGATCAACACCGAACTGATGAATGAGTGGATCAGTCACGACGAGCCGCAGGAGATGGAGGGCGGCATTTCCAGTCGCCCCGGCCTGTTCTCCTGGAACCGGATCGACGCAGGCTCCGAATTGCTGGCAGACAGCATTCCGGAATACATCAAGGGCCGCGGCGCGGACTTTGGTGCGGGCCAAGGATTCCTGACGCGCGAAGTCCTCGAAAACTGTCCGCATGTGGAGCATATGACGCTGCTGGAAGCAGAGCATCGCGCCTTGCCCTGTATTGCGGGAACGCTGTCCGGATTTGAAAACTGGGATGCGCAATGGGCCGACGCCACCAAGGATGCCGGCACGGCGCTGTACGATTTCATCGTGATGAACCCGCCTTTCCATGTTGGCCGGGCCGACGCCGCGTCCCTCGGGCAGGACTTCATCCGCGCCGCTGCCAAGGCCCTGAAGACCGGCGGGCAACTCTGGCTCGTTGCCAATCGCCACCTGCCCTATGAGCAGGTTCTGGGCGAATGCTTCAAGGCCCACGAAATGCTGGAAGACGCTGGCGGCTACAAGATCATCCGCGCGGAGAAACCGAAGCGGAAGCGATGAAGACTGATCGTCAGCTTGCGAAATATCTCGCCAATCTCGGCTATGGCAGCCGCAAGGAGATGGAAGCCGCCATTCGCGCTGGGCGCGTGACGGGATCAGGAGACGATCTGCGCTTTGATGGCGAAATGCTCGATCCGCCGCCGGGCATGGTTCTGATAATGAACAAGCCCGCGGGCCTTACCTGCTCTCGCGCGGACCAGGGGCGGCTGGTCTATGAATTGCTGCCGCCGCGGTTCCTGCAACGCAGTCCTGCGCTCTCGACAGTCGGGCGGCTGGACGCGGACACGACGGGACTTCTCCTGTTCACCGACGACGGAACATTGCTGCACCGGCTGATCTCCCCGAAATCGTCCACGAAGAAAACCTATGAGGCGACACTCGCCCGTCCGCTCGACGGACACGAAGGCGACATGTTCGCAAGCGGCACATTGATGCTGCGAGGCGAAGACAAGCCGCTGCTGCCGGCAAAGCTGGACGTTACCGGAGAACGCAGCGCGCGCCTGACCATCACCGAAGGCCGCTACCATCAGGTGCGCCGCATGTTTGCCGCCGCGGGCAACCACGTCGAAACGCTTCACCGCGCCCGCTTCGGTCCGATCGAACTCGGCGACCTGCCCGAAGGCGCGTGGCGTCTGCTGAAACCGGACGAGATTGCAGCGCTGGCGCCCTAGCGCGCGGCCCCGGCACACGCTACATCGCGGAGATGGCTCAACCACCTCTGATCACCCTGAATGATGTCCGCCTGACCTTTGGCGGCAAGCCCCTGTTTACCGGGGTCAGTTTCTCCCTTTCCAAGGGGGAACGCGTCGCGCTTGTCGGCCGCAATGGCGCGGGCAAGTCGACACTGATGAAGATCATTTCCGAAAGCGTTGAGGCAGACAGCGGAGAGGTCTGGCGCCAACCCGGCATCACCTATGCCGTCGTCGCGCAGGAGCCGAGCCTGAAAGGCTATGACACTGTTCTGGACTATGTGGCGGACGGGCTGGAAGCCAGCTACATGGCTGAGGCCGAGTTGATGGAGTTCGGTGTCGATGCCAGCGCAGACCCGGCCACGCTCTCGGGCGGCCAGCAACGCCGCGCCGCCCTTGCCCGCGCCTTCGCCCGCGATCCCGATGTGATCCTGCTGGACGAGCCGACCAACCATCTCGACGTGCCCATGATCGAAACGCTGGAAGCCCGCCTGAAGGGCTTCAATGGCGTCGTCTTGCTGGTCAGCCACGACCGCCGGTTTCTGGAGAATGTCTCGACGAACACGCTGTGGCTGCGCCAGGGCAAAGTGCTGAAGAGCCCGGACGGCTATACCAAGTTCGACGAATGGGCCGAGCAGATTGAAGTGGAAGAAGAACGCCAGCTGCGCCGGATGACCACACAGTTGAAAGACGAGCAGCACTGGCTGGCGCGCGGCGTGACCGGACGGCGCAAACGAAACCAGGGCCGCCTTGCAAAGCTGAAACAGATGCGCGTTCAGCACGCAGAGATGCGTAGCGCCCTGCAGGACCGCAAGAACACAGCCGATCTCTCGGTCAGCTCCGGCGACTCCATGAGCAAGAAGGTCATCGAGGCCAAGGGCCTGTCAAAGACCTTCGACACGCCGACCGGGCCGCTCGTGATCGCAGACGATCTCTCCCTGCGTATCCTGCGCGGTGACCGAATCGGAATCATCGGCCCGAATGGCGCGGGAAAGACCACGCTTGTGCGCCTGCTGCTCGGCGAAATCGAGCCAGATGCCGGCAATGTGCGCCTCTCCAAGACGCTGCAGGTGACGTATCAGGACCAGACCCGGGATTCCCTGAATGCCACCGACACGGTGTGGGAGGCCCTCGCCCCCAATGGCGGGGATTCCATCATGGTACAGGGCAATCAGCGCCACGTTGCGGCCTATGCCAAAGACTTCCTGTTCAAGCCGGAACAGCTGCGCCAGCCGGTCGGCGCGCTGTCCGGCGGGGAGCGCAACCGCCTCGCGCTCGCCATCGGCCTGGCGCAGCCGTCCAACCTTCTGGTCATGGACGAACCGACCAACGACCTCGACATGCAGACGCTTGAGCTGCTGGAGGACATGCTGCTGAATTATGATGGCACGCTGATCCTGGTGAGCCACGACCGGGCCTTTCTGGATGCAACGGTGACGAGTTGCCTCTGTCCGGTTGGTGACGGCAGATGGGTCGTGACGGCCGGCGGCTGGAGCGACGCGCAGGACCAGCTGAAACATTTCCGCAAGTCTGACGCACCTGCTCAGAAGACGGAAAAACCGAAAGCGAACAATACAGTACGCGCGAAACCGCAGAAAAAGCTTTCATACAAGGACGAGCATCGCCAGAAAGAGATCAACACACTGATCCCGAAACTGCAGGAAGAGATCCGTACGCTGGAGGAGAAGATGGGCGATCCCGAATTCTACACGCGAGATCCGAACGGGTTCGCAAAGGCCTCAGACCGGATCGGCGCAGCGCGCGACGAACTGGACGAGGTCGAAATGGAATGGCTGGAGATCGAGGAAAAGCGCGAAGCGTTGGCCGGGTCCTGAACAACCATTCCTTAAGACCGCGCACCTAGTCTCATCCGCAAGACGGATGGAGTCCTGCCCAATGCGTATCGTGTCTGCCCTGCTGCTTGCTGCCTGCCTGAACCTGCCGGCGATTGGCGACAATAACGAAGTCGCCGGAGACACAGCTGAAGTCGCCAGCGAGCAAGCCACCGGCATTTATCGCTACGGCGCGACCTATGAATTCACGAACACCGCCACGGCCAGCGATTGCCAGATGCTGTGCGATACCCGCAGCGCCTGCGTGGCGTGGAGTTACGTGGCCGGATTTGACGGCGGCGCATCGCGGTGCGAGTTGAAACGCGGCGCAGGGAAAGTGGAATACAATCCGCGCGCAACGTCCGGCCTGTCAGCCGCGCACCTGGACAGGTTCCAGCCAATCCTTGCCAATCCCGATGAACTGGCGGGCGGACCGGACGCGCCCTCAATAAAAGGCGGCTCCTGAGCCGTCAGCCCGCCGACCTCTGCAGGTTCCAATCGGAAAGATTGGCCCGAAGGGATTCGATCTTGCCGATCAGGTCCGTGAGTTCTGACAAGGTCATGCCTGTTGCTTCGATAATCTCCGGCGGAATGCAGGCAGCCTCTGTCTGAAGGGCTTTTCCCGCGTCGGTCAGTCTGATCCGCACCTGCCGCTCGTCCTTCGGGTCACGTCCGCGCGTGACATAGCCAAGCGTTTCGAGGCGTTTGAGCATGGGCGTCAGCGTGTTGGATTCCAGATAGAGGCGGCGTCCCAATTCTCCGACCAATTGGTCATCCCGCGCCCACAACATCACCATCACCAGATATTGCGGATAGGTCAGGCCGAGCTGTTTGAGCAGCGGCTGGTAGACGCGGTTCATGGCATGGTTGCCGGCGTAGAGGCCGAAACAGAGAAAATTGTTCAGGACAATATCGTCAGACTTTTCAGGGGTGTCGGCCATGATTGCTCTCCGGTTTGCGGAACGGGTTTCCCGCTCAGACAAAAATAATCGCACGCGATCTAATCGCAAGGCTTGAAATCTTCGTTGCCCTCCATAATTATCTTTTACGATTAAATCGTGCGCGATATTTTAGCAAAGGAGCACACCATGGCAGTCAAAGTTCTTTACCAGACGAAAGCCTCCGCCACAGGCGGCCGGGATGGATCGGCCGAAACCCTGGACGGCAGCCTGAAGGTAAACCTCGCAACCCCCAAGGAGCTTGGCGGAGCGGGCGGAGACGGGAACAATCCCGAACAATTGTTTGCTGCCGGATACGCGGCCTGTTTCATCGGCGCCATGAAGGCCGTTGCCAGCCAAAACAAGCACCTGAAAGTTCCCGCCGACGCGAAAACCACCGCCACGGTCGGTATTGGTCCGCGTGATGAGGGCGGCTTCGGGCTGGAGGTGGCGCTTGATGTGTCGCTGCCGGGACTGGAGCAGGCAGCCGCCGAGGAACTCGTGCACACAGCCCATGAGGTCTGCCCCTATTCCAACGCAACACGCGGGAACATTGACGTAAAACTGTCCGTGTCCGTTTAAGCCAATTGCCGGGAGCCGTATCGCGGCTTCCGGCTCCGGCATGCCGCCCGTCTAGAGCAGGCGCTCTTTGGTTGCCGTGAAGCGAATGTCAGGATTCTTCTCCTGAGCGTAGCCGACATCCCAGGTATTCTTGGCCAGGTACACCGGCGCGTCGTCCAGATCTGTTCCGCTGGCGGACTTGTTCTTGTCCAGGAAGGCTTCCAGCACCTTGTCGTCGTCACAGCTCAGCCAGCGCGCGACATTGTAGGGTGCAGGCTCGAACACGACTTCGAGATTGTATTCTGCTGCCACACGCTCGGTCATCACTTCGAACTGAAGCTGTCCAACCGCGCCAACAATCATGTCAGACCCGATGGCCGGCTTGAACAATTGCGTCACGCCTTCTTCCGCGAGACTTTCGAGGGCCTTGCGCAAATGCTTTGCTTTCATTGGATCTTTCACCCGTGCACGGCGCAGCAGCTCCGGAGCAAAGTTCGGGATCCCGCCAAACTGGATATCTCCGTTCTCTGACAGACTGTCGCCCACACGTAGCTGTCCGTGGTTCGGCACGCCGATCACGTCGCCAGCATAAGCAGTTTCGGCGATCTCGCGGTCCTGCGCCAGGAACATCATCGGATTGTGAATGTTCAGCTGCTTGCCCGCCGTCGTCTTCAGGCGCATGCCGCGCTTGAACTCACCCGAACACAGACGCAGGAAAGCCACACGGTCGCGGTGGTTCGGGTCCATGTTCGCCTGGATCTTGAAGACGAAACCCGAGACCGGCTTGTCAGAGGCGTGCACCGTGATCGGCTCGCCCTTCTTCTCTGCCTTCTGGTCACGCGGCGGCGGCGCATAGGCATGCAGGGTGCGGAGCAGTTCCAGAACACCGAAATGACGCAAGGCAGATCCGAACACGACCGGCGTCATATGTCCGTCTAGGAAGGATTGTTCGTCAAATTCCGGCAGCAGGCTGGTTGCCATCTCTGCGCCTTCGGAAAGTTCGTCGAACACGCTTTCATCAAGCGCCGCCTTGAGGCTCGCCTCGTCCCCCGGCATGCGCTGGGATTCACCAATCCTCGGCGCTTCGCCTGGCTTGCGCTCAAAAACGCAGAATTCCTGCTTCTTCAGATCCATCATGCCGGAGAAGCGCTGACCGCTGGCGGCTGGCCAGTAGAGGGGTGACGTATCCAGCTGCAGCTTGTCCTGGATTTCATCCAGCAGCGCGATTGGATCCTGCGCCTCACGGTCCATCTTGTTGATGAAGGTCACGATCGGAATGTCGCGCAGACGGCAGACTTCGAACAGTTTCAGGGTCTGCGGCTCAATACCTTTCGCGGCGTCCAGCACCATGACGGCGCAGTCGGCGGCGGTCAGCGTGCGATACGTGTCTTCCGAAAAGTCTTCGTGGCCCGGCGTGTCGAGCAGGTTGAAGACGAGGCCATCGAACTCGAACGTCATGACGGAGGCCGAAACCGAGATGCCGCGATCCCGCTCGATCTTCATCCAGTCTGACGTGGTACGCCGCGCTTCACCCCGCGCAGCCACTTCACCGGCCGCACGTATGGCGCCGCCTGCTAGCAGCAGGTTTTCCGTCAGCGTCGTCTTACCGGCGTCCGGGTGGGAGATGATGGCAAAGGTGCGCCGGCGGGCGGCTTCCTGTTCATGGGACATGTAATCTGGGCTCTTTTCGTGCTGGGCAGAGGCCCTAGCCCATTTGGCGCATCTGTTGAAGCACCAGTATCAGGATCGGGTCAGGCCGCGTTTGGCCAGATCTCGCCGACATTCGGCACCTTGCCTTCGCGGCGGTGACGATCCCGAAGGGAGGCCAGCACGGTTTCCGGCAGGATGGTCAGGCGCGGCTCTCCGATCACGTCCCCGAATTTCGGGAACAGAACCGCGTTGGCGCCGGTCTTGGCGATGATCAGCGCGCCGAGGTCCTGAAGCAGGGAATCCTCCAGCGGAATGTGATCTTTCATATGCTCGCCCACCACACGGCTGGTGAAATTGAGCGCCTCACGCGCCCGCATGCCGTAGGGATCTCCACATCCAAGAGACTTCCATCTCTTTGAAAGGTGAATTTCGGGAATTTCGATCTCGGTGATCTGATCGTTCAACAGGAAAAGCATGATGTCGCGCGCCCCAGCTAGCTTATGGCCGGAAGCTGCCCGCACACGGTTAACAAAGGGCTACCTTGTCTTAAGCAATGGATTGAATTCTTCAGTCCAGCTGTTCCTGAACGGATTCTGTCAGGAAGTGCCTGCCATCGCGATCCTCGATTTCGATGGCCCAGAGATCGCGGTCCCGGTCGCGGGCCTTGCGAACATAGGCATCGACGTCCGCTTCGTCGGGGCCGATCCCCTGCACGATGAGGTTCAGGAAAATGCGGTCGCCTTCCATGTTCATGCTTGGCGCATAGACCGCCGCAGTTCCGTCCAGGCGGGCAATCTTGACCAGAACGTCGCCGCGCTCCTCGTCACCGGATTGCAACACGAAAGCCGCCGCCCCTGCGACCTGCGCCCGGCGGACCAGCGCATCAACCCAGACCTTTGTCGGCAGCCTGTCCATCATCACTCTGCCGCGTCCTCCAGCGGCTGAATGTCGGCCGGGTTGGCGCGTGGCAGGCTGACCTCGACTTTCGTGCCCTTGTTGGGCGCAGAGTCTATGACGACCTGCCCGCCGTGCAGCTGGGCGAAGGAATTGACGACGGCCAGGCCAAGCCCTGTTCCGTTGCGTCCCTTGGAATTGCTGCCCTGAGAGAACGGCTCCAGCACGCGGCGAACATCTTCCGGCGTCATGCCGGCGCCCCTGTCTGTTACGCTCAGCACGGTGGCATTGCCTTCATCGCGCGCATCTAGCGTCACGACGCCGCCCGAAGCCGAATACTTGATCGCATTGGAGACAAGGTTCTGCCAGATCTGGCGCACGGCCCTCGCGTCGGCTTCCGCCCAGACTTCGCCCGCGGCTTTCAGCTTCAGCTTCACACCTGCCCGATCGGCCTGGTTTTCCAGCTGCCGCAGGACAGACAGAGCCGATGCAGTCAGATCAACCGGCTCAGGCTCAAGGCGCTGGCGATCTGCTTCGGCCTTGGCGAGGTCAAGAATGTCCTCAACCAGCAGCAACAGATCCTGCCCGCTTTCATGAATGATCTCGGGATAGTCCTGATACGGTTCCGGCATCGGTCCGCGGATGCCTGCGCGCATCATGTCGGCATAGCCAAGAATGGCGTTCAGCGGCGTCTTCAGATCATGGCCGAGTGAGGCGAAGAAGGCGGTGCGCCCTCTCAGGCGCGCTTCGGCTTCTTCCAACCGGGCCTTTGTCTCCAGTGTCCGTGCGCGCACTTCGGTCAGGTCGCGCAGGACCAGCACCGCGCCGCCCTCATGCGCCTCGGCGACGAAGGCGACGTCGCGGCCATTCTTCAGCGTGATTTCGCCGTGTGTGCGTCCATTGGCGGGTTTCAGCAGGCTGAGTTCGGATTCATCCTGCAGCAGGCTGGCCAGCAAACCACCCGCCTTTACACCGTCCAGACCCAAGAGGTCTCCGCTCAGGGTGCGGATGCGTCCGAATTCCGAAACATCCAGCAACAACAGGCCCGACTCGTTCGGCAAGCCAATGTCCTGACGAACCGGCACCAGCTCGTCTGGCGTCTGCGCGGGAACAGCGGCCTCTTCCTGCCGCGCGTGCAGGAAGCTCCACGCCAAAAGGCCAACCATCACCAGCGCTGCAAAGGCCAGCAACATGGCCGGGATCTGATAAACGCTTGCGGGATTTGCTGGTGGCAAAAGGCCCACGCGCACCATCACCGCCGCCGCCACAAACGCGAACGCACTGAAGATGGCCGCTTCGGCAGCCATGCCTGGCTTGTTCAGGTTCATGGCCGTCAGGGGCGCGATGGCAAACAAGATGGTTAAAGGTGACAAGGCGACGCCGGTCGCCGAAATGCCGAGCATGGCCAGCAGTGTCCACCCGATAACCAGGAATGGCCCGACCAGATCGTCGGCCTGCACCTTGTCGTGCAACAGTGCGGCTCCGACAATTCCCGGCAACGCCGCAAGGACGAGCCCGGCCAGCAGCGCCGAATCAGCTGTGCCACCAACGAGCGCAGCGAGACCCACTCCCCCCGTCAGCACCAGCCAGACGAGATGAATGAACTGTAATCTCTTTCGCGCCAGATCGGGCAAGTCGTTAACACCCCGGTGATATTCGTTAGGCATTCTACCTATGTCACGCATGTCTTGCTGTATTTGTAATGTGTCCAGCAGGCAAGGTGAGGTTCCCCATGTGGGGAAGTTCATGCAACAGTGTCGCGTGACGCGTGAGGGAGAATTTGCACATGAAATCCATCAGAATGATCGGTACTGCAGCGATCGCCCTGGGTATGGCGATGGGAGCATCAGCGCAGTCGGCGGACCCGATTTCTGAATCCGCTGCTGTTTACGGGACTTACCAGTCCGACGTGACCGATGTGAAAGAGAAACCTTTCGCCTCGGCCAAGGATATCGACACGGCCCTGAATACGCTGGGCGGACACAATCCAGACCAGCTTTCGAAAGGCTGGATCTCCTACTCTGCCCTGATTGCCTCTCAGGATCCCGAATACCGCGCAGCCGTGCGCGACATCGAAAGCTATTACGGTTCTGACGTCCTGCTGACAGGACTGAAGAATGATGTGCGCTATGCCCGCACGCTCAGCGGTGGCGACAATGCGGTCAGCATGTCCCTCGCCGCGACAGCCGCCGACAGCCAGCGACTCAACGCGACAGCGGCCTACGTCAAAGAACAGGCCTACAGCCTTCAGGGTTCTGGCTGGGCCAAGGCAAAGATCGGAAACTCCGGGGCCAAGGCGAACCGCCTGCACAGCATCCAGACGGTCGGCACCCCTGCTCGCCAGCCGCTCATTTCCGCCTTTTCCGCCTCTGACATCGACAGCGTCCTGGCCGGTGCAGGCCGCGCTGGTGCGCCTTCCCTGTGGGACAATGTCTCCGGCGCCGCTGAAGCCATCCGCTTCCCGGCAGCGGTCACGTCCGGTCTCGGCCTGACCCAGAAGAAGAAAGTGAAATATGGCAAGGAGCCTGTCGCCGACCAGATCGCTACGCTCGCTGCGTACCGTATCCTCGGTGAGACCGCTTCGTCGTCCAGCCAGGTCAATTCCGCGATGGCTGAGCGCGAAACCCGTGGCTGCCTGAACATGGCCAACCTCAACCTGCAGCAATGCGTTGCCGCAGCGAACCAACAATATGAAGTTCCGTTCTGCATCGGTGAGCACGCGCTGGCCGACGTCGGACAATGCATTGGCGGCGTCTACCAGTAAGCCAACGCAGACAAGTCTCTCTCTTGCCCCCGGCGCCGCAATGGCTCCGGGGGTTTCTTTTTTGCGTGACATGCCCCATTTGGCGGTCATGACGATTGCAGAAACCGCCGACGATATCCGCGAAGAGTTTTCCTGGCTGGACGATTGGGAAGCGCGCTATGCGCACATCATCGATCTGGGCAAGGCGAACCCGCCGCTTTCCCCGGAAGAACGCACGGAAGACACTCGCGTACGCGGCTGTGCTTCGCAGGTCTGGATGGTGACGGATCTCGCGGACGGCCAGATGACGATCCGCGCCGAATCCGATGCGATGATCGTTTCCGGCCTCATCGCGCTGTTGATCCGCCTCTATTCCGGTGCAGCCCTGGACGAAATCATCCGTTTTGACGCCAAGGCCCTGCTGGATGAGATCGGGGTGAGCGGCGCGTTGACGGCGCAACGCTCAAACGGGCTGGCCTCGATGCTGGAACGCATCAACAAGGATGCTCAGGCGGGGCTGTCCGCTGCCGGCACCAACTCATAGGCGCGAGCCAGCCGAGTCAGCGCATCGCCGGCCGTAGCCCGTACAGTTGAAACGTTCATCTCCCACCGTACGCTCAGGGCGGACTGCGTTGCGCGGTCGATGATCAAATCCTCCAATCGGCGCATGCAGGCCGTGCCGAGTTCGCTTTCCAGCGCAGAAAGACGCTGCGCGGACGAAGCCATTGCGTCTACAGACTGCCGGTCTGAGCGCATCGGTTGAGAGGCACGGGTGAACGCATCCTGGAAGCGACCGGCCGCCGCCTTCTCTCGTACCCTTTCCGGCGAAGCGAGCCAGGCATGCGCCAATCCGCGCTGCATACGGCCGGGCACGTTTACCTTGTCCAAGGGCGAATTCACCGGCTGTGGCACCGGATCCGGGACTGAACCCTTGCGCCAACCGAGCCGGTCCGGAAACTCCGCCATCCGGCTGAGGCACCCGTCCCTGCTTAGACGCTGAATGATGTGAGGTGAGACCCAGCCCACCATTTGGAACCGCGTGTCCGGCCCGCGATAGACCCGGAAGCTGCCGCGGCTGGCAACCACGATGCCGCCACGCCGTAGGATGGGTCGGACCCTGTATTCTGTGAGCAATCTTGTGCGTGCCATGTCTCAGGCCTCCAAAGGCGCGCCGTCCAGAACGACCACGCTGGACAGGCCGACGGACAATTGCTCGATCCAGAGATCGAAGTCCGGATCGTCCCGGCAATCCTCAATCTGGTTACAGCCATACGCGACCGTCGTGCGATCACGGTTGAAGGCGCGGGCCACGCGGCTGAGGCTCATGCCCAGGGCGGTGCGCAACAGATACATGGCAATCTGTCGGCCACGCGCTTCGGCGGGCGAACGGCGGCGGGCGCTGAGGATCGCTTCTGTCTTCAGGCCCAGCGCATAGCCTGTCAGCGCGGCAGCCAGATAGGCCCTATCCTCGTCTTTTTGGGGATCGAAATCCGACATGTCTTTCTCCTGTGATGACAGGCAACAGACTACCCGCTTTCCAGCGGTGTAGGATAACTTTCCTATTCCGACAAGTTGAAGTCCCGTAATCCTTGGGGATGGCGACGAAGTTGCGTGCAGGAGTTCGTGGGATTGGGCGCAAAATGAAACGGCGCAGCCATTGCGGGCTGCGCCGTTTTCATTGGCCGTTTGATCAATATCTGATCAGGCCGCGATGCCCTGTCCGCCAGTCATGCGGCCCTGCCCGGCTTGCGGCACATCCTTGCGCGCGCGGGGACGAACGAGTTCGTCATGGCAGAGAACCTGGCTGAGATAGCCATCCGGCCCGGCAAGCGGCAGGCGAACCCAGGCATGCAGCCGGCCATCTTCCTGCTGGATGACACCTCCCACCGGCGCGCCGCGCTCAAGCGCTGCAGCAAGGCCGAGGCAATAGGCTTCGCCATGCTCGCCGAGAACTTCCTCGATCTGTCGGCCGCGGGCCTCCATGCCGAAGATTTCGCGAAGGCGAGATCCGGCGATTCGGAACCGACCGTTTCCGGCCTGATCGAACTCCACAATGGACACGCTGGCCAGCATCGCGCGGAACTGGCCCGGGTCCATCGAATCGCGTCGCACAGATCCGTGCGAATCGCGCAGGCTGCACCAGTATTCGATCAGCTTCTGCTGCGAATCGGTCACGCCCTTGAACACTTTTGATTTGGTCATTTCAGTCACCCCCAGGTGATTCGATAGAATCACCTATCGCGCGAGTGGAGTCGCGGATCAAGAGTCTTGGTGATTTTTTCTTAACCATTCTTGCCAAATGCTTTCGTTTCGGATGTGAAACAAAAGTATTCGGATCTGAATACTATTCCCGCTCTGACTTGCCGAGCCCCATCTTCTTGGCAAGCATTGAGCGCTGTCTGGAATAGCCCGGCGCAACCATTGGATAGTCGGGCGGAAGATTCCACTTCTCCCGATACTCCTCCGGCGTCATGTCATACTTGGTCCGCAGATGGCGCTTGAGAGATTTGAACTTCAATCCATCCTCAAGGCAGATCAGGTACTCTTCGCCGACAGAGCTTTTCACCGGCACGGCAGGGCGCAGCTGCACAGGCTCCGGCCCCTGAGACCGCAACCCGACCAGCGCCGAATGCACATCCCGGATCAAGCCGGGCAGTTTGTCGGCCTCAACCCCGTTGTGACTGACATAGGCCGCAACGATGTGCGTGGTCTGCGCCGTCAAATCGGCGCCTCCATCTCGCGGCTCAGCAATCTCTTTCATCACGCGTCCCCCCTAACAAGCCTGCGTAATCAACTTTTGGGGGATAGCGTATTATAAAAGGACTCTCACGCACAAATCGCAGCAGTCATTACAGAATGCAATGCTTTGCATCCTGTAAGTCGCGGTGAATTTCCTTCAGCAGCGTGGCGTGCCTACCCTGCGGTGATGAACGACAGCAAAAGGACGAAGCCAAGCAGGATGGCTGTCCAGGTCGCCATACCCGTCGCCAGGCCTCCGCGCGCCAGTTCCCCCCTCGGGCTGAACGCCGCTTCGATCCGGTTATAGGCACGCCCGGTCATCTTGAAGAAGATGGCCGTCATTGCGGGGCCAACTTTCTGCCAGACCGTACCCGTCCATGTGGCAAGGCCATAGCCCGCCTTGCGATAGGTCCAGTCGCTGTCCAGCACCACGCCCGGCTTTTCAGGCGGATACCAGCCAAGCCGCTTCAGCATGACAAACGCGAATATGGCCAGCACGAGCAGCTGCATCTGCGTCAACACATGGTCCAGCGTGAACGGATGATAGGCCATCGCCTCTTCCCGGTATGGCAGCAAATTGTACAGCCACTCATAGCCAAAGCCCGGCACGATGGCTGGCACGCCAACCGCGATACAGATGAAGGCAGCAAGCCCCATGGCCAACAGCATGTTGAAGGGCGCTTCCTTCACGCGCTTGCCACTGTCATGGCCGAAGAAGGCGAAGTACGGGATCTTGATGCCCGAATGCTCCAGCACACCCGCCGACGCGAACAGAAGCATCAGCCAGACCACGGTCAGGCCTTCTTTGCCGACGGCGCTCATGGTCAGCGATTTGGCAGCGAAGCCCGAGAAGAGCGGGAAGGCCGAAATCGACATTGCGCCGATGATGCAGAAGATCGTTGTCCACGGCATGGATTTGTAGAGGCCGCCAAGTTCGGACGCCTTGGTCGTGCCGGTGCGATAGAGCACCGCGCCCATGCTCATGAACAGAAGGCCCTTATAGATGATGTGGCAGAAGGCATGTGCTGCCGCACCATTCAGTGCCAGCGCATTGCCGACGCCTGCCGTGCCGACACCGATGGCGCAGATCATGAAGCCGACCTGGTTGTTCAGCGAGTAGGCCAGAACCTTGCGCAAATCATTCTCGATCACCGCGAAGAAGACCGGGAATACCGTCATCACGGCGCCAATCCAGATCAGCGCATCCTGGCCGGGGAACATGCGCGCAAACGCGTAGACGGCGAGCTTCGTGGTGAAGGCAGACAGCACAACCGCGCCAACAACGGTGGCCTTCGGATAGGAATCCTGCAGCCAGTTGTGCAGGAAGGGGAACGCCGCCTTGATGCCCAGCGCAATGAACACGAGCATCGCGCCCGGCTCGCTGAGGCTGGTGAAGGCCGAGATCGAGAGATCACCGCGCGATTGGTACACATAGCCGATGCCGGCCAGCAGCAGTACACCGGACAGGATCTGCACGCCCAGATACCGCATGGAGGCGAAATAGGCTGCGCGCGTCCCTGCCCTCAGGATCAGGAAGACGGACGTGATGGCCGTCAGTTCCCAGAACACGAACAGGGTCATCATGTCGCCGGAGAACGTCGCGGCGACTGCGGCCCCCGCATAGGCGATGGACATGCCGTCCTGCAGCCGGTCATCCGTATGCCATGCATAGATCGCGTTCAGCAGCGCGGCCAGCAAGAAGGCGAGCCCGAAAATGTAGCTGAGATTGTCGACCCGGTAGAGCACCATTTCGAGGCCCAGCGCATTGGCCGTGAGCAGATTGACGTTCCGATCGGCCAGCGACACCAGTAGGATCGCGGCGATCGGTGCAGCGATTGTCAGGCCCTGACGGATCCGGCGCATGGGCAGGAACAGCGCCGCAAGGCCAACCGCGATCAGCAGCCAGCCGGGGTTCAGAAGAGACAGGAGGCCAGTCATCAGAGCTCGTCTCCTTCGTCTGGGTAAGTCGGGGAAGTGTCAGGCGCAGCGGGAACATCCGGGTCAATATCCGCCGGAGGCCCGCCCGGATCGCCATAGTAATCCTCACTGCGGCGCAGCAGGCGGCCCAGCGGCCAGCCCATCAGCACCACAAAGGCGAATGCCGCAAAGCCCCAGAGGGCGTAAAATCCGGTCGCCTCTGCCATGCGAACATATTCATGCCGGTCCACTGCCAGATCGATCACGATCAGGAAGGCCGACAGAAGCCCGACGCCCCAAAAAATGGCGGTGCCGGTGATCTTTGCCTCGGTCCAGCCGAACAGGATTTTCGAGATCGGATGCACCCCGTCTTCGGACGGCGTGTGCAGACGATGCGCGGTTTCAGCGGCCTGTTTCACAAAGCGGCCGCTGGCATCGCGGGTATCATTGGGCGTGTTATCGCTCATGGCTGACCTCCGACGAAGGCAGATGATGTCGGGTTTTCAAATGCTGGCGACAGGAAGTCTGCCAGCGGGCCGACGAGGAAGAACAGGACCACACACAGCGCCGCCGTCAGGACGGGGGCGGCAACGGTGAAGAATGGCGCGCCATCCGGTCGTTTGAACGGCTTGGGCTCCGGCGTTCCCGGTGTCGGCATCAGCGCCAGGATCGGGATCGGCAACAGATAGGCAATGTTCAGCAGCGATGAACCGATCAGTACCCACGGCACGAAATCCGTTCCGCGGTCGATCGCGCCCTGCATCAGCTCATACTTCGCCCATGCGCCAGCCATTGGCGGAATGCCGATGATGGACAATGTGGCGATGAAGAAGGCGATGAAGACCAGCGGCATCTTGCGGCCGAGGCCTTTCATGTCTGAGATATTGGTCAGGCCGGTCGCGACATAGATCGCACCCGCGCACATGAAGAGTGTCATCTTGCCCACGGCATGCGCCGCGATCTGAAGTGCGCCGCCCATGAAGCCAGCTTGCGTGGCCAGCATTGCGCCCAGCGTGATGTAGGACAGCTGTGCGATTGTCGAATAGGCAAGCCGCGCCTTGAGATTGTCCTTCGTCATCGCGACCAGTGACGCGACGATGATGGTAAAGCACGCCACCCACAGCACGAACTCGCGCCCTGGTGTGGCATTCAGCAAATCCTCGCCGAAAATGTAGATCGACACTTTCATCACGGTGAAGACACCCGCTTTCACCACGGCGACCGCGTGCAGCAGCGCCGACACCGGCGTCGGCGCGACCATGGCGTTCGGTAGCCAGAAATGGAACGGCATTAATGCCGCCTTGCCGATACCGAATGCGAACAGGATCAACAGCGCTGTGGCAACCGCAGGGTCAATGTCATACCCGGCAAGCAGGCCGCCCTGCACGAAATCCAAATTTTGCCCGGCGAGTGCCCAGGTCCACATCAGCGCCATCAGGAACAGGCCGATGGATGTGCCGAGCAGGGTCAGCAAATAGATGCGCCCCCCGCGTTTGGCCGCCGCATCCCCCTTGTGCGCGACCAGCGGATAGGTCGACAGGGTCAGCACTTCATAGAAGATGAAGAGCGTGAACAGGTTCGCCGACATGGCGACGCCCATCGCGCCGAAGATGGCGATGGCAAAACAGATATAAAAGCGTGTCTGGTTCCGCTCCCGGTTTCCACGCATGTAGCCGATGGAATAGAACGAGTTCACAATCCACAGGCCCGAAGCGACAAGTGCGAACAGGGCGCCGAGCGGCTCCAGCTTGAAGGCCAAGTCCAGTCCCGGTGCGACCTGACCGATATACAGTTCCGGCACCTGTCCGCCAGAGACTTTGGACGCCAGCGCAATGACAACCCCGAACAGGATCGTCGCGCCGACCAGCGTCACCCCTTCCCGAACGTTCGAGAACGCCCCGGTGATGGCAATACCCGCTGCAATCAGCAGCGGCAGGCACAATGCGGCCCAGATCAACAGCTCAGAGCTCATCAGAAGGCCTCCAGTCCGAACGCAGCGGCGGCAGCGTCACGCGCCAGGCCGAGCGGCAGTTCGGTCGTGATACCGAAATAGATGTTTGCCAGTGCCAGGATCCACAGCGGAACCAGCAACAGGATGGGCGCCTCCTTGCGCGATTTGCGCGGATTGATCGGAGGCCGGAAGAAGATCGCTTCCATGATGCGGCCCATATAGATCACGGCCAGGAAGCTGGAGAACACGACAAAGACGACGGCCCACCACATGCCCTGATCAAACAGGGCATAGCCGAGCTGAAGCTTGGACTGGAAGCCAGCCGTCAGCGGCACACCGATCAGCGACAGGGCAGCAATGGCAAAGCCCGTCATCGTCCACGGAGCCGTGCGGCCAAGTCCTGCAAAGTCACGAATGGTCGTGCCCTGGAAGGTCAGAACAACACCGGCCACGGCCATGAAGAGCGCGCCCTTGATCATAGCGTGGTTCAACAGGTGGAACAGGCCGGCGCTGACGCCAGCGACTGTGCCCACGGACACGCCGAGGATCATGTAGCCAACCTGCGCGACCGAGGAATAGGCCAGCGTCCGGCGTACATCCGTCTGGAAAACCGCCTGGAAGCTGCACGCGATCATGGCAGCAAGACCCAGCGGCATCAGCAGGTAGGTGAAGGTCGCCTGCTCGAAGGCAAATTCCGGACGGAATACGGTGAACAGGAACCGGATCAACGCATAGAGCGCAACCTTGGTCGCTGTCGCCGACAGGAACATCGTCACGAAGCTTGGCGAATAAGCGTAAGCGTTCGGCAGCCATTGGTGCAGCGGCCAGACAGCCGCCTTCAGGCCGAGACCAACGATGATGAAGGCAAAGCCCGCCTCAACGCTGCGATTGCCTGCCAGCTCCGGCAGCATCTCGGCGATCTGGGCGATGTTCAGCGTACCAGTGGCAGAATACAGGAAGCCAACGCCGATGATGTAGAAGCTCGCGCCGAGCGTACCCATGATGAGGTAGTTGAACGCCGCTGGCAGCGCACGGCGGTCCCGCCCTGCTCCCAGAGCAACCAGCACATATGTGGAGATCGACGAAATCTCGAGGAAGACGAACAGGTTGAATGCGTCGCCCGTAATCGCCACGCCGCTGAGGCCCGCGAAACACACGAGGAAAGCGGAGTAGAAAAGCGGGTGCTTGCGCTCCGGGATCTCGGCTTTCACCGTGGGCCAGGAGAAGATCGTCGCCAGCACGCCAATCGCCGCGACCAGCAAGAGAATCATCGAGTTCAGGGCATCGACGCGAAGCGTAATGCCGATTGGCACCGGCCAGTTACCAACATCATAGCCGACCACGCCAACCGGAGATGCCTGCACCTGCCCGACCAGGATCATGGCGCAGAACAGGGCAAAGGCGGTCGCGAATATACTGATCAGCCAGGACAGCCGCCCGCTTGGCAGGATGGCCAGCAGCGGCGCCAGGAACAGCGGCACCATGATGAGCAACGCAGGCGCGTGCAGAAGCGCCCAGCGCGGCGCCATATCCAGGATCGCTTCGATCATGCCAGCGCCTCTTTCTCAGCTTTTGCCTGTTCGGCTTCCTGCGCGATCGCTGTTTCCATGTCGATTTCGCGTACTTCGTCGGCTTCGATCGTGCCATAGGCCTCGCGGATGCGAACGATCAGCGCCAGTCCGACTGACAGCGTCGCCACGCCCACCACGATTGCCGTCAGCATCAGAACGTGCGGCAGCGGGTTGGAATAGGCATTCGCCAGGTCCGCCACCCGGTCACCGCTGGCTGCAGCCGTCAGCGTCGCATCCAGCGCGGCATGCGCCTCGCCGGCATGCTCTTCGCCGTGTCCGCCACCATGACCGCCGGGCTTGTCAGGATCCATCAGGATCGGTGCCGTGCCCCCGGCAACAATGCCGAGCGTGACATAGAACAGACAGATCGACGTCTGGAACAAGGACAGGCCAACCAGCCGCTTGATCAGGTTTCCGGAAGCAAACGTGATGTACAGGCCGATCATCATCAGGCCGATGATCGCCCAGTAGTTTGCGCGCTCAAGAATGAATAGAAGCATGGCCTACCAGTCCTCGTCGCGGATTTCGGCCACGCGGCCGGCAAAGGCATAGAAGATCGTCAGCATGGCGCCCGAAACGCCGAACAAAACGCCCAGTTCGATCAGGATAATGCCGACATGCTGGCCGTGATGGCCGCCGGGCTCTTCCTGGAACAGAGCTTGATATTCAAGGTACTGACCACCCTGAAGCAACGCCCAGAAACCAACGCCCGCATAAAGCAGAACGCCAACGGCAGCCACCGAACGGGTAAAGGCTGGTGGGACGGCGCGCATGGCGGACGGAACCCCGAAAACCAGCGCGTAAAGAATGACGCCAACAGCCAGGATCACACCGGCCTGGAAGCCGCCGCCTGGGCCGAAATCGCCGTGGAACTGAACGTACAGACCGTACAGGACAATGACCGGGATCAGCGTCTTGGTGATGACGCGCAGGATGACGTGATGGTCGCTCTTCATGAGTCGCTCTCCTCGTCTTCGGCATCGGTTTTGGGAGCAGTTTTCGACAGGTTCTTGTCTTCATTGCGGATCGTCTCGGCCAGCGATCGTTCGCCAAAGCCGAGCAACAACGCAACGGCAATACCGGCCACGAACACAACGGTCGTTTCGCCCAACGTATCAAAGCCGCGATAGCTACCGAGAACCGGCGTAACCACGTTCTCGATGCCGGTGTCGTACCAGGCCACACGCAGATATGTCAGGCCAACGCCTGTGTTCGCCGGTGAATTCGGATCGCCAACGGCCGGCAGATCGACGGTCGCATAGATCAGCATGATGCCGGTCGCGATGCAGACGAGCAGCGGCCCGAGCTGGCGCAGAGACTTCTCCGGCTTGGCCGTGCGTGACGTCAGCAGCATGGCGCCGAGCAGCACAGCGGTAGACATGCCCGCACCAACGGCCGCTTCCGTGAAGCCGACATCCACCGCGTCCACAGCAACATACCAGACAGCAGAGACTAGCGAATAAATGCCGGACAGCATCACGATGGCAAACAGGCTGCGAAGGCGCGCAATCGCAATGGCCACCACGAAGAGAAGGCCCAGCAAGACAATATTGACCAATGCGAGGCCGATATCTGGTTCACTCATGGTCATCAGGAATCCTGCCCTTCCTTGTCATGTGTGTCGACCGGCCCGATCAGCGGCTGAAGGCCTGCCGTGTGCGCCGCATTGGCCGCCGCATGCGACGAGGCCGGGCTGGTCAGGTAGATGAACACAAAGATGGCGACCAGCTTGCTGACGACCATCCAGTCCGGCGCCATCAGCGCCATGCCGAGCAACAGCAATGTTGCGCCCGACGTATCGGTGACACTGGCCGCGTGAAGACGGGTGTAGAAATCCGGAAAGCGCAGGACACCCACTGTGCCCACGACACAAAGCAGCGCACCAGCCAGACAGAGCGCCGCGCCGAGCGGGAACCGCACGACCTGCCACCATTCAGCGATCGATACGACGAAATCAGCCATTGCCACCTCCCTGTCCGCGGCGCACCAGCGGAACCTGGAAGGACCGGTAGCGGAAGAATTTCAGGATCGCGATCGTCGAAACGAAGTTGATGAGCGCGTAGAGAATGGCGATGTCCAGGAATTGCGGACGCCCCATCACGAACCCGAGCAGGCCAAGCGCCAGCACGGTCTTCGTGCCGAACGAGTTCACGGCAAGCACACGGTCATACAGGGTGGGCCCTGCAATCGCGCGGATCAGCAGGAGCAGCATCCCGAACAGGACGGCAATCAGGGCGGCGGCGGTCATGCAGGTCTCCTCTTGCCATCAGCGGCCTCGCGGGAGCGGCGGTCCATTTCGGCAAAGGCTTCAGGCTGGGCCGACTGTTCGTACAGCGCATGGACCAGCATCTTGTCGCCTTCGATCTCGACCGTCACCGTGCCAGGCGTCAGCGTGATGGAATTCGCGAAGGTCACCTTGGCGAGGTCGGATTCGCAGGCGGTCTTAACCTTGACCAAAGCTGGCGCGATATCGAGATCGGCTTTCAGGCAGGCTTTGACCACGGCCCAGTTGGACTTCGCAATCTCTGCCATCAGCCACGGGAAATACAGGGCGAAGCCCACAATGCGCACATAAGGCGCACCTTCGCGGTCAATAATATCAAGCCGATAGGCCAGGATCATACAGACGGCGACAGAAACAGCGCCAAGCGACAACAAGAGAGGAGAGTAATGGCCGGACATGCCCAGCCAGAAGCCAACCAGTGCAACCAGCAACCCCAGAAAGTACGCCACGCGTGCCCCTTTCGCAGATGACCCAATAGGATGAACGCCCTGACCTAAAGGTCTGCGGTCGACTTGGAAAGTGCTTTTCGGACGGTTTTCTGCCGTTACCTGCCAAAAACGAGGCGGACAGTGCGTTGCGGCGAGGAGAAGCTGGCTTCTTCATTCGCAGGGACATCATCAATGGCCGAGGCCAGCGCATTCGGCGAGAAGGCCGAGGAAAGCGACCAGTTCCAGTAGCGCAGCGTCGTCTGCGCTTTCGCCACGGTCATGATTTCGAAGATTTCCGATACTTTGGCGAATTGCGGGTCAATCTCGCCCTCTTCTGTCTGCAATGGCCGCTTCAGCCCTGCCCACAGGACCGGCAGGAAATCCCGGTTCACGCCGGTGCCCTTGCACAGCACCGCGATCCCCTCTCCGCCCTTGTCGGTCAGGATCTTTGCGGCCGTCACAGGTTTCAGTCCGGCAAGGTATCCGATCTCCTGCGCCAGTTCGGAATCCATCCCGTTCAGCGCCGACGCATTGATGGCGTCTTCCAGACTGTCATACGGGCTCTTGTCGATCGCCGCCCGATTGCGCTGGCGGCGCTCGATCAGCTGCAGCGCCTTGCGGGTGACGGGATCGGACCAGTTTTCTTCTGCAGCCAGCTCGAAGACATCACGGCAGGTATCGATCACTTCCAGCCGGTCCGCAGCGTGGCGCTGCAGGATCTTGCGGCGGGTTGCGCTGTCGCTCCACCAGAACATGGCCATGGCCTGGGATGGCTTGGTCTCCAGCCGCTCGACCAGCAGGTCACAGAGGCTCTCTTCACCGCGTGACCGTACCACAAGCTTGTCAATGGCCTGTTCCGGCAGGATCGCGCCATTATTGGTCAGCATGTCCCGGACAGCCGGAATTTCAGCAAATTCGGCAAGGTACTCACACACCGATTCGGGCACCTGCTTGCGCTGCGCAATGATCTGGCGGTGCTCTGCCGTGCCGGACATGCAGATTTCCCGCAGGTCGCATGCATCAAAGCCTTCATTCGCCTCCAGAACATGGCGGGCGACCGCGAAGGAACATTGTCCGAGATATCTCAGAACCCGCTTTGGCGCTTCACGATGGGTGGCGAGGCGACGCGCGCACATTTCCCGATCTGCCTCTTCAGCATGGAACAGGACTTCCAGCAGGATGTCGCCAACCATGTGGCGATCCTGATGCGCCAGCCGTGATGCCGGCATCGAAACCAGGTCCAATAAACGCCGGAACAGGGCGTTGCGCGCACGCCCGGTCTGTTGCGTCTGCTCGGGGGCCAATTGATCTTCCATCTGTGCGACCGTCTTCTTTGTGGAGAAAACTGTTGCAGCAAACGGTTAACGGTCTGTGGAAATACCTGCGCCGTCTCAGCCGCGCTCTTTTGAGCTTGGATGCACCACCATGACCAGCAGGCTGCACACCAGCATCAGGATCGCCAGCATGAACAGCATGCCGCCATCAGTGGCCGTGTTCTGTGGATCCAGCGACACCGGAACCTCGCGACCCAGCCAGGGCGACAGATGCATCGCCACGGCGCCGCCCAGAATGCCGGCAGACAGGAACGCCCCAAATCGCCGTGTCATCGGCAGGATCAGGAAAAGCGCCGCGATCAGCTCTATGATGCCGACCACCACACGCCCGGTCGGCTCATACAGGCTGATACCGGAATTTGTCGCGATGGTCTGGAACACGATGTTCTCACCCGGCGGATCAAAGAATTTGACCATGCCTTCCGGCGGGTTCGGCAAGGGGTGAAGCGTCGCCTGAACGAACATGGCGACCAAAAACAGGGCCAGTGCCCAACTTACGAGATGCCGGAACAAACGCATTCTACATTCCTTTCGCCGGACGGCCGTTAGGCGAAAGCTAACCATAGCCTTCGGCCGTGGCAACTCAGGCATGCGCGAAGTTAACGTGACAGGGGCGCAGCCCGGCTTTTGCCTGTTTCGTGCCGTCTCAGCAGATTTCCCTATAGGCAGCCGATCGTTTCTTGCGCATCGGTCATGGACATTGGTCGTCAGGTGTCGCAATCCCGGGGGCTTTCCATGTCGGGACCGTGTCCATACAGTCCTGCCAATCGTTCCGGAGTGGGCATGTCAGACAAGATGGATGACCTGATAGACGAGATGGCCGAGGACGCGGCCGAAGACATCTCGTCTCCTGTCAGTGGCGTCAGCGGTGCAATCGGCGCCGGGGCATCCCTGCTGGCCACGGCCAATCACTGGCGTGCCCGTCGCCTACGCCGCGGCGTGAAGATCGAACTGCCCGCCTATCTGATGGTGCAGCTCAGCTGGTTCATGGCATTTGGCCTCCAAATGGTGCTGTTCCCTTACCTGATCACCGGTCAGGAACATTTGCACATGGACGGGCTGGCGCTCGGCCTTGCCAATATGGCCCTGTCGGCGCCGTCGGTGATCTTCCTGCTGATCGGCGGCGTCGTAGCCGAACGCGCAGACGGCAAACGCCTGCTGATCATCCTGCACCTGCTGGCCGCCACCCCTGCCCTGTTGCTGGCCTTCGCAGTTTCTCGCGGCGAGCTCTCCTATCCAGCGATGATCGTCTATGGCCTGACCATCGGAACGGTCGGCGCCTTCATGATGCCGGCGCGCGATTCCATTGTGAACGAAGTCGTCGAACGTCGCATGCGTGTCGGCTCCGGCGTGACACTGCAACTGGGCGTGACGCTCGCCACGATGGCGCAGTTCCTGGCGCAGATCGGCGGTCTGATCGTCGGTGGTTACGCCGACAAGCGCACGCTGATGCCAGACTGGCTCGGCGGCTTCGGCATCGGGCCGATACCGGCTGAGCACCTTCTCGCCATACAGGGCATGATCCTGGCGCTCGGCGCGGGCTTTGCGCTCTGGCTGGGCCGGGGGCGCCAGATCGTGACTGGCGGTAAGGGCATCAAATCCGCGCTGGCCGACATCGCAGACGGCTTCCACGCTGTGCGCTCTGACGGGAAACTCTGGGCCATGACGGCGCTGATGTTCGGCGTCGGCATCTTCGTGATCGGCGCGTTCCTCGTCGTGTTGCCGATCGTAAACCGGGATGTCTACGGTTTCGGCTCGGATGGCATCAGGGACATGTTCGTCACCTTCTGGATGGGCGCGTTCGTATCCTCGGTCGTCCTTTCCGTGTTCAAGCGCATCAAGCGTCAGGGCCGCCTGTTGCTGATCGCGCAATTCCTCGCCTCCCTCAGCATTCTCGCCATGATGTGGCGCGTGCCGCATTTCGCGTTCCTCGGCATCGTCTTTGTCTGGGGCCTTGCCGCGGGCATCTCCATCGCCATGAGCCGTTCCATCGTTCAGGACGCCGCCCCGAAGGAAAAGCTGGCCCGTGTCCTGTCGATCTACCAGTTGGGCTTCATGGCTGGCGCGCCGTTTGGCGCGGCCATCATGGGCGCACTGGTCGATTTCTTCGGCCCGCAGCGCATCGCCATCGTGCCGGCTGGCGGCATGATTGCACTGATCCTCTGGATGGTGTTCTTCACCCCCGTCTGGAACATGAAGGGCTCTGCCTGGCTGGAGCATCAGGAGCGGTGCTGACGGCTTTGTGTAGATGACACGCCGGTCAAACGCTTTTATCGGAGTGTTGCATGAGCTTCCGTCCCCGCGCCACGGTCCACCTGCCCCACATTGTTGCCAATTGGCAGGCGATTGACCAGCTGCACCCCGGCGCCACAACGGCGGCCGTGGTGAAGGCCAACGGATATGGTCTCGGCGCGCTGAGAGTGTCCTCGGCTCTCTCGAAAGCCGGCTGCAACACGTTCTTTGTCGCTCATGTCGAAGAAGGCGTCATGGTCCGCCGGACCCTGGGCCAGGGGCCGCGCATCTTTGTGCTGAACGGCCCCACCGAGACCGACATGCGATCCTATCGTGAAGCTGCGCTGACACCGGCCCTGTCCAGCCCGGAGCAAGTCGACCTGTGGACCCGCGATGGCCGCGGCCCGTGCGCGCTGCACTTTGACACCGGCATAAATCGTCTGGGCCTGCCCCCGGCCATGATCGAAACCCATCTTGATGCGTTGAAAAAGCTGCAACCGGTTCTGGTGATGAGCCATCTGGCCTGCGCGGACGAGCCGGACCATCCCTTCAATCAGATCCAGCTTGAACGCTTCATCCGGATCGCCGACGCCTTTCCGGATACACCAGCCAGCCTCGCCAATTCCGCAGGCTGCTATCTCGGGCCGGACTATGCGTTCGACCTGCTCCGCCCCGGTATTGCGCTTTATGGCGGGTCGGACGCGCCTGGCCATGTTCCCCTGCAGCCGGGTGTCACGCTTGAAGCTCGCATCGTCAGCGTATTTAAAGCCCGCGCCGGAGAAACGGTCGGCTATGGCGCAACGCATACGCTCAAAAGGGATTCCTTGCTCGCCACGGTTGCGCTCGGCTATGCGGATGGCATACCGCGCGCGGGCAGCAACACGCTGATCGGGTACCTCGACGACGTGCCTTGCCCCGTGCTTGGCAGGGTGTCGATGGATCTCATCACGATTGATGTTTCAAAAGCACACGAAGCGGCAAAAACAGGCGGGCGCGTTGAATTCCTCGGCGCGCATGCCAAACTCGAAGATCAAGCGGCGCGCGCTGGCACGCTAGGGTATGAATTGCTTACAGGACTCAGCAACCGTGTCGAACGTTTCTACGCCTAAGCGTGGGGTGCCAAATCCCCTGCAATGGATCGGTGCAGCGGTCCTCGGCTTCTTCGCCGAGATCGGCCGACTGACCGTGTTCGCCAGCCGCGTGAAATTCGCGGCCTTCACCCCGCGCTGGTACCCCGGCCAGGTCTGGCGGCAGATCGTCAATATCGGCTTCTATTCCCTGCCCGTGGTCGGCCTGTCAGCGGTCTTCATTGGCGCAGCGCTGGCCCTGAACATCTATGAAGGCGGCAGCCGCTATGGCGCAGAGCAATTCGTGCCCAGCATCGTCGTGCTCGGCATCACGCGCGAGCTTGGCGCCACGATCACCGGCCTGATGCTGGCCGGGCGCGTTTCGGCAGGCATCTCGGCAGAGATCGGGGCCATGCGCGTCACCGAACAGATCGACGCGCTGGAGACACTTTCTGCCTCGCCCTATCGCTATCTCTATGCCCCGCGCTTCCTCGCGGCGATCATTGCCCTGCCCCTGCTCGTGCTGGTGGCAGACATTATCGGCATCATGGGCGGATGGCTGGTCAGCGTTTACGGGCTGGGCTTCGACTCCACCACTTATCTGCGCAACACGCTCGACTTCCTCACCAATGAAGATGTGCTGGTCGGCCTGATCAAGGCAGTCGTCTTCGGCGCGGTGATCGCCATCATGGGCTGCTATCAGGGCGACCGGTCAGAAGCAGGCGCAACCGGCGTGGGCCGCGCGGCGACGCTCTCCATGGTTGGCGCCGCCGTGCTCGTGCTGGCCGCCAACTATCTCATGTCCACCCTGTTTGTGGAGATCGGCCTGTGAGCACGCCCATACTGAGACTCGAGAATGTCCAGAAATCCTTCGGTTCGAAACAGGTTCTGAAGGGCGTCGACATCGAAGTGCAGAAAGGCGAGAGCCTCGTCATTCTCGGCGGCTCCGGCTCCGGCAAGTCGGTGATGCTGAAGAATGCGCTCGGCCTGATGACACCGACCGCTGGCAAGATCTTCTTCGACGGGCAGGACGTGACCAAGGCCACCGGCCGCACACGTGAGAAGATGCGCGCCCGCATCGGCATGCTGTTCCAGTCCGGCGCGCTGTTCGACTCCCTCACCGTCTGGGAGAATGTCGGCTTCCGCCTGCTGCAGGTCGACAAGATGCGGCGCAAGGATGCCAAGGAACAGGCCATCGAGACGTTGAAGAAAGTACGTCTTGGCCCGGACGTGGCCGATCTCTATCCGGCGGAAATCTCCGGCGGCATGCAAAAGCGTGTCTCGCTCGCCCGGTCCATCATTTCAAAGCCGGACCTGATCTTCTTTGATGAGCCGACCACCGGGCTTGATCCGATCACGGCAGATGCCATCAACGACCTGATCCTCGAACAGGTGCGCGGCCTCGGCGCTGCGGCGGTCTCAATCACGCATGACATGGCCTCAGCCCGCAAGATTGCCGACAACATCGCCATGCTGTTCGAAGGCAAGATCATCTGGCACGGCCCGGCGAACATTATCGACAATAGTGGCAATGACCATGTCGACCAATTCGTACACGGACGCGCAGACGGACCGATCCAGCCCGCGATCTAGGGCGCCCGCCACTGTCCGGCACGTTTGCCGAACAGACCTTCCTGTTAAAGTCGGCCCGACTCTCTGAGTATTTCGAGCGCTGGTTCCAATTGGGCCTGAAAACGCTTCCAACGGCCGACCGCGAACCGATACATCGGCTGTCGGACTTGTGCGACACTGGCAGTCGCCACGGGTGCGGAGTTGTCCTGAAATTCCAGACACGCCTGCTCGAAGTCGAGACCACTGAACTCCAGCAGCCTCCGCGTTTCAGCTTCCGGAGCCTCCACAAGGCTTTCATAGTCCACGATCGTAAACCGACTGGATGGCAGTGTGCGCGCATAGGCATCAACCAGGCTATGAAAGCGCACAACATAATGCGCCAGGTCTTCCAGGCTGTGGGAGCAGCGATAGTGAAGTGCAGACAATGCAAATAGCTGCCGATACATGCTCAGCACACTGTCGGCTGGATGGCGCCGCAGGCAAATCACACGCGCATCGGGCAAGGCGGACAGTATCGCCGGCACATAGAAGGCATTGATCGGCATTTTATCTGTGAAGCGCTGTGCCCCCCCCAATATGCCCTCCACACTTTTCAAGTAGGCCTGCCCGACCGTAGCCAGATCGACCTCGCCAGCCATGCGGATCGTGTCGGCTTCCAACATATCGCGCCCGGTGTTTCCGGCTGCACGGTTCAGAGCCGCTCCAAACTCAGGACGCTCCCCTGCGGACACGACTCCCGAATGGCTTGAGATTATGCGGTCGACAAGCGTAGTCCCGGTACGCGGCAATCCCGCAATGAAGATCGGGCCACCTGCCTGCGCCTCACTGCCCACGTTCAGCCTGCCGCAGAGTTGCTCCGCCGCATCGTAGCTCGCCGTATCCACCGCTCGACGAGACGGAACGGACTGGCGCACCAGGGCCTTCCCCCGGTCAAGCCAGCCCATCGCAGCCTCCGGGCTGTCCAGGTCTTCATGCGCTTTTGCGATCGCATGGGCGAGTTGCAGCCCGCCTTCAACGTCGCGCGGGTGGCGCTGTTGCCACGCCGTTTCCAGGCCCTGAAGATCATTCTGGTCGGAGGTATGCTTGGTAATCATCGCGAGATAGACGCGCGCCGGAATATGTTGCGGAGCAGCTTTGAGACAATCGCGGTACGCGTGTTTCGCTCCTTCAAAGTCACCGATGAATTGAAGAGACGAACCAAGATTGAAAAGAATGGTCGGGTCATGCGGAGAGGCGGCTGCGGCTTTTCGGTGGAAGACAATCGCCTCTTCGTGCCTGTCCAGTGTGCTTAATGTTGCGCCAATGGAGGCAAGTGTAAAACTGTCCGATGGCTGTTGTTTTTTTGCTGCTTCGATATGCTCGAGCGCCTGCACCGGCAGCGTGAGCCGGGCATAGCATCGCGCCGCCTGAACATGAGCCCCCGGTTCCGGGTGCCCTTTCTCCAAAGCGCGCTCGAAAAGCTTGAGGGCGCGCTCAAACTCATTGTGCTCATAATTGAGAATACCAAGCAGGAAAAAGGCGTCCGCGCAGTCAGGGTCCTGGTTCAACGCGTTTCGGCAATATGCATACGCCTCGCGATATTGCTTCTGAGCCAGCAACTGCCTCGCAGGCTGTAGCGGGCGAAACGGCGCAGCGGACCTCCCCGAGCTGGTTTCAGGATTGGAACTATCAATCGACATGCGGGTGATGTTTGGCGTGTCGGAAGATCGAACACAAGGGCGTTCGATCTGAGCCCCATGTAAATGCACTGATCCGGCGCACAGCTCATCTTGCACATCCCCACTTTTACAGCCTGCAGCGAAGGCAGCCCCTTCCCCCTGCCCGCAAACCCTCATATCTCATTTGCCATGGCCAAGACCGCGACGACTGCCTTTGTGTGCCAATCCTGTGGCGAGGTTCACTCCAAATGGAGTGGCAAGTGCAATGGGTGCGGAGAATGGAATACGCTGGTGGAGGAAACCGTCGGCGGCACGCCGGGCGGGCTCGCTGCTCCGAAGGCCGGCACAAAGCGCTCGTCCAAGGCGGAGTTCGTCGCCCTGAATGCCGAGACCGAGACGCCCGCGCGCATCGTGATGGGCGTCGAGGAACTCGACCGCGTCTTCGGTGGGGGCATCGTGCCCAGCTCTGCCACGCTGATCGGCGGCGATCCCGGCATCGGCAAATCGACCCTGTTGCTGCAGGTCGCCGCGCGCCTCGCCCGCAATGGCGTGAAGACGGTCTATGTGTCAGGCGAAGAAGCCGCCGCCCAGATTCAGGAGCGCGCCAAGCGCCTGAAAGTGGCCGAAAGCCCGGTGGACCTCGCAACCGAAACTGACTTGCGCAAGATCCTGTCTGCGCTGAAAGCCGCCAATCCGGACTTCGTTGTGATCGATTCCATCCAGACCATGTGGTCCGACAGTCTGGAAGCCGCGCCCGGCTCAGTCAGCCAGGTTCGCGCCTGCGCGCAGGAACTGACCCGCTGGGCCAAGAAATCCGGCGCTGCTTTGGTGCTGGTGGGTCACGTCACCAAGGAAGGCAATATTGCCGGCCCGCGCGTGGTTGAGCACATGGTCGACGCGGTCTTCTATTTCGAGGGCGAACGCGGCCACCAGTTCCGCATCCTGCGCGCGGTGAAAAACCGGTTCGGCCCGACAGACGAGATCGGCATCTTCGAGATGCACCAATATGGCCTCGCCCCGGCAAAGGAGCCGTCTGCGCTGTTCCTGTCCACTGATGGTGATGCAGAGGGCGGCGCCGCTGTCTTCGCAGCGATGGAAGGCTCTCGGCCCGTGCTGGCTGAAGTGCAGGCCCTTGTGGCCAAATCCGCCTATGGCACGCCCCGGCGAAGCGTTGTCGGCTGGGATGGCGGGCGCCTTGCCATGCTGCTGGCCGTGCTGGAGGCGCGCTGCGGCATCAGCCTCGCAGGAATGGATGTCTATCTCTCCGTCGCGGGCGGCTATCGCATCGGCGAACCCGCGGGCGATCTCGGCGCGGCTGCGGCCCTGCTCACCTCGCTGGCCGACAGGCCCGTGCCGGAGCGCAGCGTCTTTTTCGGGGAAGTCGCCCTGTCCGGTGCGGTTCGCCCGGTGGCCCGGATGGAACAGCGCCTGAAGGAAGCTGCACGCCTCGGCTTCACCCATGCCTATGTGCCGGAAGGCAGCCCGACTTCAGTCGATGGCTTGACGATCACCCCGATTAAACGGCTTATCGATCTTGCCCAACTTCTCGCCCCGGACGCCCAGAATGCTTGAGTCCATTACAGCTTTTGACGCCATCGCGGTCGCGGTCATCGTGATCTCCGCCATCATGGCGTTTGCACGGGGCTTTTTGCGCGAAGTCGCCACGCTTGGTTCGTTCATCGCCGCGCTCGCCGCAGCCTACTACGCCCGACGCTTCTTTGCTGAACCGGTGCGGACTCTGGTGCCGGAAGGGGCAGACCCTGTGCTGGGCGATCTCGCCTTGGTCGTGTTCGCTTTCATCATCGTGTATGTCCTGGTCGCATGGTTCGGCCAGCGCCTGTCGAAAAACATCCAGGGCGCAGAAGGCATCGGCATGTTCGACCATGTGGCCGGCCTGTTCTTCGGCATCGCGCGCGGCGCAATTGCGCTGGTCTTCTTTGCGGTCCTGCTGAATCTTGCACTGGATGAAAGCCGCATTCCGGACTTCATTCTCAATTCCCTGACCTATCCACCGCTCGCCGAAATGGCCGACTATGTGAACGACAATGCGTCAAAAGTCGGAAAAGATGTGCAAGCTGCCCTTCCCTCGGCGGGCAAAACAGGGCAATAGGCCCTCGTCGCAGAACTGTCACTCAGGAGGTGCGTCTCAAATGGTCCTTTTCGATCATGATGACGACAAGCCCCGCGAGGAATGCGGCGTCTTCGGTATCTATGGAAATCATGAGGCCAGCTTGCTGACAGCGCTTGGTCTGCATGCCCTCCAGCATCGCGGGCAGGAAGCCTGCGGTATGATCACCTTTGACGGCAAGCGATTCCCCTCGGAACGTCATTTGGGCATGGTAGGTGAGCATTTCGGGGGTGATCTTCGAACGCGCCTTCCCGGCCACGCCGCCATCGGTCACAACCGTTATTCCACGCAAGGCCGCACCATGTTGCGGAACGTGCAGCCGATCTTCGCAGATCTCGCCGGCGGCGGGTTCGCAGTGGCGCACAATGGCAACCTGACCAATTCCCGCAAGCTGCGCCATGACCTCGTCAAGGATGGTGCGATTTTCCAGTCCACGATGGACACCGAAGTCATCCTGCATCTTGTGGCTCGCAGCACCGGCAAGAACTTCCTCGACCGCCTTGTGGACGCGCTGCAGAAAATCGAAGGCGGCTATGCGCTTGTCGGCCTGACCGGCAAGAAGCTGATCGGCGCCCGTGACCCCGTGGGCCTGCGCCCGCTGATCCTCGGCAAGCTGGGCGACGCCTACGTGCTGGCGTCCGAGACCTGCGCGCTGGACATTATTGGCGCGGAATTTGTGCGCGAAATCGACAATGGCGAAATCGTCGTCATCAGCGACAAGGGCGTCGAATCCTATCGGTTCGCTCCGAAGCGCGCGACCAGCCCCTGTGTCTTCGAATATGTCTACTTCGCCCGTCCGGATTCCATCGTCCAGGGCCGCTCCATCTATGAGGTGCGCCGTCGCATGGGCCACCAGCTGGCAGCAGAGACGCCTGCTGATGCGGATGTGATCGTGCCCGTACCGGATTCCGGCGTCCCGGCCGCGCTCGGATTTTCCGAAGCGTCCGGTATCCCTTTCCAGATGGGCATCATCCGGAACCATTATGTTGGGCGGACCTTCATCCAGCCGACCCAGACCGGTCGCCAGAGCGCCGTATCCAAGAAGCACAGCCCGAACCGCGCCGTGCTGGAAGGCAAGCGCGTCATCCTGGTCGACGACTCCATCGTGCGTGGCAACACCTCGAAGAAGATCGTCCAGATGGTGCGCGATGCGGGCGCGAAGGAAATCCACTTCCGCTCGGCCAGCCCGCCCATCGTGAATCCGGATTTCTACGGAATCGACATGGCGGCCAAATCGGAACTCTTCGCGGCGATCCATACGCATGAGGAAATGACAAAAGAGCTGAAAGTCGACTCGCTCGGCTTCCTCTCCGTGCCCGGTCTCTACAAGGCGATCGGCGAGCCTGAACGCAATCCGATGCAGCCGCAATTCTCAGACCATTGCTTCACCGGCGACTATCCGACACCGCTGGTCGACAATGAACACGCCGAGTCCGACAAGGAACGCCAGCTGTCGCTGCTGGACGATGCCTGAGGACCTGCAAGGGCTCCGCCATGACTGACACACCTCGCCTCATCCTCGTCACCGGCGCATCCCGTGGCATTGGCCGCGCCGCAGCGCTGGACCTGGCCCGTCAGGGCAATGTCGTCATCGCCGTGGCGCGCTCCAAGGCCGCGCTGGAAAAGCTGGACGATGAAATCCGCGCGCTCGGCAGCGAAGCCGTCCTTGTGCCGATGGATCTGAAAGACACCAAGGGCATCGAGACGCTCGGCAAGGTGATCGGCGAACGCTTCGGTCGCCTTGACGGGCTGGTGGCAAATGCCGGCATTCTCGGCACGCTCGGCCCGCTGGAAACGTGTGGCCCGCGCAGCTTCGAGGAAACGATTGCGACGAACCTTAATGCGAATTTCCACCTGATCCGCGCCCTGTCGCCCTGGCTGCACCAGTCAGATGCGCCGCGCGCCGTCTTCGTCACGTCCAGCGTCGCCCGCCACCCGCGCGCCTTCTGGGGTCCGTATCAGGCCGCCAAGGCCGGGTTGGAAGCGCTCGTGATCGGCTGGGCAGACGAAAATGAAAACATGAAGCTGCGCGCAAATATCTTCGATCCGGGCGGCACCCGCACCGGGATGCGCGCCGAGGCGATGCCGGGCGAAGACCCGATGACCCTTCCGACCCCGGAAGAGGTTGCGGCTGAAATGGTCAAGCTGGTTTCCCCGGACGAAACCCGCACCGGCGCCTGTGTGGTGTATCGCGAGCTGGCCGCGGCGAAAGGCTGATCGCGTGAGCGATCCGACCTATCCTGTCCGCTCTGCCACGCTGGAAGACCTACCCGCGTTGAAGGCCTGCGAGCAGGGCATCATTGCGGCCGAACGCCCCTATGATCACACGCTGAAGCCCGACCCGATCAGCTATTATGATCTCGGCGACCTGGTCCGGTCAGACGATGCCAAAGTTGCAGTGATCGAACTGGACGGCGACATCATCGCAACTGGCTACGCCCACAAGCGTCCGTCCAAACCATATGTCGCGTCAGACCATCACGCCTATCTGGGCTTCATGTTCGTGCACCCGGACCATCGTGGCAAAGGATTGAACCGTGCTCTGATTGATCATTTGAGCAATTGGGCTCGAGCGTGCGGACTGCCTGAATTACGCCTGGAAGTATACAGCAAGAACGCCCCTGCCATCCGCGCTTATGAGAAAACCGGCTTCAAACCGTACATTACTCAAATGCGCCTGAATCTGGACGAGCCGTCCTAGGTTGGTGGCACGGTCAGGACGAAACTCTCACGTCGGGAGATTTCGGTAAACCATTCCGCCAGCCCCGGGTGCGGCGCGCGCCAATCGAGGTCTGGCAGTCGGAAATCGAGATATCCAAGCGTGCAGGCATAGGTGATCCGGCCAAGGTCGAAACTGTCTCCATTCGCCCGAATGTCTTCGGCGATGTCGTCCACGCCGCGATGTATGGCGGATGTCCAGCGGGCCTGCCAGAAGTCGGATTGCTGTTCCTCCGGCCTGCGGGATTCCATGACGAGGCTGAGCGCCGCATCCAGGATGCCATCGCCCAGCGCCTGCGCCTTCAGCACGCTCCAGCGTCGCGCGCCGTCCACCGGCAATAATGGCTCGCCGCCCGCCTGATGGTCGAGGTATTCACAGATCACGGGACTATCAAACAGATGAGTGCCGTCATCCAGTTCCAGCGCCGGAATCTTGCTAAGTGGGTTCCCGATCCGCGTCGCCGCATTTTCCGCCATCGGATCCGCGCGCACCAGCTCCACCGCCTCCTTCAGCCACTGCTCCATGATCAGCACCCGAACCTTTCGGGCATAGGGCGACGTGGCGGAGTAATAGAGCTTCATGACGTGCGCCTTCAGATACGGAAATGCTTGGAGAGCCTGAGGCCCTGCCCCTGATAATTGGAGCCCTTGCCACCATAAAGCCCCGTGGGCTTTGAGGCCATGCTTTCATAGATCAGCTTGGCGACCGGCTGGCCATGCTCCAGAATGAAGGGCACATCGCGCGAGCGCACTTCCAGCACGGCGCGGCTGCCGCCATCATTCATGCCAAAGCCCGGATCGAAGAAGCCGGCATAATGCGCGCGGAACTCGCCCAGCTCCGGCGCGATCGGCGCCATCTCGGCCGCTTCCATCGCGCCAACCTTCACGGTCTCGCGGCTGACGAGGATGTAGAATTCCTCCGGGTTCAGAACAATGCGACCATCGCGGGGCCAGACGGGCTCCCAGAACTGGCTCGCCTCATGCGCGGCAAGGCCCCGCAGGTCCACAATCCCGGAATGATGCTTGGCGCGCCAGCCCACAGGCTGGTCACCCTTCACCTCCAGGTCAATGGAAACGATTTTCTCTTTCAGCGTCTCCGGCTTCTTCCGCTTGAACCGGATCTGCGCCAGCCGGTCGCCCGGCCGCACCATGATCGGGAAGGTGCGCGGGCTGACCTCCAGATAGAGCGGCCCGGAATAGCCGGTCGGCACTTCATCGAATGCGCGGGACCGATTGGTGACAAGGCGCGTGAACACGTCGATCCGCCCGGTCGAGCTTTTTGGATTGGCCCGGGCCGCGATGCCGGCCGGCAGGCGCAGCGATTCCATCAGCGGCACAAGGTAGACGCACCCCGTCTCCAGAACCGCGCCCTCCTTGGTCAGGTCGATCCGGTGCATGTGAATGCCCGGCTCCTGAAGCATTTCAGCGACGGTGCGGTCCTTGCCCGGCAGGAAGCTGGCCCTCAGCCGATAGGCATCCTCGGCCAGGCGCAGATCGAGACTGGCAGGCTGGACCTGTCCCTCGGCCAGAGGCAGGTCAAACCGGATCGCCTCCGCCCGCACCAGCGCCTCGATTTCCTGATCAGACAATACACCCGAATCGTCGGCCATCACTTGCACCCCTTACCTTCTCAGGCATAAGACGCACTTCAGGAAACACAAGGGACCAACCTGACATGGCAGACGCACCGGGCGATAACGCAAAGAAGGGCTGGAAGCCCGCCACACAAGCTGTGCGCGGCGGCCTCATGCGGTCCGAGCATGGCGAGATTTCCGAAGCCATCTACCTGACCTCCGGCTTTTCCTATGAAAGCGCTGAACAGGCCATGCGCCGCATGGCTGGCGAAGAGGACGGCTTCGTCTATTCCCGCTATGGCAGCCCGACCTGCGAGATGCTGCAGCAACGTCTCGCCCTGATCGAAGGAGCCCAGACCTGCCGCGTCGCCGCCTCCGGCATGGGCGCGATTTCCACGGCCATCCTCGCGCCGCTGAAAGCCGGCGACCGTGTCGTGGCCGCCACCGCCCTGTTCGGCTCATGCCGCTGGATCATCGCCAACCAGATGCCGAAGTTTGGCGTCGAGACCGTCTTCGTCGACGGCGCAGACCTTGAGGCCTGGGAACGCGAGATCGCCAAGGGCTGCCAGCTCGTGCTGATTGAAAGCCCGGCCAATCCCCTGCTTGATGGCGTCGACATCGAAGCCGTTGCCAAACTCTGCAAAGCGGCGGGCGCGACACTGGTGGTCGACAATGTGTTCGCCACGCCGATCCTCCAGAAGCCGCTGGAGCTTGGCGCGGATGTCGTCGTTTACTCGACCACCAAGCACATGGACGGACAGGGCCGCGTCATGGGCGGCGCCATCCTGTGCGATTCTGCGCGGATGGAAGAAATCTACGATCCGTGGCTGCGTCACCTCGGCCCGGCGGCGTCACCCTTCAATGCCTGGGTGGTGCTGAAGGGGCTCGAAACGCTGAAGCTGCGCGTGGACCAGCAGACCCGCAATGCGGCGCGCGTGGCAGACGTGATCGCGGACCATCCGGCCATCGCCGCGGTGCGCTATCCGCATCGCCAGGATCATCCGCACTACGAAATCCACAAACGCCAGATGAGCGCGGGCGGCACAATGGTCGCCTTCTCGCTGAAGGGCGGTCAGGCCGAAGCGTTCAAATTCCTGAACGGGCTTGAGCTGGTTGATATCTGCAACAATCTCGGCGACACCAAGACGCTGGCCTGCCACCCCTCTTCCACCACGCACCGCGCGCTGAGCGATGAGGAGCAGGCATCTATGGGCCTGGACCGCAGCTGGATCCGGATGTCAGTCGGCCTTGAAGATTCTGACGATCTTGTAATGGATTTGACTCGCGCCCTTAACAGTGTGTGAACGAATTGGATTGAATTTTATCTAAATGGGAAGACGGGTTCCACCTCCACAGTATGAGCAAGTGACGGACGGCGTCCGCATTCGCGTGCGCCCGAAATTCATGCATGACGAGTCAGAGCCCGCCCGTGCCCGCTTCATGTGGTCTTACACGGTCGATGTGGAGAATGAGAGCGAACAGACCTGGACCATCGTTCGGCGCCACTGGCGCATCGTCGACGCAGCTGGCCGCCGCCAGGAAGTCGATGGCGATGGCGTGATCGGCCAGACGCCGACGCTCGGCCCCGGTGAGCGTTTCAGCTACACGTCCGGCGCGCCGCTGGCAGCTCCGTCCGGTGTGATGGGCGGCACATATGATTTGCAGGGCGAGGATGGCCGCGTCCTGATCGCCACCATCCCCTTGTTCTCGCTGGACAGCCCGTACGAAACCGCGCTGCCATCCTGATCCGTCCTAGCCTTTCAGGCCATCCTTGATCAGTTCGTTCACGCGGTCGCGATTGGCGCCTTCAATGAACTCGTTGCCGATGAAGAAGCTCGGTGTCGCTTCCACGCCCAGCGTACGGGCGAGCTGTTTGGAATCGGCCAGCTTGCGCTGAATATCCATCGACTTCATGTCTGCCCGCATCTTCTGGACATTCATGCCGACCTCTTCGGCAATCTCGTCCAGCTTGTCGTCGGTCAGGTCATTATTGTTCTTGATGTCCATCAGGGCGAGATGGAACTCGGTGTACTTGTCCTGCTTGCCTGCGGCCAGCGCAGCGAGCGAGGCCGTTTCGCTGATGCCACCAAAGATCGGCAATTCCTTGAACACGACGCGCACCTGGCCGTCATATTCTTCCGGCAGCTCCTGGATCCAGTCGACCGAGCGCTTACACCAGCCGCAGCGATAATCGAAGAACTCGACCACGGTGATCTCGGCGTCCGCCGGGCCGATCGAATAGTCGCCCGGATTGTTGTAGATCGCATCGAAATTGCTTGCGATGGCCGCCTGTGCCTCGGCCGAAGCCGCGGCCTTCTGTTTGGCGGCAAGCTTGATCAGCGCTTCCTCGATGATCTCGGGATTGTCCAGAATGTACTCGCGTACGACCTGTTCCATGGCTTCGCGGTCCGCCGTGGCAGGGGCGGAATTGTCGGCGCAGGCAGTCAACGCAATTGCGGAGCCGGCAGCCATCATCGAGGTCAGTTTGAAATTCATGCGAAGATGTTCCTGTTCACAGGTCAGAGGGATTTGCCGTCACATATACGGTGTAGACTCGCCGCGTCCATCCGGCCTGACACAAAGTTGATCGCTGCCTAGTGCGCCGTGAACGACAGACGCGGTGCCCGGCGATACATGTCGCGATTGTCCGGATTGTTGGCATCCGTCACCAGCAGGATGTCGTCCGCGCGGCGATAATCCGGCGTCCCTGGCTCCAGGCTCTGCACCGCGAAATGCGCAAAACGGTTGGCACGCACAATGTCTCCAACAGCGTAGGCTGACTCAGCCGTTGCCAGCTGTGCATCGGCCCGGCGTCCCTGCTTTTCATAGGTGATGGCCAATTGGGCCCAGGCGAACGCATTGTTTGGCTCAGCCAGCAAGGCATCCCGCAGCGCCTTCTCGGCGGCGTCCACATCGCCCGGCTCATCGCGGGCATTCAGCGAGCGCGCCAGGTTGATCAGCAGCAGGGGCTGGCCCGGCTTCAGTTCCAGCGAGCGGGCGTGCGGCGCGACGGATTCAGCGGCCCGGCCACTCTCGAACAGGATCTGGCCCTTCAATTCCCAGAAATACGGATTGTCCGGGTCGTCCTCGACCAGCGTCTCAACCAGCTCCAGTGCGCGATGGATATCCGATGCCTGCATCGCCGCAATTGCGCGGGCATATCGCGCCGGCTGGCTCTGGTCACTGGCAGGATACTCCCGCGCCACCTTGTTCGGCGTGTCCAGGAAGCCGATCAGCTTGGCGCGCATCATCTCATACTGGCGCTGCTCAACATCGGTTGGCGGCAGTTCCATCATGCCGGTTTCCTCGGCCAGCGTGCGCACATTGCGGATACGGTCAGAGGCCAGCGGGTGCGCCCGGAAATACGGGTAGCGACGCGCGCTGGACAGCACCTCCTGATAGCGGAAATTCTCGAAGAACTCGACGATACCGCGGGGCGACTGGCCCAGCTTGCTGAGATATTCGACAGCGGCAGCGTCTGCCATCGCCTCTTCAGAGCGCGTGTGCGTGAAGAAGTTCAGCGCCGCAAATTGCTGGGATGACCCGATCAGTGCAGCGCCTGCACCGCCCTCGCCTGCCGCCATGGCCAGAATGCCAAGGCCGATGGACAGAAGCGCCGGGCGCATCGCCACGCCAGCCGCGCGCGACCGGCTGACCGAGTGGCCACAGGCAATGTGACACGTCTCGTGGCCAATCACGCCCTTGATCTGCAGCGAGGAATCCGCCGCGATGATCAGACCGGTATGAAGGTGGATGTTCTGGCCATTCGCCACAAAGGCGTTCAGCGACGGATCATTGATCAGGTACAGGCCGACATCATTCGGCTGCAGGCCCGCAACCTCCAGGATGGGATCGGTCCAGTCCCGCAGGGTCTCTTCGATCTCCGCATCACGGATCAGGCTTTGCGCCGTGGCGCTGGCAGCCATCAGGGCGGCCAGGGCAGCCGTTGCGGCCAGTTTCAGGAAATTCCGCGCCATTCAGAGCGCCTCCTGTTGATTGCATCTACATCCCTGATTTTATGGGACGCATATCCGGATGGCGAGGGATTCCTCGCACTCTAACGGAAATGTCAGGAATCTGCTGACTGGAAGATGAATGTCAATGTGGGGTCCAGTCGGATTCCGATCTCTGCGCCGGCCTTCGGCGCGGTCATGCGCGGCACCAGAGCCACCAATTCCTGCCCGGCACACTCCAGCAGCAAGCGGCAGAGCGGCCCGGTCAACTGGCTGGTCATCACCTTCGCCCGCACAGATGACGTCTCGTCCTGCACCACGCCTTCGGGCCGTACGACCAGTTCAGATTCCGCCGGAACCGCCTGCCCGGCCAGGCCCGCCGGCAAATCCGCGCCCGAAATGCGGCTGACCGGCCCGAGGGCCGCGGCAATCGCGGCGCTGTCTGGTTTCAGGTACACATCCCGCGCCATGCCCTGCTGCAACAGGCGACCACCCTGCAAAATGGCAATCGCGTCAGAGCTCTCCAGCGCCTCAGTCGGGTCATGCGTCACCAGCAGGGCTGGAATGCCGGCCGCGCGAATGGCTGCCAGCGCCGTATCACGCACGCTGCCCCGCAGCGCCGGGTCGAGACCGGAGAAGGGTTCGTCCATCAGGATCGCCGCAGGCTCCGGGGCCAGCGCGCGGGCAATGGCGACGCGCTGCTGCTCGCCGCCCGACAATTCATGCGGATAGGCATCTGCCCGGCCGGTCAGGCCAAGACGTGCCAGCCATTCGGCGGCAATCGTCCGGGCCGCTTCCTTGCCGCGGGACTTCAGGCCGAAGGCAACATTCTGCGCCGCCGTCAGGTGCGGGAACAGGGCAAAGTCCTGAAAGATCAGTCCGATGCGGCGCTTCTCTGCGGGCACCGTATTGCCGGGCACAGACAACATCTGGTCCCCAAGGCAGATCTCTCCCTCATCCAGCGGCTCAAGGCCCGCCAACAGACGCAGCAGGGTCGACTTGCCCGCACCGGATCCGCCGAGCAGCGCGGTGATCTTGCCGGGCTCCAGATCGAGGCTCACGCCGTTGACCACCGTGGCCGGGCCATAGCGCCGGGACACGTTTCGGGCGATCAGGTTCACGCTCATTCAGCATCCCCCGGCCGGGAACGGCTCAGCCGCCATGACAACAGGATCACCGGCAGCAGGCCCGCCAGCGTGATCAGCAGGGATGGCAACGCCGCCGCCGCCAGCCGCTCATCGGTGGCATAGGCATTCGCCCGCACAGACAGCGTGTCCCAATTGAACGGTCGCAACATCAAGGTTGCAGGCAGCTCTTTCAGGGATTCAACAAACAGGATCAGCGCACCAGCCATGGCGCCTGATAGCGCGACTGGCAGGTCAACGGAAACCGCCCGGCGCAGCGGCGACGCGCCAAGGCTTTCCGCCGCATAGCCCATTGAGGCAGGCGCCCGGCCCAGCGCGGCCACCATGGGTTCGGCGCCGGAGGTCGTGAAACGGCTGGCATAGACCCAGGCCAGCGCGACAATCGCCCCTGCTCCGGTTAGCGTCAGGCCGAGCTGTCCCATCACGATCAGCGCGCCGAGCGCCAGCACAGCCCCCGGAATGGCATAGCCGGTCGAGGCCATCAGCCGCGCGAAACCGGCAACCAGACCGCTCTGGCGAACGGTCAGCGCAATCACAAGCGCGAGCACAAAGGCGAGCGCTGCCCCGGACCCGGCCAGGATCAGCGTGTTGAGCAATGCCCGGCCAATCGGCGCGATACTGTCACGGGACTCCATGACCAGCCACACCAGCCGCGAGACGGGAAACACAAACGCCCCGAGGAAGACCGCGCCACAAAAGGCGCTGGCCGCCAAGCCCGGGCCGAGCGGCAAGCGGGTGCGCGACACGGTGCGCCAGCGCGTAGAGCTTTGCTGGCTGCCCGCACGGCCACGCGTGTATCGCTCAGCGAGGATCAGGCCAATCACGATCACGACCAACACCAGCGCAAGGCGCGCTGCGGCGGCCGGCTCACCAAAGCTCTGCCAGGCGCGCACAATGCCGAAGGTCAGCGTCGGAACGCCCAGATATTCTGCCGCGCCATAATCCGCCGCCGCCTCCATCAGGGACAAGGCCAGACCCGCCGCAATGGCGGGGCGTGCGGCTGGCAATGCCACCTGCCAGAAACGGCGCAGGCTGCTGGCGCCCAGGCTGCGGGCCGCTTCAAGGGCGCAGACCGATTGCGATACAAAGGCTGCCCGCGCGGTGAGATAGACATAAGGATACAGCGCGCAACTCAGCACAAAGGCGAGCCCCGGCAGGTTGCGCATATCCGGAAACCAGTAATCGCGCGCCGACCAGCCGGTCACATCCCGGATGGCCACCTGAAACGGCCCCATCAGCCCCATCAGGTCTGCATAGGCATAGGCCAGAACATAGCCCGGCGCGGCCAGCGGCAGGATCAGCAGCCATTCGAACACGCCCCGCCCCGGAAACTGGTACATCGTGACCAGCCACGCGGCGGGCACCGCAACCAGCAGGATCATGATGCCGGTCAAGGCCAGCATGCCCAGCGTGCCGCTCGTATAGCCAACCAGTAGCGTGTCGCGGATATGGCTCCACGCATCGCCGCCGCCATTCATCAATCCGGCGATCAGCGTCACGAAGACCGGCACCGCAATGATCAGGCCCGCCAAAAAGGCGGGCCCGTCAACGCTTCTGAACCGGAAGCTTCGAATGTCGCTAAGGCTGGTCAATCGAAATCAGTTCCAGCCAGCCCGGTCGTAAATGGCCTGGGCACGCGGCTGGTTCTCACCCAGCGTGTTGAGCGGGAAGACGCTTTCCTTGAAGTCCGCTGGAAGGCGATCCAGGCCGGCCGGCATCTCGGCGCCATCAACCAGCGGGATTTCCTTGGTTTCAGTGGTCAGCAGGAACTGGCCCTCTTCACTGGATAGCCATTCAATGAACTGGATGGCGGCTTCCTTGTGCGGCGCATGGGCAGCAACACCCGCACCGGTGACGTTCACATGCGTGCCCCAGCTGTCCTGCTGCGGGAAGGACAGCATGGTTTTCTCGACGGATTTGCGCTGTGAGTCAGAGCCTTGGGTCATACGCACCCAGTAATAATGATTGACCAGCGCAACGGAACACTCACCTGCAGAGATCGCCTCGATCTGTGTCGTGTCTCCGCCTTGTGGCTGGCGCGCGAAATTGGCAACCACGCTGCGCGCCCAGGCTGCGGCGGTATCTTCGCCCAACCGGTCAACAAGTTCGCCCATCAGGGAGAGATTGTAGATATTCGTGCTGGAGCGCATGCAGACTTCGCCCTCGAAATCGGCGCTGGCGAGATCGGCATACTCATCCACTTGCTCGGCCTGAACGCGGTCCGGATCGTACACGATGACGCGCAGGCGCTTGGCCAGGCCAAACCAGTTGCCTGCCGGGTCGCGGAAGTGTTCTGGAATGCGCTCAGACAGCACATCCGATTCGATCGGCTGCATCAGTCCGGCGTCCATGAAGCGGTAAAGTGTGCCAGCATCGGACGACAAAATGACGTCTGCCGGGCTGTTATCTCCCTCAACCTTCATGGCCTCGAGCAATTCGGCCGCGCCGGATTCGCGGAAACGGACACGAATACCGGTCTCTTCCTCGAATTTCTTGTACATGGTCTTGTCGGAATCATAGTGCCGCGCGGAGTAGACATTCAGCACGCCGGCCGCCTCAACAGGCGCGGCGGCATCTGGTGCAATCGCTTCAGATTCGGCTGTTTCTTCGGTTGGTGCGCCACAGGCAGCAACAAGTGCGACGGCGGCAGCCAGGGGCAAATACCATTTCATGAAACCAATTTTCCTTCTCGAGCGTTGATGACCTGTTCAAACATAGTTGAGAATGGATCGCAACAAAGAGATGCGCGACCTTTTTGCCCGAATTTTGCACATTTGTCTGGAAAGTTCGAAAGAGTTTCAAAATGACTATGCTGCGCCGCAATATTTGCGGTAAAGGTAATAGTTACAAACAAACTCCACGATTGTGGATATAAAACCTGATGGTTGGGGATAACATGAGTGACATCGTCCTGGATCTGGACTTGGGAACACCTGAAGAAGACGCACTTTTGTCTATCGTACTGGACTCCTTCATTACCGAACAACTTTCCAGCAATCTGGACGAAGCGCCCCAGATGATGGTGCGCACGGCTTTCCGCCCCAGCGGACAGATGTGCAAGGAAGTCGTTTTCCAGAGCCGCAAATGGGCCGACGCCTTCAAATCCTATTGGGAAGTCCAGAAAATGCAGGCCAACGCGGCCTAAGCATTCATTTCTGTAATTCCATCGCCTAGATAGCGCGCATGACCCGCGCTGCTGCCGACCCTTCACATCCCCGCATTGCCATTGCAGGCGCCGGCATCATCGGGCTGAGCTGCGCGCTTGAACTCGCCCGGCGCGGCGCATCCGTCACCCTGTACGACCCGAACCCGCCCGGGCGCGGTGCCAGCTGGGCCGCCGCAGGCATGATCGCCCCGGCCTTCGAAGCCGCCAGCGAAGAGGGCGTCCACCCGCACCTGTTCGACCTCTGCCTTGAGAGCGCAGACCTCTGGCCGGATTTTGCCGCGCGGCTGGAACACGAGAGCGGCCAGACCGTCGGCTATGCGCCCGGCCCTTCGCTCGCCGTCGCTGCAGACGATGCCACCGCCCGGCACCTGGACGGCATTCTGGAAACGCTTCAGGCCCGCGCCCTGCCCGGCGACCGGCTGGACATCGCCGCCGCCCGCGCCATAGAGCCCGCCCTCTCCCCGGACTTGTGCGGTGCGTTGCGGCTCCAGACCGATGGCCATGTGAACAATCGCGCCGTCGTCTCTGCGCTGATCTCGGTCTGCGAACGCCATCCTGCCATCACACTCGAAGCCACCGCCGCGCCGCTCCACTCCACCGGCAGCACATTGGCGGTCGAGGGACACGACCTGCTGCTCGTCACTGCAGGCTGGCAGAGCGCTGCGTTGAAGGTGACTGAGCATGGCAAACAATTCAGCCTCGTGAACTGGGAAACCGCGCTGGACGAAATCGACACGTTCGGCGGCCAGATGCTGTCTGTGGAACGCCGCACCGATCATCCGGACACGACACTACGCGCCGGGTCAATCTACATGGTGCCGCGTGGCCGGGAACTGGTCATCGGCGCAACGATGGAGCCGGGCCGCACAACAGGCATGCCGAACACGGATGATATTGCGACGCTTCTGTCTAACGCCGCGACCATTGTGCCGTCACTCGCCGATGCGCGGATCGCCTCAACCTGGTCAGGCGTTCGCCCCGGCACGCCGGATTTCGCGCCCTTCCTCGGCCGCACACGCCAGCCGAACATGTTCGTCGCCGCCGGCCACTATCGAAACGGCATCCTGCTGACCCCGATCACCGCATCCATCATCGCAGATATGATGCTGGGGGAGCGCACACATGCGCTCGCCGACGCATTCGCGCCGAACCGGAAATTGCCCGCGCAGGCGTGATTTTGCTTGAACTGCGCCGCGAAATGCGTATGTAGACGCCTCGATCCGCAGAGAAACCATCCCGAGATTATTGGAGGCCAGAGACATGGATTACGCAAAGCCCACCGCTTCGCTGTCCCTTTCCATGATCATCCGGCCTGCCCATGTCATCTCTTCTCACGCTCGATTCCCTTTCCCTCACCACGCCTGACGGCACCCCGCTATTTGACGGGCTGAGCCTGTCGCTTGGCCGCGAACGCATTGGCCTTGTCGGGCGCAATGGCTGTGGCAAGTCCACACTGCTGCGCGCGATTGTCGGCGAGATCACGCCCGCGCGCGGCACGCTGTCCGTACACGCTCGGCTGGGCCGTCTCGCCCAGATTGCCGATGAGTCGCTGACTCTCAGCGATACCCTCGGCGTGGCGGAAGACCTTGCCCGCCTGGCACGCATGGCGGCGGGCGAGGGCACGCTGGAAGATGCCGAACAGGCCGATTGGACGCTGGAAGCCCGGCTGGAAGAGACCCTCGCCTCCACCGGGCTGCGCGACCTGCCGCTTGGCACCCCGATGTCACAATTGAGCGGCGGTGAGCGCACACGTGTCATGATTGCCCGCCTGCTTCTGGAACAGCCAGACATCCTGCTGTTGGACGAGCCAACCAACAATCTCGACACGGATGGTCGACGCGCCATAGCGGATTTGCTCGCCCAGTGGCGCGGCGGCGCGATCATCGCCAGTCATGACCGGGACCTGCTGGAACAGGTCGACCGGATTGTGGAGCTGACGCCCATCGGTATCACCATCTTCGGTGGCGGCTGGAGCGCGTTCCGCGAAGCCCGCGACGCGGCCCGCGCCCAGGCTGAAGCCGACCTCACCCGCTCTGCCAGCGCCCTCAAGCGCGCCGAAACCGAAGCCCAGCGTGCCCGTGAGAAACAGGACCGCCGCGACAAGGTTGGCCGGGCCAGCCGCGCGCGCGGGGCGCAGCCGAAAATGGTGCTGGATGCCCGGGCTGAACGCGCCGAGCATACGTCTGCCCGCGGCGACCATCTCGCCGGCCGGCTGGTCGGGGATGCCGCTGACGCCTTCGATGCCGCGCGCGCAAAGGTCGAGGTCACCGCGCCGATCTCAATGGATGTGCCGCACGTCGATCTGCCCGCCTCGAAAGACATCCTCCGTATCAGGGACGCCGTCGCCGCCTTCGGGGATCGTCACCTGTTCGGCCCGCTCTCGTTTGAGCTGCGCGGCCCCCGGCGCGTCGCCATTTCCGGCCCAAATGGTTCGGGCAAGTCTACCCTGACGCGGATGATCCTCGGCGAGCTTGCCCCTGTCTCCGGCACGGTCGAAACACTGACGCCGCGCATCGCCCGGCTGGACCAGCATGTCAGTCTTCTTCCGCAGGATGGCTCAATCCTGGACGCGCTCCTCGCCGTCCAGCCACACCTCAGCCGCAACGCCGCCCATGCCGCCCTCGCCCGCTTCGCCTTCCGCAATGAGGCGGCGCACCAGCCCGTCGCGACGCTGAGCGGCGGCGAACGCCTGCGTGCGGGCCTCGCCGCCATCTTCGCCGCGCCCGAGCCGCCCGAACTGCTCCTGCTGGACGAGCCGACCAACCATCTCGACATGGCCACGATCGAAACCCTCGAAGCCGCCCTCAACGCCTATACGGGCGCCCTCCTCGTCATCAGCCACGACCCCGCCTTCCTTGCGGCCATCGGCATCACCCAGGAGATTGCGCTCCCCTGACGCAGGGCCATCGCTGGACGGGCCTGCCCGCCCGGCCTAAGTCTGGGCGTCAGGAGGATTACGTCACATGCACCAGATCGCGCCGATGAGTGAAGATCAGGCCGCCATCAAGGCCGCCGTCGAAAAAACGCTCGAACCCTTTGGGGATGAGTATTGGGCGAAGACCGATGAGACCGGCGACTGGCCGGAGGAATTCTGCGACGCCATGGCCGCCGGCGGTTGGCTGGGCATTGCCTTCCCCGAAGAGTATGGCGGCGCGGGCCTCGGCCTGACCGAAGCAGCGCTGATGATGCAGACCGTCACACGCACCGGCGCGGGCTATTCCGGTGCCTCTGCCATCCACCTCAACATTTTCGGGCCGAAGCCGCTGGAACGGTTCGGCAATCCCGAACAGAAGCGTGAAAACCTGCCCAAGATCATCTCCGGCGAAGAGAAGATGTGCTTTGCCGTGACCGAGCCGAATTCCGGCCTCGACACGTCCAGCCTGGAGACCAAGGCCGAACGCACCAATACCGGGTATGTCATCAATGGCCGCAAGATCTGGACCACCGGGGCCCAGCGCGCCGACAAGATCCTGATCATCGCGCGCACCACGCCCAAGGACCAGTGCGCCAAGCCGTATCTCGGCCTGTCCCTGTTCTACACCGATCTCGACCCGAACAAGATCGAGCGCCAGCCGATACCGAAAATGGGCCGCAAGGCGGTGGAGTGCAACATGCTCTACATTGACGGTCTGGAAGTGCCGAAGGACCACCTCATCGGCGAGGAAGGCGAAGGCTTCAAATACCTGCTTCAGGGCCTGAACCCGGAGCGCGTCCTGTTCGCCGTCGAATCCATCGGCCTCGGCTTTTCCGCGCTGGAGCGCGCCGCGACCTATGCGAAAGAGCGCGTCGTCTTTGGCCGCCCGATTGGCCAGAACCAGGGCATCCAGCATCCGCTGGCCAAGGCCTGGGCTGAGCTGTCGGCCGCCGAAATGCTCGCCTACAAGGCCGCCGGCCTCTATGATGCGGGGCAGGATTGCGGAGCCGAAGCGAACGCCGCGAAATATCTCGGCACCGAGGCCGGCTTCCGCGCCTGCGAGACCGCCGTGCTGACCCATGGCGGCATGGGCTATGCCAAGGAATACCATGTCGAACGCATGATGCGCGAAGCCATGCTCGCCCGCATCGCCCCGGTCAGCCGCGAAATGATCCTCAACTTCATCGCCGAACGCGTCCTCGGCCTGCCGAAGAGCTATTAGCGATCCGGGGACACCCACCGGCCTCTCCCCGGCCCTGAACACCAAAAACCCCTGATCTGCCCGGCAGGTCAGGGGTTTTTCTTCGGCCCCTATCCGACAGGCCCTCGCCCTGTGGCAGGCTAAGCGGCATGGACTCGCTGTTTCGGCCTCTTGGAACACCGCTGCCGCCACATCTGGAACCGTTCCGGTTCTGGATCTGGCTGCAGATCGTGATGATCCGCGCCTATGTGCGCGCGGTCCGCGGCAAGGGAATCCTGTTCAGCACGCTGATTGACCGGCACGGCAATGTCTATCTGAACTGGATCGAGAAGGCCCCGGCAGACCTGACGCCTGACCCGTTCAGCTTCACACCCTCCAAAGCCTATCAGGCCGCCCTCACCGGCCCCGAGCCCGCTCATCCCGGCGAATGCCGGGACCTCGCGCCCCATGCCGCGCCCTCTCCGTGCCGCATCGCGTGTATCCCGCGTGTCTTCACGCAGAGCCCCCTGCCCCTGCCGGACACCTGACCGCGCTTTCCCCCTTGAAAACTCAGCCCACGACCGAAGCGCCCCCACAGGCGTCGCACGTGCTTCCCGACACCTGAACCCACCCCCCGCACACCCGCCACACGCTTGTGCTTGACGTGCCGCCTGCTTTTATATAACCACTTGGTTATGCTACAGGCCCCTCCCGATCTCGACCATGTTTTTGCCGCGCTGGCCGACCCGACCCGGCGGGGAATCCTCAGTCAGCTGGCGCGCGGCGAAGCCTCCGTAAACGAACTGGCTGCGCCCTATGAGATGAGCCAGCCGGCCATCTCCAAACACCTCAAGGTTCTCGAACGCGCCGGCCTGATAGTGCGGCAAGCCGACCGTCAGCGGCGGCTGGCCCGCCTGTCCGCAGCGCCGATGCGCGAGGCGGTGAACTGGCTGGACGAGTTTCGCCGCTTCTGGACCGGCAGTTTTGACCAGCTCGACCAGCTGCTTGAAGACATGAAATCAGACCCTTCCGAAAGCCCCCCAAATGAGTGAACTTCCCGTCTACGAACTGACCCGCATTTTCGATGCGCCACGCGACCTTGTCTGGAAGGCCTGGACTGATCCAGCCCTGCTCGCGCGCTGGTATGGGCCAAATGTCGAAACCATCGTGCACGAACTGGATGTCCGCCCCGGCGGACGCTGGCTGACCGAGATGCGTATGGCCAATGGCTCAGGATTTCAGCGCGCCGATTTTACAGATGTGAATGCGCCGGAATCGTTTACCTGCCTGATGTCGACCACGGACGAAACCTGGCAACCCGCCGCAAACCCGATGATGCCGGACTGGCCACGCACCCTGCTGACCAAGGTCAACCTGACAGAGACGGGAGACATCACGCACCTGCGGCTGATCTGGCAACCTCACGAGGCGACGGAGGCAGAAATTGCCTGCTTCGCTGCCGCCATTGAAGGTGCTGGCAAGGGCTGGTCTGCCGGAATGGACCTGCTGGAAAAATTGCTCGCCGAGCTGGCTGGCTAACGACTACAGATCGTCGGCCTTCTTCATGTGTTCGAAGAATTCTTCCTTGGTGTTGGTCCGCGGATAGGGCTCATCCGGCACAGGCACGCCGAGGAAGGCGCAGAGGGGCGCCCAGCCATCCTTTGCCGAGTGGACCAGGAGGCGCTCGGCCGGAATGGCCGCCTTCACTGCAGCCTCGTGCGCCTCGAACGCGGCGATGATGCTGTCCTTGTCGCGCGCATCGCCCAGGCTGCGCTCCAGCACTTTGGAGACCATTTTGAACCACTCCACCGCCGGCGGCGGCCAGGACGCCTCATCCCAGACCGTGGCAAGAATGGTTTCGGAAATGCTGTTGTACCAGCTCTCGGCCGAGCGTGACGAAAGGATCACCTTGGCATCCGGATAGGCTGCGGCGAGTTCCTGCCAGAAGGCGGCTGTCGGCCAATCCACCGCCGCGCCATACCCGGCATAGATCGTCTCGAAATCCGCCCGTCCGGCAAGGGCCTCATTCCAGAGCGGCACCTGCACGTCGCCATTCTCGATCACTTCAATCATGTGGTGGCACGGCCCGAAGCCCAATTGCTCAAGCGCCAGCTTGAGCGACATTGTGCCTGTCCGGCCGAATCCTGCGCTGAATACCGATAGTGTCATGGTGTCCCCTCCCGGCTGTCACATTGGCAGTATGGAGGCTGAACTACCACACCCGCCCAAACGGGGACAGCGGAATCAGGGACAGCTTGTTCTGGCGGTGATCAGGCCACGTCGCGACGCGGGACAGATGCCAGCGTGCCCATGCCGTCAAAGCCCTGTTCGCCGGTCAGGTAAGGCAGCATCTTGTCTGCCGTCAGCGGGGTGGAGAAATAGAAGCCCTGCACCAGATGGCAGCCGGCCGCGCGCACATGTTCCAGCTCCTCGCGGGTCTCCACACCCTCGGCCACACAGGCCACAGACAGGGAGCGGCAGAGACGACTGATCGTCCGCACCAGTCCGAAGCTCTTCTGATTGAACTCGATAGAGGACACAAAGCTGCGGTCGATCTTGACGATATCGAACTCCAGCTCCTGCAGGTAGCGCAGCGAGGAGAAGCCCGTGCCGAAATCATCAAGCGCGATCTTCACACCCAGTTCGCGGAACTTCATCAAATTCTTGTGGACTTCGGTAAAGTCCGTCAGCAGCGACGTTTCCGTCACCTCGATGGAGATACGCTTGCGCAGGCTTGGTGGCTGGCGGATCAGCATGGACGCCATCAGATCCGTACACTGGCGACTGTTCACATCCTGCGCCGACAGGTTCACGGCGATGCAGGCCGTGTCCGGCCATACTTTCAGCTGGGCGATTACCTTGCGGAAGACGGCCAGCGTCATTTCCTGCGTCATGCCTGCCTTCTCGGCGATTGGCACGAACTCGCCCGGCGGCACCATGCCGATTTCCGGACTGTCCCACCGCGCCAGCGCTTCGCACCGGCGGATGCTGCCATCGCGCGTGTCGATGATCGGCTGGAAGACGAGATGAATTTCACGGTCGAGGCGCGCATTCTTGAATGCCTGATGCACCATGACTTCCCGGCGCTTGCTGGCGGCATGGCGGGAGGAAAACTCAACCACGGCGCCCACGGATTGTTCCTTCGCGCGGAACAGGGCGAAGTCTGCCTGCTCCAGAAGGTCCTTGGCCGAATCCACTTCGAACCCGCGCGACGACAGGCCGATGGACGCGGAGACGCGGCTCGTGTCTCCGCTCGGCAGGATCACCGGGTGACCGATTGCCTTGACCAGATGTTCGGAGAAATTGACAACATCGTCCCGGCACATATCCCAGGGCAACACATAGGCGAACTCGTCCCCGCCGAGCCGCGCCACAACACCCCCATGCCGCGCCACGGCCGTCTTCAGGCGGGTCGCCGTCTCAACCAGAACTGCATCGCCTGCGGAATGTCCGAACACATCGTTCAGCGGCTTGAACCCGTCCAGGTCGACCAGGCCGACGATTGGCATCTCGCCTTCCGGGCACCGCTCGAAATAGAGATTAATCTGCTCGAAGAACCGGCGACGGTTCGGCAGGCCGGTCAGCGTATCGGAAAGCGCGAGGAAGCGGTTGGATTCAGCCAGGCCCGAGGCCCGCTCATTCTCGGAGACAAGCTCGGAATGAAGCATCACGGATTCCACAATCCGTTGCTTGTAGGCATACGACACCTTGAAGAAGACCGTGTAGGCCACCGCCATCGGCACGACGATAAACCCGTACGACGCCGGATGAGACAACACGAACAGCGCGCCAAACACGGCCAGCGTGCCGATCAGGCCAATCGCTACGATGCGCGGGCGCGGCATGGAACACATCATGCCGACGGGGCCGATCAGGCCTGCAAACAGGGCGAGCTGCGTTTCGCTGGCCCCTTCTGCATAGGGAAACAACAGGCAGATCCAGCCGCCCATCACCACGAAGATGATCAGCGAGCCAATTTCCATCGCGCGATATTCCCCGCGCGCCTTGTCTGGATCGGTGAAATCGGACTGCACGCCGCGCCAGTGGCTGATGCGCAGGATGCTGGCAATGATCATGAAGCATGGCAGGCCGAGCGTCAGGTAAAGCGGCGCATAATTCAGGAAGCAAAGGCCCAGCGAAAAGGCTGCCACGCACAGCATGACATACAGCGCCGGCAGATTGTGTGTGGTCGCCCGGATCTGCTCCATCATCACGGCCTCTTCCAGGGTCCGTGCATTTTGCAGCATCGTACGGTAGTGCTTTAGGTCGGAAATTCTTTGCATCGACGATTCACTCTTCTGAGCATCGACGCATAAGGCCTGTTTTATAAAGCCCGGTTTAGTTGAAGAAAAATTCCACCGCTTGTCGTTAACGCTACCTTCACAGTGTAAAACCGCGTCAGACTTGCGTCTGACCACTTGCTTTTCCCGAATTCGCTGGCAAAGAGCAGGACATGACTGACACGCTTCCAGACCGCCTCGCCCTAGACCCGGCCAGCAAATACCACGATGCAGACCTGCTGCAGCGTGAGATCGGTGTGCGCTTCAATGGCGTCGAGAAAACCAATGTCGAGGAATACTGCATTTCCGAAGGCTGGATCCGCGTCGCTGCCGGAAAGGCCGTGGACCGCAAGGGCCGCCCCCTGACGCTGAAGCTGAAGGGCGAGGTTGAAGTCTGGATCAAGGACGCCGGAAACGCGGACTCATAGTTCGCTGATCTTGCATCCACGCGCGTCCAGCAGGTCTCGCATCTCCCAATAGGCTCGCGGTGTTCGCATCAGCGGAATGCGCGGATGCAGGTGGTGGACGATGTGGTACTGCATGCCCATCGAACCGATATTGCCAAGCACGGCGCGGAAGCTGCGCGTGTCGCGATAGCGTCCGGTCTCTTCCCCCGGATGGTGCGGCGCCCAGCTGAGATAATACTGGATATAGGTCAGCGCGATATGGCGCGGCAGCCACCAGAGCAATGCCGCCTCGATCGCATACCCGCTCCACGCCAGGCCGATCAGCACGCCGTAATAGACCAGTTCGTAGGCGATATAATCCAGCATGGCATCTGCCCGGCCAATGCGCACCAGCGTCTCGCCATAGGGATGACTGGTACCGGGCTGCCGGTTCTGCACGCTCTTCCAGATCGCCTGTAATGGCCCCGGCGCGTGGGTATTGTAGTCCGGGTCGAAGTCCGGATTGTTCGCATGCTTGTGGTGTTCCATGTGCGTTAGCTTGGCCACGCGATAGGGCAGCACCAGCGGGATCGTCGAGATGTGACCGACCAGCTGGTTCAGCCAGCGCAGCTTTGCGCCCGGCTTGGCGATGATGTCGTGCTGCGCCTCATGGCTCGGCAGGTAGCTGAGCATGATGTTCAGCGTGGCAATCGGGAAAGCGGCCCACAGCGGCAGGATGCCGAAAAAGACCAGCGGCCACAGACTGAGCCAGACCGCAAAGTTTCCAAGCGCCCAGACGACAGAGCCCCAGGGGAATTTGTTCAGATGGCGCGCGGCCACCTCCCGCTCCAGACGCATCAGCTCTCCATCCGAAAGGCCATGAGTGCCGTCCATCAGATCCACCTGCCCTTCCACTGGACAAACCCGCCCCACAGGGCAGCCACGCCAAGCCCCACCATCAGCGGGGTGATGCCGTCAGGCAGTGGAAGTCCGAACTTCACCAGCAATTGCGTGACCAGCGGCGCGATGAACCCGAATGCAAAGATCAGTGGTCCCACCGCGAAAACGGCGCCGATTATCCGAAATGCCAAAGGCTTCTGCGCGTCCATCAGAAAAACGTGACACATGCGTCATATTTTTGCAAGAACCGACTTTTCGATGGTCCCGCCCCCGCATCGCCGGTAGGATCGGAGTCGGGAGGAAGTTGTCATGCTGTATCTGGTTGCCGGGCTGTTTCTGTTCTTCGGGGCCCACCTGTTTTCCGCATTTCGCAGCCGCGCGCCGGGCAAGGACCTGCGCCAGCGGCTTGGCTACGCGCCGTATATGGGCCTCTACAGCCTCTTCGCGATCGCCGGGTTCGTATTGATCATCATCGGATATGATCAGGCTCGTTGGGCAGGCTCCCTCTATTTTCCACCAGTCTGGGGGCGCCACGTCACCATGGCGCTGATGTTGCCAGCCATGATCGCGTTGGCGGCGGCCTACCTGCCCGCCGGGCGGATCAAGAAAGCCCTCAAACACCCCATGCTGGTTGCCGTGAAGCTTTGGGCGCTCGGCCACCTGATCGCCAATGGCGAATGGAACTCGGTCCTCCTATTCACCAGCTTCCTCGCTTATGCAGTGATAGACCGCATCGCCGTGAAAAAGCGCGGCGACAATGGCCCGGACCCGGCGACGGCGCCCTCTGCGCTGGGCGATATCGGCGCTTTGGTCATCGGGATCGGGGCGTATCTGGTCTTCGTGTTCCACCTGCATGAATGGCTGATCGGCGTTCCGGTCGTGCTGAGGGGCTGAAGCATGGAGGCTCAATGCGCCTGTGGCCAGCTGACGGTCGCTCTGCCTGACGATGTCACGCCCGCCGTGGTTGCCTGCCATTGCACGGCCTGTCAGCGGCGCTCAGGATCACCCTTCGGCGTTGGCGCATACTACCCCCGCGCCCTGCTCTCATTCTCGGGCGAGACCCGCGCCTGGGCCCGGCTGGCCGACAGCGGCGGTGCGTTCACCACCCATTTCTGCCCGGTCTGCGGCTCCAGCGTCTACTGGACCACTGAAAAGCATCCAGACGCGGTCGGCATTGCTGTCGGGGCCATTGCAGATCCGCATTTTCCGGCGCCCATCCGGTCCGTCTGGGAAGAGACCCGGCACGACTGGGTCGAGATCACACCGGCCTCGCAACACTTTCCGAGAGGCCGCAGCTGACCTGCCGGACGCGATACAACCAGCGTCCGCCGCTTGCTCGCCAGACTGAGGCAGGCTAAGTCGCTGGCCATGTCGAAACAAACCCGAATTTCCCGCAAGACCGTCAAGGATATCGCCGCCGCCAAGGGCGGGGAGCCGCTTGTCTGCCTGACCGCGTATGACGCGCCAATGGCCGAGATCATGGACCCGCATGCCGACCTGATCCTGGTGGGCGACAGCCTGGGCATGGTCGTGCACGGCCTGCCCTCCACCGTAGGCGTTACGATGGAAATGATGATCCTGCACGGCCAGGCCGTCATGCGCGGCAGCCAGCAGGCCTTTGTGGTCGTGGACATGCCCTTTGGTAGCTACGAAACCAGCGAAGATCAGGCCTTCCTGAACGCCGCGCGGATCATGAAGGAAACCGGCTGCCAGGCCGTGAAGATCGAGAGCGGAGCCTATGCGGCCACCCAGATCGCGCATCTGGTCGAGCGCGGCATTCCGGTCATGGGCCATGTCGGCCTGCGCCCACAGGCCATCAATGTGGATGGCGGCTTCCGCGCCAAGGGCCGCACGGGGTCCGAACGCGATATCGTGCTGAACGAAGCCCGCGCGGCCGATCGCGCCGGCGCGTTTGCCATCGTGATAGAAGGTGTTGCGCGGGACCTGGCAGACGAGATCACCGCCGAGGTCAGTTGCCCGACAATTGGCATCGGAGCCTCAGCCAGTTGTGATGGCCAGGTGCTGGTGACACAGGACATGCTGGGCCTGTTTGACTGGGCCCCGAAATTCGTTCGCCGCTATGGCGACCTGCGCACAGACATTGATGCCGCCATCGGCAAGTTTGCCGCCGATGTCCGGTCACGCGAATTCCCCGGCCAGGCAGAGACCTATTCCCTGCGAAAACCTGATGCCAAACAGCCCTGACACGTTGCAGCAGGGCGCAGGCGCGTCTAGGTTCCCCCCGAAATCAGATTACCCGATCGGAGCGCCCCGTTGAGCGACATTTTTGACGAAGTCGATGAAAGCATCCGTCAGGACAAGATGGAAGGCCTGTGGAAACGCTACAGGCCGTTCGTCTATGGCGCGGCGGCGCTGCTCGTGGGGGCTGTGGCCCTCAACGAGTTTGTCCTGCGCCCGCAAGCCGAACAGGCCCGCAATGAGCGTGCCCTGGCGTTCGAAACCGCGCTCAACCTGCTGGATGACGATCAGTATGTAGAAGCCGAGGCCGCCTTCCGTGAACTGGCCGAAGGCAATGGCAAGATCGCCCCGCTGGCCGCGCAATATCTGGCGCAGACCCAGTATGAGGGCGGCGGCGACGCCACCGGCGCCACCCGTACCCTGTCCGCCGCAGCTGCGGTCGAAGGCAGCCCGTATGAGCGCCTGTCCATCCTGAAGACCGCCTATTTCTCGGTCGACACCCAGTCGATGCAGGATCTGGAAGCGACCCTCGGCAGCCTGGTCGAGGATGAGGGCCCGCTGGGCGCTCTTGCCCGCGAACTGATCGCCGCCAAGGCGTTCGAAACCGGCGACATCGCCCGCGCCCGGACAGAATTCAACCGCCTGCGTTTCGATGCAGCCGCCCCTGAAGGCGTAAAGCGCCGCGCCGAGATCGCGCTGGCCGCCATACCGCCCGCCCCGACCCCAGCCGAACCGGCTGAAGCGGAAACCGGCGCCACAGACACACCGGCCGATAGCAGCGCCCCTGCCGAGACCGATACAGCCGATATTGAGGAGACTGGCCAATGAGGCTTTCCCGCCGTTTTCAGCTGACCGCGACCGCAACCGCTCTGGTTGCCCTGTCGGCCTGCAGCAGCATCCCCTTCTTCGGCAAGTCCGGGAATGATGACAAAGAGCAGATCGACAAGGCTGGCCGCGTCACCATGGTGCTGGCCGAAGAAGCCATTGAGGCGTCCCCGGACCTGGCCACCCAGTCCATCGACCTGCCGGAAGCTCAGACGCTGACCTCCTGGCCGGAAGCTGGCGGCACGCCCGCCAAGGCGCCGGGCCACGTCGTTGCGGCGCAAGACATGCAAATCGCCTGGCGCACTTCTGTTGGCAAAGGCTCCAGCAACAAATCCGCCGTGACCACACCACCTGTGGCCAGCGAGACGACCATCTTCACCCTGGACGCCGACCAGACGATCTATGCCACGGACATTTCCAATGGCCGGACGCTCTGGAAAAAGGAACTCAAGGGTCTGACCAAGCGTGACAAGACCGCGCTCGGCGGTGGCCTGGCAGTGAATGGCGACACGCTGATCGTGGCGAGTGGCTTCGGCTATGTTGTCCGCCTCAACGCCTCTGATGGCAGCGAGATCTGGAAACGCGAACTGGGCGTGCCGATGACGGGTGCGCCGACCGTGAAGGATGGCTCCATCTTTGTCGCCTCCAACAACAACGAAGTCTTCGCGCTGGACCTCGACACGGGCAGCACGGACTGGAGTGACCAGGCCATTGCGGAATCGGCTCGCGTGCTGGGCAGCCCAAGCCCGGCCGCCGTCGAAGACTTCGTGATCGCACCATACTCTTCCGGTGAAATCATCGCCTATCTGGCCAATAATGGCCGCCGCCTGTGGACAGACGCCATTTCCCAGGCCGGTCGCTTCACGCCGATTTCCGAAATCAATGATATCGGTTCCCGCCCGGTGCTTGCCGGCGGCCTGGTGTTCGCCTCCAGCCAGTCCGGTGTCACCGTCGCCATTGACGGGCGCAGCGGCAATCGCGTCTGGGCCAAGCCAATCGGCTCCACACAGGCCCCTGCCCTTGTTGCGCAATACCTGTTTGTGATCGGAACGAATGCACGTCTGGCTGCGCTTGACGCCGGCACGGGCGAAGCGTTCTGGGTGACGGAACTGCGCCAGTACGAGAACGAGAAGAAAAAGAAAAAACGGATCAGCTATTCCGGTCCGCTGCTGGCCTCTGGCCGTATTCTGATTGTCTCGTCGGATGGCGAATTGCTGGCCTTTGATCCGCAGACGGGTGAGCAGACTGACTCGCTCAACATCAAGGACACTGTCTATATCGAACCTATCGCCGTTCAGGGGAAAGTCTTCCTGCTGACCGACGATGCCAAACTGGTTGCCATTCAGTAGCAGGCCGCGCCGGGCTGGCGCGCCTCGCCTGAAGGCATTGAAGCGGGCTGAGCCATGCCATTGAAACTTGCCATTGTCGGACGCCCCAATGTGGGGAAGTCGACCCTGTTCAACCGACTTGTCGGAAAGAAAATCGCGCTGGTCGACGACCAGCCGGGAGTCACGCGTGATCGCAAACAGGCCGAAGGCTATCTCGCCTCCCTGCCGCTGATCCTGATCGATACGGCGGGCTATGAAACCGCTTATGATGACAGCCTTGAATCCCGCATGCGCCAGCAGACCGAAGCGGCCATTGCCGAGGCGGAACTGGCGCTGTTCCTGATCGATGCCCGCGTCGGCGTGACGCCGGAAGACGAAAATTTCGCGGCCCTGCTCCGCAAGGCAGACATTCCGATTGTGCTGGCCGCAAACAAGGCCGAAGGCAAACAGGGCGCAGTCGGCGTCATGGACGCCTGGTCGCTTGGTCTTGGTGAGCCGGTCGGCTTGTCCGCAGAACATGGCGAAGGCCTTGCCGAACTGTTCGAGGCGATCCGTCAGGCGCTGGGCGAGGAAGCGTTCGAACTGGCAATGCAGGAAGCTGAGCCGGACTATGACGCCCGCGCTGCCGAAGACATCATCGAAAAGCTGGCGCATATCGACATTGACGACCTCAGCGTCTCTGATGACGAACTCGTCGCCGCCATCGAGGCAGCCGATGTAGACATCGAGCCGGAGCCGAAGAAAGACGACAAGCCGATCAAGCTGGCCATTGTCGGTCGTCCGAATGCGGGCAAATCGACCCTGATCAACCAGCTCCTGAAATCAGACCGCCTGCTGACCGGACCCGAAGCAGGCATCACGCGCGACTCCATTTCCATCGACTGGGAATGGGAAGGCCGCCGCATTCGCCTCGTCGATACCGCGGGACTTCGTCGCAAGAACAAGGTACAGGAACGGCTGGAGCGCATGTCGACCGGCGAGACAATCCGGTCCCTGAAATATGCCGATATCATCGCGCTTGTCATGGACGCGCATGAGGCGATGGAGAAGCAGGACCTGCTGATCGCTGACCTCGCCCTGCGCGAAGGGCGCGGCGTTGTGCTGGTCATTTCCAAATGGGATACGGTCAAGAAACCGGATGAGGCCGCGCGCCACATCCGTGATCTGGCCAATCGCCTGATGCCGAATGCCGGCGGCGCACCTGTCGTGTTCCTGTCCGGCCTGACCGGGAAGCATACGGACAAGCTGATGCCCGCCGTGGCGAAAGTCTACGAAGACTGGACCGCCCGCGTGAAGACCGGCGATTTGAACCGCTGGCTGCGCCACACGATCGAGCGTCACCCGCCGCCGAGCGTACAGGGCAAGCGGATCAAGCCGCGCTACATGGCGCAGATGAAGGCGCGACCGCCCACCTTCGTGCTGATTGCCTCACGCGGGGACCAGATGCCGGAGACCTACAAGCGTTATCTGGTGAACAATCTGCGCGATGCGTTCGACATGCATGGCGTGCCGATCCGCCTGTTCGTGCGTCAGGGCAAGAACCCCTATGCCGACAAGGCCGACGGTGCTCGCAAGCCCCAGCCGAAAGGCCCCTATCGCGGCAAGCCGAAAGCCTAGGCGCATCACACGGATCCGTGACTGGAAACTATACGTCCAGCGCCCTAGGCTCTCTGGCGAAATGACAAACGGAGCGTGACATGAACCAGATGCAGGATGTGGTCAAAACCTACTACGGCGAAACGCTGACCTCGTCTTCAGACCTGAAGACAGACGCCTGCACGACAGATGCCCGCCCACCCGCGCACGTATCGGCCGCTCTCGCTGCGGTTCATGATGATGTGGCCGCGCGCTACTACGGGTGCGGCCTCGCCATTCCGGCGGCGCTGGACGGGCTGAAAGTGCTTGACCTCGGCAGCGGCGCCGGGCGCGATGTGTTCGCCCTCGCCAAACTCGTCGGCCCGGATGGCCATGTCACCGGCGTCGACATGACGGATGAGCAGCTGGATATCGCGCGGTCGCATGAAGGCTGGCACGCGGAAAAGTTCGGCTATACCGCGCCCAATACGCGGTTCGTGAAAGGCGAGCTTGAGAAGCTGGGCGAACTGGACCTGGCGCCGGGCTCCTTTGACCTGATCATCTCCAATTGCGTCATCAATCTCTGCACGGACAAGCCTGAAGTCTTCCGCCAGGCCCATCGCCTGCTCAAGCCTGGTGGCGAACTCTACTTCTCTGATGTGTATGCCGACCGCCGCATCCCACAGGATTTGGTGAATGATCCCATCCTGTATGGCGAATGCCTGTCCGGGGCGCTGTACTGGGGCGACTACCAGTCCATTGCGCGCGCGGCCGGATTTGCAGATCCGCGTGTGGTGTCCCATCGCCGCCTCGGCATCATCGACCCCGTGCTCAAGGCAAGGGTGGAGCCCATCCGGTTCGCATCCGTCACCGCCCGCCTGATGAAGCTCGACGGTCTGGAGCCAGCCTGCGAGGATTACGGCCAGGCCGTCATCTACAAGGGCGGAATTGAAGGCATGGAAACCGTGTTCCGTTTCGATGCAGAGCACGAGATCGAAGCTGGCCGCGTCTTTCCCGTGTGCGGCAACACACTCGCCATGCTGATGGAGACACGGTTCGCCCCCTACTTCGATGTGGTTGGCCGGGGAGAGACCCATTTCGGCGTATTTCCAGGCTGCGCCGCGCCGGACGTGTTCGCGGACACACAGGCATCCAGCGGCCCTGCGCCGGTAGGCGGGTGCTGCTGACCGGGCCTAGTCCGTTGGATCAACATTTCCGCGCAAAGCCTTGATTTCCCCGCGACGTTTCTTGGCAGCAATGCGACGTTTGACACTGCCATAGGTCGGTTTTGTCTTGATGCGGCGCTTGGGCTTCCGGCTGGCGCGAAGGATCATTTCGGCCAGGCGCTTGCGGGCGGCTTCCCGGTTCAGGGCCTGGCTGCGATGTTCGGACGCCTCCAGCACAAGCCGGCCATCCTTGGTAATGCGATTGGCATAGAGCTTGGCAAACCGCGCCTTCACTTCCGGTGGCAGGGAAGACGCCTCGACATGCCAGGTCAACTGGACCGCCGTCGAGACCTTGTTCACATTCTGGCCACCCGGCCCGGACGCGCGCACGAATGCCTCTGACACTTCCCAGGCGGGCAGCGTCAGCGTGTCATTGATGCGAATGTCTCCGAACTCGGCCATGGATTTTCCTTAACATGGTGTTCAGCGGGAGTTCAGCCCCGCACATCTAGGTTCGCTGCATCAGCCCGCAAAATTGCGGGATCAGGCCGCCCCGGATCGGAGGTTCATTCCAGGGCGACAAGTCGGAGACGTAGCCTGCCATGAAACTGTTCAAGACCCTTACCACGCTCGTCGCCACCACGGCGACGATTGGCCTACTCGCGGCCCCTGTTGCCTATGCAGATCGCGGACGCGGCGATCATCATCGCGGCGGTGGCTATCATGATGGCGGACATCGCGGTGACCGCGGACACCGGAATGACCACCACCGCAGGGATTACAATCGCGGCCACCGCAACGATCACCACTACAACAAGGGCCACCACGCCAAGCGTCATCATTACCGGCCAGCCCCGCGCCATGCCTATCGCGGACCGCCGCCGCGGGCCCACCGCCATTATGCACCGCCACGGCACAGCTATACGCGCTACAGCCGCGCCTATGGGCCGTACTATCGTCACGGTTACACACCGCGCTACCATGTCGGCGGCTGGTACCGTCCGCACCAGCACACGGTCTACATCACCGATTATCACACCTATGGGCTCTACGCCCCGCCGCCCGGACATTACTGGGTTCGCGACCACCGCAGTGGCGACGCCGTGCTCGCCTCTGTCGCAACAGGTGCCATTATTGGCTTGGTAGTTGGCGCGCTGGCCTACGACTAGAATTCCAGCTCAGTCGGAACCAGTTTGCCGAAGCGCCCGGGCCCCCTGCCCGGGCGTTTTTTGTGCGTCACGAAAATGTCGTTCAAAAAAGCCCCGAAGTTAACTTTGTAATGGCGCAAATCATGCTTAACTTTGATTCGTCCGGGATGGTTCTGGACAAAGTTCGTGCCTGTTGCACGCTTGAAAGGAGGTGATTCATGTCGAGTGAGAAAACCAGAGGGATCAACAAGTTTATATCCTGTGGTGCCCGGCCGGAGCAGCCTCCTGTCGGCGCATAGAGATATTTGAGGCAGGCTGAAACGCTGCCGAACCTGTTGAGTCCCGAGGACTCACGGAAGCCGCCCCAAAGGGCGGCTTCTTTGATTCTGACGCAGCCTGACTGCGCCGGGTTACGTTTTGACCGAAACAGCGCTATCTCACGCTAAACTTCTGAGCGGAGCCCCTTATGAATGCGCTGACCCACAAGACCTCTGGCTGGAGCATCGGCACTGGCAAGCCCCTGTCGGTGATTGCCGGCCTGAATGTCCTCGAAGACGAAGGCCTGGCCCTCGAAATCGGCGGGGAACTCAAGCGCATCTGCGAGCAGCTGGAGCTGCCCTATGTGTTTAAGGCAAGCTTTGACAAGGCAAACCGCTCGTCCATCAAATCCTATCGTGGCCCCGGCCTCGAAGACGGCCTGCGCACGCTGGCCAGCGTCAAGGCGAAGCTGGGCGTGCCAATCTGTACTGATCTGCATGAACCAGGTCAGGCCGAAGCCGTGGCAGAAATTGCCGACATCGTTCAGATCCCGGCTTTCCTGTGTCGCCAGACCGATCTGGTCGTGGCGACCGCGCAGGCCACCGCCGCAGCCGGGGGCATCGTTCAGGTGAAGAAGGCGCAGTTCATTGCGCCATGGGATACCAAGAACATCGTCTCCAAGATTGGTGAAGCCGCAGATGTCGGCGTGATCCTGTGCGAGCGGGGCTCGAGTTTCGGCTACAACAATCTGGTCGTGGACATGCTCGGCATTTCGGAAATGCAGAAACTGGGCTGCCCGGTGACGATCGACGCGACCCATGCCGTCCAGCTGCCGGGTGCAGACCCCCGCACCGGAGGGGCCTCGACAGGCGGTCGCCGGGATGGTGTGGCGATCATCGCCAAGTCTGCCATCGCAGCAGGTGCCGACGGCGTATTCCTCGAATTCCACACCGATCCCGACAAGGCGCTGTGCGACGGACCGAGCTGCCTGCCGATCTCGTCAGCCGAAGGCCTGCTGCGCACCCTGAAAACCCTCCACGACGTGGTCAATTCTTGATCCGGGACGCGGTCACATCAGACCGGGAGGCGCTTGCCTCGATACTTTTCCGTGCGAGCCGGGATGTGTTCCCGCTGGCGGGCATCGAGCGGATAGATCAGACAGAATTCAGCCGCCAGACCGAGGGCGAAAGCATTTTGGTGGCTGAAGAGGATGATCGTCCCGTCGGGTTTTCCAGCGTCTGGGACGCCGAACATTTCCTGCATCACTTCTTCGTAGATCCGGACTATCACCGCCGCGGCATCGGGCGATCCCTGATGGTGGGGACGATGATGCGATATGGCAGCTCGCTATCGCTGAAATGCAACACGGCCAACACGCGCGCCCGCGCCTTCTACCGCGCAATGGGCTGGATCGAGACCGACGAACCGGGCGGTGAGACTGAAGGCACCGGCAACTGGATCTGGATCCGCACTCCTGTTGCCGCCGCAGCCCTTGGCCTGTTGCCGGACGAGCCAGACCGATGACCCGACTGATTGCCTTCAACAAGCCATTCAATGTGCTGTCCCAATTTACGGACAAAGGCACGCTGGCCAGCACCCGCGAGACGCTGTCAGACTATCTGGCGGTTCCCCGCGTCTATCCTGCCGGCCGCCTCGACCGTGACAGCGAAGGCCTGCTGCTACTGACCGATGACGGAAAGCTGCAGGCGCGCATCTCCGATCCGAAGCACAAGATGGCAAAAACCTATTGGGCCCAGGTGGAGGGCGTGCCGGACGACGCCGCGCTGGATGCCCTGCGCACCGGCGTGGACCTGAATGATGGCCGCACCGCGCCGGCAAAAGCGCGCCGCATGGGCGAGCCATCCGACCTCTGGCCCCGCAATCCGCCCATCCGCTATCGAAAATCAGTGCCAGACAGCTGGATCGAATTGACAATCACCGAAGGACGGAACCGCCAGGTCCGACGCATGACCGCTGCGGTGGGGCATCCCACGCTCCGCCTCATCCGGGTCCAGATCGGTGACTGGACACTGGGCGATCTTGCCACCGGAGAGTGGCGCGACATCAAGCCTTGAGCTGTGCACCTTCACATATTGCGTAACACAGATTAGCAAGCGGCACTCCACCCCTTCCGGGCCTGCCCCGGTCAATCAGATGGAGCCCGAATATGGACGAGACGCCGCTGCCGGACTGGTTTGCAAACAATGCCCCGGAATGGGCTATCGAGCCTGCGACTTTCATTGCAAGTGTCTGGAATGATGGCGCCTACGGACTGACCTATGGCGAGATCACCATCGCCGTGATCATCATCATGATCGCCATGATGGTGCGCGGCCTGTTTGCCCGGATTATGGTGAAGACGGTGATGCGCTTTGCGTCCGGCACAAAATCCGGTTTCGACGACGCGCTGGTGAAGTCGATCTCAACCCCGCTCAAGATCGTTCCGGTCATCATCGGCATCTACATTGCGCTGCAGGTGACCAACATCTCTGGCGAAGCGGAGGTGTATGCCACGCGCATCCTGCGGTCGATCATCACGCTCGCTGTGTTCTGGACGCTGTCTCGCGCCGTGCACGCGTTTGAATTCCTGTTCCGCGGACTCCGGTCCGCGCTGTCGCCCGCCGCAGTGGACTGGATGGTGAAGGCATTGCAGATCATCCTGATCGTACTGGGCCTTGGCGCGGTAGCCGAACAATGGGGCATCCAGATCGCGCCCCTTCTGGCGGGCCTTGGGGTGCTCGGCATCGCGGTCGGCCTTGGCGCGCAGGATCTGTTCAAGAACCTCATCTCTGGCCTGCTGATCATTTCCGAGAAGCGATTCATTCCCGGCGAGTGGATCCAGGTGGATGGCGTGGTTGAGGGCACAGTGGAGAAAATCAATTTCCGCTCCACCCTGGTACGCCGTTTCGACAAGAGCCCGGTCTATGTGCCCAACAGCGCCCTGTCTGACGCGGCAGTGACGAATTTTTCCCGCATGACCCACCGCCGCATCAAATGGGTGGTTGGCGTTGAATACCGCACAACGGTTGATCAGCTGAAATACATCCGCGACGAGATCGAAGCATGGCTGTGGAACGATGATCGCTTCGCCAAGCCTCCGGAGGCGGCCCTGTTCGTGCGCGTCGACAGCTTCAATTCCAGCTCAATCGATTTCCTGATCTATGCCTTTACCCACACGAAAAACTGGGGCGAATGGCTGGAGATCAAGGAAGAGTTCGCGGTTGCCGTCATGGAGATCATCGACAAGGCCGGCACCGGCTTCGCCTTTCCGAGCCGCACGATCTACCTGCAGGAAACCGACCCGCCGGAAATCATGGCCCCGCCCGCCCGTAGTGACGGCGTCGCACGCGCGCAGGCCGCCAAGGCCGGCAAGCTGCAGACGACCGGTATCGGCGAGGCAAATGATGATGGCTGACCCGGCGCTGGCCTATTTCACCCACACGCCGGGTGCGTTGGTGCGATAGCCAAGGCTGCGGTAGGCCGCATCGATCAGGCTCTGGGCGCGGTCATTCACGAGAATGCCGCTGCCCATCTGGTTCATCGTGTAGCTGAAGGCGAGGCCCGCTTCAGGATCAGCAAAACCGATGGAGCCGCCCGCGCCAACATGGCCGAAGGCACGATCGCCCATGATCACGCTGGTTCCCGGACCTGCATTGAGAGCCCGATTGTCCATCGACTTCATGAAGCCCGGCCCGAAGCGCGTCGGAATGAGCAGCGTTGCGTCGCGCTGTGTCGCCGTTGTGACCATGCTCATCGCCTGCAGTCGATCATGTGACACCAGCGTGCCGTCATTTGTCGCCAGGGGTGTGTACATCGCGACCTGACCGCGCGCATTGGACAGGCCACCCCCGCCGCCGATTTCTGCCGCCTGGGATTTGCGGTCGTTGAAATCCCACCCGCCATTGTTCATGAAGCTCTTGTGCTGGATCGAGTCCGGATCGGTTAGCAGCTTGAGCGCGAATTCGGTCGGCTGATCATCCGGCTTGGGCGCGTAGGGAATAATCGGCGCGATGTGGACGTCTTCGCTTTCCGGCAGGCCGAGCCAGAACCGCGCGCCGGTTTTCTCAGCGACTTCCTCGCGAAAGAATGTGCCCAGCGATTTGCCGGACACTCGGCGGACCAGTTCGCCCACCGTCCAGCCGAAATTGATCATGTGATAGCCATTGCGCGTCCCCGGCTCCCAGAAGGCTTCCTCGTCCTCCATGCGCTGGATCATGTAGTCCCAATCGGTGAAGCCACCCGGGCGGACGGGATCTCTCAACGTTGGCAGCGCGCTTTCATGGTTCAGCATCATGCGCACGGTCGTCTTCTCTTTGCCGTTCCTTGCAAATTCCGGCCAATACTCGGAAACCAGCGCTTCGGGGTTCAACTCACCCCGGTCGATCAGGATATGCGCGCACAGCGCCGTTGCTGCCTTGGAGCAGGAAAAGACGATCGAGATCGTCTCCTCGCGCCACGGGTCGTTCGTTTCGGGATTGGCCATGCCGCCCCAGAGATCGACCTGCGTCTCGCCATTCACCGACAGGCAGACCGACGCGCCGACCTCTCCCCGCTCCGCAAAGTTGCGTTCGAACTCTTCCTTCACGGCGGCGAATTTCGGATCGCACGCTCCGCTGACGGCTGATGACATTTGGTTTCCTCCCGATTTTTGCTGGAGAGGATAGCGACGCCGCCAGAATGAGAAAGGGCTGCCCCACGGGCAGCCCTTTCAGAAACATACGCGTTCCGAGTGCCTAGGCGGGCTCTTCGGCAGAGCCTTTCTTGGCGGCTGGCTTTTTCTTCTTGGGCTTCTCGGCCACATATTTGAAGGCCAGCTTCTCGTCGTCCGCCTTGTCGATGTCGATATAAACGACGCCGCCCTTCTGGAGTTCGCCGAACAGAAGCTCTTCCGCCATCGGCTTCTTGACGTGTTCCTGGATCGTCCGTGCCAGAGGCCGGGCGCCCATGTCCGCGTCAAAGCCACGCTTGGCCAGCCATTCACGGGCAGGCTTGGTGATCTCGATGGAGACGTTGCGATCTTCCAGCTGGACTTCCAGCTGCAGGATGAATTTCTCCACGACGCGGTCGATGATTTCCGGCGTCAGGCCACCGAAGGTGATTGTCGCGTCGAGACGGTTGCGGAATTCCGGCGTGAACAGACGCTTGAGCGCCTCTTCCTGCTCGTCTTCCTTCTTGCCACGGCCGAAGCCGATGGAGTTCTTCGACGCATCCGATGCACCGGCATTGGTGGTCATGATCAGGATGACATTGCGGAAGTCGACCTTGCGGCCATTCGCATCCGTCAGTGTACCATTGTCCATCACCTGCAGCAGGATGTTGAACAGGTCCGGGTGTGCCTTCTCGATCTCGTCGAGTAGCAGCACGCAATGCGGATGCTGGTCCACACCGTCCGTCAGCAAACCACCTTCATCATACCCGACATAGCCCGGAGGCGCGCCGATCAGGCGGGAAACAGTGTGCCGTTCCATGTATTCCGACATGTCGAAGCGCAGCATCTCGACCCCCATGATGGAGGAGAGCTGCTTGGCGACTTCGGTCTTGCCGACGCCGGTCGGGCCGGTGAACAAGTAGGAACCAATCGGCTTGTTCGGCTCCCGCAGGCCGGCACGAGCCAGCTTGATGGAGGCCGAGAGCGCCTCGATGGCTTCGTTCTGGCCGTAGACCACGCGCTTGAGATCGGTCTCGAGAGACTTGAGCGCGGCCGCATCGTCCGTAGACACCTGTTTGGGGGGGATGCGGGCGATCTTGGCGACGACGGCTTCGATGTCCTTCTGGCCAACCGTCTTCTTGCGCTTGGAAGCAGGCAGCAACCATTGTGTGGCCCCGGCCTCGTCAATTACGTCGATGGCCTTGTCCGGCAGTTTGCGATCGGTGATGTACCGATCCGACAATTCCACGGCGGACTTGATCGCATCATTGGTGTAGCGCAGGCCGTGGAAATCCTCGAAACGGGATTTCAGGCCGGTCAGAATCTTGATCGTGTCCGGAACAGTCGGCTCGACCACATCGATCTTGCGGAACCGGCGCGACAGGGCGCGGTCCTTCTCGAAGTGTTGCTTGTATTCCTTGAACGTCGTCGACCCCATGCAGCGCAGGCCGCCGGACTGAAGCGCAGGCTTCAGCAGGTTCGACGCATCCATCGCGCCGCCGGACGTAGCGCCCGCACCGATGATGGTGTGGATCTCATCGATGAACAGGATTGCTTTTTCCTGCTGCTCAAGTTCCTTCATCACGGATTTCAGGCGCTCTTCGAAGTCACCGCGATACCGCGTGCCGGCCAGCAAGGCGCCCATGTCGAGCGACCAGATGATGGCATCGTCCAGGATTTCCGGCGCTTCGCCGTCAACAATCTTCTTGGCCAGGCCTTCGGCAATGGCCGTCTTGCCCACGCCCGGATCTCCGACAAGGATCGGATTGTTTTTGCTGCGGCGGCAGAGCACTTCGATGCAGCGATTGATTTCCATGTCGCGACCGATCAGCGGATCGATCTTGCCGGAGCGGGCTTTCTCGTTGAGGTCCACACAATACGCGTCCAGCGCCTCGTGGCCCTGCTTGACGGGTTCCTCCTCAGAGGTTTCCGCGCCGCGCGGGCTTGACTGACGGGACATGCCCGGCTGTTTCGCGACGCCGTGCGAGATGAAGTTGACCGCGTCATAACGGGTCATGTCCTGCTCCTGCAGGAAGTAGGCAGCGTGGCTTTCACGCTCGGAGAAGATGGACACGAGCACATTCGCGCCGGTCACTTCGTCCCGGCCGGAGCTTTCAACGTGAAGAATGGCGCGCTGCACAACACGCTGGAATGCGGCAGTGGGCTGAACCCGGCCTTCCGCTTCATCAACGGTGAGGCTGGAAAGCTCTTCATCAATGTATCGGCTGAGGTCTGCGCTGAGCGCTTCGATGTCGACCTTGCAGGCGCCCATGACTTCGCGGGCATGCTCGTCTTCAGTCAGCGCCAGAAGCAAGTGTTCCAGTGTGGCGTATTCATGGTCCCGTTCTGAGGCGAACGTGAGGGCCTTTTCGAGTGCGGTCTCTAAGGAGGGGGACAAACGTGGCAAGTGGCTGGCCTTCCGGAATGAGTGTTTCTAGTCGTCTTTCTCCATGACGCATTGGAGAGGATGTTCATGGCGTTTGGCAAGGTCCAATACTTGCGCGACCTTTGTTTCGGCCACTTCGTAAGTATACACCCCACACAGCCCCACGCCCTTTTGGTGGACATGAAGCATGATCCGCGTGGCCTGTTCCCTGGAGCGGTTGAAAAACTGTTCCAGGATGTAAACGACGAATTCCATCGGCGTGTAATCATCGTTCAACAGGAGCACGCGATAAAGCGACGGCTTCTTCGTGCGCACCCGTGTCTGGGTGGACAGGCCAAAGTTTGTACCATCCTCATCACCGGTCTGCCCGCCCCCCGGTGGGTCGCCCGGACCAGGCTGGTTCAACCGTGCCGGATCCAATTTGGAATGATTCAGGTCGCCGCTCATATGTAACAAGATATACGTTCTTGTCCGACTTTGAAGAGCGGATTGACCGCAAAAACACAAACTGCCTGAAATCAGGTCACCTGCAGGCTGCTGAGAAGCTCGTGCACGCGCTTGCGATTGGCCCCCAGATCGCTGTGTCCGATGCGCGATGCCGAATAGATTGCCAGCGTGGATTTGCCGTCAGCGGGCAACACCGCGATATTCACATCATCCTTGAAACGCAGCAGCTTCGACACCGCGATGAAGTAGATACGGCCAGCCTGGGCGTCCAGCGCCTCAAGCCGCCAATCCTTGCGCATGCCGATCAGGGCTTCGACCTGGCTGAACAATGCTTCCGGGCTGCAGTCGAAAACGGGCCCTGCCTCGTCCGGATTTGCATGGTCTGCGAACCCTGCAGGGGCAACCAGATATGTGTTCGGTGATTTGGGCCGCTGAAGGGCCTGGAAGTCCAAAAATTCGCTCATGGACTGAATGTAGGCGCAGCTCGCTGGAAGTCACAGCACATTCTGCGCGCGGCTTCCGAAAAGTTTTATGGCGCGCAAAAAAGAACCGGACCAATCAGGTCCGGCTCAGTACTGTCTACACCACTCTACATTCCGGCCTGTCACCAGACCCGGAAGTGCGGAAAGGAGATTACTTCGCGGAGAAGGCCATGAAGGGCTTCGCTGCGTCACGCCATGCGGACATGCAGAGTTCTGCCTGTGCGCTCATTTCAGACGTGTAGGCCGAGAACAGGCTCTTGGCGAAACCGGATTGGATCTCCATCGCTTCACGCGGGTCTTTCGCGCTGGTCAGCGACTGAGTCGCTTCGACGCCTTGCTCAAGCGTACGTGCGAAGAAGTCCATGTTGCGTGCACCAATTGTGCGCATCATCTCGGAGGAACTGGCAGCTTGTTCAGCAAATGCCTTGAATCCGCCCTCAGCGTAATCGCCGAACTTGCCTGCAAAACCTGTCATCTGTTCCATGCCTTCATCAATCATTTTCGTAGCGGAATCCGCCACACGTGCTTCCGCTTTCGTTTTTGGAGCCGACTTCGGAGCTGTCTTCTTTGCTGTCGCCATGAGGAGGATCCTTTCACCCTGGATGCTTCTATCTAACGCAAAAAATGAGCATTTGCAACATTTTTTGTGCGGTGCAGCATTTTAAATTTTGCACATGTTTTGCAGCGGTGTTGAAAACACACGCGAAGCGGGATTACGGAATTGTGAGGGAGGGGCCTGTGTTAACATCTGGTCAACTGATTTGCCGGACTCTAAGGTTGATCCCGGGGCTCGGGGTTAACTCATTTCTCGGAGAGAACACGATGCGGCTCGCACCATTTTCCGTTGTAAAAGCACTTGCTCTCGCAGTGACGCTGCTTGCAACCGGCCTGTTCGCGCACACTGCCTCTGCCGAGAAGTACGCCTCCATCGTCGTGGACGCTGAAACGCATGAAGTGCTTCACGCCCGCAACGCAGACGAAACCCGCTATCCGGCCTCGCTGACGAAGGTGATGACGCTGTACATGCTGTTTGATGCATTGAAGGCAGGCGATGTCTCACTGGACGAGCGCCTGATTATCTCTCGCCATGCGGCCAGCCAGCCGCCTTCGAACCTGAAATTGCGCACGGGCTCCACCATCACGGTTCGCGACGCCATCGGCGCGCTTGTGAGCAAGTCCGCAAATGACGTCGCCGTTGTCGTCGCGGAGCGGCTTGGCCGCACGGAGAGCCGTTTCGCCCAATTGATGACCGTGAAGGCCAAATCCCTGGGCATGGAAAACACACGCTTCAAGAACGCATCCGGCCTGCCCGACTCCCAGCAGATGAGCACCGCCCGGGATCTCGCAATCCTGGCTGACGCAATGCTGACCGACCACGCCGATTACTATCACTATTTCTCGTCTAAGAGCTTTCAGTGGGGTGGCCGCACGTACAAGAATCACAACGAATTGCTCGGCAATGTTGACGGTGTGGACGGTATCAAGACCGGCTACACACGGGCGTCAGGCTTCAACCTGATGACGTCAGCCAAGCGCGACGGACGCCGCATCATCGCCATCATGCTCGGCGGCAACACATCCCGGTCACGCAATTCCCATGTCGAAGACCTGGTGGAGGCCGCCTTCACGACGCTGAACGACCCGGCGCATGACACCAAGCTTGCCTTTGCTGGCGTGCTGATACCGATCCACCCGGACGCTGCGGCTGAGCCGATGCTGAACGGAAAGCCGCTGAGCGTGATCATCGCGGAAGGCAGCGAGGATAATGAGTCGAAACCAGTCGCTCCGCTGGTCCTGCCGACCCCCGAACCTGAACCCGAAGAAGCCGCTCATGCGAAACTGGAAACGCCTGTCGATGATTTCGCCGAGCCCAAAAGCGAGTTCATGAGCGTTTCTGAGTATGAGGCGCGCCAATTGAAGCTGGCAAAATAGCCCTGCTTCCGCCTGCCCTATCTGACGCCTGACCCTTGCCAGCCTGTGCGGTCTGACCCAGAACGCCTTGCAGCAAACAGGAGCGATCAGACGTGACCCGTGAAAGCGATATCGAGATTGCGCGCAATGTGATCCGCATTGAACGCGAGGCCCTTGAGCAACTGGAAGCCGGCCTTGATGAAACGATCGAACGTGCTGCCGATCTGATCATGGCCACGGATCGTCACATCATCGTGGCGGGCGTCGGCAAGTCCGGTCATATCGGCCAGAAGATCGCCGCCAGCCTGGCCTCGACCGGCACACCGTCTTTCTTCCTCCACCCCACAGAAGCCAGTCATGGCGATCTTGGCATGATCGTGCCGGGCTCTGTCGTGATCGCCATTTCCTATTCGGGCGAGAGCCGCGAACTGGTCGATTTGCTGCGTTATTGCCGCGGCAACAAAATTCCAGTCATCGGTATGAGCCGCGCTCCTGCCTCGACACTGGGGCGTGGGTCCGACGTGCTGTTGACCTTGCCTACGGTCGCCGAAGCCTGCCCGAATGGGTTGGCCCCGACTTCATCGACGACCATGGCACTCGCACTGGGCGACGCCCTGACGATTGTCCTGATGGCTCGGCGCGGTTTCTCTCGTGAGGAATTCGGTTTCCGACATCCCGGCGGCAAGCTGGGGCGCTCCCTGCAAACTGCTGGAGACTATGTCGGCGCCCGTACAGACGACATTCCATCCGTATCCCAGACCGCCCCGGTCGAGGATGTCATCCTGGCCATTTCCGAAGGCCGGAAGGGCTGCGCTGCGGTGCTGGACGAGGCTGGCGTGATGGTTGGTATGGTGACGGATGGGGATTTGCGCCGCGCCATGTTGGCAGGAAAGCTCGCCGCCGATGCAGCATCCATCATGACCGTCTCGCCACGCACAATTTCCTTGGACGAGCGCATGTCTGCCGTCATCAAGCAATTGACCGAGCACCGCATCTCCAACGCTTTTGTCGTTGAAGATGGACGCCCGGTCGGAATTGTCGACATGAAGGACCTTCTTGCCGAAGGCTATGTCTGATCAGGTTAGTTGGTCAGTTCGAACCGAATACTGACTTGTGAGGAATACGTGATCTCTCCGCCGGAGATCGGCGTGGAGCTCATATCCGCGGACTCAGCCATCGCAGCCATGCGTCCCATCGGCATCGGGGAAGGTTCGAACCCGCCGCTTTCCGAGATGCCAACAATGCGCGCAACCTTCATGCCGACTGCGTCAGCGTAGAGTTCTGCGCGGGCCATCGCATCCGCCACAGCCTTGCGGCGCGCTTCGTCATGGGCCTCGCTCGGGTCATCGAGTGAGAAGCTTAGGCCAGAGAACCGGTTGCCACCAGCGGCCACCAGGCTGTCGAGGGTTTCGCCCAACGTATCAAGATCGGTGACCTTCACGGTCAGCTGGTTCGAGGCAGAATAGCCTCGCAGCACCTGCTTCCCGCTGCGGCGACCGGAAGTGTCGGTTTCCTCAACATAGTCATACACCGGGTTCAGCGAGATGTTGGACGTTTGCATATCCTGGTCTGCGATGCCTGCAGCCTTCAGCGCCTGCATCATGCTGGTCATGGCATCGGCCTGCGCCTGCATGGCCGCGACGGCCGTGTCGGCTTCTTCCTGAACACCCGCCGTGATGTGGGCTGTATCCGGCTCACGCTTGACCTTGGCATTTGCCGTGATGTCGAGCGTTGTCTCAGGCTGGATCGAATTCGGGTGAATGGTCATCTGGTTGGTCCCGCTGGATGCCGATGGTGACGGCATCTGCGCACAGGCAGGCAGGGCTCCTGCCAGCGCGAGGGCGCTGGAGGCGATGAACAGGGTCCGGAAATTGCGCATGAAGTCTCCTCGGTTTTGATTGATGTGACCGAGAGCTAACAGCGCATTGTGTCAAACTCGCGTCAGGCGGTTTTGCTGTGGCGCTGCGGATACCCGTCTGGATTGCCGCTTTGCCATGCCCATTGGTCCCGGCACATATCGTCGAGACTGAAACGGGTCTTCCAGCCCAGAAGTTCCAACGCGTAGTGCGGATCGGCCCAGTAAGCCGGCAAATCCCCCGGACGGCGGGCGACAAATTCCAGCGGAATTTCACGCCCACTTGCCTTCTCGAACGCCTTCACGACGTCCAACACGGAATACCCATTTCCGGATCCGAGATTGACCGTGAAACTGTCTGGCTGTGCCATCAGTTTCTCAAGTGCCACGATGTGTGCCTCGGCCAGATCGACGACGTGAATGTAGTCGCGCACACCGGTGCCGTCATGCGTATCATAGTCATTGCCGAAAACGTTCAGGCGGGCCCGGCGGCCCACAGCCACCTGGGCAACAAACGGCATGAGATTGTTCGGCACGCCATTCGGGTCTTCCCCGATCAGGCCAGTCGGATGCGCCCCAATGGGATTGAAGTAGCGCAGGATACCCGCATTGATCCCCGTCCCTGACGCGACAAGGTCATTCAGCATCAGTTCGACGGCATATTTGGTCATGCCGTAGGGATTGGTCGGCGCCAGAGGATGGCTTTCTGTGTAGGGCAGCGTGACCGGCGTGCCGTAAACCGTGGCTGAAGATGAAAACACGATATGGTTCACCTTCGCGACTTTCATCGCTTCCAACAGGCTCAGTGTCCCCTGGACATTGTTGCTGTAATAATCCAGCGGCTGGGCCGTGGACTGTCCAACGGCCTTCAGACCGGCAAAGTGGATCACAGCAGCACAGTCATGCTCCTGCATGACCCGAGCCATGGTGTCGGTATCGCGAATGTCCGCTTCGATGACGGGAAGGTCGTTCACGCCGGTAATCTGGCAAATGCGGTCTACCGCAGCGAGGCTGGAATTGACAAAATTATCAACGATCACAGGCATGTAACCACGCTGGATCAGCTCAACGCATGTGTGCGACCCAATATATCCTGCGCCGCCTGGCACCAGAATGCGCGTTGAATTGCCTCGTTTGAAGTTTGAAACTTCAGCCATGTTCCATTGCGTCCCTTGTCAGCGTTTCACCGCGTTTCTTGCAAATCACCTGCCAGTAATTCGCGAAAGCCTTATTGGACTGCGCATACAGCACATTGCCAAGGGAAAGAAGCACGCTAAAACGAGCCGCTGGGGCCTGTAGCTCAGTTGGTTAGAGCGGACCGCTCATAACGGTTTGGTCGCGGGTTCAAGTCCTGCCGGGCCCACCAGACGCTGGCGACGACAAACGTTTTCGCATTTTCATCGACATATTGATGCAGTTAGCGACGGCCATCAGGCACGGTTTTTGCGTATCTCTCCGGTCAGACTTAAGGCTCCCGAAGTGGTTTTGTAGAATACAGGCCCGCCCGGGAGTGGCATGAGGGGACAGGAATGGCGAACGGAGCGGCTCCGGTGATAAGCGACACAAACATTCGCACAGCCAGTGAAGCCCAGCGCGTTTCCGGTCGCCGGACCTATATGACGCTGGACGGGATGCGCGGCATCGCAGCCCTGTGCGTGATGCTCTACCATTTCAGCGAGTTCCTGACGCCGGGCAGCACAGTTTTGCCAAAGGCCTATCTGGCCGTGGACATGTTCTTCATCCTCAGCGGGTTCGTCATCGCTCACGCCTACGACGCGCGCCTGTCAGAGGGAAAGCTGACATTGCGCATATACGCGCTCGCCCGCTTCATCCGGCTCTACCCTCTCTACATCGCGTCGATCGTGATCGGAGCGGGCTATTTCGCCTTGCGCCTGATCCTCGACCCGGCTCAGGGCAACGAACTGCACCCGCAATCCATTCTGTTGTCAGCGCTGTTCCTGCCGGAACTGAGCGAACGGGCGCTGTATCACTACAATCCTGCGGCCTGGTCCCTGTTCTTTGAGTTGCTTGCCAATTTCGCTTACGCGCTGTTGCTGCCACGGCTCAGCAACCGGGTTCTCTGGGGACTGGTAATCGGCTCGGGCGTCGGCTTGGCCTGGTACGGGCTGAACCATGGATCGCTGGATGTCGGCATGTATGCCAGCACCATCTTCGGCGGCGCACTGCGTGTGACATTCTCGTTCTTCGCAGGCGTGCTGATCTGGCGTCATCGCGCGCACATTGCCGGACGCATTCACTGGCTCGCCTACATCCTGCCGATTGGCATCATAAGCGTTTTCGCTCCATCCATCAGCGAAGGCAGCGCCCTATACGACCTTGTCTGCGTCATGGTGATCTTCCCGATCGTGATCTGCCTCGGAAGCGCCGTGGAGCCATCACGAGGCCTGCACGGCATATTTCGCCTGAGCGCTGACCTCTCTTACCCGATGTATGTCTTGCATACGCCGCTGCTGCTCGTCGTCGGCGGCGCCTTGACGGTCGTGTTTGGTGAAGGTGCTAAGGCCATGACGCCGATCAGCGGCCTGTTCATGGCCGCCGTTGTGCTGATCGCGAGCTATATAGCGCTGCACATATATGATACGCCCGTACGACGTTATCTGAACGGGCGGCTCAAGAAATCGGGCTAAATCACGGCCCCGCTGTGCCCCTGCAAATCAGGCCGGCAACAGATTTCGGATCTCGTTCTGGAAATACTCGATTGTGGGCCTTAAGCCCTCCGCCAGCGGGATCGTCGGCTCCCAGCCGAGGGCAGCTTTCGCCCGACCGATGTTCGGCTGACGCTGGCGCGGATCATCCTGCGGCAACGGCTTGTGTACAAGCTGCGAAGAAGAATTCGTCAGGTCGATGATCTGCTCAGCCAGTTGGCGAATGGTGAATTCGCCCGGATTGCCCAGATTGATGGGTCCTGTGACATCGTCTTCGGTGTTCATCAGCCGGATCAGACCGTCGACGAGGTCAGACACATAGCAGAAGCTGCGAGTCTGTTCGCCGTCGCCATATAGCGTGATGTCCTCACCGCGCAGGGCCTGGACAATGAAGTTCGACACGACCCGGCCATCATTCGGATGCATGCGCGGTCCGTACGTGTTGAAAATCCGGGCGATCTTGATCTTCACACCATGCTGGCGGTGATAGTCAAAGAACAAGGTCTCGGCGCAGCGCTTGCCTTCATCATAGCAGGCCCGTGGGCCGAGCGGGTTCACATTGCCCCAGTATTCCTCGGTCTGTGGGTGGATTTCGGGATCGCCGTAAACTTCAGACGTAGAAGCCTGAAGGATCTTCGCGCGCGTTCGCTTGGCCAGGCCCAACATGTTGATTGCGCCATGAACACTGGTCTTCGTCGTCTGCACGGGGTCAAACTGGTAGTGAACAGGACTGGCCGGGCAAGCCATGTTGTAGATCTGGTCGACCTCAACAAAAAGCGGCACGGTAATATCGTGACGCATCACCTCGAATTTTGGATTGTCGAGCAAGTGCGCGACATTGCTGCGACGGCCGGTGAAGAAGTTATCGACGCAGAGAACCTCAGCGCCAGTTTCGAGAAGCCGCTCGCAGAGGTAGGAACCGATGAAGCCGGCGCCGCCGGTAACGAGAATTCGAGGAACATAATGCATATCCATGCGATCCCCGTTTTTTTCAGCTTGGTCAAGAGACTAAGGCATTCTTTACCCCTACCATGGACCCGTATGGGAAGAACTGACGCATGAATCGTTTCGAACGCATCATAGATTTCGCAGCGCACCACCATGGCGACCGAAACAATGTGATGAACCTGTCCAGCAATACGCATTCGGTTGATACGCTGAGCCAGACGACAGATGACCGACTCCTGGCCACCATGACCCGCTGCGTGTTCAATGCCGGGTTCAACTGGAAAGTCATCGACGCCAAATGGGATGGGTTCGAAGCGGCTTTCGAGGGATTTGATCCCCATCGCCTGGCCTTTTTCGGTGACGAAATGCTGGGCCAACTCGTTTCCGATGCACGCATCGTGCGCAATGGACAGAAGATCAAAGCGACGCTGGAGAATGCCAGATTTGTCGCCGACACCGCCCGGGAGCATGGAAGCTTTGGCCAATTCCTGTCGGACTGGCCAGCTGACGACCAGGTAGGATTGCTGGACTATCTGAATAAGCACGGCTCTCGCCTTGGCGGTGCGACCGGGCAGTATTTCCTGAGATTTTCAGGTTGGGACGCGTGGATCACGTCCGGTGACGTGTGCAAGGCTCTGCTACGCGAAGACGTTCTGGAAAAACCCGAAGCGAAAACCCGAAAAGCCCTGAAAGCCGCACAGGCAGCCTTCAATCACTGGCATTCGGAAACCGCACTGCCCTACGCCCAGATCAGTCGTATTCTGGCGCTCAGCGTGGGCTAGGTCAGACTTTCGCTTTCTTGCGGAAGTAATCGAGTGTGCCCCGATGGATCAGGCCATCTTGGGGCGTGGTTTCGTGAGCCTCGATATCTTCAGCGCCTTTGACGTCCTGATAGACGTTCCCGAAATCCTTGTAACAGGCGTCCAGAAGCGCATCGAAACTGTCGATGACGAAGTAAGTCTGCTGGAAGTCGTCGATGATGTACTTCGTCCGCATGATCCGCTGCAGGTCGAAGGCGACGCGATTGGGGCTGTCATCCTCCAATGCGAACACGGTTTCGTTCGGGCTGGACAGAATGCCTGCGCCGTAGATTCGCAGACCACCGGCCTCGCGGATCAGTCCAAACTCAACTGTATACCAGTAGAGCCGGGCCAGATTGTGCAATTGCCCGAGCTCCATGGCACGCTGGCCGCCTTTGCCATACGCCTCCATGAAATCGGCGAAAACGGGATTGGCCAGCAAAGGCACGTGCCCGAAAATATCGTGGAAGATGTCCGGTTCCTGCAGATAGTCGAATTCTGCTTCTGGCCGGATAAAGGCGCCGGCAGGAAACCGCCTGTTTGCCAAATGGTCGAAAAAGATCTCGTCCGGCACCAATTCCGCAACCGGCACCACACGCCATCCCGTCAGCTTCTCCAGCTTGTCTGACAGCTCTCCCATATGTGGGATGCCCGACGCAGACAGCTCGAGTTCTGACATGGCCTTCAAAGCGGTGTCACACGCGCGGCCCTTGGCAATTTCGCGCTGGCGCCGGAACAGACGGTCCCAGCGGTCATGCTCGGCTGCACTATAGGTGTCCCAGGCCTGGTCGATCGTAAAATCTGCAGCCCGGGGCGCATCATGGTAGCGGTTCTTGGAGATTGCTTCGCTCATGTACCAATCATATCGCAGCCCCACATTAGTTTCAAATGAAACTTTATGCTGCCATCCGGTTCATGGCCCGGCTCGACGCTTGCGACAGAAGATGCGAGAAGCTTCGGAACCTCAAGGTAGACTTCGATTCTGGCACCATGACCCTTTCTTCGAATGCTGACGGCACCTCGACCTGCGTCGAGCATCCGACGTTTTCCGTTGTCATTGTGAACTACAATGGAGGCGATTATGTGCAGAAAGCCATCGACTCGCTCGCCCGCCAGTCGCGCCGGGACTTCGAAGTAATCCTGATCGACAACGCTTCCAGCGATGGGTCTGCCAGTCACCTCGACACGACGAGTCTGCCTCATTTCGAATTGATGGCTGAAGCAGAAAATCACGGCTATGCGCGCGCGACCAATCTGGCTGCGCAGCGGGCACGTGGCGAGTGGCTCGTATGCCTCAACCCGGATGCAGAAGCGGCCCCGGACTGGCTGGCCAGGATTGCGGAGGGTCAGGTGCGCTACCCCACGGCCCGGATGTTCGCATCAGCTCAGTTCGACGCTGCGGATCCAGCCGTGCTGGATGGCGCGGGAGACGCCTACCTGATCTTCGGCTTTCCGTGGCGCGGCGGCTTTGGCAGGTCCTCAGCCGAGTTGCCCGGTGAAGGGGAATGCTTCAGCCCGTGCGGCGCTGGCGCCGTGTTCCACACCTCCACCTTTCTCGATCATGGGGGAATGGACGAGCGTTTCTTCTGTTTTTGCGAAGACGTCGACATCGGCTTCCGCCTGAGATTGGCAGGCCATACATGCATCTTCCTGCCGGAAGCGAAGATCCATCATGTCGGTGGCGGACTATCCGGCCGGGCGAGTGACTTCGCGATTTATCACGGCACCCGCAATCGCGTCTGGACCTACGCCAAGAACATGCCGACATCCCTGCTCGTCATCACACTGCCCGGCCATGTTGCATTGTCCGTCTACCTGCTTGTCAGGGGTGCGATGATCGGACGTGTCCGCCAGACATGGCGCGGTATGAAAGATGGCTTGAAAGGCGCAGCTGAAATGCGCCGCCGCGGAAGATCCGGACGCCAGAACGTGCCGTCAGTCTGGCAACTTGCACGCTCCATGGCGTGGGACCCCTTCCGCATGAGCCAGCGGAAAATTCATGTCAGAATGCAGCCAGGCCCGGACCTGTTCAGCGGCTCCAGTGAGTCAGCAACCCCTTGAGATAGGTGCCGTATTCATTCTTGTACGTCGCAGCCAGCTTCTCGAGTTGCTCGTCACCGATGAAACCCTTGCGCCACGCGACTTCTTCCGGACACGCAATCTTCATCCCCTGGCGCTTCTCGACCGTCTGTACGAATTGCGAAGCCTGCAGCAGGCCATCGAACGTGCCGGCATCCAACCAGGCCGTCCCGCGCGCCAGGCGATTGACGCGCAAGTCACCGCGATTGAGATAGACCTCATTGATGGTCGTGATCTCAAGCTCTCCGCGCTCTGACGGTTCCACATTCCGTGCGATATCCACGACATCTTCGTCGTAGAAGTAAAGGCCGGTCACCGCCCAGTTGCTACGCGGCTTTTTCGGCTTTTCCTCAATCGAAAGTGCCTTGCCGGTCTCGTCCATTTCCACGATACCGAATGCGGACGGATCATTGACCTGGCACGCGAAGACTTCAGCGCCCTGCTTCATTTGCCCGGCTTCCGAAAGCTCTCCACTCAACCCCGAGCCGTAGAACATATTGTCACCAAGGGCGAGCGCGCTCTTCTGACCACCGACGAAATCCGCGCCGATGATGAAGGCCTCTGCAAGCCCATTGGCTTCAGCCTGTTCAGCGTATTCGAAGCTCATTCCCCATTCGGACCCATCGCCCAGCAAGCGACGGTACATCGGCAATGCATCGGGCATCGAAATGATCAGGATCTCACGAATGCCCGCAAACATCAGCGTCGTGATGGGATGGTAGATCATTGGCTTGTCGTAGACAGGCAGCAATTGCTTGGAAACGCCACGGGTGATCGGATGCAGGCGCGTGCCTTTTCCTCCGGCCAGAATTATCCCCTTCATGAATTCCACTCTCCTGAAAGTATCAGTGTTTCTACACATTCGCGCGCGCTATCCCGCCAGTCGGGCAGGCGTACGTCAAATGCTTCAGCAAATTTTTGGCAATCGAGCCGGGAATTGGCAGGACGTTTTACCGGTGTCGGGAACTCCGCCGATGTAATCCGGTTCACCGCTGCAGACGGTCCACCAAGGGCGTGACTGCATTCGAATATGAATGACGCAAAATCGGCCCAAGTGGCCTCGCCGGTTCCGGACATGTGGTACACGCCAGGTGCAGCGGCCGGATCGCCGCTCAGCACTTTGGTGCTTGCGGTCAGAATGCCCTGAGCAATATCCAGCGCCGAGGTCGGGTTTCCGCGCTGATCATCAACGACGTTCAGCTCGTCACGGCCTGCCCCTACCCGCAGCATCGTCTTGACGAAGTTCTTTCCAAACGGGCTGTAAACCCATGCCGTCCGCAAGATGAAATGCGCGGGATTGGCCGCCGCAACTTCCTCTTCACCGGCAAGTTTCGACCGGCCGTAGACACCTAGTGGTGCGACGGGATCGGTTTCGGCATAAGGTGCGTTCTTGGTTCCATCGAAGACATAGTCTGTCGAAATGTGAATGATCGGGATTGCGCGTTCCGCAGCCACAGCAGCAAGCCGACCGGGGCCCGCGGCGTTCAGTGCGAACGCAGCATCCTCATCGCTCTCGGCCTGATCAACGGCGGTATAGGCAGCAGCATTTACGACGATGTCCGGCTTGTGGCGCTCGATCGCCCCACGCACGGTGTCGCCATCCAGCAGATCCAGTTCGGGCCTGCCCGCATTGATGACCGTCATCCCAGCGGGCGCTTTTGCAAGGGCAAGTGAGCGCGCCACTTGCCCGGTCACTCCCGCGACCAGAATTTTATGTTCTTGTCCCATGATTATCCCTGAAAACTATTCTGGCAGTCAGGTCGTTTGTGGCTCTGCTAGCCCAAGGCGCTCGCCTGAATAGACCGATTTTCTCAACGGCATCCACCACGCCTCATTGTCCAGATACCACTGCACTGTCTTGCGCAGTCCAGTATCGAAATTTTCCTGCGCTTTCCAGCCCAGCTCTGTTTCGAGCTTGGTTGCATCAATAGCGTACCGATGGTCGTGTCCGGGGCGGTCAGTCACGAATTTTATAAGCTCGCGACGCGGCGTCGCCGCTGGGACGATCCGATCGAGTTCGTCACAAATGGTTTCGACCACTTGCAGATTGGTGCGCTCATTGCGGCCGCCGACATTGTATGTCTCCCCAAGTCGCCCCTTCGTGGCGATGAGTGACAAGGCGCGCGCATGATCCTCGACATAAAGCCAGTCACGGATGTTCGAACCGTCCCCGTAGACGGGAAGGGTCTTACCTTCCAATGCGTTCAGAATGACGAGCGGAATCAATTTTTCCGGGAAATGGTAGGGGCCGTAATTGTTCGAGCAGTTCGATACGACGACCGGCAGGCCATAGGTGCGGAACCATGCTTTCGCGAGGTGGTCCGATGCCGCCTTTGATGAGGAATAGGGAGATGATGGATCGTAGGGCGTCGTCTCGTGGAATAGGCCATCCTTGCCCAAGGACCCGTACACTTCATCCGTCGATACATGGAGAAATCGAAACGCGTCTTTCGCATCACCCTGCGAAAGCCCCGACCAGTACGACCGGGCGGCTTCGAGCATGGAATATGTGCCGATGACATTCGTCTCGATGAAATCGCGCGGCCCGGAAATTGACCGGTCGACATGGCTTTCGGCAGCCAAATGCAGAATCTGGTCTGGCTGCTCTGCCGCCACAAGTTCTGTCATCGCAGACTGATTGCAGATGTCCTCGACCACCAGACGGCACCGGCCTGTCGCCTCTGCCGGGGCAATATTGGCCCGATTGGCGGCGTAGGTCATCTTGTCGACGACAACGACGTCCGCATCGTCATCAAGCACCAGATGGCGCGCAACAGCAGAACCGATGAACCCCGCCCCGCCTGTTACTATGACCTTCTTACTTCCCATAAAGTCCTACCAACTGTAATTTGCAAACCATCCCTGCGATAGGTGAGCCCGCGCGGATAGGCAAGCTGACGGTTATGACAGATACCATCCAGATTAACCCAATTTACGAACATCGCGTTAGATAGTTGACTATAAAGCCTTCTCATCTTGTCGTAGGCGGGGAGTTTGACGAAACTGTGAACAAGCCTGCGAACAAAATTTACAGCGTAGAACGAGCCAGAATTTCCCCGTGACCGAGCAAACAACCCTGCCCCACAAGCCCCAGGAAACTGATGTCTCGCATCGACAGAAGCTGTTGATGGTACTGGGCATGCACCGAAGTGGCACCAGCGCCATCACCAAAGGCCTTGAAGTGCTGGGCGTAACCCTCGGTGACAATTTACTGCCACCGAAAGACGACAATCCGAAGGGATTCTTTGAAGATCGGGATCTGGTGAACCTGAACGAACGCGTTCTCGAAAAGGTTGGCCGCAAATGGCACGCCCTCAGCCCCATCAGCCCTGATGACCTGACAAAATCGAGCCTGATGAATGAACGCATCGAGGCCGGTTCGCTGCTTTCACGCAAGTTTTCCGAATCACCCACAATCGGCCTCAAGGATCCGCGCCTCAGCGTTCTGCTTCCATTCTGGACAAGCGTCATCGATGATTCGCAAACCGGGTGCGGTTTCGTGATCCCCGTCAGGAATCCTCTCGAAGTGGCCCTGTCACTCAACAAGCGAAACGGCATGTCGATCACGCGCGCGACGGCCCTTTGGGGGCGCTACATGAGTGACGCTGTGCGGGCCACAGAAGGCAGAACACGCCTGTTTGTCGATTTCGACAGCATCCTTGAAGAGCCGCTCACCCAATTGCGCCGAATCAGTGATGCTTTCGGGCTGGCAATGCCCGACCCGAAATCGCCGGAGCTGATCAGCTATCGGGACGAATTCCTGGAGCAGAAGCTGAAGTCCAACAAGGTGAGTTCCCGAGAGCTGGGCCTGTCCGGCGACACAATCAAAAGCGTTATTGAGTTGTACAATGGCGTTCTCAAGCTGGCGAAACTGCCCGGCGACGACCGCAAGGCAACAAGCAACAAATCGCTCGAGGCGGCCCTGAAGCGCTTTGATGAGATCGCTCCGCTCGCCCGCAATATGGACGCCCTGGAAGATATCGCTGGCGCGAGCCAGAATTACGCCAATGCGCAAACCAAGGCCGTTCGCACCCTGGAAAAGCAACTGCATGAAGTTCAGACAGCTCACGATTCTGCGTGCGAACAGCGTGACAAGGCCCGTGCAGACGCCAAATCGGCTTCAGACCGCGCCGAAACCATTCAGCACGCACATGATCAAGCCTGCAGAGAGAGAGACGACGCCCGCCTCGAACTCTCGAACGCCAGCGAAAAGCTTCAGCAGGTTGCTCACGCGCACGGACTGGCCGTCACTGAGCGCGAACAGATCCGGGCTGAACTGGACGCCACGTCGGGCGCATTACACACGGCGAACGAATCCCTGCGCGCCATCCGAGAGGAACTGGCTGATCTCCAACAACGCCACGATATTTTATCTGCCGAGGCCGATGCGCAGCGCGGACAGGTAAAGTCGTATCGCGCGATCGCCCAGTACGAGATCCAGTCGTCTGCACATCTTCGCGACGCTCTTTCGCGTTCTGAAGCCGAGATTGACCGGTTCAGAAACAGCACCTCCTGGAAGATCACGGCCCCCCTGCGCGCCACACTTCGTTTCGTTCGGGGAGAAACCTCGGACGAAACCGTACAGCGTCGCCCGCGCAGCAGAGTGTCCCGCCGCCTGCTTAGGCTCTTGTCGTCTGGTGATGCCACTGTTGGGCGTTTGCCACCGCCCGCCCTGCCGGCCGTGCTGCGTGCGTCGGAAGGAGAGACGCCCACGCGAACCGAACCTTGGCTGGCCGTTGTCATTCATGCCTTTTATCCGGCGCTGCTGCCGGAAATTCTGGATCGCCTTGCGCACACAAAAGTGCCGCTGAAGCTATACGTGACGACGCCCCTCAATCAGCTCGTCAACGTTCAGCCAATTCTGGAAGCACAGGATCGGCCTTATGCGTTGATCGAAACAGAAAACCGCGGCCGCGACGTCGCGCCATTCCTGAGTGCGATGCGGTGGGTGAACAAGGACAAGCCTGACTACGTCCTCAAACTGCACACCAAAAAGAGCGTTCACCTTGAAAACGGTGAGAATTGGCGCGGTCATCTGTTTGAAAGCCTGCTGGGGCTGGACGGTCCGCAACGTGCGCTCACCATTTTTGAATCCTCACCCGATATCGGATTGCTTGGTCCGGACGGTCACGTCCTGTCGACCGTGGACTATCTGGGCTCGAACGGGTCGACCATTTCGGCCATCCTGCCTCGTCTCGGCATAGAACAGGAAGGCTTTGAATCCTCGGGCTTCATCGCGGGCACGATGTTCTATGCCCGGCATGAAGTCGTCAAAGACCTGACCGACGAACTCATCACCATAACCGAGTTCGATCTGGAGCACGGTCAAACCGATGGCACGATGGCTCACGCGGTTGAACGAATTACAGGCGCGCTTGCAAACAAGCAGGGCTATCGGCTTGCGTCGATTGGCAATTCCAGCCAACACACACTTCCGTTGCAAAAAGGCGCTTATCGATACCTTTGACGGTTCGATAATCCTTGGAAACGAGATAAATTCACATGGTCGCCATACCCGTCAAACGCTTCCTGTCAGTTCGGCTGATTCGCAATTCGGGTCTGTTTGATCCCGTCTGGTACCGTGCGCGATATCCCGACATTTCCGATCTCAAGGGTGACCCGATCCGGCATTATGTATTGCACGGTGCTGCGGAGGGGCGTGACCCGTCCGGCGTTTTCGATACGGCTTTCTACCTCACCCAGTATCCAGACCTGGACGTCAGCAAGATCCCTCCTCTCTCACACTACATTCTTGTTGGAGAGGCCGAGGGAGCCTGGCCGAACCCGTATTTTGACCCCGCCTTCGTCCGCACACAAATCGGCCGCGTGCTTCGCCCGGGTCAAAATGTTCTCGCGACGTATCTGTCGCTTGGTGCGAGCGAGCTGTCCCCCAGCAACCGGCTGTGCGCACAGACGCACCTTGCCGTCCACAAGATCACAGTAGACGCGGGCGTCAGCTCCCTGTCTCACCACCTGTCGTTACGGCAAAATCTTGATCCGAACGCCTTGCTGGCGACGCCTAATATTGGCGTACGGATGAGCGCAATGAGCGGATTGGTGCCGTTCGCGTTCGAAAACGGGTTCATGTATCTGCATGTGCAGAATGACGACCCCTACATCGTTCTGAATCCCGTATCGTCAGACTATTTCGAGCCCGGGCACTATCGCCTGAAGATCAACTTCTCTCGCCCGGAAGATGGCCTGAAACGCGCGCGGTTCTATTTTGATTACGGGTTGGGTTTCGATGAGGACAACACAATCCGGGCTGTCTTCGATGTCGACGAATCCGGAACAGCCGTCGCCCTGATCCCGCTCAATGAACAGGTTCATCAGATCCGGTTTGACCCACTCGATGCCCGCCGGGGTCATGACGCCTCGCTCGGCATTTCCAGGATTGAGCTCAGCAAGATTTCATCGCTGGACTATTATCGACATATCGTCGGAAGCACCGCGACGTCGGCACCTCATTCGGCAAAGCTGGTCGGACGAACACTGGTCAATGCCCTGAAACTGGGCACGTCAGAAGCGGGCGCCCGTCTGCGTGCGGAGCATGAGTCACGCAAGCTGGGGCCTTCGGACAAGAACATCCAGGCCGTGATGTATCGCGATTGGATCAAAGAATTCGACGCCATTTCCGAAGACGATCGCGCGGAAATGGACCAGGCAATCAATGCGATGGCGAACCACCCGAAGTTCTCCGTTGTGATGCCGGTTTACAATACACCGATAAAGCTCCTCAAAGAGTGTATCGAAAGCGTGCTGCACCAGATTTATCCCAATTGGGAACTGTGCATAGCCGACGACAACTCATCCGAGCCCGAAGTCCGCGAAGTGCTGGAGGAGTATGCGAAGCGAGACGACCGGATCAAAGTGGTTTTCCGAACAGAAAACGGTCATATCTCACGCGCATCCAACTCGGCCATTGAAGTCGCAACCGGGGACTGGATCGCACTGTTGGACCATGACGACCTGCTGGCCCCGAATGCGCTGTTCTGCATGGCCGATGCGATCAACTCCAATCCAAACGCCAAAATGCTGTACTCGGATGAGGACAAGGTTGATCTTCGCGGCGCGCGCTCACAACCCTACTTCAAATCCGCCTGGAACGAGCGCTTGTTGTTCGAACAGAACATGGTTTGCCATTTGGCTGCGTACGATGCGGATCTGGTGCGAGAGATTGGTGGCTTGCGCGAGGGCTTCGAGGGCGCTCAGGACCACGACCTCGTCTTGAGGGTTACAGAACGGATCCGAGTCGATCAGATCGTCCACATCCCTCATATCCTCTATCATTGGCGAGTGATGCCAGGATCCACCGCGCTGGACGCGGGAGAGAAATCCTACGCACTCGAAGCCGGTATAAGGGCGTTGCAGGAAGCCGTTGAGCGACGCGGCATAAATGGCCACGTCGAAGCCGCGGAAGATCTCAGCTATTATCGCCTCAAGCTGAACGCCCCCGAAGCCTCGCCCCTCGTCTCAATCGTGATCCCGACACGAGACGGCCTTGATGTACTCAAGCCCTGCGTCGACTCGGTACTGCAAAAAACAACGTACCCGAACTTCGAAATCCTGATCGTCGACAATCAAAGCGAAAAGGGTGAGACGCTTGAGTATTTCAAGGAGCTCGAAGCCGTTCCGAACGTCCGAGTTCTTCTGTATGATGACAAGTTCAACTATTCGGCGATCAACAATTTCGCCGTCCACCATTCCGCTGGCTCGCTCGTTTGCCTCCTCAACAACGACACGGAAGTCATCTCGCCTGACTGGCTGACAGAAATGGTGGCAGAGCTGTCCCAAAGCGGGGTGGGCGCTGTTGGCGCAAAGCTGCTCTACACGGATGGAACCGTGCAACATGCTGGCGTCGTGCTGGGGATCGGCGCTGAAGAGCGCGGCGTCGCCGGACACGGAATGGTCGGCATTCCTGCCAATGCCGAAGGCTATTTCAGCTATGCTCGACTGGCCAGGGAAGTCTCAGCTGTCACCGCCGCATGCCTGCTGACACGGCGGGATATTTTCGAGAATGTCGGAGGCTTGAACGAGGACAATCTGCAGGTTGCGTTCAATGACATTGATTTCTGCCTGAAAATTAGGGAAGCCGGTCATCGCATTATCTGGACCCCCTACGCCCTGCTTCATCATCACGAATCAAAATCCAGAGGCTTTGAAGATACGCCAGAGAAGATTGAGCGCTTCGAACGCGAACGCGACTACATGCTGGACAGATGGGGAGACGTCCTGCGTCAGGATCCCTATTACAATCCCAATTTGGCACTCGATCGCGGCGTCTACACACTCAGTCTGGAACCGCGGGTCTCGCGAAACTCGGCCGAACCCACACGGCGCCAGGCGCTTTCCGCGGATCTTCCGGTACAGACTCCGCCCGAAGTCGACCGGGAACCGGAACTGATTCATCGTGAAGCACTCTATTCCGTTCGGAAAGCCCCAGCCATTTCGTCCGCAGACGATGTTGTGGTTCTCGTTCTCTTCTCACCCGATGGCCGCGTCACTGAACTGCAGAACGATATTATCCAGAGCTGGAAGTCTGCAGGTTTCAAGGTCATCCTGGTCGTTAATGCCGCCAAGTATGATGAACATGTCGCCACCGGCGCAATAGACTGCGACGGACTGATCGTTCGCGAGAACATTGGCTTTGATTTCGGCGCATGGCGCCATGGTCTACAGCTCGTTGGCGGACTAGATGGTGCCAATCTGGTGGTCCTGGCAAACGACAGCGTATTGCCTGTCAATGGCGGCGAAAGCCTGAAAAACTATCGCAAGCGAGTGGCCGATTCTGAGGCGGACATCGCCTTCTGCACACGCAACCTGGAAGTGAAACCACACCTTCAGTCATACGCCATCGCGATCAAGAATTCCGCCCTGAAAAACGGAGTGCTCAACCAGTTCAGGTCACTGAATTACCACGCTGACAAGATCGACCTGATCCATCACGTGGAAGTCAACATTAGCGACCAGTTGTCGGATGCCGGTCACGTCTGTGAAGCGCTCTACCATGTCGATGAAGCCGAAGAAGCGGGCGTAAATCCAACTATCCATTATTGGGAAGAGCTGATCGATGACGGCTTCCCATTCTGGAAGGCCCAGCTGATAACCGCCGAGATCCTGGAACTGGAGGATCCGCGAATTGTCGCCGCCCTTGGGCAAGAGCGTACGGACAAGCTCAAACGCCACCTGGCCGCGCGAATGAGCGTTCCGAACGGTCCGGTTGAGTCCCCCTCTTTCGTACCGTCTCCCGCCTTCGGTCATTTCGGCGATTACAACGAGCATGGCGCGCAGAATGCATGCAATCCCGGCAATGGCTGGCTACGTCCAATTGCCCTGCCGCTGGATGGTCTTGAAGAAGAGAACATCCCGGTGCCGCGCATATTTGGCGTCATTCACTGTTTTTACACGGACGTAGCTCGGGACATTCTTGATGAATTGGCTGCGCTTAATCTGCCCATGCGCCTGTTGCTCACAACAGACACCACCGACAAGCAAGCCGAGCTTGTTGCCTTTATCGTGGACCGCGGACTGGATGGCGACGTCGTCGTTACACCAAACCGCGGGCGAGACGTCGCCCCTTTCCTGATTGAAGGTGGACGCCATATTGGCGACGCAGAGCTGGTCTTCCATCTGCACACCAAGAAATCAAAGCATGACGAGCGCTATGCCGACTGGGGCAAGTTCCTGCGTGAAAATTTGATCGGTTCTGAAGCGATCGTCCGCTCCATCTTGAAGCTGTTCACTCAGGAGACACTTGGACTGGTCTATTCAGAGCATTTCCGAGAGGTGAAAGACCTCAGAAACTGGGGCTTTGATTTTGACAAGGCGCGCGCCCTGCTCGCCAGAATGGATTGCCATATCGATGCGGACAATCTGCTCGAGTTTCCGACGAGCACAATGTTCTGGGCACGACGTGATGTTCTCCAGCCTTTGTTCGATCTCGAGCTGAGCTATGAAGACTTCGACCCGGAAGAAGGCCAGATCGATGGCACGCTGGCACATGCAATTGAGCGGTCCTTCCTGTACGTTTGCGAAAACGAAGGCTTTCAATTCCGAAAAGTCGTTTCGAAGACTGCCGATGGGGACCATCTCGCCAATGCGGCTTTTCTGAACACGGACGATTTGGCGTTTGAAGCCAAACTCCCGATCACGCAGCTCCTTCCTAACCATGTGAACCGAGCCAATCTGTTTCACCATGTGGGCGAAGTGTACCCGGTAGAGATTGCCGCATCGCCGCGGACCGAAGCCCGACTGAATCTGGTCCTTCCCACATTGAAGCCACAGAAGGTGTATGGCGGCATATCGACTGCGATCGCGACGTATAAATCGCTCGCGGATGCGCTGGGTGTCGAATTGCGCGTGCTGGTCACAACGGACAATGTCGACATGGATTCCATTCAGGAAGTCAGCCGCCGTCTGGGAACAAGCGTCACCCTGGCGCCGCCCAGAGCGGATGCGGCGAGCGGCGCGACCGTCGTGGACATTCCATCCAATCTTCAGGAGCCGCTGGCCGTCAGAAGCACGGACATCTTCTTTGCGACGGCCTGGTGGACAGCAGATCTCGCTTTCCGTCTGAAAGATGCGCAACAGAAAGTCTTCGAGGTGGATCGCCCTGTCGTTTACCTGATTCAGGACTATGAGCCGGGATTCTACAGCTGGTCGGAAAACTACGCGATGGCCGAAGCAACCTATCACCGGGGCGACGATACGCTGGCGATCATCAATTCCGAAGAATTGTTCGGCTTCATGCAGCAAAGGTATGATTTCCGCGCGGCGTGGTATGTTCCGTATACGCTGAACGAACGCCTTGATCAGCTGATACGACCCACACCGAAAGAAAAGTCCATCATTTGCTATGGGCGCCCGGGCACGCCGCGAAATTGCTTCCACATCCTGGTTGAGGGTCTGCGCCGCTGGCAGCGGGAAAACCCTGCGGAGTCCGAAGGCTACGAAATCGTCTTTGCGGGAGAGCCATTTGACCCGGCCGCCATTGGCGCGCTGCGCAACGCTCGCGTTGTGGGTAAAATGACGCTGGACGACTACGCCGACATGCTGAATCGCAGTGCGCTCGGCGTCTCCCTGATGGTCAGTCCGCACCCCAGCTACCCACCGCTTGAAATGGCGAATGCAGGCTGTCTGACAATCACGAATGCCTATGAGGGCAAGGATGTGAGCCGTCGCTCGGACCGGCTGATTTCATTGGCGTCCCTGTCGCCGGCCACCCTGGCAGACGCGCTGAAACAGGCTGTTCGAAACGTAGAGATTGGCGCCACCCCGCCACTCCGCACCGTCAAGGACCTCCCCTGCGACGGACAGCCTGTCGATTTCGACGCTGTAGCCGAAAGCATCACATCCGCGGGGAAAACGCGAACCGCCCAATAACAATTCAACGGGACTGTGGAGACCGTCATGTCTAACACTTCAGGTAGCCGCATACTCGGTAAGCTTGATATTGTTTCCGAAGATCGCAGTTGGTCCTATTTGCTGATCGCGATGATTGCGGTGCTTCTGCTGGTGCTCAGGGCACCTGACGCACTTTTAAGTCCTGAATTTTGGGCAGAAGACGGGGTCGACTACTGGACGGACCAATTTCAAAATCCGTTTGCCATTTTTACTCCGAGTACCGGCTACCTTGCTGCTGCCCCTAGATTGGTTGCGTTGGTTGCCGACCTGTTCCCATCAACGCTCGCGCCAGTTCTATTCAACTGGCTGACAATCGCGTTCATGGGGTGGCTGTATTATTCTATCGCCTCGCTCAAGATCCCTTATGTGCAGTTTCTCCCGATTGTCATGGCCCTCACGCCGACCACCGGTGAAATCCTGATCAATGCGACGAACATTCAGTGGCATCTGGCACTCCTGATACCCTTATCCGCGTACTCCCCTCTCTCGAACAATGGGCGAGTGCTTCTCGGTATCGCGGCACTCACAGGACCATTCTCTATATTGGCTTTGCCAGTATGGGCTCTACGCTTCAGAACGGCGGACCGATTAGGTCTGGCAATCGTGATCGCAGCTGCCGCCATTCAGATCGTGACCATGCTTCTGACACCTCAGAAAATATATGCGGAAACCGGATTATCTATCTGGATCAACATGGTCGACAGCCTCAGGCAGACATTCGGAGTGCTCACGGGAGAACGCCACTACATTCTTTCCCTTGTGATGCTTGCCGCGGTCGTCTGGCTCTCGCGGAACTCACCTGTGTTTTGGGGAGCACTCGGCTTCTCGGTTCTCGTGATTGCCATGGCGAACGCGCGGTTTCCCATGGCCCCCGTCTTTCAAGGCTATGGCGGAGCGCGATACTTCTTCATGCTCAATGCCTTATCGATCTGGAGTCTTTGCGCTAGCGCATACCGCGCTGGTAACGACCGCACGATAGCACTGATAGCGCTTGGCGTCGTAATCGGGTCCTATCAGCCGCACCTCTTTCGGCGCGCGCCTCTTCCGGCGACAGAATGGCCGGAATTCGCAACATCAGTGGAAAGTGGCACGCCAGCGACAGTGCGTGTTACCCCCTTCACTTTGAAATATGACGGCGAGAACTTTGAGGTCCTGCCCTGACCTCAAAAGGGCACGGCCTCGCGCTGATCGCGTTTCTAAATCGCACGGGATGCGAAAGCCGAAACTCTCATAATGTCATCGCATCAAAGACATGCGGCGCCGATGCAATTCGTAATTCGAATGCGCGTCACAGCTCGGTCTCACACGGCTTTCTCAAATAGTGGATGTCCGGATCCAAGTTTACCTGCAGCGTGCTGGTAGGAATTGCGGAAAACCGAGAACGGTACTCTGCAATCTCTTCGTAACCGCTCTGTTCCAACCGCAGTAGATGAGCTTCTGTCCACGGATCGTTGTATTCGAGCACGGCGACCTCACCGCACGGGGGAATGAGATTATGAATGCTGCCACTAAAGCCAATTTCAGAAAATCTCGTAAGCTCGTGCTCTTCCTGGAAATGGGTCCGCCTTTCGCCAATGTACTCCGTCGCCTGGGTGATCTGTGACGTCCAATATCCCATCTGGACCAAACTCAGACCAGACACCGCCATCGCAGCTAACCCAAAGCCAGACGTTTTCGAAGAATGCCCTGACCTTTTCCAGAAGCGATCAACGACGGTTCCGAAGGCAATGCATAAAGGCGGAATGGATTGCGAGAAATTCCGTTCGAAGAAAACAGGCTTCGTCGAAAAGTAAAAGAGGGCCAGCACAAAGGGCAGGACAAACCAAAACGCGCCTTTTTCTCGGGCCTCACCATCAAACAGCGCTCCAAAAAGCGTAATAATCAGGAACACTCCGGCTGTAACTGAAAAGTACGAAACGACCCATTCAAATTGAGAGAAAAAGGTCGACTCGGCGCGGGAATGGGGCGGGTGTTGGGTCGAGTACTGGTTCATCAAATACTCGATACCGTTCAGGTAAACGTCAAAATTGACGAGCGCATATGGCATGGCCACAACGATACCTACGATCCCGCCAACAGCGCCAATGCCTATCGTGCTTCCCAGCGCCTGAACCTTGAAAACGCGGTTTCGGACTACCCAATATATCGCCAATGGAGCAGCGAACACTAAGAAGCTGAACTTGATCGCTACGCCCAACGCAATCGTAAACCCGATCAACGCCGGGCCATATATACGATGGGGAACCGACACACTTAGCCAAGCGACAATAGACGCAATCAACGCCACCAGACACTCAGGGCGGGCCATCGTTGCGTCCTGAGCCATGAGAGGAAAGAGGAAGACAGATAGCGCGCCCGCCGCAATGCCGAGGGTGCCTGCTTCCAAACGCCTCAAGCAGTCTCCAATCACCAGCATCATGGCCAGTTGGAGTAGCAAGTTCAGAATCCTGAGCGTAACCAGTTGCTCGGCGCCAAACCAGGAACCAACAACAAGAGAGATGTGCGCAACGATGTTGTAGAAGTAGAAATTGTATTGGTCATACTTGAAAAATTCGGCCAGATCGGCGCGAGCCCAGTTCGGATTGAGTGTGCCACTCTCTCGCATCCAATCGGACACTCTCAGCGGAATGGTTTCATCCACGTTCAAGTTCACATTTGTGAGGCACCGCATGCTGATGAAGAGGCACAGAATGCCAATTGTGCACGCAACACCCAGAGCCCATTTCTGCATCATTGCCCCCGCAACTGATCTCTGTCTTTCAACCCGTCCGCCCGCGTCTACTTCGGGTACTATCGATGGTAAATACAATTGTCGGAATTGAAACCAGATGGTGACAGGACGGCGCGCGTCTCACGCACACTTCACCAAGTTTTAGTTGCCAAAAAGATACACCATAAGTAGGATTTCTGGACTTAACCCTCTTAGGGGGATTGTCAGTTGTCGCATCCGTTTCACGCGTGGTTGGACAAGTCGCACTTTGGTCTTGAACTTGGCCCGAGCCATCGTCCCGTGGCCGCCAAGCGGAACGGCTATAATGTACGTGTGCTGGACCACCTGAACCGTGAACAACTCATCGCGAAATACGAGCAGCACGGCGTAGACCTCAACGTGATTGAAGAGGTCGACTATGTCTGGAATGGGGAACCTTACCGGCAGTTGGTCGGCGACGGCGTGTACTTCGACTGGATCGTCGCATCGCACCTGATCGAGCATACGCCGGACATGATTTCGTTTCTGCTCGACTGTGCGGAGATCGTTACTGCTGACGGCTTTGTCGCGCTGACCGTGCCGGACAAGCGCTATTGCTTTGATCGCTATCGACCCCGCACATCCCTTGCCAGCATCATAGATGCGCATCAGAGCAACCGGAAAATCCACTCCGTTGGGACGGCCGCGGAATATTTCCTCAATGTGGTGTCACGCGGCGGGCATATCGCCTGGGACCCAACGCATGACGGGCAGTACGCATTCGTCCACACATCTGAAGAGGCAAGAAACGCGATGCAGGTCATCGCCGAGCAAGGCGCTTACCTGGACCTGCACGCCTGGGTTTTTACCCCCAGCAGCTTCCGGCTGGTCATTGAGGATCTCTACATACTGGGCCTAAGCCCATTTCGGGAATCCTCATTCAAGAACACGACCGGACACGAATTTCACATCCAGCTCAGCAGGAGCGGAGATGGCCCGGGACTGAGCCGGTACGAGTTGCTAAAGCAGATAGATGCGGAAGAAGAGGCGGTCCTGAACGGTCCGCTTACATCTTCGTCTTGTGCATGATCGGCACGGGCAAGCTGCGCACGATCAGCAGGATCCAGCGCCAGATCCAGGGCGCGTAAACACGAACACGGCGCGAATCCATTGCCTTGTGGATCACACCGGCCACTTTTTCCGGCGTCGCCCAAAGCGGGCCACCTTTGCCTTCGATATGGTCCGTCATGGGCGTGTCAATGAAGCCCGGCTTCACGATCGTGATGACAATGTCCTTCTGCCCCGCAAACCGGTGAGCCATGCCTTCACACACGCGCTCGAGCGCGGCTTTCGTCGCACCGTAGAGATAGTTTGACTGGCGCCCACGATCCCCTGCGACGGAGCCGATCACGGCCAGTCGGCCCTGCCCTTGTTGCTCGAATTGTGTCGCGAGCATTTCACACCACATGGCCGCGGAGGTGAGGTTCACGTCCATCAGGGATTTCAACGTGTCTGCGCTCGACTGCTGATCTGCCTGGTCCCCGAGCACGCCATAGGCCAGCAAGGCATCATCAATCTGCTCAGCGGATGCAAATACTTGCGCGCACAGACCGGGTACAGCTGCCGGGTCGCCCAGATCGCCAACGACAATCGACGACGTGTCACGTGCGCCCCGCGCCACAAGGTCGGCACGAATTTCGTTCAATCTTGCTTCATTCCGGCCCGCCAGAATGAAAGTAGGCTGGCCTTGCTCACACGCCTGGCGCGCAAAGGCGATCGCAACAGCAGATGTTGCCCCGAGCACAAGAATTGTCCTGGAAGTGGCTGCGGTCTCAGTCATCAATTGGGTTCCCACCAGTTTCTGTCACGCGCCGCCAGAAGGACGAAGACACTTTCGGGTCTCTTTCTGCCTCCAGCCGGGTCCACTCAGGATAGGCTTCCTGAAAGAACTCTGCCGACATGCGTGAATCCTTGGCCGGATAGACCCGGCCTCCATAATTCCGCACGATAGCATCGAGGTCTGAAAAAAGACGTAACGTGGAAGCGCCTTTATTTGCGAAATCCAGAGCCAGACTTACACCTTCGCGGCAAAAAGACATGACGCCCGGCGACGTCTCTGGCCCGTGGACTTTCAGGACAGCCAGGAAGGACCCCTGCCCGCTTTGTGCGATGCGATGCAGCATCTCCCGAATGCCCGCTTCGCCCAATTCCGGCGGCAGAAGCGATTGGTGTTGGAAGAAGCCTTTGGAACCGTAGAGGAGATTCCAGTCGAGGATCTTGTCCAGGGGATAGAAAAACGGATCGTAATGCTGCTCCCCGACATATCTGGCACCGGGCCGCGCCCTGTAGAGGGCGTTGAACGCCGAAATGCTCATGCGGTTCAATGCAAAGCCAGGCGTTGGCACGGGCCATTTGACCGTCTTGCTGGAATGCACCTGCAAGCGCCCATCCGAGCGCGGTCGTGCTCGGGAAAATATTCCCCGCCCCAGCTCGTCGCCGGTCGCAAAACAATCCACCCACATCACGGTATAATCCCAGTCCTTGCTTTCTTCGCTGAGTCGGAAAAAGTCCGACAGCGAGTCACAGGGAATGTTCTCGACGTCCACATACGCCGATTGAATGGGGGCAAGCTGAAGCTCGACCCAGAGAATGATACCTGTGAGTCCCAGCCCGCCGAGCGTGAGTGCAAACAGGTCCGCATTCTCTTCGCGGCTCAGCTCCAGAAAGCCCCGATCTGAACGCATCAGGCCAATGCGCGTCACATGCGCCCCAAAGCTGCCCTTCTTGTGATGGTTCTTGCCGTGCACATCGTTGGCGACCGCGCCGCCCAGCGTGACGAATTTCGTTCCCGGCGTGACGGGCAGGAACCATCCTTTGGGTACGCAGACACGCAGCAGCTCTTCATTTGAAAGCCCCGCACTGGCGCGGACCAGTCCGGTTTCCCAATCCGCGGAGATCAGTTGGTCCATTCCCGGCGTCACGAGCAGGCAGCCGCCGTCATTGAGGGCCACATCGCCGTAGGATCGGCCAAGGCCGTGGGCCAGAACCGAAGCCTCACCCTCAAACGCAGCCTTGATCTGAGCGGTTTCCCGTCCGGCTCTCAGGCGCCGGACATCATGCTCATATCGTTGGACGCGGCCCCAGCTCAGAACCATTGAGACCACACCGGCCTGAGGCTCTCGACGCCCAGAAACCCGCCTACGATGAACAGACACGCCAGACTGATCTTGTCCTTAACCGCGAAGAGAACAGGATCGTCGTTCAGCTCTCCACGGACGGCGACAAGCCAGATACGCATGAACCAGGCGCCCACAACACATGCCACGACCATCATGACAAAGGCGTTGTCGATCAGCCTGTTCGGCGCCAGCAGCCCGTAGATGGCTAGGGCGAGCACGGCGGCATTTGCCGTAGCCGATCCAAACGCCAGAATCATGGGGGCGTCCTCGGCCTGGTACCCCCTGCCCGAAACCTTGCCGCCCGCTTCGGTTTTTCGAATCTCGACGTAACGCTTCGCCAAGGCGAGGCTAAGGAACACAAGCCCGATAAACATCATGAACCAGGGTGAAATCGGGGCACCGACGACTTCTCCGCCAGCCCACACCCTCAGACTGAACAATCCGGCCAGGATGAACACGTCCACGATGGGAAGCCGTTTCAGACGGAAGGAGTAGGCGATCGTCACAATGGCATAGAGCGCCAACACCATGGCGAACGAACTGCTGAGCAGGAAGGCCCCGATCATGCTGCCGCAAACCAGTGTGGCCAAAGCGCCTGCGGCCACCGGAACGCTCAGGCGACCATCCGCAATCTGCCGCAACTTTTTCGTCTGGTGACGTCGGTCATCCGGAATATCAAACAGGTCATTCAGAATGTATGTGCCGCTCGCCATCAATCCGAAGCATATGAAGGCAAGGACGACACGCACCATGTCGATGCCCGTCAGCTCGCTGAGCAACAGACCCGGCACGACGAACACGAGAATGTTCTTCGCCCACTGATGCAGCCGCATGGCCTTTCGCAGCGGTCGCAAACTCTTTTCGCGCGGAATCTGCTCGTGCACGCTGACCGGGTTGCCACTGGGCGAATTGAGGCGGAAAGCATTGCTCGGCGCCCGGAATGCGTAGCCTTCCAGGGATTCCTTCCAGACCGCGATATCCTGATGGCTGTTGCCGGCATATGAATACCCCCCCGACAAATGCTCCTTCAGGAACGCCGCCTTCCGTGACGATGTCAGGTTGTTTCCAGGCTCCGAACCCTGATAGCGCGTGAACATTCCGAGGTGATCGGAAATCCGGCCCACCAGCAAATGATCGCTCCCGGATACGAGCCATGCCTCGCCCCCTTGCGCCGTGTGCTTACGCACCAGGTCGAGGGCGCTTTCTTCATATGGCAGGTGCGCCGGGTCCATGTGATGACCGAACTTCTCGACCAGCCATCGCTTTGCGGACGCGCGATCCTTCAACAATTTGAACAAGGCCAACGGCAGCAGGAATGGAGCCCACCGCGCGCACAATACCAATAGCTCGTGCGTGGTATCCGAACGGATCAAGGTTCCATCCAAATCTACCGCCAGCGTGCTACGATTTTCTTTTTTCTCTATATTTTCCAGAGTCTTGCAAAGCCGGAATCGGCCCTTCCCCTAAACTGAACCAATACCGCAAACAGGAGCAAATTGCCCTCCGAATCCTACAAAAGCAAATGCGACGGGTCTAACCCAACCAGCCGCAAGTGTTCCAATCATGAAATCTCTCCAGGTTATTCCCAGAAAGCTTGCCATGAGTGATGCAACAGCGCTCGGCACCACAGGGACAAGTCGCAATCCCGCGCTGACCCATTTGCCACCTCTCACCGATTTGTCGCGCACTTTCGCCAGAACCGGATAGGCAGCGAAGCGACGATTGACTGCCGCCGGGTCTGATTCCGAACCAAGCTTGTACAAAATCGCGCTCGACAGGACCAGCGCTACAAACTGTACGCCCCCGGCCGCAGGCCCCAATAGAAAGCCTGCCATCAGAATGGTCAGCGTGCCCAATGGCATGACAGTCAGGAACAGCAGGAACGACCAGCACAGCAGGATTGCATAGGCGAGCATCCGATGCTCCTGAGCGATCCGCTGCAACTCCAGAAGTCCATTGCAAACCGCCATCGGGTCCAGCAGCTCGACCGCAACCAATGCGGCAATCGATATGAGGAAAACCCCGGCCCCGATCCGCACAGCCTTGGACATTGCCAGCAAGTGCAGCATGTCAGTTATGGCCGTGCGAAGGGTCATCAATCCTGGGCCTGGGTGCCCTGTTCCGGCTTTGCTCGGAACGAGAAATGCTTGTGCCCGAGGTAGCTGGTCAGCACCGGACTGGCGACACCAATCATGTGAGACACAAGTTCAGGATAGAGGGTCCATCCTATTGCGGGCAGAACATAGTATCGCAGTCCCATCGTCACGAGCCAGACCTGGATGATGGCCACCAGGTTCACGATGGCGAACTTTGACAATTCTTCCGACACAGACCGACCTGACGGTTCGAACACGAACTTCCGAGACAGGGCGTACGCCACCACCATCGCGATCAGATATGCCACGAAAACCGCGAGCTGGAAGCTCATCACGAAGGACAGGGCGATCCGGGCCAGCACGTTCACACCAGCGGCAAATCCACCAGTCAGCACAAATACAATAAAGCGGCGCTTCTCGCTGGTCATGGTCAGTGATCTTCGCCGTTCTGTCGAAGTCGGCCCAGCGCCGTCGCGGCCATCCCCTTGGCGAAGCCGACACTCTCGGAAATCCCCCGATCCTCAGGGTAATAATAGCAGGTGTCGGCAACCTGAACGCCCGGCACCGTCGTATCGACAGCCGGCAGCTTGTCGAGGAAGTTGGGAGTGCAGATTGGCTGCGAGTGTACCAGACGCGCAGCTTGCCGCGTCAACACGTCCGCCTCGGTCAGGTCAGGATTGACTGCCTTCATCGTTTCAAAAGCCTCATCCAGCAAGGCTTCGTCTGTCCATGCCCATCGTGGATTGTCGACCGGCATGTAGTACGGCGCATACACAATTGTCTCATCGCCGAAGTCGCGCAGCGCAGAGAATTCGATCAGCCCCGGAATGGGGTGGTCTTCGTCGATAATGTTCAGCCAGAAATGACCCGTGACCTTGCGCTTCAGTTTGTAGACCAGGCAAACGACCCCAATATTTTCGATTGCATCGAGCTTCGATTTCTCGTCTTCGGACAGCTGGGGGATCATGGCGCTGACCAGCGGCGTTGGGACGGTGCTGATCACCTCTCTCGCGCGGACTTCACTTCCATCGGCGCACCGGACGGTCTTCAGATTGTCCTCGCCGGCCTCAATTTGCGCGACAGGCGCACTACAACGGATTTCACCACCATTGGACGAGATGGACTTACACAGAGCATCAACAAGCGTCTGCGTTCCGCCAGCTATATGGCCAAGCTGCTCCTGAAGCAGCGACTTTCGCGATCTGCCGATGCGTTGAATTCTGGTCGCAATCCATGTTGCGCTGACAACATCCGTGAACTGAAATAGCTTCAGGTAGAGGAGCCGATGCCACATCTTCTGATAGCAGGATTCTCCGAGCCAGGCCCTGAACCAGTCTGGCGCCGTCATGCTTTCGGCAGGCCCCCATGACTTTCTTTTGGTACACCACCACGCCATCAGCCCGTAGCGGAATTTCTCAATCGGGTTCAGATGAGGGTATTTCAGCAAAGCCACGGGATTACCCCAATCATGCAGCTTTCCGCGGGTGAAATACCCCATCGAAGTCTCTTTCCACACCATCTGGTCTGAAATTCCCAACTCCGCCATCAGGTCGAACGTGTCCTGATCGGTCTTGCAGACGAAGTGATAGAACCGCTCGAGCGACACGCCGTCGAAATCGAAATGCGCCGCCATGCCACCCGGAATGTTTCCTGCTTCCAGCACCAGAGTGGAAGCGCCGGATTTGGCTACATGATGAGCCGCCGCAAGCCCCATGGCTCCAGCACCGATGACGACGACGTCATGGATTGGCGTGGTCTGCGCGTCAGGCATGTTCAGAACTCCAGGAAAATGTCGGAATGCACCGGATGGTTATACGTCTCGTCGACCGCTTCGCGAAACGGCGTGGCCGCAAACCCGAACCGCCCGGGCCAATCCATGATCGGAAACTCTTCGGGTATCACAAGCGCCTCCAGCTGGCGCGTCGTGAAAGGCGGTTGTTTCATGAACAAGCCCACCGTCCACAAGGACATCCAGAATGCCCAATAGGGTATATGGATGATCGCGGCCTTGCCTTTCGCGACATCCTTGATGGTTCGGATCATGTCCTTGTAATAAATGCGTTCCTGGCCGGAAATATCGAATACTTCGCCTTCAGGCTCCTGCTCTATGCAGCCCATGATTACGCGGCAGAAGTCTCCCTCGTACAGCGGTTGCCGAATGTATTTTCCGTGCGACGGGATCGGGAACACTGGCGACTTGTCCATGAAGCGCCGAAGCCAGCCGAGATGCTTGCGATCAAACCAGCCGAACATCAGCGTCGGGCGCAGCACACAATGCCGAAAGGGCGACGCGCGAACCATTTCTTCCTGGGTCGTTTTCGATCTCGTGTAAAAATCGTCCGCACGGCTGTTCACAACGGACGACGAGATGTGAACGATGAAAGGGGCGGTCTCAGGATCAATCGCGTCCAGAATGTTCTGCGTCGCGGTGATGTTGTTGCGCTCGAACTGGTCCCACTCCAGACCGCCAATCTGCGCCTGATTCAGGACGATCGTATCTGCCTTGGCGATCTCTGCTGCCCAGTCACCAGTCTCGGCCAGATCTGCTTCGATCGCCTCCACATAGGGTTGATGCTGGCGCAGCACGTCGAGATTGTGCTTGTGCTTGTCGATGCCCACAATGTTCGTGTAGCCGGCCTCGTGCAGTTTCAGGCAAAGGTTCTGGCCCACCAATCCGGCAGCACCTGTTACGACAATTCGCCGATTCAAATCTGGCACATCTTACTCCTGCTGACTCAGACTACTGGCCGGGTTGCTCGGATCGGAGGGCGATCGCAGACCACTCCCCCCACTCGCTGCCCATATCCGAGATTTCTACTTCCAGTGAGTCGGTCTCGAAAATGTCGGCATGAAGCTCGATCAAAGTCCATTCAATGGCAACAGGAAGCGACACTTCGATATCCTTGCCCATAACCTTGAGCAATTGCCGTCTCGGAGTTGGACCGGATCGGTACAGAAAACTCTGACCTTTCCCGATGCGCAGCCTGATCACGCCGGTGTCTGCATCGGACGTCACAAGCGTTCCCATGACACTCAGCCCTGGCAACTCGCTCTTGTAAAAGTCGCTTCCATGCCACCCCTCGGAAGCGACAACGTCTCCCTGTGTCAGGGATACGCGCGCTGCATCGGTCGTCTGCCCCCGGTTGAGCAGGATTGTGGGCTCGAACTGCCCGTCCGTTTTGCAGTAATCGCCGATTGCTGAGACGGGCCTGCCCAGCGCTTCGGCGAGCACATAGCCGGTGAACCCGGCTGCACCGGCTTTCCGGTCCACCGCGGCCTTCACGTCGGGTCTGGATTCTCCCGTCAAGGCGAAGCCCACGAGGCGCCCGGTCTCATCCACGATGCGAAGGCTCTGCTCTACGCGTCGTCGCTGCTGATCAAACTGCCAGCCGTGGACCCGCACATATTTGTCTGAGCCGCCAATCGACTCAATTCGTTCCAGATTGCCTGCGCAGGCGCGCACCTCGCCCAGCGGCTCTTGCCCGCCGATGCGCTCACGCAGACCTTTGTAGGGCTCAAGCCCGAATACGGCGAGATCGTTGGCAGTCGCCTTGTTCGCGATATCCAGGACAACCGCTGTGTTCGGGTAGATCTGAGAAATGTAGGGGGAATCCGGAATGTCCAGTTCGGCGGCGAGGGCCGCCACGCTCCGAACGTGCAATGTATGGGTGAGAGGATTCAGCGCAGTGAATTGATACTTCAATAGAAACAGCGCCATGGCCGCCACAATGGACAAGGACGCAAATCTTTCCGGCCCCGCCTTTCGGAAAGCCGCCAGGATCCAGGGAGAGAAGATGCAGAACAGAGCCGCCCAGGCCATGAGAGCGGGTGTGGTGTAGCGGCTCGCAAATGCTGCGCCGCTCCCCATCATCAGCCGGCCGCCAGCCGTAACGAATGCAGTCAATCCGACGAACACGATGAACAGAAGCAAACCGGACGACACGTGGTGCAAGCGGCGTCCGCGCAGAACCTGCAACCCAATGCCCGCCGCCACAAATACCATGCTGGCACCTGCCAGGATCGCGATCAGGTGGGCGACCCGGTTCATGCCGAAAATGTAGAAGAACGGACTGCCGAGATACCGAAACACAAAAACAAGCAGACCGATGGGGTCCGTAAGCAGCGATTCTCTAAGTGATCCGTGGCCGCCGATCGAATGGTATCCGTTGAAGTAGAGAGCCACTGAGAATACGGCCACAACAGCAAGGATGCCAAAACGAACCCACCCCATGCGAAACACAGCAGCGCCTACGGCCAGCAAGGGCAGCGTCGCCACGCCATTAGCCATTGTACCGAGACTGACAAAACCGGTGACAACAGCAATCAGGAACCAGGGCCCGAATGGCGAATCTTCCAGCATCGCCCGGCCAAGCGCGAGGCAAGCCAGCAGTGGCACGAGCTGGGCCAGAAAGAACTGGCTCTGAAAAGCCCACGTCAGATTGTTGTTCTGCGTCCACAGGAAAAGCCATGCGGTCATCAACAGGCCTGCAACAGTCACGTGCAGCTTCGGCGTTCGATGCCTGTTGATGACAATCAGACTTCGCCAGAAAGTCGCACAAATTGCGATTGCGCAAAGATAATTCACAACGATGAGGAACAGGCTGCTCCCGCCGAAGACCTTGTATTCAAGAAGGAATAGCAATCTCGTCAGAACGATTCGGTGTTCATTGTGCTGTCCGAAAAGAGCGCCTCGTGGATCGTCCTCGAAGCGTTGCACAAAGCCGAGTGTTCCATCCCACATGTCCCAGAACGGAATGCTGGAAAACTGCAGAACACCACCAGCAAACGCAAGCAGAACGATGAGGACAGCCGCCGCACACATGATTCCCAGTGCGGCCTTTTGAGCTTGCATAAGTCCCCTCCTACATGCTCAGGCGCGACGGTGCCGGACGGCACCCGAAGCCTGAGTGTCGGACTTGTACGAACATGTCAACTTAATGGGCGCAACCAGAACAGTTTGCACTCATTCGCCCTGAATGACAGGCGAGAAGCCCCCCTAAAAAGGTCGATTGAGCACCAAGAGGAAAGTCACGCCTAAAATGATGACGCTACTGGCCGTGAGTCGTGTATTTTGATAGCAGGGCTGACAATGAAGAGGGGCTCTGTAGGCAAGAGTGAGAGTTTCAAGTTTGAAATATCTGTCATTTTTATCGACCAGACCTCAAAAGGCAGCTGGTGATTCTTCGCAAGGCAAAGCGCAGCAAAACTCTAAACAGAGGCTGACCTACGAGCTTGTAAAACGCGAGATCGAGTCCCGTTATCGCGGATCAGTGCTTGGCATCGTCTGGTCGATGATTACCCCGCTCCTCATGCTTGGCGTGTATACCTTTGTCTTTGGGACCGTCTTCGGCGCGCGATGGACTGAGGCGGGCACACAAACGCCTCCAGCTCAGTTTGCCGTGATCCTGTTTGCGGGCCTGATCGTGTACCAGATTTTCGCTGAAACGATCATTCGGGCGCCGATGCTCATGATCTCTCACAGCAACTATGTGAAGAAGGTCGTGTTTCCCTTGGAAATCCTCATACCGGTGGCGATCGGCAACGCCCTGTTCCATGCAGCGGTCAGCCTATTGATTCTCCTACCCTTCCTGTTGCTGTTCATGGGCGGCATTCCATGGACGATTATTCTGTTGCCAATCGTTATTGCGCCGCTGCTGCTCATGTCTGCGGGTGTTGGCTGGTTCCTGGCATCCCTCGGGACCTATACGCGCGACATCGGCCAGTTCATCGGCACGGTTGCCACTGCCATTCTGTTTCTTGCCCCGATCTTTTTTCCTTCGACGGCTCTGCCCGTCTGGCTACAGCCCTGGCTGGCGTTGAACCCTGTCACCGTCCCCGTTGAACAAGCGCGCGAAGTGCTGATATTCGGACGCCTGCCAGACTTTAATGACCTGACAAGCTATGCTCTTGTTTCCGTCGTATTCGCTGGCTTTGGATTCCTGTGGTTCCAGAAAACGCGCAAGGGGTTTGCCGATGTCCTCTGACCTCGTCATTGATGTAAACGACGTCTCCAAAACCTACCTGATCTACGACAAGCCGGAGAACCGGCTGAAGCAGATGGTGGTTCCGCGGCTGCGCAGCGTCGCCGGGTTGAGCCCTGTTCAGTACTTCCGGGAGTTCCCCGCCGTCCGTCACACGTCATTTCAGGTCGGACGCGGCGAGACTGTCGGCATCGTCGGCCGCAACGGCTCGGGCAAGTCCACTTTGCTCGAAATGATTTGCGGCACGCTGCAGCCAACTGGCGGTACGATCAATGTTCACGGGCGGATCGCCGCCCTGCTGGAACTTGGATCTGGCTTCAATCCGGACTTCACCGGGCGCGAAAATGTCTATCTCAACGCCGCCATCCTCGGCCTGTCACGCGCCGAGACCGAGCGGCGCTTCAGCCAGATCGCAGAGTTTGCCGGAATTGGTGACTTCATGGATCAACCCGTGAAGACCTACTCTTCAGGCATGTATGTGCGTCTGGCGTTTTCTGTCGCCACGAATGTTGATCCGGATATCCTGATCGTGGACGAAGCGCTGGCCGTGGGCGATGAGGCGTTTCAGCGTAAATGTTTCGCGCGGATCGAACAGATCAAGGAGCGCGGCTGCACGATCCTGTTTGTCAGTCACAGTCCGCAGAGCGTGATCCAGCTGTGCGACCGTGCCATTCTGATGGACCGCGGCGAAAAGATCATGGAAGGCAGCCCGAAGATCGTCGTCAATCATTACCAGCGCATGGTGAACCTCTCCGGCGACGACGCCGAAGCTGTTCGTGAAAAGATCAAAACGCTGGATGGCTGGGCGGATACCAACGAAGACAGTGAAACAGCTACGATAACAGAAAGTCCGACCACAATTGCCAACGACGACGAAGAGTCGTGGTTCGACGACAAGTTGGTGAGTGAGTCGGCAGTTGAATACAAAGCCGAAGGCGCAATCATCTCCAATATTCGGATTGTAAATAAACACGGAGAAGTTGTAAACAATATCTCTCTCAACCATGAGTACCATTACGTCTATGATGTGGTGTTCACAGAGGAGGTACAAAAAGCCAACTTCGCTATGTACGTAAAATCTGTCCACGGCGTGGAAATTGCGGGGCGCCATGCGTTTCCATTCGACAAAGGCTTTGATGCAGAGGTTGGTGTTCGGTACGAAGTTTCACTCCCATTTCGTTGTAGCTTTCTTCCCGGCGTCTACAGTTGCAACTGCGCAGTGTTCACTACTCAATTGAGATCACACACATTTTTACACCGCGTGTTAGATGCCGCGCTATTTCGTGTACTACCAACCGACCCGCTATATAGTCGGTATGGAATGGTCGATATCTGTCCCGAAAACACTCCGGCAGAGATCACAAAACTTGAACGGCAGAAGACATCGGCGGCAAGCTAATTGCCACAGTCTTTGCGCCAGTAGGTCCGGAGCGAAGCTATCAATATCGCGTATTTTACAATTTGCGCGCGAAATTACCTTTCTTACGCGCTTACGTTGCGAGACTCGATACTTCAATCCAGTCCGCAGACCGATTTTATCATCTTCTTGGCGGATGCGCCGTTGCAGGAACCTGTCCCTGACACGCACATCATTCCGATTGATGCGCTGAACCTGCCGAACCTGAGGGAAATGGCCTTCCGGTATTCCCTTATGGAGTTGGCCACAGCCATCAAACCCACCTGCTTCAAGCACCTGCTCACCGAAATGGGCTACGAACAGGCCGTTTACCTGGACCCGGACATCCAGCTGTTCGCGCCACTTTCGCGCGTCGACTCTGCGTTCACCGACGGGGCGTCCTTCGTCGTGACACCCCACATCCTCGCTCCCCTGACAGACGACAAGACTCCCACCGATATCGACATATTGCGAAGCGGAACTTTCAATCTGGGTTTTGCGGCGGCGCGGAAATGTGACGAGACCCTCGCCTTTCTCGACTGGTGGGAAAACCGCCTATATCACCACGGCTATAATGATCTTGAGCGCGGCCTGTTCGTAGACCAGAAATTCGCTGAGTTCGCACCAAGCTTCCTGCCAAACCTCCGCATACTTCATAACCCTGGATACAATGTTGCCTATTGGAATTTGGCCCACAGACCGCTGAGCCAGACGACGGAAGGGTGGCAGGCGGGCGGCGCGCCCCTTGTCTTCTTTCATTTCAGCGGCGTCGTGCCCGGCAATCCCGGAATTTTCTCGAAACATCAGACACGATTTTCCATTCACGACCTCGGCGCGGCAGCGCAGCTCGTGACAGATTATCTGGCACAGCTTGAGCAAAATGATCAGGCCCGTTGGGGCAGCGTTCCCTACGCCTTTGACCGGTTTGAGGACGGCACACTCATTCCGCACATCGTTCGGCGTTCACCGCCGGAAACTGCGTCGCCCGCTGAATGGTGGCGCGCCTATGACAGCGCCTATTGGGACGCGCCAAGCCCGCGCGTGGACCAGGAAGAGGCCTGCCGAATTACCCGGCTGATGGAGACAATTCATCAGTCCCGCCCGGATTTGCGCGCCAGTTTTTCCTTGGCCAGCCGATCCGGGCGCCGCTCATTTCACGCCTGGTTTCTGGAAAATGGGGAACGTGAATGCCGCGCACCGCGCGCCAGCTTGGAGGCGGCCCTTGGCCGACCTTTTAATGGCAAGGGCCTGCAGGCCAATGGGCTCGTCAAGATGGCCAAACCCTTTGCCAGACTGCTTCCCGCGCCTGTGACCCGCTCGCTGAAATCCTGGCTGATCCGAAACAGCCGCTAGCATCATCTACGGAAATTTATAAATGGCTGAAAATCACTCTCCATATTACGACAAGGACGAAGTCAGACAGGCTGCGCTGACGGGATCTCACCGGGAAGTAATTGGCGGTCTATGGGATGAAATCGGTGACCTACAAATCAATTTTCTTAAGGAGAATGGTCTCAGCACGGACAGCCGACTTCTCGACATCGGCTGCGGGAGCCTTCGTTTGGGGGTTCGCGCAGTTGAGTTTCTTGACGCAGAAAATTACTGGGGAACAGACCTCAACGAATCGTTGCTCGATGCCGGGTATGAGCGCGAAATCGTAGCGAACGGACTACAGGCGAAAATTTCGAGAGCAAACTTAATTACCGACACTGATTTTCAGTTTACGAACGTACCAACGAATATCGACATCGCAATCGCTCAATCTGTATTCACACACCTGCCACTAAATCACTTCCGTCTCTGCCTTGCGAACTTGGCAAAGCACGTGACGAACAACTGCACCTTCTTCGCAACGACGTTTGTCGTTGATGAACACAAGGTGAGTGAGCCTCACACGCATGAGCGAGCTGGCGTGCAGACTTTTCCTCACAGAGACCCATTTCACTACTCCATTTCCGATCTAAACCACATAGTTCGGGATCTACCGTGGGAAATGGAATATATTGGAGACTGGGGGCACCCCAGAGACCAGAAAATGGTTCGATTTTTCAAGTAGTCTTCTGGTTGGCGGACCGGGCGGAGTATTCAGGCCCGGTCGAGATGGGGCGCTCATTCACCCCCAAAGACTGACAAAGCCATTCAGGACACAACGGACCGATCCGTCGTGCGACGCCAATCGGTACCATCCGAATAGGCCATGATCGCGCCGCCGCTGGCGTCCGGCACATGGATCATGGCCCCTGCTCCATAATCCGATGCGGACGGCAATGAAGCAGCGGAAAAACTGCCGCACCGCACGGCCCCCTCAACATGCAATCGGCAGCTCGGTTCGCTCGTGCCGATCCCGACATTGCCGTTTGATTTGAATCGTGCGCGCTCCGCGCGGGCGCTCGCGGTCGCACCCTCAGGGGTAGTCCGTATCAATATGTCAGTGCCATGACTGGTTGGAGACCAGTCTCCATCCGCAACCATGTCTATCTGCGCTGGCAAAGGGATGACAAAGCCAGCGCCGTCGTGCCCCGATCCTAGAATGGCAAACAGGCGGTCGCCATTCTGCGTTGCTTCCGGAAGGTCCAGAGAACCCCGCGCGCCATACCCCTGAAACGCTGCATTCGGACCTGCGCCGACAGAGCGAAACTCCGCCCGCTCTGCCCCGGTCTCTCCCTGTACCACGATCCCCGCTTGGCCGGCAACCAGACCGAAACGGCCAGTGTCCACGGTCAATGGCGCCTGAGCTTCCCCCTCCCCCAGCACGATAAAGCCGGTTGCCTGATCAAACCGGAACACTTCGTGCCAGCTTCCTGCAAGGAAGACCAGCATGCCCCCGCGCTCGACATTTAAGGCGCGCCAGCCGTCCTGCGGTGTGAGAAACACCCATCCGCCATCGTGGACGCATGCGAGTTGCCCGGCGCTGCCGCTGGTCCAATCCGCGCCACTGGCTCCGGCTGGCAGAATATACGCATCCCCGTCCACTGGGTCCTCTGGCTGCACAGTCATATCAGTAGACAGCACACGCATCTGGACCACGGAATCGAGGCGGCTCAGCGCGTCGTTGAAGGTAACGTGCTTCTGTGCCTGGTTCGGCAACAGATATGGCAGGGCGTGCCGCGGTGTGAAATCCATTGAATGTTCTCCCGACTGAAGGTCAGCCGACAGAGTCATCGCTTATCATGCCCATCGGATTGGGCGGCAGTTTCGCCTGTCAGAACCGCGAAAATGGCGGGGAGAACACGGCGCCTTCTCCCATTAGAACGGTGTCTTGAACTCCGCAAAGGACTGCGCCGTCTTGTCCTTGTCGGACAGCATGGCCTCTTCCGGACGGACACCCCAATCAATGCCCAGCGTTTCATCGCTCCACAGAACAGACCCGTCACAATCCTTGGAATAGTAATTGTCCACCTTGTAGGCGATCTCTGTGTCCGGCTCGAGCGTGGCAAATCCGTGCAGGAACCCGCGCGGCACGTAGATCTGAACGCCGTTCTCTGCGCTCAGCTCTGCGCTGACCCATTGTCCATATGTCGGCGAATCTTTTCTCGCGTCCACAGCGACATCAATGATGGAGCCGCGAAGCACCCGGACAAGCTTGGCCTGCGCAAATGGTGGAGCCTGAAAATGCAGCCCGCGGACCGTGCCTTTCTGGGCCGATAGAGAGTGGTTATCCTGCACGAAATCTGCGTCGATTCCCGCTTCCTTGAAGCGTTGCGCATTGTAGGTCTCACTGAAAAAGCCGCGATCATCTCCAAAACGCGGAGGCGTAACCAGTTTCACATCGGGGATCGCTAAGGCTTCGACTTTAAGGGACATGCGTGGCTCTCTCATGATTGAAATCGGCCTTGGCATGGCATGAACGCTTGGCCCGTGTCCAGTTTTCTTCTGCCGGTCAGAACAGCGCGACAGCACCTCGCAGTACCGCCCCTTCGAGTCTGGGTCAGAGTGCCCTTGTCGGGGCCTATCGCACCACAGTAGGAACAGACCTGATCTTCCATCCGCCTGCATGAAAAGAGTTATAACCGACGCATGGCCTCTCCTCTGCAAGTTGCGAAAAATGCTGTCCGACGGCTCATACTGCCACGACCGGCACATCTGGACCGGGCTGTGCCGAAATCCGGGCCTCTCGTGGTGGCTGGCATGTTCCGGACTGGAAACGGTATCGGCCGCGCGGCAAGATCATGCGTCGAAGCCCTCACCCTGGAAGGGCACGCGCCGATCGCGGTCGACCTCAGCGAAATGTTCAATCAGGTCGAAGGCGACGCAAGCGTTCCTCTGTCGCCAATGCCGAAAACTCGCTCTGGCACGCTCATCCTTTTTGCCAACGCCCCGGAAGTCATGCGGGCGCTGGTCGGGCTGGGTCTGCGCCGATGGCATGATTGGCGGCTGGTGGGCGCCTGGGCCTGGGAGCTTCCCGTTGCGCCGCCGGGCTGGTCCGAAACAGCCCGCATGCTGTCGGAAATGTGGTACCCGAGCGCCTTTGTGCGCGACGCCCTGCACAAGGACATCAACTCGCCCGCCTACATCGTTCCGCACTTTGTCGCGCAAAACCCAGACCCTCGAGACGACTACTTTTCTGGATTGTCCGAACGCCCTTTGCGCATCCTCTGCCTCGCGGATGGCCGGTCATCCCTGCCCCGCAAGAACCTGGAATCTGCTGTTGGAATGTTCCAGCGGGCGTTCCCCGGTGAGGAAAATGTGACGCTCTGCCTGAAGTGCCGCAACCTCACCCTGTTCGAAGACCAGACGCGCGGCCTGATGGAATTGATCAGGCGTGACCCTCGTATCGAACTGATAGACCAGACATTGCCTCAGCCGGATCTCGACCGGCTGATTGAAACGCATGACATCATGTTATCGGCGCACCGCGCAGAGGGCTTTGGCCTCCATTTGGCAGAAGCCATGGCCGCGGGCCGCGCAGCAGTGGCAACGGGATGGTCGGGTAATCTGGAGTTCATGGCCGAAGACAATTCGGTACTGCTCCCATACTCGATGGTTTCAGTGCAGGACGACAGCGGCATCTATGCTGATTTCGGACACACCGAATGGGCAGAGGCAGATTTGGATGCGGGCGCTGCAGCCCTGCGCGCCCTGTATGCCGACCCTGGCCGTCTGAAGCGCATCGCGCAGGCCGGGCATGCCTCCATCAGTTCGTCCCTGTCGCCGTCGAACTACTCGCGGGCGCTGCTGGCAGAGCCAACATAACCCGTCACAGGTGCTGACTTTGTAACAAGTCGTGTATTGTCGCGTCAGGCAGACCCAATTATTCCGCCACGACACCCAAAGAAAAGGTTTCAGAGCCGTGCAGATTCCATTCATCGACCTTCAGGCCCAGCGCAAGCGCATTGAGGGCGAAATCAACGCTGCTATTCAGAGCGTCGTCGAGAGTGGCCGCTATGTGCTCGGCCCGGAAGTGACCGAATTGGAGAAACAGCTCGCCGACTGGTGTGGCGCGTCTCATTCGGTCAGCTGTGCGAATGGCACGGACGCACTGGCACTCGCACTGATGGCGTGGGAACTGAAACCAGGTGACGCGGTCTTCTGCCCGTCCTTCACCTTCGTCGCAACGGCCCAGGTCGTGCCGTGGCTTGGCGCGGCGCCGGTATTCGTCGACATTCTGCCAGACACCTACAACATGGATCCGGCCCATTTGCGCAAGCAGATCGAAGCGGTGAAGGCCGAGGGCAAGCTGACGCCGAAAGTCGTGATCGCGGTGGACCTGTTCGGCCAGCCAGCGAACTATCCTGAGATCCGCGCGATCTGTGATGAGTTCGGCCTGAAACTGATCGCCGATACGGCCCAAGGTTATGGTTGCACCCTGAACGGAAAACATCCGTCAGACTGGGCCGACATCGCCACGACCAGCTTTTTTCCAGCCAAACCGCTCGGTTGCTATGGCGATGGTGGCGCGATCATCACCAATGACGCAGCCCTCGCCGAACGCATTGAATCGCTGCGCGTCTACGGCAAGGTAACGCCGACTGACGCCGCCGAACGCAACTTCCACCATGACCCGAAATATCTCTCCCTGCGCGTCGGCATGAACTCACGGCTCGACACGATCCAGGCTGCGGTGCTGCTGGAAAAGCTCAAAATCTTCGCGGACGAGATCGAGAAACGCCAGATTGTGGCAGACCGCTACGCCGAGGGCCTGACCGGACATGTGAAGCGCGTGCCCAGCGTCATCGCGGGTGGCAACAGCGTCTGGGCACAATATGTCATTGAGCACGAGGATCGTGACGGCCTGCAGGCGCATCTCTCCGGTCAGGGCATCCCGACCGCCGTCTATTACCCCGTACCAATCCACGAACAGGATTTCTGCGCCCGCTTCAAACCTGAAGGGGGCACGCTGCCCGTCACCGAAGCCGCCAGCAAATACGTCGTCGCCCTGCCTATGCACCCGTATCTGGAAGAAGCCGACCAAACCCGCATCATAGACGCGATCCGGGCGTTCAACGCGTAGCCAGACGCGACAGGCGCTCCTCTGGCTAGGACGATGCCACCCGTCTCGCCTTTGTTCCGGATGTCGTGTCCCAAATGTAGTCCTGCCTTTTTCGGAACAGCGTCCACGGCCAAAAAGGCCACCAGCTGCAGACCACCCAAACCACGAATGTCCGGGTTCCGAAACTTGGACGTTCGCGGGTTGGCAGGACCTTGAATTTCATCAGATGCTGCCCGAGGGTCTGGGCACCCCGGTCGAAGTGCCATTTGAAATAGTAAAAGGCCCCGAAGCAGGCGGCCAGGCCGATGAAAAGCGACACCCAGTCTCTCGGCCTGAACACTTCGCGTTCAAAACTCCACTGCCATACGCCGGTCGCAATATACTCAATTACCAAGGCTGGCAGAGACACCGCCGGCAACACTCCCACAACTATGACAAAAAAATCGAGATAGAACGCTACGAAGCGTCTTGTCAGGCCGACACGGGACTCTTCGATGACCGTGCCATGCCGCTTCGGCCACCAGAGCGCAATGGCGAACCCCAACGGGAACAATATAAACACCCACGGTTCTGACGAGACAGACAACATGCACCTCTAGGATAAAGACTACCCATAATCTGTCCCACCCCAGGTTGCCAACGGCCAACTCACCCAGACATGGAATCTGCAAGAGCACCATGCCAGCGGAATGCCCTCACTTTCCCAATCTGAAATGCACGCGCGAGGGTCAGGTGAGCAGATCGCGCGTTGCCTTTTCGCCTCCGTCATGTTAGCCGCGATACAAACGTATAAAGGATCATTGATATGGCCAAGAGCTATCACGTCGCGGACATTTCTCTTGCTGACTATGGCCGCAAGGAAATCGCGATTGCGGAGACGGAAATGCCAGGCCTGATGGCGGCGCGTGAAGAGTTTGGCCCGTCGCAGCCCCTCAAGGGCGCAAAGATCGCTGGCTCATTGCACATGACGATCCAGACGGCCGTCCTGATCCAGACACTCGAAGCCCTTGGCGCAGACGTGCAGTGGGTGTCGTGCAACATCTACTCAACGCAAGACCACGCCGCCGCCGCGATTGCCGACAATGGCACGCCGGTCTTCGCCTATAAGGGCGAAACGCTGGAAGAGTATTGGGACTTCACCGATCGCATGTTCCATTGGCACGATGGAACAGGCCCCAATCTGATCCTGGATGATGGCGGCGACGCCACGATGTACTTGATCCTCGGCGAGCGAGCTGAATCCGATCCGTCTTTCCTGGAAAAGCCGGGCTCGGAAGAGGAGAAATTCCTGTTCGCACAGATCAAGAAACGTCTGGCCGCATCGCCCGGCTGGTTTGCCAAGACCAAGGCCGCAATCCGCGGCGTGTCCGAAGAAACCACAACCGGCGTGAACAGGCTTTATCAGCTGGAGAAGAAGGGCGAACTCCCCTTCCCGGCGATCAATGTCAACGACTCTGTCACCAAGTCAAAATTCGACAACAAGTATGGTTGCAAAGAGTCGCTCGTCGACGCGATCCGTCGCGGAACGGATGTGATGATGGCGGGCAAGAAAGCCTTCGTCGCCGGATATGGCGACGTGGGCAAAGGCTCTGCAGCGTCGCTTTCCGGCTCAGGCGCCCGCGTATCCGTCTCCGAAGTCGACCCGATCTGCGCCCTTCAGGCAGCCATGGACGGCTATGAGGTCGTCACGCTGGACGAGGCTGCGCCGAAATTCGACATCTTCGTCACGGCTACCGGCAACAAGGACATCATAACCGTCGACCATATGCGCGCGATGAAGGACATGGCCATCGTCTGCAATATCGGCCACTTCGACAATGAAATTCAGGTCGAAGGCCTGCGCAATTTCGAATGGACGAACATCAAGCCGCAAGTCGACATGATCACCTTCCCGGATGGCAAGCGGATCATCCTCCTGTCTGAAGGCCGTCTCGTGAACCTCGGCAATGCGACGGGGCATCCCTCCTTCGTCATGTCGGCCTCGTTCACCAATCAGACGCTTGCCCAGATCGAACTTCACACGCGCGCAGACCAGTACGAAAACAAGGTCTACACACTGCCGAAGCACCTCGATGAAAAGGTTGCCCTGCTTCATCTGGAAAAACTCGGCGTTCAGCTGACCGAGCTGTCCAATGAGCAGGCAAACTATATCGGCGTGGACACCGCAGGCCCGTTCAAGCCAGACCATTACCGCTACTAGGACTGACCGGACCGTGCCACGTAATCATATTCTCACGCTTTCCTGCCCGGACCGGGTCGGACTCGTCGCCAGCCTCGCAAAGGCGATGGAACAGCATGAGTGCTTCATTGAATCCTCACGCACATTCAGTGACCCTGAAACCAGCCGCTTCTTCGCGCGGCTGGTCTTCCGAGGTCCCGGCGAAGACCTGCCGGATGGGCTGAGCGCAGACCTTGGGAATCTTGCCACAGAGCTTGAGGCTGATTGGTCCGTCCACCCCGAAGGTGAGACGATCAAGGCCCTTCTGCTTGTTTCGAAATCCGATCATTGCGCCAACACGCTGCTCTATGGCGCGCGCCGCAATGAGCTCCCGATCGAAGTTGTTGGTATCCTGTCGAACAATGAGACGCTGAAGGATAATTTCGCACATTGGGGCCTGCCCTGGTTTCATGTGCCGGTGACCCGGGACACAAAACCGGAAGCCGAAGCGCGCCTGTTCGAAATCGTCGAAGAGACAGGCGCCGAACTGGTGGTGCTTGCGCGATACATGCAGGTGCTGAGCGATGATGCATGCCGACGCCTTGAAGGACGGTGCATCAACATTCACCACTCCTTCCTGCCAGGCTTCAAGGGCGCCCGCCCCTACCATCAGGCCCATGAGCGGGGCGTCAAAGTGATTGGCGCAACGGCGCACTATGTCACTGCGGATCTCGACGAAGGCCCCATCATTACTCAGGTCACAGAAGTTGTAGACCACACATTCAGCCCATCCGACATGATCGAGACGGGTCGTCATCTTGAAGGCAACGCCCTGCTCCGTGCCGTAAAGGCGCATGCTGAGCATCGCATATTCATCAATTCCGGAAAAACGGTCGTGTTCGCCCGATAGGGCTTGTCGAAAGAGAGCAGTCATGAAACTTGCCAGCCACGAATTCACCAGCGAAAGCGTTTCTGAGGGACATCCGGACAAGGTCGCGGACCAGATTTCAGATGCCATCGTGGACCTTTTCCTGTCGCGAGACCCCTCTGCGAAAGTGGCCGTCGAAACCCTGACAACGACCAATCGGGTTGTGCTGGCCGGCGAAGTCCGCACCAATAATGGTCAGGATGTCAGCCATGATGAAATGAACCAGGTCGCGCGCGACGTCGTCAAACGCATCGGTTACGAGCAAGATGGCTTCCATTGGCAGACGATGGAAATCGCCAACCATGTGCATGGTCAATCGGCCGAGATCGCCCAAGGCGTTGAAGAAGGCCAGGGATTGTATGGCGAAGAGGGCGCGGGCGATCAGGGTATCATGTTCGGCTACGCGACGAACGAAACGCCGGAACTGATGCCTGCCACGCTGGTATACTCGCACCAGATCCTGCAACGGCTTGCGCAACTTCGGCATGATGGCACCCACCCCGAACTCGAACCCGACGCCAAGAGCCAAGTAACGCTGCAGTATGAAGGCTCCAAGCCGGTTGGCGTGAACGCCCTCGTGGTCTCCCATCAACACAAGGACAGCGCGACACTCGATCAGTTGCGGGAAATCATCCGGCCCGTGATCAAGGATGTACTGCCTGAAGGCTGGTTTCCCGAAGAGGACAAGTTCTACGTCAACCCGACCGGGCGCTTCGTGATTGGCGGACCTGATGGCGACGCAGGCCTGACTGGTCGCAAGATCATTGTCGACACCTATGGCGGTGCAGCCCCACATGGCGGCGGCGCATTCTCAGGCAAGGATCCGTCAAAGGTCGACCGTTCCGCAGCCTATGCGACACGCTATCTCGCCAAGAACATTGTCTCGGCTGGATTGGCAGACCGCTGCACAATTCAGGTCAGCTACGCGATTGGCGTGGCCCAGCCCCTTTCGATCTATGTCGACACACACGGAACAGGCAACGTGGATGAAGTCCGCATCGCGAAAGCGCTGCGCGAGCTGTTTGATTTGTCTCCGAAAGGCATTCGCACCCATTTGAACCTGAACCGTCCGATCTATGGTCCGTCAGCGGCTTACGGCCATTTTGGACGCACACCAACGGATGCTGGTGGATTCAGCTGGGAAAAGACAGACCTCGTGGACGAACTCAAACGCCTCACGAATTAGTCGATCACTAGTAGGCGACCGTTATCTTTTCAATGGTCGCCACGGTCCTGCCTCGGCATTCCACCTCAACTCGCTGTGGCAGCGGCTTGCGCGACTGCTGGTAAGCCGCCGTTCCCGGCACGGATGGTCCACCCTCTGACAGTGCCAGCACCAGCAGGTCCTCTGACTGTGTTGCCGCTGGGCTTAGCATCCAGGGCTGATCATCGTCCACACGCACCACAACATGCAATTTGCCACCAGACGGCTGGCCGGGCCCGGGCATCCTGTTGATCCATGCTGATGTGTCCGTAATTTCCGGGCAGGAGTTGCCTGTAAACGGGAGACCCGCACAGCCGGCCACCAATCCACCGGTCACAGCAATCAACAGCGCGCCCCTTACCATGGTGTCGACAACCGCATCCACAGCGCCTCCTGATCCTCGGCGCCGTAAATATGGTTCGGCGAAGTCGAAATCACGGCTGCCGCTTCGCCTGACCATGTGTCGGTGAGGCCGAACGTGTAGCGGGTTTCGTAATCAATTTGCCGGCCGCTCGGCGTCAGCTCCGCCTGCACCAGACCACGGATCAATTGACTATTCATATCAACCCCAATGGGTGCGTCGAGGTTGAGGTGGCCCGTTTCTGCGCGTCGGGGCTGCGCCACGATGAAGTGAAGCCGCCCCTCGCCCAGCGCCCGGTCCGCGCCCAGCGACCAGCGGCTGGTCCAGATATTCTCCGCATCAACACCTGGCAATTCGACACTCGACATTTCAAGCCCGGACGACACAATCCATCCGCCACCTGCGAGCCATGCGCCTTCCAACGCATAGGCCGTCATCTCGGTCTGGTCCTGCGCACCGAAGCGAGCCTGCAATGATCCACCAAGGGCAGTGCTCTCGTCCTTGATAAAGGACGCACCTGCCCTGACAGACCATGTGCGTTCATCCCGACCGAACATGAAACCGGACTGGCTACGAGCGCCCTGCTCTGCCGAGAAGATATCCATGACTAGATCATCCGTTATGGCATGACTGAACTTTGCCCACGCACCGCCAGTTGAGAACGCATTTCCCACACCCGGTTCATTCAACAGGGAAATATCAGGCGCAAGATGGGTCAGCGACCCGCCGCGCCCGAATTCGACCTGGCTTTCACCAAAGCTGTAGCGCATTTTGAACGTGGACTGAGGGTCCTCCTGATACGGCGCAGTCGGGTCTTCTGTCAGCCGCGCTTGCGTCCAGCTGAAGGACACGCCACCCGCACTCATGGCGTAGGATTCCCCTGCTGCCCAGTCGGCGCGCGTGTCGAAATTGATCAGGCGCGATCCGAGAGCATCTGCCGGAAACGCCGCTGCCACAGCATCCGCATTGAACAGGAAGCCGCGTTGGTATTTGTCCTGAAACACCAATTGATTGAAGGCCCCGGAATTGGAAGCCCAATCGCCAAACGCACCGCCGCTGGGCGCCACCGCATCGATGAGACTGACTTTCTCGGCTCCGAAATCGAGGTTCTGTTGCCCCTGCGGACGAAACGCTTCTGCGAGGTTCAGGACACCCACGCCGGACACACTATCTGTACCCACGCCAGCGAACTCACCTGTGATTGCATCTGGGAATTCGAGATCCACATAGTCCGTAGCCGTGTCTAACAGGATTTGTAGCGCAACTTCCGGCTGTGATCTCAAATTTGGGAATGCATCCAGCAACAACGCCAGCGACCCCGCTACGTATGGCGCGGCAAACGACGTGCCCGAGATACGGTAATAATCTCCCACATCGTCCGCATCGTTGCATTCTACAGTATTGTTGCCCACGCATGTCGGCAGGCCGGGAAAAGCCACATCGTCGTCTGGTCCGGTCGAAATCACATCTTCTCCGGGTGCGAGCAAGTAGTAGGATTGCGACGCGGTACCGGCGCGGTTCGAGAATTCCGAGAGCTTCCCATCTGGGTCTACCGCGCCAACGGCCACAACCCGTCCTAGCGACGCTGACTCGCCGGCGATATAGGCCGGCTCATTCGGAAGTTCGCCTTTGGCTTCGGTCGGGTTTCCATCTTCGTCCGTGCCAGCAGGTTCTCCGTCATTGCCCGCAGAAATGACAACAAGCACGCCGGCCGCCGCAGCCGCGCGAATGGCATTTTCGAGCGTGGGGTCACTATCGATTTCCCCGCCGAGCGACATGTTGATGATTGTGGCGCCTTGATCTACGGCGTACTCGATTGCGCGCACCAGCGTATTGTCATTATAGACACAATCATCATCCTCGCCTTCCCGGCCGCAGCTTCCCGGCGAGTCCGCGCGAATGTCGAGAATTGAGGATTCATAGGCGACACCCTGAATCCCGTTTGGCGTGTTGTCATCAAATGATGAATTGAAATCGTCCTGCCGGCGCGCGGCAATCACGCCCGACACCAGTGTCCCGTGGCCACCCGTATCGATATCGCCCGGCTGGCGACGCATGGTCGTGCGGTTCCCGTTCTCGTCATAGCCGGGACAGTCTGTATCGGCGCAGACATCGAACATCTGAACGACCGCGCCCTCAAGATCCGGATGGCTCCCTTCGGTGCCGGTATCGATCACAGCGATCGTCTGACCCTGCCCGGTCGCGCCCAGCGCATAGGCGCTGGAGGCGCCGATAATCGGCAGACCAACCGTGGCGTTGTACTCCCGGGTCTCAAACTGTTCCGGCGAAGCGATCTGATCCGGAAACGGGTTTGACGGTGGTGGAGGCGGCGGTGGTGGTGGGGGTGGCGGCAACGGCGTTACGGCGGAACTGCCGCCTCCACCACCGCCTGCACAGGCACCCAACAGCGTTACGGATGCGCCCATCATCAAGAGGGCCAAAGCAGAACCGGACCCCACCGTACGAGATTTCGTTTTTGCACGCCAGATCAAGCGCAATCCTCCCAACATCCACGCAAGTTTTCACGCTATAACTTCAAGAAGAAATAGTTCACCCCAAAGAAAAACACAGCGCAAACACTTCCTTCAGTGGGTCATGAAAACTCGACGCGCTCCTGCGAGAAGTAAAAGAGCGACCGCGTCTCGTCATCAATCGTGTCGCCAGGCGCATTCAGCAGCGCTTTCATCGCGTTTTTGCGGTCTTTCAGCGCGTGCGTGAAGTCATCTTCGATCAACCGGTCCACGCCGGTTCGGACCATTGCATCGCGTACTTCCATGTACAGCGTCAGCGACCCGCCGAGAAACATGGACTCATACGCAATCTTGCTGGCGATCTTGTCGTGGATGTCCGAATACTGGAACTGGCGCTCCATGACGGATTTGCGCTTGCAGATGAAATCTATTTCGTGCCGATACTTCGGATGCCGCAAATAGAAATTCTTCAGTGCGACCATTTCACCGTCGATCCGTTCCTGAATATCGTCAGGCAAGGCTTCACTGAGAATGATGATGATGTCGATATCCGACCCCCGCACCATTTCGCCCGAAGCGGAATGCTCTCGCATCTCGTTGTGGGCGAGGAAATAGGACAGGTCTCCCGCAATGAATGCGCATAACTGGCTTCGAACTTCGCGGCCCAGACTCACGAACAATTGCTTCATGACATCCTGAGCGACACCGATCTTTTCGCGGCTGATCTCCCGGTGCATGTTCGATAAAGTGCCCTGTCGCTCGATCATCTGATAGCGTTGCGCCGGCAGTCCGAACAATGTGAACGACAGAAAATCCCGCAAGATGGACGGGCTGAGGCGGACCTGGTCTTCGCGCGTGATATCGAACCGCAAATAATAGCTCGCGAAATGGGAGATCAGCAGGCTCTTGCTTCGATTGCATACCTGCCAGAGCGCCAGCACCGGCACATCCGGCATCTCCTCCGACAGCTCCTTTCCAATCCGAGGCCCCTTCTCCTCAAGGATCCGAGTCAGGCGGGCTTCGATCTCATTCAGGTCTATGGTCACAGGCGGACTCGATCTCCTAGGTGGCGACGACACGCAGTTTCTTGCCGCATCGATGGCGCAGGATCGAACGCAGCCGTCGACAGGTCAATACTTGATGAGAAACACGGCCCATTGTACGGGATTCACTGAGTTCAGGCCGCTGTGGACCTCATGCAAGCCGTGGTCTCGCTGACGACATTTCCGTAAGCAAGCGTAGCGGTAAGGCAAATGGATTGTGTAACCAGGATACGCCACTGGCTTTTCGACGAGGCAATCCCCGTCTGGACGGAAAAGTGTCTTGATCCGCATTTTGGCGGCCCCATCGAAAGTTTCGATCTGACAGGCACTGGCCCGTCGGCCGATCCGTTCAAGCGAACATTCGTGATTGCTCGCCAATTGTACGTCATGTCTCACGCCGCATGTCTTGGCGTAGACAAGGCAGGGCCGATCGCGGACATGCTATTTGACTATCTCTCCAGGCATAACTGGCAAGGCGCAGATCAGGGATGGGTGCATTCGCTGGCGCACGACAAGACCATTTTCGACCCCACTGCTGACCTGTATGATTTTGCCTTCTGCCTGTTTGGAATTGGCTGGTACTACAAATATTCAAAAAGCCCCGCCGCGCTGAAGTTGGCGCACCAGACAACAGACATTATCGAAAACACCTTCCGTCATCCATCCGGGAAGGGCTTTCACAATCAGATTCCGGCCACACTGCCCCGCCAGCAGAATCCGCACATGCATCTCTTCGAAGCAGCACTTGCCATGTGGGACGCAACTGGCGACGACAGGTTTGGACAGTTGTCGAACGAACTCGCCGATCTCTTTCTGCAACATTTGTACACGCCGGAAATCGGAACAGTCCCGGAATTCTTCGATGATGATTCGGCGCGCATTGGCGATGAAGACGGCAACAGGCTGGAGGCCGGGCACCAGTTTGAATGGGCCTGGATTCTGGCCCAGCACCAAAAGTTGTCCGGACAAGACCACTCCGGCGTTGTGCGAACCCTCGTCTCGAATGCAGAAACATTCGGTGTGGACCCAATCAGCCAGCTGACAATCAATGCGAACCATTTGGACATGAGCCCAAAGGACAAGGGATCACGCACCTGGCCGAGTACGGAGCGCATAAAAGGCTGGCTTGGTCTGTATGAGCTGACCGGAACCGCCCCTTGGCACGCCGTCGAAAACAGTTGCGACGCATTGTTCAGCCATCATCTTGGAAGCCTCGCACCAGACGGCATGTGGATTGATGCGTTCGACGCGCAGCGTCAGCCGACATCAGGCAAGATTCCAAGCTCTACCCTGTATCATGTCTGGCTGGCGTTCACAGAAGTGCTGCGGCTTGCGCCTGAGCCGACGACACCCGGCTGAACAAGTCAGGCCGGGCTGCCGGATCTATTCCACCGTTACGGACTTGGCGAGGTTACGCGGCTGGTCGACATCGGTGCCTTTGGCCACAGCCACGTGGTATGCCAACAATTGAAGAGGCACAGCCGCAAGCACTGGCAGGCTGATCTCGTCGCCTTCCGGGATTGCGATGACATGATCGGCGCGATTGCCGGCTGCCTTGATGCCCGCTTCATCTGAAATGAGGATCACACGTGCGCCGCGCGCCCGGATTTCTTCAACATTCGAAATGGTCTTCTCGAAAAGCTCATCCATCGGCGCGATCACCACGACCGGAACATCTTTCTCGATCAGCGCAATCGGACCATGCTTCAGCTCACCCGCCGCATAGCCTTCTGCATGGATATAGGAGACTTCCTTAAGTTTGAGCGCTCCCTCCAATGCGAGCGGATAATACCGGCCGCGGCCAAGGAACAGGACATCCCGGCTTTGGGTCAGCGTCTTTGCAATCGCGCGGATTTCATCCTGGGCTTCCAGCGCTTCCGTCACCTTTCGCGGCAAGGCCAGAAGGCTTTTGACTGCCTTCACTTCATCGCCCGGCAGCAAATGCCCGCGCGCCTTGGCTGCATTGAGCGCCAGAACCGCCAGCACGGACAATTGCGCGGTGAACGCCTTTGTGGATGCAACACCGATCTCCGGGCCGGCATGAGTCGGCACGATGGCCGCGGCTTCCCTGGCGATTGAGCTTTCCGGCACATTCACAATAGCCACAGCCGGCGTGCCATTCTGCCGACAATAGCGCAGGGCCGCCAACGTGTCGGCGGTCTCGCCCGACTGGCTCACGAACATGGCCGGGCCGGTCTGGGGCAGAACCGGATCGCGATAGCGGAATTCCGATGCTATGTCGGTTTCCAGAGCGAGTTTCGCCTTTTGCTCGAACCAGTATTTGGCCGTGTGCGCCGCGTAATACGCCGTGCCGCAGGCAATCGCGACCGCGCGGTCTGCCTTGGCAAACATCTTGTCAGCGACTTCGCCCAGATTGAGCGTCTGCGTCGCCTGATCGATATAGGGAAGAATCGAACGCGCCAGCGACTCCGGCTGCTCGTGGATTTCCTTCAGCATGAAATGATCATATTCGCCGCGCTCGATCAGGCCCTCATTCACGGCCGATTGCACTCGGGGGCGGTTCACGCGCTCGCCATCGGCATTCCGGATGTCATGGCTGTCCGGCGTCAGGACTACCCAATCCCCCTCTTCCAGGTAGGTCACATCGCGGGTGAAGGGCGCAAGCGCGATCGCGTCAGATCCGAGAAACATCTCGCCATTGCCATATCCCAGCACCAGCGGGCTGCCTTTGCGCGCACCAATCAGCAGATCGGTGTCGTCCGCAAAGATGGCGGCGATCGCGAATGCGCCGGACAGTTTTTTCAGGGCCGCTTCGAACGCGTCGACGGCGTCCATGCCATCGCCCATGTTCTTGTCGATCAGCTGCGCGATGACTTCGCTATCGGTTTCCGATTCAAAGCTGCGCCCGTCTGCCTGCAATTCGTCACGCAGTTCCCGGAAATTCTCGATGATGCCATTGTGGACGATCGCGACTTTCCCCGACATGTGAGGATGCGCGTTGATCTCGTTCGGCTGACCATGCGTGGCCCAACGTGTGTGAGCAATGCCTGTCGGGCCATCCACCGGCGTCTCTGCCATCACCGCTTCAAGGTTGACGATCTTGCCCTGTGCGCGTCTGCGCTCGACCTGGGTGCCCGCCCGAACTGCGATACCCGCGCTGTCATAACCGCGGTATTCGAGGCGCTTCAGACCATCCACAAGACGGCTGGCCACCGTCTCGGTGCCAGCGATCGCTACAATTCCGCACATACTCTATCTCCAATCAGACAAAGCGTATTTAGACCTCCTGAATCGGACGGCATAATGACAGATTATGTAGGAATACGACAATCAGCGACACGTTTCAGACAGATCGCGCCATTTTCCGACCATTTAGCCCTGCTGATAGGTCAGATTATTGAACTCACACACATTGGGGACTATCGCCCTGTTCTCGTGACTATATCTGAAAGCCACGGAAGTTACGCGGCCCAATGATGCTTGAAGGAAACTGAACGTTTTGACCAATCTGACCCATCTCGACAGGCTGGAGGCGGAAAGCCTTCATATCATACGTGAAGTTGCGGCCGAGTGTGAGAACCCGGTGATGCTGTATTCGGTCGGCAAGGATTCGGCGGTCATGCTGCACCTTGCGATGAAGGCGTTCTATCCGTCGCGTCCCCCATTCCCCTTGATGCATGTCGACACGACCTGGAAATTCCGGGAGATGATCGAGTTCCGCGACCGCAAAGCGAAAGAATTGGGCTTCGACCTGTTGGTCCACATCAATGAAGACGGCGTGCGCGAGGGGGTTGGCCCGTTCAGCCATGGCTCCGCCGTGCACACGGATGTGATGAAGACGCAGGCGCTGAAGCAGGCGCTCGACAAGTACAAATTCGATGCGGCCTTTGGCGGCGCGCGGCGCGATGAGGAAAAATCCCGCGCCAAGGAGCGGATTTTCTCTTTCCGCTCGGCCGAGCATCGCTGGGATCCGAAACGCCAGCGCCCGGAGCCGTGGAACGTCTACAATACGCGGATCAATCAGGGCGAAAGCGTGCGCGTCTTCCCGCTGTCGAACTGGACTGAACTCGACATCTGGCAATATATCCGCCGCGAAAACATCGAGATCGTGCCGCTCTACTTTGCTGCTCCGCGTCCGGTCGTGAACTGGAACGGGGTCGACATCATGGTGGATGATGACCGGATGCCGGAAGAATTGGCGAAGACAGCCGTCACCAAATCCGTCCGCTTCCGCACGCTCGGCTGCTATCCGCTGACCGGCGCGGTCGAGAGCACGGCGGACACGCTGGAAGAGATCATCCAGGAGATGCTGCTGACCACGACCTCCGAACGCCAGGGCCGCGTGATTGATGCCGACCAGTCCGGCTCCATGGAAAAGAAAAAACAGGAGGGCTATTTCTGATGCGCCTCAATGATGAATTGATTGAATCGGATATTGCCGCCTATCTCGAAAAGCATGAGCACAAATCCCTGCTCCGCTTTATCACCTGCGGTTCGGTCGATGATGGCAAGTCAACGCTGATCGGCCGCCTGCTGTATGACTCGAAAATGATCTTCGAGGACCAGTTGGCCTCGCTGGAAAGCGATTCCAAAAAGGTCGGCACGCAGGGCGAAAATATCGATTTCGCGCTTTTGGTGGATGGCCTCACCGCCGAACGCGAACAGGGCATCACGATCGATGTCGCCTATCGGTTTTTCGCCACTGACAAGCGCAAGTTCATCGTTGCCGACACACCGGGACATGAGCAGTACACGCGCAACATGGCGACCGGTGCCTCAACCGCTGACGTCGCCATCCTGATGGTGGATGCGCGCAAGGGTATCCTGACCCAGACGCGCCGCCACAGCTTCATCACCACCCTTCTCGGCATTCGCAAGCTTGTGCTGGCCATCAACAAGATGGATCTGGTTGGTTACAGTCAGGATGTCTACGACGACATCGTCGACGACTTTTACGCATTCGCTGACGAGCTGGCGACCGACCTGGAAATCCAGCCGATTCCGATGTCTGCTCTGGACGGCGTCAACATCACCAGCAAGTCGAACGAGACCGAATGGTATGAAGGCCCCAGCCTGATGGATTATCTGGAGACGGTCCCGGTTGGCGACCGCCGCCTGAACGCCTCTTTCCGTATGCCGGTCCAATGGGTTAACCGTCCGAACCTGGACTTCCGCGGCTTCTCCGGACAGATCGCGGCAGGCACGGTGAAACCGGGCGACCGGGTAAAATCCATGCCGTCAGGCAAGCAATCCACCATCCAGCGCATCGTCACCGCGACGGGAGACCTGGACAAGGCAATTGCGGGCCAGTCGATTACGCTCACACTGGAAGACGAGATTGATTGCTCCCGCGGCGACGTTCTCGTCTCGGCCGATGATCCTGCGGAAGTGTCCGATCAGTTCCAGGCCCGCATCCTGTGGATGAGCGAGACCCCGCTTCTGCCCGGCCGGCGCTATTTGCTGAAGATCGGCGCAAAGACGGTCACCGCCACCGTCAACGCGCCAAAGTACGGTATAGATGTCAACACGCTGAACGATGTGCCGGCCAAGACGCTCGACCTGAACCAGATCGGCGTCACCACTCTGTCGCTTGACCAGGCCATCCCGTACGATCCGTATGATGTCAATCGCGAGATGGGCGGGTTTATCCTGATCGACCGGATGACCAATGACACGGTCGGGCTTGGCCTGATCGACTTTGCCCTGCGCCGCGCGTCCAACATTCACTGGCAGGCCATGGATGTCGACCGGTCGGCGCTGGCGGAACAGAAGGGCCAGAAACCGGCTGTACTGTGGTTCACCGGCCTGTCAGGCTCCGGCAAGTCAACCATCGCCAACGCGCTCCAGAAGCTGCTCTTTGCCCAGGGCAGGCACACATTCACGCTGGATGGCGACAATGTCCGCCACGGTCTCAACCGTGACCTGGGATTCACAGACGCCGACCGTGTGGAGAACATCCGGCGCGTCGCCAACGTCGCCCGGCTGATGTCTGATGCCGGACTGATCACCCTGGTGTCGTTCATCTCGCCGTTCCGTTCCGAACGCCAGATGGCGCGCAACATGATGGCCGAGGGCGAGTTCATCGAGATCCATGTCGACACACCGCTCAGCGTTGCCGAGAAGCGCGATGTCAAAGGTCTCTACAAAAAGGCCCGCGCCGGAGAGATCAAGAATTTCACCGGCATCGACAGCCCTTACGAAGCGCCTCTCAATCCCGAACTGAAGATCGACACGGTCAACAACTCTCCCGAAGAAGCCGCCGAAGTCATTCTCGACTTCCTTCGTGAGAAGGGCCTGCTGAACGGCGACTGATCCACCAATGACGGGGCGTCGGGGTTCCCCGACGTCCCGGCTCGCCTTGCCGAAAATCCCACGCTAGGACTCGTCTCATAAGACGAAAAGGGAGCGTGATATGGCTAAAGGTGATCTGCCGGTTCTGGTTGGTGTGGGGCAAAGCCTGAGCCAGTGGGACGGCACGAACGGGCCGGACGGTGCCCCTTCCCCGCTGTCTCTCATGGTTGAAGCTTCAAAGGCTGCGCTCTCCGATAGCGGCGCTGAGCTTGCGGCCGAAATCGACACGATTGCCGTGGTCCGCATCTTTGAGGACTCTGTCGGAGGTGCGCCGCATCCGCATGGTCACAACACCAATTTGCCGGGCACGCTGGCGCGCGACATCAGCGCCTCTCCTGAAAACCTGATCTATGAGACCGTCGGCGGCCAGAGCCCGCAGGCGCTCGTCAATGAAATGGCCGCGCGGATCCATGTCGGAGCGGCCGACTGCGTGCTGATCTCAGGTTCGGAAGCCAATCGCGCGTCCAAAGGCGCTCGCCGCAACGGCGTAGAGATTGACTGGGCCGATGGTGCAGACGCGGAATATGAAGATCGTGGCATGGGCCCGATGATGCTGTCGCGCGAAGAAATCAAGCACGGCATCGTCGCGCCAGCTTATTTCTACGCCTTGTTCGAAAACGCCATTGCCGCCCGCGAAGGCCGCTCGCGCAGTGAACACCGCAAGGCAATGGCAGAACTCTTCCAGCCTTTCACGGCTGTGGCCGCTGGAAACCCCTATTCCCAGTTTCCGCAGGAACACTCCATCGAGTTCCTCTCGACCCCGTCGAAAGCCAATTACGAATACGCCGATCCATTCCTGAAATGGTTCATCGCCCAGGACGCGGTGAACCAGGGTGCTGCTGCAATTCTCATGAGCAGCTCGAAGGCCGATGCGCTCGGCGTACCCGAAGACAAACGTGTTTACCTGCACGGGGGCGGAGAGGCTGCAGATGACCTGATCTCTCTGCGTCCTCGCCTCGACGGCTCATGGGCGATGCAGACCGCGATTGGTCGCGCGCTGAAACAGGCTGAAAAATCGACAGATGATATCCAACATTTCGATCTTTATTCCTGCTTCCCGTGCGCTGTCTTCTCCTCGACCGCCGCACTCGGCGTCGACTGGAAGAATGATCCACGCCCGTTGACCCTCACCGGCGGGCTGCCGTTCTTTGGCGGGCCGGGAAACAACTACTCCCTGCACGGGATCGCCGAAATGGCCGCGAAACTGCGGGCGAATCCTGGCGACTTCGGACTGGTGCTCGCCAATGGTGGCTGGATGACGAAGGAAGCGGTCGGCGTCTACTCGACCCAGAAACCTGCCACATTCACGCCCGCGGAGCCGTACGCGACACCGACCGAACAAGTCACCCTTTGCGAGGAAGACTGCGAAGGCGTGCTGGAGACCTTCACCGTCACGCATGGCAAGGAAGGCCCCAACAAGGGGATCGCCTTCATTCGCCTTGAAGACGGTCGCCGCGCCTTGGCCAATGCCTCAAAGGAGGCATTCCCGGTGCTGCGGGAGGACGCGTCCCCTGTCGGTCGGAAGGTTGCCGTCACAGTGGACGCGGAGAAGGCGCGCGGCACGTTCGACTTCATCTGATCGAGCCGCTTGCCCCGCTGACCGGTTTCGACCAATCTCCGGCGCATGACGAAACATTTCAAGACATTCGGCGTCATCGGTGGCGGCGCCTGGGGCACGGCGATTGCCCAGATGCTGACCCGCGCGGATCAGGACGTGCTGATTTGGTGTCGTGAGCCAGAAGTGGCAGACGCCATCAATACGCGCCACGAGAATACGGATTTCCTGCCGGGCGTTGCGCTAAACCCCGCGCTGAAAGCAACCTCTGACCTGGCCGACCTTCACCTGATGGACGCCCTGTTTTCCGTCGCGCCTGCACAACATACCCGCGCGACGTTGAAAGCGCTGAAAGAACATATCCGTCCCGGAACGCCGGTCGTGCTCTGCTCGAAGGGGATTGAACTGAAGACCGGCGAATTCATGACTCAGGTTCTGAAAGACGAACTGCCCGAAGCTGTGCCAGCCGTGATGTCAGGACCGAGTTTCGCGATCGACGTGGCAAAGGGACTGCCGACAGCTGTTACCTTCGCGATTGAAAATGAAACGCTGGGCACCGAATTGATCGCCGCTGTCGCTACCCCGAACTTCCGCCCCTATCTGGCACACGACCTTCTGGGCGCAGAAGTCGGCGGCGCAGTAAAGAACGTGCTGGCGATCGCCTGCGGTATCGCCCTCGGCAAGGGACTTGGCCGTTCGGCGCATGCAGCGCTAATCGCGCGGGGAAGCGCCGAGATGACCCGGCTTGCACTCGCACTTGGTGCGGAGCGCGAAACGCTGTCCGGCCTGTCCGGGCTCGGAGATCTGGTTCTGACCTGCTCATCCGAGACAAGCCGCAACATGAGTTGTGGAATGGCGCTCGGCAAAGGCGAACGACTGGAAGACATTCTGGGCGCGCGCAACGCGGTGACAGAGGGTGTCGCGACCGCACCGGTCCTGAAGCGGCTCGCCGCAGGGCGCGGCGTGGACATGCCGATCTGTGATGCCGTCGCAGATGTCATTGAAGGCGCAATCAGCGTCGACGAAGCGATTCAGCGGCTGCTGATGCGACCTAACAAGGCAGAAACCGTCTAAGGCCGGTAACCCTGTTCACGCCCGTCAGGCAGCGGATTTCACCAATTCGAAGTGAGAACGAACCGTAGGCTTGTCATCTGGCGAGGCGGCGACGCCGGTCTTTATCAGTTCGATCATGTGGCCCAGCACGGACATGGCCGCCGCCGGGTGTAGCCGTTTGTCGACGTCGGCATACATGACTTTCACCATTTCCGGGATGGAGGTTTGCCCTGACCTCATCTGATCGAGAATGGCCGCCTCACGTGCGCGCCTGTGATTGGCGTATTCCGAGATGAAGCTGTCGACGAATGCCTTGCCGCGTACGGGGCTGCCATGTGTTGGCCAGAGAATGTCGAACTGCATCGCCTGAATCTTGTCCAGGCTGCGCATATAGTCACCCATGTCGCCATCGGGCGGTGCGACGACGGTCGTCGACCAGCCCATGATGTGGTCACCTGACAGGCACGCATTCTCTTCGCGCAGGCCAAAGCAGAGGTGATTGCAGGTGTGCCCCGGCGTCTCGATGACATCCAGCGTCCAGCCGGGTCCGGAAATGACATCGCCATCGCCAACCTTCACGTCCGGCATGAACCCAAGATCATCTGCGCTGCCAAGCTCGCCCTTGGCGGTCGGCACGCCGCAATTCTTCGCGTAGGTTTTGCACCCAGCCCACTCGGCCAGAGGCGTTGCCAGCGGGGAATGATCCGAATGTCCGTGCGTGACCAATACGTGCGTGACGGTCTCGCCTTCCAGCGCCTTCTTCAAGGCTTCGAAATGATCAGCGTCTTCCGGGCCGGGATCGATCACCGCGACTTCACCGTGACCAATGATGTACACGCCGGTGCCGACATAGGTGAACGGCCCCGGATTATTCGCGATCACCCGACGGATCAGCGGAGAAACTTGCTCCACGACGCCATACTCAAACTCGATTTCGCGAATGTAGGGAATTGCCATTTTTTAGTCTCTTGCAGCGATTCTGACCGGCCGGAGCGGGATCACCGCTTCTTCGATGCAAATGCGACTGCGAACGCCTGGGCCATGCGGCGCGTGGCGCGAAGCTTGGCCCCCAGCTTCAAAGCAACCGGTGGGCCCATATCCGTCTTGTTTGCATCGACGATGAAGATTCGTCCGGACTGACGGTCACGTAGGACGTCCACCCCACCCCAGTCCAGTCCGATAGATGCCGCAAAGCGCTCAATCACGGCAATTTCATCGGCTGTGTAGCAATTGCGAGGCTCGTCGAGCAAAACCTGGACATTCTCATTGAGAAACCGGCGCTCAAGCGGGCGACGCTTGCGAAAAACTATGATCGGCGAGCCAGCGACGATGCAGCACCGCAGATCCTCAACCAGTCCGCCATCAATCTCATTGTCGACCAGGCGCTGATAGGTCTTGCCGGGCAGCGGTGTGTCCAGAGGGCCTTCCAGAATGCGGCCATCATGAGCTGCATTCAATTCGGACTTTTCGACCATACGGCCCTGATGTGTCGTCGGATCAACAGAGAGCGAGTAGCCCGCCGCTTCTTCAAAGGCAGCAGCGACGGTAGATTTTGAAATGTCGTCGCAGGAGAAATTAACCAGCTTTGCGCCATCGCGGACCGTCGGAACGGAATTGTCCGTTTCCGTGGAATCATCAAACTGCATGACGATGTCAGCCTTTTTGACATCGTCGATCAGTTTCGCACCAGACACATGCATCACGGGCCAGATGAAGTACCAGGGGCGTGGTTTGTCGGGATAGAAAGCGATGGTCGGGCGCTTGTGACCGGTCAGGCGGCGCCAGGTGCGCCAGGTCTGAGCGAAGAAGTAGAAGCAGAACCAGGTGAAGATGTCGTGCGCGAGGGAAAGCGTGAGCGGAACGCGGTGCCCGGTCTTCTTAACCAACATCGCACCATCATCGTATTTGAAATCGGTGATCCACAGACGATCGCTCATCCATTCCACTCCTGTTGCGCATTCGGCCTCATGGCCTGCGCCTCCCAGCTTTGGCCTTCGCATGGCCGGACTTCACTGACAACACACATAATGCGGCGCAAATGTGACTGAGTGCTCACAAAGTTGCGTGGTTTCGGATCAGAGAAGCGACTGCAGACTGGACAGGTCATAGCCCGCATCCGCTGCAGCATCGACGATTTCCTGCCCCGTTCCCTGCCCGGCATGGGTCAACGCCCAGGCAGTGATACTGCGCGTTCCTGTGCGGCAATACGCCAGCACAGGCTGGGGCGCTTCATTCAGGATGTTTCCTGTGCGCTCAACCACTTCGGGCGTCGGTGCACCGGAAAATGGCAAGGCAACGAAGGTCAGGCCAAGCGATTCGGCTTTTGCCCGAATGGCACCCATACGGGGCTGTGTCACGCCGCCTTCGCCATCAGGACGGTTTGCAACGATGGTTTTGAAGCCTGCAGCCTGAATTTCGGCAACATCCTCCTCATTAATTTGAGGAGCGACAGCAAAAGCTTCCGTAACGCGGCGAATATCGGCCATATTTTCGTGTCCTTGCCTGTGTCTGCGGTCTTGATCGGCTGTGGCTACAAGCTAAGGATTGCGGATCGCAATGCCAAGCGCCGGAAACGGCGGCTAGACGATTTTCCTATTACCAGCAACGGAATAGCAAACGAACGTGTCCTCTTTCCAACGTGCCATTAGCCGAATTCCGTGGGCCTATACGTTCAGGCGTCTGCTGATTGCAATCCCCACTATGCTGGCCATCATCACGATGGCGTTCTTCATGATGCGCGCCGCACCGGGCGGCCCGTTCGACGGCGAGCGGAAACTGCCACCTGCCACCGAAGCAGCAATCGCGGCCAAGTTCGGTTTTGATAAGCCGCTCCATGAGCAATATCTGAATTATGTCGGCGGCGTGGTGGTGGGGGATTTCGGCCCGTCCTACAAAACGCTTGGCAAGAGCGTGAATGACCTCATCGCCGACGGCTTGCCAATCTCGCTGACCATCGGCTTCCTTGCCATGGGCCTCGGCCTTGTGGTCGGAACGCTGCTCGGCGTGTTTGCCGGGCTCCGGCAGAATTCGAGCGCCGATTATGGCGTGATGGGCATCGCCATGGCGGGCATATCCATCCCGACCTTTGTCACCGGCCCCATCCTGATCCTGATCTTCGCGCTGGGTGCTGGCATCTTTGCAGTCGGCGGCCTCGGCACCTATCCCAATATCGGCATGAGCTGGCACAATATGACGTTGCCCGTCATCACGCTCGCCCTGCCGCAGATTGCCATCATCTCCCGTTTGATGCGCGCATCCATTATTGAAACGATGCGATCAAACCATATCCGCACAGCGCGCTCCAAAGGGCTAACCGAGCGCCAAGTGATCGCACGACATGCCCTGCCGGCCGCCCTGCTGCCCCTGATTTCCTATGCCGGGCCCGCAATGGCCCGGGTTATGACGGGCTCGGTTGTCATTGAGAAAATCTTCGGCCTGCCAGGTCTCGGCACCTATTTTGTCGATGGAGCGCTTAACCGAGACTACACGCTCGTGATGGGTGCAATCATTGTCTATGCGGGCCTGATTGTCTTGCTGAACCTGCTCGCTGACATTCTCTATGCCCTGCTCGATCCGAAAGTGAAGTACGACTGATGACGGATCTCGATCCCCTTCTCGACCCGACCGGACGCATTGAACCGGTGCAGAAAGCCATTGTAGGCGGCCGTTCGCTCTGGGATGACGCCCGCGCGCGCCTTTTCCGCAACCGAGCGGCCGTGATCTCCATGTGGATCCTTGGCGCACTGGTCCTGATCGCGGTGTTTGGCCCGATGCTATGGGTGCACAAATACAGCACGATTTCAGACCTGCGCACGATTGCGCCGACACTCGACGGCATGCACCCTCTGGGCACGGATCTGCAGGGGCGTGACCTGCTTGCGCGCCTGATGATCGGGCTTCGGATCTCGCTGATGGTGGGTATCGTCGCAACGGCGGTCAGCCTCGTCATCGGGGTCAGCTGGGGCGCGACAGCGGGCTATCTCGGCGGACGCGTCGACAATTTCATGATGCGAATCGTGGACGTGCTCTATGCGCTGCCATTCATCTTCTTTGTTATCCTCCTGCTCACCGTGTTCGAGCGGAACATTGTCCTGATCTTCGCAGCCATCGGCGCGATTGAATGGTTGACCATGGCGCGGATCGTGCGCGGCCAGACGCTGGCCATCAAAGGCAAGGAATTCATCGAGGCCGCCCGCGCAGCCGGTGTCAGCCGGAAAGACATCATCACGCGGCACATCCTGCCGAATGTGATCGGGCCTGTTGCGGTGTACGTCACGCTGACGATTCCGGTCGTCATCCTGGCCGAAAGCTTCCTGTCCTTCCTCGGCCTTGGCGTGAACGAGCCACTCACCTCGCTGGGTGTGCTTATCTCTGACGGCGCAGACCGGATGGAGGAGAAGCCCTGGATGCTGCTGGCCCCTGCCCTGACCATGGCGGTCACCCTGCTCTGCCTAAATTTTATCGGCGACGGCCTCCGCGACGCACTGGACCCCAAGGATCGCTAGCGATCAGGACATCAGCCTTCAACTTTTGGCACGCCGTGATTTTTTTGGTCACCGACCTGACATGTGCACGCTTCATGCGCCATAAACGCAAGGTTGGCAGAGGGCAGACAGAATGACGAAACGAGTCGCGGATATTGTGCCGGTTATCATGTGTGGCGGGTCCGGCACGCGTCTGTGGCCCTTGTCCCGCAAAAGCTATCCCAAGCAGTTTGTACCCCTTGTCGGTGAAACATCCCTGTTCAAGGCATCCGCGCTTCGACTGACAGGTGACAGGTTTACGTCTCCCCTGATCCTGACCAATGCAGATTTCCGGTTTCTGGTACGTGAGCAGCTGGCGGAAATAGACATCACGGATCCAACGATCCTGATCGAGCCGGAAGCGCGCAATACAGCGCCTGCCATTCTGGCGGCAGCGCTCTACCTGGAAAAGTCCGATCCAGACGCCCTGATGCTGGTCGCTCCTTCAGACCATGTCATTCCAGACAATGAGGCGTTTCTTGCTTCCATCCTTGCGGCAACAGACGCCGCCCGATCTGGTCAGCTTGTCACGTTCGGTATTGAGCCCACACATCCGGAAACCGGGTATGGATATCTGGAGTTGAGCGAGCCACCAAGGGCAGGCTCCCTGTCTCCGATCAAACTGAAGCAGTTTGTCGAGAAGCCCAGCATCGACCGCGCCACCGACATGCTGGCGAGTGGCAATTTCCTATGGAATGCCGGCATCTTCCTGTTCAGCGTGGAAAGCATCCTCGCCGCTTTCCGCAGGTTTGAACCGGACATGGTCGAACATGTTGCCCAGTCAGTTGACCGGGCAGAGACCGACCTGGGTTTTATCCGCCTGGCTCCTGACAGCTGGAGCAGGACCCAGTCCATTTCCATCGACTATGCCGTCATGGAACGCACCGACAATCTCAGCGTCGTGCCGTTCTCTGGCAAATGGTCCGATCTTGGGGGATGGGATGCCGTTAGACGAGAGACCGGGCCCGACGAGAATGGAGTCTCCAGCACCGGCCCCGTCACCGCCATTGAGTGTCGGGACTCTCTGCTGAGGTCAGAAAGTGACAGCGTGGAACTCGTCGGCATTGGCTTGAAAGACATCATCGCCGTGGCAATGCCGGACGCGGTCCTCGTCGCTGACAGCTCTCGCGCGCAGGACGTGAAAATTGCCGTCAGCAAGCTCAAGGAAAAACAGGCCCCTCAAGCTGAACAATTCCCCCGCGACTATCGCCCATGGGGTTGGTTCGAATCCATCGCTGTCGGAGAGCGGTTCCAGGTGAAACGCATTCTCGTGAAGCCCGGTCAGTCATTGTCCTTGCAGTCGCATAATCACCGTGCGGAACACTGGATCGTGGTGTCAGGAACCGCGAAAGTCACCAATGGCGATGATGTCAGCCTCATCACGGAAAATCAATCCGTATACATCCCCATCGGCGCAGTTCATCGGCTTGAAAACCCGGGTGCCGAGCCCGTCATGCTCATCGAAGTCCAGACCGGCAGCTATCTCGGCGAAGACGACATCATTCGCTACGAAGACAAGTACGCGCGCAACTGAGCGAACACAGTCGCAACAGATTACTTGCGCCTCCTTGAACTGACGCGCCGACAGCCTTTATCTACAGGACGCGCAACAAGTTCAGTCAGGGAGTCCAAGTGTATCTATTTGTCTTCCTGTGCAGCCTGATCATCTTTATCAGCTTTGCCTTCATGCCCGTCGCGCGCAGGGCTGGCGCACCATTCCTTCTGATTGCACTCATCATCGGCATGTTGCTTGGAGAAGACGGGCCGGGCCGGATCGAGTTCAGCAATTTTAATTTCGCGTTTGACCTTGGCAGTGTCGCATTGGCCGTCATCCTGTTTGCGGGTGGCCTGGAAACGGATCGTCGGGTCTTTCGTTCCGCAGGCGCGCCAGCCACATCGCTGGCGACTCTGGGCGTTCTGGTAACAGCAGGCGTGACCGGCGTCGCGGCAGCCTTGCTCCTGCAGGTGCCGTGGCAGGTCGGGTTGCTGCTTGGCGCAGCCGTGGCGTCCACAGACGCAGCTGCCACCTTCCTGCTGATCCAGCAAAGTGGCATCGGTCTCAGGCCACGCCTGAAGGACACGCTCCTGCTTGAATCCGGCTTGAACGATCCGATGGCGATCTTTTTGACCGTCACGCTGACAACCCTTGTCGCGACCTTGCAGACTGCAGAGCCTTTCGATTTCGCAAGCATGGGGCTGTTGCTTGTGATGCAGGCTGGCATTGGCATACTGGGCGGCGTCTTTGGGGGGCGCCTTCTGGCACGCCTGCTGGACACGCTGTCTCTCCCCGTTGGTACATACCCGGTCATGACTCTGGCGGGCGCGCTCGTGATTTTCGCAGGCGTATCCCTGCTTGGCGGCAGCGGATTTCTCGCAGCCTACCTCGCGGGGATCAGCCTGAAGGCAAAACTGAAACGCCCGATTGATCGCATCGTTGACTTCAACGAAGCGTTTCAATGGCTCTGCCAACTTGTCTTGTTCTTGACGCTAGGACTGCTGGTCACACCCAGCGCGCTACTGCAAGACATATGGCCAACCATCGGGATTGCCGCCGTCCTGATGCTGGTCGCCAGACCGCTCGCCGTATTTGCTTCGGTTGGCTGGATGGGTTTTACCCTGCGCGAAAACATATTCCTCAGCTGGGTCGGCCTTCGGGGCGCGGTTCCTATCCTGCTGGCCATCTATCCAGTCATTTCACCGGGGCCAATCACAGTCGGCTTCTTCAACGTCGTCTTCGTGATCGTGGCCATTTCTCTGACCACGCAAGGCTGGACGATTGGCCCTGTCGCTCGCCTGCTCGGCCTCGGTCCTCAACCGCAAAAGGTGAAGGACGAGGCCGAAGCGGGCGCGCGTTAGCGAAGCGCTGTTTCTATATCGTCCAACAGATCGCGAACCCGCTTTGCATTCGCGCCCAGGTCTGACAGGCCAACCCGGCTGGTCGAGCGAACGTCGATGCGGGATCCACCTTCCTCAGTTGGCAGGATACGGATCATTACGTCATCCTTGAAATCGAACCAGAAGCTGGTCTCTGTCGCTTCAATCATGCCTTCAGATGCATCGGCCTTCACGACCACCCAGCCGCGCTCATTGACGATGTCCAGAATGGCTTCATGCGCGGTCGCCGGCGGCGCATTCGTCACGTAGGAATCAAGCTTCGGATACGGCGCATCGACCCGGTCTTCCTGCACGGCGGGGTCGAATTCCGCTTCTTCCTGCAGTTCAGAGACAAGCCGGCCCGGCGTACCAGGCCAACGGTCCGCCGCATATTCCGGCACGACGGGTGCCGCATCAACGGGATTCATCGCGCCGGTTTCCTCGCGTGCGGCCAGCAGTGCGTCACTGGGCATGATCGGGTTTGACCAGTCGGTTTGAACATCATGGATCGGCGGCAGACGCGTTGCCTGTCCCCCGAAGGCAGCAACCCGACCGAAACTCAGACCGGCAATCAGCAGCGCTGCGAATGACAGAATAAAGGCCCGCTTGCGCGGTGCCTTGATCAGGGAGAGGACCAGCGCGATCACGGAAACACCGAGCGCCAGGAAGATCAGCTTCAGCCCCCAATTTATCGTCATCGTGCCGAGGCCGAACTGCCAGCCCCAGAAACCAAGCTTGGTGCCGACTGCTGCGGCGATGAACCAGAACACCGTGAATATCGACAGGGCCAGCGATGCTTTCGCAACCAGTCCCCGCCAGCCGGCATCCTGTGTCTGTTCCGTCGTCATGGTCATATGCCCTGCCCTCTCAAGCCTCCGAATTTCACAGACATAGATCACCGCCGGGGTGTGAACCAGTCACCGGGCGAAGAAATATGCCTTCAACGAATGCGGCGGCCCCAATCAGAGCCGCCGCATCTCATCTTGCATCATTGCAGAATACCAGGAACTCAAGCTGTCGGCAGCTTGTAGTCCTTGAACTGGTTGCGCAGGGCCAGCTTGTTGATCTTGCCGGTTGCGCCGAGTGGAATTTCATCGACAAAGACCACATCGTCCGGCGTCCACCATTTGGCGATCTTGCCTTCCAGCTGAGCCAGCACGTCTTCCTTGCTCGGAGCCTCGCCCGGCGCGGCTTGCACGACCAGCAATGGACGCTCATCCCATTTCGGATGGTAGATGCCGATGGCAGCTGCATTCGCGACTTTCGGATGGCCGACCGCAATGTTCTCGATGTCGATGGAGGAAATCCACTCGCCACCCGATTTGATCACATCCTTGGCGCGGTCGGTAATGGTCATCGTGCCATATTCATCAATGTTCGCGACGTCGCCCGTATCGAAGTAGCCTTCATCATCGAGCACATTGCCGCCAACGCCCTTGAAATAACCCGCCGCGATGGCCGCACCGCGAACCACCAGGCGGCCGGAGGTCTCGCCATCATTCGGCAGATCCTCTCCCTCGTCATTGACGATCTTCAGCTCGACGCCGAACGGCGGGCGGCCCTGCTTCAGCTTCTGCTCCATACGGACATCAATGCTGGCGTCCGTCATGTGGGGCGGCAAGGTTCCAAGCGTGCCGAGCGGGGAGGTTTCCGTCATGCCCCATGCATGAACCACGTCCACCTCATAGTCTTCCTCAAACGCGCGCAGGATGCGTTCCGGCACAGCAGATCCGCCGATGACCACCTTTTCAAGATGCGGCAGCTTCAGGTCGTTTTCCTGAAGATGGTTCAGCAGCATCAGCCACACGGTCGGCACCGCGGCGGTAATGGTCACCTTCTCGGTGTCCAGCAATTCATAGATGGAGGCACCGTCCATCTGTGCGCCCGGCATCACCATGTTGGACCCGACAGCCGGGCATGACAGCGCCAGCCCCCAGGCATTGGCATGGAACATCGGAACGACCGGCAGAACGGAGTCATTCGCACCCATGCCAATCGCGTCTCGCTGCATGGTGATCATCGTGTGCAGCACGTTGGACCTGTGGGAGTACAGCACGCCCTTCGGGTCGCCCGTCGTACCGGATGTGTAGCAGAGGCCACATGCCGTCTCTTCCGGGAAATCTCCCCAGCGCACATTCGTGGACCGTCCGTCGATCCAGATGTCAAACGGCACTGCGCCAAGAGTGTTCTCCGGCATTGTGTCGGCGTCAGCATAGATCACGAACGTCTCAACGGTCTGAAGATGGTCCTTGATGGCTTCGACAATCGGCAGGAAGGTCTTGTCGAAGATCAGCACCTTGTCTTCGGCGTGGTTTGCAATCCACGCAATCTGCTCCGGGTGCAGGCGAGGATTGATGGTGTGCAGCACAGCGCCAATCCCCATCGCGCCATACCAGGATGCCATGTGACGTTCCGAGTTCCAGCCAAGGGTCGCGACGCGGTCACCGAGCTTGATGCCACCGTCGATCAGCGCGTTGGATACCTGCTTGGACTGTTTGAACAGGTCGGCATAGGTCGTGCGGACGATGTTGCCTTCAACCCGGCGGGTAATGATTTCCCGTGTCGGGTTGATGCGGTTGGCGTGTTCCAGAATCTTGTTAACCGTAAGCGGCCAATCCTGCATGATGCCCAACATGATGAAGTCTCCCTGTGCGTTCTTGTTTTCAGCAATAACAGCCTGATTTAGAACCGGTTTATGCGCGCATTTGGTGCGGCGCAAGAAGAGGACCCTAGAATGACCCGTTCCGCGCTGCTTGTTACCGCCCTCATCATTCTTGCAGGCTGCGAGCCGTCAACTGATGTCGCGCCTCAAACTGATGTTTCCGCAGTTGCGGGATCCGACATTGAACGCCTTCCCCTGCCCGAATACTTCGATTGCCTGCGCGAAAATCGCGGCATCGTCATCGCGGCTCACCGCGGCGGTCCCGCGCCGGGATACCCGGAAAACGCGATTGAAACGATGCAGTACAATTTCGATCGCGGCGTGCGTGTGTTTGAGGTCGATGTCGCCGAAACGCGCGACGGGGTCCTGACGCTGATGCATGATGACCGCCTGAATCGCACAACGACTGCGCGGGGCTATGTCTCTGACATCAGCTGGGAAGAGCTGTCCGGCGTGTCGCTGGTCGACGATGACGGTCGACGCACGAATTACTCTCCGCCCAAACTGACTGACGCCTTGATCTGGGCGCGCAATACGGGCGCAATCCTGGAGCTGGACCGCAAGAAGACGACGAGCTTCTCCAATATCGCCGAGGCTGTGTACGCAGCAGATGCGGAAGAGAGCATCATCATGATTTCCTACAATGATGATGAGGCTGCCGAGATTGCGGCGATTGATCCGGCCTTCATGATGACAGCGTCGGTTCGTGGCGGTCGGGATATTTCCGCTTTGGAGGCACGTGGTGTGGATTCCAGCCGGCTGATCGGCTGGACAGGCACCGAACGTCCTGATGCGGCTGCCTGGGATCGCAACGCAATGAACGAAGTGGAGTCGGCTTTTGGCACGCTTGGCCGAGCGGGCGACCGTCTGGACGACATCTACTTGGCTGACGGTGACGGTTCCGAGTTTCAAGACCTGGCAGATGATGGCCTCGTGATGCTGGCAACCGACCGTCCGCTGGAAGCGGCTGAGGCGATGACATCGGACGACACGGCCATTTCCGCTTGCGGGCGTTGACGTTTCGCTGTTCCGAGACTATCTGGCGCTCAGGTTTGAGACACCTGCCGCTTGCCGGGACGTCCCGAGGGTGAAGATCTCACAGCCGCAAATGCGCGGCTGTTCCATTCAGGATGCTGACGCTTCATTTCGAGCGGTCCAGCGGCAAGGCAAGCCCCGCGTAAAGTGACCGCGTCTGGATGAAGGGAAAGGATCCCAACCATGCCGCAATCCATCACAACCCGCGAAGCCGCCAAGGCCCGCGCCCGCGAACTGCGCCTTGAGGCCAGTTCAGCGGGGCAATCCATCTCACACTCTAGAGCGCTCGAAATGGTCGCCACAGAACTCGGCTATCGCGACTGGAACACCGCCTCTGCGCGCCTGTCCAACACGCCCGAGGCACCCTGCCAACTCGGCGATCATGTCTCTGGTCAATACCTGAAACAGCCTTTCCACGGACGCGTTCACGCGATCCGCGAACTGGCGGGCGGTATGGGCTATGAAGTGACCCTGCACTTCGACACGCCGGTCGATGTGGTCGAGTTCGACAGTTTCTCTGCCCACCGGCAACGCGTGTCAGCTATGGTTGGCAGCGATGGAGTCTCTTGGGCAAAGACCAGTGACGGCGTCCCGCACTTGATCATCGGGGCTGTTGAGAACGGGATCGTCTGATTGTCAGGGGTAGAGACGCCCCGTCGTCCAACCATCACCGTCGCGCGTGAACTTCAAGCGATCGTGCATGCGGAACGCCTGATCCTGCCAGAACTCGATCTCGACCGGTACGACACGGAACCCGCCCCAGAATTCGGGGCGGGGAATGTCCGGTCCGTCACCGAAAATCTCTGAAAGCTCTGCGACGCGCTGTTCGAATTCGGCCCGGTCATTCAGAGGCCGGGACTGGTCAGACGCAATCGCGCTGATCCGGCTTTGCGCGGCCCGGGTCGCGAAATACTCGTCCGCTGCTTCTTCAGAGACGGGCTCAACCATGCCGCGCACACGGACCTGGCGTCGCTGGCTTTTCCAGTGGAAGCCAAGCGCGGCCTTCGGCGTTGTCGCCAATTGTTGCCCTTTTGCGCTTTCCAGATTTGTGAAGAAAACAAACCCTGCCTCTGTCACCTCCTTCAGCAACACGACGCGAACATCCGGCATGCCGTCTGCGCCGATGGTGGCAAGCGACATGGCGTTTGAATCGTTCAACTCACTCTCACGCGCCTCAGCCATCCAGGTTTTGAACAGCGCGATCGGGTCAGCCACGTTCGGAATCAGCGGCTTTCCGTTTGGATCGGTGGCGTAGTCTGCGGCGCTGGGTGACGGTGGAATGATGTCTGGCGTGTCGGTCTGGCTCATGGCGATGTCCGGTCCAAGGGGCTGCTGAATGAGCCCTCCATATAGGCCAAACTCTGTCGGAGTCCCACTGTGGCAGGGTGCCCGCTCTGCGTCATAGACGCATGGCCGCTTGCCCTTCCCCGACAAATTCGCCATTGATGCCGCGAAATCACCCCATGCAAGAAGGACACTCCCATGAAAAAGCCTGTGAAAGTCGCTGTAACCGGCGCTGCCGGCCAGATCGGTTACGCTCTCCTGTTCCGCATTGCCGCCGGCGATATGCTGGGAACAGACCAGCCCGTTGACCTTCACCTGCTCGAGATCACGCCAGCGCTGGGCGCACTGAACGGTGTGGTGATGGAACTGAACGATTGCGCCTTCCCGCTGCTGAACAACATCGTCGCCACCGACGATCCGAACGTCGCGTTCAAAGACTGCGACTACGCCCTGCTCGTCGGCGCGATGCCACGTAAGCAAGGCATGGAGCGGAAAGACCTGCTGTCCGCAAATGGCGGCATCTTCGGCCCGCAAGGCAAAGCCATCAACGACCACGCCTCGCGCGATGTAAAAGTGCTCGTCGTTGGTAACCCTGCCAACACGAACGCCCTGATCGCACAACAGAATGCGCCAGACCTCGATCCAAAATGCTTCACCGCAATGGTTCGCCTCGACCATAACCGCGCGATGAGCCAGCTGGCCGAGAAAACCGGCACCCACAACACAGACATCAAGAATGTCATCATCTGGGGCAACCACTCTGCCACCCAGTACCCCGACATCCACCACGCCACGGTAAAGGGCGACGCCGCCAAGCCGCAAGTGGACGATGCCTGGTATCAGGACACCTTCATCCCTGACGTGCAGCAGCGCGGCGCGGCCATCATCAAGGCCCGCGGTGCTTCCTCCGCAGCGTCCGCCGCATCGGCAGCCATCGATCACATGCGCAGCTGGGCGCTCGGCACGCCGGAAGGCGAATGGGTCTCGATGGGCATCCCGTCCGATGGCTCCTACGGCATCGAGCCAGGCGTGATCTATGGCTATCCATGCACCTGCAAGGACGGCAAGTACGAGATCGTTCAGGGCCTGGACATCAACGAGTTCTCGCGCGCCAAGATGGACGCGACAGACGCTGAGCTCCGCGAAGAACGCGCCGCCGTCGAGCACCTGTTCAGCTAGGGCCCACTTCAGGGGGCAGCCATGTCACATAATACGTTCGGCCACCTTTTCCGCGTGACGACCTGGGGCGAAAGCCACGGGCCGGCGCTCGGATGTGTGGTCGATGGCTGCCCACCCAATCTTTCGCTGGATGAGGCCTTCATTCAGCAATTCCTTGATCAGCGCAGACCGGGAACGTCGCGTTTCGTCACCCAGCGCAAAGAGCCGGACGCAGTGAAAATCCTGTCTGGTGTGTTCGAGGATGACCGTACCGGAGGGCCGGTCACGACCGGCACCCCGATTTCGCTGATGATCGAGAATACGGATCAACGCTCCAAGGATTACAGCGAAATCCGCGATCGGTATCGCCCCGGCCATGCCGACTATTCCTACGACCAGAAATACGGCGTGCGTGATTATCGCGGCGGCGGACGCTCCAGCGCGCGAGAAACCGCAGCGCGGGTTGCCGCAGGCGCCGTGGCCCGGCGGGTTCTTGGTAAAGACGTCACCCTGCGCGGCGCTGTTGTCCAGATCGGACCGCACGCCATCGACCGCACGCGCTGGAACTGGGACACCACGACATCAAACCCGTTCTGGTGCCCCGACCCGGAAATGGTGCCCGTCTGGGAGAAATTCCTGGACGAAACCCGGAAGGCCGGAAGCTCTGCCGGCGCCATCGTTGAGGTCGAGGCCACCGGAATTCCGGCCGGTTGGGGCGCCCCCATATACGGAAAACTGGATTCCGAACTTGCCAGCGCGATGATGAGCATCAACGCCGCAAAGGGTGTCGAAATCGGTGACGGCTTCGCCGCAGCCACGCTCTCAGGCGAGGAAAATGCAGATCAGATGCGCACCGGCAATGACGGCGCGCGCTTTCTATCCAATCACAATGGCGGCATCGCTGGAGGCATATCAACGGGCCAGCCGGTCGTCGTGCGAATCGCAATCAAACCGACCTCCTCCATCCTTACCCCCGTCAAATCAGTGACCCGTGACGGTCAAGAGGTAGACGTCCGTACAATCGGCAGGCATGATCCCTGTGTGGGGATACGTGCTGTACCTGTGGCCGAAGCCATGCTTGCCTGCGTTCTGGCAGATGCGAAGCTGCGCCATAGAGGACAGACAGGACGATGAGCTTGAATGCGCGTGTCACAGTAAGTTCACAAACCTGCTATCGGCTTTGTACAACGAACCTGCTACCTCGCGATCAGTCTTCATATAGCGATGGGTTGTCGGCATGGGTGGCGTAGAAATTTTCGGCATCGTTGGTTTTATGCTGGCCGCATATGCCGTCGTCGCAAACGACTCTATCCAGACACTGGGCACATTCCTGTCGTCAAATTCGAGTCGCCCCTGGTGGGTTCTGTGGCTCTTTGCGAGCGCTATCCTGCTCACCGTTCTGTTTTATGGTTACTTCCACGGCAATGGCGACGTCGCTTATGAGCGCCTCGACAAGCTGTCGGTCCTGCCGGGCGAAGGGGATCGCACCCAGGTCCTGATGCCGGGCATTCAGTGGTGGCATGCCCTGCCCCCGCTGGTCCTGTTGTTCCTGACGCGTTTCGGCATTCCGGTCTCGACCACATTCCTCGTGCTGACGCTGTTTGCCCTGTCAGGTGGGTCGGCCAGCGAAGGCATCCTGGAAAAGATGATCATCAAGTCCGCTATGGGCTACGTCGTGGCCTTTGGGTGCGGCGCCGTGATCTGGATTATCATCTCGCGCACATTCGAGCGCTGGGTGTTCCATACCAAGGACGAACTGCCCTGGCCTTACTGGGTCACGTTCCAGTGGCTGACAACCACCTTCCTGTGGTCGCAATGGCTGATGCAGGATCTTGCCAACATCTTCGTTTACCTGCCGCGCACCGTAACGGTGACAGGTGACGAAACGCATGTCGCCTTCTCTTTGGGGTATGTCATTTTCGGAGCCATCCTGCTCGTCGCAATTCAAGGCTACATCTTCGCGACGCGGGGCGGACAGATCCAGAAGATCGTTCAGAGCAAGATCAACACGGTGGACGTACGCGCGGCGACAATTGTCGACCTGATCTACGGGATCATCCTGTTCATCTTCAAGGAAATGAGCAACGTGCCGATGAGCACGACATGGGTGTTCCTCGGCCTGCTCGCGGGCCGTGAGCTGGCGATCGCCTATGTTGCCCAGTTGCGCGCAAAAAATGAGGCCGTGAAAGACGTCATCGGCGATGCCGGACGTGCCTTCCTCGGCCTCATCATTTCCATCATTCTCGCTTATGCCATGCCCATACTGGGAACCGGCAAACTGCCGAGCTTCTAGGTTCCTGACCTAATCAGGCAAACAGGTTGAAGATCGGGTCAAGCGCAATCGCTAGGCTTACCCCGACAATACCTGCTGTGGTCAGCATTGCTCCCCGCAGGACACGCAGGCCCGTCTCGTTGAGAGCGAGGTCCCTGTGCGCCAGCCAGGAAACATGGTTATCATTATGATCTAGGACGGCCATTGGTGCCTCCTTTCCTTCCTGGTACAAAGTTCGTGTCACATGACCGTAACGTAACTGTCATATTACTGTCATGTTCCATTCGCGCAAATCAATATTTTTTCATCCGGGATTAAGCAAAGCTCGTCCCAGCAGAAAACGGTTCTCTTACAAGGCGTTAGATTGCGCGCCGAAAACTGTTTATTTTTGTCAGAAATGCCAGTGATCGTCGCTCAGGCAGAAAACCGGTCGATTCGCACGCTTTTTGAACGTTCCAGGAAAGATACCCTTTATAGTAGGGCTCGTGGAAACCATGGGGAAAGTACTCCAGCAGGCCGTCCATCTCCGGGTAATCGCCAAACTGAACACTGTCCGCGATGATCAACAATCCGCCGGGCTTCAGCACGCGATACATTTCAGCCAACACAACCGATCGCACGCTCGGCGGCAGCTCGTGAAACAGGAATACCGACACCACGATGTCCTGGCTCGAATCCTCAAGTGGCATGGCTTCGGCGGCTTCGTGGAGAATCTCCACCTGCCCCCAGGGTTTCAGGCGGTCACGGGCGGCGTCGGTATAGGTGGGAGACAGGTCCAGGCCCGTCGCATTCAGGCGCGGATAAACCTGCATGACCTGCGACAGGAAACGACCATTTCCGCACGCCACGTCCAGCAGGCGGATACCCCGTTGGTCCCTGCCCTTCAGCTCCCGCGAAATCTCTGCGAGTGCCGCGCGACGCATCGCATCTGCTGTGCCGGTGAATAGCGCTTCGACCTGTGTGTCATACAGGTCTGCGCTGTCCTCGGTGAACCACCCGCCGGACTGGTAGTGAAAGTTCTGCAGATAGTAGGCCGGATAGCGATTGTGCCCATCAACCACTTGCTGGCGCACTTCCGTGCCATTTCGTTCGAGGCGTCGGCGATCAACGTCAGCCACGTCTTCCCGAAACGCGCGGGCAGAGCGCAGCGCTTTCGGCAGGTCCTTCAGCCTGACATCCGACGGTGTGGGATACAGGCCCGCTTCGACATTCATGCGATCCTGCAGGAAAAGCTCAAAATAGGCACGCCGTAACACGCCGAGATCCGGCTTGCCGCGACTTGGTCGAAATGCCGGCTCGCCGGGGCGGTCAAAGCCGGTCGCACTGCGCCGGGCCGCGCCCATCTGCGCACCGTACCAAGCTGACCGGAGCCCCTGCGCCGCGGCGTAGCGCGCTCGTCCCGCCGTGCGGGCAGCAACATCCAGAACTCCCATACCGGAAATATGTGGCGCATATCCTGCTTCGTCCAGCTTTCACCTCGTGTTCAGGTTCAAACCGGCACTATCATGGCTGACTTGGTGGACGCGTATCCGCTGGAAGGAGTGTTTCGATGAAATCCAGATCGCTGCTCATTGGCGCGCTGGCCCTGACTGGCCTTGCGATACCTGCAACCGCTGCCGCCCAGAATGGTTATGGATACACCTACAATCAACCCGTTCAGAACGTTCAGTGCGAACGCCAGCGCAAAGATGACCAATTGGCAGGTGTGCTGGTCGGCGCCATTGCAGGCGGGCTGATCGGCGGCGCAATCGGAAACAATATTGATGATGGCGACGCCCACCACCATCACAGACGCTATCGCGGGTACCGCGGATATCGGGGATACCGCGGGCACGATCGCCATCATAGCGGGAACGGCAATTCCGATGAAGTCGCCGCAGGAGCAATTCTCGGAGCGATTGTCGGTGGATTTGCCGGCGGAGCGATCGCTGATGACACCAGCCGCCCCTGCCAGGTTGCCACGCCTTATGGCGCCGCCCCCCGCACAGCCTATCCGAGCGGCGGCATCCCCCGAACGACAGACGGGCTGTATGGCGGTCCGGAAGTGATGACCTATCCGAACACGCCGCCGCCCAGCCGGACTTATCCCGTGTCGACTGTTCCAGGCCCGACCCTGCCCCCACAGGCCGGTACGAATATCGAGTGCCGCACGATTGAGCGCGAAACCCGCCTGCCTGATGGCCAGGTAATCCGCGACCCGATCACGGCCTGTCGCGACCCATATGATGGGAATTGGGAAATCAACGATCCCTTCAACGACGAAAACTACTAACGCTTGACCGCGTGGAACAGGCGTTCGGCATTGCCGTCGCCCCCCATAATCGGGCTGTCAGTCCAGGCCGAAATCGGCCACCCCTGCATTACCATCCAGTCGGCGAAGTCGCTGGCGGCCCGATCGGCCGCTTGGGTGTCCGTCACCAGTCCGCCCTTGCCGACATGATCCCGGCCAACTTGAAATTGGGGTTTGAAAAGCCCGACAAATTCTGCGTGATCCGAGGCCAACGACAACGGCACGCTGAGCAATTTTTCCAGTGCGATAAAGCTGGCATCGCAAACGAGCAATGACGGCGTACCGCCCAACATTTCTGAAGTGAGCGCGCGCGCATCCTGCGCCTCCAGGCTGGTCACTCTCGGATCTGCCGCCAGAGACGCATGGAACTGCCCGCGGCCGACATCCACGGCGACAACGTAATGGGCCCCTGCTCTCAGCAATACGTCTGTGAAACCACCCGTCGATGCGCCAATGTCGAGACAAAGCCGCCCTTCGGGATTCACGCCAAACACGTCGAGCCCATGCGCGAGTTTCAACCCACCGCGAGACACGTATGGATGCGCGGGCGTGGCAGCGATGTCGTCTTCGGAAGACAGGATCTGCGATGGCTTTCTGACGAGCGCCCCGCCAGCGGTCACATTGCCGGCATCAATGGCGGCGCGGGCCGCAGCCCTGCTCTCGAATAGCCCAAGGCTTACCAGCAATTTATCCGCGCGATCCTTCACGTCAGGGAGCCTTCCTGCAACATATGCGTTAGGCCTACACCAGATCTCGCAGACAGGAGACCCTTCATATGATCACCCGAACTGCTTTCGCCGCGCTTGCGCTGAGCCTTGCTGCTTGCGGCCAGCAAGGTGCGACCCCTCAGGAAATGCCGAAGGATGAAACCGCCCTGCCCGGCCCGGAAGACATGCCCGGCCCGGACGAGGGCGTGTATCCATCGATGATGACAGCGTCGGCGACCCTGATTGGCGCCGAAGGCAACGAGATCGGAACAGCAAATTTCCTGGATGGGCCGAACGGCGAAGTCATCAGAATTGAGCTTGCGCCGGATAGCCTTACCCCGGGCTGGCACGGCCTTCACCTGCACGCAGTCGGCACCTGCGACGATGTTGGAGAGTTCAAAGAGTCCGGCGGGCATCATGGAAAAGTCGAAGGCGCCCATGGCCTCCTCAACCCCAAAGGCCCCGAAGCGGGCGACCTACCGAATATCTGGGTCGCTCCGGATGGATCAGCCGGGTACGAGGCGTTCACTCGCCTGACCGCGCTGGATTCCCTACTGGATGAGGACGGCTCGGCCATCATCATCCACGCGCAGGAAGACGACCATATGACCCAGCCGATTGGCGGCGCGGGTGCCCGTGTGGCTTGCGGCGTCATTCAATAGCCTATCGCCATTTGTATATGCGCGGGCGGGATCCGGTCTCGCACGTTCATTTTCCTTGCGAAAACCGGCAGCGCGTTTCAGGTTGATGCGCAAAAGGGATACGGGAGGAAAATATGACAAGAATTACTCGGCGCGCCGCCCTGCTGGGCGGTGCTGCAGCTACAACACTCGCCGCCTGTGGCCAAAAGGCGAGCGACGCGCTCGCCCCGACTAGCAGCCCCATTGCAGCGAAAGCCGTACCGCCCACAGGCTGGGAGAGCGGCCTGACGATTGCGAGCCGCATCAAATCCGGCGAGACCACTTCACTGGCAGAGATTGAGAAGGCCATTGCCCGCGCCGAAGCGGTGAATGGCGACATCAATGCGATCGCAACGGCAAGTTTTGAAACAGCGCGTGAAGTGGCAGCCAATCCACTGCCCGGCCCCTTCAGCGGCGTACCCACATTCATGAAGGACCTGATCGACTGGGAAGGCACGCAGACCCTCTGGGGCAGCCGCGCGTTTGCCGGAAACATTTCGTCCAAGGATTCCCCGTTCGCCGCGGCCTGGCGTCAGGCCGGGGTCGTTTCGCTCGGCAAATCGACCACGCCCGAGATGGGACTGACGTCGACAACGGAACCTCTGGTGACAGGCCCAACCCGCAACCCATGGGATCTGTCCCGTATGAGCGGTGGCTCTTCGGGCGGCGCAGCTGCTCTGGTCGCCGCGCGCGTGGTGCCGTTCGCTCATGCCAGCGATGGTGGCGGCTCGATCCGTATTCCAGCGTCAACCTGCGGCGTGTTCGGTCTGAAACCCTCTCGCGCGCGTCTGGGGGCGCGCACAGGTGCGACGCCTCCTGTCGATATTTCGGTGAATCACGCCGTGACGATTTCGGTTCAGGATTCCATCGAATTGTTCCGCGCCGCCGAGACCAATGACGGGACCTATGAACCACTGGGCGAGATATCAGCGCTGAACCGGCCACTCAGGATCGGCTTCGCACCGGACACGATCAGCGGCACGCGCGTTGCGCCCGAAACCACCGCAGCACTCGAAGACGTTGCACAGCTTTGCAAGGAGCTGGGCCACGAGGTACGGGACTTCACGGTTCCGCTGGACGGCAAGGAATTCACCGACAAATTCCTGCTCTACTGGGCCGCTGGCGCAGCTGAATTCGCCAGCCAGGCAAGTGCCTTCTCCGGCAAGCCGGTCGGACCGGATATTGTGGAACCTTGGACGCTGGGACTGGTCTCCATGTTCCAGGCGAGGCAGGCGGAAATGCCGGAGACCATCGCCTATCTTCAGGCTTTCGAAGCCGCCTATCATGAATGGTTCAACGACATCGACGTGTTGCTGACGCCCGTCACAGGCAGTCCGGCGGTGCTGATCGGCGAGCAGGCCCCGGATGGTGACTTCGATAGGGTTATGGAAAGCGTACTAAACTTCGCCGCCTTCACGGCACCGATGAATGTGGCCGGTGCCGCGTCAATGAGCGTTCCCCTGTCATGGTCGTCCGGCAACCTGCCCGTTGGCTCGATGTTCTCGGCGAAGCGAGGAGAAGACGCATTGCTGTTTGAGCTTGCCATGCAGCTCGAAATAGCGCGTCCATGGATTTCCCGCACACCCCCGATCTCGGCGCTCTGATACGCAATGGCGACACCTGCCCCCTCCGCCCTGGAATCTGCAAATACACCAATGGTGTTCGGCTACGGCTTTGCGGCGGATGGGGCAGCAACGCCCCTTGAATGGTCGGATGTGTTATCCGGCCGTCTGGCTGACTATTCGCGCTATTGGCTGCACCTCAACCGGCTGTCTCCGGACGTTCGCACCTGGCTGAAGACCCAAAGCGGTCTGGACCATTTGGCGACAGAAGCGCTTCTTCAGGAAGACACGCGCCCGCGGGCCGTGCGCCATGATCCGGGCTTCCTGATCAATTTGCGCGGCATGAACCTCAATGAAGGGGAAGCACTGGAAGACATGCTCGCCCTGCGCATGTGGGCCAGCGAAACGGCGCTGATCACCTTGCGGGCCAAGCCCATTCGCGGCGCGCGCGATGTCGAGGCCCAGGTAAAGGAGGGAAAAGCCCCTGCCTCGACCGGAGGATTGATCGCAGCGCTGGCCGACGCCCTGACAGACCGCATGGAGCCCGAAGTGTCGCGCTTCGACGAGCAGGCTGACGAGTTCGAAGACGACCTGCTCGACCCGTCCATCAAGCTGCCGCGATCCACCTTGTCGGAGTTCCGCCGCCGCGTGCTTCAGGTCCGGCGCTACATCCTGCCACAGAGAGAAGCGCTGGCCCAACTGGTTCGCGAGGGCGCACAAGCCGGCCTGTTTACCGATCATGATCTTTTGTTCCTGCGGGAATCTGCGGATCGGGTGACCCGGCTGGCTGAGGAACTGGACACTATCCGGGACCGCTCCACCGTGCTTCAGGAACAGGTGATCGAGGAACGCGCCGAGGTCATGAACCAGCGCCTGTTCGTGCTCTCGATATTGTCTGCCGTCTTCCTGCCGATCAGCTTCGTTACGGGCCTGTTTGGCGTGAATGTAGGCGGTATGCCCGGAGTGGAAAGCCCCGGCGCCTTCGCCCTGCTTGTGGTCGGGCTCGCATTGGCGACCCTGCTGATGCTTGCCATCTTCAGGTGGCGTCGCTGGATCTGATCGCCAGCCTCATGGATCAGGCCGATTATTAATCATACCTTTCGCTGAAAGCTGAAATCCCTGCACCACCTTTGCGGGATCGCAACAATCCGCTGTTAACTATGCAGTATCGGTCGCCTTATCCGGGCGACGCCGAACCCTATTTCTGCTACACAAGCAGCCCTGTGTGAAAGTGTGAACCGTGAACCGATCCGTCAAAATTGCCATTCTGATCTTTGCCGGGCTGCTCGCCTGGTTCGTTATCCGAAGCATGGTCCGGGGCGATATCAGCACCCAGCATGAAGAACCGCGGATCGAAAAGAACACGGTCGCGCCACAGGCCGTCACGTACGAAGTGTCTGCGCAGACCCACGGCATTCGCCTGAAGGCCAAGGGCCTGACCGCACCTGACAAATCGGTCACCGTGAAAGCCGGCACTGCAGGCAATGTGATCTCGACACCGGTGCGAGAGGGTACGCATGTTTCACGCGGCGCCCTGCTCTGCGGACTGGACGTTGAGGCGCGCGCTGCACGACTGGAAGAAGCAGAAGCCCGCCGCGACGCCGCCCGCATCGATTTCGAGGCAGCCAAGACCCTGGCGGAAAAAGGCCTGGCCCCGGCCAATAACGAAGCTGCCGCCAAGGCAGCGCTGGACGCGGCTGAAGCTTCGGTCAACGCCGCGCGGGTGGAATTGTCCAAAACCCAGATCCGCGCCCCGTTCGACGGCATCTTCGAAACCCGGCTCGCTGAAGCCGGTGACTATCTGTCCCCCGGCCAGCCATGCGGCACGATGGTGGACATGGACCCGGTCATCGTTGCGGTCGAAGTTGCCGAAGCGAATGCAGGTCAGCTTTCGACAGACATGACCGGCACGGCCCGCCTGCCCAGCGGACAGACCTATCCGGCCAGGCTCCGCTATGTTTCGCGCACGGCCAATGAAGGTACACGGACCTTCCTGATCGAGGCGGAACTGAACACGGGTGAAGATCCGGTCGCGGCTGGCATCACCGCCGAATTGTTCATCCCGATGGGCGATGTTCCCGCCACACTGATTTCCCCTGGACTGCTGACCCTGTCAGACGCGGGTGACCTCGGCGTACGCTATGTGGACGACCAGAGCATTGTACGGTTTGCGAAAGTCAAAGTGATCGACGAAACGCCCGAGGGCGCATGGGTCACAGGCCTGCCCTCCCCGGCTCGATTGATTTCGATTGGCCAGGATTATCTGGCCGAAGGCGTTGAGGTGCGGCCCGTACCACAGGGTGGAGCGCAGCCATGACCCGCATCGTTGAAGGTGCCATCGGCCGCGCCAGGATGGTTCTGTCCATCCTGATCTGCGCGATCATTGCCGGTACCGCCACCTATGTCGGCCTGCCCAAGGAAGCCGACCCGGATATTCCGATCCCGTTTGTCGGCATCACCGTGCCTCTGGCCGGCGTGACGCCGGAAGATGCAGAGCGCCTGCTCGTCAAACCGATCGAACAGGAAATCCAGTCGCTGGAAGGCCTGAAATCCTTCATCGGCATCGGGGCCGAGGGCGCTGGCCAGTTGATCCTGGAGTTCGAAATCGACTCCGACATTGATCAGGCTGTGCTCGACGTGAAGGACAAGGTGGACCTCGCCAAACGTTTCTTCCCGGATGATGCGCGCGAGCCGATCATCACCGAAGTCAACGCCTCCCAGTTCCCGATCATGGTGGTGAACTTGTTCGGACAGGCGCCAGAGCGCGGCCTGAACGATATTGCTGAAACGCTGCAGGACTTGCTGGAACGAAACCCCGGCGTGTTGGAAGCGACCATTATCGGCCAGCGCGAAGACGTGCTGGAAATCGTTGTCGATCCGGTGAAACTGGAAACCTACAACCTGTCCTATCAGGACATCTACGCCGTCGTTTCGGCCAACAACCAGCTTGTGCCGGCTGGCCAGATCGATACGGGCGAAGGCAGCTTTGCTGTAAAGGTTCCCGGCCTGATCCGCACGGCTCAGGACGCGCTGAACCTGCCCGTGAAGCGGTCTGAAAACGCGACGGTCACCTTGTCTGATGTCGCTGAAATTCGCCGCACATACAAAGACGCGACAGGCTACGCCACATTCAACGGCGAACCGTCGCTGCAGCTACAGATCGTCAAACGCTCCGGCGCAAACATTCTCGATACCGCCAATTTCGTTCGCGACACGGTGGAAGCCCAGAAGGAAAGCTGGCCGAATACGGTAGACGTGCGCATCACGTCGGACGCTTCGGAACTCATCGGCGACCAGCTCGGCCAGCTCCAGAACTCCATCATCACGGCCGTTGTGCTGGTGATGATCATCTGTGTGGCAGCGCTGGGTTTGCGCTCTGCGCTGCTCGTCGGCATTTCGATCCCAGCCTCGTTTGTGATGGCGTTCCTGCTGCTCGGCGCGTTTGGCTACACAATCAACATGATGGTCATGTTCGGCATGGTGATCGCCGTGGGTATTCTGGTGGATGGCGCCATTGTCGTGACCGAATATGCCGACCGGAAAATGGCGGAAGGGCTGGACCGCAAACGCGCCTACGCCATGGCCGGTATGCGCATGTTCTGGCCGGTGGTCGCGTCGACCGCCACGACGCTTGCCGCCTTCATCCCGTTCCTGTTCTGGAATTCGATGCCGGGCAAGTTCATGGCCTATCTCCCGATCACGCTTATCTTTGTGCTCTCGGCGTCACTGGTCATGGCCCTGATCTTCCTTCCAGTGCTTGGCTCGGTCATCGGCGCGCGCCCTGGCGGCAAGGATGAAAGCCTCGCTGCGCTGGCTGCAGATGCTGATCCGGCGTCGGCCACCGGATGGCTCGGCGCCTATGTACGGATCGTGAAATCACTCATCGCCAGACCGCTCGCTGTCACCGGCGTCGCTATTGTCAGCGTGATCGCAATTTTCATGTGGTTCGGCTCAACCGACCACAAATCCGAACTGTTCCTGGATGTTGAGCCCGAGCAGGCCTTTGTCTTCGTGCAAGCGCAAGGCAGCCTCTCGACGGCTGAACAGCTCTCACTGGTCAAACGCGCAGAGGCAGCCATTGCAGGCATGGACGGCGTGCAGGACATCTCGACAGAAGCCGGCAGTTCCGGCCAGGCAATTTTCTCGCCGGATGGATCGTCCAGCAAACCGATCGATACGGTGGGCCAATTGCTGATCGACCTCGCCACAGCAGACGGTGTTCACAATGGCCGCCGCACGCTGGCCAACATTCGCGATCGCCTGAGCGAAGTGCCCGGCCTGAGATTTGAAATCGCCGCACGTGAGCAAGGTCCGCCTTCCGGCAAGGACGTGCAGATTGCTCTGCTGTCTGAAGATGCCGCCGCGCTGAACTCGACAGCCCAGTTGATCCGCGAGCACCTCGATTCCCGCGCAGACCTTCGCGAAGTCGAAGACACGCGCCCCTTGCCCGGCATTGAATACCAACTGGAGGTCGACCGCGCCGAAGCCGGCAAGTACGGGCTCGACATCAGCCAGGTTGGCGCAGCCGTTCAGCTGATCACCGAAGGTGTTCTGGTCGGCCGCTACCGCCCGGACGACGCACAGGACGAAGTCGATATCCGCGTGCGCTTCCCGCAGTCTGACCGGAGCGCCAGTGCGATCGATGATCTGCGAATCGCCACACCGCGTGGCAATGTCCCGCTGTCCCTGTTCGTGGAACGTGTGCCTGCACCGCGGGTTAGTCAAATTACCCGCCGTGACGGCGCACGTGTGATCGACGTTCGTGCCAACACGGTTGAACAAGGCGCAGGGGCCGCAGTTGTTGAAGAACTGAAAGGCTGGATCGCCCAACAGGACATTCCGTCCACAGTTGAAGTCCGCTTTGAGGGCGCAGATGAAGATGCCGCAGACGCCGCCGCCTTCTTCCAGGGCGCCCTGCTGGCCATGCTGTTCATGATGGCCATCATCCTGCTTTGGGAGTTCAACAATTTCTGGCAGGTCTTCCTGACCCTGACGGCTGTTATCATGTCGACAGCGGGCGTCGTGGTCGGCATCCAGCTCATCCTGCCTTACGTGTCCCAGCTCATGATCGGCACAGGGATCGTGGCGCTTGCAGGCATCGTGGTGAACAACAATATCGTTCTGATCGACACCTATAACCGCCTGCTAAGCGATGGCCGGACGCCGGAAGAAGCTGCGGTCGCAACCGCCGCCCAGCGTATTCGCCCCATCCTGCTGACCACTGGCACGACGATCTGCGGCCTGCTGCCCATGATCATCCAGATGAACGTCAATTTCTTTGAAGGGTCGATCAATTTCGGCGGCGCAAGTTCCGAATGGTGGGTTCAGCTCGCCACGGCAGTTGTGTTCGGCCTTGGCTTCTCGACCATCATGATCCTGTTGGTGACGCCCGTGTGGCTGCTCGCGCCGGATCGGATCGTTCGCTGGGCTGGCCGGGTGAAGGATCGTGTCCGCGGCAAGCGTCAATCAAGACGCCCGGTTTCCTCACCATCGTCTGATACGGCGAATGAGAACGACCCGGCTGACCGCTCCCTGCCCGCTGCAGAATAGGGGTTCGATGACCGGCAGATGAACGCGCCATTCGGATTGCGTTCGCCCGCCCCATGCGACACCTGTCCCTGCAGCGCCGGGTACGCTTCGCCGGTCCTTACGGGGCCAGCGCATCCACCCATCGCGCTAATCGAGGCTGGCCTGCCTTCCCTTACCCCCCTGAACAGGCCCCCGGTCGCTGCAAATCCCGAACCCGGCAATGTGGCGTCTAGCCTGTAAGCGGCCCGTCAGGCTGGATCGCGGCCTGTTTCGATTTCTCCGCTTCGGCCCGGAACTTCTGCGGATGCGCCATGCTGGGAAAGGTGATGTGTGTTTCCCCCCGGCCGTGAATTGAGAGTTTTCCAAACCCGAAGATGCGACCGAGAATGCCCTGTTGAAGGCTGCTTCCCTCAATGGCGTCCAAGGCGATTTCGTTCACGTCTGCAGACCAGAGCCCGGTCTTCATCACAACGCGCCGGTCGGTCACCACAAACTCGGTCGTGTTCAGATGGATCATCTTCGCAATGAAATAGACGATGCCGAATATGAGGATTCCAAACACAACCAGCATGACCCATGCCTTGGCGTATTCGAACCAGTGAAATGCGCCGCGATGCCGAAGCGTCTCGCCTTCATAGAGATGTTTCTCAATGTATCCGGCCATGCACGCCTCACCGCTACCCGGCGCCCATCCAATTCCGAATAGACGGCGCGGTCAACCGTCAGACGGGCTGCACGAACGTGGCGATCACTTTTTTCCGGCCGGACTTTTCGAAGTCCACTGTCAGCTTGTTGCCTTCCGTATGGGCGACCCGGCCATAGCCAAATTTGTCGTGGAAGATGCGCGTGCCGACCTTGAACCCGGACGGGCCACCCGAGGTGGCTGACAGATTGGTTGCGTCGCGTGGCGGACGCGTATCGAACTTTCCGGCATTCTCCTTCAAGCGCTGCCATCCGGGGCTCTTGTAGTTCGAACGTTCGCCCAGATCCTCAACCGTGCCGGTAAACCCGGTTTCGCCGCCGGGGATACCCGAATAGCCAGTTTCTGATACTGCCTCGACATGTTCATGAGGCAGTTCGTCCACGAACCGGCTCGGCAGAACGCTCTGCCAGCGGCCGTATATCTGCCGGTTTGCCACGAAAGAAATGTAGGCGTGCTGGCGCGCGCGCGTGATGCCGACATAGGCAAGCCGGCGCTCTTCTTCGAGGCCCTTCATCCCGCTTTCGTCCAGGCTGCGACGTGACGGGAACACTTCCTCTTCCCAACCCGGCAGGAACACGACCGGCCATTCAAGCCCCTTCGCACCATGCAGTGTCAGGATCTGGACCTGGTCTTCCCCCGCCCCGCCGGTCGAGGCATCCATGACCAGCTCGATATGCTCCAGGAACCCGGCAAGCGAGTCGAACTCGCCCATCGCGCGGACAAGCTCCTTGAGGTTGTCCAGCCGGGTCTGCGCTTGGGGGCTGCGATCCTTCTGCAGCATGTCCGTATATCCGGACTCTTCCAGGATTGTCTCCGCAAGCTCTGTGTGCGGCATACCGTTTGCCAGCTTGTCGCGCCACAGATTGATCTGGTCGATGAACTGGGTCAGGCCGCGCTTTGCCCCGCCCTTGATCTCATCAGTCTGCAACACCATCGGCGTCAGCACGAACAGGCTGCGCCCATCCTCTCTCGCATAGGATTGCAGCTTGGCCAGAGACGTGTTCCCGATGCCGCGCTTGGGCTGGTTCACCACACGCTCGAAGGCGAGGTCGTCATCCGGTGAACGGATCAGGCGGAGATAGGCCAGCGCATCGCGGATTTCGGCGCGTTCGAAGAAGCGCGGCCCGCCAATCACGCGGTATGGGATCCCCAGCATGATGAAGCGTTCTTCAAACGCCCGCATTTGCCAGGATGCCCGCACCAGAACAGCGCAATCCTCATGGCTACCGCCCTTGGACACCCAGCTTTCAATATCATCCGCAATCAGACGGCTCTCGGCTTCGCCATCCCACAGGCCGCGCACCTTCACCTTGGAGGCGTCGATGTCGTCTATGGAATTGTCGTCACCGACATAGAGCGTCTTGCCCAGACGGCTCTTGTTGTGACTGATCACAGACGAGGCCGCCGCCAGAATATGCTTGGTGGAGCGATAATTCTTTTCCAGTCGGATCACGTGCGCGCCAGGGAAATCCTTCTCGAAACGCAGAATGTTGTCCACTTCCGCCCCGCGCCAGCCATAGATCGACTGGTCATCATCGCCCACACAGCAGATGTTCTGCGACCCCTGCGCCAGCAGACGCAGCCAGAGATACTGCGCAACGTTCGTATCCTGATATTCGTCGACAAGGATATAGCGAAACTTGTCGTGGTACTCTTTCAACAGATCCGGATTGTTCTGGAAGATCTGGATGTTGTGGATCAGCAGGTCCCCGAAATCACAGGCATTCAGCACTTTCAGGCGCGCCTGATAGATCTGGTAACACGTGATGCCCTTGCCATCCGCAAACTGGTGCGCCTCTTCCGGCGGCACCTTGTTCGGCACCAGAGCGCGGTTCTTCCAGCCATCGATCAGGCTGGCCAGATAGCGCGGTGTCCAGCGCTTGGGATCGATATTCTCCGCCTGGATGATCTGTTTGCACAAACGGACCTGATCATCGGTATCGATGATGGTGAAGGTGGATTTCAGGCCAGCCAGTTCGGCATGCTTGCGCAGGATCTGGGCGCTGATCGAGTGGAACGTGCCGAGCCATCGCAGGCCTTCGCCCGCCTCGCCCAGCATGGACAGTGCCCGCTCGCGCATTTCCCGCGCGGCCTTGTTGGTGAAGGTCACGGTCAGCGTCTGCGACGGCCAGGCCAGCCTTGTGCCGATAATGTGCGCCAGGCGTGTGGTCAGCACGCGCGTCTTGCCCGTGCCGGCGCCAGCCAGCACCAATAGTGGCCCTTCGGTCGTCAGCACAGCTTCGCGCTGCTCAGGATTCAAGCCATCCAGATAGGCGGCTTCGCCCTGTGCAACAGGCGGCTTGGCCGAGGCCATCTGCGAAATGGACATGCGATTCGGATTGGAACTCATCCAGAACATATAGCACCGAAAGCCCCATTGGGCAGGGCTTGCGGCACACACGAGTGTTGTGGATTCGCCAGTGCCATGTCATGCTCCGAAAAATTGAATTTGGAACAACCGAGAATGCAGGAACCAGTCTTTCTGATAGCCGCTTCCATCGTGTCTTTATTATTGCCCGCACAGGCAGATTCGCCGTCCGATTCGACTGCATGTATCCCTGTGGTCGGTGATGAAACTGACAAGGCAGCCGCTTGGCTTGAAGAGCGTGTGGCCGCACTGCATGAACTTGAGAATCCTACCGAACAGGATGCTGTCCTGCTGAAAGAGTTCCAGGCCAGTTTGCTCGGCATTAAGGACGGGCAAAAGTCCAAGAAAGACAATGATGAGGCCCGATGCCCATCTGCCAAATCCTTCGACAATAGCGACAAGATCAGCTGATCTGATCGTTTAGCGGCAGAAAAGCCGGGCAGTATGTGCACGCACAAAGTTCGGCTCGTATCTGCCGAAAATGTCTATTCTGAAGTCAAGGCATGGCTGGCCTAAGCCTACAGCACCACCTAGCCCGAACTGACAACCAAAATACCCTGCAAGGACGCGTCAGGTGTGCGGGACGCGGCCTCGCAGGGCTAAGCAAGATGCTGGTGTGAAGGCATCTTACCTTGGGTGTGGGCACAGCCCACATAAGCAGGGGAAATCGAGCATCCGCACAGGCGTCAGCGAAACCTGCAGGTTCCGAGCGCAGACGAAGGAAATGCGTGTACGGGTCCCCCGCAAGACTTCGCCATGAATTGTGCCGGATGGCTCTATCGTGTCCCCACCATCCAGACGAATACAGGGCCCGGGAGAGCCCTAATCCGTCTGGTTAATGAGAACCACTCCCGGCTCGAAGATGCAAGTAAAATCGACCTAGGATAGCGTGGCGAGACTCGCTGCATCATAATCGGTCAGCTCATCGGTGCGCCCTTCATGCACTTTGCGAGCCCATGCTGGGTCCTGAAGCAGCGCACGCCCGACCGCAACTAGGTCAAATTCGTCTCGCGCCAGACGTTCTTCGAGATCCTCCAGCGAGCGCTGTCCGGAGCCTTGCCCCTGAAATGCCCCGATAAAGTCGCCCGACAGGCCAACGGATCCCACCGTAATTGTTGGCAGGCCCGTGAGTTTTTTCGCCCAGCCCGCACCGTTCAGACCGTTCTCACCGTCAATCTCGGGGAATTCCGGCTCCCAATAGCGGCGTTGGGATGCGTGAAGCACGTCGACCCCCGCATCCACGAACACTTTCAGGAACGCCTCAAGGTCATCCGGCGTCGTGGCAAGGCGCGCGCCATAGTCTTGCTGTTTCCACTGTGAGTAGCGCAGGATCACCGGGAAGTCGGGGGACACACGCTTGCGGATTTCCTTCAGGATGTCCGAAGCAAAGCTCGCGCGGTCAACCAGGGACGTGCCACCGAACTTGTCGTCGCGCTGGTTCATGGCGTCCCAGAAGAATTGGTCGATCAGATAGCCATGCGCGCCGTGCACTTCGACACAATCAAAGCCGAGCTTTTCCGCTTCTGCGGCTGCGTCGGCATAGGCCAGCACCATGTCGTCGATCTCGGCAGATGTCGGCGCATCGATGACCTGCTTGCCGGTATGCGTCATGCCGGACGGGCTGTCGGTCGGGGCTTCAGGATTGGGCCCGCTGCCAGCCTTGCGCACCATGCCCATGTGCCAGATCTGAGGCGCGATCTTGCCGCCCTTGGCGTGGACTTTCTCAACAACATTCTTCCAGCCGGACAGTGAGTCCGCCTCGTGGAAGTTCGGAACGTTCGGATCATTGGATGCCCCGCCCCGACGGATCGTGGTGCCCTCGGTCAGAATCAGGCCAACTTCGTTTTCGGCGCGTCGCGCGTAATAGCCAGCCACATCGTCGCCCGGTACGCCGTTCGGGGATTTCGACCGCGTCATCGGGGCCATGACGATCCGGTTCGGCAGGTCGAGGGATTTGATCTTGAATGGGGTGAACAGTGAACTTGTCATTTAGGGCTCCATCAATGTTGCGAGACAGGTGGCCGCGCCCTCCCCTCGCGTCAAGAATTTACGCAGCGCAAAGACAGACATTGCATGGTTCAGTGTCTGTTCAGTATCTCTGAACCCTACTGACTTGAAACTGTTGAAAGCTCACCACATGAGACACGCCCTGCTCCTCCTGTTTCCCGTTCTGGCTGCGGCCTGTGCAACGCCGGGATACGACTACCAGGCGCGGATGGCACCGACCTTCCCACAGGCCGCCGAGTATCGGGATGTGATGGTCGGAGAGTTTCGCGGGCCCGCTGGCTATGTGGCGGAGGAAGAATTCGCCGCGATGCTCGATCAGATCGTGATAGATGGCGAGTATTGGTTCACGGACCCATATGGCAATCCTGCCGGGACGTATTCGGGCCGGGTCGACATCGACTCTTGGGAGGCTGAAACCCGGTTCGAGCGCAAGAAGCGATGCGTTGAATATGATGGCCTGTTCGATTGCGAGCGCCGCGCCGTCGTGGAAACCGAATGCCGCGAAGAAACGGTCGAAGTCGTGGTTACGGCTGAACTGATTGATCAGCGCACTGGCCGTCTCGTCCTGCGTCAGGAACAGCTGGGCGGAGCCAGCCGGGAAAGCTGTATCGATGTTGCCGAGTATCCCTACAATGGCGAGGAACTGGGCGTTTGGGGCGAGCCACGCTATTCGAGCTACGATCCTTACAACGCCCCGATCGGCATGGTCGAGGATGCGACGATTGAAGCCGTCCATCGCTTCCGCAATGACATCGCCCCCTATTATCAGACGATGCGCGCAGAAATCATGACAGAAGGCCTGACCCCCGAGGCGCAAAACGATCCTCGCTTTGCTGCGGCGGTGAAGGCCACAAAGGACGGCAATTTCATGGGGGCATGTGCGCAATGGGACGAGTTGGGCCGTGAATGGACCCAATCACCCGCCATTCTACACAATCTGGGCGCCTGCGCCGAAGCGCGCGGGGATATGGCCACGGCGCAGATGCGCTATGCCCGCGCGGCGGAGCTCGCCCAATCCATTCCGCTGTTGGAAGACAAGAAAGCCAAATCCATCTTCACTGCGCTGGAGCGCGTCTCGGGTCGGCGCATGGACGATCAGCTGATCAATTCCATCCTCCACCCGGAAGAGACTGCGCCCGAAAGCTGATGGGCGGCTAAAACCCCAGAAGGCTGGACAACGGCACACCGGCTTCCGTCGCTTCGGCAATGATGGCCCAGGTGATGCCGGCCGCGAAAGCGATCGTTGCGATCACCAGTTTTCCAAGAATGCGTCCCATTGTGTCCTCCCGCTTTGAAACAAAGTCAGGAGTAAGGGTGCAAATCAGGGGCCGGTTCGTAACCGCTGATTAACCACGATCTTCCGGATCGTCTTCAAGGCGGTGACCATCAGCCTGGTCGCGGGCCTTGTCGGCGCGCGCCTGGTCCAGCGACTTCTCGGCTTTCGTGCGACCGAACTTGGCGCGATTTTCTTTTGCGCGCTGGTCTTTCTCGGCCTTGGCTTTGGCCTTGCGGAACTTGTTCAGATTGATCGGCTCAGCCATCGTTTGCGCCTTCGAATGCGGACAGGCGCGCCTCTAGACCTGCCTTCACCGTGGGCCATTCCCGCGCCAGCACAGAAAACACCACGGTCGTGCGCACATATCCATCCGGCAGGATGCGATTGTCCCGCAGCACGCCTTCCTGCACCGCGCCAAGTTTGGTGACGGCGGCGCGGGATCGCGCATTGCGCTCATCCACATTGAAGTAGACGCGAATGGCGCCCTGCCCGAACGCGTGAGACAGCAGCAAATGCTTGCAGGCAGGATTGGTCGCGCCGCCCTGAAACTCCGGCGCATAGATGGTCATGCCGATTTCGACATTTCGCGACGCAGCATCCGGATTGAGATACGCGCTCATCCCGGCGAAGCGTCCGTCAGGCGCAAGCACAGCGAACGGCACCAACGTGCCCGCTTCGGTGCGCTTGCGGATCGACTTGACCCAATCGGCGATCCAGTCACCTGGCGGATTGAAGAACGGCCAGGTTGCCAATCGCTGTCCCGAACGCTCTGCCATATCCCGCAGCGCTTCGGCGTGCGCATCTATCTCGAACGGTACGAGTCGTACGAACTGGTTCTCCAGCGTGACAGGTTCAATCAGCAAGAAGACCGGTCCCTAGTCTTCGCCATGCGTTTCGCGCCACTGTTCCATGGCCAGCGAGATGGCGAAGGTTTCGCGGTATTTCGGACTGGAGGCGGGGCGCGGCGCCTTTGCAGAGGTCAGCGCCATGATCTCGGCCAGCTTGTTGTGCGCTGCACCCGCCTGCCCTGCGCCGATATAGGCGTGCAGTTCGACCAGCGCCGAAGACAGCGGATCGTGCGCCCGGATCACGAAATAGGGCTCATCATCGGCCAGCTTGTTCAGGATATCGAACTGGGACGGGTTGGATTTCGATCCGACGGGTGCGTTTGCCATGAGCACGGCCTTTCTTGGCGGGAAGTGATTCTCTTTCGCGCAGTCTAGACGCCGCCGCGCGGTCCGCCAGCCCTCACCGCACCGTCTCTGTGTTCCGGGCCTGCCGCCGATAGGCGCTCGGCGTCATGCCGGTATGCGCCTTGAACGCCCTGTTGAACGGGCCGATCGACCCAAAGCCGCAATCCATCGCAATCGAAAGGATTGGCTGGTCTTCCAGATCGGGGCTGACCAGCTGGGCACAGGCTTCCTGGATCCGATATGAATTGATCAACTGGTTGAAGTTCGCGAAGCCCAGATCGAACACGATGCACTGGCTGATCCGGTAGTCGGGTGTCCGCAGGCGCAACGCGGCGTCGGCCACTTTGATGTTGGGCTCCAGATAAATCCGGTCGACTTCGAACAGGCTCGTCAGCCGCGCCGCCAATACCGGATCACTTGTCATACTGCGGCTGCGGTCCGCCTTGTTGGTCTTGCCGTCACCGAGTGGGTGACGACGGCGATAGAGCACGGCAAGGCTCGCCCCCAACAGGGCCAGGGACGCCGCCACAATGCGAAACTCATCCTGCCACGCGTCCAGTCCCGGCTGGTCAGCGAGCAGTGACACCGTGACCAGCCCGGCATAGCCCCCAGCGAAGCTCAGGCGAAATTTTCGTTCCCGCGCCGACGCGTTGATCCCGTCGATTGCCTCGACAAAGGTCATCAGCAGCATGGCAGACCCGATCAGGGACTTCATGCTGGCAACGATCCCCAGCATGCCACCGACCTGGGATTCCGGGGCCAAATAGTTGATCAGGCAGGTCAGGTACAGGACTGCGACGACCAGCGCGGGCCAAGCCTGACGCTCCGCCGCCTTGCGGAACAGCTCTCGCGATAGAAGCCATGCCAGACCGCACGGCACAAAACTGATCAATACCAGAAGGACACCGAGTTGCGGCACGCGGCTGCCAACGAAATACTCTGCGACGAAGGCCGCAACCGACAGCGCGAAGGCTGCCCAGTAAATCGCCAAGGGCGATATCGGTCCGGACGGCAGGCTCCGCCGAAGCGTCCCGAGATTTCCTAGCGAAGCACGCGCAATATTCATGAGGTGTCATCCCGATGTCTGCGATCCGAGGCCAGCTTAAGGCGTCGCGACGCCGAATTCGACGATTTTCTTCGAAAATCCTCGCCGATTTCCAAATCGGCAAGACGCTGGACCTCAACACCGTCACGCCTTTCGGGTCTGAAAACCCGGAAGGATTCATTGTGCCGACATCTCCCCCGCCCCTCGCTCTCTGGAACAAGATTCTCGGTCGAACCGGCATTGCCTGGTTTTGCGTCGCAGCCATTGGCCAGACCGCATTCATCCTGTTCATCGCCAGCTATTATGGCGTGCGCACCGCCACCGGAAATTATGCCGGCTGGAACGACAAGAGCCTGATCAAGGGGCATGTCCCGGGAGACGATACGGGCAATCTGATGTTCGGGTTGCACGTTCTGCTTGCCGCGGTGATGACGTTCACCGGACTGATCCAGCTGGTGCCTGTGCTCCGGCGGAAATTCCCCACGCTTCACAGATGGTCGGGGCGCACGTTTCTCGTGCTGGCCTGTTTCCTTGCCTTGGGCGGACTGTGGCTGACCTGGGGTCGGGTGACGTATTTGTCGCTCGTTTCAGCTGTCAGCGTGTCGCTGAACGCCGTGCTGATCCTCGTCTGCGCCGCCTATACTTTGCGGTTTGCATTGGCCCGCCGCTTTGCCGACCATCAACGCTGGGCGATGCGCCTGTTCATGGTCGCCAATGGCGTCTGGTTCATCCGCGTCGGCTTGATGGGCTGGATCCTGATCAACCAGTCCCCGCGCTGGATGAACAGCACGATGAGCGGGCCTGCCGACATCGTTATCAGCTATGGCAGCTTTCTGATCCCGCTCGCCGTGCTGGAACTTTACTCTGCTGCGCGCCGCAGTCGCTCCGTGCCTGCGAAGGCCGCGGCCAGCCTGCTCGTCGCAGCGGCCACGGTCTTTACCGGGATCGGCATATTTGGCGCGTCAATGTTCCTCTGGTTCTAGCTGGAGGAAACGATGCCGCCATCGCACGGCACGGTGTGGCCGGTTATGTAGTTCGATGCCTTGGAGGACAGGAACATGGCAAGGCCGGCAATGTCGGATGGCTGGCCAACGCGGCCCGACGGGTTCTGGTCGCCGATCTTCTGCCAGTCGACGCCTTCGGTTTCGCCTTTGAAGCCGACACCCGTCGACAGCATGTAGGTCGGGAATGGTCCCGGCGCGATGCCGTTGCAGAGAATGTGCTCGCCTGCCAGGTGCGCCCCCATGAAACGCGTCAGATGGATCACGGCGGCCTTTGACGTGCCATAGGCAAAGCCACTCATGGGCGAGGTGTGCATGCCGTCAATCGAGGCAATGTTGATGACCCGGGCCGGATTGTCGGCGCTCGCCGCCTTGCGCAACAATGGCATCAGTTTCTGTGTCAGGAAGAACAGGCCCTTCACATTGACGTCCATGACCTTGTCCCAGCCATGTTCCGGGAAATCTTCCAGCTTCGCGCCCCATGCCACACCGGCATTGTTGATGAGAACGTCGACCTTGTCTTCGCGCTCGGCAATTTCCTTGGCGAGGTGCTCGATGCCAACCATCTGGCCCACATCGGACGGAATGGCATAGATCTCGCCGCCATATTGGGACTTCAGACGCTCAACGGTTTCCTCACACGCATCCGCCTTGCGGGACGAAATGATCACCTTGGCGCCATTGGCCAGGAAGCCGGCCGAAATCATTTCGCCAATCCCGCGCGAACCGCCGGTCACGACGACCGTCTTTCCGGCCACCGAGAACAAATTGTTGAAATCCATATCCATCCGACTTTCCTCCAGGTTTCTGATCGGCGTTCCTGATGGCGGAACAACCGGCCGGGTGCAAGGAGATTAGGTCGCAGGAAAGATCAGTGGCCGCCGCCAAACGCGCCCGTGCGAACCGAGTAATCGACCGCGACGGCGTATTCCGGATCGTCATCGGAATCGACCATCAACTGGCCAGCCTTCTTCAGCAGCTTGTGGCAATCGCGAGACAGATGGCGCAGCTGCAGTGTCTTGCCTTGCGCCTCGTAGCGGCGGGCCAGATCCTCAATCGCCTGAAGGGCCGACTGGTCCACCACGCGGGAGCGCATGAAGTCCACGATCACCACGTCCGGGTCGGTTTCAGGGTGGAAGAGTTCGGCGAAGCCATCCGTCGACCCGAAGAAGAGCGGGCCTTCGATTTCGTACACATGCGCGCCCGGCGTGCGGACACTGTCGCGCTCAATGACATGAATGCGTCGCGCATTGTTCCAGGCATAGGCCAGTGCGGACACGATCACCCCAACCACAACGGCGGTCGCGAGATCGTAAAACACCGTGACAACCGTCACCAGCACGATGACCGCAGCATCCAGCAGCGGGATACGCGTCATGATGCGCAGGCTGTTCCACGCGAAAGTGCCGATCACAACCATGAACATAACACCGACCAGCGCAGCGAGCGGAATCTGCTCGATCAAGCTGGAGCCGACAAGGATGAAGGCGAGCAGGAACAGCGCCGCAGCGATGCCCGCGAGACGCGTGCGTCCTCCGGATTTCACGTTGATCATGGACTGGCCGATCATGGCGCAACCGCCCATGCCGCCAAAAAAGCCGGTGATCACGTTTGCCGTGCCCTGCGCGATGCATTCCTGGCTGGCCCCGCCCCGCTTGCCGGTAATCTCACCCACAAGGTTCAGCGTCAGCAGGCTCTCGATCAGGCCGATGGCGGCGAGGATCACCGCGTAAGGCAGGATGATTTCCAGCGTCTCCAGATTCAGCGGCACCGCCGGCAGGTGGAATGGCGGGAGGCCTCCCTCGATCGACGCCATGTCGCCCACGCGCGGTACATCCAGTCCGAACGCGATCACCACACCCGCCACAATGGCGATACCCGCCAGAGGCGCAGGAATGATCTTCGTGAATTTCGGCAGGGCCCAGATAATCAGCATCGTCAGCGCAACCAGCGCCAGCATCAGCGCGAGTGGCCATCCGCTCATCCATTCCCCGCCCGACATGCCATGACCGGAAACTTCCGCTGTGCCAGGCACCTGGAACTGGGTCAGCTGCGCCATGAAGATCACGATGGCGAGGCCGTTCACAAAGCCCAGCATCACCGGATGGGGTACAAGACGAATGAACTTGCCGAAGCGGAAGATGCCTGCCGCGAGCTGGAGAATGCCCATCAGCACAACGGTCGCAAACAGGTATTCGACGCCATGCGCCGAGACGAGCGACACCATCACGACAGCGAGAGCCCCGGTTGCGCCCGAAATCATGCCCGGCCGACCGCCGATCAACGCGGTCACCAGCCCGACGATGAAGGCTGCATAGAGGCCAACCAGAGGGTGCACACCTGCAACAAATGCGAAGGCCACAGCCTCAGGCACGAGCGCCAGCGCCACGGTCAGGCCGGAGAGCAGCTCGATCTTGATCCGATCCGGCGTGAACTTGGAGAGATTGGCCTGCGAGAAATTCTGCGCGCCGAGGCGATCAGCAAAGGCAGCAAAAGATGATTTTTCCACGGGATGACACTCTTCATTGTGAGGGCAGGAAGATGTTTGCCGCCGTATGGCCATCTTCATGGCGTGGCGCAACCATAGGCGTGAGAAAATTGGCCGGATCATCAGACCCGGCCAGAATGCGTGCATCAAGAGTGTGTTGGCGTGATCAGCCCGGCGAAATCATCTTCGATGGGTCGACGATGTTGTCGAAATCGTCGCCCGGGATGCCGTCGGCAATGGCCTCTTCGCGCAGCGTCGTGCCGTTCTTGTGGGCGGTCTTCGCAATCTTGGCCGCGCGGTCGTAGCCGTACTTCTCCTTCAGCGGCGTCACCAGCATCAGAGAATTTTCGAGGCCGCGCTGAATGTTGTCGAGACGCGGCTCGATGCCAACAACGCAATTCTCGGTGAAGCTGATCGCTGCATCGGCCAGCAGGCGGACAGACTGCAGGAAGTTATAGGCCATCATGGGGTTGAACACGTTCAGCTCGAAATGGCCCTGAGACCCTGCGAAACCGATCGCGGCGTTGTTGCCGTGAATGTGCGCGCAGACCTGCGTCAGCGCTTCACATTGGGTCGGGTTCACCTTGCCCGGCATGATGGAGCTGCCCGGCTCATTCTCTGGCAGGGCCAGTTCGCCAAGACCGGAACGCGGACCAGACCCGAGGAAGCGGATGTCGTTTGCGATCTTGAAGCAGGACATGGCGACGGTGGTAATCGCGCCGTGCGTGAACACCATCGCGTCATGCGCTGCCAGCGCTTCGAACTTGTTCGGCGCCGTCGTGAATTTCAGGCCCGTGATCGCGGCGATTTTCTCGGCCACCTTTTCCGCAAACCCGACTGGCGAGGCGAGGCCGGTGCCGACGGCCGTGCCGCCCTGTGCCAGTTCCATCAGCTTTGGCAGGGTCAGTTCGATCCGCTCGATGCCGTTCTGGAGCTGTTGGGCATAGCCGGAGAATTCCTGGCCGAGCGTGACAGGCGTCGCATCCTGCGTGTGCGTGCGGCCAATCTTGATGATGTCGGCCCATTCCTTGGCCTTGGAATCGAGCGCATTGTGCAGAACCTGCAGCGCCGGGATCAGGCGGTGAACGACTTCCTCGGCGCACGCAATGTGCATCGCGGTCGGGAACGTGTCGTTCGAGGATTGGGACATGTTCACATGGTCATTCGGGTGAACCGGCTTCTTGGAGCCTTTTTCGCCGCCAAGAATCTCAATGGAACGGTTGGAGATGACCTCGTTGGAGTTCATGTTCGACTGGGTGCCCGAGCCCGTTTGCCAGACAACCAGCGGGAAATGATCGTTCAGCTTGCCTTCGATCACTTCTTCGGCGGCCTGCACGATGACCTTGCCGAGGTCCGGATCCATCTTGCCGAGGTCCATGTTCGCTTCCGCAGCGGCCTTCTTCACAATGCCAAGCGCGCGGACGATGGGCTCAGGCTGTTTTTCCCAGCCGATCTTGAAGTTTCCGAGGCTGCGCTGTGCCTGCGCGCCCCAATAGGCATCATCAGAAACTTCGATTGGGCCCATCGTGTCAGTTTCGGTCCGCGTCGTCATGGTCTTGAATCCTCATGCGTGGAAAAGCTTTCGCGCCGGGTTTAGCCAAGTGGGCGCACAAGACAAGGTGTTGCCGGTTTGCTGGCCACATACGCCGCAGCCGCCCAATTGCCTGCTGGCTTGCGCTTGTGCCCCCGCCGCGCCTAGATTGCGCTCGCGCCGGGCCACCCGAAAGCCCCTTCTCCGCCAGCTGAGCCAGGATACCTCTTGAACGCTTTTGCCCACGCCCTGACACAGCCGGAAACTGTGGTCCTCATGGCCATTGCCTTCGGGCTGGGTTTTCTTGTCCGTGGTATTGGAAAGAACTCGACCTCTCCGCCAATCCTGACTCAGGCTCAGGTCGAGGATGCGCTCGGCCGCGTCACCAAAGCCCGGTGGGCAGAGATCGACCGCGCAATTGACGACCGCAAGAAGCTGCTGGCGATCAAGCTGCTGCGCGAACAGACTGGCCTCGGCCTGAAGGCCTCCAAGGAAGCCATCGAGGCCCGCATGCAATCGCGCCACCGGATGCGCGGATGAGCCTCGCCGACTGGATCAGTGCGGGCAAGGTCCGCGCACGCATCACCGATGAAGGCGCGCTGGAAGTGCGCTGTCATGGCCTGACGACCCAGACAAAATACTACAAGACCCTGCTGAAAGAATTCTTCCGCAAGGACTTCCCGCCCCTTCGCCCCGGCTATGGCGATTATTCCGTGCACATCATGATGGAATACACTGGGGATGCGCCCTGGATGGACCTCGACAATCTCGCCAAGGCCCTGCTCGACAGCCTGACGGGCAATGTCTTCGAAGACGACCACCAGGTCGCGCGCCTGCTGGTCGAACGCCGCGTGGGAGAACGCGAAGGCATCTGGCTGAAGGCCGAGGCGATGGATTAGAACGGGTTCAGCGTATACCCGTCCTGCTGCAATTGCGCATGAGCCGTCATCGCGGACAGGGATATTTCCACACCCGGCAGCAAGTCCGCTTTGCGGACATCGCGATAAGCCGCCGTCTGGCCGCACAGGATAACCCGTACCCGGTTTTTCAGCAGGGCCGCGATCAATGGCGCCGTGGCATTGTCCTCACGTTTCAGCAGGTCAGCATAGGCGCCGCCATGCACCACGACGGCCAACTGGATATTGCTGGCGGGAATGCCGACCGCTTCATGCATGTTCAGAAAACGCGCGGCGCTCTCCAGCGTGCGGTTCACCTTGCCGGGTTCGGCCGCGGCGGCCGTGTCAAAGGCGATCTTGAAGACGGCATCCTTGTTCAGCCGTTCCGCATCCGGCACGGCAGCCACTTTGCCAAAGGCCGGAATGGCCGGGCCGGACTTGAAATCCTCCGGGCCAGCCAGGGCCGGCAACACAAGAGAACTGGCCGCAAGGGCGCAGGCGAGCAGTCGGATCATGGGGCAACCTCCTCTGAACCGGACCAGACTAGGCCGGGGCGAAGGCGGCGTCGAGCCGCTTCACACTTACGGGTTTCCCCCTAGTCCCAAGCTGCACAGGCATTGGTAGGACACCGCCATGAAACAGGCATGGATCCCCTTCGCGTCGCGCCCCGTTCCGCGCTATACCAGCTATCCCACAGCGGCCGATTTCGGGCCCGGCGTGTCAGAGACAGACGCCCGGCTCTGGGCCAGCGCGGCGACACCCGACAAACCCATCTCGGTCTACATCCACGTGCCCTTTTGCGAGAAGCTCTGCTTCTATTGCGGCTGCGCCACCAGCGTGCCGAATGGCTATTTCCGGATCGCGTCCTATCTTGAAACCCTGCACCGGGAGATCGACCTCTGGGCCGCGACCCTGGGCGACCATGCGGGGATGGCCCATCTTCATTTTGGGGGCGGCTCGCCCAATGCGCTGTCCGCAGAAGACTTCAAGGATCTCGTGGCACACGCCGCCCGCGCGTTCCATCTGCGACGGGACGCGGAAATCGCTGTGGAGATCGACCCGCGCAGCCTGTCACCGGATTTTATCCACGCAATGGCTGTGTCAGGCGTCAACCGCGTCAGTTTCGGAGTTCAGACCCTTTCCCCCATCGTCCAACAGGCCGTGGGGCGTATCCAGCCGAAAATCCTGCTCAGCGAAGGCATCGAACGCCTGAACGAGGCCGGCATTCGCGCGATCAACATGGATCTGATGTACGGCCTGCCACATCAGACCGTTGCCGATGTCGAAGACGCGGCGCATTTCGCCGCAGAGATGGGCGCAGCCCGCATATCCCTGTTCGGCTACGCCCATGTTCCATGGTTCGCCAAACACCAGAAGGCGATTGACGAGGCGGCCCTGCCCGGCCTTGAGGCGCGGTTCGAACAGGCCGAAGCCGGCGCGCACACGCTGGAGCTGGCAGGCTATCACTCCATCGGACTGGACCATTTTGCCCGCGCAGATGACTCGCTGGCCGCCGCTGCAACATCCGGGACCCTGCATCGCAATTTTCAGGGCTATACGGATGACCCCTGCGATACGCTGATCGGCATCGGCAGCACGGCAATCTCCCAGTTTTCAGAGGGTTACGCCCAGAACTTCAAGGACCGCCCGAACTGGCAAACCGCGATCAATGACGGCCGGCTGCCTGTTGAGCGCGGCGTGGCCCTCACCGAGGACGACCGTCTGCGCGCCCGCGCGATTGAGCGGCTGATGTGTGACCTGGAAGTGGACGCGGACGCGGTCTGCGACGAGATGGGCGCCCCGCGCGGCAGCCTTGCCGATGCGCTGGAAACCGCCCGCTTCCTGCAATCTGCAGGTCTCTGCCATCTGGATGGCACCACGATCCGTGTCCCAACAGAGGCCCGCCTCTTCCTGCGCACGGTCGCGCAAAGCCTGGACGGCCGGTACAAGCCCGCCGCCCAGCGCCATGCGAAGGCTGTCTAGAGATCAGGCGCCCAATGCCCGCGCATGGTGGGCGATATGCTCGTCCATATAGGTCGCGATGAAGTAGTAATCGTGGCCATATCCGTCGCGCAGATTGTAATCCAGCCGCTGGCCATGCTTGGCGCACGCTTCGGTAAAGATCTCCGGCTTCAGTTCGCGCTCAAGGAAGCTATCGGCCGTACCCGTATCAACAAGAATCGTCGCCTTGGTCTGGCGCTCCTTGACCAGCTCGGTCGCGTCATACTGTTCCCATGCAACAGATGGCGCGCCGAGATAGGCGGCAAATGCCTTCTGGCCCCACGGCACCTGCGCCGGGCTGGTGATCGGGCTGAACGCTGAACAGGATTTGTAAACATCCGGATGTTTCAGGTGCAGCGTGATCGCGCCATGCCCGCCCATTGAGTGGCCGAAGATCCCCTGACGGCTCATGTCCGCATGGGGGAAATTCTCCGCGATCACCTTTGGCAATTCGTCGGTGACGTATTGGTCCATCTTGTAGTGTTTGGACCATGGCGCCTGCGTGGCGGTCAGGTAGAACCCCGCGCCCTGCCCCAGATCATAGGCCTCATCATCCGGCACATCCTCGCCGCGCGGGCTGGTGTCCGGCGCGATGATCATGATGCCGTGCTTCGAGGCGGCGCGTTGCAGGCCGGATTTCTCCATCACGTTCGCCCAAGTACAGGTCAGGCCTGACAGATACCACAGCACCGGCACTTTCTCCGGACCCGCCTGTGATGGCGTGTAGACCGCAAAGCGCATCGTGCAGTCTTGCAGCGCGCTCTCATGATCATGCACAGACAGCGTGCCGCCAAAGGATTGCCACGAAGATACCTGGGTAAGGGTCATGAGCGGGGGTCCTGTTGATCAGAATGGAAAGACCTGTCTGATGTGGCCTGCACCGACCTTGATGGCAAGGCCTGCTGTTCGCCGTGCCCCCCGCGTCAGCCTTGCCACGAAACGGCCCGTGCTTCAGTAAACCTGCAAAGACCCGACACACCCACCCTTGGAGGACACATGCCCGCTTACACGCTCTACGGCGCAGAGGTCAGCTATTTCACCGGAAAGGCGCGCGCATATCTGGACTGGCGCGGCGTGGACTATGTCGAAGAGCTGGCGACGCAGCAGGTCTATCGCGACATCATCCTGCCCACAGTGGGCTGGCCGGTGATCCCGGTGATGAAAACTCCAGAGGGCGAGATCGTGCAGGACACGGCCGACATCATCGCTCATGTCGAAGCGGCCGAGCGCCTCTCCCCGCCAGCGATCCCGGACACGCCGGTTCAGGCATTCGTTGCACAGCTGCTGCAGCTCTACGCAGATGAATGGCTGGTCCTGCCGGCGATGCATTATCGCTGGAACTTCAATGAAGACTGGGCCTATCAGGAGTTCGGCGCGATCTCGGCGCCAGACCGCCCCGCGCCGGAACAGTACGAAATCGGAAAGCGCAACGGTGAACGTTTCAAGGGCGCGCTACCACCGCTTGGCGTCTCCCCCACCACCGCCCCCGCCATCGAACGCAGCTACGAGGCCTTCCTGCGGGAATTCTCAACCCATCTGGAAGTGCATCCCTACGCGCTGGGCGGCCGCGCGACGCTGGCGGATTTCGCCCTCTATGGCCCGCTCTACGCACACCTCTATCGTGACCCGGCATCCGGCGACCTGATGAAGCGCTACGCGCCCAAGGTTGCGGACTGGGTGGAACGCGTGAAGGCGGGCTCTCCGCCTGAAGGCGACCTGCTGCCTAATGACGAAATTCCTGTCACGCTGGTGCCAATCCTCGCCCGCCAGATGCGGGAGCAGTTTCCCGCGCTTCACCAGACCGCAGAATTGTTCGGCACCTGGGCCGAGACTGCCTCACCGGGTACGCATGTGCCCCGCGCAGTCGGGCAAATCGAGATTGATATCGAAGACACGCAAGGCCCGGCCGCGGCGCGGACCTTCCCGCTCTGGCGGTTGCAGGCGGCTCTCGACGCATATGCAGCGCTGGAAGGCGATGCGCTGGCCCGCGCCGATGATTTGCTGGAGCGTATTCGCGGCAGCGCCCTGAAGAAGTTCAGCCTGCCCGCCCGCCTTGCGCGGACGGATTACCGGCTGGCGCTCGCGCCTTAGTGGATTGTCGCGCTGCCGATATCGTCTTCGTCGTCATCATCGTCGACCATGTCAGCATATGACGTGAACTGAACATCATAGCCAAACGGCTTGTCTTCTGCGGCAATTTCCGGCTCGGTCTGATAGACCTGCAGCTCTCCATCCGCCTTGAAGCCCAGCCGCTTTCCGATCTGGACGATCATGTCGGCCGCCTGCTCGGCATCGGTGGCCCAGACCTTCATCCCCATGATGCAGGGACCGACCTCGGTGCCGTAATTCTCATTCGGCTCGAACACCTGCCCGTCGGCGATCAATGTGTAATGTATGAAGTCTGTCATGCGCACACCATGACGCGATTTGAGCCGCAAGGCGAGGCCCGCCACTTGATTTTCGGATGCGCCGCCAAAGCAAAAGGGCGACGCAATCGCGCCGCCCCTTGTTTCGGGTTCAACTGACCGGCCTAGCCGCGCATCATGGTGCAGATCTTGTTGCCGTCCGGATCGCGCAGATAGGCAAGGTACAGCTTCATGCCGCCGCCTTCGCGCCAGCCCGGCGGGTCTTCAATCGCCGTGCCGCCAGCTTCGAGACCGGCCTTGTGCCAGGCATCGGCCTGCTCTGTGCTGTCGACCGCAAACCCGATTGTGCCACCATTTGCGTGACAGGCCGGCTGGCCATCAATCGGCGGCGTAACGAGGAAGGTCCCGCCATTGTGCAAATAGATCAGGCGGCCCTTCGGGTCCGTAATCGCCTCGCGTCCGCCCAGCGCCTTGAACAGCGCATCATAGAATTTCTTGGATTTCTCAAGGTCGTTCGTACCGACCATGACGTGACTGAACATATATGCGTTTCCTCTTCGCTACAGGCCACATCGGGCCATTGCGCGGAACATCGCACAGGTTGTGGACCTTCCGCTACTCATTCCGCAGCGGAAGTCACAATCCCTTGTTTCAAATCAATAAACCACCACGCTCCGGATGCTCTCGCCGGCGTGCATCAGGTCAAAGGCGTCATTGATCTTTTCGAGCTTCATCACATGCGTGATCATCGGATCGATCTGGATCTTGCCGTTCATGTACCAGTCGACAATCTTCGGCACGTCCGTGCGCCCCTTCGCGCCGCCAAAGGCCGTGCCGCGCCAGTTGCGGCCCGTCACCAGCTGGAAGGGACGTGTGCTGATTTCCTTGCCAGCCTCGGCCACGCCGATGATGACGCTTGTGCCCCAGCCGCGATGGCAACACTCCAGCGCCTGGCGCATCACGTCCGTATTGCCGGTACAATCAAATGAATAGTCCGCGCCACCATCAGTCAGCTCGACAAGGTGCGCGACGACATCCTTGGTTTCCTTCGGATTGACGAAATGCGTCATGCCAAACTTTTCGCCCCACTCCTTCTTGGAGTCGTTGATGTCGACGCCGACAATCATGTCCGCACCGGCCATCTTCGCGCCCTGGATCACGTTCAGGCCGATGCCGCCCAGGCCGAACACGACCACATTGTCGCCAACCTGAACCTGCGCCGTGTTCACCACCGCGCCAACGCCCGTCGTCACGCCGCAGCCGACATAGCAGGCCTTGTCGAAGGGCGCGTCGGTGCGAATTTTCGCGACAGCGATTTCCGGCAACACGGTAAAGTTCGAAAAGGTCGAGCAGCCCATGTAATGATAGATTGGCTGGCCCTTGTAGCTGAAGCGCGTCGTGCCGTCCGGCATCAGGCCCTTGCCCTGCGTCGCGCGGATCGCCGTGCAGAGATTGGTCTTGCCAGAGAGACAGGATTTGCACTGCCGGCATTCCGGTGTGTAGAGCGGGATCACATGGTCGCCGGGCTGCACACTTGTCACGCCCGCGCCGACTTCGCGCACGATCCCTGCGCCCTCATGGCCCAGCACGCTCGGGAAGATGCCTTCGGAATCCAGCCCGTCCAACGTGTAGGCATCCGTGTGGCAAATGCCTGTCGCCATGATCTCGACCAGAACTTCACCCGCCTTCGGGCCTTCCAGATCCAGTTCGACGATTTCCAGCGGTTTCTTGGCTTCAAAGGCGACAGCGGCGCGCGTTTTCATATGGGAACTCCGTTCAGTTTGCCCGCCATACTACTCTTGCGAATTCAGCGATAAAGTGGGTAATTCGAAATTCATTGTTGCAGGATTGGGATAATGCGCGCCAGCTGGGATGGAATTGAGGAATTTGTGGCCGTCGCCACCTGTATGGGCTTCAAACCTGCCGCCCAGATGCTGAATGTGTCGACGTCTCATGTCAGCCGCGCCGTCACCAAGCTCGAAAATGCCATCGGCGCGCCCCTGCTCTATCGCACGACGCGGAAAGTCTCTCTCACCGACACGGGTCGCACCGTGTTCAGCCAGTGCGAGGCGCTGATCCGCGCGCGAGACGAATTGTTCGCGGTGGTCGGTGGCAACACCGAGCCTCAGGGCGAAATCAAGATCACCTGCTCCACTTCGCTTGGCGAGCGCTACATCTCTCCCATCGTCCGGCAATTCTGTCAGGATTATCCTAAGGTCGAAATCACGCTGGACCTGTCGAACCGACTTGTCGACTTGATTGCCGAGGGGTTTGATCTCGCCATCCGAACGGGCCAGCTGGAAGATTCCCGCCTGGTCAGCTCACGCGTCGCAACGCGGCAATTCCTGGTCTGCGCTGCCCCGGCCTATCTTGCGGCCAATGGCACGCCGGACCGGCTTGATGATCTGAAGGCGCACAATTGCATCATCGGATCGTCCAGCAGCTGGCGGTTCCGGCAAGGCGGCCAGCATGAAACGATCCGTCCACGGGGAAACCTGAAATGCAATTCCGGCGCGTCCGTGCTGGATGCGCTGCTGGCTGGCGCCGGCATCGGTCAGCTGCCGCTATTCTACGTCGCACCGTACCTGGAAAATGGCGAACTGGTCGAACTCTTCGAAGACCTGCGCCCGGAACCTGAGCCGATCTGGGCCGTCTACCCACAGGCCCGGCACCTTCAGCCAAAAGTGCATTTGCTGGTGGATCGCATACGTGCGGAGTTACAGGCGAGTTTCGAAACCGGCGGAGCGCAATGATGGATCAGGCGCACGCGCTGATATGGGCCTCATACTCGCCCATGCGCGAAAGCTTCGGACCATCACTGTGAATGTCACAACGATCCACACTGACATTCCCGTCTTCCATTCGCACGAGATTGAAAGACGGTGGTTCGGCCCGCAGGCGAACTGATAATGTGCCGGATGAGACGGCGAGGTAACACCCGTTCGCCCGCTGGCGCAGCGTGACCGACGGCGTGTGCACATGCCCTGTCAGCAATACCTGAACATGGCTGGCCGCAACCTTGTCACAGGCGCGTCTGCCGCGCCGCGTGCGCGTGCGCAATGGCGCGCCCGGCAGCGAATGAAACGGATGGTGACAGGCAATCATTTTCAGCGCGGCGTCGGATTCAGCTGCGCGAATGATCGCCTCGTCCAGATCCTCCAAATTGACCGTGCCTTCGGCCCAGTTGCGCCGCACCTGCCAGCCTCGCGCGGTATTCAGGCCAACAGCGATGGCTTCACCGGCCTCTGCGGCTTCGAAATATTCTCCAAACAGGCTCTTGAACCGCTTGAACGGCTCGGCCGCGCGGGCCGCGATATTGAACATGGGCGTGTCATGGTTTCCGGGCACGACCAGTTTCGGCAAATCGAACTGGTCAAGCCAATTGGCCGCAGCCTCGAATTCGGCGCGCCTGCCCCGCTGGGTCAGGTCCCCGCATAGCACCAGCATGTCCGGCCTTGCCTCTTGAATACACGCTGTGGCTTCGGCAATCGCACGTTCGTCTTCAGCTCCGAAGTGAACGTCGGAAATCTGTGCAATCAGGGTCATGCGGACAGGTCAGGCACGAAGATCTTTACAGCAGCGTCCACACGCTGAAACTGAACCGGCGAGGCAATTTCCCGCAACTCTCCATCCAGGGTCAGGCTGATCCGGTCCTTGTCGGAATTGCTGACCTCTATTCCATCCGCCAACAGAAGGTCTACATCTTCTGCATTCCGCCAGCCATCGACCAGCATTTCGATGCCGATCTTGGCCAGCCCCAGCAGGCCTTCAGGATCGACGCTGGCAATCTCCAGCTTGCCCGGCGTATCGGGATTGATGTTGACCGTCACAGCGGTCGACTTGCGTTCAGCCTCTCCCGGCACTTTCCAATGCAGATTTGAGCGGAGCGACAGCGCCGAGGAATCATGCACGATCTCCGCCGCTTCCATCAGCTTGCCTTCGCGCAACGCTTCCCGGCTTTGGGTGAACCGCGTCATGTCTCCCAGCATCGCCGCCACGAAGAAGCGCGGGCCGCCGACGATTTCTCCGCAAGGCATCGGCCGCACGCGTCCGCCCTTCAAGGCGGCATCCATCAGGGTTTCCCAGTCATGGTCTCCGCCCAGCGCGCGGGTCGGCAGCATGTTCATTGTGCCGCCTGGCAGGGGCAGGATGGCCGGGCCCGTCATGCCGGCATGCGACAGGGCGCAGGCGATCGTGCCATCACCGCCCCAGACGATCAGCGTGTCCGGGTCATCGGCCAGCGCATCTTCGACCAGAACCGGCAGATTACTGTCTCCGGCAACATGAAGTCTTGCCTCGTCCGGCAGACCGGCGAGTTTGGCGCGGATCAGGTCTGCCGCATCGGCCGGCGTGCTGCCGGATAGCGGGTTGATCACGCAGGAAACGCGGCCCAGCCGCGAGAGGATATCTGTTGGGACCATGCGCTATAAACGCACTGAATGAGAAATTTGTTCCGCGGGCCTGACGGCCCCTCGCCCTGAGTGAAAAGCCCGCTATAACGGCGCGATGACTGATCAATCCCCTTCCGATTCGATGCGCGTTGCGATTGCCGGTGTGGCAGGCCGTATGGGCCGCCAGCTGGTGGGCGCAGCCCTGGACGCTGGCCTCACTGTTACTGGCGGCAGCGAAGCCCCGGCGTCCGAATTTCTCGGCAACGACCTTGGAGAGCTGGCCGGGCGTCGCCTGCTGGACCTGAAACCGGCCACGGATCCGGTTGCTGCGGCCAGCAATGCCGATGTCTGGATCGATTTCACCCGGCCCGCCGCGACTTTGGCCGCGCTGGATTCCCTGAAACACACCAGCGTTCGGGCAGCAATTATCGGCACGACCGGGTTTTCGCACGAGGAAGAGGCCGAAATTGCCGAGGCGGCCAAGACGCTCGCCATTGTAAAGGCGGGGAATTTCTCTGTCGGGGTTAATTTGCTGCAGGCGCTCACCCGTATGGCCGCCGAACGGCTCGGGCCGGACTGGGACATTGAAGTCCTGGAAACCCATCACCGCCGCAAAGTGGACGCGCCCTCCGGCACTGCGCTGATGGTGGGCGAAGCGGCCGCGACCGGTCGCGGCAAACCGCTGTCGGAATTGCGCGCGGCGCCGTATGACGGCCCGGATGCCAAGCGTCGCGCCGGCAGCATCGGCTTCGCCGTTCGCCGTTCTGGCGGGGTTATCGGCCAGCATGAGGTGAGTTTTGCCTCCGATATGGAAATCCTGTCGCTCAGCCATACCGCCATTGATCGGGCCGTGTTTGCGCATGGCGCATTGGGCGCTGCAGCATGGGCCCTTCGCCAGGATGCCGGGCTCTACGACATGGACGATGTGCTGGGGCTTTCGGGCAACTAGGTGGGCTACCTTGTCGCCCAGCAGCTGAATCAGGGTTGACGCTCCTGTTCGCAGTGGCAGCATGACAAGTTCGTAAAGTTCAATAACCGGAAACGGCCCATGATCGGAATTGTGGTTGTCAGCCACGGAAAGCTTGCCCGCGAACTCGTCGCCGCGACAGAGCATGTTGTCGGCGAACAGGATCGATTCCGTTCAATCTCCATCGAAGTCGAAGACGACATCGAGGCGCGCCGCGACCAGATTCGCGAAACCGCGAAATCCTGCGACAATGGCAAGGGCGTCATCATCCTGACCGACATGTTCGGCGGCACCCCGTCAAATCTCGCCATGTCGGTGATGAATGCCGGCAATGTCGAAGTGCTCTCCGGCGTCAACCTGCCGATGCTGATCAAGCTTGCTGAAGTGCGCGGCGATCTCTCCCTGAAAGAAGCCGCCAAGGTTGCCGCAGAGGCCGGACGGAAATACATCAATATCGCTTCTGAACTTCTCACAAAGTCGAATTGATGCCCGACACCGAAACTGTCACCGCCAGCCAGCGCGCCACCATCGTCAACCGAAAGGGCCTGCACGCCCGCGCCTCCGCGCGCCTGTCACGCCTCGCGGGGGAATTCGAATCCCGCATCATCGTCTCGCATGAGGGCGAAACGGCAGATGCTCGCTCGATCATGGATCTGATGATGCTGGTCGCGCATACGGGCTGCGAAGTGGAAATCAACGCCGAAGGCCCCGACGCCGCCGAGGCCGTCACCGCCATCGCCAGCCTCATCGCCGACGGCTTCGGCGAACAGGGCGAAGCCGACACGATCTGCTGACGCCGTCTTACGGCAACACCGCGCCGCAAAACCGAAGAAGGGCACAGCTCATGATCAAACACCTTTTGGTATCCGCTAGCGCGTCCCTGATCCTGGTCGCCTGCTCGCCTTCCCCCGAAGAGGAAAGCGCAAAGCCCTCATCCCCGATCAGCACGGCGAACATGTCTGAGACCGTGAAAGTGCTTGCGTCGGACGAATTCATGGGCCGCGCGCCTGGCACGGAAGGAGAAACGAAAACAGTCGCCTACCTGATCGAACGGTTCGAGGACCTTGGCCTTGAACCAGGTGGCCGGGATGGAAAGTGGACTGATCCCGTCACGCTGACACGGTCTGCCGTTACTGAAGTGCGCTCGCTGAACGTGCGCAAGGGCGACAAGATCATCCCGCTTAAGCAGGCCGTCGATATCGAGATCAGCTCCGCCAATCCACGCGAAACCATCGCCATCGAGGATGCGCCGGTCGTGTTCGTCGGCTTTGGCGCAAGCGCCCCGGAACGTGACTGGGATGATTACGGCGATATGGACCTGACCGGCAAGGTTGCGCTGTTCCTGGTCAACGACCCGGATTTCGGCGTTCCTGATGATCATCCCGTCGCAGGCCTCTTCGGCGGTCGGCGAATGACGTATTATGGCCGGTGGGCCTACAAGTTTGAGGAAGCCGCCCGTCGTGGGGCCGCGGCCGCGCTGGTCATTCATGAAACTCAGGCCGCCGGCTATGGCTGGAACGTTGCCGCCTCTTCGCCCGGCGAGAATTACGCTGTCGCCGACAAAAGCGGAGCAAAGAAATCGGTCGACTTGCAAGGTTGGCTACATGAAGACATGGCGAAACAATGGATCTCGGAAGCCGGTCACGACCTTGATGATCTGCGCACAAGAGCGCGAAGCCGGGACTTTAAGGCCTTCACGCTCGATGGATTGACGTTCACTGCCGATCTCGGGCTCACCGTGGAAACCGGTCAGAGCCAGAATGTCATCGGGAAAATCACCGGGACGCAGCGACCGGACGAAACCATCATGCTGTCCGGGCACTGGGATGCCTATGGCATTGGCATACCGGACGCGCAGGGCCGTGTTGTCATGCCCGGGGCAAATGACGATGCGCTTGGCCTGGCCGGCGTTATGGAGATTGCCCGCAACCTAAAGGCTGGCCCTGCCCCCGAACGCACAGTCGTTTTCGCAGCATGGACAGGCGAGGAAAGCGGCCTGCTGGGATCGGAGGCCTACGCTCAGAACCCTATCTATCCGTTGGAAACAACCGTGGCGAACCTCACGCTGGACATCCTGCAAACGGCCGGCCCGGCGAAAGATGTGATTCAGGTGGGCGAAGGCCAGAGCGAGCTTGAAGAGATAATGTCGGCCGCAGCCGCCAAACAGGGCCGTACCGTCACGCCTGAGGGCCTGCCGGAGAACGGCCTGTTCTATCGGGCAGATCATTTCTCGCTCGCCCGGCGCGGCGTGCCCGTTCTGCTGATTATGGGGATCGCAGGGGGATCGGACCTTGTGGAAGGTGGCAAGGAAGCCGGGGCCGAATGGGTGGCGGGCTATATCGCCAACCGGTACCACAACCAGAACGACGCGTGGGATCCCAACTGGGATTTGCGCGGGGCGGCGCAGGATGTAGAGCTTGTCCTGGACATAACGCAGGACCTCGCCAATTCGGACGTATGGCCGGAATTGAAGCCCACTTCGGAATTCAAGGAATTACGGGACGCCAGCGCTTCAGCCCGTCAGTGACCTTCCCCCTTCCAACCCCCGCAAATCATCCCTATATTGGTCTTGTCTTCGGACTATGGCGATAAACGCGCGTGTAATAAGCGGTTCGGACCCGGGGGCGGTACCCGGCGGCTCCACCAAAAGCAGGTTCAGGCACTCACCGGCCTGTTTCTGACGGGGCCGAAATAGGATCGACGGACGTGTAAAGACGATGCCTTCGCCGGATTGGGCCCCCTCAGAAGCCCAAATCAACATAGTTGCAAATGACAACTTTGCTGAAGGTGAACTGCTCGCAGCGTAAGCTGTGCTCGGATTACCGACTTAACTCCTTAGGCTTCAGACCCTAAGGCGGGGCCCGGAGGCGCCTGGCAACAGAAGCCTCCACTTTCTCCCCTTCCCGAATGGCATGTGGCTGGCCAGTCCGCACGATTGGCGTTAGCGTTTCCGCTGAAAATTCAGGGGAGCTGGCCACCATGAAACACGTATTCACCGCTGCCGTGTCGGCGCTCATTCTGTCGGCCTGTTCCCAAACCGTGGAGGATGCGCCCATGCCGGACAGCAAACCACCGATCAGCTATGCCGCCGAGGGCTGGACCGCGAAAACTTTGCCGGACCTAGCCGAAGCCCTGAAGGCCGGCGAGGTCTCGGCCGAGGAGCTGACCCAGGCCTATCTTGACCGCATCGACAAGGTCGACCGGAGCGGCCCCACGCTGCAGGCGGTCCTAACCCTGAACCCGGGTGCGCTGGACGCCGCCCGCGCGCTGGATGCCAAGCGCGAGGCGGGCGAGCCGCTTGGCGCGCTGCACGGCCTGCCCCTCCTGATCAAGGACAATATCGAGACCGCCGATGCCATGCCCACCACGGCGGGCTCCCTTGCCCTGAAGGACAATGTCACCGGCCGCGACTCGCCCCTGATCGCGGGCCTGCGCGCGGAAGGCGCGATCATCCTTGGCAAGACCAATCTCAGCCAGTGGGCAAACTTCCGCTCCAACAGCTCGATGAGCGGCTGGTCAGCCCTGGGAGGCCAGGTCCGCAACCCGCACATGCTGGACCGCAATCCCTGCGGCTCCAGTTCCGGCTCCGGCGCAGCGGCCGCCGCCTCGCTTGCTGCAGGAACCGTTGGGACAGAAACCAATGGGTCCATTTCCTGCCCATCCACAGTGAATGGCGTGGTCGGGTTCAAACCGACTGTCGGCCTTGTCTCTCAGGAATACATCATCCCCATCTCGTCCTCACAGGACACCGCCGGCCCGATGACCAAAACAGTCAAGGGCGCGGCGATGATGTTGACCGCCATGGCGACAGGCGATGCGACAACGGATTATACCTGCGCATTGGACCCGGCCGCGCTTGAAGGCGCGCGCATCGGCGTGCTGCGCGGCGCAGAAGGCAGCAACGCCTTGATCAAGGAACGCTTCCACGCCGCGCTGGCAGACATGGAAGCCGCCGGCGCCATCCTTGTGGATATTGAGGATGTCGACATGCCGAGCGGCTTCTGGGGCAAGGCGTTCGATGTACTGAAGTATGAATTCAAGGCCACGCTGAATGCCTATCTGGCCACCACGCCAGACACAGTGACGACCCGCTCTCTTGCAGACCTCATCGCCTTCAACCAGCAGAATGCGGAAACCGAACTGGCCCTGTTCAATCAGGACATATTCGAACAATCCGACGCGATGGAAGGGCTTGAGTCAGACGGCTATCGCGAAGCCGTCGCCTTTGTGCAGTCCGCAACACGAGAGGATGGCATAGACCGTCTGCTCTCGGATCATGATGTTATTGCACTTGTGGCACCAACCGGTCCCCTCGCCCCGCGCGTTGATCCGGTCAATGGCGATGTCTGGCCGGACTGGCCGGGCGCAGGCTTCATGGCGGCCATCGCCGGCTATCCGCACCTGACTGTGCCGATGGGAACCGCTCGCGGCCTGCCTGTCGGCATCTCGTTCATGGGCGGAAAGGATCAGGACGCGGCCATCCTCTCTCTCGGCTACGCCTATGAACAGGTCAGCAATGCCCGCGCAGAGCCGCAATACTATCCGACGGCAGAAGACCAGCCGGACATCGCCAACGCCATGCGTCGCCGCGACTAGGCGCTAGAGCAGGATCGTGCCCTTGCCGTCTTTTTCCAGCGCGCGCTGATAGGACGGATAGGCCCGCATCTGCTGAAGGAAACGGTGCGCGTTCGGATAGTTTCCGGCGTCCATGCCGGCCCGGTGCGCGGCCAGCTCCATCGAATATCCCATGACGATGTCTGCCGCTGTCAGCTCTTCGCCAGCGAACCATTTATGCTTGCCCAGCGCCTTCTCTGCCTCGGCCATGAAGGCGCTCAGGCGCGGCCCGAAGAATGCCTTGTCCAGCCCGCCGACCAGCATCTTCGCCGCGGGCTTCAGGAAAAACGGCGCGCGGCTCGTCATCGCCATCATGACGAATTTGTTGGTTAGCAAGGGCTGGAAACTGCCCTGCGAGGCATGGAACCAGAACAGGTAATCCGCGCGATTATCCGTCCCCGGCGCGGGGCGCAGGCGGCCATCATCATGCTTGTCCAGGATATAGTCGACAATCGCATTCGTCTCGGCCAGCGTGCTGTCACCATCGCTGATGCAGGGCGCGGTGCCGAGCGGCGAAATCGCCTTGTAGTCTGCCGGGGCCAATCGCGTGTTCGGATCACGATCGTACAGTTTCACCTCATACGGCACGCCCAACTCCTCCAGCAGCCAGAGGATACGGATGGATTGCGACTTTTCGAGATGGTGCAGCGTGATCATGGATTGGTCCCTCAGCCCAATAATGGAAACAGGATGGAGTGTAGGGCGCAGTGCGCCTGCGTCCAGCCTCCCTCGCGTAGGGGAAATACGAATTAATCGCTACAGGGTGATCTCGCGCCCTTCGGCAGCTGAGCGATAGATTGCCTCGATCAGCGCCATGTCCCGCAGGCCCATCTCGCCCGGCGTGATGATCTCGGTGCCATCGCGGATGGCGTCTGCCAGGTGATCGCATTGGCGCGCGAACTGCACATTCGGGTCACCGGGATTGAAGTCTTCGGTCGCGCCATCCCGGGTCAGGCTCATCTTGTGGCCACCATAGCCCGTCGCCGGTTGCATGAGCAGCGTGCCGGCCTCGCCATCCACCCGCGCCATATTGTTGCCGGGCGATGTGTCATAGGAGGTGAACAGGTGCGCGGTCGCCCCGGACGGGAAGCGCAGATCGGTCGTCACGCTGGAGAATATCTGCTCGAAGCGCGGATCGTTTGCGGGCTGCTCGGTCACGGCCTTCACGGCCACCGGCATCTCCCCGGACAGGTAGAGCGCAGACTGAAGACCATAGATGCCATAATCCTCCAGCGGCCCGCCTCCGGCCAGTGCGCGAACCACCCGCCAGTTTTCAGACACGCTGGTCGGTCCCATACGGTAATTCTGGGCCGTCTCGATATGCTTGATCTTGCCGACAGCCCCTTCCCTCATCAGCTCCATGGCGCGCAGATTGAACGGCTCGAAATGGCAGCGATAGGCGAGCATCAGCTTGCGGTTCGCAGCCTCCGAGGCGGCAATCATCTGCTCGCATTCGGCCACTGACATCGCCATCGGCTTTTCGCACAACACATGCTTGCCCGCGGCAAAGCTCTTCTCCGTCCACTCCAAGTGCAGGCCCGTGGGCAGCACATTGTAAACCGCTTCCACGCGGTCATCGCCCGCGATGCGGTCAAAGTCCTCATACGAATAGATCGCGTCTTCCGGCAGGCCATAGGCCGCCGCCACCTTCTTCGCCTTGTCCGGATTGCCGGACACCACCGCCGCCACATGGCACCGCTCGGCTGCGGCCAGTGCGGGCAAGACCTTGCCGATGCCATAGCCACCAAGGCCCATCACCGCGAAGCCAACGCTTCCATCTTTCGGCGCGGGCGGCGGGCTGTCTGGCAATTCCCCCCAGCTTGGCCACGGCATGCCGATCGCCTTGGCCGGGATCGCGCCGCCGCCCTCTGCGCTGGCGCACCCCGCAATCCAGGGCGCCGCCGCCAGCGTGGCAGAGCTGAGGGTAATGAATTGCCTGCGCGATTGAATGAGTCCGGTCATGAATGGCCTCCCTGAAAGCCGCTATACTTTTGTTAGCGCTATCCAAAGAGAACCCCAGCCAACCTGACCGGTCAAGGCAAAAGCCGGATAAGGGCGATCACATCCGCGTCACATCAGGCCCTGCCCGGCCTTTCGGATGCGCTCTACCACTGCGCCGACATGATACTGCATCGCGCCGGGGCCCATTGGCGCCTGTCGGGAAAACTCCTCGCGCACTTCTTCTGCGCGCTTGTCCGCGGCCAGCCAGGCTGACGGTTCCGGCACGATCAGGAAAGTGCCCCGTTCGATTTGGTCCAGCGTATGACGTGCAACTTCGGCGGCCGGTTTGCCTTCGGCCATCACGGCCCGGGTCATGGCGCTGCGGCGTTCATCTGCGGGGAGCCCCGTCGCGGCAGGGCTCGTATCCGGCATGCTCGTTGCGGTCAGTCCGGGGCACAGAACGCTGATGCCGATACTGTCCGGCAGCTCAGCCCGAAACACATCTCCCAGCGCCAGAACGCCATGCTTTGATGCCGTATAGAAACCATTTCCCGCATGCTGCAGGCCAAGGGCGTGTTCAGACGCGGTAAGGCAGACATGCCCGGCATGCCCCGCCTCCATCATCCGTATGGCGAAGGCTTTTGCCGTGGCCCAGACGCCCTTCAAATTCACGCCCATGGTGACGTCGAATTCCGCTTCACTGGCCTTGAGCAGCGGGCGCGCGACACTGATCCCGGCATTGGCGAAGACCAGATCGACCCCGCCCAGCCAGTTCCAGGCGTCCTCTGCCATCGCCTCCACGCCCGCCACATCAGCTACATTGCAGGCAATGGCGTGCGCCGCATCGCCTAGCTTCGCTGCCTGCGCGTCGGCGGCGTCCTTGTTGATATCCACGATCACAACGCGGCCGCCATCTGCGACAAGCGCCTCGGCCAGCGCTGCGCCAATGCCGCTCGCGCCGCCGGTTACAACCGCTGTTCGTCCCTTCGTTTCCATGTCTGCGTCCCTCCCATTCAGACTTCTATCAGCTATAGCGCGCCTCGACCTTCTCTCCGGCCGTGCCGGCCTGCACGGCCTTCACGCTCGCGTCGAGATCCGCCAGATAGGCGTCCGCCACCTCGGCATGTTTCGGGCTCAGCATCAGGTGCAGGCTCGGCGGCTCCTTGGTGACGGATGTGAACCAGCCGCGCCGGAAGATCTCCCCATAGATCGCAAACGCATGAACCTCCGGATGCGAGAAGGCCACCAGGCCCAGCATCGGATTGCCGATCACGTCAAAGCCGAGCCGCCGCACGCCTTCCTCGATCCGCTCGCGCGTGGCGCAGACCTGTCCCTGCAGCTGTTTGTAACCCTCAATGCCCAGAGTGTTCATCACGCCCCAGGCCGCAGAAATCGCGCCGCCCGGACGCGTGCCTGCCAGTGTCGGCGTCTTCATCGGCGCGCCGCTCCACCCGGCCATGTCGAACGGCATGTGCTGGTAGAGTTCCTCAGACCGGAACAGCACGGTCGAGGCACCCTTGGCGCAATAACCATATTTGTGCAGATCGGCGCTCATGGATTTGACCGCCGGAACCTCGAAATCGAAGGCGGGCACGGGCACGCCATTCATCCGCGCAAAGGGCGCGAAATAGCCGCCGACGCAGGCATCCACATGCAGCCAGACATCCTTCTTCTCGGCGACCTCACCCAGCGCGCCGATCGGGTCGATGATGCCATGCGGAAAGTTTGGCGCAGAGCCGACCATCATGAGGGTGGCATCGTCCACCGCCTCCCCCATCGCCGCCGGGTCTGCCTCATAGCTGCCATCGCTCTTCAGCGGCACGCGGCGAATTTCAATGTCCATCAGGTGCGCAGCCTTGTCGAAGGCAAGGTGGGCGGATTGCGGCAACACCACATTCTGTCCGTCACGCGGCTTGCCCCGGCTGCGCGCGAAATCCCGCGCGGTCTTCATCGCCATGGTGATGGAATCGGTGCCGCCGGATGTCATCGCTCCGGTCGCGCCTTCTGGCCCGTGCAGCAGGGACAGCCCCATGCCGATGACTTCCTTCTCCATCTGGGCAAGGCTTGGAAAGGCCAGCGGCCCAAGGCCGTTCTCCGCCATGTAGAGCCCATAGGCATCATGCTGGATGCGGGAGATCTCCGGCCCGGCATTGAACACATAGACCGTGGTGCGGCCGTCCCGCCACTGCGCGTCTCCGCCGCCACGCGCAATCATGTCCGCGCGCACGTCGCTCCAGTCGCGCCCTTTTTCCGGCATGGTGATCATGTGAATTGTCCTCCCGATTGCCGGTGATCCGGCCTGTTACCGGCAGCCTAGAGAGATTGCACCCAGACGCAACCAAAGGCGGCGCGATGCGTTGGATTGGCACGAAGGAGTATGCAAATGACACAGAAAGCTGATCCGAAGGACCGCAAGCCCGAAACCGATAACGGGACGGACGACACGCCGACTCACCACAAGGAGATTCGCCCTGCTGGTGCAGAGAATATGGAGAATCCCCCGGAAGACTGGAACGAAGTCGACGAGGAACTGGATGAGTCGTTCCCAGCCAGTGATCCACCTGCAAATTACTAAGATATCATCCGGCGCGAGCGCGCCATAAAGAACGCAGCGTCCACAAGGGGTTAGGCACCACTGTCAGCAAGCGAACCTGACTTTTTTGCTCGCCCCTTGTGCGAACGCCGTTGCGAGCCTTGCCCCTCGCCCCTACTGTAAGCGCTGCAACGACGACAGACTGCTTCTGGGGAAAATAAGGGCTTATGACGGATTATATCGGCTACGAGGCACTCACTCAGGCAGCGATGCGCGGCGTCGTGCGTGAAGCGCTGCGCACCGGTCTGGAAGGCAATGGCCTGCCGGGCGACCATCATTTCTACCTCACCTTCCGCACACGCGCCCCGGGCGTGAAAATCGCCGATTACCTGATCGAGCGCTTCCCGGAAGAAATGACCATCGTGATCCAGCACCAGTATTGGGACCTGGAAGTGCATGATGGCCACTTTGAAATCATCCTGAAATTCTCCGGCGTGCCCCAGCACCTCTTCATCCCCTATGCCGCGATCACGCGCTTTGTGGACCCGTCCGTCAATTTCGGCCTGACCTTCGAATCCCCGGACAAGGACGCCGCGGTGATCTCCCCGGCGGGCGAAGCGACCATCGCGCCCACAGCCGCTGAAGAAGCCGACAGCGCCGAGGCCGAAGCCGGAACCGTCGTCAATCTTGACGCCTTCCGCCGCAAATAGGCTGGCGACGCAATATGGCCGAAACCGAGAAACCCCGCGTCTCTGACGCCGACATGCTGGCGCGTTTCCAGAACTCTAAAAAGCGCCCACCCTGCTCCGACACCCTTGGCATGCGCCTTGTCGAAGTCGAACAGGACGCCCAGCGCATTCGCATGGATTTTGACGTCTCGCCCAGCTTCGCCAATCCAACCGGCGCGGTTCAGGGCGGCTTCATCTCCGCCATGATGGACGAAGCGATGAGCACCTGCGTGATCATTGCCTCCAACATCACCATGACGGCGCCGACGCTGGAAATGAAGACGAGCTATCTGCGCCGCCTGATGCCCGGCAAGGCCAGTGTTGAGGCGCGCATCCTGCGCATGGGCAAATCCGCCGCCTTCATGGAAGCCGAGTGTTTCGATGCCGATGGCAAGCTGGTTGCGAAGGCGACCGCCACGGCCATTCCCATGTTGTTCAAACGGCTGGGCTGATGAGCTTTGACAAGCGTGCCTTCTGGCAGGATTTGCTGACGCGCGAAGACCTGCCCGCCGCCGCCCGTTTCCTGAATTTCGAACTGATCGCCTTTGACGAGACCGAAGGCTGGGTCGAAGCGGCCTTTACCCTGCCGCCTGAGGCCGGCAATCCGGCGGGCGACGGCCAGGGCGGTTTTGTTGCCGCCATGCTGGACGAAGTGATGAGCGTCGCCGGGTCCATTGTACAGGATGGCCCGGCCATGGCCCCCACCCTGCAAATGACAACCAGCTATATACGCCCGGCCCCCGTGGGCGAACGTCTGATCGGTCGCGGCGAATGCGTGCGCCGGGGCCGCGCCGGAATTTTCACGCAAGGCTTCCTGAGGCGTGAGGATGGCACTTTGCTGGCTCAGGCCACGGCCAGCTGCATTCCCCGCGCCCTCGGCTGAGCCGCAAACACCCGATTCCATATCTATTTCCGGCCAGGTGGTTGAACCTCTCCTGACAATGGCTATGTGTTATTGAGAATTATTCTCAATATAGGCCCGTCCACCCATGTCCTCATCCAATTTCGCCGAAGCCACCGTCCTGCGCACCGAACAGCTGACGCCGCACATGTATCGCCTGACCTTCCGGTCAGAGTTCGCCGCAGACTTCACGCTTGGCGCGCCGGGCCAATACCTGAAAGTGCTGGCCCCCGCCCCCGGCGAAGCAGGCCCGCCCGCCTTCGACCCGGACACCTACAAGACCCAGATGCGCACCTATACCTTGCGCCATGTTCGCCCGGCGGAGCAGGAATTCGAAATTGACTTCGTCGTGCATGGAGACGAAGGCATTGCCGGCCCGTGGGCGAAACAGGCACAGCCCGGTGACCGCATCCTGATTTCGCGCCCCGGCACGCTGAAATTCGCTGCCGAGGATGCAAGCTGGCATTTGTTCGTCGCAGACATGGCCGCCATCCCCGCTGCCGCGATCGAACTCGAAGGGCTCGCCGACGATGCCGTGGGGGATGCCTTCTTTGAAATCCTCAGCGAGGCCGACCGCCAGCCCGTGCGGGCTCCGGCCGGAATCACCATCCACTGGATCATCAAGCCGGATTCCCACACGCCGAGCGATGAGCTGGTCAACGCGGCCCAGTCCATCACCTGGCGCGACGGCGAGCCCAGCGTCTTCGTTGCTGGTGAATTCTCCGTTGCCGGATTATTCCGCACCTACTTCCGAAAGGAACGCCCCACACGGAAAGACCTGACCTATGTCAGCTCCTACTGGAAACTCGGCCTCATCGAACCCGAACACAAGATCTTCAAGGCGCAGGCGGCTTGATTCTAAACCCAATTACTTCTTCTCAATACGAGGGTTATTAGGATCGTAATCTGGCTCAGTTCGAGGAAATTGCTTTTTTAACTGGCTGACTCGGAATTCGCCCGCTTGGTGATCGATAACGATCTTTTCGATTACCCAAGAAAGAGATTTTCCGTGCTCTAGCGCTACGTTTCGAACGTACTCCAAACTATTATCCGACAAACTCACGGATATGCGCGCTTTGGATGTAGCCATCTTACTCTGCAGCCCTAATTTCTCGCACAACTGCGGAAACTTCCAAAACAAAATACACTAGTAAAAAAAGTACACCAGATTGCTGTAAAGCATCTCCCGACAATGGCAGTTTAGCCATAAACGCTGGAAACAAAGCTTCTAGCACAATTAACAAAATGCTTATAGCCGCTGCCAATCGATACCAATAGTGCATGGTGATCTCCTTCAACGAGAAGATCATGGGGCCGAAGAGTTAATCCAACGTTAAAAGTACATCACTCGTAATCTTTCTATAATTGTGGCTCTTTCCACGATCGTCAAGACAGCAACCTAACTTCAGCCATAAGAGTCAGGCCGTCTCCATCGCCTTGACCTGCACTCTGGTCGGGCGGGCATTGCCCTTGCCGTAGAGATTGACCTTCAGCTTCGAGATCGCGTGGACCAGCGCGTTCGGGCCGTACTTGATATCTCCGGTGAACTCGATGTCCGGGAAGCGCTGGAAGATCTGCTCATAGGCCACGCGCAGCTGCATCTGGGCGACGCGGGAGCCGAGGCATTTGTGGATGCCATGGCCGAAGGCGATATGCTTGTCGACATTGTCGCGCATCATGTCGAACCGGTCCGGATCCGGGAAAATGTCCGCATCCCGATTGCCTGCTCCATACCACATGACGACCTTTTCATCCCTGGCAATCAGCTGGCCGTTCAGCTCGGTGTCTTCCAGAGCGGTGCGGCGCATATGCTTCACCGGCGAGATCAGGCGCAGCGCCTCATCCGACATGCGCGGGATCAGCGATGGATCGTCCAGCACCATGGCGCGCTGGTCCGGCCATTCGGTCATCAGCTTGATCGTGCCTGACAGCGAATTCCGCGTCGTGTCATTGCCCGCAAAGATGATCAGCAGCCACGAGCCGTCGAGATATTCCTGCGGCAATTGCTCGTCATCCAGCTTTGAATGGGCGATCACGGTCAGCAGGTCTTCGCGTGGATTGGCGCGCCGGTCAGCCATGACGCGCGCTCCATAATCGAACATTTCCTCGACCACTTTGCGGAAGCGCAGCGGGAACAAGGGCTCGCCGAGGAAGGTGCGCAGCGGGTTCGCCATGAACTGGCTGGCCATTTCCAGATAATGCATCCAGTGCACGATCTTCTGGCGGTCGGCCTCGTCCACGCCCAGCATTTCGCACAGGGTGAACAGCGGCAACTGGTTGGAGAAGAATTTGACGAAATCGACCTCCGGTCCGTTCGCCTCCAGATCATCCAGCAGCGATTCCACCTTCACGCTGACCTTCTCGCGCAGCTCTTTCACATAGGCTGGCACGAAGAAATCCTTCTGCTGGATGCGCATCTGCATGTGGCGCGGCTCATCCATGGAGATCAGATTGTCCATGGCGGCGCGGATCAGCACTTCGGGTTTCCAGTGCTTGCGCGGGGGCACCGCCAGATTGATGCCGCCCCGTTCGGAGGAGAAGATCTGCGGCTGCAGCTCAACGGCCTTGATGTCTTCATACCTGGAAACCGACCAGAAGCCCGTGCCGCCCCGCCCCATCTTCGACCACATTACCGGCGCATCGCTGCGCATGCGGGCATAGAGATCGTAAGGGTGGCCCTGCGTCCAGGAATTCGGGTTCCAGAGTTCGAAATCCGATTCCAGCATGGGATACGCAAGCGGGTTCTCCGGCATTTCTGCGCCGGTGTCTTCAAGAATGGCATCGCTGACCAATCTCGTCATGGCTTCCTCCGAGTCATATTTGACGGGAAGTATCGGTCGCTTTCCCTACGGCATTCAAGGGCTAAAGTCCTGGATTTACCACCTGTGGCAGAATTTCACCTCGCCTCGCGTCACCCACGATTTCCATCGTGATTCATGTTAAGCTTCGCGCATTGATCCGGCGCAAAGACCGGACAGGGAGGAAAACATGGCTGACGACCAGACCGCACTGCCGGTGCCGCAATCCGTTATTGAGGTGACCGCCTTCGCGCCCGATGCGCGCGACAACCCGCACCCGAAACTCGAAACCCTGCGCCATAATTGCCCTGTCATGCGCGACGAAATGGCCAAGACCTGGTTCCTGACGCGCTATGCCGACATTCGCGAAACGGTGAACGACCGCAGCTTCGTGCGTCATCCCCTGAATGCCGAAGAGGGCTCCATCTCGCGCCAGTTGATCGAGGATGACGAAAATCCGCGGCGCACCTCCATCCTGTTCCTGGATGACCCGGACCATGCCCGCGTTCGCCCGCCGTTGGCGAAGGCGTTCTATGCCCGCATCCAGAAGATGAAACCCCAGATCGAGGCGATCATTGACGAGACGATCGACGCCGCGCCCGCCACCGGCCGGTTTGACCTGATGGCGGACATCGCCGTGCCCATCCCCGTCACCGTGATCGCCCGCATTCTGGGCGTGGATGAAGAACGCCTGCCGGATTTTCGCCAATGGTCTGAAGAGATCATTCTCAGCCTCAATCCGGTGCGCACCCCGGAAGAAACAGAACGGATGGAACGCGGCAGCCGCGCGCTCGACGCCTATTTCACCGAATTGATGGAGGCGCGCCGCCAGGCCCCCGGCGATGATCTGATCACAGACATGGTACAGCTGCAGGCAAGTGGCGACGCTCCGCTGACAGATGACGAGCTGCGCATCAATCTCGGCGCCCTCCTCGTCGGCGGTAACCTCACCACAACCGATTTGATCGGCAATGGCGTCTGGCTGTTCCTGACCCATCCGGACCAGCTCGCCGCTTTCAAGGCCGATCCTGCACTCGGCGCGCAGGCGGTCGAGGAAGTGCTGCGCTATGAAGCGCCGGTCTCGGCCACCTCGCGCATTGTCGAGGCTGACAAGCCCGTCGCGGGCTGTCCGATGAAAGCGCGTCAGGTCGTATTCTGCTCACTCGCCTCCGCCAACCGGGACGAGACCATGTTCACCGCGCCTGAAGCGTTCGACATCACGCAGAAACGCGCGAGCCATGTCGCCTTTGGCGGCGGGCCGCATATCTGCATCGGCGCGCCTCTTGCCCGCATCGAAGCCCGCCGCGTGTTCGAGAAACTGTTCGCGCGCTATCCCGATATGCGCCTGCCCGAACAAGACCTGACCTGGCGCGCCCTCCCCTTCTTCCGCGGCCTTGAGCGATTGGACGTGGAAGTGTGAGCGCTTCACCCCTCACCCCCCAAACACCCCATCTGCGCGCTGTTTATGGTGCGGTAAGCAAAAACGTGTCATAGGGGGCGAAATCTTCCCGCGCTGCGCACGCTGCTGCGCCCTTAGCGCCCCTGAAAGTCCCTGCCCCATGACCGACACTTCCCTTATCCCATCGGCGCTTGCCGAGGCCCTTGCGCAGCGTGGATACGACACGCTGACCCAGGTCCAGTCCGCCGTGATCCAGGAGGAACTCGCCGGTCAGGACCTGCTCGTCTCTGCGCAGACAGGTTCCGGCAAGACGGTCGCCTTCGGCCTTGCAATGGCGGCTGACCTGCTGGACGGCGCCGACCGGTTCGACCGCCCCGAGACACCGCTCGCCATCATCGTCGCCCCAACGCGGGAACTGGCGCAGCAGGTCTCCCGCGAGCTGGACTGGCTCTATGCCCCCTCCGGCGCGCGCCTGACGACCTGTGTGGGCGGCATGGACATGCGTGACGAGCACCGGGCGCTGGGCCGCGGGGTTCACATCGTTGTCGGCACGCCGGGCCGCCTGTCAGACCATATCCGCCGTGGCTCGCTTGATGCATCCAAGGTCCGCGTCGTCGTGCTGGACGAGGCTGACGAGATGCTGGACATGGGCTTCCGCGAAGAGCTGGAGCACATTCTCGACGGCACACCGGATACACGCCGCACACTGATGTTTTCTGCCACGGTGCCGAAAGGCATCGCCGCGCTCGCGTCCCGCTACCAGAATAACGCCCAGCGCATCACCACCGCCGCCGAGAAACAGCAGCATGGCGACATCGACTATCGCGCCCTGCTGGTTGCTCCGGGGGATGAAGAAAACGCCATCGTCAACATTGTCCGCCATTCCGACAGCGAGACCGCCATCGTCTTCTGCACGACGCGCGCCGCCGTGAACAAGCTGATGAGCCGGATGGGCAATCGCGGCTTCCCGGTCGTCGCCCTGTCAGGTGAGCTGAGCCAGAAAGAACGCTTCAATGCGCTGCAGGCCCTGCGGGACGGCCGCGCCCGTGTCTGTATCGCCACCGATGTTGCCGCGCGCGGGCTGGACCTCGAAAACCTCGGCCTCGTCATCCATGCAGACCTGCCGCGCGATCCGGCCACCCTGCTCCACCGTTCGGGCCGGACAGGCCGCGCAGGCCGCAAGGGCGTCAGCGCGCTGCTGGTTGTGCCGCGCGCACGTCGCCGGGTCGAGCGCCTGCTGCGCGATGCAAAGATCGAGGCGAGCTGGGGCAAACCACCGTCTGCGGATGAAATCAATGCGCTGGACGATGCCCGTCTGATGGCAGACCCGATCTTTACCGAAGACGCCAGCGCCAATGAGGCCGAGCTTGCCCGTACCCTGATCGACACCTATGGCGCTGAACAGATCGCAGCGGCCTTCATCCGTCGCCAGCGCGCCGGGCGCACCGCGCCCGAAGACCTGCAGGATGTGGATGACCGCCCACCGTCACGTGACCGCCGCGAGCGCAATGATCGCCGCGACCGGGATGATCGCGGCCCCAGAGAACCGCGTGAGCCCCGCGAGAAGCGCGAGCGCCGCCCGCGTGAGCCTCAGCCCGGCTTCGAGAATGCCACATGGATCGGCCTGAATGTTGGCCGCCGCAAGAATGCCGAGCCGCGCTGGCTGCTGCCCATGCTGTGCAAGGCCGGTGGCCTGTCCCGCGACGATATCGGCGCGATCCGCATCAATCCGGCGGATACGCATGTCGAGCTGAAGCCTGATGCAGCCAAGCGCCTGTTCGACACGATCAAGCCGGACGGCACGCTGGAAAAAGGCCTGCGCGCCTTCTCGCTGGATGGCCCGCCTGCCCCGCACGTGCCCGCCTCCGAAGCAAAGGAAGACCGCCCGCCGCCCCGCCGCGAGCGCAAGACCCCCAAGCCGCCGGCCGCGGCGAAGGAAAAGCCTTTCGATCCGCTGACCGACTACATCCAGGACGACCGCCCCGCGAAAAAGGCCCGCAAGGCGCCCCACATCCGCGCCAAGGACAAGCCGAAAGGCGGCAAACCCACCGGCGGCGACCAGACCTACAAACGCCCCACCAAGAAAAAGCCCTTCAAGAAGGGCCCGGCCAAAGGCCACAGCAAGGGCCCGAAGAAGCCGCAAGGGTAATGTGCTGACTGCGTCCCGGATACTTGCTGTCGCAAATTCCGGGATGACAGACACAATTCGCGCTCTCAGCGTATCATCCCGGAAAACGCGCCGCGTTAATCCGGGACCTGCTCCCGTCCGCATACCACGTAACGCTGTTTCTTGCCCATTCGCGGACCGGCAAAAAACTAAAACACTTCCTGACATCCTCAAAGCCGGACGCAGATCTTAAATACTACTCGCCTGTTTCCTAAAGGCTCTCTTGAAATGACCGCCGAAAAGTCGCCACGAAAGCTGGATCATCTGAGAGTGAGGAGGCTTTGGTTTCAATTTCTGTCAACAAAGCACGCTTTCGTTCCATACCGTTGACGTTGATGAAAATGATGAGAAGCGCCAATTGTGTTTTCGCATCCAGAACTTCGGATCGTTCAGTCTGCAAGAACGCATCCAAATAGTCTGCTCCTGCGTCTCCGAATTCACATTGAGTCCGTCGAAGCAGAGCAAATCCTAGACCATATTCCAGGGCTTCAGGGGCGCTCTCATGTTGCTGGCCTGATGCCGAAACGAGTTCCCTCAAGACCAACAGTATTTCTGCACGTTGGCGCAAATCCATTTCATACGAGTTTGCTTCTTTGAGAATGTACTCGTCGCCCTGGAGCACGCGATATGCTTCAGTTGAATCCGGCGCGCTTTCCTGTTCCTTGGACGATTTTTTCCTCTGCCTCTTCGCTATGTCGTCAAAATGGCCAAAGCCCTCCTTCAGCCTTTTTCGAAGCGCCCCAGTGATACGACCTGCTGTTCTTGGCCCTTTTGATTCACTGACATGGTTCGTCAGCCACACGCTGGTGTTCATCCAGAAGTGTCCCCTGGGCTCACTACAGGCACTCATCATGTATTCGGTCAGGGTGGTTCCGTCGTCCTTGCCACCAAGATCAACCAAGGACCGATATTCGGACCAGGTCGAATTGAATTCGTCCTGCGCTCGCTCCCCAACACGCATCGAAAGGGTGCGTATCTCTTTGTTACTTGCGACTTTCGGCTGCCCCTGAGCCGTCAAAGCAAAACAAGCACAAGCAACCCAAATAGCTGTGAACCGAATGGACACCTACTCACTCCCCTGATCTGCAGGCGGTCTCGCTCGCCGCATCGATTGCAATTGTTTTCAACCTAACCTCTTGTTTCACAAATACAAACAGCAACTTCTCATTCATCGCCCTGTGCATAGGCGCATCAGGCATTGTGCCGTTCCCTTCTTCTCCGGGATGGACGCGATATAGCGCTCCGCCAGAGTGCCGTGTGCGACCGCCGTCGACAGGACAAGGTCCCCGGCAAGGGCGGCAAACCCACCGGCGGCGACCAGACCTACAAACGCCCCACCAAGAAAAAGCCCTTCAAGACGGGCCCGGCCAAAGGCCACAGCAAGGGCCCGAAGAAGCCACAAGGGTGATGTGCTGACGGGGTCCCGACCGCACCCCCGGCTTCCGGGCTGCATGAACCGCAGTTCCTCCCGCACCGTCAGAGATTGACGCCCGGCCCGCCAGCCCGCACACCCCTGCGGGCAACAAGACGCGGAGCGCCCCATGACCGACCATATCCAGACCAGCCTCGACAACCAGATCCTGACGCTCACCATCAACCGGCCCGAGCGCAAGAACGCCCTGACCCAGGCCATGTATGGCGCGCTGGCCGATGCCATTGTCGGCGCGAATGACGACAAGGCGGTCCGCGCCATCATCATCACCGGCGCAGGCGACATGTTCACGGCCGGCAATGATTTGGGCGATTTCGCCTCCGACATGGAGCGCAGCTCCGGCGAGCCGCCTGTCACCCGCTTCCTGAATGCCATTCGTGACGCAGACAAGCCGCTGATCGCCGCCGTGAACGGCCCGGCCATTGGCGTGGGCCTGACCATGCTGTTGCACTGTGACATCGCCTATGCGGCCGAGAGCGCCAATTTCCGCGCGCCCTTCACGGCGCTGGGCCTTGTGCCGGAAGCGGGCTCCTCGCTGCTCCTGCCGCTGTCTGTGGGCAATTCCATGGCCAATGAGATCCTGCTGGCGGGCCGCATCCTGACGGCTCAGGAAGCGCTTGAGTGCGGCCTGGTCTCGCGCATCGTGCCGGATGCAGGCCTGGTGGCCGCCGCAACCGCCTGCGCCCAGCAGGTCGCCGCCGCCGCACCAACGGCCATCCGCCGCTCCAAGGCCCTCATCCGCGCCAATCGGGACGCCGTGAAACAGCGCATGGCCGAAGAGGGCAAAGCCTTCGCCGAACAGCTCAAATCACCTGACTTCGCCGAGGCCGCTGCCGCCTTCGCCCAGAAGCGCAAGCCGGTCTTCCAGGACTGAGCGCCACAATAGCTCCGGGTCCCGGAAACGCGCCGCGTTTGTCCGGGACCCATTGCCCTCTCCTGCCGCCCCGGACCTGATCCGCAGAGCAGGTTCTCTGGCCGTTTCAGCCCCCTCTGACACCCCCGGAATCGCGCCCGATTCCGGGGTTTTTTGACACTTTTTTGCCTCGGCCATCCGCAGACGGACGCCCTGCCCGCCAAATCGCCCCGCAAGCTGTTGTTTTAAAAGGGTTTTCCGGGCTGCAAAATCCCCCTCTCATCTGTGGCCTTTGGGCGTCAAACCCCCTATAAATAAAGGCGAATCCACGAATCGATGAGGAGGCCTTTATGGCCGAAGGCACGCAAGCTGAATCCCCCGAATATGGCGCCGGCTCGATCAAGGTCCTGAAGGGCCTCGAAGCGGTCCGCAAACGCCCCGGCATGTATATCGGTGACACCGATGACGGCTCGGGCCTGCACCACATGATCTACGAAGTTGTGGACAATGCCATCGACGAGGCGCTTGCCGGTCATGCAGACCGTGTGACGGTCACGCTTTACCCCGATGGCTCTGCCGAAATCACCGATAATGGCCGCGGCATTCCGGTCGACATGCACCCGACCGAGGGCGTCTCCGCCGCCGAAGTGATCATGACCCAGCTGCATGCGGGCGGGAAATTCGATTCAAACTCCTACAAGGTCTCGGGCGGCCTTCACGGCGTCGGCGTGTCCGTCGTGAATGCGCTGTCGGACTGGCTGGAGCTGACCATTCACCGCAATGGCAAGGAACACTGGGTCCGCTTCATCGAGGGAGGCCGCGTGGAGGCGCCTCTGATCGAGCGGGGCGAGTCCCCCAACCGCGACAATGGCAAGCCTTATACCGGCACCGCTGTGCGCTTCCTCGCCTCGCCAGCGACGTTCACCAAGACCGATTATGACCGCAAGACGCTGGAGCACCGCCTGCGCGAGCTGGCCTTCCTGAACTCCGGCGTGAAGATCATCTTCCGCGATGAGCGCGACGCCGAGCCCTATGAGGCGATCCTCGAATATGAGGGCGGCGTGAAGGCCTTCGTCGAACACCTCGACAAGACAAAGTCCAAGCTGATCCCTGAGCCGGTCTACGCCATTGGCGAGAAAGACGGCATCACGGTCGAAGTCGCGATGGAATGGAATGACAGCTATCACGAGAACGTGCTCTGCTTCACCAACAACATCCCGCAGCGCGATGGCGGCACCCATCTGGCCGGCTTCCGCGGCGCGCTGACCCGCCTGATCAACAAATACGCGAACGAAACCGGCATTGCGAAGAAGTCCAAGGTCGAGATTTCCGGCGACGATGCGCGCGAGGGCCTGACCTGCGTCCTGTCCGTGAAAGTGCCGGATCCGAAATTCAGCTCCCAGACGAAAGACAAGCTCGTCTCCTCCGAAGTGCGCCCCGTGGTCGAGAGCCTGATGGGCGAAAAGCTCGCCGAATGGTTCGAGGAACACCCGAAGGAAGCGCAAGAGATCATGATGAAGATCGTCGAGGCGGCGGCGGCGCGCGAAGCGGCCCGCAAGGCCCGCGAGCTGACGCGTCGCAAGTCTGCGCTCGACATCACCTCCCTGCCCGGCAAGCTGGCCGACTGTCAGGAGAAAGACCCGGCGAAATCCGAACTCTTCATCGTCGAGGGTGACTCCGCTGGCGGCTCTGCCAAACAGGGCCGCGAACGCCAGAACCAGGCCATCCTGCCCCTGCGCGGGAAAATCCTGAACGTGGAACGCGCACGCTTTGACAAGATGTTGTCGTCCGATCAGGTCGGCACACTGATCATGGCGCTCGGCGCGGGCATCGGCCGGGACGAGTTCGACATCAACAAGCTGCGCTATCACAAGATCATCATCATGACCGATGCTGACGTGGACGGCGCGCACATCCGTACCCTGCTGCTGACCTTCTTCTATCGTCAGATGCCGGAGCTGATCGAGAAGGGCTATCTCTACATTGCCCAGCCGCCGCTCTACAAGGTCTCGCGTGGCAAGTCCGAACGTTACCTGAAAGATGATGCGGAGCTTGATTCCTACCTGATCGACGAAGGCACGTCCGGCGAGGCGCTGATCCTGCCGGATGGCACCCAGATTGCCGGCGAAGACCTGCGCGACCGGGTGCGCGCGGCCTCCAACTTCCGGGCAAACCTCGCCCGTCTCGCCCTGCGCGCCCCGGCGGATTTGCTGGAACAGGCAGCCATGGCCGGCGCAATGGCCGCTGGCGCCGGAGAGGCCGAAGCACAGAAGACCGCTGAACGCCTGAACCGCTTTGCCGAAGAGGGCGAAGACAATTGGCAGGGCCGCTTTGAAGACGGCGCACTGATCCTGCAGCGCACGGTGCGCGGCGTGGAAGAGAACGCCATCCTGCCTGCGCCGCTGCTGGCCAGCCAGGACGCGATCCGCCTGGCCGAACGCGCCGAGGGCCTGCGCGAGCTGTATGACCAGCCGCTGATCCTGCGCCGCGACAAGGGCGGCGAAATCACCGTCCACGGACCATGCGCCCTGTTCCAGGCCGTGCTGACCGCGGGCCGCGACGGCATCAAGATCCAGCGCTACAAGGGCCTCGGTGAAATGAACGCCGACCAGCTCTGGGAAACCACGCTCGACTCCAACGCCCGCACCCTCCTCCAGGTCCGCGTCGACCATATCGAGGAAGCCGACGAAATGTTCACCAAACTCATGGGCGACATCGTGGAGCCACGGCGTGAGTTCATCGAAGAGTTCGCGCTGGAAGCCGAGGTGGATGTCTGAGGACATATCACCCCCGGCATCCAACAATCCCGGCCCCGATTGGTGGCCCCGGTTCACTTGGCGACAGGCAGCCATTTGGTTGTTGCAGGGGTTTCTCGTCCCGGTAATCGTGTTCCTCGGCGTCTGGCTTGTGGCGACACTTGTCCTGTCCGTTTCCGGAAATACATTCTTTGGAGCCGAATCCGTTCACCAGGGCGGCCTGATATCGATGCTGGGCTTCTTCCTCACGGGCGGCTCTATCATCCTTGCACAGATTTTCCAGTCCGGCGTGCGCTGGAGAACCGCCTTTCGGGTCGTTGGATTTACGCTCGCCATGATTACCCAATGGCACCTGTCCGACTGGATCCTGGAAGCCTGGCTGTAACCCACCCAACATACCCCACACCCCGCCTCCCCGGGCTTGAGCCGGAATTCCGGACCGCATTCCCCATCCCTGTCATCCCGGAATTTGCGCCAGCAAATATCCGGGACCCAGCCCACGCGCGTGCTTCGACCCCGGCTTTCACCAGGGCAGACCCCGCTCAGCATGAGCGCTCAAAAGGTACGGACTCATCCTGAGCGAAGTCGAAGGATGAACGGACTTTAGAGTATCGGTCCCGGATAAATCCTGCCGGATTTTCCGGGATGACAGGAATGAGAGTTCCGGGAACCCATCCCGTCCTTCCCCGTTCCTTCCGCGAGAGCCATGCGCGAAGGAGCCCTCCATGCCTGCCGTATCCGAAGCCCAGCAGAAGGCCGCCGGCGCGGCGCTGTCCGCCAAGCGCGGCGAGACGAAGGTCAGCGACCTGCAAGGCGCGTCAAAGGAGATGTACGACTCGATGAGCGAGTCCGAGCTCGAAGACCTGGCCTCCACCAAGCATGACGACATTCCGGAGAAGAAAGGCGACTGATGGCGACCGACGGCTACAATATCGGCACAAAGGTGGAATGGGACTGGGGCAATGGCACCGCCACCGGCAAGGTGGACGAGCGCTTCACAGACACGGTAACCCGCACGATCAAGGGCAACGAGGTGAAACGCAAGGCGACAAAAGACGACCCCGCCTACCTCATCAAACAGGAAGACGGCGACCGCGTCCTGAAATCCCACTCCGAACTGCGTAAGGCGTGACGCTCACTTCCAGTCATGGGGATTAGCACCAGACTGCCCGCGCCCATGATTCAACGTCGCTCAGCCTGAGCGCTCAACAAGCACCGACTCATCCTGAGCGAAGTCGAAGGATGAAGCGGCCCAAACCCCACCCCCAATCCGTCTGAGAGGCTCGTGCGGCAGACTTCAACGCATGATCCGTGCAGGCGACTTCTTGATCCATGCGGCCCGGTTCAGCCTTGACCGGCTGGACTGGATGGTCGGTGACATGCGCCGGCGGCTGGGCCTCGGCCTGTTGCCTTGCCTGCCCTTTCTGGCGCGGCGCGAATTGCAGGGCCTGACACGGTTCCTGGCCTATGTCGAACCCCTGATGCGGCGCCTGATCGTGCTGCTCGCGGCTGAGCTCGGCGCGCTGCCCACACATCCGTCTACGGCGCATGTTACGCCAGCGCCAAAGCGCGCCACCGGCCCGGTCGTCAAGCCTCGCCTGTTCCCATCGGTGCATTTCCGTCTGACAGAGGCCGAGCCCGGCACGGCACAGCGCACGCCGCCGCCCAAACGCTTCCGCACGGGCCCGCGCATCCGCCTGCTGGATGAGGAAACGCCCGTTGACCTGTCCGAATACAGGGCGGAGCCCTTTGACATCCTGCCCGCCGCGCGGCAGGTGCGCCGCTTCCTGGCGCTGGAACATGCGATGGACAATCTGCCCCGCTATGTCGAGGCGATGCGCCGCCTGCTCGGCAAGGCTCAAACCATCCTCGCCTGCGCCCTGCCGCCCGCCTTTTCCCGCCTGCCGGTGACGCGGGCCGAAGAAGCTGCGCTGATAGAGTTGCACGCAGTAGCGGTTCGGGAATGTCCGGACACGTCCTGAATTAAGGTTGATTTTCACACCTCTTCCGCCGGCCAGCTTCGTCTGAGCCGGACAGGCGCGCTTGCCTGAGGCTCGCCCCCTACTCCAGCAAGCTCAGCCCCACGCCGGCAAAGCGGATCTCGCGCCCGTCCACATCCAGGCCCATCGCCTCGGCGCGTGACAGGATCGCCTCGGCGTCCGGGCGGTAGAGCCCGAAGGCGGCGAGCTTTTCCACCGGCCCCTCACGGAACACGATGGCCGCGTCCTCAAGGTACAGCACCCGCTCATCCACGGTCAGGCCCAGCGCCAGCGCCCAGCGCGCGGCGAGGCCATCCGGGTCCGGCGTCTCCATCGCGGCGCTGACCAGACGTCCGGGCACGGCATTGTCACGCCAGGCCGGGCCGCCCCAGCGCCAGCTGCCCGCCGGGCGCGCTTCGTCAACAGAGACGATCGCGCCGCCAATATCGGCCGGGTGCAGATGGCTGGCGGAAATATCCGGCAGGTCAATGTTCCAGACACGGCGAATGCCCAACCCATCCACACGGGCGCGCAGGGCGTTCAGATCATCGGTCTGGAAGATCGCCATGTATCCGCCCTCTCCCATCCGGTCGATGAAGCGGCGCGCAGGCGCACTGTCCGCCATCGGCACAACCACTTCCAGGAATTGGTCACCAATGGAATAAACCCGGTTTTCCAGGCCGAACTCATTCACGCCGGGGTCCACGAACGGCGCGCCCAGCCCCAGCAGCTCCCCCAGCTGGTCGGCGGTCTCCAGCGTTTCGGCGGCAATCACCAATTGGCGCAGGCGCGGTGCGGTCATATCATCCTCCCTCGGCGCAGTCCCTCATGCAATTGGCGACTGCTGTCCCCTCCTATCACACCTGCCCCGGCGGCACACACATGCCGCGCCAAGAAATCGATTCCCGCGCGGAGGGGACTCGTCTACGGTCCGCGCCTCATGATTGCCCGCCTCCTCTCTGCCCCCATGCTGATCGCTGCGTTTGCCATTCTGGTGGGCACCTGCGTGGACGCGCTGGTGAAAGGCGTCGCGCCGGAGGCCGGGCTGCAGCATCTGGTGGCCTGGCGGTTCCTGTTCGGCGCGATAGTCGCGTTCGCGGTCTTCCTTGCCCGGCGCAAGCCTGTGCCTGGCTGGCCGGCCATCCGCTTCCACACATTGCGCGGCCTGTTGCAGCTATTCTGTGCGTTCACCTTCTTCTACGCCCTCACCCAGCTGCCACTGGCCGTGGCCACAACGCTGGGCTTTACCGCGGCGCTGCTGGTTGCGCCGGTTGCGCGGTTGCTGCTGGGCGAGAAGATCAGCCCCATTGCCGCGGGCGCCACCCTGCTCGGCTTTGCGGGCGTGGCCTTTGCCCTTTCCGGCCAGTCCGCCACAGGCGATGGCGCGGGAAACCAGACGCTGGGCCTGATCTCGCTGTTCAGCTCCACGATTGGCTATGCGTTCGTGCTGGTCCTGTTGCGCATGCGCGCGCTGACCGAGGACGCCACCACGATTGCGCTGTTCACCAACATCGTGCCCGCGCTGGCCATGCTGCCGGTCACGTTCGGCCTGTTCGGCACGCCGGACTGGAGCGACCTGCCGATCTTTGCGCTGCTCGGCCTGCTCGGTTACGGCGTCTGGTACCTGATGACGCTGGCCTATGGACGCGCCCCGGCGCAGCGCCTCGCCCCGCTGGAATACACCTCGCTCGTCTGGTCCGCCCTGCTTGGCCTCGTCTTCTTCAGCGAAATGCCGGGCTGGCAGCTCTGGGTCGGCGCGGTCGTGATCATCACGGCCTGCCTGATCGTCGCCTTTGAAGGCCGCTTCCGCACGCGCCGTGAAGCCGGCCTGCCCGCCAGCGACCTGCCGGAATAAGGCCGAGCCTGTTGCCGATGCTATAGCGTCACGTTCGCAACGCTATCACAGGCTGATTGACCCCTTCCCCAAGACCCGCCACACAGATGGCATGAGTGAACACACCCATTCCCACGATCACGGACATGGCCACGGTCATGACCATCACGACCATGACCACCATGCCGATATGAGCAGCGCCGATTCCCGCCGGCGCGTGGCCATTGCCGGCCTGCTGACCGCGGCGTTCATGATCGCGGAAATCGTGGGCGGCGTGATTTCCGGCTCGCTGGCCCTGCTGGCAGATGCGGCGCACATGCTGACCGATGCCGGGTCGCTGGCGCTCGCCTGGGTCGGCTACAAGCTGGCAGACCGCCCGGCAGACCCGCAGCGCTCCTATGGCTTTGCCCGCATGAAGATCCTGGCCGCCTTCACCAATGGCATCCTGCTCGTCCTGCTCTCGCTCTGGATCGTGTGGGAAGCTATTCACCGCCTGCTGGAACCGGTGGAGGTGATGGGCAATGTGCTGATGGCTGTCGCGGTCGGCGGCCTCATCGTGAACATCATTGCCTTCGCCATCCTGCATGGTGGCAGCAAGGAAGACCTGAACCTGCAGGGCGCGCTCTGGCACGTGGCCGGGGATTTGCTCGGCTCGGTCGCCGCCATCGGCGCAGCGGTGATCATCATGACCACGGGCTGGATGGCAGCAGACCCGATCCTGTCGGTGCTGGTGGCCCTGCTCGTCCTGTTCGCAGGCGTACGCATCGCCCGGAAATCCGGCCATATCCTGCTGGAAGGCACCCCCGCCGGGCTGGATCCGGCAGAGATCCGCGCAGACCTCGCCGGCCTCGAAGGCGTTGCCTCGGTCGACCATCTCCACGCCTGGGCGCTGACCGAGCAAAAGCCCCTGATCACGCTGGAGGTGACCGCCGCAGACGGCGCCGATCCGGACCTGCTGCGCCGCGCCGTGAAAGACAGGCTGGCTGACCGGTTTCACGTCTCTCACGCGACGGTGGAGGTCGTCTGCGCAGGCAATGACACGGCCTTGGCCCCTGCCGGGCAGTGTTCACATTGATATGAAGCCCGCAGCGCTTTAAGGCTCGGTCAACGCTCCCTATATGGCGGGCCGAACAACAAGAACAGATGGCGGAGCCTTCCGAAATGGCTGACACGAAACACACCGAAATCCTGATCATCGGCTCCGGCCCAGCTGGCTGGACGGCCGCCGTCTATGGCGCGCGGGCGATGCGCGATGTGACCGTGGTGACCGGCATGCAGCCCGGCGGCCAGCTGACCATCACGACCGAGGTTGAGAACTATCCCGGCTTCACCGAGATTCAGGGCCCTGAACTCATGGTGAAGATGCAGGAACATGCCGAAGCCATGGGCGCGACCGTCATCAATGACCATATCGCGGACGTCGATTTCTCCTCCCGTCCCTTCAAGGCCGTGGGCGAGAGCGGCACCACCTACACCGCCGATTCCGTCGTGATCTCCACGGGCGCACAGGCCAAATGGCTGGGCATCCCGTCAGAGGAAAAATACAAGGGCTTCGGCGTCTCCGCCTGTGCCACCTGTGACGGCTTCTTCTATCGCGGCAAGGAAGTCCTCGTCGTCGGCGGCGGCAATACAGCCGTGGAAGAAGCGCTGTTCCTCACGAACTTTGCCTCCAAGGTCACCGTCGTGCACCGCCGCGACGGTTTCCGCGCCGAGAAAATCCTGCAGGACCGCCTGTTCAAGAACCCGAAAGTCGAAGTGATCTGGAACACGGTTCTGGATGAAGTGCTCGGCGAAGGTGACCCGGCCGGCGTTACCGGCGCGCGCCTGAAGAATGTCGACACCGGCGAAACGACCGATATTCCGGTGCATGGTGTGTTCATCGCCATCGGCCACGCCCCGTCCACGGAACTGTTCAAGGGCAAGCTGGCCATGAAGGACAATGGCTATCTGATCACGGCCCCGGATTCGACCGCCACCGAAATTCCCGGCGTCTTCGCAGCCGGTGACGTGACCGACGAAACCTATCGCCAGGCCGTCACCGCGGCCGGCATGGGCTGCATGGCCGCGCTGGAGGCGGAACGCTTCCTGTCCGAACAGGAAGCCCACGCCGAAGCCGTCGCTGCGGAATAGGGTCTGACGACCAGAAAACACATCTTGCTGACTGTTTTGGCGACTCCCGAACCGGGGATGTCGCCAAAATCAGATGTTAATGACAATTTTTTCGGTGCCGCATTTCAGGCAGTTTTCCCTCGCTGACTTTCCCTAAGGGAACGGTCACCTGAAATCTCCCTTTGGTTTAAGAATAGGCTGAGTCCCCTTTCAGTACTACAGGTTCGCGGAAGTGGAGAATGCCGCATAAATCCGCCGACTTATTGCTTTCAAAAGCATACTAATGGAATTTTTGGCCTGTTTTGGACTCTGGACCAGCTATTTCATGCGCCCGGCGGTAACGACCGGGTAATCTATTTGGATTGCAATCCCCCTATGATTGAAGTGCGAGCCTATAATCGCACTCGGTGATTTGGAGGAATAGGTTGAAATGCTGCGTAAGCTTATTGCATTAACAGCCGCGATCTGTGTGGCCCAGTCGGCCAGTTCGGACACGGCCAATGGCACACTTCAGGTTCAGGCCGTCGTGCTCAACACATGCGCTGTGGCCACCACGCCGGTTGTGTTCTCGAACCTTGGCGTGGTCGCCGGAACGGCCAATGGATCCATCACCGTGACCTGCACCAATACGGGCGGGTTCACGGTGGCGCTGGATGGCGGAGAGTCCGGGGACATCGCCGCCCGCGAGCTGACGCATGACTCGGTTGCGACCAGTTTCACCTACCAGCTTTATTCCGATGCCGGCCTGACGACTGTCTGGGGAGACGGATCCACAGGATCCACTGTCGCCGGGACCGGCCCACTCGACACCATTGTGGTGTACGGACAAACAACAGGCACGCCCGATACGGCGGGGACATATGGGGACAGCGTGCAGGTAACCGTGACATTCTAGGAGGCAGACATGTGGCGCGCGATCATCCTGATCATTTGCGGCCTGATCCTTTCCCCAATCGGCACCGGCCAGGGGCTGACCATCGCTCCGATCCTGATCGAAGCCCAGAAACATGGCGGCCCGAACTCCCTCATCATCGGCTCACAGCTTGACCGAAGCCTCACTGTACAGGTTCGCGCTTTTCGATGGGACCAGATAAACGGCCAGGATGAGCTATCCCCGGACCCTCAACTGAAGCTGACCCCTGAAATCTTTCGCCTCGAACCGGGCTCCCAGCAAACCGTGCGCATGATGGTTCCCGACACTGGCGGGCTCGGCGCCTGGCGCATCATCGTGGACGAACTGCCCAGCCCTCAGCTTCCGCAACAGGCCAAGCAGCCCGCCCAGCTGAACATTCGCATCCGCTATGTCCTGCCCATGTTCAGCTATCCCGCAGGAGACATTTCAGACCTGCAGATGGCAAAACAGAACGGGCACGCGGACCTGCTGAACAAGGGCGATGGCTATCTGCGCCTCGGCAATCTCGCCCTCGAGACCGCCTTCGGAAACACCCTGCCCCTGTCGCCATCGATCGCCTACGTGCTGCCCGGCGCGAAACACCGTGTTCGGCTGGATGAAAGCACCTCGCCGATCCGGCAGATTGCTTTCACCCTGAACAATGCGACCCATCAGCTGGACCTTGCGGACCGTCAGTGAAACGGTTCCCCCTCGTCTGGTCGCCCGGCCTGGCCTTCGGACTCGTGGCCGGTGCCTCGGACCTGCCCGGAACAGCTCCTTCGCCGGAAGCGCCCGGCTATGAATCCCTGCTGCTGGAACTGCATGTAAACGGGAACGTCCAGAACGGCCTGATCGAACTGGAGAAGGCGAAGGGAAGCTGCCATTCCGTATCGACCCAGCCCCTGGCCCATGCCGGGGTCTATTCCGGCAAGGCCGCATCGGCCTGCCTCGAGACCATTCCGGGTATAGACTATCGCATCGACCGCGCCGCAGCGATCCTGCATGTGTTCACCCGCACCGACCCGAAGCTGAAATCGGTCAATGCCGTGGGACTGCGAACCTATCTGCCGCCGGAGCCGGGCGTGATCGGCACCTACAGCCTGTCGGTCCAGCACGTCCATGATGGCGAGATGTCAGAGTGGAACGGATTCGGAAACCTCGCCCTCTCGTTTCACGCGCCAGAAGGTCGGATCGAGAATGACCTCGTCCTTGTCCTGTCGGGCGGAGAGAGCCGTCTGACACGGCTGCGCACCGTCTATGAGCGCGACTTCCCGAACCGCCTGACCTCGTTGAGCTTGGGGGACAGCTTTACGCGCACGCCGAATTGGGGCCGTGCCGTCCCGTTTGCAGGCATTCAGTATGGAACCGATTTTTCCATGGACCCGGACGGCAGCTATCGCCCGTTTCAGGTCTTGGAGGCCCTGCTTCGGGATGAAGCGCAGGTCGATATCTCTCTCAATGGCAATGTCCGGAAATATCATGGTGTGCAGCCGGGAAGCACGGAGTTCGGCCTCACCCCGCAAACCGGCCTGAACGATGTGGAGCTTGTGATCCGCGAGAATACCGGCATCACGCGCATCGAGAATTTCAGCTTTTTCACCTCCCCCACGTCGCTCTCCGAAGGACGCTCAGATTACGTGTTCAGCCTGGGCATGCCCCGGCGCTATGTGGGGGTCGATTCCGAATATCTGGAAACGGTGATGGGCAGTTTCTATCATCGCTACGGCGTCAGCGATTATATGACGACGGAGAATTTTGCCGAGTTCAGCCAGTCCGGCCTGATGCTCGGGACTGGAGCGCAGATATCCCATTCCAGCCTTGGCCTCTTTCGCATTTCCGGTGCCATGAGCCGGTCCAGCGAGGTCGGCAGTGGCGCCCTTGTCAGCGTCGGATACGAGCGCAACACTCGAAACGCGAATGTGCAATTGCAGGCCCGCTTTGCCGAGGACAATTTCCAGGATGTGGTCAACGCCTTCGACGTGCCATTCCCCGACCGGACGCTGAGAGCCAGCATTGGAGTCGCGACGGATTACGGGTCGTTCCGTGCCACCTTTCAGGATGAACGTGACGCCGATCTGCGGGACCGCAGCTTTCTTTCCCTGTCATGGGACAAGCCCCTGCCCGACCGGGGGGCGGCGCTTTTCTCGTCTGCCTATCACGATCTGCAGTCTGACGAATCCGGCCTGACTCTGGGATTCCGCATGCAGCTGGGCAACGTCACCGGCCAGATCAACCGCACCGAATATTCCGGCGGCGATGCCACAAACCTCCAGCTCAGCGGCATCAGCGGCGTGGGGGACCAGTTGCATTGGACCCTCCACGCGTCTGACGGCAGCATTGTCGACACGCTGCAGGGCCATGCGAGCTATATCTCGGATTCGACCGAGGCCTTCGCCAGTGCGGGGTCTTATGGAGACGTGAAGCAGGCAGCCATCGGCCTACGCGGCACCATCGCCTTCGCGGGCGGAGAGATGAAGCTGGCGCGGCATTCCGGCACGTCGTCGGCGCTCGTGGATACCAAAGGCGTGGAAGGCGTGGAGATCTACCATGATGGCCGCCCCGTCGGCGCAACCAATGAGAAGGGCTTGTTGCTCGTCAGCAATCTGAGGGCTTATGAAGCGAACCGGTTGAGCGTTCGTCCGGATGCCCTGCCGCTGGATTATGAGCTCGATGATTTCGACCAGACTGTTCGCCCGATGCGCGGCATTGTCCGGGTCGGGTTTGATATCCAGCAAACCAATTCTCTGGCCTTCACCATCATTCAGCCGGACGGCACCCCCTACCCGATGGGCGCCTTTGCCAAAGTGGTGGAGACCGGGGAATTCTGCCCCGTCGGCTATGACGGCCGGGCCTTTTGCGAGCGCGTACTGGACAGGCACACGATCGAGGTTCAGGCTCCCTACGGGTATTTCGTCCGGTCCGCATCCGCTTTGCGCGCCAATCCCTTGATGAGGCTGATCAACGACCAGGAACTCCGGGTGGCAAGTTCAGAATGATCACGATGCTGAGATATGTCTGTCTGATATTGCTGATGACCGCTGGCGCGGAACGGGCCAGCGCGCAACTCGGCACCGGCACCAATTGTTCCGTCTCGGCAACGCCGATCCAGTTCCTGTCCTACAATGTGTTCGAGCTGTTGCCCAATGACGGCATATCAACCGTCACGGTGACGTGTACCGGCCTCGCCAATCTGGGGGTCAGCTATGACCTGCAACTTGGACCGGGCTCCAGCGGGGATATTTATGCGCGGCACATGACCAGCGGCACCACGTCAGACGAGCTGTCCTATCAGGTCTACACGAATATCGGCCGAACGACCGTCTGGGGAAATGGCGCCCAGGGCTCTACCATTTCCGGCTCACTGATCGTTCAGATCATTGCGACAAGCCGGATTCATACGGTCTATACGCGCCTGCCGTCCGAGCAGGTCGTCACCTCGGGCACCTATAGTGATGCCCCCATCATGACCATTGTGTTCTGACGCAAAACCCCGCCCCACAGGCGGCCCGGAACCAAAAACATCGGGAAAATGGTGGTTCGGGGGAGACTTGAACTCCCGACCTCACGATTATGAGTCGTGCGCTCTAACCAGCTGAGCTACCGAACCGATCGCATGTTGCGAAGCGCGCCTATTACACGCGGTTTCGCGCCTCTGCAACCATCTGACCTGCAAGCGATGCAGGTTGCCTGCGCCCTTATTGCACGGGCACCGCACTGAAGCTGCGGCTCTCGCGCTGATCGCCCGCGAAATACCGGATGTTCAGCACGTCGAATGTGGCGATTTCACTGGAGAAACGGTGCTCAATCGTCGTCGTCATTCCGGGCGGAATTTCGCCGCTAAAATCATTGTTCATGAGAACCACCGCGTTTGAAGACCGAACGTCCTGCCCTCCCTGTTGTGTACCTTCGGCGCGGTTCGCAGAGACTTTCACATAGGCGTCTGTCGTGTTGCGGACATCGGTACGGCACACCGGCTTCAGCGTGTCGGTGCAGCCCAGAAAGGCGAACTCGACACCCCCGGCTTCGAAATAACCATCAGGCCCGAAGGCGGCGGCCGCATCCAGCGTTTTGACCCCGGGCATGGGACCATCGCCGAGCGGCAGATTCCGATAGGACCGCGTAATCCGGTTGCCATTTACCTCGAACGAGGCCCGGTATTCCTGGAAATACGAGGACGGTTTGCGGAAATTGATCGTCCAGCCGGTGGTGATGCCGGGCGGAACCTCCCCGCGAGGGTCTCCACTGATATCAAGTTCAGGGCGAACCGACTCGATTGCCAGGCTGTTATGGTCATAGGCCACGTCCGAACCGACATTGATGACGGCCATTTCCGGACCGTTATTGACCAGGTCAAACCGGCAGACCGGCGCGTCGGGATTGCTGCATCCCAGGAAATGAAACTGTACGCCCGAAACAGAGAAGGCACGGTCCGGATATGTCGGATCGATCGCGCGCATCTGGCGCACCTGCACATCCCGGCCACCGCGCACCGCCACGTCCCGGAATGTCTTCTTGTAGGACACATTGTCCACATGCAGGTCAAAGGTCAGATACTGGAGAATGTTTGCTGTACGCCCGAAGGTGAAGTCGATCTGAGACGCTTCAAGTGACGGCACATTCCAGGTGTAATGGCTGGATGCCCGCACATTGCGCCGCGCATCCCTCATCCAGCGGCTATGCTCATCAACGGCCCAGACGCTGCGCGTGAACAGATGCTTCTCGTCGGGTGTCGTGTTCGTCACCGACAGGACGCAGTTGAGCTTTTCTGAATTCTCACACCCTTCGAACTCGAACAGCAGGCCATCAAATTCAAACTGGGCATTCGGGATGGCAGCGACCTGATTGGCCGCCGCTGTCTGGGCTGACAATTGCTGGATGCGCGTGGCGAGGATCTGGTTGTCCGGGTCCAGCTGCTGCGCCTTGCGGTAGGTGGCAAGCGCCTTTGCCGGATCGGATGGCACAAGAATGTCGCCCGCGCTGCGCAGGAGGCTCGCGCGATCCCGCTCGGGAATCGGCTCTGCATCGCCCGACGTCAGCTCTGCCATCGTGACCAGTTTATTGGCGGCCTCCTCCGTCTGGCCAGACAGGGCGAGGAATTTGGCGTCATTGAAGGTGGGGTCTTCAGAGGCCAGCAGAGAGGTCAGCGCGGCTTCGTAATTGTTTCTTTCATCGCCAGAGAAATCGGTCCCCTGGGCCTGCGCATTTGTCAGCGCCGCACTGACAGACGCCTGAACGACAGAAACGATGCGTTCTTCGCTGAGGCGCATCTGCTCCTGAACGTCCGCGCGTGTCGCAGGGGCCAGATCGGGAAACAGGCGGGCACGGACCTCGTCGTTCACATAGACGACGATACCGATCACGGCAGATATGAATCCGACCACCAGTGCTATTCGGCCAAACCATTTTCCCATGCGTGTCTCCCCACTTGAAATTGTCTTGCCTCAAGTGAGAGCGAAATCTTCGTGCAATTTCAACCCTGCAATACGAATTGCACAAACTTTCAGGTCTCGGTGTCCTCGCGGCTTCCAAACCCCGAAAGCCAGAGCGCCGCGATGAAAGCCCCTTTCATACGGGGCAACAGGATCAGCACCGCGCCGGTTACTGCGATGATGGCGATGGGAAGGCTGGTCCAAAGCGGAAGATGGCCGAACGAGACGAAGAAGGTGATTGCGACGAGAAATGGCCCAAGCGAGAGCACGGTAAGCCAGGCAGGCCCGTCATCCGCCCGGACATGTCCCAGCGGCTCCCCGCACTGGTCGCATGTCTCCACCTGTTTCAGATAAGCGCAGAAGAGACGCCCCTTCCCGCAGCGCGGACAGCGAAAGCGCAGGCCTCGACCGACAACCGTCAACGGGCCTGGCGTGTCGTCCGGCAATGGCATGTCCCCGCTCAGGCCCGTTGCAGTTCTGTGGCCTCAGCGGCGGCGGCCTTGTCTGCCAGCAGGATGTCGACCAGCGTCGCCACGAGCGCGCGGGGACGGATCGGCTTTTCAACAATCATGGTGAAGCCCGCCTTCTGGCACGCCAGTCGGCGCTCGGGGCTGACATCAGCCGTCACAGCGATGATCGGAGCCAGCGCGTTTGGCCCCCTGCCATTGCGGATGGCTGAGAGCACTTCGTCCCCGGTCGCCCCGGGCAGGTGAATGTCTGTCAGCACCGCCTGATACGTATTCTGCGCGGCCTTCGCGATGGCATCTTCGGCGGTTTGCACGGAATCGACCTGCCAGCCCGCAGCAGACAGGGCGCGCGTCACGACAAGGGCGCTGACCGCATGATCCTCTGCAAGCAAAATGCGGCCGAGCTCGAACGCGCGCATCCGCGGCTTTGGCGGCGCGCCGGTAACGGCCAGGCGCGGTCCCGCCCGTTTCACGGGTATGGTGACGGTAAACACAGAGCCACCTTCCGGATTGTCGGTGAGGAGGATCTCCCCTTCCATCCGGCGGGCAAGGCCCTTGGCAATCGAAAGACCAAGCCCCGATCCGCCATGCGTGGCCGCCGTGGATGGCCTTGCCTGCTCAAAAGCGTCGAACAGGCGCGCCTTGTCGGCGTCCGAGATTCCGCAGCCCGTGTCTTCCACCGTCATGCGCAGCTTCAGGCTTCCGGCCGCTTCGAAGGTGGAGAGTTCAACGCCGATATATCCGCGCTCGGTGAATTTCAGCGCGTTGCTCATCAGGTTGAACAGAATTTGACGCAGGCGCATCGCATCGCCTTCGAGCCGAACGTTTGTGTCACCCGCAACCCGAATGCGCAGGTCCAGCCGCTTGCCGGCGATGCGGGAATGCCAGAGGTCGCGGGCTTCATTGGCGAAGGCGCCAAGCTCGAACGGCGCGCTGTTGATCGAAAGCTTCCCGGCTTCAAGGCGCGACAGGTCCAGCAGGTCGCTGAGCAACCGGTCAAGGTGGTGTCCGCTTTCGGAAATGGTGCGGGCCAGACGTTTCGGCTCAGACCCGTTCACTGTGTCCTGCAACAGGTCCGCGACCCCCAATATGCCGGTCAGCGGCGTGCGAATTTCATGCCCGACAAAGGACAGGAAGTTTGCCTTTTCCTGCTCGAACACCCCGGCTTCGCCCTGCTTTTGCTGGAGGCGCTTGTGAGCAACCTGAAGCGCCCTCGCCCGGGCCGTGTTTTCCTTGGCGATGGCAGACAGCAGTGATGCGGGGCTGATCAGGCCGAAATATTTGCCCTCGGACAATACGATCACACCATCGGTCAGCGCCGTGTTCGACATTTCCGAGGCGATTTTCGCGACCAGGCCAACCGGCGTGCCCGCTTCGCTCATGACGGGATGCTCGACCATAATGTCCGTAACGGGTGAAGAGCTGTTCGCTTCTCTCAGGCTGACGGTGGCGAGCGCCTCCAGAACAGCGCGGCGCGTGACCATGCCCAACGCTGCACCATCGCTGACGATGGGAACGGCGAACAGGTCCGGATTGGCCAGGAACCGGGTGATCAATCCGGATATTGTGGCAGCGGTCGGAATGGGCCGCACAGCGACCGCGATGTCTTCTACTCGTACCGGCATAGAGGCGGCGGGGTCCTTGAACAGGTTAAGAAGCCACCTTGCGCCATAAACCTTTACGCGCGGCAAACACATGCCTAACGAAAGATAAACGCCCGGACCTGAACAGGACCGGGCGTTTCATTTCTTGGATTTTCAGCGGAACGCGCGCTTACTTGATGTCGCTGCGATGGTTCACGATCTGGCCGACCAGGCCATATTCCACCGCCTCTTCCGCGCTCATCCAGAAGTCACGATCTGTGTCTTCCTTGATCTGCTCCAGCGACTTGCCAGTCGCCGCCGCAAAGATCTTGTTGAGGCGTTCGCGCATCTTGATGATCTCGCGGGCCTGGATTTCGACATCCGTGGCCTGACCGCCAACACCGCCCCGCGGTTCATGAAGCAGGAAGCGCGTATTCGGCAGGCAATAACGGTTTTCCTTCTTGGCCGCCGAATAGATCAGCGCGCCAGCCGAAGCGACCCAGCCTGTGCCGAGGATCTTCACCGGCGCTTCGACGAACTTGATCATGTCGTGGATCATGTCGCCACTTTCGACATGGCCGCCGGGAGAGGACAGGACCAGAAGGATCGGCTCCTTGCTCTCTGAGGACAGGGCCAGAAGGCGCTGGCTGACCCGGCGGGCAGCGTGGAAATCGATGCCGCCGGTCAGCAGGATCGTACGGGCCTTGAACAGCGCTTCCTCCAGGAAGGCGTTCGGCTCGGTCTGGGTCTTTTCTTCTGTCTCGTCATCGAGGCGGTGCAAAAGGTTCATGAGAACTCCGAAAGGCGGGAAATCTTGTTGGCTCTATAGGTGAGGCGCGCTGCGCGCCGGGTCAAGGCGCTGAAAGCCTTTTGCCGAGGACGCGTCGTGAATTTTCCCAAAACTTTTGCAGCGCGTCGGAAAAATTGAAATCTCGTCACCCTTAGCTTGACCGTCACTAAACCTTCAAATAACTACCAATTTTAAGAATTTGTTTACTTGGGGGACGAGGCGCTCAACATGGTTTCGAGCTTTACTGCACAACAAATTGGCCGCCCGACGGTTGCCGAAGCGACAATTTCCGAGCGCTCAATTGCAAAGGTTCTGATCGCAATCACCCTGTTTCTTGTGTCTGCGCATATTGCGGTCCTCATCCTGAAATATGGACTTGGACGCGAGCATGCCTTCGGCCTTGTCGGCACATTTCACATGGACGGCGAAATGAATGTTCCGTCTTTCATGTCGTCCTTGCTTCTATTCTCGACCGCGATGATGGCCTTCTTCACGGCAGCCGTAACGCCAGGTGATCGACGCAGCAAGCTGCCATGGATCACTGTTGGCCTGGTATTCGTCCTGCTCAGCTTTGACGAAAACATCCGCATCCATGAGCGCATCACCAATTCCATGCGCGCCATCCTGCCCGAAGGCTTCATGCCTTATACGGGTTTTGAAATCCCGTATCTCATCGTGATGGGCGCCATCGGTTTGTTCATGATCAGATGGTTTCTGAACCTGGACCGCGCCAGTCAGATCCTGTTCGCCATCTCCGGCTTCATCTTTGTGTGCGGCGCTGTTGGCCTGGAACAGATTGCGTCCGTTTATTACGAGGCAAATGGCTTGGCACGCGCGGGAGAGGCGACCCTTGTCGGCGACATTTTCGTGTTGATCGAAGAGACCTGCGAAATCTCGGGCGTCGCGCTCTTTCTCTACGCCATGGTGCGCCGCCTCGGCGGCATCAAACTGGCATCCGCCGACACAATCTAGGCCGCTTCGCTGATAATCCGCGACACGTCTTCAGCGTAGCGCTGGGCCTTTTTCTCGCCGACACCACTGATCAGGCGCAACTCGTCCGGGCCGTTCGGACGCTCACGCGCGATTTCGGCGAGGGTGCGATCATGGAAAATGACATAGGGCGGCACGCCCCGCGTCTTTGCTGTTTCCGTGCGCCAGATGCGCAGATTATCGAACAGCGCCTGGTCGCGCTCTGACATGTCGGCCAGCGCCTGCGCAGCAACGCGGCTCTTGCCCTTCGAACGCTTGCGCGTGGCGGCCGGATCAGCCCGCAGCATCAGCGTGCGATCGCCCCGGAACAGGGCGCGGGCGGCTTCGGCATCCGGCACGACCATGGCCGGCCGGTTCATCTCGCCGCCTTCGGCCAGAACGCCGTCATACAGCAAGGCATCGAACACGCGGCTCCAGCCCTGCTTCGGCATGTTCTTGCCAATGCCATAAGTCGACTGGGTGGACAGTTCCTCGTCGAAACCGTCCTTCGCCTGCCCCAGCAAATGGTTGATCAGGCGCCCTCGACCGATCTTCTGGCCACAGCGCAGAACGGCCGAAACCGCCATCTGCGCCCAGCGCGTCGCGTCATAGGGATCGCCGCTCTCGCCCCGGCAAATATCGCAGGCCCCGCAGGCCTCCACCCCCTCTTCCCCGAAATAGCGGCGCACCGCTGCGCGGCGACAATCATCCCCATCGAAGAACGCAAACAGCTGGCGCGTCTTGGTAATCTGCACACGTTTTACCGCATCCGGCGCGTCGCTCTCATAGGTCCAGCTGAGGGAGCGGCGCATGTCAGCGGGTCCGTAGAGCGCGACCCCCTCGGCGGGTTCCCCGTCGCGGCCCGCGCGTCCAACTTCCTGCCAATAGGCTTCCATCGTTTTCGGTGGATCGGCATGGATGACAAAGCGCACATCCGGCTTGTCGACGCCCATGCCGAAGGCGACAGTCGCGCACATGACAAGACCATCCTCCAGCAGGAAGCGCCGTTGGCGCTCGGCCCGCACATCCGCATCGAGCCCGGCATGATAGGCAAGCGATGAGATCCCGGCCCGCTCCAGCGCCTCGGCAAGGTCTTCGGTCGCATTGCGGGTGGCGGCATAGACAATGCCGGACAGGCCCGGCCGAGCTTTCACGAGCGAGACGACGCGCTGGGCACGGTTGCCTTCCTTGGGCTCTGCGGCGAGGGCAAGGTTCGGCCGGTCAAAGCTCGCCACATGAACCGCGGGCCTGGTCAGGTCCAGCTGCTCCAGAATGTCCTCGCGCGTGCGGGTGTCGGCGGTCGCGGTCACGGCGAGGCGCGGCACGCCGGGGAACATGTCCTTCAATCTCCCCAGCGCGCGATAGTCCGGACGAAAATCATGGCCCCACTGGCTGACACAGTGCGCCTCGTCCACGGCGATCAGCGAGATATTCATCTGGGCAAGACGCTGGGCGAGGCCCGTGCCCATGCCTTCTGGCGAGACATAAAGCAGATCCATCTCGCCGCGCGCCGCCGCGTCCAGCGCTTCGGCGCGAGCATTGAAATCCATGGACGAGTCGAGACGTTCGGCGCGCACGCCAACCTGTTTCAGCGCATCGACCTGGTCCGCCATCAGCGCGATCAGCGGCGAGACGACAATACCGACCCCCTCCCGCAGCAGCGCGGGGATCTGATAACAGAGCGACTTGCCGCCGCCGGTCGGCAGAACGGCGAGGCCATCCTTCCCCGCCAGCGCATCCGAGATGACCGCCTCCTGCAACCCCCGGAAGGCGTCATAGCCGTAGACGCGCTTCAGCAGCGCGCGGGCATCGTCGAGAGATGGCTGGGCAGGCATCTGCCTCTTGTGGCGACGCAAGTGAGTCGGGGCAAGAGCAGCGTGTGCAACACCTTGCGGAACATGCCTGTCGCCCCCAGATTGAATGCAGGGAGGGATGACAGACAATGACTTCCGGCCAAACGCCAAACCGTGATCGCACCGACAGCCTCAGGCGCCTGATCCGCCGTCGCAGTCGCCGATACAAGCCGGGTGCGAATCCCAAAACGACCATCAAGACCTGGGCCGAGTACAGCAATGTAGAATACACGCCGACAGGTGACTCATCCCGTCCGAATTTGATTGTTGGATTGGCAATTGGAGCATTGCTGATTTTCGGGTTTCCCTTGTCGTTCGCCTTGCTGCAATCCGACGAGATCGCCGGCGTCGGGAACATGCCCGGCTGGCTGGTCTGGTTCTTCGCGGCCATGTTCGGACTGGCCGTGCTGATCATCCTGCTCGCCCCCGTCCTGCTGGTCGTGCAATCAGTCCGTGACGCTCTGGAAAGCCGCGGCCAGCGCCTCAACCAGAAACGTATGGCGACGGGCGACAGCGCGGGCGTCACGGGCATAGCCGCCGCCGAGGACGCCGCAGAGCGGGATGCCGGCTGAGCGGCAGGCCTGCGCCACGAAGGCATCCCGCGCGCGTAGCCCTTCATCGCTGAGGGATAGCAGGCCGAGCCGGTCTTCTGCATGCGGATCGACCCCGGCATTGTAGAAGACGATATCCGGCGAGGTGCCGAGCGCGGCATCGACCAGATCTTCCAGCGCGGCCAGATAGGCCGCATCGCCCGTGCCCCTCGGCAGGCCGATGTCCAGATCAGAGGGCGGCTTCTCGCGCGGCCAGTTCTGTTCGCAATGTAGCGAAGCGGTGAAGACGCGCGGATCATAACGAAAGATCAGGGCGGTGCCGTCGCCGTGGTGCACGTCGCAATCAATGACGGCCACACGGCGCACTTCCTTCGTTTCCAGCAGGAGCTTTCCGGCAACGCCGACATCATTGAACACGCAGAAACCTGCCCCGCCGTCGGGCCCGGCATGATGGCTGCCGCCAGCAAGATTCACCGCAGCCCCCTGCTCCAGCGCAAGGCGCGCGGCCAGGCATGTGCCGCCGACCGAGGCGGCCGAGCGCCGGGCAATGGCGGGCGTGATCTCGAAGCCGACCTTGCGGGCTGCCTTTGCGTCCAGGGTCTGGGTGAGGATGGCGGTGACATAGGCCTCGTCATGGGCCAGATGCAGCCAGTCTTCGGGCGCGGCCTGCGGCTCAACGAAACGATGGCCAGCTTCGCGCAGCAGCTCTGCCACGAGCGCATATTTGCGCATCGGGAAACGATGGTCATCCGCGACCGTTTTCGCGTCATAATCAACATGGTGAACGATAGGCAGGGTCATACCGGTCGGAACCTAGCGGGTTTCGGGCCGGTTTCCACTTATGCACGGCATGCATAGGTGTGATGGCTCGACGCAATCTACAGGCTGCGCCCAGACACGTCATATTCGCTGCAACACGAGCGAAAGGATATCGCCATGATTGAACACAGACCCTTCAAACAGCTTGGCCGGTTCCAGAATGACTGGCTGAACGCCAATTATCACTTCTCCTTCTCGGGCTACCATGATCCGAAGCGGATGGGCGAAGGCGCCCTGCGCGTCTGGAACGACGACACGATCCAGCCGCATACCGGCTTCCCGCCGCACGGACACAGCTCGATGGAGATCATCACCTATGTCCGCACCGGCGCGATTACGCACAAGGATTCGATGGGCAATACCGGCCGTACCGAGGCCGGCGACGTGCAGGTGATGAGCGCCGGTGACGGCATTCAACATTCTGAGTGGAATGCCGAAGACGAGGAAACCACACTGTTCCAGATCTGGATCCTGCCACGCCGCGCGGGCGGCAAGCCTGGCTGGGGCGCGCGTAAATTCCCAAAAGGGGAACGCTCCGGCAAATGGGCGGTGCTGGCCTCCGGCGATGGCGCCGAAGACAGCCTGGTCATCAATCAGGATGCCAATGTGCTTGGCGCCACCCTCAAGGCCGGCGAGTCCCTGACCTATGAGGTCAAGGAAGGCCGTCACGGGTATCTGGTGCTTGCCGAAGGCTCTCTCGAGCTGAACGGCAAGGTCCTGAACGCACGCGACGGCGCAGCCATCAGCGGTGCCGAGACCCTGACCCTGAAAGGCCTGGAAGACGCGGAAATCGTCTTCGTTGATACAGTTTAGGCCGGATCACACGCCTGTGACTTCTACAGGATCGGGCGGCATGATAGGGTGCAACCACAACAGTTCAGGAGAATCTCCGATGAAACGGTTTACACCCCTTGCCGCCCTTGCCCTTCTGGCCGCGCCGATCGCGCTGGCAGGTGAGATCAATGTCAGCTTCAGCCCGGAATTCACCGAGGAACTCGAAGATGATTATGGCATGCGAGAAGCCGAGTATCTGACGGACGCGGTGAAGGACGATCTGGATCGCGAACTGGAAAAGGCCGGTCTGGATATTCCCCGCATCGAGGTGACCATTCTGGATGCGCAGCCCAACAAGCCGACGTTCAAACAATTGGGCGACACGCCCGGTCTTGATTATGGAGGCTCGAAGAGCATTGGCGGCATGAAACTGTCTGCCATCGCCTATGATGCGAGCGGCAACGAGACCGGTGAGCTGACATATGACTGGTACGAGACCGATCTTCGGTATGCCGGCATTTCGACCTGGCAGGATGCAAAACGCGCATCTGATAAGTTTGCCCGCAAATTCGTGAAGGAACTCACCGCCGGAACACCATCGGGCAGTTGATTTCCAAAACTTTCCAAGGCCCTCGAGCATTCTGTTCGGGGGCGGCATGAGGGACGACCTTCCTGCCTGACGATGTTCTCCGGGACGACCCGCCAAATCTTGAGGGTACTCACTTGGCCTGGGTCTATCTCCTGCTCGCAGGACTGCTTGAAATCGCGTGGGCCACTGGCCTGAAACTCTCCAACGGCTTTTCACGCCCCGTGATCACGACGGCAACGATTGCGCTCATGGCCGCATCATTCGGCCTCCTGGCGATGGCCTTGCGCAGCCTTCCCGTAGGCAGCGCGTACGCCGTCTGGACCGGAATTGGCACGATCGGCACCGTGCTCATCGGAATCTGGGCATTCGGCGAGCAGGCAAGCGCGATGCGCATCGCCTTTATTGGATTGATTGTCGTGGGAATTGCCGGACTGAAGCTGACGAGTTGATCGACGCGTTACAGGACCAGTTCGCACCGTTCATTGAGGCTGGGCCGCGAGATGGCCACTTTCGTCAGTCCCGGCAGACCGGTCTTGAGATCCGCGGCGACCCAGAGGCAAATCCGCTCCAGTGTGGGCACTTCCAGTCCGTCGATGTCGTTCAGCAGCTTGTGGTCCAGCTTCGCCGCAGTCTCCTGCAGGCATGCGGTCAGGTGTGAGAAATCCTCGACCCATTGCTCGCCCGGCTTCACAGTTCCCGCAACCGTCGCTTCAAGCACGAAGGAATGCCCGTGGACATTGCGATACGGGTGCCCCTCAGGCTTGCCGCCCATATAGTGAGCCGCCTCGAAATTCACCGATTTCGAGATCGCGAACACGCTGCCTTCCGGATTGGTCGCAGCAGAATTCTGGCTTGTCTGGTCGGTCTGAGTGGTCATCGTCTCAAGGTCAGGTCTGGTTCAGGGTCGCACGCCGGTTGGCGCAGGCGCGATCAAGCGCCCTCAAATGGTGGAAAAACCCTGAAAAGTCCAGCTTATAAGGCTGTTTTGGCTGCAAACAGCGAACCGGCCTAGCTGGCGTTTTTCCAGCTTTCCCACCCCTTCGCCCGCAACTCGCAGGCCGGGCATGTGCCACACCCATAGCCCCATTCGTGTCGCGCGCCACGTTCGCCGAGATAACACGTGTGGGTATCTTCCGCGATCAGATCGACAAGCCCCTGCCCGCCCAGCGTATTGGCCAGTGCCCAGGTTTCCGCCTTGTCGATGTACATCAAGGGCGTTTCGATCTGCATGGGAACATCAAGACCAAGACGCAGGGTTTCAGCCTGCGCTGCCATCGTGTCTGCCCGGCAGTCCGGGTAGCCGGAATAGTCTGTCTCGCACATGCCCCCGACAAGGACAGTGATCCCCCTGCGGCTGGCGAGCGCGCCTGCAAGTGTCAGGAACAGGAGATTGCGCCCCGGCACGAACGTCGAAGGCAAGCCCGCCTCGGTCATCTCGATGCTGACCTCATGCGTCATGGCCGTTTCACCGAGCGATTTCAGGACGGTCGCATCCAGCATGTGATCAGCCCCCAGACGGGCGTTCCAATCGGGATTGAGCGACGCCAGCCCCGCGCGCACCGTCTCGCGACACTCCAGCTCGATTCTATGGCGCTGACCGTAGTCGAATCCCACCGTTTCGACTCGCTCAAAACGCGAAAGCGCCCAAGCGAGACAAGTGGTGGAATCCTGTCCTCCGGAAAAGAGAACGAGGGCGGATGGAAGTAATTCTGACATGTCTGCGCCTGTAACAGGCATGGGCAAGCGGGCCAAGCAGAGGCGTTACATTTTTAACACCCCGATTTTAAATGCGCCCATTACCCCTGCGTCATGTTGACAGACCCGTCATGAATGCATTCAGATGAGTCCTGAAGCAGGCCCGGAAGAGGCCCGCTCGGCATAAATTGCTCGAGGTCAGCACAAAAGCGGCCCGAGGGGAGGAAACAAAACATGCGAAATAACAGACACTCGAAGTGCGTCTGGTTGGCTGGGGCATCCGCCCTGGTTTTCGGACTCGCAGCACCTGCAGCCATGGCTCAGGACGATTCCGATGAAAGCCCGCGCACGCTTTCCACCGTTACGGTGACCACCCAGAAAACCGAAGAATCCATTCAGGATGTTCCGATTGCGGTTTCGGCGTTTGACGAAGACGCACTGAACCGGCTGCAGCTTGCTGGCGGCCCGGACCTTGTGAAGTCGATCCCGAACGTCAGCTTCACCAAGGGCAACTTCACGAGCTTCAACTTCAAGATCCGCGGCATCGGTGCAGACGTTGTGGCTCAGTCAGGTGATGCCGGCGTGGGTATTCACCAGAATGACATTCCGCTTACGGCCAACCGCCTTTTCGAAGCCGAGTTTTATGACGTCGAGCGTGTCGAGGTTCTGCGTGGACCGCAGGGAACACTCTACGGCCGGAACGCCACCGGCGGTGTGTTCAACCTGATCACGGCCAAGCCGGTGCTTGGCGAATTCCAGGCCGATGCCGAGCTGACCTATGGCAACTACAACACCTTCAAGGGCAAGGGCATGATCAACTTGCCCCTCGGCGAAGCCGCAGCCCTGCGGGTGGCCGGTTCCTATCTCAGCCGCGACGGCTATGTGGACAATCTGACCACGGGCAATGATGTCGACGACCGCGATCTCTACAGCGTCCGGGCGACCCTGGCCTTCGAGCCTACCGACTGGGCCCGCGGCTGGATTTCCGTGGAGCATTTCGAGGAAGACGATTCCCGTCTGCGTTCAGGCAAGCAGCTCTGTGCCAAGGATCCGGGTTTCGACACCTTCATGGGTGTACCGGTCTCTGCATTTGACCAATTGGCAACATCCCTCGGCTGTGTGGACGCTCCGCTGGACCAGTCCCGCGATCGCGTGAACTCGCAGGCGACGCTCGCTGGTGGTCTCGGCATTCTCGCCGGCCTGTTGAACGGCGACGTGAACACCGAGCCGGCCATTGCAGACCTCCGCAAGATCGAGTCCGCGTTCGACCCGATGTATCAGGCCGATCAGACCCTGTACTCCTGGAAAGCGGAAGCCGACATTGGCGACAATCTGTTGCTGACCTACCTGGGTAGCTACAGCGAAAGCTCGGTTGTATCCCGCGAGGACTACAACAAGGCATCCGCCGCACTGAGCTTCAACGCGACGGCTGGCCCCTTCATCAACCCGGCACTGGCCCCACTGTACGGCCTGCTCTTCCCGGGCGGCGTCGTGACCGATCCGGAACTGGGCGCAGCGAATTCGTTCCGCACCTTTGACCTGTCCGGCGCGAACAGCGAGCAGTCGACACACGAACTTCGTCTGCAGTCGGATTTCGATGGTCCGTTCAACTTCAACCTTGGTGCCATCAAGGTCGATTTCGAAACCATCGACCCGCGCAATCCGGAAGACGGCTACTATGTTCTGTCCAACGCCCTCACCGCGCTGACGCAGATCAACAACGCCGCCGGCGGCGCACTGTTTGGCGGCAACGTTCCGCTCGACAGCGGCTCAACCGGAACCTCGACTGCGTCCCTGTTCGATCTCAGCCTGAACGGCGATGGCGGAAACTATTTCCGCTCGCTCTCTCCGTACCAGCTGGAATCATTCGCGGTCTTCGGTGAAGGCTACTACGATGTCTCTGACGACCTGCAGCTGACGCTTGGTCTTCGCTACACGGACGACCAGAAGGAACAGGATGTCGTCAACACCTTCCTGTTTACGCCGCAGCCTGCTGGCGCAGACCCGCTTGCGTCTCAGGGCAAGCTGAAAGCAGACTTCCAGGAAGTGACCGGCCGTGTCGGTTTCGACTGGACGCCGGATCTCAGCTTCACCGACGATTCGCTGATCTACGGCTTCTACTCGAAGGGCTATAAGGGCGGCGGTATCAACCCACCGCAGCCTGCAGGTGCGAACCTGTTCCCGCAGACCTTCGATCCGGAATTCATCAACTCGTATGAAATCGGCACGAAGAACACTTTCGCGAACGGCACGGCCCAGTTGAACCTGACCGGCTTCATGTATGACTATGAAGGCTATCAGATCACGCAGATCATCAACCGGTCGTCCGTGAACATCAACGTGGATGCGGAGCTGCAGGGTATCGAACTCGAAGCATTGTGGACCCCGGCGGACAACTGGCTGCTGACAGCCAATCTCGGCCTGCTCAATGCTGAAGTTGTCGACACCTACGGTATCGACGTGCTTGACCGCACCAATGGTCGGCCAGACCTCGTCACCCTGAAGAACTCCAGCAGCTACTCCAACTGTGTGGTCTCGGCTCAGGGCTATGCAACCGTGCTGGGCGCCATTCAGGGCGGCTTGCTGGACGCTGGCTCGACGCTCGGACTTTGCACCGGGGCATTTGTTGGCCAGGAAGCCGCATTCGGCCTCGACGGTGTGACCGTGACCTACACGGACTCGAATGGCGACACGCAGACCGCAAGCGCCTTCCAGCCAATCGAGGGTGATGCCAAGAATCTGGACGGCAATTCCATGCCGGGTGCACCAGACATGACGCTGAACCTGGCCGCGGAATACACTTTCCCGTCCCTCGGCAACTCGGACTGGGATATGACCATCCGTGGCGACTACTACATGCAGTCTGACAGCTACAGCCGGATCTGGAACACGGCACGTGACGAGTTGGACTCCTGGTCCAACGTCAACCTGTCGATCCTGTTCAACAACGAACAGACCGGCTGGGGTGTGGAAGTGTTCGCCAAGAACCTGACCGACGAAGAAGTCATCACCGGTACCTACCTCACCGACGACTCCTCTGGTCTGTTCACCAACGCGTTCCTGACCGAGCCGGCCCTGTACGGCGTCACGATCAAGAAATCCTGGTAACACCCAGCTGATCCATGAATTGAGGGTGGCCCTTGCCGGGGCCACCCTTTTTGTTTGGCCATTTGATAGCGCCACCCTATTATCTGACCCGACTGCCCTACCCCATATCGGAGGATCACTCATGCGCCCCCTCACCCCCATTATTCCATTCGCCCTGTTGGCCGCCGCATGTGGTGGCCCGGCTGAAACCACGCCTGCCGCCACCAGCGATTTCGAAGTTGCCCTGACACCAATCGTGGAAGAGGCCGAATGGCCGTGGGGCATGGCGTTCCTGCCGAATGGCGATTTGCTGTTCACTGAAAAGGAAGGCGGCCTGAAATTTGTTGCCGGGGGCGAAGGCGCGGCCAGCGCGGTCAGCGGCTTGCCCGACGCCTATATTGAGGGCCAGGCCGGATATCTCGGGATCACGCTGGACCCGGACTTCGAGTCGAATCGCCTCGTCTATATCGCCTATTCGAAAGGCAATGATGCCGCGAATGCCACCGCCGTCATCAAGGGGCGGCTGAGCGATGACGCCAGCGCGCTGGAAAATGTCGAGGAAATCTTCTGGGCTGACGCTCGTGACACGGCCTATCACTACGGGTCTCGCCTGCAGTTCGCGAATGATGGCACGCTGTTCGTCTCCCTCGGGGAAGGCTTCAAATACATGAAGGATTCCCAGGACCCGACCAACACGCACGGCAAGATCGTCCGTATCAATGCGGATGGCTCGATCCCTGCAGACAACCCGTTTGCGGACGGCGAAAGCGGCAAGCCTTCGGTCTGGTCTTACGGCCATCGCAACGTGCAGGGCCTCTACTACGATCCGGAAACCGGCACGCTATACGAAACCGAACACGGGCCAAAGGGCGGCGATGAATTGAACATCGTCACACCGGGCACGAATTATGGCTGGCCGGAGATCACCTATGGTGTGAACTATGACGGCACGATCATCACGAACGAGACCGAAGCCGAAGGCATGGCCCAGCCCATGACCTATTGGGTGCCATCCATCGCGCCGTCCGGGCTCGTCATGCTGACCAGCGATGTCTATCCGGGCTGGAAAGGCGACCTCTTCACCGGGGGCATGAATGGCCCGGCCGGACTGGAATTGACCCGTATCGACATGGAGAATGGCGAAGTTGTCGGACGGGAGTCCCTGTTTGACGGCGAATATGCAATCCGCGATGTCGTGCAGGGACCGGACGGGCATCTGTATGTGGCCACCAAGGATTTCGACGGCATCTTCCGCGTCGATCTGGTCGAGGCTGAATAGTCCGGCCTAGATATCCCGGCGTGACCGTAGTGCGGCGGCGAGCGTTCCATCATCCAGATGGTCGAGTTCGCCGCCCACTGGCACGCCATGGGCCAGCCGCGTAACGCTGACGCCCTTCCCTTCCAGCAGTTCGGCAACATAGTGCGCCGTGGTCTGGCCATCGACCGTCGCGTTCAGGGCCAGGATCACTTCGCGAATGCCGCCCGCCTCTACCCGCGTGACGAGAGAGGGAATGTTCAGGTCTTCCGGCGTGATCCCGTCAATCGCAGACAACACCCCGCCCAAGACGTGATACCGCCCCCGGAACGCGCCGCCGCGTTCCAACGCCCACAAATCCGGCACATCCTCGACAACGCAGACAAGGCCATCATCGCGTCCATCCGCCTGGCAAACGGCGCAGGGCTGGACCGTATCGAAATTCCCGCACGTCTTGCACCGCTCAATCTTTTCGCCCGCTTCGGCCAGCGCATCCGCAAGTGGCTTCAGCAAGGTGTCACGTCGCTTCAACAGGAACAGCGCCACCCGCCGCGCAGACCGGGGGCCAAGACCCGGAAGGCGAGAGATCAACTCAATAAGGCGAAGGATTTCAGGGCCGGCGGAATTCTGGGACATGGGCCCAATGTCATCTGTTTGGGCGACAAGGCAAGCCGCCACGTGCAAATCAGGCCTGTGACGGCGCCTGCGCAGGATGGCTCGGCCATTGCGGCTGTCAACCCAAAACAAAACCCCGGCTTGTGGGCCGGGGTCTCGATAAACTGACTAGCGATGCGAGCGGCCTTATGCGGCCTCTTCGATCTCATTTGTCTTCGAGCTTGGGCGTGGATCCCGCAGGACATAGCCGCGGCCCCAGACTGTCTCGATATAATGGTTTCCGCCGGTCGCATTCTGCAGCTTCTTGCGCAGCTTACAGATGAACACGTCGATGATTTTCAGTTCCGGCTCGTCCATACCGCCATACAGGTGGTTCAGGAACATTTCCTTGGTCAGCGTCGTGCCCTTCCGAAGGGAGAGCAGCTCGAACATCTGATATTCCTTGCCGGTCAGATGGACGCGCTCGTCGTCGACTTCCACCGTCTTGGCATCGAGGTTCACAACGATTTCGCCAGTACGGATCACGCTCTCGGCATGGCCTTTGGAGCGGCGCACGATGGCTGTGATACGGGCGATCAGCTCGTCCTTGTTGAACGGCTTGGTGAGGTAGTCGTCTGCGCCATAGCCCAGAGTCTTCACCTTGGCTTCAATGTCCGGGTTGCCGGAAAGAATCATGACCGGTGTATTCACGCGACCCATGCGAAGCTGTTTCAGCACTTCGTATCCGGAGATATCCGGCAGGGACAGGTCGAGAACGATCATGTCGTACTCGTACACTTTTCCGAGGTCCACGCCCTCTTCACCGAGGTCGGTTGTGTAGATGTTGAAGCCTGCAGCCTTCAGCATCAACTCGATGGAACGCGCCACCGCACTATCATCTTCAATCAGCAGGACGCGCATCTCTCGTCTCCCGAATCATCATTACGACCAAGCTAGCCGCATTTCCTGTCAATGTGAATCCTACGGGCTGATCCTTTAACGAAGGTTAACAAGCCGTACGATTCATGCCCCAAACTTCCGGTTTCTTCACACAAATTAATAGTCAAGATCCGCGCCCTGACGGCCACCGATCAGCATTTGCGAAATCGCGATTGCATCCTGGATCGGCTGGGCCTGCTGATCGGTCGAGATCAGCGTCTTCTGGCAACGGATGGCATCCCGCACTTTCGGATCCCGCATGACCGTACCGGCCAGATGGGGCCGGAAGCCCAGGAAGGTCTGACAGGCGCGCGCAATCGCTTCATAAGTACGCTGCCCTGCGGCGCGCGACTCTGCCTGGTTGATACAGATGACGGGCTCAACATTCGGCGCATAGCCGCGCAGCACCTTGATGAAGGCATAGGCGTCGGTCATCGAGGTTGGCTCGTCGGTAATCACCATCAGCGCCTTGTCAGCCGCACGGGCCAGACGCATGCAGTTGGCCTCAATGCCAGCGCCGAGATCGACAACAACCTGGTCATACTGAAGCGCCAGCGCGGAAAGTCCGGCCGCCAGACGCGCAACTTCTTCCGGTGGCAGTTCCGCCAGTGCGCCAGAGCCGGAGCGGCCCGGCAGCACATCGAAGCCGCCTTCTGCAGCGCCGCCATCAACGGGCGTCACGGCGTCATCCAGTTCGACCCAGCCGGCGATTACCGCTGCCAGATCCGTTTCAGGAGCGATGCCCAGCTGAACGTCGACATTGGCGAGGCCAAGGTCTCCATCGACCAGCAAGGTCCGCTTTCCGGCCTGCGCAAAGGCTGATGCCAGAGTGATGGCCATGAAGGTCTTGCCCACACCGCCCTTGCCGCTTGCAACAGCGATAATGGAGGCCGGGGCAACACGAGGCGTCGGGCGCTGGGCCGGACGTTCCTGAGATTTTCGAAGCATGAAGCTCATAAGTCTACGCAGCTCCTTTCATGGCGATTACATCGCCAGGCGCGTCTTCCATCAGCAGGGCAGCGAGCCGGGATGGCGCAGCCGGTACAAGTCCACCGCCGATGAAGGGCGTTACAGCAAGATGTGAGAAGGCTATGCCCGCAGAAGAGAGTGCGGAGATCGCCCCTCCCCGTCGCCGGGCAATATCCAGCTTGGTCAGAATGGCGCGGCGAACACCGGCCCGAGCGAAGACCTTGGCGGCATCCGTCTGGTCTTCCGGGTGGCCTTCGGCCGACATGACGAGGATCGGCTCGGCACGCACAACCTGAATCAGGTCCTGCAGGCTGGCCATGTCATCCTGGTCGAATGGGTTGATGCTTGGCAGGTCGATCACACAGCGCTGGCCTGCTGCTCGTGCGGCGCGCAGCGCGTCGAACAAGGCATCCGGTGTCTCTGCAATGCGGATCTGGTCGCGCTCGTGTTCGAGATAGGCGGCGAGCTGTTCGCCTCCGGCCGTGCCATCAAGGTCTGCCGCAACAGGCAGGATGGCTGTCCGGGCAACCGCCGCGCGGCGGGTCAGCTTGGCCGCGGTCGCGGTGCGACCATGTCCCGGAGGACCAACCAGAATAATGTCTTTCTCCAGACGGGCTGGAATCGGATCGCACGTGACGATGCGCTCGAGTCCGGCAGCAATCGAATCCTCTGGCGAATCTCCAGGAATGGCGTTTTGCCCTGCGCCCTCATGGGCGACACGGTCTGCAAACCGCTGTGGCGCACCATGCCAGAGCAGCGCATCGCGTACCCGGCTGTAGAGCGGGTTCTCGGCGCCGCGGCCATGACCGCCACGTGCATCTCTCAGGAAGAGCGGCTCGCTTGGTACAACGCCGCCGCCCAGCTTGTCTGTCGCCGCCCGGACTTCCACGCCACCCTCGATCTCCCGTTCGGACAGGATAACGGCGTCGGCGCCCATTTCGGCAAAAATCATCGCTTTGGCGGCCTCTAGGGTCTCCGCGGCGAACATCTTCATGCGCATGTCTGCATGTTCCCTCGTGTTAATCACCCCGCCGAGTGCCACCCCAAATGTCCGGCAGGACATGCTGTCATTGGAAACAGTTAACACCGCGAAAGGTTAACAACTTCCTTTCTTTCGTTAGGAATTGCCGCGTGTTGCAAGGATTTAATGATAATTTGGGCGCGGCTTAGGCCGCGGCGCGCTCGTCCACGATTTCAGACAAGGTCACGCCGAGCTGACCATCGGCGATGACCAGTTTGCCCCGTGCCATCAGGCGATCCGACAGGTAAATATCGATCGGCTCATTCGTGTGGCGCTCCAGGGCAACGATGTCGCCCTCGGCCATCGCCATCAAATCCTCAATCGGCATGCGCATCTCACCCAACACCACGTCCACTCGGACGGGCACATCCATCAGGCTTTTCTTCAGCGCGGGATTTGCAGGTTGAGTCATGATGTTCCTTCGGCGTTGTCGCTCTTCAGGGAAGTCCGGGCTGCAAACAGGTCACCCTGCCCGTCCAGGATTGTGCGGGCCGTCGCCCTTATTAACGCATGGGCCCGCTCGCTGAAAGCCTCGTCATACGCGCAGGCCTCAAGATGACCCGTCAGTGCCACCAGATTGGCCAGGGCCTCGTTGAGAGAATTCGTAACGTCTTGCAAGCGCCCTGATTCGTCGTTCGCCTGTTCCTGCCGCGCTGTCGCCGCGCCCTCTGCCCGCGCTTCGGCCAGCATGTCCAGCAGTTCCGGCGTTGTCAGCTTCACCGGAGGATCGACCTCCACAGGCTCGATTGCCTCGGCTGTGAAGTCGCTGCGAAACTCGAACGGAGTGACGGATTTGACGGCGCGGTGGATCATTCGACGAGTTCGTCCTCGTCCTGCGGGCGTCCGGCGCGAATATCACCGCGCTCGATCAGGCTGCGGGCCAGATCGACCAGCTCCATGCGGGCGGTCTCGACCTCGCTGCGGCGAACCGATCCCAGCATGACGATCTCTTCACGCAGCAACTCACCTGCGCGCTGGGTCATGTTGCGGAAGAATGCGGCCTGTGTCGCTTCGCGCGCGCCTTTCAACGCGAATGTCAGGCGCGTCCGGTCTGCTGCGGCGAGCAGGGTTTGCAGGCCACCGGCATCCAGGGCTGCAAGATCATCAAACGTGAACATCAGGGAGCGCACACGCTCGCCTGCGCCCGGCTCGGCGGTTTCAAGCGCAGACAGCAAATCTGTCTCCGCCCGGCTATCCATCCGATCAAAGATACGGGCCACGCCCTCATGACCGCCGCTGCGTGCAGACGGCGCGGCGTTGTTCATCCAGCCACCGACAGCGGTTTCGAGGGCATTGATCGCTGCGGGATGTGCCGGCCCCATGTGCAACAGGCGTTGCATGACGTCGACGGCGAGTGATCTTTCCAGGGATTTCAGCAGACGGGCAGATGCCGCCCCGTCCAGCTTCGACACCATGAGCGCGAGAGTTTGCGGATGCTGTCCTTCTGCGAGGTTCAGCAGATCGCGGGTTTCCAGTTCCGAAGCACTCGCCCAGACCGAATTCCGGCTGAACACATCAGCTTCCGGCTTCTGGTGCGCCAGCTTGTAGGTTTCCAGCGTACTGACATCTTCGCCCTGATTGTCATCCAGTGCATCCATTGCGGCAGACAAGGCGCGGGCTTCCTGGGCGCTCAATTCATTCCAGACAGGCGCCGCTTCCGGGCCAAGTGCGCGCATCAAGCGTGCAGACCGGGCCAGTCCGGTTTCCTTGCGCGGGCGGGAAATTGCGAGTGCGCTCATGCGGCGCCCCCTTCTCCGCGCATCCAGCTGCGCAGTATGGAGGCCGTCCGGGCCGGATCCTTGCGCACCAGCGCGACCGCGTCAGGGTCCGTCTGGCGCACGACGCGCGGCGCGGTGGGTGCAGGGATGATCTCGGCTGTGTCACGACGAGGTGCTTTCGCTTCCGTCGCAGGCGCCGTGTGAGAGACATCAACTGCCTCATCGGTTGGAGCGCGAAAACCAACCCAGGCCAGCAGGCTGCAAAGCAAGGCGTAAAGACCCAGTTCCGTCCATCCCGCGGCGTCCGGGCGACCGGCAACTCCACGCGCGAATTCGGCCTGTTCAATGACCAGCTGATCGCCGGTTTCCGGGGACAGCAGCAACGCGGACGTCGCCAGGCGTTGCAGGGTCGGCGCGGTCTCGGCCGCGGTGCTTTCCAGCAGGATCAGGACAGATCGGCCAGACCCGCCATCGCCCGTAACGGACAGGCGAATGTTCCCGTTTCCGGCGACCGGCTCCAGAATGCCCATGAGCGAAGCTTCAATGGTCGAGCCAGGAACCCAGGCTTCAACGGGATGCGTAAACAGGTCAGCGCCGCGCCAGGAGCTGAGCACAACCGCAATCACAAGCGCAAACAGCGCGACCGCTCGTGTGGAGAGCATCGCGCTGTTTCTAAGTCTGACAAGCCTGTTTTCCATCGGAAACTCCCCGTACCGGCGTGGTTTTCCGGCATTCAGGGACCATTGATAGGCGCTGGCTTGTAAATTTGAGTTTAACGAAAAAACTTTCCGTTAAACATGATCTCCGTCTAGCGGCGGTATTGTTGCAGGCGTGTTGTACGCAGGCCTTTGGTGCCGTGGCGGGAGTAAAGCTTCTCCCAGGTCTCGAATTCTTCATCGCTCAGGCTGTAGCGATCACAGGCTGCCTTGCGGCTCAGAAGTCCGCCGGAAACTGCAGCAACGACTTCAGCTTTGCGACGGGTAACCCAGCGGGAAATATTCGGCGACGGAAGATCCGCCAGGGTCAGCATCTGGCCATCAGGGCCGGGAACGCTGAGGTTGCGAGTGTTTTGCTGTTCCATGTCCACACCATTCTAGTTGTCGTGACAGGACTGCCCGGTTTCTCCGGGCGCCATGGAGGGGACAATACAGGAGCAGTTTTAAGCCGAGGCGTAAGCAACCTCGTCAGTTTCACGGCACCGGTTAGAGGAATGTTTGGAAACCTGTACCGGGCCGGGACACTCGCCGGGAATCCGGCGGAAACATTACACGACTGATAAGTTTTACGTGGGTTTTGGCAGCAAATCCAACGCGCCATTCTCCCGCGCCTGGGCCGCATGACGGCGCAGCATGGTCAGGAACATCTCATCGCCCCGCTCGGTCTGTTTCACCAGCATGGCTGCGCCAAACGCGACCGACATGCCGTAAAAACTGAACCAGCGATAATGATCGTACAGCGCCTCAAACGGGTAATCCCGGATGCCGGCCTCTTCCAGCCGTGCATGATAGAAGCGCAGCAAGGCCTGCTCATGCTTTGGCCGGTCTTCCCGGGTCAGGCCCGCGCCAATGAAATACGCCACATCGCCTGCGGGTGCGCCTTTGCCAGCCGTTTGCCAATCCACAACCGCCAATGGCTTGGGCGCCGTGTCTGCGCCGAACAGCATGTTGTCGAGCCGGAAATCATTGTGGGTCAGCGCATGTGGCCCTTCATAACTCTCGCTCCAGGCCGGCAGGACGGCAGAATAGGCATCCCCAACCAGAATGTCGTCCGCCTCCAGACGGTCGCCATACCGCTCCTTGAAGCCATGCCACAACCCCTGCACCGCCTCCGGTGCCAGGGCTGGCGGCGGAGCAAGCTCACTCCCCTGCAGCCAGGCATAGCTGTCCAGTGCGGGATCATTCCAGTAAGCGGCATGCATGACCGCCGCCGCCGACAGTGCGCGTTCCGCCTCGGCCACGCTGCAGCCCCGCAACTGGTCGCCCTGTTCTGACGGCGCCATGTCTTCCATGATCAGGGCGAAACGGTTCGTCTCGGGATCATAATCCGTGTAAAATGCTTTAGGCGTGATCACGCCAGCGACTTTCGGGAACGTGCGATAGAAGTTCACCTCACGCTCGTAATGGCCAAGCATCTTCGCCGTCATCAGGCTTTCCGGACTGTCTGACGGAAACTTGCCGACAAGTGTTTCAGGCGCATTCGCGCCCTTGCGAGCATAGTCGAAAACGAAACGGACATTCTCGCCTATCTGGCCGGTGCCAATGGATTTTGCGGTGAGGCCTTTGACTTCGGCATCAATGCCGATCTCATCAAAAAGCGCGTTGAACCACCCCGCTTCAAGTGTCAGCGGGTTCGCGTCGAGGCCTGGTCGGCTCATTCATGTTTCCTCCGGTTTCGTTTCCTCAGTGGCAGTGTTTTCCTGCCTTTGTTTTGTCTTTCCCCAGCCGGTGAAGCGCTGCAGCTGCTCCATCCGCTCTTCGGCTTCGCGCAACCCCTTGTCGAGCGCGGCCATCGTCAGCGCGAAATCGGCGCTGGTTTCTTTTCGCCAGGCGCGTTCGGCCTTGTCGATCACATATCCGATGGCAACAGATTTCAGCCCGGCAGGCGCGCCCGAACGATTGTCCAGCCCGGCCGAAACCAGCGCCCAGTCAGCACTCCGCTTCCGCGCCATTGGCAAGGCAAGCAGCAGAGACGGCGTGCGGTCGCGAAACTTCATGAGGGAGACCAGGCCGGCGCGGTACTCCTCCATCGCCTCAAAACGCAGCATGATGACATCGAACAATCGCTCGCGCGGGGTGTCATCCGCCGAGACGCCCTCCTCCGACATCGCCCTGTCGAAATAAGCATCCGCATGAAGAGCGAGATCGTCCTTGTCAGCAACGCCGTGAAAATCTGAGAGATTGAGATCCGCCGCCTTTGCGATGGCTGAAAGGGTGAGGTCCGCCCAATGCGTATCGGCGGCCAGTTCCAGAGCGGCGAGCAGGCCTTTTTCCAGTATGCCTGCCTGCGTCGTCATCCGGTTTCGCGTCCTCTAGTCGGGTTCCCTTGAAAGCTCCCGGTCACGCGTCACCGCAGCGCGCAGGGCCTTCCTCAACAAGATAGGCATCCCACCGTCATCCATGAGGATGTCAAGGGCCGCCTGGGTGATGCCGCCGGGTGAGGTCACCATTTTCCTGAGCTCGTTCGGCGTCTGTCCCGACTTTTCCATCAGCGCCGCCGCGCCAATAATTGTCTCGACCGCTAGCCGCGCCGCCATCTCCTTCGGCACGCCTTCAGCCTCGCCAGCTTCGGCCATCACCTCTGCCAGAAGGAAGACATACGCCGGCCCGCACCCGGAAATGCCGGTGGCGGCAACCATGGTCTTCTCATCCATCGGTCCTTCGACAAGCCCGAGCGGTGTCAGCAACTTGCGGGCGGTCTCGATATCGGCCTGCCCCAGCGACGGGGCCGCAGACAGCAAGGTCACGCCCTTGCCCACGCTTCCCGGCGTGTTCGGCATGGCGCGGATAACATGCGGAGTTCCGAGGCGGTCTTCCAGCTGACCAAGCTTGATCCCGCCCATCACGGAGACGACGAGTGTCTTGTCGCCAATAAATGGCTTCATGCCTTCGGTCGCGCGCGCGAATTGCTGCGGCTTCACGCCAAGGACAACGATATCCGCTGGCTCGGGGTCGGGATTCAGAGAGACGAGCCCCTCTTCAGCCCAGGCCTGAACCTGCAGAGTGGGACGCGGAGCAATGATGGTAAGGTTTGGCTTCGACCGTCCGGCCAGCCATCCGGCCGCCAAGGCGCCACCCATGCGCCCGGCCCCGATCAGGACAATCGATTTTCCCCGTGCCATAGGGCGCTGCTCAGGCTTCGCCCTGGGTTTCGAACATGACCGCGTCGATGGCTTCGCGCGGTGTCTTTCCGGCCCAGATCAGGAAGTTGAATGCCGGCACGAACCGGTCCACCGCGCTGACGGCAGCCGCGATCGTCGAACGGATCTCACCCAGGGACGCCTCGTCCCGGTCCATCATGGAAAAGGTGTACCGGAAGATCACCACGCCCTCATCGGCCCAATAGTCGAAATGACCGAGCCAGAGGCGCTCATTCGCCATTATGATGAGTTCAGACAACTGGCTCCGCTTGGCGGCAACCGGCTTGACGTCCAGAGTTACAGAAAAATGGATGGCCGCAGGCTCCGGGCGGAACGCGAACAGCGCGCCCATATCGCCCCAGCGGGTCTCGGCGACGGCCTGAATGGTCCCTTCTTCATCGCGTTCGTGTTGCCACCCTGCCATTTCGAGGGCTTCTTCAACACGGTCGAGCGGATCCACTCCGGCAAATTCTTCGCGCGAAAGATCAAGGCTCATGAAAGTCTCCCCTGCTCTCTGGAGTCATGGACACAGGATTCGTGTCCAATGGCCATCCCTGTTGAAACGCGGCAGCGTATCCGCGTCCACCCCTGGTCAACAGGCAGGCAGTGATTGGTTGTGGGTTGGGCTATTTGGATTTGGCCGCAGATTCGAGCTCAGCCACCCGCGCCTCTAGGGCCTCGACCCGCTCCAGAGCCGTTACGGCAAGGGTTTTCAGCGCCTCAACTTCGTCCCGGCCGGCAAGATCCATATCAGCGATCAGACCCTTCACACGCGCCTGCGCGGCGGTTTTCGCCTCTTCGCTCGCGGCCCGTGCAGCGCCCATTGCGCCGGTCATCAGGCCAGCAATGTCATCTAGCAGTGGATTTGTTGTGGCCATGCGGCTACTCCTTCGCGGCATCGGGCGGACAAGGTTTGGTTCCCCTATCAGATAGGTCCTCATCCATACAGGGAAAAGACGCTGCATGCTGGATATGATGAGCTTCGCTGCACCCCTCCTGCCCGCCGCGGCGCTGACCTTTCCGGACGTCAGCCCGGCCCTGGTCTCTCTGGACCTCGGATTTCTGGGCCTCGGAACGTTTCATCTGCGGTGGTACGCGCTCGGCTACATGGCAGGCATCGGACTGGCCTGGTGGTACTGCGCCGCCATGTTGCGCCGTCCTAACCTGTTCGGCGGCACCAGCCCGCTGACCAAGGACCAGCTCGACGACATCATGTTCTGGATCATCCTCGGCATCATTCTGGGCGGTCGGTTTGGCTATGTCCTGTTCTATATGGTGCCGTACCAGTTTGACGTGATCGCGCAGAACCCGCTGACCATCTTCAAGATCTGGGATGGCGGCATGGCGTTTCATGGCGGCATTCTGGGCGTGACCATTGCGCTGATCCTGTTCGCAATGCGCCGGAAAGTGTCCCTGCTCTCTATCGGAGACATGGCGGGCGTGGTCGCGCCAATCGGCATTGCGCTTGTCCGTCTTGCCAATTTCGTCAACGCCGAACTCTATGGCCGCCACACGGACGCCCCGATCGGCATGGTGTTTCCAGAGGGGTATGTCCCGGGCTCCACGCCGCCTTCGTACAATTGGGACACAGGCGACTGGGTCTATAATGGCGACGAAATGGCGCGACATCCGAGCCAGCTTTATGAAAGCGTCCTAGAAGGCTGGCTGCCCCTGATCCTGCTGTCGGTGCTGATCTGGCGGTTTGGCGCCCTCAAGCGCCCCGGCCTCGTCGCCGGCCTGTTCCTGCTCATCTACGCAACGGGGCGCACAATCGTGGAGAATTTCCGCATGCCCGACAGTTTTGTCGATGGCCTGCCGCAATGGATCACGATGGGCCAATTGCTTTCCATCCCGATGTGGATCGGCGGCGCGTGGCTCGTCTGGAACGCGCTCAGGAAAAAGCCCTCTGCCCAGAACTGACCTGCCATGACCCTGAAAGACCGCATCATCCGCCTCATCGAGACCGGCGGCCCCATTCCGGTTTCCACATTCATGCAGCTTGCCCTGCACGATCCGCAGGAAGGCTATTACGCCACGCGGCCCGGCCTCGGCATGGACTTCATCACAGCGCCGGAAGTCAGCCAGGTGTTTGGCGAACTGATCGGCCTGTGGGTCGTGCATGAATGGCGCGCAATGGGCACGCCGAGCCCATTTCACCTGGTCGAGATCGGTCCTGGCCGCGGCACGCTGATGGCAGATGCGCTGCGCCTTGCCTATGTCGCCGGCGGTCGCGAGTTTGCAGATGCCGCCCGGCTGACCTTGGTGGAGCCGAGCCCGGAGCTGCGCAATCAGCAGAGTGAAAAGCTGAAGGCGTACGAGCCGGTCTTCGTCGACGCGCTTGCCAAGGTGCCCGCCGGGCCGATGATCCTTGTCGCAAATGAATATCTGGATTGCCTGCCTGTCCGCCAGTTTCGCAGGGCGGATGGCCAGTGGCGCGAATGCGTGGTCGGGCTGGACGATCAGGGAGAGCTGACTTTTGGTCTCGCCGCCGATGAACAGCGCGCACCCGAAGGCGCGGTGGATACATCAGAGGCGGTCGAGGTTCAGATCGGGTTTGATCTGCTGGTGGCTGATCTCGTTTCGCGCGCGGCGCCAATGCGCGCCCTGTTTGTTGATTATGGCCCCGCTGACGCGACACCCGGCGACAGCCTGCGTGCCTTCAGCAAGGGCGAACAGGTTTCCCCCCTCGCCCTACCCGGCGAGAGAGACCTGACGGTTGATGTCGATTTCGGTCGCCTGAAGCGTCTGGCCACAAAGATCGGTCTCGACGTGGCAGGCCCGACCCCGCAAGGCATGTTCCTCATGGGGCTCGGCGCCCAGGCGCGCCTGAATCAACTGGTTGAGGCCAATCCCGATCATGCCGAAGCCATCTTCAACAACGCCCAGCGCCTGATCGACCCCAAGGATATGGGCAGCCGTTTCAAGGCAATCTGCCTCTCCACCACCGGCCTGCCCCAACCCGTCGGGTTTTAGGAGCGCCTAATCGGCTGCAGCCCCGATGTGTTGATCGACGAACTCGGCCATCGCACGCAGGGTTTCGATCCGTGTATCGCCGTCAGAGAGCCAGTGATCCTCGCCTTTCAACTCGACGAGGGTCACATCCTTGCCGGCTTTCTCTAGCGCCCGCTTCATGATTTCGCTCTGCTTAATTGGCACAACTGTATCATTCTTGCCGTGGATCAACAGGACGGGCGCCTGAAAGCGATCTGCGGACCGCGCGGGAGAAATTGCGTTCAACTTCTCGCGCTCATCATCCAGATGGCCGACATTTTCCTGCCAATAATCAATCACCCAATGATCGCGCCCATAATCCCATTTCGCATCCCTCAGGAAAGGTCGCAGATCCGTCACTGGTGTAATCGCCACGACGCAGCTGTAAAGTTCCGGGGTGAATGCTCCGCCTGCCAGCGCTGCGTATCCTCCGTAACTGGCCCCCACGATGCAGACACGATCCGGATCGGCCAGCCCTTGCTTAACCAGCGTGTGAAGGCCGTCAGTGATATCGTCCTGCATCTTGCCGCCCCATTCGCCGTTTCCGAGGGCCTCATGTTCCGGTGAGTAGCCGCTCGATCCACGGAAATTCGGTTGCAGTACGAGATAGCCGCGATTGGCAAAGTACTGCGCCATCCAGTCAAACGTCACTTTGTCATAAGATGCCGGGCCGCCATGCGGCATCACAATGAGCGGCAGCGTATTGGCAGTATGAATGTCGGCGCCGGCGGGCCAGGTCAGGATCGCCGGTATGTTCAGATCGTCCCGGGCCTTGTAGTTGACCGCAACCACCTGACCGATCGCTTCCGCAGGAATGTCGGCGCGCTCGTCGGCAATCAGCGTCATCTGACCGGTCTCACGATCCTGCAGCACATAGCTGCCGGGCGTATCGCTTCCATACAAGAGATAAAGCAATTTCGACCAGTCGTCCGTCCACGAAACGAGATGTACTGCGGCCGTCGAAAACTGGTTCACTATTCCCGAAACCGCTGCATCCACTTCTGGATCAAAAAACTTGTAGGAAGGAACAGCACCGGAATATTTGACTCCCACGACGAACCTGTTCCCGTCACGGATGACCCGTCCTATCATACCGCTTTGGCCCCCCAAGGTAATTGGCGTCAGATTGCCCTCGAAATCCAGTTCGTAGACGTTTCCAGATTCCTCATGTGTTTCACCGTCGGAAAAGATCAGTGCGGACTTGTCAGACTTGATGCCCGTTACACCGGGCGGCGGCTGCGACGTTTCAAGTTCATAGATCAGCTCCCGGTTTCCATTCACATAGGTGAAGACCCTGTAAGTGTCGGAACTGTTGTCGTAATCTTCCCGCGCGAGCACAGTGCCGTCGGCATCCACAAACCAATCGACCGTATCTCCCGTTCCGCTTTTGAAGAGGCGACCTTTGCCTGTCTTCATGTTGACGCGCACGAGGCTGTAGTTTGGGTCAGAGTAGCGGTCCCCCATCCAGGCCGGCATGAAAATATAGCCCGGATCCGCATCGTCCCCCACAATCTTTCCAAGCCCGCTTTGCGCCGGATAGATATTGTCCGTACCCCGCAACAGAAACTTGAGTTTCTTGGTCTTGAGATTGAATGAGAAGGCGCCGGAATAATCGAACTCACCGCGGAATCCGATGACAAATTTCGTTTCGGATGCCCGGATGATGATGTTGTCTTCATCCGCAAACCAGATGTCACGCGTTGCCACATCATCGATCTTGACGTGATAGGACTTCTTGCGCGTCTGAAAATCGAAGGTGACCAGATAGTCTGCCCCATCACGTCGTTCAGCATAGGCGACACGGTCTCCACTCGGCGACAAATCCATGTAGCGGACAGAGGGCAATTCACCATAGGCTTCGAGAGGCGGGTGGCTCACATCGGCGCGGGCGGAAATCTGGCCAAAGCCCAGCCATGCCGACAGAACGGCCAAAATCATAACCCGCATATAAAACCCCTATAAGTGTCACATGACACTATTTATGATGGAGCCGAAAGGCAACGCAGGAAGCGCCTTTGCGTCTGCACCATATCTTTCCGCTGCGCGAGGCGGGCTTGGCATCGGGCGCGCGGCCCCCATGTCTTGGCTGAGCAAGACAAAGGGCCTTGATGTGGCTGAACTCTCCATTCTCGAACTTGGCCGCGTGCGCCAGGGCTTCACTCGCGCAGACGCCCTGAACGATGCCAGACGCGTCGCCCAGCATGCCGAGCAATATGGCTACAAGCGCTTCTGGGTGGCCGAGCACCACAATATGGCAGCGGTCACCACAGCGGCGACATCCCTCGTTGTGTCCCACATCGCGGCGGGCACGAAAACAATCCGCGTCGGCGCGGGTGGCATCATGCTGCCCAACCATGCACCCTACATCATCGCCGAGCAGTTCGGCACGCTGGAGGCGCTGTATCCGGGCCGAATTGATCTCGGCCTCGGCCGCGCCCCCGGCACCGACCAGATGACGCTGCGCGCCCTGAGGCGGGATGTGAACAGCGCTGATCGTTTCCCGCAGGACGTGCTAGAATTGCAGGCATGGCTGGGCCCCGTTGAGGAAGGCCAGAAAATCGAGGCCGTGCCAGGGTCAAACTCGAACGTTCCGCTCTGGATTCTGGGCTCCAGCCTGTTCGGTGCCCAGGTCGCGGCTGCCTATGGTATGCCTTACGGGTTTGCGTCCCATTTCGCGCCTCAGGCGCTGGACGAGGCGCTCGCAACCTATCGCGCCAATTTCCAACCTTCAGACCGGATGGAGAAACCCTACGCCCTGATCAGCGTGAACATCATTGCTGCCGAGACGACTGAAGAGGCGAAATACCTCGCCACATCGCAGCAAATGTCGTTCGCCAATCTCGTGCGCGGCGACCGGAAACTTACCCAACCGCCGATCGACGACATCGACACCTATTGGACGCCGGAGGAAAAGCTGCGCGCCCAGCACATGCTGAATTTCAGCATCATCGGCGATCGAGACGAGATCAAACGCGGTGTCGATGCGCTGCTCGAGCGCACCAATGCCGACGAGCTGATGATCGTCTCGGATATGTATGACGTCGACAAGCGCCTGCGCTCATTCGAGATTATCGCGGATGTGGTGAAAGGCTGATCCGTCAGCCTATCCGGCCTGAATCAGGACGGGCGCTTGATCACATTGTCATCGTCCAGCAGCACGACATTCGGCGCATGCTGGCGAGCCTTGTCAGCGTCTACGCCCGCAAAGGCCGCGATGATGACTTTGTCGCCGACGGCGAAATGACGGGCCGCAGCGCCGTTGACACCAATCGTCTTGGAGCCGCGCGGTGCTTCCAGAGCATAGGTCTGGATGCGGGCACCATTGGTCACATTCCAGATGTCCACGCGCTCATTCGGCAGGATTCCGGACGCGTCGAGCAGATCCTGGTCGATCGAAACGGATCCCTCATAATGAAGGTCACACTGCGTAACGGTTGCAGAATGCAGCTTGGCTTTCAGCATATTGAGCAACAAGGACGTACCCTCCGGTATTATTATCGAGCGCTATTTTGCTCACATTGAGCATATAGGTAGGCCTGCTGCCTTGCGCAAGGGCGCTTATTGCATCGCAGCAAATACGAGTAAAGACGGTTTGGGCGCTACAGGTTTCACCTTTGCGCGAGGTGAGCCGCAACCCGCGAACCTCTGCAAGGGGCTGGAATTCCGCCGCAAAACGGCTCGCCTTCCGCAAAACCCTCTGTTAACTATCGGTAAGGCTGGGGAGAGTTTGCAAGGGGACAATCGCAATGAAACAGGCGTCAGCAGCAGTCTTGGCCGCATCGCTCTTACTGGCAGGGTGCGCGTCCAGCCCAAGCTCGGGCTCATCTGCGCCGCCAACCACCTCCCCTTCCAACCCGTCGGGACCTGTCCGTGGAATCCCAAATCCGAGCGACAATGATTTCCTTGGCGATCCGACCCCGACCATCAATCGCCATACCGGGCGCGCCAGCAGCGGCGCCGTACCGGCAAAGGACTACCTGCCCTATATCGATGTCGCGATTGACGAAGCCGCCGTCTATTCCGAATTCGGCGACATGCTGCAGGACCGCTACACCCGCATTCAGATCGTGACGCTCAAACCGGACGCTTATGACATGGATGGTGTGACATCTGGCGTACGCAGTCAGGAGACGGAAAGCCGCAACTACGACAAGGAGAGCCGCAACTGGATTTCCCGCATGATGTCGTCGCGGAGCATTACCCGCACACTGATCGCTGAGTTCGATGTAGCAAAGCCCGACATCACCGCCACGAATGCGCTCTTCTCCTCGACCTTCTCCTCCAACAATCGCGAAGGGGAAAGCTGGACCACGAATGAAAGCCTGTCAGTCTATGCGACGCCTTACTTCAAGGTCGGCCCGAACACGACAATCGAGGCGCGATTCCGTCTTCAGCTGTCTGACGAAAAGGAATCATCCGCCAGTGCAAATGTGATGGGCGCGCTCACGACGGCCGCAAACCTGATCGCCCCGACATCCACACTGGTCACCTATTTCAACGCGCCACTGATGCAGGAAGCGTCGACCTTCCTAAACACCTCCACCAGCACCTTGTTCGGCCAATCCATTACCGAGCAATCCGTCAGCGCGTTCTCTGTAAAGTCCTGGACGGACAAGCCTATCCTGGTGGTGTCGGCGCAGATGCCGGACGCGAGTGATATCAAGGACACCCGCAAGAAAGGCGCGATCGGCCAGTGGGCCGTCTACCTGGATCAGCCCATCCCCTCGATCTTCACAGCAGGCGTCTCTGATGCAGGGTATCCGGATTATACAGGTGTAACGTCTGGTGACATCCTTGCCTTTGACGTGGGAGAGGATCTGACTGTCTACGACTACATCTTCTCCCGGCTCGATCTCGCGGACCGCATCTCCTACCTCAATGACACGGCAGACCCGGACGTTGCAGGATTGATCTGCAACCGGATCGAGCGCGGCCTGTCGGAGATCGGCTTCACGTCTTACGACGCCGCCGCTGCCGTCTGGGCAGCCTCCGTCTCCGATCAGTTCAATGGCAGTGCGAAAGCAGCCTTCCAGGGCGAGAACACCTGTGAAGCGATGATACGCTGGCACGCACTCGGGGGCTGAATCGGAACAAATCCGGCCAGACCACGTCAATAGAGGCGAACATCCATTCAGGAGCGCCTCATGCCAACATCCGTCAAAATCCTTCATACCGAACCCGTCACGCATGACGTGCGTCACTATCGCGTGGAGAGACCGGACGGATTCCAGTTCAAGCCCGGTCAGGCGACAGAGGTCGCGCTCGACAAGGACGGATGGCGCGATGAAAAGCGCCCCTTCACCTTCACCGCCCTGCCCGATGCGGACACGCTGGAGTTCACCATAAAATCCTATCACGACCATGATGGCGTCACGCATGAGCTTTGGTCGATGCAGGCGGGAGACGCCCTCCTGTTGGACGAACCGTGGGGCACGATCACATACAAGGGCCCGGGCGTCTTCATAGCAGGCGGCGCGGGCGTCACACCATTCATCGCAATCCTGCGAAAGCTGGCCGCCGATGGGAAGCTGGACGGTCACACCCTGATCGCCTCTCACAAGACCGAGAAGGACATCATTCTGCGCGAAGAGTTCGAAGCGATGGACGGGCTCGACTGCATATGGACCGTGACAGGTCAGGATGGTTCGGAACTGGACCGTGGCAAGATCGACAAGGGCTTCCTCCAGCACCATGTGCGAGATTTTGATCAGCAATTCTATGTTTGCGGCCCCGACGAGATGATCGACGACATCAAGAGCACGCTGAAAGAACTCGGCGCAGACGCCGACGGCATCACTTTCGAGGAATAGCACCTCGCTTAGCGATACTGACAAGGCCGTGAAGTTGAGCGCATCCGCTTTGGATGCAAAAACCGCTTCATGCCGAACATCCTTATCATAAACGGGCACCAGCCCTTCCCCACATCTTCCGGCTCGCTCAATGCTGCGTTTGTTGAGCGGGCGAAAAGACTGTTTGAAGATTCAGGCTGGTCGGTCCGCTCTTTGCGCGTCGCGGATGGGTGGGACACGGAAGAAGAAGTTGGAAACCAGATCTGGGCCGACGTCATTCTGTTCCAGTTTCCCCTGAACTCCATGGGCCTTCCCTGGTCTCTGAAGCGCTACCTTGATGAGGTGTACACTGCGGGCATGGATGGACGGCTTTCGAAGGGCGATGGGCGAAGCCGCAATGATCCGTCTCGTCAATATGGCAGCGGCGGCCGGATGACCGAGACACGCTATATGCTGTCGCTGACCCTGAACGCCCCCGGAATGGCGTTCAACGATCCTCAGCAGGTCTTCTTCGAGGGCCGGTCGGTTGAAGACCTGCTCTGGCCGGTCCATTTGAATTTCCGCTTTTTCGGCATGCAGCCTCTGCCAAGCTTTGCCGCGCATGACGTGTCAAAAGCCCCGAACATCGCAGCCGATTTCGAGCGGTTCGACGAACATCTCACGCAAGCGTTTTCACTGGCCGGCTCAACCGCCTGACGACTGGAAATGCGCAATCACCCGCCGCGAATGCGGGGCGTCCCTGTGTTCAAACAGATAGATCCCCTGCCAGGTGCCCAGCGCCAGTCGCCCGGCCGTCACCGGAATGGACAGCGATGTCTGCGTCAGCGCCGCCTTGATGTGGGCGGGCATATCGTCCGGCCCCTCGGTGCGATGCACCAGATAATTCATTGAGGGGTCATTCGCATGGGGAACGAGCCGGCGGAAAAAGGCCTGCAAATCCTGTTGCACATCGGGATCGGCATTTTCCTGAATGACGAGCGAACAGGATGTGTGCTGGCAAAACAGGGTGAGCAAGCCGTTGCCCGCCCCTGCTACGAACTCCGCAACATCCCGCGTAAATTCGTAAAGACCGGAACCCCGGCTCTGTATCATGAGTTGGGCTTGCATGCCTTTCGGATACCGCGCCCGCTTCGCAGGATCAATTGCGGCGTGAATTTGCAGGATGACGGGGTTTCGCTCAGCCTGTATCCAGAGGGTACCGGTAGTTAAACAGCTTGGAGGTGGGACATGCGCTGGAAAGATGGACGACGCGGCGGGAACGTTGAAGACAGGCGCGGCATGAGCGGCGGCAAACTCGCCGGTGGCGGCATCGGCTTTGTCCTGATCGCGCTGGTCGTGTCGTATTTCCTCGGTATCGACCCACAACCACTGCTCGAAGCCGGCAGCGGCATGTCCAACCAGCAGCAAACTGGCGATGTCGGCACGCCTGAAGACGAGGCTGGCCAGTTCGTGGATGTCGTCGGCACGAATGTGAATGATGTCTGGGCGGGCCTCTATGATGGCTACGAGAAGCCAACGGTCGTGATCTACACACAAGGCACCGGCACAGGCTGTGGCTATGGCCAGGCCGCGATGGGCCCCTTCTACTGTCCCGCCGACCAGACCATCTACCTGGACCTCTCCTTCTGGCAGCAGATGGAAACCCAGTTGGGCGCATCCGGCGCGGACTTCGCCCGTGCTTACGTCATCGCGCATGAATTCGGCCACCACGTCCAGACGCTCACCGGCGCCTCGCAACAGGTGCGCCAGGCCCAGCAACGCGCAGGCAGCCAGGCAGAGGCGAACAAGTATTCCGTGGCGCTGGAACTGCAGGCCGATTGCTATGCAGGGGTGTGGGCCGCGCATGCCGCAACGGCATCGAACGGAAAGGTTGCACTGGAGCGCGGCGACATGGAAGAAGGGTTGAAAACGGCCAATGCCATTGGCGATGACATGCTGCAGAAGCGCTCTCAGGGTCGCGTCACCCCGGAAGCCTTCACGCACGGCTCTGCGGAGCAACGCATGGAATGGCTGAGCCGCGGCTACCAGACCGGCGATCCACGCCAGTGTGATACGTTCAACTGAGCCCATCCGTCCCGGCGGAGGGCCGAGACAGGAAGGGAGACGCCGCTATGACAGACGGCAAGCCAATGGGGTTTGACACCCTGCAGATTCACGCCGGTGCGAACCCGGACCCAGCCACCGGCGCGCGCCAGGTGCCGATCTACCAGACCACGGCCTATGTGTTCCGCGACGCAGACCATGCGGCGGCGCTCTTCGGCCTTCAGGAAGTCGGCTACATCTATTCCCGCCTGACCAACCCGACGGTTGGCGCGCTGGGCGACCGGATCGCGGCGCTCGAAGGCGGCGCTGGCGCGGTCTGCTGCTCCTCTGGCCACGCGGCGCAGATCATGGCGCTGTTCCCGCTGATGGCACCGGGCCGCAATATCGTCGCCTCCACGCGGCTCTATGGCGGAACGATCACCCAGTTCAGCCAGACCTTCAAACGCTTCGGCTGGTCCTGCACCTTTGTGGACTTTGATGATCTCGATGCCGTGAAGGCCGCGATCAATGACGACACGCGGGCCATCTTCTGTGAGACGATCGCCAATCCCGGCGGCTACATCACCGATCTGGACGCCATAGCCAAAATCGCAGACGGCGCAGGCATCCCACTGATCGTCGACAACACAACGGCAACGCCCTATCTCTGCCGCCCGATTGACCATGGCGCGACGCTGGTTGTTCACTCGCTCACCAAATACATGACCGGCAATGGCACGGTCACAGGTGGCGTTGTGGTCGACTCCGGAAAGTTCGACTGGTCCGCCTCGGACAAATTCCCGTCCTTGTCACAGCCGGAGCCAGCCTATCACGGCCTGAACTTCCATGAGACGTTCGGCCCGGCCGCGTTCACCTTCCACGGCATCGCCATCGGCCTGCGCGACCTCGGCATGACACTGAACCCGCAAGCCGCACACTATACCTTGATGGGGATCGAAACGCTCTCGATGCGGATGGACAAGCATGTCGCGAACGCGAAGAAAATCGCTGCCTGGCTGGAAGGCCATGAGGCCGTGGCGGGCGTCACCTATGCCGGGCTCGACTCTTCACCCTACAAGGATCGCGTGCCAAAGATCTGCCCGAAAGGCGCAGGCGCCCTGTTCACTGTCCAGCTCAAGGATGGCTATGAGGGCTGCACCAAATTTGTCGGTGCGCTGAACCTGTTCAGCCATGTGGCGAACCTTGGCGACGCGCGCAGCCTGGTCATCCACCCCGCCTCGACCACGCACCGCCAGTTGACGCAGGCCCAGCAGATCGCCGCCGGCGCCGCACCTGATACAGTCCGCCTCTCCATCGGCATTGAAGATGCTGACGATCTGATCGCAGATCTGGACCAGGCGCTGAAAGCCTAGGGCGCCCCCTCTCCCAATGACGAAGGGCGGCCCTTGCGAGCCGCCCTTTTTTTGGTCCTTCGATGACACTATTGCTTCTGCCAGTTCTCCGGAAACCATTCCCTGTTTAGGATTTCATCGGTCGGCCCGTAAATACGCATCACGATGTTGAGCTGGATGTCCTTGTCCCTGGTGCTTGGAATCCAATTGGGCACGTAGGCAGCATCTTCAGGTGGCTCCGGCGAAATGAAAAGGCGAAGCGATCCGTCTGCCTCATATTTCAGGCCGGGCGTGTTGTCCCCGATGCGATACTTGTCCCAGTCATTGGCGACCAGCTGCGCCGTCGCCATGTCATACACGGTGACGGACCAGAACTCCTTGACCGGCGGCGGTGATGCGAGGCGGAGCTCATATGATGCCCCGCCTGTCATGTTTTCCTGCTCCGCGTCTCGCGTGGTGGTGATGTAGACCGACTCCTCTTCGACGTTCACCAGAATGCCGTACTCGGTCAATGCTGCCCGCAACAGCCACGACCAGTCGGGCGTGGACACCTCCGGCGGAGTCATGGTCCAGCCGCGCAGTCGAGACGCCAAGGGAGACGTGCGGATCATGCGCTGGCTATCAATCGCCGTGCGTCGCAACCCTTCCATGAAGACCGGGTTCGGATTCAAGCCGGCCCCCGGAATAATTTCCTCGAAGATGCCAGCTGCGTATGCATCTTTGCCATACGGCGGATTACGCCGGAGGATTTCGCGGTAATTGTCGAAGATGCCAAGTGTCTGACGGGCATTCGGGTCGATCAGCTCATAGCTCTGCCCCGGCACCAGGTTTTCCGCCTGTGACACATCCATCCCTGTGCTGAGTGGCGCAACCTGTACCGCATCGAGAATGGCCTGCGCCTTCGTCACGTCATCCGGTATCTCAGGGCTGACGCGGATACGCCCGAGCAGGGCGACGGTGTTGGTCGGTGAGTCGAGGCGGACGACATCTGCCGGCAAGTCCCCCTGCCAGTCCGGGCCGACCAAGGCGACCTGCAAGCCACCGTCCGGATAGTGCTGACGCGATACATTGGCGATGATGTTGTGCCAGGCATCAACAAACATGAAGGTGTAGTAGCGCTCATCATCGACACGCGGGATCGTCAGGATTTGTGGCTGCTCGGCAAGATCGAAGAAGGACACGATGTTCAGGACGTCCAGGTTTGGCGTCACATAGATTTCGTCGTCCGCCGTCGGTGGATCACGGTACTTCAGCAACGAGTTGATGGATGCGCCATTCTTCAGGACGAAGTCACGTTCCTCCAGAATCATGCGCCAGCGTCCGTAGAACCAGAGATAGGCCTGCCCTCCAAGATCGTAGGCATGCTTCTCGGCAAAATCTATCGGCGCAAAAGGCTCCACATCTTCTGGCGCGGTCACCGACGCGTTGTTAAGCCCGGCCGTCGCGGCCCGAATGCCGACTGACAAAGCCCGGTTCTTCGCCACGATGACCGCTGTCAGCAGACACGCTGAAATCAGGAACACGCCCCCAGCAATATAGGTCAGAATACGTCTCATCTCGCCTCTCCCCGTGCGATTTTATCTTTATCCGGAAAGGTATAGAGCGACGAAAATTTAATGCAATTGCATTAACAATAGAATCCGTGATCCCAGACAAAAAAACGGGCGCCGTGGCGCCCGCTTTGGATCATTGTTCTGAAAGCTGCCTGCGATCGGATCAGGTATCCAGGAAGCTGCGCAGCTTGCGGCTGCGGCTCGGATGCTTCAGCTTGCGGAGCGCTTTCGCCTCGATTTGGCGGATACGTTCGCGCGTCACGGAGAATTGCTGGCCAACCTCTTCAAGTGTGTGATCGGTGTTCATGCCGATGCCGAAGCGCATGCGCAGCACGCGTTCCTCACGCGGCGTGAGCGAGGCGAGCACGCGGGTCGTCGTTTCGCGAAGGTTCGACTGGATCGCGGCGTCGACGGGCAGAAGCGCCATCTTGTCCTCGATGAAGTCGCCGAGGTTTGAATCCTCGTCGTCGCCAATCGGCGTTTCCAGCGAGATCGGCTCTTTCGCGATCTTCAGGACCTTGCGGATCTTCTCCAGCGGCAGGCCCAGCTTCTCGGCCAGTTCTTCCGGGGTCGGCTCGCGGCCAATCTCGTGCAGCATCTGACGCTGGGTACGGATGATCTTGTTGATCGTCTCGATCATGTGCACCGGGATACGGATCGTGCGAGCCTGGTCCGCAATGGACCGGGTGATCGCCTGACGAATCCACCAGGTCGCGTAGGTCGAGAATTTATAGCCACGGCGATATTCGAATTTATCCACCGCCTTCATCAGGCCGATATTGCCTTCCTGAATCAGGTCAAGGAATTGCAGGCCGCGATTGGTGTATTTCTTCGCGATGGAAATCACGAGGCGAAGGTTTGCCTCAACCATTTCCTTCTTCGCGATACGGGCCTCGCGCTCGCCTTTCTGCACCGTCTGCACGATGCGGCGGAAATCATCGATCGGAATACCGATTTCCTGAGCGATCTCGGAGATATTGTCCCGGCTCTCGGTGATTTCGGCTTCCTTGCCCTCGGCAAAGCGTTTCCACTTGGCTGACAGGCCTTTGACCTGGTCCAGCCAGTCGGGCTCCAGCTCGCGGCCGAAATAGTTCTCGAGGAATTCCTTGCGCGGCACGCCATAGGCATCGCCCATGCGCATCAGCTTGCCTTCCATGCCCATCAGCTTCTTGTTGATGGCATAGAGCTGTTCGACCAGCGCCTCGATCCGGGCATTGTTGATGTGGATCGTTTTCAGGTTTTCGACGATGGAATTGGAAAGCTCGTCATATTCTTCCTGCGCCTTCGGCGTCAGGTCCTTGCCCTCCAGACGGCGGGTAACGAGCTTGTCCTGCAGCTTGCGGTACTTCGCAAAGTCATCCGCAATCTCGTCCAGCTTGCCGAGCACACCATCGCGCAGTTCCGCTTCCATGGCAGACATGGACATTGCCGCAGCATCATCCTCGTCCTCGTCATCATCGTCTGACGACTCGCCATCCTCACCTTCGGCCTTGGCTTCGTCGGCCTCGTCATCATCATCCTTGGGCTTGGGCTCAGGCGGCGGGTTTTCCGCGCCATAGGTCGCCTCAAGGTCGATCAGGTCACGCAACAGGATCCGCTCATTCACGAGCTCGTCACGCCACACCATCATGGCTTCGAAGGTCAGCGGGCTTTCGCACAGACCGCGGATCATCGCGTCCCGGCCAGCCTCGATGCGCTTGGCAATGGCAATCTCGCCTTCGCGCGACAGCAGCTCCACTGCGCCCATCTCGCGCAGATACATGCGGACCGGGTCGTCCGTCCGGTCAGAGCCACGGGCATTGCCCTTCTTGGCGACGACCTTCTTGTCTTCGATCTTGGTGAGCGCCTTGCCTTCGGCTTCGGCCTCTTCCTCGCTCTCGACCACAGCGATGCCCATTTCGGAGATCTGGGACATGACGTCCTCGATCTGGTCCGAGGTCATCTCGTCATTGGGGAGAAGGGCATTGATTTCATCATGTGTGATGAAGCCGCGCTTCTGAGCGCGTTTCAGGACCTTCTTGACGTCAGTCGCACTGAAGTCGACCAAGCCGTTTTCATTGTCCTTGTCGTCTTCACGGTCGCCGTCACCTGAGACGTTCTTCTTCTTGGTGGCTGTTGCCATTCAATTCTCTCCTGTGAGGAACCGGCTGCGCCTGCCGGAACCCTCCCGAAATATTGCCTGCCCTGTTAGCTTTCGCTGACTGATCCTGCTGCCTTGTTCATGCGGCCCCTTGGGGCCGTTCGGTTCTCAACGGGCCTGAGACGCCTGTGCCATACCGGAGACATCAGCGTCGATCCATCGCACGCAGCATCTTTCATGCCACGGTCAGAACCAGCCTCGTGTGAACGTCCGGCTACCAGGTGGTGCTCGATGGCCTTGGGCCAGTCCTTTGCCTCGGGTTCTTTGACCGCGTTCAGAGGCGTCTTTGGATCGTCGTTGAGCAGTTTGGCAGCGCGCATGTTCCCAAGATACGATAAATGGGCACGGATTGCGTTGCGGTCAATAGGTTTTCCTGCGTTTGAGGCCGGAATGCCTATTCGCTGGACCCATCCTGCTTGAACCAGGGGTTCTTCTCTTCGAATTGTTTCCAGAAATCGCCGATATTGGCCTTGCCCATCGCCTTTTCCTGCTGATCGACGAGTACCCGCTCCTCATGCGCCTTGCGTCGCTCCGCCACCAGGCGCCGCTTGAGCTTCAGGCGGCGAACCTCGTCGTCTGCAGATGGGGCCGTGTCGACGGGGATGAAAACCTCAATCGCAGCCTTCCAGGACCTGTAGGCCGGTTCGTCTGTGCGAATGCGGGAAATGCGGGTCATGTCGATTTGCGACAGCTCATGCTCATGCCCCTCGCGCACCAGCAAATCGCATACTGCCTGCAGGCTGAGTTCCTCATCCTCAATCAGGAAATCGACGATCACATCGCGCAACCGGTTGGACATGGGATTGCGGAAGTCAGCGGCAATCAGCGTTTCCTCCATACCGGACAGGATAGCCGGGCTCATCACTGCCTGCATCAGCAGCAAGACACCGGGGCTCTGACGACCGCCCAGGCTTGGCTGGATACCCGGCTGCGTGCCAAAGGCGGGCGCACCGCCCTGCCCCCGTCCACCGGGCTTGCCCTTGGTAAATCCACTTTGCCGCTTGGCTTGGCGAAGCTGCCAGAAATGGTCGCGCATTCGCGATTTCAGGTCTCGCTCATAGGCCGCCTTCACGCCCGGATGCTTGATCTGCGCCGCCGCCTGCATCAGGCGCGCTTCGAGGCCGGCCTGACGTTCCGGCGTATCAAGCGGCTCGGCGTCCCGCTCGCGCAGCCAGAGCAATTCCGACAAGGGAATACGCGCCTCCAGCGCTTCGCCCATCGCCACGGGCCCGCGCTCGCGGATCAGATCGTCCGGGTCCATGCCATCCGGCAGCAGGACGAAAAACAGTGACCGCCCCGGCTCGACATGCGGCAACGCCCTGTCCACTGCGCGATAGGCTGCGCCAAGTCCTGCCCGGTCTCCATCGAAGCACAGGACAGGCTCCGGACCTGCGCGCCACAGCAGGCTGATCTGCTCTTCGGTCAGCGCCGTGCCGAGGGGCGCCACCGCCTGCCCGAACCCGGCTTCCGTCAGCGCGATGGCGTCCATATAGCCTTCGCACACAATCAGGCCGCCGCCTTCGCCATGCCCGAGCGCTTCACGGGCCGCCTTGTAGCGGTAAAGCACGCGGGATTTGTGGAATAGCGGCGTGTCGCCGGAATTCAGGTATTTCGGTTTCGCATCCGGCGTCAGCGCGCGGCCACCAAAGGCGATGATCCCACCACGGCTGTCCGGAATCGGAAACATGAGGCGGCCGCGAAACGCATCATAAGGCTCGCCGCCGCGATCGCTTTCCTTGGTCAGGCCCGCTTCAAGGATCTCTGCCTGTGTGAACCCTTCGGCCTTCAGGTGCGCGCTCGTCTTGCGCCAGTCATCCGGCGCATAGCCCAGCCGGTGGCGTTTCCAGGCCGCCGGCTTCAGGCCGCGCCCTTCCAGATACTCCCGCGCGCCAGCGCCTTCGGACGACTGCAACCTTTCTTCGAAATAGGCCGTCGCCGCCTCGCAAACCTCCTGCAGGCGTTTGCGATGGTCATAGGCTTCGGCCGCGCGCGGATCCGCCTTGGGCAATTCCATGCCCGCTTCCTCGGCCAGCTTCTCCACCGCTTCCATGAAGGACAACCGCTCGGTTTCCATTACAAAGCTGATGACGTCGCCGCCCATGCCGGACGAGAAGCATTTGAAGATACGCTTCTGGTCGTTGACGTAAAAGCTCGGCGTTTTCTCGTTCGTGAACGGCGACAGGCCGACCCATTCCTTGCCCTTCTTGGCCAGCTTCACCTTGCGGCCGATCACGTCCGAAGGCCGGATACGGGCCTTCAGCTCATCAACGAAGCCGTCAGGAATGCGAACAGTCGAACTCATAGGGTGGCAGTTTACCTTCATTGCACCAGCGGGGAAACGCTCTCACCCAGATGTGTCGGTGGAAAAACAGAAAAAGGGCCCCGCTTCAGCAGGGCCCTCTTCTTTGATCAAATTTCAGATCACTTAGTCGATGTCAGCGGTGAAGCTCATCGCATTGGTGAATTCCTCTTCGCTGAGGTCGATCACCACTTCGCCGGCGCTGTCACCTTGGGCGACCACGATCTTCGCCGGATTGATCAGGAAGCGCTCATCCGTAACAGCATCAACGATGCCGTTGGAGACAACAGCATATTTCGCTGTACCGTTGGCCTTCATGATCATGTCGGTCACACGAACATCCTTGTCGTTAAACGCCAGGCGGACATTCGTACCGGTCAGCTCAGACGCCAGACGATAGTCGTTCAGACCTTCCTGCTCGAACTCCTGCAGGTCATCCAGCATGTCTTCGGTCAGGTCCATACGGGCTTCTGGCTCGCCTTCTTCATCAAACCAGATTTCGGCCTGATCGAAGGAAACGGTGTGAAGCTCTCCGGCAAAACCGTCGCGGATCACAAGCATTGGCTGCATATTGCCGGACGCCATCAGAACGTCTTCAACTTCGCCAACTTCCTTGCCGTTCGCATCCGTCACGTCTTCACCGATCAGCTCGGAGGTCAGGAACTCGTCGGAGGCCAGAACATAGCCGTCACGCTCAACATCGGCGTAATCGGAAGAGTTCATGTCAGTGCGCGTATCTGCGTTCAGATCGTCTTCGGAAGCTTCGCCGCTTGCATATTCAGCGTCGTAAGTTGCCGTTTCCGTCATCGCCGCTGCATCTGTATCAGCGGTCTGTGTGTGGGTCTCGGCACCGGAACATGCCACAGCACCAAGCATCAGGGCAGCAGCACTCGTAGTCAGAAAAAGCCGTTTCATTTCAAAGTCCTTTCGTTGTCTATCAACACACAACAAACGGACCGCTCCCGGTCTTTGTTCCAACCTTTCGCAGAATTAACCAGCGCTTGAAGGCTTACTTCGCCGCAGCCTTGTTTCCGGTGAGCGCCTTGCGCATCACCTTTCCGGCCGGGCCGGATTCGATCTTGCCGGGATACCGCTCCTTCAGGGCGGACATGCACCGACCGATGTCTTTCAGCTTGGTCGCGCCAAGATCCTCGACCACTTCTTCCACCGCTGCTTCCAATGCCTTCGTGCACAGTGGCTCGGGCAGGAATTTGCGGATGATCTCGATTTCCTCGCGCTCACGCATGGCGTCTTCGATGCGGCAAGCCTCATCGTGCTCGCGCGCGGCGGTTTCCCGCTGGGCAATCATGGTTTCCAGCACATTGCGCACGTCTGCTTCCGGACAGCCTTCGGTGTCGCCGCGCCCGCGCGCGCAGACATCCCGGTCCCGGATCGCCACATCAATGAGGCGAAGCGTCGACAAGCGGGTGGTGCACCCTTCGTCTTTTTCGCGTTCCGCCTTCAAGGCCTGCGCGACACGTGCCTTCAGGGTCATCATGTCAGATTTGTCTTCGTGGCCCATTCAAAATACGCCTTTCACACCAACAACGCCTTACTATGCTTGACGTTGCGGGGACTCAGTCCCATTACCCGGAAAATATGTCGTCAGAGAGTGTTAACCGTCTGACAATGATCCCGGAAGGCAAGCCAAATATGTCCGAACAGAGCAAAAAGCAAGCCAGCTCAACCGCCACGGGAGCCATCGCCTTGTCTGATGGCACTATTTTCCTGGGGACAGGTGCAGGTGCCGAGGGAATTCACGTCGGTGAACTCTGCTTCAACACCGCCATTACGGGCTATCAGGAGATCCTGACAGACCCCTCCTACTCGTCCCAGATCGTGCTGTTCACCTTCCCTCATATCGGCAATGTGGGCTCAAATCCTGACGATCACGAGGATTCTTCGGTTCCGGGCGCAAATGGTGCCTGTGGCACGATCTTCCGCGAGCCCATCACGCCTGCCTCAAACTGGCGCTCCGGCGAGGAATTCGGTGACTGGCTGGCAAACCGCAACATTGTTGCCCTGTCCGGCGTCGACACCCGGGCCATTACGCGTCTCGTGCGCGAGCAAGGCATGCAAAAGGCTGCCATCTGCAACAAGCCGGACGGCAATATCGATCTCGACGCTCTGGTTGAGGCCGCTCGCGGCTGGAAAGGGCTGGAGACGGCAGATCTCGCCGCAGATGTCGATACCGACACGCCTTTCGAGAACGCCCAGCGCCTCTGGCAGGTGACAGGCGGTTTCAGCGACATGGACAATGCGGATCACCATGTTGTCGTCGTTGATTTCGGCGTGAAGAAGAACATCCTGCGTAATCTTGCGCAGGTCGGCATCAAAACCAGCGTCGTGAACGGGGATGCGACGGCTGAAGAGATCTTCGCCCTGAACCCGGATGGCGTGGTCTTCTCGAATGGCCCCGGCGATCCGGCCGCCACGATCGCCCGTTCCGGCGACATGATCCGCGCTGTCATTGACAAAGGCCTGCCAATCCTCGGCATCTGCCTCGGCCACCAATTGCTGGCACTGTCACTGGGCGCGAAGACCATGAAAATGGCTCAGGGCCATCATGGCGCAAACCACCCGGTCAAAGACCTCGCAACCGGCAAGGTCGAAATTGTTTCGATGAATCACGGTTTCACGGTTGATCCGTCGACCCTTCCGGATGGCGTGGAAGAAAGCCACCGCTCGCTGTTTGACGGCACCAATTCCGGCCTCGCCGTGAAGGACCGCCCGATCATCTCCGTGCAGCACCACCCGGAAGCCAGCCCCGGCCCGCAGGACAGCTTCTACCTGTTCCAGCGCTTTGCGGATCTGATGGCGGCGCACAAGGCCTGATCCGGCCAGCGCGCCCCGACAATCGAGCCCCAGATGATCGCCCCTCCTCCCCTCCCGGGTGACAACCGTATCGGCTGCGTGGTGGATGACCTCGCAGAGAAAGGCTGGTCCTGGCAGCCGGGCCTGCTCCCGGATTCCTTGCTTCACGCCTTGCGCACCGAGATCGAAACCCTGGACGCCAAAGCCGCCCTGGCGCCTGCCGGCATCGGACGGGACGATGCGTTTCAGGTAGACCGGTCCATTCGCAAGACCCGCATCACGTGGCTGGAGGGCTCAACCGAGGCCCAACGTGCCTTCTCCGATTGGGCCGAAACCTGGCGACAGGCGCTCAATCGCAATCTGATGCTGGGCCTGTTCGAGTTCGAAGCCTGCTTTGCCGTTTATCCCGAAGGCGGCTTCTATGATCGCCATCTGGACAGTTTCGAAGGCGCGAAAAACCGTGTCGTGTCGCTTGTGGTCTACCTGAATGACACGTGGGACGCGGCAGATGGCGGCGCGTTGCTTGTCTGGCCGGAAGGCGCAAGTGACGACACGCCAGCGGTCGCCACACTCATGCCGGAAGGCGGCGGAGTGGTGATGATGCTGTCCGAAACCATTCCTCACGCCGTGCAGCGGACCGAACGCCTGCGTTATGCCATTGCGGGCTGGTGGCGGGTGAACCCTTCGGCGGACGGCGTACCAATCCCCGCAGCCTGATCGCGCTTTACCGCATTTGCCGCAGCATGCGCTCCAATGCGTCACAGATGGAATCCACCGTCACGCCTTCAACATTGCGCGTCAGCGCCAGTCCGGCGCCATGAAGAGCGCCTTGCACGATTGAGGACACCGTCGAGGCGCGGCCGTCAGCAATCAAGCCGCGCTGGACAAGATAGCCGATCGCCGAACGAACCACTTCCCGGCCAACATCGCGCTCATTCGACATCCACTCGGTCATGCCGAGCACACCCCGCCCCTCAATCAGCACAATGCGCTGGAAATCCGTCCGCGTGGTCCATTCAAGGTACCGGCGACACCCTGCGAGGATCGCCTTGTAAGGGTCGTCGGTGGACCGGCTGGCAATTGCCACCTGTTGCGTATCCCGGGCCATTTCGGTCTGCAGATTGTTCCAGACTTCCAGGTACAAGGCCTGCTTGTTCTCGAAATGGTGGAACAGTGCCCCCTTGGTAATGCCCGCATCGGTGACAATACTGGAGAGGCTGGCGTCGAATCCTTCCGAGGCAAAGCGCTGCCGGGCCGCCTCAAGGATGGCCGCGCGCGTTTCGGGGGCATTTCTCGTTCTTGATTTCGACATACTAGCTTTGCGGTTGTCGAGCTAACATACCAGTGGTATGTAAAAAAACCAATGTGGAGGTTCGGAAGCACTGCGTTTCTGGAACGGTACCACCATCAAGACACCAGGCTGGGTGGCATACCGATACTACATTGCCAAAGTGGGACGCGGGACGATTGTGGAGGCAGACACCTTGTCTGGCTCCATGATCGTCTTTCCATTTTCGGCCCCACGTTTGAAACAATGTGTGCATTTCAAACATGTTTGATGGCCACTCCCCGGAAACACACACCCGACGCGTTCTGCTGTAATCGCTGCAGTCCAGGGGATCAACCGCCGGACCAGCCTACAGGATCATGTATCTCGCAAAATGAATCGGGGCCCGCCGGTCTGGCAGGCCCCGTCATGCAATTTCAAGCGTGCATCAGTTGCCGCGGGTGAAGGCCACTTCGCCTGTCAGCGCGTCCTCCTCGCCCACAAATCCGGGCTGGCCGCCTCCGAGCGAGAGAATCGCCGTGCTGCCGTCTGGCGTCACCGGATTGCCGTCCGTATCGTAGTAACCAATCCGGTCTGGCGAGAGATCAAACTGAACCTGCGCGCTTTCGCCCGGCGCCAGTTCCACCACGTCAAACGCAACCAGCTCCATGCGTGGCACGCCCTCATGCGCGCGGTCCTGATGCTGGATGTAGGCCTGCACCACTTCCTTTCCCGCCATGTCGCCGGAATTCGTCACCGTCACGCTGACGGTCATTGGTGTGGAGGCATCATGCGTCGCCGGCACGGACACGTCGCTATACGTGAAATCGGTATAGGACAGGCCGTGACCGAACGCGTAGAGCGGCTCACCTTCAAAATACTTGTAGGTGCGGTTCGCCATCGAATAATCGAGGAAGTCCGGCAAGTCGTCGACCGATTTGTAGAACGTCACCGGCAGACGGCCGGATGGTGAGAAATCCCCCCAGAGCAATTCTGCGATGGCCTTGCCGGACTGCTCGCCCGGATAGAAGGCCTGCACGATGGCCGGCAGGTTCTCGTCTTCCCAGTTCAGCGCCATTGCGGAGCCCGAGAAGTTCACCATCACAACCGGCTTCCCCGTGGCGTGCAGCTTCTTCAGCAGCTTCTCCTGGCTTTCCGGCAGCTTGATGTGCGTGCGGTCGCCGCCGAGGAAGCCGTCCAGCTCCACGCCCATCTCCTCGCCTTCCAGATTGGCATCGATGCCGCCGAAGAACAGGATCACATCCGCATCTTCGGTTGCCGCCATGGCCTCAGCTTCAAGATCGCGCGAGACATCCGTCCAGTTGAGATAGGCGTATTTGTCTAGCTGGTCGCGCGGCCAGCCGCTGTCGAACTTCAACACCATACGGACGGAATAGGCTTCCCCCGCCTGCATCTCGATATCGTCCATCTCTCCGACGGTTTCGCCATTGATCTCGACCTCGGACCAGCGCGACGGCTGGAAGCGATAGACACCGTCCGTCTCAGGAACGATCACGCCTTCCCAGATCGCGCTGAACTCATCGTTCAGGCCGCCGGTGCTGGGGGTGCGATCCCAGTAGAAATCGATCTTTTCTTCAACCTGCTCCAGGGTGGGCGCGCCTTCGAGTTCCTTGTTGTCGAAATAAACCGCAGTCACGCCGGGCACCAGATTGCCATCGGCATCTTCGTGGAACAGGGCGGAGGCCGGCACAGGCTTGTAGTCTGAATAATTGTCACCCGCGATGGTCGAGCCCACCGCATAGGTGACATTCTCGTCACCGATCTTTGCCTTGATACCCTCAAGCGCGGTGACGGGCTGGGTCGGGCGACCATAGTAATTGGCGACCAGCGTCCACCAATTGTCTGCATTCGGACCGATCACGGCCACCTTCGTATCGCCCGCCAACGGCAGGATGCCGTCATTCTTCAGCAGGACGAGAGATTGACGCGCCGCATCCGCAGACAGGCCGATATGCGGCTCGCTCGCCACGATCTCACGCGGGGTCTGCGCCCAGTGCACATCGGCAGGATCATCATACATGCCGAGGCGGAACAGCGCCGTGTAGAGCCGCTCGACCGACTTATCGATGGTCGCCTCGTCGATCAGGCCCTGCGCCACGGCATCCGGCAGGGCATCCATCTTGTTGCCTTCACCATCGCCGCAATTGAGGTCTGTGCCCATTTTCACGGCGAGCGCCGCCGCTTCGGCGCGCGTGTTGACATAGTCATGTGCCGCATACGGCGCTTCACCAGCGGCCTGCTTTTCTTCATCATAGTAGAAGTCTCCGATCGCGCCGCAATCGGAGACGACATAGCCATCAAACTTCAGCTCATCGCGCAGCAGGTCCACCATCAGGCGTTCGCTGCCACAGGCTGGCGCGCCCCAGACTGCATTGTAGGCGCACATGACGGAGCCAACATTGGTTTCGTCAAATGCCATCTTGAAGGCGGGCAGATAGGTTTCCCAGAGATCCGCGTCTGACGCGTGATAATCATCGCGGTGGCGCGACGGCTCCGGCCCGGAATGCACGGCATAATGCTTCACCGTTGCGATGGCTTTCAGATATTTCTCGTCATCGCCCTGGATGCCGTTGATGAAATTCACGGCCATGCGGCCTGTCAGGAACGGGTCTTCCCCATAGGTCTCCTGTCCCCTGCCCCAGCGCGGGTCGCGGAAGATGTTGATGTTCGGAGACCAGAAGGTCAGGCCGCCATACATGGCGTAGACGTCTTCAGAGGCGTAGTAGTGATGCTTGGCGCGGCCCTCATCAGAGATCACCGTCGCCACGTCCAGCATCAGGTCTTCATCCCAGGTGGCCGCCATGCCGATCGCCTGCGGGAAAACCGTGGCATGGCCTGCGCGCGCAACGCCGTGCAATGCCTCGTTCCACCAATTGTACTCATGTATGCCAAGGCGCGGGATCGCGGCGGCCTTGTCGTACATCTGGCTCGCCTTTTCCTCCAGCGTCATGCGGCTGACGAGGTCTTTCGCCCGGGCTTCCGGGCTGAGCGAGGTGTCCATATAGGGCTGAATCTGCGGTGTGGCTTCGGCAGGCGCCTCAGCGAGGTCAGCCTGGGCCTGCTCGACCGGCGCCGTAGCACAGCCAGCCAGCAAGGCGACAGACGCCGCCGCACCCAATAGATTGAATTTGTTGAGTATTCCATGCCGACGCATAGCCATGCCGTTCTCCCTGTGATGTTTTTCAGGGACGCACATGCTCTCATACGCCCCCTTATCGAGACGTATTGTTGCACGCTAACATTTTTTGCGCCAGACGCTTTTCCTGCTTTTTTAAAGCTGCCTCAAACCGGCTTCAGCGTCTTCGGGTCGAGCCCGCCCATGCGGCAGACTTCTTTCCACTCATTCGCCTTCACCGGCTGCACGGACAGGCGGAACGAGGTGACAAGGCTCATGTCTTCCAGCTTCGGATTGGCCTTCACATCCTTCAGCTTCACGGGCTTGGGCATATCGGCCAGCGCCTTGACGTGCACGCAATCCCAGCGCTCGTCGTCCGTTGTGGAGTCCGGCGCGCTCTCGGCGCAAATCTCAACCACGCCAACCACTTCCAGCCCCTTGTTGGAGTGATAGAAGAAGCCGCGATCGCCAATCTTCATGTCGCGCATGAAATTGCGGGCCTGGTAATTGCGGATGCCATTCCACTCTTCGCCCTCATCGCCCTTGGCCTTTTGCTGCTCCCAGCTCCAGGCGTCGGGTTCGGATTTGAACAGCCAGTATTTCATCGATCCTGCCTCGTCTTTTCTGTCACCTCAGGAAGTAACGGGATTCCGGGCAGCGTCCAGTGCTGCGCCGATCAGCCGGTCATACAGCTGCCAGCCCTTGTAGCGATACATGTCCGGATCAACTTGCGCCCAGGCCTGCGCGAAAGCTTCGATATGGTCCGGCGTTGCCAGCGCGGCTCTCAGCGGATCGTTCACCACGCGAATGGTGAACAACACCGCCCCCGTCTCCGGCATCTTGCGGATCGTCTGGCGCTCCACCCGCAGATGAAGCTGGTCCAGCGCGTCAGCCTCGGCCATCTCCGCCGCCATCGCTTTCAGGGGCGCAGAGCTGGGCGTAAACCGCGCATCGCCCGGCTGGACGGACCAATTGCACCGCTCAAGGATGAAGTCAGGTCGCAGGCCGTCAAAGATGCGCGAGATGCGCTTGGCCAGTCCCGGATCGCCGCCGGGCACCGGGCTGTGCAGGCCGCCAAGCGGCTGGTCGAACTTCTCCGACAACCGCCAATAGGTTGGTGCGCACAGGCTGGCAGCTCTCAATCGCCACAGCCCGTCTTCGTCCCGGATCATCACGCAGAGATCATCCGACACGGTGGACGACGCCGCTTCCAGCGCCGTGGGCCAGTCGCCACTCGCGCTGCCGGTCACAGACAGCACAGCCTCGGCCACTTCCATCATCTCTGCGTCCGCATCGCGCGCAGCGAACACGGCATCGCGCTGCTCCCGCATCAGGTCGCGCTTGTCAGACAGCCACGCCTCAACTTCGGTGTCCGGCAGAAGCCAGTCCTCCGGCGCGATCGGCTTCAGCCCCGGGGCGATGCCGGGCGGGCCGTCCAGAAAAGGAAGATAGGGAGGCTGTCGCACGCCCCTGTTCTAAACCGCGACAGCGGTGCCCCAGCTGACATAGCCAGCAATCTTGGGCGTCGATGGCAGGTACATGGTCTCGGCGTCGTCCAGCCGGAACCCGGCCGTTGCCAGCATGGCTTCGGTATCGCGCGTCAGATGGCAGCCACCCGCAAGGGGTTTCCAGATCGGTTCGATCCGGCGCTGCCATTTTGCGACGCCTTCATCCGGCGCCAGGCCGTGCTCGGAGAACAGGATTTTCCCGCCGGGCTTCAGCACACGGCGCACTTCCTTCAGCGCGGCTTCCCAATCCGGAATGGTGCACAGCACGAAGGTGATCACGACCGTATCAATCGAATTGTCTTCAAGCGGAATGGATTCCGCGCCGGTCTGGAGAAAGTCGATATGGTGGCCAATGCCGAGACTTCCCGCTTCGCGCCGCGCCTTGTCCAGCATCACTTCGGATGGCTCCAGCGCGTAGAGATGGTCAATCCTGCTGGCATCGTACAGCGCGAAATTCGTGCCAGACCCCGAGCCGATTTCCAGCACACGGCCGGTCGCCTGCGGTACCACCTTCTCGCGCTGCTTCATGATCGGCTTCGTCTGGCAGGCACACGAAACCAGGTGCGGGACGACGTAACGGTCCCACGGGTTCACTGAGAGGCCTCCCGCGTCGAGCTGTAGCCCGGATAGCGCTGCTTCTGGATCAGCACCTTTGTCGCCTCGCTGGGGCGGGCAATCAGCGCGTCCTGGGAGATGTTCACCACATACTCAAACCCGTCACCCATCGGCTGGTAGGTGGCTGAGCCGTATTGCGCATCGATGCCGAACCGTCCGCCCTGCTCCTGCGCCATGCGGTGCACGTCAAAGCCGGGATTGGCGGCCAGCGCAATGCCATTCGTCGTCGCCTCGGTCACCGCTTCCGGCGTGAACCGGCGCGACAGGCGGCCTTCGATGAAGTCGAGGCGATAGATCGAGTCATAGCCAAGCATGTTGGCCATGGGTTTGAACTTGATCACCTGCGCGCCGATTTCGAATTCATTGCCGCGCAGGATCGGCTGGGCACCATTCTCTTCCAGCAGCTTGCGGCCATCCGAGAAGGTCAGGTCCAGCACATAGGCGTTCTCTTCGCCCTCCACGGCTTCAAACTTGATGTTGGCCGCATAGCGTTCCTTCGTCAGGCGCTGATAGGTCTGCAAATTCAGGCCCGCAAAGGCCACCACGCCCGCCAGCGCCAGAACGCCGGCGCCAAAGGTCAGCCGCACGGCGCCGGAACCCGCTTTCAGCTTGGCGAGTTTCCCAAAGCCCGCAAACAGCAGCATCAGGCCAATCACGGCCGCGATTGCTGGCAAAATCCACCAGATCAGTCCCATTCAACCACACCTCCTGATAACAGGTCCGCATCGGCCCCGCCTTCCACCTGCCAATGACTATAACAGCTTCTTAACGATTGTTTAGCGCATCGCGCAGCCTTCCGTTCCCTCGCAACCAATAGGTGACTGCAAGCTGAACGGGGTCAATTCTTCCGCAGTCGCCCGAACGCCGAGGAAACCCCTATTTTTTCTGCCCAGCCCGGAAAAATCCTGCTAACGCCCAAACCATGACCTTTCGCGATTTCATCCTGCTCTTCGCCGTGTGCCTTGTCTGGGGCCTCAACATCGTGATCACCCGCTGGGTGGTCGCCGATATCGGTGTGCCGCCCATTTTCTTTGCGGCCACGCGGTTTGCAGGCGTCGCCGCTTTGCTGTTCGTCTTCCTGCGCCCGAAGCCGGAAGATCTGAAAATGCTGTTCCTGATCGCCATGTTCATCGGCGCGGTCCACTTCGCGCTTCTGTTTACCGGGCTGCAGAATGCTGAGGCGTCGGCCGCGTCCATCACCGGCCAGCTCGGCGCCCCCTTCTCCACCCTGATGAGCATGGCATTCCTGGGCGAAACCATTGGCTGGCGGCGCGGCCTCGGCATCATGTTGTCATTTGCGGGGGTCGTGCTGATTGCATTCGATCCCTCCAGCTTCACAATTTCGGTCGGCCTGATCTACATCACCATCGCGGCGTTCGTCGGCTCTGTCGGCGGCATTCTGATGAAACGGATGGCCCCCATCAAGGCGCTCCGCCTGCAGGCCTGGGTTGGCCTGTTCAGCTTCGCCCCCTTGTTCATCACGTCCGGCCTGCTGGAGACCGGACAGATGGAGTCAGTGATGCGGGGCGGCTGGCCCTTGATCCTGGCCTGGCTGTTCGCGGTCGTGGGGGTGTCGATCTTCGGCCATGGCGGCTTCTACTCCTTGATCAAGAAATACGACATTTCCCTCCTGTCGCCGCTCACGCTGATGACGCCGGTCTGGGGGGTTGTGTTCGGCATCATCCTGCTGAATGAGCCGATCACCGCTCGCCTCGTGCTCGGCTCGGTAATCTCGCTGACCGGCGTGTTCGTCATCGCCGTGCGCCAGAACAAGACGCTGCCGGATGCTGCGATCGTCAAGAAAATGGGATCCGGGGGCAGCTGATGCAGGTCGAACGCGTCGCCAGTCCGAACTTCAATGAACGCAAGCACCCGCTCGACATGCTGGTGCTCCACTATACCGGCATGGCCACGGGGGAAGACGCGCTGGAGCGCATGTGCGATCCGGAGGCCGAAGTCTCTGCCCATTACATGGTCTGGGAAGACGGCCGCATCACGCAGCTTGTCGAAGAGGAAAAGCGCGCCTGGCATGCGGGCGTCGCAAGCTGGCAGGGACAGCAGGATCTGAACTCCCGCTCCATAGGCATAGAGATCGTCAATGGCGGGCATGATTTCCGCGCGCCGGATGGCAGCCTGCCGCCCTATCCGCGGCCACAGGTCCATGCCCTGCTGGATCTGGTCCACGACATTCTCGGCCGCCACGCCATCCCCGCCACACGCATTCTCGGCCATTCCGACATTGCGCCCCTGCGCAAGCAGGACCCCGGCGAACATTTTCCGTGGGAACGCCTCGCCCGCGCCGGAATCAGCCTCTGGCCGGATTTCGACGGCACGACGAAAGAGGTCATCGGCAAGGGGCTCGAACGCGGCACGTCCGGCTCCAGCGTCTGGCGTCTGCAGACCATGCTGTCAGAAATCGGTTATGGCTTCGACGTGACCGACATCTATGGCGAGGCCTGCGAGAAAGTCGTCACCGCCTTCCAGCGCCGTTGGCTGCCAGAGCAAGTCACCGGACAGGCGGATTTGAACACGCTGCGCCGCATCGGCGTCATTCACGCGCTGTTTGCCGCCTGATCAGCTGACTCGTCCATCTCGTCCTCTTCAGGCTCCGCAATCACTTCCTCGCGCTGCATGCGTGCAGCCCATTCGACCGCCAATGCCGCGCCGAACAACAGTGACGACACCGAAACCGACAGCCAGATGAAACCGAGGATGACCGAGGCCAGCGCACCATAGAATGTGTCCAGCGAACTGAACTTCAGATACAGGTGATACCCCCAAGTCGCGACCAGCCAGGCCAGAGCGCCGGCGGCCGCGCCCATCGCCTTGGCCCGGTTGCCGGAGATGCGCCCATGCAGGGACAGGGCGATGATCAGGTAGAAGACCGCGAAACAAGCCAGCCCCTTCCCCAGCCACAGCGTTGAGGCAATGTCGGAAATCGTCTGCGCAAGCTCGAACGCCACATAGCCTTCACGCTCGGTGATCAGGGACAGGATCAGCTGCAACGCGCCCAGGATCCAGACCGACAGGATCAGCAGCGCGGTCATCAGGATCGACACGCCTTGAAAGCGAATGATCCGTGTCCGTCGTTCACTGCCCGCCACCATGCGGATGCCGGTGATCGCGGCCTTGGCGCCGGAGCTGGCCGTGTAGAACACGACAAACACCGCCAGCAATGCGCGGAAGGTGACGCCCTGCGGGGTCGACTCATGGATCACGTCGAGATCTGCCTTGCTGAGCGGGGCAACTGCCGACACCAGAACCTGGTCCACCGTATCGCCCAGCTGGCGGCTGAGATCAGCCGGCAACAGGGCAAACAGCAAGGTCAGCGTCAAATAGATGATCGGAAAGATGGAGAACAGCGCATAGAAGCTGATACCGCCGGTCACGATCCGCACTTCCGGCTTGGACAGGCGGACGATCGCGCACCAGAGCGGCGCAAACACCCAATGCCGGATCGGCGCGGGCACCGGCAGGGATTTGATCCAGTTCAGCATGCGGCCTCCTTGGCGACGCTTCCTATATGGGGCAATTCGCTTGCCGCTCCCAGCCTGCATCGGTGATTTCGACCGACCATCTTGCGTAAATGCCCTGTTCCGGGCTATGACGCGCCTATTCCTCGTATTGCCGCGGCTGCTGACCCGCACAATCGAGGACAAGCAAATGACACACCCCGAAAACCGGGCTGCGCGACGCGTGGCCGCTCGCAAGCATGGCGACCACAAGCGTGCGCCGACCTATCGTGGCTTTGAGCAAAAGAACTGGAAACTGCTTTATCTGCGGCATAACAAGCTGCATCGTGCGCGCCAGCTCGGAAAGATCTGGCCGCCAAAGGAATGGAAGAAACTGATGGCAGACATCGAACCGGTGAACGTGCTTTTCATCTGCTCGAAGAACCAGTGGCGCAGCCCCACGGGCGAGGCCGTCTTCGCGCGTGTGGACGGCGTGGCCACCCGGTCTGCCGGCACGGCGAAGTCCGCCCGTCGGCAGGTCTCAGTGGGCGACATCCGCTGGGCTGACGTGATCCTTGTCATGGAAGACAAGCACGCCAACCGCCTGCGCGCAGACTTCCGCCAGGAGGTCGCCTACAAGCGTCTGCACGTGCTCGGTATTCCGGATGATTATCAGTATATGGACGAAGACCTCGTCGCCCTGATCCGTGAAGTGTCAGAGCCGTTGATCTTCCCGAATGGCTGAGGGCGGGCGTCGCCCTCACACCATCCCGGCTTCGGTCGGCAAATCCAGCAGCAGACGCCCGGTCAGCTCCCATGTCGCAGGCGCAGTCACAATGTGCTGCGTCATGGCATGGGAGTCCCGGAACCGGCGCTGCAGGTCAGACGCTTCAAACAGGGCTGCGCCGCCGCCCAGGTCATACAGCGCGCGGCAGATGTCTGCCCCGGTGCGCGTCATGTGGGTACACGCCATGCGCAACGCCGCGCGCCGCTCGACCGGAATGCCCTCACCCGGTTTCACCTTACACGCCACAGCCCAGGTCTCGTCCAGCTCTGCCATCATGTAGGCGCGGGCCGCCCGCCACTTCGCCTCGGCCTCTGCAAACGCGGCCTGAATGGTCTGGCGCTCGGCCAGTGTCTTCTTGCTGCCCTGGCTTTTCTTTCCGGCGGCCAGTTCCTTGAACGCATCAAGGCTCGCCCGGGCATTGCCCATCGCCACCGCAGACACGCCCAGCGACAACAGGCCAAAGGCCGGGAATGTATAAAGCGGCCCGGTCTCGTGCGGCGTATCGGTAACCAGGGACACTGACCGCGCCTTCGGCACGAAAATACCGTCTACGGACAGGTCACCGCTGCCCGTCCCCTTCAGGCCCATGACATGCCAGGTATCGTGCAGCGTCGCATCGCTGGCTGGGAACACCATCATCCGCTGGTCCGGCGCGCCCGAGGGCAGCCGCTTCATCTCGCCATTCTCGAACACCATGCAGCCGCCAGCCAGCCAGCTGCAATTGGCCGATCCGGAGCCCCATTGCCAGCGCCCGGTGACGCGATAGCCATCGCCCTCCACCTCGGCCCGGCCCATCGGTGCGAACACGCCGCCCGTGATCGTCATCGCGGAGGCATAGATCTCTGCCGCCATGTCCGGTGCCATATAGGCCGCGTTCATGGACGTCGTGCAGGCGATCATGGAGCACCAGCCCGCGCTGGCATTGGCCCGCGCGATCCGCTCCACGCCTTCAACGAATTCGCGCGCCGTCAGCTCCAGCCCGCCATAGGTCTTTGGCGTCATCATGCGGAACGCCCCGGCTTGCGCCATCTTGTCCGCAAGGTCTGACGGCAGGCGGCGCGCCTCTTCCATCTCGGCGGCCCGCTCGGCCAGTTCCGGTGCCAGCGCATCCAGCGCCGCCATCATCGAGTCGTAACTTTCAATATCGAACATACAAACAGCTATACCAGCCGCCCTCTTCCTGCACAGCCCTTACGTTGGGCGATGGGACCCTAGAATTGGTCCAGCGAAACCTTCCGGCTCTCATCATTGGCGGCCTTCACCGACTCCAGCAGCCGGTCCAGCGCGTCGCGATCCAGACGGCGGCCATTCACCACGACCAGGTCGATGCCCTGCGTCGCTGAAATGTCCTCAAGTGGATTGCCATGCAGCAGAACGAGATCCGCCTCTCGCCCGGCTTCGATACGGCCCGCATTCGTGCCCATGTAATCTGACGGCAGCGACGTGGCAGACGCCAGGATCTGGGCCGGGCTCATCTCGGCGGCCTGCAACGCGACGAATTCCTCATGCAGGGAGAAGCCCGGCACACGCACCGGCACATTGGCGTCCGTCCCCGCCATGATCGGCACACCCGCCTCAAGGAATGTGTCGAACAGAATGTGCTGCGCTTCGGCATAGGCGGCCCAGTACACCTGGCTGCGCGCCTTGCGATCATCCGGGAAACCTTCCGGCCAGCGATAGATGTTGACCTCCGGCATCCAGCCCATCCCACGCGAAGTAATCACCGTGCCCTCGGCAATGCCGGGGTTCTCATAGGCCAGTTCGGCAGCATCCAGTTCCGTGTGCAGGTCCAGCTTCTGGCGCTGGAAACTGTCCACCAGTTCCAGTGTGGATGTCACGGAGATGCCGTGTTCGATCATGCGCGCCGCGACGTCATCACTCCGCTCCCGGACATATTCAAGGAAGGCCTCCGCCTCGTCGGGTCCGTACCCGCCAAACTCCCGGTCCAGAACTTTCACGAACTCCTCGACATGCGCCACTTCACTCTGGTTCGATGCCCAAAGCTCTTCCAGACCGATGGCAATCGGCAGATGGCCGACCAGTTTGATGTCGTGCGCGCGGGTCGCCTCGCTCATCGCTTCATAGCCCGCCTTGTCGAGATAGCTGCTCGACTTCAGCGCGTCATATCCCTTGGCGGCGAAATCCGTCACGGCATCGTGCACCTGTTCCTCGGTGCGAACGATGGTCTTGCGCTGCGTCCAGCCGACAAAGGCGCCTTCCATCGGGCCGAAGGTCGCAAATTGCGGCGCGACCGTGAAAATGTCCGGCCCGATCCGGCCGTCCTCGATCTCCGCCCGCCAGCGCAGATTGACCGGCACCGTGTTCATGTCGCGCACCTGCGTCACGCCATTGGCAATGTAGACCAGCAGGTCATTCTCGCTTTCCCAGAGATGGACATGCGAATCCGTCAGACCGGGGATCAGATAGCGCCCCTGCCCGTCAATAGTCTCAAGACCGGCGGGAACCGCGCCTGCAGGGACGACAGAGCGGATCAGGCCGGCATCGATCACGACGCCCTGCCCCGGCACGAAGGCATCGCCGTCCGGCGACAGCACGTTCACATCCACCAGCGCATAGGCATCCGGTCCCGGCGCTGGCAGGTCCGGCTCGGCCACTTTGACGAAGCCGCCATACATGCGCGTCAGCTCACGATCGATGAAAAAATAGGTCGATACCATTCCCACAAGGGCAATCGCGCAAACCGCCAGGCCAATCCGAACAATCCATTTCAACATCACAATTCCACTCATCTTGTCACTGTCTAGATTTTGCTTTAGTCAAAACATCTAGACAGTGTCAAGTTATGATTTATGGTATCCCGCATGACCGCATCAAAGACCTCTTCGCGCAGCGCCTCGAAAGACCGCTATCATCATGGCGACCTCAAAAGTGCGCTCCTGCGCGCCGCCGAGGCAGAGCTGGCGGAAAATGGCATCGAATCCTTCTCCCTGCGCGCCGTTGCAAAGCGGGCGGGCGTCAGCCACGGCGCCCCGGCCCATCACTTCAAGGATGCTCGCGGCCTGCTCACGGCGCTGGCCGCCTCCGGCTTTCGGCGGTTCATCGCGGCGCAGGAAGCGCGACAGGCCCGGGCTGATGACGATGTCCTGTCCCAACAGGTCGCGACCGGCCTCGGCTATATCGACTTCGCCATCGACAATCCGGCTCTCTTCCGCCTGATGTTCACCTCCGAAAAGCCCGACCGCAGCGCCGCAGATCTCGCAGAGGCTTCCCGCGCGACCTTTGAAAAGCTGGTCACCGGCGTGCACAGCGTTGTCGGCGAAAATCCAGACGGCGATCCCGGTGCGACGAAGAGGATCATGGCGTCCTGGGCAATGGCGCACGGACTTGCCGACCTGATCGTCTCGGGCCGCGCCGAACGCCCGCTGAATTTCAGCAAACTCTCGCAGGGCGAGCGCGACGCCCTGCTCTCTGACCTGATGGGCCGCCAGCTGCGCCCCTAGCGGATGGTTGACTTCACGCCGCCCGCCGCCTGATCCTGCCTCCAACAAGACACCGGACGGGAGGGATCATGCCGGATACACCATCTACAGAACGCTTCAGCGACTTCATCACGCTGGAGCGCGCAGGCCGCCTCGTCACCGTCACCTATGATCGGGGCGACGGGCTGAACGCATTGTCCATTCAGGGCATGACCGAACTCCGCGATGTTGCCCGCGCGCTGGCCGATGATGACACCAGCTCCGCCATCGTGCTGACCGGCGCGGCCGCCTTCTCCGCCGGGGCGGATCTGAAAGACCCCGACCGTAAGGGCCGGGACGAGATGACCCTGCTGGAACAGCGCAGCGCCCTGAAGCTCGGCCCGGACATGTGCCAGGCTTGGGCCGATCTCGAACAGGTGACTGTGGCCGCCATCGAAGGCTTCTGCATTGGCGGCGGCCTCGCGCTTGTCGCGGCGTGTGATCATCGCATCTGTGCGGACACGGCCTATTTCCGCCTGCCGGAAGTCCCGCTCGGCATGAATATGAGCTGGCGCTCGGTGCCACGCCTTGTTGCGCTGATGGGGCCGTCGCGCGCGAAACAGCTGATCATGCTCGGTCGCAAACTGACCGCGCAGACCGCGCTGGACTGGGGCCTTGTGGACGAGGTGACCCCGCCGGGCAAAGCGCTCGGCGCCGCGACGGACCTTGCGCGCGACTATGCCGCCCTGCCCCCGATCGCCCTGCGCATGACGAAACAGGCCATCGATACTGCGGCCCAGCCGCTGGCCCATGCGACCAGCTACATGGACCGCGACCAATTCCTGCTGACCAGCCAGTCCCATGACCAGGCCGAAGCGATCCGCGCCTTCCTCGAGAAACGCACCCCCGATTTCGCAGGCGACTGAGGCATGACTGGCGCACGGGGCGATTTCGCTTTATACACCCGCGCTTGACCAGACGGCCGGGCAGCCGCTGGTGCGCTGGTAACGGCGTACTGGAGGAAAGTCCGGGCTCCAGGGAAACAGGGCGACGGCTAATGGCCGCCCGGCGCGAGCCGAGGGAAAGTGCCACAGAAAGCAAACCGCCCCTTCTTCTGAAGGGGTAAGGGTGAAAGGGTGGGGTAAGAGCCCACCGCGGGACTGGCGACAGGACCGGCACGGTAAACCCCGCCCGGAGCAAGACCGAATAGGGGGCGCGCATGGGCCGTTTTCCGCCCGCGCCCCGGGTGTGTCGCGTGAGGTGCCTGGCAACAGGCATCCCAGAGGAATGGCTGCCAGACCTGAGCAATCAGGCGAACAGAACCCGGCTTACAGGCCGTCTGGTCTTACTTCCCGGTGCCGCAAAGCGGCAGCATTTGATCGAGGATCAAATGCAGGGAAGTAAGGCCCGCAGCGCAAGCAAGGGCTGCGCCTGGTGCCGCTACACGGTAGCTTGAACAGTTTCTAACCGCCCGCCCCTAAGCTTCCAGCATCGCCTCGAACCCGCCAAAGATCAGCCGCGAGCCATCAAACGGCATCTCCATGCCCTGCATGCGTTCGTCTGCTTCCATCTTTGCCCACGCCGCGTCCCGCACCTCTTTCGAGGGCCAGGTCACGAAGGACATGACGATGCCCTCGCCGTCTTCGCGCGCGACCGCCAGATGCATGGAGGTTTTCTTGCCTTCCGGCACATCCACGCCCCAGCATTCCATCACGCTCAGCGCGCCATGTTTCTTCATCAGGCCCGACATCATCTTCGCCTGTTCCAGATAGGCGGCCTTGTTCGCTTCCGGCACCGCGGCCAGAAATCCATCAACAAATGTCATCTCAAATCCTCCTCCGTGCGTCCCTGCGCATTCTTGCCGGCAACATACCGCAACATCTGGCGACAGGCGACGATGATGTCGCTGACCGGTCTGCGCACGCCCTGTCCCCCTGTTTCCGGGTCGCGTCCTGCAGCTGCGATTGATCCGGACGGGAACTTTATCCCCCTCCTCGAAATCCGGTGTATGATGACAGCATGAATGGCCTGCTTGCCCCTCCTGCGGAATTGCCACCGCACCTCCAGCGCTTCCGCGTCTGGATCTGGCTGCAGCTGATCATGTTGCGCCTGTATGTGCGATCCCTGAAAGGGGCAGATGCGTCCTTCCTGACGGGAGTTGACCGCAATGGCACGGTCCGGATCGTCGCGATTGGAGACACATTGGCAGAGCGGCGCGCCGCGCGCGTCAGCTTCACGCCGTCTAAGGCATTTCGCATGGCCATGTCGGATGATGAAGATGTCGCGATGGGGATCTGCTCGCCCCGTCCGAAGACGAAGCCCGGAATTGACTTGTTGGTCCCCTCAATCCCGAATTCCGGGCAAAGCCGGAATGAGCAGAACAGGGTTAATCTGCCCGCGCCAGAGACGTGACAGAAACGCCTGTTCTGAAATTCGGTTCCCGGAAAAGCGCCTTCACTGGCGTTAAACGTGCAGCTTGCTAGACGGTTCCTGCCTGCATCTCCGCGATGAAGGCGTCCGCTTCGGCAATTGAGCGCTCCATCTCGGCGATCAGCGCAGCAACATCGGTTTCGATATCGCGCGTCTCGTCGCCCAGCGCAGCAATCGCCCGCGCATTCAGATTGTGCTTCAGGAACAGGACACGATCCTTGAACACGGCCAGAACCGGATCCATGGAGGCTGCGGCCCGGTCCATCTTGTCGACGAGCACGGAGTAGCGTTCCCGCGTGGCTTCCAGCTGGTCAGCAGAGGCGCGGCGCAGGGCGGGGTCGGAATATTCTTCCAGTTCCTTGCGCCATTCCACGAACAGGTCGCGGGACACATTCTTCATGTCCCGGATGCGGTCGCGCACCCGTTCGGCCTTGGCTTCAGACCGCTCATAGGCGCGGTTCAGGGAGTCGTAGGAGGCCTCGAGTTCACCGCCATCAAAATTCACCACATCGCGGAACGCGGCCAGCGCATTGGTGAATTCCTGCTTCGCATCCGCCTGGGCATCCGCCGCCTCGTTCACGCGCGACACCAGCAGGTCCCGCTTCTGGTATCCGAACTGCTCCATCGCGCCATAATAGGCGGTCGAACAGGCTGTGAGTGTCGTGGTGGCGAAAACAGCGGCGAGCATGGCCGCGCGGATGCGACTGGACATGATGGACAAGACCCCTTCCCGAAAGTTCCAACCGGCTCTCTTTGCCGTGCGTCGCCCCATCCGTCCAGTCCGGGTGGAAAATGCGCAGGATCAGGCGTCCAGAACGCTCAGGAAACGTTCGATCTCGGCGTCCTCCGTGGCCCAAGAGCAGACGAAGCGCTGGCTTCCTCCCATCCACGGATAGAACACCGCGCCCGCCGTGCGCAGCGCCGCAACCTGATCGTCCGACAGTATGGCGAAGACTTCATTGCCCTGCGGCTCAAACGCCAGGGACACGCCGCGCGCCACAAGGCCATCGGCCAGCTTGCGGGCCATGTCGTTCGCGTGCGCCGCCAGCTCCAGCCAGAGACCATCTGCCAGCATCGCCTCGGCCTGCGCAGAGAGATACCGCATCTTCGGCGGCATGTGGCCGGACCGCTTCGCCCGCGCTTCCAGCTCGCGTCGCTTCTCCCGCGCCTTGCCGAACAGCAGGATGATCTCGCACCCCATCGCACCGGTCTTGGTTAGGCCGAAGGTCAGCACGTCCACACCGGCCTGCCAGCTCATCTCCGCCGCACTGGCCCCGGTCGAGACCAGCGCATTGCCCAGCCGCGCCCCATCCAGATGCACTGCCAGGCCCGATGCGTGGGCCCTGCGCGCATAGTCCGCCACCTCTGCCACGCTATAGGCGGTGCCGTTTTCGGTGAGGTTCGTCAGGGACAGGACATGCGCCGGGGTCTCATGCACGAAGTCATGATTGATCCGCGCCAATGCCTCATCCAGCTCGGCGGGGCTGATCTTTCCGTTCGGTCCGCGAAGCAGGTGCAGCTTCCCCCCGCCGGAAAAGAATTCCGGGGCGCCGCGCTCATCGACGGCGATATGGGCCCCGGCATGACACAGCACCGCGCCGGTCGGCGGACAGAAACAGGACAATGCCAGCGCATTCGACGCCGTGCCTGAGGCGGTCAGCCAATAGTCAAAATCATCCGTACCGAACACATTCGCCAGCTGTTCGCGCAAACGGCCCGTTACGCGGTCATTGCCATAGCTCGCCTCAAGTCCGGAATTTGCGGCGAGCACCGCTTCCAGCACTTTCGGATGCGCGGGCGCAGACGTGTCAGAGGAGAAATTCATCAGATCTGCGTATCCGGTGTCTGCCACATCAGATGTTGGCCACCATCGCTGGCGATCATCTGCCCGGTGACACTGCTGGCAGAGACGAGGTAACGCAGCGCGTTGACAATCTCATCCGGGCTGGAGCCCTGCCCGGTCAGTGTCGCTGCAGTCTCGGCCGCAAACTCGTCTTCACTCTGATGTTTGGATTTCAGGGTCGGCCCCGGCCCGATGGCGTTGACGCGGATGTTCGGGGCCAGTGCCTGCGCCATGGTTTTCGTCGCCTGCCAGAGCGCGGCCTTGGACAGCGTGTAGGTGAAGAAATTGGGTGTCAGTTTCCAGACGCGCTGGTCGATCAGGTTGACGATCAGGCCCGGCGCCCCCTTCGGCAGTGCGTCTGCGAAGGTCTGTGCAAGATGGATCGGCGCGCGGAGGTTCGCATTCATATGCTTGTCCCAGCTCTCCCGCGTATGGCTGGAAACCGTGTCCTCATCGAAGACCGACGCCGAGTTCACAAGCAGGGAAACAGGCTGACCGATCTTCTCGGCGGCGTGCAGGATCAGCTCGCCGGTGGCCTCCTCGTCTGACAGGTCGGCCTGCGCCGTGATCGCCTCACCGCCTGCCGCGCGAATGGCCTTGGCGGTTTCCTCTGCGCCGTCGGCGGAAGAATTGTAGTGGACGATTACCTGCCAGCCATCAGAACCCAGCGCTTCGGCCATGGCCCGGCCCAGCCGCGCCCCGGCGCCCGTGACCAGCGCCGCGCCCGGCCTCATGCCGGCGCGCTCTGGAACAGGCCGAGGAAGTTCAACCCGTGAACCAGGCCATAGATATAGGCGGCATAGATCAGCAGCATCAGCACTCCCATCAGGCGGCCAAGGCGCGCGCGCGTCAGGATGAACCCGCCGATCAGCAGCGCCGCAAAGGCCATGACCCAGTGATCATATTGCGTGAAAGTCGGCGCAATCTCAATCGGTCCGAAGAGCGAGATGATGCCGCCCGCGCCAAGGATGTTGAACACGTTGGAGCCCAGCACGTTGCCGATGGCCACTTCCCCATGCCGGCGCAGCGCCGCGGCGATGGCTGCGCCAATCTCCGGCAGAGAGGTTCCGAATGCCAGCAGCGTCAGGCCGATCCATTCCTGCGGTACGTGATAGAACTCGGCGATGCCGACACCGCCCGCAATGATCAGGTGCGCGCCCAGTATGAGACCGCCGATGCCCAGCACGATATAGGCCAGCGACCGGCCGAGGCTGAGCGGATCATGCTCTTCCAGCTCGATGCCGGGATCTTCCCCAGAGGCCACGGCCTTGCGCGCCATGTAGAAGGTGATGATGCAGTAAGCGACGAGGATGGACAGAAACAGGACGCCGCCGAGGAAGGTCAGCGGCCCCATCGCCGTCAGCAGCATCCAGACGGCCGTCGCCACCAGCATGGCCGTCAGCGCGCGGCCCTGGCCGTGCCCGCCGGCCACGAATGGCATGATCAGTGCCGGAATGCCCAGCACGAGAAAGATGTTCGCAATGTTGGAGCCGACAATATTGCCCAGTGCGAGACCGGCCCGGTCTTCCAGCGCGGCATTCAGAGACACGACCATTTCGGGGGCCGATGTGCCGAAACCGACAATGAATATGCCCGCAATCAGCTTGGACACGCCAAACCGTTCGGCAATGGCGACTGCGCCGCTTACCAGGAAATCCCCCGCAAACGCCAATATGACGAGCCCCCCGATCAGGGCGGCGATCAGGGAAAAATCAGGCATGCGCCGGGCTCGCTCCTAGTCGAGACGCTTGTATTCAATGAAATTCAGGATGCCGAATACGATTACAATCGCGGCAATGGCAATCAGAGAGGGATGGATGGTCATGGCGCCGTCTCGCTGTTGTTTTCTTGAGCATTTCCATGCTTTCGCACCGCTCTTAGCGTGCGTTGCCGGGCTTGGCGAGCCCGAATTCTCAGGAAGTTTGCATTCCCTTTGCGAGTTTTTTCACATTAAACCTATAATTCCCACGGCATAAGGAGACCTGATGTCCTGGCTCAGAACCCGGCTTTTTCATGCCTATGCCCGCCTGCGCCGCCCCATGACGATGGGGGTGCGGGGACTGGTCGAGAACGAGGACGGGCACATCCTTCTGGTTCGCCATACCTACATTCCCGGCTGGCACATGCCCGGCGGCGGGGTTGAGCGGAACGAGCCCTGCGTGGAGGCCTTGCGACGCGAGATCGAGGAAGAAGCCGGCATCGTGCTGAACGGCGCGCCCGTGCTGGCAGGCGTCTATTCCAACCACGCCTCCTTCCCGAATGATCATGTCATGCTGTATCACGTGCCCCCAGGCATCTGGACCCAGGGCAAAGCCACCGCACTCGCCGAAATCGCGGAAATCCGCTGGTGCCCGCCCGATGACCTGCCGGATGGCACGACCCAAGGCACACGGCTGAGACTGGCGGAATTCTATCAGGATCAGGCGCGGTCGCCCTATTGGTCCGGCAACGCGTCCTAGCCGCTACGCCCCCGCCATTGCGAGCAACGCCGGCAGGCACAGGAAGGCCAGCGCGGCCAGCGCAACAATGACCAGACGGGTCGTGGGGGAGAGCCGTGATCTCATGTGCACCTTGTCGGCGCCGATTGAGTCCCAATGCGGGCGGATTGTCGGAAACTTCGTGGAATTGCAGTTCTTCGCGAAGAATCACGTTTTGAGGGAACCTTTCCCCGCTCCGCCTATTGCTCGATAGTGGTGGGATAGAGACGCAGAGTATTTCACCGCAACACATGCCCCGTGTCCGGGTCGGGTTTCCCCTCCTCCCGCTCCGGACCATGAGTGTGGAACGCTGGCTTCTCCCCCCTTGGGGCCAGCGTTCCTTTTCGGTCCTGCTGTCAGCTGGAAATCACTCTGTCGGGGCGGATCCGGCCGCTTTCATGTATTGCCCCGCCGTCCACCAGGACAGCGCCGCCGCAACCCAGAGCAGGCCAACGACCGTGACGATCGCCACGATGGCCAGCACGTCAGACCCTGTGGCCACCTCGCCATCAAGGCTGGGGCGCAGCGTTGCCAGAGGCAGCATCAGGCCAATGATCGCCGCAAACTCGAAACCGGTTTTCCACTTTGCCAGATTGGACGGCACGATGGCCGATCGCCCGCGCGGCGTTGCCCGGAACCATGTCATGAACACATCCCGCGCGATGATCATCGCCGCCGGGACATAGATCAGCCAGGTCTTGAATTCGAGCGCGAGCCCGAACAGCGCCGCGGCGATCAGGAGTTTGTCGGCAATCGGATCCAGCCATACACCGAACCGGCTGTGCGCCTCCAGTTTCCGGGCCAGCCAGCCATCCAGGAAGTCCGTGATGGCCCCCGCCACAAAGGCAAGGAAGGCGAATTGGTACCAAAGCTGTTGCAGGGTGGCGCGCCGCGACAATTCCTCAGGCGACAAGCCGGTCAGCGTCAGGTCGAGGCTGCCAGCCTGCCAGAAGCCGACCAGGACGAAACCGGCAAAGACGCAACGGGCAATCGTCAGCGCATTGGGGAGCCATTTGAAATCCATGGCTGCCACCTCTGCCAGTGCCCGCGCGCCTTCGCAATCACGAAACTGTGGAGGTTACCCTCTCACGCCTAGTTCGTGTCGCCGGTCACGTCCTCAATCGCAATGTCGTAATGCCGGTTGCAGAACTGGCAATCGATGCCCAGCGTGCCGTCCGCTTCGGTCATCTCGCGGAGGGAATCATCCGGCATCTGCTTCAGCGTCTCGACCAGTCGTTCCTGATTACAAGTGCAGCGATCGTCCAGCGCCTGCGGCGTTTCCATCGTCACGCCCTGCTCGTGGAACAGGCGATAGAGCAGCTGCTCCATGGGCAGGTCCGCATCGGCCAGCTCGCCATCTGTCAGCGTTCCGAACAACGCCTCGGCTTCGCGCCAGGCCTCTTCGGTTTCGCCGCGCGTCTCGTCGCCTGCAATCCGCTGAACCATCATGCCGCCGGACACCCAGACCGGATTGCCATCCTTGCGGTCCAGCTCAGCGACGGACAGTTTAAGGCGCGTCGGCACCTGTTCGGACATGGCGAAATAGTCTTCCGCGCATTCGCTCAGCGTGCCTTTCGATAGCGGCACGATGCCCTGATACGGCTGGATCGCCGGATTATCCTGAATGATGATCAGGCCGAGGCGTCCGTTCGGGCCGAACAGCTGGGGCATGTGCGGGGCGTCGCCCTTGTTCACCTTGTCCAGATGAGCCCAGGCCTCAGCGTCGAATTTGGCATAGCCGCGCACACCGCCATCAGAGCGATACTCACCGACCAGCATGGACACAGGGCCATCGCCCTCGGCCTGAACCAGAAGGCGCCCCTCGAATTTCAGGGACGCGCCCACCAGTGTCGCAAGCGTCACGGCCTCGCCGAGAATGCGGGCCAGATTCTTCGGATAGTCATGCCGATGCAGAATGCCCGACAGGCTGCCCTCGCCCATGCGAACGGCGCGCCCGCGAATGGGACGGTCCACGATCTGGAAGTTCGTGACAAAATCGGTGACGGCGTAGGCTGCGTCAGTCATGGGAGGGCACCTCGAATTGGTGCCCCCATGTGGCAGCGCCCCGCCCCTATCGCAAGAGGCATGCCTGCACGCGGGAAAATCAGGCCGAACAACTGCCCCCGCCAAGCACGCAGAAACTGGCGCACCAGGGATGGTTCAGCTTGACCGGATCGGCGGTCGCATCTGACAGCGTGTCGCCGAGTTCAAACGCCGGATCGTCAACCAGCAGCGTACAGGCCGTGACCGTGGCCTTGCCCGCGCCCTTGCGGCGGATAACCATCCGCTGGTTGGCGCACATGATGTCGTCCGGCGACTTGTTCAGGATACCCCAGCAATCTGTCGTGATCTCGGGCGGATCATCGCGGGCGATCATTTCCGGGAACAGGACGAGCTGTTTGGTGTCAGACGGGTCAAGGCTCAGCCCCAATGATTGCGCCAGCGCGCCATAGGCCGCGCGGGCGGCTGAATCATCCTCTGTCAGAGCCTGCCGTCCGGCAATCGCCACCTGTACGCCGCGTTCACCCAGCCACCGAAGGCCCTTGCAGGCCTCTTCAAAGGCCCCGGCCCCACGCTCTTCGTCATGAACCGCTGGGTCATGGGAATCGAGCGAGACACGCAGGATCATGCGAGAGCCATAGGTCTCGGCCAGACGCTCCAGCCCCTGCTGTATGCGCGGACGCATCATCGGGCGCATGGCATTGGTCAGCAGCAGCAGGCTGTGCCCATCCGCCAGCACGTCTTCCATGATGCCCAGGATCTCCGGGCACATGAAGGGTTCGCCGCCCGTGATGCCGATCTCGATGGGCGTGTCGATCTCATCCAGGAAAGGGCGCACATCCGCGCGGGTAAGATAGACAAGCCGGTCATTGCGCGGCGAGCTTTCGATGTAGCAGTTCACGCATTCGATGTTGCACAGCGTGCCTGTGTTGAGCCACAGCGTTTTCAATCCCGTCCAGCCCACGCTGGCGCGGGTCTCGCCCTTGGCGGTGACATCGGGGTCCGAGAATTTGGCGGGGTGAAATTCGCTATCGGCCATGACTCCATGTGTAGCGCGATCTGCGCGCCCTTCCAGCAGTTTTGTCGGAGCACACTCAATCGTGAATGTTGCCGCCTGACGGGCGCGCGCTATTTTGCCCGTCATGTCTGAAAACACTCAGGAACTTGTCTTCGAAATGCTCACCTCGGGCGATGACGGCCGCGTGTGCAAGGACATCCCTGACAGCGCCTGCAAGGAAGAAGCGGGCAATTTCTTCACGCATGTCACCAGCCTGTCGACCAGCAAGATCTCTGATGGGCTGATTGACCCCAAACTCGTGCTCAGCTGGCTGCTGACGACAATCGGCGCGCCTGCCTGGCTCATCGGCCTGCTCGTACCAGTTAGAGAGGCCGGGGCCCTGTTGCCGCAATTGTTCACCGCCGCCGCGCTGCGCCAGCTGCCTCAGCGCAAATGGGCCTGGGCGGCTGGCTCTGCGATCCAGGGCCTTTCGGCGGCCAGCATGGGCCTTGCTGCCTTCTTCCTCGACGGCGCGGCAGCGGGCTACGTCATATTGGGCGCGCTGGCGGTGCTGGCACTGGCCCGCTCGGTCTGCTCGGTCACCTACAAGGATGTGCTCGGAAAAACCGTCTCAAAGTCCCGGCGCGGCACGGCAACAGGCACGGCGAGCACGGTCGGCGCCGCAGCTGTGCTCGTCTATGGCGGCCTGCTGACGGTGGGCTGGATCGACCGGATGAGCCTTGTCATTGGCGGCTTGCTGCTGGCCGGCGGCCTGTGGATGGCGGGCGCGGCCCTGTTCACCACGCTGAAAGAGGAGCCCGGCTCCACTGAAGGCGGCGGGAACCCGATCAAATCCTTTCGGGACAATTTCCGGCTGCTCGCAGAAGACAAGCAGCTGCGCCGGTTCATCCTGACGCGCGGCCTACTGATCTCCACCGCCCTCGCCCCACCCTTCATGGTGGCACTCGGCACGGATTCAGATGAGGCCAGCCAGATGTTCGGCGGTCTGGGACTGCTCGTCATTGCGTCCGCTGGCGCAGGCCTGCTCAGCTCCTATGTCTGGGGCCGGCTGGCCGACCGGTCGAGCCGGAAGGTGCTGATCCTGACTGCCGCGGCGGCCACGCTCGCCTTGCTCACCACGCTCGGCCTGAACGCGGCAGGATTGCTGCAGGATATCTGGGCGCTGCCGCTGGTCCTGTTCGTGCTGATGATTGCCTATCAGGGCGTGCGGCTGGGCCGCTCAACCCATCTGGTCGACATGGCCAGCCAGGAAGATCGCGCGGCGTATACGGCGCTGTCCAACACGATCATCGGCACCTTGCTTATACTCGGCGGCGGCTTCAGCGTCGTGGCGCACATGGCCGGGGAGACCGTTGTGATCGGCCTGCTCGCCCTGATGAGCGCACTGGCCATTCCGGTCGCCTTCGGTCTCGACGAAGTGCAGGACAGCTAGGCTATTTGCCGAGGCACCAGCGCAGTACGGCCTTCTGGGCATGCAGGCGGTTTTCGGCTTCGTCGAAGACGAGGCTTTGCGGCCCGTCAATCACTTCGGCGTCGACCTCCTCGCCCCGGTGAGCTGGCAGGCAGTGCAGGAATTTCGCGCCGCCAGCGGCCAGTTCCATCAGCTCTTCAGTGACGGCGTACGGCTCCAGGATTTCCAGACGGCGCTCGGCATCTGCGTCGCCCATCGAGACGAACGTGTCCGCAATCACCACATCCGCGCCAGCAACCGCCTCTTCCGCCGTGTCGTACAAATCAATCCGCCCCTGCAGGTCGCGGGCAATCTCGATGTCCTCGTCATCCGGCGCAAAACGCGGCGGCGTGCCGACGGCTAGCGAGAATCCGAACTTCGCCGCCGCATGAATGAAGCTGGCGCAAACATTGTTGCCGTCACCAACCCATGCGAGGCGCGCGCCGTTCAGGGTCAGGCCATGCTCTTCCAGCGTCTGAAGGTCTGCCATGATCTGGCAAGGGTGAGAGCGATCCGTCAGGCCATTGATGACTGGCACAGACGCATTCTCGGCAAAGGCCTCAACGTCTGAATGGTCATTGGCGCGGATCATCACCGCGTCGACAAAACGCGACAGAACGCGGGCTGTGTCTTCAACGGTTTCGCCGCGGCCCAGCTGCATGTCGCTGGATGTCGCCGTGATCGACGATCCGCCCAGCTGGCGCATCGCCATGTCGAAGGAAAAGCGCGTCCGCGTCGACGATTTCTCGAAAATCATCGCCAGCGTGTGCCCTTCCAGCGGTGCGCCCGTATCCACGCGCCCCTTCGGCCAGCCTTGTCGCGCCTTCTTCATCGCATGGGCCATGTCCAGGATTTCGCGCAATTCTGCGGATTCCAGATGCCAGAGGTCGATGAAATGGCGAGGGGCGGCGGATGAGGTCATTCAGAGAAACTCCTGAAACGGGAAAGCGGGGCAGATACTCCGTTTTGAACAATTATTCCAGTGATGGCGGGGGATTTCACCCCCAAGCGGTCAAACATGGAAGAAAACTAATTGAGAATGACTTGCAAGAGCTCGAAAGATATGAAACAAGCGTTTTGAGAACGACTCGCAAATAACTGATGGAGCGTCCCATGTGCCTGCCGATCGATGATGCCGCCATGCTGTGCTGGCTGAAAAGCCAGAAGACTGTGCTGGAAGCCTGGCGGAACGAATTGACGGAGCGACCGGACACAACTGACACGATGATCAATCGCGTTGAGCAACACTACACCTGGCTCAGCGAGGAGATCTCTCGTCTCGACATACACAGGCAGGCCGCCTGATCCCGTTTTGCCGCAGCGCGGGGCGAGGTTTGCCCACCTCGTTTCCTCCCCCTTCGCTCTCCTGCGCTGCGGCATTCCTCTCTCCCGGCTCCCCCGCAGATCTGTACTGGCGAACCCCGCGCGTTTGCCCTATGTGACGGGCAGATCAGTGCCCATCCAGACAGGGAGCCTCATCACTCATGGACAATGTTCTCATCATCGGTGCCGGTGCCGCCGGATCCGTCGTCGCCCAGAAGTGCGCGATGGACCGCGACACGTTCAAACACATCCATCTTGCCTCGCGCCGTATCGAGAGCTGCGAGAAAGTGGCCAAGCTCTGCAAGACACCGATCGAGATCAGCCAGGTTGATGCCGACAATGTTGAAGAGGTTGTCGCGCTCATCAACAAGGTGAAACCGGACCTGCTGATCAACATGGCCCTTCCCTATCAGGACCTGCCGATCATGGATGCCTGTCTCGAAGCGGGCTGCAATTACATGGACACCGCGAACTATGAGCCGCGCGATGTCGCCAAATTCGAATATTCCTGGCAGTGGGCCTATCAGGACCGTTTCAAGGAAGCCGGCCTGACGGCCATTCTCGGCTGCGGGTTCGATCCGGGCGTGACCAATATCTACTGCGCCTATGCCCAACAGGAAGGCCTGTTCGACGAAATCGAGTTCATCGACATCGTGGACTGCAATGCCGGTGACCACGGCAAGACCTTCGCCACGAACTTCAATCCGGAGATCAATCTCCGCGAAGTGACGCAGGACGGCAAATACTGGAAAGACGGCGAGTGGATCGAGATCCCCGCCCTGTCGATCAAGACAATGATCGACTATCCGGAAGTCGGCCCGAAAGCCTCTTACCTGATCTATCACGAAGAAGAGGAAAGCCTGGTCAAGCACATCAAGGGCCTGAAGCAGATCCGCTTCTGGATGACCTTTGGCGAGGCCTATATCAAGCACCTCGAAGTGTTCAAATCCATCGGCCTGATCGGTCTGGAGCCGATCAAGCACAAGGGCATGGACATCATCCCGATGGAATTCCTGAAAGACCTGCTGCCGGTCCCGTCTTCGCTGGCGGAAGGCTATACGGGCAAGACCTCCATCGGCGTCATCCTGCGCGGCACGAAAGACGGCCAGCCGGTCTCCAAGATGATCTACAACGTCTCCGACCACGCCAAGACCAATGACGAGGTCTCCGCTCAGGCAGTGTCCTATACGACGGGCGTTCCGCCGGTTTCCGGCGCGGCCATGTTCTTCCGCGGCGAATGGAGTGGGCACGGCGTGTTCAATGTCGAACAATTCCCGGCCAAGCCATTCCTGGAAGATGTCGCCCAGCGCGGCCTGCCCTGGCACGTCATCGACGTGGATGGCGGCGACCAGGAAGACCTGTTCGCAGTCGAGACCTAGTCCCGGACACACGCCGCTTTCAGCGCCGAATCTGATCAACGCATACGCGCCCGCATTCCTGCAAAGCGCGTATGCACGATCATGTGTTTTTGCATGTCTTTGGGTGTCCTATCTGTTCCGGCAACAACACGCCGACACAAGGACGCTCACATGGAATCGCACACGCCGCCCGGTATGGAACTGACCTTGCGCACCCTGGCCATGCCAGCGGACGCCAATGCTGCTGGCGACATCTTCGGCGGCTGGGTCATGTCCCAGATGGACCTCGCAGCGGCCGTTCGGGCCGACGAACGCAGCCTCGGCCGGACCGTGACCGTCGCCGCCAACGAGATCATCTTCAAGAAACCGGTTCAGATCGGCGATACGCTCTGCGTCTACACAGAAGTGGAAAAAGTCGGGCGAACCTCTATGGTCATTCGCATCGAAACATGGGCGCGCCGTGCCTTGACGGCCGTCCGAGAAAAGGTGACTGAAGCGCGCTTCACCATGGTGGCTGTCGATGAGGATGGCCGTCCCCGGCCGGTGGACCCGCCATCCCCAGGATCAGACTGAATGACCCAACCTGCCCCTCTTCCCGAGCATATCTCGACGCCCGTCTTCGTACTGGACGCGGCGCGCCTGCGCGCAAACCTCGAAACCGCCAAGCGCGTGCGCGAGAAAGCCGGATGCAAGATCCTGCTGGCAACGAAAGCATTCTCGCTGCCCGCCGCCTTCCCGATGATGACCGACTATCTGGACGGCACCACGGCGAGCGGAGAGCAGGAAGCCATCATGGGGCATGAGAGCTTCGGCAAGGAAGTGCATGTCTACTCGCCGGCCTACACGCAGGCCGAGGTGGAACGCCTGACTGAAGTGGCCGAGCACATCTATTTCAACTCCCTCGAACAGCTGGACCGGTTCGCGGACATTGCCCGCAATGCTGGCGCCAAGGTCGGCCTACGCGTCAATCCCGGCTATTCCAATGCGACGCTCGGCGGCGACCTGTACAATCCGTGTGCGCCCGGAAGCCGGTTCGGCGAAGTGCCATCAAAGCTGGATCAGGTCGACTGGTCCGGCATCGACATCTTCCACGTCCACGCCCTGTGCGAGAGCCTGCACGAAGGCTCTGTCGGACTGATCGAATTCGTTGCCGACAATTTCGGGCAATACATTGAACAGGTCAGTACCGTGAATTTCGGTGGCGGACACTTCCTCAACAAGGATGGCTACGATGTTGACGCCCTGATCGCGGCGATCAAGGCGTTCAAGGCGCGCTTTGGCGTTGAGGTTGTTCTGGAGCCGGGCGCGGGCCTCGTCGTCAATACGGGTGAGCTTTACGCCACCGTCCTCGCCCTACACTGGAACGAAGTCGATCTGGCGATCCTCGACGCGTCCGCCTCGACCCATATGCCGGACGTGCTGGAAGTGCCCTACCGGCCAGACGTCATCGGCGCTGGCCAGCCCGGCCAGAAGGCGCACACCTATCGCTTCGGCGGCAAGACCTGCATGACCGGCGACGTGATCGGCGAATACTCCTTCGATGCTCCGCTGAAGCCGGGCGACACAATCGTCTTCACGGACCAGATGCATTATTCCTTCGTCAAGACGAACACGTTCAACGGCACGCCGCTGGCGAACCTCGCGGTGCGTTGGGAGGACGGCATCATCGAGAGCCTGTCCGATTTCGGCTATGAGGAATTCCGCCGGCGCCTGGGGCGCTGACCAATCAGCCCTCGAATATAATCACCTGATCATTCCCGAGCGAAGGAATGCGGCCTCGCGCTTTCGTCACGGCATCCAGATCTATGTCCGCCACGATCACACCTGGTTCATCGTCTGCCTTTTCCGCCAGCACCTCGCCCCACGGCGAAACGATCAGGGAGTGGCCGAAGGTCTCGCGGCCATCCTCGTGCTTGCCGCCTTGCGCGGGGGCCAGGACGAAACTGCCCGTTTCGATCGCGCGTGTACGGACAAGCACGTGCCAGTGCGCCTGCCCCGTCACGCGCGTGAACGCGGCCGGAATGGTGAGGATTTCCGCGCCCGCCTGCGCAAGCTTGCGATAGAGATGCGGGAAGCGGACATCGTAGCAGATCGTCATCCCCAGCACGCCGAACTCGGCCTCGGCCAGCCCCGCGCGCTCGCCCGGCCGGTAGGCGCGGCTTTCGCGATAGCTCTGCCCGTCCCCCACTTCGACATCGAACATGTGGATCTTGTCATAGCGGGCACGGACCGAACCATCGGGCGCGATCAGGACAGACCGGTTGGCCAGCCGGTCTTCGCCTTCTACCGCCACGGCGATGGAACCGATCAACAGCCAGACGCCCAATTCATCCGCCAGCGCACGGAGCGCCGCCAATGTCTTGTCATCCGACTCAGCAACGATTTTGGGCCGCGCCATGCCAGGGCGAATGTCCAGCAGATTGGTCATCTCCGGCGTTGCGATGAAACGCGCCCCCTTCCCCGCCGCATCGCGGATCAGGGCCGAGGCATGATCAATGTTCGCCACAATCTCGATGCCGGTCCGAAGTTGGGCGCAAGCAACGCGGAGCTTTGTCATGTCCATTTCCTCTTTCTGGACGCCCCGCTCGATTCACTGCTCGAATGAGGCAAACCAATCTTTTGCGGCCTGAAGGGCGAGATCCGGTCCATCACCATTATCCGCCAATACCGGATGCGGCGGAGACCACTCATGGCGGGCCGTTCCGTTCATGTGCGCGAGATCGTAAGTCGGTATTCGGATCGAAAACCCGGTCTGACTCAATTTGAACTCATCAACGCCGCCGGCCAGCCGCGCCATATCGGTGCCAAACACATCTCCGCGCCCGGTGCCGTCAAACCCAACCGCGAGTCCTTCTCCCATGCTTCCGGTCCAACGCCCCACGAGAACGGCGACGGGTCCCTCAGCGGTCCAGTCTCCATAGGGCTCGGATATTTTGATCCATTCCGGAGCATCCGCAGGCCGTATCCGTTGATACTCGGCAGGCTCAGCGAGAAACCGCCCAAGGACCGGTTCCGCCACATCCGTACTTCCGCCGCCAGGCGTATCGCGCAGATCGATGATCCAGAACCGCGCGTCTTTCAAAGTGTTCATCACCGCGTCGAACGCCGCCACAGTGTCGGAATCGCCCAGAGAATCGTGAAACCGGATGTATCCGACGGCACCGTCGAGCATCGCCCCTGACACAGGACCAGCCTGCTCACCCGGCGCCTCGTATGCCAGAGAGAGCGTTTCCAGACCGTCCGCACGGGAAACAGTTACGGTCCGCGGCACGTTCCAGTATCCTGCGGCCGCAGCGTTCCGCGCCCAGGCCTCTTGTTCGGCACCATAGGCAACTCCGGTAGGCTGAAGCCGGGCACGCGTGGCGTCCTCGAGCGTCACGCCATGCACGGCGACGACATCATCGCCTACGCGCAAACCCGCTTTGGCAGCGGCCCCGCCCTGCCGTACCGCCACAACGCGTGTGCCATCCAGCCAGTAATCCGAGCCGGACGGAACGAGACGCGGTGACATGGCCGAATTCGTGCCAAACGATACGTGCGGATCATACAAGGCATCTGTCAGCGTTTCGAGCGCGCGCAATTGCTCCGCCCGTTCAGTGACGGGCCCGATCATCTCGGGAAACTTCCCACAAGCGGTCTCCCAGCCAACCGTCCGATCAGAATAGTATACGTATTCCTCTCGGACGAGCGCACACAACTCCCTCGCGTCTGCCAGCGTTTCCTGCTGGGCAGGCGTCAGAGGTGCAACATGTGCGCACCCTGACAGAAGAAGCGCCGCGAGGCTGGATCGAAGGCCTACATGTCCCATTCGGAAAGCGCGGCGTCCATGATCTGGGTTGCTTCGCGAACATGTTCGTCCGTGATGACCAGCGGCGGGGCCAAACGCAGCACGTCATTGCCAGCAACGCCGACCAGAAGGTTCTTGTCGCGGCAAAGCCCCTGCAGGCTTTTCGGGTTCGCCTTCATCTTCAGACCAGTGAGCAACCCCTTGCCAGTCACGGCCTCGACCTTGTCCGGATGGCTGTCGGCCAGGCTCTTGAGGCCTTGGGTCAGCGTTGCGGAGACGCGGCGCACTTCGGCGAGAAAGTCTTCATCGGAAATGATGTCCCAGACGACATTGCCAACGGCCATGGCCAACGGGTTGCCGCCATAGGTGGAGCCGTGGCTGCCGGGCTGCATGTGCTCGCCAACGGCTTCCGTCGTCAGGCACGCGCCGAACGGAAAGCCGCCACCAATGCCCTTGGCTGAACAGAGAATGTCCGGCGTGGCGCCATCCACCCATTCGTGGGCGAACAGTTTGCCCGTGCGGCCCATGCCACACTGGACCTCGTCAAAGATCAGCAGCAGGCCATGCTCGTCGCACAGCTCGCGCATGCGCTTCAGCTGCTCATCCGGCAGGGCGCGCACGCCGCCCTCGCCCTGAACCGGCTCAATGAAGATCGCCGCCGCGCTGGGCCGGGATGCTGCCTCCTCAAGCGCATCCATATCTCCCCATTCGAGATGTACGAAGCCGGGCAGAGCCGGACCAAATCCCTGAAGGTAGTTCGGGTTGCCCCCGGCATTGATGGCGCCCAGTGAGCGACCGTGGAATGCGCCGGTGAACGTGATGATGTCGATGCGCTCTTCATTGCCATTGGCCCAGTGATACTTCCGGGCAGACTTGATCGCGCATTCAACAGCTTCGGTGCCGGAATTGGTGAAGAAGACCCGGTCGGCAAACGTGTCCCGGCAGATCTTATCAGCCAGTTCTTCGGCGCCGCGCACGCGGAACATGTTGGATGTATGCCACAGCTTTTCCGCCTGGCCTTTCAGCGCGTCGACCATGGCCGGATGCGAATGGCCAAGCGCGTTGACCGCGATGCCGGCAATGAAGTCGAGATATCGCGTGCCGCTTTCGGTGAAGAGGTATGGGCCCTCTCCCTTCTCGAAAACTTCTTCCGGCGGCCGGTAGACCGGCATGATGTGCTGGCGCGGATCGCTCATGATAACTCCCATGCGTACGCAAAATCTGATTTTGCCAACGCTTGGCCGCGCCGGTTGGGGAAGTCAACACACAGGCTGGCAGCAAGCCTCTGCAGCCCTTGGTCGCGCACCTTTAATGAGATACAGTTTCCACCAACGCGCTCATGCTTCTGCGAGGTACTCCATGTTCAAGGTCTGTCTTTTCATCGCTGCGGCAACCGTCGCCGCTCCCCTCGCAAACGCAGACCAGCAATCGGCTCCCACGCCGACATTGGCAGAGTCTGGCGACGCCAGAAAAGTGGTCGTCACAGACACCGGCCTGGTCGTTACTGACCAATTGGCCGACACACCAATGACATTCGGCGACATGTCGCGACTGTCCGGCCACGCCGTGCTGGAGTCGCTGGTCATGCGCAGCACAGATGGGCTTGCTCACGAGCCGCTCGTCGCCCGGATGAGGATCGATCAGGGGGCCCTGTTCCGAACAGATCCGATTCCCGTTGCCCGATTCCTCGACGTGCCGGTGATCGAGGCGCCGCAGAGCGAGTCGGACTGAAAGCTCCAGAAATTTCACGGATCGCGAGACGACGAGCAGGGTGCCCAGATTGAGCGTCCACCGAAGCTCCTGCCTCGAATTTAGAGAGGCTATCCAAAACCATGAATTTTATTTAATCGAAAAACGATAATTTTGATTGACGTTTTTCGATAAATGCATATTGTTATTCAAGAAGCCGAGGCGGCCCGGGGTCAATGACCAAAACGCCCCTACCTCACCTGAGCCGTTGCTCTGGGTTGCCTTGGTGGACCCTCCTGACAGTCGGAAATGAAAAAAGGCGCGGAGAGCTTCCACCAGCTTCCGCGCCTTCCACCGTTTGCAGCGTTTCCTCCCAGAAACTTGCCGTGTCATATGGCCGCGCTTTTACACGTGTGTCAAGAATGTGAATTCAAATTTTTCAATCTGAGTAGTTCTTCAATTTTTGCTGCACTGCGCAATAACGACAGGGACTTCAGCGCCATCGGGCTCCAGTCGGCATTCGCGGACACCGCGAGTACCGCCTCGCTTTTCAGGATTATTCCATCTGAAACAATTTTCAGCCCGTTTGCCTTCAGCGTGGCCCCTGTCGAGGTGATGTCCACGATCACGTCTGCTGCCCCGGTCGCAGGCGCTGCTTCGGTGGCGCCCGCGCTTTCGACAAGCCGGTATTCGCCAACAGATTTTGCCGCAAAGAAGCGTCGTGTCAGCCGCATATACTTCGTGGCAACGCGCAAACGCCGGTGATGCGCCTTTCGGAAGGCTGCACCGGCGGCTTCAAGGTCTGACATCGTGTCCACGTCGATCCAGGCCTGAGGCACAGCCACAATCACATCCGCCCCGCCAAAGCCCAGTCGCTCTGCCACGTGGAAATCTTCCGGCCCGGTAGGTGCCAGATCGTGCAACAGGTCTTCGCCTGTCACGCCCGCATGGATCGTGCCGTCGATGATGCCTTGCGCAATCTCCCGCGCCGACAACAGGCGCATGTCGACTTCGCCGAGCCCGGTGATCTCTGCCTGATAGCCACGCTGGCCGCCAATCTGACGCACTTCGAAGCCCTGCTCCAACAGGAAGGCTTCGGACTTTTCCTTCAGCCGCCCCTTGGACGGGATCGCCAATGACAGGACGCTCATGCCGTCTCTCCTTTTGCGCGCAGGATGCGGTCAGGGCGAACGACGCCGCCAATACCCGATGCAGACGCCTTTGACCGGGACAGGCCCTCGATCAGTCCATCATAGCGGCCACCCGAAGCCAGGGGCTGTCGGGATGTCAGATTCTGACCGAACGTCTCGAACACGAAGCCATCATAATAGGTGAACCGGCGTCCGAAGCCTGACCGGAACCGCGCCTCTGTCGCAACGCCCGGCACGGCGGCGAGAATGGCTTCCATGCGCCGCGCGACGCGCTCGATCGCGCTACTCATGCTGTTGAGGCCATGCTTGTCGGCGATCCCAGCCAGCACGTCTGCCGCCTCCCCTGCCGGGCAATTCACGCCGGCAAGGTCCGACAATGCGGCTCGCGCAGCCTCCGGAACGCCGCCTGCGGCATGAACCGCGGCCTTGCCGCGCAAGCCTGCCACGATCTCCCCAACGCTGCGTGTACCGATCATTGGGATACCCCGATCAGACAACACCTTCAGAAACGCGGCCTCAGCATCCTTTGCGCCCGGCGCGTCCAGAACAGGCCGCAGGTCATCTGCCGGGGCCTGCGGCGCAGCGGCCAACAAGTCGGTCACGCCGCCTTCCTGGCGAAACGCCCGCTTCAAGAGATCGGTTGTGATCCGGGCCAATCCAAGCGCATCCACAAAAGCGGGAAAGATCGACAGGTCCCCCATCTCGGTGGCGGTGGGCGACACGTCACACGCGGCCACGGCCTCTCGCACAAGCGCAAATGCCTCGGCATCCGTATCGGCGCTGCTGTCCTTGCCGAACCATTCAAAGCCGACCTGCGTGAACTCCATCGGATCGGTCTCAGCCGCTGGCAATCGAAAGGCCCGCGCCGCATAGGTGTAGGCTTTCGCGCCATCGCCACCTGCGGCACGGCGTCCGGCCTCCTGCCCGGCAACGGGCAGGGTCAGGTCCGGCCGCATAACCATCTCGTTACCGCGATGATCGGAAAACACGCACAGGCGCGCACGGACGGCTTCGCCTGACAATTCCAGCGGAATGTCAGACGGCAGAATATAGGCCGGGTCTACACGCTCGGCCCCGGTCGCTTCGAACACGTCGCGGGCTGCCGCGACGAGTGCATCATGTGTCATTTCTGGGCCTCAACGATCTTGCGAATAGCATCGACCATTTCCGCGCGCGGAACTTCGAACTGTCCGGGGCGGGCTTCACGGTATTCCTCATTGGACTTGATGGCTTTTGCCTTCAGCGCGCCCATTTCGAGATCCTTGATGGTGACCGTGCCCTTGGCGAGCTCGTCTTCGCCTACCATGATCGCAGCAGGAGATGATCTGCGGTCGGCATATTTCATCTGCGGCCGCATGCCGGACGATCCCATATAAGCTTCCGCGCGGATGCCGGCACGGCGCAGCTCCGTTGCGATCTGCAGTGCAATTGACGGGTCGTCCTTGTCGAAGTTCAATACGACGACCGGACCATCCAACTTCTCGGTCTCGCCCATGATCTGCATGGCGGCCGCAAGCCGCGAGATGCCGATGGAAAAGCCGGTCGCCGGAACCGTCTCTCCGGTGAAGCGGGCGACCAGGTCATCATAGCGTCCTCCGCCCCCGATGGAGCCGATGCGATACGTCTTGCCATCTTCTCCCGTCACTTCGCGGAGCAGCTCGGCTTCATAGACAGGGCCGGTATAGTATTCGAGGCCGCGGACCACGGACGGGTCGATCACGACATCGCCCTCAGGTGCGCCCAGCGCTTCGAGCGCCTTCGCGATGGCTTCCAGCTCTGCCAGCCCGGTCTTGCCCTCTTCGGTGTTGAAGACAGCCCTTTCAAGCCGGTCTAGCGTCTCGGCACGGGTGTCAGCTTTAGCGTTGGCAAAAACAAGGACTCGACCAGCAGCGTCGGCATCGAGACCGGCACCCTTTGTGAAATCTCCGCTCTCATCTGTGCGACCTTCGCCCAAAAGAGCGGCCACCCCATCGAGACCCAAGCGATCCACTTTGTCCAACGCTCGCAATACAGAGAGTCTGGTTTCCGGTGAGTGAGCACCAATCGAGTCCAGCACACCGTTCAGCAGACGACGCGTATTCACACGGATCACAAACTCGCCAGTCTCCATGCCGACCGCGCGGAGTGCCTCGGCGCCCATCGCGATCATTTCCGCATCGGCGTGAAAGCCCGGCGCGCCAATCGTGTCAGCATCACATTGCCAGAATTCGCGGAAGCGGCCGGGTCCCGGCTTTTCATTTCGCCAAACCGGCCCGGCGGCATAACGGCGGAACGGTTTGCCCAGCGACTGGCCTGCCTCCGCCACGAACCGCGCGAGCGGCGCCGTCAGATCGTAGCGCAGCGCCATCCATTGCTCATCATCGTCCTGAATGGCGAAAACACCTGCATTCGGGCGATCATCATCCGGCAGGAACTTGCCCAGCGCATCGGCATATTCGAACGCGCCAGTCTCCAGCGCTTCAAATCCCCATTGGCGGTAGACGCCAGTAATGGTCTCGACCAGTCCGGCCTGCGCATGAATAAGGCTTTCGCGCTTGTCCGGGAAGCCGCGTGGCTTGCGGGCGAGGTCCTTGCCTGTGAGGGGCGGTGTGTCCTTGTCGCTCATGGTCGTCTCTGGTCCTGGTTGCCGACGCGCCCCGCATAGACGGAGACGCCAGAATTGGAAAGGCAACACGTCAACGCAGCACGGACCGGAGAGCGGCCTGCCTCATCTGATCTGGTTCGGGAGATTGAACACTTGCAGGAGGCGCAGCCGGACCGGTTCGCGCCTCGTCGGCGCGTCACGAATGATGGTGATGGTCGTGCAGTGCAATGTTCATCGCGTTGGCGGATACTGAGACGCCCTGACGGAGTCAACCTTTCAGGCGGGGATCAGTCTTTTTCCGTTGGACGCGTGAAAGGCTTCTGCGCGCCATCGCGGCGCTCGATCACCTTGAAGATGCCGGTGCCGCGCATCAGCAATTTGTCGCCGGTCCAGATGCGCCCTTCGACGGTGAAGACATCATCCTGACGGCCCACGACTTCGCCCTTGCCCTCAACGAAGCTGCCCATCGGCGCGCCGGAAAGGAAGTCGCACAATAGACGGACCGTCACCCACCAGGTGTCCTCATCCTTTTCGACCGCTGCGCCCCACGCCATGTCCGCAAAGGTCATGACCATGCCACCATGCGCATTCATCATGCCATTGGTGTGATATTCTTCCACGCGGAATGCGCGGTAGACGCCGGTCTCATCCCGCTTTTCGAACAGCGGGCCGATCTGGCGCCCGAAGCCGCGATGCCACGGCAGAATGGAATAGCCTTCCGGCGTCTCGAAAGTCTGGTTTCTGGTAAGGTCGTCGCTCATGCAAAGCGGATTAGCGCCAGCCTGCAGCGAATGCCAGCCCTGACGTTGCCGCAACCGGTCAGAGTTCGATCATGTCAAAGTCGGATTTGGGCGTGCCACAGAGCGGGCAAAGCCAGTCATCGGGAATGTCTGCCCAGCGCGTGCCGGGGGCGAGTCCCTCATCAGGATCGCCATGTTCTTCTTCATAGATGTAGCCGCACGTACGGCATTGCCAGACCTTGAATGCGTCGCCACTCATCCCCGCCTCTCCTCAAGCTGTCGCCAGGCGTGCGCGGAGTGTCTCTATCAATGCGTCGCGGATCGGCGTGATCTCGGTGACCGGATCGATCAGGCTCTGCATCCGCATGCCCATCAAGGCGCAGCCGGTCATCAGCGCGGTCGCGTCCGCATCGGCGTCCGGCCGGATGCTGCCATCGACCTGCCCCCGCTCAATGATCTTGCGGATCAGGATACGCTCGATCTCGTGCGATTCAGCGAATGCTCCCCTTGTATCATGAAGGTCGGCAATCGAGGCGGCGAGCAGCATGAAATAGGCACGCGCTTCCTCATACTCCTGCCCGTCCAGATTCTGGCCGTGTAGCATGACGAGGGCACACAGGGCACTGAGGCCATCCATGTCCGCGACATGATCCCGGTCCAGCGCTTCGTCCTGCCAGGCGTGAAGATAGGCAATGAGCGCGCGGATCAGGCCATCCTTCGAGCCGAAACGCTGTGTGACAAGCCCCCGCGAATAGCCCGCCTCCTTGCCGATGGCGTCGAAGGTTGCGGCGGAAACCCCCTGCTCCGAAACGACGCGCAACGTCGCCTCAAGCAATTCCTGTTCAGACCGCTGGCGTCGCTCAGCCTGTGTCAGGCGCGCATTGGCAGAGGTTTCGGCGAGCGGGCGATCAATTGTGGTTGGCTCTGTCATGGTCCCGATTAACATATTTGTTGGTCGTATAGCAAGTATATGATAGACGCGGATCCGAAAGGGGCCGACAGCCGCCCCTGCACCGGAGGAAACCATGACCATACCCGCCCACATTGCCGAAACCGTTGTCGACCCCAGGGCCTATGCCAATTGGGAGAGGTCGCATGAGGCGTTCGCCTGGCTGCGCAAGAACGCGCCTCTGGACGTGGCGGAGATCGAAGGGTTCGATCCCTTCTGGGTCGTTTCCAAACACGCCGACATCCTGAACATCGAGAAGCAGAACGACCTGTTCCACAATGAAGACCGGTCCGCGACGCTGACTACGATCGAGGCTGACCAGAAGGTTCGCGCGATGATGGGGGGCTCACCCAACCTCCTGCGGTCTCTGGTCCAGATGGATAATCCGGATCACATGCAATACCGCCGCCTGACACAGGCATGGTTCATGCCGCAAAACCTCCGCAAGCTGGAGGACCGTGTCCGCGAGATCGCCCGCGGTTTCATCGACCGAATGGCCGACAAGGGTACCGAATGCGACTTCGCCAAGGATGTCGCCTTCCTTTATCCTTTGCACGTCATCATGGAAGTGCTCGGCGTGCCAGAGATTGACGAGCCGCGCATGCTGAAACTGACCCAGGAATTGTTCGGCGCGCAGGACCCGGAAGTGAACCGGTCCGGGGAATCCGTGAGTGACACTGATGCCGGTATCTCCAACATCATGGAAACGGTTACAGACTTCATGACCTATTTCACGGCGATGACCGAAGACCGCCGCAAGAACCCGCGCGAGGATGTGGCCAGCGTGATCGCGAACGGCGCGGTCTATGGCCAGCCGCTCGGTCACCTCGAAGCCATGAGCTATTACATCATCGCGGCCACGGCCGGACATGACACGACGTCCGGAACAACGGCTGGCGCGCTCTGGGCGCTCGCCGAAAACCAGGACCAGTTCCGCAAGCTGAAGGACGACCTGTCACTTATCCCTTCGATGATCGAGGAATCGATCCGCTGGGAAACACCGGTGAAGCATTTCATGCGTACCGCCACGGACGATACCGAAATTGCAGGCAAGAAGATCTCGAAAGGCGACTGGCTGTACCTTGCCTACCCGTCCGGCAACAGGGATGAAGATGTCTTCGACGATCCCTACACCTTCAATATCGAGCGCAGCCCGAACAAGCATGTCGCTTTCGGCTATGGCGCACATGTCTGCCTCGGCCAGCACCTTGCCCGAATGGAAATGCGGGTTCTATGGGAAGAATTGCTACCGCGCCTTGAGTCCGTGGAACTGAACGGCACGCCGACACGCGTACAAGCGAATTTCGTGAGCGGACCGAAATCCATCCCGATCAAGTTCAAGATGAATTGAGGGGTCGCTTTCAGCGGTGATCCCCAGCAACGCAGATGACGTGTCGGGGCGAAGGCGTTCTAATCGGACGCCGACAGCCCCACCGCCGCCTTGGCGCTTGTCTGCCGCTGGGCCACCGCATCGACGTCAAACCCCTCAAGGCTTTCATTGAACAGGCGATAGAAGTTCAGTTCCGCGCCCAGCCTGAGATAGGCCGCGCCGAGGCCGATGGCGGCGCGGTCCATGAAGACGAATTCGCGGGGGATCTTCACCGGACCTTTTTCCTTGAGCAGCTTACGCACCTGGAAGGCTTCCTTGCGGCCGTACTCGCCGGGGCTGACCCCATCAGCAACAGAGCGCACACGATCGTCCAGCAACGGCCCATAGATGAAGCGCGCCCAGATATTGAGCACCTCCACCAGCTCCTTCGACAGGCCGCTGAAGCCCCACTTTTGATACGCTGCATACGCCGCGTCGAAATCGTCCGCGAGGATCGCGCGATAGAGGTCCACCACGCCGCTGACGAATTGCGGCGGGAAGATACGAATGCAGCCAAAGTCCAGCAGGTTCAGGCCCGTGCCCTGCCCCGTCACCTGATAATTGCCCAGATGCGGATCGCCATGAATAACGGCGTGGGAATTGAACGGGCCCCACCAGGTCCAGAACAGCATTTCCGCAATTCGGTTGCGCACCTCCTGCGGCGCATCCTCGAATGCGTCCAGTCGCTGACCTGACACCCAGCTCATCGTCAGCAACCGGTCGGTCGAAAGGTCCGGCACCGGGTCCGGCACTGTCACAAACTCCCGATCCGCGAGCATATGCGCATAGAGCGCCATATGCTTGGCCTCGCGGGCGTAGTCGAGTTCCTCGCGGAGGCGGTCGGTGATCTCGTCGACCATCGCGCTCGGGTCAATCGAGCCATCCATCCGCCGGAACAGGCCCAGCATGGTCTTGAGCTGGCCGACGTCTGACTCCACGGCGCTCGCCATATCAGGATACTGCAGCTTGCAGGCGACCTGGCGGCCATCATGCAGGGTAGCCCGGTGGACCTGACCCAGCGAGGCAGCATGGGCGGCCTCCTTCTCGAACTCGGCAAACTTCTCCAGCCAACCTGCGCCAAGCTCGGCCCGCATGCGCCGTTTCACGAACGGCCAGCCCATTGCCGGCGCCTCGGCCTGCAACTGGCTGAGCTCCGCAGCGTATTCCGGCGGCAGGAAATCCGGAATGGTGGACACCATCTGCGCCACTTTCATCAGCGGCCCCTTGGACTTGCCCAGCGCGGCCGCCAGGGCACGCGCGATCTTCTCATCTCCATGATCGCCCCCGAAGAGGCTCTGCGTGGCGAAGGTCAGGCCAGCGCCGGACAGGTTGGCCCCTACCCTTGCTGTGCGTGCGAGACGGCCCGAGAGGCGGTTGCGTTCAGGGTCACGGGATGTTTGGCTGCCATCAGTCATGGGTAGGATATAGGTTGCTGCCTCGAAAACAGCCAATCACCGCATGTCGCAGCCTTGAGGCCGATATGACTCGCAATGGATGACAAATGCGTCATGATTGATGTATAGGCCCGCCTTCGCGAGATTTACGCGATGAAACAGAACAACGCCCGGAGTTTTCCCGGTCATGGGCACCGGTATGTAGAGTGTCCTGATTATTACAGGCTGCGGCAGACAAGATGCCAGCGCCGAACCGCGACCAGCAGGAATTTTTCAAATGTCTTACAACACGCTTCTCACCGAGATTGATGCCGAGGCCGGCTTTGCCGTGATCACGCTCAATCGTGCCGAGAGCCTGAATGCGCTCTGCGAAGAGATGATGAATGAGCTGACCGACGCGCTCGACCGGTTCGAAAATGATCCGGATATCGGCTGCGTCGTGCTGACCGGCAGCAAGAAGGCTTTCTCCGGCGGAGCCGACATCAAGGAGATCCAGGAGAAAACCTATCCTGAATCCTATTATGAGGACTTCATCAGCCGGAACTGGGAGCGCGCCGCGCGGGCCCGCAAGCCGATCATTGCGGCTGTCTCTGGCTATGCAATCGGTGGCGGCTGTGAGCTGGCCCTGATGTGCGACATTATCCTGGCAGCAGACACGGCCCGTTTCGGCCAGCCGGAAGTGCGCCTGGGCGTGATGCCGGGCGCAGGCGGCACACAGCGCCTTGCCCGCGTGATCGGGAAATCCAAGACCATGGAATTGTGCCTGACGGGCCGCATGATGGACGCCGAGGAGGCTGAACGCTGCGGACTGGTCAGCCGGGTCGTGCCAGCTGACGATTTGCTGGACGCCGCACGGGAGATGGCCCGCACGATCGCATCAATGCCGCTGGCAGCCGCAATGCTGACCAAGGAAGCGGTGAAAATCGCCTATGAGACCCCCCTTACCCAGGGCATCCAGTTCGAGCGCCGCATGTTCCAGTCGCTGTTTTCGACAGATGACCAGAAGGAAGGCATGGCCGCCTATGTCGAGAAACGCTCGGCTCACTTCAAAGACAAGTGATGCAGGCAGCCGCGTCATACCTGCAATTTCCTGCGCCGGGGCCCATCTGGGCTGTTGACGCCCCCGCGCCGTTTATGTATTCCCCCGCCTTCAGCCTGAAGGGAGCCCTTCGGGCCACAGGAGTTTAATATGGCTAATACCCGTTCTGCCAAGAAAATGGTCCGCAAGATTGCGCGCCGCACCGAAGTGAACAAGGCTCGCCGCTCACGCGTGCGTACTTTTGTCCGCAAGGTCGAGGAAGCAATCGCGGCTGGCGACAAGTCTGCTGCTCAGGAAGCGCTGCGCTCTGCCCAGCCGGAACTGATGCGCGCGGTTACCAAGGGCGTGATGCACAAGAACACATCTGCCCGGAAAGTTTCCCGCCTGTCAGCCCGCGTCAAGGCAATGGGCTAAGCGACCTTTCGCAAGCAAAAAGTTTGAAACCCGCTTGAGCAATCAGGCGGGTTTTTTCATGTCAATCGCTTATTACAACAAAATGTAGCCAACCTCGAAAAGGGTTCAAAACCTATGGAGGTTTCTCGTAAGGATTGCGAAATTGACCTGACTGCGAGGCTGCGAGTTGCAGTAATGTTAGGGCTTGTCACGTGGGGGCAAAAACTCGCATTTATTCAGCAGAAATCCACAGGCTTGTGACCCGTCGCCTGTTGACAGAACAGGCGCGAACAAAAGTGTGGAGCGACTCACTCACAAAAAAAGATCAGCTCTCAAACGCCTGATTTGATTGCGATTTGAGGGAGTGAAATAAGAGTCAAGCGAGCAAAACCTGTTGTCGCATAAAAGTTGCACTTGTCAGCAAAACCCCCTTTGAGTAATTTGAATTCACCAACAGAAAAGTTCTCCCGACACGGAGTATTTATGTGTAACCGGACTACGGTTCGGGCGGGAACTGCGTGCCAGTTGGTCAGGGTGAAATATAATTAGAAAATGGGGCTCGGCATGGACGGGAACAGACTCTTTGATTCAAAAACTGGCGTAGACTTCACCAAAAAACAAGATGGCAAGAATACTCCGGGCAAGGAGATCTGGCTGACCGTCAAGGCGCACCTGGCGACCATCCTCAACACCGCAGACTATGATCGCTGGATCGATGGCCTGCGTCTGGTGGCCGAGTACAACAATGAGATGATCATTGCTGCGCGCGACCCGCTGTCCTTCGACCGCGTGTATGGGGCCCACCGCCATGCGATCCAGCGGATCTGGCGTGAGCATGACCCTGCCCGTCGTGCAATCAAGCTGGTCTGCTGGCGTACTGCGCCGGCGGAATTGCTGGAAATCGTTGACGATCCATGGGCCACGACCGAAGCGACCGCAGAGGTGGCCCCTCAGGCAGAAGCATCTGCCGCCAGCACGGGCGCGCCGGTCATGTCGTTTGGAACGCTTGTGACGGGCGAGGCAAACGAGTTGGCCGTCGAGATGGCAAAACGCATTGCGGGCGGACTGCCGGTCGGGACGCTGACAACCTTGTTCTATGGCCTTCAGGGAACCGGCAAGACGCATATCCTGCATGCCTTGAAGACGGCCGCCGAAGCGCGCGATGGCGAATGCAATGTCGTCTACCTGACGGCGGAAGAATTCCTCTCCTCCTACACGGATGGTGTGAAGGTGAAGGATACCAGCGCGCTCAAGAAGCGTCTGCGCGCCGCCACGATCCTAATGATCGATGACCTGCACCGCATCAGCGGCAAGCCAGGCACGGAAACGGAGCTGTTCCAGAACATCCGTGAAGTTACCGCGAATGGAGGCCATGTGGTGCTGGCAGGCGACAAGGCCCCCGGTGACGTCACCGGGTTCAGCCCGCGCATGATCAGTGAGCTGAAAGGCGCGACCACCGTGGAGGTCGGCGAGCCGGACGCCAACATGCGCTACCAGATCATGCGCGACCTCGCAGATCACATTCAGGCCGGTCACCCCAACTTCGTCGTCACCGATGAAATGATCGCCGAGTTCAATGCGGGCATCCGGGGCCAAGCTCGCGAAATGACCGGTGCCATCTGGAACCTCTACACAGAGTCCGCCTTCGGCATCCGCACCCCGTCACTGGACATGGTGCGCAAGATTGTCCGCCGGACGGAAGGCGATGTGCGCCAGCCCTCCATCGAACTGGTCAAGAAGGCGACGATGAAAGTCTTCGACGTCACCAAGACCGACATGGAGAGCCCGAGCAAGGCCCGCGCCGTGGTGTACCCACGCCAGATCGCCATGTATCTCTGTCGCGAAATGACCGGGAAATCCTTCCCGCAGATCGGGTACAGCTTTGGCAAGCGCGATCACACCACGATCCTCTACGCCCACCGCAAAGTGTCCAAGGCTCTGCCGGATGACGCCGAACTCAAGGCCCACATCAAGGCCGTCAGCGAGGCGATCCTGGAACTGCAGGCAGCGGGTATGAACTAGGCATGTGGAGCCAAACACGCTGAAAACATGATCAGCGCTTGGCTTTTGCCACTGTTTGAGTAAGTGTGCTCGGCCCGCTCTCCCCGCAGAGCGGGCCGATTCCGTTCCGGGAGGCTGTTCCGGGTGGAAGCGGAAGCAAGTATGAAGAATTCAAGGCCACCTCAGGCGGCCTGCCACGAACGGAACGGACGATGAAACTGACGATTGAACGCGGCGACCTGCTGAACGCACTCTCCCATGTGCAGAATGTGGTGGAGCGCCGCAACACGATCCCGATCCTCTCAAACGTGCTGCTTCAGGCAGGCAATGGAGAGTTGAAACTCACCGCGACCGATCTTGATATCGAAGCCGTCGACAGTGCCGATGCGAGCGTGGCGCGCGAAGGCGCGGTGACCGCACCCGCCGGTACCCTGTTTGATGTGGTTCGCAAGCTGCCTGCTGGTTCTGAGGTCGAACTGGAGGTTCAACCTGAAGGCCAGCGCCTCGCCATCACGGCAGGCCGGTCTCATTTCGAACTGCCGACACTGCCAGCGTCCGACTTCCAGACAATGAGCTCTGATGACACGCCGACCAAATTCTCTCTCGGCGCAAAGGAATTTGCCCGCCTGATCGACAAGACGCGTTTTGCGATCTCCACCGAAGAGACCCGCTATTATCTCAACGGCGTTTACCTGCATGGCGCCCAGACCGATGATGGCAGCGCTGTGCTTCGGACCGTCGCCACGGATGGCCACCGTCTGGCCCTGGCCGAGCTCCCTGCCCCGGCCGGATCTGAAAACCTTGAAGGCATCATCGTGCCCCGCAAGGCGATCGCGGAAGCGCGCCGCCTGGTCGATGGTGTGGAAGACGATATTGATGTGGAAGTGTCCGACACGAAGATCGTGGTCCGTGCCGGCCGCGCCGTGCTGACGTCCAAGCTCATCGATGGCTCCTTCCCCGATTATGGCCGAGTGATCCCGAAAGGGAACGACAAGAAGCTGACAATCGACAACAAGGCCTTCGAAGCCGCTGTGGATCGCGTATCCACCGTATCGGCAGAGCGCTCGCGCTCGGTGAAGATGTCCTTGTCGGATGGCAAGCTGGTCCTCGCCGTGAACCACGCTGAAACCGGCGTCGGGAATGAAGAGCTGGAAGCCGAGTATGGGTCGGACGCAATGGAGATCGGCTTCAACGCGAAATACCTGCTCGATATTGCAGGTCAGATCGAAGCGGTCGAAGCGGAATTCATGTTCAGCGATCCGGCATCACCTGCCCTCGTGCTGGACCCGTCGGACGACAGCGCACGCTACGTGCTGATGCCGCTGCGGGTCTAATGGATTAGCGGCGTTTCCGGCGGCACGACGGTCTCGACTCCTGACACCCGGCCACGCCATACAGCCTGAATGACCGCCCTCACCCGCCTGACCCTGACTGATTTTCGCAATTATGCGTCGCTCAGCCTGCCGCTGGATGGGCGTCATGTCTGCCTGTACGGCGCGAACGGCGCGGGCAAGACCAATCTGCTGGAAGCCGTCAGCCAGCTGGGCCCCGGACGCGGCCTGCGCTCGGCAACCCTGCAGGACATGGTGCGCAAGGATGCGCCAGCAGGATGGACCGTCTCGGCCATGCTGGCAGACGAACAGCGGATCGGCGTCGGTCTCGAACTCAGCCCAAGTACGAAACGTACGGTACGTATTGATGGCGCATCGGCCTCGGCCTCCGATCTCGCGGAACTTGTCCGCATTGTCTGGCTGACCCCGGCGATGGATGGGGTCTTCCGGGGCAGCACATCAGACCGGCGTCGCTTCTTCGATCGGCAGGTCATGGCCCATATGCCGACACATGGCACTGCCGCCAGTCGCTATGAAAAGGCCATGCGTGAGCGCAATGCCCTGCTGGAGCGGGGCCATGTCGACCCGGCCTGGGCCGATGCCATCGAAGCGCGGATGGCGGAAGCCGGCGCGGAAATGGCCATCAACCGGGCGCATGTTCTGGAAGCGCTGCAGGACGCCATCAATGCCCGACCGGAAGGCTATTTCCCGAAGGCGGATCTCGCCCTTGAAGGCAAGTCTGAAGAAGCGGCCCTGCGCGGCGAAGATTTCAAATCCATCTTCGAAGCGCTGATCGATACGTTCCGCACAACCCGTCGCCGCGACATTGCCGCTGGCAGGACGATAGATGGCCCGCACCGGTCCGACCTGACCGTGATCCACCGCCCGACGGGTGCGCCCGCAAAGGACGCATCGACCGGCCAACAGAAAGCGCTGCTGATTGGCCTCATCCTGGCCTCGGCCTCAGCGCTTCGCGCGGATGGAACCGGGCCGTCCCCCCTGCTCCTGTTGGACGAGGCAGCGGCACATCTGGACGCTGACCGGCGTGCGGCGCTGTTCGACGAATTGTCCGCCCTTGGCGGGCAGGCTTGGCTCACCGGGACGGAAGCCTTCCTGTTTGAAGCCTTTGGCGACCGGGCACAGAAAGTCCGCGTGGAAGAGGGCAAGGCCGTAAGCGAGGCCTAGTTCTTGATCCTCAGATCAGAGATCGACTGAGCGATTTCCCGGTACACGTCCTTCAATTCCTCTCCATTCGAGGCATCAAAGGCAAAGGACGGGCTGGTCGCGCAATACTCCATGATCGTACGACCATCAGATGTGGTCTGCACGTAGGAGGGCACCTGAAAGCCGACGGTGTAGACCTGCACGTTCGAAGGCTCTGCCTTCATTGCATCGCAAAGGTCCATTGCCTGGCGGAAGGAGTTCTTGCTGGCAGTTGGATGGTTGGCGTTGAAATCGCCATCGGTCATCAGGATCACCGCCTTGGTGACGTTCACCTCATCATAATCCCATGGCTTGGACGCTTCGGGCCACACGCCCTGCCAGTTGGGCGACAAAAGATACCAGCCCCAGGCCACGCCCAGATGTCCGGCTGTGCCACCATTCGCGGTCATGCTCTGGACGTGCGCGGTCAGGGCGGCCTTGTCTTCGGTCAAGGGCACCGGCCCGGATTCGCGACACGTGGCATAGTAGAAATCCAACGCGCCCGTTGAACTGTTGGCGCCGCCATTCTCGATCTCGTTCTCACCGCGATACTTGTCGCGGTCACTGTCATAGAAATTCCAGCGCGGATTACCCGCCCCGATCCAGGCAAAACTTCCGGGGGCCGCATCGCTGTCGGCATAGGTTCCGGTACGCTCATACACGCAGGTGTCTGTCGCAGACGAGTCTTCCCAGAACCAACGAGCCACATCCCAATCATAGTCGCCATGCTGATCGCAATCATCAGGATCGGATTCCGTGCAGGTGCCGTCCTGATAATACATGAAGCGCTTGCCGGTCGCCTGATCATACATCCGGGCGCCATTGTAGGAATTGTAGTTGTTGAACCCGTCGCTATTCGACGCGTCGGCCGGGATGGTCACGCTGCGGGTTACCTTGTCAAAATAGGCGCCCGCATTGACCGCGTTGTTGTAGGTGACGATGCCAAGACGAACCGTTCCGTCCCGCACCTGGTCATCCGGCAGCAGTTCATCGAACGCCGTAACCGCCGCAGTCTTCAATGACGACAGGCGGTTATTGCTGTTCATCGATCCCGACACATCGAACACGAACGAAACATCGATCCGGCCAACCGAGAAGGTAGATGTCGAGCTGACGGCAAAGCTCATATCGTCATTGCCGATGAGGTTCGATAGAAAGGTCGGCTGGGTGCAGGTCATGCGGCCGAGAATGTCTTCGCTGTCGTCACTGAAGGTGACCGAAACGGGCGTGCAGCTCATCCCGCCACCAGCCGAGTCGATCAGCGGCGACATGTATTTCCGGATATCGGCGATCACTTCGTCGTTCGTCGCTCCGGCCTGGCGCGAGAGCGCCCCCGCAAGTACCGCCGAATCCATGGCGTATTGCACGCGCGCCTTCTGGCGGAAGATGAATTCCAGATCGACCGCCAAACCCACAAGCACCATCAGCGACGTCAGGATGAACGCCGTCAGCATGGTCAGATTGCCATGAACATCGCGCGCGAAGCGATTGCAGAGTGTCTTGAAACGCCCGGTATTCACTGCCCCAGCCTCATGATCACCAGCCCGGTGTGGCCAAATGCAGATTGTGAGCAGAACTGATTTCCGGTGCCTTCAGGTCTGGTCTTGAAATGTGCCCTCCGGAACAAGACTGCATTTACCATGAGCATGCCCGCAAAACCGGGCACTCAAGCTGCGCGCGCTTGCCTGTCAGGCGTCATTCCGTGATACGGTGGGAAACAGAGACCGATTCCCGACAGAGGCTGACATGCAGCAATATCTCACTCTCCTTCAGGACATTCTGGACAATGGCCACGAGCGCGCCGACCGCACCGGAACAGGCACACGTGCCGTGTTTGGTCGCCAGATGCGGTTTGACCTGTCAGATGGCTTTCCGATGGTCACCACGAAGAAGCTGCACCTGCGTTCGATCATCATTGAACTGCTCTGGTTCCTGAAGGGCGATACCAACATCAAATACCTGAAGGACAACAAGGTCTCGATCTGGGATGAGTGGGCCGACGAGAATGGCGACCTTGGCCCAGTTTATGGCAAGCAATGGCGCAGCTGGGCCGCGCCGGACGGCCGCGTGATCGACCAGATCCAATGGGTGCTGGACGAGATCCGCACCAATCCGAATTCGCGCCGCCTGATCGTGTCCGCCTGGAATCCGGCCGACGTGAACGAAATGGCGCTGCCGCCGTGCCACTGCCTGTTCCAGTTCAACGTGATGGACGGGAAACTGAATTGCCAGCTCTATCAGCGTTCGGCAGACGTGTTCCTCGGCGTGCCGTTCAACATCGCCTCCTACGCGCTGCTGACCATGATGATGGCGCGCGCAACCGGGCTGGAGCCAGGCGAATTCGTGCACACATTCGGCGACGCGCACCTCTACCTGAACCATATGGAACAGGCTCAGCTGCAGCTTTCGCGTGAGCCTCGCGCCGTGCCCCGGATCGTCCTGAACCCGGACAAGACCGATCTGTTCGGCTGGGAATATTCAGACTTCACGGTCGAGGGATATGAACCGCACGCCCACATCAAGGCGCCGGTTGCAGTCTAGGCGTCTTTCAGCGCTTCCCACGCCGTCCAGGCATCGCCCGCATACATGAGGCTGGGACCGCCGCCCATATAGACGGTCATGCCGAGCGTTTCAGCGACTTCTTCATCGGTCGCGCCGAGCCGTTTCAACGCCTTGGTATGAAAGCCGATACAGCCATCACATTGTTTCGCGACGCCAATGGCCAGGGCAATCAATTCCTTGGTCTTGGTGTCCAGTGCGCCGTCCGCCAATGCGGTTTTGGACATGGCGCTGAAATGATTGAGCGTCTCCTTCGCGCCCGTGCCGCGAAGCCCGGAAATGCCTGAATTGATCGCGCCCGTTATCGCGCCATAGTCTTTTACGCCATCTGCCATGACTGACTCCTTATTTGCATACTTGCGCAAATATGCAAATTTTGCAGGATCGGGCAATATGGATATTCCCGGATAGCGCAGTCAGGCAGCGGCCGGGTCAATTTTTCCCGCGTCTTCCCGCCGCCGGATAATCGCCGACACGATCACCGCCCCGACCATCTTGCCGATCACGAACACGATCCAGTTCCAGACATGCAGCGAGTTTCCGGGATCCATGCCTAGCTCCATTTGCTTTGCGAGGTCCGCACCGAACAGGAACACAGTCGTATCCACCGGAGCGGCCAGCGCGCTGGATAACAGGATGCGCGTGGAGAGGCGGTACTTGGTGAATGTGAAGAGCAGCCAGTCGACGCCTTCCGAGATCGCAAATGCAATCCCGCTGGCCAGCGCAATGACGGGCCACGCATAATAGAACGACCAAGCAATCGCCATCGCCATCACGATCAGCACGCGGTGGCCCATTTCGCGCTGAACGAAATCCCTGACGACAAACACCATTCCGGTCACCATTGTCATGGGGTGCAGGGACACGCCTTGTGCCGTCAGGCCGCTGCCAGTCGGCGCAATGATCTGAAACTCGGGAATCATGCCGAACGACCAGTTCAGAAAGGGAATCAGCGCGACATAAATCAGCGCCCAGCCCCGCCCTCTCAGCAACCAGATTGCCAGCAACGACAACAGGATGGCCGGGAGCGCCCAGCCAATCTGGCCTGGATTTCCGTTGGTCAAAATCGCTACAAAGGTTTGCATTCAAGCTATCCCCAACGGAACTGTTATTCGGTTCATGAAAACTGAAGAAAGAAGGTTGCATTCACCCTACAAACTCGGCTCTGCATGTAGTCACAAAGACGTAGGGGGTCACAAGGTCTGGCCGCCAAATAAGATGCAAGTAGATTGGAACCGATCAGTATGTCGGCAGATGTAAAACTGTGCCTGATCGCCGCGAGAGCCCGCAACAACGTGATTGGCTCTGCAGGTGACTTGCCGTGGAAGCTGAAGAGCGACTTGTCGTTCTTCAAGACGGCCACGCTGGGCTGTCCGATCATCATGGGCCGCAAGACCTGGGAAAGCCTGCCGGTTCGCCCCCTCAAAGGGCGCGAGAACATCGTGATGACACGGGACTGGGCCTACAATGCCGATGGTGCCCGCGTGTATTCCAGCTTCGCCGCAGCCACCAATTCAGCCCGCGCCATCGCCACCCGCACCGACGCAGACAAGGTCTTCGTGATCGGGGGCGAAGCCATTTACAAGCTCGCCCTGCCGCTGGCCGACCGCATCTATCTGACCGAAGTGGATGCAGAGCCCGAAGGCGACGCCTACTTCCCGGATCTCGACGCCGATGAGTGGCAGGAAACAAGCGCGGAGCAGTATGACGCCGGCAATGGCAATGACTTTGCGTTCAAAATTCGCCAACTCGACCGGGTAAGCGTTTTCACTTCCCGCTAGGACAATCATTGTTCTTCGAAAATCTGGCGCCTAACCTTCTCGCAAAAAATGGCGAGGAGGAAACAGCCAATGGAATTCGAAATCATCACGACAGGCCTGCGCTTTCCTGAAGGCCCGGTCGTCATGGCGGATGGCAGCGTTATTGTCGTCGAAATCGAGAAGAAATGCGTCACCCGCTGTTGGGGAGATGGCAAGACGGAAGTCATCGCGCACACCGGCGGCGGGCCCAACGGGTTGGCCATCGGGCCGGATGGTGCGCTCTGGGTCTGCAACAATGGCGGCTTTATCTACACCGAAATGGACGGGCTTCTGATCCCCGGCAATTGCCCGGATGACTATGATGGCGGCCGGATTGAGCGTATCGACCTCTCCACCGGCAAGGTTGAGCGCGTGCTCGACACGGTCAATGGCCACAAGCTGAAAGGCCCGAATGACCTGGTCTTCGACAAGGCCGGCAATCTCTATTTCACCGATCACGGCAAGACCTATTCCCGCCACAGGGATTTCGGTGGCCTGTTCTTCCTGGCCAATGGCGCCAGTGAAACCACGGAACTCGACTTTCACTATACCAGCCCGAATGGTGTGGGCCTCTCCCCTGACGAGCAGACGGTCTATATGGCCGATACAATGACCGGACGCATGTGGGCCTTCGACCTGGAAAGCCCCGGCGTGATCAAGCCAGCGTCCCCGTTCAATGGTGGCCGCGTCGTGGCCACCATGCCGGGCCTGCAGTATTTTGACAGCCTCGCGATGACCGCAGCAGGAAATGTCTGTGTCGCGACAATCCTGAACGGCGGCATCACCACCATCACACCCGGAGGAGACTTCCACCACACGGCCTTCCCGGACCTGATCGTCACCAATATCGCGTTTGGCGGGGACGACATGCAGGATGCCTATGTCACCTTCTCCAGCACTGGACAGCTCGCAAAATGCCGCTGGCCCGAGCCCGGCCTGAAGCTGAACTTCAACGCGTGATGTAACGCAGCGGGGAGGAAAGGTCATGAAACTCCTGAAGATCACGCTGATCATCCTGGGGGCACTGGTGATCGTGCTGGTCGGCGCGCGTACCATGTTCAGCGTGCAGATCGGCGAAGCGCTTTTCCGTTCAGCGGTGAAAGCCAATTTGGGGCAAAACGCATTGGCGGATGCCTCCGACGGACTGAGTGTAATTCTGGTCGGCACCGGCTCTCCGCTGCCTGATCCGGGACGCGTCGGACCGATGACCGTGGTGGCCGCCGGCGACCGCGTCTTTATCATAGATTCCGGGTCCGGCTCAGCCCGGCGTTATGGTGAACTTCGTCTGCCATGGGCCAATGTCGAGGCGGTCTTCCTGACGCATTTCCATTCCGACCATATCGACGGCCTCGGAGAAGTGATGCTGCAGCATTGGGCAGCAGGCGGCGCAGGCACGCCGCTGGCCTTGTACGGGCCCACCGGTGTCGACCGGGTCACGGCCGGATTCATGGAGGCCTATGCTCAGGATACGACCTATCGGATCGCACATCATGGCGCCAATGTGATCACACCGTCAGGACAGGGCGCTGCCCCCTTCCCGTTCACGCCCGGACGAACTCCTGAAATCGTATACGAGCAGGACGGACTGACCGTCTCCGCAGTCTCTGTGGACCACAGCCCGATTGAGCCTGCTGTTGCGTACCGATTTGACTACAAGGGGCGGTCCGTCACGATTTCCGGCGACACAGTGAAGGATGATCGTCTGGTGACGCTGGCAAGTGGTTCGGATCTCCTGATCCACGAAGCGCTGAATGCCGAAATGGTCAGCCTGGTTCGCGACGAACTCACGGCCAATGGCGAGACGCGGCTGGCCGCCATCATGAACGACATTCTGGATTATCACACCACGCCGGTTGAAGCCGCGGAAGTCGCGGATGCCGCCAATGTCCGCATGCTGGCACTCAGCCATATCGTGCCCGCTCAGCCGAGCCGCCTGCTTTACCCCGCCTATCTGAAGGGTACGGGCAAGGCATATGACGGCCCGATTGTCATGGGTGAAGACGGCATGATGTTCTTGCTTCCAGCTGGGTCCGAAGCCATTGAACGCGCCCGCCTGAATTGAGCGCTGCCCCCAGTAGCCACACGTTGAAAGGTGTGTAGTCTGTCTGGATGACACGCTTCACAATCATCTGCGACTATAAGGGCGGCACCTACATTTCTCAGGTGCAGGCAAATGACGCCGCACAAAGCGTGACGGCATGGGCTGAATTCCTGCGACGGGAACGCCCCATTCCGGACGCATCGGAACTGGTCGCGCAGGCTGCGCAGGAAAATCCCAGGGACATCGTCCCGCTAGACGGGCTGATCGGCGCATGGTGCTGGACCGGTAAGGTCGGCAAAGACCTCATCCTGGCGCATATAATCCAGTCCGCTTAGTCCTCGAACACGATGTCGGGTGCCGGCTTGGTCGCCAGGCCGTCCAGTTCGATCGCAACCTTGCGGGCCAGTTCGTGAAACAGCTGGCCCGCTGTTTCGTCCGTCAACGCAGCTGGCTGGCCGGAATCGCCGCCTTCGCGGACCGCCTGAAGCATCGGCAATTCAGCCAGCAGAGGCAGGCCGAGGGCGTTGGCCGTGGCCGAACCGCCGCCCTGCCCCATCAGATAATGCCGGTTGCCGGCCGGGTCTTCGAACCAGCTCATCGTCTCGACGATACCCAGCACCGGCACTTCGGTCTTCGCGAACATCGCGGCGCCGCGACGGACATCAGCCAGGGCAACTTCCTGCGGTGTCGTCACGATCAGGGCCGCGGTCACCGGGATGCGTTGGGCGATGGTGAGCTGCGCGTCGCCGGTGCCCGGCGGCGTATCGATGATCAGAATGTCCAGCGGGTCTTCCGGCGTGCCCCATTCTGCATCATTCAGCATCTGCGTGATGGCCGACATGACAATGGGTCCGCGCCAGATCATCGGCGCGTCCGGATCGGACAAATAGCCGATCGACAGGGTTTTCAGCCCGGCCGCCTCAACCGGCAGCAGCTTTCCGTTCTCCTGGGATGTGGTCGGCTCACTCGAAACCGTGCCCAGCATAGTGGGAATGGACGGTCCGTAGATGTCGGCATCCATCAGGCCGACCTTCATGCCCGCTTTCGCCATGGCCACAGCCAGATTGACCGAAACCGTGGATTTGCCGACGCCGCCCTTGGCGCTGGCAACGACGAGAATACGTGAAATGCCAGGAATTGAAGCAGTCGGCGCACCGGACGGCACCTTCCCCTGCTGCAACGCATCATCGGACAGGCGCGCGCCCTTGCGCACGCGTTTAGGTGCGGGTGTGTGCGACAGGTGAACTTCTTTGGCTGGCGCGCTGGCAGAGCGTTCGGCAGTCAGGACGCTGCTGACAGACGACACGCCCGAGATCAGCTCCACCTTGCCCTCAGCCTCGATCCGACGCGCCTCAGCCGCCTCCTGCTGGTCCGGGTCGGCCTTGATCACCAGCACCACCCGGCCACCATCCCCGATGGAGACAGATTCCAGCCAATCGGGCTGCCCGAGCGCCTCATTGATCTTTTCCTCGAGTTTCCGGCGTGATTTATCCTTCGATCCGAACAAAATCTGCGACTCCGCTGCTCTTGATGCCTGCAAACAGGCATGCACTTATCATCAAAGCGCCTATATAGAACCCATGCACAGCAATACAGGGAGGGCACATGCCCTGGGATGACAAGACTAAATCCAGCGGCCCTTGGGGCGGCGAGGGTGGAAACAATGGAGGCGGCAAGGATGGCGGCTCTCCATGGAACCGGCCTGGCGGCTCTGGCGGCAGCGGGGGCAATGACCTCGAAGATCAGATGCGGCGCATGCAAGAGCGCTTTCGCCAGCGCGGTGGTGGCGGCGGAAATCGCCGTGGCGGCGGAGGCGGCGGCGGAGCCAATTTCGGTCCGTTGGGCTTTCTCGTTATTGCCGGTATCGCCCTGCTCGCCTGGTTGTCCACCAGCGTCGTGATGGTCGATCCGGGCCAGCAGGCCGCCGTGTTCCGCTTCGGAAAATGGCAGACGAACTTCGGGCCGGGCCTGCACTTCCACCTGCCTGCCCCGTTCGAACAGCATGAACTGGTCGAGGTTGAGGCGCGCCGGAAAACCGAAATCGGCCAGACCATCGACGAGAGCCTGATGCTGACCGAAGATGAAAACATCGTCGACCTGCAATTCTCCGTCTTCTGGCGCGTGCGGCCGGATGCGCCTCAGGACTACATCCTGAACGTGCGCCAGCCCGACATCGCCGTTGAAATGGTCGCTGAGTCCGTCATGCGCGAAGTCGTCGGCAAGACGAAACTTCAGAGCGTGATCACCACAGAGCGTGATGTCGTGCAGAACGAAGTTGCCCAACAGGTTCAGACCCTGCTGGATGACTACCGCGCCGGCATTCGCATCCTGAGTATCCAGATCGACAAGGCTGACCCGCCACAGCAGGTCATCGAGGCCTTCAACGATGTGAACGTCGCCGAACAGGACGCCGAAACCAACATCAACCAGGCCACGCAGTACGCCAACCAGATCGTGCCGCAGGCCCGTGGTACGGCCCAGCGCCTCCTCCAGGAAGCCGAAGGCTATCGTGACCAGATCGTCGCGGACGCCCAGGGTGAAGCCTCTCGCTTCGAGCAGATCTTCGAAGAGTACCGCAAGGCGCCCCGCGTCACGCGGGAACGCATGTATCTCGAAACCATGGAGCGCGTGCTTGAACGCACCGACAAGACCATTCTCGACAGCCAGTCCGGCGCAGTACCTTACCTGCCGCTCGACCGGGTGCAGTCCGGCAACCGCGGAGGACAGAACTGATGCGTAACCTTAGCTGGCTGGCACTTGCCGTTATCGCGATCGTCGTGGTCGCCCTCGTGAATTCCTTCTATGTCGTGCGCCAGGACGAGCAGGCCCTGATCCTTCAGGTCGGTGAACCGCGCGCCGTCATCAACCAACCCGGCACGGATGAAGCCGGTCTCTATTTCAAGATCCCGCTCATCCAGACCGTGGAAAAACTGGACCGCAAGAATCTCGGTCTCGACATCGAGAACATCGAAGTCCTGGCCTCTGACCAGCGCCGTCTGGATGTGGATGCTTTCGTCCGGTGGCGCATCAGTGATCCGCTGAAATTCTATCAGAGCCTTCGGGACATTCGCCGGGCATCGACCCAGCTGAACGACGTGACCAAGGCGTCGATCCGCGAAGTCATGGGTGACGTGCCGGTGCCGGAGATTATCTCTGGTCAGCGCGCCGAACTGATGGACAATATCCGTCAGAAGGTCGCGGCTGAACTCGCCGATGATGGGATTTCCATCGTGGACGTACGGATCCGGCAGGCTGACTTGCCGCGCGAAGTGGCAAACGGTGTCTACAGCCGGATGCAGACTGCCCGTAAGCAGGAAGCCGAGCGTATCCGCGCTGAAGGCGAGGAACGTGCCCGCCTGATCCGTGCCCAGGCCGAACGGGAAAAGACCGTCATCGAAGCCCAGGCTCGCGAACAGTCCGAGATCATCCGCGGTGAGGGCGACGCCCGTTCCACGGAAATCTACGCCAATGCCTACAACAGGGATCCGGAATTCTTCCGCTTCCAGCGCGCGCTGATTGCATGTGAGAATGCGATCAAGGAAGGCACGCGCATTGTTGTCGGGCCAGATGCGCTTGGCCTGTGCGATGAATTCATCGACCGCGCCCGCGCCAATGGCGGCTCTCGCTAGGGCCTGGCGACGATGAGCTTGCAACTGATCCTGCTCGGGATCGGCATGTGGCTGTTTTTCGAGGGGGTGGTCTATGCGGCCGCCCCCGATTTCATGCGACGACTGGCCGAATACCTCTCTCGCATGCCCCCCCGAGAGATCGCCTTGGCGGGGATTGGATCTGCGGCTGTCGGCGCAATCCTCATTGTCATTGCAGTCCGCGTCCTCTGAACCTGTTGCAACACGCCCGCAAAGCGCCATAGTTTAAAAATATTGCTGTAGATTGTGCTTCGAAAGGAGGCTCAGCGGCCTATGCGCATTTCGGCCCTTGCTGCCTTGATCCTGATGAGTTCGGCGTCCGCCGCCCTGCCTGCCCACGCACAGGCGAGCCTGTCCGAACGCGTTGATGGAATAGACCAGAAGATCCAGCCGCAAAGCTTCCGGGATCTGTCGAAACGGCTGATGCCTGCCGTGGTAAATATCTCGACGTCGCAGACCATCGCCCCGGACGGCATGCCGACCTTTCCGGAAGGCTCACCGATGGAGCGCTTCAACGAATTCTTTGGCCGCGACGAGGAAGGCTTTCGCCGCGAAGGCTCGCTCGGTTCGGGCTTTGTCATTTCGGCGGACGGCATCATCATCACCAACAATCATGTGATCGAGAATGCTGACGAGATCGACGTCAATTTCTCGAATGGCCGCGTGCTGAAGGCCGAGTTGATCGGCCGCGACAGCGATACAGACCTTGCCGTACTGAAAGTCGAATCCTCGACACCCCTGCCCTTCGTGGACCTTGCAGACAGTGACAAGGCCGAAGTCGGCGACTGGGTCATCGCCATCGGCAACCCGTTCGGCTTTGGGGGATCCGTCTCCGCCGGCATCATCTCCGCGCGCAACCGCGATCTCAATGCCGGTCGCTCCGATGATTTCATCCAGACCGACGCCGCCATCAACCGCGGCAATTCCGGTGGTCCGCTATTCAATCTCGGCGGCGAAGTTGTGGGCGTGAACACAGCCATCATCTCGCCCACCGGCGGCTCTGTCGGCATCGGCTTTTCCGTGCCGGCCAATCTGGTCAGGCGCATATCCGACCAGTTGATCAAGGATGGCCGCGTCAGCCGCGCCTGGCTTGGCGTAAATGTGCAGGATGCAGATGAAGCGCTGGTCCGCGCCTACAAGGCCACCGGCAAGGGCGGCGTGATCATCACAAGGATCACCGATGACGGCCCAGCCGCAGACTCTGATATGGAAGTCGGGGATCTCGTGCTGCGTTTCGACGGCCAGACCGTCACCAGCGTGCGTGAACTGACCCGTCTGATTTCCGACACCGAAATTGGCCGTACGGTCCCGATTGCGCTTGTTCGCGACGGCAAGGCGCGAACGGTCAATGTCACGCTTGGCGAACTTGAAGACGAAACAGAAACCGAGGAACTGAGCGCGGCGCTGGACGCGCCTGCCAGCTCAAATGATCTCGGCGCGGAACTGACGAGCCTGGATGACGATGTCCGCCGCCGGTACGGTATTCCCAAGGATGTCGATGGCGTCGTTGTGACCACGGTGTCCGCACGCGGCCGCTCCTTCGGCAAGCTGCGCCGCGGCGATGTGCTGGTGGAAGTGAACTTTGAGCGCGTCTCGACCGTCTCTGACACGATCAGCAAGGTCGAAACCGCCATGACCACGCCACACCAGCCCTTGTTGCTGCGCGTGAAGCGTCGCGGCGAAGCTGGTTGGTTCGATCAGTTCATCTCGATTGACCTGACCAATTCCTGATCAGCCGGTCACAAACTCATCTGCATGATACCCTTGGAAGAACAGGGCCGTGTACAAATCCGTATGCGTGATGGCAGCGTGCGCCTCCGCGGCAACGATGGGCTTTGCCTTGTAGGCTATGCCCAATCCCGCCGCCTTGATCATGGCGAGGTCGTTTGCGCCATCGCCCAGCGCAATGGCATCCGCGCGCCCAAGGCCATTGTCGGCTGACACTTCATCCAGCGCTGACAGTTTCGCCTCTCGACCAAGAATCGGCAGGCCGACCTCCCCTGTCAGGGCCGCGCCATCATCAATCAGCGTGTTACCACGATGAGCAACAAAGCCCGCCTCTTCCGCGACGCGGCCAGTGAAGAAGGTGAACCCGCCAGACACCAACACAGTGACCGCGCCGTTCGCCTTCATCGTCTCAACCAGCGTTTTCGCGCCGGTGTTCAGCGTAATGCGCGCATCATACGCATCCTGCAGAGCCTTGAGGTCGAGTCCCTTGAGCATGGCAACGCGGGTGGTGAGGGCGCCTTCGAAGTCCAGCTCACCGCGCATCGCGCGCTCTGTAATGGCCGACACTTCCGCTTTCAGGCCAGCGAAGTCCGCCAGTTCATCAAGACATTCCTGGCCGATGATTGTGGAATCCATGTCCGAAATCAGCAGGCGTTTGCGCCGGCCTTCCGGGCGGGTGAACGCCGCATCCATTTCCGCTTCGTCCAGCGCTGACAGCACAGCTTGGCGCAGGTCTGGTGACACACCCGGAACAATGGTTTCGACGGCCGAAACCTCTCCGACTTGCCCGAGGTTCGCGATCGGCTCCAGGCGAATGTCCGGCGCGATGTCCCGCAGGATCATGCCGAGGCGGGAGGCGATATTGTCTTCCGGGGCGTTTGCGGCGGCGACAAGGATCATCGAATTCACTGCTTTCTCGTTCATTCCCGCCTCTTCACGGGTTTCCTAGCCGCTGACAAGCCCTTACCGTTATGAAGATGACACCAGCCATCCTCATTCACGGGCCAACAGCCAGCGGAAAGACCGCCCTCGCCATCGACGTCGCACGGCGTCTGGGCGGCGAAGTGGTCAATGCAGATTCGATGCAGGTCTATCGGGACCTGAAAGTGATCTCAGCCCGCCCGACCGAGGAAGAGATGGACGGCGTGCCTCACCATTTGTTCGGCCATGTCGATGCCGCGCGCCGCTATTCCACTGGTGACTGGCTGGAGGAAGTGCGCGCGACGATCCGCAACCTCGAACTGAAGGGCAAGCGCGCCATCCTTGTCGGCGGCACAGGGCTCTACCTGCTGGCTATGACGCAAGGCCTGTCAAACATCCCACCTGTGCCGGAAGACGTGCGCGCAGATGTGCGGGCCATTGCAGATGCCGAAGGCGCGGAAGGCCTGCGTGACCGCCTTACACCCGTTGACCCGGACACCGCCGCGCGGCTCGGCACCGGAGATCGCCAGCGGCTCGCGCGCGCATATGAAGTCTATCTGGCGACCGGCAAGCCGATCACCGATTTCCAGAAAGACCGGCAACCGCCCGTCTTGAAAGATGGCGAATGGATCGGCTTTGCCCTCACCCCGCCACGCGCAAAACTCTATCAGAAAATCGACCGGCGCTTCGAAGGCATGCTGATGCAGGGAGCGATGGAAGAGGCCCGTCAGCTCATAAAACGTGATCTTGATCCCGAACTTCCTGCAATGAAAGCACATGGAATGCCGTGGCTGGCGGCCTTCGCGCGAGGAGAGATCACGGCAGAATATGCTGCAGAAAACGCCAAACGCGACACAAGACGCTACGCAAAGCGACAATTCACGTGGATTGGACGCCAATTTCCCTTCTGGCCGCGCATTCCTTCACCTGAGCCGGAGGACCGTTTGAGGGTTATTCTTGCCTTGTACAGGGAGATTGACAGCCCGGTTGAGGCAGATTATTCCTGATCCCCGACGTTGGAGGAAACGCACCGTGCGCACGAATGTGGTACTCGTTATTAAGCACCCGTGATTGGCTTTGAGTAAGCCAATTGCGGGTGCGCGCACATCAAGGGGCTCCATCGGGGCCCTTTTTCTTTTCCGATACAGTCCAGACCCAGCCCGACCAGAGATCTTCCCATGACAACCGACACCAAGACCAAGCCCGCCGCTGAAACCTTGACCATGACTGGCGCCGAGATCGTCATCACGGCCCTCAAGGAGCAGGGCGTGGACGTCATGTTCGGTTATCCGGGCGGCGCGGTCCTACCGATTTACGATGCCCTCTACAGCACAGAGGGGCTCAGCCACATTCTGGTGCGCCACGAACAGGGCGCAGGCCATGCCGCAGAGGGCTATGCCCGCTCCACCGGACGGCCAGGTGTTTGCCTGGTCACCTCCGGCCCCGGCGCAACGAACATGGTCACACCCATCGCGGATGCGATGATGGATTCCATCCCGATGGTCGTCCTGACCGGTCAGGTGCCAACCCACTTGATCGGCACGGATGCGTTTCAGGAGTGCGACACGACCGGCATCACCCGCACCTGCGCGAAGCACAACTATCTCGTCACTGATGTGAACGATCTGGCCCGCACGATCCACGAGGCTTTCCTGATCGCGAAGTCCGGCCGGCCCGGCCCGGTCGTGGTCGATATTCCGAAAGACATCCAGTTCGCCACCGGCGCCTATATCGGCAAGGATGGCGTTCACAAGCCGACCTACCACCCGAACACTGCGCCCCAGCCTGAGGCCATCGCCGCAACCGTGGACCTGATGCTGCATGCCCGCCGGCCAGTCTTCTATACCGGCGGCGGCGTCATCAATTCCGGCCCGGAAGCCTCCCGCCTGCTGCGCGAGTTGCAGAAGGCTACCGGCTATCCAGTAACCTCGACCCTGATGGGGCTGGGCGCCTTCCCCGCCTCTCACAAGGACTGGCTGGGTATGGTCGGCATGCATGGCAGTTTCGAAGCCAACAATGCGATGCATGATTGCGACCTGATGATCTGTGTCGGCGCGCGCTTCGACGACCGCGTGACCGGACGCATCGACGCCTTCTCCCCGAACTCCAAGAAGGTCCACATCGACATCGACCCGTCTTCGATCAACAAGATCGTTCGTGTCGACATCCCGGTGATTGCGGACTGCGCCCAGGCGCTGGCCGCCCTTCTGAAGGAGTTCAAATCCCGCAAGGAAAAGAAGCCGGACCTGAAGCCCTGGAAGCAGGAAATCGACATCTGGCGCGCGCGCAATTGCTTCGCCTACACAAATTCTGACGAGGTGATCAAACCGCAATACGCGCTTGAGCGCCTGCACACGCTAACCTGCGACCGGGAAACCTATTTTACCACCGAAGTGGGCCAGCACCAGATGTGGGCCGCGCAATTCCTTCATTTCGAGGAGCCGAACCGTTGGATGACTTCAGGCGGGCTCGGCACGATGGGCTACGGCTTGCCCGCCGCTGTTGGCGTTCAGGCCGCGCATCCGAATGGCCTTGTCATCGACGTCGCCGGCGAAGCCTCCATCCAGATGATGATGCAGGAATTCTCCACCGCGCTTCAGCACCGCCTGCCTGTGAAGGTATTCATCCTCAACAATGAATGGATGGGCATGGTCCGCCAGTGGCAGGAATTGCTGCATGGTGAGCGGTATTCCCACACCTATTCGGAAAGCCTGCCGGACTTCGTGAAACTTGCTGAAGCAATGGGCGGTCATGGCATCCGATGTGACAATCCGGCCGAGCTGGACGACAAGATCCGCGAAATGATTGACCATCCGGGCCCGGTCCTGTTCGACTGCCGTGTCGAGAAGGCGGAGAACTGCCTGCCGATGATCCCGTCGGGTTCAGCGCACAATGAAATGATCCTTGGCGAGATCACGGGCGACGAGATTGGAGAGGCGGGCAAGACGCTGGTCTGATGATCAGCGGTTTGCAGTACGCCGGACGCGGGGTTTGGGCATGAGCCATGCAGCAAAACATCTTTTGCACGAGGCCATTCTGTCTTTAAAAGGCGGCATGATCGGGGCTAATCGGACGGAGACACAGGCATGAGCGACGGATCGACAGGCACACCGCCCGGCGGCAGCAATCCGAAATCGGCCTATTTCCTGTCTCACGAGGATCAGGAAGTCGAACGTCGCACCCTGGCCGTCATGGTGGACAACGAGCCCGGCGTGCTCGCGCGTGTCGTGGGCCTGTTCTCGGGACGTGGCTACAATATCGACAGCCTTACCGTGGCCGAGGTCGATGCGAACGAACATCGCTCCCGCATCACGATCGTGACACAGGGCACGCCTCACATTCTGGAGCAGATCGAAGCCCAGCTTCTGCGCATTGTTCCGGTCGATCAGGTCATCGATATCACCAAGTCGAAACGCGGTATCGAACGCGAACTGGCGCTCGTGAAAGTGGCTGGAACCGGAGAGGCCCGCGTGGAAGCCTTGCGCATCTCTCAGATTTTCCGGGCAAATGTGATAGATACGACAAATGAGAGCTTCATCTTCGAGCTGACGGGCGCCTCCGACAAGATCTCGCAATTTGTTGACCTCATGCGGCCTCTGGGCCTTGTCGAAGTCAGCCGGACAGGTGTCCTGTCGATCAAGCGCGGAAAGGTGAAAGGATGAGACGACCTGCTCTGATTGCCATCACCGCCATCTGCCTCGCAGGCACCGCCGCCGCCGAGGAGCGCCTGCCTGACAGCTGCCGCGGGGATATTTCATCGGCGGCCTACATGGCCCCCGAAGAGGCCGCGCAAGCTGACCTGCAGTGCGATATTGATCGCGCCGATATTCTGGTCGCCCGTGCGCGCACAATTTTTGACGCTGACCCGGCTCCCCTGCTTCGCATCGTGGATACGGCTGCCCCGAGCGGCGCATCCTATATCTATGATGTGGTGGACTGGTCCGGCACGATGATGCTGGATGCCCGCACCGTTCCGGTTGAGGATGAAGTACGCATTCCGATGTGCCGGGTACAAACCCAATTGCCCGCCAATGTCGCCAGCAAGGTTGCGCTCTCCCTGCTCACTGCCAGCGATGCCAACCATCCGGCTTACGGAGCGCGTGAGAAAATGGTCATCAATGACGATGGCTCGCGCAGTTTCGAACTTCTGCTGACATCGCACGACATTGTCACCAGCATAGAAACGACCAGCGGCCTGCGCCACTTCTCGCGCCACGCCGAAGCCACCGACCCCATCGCCGAATTGAACCGCAGCGTCATCGGCGTCGCCAATTTTTCAGATGACTGGGTATGCCAATCCAACTGATCTGAAGCCTTCCCCCCAACAATCAATCTTCCAGCGGAGCAAGTAGAGGCCCATGAAAATCTATTACGAGCAGGATGCGGACATTGCCCTCATCCAGAGCAAGAAAGTCGCCGTCATCGGCTATGGCAGCCAGGGCCACGCCCACATTCTGAACATGCGCGACAGCGGCGTGAAGAACGTGAAGGTCGGCCTCTACGAAGGCTCCCCAAGCCGCAAGAAGGCAGAGGCTGAAGGCCTCGAAGTCGTCACGCCTGCAGAGGCCGCACAATGGGCCGACGTGATCATGATCCTGATCCCGGACGAGAAACAAGCCGTTCTGTACGCAAACGAAATCGAACCGCACCTGCGCGCAGGTCAGCACCTGATGTTCGGCCACGGCTTCAACGTCCACTACAACCTGATCCGTCCGCGCCCGGATGTTGACGTGTCCCTGTCCGCACCGAAAGGCCCTGGCCACACGCTGCGTGCGCAATACCAGATGGGCTTCGGCCTGCCGGGCCTCGTGGCGATCCACCAGGACGCGACCGGCACAGCAAAAGACGTTGCCCTGTCCTATTCGAAAGCCATCGGCAACACGCGCGCCGGTGTGATCGAAACCTCCTTCCGTGAAGAAACCGAGACCGACCTCTTCGGTGAGCAGGCTGTGCTGTGCGGCGGCATCGTGGAGCTGATCAAGGCAGGTTATGAAACGCTGGTCGAGGCTGGCTACGCGCCGGAGATGGCGTACTTCGAATGCCTGCACGAAACCAAGCTGATCGTGGACCTGATCTATGAAGGCGGCATCGCCAACATGAACTACTCGATCTCCAACACGGCCGAGTATGGCGAATACGTTTCCGGCCCGCGCGTTGTGAATTCCGAAGCCAAGGCAAACATGAAGAAGGTTCTGGAAGACATCCAGAACGGCACCTTCGCCCGCAACTGGGTTCTGGAGAACCAAGCCGGCGCACCGGGCTTCAATGCCATGCGCCAGCGCATGAACAGCCACGAAATCGAGGAAGTCGGCGAAAAACTGCGCGGCATGATGCACTGGGCACAGAACGACCGCCTGGTCGACAAGGCCCGCAACTAGTCCCTATTCGGGTGGACGGTCCGGCACACGGTTCATGTCCACCCGGCTTTCAATTCCCGGCACGCGGCCGGACATCGTGTATTGCCAGATGTCCGGTGCGCGTCCGTCCTGGGTTCGTGGCATGACCTCGCCCAGCCCCCTCAGCCAGAGCGGATATTCGGCATAGCCACCCGACAACCAGTCGCGATGGAATTCAGGTGTCGTATAGATCACCGGACGCACGCCATACTCCGCTTCCAGCATCTCCAGAAACCGGTCCAGCTCCGCCAGCGTCTCTGATGTGCTGCCGCGCGGCTCGCAATTGTGCGCATATTCCAGATCGACAGCCGGCGGCAGGCCCCTTGCCCGCACCTCGACCGACTGAATGAAATTCTCGGCCTGAGCCTCGCCTGATCGGCACAGGCGATAGAAATGATATGCGCCGACCAGCCAGCCCCGCGCCTTGGCCTCGCGCCAGTGATCCTGAAATCGCGGATCCTTCCAGTCGGTCCCTTCGGTCGCTTTCAGATACAGGAAGTCGACAGGCGCCGCCTCAAAGGTTTCCCAGTCGATCCGGCCATTATGGTGTGACAGGTCCAGACCGGTGAATCCGGGTTGCAACACGGCGTGATTTGCAGCGACAGATGGCGACACATCGCGACAAGAGGCGACAAAAGACAACAACAGGACGACAGTCAGAATGGCACGCATACACTGTTTCAACACATGATTACGGCACCAAGGCGAGCAAAACTTGCCCGCTTCTTGCATGGCTTTCTTCGCCCTGCGGCTGTGCGGCACAGCAAATTCACGCTATAAGGGCAATAAATTCAATACTCTGGCTGTGGTACGCGTATCCAGACCAGAAAGTGGGAAAGAGTGGGCGATGGCCAGAACCGAGACCGACAGCAAGGGCCGCTCCGGCCAGGGCAGCTACATCGCCGCCGACTGCGCCCTGGAAGGCACCTTCACCTTCTCCGGCCCCCTCACCATCGCCGGACGCATGAAAGGCCCCATAAAGTCTGAGGGAATGGTCCTGATCGAGGCTACAGGCGAGCTGGAAGGCTCTCTGGAGGCCCCCGTGATCATCGTGCATGGCAAGCTGAATGGCACCATCACCGCACAAGAGAGCTTGGAAATCTGGACCGATGCCAAAGTGACCGGCAAGGTCTTCACGCGCAGTATACGCGTGGACGCCGGATCCCTGCTGACCGCAGACCTTGTCGTGAAAACGGAAGGTGGTTTGCCAGCCCACGAAAGTGCCGAGGCACCTGACCCCAGCCAGGCAGGCGAGCCTGCGTCTGGCGAGGTGGCAATCGATCCAAATCGCCCGGCACGTCCGCTACCCGGTTCTAATCTGGCGCGTAAACTCGCCGCTATGAACGAAAATCAGTAGCGGCGCTTTACGTCCTCCAAACGCTCCCACGTATAATCGTCCGGCTGATAGGCACCCAATGTCGACAGGCGCTCGCACGCCCATTCATAGTCGCGATCACAGGCATCCTGTAACAGCCGCGTACCTTCGGGAACATTCTTGCGGCCACCCTGGCCGGTATACACCATGTTGCCGAGGGCCGCGCAGCCGCTGATTTCACCAAGGTCGCAGGCCTTGTCATAGAGGGTACGCGCCTGAACGTGATCAGCGTCCATTCCGCGCCCCTGCAGCGTCAGATAGGCAAGCCCGGAACAGCCTTCAGCATGACGTCCATTGCACGCCTTGCGATAGCTTTCAGCGGCCTTCTCATAGTCCTGAAGCCCGCCCAGACCGCGCCGATACATGTCACCGAGTTCGAAACAGGCCTGATAGTCATTCGTGCCGCAAGCCCTGATGGCCTTAGAGCGTTGGGCCCGGTTTTTCTCCAGATTGGCACTGGCCTCCTCAAGTGCGATCTCCGCCTGGGTGCGCTCTACCTGACCGTATTGGGCAATGGCGGGGAGCGCTGCGACAGACATGGCGGCGGCGGACAGTGCGATGGCAAGAATTCGCATGCAGTTTCTCCCTTTGCTTTATTAAGGATATAAGTGTCGTCACGTAGTGCGTCCACGCAATTGGCTGCTTACAGATTCGTAACGACGCGCGGCTGGGCTTGCCGAAAGAGAGGCTTGCTCATCATAAATGAGACGAGACACACAAAGGGGAAACACATGGCCGCAGCAGATCAGCAACCAATTGGTTCAGGCTTTCACGCCAAATCCACCGCACAGGAAGTCGTCGCCGGCATTGACCTGACCGGTCGGAACGCCATCGTGACCGGGGGTTATTCCGGCATTGGCCTGGAAACCGTTCGGGCCCTGGCCGGCGCGGGAGCGCGCGTCACCGTTCCCGCTCGGCGCGTAGACGCTGCTGAAGAAGCCCTGGCCAATGTGCCCGGCGAGATCGAGATCGCCGCCATGGATCTGGAAGACATTTCCAGCGTGAAGAAATTCACCTCGGACTATGAGGAAACCGGCCGCGCCCTGGACATACTGATCAACAATGCCGGCATCATGGCCTGCCCTGAAACCCGCGTCGGTCCGGGGTGGGAACGCCAGCTGGGTGTAAACCATCTGGCCCATATGGCGATGAGCCTGGCGCTCGCCCCCGCGCTGGAGCGCGCAGACAATGCGCGCCTCGTGGCCCTCTCCTCCACCGCGCACGTTCGCTCGGACGTGATCTGGGACGATCCGAATTATGACAGCCGCCCTTATGACAAATGGGAAGCCTACGGCCAGTCCAAGTCAGCATGTGCCCTGTTTGCGCTCGGCGTGGACCATCGCGGCAAGGACATTGGCGTTCGGGCATTTTCGGTCCACCCGGGCGGCATCTTCACACCCCTGCAGCGCCACCTGACGGATGAAGAAATGGCGGAGCTCGGCTGGAAGAACCCGGACGGCACGATCCCGCCCATGGTTCAGGCAATGTTCAAAACCCCGGAACAGGGCGCATCGACAAGCGTGTGGGCGGCGACTGCCCCCGCCCTCGCCGACAAGGGCGGCGTTTACTGCGAAGATTGCGACATCGCCAAACTTGCCACCGAAGACAGCCAGCGCTGGGAACATGCCCGCCCCTGGATCTGTGATGACGAAAAAGCCGAACGGCTTTGGGAAATCAGTGAAGCCATGCTCAGCAAGGCCTGAGTTCGGAAAGGACTCCTCGCATGAAACACGCACTCCTGATCTCGGCTGCAGCCGCGCTCGTGCTTACAGCCTGCGCACCGCAATATACCGATACATCACCAATCGCTTCGATCGCCGAAGAGACATTCGACTATGACTCGGTCTTCGTCCGTGACGGCCGTCCGGAAAGCGATTTCGAACAATATGAGCTGCGTCACTCCCGGGAAATCCTCGCATTTACCGGCGTACAGCCCGGCATGACCGTGCTGGACATGGAAGCAGGCGATGGCATCTACACGGAACTCTTCTCACTCGTCGTAGGTGAGGAAGGTAAAGTTTACCTGCAGAACCCACCGGAATTCGAGACATTCCTTGGCGACGCAGTGGAACGCCGGATGGATGGCCGCCTGAAAAACGTCACGCATATCCAGACATCCTTCGACGACTTCGAGCCGATAGGCGATGAGGAAGTCGACCTTGTGACCTGGTTCCTCGGGCCGCACGAGCTGTGGTACACGCCGGAGGGTTCAGAGCCCGGTGCACTCGGCGATCCGGAAGTGTGCTTTTCGGAAATCTCGAGAGTGCTCGCCAAAGGTGGGCATTTGGTCGTGATCGACCATCGCGCACCGGCAGGCTCGCCGCCCACAACTGGCGGAGACACGCATCGGCTCGCGCAGGACGTATTGATGGGCATGATGGAGGATGTTGGGCTGAAGCTGGTCAATGAAAGCGACCTGCTCGCCAATCCGGACGATGATGGCACCGTCAATGTGTTCGATCCGTCCATCCGGAGACAGACGGATCGCTACATTCTCAAATTCGAGAAGCTCTGAGGTTTCTTCCAGAACTAGTTGGAGCTTTCAGGCTCCAGCTTGTCCTGTGTTCGGGTTTCGAAATCGCTGGCATCGTGACGTTCGCGCAGCTGTGATGCCGGGTCACCAAAAGTGCGGTTCACCATCCGGCCGCGTTTGACAGGATCGCGCTGTGCAAGCTGGTCCGTCCAGCGGATAACATTCTTGTATTCGTGGACCTGCAGGAATTCGCCAGCGTCATAGACGAGACCTTTTACAAGCGCGCCATACCAGGGCCAGATCGCCATATCGGCGATCGTGTACTCGTCTCCGGCCATGAATTCGCGATCCGCCAGATTGCGGTCCAGCACATCAAGCTGGCGCTTCACTTCCATGGCAAACCGATTGATCGGATATTCGAACTTCTCTGGCGCGTAGGCGTAGAAATGGCCGAAACCGCCGCCGAGATACGGGGCAGATCCCATTTGCCAGAAGAGCCAGTTCATCGCCTCGGTGCGTTTATGGTGATCCGTCGGCAGGAAGGCGCCGAACTTCTCGGCCAAGTACACAAGGATCGAGCCGCTTTCGAACACGCGAGTCTTTGTCGTCGTGTCAAACATGACCGGGATTTTCGAGTTCGGGTTCAGGTCGACATAGCCCGAGCTGAACTGGTCGCCTTCCCCGATATTGATCAGCCAGGCGTCATACTCCGCGCCTTCATGACCGGCTGCGAGCAACTCTTCCAGCATGATGGTGACCTTCACCCCGTTCGGCGTGCCGAGCGAATATAGCTGGATCGGATGCTTGCCGACCGGCAATTCCTTGTCATGGGTTGGCCCGGCGATCGGACGGTTGATGTTCGCAAATCGCCCGCCGCTGGCCTGGTCCCATGTCCAGATCTTTGGCGGCGTGTAAGTCTTGTCGGCCATGTTTCGTGTCCTTCCTGATGCATTTCTTGCAAACATGTAGGAAGGGACGACGGATTGTCAGCAAACTTCTTTGTGAGAAATCCTAAACAGGTTTCTGGCTGGCGCTTTGGTAACGCCTCAGGCCGGGACGCTTTCAGTCAGCAACAACTCCTGGTTCTGGACGGTTTTCGTCACTTTCACCGGCAGCCAGCACGTCACTTCCAGACCACCACCTTCGACCGGCTTCATGCCAACGGTGCCGCCATGCAAGTCGACGAAGTGCTTCACCAGAGCAAGGCCAAGGCCCGCGCCGCGCTGATCTCCGGACACGAAACTGTCGAAGCTCGTCGCGCGCTTGTCCGCCTCGAGTCCCCGGCCATTATCGCGCACAGACAGGGTTACCATGTCGCCGACGCGCTGGGACGCGACAATGATCTCACCCCCGGATTCCGTGAACCGCAGAGAGTTCGAAATCAGGTTGAAGAGGATCTGCTTGATGCGGCGTTCGTCTGCGCGGATCACGCCGAGATCGCCCGTAATATCGGCGCGCACGCTGATTTGTGTATCTTCCGCTTTCGACACGACCATCTCGACGCTCTCGTCGATGACATGGGCAAGATCGACATCCTTGACGTCGAGATCCATCCGGCCTGCCTCGATCATGGCGAGGTCGAGAATGTTTTCGATCAGCTTGGACAGATGGTCAGACGCCGAAAGGATCGCACTGACATAATCAGACTGGCGTTCAGTCAGGTCACCATTGCGTTTCGTCTCAAGCAATTCAGCATATCCGAAGATGACGGTGAGTGGTGAGCGCAGCTGGTATGACACGTTGCGCACGAACTCCGTCTTCAACCGGTCTGCGGCTTCGAATGCCTCGGCGCGATCGCGAAGGGCAGACTCAACGCGGCGCGTCGCCGTGACATCTGCGAAGGCAATCAGCGTGTTACCGTCCGGCAGCGGATGGGTCAGATATGTCAGGATCGACCCGTCGGAACGGCGCATCTCGCCTGTCGTGGACTGGCGCGCGCGAGCAGACGGATCAGTGATGTGTCGCTTGATAGCATCCCACACATCAAGATCGTGGAACAGCGGCACACAATCCTCGATCACGGCGCTGTAATCCGGATGATCCTTCAACGTGTCATGATCAAGCGACCAGAGGTGCTCGAACGCCTTGTTGAACAGCTTCAACCGGCCGTCACCGCCGAACACAACGACTGCCTCGTGCAGATTGTCGAGCGTGGACGCCTGCGTTTTCACGATGGCATTGAATTTCGTCTTCAGGTCGAGCTCGCCGGTGATGTCCTTGAACAGCAACAGAAGACCGCCCATCGGGTGGCGCTGGCGCGTAACAGAAAGGGTCCGGTCATCCGGCAGGGACCAGGTGTCTTCCTTCACCCCATCGATATCGAGGTAATAGGACAGCTCTTCCGCGCGCCATTCGGCATAGTTGGTCCGCGCCGGCAGTTTGCGGCGCTCACGCAGACGGTCCAGCAACTGGCCATGGTTCGGACGATCCAGCAGGAAGCTCTCGTCCAGATCCCACATGTCGCGGAAGGCCTTGTTGTAGAAGGTCAGCTTGCGGTCTGCGCCGAAGATCGCCACCGCATCGGCGACGTGATTGAGCGTCTCGTCATGTGCACGAACATGCCGGTTCAGTTCCTCGCGGGCGTTCTCCTGCGCTGTCACATCAAATGCCATCGCCCCTGCCCCACCGGACAGAGGGAAAGTCAGCACACGCATCGCCCGGCGCTCACCATTGATGATCATGTGGCGGGTTTCGTCGATATCAGCGCCATCTGAAATCGTCTTGCGCGCCTGGTCTGCCGAAGCCTGGTCCAGCATCAACTGGCGGTCGAGGACACGGTCAAGATTCACCCCGTCCACGGCTTCAATGTAAGACGGGTTCACCCATTGCAGCTTGCCCATGCCGGACACGCGCCAGGCCGGGAATGGAGCCTTGCCAAGCATATCCAGGAAAGCTGTCGGGTCGCGCGCAATAACCTGCCTGGCTTCTTCCAGCTTGCCGCGGGCGGAGCTTTCTTCGAGGCCCTTGATCGTTGTGTCGGTGACCCAGACGACCGCGCGCGCGCCCGCTGTACGTCCGTCGGCTTCCAGGAAACGCCCGGACGGACCAATGATGGTTAGCGAAAACGCCTGCCCAGTGTCGCGCAGTTCCCGCATCCGGATGCGCAGGGTCGTATCCTGACCTGAGCTGTCGCGCGCTTCAAGATCGGCGAGGCCTTCAATGATCCGCACCGCCGGGTCTGGCGAAATTGCATCATCTGTAAAGCTGAGCAGGCCAGCCAGCGCCACCGGCGATCCGTAAAGTTCCGGCGGGGTCATCTCCTCGCTGTCGGGCTCCAGCGCGTCGCCTTGCCAGACCAGAATCACGCCCGGGTGTGCGCCGAGAATCGAACGGTGCTCCGCCAGAAGCGTCTCCAGGTCGGACGAGCGATCCTTGTATTTACGGGCAGCGCCGCGAGCGCCATCGGAGACACGCAAGGCCCAGAGCAAGGCCGCAAGACCCAGCGCCGTCGCGCCGGCAGACATGATGAGTGGTACCTGGTCCGCCGTAATTGCCATAGTGTCTTCAATCCAAATCGAACGAATCGGGCACCAGACGGCGACCGCAACTGGTTAACGGATTGCTCCCTTTGCGTTAAGGCGGCGTTAACGAGAGGCTAATGCGAGACGGCTCGGCGGACAAGATAACTGAAACGTCATGTTGCAAAAACACCACACCATCATACTCTGTCACGTCTGACCTTTGTGGAGTTGTCTATGCGCAACCTGATGATCGCCCTGTCCGCCGCCGCGTTGTGTGCCATCGCCGCCCCCGCGTCAGCTGATGCAGGGGAAGACAATCTGGACGAGTTGGTGCTCCTGCCGGGTCAGACCTATCCCGGCCCTTCCAAGCGAAAAGCGCCGCCGAATGCGCATGCGCCGAACAGGCTCGTTTCCGGCGGCGGCCTGATTGTTAGCTTCGATACGAATCTGGACGGGACAGTCACGCCAGCTGAACTGGCTGCGGGTATTTCAGCGTCCTTTTCGGAGGCGGATACCAACGCAGACGGCTATATCAGCCCGCTCGAGCAGCTCACCTGGGCCGAAAATCAGCCAATTCGGGATGATACTCTCGGTAACCCTGCTCGTTTCGATCCAAACCTTGATCGTCGCGCCAGTTTTGATGAATTCAAGACCGTCCTGAAGCAATTTGCTGCCGATTTTGCGGGCGAATCCGGAGACATCAATCTTGCTGACCTAAAGGCGCCGAAACCGGAAAGACAGGAAAAGCCGCGCCTGGCTCGGACAGAGACCGATCGTCTTCCGCGCAATTAAGTCAGGATGTCGTAGAGATCCGTACGCCGGTCACGGAAAAATCCCCAAGCTGCGCGTTCCCGGTCAATCTCGTCCAGATCGAATTCGGCCACCAGCACGCCCTGCTCCGTGCGCCCGAAATCGATCACGATCTCTCCGGTTGGATCGGCGATGAAACTCGTTCCGTAGAAGACCTGTCCTTCTTCATCTCCGACGCGGTTCGCCGCGACGACAGGGATCGTGTTCGACACAGCGTGGCCTTGCATGGCCCGGCGCCAGCGCCCTGCCGTGTCGAGAGTTGAATCCTGAGGCTCAGCGCCAATCGCGGTCGGATAAAGCAGTGCATCAGCACCCATGAGAGACATGGCGCGCGCTGCCTCGGGGAACCATTGATCCCAACAGATTCCAACACCGATGCGGCCCTTCATTGTGTCCCAGACACGGAACCCCGTATCGCCCGGCCGAAAATAGTATTTTTCCTGATATCCCGGGCCATCCGGAATGTGGCTCTTGCGATAGACACCCAATGGCGCTCCGTCCGCATCGATCATGACAAGCGAATTGTAGTAATGGGGACCGTCCTTCTCATAGATGGATACAGGAATGACGACACCCAATTCCGCCGCAAGCTCTGAGAGTTGCTCAACAGCCGGATGCTCCCGCCAGGGGAAGGCGCGCGCAAAATGTTCTTCTTCCTGCGTCTTGCAGAAATAGTACCCGGTGAACAATTCAGGCGGCAAAACGACGTCCGCCCCCTTCTCCGCTGCTTCGCGCACATATCCGGCCACACGATCGATATTGTCCTGAATATCGTCAGACGGCGTGAACTGGATGCTGGCGAGGGTCAGAGTGCGGGTCATGTCTGTCTCCTGACAATCAGGCTGGAATTTCACGGGTCATGCAGTGAAAGCTGCCCCCGCCATTGAGAATGTGCCGGGCTGGCAAGCCGATCACCTTGCGGCCTTCGAACAGCGCGCTCAGTTCTGCGAGCGCAACAAGGCTGTAGCGATCTTCATACACAGGGACCAGCACGACCCCATTCGTGATGGTGAAATTCATATGGCTTGCGGGAATGGGTTTTCCATCCTCGTCTTTCACAAGCCCTGGCGATGGAATGGTCGTGACTTCCAGCCCGGCGCGCCGGAGCGTCGTCTCGATGTCCTGCAAGGTTGCCGCGTTCGGGTCATCCTCTCCAGATGGATGCTGGCAGATCGCATGCCCCGGGGAAATGAAGCGCGCGACATTGTCCACATGACCGTCCGTGTGGTCGTTCAGTAGCCCATCCCCCAACCAGATGAACTCATTGATGCCGAGCGCCTGTGATATGGCGGCCTCTATTTCGGATTGGTCCAGATCAGGATTGCGGTTTGGGTTCAGAAGGCACTGACCGGTCGTCAACAGACGGCCAGTCCCATCAGCATCAATGCCGCCACCTTCCAGCACCAGATCGTGCGTGTCCGCGTCGATCCCTTCATGTTTCGCAATCGCTGCGGCTGTTTCGGTGTCGCCGGGCATCAGGTATTTGCCGCCCCAGCCATTGAACCGAAACGTCTGCGCCCGTCGCCCATCGCCAGATCCTGTAATGATCGGGCCGGTATCGCGCAGCCAGATATCACCTGTCGGAATGCGGCAGACTTCTGCGCAATCACCGACCGCTGCGCGCGCCGTTGCTTCGGCCTCATCCGAACCTGCCGCAACGCGGATCGGAACGAATTCCGACGCCGCCCGGATAAAGCCGGAAATATCAGCGCGGGGCCCGTCCAGACTGCCGCCCCACTCTTCTACAAGGCGAGGCCAGCCAACCCAAAGGGCAGCGTGCGGGGCCCATTCGGGCGGGAGATGAGGTTTCATATCAGACATTGAGCGCGCCATGCCACAGCTTGTTCCAAAGGAAAAGGGCGGCCCTTCGCAGAGCCGCCCTTCCCGATTTCATATTACAAAGTTCAGAAGACTAGAACTCGTAACGCAGGCCGAAGCGGATCTCGTAGCGGGATGCATCACCCTGACGGGATTCACAGTCACCAGCCTGGAAGTCGTCGATGACACAAACTGACGGGAAGCCAGGCTCACGCAGGATGCCCCACTCGTCGTTCAGCAGGTTGGTGAAGTTGTCGACCACGATGAAGCCGGAAGCCTTGTGATCAAGGAAGCCAGGGAATTCCTGCTCCAGCTTGATGTCGACCTTGCCCCACCAGGAACCTTCTTCACCGTTACGCTCTGCACCGGCAGCCAGGTATGGGTTGCCTTCGAGGTATGGGTTGAAGCCACTGATGTTGTTCGGGTCGCCACCGACAACCACGCTGTACGGACGTCCGGAGACGGCCTGGCCGAAGGCCGAGAACGTGGTCAGGTTGTCGCCGAAGAAGGCACGCTCATAGTTGGCGAGCGCCGTGAAGCGGTGCTTCGTGTTGTAGTCAGACGTCGAAGCGCTGACATCCTGTGGGTCACCAAATGCGCGGCTGACATAGTTGGAGAATGCAACCGAGGACGTCATCGGGTGAACGTCTTCCGCGTCGGTGTAGGCATAGCCCAGGGCCCAGTCGAGACCGAAGTCGTAAGACTTGGAAACCGAGCCGGAAACGAGCAGCGACTTGGCATCGCTCTTCGAGTTGCTCAGCACATAGGCTGCTTCGCGAACGCTGCTGTAGGTCGGGTAGACACGGCCATCAACCGTCGTCGTACCGGTCTGCTCCAGATCACCACGGACCCAGACAGCGCTGTTCTGGCTGACTGTGTAGAGGATGTCGCCGGAGAAGACATACTCACCGCCGAGCGAAGGCGCGTCAGCGTAGTATGTACCACCAAGGGCGAACTTCCACTCGGATGGGATCTCGAAGTTCGGGTCGAGGTAGTTGATCTCGAAGTTCGAACCTTCGCCAGCAGCAACTGCGTCGATCATGTCTTGTGGCACACAATAGCCTGGGCCCGTTGGGACGCCGTCTTCACACAGACCGTAGTCGATGTCGAAGATGGATGGACCACCGTTCTGCTCGAGACCGAATGCACCGCCATCAGCACCGAACTGCAGCACATTGTTGCCGGAGTAGGTGTTGGACAGCCAGACGTTCGGGTTACCACCGGAGTAGAGGCCAACGCCGCCACGTAGGTCGAGGTTGTCAGAGAAGTCCCACTCGAAGCCGAGGCGTGGCTGAAGCAGACCTTCGCCGTCAAGTGTCTGACCGTTGGTGAAGCCGTAGTCAGCGAGGAAGTCCGGGTTCGTTTCCGGTGCGTCGTCTGTGGTGTACCAGTCGTAACGCAGGCCAGCGATCACAACAACGCCGTTGCCGAAGTCGATTTCGTCTTGGCCATACAGGGTGTTGATTTCGTAGCCCCAGTCAGCAGCCGCATTGTTCGGGTCGCCGGTTGGGGAGTTGTTGTAGTTGATGTTGTCAGCAAAACCGAAACGGAAGTTTTCGATTGCCGGATCGAACACGCCTGGCAGGGTGCCTGCGTTTGCTGCGCCGCTGAATGCGTCGAAGTCGATCTCGGTTTCAACGTGCTGGACGAACATGTTGAACACGTCGAGGGCTTCACGCTCATAGCCGAAGCTGAAATTGTGGTTGCCCGTCGAGTAGTAACCTTTCAGCGCGAGGCTGAGGGTCTCGTAGTACAGCTTGTTCGCCTGACGGGAGTCGTCGCCACCGAGGTAAACGTCAACGTCGTCGGTTTCGATGGTGATCTCACCGAAGTCGGTGCCGCCAACGGAAATCTGACGGTTATCCAGTTCAGAGTATGCAACGCGGATTTCGGTCGAGAAATTGTCGGTCCAGTCGGAGTAGAGCGAACCTGCGTAAGCGGTCAGTTCAGCACCACGCTCATAGAGGTGGTTGGAGAATTCCAGCTCATCGGAGTCACCATCAGACTGGGCGATGTTGAAGCCATCGTTCCAGTTGTAGGTGAAGGATGCGCGGTGATCATTGCTGATGTTCCAGTCGAGTTTGACAAGGATCTTCTCGTCGGAATTGTCAGCGCTGGTCGGGATGGTGCCCGGATCATAGCCATAGAGTTCCATGGCGATGTTGCGGATCTCGTCGACTTCAGCCTGCGTGATGTCAACTTCGTTGACAGCGCCGGAGCCGATAGGACCGCGGTCAAACAGGTTCACACCTTCAAGCTTTTCGTAGGCAGCGAAGAAGAACAGCTTGTCCTTGATGATCGGACCACCGACGCCGAAGCCGTAGCGGTATTCATCATACTCACCGGTCGTGATGTCGTCGCCTTCAAGACTGTCAGCGCGCAGGCCGTCATTGGTGTAGTCACCAAAGAGGTAGCCGTGGATTTCGTTCGTACCGGACTTCGTAACAGCGTTGATGTTACATGCGGAGAAGCCGCCATACTGAACGTCAAACGGAGCCAGTTCGACAGCAACCTGTTCGACAGCGTCGTAGGAGAACGGGATGCGCTCGGTTGGGTAGCCGTTGGAGTTCAGGCCGAAATTGTCGTTCATGCGAACGCCGTCAACGGTTAGCGAGTTGAAGCGGGAGTTCTTACCGCCACACTGAACAGCGTTGATGTCACCGCGGGATTCGTCAACGTAGATACGCGGGTCGAGGCGCAGGACGTCGGTGATGTTGCGGTTGATGGCTGGCGCTTTCTGAAGCGTTTCCAGGCCGAAGGAAGCCGAAGGGCCCGTTGCGGTCGGCGCAAGGTCTGCAGCCGATGCGGTCACAACGATGGTGTCCTGACGAGCTTCTGCGTCAGCGGAAAGAACGAAGTCGACTTGTGTCGCATCGCCCAGGTTCAGGCCAACGTCTTCCAGGTACTGGCCTTGCAGGTCAGCGGAAGTAACGGAAACGACGTAGTCGTTCGACACTGGCAGGCTGCGAATTGTGTACTGGCCGACCTGGTTGGTCGTGGCCGTACGTGTAAGTCCGGTGGTCGGATCCGTGACGGTCACCATTGCCCCGGCGACGGCCTGACCATCATCATTCGTGACCTGTCCACGAATGGAAGAAGTTGTAACCTGCGCCATAGCGACGCCGGCCATGCTGAGCGCAATAGCAGATACGGCTGCCCCACGCCCGAAAGTGGTCCAATTTGTCATGACTATTCCCCTAGTCGGTGATGCGCCAGCAACCGCCCCTTGCGGGTCGCCGGTACTGCGGGTCGGATAACGACACCAGATGACAGATTAGTGACAAGATCTTGAAGGTTCAGCACTAAATTCCATTCCAGCAGGCAATCGATTTGTTGCGATGCAAAAAAGACACGGTTTGAGGGCTTCTCTGCGCAGATATCGTGCGATGAGGGGCAATGTATGCTTTACGGCGGCCATATAAGTCTCAGGATGAGAAGGAATCGCGCTCCATGACTCCAGCCGGATTCGATTCGTCACGCCGCTGGCAAGCAGCCACCTTCATCGCATTGGCCGTGCTGCTTGTCTTGAGAATTGCTTTCACCAGCGTGTCTTCACTCAATCTCTATGCGGATGAAGCTCAATACTGGCGCTGGGGCGAAACGCTTGAATGGGGCTATTATTCAAAGCCGCCGATGATCGCCTGGGTCATCCACACCGTCACGTCTGTAATTGGAAATGCAGAATGGGCTGTGCGCCTGCCGGCCGCTTTTCTTCATACGGCGGGGGCGGTCTTCATCTATTTCCTCGCACGCGACATGTATGGCCCGCGCGTCGGTATGTTCGCCAGCCTCGGCTATGCGCTTATGCCGGCGGTTATTCTCTCTTCTGTAGTCATCTCGACAGATGGCGTCCTGATGCCCTTCTGGTGCGCGGCTTTGTGGGCCCTCTGGAGACTCCGCAACGAAAACGGCGGCTGGGTCAGCGCAGCAGGATTGGGCGCGGCAGTCGGCCTCGGCTTCCTGTCCAAATACGCCATGCTTTATTTCGCGATCGGCATCCTGCTCGTTCTGGTGCTTGATCAACAGAGCCGCCGCACGCTGATTTCGCTGAAAGGCCTGGCCGCGCTGGGTATCGCCGCCTCCATCTTCGCGCCGCACCTCCTCTGGAACGCCGCAAATGATTTCAAGACCGTCAGCCACACGGTCGATAATGCGAATCTCGGCGGCGACCTTATCAATCCCGAGAACGCGCTCACCTTCCTGGTTGATCAACTCGGCGTGTTTGGTCCGATCAGCTTTCTCGCGCTGTTCTTCGGCATGTTCGTCATGCGTAGTGAGGATGACGGCATCATGGGGCGGGATCGTTGGCTGCTCTGCTTCATCCTGCCGGTTCTGTTGATCATTCTCGGTCAGGCCGTCCTGTCTCGCGCGAACGCAAACTGGGCAGCGACCGCTTATCCAGCCGCCAGCGTGCTCGTCGCGGCCTGGCTCGCCCGCGCAAGGCCCAACCGGAACCTCTGGTACATCATCGCAGCCGTCAGCTTCCTCGCCTTCCTGCTCGCGCCAGATGTCTCACTCCTCACACGAATCCTGATCGGTTCGGTGGTTGCGGTGTCCATTCTCGGCTTTGGGCACTTCATGCGCCATTCCCCGTCTGGGCTGCTCTGGACCAGCCTTGCCCTGCACGGCACACTGATGGTGTCGTTCATGACCATCGCATTGCTGCCAGCATCGACGACGACTGCGCTTGGTTTTGACAATGCGCTGAAACGTACGCGGGGCTGGGACGCCGCAGCTGAACAGGTGTTTGCCCGCGCAGATGAATTGAACGCCAGCGCCGTGCTCGTTGACGAGCGTGAGGCTTGGCATGGCCTCGATTACTACGCCCGCGACCGCAAGACACCGATGATCTCATGGCGGCGCTATGCCGGCCCGAAGAGCTTTTCTGAAGCCCAGCCGCTTGAAGGCGCGTTGGCAGAGCGCGTTCTGGTCGCTTCGCTGCATCCCGGCATGCGGCCGAAACTGCGCAGTGACTTCCAGTCATTCGAACATGTTGGTGCGGTGACGATCCCGCTCGGCACGCGCAGCAATGGCTGTCCGATCGTTCGGGAGTTCCAGCTCTACATCGGAACGGGATACAAGCGCCAGGAACGCACCGCGGAATGGGAAGACACGTTTGAGGGACAGACGGAATTCAAGCCCGCGCCCTGCCCGCCTGTTCCGGATCAGTGATCGGCGCTGTCGCCCCACAGATCCTTCACCCGGCCATCACGGCCACATGACGCCCGATAATAGCGATATTTGAGCGGGTTCTTTTTGTAATAGTTCTGGTGATAGCCCTCAGCAGGCCAGAACGTGCTGGCCTGAATCACGGGCGTAACGACCGGATCCTTCAAAATCCCGGACTCCTCGATCTCCGCGATCTCGCCTTCGGCGATGGCGCGTTCATCCGGCGTGGTGACGAAGATGGCTGTGCGATAGCTGTCACCCTTGTCACAGAACTGGCCGTAAGGATCGGTTGGGTCGACGTGCCGGAAAAAATAGTCGACCAGCGTTTCATAGCTGACCACGTCCGGGTCGTAGGTAATCTTCACGGCCTCATAGTGGCCCGTATGTTCCTTCGAAACCTGCTCATAGGTCGGGTTAGCCAGATCGCCGCCGGTATAGCCGGAGACGGTATCGAACACACCTTCCACCTTGTCGAAGTCTGCCTCGACACACCAGAAGCATCCGCCCGCGAAAATCGCGGTCGACAGGCGTTTCGCGCTCGGTTCCGATACAGGCTGGTCTTCAGCGCCAGCATTGGAAAAAAAGGCAAGCGCCATTGCAGCCAGACCGGCAGCAACGGTCAAAGTGGGGGCGGATGGTAAACGCATGTCTGAACCCGGTACTCTAAACTCTCGCGGCAAAACCACACGCCGCTTCCAGTCCCTCATATGGCTGTCCCCCGGTCGCAGTGAAGTCCGCAAAGGCAGTGTTGACAGAAATGTGTTTCCGCCGTGTTGCCCAATGGTGTCACTTGTATGGCCAGATCTGTCGTCATGACGGCCCCGTCAGCACACGGACCCGAACTCGGCTGGACCGGCCACTGCCATCAACGGCCGTGACGGTATAGAACCCCGCTTGCTCAGGTTTCCATATGGGTGAACCGGCATCGTCCGTCTCGGCTGGACTGCCATCAATGTACCATGCCAGCTTTCCTTCACCTCGTCCTGCCAGAACAAAGGGCCTGGCCGAGCTGCCATCCACACTGCCCGCCCACAGCTCAGCATTGGAAGGCGGGAACAGGATCTCCGGTGGCGCGGCGGGAGAAAAGTCATGCAGCGCGCCACGCGTTTCAAATCTGCGCTGCGTAGTGAGCCGCGTTCGCGCCTCCCCTTCATCCCTCAAATGGTGCGCGGTACGATCAGCAATCTCGAACAGGAACGGCAACGCAGTGGTGCGTCCCGTCTTGCCAGGCCGCGGCGCGCCATCGGCCCTCCCCACCCAAACGACGATTGCATGCTCACCGGACACCCCAGCCGCCCAACTGTCACGGAACCCGTATGACGTGCCGGTCTTGAACGCGACCTGCGGCGCCCCTTCGGTCAAACGCCCCGGCATACGCCCTTCCGGCATCGGGCCATTTTGCAGGATACGGATGATATCTGATGCGCTCTCGGCGCTGACCAGCCGTCGCCCCATCCGCTCATAACTCGCACCTTCTTCCTCAGCACGCCAGACAAGCGGCTTGGCCACGCCATCGTCACCGAGCGCTGAATAGAGCACCGCCAGCTCCCGCGCTGTGAGGCCGGCGCCGCCAAGCGCCAAGGCAAGCCCGGCTTCATGACTGGCACTGCCACTGATACGGGGGCGCGCACCTGCCAAAGCGAGTTGCGCCGCAAAGCGCTCTGGCCCCACACGGTCCAGCATCAGAACTGCCGGCACATTCAGGGAATGCTGAAGCGCGTCCGACACGCGAACGTCGCCGCGAAACAGGCGGTCGAAATTCTCTGGCTGATAAGAGGCAAACCGCTTCGGCAAATCGGCGATGCGCGTATCCGGCGCAGCCTGCCCATCATCAAATGCCATTGCATAGACAAAGGGTTTCAGGGTTGAACCGGGAGATCGCGCCTGCGCCGTCAGATCCAGCCACCCTCCTGCCCGGTCACGGGAAGCTGACCCAACAAGAGCCCGCACGCCCCGCGTGGGGATGTGCACCACGATCGCAGAGACCTGCACGTCCGTGCCCTCTGCTTCAGCCTTTCGCAGGGCCATGTTTTCCAGCTCAGACTGCAGCCCGGCGTCCAGCGTGGACTGCACGTCTTCGCGTGGACCACTCGAAAGCGCCTTTTCTGTCCCGTGCCATGCACGCATCGGAAAGTCTCTCCGACGCGTGGGCACAGATGACAGCATCACCTCTTCCACATCCGCATCGCTGAAAACGCCGTACCAATTGAGCTTGGTCGCAACCCAGTCGCGCGCTTTTCGGGCCTGCTCAGGGCGGCGGTCAGGTCGGCGCACTTCGGGGGATTGCGGCAGGGCAATCAGCAACGCAATTTCGTCATTAGACAGACGATCTGCTTCATGGCCGAAATAGCTCCAGCTTGCCGCGCGAACTCCCTCTAGATTGCCGCCATAGGGGGTCAGCGTCAGGTAGAGTTCCAGAATTTCATCTTTCGACAGCCGACGCTCAATCTGCCAGGCGCGGGCAATCTCGATTATTTTGGAGCCCACGTTCCGATCACGCGGCTCCAGCATACGGGCGGTCTGCATCGTGATCGTGGAGCCACCGGACACCACGCGGCCCGCTTTGGCGGAATCGACCACAGCGCGCGCCAGCCCGGACCAATCGGTTCCACGATGACTGTAGAAGCGCTTGTCCTCCACGCGGATCAGCGCATCGATGAATTCCGGGTCGATCTTGTCGAGGTCGCCACGAAACCGCCAACGACCATCGTCGGTCGGAAAAGCCCGCAGCGGCTTTCCTTCCCGATCAGTGACGAGGGCAGATATCTCTCCGGCACGTTCAAGCGGTGGTGGCAGAAAATGGTCCGCAAGCACGACCGCCGCAAACAATGCGGCGATCGCGATGACGATCCGCCGAGGCGTCAGCATGGCTTACTGGCCGCCCCCCATTGTTCCCGGTTGAGCGCTGACTGTGACCCGGCCTGGCCGTGATCGTGCAAACACTTCCGGACGATACATATCCTCAGCCACCACGCCCGGCATGGCGAACTCGCCCGGCGTGACGGCTCGCACCACATAGGCCAGCGTTACGGGTTGAGCATACGCATCCACCGCCGCCACGAACCGGTCATCCTGCGCTTCAGCGGTCTGCGCGCTGGCGATTTGTCCAAGGAATGCAAACGCGCCCGAACTGCCATACTCACGACGCCCGTCTGCAGGCCGCAGCACGGATTCAATCTCGAAACCAGCAGGCAGCAGGTCCGCCACGATCACCGGGTTCAGCCGGCGTTCCTGTGGCGACACGGTCAGACGCACAACCAGTTGATCGCCTTGACTGACGCGGGCCAGATTTACGCGGCCGCCTGTCAGCGTGAAGAACGTCTTGTCGACATTCAATTTGGAGGTGGCAGCAGGTGGCGCGGTTTCCGGCGAACCGGAAACCATCACCGTCCGGAACATCGGCGCCTTGCCCTCCAGCGTGAAGGTTACGCCTTCCTCGGCTTGCGCTTCGGTCAGGGCATACTGGCGGTCATTATTGTTGCCACGGCCAAGTCCCTCGACTTTCAGTCGGAAGCCATCACCGCCCTTGTTCAAGGCATCCACCGCAAGCAGCGCAAAGGCTTTTTCCTGCGTTGTCAGGTCGCTTGGATCTGGCGCGTCTTCGCTGAGCTTCGCCGCAAGGCGCTCGACAACGTCCAGCATGTCGGCCTCAGAGGCGAGTGCGAGGATTGCGGTCTCGTCACGAAGTGGGGTCTGGTAGTAGTCACCCGTATTCTCGTAGCCAAGCGCTTCCTCTGCGGCTGCAAAAGCAGACGCCGCGCGGGAGCGGTCGCCCAGCATCGCCAGGCCCGCACCGATATGTGCGCGCGCCAGCGGGCTGTCGATTTCCTTCAGCTCACGATCATGCAGATAGCGCAGGCGCGAAATGTCTGCCTTGCCAGCCTTGGCCAGCACATAGAGCGCATAGGCAGCAGAGCGCTGCATCATCTTTTCTGACGTGTCGTTGGAATAGCGGCTCTCATACACATCCGTGTCGTAGCCGTACACGCGCCAGGAATCGCCGGTCGAGATCGCACGGAGAGCACCATAGGCACGCTCCAACGCTTCATCCGGAACCGCGTATCCCGCCTGTTTCGCGCGATAGGCAAAATCCGTGACATATGCGCCAAGCCACGGGGACGCATAGCCATCCCCTTCCCGCCAAAGGCCAAAGGCACCATCCGATCCCTGACGGTTCAACAGCGTGTTCACCGCGGTCTGGATGCGCGTCTTCGGATCATCGCGGCGCTCAGGCGCGCCCATCGCGATCAATTGCTCGGAATAGAGCAAGGGCAAGGCGCGGCTCGTGGTCTGTTCCGTGCAGCCATAAGGATAGCGATCGAGCGAGGCGTACAGCGTCGCCGGATCCATCGGCAGCGTCGAATAGCCGACACTTACAGATGCCGAGCCGGGCACCAATCCATCGAGCAGGTCAGCCGACACGGTGTAGGTGTCGCCCGGCTCCATCAGCGCGCGGCTTATGCGCGTGACCGGCAGATAGGGCGAACGCGTCTGGATCTGGTAGGACCGCTCCGTCTCGAAATCATTCGGACCACTGACAGACAGGCGTACCGTCGAGATGCCTTCTGACGTTGCATCGACGCGAACCGGCACATCGGCCCGTACACCAGTCGCCAGGGACCGCGTCAGCTTGCCGTCGGCAACATCAACCGGGCCGTCCGCCGTGATCTCTGCGGTAAATGCGCCAGGGCCGACTTCGACATTGTCGATGCTGGCCGTGATCTGCGCCTCGTCGCCCGGCGCCAGAAAACGGGGCATGATCAGATCGGACGGCGCTTTCTCGCGCACGATCATGCTGGCCTCTGCCGACCCAAGCCCCGTGCGCGACCACGCCACGGCCATGAGGCGAAGCTCACCGTTGAACTCCGGCAGTTCCAGACGGATTTTCGTCTTGCCGGACCGGCCGACATCCACCAGGCCTGAGAACAGCGCGACAGACTTCACCGGAACAACCGAAAGGCCCTCGCCGCCAAGCTGGTCACCACCGGAGCGGACCTCCGCTGGCAATCCCATGTTCGGATCCAGCAGGCGCCCGTAATCGTCGTACATCTCAACGCCCAGCGCTTTCTTGCCGTAATAGTAGCTGACGGGGTCCGGGCTCTTGAACTTGGTCAGGCTGAGGATGCCTTCATCCACGGCCGCCAGTGTCAGGAAGACCGGCTCACGCGGACCGCCATCAAACTCGACCTCGACAACCTGCTCTCCAACCGGGCGCGCAACGTCCGGTGCATTGAGCGTCATTTCGAACGTACGCTCTCCCATGTCGACCGGAATGTGGGTGACACCCACAGCGCGGCGCGGTTTCGCCCGAAGGATCGGGTCGCGCTCGGTATAGACCGACACCATGACATAAGCGCCTTCGCCCCATTCATCCGTGACCGGCAGGGTGACATTCGTCCCTTGCTCGCTGACAGAGAAATTCTGCACCGAGAGAATGCGGTCGGTCGCGACAACAACTTGGGCCTGCCCTTCATAAGGCGGCACGATGGTGATGTCGGCGCTCTGGCCTGCAGATGGCGCCTTCTCCGGGCCGATGATGCGGACGCGATCCGGTGCTTCTGCGCCATCTTCTGAGACGCCGCCGCCCCAACCCACATAGAAATCATCGCTTGAGGCCGCAGACGCGTTCGCGTCCGTACCCTCGACCACCAGTTCGTGACTGCCCCAGTCGAGCCCGGAAACCCGGATCTCTGCGCTGCCACCTTCCGGCGTGGTGACGATGCCTTCATTGACCTTCGTCACAGTGCGCGACCGGCGCCAGCGCCAGCGATCTCCATCGCGGTACCAGTCATAATGATAGTCGATTGCCAGCAGTTTCCAGTTCAGGCGCTGGGCGATCGCCTGGCCTTTCTCGTTCATGGCCACAACTTCGTAGGCCGCGTCCTGGCCTTCCTCGACCGAATATTCAAAACCGGGCTTGAGACCGACATAGAGCCGCTCCGGACGATACGGAATGCGAACACTTTCCGTGACGGCCCGGCCGCCAGGCTCAAGCACGCTGACCACCGCATTGATGCGCAGCGGGACGCCAGCATTGCTGCCCGCATTTCCGGGGGCCAGCGTCACTGTCGTCACCCCTGCCCCATCCGTTGTGCGGTCATCCATTTCCAGAATGCGCTCGCGGAAATTCTCATCATGACGGCCAAACTTGAATCCCTTGAAGTCCGGGAACGGGTTCAGCTGCGCTTCGATCCGCGCTTCAGACTTCACGGTCAGGCCAGCGCCCGGCGCTCCATAGAGGAAGCGTGAGGCAACTTCGACCGCGCGTGTGTCGCCCAGCAGGATCGGTGTTTCCTTGTCCGTATCCAGATCGACCGCGATACGCTGCGGCACAAAGTCCTCTACCGAGAAGCTCACTGAACCGGATGCACCCGAGACGCCATCCATCTCGACGGTCGCACGCCATTGTCCGCGTGAGGCGCCCTTCGCCAGCTCGTACCCTTCAACGACGGCCGACCCTTCCGGATCATCGAAGCGGATCTTCTCTGCAACCAGCCCGTTCGGGCGGTAAATCACCAGATTGCCGCTGCGATCTTCAATCGCCTTGCCCGTATGATCTCGCAGCATCGCTGTCAGGCGGACCGTTTCGCCAGGGCGGTAGATGCCCCGCTCAGTGTACATGTAGGCGTCAATGTCGCCGGACATACGACGTCCGCCAACGGCATATTCAGACAGATCAACCGGTGCGCGCGTCAGATCCAGAACGGCCAGCTCCCCCTTGGCGCTGTAGGCCAGGATCAGCTTGGGCTCCATATTGCCCTGCCCGTTCGTGATCGGCGCATCAAAGGTGATACGCCCAACTTCGTTCGTGCGCCCTTCCGCCAGAATATCATTGTTTCGGGCAACCAATTGTACCGTCGTGTCCGGCACAGGGCGCCCATCCTGCAGGGAGCGCAGCGTGATATCCAGCCCGTTGCCACCTTCATAGGCCGTGATGGCAAGGTCGGTCATCATGATCCAGCGGCTCGACGAGGCTGGCGGTTCTTCGGCGCTGCTGAGATCGGCCGCGTCCTTCACGGTTACATAGTAGGCGCCCGGCTCCAGCGGGCCGACAACGTCCTGCAACGGGAAAACAGAAATTACTGGCGCGTTCTGTTCGTTCGCGATTGGCATACGCCCGGTGAAAAGCGTCTCCTGAACATCGTCCGGATTGTCTTCGCCCCAGGTGTAGCCATAGCTGCCCTGGGCGTTCGTCCGTCCCTGGGAGATGGATTTGAAGGCCAGCGCGCGATCATTCACGCGGGCGACAGTCACTTCCACTTCGTCGACGTTCACGGTTTCAATCGGCAGGCCGTCCGCATCTTCGCGGGGCAGGATCACGCCGGCGCCCTTGAAGCCGACATAGGGCGGCCGATCCGCGAAATCGATCGGGACGGTCTCTTCAGATTTCAGCGTCCGTCCATCCGCGGCAGGCAAACCAGACAACAATGTCGCCGACCGTTCGGATCCGAATGTCAGGCCGCCAACGCAAAGCTCGCGACCTTCGACGCTCAGCGCCGGGCGAAACGCCGGGCGGAACTCGACATAGGGCGAATAGTCCGCCTCCGGATCAAGTGGTGCGGAAAAAACGAAACAGGCCAGCGGCTGTTCAGTTGAGGTGTCGATGCGATATCGGAAATAGGAGAAATCCTGTTCGGCTTCTGCCTGAGCAGCCTGACGGCGTCGTTCGCGCTGGCGGGCGGCCACATTGTCTGCCGGAGACCGGGTAACGATTGTCCCCTCCTCACTGGCAACATCAGACGGCTTGTCAGACTTGTCCCCTCCGCACGCCGCCAGCGCAGCGATCAAGACGGCAGCAACCAGTGTCCGACCAAATCCCCGCTTGCCCGATACGAAGTACGACATGAAACCCTCTCCTTTGAGCTTTCTTACAACTCTTACACCTCTTCGCCGCGGCGCGAACAGGGCGCGATTGGGTCAAATCAAAGAAAAATCTACAAATTCTGACCACAATCGCGCGACCGGCACCGCTTTTGGGGGTTGCCAGCAGGCATTGCGCAGGGAATGGGTTTGCGATGTGGTTTTGGCGCGCAATCGGAAGTGTTGCCTTCGTGCTCGGCGCGATTGGACTGGCCATTCCGGTATGGCCAACCACCATCTTCTGGATCGTGGCCGCACTGGCTTTTGCCAAATCCAACCCGGTCTGGGCCGATTGGATTTATCGCCAGCCAGGCGTGGGACCCACAATCAAGGCCTTCATCGAGACCGGAGCCATGGGGCGGGAAGCCAAAATCGCTGCCCTCATCGGCATGTCCATTGCCGCCAGCCTCATCGTGATTTTCGGATACCGGAATCCCTGGATGCTGGGTGGAGGGCTCGGCCTTGTCGGAGTCGGCGCCATCTTCGTGATTACGCGAAAACCCCTCAGGGACTGAAGCACCCTCAAAACCGCGACAAGCACCAAAAATAAGTGATCAATTATTTACTTGCCGCATTTTTGCTGCATTTAGATAGCAAACGCTCACTTACAGTTTGAGTTACAAGGTTCGACAGCAAGAAGGAGATGACCCATGCCGGTCACGATTGTCGCTACTGTTCTGAAATCCGCCACGTCCGTCTTCGGGGGTCTATTTCTGGCAGACTTCGTGTCAGGGCTGATCCACTGGTTCGAAGACCGATACGGGAACCCGAAATGGCCCGTTCTTGGCCACACGATCCGAGCCAACCAGGAACACCATTTCAGGCCGCGGGCCTTTCTGGCAGGCACATTCCTGTCGCGAAACCGGGAAGTGCTAGTCATCGGCGCCCTGTTTCTGATCGGATTTTGGGCCACCGGCACGCTGAACATATTCACTGGTTCTGCCGTCCTGTTCGGCATGTTTGCCAACGAGTTCCACCGCGCAGCCCATCGCAGTCCGAAAGAGAATGGCAAGCTGATCACGGCCCTCCAGAAGACCGGTCTTGCCCAATCCTTTCAGCATCACGCCGCGCATCACCGTATGGGCAAGGACACTCATTATTGCGTGATCACCAATTACACCAACCCTGTGCTGGAGCGGATCGGCTTCTTCCCTGCGCTGGAGCGAATTGTGAAGCGCGTGACCGGACGCACTCCCCGCCTCGATGAAAGCGTGAATGTTCGCTTCCGGAACGCCAGCTAACCACACGTCTGCCCCCGTACAGTCCCCGCCTTACTCTAGGGCGGGGATTTTCATTGCGGCATCAGGCTCTAGTCTGCAGCGAAACATATAGGGAGGAAAAACCATGGATCTGGGCCTGAAGGGAAAGACCATCTTCATCGCCGGTGGAAGCCGCGGCATCGGACTGGGCATCGCCGAAGCTTTGCTGGCCGAAGGGGCAAAAGTCGCTCTGGCGGCGCGCGGCGAGGAAAAGCTGGAACAGGAACGCGCGCGCCTCGCCGGGGAGTATGGCGAAGACAATGTCTGGGCCCGCGCCGGCGACCTACGGGATTCCCGCACGGTCGAAACGATGATCGACACGATCGAAAATGAACTTGGAGACCTCTGGGGCGCCGTCGCAAATGTCGGCTTGCACCCCTGCCCTCCCGGCTTCGAAGTCGACGACAAAACCTGGGATGCAGGTATCTCCCAAAATCTAGATTCGGCTTTCTTTCTGGCCCGGTCCGCCCTCCGCCGCATGGATCCGCGCGGCGAAGGCTCGATTTTGATGATCTCCTCAATTGCCGGCCTTGCAGGTCTCGGCACGCCGCTCACCTACGGCACGTCGAAAGCGGCCATGAACCACCTGACCAAGGAACTTGCGCGCGTGTCCGGCGCCAACAATGTTCGCGTCAACGCCATTGCCCCCGGCAATATCATCTTCCCCGGAGGCGACTGGGAAGCCCGGGTCAACGGAGACCGCGGTGACGCCTGGACGCGCTGGATAAAGCGGGAAGTTCCGCTCCAGCGCTTCGGCAAGCCGGAGGAAATCGGTTCAGCGGCCGCATTCCTGCTTAGCCCGCTCGCCAGCTTCATTACCGGCGCAATTGTGCCAGTGGATGGCGGACAAACCCGCTAATCCATTACGCGCCGATCAGGGTTGTCCGCTTCGCAGAAGATTCCATTGCTTCGCGCGAAGCGGCTTCCATACCCATCTCGCCCATGAGCGCCGCATCCTCGTCCATTTCCGGATTGTCGGTGGTCAGCAAGCGATCCCCCACAAAGATCGAGTTTGCACCCGCCAGCAAGCAAAGTGCCTGGCCTTCGTCCGTCATGCCTTCGCGGCCCGCCGACAGGCGTACCCAGCTTTTCGGAAACACGATGCGACAAACGGCGATAGCCCGCGCCATCTCGATAACGGAAATCGCCGGACTGTCGCCAAGCGGCGTCCCTTCGATCGGCACCAGCATGTTCACCGGCACACTTTCCGGATGAGGGGTCAGTTTCGACAATTCGTGAATCAGGCCGATCCGGTCATCACGGCTTTCACCCATTCCCAGAATGCCACCGCAGCAAAGCTTGAGGCCCGCTTCGCGCGCGCGGCCCAGCGTTTCGAGACGATCATCATAGGTCCGCGTCGAAACAACGTTTCCGTAGTATTCCGGCGATGTATCGAGATTGTGATTGTAGTAATCCAGACCAGCCGATTTCAGCGCCTCGGCCTGGCCATCATCCAGCATGCCCAGCGTGACGCATGTCTCCAGACCTTCAGCCTTCACCGCTTCGATCATGGCAGCGACTTTCGGCACATCCCGGTCTTTCAGGCTGCGCCATGCCGCGCCCATGCAGAACCGGTCCGCACCATTCTCCTTGGCACGGCGCGCGGCCGATACGACGTCGTCCAGCGGCATGAGTTTTGACGCTTCCAGCCCGGTGTCGAAGTGGGCTGACTGGCTGCAATATCCGCAGTTCTCTGCGCAACCGCCCGTCTTGATGGACAGCAATTGCGACTTCTGCACCTTCCCGTCCGGCCAGTTCGCCTGCTTCACGGTCAGCGCCTGCGCCATCAGCGTATCCAGCGGTTGGGTATACAGCGCTGCGATTTCGTCCCGGGTCCAGTCATGGCGAGGGGTAAGGTCTGTCATGAGAGGGAATCCTTCAAAGTCTACAATCGTTCGGCCGACTTCGTATCGGTGCACCGCGTATCGATCAACTGCTGCATAAATTAACTTTGCGGCAGCCCGTAGAATGCCGTAAATCGCGACAAGCCTGAAAGCGCGCCCCCATGGACACTCAGCCAGCCCCGAAAAAAGTTCTTGATGCGAATGCACGTCGCGGCGCCATCATCGGCGGAACGGTCCTGTTGGTGATCCTGGTCCTGTTCCTGATCGGGAAGACCACGAATCTCACCGACCTTGAGGCGCTTCAGACCACGATGGAGAGCATTGCGTCCAGCCCGTGGGCGTTGCCTGCCCTGATCGTTCTGTTTGTTGTCGGCGCGTTTGTCGGCATTCCTCAATTTGCCCTGCTCGCCATTTCGATCGCCATGTTCGGTCCCTGGCTTGGCGCTTTCATGGGCTGGATTGCGAACATGGTCGCCGGGGCTGCCACATTCTATGCGGGGCGCCTGGCTGGCGAGAAAACCTTCCGGCGCTATGCTGGCGAGACAGCGAACAAGCTGTCCGGCTTTGTTGGCCGTAATGCCATGATGACCAGCGCGATTGTTCGTAACGTGCCCGCGGGCCCTGCCCTGCTGGTGAACATGGCCTTCGGGGTCAGCCATGCCAAATTCCTTCACTACTGGGCTGGCATGGGCGTCGGCATCATTCCAAAGATTGCCCTCATCGCGTTTGCCGGACAGAGCCTGTTCGCCGCATTGAAGGGGAATCCGCTGGTTGCCATCGCCGCGGCGGGCGCCGCCATCGCCGTCTATATCGCGATTGCTGCCTACGCCCGAGCACGAATGCGCAAAGCGGGGCAATCTGTTGCCCTCATTCCGCAAAACGAGGTTGACAGCGCCGCGCCATAGGCCGATGAAACACGTCATGTGGAATAAAATGCCTCTCCAGCTACTGCTTACCGGCCCCTGGCCGGTGATGTCTGCCTAGGGTTCAGCCAGGGCAAGCACGCGGTCAGGGGGTACAATCAACCTCATTTTCCATTCCCAGACCCGGTAGCTAGACAATGTCCACCTCATCCAATCCTCATATCCGTATTTTCGACACGACCTTGCGTGACGGCGAACAATCGCCCGGCGCCTCCATGACCCATAATGAAAAACTCGAACTGGCCGAGTTGATGGAAACCATGGGCGTGGACGTCATCGAAGCCGGATTTCCAGCCGCGTCCGAAGGTGACTTCGCAGCGGTGAGCGCCATCGCGGCACAGTCCAAATCCGCCATCATCTGCGGTCTCGCCCGCTCGACGCCGAACGACATCGAGCGCTGCGCCGAAGCCGTGAAGAAATCGGCCCGTCCACGCATCCACACCTTCATTTCGACCAGCCCGGTTCATATGAAGCACAAGCTGAAAATGGGCCCGAACGCCGTACTGGAAGCCGTTGGCCGCTCCGTTGCACAAGCTCGCAACCATACCGATGACGTCGAATGGTCAGCCGAAGACGCGACGCGCACCGAATTCGACTTCCTGTGCAAATGTATCGACACCGCCATCGCCAGCGGCGCCACGACAATCAATTTGCCTGACACGGTCGGCTATTCCCATCCCGACGAGTATGGTGCCCTGTTTCGGCGCGTGATCGAAACCGTGCCAAACTCCGACAAGGTGATCTGGTCGGCTCATTGCCACAACGATCTCGGCCTGGCCGTTGCCAACTCCATCAACGCGGTCGCCAATGGTGCACGCCAAGTGGAATGCGCCATCAACGGCCTCGGTGAGCGCGCGGGCAATGCCGCTCTGGAAGAAATCGTGATGGCAATGAAGGTGCGCAGCGACACCCTGCCCTTCGAGACAGACATCAAGCCGGCCTATCTCTCCCGCGCGTCTGCGATGGTCAGCCGCATCACCGGCTTTCCGGTGCAGTACAACAAGGCCATCGTCGGCAAGAACGCCTTCGCGCATGAAAGCGGCATCCACCAGGATGGCATGCTGAAGAATGCCGAGACCTATGAAATCATGCGGCCCGAAGATGTAGGCGTTGCCAAGACTTCACTGGTCATGGGCAAGCATTCCGGACGTCACGCCTTCCGCGACAAGCTGGAAGCGCTTGGCTACACGATGGAAGGCGAAGCCCTGAACGATGCGTTCAAGCGCTTCAAGGCCTTGGCCGACCGCAAGAAGCATGTCTTCGATGACGACATCATCGCGCTGGTCGACGACCAGTTGGCAGCCGAAGGCGAGCGCATTGCGTTCAAGCGCCTGCGCGTAGTGGCCGGCACAGACGGACCACAGACAGCCGAAATCGATCTGGTGGTTGAAGGTGAAGACAAGTTCGCCATTGCGCGCGGAAACGGGCCCGTTGACGCCGTGTTCAACGCCATTCGCGAGATTGTCCCTCACGAAGGCAAGCTGGAACTGTACCAGGTCCACGCGGTCACAGGTGGTACGGACGCGCAGGCCACCGTGTCGGTGCGCCTGAACTGCGATGGCATCATGTCGACCGGCCGCTCGTCCGATCCGGACACGCTGGTCGCCAGTGCCAAGGCATATCTCCACGCCGTGAACAAGCTGGAAGCCCGCAAGGCCAAGCGGTCGCAAGCCGCCTGATCACGCGCCGAACACGCTTATAGAGATCTCGCGGCATGGATGTCTGGATTTCCATGACGCTGGCGGCTGCGTTCTGCCAGAACCTCCGCTCTGCGTTTCAGAAACAGCTGAAAGACCGTCTCAGCACGTGGGGGTCGACCGCGACCCGCTTCATTTATGCGGCGCCGCTGGCGGTCTGCCTTCTGCTCGCTTTGACTTGGGGACAGGACACGCGCGTGCCCAGCGTATCCGGACGGTTCTTCGCTTTCGCCCTTGTCGGCGCGGTCGCGCAGGTGCTGGCCACAGGCCTGCTGATCCATCTGTTCTCGCGCGCCAATTTTGCGGCCGCCACCGCCTTCACCAAGACTGAGCCCATTCAGGCTGCGCTGGTGGGCATCCTGCTGCTGGGCGACGCACTTACCCTGCCTGCCTTGCTGGCGATTGTGACCAGCATTGTCGGCATCATCCTGATATCGCTTCCGAAGAACAAGGACACGAAATGGCGCCCTGACGGAGCCTTGTGGATCGGGCTCCTGTCAGGCGCGTGCTTTGCCGTGTCTTCGGTGTCTCTTCGCGGTGCGTCGCTGTCGCTCGGCGAGCCCGATATCGTGCTCACCACCGCCACGACACTCGCCTTTGTGATCCTGGTCCAGTCAGGCCTGCTGCTTGTCTGGCTACGCCTACGCGAGCCGGGCCAGATCACCAAATTGTTCAAAGCCTGGCGTCATGCCGGATGGGTGGGGCTGATCGGCTTTCTGGGTTCGATGGCCTGGGTCGCTGCATTTACGCTGCAGGATGCCGCGAGCGTGAAGGCGGTGGGACAAGTCGAAATCCTGTTCACCCTTGTCGCCTCACGCCTCATGTTCCGGGAACGTGTATCATTTATGGAGGTTGCAGGAACCCTCCTGCTCGCGTCAGGCGTCGTCGCGATCATCTTGCTCAATCGCTGACTACAGCGCGGCATCCAGCAACAGATAGGCAGCAAGACGCGCACTGGCATTACGCCCCGTCTTCTGCGTCTGCTCCAGCGCGTGGAGCGCATCCTCGGATTCCATGTCGAGGAAATCCCGCGCCAGATCCATCAATTCGCGATCATTGCGCAGGCGCTGCGTGACTCGCTCCACCTGACGCCCTGCTTGGGAAATGATCGCGGATTTGCGTTCTTTGACACCGCGACGGGCGGCCTCGGCAATCTTGCGTTTGGCTTTCGGGCGGATCGCTTCGGGCAGAACGATGCCGGATGTCTGCAAGCGGTCGATCAGTTCTTCGGCCACTTCTTCACGCTCGCGCACAGGCCGTTCTTCGCGGCTCATGTCAGAGATGATATCCCGCCAGCCCATCTCTGCGCCCGAAGCCGGAGGCGAGGATGGCTGAGCGGGCACCATCGGTTCCGGTTCAGCCTCAGGCTGGGGTTCAGGTAGAGCGGCAGGCGCCGGTTTGAAATCTGTCGCGCGGCGTCGTGGAGTTTCGTCTGGCTTTGGCGCATCGAGCGGTACGTCATCATGGCGACGACGCAGCATATGCGGCGCGGGTTCGGGCTCGCGCTTCTCAAGCTCCCGGCTGAAGTCCCAGGTCTCTTCCGGCACATCAGGCTCGTCCGTCAGGCTGGCATCAGCCAAGGCATCTGCGGCGGCGTCGAACAATTCGTCTTCCATGCTCGGCCGCGCAGCCGGGGCAGGCCTCGGCGCTATGGGACGTTCTACCGACGGTTCGTCATCCACCCGCTCCGGTGCAGGCTCTGGCGTATGACCATTGCGCACGATGGGGTGGTAACCATTGGTATGACCGTTTCCATTGCGGGCTGGCGTGGGCTCGAAGGTATCGTCGTCGTCAAACTCATCATCGAAAGCCTCGGCATCGAAAGGCTCAGGCTCGAACGCCGTATCTGCTTGAAGCTCCGGCTCGGCCTTCGGCGGCACGATGGCTGGCGGAGCTGGCTCCGGCTCCACGGCCACGCTCGGCGTGTCATCCCTGACAGTTTCCTGGCGAACCTTGTGCTCCATGCGCACCGTGTCGGCCTTGGCAGCATATTCCGCGGACCGGATCGCCGCAGCAGCTTCGTCTCCAGCCTCGCGGAGGCGCGCGAGGGCTCGCGCAGCATTCTCCGCAGCTTCGCGCGTGGAATTGTTGATTTCGTGATTGGCGCGCCGCGCCCCATCCAGCGCCGAGGACACTGCCTCCTTCAGCGCGTCGCCGGTTGTCATAGCTGCAGCAGCGGCAATCTCCCCTGCCCTCACCGCGGCGTCCACCGTCTTGCGAGACTGGTCAAGCTTCTCCTCGACGCGTGACACGGCAAAGGTCAGCGTTTCAGTACGGGTGGCTGCGTCACGGGCGAGCGCGTCAAGCTCAACGAGCTTTTCAGACAGGGTGCGGCCCGCCAGCTGCATCGACTCAAGCCGGTGTTCCAGCGCTTCATCGGCGCGGGAGACCTCGTCGCTGGCGTCTCGCGCCGCTTTCACCATCATCTGCGCCTGACGCGGGATGGCTTCATTCAGCGATTGCATGTGGGTGCGCAGGTCACGTGCCAAACCCTCCAGGGCGTGCCGCTCCTGACCCAGCCGCTCCGTCAGCTCGCGGGCATTGTCTGCGCTGGCATAAGCAACGGATTCCAGCCTCAGCCGCTCGTCGCCAATCTCTCCTGCCATCGCTTTCATCGCAGACAGCGCATGCGCCATCGCCCGGTCCACTTCCGCGGCGGCCTGCTTCATCTGCTCGGCAAAGGTGATGCCCTCGGTCCCGGCTTCCCGGGCCGGCGCCATCAGGCGGACGGCCGCCTCCATCACGAGCGCGTTTGATGCTGCAGCCCGGCGATTGGTACGGCCCATGTAGCCGGCCATGATCATCAGAAGCGCGGGCACAACGAGCGCCATGCCGCCTCCCGCCAGAACCAGCGGCGGCATGAGCTTCAATTCCTCAACGCCCCACAGGCCAACAGCCATGGCAGCGGCGCCAAGAACCCAGAAAATGGCTACGACAAAACCAGTGACAACCATCCAGCTGCCACCATGACGGGCAAGCTCGAAGTTCTCAGACGCCTCTTGCCTGACAAGCAAATCGCGGCCAGACGGGCGAGCGGCGGGCATTTCGTCCATAGCGGGAGTATACCGCGACATTTCGCCCGGCGCGAGACCAGAATGTGTGCATTTATAGGCGTAGTTCGTAAACGCCTTAGCGTACGAGCATCGCCGTTACGACGGTATCCTGAGCAGAACTGTCTTTGACCTCGTCGTGCTCCGGCGCGAATTCCAGACCGAGCCAAGCCACAACGGCCGCCAAAACCAGGTTACGCACAAAAACAACGAAGGCCAGCATCGTTCTTCCCCAGAGCCAAACAGAAACGCGCCACGGAAACGGGCGCAGATGAATAATAGTTCAAAAACGACTTTTCGACAATCGATAAATTCACCTTGAACGATGAATCCGGCATTTGTGATTTCGTTAACGATTGGTCAGCCCGTCACTGCCAGAGTGGTGTTTCCGGAGCAAACTTCATGACCCAGACTTTCGCCTTGCTTGATCGCGCGCATCTTGATGCCATGACCGGCGGTGACACCGCCCTGGCCAAGGAAGTCATCGAGATCTTCCGGGAACAGGCCGAAATCTGGTCCCGCATGCTCGACCCGAAGGCTGAGACGTCTCAATGGGCTGATGCGGCCCACACACTCAAAGGTGCCAGTCTCGGAATTGGGGCCATACGCCTGGCGGCGAAATGTGAAACAGCCGAAAAGGCCGGACGGTCAGAGACGCCCCCAAGCGTGACAGCCGCCGCCGTCATGATTGGCGACATCAAGGATGTGCTGGGCGACACGCTCGAAGAAGTCGCGCAGCTCCTTTACGATTATACGTCTCCCCCACGCCGCGTATCGTAACTGCCAAATTCATAGGCAATGCACCGCTCGATCAGCTTGCGCCAGACAGGCTCGGCGATCGCAGGTGACAGGCCCGCGCCCTTGCAGGCTTCCTTGACCTTCGCGACGACGTCCTCGATCCGGTCGGCGTCGTGCACCTTCGAGCGGTCCGGCTTGATGCGGGCGGCGGCATCCATGAAGGATTGACGCTCGGCCAGGATTTCAACCAGCAGCCGGTCAATCCGGTCGATCTCATAGCGCACATCGGCCATGGTCTCTGCCGTCTCGGAAGTGTGGCGGCGTTGGTCGGATGTGTAGGTGGTCATGCGGTATCTGCCCCAGTGAGAAGTGGCTTCGCGCATATATGACCCCACGCGCCGCCGCAACAAAGCAGCTGCGACGAAGCGCCTCCACGCCCCGCCTACCGCCGAACGAAAAAGGGCCACCGGCAAAGGTGGCCCCGTCTCGATTGCGTGACGCCCCTATCGGGTGCTGCGCCATGATTCCAGGATCCGCGCGGCCCAGTCTCGACCGCCCCAGCCGAATGCGATCGCGAACGCACCGGCTCCACCGATCACCATCCATTTGGCAACGTCCAGAATGAATACGCCGCCCGTCGGGTCGAGCCCCATGCGCGAAATGCCGAGGATGACGGACAGGATGATAATGATCCACTTCATCACGCGAGCCGCAACGTCGGTCTCGCCGGATCCGGCAGAATCCATCGCAGAGCTGACCAGTCGGGCGATGAACACGCCTGCGAAGATGATCAGCGCGCCGAAGATGATCTGTACGCCCATGTCGAGCACGACATTCATCGCATAGGTCAGCGATTCAATACCAAGCACGTTCAGCGCCGCGACAAGACCAAGCAGGACGATCAGGAACATGCTGACGCGCGCGATGACGGTGCTGGCGGTCAGTCCACGGTCTGCGCCTTTCAACAGGCCCAGTTCCGACACGGCTGAATCCACGCCCGTTCCCGGCAGGGTCTTGAGGATAAGATTGGACACGAACCGTCCGATCAGCACGAAGATGGCCAGGATCACGCCCGCTGCAAGCACATTAGGAATGATGCCGATAATATCCGTCAACAGGGCATTTGCCGGCTCGGAAATGGATTCAATGGCCAGGACATCCAGTGCCATGATCGCGCCGATGATGATCAGCACTGCAAAGGCAACGGTCGCCACAATGCCGGAAATGTTCACCCGGCCCGTCGCAAGACCAAACCGCTCGGGCATGCCGTCACCGAAGACCAGCACAGCTTTCAGCGTTTCACGGACAACATTGGCGATGATCAGGAAAATGCCGAAAATCAGCGCGGCACCGATCACGTTCGGCAGGTATGACAGGATCGGGTCAATCACCCCGTGCAAGGCGCTGGAAATCTGTGTTGCGCCGGCAATGGCGAGCGACTGCATCAGGCCGATCAAGATCGTCACCCAAAAGGCCGCCTGAGCCAAGCTGGTGCCGAGCGATTTGCTGTCACTGGTGGCAGTCGACTCATTGGCCTTTTTCGCGAGGCCGGTCCGGTCAATTGCGGCGGCGATGAGCCAGCGCACGACAAACGCGCCAACAATGAACGCAATCATCACCAACGCGGCCTTTAACAATTGAGGCCCGTAGGTCTGCGCCTGGTCAACGGTATTTTGCCAGAATTCTTCCATGTGATTAGTCCCCTTTTGGTTGTGTTGAGCCTGCTACAGCTCAATCCAGATACGCCTTGGGGAGCTACTGGTTGCGTGTGCGCCTATTCCTGTCGTCGAAACATGAGAGCCCCACACATGCCCATCGCTTCCGTTTTGCGTGCTCACGAATGGGCGAAATTGACGTCTCACCTCAGTCCCGGAGCACAACCCAGCGTAGCGTTTTTGATACGTGGCGGCAAATGAACGAGAAATAACAAGGTGTTGGGCCGTCATTCAATCAACCGCCCCTAAACCCTGACTTGTGTTGTGACGCGTAACAAATGCAACACGTCGCAGGTGGTGGGGATATGCCCTTCGGCAGGTCTGCGATCAGGGGACTGACGCGATGGGGCAGGTGCAGGAATGCATCTGCCCTCTTTTGTATTTCAAAGATGAACAGGCCGATTTCGGGTGTTTTCCGGCTTGCACCCGCTTGAGATGCCCAATAACAGTTATATTATAACAGTTTGGAGTTCGCGCCATGTCCACCGATTTCGATGTTGTCGCCGCATTCGGCCCGGAAAATGCGGCCACATATGATGACCGGTTCAAGGCGCTTCATGGGATCAAGGACATGATCCATCTGGCGCTGGAATCGGTGTTCGCAAACCTGCCGCAGACCGCACACCTCCTGGTTGCCGGGGCGGGCACGGGCGCGGAAGTCCGCTATCTGGCCCCCCTCTTCCCGCACTGGCGCTTCACACTTGTAGACCCTGCCCCCGCCATGCTGGAAATCGCCAGGAGCCATGCCCAAGCCGAGGGCTTCGCGGACAGGTGCACGTTTCACGCGGCATATGTGTCGGATGTCGACGCCGGAAACTTTGATGCCGCCACCAGTCTGCTTGTGTCGCATTTCGTCCAGCAGGGTGAGGCCCGAACCGACTATTTCCGCTCCATCGCCGAGCGCCTGAAACCGGGGGCACCGATGTTCAACGCTGATCTCTGCGCGGACCAGTCGGGCGCTGGGTTCGAGACGCTGATGACATTCTGGCAGGGAATGATGGCCAAGGCAGGCATGACAGCCGAAGGCCGGGAGCAATACGCAAAGAGTTTCGGGACCGTCTTTGCGTGTCACGGCCCATCAGACGTGGAAGCCATGATAGAGACCGGAGGATTCATCCCGCCCGTACAATGCGTACAGGCGGGACTGATCAAAGGTTGGGTGACCGCGAAGGCCTAGACTTCGAGGAGCATGCGCTCCGGATCTTCCAGGGCTTCCTTCACGCGGACCAGGAAGGTCACGGCTTCCTTGCCGTCCACGATCCGGTGGTCATAGGACAGCGCCAGATACATCATCGGGCGGATTTTGACTTCGCCATTGATGGCCACAGGGCGCTGCTCGATCCGGTGCATGCCGAGCACGCCGGATTGTGGGGGGTTCAGGATCGGTGTGGACATGAGCGAGCCATAGATGCCACCATTCGAGATGGTGAATGTGCCACCCTGCATGTCGCCAATGGTCAGCGAGCCGTCACGGGCACGCTTGCCAAGGTCAGCGATATACTTCTCGATACCGGCCAGAGACAGATCGTCAGAGTCCCGCACAACCGGAACCACAAGACCCTTGTCTGTGCCCACGGCAACGCCGATGTCGTAATAGTTCTTGTAGATGATGTCCGTGCCATCAATCTCGGCATTCACAGCCGGAACCTCTTTCAGCGCGTTGACACACGCCTTCACGAAGAAGCTCATGAAGCCCAGCTTGATACCGTGCTTGGCCACGAACGCATCCTGGTGCTTCTTCCGCAGGTCCATGATGGCGCCCATGTCGACATCATTGAACGTCGTCAGCATGGCAGCCGTATCCTGCGCCTCTTTCAGGCGGCGAGCGATGGTCTGGCGCAGGCGTGTCATGCGGACACGTTCTTCACGCGGACCAATATCCCGAGGCGCTTTGGCTTCGGCAGGCGCCGCAGCCTCTTTCGGGGCGCTGTTCACATAGTTCATGGCGTCAGCCTTGGTTGCGCGGCCGTCGCGGCCAGTGCCTGGAATGTTGGCCGGATCGACGCCAGCTTCTGCGGAGATGCGGCGTACGGATGGCGCAACAGGACGCTCGCCGGTCGTAGCTGGTGCAGAGGTCGACGCGGCAGGCGCGGATGCAGCCGGTGCGGCCGTTGGCGCAGAGCCACCCGCGCTGATGCGGGCGATGACAGAGCCCGGCGTGACGGAGTCGCCTTCGCCCACCAGCAGTTCGGCCAACACACCGTCTGCCGGGGCGGGCACTTCGAGCGCAACCTTGTCGGTTTCGATCTCTGCGATGGTTTCGTCTTTCTTGACGGCATCGCCAGGCGCCTTCAGGAAGGTCGACAGCGTACCTTCGGCAACGCTCTCGCCCATGGTCGGCACTTCCACGTCGACCAGTTCGCCTTTGTCTTCCTTGCCCGGAACACCGCCGGTCTCTTTCGGGCCGCCATGCTCCGGCAGGGCTTCAGCAGCCGTGCTGGCAGCCGCGCCATTGCCGCCAGACAACTTGCCCAGAAGTGCGCCAATCTCGACCGTGTCACCTTCCTTGGCGACGATTTCGGACAAGACGCCATCTTCGGTGGCGGACACTTCAACAGACACTTTGTCCGTTTCGAGTTCGACGAGCACTTCATCTTTCTTCACCGCGTCGCCAGCGGCCTTCAGCCATTGGCCGACGGTGGCTTCGGTGATGCTCTCGCCGAGTGTGGGCACTGTGATATCGGTCATGAAATCAGTCCGTTCGTAGTCATCAAATTCAGCTGGCGACGATATTGTCGTCGACGGGGTCTTTTCCAAGCGCGGTCGAGATCAGCGAATCCTGCTCGGCCTTGTGCTTGGACAGGAGGCCGGTTGCCGTCGCCGCCGATGGCGGGCGACCTGCATAGGATGGCCGTGTGTGCTGCATGCCCGCCTGGTTGGCGCACCATTCCAGCTCATCGCGGATGAAGGTCCAGCCGCCCATATTGCGCGGCTCTTCCTGACACCAGACGATCTCGGCCTGCGGGAAGCGCTTCAGTTCGTGGATCAGCGACTTGCGTGGAACCGGATAGAACTGCTCCACCCGCAGCAGGTAAACATCGTCCTCACCGCTTTCCTCGCGCGCTTCGAACAAGTCATAATAGACCTTGCCCGAACACAGCACGACGCGGCGGACCTTGTTGTCCTTCACAAGCTTCACCTTGCCTTCGCGGCCCGGCGTCTCGGCGTCATCCCACAGAATACGGTGGAACGAGGATTTCGTGCTCATGTCATCCAGGCTGGACGTTGCCAGCTTGTGACGCAGAAGGGATTTCGGCGTCATGATGATGAGCGGCTTGCGGAAATCACGATGGATCTGGCGACGCAGGGCGTGGAAATAGTTCGCCGGGGTCGTCAGGTTACAGACTTGCCAATTGTCCTCAGCACACATCTGCAGGAAGCGTTCGAGGCGCGCGGAGGAGTGCTCCGGCCCCTGGCCTTCATAGCCATGCGGCAGCAGGACGACGAGGCCGGACATACGCAGCCATTTGCGCTCTGCAGAGGAAATGAACTGGTCGAAGAAGACCTGCGCACCGTTGGAGAAGTCACCGAACTGGGCCTCCCACATGGTCAGCGTGTTCGGGTCCGCCAGAGAATATCCGTACTCGTACCCAAGCACGGCTTCTTCAGACAGAAGCGAGTCGATCACTTCGTAATTGGCCTGCGTGTCGCTGATATTGTTCAGCGGCGTGTAGCGATCGCCATTGGTCTGGTCGATGATGTGGCTGTGGCGCTGAGAGAATGTCCCGCGACCGCAATCCTGACCGGACAGGCGAACCGGGAAACCTTCGTCAAGCAGGGTTGCGAACGCCAGATGCTCCGCCGTCGCCCAATCGAGCCCCTTCCCTTTCGAGATGGCATTGGCCCGCGCATCAATGACCCGCGCCAGCGTCTTGTGAATGTCGACGCCTTCCGGAATGGTTGTGATGGTCTGACCGATTGTCTGCATGCGCTTCTTGGAAACACCGGTCTTGCCGCGACGCTCATCATCGTCCGGCAGGCCCAGACCTTTCCATTCGCCGTCCAGCCAGTCGGCTTTCTTGGCTTCGAATGTCTTGCCCGCTTCAAATTCGCGGTCGAGATAGGCTTCGAAATCAGCAACCTGCTGCTCGACCTGCTCCGCCGTCAGAACACCTTCCTTCACAAGGCGCTCTGCGTAGATTTCGCGCGTCGAGGCGTGACCCTTGATCTTGGTGTACATGACCGGCTGGGTGAACATGGGCTCGTCGCCCTCATTGTGCCCGAAGCGACGATAGCAGAACATGTCGATGACAACGTCCTTGCCGAATTTCTGGCGATACTCGGTCGCCACTTTCGCAGCATAAGTGACCGCTTCCGGATCATCGCCATTCACGTGGAAGATCGGTGTCTGCACCATCAGGGCAACATCGGTCGGATATGGCGAAGACCGCGAATAGATCGGGCTGGTCGTGAAGCCGATCTGGTTGTTCACGATGAAGTGGATCGTGCCGCCTGTGCGATAGCCCTGCAAGCCGGACAGCGCGAAACATTCAGACACCACGCCCTGCCCCGCAAACGCCGCATCACCATGCAGCAACAGTGGCAGAACAGTCGACCGGTCCAGCGTGCCGCTTTCCCGGTGCAGCATTTCCTGCTTGGAGCGCGACTTGCCGAGCACAACCGGGTCTACCGCTTCAAGGTGAGACGGGTTGGCATTCATCGACAGGTGAACTTCGTTGCCGTCAAACTCGCGGTCAGACGACGCGCCGAGGTGATACTTCACGTCGCCGGAGCCGAACTCACCGGCGCCCTGCGTGTTGCCGCCCTGGAATTCGTGGAAGATCTGCTCGTAAGGCTTGCCCATCACGGCAGCGAGCATGTTCAGGCGGCCACGGTGCGGCATGCCGACAACAATCTCACGCACGCCCAGCGCACCGCCGCGCTTGATGATCTGTTCCAGCGCCGGAACCGCCGCCTCACCGCCATCCAGGCCGAAACGCTTCGTGCCTGGATAACGCTTGTGCAGGAAGCGTTCGAACGTTTCCGCCTCGATCAGCTTTGCGAGGATCGCTTTCTTACCCTGTTGGGTAAACGCGACGCCCTTGTCCGGGCCTTCGATACGTTCCTGCAGCCAGGCTTTCTCTTCCGGGTCGGAAATGTGCATGAACTCGATGCCGATGGTCGAGCAATAGGTTCGTTTCAGGATGTCGAGCATCTCGCTGACGGAGGCATGGTCCAGACCCAGATAGCCATCGATGAAGATCTTGCGGTCCATGTCAGCCGGGCCGAAGCCATAGCTGGCCGGGTCGAGTTCAGGCTGCTTTTCCGGCATGTCCAGCGACAGCGGATCGAGCTGGGCCGCCAGATGGCCGCGCATGCGATAGGCGCGGATCATCATGATGGCGCGGATCGAATCCTTGACGTTCTGCGCGATTTCCTCGGCAGAGGCGGCAGGCTTGGAGGATTTCAGCTTTTTCTCAAGCTTGGGTTCAACCAGTGCCCAGTTGCCGTCAAAGGCCGCGACCTGTTCGTCGCTGACCGCACGCGGCCAGTCGCCGCGCTTCCAGCTCGCGCCATCTGCGTTTTTCGTCGCGTCTGCGGAATCATCATCCAGCTCTGCAAAGAAGGCGCGCCAGCTCTCAGGAACTGACGCGGGGTTCTTTGCATAGGCTGCCTGCATCTGTTCCAGCCACATGGCTGAACCACCATACAGGAATGCTGTTTCCAGCATCGCGCTGTTACCTGCGCTGCGTGAGCCGTCTACCGGGCTGCCGTCATCTGCCATTTTTCTATCCGTCCTTTGGGACCTGTCCCCTGACATTAAGGAACAAAATACTTGCCCGGTTCCTACCGGGACTGAGGTTCTCTAGGACGGCCTGTGCGGGGACAGATGCTGGCCTCGCCAGACTGGCCCGGACGGGCCGTCCTGGCTGTAATGTGTGTCTTCGGGCTAGCCCTTCAACACGTCGACCATGGTCGTCCCGAGACGCGCCGGTGACGGGGAGACACGAATACCTGCCTCTTCCATCGCCGCGATCTTGCTCTCGGCATCGCCCTGACCGCCTGACACGATAGCACCGGCATGGCCCATCGTGCGCCCCTTCGGTGCAGTCCGACCCGCAATAAAGCCGACCATCGGTTTTTTCCGGCCTTTCTTGGCCTCATCGATCAGGAATTGCGCAGCTTCTTCTTCCGCTGTGCCGCCGATCTCGCCGATCATGATGATCGACTGGGTCTCGTCGTCGGACAGGAACATGTCCAGCACGTCGATGAATTCGGTGCCCTTGACCGGGTCGCCGCCGATACCGACCGCAGAGGTCTGGCCGAGGCCAGCCTGAGAGGTCTGATAGACAGCTTCATAGGTCAGCGTTCCGGACCGTGAGACAACGCCCACAGAGCCCTTCTGGAAGATCTTGCCCGGCATGATGCCGATCTTGCACTGTTCAGGCGTCAGCAGGCCTGGGCAGTTCGGTCCGATCAGGCGGGAGCTGGACTTGTCGAGCTTCGCTTTCACGCGAACCATGTCCAGAACCGGCACGCCTTCGGTGATGCAGACGATCAGCGGGATTTCCGCGTCGATCGCTTCCTCGATGGCCGCAGCCGCGCCAGCTGGCGGCACGTAGATCACAGAGGCCGTTGCGCCTGTGGCTTCCTTGGCTTCACCCGCATTCGCGAAGATCGGCAGCTCGGTGCCATTGTCGGCAGCCCATTTCTGGCCAGCCTTCTTCGGGTGGGTACCGGCCACCATCTGGGTGCCGAAATATTCCAGCGCCTGATTGGTGTGGAAGGAGCCCGTATTGCCGGTCAGGCCCTGGACGATGACTTTGGTATTCTTGTCGATGAGAATGGACATGTTTCCTTAGGCCTCTTTAACAGCGGCAACAATTTTCTGGGCGGCGTCGTCGAGGTCATCGGCAGGGATGACGTTCAGGCCGGAATTCTTGATGATTTCCTTGCCCATTTCGACGTTCGTACCTTCAAGGCGAACAACCAGCGGCACAGCGAGGTTGGTTTCCTTCACAGCGGCGATCACGCCTTCTGCGATGACGTCACATTTCATGATGCCGCCGAAGATGTTCACGAGGATGCCCTTCACGTTGGGGTCCTTCATGATGATCTTGAAGGCCGCCGCAACTTTCTCGGCATTCGCGCCACCGCCAACGTCACAGAAGTTGGCAGGCTCTTCGCCGTACAGCTTGATGATGTCCATCGTCGCCATGGCGAGGCCGGCGCCGTTGACCATGCAGCCGATGGTGCCGTCGAGCGCGATATAAGCGAGATCCCACTCGGAAGCTTCGATTTCTTTCTCGTCTTCCTCGGTTGTGTCGCGCAGTTCAACAATGTCCGGATGGCGGAACAGGGCGTTGCCGTCAAAGCTGACCTTCGCGTCGAGCACGCGCAGATGGCCGTTTTCCATCACGATCAGCGGGTTGATCTCCAGCATGGCCATGTCCTTCTCGGTGAAGGCCTTGTAGAGGATCGGGAACAGTTTCATGCCGTCTTCGCGGGCAGCGCCGTCCAGCTTCAGCGCGTCGCACAGTTGCGCCGCATCAGCGTCAGTCACACCCGTGGTCGGGTCGATTGGAAGCGTCAGGATCTTTTCTGGCGTCTCGTGCGCAACTTCCTCGATGTCCATGCCGCCTTCAGTGGAGGCAACAAAGGCCGGACGGCCTGTGGCGCGGTCAACCAGGAGGGAGAGGTAGAGTTCGCGGTCAATGTCAGCGCCGTCTTCGATGTAGAGACGGTTCACCTGCTTGCCTTCAGCGCTGGTCTGCGCCGTGACAAGGTGATGGCCGAGCATCGCCTTGGCGTGCTCCAGAACTTCGTCTTTCGAGAAGGCGAGGCGAACACCGCCCTTTTCGCCGGCAGCAGCTTCGATGAACTTGCCCTTGCCGCGACCACCTGCGTGGATTTGGGACTTCACAACCCAGAGCGGCCCCGGCAGCGTATCGACCGCCTTTTGCACGTCATCAAGAGAAAGAACGGGTACGCCTTCTGCCACTGGAGCGCCGAATGATTTCAGCACGGCCTTGGCCTGGTATTCGTGTATGTTCATGGAAACTTGCCTTGTCTGCCCTGGCTTGCGGATAGAGCCGACGACAGGTCGGCCCGTTTAATTTGTCCGGGCTATATAACAGGCCCAGCAGGCCCGTAAACCAGCTGAGTACTCAAGTATGGACTCAGCCCTCTGGCTCGCGCTCCGCATTCCGGGGATCCAGCTCCACACTGGCCAGCGGCGTCGGCAGGATGGGGCTCCAGTCTTCCTGTTCGTGCTCCTCTGGCGCTGCCCGCGCGGAAACCCGCCAGACCATGATGAATGCCAGCAGGATCAGCAACAGGCCGGACCATCCGAACAGGCCCGTCGCGCCTGCAGTTCGCATCGCGATACCTGACAGGAGCGGCCCCAGAATGGACCCACCTGCCCAGATGAAAAGCAGGCTCGACATGACTTGCGGAATCTTCTCCTTGGGGGTCCGGTCGATCGCGTGGGCAACGCAAAGGCCGTAAAATGTCATCGCACCACCGCCCCAGAGGACCAGCACCATCATGACGCCCGGCTCACCGAAGCTGCGGCCGAATATCGCGATTACCATTGCAGCGAGACCCGATATTCCACACAGCAGCGCGATGATGAGACGCCGTTCGATTCGGTCTGACAGCCGACCGGCGGGCCATTGCACGACAAGGCCGCCAAACCAGACCGCCGCCAGGGCAATCGCGGCAGCAGCCGTCCCTCCCCCGCCAATGGCGAACCCTTCGAAATAGATCGGCAACAGCGCCAGCGTCCCCGTGTTTACGACACCCGCCACCGCAACACCAATCACCGCGGCTGGCGCAAGGCGATAGAGCCGCCCAAGCGGCATGGCCGTGCGATCCCTCGTTTCCGGCTGCACCTGTCGCGTCAGGCAGACCGGCACCAGCGCCAGGGTCAGGAACAGCGCCGCCCAGCTATAGGCGCGGCTGTCCAGCGGCGAGAGTCCAGCGACAAAGAACGGGCCAATCATCAGCGAAAGCTTCGCGCCGGTGTGATAGATGCCCATCACATTGCCGCGCGACTTTTCCGGCACGGTCTGGCCAAGCCAGCTTTCGACACTGGTGAACATGTAGGCGAAGCCGATACCCTGTACGATGCGTACGATGGCCCAGAAGCCCGGTTCATACCACAGCGACAGTGCGATGGACCCCGCAGACGTTACCGCAGCCGCCGCCGCGAACAGGCGGATGTTTCCGAATGAGGCGAGCGCCGCCGGAGAAGTCCACGCACCCAGCATGAACCCGGTCGCATACAGACCGGCAATCGCACCGATATATTGCGGCGCCGTGCCAAGCGCCTCCAGCCCGAGCGGGGTGAGCATGCTCATCAACCCGCCGGCAATCTGCAGGATCATCACCGCGAGGATGAGCGTAAAGACACTGCGGGTTTCGGACATGTTACAAGGCAGCCTTTCTGATGCCGCGTGGCATAGCTACCTGAATTTGGCCTTTGTTTGACGAACCGTCTCGCCAGCCGCGTTTTTTATCTCCAGAGCGATTTCGCCCTGCTCCCAGTCGATGCCGATGGCACCATAATTCTCTGGCGGGAACCCTTCCCCGATCTGGGTCGGGTCTGCCTCATCCGTCGTCTTTGCGAAGGATGCGTTCAGGGACGACGCGGTCAGTTCGTGGACCGGATACGGCAGGGCCGCCTCGCTGCGATAGAGAAAAGCCGAGTGACGGTCGCCGGAAACTAACACAACGCCGTTGGCCTGTGTCTCTCCGATCAGATCATAGAGACGCTGCTGCTCAGCCGGCAGGCGTGACCACGCTTCCCAGCCATGCGCTTCGGTGGGCAGCACCTGAATGGAAGACACGATCAGGCGCAGGTCAGCGGGTTTCTGAAGCTGGTTTTCCAGCCAGGTCCACTGGTCATTGCCCAGCATGTCTTGATTAGGATCAGACGATGGCAGGTAGCGCTCCTTGCCCTTCGCCCCATAGGCATCTGTTGGCGTCAGCGCCGAGCGGAAGAACCGGGTGTCCAGCATGATGATCTGGGTGCGCTGGCCGCCCTGTCCGAAGCTGCGGGCGTAATAGGTGCCCGGCCATGCGCCGACATCCTTGTTCTCAAGTCCCCAGAAGCGTTCATGAATGCGCTCTGCCAGACGGCGGAAGGGAAATTCCCGCCCGGCATCGTTGGCGCCATAATCATGATCGTCCCACGCAACCATCATGGGGTGGGATGCGCGCACCGCCTGGAAATCTTCCCGCGCTGCGAGATCGGCAAAACTCTGACGCAGCTCATCAAGATCAGCCTGGTTGTTGGCATAGGCCATGCCGTCCTTGTCGCCGTAAACATTGTCGCCAATCATCAGGAACAGGTCGGCCTGTTCCGCCGCGATCTGTTGCAGCGTGGCGGTCGGCCCGGCCGTTTCCTCATCATGGCAGGAGCCGACGAGAATACGCGACAAGGCTGTGTCCTCTGCCGGCAAGGGCAGGCCTTGCGGGGCGCGGGGATAGAACGCGTCAGGCAGGGATCGGTAATAGGCTTCCAGCGCATCTTCCGCACTGTCAGGCGCGCGCGTGATGCCGGGTATCGTGATCGGCCCCGGCGCCTGACACGCGGCGAGACCTGCAACAAGTACAGCACTGACGATACGTTTCATGAAAACCCCTCCAAGGCACCTCTACCTGTTTCTTGTGTAGCGGGCTTTGGAGGGGGCTGTAAGGGGTTATCCGGCTCAGGCAGCGAAGAATATGGACCACATCATGCGGCCCGGCAGGAAGGTGAACAGGCCAGCCACCAGCATGCCGCCGGTAAACATGTTGGTCATGTCCTTGCGATGTTTCTTGATGTCCTTCCGGCGCGCCGCTGCAATGCCCATCGGCAGGCCGATCAAAGTCCATGCCGACAGGCCGTGGATCCAGCTGAACTGGTTCCCATTCAGGCCGGTCAGGAAGAAGGAGCTGATGGCCGTTACCGCCATGGCCACCACCCATGTGTAGCCGAGACGCTTGTGCAGGCCCCTGCCCTTCACACCCATCATTAGGGCCGTCCCGATGCCAAAGGCGGTAAGCGCGCCACCGACATGAAGCTTCAGCACAAGGGACGCCTCGACCAGCCGCGTCGCATCTAGCCGGAACCGGATCGGCGGATTGTCGGCAGAGTTGAGGATCATCCAGCTGACCAGCGCATAGATCCCCAGCGCGACCAGAATGATCGTGCGGTTGCTGATCCGCCCCGGTGAGAGGCGGATCAAGTTGGACGGCAGGGCAAAAGCGGGGCTTTTCATGGCGTGTTGCTCCTCTCGCCGTGCCTAGCGCAGCGTGATGGTATGGGTTGCGCCATCCGCCGTCACATCGAAGGCGGCGCTGTCGAAGCTTGGCGGTCCGAAGCTGACCGGCGCATCATTGGAAAAGCCATAGGGCTCGACCGGGATGCCATACTGGCCGAGCCCCAGTTCGCCATCGCCATCCACATCATGGAACAATTTCACGCCATAGCGGCCCGGCTCCAGATCATCGAACACGATCGTCGGGGCGGTATCCCCGACAGCCTGCTTCGTGCCCTGGAATGCCTCATGACCGGCCCAGCCGTCCTCCTTGAACAGGGCGACAAACATGGTCCCGGTCGGGGCAGTGACGCCTTCGATCTTCAACGTCAGCTCCGCGGCCGACGCGGTCGCCGGAAGCAGGGCAGCTACAGAAAGCAATGCGACAAGGGTGTGGTTGAGTTTCATTTCATCTCTCCTTAGGGTCTGGGGCGTCTCGCCCCGTTGCGGGTGATGAAAACAGGATGGATAGCCCGGCCGGGGCACGCCACGCAGATTACGCGGACGGACTGGAATCCTTCGCCAAATACCGGCACATCCTTTCACGAAGCGCGAAATGCACGGGGTCATACGGGATGGCATCAGCCCTCAAGGACATCGCAAGGACATTCGGCATCGTCACCCTGCTCGCTGCGGGGTTCACATGGTTCGGAGTCTACGGCACCGGCGGCCCGGTCTGGCTGAGATTCGCCATGTGGTTCGTCACGATGATGGTTGGCGCCATGGCCTCCTATTGGGTCGTGCCGTTCGTATTCCAGCGGCATCTCAAGACGGCGCATCCAGCCATCCGAATCCTGGTCGCCTCCGTCCTGCTGGCCGTCCCGGTCACCCTGACGCTGGAACTGTTCCTTTTCCTGATCGACGCGAATGTCTCCCTGCCCTATCTGCCGATCCAGTTCGCCTATGTCTGGGCCGTGTGCCTGGTGATGACGATTGGCGGCTTCATCATGGATCGCGCCCGTCGCCTGGCAGAGCTGGAAGACGCCGAACCGGAAGACCGTGTCGCCGGATTTCTCCAGCGCCTGCCCGTGAAGTATCGCGGCGCCGATCTCTGGGCGATCTCATCGGAAGATCATTATCTGCGCGTCCATACAAATCGCGGCGAAGAGATGATCCTGATGCGTCTGGCCGACGCGATCCGTGAACTCGGCGACGACAATGGGCTACAGACTCACCGTTCCTGGTGGGTCTCGCATCAGGGTGTCAGCGACGCACGGCGCGCCAATGGCAAGCTGGTGCTGGTCCTTAAATCCGGCCGCGAAGTGCCCGTGTCCCGAACCTATCAGCCAGACGTCCGCGCCGCTGGGCTTGCCTAAACTCCTAGATTGGCCCGGTGCCGCGCTTCTTGTTGCAACTGGCATGCGCCAGCTGGAGATTGTCGATCTCGTCAGAGCCGTGATGTGCGCGCGGAATGATATGGTCGAAGGTCGGCCGCCACTTCTTCCACAGCGTTGAATGATCCAGTTCCGCCCGGCTGCGCGGCATGGGCTTGCCGCATAGGGCGCACTGTCCGTTCTGCCTTTCCCACAAGCGCCGGAATTTCGGCGTATCCGGTGGGGAGAAGGATTGGCTCACAGGCCCGCCGGAACGTCCCAGCCGCGGCGCGCGCAGGCGGCCAGCACCGTATTGCGCAACAGGCAGGCAATCGTCATCGGGCCAACACCGCCCGGAACCGGCGTGATATGTCCGGCCACTTCCGCGCTGCCGGCATAATCTGCGTCGCCGACCAGCTTGGTCTTGCCTTCGCCCTTCTCGGGGGCGTCGACGCGGTTGATGCCAACATCAATGATCGTTGCGCCGGGTTTCACCCAATCGGCCTTCACCATTTCCGGTCGGCCCACGGCAGGCACCAGAATGTCCGCCTCGCGGCACATGGCCGGCAGGTCTTTCGTGCGGCTGTGCGCGATGGTGACCGTGCAGTTCTCTGCCAGGAACAGGAGCGCCGCAGGCTTGCCGACCAGTATCGAACGACCGATCACGACAACATGCTTGCCGGACAGATCCTCGCCCAGCGCCCGCTTGGCCAGAATCACGCAGCCGGTCGGCGTGCACGGGCGCAGGCCCGGCTTGCCCAGAACCAGTCGCCCGGCCGACACTTCAGTCAGGCCGTCCACATCCTTGTCCGGCGCGATCTTTTCAATTGCGGCATCAGCGTCGAGGCCCTTTGGCAAGGGCAGCTGCAGCAGGATGCCATCGACGGTGTCGTCTGCGTTCAGCTCGGCGATCAGATTCTCGACATCAGACTGGCTGGCCGTGTCCGGCAGCCGATGATGAACCGAAACCATGCCTGCTTCTTCGGTCTGGCGGATCTTGTTGCGCACATACACCTGGCTCGCCGGGTCTTCGCCGACCAGCACCACCGCCAGCGAGGGCTGGCCCGGCAGCTGGCTGACCGCCTGTGCCACACTTGCGCGGACATCCGCCGCAACCGCTTTTCCGTCAATCTTCTGCGCGCTCATTGCCCTGATCCCCGGCCAGTTTCGCCGCCAGTTCCGGCGACCCATCAATGTCGAGGCCTTTTAGCCGGTTCTTCGCGCCCGTCACCACCCTGACCGCAGACTTTGGCAGGCCGAGCCATTTCGCGACCAGTTTCTCAACCGCCGCATTGGCCTTGCCGCCTTCCGGCACGGCGCGCACACGCACTTTCAGATAGGTCCGCCCCGCAGCGTCCGTCTCCCAATCCTCTACCCGGTCCGCCGACGCATTCGGCTGCACGCGAACCGTCAGGCGATGCATCAGGTCAGAACGGCACCACGCCATAGCCGTAGCGGGCGATGACGCGTTCGAGGAAGAAGATGATGAGCAGCACGACCATCGGCGTCAGGTCCAGCCCGCCCATCGGCGGCAGGATGTTGCGGATCGGGCGATAGACAGGCTCGGTGATGTTCTGCAGGCCGACCCAGATGCTGCGCACGGTCGGGTTCTGAATGCTCAGCACATTGAAACTCACCAGCCAGGACATCACCGCCTGAATAACGATGATGAAGGTGGCGATCCGCAGGATGATCATGACGAGGTCAAGAATGGCGGCCATATGGCGACGCTCCGATAATTTCAGTTATTGCCTTCACTTAGGGTGATGCCCCTACTCTGCGCAAGACGTTCTCTATAGCTTTGCGGCAGCGTTCGTGATTCGATGCCGCCAGCGAACGGATAAGAAAACAAGAGAATTCCGGAGGGGAACGCGCAAGGATGACCGAAATCGACAAGCCGCTATTGCCCCTCAGCGGCATGCAGAAAGCCATGATCGGCATCGCCATGATCGCCATGGGCGCAGGCATGAGCATCAATTTCGTCGTCGTTGCCCCGCTCGCGCGCAAGGCGGGCCTCACAGAAATCGAAGTGGCAGGCATTCTCACCCTGTCGGCCGCCATCTACGCGCTGATGATTCCGGCCTGGGGGCGCTGGGCTGACCGGTTTGGACGCAAGCGCGTCATGGTCTTCTCGCTGACGGCGATGGGCCTGACGAACATGATCTTCCTGTTCGCGCTCAGCGCCGCGCTTGCTGCGGTGATCACCGGAATGACCGCCTTCCTGACACTTGTCTTTGTCCGGCTCTGGTTCGGCCTGCTTTCTCCCGGTCTGCAGCCCGCCGCGATGGCCGCCATGACAGATGCCACGACGCCGCTGGACCGGGCTGGCGGCCTCGGCATGCTGGGCGCCTGCATGAGCATCGGCTCCATCATCGGCCCCGCCGGCGCGTCCGTGCTAGCGCCTTTCGGCGCGTTGATGCCGATCTGGGGCACCATCGTCTTCAACCTGGTGGTTGCCGTGATCCTGGCTGTCACTCTACCGCCCACACGCAAACGCCCCAAATCCGGTCCCCGGGCCAAGCCGTTGGCGGTGCGAGACCCCCGCGTCTTTCCGCACTTGGCCTTCCTGTTCTGCTATTTCATCGGCATCGGCATCGTGCAGCAGACGATCAGCTGGTTCATCGAAGACCGTTACCAGTTCGTGGACACGGCGACCCGCACGGCCGGGGAAGCCATTGTCCTCTATTCCGGAATCGCCTTCGCCTGCATCGCCGCCGGCATGATCCTGGTCCAGTTCGGCTATGTTCAGCCGCGGCGCCCCGATCCCCGCAAAATCCTGCCGCTTGGCCTGTCGATCGTGGCGCTTGGCTATGTCTCGGCGGATGTGTTTCACCCCTTCTGGGCGCTGGCGCTGTCCTTCTTTGCCGTTGGCTGTGGCGCTGCGCTGGCGGTGCCTGCCGCGAATGCGCTGGGCAGCCTGTCTGTCACGCGCGAGGAACAGGGCTCCGCCGCGGCCTTGCTTGCGGCGGCCCCGCCTGCCGGCTTCATCTTCGGCCCCCTGATCGGGGCAATGCTGTACTCATTCATGCCGGAGCTTCCGCTTTACGTATCGGCGGCCCTTGTCGGGTCGCTGGCGGTTTACGCGCTGATGGTAACGTCGAAACGCCCCGTCAAACCATCGTGAAGGCGTTCAGCTTGTTGCCGTCCGGATCGCGGAAATAGGCCGCATAGAAACCATCATCACCGCGCGGGCCGGGCGCGCCTTCATCCACGCCGCCATTGGCCAGCGCGATCTCGTACAGCCTGCGTACCTGGTCTGCATCTTTCGCCTGCAGGGCCACCATTGAGCCATTACCGATCGTGGCCGGCTGGCCGTCAAAGGGAAGCGTTGCCGCCACGCCCGGTGCGCCGCCCTGCTCGCCCCAGGCAATGAACGTGTCGAATTCCATCATCCGGCCCACGCCCAGCTCGGCGGCAATCGGGTCATAGAATTTCGCGGCGCGCGTGAGGTCTGCGACCCCAAGAGTTACATAACCAATCATCTGCCTCTCCCATCTCAAGAACAGAAATGGAACATAACAGGAACTTTTGAGGTCATCAATAAATTATTCGCGCCGACTTCGAGAAATTCCCCCGCACTCACGATGGCCGCCTACATCGCGGAAATGCCGCCATCCACTTTCAACTCGATGCCGGTGACGAGTTTGGATTCATCCGATGCTAGATAGAGCACGGCATAGGCGATATCATCCGGCTCTCCGACCTTGCCGAGCGGGATCTGGCGACCGAGCTTGGCGAGGGCTTCTTCCTCTCCAAACATCTCCTTTGTGCGGTCCAGGATCGGTGTGTTGATGAAGACCGGGTGCACCGAATTGCACCGGATCTGGCCGCCCTTGGCACAATGCAGCGCGATGGATTTGGAGATGTGGCGCACCGCTGCCTTCGCCGTGTTGTAGGAGACATAGTTTCCGCTGGCGATGATCCCGGCGATGGACGAGATATTGATGATCGAGCCGAGCCCATGCGCACGCATCAGCGGGATGGCGTACTTGCAGCCGAGGAAAATCGAGTCGACATCCACCGTCTGGACCTTCTTGAACATGTCGTAGTTTTCGTCCTCGACAGAGCCGAGAGAGCCAATGCCGGCATTGTTGACCAGCACGTTCAGACCGCCCATCGCGTCATGCGCGGCCTGCAGCACTTCCTGCCAGCGCGCCTCGTCGGTCACGTCCTGCTGCCAGGCAAACGCCGTGCCTGCGCCATGTTCTTCATTGATGGACGCCGCGACCGCTTCCGCGCCGGCCCCGTTCACATCCGTGACCGTGACCTTTGCGCCTTCGCGCGCCAGCATGCGCGCCGTTGCTTCGCCAAGACCCTGAGCGCCGCCCGTGATGAATGCTTTTTTTCCGTCTACCCGGCCCATGCCGATCTCCTCCGCAATGTCTGATTTGGCATACCCGTATCAGCGCGCCCGGAACCGGGCCAGCTTGACCTTGCGGGAAGCGTGCATCCGCCGCTCAGCTCATGAAAGTCTGGCGGCCAGATCGTCCATGAAACCGGCGAGTTCGACGTCCTTGTCCGAGACGCCATCCACATCATGCGTGGTCAGCGTGACCTCGACCTTGTTGTAGACATTGAACCATTCGGGATGGTGGTCCATCTGCTCGGCCTTCAGCGCGACAGAGGACATGAACCCCCAGGCCGTCTTGAAGTCGCCCAGCTTGTAGGTCTTCTGGATCGTGTCGCGATCCCCCTCGCCCTTGGCCCACCCGTTCAGTTTCGCGAGGGCGGCGTCTGCGCCAATCTTGCCTGACATAATCTAATCCTCTTCTGTCTCGCCCATGACGAAATAGACCCAGCGTCCATTTCCGGCGATTGCGGTGCGCATGCCGGGATAGCCTTCGCCTTGCCGGATGCGCTCGATTCCTTCTTCCCCGATCAGGTCCATCAGACGTCGACGGTCCTGAAAGGACAGTTTCTCCGGGATCAGGTCCTTTGCGTCCCGCGCCGCCAGATCAGGCCAGACGAACCAGACTTCACCATCAATCTCGCGCATGCCCGGCGGCAGGTCGAACAGCTCTCGCAGGCTGCGGTTCGGGTCAGCGCCGATACGGCGCATCAGATCCCAGTATTGGCGGTGCGGCGTCCCGCCCAGATTGGAGACGAAGCCATCATTTGCATTGGCCACGCGGGTCAATCGCGTCAACGAGCCTGCCTTGGCATGCGAGAGCAATTCATCGCGCGTCTCTTCGGCCTGCTCGGTCAGCACAACAGGCTTGGGGGCCTGCGGGGCCTGGGTCAGTGATTGATCGGGAACCGGCGGCCGCTCCGGCTCGGCCGCAGGCGAACAGGCGACAAGCAGTGCCGCGCCCGCCGCCGCGAAGAACGCGCTAGGCCAGGTCATATCCCGTAACGGCCTGAAGGTCTGACAGCAATTGGTCTTCATTGAGCACCTTGATCGTTGTCATGCCCATGTCACGGGCAGGTTTCAGATTATGCCCCAGATCATCCAGATAGACACAATCCGCCGGATCGACATCAAGCGCCTCACACATGAGACTATAAATGCGCGGGTCCGGCTTGCGTATGCCGAGTTTCGAACTTTCGATCACATGGTCGAACATGTCGAACACTTTGGCGACTTCGCGGGCCTTGGCCTCATCATTGGTCATGGAGGCGCCCTTCCCGACAGGCGCATTGTTGGTGATGCAGCCAACCTTGCCCTTGGTCTTGCAGACGGTCAGCGCGTTGACGACGCGCGGGCGTAGCGATCCAGACAGCAGCGCCAGCACTTCCCCGCCGGGCACTTCATGCCCCATCGCCTTCGATTCCTCGCGGAACATGCCGTCGAATTCCTCGGCGCTGACCAGGCTCTGCTCCAGCTTGGCCCAGGCATTGTCCAGCGGGTTGGTCGCGTTGACGGTACGGATGAAGTCCTTCGGCAGGCCACGCTCGGCCTCGTATCGGGTGAAGGCGTCGAAGGGAGAGGTCGTGAATACGCCCCCGAAATCCCAGATCACAGCTTTGAATGTCTTTGTCATGCGAGCACCTGTAACCGCCCCGGCGACGATTTCAAACCTTGAACATTGCGGGCCGGGTTCTAGGGTGGCGGCGATTGCAACACATAAAGGGAGTTTCGTCTTATGGGCGTACTGGAAGGCAAAGTGGTCCTGGTGACCGGAGGCGGCAACGGGATTGGCAAGGAGACCGCCCTGCTGGCGGCGCGCGAAGGCGCGAAAGTGGTCGTGAACGATCTGGGCGGCAGCCTGACCGGCGCCGATGAAGGCAGCGCGGGCCCGGCAGAAACCGTGGCACAGGAAATCCGCGCAGCAGGCGGTGAGGCCGTGTCAAACTCCGACAGCGTCACCGACATGAAAGCCGTGGAAGGCATGATCGAACAGGCCAAGGACGAGTTCGGCGACCTGCACTCCATCATCAATCCGGCCGGTATCCTGCGGGACGGCATGTTCCACAAGATGAGCGAAGACGACTGGGACAGCGTCATCGACGTGCACCTGCGCGGCACGTTCAACGTCACTCGCGCCGCCATCGAAATGTTCCGCGAGCGCGAGGATGGCAATTTCGTGCTGTTCACCTCTACCTCCGGCCTGATCGGAAATATCGGCCAGGCGAACTACGCCGCCGCCAAGATGGGCATTGTCGGCCTGTCGCGCATCATCGCCATGGAAGGCGCGCGCAAGAATGTCCGCTCCAACGTCATCGCGCCCTTCGCATGGACCCGCATGATCGCCTCCATCCCGGTCAAGGATGAGGCCGGCGCAGAGCGCGTCGAACGGATGAAGAATGGCATGCGTGCAGACCAGGTCGCGCAGCTGGCCGTGGCTCTGTGCGCCGACAAGGCCAAGGAAACATCCGGCCAGATCTTCGCCGTGCGCGGCAATGAAGTCGTGCTGTTCGACCAGCCCCGCCCGGTCAAGTCTCTGGCCCGGCTGGAAGGCTGGACACCGGAAAGCCTGCTCGACCAGGCCCTGCCGGCCATGAAGGCGAACTTCTTCGACATGGGCGCTTCGGCCAGCGTCTTCCCATACGATCCGGTCTAGGCAGGTACGCGCTTGGCCGGAGACGCAGTCACCTACCAGAAGTGCATCACGGGCAGTGATGGGGAAACCTATTGCCGCCCGGTCGATGCGACGGAAGCCACCGGCCAGCCTGCTCCGCAGCCTGAAGAAATCCTTCCGCCGGTAGAAGACCTCGTCAATCCACTCCTCAAATGGCTGGAGCCAGCCCGCCCGTTTCTTGATGATCCGGCAGGCTGGCTCTCGTCAAAGGCTCAACAGCCTGAATTCCTGTATCCGATCCTGATACAGATTGCCTGTATCATCGTGGCGCTCGCGCTCGGCGCCCTGCTCACCCCGCCCTTCAAGCGGCTGATCACGGTCACGCTGCGCCGCTTTGTCGAACCGCCCCGCCGTGAAGGGCTCGACATCTTGCACAAGGCCGTGCGGCCTGCGCTTTGGTCGCTGCTACTGGCCCTCGCCGTGTCCTTGCTGGGCTCGGTTGACCATGCAGTCATCCTTGTCAGGACGGCCCTGTCACTTGCCATAGCGTGGCTGGTCATTCGTGTATCCCTCAGCTTCCTGCCGGAAGAATTGCGCGGGCTCGCTTCGGTCCTGACCTGGGCCTTCGCCATCTTCTTCGCGCTGGGTGTATTACCGGACGTGATGAACTGGCTGTCCAGCATCGGGCCGTCTTTCGGCAATCGCCGCATCAGCCCTGTCTTCATCTTCCAGGCCATTCTGACCGCCGCCGTCCTGCTGTTCATTGCAAACCGCGCGGCGAAATCCATGAAACGCCGCGTCAATCACTTGCCCAAGGTGGAGCCGTCGATCCGCATCCTGATCGGGAACGCGATCCAGATCGTGTTCATCGTGGCCGCCGCCCTGCTCACCTTGGCCGGGCTGGGCATTCCGCTTGGCGCGCTGACCGTTATCTCCGGCGCCATCGGCCTCGGCTTTGCCTTTGGCATGCAGAAAGTGGTCTCGAACTTCGTGTCCGGCATCGTGCTCCTGTCCGAACGCTCCATCAAGCCGCAGGACGTGATCGAGGTTGGCGAGACCTTCGGCGTCGTGGAATCCCTCGGCCTGCGCTACACGTCGATCACGACGCAGGAAGGCAAGGAATTCCTGATCCCGAACGAAAAGCTGATGACGGATACGGTGATCAACTGGAGCTTTTCGAACAAGCGTGTGCGCGTCCACAAGGAATTGCGCATCGACTACACGTCCGATCTGGAAGAGGCGATCCACATTGTCATCGACGCCGCGAAGGCGACCGACCGCGTGATCAGCTGGCCTCAGCCGGTCTGTCTCGTGAAGGATTTCACGGACGAATGCATTGTGCTGGAAATGCGCTTCTGGATCATCGACCCGGAAAACGGCACGGCCAATGTGGGCTCCAACATTCTCCGCGAAGTCTGGAAGCGCTTCACAGAGAATGGGATGTCCGTGCCGCTGCGCCGCAAGGAATTGTACATCGAGCCGGATTCCGCACTCAAGGTCGAGATATCGAGACCGAAGCGCGACGGGTCCACGACAAAGAGCGACACGCCGCAACAAGACGCGACAGACAGCGACCCCGAGACGACAGACACGCCTGAGTCCGACTAGTCTTCCGGCGTGTCGTCTACAGGCGTTTCCTCAATGGGCTCCAGCGGTCTCGGTCGCAAATCGGTCGGCCCGCCATCCTGCGCTTCTGACTGGCTGGCTTCTGCCTCCGGCTCCAGCGGTTCAGGCTCCTCCTCCACGGCCTGCGGCTGACCGGATGCTTCTCCAAAGCGCTCCTGCGCGCCTTCCAGGAAGGCGTCAAACTCGTCTTCAGCAGGCGCCGGTTCGGGCGACTCAGCTTCGATGGCTTCGGGTCCGGTTTCCGGCTCTGCAGGCAGGTCCGGCAACGGCTCGGGTTGCGGGGCAGTCTGTCCCGGTTGAGGCTGTGGCCGCACTGGAGGGCGCGCGCCGCCAAGAACACAGGCCGCCAACCCCTGGCTTTGCACAACACGCATTCTGGCCTGCAGCGTACCGGCCCGTTTGCTGACATAAGGGCCCGGCGGATCAACACGCCATTTGTTCGGGCTCGGAAGGACAGCTGCCAGCAAGGCGGCTTCGCGCTCGGTCAGATCCGCAGCGGATTTTCCAAAGCGTGCCTGCGCCGCAGCTTCGGCGCCGAACAGGCCGTCGCCCCATTCCGCAACATTCAGATAGGCTTCCATCACCCGTTCCTTGCCCCAGAACTGGTCGATGAAGACGCCCATCCACATATCCCCCAACTTGCGGGGCACGCCGCCGCCATTCCAGAGAAACACGTTCTTAGCCGTCTGCTGCGTGATCGTTGAAGCGCCGCGTGTGCCCTTGCCCTGACGGCGCTCTTCCAGCGCTTTCTCAATGGCGTCAGTGTCGATGCCATTGTGCTCGCAGAAGCGCGTATCCTCTGCCGCGATCACTGCCCGCACCAGATGCGGTGAAATCTCTGACAGCGGCACGGCGTTGCGGCGCACATCCTCCCCTTCCACCGCACGCTGCATCATCAGCACGGTGCCGGGGATCGGCAGCCAGATCAGCGCGAGTGCGTAGAGGTGAAACGCCACGAACAGGCCCGCCAGTATGCGCACCGCCCATGTCAGGAACGTCCAGAAACCGCTCATTACCCTGTCATCCATTCCGCCAGAACGCCCGGATCGGTTTCCGGCTCCATCCGGGCCGCTTTTTCTTCGGCAAATCGGGCACCATCAAGGCGGGCAAGTGCCCAGACTGCCATGCCGCGCACGACGGGCGACGCATCCTCCAGCAATGGCAACAGGCTGGCGATCAGGGTCACGTCCCCTGAATTGCCGATGGCGATACAGACATTCCGCACAAACCGGTCACGCCCAATCCGCTTGATGGGAGAGCCGGAAAACACTTCGCGAAACCCGGTATCATCCAGCGCCGCCAACTCATCCAGGCCCGGCGCTTTCAGCTCGGCCCGCGCGTGAAAGGCGCTTTCACTGGCGGTCTCGGCAAACTTGTTCCACGGGCAGATCGCCAGGCAATCGTCACAGCCATAGATGCGGTTGCCCATCGCGGCGCGGAACTCTTCCGGGATCGGCCCGGAATGCTCGATCGTGAGGTACGAAATGCACCGCCGCGCATCCAGCTTGTACGGCGCTGGAAAGGCATTGGTCGGGCAGATGTCCTGACACAGCCGGCACGAACCGCAATGGTCTGTCTCAGGCACGTCCGGTTGCAGATCGGCGGCGGTCAGCATCACGCCAAGGAAGAACCAGGAACCAAGCTCGCGGCTGACCAGATTGGTGTGCTTGCCCTGCCAGCCAAGCCCGGCCTTGTGCGCCAGCGGCTTTTCCATCAGCGGCGCGGTATCCACGAACACTTTCACCTCCGCGCCGGTTTCGGCAACAAATTCCCGCGCCAGCTGCTTCAGGCGCTTCTTCAGCGTGTCGTGATAATCCCGTCCCCGCGCATAGACCGAAATGTTGCCGAGTGTCGCCTGTTGTAGCGTGTCGAGCGGATTGTGATCCGGCCCATAGTTCAGGGCAACGACAATCGCGGATTTCGCATCCGGCCACATGGCGGTCGGCGCCTTGCGCCGGGCAAGCGTCGTCTCCATCCATTCCATGCTGCCATGATGGCCGGCCTCGACAAAGGCTTCGAGCTTCTCCCCTGCTGTCCACGGCTCGTCTGCGCGCGCGATCGCCACGCCGTCGAACCCAAGCGACCGGGCGAGGTGCTTGACGCGGATGTGGAGGGGATCGGGCAAGGTCTAGAAATCCAAATCGGTATAATGGGCCACCGGCCTCACGGCCTGCAACCGGTCGGCCAGCAGGGGCCGGAAACTGGGCCGCGATTTTATGCGGGCATACCAGTCCTTCAACTCCGGCACGGCGTTCCATTCGACATCGCCGAAATAGTCATAGGCCGACAAGTGGGCCGCTGCAGCCAGATCTGCCAGCGACAATTCACGACAGGCGAGATAGCCGTTGAGTTCAAGCAGGCCGTTCAGGAAGGTCAGCCGCCCGCGGAGGGCATGGGCGCCGCGCCGCAGACGCGCTGAATCCGGCTGGCGGTCGCGTCGTACCCATTGCATCACGCGCTCGGTCAGCAGCGTGTCTGTCACCTCTTCGCAGGCAGCCTCCACCCACGCCCACAGCCTGCGCGCCTCGGCGCGTGCGGCGGGGTCCTGCGGCAGCAAGGCCTGGCCTTGTGAGGTTTCCTCCAGATGCTCGCAGATCGCCCGCGTGCCGCAGGCGAACATGCGCGGCTCGCTGTCGATCTCCACCAATGCGGGAGCCACCGCGCCATGCGCCAGACGCGGCACGTCCGGATGCGGCGACCAGCTGGGCGACTCCAACGTCTCGAATCCCTCCCCCTTCTCGCCCAGGGCGAGGCGCACGAGCCGTCCGGCAGGATCAAGAGGCCAATGGTAGAGCCGTTTCATGCGTTCAACTTCTCATGGCATCACTGAAAAGGGTGTTAAATTCCAGCTGCTTTCGAACGCTTTTGCCGTCGCGCCAGCTATGGTTTTTATCCCTGAACTGTTTCTTCCAGTACAGGATTACATCTATGAACCATCTTCGGTTTCGCGCAGCGCTTGTCGGTGCAGTGTCCATTTTTGCGCTCCAGGCCTGCGGCAATGCGGTCTCTGAGCCTGGCAAGCCCCTGGTCAAGCAAGACGCCCCTGTCGTCACCGAAGTGCCTCCGGCCGGTCAGCTGCCAACCGGCGTAACCCCGCGCGCCTACCGGCTCGACCTGAAGACCGATCCGAACGCCGACAGTTTTGGTGGCCTTGTCGAGATTGATATCGACCTGGCCGCGCCGCACGGGCGCATCTGGCTGCATTCTGTGGATCAGGATGTTCTGGACGCGCGCGCAGTTCTGCCTGACGGCACCAGCATCCCGGCCACCTTCACCGGCGACCAGGCACCCGGCGGTGTTTCGCGGCTCGACTTCGACACGCCCCTGCCCGCCGGTGCTGCGACCCTCGAACTCAGCTATATTGCGCCATACAATTTCGGCCTTGCCGGTCTCTACAAGGCTGTCCAGTCCGACACGGATTATCTGGCCACCCAGATGGAGCCGATTGATGCCCGCCGCATGGTTCCGTCTTTCGATGAACCCCGCTTCAAGACGCCGTGGACCGTAACAGTGACCGCACCTGCGGGCATGCAGGTCATCGCGAACGGCGAAGAGATCAATGCAGAGCCAGCCGAAGATGGATGGGTGCGCCATGAATTCGCCAAGACCCGCCCGATCCAATCCTATTTGGTGGCCTTGGCCGTCGGGCCATATGAAGAGCGCGTTGCGGCTGAAATCCCCGCCACAGCCCTGCGTGCAGAGCCGATCCCGCTTCGCGGATTTGCCGCCACCGGCAAGCGCGACAAGCTGGCCGAGTCGCTCGACATCACCGACGAAATGCTGCTGTGGCAGGAATCCTATTTCGACTATCCGTACCCTTATGGAAAGCTGGATCTGATCGCTGCTCCGGAATTCGCCTATGGCGCCATGGAGAATGCCGGGGCGATCATCTATCGCGAAGCCGCGCTGCTGATGGATGAGCAAACCAGCCTGGCGCGCCGCCGCGGTGTGCTGACGACACATGCGCATGAACTGGGCCATCAATGGTTCGGCAATTTGGTCACACCGAAATGGTGGAACGACATCTGGCTGAATGAAGCCTTCGCCACCTGGATCAGCTACAAGACCATGAATGCCGTTGATCCGGACGGCGAATGGAACCTCAGCCCTATTCTTGCCGGCCTCTCCGCAATGGGGTCTGACAGCCTGGTGGCTGCCCGCCAGATCCGCAATCCGATCAACGCCAATGGCGATATCCTGGATGCATTCGATGCCATCACCTATCGCAAGGGTGGCAGTGTGCTGAACATGTTCGAGACATATCTGGGCGAGGAAGATTTCCGCGCCGGCATCCGGCTGCACATGAAGCGGTTCGAGGATGGCGTCGCGGACGCAGACGATTTCATGCAAAGCCTTGCCGATGGATCCGGCCAGCCAGAGATTGTGTCCTCATTCACCAGCTATATCAGCCGGCCCGGTATCCCATCGCTGGATGTCGCCGTATCCTGCCCCGCGCCGGATGCAGGCCTGATCACGATCACGCAGAAGCGGTACGCACCGCTCGGGTCTGACATTGATCCGGATGCCCAGCTTTGGGAAATCCCGTTTGCCGCGCGCATCAGCAGCCCGGTGGGCGACGGCATCATCCGTCAGATGCTGAAGGAGCGCGTGACCGAAATTCCGCTGGATGGCGGGTGCGCCGATTGGGTCATGCCGAATGCGGATGGCACAGGATACTGGCGCTTCGACACGGGCAGCGAAAACCTCAATGCGCTGATCGACGCCTTTGACAGTCTGTCCGATGGTGAGCAGATCCTGTTTGCTGACGCCCTGGAATCCGGCTTCCGCGCCGGACGGATCGGCATTGAAGACCTGCTGCGCGGCATCGAGGCCACTACGGGCGGACACCCCCGCGCTGTGTCTGAAGCCACAGGCGTGATCCCGACCCTGCACCGGTTGCTTGACGAGACCGGGCAGGCCAATCTGAACGCATGGGTTCAGGAGACGTATGGGCCGCTGGCGGAGTATCTGGAATCCCGCCCGGCCACAGCGTTGTCGCAACAGGAAATACTGTTGCGCGACAAGATCTACAGCCTGCTTCTGGAGTATGGTGAGCGCCCGGATGATCGCAGCGCCTTGCTGGATCGCGCCCAGCGCTACATTGGCGCCAATGGCGCGCCGGACCAGACTGCCCTGCCCCCGCAGGATCTGGGCATCGCCATGACGATCGGCGCGGAAGATGGCGGACGCGCCTTCTTTGATGCGGCGATGGCCTACCTGCCATCCGTCACGAACCAGACAGAGCGGCGAACGCTGCTGGCGGCGCTCGCCAATCGCGGCGACGAAGCCATGGTGGAAGACCTGTTCTCGGAAAGCCTGAAGGGGACGTATTCAGCCGATGAAGTCTTCGCCGTGGTCAGCAACGCGCTTTCCAATGACTCGGCTAAGGACCGGGCCTGGGAGATCTTCATGGCCGAGTTCGAGAACATCGTGGCGCGCATGCCGGAAATTCGCAAACCCCAGCTGGCGGGCACGGCAGGCTATGTCTGCAGCGTTGAAAAATCGCAGGATATCGCCGCCTTCTTCGAAGCGAATGCCGCCCTGGTTCCGGGCTATGAGCGTTCACTGGCGCAAGGCGTCGAGCGGGCACAATTGTGCAGCGCGCTGAAAGCCCGGAAGGCGTCTGATGTGAAGGACGCTTTCCAATAGGAAACTCCGAGAAAGGCCCGCCGGTGCGGGCCTTTTTCATATCCGAATTCGTCTGAGCCGGTTGCGATGTAGTCTTGATCTTGTCGCGCCTTAGCCATAGGGGCGCGGCGGTCCGGCCGGGACGGTGACGTCGTTCCGGCCAGCGGATGGAAGTCGGCCCACTGCGCAGGGATCCACTCTCCTATCCACCCTCCTGTTTTGTCCCTGTCAGAGGCGTCGCCTCCCATCCGCAAGGACCACTCCCCCAGAAGAACCGGAAGGGAACTCTCCCTGTCCGGATTTCCGTGCGAGACCTAGTGGCGCATGAACTGGCGCAGCGCATCCACCGCAAGCACGAAGCGCGCAAATGCCCAGTTTCGATCCTTGCCAAGCGTATGGAGCTCTTCCAGCAGGGCGCGGCGCGCGCCATCCCGTTCGTCAAGCCAGGCCTGCGCGCCGTTCTCTGACAGCGCCTTCTCGGTTGCGTCCGCCTGCATCCGAACCAGTTCGTTCAGTAGGCGACGCCCGGCGACACGGTCCCAATAATCAGCATGCAACAGATTGTCTCGTGCCATCGCCCGCAGGCGATCGATACGGAGTTGGTCGCCAACCAGATAAAACGCCTTGCCAGCCTCTGGCACGTCAACCTGCATCTTTCCGGCGAGATCAACCACAAGCAGGCCTTGCGCGAATTGCCCCATCGCGGATGCCCAGCGCGACAATTCCTCCGAGACGCCCCGCTTCATCAGGCCGCGCGCTTCGCGTTCGATCCGCGCCGCCGGGAATGGCGAATGGATATGACTGAGCGCCGCCTTGAACTCATTCAGCGGCGCCTCTGTGCGCTGCACCGCCTCGCCAACGCGAAGGTCAGGATGAGTCTCTATGAACCAGAGCGCAGCGTCCACCATCGCACTCGCCGCATGCAAGCGCAGGTCAGTCTGCACATCTGCCGGCACGATATTGTCGAGCTGGTCGACCTCGCGCTGGAAACCGTCAAAGTTCAATACGGCCCGCGCCGCTTCCAGCCCGCGTGCAACTTGCGCATTGTCGCTGCCGGTCACTTCGCGCAGGCGCAGCAACGCTACCGGCCCTGCCATGTCCAGCATACGATTGGCGATAATGGTCGCAATGATTTCCCGCTTCAGGCGGTGATTGGACATCGCCTTTGTGTAGGTATTGATCGGGCTCGGGAAATAGTTCGTCAGAAGATCATTGAAATATGGATCGTCCGGAATGTCCGAGGCGACAATATCGTCAAACAGCGTGATCTTCGACCAGGCCAGCAGCACGGCAAGCTCTGGCCGTGTGAGTGGCTGGCCGCGTTCGGCGCGCACTTTCATCTCGCCGGTTTCCGGCAGGGTTTCCAGCGCCCGGTTGAGCACGCCGCGATCTTCCAGATATTCCATCAGGCGCTCCAGCGCGTCATGGTCTTCCTTCGCCGTGGCTTCGGCCAGTGTCAGGGCAAAAGTCTGCGTATAGTTGTGGCGCAGGACAAGCGCGGCGACCTCATCGGTCATGTCGGCGAGCAGCTCATTGCGTTGCTCGGCCTGAAGATCGCCTTCGCGAATGGCTTCGGCCGCGAGGATCTTGATATTGACCTCATGGTCTGACGAATCGACGCCAGCCGAATTGTCGATCGCGTCGGTGTTGATATGCCCGCCGCGCAATGCGAACTCGATCCGGCCAGCCTGGGTGACACCCAGATTGGCCCCTTCCCCGATCACTTTGACCTTGAGGTCATCCGCATTCACACGGATCGCATCATTTGCCCGGTCGCCCGCCATTGCGTGGCTCTCATGGGCCGCCTTCACATAGGTGCCAATGCCACCGAACCAGAGCAGGTCAGCCGGTGTCTTCAGCAAGGCGTGAATCAATTCGTCGGGTGTGACAGCGTCCTTGGACAGGCCGGTCAGCGCCTTGATCTGGTCATTCAGCGTGATGGATTTAGCGGACCGGTCAAATATGCCGCCGCCTTCGGACAGGATGCCCTTGTTGTAATCCGCCCAGCTGGACTGCGGCTTGTCGAACAGGCGCTGGCGCTCAGCCAGATTCTTGCCGGCGTCGACCGGGTCGGGATCGATGAAGATGTGCATGTGGTTGAACGCCGCGACGAGACGGATTTCCGGCGACAGCAACATGCCGTTCCCGAAGACGTCTCCGCTCATGTCGCCCACGCCGATCACGGAAAAAGGCTCGGACTGGATATCGGTGCCCAGCTCCCGGAAATGGCGTTTGACCGCTTCCCATCCGCCCCGCGCGGTAATGCCCATCTTCTTGTGGTCGTAGCCCGCAGAGCCGCCGGACGCGAAAGCGTCACCCAGCCAATGACCCATCTCTTCACTGATGGCATTTGCCGTATCGGAGAAAGTTGCCGTGCCCTTGTCGGCAGCGACAACAAGGTACGGGTCTTCCCCGTCCCAGACGACTGTATCGGCGGGGTGAGAAACCTCCCCTTCCACCAGATTGTCCGTAATCCCCAGAAGCGCGCGGATGAATTGCTTGTAGGCATCGCGGCCCGCCTCGAACCAGGCATTCCGGTCTGAACGATCCGGCAATTGCTTTGGCAGGAAACCGCCCTTGGAGCCAACCGGCACGATCACCGCATTCTTCACCTGTTGGGCCTTCACGAGACCCAGCACTTCGGTGCGATAGTCCGATGCGCGATCTGACCAGCGCAGGCCACCCCGCGCCACAGCGCCGAAGCGCAGGTGCACGCCTTCGACCTGCGGGCTGGACATGTAGATCTCCCGGAACGGTTTCGGCTCTGGCAAATCCTCCAGCTCGCGGCTGGCAATCTTCAGGCTGACGAAGCTGTAGGGGTCTCCGTCGCTATTCGTCTGATAGAAATTCGTGCGCTGCACGGCGAGGATCAGATCGGCCAGACGGCGAAGCACCTGATCGTCTGCCAGCGCGGAGACATCCCGCAAGGAGTCTTCGATGTCCGCGCGGACTTTCTCTGCGGCATGCTTGCGCTCTGCCAGAGACATTTCCCGCGCCGGATCGAACCGCGTAGCGAACAGGTCGAGCAATTGTCGCGCAATGCCGGGGTAGGCAGACAATGCCGTCTCCTGAACATATTGCGGCTGTTCCATACCGCTCTGGCGACGATAGCCTGCAAGCGCGCGGATCAGGGCAGCATCGCGCCAGCTCGCTCCGGCGCTCAGAACCAGCTTGTTGAACCCGTCATTCTCGGCGCGCCCGCCCCAGACCGCCACGAAGGCGTCTTCCAGCGTTTTGCGAATGGTGTTGAGGTCGATGTAGGCACCATTGGAGGTGCACATCACCACATCATGAATCCAGTAAGTTTCCGGTGCATCTTCCGCCGGGCGCTCCGTCGGGCGGACGGGGAAGCCGGTCTCGAAATCGACGAAGAATCCCATCCGCTCGAAGATTGGCACACAGGCTGACAACGGGATGGACCCGCTGCGGGAATAAATCTTTACCCGGATCTTGTCGCCACCATCCCGCTCCATCCGGTAAGCCCGCGCAAGGATCGGATGTGCAGCAGACAGATTTGCCATCGCGGCCACATCCCGCATGGCTTCGTCCGGACCAAAGGCCTCGCGATAGGCCGCATTGAATGCGCCGATGAAGGCGCGCGCATTTTCCTGATGCGTCCGTTCGAGATCGGATTTCACCAGAGCTGCGCGGAACCCCTGCTCCCAGGTTCGGGCAATCTCGACAATACGTTTTTCCAGCATGTCGAGGTCGGGCAAGGGATGCCCTTGGTCGAGCCAGATTTCGAAGTGAACCCGCACCAGCGTCTCGGAATCGAAGTACGGACGGAACCGCGTGACCCGCCCCTTGTAGGCAGACACCAGTTCCTGCGTGATGCGCTGACGCATGGCCGTGTCATAGGCTTCGCGCGGCACATAGACGATGGCCGTCACGAAGCGGTCGAACTGGTCCTGCCGAACGAACAGGCGCGTGCGCGGACGGCCAATCAGGTGCAGAGCACCCACGATGATCGGATGCAGGATCTTGGAAGAGGTCTGGAACAATTCGTCCCGCGGCCAGGTTTCCAGCAAATTGGTGAGCGCTTTTTCCGTATGCCCGCCGGGCGTCGCCCCCGCTGCTTCCAGAATGGCGGCGATACGACGACGGATCAACGGAATGGACCGCGCTGTCTCGTCATAGGCTTCCGCCGTGAACAGGCCCAGGAAGCGAACTTCGCCGTTCACGCGGCCCTCGGCATCGTATTTCTTGACGCCCACATAGTCACACGCAACCCGGCGATGAACGAGGCTGACCAAAGTCGATTTCGCCACGAGGATCGGATACGGTTCCGACAGGTGCGCACCGATCTCAGGCGTCAGGATGAGCGGCTCGGCCTCACGCGACAGCACGTTCAGCTCCTCATCGCGCAGCACGCCCAGATTAGAGCCGTCGACCATGATCGGCTCTTCCGGCAACACGTGGCCGTCGGCATCGGTCTCGAAATCATATTCGCGACAGCCGAGGAAAACGAAGTGTTCGCGTGAAAGCCACTTGAGGAAGGCTACCGCTTCATCGCGGTCCATGTCCTTCAGATGGTTCACGCCTTCCAGCCGGGTGATCTCCTGCTGCATGCGGGCCCGCATCGGCTCGAAATCAGCCACGGCGACGGCGTTGTGCGCCAGTGCCTCGCGCACCCCCTGCTTCAGGCGGTCCGCCTCCACATGAGTCAGGACCGGCAGGTGAACCTGAATGATCGACACGCTGCGACCATCCTGAAGTTTGACGATCGGGTGGAACAGCGCCGCAACCTCAAACCCCTGCGCGCCGCATTCACCAAGAACGGAGTCCACCAGGAAGGGCATGTCGGGACTGACCGTTTCCAGAATGGTGCGCGACAGAGAGTTTCCATCCGCGCCTTCAGCTTCCAGCAAGACGCGGACGTCCTGCGTGCCGGCGTCCACCGTTGCAGCCCAGTCCCATTGCTGGCGCGCGAGGGATTTTAAATCCTCCTGCGACAGACCCGTTAGGTCTTCATGCCCGGATTCACGCTGAATTTGGTCAAAAACCTGCTCGATTGGCTCAGAAGAGGCAGGAATTGCTGTCATGTGGAACGCTCGCGAAATAGCTTAACCGTGATTCCCATCTAGACCGCGCCGCACCCCGGCACAACTCATCGTCGCAAATGAATTTCCCCTGCGTCACGGATCAGGGCAGTCGATGGTTTTTCCGGGGCCGAATAAGTCGGACCCGCCGAACGGGGACGTGTCCGGCGGGCCCTACAGGCCGATTCCGCAGGCTGGGTGGGGGGACGCACGCGGAGGGCCTGATCTGGTTAATTTTGCAAGGGCAATGCCATTTACAAGATGTGGTCAGCAGCAGCTGACATTACCGAACATTGAGTATTGGTTTTGCACCGCAATAACAATTCCTAACTTTCCTCACGTTTGACATAATTTATCGATTTTCACCATAGGCCTGAACAGCTACTTATGCATCTGGTTGAGGGGTCGCCGCCTCCCCCTTCCCTTGAGGGTCGCCATCGGCCGAAAGAAGGATTGCGATCCATCGCGTGCTGCTGGATTGCGCGAAGAAAATCATCATCAGAACCGTTAGAGGCGCCGACAGGAACATGCCGGGAATGCCCCAGATCGCTCCCCATATCGCCAATGACAACAACACGATCAAAGCCGACAGATTGAGCGATTCCCCCATCATTCGCGGCTGCACGAAATTGCCGATGGAGAACTGCCAGAAGCTGACAACGGCAAACACGATCGCAGCATAGATATAGCTGTCCTGCGGCGGTGTGCCCGGCACCCAAGCCGGAATTTCGGGCTGGACGATGGCAAACAGGGGCGGGACAAGTGCAGCGACAATTGAGCCCACAGTCGGGATGTAGTTGAGCACAAAGATCAGACCCGACAGGAACAGTGCATTCTTCACACCCAGCGCCAGCAGCGAGAAGTATGTCAGCGCGGTGATGAGCGCCGAGATCACGGTCTGGGTCCACAGATAGGTTTCAATGCTGCGGCGCGCATCATCCCCGATCTGGCGGACCTGCGCGCGCTGTTCGAAGCCGGGGAAAATATTGTCGAGTTTCCGCGTCCAGCTCGACTGGGCCAGGAAAAGGAACGCCACATAAATCAGGATCAGCACAAGATCGCCAGACAGGTCTCCGGTCTCGTTCGCGATGATGGCGAAGAAACGTTGGCCTGTCTCGTTGAACAGTAATTCCTGAAGGGTCGGTGCGCCGGACATATGGACGACATCATAGGCGTCCGCGATCAGGTCGTTGATTCGTGTTTCATAATCTCCCGCATCGCGACCAAATTCGGCGATGCCATTGGCCAGCAAGGCCATGAACCCGAAGAATCCCCCCAGCACGAACAGGATTGCGAAGAATCGCGCATGCCCGATCTTCAGCGTGCGTGAGAAATTGTCGATCATCGTCGCAAAGCCTTCGATGATCAGGAACAGGAAAACGGCGAGCGCAAATGGCGCCAGAATGCTGCGCCCCAGATGCAGGAAGGTGATGATCACACCTGTGGCGATGATCCAGATACCTGTCTTGGTTGCCCGATCCATGCTCTCCCCCGGCCAGCTCTCCGGCACGGTGATGAGAGCCTGCCCATCCGTCAAGGGCCTGCGCCTCAACCCTTGCCGAATCTGTTGAAATCTCTAGCGTCGCACACGGTTTGGATTGAAGGGGACGTGATCATGAACTCCATCTTTATCGGCGGCGCGGATGCAGACGGCACGGGCCAGCCAGATGTCGCGCAGAACCTGCTTCTCAAGATCGCAAACCGTCATGGACTGATCGCTGGCGCCACCGGCACCGGAAAGACGGTGACCCTGCAAAACATGGCGCAAGGCTTCTCCGACGCAGGCGTGCCTGTCTTCTGCGCCGATGTGAAAGGCGACCTGTCCGGCATCTGCATGCCCGGAAGCGAGTCCCACAAGCTGCATGAGAAATTCCTGGAGCGCGCCAACAAGATCGGCCTGGGCGCGTATGATTACTCCGCCGCCCCGACCGTGTTCTGGGATGTGTTCGGCGAGAACGGCCACCCGATCCGCACCACGATTTCCGAAATGGGGCCCCTGCTCCTGTCGCGCCTGATGGATCTGACCGAAGCGCAGGAAGGCGTGCTGAACATCGCCTTCGAATATGCCGACGACAATGGCCTGCTGCTGCTGGATCTGAAGGATCTGCGCAAATTGCTGATCCATATGAGCGACAAGGAAGTGCGCGACGAGCTCAGCAAGGAGTACGGCAATGTCGCCTCCGCCTCGCTCGGCGCGGTCCAGCGGAACCTGCTGGTGATGGAACGCGAAGGCGCGGACTTCTTCTTTGGCGAACCAGCGCTGGAATTGTCCGACATGATGCGGACGAATACGGACGGGCGCGGCATCGTCAACGTGCTGGACGCCACGCGCCTGATCAACAGCCCGAAACTCTATTCGACCTTCCTGCTCTGGCTGTTGTCCGAACTGTTCGAACAGCTTCCCGAAGTGGGCGATCCGGAAAAGCCGCGCCTCGTTTTCTTCTTCGACGAAGCCCACCTTTTGTTTGATGATGCGCCGGCGGCGCTGATGCAGAAGATTGAACAGGTCGTACGCCTGATCCGGTCCAAGGGTGTAGGCGTCTACTTTGTGACGCAAAACCCGCGCGACCTGCCCGAGAGCGTTCTGGCGCAGCTGGGCAACCGCCTGCAGCACGCCCTGCGCGCCTACACACCGGCCGAGCGCAAGGGCGTGCGGGCCGCTGCGCAGTCTTTCCGCGAGAATGAGAATTTCGATACCGAGGAAGTGATCACCCAGCTGGGCGTTGGTGAGGCACTGGTTTCAACACTGGACGCCAAGGGTGCGCCAAGCATCGTGCAGTGGACGGTCATTCGTCCCCCTGCTTCCCGCCTGGGCCCGGCGACCGACTCCGAGCGCAAGGACATCCAGAATGCCAGCCCCGTTGCCGGCAAGTATGAAAAGGTGATCGACCGCGAGTCCGCCTACGAAGTGCTGGAAGCGCGCGAAGTGAAAGCCGCCAAGGAGGCCGAGGAGCTGGCCAAGAAGGAGGCCAAGGCGCAGGCGGAACTCGAAAAGAAGAAAAAGAAGACCACTACCCGCCGCCGCAGTTCGCGCCGGATGAGTTCACTCGAAAAGGCCGGCAACCAGGCGGCCCGCACGGCCAGCCGCGAGATTGTCCGTTACGTGCTGCGCGGCATCATGGGCACGTTCAAGCGCTAGATGGGCAAGCGCTGAATAGGTAGACGCTGATTGCGATCAGTTCGGGAGGCGACCGGTGTCGGTTTCGTCGTCCGGATAGCCATCTTCGTCTGAGGCAGCGCCATCATCCATGGCGTCCAGTTCGTCTGCCGCGTTCATGTCATCCGTGTCTGACGTGTACACTGCATCATCTTCGAAACCTTCGTCCGCATAGGAGCCGTTGGCATAATCTGCCGCCTCGTCTGCCGTTTCGACGGCCATGACTTCCTCGGTCTTCGGCTTGCGCTTCCAGAACGGTGCCCGCGGGTCTGCCTTCCGGTCATACCGCATACTGTAGTATTCATGGGCCGTATGGGTCAGCGGACGCGGGGTCAGGTGCAGGCCGTACTGGCGCAGGCGCTCAACCACCTCATCGCGCAGATGCATGCCGGGGAAAGAGGAAGCGGCAAAGCCGTGCTTCTTCATCCAGTCCCGCACATGCCAACTGCGTACGGTGCCCGCTTCGGACGGGCGGACGCCAGCATGTTCTTCCCACATGTACAGCGTCGCGATGCCGTTGATTGTCGCGTCCATCGCGTCGTCCAGTGTCGCGCTCAGGTCCCGCTTCTGGGCGAGTGTGGCACGCAAGGCCATCTTGCGGGCTTCAAGCTCCTGATAAGTGGCACCAATCACGGCAATGGCGTTGCGGTTGGTCTTGATCAGGGATGCGTTCACGCCGTCCAGCTGTGGGTGCTGAACCGGAAGCAGCACATCCGGCCCGGCTTCCTGCGTGTCGACGATCTGGGCCACTTCATTGACCATGCGCTGAAGGTTTATGCGCATTTCGTGGCTGACACCATCCAGCGCGGAGATTGCGCCATCGCGCTCCTCATCCCGGATACGCCAGAGCTGCCAGGCGATCAGCAAGGCCGCCGCGATCAGCAGGCAGAGCCCGCCGGTGAAGAAAGTGTAGAATTGCGCTTCGCTCATTCTGAGGTCCCCTAACGCGTTCGCCGTTTACCATGCCTCCCCGCATGGCATTCGGTTAAGTGTTGGTAAACCTTAGCCGTTGAGAGCGCGCCCGGCAATCACCTGAAGCTTGTCCAGCATTTCCGGATCGCGCGCCGATGGCGCGGTGATGAGGGCATAGTCCAGGCAGGTGTCCGTGCCGTTCGGGTCCGGGGTACGCTCAATGCCGGACAGGCTTTCGGCGAGCTGCACCACGGCCTTGCGCGCCAGCGCGCTGTTCTGGCCCATGATTTCCAGCACATTGGTCACTGAAACCGCCTCGGTCTCTGCGCGCCAGCAATCATAATCGGTCACCATGCACAGGATCGCATAAGGCAGCTCTGCTTCGCGGGCGAGCTTCGCCTCCGGCATGGCGGTCATGCCGATCACATCGCAGCCCCATTGGCGATAGAGCTTCGATTCGGCCAGTGAGGAGAATTGCGGGCCTTCCATCGCCAGATAGGTGCCGCCGCGATGCATCGTTGCGCCCACCGCCTCGGCCGCGTCAGCTGCGAACCCCGAGAGGCGCGGACACACCGGCTCTGCCATCGAGACATGCGCCACCATACCGGCACCGAAGAAGGTCTTGTCGCGCGCAAAGGTGCGGTCAATGAACTGGTCGGCGGCCACGAACTGGCCCGGAGCGTAGACTTCCTGCAGGCTGCCACAGGCGGAGATGGACAGGATGTCGGTCACGCCTGCGGCCTTCAGCGCCGCGATGTTGGCGCGGTAAGGCACTTCTGTTGGCGTGATCCGGTGGCCCTTGCCATGACGCGGCAGGAAGACCAGCTCCACCTCCCCTATCCGGCCACGTACCAGCGCGTCAGATGGCTTGCCCCAGGCCGTCTCCACCTGTTCCTCGCGCCGGTCTTCTAGACCATCGATCTCGTACAAACCAGATCCGCCAATGATGCCGAGAGTCCATTTGCTCATATGTTCGTCCTGAATTCCTTGCGCATGCCAATGGGGGGCGGAGAGCGCGGGTTGGGCGTGGTCAGTTCCACATCATCTGCCAGCACGTAGCCAAGCTCTGCATAGAAGTCGACAAGCCTCACCTGATCGTGACGCACTGCCAATTGGGCACCAAGCGCGCCAGCGTGGCGCCCGGACTCTTCCAGGGCGAACAGGATACGCTCCCCAAAGCCGCGCCCGCGATAGGCGTTCAGCACGCCAATCCGCTTCACTTCCATCCAGAGGCCCTGCCCGGCAGGCCCCGCAACCGGCACCCAACGGCCTGACCCGATCGCCGTCTCGCCATCCAGCAGGATCGTGCCGCCGCCCTTTTCAAGCTGGGCGGCAACAGATTGCGGTGTTTCGCGGAAGACCGTCGATTCCTCTGAGACGCGCCCGGTCCAGATCTGGCGAGTCAGGCCCTCAACGAGAAAGCCATCCGCCGGGCTTGCCCTGCGGATGGCTATCAATTCAGTCAATGTGCTGGTCCGCGCCTAGTGCTCTACGTTGCGCCAGATACGCTTGTAGGAGAACCAGAGCAGGATCGCGAGAATGCCGAGATAGACCATCACGGCCAGACCCAGCGACCGGCGGTTGCCCTGCTTTGGCTCACCAGCCCAAGCCAGGAATTGCGCAACGTCGTAGGACATCTGTTCGATTGTGGCTTCGGTGCCGTCGCTATACTCGACGCGGCCCGGAAGCAGCTGCGGTGGCATTGCCAGGAAGCCGCCCGGAGGCGCGTGGCGTGGGTCGCCTTCGAATTGTGGCACCGTATCGCCCGGCATGTACGGGTTGTAGTACTGGCCGACATTCTGGATCAGGTAGCCTTCATAGTGATGGTCATCGCCGTGGCCGATGTGCAGCTTGGATGTGTCGATCACGGTCTGGACTTCCGCCGGCGCGTCGTCGGTCGCTTCGGTGACCACGCGCTCCTTGAAGACTTCGTCGTCCGGATAGCCAGCCAGCAGGCTGTAGACATAGGACGCGCCGCCATGGCGAGCTTTCGTGATGACGGACAGATCCGGCGGAACGGCGCCGCCATTGGCTGCGCGGGCTGCGTTGTCGTTCGGATACGGGCTGCGGAACCGGTCAGCTGGCGTTGCCGGGCGGAAATCATAGTCACCGGCCTCGTTCGGGGTCGGGCTGAGGATTTCGTTCTGCGCGGCAAGCGCTTTCACGAACGGGTTGTCGTTCGGGTTCGGATAGTCCGGATCGTAGAACGGGCCGCCGGGATCGCCGAGATTGCGATAGCTGAGCAGCTTCATCGAGTGACAGGACGAGCAGACTTCCTGATAGACCTGATACCCGCGCTGCAGAGACGCCTGGTCGAACTGACCGGTTACGCCTTCAAAGGGCCAGCCCTCTTCCGGAGCGTGCGGGTGAGCGGCACCACCGGCAGCGTGAGCTGATGCGGCGATCATGAGGCCGGCAAGACCGGCGGTGAGAATGCGGAACGCTTTCATGATTATCCCCAAAGCTCCCTATTCAGCCGGTACGGCCGACGCTGACGCCTTTTCGCGTTTCAGCACGGATTTATGGATGGATTCCGGCAGTTCCTTCGGCTTCTCGGTCAGGCCGAGGAAGAACAGAAGGATGAAGAAGCCGAAATAGCAGAAGGTCAGGATCAGCGAGAAGTGCCGGAACAGGAATGTTGGCGCTGGAACCGCTGACAAGGATGGGTTCGAGTCGGCCGGCAGGCTTTCCATGAACCGTTTCGCGTCGACATAGGCTTCGCCGCCGCCCTTGTATTCGCTGGTCGCTTCCTGGCCATCAGCGGTGTAGCTGACCACCAGTTTCGGGTCGCCCTGCAGCGCCGGGATGACGGCATCGTCAGGGTTGGCCGCGCCACACCAGCCGAGCAGCAGGCAGACCGCGACAAAGCCGAAGAAGAACTGCTTGGCCACCGGACGGTAGCGCATGGACTTCACTTTCGACGTGTCGAGCCAAGGCAGGATGAACAGGACCGCGATGGCCGCGAACATGAAGATCACGCCGAGCAGCTTGGCCGGGATCGGGCCGAGGTCGAAGGTGATGGCGCGCAGGATGGCGTAGAATGGCAGCAGGTACCATTCGGGCACGATGTGCGCAGGCGTCACCAGCGGGTTGGCTTCGATATAGTTGTCGGCATGGCCCAGAACGTTCGGGGCGTAGAAGACGAAGACAGCGAACATGATCAGGAAGATCACGATCGCGAACGCGTCCTTCACCGTGTAGTACGGGTGGAACGGCACGGTGTCTTTCGCAACATCCTGAACCTCGACACCGGTCGGGTTGTTGTTGCCCGGCACGTGCAGCGCCCAGACGTGCAGGATGACTGCGCCGGCGATCATGAAGGGCAGCAGATAGTGCAGCGAGAAGAAGCGCTGCAGCGTCTGGTTACCAATGGACGGTCCGCCGAGGATCCAGGTCTGGAGGCTTTCACCGATCAGCGGGATCGCGCCGAACAGCGACGTGATCACGTTGGCGCCGTGATAGGACATCTGACCCCATGGCAGCATGTAGCCGAGGAACGCGGTCGCCATCATCAGCAGGTAGATCACACAGCCGAGGATCCACAGGACTTCGCGCGGCGCCTTGTAGGAGCCGTAATAGAGCCCGCGGAACATGTGCAGGTAGACCGCCAGGAAGAACATGGAGGCGCCGTTTGCGTGGATGTAACGCAGCAGCCAGCCATAAGGCACATCGCGCATGATGCGCTCGACCGAGGCGAATGCGCCGTCGACGCTGGCTTCATAGTGCATGGCCAGGATGATGCCGGTAACGATCTGGACGACGAGACAGACGGCGAGGATGCCGCCGAATGTGTACCAGTAGTTCAAATTCTTCGGCGTCGGGAAATTGATGGCCGTGTCCTGTGCAAACCGGACGATCGGCAGACGCGTATCAAGCCATTTCGTGAAGGCGTTGGTCGGCGTGTAGGAGGATTCGTGTCCACTCATCTGCGGTATCCTTCCCTTAAAGCGAAATATTGATCACGGAATCGGACACATATTTGTAGTCCGGAACCGGGAGGTTTGTAGGGGCCGGGCCTTTGCGGATGCGGCCTGACGTATCGTAGTGCGAGCCGTGGCATGGGCAGTACCAGCCACCGAAATCACCCGTATTGCCCTGCGCCGGACCGACCGGAACACAGCCGAGGTGCGTACAGGAGCCGGACGTGACCAGAATGGCCGGGTTCAGCGAGCCGTCGCCTTTGGGGCGCAGGCGCTCGTCATCCGTCTGCGGGTCACGCAGCGTTGCAACATTCACAGAGTCCGCAGCCGCGATCTCGGCCGCCGTGCGGTGGCGTACGAAGAACGGCTTGCCGCCGATCAGAACGCGAATCTCGCCGCCCAGAGGGATCTTGGAGACGTCGACGTCCAGGGCCGAAGCCGCCTTGGTGTCTGCAGCCGGGTTCCACTGGTCTACAGCGGCCCAGGCAAACATGGCAGCACCACCAAAGGCAGCTGCACCCGTGGCGATATGAATGAAATTGCGGCGATCGTCATCGATCATTTCGCCGTGGTCGTGTGAGGGTGTATCAGTCACGCTTATCCCGTCCCTTGCGAAGGCAGAAATTTGGGCCCGTAATACAGGAGCCTGCCCCATTGCACATTGCGGCAAGTGGGCGCGGTTGCCTCCCCATAAACTTCTAATGCCTGCGCGTTATCCTGACTTGAAGCCTGTGACAACAGGGCGCTTGCAAGAGTCGCACGCCTCGCGCCATGTGTCGCACCATGACAGACGGCAATCTCGACACCCAGAAATCCCGTGCCCGCGAGTGGTTCAGATCCCTTCAGGCCGACATTTGCGCCCGGTTCGAAGCGCTCGAAGACGCCGCAGACCGCCCGCTCTACTCCGGCGCACCCGGCCGGTTCGAACTGACCGAATGGAAGCGCGGCGATGGTAGTGAAGACCTTGGCGGGGGCCGCATGGGCCTGATGCGCGGAAAAGTGTTCGAAAAGGTCGGCGTCCACTTCTCTGAAGTCTATGGCACCTTCTCCGAAGCGTTCGCAGCGCAGATCCCCGGCGCGGACCAGTCTGATGGCCGCTTCTGGGCGTCCGGCATTTCCCTCATCGCCCATCCGCGCAATCCGAAAGTGCCCGCTGCGCACATGAATACGCGCATGCTGGTGACCAGCCAGTCCTGGTTCGGCGGCGGCGGAGACCTCAACCCCCTGCTCGATTACCAGCGCGATCAGGCGTTTGAGGACAGTGTCGACTTCCACGCGGCCATGAAAGCAGCCTGCGATACGCACGAGGCCGCCGACTACGAGCAGATGAAAGAAACCTGCGACACCTATTTCCACCTGCCCCATCGCGACGAACCACGCGGCACGGGCGGTATTTTCTACGACCGCTTCAATTCCGGCGACTGGGAGGCTGATTTCGCCTTCACGCAACAGGTTGGCTCACAATTCGCGGATATCTATCCGCAATTGATAGCGCGCCGGATGAACGAGACGTGGAGCGAGGCCCAGCGCGAGGAACAGCTGATCCAGCGCGGCCGCTATGTGGAGTTCAATCTGCTCTACGATCGCGGCACGACCTTCGGACTCAAGACTGGCGGCAATGTCACGAGCATCCTCTCGTCCATGCCACCGGTCGTGAAATGGCCTTAGCGCGTCCGCTTTTTGGGCAGTGGATTGAAAACCTGATCAGGATCAAGGCATTGCCGCGCCAATTAACCGGTTGGAAATGACGGACGCTTCGTTTCGGAGTATGATCATGGTCAATGATCCCGAACGCGAAAGCCTTTCCCTGGGGGGCAGGGATACTGCTCCTGCTAGCGACGGCAACAACCGCCGCAGCAGGAGCAGTGATTTCGGGGGGCAGTTCAGACCCCTGGTATGACGCGCTCAACAAACCTTTCCTGACACCACCCGATATCGTGTTCGGCCTCGTTTGGCCGGTTCTTTTCATGCTTATGGCGGCGGGCGGCCTGCTCGTTCTGGACCGCGCAGGGTCATTCGAGCGGGCGATCAGTCCGATGGGCCTGTATTACTCGATGCTTCTGTTCAACGCCGTCTGGAGCCTGGCCTTCTTCGGCATGAATGATGTGTTGCTGGCGCTGGGCATCATTGTGGTGTTGTGGTTGCTGATCGTGGCGTTGATACAGGATTTCTGGCGGTTCGCGCCGCTCGCCGCGCTGCTGCAGATCCCGTATCTCATCTGGATCAGCTTTGCGGGCTATCTGAACGCGTTCATCCTGTTCGCGAACTGAGACGCGCCAGCAATTCGCCGCGCGTCAGGGTGAAGTCTGACGCAGTCCAGTCCGCCTCCAAAGCTCGCAGGTGTTCGCCGATCTGGGGCCCTTTCAGGCCTATGGCCAGCGCATCGTCGCCGCCGATCGGAAAGTCCGGCCGGACCCAGCCTGCCGCCGCCCGGCGCAAAGCCTCGAACGCCTCGGCGTCAGACAGCTGCGCGGCTTCGATCAGCGCGCGATCTTCCACCGCCTCGGGCCCATGCCGGTAGAACATCCGCCGCAGCGCCGGAGCGTCTGCGCCAAGCACATGGGCCAGCGCCGGGTCCGCCCACGCAGTCAGGCGGTCTGCCTCTGCATTCGACAGTCTGAGATGTGTCGTCATCTGTCGCACATCGCGCACGCGCCGGGGCGTCATCGCCATCAGCCGCTGCAAGGGGTCAGGCTGCAGCCCGGCCCCCTGCTCTATCGCGACGAGGGACGGCACTTCAGACGCCATCGCGCCCGGCAGCACAGTGCCCAAAATGCCAGTCTCATCCATTGCGAGCAGCGCTTCGGACGGATCGACCGCTTCCATCAGACGCTTCAGTTCTTTCCAGATCCGCTCGGCGGCGATTTTGGAGAGGCCCTCTTTCTGGCGCTCACAGGCCGCGAGGCCGTCTGCATCCATCCCGGCCCCGTACCAGGCATTGAAGCGGAAGAAGCGCAGAATGCGCAGAAAGTCTTCGCGCAGGCGCTGGTCTGCGTCGCCAATGAAGATCACGCGGCCTTCGACGGCATCGGCAATCGACCCCGGGACGACTTCATGAAGCTGGCCATCGGGGCCCGCATAGATCGCATTCAGCCGGAAGTCGCGGCGCTGGGCATCCTCGGCCCAGTCTTGCGTAAAAGCGACCACCGCGCGGCGGCCATCGGTCTCGACATCCCGCCTCAGGCTAGTGATCTCGAAGGGCCGTCCGTCGTGTATCGCGGTGATCGTGCCGTGTTCGATCCCGGTCGGGAGGGCGCGAATGCCTGCCGCCTCCAGTGCAGATTTTGTCGCGTCCGGCTCCAGCTGTGTGGCGATGTCGATGTCGTCGACTGTCGCGCCGCGCAGCTGGTTACGCACACAGCCGCCGACGAAGCGAGAGCCGCCCGGCTGCGCCGCCTCAAGCGCTGCCATGACAGCGCGCGTGCCTGGCCAATCCAGCCATTCCGCAGACAGGCGGTCAGTTTGCGTCATCATCCGGCCGCACAATGTCCGGCGTCTCGGCATCCGGATCCGGCGCAACAATGGTCGGCTCTTCCTCAGGGCGGGCCGCGTCTTCCGTGTTCGGGGCGGTTGCCCGGATTTCGCCGGCATCATGGATCTCGGTTCCGGGGCCGGTTGCCCCGCGCGCAGACCTCACGCCATCGCGCTCCAGCGGGATGCCGACATTTCGCACGTCATGTTCGCACGGATAGTCGCGCGCCGGGATCAGCTCGCCATTCTCCAGCCGCGCAGGTTCGTGGCAGATGTCCCGCTCCTTCGGCTCCAGCAGGATCAGGACGAACCACGCCACTGTTGCCAGCCCGATACCGCACAGGAACAGGATGTTGATCGGCCATTTCCGCTTGCCCTCCTGCTGGGCATTCGTGGTTGCCAGCAGGTAAAGCCCGAACACGATGAACGGGATCGAAAAGATGAAAAGCTCAAAGACGATGCGTCCGGCCAATGTAGACTGCCCTCCGGTTTCTCTTTTCTAGATAAGGCGTTGCCGGACCGAGAAAAACCCTAAAAGCCGCGCCGATCAATCATCATAGACGGTATGATAGAGCTTGCGAATAATTCCCGCCGTGACGCCCCAGATGCGGAAACCGCCATGCGGCATCTCGTAGAATTTGCGTTCCTTGCCCCGATAGACCGCGCTGCCGACCTGGTGATTGGCAATGTTCATCAGGAAATCGAGCGGGGTTTCAAACACGTCTGCCACTTCTGTCGGGTCCGGCGTCGGCTCGAAATCCGATGGCAGCAGGCCCACAACCGGCGTGATGCGAAAGCGCGTGCCGGTGACATAAGGCGCGCCGCGACCAAGCACGTCCACGTCTGACGGGCGCACGCCCACTTCTTCCTCGGCTTCGCGCAGCGCGGCGGCCACTTCATCCACATCGACCGGATCAATCTTGCCGCCCGGAAAGGCAACCTGGCCGGCATGGGTGGCCATTGTATCGGGGCGCAGGGTCAGCAAGGCGGTCGGCCCGGATTTGCGCGGGATCACCCCGATCAGCACAGCCGCCGGCCGGATGAGGTCCAGATCCTCAGGCGCCAGGAATTCCATGTCGCCATATTCGACGAGCCTGCCCTCCCCGCGTGGCGGGTCCAGCCGGTCGCTGACACGCGTCAGGAAATCGTCGAGCCCGTTCCAGCTCATGCCGCGTCAGCCTGCTGATCCGAGCGGAAAGAAGCTGCCCTGACTCCACGCGCCGAACGTGTCGCTGCCATCCGGCGCGGGTTCTGCCAGTTCGGCAAGTTCGTAGAAGACCGGCCGCGTGAGTTTGGCTTCAAGCTGTCCGCGCACGAGGACATAGGGCGAGGGCTCTCCGGTTTCCGGGTCGGTTTCTATCCGCAGCGGCGCGTCCGGCCCTGCCAGGGTCACATCGCCCAGATTGGTGACGAAGGCCAGTGTCTGTTGCGGTCCGGGCTCACCTGCCCGCTCGACCCGCACGGCGGTGAACGGCGCGTCCTCGACATGGACGATCACTTTTTCGTAAGGCGTGACCAGCCAGATCTTGCCGTCCGGATCCTTTCTCAGGATGCGGGAAAACAGCTTCACCAGCTTTTCGCGATTGATCCGGCCGCCTTCATGCCACCAGCTGCCATCGGCGCGGATTTCCATGTCGATGTCTGCCGAACGGTCCGGATTCCACAAATGAACCGGAGGCAGCTTGCCCTCCACCTTGCCATCGGGAAGGATCGCTTTAAGCGTCTCTTCAAGACTGATTGTGGTTGTGGGACTGGAATTCACATTTTGCTCCGCCATGATCCGGCCTTAGACATAGGTTTGTTTATTCAGGACGAAAAGCCGGAGGCGCCCTTTTGATGGCCGATACTGAACAGGTAAGTGATGCAATCGTGGCCGAAGCCGAAGCCGCCGCAGAGACGCTGGCGCAGGTAAAGGCCGAGATTGCCAAAGCGGTGTTCGGGCAGGACCGCGTGGTGGAATTGTCGCTCGCCGCCGTTCTGGCCGGAGGGCATGCCTTGCTGATCGGCGCGCCGGGCCTGGCCAAGACGCGGCTTGTGGAGGCGATGGGCACGGCGCTGGGCCTGGCCAATCAGCGCATCCAGTTCACGCCCGATTTGATGCCGTCAGACATTATCGGCTCAGAAGTGCTGGACGAGAGCCCGAGCGGGCAGCGGACCTTCCGCTTCCTCAAAGGGCCGATCTTCACCCAGTTGCTGATGGCCGACGAAATCAACCGCGCCAGCCCGCGCACTCAGTCCGCGCTTTTGCAGGCCATGCAGGAGCGGCACGTAACCGTCGCTGGCGTGCGCCATGACCTGCCCGCGCCGTTCCATGTGCTGGCGACGCAGAACCCGATCGAGCAGGAAGGCACCTATCCCCTGCCGGAAGCCCAGCTGGACCGCTTCCTGTTGAAGGTTGATGTGCAGTATCCCGACCTCGACACTGAACGCCGCATCCTGATCGAGACGACGACGGGCGATGATAATGTCGTCCGACCTGCGCTGGATTCCGAACGCCTGATCGCGCTGCAGAGCCTCGTGCGGCGGATGCCGGTGGGCGAGAAGATCGTGTCGACGATCCTGGCGCTGGTGCGGGATGCCCGACCGGAACAGACGAGTGACGAGCGCGTGAAGCGGCTTGTCGACTGGGGCCCTTCCCCGCGCGCGGGCCAGGCCCTGATGCTGGCAGCGCGGAGCCGTGCGCTGCTGCGCGGACGTCTTGCGCCGAGCATCGAGGATGTCGAAGCGCTGGCAGAACCCTGCCTCGGCCACCGTATGGCCATGCGCTATGACCCGACAGGCGAAGCGCCGAGCCTGACCGACCTCATCAATGACCTTGCCCGGAAGGTTGGGTAGCACTCCCCGAATGACACTTGCCCGCGAATTTCAACATGCGTCCAGCCTCGCTTTCATGGCTGCGTGCCTCGTGGCCTGTTCGCAGCAAGCCCCATCGGTTGCTTCTACAAATTTCGATTCCTGCCTGATCACACATATGGCAGCAATCGCGATGCTTGAGGATGCCGCCGATGGAGACAGCACGGAACTACGAAAGGCCGTGATAGCCAGTCAGAACGAATTGCTGCGAGACGATACGATGGACAAAGACGATCTCGCCCAGCGAACATCTGCACTCATGCGCACCTATTCGGGCGCGGCTGAAGCCGCACTCACTGAAGCCGAAGCCATTGGCACGTCGATGCAAACACTTTCTGCTTACGCAATTGCGTGCGGAAAATCGGTAACTGCATGAATAGGTCCGCCGATCTGCGTTCAGAAGCCGAGAGCCTTGCCCGGCAATTGCCTGGCCTGAACTTCAAGGCCGAGGCGAGCGAGGCTGCGCATATCGGCTCCGCCGGGCGCAGGCGGCCGGGCACCGGCGAGCATTTCTGGCAATATCGCCGTTATGCACAGGAAGACGCCGCAGACCGGGTCGACTGGCGCCGCTCCGCCAAGGGCAATGAATTGTTCGTCCGCGAAACAGAACTGGAAACCGCGCGCACGGTGCTGTTCTGGTGCGATGATGCGGCCGGGTTCCGCTGGAAGGGCGAAGGCGACCTGCGAACCAAGGCCGAGGAGGCACAGCTGCTGATGCTGGCGCTGGGTATCCTGATGTCAAAGGATGGCGAACGGATCGGCATGCTGGGCGCAGGCCGGTCCGCCAGCTTTGGCAAGAAGGCCGTTGCGCGACTTGCCGAAGATCTTGAGCGCGGCACGAACGGGCATTTCCCCTCCCCGCCGCGCTCCGCCGCGACGCTGGTGCTCGCATCGGACTTTTATGCTCCGCTCACGGAATGGCAGGCAAGGCTTTCCCCGCTGGCGGCCAAATGCCCCGAAGGTGTGCTGCTGGCCATCGCCGCGCCGATTGAGGAAGACTTTCCTTTTGAGGGCCGCACGAAACTGAGCCGGCCGGGCACGGGCATCGACCGCATTCTGGGCCGCGCCGAAACCATGCGGGACGCCTATCTGCGCCGCTTCGCCGAGCAGCGCGAGGGGCTGAGAAAACTGGCCACGCAATTCGGCTGGAGACTGGTGACGCACACTGTCGGGCAATCCTCGCTGGAAGGCGCCGCGCGCCTGAAAGCCCAGATCGAAACCTTCGGAGCCAAGGCATGACGGCGCTCGGCCCATTCCTGCTTGGCGCACCCTGGGCGCTTGCCGCGCTTGCCGCGCTGCCGCTGATCTGGTGGATCCTGCGTGCGACGCCGCCCGCCCCGCGCCATGCCGAGCTGCCGTCACTGCAATTGCTGGACGGGATCGAACCGCAGGAAGAAACCCCCGCGCGTACGCCCTGGTGGGTCTGGCTGATCCGTACGCTGGCGGTTGCCGCCGCGATCCTCGGCCTGTCACAACCCGTCTATGCGCCGGGCGCACAAACCGAAACAGCCGAAGGCACAGGCAGCCTTCTGATTGTTGTCGACAATGGCTGGTCGTCTGCGCCGCGCTGGCCCGACCTCGTCAATGCGGCGACCGCCACGCTGGACACCGGAAACCGCGACGCGCCGGTTCACCTGTTGCTGACTGCGCCGCAGCAATTCAATCCGGACCCGGCAGAACGCATTTCTCGCGCTGACATGGCCAAACGCCTGTCGTCCCTGCGTCCACAGGCCTGGGCTCCGGACCGCGCCGATGCGCTGGCACGCCTGCGTGATTCCACGTTCACGCCTGACCGCATCTTCTGGGCGAGCGACGGATTGGAAGGACGCAATGGGCAGCGTTTCGCGCAGGAACTGGCCAGCATTGCGCCCCTGACCGTTTACGCCGCCGCACCGACCGGGCCGGTTGTGATTTCCGGTATCCAGTCACAAACAGACTCCGTCTCTGTCACGGCGCGGCGCGCAAACACGCGCGGGATCGCAACGGGATATGTGTCTGCCCTGACCGTTGACGGCTCTGCCCTTGCCACCGCACCACTGAACTTCACCGAGGGCCAGAGCGAAGCGAACGCAGAATTCACCATTCCCGCGGCGGCGCTGGCGCGTGTGGCGAGGTTCAATGTGACGGGGCAACAGGGCGCAGGCACGGTCTGGCTATGGGATTCAGCGGATCGCTCCCGCAGGGTCGGTCTTGTCGATGCGGGCGCCTCTGCGCAGCCGCTGCTGTCTGACATGCACTATATCCGCAAGGCGCTGGAGCCCTTCGCAACCATTTCCGAAGGCAGTATCGAAAACCTTGTCGCCGCCTCCCCCGATGCGATCATCATGAGTGATGTCGGCCAGATCCTGCCGCAGGATGCAGAGCTGCTGAACCAATGGGTCGAAGACGGCGGCGCCCTGATCCGCTTTGCCGGACCGCGACTGGCCGCGCAGGGAGACGACCTGTTGCCCGTGGCGCTGCGCCGGTCATCGCGTGCGCTGGGCGGGGCCCTCGCCTGGGATGAGCCGCAAGCGATGGCCTCATTCCCGGACGCGTCCCCCTTCGCGGGTCTGCCTGTGCCGGGAGACGTACGCATCAAACAACAGGTTCTGGCCCGTCCGGGACCGGAGCTTGCGTCGAAGACCTGGGCCCGGCTAGCAGACGGCTCTCCGCTGGTCACCGCCGATACGCGCGGCGACGGCACGCTGATCCTGTTCCACACGACTGCCGGACCGGACTGGGCAGACCTTGCCTATTCCGGCACCTTCTCGCAGATGCTGCGCCGGTCCATTGCCGCCGGGCGTGGCGAAGCGGTGGGCGACGCGGAGGGCGCTTACACGCCATACCTGACACTGGACGGATATGGTCGGCTGTCTGCCGCAGGACCGAATGCTGCGCCGCTGAAGGCAGTGGATTTTGCGGAAACAGTCTTGTCTGAATCCCACCCGCCGGGTCTCTATCGCGGCCCAGCCGGAACCCGCGCCCTGAATGCTGGCGCAGGGGAGCGCCCGGAACTGATTTCCGAATGGCCGCTGTCAGCACGCCTTCTCGGTGATGCAGAGGCGCGGTCGCTACGTCTGGCCGGGCCGCTGTTGACGCTGGCGGCGGTCTTGCTCGCCTTGGACCTGTTCATCGCCCTGTTCGTGGCCGGACGACTTCGCCGGTTTGGCAAAGGCATGGCCGCCGCGAGTCTGCTGACTATTGGCGGCGCGTTTGTCCTGCCGTCCCCGGACGCCACGGCCCAGCCCTTCCAGTACGAATTGCTGCCGGACGGAACATACCGGCGTGTCGACACAAGTCCGGACGTGATCCGGCTGCCGTCCAGCGGCAATGCCACGCAGAAGGAAATCGACGCCGCGCTGGAAATGCGGCTGGCCTTTGTCGAGACACCAGACGGCAGCCTGAACCGTCGCACCGAAGCGGGCCTGTCCGGTCTGACCAGCATCTTGCGGATGCGCACCTCCGTCGAGCCAGCCGACCCTCATGGCGTCAATCTGGAGACAGACGCGCTGGAACTTTACCCGCTGATCTATTTCAATGTGCCGGAATCGATGCCACCCCTGTCCGAGAGGGCGATTGCCAATCTCAATACCTATCTCCGCTCTGGCGGCGCGCTGGTCATCGACACGCGCGCGGGTGGAACCATCGGATCACAGACAGATGTCAGCGGTCTCGAAACGCTGCTTGAGGGTCTTGATGCGCCGCCGCTCCAGACCGTTGGCGAGAACCATGTCCTCACCCGCAGTTTCTACCTGCTGAACGACTTCCCTGGCCGGTATGCTCAACGCAGCCTGTGGATCGAACAGGCCGGTGACGCGAGCGCCCCGCGCGGCGATGGTGTTTCCCGGCTGATCATCGGAGATGCGGACTGGGCTTCTGCCTGGGCGGTCGATGCGCAGGGACGCGATCTGTACTCCGTAGACGGCGGCGCAGAACAAAGGGAGATGTCGCGCCGGTTCGGCGTCAATCTCGTCATGTATGTGCTGACCGGCAACTACAAGGATGATCAGGTTCATATCCCTGCCCTGCTGGAACGGCTGGGCGATGGAGAAGAGGCCGAGGACGGCCCCGTGCGGCTACCCGGCCGGGTCCTGGATGGAGGTCCGCAATGATTGATGCGACACGCCTCGGCTTTGAGCCCTTTCTTGGCTGGCCGGTTCTCTGGGCTGTCATCGCCATCGCGGCCCTCGCCTGGATCGCCTATGCCATCCTGCGCGGCCGCGCCTGGCTGACCCGCGGACTGGCGCTGACACTGTTGGCCGCCGCATTGTCAAACCCTTCCCTCGTGAAGGAAGAGCGAGAGCCTCTCCCCTCTGTCGCAGCGGTGATCCTTGACCGATCCGAAAGCATGGAATTCGGCGAGCGCGAAGCCGCCGCCTCTGCGGCTTATGCGGCGCTGACGGCCGAACTGGAGGCAGACCCGAGCCTGGAAGTGCGCGTGCTGGAAAGTGACCCCGGCGCAGACGGCACCAATCTCTACGGCGCGCTGGAAGGCCTGATGGCAGATGTTCCGCGCGACCGAATTGCCGGAGCCATCCTGATCACCGATGGCCAGGTGCATGATCTACCGGATCCGGATTCGGATGAACGTCATATTGGGCCATTGCACGGCCTGATCGTGGGCGACCCGAACCGCGGCGACCGGCGTGTCTCCATCGTGGACGCACCGGATTTCGGCATTGTCGGGGAGAGGGCGGAACTGGTCGTGCGGGTCGATGATTCCAGCCTGCCGGAAGGACGCCCGGTCCAGATTGAACTGTCCATCAATGGCGGCACACCGCGCCGGATGGATGTGACGCCGGGCGAAGACACGACTGTGCCAATCGAAATTGAACGGCGCGGCGAGAATGTCATCGTGGTGGAAACCCCGCCGGGCCGCGAAGAACTGACGCTTGCGAACAATCGCACGGCGGCGACGCTGTCCGGTGTCCGCGACAGGCTGCGGGTTCTGCTCGTGACTGGCAAGCCGAACCAGGCAGGCCGGGTGTGGCGCGACCTGCTGAAATCCGATCCGTCTGTGGATCTGGTTCACTTCACGATTCTGCGCCCGCCCTACAAGCTGGACTATACGCCCACGGAAGAACTGGCGCTGATTGCCTTCCCGACCGAGGAATTGTTCGAGGACAAGCTGGAAGAATTCGACCTGATCATCTTTGACCAGTATGAACGGCGCGGTGTGATCACCCAATCCTATCTCGCCAACATGGCCCGGTACGTGACCGATGGCGGCGCGCTGCTGATCGCGGCGGGCGAGCCATTTGCCGGGCCGGGCAGCCTTGCGCGATCACCACTCGCCTCTGTGCTTCCCGCCACGCCGACCGGAGATATCTATACGGGCGAATACACGCCGGAGCTGACCGAGCCGGGCAAGCGCCATGCCGTTACCATGCCGCTGGACGGCCGCGAATGGGGCGGCTGGATGCGGTATATCGATGCCGAGGCGCAGGCCGGGGACGTGCTGATGAATGGTCCGCGCGGAAAGCCCGTACTGATCGTGGACCGCGTGGGTGATGGCCGGGTGGGCATGCTGATGACCGACCAGATCTGGCTGTGGGCCCGCGGGCATGATGGCGGCGGACCGTTTGCCGAACTGATCCGCCGGATCGTGCACTGGATGATGAAGGAGCCCGAACTGGAAGAGCGCAAGCTGAGCCTGGTTGCGGAGGGCGATACGGCGCGTGTAGAGCTGCGCACCTTGCTGGACACCGCGCCGCCGCTTCTGGTCGAGACGCCGGAGGGCAGCTTCCTGGAGCCGCAATGGCGTCAGGACGCGCCGGGGCAATTCGTGGCCGAGGCGCCGATTGACCAGCTGGGCCTTTACCGCGCCGAGGCGGGCGGGCTGGAAGCCGTCGCGCTGAACGGGCCGGCCAATCCGAAGGAATATGCAGACCTTCAGTCGACGACCGACGTGCTGGCCCCGATGGCGGACGCAACGGGCGGCGGCGTGTTTCGCCTGAACGCCAGCGGCACCGATCTGCCGGACATTCGCCGCACCGGCGCGCGGGGAAATTCGGCAGGCGGGAACTGGCTGGGCCTGAGAGAGCGCGGGGCCTATGCCGTGCGCTCGTCCAGCAGCCAGCCGCTCTTGCCGGGCCTGATCGCGGCAGCGGTCCTGATCGGCCTGCTCCTCCTCGCCTGGCGGCGTGAGGGGCGGTAAGCACACAGACCAAACCATACAAGAATGATGGGAGCGCCAAGATGTCCGAGCTGACGCTGGAACAGAAGATCGAGGAATTATGGGCGCGCGAGGCGATCCGTGATTGCCTCTTCCGCTATGCGCGAGGTATTGACCGCGCCGACGAAGCGATGCTCCGCTCTGCCTATTGGCCCGATGGCACGGACCATCATGGGCCGTATCAGGGCAGCGCATCCGGCTTTGTGGATTGGGCAATGAAGACCCTTCCCTATATCGAGCGCGGCATTCACCAGATCCACAACATCCTGATCGAATTCCGCGAGGGTGGCGCAGCAGTGGAATCCTATTTCTCGGCTTTCCAGCGCCAGCCGGGCGCGGACCGGCAGATGCAGCAATGGGACATGAAGGGCCGCTATCTCGACTGGTTCGTAAAGCGCGACGGCGAATGGCGCATCCTGAACCGGCTGGTCGTGTTCGACTGGACCGAGGAAATGCCGCTGCCTCCGGGCAGCGAGGCCGAGCGCTTTGGCCCGCGTAAGCCGATTGGCGCAAGCCATCCGGAAGATGCGGTCTATTCTTTCTTTGAGGGGAAGTAGGCGCCGCCAGCGCCGGTGACGCGGACAAGGTCAGAATGGTGACAATAGGATAGGTTATGGACAATCGGGTGCATCTCCACGAAGCTGGAGCCGGGTAATTCAGGGATGCATCATGAAAACCGCTTCGATACTGATGATATTCACATTGGTTGTGTCTACCGCGTGCGCGGAAGCGCCGAGCGTCGCTCCAGCACCTGAACAAAACAGCGAAGCGTCAGGCGCCCTACCCGAACAATCCGAACTCGAAGCGGCTCTTGAAGCATTCGACGTACCCGGACTGGCAATGGCCACGCTGACAGCATGCGAAGTCGACGGAGTTGCTGTTGCAGGTGTCGCAGACCTGGACACAGGCGCCCCCGTATCCGCCGACACCGCCTTTGAGGCAGCCTCGCTTTCCAAGGCGGTGTTCGCCTATCTAGTCATGACCCTGGTTGAAGATGGCCTTGTGGATCTCGACCGGCCGCTTGCCGAAGAATTCGACTATTCGCGAATTTCAGACAAGGCGGCCTACGCCCAGATCACGCCGCGCATGATCCTGGCGCATCGATCCGGCCTGCCGAACTGGGTCGACGAGGCAACGGAATTTCAAGAACGGTCCGCCACTATCCCATTCGAATTCGTGCCGGACACGGCCTATGGTTATTCCGGGGAAGGCATTCAGCTTCTCCAGGCCTATATTGAGTTCAAGACCGGCACGCCGCTGCAGCAATTGTTCGAAGATCGCCTCGGCACGGTGATGCCGCAATCACGCTTTGAACAGCCCCTGCCCTCCGGGCTCTCCCCGTCGCGCGGCTACAAGGCGACCAGCCAACCGGAAACTGGTCGTGATATGGACAATCTGAAACAGGCCGGAATGGCAGCTGGCTCCCTCGTCACGCGCGCGGGAGACTTTGCCGATTTCCTGTCTCATGTCTGCCTTCAGAGAGGGCTCTCGGAGGAAAGCTATGCGGAAATGTTTCGCCCTCAGTCTCCAGTGCCAGAAGGCGAGTCGATGTTGCCAACCTCATGGGGACTCGGCTGGATGACGGTTGACCTCGGAGGCGCACGATTTGTCGGTCACGCAGGCAATAATGATGAGTATCGCGCGCTGGCAGGCATCATTCTGGAGACAGGTGATGGCTTCGCCATATTCACCAACGGGTCGAATGGAGAAGCGCTGATCAATGCCCTCACAGCGCCGTCCGAACCGGAATGAGTATCAGTCAGGAGATCGCCAGTCCTGTAAGTACATCCGCCCCAAAAGACAAAATTCTTCTGAAGACGGATTAATTCGCGATGGAATGACGGACTAGCAGGACCGGCTCAGGATTCCTGAAACCCCCGAAACACCGCTGCTTCGTCTACGGACTTTCGTGTTGAAACGACGGCGTTTGCCGGGAAAGTGTCGTCGGGCCAGCCCATGGCGACGCAGGTCTGGATGACCTGATCATCCGGAATGCCGGCCTCTTCGCGCACGACGGGGCTCTGCATGATGCCTTGCGAATTGATCACGCAGCCGAGCCCGCGCGACCAGGCCGTGTTGACGATGCAATTGACCACGCCGCCGCAATCAAAGGGCGGGATGTCTCCGCCCGCCAGCGCCTTGTCATAGGTGATGACGATGGAGACCGGCGCGTCGAACTGCCGGAAGCCGCGCAGCACCCAGTCCATGCGCTTTTCCTTGTCGCCGCGCTCAATGCCCATCGCCTGGAACAACTGGACGGCGATCTCGACCTGGCGATCCCGGTGAACGCCGGCATAGGGCGGGCCCATGCGAAACTCGCGGCTGTCGGGCACGCCGGCGACGTTGCGCTCCACATTGCCCTTGCGAATCCGGTCCAGCACCTCCCCGGCGACGACATAGAAGTTCCAGGGCTGGGAATTCATCGAGGTGGGCGCGCGCATGGCAATCTCGAGGATTTCGCGGATCAGCTCCTTCGGCACCGGCTTGTCGAGATATCCGCGAATGCTGCGCCGCGTCTTGATGACCTCATCGAATTCCATGGCCGGTGGCCCTCCCTGCTCAAGTCTTTTTGGCTGCTACTTTTATCGCCGGACGCTAGCCCCCCTGCCCTTGCGTCAGAGAAGCCCGCGATGCGGCGCAGCAGATCACGCCGCGGTGACGAGGCCGGAAAGCTGGCTGGCGTCTCCGGCGAGGTCTTTCACCATGACGCGGGCCTGGTCCTGAGGGCCGGGGAAGAGAAGCTGGTTCTTCGGGGTCACCGTAAAGCCGATCTCGCCGAAATAAGCCGGTGCGCCGATCAGCACGGCAGCTGGCCAACCTGCGGCCTTGCCGGCCTCCAGTGCCTCGCCCGTGACACTCAGGCCCAAGCGGCTGCCCCGGTGGGAGGGGCCGACGGCGACCGGGCCATAGAACAGGGCGCGGTCTGCGTTCGGGCCGACTTTCAGGGGCCAGACACGACAGACGGCGATCACCTTGCCATCCAGCACGACAACGCGGTTGATCTCTGGCAGGGAGCAGGAATATTCCCGCAGCCGCTCAGCCGTCTTGGCAAAATGGCCCGAGCCAAAGGTGCGCGCGAAGAGCTCTTCGATCGCATCGGCGTGGAGTTCGGGCGTTTCGGGCACAATCTGAAGCATGGCGAGCGCGTCTAGGGCGCATTGCCGCCGAGTTCAAGCGACAGTTTCGTCATGTGCCCGATTGGGCGCAGCTAGTACTTTACCGAACAGCCATAGGGCTTGGAGCTGGCCACCTCGACCGGCTCGCCCGCGGCAACGCTCTGCATGGCGGCAGAGACGTAATTGGTCGAGGTTTCGATGTCGGAGACGCGGGCCGAAGGCGTGTCGTCAATCGCGCCCTGGTAGGCGATTTCGCCCTCAGCGGTGATGACGAACATGTGCGGCGTGGTCTTCGCCTTGTAGAGGCGGCCAATGTCGCCGCTCTCATCGATAATGACATGGGCTGGTGTCGCGCCGCGGCCTTCATTCATGTCGAGCAGTTCGGCGCCAGTGCGGTGGCCCTGCTTGCCGGGCGCAGAGGAGACGATGGACAGCCAGACCACATCGCTCTCAGACGCATCGGTCTGCAGCCCCTGCATGTTGGCTGGGGGCGTGGCGTAATGCTTCTGAACGAAGGGGCAGCCATCATTGGTCCATTCCAGCACCACGGTCTGACCGGCGAAATCGGACAGGGACACAGTCTCGCCTGCAGCGGTTACGCCGGTGAAGTCTGGCGCGAGCGTGGCGGCATCATCCGGCGCGGCCTGCGCGGTGGAGGCGATCAGGGCACCTGCGGTCAACGCCACGGCGGCGGCCATGCCAGCGGCGAGCGAGAAATTGCGACGGCTCATCATGATGGGACTTCTCCATTGGGGTGGGTTGGAGAGATCATGATCACTCTGCCGTCACAAGTCCAATCACAAGCTTTTGAGACAGGATCTCCGGCAGGATTTCCGGCTCAGTCGCACCTGCCGGATACCAGAGATACATTGGCACGCCTGCGCGCTGGCGGCGCTTCAACTCTTCAGCGATGATCGGATCCTTGCGGGTGAAGTCTGCCACGAGAAACGCGACGTCATTGGCCGCGAAGACTTCCTGCACCGGCTTTGACTTCAGCGTGGTCGCCTTGTTCAACTGGCAGGTGGCGCACCAGGTGGCGGTGAAGTCCACGAAGATCGGGCGGCCTTCGGCGGTGAGTTCGGCGATGCGCTGCGGGCTCCAGTCTTCGGTCTCGTACTTCTCGGCATATTGCGCATTGCCTTGCCCCGCTGCGGTGGTGGAGTTCGCGGTCAGCGCCGGGTAGACCATGCCGCCGATCACGGCGACGGCCGCGAGGGATTTCGCAACCGCCCCGCCGCCGCGCTTTGCGAGCCATATGCCGAACGCGATCAGTGTACCGCCTGCCACGGTCCAGGCGACCGCTGCCGGGCCGGACACCGCGCCCAGCGTCCAGAGCAACGCTGCCGCCGTCAGGAACATCGGGAAGGCGAAGAATTGTTTCAGCGTTTCCATCCAACGTCCCGGCTTTGGCAGCAAACGCGACAGACCCGGCACGAAGCTGAGCACAAGGTATGGCAGCGCAAGACCGAAGCCCATCGCCAGGAAGACAACCATCACCGACAGCGCTGGCCGGTCCAGCACCGCGCCCAGCGCCGCGCCGAGAAATGGCCCAATGCAGGGCGCGCCGACAATGGCCGCCAGGACGCCGGTGAAGAACGCGCCCATCGATCCGCTGCGCGAGGCCAGACTGTTGCCTGTATTCTGAATGGATGTGCCCAGCTCAAACATGCCGAGCAGCCAGAGCCCGATCAGGAACATGATCAGTGTCAGGACTGCTACTGTCGGACCATTCTGCAGCTGGAAGCCCAGATTGGCTGTGCCGGTTGCCTCACGAATGGCGATGATCGCCGCCGCCAGCGCCGCGAATGACAGCAGAACGCCTGCCGTATACCAGAGGCCGTGACTGCGCACTTCGCCCTGATGGCCGGAAGAAACGGCATGTACCATGCCCATCGCCTTGATCGAGAGAACCGGCAACACGCACGGCATCAGGTTCAGGATCAATCCCCCGATCACCGCCGCAAGGGCCAGACCAATCAGGCTCTTCCCGCCGCCGGACGATGCAGGCCGCGCGGCAATTCCGGCCGTATTCTCGAACACCTCCCCCTGCTCCGCAGAGATCGTGTATCCGGTGCGTGCGCCGTCCGAGGTTTCCACAACGATGATGCCATCCAGCGTGCCGTCCAGGCTGGCATCCGCTGGCGACAGGCTGAGCGTCGCGCCGTCGCTGCCATAGCCGAGCGGCTGGTCGGCAGGGTGGCTGATTTCATGCGCGAACGGATAGAAGCGAATATCGGCGTTGTCGTCAAAGCCGCCATCGGTCTTCAGGCTGAGCTTCCACGGCGCGTTCGCGGTATCGATGCGGACCTCTCCGTCAAAGTCGCGCGGCGCCTTGGCAACCCATTCGCCGATCAGGTTGCCGTGTTCAACGTGCGGATCATTTCCACCGACGGCCAGGGTGAGGCTGACCTCCGCCGTCTCCGGAATGCAGATCTCCTCGCAGATGAGGTAATCGGCCAGAAGGTTGAGTTGGACGCTGCCCTCGGCGTCGGCCGGAACGGTCAGGGGAAATGGCAGGACCAGGCGGTCATCATAGCCATAATCCATGATCTCCCCTTCCACGACCGGCAGCAGGTGCGGAATGGGCCAGACAAAGTCGCCAAGATTGTCGTCTGAAATCGAGCTGCCATCCAGCACGTCGACGAGTGGCGGCAGGCCGGCATCGCCCGCATTGCGCCAATAGACATGCCAGCCCTCATCAAGGTCCATCTTCAACGCCACATAAAGCGTGTCACCCGGCTGAACGCTTTCGCGCTCTGCAATCAGTTCGACGAGCGCATGACCGCCATCAACGGCTTGCGCATTGGCGGTTGGCAAATACGCCATGAACAGCGCGAGACAGGACAGGAAGAACGCTCGAAGCATACGAAGACCTTGAGGGAAGTTAACTACACGCTCGCCCATATGCCCGCTTATTGCCACGGGATGAAGGGCCTCGCCTAATCGTGATGACATGGTGAACCGGTGGCGCACACGAAAAAGGCGGCCCCGCCGGAGCGGAACCGCCTTCGAATTAAGTATCTGACGGGTCTTAGTTGACCGGTGCAGCAGCCGGCTGAGCTTGAGCAGCAGACTGGATGCGGACCGCACGCTGGATCACGTTCTGCCAGTTCATCAGTGAAATCAGGTGCGCATAGATCGCACCGAGCGCGCCATTGTCACGCAGCTCGATGAATTTCTCGGCTGGCAGTGCGTTCAGCTTTTCTTCGGATACGGCCCAGTAATCGGCGATTTTCTGCTGAGCGCCCATTTCGTTGCCCTGCGCATCGCGCGGCTGGAAGGAAACAGTTTTCTGCTCGAACAGGTCCAGATCGCTCAGGATCTTGCCGAATTCTGTCGTCGCCTGACGCTGGCGTTCGAATTCCTTACAGAATTCGATGGCGTCATTGGTGAACTTGCTCGGCTGGCCGTTCTCGAAGAAAGGCACTTCCGGCTGGTTGGTCACCATCGGCGCAGAGCGGTCCACACACAGGATCAGGCGGTCAGAGCCCTCATCAGCGGCAAACACGAACGGATAGCGGCGCACAAATGCCGGAACGTAGTGGTCGTCAGCAACGAAGCCCTTGTCATCAACGAACAAATTCTGTCCCTGACGAATGCCCATCACGGCCACCGGCGTGCGGTCATCACCCACAAAGATCAGCGGAAAGAAGCTGGCGGCGCGACCAAATTCCGATACGGTGACCGGCACAGCATGGGATTCCCGAAGGAACGCGAAAGGCTGTTCGATTTGTTTGACGCCCAGGCCCGCATGCGCTTCTGCAGACAGCGGCTGAGGCTGTTTGTAGAACATGACATTACCGGTGAGGCTTGGCTGACCGCCGACTGGCGGGTTTGCAGGTGTTGTGTTCACGTTGGAAACTCCCGAAATTGTTGACGGATCGTTACCGGAAATAGGCTTGTGTCACAACACCCGAATCAGGGCGAACTACAGTCAGAAAAAGGTCATAGTTCTCGAATGTTTTTCCCCTCCGCACCTGCGATCCGGACTGTAGCACGCACTGCATTTGGCAGCCTCATGCTCGCATCTTTCCTGGCAGCGTGCGCCCCGGCTGTGGACGATTCCGGTACGCCGCGCAGGATCGCCCGCGAGGTGGATGAACTGCTCACCTCCATCGCCCGGAACGAACTGGCCGACGACCCGGAACTGGCGACGCGGCTCGGGCTGAGTGAATCCTCGACCGGATATCGCTTCAATACCTATCTCACAGATCGTTCTCAGGCAGCCTATGAGCGCATGCGTGTGAAGCGGCTGGAAACGCTGGAAGCCCTGCTCGCCGCGCCGCAGCCTGCCGCTGGCGGTCGCCAGTCACGCCACCTGATCACCGTGACGCAGGCCTATCGCACAGCGGAATCCCTGTTCGTATCAGGTCATGGGCAGACAGGACTCGGCCAGGCCTTTCCTTATGTCGCGGACCATATGCGCGGCGCCTATATCGATGTGCCGGACCTGCTGACCGGGGCGCACCCGTTCAATACGGCGCAGGATGCGCGCGATTATGTGACCCGCCTGTCCCAACTGCCCGGCGCATTGCAGGATGAACGCCGCCGCCTGCAGGCAGACGCCCGCGCCGGGATCGTGCCGCCCGTCTTCGTGCTGGACCGGATGCAGACCCTGGCAGAGACGATCGGGGCCGGCCCCGCCGAGACGCACCTTCTGGTCACCACCTTCAACAATCTTGTCGCCGGGCCGGACGATCTGAGCCTCGAAGATGAAACGGAGCTGGCGCAGCAGGTCGAAACGCTGATGCGCGAGGAGGTATTGCCCGCCTATGCAGAATTCGCAGCGGCGCTGGGCGCGCTGAAGGAAGATGCGCCGAAAGAGCCAGGCATCTGGCGTTTGCCGGATGGCGACGCCTATTACGACACGGCGCTCGCCGCCTATACCGATGAAGGCATAACGCCAGAAGCATTGCACGCTCAGGGCCTGCTCGAAGTCGAGCGGCTGACGGAAGAGCTGATGGCCGCGCTTGAAGCGCAGGAACTGATTGAGGGCACACTGGCGGAGCGTCTGGAATTGCTGGCCCAGCAGGAAGGTCAGCTCTACGAAGATACGCCGGAAGGCCGCGAAGCATTGCTGGCCCGGATGCGCGATCATATGCGACGCGCAGAAACCGTGATGGCGGACGTGATGCCCGCCCTGCCGAGTACGGGCGTGACCATTCGCGCTGTGCCGGACTTTCTCGAAGCCTCCGCGCCGTCTGCCTATTACAGCGCTGCGCCGGCGAATGGCTCCGCTCCTGCGCAATTCGAGATCAATCTGTCAGACATCAGCGACTGGCCGGATTTCATGCTGCCCACGCTTGTCTTCCACGAAACGATTCCGGGCCATCATCTGGAAAGTGCACTGACGGCAGAATCGGCGAATTTACCCCTGATCCGCCAGATGGTGTGGAATGTGGCCTATGGCGAAGGCTGGGCCGTCTACGGAGAAGTGCTGTCTCAGGATATGGGACTGTATACGGACGACCCATTAGGGCGGATCGGATTCCTGCAGGCGATGCTGTTTCGCGCTGCCCGGCTGGTGGCGGACACCGGCATGCACCGCTATCACTGGTCGCGAGAGGATGCGATTGTCTACCTTGCTGAAACAACAGGCCAATCCCGTGAAGCAATGGCGCAGGAAGTTGACCGCTATGCCGTATGGCCCGGTCAGGCTGCGGCCTATTGGGTCGGCGCCAAACGGATGCTGGACCTGCGCACCCGCTCGCAGATGGTGCTGGGGGAAGATTTCAGCCTGCGCGAATTTCACAATGTGGTGCTGAGCGGCGGACCACGTCCATTGTCCCTGCTCGAAGACGATGTCGAACGCTGGTACATTTCGAAGCTTGATGCGGACGATTGAACCAATTGCCTAAAAGTATCCGGGCTTTGCCTTATTGACGCCATGACCGGCTTACCATTCTGTCATGAGCAGGACGCAATGAGGAGGGACAATCATGCGAATGCGCGGAATGGTTTTGGCCGGAGTGGCCGCAGCAGCATTACTGGCGGCGTGTACGTCACAGGACATGGCAGACGATACGGTGGCGCCGCCACCGCCCCCACCGCCTCCCCCTTCCCCGGCGGTTGCCGAGATGCAATCACCTGTCGGCTTCGCAAAAATGGCGGGCGCACCTGCCCCGATCATGGTCCAGCCCGAACCGGAATTCCGCGACCAGTATGAAGATGTTGATCCGAACCCGGTCAAACTGGTCAGTGAAGAACCCGTTTCGACCTTCTCCATTGATGTCGACACGGCATCCTATGCCAATGTGCGCCGGTTCCTGGAGGATGGCGTACTACCCCCGAAGGATGCCGTGCGCATCGAGGAACTGATCAATTATTTCGACTATACCTATCCGCAACCTGCTGAGGGCGACGCGCCATTTTCCACGCAGGTGAACCTGATGCCCTCGCCCTTCGCCGAGGGACGCGAGCTGATGCAGATCGGCATCCAGGGCCGCGACATTGATCGCGATGCACGCCCACCGATCAATCTGACGCTGCTGATGGATGTATCGGGCTCAATGTTTTCCGATGACAAGCTGCCGCTGGCGAAACAGGCCATCAAGCTGATGCTGGAGGAAATGGAGCCGACCGACACGATTGCGATTGTGGTCTATGCAGGCGCAGCCGGTGAGATCCTGGCGCCAACCCCGGTGAGCGAGAAACGCACGATCGTGGCGGCGCTGGAAGAATTGCGCGCGGGCGGATCAACCGCGGGCGGCGAGGGCCTTCGCCTTGCTTACTCCCTGGCCGAACAGGGCCTGAAGGAAGACGCGGTCAACCGGGTGATGCTGCTGACCGATGGCGATTTCAATGTCGGCATATCTGATCCAGAACAGTTGGAAGATTTCGTTTCCCGCAAGCGCGAGACGGGCATCTACCTCTCCGTACTCGGCTTAGGCCGCGGCAACTACAATGATGCGATGATGCAAAAGATCGCACAGACCGGAAATGGCACGGCCGCCTACATCGACACGTTGAGCGAGGCCCGCAAGGTTCTGGCCGATGATCTGTCTGGAAACATATTTCCGATTGCGGATGATGTGAAGATCCAGGTGGAGTTCAATCCGGCACGTGTCGCGGAATATCGCCTGATCGGATATGAGACACGGCTGCTGGACCGCGAAGACTTCAACAATGACAAGGTGGACGCTGGTGATATCGGCGCAGGCACCAGTGTGACGGCGATCTATGAGATCACGCCCGTCGGCTCTGACGCGACGCAGATCGATCCTCTCCGCTATGGCGACACGGATACGAGCACGGCTGAGCCATCCGGCGAGTACGCCTATGTGAAACTGCGCTACAAGGCACCGGGTGAGGACACCTCTACCCTGCTGGAGCGCGCGGTCACCGGATCAGATCGCGTAGACAATGTGGAGGATGCTCCGCAATGGGCACGCTTTGCGACCGCTGTGGCGGGCTATGGTGAAATGCTGAAAGGTGGTGAGGCCCTCGGCACCGGGTTCGGCTGGGAGAGTATCCGAAACCTGGCGAATGGTGCCAAGGGCCCTGACGAATTCGGCTATCGCGCAGAGTTTGTGCAGCTGACCCGGCTGGCAGAGACGGCAGAGGCTCAGGCCGCCCTGCGCCAGCAGGGTCAGGAAGAATAGATCAGGCTGCGATTGGCGCGTCTTCGGCCCGGCTGCGATCCGACATGCAGACCGGGCTGAAGCCGGCCTCGATATCATCCACCATCACGCGGCGCGTTCTGGCGTCGAACTCCGTCGCGAGAAACACTGCCCGCGCCCCATAGCGTTCGGCATCGGCCAGCGCCCAGATCGGCTGAATGTCATTCGGCTTTCCTGACAGCTCAATCGTGCGGATGATGCGCCATCCATATGTGTCCGGGGCAGCGAAGATCGCCACGCCTGCCGTGCGCGCCCAAGGCGCATCCAGTGGGACACGTTTGAAATCCCAGGCTTTGCCTGAACGTCCCCGAAACCTTACGTCGATACCCATGTTCATGCTCCGTTCCAATAAGCATGTTCCTATAATGTTCCAGAACGTTCCGCAAGAAATTTTTAGTTAACAGCGCGTTAACAGATTCGGTCGAATTCAATCGATGACGCGGAAGCGGCTGCGGTCGAAGACTTTCAACACTTGCGCCAGTTCGCGCCCCCGTCTCAGAACCTGTCCGGCCTGTCCGTAGACGACGTACTGTCCCTGCATATTTGCCAGATGCGGCTGTTTCTCGATGCGCCAGGTGGGATTTTCGGCGTGTCGCCTGAAAATGGCAAAGATCGCGACATCCTTGTGCATGCCGATCGCATAATCTCTCGCTTCGCCCGCCATGACGAGGCGGCCATAGACATCGAGAATCGGTTGAAGCTCTGTCTTGTGGAAAGCGATTCGCGGTTCCGGGGGTGAAATCCGGTGCGTGTTTTCTGCCATTTTTCCCTTTCTGGTTTCTCCTGTGACGCGAAAAGGTGGCTGGTAAGCTCGCCTAAACGCAATTTAATGGAAATCCCGCCTGATTTAGGCAGATTTGCCATGTTTCCGCCTTGCGTCCGCCCCCGACGCCAATCATCTTCTAATTGTCGGGCGGAGGTGTTCAGCAGACACCCCGGACCCATCAGCCCCCCCAGCCCCCTGGGGCGTTTGTTCAGCCTCTGTCCGACATCTCATCCTTCACTGCCATATCAGCTACGCGTTCTTGGACCCATTGGGCCGTGAGACGGGCAAGGCGTCAAGCAATGGCTTGGCAAAGCGCCCGATATTCCGGCCAATGCCTGAGGCGAGTTTCAGGCGGCGATCAATATAGGCGTCCAGATCCTCATCCGATGGCTGGTCCAGCCAGTACATGACGATCGGGGGGATCACTGCGGCCAGCAGACCGCGCTTGGAATAGCGATTATAGTCTTCCGCCGTATCGCCAGCCTCTTCCCAGACCATGTCCGCCACACGCCAGGTGCGCTGCACGGCCGGCAGGGCACCCCAAGGCAACAGGCCGCGCACCGCCGCGCGCCGCACAGCCTCCCGATTCGGCTCCAGAGCGGCCAGCCAGGCCTTCACGCCTGCCTTGACCCGGCCTGGCGTGCTCAGGGCAGACTGGTCCTCAGCCGCCAGCGCGGCCCGCGCCAACTGCCCTGCCCGCTCGAAAAATGCGTCGATCAGGTCTGTAATGCCATTTGGCGCGGCCAGCGCCTGTTCCCCATCGCTGAGGCCCGCACGCACGGCCGCTGTCCGGGCGGCAGCGTCTGTCCAGCCGTCAAAAGGGATCTCGGGCAACAGGGCATCCAGCCAGCGGAACCGTAGTGTTTCTGACGGCGTTGATGACATAACTGAACCTCATGGCTTTAAGGGCTTGGCCAATGGGCCGGACCCGTGATATAGGCGCCGCTTCCGAGGTCTGTAGGCCTCAACCGAAATGCATCGGGGCGACGCCCCCAACGAATGGAGAAGAACAATCGTACAGATCGTCGTCCGCGATAACAATGTCGAGCAGGCTCTGCGCGCACTGAAGAAAAAGATGCAGCGCGAAGGCATGTTCCGGGAAATGAAGGCCCGTCAGTACTTCGAAAAGCCATCCGAGAAGAAAGCCCGTCAGCGCGCTGAAGCGGTTCGCCGCGCCCGCAAGCTGGCTCGCAAGCGCGCCCAGCGCGAAGGTCTGGTATAGACCCGGCTTCCGGATCTCCGGTTTCCATAAAAGCCCTGCCAGTTCGCGCTGGCGGGGCTTTTTCTATTGGGGCGCCCGCGCGATCACACATTGCGCGGATCGGCTTCCGCGTGCTTCATGCCTCAAAACAAGCAGGTGAGGAGCCGCCATATCATGCCAGTCAATCTCGAAGCCATCGGATCAAAGGGAACCCCGCGCACATGGGCGTGGGAGTCGAAGGATGCCCTGCTCTACGCGCTGGGCGTCGGATGCGGCGTGGCCGATCCGGTGGGCGCAGAGCTGGAGTTCACGACCGAGAACACGATGGGCGTCGACCAGAAAGTGCTGCCCACCTTCTGCGTGCTTGCCGGGTTCAATGCCGAAGGTGGCAAAAGCGCGATGGCGAATGCCGGCACGTATGATCCGCGCATGCTGGTCCATGGTGAACAGGGCATTCGCCTGCACCGCCCCATTCCGGTGTCGGGCGAAATCTCGCTGACCGACGAGATCACCGGCATTTATGACAAGGGCAAGGGCGCGGTTATCGCAACGAAAGCGATTGCGACGCTCGCCGCAGATGGCCAGCCGCTGTTCGAGACGACCTCCTCGGTCTTCATTGTCGGCGAAGGCGGCTTTGGCGGTGACCGCGGCCCGGCCGACAAGCCGAACGAAGCCCCGGACCGCGCGCCGGACCTGACGGTTACCTACCAGACCCGTCCGGACCAGGCCCTGCTCTATCGCCTCAGCGGCGACCGCAATCCGTTGCATTCCGACAAAAAATTCTCGGATGTCGGCGGCTTCCCGAAACCGATCCTGCACGGGCTGTGCACGTATGGGTTCACCGGGCGCGCCCTGTTGTCATCGCTTTGCGGAAATGACCCGGCACGGTTCAAGGCCATGGAGGGGCGTTTCTCCTCACCCGTCCTGCCCGGCGAGGCGCTGACCATCAAGATCTGGACCGGCGAAGGCCAAGACGGCACGGCCATCTTCCAGACGGTCGGCGGCGACGGCCGGATCGTGATCAACAATGGCGGGTTTGAGTTTAGGTAAGGCCTAAGCTGTCTTCCCTCTCAGACCGACCAAGCGCTTGAGCATGCCGCCCATATCGCCGATGCCGGCGCCGTGGACGGCACCTGCACGATAGACCTTTGTGGACAGCCACAGGATCAACAGGGCGAACGCCACCATCACGCCCATTTGGGCCAGCACTTCCCAGAGCGGTGGATCATGCGGCATGCGCAGGATCAACAGGAAGGGCGTGAAGAACGGGATCCATGAGGCGATGTCGATCAATGGCGAGCCAGGATCCTGAAAGGCGATGAAGATCGCGAACATCGGCAGCATGAGGAGGATCATCATCGGGCTGAGCAGCGTTTGCGCTTCCTGGATCGTGTCGCAGAGCGAGCCGAGCGCCATGAAGATCATGCCGTACATGATATAACCGAGAACGAAACTGATCAGGCCGGGCACGATGATGGCCGGATTGGCGAGTGCCGCGATGAAGGGAGCGATGGCGTTGCCGACACCGGGGATCTGAGTTGAGATAATCGTCGCTCCAGAGAAGGCGAACAGTCCCCAGGACAGCATCATTGTGGTGGTCACCGCGAACACGGCCAGCAGCTTGCCCGCCAGCAATTCCGGCAGCTTCACCGAGGTCAGCAGCGTGTCGAAAATCTTGTTTGATCGTTCCTCGATCGTACCCATCAACAGGTACTGGATGATGGAGAACACCATCAGCCAGAGAAAATAGGCCAAGCCGCCCGCAACAAACATTGGCGCACGATCCGCCATGGTGACTTCAGAGCCTGTGGTGTCCTGTTCCTCCACCGTGCGGATGCGCCGGGCGGGCACATCGAAGGCTGCGTCATCGACCTGTTCGAGAAAGTCTGTGCCCAGTCCCGCCTCGGCCAGCGCATCCTTGCGGGCAAGGTCCAGCATCGCATTCTTGGCGAGATAACGAAGCTGGTCGACATTCACATCGTCGCTCCAATACTCCAGCTCGCCGCCATCCTCTGTCAGGATGAATGCGGCAAAGAGAGGCTTTTCGCCAAGGGGACCGGAGACAAGTTTCTGACCCAGCAGATATGGCCGCAATCCGTCAATCGACGCGGCTGGCGCAGGCACCTGAATGAATTTCCGGTCGGTCGGGCTTGTCCCGCCTTCACCGGATGAAGCTGCCCCTTCCTCAGACAGTACAGGCAGGTCCAGCTGTTCGGCGATTTCACTGGTTCGTTCGATTTCGGCAAGCTCGCGCTCGCGGAACTCTGCCTCAATGGCTTCGGCATAAACGCTACCGGGCTCGATCACGGCGAAATAGCGCACGGGGGAAGACTGCGCGGCAAACGCGGCAAGCGCTGCGCCAATGATCATGAAGAGCGGCACGGCGGCAAGGCTCAGCCAGAAGCCCCATGCTTTTACATAGCCAAGATAATCGCGGCGGAAGATCAGCAATATGTTGCGCATCAGGCGACCTCATCCTCTGCGAGTGATGCTTCAAGCGCGGCAGCATCGGCCTCGCCGACCAGCGAGACGAACACGTCCCTCAAGCGCGCCTCTTCTGGGGCAAACCCGGTTATCGGTGCCCCCGCTTCCAGCGCGGCGCGCAAGGCATCCTGCGCTTCCCGGCCGGGTGGCAGTTCGATCCGCCAGGTGTCACCATGGCCGACATCCGCCGTGCGAATGGCCTCGAACCCCTTCGGTGACAGCGCGGCGGCCAGATCAAACCCGTGCTCAACGGAGATGCGTGCGCCCTGCCCCAGCGTGGCGAAGGCCTCCCTCAGCGTGCCGTCCAGCACTTTCCGTCCGCGCGCCATCATCACGATCCGGTCGCACAGACGCTCTGCATGCTCCATCACATGTGTGGAGAACAGGATCGTTGCCCCGCGCGCATGCTCGGCGCGGATGAGATCTTCCAGCGCTTGCTGGTTCACTGGGTCCAACCCGGAAAATGGCTCATCCAGGATCAGGAAATCCGGACGGTGCGCCAGTGTCGACAGGATCTGCACCTTCTGCGCCATGCCCTTGGACAATTTGGAGATACGCGACCGGCTGAACTCACCGAGCCCGGTTGCCTCTAGCAACTCGTCCGCGCGAGCACGGGCATCCGATGCCGACAGGCCCTTGAGCCGCGCAAAATGACTGATCGTGTCGCGCGCCGTCATCTTCTTGTAGAGGCCGCGCTCTTCCGGAAGGAAGCCGACATGCCGCAATGCCTGTACGTTCGGCGCGCTGCCAAACAGCTCCACCGAGCCAGAATCCGGCTCCATGATGCCGAGTCCCATCCGCAAACTGGTCGACTTGCCTGCGCCGTTCGGCCCAAGAAAGCCGATGATCTGACCTTCCGGTACGTCCAGCGACAGATTGTCGACAGCAGTGAAATGTCCAAACCGTTTGGTGACGGCAGTCAGGGTCAGCGGGGATGCAGGCACGGTTCGGGCGTCCTCGTGGGGTTAGCGGCGGTGGGCGTCTCGTTTCTCGATATGCAACACCTTCAAATGTCCGAATTGCCTTGCCAAGCCCTTAAAGGAGTCGCAGCATCACAGCAGATGAAGACGGTACCTCCCCCTCCTGTGCCGGATCGCCTCACGCAAAGTGCAGGCCCAGAGGGACTCGACCGCGTGCAGACCCCACTCGAAAAATACGCAGAACAGCTTGCCCGGATTGAATCCGCACTCGACCGCATGGATGCGGGCCATTACGGCATCTGTACCGGCTGCAACAGCCCGATACCGCTCTCGCGGCTGGCTGCAGATCCGGCAGTCGAGACCTGTTCGGACTGCCGTCCACCGGCAGCCCTTACGAGCTGAATTATCTAGAGAAACACGCCGAAAAGCATGATGAAGAACTGGACGATCAACGCCAGCACAACCATCAGAACAACGGTCGCCATCCAGCGGCCACCGAGGTTCATGACAAGACCGGACACAACGCCGACAATCGCCATCAGAGCCAGGGAAATCATCCAGTTCATTCCGATGGCAACAGCAAGCGTGGCATAGCCGACCGTCATGATGATCAGGAGGCTGCCCCAGATGCTGCCCACCATGAAGCCATCCCAAGTCGCCTTCTGGACGCTGATATCCATGTCACCGCGATGATATTCGTTGGCAGCCATTAGGGCACTCCCCGTCAAAAACCTTGTGTCCTGCGTAATATATGAGGGCGTAGCAGGGTCAAGCGCGTCAAAGCGCTCCAGTTCAGTTCAATTGCTTGTCAGACTTGGGCGGTCGCGGCGCCAGAGCGGACGGAAGCGGCGCGGCGGGCACACCTTCCTCGCGCAAGGCCTTCGACTCCTCCGCCGTTGTTTCCCCCCAGATGGGCCGACTGTCGGTCTCGCCATAATACATGGATCTGGCCTCATCTGCGAAGCTGTCGCCAACATAGTCGAAATTGTTGGCGACATGGTCGCGGGCCTTCTGAATGAATTCACGCGCTAGGGCGGCTTCATCCGAACGGGTCTTGCCAGATTCTGACGTTCTCACCGACGGGGCCATGATCTGCTTGGCGACATTTGCACCGCCACACATGGTGCAGGACACCAATCCCCGGGCCGACTGGTCGTCAAATGCTGACGAGGAAGCGAACCACGCTTCGAAGTCGTGCTCGCAATCAGAACAGATCAAGGCGTATCGGATCATGGGCGTTCGGTGTCAGGCCTGCAGCAACGGGTCCAGTTCTCCGGACCGCTCCAACGCCATCATGTCGTCGCAACCGCCGATATGCTTATCGCCGATAAAGATTTGCGGAAAGGTGCGGCCCCCTCCGGAGCGCTCGACCATTTCGGCTTTCTTCTGCGCATCCATGCCGGCATCGATTTCAGTGAACTTCACATCCTTGGATTTCAGCAGGGAAACAGCGCGCGTGCAGTAGGGACAAAACTGACGCGTATAGATCGTTACATCGACCATAAATTGGGCTCCTGAACAGGTTTCTTCCCGATTTATATGGTGACATCCGTTTCCCGCACAACGCGCGCAAGCACCAGCACGTCGACTTGTCGCGCTCCGGCGCGTTTCAGGGCACGCGTGCATGCAGAAAGGGTCGCGCCCGTAGTCAGAACGTCGTCAACCAGCAGAATGCGTTTTCCGTTGATCAGGGCCGCGGCACGCTGCGAAATGCTGAAAGCGCCAGCCACATTGCGATGGCGCGCCTTTGCGCTGAGCCCTCCTTGCGTCGGCGTTCTCCGCTTGCGTTTCAGAACATCCACACGGCACGGCAGTCCGGCTCGGCGCCCAATGCCCTGCCCCAGCCAGGCCGACTGATTGAATCCCCGGCTCACCAGTCGTGTGTAGTGCAGCGGCACCGGTATGATCATGTCCGCTTCCGCAATCAGATTTGCGCCTGCTCTCTGCATCCAGCCTGTCATGACGTGTAGTCCGTCCCGCCGACCGGACCGCTTGAGATCCAGCACGATACGGCGACTGGCAGCATCATAGATCAGGGCTGCCCGTGCCCGGTCCCAGCGTGGAGGGCGCGCAATACAGGCGGCGCATTGCGCCTCTGGGCCAAGATCGAGCTCCATGGGGCGGCCACAGCTGTTGCACACAGGCTCTGACAGGAAACCGATGGCGGCAAACTCGGATGCCGTAAGAGGTCCCTTGCCGACGCCTCTTTGCCCGCTGACCAGGGAGCGCTGCGGCCACAGAAACTCAGCAATGCCGCGCAATGCCCCCTTTGCCATACGGGTTGGCTGGTCCATATCGCTGCCCATGTCTTCCCCGGTTTCCCCGAATGCCAGTCCGCCTCGCCTGTTCGACCGCGCCCGTCTCGCACGCAATCGCGACCGGGCTGCGGCGGAATTCGAGAATTATGACTTCCTGAAAGCCCGCGTGTCGAGCGATATCGCCGAACGTCTGGCCGACACGTCTCATTCCTTCGAGCGCGCTTTCGATCTTGGGGCACACGATGGCCAGCTTGCGAAAACGCTGCAGGACAGCGGACAAGTCACCATGGTCGAGGCCGGTGACCTGGCCGCCCGCATGGTCGACCTATGCAAAGCCAATGGTCTGACCGCGCAACAGATCGATGAGGAGCAGTTGCCGTTTGCGCCGGCGAGCCTGGATCTGATTGTCTCCGCTCTTTCGCTACACTGGGTGAATGACTTGCCCGGCACGCTGATCCAGATTCGGAAGGCTTTGAAGCCGGACGGCCTTTTCCTGGGGGCGTTATTTGGTGCGGGAACCCTGAGCGAATTGCGCGCCAGCCTGATGGAAGCGGAGACCGAACTCACAGGCGGAGCCTCCGCGCGGCTCTCTCCCCTGCCGGGCCTGCGAGATATGGCGAGCCTGATGCAACGCGCCGGGTTTACCCTTCCTGTGGTGGATCGCGATCCGGTTGTCGTTCGGTATGGCTCCCCGCTGACACTTCTGGCCGACCTCAAGGGGATGGGCGAGCGGGCAGCGTTTTCAACAGGAACAATCCGGCCTCTGCCGCGGCGCGTTCTGATGCGGGCAATGGAAATCTATCAGAAACAATTCAGTGATCCGGACGGACGCATCCGGGCCACGTTCGAGATTGTTCATTTATCCGGCTGGAGCCCGGCAGATTCCCAGCCAAAACCCCTGAAACCCGGAAGTGCGACGGTCAGCCTTGCTGATGCCGTCAAGAAAGCCGGATCACGCTGAAGCTCGATCCGGGTTCAGTCAGGACATTTCGCTTTCCACATTGTGGAATGTCGAATTGATCGACGTGGCAACAGCGACCAGACCGCCCATGATCGCGACAGCGATCAGGCCAACCAGCAAACCGTACTCTACGGCTGAAGCGCCGGATTCATCCGCCAGAAAGCGGTTTATCATCTTGTTCGAGGCCATTTTGCTTGCTCCGAGTGGTTATCTTACCCGAGAGCGCGTCAAACAGGGGAATGTCTGCCGCAGGCGCCGGATAGAGATGAAGGTCCGTTGATTTGACCCAGGCCAGTGACTGACCTTCTCGCGGCACAAGCTCGCCGTCCCAACTCTCCGTCGAAAACAATGGCATCAAAAGGTGAAAATCAGGATAAGCATGACTTGCAAAAGTGACCGGTTTGAGTGAGGTCTCATCCACTTTTATGGACAATTCCTCGTGCAGCTCGCGAACGAGCGCTTGTTCCGGAGTTTCGCCCGGCTCGATCTTCCCGCCCGGAAATTCCCACAGCCCCGCCATGGATTTTCCCTCCGGGCGCTGAGCCAGCAGGATGCGTCCTGTTGCATCGTAAAGCGCTGCCGCGACGACCAGCACCGTCCGGCGCGTCATGTGCGATAGGCTCCGTTGATGTCCACATAGCCATGTGTCAGATCGCAGGTCCAGACGGTGTGGGACTGATCACCGACGCCGGCATCAACGGTTATCGTGAATTCCGGCTTCGCAAACACGGCGCTGGCAGCAGCTTCGGAATAGTCCGGCGCACGGGAGCCGTTCTGAGCGACGAGCACGTCGTCAAACCAGATCGACAATTCGTCCATCTGGATCGGTTCCAGTGACTTGCCGACAGCCATGACCACACGCCCCCAATTCGCGTCGCCAGCCGCCATCGCAGTCTTGATCAGAGGCGAATTTGCGATTTCGCACGCCATGATCTTGGCAGACTGACTCGAGACGGCGCCCTTCACGGTGATTGTGACGAACTTGCTGGCCCCTTCCCCGTCCTTGACGATCAGGTGGGCCAGTTCGAGGCAAACCGGATGCAGCGCGTCTGCGAGCGCTTCGAACCGGGGATCGTCGGACGATGTGATGGGTGACATGCCGCTGGCACCGGTCGCGAAGACCATCAACGTGTCGGAGGTCGACGTGTCGCCATCCACCGTGATGCTGTTGAAGGTTTCGTCTGTGATGTCCTCCAGCAATTCCTGCAGCAGAGCCGGGGCAATGGCGGCGTCAGTGAAGATGTAGGACAGCATTGTCGCCATATTCGGCGCGATCATGCCCGAACCCTTGGCGATGCCCGCAATGTTGATTTGCGTTCCGTCGAGATCGATCGACCGGCCGGCCCCTTTCGGGAATGTATCCGTTGTCATGAAAGCGCGGGCGGCGGCTTCCCAGTTCGGCGCGGCAAGGCGACCTGCCAGTTCCGGCACAATGGACCCGACATAGTTCGGATCTGCCAACGGCTCGCCGATCACGCCTGTGGCGGCGAGGAAACAGGACTCTTTGGCCACGCCCAGGGTTTCGCCCATCGCTTTCAGCGTCGCATCATTCTTCAGGACGCCCTTTGGACCTGTGAACGCGTTGGAGTTCCCCGAATTGACCACGAGGGCGCGCGCGATCCCGGCGCCGGTCTTGAGCGCTTCCCGGCACCACAGCACATCGGCTGAGGCTGTGTTGGAAACAGTGTAGACGCCTGCGCAACTCGTACCCTCGTCAAAAGCGAACAGGAACACATCATCCCGCGTCAGACCACGCGCCGCGTAAAAGCCTCGCGAGCCGGTGGCTCCGCGCACGCCGTTTACGGCAGGCAGGTCAGGAAAATGCGCCGGGGCGAAGGGGGATGGGGTCAGTTTCAAAGTTCACGTCCTTGTGCTTCAGATGCGGGCTGCTCTTTCAGCAGATCGCCTTCGCTTTCAAGCGAAAGTCCCGAATCCGGAACGATATGTGGTGATTTTTCGCCTTTTTCGATCTTCGCTTCGGTGCGCAGCCGTCGAAGGATCTTGCTGACCTGGTTCAAAGTGAGGAATGTCACGATTTCCGGGCGCATCTCGGCGCGCGTCTTGGGCGGACTGGTTCGGCGATCCTTGACCTTCAGAATATGCCAGCCATCGGCAGACAGAAATGGCTCAGACACCTCTCCCACTCCCGTATTGGCGATCACGACGGGAAACGGGTCGGCCATATTGTTGGGAGACACATAACCGAGATCACCGTTCTCCATCCGCGTCGTCGAATCTACCGAATCCGACACGACCAGACTTTCGAACGACGCCCCATTCTGAATATCGTCATACAGGCGGCGAGCGTCTTCCTCAGTCTCAACCAGAATATGCGCAATCGAGACTTCATCGTCTTCCTGCTGTAGCGCGACCTGCTCCTTGTACATGGACTCGATACTGTCTTCGGTCACTTCGGAGGCGACGAGACTTTCGACCAGCAGGTTTCCGAGGATGCGCTCGCGCGCGACTTCCAGGCGGCGCTCTGCGGCAGCGCCCTTGTCGAGCCTGCGGCTCAGAGCTTCCTGCGCCATCAATTTCTGATCGACAAGCTGATCCAGAACGAGGTCATAATTTTCGTCGCCGGGGCCAAATTCCTCACCGGGCGAGATCAGGCCACGCGCCACCGCTTCCAGCTCAATATCGCTGACATATATCGGGTCACCATTTACGGTCACAGCTGTTGCCGCTTCGACCTGTAATACGGGTTCTTCTTCGACTGGACGATTGCATGCCACCGCTGCAGACAGGACGAGCGACACGGCAAGGACGGGATAAATCCGGGAAAAGGGCTTCAGAAGCAGCACTGTAAAGTCTCCTCTAGGCTGAGGGCGCTGCATTGACACCCCAATGCGGCGTTCTTAAGTCTGACCCGAACGCTGGTCGAGGGGTTTCAGCCAGCGAGAGTGCGGTGGGAGAACCCACAAAAATTCTGTCGGTTCCGCTGTCAGGATTAGAGTTTTGTCGCCCAGATCAATTGGTGCTGCCTGATATGCTTTCTGTTGCCCGCAAGATTTTCGGTTCAGTTAATGATCGCAAGCTGAAGCCGCTTCGAGCGCGCGTCAACCGGATCAACGCCCTTGAGCCGATGATGGAGGCGCTGTCCGACGAAGCGCTGAAGGGCAAGACAGAAGAATTCCGCAAGCGCCTTGCCGATGGCGCAACTCTCGACAGCCTTCTGGAAGAAGCCTTTGCCGTCGTTCGCGAAGGCGCCCGCCGCGCGCTGGGCATGCGTCATTTCGACGTCCAGTTGATGGGCGGCATGGTGCTGCATTCCGGAAATATCGCCGAGATGCGCACGGGTGAGGGCAAGACGCTGGTAGCGACGCTGGCCGTTTACCTGAATGCACTGGAAGGCAAAGGCGTCCACGTCATCACGGTCAACGACTATCTCGCCAAGCGTGACGCTGAATGGATGAGCCAGGTCTATGGCTTCCTCGGCATGACGACCGGCATCATCGTGCATGGGATCTCTGACGAAGAACGCCGCCAGGCTTACGCCGCAGACATCACCTACGGCACGAACAATGAGTTCGGCTTCGACTATCTGCGCGACAACATGAAATACTCGCTGGACCAGATGGCCCAGCGCGATCACCACTTCGCCATCGTCGACGAGGTCGACTCTATCCTGATCGACGAAGCGCGTACGCCGCTGATTATCTCAGGTCCGACCGATGACCGATCAGAGCTCTATATGACGCTGGACGCGATGATGCCTCGCCTGACGGATGAGGATTACGAGCTCGATGAGAAACAGCGCTCCGTCACCTACACCGAGACCGGCACGGAAAAGCTCGAAGGGTGGCTGACAGAAAACGGAACGCTTGAAGGCTCTCTCTGGGAACCGGCGAACATTTCGATCGTCCATCATGCCAATCAGGCCCTGCGCGCTCACAAGCTTTACTCACGCGACAAGGATTACATCGTCAAAGACGGTCAGGTGATGCTGATCGACGAGTTTACAGGTCGCATGATGGAGGGGCGTCGCCTGTCCGAAGGCCTGCACCAGGCCATCGAAGCGAAGGAACAAGTCGACATCAAGCCAGAGAACCAGACGCTGGCATCGATCACCTTCCAGAACTATTTCCGCCTGTACAAGAAACTGGCCGGCATGACCGGTACGGCGCTGACCGAGGCGGATGAGTTCGCCGACATCTACAATCTGGGTGTTGTGGACCTGCCGACCAACAAGCCGATCCAGCGGATCGACGAAGATGACGTGGTCTATCGCACAGCGAAGGCGAAATATGCCGAGATTGTCACCGATGTGCGTGAATGCCACGCCAAGGGCCAGCCGGTTCTGTTGGGTACGGCGTCTATCGAGAAATCCGAAGTCCTCTCCAATTTGCTGACGGCAGCACAGATCCCTCACAAGGTTCTCAACGCGCGCCACCACGAGCAGGAAGCTCACATCGTCGCCAATGCCGGTGTGCCGGGCGCCATCACAGTGGCGACCAATATGGCGGGCCGCGGTACCGACATCCAGCTGGGCGGCAATTTCGAAATGCGGCTTGAGCAGGAGAAGGCTGAACAGGAAGCCAAGCTCGGGCGGGAGTTGACAGAAAGCGAACTTTCCCTGCTGACCAGCCAGATCAAGGCGGACATCGAAGTCAAGAAGAAGCGGGCGCTGGATGCTGGCGGCCTGTATGTTCTTGGCACGGAGCGCCACGAAAGCCGGCGGATCGACAACCAGCTGCGCGGCCGGACAGGTCGTCAGGGCGATCCCGGCAAGTCGAAATTCTATATCTCCATCGAAGACGATCTGATGCGCATCTTCGCGGCAGAACGTATGGACAATGTGATGCGCCGCCTTGGCATCAAGGAAGATGAAGGCATCACGCATCCCTGGATGAACAAGGCGATGGAAACATCGCAGAAGAAGATTGAACAGCGCAATTTCGAGATCCGGAAAAACGTCCTCAAATATGACGACGTGATCAATGATCAGCGGAAGGCCATCTTCGAACAACGCATGGACTTCATGCGCGCTGAAAACGTGTCTGACACGATCCTTGATATGCGTGAGGACGTGATCAACAACCTTGTGACCCGCACCATGCCGGAACGCGCGTATGCGGAGCAATGGGACATGGATGGCCTCGCCGAAGCCCTGCGACAGGACTTCGCGATCGACATGCCGGTCAAGGACTGGGCCAGCGAAGAAGGCGTCGCCAACCAGGAAATCGCCGAGCGGATCCACAATGGCGTGAACAAGGTCTATGAGGCCATCACCCAGCAAGTCGGCCTTGAACAGATGCAACGCATCGAGAAGCAGATCCTGCTTCAGGTTCTGGATATGCGCTGGCGCGAGCACCTCCAGATGATCGACCAGCTTCGGTCCGTCATCCATCTTCGGTCCTATGGCCAGCGCGACCCGCTGAACGAGTTCAAGGAAGAAGCGTTCAACCTGTTCTACAATCTGCTGAACGAACTGCGCGTGACTGTCACCCGTTCGCTGATGCATATTCGCGTTCAGGCCCCGGCCGAGCAGCAACAGCAGCGCCCTGCGCCGCAACCCGCTGCGCCTGCGCCGCAGATGCGCGAAACACATCTTGATCCGGACACGGGCGAAAACGAGATGTCTGACGATGACACACCCCCGCCCGGACCCGCCCTTCATCAGGCAGAGGAAAGCTGGGCCAACACGCCCCGCAACGCCCCCTGCCCCTGTGGCTCCGGCAAGAAATACAAACACTGCCACGGCGCCTTGATCGGCCAGAAGGTTTGATCCGGAACCAGACGGAATAGACTGCGTTAACCCTGATGAACACCCACAAGGAGTCTCGTCATGGGCCGTACGCTCACCGCTATCCTCGCTTTTATCTGCGTTGCATTTCTGATTGTACTCGGCTGGTTCTATTATCAGGAAGGTTCGTTCGAAGGCGCCGGTGCGCGTATGGATGCAACAATTGATGACCTTCCGGAAGAAACTTCCGAGTTCGCAAATGAGGTTTCAGAAGCCGCGGATGAGATTTCCGACGGTCTGGATCAGGATGGGTCCCCCGAACACTAGACCCGTACCGCCGCGCGGCTTGACTCTGACGGGGAAGTGCCCGAACGCGTAATCCTGTATGATGACGACACTTCCCCCTGTCCGCGGCAAGCTGATCAAGGATGCTAACCTTGCCCCCTATACCTGGTTTCGCGTGGGAGGGCCGGCAGACTGGCTGTTCCTGCCGGAAGACGAGGCCGATCTCGCTGGATTCCTGAAAACAGTCGATCCCGCCATACCAGTGACAGTGCTGGGTGTCGGCTCGAACGTCATCGTGCGTGATGGAGGCATTGCCGGTATCGTTGTGCGGTTGATGGGAAAATACTGGGGAGACGTGGAAGCGAGAGAGGATGGCTTCCTGACGGCCCGCCCCGGCGCGCTGGATGTTTCGGTCGCCAAGGCCGCGGCCCGCGCCGGCATAACCGGTCTTGAGTTCCTTTCGGGCATTCCCGGCTCGTTGGGCGGGGCGACCCGCACCAATGCCGGGTGCTATGGTCAGGAATTGCGCGACGTGCTTGTAGGGCTGGAAGGATACCTGCGGGACGGAACCCATGTCGCCTATCGCGGGCCTGGCCGCCCTGGCGATTTGCCTGAGGCCGGATTTTCCTATCGCCACACAGACCTGCCCGATGATCTCATCGTCACCAAGCTGACCCTTGAGGGCACGGGCTCTGGTGTCCCGGAAAAGATCCTTGCAGAGATTGAAGCGCTTCAGGCGCGGCGGGCAGACACCCAGCCGATCAAGGAAAAGACGTCCGGGTCTACGTTTGCGAACCCAGACCCTCCGGGGACGCCAGACCAGCGTTCGGCCTGGAAATTGATCGACGCCGCCGGCTGTCGCGGCCTGAAAGTGGGTGGTGCGCAGGTCTCTCCCAAGCACTGTAATTTCCTGATCAATACCGGGGACGCCACAGCTGCGGATCTGGAAGCGTTGGGTGAGCTTGTCCGCGCTCAAGTCTTGGCCACTCAAGGCGTGGACCTGCGCTGGGAAGTGCGCCGTATAGGTCGGATCAAACCACCCCTTCCCCCGATCGAGAACTAGAAAGTTCCTTCCAGTGTGAAGGTCAATATCGGCCCAAAATCGCGGGCGCGGTCTTCTACACGCACGACATTTCCCAAGCGGTTGGTGTCATAGATCTTCCGGCGGAAAGTATCATTCTGGTTTGCAAAATTTCCGATCATGGCCTGACCGGTCATGCCCCACAGATCCTTATGCTCAATGTAGGCGAACGCAAATCCAGGCCGCGCGCCTTCCTGACCCGTTTCGGCCAGACGATAATACGGATTGCGTTCCCAGCGCTCGAACCCAACTGACCAGGCCCAATCCGTCGCTGGCACGTCGTGACGCAATTGCACCATCATCCAGTATTTCGAGCTGTCATTGATCGGGCGGAGTTCTCCCGTCAACGGATCGGTTAGTTCGGACTCGTAATAATTTCCTTCATAGGTAAGTTCTGCGCCTGAAAATCCGATGGGAGCAAGCTTCAGCGTGGCGTCCCACTCGGCGCCAGCCTGCCATGCAGAATCAAGATTGCCAGGCCCATCCCCGGACCCGATCGGTACACGGTCCACGATATCCTCAATGTCCTCGTAGAACACCTCGATCGTGCCAGCGCCCCATGCGCCGAAATTCTTTTCGGTCTGGAGGCTGAGTTTCCATTTCTGGTCTGGTACGATCTCAGGATTGCCTGTCTGCCCATTCCCGGAGTTCAGGTTCACCGAAGAAACGAAATCATAGAAGTCGAGCTGGCCCACTTCCCTCTCAAGCCGGGTTACAAGTTTCAGCGTTGGCGTCGCCTGCCAGGAAAGGCTCGCAAACCCCTTCGGGCGGGTGAATGTCCGGACATTGGACGCGTCTCCTGATTGCGAAAGCTCGGAGATTTCAGCTCCGAGAGAGAGCTGCCCTGTCAGGCCTTCGGCAAGCTGCCGACCATGCGTAATGGAGACTTCACCGCGTTGCTCTTCGACGCGTGAATTTGCGCGCGGCAGCTCCTGTCGGGTGAGCGGTCCCCCGTCCTGAGACACGAACAGGGAGGAATCCTGCTCCAGATAATTGAACGCACCTTCAAGGGCGATTTGCCAGTCCGCTCCGGACCCAACCCCAAGTGCATACTCCGTTCTGAGAATATACTCTCCTTCTCCAACGTCCTTCCTGAAGATGTTTTCAGAGATCATGGAGCCATCCAGATTACCGACCAGTACACGGTCAGCAATTGGACTGTCTTCTCGACGAACCAGACCGATTGTCTTCAGCCTGCCGGGGCCGAACCCGAATTCGTAGTCTCCGCCGACCTCGACGAATACCTCATCCTCTGCCCCGACGAACAAACGCCGCCCTTCCGGCCCATCAACAGGAAACAGTTTCCCCGCCTCCTTGAAGTCCGGCTGGTAGAGCAAAGCCTTGGCATTCAGGTTTCCGATGACACCGGATGCTGGCGTCCACCCAACCGATCCGGACACTGACATGACTTCTGCAGCATAGGTGAAGTCTTCCTCGCGACGCTGAATCAAGGTGCCCTGACCATCCGTCACGAATTCCGGTCCGTTCGATGCACCTCTTTCCGGACTGCTTTCTGCTTCGAATGTCCAACTGACATCGCCCCGCTCCCCCGACAGGGTGAAGTTCAAATCATTGTAATAGGGTGGAAGATTATCACGAAAGCGCGTGCTCCAGCGCCACGTGCCAGACAATCCCCCCTCTCCCGTCGTGATGACATTCACGACCTGCCCTGAGAGGCCCGGAATTTCAAACGCTGATGCATCGACCAGTTCGATCCGTACAACGCTTGTCGCCGCGATCCGGTCCAGCGTGTCTGTTGCGCCATTTGATTTGCCGGACACGCGTTGGCGATTGATCAGGACATTGCCGCTGGCCTGACCAAAACCACGGGAGCCGTCATCATCTCCCTGAATCGAAAAGCCCGGTATCCGGGAAACCATCTCCAATGCGGTGCGCGGCGCGTATTGGCGGAAATCCTCCATCGTGAAGATGGTTGCCCCAGGCGTGGATTCGGGAGCGACGTCTGCAACCGCAGATGATGCGGGCGCCAGTAATCCCAGCACGCCGAAAATGGCGCCCGAAAAAAGCCGAGTCTTAGGGTTCACGCTGCGTATCCTCCCGCGCAGATGATGGACCAAACCGGCATCTCACGTCCGGATATGATGTTGATTTTCGATATTGACTACAGTTGTAGTCGAAACGTGGCAACCGACGTTTCCTAATATTTTTGTTATTTTGCCGGGAAATCACACACAGGCTGCCATGCTAAGGCCGCTTTAACCCTGCAGACGCGAAGAATAGTTCCACTACCAGCTTGCAGGATATTCTTATGAAACGTGTGGCCGTGATCTATGGAGGCTGGTCCTCTGAACGGGAGGTGTCGGTTACGTCCGGTAAACAAATGGCTAAGGCCGCGCGGTCAGCTGGATATGATGTTGTGGAAATTGATTCGGGCCGTGATCTTGCGGCGCAGCTGACGGATGCGAAGGTCGATGTGGTCCTGAACGGTCTGCACGGCCCCTGGGGCGAGGATGGCTGCGTGCAGGGCGTTCTGGAGGTTCTGGACCTGCCCTATTCGCATTCCGGTGTGCTGGCCTCCGCCTTGGCCATGGACAAGCTGAAATCCAAAGCCGTGTTCCAGCAGGCGGGCATTCCGGTCGCCGCCGACAAGCAAGTGACCCGCGCAGAAGCCGCCGCAGCGCATCCTCTCGCCCCCCCCTATGTGATCAAACCCGTCGCAGAAGGCTCAAGCTTTGGGGTTCTGATCGTGCGTGAGGGCGCCAATGGCCCTGCAAAGGAATTGACCGGCCCGAACTGGCGATATGGCGATCATCTCATGGCCGAAGAATTCATTCCCGGCCGGGAACTGACCGTTGCTGTGCTGGGTGACCGCGCTTTGGCCGTCACAGAGATCACGACCTTAAGAGACTATTACGATTTTGATGCAAAATATGAAGCTGGTGGATCGCAGCATGTGATCCCGGCAGACCTGCCTGCCCATGTGACCGAAGCGGCAATGAAATTTGCCCTGAAAGCACACCAGGCGCTCGGATGCCGGGGCGCGACGCGGTCCGACTTTCGCTATGACGACAAGAGAGACCGGCTCGTGATCCTGGAAACAAATACACAACCCGGCATGACGCCCACCTCGCTTGTCCCCGAACAGGCCGCTTTCGTGGGCATGTCCTTCGAACAGCTGGTCACCTGGATGATCGAGGATGCTTCATGCCAAAGGTAACCCGCAATCAGACCGTTCCGAAGAAAGCGCGCAAGCCCGCCGTCATTGTCGATGAGGTGACGGGCGAAGAGGTGCGCGTCTCCTCTGTCGTGTTCGGTTTCGTTATGCTGGTTGCCATTGTCGTGGCCACCGCCGCCTGGATGGGCGGCTCCATGTCCCAGATCGAAAACCGGTTTGCGAGCTTCATGGATGATACCGCCCGCACTGTCGGGATCGCCGTGAACGACGTGTCCATCATCGGTCTGGAACAGGACCCGGCCCTTGCGCAGGACATCCGCGCTGCCGCGATGATCGAGCCGGGCGAAAACATGTTCCGCGCCGATCCTCATGTCATCCGCCGCCGTGTTGAAGGCACGAACAAGGTTCTGAACGTTCGCGTCCACCGGCTCTGGCCAGATCAGGTCGTGATCCTTGCTGATGCCGCGGAACCTGTTGCCGTCTGGCATGATGGCCAGGAATGGACCGTGGTCGATGGCCTCGGCCGGGTCATTCCGGACGCACGCGCCGACGATCATAAACAGCTGATCCGTCTGGCAGGTCGCGGCGCAGCGAAAGCCGCCCCTGCCCTGGTTGCGGCGCTGAAGGCTGAACCGGACGTATCTCCGCGCATCGCCATTGCCACCCGCATCAATGACCGCCGCTGGGATATGCGGCTGGTTTCCGGCGCCACGGTACGCCTGCCGGAAGATCCGCAAATGGTCGCTGCGCTCGACAGCCTGTCCACACTTCAGGTTCGCACGGCTCTTATGCAGCGCCCATTGGAGACCATTGATCTGCGCAACACGGGCCGCGTCTATCTCAATCCGGTCAACGATCCCGACTTCACAGCTCGAAAAGAGGCGGCCCGAAGCTGATGGCAAACGTCCAGGCCCGGCGAAAACCATTTGTAGGGTCTCGCTCGTCCAGCCCGATTGCAGCGCTGGACATTGGCTGTTCGAAAATCACCTGTCTGATCGGCCGGAATGACGGCACAGGTCCGCGCAATTTCCAGATTCTCGGCGCGGGTCGCCAACAGTCGCGCGGTTTCAATGGCGGCACCATCACTGACATGCATGGGCTCGAGCGCTCAATCCGCCTGGCCGTGGAAGATGCCGAGCGCGAGGCCGGAGAGCAGATCAGCCAGGTCATGCTGGGCATTACCGGGCCCAAACTGAACTGCCAATTGGTCACCTCAGAGACCGATGTCGGGGGCCGGGAAGTTACCCCGAAAGACATCCGCCGCGTTCAGGCGCAGGCGATGGCGCAGATCCCGACCAAAGGCTCAGACGTATTGGCTGCGTGGCCCGTCGCCTATCGGGTAGATGCCCAGGAAGGCGTGCGTGAGCCTGCCGGCATGTATGCAGACCGGCTCGGCTTGCTGCTGTCAGTTGTCACCGCGCCGAAAGCGATGGTCCGAAATCTGGTGGAATGCGTTGGCCGCGCGCATCTTGGGGTGGAAGCGCTGATCCCCTCCTCTATTGCCAGCGGCGCAGGCACGCTGATCGATGATGAAATCGAAAACGGCGCCATCTGCATCGACATGGGCGCAGGGGTGACGGCGGTCTCGGTCTATCTGAATGACTCGCCGGCCTGGCTGGGCCTCGTTCCAGCGGGAGGCACGCATGTGACCTCTGATATCGCGCAAGGCATCGGCACGACTTTCGCCGCCGCTGAGCGCCTGAAAAGCGTCTATGGCACGGCCAATTTGGAAGGCCCCGGCCTCGCGGAACGGATCGAGGCGCCACGCCTCGGAGATGATGGCCGCCTTCAGGCAACGCGTATGGAGCGTGGTAAGCTGGCCGAGATCATCGCCCCTCGCGTTGAGGAAATCTTCGAACTGGTCCAGCGCACGCTCCAAGCGAGTGGTGTACGCAAAGTACTGCCGCGCAGAATTGTGCTGACCGGCGGCGCAAGCCAGTTGCCCGGTGTGCGGGAAGTGGCCATGCGCATTCTGGAAGCGCCTGTTCGACTGGGCCGGCCGACAAATGCTGAATTCCTTGGCGAAACACTGGGAACACCAGCTTTTTCTACAGCTTCAGGTCTGCTACTGTACACCGAGTTGGGGTTCGCAGACGCTGTGCGGGCTGGCATTGCGTCAAAGGAATACGGAGCAGAAGCCCGAAGCGGAGCCGTGAACAAGGCGTTCCATTGGTTGAAGGAAAATTTCTGACGCCAATCGCGAATCACTTAACCGCTTCTTAGCTGCAACGCGTCATTTTAGCGCTTCAGCATGGCTCAGGCGGTTAGGTGAGGACGACGAATGACACATGAACTCAAGCCCAGGATCCTGGTCTTTGGAGTCGGCGGTGCCGGAGGCAATGCCGTTGACAACATGATCGAGGCGAACCTGCAGGGTGTCGAGTTTATCGTTGCCAATACGGACGCGCAGGCCCTGTCCCGCTCGAAGACGGAAAACCGCATTCAACTGGGCCCGGAAACCACATCCGGTCTCGGCGCCGGGGCCCGCCCTGATGTAGGCGCGAAGGCCGCTGAAGAATCCATCGACGAAATCCGCGAGCGCCTCGAAGGCGCACACATGGTGTTCATCGCCGCCGGCATGGGCGGCGGCACCGGCACCGGCGCGGCCCCCGTCATTGCGCGCGCAGCGCAGGAAATGAACATCCTGACGGTGGCTGTCGTCACCAAGCCATTCAGCTTTGAAGGCACACGCCGCATGTCCTTCGCTGAAAGCGGCCTTGCTGACATCCAGAAGCATGTCGACACGATGATCGTCGTGCCGAACCAGAACCTGTTCCGCATCGCCAATGACCGCACAACCTTCGCCGAAGCCTTCCGCATGGCGGACGACGTGCTCTATTCCGGCGTGCGCGGCATCACTGACCTCATGGTCATGCCCGGCCTGATCAATCTCGACTTTGCCGATGTCAGCTCCATCATGCGTGGCATGGGCGCTGCCATGATGGGTATGGGCGAAGCCGAAGGCGAGAACCGCGCGCTGGAGGCAGCCAAGGCCGCCATCGACAATCCCCTGCTGGACGATATCTCGATGAAAGGCGCCAAGGGCGTGCTCATCAACATCACCGGCGGCTATGACATGACGCTGTTTGAGCTCGACGAAGCGGCCAATGAAGTCCGCCGCGAAGTTGACCCGGACGCCAACATCATTCTCGGGTCGGCCTTCGATACCGAACTGGAAGGCAAGATCCGTGTTTCGGTCGTCGCCGCTGGCGTGGACGCTGTGATGCCATCCCTCAAGCAGAGCGCTCCAGTCACCAGAACCGTTCGCCAGCCAATCGCCGAGCCGATTCAGGAGGAGCCCGTTGCAGAGGCAGAAGCTGAACCGGAAGTTGAAGCCACCACAGAGTTCACTGAACAGGACGACCGTCCGAAAGTGATCCTGCATACGCCCTCCCCCCTCCGCTCCGAGGAAGCCGACCCTCGTGGAGACTTCCCCGGCCAGTCTCTGCCAGCTGAGCATTTTGAGGGCAGCGAGGGCGAGGACCAGATCCAGGCCGATGCTGTTTTCAGCAAGCAGACCGACGCGCCGGCTGAAGATGAAAACCGCCACGGCCCGTCCGGATTCTCCAATCTGTTCGGCTGGCGTCGTCACGCGCATGCCGATACCGACGACAATTCAGCACCGGAATCCAGCGGCCAGATCGTCTCTTCGCCAGATGATCACCCGGAACCGGCCCCGTTTGACGATTCAGATCTGGAAATTCCGGCATTTCTTCGCCGGTCCGCCAATCACTGATTTTGCACATGATTGCAGCAAATGCCGGACGTATTTGTTTCAAATAAAACACAATGATTACAGGGCCAAGATCGCGATCTTGGCCCGTTTTGTAACACGCCGAAACAAGCCGTGTTTTGTATCCTGACGCCGCACGCCCCAAAGTAATCTGCGAAACTGGAGGTAGGTGTGTTGTCCGGTAGTGTAGAATTTCAGCAAACGATTGCGCGGCCCGCCGTGTGTGCCGGTGTGGGTGTGCATAGCGGCGAGAAAGCACGTCTTGTGCTGAAACCGGCTCCAGCCGGAACGGGCGTTGTGTTTCGCCGTACGGACATTCAGGGCGCCAACACGGCCATTCAGGCCGATGCTGAACAGGTCACCGATACACAGCTTGGCACAACGCTGACCAATGAGGCGGGCGTATCTGTCGCTGTGGTTGAGCATTTGATGGCTGCGCTTGCTGGCATGGGTATCGACAACCTTCTCATTGAGATTGATGGCCCGGAAGTGCCGATCATGGATGGCTCATCGGCCGTCTATTGCGAACTTCTGATGCAGGCGGGTTTGAAACAGCAATCCGCGCCGCGGCGCCGTATCCGCATCCTTGAAACCATCGAGATTGAAGACGGCCCGAAGCGCGCGCGTCTGTCTCCATCAGACGACAACTTCCTGACCCTCAATGCCCGCATTGAGTATGACGACGACGTCATCGGGGTGCAGGAAATGGCATTGCAGCTGGCCCCCGGCATGTTTGCCCGGGATCTGGCCTTTGCCCGCACTTACGGATTTGCCCGCGACGTGGACATGCTGCGCTCCATGGGTCTTGCCCGTGGCGGCTCGCTTGAGAATGCGGTCGTGGTCGACGATGGCGAGATCATGAACCCGGAAGGACTGCGGTCCGAGGATGAATTCGTTCGCCACAAGATGCTTGATGCCGTTGGCGACCTGATGCTGGCCGGCGCCCCGATTGCGGGCCGCTACGAAGCCGTTCAGCCAGGGCATTCCATCAACAATCTGCTTGTTCGGAAATTGCTGGACACGCCATCAGCCTGGTGCTGGGAAACAGATACGGTCGACGCGAGTCGTGTCGATGCACGCCGTTCCGCGGCCGTTTAAGGCGTTTGGTCGCTGAAGCCTGAGAAACGCGCTTGGAAAACCCTGCGGGTTCGCGCTAAGCAGTTAATCAGATCATCACAGCAGAAAGCGCCCGCCCTGCCATGCGAGTATCCCAAAAGCTCCCCCTTCTCCTGATCACGACCGCCGCACTTGCGCTGACGGCGTGCCAATCCCGCGAAAATCGTCGTCAGGAACTGGCCTATGTCGAGCGTCCGGTGGAGCAGCTTTACAATCAGGCTGCATCGGAGCTGGACAAACGGGACTATGATCAGGCGATCCTCCTGTTCAACGAAGTCGAGCGCCAGCACCCCTATTCCGAATGGGCCCGCCGTTCGATGGTGATGACATCTTTCGCGCACTATCAGGGACGTCGCTACGACGAGGCGATTTCCGGAGCACAACGCTATCTCGCCCTGCACCCGGGCGGCTCGGAAGCCGAATATGCCTATTACCTGATCGCGGCGAGCTATTTCGACCAGATCACTGATGTAGGCCGCGACCAGGCCACGACCGAGCGCGCCCGTGATGCGTTGATGGATGTGGTCCGCCGCTTCCCGGACAGCAGCTACGCGCGCGATGCCAGCGTCAAGCTGGACATGGTCCACGATCAGCTGGCCGGCAAGGAAATGACGGTCGGTCGCTGGTACCTGCGCAACAATCAGCTTCTGTCTGCGGTCAATCGCTTCCGCACTGTGGTCACCACTTACGAAACCACATCTCACACGCCGGAAGCGCTTCACCGTCTCGTGGAGGCCTATCTGACGCTCGGCCTGCGTGACCAGGCGCTCGCGGTAGGGTCGACGCTGGGATACAACTATCCCGACAGCGACTGGTATCGGATGAGCTATCGCCTCCTGACCAATGAAGGGCTCGACCCGGAAGCGCTGGATGGCGAAACCCGCCGCACGCTGCTGCAGCGGATCATTCCCGGCGGCAAGTAAGCCGCCCGCTCCTTACCCACCGATCAGGTCAAACCATTCATCTTCGGTCATTGTCTGGACGCCGAGGCCTTCAGCTTTTTTCAGCTTGGAGCCCGCACCGGGACCGGCGACGAGAATGTCTGTTTTCGCCGAAACCGACCCTGACACTTTCGCGCCGAGCGCACTGGCCCGCGCCTTGGCTTCATCACGGGTCATGCGTTCCAGCGTTCCCGTGAACACGACGGTCTTGCCTGCCACGGGGCTGTCGGATGCTGCCGCCTCTTCCGCCTCAACCGTGACTTCCTGCAGAAGCGCGGCGAGCATGTCCCGATTGTGGGGCTCTGCCTCGAAGTCGACAAGCGCACCTGCGGCCGCCTTCCCGACACCGTCAATGCCGGTGAGCTCGGCAAAGGCATCCGATTCCTGCCCACCTTCTTGCGCGCGCACCACGGTTTGCCAGAAAGGTGCCCAGTCGAGAAAATGGCGCGCATAGAGCTGGGACGTGGTCTGGCCGACATGCCGAATGCCGAGCCCGTTCAGAAAGCGCGCAAAGGGCACGCTGCGGCGCGCATCGATCGCATCGAACAGTTTCCTTGCCGAAGCCTTGCCAAATCCGTCCCACTCTTCCAGCGGCGGCAGGCCTTCCTCCGCGATGCGGTCTGCGAGGCGGAAAATGTCCTGCGGGGCCTTCACGACACCCTTCTCATGAAAGAGCTGGACCTGTTTTGCGCCGATGCCGTCAATGTCGAGCGCCTTGCGGGAGACAAAATGCTTCAGCCGCTCAACGGCCTGTGCCGCGCAGACGAGCCCGCCCGTGCAGCGCCGGCGCACATCAGCCTCGCCCTTGTCGTCAATCTCGCGCACGGCCGCTGAGCCGCACACAGGGCAGGTCTCAGGCAGATGCCAGGGCGCGCCGCCCCCATCCTTCACCACACGCAGGACCTGGGGGATGACATCGCCTGCGCGCTGGATCTCGACGGTGTCGCCGGGCTTTACGCCGAGGCGTTCGATCTCGTCTTCATTGTGGAGGGTGGCATTGGAGACGACGACGCCGCCGACCGTGACGGGTGTGAGGCGGGCAACGGGGGTCAGAGAGCCCGTGCGGCCGACCTGAATATCTATATCTTCCAAGGTTGTAGTGGCCTTTTCGGCCGGAAATTTGTGCGCGATCGCCCAGCGCGGCGCGCGGCTGACAAAGCCGAGACGCTGCTGCCAGTCGAGCCGGTTCACCTTGTAGACAACACCGTCAATATCATAGCCGAGTGTCGCGCGTTGTCGCTCGATGTCGCGATATGTCGCCAGGATGTCGCCAAGTGTCGCCGCCTTGGCCATCAACGTGTTCGTGTCAAAGCCCCACGCGGCGAACGCCTCCACCGCCTCCATCTGGGTCTCGGCAAAGGGTTCGCTTTCCGCCGCCCAGGCATAGGCAAAGAAGTTGAGCGGACGCGATTTGGTGATTTCGGTATCGAGCTGTCGCAAACTGCCGGCGGCGGCGTTGCGCGGGTTTGCAAAAGTCTTTCGCCCGGCGTCGCCTTCGCGCGCATTCAGCGCGGCAAAATCGGCATGGCTCATATAGACCTCGCCGCGGATTTCTATGAAGTCCGGCCATCCCTTGCCCGAGAGCTTTGTGGGAATGTCCTTGAGCGTGCGAGCGTTGGCGGTGACATCTTCACCGACCTGGCCATTGCCCCGCGTGGCGGCGCGCTGAAGCACCCCCTTCTCATACGTGAGGCTGAGGGAGAGGCCATCAATCTTGGGCTCGGCGGTCAGCTCCAGCTCGTCATCCTCCGAGAGCCCCAGAAACCGCCGGATACGGCCTGCAAATTCCTCAACGTCTTCGTCGGAGAAGGCATTGTCCAGCGACAGCATCGGCGCGGCATGGGTTGCCTTGGTGAAGCCATCCTGAGCGACGGCGCCGACCCGGTCAGAGGGGCTGTCTTCACGCTTCAGGTCCGGGAACCGGGCCTCAATGGCGAGGTTGCGCTGGCGGGCCGCATCATACTCCGCATCGGTCAAGACGGGCGCGTCTTCCTGATAGTAGGCCGCATCAGCTTCGGCGATGATCGCGGCAAGCCGCGCGAGTTCTGCGGCTGCCTCGTCCGGTGTCAGATCCTCAACCGGTGTTGCCTCGCTCATGCACCCTCCAACAACCTCCCGGCAGCGGCGCGGGCCTCAGCGGTCACTTCGGCACCTGACAGCATCCGGGCAATTTCTTCCTGCCTGCTGCTGTCATCTAGCCCGCGTATGCGTGAGCCGCCAGCCCCCTTCTCCACGAGCCACTGCGCCGCTGCGGATGCGGCGACCTGAGGGCTGTGTGTGATGGCGAAGACCTGCCGGGACTGGCCAAGCGAAATGAGGCGCTCGCCAATCGCCGCCGCCACGGCGCCGCCGACGCCCTGATCTGCCTCATCAAAGATGAGGGTGAGGGCAGAGCCTGCCTCGGCAAGCGCGCATTTCAGCGCGAGCGACACACGCGCAAGCTCGCCGCCAGACGCAATCTTGCGCAGCGGACCGAACCCGGCGCCGGGATTGGTCTCGGCATCAAACTCGACCCGGTCGATGCCGCTCGGACCACCCTCCCCCTCTTCCAATGGCGAGATCGACACGCGAATGACAGAGCTGCCAAGCTTGAGCGGTTTCAGTTCCTTTGCGATGGCCTTTTCAAGCCGGGAGGCCGCCGCCTTGCGGGCATCGCTCAGCTTGCCTGCAGCCTGATGCCAATCAGCCCTGGCCGAGGCCTCGGCCTTGCGAGCTGCCTTCAGCGCATCCTCGCCCGCCTCGACCAGATCCAGCCGCTCACTGAGCGATGCCAGCATGTCCGGCAACAGGTCCGGGTCGCAATTGTGCTTGCGCCCGGCGGCGCGCAGAGCAAACAGACGCGCCTCCGCACTGTCCAGTTCTGCAGAGTCATGGTCGACGAGCCGTTCGAGCTGGCCGATGGCATTCGCCGCTTCCCGCGTCTCAATCAAGGCGCGCTCGACCGCTTCGGCTGCCGCGCGCGCGGCCACCGGCAAGGCGTCTTCTGACGCCTCGAACCCCGGCAATCGGCAAATCCGGTCGGTCGCCCGCGCAGCCCGTGCCAGCGCATCTTCGACTCCGGACTCGTCCAGCACAGTCTCGGCCTCGCGTACGGCTTCTGTCACGCGCTCAGACTGCATCAGCAAGGTCCGTCGCTCCGTAAGCTGAGCGGCCTCGCCTTCACGTGGGCCGAGGGCGGACAATTCGTCCACGGCCTCGCTCAACCAGTCGCGCTGCTCAATTGCCCTGGCGTGCTCTGCCTCCAATTCCTCCCGCTTCGCACGTGCCTCGGCCATGAGACCATAGGCAGAGGCGCAGGCTTCAAGCAGGGTCTCATTGCCTGCGAACAAGTCGAGCAAATGCCTGTGCGACGAAGGTTTCATCAGGGAAGACGCCGCGTGCTGGCCGTGGATCTCGACGAGGAAATCGCCGATCTCCGACAGGAGCGCAGCGCTCACCGGCTGGTCATTCAGGAAGGCGCGCGCAGGACCGGCCCGCCGCAGCACCCGTTTGAGAGTAAGGGTTTCATCAGGCGAGGCATCAATGCCGCTCTCGACCAGCGCCGCCCAAACGGGATGGTTCACGGGCGGTGAAAACTCGACCGCCACGGTCGACTGGTCCTGCCCGGCGCGGATCATGGCACGGTCAGAGCCATGCCCCATCGCCACCGACAAGGCATCAAGAATTATGGATTTACCTGCACCGGTTTCGCCCGTCAGCGCGGTAAATCCGCTGCCGGGTTCAATGTCCAGACGGTCTATCAGGACAAAATCACGTATCGACAAGGAAAGGATCATGGCCAGTCTCCAAAGAGTCTACTGGCCATGATTTATCATTGGAACAAAACAGGAACAAGCCTGTTTTTCGTTAACGGCGCTAAAGCGGCATACAGGCTGCGCGCAGCCAGTCCTTCACCGCGCCGTCCAGCTTGTCTGCGAGAAGCTCATAGACCTGCGCGTGATAGGCATCGACCCATTCGCGCTCTTCCTTGGTCAGATGAGCCAAATCGATCAGGTCCCGCGCGAGCGGCGCGAAGGTCAGGCATTCGAAGCCATACATGTCGATCTCGCCGCCCTCGATCGGGGCCGGCGCGGTGACATATTGCAAATTCTCGATGCGGATGCCGTACTGGCCCTCACGGTAGTAGCCCGGCTCGTTAGAGACGATCATGCCGGTTTCCAGCGGGATCGGGCTCCAGCCTTTTGCAATACGCTGCGGGCCTTCATGGACGCCGAGATAGACCCCCACGCCGTGGCCTGTGCCGTGCTGGTAATCGAGCCCAGCCTGCCAGAGCGCGTGGCGCGCGAGCACATCGAGATGCGTGCCCGTGGTGCCTTTCGGGAAGCGCACGACGGCCAGCGCGATATGCCCTTTCAGGACCTGCGTATAGTGACGGCGCATGTCCGCACTCGGATCACCGATTGGCACGGTGCGAGTTACATCGGTAGTGCCGTCCAGATACTGGCCACCACTGTCAACCAGATAGAGGCTGCCCCGCTCCAGCTTGCGATTGGACGCGGTCGAGACGCGATAATGCGGCAACGCGCCGTTGGGCCCTGCCCCGGAAATTGTCGGGAAGGACAAATCGTTCAGGCCGCCCAGATTCTCGCGGAACTCTTCCAGCTTGATGGCCGCGTCGATTTCGGTGACATCACCGCTCTGCGCGTCTGTATCGAGCCAGTGCAGGAACCGGGTGAGCGCAACACCATCGCGGATATGCGCCGCGGCAGAGCCTGCCAGTTCGGCGTCATTCTTGCGTGCCTTGGGCAGCGAGACAGGATCGCGGTCGCGGACCGGCGTTGCGCCTGCCTGTTCCAGCTGGTCGAAGAACCAGGCTGAAGCGACATCGGGGTCGACGCTGACTGTCTTGCCTTTGAGGTCCGCCAGACCTTTCTCAAGATCCGCCAACGGACGAAGCGTGACGCTGTTACCAAGATGTTGGCGTAGTTCGTCCGAGACCTTTACCTCGTCCAGAAACAAGTCTGCTGAGCCGTCTGCAAACAGGATCGCCCGGCCGAGCGGCAGCGGCGTGCAGCTGACATCTCCGCCGCGAATGTTGAATGCCCATGCGATCGAGGCTGGCGATGTGATCACCGCCGCATCCAGCTTTTCAGCTTTCAGGGCGTTGCCGATTTCTACGCGTTTTTCGTCGTGGGCCTTGCCGGCGAACTTCACATCATGCGGGACAACGGGTGCCATTGGCTGGTCCGGGCGGTCGGCCCACGCCACATCAATGGGGTTGTCTGTGACGCCAACCAGCTCGGCGCCAGCGGCCTTGGCAGCCTTTGCCATTGCGGCCACATCGTTCGGGCTCATCAGTTTCGGGTCGTAGCCGATCCGCTTGCCGGACATGTCCTGCGATTTCAGCCAGCCGAACGGGCCGGGCTCGGGAACCGACTGCACTTCCCACAGATCAGGATCGGTCTGGTCGACGACCTGAAGCGTGTAGCGGCCATCTGCAAAGATGACGGCGCGGTCCGTGAAGACGAATGCAGAGCCGAACGAGCCGGTAAACCCGCTGACCCATGCCAGGCGCTCGTTCGCGTCGGGCAGGTATTCGTTCTGATATTCATCGTCATGCGGGACGTAGAAACCGTCCAGCCCCTGACGGGCCATTTCCTCGCGAAGGAGCGGAAGATGTGCGCGCCCGTCCTGCGGGCCGCCCTTGATATCGAATGTCTGTCTCATGCGCGTAAACTACTGCCAAAGCCACGCGAACAAAAGACACAGTCTGCGGTCACCACGCGCCGCGGTGCCGATGGCATCCGGGCGCGTGGTGCGCAGGTCAGCGGCTGGCCTGGAATGCGAGGAAATCAAGGAAGTCGGACTCAGGATACAGGACTTCCGCAACCCGGCTGATTGAGCGGCTTCCATTGGCGCCATTGGTGAAGACGATGACACCGACCTGGCGTTCCGGCACGAAGAACCCGATCGTACGCTCGCCCCAGTCGCCCCCGCCATGCATTACGACCGTCTCGTTCTCATAGCGGAAGACGGTCCAGCCGAGACCAAAACCGCCTTCGACCGGGCACGTCTCCGGACCCCAGGGGCAGCCGGAGGCAAACAGATTGTCGTCAATCCGGAAACGGCTGGCCGCAAGGTCGCCCGAAATGCCCTCATCCGCCATCACGCCGACGAGGAATTTCGCATAGTCGCCAATCGTGACGAGGACATCATCGGCCGCATTGAACTGCGTGCGCTGGACCGGATCGCCCCAGCTGCCGTCCGGCCCTTTGGGTCGGGCGATGCGAGGCAAATCACCGGGCCGGGCAACATAGGTCGCATCCGTCATGCCCAATGGCACGAAGACTTCCCGTTCTGCCAGATCGGGAAAGGCCTGCCCGCTCAGCTCCTCGGCATAGCGGGCAACATATTGATAGCCCTCCCCCGAATAGGCGGTTTTCTCATCGGGGTTGGATTTGAAAGTCAGCTCGCCGTCCCGCCAATTGGGAAACCCGGTACGGTGACGGAGGGCCAGTTCGGGGGTGAGCGCCAGATGACGCGGGTCGTCGGCAATATCCGGATCGGTCCAGACATCCGACATCGGAGCCTCCAGCGATGCTTGCCCTTCGCTTGCGAGCCGCAGGATTGTCTCGGCGGTGATCGGTTTCGTCATCGACGCAATGTTGAACAATGTATCCTGAGTGGCTGGCGTGCCGGGGCCGCTTGCGCCGTAAACATCCGTCCAGGCGATTTTGCCATCGACGATGTAGGCAACAGCCAGCGCAGGAACATCATCCTGTTCGAGCCACGCTTCGGCCTCGGCTGAAATGATTTCATGCTGGACGCTGCCGGGTGCGGGCAGGTCGGGATTGGTGTCATGCTGGCAGGCTGCAAGCAGAATGGCAGTTGCAAAGACTAGGGGTAGCTTCATCGAGCGCTCTCAATACGTCTGATTTTGAAAAACGCCCCTTCGAGCCAATAGCATCGAACGCTTCCTATTTAAAGTCGCACTTCAGCTATGCGTTTTAGCATGGATTTTTCAGCTTAGCCCTACTTTTTTGTTTACCTCATTTGCCCATATACCGCGCCACACAAAAAATTGTGCGCCGCACAATACAGAAAAAAGGATCTCGAAATGAGACGTCAAAACACAATCGCTTCGCCAATCATGACCAACATGGCCGGTGAAGATCGCCCGCTGATGGTCAATGAAGTTGCCGAGTCGGCTTTCGCGCACTCGCTGAAGTCAGCTGAAAGCCAGCGTCCGCAAATCTTGGCCCGTCGTTCGGCTCGCTGGGCACGCCGCGCCGCTTACTGATCTGCTCATTGGTTCCGAGCGTCCCGGCGGCACCGTTCGGAACAGTACTTTACCTCTTCCCAGACCCGCGCCCATTTCTTCCGCCAGGAGAATGGGCGGTTACAGACAGCACAGATTTTCTCGGGCAGGTCAGCTTTACTGACGCGCTTTGGTTTGCTGCCGGGTCTGGACATTTCTGAAGCGCCTCCACTACGCTTCATCTAGATCGACCAGCCAGTGCGGCAATCGCTTCAATCCGGCTTGCGAAACACCAGTGTCGACCAGCCATCCTCACGAATACGCTTCTGGAAATCGAGGCCCCGAGACGCAAACGCATTGCGGACCGGCGGTGCCTGATGATGAAGCAGGCCCGACAGGATGATGGTGCCGCCCGGCGCCGTCAGCGCGGCGATGTCCGGCGCGAGCCCGATCAGTGGCCGCATCAGAATGTTCGCGAAGACCGTGTCATATGGCGCGCCCTGACGAATGCGAGGCGTGTTTGCGCCGGTCACGTGCATGGCGGTGAAGCCGTTGACGTGGTTCTTCCGGGCGTTCTCATTCGCCACCCGGACACTGTCGAGATCAATATCGGTCCCAATGGCCGACGACGCACCCGCCTTCAAAGCCGCAATCGCCAGCACGCCTGATCCGGTTCCAAGGTCCAGCACCTTGCCGACCTTGCGGCTGCGGCGAACCTCATCCAGCGCCAGCAGGCAACCCAGCGTCGTGCCGTGATGGCCGGTGCCAAAGGCTGGCCCGGCCTCGATCAGAACGGAAATCTTGCCGGGCGACTGGCGCGCCAGGGCGTGACTGCCCGCCACGATGAACGGACCGGCCTTTACGGGCGGCAGACCTTCGAGAGACAGGGTGACCCAATCCTGTTCGATCACCTGTTCGATCCGCGCGGTCAGTTCCGGCGCGGACTCTTCGATGATCTCGACACAGGCCTGAGCGTCTTCCTCGGTCTCGGCAAAGGCATCGAGCCGCCAGCTGCCGCGTCCATCTTCCTTGGCGTCCACGGCACCCGCAGGCGAGGGATCTGCCCACGCTAGGGCGTCCCACGCCGTTTCGACTGGCGCCCGCGCGCCCTTTGCAGTTATCTGGTACATGCGCGGCGATTAGCAGGCGGACGGTTTCTTGGGAAGGAGACAAACACGTGAGAGCATTCCTTATGGCAGCGGCGGCAGCGCTGGTAATGACGACCGCCTGCGAAACACGACCGGACCCACTGCCGGAGAGCAGCGCAGCCCCTGCCCCGCAAACTGTCCCGGATGCGCCTTGGCGAGAAGTTGCCGACGAAGATCTGGTCATCCTCCAGACGCTGACGGGCGACGTGGTGATAGAACTCGCCGCCGACGCTGCGCCGGCCCACGCGGCTCAATTCCGGGAAGCAATTCGCGCGAACCTTTATAATGACGAATTCTTCTATCGCGTGATCGACGGCCATGTCGCGCAGGCCGGACTCGAGTTCGAATCCCGATTGAACGATTGGACTGAACTGCCGCTGGAAGCTGAACGGCCGATCGATGCACACGACTTTGCGCCGCTCGGAAACCCGGATCTGTTTGCTGAAATCGCAGGCCACCGTGACGGCTTTGCAGCAGGCCGCGAAGACGGGCAGGAATGGCTACTGCATTGCCCTGGTGCGGTGGGTATGGCGCGTGACACACCGCCGGATTCTGGTGCGACCGAATTCTACATCGCCATCGGCCATCGCAGATACCTGGACCGGAACTACACTTTATTCGGACGGGTGATCGCCGGGCTGGAACACATCAACCGCCTCGACCGCGTGGACCCCACGAGTGAAGACGCGCTTGCCGCTTTTGAAGATCCCGGCACGTCTGAACAAGCCTTCGCAGAACGGGCTGAGCGACTCTCCGCAAACCGGATCGTATCCATCGGGCTCGTCGCAGACATGCCCGCAGAATTGCGCCCCCGGTGGGAGGTGATGGCCACGCCAGGCGCCGAATGGGAAACCCTGAAAACCTCAAAGCGGGACTATAGCGCCATTGGCGCAATCGTGGTGACGCCGCCGAAGCGCCTCGACATATGCACCCTGCCCGTTCCGGCACGTCCCATCCGCGACTAAATAGAAACCATGTCGATTCCCCCCTCCGTCAAAGCAGACAACTTGCACACCATCGACAATGTCCGACACGGCTTCTTTGGCCGTAAGGGCGGCGTGTCGAGCGGACTGTATGACAGCCTGAATGTCGGCGAAGGATCTGGGGATTCTCCGGACACCGTGGCGACAAACCGGGAGCGTGTTCGCGCGGCCCTGTCTGCCCGCGCCCTTCTCTCCTGTTACCAGATTCATTCCGCGGATGTTGTTCACGTCACCCAGCCCTGGACTATGCGACCGGAAGCCGACGCGATGGTGACGACCGAGCCCGGTCTCGCATTGTGTATTCTGACCGCCGACTGCACGCCCGTCCTGTTTGCCGATCCAGACGCCGGCGTGATCGGCGCAGCACATGCGGGCTGGAAAGGCGCGATTGGCGGCGTGCTCGACTCGACCGTCTCTGCCATGACGGATCTTGGCGCCGCGCCGGGCCGCATCCGCGCGGCCATCGGTCCGACGATTCAACAGGCAAGCTATGAAGTCGGCCCGGAGTTCCGCGACACATTCCTGACCGAGTCGCCGGAGAGCGAAGCCCTGTTTATCCCGGGCACGGCGGACCGGTTTCACTTCGACCTGCCCGGCTATTGCCGACAGCAACTTGACCGATTGGGTATCCATTCAGTCCATGATTCTGGACTCGATACGTGTGCGCTGGAACAGGATTACTTCTCCAATCGCCGACGAAATCATCGCGGCGAACCGGACTATGGCCGAAATGCCTCAGTGATCATGCTTCATCTGTAATTTTCTGCAAAACCGCACAGAGTCCGGTTGCGACTCACTGCCCTATGTTACAAAAGCGACACCAACGGGCATCACGGGCGATACATCATGAAACTGCTTTCCTGCAATGCGAACCGGCCATTGGCAGAAGCCATCGCCGACTATCTCGACACGCGCCTGACGCGCTCTGAAGTCAAGACGTTCTCGGACCAGGAAATATTCGTCAGGATCGATGAGAATGTTCGCGGCGAGGATGTATTTGTCATCCAGTCGACCTCCTACCCCGCCAACGACAATCTGATGCAATTGCTGATCTGCATGGACGCGCTGAAGCGCGCCTCGGCCCGCCGCATCACGGCGGTCATCCCCTATTTCGGCTATGCACGTCAGGATCGGAAGACGGATGGCCGCACACCAATCTCCGCAAAGCTGGTGGCAAATTTGATCTGCAGCGCCGGCGCCGATCGCGTTCTGACGGTGGACCTGCATGCCGGGCAGATCCAGGGTTTCTTCGACATCCCGACCGACAATCTGTTCGGCAGCCCGGTCATGGTGGATGACATCAAGGAGCGGTACGGCAACAAGGATCTGATCGTCGTTTCCCCGGACGTAGGCGGTGTGGTCCGCGCCCGCTCGCTGGCCAAGCGGCTTGAGGCAGATCTCGCAATTGTCGACAAACGTCGCCCGGAGGCAGGCAAGTCGGAAGTGATGAACATCATTGGTGATGTTTCCGGCAAACGCTGCATCATGCTGGACGACATGTGTGATTCCGGTGGCACGCTGGCGAACGCTGCGGCTGCACTGAAAGAGCATGGCGCGAAATCCGTTGCGGCCTATGTCACGCACGGCGTGCTTTCGAACAATGCGGTTCAGCGAATCGAGAAATCTGTCCTCGACGAATTGGTGATGACAGACTCGATCCAGCCATCTGCTGATGCGATCAAGTCAAAATCCATCCGCATCCTGCCCATCTCGCCGCTTCTGGGCGAGGCCATCCGCCGGATCGCGAATGAAGAGAGTGTGTCGAAACTGTTCGACCGCTAGACTGCGCCAATAGAATAGAACAGAAAAAGCCCGCACCAGAACTGGCGCGGGCTTTTCTCTTGGTGCCTTGTTGATCAGCCGATGCAAAATTCCAGCGGATAGGTCACGCCTTTCACTTCGACAGCTTTGCCTGCCTTGTTCGTTGCCGGCTCGAACACAGCGCCGGTCAGCTTGACGGCTTCGGCGTCGAATGCGGGGTCAGAACATTCGGCGATCTTGTTCTTCGGCAAGCCGTCCACTCCCAGATCAAACATGACCAGGCATGCGCCGCTGAGATGTTGCTTGGCGGCATCGACTGGATAGGACGGCGCAGGATACTTTGTGGTGGTCGGTGTCCATTTAGGATCAAGGCTGAGGCCAGCTGCCATGTTTGCCTGTTTCGCGGCGTCAGCTCGCTCTCGCCATTCAAGGGACATATCACCATCTGCGAACCAGGTATTGTCGCTTGCGCACCCGGCTGGCGCTGCCGGCGCGGCAGCAGGTTGTGGTGCGGCAGGGGCCTTTGGAGCTTTTGGTGCAGCTGCGGGAGGCGGCACTTTCGCACCCGAATTCGCTGCGATGAAAAGACTTTTCGCCAGCTCCAATCCCTCTTCCGCCATCGGATCAACTGCGACCCCATCGCGCCAGACTTCCAGATGCAGGTGCGGACCGGTCGCCTGCCCTGTCTGCCCCAGGGTTCCGATGACCGTCCCGCCGGATACGGACTCGCCAACAGCCACCTTGATATCCTGCAACTGGCCGAAACGCAGGACTGTGCTGCCTGCAGCGATCTCGACCAGGTTGCCATATCCCTTCGTCATCTCCGCACGCGTGACGGTGGCGAAGGTCGGCGCATAAATCGGCTTGCCCTCTTCTTCCGCCAGATCAATGCCGCGATGCAATTTTTCTTCGCCGGTGATTGGGTGCGTGCGCATTCCAAAAGCACTGGTCAGCTTGGCCTTGTCGAGAATGGGATGAGTATAGTGCACAGTCGCAGCAGGCAGCGCGGCTGCGCCACGAATGAGTGAACCCTGGGCCAGAGCAAGAGGCGCAGCAAGCGCGAGAGCCGCAGCAACCGCCAGCCCGAGGCGCTTCGGTCGATGGTCAGTCTCGCTCAACAATTGGGTCAGGCGCATTTTGAGGGTTCCTTCTTTTTTGAGGATGAATGCCGCAACCGGCAGGATCATGGGCGGCCGGGCATGACGCGCGACCTGGGTAAGTGCGCGGGCATAGGCGATCCGGTCGCCGGTAAGGTCGGCGGTCTCCTCGTCCACAATGGCCTCACGCCAGTAATCGAGCCGCTCGCGCGTGGCCCAGGCAAAGGGTGAGAACCAGAAGATGTCTGCCACGAGCCGATCGAACGGCCGGGTCAGCAAGTCACCTCGCTTCAGATGCACCATTTCATGAACGATGATCTGTGGCGCATGGCTTTTCGATATCAGGGCAGCCGGAATGTAAATCACGGGACGGAGTATTCCTGCCAGGAATGGCGCCCCCTGCGGTATGACGCGTATATCTGGTGTGCGGCTGAGGCCAACAGCCTCTGCCCAATGGCCCACGGGACGCATCACCGCACGGGCCTGTCGCTTGATACGCTGAAGTCGGATCTGCCCAATTCCCCAACAAGCGCCCCGAATGCACCACCCCGCCACCAGAGCCCAGACGATGAATGCCGAAATTTGCGGTATACGGAATGACGAATCAGTTCTGGCTGGAAGCTCGGCAGCCGGCTGGATCGTCAGAACCTCTGCCATTGGAAGGTCAGGCAGGGCCTCAGCCGCCACCTGGCCAACCCCCGGCATGAAGGCTGACGCAACGAATGGCGCGAACATGAGCGCCGCTGCGCCGCGCCAGATCGCCTGCGCAGCTTTGGGCGAAGGATTGAGCGATGACAACGCGGTTGCGAGCACCCATAATGCGGCGCTCCACAGGAAGGTCAGGCAAACAAGTCCGATCACGCTCATGCCTTGTCCTCCCGATCATCTTCAGCCGCGTTGATGATGGCGTCCAGTTCATCAAGCTCCGCATCAGACAAGTGCGGACTCTCCGCGAAGAGCGCAGCAGGGAGCGGGCCATCCATGTCCAGAACCTGTCGGGCAAGATGGCGAACGAGCCCACCCAGTGTCGCCGTGCGGTCGATTGCAGCGGTGAACACGGTTATTCCGTGCACATCCTGCCGGGTGACCCACCCCTTTTCCTCCATGCGAGCAATCACGGTGCGTGTGGTGGATGGCTTCCACCCCTGCGCCGGCCCGACTGCGTCATGCACTTCGCGCGCACTCTGCCGGCCATGCGTCCAGAGGTGTTTCAGAACATTGAGTTCAGACGGATTGGGTTGGGACATGGACACCTCGCTATCACTGACACAAGTACGCTACATTTGTAGCGAATACGCGTCAAGTGAAAACAAGCGAGTGGTGTCGCCAACAAAATGCGACGCTGTTGCGCTCAATTGTCGGAAGGGTTTCGGCTACTCGACGGTCCAGCCACGCGGCGTGCGGCGAGCGTCCAGCGTCATTGCCTGCTCTTCAGGGCTGGCGGGAGCTGTGCGGCGTACGCCTTTGCGGCCAGCAAACCGCATAACCAAGGCAGCCGCCGCGAGGAGTACGCCTGCGATTGCCGTCATCAGGGCCAGCATGCCCGCGAACAGAACCAGCAGGAGACCGATGCACAATTGCGCCGCAAGGCTGATCGCACCTGAAAGGGCACCGGCAAGCTGAAATCGGGCTGAACTGGAAGCGGTATGTGTCATCATTCTCTCGTCTGAAAGTAGAACATGGCGTCAGCTGTGCGTCCCGTCAATGGAATGCAATGCCGATACCACGTGAAATCACGCAATTGCCTCAATCCGGTCGGATCAGCAGGCCGCGTTCCGTTCGGATCTGAGCGTAGGCCGCCGTAATCGACGCTGCCTTGGCATGAGCCGCATCTTCAAACTCCCTCGGCGCGCCCATCTGGACGACGCGGTCAGGGTGGTTATCCGCCATCAATCGGCGATAGGCGGCGCGAATGGCTGAGAATTCCGCATCATGCGCGACGCCCAGGATATGGTACGGATCGTCCCCGTCCGGCCCCAGATGACTGGCCTTGATGCGACGGAAAGTCTGTTCATCAAAACCGAACGCGTTCGAAACGGTGCGCAAATAGTCCAGCTCATCGGCGGTGACGACGCCGTCTGCCCCGGCGATCTGGAACAGGCCGTCCAGTACACCTTCCAGCAGGCAGGGACGGTCATGATAACGGCGACCTATCTTGCGGGCATAGCCTTCATAGCCACGCACAGTCTGGCGGGCGATGTTGAATACGCGGCGGACGCTGTCCGCATCCTCAGGCGCAGCGCGAAACACGCGCGAGAACATCATGATCTCTTCGTCAGACACGTTGCCGTCGGCAACGGCCAGTTTTGCGCCAAGGCCAACAACCGCCGCAGTGAAACCAACATCGTTCGGATCCGGCGCGCACGCGAACTCACCCCCGTCGGCGGATTCGCCATCGGAATGGTCAGGGTCAAACAGGCGACGTCCGCCTTCCAGCAATCGGGTCCACAAAGACATTTCCCGCAAATCTATACCCCATTTTTCCAGATTTGGGAGAGCGGCATGCTGACAGTTACGTGAAGTACTGCTCACAATTTCAATCGTGAATAATTTTTTAGATTCTGATCCCGCACGCGGGTCGCTCGTACAGAGGGGCGCTGGTGGATATGGTTCCACCCGTCAATTCATATGTTGGACCCCCAGTTATGAAACACCTTATCGCGCTCTCCGCCGCCCTCGCCCTGACTGCAGCCCCCGCAATTGCTGAAACCTGCCAATACTCGAAGCAAAAGACCGCCCATCAGGTTGAAGCCGAATTGGTCAAGGGCGAATGGACCAAGATGGATATCGTCGATACCGCTGCAGAAGCTGGCCAGTTCGACACGCTTCTGGCGGCCGCGACGGCTGCAGGCTTGGTCGACGCCCTGAAAGGTGACGGTCCGTTGACCGTGTTCGCGCCGACCGATGCGGCCTTCGCTGCGTTGCCGGAAGGCACGGTCGAAACGCTGCTACTGCCGGAGAACAAGGACCAGCTGGCTGGAATCCTGAAACTGCATGTCATCGCAGGCAGTAAGGTGACCTCCGATCAGCTTGCCGGTCAGACGCTGACGGCCGACACGCTGAATGGCCAAGTTGCAATTGACGGCACCGATGGTGTGATGGTGAACGAAGCAACCGTCGTGAAAGCTGATGTGATGGCGTCGAATGGCGTTATCCACGTCATCGACAAGGTTCTGCTGCCAAGCAGCTAAGTCTGAGCTGTAGCACTGAGAGCTGGCCCGTCCGGACTTTCCGGCCGGGCCTCTTCTTTGCGCTGGACTATTTTTTCTGAGACTCGACGGCTGCGCGCAGCGCAGCAATCTCCGACCGCATGTCCTGGATGGCGCTCAATACGGCAACACGCCCCTTCTCTGCTGTCATCAGTTCGCCCTCAAGCTCCTCCTCGATCTCGTCGAGGCCTTCCTCGATGATCGCCTGCTGCTCGGCAGCCAGCGAATCCACGATGAGCGCGATGAACAAGTTGAGGATGGCAAAGCTGGCGATGAAGATGAAAATCAGGAAGAACAGCCAAGCATATGGATTGCCGTCATCAATCACCTTCTGGACGACCTCGAACCGCCATCCATCCATCGTCATGACCTGGAACAGCGAATAGGCAGAGCGCGGCAAATCTCCGAACAGCTCAGTGACTTCCTCATTGTCCGTATTTCCGAACATGTTGGTGGCCATGACCGCCGCCACATAGGTGATCAGCGCCAACACGGCAAAGATCGCCCCCATGCCGGGCAGCGCTTTCATCAGGGCTTCGGTGATCCGGCGCATCATCGGCACGATGTGCAAGAGCCGCAATACACGCAGCACACGGAGGGCCCGAAGCACGCCGAATGCGGCGCTACCCGGCACCAGGGACACGCCGATCACGATAAAATCGAACCAGTTCCAGCCCCGTTTGAAGAACTGCAACCGATAGACGACCAGCTTCAACAGTATCTCGACCGCGAAGATATAGGTGATGGCCTGGTCAACCATATCCAGCGACCGAACGAGCCCGGCCGGCAGGGTGGCCCGATAGGTCAGAATACCAAGGATCACAGCATTGATGATGATCAGAGCGATCACCGAATGCCGGAACCACGGCCGTTCCACCATCGCTTCAAGCGCGGAATTATGGGTTTCGAAATCGAGCGTCGCGCGTTTCATGGTCTGTGCCGTTCCCCTCCGGTCGATAGGCCACAAGGCGTTCTGCCCGCAACTGTGCGGCCTGCCAAGTCATCGGGTGATGATCGCGCCTAGTCGGCTGATGTGGTCGTGTCCGACACGATGACCCATTCCCCGCCGATCTTCCGCATCACCAGCGTATAGAGACCGGACGGGTTATCGCCGTCTACTTCCAGCATCCAGCTGCCATGTGCGATGGCCGCATCAGCCGAGAGCAGCTCAATCTCATAATCCGACGTGATCAGCTGGCCCATCTTTTCCGGCGTGTCATAGCGCTTTTCATACCGCTCCAGCGTCGCATCCCAACCACGCGCGATGTTGCCACCGGAGGCGAAGCGCAAATCCGGTGACTTCCAATAGCCGGCCATGAAAGCCGGGATATCACCGCGATTCCACGCCTCATCCTGAGCCTGGAGCACCGCACTTATCGCGGCGGTTTCCTGCGCTTCAATCGCGCTGCTCAGATGGGATGATGGCGCAGGCTGCGTTGCGCACCCTGCAGCTAGAATCGGCAAGAAGAGCGCGCAAAGGGCTGACCGCATCACATATCTCCTGGTTCGGAGCCCCGCAGGCACGAGGCGATTACCTACCGTTTCAGATAGGCCTGACGGGCCCATTCTAGGGCACTCAGCGCGACGGCAACACCCCCGAGCCAGAACGTGATAATGAACACGTCATAAAACCCGTTCTGCTCGATCATTTCGCCAAGCCATGGCCGCCCGAGCGTTCCGATCAGCATCGTCAGGGATGCCAGCAAAGCGTATTGGACCGCAGCGAACCGCGGGTTTACCACAGAGGTCAGATACGCCGTCATCGCCACCAGCGCGAAACCGCCTGCGATGTTCTCCGCAAAGATCGTCACCATCAGGCGGGCCATGCGCTGCCCCTGGTCTGACGCAATCATCACTTCTTCCGGTTGCAATTTCGCGGCCCATTCAGCAAAGGCGATCAGCGGCGCGTCGAGATGGGTGAACGCAAGAAAGCCATCGACTGCCGCGGCGCCTGCGGCAAGGTCTGCGTAAAGCAGATTGGTCACTGCCGCGACAATGCCGCCAACGAAGAAGACAGGCATTCGCCCCAACACGGCGATCAGCGTGGCGCCGATAAGCGAGCCTAGAATTGTGGCGACGACCCCGAAGAATTTCGACGCAATCGCAACATCGTCCAGCGTGTGGCCAAGCGCATCGAGATCGGTGCGCAGATAGAAAGGATAAGCAAACGACCCCCAGACGGCGTCTGTGAAGCGATAGGTCAGCGCCAAGGCGAGCACGAGAATTGTCCACCAGCCGAGACGGGAAATCAGCTCCATCAGAGGATCAAAGATTGCCCGGAACAAGGTGGAGAGCAGCTTGTCGCCCCGGCTTTGCCCGGCAATGAACAAGGGCGCTTCGGTCGCCACCGCTTTCTGCGTAAAGACGAGCAACGCCGCCACGACGGCGGGCAGCACGACCGTCAACAATACGATGATAGGCCCCTGCTCCGAGACAAAAACCCGCGAAGAGATATCAGCCCCAAGTGCCAGCTTTCTCACCACGAAAATGCCGATGAGCGTGAAGCCGACGACCCAGCTGAGCGAGACGATCACCACAGCAGGCAGCGTTACCTTTCTGCGCAGCGAAGGCAGGAAGCTCATCCGGCTTGTATCTGGCCGGGACGAAGACTCCGGCTCTGGCGCAAGCAAGCTGCCGAACACGGTGAAGGCAATGAAGACCGCCATCATCACATAGGACACGGTCCATCCGACGCGCGCAGCAACCAAAAGGGCGAGGAAGCCGGATATGAACCCACCAGACTTGTATCCAAACTGGTACAGCGCCGACATCAGATCCTTGTCTTCTTCAGAACGGGCTACCTCGATCCGCCACGCATCGAGAATCAAATCATGTGTCGGGCCGATGATCGTGATCACGAAACAGATCAGCGCAAACAGGCCGATGTTCTCCGGCGGATTGCTGAACGCCAGAACGATCAGGAGGAGCGCAATTACCGACTGGCAAAGGACCAGCCAGGATCGCCGCCCGCCGATACGCAGGAACGGCACATTCCGGGCACGACCAAACATGGGCGCCCACAAATACTTGAACGAATAGCCAAGTGAGACCAGCGCCAGCACGCCGATCGTGTCGGTATCAATTCCTTCCTGGGTCAACCAGGCTGAAAGGACCCCGACGACCGCGCCATAGGGAATACTGGCCGCGAATGAGAGGATAAGCATCGCCGCCATGCGGCGATCCTTCAATGCCTTGAAGGCTCGAACAGCGCGCGACGGCTCTTTCACCGCAGGCGGCGTTGGCGCCGATGTGTCGCTCATGCGGCGCCTTCGCGCCGGGACGCCCCATTGATCCACTCCAGGGCCAGGGTCCGCAAGGCTTCGGCATCCAACGGCTTGGCCGCAACGCCATTCGCGCCGACCGCCTTGGCCTCCCGCTCGATATTCGGGTTCATCTCGGCTGAAACCGCAATCATGGGCATGTCGCCGCCCTGGCTTCGGATACGTCGCATCGCCTCAAACCCGTCCATCACGGGCATACGCAAATCCATCAGGACAAGGTCAGGGGTCATCTGGGCCACTGTCTCCACTGCTTCGCTTCCGGTGGAGGCCACAGTGACGCTAAATCCAGCCGATTCCAAGGCACGACGTGCGATCAGCGCGTTTACCGGATTGTCGTCTGCAATCAGCACACGCCCGACGCCGGTTTTGCGTTCCGGTTCATCCGGAGCCTGCCCGCCCGACCGGACGACAAACACACGTTCTGCGATAGACGACGCACGAAGCGGCCGCACCAACCAGCCTGCACAGCCAAGGCTGCGAAATCGATCAATCGCGCCCCTGTCTTCCGGGCGCAAGACCACCAGCGACGGTCGCTGGCTCGCAAAATTCCGAACCAACATCTCGCGCAAATCAGCGCCAATCAGCAAGACGTCGACATTCGCCGGCAGATTTGTATTCGCCGGATTGATCAGGACGGTTCTGACATTCGCCCCCTGCAGCGCCGTGGCAGCCGCCAGAGTTGACGCAGCCGGCAGACCGACCAATCCCACGGTCATGTCCAGCGTTGGCAGGTCGTGGGTCGGTGCAATGTCCGCCCTGGCAAGTGGGAGGAAAACTTCGAAACATGTGCCAAGACCGGGAGCACCGGAGATCTCGACATGGCCTTCCAGCAAATCTGTCAGCCTCTTGACGATTGCGAGCCCCAATCCGACGCCGCCATCATTGAAAGCATCCCGGGTCGCTGACTGCGTAAACGCGCTGAACAGGGTCTTGCGATCAGCCTCCGCAATTCCCGGCCCGGTGTCGATGATCCGGAACTTCAATCCGTCATCAAGGGCGATGACATCCAGCAGGACAGCGCCTTGCTGCGTGAATTTGAGGGCATTGCCGACCAGATTGAACAGGATCTGCCGTATACGGCCGGCATCCCCTGAATATGTCGGCATAGGCAACGGGTCCGCCCGGACAGCAAGATCAAGACCCGCGGCGTGCGCGCGTGGACTGAGCAGCTCGATCACTTCACGGCCAAGACGGACCGGGCAGAAATTTTCGACTTCCAGGTCGACCGCTGACGCATCCAGCCGCGCATAATCGAGCACGTTGTTGAGCAGATCGAGCAGCCTGGCACCGCTCATCCGAATGGCTTCGGCATACTCTCTTTGGGCAGGTGCCAGCTCCGTTTCCAGCAGCAGGGACACTGTTCCAAGAATGCCGTTGAGCGGCGTTCGGATTTCATGGCTGGCGGTCGCAAGGAAGGTGTCTTCCGGCTTACCTGCCTGTTCGGGGGATTTTGATGCATCCGTCATGACTCTCCCCCTTAAGGCAAAGCCTTTAGCATTCGTTTAACCGACCAGCCCCTCTTGCGCCGGGATTGTTGACGTTTCTGCACTTCCGGCAGGGCGATGGCGATAGGACAATGCCTCGGCAATGTGGATACGGCGAACCCCCTCTGCACCGTCCAGATCCGCGATTGTGCGGGCCACTTTGAGGACGCGGCTATAGCCCCTCGCCGTCAATTGGAGCCTTGCCGCCGCGTCGGATAACAGGGCCGCGCCAGCCTCATCCGGCGCAGCCGATTTCTCCAGTTCCGGAAGCGGGGTGTCGGCATTCACCGGCCGACACGTATCGCTTGCCATATGCGCCAATCGCCCGGTCTGAATCTCACGCGCGCGGGCAACGCGTTCCCTGACTTCCGCAGATCCCTCTACAGGCGGCGGCAAAGCCAGATCCACTGCTGTCACTGGTGGCGTGTCGTAGTAAAGATCGATCCGATCCAGAAACGGCCCGGACAATCGCGCCTGATATTGCTGCGCACAACGCGGTCCCCGCCTGCACGCCGCAGCGCCTGGCCCTCCCCCGCAACGACACGGGTTCATGGCCGCGATCAGCTGGAACCGCGCTGGATAACGCACGTGCCGATTGGCACGGGACACAACGGCTTCGCCCGCCTCCAGTGGTTGACGCAAACTATCCAGTACGGTGGCCGCAAATTCCGGCAATTCGTCCAGGAACAAGACGCCGTGATGCGCCAGCGATACTTCACCCGGCCGCGCCTTTATACCGCCTCCGACGAGTGCAGCCATCGAGGCCGAGTGATGCGGCGCCCTGAAGGGCCGGCGGCGTGACAGTCGCCCCCGCTCCAACAGCCCGGCTATGGATTGAATCTGAGAGACCTCCAGCAACTCCCTTGCGGATAGTGGCGGCAATATCCCGGGCAGTCGCTGCGCCAGCATGGACTTGCCGGAGCCGGGCGGCCCGCAGAACAACAGATTGTGCCCACCCGCAGCGGCGATTTCGAGCGCGCGCTTGGCGCCCTCCTGCCCTTTTACATCCCGCAGGTCCGGGCCCGCAGGCGGCGTGGCAAGCTCTCCCGGCTGAGGCGGCGAAATCACTGCACGGCCCGTAAAATGGTTGATCAATGAAATGAGGCCGGTCGCCGCTATCACACTGCCGCCAGCCCAGGCCGCCTCTGCACCACAAATCTGTGGACAGATGAGTTGAAGGTCCATCGCCTCTGTTGCCATGGCCGCAGGCAATACGCCCAATGTTTCTCCCAATGAACCGTCCAGAGACAATTCACCAATCGCCGCATAGGATTCCAGTTGATCTGGCGGAACGACGCCCATCATGGCGAGAATAGCCAGCGCAATCGCGAGATCGTAATGGCTGCCTTCCTTGGGTAGATCCGCAGGCGCGAGGTTCACGATGACACGTTTGGGCGGCAGAGCGAGGCCCAGAGACGCGAAGGCCGCCCTCACGCGCTCGCGGCTTTCGCCAACGGCCTTGTCCGGAAGGCCAACGATATGAAAGGCGGGCTGCCCACCCGTCATCTGTACCTGCACATCAACGGGCTGGGCCTCAACGCCCTCGAATGCAAATGTCGTGACCCTGCAAACCATGTCCAACCCCGTTCAGCCTGGATCAAACGGTTAACAGAATGCCGCGAACAAATAAAGAACGAAATTCCGGAAAGTTGAATCGCCCTTATATCAGGCGTCGCTCATCACAGCGCTGAGCGCTTCGTCGAGGACTTCGAGGCCCGCGCCCTTCCGCACCGCTTTTTCAGACAGGGTCCGCCGCCACTGGCGCGCACCGGGGCGACCATTGAACAGGCCGAGCATGTGCCGCGTCATGCCGTGCAAACCCATGCCTTCTGCCAGGCGGTCCGCCATGTAAGGTCGATAGGCTTCAATGGCGTCAAATGGCGATACGGGGCTTTCATCGCCAAAGAGCGCAGCATCGACCTCTCCGAGCAGGGCGGGAGTCTGATATGCGGCGCGCCCCAGCATGACGCCATCAAACGCGTAAAGATGCTCCTTGCATTGTTCAAGCGTCGTGATGCCACCATTCAGAATAATGGTCAGGTCAGGCCGCGCTGCTTTCAGGCGTGCCACGAGCTCATAGTCGAGCGGCGGAATATCCCGGTTCTCTTTGGGGCTCAAACCTTTCAGCCATGCCTTGCGCGCATGCACTGTGAACACGTCACACCCTGCGGCGCTAACGTTTTCGACAAAGCCGAACAGAGTCTCTTCTGCTGGCAGATCGTCGATGGCGATGCGACATTTGACCGTAACAGGTATTGAAACCCGGGATCGCATGGCGCTCACACAATCTGCGACTTCCTGCGGCCGGGCCATCAGGCACGCACCGAACGCGCCGGACTGCACCCGATCTGACGGACACCCGCAATTGATGTTCACTTCGTCATAGCCGAATTGTTCTGCGATGGCAGCAGCCTCCGTCAACTTGGCAGGCTCATTTCCCCCGAGTTGCAGGACAACCGGATGCTCTGCCTTAGAATAGCCGATCAGGCGATCGCGGTCGCCATGGATGACTGCATCCGCCGTCACCATCTCCGACCAGAGCAACGCTCGTTTCGACAGGGCGCGATGAAACATGCGGCAGTGCCGATCCGTCCAGTCCATCATCGGGGCGATGGAAAATTTTCGATCTAACGCATCTTTAGTCATGGTGGTTTTCGGCTGGGCTATGACGGGCCCGACTTTATGCACAGCAACACCCAATTAATCCATTGTTCCTGTGGATTATTCCTCATTGGGGCGGCTCAACGAGAACAGATTGGATGGTGCGCAGGCGCTAAACCGATACGCGTCCGGCGGTCTACGCACTCGCACTGACGAATTGAAACGCGTCTGGACCTCTAGGGCCGGAAGCTTACTCGCCCTTCGAACAATGTCGAAAACTGGGAGGATAAGCGGGCACGCAGGCATCAATTTGCAGGCAGGAAAAAGGAAATAGCCGATGCCCGCATTCATTGTCGCGACCGTCACGATTTCGGATATGGAGGCCTTCAAGGCCTATGGGCAGGCCGTTGCTGGCCTCTCTGAAAAGCATGGTGGCAAATCAATCGTCAAAGGCCAGATCAGCGAAGTGCTGGAAGGTAATGTGCCAACAGACCAGCGTGTCGTGGTTAGCGAATTCCCGACCGCCGAAGCCGCCAGAGCGTATATCAACGACCCGCTTTACCTCGAAGGAAAAGCCAGGCGTGAAGGCGCGGCCGTGGTCGAAATGCGCCTCATCGTCACCGAGTGAATTGCAGCGCGCCAGGTGCGCGCGACCTGAAAAGAAAAAAGACCATGTCACACAAGAAGACCCAGATCATCATCATCGGCGCTGGCCCGGTCGGCACGACGGCAGCCTACAAATTCGCGAGCGAGGGTATCGATGTCGTTCTCCTCGAAGCGCACCCGAATTGCCCGGAAGACCTTCGCGCATCGACATTCCACCCGCCCACGCTCGAGATGCTTTCCAGCCTCGGCATCACCGACGAGTTGGACGCGATCGGTCTGCGCGCACCCGTCTATCAGTACCGAAACCGGCAAACCGGAGAGTACTATTCATTTGACCTTGGCGAATTGTCCGACGTGACGCAGTTCCCCTACCGGCTCCAATGCGAACAGTTCAAGTTGGCGCGCCTGCTGACCGATCGCCTCGCCGAGCACCCACACGGAAGCGTATGCTTCAATCATCGGCTTCTGACTGTGAAGCAGGATGAAGACGGAGTCGTCGTCCAGGCTGAAACACCGATGGGCATCGAAACATTCGAGGCTGACTTCCTGATCGCATGCGACGGCGCAAACTCCACCGTGCGTAAATGGCTCGGCGTCGGCTTCGAAGGGTTCACCTATCCCGAAAAGTTCGTGACGTTCAGCACCGCGGTGCCGCTTGAGCAGCATTTCGAACAACTCGCCCATGTGAACTATGTGGCCGATCCGACGGAATGGATGGTCCTGCTTAAAGTGCCGAAGCTTTGGCGCGTGCTGGTACCGGCGCACGATATGGATGACGACTACATCACTTCGGACGAAATGAAGGCCAAGGTCTTTGATCGACTGATCGGCGATCCGAATGTCGAGACGGTTCACAGAACAATCTACCGCGTGCATCAACGGGTTGCCGAAAACTATGTAGACGGCCGGATCATTCTTGCGGGCGACGCTGCACACCTCAACAATCCGCTTGGTGGCCTTGGCATGAACTCCGGCATTCATGATGTCTGGAATCTGAGCGAGAAGCTCATCCCCGTCCTGAAGGCTGGCGGCAGCCACGATGAACCGCTTGGCCTTTACGAGCGCCAGCGCCAGGCCGTGATGCGAAACTTCGTCCAGACACAGACGATCAAGAACAAGAAGATGCTGGAGAACCGGGATCCTGAAGCTCAGCAACGATACCAGCAAGGACTGACAGAAATCCTGGAAGACGACGAGCGCCGGCGCAACTACCTGCTTGATCAGGCGATGTTCAAGAGCCTGGAGCTCGAAGCAGCAACCAGCTGAGAAAAGTCGTCAGACAGCTTTCAGCTGCGCGATCGCCGCATCTGTGCTGACGCATTCTGCATATTTGGCCCGCATGTCGAAGAGGTTCGCCTCATGTGGGCCAGATGCGCGGTCTGCGCACGCATCCTCGACGACATAGGGTGCAAATCCGTGACAGAGCGCATCCAGCGTGCTGGCGCGCACACAGCCCGAAGTCGAATAGCCTGTGATCAGAACGGTGTCAGTGCCTAGCGCCGTCAGCATGGGTGCCAGACATGTGCCGAAGAATGCGGACGGATACTGCTTGGTGACGAGGATATCATCGCCTTCAGGAGTGAGCTGAGGCATGAATTCGGCCATGGGATGGCCCTTCACAAAATGCTTCAGCGCCGGGACTTTCCTGAAAAACAGTCCCCCATCAACACCACTATCGGTGTACTCAACCGCAGTGAATATGACCGGCACCCCCTTCTCGCGGGCCGCATCACGCAGGCGGACATTGTTTTCCAGCGCCATCTGTGCATCCGGCCCTGCATAGAGCGGGCAGTCAGGGTCCACATAGGCACGGCAGACATCTACGATGATGAGCGCGGGCTTTTTGCCAAAGGCCAAAGCGCCATTAAACCCGGCCTCATCATAGTCCGTCTTCAGATCAGTCATATTCGCGCCTCCTGTTCGGCGTCAGGACGCGTCGCCTGCAATACCTGTGGCCAGAGCGTTGCTGATTTCGCCATCCGACAGGCCCATCTCGTTGAGAATCTCAACCGTATGCTCACCGGCTTTCGGCGGATTACGGCGAAGTGCAGGTCGGCTCTGCCCCATCTTTATCGGAAGGGCCGGCAGCTTGATCGAGTTGCCTTCCGGCAGTTCCATTTCCAACAGGCCGCCTTCTGCATTCAGGTGGGGATCATCAAACAGGTCTTCAGGACGCGCAATCGGTGCGAAAGGCAGCCCGATAGTTTCGAGTTTCGCCATCAGGTCTGACTTGTCGTACGTGGCGAACAAATCACGAAGACGCGGAATGATGGTGTCGCGTTGCTCGACACGAGCATTGTTCTGGGCGAGCTCGTCATTGCTGGCCCAGTCATCAAGACCAAATGCCTCACAGAATTTCAGCCACTGTCCATCCGTAACGACGCCAACGAAAACCTTCTCGCCATCCTTCACGTCAAACACGTCATATACAGCCCAGGCCGAAATACGCGCCGGCATTGGCGCTGCCGCCTTTCCGGTGACCCCAAATTGCGCCATGTGCTGGCCAACAAGGAAGGCCGTTGTCTCATACAGACTCGCCTGCACATGCTGCCCTTCTCCGGAATTGTTGCGCTCGCACAAGGCGGCCAGCACCGCGATCGCACCGAACATCCCGCCGGTTACGTCAATCACTGAAGCGCCTGCCCGGAGTGGACGTCCTGGCGGACCCGTCATGTAGGCAAGGCCGCCCATCATCTGCGCAACTTCATCAAGCGCGGTACGGTTTTCATACGGGCCGGAAAGAAAGCCCTTCTCGGAACAATAGACCAACTTCCTGTTGAGCGAACGCATCGCCTCATACCCAAAGCCCAATTTCTCCAATGCACCGGGACGGAAATTCTCCACAAAAACATCTGCCGAAGCGATCATTTTTGTCGCGATTGCCTTGCCCTCCTCCGATTTGAGATCGAGACAAATGCTTCGCTTGTTGCGGTTGTACATGGCGAAATAGCCGGAACCAGACCCCTTCAACCTGCGTGTCTTGTCACCACCGATCGGCTCGACCTTGATAACGTGTGCGCCAAGATCGGCGAGCACGAGACCGACGGCTGGCCCCATGACCATATGGGCGAACTCGACCACTGTGATGCCCGCTAATGGTGCGTTCTGCTGCACGGCTCTGTACTCCCGAATTCCATATAAATCAGCTTTCAGCTCTCATGGATCGGCACGGGATTTCCCGACTGGATTTCTGCCTGTTCGACTGGCGACCATCACCCACGACGGGTGCCAGTCGGCGATATTCGTAGACCGAGCAGGTGCAAATTGCCGGAAGCAACTAGCCCCTCTGGTTCGCTAGGCCGGAGATGCAAGGGGTACTGCCTTGCCAGGCGATCGTGGGAATGAACAGGAATGGCAAGGACAGCCTTCGAGAAAATCTGGGACATGCATCGGATCGCGAGCCTTGGCGGCGGCACGGACCTGATCGCCATTGACCGGATCCTCCTGCATGAGCGCACCGGTGGCGTGGCATTGAAGAGTCTTGAGGACTCCGGAAGAAAGCCGAACGACCCTTCCCAAGTGTTTGCCACAATGGACCATATCGTCGACACCTTTCCGGGCCGCAACGACAAAACACTGATGCCCACCGGCCACGATTTCATCACGATTACTCGGGAGACCAGCCGCAGAGCTGGCATTACCCTGTTTGACCTCCATGATGCCCGCCAAGGAATTGTGCACGTGATCTCACCGGAGCTTGGGATTGTCCTGCCGGGTGCCACGCTGGTCTGCCCTGACAGTCATACATGCTCGCAGGGCGCACTTGGCGGACTAGCGTGGGGCATAGGATCTTCCGAAGCCGAACATGCAGTCGCCACCTCAACGTTGCGTGTCCAGCGCCCGAAGACCATGCGCATTACCATTGATGGTGAACTCGGCGCCGGCGTTACGGCGAAGGATCTTGCGCTCTACATTATCTCCGAGATCGGTTCGGCAGGCGCCAAAGGACATATCATCGAATACGCCGGGTCAGCTGTGCGTGCACTGGAGGTAGAGGCGCGCCTGACCCTCTGCAACATGGCGACAGAACTCGGCGCGTTCTCCGCCTTGATTGCACCAGACCAGAAAGTCTTCGACTATCTCAAAGGGCGCCCATACGTCCCGACAGGGCCACTTTGGGAAAAAGCTGTCATGTCGTGGAAGGAAATATACTCCGACGAGGCCGCCACATTCGATTCCGAGCATATCTTCCGAGGTGAGGCTGTGCGCCCGATGGTCAGTTGGGGTACCAGCCCGCAGCAATCCATCCCGATTGATCAGCCAGTGCCAGATTTCGAAGCCGTGTCGCATCGCGACTCCATCGACAGCTATAATCGTGCACTTGCGTACATGGGGATCAAGACCGGACAGAAACTCGACGAGTTGCCGATACAGGCCGCTTTCATAGGCTCGTGCACAAATAGCCGCCTGTCAGATCTTCGCCGCGCGGCCGCCATCCTCAAGGGGCGCAAGGTGGCGAAAGGGGTCAAGGCGATCTGCGTTCCAGGCTCGACCGCCGTGAAGGCGCGCGCAGAAAAAGAAGGGCTCGACGCAGTGTTCAAAGCCGCGGGTTTCGAATGGCGCGAATCCGGCTGTTCAATGTGTTTCTTTGCCGGCGGTGAAAGCTTCGGGCCTCAGGAACGTGTCATCACGTCGACCAATCGCAACTTCGAAAGCCGTCAGGGCCCGGGCACACGCTCGCACCTTGCTGCGCCGGAAGTCGTTGCCGCGTCGGCCATCACCGGGCGGATCACAGACCCCGCCTCTCTCACGGCAGAGGTGGTGCCATGAAGCCCTTCACAACGATCGTTTCCAAAGCCATTCCGCTAGTTCGAGATAATATTGATACGGACATCATCATTCCCTCTAGGGAGATGAAATCGGTTTCCAAGACCGGTCTTGCAGACGGTCTGTTTGCCGGTTGGCGGTATACGGAGATTGGTGGGCGCGCACCGCGCGAAGACTTTGTACTCAACCAGCCCGAATATAAGGATGCACAGATCCTGCTCGCGGGTGAGAATGTCGGTTGTGGGTCGAGCCGCGAACATGCGGCCTGGGCGCTCGCCGAATACGGTATCCGGGCGGTCATCGCGCCGAGCTTCAACCCGATTTTCTATGGTAACTGCATCCGAAATGATATCCTGCCGGTCCGCGGGTGCGCCAAGGCGCTTGCCGAGACGGGTGGACTGATCGAAGTTGACCTTGACGCGTGCACCGTAAAACCTCTGACTGGCACAAGCTGCAGCTTTGAGATTGCGGACGAAGCGCGCACCATGCTGCTGGAAGGTCTGGACCCGATCGACCTAACCCTTAAGCGTGCCGGTGAGATTGCAGCCTTCCGCAACGAAGACCGCGCCGCCCGCCCCTGGATCTATGAGTTGAGTGACAGCCCAGATGAGTGAAGATTTCCATTTCCCCGTAATCGTTGTTGGTGCAGGTGGCGCTGGCCTTTGCGCAGCTCTGGCAGCCCGTGATGCTGGCGCAGATGTTCTGGTGCTTGAACGCGACGCCGTGCCGATGGGCTCTACCGCCATGTCGACCGGCCTGATCCCGGCCGCCGGAACGCCTGATCAAGCCGCACAGGGCATTGATGATAGCCCGGAGCGCTTTGCTGATGATGTGATGGGGAAGACAAAGGGCAAAACCGATCGCGCAATTGCGCTTCGGCTCGCCGAACAGTCCTGGGACACGATCAAATGGCTACGGGATGACCACAAAGTGCCCTTGTCGCTGATAGGTGGCTTTCTATATCCTGGTCACACGGCGATGCGCATGTACGGCACGCCGCACCGCACTGGTGGGGAGTTGATGGCCTCCCTACAGGAAGCCTGCGAAGCCAGCGACGCGATCATCCTCACCGAAGCGACCGTGACCCGCCTTCTCTCGACCGACGGGGTCGTGACGGGCGTCGAATTTACGCGTCCGGACGGCTCGACGGAAACGGCGACTTGCGACGCCGTCATTCTCGCGAGCTGTGGCTTTGGTGGTAATGCAAACATGGTCGCCGAATGGATCCCTGAAATGGCAGCCGCGCCCTATCACGGCCATCCGGGCAATAAGGGCGAAGCGATTGTTTGGGGTCGCGAACTTGGTGCGAAGCTTGCTGACATGTCTGCCTATCAGGGGCATGGTGGACTTGCGGCAGGACACGGCATCCCGATCCTCTGGCCACTGATCATGGAAGGCGGCTTCCAGGTCAACAAGGAAGGCAAGCGCTTCTCCAATGAGGCGTCGGGATATTCCGAACAGGCCGCGCGCGTGAATGCGCAGCCTGGCCATGTTGCCTGGTCCATCTTCGACCAACGCCTGCATGAGCTGATGCTCGCCTTCGACGACTATCAGGACGCGCTGAAAGCGGGCGCGGTCCAGAAAGCCGACTCGATTGAAGAATTGGCCGCGAGCGCGAATCTGCCGGTCGATACAGTGAAGGCAACCCTCGAAGACGTTGCCGCGTGTGTGACGGGCGAAAAGGCAGATGAATTCGGCCGCGACTTCACTGGCAAGCCGGTTCTGAAAGGCCCGTTCTACAGCGCCCGCGTCGCCGGGGCACTTTTCCATACACAAGGTGGCCTCGTCGTAGACGGCGACGCCCGCGTCATCGCTGAAGACGGATCACCAATGGCCAACCTCTTTGCCGCCGGTGGGGCCGCGCGAGGCATCTCCGGCGATGGCGCCGATGGCTACATGGCAGGCAATGGCCTCCTCACCGCAACCACATTCGGCAAACTCGCTGGCCGAGCAGCCGCGGCACAGGTCCAGGCAGACACAGAATGAACGATAACGACGCGCCTGCTTCGGCTGATACGAAGAAACCCGAACTTGGTCGCGTGACCATACTTATATTTGCCGTCGCGACAGGCTGTTTCGCTGGAAACATGTATCTCGCTCAGCCACTGATCGAGCTGATCGGCGATGATCTCGGCATAACAACCGCGCGGCTTGGCACAATTGTGATGTTAGCGCAGGTGGGATTTGCTCTTGGCATGTTCTTCATTGGTCCAGTTGCGGACGTTTCGGAGAACAAACGACTAATTCTCGTTTCCACGGCTTTTGTTGCAACGGGCATGCTGGCCATCGCGCTGGCGAACGGACCTCTAATGTTCCTGATTGCCTCCTTCTGTGTGGGCCTAGCCGCCATTGGTACACAGATCATTGTGCCCCTCGCCGCCAATCTCGCCTCTGAGGAAAAGCGTGGCGCACAGATCGGCACCATCATGGCAGGCCTCCTGACCGGCATCATGCTGGCACGACCGCTGTCGAGCTTCCTGGCCAGTCTCTGGGGCTGGCGCGCGCCCTTCTTCTTCATGGCAGCGGTGATGACGTGTATCGGCATCCTGCTCGCGATCTATACGCCTCGCTTCAAGCCGACGAGCCAGCAGAGCTATGGCAGCCTCATCAAAACGATGGTTGCCCTCCCCTTTCGGTCAGATGCGCTGCGCCGTCGCTCGATCTACCAAGCAATTGCGTTCGGCGTGTTCAACATGTTCTGGACGAGTTCTTCGCTGGTGCTAACGGATTCATTCGGACTCAATTATCAGGAGATCGCACTCTTTGCTCTTGCAGGCGCAGGTGGTGCGCTGGCCGCGCCGCATGCGGGCAAGCTTGCAGACAAGGGACACACGCGGGTTTCGACCGGCGTTGCACTCAGCCTGCTGATCGTGTGCATGCTGCTCAGCATCCAGCTCGTCGCGTTTCGCTACCTGCTCGTCTTTGCGGCGGTGGCAGTCATTCTCGATGCTGCTGTGCAAGCGAACCAGGTGCTTGGGCAGGCGACGATCTATGCTCGCCTTCCGGATTCGCGTGCCCGCGCCAATGCCTTCTACATGACCAGCCTCTTCGTTGGTGCCGGTACAGGCTCGCTGATTGCTCCGATCTGCTACGATGCAGGCGGCTGGCCTATGGTAGCCATGGTCGCAACCGGGTTCCTCATCGTGGCGATCTTATACTGGGCCACAGAATACTTCACGCCTGGGCCATCGCTCGAAAAGGTGCCTTCATGATTCTTCGCTTCGCCCCGCTCGTCGCGCTCGCCATATTGGCTGGCTGCCAGAATCCAACCGCTACAGTGGTTGAAGCAGAGGCGCCTGCATTCACCAACGCAGACGCGATGAACACTTATCAGACCCTCGGTCTGGTCAAAGGAGCACCACGCCCCCTACCGAGCGTGGCAGCGTCAACTATAACCGATCCCGAAGCAGTCTTCGCCGACGCCATTGCCTACGCCGGCGAAACAGAAAGCTACGCCCTTCTGATCTGGCATGATGGCGCGCTGGTGCTGGAGCACTATCTTCCCGGATACGGAGTCGAGGTGAGGGCCGAACCAGCCTCGATGCACAAATCCGTCCTCGGTCTTGTGACGGCCAAAGCGCTGGAAGAAGGCCATATTGCAAGCCCGGACACACCCATCGGCACTTACATTCCCGAATGGTCGGCTGATCCGCGTGGCGACATCACCGTCCGGCAGCTTCTCACCATGTCCTCCGGCCTCGCGCCACTTTCCTATGTCGGTGGTGATGACGCCCCTGCCCGCAAGTTTATGGCCGGGGATCTCAATGCACGCGAAGCCCTGCTGAACCTCAAACCCGAAGAGGCAGACGCCCCGCATTTCCACTACATCAATACGGTCAGCCAACTCCTCCTGATGGTGGTCGAGAATGCCACCGACACACCGTATGCGCAGTATCTATCCGAGAAAATCTGGCAACCCATTGGCGCCGACGATGCCTATGTCTACAATTTCGAGGAAGATGGCTTTCCACGCGGGTACGCCTCTCTGCTCGCCCGTCCTCTCGACTGGCTACGGCTCGGCCTGCTGGTAAAAGACGACGGCCGCTTCGCTGGCAGTCAGATCATTGATGCCGAGCTTGTCCGCAAACTGAAATCCGGGTCGCAATACAATGCGGACTATGGCTGGCAGATCTGGCGCGGCGAATCTTGGACTGAACAGCGCTTTTACAATGACGAGGGCGCTGGTTTTTCCGTAACGCATAGCGCGCCCTTTGCTGTAGACGATCTTGTCTATTTCGACGGTTTTGGCGGCCAGCGCGTCTACACCAGCCAATCCGAAGACCTGGTTATCGTTCGCCTGGGCAATACCAGCACCGTCTGGGACGATGCCCGGCTTCCGAACAGCGTCATCGCTGCCCTTGAAAGCCTCAGGGAGGACTGATCATGGCCGCGCCTGAACACGTCGACACACTGGTCCGCAACGCAACGATCTTGACGATGGACCCCGGCCGCCGCGTCTTCACAGCGGGCTTTCTCGCCGTAAAAGATGGACGCATCCATACGGTCGGAGAAGACAAGGACTGCGCGTTCACAGCCAGCGAAACCATCGACGCAAAGAGTAAGATGGTCATGCCTGGCTTTGCCAATGCGCATAACCACCTCGTCCAGAGCTGCTTCCGCGGCTACAATGATGACCGCTGGCCAGTCCTCGACATCCCAGCGGCCGTGCGCGCCCTGATCAGCCAGCTTTTCCTCATGGCGGGTGAAATGGACGAAGAGCGAACGTATGCCATCGTCCGCCTGCACGCACTGGAAATGCTGAAGCTCGGCTACACCGCCACGCATGACGAGCATTTTACCAATATTCGCAAGGACAGTGTCGACGGCTCTTGGCAGGCCATCACCGACTCCGGAATGCGCGGCTATCTCACGCGCTGCATCGCCAACAGCCAGAGCGTACCTGAAGCCGGACGAGAGGACGTCGAAAGCGGATTGATCGAGCTTGAGCGCCTCGCTTCAAAGTTCGCGTCTGACCGCGTCGCTGTCGTCGGCGGATTCCTGAACTTCAACTTTCTGGCAGATCCTGAAGACATGCGCCGGATCCGCCAAGGCTGTGACCGTCTCGGTGTGCCTTTCGGTATAGACATGACAGACAATAGCCGCGGCGCAGCGCTGAAAGCCCGCGGCTTCGACGGTGGACAGGTTGAATATTACCGCAGCTTCGACCTGCTCACCTCACCCATTTATGCTGGCAAGGCGGTCAATGTGCTGCCGCACGAGTTCGACATCATGGCCGAGCACGACTGCCGCACCTCACTGGTGCCGGTTCTTCGCTTCTTCGATGCTACCGGCATCCCGGTCGACGAATTCCTGAAGCGTGGCCAGCTGCCTGCCATCGGCACCGACGCCCCACTCGTCAGCGACTCGCAGAACCCGTTCGAGATAATGCGCCTGATGATCCTTGCCCAGAACGTCTCGGTAAAGGCGCGCGTCGCCGCTGGTGGTGAGCGTCCGGACAAGGAAAACTGGCTGACGGCCGAAACCTGTCTTGAAATGGCAACGCTTGGCGGAGCGCAGACCTTGTTCATGGATGAAGACTGTGGCTCCATAGAAACTGGCAAGGCAGCTGATTTCATCATCGTCGACATGAGCGGCGTTGAAGCCCAGCCGACCTATGACGGCCGGCGTGGCCCTGGCGCGCTGGTCTGGGGCGGTCAGTCTTCAATGGTCGACACTGTTTTCGTGGCTGGCCGCAAGCTCGTCGAAGACGGGCGCTCCGCAATCTGGGACGAAGAGACAATCGTCTCCGACGCCCAGGACGCACTTCGCGGAATTGCAGACGCCACCGGCCTGTATGACCTGCTGCCAAGCCGGACGCCCGGATCCAGTTTCCGTGGCTGGACCTATATCTGACCTGAAGGAGACTAGTAGAATGCCTTCATCCCCTAAAACCATAATCGTGACCGGCAGTACCCGCGGCATTGGCTATGGTATCGCCGCAAGCCTCTTGGAACGCGAGTGTAACGTAGTCCTCAGCGGACCTCGGCAAGCCGATTGCGACAGCGCTGCAGCGTCCCTTCGCGAACTTGCGAGCAGCAAGGGTGAGGTCCTTCCCGTCAGCTGCGACGTGACAAGCGAACGGGATGTCGAGAACCTGTGGCAAGCAGGCGTCGAAGCCTTCGGACAGGTCGACATCTGGCTCAACAATGCCGGCCTCGCCCTGACAGGAAAACAGCTTGCTGATCTGCCCAGCGAAGAGTTTGCGACCATGCTGAACGTGAACCTGCTCGGCGCAATGCATGGCTGCAAGGTCGCATTTAACGGAATGAAAGATCGCGGCGGCGCAATCTACAATATGCTCGGCGCTGGATGGGATGCAAAGCCCGTTCCCGGCATGATCGGCTATGCGTCGTCAAAGGCCGGGCTCACTTTCATGCATCGGTCCTTTGCGATGGAAGCCGAAGGTTCGAACGTCCGCGTCAATGCCTTCGCACCGGGTGTCGTCATGTCCGATGGCTTCATGCGAGAGCAGGCGCGCTCGAAAGGCGGTCTCTCGCCAGAACGCCGGAGCGTGTTGAACATCATCGGCGATCATGTCGAGACCATTGCCGACTGGGTGGCCGAAACCATGCTCAACCACCAGGGCCATGCAGAACTGTTTAACTGGTTGACCCCCGCGCGCATTGCCGAACGACAAGCCATGACCCCACCGAGGGACGTGCTGTCTCGCTACGAACTCGCCTGACATTCTGCCCCACGAATTTTCGTTCTACGATGACTTGCGTTTTTTGCGAGGACGCTGCCCGTCGGCCAAGCTTATAGCCCATGGAAAACTGACGAAAGATCGGAACCAGTATGACCAAAGTGCTCATAAGCGAGGTCGGCCCACGCGATGGCCTGCAGAACTGCAAACAGACCATGCCGCTCGAAGACAAGAAAACTTGGATTGCTGGTCTCGCCGATGCCGGAGTCAAGGAAATCGAGGTCGGCAGCTTTGTCTCACCAAAACTCCTGCCGCAAATGGCGGATACGGGCGATGTCGTTCGTTTCGCGAAAACGCTGCCGGGTCTGGAAGCTGCCGTCCTCGTACCGAATATCAAGGGCGCTCAACTCGCTATCGAAGCTGGCGCTGACAAGCTCACCCTGCCCCTGTCAGTCAGCGAAACACACTCGATCAAGAATATTCGCCGCACGCATGACCAGGTCATCGAAGAAGCACAGGCAATCGCGGCGCTGATCGCATCGCAGCCTGAAGGTTCGCGTCCGCATTTCGAAGGATCACTGTCTACCGCTTTCGGCTGCACGATTGAGGGAGCGATCGAGGAGCGCGTCATTCTCTCGCTCGCAGAGCGCCTTATGGCCGCCGGATGTGATGAAGTTGGTCTGTCGGACACAACCGGATACGGCGACCCCGCCTCTATCCGACACCTGATCCGCGCAGTCCGTGGTGTCGTCGGCGCGGAGAATGTCACGGGGGTACACCTGCATAATACGCGCGGCCTTGGTCTCGCAAATGCCCTCGCAGCGCTGGAAGAAGGCATCACAACATTCGACGCATCGCAAGCCGGTCTGGGCGGTTGTCCGACCTCACCGGGCGCCAGCGGCAATATCGTGACCGAAGATATCGTCTTCATGTTCGAGTCGATGGGCATCGAGACCGGCATCGACCTCGAAAAGCTGCTGTCACTGCGCAGCATCCTTGCGAAAGCGCTGCCGGACGAGGAACTTTATGGCTTCGTTCCGCGCGCAGGCCTTCCACTCGGCTTCAGCCAGCAGGCGGCGAGCGAACTCGCATAGTGGCGCTGTAGAGGGAGTCCCGGGTCATGGTGAATATTGAAGCACTCGTGACTCTGGTGCTGTACTCGGTGGCATTGGTCGGGATCGGATACTGGGCTTCTCGCAAGGCCCAGTCGGAAGACGCTTTCATCCTCGCAGATCGCGGGCTTGGCTCGCTCGTCGCGGGCCTCGCCTACTCGGCTTCCACATCGTCTGCCTGGGTGCTTCTGGGCTTTTCCGGTTTTGTGTACGCGGTTGGCCCGTCAGCCTTCTGGATGGTTCCGGGGATTCTCGCCGGGTACGCCGTCGTATGGTTCTGGGCAGGTCAGGTCCTGCAAGAAGACACAGCGGAGCATGATCACCTGACGCTCACAGACTTTATCATCCAGTCTGCCAGCCCGCGCATGAAGAAACCAATACGGATAGCGGCTTCGCTGATGATCGCGTTCAGCTTTTCGTGGTACATTGCCGCCCAACTGCAAGGCGCCGGCCAGACGTTTAACGACCTGTTTGGAAGCGGCATCGCGACCGGCGTTATCCTCGGTGCTGTCCTCATTTTGATCTACACGTTTCTTGGGGGTTTCGTAGCTGTCTCCATGATCGACACGCTGCAAGGCGCGCTCATTGGTATCGTCGCGATTATCCTGCCGGCAGCAGCTTTCATCCACATTGGCGGGTTCGAAGGCTTTTCAGACATTCTGGCGACGTCCCCAGACCTTTACGCCCATCCCTTCGGCGGGCGCACGGGCATGGTCGCTCTTGGCTTTGTCGTCGGCCTCACAGCAACTGGCTTTGGTGCACTCGGACAACCCCACCTCGTCGCATGGGTCATGGCCGCTAAGGACAAGCGTGCCCGGATTGAAGGCGGCGTCATCGCCTGTTCCTGGGGCGTCATCGTTTATACCGGCATGGGCGTACTCGGCATCGCCGCACGCGGAATCTTTGGCGATGCAGGCGTGAATGAAGGCGTTTTTTTCGGAGCGACCGCAGAACTCCTGCCCGGTATCTTCGCCGGCATAGTCGCGGCCGCCACGCTGTCGGCCATCATGTCGACCGTGGATAGCCAGCTTCTCGTTGCCGGCGCCGCCATCAGCCATGACCTTGGACTGGCTCGGCTTGTTCCCAAGCGCGAAGTTCTGATCACGCGACTGTCGATCGGTGCTGTCTGCCTGATCGCCATCGGCGTCACGCTGTTGATGCCTTCATCGATCTTCGAGCGGGTACTGTTCGCCTGGGTTGCGCTGGGTGGCTCATTCGGGCCGATTGTTGTCGCACGCGCCTTCGGACATCATCCCAGCGGACCCGGAATCCTTGCGGCCATGCTGGTGGGATTCAGCCTTTGCCTTGTATTGACGTTTCTGCTGGCGAGCGGACCGGGCAGCATCTGGTCAACGGTGGCGCCATGGGTTGGAGCATTCTGCATCCTGGCCATCGACGCCGTCATTTCAAAGCGTGCTGAACCAGGTCAGGCTACGTCGTCCAACCTGTCATCCAGATAAGCACCAGCTGACAGCGCCTGGTTGATCTTTTCCTGAGCCTTGCGAAGCGGGCCAAGCAAAGTCTCTTTCGCTTTGTTCTGGCTCATGGTTGTCGCGAAGAACGCAATCGTCACAACACCCGCCACACGCTCTCGCCGGAAGATAGGCATGGATATGCACGATGTTTTGCCCGGGGTTGCGGTGTGCTGAACCCGTTCAACGATGGCATAGCCCTGCTCGCGAATGGTTTGCAGGTCATCCAGCGGATCAAGAACGCAATTCGGGTCACCCGGAACCGGAATGCGCGGACCGAGATTCTCACGTACCAGGTTCAGTTCGTCTTCAGGCATCGCAGCAAGGAACGCCTTGCCGTCGGCACAATACGCAATCGGCAGACTGTACCCAGGATAATAGCGAGCGAAGGTCAGCGACGTCATCGAATGAGTGCTGTCTCGCAGGATCATCTGGTTGCCAACGCGGGTGACGATAGAAACGGGCCAGCCGATGTCGCGCGTCAATTGCTCGATATGCGGCCGCGCCGTCTTCACCAGTTCCTCGTCATCCTGATACCCGTAGGCCAAAGATTGGACACTCGGGGCTGGCCGGTAGTATTTCCGCGAGGATTCCCGCTCGACCACCTGTTCATGCACCAGCGTTTGAACGATCCGACACACGCTCGGATATGGAAGGCCGGATTGCTTCGCAATATCCATCAGGCAAATAGACCCTGCCCTGTTGATGATCTGAAGGATGTGCAGAGCCCGGCTGATCGACCGGATCGGGATCCCCTTCTGCGCTTCTTCCCCAGCAACCTCGGTGGTTGTTGCCGTCATCGCTGTTCCATCTGCCATTCGCGCCTCCATTCAGTATATTGATATACCAATATCAGAACGCCTGGGGCTGGATCCGTCAACAAAATGTCAAGAAAAATTGCAGACGGCCTTTCGCTGCTTAACAGACAGTCGTTTGGGCCGCTTAAATGATGGTTCTGACGGCAGGACGCGCAAGAGTCAGTTCGCCTGGCAAGCGTCGCATGCCAGGCGATATCCATGCCGCCCAAATGGACGGCGGAATTTACTGTGGCCTCTTCGCTACCAAGAGCAGCCTGGGTTGCAGGCGACTAGTTCAACTGCTCGTTCTGCAGCGCATCTGGCTTGCGCGCACGGGTTACCCATGGATAGCTTCCTTGGGTGCCGATGCTGTAAGCTTCAGCGGCTTCAAAACCGACATCCTCGAGGAGATCTTCGAGAACGGTCTCACCTGTTGCCGAGAAGAAGGGCTCTTCACGGTGATCGGTGTCCCAGTCCAGGATTACGGCATTGAAAAGGTCTACCGCGCGGAAAGGCGGCGGATCAGAAATCACGATGTCACCGCCCGGTTTGAGAATCCGGAACATTTCCTCGAACAGGGCGCGGTTCACCTTGGGTGGCATCTCGTGATGCAACGCATAGGTGATCACGCCATCATAGCTGTCGCTTGGCTCGCCTGTTTTAGTCGAATCGCATTGGCGCAATTGAACCGGCACTTTTAGGGCACCTGCCATCTTGTAGCACCCTGTGAGCAGGGTTTTCGACAGATCTGATCCATGCAGTTCCGCCTCCGGGAAAACCCGGTGCACTGCGTTCAGTGTCGAGAACCCACCGCAGCCAGGCTCGTAGACTCGTGCATAGCTCTCTTTCGGGAACTGCTTGGCCACTTCGTAGCGCTGTTCCTGAATTTTATCGCCAACACCTACGGCCGCGTATCCGCCAAGAGAAAAGACTTTCGGACCAATCGTGAAGGCAAAAACGGCCGGATAGAGATCATAACCTTCCCAACCGCCCGGCTCGAGGTGCCATTCGGTGGCGGACCAGTATTTGGGGGCTTCACCGGCCTCGTCGAGTTCCAATGATGCTCCTTCGGCTGGTGTCGCCTCGGAGTTTACGAAAGGCTCGAACATGTACCGGCGCTCTTCAATGGCCGGGATGCCTCGATTGTAGTTCTCTTCGGCAACGTAGCGCTGAACGAACCGCTCAAGACGATAGATGCTGTCGGATTCACAGATTTCCTTGGCGGCGGCGATGCGTTTGCGCAGGGCAGGCTTTGCGGGTTTCTTATCCGCGACGTGTTCAGCGTTCAGCTTCGCCGCTGTATCGTCAGCAAAAAAGGTTTCAGCCGCATGTTTCCGCAACACATCGGACGCAAATTTCTGCATTGAGCCGAGAGCCTCCATACCGGCACGACCGCGTTGGCTGACGCTTAGCGGCGCTGGCGCTACGGGTGCGAGAGGTTCTTTGGGAAACACTTGAATTGTCATTGGTCTGGTCTCCTGAATTCTTGCGCGGCGGGCGCTACTGGTTCTGATCAACGTCTTGCGGGCCGGTCGAAAATCGCCTGTCTAAACTGAGCCTGAACAAGCGATGCCAGCAGGCAATCTAACCCTCATCCATATGGTCAATTGATCGTATAGTACGGCGTAATCCGCCAATCCGGTATTGTATCCCAACGCTGTATTCGCCTGGCGAATAAACTGAAATTTTCTGCACAAACCCTCAGTTGCGGTCTGGACGGGCGCGTGCCATTCCGCCGAGCACCTTCCATGCACCGTCTTCATAGGTCCAAGTATGCGTCACTTCATAGCGCGCATCGATAGGGTTCCCTGCCCCAGTGCGGGTCATATGGGTCTGGTAGTAAATGATCGCTGTCGTGCCATTGAGCGTAAAACTGACGAACTCCATGTCGAGTTCTTCCTGGTCGATGCCCTTCAGGCCATCGACGGCTTGCTTCATCGCCTCCGCATCATTCGGCGTGGACATGTGCGGTGGCCAGGCAGAGTAGCCCGCGGCAAGATTCTCGACATAGGGCGTAAGATCGCCGTTGCCCCGGCCTTCGTAGATACCAAGTTCAAGGTTCCAAATGATGTCCTTGGCAGCCTCATATTCGAGGTCTGGATTCGCGGCATCGTCTGCAATCGCTGGCGACACAACAAATGTTGCGGCAGCCATGGCAATACTTGCGATAATTCTTTTCATGATCAGTCCCCTCGGTCAGGCATAGCCCGCGCCATTCCGCCAAGCACCTTCCAGTCGCCGTCTTCAACCACCCAAGTATGGGTGACCTCATATCGGTAATCGACGGGCGTGCCGTCAGCAGCGCGGGTCATATGGGTCTTGTAGTAGATGATGGCGCTCTCGCCATTCAGGGTGAAGCTCACCAGATCCATGGCCAGCTGTTCTTGCGTGCCGCCATTTGTGCCGCCGCCATTGGCCTGCAGAGTCTCACGCCCATATGGAGTCGGTGAAAAAGGCGGCCAGGCAGAATAGCCGTCCGCGGTGTTCGAAACATAGATAGAGATGTCGCCGCGGCTTCGTCCTTCATAAACCGCCAGCTCTTTTTTCCAGATCGCATCCCGGGCTTCTTCGAACGAGAAGTCGGCCTTAATGGAAGCGCCGGGAGCCAGCGTGTCTTCCGACGCCATTTCTTCGGCTTTCGGCTGGCAGCCAGCTAAAGACACAAATATCAGCGAAAGCAGAATACGCTTCATCGGCCACATCCCATCAGCATTCAAACAATAAAGAAACGCCCTGGACCAGGGTCCAGGGCGCGTCATTCAAGCTAGTAAGTGTAAGCAACCGTCATACCGACTGTACGCTTTTCGCCATATGATGGCACGATGCGATACAGTGATTTGATCGTGAACACACCGTCGATGTACTCTTCATCGGTTAGGTTCTTCACGTATGCGAACACTTTCCAATTGTCCTTGGTCACACCGATCCGGCCATTGATGAGCGTACGCCCCTCAACTTCGATGGTATTGTCCGGCGTCGTGTACCAGTCGCTGTCATAGTTGGCATCGAATGCGATGAAGCCATCGAAATCGCCAATCGGCTGGTCGTACTGGAAGCCGGCCGAGAGCGAGAACGGCGAAGCACCAGGGATCGTGTTGCCAGCCACTTCACCATAGGCCGGGTTGTTCGCGCCTTCACCGTACTCGGTGTCAGTATAGGCGATGTTGCCGAAGAAGCTCCAGTTTTCGTTCGGGACGAAGCTTGTTTCAATCTCGACACCCCAAGCGGTGGAGTCACCCACAGCACCCCAGATGCCTGGAACCGCGCGGCTGTCGCCGATGACGACTTCATAGTTACGCGGAACGATAGAGATCTGCTGGTTCTTCCACTCGGTGTAGAACAGTGCGGCGTTGGTGAAGAGACGACCGTCCATGAACTCGTTCTTCGAACCGATTTCGTACGTCCAGTTCGATTCCGCATCATAGGACCGCTCGTCCTCGTCCAGCGGAACAGAACCTGTCACGTAACCGTTGAAACCACCAGATTTCACACCACGCGCAGCCGAAGCGTAGAGCATGTTATCCGGCGTGACGAAGTAGTTCAGAGTCGCGCGAGGCGTAAACTCTTTCCACTGGTCCGAAAGGTCCGGCGCTTCGACATCCGGGTCGAGACCGTTATTCTCAGCTGCGGTGCGAGCGAGGTTATCGCGAACAACCGTGTCAGTGATCGTGTAGCGGCCTTCGAGACCGGCAATCAGCTGGCCGTCCATGAACTCGTATTCAGCCCGGGCAAACAGGGCCTCGGTCTCGAAGTTCGTGGAGCGATAGTTGAACGGCAAGAACATGTTGGAGATGTCAGTCGGATCGTTCGTGAGCGAATCGATCTCTCCATCTGCAGGCTGCAGGTTCAGGCCGAATGCGAATTCATCGTCCGCCTCGGAGGTGTAGTAGCCACCTTCGAAAGTAAGGTTTCCACCACCGTCATAGGCAAAACGAAGCTCGTTGCTCTGGAAGTCGAGCGTCCCGCCTTCGTGCTGGTTCTGATAGGTTGAGAGGCCAGCAATCGGATTGTAGGTGTTCGACTGGAACCAGAACTGTTCGAGAGCCGATCCTTCCGCCTTGCCGAACAGGTAGTTGACTGTCCAGTCGTCATTGATGTCCCACTGGGCGCTTAGACGGTAGACATCGGTCTCGGTTACGAGATTAGGCTGCGGTACCGAGAACAGGCCGTCCGGACGATTTGGGTTTGCACCAGACAGAAGGTCTGCAGGGTCCGAAGGCAGCGTGCCTTGGAACCACGTACCATTCTCAGCATTCGCGTTCCACTCTCCGTCAGTACCGGAGAAGGCGTAATAAGCGCGCTGCTCTTCATCCCGCTCGTAGTGCTGGTAGTAGCCCTCGAAGGTCAGCGCATCTGTCGGTGTGAAGACCAACTTGCCGGAATAAGCTTCGCGGTCGTAACCACCAAAACGCTCAAAGTCGCCGAGGTCGCCCGGGAACGTGTTCTCGATCGAACCACCGTATTCGGATTTGCCATAGAAGACACGTCCGCCCAGCAGGCCGTCGATGATTGGACCACCGACGCCGACTTTGTACTCAAGGCGGTCATAGTCACCGACCGTCGCTTGAGCGTCGACTTCGAGTTCGTCGCCCGGTGTTTTGGTCACAACGTTGATCGCGCCCGAGAAGGTGTTCTGACCATAAAGAGCAGATTGTGGACCTTTGACGACCTCAATGCGCTGCATGTCGGCCAAGGCGAAGTTCACCATGTAGCCGCGCTGAAGATAGATCCCGTCGACGAAGGTACCGACGTTGCCGGTAGAGTCCTGCACGTTTGCTTGTGCGAGGCCGCGCATGGTGGCGACTCCATTGAACCCGCTGACGAAGTCTTTGAAGTTCAGACCAGGCGTATAGGCCGCGATATCATCGAAATCGGCGATCCCCTGTTCCAGAATAGCCTCATCGTCGATTGCCGTGATTGCGATCGGGACATCCTGCAGGTTTTCTTCAGACCGACGGGTTGTCACCGTGACAGCGTTCAGACGCTTGGCCCCTTCGACTTCGGCTTCCGCCTCTTGTGCGTGAGAGACCAAGGCTCCGGAAGCCGAGGCCGCTAATACGATTGCTCCGACGCTGGCACCGCGGAACAGCTTTTTGATGTTTGAAGTAGTGTTCACCAACATATTCCTTACACTTAGGGTGCAGCACCGCGGCGCTACACAGCTCTAGGAACAGATTGTTCCCTCGAATGTGAGTATGAATTCGGATTTAAATACTTACAGGAATTTCAGGTGAGTTATCGCATACCGAATATATTCTGCAGATCGACCATAAATTGCTATCTTTTCCACTCCAGACTCCACACATTCCACCAATACAAATACCTCCGTACCCTTGCGGACCGGAGCTTATCCTACCTTGTGTCTGGAGACACCCCTGCGAGTCAGGTTGTCAGTTGACCAACGACTTCAATTAGCTGCTGATCTCTTCCGTTCTCCAGTGCGGCCTGGCTATTGAAAACCATGGTTGGCGCTGTCATTGGCCTGACCGCTGTCCACGCAGGCAGTGCCTCATGCCGCGGATTTCCTGAATGAGCAAAAGCAGTCCAGGCATCACAGAGCTGAGTCTCGACCAATCTTGCATCGTCGCCGCCCCCCGTCGCCTGAATTTCGCGCATAGCATTCGCAAAAACGAAATGGAGCTCAGCGCAGTGATACGCACGCGGTGTGCCATCGAGCACCGGCGTTTCCCAGTTGAACTGGTAGAGAAAAGCAGGCGCCCCGCCGAGCGCTGCTTTGGCCTGACATTGCTTGATTGCATTGCGACGGTTGAAACTTGCTGCACTGATGATTGAATACAGCGCCACCGGCTTCTGATCGGGATAAGTCTGTTCCGCCGCGACAATCACCGCTTCCGGGTCAGAATAGATGGCGGCAAGACTGGACTTCAACTCCTCGCGCGTCATAGCCTCCATTGCCGGATTGAACAGGGCAAGATTGAACTCATGCAAAGTAGACCCTGCCATCAAAGCAATGTCCCGGGACACAACCGCCCCGCCTTTCGAGTACGGATGAAATGGAAGCGTTCCAGATTCAATGCGCGGCGCCCAGCCGACGGTGCGCCAGATATTTCCAAATCCGCCAGTCCGTCGCCACTCCGTGGTCGCCGCTTGCGATGCTGCCTGAAGAGTACTGATCGGCAGCGTCTGAAGAGCTTTTACATTGCCTACGTCAACACCTAACTCATCGAGCGCGAGGGATGAAATCTCGGCGGTCATGTCTTCGGCAAACACTTCGACCTGCGATCCACTTTGTACTACGGCCTTATGGAAGAGTCCCTTTGCGGACGGCATGCCAGAGAGGTGAGTAATCTTCAGTCCACCACCCGACTGCCCGAACAGTGTGACGTTGGACGCATCACCACCAAACTGTCCGATATTGTCGCGGACCCACTCCAGCGCCCGGACAAGGTCCAGCAGACCAACGTTCACGGAAGTTGAGAAGTCCGCGCCGGCACCCAGTGCGCCAAGGTCGAAATGGCCCAGTATATTCAGACGATGATTGACGGAAACGATGACCACGTCGCCGCGCCGCGCAAGAGACTCGCCATCTTGGCTGGCGATAGCGTAGCTGGATCCAGTCGAATAATTGCCGCCATGGATCCAGACCATGACGGGCCGTTTCCCACCGTCTGTGCCCGGCGTCCAGACATTCAAATTGAGACAGTCTTCGCTAGTGTGTCCCACTTGGTGATTCAGCAGAAAGCCCATCCGGTCAGCCGGCCCAGGTGGGCTCTGAGGACACGTCGCCCCGTAGGCAAAAGCATCCCTGACTTCTGACCATGGCGCGGGCGCAACCGGCGGACGGAAGCGGTTCTTTCCGGACGTATCGGCGCCGTACGGAATCCCCTTGAAGGTACGGATGCCACCAGACAAATACCCGCGGACCTTACCTTTGTCGGTGTCGACAATAAGGTCGGGCGGCGTTGCAAACTCCACTCGATTCGACTTGTCAGCTTGGAGCGTTGCGATAGGCACCTGTTCTGAGGTGGCGCATCCGGAAAGCCCGATCATCGCTGGCGCTGCCAGCCCTGCAGCGGTCAGGACATTTCGGCGAGTTGCGTCAAAATGGGTTCCGGTCTTGCGCATGATTATTGCTCCGCTTTCAGCACGTCATCCCGTGAGAAGTTTTCAGTCTTCATCGTCCGTATAAAGAGATCATAGTTCTCAACCGCGACGGGCTGGACCGGATCACCAAACGACATGACAGTAGGTGATTCGGGATTGAAAGCTGGCCACTCCGGATGACCTTCCAGATTTGGATTTCCCGTTTTCGCAAACGAGACCCAGTAATCTATGAGAGCAGTACTGAGCGCTTTGTCCGACTCGCGCCAATCGGCGCCGTCGAAGAAGTGAGCAAATGTGTAAGGAACATCAGCGCCGTGGACAGCTCCGTACTTTTGCCCGTCTTCGGTTGGCTGGGCCTGATCAAAACGGAAGGCGAAGACGTTCGGTGTTTTCTCCAGATGCAGCGCAGCTTCGACGAGTGAACCCTGTCCTATTCCATTAGAGGCCGCCGCCACAACCGCCGCCGTATAGTCGCCATGCACCTCGAAGTATTCCTCGAACAGGCCAGGCCCGTCATTTCCGAATTCCTTGTTGAACCAGTCGCGAGCGGCTCCCTCTGTTTCGATGCCGCTATGCATCCGGCCCGCTTCGTCGCGCGTCCAGCCAATAATGATGGGCTGAGCTGACTGCTCGCCGCGCAAAAAGGCATCACCTGTCGTTGCCGGTGTGACCACACCATCAGCAATCGGTTGCAGCGAATAAGCGTATTCCCACGGCAGCTCAGCAAGTGCGGCGGTATCGAGTGCGCGGGCTTCCTCGAGTGTTTTTGCACCGTGCCCTTCAAGGAACGACTTACCCCAGGCCTCCGCCTCAGAAAGAGATTTCATATACGGCGTCAGGCCCCAGATACCGCCGCTCTGCATGATGGCCTTATCGAAAAGCATCTGTGCGCTCGGCGTTACCATCAGTACGTTGTTGCTGATCGCGCCAGCAGATTCTCCAAACAAGGTGACATTTGCCGGGTCGCCGCCGAACTCAGCGATATTCTCCTGCACCCACTCCAGCGCAGCAATCTGGTCCATAGTGCCGTAATTCCCAGACATCCCATTGCCTGATTTGGCTGTGAAATCAGGATGCGCGAGATAACCGAGAGCACCCAGACGGTAGTTCGGGATAACCAGAATGACGCCGCGGTCCGTGTATTCTGTCGGGTCGCGGTAAACTGCCTGGCTGGCACCGCCTCTGGAGAAGCCGCCGCCATATATCCAGAACATGACCGGGAGAGGCTCTGCCGCATCATCAAACGCATCCAAGGGAGCGTAGACGTTCAGGTACAGGCAATCTTCGCTGTATTCGACATCTGGATCATAATTCCAGTCACCGGGCTTTGGGGTCGTTTGTGCGCAGGACGGCCCAAATTCACTGGCATAGCGCTCGCCTTCCCAGCTTGCTGGCGCCACCGGCGGTGCCCAGCGCAGATCGCCAACCGGGGGTGCAGCGAAGGGAATCCCACGAAATGCCGCGTAACCTTCGTTTTCGACAATTTCACCGACCAGCTTACCGTAGGCGGTATCGACGCCCCCTACTTCGCGTACCACTTCCGGCTGCGCGGCGAATTCAGCTTGGGGTTCCGGTGCAGCGCAGGACGATACCGCCGCAAACGCAATTATTGCTGGCACAATACCTAGCGAAATACCTCTGGAAGTTCTCACGCGCTCGCTCCTGACCTGTTACAATCCCGAAAGCAGAGTATCAACGGCCCGAACCGTCCAATGCACGTGACAGAGTTATTCGCCTCTCGAATATCCAGCCTCTCAGGATGCCTTCTGAAAGTCAGGATACCGGCCCATTGCACCAAGAAGCAGCGCAGCTGCAGCAAATATAAGCATTCCGCTGATCATCGCCGTGTCGTAATTTCCGAACGTATCGAAGGCCGCTCCCGCGAGGATTGGGCCCAATCCGCCACCCAACGCGAATCCTGACAGCATGACACCATAGATCTTGCCATAGCTGCGCAACCCGAAGTACCGCCCGACGAGATACGCCAACAAGTCGACCTCAGCACCGGCCGCCAAGCCAAGCAGAATGATCGCAGCCCACGCAACAGTGATGTCGCTATTCAAGTACAAAAGCGCGAGCGCGATGGCTGGCATAAGAAGACAGACGCGCGCGACAAGCGGCGCGTGCACCCGGTCCAGCAACAGGCCAATACAAACCCGGCCAATGATTACAGACAGGCCCAGCGCAAACATCATCTGGGCGGCATAGGCCGGATCGACGCCGCGTCCGCGCATGAGGGGGATAAAGTGAACCGTCGCGGCAGACTGACCAAGAATAGCAAAGAAGATACCACAAAGAATGAAGTAGAAAGCCGGCCTCCGCACTGCTTCGCCAAAGCTAAGGCCCAAAGGATCAGCACCAGACAAGCTCTCTTCAGCACGCTTTCTGGACGGCAGTCCGAAGACGGCCAACGGCACGGCCACAAGCAGGACAAAGGCGGCCATCGCGCGGAAACCTGATGGCCAACCGTCAGTCGATATGGCGTGTTGCACAAGACCTGGACCCAGCATGCTTGCGACGCCCGTCCCGAGGAGTGTCAGACCAAGCGCCAAGCCACGCATACGGTCAAAGCAGGCAGTGATCGTCCGCGTCCAGGTCAATGGTGTGGTGCCTACCCCAAGAACCGCAACCAGGAACCAGGCTAAATAGAATGAGAGCAGGCCCGGACCAGCGAATGAAAGGGAAAAAAGGCCAAGTGCCAAACCAATCAGCGACGGAACGGCAATCCATTTGGCACCAAATCGGTCCATACCCCAACCCACAACAGGGCTAAGGAGCAGCGTTCCACCATTGACCACCATCAGGCCAGCCGCGATTGCCGAACGGCTCCAACCGTACGCGTCCTCTAGCGGATTGATGAAAACGCCGAAGGTATAGAATGGCAGACCCGTTAGGCCAACTCCGACGCCTACCGCACTTGCGAGAATGACAAACCAGGCGCGCTGAAACTCAGTGGACGATGACATCCCGCGCTCACTCTTGTTAGGCTTCGGAGCAATGAACGTGGCATGAAAGCCTTGAAACAGGCGATGAATGTCCACGAATTGATCACTGCGCGAACATGGTCGTCGCCCTGCGCGGAATTCGGTTCGAGCAACCGCCGTGTTCGCATACCGAATACTATTGGTTTTCACGAAGAAATGACGCCCCTCACCCTCCATTCATGTGATCCTCGATGCTGGCGTGACAACGCCAAACAAATAAGGCCGACCCGGGGCCGCATAAAAAAGGAAAATCGGCATCCATGACAGACGGCACCCAAAAACCAGAGCCAACCATGGTCCAGTCGGACATGACCGCCCGTGAAATTTTCGAGCAGGCCTGGACCAATCCAACGCGGGCAGCTTTCGGCTTCGGCGAGCGTCTGGCCATCGTCAATGTCGACCCTCAAAAGAGCTATACCCGGCCGGACCTGTTCCCGAAGAGCGCGTACATCACCGATCCTGACCAGATGCACCACATCAGCCGCATATCGAGTCTTGCACGATCCAAAGGACTTCCTGTCGTTTGGACCCATGTTGCGTACATGGACAATGCAGCCGATGCCGGAATCTGGGGCACGCGCACCGACACACCGGATAGCCTGCAGAACATCAAGTACGCTTCCGAGCGCACGGAATTCGATGACCGGCTGGAGATCGACCCTGCTGTAGATGCAATCTACACCAAGCGCATGCCGTCAGCCTTCTTCGAAACTCCGCTGCAGAGCTTCCTCGTCTGGCACAAGATTGACACCGTCGTCATCACCGGCGGCTCGACCTCCGGCTGTATCCGCGCCACCGCTGTCGACAGCCTGTCACGCGGCTACCGCACCATCGTCCCGATCGAGTGCGTCGCCGACAAGCATGAGAGCTACCATTTCGCCAATTTGACCGACCTTCACCTGAAGTATGCGGACATCGTGAAGACTGAAGCTGTGGTCGAATGGCTGAATAATTACGACGGTGCTGCATGACCCAGCACGCAGAACCGAACCTTTACGACTACTGGCCGTACGAAGACCGACCGAAAATCGTCTGGCCGGGCGGTAAGAAACTGGCTTTCTGGATCGCACCGAACATTGAGTTCTACGAATTTCAGCCGCCTCACAACGACAAGCGGCAGCCGTGGCCGCGCGGAAATCCAGACATCATCGGTTATTCCCAGCGAGACTATGGCAACCGGGTCGGCCACCTTCGACTGATGGAATTGCTGGATAAATATGATCTGCGAGGCTCGGTGTCGCTAAACATTGCCCTGCTCGACCATCATCCTGAAATCATCGAGGATTGCGTCGCGCGCAACTGGGAATTCTTCTCGCACGGCATTTACAATACGCGCTACTCCTACGGCCTCACCGAAGCAGAAGAACGCGCCGTTCTGGAAGACTGTATTCGCAGCGTCGAGCAACACGCCGGACAACGTATTCGCGGCTATCTGGCCCCGGCGCTAACGCACACCGAGAAGACAATCGACCTGATCGCGGACAATGATTTCTGGTATTCCTGCGACCTGTTTCAGGATGACCAGCCGCAGCCAATCAAGACAAAGACTGGCAAACTTGTCTCGATGCCCTACTCCCTCGAAGTGAATGACGTCATCACCTATAGCAGCCTGGGTCAGTCTCCCGATCGCTATACCGACGTGCTGAAACGTCACTTCGACCAGTTATTGAAGGAGGGCGAGACCAGCGGCACTGTCATGTGCATCCCACTTCATGCCTATCTCGTTTCCCAACCGCACCGTATGCGTCCATTCGACGAAGTCCTGAAGCATATCACAGCACACAGCGACGATGTGTGGTTTGCCACAGGCAAGGAAATTGCCGGCTACTATCGAGAGAATTATTGGGACCAGACGATCAACGACATCGAGCGTCGAGGCCTGGCGACCGCGGGAACGAGTTTCACATCATGAGCCATCTTGACTATCCGCATCGCGATTATGGAAACGACCATTCGCTCTATGACTGGTCATATAGCGGGCGTCGGGCTCCTGTTTTCCTCGACGACGGAACGAAGGTCAGCGCCTTCATCGTCGTGCCGCTCGAATTCTTTCCGCTCAACCCGTCGGGGATACCGTTCAAGCATCCCGGTGCGATGGTTACGCCTTATCCTGATCTGCGCCACTATACGACGCGCGACTACGGCAACCGGATCGGCATTTTCCGCATTCTTAAAGTGCTGGAAGAGGCCGGACTAAGAGCTGTCGTGCCAGTCAACGCCGCGGTTGTGGAACGGTACCCTTCGCTCATTGAGCGGATTGCCGATGCTGGCCATGAAATCGCAGCTCATGGCGTATCAACAGACCATATTCATCACGATGGCCTGACCGAAGCGCAGGAAAGTGACTACATCACAGCGACGCTGGCGGTGTTCAGGAAGCATGGGTTCGTGCCCACGACCTGGATGAGCCCCGCGCGTAACCAGTCATATCGGACGATGGACCTCCTCGCGAAGCACGGCCTGACGGTCTGCCTGGACTGGGAAATGGACCAGCGCCCCATCAAGATGAAGACTTCGTCTGGCAGTGTCACCAGTCTTCCAAACTCGTTCGAACTGAACGATTTCAACCTACTACTGACGAAACGCCAAAGCGAAGACGCCTGGCGTGATCAGATCATTGAGGCCGGAGACTATCTCGCCAGCGAGTACAAGCGTTTTGGTTCTCAGGTTTTCGGCTTTACGTTGACGCCATATGTCGTAGGCTTGCCATTCCGCACTCTGGCCTTACAGGAAGCGATCAAAGGTCTACAGACCATTGACGGCTTGAAAATACAGACTGCGGGCGAAATTGTCGAAGCATGGTCGGGACAAGTACGCACGGCCGAGAAAGGTGAACTCGTCACCGCAAGAACGATACAGGGTGAAACTGATTGACGCTGCAATTCAGGGCGCAGCAGCTTGATACAAGCGCCGCAGAGCCCCTCTATTCCCAGATCTTCGCGCTACTGAAATCGAAGATCGAAGCAGGCGACTTCGCCTTCAACTCCAAGCTGCCTGCTGAGGAAGCCCTCGCAGGTCAACTTGGCGTGTCGCGCATCACTGTGAAGCGGGCCATGAACGAATTGGCGGCGGCGGGCTATGTCACCCGGTTTCGAGGACGTGGCACGATCGTGTCACACAGCTCCCATACCCCGCCCGTACGAGGCAATCTGCAGACTCCAATGGAGCATCTACGCCAGCTTGGTTTTCAGACAAAGATTGAACTGAAGAGCATGGATGTCCGCACTGTCAGCGAGGATGTGGCGAAAGAGCTCTTCATCCCACTCGACACGCAAGTCCAGGTCGTTGAGCGAGTGCGGCACCTGGAAGGCGCGGCCTTCTCGTACATCGTCAACCATACGCCGCTTTATGTTGCTTCCAAGCTGAAGGAGAGTGACATTGCCTGGCGTCCGTTCAGCGTCATTCTCGCAGAAGCTGGCCATCGGGTTGTGTGTGCGGAGCAGACGATCATCGCAGAAACGGCGCGCGGCAAGATGGCGCAAGCACTGATGCTGGCCGAAGGCGCGCCTGTGCTGACTATTCGCCGCGTCTTGCGAGACAAGCTGGACAATGCCGTCCAGTTCTCGATCACACACTATCGCGCTGACCGGTACCAATACCACATGGTCATTGATGATATGAAGCCGCCGCCGATCTCTGACTAGGCAATGCGTCCAGTATCTGAGCGGCGTTGCAGACAATTTTCTCACCAAGCGAATTTTCTGCATCCGCTGCTGGATATTCTCAGAACGCAGGGCAACCATTATCTCGAATTATCAGAGAACAGGCTCAGCCACTGTTCCACGACTTGAGGGTAAGACCATGACGTTCATGACCAAGCTTGATCGCACCGGCCCGAATGGCGAAGCGCTCCCCGACTTTTCGCTGTCTCAGCGCGGGCGCTCCGGTCTCGAAATTCTCGGCTCGATCCAGAAGTACTCGTCCAGCGTCCTCCGCAAGATCGCGGCGGAGACGTTCGCAGAAAACGAAGAAGCCAGGGCGCTGTCGGCCGAACATGAAGCCGACAAGAATCCCGACAAGAAGGCACTGCGTCGCCGCATGTCCCGCGCGCGCGAAATTTGCGAATCCGACAAGGATTACCGCATGGAGCGCTTTCTCCAGCGCTATGTGGCAGAGGAGAATTTCAACCGAGGCATTCCCGCCATTGAGGAGCGCCGCGAGAACTTCGAGAAGTTTATCACAGCGCAGGTTGAACCTGTCGACGGATCCGAGCTCGACATGTCGGCTGAAATCGACGCGCCGAAATACTGGACCAATGTGAACTGGCATCTCGAGCCCGGCGGTTGGGACGGTTACGATTTGTACGGCCCGCTCTTCGCCTTCGGCCTCGGCCCGCTGATCTTCCGCCATGGCGGATACGCAGCGGTTGGCTATGGCGACGACATCATCGAACAACGCAAATCTGCGATCCGACAATTCCCCAAGGATTCGTATGAGCGCATCTATGAGCCGGGTTGTGGCGGTGTATCGACCATGGGAGCGATCAAAGACATCTTCCCGGACGCAGAGCTCTATGGCTCGGACCTGTCGCCATTGCTTCTGAAGAATGGCTACATGCTGGCGAACAAGCAGAAATTCCCGGTTCATCTGAAATTGGAAGATTCGACGAATACCAGCGAACCGGATGAAAGCGTTGACGGCGTGATCACCTACGCGCTGCACCACGAAATGCCGCCAAAGGCAAATGAAGAACTCTTTGCCGAGATGTTCCGCATCATGAAGCCGGGCGCAGACATCGTGATTTCAGATCCACCGCCATTCCGCGCTGTTCCCCTCTTCCACGCGGTCATTCTCGATTGGGACACTGACCACCGCGATGAACCCTTTTTCACCGCAATCCTTGAATCAAGTCTCGACGAAATGCTGCAGCAGGCGGGCTTTGAAGCCGTGGAATCATACGCCATCGGTCAAGACGGTTATCCCTGGATAACGCGCGCAAGAAAACCTGCATCAGCTGTCAATCATGGAGTGGCTGCATAATGGCTTACGATTATCTCGACGAAAAAAGTGTCACCGATCTGGGCCGGATGTTTCTGGCTCTGATGTCTGAAGTCTGGATACTGAAGGATCGCACAATGCTGCTCGAACACCTTCTTGAGCAACGCGGCGGTCTCGCACCAGACGAACTCGACAATATGGAAATTCCGGACGAGCTTGCTGCGAAGATCGAAGCCGAACGCGACAAGTTCTCGACACTGGTTCTCAGCGCGCCGATCGCCGGCGAAAAGCGCTCTGTCGAGGACATTCTGAAACGGGCCGGCATCAAGGAAAGCCCGGTCTTCTCGGGCTAGCAGCTGCTCCGGACGAATCCCGCGTCCGGCTAATTCACTATCAGCGCCTCTCTGCCACACTGGCTCAGTCCGGATGTGACCAGCCAGATTGTGCCAGGAGATCGATATGACCGAAGCAACTGTCGGAGTGGACGCAGGCAATAAGCCTGGCCTCATAGACCGCCTACCCTTCTGGACAGCCTTTGGCTGGGGCATGGGAACGCTCGGCGTCGCGGCGATGTACAACGCCGTGAACATCCTTCTCTTGCGCTACCTTGTCGATTTTGTGGGCATTGGAGCAGCCGTGGCTGGCGGCTTAATGGCCGCGTCCAAACTGTACGACGCCTTCACCGACCCTGTAATCGGAGCCGTCAGCGACCGCAGCCGTAGCAAAATGGGCCGCAGGCGCCCCTTCATTCTCTATGGCTGCGCTCTATTGGCGCTGTCGGCGATCCTGCTCTTCAATGTACCGGGCGGTCTCAATGACACCGGGAAGGTTGTTTTCGCAGGGTTTGCGTTGCTGGTTTATGCGACCGCATACGGCCTGTTTGGCGTGCCATACATGGCGATGCCCGCAGAAATGACCGATGACCATAACGAACGTTCGCGCCTCATTTCCTATCGCGTTCTCGCCGTCGCGATCGCCAGCTTGATCGCGACCTTTGTTGGCCCTGTTGTGTTGCAGATGTTCTCTGACAGCAGCGCGGGGTACACGATTTACAGTGCGATGCTGGCCAGCCTCGCCGTGATTGGCGGCCTCACCGCCTTCTACACGACTCGCAAGGCGCCATTTCACTATCAGGACACGCCTTATGAGCTGAACCTGTTCAAGATGCTCGGCTCGGCTTGGCTCAACAAGCCGTTCATGATCCTTGTAACCGTTAAGCTGCTTGGCCTCATGTCGATGGCGATTACTCAGGCCGTGATGCCTTTCCTGTTCAGCCAGGTTCTGTCTCTGAACTCCGCGCAGCTCGGCTACTATTTCCTGCTCTTCTATCTCGGCATGATGATTTCCCAGCCGATGTGGCTGATGATTGCCCGAAGGATCGGCAAACGCTGGCTATTCATTACAACCACAATTCTGTCGGCCCTTGTCTTCCTGACCTGGTCACTCGCAACATCGCAAGATCCGTTCTCCTTCGTCCTGGCTCGCGGTCTTGCGGCCGGCATCATTGGCGGCGGTGGATTGATGATCGGCCAATCCCTGCTGCCTGACGTGATGGCCTACGATTACAAGCTGACGGGCATGCGCCGCGAAGGGTTGCTGGCAGCGGTTTATACGCTGGTCGAAAAATTCGCGTTTGCCATCGGCACCAGCCTCACAGGTCTTGTCCTTGGTCTGACGGGTTACATCAAGGGAACGGGCGGCGCTTCGGTCGAGCAGCCAGAATCTGTGGTCAACGCGCTCTACACGCTGATCGCAATCTTCCCGATATCTGTTGCAGTCATCTCAGCGGCTCTAATCTACTTCATGCGGATACCCGGGCAGAAGTAAGAAGCAACAGCCTGTCCGGGAAGTGCATTCGTTTGCGGAAAAGCGGCGACGCCCTGCCCTTCTCTAGTCGCTGCGGCCGGCAAGGTCCGAAAGGACAAGATTTGGCAGGTAGGCGTTGTCCCACTGCGGGTCCTTTGGCGGATGGTCGCCCGTGCGCAGGATGACTAACTGTTCGGACGGAACGATGTAGACGACCTGCGTCGAATTCCCGTCAAACAGGATAAGGTCGTCTGCTAGGAAGGGCTCCGAATGCCAGCTTGAGTTCAGCATTGGCGTATCGGTATTGCCAGAAGCGCCGCGCCATTCACGATACGGTGTCCCGAGATAGAGGCCCATGCCGGCATTCTCGAAGTCGACGCCCGGCGTCTTCATGGCCTCAACAAACTCCGGCGTGAGGAGCTGGCGACCATTCCACTCACCGCTCTGCGACAGCAGGATGCCAAGTCGCAGATATGTTTCAGCGGGCAGAAGGATACAGCACCCGGCATGTGGCGTACCGCCGGGCCGGTTCATCCAGATTTCTCCCCCTGCGGCACCAAGAGGCGTGAACACGTCTTCGGTCAGCCAGTCTTCATAGGATTTTCCAGCTGCGCGTTCGATGAGGATGGCCAACAGGTCACCCGTCGCGTTCGAATAGCCGTAAACCGTTCCAGGCTCAGCGACCATGGGATAATCATTGACAATAATCTCATCATGAAACGGATGAAGATAGGCCTTGTTCAGGATATTGTCCTTGTCCGGTGCAGCGGCTTGCGGCAGCAGACCTGAGTGCATACCCAGAAGGTCGCGTATACGGATCGCTTCCTTAGGCGTCCCCTTCCATTCGGAAATGTAGTCCGCGACCGGGTCATCGATCGTGCTTATGTGGCCTTGCGCAACAGCTCGCCCAACGGCGATCACGCTCAGCGGCTTGGCCAGTGAACGCGACACAAGCATCGAGTCACGGTCGAACCCTTCGAAATAGGCTTCGGCGATGAGCTCCCCGTCCTTCCAAATCATCAGGGCCGATGAATTGTTCCGGCCCGCGAATTGCGTCGCCGCATCGAGCGTTTCCTGTGACAGGACAGCAGTCGGGTTGCTCGCCTTGGGCAAAGGCGCCGCATTTGGCGCGCCAGCAACCGGCGCAAGCGTGTCGTACTGACCAATACCATCACCCGTGCGACGCGTACGCGTACGTTCAAAGCGGGCTGAGAAAAGCTCTTCGGCATCTTCAGGAGACATATCCTGATTACTCTGCAGCGAAGTCGCGCAGGCGCTGGCAAGCAATAGCGCTGTGAAGGACGAAGCACGCATAGCAATCTCCTGGCATGTTTGAACGCCGATCTAAAAACAGCAAACAGTGAGTGTCCCTGTGTAGTGGGACAGAGTTCGACAGACGAGAACTTCATAAAAGACCCAATCGCAGCCGCACATCTGGTGCGACCATTGATGCCCATGCTTCTGGCAGTTTTCCAGATGGAGCCGTGCAGTGATGCGTACGCTTGCGATGATGACGTCAGCCGCGATTGTGCTGGCCGCCTGCACGACGGGCGACGCCGCCGAACGAGCTGACAGATTTTCAGCCTCGCAGATGACCTTCAGTCTCACCGCGCCGAGTGGCCGTGACGTGCCGCTCCGGGCCTTTGTTCCCGGTGAAGATTGTTCGCCCTGCTCGCTCATCATCTTCTCTCACGGCGCCTACGCAACCTATGATCGCTATGATGTCCTGCTGAACGACTGGGCCGAGCGTGGCTATGTTGTTGTCGCACCACTACATGTGGATTCTGAGGAACACCCGGACCGCAGTTCGTGGACGATGGAAACCAGCCGGCCAGCCCGCCTTGAAGATTACGCGCTCGTGTCAAACACGTTCGCAGCCGACGGGTATTCGCTCGGTAGCTTCACGTTCAACGGCCGACAGATTGCAGCGGGTCACTCGTATGGCGGACTGATTGCGCAAGTGGCCGGCGGCGCAACGCTCGACACACCGGGGCTCGTTCTGCCGGAAGCGGGCAGAGCGCCCGAGGCAATCATTGCCATTTCGCCGCCGAGCGAACTAGACGGTTTGGTTTCGAATTCCGGATTTGCCAACATCAATACGCCGATGCTCGTCATTACCGGCACCACCGATGTTCTGCCCGGTTTCATTGATGACTGGCGCGGCCATCTCGACGGATATGACGCGGCCCCGGACTCACTAGCCTATGCGCTCGTCTATGACGGCATGGATCACTATTTCAACGGTGCGTTCGGCCGGGAGACCGAACAAGGCTTCAGCGCGCAGGAGGCAGTGAACGACCTCAATGCGCGCATTGCTGACTTCATTGAAGACGCGCTTGCCGGTACACTGCCAACAGGCGCCGGCTGGAGCGCTGAAAGCAGCGAGTTGGTCGAGACCATGACACGACAAGGAGACCTGTGATGAGCAAGGACCTCACACCCCAACTGAAACAGCGCGGCCGCGCTGCCGTTGATTTCCTCGGCAACTTCTCGATCGGGTCCCGGCCGATGAAGGCCGCTGTCGATACCGAGGCCCGCAGGATCGCATCGACCGCCTCGAACATTCCGAATGACCTCGACCAGTTTGACACCTTCATGGAGGAAAGCCTGTCCGACTTTCGGCCTTTCCGCGTGTCGCAAGCTGTCGCCGAGTGGCATTCAACTTATCACGGCCTCACTGCGCGGGACGCATTTGAAGAGATCCTTCCCGATATCGAACCCGCTATCCAGGCCTGCGAGGAAGGCCCCGCCACGCTTGAACTCAATCCGGACGCCGAAGCCCCTGCCTATTGGGACGGTGTCAATTTTCATCGCACGCATGGCGGCTGGGATGAGCATGACTATCAGGGCTACATCCACGGCGAAATCGTCCACTCACGCATGGTGAACACGATCTATCCAGGCGGCATCTTCAAGCAGCGCCGGATGATCGCCGACATGGCGCCGAAAGATCACTATGATCGCATCCTGGATCTTGGCTGCTCGACCGGGCATTTCACTCGCGCGCTGCAGGAAGCCTATCCGAACGCCGAAATCCACGGTGTCGACCTGTCCCCGAAAACATTGCAGCAAGCCAAGCGTCAGGCCAATTCTCACGGTTGGGCCTGGCGCCTTTATCAGCGTCCGGCCGAAGCAACCGGACTGGACGCTGACAGTTTCGACCTCGTCGCCTCCTACATTCTGCTGCACGAAATGCCCGCGGAAACAGTGAAAGCGGTTTTCCGCGAAGCGTTCCGCGTCGCCAAGCCTGGCGGCGACATGATCATGAGCGACGTAACACGGTACGCAGATCTCGACACCATCGGCGTCTGGCATGCTGACCGCGGCGCCAAATATGGCGGCGAACCGCATTGGCGCGAATCCGCCAGCCTCGATCTTGCCGAAGTGGCGCGACAAGCAGGTTTCGTCGATGTCATCGCTGAAGGGCTTGGCGCCATGAAATACCCGCACGTCGTCAAAGGCCGCAAACCGGAGTGATTGCGATGAATCCAACAGCGTACAACCATCCTGACCGAAAAACGTTGAACGAGGCTGACACAGCCGGCCTCGCTGAAGCACTTCTGACACTCACTCAGGAACTCTGGATTCTTGCAGACAGACAAACGGTCTTGGAAGCGGTTCTGGCCAAACACGGCATCGACATTTCCGACGAGATCGACAGGTTCGAACCGGACGCTGACTTGCAGGCGAAACTGAACGAAAAATGCCAGTTCATTTCGGCACGCATCGTCAACGCCATGGCTGGCCTTTCGTCAGACGATTAACTGCAAAGAACCAATCTGTTTTCAGATCGTTTTCGGCCCATGACTGGCCCCTAGGCAATTACTGTAAGGGGGCGGGTATGTCATCGGCCACACGGGGGGCGCTTGTCGCCATCATGTTCGTCAACTTCGTGACGATTTCAGGCTTTGGTTTCCTGTTTCCGGTTTTCCCGATCTATGGCGATGCGATCGGGGCAAACGCTACCGAACTCACCCTTGCCATCGGCGCGTTTTCCCTTGGCCAGTTCATCTCCAGCCCCTTCTGGGGGCAGATTTCAGACAAGATCGGTCGCAAGCCAATCCTCGTCGGGAGCCTGCTCGTTGGGGCAATCTTGTCGGCGCTCAACGTCTTCGCCGATACGCCTTGGCTCTTGATCCTCGCTCGCTTTGTGTGCGGTCTCGCGGCTGGGAGCTTCTCCGTCGCATTTGCTGTCGCGGCCGATCTTTCGACACCGCAAACACGCACCCGCATCATGGGCATGGTAGGCGCGGGATTTTCCCTCGGCTTTATCCTGGGCCCTGCCCTCGGCGGCTTCGCCGCAGGAGATGATGCAGGCCCAGAAGCCTTCGCGCGGGTTTGCTTTGCCGGCGCCGCACTGTTTGCCATCGGCAGCTTGCTGACCTTCTTCTTTCTGCCCGAGACACTGGTAAAGGAGAACACTGAATCCCCACCGGTTACCAGGGACACCCTACCGCCCACGAACGGCTTGAAGCTCTTCAAGAGCCCGGTGCTTGCTTTCACTATCGTAATGTCTCTGGTTTCTTCACTGGCGCTCTCAAACACCGAAGCCACGTTCGCGATTTTCGCTGATGATGTTCTGGCCCTTCGGCCGAGCAGCATCGGCCTTATTTTTGGTGGCATGGGCATTATCGGAGCATTCGGCCAGTTCGCGCTGGCAGGACCACTTGCACGCATGATTGGCGAGCGCGGTATGCTGAACTTTGCACTCGGTGTGCTTGCGGTCGGCATGGCCGTGGTCGGAGTGTCATCAACGCTTCTTCAAGCGGTTATCGGCATGGGGCTCATCGCCTGCGGGTTTGCGACGGTAACGCCTGCAATTTCGGGGATGGCTTCCGTCGCTGCGCCGTCTCACCAGCAAGGCAAGGCACTCGGCGTTGTGCAATCTGCCTCAGCGCTTGGCCGGGTGCTTGGCCCAGCGGGCGCAGGCCTTCTCTACGATATGATCTCGCCTCCGGCGCCATTCCTTGCTGCAACGGCCATTCTTGTAGTCAGCCTGCTTGCCGGATGGCTGGGGTTCGGGGCCGAGCGGTCAACAAATCACCCAACGGCCCCGAACTAGAGAACATGATTTCCTAACCTAGTTGGCCAGGAATGTGGTTCTCATGGACCTTCATGTAATGATCCGCGATCTCTTCACGGGTCGCAAACCAGACACCCGGAAGTGACTTGGCATGCGCAATGAATTCACGCAGTGCGCGGATCCGGTGGGCACGGCCTGACACGTGAGGATGCAGGCCGACATTCATGATCAGGCCGGTGTCCGAAGCTTCTGCGTAGAGCACATTCAACTCTTCGATCAGGCAGTCGCGGAACTCATCCGTCGTGAAGTTGCGACGGGTCAGCAGCGTGAAGTCGTTGATCTCGTTGGAGTACGGTATTGAGACAAGCGGGCCATTGTCCGTACGGATCAGGAAGGGCTGATCATCATTCATGATGTCGCAATAGAATTTGAAATCATGTCCCTTGAGGATGCTGCACGTATTGAGCGTTCCGCGCAGGGATGATGACAGCCAGCCGACCGGCTTCTTGCCGACATGTGTCTCGTACATGGCGATAGAACGATCAATGACATCACGCTCCTTCTCGATCTCGTGGGCGAAGTCTGTGAGCAGCTCGCCCTGCTCCCAATTGTGGGCGAGCAATTCCCAGCCACGCTCGAGGCAGGCATCGACCATGTCCTTGCGCCGCTCAAAGGTGACGGCGTTTGTGGTGCAAGAGGCAGGTATGCCCATTTCGTCGAAAAGCTTGAACAGTCGCCAGATGCCGACGCGCTGGCCGTACTCACGCCATGTGTAGTTCGGAAAGTCCGGCTTGTTGCCGGGGAGCACGGCCGGGAGGTTCGGCGGCCCCCCGGCATAGTAGGGCTCATCAGTGTCTTTGATGAGGTCCCACGTTTCCAGGTTGAAGGTGAGGATGAGCGCAACGCGCGCCCCATTCGGCCATTCCAGCTTTCCACGCTTGGGAAGGGGAACGAAATCGTAGTCCATCATTGCAAATCCGCCTGCTGGTTCAGTGTTGTTCGAGGAGCTTGCCGAAGCCGGTTACGCGATCGGTGATGCCCATGCTGCGCAGCGCATGCCAGTAAGTGGCGGTGTTGATGGCGATGACCGGCTTTTCCAGCCAGAATTCTGCCATCGCCGCGACCTTCGCGAATGCCAGATTCGTACCGCACTGGATAATGGCATCGACGCCTTCAGAGACTTCAATGGCAGCCCGCTTCAAGGTCTGGGGTGTTTCGTGCGCGATCTGCATCGGCGATGGAGAGGCCAGACCCTTGAGATTCACCACCTCATAACCGGTCTCTTCGAAGAAGCGCCTCACATTCGCGTCGCCAATCGGGGCATAAGGCGTCACGATGCCAATCTTCTTGATGCCGCCATATGCCTTGATGGCTGCGTCGACGGCGTGGGAACCCATGACGACGGGGACGCCTCCGGTCTTCTCCAGCATCCGGTTCTGCAGGCGCTCAGCACCTTCCGCACCGTCCCAGAAGGTCTCAGCAGACATGCCCATGATCAGGCACGCCGGGTCCATCGACATGGCTGGCTCGACACTGTCCATCGTGGCGTTGCGGATATTCTCCAGCATCACCATGAAACTGTCGTCGTCTGTCACCTTCGTGTCAGGAATGGCAATGCGCTGGAAATGGTTTGTCACGCCCCAGGGGCGCATATCATCATATTCCGGCTGCACGCTTGTATTGGTGGAGGGGGCGATCACTGCGAACTTCATCCGCCAGCCGAGTGAGTCGGTCATGTCTGCTGTCCTGATTGCTTGTTGATCGTCCGCGCTCGAGACGCGGCTCCACTCAAGTATTGGCGGTTCAGACACTTGAGTGGGCCGCGAATCTCAGAATGACCACCAGCCGGATAAGCACAAAGCGTGTTCCCGTTTTCGGCAGGCGAACATGCGCGACTTTCGTCAGCGCAATACAAAGCCGGGTAGAGTTTGCTCTTTGTCAGACCTTCACCCGGGAGACGAGGATACAATCCGTGACCACCATTCTTGCTGCCAGCGCCCCTGAGACCGCCGCCGTTGCCGCCCTGCTGCGCGAACCACAGACCCGGCGCATGCTGATCGGGGGTGAATGGGTTGACGCACGATCAGGGGGGACAATCCCTGTTGTTGATCCCGCAACTGGCAACACTATCGCTCATCTCCAACGCGGGGCAGAGACAGATATAGATGTTGCAGTGTCTGCTGCGCGAGACGCCCTCGCTGTCTGGGGAAAAGTCAATCCCCGCCAGAAGGCGGCCATCCTGCACAGGATCGGTGAGTTGATCGACGAAAACGTTGAGGAACTCTCCGAGCTTGAGACTCTGGACCAAGGCAAGCCCTATGGTGTGTCTCGCTGGGCCGAAATTCCGAGCGCGGCCAAACAGTTCCGCTATTTCGCTGGTCTCGTTCACACTGTGCAGGGCCGCACAATAAACACTTCCGTCGAGTACCAGCCGGAAGGCCGCGACGTTCACGCATGGACGCTGCGTGAGCCGGTGGGCGTTGTCGGCGCAATTGTGCCTTGGAACTCCCCTCTTGTGCTCACCGCGATGAAAATCGCGCCGGCACTTGCAGCAGGTTGCACGGTGGTGCTGAAACCGTCGGAAGAGACGTCTCTGACTGCTCTCAGACTTGCCGAGATTGCGCTGGAAGCTGGCTTACCTTCCGGCGTTCTCAATGTCGTCACCGGTTACGGCCAGGAAGCCGGCGCAGCGCTCGCGGGTCACATGGACGTCGACAAGATCGCGTTCACGGGTTCCACCATTACGGGTCGCGCCATCGTCGAGGCCAGCAAGTCGAACTTGAAACGTGTCTCACTTGAGCTTGGCGGGAAATCCCCTGCCATCGTGATGCCTGACGCAGACCTCGACCTCGTCATCCCCGGCCTTTCCAACGGCATCTTCTTCAATGCCGGACAGGTTTGCGTCGCAAATTCCCGCGCGTTTATCCACGCAGACATCTTCGACAAGGTGATTGAGGGCATGGCTGCCTATGGGGAGCAGATGCAGCTGGGACATGGCCTCAACCGCGAAACAGTGATGGGGCCTGTCGTCTCCGCCAAACAGGCTGAGAGGATCGAGAACTATGTCGAGAATGCCCGCAGCGGCGGCGCAAAAGTCCTGGGCGGTGGCCGGTTCGGCGAGAACGGGACGTTCATCAAACCGACCGTGGTCAGCAATGTCGATCGGCAATCCCCGATTTGCCGTGAGGAGGTGTTCGGTCCGGTCATTGTGGCAGAAAAGTTCAATACGCTCGAAGAAGCTTTGGGCTTTGCCAATGACACGCCTTATGGCCTCGCCTCCAGCATCTGGACGCGTGACTTCTCCACGGCTCACCGCGTCTCACGGCAATTGCGCGCAGGGACAGTGTGGATCAACACTCACTCCATGTTCGACGCCTCCCTGCCCGTAGGCGGGCTGAAACAGTCCGGTTATGGCCGCGATAGCGGGGTGACGGCACTCGACAATTATCTCGAATGGAAGACCGTTTGCGCCGTCGTCTAGGAAGGTAAAACCGAATGGCAAACCCGGTCCTGAAGCAAAAGCTCGATAGCGGCGACTTCTTCGTTGTCCCCGGTGTGCAGGACATGATCGCGGCGACCATCGCCGATAAGGTCGGTTTCGATATCGTCTTCGGTTCAGGCTACTGGCTAACAGCCTCGGCATCCGGTCTGCCCGATGCCGGAATCGTAACCTATTCCGACATGCTTGAGCGCATGCAGGTGCTTGTTCGCACGAGCAGTGCTGCGGTGATTGCTGACGCCGATACCGGCTATGGCGGGTTGCTGAACGTCCAACACACCGTGAAGGGATACGAAGCCGCTGGCGTAACGGCGATCCAGATCGAAGATCAGGAATTTCCCAAACGTTGTGGCCACACGCCTGGAAAGCGTGTCGTACCGACCGCCGATATGGTAGACCGCATCCGTGTATCGGTGGACACGCGGCAAGACGAAAACCTGCTCATCATCGCGCGCACAGATGCCTATCAGAGCGAGGGACTCGACGGCACCTTGCGGCGTCTCGACGCCTACGCCAAAGCCGGAGCAGACATTCTGTTTGCAGAGGCCCTTCCCCATGAAAGCGATATGCGGAAAGTCTGTGAAACGTTTGACCTGCCGCTGATGGTAAACATGGCCAATACCGGCCGCGAACCCGTCACATCGGCTACAATTCTGGCCGAAATTGGTTTTGCCTTCGCGATCTATCCATCACTGACGAGCCTCGCTGCAACGCGCGCGATGGAGCTTGCTCTGATGCACCTCAAGGAGAGCCAGGGGACGGAAGGTGTTGACCTGTTCGACTTTGGCGAATTTAGCCGATTGATCGGCTTTGAGGACATCTGGGCTTTCGAACGGAAATGGGCTCGCTGATACCCTAAAACTCCGGAAACGGATGATCGATTCTCAGGTCACCCAAAAGGCGATGGTTTCAGGGTGTAATCTCAAAATTTACAAAAAGGCCTCATCCCGCTTCTGGTGCAGCATGAGGCCTGTCTTGTTTACGTTACTGATAGTCAGGCGGGATTCTCACCCTCGAGATACTCAGCTTCCCGAACCTTTTCCTTAATCTCTTCGCGTGGTGTCGCATCCAATGCGGCCTGGGCACGCGCTTCTTGCAGCGTTTTCTCGTCCAGCTTGTAGAAGCTGAGAATGAATACAGACAACAGAGCGAAGAAGGATGGAATATAGGCTACCCCGGCGAGCGTAGCTTGACGCACTGCTTCGTAATTTTCGGCATTCACATCAGCGCTCTTGTCGAAGCCTGCGATGCTGAGCGCCGCGCCAACCATGGCCGGGCCGAGCGCGCCGGCGGACTTTTCAACGAAGCTGAAGGCAGCCGTGTACATGCCCTCGCGGTTCATGCCTGTCTTGATGGTATCAAGCTCCATCGCGTCAGTAATCATGGACATTGCGAACATGACATTTCCGGCAAAACCGACGCCCAGGATGGCACCGCGAACCGCCAGCATGTATTCTGGTTCGCCCGGATCGGAGAAGATCCAGGACATGTAGGACGCGCATGTGAACAGCGCCGATGTCATGTAGCCGATGCGCTTTCCGAACCGTTTGGAGAATCGAACGAGAATCGGGGCTGCGATGATCGAGACAATCACCATCGGAATGCTGAGCAGCGCCATCTGGTCACTGGAGCGGCGAAGAACTTCAACAACCATGAAGAAGGTTGCGGTCTGGCTGGCATAGACAGCAATCAGCTGTGACGCCTTCACACCGATAATCGTCAGGAAGGATTTGTTGCTGAAAAAGGTCTTCAGCTGTTCCCTGCCCGGGATCTGCTTTGTTGACCTCTGAGTGACCTTTGCCTTGCGCGTACCACGCCAGGCGACAAGCATTGAAACAAGAATGATACTGCCGAATATCATTGAAAGTATGGCGTAGTCGCCCGCCGTGTTGACCTGTACACCATTCGCGTCAGTGCCGTTGGACAGCCAGCCCAGCAGAATACCCGAACCGGCGAACGCGATCATCATGCCGACACTGGCAAACATGACGCGGAAACTGTGGATCGACGAACGCTCGTGATAATCGCCCGTCATCTCTGCCGGCATGGCAATGAACGGCACGTTGAACACCGTATAACCAATTCCGAAGAACAACAGTGCCAGCAGGACGTAGACAATCACTTCAATCCCGCTACCGCGCAGCGGAATGTTGAACAAAATCAGGATTGAAACTGCTGACAGCACCGCCCCGATCAGCAGATAAGGCCGCCTTCGTCCGCCATATTTCGGCGGCGTGCGGTCACTGATCCAGCCCATGAGCGGGTCGTTCGCAGCATCAAGAACACGGCCAAGCGACAAAAGCGCCCCTGCAATCCAGCTCTCCATGCCCACAATACGTGCAAGATAATACACGATGAGCACACTGACGGAATTCATCAGGACCGCAGCACCGAGCGCTCCAGCACCCCAGCTCAACTTGATGCCGAAGCTTAACCGGTCGGCCGAGTTCGCGCTGGTGTCACTTGTGTCGCTCATATTTTCCTCCGCGGCGGGGGGATCACCATTCCGCCAGCCCGATACGCTGTCCATGCCTGCTCTCAGCTGGCACTGCGAAAAGGTCGTCAGTCGCCAAATTTTGAGCTTTGGGTGACACCTTCGGGGATTCCGGTTCCGAATGTACGCAAAATCTCGCCAATCATCGCCTGACGACGCTGAGCCAGCTTTCCGGCGAGCGCGTCGTCGGGCTGATACTTGTCGACGGCTTCTCGAACGTCGACACCGGCATCGGCCAGAGCCTGCTCAAGGATCATCTGTCGGTCAGTCAAAACCCAGACCTCGCGTGCGAGTGAGAGAACCGCCTCACCGAGCTTGTCGACGTCCTGGGGTGCGAGGATCTTGCGTTCGATCTCCGAGATGGGTTTGCCAGGCTTGGCTGGTGCAATCATGCTCATTTTGGCTTCCTCGCGCGGATCATGTACGGATATTTGGCCGGGCCTACGGCATTCTCTTCTATGTCAACGAATCCCACTTCCCTGGCCAACTCTACGAGATTGATCTCTGCAGCTTCGCGCCAATAGGGTTCGCCATGCTCGCGAGCGATCCAGTCATGGCGCCACGCGTTGAGCTTGTCGATATCAGCGTAGCGCGGCACGTCTGAGAACACGATGTCGCCGCCCGGCTCGAGCACGCGAAATGCTTCCGCGAATGTCTTTCGGATTACCGGGTCCGGAATTTCATGCAGCAGGATGAACGACGCCACCAGCCCGAATTCTCCATCGCCGAATGGCAGGTCTTCAGCCTTGGCCACGAACAATTTCCACGCATAGCCCTTTTGATTTGCCGTACGCTGCGCTTGCTCGAGCATACGCCGGGACAGGTCCACACCGTAGATGCTTGCATCATGAAACACGTCCGCCAAAGCGAGCGTAAAATGACCAGACGACGCACCAAGATCGAGTATCTTTCCGTAGTCGCGCCGCGGCGCGTACTCTGCGACCTGGTGGCGGTGCCCAAAAATGCTCGTTTTGCTGTGCTGCTGCACGAGTTTAGGGTGGATTATCTGCGCATGGACGTAGCCGTGATACTCAGTGGCATCCCAGCCGCCAGCAGTGCGGTGAAACCAGACATCCGACCAGTAGTCCGGCGCCGCTTCATTCATTGAATTCACGAGCGTCGTCGGACCTTCTGACAATGCCTTCAGCGTTGGCTCCAACTCGTCAAAAATCTCCTCAAATGCTTCCGTGCACAGGATGCCTGACAATTTTTGCGACCATTCGAAGAAAAGCTGCTGCGTCTTGCGCGTTTCTGAACCGGAGAGGGCATCTTCGACTAGTTTGTGACGCTCATCCATGTCGTCTGGCATGGTGTCAGCTGTAATGCCCTTGTCGGCCATCTCCTGCTCCATACCCTTTCGCAACATGCCGAACGTCGAATAGATATCAGCGAGAAAATCGACCGACGCGCGACCTCTCTGGGCCAGTTCAGGAATCTCCATCTGCTTACTCCTTGGGTGAAGGGTGACGACTCTACGTGGGCTCAACTCGCTTGAGGTTTCGAAGGTCTCCAACTGGACAAGTAGCGAGACCGATGCCCCGGGCCGCATCATCAGCGCCGAGGGACTGAAAACCGTAATAGTAGAAATGGAGACGATCCCCCGCCGGCACGAGGCGGTTCGCGGCCACACCAAATGCATCCCAGGCGTCAGGTTCACCGACATGGAAAATCGGTTCGTCATACAGATGATACCAGGCCAGCCCGTCATCAGACTCAGCTGCGGCAACGGACCGGCCATGATCCTTGTCCGTCGCTGTGTATACCATAAGGAAGCGCCGTCCGCCGGGGAGCGGATTCAACAGCGTCTGCCGCGTCACGATCCCGCCAGCATCATACGAGCGTACACCGTCTGCCCAGTGCAGGTCTGCGCCCTTTTCCCAGTTCTGTCCGTCCGACGACGTAGCAGTTCGTGTGTGGAAATAGCTGAGGTCGAGCTTCGGCGCTGTGTACTGCAAGATGTAACGTCGCCCGTCATACGCCACGTTTGGCCAGGCAGCGTACATGTCTTCAGCAGGATAGTCGAAGAGTGCGCCACTTTCATGTGGGCCAGTCACACGTTGCCAGTTCACACCATCCTTGCTGCGCGCAAGGCCGCTGCGCATACCGAGACCGACCACTGTTTCGCCCAGTTCGGGTGCCTCAGTCTTTTGCGGTCGACTGTCACCGCCAAAGTACCACATCAACCACTCGCCAGGCCCGCGCGTGATATCCGTCAGACCAACATGCACGCTGTCGAACGCAGACGGGTCGGGATTGGGCGCAAGAACAGAACCGAGCGCCTCTGATCCGTCCACCCGATCCCAGGCGATCCCGTCATCTGACACGGCATGGGCGATGTAACCTGTACCAAGCGTTGGGGGTCCGCCGAAATCCTTGTCTCGGCAATAATACCACATGCGCCACTTGCTCGCGATGGCATCAAAATCGACGATCGCACCACCAACGCGGTAATTGTCGCACCGGTTGCCCGAACTCGCCTGAAAGATCAGTCCTGATTGGGACAATAGTGGTCCCTCCTCGCCAACTTCCGGTTTCCTTACAGATTCAGCTTGAAGCAAACTGGTATGCGAGCGAACGGAAAGCGGTGAGTCTCCGCCTGTCGATTAGATCACCTCACAGACGGTTCTCAATAAAAGAACTGCCGTCCGGGTGGGGAGGACACCGGACGGCAGTGGGACATACGATTTCATGAGGAGGATAGAAATCGTAATCTTATCAGGCAGGGTCAGGGACGTATGCGATCAGGTCCAGCAGCGTATTCGCACCTGGGACAACCAGTGGCCCACCAATTTTCATTGTGGTCGATGCCGGCTTCACGCCTGGGAAATACTTGGACCACTCTTCAATGGAATCGTAGAAATGGTCACCCTCATCGTGGAAGCATGCACGGCGAACAATATTCTCGACACTCGTACCGCCAGCTTCACAGATCGCCGCAATGTTCTTCATCATGTAGCGCATCTGCAACTGGCCTGGCAGCCCGTACCAAGGGAAATTCTCATGCCGCAGCATGCCGTCCGCGAGGACACCACGCGAGTCGCAAGCCATCTGCTGACTGAGGAACAGGAAGTTTCCGACCTTCACAGCCTGAGGCTCATGACTGAATGGTTCAGGCGCCTCGGAAGTCTCAATGGTTTCGATCTCCAGCTCTGAATCGTCCGCAAGAAGTGTCAACGCGATTTCAATGCGGCTTCCGCGCGTACCGAGTCCCATGTACGGAATAACAACGCGAGCTGGTGGATTGTCAGGGAACCAACGCTTCCAGACCTTGTCCATGCCCTGATAATCGTTGGGGTGGCCAAGGTAAACTTCAGCCTTAACGGCCCGCTTGAAGGACGCACCCGCCGACTCGGCAATCTTCTGAAGCTTCCAAAGTGTGTAGTCGGTCTGGGCCTCAATTTCCGAGCCGTACCAGACGTGAGGGTTGATCCGTGCCCGGTTTGCAAGGGCGCTCTCAGGACCCATGCTGCGTGCCTCGCCATAATCGCCGACCCAGTCTGTCGGTACTTCACCGGCAAGAAACACCCAGTCGCCGCGGCGTAGCGCAGGCGAGTAACCAGCGAGCGGCATTGGCACTTCGGGGCCAGGCGAGAATCCTTGAGGCTCAGACCCATCGGTGATCGCGATCATGTCGATTTCGATATGCGCACCACGAACAGGAAGCGCGCGAATGCTTACCGCGGTCGATGCCGGCCTCGGGTCAAAAATGTACTCATTTCGGGCGTCCAGGTATGGCGTGATCGACAAGCCATCCGGCCAGCTGTTTCCTGACAGGAAATCGTCATAGGTCGGCGTATCCCAAGGCAGCCATTGCCAGATACGGGCAACGTCTTTGGAGATATCCGCTCCGCCTGCCGCAAGCGTCCGCTTAAGATTGTCTAGCACGAAGCGCGACTGCAGATCCTGCTCGTTCTGCAACGCCGGATTGTCTGGAATGGCCTCTGGAGCGATCCCTGTTTTGAAGTCACTCGCCAGCTGGCCGGAGACAAAAATCCAGTCCGCGGCCTTAACAGCCGGGGAATATGGCATCAGCGGTTCGGGGACATCCGGCCAGATTGCCTTCGGGGCCTTGGGGTCAGTCATGTCGCAGCAGTCCTTTTGACTTGGTTCGGGAGGAAAATCAGACGAGCCCGCCATCGACCATGACAGAACAGCCATTGACCCAACGGGCTTCACCGCAAGCGAGGAAAACAATGACGTCCGCAACGTCGTCCGGCTCGCCTACACGGCCAAGGGGGGTGGAATCAGCGATCCCCTGCATCATCTCGTCGGGGATCCAGGCGGTCATCTGCGTTTTGGTTGCGCCAGGCGCGACAGCATTGACTGAAATGCCCTTGGGCCCGAGCTCTTTGGCGAAACCGCGCGTCAGGCAAGAAACGGCCGCCTTTGCTGCGCAGTATGCCGTCATACCCGGCAATGGTGCGAACGCGAGATTGGAACTGAGATTGATAACGCGGCCACCATCTTCGAGGTGAGGCGCGGCGGCCTGCGTCAGAAGGATCACACTCTTAACATTCACGGCGAATTCTTTGTCGATCGCGTCGGCTGTCATCTCGCCAAAAGGAATGGCGCTTGAGATGCCAGCGTTGTTGACGAGGATGTCGAGCCCGCCAAATGCGCGAACGGCTTCGTCGACCATTGCCTTGCACGCGGTCTCATCGGTCACGTCTCCGCCGGCCACGATGGCGGTGCCGCCCTGAGCGGTGATATCTGCGGCGAGCTCTTCTGCTGCCTGCTTGTTGGAATTGTAGTGAAGGACGACGTTCGCCCCGAGCTTTGCCAACCGGCGGGCGGTTTCACTACCGATGCCACCAGACGCACCGGTGATGAGCGCCGTCTTGCCGGTCAGGTCCCTGCCTTCGTGCTTGGACATTCAACACTCCCGCATTCCGATTGTTCAAGAAATGGATACGTCGGCAGCAGGCGTGGCCGAACCGAAGAAATGACGATCCTCGAAGAGCGATAATGTGACATTCTCATGCGCGGCGCGGGTCGGTCCGAGTGAAACTGATCCGGTCTACGAACCAAATTGAATAGCTTGCAGGAAATTTTCATTGCAGATTGGCATTCGCGCTCCGCGTTCCATTATCACAGGCATGAGGCTTGCAGCCGTTTATTTATGGAATCCTTCGATCCTTTCTCCACTTGCAATGCCACCCGAATGCCGGATCGAACGGTCGTCAGGATCATGGATCATGAGACCGTTGACGCGCGTACAGACAGTTTGTCTGCGGCGGAAACCAAGCGGGTATCAACGCTCAAGCACGCGAAAAAGCGGCGTGATCTTGAACGGTCCCTGATCGCTGTGAGACAGGCGTTGGCGGAACTGACCGGCACGACCGCATCCGAGATCGCCATAGCGCATGATTCCCAGGGCGCACCTTCGCTTTCATCCTCGCCTGGGCTACGCCTCTCCATATCCAGGACTACGGGTTGGTCCGCATTGGCGTTGTCGCCACTAACCGTCTTGGGTGTCGACATCGAACTTGTGCGAGCTATTGATTGGACAGCGATGCAAAATATGGTTTGCACGGCTGAGGAAATGGCGTTGCTGTCCACACTAGACACCTATTCTCTTCCCGCCTTTTACCGTTTGTGGACCGGCAAAGAAGCCATAATGAAAGCTGCTGGCGAAGGGTTTCGGATGAACGCGCGCAGCATCAGCCTTCCTGACGCATTCCTGACTGGCGCTGAACCACATACCAAGATATCCAGCGCACACGGAACTTTCAGCGTAAACTGCACTCAATATGGCGATCTCATGATCAGCTTAGCGATCGTCGCAGGCTAACTCCGGTCTTGCAGAGCCAGGCTGAACGGCCCGACCTCATACACCCGAAGCCCGTCACGCCACAGACTTCCACGCGCCGAGACGAGATAGCCGTTTCCACGCTCTTCTATGGAGGTGATCTCCATTACAGTTACGACCTCCTTCTTGTCGGGCGTCACCTGTCCTCTATAGCTCCATTTGAACGGAGCGCCGGTCGCGATCGTTTCGAAATGCGGATCGTCCATACCCTGATCCAGACCCTTCAGCAGGATAGCGCGTGCCAGAAGCTGTGAGAGAGCATCCAGACCAAGCGATCCGGGCTGCACTGGATCCTGATAGAAATGCGCCTTAAAATACCATGCATGCGGATCAACCGCCTGCCTGCCCCTGATCAGGCCGAGGCCTGCTTCTCCCCCATCCGGGTCAAAATAGTCCACGCAATCAAGCATGCGAAGCCGACCGTGCGGCATCCGCTTTTCAATCTTCTTGGTCTTCACGCTGTTACCGGGTAGCTCAAACGCTTCCCGGAAATGAGGTTTATCTGAAAGTCCGGCCTGCCGCGCCAATGCCGCGGCCGGAAAAAAGCCGAATTGTGTTGTCAGTTCAAGAACAGGCTCGCCAACTTCCAAAGTCACCTTCACAGCAAACGTGACAATTGTCATTGGTCCGACACGGGAGAAATCAGTCAGCTCGCTATCGATGATGAGCGTGCCGTCGTCCGGCAAGAGTTCACGGTGAAGGACGCCGTCGCCTTCCAGGTTTCGGAACTTGAGGTCACCTGACAAGGCAAAACCACAATGGCTGGCCAACCAGCCACAAGGCTGCAGGGCGACCTCTGACAGAACTGCGAAAGGCATGGCGCCATTGCGATTATCGGCGAAATACCAGGCATCCGGCGGTATGTCGTATTCCGAACGAACCCGCGCGCCTTTTACCGGAACGCCCGGACGGGTCGACACGTCAATCACACGCGTCATCATATGGTAAGGTTCCTGCGGCAGGCGCGGCACGATACCTTCCCTGTCGAAACGATCATACATGTCGCCGAATGCAGCCGATGGTGCACCATTGGCGCAATCGAGCAGTGCCGCATGATCTCCCCGGCTTTCGCCCTGAGGCCCGGTCCGGATCGGCTGTCCCGCAATTCGCGGCGCCGGCCAGTCTCTGCGGAGGCGCAGGCCAAACCGGGGACAATGGAAGACCTTCTTTCCATCACAGCTGGCCAACAAGGATGCGTAAATCTCTGGCGTCTCGCCGTCGACAATCTCGTCGATGAATACCTCATAGGTTACATCGTGATCTGAATCCGGGATGACCTGTCCCCTGCACACGAACTGCGCCATGTGCCCGGGCACTGGTTCAAAGACGTACCCGTCGCGCTCAGTCAGCAAACCCGCCGCCGCCGCATAGAACTCCAGCGTCTGAACGGCCGCCTCCGCCATCAGCGTGCCCGGCATGCAGGGATCGTTGTGGAAATGTCCGTCATAGAACCACGCGTCCATTGGCACATGCGCGCGCGCCTTGAGATATCCCCTGCCCCATGGACCCCCATGTGGATCAAACATCTCCACATCGTCGAACAAGGCGAGGCGATTATCCGGCAAACGGTGCGGACGTGACCGGGCCGCGGCCAGTTCAAACCCGTCACCAAAACAGGCCCAGGCGTCTCCGTCTCGATAGGCCTGAATGTCTTCGGCAGTAAACGCCTTTTTCTGGCTGGCACCGACCGCCTTGAATTCTGCAGGACGGGCTGTCGGGGGCGCATCCTTCGCAGCATCCCACATGACGCCTTTCCCGGACGCCAGTTCTTCATCGCTGAAGAATCCGGCCTGCCCGTTACGTACAGAGAAAACGCGCCGATCACCTGCCAGGCAATCATACTGGAAGAAGAACATGCGAACACCAGCCAAAGTGGCATGACCCGTGATCTCGATCTGGAAGCGCAGCGTTTCACCCGGCTCCGGCAAGCCTCCATCATGGAAGATAATCTCACACCCAAGCAGACGATAGACACGGTCATTCTTGTTCTTGAAGTCCGCGCCCATCCAGCCGATCAGGGTCAAGTCCGCTTGGCCGCTCTCGATCAACGGTCCTGGCCTGATCCGTCCATCATGGATGAACCACTGGTCTTCTGTCAGGTCCGTCTCCGTCCAGATGACCCCCGTGCTTTCCACCCGGGCTTCGGCATCTATTCCTGTGATCCGATCCACTAGCAGCAAGGGCGGCGCAGGCAGACGTACTTGGCGCTCGTATTTATCCTGCTTCCTGAACCCTTTGCCGAAAAGCGCCGACATTTTCCCGCGGGTCGATTTCTCAATCTCCGCATAGTCCCAGTTTGGCCCGGCCGGTGTGCGCGGCAACAGAGGCTCTGTCCCAGCTACGACCTTGCGAGGTGTTGGCAGTCTACGGTCTGGCGGAGGGGCCGCAAAACCGACTGGCTCATCCGACTTCTCACTCGGAGATGATGATGGCGGATAATCAATATTGGAGAGCCGAGGCGCTGCTGGCATGCTGAAGGATGAAGCAAGCGGCGGGACCACTGGCCGAGCGTAAGGAACCGGGCGCGTTAGCGGCCATGGCTCAGGCCGCATTGATTGATTACGCCGGGCAGCATCCAGAGCCTCTGTAACCGGCTTCATCCTGATGGCGCGTCCATCCGCGAACAGGAATGCTGCCAATTCCGCGATCTGGGACAAGTCAGAAGATTCGATCCTGTCCGTCGCTATGGCCATGAACTGCTTGCCTTCGAGAATGCTCGCCAACGCTGATGTGAGAGTGTCTCGCGGACCAAGCTCCACGAACGTTCGTACTCCATCCTTCCAAGCCTGCTCTACGGTGGGCGGAAAGTCCACCGTGTCGACGGCCTGTCGGGTAAGCATGTCAGCCGCCAATTCACTCGTCGGCTCATAAGCCGCATTGATGGCGTTGGCATACAGACGCACTTTCGAACCATCATGCATCTTGCGCGTATGCAGGCGGCGCCATGTGTCCGCGAATGGCTTCATCGCCTTCGCGTGCACGATAAGGTGCTGGTGCATCTTTGCGCCACTTCCCGGACCCAGCGCCGCGCAGACCTGGCGGCAGGCTTCCGCAGGACCGCCGATCATGCAGTCAGTTCGCGAATAGATGATGGTGATCTCGACGCCTTCGTGCTTCGCCACCTCTGCCTTCACAGAATCGATCGATGCCTGCACGCGCCAATTGGTCCAGTCCGCTGGAACGTTCGGTCCCCAGGCCTCTTTCGCTGTTTCAAAACTTCCACCTATGTGGCGCTCATACATCGCCGCATCAGAAATCTCATCCAGTAGCGCACCGGGATCTCGCCAGAAGCCAAATGCGAACAGGGCATTGCTTTCTCCAAGCGACAATCCGAGCGCGGCGTCCGGTTTCACACCGAGGAGGTCCTGCAGAAGGATCGCGTGCGCCTGGCTCAGCAGGGTGCCGGCGCAAAGCTGCTCGAACTCGCTCAGACTGGCGCGCGTCAGCAGTGGCGAAATCTCTTCTGCCTTGTCGAGCTTGGACAAGCGCTGTCGCAGCTCCGGGAATGCAGAGAGCAGACCGCGCCCCATACGCGGATATACTGCGGCAGATCCGGTGAACATGAAGGCCAACTCACCTGCGGCCGCACCCTCTCCATACTGAATTCCCTCACCTTCGGGGGGCCTTCCCTGCGCCAGGCTGGCCTGCGCGTGGTTCTGCCGCTCCCGGAGATCATCTTCTGTCGGCGCAACAATTGAGATCCGGCACTTCCCCCTCCCGCCGGTCTTCCCGGATGCAACACGCGCCGCAAGCGTTGCCGTGTCCTTGGCGGCCGCCCAATACAGGTACGGTGTCGGGCGCAGCATATCCGGAACGGGTGTAGCTTCTGCAGGACGAAACGAGAGCGCACCTGGCGAATTCGCGGGTGTCGAACGCACGGCGACTTTCACCATCTCTGGCTTATGTCGCAAATCAGGAATTGCGCCTTCTGGCGTCAGCACATGTCCTCGGGCCGCTAGCTGCGCCTGTAGCGCCAACTCGAACACCACCGACGAACACGGAGCGAACCCAAATACTCCTTCTAACGCACCCTCACCAGAGACGGCTTGTGTCCTGGACCAGTCAATCTTTTCGATCGATCCAAATACGCGATCCTTGGTACCAGCCGCGTCGGCCGCCCGTTTGAGAACCAGCGCCGCAGCCTGATCACCCAGTTCGGTTGTAACCCCGAGTTCAGCCAGTGCTGCGGCTCGGACCGGTTCCGTCGCAAAGTCCGCAGCCGCGACAATCGCCACGTCCAGCCGCCCGCTGCTGAGCGCCGCAACAGCAAGGTCGATTGCAGCCAGTCCGGAAGCTGCTTCGGCTGACACCGAAAATCCCATTCCGTGAAAGTCATGCGCGTACGTAACGCGATTGGCCGTCATGTTCGCCATCGCGCCAAGCACCGTTGACGCTTGCAGCGCAGGTGCCACGCCAGCTTCTGCCTGCGCGAGAGCATCCGATCCCTGACGTAATGAGGTGAATGCCGATAGGCGTTCTCTGAGCAGCCAACGCGCCGAATCCGACGCACATCCCATTGCCGTGAAGATACCAACGCGTTGCCGGTCCACAAGCTTTGCCGAAGATATCGCCTCTTCTACTGCATCCAGTATCGCCAGTTGTTGTGGTTCGGCCTCAAGCAGGTCCATTGGGGGTGTCCGGGCGGACTTCGGGTCTGCCCCGATCTTCCGGCAGGGCGCAGCGGGTTTCAATGGAGGATTCATGATCCTCCGCGTCACCGCATCCACACCGCGATCACTTCCGGCCATTAGGCCGGTTCCGCAGATTACTACTTCGGAGCGCGACGCTTCCGCCGCAGGGAAAAACTTTTCTTCAGTTAACGGATCATATTGATCTAGAATCAGATGTGCGTTGTTGCCCCCAAACCCGAAATTGCTGATTGCGGCGCGGCGGACACCCTTTTTAAGCTGCCAGGGGGCTGCATCACCAAGAACAGTCAGGCCCTTCCCCTTTACAGCCTCTATAAGGTCGCCGCCAATCGGTGTCGGCGGCAGGGTCTCTCGTTTGAATGCCTCCGTCAGTTTCAGCAGGCTGGCGAGCCCAGCCGCGGTGATCAGATGTCCGGTATTCGCTTTCAGTGAGCCAATGGCGAGCTCTTCGCTTCCGGCAAACATATCAACCGAAGCCTGCACTTCGACGCCGTCGCCAGTCGGCGTGCCAGTCGCATGGCACTCGAGATATGACACACTGGCCGGTTCCAGTCCTGCCATGTCGTAGGCACGGCGCATGGCCTCTCGCTGCCCATCACCGGACGGCGCAAGCAGGCCTTTACGCCTGCCATCATTGGACAATCCGATCCCCCGGATCACACCGTGAACCCGGTCTTTTTTCCGGACGTCCGATAGCCGTTTCAGAACAACCGCAACGGCGCCTTCGGACGGCACGAGCCCGTCCGCACCTTTCACGAACGGACGGGATTGGCCCGTCGGGCTGAGCGCTTTCAACGCATCGAAGCCGATATGGAGGATAAGGTTGTCTGCCGCGTTCACGCCAGCCACGAGCGCACAGTCAATCGCTCTCGATTGCAGCCTGCGACAGGCAATTTCCAGCGCGTAGAGTGACGACGCGCAGGCCGCATCGAGGGAAAAAGCCGGACCTGACAGTCCCAGAACGCCCGCAACCAAATGTGGAGGAAGAGACGAGTTCAGTGTCGCCCGCGGATCGTCGGGCCTCTGACCCGCCCAGTATTCCGCCGCATATTTCGCGTGCGCCGCAGATGGATAGGACAAGTTCGCGACAAACACACCGCCCTTGCCTTTGCGAACTTTGGGCGTGCACGCATCGGCCCATGCATCCATCGCAGCGCGCAAGCTCCACCCGCAAACCGGATCGAGACTGGCGACGGACTGCCAGGACTCGGGAATTTTGTTCGAATTAAAAGCGGTTTCGAACCCGTCTACGGTACCGGATACGTACTGACGGGATTCCGCATCTGATTCAGACAGCCCCAGACGCTCGGGCGGCACCGGCCCGTACACTATTCGCTTTTCGAATACGATATCACCAAGCTCGCCGGGATTCATCGCACCAGGCAGCACGCACCCCTGCCCAACGATTGCGATAGGTTCGAATACGTCCGCCCTGCTCATCCTGCCCACTCATCCCCGATCAGGAGCTCCACTTCACTCCGCTCACCCCGTAAAATTTGATCGGCAAAGATATGAGCACCGTCATCAAGACCGATCAGGGAAATGCCGCGCGAGGCAAAATGACCCGCGAGAGAAGAATCGACCATGCCGCCCGCCCAAGGCCCCCAACAGAAGCTCTTCACGATGGCGCCGGGCAATTCGGCAGAGAGTTTTCTGGCCACCGCGCCGAGCCAGGAATTGGCCATCGCATAGTCACTCTGTCCCACATTTCCGAACACCGCTGAGGCTGACGAGAACAGGCCAACATGGCGAAGCTTGGTGAGGTCGATGACCTTCAGCAACATTGCCAGGCCCTCAACTTTCGGACCGAATACATAAGCGACATCTTCGCGCGATTTCTTGAGCGCCAGCCCGTCCGCGAGCACCCCTGCCCCGTGGATGAACCCGGTAATGGCGCCATATCGTTCCGAAACAGTTGCTACCACAGACTGGATACTCGCCATGTCGGACATGTCTGCCTGCAGATAAGTCGCCTTGGCGCCCGCCGCCGCTATTTCATCCAGCGTCTCTCGAATTTCCTGACCAGCGAGCAAAGCCTTCGCCTGTCGGTCTATGTCCGGAAGCGAAGGCTTCTGACCACTTTCGCGAGCAGACGAAATCAATGCACCGCGCAGCTGCTTCATGTCCTTTGTTACAGCTATCCCCGCGGGCCACGACTCCACAGCAGACCGGCCTGCGAGTACGAAAGTCGAATCTGGCTGACGGCGCGAAAGTTCTTTGACGCAAGCTGCTGTAACACCGCGCGCACCACCAGGAACGAACCAGACATTTGACGCTTCGTGGGAGTCTCGTCCCACCCTAGGCGCAAGGCCGATTTGCTGCTTGGTCGTTCCTTGCAGTGTCAAAGTCGCGTCGGACAAATTTGAGCTTAAGGCGGAAGCCACCAATTCGGCCCACTCGGCTGGGGTACCATTTGCGGGCAAACTCCATGTCACGACATCATGACCGGGCCATTCCTGACGCAATGTGCGCGACAAACCAGCCAAACCAGACAACTGATCCACCGGGACTGAAGCGGATGGCTCCAGCATGATTATCCGAACATCACTTCCATGAAACTTCCGACACTGATCCAGAGCCTCCCAATGACGCTCCGTAACGGGAAGATCTGAAAGGCCCTCCGTGAGGATTACTGTGCGAATATCATGGGAGGCCTCACCCAACACTGCGGCTTGCGCGGCGTGAGACTGGAGCACGTTCACAAGGTCGCGGGCAACTCCCGGAGCCGCGACGGATACTGCGAACGGTCCTTGCGCGGCGATATCAACATCCCTGTTGAACGGTTGCGCTGGGCCGAATGAAACCACACGAACTGAACTGTCATAGTCCGGAACCGAACCGGCCTGAGGGCCGGGACGGGAGAGCGCGGCGGGCGCTCCGCCGTCCCCTATCCAAAAAAATCTGCGATGGCCCGGATCGAGCGCAAGTCAGCTAGAACCTCAGGATTGACTTCTGGCAATTCCGGATGCTGATCACGAAGCGCGGACAAAATTTCGACTTGCTTGATAGAGTCGACCCCCAGTTCTCCCTCAAGGTCCATGTCATCTTCCAACATATCCTCAGGATAGCCAGTTTTTTCTGCAATCAAGGCCCGCACTGTATCGGCCGAAATGCCGCCATTGGCTGCGGGGGTTTGTGGCTCCGGCGCGGTCGCAGGCGTTGCAACCGAAGCCGCAGGCCCCGCTCCGGACGCATCAATCATTTCCGCGATTGCTGCGATCGTGCGCAACTCAACCAGTTGCTCCGGGGCGATCTCTGGCAGTTGCGGCATGCGCTCTCTCAAGGTGGAGAGAATTTCCACTTGTTTGATCGAGTCGACGCCGAGTTCACCCTCCAGATCCATATCCGGTTCGAGCATGTCTTCCGGGTAGCCCGTCTTTTCAGCGATTATTCCGCGGACCAGGCCAATTGAGTCTGTACCTGCTGCCGACCGTGCCGTTGCAGGTGCCACAACAGGCGCGGGGCTAGCGGGCTTTGGCGCAGGCGCACGCTCCGGTACCGGCACGGGCTGAGGCACTGGCGCCATTTCGCGATAAGCTCCGTTCGGTTGCGACTGAACGGCCGGAGTTGGCGTGACGACTGGTGCTGGGGTCGGAGCTGGAACAGGCGCAGGCAACGCTTGCGGCGCGGCTGGCTTCACTGACCCAGTCGGCGCATGCCCGGCAAGTTGGGCAGCGACGTCCATAAATGCCGAATGCGCCGTCGACATGGCCGCCATGTAGTCTGCGTGGCGTTGGGAAACTTCTTGCATAATGCGCTCGGTCGTCGAAGCAGGCGCGCTGTGTGCGGAACTTTGTACCTGAGCGAAATGCGGGCTCGGTGCGGACGGATCTTGGGTCATGTAAGCGCCTGTCTGTTCTGGAAGGTCTTGAGCAACCGAACGCGGTGAAATGCCGTTTCGGGTGGAAGGAGGAGCGGATGATTCCGCCACGGTGGAATTGTCAGGTATCTCTGGCTTTTCGGGATTCGGGACTGCTCGCCCAACAGCGCCATTCGCTGGCGGATAGGGCTTATTGTAGTTACCGCCCGTGATCTTCACGGAGTGTTTGGACGGAACCGGCTTCAGCGGCTGTGGCGGAAGATCCGCAAACAGGGCCGCATAGTCGAGACCAATTCCCGAGACGCCGAGCGTCGCGATTGCAAACAGGAACTGGTTCACGCCATTTCGTCGTTTGTGATCCAGCGAAATTGCGAGATGTGGCCGCTCACTCAGAATGTGACCGACAAGCCCAGTGACGACGCCGCCGGGACCGACTTCGACGAATATTCTGGCGCCGTCGGCATACATGGCGTCGACCTGCTCACGAAACCGCACCGGCTGAATCAGTTGATCCGCGATGAATGCCGGAAGATCGGCAACTTTCGCATCGTACCTTTTAGCCGTAGCATTCGCATACACGTCGAGCTTCGGCGCGCGAAGCTTTTGCTTGGCAAGCAGCTTCTCGAAAGGCGACACTGCCTCGGCGACGATCTCGGAATGGAAAGCCGTCGCGACAGGCAGCATCCGCGCCTTCAGTCCCTGAGCATCACACTCTGTCTTGGCGGCCTCAACCGCCTCTTGAGCTCCAGAAAGAACGACTTGGTCCGGGCCATTATCATTGGCCAGCACCAGCCCCTGTCCCACTTTCTGTAGAACCGCTTGGATCGTTTCCGCATCTGTTTGGACCGCAAGCATCGCGCCCTTGGTGTTGCCGGCCGCCTTAGCCATTGAGGCGCCACGTTCCGCCGCAACCGTTAGCGCCGTATCGGCATTCATCACGCCGCCAAGGTGCAACGCCATGATCTCACCGAAACTGTGCCCGGCGGCCATGTCTGCTTTGAGACCAAGCTGCGATAGCAGCCCCAATTGCGAGAGCGCGACCGCAGCGATGGCGGGCTGGGCATGCTGCATCTCTGTCAGAGTCTGCGTTTGAGCGCCGAAGTCGACCTGATCAAACGCGGCAGGTGGAAAGGACAGCCGGTCCAATCGTAACTTGCCAGTCCGCTTGTGACTGGCCGCTTTGTCCCAAGCCTCCCGGGCGAGCGGGAAAGCCATCGCGAGATCAGACCCCATGCCAATATATTGGCTGCCTTGGCCAGAGAACATGAAGGCAATTTTGCCCTCAATCGGCGCGTCCAGAGAGGCGACGCAATCCGCCTTGAACGGACGGACTCCAATTTCCCCTGCCCTGATCTGTTGGGACAGACTTTCGGCCTTGGACCTCAGGTCCGTCAGGGATTCTGCAACGATCGCCGCGCGCGCCGGAGCGTCAGCCCTGAACTCAGCTTGCGATTGCGACGCGGCATATGCCAGCGCAGCTTCGTCGAGTTCATCCGTTGCCGCCTCAATTTCCGAGGCCAACGCCTCGGCTGAGTCTGCACTGAACAGGAATAGTTCAGCTGGCATCACACGGTAGGGTTTCACCGCCGTCTTGCCGAGATACTCCTCCAGCGTGACGTGGAAATTGCTGCCACCGAATCCGAACGAACTGACCGAAGCGCGGCGCGGACGTTTCTTGGGCGCGATCCACGGACGCGCCTCAGTATTCAGGTAAAAGGCAGGACTGTCCTTGATGATATCTGCCGGCTCTTCAATCTTGATTGTAGGCGGAAGGATTTTCCGGCTGAGCGCATTGACGACTTTGACGAGGCTGGCAGCACCTGCTGCAGCCTTGGTATGGCCGATTTGCGACTTGATGGATCCGAGTGCGCACCAGGGTGCCTCAGATTCAACTTCACCAAAGACCAGATGCAGCCCGTCGAGTTCAGCCTTGTCACCCGCCTTCGTCCCTGTGCCGTGCCCTTCAACCAGATCCACAGCGTCGGGACCGTAGCCCGCCTGCTTATAGGCGCGCCTCAAGGCGCGCGCCTGCCCTTCCGGAACCGGCGCGTAAATCGCCGTGCCTTTGCCATCTGATCCGCCGCCGAGCCCGCGGATGACGGCATGGATCGTATTGCCGTCACGCTCAGCGTCTTCAAGACGACGCAGCGCCAACATGCCGATCCCTTCGCCAAGCATCGTGCCATCGGCTTCATTCGAAAACGGTCGGCAATCACCTGTTGGCGACAATGCCGGCGTTTTCGAAAAGCACATATACATCAGGATGTCGTTCAGCGCATCGACTCCACCGGTCAGAACCGTATCGCTGTCGCCTGATCGCAATTCATGCAAAGCGATGCTGAGAGCGGACAGACTGGACGCACACGCTGCGTCGGTGACCATATTGCTGCCACCCAGGTCAAACCGGTTGGCAATCCGTCCGGCCACGACATTTCCGAGCAAGCCAGGGAACGTCGCTTCCTGCCACTCGACATAATGGCTTTCGATCCGCTCGGCGAGCGCGATAACTTCACTTTCCGGCAACCCTGCTTCGCGCATGGCATTGACCCACACCGGTCTCTGCAGGCGACCCGCCATATGCGCGGTCAGTTCTGTGGCAGACGCCACACCCAGGATCACACTGGTACGGGATTTGTCGATGCGACCTTCACTGTCACGTTCGATATCCTGAAGCGTCGCATAAGCAGCCACCAAGGCCAGCAACTGCGCCGTGTCCGTCCCCTCCATTGCCTTGGGTGGGATACCGAAGGTCAAAGGATCAAAGGCTACGGGATCGATGAATCCACCGCGGCGGCCATAGGTCTTGTCCTTGGCCCGTGGATCGCTGTCATAATAGTCTTCGGTCAGCCAATGCGTGGACGGCACATCCGACAACAGGTCGCGACCCTCAAATACATCACGCCAGAATCCGGTCACGTCCCCGCGTCCCGGGAAGATCGCGCCCATGCCCACGATGGCAATCGGAGTGGCAGCTTCTGAACTCATGGCTTGCTGACCTTGCGATGAATCATATCAGAGAAACTTTCTCGGCGTGCAGGAGAATGCAGTGGGCGGCACCGCAATGCCGGCGGCACGCATTTGCCCGGCTTGGGACAAGCGCGCCGCGCCTTCCATCAGGTTCAAGGCGATCTGGCGAACCGTCCGGTTCTCTATCGGCTCCAGAAATGTGCCAGCCACCCATTCGTTGAATGCGCCTTGGGCTGGACCACACCAGATCTGATAGTCAGATGTCTTTTCCGGCACGCCATCGCGTGCCCATTGTGCACCCATGAATAGATAACGACGCGCGACCAGCGCCAGTCGCTTGTTCCCGTCCGCTTCGGCGCGCGCAGCCTCTTTCGGGTTTGACTGCACCATAAATGCGCGCGTTTTCTGCCAAGCGCTTTCAAAAGGCTCGCCCAGCACGTCTTCCAGCCAGGCCTGATCCTTCTGGCCCATCGTCTCGAAAGACAGCCCCGCCTTGTAGAGCGAATGTAGTTTTCGTCCCCGCATGGCGAACAGCGTTCCGCGCTTCAGCACCTGCACTTCGACGCCCTGTTCGAACATGTCGGCGGCGGGTGCCATTCCGATATCGGCCGGCCCGGCCTTGGCCAGCAATTGCCGGGCGGGCTCAGACAGACCTGACTCGATGGCTGACTGATTTATCGACCCGGTCAGAACATAGGCTGCGCCCATCTGGAACGCCGCCGCGACGCCGTGAGGGGTGGCAATGCCTCCGCCCAAACCAATACGGATCGTGTTCGCATCGATACCCGTTTCCGCGGCCACCTGGTCGCGCGCGATCGACAGCGACGAGAACAAGGGCGCAGCCGCTCGGTTATCGGTGTGACCGCCACTATCGGCCTCAGCCGTAATGTCGAGCGCGACGGGAACCTGGGCCGCCAGCTCGGCTTGCTCTGCCGATATGCGCCCTTCTGCTATCAGGTCACGCAGGATTTTTTCTGGCGCAGGCTGCATAAATTGTCGGGCAACCTCGGCGCGGGACACTTTTGCAAAGACATGATTGGCGCGCCTGATCGCGCCTTCCTTGTCCTTCGACAAGCCAAGCGCTGTGTAGCGGACGACTTCTGGCGACAATCGCATATAGGCTGACGCCGAAACGCGCCTGACGCCCATCGACAGAAACAAGTCAACGACCTGCGCTTCATAGCCGGGCTGTTGAGGTGAATGGATCAGATTCGCGCCCCAGGATGTTTGCCCCGGCGCGATGCCCGCCTTGATTTCCTGAATACCGGCCTGAATCGTATCGAGCTTCAGCCCCGCGCTGCCGTAGAATCCGACGCACCCTGCCCGAACAGCCTCGATGACCATCCGGGGCGTGGCAATGCCTCTCGCCATCTCGCCGACAACATAATTGAATCGAGCCCCGTGCGCCTGCGCGAAGGCCGCGTCGCCAAGCCATTCCGGATAGATCGCGGGCAACGACAAGCGCCGCGCATCTGACGTCTCCGCGACCAGCACACCGTCTTGTACGTAGACGTCCACACCCTCTCGAATGCGATCCAGAATCTGATCCACCGACAGACTCATAAAGCCTTCCTGCTCATCAACCCCGAATTCTTCGGGGCACGACGCCACTCTCACCATCAGCACAACGCCAACGTTTGTGATTGCGCAACAACCACACACTCCAGCGTTTTAAAGTCTCCGAGACAGCCGCAGCTCTCTCCCTCCGGCGCCCATTGTACAGCAGCAATTACAGAACGCAACCTGAAATGGAGTTTTTTTAAAATTCTATTCTTGGTTAATTTTTGGGGAGACACGCGCGCAGCGTGAACTGTACCGACATGCAAGACCGAGGCCACAGTCGATCCCTGTCACCACCATAGAAATGACACGAAATCAGGATTGTGAGACAAAATTGGGCGTTAAAAGGGAACTTATCAGTCTGTGTGGCGTCCCCAATTGGGACGCCGAAGTGATCCGGAAGCTATCGCCTTCACCACTCACATGGTAGGTGAGCAAAGGACTGCCTCCATTAAGGCAAAGGGACGAATTCACGTGAAGTATTTCAAATATGTCGTGGCCGCGATGGCCGTTTTGTCATTGCCCGCGAATTCCGCCTTGGCGGACAGCGATGACCGCACCGACGATCCGGTAACGATGGGCTATGTTGAGAACGTCTATGTCGGAAAACTGGGCCTCGAAATGAAGGGCAAACTCGACACCGGGGCAGATTCCAGCTCCGTGTTCGCTCGCGATGTCCACATCTATAACAAGTCCGGCAAGGATGACTGGGTTCGCTTTCGCCTGGTTGGCAAAAATGGCCGTACGGTGCGTTACGACCAGAATGTTCGCCGCTTCGCGCTGATCAAGCTGAAGAAAGGCGGAACCATCAGACGCCCTGTCATCCACCTACCGCTGTGCATTGGCGGCGTAAGCGGGCTGGCTGAAGTCAATCTGGCCGACCGGGAAGAATTTGAATACGATTTCCTCGTAGGACGCGAGTTCATGGCGTCCCGCGTGTTTGTCGATTCCGCGTCGACGTTTATTGCTCCAGGCAGCTGCGAAACCGAAGACCGTGAATAGTTTTACCCATACCCGACTTCTTGCCTTGGTTCTGGCCGCCATTGGCCTCGGCATTTTTGCGACCAAGGTGCTTCAACACGACTACCCCCTTACCCCGGGGCTGCAAACCACCACTTGGGATTTCGAAATCTATCTTGATTTCGACACCAGCAATCAGCCCGTCCGGCTTGAAACCTTTGTTCCGTCGAACAGCGAGAATCGTCGCGTGTCGCAGGAGCAATTCTATAATGGCGCCTTCGGATTGCGGCTGAATGGGCGTGACGACGAGGGCCGCACGGCAATCTGGACGTACCGCTACCCGAACGACCGCAAAGTGCTTCGATATCGTGCGCGCCTGCTCGGTGAGACCGTCGAAAGCCCTCTGCCCGATGACATGCGCCGCAAACTGCGCCGCGCCGCGCCGGAAGCCGAGAACGACCTTGAACGACAAGCCTTCCTCGTTTGGTCGACCGATCTGCGTCGTCGTTCAGCAGATGATGAGTCTCTGGCAGATCTGGTTCTCGAGGAAATTTTCGTGGATGGAGATGTTGATGAAGTCGAAGCGCTTCTCTCTCCAGCCCTGCCCCGGCCCATAGCTCGGCTGGCGCTCGCCCGTGATGTGCTTACCAGTCAGGGCATTCCTGCCCGCGTGGCGAATGGTGTTTTCTTGGATTCGGCCCGTCGGCGTGCAGAGATACGTCACTGGCTGGAATATCATGCTGACGGTGTAGACCGGCGCTATTTCCCAGGGCCTGACCCTCAGGAGTTCTTCACAATTTGGCACGGCACAAAGGATTTTATCCGCGCTGAGGGCATTTCGGACTTGGACCTGCAAGTAAGTATTCAGCCCGTAAACGCGGCAGTTGCAGACGTGGTGCAACGCGTTGCCAAGGACGAAGGCTCGGCGATGCAATGGTTCTCCTTCAATCGCCTGCCAATCACTACGCAGCTCGTCTATCAGGTCCTGGTCACCATTCCTGTTGGCATTTTGATGCTTGTGTTCCTGCGCCAGTTCATCGGGTTGCAGACGCTTGGCACTTTCATGCCCGTGCTGATCGGCATTGCGTTCCGCGAGACAGCGCTGGTCAACGGCGTCATCCTTTTCACAGCCCTTATCGCGCTCGGGCTCGCCGTGCGTTTCTATCTGGAAAAGCTCAAACTCCTGCTTGTTCCGCGACTTGCTACCGTCGTCGTGTTCATTGTGATCTGTATGGCTGTGATCGCCCAGATGATGAACAATAGTGGCCAGCGCATCGGTTTGTCGATTTCGCTGTTCCCGATGGTAATTCTGACCATGACGATCGAGCGCATGTCGATTGCCTGGGAAGAATATTCAGCAACAGAAGCTATCAAGCAGGGTATCGGCAGCCTGATGGTTGCAGCGGCGTCCTATCTCGTCATGACAAACACTCATGTCGAGTATCTGATGTTCAATTTCCCAGAACTGCTTTTGGTCATCATGGCGGTCTGCCTGCTCATGGGCAAATACACCGGCCTGCGTCTCAGCGAACTGATCCGGTTCCGCGAGTTGGATGGACGCAAATGATCGGACGGTATCGGGCGCTACGTAAAGCTGGCCTGCTCGGCATCAACGAGCGTAACGTCCGGCTTGTTAACGAGCTCAATCCACGTCGCCTGATCCGCTTGGTGGACGATAAGCGCGAGACCAAACGTCTTGCGAATGCAGCGAACATTCCCACGCCGGAACTCTATGGCGTAATCGCCAACCCGTTTCATATGCGCCATCTGCAGTCTTACCTGGACAAGCCCGATGGCGTCGTCATCAAGCCGGCGAATGGTTCGCAAGGCAACGGGATCCAGGTCTTGATGGAGCCCATGCGTGGTGGGTGGCGCCGATCAAACGGCCAGCGTGCCTTGCTGGAAGACATTCGCTTTCACGTGAACAATATCCTGTCAGGCATGTATAGCCTCAGCGGCCAACCTGACGTGGCGATGTTCGAGTACAGGGTGAAGTTCGACGAAATATTCAATCCGATTTCCTTCGGCGGCGTGCCGGATATCCGGATCATCGTGGTGCGCGGCATTCCTGCCGTGGCAATGGTCCGCCTGCCCACCGCGGAATCGGATGGCAAGGCAAACCTGCACAAGGGCGGCGTTGGCGTTGGACTGGATCTCGTCACGGGCAAGACGCTCAGCGGCATGCAGAATGGCAAGACGACGGACATCCATCCGGACACAGCCAATCCCCTGCGCAATTTCTCGGTACCGCATTGGGACACCATGCTGGAGATGGCTTCGAGAGCTCATGACGTGACAGGGCTGGGTTATCTCGGCGCAGACATCGTTCTGGACAAAACCAAGGGGCCCCTACTTCTTGAGCTCAATGCGCGGCCTGGACTTGCGATCCAGATCGCTAACCGTATTGGCATCAGGCCTCTTCTGAATGCGACTTTGGAAGCAAACACAGATGGTCTCGATGCGCTCGGCCGCGTGGAACTCGCCCGTAAGCTTTATCGCAATCACGTGCCGGAACCGGTCTGATCAGAACTCGTAGTCTGGCAGTGAATTGAAAGCGAGTTTCAGAGCGTCGCCCCATTGCGATGATATCGTCGAGAAGTAAGGGTCGCTTTCCTCGACACGCCGCTTCTGCGCCACCTTACATGTGTCCAGTTCAATTGTCTGAAGATCCAGTGGCATGCCCACAGACAAATTCGCCTTCAGAGTGGAGTCGAATGAAACATAGAGGAGCTTCACAGCTTCCTCGAACGTCATGTCGGGACTGAATGCCCGCAAGATGATAGGACGCCCATACTTGGTTTCACCAATCTGGAAGAAAGGCGTTTCATCACTTGCCTCGATGAAATTGCCTTCCGGATATACAAGAAAGAGCCTGGGCTCCATACCGGCGATCTGACCACCAACAATGAGCGTGGCCCCAAACGCAGCCTCTGACTCCGGCCCGCCATCGCCCTGCGTACGTATGACTTCCTTCAGCGTATCGCCCACCAGTTTTGCGACCTGAAACATGGTATCAGCCGCCATGATGCTGGGATTGCGCTCCTCCGGCGCTTTCAGTCTTTCATCCAGAAGACTGATTACAGCCTGGGTCGTCGCCAGATTGCCCGCCGTCAATATGGTTATGACCCGGCTGCCCGGCTTCTCCCAAGTAAACATTTTCTGGAACTTGGAAATATTGTCGATGCCGGCATTTGTGCGCGTATCCGACATGAAGATAAGTCCCCGGTCGAGCCGAAGCGCAACGCAATACGTCACTGGGTGATTCTCCGATACAAAAGCTCTCGCAACCTACTGCTGGACCTGAATGGATACTACTAGGTTTTCATCACCGGCCCCGTACACCAGACCACGGATCGGCGCAGCGTCCCGGTAGTCCAGACCTGTTGCCACCTGTATATAACGCGCGTCCGGGCAAATGCCATTTGACACGTCGAAACCAGTCCAGCCGAGGCCATCCACCCACGCCTCAGCCCAAGCATGACCAGCGTCTTGTTCGACGCGGTCTGTCATCATCAGATAGCCGCTGACGTAGCGTGCGGGATACCCGAGCAAGCGGGCAACGGTGATGAATATGTGCGCGTGATCCTGACACACCCCCTGCCCCTTCTGAAGCGCCTCTTCAGCCGTTGTCTGGGAATCGGTTTCATCAGTTTGGTAAGTTACCTGGCTGGCGATTTCCGCCATCACCTCGTGAAGAACCCCGACTTCCTGGGCGGGGCTTCCACTGAATTTTGCAGCGAGAGCGCGCAGCCCTTTCGCCGGCTCGGTCAATTCCGTTGGTCTCTGGTACAACCACAGGGGCACAAGCTGGCGGTGCCCTCCCATGACCCCAGACCTGTCATGGGTCTCGACCTCACCCTTGACACTGACCGTAACGCTTGAGGCATCCGGATCTACCTGAATCAAATCAACAAGGTTTCCGTGGTGGTCCGTGTAACTGGTCTCCAGACGCGCACCATCTATCGACAGGTCCCATGACAGGATCGATTGGGATGGCAGGCTGATAGGACGCTTACGCACTTGTTGCAGGGCGTAAGACACGGCTTTCTCATACGTGTAGGTGGATGTGTGGTCTACTGTCAGCCTCATCCCGTCACTCCGCAAACCTGTAGTCACGTTCAATTTGGGTGGATAGCGCAGAGTTGCGCCCCAAGAAATCAGTCAGGAATTCATGCAAGCCGTTTTCGAACACACTGTCGACATTTGTCGCCGCGAGGCTCGCCTCCAGAGACGTCGCCAGTTCATGTGCTGTAACGCGCTGGCCATACTGGCGGAACAGGCAATCAAGCTCATGCGTGATCGTCTGGTAACAATAGGCCAGAGAGCGCGGCATTCGGGTGTCAAATACGAGGAAATCCGCGATTGACCGCGGCGTTACACTGCCCCCATTCAGCCAATGGAACGAGCGTTGTGCTGACGCGGATCGCAAGATCATTTCCCACTGCACATTGTCGAGAGACGAACCGACAGACGCACTCGTCGGCAGGAGGACATAGTACTTCGTGTCGAGAATACGCGCCGTATTGTCTGCCCGTTCGCACATGATGCCGAGAATGACAAAATTGTAGATGTCGTTGCGGAGCATCGTGCCTGTTGTCGCGCCGCGCACTTGCGCGCCTTGCTGCCGGATCATGGTCAGTATTTCGGGCAGATCTGTTTCCGAAGGAGGCCGTTTTAGCGCGTCGCGCAACGTCATCCAGAAATCATTGATCGCCTCCCACATTTCACGCGTAAGGGCCGTGCGGGTCATCCGGGCGTTCTCACGCGCAGCGTGGAGAGCGGACAGGACACTCGACGGGTTTGACCGGTCACGCAGCGCAAAATCTGCAACTTTGCTTCCTTCAATGACATCATGGCGCTCTCTGTACGCATCAAAGCAACCGGCTGTGACCAGCACGGACCGCCACTCCTCTTCGCCCGGCTGAGACCTGGTCAAGGCCATGCGGAAGCCTGCCTCCACGAGACGACTAGTGTTCTCTGCCCGCTCCAGCAGGCGTGCCATCCAGAACAGGCCGGATGCGGTTCTTCCGAGCATCTCCTAGCCTTCCTTTAAAACCCACGTGTCCTTGGTGCCGCCACCCTGGCTCGAATTCACCACGAGAGACCCCTTCTTCATGGCAACCCGGGTCAAGCCGCCAGGCGTTACATTGACGCCGTCGGGTGAAACCAGCACGAATGGCCGCAAATCGACATGACGAGGTGACAAACCTGCTTTGGTCAGGATGGGCACCGTCGAGAGTGCGAGTGTAGGCTGCGCGATATAGTTGGCCGGCTTCGAACTCAGCTTCTTGCGAAATGCTGCGATCTCTCGTTTGCTCGCTGCTGGTCCAACGAGCATTCCGTAACCACCTGATCCGTGCACCTCCTTCACGACAAGTTCTTCCAAATGCTCCAGCACATAGACCAGCGCGTCCGGCTCAGCACATCTCCATGTCGGCACGTTCTTCAGAAGCGGTGCCTGCCCTGTATAGAACTCCACAATCTCGGGCATGTAGGAGTATATTGCCTTGTCGTCCGCAATGCCCGTACCCGGTGCATTCGCAATCGTAATGCCACCTGCACGATAGACATCGAATATGCCCGCAACACCCAGCATGGAGTCCGGCCTGAAGTTCAGGGGATCCAGAAAGTCATCATCCACCCGCCGATAAAGCACGTCGATCGGCTCGTATCCTTGCGTCGTCCGCATCGCGACTCGCCCATCCACAACACGCAAATCGTGACCCTCGACCAGTTCAACTCCCATCTGGTCTGCGAGAAACGCGTGCTCAAAATACGCAGAATTGTGGATACCCGGAGTGAGAACCGCAACAGTTGGCTTCTCTCCGGAAGATTGAGGCGCGGATCTTTCCAGTGACCGGCGCAGGGCCATCGGATACCCGGAAACTCGCTGCACCGCCACCTGAGCGAATAGCTCGGGAAACATCTTCAACATCGTTTCCCGGTTTTCCAGCATGTAGGAGACGCCAGATGGAGTGCGAGCATTGTCCTCGAGCACGAAAAACTCATTCGGCCCCGTCCGGACCAGATCTATGCCAACAATATGTGTGTAAATTCCACCCGGGGGGTCGAAGCCAATCATCTTGGGCAGGAAAGCGTCATTTTCGCGGATCAGATGTTCTGGCAAACGCCCCGCTCGAATGATCTCCTGCCGATGATAAATGTCGTAGAGGAATGCATTGATGGCCCGAACCCGCTGCTCGATTCCCTGAACCAGCAAGGCCCACTCAGTGGCGCCGATGATGCGCGGCACCAGATCGAACGGGATGAGTCTCTCGTCGGCTTCAACGTCGCCATAGACATTGAACGTTATGCCTGTGCGCCGAAAGAAAGCCCGAGCATCGCGCGATTTTTTCAGCAATGCGGGCGGTGTAGTTCCTTCAAACCAGGATTCATACCGGGCGTATGGGGAACGGACCCCGTCCCCGAACCCATGCATCTCATCGAAGATATCGTCGCCTTCTCCCATGAATCCAGCAACGCACAGCCACTGAATCAGTTCAACAAACTCAGTCTCTTCCTACGATCATCAGGCTGAGTTCGCTAAAACTGTGCAGGATCATGTTACCGCTGCCCAAGGCTTGCTCAGAAGGGCTGCAGAATTGATGATTCCGACCATGCAGTATGTTTGCGGGAAGTTCCCCCACAGCTCACCGGTTTCCGTGTCCACGTCTTCGGATAGCAGGCCAAGATGGTTGCGGGTGGCCAGTACCGCCTCAAACATGCGCCGCGCCTCTTCCACCCGGCCGACGCGATAAAGCGCATCGATGAACCAGAATGTGCAGGCTGTGAAAGCGGTCTTGGGTTTGCCGAAATCGTCCTCGACCTTGTACCGGTAGACATGGTCCCCCATGCGCAAATCCCGGTCCACCGCATCAACGGTGGCAACGTAGCGAGCATCCGTCGCGGGCAGAAATCCAATCTCCGCCATCAAGAGGACAGAGGCGTCCAGATCTGTACCGCCGAATGCGGCCGTGAAGGCTTTCACCTCATCATTCCAGGCTTTTTCCAGAATGGTCGCATGGATGATGTCTGCGCGCTCTCTCCAATAGACGGCCCGGCCGTCCAGGCCCAGCCGGTCCGCAATGAGAGACAGGCGATCACACGCCGCCCAACACATGATAGCAGACGATGTGTGAACGTGTGCGATCGTACGGAATTCCCAGATGCCCGCATCGGGCGTATCGTAAACAGCAAAGGCCCGCTCGCCGACTGGTTCCAATTGTTCGAATTCTGCGACGCCTGGCTGCGCAAGCAGTCTGTGGTCGAAGAAAGATTGGGCAACGCCCAGCACAACCTGACCGTACACATCATGCTGAATATGCTCAGCGGCCTGGTTTCCTCGTCGGACCGGACCGGAATCCCGAAAGCCGGGCAAATGGGGCGCGAGGTCCTCCGTCAGGTCCGCCTCAAGGCCAATTCCATAGACAGGCTGGATGTGCCCCCCTTTCGAATGGGCCACAATATTCCGTACCCACCTCATATAGTGTTCCAACGTACCCATGCCCGAGAGGCGGTTGAGTGCGGTCACTGTGAAATAAGCGTCACGTATCCAGCAGAAGCGATAATCCCAATTGCGTGAAGACCCCTCATGTTCAGGAACAGATGTCGTCAACGCGGCGACAATTCCACCGGTCTCCTCGAACACGCAAAGCTTGAGGGTTATGGCTGCGCGAATCACTTCATCCTGCCACTCGAACGGAATGGCGAGGCTTCGCGCCCATTTTGCCCAATACTGACGCGTACGCTCTTCCCAGTCGCGCGCGATGACACCCGGCGAGTCTGTCAGGGATTCATCAGCCCCAAGAATAAATGTCACATCCTTGTCTAGGATAAAACTGGTCTCTGCAAGAATGTAAGAAACCGGCGCATCTGTGGTCACCCGGAATGACAACTCCTCGTCTACGAAGCGCACATGATTGACACCGCGAATTGGCTTCAGGCGACGCCCACCCCAATCCGTTTCTGGCGTGAGCGAGATCTTGAGCTGAGGCGTCCCGGAGATAACTTCGAAACGGCGGACCAGACTTGCTGGTCGGAAAGTCCTGCCCTTGTGCTGGAAGCGCGGCGCGAAATCCACAATCTCAAGAATCGCGCCATCCTCAGACTCCATCCGGGTTCTCAGGATTGCGGTGTTGCGATCATAAGTCTGTGAACGCTTGGCCAGTCCTTCCATCCAGACGCTGAACGTTCCACCGCCGCCCAGCAGCTTGTTAAACACCGGCTCACCATCAAAACGCGGCAGGCAGAACCATTCATAGTCTCCCCGCGAATTAATCAGGCCTGCTACCGTCCCGTTACCGACAACTCCAAGATCCAGGCTCATAATTCTCCCAACATCTCTTTCAGGTAAGTTTCCACATCCTGATGTGACTTCAGCCGATACGTTGCTGCGCTGTCACCTTCCCCAACTTTGATTGACCATCCGCCCAACCGATTAGAGACCAGAATCGCATCTTCATCCGTTTTGTCATCCCCAATCATGACAGGAACCCGGCCGGAGAATGGGGATTGCTTCATCGCGCGATCAAGGCACACGCCCTTGTTGGCGCCACTCGGCTTTGCCTCAAGAACCATTTTGCCGGATTGCAGAGCATAATCAGAATACCCGGCAAGGACGCATTCCAGCTGCTGGGTCAGTTGCGCACCCTTGTCAGGCGCAGCGCGATAGTGAACGGCCAGCACGGGCCCCTTCTCTTCCAAGCGCACCCCTTCGTGCGCGTCAACCAGCGCATGAAGCTCAGACACCAGCAAATCCGGGGCTGTAGGCACCTTCTCGTTCAGATCCTCCCCGGGAGCAGCTGCGCGAAGGCCATGATTTCCAAAGCGCCACAATCCATCTGGCACACGCTTCGAAAGATCCGCCAGGTCGCGTCCAGACAGGATCGCAAGCGCCCCATCAAGCGCCTCCGACAATTTCATCAGCACATCATCCATCCCCGGCGACAAAAACACGGCATCCGGATCATCCTGAAGCGGGGAAAGTGTTCCGTCGAAATCGAGAAACAATGCAGAATTTCGGTCAAGTTTTGGCGGCGCGACGTCTTGTTGCTTCATGCCGGGACCTGTTCGAAAGCAAACATGAAGCGACTGCGCCACCAGCTGATGTCTTGCTGGGAAATATTGTCGTAAAGCTTCTGCCACCGCTCCTGCCGTTCATCCAGCGGCATTTGAATGGCCCGCTTCACTGCCTCGGCGATCGCCGAACTGTCATAAGGATTGATGATCAACGCCTCCTTCATTTGCTCTGCCGCCCCCGCAAACTGTGACAGGATCAAAACGCCAGGGTCTTCCGGGTCCTGCGCGGCGACAAACTCTTTGGCGACCAGATTCATGCCGTCCTGCAAAGGCGTCACCAGACACGCCTTGGCCAGTCGGTAGAGACCCGCAATCTCCTCACGGTCATATCCGCGTGCGAGATATCTGATCGGCATCCAGTCCAGATCGCCGTAGTCTCCATTGATGCGTCCGGACAGGGCGTCCAACTGTTCGCGCAGCTGCGCATACTCTTCGACAACAGAACGCGACGGTGGCGCGATCTGCGTGAAGGAGATCTTGCCGTGTAATTCGGGATAACGATCGAACAGATCCGCCATACCTTCAAAGCGCTGCGGCAGTCCCTTGGAATAATCCATCCTGTCGACACCGATCACCAGATCGCGCTCACCCAGAAACCGGGACAATCGGCCTGCAGCGCGGGAGGCTGGCGCATCCAGTGCTGCTTGCGCAAACGCCTTGCTATCGATTCCGATTGGACAGTGCAGCAAGTGTACGAGGCGACCGTCTACGAGGAATTTTCCGTCGGGCTGTTCTTCGGCATCGAACTCTTCTTCTAGGTATTGTGCGAGGTTGGCGAGATCCTTGCGGCATTGAAGGCCCACAACATCATAGGCGCACAAACCCTTGGCGAGCTTCCTGTGTTCCGGAATGGCGCGGAAGACTTCCGGTGAGGGAAAGGGAATGTGCAGGAAAAAACCGCAGCGCCCAGTCCAGCCATCTTCCCGCAACATGTCGCCAAGCAACAGAAAGTGATAGTCGTGTACCCAGATCAGGTCGTCATTTGTCGCCTGACGTCGCACAATGTCTGAGAATTTCTCGTTGATCTCGACATAGTATCGAAAGAACGAGGAGTCGAAGACCGCAAGATCAATGCGGTTATGCATCACCGGCCAGAGGACACTGTTCGAGTAGCCGAGATAAAACCCGTCAAACTGATCGCGGGAGTAATCCGTCAGAGCAAACTCAACGCCATCTTCCTTTGACCTGCGCGCACGATTGCTGGGGAAATCCAGAATGCGGCCACTCCAGCCGATCCAGAGCCCTTGTGTATCGGCGAGAGAGTCCCACAACGCCACGGCAAGACCGCCTGCCCGGCTTTCCTGTCCGGCTGCGGTCCTGTTCGAAATCGCAATCAGTCGACTACGCTTTGGCGATTCAGTTTCAGTCATTGCCCATCCTGTCCCACTCGGTGTAGCCCGCGTCCAGCCCTGACCAAAGGGAGTGGCAGACCCCTGGATGCGGAAACCATCATGCTGCCCGCTTTATAAGCACTAGCACAGAACCAAACGAGACAAGGCTGGTTCCGTAGAATCTACGGTGTAGGTGCGCATTTCCGACATGCAGGTCAGACAAGTGGCAGGAAGCTCGCCGCCTGGGCCATACGCCATTCCTGCGCCAGTTGCGTCTCGTCGGGCGCGTCCAGCAATTGCCCCTTCGTCACCAATTGGTATGCCCGCTCCGCGGTGTAGGCGATATCTTCAGTGACCCGGTGCATGACATGGCGGGGCGTCAGGCCAGAAGGATGCTCGCACCCTGCAGCGCCAACAACTTCCATCAGTGCCTTCACGGTATTGTCGTGAAAATTCCTGACTCGGATGGCCTTGTCGTCAACCACCAGGCCGCGCTGTCTCGCCACGTTGGATGTCGCGATGCCGGTCGGGCACGTATTGTTGTGACAATTGAGGGACTGGATACAGCCGAGCGCAAACATGAATCCCCGCGCTGTGTTCACCCAATCCGCCCCAAGCGCCATGGAAGACGCAATCGAGAATGCACTGATCTGCTTGCCCGAGCATGCAAGACGAACCTCGTCCTTCAGACCCGTTCCAACCAAGGCGTTGCGCGTCAGCACAAGGGCCTGGCGCAATGGAGCCCCGACATGATCCAGAAACTCTGCGGGGGCAGCACCCGTGCCGCCTTCGCCGCCATCTACAACCATGAAATCGACACGCAGACCCGTCTCCAGCATAGCCTTGCAGATCGCGAGTGTTTCCCAACGGTTGCCAACCGCGAACTTGATGCCAACAGGCTTGCCGCCTGACAGGTCACGCAAGCGCGCGACAAACTCCAGCATCTCGATAGGCGTCGAAAAGGAAGAGTGCGAGGGCGGCGAGACGCAGGTCTGCCCGATTTCGATGCCGCGCGCTTCTGCGATTTCCGCAGTTACCTTTTCGCCGGGCAACACGCCGCCATGACCGGGCTTTGCGCCCTGGCTCAGCTTGACCTCGATCATTTTGATCTGAGGGTCGGCGGAAGTTTCAGCAAACTTCGCGGCATCGAAGCTCCCATCAGATGCGCGACATCCGAAATAGCCAGACCCCAGTTCCCAGACGAGGTCTCCCCCGCCTTGGCGATGATACCGCGAGACGCCCCCCTCCCCCGTGTCGTGATAGAATCCGCCAAGCGAAGCGCCTTTTGAAAGCGCTTCAATTGCATGCGCGCCCAAAGACCCAAAACTCATGGCCGAGATGTTGAAGACGCTTGCAGAATAAGGCTGCGCTGTACCCGGCGCACCTATCAGGACACGCGGATCTGTTTCGGCGGTATGCTTCGCGGCAATGGAATGCGAGAGCCACTCATAAGGTGGCTTATCCATATCCAGATGGCTCCCGAAAGGCTCCACCGACGACACATTCTTCGAGCGGCGATACACCATCGCCCGGTCTTCAAGATTGAACGGCCGCCCTTCTGTTTCACTTTCGACGATGTAGGCGCGCAGGAAGGGATGAAGCTCTTCTGCGATCCACCGGATTCTTGCGACCAACGGATAATTTCGCCACAGGCTGTGTTTGCGTTGAAACACGTCGTACAGACCGGTCAGCGCCAAGGGTGCAAGTGCGATGGCAATGTATAAAAGCCATGGCTGCTGCCGCCAAAGCACAAGGCACCCGATCAGCAGGAATACAATCGTGATCCACGGCAGGTATCGGAACATGTCAGCCCTCATCTCAAGTCTTGTTCGCATTCAAGATGTGTACTCCCAACCAGCACAGGTCAATCAACGTCTATCATGCTGCAACGCCCGCTGGTGATAGCCATCAGGCCACTATTTAATCCGTGTACTTCATGTTGCCGAAAATCGTTTCACTACCGAAAGGGGGTTGGCAGGCTGTGGAAAAACAGTTCAGTGTGCAATTCACGTTTCAAACTGATTCGTATTGTGAGCTGCGTAAATTCAAACACGCCCGTCCGGCGGGCCCATTGAGGAGAAACTCCCATGGCAAAAGCAACCAAAGCCAAGAAAGCCGCGGCGCCTAAGAAAGCCGCTGCACCGACTGCAACCAAGCCAGCCAAGGCACCTTCTCCGAAAGAAGTGCTGATGGAGAAGTATGTCACCGACCTGAAAGACAAGGTTGGCGAGAAGCGCTCCGACATGGATCTTCTGAATGCTGCCGTGAAAGCTTGTGGACCAACAATCTACAAAGCCGACTCTGCAACGGTTGCCGCTTCCGACAAGGAAGAACTGGCTCGCATCAAGAAAGGCTTTATTGCGAAGAAACTTGGCGTGACCGACGATGCAAAAGCAGATGCTGCGATTGCCGACGCTATTGCAAAGTACGGAAAGTCCGTCCGCGCAAAGCATCGTCCAGTCATGTACTACCTGATTGCCAAGGCTCTGAAGAAAGGCTCGGTCCTGAAGGGCTAAGCCAACTTCTCTCGCGAGACAAAAATAAAGCCGGGAAGGATGAAACCTTCCCGGCTTTTTCAATTCGGAGTTCGCGAGGCTCTAGTAACCCGCAAGACGCGCGTAACGATCGCGGTGCCAACTGGCAGATCCGAACATGGCTTCCTGCACGCGGGCGCGTTTCATGTAGAGGCCCGGATCGGCATCATCCGTCATACCAATACCGCCGTGCATCTGAACGCACTCATTCGATACCAGATGCACCAGTTCGCTCGCCTTGGCTTTTGCAAGACTTGCAAGCTCGGCGACATTATCATTGCCCTCATCCACGGCGGCAAGCGCAGCTGAAACGCATGAACGCGTCAGCTCCAGTTCCGTAAACATTTTTGCCGCGCGATGCTGCAATGCCTGGAAAGACCCGATCAATTGTCCAAACTGTTTGCGGCTGTTCAGATATTCCAGTGTCATGTCGAATGCGGCTTGCGCACTTCCAAGCATTTCTGCTGCCTGGCCGATGGCCGCACGGTCCAGAACTGGCTCCAGAACATCAGCGCCCTTGTCGACGGCACCGATGATCGCACTGTCAGGGACAATCACATCTTCCAGCGTGATGTGAGCTGCGCCATGCGAGTCAACGGAATTCAGCGCCTGGACCGAAACGCCCTTGGCATCCGCAGGCACCAGGAACAGCGTAAGGCCATGGCGGTCTCCAGCCTCTCCATAGGTACGAGCCACTACGATCAGCATGTCTGCGTGATGAGCGTCCGTCACGTAGCGCTTCATGCCGTTCAGCGTGTACCCCTGACCGTTGCGCTCAGCCTCGGTTGCAACACCGAGCGGATTGAAATGGGCCGTTTCATCGAGCGCCAGCGCGAACGTTGTTTCTCCACCGGCGATCCTGGGTAGCCATTCCGCCTGCTGCTCAGCGCTTCCGCCCAGTTGCAGAGCACTGGCGGCAATCAGTGCGGTTTGGAGCACAGGTGTCGGCGCGAGCGTGCGGCCCTGCGCTTCCAGGATCTGACCAAGGCCGACAAGCCCGAAATGCTCACCGCCCGGTTCGTCTGGAATGATCACACCAAAGAAGCCGAGCTCAGCCAGCTTCTGGCGCGTTTCTGCGTCTACACCATTTGCTCCACTATCGCGCAATTTGCGCAGGCGCGTCACCGGCAGCTCATCTCGCGCGAACGCCATTGCGGTGTCCCGCAGCATTTCCTGGTCTTCCGTCAAAAGGAATGTCATCTGAATATCTCCGAAGCCTTGCGTTTGTCCCTGGTATTTCTGGCAACACGCCGCACGTTTTCCGCTTCGCGCCCAACCAGCAGTCCGGCCAGGCCAGCCGTACTCCAGAGAGCGCTGGCAGCGAGTGCCAGCCTGATGCTTGTCAATTCGAGGCGCGCTGCTTCCATACCGGCCCACACATAAAGTGCAGCCAGTGTCGACAGCAGCGCAAACATCCACACAGCCGACTGCACCAGCCGCCGCCCACGGAAGAACGGAGCCAGGACTCCGGCCATGAACGGCGTGCCAAGGAACAGAAGGATGATCTGTGTGGACGACATTGATTACTTGTGGTCCTTGAGGCCCAACACACGTTTCGAGATCACGTTCAGATTGATCTCGCTTGTGCCGCCTTCAATGGAATTTCCTTTGGAGCGAAGCCATTGGCGAGTGACCTTTTTGGCCGCTGGGTCAAAGCCCTCACCTTCCCAGCCCAGTCCTTCTGTTCCGAGTGCTTCCACGAGCAATTCGTGCCGGTCCTGGTTCATCTTGGCAGCGCCATATTTCAGAATAGATGCGGTATGACCGACTTGCTGGCCGGCCTTGGCTTGCTCGGCCTGACGCTGAACAGTCAGGTTGAAGGCCTTGGCATACATCTTGTGGTCTGTAATCCGCCCACGGAGATCACCGTCGATCAGGCGACCTTCGCTGTCCGTACCGATATGCATCTTGGCATATTCTTCAGGTCCCAGAATGCCGGATCCACCCGTGCCACCAAAGCCGCCGGCGGAGATAGAGGAACGTTCAAACTGCAGCAGACGTTTTGCGATCTGCCAGCCACCATTTACCTCGCCAACCAATTGGTCTTTCGGCACTTTGACATCGGTAAAGAATGTTTCGCAGAACGGGCTCTCGCCGGAAATCAGCAGGATCGGACGCGCCTCAACGCCTTCACTTTCCATGTCGAACAGGATGAAGCTGATACCTTCATGCTTGGTGCTCGTATCGGTCCGGACCAGACAGAAAATCCAGTCAGCCTTGTCCGCGTAGGATGTCCACACTTTCTGACCGTTGATCAGATAGTGGTCGCCCTTGTCTTCGCAGCGCGTTTGCAGGTCGGCAAGGTCGGACCCTGCGCCCGGCTCCGAATAGCCCTGACACCAGCGCGTCTTGCCCTTCACGATATCGGGAATGAACCGCAACTTTTGTTCTTCATTGCCGAACTCGAGAAGCGCCGGCCCGAACATCCAGAGGCCGAAGGAGAACAAGGCGGGACGCGCCTTGATGCGGCGCAGCTCTTCCTGAAGGACGCGGTTCTGTGCGCGGCTTAGGCCACCACCACCATACTTTGCCGGCCACTCGGGTGCCGTCCAGCCTTTCTCACCCATCCGCTCCAGCCAGTCCTTTGCCTCAGGGTTCTTGAATTTCTCGCGCTTGCCACCCCAGACGATCTCGTCATCCTTCATTGGCGTGCGCATCGAAGGGGGGCAATTTTCTTCCAGCCATTCGCGCGTTTCTGCGCGAAACTGCTCTAGGTCGACTGATTCATCATACGCCATATCGGACTCCTGTAGGGGCAACAGATCTTGCCGCGACTGTATGCCCAAGCGGAAGGACCGCCAAGCGCTGACCTTGCGTTAGAAAAATGCTCAGATAGTGAGCCTTGCCCCGTCAGGTTTCCGGATCGTGCGGTGTCTTCACCCAGAAGTGTGGACGGCGGAACAAGCTGTAGAGCGCACGCGACATGGCGATAAACTGCAGCGGCCAATAAAACGGGATCGTCAGGACGTCACGCAAACGCACGGCAAACGACGCTGATGGAACAGTAAGAGCTGAGATTGCCCCCACAGCGTAGGCGGCTGCCAACATGGCCCAGCTGATCGTGCTCACATTCGCGGCGGGCGATAACAGACAGATCAGACACCACACAAGCCACGGCAAATGCACCAGCGCAGACAGGATCGAAGCTCCAAGGGTCAGTTGCATTGAGAGGAAACCCGGTATGCCCATCTCACGAATGGCTGTGAGGGGATTTCGCATCAGCACGAGCCAGGTCTGCACAAAGCCCTTCAGCCATCGTGACCGTTGTCCCACCCACACACCAAGCTGTTGAGGAGGTGTCTCGACGGTGGACGGCGCAATCACATCAACCTTCTTGCCCAGTCGCGCCAGTCGCAGCCCCAGATCGGCGTCTTCCGTTACATTCCACGCGTCCCACCCTCCGACGGCCTGCAACGTCGTTTTCCGGAAGTGATTGCTGGTGCCCCCCAGTGGTATCGGCATGCGCAACCGGGCGAGCGCAGGCATGAGCCGGTTGAACTGGATCGCATATTCCAGGGCCCAATGCCGAGCCAACCAGCTGCCGCCGCGCACATATCCGGAAAGTGGCGCTTGTACGCAGGCAAGGTCCGGATCCCAGGCGAACCGGCGAACCGCGTCTATTAGTTGCCCCGGGTTCGGCCGGTCCTCCGCATCATAGACGGTCACGAAAGCGCCTTTTGCACGCGCAAGACCATAGTTGAGCGCGCGGGGCTTTGTCTGTGGTTTGCCGGGCGGCAGTACCAGCAACTCGGTGCCTTCAGGCCAGATCTGAGCATGGATGGCGCTCTTTGTTTCATAGTCCCCCTCCTCCAGCAGAAGTTTCACATCCAGCAGTCTGCGGGGGTACTCCAGAGACATCAGACTGTTTGCCAGTTGTGGCATACACGCCGCCTCATCCTTGAGGGCGATCAGGATGGTATAGGTTGGCAACAGGAGTGACAGAGATGCGGGGTTTGTCAGGAGGACAACCGAACTTGGTCCGAACAGGATCAGCGCCAACCGGTACACCATGATCAGCGCGAACACGCCTATGCCAATCGTTCCGGCAACGGCGAGTAAAATGCCCGGCTCAAATAGTCCAAACAGGCCCATTGCCGTGAAAAAGCGGACGCCGGACCTCGCCTGGCCTTGAGACAGGCCGGTTTTTGCAGACATCCCAAGAAATCTTGCCGGAAACGCCTCAGCAGCGGATTCTGCCATACGCGAATCCGGCTTCGGTTCAGCAAGATTATCGAAAAGATGCAGCGGGAAACGATCCCGCGCCTCCACTCCCTCAGCGCCCATTTGATCTAATGAGAGCGTTTACGATTAACCCGCAAGAAACCACAAGTTGAATTTGTTTCGTTCTCGTAATGAATTTGAAATTGCGCAGAAAAGATTGGACAGAACAGAACAATGTTCTATATTTGTTCCATGTCCGATCTACATGTCATCTGGTTCAGGCACGATTTGCGCGTTCACGACAACGCGGCGCTTTCGGCCGCCTGCGCATCAGGTGGCCTGGTTCTGCCCCTCTACATTTTTGATGCAGACCACTGGCATCGCCCGGACACATCGAAACGCCAGTTCGACTTCCTGATGGAATCTCTCGCAGATCTTGATAGCGCTCTTCGCAAACGCGGCAGCCAACTATGCCTCAAGGTCGGCCCGGCGACACAAATCCTTTCGCAAATTCACTCGAAACATGGCATCGCTTCCCTGCACTTTCATGCGTCAGGTCATGAAGCGCAACGCGACCAACAGGTCCGAAATTGGGCGATGAAGGCAGGCATCCCGCTGCGGGAGCAAGGTGGAAATCGCTCGCTTTCAGCAAGCCCTACTATCGCGCACGATTCTTGGCAGCAATCCATGCGCCAGCCACGCCTTGCCGGACCTGACAGTATAAACTCGCCAAGAATCTCATCGGACGATTGGCCAATGGCGTCAGACTTCGATCTGAATGACGACACCTGCACTGAGCGTCAGATTGGCGGGCGTACAAATGGCGTCCTTCAGTTGCGCCAGTTTCTGACAGGCCGCGGCCGCTGCTCCGGCAAACGAAACCTTTGCATCATCGATCGTGAAGACAGCGCCTCCGGCCTGTCCCCTCACCTCGTCCTGGGCACGATTTCTGATCGAGAAGTCTGGCAGGCCACGATGCGCGCAAGAGCGGCCCTGAAGTCAGATGGCGACAACACGTTCACAGATTCACTCGATACATTTGCAGAAAACCTACGCCAGCGCTCTCGTCTTCTCGCGGCCACACCCAGACACGATCATATGGCCAATGCTGGTCTGCCGGCTGATACGTTCGCAAGAGATGCCGCCGGGATGTCAGACCCGCGTCTGACGGCATGGTCCACAGGAAGAACCGGGTTCCCACTGTTGGATGCAAGCATGAGGTGCCTTCAGACGACGGGGCGGTTGGAAGCAGAACTGCGCAGCCTCCTTCTCTCTTTTGCAACCTGTCATCTATGGCTCGACCCGGTCGCGCCATCTCAACATCTGGCGAGTCTTTCCACGGATTTCGACACAGCTCTTTTCTACGGCAATGCCAGGAAAGTCATTGGAATATCCTCGCGCCCCACCGGACAAATTCCAAATCCGGTGCGCCAATCCCTGGTGAGAGACCCGAAAGGGACGTTCATTCGCAAATGGGTTCCGGAAATCGCCAATCTGACAAACGAATGGATACATTCGCCCTGGGAAGCTCCCAAAAGCCTTCTTGCTGATACGGGCATCGTATTGGGCCAGACTTATCCGATGCGAATGGTGGACCATATTGCTGCGGCCCGCGCAGCACGAAATCACCTGTTCCCGAACATCACGTCCAAGGCACTTCCCTTCGACGTGCCGGCACAGACAAGATTGTCTCGCAAACCAGGTATTCCAAAGCGAACTCATCCGAGGGCCCTGCCCTCAGGTCCCACCCAATTGAGTTTCGACCTGCAAGGCCATGGCTAGGCAATTGAGCCAGTCGGGCGCACGGGATGAGCCTCTTTGCACGCCCACAATCCATTGCATGAATTCTTCTCCAGCTTCTTTGGGGCGGCTTGACTTGAAAAATGGCGACGCATATCGATATTCAACAAACAGCAGCGCCTTGAAAACGCTGGAGTTTATTATTTTTCGATAAAAACTTATTGATTTTCGATAATTTCCAACCTAGATAGAGGGTGTCGGCGGCGGGATGGTCTCGCCAAGGACATCCAACAGAAAGCTAGAAGGAATTGAAAATCATGATCCCCCGCGCCCGTCAGAGCGACATCACCGCCCCAGCCACCGAAAGCATGATGGCCCTCTCCATCATGACCGGAGAGGCAACTCACCGGACCCGGCCGGCCAATGATGTCACAGCGGAGGGTCGTCAGAATCTTCTGGTCCGCCGCCGCCGCCGCTTCGCCCGCCGCGAAGCTCGCTAAGCCTGCCCGGCTGACGCTGCATCTATCCAGCCCCTTACCGATGCGATGCAGCGTCAGCTTCCTTGCCCCATCAGTCTCACCCATTTTCGAAAGGAATTTTTCGCCATGATCCGCTCTCTCACCGCTCTCGCCCTTGCTGCTTCCGTCGCAACCGCTCCGGCATTCGCTGCATCCGATGAGTTCAAGATGGAAATCGACGTAAATCGCGCTCAACTGGAAACCGTCGCCGGGGCCCAAGCCGAATATGATCGCATTCGCCAAGAGGTGAACGTTCGCTGTGACGCCGAACACGCCAACTTCAAATTCGCCAAGGACCTGGTGGTCAACAAATGCGAACGCCAGATGATGAAGAAAGTGGTCTCTTATGTCGGCCACGATACGTTCACCGACGTCCACTACCAGTCAAACTAACTGCAAACTGATCCGAACGGCAGGATCTCAGCCTCTCCAAACCACCTGCCCAACCAGGATCTCTGCCCTGCCCTTACCGGCAGGGCTTTTTTATCACTGAGAAATATCTGCCTCGCGAAGATCTTTCGCCCGCAATATCTGAACCAGTTTGAAATGCGCCGGCAGGAACGCGCCATCTTGCTCACTTTCAAACAAGGCGCAGCAACTGGTCGGGAACTTCTCAATCAGACGGATAGATTCCTGATGGTCCTGACTGCCCGCTTCCCGCAATATCTCCATGGCGAAGTCATGCAGGCCAGGATTGTGACCTATCACCATGAGGGTCCCGGCCCCATCATTATGACAAATTGCTTCGGTGAGCCCGCGAACGCCGGTGAGGTACAAATTCTCCATCGGGCGAACCTTCTCGCCCTCCACGATCTTGGCGACTTCCGAACAGGTCTCCCTCGCTCGCCGCGCCGTTGAGACAAGGATGCGCTCGGGGCTCCAGCCGGTTGCCACAAGTTCCTCGGCCACACGCTTGGCGTCTTCCTTGCCCCGTTCAATCAACGCGCGACTGAAGTCATCGACACCTTCAGCCCAAGGTTCGGTCTTGGCATGTCGCATGAGAATGAGACGTTTCATTCAAATTCCTTCTTCCCGCGCCGGGCATTAGAAAAACTTATCGACAGTTTGAGATGCCACGCATTGGTTTGCTACCTCTTAGGCACCATTTTCCTGTCAGAAATCAAGAGACAGGAGTATGGTAATATGAGCCTTCTGATTGGCGATGTTGCCCCGGACTTTGAAGCCGACACGACAGAAGGCCGCATTCGGTTTCACGAATGGATTGGCGAAGATTGGGTAGTATTCTTCTCCCATCCGGCCGATTTCACGCCTGTCTGCACAACCGAGCTTGGGTATACAGCTAAGCTGAAAGACGAATTTGCCAAACGCGGCGCAAAAGCATTGGTGATTTCCGTTGATAGTCTTGAGGATCACAAGAAGTGGATCTCAGATATTGAGGAAACCCAGAATGCCAGCGTCGAGTTTCCGATCATCGCAGACCCCGACAGAAGCGTCGCGACGCTTTACAACATGATCCACCCGAGCGCGGACGCAAAGGTCACTGTGCGCGCCGTTTACGTGGTCGATCCAAACAAGAAGATTCGCGCGTCCATCATCTACCCCCCGAGCGCCGGCCGGAATTTCGATGAGATTCTGCGACTGATCGACAGCCTTCAGCTGACGGACAACCACAAGGTTGCAACGCCCGTAAACTGGCAGAATGGTGATGATGTTATCATCGTCCCATCCCTGACTGATCCGGAAGAAATCGAACGCCTGTTCCCTGCCGGGTACAAAGCGGTCAAACCCTATCTGCGTTACACCGCTCAGCCTGAGAAATAGTCTGGCCTGACAGCCCTGTCACCCAGGCAGGGCTACCGCGACAGAGGCCAGATCGAAGGGCTTCTTGACGACAGGCGCGTCAGGATAGCGCTTCGCCAGATCAATTGAATCGCCATAGCCTGTTGCGAAAGCAAACGGAATGCCCAACTCGTTCAGACGTTCTGCAATCGGCTCACTGGTCTCCGATCCCAGATTTACGTCGAGCAAGGCGAAGTGCAGTGTCTCGGACCCGATGAACTCCAGCGCCTCATTCACATTTGACGCCACATACACCTCGCTCGCCCCGAGCGAGCGGATCATGTCCTCAGCATCAAGAGCAATAATCAAATTGTCCTCGACCACCAGCGCCTGCCCATTCAAATGGGTCTTTTTCGACTTTACAGGTGCGGCGACGGGCTCTTCCTGCGCGCTGCCGGTGAACGCCTCAACATAGGCCGACGGTATTTCAAATCTCGCGGAAACACCCGTGACCTCGAATTTCAGCTCGGCGCGACCGTTCAACTCGTAGGGGATCGACCGCTCGATGATTGTCGTACCGAACCCCCTCCGGGTCGGCGGCGCTTGAATGGGTGGGCCGCCAGTTTCCAGCCAAGTGAGTTCCAGCCCTCCGTCTGCGAGCCGTCCGAATTCAATGCGGACTTCGCCGTTCGGTTCGCTGAGCGCTCCGTACTTGGCGGAATTGGTCAACATCTCGTGCACCACAAGAGAGACTGATGTGAATGCTTTGGGTTCCAGGCTGACGTCTGCACCCTTGATGCGAACCCTTTCCGCATTCGTTCCGAGATAGGCTTCGGATTCGATCTGGATCAATTCGCGGGCGGACGCGGCTGCCCATTGCTGACGGGTGATCAAATCATGCGCCCGGCTCAAGGCATGGATACGACCGCCTACGACCTGCGTAAACTCCGCTATGGTTCTGGCATCAGACCCACTTTGCTCTACGAGCCCGCCAATCAGGCCCAAGATGTTCCGGACACGATGGTTCAGCTCGGCGATCAACAACTCCTGATGCTCCTGCGCCTTCGTCCGCTCACGCAAGGCGGCGTCCGACATACGCAGGATAACCTCCAGCAGGGTCAGACGAAGGGCTTCCGCTGCGCGAATTTCCGCTGGCAGCCAAGGCGCACAGGTATCCCGCACAATTTGCTGCCATGCTTCAAAGCTCTTCCGCGGTGTCAGCCGCGTGCCAAACTGCCCCACCGTGACCGGCTTTTCCGGGTTGCCGGCCCAGGTTACGGATTTGGCGATCTCCCGCCGAAACAGGACAATGTAGTCTCGCGGTGTGCGCGAGACCGGCAAGGCCAGCATGCCGGCGGCGCGATTGGAAAATACGTCAGCAGCCGGATAAACCTTCACAAGGCTTTCTGTCTGGTACACCTGACTTGCGGCGATCGTGTTCAAGAAATTCACGAGCCCCAGAAACTCTTCTTCAGTAGGCGTCTGTCCAACTGACTGGAACTGGCCATCAACCCAGCCTACCGCGCCGTCATATGGAATGACCGATGTAATCGCGTTTACGATCGCCTCGAAATTCTCTGGGATCGATGTGTCTTCCGCCAGCTGGGCCATCAATTGGTCATGCAGCATACGCGCACGATCGGATTCTTCGCGGCTCTCGTCTGTCTCTTTCTGATCGAGCACGAAAGAGAACAACTGTCCAAACAGTTCGGCGGCCGTCCTCAATTCATAGGACAGCGCCTTTGGCGCCTCGTGGTGGCAAGCGAACAAGCCCCAGAGCTTGCCGCGCTTCAGGATGGAAATGGACAGCGATGCCTGCACGCCCATATTCGCCAGATACTCAAGGTGTATTGGCGAAACCGCCCGCACGCCGCTCATGGAAAGGTCAAGCGGTATGCCTTCCGGACTGGCATGAGGAATAATCTCCGCCCCCGTATCCGAAACATCAGCAATGATCCGGAGCAAGTTCCGCGCATACAATGCCCGGGCCTGTTTCGGGATATCAGATGCGGGATAATGCAGCCCCTTGAAACTCTCCATACCGGGCTTGAGCGACTCCGCGACAACCTCTCCGGTGCCATCGTCCGCGAAGCGATAAACCATGATACGGTCGAAGCCGATCAGGCTCCGCATCTGCCGGGCAGCTTCTTCACACAACTGAGTTGAGGATGTGGCCCGGGAAATCCGCTCGATCATTGGCCGGACATAATTCACATAGTTCGTGTCGCGGGTGGCATCATGCGACTCGAACTCCAGAATTATGGAGCGACCTGACAAATGGACTGAAAGGTCGCACAGGCGTCCGTTTCCTGTCAGGTCCAGCCCGAAAACGCGTTCCACAGCATCCGGTGATGTCAGCATTGGCAGACGCGACCGAATGACTGACAACGCAGGCTCAGCAAGCACATCAGCGACGCGTCGACCGATGAGGTCTTTCGCGGGCTTTGCGACATATTCATCGACATTTGTGGACGCGTGATTCACGATCCAGTCGGAAGACATGGAGATGAGCGCCCCAAAGGACTGCACGCGGCCAATCGCATGAATGGGCTCTCGATCACAGTTTGTCAGGTCAACTGCCGTACCTGAACCGATCATCTCGCGACCGTTTTCAACCATAATCCGTCTCTTTCACTACATGCCTGAAAGCGCCCTCAAAAAGAGAGAAACAGGCCTTGGCCGATTCGACTACATGATTGCGTTCTATTTGGCCAACGTTGACACTCGGCAAACGCTGAACGAATTGCGTCCAGCACGCACGATCTGACAGAACGCCAAGGAATCGCCCTGCGTGGCCAACAATCTCATTCTGGCTGGTCTGCCACCTTTGGTGCAGGATCGTACCGCCGAGATGGCTTCCCGCGATAACATAGATCAATCCGAGGGGATGAGCCTCCGACAGATCCGGGCAACAATCCCATTCCGGTGGTGACCTGCCCAGATCATGAAGATCTGCACAAATCGCCTCCATTGGAGCTGGTGGCGGCAAAATTGTCCCAAATGGCTGCAGCCGACCGTCCAGAGTTTGATATGCCAAATGGCTGACAGACAGAAAATCCGCCAGTCCATCGGGCGTCGTCAGGTCGAGTTGGCTGAACAGATCATCCACGCGGGCGTGGTCTTCGGATGTCTCCTCACGCAACAGATGGCGAAACGCACAATTACTCATCGTCAGCCATCCTCTTGAAGCCCGGCAATCCGACTTATTGCCCGGGTACGGCGTCGCTCAGTCGCCCGCCTACACGAATAGCTTCGATCCTGACAGCCAGACCTGTCGCATTATCCGTTTCCACAAAAGTCCCGCACAAAGTTCCCTCACCCAACGCCGGCTGGTAGCGCTCACCAGGCAACTGGGTCTCGAAACGATATAGAGAAATCTGCTTCTGCATGCCGATCACGCTGTCATAGTCGCCGCACATGCCAGCGTCGGTCTGATACGCAGTCCCGCCTTCGAGGATCATGGTATCGGCAGTCGGCACATGCGTGTGGCTGCCGACAACGAGGCTCGCGCGGCCATCACAATGGTGTCCCATGGCCATCTTCTCGCTGGTCGCCTCGCAGTGAATATCCACGATGACAGCATCTGCCACGGCACCGAGCGGCATCGAGTCCAGCGCCTCATCGACCGCAGAGAAGGGATTGCTCAGAATTTGCTTCATGAAGACATTGCCCTGAACCTGGATCACACCGACCCGGCGACCATCCGGCAGACTGAACAGGTTCGCTCCCTTGCCCGGGGCTCTCGCGGCCGGTGGATAATTCAGCGGGCGCAAGAGGCGCGGCTCGCGTTCAATATAGGTCAGTGCCTCGCGCTGGTCCCAGGCGTGATCGCCCAGTGTCAGGCAATCTGCACCAGCAGCGAAGAACTCTTCTGCTATGGCGCTTGTGAGGCCAAAGCCGCCCGCCGAATTTTCGGCATTCACCACGACGAAATCGAGCTGCAGGCGCGCTTTCAGGCCCGGCAAATGGTCCAGCACGGCCTGACGACCGGGCTTTCCGACGACATCTCCAAAAAAAGCTAGCTTCATGGCAATCAGTCTATGCCTTGGCCGAAACACAAAGAAAAGCGCGCGCACCCATATCGGGCACGCGCGCAGATCAGTCCGGTATGTGTTCCGACCTATTCGTTGGAGGCCGAGAAACCGAGGGCCGATTTAGTCAGACCCGATGGATCATCCATTTCAGCCAGCGTCGACACTTTCAGCGGCGATGCCGGGTTCAGTGACAATGTCAGCGTTTTCGGATCGGTGATGAAGCTCGACAGCGCGGTCGCGGCTTCGGTCACCAGTTCCGGATCGATACCGGATCCAGCAGCCATCATCGGGGCCATGGCAAGCATGCCGGCCGTCTGATTGCGCAACTGCTGCGGATCTTCTCCGCTTTGGGCGGCATATGCATTGAACGCGCGGTCGACGATGCCATTGTCATCAAGCGCCAGGTCAAGCGAGTGGATCGTCAGCTTCTCCATGACAGCGTCCATCATGGCAGACGGGTCTGCTGACGCGTCCCCCTGGTCTGCCTGAGCTGCAGCCATGGCGCTCGCACCTTCATACTTGGCACCAAAGTCTAGGCGGAAACCGTCTTTCAGTTCCCAATAGTTCTTGCCTTTGGCAAGGGTCACGATGTCCGCATCCGGATCGTAGGACTGCTCGCTTGCCATGGTCAGCTCCAGCTTCTCATAGCCGAGCGTCGCCAGTTGCGTACCCAATTGCTGGCCAAGCTCACCGTCACCTGCGTTCAGTACCATCTTGACCGGCTCGGTCACGACCTTCACGGCGCGGCCCTGCTTGTCGTGGCTGACCTTGGAAACCAGCGACGGCATGTCGAAATTCACGCCGGACACGTCGAAGTTGAGGTCCTTCATCGTGATCGACTTGTAGCCTGGATTCGCCGGATCCTGTGCATTCAGGCCAGACATGAAGCCGGACTCGAAGCTGTCTTCAAGGCTTTCGCCCTCTTCCGGCGCGAAGACCGAAAAGTCGAACCCTTCAATGTTTACGTTGCCGAGATTTGCTTTGACTGTGGTGTCTTCAGACGGATCGAACATGTCGAATTTCATGTTCTTGAGGGTCATTGCGGCCGCCTTGCGATCTTTCATGCCGCTGACGGAAATCGCGTCGATCAGGAACGAACCCGTTTCGCCATCTTCCTCATTGATCTGCATGTTGACGTCGCCAACCGACCAGAGGTCGAAAGACAGGGCTTCCCCGGTCGGCATGTCGCCATGCTCTTCATCGCTGAACGCGCTTGCAACCCAGGCGGCCAGTTCGGGCGACGGATTGATCAACTGGATCGACCCGATTGTCGCGCTGCCTTCCTCGGCTTCTTCCGGGTCGGTCGGCACGAGCGAAATGTCGCTCATCACCATTTTCGAGAAACTCGCTTTGCCATCGACCATCGCCAGACCGTCGAGTTCAAGCTTCTTCGCTTTCACGACAGTACCGTCCAGATCGAGACCGTCCTCGTCAGAATCATCCTCATCATCCGCAGACAACAGCGTCACATCCGTGAACACGGCTTTGTCGCCCTTGATATCGCTGCCAGCGAAGGTGAGACGCGTGGCATCCGATCCATCCAGTGCAAAAGCGGCGAGCGCTTGCGGCGCGGTCGCAGGATCACCAGCACGGACCTTGATGTCTTTTGAGGCTTTGCCAGCATATTCAGAGCTTGCGCCATCAACCGGCTTGTCTTTGTCCCCGCAAGCCGTAAGCATGGCGATGGCGGCAACGCCTGTGAGCAGATATTTCATGTTTGGTCCCTTAAATAGTTGATGCCAGCGTATCGAGTGCGCCCGTCACCTAATGTGAGATTATTAACATGCCATACAACAATGGCCAGACCGTGACACTGAGTGGACCGGACGGGGACGAGATCCGCGTTCGCCTCGAAGTGAACTCGAAAGCACGGCGTCTGATTCTCCGGCTGGATGAGCGCCGCCGGGAAGCCGTGGCCGTTGCTCCATCCCGGCGCCAGATCAAGGACGCGGCAGCCTTTGCGGCAGAACGCGTCGACTGGATACACAGCCGGTTGCGGCACCTGCCGGATGCAGTCAGTTTCGAGGAAGGCAGCGTGATTTCCTATCGTGGCGCGCCCTGTCGTCTGACCGCCATAGGAGACGGCCGCGTTGCGCGCATGCTTCCGGGCGATCCGAACACGCTTTGCGCTCCGGGCGACCCCGAGACACTGCATCTGCGCACGACGAGATACCTGAAAAAGCAGGCCCGCGCGGATATCACCCGCGCCGTAAAGCGCCATGCCGCGCGCCTGAACGTGACCTATAGCGAGATATCCGTGAAGGATACGCGCTCGCGCTGGGGATCATGCACTGCGGACGGAAAGCTGTCCTTCTCGTGGCGCCTGATCATGGCGCCTCCCGCTGTACTCGACTATGTCGCGGCCCACGAGTGCGCGCATTTGCTGGAAATGAACCATTCGCCGCGCTTCTGGGCACACGTCTCGACGTGTTGCGATGACTGGAAGGTCCATCGCAACTGGTTGCGGGTTCATGGCGCCACGCTGCAGGCGGCAGGCAGCTAGCCTTCGTTGCTGTCGGAGCTGATCTCCTCAGGCTCCTTTGCAACCTCCATTTCACGCGCCGGACCAAAACTGATGAGGGTCACGCCATCGCCGCCGCGGGCTTCGCGATTTGGCCCGAGGAAGATCAAGGTGCCATCCGGGCGGATTTCCGCAATGATGTCTGCTTTCGGGCGATCCTTGCGGTATTCCGCAAGATCATATTCCTCGGTCAGTTTTGTCTTGCCGAAGGTCCAGCCGCGATAGTGATCGCGGATCAGGCCGTCATAGCCCCTGCCCCGGCGGATCAGCGTCCGCCCGCGCGTTCCCATTCCAATCGCGCGCGGATCTTCTTCCTCGGTATCCTGCGCCGAAAGCTGATAGACGCGATGACGCCCAAGTTCTGGCGCGAAATGGCCGGAGACGAGCGCGTTGTACGGTTCGTTCGCCGAGAGGCCGACAACCTGATCGAAAGCGGCATGGTCGAGGCGGACTTCGGCCTCTTCAGACAGGACTTCGCCAAAGAACGTATTCAGCCCCGCCTCACGTGCCGGCCGCAGGCGTCGCCAATTGTTGTCGGCAAGGATCGGCTCGATCCCGACATCTTTCAGCACCTTGGCCAGATCGATACTCCAGGGGTTCACGCCAACCAGAAGGACGCCGGGCCGTTCTTTCCGCGCCAGCCCCAAACGTCGCGCCAGCGGGCCAATGGTGAACCCGTGCAGGACGACGGTCACGAACACCATCGCAAAGGCAAGCGGGGTAATCTGCTCGGCGCCCGAGAAGTAGAAACGCGAATCCCCGCGTCGACCAAGGTCTTCAAGCAGGGTCGCAAACAGGCTGGACACGGCGACTGCAACAATACCGCGCGGCGCGATCCATCCCAGCAGGATGGCTTCATTCCGTTTCAGCGTTCCGAATGTCGCGATCCAGACAGATAGCGGACGCACGATGAACAGCATCGCCAACAGGAAGGCGAGTGTGTTCCAGGTCAGCGCGCGCCGGATAACATCCGGCGTCAAATTCGCCGTCAGAATCACAAACACGCCCGAGACGAGCAATACCGCGATGTCTTCCTTGAACTTTCGGAGCTCTGCGAGACCTGCAAGCCGTGAATTGGCCAGCGTCATGCCGTAGGCCGTCACGGCCACAAGGCCGATTTCCTTCTCGATCATCTCCGCCAGCGCGTAACAGAGGATGATTGAGGCAAAGATGATCGGCGCTTTGAGGTATTCCGGTGTCCAGCCTTGGCGGAACGCCCGGACAATTGCCCATCCGAATGCGAAGCCCAGCCCCACGCCCAGCGCCGCAGCAACGATGATCATCGCGCCTTTGCCGAGAATGGATTCACCGGTCGCGGCCACGCGAATGATTTCGAACGCCGCAACGGCAAACAATGCGCCGACTGGGTCGTTGACGATGCCTTCCCATTTCAGGAACTGACCAGTTCGCCCGCCGAGTTTGGATTGCCGCAGCAAGGGCATGATCACCGTTGGCCCGGTAACCACGAGTACGCCCGCAAACACAACAGAACTGCCCCAGTCGAGGCCTGCTGCATAGTGCGCTGCGAACGTGCCCAGAGCCCAGGCTAACGGCCCGCCGAGGAACACCATCCGTCGTACGGCCGCGCCAGCATCCCGCAAATTCTCAAATTTCAGGACAAGGCCGCCCTCAAACAGGATGACCGCGACCGCCAGCGACACGATCGGACGAAGCAACTCATTGCTGCCACCATTGAACACTTTTTCCGGATTGAGCAGTGGCTCACCGAAAATGACCGTCCAGAGCGGTCCAACGGCAAGGCCTGCCAGTGCCATCAAAACGATGGCCGGGGCCTGAATACGCCATGCAATCCATTGCGCGCCGATTCCGAGTGCACCAATCAGTGCGCACGCAAAGATCAACTCGCTGGACCCGGCGGCCGCCAGTGCAAAATCAAATTGGTCCATACCAGCCCCGTTCTAGGTCCACCCTGCCCGCCAGTTCGTCAAAAAACTAGGCTTGAGCGGCATTTATGTCATCAGCAAAGTCGAATCCGATCTCGCGGGTTCCGTAATCGCCCACTTTGTAGCGTTCGATATGGTCAGAGAACCAGAGCAGGATATGCTGATAGAGATGATCGTAAAACGGCTCCGGATCGGCATCTTTGAGCGGCAGGCTGAACTCATACTCTGAGCCATCCTCGATCTGGATCATGAATTTGTCTCCAATCTTGCGGCATCTCATGATCAGTCGCAGCCAGTCAGTGTCCCGGGAAACCCGCACGGCCAGGCCGAACGCAATTGGCCCGAGAAGACGGAATCCACGCGGAGGAATGGAGAATGCGGCATCGCCATGGGCCTTCGGCTTGTACTCGCCAACCGGAGGCACGAGGTGAACACAGACTCCATCGCTGGCGCCGAGATAATCGCAAAAGCCGCTGCGCACCTCCTCGGCCAATGTTCGGATGCGGTCGTAATTCTCGGCAGCGAGAGCCTGATAGGCCTCCACCGTCTCGATCAGCTTATCAAATCGTGACACAGCCTTGCGGCCCCCTTGGTTACCAAAGCCCACCTAAATTAGGGTGCCGCTGGGCGACCTTCAAACTTTAAAGTCGCAACCATGGGGCAATGATCCGACGCTTTCGGTGTGATCCAGCCCACGCCCGGGAAGCGATCTCCGTCGTATCGGGCCGCTCTGTAGGGCGATCCAGCGCGAATGATCTCGACATTTGCAGCGGGATTCTGCGCGGCGAGGCTGGGCGACAAAAACATGTGGTCCAGCGCGCCATAGGTGTCATCGCCGCTGTAATGATGAGTCCATCGGTCGAACGGGTCTGCGATCGCGCGGCTAGCCAGATCAACCGCAAAGCCGTCGCCGACCAGTGGACCCAGCCCGTGAGACGGCGCAGGATGGCCGTCGACCTCCCAGTAATCATTGAAGTCTCCCAGAATCACCCAGTCCTCGGTCGCGGGCGTTTCAAACCTCTGGCCGATGATCTTCCGAACGGCCTGAGCCTCTGCTTCACGGACCGACGCCGTGCGTTTGCGGCCCCCATGCATGGACTTGAAGTGACAGATGAACAGCGTCAGCTGGCGCCCTTCCTTCACTATATCCACTTCGAGACAGTCCCGCCGGAACACGTAATCATTCACCGACGCCCCCTTCGGCGGTCGAATGCCGAGCCGGCCAAACGTGGCGCGCGCATGGCTGCGCTGAAACACGACGGGGTGTGAAGAGAGAAGACCGACATCGATGCCGCGACTATCATTGCCTTCATGCAGGACACGCTGGCCGAAGGGCTGGCCAGCCCACCGCGCTACATAGCGGTTGTCGAATGCAGTGAGTGTGACAAGGTTTTCCACTTCCTGCAGGGCGCACACCTCGGCCTGTGCCGCCACAAGCGCCTGCGCTGTCAGGGTTCGGTCGTCCTCAGACAAGACATCGAACACTGCGTCCACCTGCTCTGCGATCAGGGCGTCATCGACGTCCGTCAGCCGACTGCGCGCATTCGCCAGACCTGAACGAGCGAAATCGCAGCGCATCATCAGGTTCTCGCAATTGAACGTGGCCAATCGAATCTGGGGCATTTGTTTGTGATGCGGTGTCCGTCGACCGTGGTCAACGCGCAATGGGTGCACGCCTATGCGACGGCCCGCTCCGTGAAGCGTGCAGTCGTCTGGGCGCGTTCCACGGAATCTGCGTCCGGACGCTGCTCCACCGGAATGGCTGTGCGGCCCAGTTCAATGGCAATTCCGGGCTGAACACCGCCGCCAAAAGCAGACAGTACGGTGCGTACCACATCAAGGGGCTGGGCTTCGTCCTCGACGATCTGTCCATAGCGCGCTGCGACGGGCCCAACTACGCCGTACGCAAGGAACACGCCCAGGAAGGTTCCCAGCAAGGCGGTGCCAATCATCATGCCGAGGATGGCGGGTGACTGGTCGATAGACCCCATCGTCTTGATGATACCGAGAACAGCGGCCACGATGCCGAGCGCCGGAAGCGCATCTGCCACTGTGTTCAGGGCATTCACCGCCTTCATGCGCTGATCCACATGAAGCGCAACGGCCTGTTCCATATGTGCTTCGGCCCGCGCCGGATCTGACAAATCCAGCGCCATCAGGCGGAAGGAATCGCAGATCATGTCGCGTACCGCCGCGTCGGCCAGAACGCCAGGCGCTGTCGCAAAGACCGCAGAATCGTCCGGATTTTCGATGTCACGTTCAATCGAAACGAACCCGTCCTGACGCGCCTTGCGCATCAATGTCGCCAACAGGACAAGTAATTCCCGGTGTTGGGCGCGATGCCAGCGGCTGCCTTGAAAAGACCGGACGAACCCGCCGAACGCCTCTTTCGCGACTTTTGGCGAATTTCCGATCAGAAGCGTGCCAACGGCCGCGCCGCCGATGAGGGCCAGTTCGAATGGCAAAGCCTGCATCACGCCTTGCCCACCGGTCAGGGCGAGGCCGCCCATCACGAGGACAAGCACGAGAACAAGACCAATCAATTGAGGCAAAACGCGCAGGCTCCGGCAAGACTTGAACCGTCACCGTTGCACATTCGTCTTAAGCCAAGCTTACAAGGCCCGCATTTTACCGGGAGATCAGCTGGCCAGCAGCCCTTCCCCACCCATCACCGGGTCATGCTCGGCCACGAGGTGTCCGGGGCTGACTTCCACGAGTTTCGGCTTGTACTGGTCCGCGTCTGCATCATCGACCAGCTTCGATTTCATGAAACGCAGCGCGGCCCGGCTATCCAGCGGGCTCGGCAGATCGCCTGTCAGGCGCAGGCGCTCACGGATTCGCTCACCGGTCGGATCGGCGTTCGGAACCGCCGCAATGAGGGCTTTCGTGTAAGGATGGCGCGCCTGATTGTAGATTGCGTCGCGCCCTGCCAGCTCCACCACGCGGCCAAGATAGAGAACCATGACGCGATGGCTGATCTGGCGAACGACCGCGAGATCGTGGCTGATGAAGATCATCGCGAGGCCGAACTCCTTCTGAAGCTCGATCAGGAGATCAACGACTTGCGCCTGAACAGACACATCCAGCGCAGACACCGCTTCGTCGCAGATCACCAGTTTCGGCTGCAGGATCATCGCACGCGCGATGCCGACACGCTGGTTTTGTCCACCCGACAATTCGTGCGGGTAGCGGTTGATCAGGTTCGGGTCGAGGCCGACCCGCGGCAGGATTTCACGGACCTTCGCCTCCCGCTCGGCGCGCGTCAGGCGTGGCTGGTGCACTTGCAGCGGTTCAGCAATCGAGGCCCCGATGGACATACGCGGATCCAGGCTGGCCAACGGATCCTGGAACACGATCTGCAGATCGTCGCGGAGGGCGTTCATTTCCTTGCGGCCGGCCTTTGAGATGTCCCGGCCAAGCCACGCAACCGTGCCGTCGGTCGGCGGGATCAGATTCAACACGCCCCGCGCGAGGGTGGATTTGCCACAACCGGACTCGCCGACAACGCCGAGGGTTTCGCCAGGCTTCAGATCAAACGAGACCCCGTCCACGGCCTTCAGCGGCTTGGTCTTCCCGAACAGGCCGCCTTTGACCGAAATCGGGAAGTGAATTTTCATGTCCTCAACCTTGAGGACCGGCTCTGTGCCCGGTGCCGGAGCATCAGAGAGGACCGGACGGCCGGGGCGGTCCGGCTCGTCAATTCTCGGCACCGCATTAAGCAGCATTTTCGTGTAATCGGCCTGTGGGCGGTAGAAGATGTCATCGACGCTCCCCTGCTCCACAATCTCGCCATGGCGCATCACGATCACACGGTCACACATGCGCGCCACGACGCCCATATTGTGCGTGATCAGGGCGATGCCCGTGCCGGTCTCACGCTTCAGCTCGTCCATCAGCTCAAGCACTTGGGCCTGAACGGTCACGTCCAGAGCCGTCGTCGGCTCATCCGCCAGCAGCAGCTCCGGATTGCACAGCATGGCGATGGCGATCATCACACGCTGGCGCATGCCGCCGGACAGTTCATGCGGGAACTGGTTCATTCGGCGTGCCGCTTCGGGAATGCGCACATTCTCCAGCCATTCGACGCACAACCGATCTGCGGCCTCGCCCTTCAGTCCCTTATGGAGCGCCAGGACTTCGCGCATCTGCGCGCCGACCGTCATGTGCGGGGTCAGGCTGGTCAGCGGATCCTGGAAAATCATGGACATGCGCGCGCCGCGAATGTCGCGCAGAGTCGCGTCCGGGGCGTCCAGCATGTTGACGCCGTCAAAGTCGATCCGCCCGGTTGCGGTGCCGTTTCCTGCGAGCAGACCGAGCGCCGACAAGGCCGACTGGCTCTTGCCCGAACCACTTTCACCCACAATGCCGAGGCATTCGCCCTTGGCGACATCGAAGCTGATACCCTTGACCGCTTCGACCACACCGTCCGGCGTGTCGAAGGAAACCCGTAGATCTTTGACAGATAGAATAGCCATGATCGCAATCTGTATACCGGACGGCGAAGGGCGCAACGACCGCTCTGCAGAAAGGCAAAAAAAGGCCGCGCTCATCGGGAGAGAACGCGGCCAAGGAGGAGAAAGCGAGGGCGGGATTCAATGGGAAACCCCGCCTTCGGCAATTGGGTCTCAGAACTTGTATCCGAGCCCCAGTCCCACCACGAGTGGATTGATGTCCACGTCAGCATCCACTGTTGCGCCAAGCGCCGTGGTGAAATCGACGGTCACGTCCGGATTGATCCAGACCTTCTTGATGTCCGCATTGATGGCCCAGCCGCCGGGCTCGCCATCGAGGTCGTAATCGACGCCTGCCTGCAGGGCGAGGCCGACGCTTGTGTCATAGTCGATCCCGTCCGCGACCGGGCCTTCATCTTCATTGAAGAAGAAGGTCGCATTGATGCCAGCGCCCACATAAGGCTTCCACTGGCTGTCATTCACGAAGTGATACTGAAGCGTCAGCGTCGGCGGCAACAGTGTCACGTCGCCCAGATCGATCGTGGCATTGTCCAGCGCGCCGGGCACCGTCACGCCGGTGGCCTTCACATCATGCGGTGTCACGCCGAGGATAAGTTCAGCGGCGATGTTCTTCGTGAAGAAGTAAGTGATGTCGAGTTCAGGCACGTACTGGTCCGAAATATCGACATCACCCGCCAGGCGGGCGCCAGCCACCGAAAGGTCACCGGACTCGTCCGGCAGAACGCCGATCACACGTCCGCGCACCATCCACGGGTTTTCGTCTGCCGATGCGACAGGCGCTGTTCCCAGCCAGGTCGCCCCGGCAACCAGAGAGGCAAGGAGAAGCTGTTTCATGGTCTTTCACTCCAAATTTGGCGCACCAACCTGCGCCGGATGACTGCCACCTACGCCTATGTTTTCATGGGAGTAATTGCCCGTTTTGACGCGCGGGGCCTTGTCGCGCGGCATGGCATCGCGAATAGGTATTCTCCCCAATTGCGATGGCTTTGAACCTTTGAGACTGTTGGAATATGCATGCCCGGTTTCCGGGCGCGCACAGCCCGTGTTGATGGCGAAAACAGGGTTCTCCCACGGTCAGGCTTGAACTTCACACTGCCGCTAGGGCACATGGGCGGTGAGGAAACATTCGAGCGAGGAACCACGGCATGCCCGTCATCAATTATCTCACAACCTGTATCTTTGACTCCGGCGCGCTGAAGCAGCTGGCAGGCACGGCCAAGAAGCTTGGCATGTCCCGCCCGTTCATTGTTACCGATCCGGGCATCAAGGCTGCAGGGATCCTGGCGAAGGTGGAAGATGCCCTCGGTGTGGCACCGGCCGGCGTATTTGCGGAAACTGTCCCAAACCCGACTGAAAAGCAGACCAAGGAAGCTGCCGCGGCCTACAAAGCCTGCGGCGCTGACGGCCTGATCGCGCTGGGTGGCGGCTCCTCAATGGACCACGCCAAGGGCATTGGGCTGCTGGTCAGCCATGATGAACCGCTGGAATCCTACGCAGCCATCACGGGCGGCGCGAAGAAGATCGGCAAGATTCCGCCACTGATCGCCATCCCGACCACATCGGGCACCGGTTCTGAAGTGTCCGTCGGCATGGTCATCGTTCTGGAGAATGGTCGCAAGGAAACGATCGTTTCGCCGAACCTGATCCCGGCGACCGCAATCTGCGACCCGGACCTGACCCTCGGCCTGCCGGCAGGCCTGACCGCTGCGACGGGCATGGACGCTGTCACGCATTGTATCGAATCCGTGCTCTCCCCTTCCGTGAACCCGCCTGCCGAAGGCATCGCCTATGAGGGCGTGTTCCGCTCGGTCGGGAATGGTTGGCTGAAGAAGGCTGTGCTTGACGGGTCTGATGCAGATGCCCGCTGGCACATGATGATGGCCAGCTACGAAGGCGCCCTGGCGTTTGTGAAGGGTCTGGGCGGCGTGCACGCGCTGTCACATGCCGCTGGCCGCCTGCATGAGAAGAAGCTGCACCACGGCACGCTGAACGCGATCTTCCTGCCGCACATCCTGCGTTTCCACGAAGGCACTGCGGACGAGAAATATGTGCGCCTGCGCCAGGCAATGGGCCTGAAGCCGGGTGCGGATCTGGGTGATGCGATTGCTGAGCTGAACGCAGATATCGGCATTCCGGCAACGCTTTCCGAGATCGGCCTCAGCGCAGATGATGCGCCGGGCGTGGTTGAGTATGCGCTGAAGGATCTGGCGCATTTCGGCAATCCGAAACCCATGAGCGCCGACGATTACGCGAAAGTGTATGAAGCCGCGCTGTAGCGGATCGTCGTAGCGCGCCGCGCGCTGTTGCGAGGTGTCGCCGCATGTCGCCATCTGTCGCGACGTGTCGCCTTTTGTCTCGCCGGAGGTCGCACCCGCGTTGCGTGGTGTCGCCTCCGGCAAGCTTTCTCTAGGCTCCCGGGCGAATCCGGCGCATAGTCGCGACATGCTTCAAGGTCTCTCCGCAACTGCCACCCATCTCGGCCTGCTCTTCGGAGCGATGGCCATCGGAGCCTCATGGGTGGCGGCCATCGCGTCGCCGAATTGCAGCTTTGACAAGCTGGACGGATCGCGCGCGGATCGGCATGTGCGGGAATTGCTTCTTCAGACCTCGACGCCAATTGCCGGCATGATGCTCGCATCTGGCGCCTTTTACCTGCTGGCCACCAGTTGGGCCGCAGCCATCACGGCGTTGCTGGCGGCATTCGGGTTCTTCTCAAATCGCTGGATGCTGGCTCCCGGCAAGAAGCCGAAAGGCGTGCGCACAAGCCGGAAGGAGCAGCGCGCTGTGTCCGTCAGTTTTTCTCTGATGTTTACGCTGGTCGCAATCGTCTCTGCCGTGCTCGGCATGGTGCGCATCTAGGCAGCGATCAGGCGAACACCAGCCAGAGACAGCCCATTTCGTGAAGCTTGCGGAAATCGTCAGCCGACTTCCTTGCGGCGTGCAGTGCAATCTTGCCCGCCGCCTTGCGATTAACTGCCAGCATCATCGTGCAGATGGCGATCCCCGGAAGGAACGCCCACCAGACGAAGGCCAGCGACGCCAGCACACCGGCCAGGCAGATGAAGTAGGCCAACGCATCAAGGATACGAAAGCGGGCATGCATGTAGCGCCCGAATACGTTCAGCAATTCCGGCTGTTTGTGCAGGGTTTCAGCATCAATCGCGAACCGCTGGCCCGGCGCCTGTTCATAGATCAGCGCCCGCGTCATGCGGCCACCACGATGGGGGTTTGGCTGGCATTTGAGGAACATGGCAATTACTCCACTGCCAGCAGAAAATACGGTCGGCGGCTTAAACATGCCCTGCCCGGTCGTGGTAAATTTGCTTGAAATTTGCAGGTCACCCCTGCGGGCGCCGACACGCGCGTCTGGCGAATCCGTTTGCTCTCTCCTCATTTGAGACTTATGCTGCACCGCAACATGGAAGATGTGTGACGAATGCTCTACTCACTTGTTGAAATGAACCGCGCAGCAATGGCGCCAGTTCGCATCGCCGCCCGGGCCAGCCGCGCTGCGCTCAGCTCTCCGCTGAACCCGCTTGGCCAAACCGAATATGGCCGCTCCCTCTCGGCTATGGCCGACGTGTTCGAGAGTGCCACGCGGTACTACGGAAAGCCGGAATGGCGGATCGACAAGGTGAAGGTGAACAGCGCACCTGTGGATGTGACGCCGACCGTCGCCTGGCGCTCGCCCTGGTGCAGCATGATCCATTTTCGCAAGGACCCTGAAGCGCTCGCCGCCGCGCGCGATGCCCGCAAGCTCGGCCCGCAGCCTCGTCTTCTGATCGCCGCGCCCCTGTCCGGTCACTATGCCACCCTGCTGCGCGGAACCGTTGAGGCCTTCCTGCCGACACATGATGTCTTCATCACCGACTGGCAGGATGCGCGCATGGCGCCTGTCTGGCTCGGCCGGTTCGATCTGGACGATTATATCGACCATATCCGCAATATGCTGACCTTCCTTGGCGCAGGCGCGCATGTGCTGGGGGTATGCCAACCGGGCCCGCCTGTGCTGGCTGCCATCGCCATGATGGCCGAAGATGATGACCCGGCGCGTCCGGCCTCCATGACCTTCATGGGCTCTCCCATCGACACCCGCCTCAGCCCGACCGTTCCGAACGTTCTGGCAGAGGAAAAGCCGCTGTCATGGTTTGAAGAGAACATGATCCACACGGTGCCGGGCCCCTATCCCGGCATGTTCCGGCGCGTCTATCCGGGCTTTGTCCAGCTGGCGTCCTTCATGAACATGAACTGGTCGCGCCATGTCGATGCGCACTGGAACTTCTTCAACCACTTGGTCGAAGGCGACGGCGACAATGTCGGCAAGCACCGCGAGTTCTATGACGAATACCTGTCAGTCCTCGACCTGACGGAAGAATTCTACCTGCAGACCATCGTGCGCGTCTTCCAGGAGCACCAGCTGGCGCGGGGCGTGTACCGCTATCGCGGCACGCATGTGGTGAAGCCGGAGCAGATCCGCGATGTGGCACTGATGACGGTGGAAGGCGAGAAGGACGACATCTCGGGAATTGGCCAGACACAGGCTGCTCACGAGATCTGCTCCAGCCTGCCGGAAGACATGCAGGCGGACTATATCCAGCCCGGCGTTGGCCATTATGGCGTGTTCAACGGCAAGCGCTTCCAGACGGAAATTGCGCCGCGCGTTACAGAGTTCACCAAACGCTTCACCATGCGCGAAGCCGATGAGGCAGCCGCTGAAAAGCTCGCCTGATCAGGCGCTGTTACTGTTCCGGGGTCGGTAGAATTCGCGAAATGTCGCGGCAAAGGTCGCGCGCCTCACTCAGGACAGTGATCGGCATCGGATCGGGCGCGTCCAGATATGTGCTCAGCTGCGATACGGCCTGCGCTTCGGCCTGGTCGCGCGGCAACTCTGTTTCCGACACTTTCAGGGTCCGGCGGGACGTGCAGGATTGCTGCTCGAGAATGGCTTTCGGTGTTGCGTTTTGTTGCGGCGTGCGCAGGCGTACTGATGCCGGCAGGTCCGGCCCATCCGGCACAGCCACCCAGAGTGCGTTGATGTCATCCCGATCTGTCGGGTCGCGAAAGCGGATCGCGTAGATCAGCCCCTTGTCCAGATGGCGGACGGAATAGTCTGCAAATCCGGCATCGCTGAGCCCGCCAAGCCACGAGGCAATCAGGGCATTGCGCGCCTGCTTGGCTTCGGCGCCGCGCCAGGCGGCAGCTTCTGAATAGACCTGTTCCTGCGCGAGGCCTTCATCATCGGCGCGCGGGACAAAGGCGGACGCGTACTCGGCATAGCCGATCCAGCCTGCAAGGGCAGATGCCAGCAGGGCCGGTCCGAAATGCCTGATCCAGTCGCGTGAAGCCATAAGGGTGCAGTCCAGTTCAACTGGAGCGCACTGTGGCAGGCTAAGGGTTAAGGAATGCCCGCTCGATCGCCCACCAGAGCCCAATTACTCCGATGAATGCCGAAACCGGCCATACCAGGACCGGCCGATAGAGATCGGGCCGACCCGCTTGCCTCAGGACGCTCCTGATGAGGACCGCAAATGCAAGCGCCATGCCGATCACGGCCAATTGGCCAACCTCGACCCCGATGTTGAAGCCGATCAGCGCAGGCCAGAAGATATCAGCCGGCAGGCCGAGATCGCCGAACGCCCCCGCAAATCCCATTCCGTGAATCAGGCCAAACCCGAACACCAGCGCAGGCCGCCAGGCGCTCGGCTCCCTGAACAGGATGTTCTCCAGCGCGGCCCAGGCAATGGTGAAGGCGATCAAGGGCTCAACAATGCTGGCTGGCGGCGCGATCAGGCCGGCGGCTGTGAGGCCAAGCGTGGCCGTGTGCGCCAGGGTGAAGGCCGAGACCTGCCAGAGCAACGGGCCGATCCGCCGCGTCGAGAAGAACAGCGCCAGCACGAACAGGATATGGTCCACACCCATGGGCAGGATGTGTTCGAACCCGATGCGAATGTAGAAGAGCCCGGTTTCCAGAGGCGTGCGGTCAAGCGAAATCTCCCCGCCCGGAATGCCGCCTTCGAACCCCTGAACCTGTCCGGCACGGTCCAGCGCCTGCAATTCGCGGCAGAGCGCGGGGTCCATGCCGCCATCCGGCAGGCAGAGTTCGTCATCCGGGTGAGCCATCGCAGAATGAGGCATCAGGGTCGCCGTCAGGCATGCCATCAGGCAACACATGACAAGGGCGAGACATCGGCCCCGCATCAGATCCGGTCCGGCAGGGGCCGCGGCGCTTCCATGATGTGCGTTCCGTGATCATGGTCGTGGTCATGGCCATGCTCGTGATGGTCATGAACCGGCAGCATGGAGATCATGAGCGCCGTGACCACTCCGACGGACAAGGCCACAAGACTCCGCAGGGGCGGCTCTTCCTTGAGGGGGGCCATAAGGGGCCCCGTTGCCACATACAGCAACAGGCCAGCCGACGCCGCGAACAATGCGCCGATCGCCTCTGGCCCGAGAAAATACATGAAGGGCGATGACAGGATCACGCCCAGCGGGGTCGTGGCCGATGCGGCGAGGAAAGCGAACAGGAAGGATTGCCGGTTGGAAAAATTGTGCCGACGCAGGATGGCGAAGGCGATCACGCCTTCCGGAAACTCGTGCAGGATGAGCGATACTGCCGCGTACACGCCCGCCGAAAAGCTGGCCGCGAACGTGACCGAATAGATGACGCCATCAATCAGGGAATGAATGGCGATGGCCAGAACCGGCGTGACGGCAGCAATACGGCCTCCGCCCGCCCCTTCCGGGAAGAATGTGTTGAGCGTGTAATTCAGGATCAGGCCGCCAAGAAAGCCCGCCAGCATGAAATAAGGTGCCCTTGGGCTCGCCGCGAACGCTTCGGGCGCGATGTGCAACAGGGTGAGCGTGACCAGCATGCCGGCCGCGGCAAGGCCGATAACCGCCGAAAAGCGCGCACTCCAATCCCCGCGCATAGCAACGGCGATCAACCCGATCGTGGTGACGAACGCCGCGATCAAGCCGAAAAACAACGGGGCTTGCATGGATTCAAACATGGAAAGCGGTCAGCTCGTCCGGTAACAGTCAGGTGCGGTTTAAAAACCGCATCCTGCGGCCTTGCGAAGAGGTGTTATATGGTACCATTATCCCGCTTGCGAGCAGATTTTCCTGTTTTACTGAATCTCCCAAACGGGGCAAACGGAGCGACGATATGAGTCAATCATTCGGCCGGGGGGCCTTTCTGAGTCTTGCTGGAGCGGGTCTGGCGCTGTGCGTGGCATGCAGCGCAGAGCAGCCTTACGAACCAGAGACGATGGAGGCCGCGCCGCCGCCGCCCGCCGAGTCGGCAGAACTTGCCTCCCCGGAGGCTGACAGCGCGGTGCATGATGACCATGACGATCATGCAGACCATGAGGATGACCATGACGCGCACGCGCAACATGATGAAGACCATGCCGGCGGTGAGGCACATGTGCATGGCGCGGCAGAGCTGGCGGTGACGAGCGAGAACAATTTCGTCACCATCTCTGTGGATGCGCCCCTGGCCAATTTCGGCCTTTCGGAAAAAACGAAAAAGAAATCGTCCGACCTTGAAGAATATGCTGACGGCCTCACCGAACTGATGGGCAATGCAGGTTGCGATCTGGTCGAACGGTCTGCAGATCTGCGCCGGTCCGGCGACCACGCCGCAATGACGCTCTCCATCGTCTGGGATTGCCGCCGGCCAAGCCAACTGGACGGCCTGATGTTCACAGGGTTCGAGACCTATGACGCATTCGAAACCGTCGAAGCCGTCTATCTTGGTGAGGGCGGCGAAACGTCCTCTGCGGTCCTGACACCGGAAAGCCCGTTCCTGCCCTTCGGATCCTGACATGACTGAACCGGTCGTTTCGATCTCGGACCTGCGCTTCGCCTGGACGCCGGGACAAGATGTGCTCGATATTGAGACGTTCACGCTGAACGCCGGGGAGCGATTGTTCCTGCGCGGTCCGTCCGGCTCGGGTAAGTCAACCTTTCTGGGCATCGTTGCGGGCGTGCTGGAGGCAAGCTCTGGCAGCGTGCAGATACTGGGGCATGATTTGACCGAACTGAAACCCGCAGCCCGCGACCGGCTGAGGGCGGATCATCTGGGCGTTATCTTCCAGATGTTCAATCTGGTGCCATACTTGTCCGTGATCGGAAATGTCACCCTACCCCTGCGGTTCTCTCCGGCCCGCCGCGCAGCAATCGCCGGCGAAGAAGACGCGGAAGCAAGGCGGCTGCTTGCGCGGCTCGGCCTGACGGATGAGTCCTTGCTCTTGCGGCGCGTATCCGACCTGTCGGTTGGACAGCAACAGCGTGTTGCGGCGGCGCGGGCCCTGATCGGCGGACCTGAAATCGTGATTGCTGACGAGCCAACCTCTGCGCTGGACGCCCATGTTCGGGACCAGTTCATCAGCCTACTGAGCGATGAAGCGCAACGCACCGGCGCGGCACTGTTGTTTGTCAGCCATGATGCCGGCCTCGCAGACCATTTCGACCGCGCGGTCGATTTGAGTGACATCAACCGCGCAGGAGTGAGTGCATGAGCGCGATCCTTTCGCTGGCCTGGAAAAGCCTGATGAACCGGAAGGGGTCGGTATTGCTGACCCTGCTGGCGGTAGCACTGTCTGTGGCGCTGTTCCTTGGAGTCGACAAGGCGCGCACCGGTGCCCGCGAAGGGTTTGGCAATACGATTTCCGGAACTGAACTGATCGTTGGCGCACCGACAGGCAGCGTGAACCTGCTGCTTTACTCCGTGTTCCGCATGGGCAGCGCCACGGCAGAGATTTCCTGGCCAACCTATCAGCAAATCGCTGATCGCGCAGATGTCGACTGGGCGGTGCCGATATCGCTGGGCGACAGCCATCGCGGCTTTCGCGTCATGGGTACAACGACCGAATATTTCGACCATTACAAATATGGTCGCCAACAAGACCTCACACTTTCTGAAGGCGCGCGGTTCGAGGATTTGTTCGATGCCGTGATCGGCGCAGACGTTGCCCGCGAGCTGGGCTATGAAATAGGCAGCCCGATGATCCTGTCGCACGGGCTGGGCCAGGCAGATTTCGGACCGGGCCATGACAACCGCCCCTTCCGGGTGTCCGGCATCCTCGCTCCGACCGGCACACCTGTTGACCAGACAGTGCATGTTTCCCTGGAGGCGATCACCGCCATTCATGTCGGCTGGGAAACCGGCGCCAAGAACCCGCTTGCCGATACGATCAGCGAGGAGACGATCCGATCGTTCGACCTAACCCCCAAAACCGTGACCGCGATATTTCTCGGGCTGGAGCGCAAGGGCACGATCCTGACAACGCGCCGCGAGATCAATACCAATCGCGGCGAGCCTCTGATGGCGATCATCCCCTCTCAAGCGTTGGCGGAACTGTGGAGCGTGACCGCAATTGCCGAGCGCGCCCTGCTTGCCGTGTCGATTTTCGTCATCGCCGTGGGCGTGGTGTCCATCCTCACCTCCATCCTGACCAGCCTGAATGAGCGCCGGCGGGAAATGTCCATCCTGCGGGCCGTGGGCGCGCGGCCGGGCCATATCTTCACGCTGCTCGTGCTGGAGGCCGGGTTGGTCGGATTTCTCGGCGCGCTGGGGGGCATCATCCTGATCCACGCCCTGCTGCTTGTGGCCGGGCCGATGGTGACCGAGCGCTTCGGTATCTCCCTGATCGGAACCGGACTTGGCCTGACGGATCTCTACACATTGCTGGCCGTGACCGGCGCGGCGCTGCTGGCGGGCGCGATCCCTGCCTGGATGGCTTTCCGGCGGTCGCTGGCGGATGGATTGTCAATTCGCGTTTAAACCGCTCATGCCCACTGGCGGGCAGCGAACTCACGTCCTAGATTGGCCGCATGAAACAGATTTCTTCCTTCCTTCTCGCCGCTATGATCACAACAGCTGTGGCCGCGTGCGGCGCAGCCAAAACGCCAGAGCAAGTTGCCGCGCAAGAGGTGCAACCCGTCAAGCAGGCTGAGGCCACGCCCCCCTCGGATGGCCCGCAAGTCGGAGACAAGATCGGCCAGAGCGACGCCGAACGCACAGCCGCGCGCGAGAAAGCCATTGCCGAGCGCGCCGCAGCTCAAGCCCGCAAGGCCGCTGAGGCCGAAGCGCGCGGCGTAACCGAGATTGGCTGGGAAGACTTAATGCCGGAAGGCGAGGAAGAACGCCTGGCCCAGATGTATCAGAGCCAAATGTCGATGCTGTACGGCGCCGGCGGCGGCATCGCGGAAGGCTCTGCTGCGGACGCCATGGTCCAGATCGGCACGTTCAACACCGTGCCCGAACTCAACAGCAAGAAGGTGCGCATTCCGGGCTATACCGTGCCGTTCGAATATGGCGCGAAGGCAGAGGTGACAGAATTCCTGCTGGTGCCTTATTTTGGCGCCTGCATCCATGCACCTCCCCCGCCGCCAAACCAGACCCTGTTCGTGATGGCCGAGGATCCGATCCTGCTCAAGGACCTGGCGCAAGCCGTCTGGGTCGAAGGGGTTCTGACCGCTCAGACCCAGGAGAGCGAACTGGCCGATGCGGCTTACACGCTGACGCTGACGCACATCGAAAAGTACGAATACTAGGTCACGACGGGGTCGACTCTGCTGGCGCGCGCTTCGGAGCAAGCGACGTCAGCGGATAGAAGGCCTCTTCCGTCCAGTGCGGCGTTTCTCCGGGTACGCCATATCGCGATGGCTTGCCGTCCGGCAGGTAGAGCGTGCCGAACATCCAGTCGAACACGGACAGGCAGAGCGCGTAATTGCGATACATCTTGCCATTCTTGCCATAGCCATGATGCGCATGGTGCATGCTGGGCGTGACGATGACGTGCTGCAGCGCGCGGAAAGGCTTTGACTGCAGGAACGCGTCATCTGTGCGCCAGTGCATGTGAGTGAACAGGTTCCAGATATACATGGACAGCAGGGCCAGAGCGACACCGGCCTCCATGCCGAGATAGATGCTGAGCCCTGTCATCCAGGTGTGCGGGGTGAAGAACGCCCAGAATATGTTCTGGCGGATCGTGACCGACACGTTGATCTGCGTGGCCGAATGATGCGTGCGGTGGATTTTCCAGAGCCAGGACAGACGGCTGCCCTTTTTCTGGCCCTCATGTGACCAACGGTGCACCCAGTAGAAGACGAATTCCATCGCGACGAAGATGCCGAGGAAAGCCTGCCAGAGCGGCAAGTGGGACAGCCCGCCCGCATATTGCGGGACCAGTTGGACCGCCAGAACGCCGACGCCCAGACCAACCAGCGGCCGCATCACCGCTGAATTTGCCACGAAGCAAACGGCCGTGAGACCAAAATCCCGTCGGCTCGCGCCCTTCAATTGCCCGGTGAGCGCCTCGAGCACGAGGATGATGAGCGTGGCGAGGAACACATACTGCGTGTCCTCGATTGAAATGGCGGGGTCGGTCATGGCGATTCTGGGCTCCCATTGCGTGTGTGGTGGTGATCTCTCCGGATCAAACTCACCTCATTTAATGCATATGCATTAATTTGGGCAATAGAAATTATTATTCTGCCGTGAAATAGTTCTCAGCCTGTCGGAAATAATTCAGGTGAATTAGATGAACGCTCCAACGCCCCCGCGCGACAATCGGACGGCGATCCTGCTGAGCGCAGAGCGGCTGTTTGCCGAACATGGGCTTCACGGCGCGTCGCTGCGCCAGATAAGTGACGCCGCGAAGCAGAAAAACGCGTCCGCAATCCAGTATCACTTTGGCTCACGCGACCAATTGGTTGAGGCGGTGTTTGCTCACCGCATGGCGGGCATCAATCCGCGCAGGCAGGCCCGCCTGGATGCGGCCAGAGCAGCCGGAACACTGGGCGATATTCGCACCCTCGTCGACATCATGGTCTGGCCGCTGGCCGAAGAGCTGACACCGCGCGCGGATGGCAACCACTATCTTCAGTTTCTCAATCGCGCGAGCCATGAACGACTGATGGCGCTTGAACTGACACCGCCTGACATGATGACGGCCTGGTTCGACGTGGTCGAACATGTGCGCGACGCGGTCCGCTACTTGCCAGACCAGGTCGCAGAAATGCGCATCCTGCTCGCCACCGAACAATGTGTGTCCGCACTTGCAGTGCTTGAAGCGACCCGTGCCGGCCACTCCCGCGAATTCGGATTCAAGATCGAAACCCTGATCGACATGATCGCGGCCGGGATCTCCGCGCCCGTATCGCATCGCACACTGGGCCAGCTCGGCCCGGCGGCGAAAGCGGCTGTTCAAGAGAAAGTGGGATCTTCCTGAGTGGTACCTCTGGCCGGACTCGAACCGGCACTCTGTCACCAGAAACGGATTTTGAATCCGTCGCGTCTACCAATTCCGCCACAGAGGCCCAAAACGGGAGCGCTTCTCCTGCCGACTGCTGCGACGGATGTCAATCTACTCGACGTAGCGATCAAAGACATCTAACAGCTTTTGCATGACTTCCACCGAGATTCCGTCTGAAAAGACCCTGCTGCAGACCATCGAGGCGCTGGCCGCGCGCGCGCCTGAGGAAGGGTTTTCCCTGCGCGCGATCTTTGACCAGCTTGATGAAAGCGCCTTCGGCGCAGGCTTGTTTCTGCTGGCCCTGCCCTGCTGTATTCCGTTTCTCTATGGTGTGCCGCAGGTGGTCTCCCTGCCGATGATGGCTCTGGCCGCACAGATGGCGATGGGGCGCGAACAGCCCTGGATGCCGGAAAAGCTGGGCAACCGGAAAATCGACCGCAAGGGGCTGACCCAGATGGCCAGCGGTGGCCGCAAATGGCTTGGCTGGATCGAACGGATCGTGCGCCCACGTTTCACGATAATCACCGGCAAGCGCTCCGAGCGCGTAATCGGCCTGTTCCTTTGCATATTCTGCGCGTCGATCCTGGTGCCGCTGCCCATGACCAATACGGTGCCCGGCTTCGCGGTGGCGATTGCGTCCTTCGGTCTGATGCAGAAGGACGGGCTGATGGTAATCGCCGGACTGGTGATCGGGTCGGCCTGGGTCAGTGGCCTGATCGGCGCGGTCATGTTCGGGGCTGTCAGCCTGTTTGGCTGACGAATAACAACAAAGTGACCTTGCGCCGCATTGTGATCGAGGCTCTGCCCGGTTTTAGCTGACGCATGGATTTTGTGAGATCCCTTCTGAAAGACTGGAAATGGCCGCTCGTCGCGACGGTCCTGTCTGCCTTCATGCTGGCAGCCGCGCACGCCTTTGAGACATTTGGGGGTCTCGCCCCCTGCCCGCTCTGCCTCCGGCAACGTGAAGTCTATTGGGCGCTGATCGCAATGACACTGACGGGGCTCGCGCTCTGGCGCCTCATTCCCAAACGGCGTTTCCTGGTGGCGTTGAATGTGATGATCGGACTCGTCTTCATCGTGGGCGTGATCGTTGCCTTCTATCACTCCGGCGTCGAATGGGGCCTGTTACCGCCGCCTGAGGGCTGCAGCGGCGAAGGCCCGATTGACCCGCTTGTGATCCGCGACTTCGACGAGCCGATGCATGTCCCCTCCTGTACGGACGCGCCGTTCTACATTCTGGGTCTCTCTATGGCAGGCTGGAATGGCGTCATCGCGGGCGTCATGGCCGTGGCCAGTTTCGCCGCTGCGGGCGCGACGTGGCGCGGCGCCATCCATTCAGACGAGGTTGCCTGATCTAGAGCGGCGGCGCCGTCGGACGCTTCAGGCGCTGTTCCCGGATCGTGATGTACATCGTTGCACCGATGATCACGATCGTGCCGACCCAGGTCCATGTTCCCGGAAGAACATGAAACAGCCCCCAGTCCACAAGAGCCGCCATCGGCAAGCGCATATAGTCGATAGGTGACAGGAAAGACGCATCCCCCACACTCATGCCGCGAATGTAGAAGTACTGCCCGACAACGCCGCACATGCCCATCAGGCCGATATAGGACCAGTCCACAATCGAGGGCGGCACGTCGGGCCAAGTGTAAATGGCAAGCGGCAACAACATCAGCGATGAAAGCAAATTCGCCCAGATCAACAGCGTCATTGGCCGGTGCAGGCGCGTCAGTGACTTCACCAGCGTGATCGCCCCGGCCATGCAGAACGCCGCGACCAGCGCCAGCACCATGCCCAGGCTAACCCCAAGCTGCGGCTGCATCATGATCATCACGCCGATACATCCGGCAATCGTCGCGCCCCAGCGATGTGGGCCGACCCGCTCCCGCAGGAAGATGACCGCGCAGATGGTGACGAACATAGCGCGGGAGAAACTGATCGCATTGAATTCCGACAGCGGCAGGCCGACCGAATCCGACACGGCATAGAACCCGGCCGCGAACCCCAGCGTTCCGAACAGGCTGCGCAGGAACAGCATGCCGGGCTGATGCACTTTCATGATGCCGAGCCCCTGTTGGAAGATCACGGGCAGCACCACGATCAGCGCGACACCTGACCGCCAGAACGCGAGGAAACCCGGATCGAAACTGGCTGATTGCAGCTTCGACAGGGTGAGAAACACCGTGAAGCTGGCGCCCGATGCGAGCATCCAGAGCGCGCCCTCAATATTGCGCGAAGCCGGGTTGCCCTCTAGGTCTGTGGTCTGAGACTGATCGGGGCGAGTATTCATGGGCTGTTTTACGCCTTCCGAACTGGAGGAAATCGACCGCCTTTGGCGCGAGCTGCCTGCCGATCACATGTGGACCGGCTGGGCCGCTTCGGGTCGCGAGCCTGAACAGGTCTGGATCTTCAGGACGCGCGCCCATTGGCGCCGGTTTCCTCTCAGTAAGTCAAAAACCGGGTTTGTGATAGCTGACGAGATCGGACGTCCCGTCGCACGAGCAAAAACGCTGCCTGCATTGCTGGCCAAGGTCGAGTCCATCCCCGGCATCGAGGCGCTATCGGAAGACCAATAGCGCCCCCGGGCAGGCATCAATTGCCCATCTGTGTGCGCATTTGTTCGGCTTGTTCCGGCGTAATGCCCAGCGCGTCGAGAAGTGGGCCTCCGGCCGTTTCGTCCCAGGAATGGCGCGGGCCGACCGTCATGCCGCCATCGACCAGGAACTCGCCTCCGGTGATGAAACCGGCTGCGTCAGACGCGAGGAACGCCGCCATTTCGGCAATATCCTCGCCCTTCCCGATCCGTCCGGCCGGCTGCATGCTGCCGCCCGCCTCGACCAGCATGGCCGCCATCTGGTCCGCCTGCTCGCGTGGCAGGCCCAGCGATGCGCCGAAGATGGATGTGGCGATGAAACCCGGCAGGACCGCGTTTACGCGAATGCCGTATTTGGACAGTTCCGCCGCTGCCAGCTTGGAAAAATGCGCCACGCCCTTCTTGGCGACGGAATAGGTAATCGGCGCATAGCCGGCACAGACCGCACTGATCGAAGATGTGTTGATGATCGAGCCGCCATTTTCCTTCATGTGAGGAACCGCGAATTTCGTGCCCGCAAAGACCTGCTTCAGCAGCAGCGACATGGTCTGGTCATAGGCGTCCAGATCAAGTTCCTCGACCGTGTCAGGCGTGCCGCCATGCCCGGCATTGTTCCAGAGAATGTCCAGCCGTCCAAAATGGTCGACCGCCTTGTCCATGATGCCTTCGAGCTGGGCCATGTCGGTAACGTCGCAGTGGACGAACAGGACCTTGTCGTCCCCGAACCGCGTTTGCAGCGCCTGGCCCTTTTCATCCTGAATATCGCCAGCGACCACTTTCGCGCCCGCGGCCACAAATGTCTCGACCCCAGCCAGACCGATGCCGCTGGCACCGCCTGTGATGATGGCAACCTTGCCGTCCAGATTGGCCATATGCGTATTCCTCCCGTTGTGTTTTTCAGGAGAATGCGCGCCCTTTCCCCGCGGTTCGTCAATGCCTGCGGGAAAATTTACTTGTCTGGTTTCGAAAGTCCGAACCGCTTCCAGAACACGCCGTCCAGCATGCGCTTGGGCAACAGGTTCGGAACATACCAATTGGTCAGCTTGTTCGGAACGGGGGCGTACCGCGCGCGTGGTGTCGCATCGTCCAGCGCGATCTCGATCACCTTGGCAATCTGTTCCGGCGGCAGCCCATCGCGCCCACCCTTCAGCATCACCTGCTCGAACTTTTCCAGCGCTTCGGACCACGCGCTGCCGGAATACGGCCCGTCGGAATTTGCTTCCTCCGCCTTGTCCCAGATCGGCGTCTTCACAGAGCCCGGCCCGATGACGATCGCGTCGACGCCGAAGATGACAAGCTCCCGGCGCAGGGAATCCGTCATCGCCTCGACCGCGTGCTTTGTGGCCGTATACGCCCCGAGGAACGGCGCTGAAATGCGGCCGCCAACACTGGTGATGTTGATGATGCGGCCGGGGGCCCCGGTCCGCGCCTTGTCCATACCCAGCAATGGCGCAAAGGCCTGCGAGGCACGCAGGAGCCCGAAAACGTTCACCTCGAAATGCGCCTTGAAATCATTCAGGGGCTGGATCGCGAGCGGCCCCATATTTGCGATGCCAGCATTGTTGACGAGGCCTGTGAGCGTCTGTCCCTTCAGGAGTTCAGAGACGGTCTCCACCGCGGCATCGACCTGGTCCTGCTTGGTGACATCAAGGATCAGAGGGCGAATGTCGCCTTCTGACCGCGCGCTCAGGGCATCAGCGTCTGCCTGCTTTCGCACGCCCGCAAAGACGCACCAGCCATGCTTGGCGAGATAGAGCGCAGCTGCGGCGCCTATACCGGTGGATGCGCCGGTGATTACGACAGTCTTCATGCGGGATGTCCTTCCAATATCGGATCTTCAGGAAACTATACGCACAGACAGGGCAAATGGGTTTACTCGCCCTGCTTTCCCCCTTCGATCACACGGAATGCCGGGCGCTTCTGGGGCGTGGCCTGAGGGGCGGGTGGGTCTACGGGTTTCGGCGGGGTGTCTTCGGGTGGAACCGGTCTCAGATCAGAGGCGCGAACCAGCTTCGGCGTGCTGCGCACCGGCTTTTCAGGCATCGGCGGCGGCACATCTTCTTCGAGATCATCATCCAGCTGACGCACGCGCGGAGGTGGCCGCTTGTTGAAGCCGCCGGGCTTCTTTTTCTTCGCGCCAAAGCCCGAGCGCGCCTTGCCGCGAGCCTTCTTGTCGATTTCCTTCAACTTGATCTGCTGCAGGCTGGAGAGTGCTTCGCCATCGCTTCCCTTCAGCGGGTCCGCAAAGGCAGAGCCGTAGGTCTCGATCCGCTCTTCGACCTCTTCAAGGAATTGCTTTTCCCAGTCGGACAGGGGCGGGCCGAGGCCCTGCTCGGCCAAGGCCGCCGCTTTCCGCAGCTTGCGGAGCGCCGCACGTTTCTTGCGTTCGTCGACATCTCGGCCCATGGGCAGAGAATATGGTGATTATTGCGCCGGAGGCAAACCGGCTCAGGCTTCGCCGAGCGCCAGCAGGTAGGTGTCGAGCACCATTTCCTGTTCTTCGCGCTCAGCCTTGTCGACCTTGCGCAGCTTGATCACCTGACGCAGCGCCTTGGTATCAAAGCCGAACGCCTTGGCTTCGGCGTAGATTTCCTTGATCTGCTCGGCGACTTCTTTCTTCTCCTCTTCCAGACGCTCGATCTTGGCGACGGTCTGGCGGAGTTTCTCGCGGGTCGCTTCGGTGAGATGGGTGATCGAGGCGTCGTCGTCCATGAGAGTCTCCTTGGGAATCGGGTTCGAAAAAGAAGGCGCGTCTTAGCCGGAGTTTCACTCGCTGGCCAGACGGCGAATGGCGTCAGCGACAGCGCCGCCCTCACCATGATGCGGCATATGCCCTTCATGCGGCAGGATCACGAGATCAACAGGCACCTGTTTCTTCAGTTCGCCGACATGAAGCTTGGGCGAAATCACCGTGTCGCCGCTGCCGGAAAACACCGTGATCGGCAGGTCCAGCTCTCCATAGCGCGTGGACTGCTCCGCCAACTGGTCTTCCAGTGCTTTCACGTCCCGCGCATTGGCGCGGAAATTCCTGGGGCGGAACAGCAATCCGATGGCGGATTTTTCCGAGTAGGCCTCTGGCGCGGGCGCAGGATCAAACACGCTCGTGATCCCGCCTGCGAGCTGGCCGGGGCCAACAAGGGGAGGCAGCTGGCTGAACACCGGGCCCAGCACTGGCGGCGCGGCGAGCGAATTGTACCAGGCCTGACCACCGCCGCCCCAATCATGGGTGACCGGCGCCAGCAGGACGAGCCCCTTCACAAGGTCCGGCCTGTCCAGTGCCACACGCAGCGCGACTGCGCCGCCGAAGGAGTGCCCAACAAGGACCGCTTGCTCACCGGGCGCTAGCGCGTCGAGCACACCTGCCATCTGCGCCGCCTGTACACCAAGATCATGCGCGCCATCCGGACGATCTGAATACCCATGCCCGGGACGGTCCGCCATGAACACACGATGTGTGTCCCGAAGGCGCGGAGACAGAGTCCAGGTAAACTCGCGCGCATTCGCGCTCGCCCCGTGAATCATCAGGACAGGCGGGCCTGCCTCCCCTTCCCGGATCACATGCACGGTCTCGCCGTTCACCTGAATGGATTCGCCGATCGCCGGATGCTGGGACTCGATCTTGTTCTTGTAGGCGGCGCTGGTCACGCACGCGCCTGTGCCAAGAGCGCAAAGACCGAGGGTGGCAGCCGTGATCATGCGCCTCAAAGGCCCTGACCTTCGGAGATCTTGGACAACCGCTTCTCTGCGGCGAGCGCCTGTTGCATGCGCGGATAGATTTTCAGCGCTTCCCGATAGGCTTCGAGCGCGTTCTTGGGCGAGCCCATTTGTTCGAACATGATGCCGAGGCCAGACCATGCGCCGAAGTGCCGGGGCTCCAGCCGCAAGGTTTCGTTCAGGTCCCGCAGGGCTTCGGGGTAGTTCTCATCCACTAGGAACAATGAGGCGCGCCGGTTCCACGCTTCGGCATAATCGGGCTTGATCAATATGGCCCGGTCGTAAAAGGCGCGCGCCGTTTCCAGATCGCCGCCAGTCTGCGCATCGACGCCGCGCTCCATGATGACATCTACCGTGGGCGAGCCGGACTCCATCCACGATGCCCAGATATCCATGGCCACGTCATGGGCTTCGCTGTCGCTGGGGGCGACGCGCAGTTTCTCAAACATTTCTTCGCTGGGCTCAGCGTGCGCTGCCCCTGCGAGAAACAGAGCTGCCAGAAAGAGTGCGCGTATCATGTGTTCGATATTATGCCGCATATGCGCCGCGACAAGCTCTCTTGGCGATCACAGCAGCCCCTCTCGCACCAATGCCTGCTCAAGCCCCTCTGCATGTTTGAAATGATGCGTCCGGAAGCCCAGCGCGTCTGCAGCCTCGACATTGGGCAGGCTGTTGTCGATGAATATAACCGTGTCCGGGTCAGGACCGTCCATCATCTTCAGCGCGTGATGGTAGATGTCGGCATTCGGCTTGATCATGCCGATCTGGCCCGACACGACGACATGGCGGAAGCGGCGCAACACGTCGAATGCCTCCAGCATCTCGTCCCACGGATCGGCCGGCATGTTCGACAGGGCGTAAAGCGGCACGCCGCGCGCATCCAGCCGCGCAATCAGCTCAGCCGTACCATCCATGTAGCCATCGAACATTTCCATCCATCGCCGGCCCCAGGCGAGGATTTCCGCTTCATAGTGTGGGTAAAGCCGGATCAGCTCGGCTGCATTGTCAGCAAAGCTGACGCCGGCATCATGTCGTGTGTGCCACGCCATGGTGCAGACATCCGTCAGGAACGCATCACGTTCCTGCGGCGTATCAAATATCTTCGTGTAAAGCCGGGAGGGTTCCCAATCGAGAACCACATGCCCAAGATCGAACAGCGCAATTTCAGCAGCCATAGTGCCGCCTCATTGCCTGTTCATGTTCACGTCAGCCCTGCTTTGCTTTGAAGCGTGGGTCGGTTTTGTTGATGACGTAAACGCGGCCCTTGCGGCGCACGATCTTACAGTCGCGGTGGCGCGACTTGAGCGATTTGAGAGACGAGCGGACTTTCATGGGCCTAGCCTGTGGATCATAAGAAATTGGAAAGCGGAGCGGGTAATGAATCCGATGGAAAGAGTCAAGGATGCACGCTGTCATGAGCGTGCAGTTTCAGGAGCTGGAAAAATGGCCCTCATCGCGCTGAAGCGCTCTCATATTGTTGCCGCCGCCGCAATGACCGCGCTGGTCGCCGCCTGTGCGACCAGTTCCGGACAGGCCGCTCCGCCCATTGCGAGCCCGGCTCCGGTGCCGGCGCCGGAAACCGGACCCATCTCATACGCATCCTCCGGGCATGCCGGAATGGACACCTGGCGCGTCGCCTTTTCCGAAAAGGCGCTCGCTGCAGGCCATGACCGCGATGTGGTAAAATCGGTGCTGACCGGCATCTCCCCTCTGGAACTCTGGCTGGGGTCGACGTTCCAGCCCGCCCAGACCGGAATTGAGGACCAGGCAGAATTCGCCAAGCCGATCTGGGACTATCTGCGCGTGCCTATGAGCAATAGCCGCATCAGCACCGGGGCTTCGCGCCTTGCCGAGAACCCGGCCCTGTTTGACGCGCTCGAGGCCGCCTACAAGGTCGACCGTGAGGCGATTGTGGCCATATGGGGCATGGAGACGAGCTTTGGCGCCGTGAAAGGTAATTTCGACGCGCCGAACGTACTGGCCAACATGGCCGTCGAAGGCCGCCGCAAAAGCCTCGCCGAGCGCGAGCTTTTCTCCATTATCAAGATTTTGGAACAAGGCGATGCAGACCGCGATGACCTGATTGCCGGATGGGCAGGCGCGATGGGCCACACACAATTCATGCCCTCCACCTTCATTGCCTATGCCGAAGACTTTGACGGCGACGGCAAGAAGGACATCTGGGAAAATGAAGCCGACGCCCTCGCCTCGACGGCCAATTATCTCGCCAATTCCGGGTATACGCTGAACCAGCCCTGGGGCATCGAAGTTCTGGCCCCGACCGGCTTCGATTTCAGCCTTGCTGATGGCAATGAGCGCCGTATTGAAACCTGGTCCGGCGCGGGGCTCGTTCCGGCCCGTGGCGGTGCGTTCAACACGGGCGGTGCGAACTATGCCGAACTCTGGCTGCCCGCCGGCGCTGACGGCCCGAAATACCTGCTCTTCAACAATTTCAAGGCGTTCAAGACCTACAACAACGCGGATTCCTATGCATTCGCGGTCGGCCTTTCAGGCGATGCGATGGGAGGCCAGACCGGTCCGGTCGCCTCGTGGCCGACGCATCTGACCCCGCTGACCGTGGCGGAGATCAAGATCCTTCAGGCGGAACTCAACGCACGCGGCTTTGATGCAGGCGTGGTGGATGGCATTCCGGGCCGCCGCACGAAAGGCGCGTTGCAGGCCTTCCAGAAATCGAAGGGCCTTGTCGCAGACGGCTATCCGACGAAGCAGGCATTGACTGCGGTGATGGAAAGCCAGGCTGTCGGGGTCGCCTCCAGCACCAATTGATCAGAAGGCGTCGGCGGCCTCATCATCATCCGGCTCGCCGATGCCATCCTTCAGCCCGAAGCGGGCATAGAGGATCATGAAGCTCAACAAGGCGGCGCAAAACAGGAAGGGCAGCTGGGGGTGGACGTATTCATATACGAACAGGCCGAAGAAGGGCGTGATGATGAAGCCCATGCCATTGGCGGAGATCACCAGCCCGGCCACATTGCCCTGCAGCTGAGGCGAGACGGCCAGTGACGCGCCGCTGGAAAAGCCCGGCCGCGCCAGCCCCTGCCCCAGTCCGATGCAGAACTGGGCAAGGATCAGATTGGCGTAATCCTGCGCAAACACCATCAGCAAGGCCCCGGCCAGCAATGGCAGGCAGCCTCCCCACATCAACGTCTTGTTCTTCAGCTTCATGCGCGGGATCAGCACGAGCTGCGCCAGCAGGACTGCGAGCGCCCCAACGGTGAAGGCCGGTCCGGTAAACTGCGCGGCTTCTTTGCCGGACACACCCAGCTTGTCCATCACCGAGAAGACGAAAACCTGTGTCAGCACGCCGGTCGTCAGCGACAGGCAAACGGCGAAAATCAGAAACGGCAAGACCGGGCCAGAGCGCCACAGTCCGCGAGCCCCCGGGATTTCTTCAATCTGTGTCGCATCCGTCACCGGCGCGCGATCTTCCGGCAGGCGGAACCAGATCATGGCGGACATGGTGAAAGCGATGATCGCCGTAAGCAGCAATGGGCTGAGCAGGCCAAGCGTCGCCACAAGCGCCGCCGCGAAGGCCGGACCGATGACTGTGCCGACACTGAAGCCGGATGTGATGAAAGCGATCTCTGACTGGCGCTCAGCCTGGCTGGTCCGGTCCGCGACATAAGCCTGCGCGGCCGGGTTCGTGCCAGAGCCGATCAGCCCGAAAATGGATCGCGACATGGCCAGGCACGCGAACATCAGGAACGTGCCGGTCAATACGCCCGTCAGGGTCAGCAAGCCTGTCAGGAAAAGGAGCAGCATGGAGACGCCATAGCCCGCAAGGCCGAGTGCGGCGATGGGCCGCCTGCCCCACCGGTTGGACCGTCCGCCCCAGAACGGGGACATCAGCGACCAGCAGAGCGCTGAAAGCCCGAACACCGCGCCCGCCATCCAGTCCGGCAGCCCGATCTCTCGTGTCAGCGGCGGCAAGACCGCTGCAATCAGCATCGTATTGCCGGCGCCAATCGCCATGAGAGAGAAGAACAAAAGGAAGAACGCGCCGCGTCTGTCTGGCCGTGACATGTCTGGAGGAATCATTTGCCCTGCGCTCATGTCATCTGTCTTCGGCCTGTCATTGGGAAATGTCCAGCATCATGACGGTCGTGCCGTTGGGACAGGCACGTGACCGAATTCCCGCACAACCTTCAGCAAGGAAGCTGGTTATGGTTGGACAATGCCCCACCCTCGTCATAATCTTGCTAAAGGGTTAACTTAAGAGGCTGGGAGTATCTTGGGAAACGCACGGGGATATCTCACATGCTGCGGAAATTGATGTCTAAGCCAGCCGGTCTGGCACTCGGCACAGCCATGGCGAGCCTGCTCGTCCTTTCATCCTGCGATCAACAGGATCTGCGTCTCGAACGCGCCCGCGACCTGGCTGATTCGACACTGGATCAGCTGAGCGGACGGACCATTGTGGAGCCGTCTTCACCCAACGCGCTGGAAGCCGTCGATGTTGCTGATCGCGCAATCGCCGGCACGGTGCGCAATGACATGAATTTCGAGACGGCGAGCGCCAGCCCGATGTTCGCGGTCGGCTCCATCATCGCAAAGCCGAAAGACATTCCACCAGCCGAGGCGATGGCGATTGTCGAAGATGATGCTTTGTTCCTGGAAGACCCTGAAGCGCTTGAAGACGTCGCCGAGGAAGAGCTTGCGCTGGAAAGCGCGCCGGAATCGGACGTGGACGCCATCACCGCGCCTGCGCCTGCCGCGCCGTCTACATCCCGCAGCCTGACGGTTCAGCCCGCACGCGTGATGCCGAAGATCAAACTGGACCCGGCAGCCAGAGAGCAAACGCTTCAGAAAATCGAGGAAGCCTCACGCGAACTGGAACAGGCCGCCGCGAAGGAGCCTGCCCCCGTCAAGCGGACCCGTTCGCTGAACACGCGCTCGCTGGAATCTGCCCCGGTGATCGAGCAGAAGGCCGCCCGCAAGCTGGCGCGCCGATCTGTCATCAGCCGTGATGCGATCACGGCGCAGCGGGATGCAAACTCCGTGATGCTGGACACGCTGTCAAAATACGGCATGGGCGGCGAAGTTGCCCTGTCGCGCGAAGGTCAGATGGTCATCCAGATTGGCGAAGATGGCGCGAGCCCGACCCAGTTCACGCCGGAGCGCGCGCCGCGCAGCGCACTACAGAATTTCCTCGCGGTCGACGCCAAGCTTGAATGCCCGGAAAGCCCGGACATGATGCAGGTTCAGTCGAGCCCTGTGCTGGCCACGGAATGTATCGTGAAGGATCTGCGCGAGTCCGGACAATTCGAATATGTCGAGAAAGACTACATCTTCGAGAACCAGTTCGCCCGCAAACCCAGACCAGACACACCGACGACCGGCACGGACGTGACACCGGATGTCATCACCGATGCCTCTATCACGCCGAATGACCCACTCTGGGACCTGCAATGGCATTTCCAGAACAATGGGTCCGGCGAAGGCGAATCCGTGGGCGGGTCGAGCTTCCAGGATTTCTGGACCCGTCAGGGAACGGAAGGCTCTGAGGATGTTGTGGTCGCGGTAGTGGATACCGGACTGCAACTGGAACATCCGGACATCAAGGACTCCCCGAATATTGCGCCGGGCTGGGACATGGTCTCCGATCCGCGCATGGGAAATGATGGCGACGGTCGTGACAGCGACCCGAATGATCCCGGCGATCTGTGCGACCCGTCCGTACCCTACGCAGCTGACACGTTCCACGGCACGCATGTGGCTGGCACAATCGGCGCCGCAGCCACAAACAATGCCTCCGGTGTTGCGGGCGGCGCGTGGAATGTGAAAATCGTTCCTGTCCGCGCGCTTGGAAAATGCGGCGGGCGCTTGTCCGACATCAACGACGCCATCCGCTGGGCAGGCGGCCTGATCCCTGCTGAAGACGAAGAAGGCAACGAGATCTGGAACGACAATCCGGCGGACGTGATCAACCTCTCCATCGGCCTGTTCGAATATTGCCCGGCCTCCCTGCAGGACGCCATCGACTCCGTCACGGAGCGCGGCGTGATCGTTGTTTCCGCAGCCGGCAATGCCCGTGTCGCCACGCAGTATTACGCGCCCGGCGGCTGCGCCAATGTCATCACGGTGGCAGCAGGCGATGCGCGCGGCGTGATTGCGCCCTATTCAAACTTTGGTCCGGAAGTCGACATTCTGGCACCGGGCGGGGATCTGACGCGGGACGATAATGGCGATGGCCGCCCGGACGGCGTGCTGTCCACCAAGGCCGCAACCAATTGCTACGACCCGCTGACTGGCGACGCCGTTGAGGATTGCTATTACGCCTTCGAACAGGGCACTTCGATGGCCGCGCCGCATGTCTCTGCCGCGCTCGCCCTGCTGAAGGCGCGTGACCCGGACGCCACGCCGGAGGAGCTGAAAGCAACCCTGCTGGCGGCTGTATCGCCTCGCTCTGCACAGCAATGTTCCGGCTCCTGCGCGCTCTATCCTGGTACGACGCCAATTGAAGGCAGCGACGGCATGTGTTCGCGGCCATGCGGCCAGGGCCTGCTGGATCTGGCGCTGGTGCCCGAGAAGATGAGCGCCGGCGGAGAGTAATGCCCAAGCGCCGCCCCTCCCCCGTTCATTTCGGCGGCCCTCTCGGGGTTGCCGGAGTTGCCTTGCTGGGGAGCGCGGTGGGGCTGGTCCTTGTGGCCAATGATGATCCGGACACGCCGCAGCCTGTTGTTCAGCAGGGGACCGTGGCACCGCCAGCGGACGCCCCACAGCCCGACCCGCGCCCCCCCATCGGTAGTGTGGGCGTAGAACAGGTTCAGGCAGCTTCCGCTTCGAAAGATGCCCCGTCAGCATCCGGCGCAGCAGAGATCATATTCATCGTGCGCCTGAAGGGGCGGCCGGAGATCGACACGATCTGCCGCAACTACAAGCGGGACCGGGACACGGCGCAGGCCGCCTTTGACGATCTCGCCGCAGACATTCCTGCGCTGAAGGATTTCAAGCTGGTCGGCGCGAGCTATTCCGGTGAGATAAGCCTTGCCTATACCCTGCCCGCAGGCGTCGACGCCACACGCGGGCGGATCGAGGAAATCCGCACGAGGATTTTGTCGATTGAGGGGGTCGCCTATGCAGACCCGGACTTTGTTGCCCATCCCGGAGAGGACAAACGCAAATGACTGCCACCCGCACGATCCTGATTGCTTCCGCATGCGCCATGTCGTTGACCGCATGCGATTTCCTGATCGCCAGATCCCCCGATGAGCCCGACCCGGTTGAAACCACCGAACCGCCTGCCCCTGTCGAAGACGTGCAACTTGACGCTCCTACCGAACCGGAAGGACCGGTGATGACGGCCAGCACGGCCACGATCGACTGGGAAGCCGCCCGCGCCGACATGGCCGCGCGTTCCAGCGAAGATAGTGAAACCGGCTTCCAGGTCGCGTCCGGCAGCAATGCCCCGCCCGTGCCGGTCCTGCTGCCCACAGGAATTGTCGTGCCGCAGGGCGCAGAGGGCGGTATACGCTTCCAGCCGATGAGTGATGGCTATTTCGCCGCTTATCCCGGAATCGACTATGATATTGTCGTGAACGGAACAAATGAAGTGATTGGCGCTGATGCGCGCCCGGAAGATGAGGGTGAACCGGTGCTGACCTTTACGCCCACCATGACCGGCGCTCTGGTCTCCTTCTCACGATATGGCGCTGACTATCTCGTAGAGTTCGAGTGCAAGGCGCTGCCAACAAATGAAGCCGAGTGCATTTCCGAGCAGGAAGCTCTGGAAGTCACCAACAAGCTGGTAATTGCGGGGACGCGTTGATGAAACCAACGAGATTGCTGCTACTGGCGAGCACCGCCCTGATGCTCGCCGCGTGCGACTTTGTGAGATTTCCGGGTGATGGCGGGCCGAGTCCGGAAACGCCGGATGTCGGTCCGGCTGTTCCTCCGGGTGCGCCGGGGCCGCCTCCGCCTTCTGCGCCGGTCGATGACCCGTACGGAACAGGCGGTGACACGGATACAGATGACGGAGATGTAGACGCCGGGCCGGACACGCCTGTTGATCCCGTAGCTGATGATCCGGCAGAACCTGACGATACAGATGCGGGCACGGATACGGATGACACAGATGCGCCCGTCACGCCGCCAGAGGACGATGCCGACGACACGACGACCGTTCCGGATACCGATCTGGATACGGATACTGACACCGACACTACCCCTGACGCTGATACGGACGCAGACCCGGATGACAGCCCGGCGCCGGACACGCCAGAAGACACTGACGCGCCGACGAACGACGATGGCGATGGCGATGACACAGCCAGCCTTCCGGACCCTGTCGAGCCCACGTTCAGCTATTTCGAAGCTGGTGCGCTGCTGCCCGGCTCCGGCCAGGGCGCGCCGGACCAGATTGCCTATGCCCCGGACATCGTCTTCCCGATTGCGGGTGCACCGGCCTATCTGCAGTCACAAGTGTTCAGCTTTGGCGGCGGCGTTGCGGGCGGCGATCAATGCGATGCGCGCAACTACACCTATCCGTGGAGAGACAATTTCTGCGAAGTCCGCTCCGCCAACCGCACATCCCCCTACTGCCCTCAGCCAAAGGTGCACCAAGGGCAGGACATTCGCGTGGGTACGGCGGCCGACTGCAACACGCTTCGCCGGACGTCTGCTGCGGACCGCGCCTTACACAAGGTGGTCGCCGTGGAAGATGGCGTCATTTCCCATGTGGGCACCTATAGCGTGAATTTGCGTGCGGGCGGCCGGATCTACAAATACATGCACATGAATATGAGCAAGCTGGAGGTGAAGGCCGGTGACCCCGTCACCGCAGGCCAGCATATTGGGTATGTCTCGAATGATTTTGGAGGCACTCCGACCACGTTCCACCTGCACTTCGAGATCACTCAGAACGATGCCGGTTCGGGCTGGATCCATGTGCCGCCCTACCTGTCTCTTGCACAGGCCTACGAGCGCCGCGAAGGCGGGCCGGGCGAAGTGATTGAAACCGGCGGCGTTGAAGTCGCGACCACGCCCTTCATCATTCCCGAAGGCATGGAGATCATCGAATAGGTTCCGGTCAGGCCGGCCTGAAGGTCAGCGCAACGCCATTGTTGCAATATCTCAGGCCGGTCGGTGCCGGACCATCTTCGAAAACATGCCCCTGATGACCGAGGCATCTGGCGCAGTGATATTCCGTACGCACATAGATCAGCTTGCGGTCAGGCTTGGTCCCCATCGCGCCGGGCAGCACGTCAAAAAAGCTGGGCCAGCCTGTCCCGGAATCAAACTTCGTATCTGAGGAGAACAATGGCAAATCGCACCCAGCACAATGATACGTGCCCGTGCGCGCCTCATTGTTCAGGTCGGAGGTGAAAGGCCGCTCTGTTCCCTCCTTGCGCATCACGCCATAGGCCGCCGCGCTAAGGTGCGCTTTCCAATCATCCTCGCTCAGCTGCCGCCATTTTGAGTCCGCATAGCGATCCTCATTGTTCTCATTCTCGGCGCTGGCCGAATCGGAAGTCGAGTTGATGGAGCAGGCCGTTAAGCCCAGCGAGGCGGCACCGGTGAGGAGCAACGCGCGGCGGGAAAGCGATTGGGTCATGCGTTTCATACGCGGGACCATGCCGCATGGTTCAGTCGCGCACTACACACAAGCGCGTGAAACCTGTGTCAGTGACTGTCTTCGACCCAGACTTCACCGTCCAGATCGTCCAGTTTCCCCTGCAGGTGCGCACGAACATCAGCCACGGCCTGATTGTAGACAGCGGGGCCGAGGGTCTTGATCATCAGGTCGATAATATCGTCGGCGCGAAAATCGCTCAGCCGTTCGTCGAACTCAGTCGCAAACAGGGTCTGCAGATGCCCGCGCAAGGTCACGCGGCGTTCTTCGGTCAGCTCAAGCTTTTTCATCCCCGTCTCCCTTGCGCTGGTTGCGCCCGAAGTTCACTGCGCCGGAATCCTGACCGGCATCGATAATGGCCTTCCGGATCGAGCGCGCCCGTGTGAATTCGTTGAACAGCGTCTCGCCATCGCCCCAGCGAATGGCCCGTTGCAGCGCGGCCAAGTCTTCAGAAAACCGGCCCAGGCATTCCAGCACGGCATCCTTGTTGTTCAGGAACACGTCGCGCCACATGACCGGATCAGAGGCCGCAATCCGCGTGAAATCCCGGAAGCCACCGGCGGAATATTTCACCACTTCGCCCTGCTCCACCGTCTCCATATCAAAGGCCGTTGCCACGATGTTGAAAGCAATCAAATGCGGAAGGTGCGACGTGATCGCCAACACACGGTCATGCCGCGCGGCATCCATGGTCTCAACGGTCGCGCCGAGTTGGGTCCAGAAGGCTTCCAGGCGGGACACCGCTTCGGCGTAATCCTCGCCCTCCACCTCCAGCGGGGTCAAAATATGCCAGGCATTCCGGAACAGGGTCTCAAAACCTGCTTCTGGGCCGGACTGCTCGGTGCCCGCAATCGGGTGGCCGGGAATGATGTGAACGCGCCCGTCCGCCGCCGCCGCAAGGGCGTCCGCAGCCTGTCCCTTCACGGAACCGACATCTGTCAGGATCGCGCCGGCTTTCATCAGCGGAACGGCATCAGCGGCAACCGTTTTCAGCGCGCCGACCGGCACACACAGGATAACGCAATCGGCATCGGACACCGCGGCCGCCAGATCATCGGCGACGCTACCAAGATCAATCGCGGCCGCGCGGCGACGGACATCCGCGTCGGCATCATACAGGCTGACCGTCTCCGCAGCACCATAGGCCCGGGTTGCCCGGGCAATGGATGCGCCGATCAGGCCGGCGCCGATGATGGCGATCTTGTCGAAGACGGGGTTGGTCATGGATTACCTGCAGTCAGATTTCGCTCGCTCTGGTGCGGAATGCTGCGCGATTGGTCAAGGTCTTGATGTCCCTGCAGCCATCTACCGCAGATGACACGTGCGACACCCGAACTACATAGAGGCGACAGAACGCAACAAATCGCGACGAACCGCGACAGACGAAAACAAGCGATAACGTCCAGCGAAGGTATCAGCTGATGAGCCATCCCTCCCCCATCCTTTCCGGTATCAGACAGCGCTGTGGTCAATGCGGCGAGGGCAAGCTCTATAGCTCCTACCTAAAACTGAACGAGGCATGCCCGGTGTGCGGGCGGGACATGTCGTCCGCGGATACAGCGGATGGCCCGGCGTTTTTCGTCGGGTTCGGCGTGCTCTTGCTGCTCGCGCCTTTCCTGTTCCTGCTGCCGATGAGCCCGTTGCCACTGGTGCCGATGATCATCGCCTTCATCGCGCTGTGCGCTGCCGTTGTCGGATTGTCGCTCTGGTTGCTCCCGGTCGCGAAAGGCGTGCTGCTCAACCTCCAGCTCCATCACGGCGCTGAAGAGGCAAGCTTCAAACCAGACAGCGAAGACTAGCCGGAAACGGCCTGCTCGTCGCGCTCGCCCGTGCGAATCCGGATGATGCTGTCCAGATCATAGATGAAGATCTTGCCGTCACCGATCGTGCCGGTATTGGCCGCCTGCGTGATCGCCTCAGCATAGCGTTCAGCTGAAGCAGCGGGGCATGCAACTTCCACTTTTACCTTTGGCAGAAGGCGCACCTCATATTCAGCGCCGCGATACACTTCAGTTTTGCCCAGCTGGCGGCCATAACCGCGAACTTCGGAGACGGTCAGACCCGTTGCGCCGGCTTCGGACAGCGCATCAATGACCGCATCCAGCCGGCTTGGTTTGAAGATGGCCGTTACGAGTTTCATGGCGCTCAATCCTTTGATCTGCAATGCCTATTAGAGATTTCTAAACTACCGAGCGGCCCGCCACGGCGTCAATGTCTTTCGCGACCACTGGTTGTCGCAGGGCGCGCCAAGCGCACTTTTTCGGTCACAGGTGCCCCCGCACCGCCTCCAGGAGAGGCATAAAGGCGTTTAACTGCCTCAACGAGCACCACTCCGCCCAAGCCGGGCGCCAGCATGCGGCCCATTACCTCCCAGCCTTCTGCCGCAGATGTGACAAGTTGCGTCGCAACGGGCGGCATGTACAGCGCGCTGCTGGATGCAGTGACCTGAAACAGGCCGATCGACAGCAGATTCATCAATTGCGCCCTTGTCCAAGGCCTCCCCTGTCCGAAGGGGGTGCGTGTGGCACGGGACCACAGGCCGGAGCGATTGGACGCAGCCAGCACAATCCGGCCTTCCGGGGCGGTGATGCGCCAGATTTCTCGCAGGAATGCGCGCGGGTTTCCGGATTCTTCCAATCCGTGCAGGACGATCACCCGGTCAAACATGCCGTCCGGAAACGGCAATCGCTCATCGCCGACCGAAACGGTGGCATTTCCCCGCCCGAACGGGTCCCAGTTGACCGGGCCGTGATCCAGCGGAATCCCCGCCACGCTGCGGCTGGGCGTCTCTCCGAAAGCTTCAAGCACCGGGATGGCGTATCCCAGGCCAAGCAATGACAGGCCCCGCGCATCTCCCCACAGGTCAGTCAGCTTTCCGGACAGGATCCTCGAGGCTGCCAGGCCCAATGGCGACGCGTAGAAACGTTGCAATGTGACGGCATCCTGACGCATGTACGGCCCTGTGCTAGTCTGGTCTGCAGGAGACACTGATGACGAAGATCACCCTCGACATACACAAATTTCCCTGCCTGAACGATAATTACGGTTATCTGGTACATGAGGCATGGTCAGGGCAAACGGCTGCCATCGACACGCCCAACGCCGATAAATACCTGGCCGAAGCCGATCGGATGGGCTGGTCCATCAGTCACATCCTAAACACGCATTGGCATCCGGACCATGCGGGCGGCAATCTGAAGATCAAGGAAGCGACAGGCTGCACCATTTACGGGCCAGCCGGCGAAGCCGAGAAAATCCCCGGCATCGATGTTCAGCTATCCGAAGGTGACACGGTAGAACTCGGCCGCGCGACAGCAGACGTGCTGGACGTGCCGGGCCACACACTTGGCCATATCGCTCTTCACTTTGCAGAGCAGAATGTCGCCTTCGTTGGCGATTCCGTCTTCGCACTGGGTTGCGGCCGCGTATTTGAAGGCACGATGGAGATGATGTGGAACAGCCTGTCGAAGCTGAAGACTCTTCCGCCCAACACGCAATTGTATTGTGCGCATGAATACACGCAGGCGAATGCCCGGTTCGCAGAAACCATCGACCCCAATAATTCTGAATTGGCCGAATACATCCGTTGGATTGACGACCGTCGCGCCAAGAGCCTTCCGACAGTTCCAACACGGCTGGACAAGGAATTGTCCACGAACCCTTTCCTGCGGGCCGATGACCCGGCGCTTCAGGCAGCCATGGGGCATGCCGGCAATGCGGTCGACACATTTGCGGAAATCCGGACCCGGAAGGACCGGTTCTGATGCCTGCCCTGTCTGGCGATTTGGGCGCAAAAGAAATCATCCGCATGCTCGGTTTGCGGAAGCATCCGGAAGGCGGGCACTACAGCGAGACCTTCCGCGCGGAGTCTCACCCTGGTGACCGCGCAACATCGACAATGATCTATTTCCTGCTGCAGGCGGACGAAGTCTCTGCCTGGCACCGCATTGATGCAGATGAGTTCTGGCTATGGCACGCGGGCGGTCCACTCTCGCTGACGCTGTCGCAGCCTGATGGAAAAGGCGCACGCGCCATGGCGCTCGGCCCCGATCTTCGCGCGGGCCAACTGCCCCAATGCGTCGTCCCGGCCAATCATTGGCAGACCGCAGAAACGCTCGGCGCCTGGACGCTTGTCTCGTGTATCGTGGCACCGGGATTTCATTTTGGCGGCTTTGAACTCGCACCAGACAATTGGCGCCCGGAAATCTAGCCGCGCATTTTCAGGGCCTGTTTCATGAACGGCGACAGGATCGCCACAAGCCAGCGTTCACCGCGGGTTTTAGCAAACTTGCGGAAGTAGCGCGACAGGCTCTGCGCCTTGCGATCCAGAACAGCATCGCTCGAAATGTCGGATGTCGAACCATAATGCAGCGCGCTCGCATATGGCTGATAGACGACGCTTCCACCCATCTCGATCACACGGCGGCACAAATCCACGTCTTCAACATGCAGGAAGTATTCCTCATCAAAGCCCCCCATGCTTCGGAAGGCTTGCCGGTCCATCATGAAGAACGCCCCCGAAACCGCGCCCACTTCGATGGATTCTCTTGGAGGCGGGTCGTTTTCCAACGTCCATTTGCCGAGCCCCAGCGCCCGCGCGAGCGTCAGCGTATTGCGCCGTCCGCCCCGCTCTTCGCACCCGTTGACGTCGAATATCTTGCCTCCGACGAGGACAGGTTCAGAGCGCTGATCCATTGCACTAATCATGCGCCCGAGCGACCCTCTGCGAAGGACCGCATCCGGATTAATCACCAGCAACAACCTGCCAAGCGCACCGGTAGCGCCCTTGTTCACACCAGCCCCAAAGCCGGGATTGGTCCCGTCCCTGACCAGATGAACCTTGTCTGACGCTGTAACGAACCGATCAATCCAGCCCTGCTCTTCGGGTGGATTGCCATTGTCTACCAAGACGATCTCGGAAACGTCCGGATCAGATTTCAAGGCATACAGACATTCGTGAAGGCGGGGCCCAGTATGATAGCTCACCACGATTGCGGTAATTGTCGGCAGGGTCATGCAAGAGATTCCCGAACGCGTCGTGACAGGAGGAGAAGCGCGCCCGCCGCCAGCGCAAGGGTCGCCCAGAAGGATTCGTTCCAGACACTGTATGAGAAGCTGAACAGGCAGAGCGCGGCGGCGATCATCCCTGCCGTGGCATAGCGTATATCAGGCCTCAGCCTGTCGCCTGATGGCAGCGCCCATCCAATGAGAAGAATCGCCAGCGACGCCAGGGCCGCACCAATCACCCCGGTCTCCGCCCAGATCTGCAAGGCCATGTTGTGGGGGTGTCCCGGCACGACGGGATAGTAAGCCCAGAAGTCTGGCAGCTGGGCCATCCACTCCGGGTACGCCGCGTAGGTCTCCTGCCATGTCTTGGACGCTTCGATGCCATGCCCTTTTAGGGGCGCTTCCCTGATCTTGCCGATCACCACTTCCCACGACCATGCGCGCGACTGGAAAGATCCCGGCAGAGTGATCCCGGCCGTTTTCACGAGGTTCAATAATCCACCAATCAGGAATGGCGCACTGATCAGGTATACCGCCGCCAGGGAAAAGAGGCCGCGCAATCCGTATTTCGGAAACAGGCGGACCACCAGAAATGTAGCAAGCATCAGAATTGCGCCAAACATTGCGGCGGATACTCCGAGCAACGCAAAACTGACCGCGCTGGCCATCACGATTATGAGCGCGAGCACTTTCCACGCAATACCTGCACGCGTTCCCAAATAGGCCGCAAGCACAGGCAGGACCAGCGCAAAAGCATTCGCGCCACGATCCAAATTTTGAAACCCGCTCGGATACTCTGCGGGATCATGATTATAGAAAAACGGAATGACAGACGCCGCGAGAAACGGGCTGAGCCACACCATGACGCCGTGAAGCGAAATACTGCCGAGCATGATCCGTGACGAGACCTGTGCGCGTCCTTCCTGAATTTTCAGAATGCCGCCCACCAGCAGGATTGTGAATGCCAGGACGAGCGCGATCCGCAATCCCGCCGACCGAATCGCCAGATCGCCGCCCATGAGACTGCCACTGATGATTCCCCGTGAGCCCGGCGACCAGAGTTCCGTGGTGACCGACCAGGCAATAAAGGCGATAGCCGCAATGACGCACGCCTTCGGCCGGATGCCCGGTCGTGCAATAAACAGTGCAGGGATAGCTGCCAAGGCAAGCAATAGCGGGTTGCCTTGCGTGCCCGCCATACTGGTAATCGGCCACAACAGGAACGCGGCAGCAAGAAAAGATGCGTAACTCATGCCACGCATCTTTTCCTGATCTGCCCTGCCTGTCACCCGTCTATTGGGCTTCGCTGACCTTCAGGTCAGGCGCCAGGGCCTCCTGTGCGAGGTCCACGCATGCCTCATCCAGCGAGATCATCTGCTGACCATTGCTGCCCAGACGGCGCAGCGCGAGCGTGCGGTCTTCCGCTTCCCGGCCGCCGACCACGGCAATGATCGGAACCTTCTGAACAGAATGCTCGCGGACCTTGTAATTGATCTTCTCATTGCGAAGATCCGTCTCAACGCGCAGGCCTGCCTTGCGAAGGGCTTCAGCGGCCTCTTCGGCATACTCGTTCGCCGCATCCGTGATCGCCGCGACCACGACCTGCACCGGCGAAAGCCAGAGCGGGAACGCACCCGAGAATTCTTCGATCAGGATACCGATGAACCGCTCCATGGAACCGAGGATCGCGCGATGCAGCATGACGGGGCGCTGCTTCGACCCATCCGGCGCCGTGTACTCTGCGCCGAGACGCTCTGGCAGCACATAGTCCAGCTGCAGCGTGCCACACTGCCACACACGGCCAATCGCATCCGTCAGTTGGAATTCGAGCTTGGGACCATAGAAGGCCCCCTCGCCCGGCATGATCTCACACGGCAGACCCGCCGCATCGACCGCCTCCTGAAGGCCCTTCTCGGCGCGGTCCCACGTCTCGTCACTCCCGGCACGCACGTCCGGGCGCGTGGACAGTTTCACCGCAATGTCTTCAAAGCCGAAGTCACGATACACGCTTTCGAGAAGGCGGCAGAACTTGATGGATTCCTCAACGATCTGATCTTCACGGCAGAAGATGTGCGCATCATCCTGCGTGAACTGACGAACCCGCATGATGCCGTGCAGCGCGCCATGCGGCTCGTTGCGGTGACAGCATCCGAATTCGGCGAGGCGCAGCGGCAGGTCACGATAGGATTTCTGGCCCTGCTTGAACACTTCGACATGCGCCGGGCAGTTCATCGGCTTCAGCGCCATCAGCTTGGCATCTTCCGGTACGGAGATTTCAACGCCCTCATCCCCTTCCGGGATAAAATCCGGGACGATGAACATGTTCTCGCGATACTTGCCCCAGTGACCGGATTTCTCCCACTGGACGGAATCCATCAGCTGCGGCGTCTTGATCTCTTCATAGCCGGCCGCATCAAGACGGCGGCGCATATAGGATTCGATCTGACGCCAGATCTGGTAGCCTTTCGGATGCCAGAAGATGGACCCGGCAGCGGCAAGGCCGTCGAGGTGGAACAGGTCCAGCTGCGTGGCCAGCTTGCGGTGGTCGCGCTTCTCGGCCTCTTCCAGACGCGTGAGATGGGCTTTCAGGTCTTTCTCGTTCGCCCAGGCCGTGCCGTACATGCGCTGCAGCATCTCGTTCTTCGAGTCGCCACGCCAATACGCGCCCGCAAGCTTCATCAGCTTGAACGCCTTGGGCAATTTGCCCGTGCTCGGCAAATGCGGCCCACGGCACAGATCGAACCATTCGCCCTGTTTGTAGACCGTGATCGGTTCGCCCGGCGGGATGATGTCGTCGATGATCTGCGCCTTGTAGTCTTCGCCAATCTTCTTGAACGTTTCGATGGCGTCTTCCTTGGCCCAGACTTCGCGGATGATCGGATAGTCTGCGTCGACGATTTCGCGCATCTTCTTTTCGATCTTCTCGAAATCTTCCGTCGAGAAGGGCTCCTCGCGGGCAAAGTCGTAGTAGAAGCCATCGTCGATCACGGGTCCGATCGTGACCTGCGCATCGGGGTAGAGTTCCTGCACCGCCTGCGCCAGCACATGGGCCGCATCATGGCGGATCAGCTCAAGGCCATCGGCGTCATTTGCTGTAACGATCTCAATGCTGGCGTCGCCCTCAAGCGGGCGCATCAGATCTCTCAATTCGCCGTCGACACGCGCGGCGAGCGCTTTCTTTGCCAGGGAGTTGGAAATCGATTTGGCGACATCGAACGGAGACGCACCGTCTTCATATTCTCGAACGGAGCCGTCTGGCAGGGAAACTTTGATCATGGTTCAGTCTTTTCGTGCATTTCAGCGCTGCAGGCAGCGCGGCAAATTCGGTTCCGGTCTGGCCCTTTATCCGGCGACTGCTTAACGCGACTTCACCAGATTTCCCACCCCATACACATTGAACGTGCAGTCTGGCAGGCCGGAACCAGAATCCGGGCTTCATTTCAGGTTTTTTACGGGTGCGTGATGCGGGCGCGCAGCAGCGCGGCCAAGGGCGCGTCAGGCACCCCGGCGAGTTCGTGTGGTCAGGCCAACGGGGCCGAAGAAGAAACGAATATCACTCATTGAGTTCCCTATGGCACGATGCGTTCCGCTTTTCAATTCGCGCCATCACCTTCCCGGCTGACCACTCTCCATACCGCCAGGGCTGCCAGAATGGCACTTTCGGCAGGGATTCAGGTACGGGGTCTCTTCCGAGGCTTCCCCCCGGCCTGCACCGGATAAACCGCGCGAGCGCCATCCAGATGCCCGGCCACCAGCCAAACCGCGCGACACATTCGGCGCCGTATTCACTACACGTCGGGGTGTGCTGACAGCGTGCTCCAAAAGCATAGAAGACCTGGCTCGGCCCATGCTTGTAGAGCCAGAGCAGACCCTCCGCCGCCTGGCGCCTCAGCCGGGCCATTTCAATTGACTGCCGCTCGCGACAATCCGCGGCTCGCGAGCGCTTCATCTATGGCTGCGACGGCTGCCTCAAACGCTAGCAGGGTCGATGTGTGCCGTGGTGGATAGTCCGCCACAGGCTCCAGATGGCGCAGCTCCCAGAAGCGACCCTCCGGCGGCGGGCCGTTGTCTTTCAACATGTCCTTCAGCGCATCGCGCGCCGCGATGATTTCTTCAATCGTCGCGCCAACGGCATGTTCGGCCAGGATTGATGTCGCGGCTTGCCCCAGCGCGCAGGCCTTGGGATCTACGGCAATCGCGGTCACGCGCTCGCCCGCCTCATCCAGCGTCAGATCCACTTTCACGGTCGATCCGCACACACGGGATACTTTCAGCACGGACCCGTCCGGCGACTCCAGATCGCCGACATGCGGAATGCCTGCTGCCAGTTCCAGGACGCGGTTGTGATATAGCTCGCTCATGACCGGGAACATGGCGCTGGGCGGTCCGGCATGCAAGCCATTGCAGCTGTGACGAAAAAAGCCGCCTGATGATGCACTACAGGCATATCAGGCGGCGAAGTGTGTCTTGCATTGAAATCGGGGCGCTCAGGCCTTGTCCGCACCAGACCGAAGGGCGCGCTTAAGGTCAAATAAAGCTTCCGTCATGGGAAACGGTGTCAGCCGCGTCTCCATGTAGAGCCGCCTGCCCCGTCCATAATCTCGATGCCTTCGGCGGCGAGTTTATCACGAATGCGGTCTGCCTCAGCCCAGTCCTTTGCGGCGCGGGCATCGATCCGTGCCTGAACAAGCGCATCAATCCGCGCCTTGTCGTCATCGTCGCCGCCCTGTTCCCAACTTGCGGGCGTCATCGTCAGCAGGCCAAGGAACTCCCCTGCATCCAACAAATTCGCCCGCGCTGTCGCCATGGCGTCCGCATCGCCCTTGTCGGCAGCCGTGTTTGCCTCACTCGCGAGGCGGGAAAGGGAGGCCAGCGCCTCCGGCGTGTTCAGATCATCGCACAGCGCATCAAATACGCCGCGGTCATCAATCTCTCCGCCTTCAGCGGCCCAGACCCGGCGAAGCGCGCCATAGATGCGGTCGAGTGTCGTTTTGGCCTGTTTCAGCAGCTCCTCGGTCCAGTCGAGCGGCGCGCGATAGTGTCCGCTCAGCATGGCGAAACGCAGAACCTCACCCGGCCATTTCTGGAGCAGGTCGTGAACCAGAACGACATTGCCGAGAGATTTCGACATCTTCTCTCCGCCCATGTCGAGGAAGCCATTGTGCAACCAGTAATTCGCCATCACCTCGCCATGCGCGCATTCGGATTGGGCGATTTCGTTTTCGTGGTGAGGGAACTGGAGGTCGATCCCGCCACCATGAATGTCGATTGTCTTGCCGAGATGCTTAGCCGCCATGGCCGAGCATTCGATATGCCAGCCGGGACGTCCCCTGCCCCATGGGCTGTCCCAGATCGCGTCCTCCGGCTCGCCTTCCTTGGCAAATTTCCACAGCGCGAAATCCGCCGGATCGCGCTTGTCCGCGTCGACCGCGACACGCGCGCCAGCTTCATTGTCTTCCAGTTTGCGGCCTGACAGCTTGCCATAGTCCGACATGGTCTTGACGGAGAACCAGACGCCTTCCTTGCCAACATAGGCATAACCCTTGCGGACAAGCTTTTCGATCATGTCGATCATTTCGCCAACATGCGCAGTCGCCCATGGCTCAATGCTTGGCGGCAGAACGTTCAGGGCTGTCGTGTCAGCATTGTAGATGTCTGCAAACTTCTTCGTGATCGCCGCAATCGGCTGGCCGGTCTCCTGACTCGCCTTGATGATCTTGTCTTCGATGTCTGTGATGTTGCGCGCGTAAATCACCGCATCTTCGCCATACACCCGCATCAGCAGACGCCGCAGCGTGTCAAATACGATGGGCGGGCGCGCATTCCCGATATGGGCGTAATTGTAGACGGTCGGCCCGCAGACATACATCGTGACCCGGGCCGGATCCTGCGGCTCGAATACGCGCTTTTCACGCGCGGAGGTGTCGTAAAGGCGGATTGTCATGGTCTTGTGGCTCGATTTCAAAAGTCTGAGGAATGCACTGGCTGCGGGAATAGATGGCCAGCCCTAATGGCGTGTTGAGGCGTCAACAGCAACAGCAGCAGGCAGAACAGCGGTGAAATCGGATTGTTTTCATCCGCGAGCCAGTATCACTCGCGCGCAAAAAAGCCAAGAAATGACTCATCCACTGGCGCGACGTCACCGTAGAAAGGGCTGGAAACGGGGCATTCAGGCCCTTATGTTCCTCGTATCGCCCTGAGGGTATCAACTCCGGGCGGGCGTTAAGTCCGGGCAGGGGAGCAAGATGAACGCGCTTTCCCAGACCAAGCCTCGGCTCGACCCCCGTCCCTCAGTCGAAGGAAACTTCAATCATGGCAATGGACGCCATTACTCCCAATAAAGACAAGGCACGCGCTGAGCCTGTGAAGCGCCCCACCGTTCAGGAAGCTGAAGAGGCCGTTCGCACGCTCATTGCGTGGGCTGGCGACGACCCACAGCGTGAAGGCCTGCTTGATACGCCAAAACGCGTGGTCAATGCCTACAAGGAATGGTTTTCCGGCTATGAAGAAGACCCGGTAAAGTACCTGTCCCGCACCTTTGAAGACGTGCAGGGCTATGACGACATAGTCATGCTGCGCAGCATTGATGTGGAAAGCCATTGTGAACACCACATGGCGCCGTTCCTAGGCAAAGCTTACGTCGCCTACATGCCATCGGCTGCCGTGGTTGGCATTTCCAAGCTCGCACGCGTGGTGGAGATCTTTTCCAAGCGGCTGCAGACGCAGGAAACCATGACAGCGCAAATCTGTGACGCGATCACGGAAAGCCTGGCCCCGATGGGCACGGCGGTCCTGATCGATGCGGTTCATGAGTGCATGTCGACCCGCGGCGTCCACCACAAGGATGTCAGCACGATCACCACGCAATTCACGGGCGTTTTTAAGTCAGACGCCGACCTGCGTAACCGCTTCCTGCGGATGGCCGGAAAAGGCTAATCCAGATTGCCATAGAAACAAGACAGCCCCGACCGTATGGTTGGGGCTTTTCTTTATGGGGCTTATTGCGGCGCAGTCCGTTCCAGCCACGCTGCGATGTCCGCAACCACCTTGTCCGTGCCCGGCTCATCAACGATCCAATGCGCATTGTCCGCGTATTCCAGGAAGTCTCCTGAAACCGGGCTTTTGGCGTATTTCTCACCGACTTTTCGTACGCCCTTGGCGGGGGTCGCCCTGTCTGCTCCAGCGGCAATGGTCAGTGTCGGGATAGTGATCAGGGATTCATCAATCTCGATACCGTCAGAAATATCGCCATAGACCTTGCCGGAGTCGTACAGCGCACTTGCATAGATTTCCGCATGCCGACGACGCGCCACCTTATTGAGCACGCCATACCGGAAGCCGGACTGCCAGATCTTGTATCCCTTGGTCCGGTCTCGCCCGATCAGAATATTCAGGAAAGTATAGGCGACCGACAGCGTCACCACGGCACAATCCTTGGGTTGGGCCGGCGTCAGGAAGACAGCCTGGCTGACAAGCCCCTGCTCGGCCAGGCACTGCGCGATGAGACCGCCCATCGAATGGCCGATCACCGCGGGCGCTGAACCCGACTCGTCCGCCATCGCGCGGGCTTTGTCTGCCATTGCCGCCACATAATCATCCAGGCCAAGTTCGGCGAGGGATGCGGGAGGGTTCTCAGCAACGCGGCGATCCGGAAACAGCGTCGGCGCTTCGCACGACCAGCCGGCCGCCTCAAAGCCCGGTCGCATTCGATCCCAGACCTCTCCGCCGCACCCGATACCATGGATCATCAACAGGGATTTCGTCATGAGGTGCGCCCTTTAGGTCTGTCTGTCTCTAGCCTTGCGTTTCCTTGTGGCCCGGCACCGGCTCAGACCAGGCCTGAAACCGTTCGGCCACTTCGGAATATACCATCCGCTTGAAAGGTACGACCATGGACGGGACTTCCTCAAGACGCGCCCAACGCCATGCGTCGAACTCTGGCGTATGCCGGTCCAGACGCACATCACTGTCAGATCCCTTAAAGCGAAGCGCGAACCATTTTTGCCGTTGCCCGATGTAAGGGCCCGGCAGGCGCTTTTTCACGTCGTGCGGAAAGTCATAGTACAGCCAGTCGGATGTCTCTTCGAGCACGTCCACAAGCTTGTCCGGGATGCCGACTTCTTCCTCGAGCTCGCGCAGCGCGCCCACGAGCGGTGTTTCGCCCTTGTCGATCCCGCCTTGCGGCATCTGCCACTGGAAGGCGCCTCGGCCATTTATCCTGCGGCCAATGAAAACATGCCCCGCCTTGGAAAACACGGCGAGGCCGACATTCGGCCGATACAGGTCTGGATCAGGTATTGTTACGCTCACCCTTCAGGGTTTAGCGGAGCCTGCATCAGGCTTCCAGTCTTCACCGGCTGAGGCGTGTCATTTTCTACAGACTTTTCAGCGGTCAGCGCCGAGACGGGCGCAAGCAGCACGCCGCGATTCTGCAGGTCCTGTGTCCAGTCCTTCGCAATCTCGATGGTCAATGGATAGGCGTACCCTGCCCCCATCGAACCACCGCTCTCCTTGGCCAAGGTTTCCAGGCCAAGCAGCTCATTGCGAATATCATCCGCGTTCATTTTTGCGTCGATCGTGCTGGCGGCACGTGCATACTTCAAATTTGTTTGGCCCGCAGCCGTATCGAACGCACCACCGGAGAAGCTGCCATCCTCAATCAGCGCAACGCCGCGATCCTTGAGGGTGTTGAGAACCGAGTTCACCGCACCGGAATCTTCAGCAAACTTGGCACCCTGATAGTTGATGATGCCGAAATACCCGCTGGCACGGCTCAGCAAACGCTCCAGACGCGGAATGTTTCGCGTGCCATCATCATTTGCCAGCAATGTCTGAGGGTGCATCTTCATGCGCCCGTATTCGAACGCCTCCATCGGCACCTCGATCAGGACTTCATGGCCCTTCTCACGCGCCTGGTTGACCCAGTACTGCAGGTTGCCGGCGTCCGGCGCGAAGGACAACGTCACTTCTGGCGGAAGTTCATTGATCGCGGCCTTGGTATGTGTCGCATTGATGCCCAGGCCACCAATCACCAGCGCAACGACCGGCTGGTTGCCCGGATTGGCAAAGGGGCGCGCATACACGTCTGAAGGAGCCTGCCCATCGGCAGAGATGCGCGGCAGGGTCAGCCCGTTCACGCGCTCCGAAAGACCGGAAATCGGGGCTGGGTCGAGCGATGTGATCCGCGTCAGCTCTCCATAGGATTCGCCTGGCCGCACCAGAGTGCCATTGATACGAATGCCCCCGCTGGCTGAGTCTTCGTCGCCCTGCCCTGTCGGCTGGGCCTCTGCAGCCAGTGCCGGTGCCTCGCTATACTCAACGCCGAGCGTCGGCTGCATACCGAGAGTGTCATCATCCGCGAGAACGACCGTTGCCGCCACGCCGGTTGGCGTTTCCGATTTCAGGCGTGCTTTGAGATTGGCCTGGGACCCCTGGCTCGTCTCGAACAGGGCGAGGACCTCGCGTGGGCCCGAATGCGCTGGATTGCCGGAATAGTTGATCACAGCGCCAAGGCTGGCGGCAATGCCTCCGAATACGAGCAGGCTCAAGCCGGTATGAGTCAGACCCGAACGCAATGGAGACGGGGCGGCATCCCTGCGGCTAGCCATTCATGGACCTCATTAATTCAGATTGGTGCATTCCGAACGAACAGAATTGCATCCAACTGGTTAACAGGTCGCAAAGATCTCGTTAACCAGCTCGGCGAATTGCACTGGCGGTAACAGTGCCTTCGTTCAACATTTCCACAGCTCTCTTCAGCTGATAGTCGTCGCCATCCCAATCTTCAGGCGGCTGTTCGTCCGGCATGGAGATGTCTTGGCGGCGCTCGCCATCTTCATTGGCCAAGGCATGCGGAAGGTCTGCCTCCGACCAGCGCTTGATGCGGGCCAGTTCTTCCTCAGTCAGGCGCGATTGCGTGATCTCGATATCCGGATCAATGCCGAGGGCCTGAATCGAACGACCCGCAGGTGTGTAATAGCGCGCTGTGGTCAGGCGCACTGCGCCGCGATCTGCGCCGAGCGGAATGACGGTCTGGACCGAGCCTTTGCCAAAGCTGGTCGTGCCAATCACAGTGGCGCGATTGCGATCCTGAAGGGCGCCCGCAACGATCTCCGATGCGGATGCAGACCCTCCATTGATCAGCACGATCATCGGCGTGCCTTTGAAGACTTCTCCAGACCGCGCATTGTAACGCTCCATGTCGGAGATACGACGGCCTTGCGTGGACACGACCTCGCCGCCCGACAGGAACATGTCAGACACGGACACCGCCTGATCGAGCAGTCCGCCACCATTGTTGCGCAGGTCAAGGATCAGGCCACGCGGACGCGAGCCGGTTTCCTTGGCGATTTCCTCAATCGACTCTTCCAGCAGCAGTGTCGTGCGCTCGTTGAAGGTCGAAATGCGGATATAGCCAATATCGTTTTCCTGCATCTTCCAGGTAACGGATTTCTGCTGGATCACTTCGCGTGTCAGCGTCACGTCAAACGGATCAACCCCTTCGCGCAGGATGGTGATGTCGATGTCCGTCCCCTTCTCACCGCGCATTTCCTTCACGGCGTCATTCAGGGTCTGGCCAATGATCGGCGCGCCATTGATGGCGGTGATGAGGTCGCCCGGCTGAACTCCGGCCCGGCTGGCCGGCGTATCATCCATTGGGGAGATGACCTTCACAAAGCCATCTTCCATGGTGACTTCGATGCCGAGCCCGCCATATTCACCGCTGGTCTGCACCTGCATGGAGCGGAAATCATCGGGATCCAGATAGCTTGAGTGCGGGTCCAGCGAGGTCAGCATGCCATTGATGGCGGCTTTCATCGCGGCCTTCTCGTCGATCTCGGTCACATAGTCCTGACGGGCGCGAGCAAGTATTTCAGCGAACAGGTCCAGCTGCTGATACGTGATCATCCGCGGATCTTCCGCCCGATCTTCCGGAGACGCGAAAGCAGAGAACCCGACAGCTGCGCCACCCAATACGACACCGAGGGCAGCCCCCGTCAGTAGTGAACGCATATTGAAGTCCTCCATAATCCTTTGACCTTAGCTCCGGCCCGGTAACCAGTCTGCCGGATTCATTACCTTGTCGCCAAGCCTTAATTCCATATTCAATTCGGGAACGGGGTCTGCGCGGTCGGGCATGCGCCCCACGGGCTCGCCTGCAGAAACGCCTTGGCCTTCAGTGACATAGATCCGGCTCATACCAGTAAGAATAACATGGTAGCCGTCACTCGTCCGCAAAATTAACATTGATCCATACGTCCGGAACGGACGGGCATATTCCACTGTGCCGCCAACAGGCGCGACGACCTGCGCATTTGCTCGCGTGGCGAATGCTACCCATTCCGACTTTCCGCCGGTCGGCAGTTTTTCTCCAAACGCCCTGGCCAGTTGCCCGGCAACCGGCGGCTTGAGTGCGCCGAGAACGGCCTTTCCAAGCGGCCGTGAGGAAGGCGTGCGCTGCACCGCCGAAGGGGACGGGCGCGATGATGGCGAACTGGAAACGAGACGTGGCCGCAATTCAGGTTTCACGCCGGGCGCGGACGGGGCCTGGGCCTCCAGCGACTCCAGCAGGGATCTGAGGTCCTGCTCCTTCGCGCCAATTTCTGCCGCTCGCGCCTTCAACGCCGCGATGTCGCCAGACAGGTCTTCAAAATTACCGCGCTTTGCCGCGGCCAGCCGTTCGATCTCGACCTGTTTCAGGGCAAGCGTCGCTTCTGCAGCTTCGAGCCTCGCCTTTTCGCCCCGAATGCGGCGTTCCAGCTCGTTCAACCAGTCGATTTCGGTCGCAAGCTCTTCTGACTGGGAGGCAAGGCGCGGAGTTGTTTCACTCATCAGGATGGCGCGGCGAACGGCGGTGTTCGCCTTGTTGGGCGATACAATCAGCGCAGGTGGCTTGCGCCTGTTCGATGCAGCGAGCGCGGCCAGCAGGTCTTCCAGCGCCTGCCGGTTCTCGAGCAATTTCATCTGGGCGGACACGCGACGCGTCCCGAGATCAATCAGGGATTTCTCTGCACTCGAAGCCTGTTCTTCCCGGCGCTGGGATTCCATCGCCGCCGCAATCAGTTGCGTATCAATGTTCTTGATGTCGCTGAGCGCCGTCTCGCCGGCACTTTCAAGCGCCTCCAGCTTGCGCTCGGCCGCAACGCGTTCGGCTTCCAGCGCGTCGAGTTCTTCGCGGGAAAACGTTTCCGGCATCGCCGCCGTCAGGGCAAACGCCGCAAAAACGAACACAAGAGACCGGCAAGTCGCGCGCATCCTGCCCTTATCGCAGCTGGTCATGACTTCAATATTAACCAAGTTGCCTCAACGCCGCCCCGATTGCGGAAAGCTGATCTGAAATCAATGCGCAATGGATCGCATGATCTGATGGATCAAATGCCGGCGCAACTTCCAGAAAATGCCGGATCATGTCGACGCAGATGTCCGCATCTCTCGCTATGGACACGGCGCGGTCGCCATGCCCGCCATGGAGCACTTCGTTCCGATAGGCTGCCAGTCTCAACGCCGCGTCGATCTCGCGTGCGGTCGCCGGCAATTGTTCGGGCGGCAGCAAAAAATCGTCAGAACGCGCGCGGCGCAGCAACAGTTTCAAAGGCGCCACCTTTGTCGGCGACTTCAGATCCAGCGTGTCGGAATCCTCCGCCGTCTCATAGGCGGACAGGACCGCAATGGCCGCGCATTTCAGCGCGGTAACCAGCCCGACACTTACCCAGCGCCAGCGCTCAGGGTCCTGCTCAACTTCAGGGACTTCCCGCTTCGCCAGCTTCAGCGCTTCCAGAGCCCCCGCCAAGGCCGGCGCAATCTTGTCAGCGGCCGACATGCTGACGGCCTATTCTGTCCCGACAGGGCTCGTCGGCTGGTTCCGGAAGTTCCACCCTGTATCGGCTGCGATATAGGTGAACGCTGCGTACACAGCCACGTTCTGGCGAAACTCCTCGGCGTCGATCTTGTCGAAAGTGTCGTCGGGTGTGTGGTGATAGTCGAAATAGTCGCGGCCATCCTGACCGGGCGTGACAACCGGTACGCCTGCGCGGCGCAACACGCCGATGTCCGGCCCGCCACCGGCGGCATTGTCGCCCGGTGATACGCCCAGCGGCATCAGCGCCTCTTTCATGATCGCGGCATAGGGCAGCGCAGAGTCGCCAAAATTCGTCTGGAATTGCCAGATGCGCCCTGCCCCGAAATCGCTCTCGGCGGCGAGTACATGCATGTCCAGACCCTCGGCGTGTTGGCGGGCATAAGCTGTCCCCCCGAACAGGCCGACCTCTTCTGAACCATAGAGAACCACACGGATCGTACGGCGCGGTTTGGTCGGCAAATCCGCGATCAGCTTCGCGGCGCCCACAACGATGCCGCATCCGGCGCCATCGTCCAGTGCGCCTGTTCCGAGATCCCAGCTGTCGAGATGGCAGCCAATCAGCACGATCTCATCTTTCAGGTCCGTTCCCTCCACTTCGGCGATCACGTTTCCTGACGGAGCAGAGTCGGCATACTCGACCCCGATATCCAAATTTACCGAGACAGGTCCCCGTTCGAGAAGGCGGGTCAGCTGGTCTGCGTCAGGTCCGGAAAGTGCCGCGGCTGGCAGGTCGCCAAGCGCGCCCTCACGCGACATGCCGCCCGTGTGTGGCATGCGGCGCGGCTGCGTTCCGACCGACCGGATGAGACAGGCGACGCCCCCCTTCTCCGCAGCAGCCTTCGCGCATCCACTGCGCTTGCGCACGGCCAGACCATAACCCGCGCCGTTCTGCGTCTTGTACATATGCTCGTCTATGAATGCGATCTTGCCGGCGATGGTGGCGGGGTCAGCCGCCTCCAGCTCCGCGAGCGATTCAAAACGTACGAGTTCCGCTTCCAATCCGCCCTGCGGCGTCGCGCGGCTGCCACCCAGGGCCGTGATGACAAGATCCTGTGCGTTTGGCCCTACGACGCGCGCGCTTTCCCGCGTCCGCGCCCAGTATGGAATGGTGAAGTCTTCCACCCGCACGGCGTCAAAGCCCAGTTCCTTGAGTTCGTTCACCGACCAGACGCGCGCCCGCGCTTCGTCTGGCGACCCGGCCAGCCTGGCGCCAATCTCTGTGGTCAGGTCTTCCACGAATTTGAGACCAACATCATCCTGCAGACCGGCATCGATCAGCTCCTGCGTGTTTGCAGCAATGTCTGCTGGAAGTTCGGCGTCCTGCGCGAATGAGGACGGGCCGCACGTCAGCCACGCCCCCGCGAGCGCGCCTGCAAATAAATAGCGGTTCTTCATCACGTTCCTCCTGCCAAACCCGGTCTGACGACTGTACAGGGCAAGACGGCGCGATGAACACCCCTCTCCTAGAGTTGGGCTGCGATATGCAGGACAAGTTCCATGGCAGGCCGATCCTTGTAGCTTTCTTCCCGCAGCACCGCGCGGACTGACTGGTCGGTATCCACGAAGAAGATGGCCGGATGTGGCACGCCGTAATAGCGCGACCCCGGCGTCATATCCTCATTAAGAAGGTTGAAGCCCATGATCGCCTGAGATTCTGGATCGGATGTGAGCTCATAAGACAAATCGTGCTTTTCTGAAAACTCGGCGAGAAGGTCGGAGTCATCATAGGAAACCGCCACAAGCGGCCATCCGAGTTCAGACAATTGACCCGCGATATCATCGATCTGTTTCAACTGCTTCTGACAATATGGGCACCAGTCTGCTGAGCGGACGAAGACAAGAGCGACGCCTTGCTCGCCCATCAGGTCCGGCAGGTCTGCTTTAGCTCCATCTGTCCGCACCAGTTCAACCGGTGGCACAGTCTGCCCGATGGCCAGACCAACATCCGGCGTCGGGATGGCGGGAGAGGACACATCGGTTTCTGCGCGCATCTCGACAGTTTCAAGAGCGGTTGCTGCGGAAGCAGACAGAGCCACAGCGAGGCTTAGCAGAATGGTGCGGATCATGGGGCGTCTCCTAATATCTCAAATGAGCCTTAAGCGCACAATCCGCAGCTGGCGAGGCGAAAAGACCCCTCTTCACAGAGGCTTGATCACGCGTGAGTTCTGCGCGCCCGCCACTCGTCCGCCGACTGTCCGTAAACATCCCAAACCATTCCCTCGAAGGGCGGCGGCGTCTTTTCCTTGCGCAGGTACCGGCTGCCGAGGCGCTCCGCCACCCGAATGGAGCCGGTATTCTCCGGCAGGATCGTATGGATAATTTCGCTCCAGCCCAGAATGTCGACCACATAATCCATCGCGGCCGACGCCCCCTCAGTGGCATAGCCCTTCCCCCAGGCCGAGCGCGCAAGCCCCCAGCCGATCTCAGTGCCAGGCCACCCTGCGGGACGCCATGGCCCCAGCCTGCCAACCCAGGCACCGGTCGATTTCTCGATCACGGAAAACATGGAGAACCCTTCGATCGTCCATGCGCCCGCCATGCCGCACACAGAGCGCCAGGTCAGCTCAGGCCCCTGCACACCTCCCAGATGTTTCATGACTTCAGGATCTGAATGGAACGCATTCCAGGCGGGAAGGTCCTCGGTCGTTGGGGGCCGCAGGATGAGACGTTCCGTTTCCAGGATTGGACCAATCGCCATGACACTCTCCCTCTGCGGCGAAATGAAAAAGCCCCGCCTTTCGGACGGGGCTCCATCTAAATACGTTATGCGACGCTGACTAGTCGCGGCCCGACATGATGGCGAGCAGGAACTGGAACATGTTCACGAAGTCCAGATACAGGCTGAGTGCACCGAATGTGGTGGCCACGGCCATTGCACGGGCATTGCCGGCAATCTGGAAATACATGTTCTTCAGGCGCTGCGTGTCATAGGCGGTAAGGCCAGCAAATACGAGCAGACCGACCACGGAGATCACCATGTGGAACATGCTCGATTTGAAGATGAACATGTTCAGGATCGACGCAACGATCACGCCAATGACGCCCATGATCAGGAATACACCGAGTCCGGAGAGGTCGCGCTTGGTCGTGTAGCCGTAGAGCGACAGGCCGCCGAATGCGATGGCGGTTGTCAGGAAAGCTTTCGATACGATCAGCATGCCATCAGGCTGGCGGGCATAAACATAGACGATAGCGCCCATGCCAACACCAATCAGCGAGACCACTGACCAGTAGACGAGATTGGCGGCCGTCGGCGACGGATTCTTCATCACGAAGCCTGACAGAAGCAGGATCGCCAGTGGGGCAAACATGATGACAAGGCCGATTGGCCCAGTCAGGAGGGTGAGGGTGACACTCTCAGGCACGAGTGCGCCGAAGGCGTAAGCCAGCGCCGCTGTCAGCAGCAGGCCGAGCGCCATCTTGTTGTAGACGCCCAGCATGAAGCTGCGCAGGCCCTCATTGACCGACATGTCCATCGTCTGGCCAGTCGGACCCGGCGAATAGGCACGATTAAAGTCATTCATAGGTAAGTTACCCTTTCTCTGTGATCGGCGGGCATTTCCCCGCCAAACTTACGCTGAATATGGGTGAGACGGGTGATTTTCGCAAGCGGAACCGGTATACAGACCAACGGGGGGCGACGTGGCACTCAGCCCGATATGCAGCTTCCCACGCGGACGGTTTTGGCAGAAACTGCTAGTAATCCATATCGTTCTCTCGGATTTTGCCCAAATCAAACCTCGCTAGGGTGGTATTCGCCACTTCCTGCTGCAATCAACTCCGTGTTGTGCATTGACTTGGTTTTGACCAAGGTTAATTTTCGTGTTCTGGCGCATTTCCAACAGTGGGGGCGCTGAGAATGAAGGGGACGTAAATGGCAGACGCATCAGAATATGCCGACAATATCAAGAAATATGCGAACGGATACAATCAGGCCGCCGCTGAAAAAATCGTGGGACGTTTGGGAATTGCTCTTCGCAATCGGGACAGCTCGATTGTCGCGTGCAGCGATTCCGGTGAACTGGACCGCATTCGCGAAAAGTGGTGCCGTGGCAAGCTGGGTCTGCCGCACACACAGGGCGAACTGGACGACGCGATCAAGGCCGTCTGCGACAAGATGAGCGCAGAAGGCGGAAACAAGTCGCGCGTGACGTTTTACTATCTGCTGGCTGAGCATTTCGGGAAACTGGACGCGCTTGCCAGCTAAGTCTGGTCGACATCAGATATTCTGGAAGCCCGGCCGATGTGCCGGGTTTTCTTTTGCCGCGGAACAGGCTTCAACCCTCTCATGTACAGATTGTTCGCCGCCATTGCCGTCCCGGAACACCTCCACCCTGGCCTGATAGAAACACAAACCGGCCTTTCGGGTGCCAGTTGGCGACCGGAAGAGAATTTCCACATCACACTCCGCTTTTTCGGGGACGTGTCTCATTCGGATGCGCGGGATCTCGATGAGCTGCTCGCCGCCATATCTTGCCCTCCCATTGAATTGTCGCTGGAGGGCATGGGCTGGTTCGGTCGCCGCGAACCGTCTGCGGTCTGGGCCCGTGTCCGCGAGAGCGATCCGTTGCGCGCGCTTTCTGCCAGATGCGACCAGGCAGCCCGGCGTCTTGGCCTTGAACTTGACCGACGCCCGTTCACGCCGCACGTCACCCTCGCCTACCTTCACGGCACGCCGCTGGACGAAGCGAAGGCCTGGGTCGAACGCCACCATGCCTATCGCAGCGGATCATTCTGGGCTGAGGGATTTCACCTCTATTCAAGCCATACGGGCAATGGCCCCAGCCGGTATGTCGCTGAGGCAGATTACGTTCTGGAGTGACCCGGCGTCGCAGGCACTGACCTAGATTAATGCAATGAAAAATGTTCCTGCTATGTTCCGAACTTCGCAGGAGCAGGAATATGGCGCGCCGAACCCTCATTCAGAAGCTGGAGATTCTCGCAGATGCGGCGAAGTATGATGCTTCGTGCGCGTCGTCTGGATCAAAAAAGCGAAATTCTGTTGGCACGAAAGGAATTGGCTCAACGGAGGGGATGGGCATCTGCCATTCCTACGCGCCAGACGGCCGGTGTATTTCGCTTCTGAAAATACTGCTTACAAATTTCTGTATCTTCGATTGCCGCTATTGCATCAATCGGTCCTCATCCAACGTGCAACGCGAACGGTTTTCGGTTGATGAAGTCGTCAAACTGACGCTCGACTTCTACAAGCGAAACTACATTGAAGGCCTGTTCCTTTCCTCCGGGATTATCCGATCGCCGAACTATACGATGGAGCAATTGCTGGAGGTGGCCCGCAGCCTTCGGGAGGATCATGGCTTTCGCGGCTATATCCATCTGAAAACAATCGCCGAGGCGGATCCGGAACTGATCCGCCTGGCCGGGATACACGCAGACCGTTTGTCGGTGAATGTGGAACTCCCGTCCGAACAGGGACTGACTCACTATGCCCCTGAAAAAAGCGGCCAGACCATTCGCAAAGCCATGGCGGACATCCGGTACGAGATCGACAATGTGAAGGACGCGCAAACCAGCCGCATCCTGAAACGCGCCAAACCCCCGGCCTTTGCACCGGGCGGACAGTCCACCCAGATGATCGTCGGCGCCGACATGTCCAGCGACGCGGACATCCTGCACTCCTCCGCCCGGCTCTATGCAGGTTACGGACTGAAGCGCGTCTATTATTCCGCTTACAGTCCCGTACCCGATGCCAGCGCAGATCTCCCGCCCATTCGCCCTCCCCTGATCCGGGAACACCGCCTCTATCAGGCTGACTGGATGTTTCGCTTCTACGGGTTCACGACGGCCGAGATCACATCAGTGGCAGACAATGGCATGCTGGACCTCGACATAGACCCCAAATTGTCTTGGGCCCTGCGCAATCGCGGCCTGTTCCCGATGGACATCAACCGGGCCAGTTATCAGGAATTGCTGCGCATTCCAGGTCTTGGCCCAACCAGCGCCAAGCGCATCGTCGCGGCCCGTCGTCATACGCGGCTGACATTGGACGATCTTGGCCGGATCGTTCGCAGCCTGAAAACTGTTCGCCCGTTCATCACCGCATCGGGATGGTCACCGGGAAAGTTGACCGATACGCTGGATCTGAAACAGCGCTTCCTGCCTGCACCGAAACAGCTGGACCTCTTCGCATGATCACCGCGGAGCTGAAGATCGAAACCGATTTCGAGGGATGGCGTGACCTCGCCCGCGGGCTTCTGGCCGAAGGAATTTCTCCGAATACGGTCGACTGGAAAATACAAGGCGCGCCTGGTGACCTCTTGGCCGCCCGCTCGTTTCAGCCCTCCAGCGCCAGCCCGCCTGCATCCCAGATGCGCGTTGCGAAACGTTTCATCGACCTAGCCCGCCGAGCGATCTACCATACCGACCCGCAGCGATTTGCGCGGCTGTATCGTATCCTGTTCCGTTTGCAGGCGCGCACGCTTCATATTGATCAGGTCACAGATGATGACATTCGCTGGCTATTGACCTGCGACAAGGCGATCCGGCGAGATGTTCACAAGACCCATGCCTTCGTCCGTTTCCGTGAAACCGGGACCGGGCCGGATGGCCGGGAGACTTTCGCGGCATGGTTTGAGCCCACTCACCGCACTCTGGAACTCAGCGCACCCTTCTTTCAGCGCCGATTTCCCAACATGGACTGGATCATCGTCACGCCGCATCGAACCGCTTGCTGGGACGGGCACGCGTTGCGCTACAGCGAAGGTGGCCAGCGGTCCGACGTTCCAGCGGACGATGCGGTGGAAGATCAATGGCGCACCTATTTCCGCTCCATATTCAATCCAGCACGATTGAAGGTCAGCGCGATGACATCGGAGATGCCGCGCAAGTACTGGAAGAACCTGCCGGAAGCCGACCTGATTCCAGAGCTGATCGCGACGGCGCCCGCACGGGCTCGCTCGATGCAGGCCAAGCCCCCGCAAGCCCCGAACCCGCTGGCCACGCATCTCGATCGCCAACGCGCCGCCCAGGCCGCCCCTGCCCCGGCGCTGGAGACGCTCGCCGGCATTCGAACGGCTGTATCGGCGTGCCAGCGATGTCCGCTCTACAGGGACGCATCGCAGGCCGTGCCGGGTGAAGGACCTGTCGATGCGCGGCTGATGATCGTCGGGGAGCAACCGGGAGATCAGGAGGACATTGCCGGGAGGCCTTTCATGGGACCCGCCGGACAGCTGCTCGATACGATGCTGGTCGATGCCGGGCTGGATAGAGGCGCGGCCTACGTTACCAACGCTGTAAAGCATTTCAAATTCACCCCGCGCGGCAAACGGCGCATGCATCAGAGGCCAAATGCCGGGGAAATCGATACGTGTCGCTGGTGGCTAGACCTCGAACGACAGCAGATCCAGCCGGATTTGATCATTGCCCTTGGCGCAAGCGCAGCGCGCGGCGTGTTCAGCCATGCGCTCAAAGTGTCGGATGTGCGCGGCAAGATCCAGAAAGCACCGGACGGGTCTTCCGTGCTCGTGACGGTCCACCCTGCCTACCTGCTCCGCCTGCCGGACGCGGACCGCGCCCGCACCGAACGCCAGCGCTTCGCCCAGGACTTGTCGACGGCGCGCGCATTTCTGGACCGCGCCATGAGTGCGTAAGGAAAGCAAATTGTTCGGAAGAAAATGGTGCCGCTAAGGTGACTTGAACACCTGACCCCCGCATTACGAATGCGATGCTCTACCAGCTGAGCTATAGCGGCTTATCCATTTATGAGCCACGCCTCATACCGAGACGGGCCGAATTTCGCAAGACGCTTTTGTAGCTGTCCCTGCTGACAGCCACGCAGGGCGTCAGTCGTCGTCGGCGACATAATCGAGCGGCGGCATGCGGCGCTCGTCCGGGGCCTTGGGTGTTGCGACATCATCTTCCTCGCCCGGGGCTGGCAGGGCTGCGACGCGGCCGGCCTCAAGCTCGCGGCCAAAGGATTCATAGCGCGGGTGCACAAGATCGCCGACATCGCCAAAGGCATAGACAAGACGGCTCCAGTCTCTCTGGGAGAAGTCAAACGCCATCCCTTTCGGATCAAGGTCCGACCAGTCCGGCTCACGCGAGGCTGACACGGCCATGCGGCCCCAGCGATCTGCTTCGGATATATCGCCATAGCCTTTCAGCGCGCGCTCCATCAGCAGGCAGAGCCGTGCTGTCGGCTTTTCCTCAACCAGCAGCGCAAGCGCCTTGATCGCACCCGTCCAGTCAGCGGAATCCATTGCCAATTCAGCGTCGAGAATACGGCTTTCGCGGTGTTGCGGATTGGAATTGATCAGCGCCCTCAGGCGCGCCGCGATATTCTCTTGGGTGTCCTGGGGCACAAGGCGGCGGGACAATTGCGCCAGTGCCGGATGCGGGCGCGCTTTCCATCCGGTTTCCAGCACGGTCTGGGCCGACTTCGCCTTGCCATCCGTCATCAATTGCCGCGCGCCATGCCAGGCCGCCGGTGAAAATGCAGGCGCAGAGCGCAGGGCTTCTGCAAGCTCCTTTTGTGCCTCCAGCTTGCTGCCGAGTGGCAGACCCACGGCGCGGGCCGTGTGCAATACAGCGCGCCGGCGTCGCAGACTGTCGCCCTTGATCAGGCCCCGCTTTTCGCCAATCGACAGGGTTTCGAGCGCCTTGGTCCACTCGCCGCGCGATACCTGGAGATCAAACAGGGAATTGAAGGGCCAGTCGGCATTGGACTTGATGCCCAGCGCTTCACGGGCGCGGGCTTCCGCCGTTTGCTGATCGCCGCGTTCGGCCGCCGCAGTCGCAGACCCGCGTAGCCCCGCAAGTTGCCCACCCGGAAGACGGGTCAGCTGGCCCCAGGCGCGTTCGGCCCCGGCCCAGTCATCATTGGCTTCTGCAGCGCGCGCTTCGAGCAACAATTGCAACCGTTCATCGTCGGCATGCTTGGCTGCCTTGCGGGCCAGTTTCAGGGCAGTGTTCGCGTCGCCCGCTTCAGCGGCGAGCAGGCCTTCGGTCAGCGCAGAGTTGGCCTTGCGCGTGCGCGACACCTGACGGTTCTTCCCGATCTTGCCGGGCAGAATGAACAGGCCGCTGACAATCCACCACGCAAAGGCGATCACCCCGCCCAGTATCAGCAACAGAAAGGCCGCCAGCCCCGATTGGACCGAAATTTCCTGCTCCCCATAAGGGAACGTCACCGCCCCCGGCAGCGACAACGCCCACCAGGTAAATGTCGCAGCGACCGCAAACAGCAGCAGGATCAGGACAAACAGGACAATCCGGTTCATGGGGCGCTATTGTTTCCTTCAAGCAGGCGCTGTTGCAAGCCTTCCAGCGCCGTTTCCAAAGTGATGCGACGGTTTGCCTGTTCGGTCCAGTCAGCCATCGCGGAGGCAGGCGCGCCATCCAGCCGCTCGACAAGGGCCAATGCCTCAGCGATGTCGCCCGCCGCCAGCGTCTCTTCAGCCCGCGTAAGGATTGCTTGCGGGTCGCTGTCTTCACCGTCAATCCGGCGGACGCTCACCGCGTCTCCAAAGGCACGATTGAGCCAGGACAAGCCCTCTCCCCCACCGGGCAGTGACGCCTCTGCGCGGACTTTGGCAGCCTCGAATGATGCCTGCAGTTCGGCGACTGTGGGCGCCCCGTCGTCGGCGATGGGCGACAATTGGCGAATAGCGGCGTCATTCGGATACTGCGATCTCAGTGTCCGCAACTCAGGGGCAAACCCGCCACCCCGGCGCGATGCGGCCTCAATGGAGGATACCGCGCGGGCCACCTCTGCCGTTTGCACGGCGGCTTGTGCCGCGCCGCGGGCCTTGGCCTCGTCCTGACGCATGCCTTCGATCAGACCGGCCAATTGCTCGGCATCCTGACGGCTGGAAAGCTGTGCCTCGTTCAAGTCGTCGCGCAGTTCCGCGAGCTGCGTTTCAATCTCGATGACCCGCTCGACGTCCACGCCATCCGGCGCTTCCTGCAATTGTTCAACAGATTGCGCCACACGGTTCAGACGAGTTTCGAGACCCGCGACAGCGCGCGACAGGTCCTCGGGGCTGACCTCGCCTGATGTGTCGACAGATTCCAGCGCCGCCACCCTTTGCACGAGATCCTGCAAAGCCTGATCGTCGACCTGGCCGCCTGCCGTTGGCGCACGGTCCGAGAGCGCCTCGACCTCGGATGACAGCGTCGCAAGACTGGTGCTCAACCCATCCTGCTCACGAATGGTTCGGGCCAGCCGGATGGAAATTTCTTCCTGTCCGTCTTTCATCTCGTCCAGGCGGGTTTCGACCATGCCGGGATTTGTAGACGTGTCCGCAATGTAGCGCGTGCCCGCCATGCCGAGAATTCCGCCCAGTCCCGCAGCGAACAGCGACAGAACGGACGCGCCCAGCCAGCCCGGCCCGGCAGAGAAGCTTCGCTTTCCACTCGCAGACCCTTCCGGCGCTGGCTCGAAGTCGGCGTCTATCGGCTCGCTTGTGCCAATCGGATCGTCATCAGGTGTGGCGTTTTCAGTCATGAATCCTGTTTTCCCTTCAGACGGGAGTTTCCGCCACATTCGCACAGACTACAGCGGCGATCAAAGCCCTTTGGTGGCCTCGATCAGCGCAGCGATCAGGGCGTCTTCATTCGGCCTGTCCGCTGCAATAATGCGGGAGGCGCCGAGGGGTTTCAGCGGCGCTGCTGCAGCCTCCGAAATCGCAATCAATGTCCAGGCGTCGGCGGCAAGCCCGCCTGCAAGTTTTGCGAAAGCCTGCGCCGCCTTGGCTGAATGGACGAGCACGATCGCGCCCTCTCCTGAGCGCAGGGCATCCCCCGCTTCGTCAGAAAGTTCCTGCGCAGGCACCGTCTCATACAGCGCCAGGAATCTTGCATCGCGTCCGGCATCCTTCAGCGTCGCAACCAGATTTCCCGCGGCGGCATCATTCGCCACATGCAGGAACCCGTCGGTTTGATCTTCAGTCGTCAGGATCAGGCTGGCCAGATCATCCGCATTGCCATCACCGGCGATGATCTTCTGTAGACCCGCTTCTTCCGCGGCGGCGCGGGTCGCTGGCCCGACGCACCATGCGGCCATGTCAGTCACCTGCTCCGTGATGCCTCCAACGGCATCAATGAAATAGCGCACGCCATTCGCGCTGGTGAATACCAGGTTGTAGATTCCAGTCAGGTCAGGCGCTGGAGCATTCAATGCCCGCAAGGACAGCATGGGCGACAGGATCGGGCGAAGCCCCTGATTACGAACCCGCGCGAACGTCTCGGACGCGCCCGGCTCGGCCCGCGTCACGATGACAGGCGGCTTCACCATGCGCCACCAAAGGCCGGGAGCTCTCTGCCAGCCGCATCTTTGATCTTGCCCGCAAGCTCCGCCCCCAGCGCGGCGAGCGCATCTTGCGGCGCATCCTTTGCGCACGATCCGCTTGCGGACCAGGTCTGCTTGCCATCCAGCGACAGAACTTCGCCCCGCATGAACCAGGTTTCGCCTTCGTCAAATGTATGCGCCGCAATGGGCGTGCGGCAGCTTCCATCCAGCGCGGCCAGAAAGGCGCGCTCGATATGTGCGGCGGCCTCGGTTGGCGCGTGGTTAATCTTGGTGAAAGCTTCGCCTGCATCCTCCGGCAGATCATCCCGCGCCACGACGCCGACAATGCCCTGCCCCGCTGCCGGCAACATGTCATCCAGGGGAATTGGGTTGGCGAGATGCGCCATGCCGAGACGCGTCAGGCCAGCCATTGCGAGATAAGTCGCATCGGCCAGCCCTTCTTCCAGCTTGCGCATACGGGTGGCGACATTTCCCCGGAACGTCACGATCTCAACATCTGGACGCTGGGCCAGTGTCTGGGCCTCCCGGCGCAGGGAGGCCGTTCCAACCCGCGCGCCCTGTTTCAAATCGGTCAGGGATTTAGCATGCGGCGACAGAAACCCCTCGCGCGGATCCTCACGCTCTGGAAACGCCACGAAACGCTGCCCGTCCGGCAGGACAGAAGGCACGTCTTTCAGGCTATGCACCGTGACATCGACTTCGCCGCGATCCAGCGCCGCGTCGAGTTCGCGCGTGAACAGGCCCTTGCCGCCCGCATCAATCAGGCGTTCGGTCGTCAACTGGTCGCCGGATGTCGTGAAGGTCACGATCTCTCCACGCCATGCGCCGCCGGAATGGATTTCCAGTGCCGCCGCCACTTGCCGCGCCTGCACAAGCGCCAGCGGAGACCCTCGCGTCCCAACGCGAAGAACACGCTGGTCGCGGCGGGAAGTGTCGTCGGGAGATATACGTGGATCAGTCATTCCCCTCCCCTAGCGCCCGCAGAGCCACTTGCCAATTGACACAGCGCCGCGGAAAGGCATACCAAGTCTTATCGTTATTCGAGAATATTTTTCCGGAGTTCCCTCATGATCAAGCAAACCGCCACCGCGATTGCCCTTGCCCTCGCGCTGACCGCGTGCGGCCCATCCACGCCAGCCGCCGAGCCGGACAAGCCAGCCGTCACCGCTGAGGAGATGGCGGCGAACGGGGAACGCCTGAATGCCTGGTTCGACGCAAAGTATGAAGAAGAGCTGCAATTCAGCCCGATTGGCCTGACATTCCTCGGCCGGAAGGACAAGAATGACCAGATCGATTGCTTCACGATCGAATGCCACAAGGAGCAACTCGCCTGGCGGGTCGCTGCCACCGAAGAGATGGAGCGCGAGTTCGACTATGACGCGCTCTCACCAGCAGATCAGATCTCGTATGACATCTGGAAATACCAGACCGAGCAGGAAGTCGCCGGCGACGCCTACCTCTACAATGGCTACATCTTTGACCAGATGAACGGGCCGCAGGGCTTTGTGCCGACCTTCCTGATCAATTTCCATTCCGTGGACACGGTGGAAGATCTGGACGCCCTGATCACCCGGATCAGCGAAAGCGGCCGCGCCATGAACCAGGCCATTGACCTGGCCCGCGAGTCTGCCTCGCGCGGGGTTCACGCACCAAAGTTTGCCTATGAAGGCGTGATCGACCAATCGAAGAAAGTCATCACCGGCGCACCGTTCACGGAAGGCGAGGACAGCGCCCTATACGCCGACGTGAAGTCTGAAATTGCCAAGCTGAAAGAGTCCGGCGACCTGACCGAGGAAGAGGCGGACGCCAAGCTGGAACAGGCTCGCATTGCCCTGGTCGACAATTTCCTGCCGTCCTATGAGGCGATCATTGCCTTTGCTGAAGAAGACATGGCGAACTCGCCGGATTCCGACAAACCGGTCGGCGCTGATACGCAGCCCGATGGCAAGGCGTATTACAACCACCTGCTCGCCACGCAGACGACAACGGACCTGACCGCTGACGAGATCCACGAGATCGGCCTGGCCGAAGTCGCGCGCATCCACGAAGAAATGGAAGCCATCAAGGCGCAAGTCGGCTTCGAAGGCACGCTGCAGGAATTCTTCACAATGCTGCGCGTATCCAAGGATGATGAGCGCTTCTACTATCCGAACACGGATGAGGGCCGCCAAGCCTATATTGATGACGCAACCCGCGACATCGAAAACATCAAGGCGAACCTGCCGGACTTCTTCGGTATCCTGCCAAAGGCCGACCTCGTCGTGAAGCGGGTGGAGCCGTTCCGCGAGCAGGACGGTGCAGCCCAGCACTACTATCCGGGCACGCCGGATGGCACACGTCCCGGCACGTATTACGCCCACCTGTCAGACATGACGGCGATGCCGAAACGGGAACTGGAAGTGATCGCCTATCATGAGGGCATTCCGGGCCACCACATGCAGATCTCGATCGCGCAGGAACTGGAAGGCGTACCGCAATTCCGCACGCAGGCTGGCTTCACGGCCTATATCGAGGGCTGGGCGCTTTACTCCGAATGGCTCGCCACGGAGTTCCCGGACACCTACCAGAACCCCTACTCCGATTTCGGCCGACTGGGTTCGGAGATCTGGCGCGCAATCCGGCTCGTCGTGGACACCGGTCTGCACTCCAAGGGCTGGACCGAGGAAGAAGCTGTCCAGTACTTCCTGAGCAATACTGCAATCACGGAGGCGCAGGCCCGGTCCGAGATTCAGCGCTACATCGTGATGCCGGGACAGGCGACCAGCTACAAGATCGGCATGATGAAGATCCAGCAGCTGCGCAAGAAGGCCGAAGCCGAGCTGGGCGACAAGTTCGACATCAAGGGCTTCCACGACACGGTTCTGGGTGGCGGAGCCATGCCGCTGGAAATCCTCGAACGCCGCGTCGACCAGTGGATCGCGGAACAACAAGCCGCGTAATTCCCCCACATGACCTGATCGCCCAACCGGGCGACGCGAGGGCAGGGCTTGCTTGAGGCAGGCCCTGCCCTACGCTTTTGGGCAGGGAGAAAACGCCATGAACCTAGACTTCAGCCCAGAGACTGAAACCTTCAGGCAAACGGTCCGCAGCTTTTTCGAGACCGAATTTCCGAAGGACATCATCGAAAAGAACCGCGCAGGGCTCGCCCTGACCACAGCAGAAGTCCGCCGATCGGAAATGGCGCTCGGCGCGAAGGGGTGGCTCGCCAGTGCGTGGCCGGAGGAATATGGCGGCCCCGGTTGGTCGGTCGAGGAGCAATACGTCTTTGACGAAGAACTGGAACGCGCCGGCGTGCCGACCGTCACGCCAATGGGCGTGGTCTATGTCGGCCCGGTGCTCTACACATTCGGGTCTGACGCGCAGAAGGAAAAATGGCTGCCCGGCATCCGCGATGGCTCAGTCGGCTGGGCCCAGGGCTATTCCGAGCCGGGTTCGGGCTCAGACCTTGCCTCACTCCAGTTCAGCGCTGTGCTGGAGAATGGCACCTACACGCTGAACGGCCACAAGATCTGGACCTCTGCTGCGCAGCATGCGGACTGGATTTTCCTGCTCGCGCGCACCTCGGATGCCGGCAAGAAGCAGGAGGGCATCACCTTCATCTGCTGCCCGATTGATGCGCCGGGCGTAACCGTGAAGCCCATCATCACGATCGACGGCAAGCATGTGCTGAACGAGGTCTTTTTCGACAATGTTACCGTGCCGGAAGACCATCGCATCGGCGAGGAAGGCAAAGGCTGGACCTATTCGCAATACCTGCTCGGTTTCGAGCGCACCTCCTATGCCCGCATCGGCGGCAAGCGGGCCATGCTGCGCCATGTGCGCGACATTGCCCGGGAGATGCCGGAAAATGGCAACTACCGCCTGATTGATGATCCGGGGTTTGCCCGCAAGCTGACCGAAGCGGAAATGGCCGTCGATGGACTGGAGATGACCGTGTTCCGCATTCTCTCTGCCCTGTCCGCAGGCGGATCACCGGGAGACGCCGCGTCGACGGTCAAGATCCTGGCCACGACAACGCACCAACAGATCACGGAACTGATGCTGGATGCGGTTGGGCATTTCGGCCAGCCCTTCGGCAAGGCAGGGGAATTGCCAAGCAGCCTGCCCTCATTTGCTGCGCCGGACGTGGCCGCATATTTCGGCGGGCGGGCACAATCGATCTATGGCGGGACCAACGAGATCCAGCGCAACATTATCGCCAAGAAGGTTCTGGGGCTCTAGCGGCTCACGCGATCAGAAATCGTACGCGATGCCTTTGCGTTCCCAGTCACCATACCGGGTCGGCTCGATCTTGCGGGGGCCACCTCGTTCGTCTTCGGGCAGGGCAGCCGCATCCTCGGCCTCTTGCGCCTTGCGGGCGTCGGCCTCTTCCAAAGCGCGGCGCGCGGCTTCCGGCAAAGATTTGCGGCGTTCGATTTCCGCCTCATCAAGAAAGTCCGGTGTGCTCATCTGCACTCCCCAATTCATTAACAATCCCCATATAGGCTTGTGAGGATTTTATACATCCCCAAGACTGAAACCGCTGGAGACGTGTCACCCATGGGTACCGCAAAAACCTTCATGTTACTTGCCGCGCTGACCGCGCTGTTCATGGCGGTAGGCTATCTGGTCGGAGGCGTTGCTGGCATGGCAATCGCCTTTGTCGTGGCGGCGGTCATGAACATTTTTTCCTGGTGGAACGCAGACAAGATCGTGCTGCGCATGCAGGGCGCAAAAGAAGTGACCCCTGAAACCTCCTCCCCCATGTTGCGCACCTTTGCGGCAGACGTGGCCCGCATGGCAGAGCGCGCAGGCATGCCCGCCCCTCGCGTTTACGTCATCGAAACGCCGCAACCGAACGCCTTTGCGACCGGCCGTAATCCGGAAAACGCGGCCGTTGCAGCAACCTCGGGCCTGCTCGGCTCCCTGTCGCGTGAAGAGGTCGCCGGCGTGATGGCGCATGAACTTGCCCATGTTCAAAACCGCGACACGCTGACCATGACCGTGACAGCCACGATTGCTGGCGCGATCGGCATGCTCGCCAATTTCGCTATGTTCTTTGGCCGCGAGCGTTCGGGCCTGCTCGGCTCGCTGGCCATCATGATCTTTGCGCCCATGGCAGCCGCCCTGGTGCAGATGGCAATCAGCCGGTCCCGCGAATATGAGGCTGACAAGCGCGGCGCAGAAATTTGCGGCAATCCGCTCTGGCTTGCCTCGGCGCTGCAGAAGATTGAACGCGGCACTCGGTCGTCCGTGAACATGGCCGCAGAGCGCAACCCGGCGATGGCGCACATGTATATCGCCAACCCCCTCAGCGGTCGCGGCGCGGACAGTCTTTTCTCGACCCACCCGGCCACCGCCAACCGGATCGAGGCCCTGCGTCGCATGGCTGCCGAAATGGGTGTAAGCTCGGAAAAAGCCGAGACTCCGCGCCGACAAGCCGGCCCGTGGGGCTGAAGGGAACAGACACAGAATGAGTGGAGCCCAGACACGGCGCGCAGCGGCAGAATTGCTGATGCTGACGCTGGACAGTCGCCGAACGCTTGATGAAGCGATGGCGAAGACTGACAGTTACAACGATCTGGAAGGCCCGGACCGCGGCTTTGCGCGCGTGATGGCGAGCGCTGTGCTACGGGAACTCGGTCGGATTGATGCCAGCCTCTCCCCCCTTCTCTCGCGCCCCCTTGAAGCAACCAGCCCCGCCATTCGCGCACTCCTGCGCATTGGCGCGATACAGCTCTGGCGGCTGGACACGCCCGCCCACGCGGCGGTGTCTGAAACCGTTGAAGCGGCCAAGGGTTGGCCGGACGCCCGCTCGGGCGGCAGCTTCCTCAATGCCGTCCTGCGCCGCGCTGCCGATACGGATCCGGGACTGGACGCCATGCCCGCACCATCCGTCTGGCCGGACTGGCTGGCTGATCGGTTTGCAGCAGACCTCGGCGGGGATGGCGCGGAGACGCTCGCATTGCACCAATTGTCCGAAGCGCCCCTCTTCCTGTCTGCACGATCAGACCCCGCCGACGTGGCCAATGCGACAGATGGCGACATGTTGCCGACCGGCTCCATCCGCCTCGGTCATTCGAATGTTGAAGCGCTTCCCGGCTATGACAGCGGGGACTGGTGGGTTCAGGATGCCGCTGCCGCCCTGCCCGCCAAACTACTCGGCGCGACAAAAGACGACAAAATCATAGACCTTTGCGCAGCCCCCGGCGGCAAAACGCTACAATTGGCGACAAGTGGCGCACATGTGACGGCTGTTGATCGCTCCAAGCCACGATTGGAGCGGCTCAGGGAAAACCTCGCTCGTACAGGCCTGTCGGCTGATATCATCGCGGCTAATGCCGACGAATGGCGACCGGATGCGCATGTCTCGAAACTGCTGCTCGATGCCCCCTGCTCGGCCCTCGGCACGCTGCGGAGACACCCGGAAGGCGCGTGGATCAAGCGCGAAGCCGAGATCGACCGCTTCCCAACCGCGCAGGCCCGATTACTGGCCGCTGCTGCAGACATGGTCGTTTCGGGCGGCACGGTCATCTACTGCGTGTGTACGCCCCTCAAGTCTGAAGGGCTTCAGATCGTCGACAACGCGATTGGAAACGGCCTCTACACGCGCAATGCGATCACACCGGGCGAAATCCCCGGTTTCGAGCATTGCATCACCGAAGCAGGCGATTTGCTGACAATCCCGAAGCAGGATGCCGGACATGACGCATTCTACATCGCCCGACTGACCCGCGCCTGAGCGCGAAACGCGACTTATGGTTTCCAATCTTTAAATTGACGCGCCACAAAAACGCCCCGCAGAGTTCATCTGCCATTCAGGGCCGATTGTGCAAAATCACCCTATCAAAATGTGCAAGGAGCACTCGAACATGATTACCGAATTTTCCCCCCGGAAGGTTGCTGTGGGTGCCTTTGCTGCCCTGACACTTGCGCTGACCGGATGTGCAAACAGCTATGGCGCGGGCACTGCGACCCCAGGCGCTGTCGGCCAGGCTTCTACCGTCTACCACGGCACGGTTACTTCCGTGCGCGCAGTGACGATCCAGTCTGACCGCTCGCTGATCGGTACGGCAACCGGCGCCGTTCTTGGCGGCCTTGCAGGCTCTGAGCTTGGTGGTGGTGACAAGGCCCAGACAGCTGGTGCCATTGGTGGCGCCGTTGTGGGCGGTATCGCCGGTAACGCTGCGGGCAAGGCCGTCGGCAAGCAACAGGGCTATGCTTATATTGTTCGCTTCTCTACGGGCGATGTGAAGGAAATCATTCAGGGCGCAGACGTCTATATCGCCCCTGGTACGCCGGTTGACATCATCGCTGGCGCGGATGGCTGGAAACTGGTTCCAGCAGCCGCCTACTAAGCTGCTTCATGCATTTTCGGACAGCCGACCGCCTTGTGTGGTCGGCTGTTCCAGCATAGGGAGAACGCATGCGCGACGTGCTTATTTCTCCTTCGATTCTCTCCGCAGATTTTTCCTGTCTGGGTGAGGAAATTGCCGCCATCGACCAGGCTGGCGCCGACATGATCCATATCGATGTCATGGACGGACACTTTGTTCCCAACCTGACATTCGGCGCTCCTGTCATCGAAAAATTGCGAAAGTGCACAGACAAGCCTTTTGATGTGCACCTGATGATTGCCCCGGTAGACCCGTTCATCTCGGCGTTTGCAAAGGCCGGCGCAAACATCCTGACCGTTCATCCCGAAGCGGGACCACACCTTCACCGCACCCTTCAGGCCATTCGCGCCGCCGGCATGAAACCGGGCGTCGCCCTGAATCCGGGAACGCCTGCCAGCATTCTCGAACCGGTCATGGACGAAATCGACCTGATCCTCGTCATGTCGGTGAATCCGGGATTCGGCGGACAGGCCTTTATCGACAGCCAGTTGCGCAAGGTGGAACAGCTCCGCAGCATGATTGATTCGACAGGGCGCGCCATCATTCTCGAGATTGATGGCGGACTGAACGCAGAGACTGCTCCAAAAGCGATCTCCGCCGGGGTAAATGCGATCGTAGCCGGATCTGCCGTTTTCAAGGGTGGCCCGAGCGCCTATGCTGACAATATTCGGTCACTCAGACCGCACGTTAAAGTATAGTCTTGGACAGAATGGACGGTGAGCGTGGGAGGCGGAGACAGCGAAATTCTGGCTGACCGCACCAGGACCGGTGCGGATGACGCAGCGCTCTGGCGCAGATTTCGCGGCGCATCCGGCGACGATGTAAAAGTCTCCGCCCTCCAAAGGTCTGGCGTTTCCGGACCGGTTCCGGACCGATTTTCCCATCATCTGAACAGGCTCGTACCGTCTGATGATCGTCGCGGCGAAGCCCTGATGCAGGATATCTGGCGCATCGGGATGCAGCGGATGACACTGCCGCCTGGTCAATCTCCATGGTCAACTCCCCTGCCGTCCAAGCATTTCGCGGATCGGCTGCATCGCTTTTCCTGGCTGCCGGATTTGCTGGATCAGGGCGAATCAGGCGCGGAACGCGCGGTCCGATTCGTCGATGAGTGGATACAGACACACGGCAACTTTAACGGGTTTTCGTGGCGGCTCGCACCTACCAGCGTGCGTTGCTGGAATTGGATGCTTTGCGGCCGCGAAATCTTTGAAACCGGCTCGACAGAGGCGCGCGAAGCCCGGCTGGACAGCCTCGTCCGTCAGTTGCGCTACATTTCGGGACAGGTAGACGCTGCCACCGACCCGAAGGCGCGGTGGTTCGGATCGGTCACCATGGTTGCTGCAGCGCTTTGTATAGATCGCGGCATGAGCCTGGATGCGGCTGTCGCCCGGCTCGATGCCGAGTGCACCGCCCAGATCCTGCCGGACGGCGGCCATGTTACCCGCAGTCCGTCACGCGGACTGAACACACTCATTCACCTGCTCACCCTGCAGGACCTTTTCCGTCGCGCGGGTCACCCAGAGCCGGATTTCCTCGAAAAGTGGATTTCCCGGATCGGGGCAATGGTGGCATTTTTCCGGACCGATGACGGTGCGCTCAGCCCCTTCAATGACGGGGACGAAGCCCGGCCGGAGACTGTGGACGCGGCACTGGCTCTTCTCCCTTCACCGCCCAGGCGGTTCATGTTTGCGCCCAAATCCGGCTTTCAGAAGCTCGAAAAGAACGGTTTGCGCCTGATTCTGGACTGTGGAGACGCTCCAGAGCGCCCCTTTGGCGATTATGCCCATGCAGGCGCTTTGGGTTTTGAGCTTTCTGACGGGCCCTGTCGGCTGGTTACATCGTGCGGGTACAGCGCCGAAGTGAACGTCGACTGGCAGGCGGCAGTCCGCCGGTCCGGGGCGCATTCGACACTCGTGCTGTCGGGTCGTGATTCGTCGTCTTTCTCTCTCAATGAAGAGTCTCGCCTGCTGTCCGCACATGGCCCCGAGGGCATTTCTGCCAAGCGTCTGGAAGAAGCCGACGAAATCTGGCTGGACGCCCAGCATGGCGGATACAAGGCGGCGTGTGGCCTGCTCCACAGGCGACGTCTGTTCATGTCGGGCGACGGAAAACGACTCACTGGCGAAGATTCGCTGGTGCGGCCGATTTCCCAAGGGCCGTCAGATGACCGGAAGTTCATTGGCTTCGAAATTCGCTTTCATTTACATCCAACCGTGACGGCGATCATGGGACGAGACGCAATTCGTCTCGTGTGTGATGACGGCGCCGTTTGGAAATTCAAGACGAGTCACGAGGGGGCACGGCTTGAAAGAACCATATATTTGGCACGCGGTGTGGTTGAAAGACCTGAGCAAATCGTTATGGCTGGATTCGCAGATCCGAATGGGGACGGGCAGCAGCCTCCGAATTGTATTCGGTGGGCATTTCTGAAGGAAAGATCCGCATGACGCCACAACAGGCCGCCCGCAGGGCGATGGCGCTGACTCTCGGATTTGATGTTTTCATTGCCATTTGCGCAATGGGGTTCTCAGGATTGTTGATCTGGTCGTCTGAGAATCCGCGACCAGACTTTCCCGTCACGTCCATAGCCATCAGTACATGCTTCTTCGCACTGGCCGTGACACTGGCCTTTCTGGTGCTTGGAATTCAGAAGCAGGTCTGGCGCCATATGGGTTGGCCAGATGCCGTGCGGGTGTTTCAGGGGGTCTGCCTGTCGGCGCTGATCTATCTGCCCGTCATGCTTATGTTGAACGGACTGCTTGCCACGCCGTTCACCACGCTGACGTCTGCCCTCATCATCTGGACGATCGGCTTGTTCATCGGACGCATGTTTGCCCTGTCCCGCACGACACATGCCCCCTTCCAGATCTTCAGCCCTGTCGCGAAGAACGGTCAGCCCGTCTTGCTGGTGGGTGATTCGCAAAGCTGCGTGCACGTTATCCGGCGCCTTCAGTCGACTGCGCAGTCTAACCGGATCCGCCTGCTCGGCCTGGTCGATGTTCAACCGACAGAAACAGGCCGTGCCATTCGGGGAATTCCAATTCTCGGCTCCCTTGATGAACTTGGCGATCTGATTGACGTGCTTACCGTCCGCTACAAGCAGACCCCTTGGGTCGCGGTAACCGGAACGGCGCGCCAGCGAGACAAGACAATCCGTGTGCTAGAGATCGCGTCGGACCATGGCGCTGAGATCATGGCGCTGAGCCAGGATCAGACGGCCCAGGTGCTCGAACCCGTTCGGCCGTCGGACCTGCTGTCCCGCCCGGAGCGTCACCTGAATATCGAGCCGGTGCGCAATCTGGTGAATGGGGCAAACGTGCTCGTTTCCGGGGGCGGTGGTACAATCGGTTCCGAGCTGACCCGTCAGGTCGCCCATCTTAATCCGGCATCTCTGACCGTGATGGACGCGTCAGAATACAATCTCTACTCCATCGACATGGAGCTTTCGCGCCTCCTGCCGGGTCGCCATCAGGCCCGGCTTGGTGATGTGCGCGATGTGAAACGTGTGTCCGATATCATGACACATGCAAAGCCTGACGTCGTGATTCACGCCGCCGCGCTGAAACACGTGCCGCTGATGGAGCGAAATCTCTGCGAAGCGATCCTCACCAACGTGTTCGGGGCCGTGAACGCTGCTGAAGCGGCTGCCGCAGCTGGCGCCAAGCGCTTTGTGTTTATTTCCACCGACAAGGCTGTCGACCCTGACAACGTCATGGGCGCCACGAAACGACTCGCAGAAGTCGCGATCTCGCGCATTGCGAGCCGTACAGGCATGGCCGCATCGATTGTCAGGTTCGGCAACGTCCTCGGATCGTCCGGCTCCGTCGTGCCATTGTTCGAGCGCCAGATCGCCGAAGGCGGCCCGGTCACGCTGACTGATCCGGGCGTTACACGTTACTTCATGACCGTTGAGGAAGCGTCCGCGCTGGTGCTGCAATCAGCAGCAATTCAGGACAAGACGGCGCAGACGGGCCTCTACGTGCTGGATATGGGCGAACCCATGCCGATCCTTCAGCTCGCCGAGACGATGATCCGCATGAAAGGCCTCGTGCCCGGCGTGGATATCCAGATCACGACGACCGGCTTGCGTGAAGGTGAGAAGATGCACGAAGCGCTCACCTACGAACATGAGGCCGTCACCTCGACGAGTGTGGATGGCGTTTGGCAGGTCGAGAATGTGCATTCCCTGTCCGAGCTGTTCGACAAACGTCTGGCTGAGCTGATCGAAGCGGCATCCAGACGCGAACGATCCGAAGCCCTCAGGCTGCTCGGCGTCCTGGTGCCCGAATATGCAAGCGAACGCGCCGAAAGGGCGCGGCGCTGGAGCGCTTGACGCAATCGGCGGTCATGCTACCCCCCGCGGCAACAGCTTGAAGCCTGCGCCAAAGGATTTCCAAACATGACAGATGCCGCCTCTCGCGGAGCCCCCGTTCGCATTCGCCGCGCCCTGCTTTCCGTGTCGGACAAGACCGGACTCGTAGAGCAAGCCCAGAAGCTCGCCGCGATGGGCGTCGAACTTGTCTCCACGGGCGGAACATCCAAACTTCTGAAAGAAGCCGGATTGGATGTGAAGGATGTCGCGGACCTGACCGGTTTCCCGGAAATGATGGATGGCCGCGTGAAAACGCTTCATCCGGCGGTTCATGGCGGCCTGCTGTATCTGCGCGACAATCCTTCCCATGTGAAAGATGCCGAAACGCACGGCATTGGCGCGATCGACCTGATCTACGTGAACCTCTATCCGTTTGAAGCCACCGTCGCGTCTGGTGCAGACTTCGACACGTGTATCGAGAACATCGACATTGGCGGTCCGGCGATGTTGCGGGCTGCCGCGAAGAATGGCGCATTCGTTGCGGTCTGTACGGATGGCGGCGACGTGGATGCCGTGCTGGCCGAAATGGAAACGGCCAATGGCGAGGTAAGCGTATCGCTCTGCCGAAAACTGGCGGCCAAGACCTATGCGCGCACAGCCGCGTATGATTCCGCCATCTCAACCTGGTATGCAGAACAACTGGGAGACCCGGCTCCGGATTGGGCCAGCCTTGGCGGCAAGCGCCAGCAAAGCCTGCGCTACGGCGAAAACCCGCACCAGAAAGCGGCCTTCTATGTGACCGGCGAGAAACGCCCCGGCGTTGCCACTGCAAAGCAGCTGCAAGGCAAGGAGCTTTCCTACAACAACATCAACGACACAGACGCGGCCTACGAACTGATCGGCGAACTGGGTGCAGAAACGCCCGCCGTCGCCATTATCAAGCACGCCAATCCTTGCGGCGTGGCGCAGGGCGCCAGCATCATTGAGGCCTATCGCGCAGCGCTCGCCTGCGACTCCACCTCTGCCTTTGGCGGCATCGTGGCGCTGAACCGCGCGCTGGACGAAGAGACTGCGGCAGAGATCTCCCAGATCTTCACCGAAGTTGTCATCGCCCCCGGCGCCGACGAGGCAGCGCAGGCCGTCTTCGCCAAAAAGAAAAATCTCCGTCTCCTGATCACGGAAGGCCTGCCGGATCCGGCGGCTGCCGGGCGGTTCGTGAAGACAGTCGCTGGCGGCTTCCTGATGCAGGACCGGGATTTTGGCCGCATCACCCGTGAAGACCTGAAAGTCGTGACGAAGAAAGCGCCGACCGAGCAGGAACTGGAAGACATGCTGTTCGCCTGGCGCGTTGCCAAGCACGTGAAGTCCAACACCATCATCTATGCGAAAGACGGCGCAACGGTCGGCATCGGCGCCGGCCAGATGAGCCGCATCGACTCGGCCCGCATTGCTGCGCGCAAGGCCGAAGACGCCGCCGAAGTTGCCGGATGGTCTGAGCCGAAAACAAAGGGTTGTGTTGCGGCCTCCGACGCTTTCTTCCCCTTCCCCGACGGCCTTCTGCAAGCCGCCTCCGCGGGTGCAACAGCTGTCATCCAGCCGGGCGGCTCTATCCGCGACGACGAGGTGATTGCTGCGGCTGACGAAGCAGGCCTCGCCATGGTCTTCACCGGCATGCGCCACTTCCGCCACTAGGATAGTCTGATGCGCGCTCTGCTTTCCCTTGCAACCGTACTGGCGCTCAGCGCCTGCAACGGGCCGGACGCAAGGGAAGCAGAATTCATGCACCGCCTGTCCCAACTTTGTGGACAGGCATTCGAAGGACGCATCGTCAGCGATGATGCCGAAGATGATGCCTGGCGAGCCGAGCGCATCGTCATGCACGTCCGCGAATGCGCTGCCGACGAAATCCGCATCCCGCTCCATGTCGGCGACGATCACTCCCGCACATGGGTGATCCACCGCGAAGGCGGGCGGCTTGCTCTGCACCATGACCATCGCCATGAAGACGGCAGCCCCGATGCGGTAACCTGGTATGGCGGTGCGCGGGCTGATCGCTATAGCGGCAGCCGCACGAATTTCCCAGCGGATGACGCCACGAAAACCCTGTTCGACGCTGAAGGAATCCCTCAGTCGAAGGACAATGTATGGGCTATCGAAGTACGACCGGCCCACACACTGTTCGCTTACGAAATGGAACGGCCGAACCGATTTTTCCGCATAGAATTCGACACGTCGAAACCGGTCGCACCGCCACCTGCACCCTGGGGCGCGGAGTAGCGGGCCTTACAGGCTGAAGCGACCCTGGATCACGGTTACGGACCGGCCGATCAGCTTGGCTCGGTCGCCTTCAAGCACGGTATCTATGTAAGCGCCACGTCCGGGATAAGCCTGATAACAACTCATCCGGTCCAGGCCAAAGCGTTCGCTCATCACACGCACCAGCATGGTGTGCCAACTGCCCGTGGCCGGGTCTTCATCAATGCCGCTGCCGGGCGCGAAGAAACGGCTGGTCACGTCCACACCGTCACCGCCCGCTGCAAAACAACCGAAATTGCCCCTATCCCAGCCCTCACCCGGAACACCGAGATTCTTCAATGCCTTCAGGTCAGGCGTCAGGGCGCGCACCTGTTCCGGTGTCTCGAAACGCGCGGCATAAAACATGCCGCCCCACGCCTGAACCGGTCGCGCCCCCAAAGCCGCTGCAACCTCGTCCGTAACAGGAATTTCAGTGATGGGCGCCGATGGAAAGTCCATTTCAAGCCGGCCCTCTTTCAGCCGTCTGACCGTCAATCGGCCGGACTTCACGGTGTCGAAGGAAATCGACTCCCCGGAAAACCCCATCTCTTCGAAAAGCACATGTGCCGTCGCAAGTGTGGCATGGCCGCAGAGAGGCACTTCCACAGCTGGCGTGAACCAGCGCAGCGCCCACACCCCCTCCCCTGAGGGTACAATGTAAGCCGTCTCCGCCACATTGTTTTCGGCGGCAATCGCTTGCAGGGTTTCATCCGGCAGGAAAGCGTCCAGCGGCATGACGCAAGCCTGGTTTCCTTCGAACGGCTTCGAGGCAAACGCATCTATCTGATAGAATGGCAGGGTTGGCATGGCGACGTCTCCAAACAATGCGACCTGAATGCCACGTCAGACCGATCCGGAAAAACGATGAATTCTGAACGATGGTTGAGGCGGGCTATTCGTCGTCCAGAACCCAGCCATGATGAACCGGGCCGTGACCGCTTCCGAATCCCTTCGCTTCACGGATGGCTTTCATCAGATACTCGCGCGCCTGTTCAACAGAGTCCGGAACACTGATGCCTTGCCCCAGCAGCGCTGCAATCGCAGAGGCCAGCGTGCAGCCCGTTCCGTGCGTGGAGGTCGTGTCTATGCGCGGGCTTTCGAAAATCCATTCACCCGTCGTGGTCTGGAGTACATCCGTGATCACATCTCCGGATATGTGGCCGCCTTTGACCAACGCGCCATTGGCGCCCAGCTCCAGCAAGGCCTCGGCCGCCCGCCTCTGTCCGCTGACCGTTTCAACGGCCTTGCCGGTCAGGACTTCCGCTTCGGGGGCATTCGGGGTCACCACGCGGGCCCGGGGCACCAATTCGGACCGGATCGCCTCCACGGCTTTCGCATCAACGAGACGATCGCCGGATGTGGCGACCATTACGGGGTCGATCACACGCGGCACGAGCTGAGCGCGCTCCGACAGTATCTCGGCGATGGCTTCGACCAGAGGCGCCGATCCAAGCATGCCGGTCTTGATGGCATCGGCGCCAATGTCTGAAAGCGTCACCTGCATCTGGCCCGTCACGGCTTCGATTGGCACAGGCCAGACACCATGCACGCCGCGCGTATCCTGAACGGTGATCGCGGTCACCGCAGTCATCGCATAGCCGCCAAGCATGCTGACAGCCTTGATGTCTGCCTGAATACCAGCACCACCGCCGGAATCAGATCCGGCGATGATGAGAACACGACCGCGTGGGCCGTCTGATTGGGTCATGACACTCAGACCTTGATGCCGGCCTTTTCAGCGTCCGCCAGGAAGGCCTCGAGGCCCTTGTCGGTCAGCGGATGCTTGACCAGTCCCTTGATGACGGCCGGTGGCATTGTGGCCACGTCAGCGCCGGCCAGAGCCGACAGCTTCACATGGTTTGCCGTGCGGATCGACGCTGCAAGGATTTCCGTGTCGAAGAGGTAATTGTCATAGATCTGGCGGATGTCGGAGATGAGCTCCATTCCGTCCACATTGATATCGTCCAGGCGGCCGATGAACGGCGAAATGAAGGTCGCGCCGGCTTTTGCGGCCAGCAGTGCCTGGTTCGCCGAGAAGCAAAGCGTCACGTTCACCATCGTGCCATCATCCGAAAGGGTGCGGCAGGCTTTCAGGCCGTCCAGCGTCAGCGGCAGCTTTACGGCAACGTTGTCAGCGATTTTCGCCAATTTGCGGCCTTCGGAGATCATCCCGTCATAGTCGGTTGCAACGACTTCTGCGCTGACCGGTCCGGAGACGATCTCGCAGATCTCCTTGATGACATCGGCGAACGGGCGTCCGGATTTCGCAACGAGGGACGGATTGGTGGTCACCCCGTCGATCAGGCCGGTCGCGGCCAGCTCGGCAATATCGCCTGTGTCCGCTGTATCTACGAAAAATTTCATGTTCAGAGTCCTGTTTTCCTGGCGTCTCATACCGACGGGCGCCCGATGGACGTGTACTGGAATCCACGGCCCGCCATGTCCTCAGGTGAATAGATGTTCCGGAGGTCAACCACAATGTTTGAATTGAGTGCCGACTTGATCCGGTCGAGGTCAAGCGCGCGGAACTGGTCCCATTCCGTGACAATCACCATGGCGTCGGCCTTCTCGACCGCGTCATAGGCATTCTTCGCAAACTCTATATCGCTGAGCAGGTGGGAGGCTTCTTCCATCGCTTCGGGGTCGAACGCGCGAATCTTTGCCCCGGCTGCCTGCAGCGCCGGAATGATGTCCAGGCTCGGTGCATCGCGCATGTCGTCGGTGTTCTGCTTGAACGCCAGGCCGAGAACGCCAATCGTCTTGCCCTTCACGTCGCCGCCCATCGCAGCGATCACCTTGTCCGCCATCGCCTTCTTGCGAGCCGCGTTCACTTCAACCACCGTGTCCACGATGCGGACCGGCGAATTGTAGTCATTGGCCGTCTTCGTCAGGGCCAGCGTATCTTTCGGGAAGCAGGAGCCGCCATAGCCCGGCCCGGCATTCAGGAATTTCTTGCCGATACGGCCATCAAGGCCGATGCCGCGCGAGACTTCCTGAACATTGGCACCGACCTTCTCGCAAAGATCCGCCATTTCGTTGATGAACGTGATCTTCACGGCCAGGAACGCGTTGGCGGCATATTTGATCAGCTCTGACGTACGACGCGCCGTGAAGAGGATTGGCGTCTCATTCAGGAACAATGGACGATACAGTTCCTTCATCACCTCGCGGGCGCGCTCATCGTCCGTTCCAACGACGACGCGATCCGGAATCTTGAAATCCTTGATGGCGGCGCCTTCACGCAGGAATTCCGGATTGGACACGACGGCAAAGTCGCCATCCGGACGTTTCTTGCGGATGATTTCCTCAACCTCGTCCCCGGTGCCAACCGGCACGGTGGATTTGGTCACGATAACCGTGAAGCCATCCATGAGTTCGGCAATTTCTTCCGCAGCCGCGTAGACATAGGAAAGGTCAGCATGCCCATCGCCGCGACGCGACGGCGTTCCGACCGCAATGAACACAGCGTCTGCGCTACGGATCGCATCCTTGGCTTCGGTCGTGAAGAACAGGCGCTCTTCCTTCACATTCTTTTCGACCAGGCTGTCGAGGCCCGGCTCATAGATCGGCATGATGCCCGCTTCGAGCTTCTCAATCTTTGAGGCGTCCTTGTCGACACACGTCACGACGTGTCCGAAATCGGCAAAACAGGCCCCGCTCACAAGGCCGACATAGCCTGTCCCAATCATCGCAACGCGCATGAGATTTCCTCACTACAAACAAACCATCTGGATTGGTCGCGAGGGGTGCGATTTTTGTGCCAAATGGTCAAGGGGGCCTGTGCTGGAACGCATGTCCTCATGCCCGGCTTCACCAATCGGCACCGCGCCAGCTATTCGTTGACACCGGCCGGGCGGCAGGATTAGAACTTTTCATGAACATCATGGAGTGCCGGGAATGGCGGATCTCATCTTCTACACAAATCCCATGTCGCGCGGCCGAATTGCCCGCTGGATGCTGGAAGAAACCGGCGCAGCGTATGACACGGTATTGCTTCGTTATGGGCCAGAGATGCAGTCAGACGACTACAAGGCTATCAATCCGATGATGAAAGTGCCCGCCATCGTCCATGACGGAAAGACGGTGACAGAATGCGGTGCGATCTGCGCCTATCTGGCCGACGCCTTTCCGGATTCGGGGCTCGCGCCCCTGCCCCAGGAGCGGGCGGATTATTATCGCTGGATGTTCTTCGCTGCCGGTCCGTGGGAACAGGCGAGCACAAACAAGGCGATGGGATTCGAAGCGCAGGCAGAACATTCCGGCATGGCAGGCTATGGCGATTTCGACCGTACGCTGGCGACGTTCTCATCGATCCTTGAAGATCGGCCATATATTTGCGGCGACCGGTTCACCGCGGTCGACGTGTATGCCGGATCCCAGATTGCCTGGGGTGTGCAGTTTGGCTCGATCCCCGCAACCCCGCCCCTGAAAGACTATATCGCACGCGGCGCGGCCCGTCCCGCCTTCCAGCGCGCAACCGCAAAGGATGACGCTGAAATGGACGGGTACGGACCTGAAACTCTGCCGGCCAATGCCTGATCAGATTTCCTGGTTGTAGGCGCCAACTTCCGGATGCTTGCCTAGGCGTGGCTTCACTTCCTTGTGGAAGAGATCCCGCATATCGTCAGCGCTGGTCATGGATTCCACCACAACGACCAGTTCCGGTTTGTTTGAAGAGGCACGCACCAGCACCCACGACCCGTCTTCCAGCGTCACACGCGCACCGTTGACGGTGTTCACGTCCACAACCTTCCGCCCAAGGATCTCCGTGCCGTTGAGGCTCTTGTACTCCTCAACCATCTTGTCAACGATGCCATATTTGGTTTCGTCGTCGCAATGCGGGGACATGGTCAGAGACGTGTAGGCCACACCCAGCTCCCCTTTCAGGTCAGCCATAGTCTTGTCCGGATTGCGGTCCAGCATTTCCAGTACAGCCTTTGCCGCCACCAGGCCGTCATCATAACCAAGACCAATCGGCTCACGGAAGAAAAAGTGCCCGGACTTTTCAAAACCCGCCAGCGCGCCGAGCTCTGTCGTACGGCGTTTGATGTAGGAGTGGCCGGTCTTGTAGTAATCGACCGTTGCACCGTTTTCCTGCAGCACAGGGTCAGTCTTGTACAAACCGGTTGATTTCACATCGACCACGAATTTTGCGTTCGGATAGATTTTTGACAGGTCGCGCGCCAGCATCAGGCCGATCTTGTCAGCAAAAATCTCTTCGCCCGTATTGTCGACCACACCACACCGGTCGCCGTCACCATCAAACCCGAGCGCCACGTCGGCGCCGGTCTCCCGCAGCATGTCCGCCATGGCATGCAGCATCTTGGAGTCTTCCGGATTCGGATTGTATTTCGGGAAAGTCATGTCGAGATTACAATCCATCTCGATCACTTCGGCGCCCATCTTGCGCAGCGCGTCCGGCGCAAACGCCCCAGCGGTTCCATTACCACACGCCGCGATCACTTTCAGAGGACGGGTCAGCTTGGTGTCACCCACAACGGCATCAATATATCTCTCGCGAATTCCATCGACACGGTGATGCGCCCCGCCAGCCCGCGGCTGGAAGTCTCCGCCCATGACGATTTCCTTCAGGCGCCCCATTTCGTCAGGCCCAAAGGTCAGCGGGCGGTTGGCGCCCATCTTCACACCCGTCCAGCCATTCTCGTTATGGCTCGCCGTCACCATTGCACAACATGGCACGTCCAGTTCGAACTGGCTCCAGTAAACCATCGGCGAAAGCGCAAGCCCCACATCCAGCACTTCGCATCCGCCCTGCACGAGGCCGAGGATCAGCGCATTCTTGATCGGCTGGCTGATCGAACGGAAATCGTGGCCGGTCACCACCTTTGGCTCCACGCCCAGCTCATGGAACAGGGTCGCCATGCCAAGGCCCAGCGCCTGCACTCCGGTCAGGTTCAGCTCCGGCGCTTTTTCCTTGCCAATGCCGTTGAACCACCAGCGCGCATCATATTCGCGAAAGCCGGTCGGCTTCACCAGCGGTAGGATTTCAAATTCCAGCGTATTCGGCTGAATGTCAGCCAGTGGTTTGGGCATCATGAGTCTTGCATCTCCAGGCTTTGTGCGTCCCTACACGTCGAGTGTGTCATTTCGATTAGGATATGCATGAGCCGCGCCATAGGCGTCAAAACATGACCCTTTGTTAATCATCCGATCGAGCACTCGGTTCGTACCTCCTGATGACACCAACCCTGTCATTGAGGAACCCCCCATGAAACTCTCACACATCTCGGTATCGATATCCGTCGCGGCGTTGCTTGCCGCTCCTGCGATGGCCCAGGACTGGTATGCAGCAGGCTCGGTCAGCTATCTGAACCAGTCCGATAGCGACAATTCCGGCACAACAGGCGCATTCACCACCGGCAATCTCGGCGATGGATCCACGCTGGATGTTGCCGCTGGCACGCCCTATGGCTGGAACACGGAATTCGACAATGGCACCGGCTTCAGCGCGGAAGTTGGCGCGCGCTATGGCAACGGTTTCCGCGGCGCGGTCGAACTTGCCTATTCGAGCGCAGACGTGGACACCCATACCGGCGTCACGCTCGGCGGTGGCAGCATTGATGCGCTCGATGCCGCCTCCATCGCCGGCAGCCCGACACCGCTCGGCGCGACAGTGGCTGACGTCGTCGCCGATGGCCGCGGCGATATTTCAAGCACGTCCGTCTTTGCGAACCTGTACTATGATTTCAACACTGCCGGCACGGTCCAGCCCTATGCAGGCGCCGGTATCGGCTTTTCCGATGTAGACGTGAAGTACAACCCGTCAGGCGTTGGCGTTATCGATGATGGCGAAACCAAATTCGCATACCAGCTGAAAGCCGGACTGACCTGGCTCGCCTCGGAAACCTGGGAAGTCTATGGCGAATATGCCTATCGCGCGACCGAGGACATTGAGGTCAACAATGACCTCTTCCCCGGCAATCTCGAAATCGAGAACCAGCAGAATCTGTTCACGGTCGGCGTGCGCTATCGCTTCGGCTAGTGCCGGGATTTCAGGAAGTTCGCGATCCATACGCCCAGCTGCTGGTTGTCCAGCGGCGCGTTGAGGCTCTCGATTGCTCCATGAACGGCGGCCTCTGTCAGGGGCCGCCCTTTTCGACTCCGGTACAGCGCAGCGGAATATTCCGCATCAAATTCCGGGTGGCACTGAAATGATATGGCCGGTGCCGTGCCGTAATCGATGGCTGCCATCGGTGTGAAATCCGACCTCGCCAACACACTCGCGCCTGGCGGCAACTCGACCACCTGGTCCTGATGGCTAACCGGCACGGAAATGCTGGCCGGGCAAACATCACCTATCCAGTCCGGGCAGGACTTCATTTCATAAGTGTGGAGGCCGATCCCCCATCCTTTCGGGGACTTGATGACTTTCCCGCCCAATGCCTCGGCCATGATCTGGTGACCGAAACAAATGCCCACTTGCGGAACGCCGGCCTTCGCCGCCCCTCGAATGAATTCCTCGAGCGGCGCAATCCACGGATAATCATCATAAACGCCAGCCGGTGACCCCGTGATCAGGATGCCGTCCAATGTCGCCGGATCGGGCAATGCCTCGCCCTGGATCACAGAAACGGTCTCGAACTCCATATCCGGATCGGCGGCCGAGATCAGGTCCCGGAACATCTCGGGATAGTCAACGAAGTCCGCCCGAATGGCCTCGGGAACGAGTCCGGTCTCGATAATGGTCAATTTCATTGGGGATCAGTCTGCAAGCGTCTCGGAATGTGTGGCGGTGTCGGTCTGCGCCGCGATCCATTGGTCGATGCGCGCGTCCAATACATCGAGTGGCACGGCGCCTTCTGCAAGCAGGGCATCATGAAATTCCCGCACATCAAACGCATCGCCCAATGATGCTTCAGCGCGTGCGCGCAATTCACGGATCTTGAGCTCTCCTACCTTGTAGGCCACGGCCTGTCCCGGCCAACCAATATAGCGGGTGACTTCGGTCTCTATGTTCAGGGGGGCGAGAGCTGAATTATTGAGGAAACAGGCCTCGGCTTCGCTACGGGTCCAGCCATACCAATGCAGACCGGTATCCGCGACGAGCCGGCAAGCCCGCCACATTTCGTAGGACAGCGCGCCGAACCGCTCATAGGGCGTCCGGTAGATGCCCGCTTCACCTGCGATGCGTTCGGCATAAAGCCCCCACCCTTCCCCGAAGGCGGTGGCGTAATAGTCCTGACGGAATTTCGGCTGATCACTCATTTCCTGCGCGAGCGCGATCTGAAGGTGATGCCCTGGCACAGCCTCGTGAGCCGACAGGGCGGGCAGTTCGTAAAGCGGTCTCTGGTCGAGGGCGTAGGTATTCACAAGGTAAATACCCAGCCGTCCCTCCTTCGGGTCACCGGAAACATAGCGCCCGGTCGTATAGCCCGGCGCAATCGCATCCGGCACGGGCTGAACCTCAAACTCCAACTCTGGCAGATTTCCGAAATAATCGGGGAGGCTCGCCCGCAGGCGGGACGAAATTTCCTCTGCTGCGGCCATCAATTCATCGGCCGATTGCGCATAGAATTTCGGGTCTGTGCGCAAATGGGTCAGGAATTCATCGAAACTGCCGTCGAAGCCAATCTCGTCGATGATGGCTTCCATCTCCGCCCGGATCCGCGCGACCTCGCTGAGGCCGAGTTGGTGGATCTCAACCGGAGTGTATCCCGCGCCGGCTGTGTGATGCTCAACCATGGCCGCATAGACCGTCTGGCCGTTGTCCAGACCCGCAATTCCGGCGCCTTGTCTCAGATATGGCTTGTACTCGATCTCCAGGAACCGCCACGCATTAAGATAGGCATCCATGGCGCGCTGCGTCGCCGTCAGGCCATCCCTGCGCACACGTTCGGCAATTGCCGGGTCCATGTCCTCCGGCAGCGACAGGAAGGGTGCGTAAAGGTCACTTTCGGCAGGATCATCGACGATCTGCTCGCGGATCTGCGCGATCACCGTATCCAGTGGGTCCTCGTGCGCCGTCCAGCCTGTTTCGATCCCGCGGCGCATATTCTCGATGTTGTCGTTGAAATAGCGTGGCACATCATTCAGGCGCGCGATCCAGGCATCGGCGGCCGCTTCACTGTCCAGATTGGTACGCATGGCTGCGAAGACCGGCTCTGCCTGAAATCCCCAGTCCCCGACGAACGGGATACGCGCCGAATCGGTCTCTGCCCACATGATGTCAGAGTTGAGCAGCCGGATCAGGATGGTCTGATCGATCGCCCGTTCAGTTTCAGCTTTTTGCACGTCTTCAAGCAACGCCCTGGCGGCCTCGGCCTGCGCGGCGATTGCTTCAGGCCTCACATCAGACCAGCGGTCCGGCGCGGTTCCTGCTTTGCGCGCAGCGCCTTCCGGGCTGTGGGCATCCGCATAGGCTTCATATGACGGCACCAACTGGTCGAGGGGATCGGCCACCGCACCGCCCGCCAGAACACCGAAAGCCACTGCAAAAAGAAAAGGTTTCATATTGTCGCTCCCAAGCCCTGCGCCGTTGACAGAAGCATAGAGAAACCTAGAACCCAAGCCAAAGCATTCATTGCAGGCAAGCAAGGTCATCCCCTCATGACAAGCACTACACGGGCAGATACCCGTCCCCTGTCGCCACACGTCCAGATTTGGCGTTGGCACATCACCATGGCAGCGTCCATCGCACATCGCGTCACTGGTTGCGCTTTGTATTTCGGCAGTTTTCTCATCACAGCATGGATTGTCGCCCTCGCGACAAGCGCAGGCTGGTACGACGTGATCGAAACGATCATTTCAGCCTGGTACGGTCAGGTCATCCTGTTCCTCTGGGCAGTCGCCGTTTTGTATCATTTCGCCAACGGCATTCGTCACATGCTGTGGGACGGGCCCCAGATCGGCTTCGCCCCGAAGACGGCAAGCATGGTCTCAGTGTTCAACTTCCTGTTCGCCATCCTCGGCGCTGCGGCCATTTTTGCCGCAACCAACTGGCTTTAAGGGGGCGACTGACATGGCATCGAACAATTTCATCACGCCCGCCAAAGCGGCTCGCGGTCTCGGCTCTGCCAAGACGGGCACCGAAACCCATATCCGCCAGCGCGTCTCTGCGATTGCGCTGATCTTCCTCGTTCCGTGGTTCATTTTCTCCATCATCAATGCGATGGGCGGCGGTCTTGTCGAAGCGCAAGCCTGGGCCGCGAAGCCCTGGAACGCCATCCTGCTGATACTGACCGCCGGCGCGGCGTTCTATCACATGCGTATCGGTATGCAGGTGGTCGTCGAGGACTATATCGCAAAAACGGGTACCAAGTCGGCCCTGCTGATCCTGAACAGCTTCGCGTGCATCGCGCTGTTCGTGACTGTGGCCCTTTCGGTTCTCAAACTCTGGATTGGCGCAGGCGCCTAGAGCCTGCGGGAGAAGCAACAAGATGAGCAATTACACCTGGATCGACCATACATATGATGTCGTGGTTGTGGGCGCTGGCGGTTCCGGCCTCCGTGCAGCCCTGGGCGCCGCACAGGCCGGCCTGAAAACCGCCTGTATCTCCAAAGTTTTCCCAACGCGCTCCCACACGGTTGCGGCGCAGGGCGGCATCGCTGCCTCGCTCGGCAACATGGGTGAGGATGACTGGCGCTGGCACATGTACGACACCGTGAAGGGGTCTGACTGGCTGGGCGACCAGGACGCAATTGAATATCTCTGCCGTGAAGCGCCTGCTGCTGTTTACGAGCTTGAGCACTGGGGTATGCCCTTCTCCCGGACGGACGAAGGCAAGATCTACCAGCGCGCATTCGGTGGCATGACCCGTGAATTCGGCAAGGGCCCGGTACAACGTACCTGCGCCGCGGCTGACCGGACCGGCCACGCCATGCTGCACACGCTGTACGGCCAGTGCGTCAAGGAAGAGACCGAATTCTTCATCGAGTATTTCGCGCTCGACCTGATCATGGATGAGGAAGGCGCCTGTCGCGGTGTGACCGCCTGGAAACTGGATGACGGCACACTGCACCGCTTCCGCGCACAAAAGGTTGTTCTGGCAACCGGTGGATACGGACGTGCCTTCTTCTCCTGTACCTCTGCCCACACCTGTACGGGCGACGGCAACGCCATGGTGCTGCGCGCCGGCCTGCCGCTGCAGGACATGGAATTCGTTCAGTTCCACCCAACCGGCATCTATGGCTCTGGCTGCCTGATCACCGAGGGGTCCCGCGGTGAAGGTGGTTATCTGACCAATTCCGAGGGCGAGCGCTTCATGGAGCGTTATGCGCCATCCGCAAAAGACCTCGCTTCCCGCGATGTTGTCTCACGCGCCATGACGATGGAAATTCGTGAAGGCCGCGGCGTTGGCGCAGAGAAAGACCACATTCACCTGCACCTCGAACACCTCGGCGCAGAAGTGCTCGCAGCCCGCCTGCCGGGTATCTCTGAGACAGCGAAAATCTTCGCAGGCGTCGACGTCACGAAAGAGCCGATCCCCGTTCTGCCGACGGTTCACTACAATATGGGCGGCATTCCGACCAATTATCATGGCGAAGTGCTGACCAAGAAAAATGGTGACCCGGACTCCGTGGTGCCCGGCCTGATGGCCGTCGGCGAAGCGGCCTGTGTGTCTGTGCATGGTGCAAACCGCCTCGGCTCCAACTCCCTGATCGACCTGGTCGTGTTCGGCCGCGCGGCTGGCCAGCGCTGCGGCGCAACCACCGAAGCTGGCGCGACCCAGCCGGAACTGCCAAAAGGCGCGACCGACAAGCATCTCGAACGCCTGGACCGCCTGCGCAACGCAACCGGTGACCAGCCGGTCGCCAAGCTGCGCCTCGAAATGCAGAAGGGCATGCAGAACAATTGCGCGGTGTTCCGCACCGGCGACGTTCTTAAGGACGGTGTCGACGCCATTGAGGAAGTCTACAAGAAGGCTCCGGGCATTGATGTGAAAGACCGCGGCATGGTCTGGAACACCGATCTTCTGGAAGCTCTCGAATTCGACAATCTCATCGCTCAGGCTGCCGTCACCGTGAATTCGGCCGCCAACCGGGAAGAAAGCCGCGGCGCGCACGCCCGCGAGGACTATTCCGAGCGCGATGACGAGAAGTGGATGAAGCACACGCTCGCCTGGTGCGACGAGGCCGGCAAGGTCACGATCGACTATCGCGAAGTGCACAATTACACGCTCTCGAACGAAATCAGCTACATCGAGCCTAAGGCCCGGGTGTACTAAGGACAGCAAGGCACGCAAGACATGGTACAGCTTACCCTCCCCAAAGGCTCCGCCCCGAAAAAAGGCAAGACCTGGCCCAAGCCGCAAGGCGCGACCAATCTTCGCCAGTTCAAGATCTATCGCTACAGCCCCGAAGAAGGCGGCAATCCGCGCTGGGATGTCTACTGGGTAGACATGGACAAGGCCGGCACGATGATCCTGGACGTGCTGTTCTACATCAAGAACACCATCGACCCGACGCTGGCTTTCCGCCGTTCCTGCCGTGAAGGCGTGTGTGGCTCCTGCGCAATGAATATTGCCGGTCAGAACACGATTGCCTGCACCAAGGGCTTCGACGAATTGCCGGGCGGCGTGATTTCGATTGCGCCCCTGCCCCACCAGCCGGTGGTGAAAGACCTGATCCCGGACCTGACCAATTTCTACGCGCAGCACGCCTATGTGCAGCCTTACCTGAAAACGGTCACGCCAGAGCCGGAGAAGGAATGGAAACAGTCAGAAGAAGACCGGGAAGAGCTGAACGGCCTTTACGAGTGTATCCTCTGCGCGTCCTGCACCACGTCCTGCCCATCCTATTGGTGGAATGGCGACAAGTATCTTGGCCCTGCCGCGCTGCTTCAGGCCTATCGCTGGCTGATCGATAGCCGCGATGAAGCCACTGGCGAGCGCCTGGATGATCTGGAAGATCCGTTCAAGCTGTATCGCTGCCACACGATCATGAACTGTGCGCAGGTCTGCCCGAAAGGCCTGAATCCGGCCAAGGCCATCGCCAAGATCAAGCATATGATGGTGGAGCGGGTTTCCTAAGCGGTCCCGCCTGCATTCACCGCAAAGACTTTTCGCAAACCCTCCGGACGTTCCATCGTCTGGAGGGTTTCGATCAATTGGGCGACATCAAACTCCCAGAGCGTCGTTGGCGGCATGGGACGGATGACTTTTCCGCCCAGCGCCTTGAACAGGCTGTTTGCCTTCCGGTTTTCCGGCAGCGTCTCAGCCTCAAGCGTGATGATGCCGCGCGCCCGGCAGGATAGCGCCACCGATGCGATCAGAAGCCGGGAGAGGCCATGCGCCTGGTATTGGTCCAGCACGCCAAGCGCCAGTTCTGCGCGGTCACTCCCCTCCTGGCTACGGATGGCATGCGCCGCCGCCATCAAGGGCGCGCCATCTTCGCCTTCGTCCAGTATGCCCCAGGCGATATGCTTGTTTCCGTCTGCATCGGCCAGCGAGCGGACGACGGCATCCGGCACGGGGTTCGCGCCACTGAAAAACCGGAGGTATCGGGACTCCGGAGACATCGCCCGGAAGATTTGCTGGAATTTCGGTTCATCGTCGATCCCGACAGGCCGCAGCAGAACATCATGGCCAGTATCCAGAGAGACCTGAAGCGGAGCGTTACACATAAGGCCTGCCAGCCTCCGTCTAGAGTTCCCACCAGTCAGGATGCATCTCCTGACGGCTCCACCACACAACTCCAGACCGGTCGGACCGTTCCGGATTCGCCAGACAACGGTAGTGTCCCTATCTCCAAAGGCAAGCACTTCCCGAAATGCAAAAAGCGCGACCGGGTGGCCGCGCTTTTCAGGAAATATGTGTTTTGGCGTTCCGATCAGACCGGGTTCGGCTCTGGATCTCCAAGGCCGCCATCGCCTTTCGGCTTGCGGCGCTTGCCGATCACCGGAACGGCGGAGCCCGGAGACGAATCATCATCGCCAAGGTCTGGTCGCGAAGGCGGGTTGCCCTTCAACAGTTCGGCAATCTCCTCGCCTGTCAGCGTCTCGTATTCGAGCAGGCCGGTGGCAATGGCTTCCCACTGACCACGATAGTCGGTCATGATGCGACGCGCATCATCCATACCCGTCTGGATCAGCGTACGAACTTCTTCCTCGATCTTGCGAGACGTTTCCTCGGACACGTGCGATGACTGCATCAGCTGTTGGCCAAGAAATACGTCGCCCTGATCATCGCCATAATCGACCGGGCCAACGGCATCTGCAAAGCCCCAGCGCGTTACCATGGCGCGGGCAAGACGCGTGGCCTGCTGGATATCCGATGCGGCGCCAGCAGTGACATTGTCGTCGCCAAATTTCAGCTCTTCCGCAACGCGGCCGCCCATCATGATGGCCAGGCGAGAGGTCATCTCGATCTTGGACATGGACAGCTTGTCGTCTTCCGGCAGCTGCATCACCATGCCGAGTGCGCGACCGCGCGGGATGATCGTCGCCTTGTGGACCGGATCAGCCGCAGGCACTTTCAGCGCCACGATGGCGTGGCCGGCCTCGTGCCAGGCGGTAAGCTCTTTTTCCTTTTCGGACATGACCATGGAGCGGCGTTCCGGCCCCATCAGCACCTTGTCCTTGGCGTCTTCGAATTCCTGCATGGCAACCACGCGCTTGCCACGGCGCGCCGCAAGCAAAGCGGCCTCGTTGACGAGGTTTGCAAGGTCAGCACCGGAGAAGCCAGGCGTACCGCGCGAAATCGTCTTCGCATCGACATCTTTCGCCAGCGGCACGTTGCGCATGTGAACGCGCAGGATTTTCTCGCGGCCCATGATGTCCGGGTTGCCAACTGTCACCTGACGGTCAAAGCGACCGGGGCGCAGCAATGCAGGGTCCAGAACGTCCGGGCGGTTCGTTGCGGCGATCAGGATTATGCCTTCATTGGCTTCAAAGCCGTCCATCTCGACCAACAACTGGTTGAGCGTCTGTTCGCGCTCGTCATTGCCGCCACCAAGGCCTGCGCCGCGTGAGCGACCGACCGCGTCGATCTCGTCGATGAAGATGATGCACGGGGCAGAGCGTTTGGCCTGTTCGAACATGTCACGGACACGGCTCGCACCAACGCCCACGAACATTTCGACAAAATCCGAACCGGAAATCGTGAAGAACGGAACTCCAGCTTCGCCGGCAACAGCGCGCGCCAGCAGCGTCTTACCCGTTCCCGGAGGGCCCACGAGAAGCGCGCCTTTCGGAATCTTGCCACCAAGGCGCTGGAATTTCGACGGATCCTGGAGGAATTCGACGATCTCCTGCAGTTCTTCCTTGGCCTCGTCCACGCCTGCAACGTCGTCAAACGTCACGCGGCCATGCTTTTCGGTCAGCAGGCGGGCGCGGCTCTTGCCGAAGCTCATCGCTCCGCGACCGCCGCCAGACTGCATCTGACGCATCATGAAGAAGACAAAGCCGACAATCAGAAGGATTGGCAGGATGGAAAAGATCAGGGACGCAAACGTGTTCTTGCCGCTGTCAGCATCCACGGTGAATGGCACCTGGTTCTCTTCGAGGAATTGCTGGGTCGTCATGTCCAGTGAGCGCAACTCACTGACCATGGTCCGGCCATCTGTGGTTGTCACGATGATACGCTGATCGCCAAGCGTCGCGTCCGCGATTTTGCCGTCTTCGACCAGTTCATAGATCACCGACAGTTTGGCCTTCTCGGCCCGTGCCGCCTGTGGGTTACCACCCATGGCAACCGCCATGCCGATGACCAGGAGGGCAATGGCGCCCCAGATAGCCAAATTCCTGACGTTCATATCGCGTCTCGCTCCAAATTCCGGTGTTCGTCCCGTAAGATAGGAAGCTTATGGCACGAAAACGACTCAAAAGCTCTTAAAATGGCTGTTTTGTCACGTATCGCCGGCATACAGGCTGCGGATCAGGTCAAATCGCCGTTCAGATAGTGCCGGATCGGCTGCGCTGTCTGCGATGCCGGGCTCCGGAGACAAACTTGCGATACCGCTCTTGCGGTAGATCATGACCCCGCCAAGTGTCGCTCCGGAGAAGGACTCATCGCCTGTCAGGCGCCCGGCCAGCGGCTCCACCGCATCCTTGCGAGGGGGCGTCTCCCGCCCTCCGACGATCTGCAACATCAGGCCAAGCGCGCGGATGAGGCGTTCGTCCGGCAATCCCGACAGGTCAAGCCGGTATGCGCCATCACTGTCGGTCCAGACCTGCGTCTGCATCCATCGCGCAATCAGTCGTTCTTCCAGACGCCGCAGCTGCTGAAGGCGGGCCTGGCACGCGAGAATGCGGCCTTTCAGACCGGTCTGCCCCTGCAGCAACGCCCGAACGCGTACGCGCTCGTAAGCGGGGTTGCGATTGGACGGGTCTTCAATCCAGTCGATCCCGCGTCGGTCCAGTTCACAGCGCAGATCCGCCCGCGAGCGATCCAGGACTGGCCGGCCAATCATGATGCCCTGCCCTTCCGGCCAGACCGGCGACGGCGCGATCGGCTGCATGCCGGCAAGCCCATACCAAGTGGACCCCTGCCGGGCGCGCATCAGGAAGGTTTCGGCCTGATCATCCGCCGTATGGCCGAGCCAGAGGTGCGTACCGCCTAGGGCCCGCAATGCGTCTGCCATCAGCGCATGCCTCGCGCGCCGGGCCAGCGCCTGCTTTCCTTTCGGGTCATGCCAAACCAGAGTCTGGTGCTGAATATCGAGACCAGCACAAATTTGCGCGACAGCGCGTGCCTCGTCAGCAGCTTCTGGGCGCAATTGATGATCGACCGTGAAAGCAACAAGCGACCGGCCGGATTGCTGCGCCCACTCATGCGCGAGCACGAGCAGCGCAAGGGAATCGCTGCCACCTGAGACCGCAACGCCAACCGGCCCTGTGGCCTTGCCGCAGAGCCGGTCAAACGGGTCCATCAGACAGCGGATGTCCGGGTCAGCTGTCGCAACCGGATTTGGTACGCTCCACAGCGGCCAGGTCACGCGTCACGCCGGACGCGTTGGGATACCGGCTTGGCAACGTACCGAGCGCCAGGCAGGCTTTTTCCTTGTCACCGATCAGGCGCATCGCACGCGCGAGCTTTACAAGCGCATCGGGCGCACGCGGATCATCCGGATAGGAGCGGATCATGGTCGTATAGGCCGCGCCGCTGTCGGCATAGGCTTTCTGCTGGTAGAGCGACTCTCCCAGCCAGTAATGCGCTTCGCCCGCCTGCGGATCATCCCCGAAACGCTCGAGGAACGACCGGAAGGCTTGTTCCGCACCCGCATAGTCGAACTGGATCAGGCGGGACTTGGCGAGCGCGAACAGCGGCCCTGCCTCGCCCGGCAAGGCGCTGGCTGGAATGGTGCCCAATGACCCTTCGGGCAGGCCTTCACTGTCGGCAACGGAGCTTGCAGGCGTCAGGCGCGTCGGGCCGGATTGGGTCTCTGGCTCAGGCTCGGACATCTCGCTCAGCCCGCTGAGACGGCGGGGGCCTGCGCTTGCCGGATCGCCCAGCGCGGACGATTGACTGTCTGGGAATGCCCCGGTCATGCCGCCCGGTGCCGACTCGGTTTCCGGCATCAGCCCGGCAGACGCCATGAAGGATTTCAAAGCGGCCATGTCCGCAGATTGCGCGTCCAGCTGCGTGCGCAAATCATCAATCTCGTCGATCAGCGCTTCATTGTCGCGTTGCAGGTTTTCAGTCTGCTCGCGTGATTGCTGCAACTGGAATTCGAGGGTTTCAACACGGCCGGTCAGCTGCATCACATCGCCGGTAAGGCCGTTCACTTCAACCTGCACCTGGGCGCTCTGCTGACGGGCCTGCGCGACTTGCTGGGAAAGGTCTGAACTCGTCACGCCCTGAGTAATTGGTGCACTGCGCTGGGCAATGGCAGGGCTGGCCACGAGGCACAGGCTGGCGAGGACAAGAGCGGGCGCTTTGAACATGGATGAGCCTCCGGAGGATTTCTTGAATTCATACGAAAACAGCCGGGGCCAAATTAAGGCACCCGGCTGCATCTTGTGAAGCTATTCGCGACAGAAAGCTTAGCTTGTGGTCGCGCCGGAAACGATTTGCGTGAAGCCGTTCCGGTTCAGAGCCCATGCTTGCTCGTCAGAACCAGCAGCGATCGGGCGCTCTTTACCGTAGGAGATCGTGTCGATGCGGGACGGGTCGACGCCGAGGCTGACCAGATAGTCCTTCACGATGGATGCACGACGCTCGCCGAGGGCAAGGTTGTACTCACGGGTGCCGCGCTCGTCGCAGTTACCTGCTACGATGATGCGAACGCCTGGGTAGGAAGACAGCCAGGCAGCCTGACGCTTCAGGACTTCCTGATCGTCGACGTCGAGGCGGTAGCCGTTGAGGTCGAAGTAGACGCGCTCGCCAACATTGACGCGGAAGTCTTCAAGAGACCCTGCGAGCGGGCCAGCCGGTGCGGCAGGCTCTTCAACAACTGGTGCCGGAGCTGGAGCCGGCTCAGCGACTTCAACCGGTGCCGATTCTTCAACCTGTTCGACAGGCTCCGGCTGGGATGCACATGCGCTGATGGAAAGAACAACTGCTGCAGCAGCTGCAAGTTTAAAGGTGGTATTCATTGCTATTCAGACTCCCCTGGATGTCCTGAGTGCTAATTGACGCCGTACGGCTGGCGTTTGTCAACGTTGTGCCGGATGTAGCGGGTATCTGTCTCCATATTCTGACAGAATTCGGGCGACAATCGGGCGGAAGCAGAACCGCAACCCCGATTTCGCGATATTTTGACGGTTTATCTCCAAAATGCAACGCCCCCGGATAGAAACCGGGGGCGAAGTCCATGAAATTATTGCAACAAAGGTGACCAGGCCGGGTCGGACGCGTCCGTTTGCGTCGACATGCGGCGCTCGTTCCGGCCGGACAGATCGACCGACCAGAGCTGCGGTCCTGCGCCCGGGCGGCTCTCGCGGAAGTACACGATCACGCGGCCGTTCGGAGACCAGTCCGGACCCTCGTCCAGATAGGATTCGGTCAGCAGGCGCTCGCCTTTTCCGTCGGTGCCGATCACACCGATATAAAAGCGGCCGCCGAGCTGTTTCGTGAAGGCCACCAGGTCGCCCCGCGGGCTCCAGACCGGCGTGGAATACTGGCCCTTGTTGAAGGTGATCCGGCATGCCACGTCACGTCCGCCCGACGGGCAGGTGCGCGGGCTGCCATCTGTATTCATGATGTAGAGCTGCGGGCTGCCACCACGGTCAGACGTGAAGACAATGCCCCGGCCATCCGGTGACATTGACGGCGAAGTATCGATCGCCGGATGGTCCGTCAGGCGGCGCGATTGGCGCGTCTGAAGGTTCATCAGATAGATGTCGGAATTACCGCCCTGCGCCTGGGTCAGCAGAACGCTTTCGCCATCCCGGGAAAAGCGCGGCGCAAAGGTCATGCCGGGGAAGTTGCCGAGCAATTCCTGACGGCCGGTCTCGATATTGAAGAGATAGACGCGCGGGCGTCCGCCTTCATAAGACATGTAGGTGATTTCCTGAGCCGACGGGCTGAAGCGCGGCGTCAGCACGGTGTTCGTGCCACCGGTCAGATATTGCTGGTTCGCACCATCGGCGTCCATGATCGCCAGGCGCTTCACACGCTCGGTCTTCGGGCCGGTCTCGGCGATGTAAACAATGCGCGTGTCGAAATACGGGTCTTCGCCGGTCAGGCGCGTATAGATCGAGTCAGCAATCTTGTGCGCAATGCGGCGCCAATTGTCCGGCGTGGTCGTCAGGCGGCGGCCCGGCTGGCCATTGATGCGCATGACTTCACCGCCATACACATCCCACAGGCGGAATGAAACCGCGATCTTGCCGTCCGGCAATTCCTCATACGCGCCGACCACAAGACCTTCGGTCTGGATGATGCGCCAGTCCGGGAAGCGTGGCTGGACGTCAATCGAGAGATCCTTCTGGATGAAGGAGGCCGGGTTCTGAATGTCGAACAGGCCGGTCGATTCCAGATCGGCGCGGACAACATCGGCGATGTCCTCTGCCATTTCAGCATTCGTGCCGCGAACTTCAAAGTCCGGGATGGCCAGGGGTGTGGGCTGGAAATTGCCCTCATCGACGCGGACCTGCAGCTGCGCAGCGGCAGGCATGGCGAGGCCAAATGGCGTCAGGAGGACCAGCATTAGCGCTGTCAGGATGCGGGTCATTTCAAAGTCTCCTCAGAATCTCGGTTCAGGTCAGTTGATCGGTCCGATCGTGACCTCGATGTCTTTCCACTCGTCATAATCGTCTTCAGGCAGTTGATAGTTTGCACATTGGCGCACGGCTGTCAGGGCCCGCTGGACCACAACACCCCGGCGCCCGATCGGCATGGACCGCGGATTTACCAGGTTCACATTGCCATCCAGAGAACCATCCAGGTTAAGTCTCACACGGACCACGACGTTGAACTGGTCTTCCTTAGGCAGATCATCCACGCCATTCCAGCAATAGCCGATCTGGCGGCGCATGGCGGCCTGAAGCGAGGCGGTATTGCCGCGGCGCTCCCCTGCCCCCTTGCGGGGTTGCTGAACGTCTTTCAGCACGGGCTTGTTGATCGGCGGCGGGGCCTGTTCCTGCGCGACCTTGCGCTGGGACTGCGCCTTGTCTTTCAGGATGTCTTCAAAGTCGTTCAGGAAGTCGAGATCGTCAGACTCCGCTTTCGGCTTCTGCTTCTCGATCAGCTTCGGCTTTTCCTTCGGAGGCTCTTCCTTCTTCGGCTCTGGCTCCTTGGGCTGTTCCTCAGGCTCGGCCTTCGTGTCTTCCACGACAGGCTCTTCCTCGGCCGTTTCCGTCTCGCGGGTCTCGTTCACCTCTTCCTGTTCTTCAGGCGGGTCTTCGACAATCTCGGCATCTTCATCGACCGGGTCAGGTTGCTCTTCCGGCTCGGACTCCTCGACCTCTTCCTCAGGGGGCTCTTCAGCCTTCTGGATCGGCGCCACATCTGTCACGAGGCCAATGTCGACAACATCGATCGGCACATCGATCGTGCTCGCGCATTGCGGCAGGCGCATCAGGATATCGACGGGCGACAGGCCGGGTTCTTCGCGCTCAAGCCGTTCGATCTCGCGGTCACATTCACTTTTCTTCATCGGCCACGTCATCACCGCCGCGGCGAGCACGGTGGCGTGAAGAACGGTCGAGATGGTAAAGCCGCGAAGCATGTGGGGCGATGCGCTCCTACTTCTTCTGTTCAGTCACAAAGGATACGCGCGTATAACCGGCTGCCCGGATTTCGGCGGTCACTTCCATGATCCGGCCATAGGGCGTGTTCTCGTCACCGCGCAGGTAAATTGGCTGCTCATAGCCTTCGCCGATAATGGCCTGCAATTGCGGGCCCAGCGTGGACACGTCCTCAACCAGGGTCGTCTGGATAAAGACATCCCCATTCTCCCGGATCGAAATCGCCAGCGGATCGTCATTCGGTTCGGTCTTGATCGGCCCCGAACTCGTCTTGGGCAGATTTACCTCCTCACCACGCACCAGCAGGGGCGCCGTGATCATGAACACGATGAGCAGAACCAGCATGACGTCCACAAAAGGCGTCACGTTGATTTCGGCATTCAGCGCGCGCCGACCGCGCCGTCCGCCCTTCCCGCCTGAACCGAGGATCAATCCCATCGCCTAGTCCCTCGCGGATTCGGAGGCACGGCGCGACAGGCGCACGAGCACGTCCTGGGAGAATGTGTCGAGCTGGTCGCCCAGCTTGGTCAGGTCGCCGGTGAATTTGTTGTAGAAAATAACGGCCGGAATAGCGGCCACGAGGCCGAGGCCGGTGGCGAACAGGGCTTCCGCAATCGGGCCGGCCACGGTGCCAAGGCTGGTATCCTGCTGTTCGGCAATGTTGAGGAAGGCGTTCATGATGCCCCAGACCGTTCCGAACAGGCCGATGAACGGAGAGGCAGAACCGATCGTGGCGAGCACGCCAAGGCCGCTGCCTGCCCGGCCAAGTTCACGATCGACAGCGGCGCGCATGGAACGCTCCGCCCGGCTGACAATGGCGGCGGCTTCGGCAGGATTATGGGACTGGCGGCGCGCATCGGACCATTCGCGCGCGGCGGCGGCGAACACGCGGCTGGCCGCATCATTGGAGGCCTGGCCGGGGCGCATGTCGAAATCTTCGGTACGTCCGCTCCAGAAGGCTTCTTCGAACTGGCGCGATTTCTTGCGCAGGCCGCCGAGGGAGAACAGCTTCTCGCCGATCACCATCCACGACCAGATCGAGGCCAGCAGCAGGAACAGGAGGACCAGTTTTACAACCGGGTCAGCCGCCATGATGAGGCTGAACAGCGAGAAGTCGGCATGACTTGCGGCGGTGCCTATCGCTTCTGATTCCATGGGGGCTAATGCTCCTGTCTACGTATCATGGGTGATCAGCCGCATCCCTTCAGGGACCGGCACACCCCTTCATCCACACCAAATCCGGCAGAAACACGGCAGAATGGCCAGTTTCCGCAGCTCTCTTGGGGGCTAGGCCGGAACGGTTAAGATTTTATGGCAGCGCGTTAACGCTCTTTCGGTTCCCAACGATACGCTTCGAGATGCGTGACCAGTTCGCGGATCGGGCGGCGCGGGCGCCCATCGGCGTGAATCATCACAGCCGTGATCTCACCTTCGGCAATGATTTCCTCGCCCCGGAAACAGGTCTGGGAAAAGCGGATGCGCGGCCCGTCCGTGCCGATGTAGCGCGTGCGAATGTGCAGCAGATCGTCCACCTTGGCGGCCTTGCGATAATCCACTTCAACGCGGGTCAGCGTAAACGCTGCCGGATCTTCCCGCTCCAGCAGGGACTGGTGCGAGATGCCGGCGTCACGCAGATGGTCAGACCGGCCCCGCTCGAAGAAGCGGAGATAATTGGCGTGGTACACCATGCCGGTAAAATCAGTGTCTTCGTAGTAAACGCGCACACTGATCCAGTGCTGGCGGTCGGCATCGAAATTCTGGGTATCAAGGTCTGGCAGGCTCATGATTTCCGCGTAGCAAAGCCCGCCCCAAGCGTCACCCCTGTTCCGCCTGAACCGTCATCTCCAGCGGCTCGGTTGCATAGCCAAGCGCCTCGGCGCGCTGCTTCAGCCCATCAAGCACCGCCGGGTCGAGCTGTGCAGTACGCGACAGGATCCAGAGATATTTGCCATCCGGGCTGCCAACCAGCACGGCGGAATAATCCGGCTCCAGCGCCAGCACCCAATAATCACCCGAGGCAAACGGCACCCAGTCAGGCGCGAACTTCACTTTCAGCTTTGTGTTGTTGCTGCCTTCGACGACGCGGGCTGTGCCCTCGGCGACATCCTTCTCGCCATTCAGCGATCCCTTGTAGCAGGTATTCGTCACGCTCACCGTGCCGTCCGCATTCAGGCCATACTCGGCGGTCACGCCCGTACAGTCCTTTTCGAACGAGTTGGGATAGCGCGCGATCTCGTACCAGAGGCCGGAATAACGCTCCAGATCGACCGAATTCACAGTTGGGGGCGGCGCAGTTTCGGCGCGGTAATCAGGTTGGCTGGTACAGGCAGCGACAAGAATTGTCGCGACGGCCGACAGGGCAATACGCATGGGAAATCTCCTTCTCCCCTCTTACGCATGACCCTCCTGTTCGGTTTCGCAAATACGCGTCAGCCACCGTTTTGCGGGGCAAGCTCCAGCAGATCGCCAGCATCTGCAGGCGCCTCTTCAGCATGAAGACCTGCCAGGAAGGCGCGCAGATCCGCGACAGACTCGGCGGCCTTCTCCTCCTGCGGGATATGACCCGTCTGCGGATAGATGATCAGCTCTGACCCAGGAATGGCGTCCGCAAATTTCTGACCATGTGCAACGGGGATAAGATTGTCGCTGTCGCCATGCATGATCAGGGTGGGCGTGGAGATGTCTCCGAGCAATTCATCAGACGCCAGAATCCGCAGCGTCGCACCACTCATCAGCTTCAGCAGCGCATCACGGTGACACGGTGCACGCGACATGGCCGAATAGCGGTCCACCATCTCGTCCGTCACGAAGGCCGGGTCGTAGAAACTGTCCTCAAGACCGGAACGGATCAGCGCCGACATATCCAGATCCCGCATCACCTTGCGCGCCACGCCATTGCGCAGCAGCTTGAAGATGAAGGGTTCGGAATCCCCTTCCCCCGGCGCATCCAGCCAGCCCGCAGCATCGACCAGAACGAGTCCATCCAGTTTCTCCGGATGTTCCAGCGCATAGGCCCAGGCGGTATGCCCGCCCATGGAATTGCCAACAAGGGTGAACCGCTCAACGTCCAGCGTGCGCGCGACACGGTCCACGCTGGCCACGAATTGTTCGATGCCGATGGAGTCATTGTCAGGGCAACGCGACAGGCCATGCCCCGGAAGGTCCAGACGGATGACCCGGTAATCCTTGCGCAATTTCCGCGCCCAGGCATCCCATGTCTGCAACGAAGCGGAATAGCCATGAACCAGGACAACGACCGGCGCATCGCGCGGGCCGGCATCCGTGAAATGGATTTCCACATCGTCTCCGGATTTCAGGAAGCGACTGTTCGATTTCGCATAGACCGATTCAAGCGTCGTGTAGGAAATGTCATTGCGGCGGAGCATCCACCATCCTGCTGTCAATATGATCGCAAGCGTCACCAGCACGACCAACAGTCGTTTCATCACAGTCCCGAACTCCCTACATGCACACCAAAGGGTGACGCACTAAAGCCCTGCGACTCACGACAAGTCAAATTTTGCGATCAGTCCCACAGACCGGGCACGCCGGATCGCGCCGCAGACCGACCGCCCTCTGACGGGTGGAAAGCCCGTCAACCAGCGCGATCCTCCCGATCAGGGACTCGCCCGCACCGGTGATCAGCTTGATCACTTCCAGTGCCATCAGGGTAGAGATCATTCCTGTGACCGGGCCCACCACGCCCACTTCATCACACGCCTCGGCATCGGGCGGCGTTTCCGGCACCCAGCACTGATAGCACGGCGCGTCCGCTACATGGCCAGACGCGAACACGCTGGCCTGCCCGCTCCATCCCGCCGCAGCGCCATGCACCAATGAGCGCCCGGTGGCATGCGCGACCCGGTTCAGCGCATGGCGCGCAGGGAAGTTATCTGTCGCATCGACCAGTATCTCACCGGCCAAGTCATCCGTCTCTTCCCAGCGCTTGCGGCGACCACGAACATGGGTAGACGGATGGTCTGCCGTCAGGCGCGCGGAGAGAACATCCACCTTGGACTTGCCAAGGCTGCTCTCCCCGAACTGGACCTGTCGTTGCAGGTTGGAGCGCTCGACATGGTCATCATCCCATATCTCCAGCTGGCCGATCCCCGCTGCAGCCAGATACATGGCGCACGGCCCACCAAGCGCTCCTGCCCCGACAATGGATACGCGCGCCGCGCGCAGCTTCTGCACGCCGGGACCGCCGATTTCCCGCAGCATGATATGCCGTTTGTGGCGGGCAAGTTCTTCGGGGCTGAGGCTCATTGGCTGGCCTTCATCTGACGAATGGCGGTGGAGGAGATCGGGTCCAGCGGCGCGGTGAGGTACACCCAGGCTGGCGGCGCAAGACCCGGCAGGGTCGTGGCCTCCGCTTCGGGAATCCGACTGTTCGCGAACCGGCGCGCGAAGGGCGAGTTACGCGCGCCCGGCCCCACGCCGGGGCGCGCCACAATCGCAATCGGCATCATTCGCGCAATTTCCTGCCACTCGCTCCACATATGGAAGTTGACCATATTGTCCGCGCCCATCAGCCAGACAAAGTCCGCATCCGGCGCAATATGGGTGATCGCAGAGAGCGTGCGGTAAGTGTAGGTCAGGCCAAGGCGGGATTCGATATCAGTCACACGCATGCGGGGATGATCCGCGATGGCCATGGCAGACCAGAAGCGCTCCCCGAAATCTCCGTGTCCGGTCTTGAGCGGATTGCCGCGCGCCACAATCCACCAGACCCAATCCAGTTGAAGACGCTTCATGGCCGTTGAGGCCACATGAAAATGGCCTGAGTGAGCCGGGTTGAAGCTCCCTCCGAACAGCCCGATGCGCAGCCGGCGTGTCGGTCCCGGTAAGAGTGATCTGCTCAAGGACGAACCTGTCCGCTGCCGCGTACGACATATTTGTAGGTCGTTAGCTGGTCTGCGCCCACGGGGCCGCGTGCATGAATACGGCCTGTGGCGATGCCGATCTCGGCGCCCATGCCAAACTCGCCACCGTCCGCAAACTGGGTCGACGCATTGTGCAGCAGGATCGCGCTGTCGATCGTGGCGAAGAAGCGATCCGCCGCGGCCCCATCCTCGGTAATGATGCATTCGGTATGGCCGGACGACCAGGTGCCGATATGATCCAGCGCGGCCGTCAAATCATCCACGACCGCCACCGCAAGGATCGGCGCGAGATACTCTGTTGCCCAGTCCGCTTCAGTGGCCTCAACCATGTCCGGCACGATGGCGCGCGCCTGCGCATCGCCGCGCAGCTCACACCCTGCTTCAGTCAGCGCCGCTGCAATCTTCGGCAACAGGTCGCCCGCTACCGCCGCATCCACCAGCAGCGTTTCGGCCGAGCCGCAAATTCCGGTGCGGCGCATCTTGGCATTCAGCACGATCGACACCGCCTTGTCCGGGTCCGCTGCCTTGTCGACGATTACATGGCAAAGCCCTTCAAGGTGTCCGATCACCGGAACACGGGCGTCTTTCTGAACGCGCTCGACCAGGCTGCGCCCTCCGCGCGGCACGATCACATCCACATTGCCTTCAAGCCCCGCCAGCATATGGCCAACAGCGGCGCGATCGGTGGTCATCACCAACTGGACCGCGTCCTCCGGCAAGCCTTCCTGTTTCAGCGCGCTGCGCATGGCCGCGACAATCGCACGGGAGGAATGCGTGCTTTCCGATCCGCAGCGCAGGATGGCGGCATTGCCGGAGCGCAGGCAGAGTGCGCCCGCATCGGCGGTGACGTTCGGGCGGCTCTCGTAAATAATGCCGATCACGCCCAGCGGCACGGCCACGCGGGCGATATCCAACCCGTTCGGACGCTCCCACCGCGCCAGCTCGCGTCCGATGGGGTCGCCCAGTTCGGCCACCGCCTCGACGGATGATGCGATGCCTTCCAGCCGCGCGGCATCCAGCGCGAGCCTGTCCAGCATGGCGGCGTCCAGCCCTTTGTCCCGCGCGGCTGCCATATCGGCTTCGTTCGCACTGAGAATCTGGTCGGCAGCCGCCCGGATCGCCCCGGCCACAGCCTTCAGCCCCCGCGTGCGATCAGCCGGGCTCATCCGGCCCAGCCTGCGGGAGGCGTCACGGGCGCGGCGGCCCATTTCCAGCATGGTTTCGCCGAGATCTGCGGTCTGGTCAGCTATCGTATCCATCATGGCACTGGATGTGCCGGAAACGCCGGGGGTTCGCAAGATGCGCCGCGATCGCGCCCGCCGTGGCCGCAATGATTACACCGCGCAGCGACGGGCTGACTCTTCTGATTTTTGCCCTAGTATGCGCCTGACAAAACACACATCATCCGGAGGAAGTACATGATCGACGTTAAGGCGATGCCGCATCTGGCGGATATTCCGCGTGTCCAGGCCGGTATCCGCCCGGACGAGACCGCGTTCTGGTTCGAAGGCGAAACCACCAGCTTTGCGCAGCTCGAAACCCGGTCTACTCAGGTTGCAAACGGCCTGATCGCCCTCGGCATCCAGACTGATGACCGGGTCGGCTATCTCGCAAAGAACACGTCGGTCTATTACGAGATGATGTTCGGCGCAGCCAAGGTGCGCGCCGCGATGACGGCGGTGAACACGCGCCTCGCCCCGCCAGAAGTCCAGTTCATCCTGTCCGACGCCCGGGTGAAGATCCTGTTCGTCGGCAAGGATTTCTACGGCATGATCGACCAGATCCGCGCAGACCTGCCTGATCTGGAGCACGTGATTGCGATTGATGGTGAGCGCGATGACTGGCCATCCTACACTGTCTGGCGCGACGGCCAGTCGACGGAGGCCCCCGGCATCGAAACACATGATACGGATGATGTGATCCAGCTTTACACCTCCGGCACGACCGGCATGCCAAAGGGCGTGCAGCTGACCAATGGCAATTACCGCGCGATCTTCGAACAGGCCGGCCAGCTGGACTGGGCCAGCTATGATGTGGGCGACGCAGTGATGAATGCCATGCCCCTGTTCCATGTGGCGGGCGTGAATATCGGCATCCTGACCGCGGCGCAGGGCGCAAACGCAGTTGTCCTGCGAGAGATAGATCCCACGCTCATCCTGAAACTCATCCCGGAACACAAGATCGCACATGCCTTCTGGGTGCCTGCGGTGATCCTGATGCTGACGCAGATGCCGAATGTGCGCGACATTGACTGGACCCCGCTGAAACAGGTCTTCTATGGCGCCTCCCCCATTGCGGAAAGCCTGCTGCTGGATGCGAAAGATATCATGGGCGCGAAGTTCACACAGCTCTACGGCCTGACGGAAACGGGCGGGTGCGGAACATATCTTCCACCGGAAGCGCATGATCCGTCCTGGGGCAAGCTGCGCTCCTGCGGCGTCCCCTACCCGGCAACCATCGTCCGTTGCCTCGATGCTGAAGGCAATTCCGTCCCGACCGGGGAAGTTGGCGAGATCGCCATCAAGTCGGCGTTTGTCATGAAGGGCTACTGGAATCGTCCGGATGCCACTGCCGAAGCGATTGACGAATACGGCTTCTTCCGCACCGGCGATGCGGGCTATTTCGACGAGGACGGATTTCTCTACATCCATGACCGCGTGAAAGACATGATCGTCTCTGGCGGTGAGAACATCTATCCTGCAGAGGTCGAGAACGCGATCTTCGGCCATCCGGGCGTTGCCGATGTTGCCGTGATTGGCGTGCCGGACGAGAAATGGGGCGAGGCCGTCAAGGCGATCATCGTGGTCAAGCCCGGCGAATCCCCAACTCAGGAAGACATTATCGCCTATGCGCGCGAGCGGATTGCCGGATATAAATGTCCGAAGACGGTCGAGTTTATCGAAACCCTGCCGCGCAACCCGTCTGGAAAGATCCTGCGCAAGGATCTGCGCGAGGTTTACTGGAAAGACCAGGAACGCCGCGTCAGCTGATCATATGGCGGATGGCGCAGCGTCCCCTGCGCTGTCCGCCATGATCATTCTTGCTTAGTTGGCCAGGTTCAGCCAGTCGCGCGCCGCCGACAGCGCCACCTTGACTTCATCCGTACTCAGCATGTCAGCCATTTCCTGGCGCTGCAGCTTGGCCTCGTCATGGCCCTTGGAGGCCGCGAGGTTGAACCATTTGTGCGCAGAGATCAGGTCGATGTCAGATCCGACACCGGCTGCACAGGCGAGACCTGCCTGATAAAATTCGTCCGCATTTGCCTCGGCGCCCAGCAGGCCACCTGGCTGTATTTCCATCTCTGAAAAGGGCATCTTGTTTCTCCTGTCACCCTGCCCGTGCCGCCACCCTTTCCGGGCATGTCAGCCTGAGCATCCATCCGCCACCGGATCGTTCCGGCGACAGGCAAAGAGTGCCCGCTCTCCTTTGCCGTATGGTTAACAGCGATCTGCCGAAAACGCGGCTTTTTTAATGGAATTGCGATCAATCTTCACGAATGACGGGTTTTTCCGCCCTGAACACGAAAAACCCCCGCACGGTGTTCACCGTACGGGGGCCTTGCATGATCGAAAGGGAAAGAGGCCTTACGCGGCGACTTTCTTCTTTGCGAGGGATTGAGCAAGTTTTTCCATGGCGTCGTCCTTGTCGATGTTTTCGACAGCGGCGAGTTCGCGGGCCATACGGTCCAGCGCGTTTTCATAAAGCTGACGCTCGGAATAGGATTGTTCCGGCTGGTCTTCGCCGCGATGCAGGTCGCGCACGACTTCGGCGATGGAGATCAGGTCACCGGAATTGATCTTCGCTTCATATTCCTGTGCGCGGCGCGACCACATGGTGCGCTTGATGCGGGCGCGGCCGCCCAGCGTCTTCAGAGCGTCATCAACCAGCTTGGAGCCGGCCAGGGCGCGCATGCCGGAAGCTTCGGCGCGGTTGGTTGGAACGCGAAGGATCATCTTGTCCTGGTCAAAGGAGACCACGTAGACCTCCAGATCCATGCCGGCCACAGTCTGCTTCTCGACGCTCGTGATCTTGCCCACCCCGTGTGCGGGATAAACGACGCTTTGACCCACTTCAAACGCCAGTTCCGCAGATGCTTTTTTAGCCATGTTGGATATCGCCCTTTTTTACGCAAATAGAGCCGATAAAGTCCCTCCCAGTCCGACGCATTTGACGGTCTGAGTTGAAGATTCCGGCTCTTGTCAGTTATTACTCAAGTCTGAACACTAGCATAAATGTGCAGGTTTTTCAACAGACACGCCCAGATGCTAACCAAGGGTAAAGTTCCCAAGGCCGCTGATTTTGTTAACCTTTATTGAGAAACCCAGCAAAATCAGGGCTCGGACGGGCTGACTCAGACGTCGCCTTCACCCGGCTTGGGGCTGAAATATTTTTCCAGTTTGCCGGTCTCTTGCGCAAATTGTTCGCGATCTGCGGGCGGTTCCTTCATCCGGGTGATGTTCGGCCAGACCTTCGCATATTCGCTGTTGAGTTTCAGCCATTTCCCGTCCGGGTCGTCCTCGGTATCGGGTACGATGGCTTCTGCCGGGCATTCCGGTTCGCACACGCCACAATCGATGCACTCATCCGGGTGGATGACCAGCATGTTCTCGCCTTCATAGAAGCAATCAACCGGGCAAACCTCGACGCAATCCATGTATTTGCAACGGATACAGGCGTCGACGACGATATAGGTCATGTGAGGGAGGGCCTTCTGCGATTTGTGCATGGGCGAAATGGCGCGCACAGACGCGTATGTCAATGAGGCGAGCTGACAGGTCTCTTCAGGAAGCGTCAGTGATGCGCTGTTCGGCAGACTGGCGGGCCTGCGCGCGCAAAATATCGTCTACATGCAGCAATGACGCGACGTGACGGATATAGGCGTCTTCGATGTCGCTTTTCTCGCCATCTGCCAGTGCGACGCGATAGAGCCCCTCAATGATCGAAACGCGTTCGGCCATCGGCAGCTTCTTCACATGCTTGGTGAACTGGTGAGACCCTACGGCCTCTTCGGCCAGCGCCTCCCCTTCCGCCAGCACGGCATCGGCGCGATCGGCATCAAACCCGAACGCCTCCAGCAGGATTTCGGCGATCATGTCGCTTTCGATGTTCACATAAACGCCGTCAGACAGGGCCGCTTCGACCAGCAGCGCCGCTGCCGCGACATGCGGATCCATTGGCAGCTCCGCAGGCGTTTTCTGCCGAAACAGGTTTTTCAGCGCGCTCATCATTCGTCCATCTCCAGTGTCTGGTACAGCGCCGCCGCCTCGTCGGCCGGGCCACGCCGCATGCCAAGGTCAAGCACTTCGACTGCCCTGATATGCCCCCCAAGGGCCAATGTGACAATATCTGCGACAGCAATGGATGTGCCGGGCTTGTTCACGCGGCGCGTCTGGCCATTCCGGGTGATGCGAATACCGCGCTTTCGGATATGCGCTCCGGAAAGGGCGCGCGTCTTGAAGAACCGTGCCCGCCACAACCATACATCCAGGCGCAGCGTCGGCGTTTCCGTCATTGGAAGGGCGTATAGGTAAAGTCGCTGCCGGTTTCAGTCGCGCCGCTTTCTGCCTTGGGCTTCGGCTTGCGCTTCTTTTTCTTCGGCTTTGGCTTTTCTTCGGGCAACAGAGCTGCCAGCGCCGCGAACGGGCTGTCCGGGTCTGGCTTGCGCGATGCCGGTGCGTTGCGGGCCGGGCTGCGTCCGCCACCTTGGGGCTTGCCGCCGCGCGGACCTTTGCCGCCCTTGCCGCCCGCATTCTGGTGCGGGGCGCCGCCACCCTGATTACGGCCACGCTCCGGGCGACCTTCCGGCCGCGACCGCGCCGCATAGCGCCACAGCAGGACCGCGTCGGTTTCCTTGTCCTTCTCTGCCGGGGCCAGGCCAAAGCCTTTCAGCACCGCAGGCCAGTCATCGGCCGGGCAGGATACGACCGAAGCCAGGTCAATCTCGATCGGGAAGGCATTCTTGCCGGCTTCCTTGCGGCGCTTGGCGATTTCCCAGCCAAGGCGCTCGGCCAGGTCGGCCCGCACGGCGCGCTTGCCGAAACGCAGATATCCATTCGCGGCCAACGCCTCTTCCGGCCAAGTGCCGTCGAGCGCGAAAGACCCCGCCCCTTCCGGCGCAAGCGGGAAAGGCTGGCCTTCGAACACGGCGCGCAGAATGGCAATCATGCGCTGGCCCGCGGGCTTTTGCGCGTCCGGCACATGCGCCGCCACACGGCCCGCACGAATGCCGATGCCTTTCAGGGCTTCGCGCTGTTCGGCGCTGAGCCGCAGGCCCGGATCATCCTGGCGCAGATCGACCGCTGCACCGCTTTCCAGCACACGGAACGCGATCCCGCGCGCCAGACCTTCCAGCGCATCGCCCGCCTTGTCGACGGCCAGCTTCGTGTGCGTTGGCAGGATGCGGGCGATTTCCTTTGCCGCCCATTGCTCCAGCCTTTGCCGCGCGGCTTCGCGCTCTGCCGGGTCAACTTCGGCCGCGCCGATGATCTCCACGCGCGGCGCCATCCAGCCTGAGCCCTTCACCAATTGGCCCACAGGCGAATTGATATGTTCCACCTGGCCTTCATCATTCAGCTTGAAGGCATCATCCGGGGCCGCCACGATCAGGCTGAGCCGTTCCACGATCAGCGGGCGAACGGCCGCCTGCGCTGCGCCGCGCACGGCCTTGCCTTCCAGCGTCCGGGCATCCAGCACAGGCTCGAATGTCAGGCCCTTGAGGCGTCCAACAACATGGCCTTCCACACGGACATCTCCTTCCGGGGTCAATTCGGTCACGAGGGCGTCTTCCTTCTTCAGGCTGGCAAGCAAAGCGGTGGTGCGCCGGTCCACAAACCGGGCTGTAAGGGCTTCGTGTAGCGCGTCTGACAGGGAGTCTTCAATCTCCCTCGTACGATCTTGCCATTTTTCGGGGTTTTCCAGCCAGTCAGGCCGGTGGGCGGCATAGGTCCATGTCCGGATATTGGCAAGCCGTTGCTGCAGCTTTGCGATGTCCCCCTGCGTTGAGGAGAGATCGTCCAGCCGGCGCTCAAGACCTGTGTCGGACAGGCGCGCATCCGGATCGGCCAGCGTTTCGGCAAGTCCGAGCACAAGGCGTGCATGGCCTTCCGGCCCGGCTTTGCGAAAGTCTGGCAGGCGGGCCAGATCCCACAAACGCTTCACCTGGCGTGCCCCGGCCACGTTCGGCCCGATGGCGCCATCCTCGCTCATCCGGCGCAGCACCCATTCATCCAGTGCATGCGGATTATGGATCAGGGCCGAATGGCCGGAGGGCTTTTCAAGGCTCAGGATCAGGCGACGTAGGCTGGAGAAATCCAGCGCCGAGTTGCGCCATTGCAAATGGTCCACCGGATCGAAGCGATGCGCCTCGATGGCTTTCCAGGTTTCTTCGTCAAAATGCGGACAGGTCGCTGTCTCGCCAAATTCGCCATCCGTGCGAAAGCGCCCGGCCCGGCCCGCGATCTGCGCGCACTCGGCTGGTGTCAGCAGGCGATGACGCCGCCCGTCGAATTTCGAGCGAGAGGCAAACACGACCCGGTCGACATCCAGGTTGAGCCCCATGCCAATGGCGTCCGTCGCAACGATGTAATCCACCTCGCCCGACTGATACATGGCGACTTGCGCATTGCGGGTGCGCGGGCTCAGCGCGCCCATCACGATGGCCGCCCCGCCCTTCTGACGGCGGAGCAATTCGCCAATCGCGTAGACTTCATCGGTGCTGAAGGCGACAATGGCGGTCCGCTTCGGCAGTTTGGTGATCTTGCAATGGCCCGCATAGCGCAGCTCTGAAAACCGCTCGCGCGGTTCGGTCTCTGCGCCAAGTTCCAGCGTCCGCAACACGCCGCGCATGGTATCGCTGCCCAGCAACAGGGTCTCGTGCGACCCGCGCAGATTCAGGATGCGGTCTGTGAAGACATGGCCGCGATCCTGGTCCTCAGCCAGCTGGATCTCGTCAATCGCCACAAAGTCGACGCGCACATCCACCGGCATGGATTCCACGGTGCAGACCCAATAGCGCGCCGTAGGCGGAACAATCCGCTCCTCGCCAGTGACCAGCGCCACATGCGCCGCGCCCTTGCGCTCGACCACCCGGTCATACACTTCCCGCGCCAGCAGGCGCAGCGGCAAACCGATCATGCCGGTGCCATAGCCCGTCATCCGCTCAATGGCGTAATGCGTCTTGCCGGTATTGGTGGGGCCGAGAATGGCCTTCAGGGAGGAACTCATCCGCGCGGCTTGGCCGGGAGTGAGAGGGAAGTCAAGCGCAGTACTTATCATTGTTGCAACGGAACAATGTAGCAACAAAATGAGTGACCCAATCACAGAATCGAGTCATTATTCAGGGGTTTAGCTGCGGTACAGACCGATGTTCGGAACAGATTTCGAGTGGTGGATCGATATGGCCAAACGACTTGGCCCTACTTTTACGTTGCTTTGGATTATAGCGGCAATCGCATTCTTTTGCCTCACGTGGATAGGCCTGCGACGCCTCTCCGAGCCAGAAATGGAGACGTCCAACCTGCCGCCTCCCCCAACCCAGGGTGCCCCTCAGAACAGTAATCCAAACAATATGACTGCGTCTGCTCCGATTGGGACGGTGAACCAAACCAACATCTCTGGACCTGTGACTATCGCTGCTCCTTCACCCCCTCCACCTCCTCCAGTGACACATGAATTACTGGCGAAATCGCCTTTTGACTCGCTTCAGATTACCAAAGAAACGTTGGATATTCAGTTCGGCGAGCAGGAAGATGCCGAAGTTGAAGTATGGGTTCTGTGGCGCGATGGGTCATGGAAATCTGATGAAGTGAAGATCAACAGTCCGCATAAAGTCGAAGAGTTTTTCCGCAGCTCGCGCCTTCAACAGTCGCTGAAAACGGAACAGGTCATCGGGTGCGTAGGACTCGCGTCGAACAAAATGAATACGCGCTTGCGTTCTTCGGGAGAAGATGAACGAGACAAGGTGCTTGGTAATCTTGCCGACCGCAGAGCGTTTGAGCTGTGCCGAATGCTAGCAGACGCCACGAAGGATCTGCCAAAAGGCCCGCGTTTTGTTGGTATCGGCGCCGGTTACAATACAGAACAGCCCGCGACAAATGCAGATGAACTCAAGCAGAGAGCCCTCGTCTTTTTGGCTGTTCGCTCGACTTCTGGAAAACCACTCGAAAAGTCAGACGTGAATGAGATCATTGCACAGATCTTCACAGGATCGTCCATGGTTGATTTTCAACCTGCTCAGTATTCACGTGTGAGCCAAGGACGCCCCTTATGTTGGGTATCCATTGAACAAGGGGTAATTAGTCCGCGCGGTTCAGATTGTGTCTAGCTAAGACTTTATCTCCAAATACGGGTTTTCAGGGGAAAACAGCGCGCTAAGCCACCGCGTGGATGCGGACCGGCTCTGAGGCTGGGGCATCGCCCTTCACCTCATGCGGCTGGAAGTGGAGCAGTTCCCAGCGGCCGTCATGATGCTCGACAAGGGCGGTGCAGCTTTCCACCCAGTCGCCATCATTCATGTAGGTGATGCCGTCAATCTCGCGCATTTCCGCGACATGGATGTGGCCACAGATCGCGCCGTCGAAATCCTTGCGGCGGCAGTAATCGGCCACATGGCCCTCGAAATTGTGGATATGGTTCAGCGCGCGCTTGGTGCGCTTCTTCAGCGCCTGCGACAGCGACCAGTAGGGCATGCCAAAGCTTCGGCGCACCGCGTTCAGCTTCGTGTTCGCCCAGAGCAGGAAATTATAGGCATGATCGCCCAGATGCATGATCCATTTGCGGTCAGCCCGCATCATGCCGTCGAACATGTCTCCGTGCACGACGAGATAGCGCTTGCCATCCTCGCCCTCATGCACCGCGCGATTCTTCACCTTGATCTCGCCAAAGGCCAGACGGAACTGCAGGAAGGCGCGCAGGAACTCGTCATGATTGCCGATGATATAGGTTACGTCCGTGCCGCGTTTGGCGGCCGTCAGGATACGGCGGATGACATTCGTATGCGATTGCGGCCAGTACCATTTCTTCCGCATGCGCCAGCCATCAATGATGTCGCCCACCAGGTAGAGCTGCTCTGAAGTATGCGTCTTCATGAAGGCGCACAGCGCATCGGCCTGACACCCGGCGCTGCCAAGGTGCACATCCGAGATGAAAATCGAGCGATAATCCGGGCGTTTGTCTGGACGGGTCATGGAAACGGCCCATAAGCCAGTTTGGTATGAGTTTTATGACAGCAATCCCCCTAATTTCGTCATAAAACCGCAATGAAAACAGCGATGAGCGATTAGTTTGTCCTCCCCCTCCGGGAACGGAGCTATACTGCATGCATGGATTACCTGTTCGCCCCGCCCGAAAACCTGCCGCCGCAGATGGAACCCTACCGGTTCTGGATCTGGCTGCAGCTGGTCCTCGTGCGCCTCTATGTGCGCGCGGTGAAGGGCGCGGATGCGAACTTTCTTTATGGGGTGACCCGCACCGGACACGTCCTCCTTGTCGAGATCGGCGACACGAAGGCCGAGCATCAGGCGGCGCTTGCCCGCAAGAAACAACAGGACATGCTGAACCGGGCGCAATCAAAAGCTCTCACTGCGGCGCTGGACGGCACGTCCCTCCTGTCCGCGCACCCCGCCGACGACCGGGGCCCGGAATGCACGGGCATTTTCGCGCAAGTCGCAGTCCCGGCCTGCGCCCCTATTGCGGGCTGCCCTCTGCCCCCGCCGGATACCTGACCGGTCTCCTCACGGAAGAAAACCCAATTTCCAGAAACGAAGCGCCTTCACGGGCGTCGCACGTGCAGCTGCCTACCCGGCTCTCACGCCGCCGCCGCGCCGGGCAAGCCAGACACCGCCGAGGATCAGGGCGAAAGCGACCAGCGCATGCCAGCTCTGGGTCTCTCGGAAAAAGATCCATCCGAGCACGGCGCTGACCACCGGAATGGCATAGCCCGTCAATGACAGGAACGTCGCGCTGGTCCGCGCAATCAGGAACATGTAGAGCGCCTGCGCAATCGCGGTCGGGATCACGCCAAGGCCCACCACACCCGCCCAATGGGTCCAGTCCGCATTCACCTCGGACGGGTCCACGGTGAAAACCAGCGGCCAGGAGACGATCGCCGCCAGCGTGACAAAGCCTGTGGCGAACGGAATGGCCTCGATCTTCGGCGCCCCGCGCGCCATCAGGCTGGCCGCCGCATAATTCATCGTCGCCAGGATCAACAGGAGCTGCGCCACCACGCTCGCATCGCCCAGCCCCTTCATGGCGTCCGGCCCGAACAGCACGGCCACACCCGCAAACCCGGCCAGCACGCCCACCGCCGTGCCGCGCGTCATGCGTTCATCCGCAAACAGAAAAGTTGCGCCGCTGACCACAAAGATCGGCACCGCCGCCGTATACAGCGCCGCAAGGCTGGAATTCACCGTCTCTTGCGCCGTGGTGATCAGGAAGAAGGGAAAGACAGATCCGGCCAGCCCCATGCCGATAATGGCGATCCAGCGCGGCCTGTCCCGGAAGGAGGGCAGTTTCTGCCCGCGCGCCAGCATGACGATCCACAGCAATGCCGCGCCAATGGTCAGGCGCCCCGGCAACACCCAGCCGACCGGCAGGCCTGCATCCGGATTGCCCTTGTCCACCGCCACGCGCGTCAGGGCATAGGCCCCGGCCCAGAACAGGGTCAGCAGCGCAAACAGCGCCCAGTCGGATGCCGACCGGCCAGTGGGCAGTTTCTGGCTCATGGCATCGGTTCGCCGCGAGAGGTTTCAAGGATGGAATACCATTGCTGGCGCGTCAGCGGGATGGCCAGCGCATTGCGCGCCGCTTTCAATCGCTCCGGGCGCTGCGTGCCCAGCAGGATGATGGACCTCGCCGGATGCTTCAGCAGGAAGGCCAGCGCCACATCACTGCGCTGCGCATCATAGAGGGCCGCCAAACGGTCCAGCGTGTCGTGCAATTCGGCCAGGCGGCTGGGGTCATCCGCCTGCGGCGTGTATCCCTCGCCCAGCCTGCCCCCGGCCAGCGGCGACCAGACAATCGGCGTTGCCCCGGTTTCCTGGCACCAGTCCAGCGTGCCATCTTCCAGCGGCTGCAGGTGCAGCGCGGAGAATTCCGGCTGGGTGCTGACAATATGCGCGCCGAGATGCGCCTGCAGCGCGCGGGTCTGCGCCACGGTGAAGTTGGAAACGCCGGCAAAGCCGATCTTTCCGTCTGCGATCAGGGTGTCCAGCGCGCCGGCAACTTCTTCCCACGGGGTCAGCAGGTCCGGGCGGTGGATCTGGTACAGATCAATCTGCTCAACCCCCAGCCGCGTCAGCGAGGCTTCGCAGGCCTCAATCAGATAGGCCCGGCTGGAATTGTAGGGCACCGGCGGAATGATCCCGCCCTTGCTGGCCAGCACCATCCGGGCGCGCCGCGCCGGATCTGCCGCAAGCACCTTGCCCAGCAGTGCCTCTGCCGCGCCGAACCCGGCAGCGCCAAAACCGTAAATGTCGGCCGTATCAATCAGTGTCATGCCCAGGTCGAGCGCGGTCTCGATCAGCGTCTCGGCATGAGACAGGTCATGTCCCAGAAAACGCCAGCACCCAAAGCCCAGGCTGCCGGCTTCAAGTCCGCTCGATCCGATCTGCGTTTGCCGCATGCATTCACTCCCTGAAGCCTTCCGCAATACGAGCCCGGTGAGATCAAGTCCACGGCGGATATCTGTTAGCGTAATCAGGCAGAAAGCGGCGCGAGGCCGCACGGCCAGCGGGTGGACGAAATTGCCTAGTCGTCGTAAAGGGCCCAGCAGATTTAAAGCCTGCCGCTCCAAAGGAGATTTTTCATGGCCATTCGTGTTGCAATCAATGGTTTTGGCCGCATTGGCCGTCTCGTTCTGCGTTCGATCATCGAACATGACCGCAAGGATATCGAAGTCGTTGCCATCAACGATCTCGGCCCTGTGGCCACCAATGCCCACCTGCTTCAGTACGATTCCATTCATGGCCGGTTGAACCAGACCGTCGAAGTAGACGGTGACACGATCGTCGTTGGCGACCGCAAATTCCTCTGCACCGCTGTGCGCGACCCCGCTGACCTGCCGCACGCCGAGCTGGACATCGACATCGCGATGGAATGTACCGGCATCTTCGCGGACAAGGAAAAGGCGTCCGCCCACCTCAAGGCTGGCGCCAAGCGCGTGCTGGTTTCCGCTCCGGCCACCAATGCCGACAAGACCATCGTCTACGGTGTGAACCACTCCACCCTGACCAAGGATGACCTCGTTGTCTCCAACGCATCCTGCACCACGAACTGCCTGTCTCCGGTCGCCAAGGTTCTGAACGACACAGTCGGCATCAAGCGCGGCTACATGACCACGGTTCACTCCTACACCGGCGACCAGCCGACGCTGGACCGCATGCACAAGGATCTCTATCGCGGCCGCGCAGCTGCGATGTCCATGATCCCGACCTCGACCGGCGCAGCGAAGGCTGTTGGCCTCGTCCTGCCGGAACTGAAGGGCAAGCTCGACGGCTCCGCGGTTCGCGTGCCAACGCCGAACGTGTCCATGATCGACCTCGTCTTTGACGCCGGCAAGCCAACCACGGTTGAAGAGATCAACACCGCGATCAAGGCTGCTGCCGATGGCGATATGAAAGGCGTGCTCGGCTACACCGACAAGCCGCTGGTTTCCGCAGACTTCAACCACGACCCGCATTCCTCCACCTTCGCGCTCGACCAGACACAGGTCATCGAAGGCACGATGGTTCGCGTCCTGTCCTGGTACGACAATGAGTGGGGCTTCGCGACCCGGATGAGCGATACAGCGCTCGCCATGGCGAAGCTGATCTAGCACCCCGCTTCCAAGAGCGCTTCCTGGCCGGGAGGCGCTCTTTTTCCATCCCCACCGCATCGCGCCCGCATGGCCGGGCCCATAGGAGATATCCTCATGTCCAGCTTCAAACGCCTTGCCGATGCCGGTGACCTGACCGGCAAGACCGCCCTCGTCCGGGTCGACTTCAACGTGCCGATGGAAAACGGCCTCGTCACGGACGACACCCGCCTGCGCGCCGCGGTTGATACGGTCCAGACCCTGCGGACCCAGGGCGCGAAAGTGGCCCTGCTGGCGCATTTCGGCCGCCCGAAGGGTGAACGCGTGGCAGAGATGAGCCTCGCCCCCGTGGCAGGCGCGTTCGGCAAGGTGCTCGGCTCCAATGTCAGCTTCATCGCCGACTGCAAGGGCGATCATGTAAAGGCCGCCATCGAAAAGCTCGAACCGGCTGGCGTGATCCTGCTGGAAAACACCCGCTATTATGCCGGTGAGGAAAAAGGCGATCCGGAACTGGCAAAGGAGATCGCGGAGCTGGGCGATATCTACGTCAACGACGCCTTCTCCGCCGCGCACCGCAAGCATGTCTCGACCGCCGTTCTGGCCTCGATCCTGCCCGCCTATGCAGGCGTGAACATGGAAGCGGAGCTGGACGCGCTGGACAAGGCCCTCGGCACGCCAGAGCGCCCGGTCCTCGCCGTGGTCGGCGGCGCGAAGGTCTCCTCCAAGATCGACCTGCTGAAGAACCTCGTCACCAAGGTGGACTCGCTCGCCATCGGTGGCGGCATGGCCAACACCTTCCTGGCCGCGCAGGGCATCAGCGTCGGAAAGTCCCTGTGCGAGCATGACCTGGCAGACACCGCGCGCGAGATCATGCAGGTCGCCGAGCAGAACAATTGCGAGATCCTGCTGCCGGTCGATGTCGTCGCGGCGAAGGACTTCAAGGCCCATGCCGAGAACCGCACCTGCGCGGTCGATGATGTTGCCGAAGACGAAATGATCCTCGACGCAGGCGTGAAAACTGTCGCCAAGCTGGTCGCCGCAATGGGCGCGTCGAAAACGCTGGTCTGGAACGGTCCGCTCGGCGCATTCGAACTGACCCCGTTCGACAAGGCCACCGTGGCCGCAGCCCAGGCTGCCGGCATTCGCGCCAAGGATGGCAAGCTGGTTGCCGTCGCAGGGGGCGGAGACACCGTCGCCGCACTCAACCATGCCGACGCCGCAAGCGACTTCACCTTCGTATCCACCGCCGGTGGCGCGTTCCTCGAATGGATGGAAGGCAAGGCCCTGCCCGGCGTCGAGGCGCTCAAGGCCTGATCCTTTTTGAGACAGCCCTGCGGCATATCGCGCAGGGCCACCCAAATGACAACGTTCCCAGAAAGTGCTGCAGGGCATCAGCAAAATTTTAAAGCAGTCACCGAAAGCAGCTGCGCGCGCTAATTCAGCTCGCATTTCGGCCTGATGAACGCCCAGATCGCCCGTATTGATTGAGATTCAGGCGATCTGGCAGAACGGTCTCCTCACGCAGGCGGTCCGGTTGACCCGCCCGACAGGCACGGTACTTGAATGCAAAGTTTGCAAACTCCACGCATGCAAGGGACGCCCCGATATTCCTATGACCAATCCACAAATGGCCCGGCAGATCGCCGAGAAGAATGGCTTCATCGCAGCACTTGACCAGTCCGGCGGCTCCACGCCGAAAGCGCTGCGCCTGTATGGTGTCAACGAGGACGCCTATTCGAACGATGAAGAGATGTTTTCTCTGATCCACGACATGCGCGCCCGCATCATCAAGGCACCGGCCTTCAATGGTGAGAAAGTCATTGGCGCGATCCTTTTCGAACGCACGATGGATGGTGAAGTGGACGGTACGCCGACTGCGGAATATCTCTGGAACGAACATCAGGTTGTTCCCTTCCTGAAGGTCGACAAGGGCCTCGCTGACGAAGCCAATGGCGTTCAGATGATGAAGCCGATGCCAGACCTCGACAGCCTGCTGGAGCGCGCTGTCTCGAAAGGTATCTTCGGCACCAAGATGCGTTCGGTCATCCATGCCGCAAACCCGGAAGGCATTGCCGCCATCGTTGCCCAGCAGTTTGACGTGGGCCGCCAGATTCTGGGCCACGGCCTGATGCCGATCATCGAGCCGGAAGTCACGATCACCATTTCTGACAAGGCCGAAGCCGAAGACATCCTGCTGGCCGAGATCACCAAGCAGCTCAACGCGCTGGGCGAAGACAAGCAGGTGATGCTGAAACTCTCCCTGCCAACGAAACCGAACCAGTACAAATCGCTGGTCGAGCATCCGCGTGTGATGCGCGTTGTCGCCCTGTCCGGCGGTTATTCCCGTACGGATGCTTGTGACAAGCTCGCCCAGAACACCGGCATGATCGCCAGCTTCTCCCGCGCTCTGACCGAAGGCCTCTCCGCCCAGCAGAGCGACGAGGACTTCAACACGACGCTGGCCGGCACCATCGACAATATCTGCGCCGCCTCCGCAGCGGGCTGATAATTGCCTGTAAGATGACGAAAAGGCGGCCCCACCGGGCCGCCTTTTTCATTTGGGGCGCAGGCCACCGCGTCTAATGGCTTTCAGCCGAATGTCCCCTGCGCTATAGCGCCCGCCATGAGCACACCTGAAGATTATGTCCGCCCGCGCACGCGGCTTTACCTGATCACCCCTCCCCGCATCGAGGATGTCGACGCGTTTGCCGCCTTGCTGGAAACGGCCCTGTCGGCAGGCGATGTGGCCTGCCTTCAGCTTCGCCTGAAAACCGAAGCCGGAGAGATCGACGAAGCGGCCACCCGCGAGGTTGGCGCTGCAGTGACAGATATGGCGCAGGCCTATGGCGTCGCTGTGCTGGTCAATGACAGCCCGCAACTCGCCGTGGAGCTTGGCGCAGACGGCGTGCATGTCGGACTGGACGATGTGCCTGTGAAAACCGCGCGCGAGATTGTCGGCAAGGACATGATCGTCGGGGCAACCGCCAAGAACTCGCGCCACGCCGCCATGCAGGCCAGCGAAGCAGGCGCGGATTATGTGGCCTTTGGCGCATTCTACCCGACCGGCACGAAGGATGACACGGTCGAGGCGTCCCCCGAACTGCTGGAGATCTGGCAGGAAAGCATGGAAGTGCCCTGCGTCGCGATCGGCGGGATCACGGTGGAAAATGCCGAGCTGCTGATCATGGCTGGCGCCGATTTCCTCGCCGTGTCTTCAGGCGTGTGGAACCACCCGGCCGGTGCCCCGGCCGCGGTGGCAGAATTCAATGCATTGCTGGATCGACTGGACCCGTCGGCGGACTAGACGTCCGGCGAGACCGGAGCTGCTGCAGGCGGCGTCGGGCCGGACTTCATTTCCTTGAGTTCCCGGACATCGTCGCTGATGCGGAAGAACAGCATGTAGAGCTCACACATGAAGCGCCAGAACAGCAGGCTGACCGCGCCGCCGATGATGGCTGCGATGATCATGCCGATGCCGCCGATAAAGCTCTGGCTCACCATCACACCAAGGCCGGTCAGGAACAGGACAATCGCGTACAGCGCGATCCCGACCAGACCGATATAATACAGTATCTTGATCAGCGTCGTGCCGATCAGCTTGTCAAAAGTAAGTAAGCGTTGAAGCATTGCTTGCCCCCCATCTGCCAGTGGAATTGGTATTCTGCTCATGATTGCAGCACTCTGTGAATAGAGGTCGGGACAAGGAATACCGGTTTTTATTGCCCCGCACGCTTGGCAGGCGCATTAACACACCCCGGCTTGACCGTTTCCAGCCAAGGGCTTACGCCCCCGCCAAACCTTCAAAAGGACACGCCTCCCATGGTCAAGATCAATGGCAACGAAATCAAGCCGGGCAACGTCATCGAGCATGATGGCAGCGTCTGGCGCGCCCTGAAGACGGCTTCGGTCAAGCCGGGCAAGGGCGGCGCATTCAATCAGGTCGAACTGCGCAACCTGTTGAACGGCTCCAAATCCAATGTTCGCTTCCGCTCTTCCGAGACCGTCGAAAAGGTCCGCCTTGAGCAGAAGGACCACCAGTTCCTGTTCGCAGACGATGACTCCTTCACCTTCATGGACCAGGAGAATTTCGAGCAGATCATGATCCCGCGGGATTTCATCGGCGACCAGGGCGCCTTCCTGCAGGATGGCATGGTCGTCGAGATCGAATTCTATGGCGAGAAGCCGATTGGCGTGTCCCTGCCCGAGCAGGTCATCCTTGAAGTCGAGGAAACCGAACCGGTCGTGAAAGGCCAGACAGCGGCGAACAGCTTCAAGCCGGCCAGCTGCACCGGCGGTGTCCGCGTCATGGTTCCGCCCTTTGTCGGCACTGGCGAGAGAATCGTCGTCCAGACCGCTGACTCCACTTACCTCCGCCGCGCAGACTAAGGTCAGACATGTCCAAGCCCTCCCCCGTCGGCACCGTAATGATTGCAGCCGCCCGCGCAGCGGGTCGCTCCCTCGCGCGTGATTTTGGCGAAGTCGAAAACCTGCAGGTCTCCAAGAAGGGCCCGGCTGATTTCGTCTCGAACGCAGATCATCGCGCCGAAGAGATCATCTACAACTCCCTCACCAAGGCGCGGCCAGGCTATGGCTTCGTCATGGAAGAACGGGGCATTGTCGAGGGTACGGACAAGTCCAACAAATTCATCGTCGATCCGCTCGACGGCACGCTGAACTTCCTGCACGGACAGCCGCATTATGCCGTCTCCATCGCGCTGGAACGTGAAGGCAAGCTGTTGACCGGCGTCGTCTATGATGTCGCCAAGAATGAAATCTTCTGGGCCGAAACGGGCCGCGGCGCCTGGCTTGAAAACCGCAAGCTGCGCGTTGCGGCGCGCACCAAGCTACATGAAGCCGTGGTTGCCACCGGAACGCCCTGGCATGGCAAGGCCGAAGAGAAGCACACCCATTTTGCCCGCGAAATGCTGGCCATGACTCCGGCCTGCGCCGGCATTCGCCGCTACGGCTCCGCGGCGCTGGATCTGGCCTATGTTGCTGCCGGCCGGTTTGACGGCTTCTGGGAACGCGGCCTGCAGTCCTGGGACATCGCGGCCGGAATCGTGCTGGTCCAGGAAGCTGGCGGTACGATCACAGAGATCGATGGCGGCGACGTGATGCAGACCGGATCCCTGCTTGCGGCCAATGAAGAACTTCATCCGCTGATCGAAAAGCAATTGCGCCACGCGGCTGCGTTTGCCCGCAAGGCTGACTAGGCCCTTTCCGTAGGGTCGTCCCCCCGCAAGGGTCAGAAACTCCGTGACACCTGCGTCATTTTTTGGCCTTATGGGCTGAAAAACGGGCAGGAAACAGTCATGACACACTCCGATACGGACGTTCTGATCATCGGGGCCGGTCTCTCCGGCATTGGCGCAGCGGTTCATCTGGGAAAGAAATGCCCCGGTCTGGGCTATCAAATCTTCGAACAGCGCAGCGCCATCGGCGGAACATGGGATTTGTTCCGCTATCCGGGCATCCGGTCGGACAGCGACATGCACACGCTGGGATACAATTTCAAACCCTGGACCGAAGCCAAGGCCATCGCAGACGGCCCCTCCATCCGGAATTATGTCCAGGAAACCGCGGATGAATACGGCATCACGCCCCATATCCGGTTCAATACGAAGATTGTTGCCGCGAACTGGTCGAGTGAGGAACAGCTCTGGCATGTGACGCATGAGGACGATCTGGGCGCGCGCGATGTGACGACGTGCCGGTTCCTGTTCATGTGCGGCGGCTATTACCGTTATGATGAGGGCTACCGCCCTGACTTCCCGGATGAGACCACCTATGAGGGACAGTTCGTCCACCCCCAGCACTGGCCGGAGGATCTGGACTATTCCGGCAAGAAAGTCGTGATCATCGGGTCCGGCGCAACCGCGATGACGCTGGTGCCGGCCATGACCGACAAGGCAGCGCACGTCACCATGCTGCAGCGCTCACCAACCTATGTCGTCTCGCGTCCCGCAGTCGACAAGTTCGCCAATTTCCTGCGCAAGGTGCTGCCCGATAGCTGGGCCTATTCCTTCATCCGCTGGCGGAATGTCCTGCTGCAGCAATTTTTCTTCAAACAGACCCGCGCCAATCCGGACAAGGCCCGCGAGCGCCTTGTGGGCATGGTCCGCGAGGAACTCGGGCCGGACTATCCAGTCGAGACCCATTTCAATCCGGCCTACAATCCGTGGGAGCAGCGGCTGTGCCTGGTGCCGGATTCAGACCTGTTCAATGCACTCAAATCCGGCAAGGCCAGCGTCGAGACCGACCATATCGAGACGTTCACCAGAACCGGCATCAAGCTGAAATCGGGCAAGCAACTGGACGCAGACATTGTCGTCACTGCCACCGGGCTGCAATTGCAATTCCTGAATGGCGTCGAAGTCTCCGTCGATGGCGAGAAGAAGGACCCCGGCCGCCTGCTGAACTATAAGGGCGTCATGCTGTCCAACATGCCGAACCTTGCCTGCACCTTTGGCTACACGAACGCCTCCTGGACCCTGAAGGCTGATCTGACATCTGAATATGTCTGCCGCCTGCTGAACTATATGGACCAGCATGGATACGGCTCCGCGATGCCAAAACTGGATCACTATCCGAACCAGACCGAGCCCTTCGTGGATTTCTCCTCCGGCTATTTCCAACGCGTGATGGACCAGTTCCCACGCCAGCACACGGAAAAGCCCTGGAAGCTGAACCAGAACTACAGTGCAGACCTGATGAATCTGCGCTTCGGCAAGATCGATGATGGCGTACTGAGCTTCAGACCCGCAGATGAATCCGAACAGGCCCCTGCCCTGCAGGCGGCCGAATAAACGCATAATCTTCGCGGCCAGCACGTATCGGGTGGCTCGGCAAAGCTCATTGGCTGAAGGTCTCCGGGGCAATTTCCTTGGAGACACTCATGAAACTTCTGAACAAAACAGCCATCATTACCGGGGCAAGCTCCGGAATCGGAGCAGCAGCCGCCCACCTCTTTGCCAGCGAAGGCGCACGGCTCGTGCTCGCCGCGCGCCGCGAAGCGCGCCTGGATGACCTCTGCCACCAGATCCGGGATCGTGGCGGAGACGCCGTCTATCTGGCCGGCGACGTAGGCGACCGAGCCTTTCATGACCGCCTCGTCGCCAAGGCGATCGGGACCTTCGGAAGCGTGGATATCGCCTTCAACAATGCCGGAACCCTTGGCCAAGGCGGCCCTCTTCTCGACATGGCCGCAGATGACTGGCGCGATGTTCTGTCCACAAATCTCGACAGCGCATTTCATGCCGCACAATTCCAGATCCCCGCCATGAAAACCGCGGGTGGCGGGTCCCTCATCTTCACTTCCAGTTTCGTGGGCCACACCATCGGCCTTCCGGGAATGTCCGCCTATGCGGCGAGCAAGGCCGGCCTGATCGGCCTCGCACAGGTTCTGGCGGTTGAGCATGGTCCGGACGCAATCCGGGTGAACACCCTCCTGCCCGGCGGGACACGGACGGAAATGTTTTCCGGCGCCCCCGGCGCGGAAGATTACATCGCATCCCTTCACGCCCTGAAGCGCATGGCCGAGCCGATTGAAATTGCCCGTGCTGCCCTGTTCCTCGCCAGCGAGGATTCCAGCTTCGTGACGGGGTCGGCAATGCTAGTTGATGGCGGAAATTCCATCAGCAAGGCCTGACCCGGCCTTGCCCTGTTCAATCGCGTCGTCTGCTCCTATCTTGAGCCTGTAGGGGCTTGATGAAGGAACTGGAACTATGTGGCTTTGGCTATTGTGGTGGTGTGTAGACGATCATCTGGCAGAGGCATTGGAAACGCCCGGCCTCGGGGAATTGCCGATCTGGGTGCCCCTTGTCCTGTCGCTCGCCTTTGCGTTCACGATTGACGGCAAGGTCAAGAAGCTCCGCAAGAAGTAAGCGGATCAGCGTTCCGCGAATTGCAGCTCGGCGAGGCGGGCATAAAGGCCACCCTTGGCGACGAGCTGGTCATGATTGCCTTCCTCGACGATGCGGCCATGCTCCATCACGATGATCCGGTCGGCCCGGCGCACGGTCGACAGGCGGTGCGCAATCACCAGCGTCGTTCGGCCCTCGGCCGCGTTCGCAATGGCCCGGCGCACAGCCGCTTCGCTTTCGGAATCGAGCGCAGAGGTCGCCTCGTCCAGCAACAGGACCGGTGCATCACGCACCAGCGCACGCGCCAGGGCAACGCGCTGACGCTGGCCGCCAGACAGGCTCCGCCCCTTCTGACCCAAATCTGTCGCCAGGCCGTCCTTGTCCGCCAGGAAATCAAACGCCTCCGCCATGCGCGCGGCCGTTTCCAGAAGCGCCTCATCCGGATTGTCCGTGCCGAAGCCGATATTCTGCGCCGCCGTGCCGGTGAACAAGGCTGATTCCTGCGGCGCATAGGCAAATTGCTGGCGCCAGTCACGCGGATCCGCCTGCATCGCAGACACGCCATCCAGAACGATCCGACCGGACTGAACATCGAACAGGCGCAGCGCCAACCGAAAGACAGTCGTCTTGCCTGCGCCACTGGGGCCGACCAGAGCAACGAACTCGCCCGGCTTCACGGACAGCGAGAAATGCTCCAGCGCCGAGACAGTCTCATCGCCATAGCGGAAGGTGACATCGTCAAACTCCAGCGCGCCGGTGACGTTCGCCGGCAGGGCCACCGGATGCTCTGGCGCGGTGATCTCGGGTTCGGCGTTCAGAACTTCTGCTGCGCGATCTGCCGCCCCAGCCGCGCGCATGACCTCGCCATAGACTTCCGCCAGCATGCCGAAGCCGGACCCTGCATAGAGCGCGTACAAAACCATCGAAGCGAGATCGCCAAAGCTCATCTCACCCGTCGCAACCGCGCGCGCGCCAAGCCAGAGAACACCGACAAAGCCGCCGAACAGCAGAACAGAGACCAGCACGATCATGATGGATCGCGCGCCGATCCGGCGCATGGCGGCGCTGAAGGTTGCCTCTACCGCCTCCGTAAATGCGCCGAGGCGGCTCTGTTCGCGATTGTAGGCCTGCACCAGTTCAATCGCATCGAGCGCTTCAGCGGCCTCTGCCCCAGCATCTGCCAGCCGCGATTGCGCCCGGTTCGACATGGTTCGAATGACGCGGCCGATCGCCATGACCGGCAGCACTGCAATCGGCAGCATCGCCAGAAGGGTCAGGCCCAGCTTCCAGTTCACGACCAGCATCATGGTCAGTGCGCCAATTGTCGTCAGCAGGGTACGCGTTGCAAGAGAGGCCGAGGAGCCGAGGAAGGTCTCGATCAGGGTAATGTCCGCCGTCAGGCGCGAAACCGCCTCCCCCGATCGCATCCGGGAATGATAGCGCGGCGACAATTTCAGAAGGTGGGCGTAGAGATCCTTGCGCAGGTCAGCGGCGATCCGCTCGCCGAACCGCGAGACGAAGTAGAACCGGACTGCGCCGAGGACTCCTGACAGGATGGCTGCCAGGGCCACCCAGAGAAACGCACGGTCGACCAGGGACAGCAATTCCTCGGCATTGCCCTGCGCCGCGCTTCCGGCATCGGCTGCCGTGCCAAGCAGCAGCGGAATGGCGAGGCTGACGGCCGCTGCCGCGACCAGAAACACCAGCGCAATCGTCACGGTCACCCAGTGGCGCGCCACGTATGGCAGCAACAGGGAAAGCGGTTTCAGGGACTTCGCCTTGGGCCGGTTTATCCCCTCGCCGCCCTCCGGCAAGGTTGCGCGGCGATCATCTACGAGAGAGCTGTCGGTATCGGACATGCGGTGTCTATAGTTCCTTTCAGATTCCCTGCCAGCAACCACTTGCAGAGACGCCGTGTTTCAGTTACACGCCCCACTTCGAAAACAGGCTGAGACAAGCCCGCGCACCCGAACACGGCAGAGCGCGGTTGTCATTAGAGTTCAAGAGAGGCGAAGGCCATGAAAAAAGAAGGTCATCCCGACTATCACTTCATCACCGTGGTGATGACCGATGGCACCGAATACCAGACGCGCTCCACCTATGGCAGCGAAGGCGACCGCCTTGTTCTGGATATCGACTCCAAATCGCATCCGGCATGGACCGGCGGCGACGGCAAGATGCTGGATCGCGGTGGTCGCGTGTCCCGCTTCAAAGACAAGTTCAAAGGCTTCATGTAAGCGTCCTTCGCTTCGCATGATGCGTACAGTGGAAAGCCCCGGCCTTTTGGCCGGGGTTTTTCCGTTTCGCGTTTTGTTAGACTCCTCACGAGAGTTCCAGTACGCTCTGAATTCATTGGAGTTTACTATTTGAGCGCCGACCCACTCTATTGTCTTCGGGATGCAACTCCCCATCAGCAGGAACGGCTGAGGGCGATCGATTTCCTGATTCTGGGGGCGCAGAAGAGTGGAACCAGCTGGTTGTCCACCATCGTGTCGGCGCATCCTCTGGCGTTCATCCCCGAGCGCAAGGAACTGCATTTCTTCAATCATCGGGAAAATTACGCCAAGGGGGTCGACTGGTATCTTGACGCGTTCGACGGCGGCTGGGACGCGCCGATTATCGGCGAAGCCACACCGGATTATCTCTGGAACGTGCCCAGCGATCTGGAGCGGGAGGCCCATAGCGACCGCTTCTTCTGGGAGGACCAGCCCCACCGGGTAAAGGCGTTGCTGCCCCATGTGAAACTGGTTGCGTGCCTGCGCAATCCCGTCGACCGGGCGATTTCCGCGTTTCATCACCAGGTATTGCGTGGCCGAATTGCCCCGTGGACACGCATTCGCGACAGCGAATTCATCGATGATTGGGGCTTTGTCAGCAAGGGACGGTATTCCAAACAGCTGAAAGTCTGGCTGGAGGCATTTCCGGACGACCGCCTCATGACGCTGGTTTACGAAAATGACATCCGGCCAGATGAGGCAAAGCTGAAAACGGCCAATCGGGTGTTCGAATTTCTTGGACTGAACAAGGTCGACGCGTATGACACCCTCTATCAGGTTCACAATGCGAAGCCGAAACCGCTGACCAGCTACCTGCGTCAGATACCGGGCATGCGCATGACCGAATACGCCAAGGGGCGCAGGCAGCCGATTGCCGAACTGATCATTCGGGCGGCCAACAAGATCGCGCCCGACGCCCTGCAGAAACGCCTCCACCTGAAAGTTGACGAGGCTGATCGCGAGGCGCTTCAGGCGCGTCTTGAATGCGAAACAGACCGCCTCGAACAATTGCTCGAACGCGAAATTCCCTGGAAATAGCGCCAATCATCCTGGCCGCGAATATCCCTTAACCGGCACTTAACCCGTCCAAGCCAGCGTGCCCTCCAATTCCAAGGAGGTGCCCGACATGCTGCGCGGCGTTCAGATCAAATCCATCCTGTACTCGGTGGCCATCCTGGCCGGGCTTGGCGGGGCAGTTGCGCTCGCGGCGCAGGCCACGATCGATCAGGACGGTCTGGTCTACTGGTCCGATGGAGATTCAGGCCGCCTGCCGGATGGCACGAAGTTCCGCCTGCACGGCGTGGATGCGCCCGAAACCCGCAGCCTGAAACAGATTGGCGGCGCGGAATGCGAGTCCGAGCGAGAGCTTGGCTACATCGCCAAGGAGAAAGTGCTCGAGCTGACACGCGATGCAGACATCAAGGTCACGCGCGACTACGGCCCGGACCGCTACGACCGGCTGGTGGTTGATCTCAGCGTGGACGGCGAAGACCTGGCCGCGCGTCTGGTCGCCGAAGGCACACACAGGGTCTGGGATTATGATGGCGGAGCCCCGAAGCCCGACTGGTGCGCCTCCACTCGGTCGAAATCCCGCTCCGGCCCGCTCAGCCCGTAAAAGGCCCGGCGGTTGCCCGGTGCCCAAACTATGCCTAGGCTTCCAGCATAGACTTGAGGAGCCGACATAGATGCGAGATCTGCGCCCGGCGGTTGCACCGCTCATCCTGCTTGGACTGACTGCTTGCGACGCGCTGGACCCGCCTCCGCCTCAATCGCACAAGGTGCCTGATCCTGTTGCCAACGGTCCTGTCAGTGTGGACCGCCCGCTGGGTCCGGACGAGATCAATACACCCGCGGGCATTCGCATACTTCCCGCAGAAAAACGCGCTCTGGTACTGGCTGGGCACGCCGCTGCAGGTGTCGCGCTCTATCGGACAGGGGAAACCGAGGCAGCCACGACGCATTTTGACCGGCTGATCGCAGACGAAACAGCGGCAGAACGCGCCGGTTTCGACGCCTACGGCTTTGATCCTGCCGATTTCGAAAGCCTGGTCACATCGGTCCCCACGGACGAGGAAGGCCTGCCCGACCTGTCAGCGGCGGAAGAGCATATTCGCACAATGCTCGCCAGCACCGGGACAGCCCCGCTCGACCAGGTTCTGTTTCTGATGGATCAGTGCAGCGACTCCTATGCAGCAGGCGTCATGGATTCTGCCATTCGGCGTCCTCTCGCCTATCAGGCATCGTATGGATACGCGGTCATTGCACGCGACATTGCGAGACAGATCGAAGGAGGAGACGACCTCCTGCTGGAGCTGGAACTGCTCGTGCGTATGTGGCCGGATGAAGGCCCTGTCGATGCCGGGGCCGTCGCGCCGGAGCCAGCCATAGGAACGCAGATTGCCCGCGCGCGCCTCGCCGCCTCAATCCTGTAGCAGCGCATCCACGAAGCCGACCGCTTCAATCGAACTCCAGTCCGCATCACCAGCCAGCCGCGCAATTTCCAGACCGGCCTCATCATACAGGATCGTGGTCGGAAACCCCTGCGCGCCACTGTCATAGACAATTTCGTACTGTTCCGGTGTCGCGATGTGGAAGGTGATGTTGCTCGCGCCCAGTTCCCCAAGCCTTTGCGCGGCATAGTCCCGGTCCTCTTCGGAATCGACACTGATCGCCACAACTTCGAACCGGTCACCGTCCCGCGCCGTCTGCAAGGCGCCCAGCGACGGCATTTCCTTTTCACAGGGGGCGCACCAGGTGGCCCAGAAATTCACCAGCACAACCTTGCCCTGATAGGCCTGCAGGGTTACCGGAGTGCCGTCTTGCCGGTAGAAGGGCGACGAGGCGGCCGGCGTTCCGGCCTTTGAGAAGTCCAGCTTCTCGATTTCACCTCGCGCGAAGGCTTCCAGCCGGTTATCTGGAGCTTTTCCGCTCCCTGCGCTCATCAGCGCATAGACAATTGCGATCAGGCCCACCAAGAAGAGGGCGATATAGGCCAGACGGGTCATGGGGCACGGGTCTCCAATTCAAGTTCGAAGGATATGGCAGTGACGACAGGCAAAGGCCAGACAATGTGGGGCGGACGCTTTGCCGCGACCCCATCCGACATCATGGAAGACATCAACGCCTCTCTGGATATCGATCGGCGCATGGCATCCGAAGATATCGAAGGCAGCCGCGCCCATGCCGATATGCTGGCTGAAATGGGCATCATTTCCGCTGAGGACAATGAAGCCATTCAAGGTGGGCTTGACGCGATTACCGAAGAGCTGAAAGCGGGCACCTTCCCCTTCCGCCGGGAGCTGGAAGACATCCACATGAACGTGGAAGCCCGCCTGAAGGAACTGATCGGCGAGCCGGCCGGACGGCTTCACACGGCGCGCTCGCGCAACGATCAGGTCGTCACCGATTTCCGGCTCTGGACACGCGGCGCGCTGGACGAAGCGAGCCTGCTCGTCGCGGGCCTGCAGGCTGCACTGGTCAAGCGTGCCAGCGAGCATACCGAAACGATCATGCCGGGCTTTACCCACCTTCAAACAGCGCAGCCGGTTACGCTGGGCCATCATTTGCTGGCCTATGTGGAAATGCTGGAGCGTGACCGCTCCCGCCTGCTGGATTGCGCGGAGCGCCTTAACGAGTGCCCGCTGGGATCCGCAGCGCTTGCTGGCACGGGCTTCCCGATTGACCGGGACATGACCGCCGACGCGCTCGGCTTCGCGCGTCCGATGGCGAATTCCCTGGATGCGGTTTCGGCCCGTGATTTCGCGCTTGAAGCGCTTGCGGCCCTCTCCATTGCGGCAACGCATCTGTCCCGCCTCGCGGAAGAGATCGTGCTCTGGACAAGCGCCCAGTTCGGTTTTGCCCAACTGACCGACGCATGGTCGACGGGCTCCTCCATCATGCCGCAGAAGCGCAACCCGGATGCCGCAGAGCTTATCCGCGCAAAGGCCAGCCTGATCACCGGGCTGTATTCTGCGTTGCAGGGTGCCGTGAAAGCGCTGCCGCTGGCATATGCAAAAGACCTGCAGGACGACAAACGCCTGACCTTCGAAGCCTTTGACACCTACAATCTCTGCATCCAGGCGATGACCGGCATGATCGACACGATTGGCTTCAAGCCTGAGAATATGCGCGCCGCCGCCGCAAAAGGCTTCTCCACCGCGACAGATCTCGCGGACTGGCTGGTTCGCGAACTCGGCCTGCCCTTCCGGGAAGCCCATCACGTTACCGGAACGCTGGTGGCAAAAGCCGAAGAACAGGCCTGCGATCTGGCCGATTTGTCGTTGGCTGACATGCAGGCGGTGCATGCCGGTATCACCGATGCCGTCTTTGGTGTGCTGACCGTTGAGGCGTCTGCCTCATCTCGGACATCTTATGGCGCTACAAGCCCTGTTCGCGTCGCCGAACAAGTGGCACAGTGGAAACAGAGACTTCGACTGGAGTAGTCATTGATGAAACGCCCTCTTCTTTTTGTCGCCGCCGTTCTGGCGTCTGCCAATCTGGCCGCCTGCGGGCTGACCGGAGACCTCAAACGTCCCGATCCGCTCTGGGGCGATCCGAGCGGGGACCTCGAACCTGCGGAATTGCCGGACCAGAACCAGACCAATCTTCCTGACCTGCCGGACCGCGAAGATGAAGACGCAGCCCCGGAAGCCGACGATGAACTGCTCGGCGGCGCGTAAGGAGTTTTCCATGACATTCTCCAAGACTGTAAAGACCGCGCGCTGGGCCGCCGGTCTGGCCGCCCTGTGTCTCGCCGCTGCCTGCCAGAGCCAACCGGAAACCCTGGTGGTGGAAGCCGTGGCCCCGGCCGAACCCGTGGAGCCAGTGGCTGTCGCTACCGCGCTCGACACGTCTGAACCGGAAGGCCCGGTCATAAATCAATGGGGCGGCATCGTTCCGGATGCCAAACCCACAACCCCCATCGACAATGGCGCACTCGGCGAGATCGAATAATATATGCACCACTTTACCTATCAGGATGGCTGCCTTCACTGCGAGGATGTGAACCTTGAGCAGATTGCCGATGAAGTCGGCACGCCCTGTTACGTCTACTCCTCTGCAACGCTGGTAAGACACGCACGCGTAATTGCGTCTGCGTTTGAAGGTCAGGATTGCCTGATTGCCTTTTCGGTCAAATCGAACGGCAATCTGGGCGTGCTCTCGACGCTCGCACAGGAAGGTTGCGGCGCGGATGTCGTCAGCGGTGGTGAACTGCAACGTGCGCTGCGTGCTGGCATTCCGGCAGATCGCATCGTGTTTTCCGGTGTCGGGAAGACAGCCGAAGAGATGCGCCTGGCGCTGAAGGCCGGGATTCACCAGTTCAACGTGGAAAGCGCCGCTGAACTGCGCCGCCTGTCTGAAGTCGCCACGATGACGGGCGTGGACGCACCGGTCGCCATCCGGGTCAATCCGGACGTCGCGGCGGGTGGCCATCCCAACATCTCGACCGGCAAGAAAGGCGACAAGTTCGGTGTGCCGTGGAGCGACGCTGAAGACCTTTATGCAGAAGCGGCAACCTTGCCCGGCATCAAGGTCGTGGGTGTGGACGTGCATATCGGCAGCCAGATCGGCGACCTCGTCCCGATGCGCGCCGCATTCGAGAAGGTCGTCGGCCTGACCCGGCGCCTGAGGGACGCGGGCCACGAAATCAGCCGCATCGATCTCGGCGGCGGCCTCGGCATCCCCTACAAGGAAGACGATGCCCCGGCGCCCCCCTCTGACTATGCAGCCATGATCGCAGACGTTACCCAGGACCTTGGCGTTCAGGTCATCCTGGAGCCAGGCCGCGTGATCACGGGCAATGCAGGTGTGATGCTGAGCACGGTTCTCTACGAGAAAGCCGCGCCAGAGACGAATTTCCTGATCATCGATGCAGGCATGAATGATCTGATGCGCCCGGCCCTGTACGATGCGCATCACGATATCCTGCCTATCAAGCAGTCCGGCGCTGGCGCGGAACGCAAGACCTATGACGTGGTCGGTCCGATCTGCGAGTCGACCGACAAGTTTGCCAAGGCGCGCGAGCTGACCGCGCTTCGACCCGGCCAGCGGATCGCGTTCATGTCTGCAGGTGCCTATGGCGCTGTGCTGTCTTCGACCTACAATGCAAGGCCGCTGGTTCCGGAAGTTCTGGTGAACGGGTCGTCATTTGACATCATTCGCCGCCGTCCGGACTTTGAAGAGATGATCGCCCTCGAAAAGGTTCCCGATTGGCTGACGCAGACGGCATGAAGGCACTCAATGCCAAGGTTTCCGCAACACGACGGAAGCTGACGGTCTATGCCTTTTTCAAGGCCTTCTGGCCTTTCCTGACCTTTGCCGCCATTTTTCTGGCCATCGCGCTGGCGGGCCTGATCGACCGCATGACAGCGTCGCTGGCCGCGATCGCCACGCTGATTTTCCTCGTCGGATCGGTGTTCTTCATTCTACAGGGCGGCCGCCGCTTCACACCGGTCAGCCGGGAAGATGCTGCGCGGGTTCTGGACCGCCAGTCTGACCTGCGGCCGGTCTCGTCCCTGACCGATCGCCCCGCAGCGACGCATCGCGACTCTCAGGGACTCTGGCAGAAACACCGCGCCAGACTGCTGGAAGAGGTGTCGCGTCTGCGCCTGCCCTCACTGGCACGGGAATGGGCGCGACTGGACCCCTATTGGATGCGGGCGGCCCTGCCTGCGGCCCTTGTCCTGTTGACCGTTCTGGCAGGCAGCGATGCGACGTCTCGCCTGCAGAGAGCGCTCTTTCCAGACTATGGCGCGCTGGTCGGAGCGGACAACATGGTGGTCGAAGCCTGGATCACACCGCCAGACCATACGGGCCGGGCGCCCATTTTCCTGTCTCCGGACCTGCAGAATGTCCGTGTGCCGGAAGGCTCCGAAGTAACGCTGAGGACCGATGCGCATAGCGCGCCGAAGCTCATCCTGAAGGGCGATAAGACTCAGAAACAGAAATTCGAGCCGACCCCGGACGGCGCGTTCGAAGCCCGCACGCAGATCATGGAAGACACGCGCCTGTCTGTGCGCTGGTGGGGGGAACGTGCCGCGTGGCGCCTGCTGGTTTCGCCGGACGACCCACCGGCTGCGACGTTTGTAAAAGCCCCGGAAATGGGCCGGCTGGACCGCACCGAAATCGCATGGTCTGTCACCGATGATTACGGGGTTGAGTCCCTCGAACTGAAGATCACGCTGCAAACACCAAATCCGGCCGCTCCGGAAGATGCTGATCATGTCCAGGTTCCCTTGCCCGGCATCTCCCCCACATCCGCTGAAGATGTCACCCAGCTGGATCTGACACGGCATCGATGGGCCGGATTGCCGGTCACGCTTCAGCTCGTTGCGATCGATGGCGCGGGCCAGACCGGACTCAGCGAACCTCTAGACTTCAAACTGCCGGAAAAGCTGTTTTTGGACCCTATTGCGCGTGTGGCGCAGGAAGTACGGGTTACCGTTCTGCGAGAGCCGCGCGATTATGCTGAGCTGACGCGCAATGATGGCGCGTTGCAACAGGACGCCCTGAACCTGACCGCCTCGAACCGTCTGGACACGGCGCCGCCGGATATCCAGAAAGCCGCGCTGATGCTCGACGCGATGACTTATAAGGGTGAGCGCTACATGCCCGATCAGGGCGTCTACCTGACCTTCCGCACCGCAAAGGGCATCCTGCAGGCGGCTGGTACCAAGGCCGAAGCAGAACAGGTCGATCCCCTGCTCTGGGCGCTCGCGCTTCGATCCGAATATGGCAGCGCGGCAGATGCGTTGCGGCGCCTTGAAGTCGCTCGGCGCGCTCTGGAACAGGCCCTGCGCGATGGCGCCTCAGAAGATGAGATCAAGCAACGCATGGAAGCGTTCCGGGATGCGGCGAACGAATACCTTGCAGCGAAGATGGCTGAAGCCATCGCCAATGGCGATGAACAACCCCAGATGCAGACGGATCAGGAGGCCATGGCGGGGGGGCCCAATCTTGGGGGACAAGACTTTGAAGACATGCTGAATGCGCTTCAGGACCTGACCGAGACTGGTGCAACCGATCAGGCGCGCCAGCTTTTGTCCGACATTACCAACATGTTGCAGAATCTGGAATTCCAACGCGGGCAATCCGGATCCGGAGGAATGCCCGGCATGCCCGGACAGCAGGCCGATGGTGAGCAGGAAGACCTGCCGCAGGAAGAACAGGAGCTGACAGATGCCATGCGTCGCCTGTCAGAGATCTTGCGGGAACAACGCCAGCTGAGTGATGACACGCGCGCGCAGCAGCGCGGAGAAACACCCGGACAATCCGGACAGGAACAAGGCGGTCAACAGCCCGGTCAGCAGTCCGGCACTCAACAAGGCCAGGATTCGGGGCAGCCCGGCGGCGGCGAAGCTGGAAGCGGCCAGACGGAAGCGCCGCAAGGCGGTGGCGATGAGAATGGCGAACGCCCGGGTTCAGGCGGCGGCGAGTTCGCGGAAGGAAATGAAGGTGAAGGCTCCGGCCCCGGACAATCTGAATCGCTCGCCGAACGACAGGCGCGCCTTGGCCGGCTGGTCGAGGAATTTGCGCGTGAACATGGGCTCGGTGAAACAGGCAGCGGAGACGACGCCCTTGCCGGCCGCGTGGACCCGGACGCTCTGGACGATATCCGCCGAGCGCAGCGCCAGGCGCAGAACGCATTGGATCGCGGCGATGAAGCCGGTGCTGTCACCCAGCAGGAACTGGCAACGAACACTCTGTCTCAAGTCGCCCGTGACATGGCAGAGCGACTGGACACCCTGGAAAGAGAGCGCCGCGGTCAGGACTCGCAACAAAGCGACCCGTTCGGACGCGCAACCGGGGGACCTGGCAATAATGGCGAAGAGGTCAATGTTCCGGACGCGACCGAACGCCAACGTGCCAAGGACATTCTTGAAGAGCTTCGTGAGCGGTACAATGACTCCGATGATCCCGAAGAACGCGAATACCTGCGACGCCTACTGGATCGGTTCTAGAACGCGGGCGACCTATCGGTTCGCGCCGGGCACCCATTTGACGTCGTCCGCACCATTATTGTTGGCAACGCGCCCTGCCACGAAGATCCAGTCGGACAGCCGATTGATGTAGGCCAGCGCTTCGTCACTGACGATCTCGCCTTCCATCGCGTAGACTTCGGCAACCTCCCGCTCTGCGCGGCGGCACAGCGTGCGGGCGACATGAAAATACGCGGCCAGTTCGCTGCCACCCGGAAGGATGAAACTGTCGAGTGGCGCAAGTGCTTCGTTCATTGCGTCGATTTCGGTTTCAAGTCGGCGCACCTGGCTCTCAATGACGCGCAAGGGGGTCCACTCCAGAGGCTTGCCCCGATCCGGCGTAGCAAGGTCAGCCCCCAGATCAAATAGATCGTTCTGGATACGGCGGATCGCCGCCAGCATGTCCCCGTCGGCTTTCAATGCCGCAACGCCAAGCGCTGCGTTGGTTTCGTCCACAGTACCGTAGGCAACGACGCGCGGATGCCATTTGTCGACCGGCTCTCCTGTCGACAAGCGCGTTTTGCCCTTGTCTCCGGACCGCGTGTAGATCTTGTCGAGCTTGACCATGGATACCCCTAGAAACCGATCTTGATTGCGCCCACGGTCACACCCAGCGCGACGAGGATGACGATCACCACGGCCTGCACGAGAATGCGGAGACGCATCAATTTATTGGACCGGCTGGCCTGCTTGTCATCGGAGCGAGCAATGTTCGCAATGCCGAGCCCCAGCACAATCAAAAGCGCAACGAGGGCAACGTAGAAGCCAATCATCAAAACGGTTTGCATGGGCAGCCTTTCAAGCAGCGTAGAGGCCAGAGCATAGGGCGCGATACCCGGAAGGCCATGCGCAAAGCGTCGCGGCGGTCATTTGCCGGTTTCCATCCGCTCGGCGAGGGAGGTGATGCGACTGGCCGCCTTCACAAGCGCTTCGGCTGCCCGCGCCTCGCTGAATGCCGTGCCGGGGCCCGTTCGTTTCGCCGTGTCCAATTCGTCCAGCAAGGCCAGAGCCGTGATAAGCAACAGGCGTTCTTCGCCGATATCGCCAACCGCGCCTTCAATCTGCCTGACCCTGGCATCAAGCTGTTTCGACAGCGCTTCGATCCGGCCTTCCTGGCCGGGGGCGCAGGCAATCGAATAAGACCGGCCGCGTAATTGAATATCCGCTTTAGCCATCGCCCTGCCCCTGTTGTCCGATGGCAGACTTCACTTCTTCAATGGCCGCGCCGAGCGCAGCGCTGGCTTCATCCGCCAAGGCCTGCAATTCCTGCTCTCTGGCGAGAGATGCATCAAGCTGTTCGGCGAGGTCTGACCGGTCGCGCGTAAGGGCCGCCAGCTCGGCCTTGATCACATCGGGATCGCCCGCGCGCGCCAGCAGACTGTCCAGCGCCGACTCAAGTCGGACAAGCGCCTCATCCAATTGGCGAATAGCAGGGTCGATTTCACTCATATACACAATGAAGTAACGGTATTATCTCAATCAGCCAAGCGACTTGACGCAACGGGTTTAGTCTGGCCTACGACTTCCGCAAACCAAAGGAGACCAGCAGAATGGCTGTCACGAACCGCGACATGGCCAATGCCATCCGCGCACTTTCCATGGATGCCGTCGAGGCGGCCAAATCAGGACATGTCGGTCTGCCACTTGGAATGGCAGATGCTGCGACGGTACTTTTCCGGAAATTCCTGAAATTCGATGCTTCCCAGCCAGACTGGCCGGACCGCGACCGGTTCATCCTGTCAGCGGGTCACGGATCCATGCTGATCTACTCCCTGCTTCATCTCAGCGGCTACAAATCCGTCAGCCGTGACGACATTCGCAATTTCCGCCAGCTCGGCGCAAACACGCCGGGTCACCCGGAAAACTTCGTCACCAAGGGCGTCGAGACCACAACCGGTCCGCTGGGCCAAGGCATTGCGACCGCCGTGGGCATGGCGATGGCCGAGCGCCACCTGAATGCGCGCTTTGGCGACGACCTGGTCGACCACAAGACCTATGTCATCGCAGGCGACGGCTGTCTGATGGAAGGCGTCAGCCAGGAAGCGATCACGCTCGCTGGCCACATGAAGCTGAACCGCCTGATCGTTCTCTGGGACGACAACTCGGTCACCATCGACGGCAACATTGATGTGGCGGATTCAACAGATCAGTGCGCCCGCTTTGAAGCGTCCGGCTGGGTTACCCGCAAGGTTGACGGCCATGATGAGAAAGACATCGAAGCGGCCTTGAAGTGGGCCCAGAAACAGAAGCAGCCTGTCTTCCTGGCCGTGAAAACCATCATCGGCTACGGCGCGCCCAAGATTGCCGGCACCGGCAAGGCGCATGGCGGCCCTTACGGTGCAGAGGAAATCGCCGGCATTCGCGAGAATATCGGCTGGCCGCACGAGCCATTCGAAGTGCCTGCCGACATCGAAAAAGCCTGGAAAAAGGTCGGTGAGCGCGGCGTAGATGAGCGCAAGGCCTGGAAAGAGCGCCAGATGGCGTCGCCACACAAGGGTGAGTTCAACGCCGCTATGGCCGGTCGCCTGCCGAAGAATCTCTCAAAGGCGATCAACAAGCACAAGAAAGCGGTTGTTGAAGGCGGCGAGAAGAAAGCTACGCGTCAGTGGAGCGGTGCAGCTCTGGAAGTCATTACGCATCTGGTGCCTGAAACGATTGGCGGATCGGCTGACCTGACGGGCTCCAACAATACCAAGACGGCCGAGACGCAGCCGATGACCCCATCCGACTGGTCTGGTCGCTATGTCCACTATGGCGTACGCGAGCACGGCATGGCTGCCGCGATGAACGGCATGGCGCTGCATGGCGGTGTCATCCCCTATTCCGGCACCTTCCTTGTCTTCGCTGACTATAGCCGCGCAGCTATCCGCCTTGGCGCCTTGATGGGCACCCGCGTTATCCACGTGATGACGCACGACTCCATCGGCCTTGGCGAAGACGGCCCGACACACCAGCCGGTGGAGCAGGTTGCGTCTCTTCGTGCGATGCCGAACATGCTGGTCTTCCGCCCGGCTGACGGTGTTGAAACAGCCGAGTGCTGGGAAGTTGCCGTCGGTCACGCAGACGGCCCATCAACCATGGCCCTGACGCGTCAGGGCCTCAGCCCGTCTCGCACGGAACACACGGACGAAAACCTCAGCGCTCTGGGCGGTTATGTCCTTTCGCCATCGAAGGTGAAATCTCGCGAGGCAGCTGTCCTGATCGCGACCGGATCTGAAGTCGAAATCGCGCTTCAGGCCCAGACCGAACTGGCAAAAGAGAAAATCCACGTTCGCGTCGTCTCGATGCCGTGCATGGAGCTGTTCGCGCAGCAGGACGAAAAGTACCAGCAAGAGACGCTTGGCGGCGACCTGCCGAAAGTCGCAGTTGAAGCGGGTGTTCGCTTTGGCTGGGATCGCTGGATCGGTCCGAAAGGCGGCTTCGTCGGCATGGACAGTTTCGGTGCCAGCGCGCCATACCAGAAGCTGTACGAGCATTTCGGCATCACGGCCGAGAAGGTCGCGGAGACTGTGAAAGGCCTGATCTAGGCGTTCTTGAACAGGTCCAACTGGCGAGGATCAATGTAGCGCTTGCGGCGTGTCTTGGTCCGGCCAGACCGAAAATAGAGATCATCCGTATGATCCTCGACCGGCGGCTTTTCAGTCGCCGGTTTTTTCTTGCGCGTTTTCGGGAGCGGCATGATGTCTGCCTGATCGACCAGTTTCCACCAGGTCACAGCCAGAACCAGATTGCCCTCATTGTCTTCATACTTCTGGAGATGACCATGCGGTCCGGATTCATCCGACTGCACGGCCAGATAATTCGCGGCTTCCGCTTCGGTGACGTTCAGCCATTCGGTCGCAAGCGACTCGATCTTCTGGTCTGGCACAAGGGCTTCGGCGGCTGCACGGGTGCGCGCCGCCTTGACGCCGGGCTTCAGCGCGTCTTCCAGTCGTACCGCAATGGGAAAAGCGTTGCTCATGCGCCTCAGGTAAGCAAGCCTGATGCCGCCGTCCAGCCGCTATCTGTCGTCTGAGTGAGGCGCATGGACGCCAATCGGGCCAGGCGCAACGTCATGGCCTTGCGCCGCGCCGCCGGCAGCTTGTCTTCCGGAGACTCGCGAATGATCGCCCCGCCGAACGCATCTGCCACGATCAGGCCCGTCTCGTCCGGGATGAGTTCCTGCGGAAAATCACTCGCCACCGCGAAATAGAGCTGGTCGCAATAAGGCATGTATTCGGGCCATTTCGAATCCGATCGGAAGTCGGCAATGGAAGACTTTACTTCCACCATCCAGACCTCTCCGGACGGCCCCAGCGCTGCGATATCCGCGCGACGGTTATTCGCCAAGCTCAGCTCCGTCACACCAAAAAATCCAAGCCCGGCCAACAGGCGCTGCGTACCACGTACGATTTCAGCCGCCCGCGTCATTGATGGGTCGATGGTGTTCAGATCTGACATGAGCAACGCCCTCGTTCCTGTTATGTTCGGACGTTACCGAAGCCAGGCACAGGCGGTCAAGGCTGGCTGACTCACTCGATTGCGGCGCTGCTCTCTGGAATGTGATCAATTTTGGGAACGAAGTTGATCCGGTCCGCGCTCTTGTCCGTAGAGACTGTGATAGTTTGGCAGCATGCCTTGTCGCAGAAGGAGATGACCCGTCATGGCGAACGCCTACAGCTCCAACGGACCTGCAGACCGGTCTTACGTCAAGAAAGCCATGAAAGCCCCCATGCTGGAGGCTGAGCATGAATTGGAACTCGCGAGACGGTGGCGCGAGGAGGAAGATGAAAAGGCCCTGCACGAACTGACACGTGCCTATCTTCGCCTCGTCATCGCGATGGCATCGAAGTTCCGCCATTATGGCTTGCCCATGCCGGATCTCGTCTCGGAAGGAAACGTTGGCCTCATGATGGCCGCCGCCCGATTTGAACCCGACAGGAAAGTCCGCTTCTCGACCTATGCCAGCTGGTGGATCCGGTCTTCCATTCAGGACTTCGTCCTTCGCAACTGGTCTATCGTGCGTACAGGCACGACATCTTCCCAGAAATCCCTGTTCTTCAACCTGCGCCGCCTGCGCGCCCGTATCGACGATACGGGGGATGGTGTCATGACCAAGGAAAACCGGGCCTGGATTGCGGAGCATCTGGGTGTACCCGAACGAGATGTCGAGAACATGGCGTCTCGCCTCTCCGCATCAGATCGCTCACTAAACGCCCCGATGGCTGTCGATGGTGATGGTGAGTGGCAGGATTTGCTGCCAGACGACTCTCCGATGCCGGAACAGCAGGTGATGGAGTCGCATGATTCTTCGCGTCGCAAGGAATGGATCGCCAACGCCCTGAAAGCCCTGAACCCGCGAGAAACTCACATCATCATGCAACGGCGCCTGTGTGAGGATTCGGTCACACTGGAAACACTGGGTCACGAATTGGGCATTTCGAAAGAGCGTGTACGGCAGATCGAACACCAGGCCTTGGGTAAGCTCCGCCGGGCGCTAGAGCGCATTGTCGGAGACCCTGACGAGGCCGGCTTGCTGCCCGGTACCTAGTCGAGCGCGGTGTCCAGAAGCTGTAGGTTCAGCCGGTCGGATATCTCCATCACATCATCGCGCACATAGCCTCGCGCAAGAACATCATTGCCAACGGCGCTCTGGCAATGCGTGGCCGCGGCCGTCTGGATCTGTAACCGGAGGCGCGAACCTTCGATGGCCAGATCACACACCGCGCCAAAACCGTCACTCCCCTGCATGCCGCCCACGCGTCCCTGTACAAGCTGAAATCCGTCAAACGCAGTCGGCAGGTCTGCCGCATCGGGAATTTGGTAGTCGCGCATACGCCACATGCCAACGGCATCCTCGCGCGCCTCCCGCTCCAGTTTGAACAAGGGCGCATTCGCGGCCGACGTGTCGGGATAGACCCGAACGCGCGCGCCGCCGCGCTTCACGATTTCAGCATTCAGCCAGTAAGCTGGCCCCAAAGCGTCCACCGTCTCTGCATGCGCCAGCGCCCGGTCGTACCGATCCCGCGTCAGGCCACCATAATGCAGCTGGACCTCACGCCCCAGCACCATGTCTTCCATCATCCGTTTCGATTCGGCGTAAAATGGCTGCTCCTCACGGTCCCGAAATCTACCAGAGGGTGCTTCAATTCCCACGAGACGGACACTTTGGCCGGTATCCAGCACGATCGTGTCGGCATCCACGACACGAACAACGCGCCCCCGTTCGCCCGGCTCCAGCCCATCCAGAGGTCCGGGCGCACCGCACGTGACGACGAGCATTGCCCCAAAAATTGCTGCTGTTGCCCGCACGCCTGTCCTCACCTGCTCCCCATCAGAATGATCATGGCCCCAATGTTCACTACAGGCTACGATCAGGCAATGCCGACTTCAAACCAGGCGGCAATTGCCGTATAGCCCGCTAGGCATCCGCGGTCCCGTAGCTCAGCAGGATAGAGCAACAGATTCCTAATCTGTAGGTCGCGCGTTCGAATCGCGCCGGGATCGCCATAAACACTTTAAATACAATGCACTACACGATCTTAGAGGTTGGCCCTTGCTCACAATTGGCTTCGTGGTAACTATATGGTAACCGAAGGCTAGAAAACCATGGTAAAACTTCGTCTTACCAACACTTGGCTTTCGGCCGTGACCGACCCCGGAGAGTATTCCGACACAATCGAATCCTGCCTGAAAGTGAGGGTCGCAAAGTCCGGTTCGAAGACATTTTCTGCGGTGCGAAAGCTGGACGGTAAGGCGGTTCGGGTCCGCATTGGTGCCTATCCGGAAATTGCTTTGCGAGAGGCGAGACTTCGGGCAGGAGAGTTCCGGCAGATGCGCTCCCTCGCGCCGACGCCAACTGCCAGAGCGGAGGAACTGGCTGATGCCGTGTCCGCCTCTGCAGCCAATTTCTTCGAGGACTATGTCGCCGACATGAAGTCGCGAGGTGTCGCCTCAGCGGGGCGAGTGCGAGGCGTCCTCATTGACGGTAAGTACGCCTTGCTTCCATTTCTCGTCGCGCGACATGGAGGCATGCCGCGTGCCGGAGATGTGACTATTCAGGACCTGCAGGCATGGATGGCGGAAAGCTATGCGCGGAGCCCGGGATACGCGGCGCATCTTCGATCCTACATCGTCACTGCCTGGAAATGGGCGGTGAAGAACCGTTACGATTTTCGAGGAAGTGCCAGAGACTATGGCATAGCTTCCAATATTGCCGAGCAGTTACCTACAGTTCCGCGCGGCAAGCCCGGAGACAGATTCCTCTCGAACGACGAGCTCAGGACGCTCTGGCATACGCTGGATGAGAACCACCCGACGCATCGCGTTCTGAAACTGATGATCGCCATGGGCGGGCTTCGGGTGACGGAGGTCGCAACGAGCTTGGCCGACAATTGGCGTGATGGATGGCTGGCCCTACCGGAGACCAAGAACGGCAAATCACACCAGTTACCTATCACCTCAACAGCGGCCCCTTTAGTCGAACGATGCCTAGAGTGCTCCCATCCGCGTTCGCCGTACCTCATGTCCAATCCTCGGAACCCGGACGAACCGCTAACCATTGCTGCGATCTCACGGGCGGCCAAGCGACTGAACCGCAAGCTCGAGTTTCCAGAATGGAACCCGCGCGACCTGCGCCGGACGATGAAGACTCATCTTATCGATGCCGGGATCGATGAGCGATGGTTGGATATCTGGCACAATCATGGACAGACGGCGAGCGTAGCCCGCAAGCACTATATCCGAGCGGAGTATGCGGATCTCAAGCGGGATGTGGCGGCAGCGATCGATAGTTGGTTGGGGCGAGTATTTTTAGACGCCTAAGTGTTTGGACTTTTGGAGCCAGGTCCCTGAACCTAAGTTACATGTTCAAATCCTCTTGGGTGCGCCAATATACGCGCCTCTTGGCAAGCCATCTGATCCCCCAACAGTTTCCTAAGTAAGCTCAATGTCACGTAGAATGCTCTGGATGAGCCCATGAACCTCCTTGTTTTCATCAGGGTGAACGAGTGCCAATGCCACCTGCAACTTCCTTACAAGCCCAACCGTCGTGGTCGCATGAGACCCTGATATTCTGTCGATCAATTTCTTGTTCAGCGCATAGAGCTCGTTGAGGCGATTACTGATCACGTCGAGAGGGACTGCCTCCATAAAGTCGGCACGCTCTTCTTCGGCGAGTTGAAAAAAGTCGTGCTCGTGGATCAGGAAGGATTCCAGTTTGCACCATCGCTCTGCGAGTCTGGTTTGCTCGGCATGTCGATCGAGCCAATCGGAACAGACTTCTTCAGCCTTGTCAGGCTGAGATCTGCCAAGGCCAAAATTCGTCGATGAAACGTGTTTCGCGAAGAGGTGGATCGGTATCTTGCTGAACATGGACGGTCCCGTGGTAGGCGCCGGGGGAAATGTGAAATGTCAATCAATTTACATATTATAGTACATAACACTAAAATATGTAAGCGCCTACTCTTCCATCATGGATATACGAAAGCTGGTTGGAAGAAATTTTGCGCGCATTCGCCGAGAAAAGCACCTCACTCAAGAGGAGGTCGAAGCACGCTCGGGATTCAGCCAGCAGTATCTAAGCGGACTGGAACGGGGCAAGCGCAACCCGACCGTGATGACTCTCTATGAACTGGCCCAGGCGCTCGAAGTATCGCATGTCGACCTCGTGACGCCGGATTGAGATTCGTTTCCCGAATGATGGCTGGAATCGGGGGCAAGGACACAAACCAGAGCTGACTCTTCGGAGGGGGCTCTTTGCCCTCGACTTGCGCTACCGCCTTCATGATCGCGAATTACCGGGCCGATCCGAGCGGCACTATAAAGCATGTCGAGCAATGGATCCGCCTCGAGTCTTCGGAGTGATCGTTTCATTCTGCGAATGCCTCTCTGACGAGGGGGCGGTTCGGAGGCGGTGGACATATCGTCTTGATGATTCGCAAATCGTTGACCGCCCCCTGCCCGGCTCGTCTCCGGTCACGCCGCTGCGCGGCGCGCTGCGGGGGCAGAGGGGGTCGTAGGCGCGGTCGGATAGTGGGTTGCGTCGTGTCACGGGCATTGGAGAGCGTTCCCGGAAAGCCGGTCCGGGGCGGACGGCGCGTATGCCAGCGCGCGGCCTGGCCGCAAGGGGGCGGGTTTTGGGGGCGTCGGGGTGGCTGGGGCCTCTTACCTGATCCCCTTTCAGCCAGTCCTTGTGCGCGCTGGCTGCCGCGTCTTCCGCCGCCCCATCCCGTCTTGCCGGGAAAAGCAACAGGGCGGGAAGGAGGATGACATGGACACCAATGCTTCAGCAGCACAGGCAGTGCCTCACCGGGCAGACCGCCCCCGAATCTACGTGGCATGCTTAGCTGCCTATAATGGCGGACACCTGCATGGGCGGTGGATCGAGGCGAGCGAACCAGAAGAGGTGAGGGAAGAGGTGCGCGCGATGCTTGCCGCGTCGCCGGAACCGGATGCGGAAGAGTACGCGATCCATGATTACGAGGGGTTCGAAGGGTGCCGGATTTCCGAATGGGCGAGCTTCGACCTGGTGTGCGAGCTTGCCGATTTTGTCGAGCAACATGGGCGCCTTGGTGCAAAGCTCTACGGCCATTTCGGCGAAAGCCTGGACGAGGCCCGTGCGTCGCTCGACCACTATGCCGGTGAATATTGCTCCCTTGCGGACTTTGCCGAGGAGTTCACCCGCGAGACCAGAACGGGCATCCCGAAGGCCCTCGAATATTATATCGACTGGACTGCGATGGGCCGGGATCTCGAGCTGAACGGCGACGTGTTCGCAATCGCCCTCGGCTTCGACGAAGTACATGTGTTCTGGAACAGCTGACGGGGGCGGCGACGGGCAGTCCGGTGTTCCCTTTCGGTCGAGAGGCCTGTCGGCTTTGTTCGTCCCTGTCTCTTGCCTTCTGACCTGGACGGCGCAGCCCGGCCCTGAAACCGGCCGTCCCCACGAATGTCCTCTGCGCGGTCCGCGCATTCATCGCGATGCAAATTCGCTGGTGTCTTGCCGGTGCGCCGCTTCGCTCTGCCCCTGAGGGTTCTGGGCCTGTCCGCGCCGTCCCTTCGGTCCGGCGTCGACAGGGACGCGCCAAGCCCCGCTCGGCATCCACGCAAACGAAAAGGAGAACATCCCATGGCAAACGCACTCGGCTACGTCCGCGAAACCGCAACCGGCTTCGAAGGCGCTCTCGCGATGATACACCTCACCGCGCCCATCCGGATCGAGAGGAATGCCGACAAGACGGTGGACGCCCAACCGGACTATCGCATCTTCGCCGGCGATATCCAGGCCGAGATCGGCGGTGGCTGGATCGTCAAAGCAAAGTCCAGCGGCAGGGAATACGTCTCCCTTACCCTTGCCGACCCGAGTATCGGGGTCCGCAAGGTCTATGCGAACCTTGCGCCCGTAAGGGGCAGGAAGGGGCGCTACGTACTCCTCTGGAATCCGAAGGATTGACCGCAGAGATGACGGCTCCGGCTGGAGCCGTCATCTCGCATTCGTGTTTCTGATCACGTACTCGCTCCAGCAGTTCATCTTCTCGACCCGCTCGCTACAGTACTTCGCGCGGTTGTAGATGGACCTGGCGCTTCTGATGTCTGCATGCGCCGGTTTAGCCTCAATGGCGTCGGGATTCCCGAGGCCGCTCATTCAAAAAGGTCGAGGCGCTGGCGCGGAACCCGTGCGGCGTCATTTCGTATCCTGGAAAACCAAGACTGTGCAGAGCGAGATCCATCGTGTTCTTGCTCGCCCACCGTTGATTTTCATTTCCTGCTGGGTCGGAACGGTTCTCAGCCTCTCACAAAACGTGAAATCCTTGCGCCCTTGGCTTGCAAAAATGCGCTTGACGGTTGAGTGGCAAATCTGTTTGTTTTCCGACGTAAGTCGCCCCGCAGCTGGTGAAGCAACTGCGGGGCTTAATCACGTGCATGTGGAGATGTCATCGTGATCGTCGCCCAATCTATGTATTCGTCCTTGGTTCTTCAAGCACTCGAACTGAATCACGACTGTCGTGATTGGTCCCATATGCGTTGCTGCAGAGCGGGTTGATGGCGTCGCTCAATCATTCCGGCGCGCGATCGATGCCGCTGCTTAGGCAAGCGGAAGCTGCGGAATGCGGTCTGGCATGCATTGGCATGGTTGCAGGGGCGCACGGCTTCAAGACTGACTTGACGACGCTGCGAAGCAAATTTCCGATCTCACTTAAGGGGGCAACTCTAAAGGATGTGATCGAAATCGCGTCCCAGATCGGACTTGGCTCGCGTGCTGTACGGTGCGAGCCAGAAGAGCTGCGCCAGCTACGCACGCCCGCGATCCTACATTGGAATATGAGCCACTTTGTCGTGTTGAAGCGTGCCACGAAGAAGAATTTAGAAATCTACGATCCCGCCTCGGGAAAGGTTGCACTGTCACTTGGCGAAGCAGGAAAACACTTCACGGGGGTGGCATTGGAGCTGACGCCCTCCGCGGGCTTTCAGAAGAAGAGAGAGCGTAATCCTGTCAAGCTTAGCAGTCTGGTGAAGCTCGACAGCACCGCCTGGAAGGCAATTGCGCAAGGCCTTGCCCTTTCTATGTTCCTGCAAGTCTTCGTCTTGCTTAGCCCGTACTATATGCAACTCGTCATCGATGAGGCGATTCTGAAGGGGGACATGTCTCTGCTCGCAGCTGTCGCTATCGGCTTCACTCTTCTCAAGGTTTTTGAGGCGATTTCGACGATCTTGCGAGGCCTTGTATTCCAGTTTCTTTCAAACGTGCTCGCCTTCGACATGGAGGCGAGCCTGTTCCGGCACATGATCCGTTTGCCGCTAGCCTATTTTCACCGCCGCCATGTCGGTGACATTCAGCAACGCTTCCAATCGCTTGCGCCGATCCGTGATCTTATTGCCAATGGGGCGATGGCGGCACTTATTGACGGTATTCTCGCTATCTTCCTTGGTGTGATAATCTTCCTGTATGACGCTATGCTCGGCTTTGCCGTGATCGCCTTCGTTGCGGCCTATGCCGTCTTGCGTTTCGGGTTTCTGTCGCTTTCGAAGCGCCTGTCTGGCGACCTGCTGGTCGCAGATGCAAAAGAGAGCACAAAATTTCTTGAGACACTTCGTGCGATGCAGACGATCAAGGTCGCAGGTATAGAAAATGAGCGCGAGTCTCTCTGGCGAAATCTTGCTGCCAATTCTTTGAACGCTCAGATTCGCGTCGGCAACGTCAACATTGGCTACGGTGCCGTGAGCCAGACTCTGATGGGTCTCTCAAATATTCTGGTCATCTACCTGGCCGCGTCGCAGGTGATTGATGGTGCCATGACGATCGGCATGATCACTGCATTCATCGCCTACAAGGGCCAGTTGGAACAGAGGCTGATGGCGCTGCTGGAACAATACGTCCAGTTCAAACTACTCGATGTTCACCTTGAGCGTATTTCAGACATTGCTTTGGAGCAAAAGGAGCCAAGTCTTCGGACTTCGCCAGTTCGCAGAGAGATGAATGGCCGCATCACGATACGGAACCTGCATTTTCGGTATGCGCAATTTGAACCGTTCATTCTAAAGGGGGCGAATCTCGACATTGCCGCTGGCGAATTCGTAGCGCTCGCTGCTCCATCTGGGGCGGGTAAGTCGACGCTGCTTCGACTGATCCTTGGCTTGTACCATCCGACAGCGGGCAAGATACTTTATGATGGTCTGGATACGAGCAAGTGGGGGCTATCAACTCTACGACAGCAAATGGGCGTGGTGATGCAGGACGATACTCTGCTCGCGGGCTCAATTGAGCAAAACATCTCTCTTTTTGATGAGCATCCAGATCACGAGCACATTCGTCATGTCGCGCGTATTGCCGCAATTCACGATGACATTGAAACGATGCCAATGGGCTATCGCTCATTGGTCGGCGACATGGGCAACACGTTGTCCGGCGGTCAACAGCAAAGAGTTATGTTGGCCCGGGCGCTTTATCGCCGTCCTCGATTGCTCGTGATGGACGAAGGCACGAGCGCTCTCGATGTCGCGACAGAGCGGCGCATCAACGCAGAACTTAAACAGTTGCGGATCACGCGAATAATTGCAGCGCATAGGCCTGACACATTGGCCGCTGCGGATCGAGTGATTGGATTGCAGGACGGGCAACTAGGCCCAATCCATTTTGAGTTGCGACCCGTTTCAGCAGAATCGAAACGCAAGTCACCAGAAAACCATGATATGTATACGGAGGGAGTAGGCCTTAGGAAGAGTTTTTTTGAAACTTAACTTGACCCCATTGGAAACACGATTAACCTTTAGGTTGCGGTGTGAAGGCCGCTCGATGACGAGGTTCTTAGTGCCCGTTCCTGGCGCAAAGGGTCTTGTTCGCCGGTAACAAAATTGTGCACGTGGAGATACTAATGAGAGAGCTTAGAGCGCCAGAAATTGGAGCTGTTGCGGGCGGCGAAGACGACCCGCTTGTCATGCCGTCGGTAACAGTACTTGGAACAAGAATTCAGCCCAGTTCATTGCCTTACGAGTACCAGAATACAGCCGATGAATTTCAGGATGATGGGGGGTTGTCGTTTGGCCCAGGTGGCGCGGGCGGGGGAGGATTCTACGACCCTAGTCCAGACGACGGAGTTCCAGGAATAGCCATTACACAGAACGATGACGGATCCTTCTCTTGGGAGATCGAGAGAGACGGTTGGCTCGACTGGGACAACGATGGTGTCCAAGGCCCCTTGGAGCCAGGTTACGAAGCCGGTGAGCATGGAACATCGGAAAACGGTTGGGGGAGCGACTGGCAGGATGCCTATGACCTGTTGCACTCGTTTAAACCGTTCCCTCCTGGCTATGGCGTATAGTCATATTTTGGCGTGAAGCCCCGGGCAATCGGGGCTTCACCTAATTCCGTATGGGCGTCGAAATCTGGAGTGAAGCTATGAAAACTGCAGCTTTGGTTTTAGCTTTGGCGCTGACTAGTCTAGTCAGCGGATGTGGCGGTAAAATCGAGTCACCCGCGTCAGAAACTTCGGCAGATGGCCAAGTGAATAAGATTGAGGCGCCGACACAATCGGACGTCAGCCCGCCTGACGCGTTTGCGTCTTCGACTAAAGATGCTTCGGCCGAGTTGACCGCGTCCACAAGAGAGACGGATGTGGTCGATTTGTTTGAGATGGTGTGCCTCAAACCTGACAACGACTTCGCAGCTCAACACGAAATCCTGATGAATTTGAATGCCATCCGTGTGCCTAATACCATCATAGATCCAAAAATGTGGGGCATCCTGTCCGCTGACCGTGCTGGCTTCCGCCTTGATGGATCGTCAGACAGTCTCATTACTCTGGATGCGCAGGGCCGCATCACGTCTGAGACAAGACGACTCTTCTCTGCCGGGATCACGTCTGAAGCGGACTTCATTTCGGAAGATTCGGTTTTGCCGGATCCTATGAACAAGTTTGATCGTCCGGTTTTGGGCGTCAAATCCTGCACGGTTTTCGCTCATGCTAGTGATCTTGATCGGCTGATGGAGGTACTTGGGGCGCTTTCAGTATCTGGTGCGCAGCTCCCGCAACATGAGCCTGTTCGCGATCGAGTAGGAAAAGGTCCCGATCAAGGCAAACGCCATAAGTCCACCCGTTGGGACTTGGGGGAAACCGGAACTGTACACCTCAACATTGGTCCAGAGGAGCCAAGTAGCGGACATCAGATAGAAATTGCTTTTTCAAAGACTGTGTTTTCAGGCGAAGATCCGTCGAAATACAAAGTAAAATAGGATGCCGCATTTTGAGTGATGCTCCATTTTCAGCTAGAGCCGAGTGTGAGTCTCTTGGGTGAATACCTTGTCGGCTTCTCTCCGGATACTTCAGAACCTTTCTGCAGGATCAACGAATGCTCATCATCGGCTCCATCAGCCATTCCACTAGCTTCCTGTTCTCCAGCACAATGTCCGCTGAGAGCTCCATCCCCGACTGCAGCAAAAACTCTCTGGAGTATGCGTTTACACTCTGGTCGTTGATTGCGATATCGACCCGGTAAAGCATCTCACCGGTTTTACTCATGACACCGACTTCTTGCGGCGTTTGCGCCGCCGTCGCGACAGCGGATACTTCTCCGTACGCTACCCCAAATTTCTGATATGGAAACGCATCGTATTTTAACTTTACAATCTGGCCAGGCTCGGCAAATCCGATTGCGCGGGATGGAATGAAGACCTCGGCGAGCAGTTTTGCATCCACTGGAAGAACAATTGCGAGAGGAGTATCCGGACGTACTTGCTCGCCCTTTCGGGCCTGCAGGGCCGTTATCCTTCCCGAGGACTGAGCCATAACTACATGTCCGGCATTTGCTTCAGTACGATTGGACTCTGTCTCAATCTGAGAAATGCGCTGGTCCAATTGTGAAATATCACGTGCCGAAATCGTCTCGACCCGACGCATCTCAGTTTGTGCGCGCACCTGTTCGGATCTTGCGTCCAACATTTGCGAAGTCACCTCCAGGCGGGACTGTTTCAAGGTCACCACGGCCTCGTGGCGTTCGTTATATACTGGCTCCGCTACTAGGCCTCGGTCTTTGAGTTCCGCTATGTCGTCTCTTCGTTTCTTGGCGACGCCAAGGCGCTCATCGATGATCTTTAGCTGTGCAAGACTCTCGGTCTCCCGACGCAGCGCATTTTCATAGGCTTGAATTGCCGACTGTCTTGAAAGGTTCGCCGCATTGTGAATGGAAAGCTTCTGCTCCTCCAAGATGCTTCGTTCGTGCTCAAGCTCATCAAGCGTGGCGGCGCTCAGCGCTCCGCCGTCTGCCATGAACCGCTCGCTTCTGATTTCGGCGATCGGATCGCCCTTCGCGACAACTTGCCCGTCCTCAACAAAAACCTCATGGATAATACCTGCCTCTAGCGCAAATACTTTCGCTTCAGGGCCATCAACACGAAGACGGCCCCTGACGGTTTCTTTGCGCGCAAAATCCACACTGAAAAGGAATACGAGAAGAGCTGCTAGAAAAAGTGCAAGTAATAGCGTGACGCGGGACCATGACGGCGGTAATACACTTGCCGGCGCGCCAAACTGGGTGCCGGATGCCGCCTGATAGTCCAATGCTTCCTGTCGAAATAGACCTTCACTCACAGCAACCGCTCCACCAGTCGTTGTATTTGCAAGTCGCATAACGTGCGAGACGCAACAATACTTCTCTTTGAGTACTGATACAATGCTTCACACTCGACCAAGGTGAATGAATCGATACCCATTGAGCCAACTCGGACGTGCCAGTCGGAAAAGCAGGTTCGTCATGAAACTTTACGTGTGGATGTTTTTTCTGCGAACGACTTCATGGTTTATGGGTGTCACACCCCATGCACCTTCGATGCTGACAGACCGCCGAGCGATCCAGTCTCAAACACCCGCAACCACAGGAGATCTCGTCCGGAAAGGCCGTGTACGGACGCGGCATTCAGCGATTACAAACTCTTCCGGGAGCGGCATGCCAACCAATAATTACGGGCGGATGCGTTGGATAGATGCGTACACGTCAATGTTCTCGCTCAATGTCACGTTCACCCGGTCTCTGATGCAAACTGATCCGCATGTCTTGAATGCTGGACGAAGCTCGTGAGGCGAGCGCAATGGCGCTGATCATTTGCTGCACCCGGGGCAAGGCGCGAGCTGGCGATCGCGTGCGAGCCGCACGACTTGGCATCGGGACGCGATGGACCGGGGCGCCGACCTGTGCTTGCTGTTGGCGGGCTCTGGCGAGATCGAAGCCTAGTGCTCTGGCCTCTGCCTGCCAGGCCTGGAACAGCGCCGCGCGTGCTCTCGGTCTTTTGGCCTGCCGTGTACGCAGAGCCGCCAGTTCCATCCCCTTGGCCGTACGGTAGCCATAAGTGTCAGCCGCGGCTTCGATCGCCTGTCTGCGCTTCGAGAATGCGCGTTCGAGGGCGCGGGGGATCGAGATCAGACGGAAGCTGGTGCCATGGCGTTCGACGGCATGGCCATCGCGCTCGAGTCCATTGGCGAGGTGCGCGCGGTAGATGGTGCCAGATTCCTTCTGGGCCTTGTAGAGATCGCGGCTGACAAGACTGCCCCAGCTTCCATCTCGGCGGGGCGCCAGATTGAAGATGAAGGCGTGAGTGTGCAGCTGCGGGTCGAGATCACGGCTGGTGTGGTGGTGGAAGCGGGCAATCGTCAGGCCGGCGACTGGTTCGCGGATTGCGCCGCCTTTGCCACGCCGAGTGAAGGCGTGATGGTCTTCGAGATGGGTGGTTGCGGCATGAACAGCCTGGCGGTGGGCAGCTTCGATCCTGGCACGTTCAGCGGGGGATGAAAGCGCCCACATCACCGAGACCGATTTCGGGGCCGAGAAGGTCATGTCCCAGCCGGGAGCATGAGACTTTCCTGTCTGGGTAAGGCGTGTGCCGGTTCTCGGATCGTGTCCATTCAGAGCGGCTTCGAAATCTGCTTTCGAGACGGGGCCTTCAAGCGCGAGCCGTTCAGCGCCTCTCCCGTCCCATTCACCGTCCGCCTCGGCCTCGCCATGGCCGGTATAGTATTCGTCTTCAGCCATGTGCTTGAAATAACTGACCGCAGCGGCAACGGACTTCCCGGCGGAGATCGATGCGACCATCAGGCGTCGTGTTCCCGTGAGAACGAGGTTCGGATGCGTTGGGCGTCTTCCAGCGACAGGATCGAGGTGGGGCCGGTCCATGGCGCATCAGGCAGTGGCGCAAGTTCACGGGCAGGTTTGGTCGTCCAGTCAGCGAGCACACTGGCCGGGCGCAATACGCTGAGCTGCGGATACGGGAGGGTAATTTCATAGGCATGCTCGCCCGGACCGATGAGGAGCGCGCAAACCCCTTGCCTGAACGCGCCAAGCCTGTCCGATAGTTCCGACGACGTAATAACCGGGCGAACTTCCCGCTCCTTTGTCCAGCTGGTCGAGAGATGCCCCCCGGAGCGTGTCTCGCTCTTGCGGTAGAACTCGACGGTTTGCTGACCGATTAGCCGGCTCGTCGTTTCGGCGCTCTGCCCCAAATTCATGCGTGTGATGATGTGCGTGCCGATCATGCCGATCCAGGCATCAGCCTGGTCACGGCCATACGTGTTGCGGATCTGGGAAAGGTCCTGCGCGCCAAGCACCACGCTGATACCTTTGGACCGGCCAACATCCAGTAAGGTCGAGAAATGGGGCAGGCGTTCGAGTTGAGGGAATTCGTCGAGGAAGAGCCAGGTGCGCCGCTCGGGGTTTTCCTGCATGGCTGGCGACGCAGCGTGAGAGGCGAGAAGACCAATGATGCCGGACAGCCAGGCCTTGGTCAGTTGCGGAAAGCGTCCATCATGCTGGAGCACGATCGGATGACAGCTGGGATGGCGCAGCCAGTCGCGGACCGAAAAGGATCGCTCGCGCGAACTGTTTGGCCAGGCTTCGGCGAGAACGCTCACCACGTTCATGTGGGCTTTGAAAGTCGAGATGATGCTTTGCGTCGTCTTGCTGCCTGGCTCTTTCAGGAACTGGATCGCTTCGGGATGGTAGCGTACGGCAATCTCCAGAAGTATATCCGCATCAGCGACCGCGAGCTTCCGGAGGTCCGTCCAGCCCCAGCCGCGCCCGTGCCGAACCTGGAGTGAGACAATGCAGGCAGTCAGGATCTCGCGCGCTGCATCTGACCAGATACGATCGGACCGGCTTTCCGGGATGAGCCGCGCCGCGAGCTCTCGCGCTTCCTGAGGGGTCTGGCAGTCGGTCGCGATGTCCCATTGGAGGGAGCGCGCGTCATGAGGCGCAATGATGTTGCCGATCTCTGGCAATTTCGAGGTCATGTCGCCTTTGACATCGAGCACCAGCACCTTGTCGCCGCGGTCGATCGCCTGAAGCATCAGGTGCAGCATGGCGGTGGTCTTCCCTGCCCCGGTACTGCCCCAGATAAGGAAATGACGACTTTCACGGTCACGGCTGATGGGAATGCCGGGCGGAAACTCAAGCCCGACTCCGGACCGGCGACACTCGCATTGGGACAGGGATTGCAGCGCTCGTTGTGCGGTTCTGCCTCCAAGGTGCATCCGCCCACGAATGACTTTGGGAGGTGGGCGGGCGGTCATCGTCAGTCGGATGAAGCCGGTCAGGCCGAGGAGTGACAGTCCTGTCAAAACCGCAACGGCATTGTGCCGGAACATGAATTGCCTGGTCGTTCCATAATGGTCGAGGATGCGTCGGCACTGCGACCAATCGGCCGATCCGATGGGGTCGCCGATGAGGGAGGTGATCCGGGCTTTGCCGCATCTAGCCATGAACCCGCTGTCGTGGCGAGCGTAGACGCCCGCCCCGGTATAGATGCCAGGTGGGTATATTTCGAAACCAAACTTGTAGGTTGCGATAGAAGCCGTACCTGACAGAAAGGCTACGCTGAAGAGGACAGGCTTGAGGTGTCTCATGGCGCGGGTCCTCAACCGGCAGTACGACCACTGAGAGCCAGGAGCAATTGCTCGAACATGGCTTCAAGACGTTCGAGCAAGCCGTACTGGCTGTCGAATGTGGCCGAAGCGGCCGCAAGGTCCTGGGACAGCGCAGAAAGCCTTCGCTCGATCTTCAGGAGACGTTCGGCCTGCGTATACGGATCACCGTCTGCGAGACCCGACAGGATGAGCTCCCGGGCAATGCCCGTAGGCGTCCCGGACATGCGGCGGGCACGAAAGTTCAGCTTTTCGATGTCCGACTCGGCAAGGCGGATCGACAGGGGGCGGGTCTTGTCGGTCACTGGGGTGTGCGCTTCCGCTGGTTCTGGGCTTTCTCGCACTCGGCGAGCCAGCGGAGCACGGTGCGTCGGCGGTAGCGGACCGCCGAGCCGAGTTTCAGGAAGGGTGGCCCACCGCCACGACAACGCCAGGTGGCAAGCGTGCAAACCGGAACGCCGGTCAGCCGGGATACCGAAGGCGTGTCGATGGCTTCATCGAGCCAGTCGGGATTGTGCTGGAGGATGTCCTCGATTTTGGGAAAGTCGTCACGGGGATCGGGCATACACTCTACTCCTCATACTGTGAGTAGGGGCAGCCCAGCACAACTTAGCTAGTCAGAAAAGAGCAACGAAATCCTTGAGTTACCTTAAGATTCCCGGGAATTCACGCGGCTTCACGATACACCACAAGAAACCACTTATCTCCTCTCACACACATCCGAGGAAATTTGTGACGCCAAGCTGTCGCACCTCTTACCACACAATAGGCGTTGTGTGTGGTAAGTGAAATTGGAGCAATATGCCTTGAATTTTCGCAGGCATGCATAGGCTCAATAGGCTGCCTCCTGTGATCTCGTCTCGCTCCTGCCGGACGAGATGATGGCGGACGTGCGCGGGGGGGGGCGACCGGCGGAATGCCCCGTGAGTGTTGGGTAGATGCACAACGACCATTCCAAGTGAGGCGGGCATTAACCGAATGTCCATCAAGTTGCCATTCTATCAATGGTTTACTAATAGGCGGCGATGGTCGAGTATTCGCCGACAGGCCGCGGTGGACGAGTATTCATGGCAAAATTTCAGCTTACCTGCGCAGACATTTTCGCTGGAGCGGGCGGCTTTTCCCTAGCGGCCGAAAACGAGGGGCTGTCCGTTCGCCTCGCGATAGAGAATGACGCGCATGCTGTGGCTACCTACAAGGCAAATTTTCGGACCGGTTCAGATGGTCACTTGTTGCTTGCCGAAGACATTCGGGAGATCGACTTCGCGGTCGCGAAACGACGAGCCTTCCCGAACGGCATGCGATGCGATCTGATTCTGGGAGGTCCGCCCTGCCAAGGTTATTCTAGGCATCGTATAAATGATGCCGGCGTCGGAGATGACCGGAACGACCTGATCCACTCCTATTTTGATTGTGTGAAGGAATTGCAGCCGACGGCGTTTCTCATGGAAAACGTCCCGGGAATGCTTTGGCAACGCCACAGCGCTTATGTAAGGGAGTTCTACAGGAGAGGCCGCGCCGCCGGTTATCGGATTTTCGACCCGGTAATTCTGGACGCCAGAGATTACGGGGTACCTCAGCGCCGCAAGCGAGTTTTTATCCTCGGATTTCAGCGCGAGGTCGAACTGTCGGATCTGACGTGGCCTCCGAAGCCGACCCACGGCCCCGTTGCGCGCGACGGAACTGAAGAATGGATCGACTGCAGAGATGCCTTCCGGCCGGCCCCGGTGGATGACCCCAATGACATGCACATGAGCCACGGAAAGGAATTGATCGCCGCCTTTAAAAACACGCCAGCTAACGGCGGAGGCCGCCATCAGTCCGGGCGAGTTTTGAAATGTCATGTGGGCCACGATGGCCACAAGGACGTATACGGACGTATTGATCCGAGTAAACCAGCCCCGACGATGACGACGGCCTGCATCAATCCGTCCAAGGGAAGGTTTGTTCATCCCACCCTCCATCACGGAATCACGGTCAGGCAGGCAGCTCGCATCCAGACCTTCCCGGATACGTTCGTCTTCTCGGGAGGCCTCATGGCGGCGGGACGACAGGTCGGAAACGCGGTGCCCGTGCGCTTGGCGGAAGTCATTCTCAACGGGCTCCAACCAGCCTTGTCAGCGGCGGCGCAGACTCGGAAATCCGCCAAAAGCAAACGGCCCCAAAGAGCATGATCGGTTCCATCTCCTTCCAGACGAAAGCCAGAACGATCGATCATCTGGGTCGAGAGCAGATCGCCGACTGCCCGACAGCCGTATCGGAACTCTGGAAAAACGCTTACGACGCCTATGCCCGGCGGGTTGATCTGGACCTTTACGGCGGAAAACGTCCGGTCGCCGTGCTCTCGGACGACGGTCACGGGATGAACCGCGAGGAGTTCGTCAATCGCTGGCTCGTCGTTGGCACCGAATCCAAAGCCGGGAACGACGACACCTCGGCGGCCGACCGCAACGGGTTGAGACGGCGTGCCAAACTCGGGCAGAAAGGAATAGGAAGACTTTCATGTGCGAATCTTGGGCCGACCCTTCTTCTGATATCGAAGCGTAAGGACAGCGACTTCGTCGTGAGCATGGTGGACTGGAGGCTGTTTGAAAACCCCTATCTGAATCTCTCAGACATCGAAGTTCCGGTCGAAGTGCTGAAGGAAAAGGACAAGGTTCTGGAGCACCTCCCGCTTCTGGCTGCAAGGCTGCTGGAAAACCTGTCGGGAGGAGAAGACCGAAAACGCTCGGCCCGCAGCAAGGAGGCTTGGGAGCGGTATGACGCACTGAAGGCGTCCGACGACGGTTCTCACCCTTCACGGGAACTTAAGGAGGAGCTTGAGGCGATCCCTTTTAGTGAGAACCATTTACGCAACTGGCCCGTATGGAACGGTGAGGCCGAACATGGAACAGCGATGCTCGTGGCCGGACTTAATTTCGATCTTCAGGTCCTCCTTGATCCCTCCCTGAACGACACGTCCGCAAAGGCCGCGCGCAACCGATTCGTCGAAACGCTCTCCAACTTCGTCGATCCCTTCACGGATGAGGGCGGATCATCCGTCTATGCGACGGATCCTCAGTTTTCCTATGCTGTTCGGGCATGGAATGAGCTGGTCCCTCGCAACATCATCGGATCCGACAAGGATTTCGGACGCGACGCTCTAGAGGGGCTGGAGCATCAGATAGACGGTGTCTTCGACGATGCGGGCGTGTTCAGGGGACGGATAAAGACGTTTGGCGTGTGGCTGGAGGATGAGCGCGTAATCTATCCGCCACGCGATCTCGATCTGCCCAGCAGATCGAATACGCGGGTGGGTCCGTTCGGCCTTTATATCGCGGCGATGGAATTTGAGCTGCGAAATACCTCCATGCAGGCCGCCGACTTCCAACATTTCCGTCAGCTGGCGGACAAGTATGCCGGTTTCCTCATGTTCCGCGACGGGTTGCGGGTTCTGCCTTACGGACGGACGGATAACGACTTCTTCGAGATCGAAGAGCGGCGCAGCAGACATGCCGGTCGGGAATTCTGGAACCACAGGCAGATGTTTGGGCGTGTTTCGATTTCCCGCCGTTACAATCCCAATCTGAAGGACAAGGCCGGTCGGGAAGGCTTGCTTGACAATCGCGCAGCGAAGGTCCTGCGCGAACTAGTCTCCAACGTCCTGATGCAGGCGGCAAGGCTGTATTTCGGCACGAATTCCGAATTTCGCAAGCAGGCGTTGCCAGCGATCCGTGAAGCGTTCAACGCCCGCAAGGCGGCCGAAGAGCGGGAAAAGCTGCGGAAGAGGAACAGTCGCGCCTTCAGAAGCCGCCTTAAGGACCTTTCCGCAACGCTTCCGCTATTCAAATCAGAAGTGGAACAATTTTGGGACTCTCTTGAGCTGAAAGACCCTGAAGATCTGGATGCCGTCCAAGAGCGCATCGATACCTATCGCTCGAAATTGTCTGACTATTCACTGTCCGGCGCTCCTAAATCCCTCGGCACTATGGCATCGAGATATGAAGCCTACCGTTCGGATTACCGTCTGACCAAAGGACTGATCGACGGGGCTGACGAGAAGCTCGCTTCGGCTCGCCAAGTCCTAGCGCCGCCTGATCCCGGAAGCATTCTGGAAAAGCAAGCCAAACGCAATCAGCGCGCCTACAAGTTGTCGCTGAAAGGTCTGCGCGACAGGGTGCAAGACATGTTGCAGGGTCAGCTCGCCGCCGCCATTGAGCTGGAAAAGCAAAAAGCACGGACTTTTGACGAGGAGACAGCCGCCATCATCCAGCGGCATCGAGCCGGTCAGATCACATACGCTGATGCCGCGCGTAATCTGAGTGACCTGAGGACGTCTTCGGAAGCCGGAGCATCCGAAGTGTTCGCTCCGTATCTGCGTGCTTTGGAGATTCTTCAGGAAAACATCGATCTTGAACAGCTCGTGTCCTTCGGGCTCGAAGAGGCGAACGACCTTCGCGGAGAGATTGACAGACTCACCAGCCTTGCTCAACTGGGAATTGCGGTTGAGATTTCAGGACATGAGCTGCAAGACTATGACGATCTCATCTCGGATGCTTTCAGGAAACTGCCCGAAGAGGTTCGGAAATTGAAGGCCGTCCGAGACATATCATTGGGTGTCGAAGGTCTGACCGATCAACTTCGCTTTCTATCACCGTTGCGGCTGGCCGGGCAGAAAATTCGATCGAAGATCACAGGTAAAGACATCGCGAGCTATCTCGCCGAATTCTTCCGCTTGCAGCTCAGCACTCATTCAGTCGAACTCGTTACGACGAAGCGTTTTGATCGCTTCTCGGTGACCGACTTCCCTTCGAGACTGTACCCGGTTTTCATCAATCTCGTGAACAACGCCATCTACTGGACTTCGAATGCGAAAGGTCATGAGCGTACGATCACGCTGGATATCGTTGATCAGGAGGTAATCGTCTCCGACACCGGTCCGGGAGTCGCGCCTGAGGACGTCGGCGAACTGTTCACGCTTTTCTTCACACGCAAGTCTCACGGCGGCCGAGGCGTCGGACTTTATCTCACGCGCGCCAATCTTGTCTCAGGCGGACACAAGATCCGCTACGTCGAGGATCCGCGCGGAATGCCTCATCAAGGGGCCAACTTCGCAATCAGGTTTCAAGGGGCTGAATTTGGCTGATCCGACAACGTACGAGCACTTCATCGAACAAGCCTATCTCAAATGTCTGAGGAGTGTACTGATCATCGACGACGACTATCCGACGCTGGAAAGTCTCCTGCGTCCGTATGAGACGCCGCCAGCCGAAGGACAAACCAGCAAAACCTGGGGGGCCGATCCCGAGACGGTTCTGAACATCGTCAAAGGGTTTAGAACCCAAGATCCTCCTCTAATCGTCGATATTCACGACGGGTCCAATATAGGCGAAGAGCCGGAGCTTCGGGTTGCCGAGCACCTACACCAATCCGACCTGCTTGTTCTCGACTTCTGCCTCGACAAGAGCCGAAAGGACGACGGCTCGGAAGCCATCCGCATTCTCAGAAAACTCGCGGGCAGTTCGCACTTCAATCTGGTTATGATGCATTCAAGCCTCGAACCGACTCAAGTGTTCCGGGACGTGGTGGTTGGCCTGCTACCTTGTGAAGCTGCGTTCGGCTTCGAAGAAGAACTAGAAGCTGCCCATGAGCACGTCGATGCGATAGATCCCGATCTATTCGACGAACTTTCGAAGCGGCTGCTCGAAGATGACGCAGCCTACCTCGAAGCCCGAAAGGATCCGTGCGTGCTGAGCCACCGCGGAAAATGGAAATTATATCCCTTCGCCGGGTTCACGAGCCTGTGTGACGAAAAAGGCGTGGACCCGGAAATGCGGGCGCCGTTGCTGGCTTCGATCCTGACCGCACACCATGAAGCGATCAGTGAAAGACTCTGGGACGCCAAGGACATGGGGCCGATATCCTATTCATCCATTTCGGACGATCATCTTTGGGTCAAGCTGAATACGGTCTTCATAGGGTTCACCCAGAAGCGCGACAATGCGGATCTTCTAGCTGATCTGAAGCTGTCCCTAGCAGACTGGCATCCGCAGCCGTCGAGACTGATGCTGAAGCAACTCCTCGTCGAGCTGGATGACCGGGGAGCGACCGCCGAAACCTTAGCCCTCGGTACGAAATACGCATCCGCCAAGTGGTATCATGATCTGCTTTCGGCGTCGGATTCCGAGAAGGATGCATTGCTATCCGAAACTCTATCCCGGCACATTCATGCACTACTTTCGGTTATCGAACCCCCATTGTTGAAATTCTCGAAGGATCTGGTGAATCTGGACGCCGAAGGTGATCCTGCCAAGTCTTGCAGACAGCATTACAAGGTCAATCTGAATACTCCCGATGATCGCGCCCGAGCGGTGAGCGAGAACAATCTTTTGGTCAGCACTCTGCCAGCCATCAGGGGCCGTCGCCTGCAGACCGGACATATTTTCAAGTTAGGAGAAGACTACTGGGTCTGCCTCTCTGCAGCATGCGATCTCGTCCCTGGCCAGCAGAAACCAGCACGCGTACAGATTTTCGGTGAAGACAGATTGCCATTTCTGGCTGTGCGGCTTCACTCCACAACCGAAAAGGTTGCGGGCAAGAACGCGACCGACAAGCGATTCATCTATTTGAAGGAAGATGGCGAAACGAAATGTTTCTGTGTCAATGCCGCCGACAAGCCCGGCTCATACCTCGACTGGCACACCTTCATCGCGACCAATAGCGGCGTATTCAATCCGGATACCCGAATTCTCGGTGTCGTGCGCAACAGGACAGATGAGGGAAATCTTGTCCTGACGAGTATCGATGCCGAAATTGTCGGACAACTGCGCTATACTTATGCTGTCAATCTCGCTCAGGAACTCGGAAGATGGCTCAGCAGAATCGGGCTGGATTTTATGGCCACGAATTGAAATCTCGCTTGATCGACACTGAGATGCCGCCGCGAAGACCAGGTGCGGACTCGAAATTGAATCACCCCAGACGATATTCGTGATCCGTCTCGTTGGGTGGAGGAGCGCCAAGTGGCCAGGCTGCTCAGTCTGAGGGAGCGACCAGATGGCCTAATTAAAGAGATTTCAGCTATAATCGGGAAGGGTGAGTTCCGACATCTTGCCTCGAACAATTCGATCACGGCTTGAAAGGCCAAGTAGGTTTGTGGAGCGTTGAGAGCAATCCAAAACCACTCGAAAATGCGGATGGCTTATACAGCCTAAAAGGCCACACCCGTGGTAACCGTGGTAACTTTTTCCAACTTGACTCAACAAAGAGTATCAATTCGAAACAAAATAAAGTCTGTTTTTATTGAGATTTCTCAACTTCCAGCAATGCCAAACACCCTCTGATTCCGATTCCTAATCTGTAGGTCGCGCGTTCGAATCGCGCCGGGATCGCCAATGTTTGCTGAGGATTCGAGCCGCATTTAACCATATTTGAAGATCGCGCGTTTAAGTTTCCATACGATTGGCAGAAACCGAAGGGGACGGTTCCACAAGATGAAAGACGCAAACACGCCGGTGTTTCCATGCCCGGACAATCAGCAGGCTTTCGCGAAGACTTATGCGCATGCGAATTCCGCTTGCGAGCTGATCACCGAGTATGGCACGCCGCCGCTCCCCAATACGTTCGCGCTCATGTACGCGTATGCTGCGCAGTCCGACCAAAGCGTTGTCGTCGCCGTAAACGAGATGTTGGAGCGCGGGTCATTCAGTCAGTATGAAATAGACCAAGTCTACAACATGCATCTTGGCGGCAGTGACGATTCAGAGAAACGCGAAGGCATCGGTCGTGAGGTCGAGCAGCAATTGTCCAGCGTTCTGGACCTGGTCGGCACCGGTGTGGAAAATAGCGATCAATTCGAACTAGCACTGAAGCAGATCCAGAAAGCCGTGGCGGAATCCGATTCTTCCGTCCCTCTGTCTGCCGCCATCACCCGGCTTCTGTCCGAGAATCAACGAATGAGTGAGCAGAGCCACAGCCTGACCGAAGGCCTGCGCGAGTCGAAAAAGCAGATTGAACGTCTTCAAAAGGAACTGGAAGCGGTTCGCAACGAGAGCCTCCGCGACCCGTTGACGAAGATCTACAATCGCCGGGCCTTTGACATGCGCCTGTCCGCAGAGATCGAGGCCGCGACCACACAGAAATCGGAACTTTGCCTGGCCATTGCAGACCTGGATCACTTCAAACGCGTCAACGACACTTTCGGGCACCGGGTCGGCGATGAGATCCTGAAGATTTTTGCCTCAGTCATCACCAGCAACATCAAGGGACAGGATCTGGTGGCGCGTTACGGCGGCGAGGAGTTCGCGATCATCCTGCCGGCCACAAGTCTGACCGCCGCAACCCAGCTCATCGACCGGATACGTGTACAGATGAGCGAGCGCCGTCTGGTGCTCAAGGGAACCAAGACACCCATCGGGGCGATTACAGCCTCCTTCGGGCTTGCGAGCTTTACGGCTGGCACATCGAGCGCAAACCTGATCGAGCAGGCTGACAAGAAATTGTACCTTGCGAAAAGCAATGGGCGCAATCGTGTGGAATCCGGGATTGTCGATACCCACGCAGCCTGACGGTCACGTCCTTCAGCGCCTGGCTGCGTTCATCTTCGACAATTCGTCTTCTGACATCAGGATCTGTTTCAGCGCCTCACGGGCTTCGTCCAGCTGGTTTTCGATCCCGGCAATCTCCGCTTTCTTCCTGTCAATATCATGAAGGACGCGGCGAAGATGGCCATTCTGGGTGGCTAGTTTCAGGGTTTCGAAATCGTGGCTGACGTTGTTTGAACTGGCGAGCAGCGCGTCAAGCTGAGCAAGATCATCACGGGCATGGCGAAGGGCCGCTTGTAGCAGGGCAAGGGATTGCTCTGCCTTCTGACGCTTGAGCGCCACGATCCTTGAGAGAGTTTGCGCCGTCTTCACCATCTGAACTATCTGCCCTCTTTGCGAACACGGTCAACGAAGCTGATCGCAGCGGCAACAGCGGCAAAATGATCCGGATGAATTTCCTCATCGATATCGACAAGCCTATAGATAGAGCGCGTCGACGGCGGGTCTCGATAGATCGGGACATCGTTTGCAATCGCTGTTTCACGAATTCTGGCTGCCAGATGGTCAACGCCCTTGGCGACACAGACGGGGGCTCGATCCCCTTCCGGATCCCATTTCAGCGCCACAGCATAGTGCTCCGGGTTCACCATAACGACTGTTGCCGTCTTCACGTTCTGCATCATCTGGTTACGGCTGATGCTGGACGCCTTCTCCCGGCGCTTCTGTTTCAGCTGCGGGTCACCTTCGCTCTGTTTTTGCTCCTTCTTGATTTCTTCGCGGCTCATCTTCAGCTTGTTGGCATGCAATTGACGCTGCAGGGGCAAGTCGATTGCGGCCAAAGCGAATTGAAACGCGCAGAATATCAGGAACAGCGTCAGCACCTGTGTGAAGGTGAAGTTGAAAAATTGGCCAAGCTCTACCGCGCTGCTTGCATAATAATGCTGAGCGAACCCATACAGGAACACAGCTGCCAGACCTCCCGCGAACAGCATCTTGGCCATGTCCTTGAGAAAATCCAGGATCCCCTTTGCGCCGTACTTTTTCTTCAGGTTTTCAGTGGGGGAGATCTTGTTGAACTCGGGTTTGATCTTCTTGAAGGAAAACGCCACCGCTTGCTGAATGATCAATGTACCCAGCACCAGCGCCACAAGGATCGCGAAGATCGGCGTCAATGATACAAGGATACGTACCAGCCAGCTGCGGGTGGCACTGCCATCTGACGTGAAAACGTCCGACGCATAACTGTCGGCATGATACATCAAAGACGAGAACTCGTTGAACATTGCGCCCGCGACGATAGCGCTGAACACAATCGCGGAGATCACTATCCCTGCAAACAGGGCGAACGTGTTAGCTTCCTTGGACTGAGGAATGTTACCTTCGCGGCGCGCCTCACGACGCCGCTGTTCGGTGGCTTCAAACTCCTTTTCGCCGCCACCTGACTGGTCTTCAGCCATGCCTCACCTCACCACCAGCCGACAGATCCGGACACTCTATCCATCCAGACCATGAGTATGGTCGAAATTGACAAAGCCAACAATACAAAGCCCGCGCCAATCATGAACGGTGCACCCACGAACGCCACCATTAGGGACGGCAAGGCCTTGTTTATGAAGCCCAAGGAGATGTTGTAGAGCAAATTGATCGCAACAAACGGCCAGGCGATCAGGACGGCGAACTTGATCGCGTTCAGCATGCCGTCGATTACGAAACCCCGATCGAACTGCCCCAAGGCGCCAACGGGGATTTCCGAATACACTTCAGCGATGCGAACGAACACGCTGACATGATAGTCTGCCGAAAGCAGCAAGACAGCGCCCGCCATGGCGAGCAAGTTCGAGGTCACTGTTTGCGCCTCTGTATCCAGGGCGATCCCGAGCATCTGGGACAGGCCAATGGATTGGGCGATCAACGCGCCAGCCATGTTCAGCATCCAGATCGTAGTCCTCAGCAAGACTCCCAGACCCAATCCGATGATCACTTCGGTCCCCATCAGGCCGACGAAATTTCCGATGGAAAGGTCTATTGGTGGACTGACAAGGCCCGACATGGCGAACAGCATGGCGGCGCCGAGAAGAAGTGACAGCCGCACTCGCGCAGGAACGGTCTGGTCGCCGATACCGGGCATGAGAAACACAACAAAGGTCAACCTGCCCACGATCAGCATGAACATGATGATCCAGGCGGAAAGCTGCGGCCCAAATGGCAGCTGCTCCAGCATCACACCACGCCGACGATGTACGGCTTGCTTTTCGAGCCGATCTCTTCATAGGCCAGAACAGCATTTCGCACGCCCTTGCTGGCGAGCACAGTCTGCAGGAAGCGCCGGCGGCGGGAAGAGGTCGCGACCGATGCAACAACCCCCTTCTGTGCCATCTCGTTCAGCTTTGCCTGAACAGCGGCTGTCAGTTCTCCGAACATTTCCGGTGGCAGCGCAATGTCCGAACCGCCATCCTCGCGGGAAATTTCGTGCTCGTTGAACTTTTGCTCCCAGTTCGTGGAAAGCTGTAGAAGCGGCAAACGGCCCTGGCCGTCCTGCAACCTGTCTACAATCTGGAATCCAAGTCTTTGACGGACAAGTTCCACGATTCGGGAGGGTGCGCTCGATTGGGATTTAACTTCCGCGATTGTTTCGACAATCAGGAACAGGTTCCGGATTGAAACGCGCTCTTCGAGCAGGAGACGCAACACTGAAAGAAGCAGTTCCGGCGTAACCTTGCCTGGAATGTACTCGTCGAGGAATCGACGGTTGGACGCGGCGCGCTCCGTGTCGCTGATATGAGTCAGCGCATCCAGGGTGTCGAGCATAACCATACGTGTAAAGACAAGTGTGAAATTCGCCTGAATAACTTCAAGCATGTGGGTCGCCAACACTTCCGTCGGCTCGATCGCCGGGATACCTGAAGCGGCGAGCTCCTGCTTTTTCGTGCTCGGCAACCACCGGGCCGCAGCCTTGTAAACGGGTTCCTTGACCTTCTCGCCTTGCAAATGCGGCAGCTGGGAATCCTCCATCAGGGCCAGCAATGACCCGGGCCGTACGAGCCCGCTATCCACACGGACACCCTGAATCCGGATACGATACTCGTTCTTGGCCAAAGTCGGATTGTCCGTCATGCGGATGGACGGAAGGACAAAGCCGTACTCCTCCGCAATGTAACGTCGAATTTTGTCGATCCGGCTTTCAAAGCCCCCTGCCCCCTGAAGCACCATGCCGACAAGGTCGGGAGCCACTTCCAAATGGATTTCGTCAGAATGAATTGAATCTCCAATCACCAGGCTGGTTTGCGGCGCTTCAACTTCCTCGGCTTCAGCTTGAGCCGCTTTCTCTCGTTCGCGGCTGCGAATGTAGAAGGATGCCGTCGCAAAGGCAGCAGCGGCCAGCATGAATGGAATGAATGGCAGTCCAGGGAACAGGGCAAACGCGCCAAGGATACCTGCCACAATCATCAGCGAGGTTGCGTTGCCGCCGAGTTGTGCGCCGAGCGCGAGGTCGATTGCACCATCCTCGCGCCCTTTCGCGAGCAGCAGCGCTGCAGACACTGAAACAATCACGGCAGGAATCTGGGAGACGAGACCATCACCAACGGTGAGAATGGAATAATTGCTGAGCGCCTGCGTGAAGCTGAGCCCATGAGCGACAATTCCGAAACCGATGCCGGCCACCAGATTAAGGGCCGTAATCAACAGGCCCGCAATAGCGTCGCCCTTCACGAATTTGGAGGCACCATCGAGAGATCCGAGGAAGGACGCTTCTTCCTGTTCCTTTTGACGACGGTTGCGCGCTTCCTCATGGCTGATGGCACCCACGGCGAGATCGGAATCGATTGCCATTTGCTTGCCCGGCATAGCATCCAGGGCAAAGCGCGCCCCGACTTCCGCCATGCGGCCAGCACCTTTTGTGATGACCATGAAATTCACGATCACGAGAACCGCGAATACGACCAATCCGACGAACAGATTTCCGCCCATGATGAACATGGCGAAGCCTTCGATGACTCCGCCGGCTGCATTGGTGCCAGTATGCCCCTCACTGATGATCAGCTTTGTAGAAGAGACATTGAGCGCGAGGCGAAGCACGAGGCTTGCGAGCAGCACACTCGGGAATGACGAGAAATCCAGCGGCTTCTCAATGAAGATACTGGTCGTGAAAATCAGGATCGCAAAGGCAAATGATGCGGTCAGCCCGATGTCCATCACCCATGCTGGAACCGGCAACACCATCACCAGGATGACCATCATCAGGCCTATGGCAATGACGGCGGTCGGTTTCGAAAGGTCGAAGAAGCGTGAAGTCGGCATGGTGCCCCTATCGGGAGATCATCGGAAGGACGGTGTTGTTGAAGAAATCGAGGCAAATGCGGGTCATGTACCCAAGCGTCAGGAAGAACACGACAACGACCGCCAGAATCTTCGGGACAAAGGTCAACGTCATTTCCTGAATAGACGTAAGCGCCTGAAGCAGACCGATCACGAAACCCAGAACCAGCGTAACGGCGAGGATCGGCAATGCCATCATCGCCGCCGCCCAGAGGGCACCACGCAAGACTTCAAAGATGGCAAGTTCGGTCATCGGGGCCCGTCCTGATCAGACCGGCATCCGGAGCAATTCCTGATAGGCTTCAACCACCTTGTCGCGCACAGTCACCGCGGCATCCAGAACAAGTTCCGCCTGCGCGAGTGCTTCTACCATCGCATGCGGATCAGCGCCGGAGACGGCGGTTTGCATCGCAGCCTGTTCGGCGTCTTGAAGGGCCGCCTTGAATGTAGAGAAACCTTCCGCGAGTCCGGACGACTTTCCCTCTTCGGCCTGGGCCGGCTTTTCGGGTGTCTTCGTCGGCTGAACCGAGCCGAGCGCCGCATATGCGCTGAAACTTACATTGGACATTCTGCCCTCCCCTTAGCGCCTGAGAACATCAAGAAGTGATTGGTACATGCTCCGCGCTTGGCGGAATGAATTGAGGTTCGCTTCATAGCTGCGATTTGCTTCGCGCATGTCCGCCATCTCCGTCACCAGCGATACGTTCGAAGACGTGACATAACCTTCGGGGTCAGACATCGGGCTCGCCGGATCGTAGCGACGCTCGCCTTCTGTCTCATCCAGGTCGACGCGTGTCTGCATGAATGCGCTTCCGGATGATGGCGCTTGTTCGACGGTCAGCACTTTTCTGCGATAGCCGGGCGTGTCAGCGTTCGAGACGTTCTGCGACGTGATGTCGATCCGCTTTGACTGTAATTGCATGCCGGAAACAGCCTGCAACATCGTGGCTTTCAGTGAATCCATGATTTACCCCTTCCTGCCAATGGCGGTTCGCAACAGGTCCAGCGACTTCGTGTAGACGGACAGAGCCATCTCGTGCTGTCCCTGCGCTTCGGCAGCCTTGAACATTTCGACTTCGAGATTCACCGAATTGCCATTCGGCGAATTTGCGATCTCCTGCTGGAAAGACCGAAAGACAGGGTCTGTCTCGTCCGCCGTTCCAGCTGCGGCACGTGCCAGAAAGTCCTGGAAGGATTCGACCTGAGTGGCTTTGAAGCCCGGATCATTGGCGTGCGCGATGTTGGTCGCAGACACCTTCTGGCTCTCCGCCGCATGCCGGGCCATGGCGCTGTAGACACTCAGAACGTCCAGATTGAGAATCGACACGGAATCACCCTTAGTTAACCGTTTAGAAAATTAGCCGTTCTAATTTGAAGAAATGGTTAACGAATAAGCGGGATCTGTTTACTTGTTGCGAGAGACACCCAATTTTCCGGATCGCTTGTACCGAGTCTGGGGAACCGTGACGGAAGTGACGCCAGGTCTCGTTCAGCTTGCCGGCATCAGCGAGTTGGCCCGGCTCGGTAACGAAATCCGCGTCCAGACACGTCAGGGCGAGGTTTTCGGCGAAGTTCTCTCGGTAACGGGGCAATACGTCAAAGCCATGCTCTATGGCGACTCGGACGCCATCCGCATTGGAGATCGGACATTCCTAGAACAGGAAGCCTATGTTGATCCGGGCGACCATTGGCTTGGCAAGATTGTAGACTATCGCGGCAACATGCCGGGACAGGCCGCGGTTCCCCCCGCCCCCAATACGGCGCGCCGGGCTTTGCGAGCGCCGCCACCTCCGAACACCAGTCGGAAGAGCCTTGGGGAGAGGCTATCCACAGGTTGGATGATCACAGATACGATTTTGCCGATCTGCCAGGGACAAAGGCTGGGCCTGTTTGCGGGGTCTGGCGTCGGAAAGTCCACCTTTCTTGGATCTCTTGCCGCTGGAGTGAAAGCCGACCGCGTGGTGATCGCCCTTATCGGAGAGCGTAGCCGCGAGGTGAATGAATTCGTTCAGAAAACGCTCCCCGCTTCTCTGTTGTCGCGAACGGTCATTGTTGCGGCAACCGCAAACGACCCTCCCGGTGCAAAGAAACGCGCAGCCCTGTGCGCGATCGCAACGGCCGAGCATTTTCGCGACGAAGGACATCAGGTTCTGTTCCTGTTCGACTCAATCACGCGGTTTGCCGAAGCCCACCGCGAAGTTTCTTTGGCGGCGGGTGAAACGCCGGCACTTAACGCCTTCCCCCCCTCGACAGTACGGGCGATCGCCGAGATTGCGGAACGCACAGGCCCTGGCCCGCACGGACGCGGGGATATTACGGCGATATTTTCAGTGCTGGTGGCCGGGTCCGATATGGAAGAGCCTGTTGCCGACATGGTTCGAGGTGTCCTGGACGGGCATATCATTTTGTCGCGGGAAATATCGGAGCGCGGACGTTATCCCGCGGTAGACGTTTTACGGAGCGTTTCTCGGTGCCTACCGGATGCGGCCTCACCTGACGAAAACACGATCATCAGAGACTACCGTCGAACCGTCGCATTGTTCGAAGAGATCGCCCCCATGTTGCGTGCAAATCTGTACGAGAAAGGACATGATGCGGCTGGAGACCGCGCGATCCGGCTATACCCCGCACTCGACGCATTCGTATCAGAACGAAATCCTGCGAACATTCCGGACGCATTTCAGATGCTTAACATCCTGCTTTCCGAACAACCTCAGGACCCCGTCGAACCGGCCTAACCGCTGGAAACGATGCTGAGGAACAGGTTCTGACTTGCGGATGAGCCGAAACCGGCTGCGTTGTTCAATAAAGTCAGCGCGACAGACCCGGATGAAAGAGATGTCTGTCCATTCAGGATGGAGTCCATCGTGTGGAAGCGCTGGATTGTTTTCTCCACCACATCTTCATTTGTGATGTCCGTCACCCTGCTGATCGAAAATACGCTCAGCATTCGCTCTTTCAAGATCTCTGCCTGACGGTCAACATCCAGTTCCTGCCAGGAGGTCGGCAGGTTGAGCGCGGTCTCAAGCATCGTGCGGACCGGAACATCACCCAGAATACGATAGAGGTTTGCAGACTCGCTTGACCCTTCACGAACCAGTTCGCCGATTTTGGCCTGATAGTTCAGGCTGAGCTTCATATTGTTGTCAACGTCACCAACGGCAGAGCGAAATCCTGCGAGTTCAAAATCATTGGCGACCGTTGCAATCGTGTCCGCAGACAAGGATATCTTCCCGTCTTTCAGTTCGAACGTCTTCGCGAAATTGGTATACGACTGATTGTTTAAACGTCCGAGAAACGTACTGTCAGGATCGGCACTCTCTTCCATCACATGACGGATGAAGCCTACCTTCCACTCTTCCCCACCAAGATCGAACGCCGTCAGCGCGATTCTGAGGAGCCGCTTGTCGGAGAGAAAATCCTCCATTGCGACCGGAGAAGACATCTTTTCTTCGAAATAGGCGCGATCATTTCTGACACTGGCAGAGTCCGTATAGCCTTCCAACTGCTTGTCGAAAGTGGACTCCAGGAACTTCCACCCGCCATAGCCTGTAAGGGGAATGACCGGCTGATACACCATGTCAGGCTACCCGAGCGTGCGCTTCAACTGGTGGGCGTTCATTGGCATGTTTCAGCAGCTCTGCTTCGATCGCGATGATATTGCGAAGATGACAGAGGGCTGAGTAGAAGTTGCCACGGCCAAGCATGGATCGCAGCACCGCAATCAGCTTCCGGTCGATTGTTTCGAAAACGTCCTCAAGACGGCCGCACTCATCAATGATCGCTGGCAACACATCGTCTTCCTGAAGGTCGCCGGTAATGATCAGCTGGATTGCATAGTAAATTCGCTTGGTGGGCGTATCCACTTCTGTCGGACGCATGGCGTCCCGGCAACGCAGTATACGCGCGTCATCATCCACGACTCGAACTGTCGAAGGTTTATCGCCGTTCTCCAGCGTTGCTCCATTCACGACGAACCGTTCGCCCGCCGCAAGTTTAAGTACGAGTCCAGACATTATTCCGCCGCCACGCTTGCTGTTGATGCCCCCTGACCAGACAGGCCTTCCATGATGATTTCGTTAATCTCAACGAGCTCCGAAATCTCTGCTTTTCGTGAAAGAACGTGATAGCTGATGCGGCGAACGGATTCGGCAAGCGCGATCAGGTTTCGTTTGAGCGTCGGCTCCAGTTGGTTTTCGTCGCTGACGAGGTCGGTCGACAGTATCTGCCAGAGCTTCATATTGCGATCGATGGCATCGGCCCAGACAGTAGGTTGGGGATGCTCTTCGGCATCAACCGCTTTGAGGGCCTGGGTAATCTCCTCAAACAGGGTGTATTCAATCTGTCCGGTATTGGCGGTACGGCTCGTTACTTCGCCATATGCCTTGTAAGCCAGTTGTTGCATACACCCTCTCTTGATTTGGTACTGGGTGAACCCGGGCACCGATTAGCGCCCGGGTTCGGTTAGACTTATCTGAACAGCGACAGGAGCGTCTGCGGGTTCGAGTTAGCGATAGACAGCGCCTGGACGCCGAGCTGTTGCTGAACCTGCAGGGCCTGAAGCTTGGCCGAAGCCGCCTCGATGTCGGCATCAACCATGGCACCGATACCGGATGTCATGGAGTCGATCAGTGTCTGGACGAACTCGCCTTGACCCTCAATCTGTGTCTGAGCAGAACCGAATGCCGTCGCGGCGTTGATTGCCGTGTCGAGCAGATCTTCGATCGTGTTCAGAGCAGTCGTTGCATCTGCAGCTGACGCCACGCTCAGGTCAGCAATTGCTCCGAGACCGCCAGCGGCCACAGCTGCGTTCTGGGATGCGAGAGCGCCGAGGCTGACCTCAACGTCACCACCGTCTGCCTCAAGGGTCAGCGTCGCAGCGTCCGAAGTCGGGTCGGATGCATCCGTAACTGTTACCGTCAGATTTGTGATGCTTGCGTCATCGAGCAGGGCTTTCAGGCCGGCCGCCACATCATTGTTGGTGTCGCCATCAACAGCTGTGTAGGTGTACTCTGAACCGCCTGCGCTAACTGTAAAAGTATCACCAGCGGTAATCGTGCCACCAGCAATCGAAACGTCTGCCGTTTCCGTGTCGCCCAGAAGCGACTGCTCATAGGTCGTGGAGATCGAAGATGTGTCGAAGGTGATATCACCGCCATTCGCCGTGAGCGTGATAGTTGCGTCGTCGGTTGCCGGGTCGGAACCGTCTACGCCGCCAGCTGAATCCAGGTTTGTTACGCCAGCTGCATCAATGGCTGCACGAAGCTTTGCAGCGATCGTGTTTGTGTCATCACCGGCTACAGCAGTGACAGAAATATCTTCGCCACCAATGGTGAATTCAAACTTGTCGCCTGCAGTGACGGCGCCGCCTTTGATCGTCAGGGTAGCGGTTGCTGCATCCGAGATCGTGCCATCGACATCATCCGAAGCGATCGTACCAGCGGAACCACCTGTCTTGTCGGTGTCAGTCGCAGTGATCGAGTCCGATGTAGATACGTAACCGGCGTCAGTCGCTTCCTTTGCAGCCGCGTCAACAGCAGCGGTCGTCTGCAGGTCCTGGCGGTTTACGGTGATGGACGTGGCCGAAACCGTGCCATCGGAACCGCGATCGAGAGACGCAAGGATAGAGATGCTCTCAGTGCCTTTCAGCAGGTTCTGGCCGTTGAACTGAGCGGCATTGACGATGTTGCTGATTGCGGTGCGTTTTGCATCGATATCTGTCTGGATCTTTGCGCGGTCATCAGCGTTCAGATCTTCCTGAGCCGACACGATTAGGTTTTTCATGTCCTGAAGCAGCTCGGTAACCTGCTCGGATGCGGCACGTGCAACGCCAACCGTGGAAGAACCCTTGTTCAGGGAGTCTGTGATTTGGTTGAAGCTTTCTACGTCGGTCGACATGACCGTCGAGATAGCCCAGATAGCGGCGTTGTCTTTTGCTGTAGCAACTTTCTTACCGGTCGAAATCTCGGATTGAACGGTTTCAAGGTTGCTGTTGATGTTGCGCAGAGTTTGCAGCGCAACCATCGCACTGTTGTTTGTCAGAATACTGGACATTTTGAATATACCCCATTTTCGTCAGGCGAGCGGCTTTGCGCTGCCTAGGTTCGATCTTACGTCGTCCTGACGTCGGGATTCCCCGCAACCCATCTTGGTTCGCTGTACCTGAGTATACAGGAGCCGTGTACAATCAGTTAATCATCATGCCTTCTTCAGATAATTACCTGTCGCCTTGCTGAAGGGAGTCTGCAAACCATTGGAGTTGTATGCGCCCACATAGGAATCTTGCGTGAAGTTTCCGACTCTCGCCGCAAGGCTGCGAAGTCCATTCTGAGCCGCTTTAAAGTGTAGCGCATTCTCCTTCGCCGCATTGACCACGCCCTGCAGCCGAAATCTCGCCCGGTCACTCTTCAATCCGGGGTGGCGCCTCGCCACCAAGGCATCCACCGCCTGCGTAGCCTCCATTTTCTCAGACATGAGGTCACCGATCCGGTGAATTTGACCTGACATCAAGGCAACACGCTCCGTCGCCAATACGGATTCCAGGCGCGTGAGCGCGCTGTCAATTTCGACCGCTTCAGTCATGGGAAACCTCTTGATTCACCTGCGTTGAGGGAAATCCTGTTGCGTTCAAACCCAGTGGATGTGATTCCGCCAGATCTTCTGCAATGGCCTCAACGATCATGCGCGAGAAAGCCGATGCCGCCTCCCCTCCGGATTGAGTAAAGGCCTTTTCCAAACCCGTGTGGCTCAGCATTTCTGCCCAAAGCAATTGCTCGAAGCGTTTCCCAACCTCTTTCAGCTCCTCCGCTTGTGCGCTCGACTTCACTTGGCTGTTGGAAGCCGTCAGCTGGGCGCCTGATACCTGTCCTGGGACACTGATCATTTTACGCTCTCCATCTGTCTCGAGCGCCAATAAGGAAACGTTGGCGATTTAAATCTTAATTTACCACTCGTGGGCCAATTAGGGTTAAAAGATACCTAACTTGGATTAACGAATGACGCCTTTCCTGAACCTGGAACGTCTGTCCGGACCCGAAGCAACTGATCGGGCCCCCAAGGTTTCGTCTTCCTCTGAAGGCGGGATGGGAAAGCAATTTCTGGAAGCTTACACCATAAAGAGCATCGAGCCGTCCGGAGATGAGGCGATCGAAGGGCTCCAGATATTCGTTCAATCCAGTCTAAGCCAGTCCGATCAAAACTCCGCTCAGTTCTTTCACACTGTAACGAAGTTGAATGTATCTGCTCCAGATGCGGAGCAAATAGATACCGACCTGCTGACCACCGACGTGGAGTTGCCACCGGAGGAGACGCAAACACTCCTCGTAAACTCTACAACAATTGATCCAGCCTCGGTTGAGGATGAAACGGAAATCCAGCCAGGCGATCTGGACGAGATCAGCGATGAACCTGTTCTGGCCATAGATGCCAAGAACAAGCCTGGCGTTCCACAACAGACACCTGAAATAGCTGCTTTGAGCGCTTCACCTTCAGGCACCGACGCTCCCGCGGCCGCGCCGGGAGATGTAGCGAACGCTGCTGATGAGACTAGTGGCGCGGACGCAGTGTCTCGTACACCCGCAGAATTTGTTGTCCCAGGCGTCACAGGTGAAACCTCCGACTCGGAGAAAATCATTGTTGCTGAAGCGCCAGTGCCGGAGGCTTCATCAGGCATTCAAGCACCTGTATCCGAAGCTGAGGCCGCAGAGTTGGTTCCGGAAAGCAACGAACCGGCAAAGCCTGATCAACCAGAGGCTCCTGGCCGCACTGAATCGCCGGCCACCCCAGCGCTCGGAGTCGCCTCGAACGCGCAAGTCTCGACTGTGGGAGAGCAAAATTCCGGATCTGGAGACACGACACCCAGCGTTTCAAGCCTGGGGACGAGTTCCCCTCTCCCCGCTTCGCCCGCGCCTGTTCTGACCCAGGTGACCGCCACCCCGACCAGTGTCCAGATGCAACAGGCGCCTGCAAATTACGTTGCCGTGCCTGACGATATCGCAAGCATCATATCGCAAGAGTTGTCGTCGGATACGCAGAATTCCCGCGTGCGGATTCAACTGGATCCCCCGGAACTCGGCCGGGTCTCACTTGAGTTCAAATTTGACTCACAAGGCCTACAGCATGTCGTCGTGACAGCCGACTCCGCCGAGGCGATCCGACGTATACGAGCATTCCATCCTGATCTCGTTGCGACACTGGAACAGCACGGATTGTCAGGCAGTGACATGACCTTCCAGCAGAAGCAGTCACAGCAGAACTCCGCCCAGAACTGGCAATCATCCGAGAGGAGCGCGGCCGGCGCAGACGCAGATCCATCCGAATCAGAATCCCTTGCCGGTGAACCTCGCAAGAGTTCGAATCAGCTAACAACAACTGGCCTGGATATCCGGGTTTAAGAGACGCAGATCATGAGCACTGTAACCAACACGACCACCACGCAGGCCACTCAACAAAGCTCTGCGAGTTCTGCCGCGACACAGCAGTTTGGCGAAGAGTTCAACAACTTCATCAAACTGCTTACTGCGCAAGTTCAGAATCAGGATCCGTTGTCTCCAATGGACTCGACTCAGTTTGTCGATCAGTTGGCCACCTTCTCGTCCCTGGAACAGCAAGTCCAAACGAACTCAAGCCTGGGCGGGATATCTTCACTGATTGGCGATCTCCACACGATGTTCGCCAGTGAATGGCTGGGAGAAACCGTCACGATCGAGTCGTCATGGGTGCCTTACACCGGTTCAGAGATCAGGTATTTGACGAACTCTCCCGAAGCAGCCGACAGCGCCTATCTCACTGTACGGAATTCTGATGGAGAACTGATCTGGTCTGAACAACTGGATTCAGATAGCAGCGTCCATACGTGGAATGGCCAGACGAACTCTGGCGAAACAATTGCCGAGGACGAACTGTTCGAGTTCTCCATCGACTACTACAAGGGCAGCGAGTATATCAGCCTCGGAGCGCCGCAACTCATCACAATCATTGCTGAAGTTGGAAGTGAGAATGGTACACTCCGCTTTGGTACGTCTTCGCACCTGTCTGCTGATCTCTATAGCGTGACCAAGTATCGCGGAGAAAGCTGATAAAGCGACAGGATTTTACAGGTCCTGACGCGCCATATCGAGAATAAGCACGTTCCGTATACCCTCAGGAACTTCGTTTTGCAGGTTCGCCAGGATCATGGCGCGGAGCGTTTCGTAGTTGTCGACATCAGTGATCGAATTCAAAGTGCGGCCGCCACTGCTGAGTTTGACCAGGGTGGTCATGATGTTGTCCCGAAGGACAGGTTCCTTCGAAAACAGTTCTTGGGAAATCGATGTGTCTACCTCGAGATTCAAGTTGAGGATGACCAGGCTCTGCACGCGATCATTCTCGATCATGGGGACTACGAATTCCCGAGAGAATTTGTAATAGGTTACCTCGGACCCGTCCGATTTTCCGTGCTTGTCCGCTTTTCCGTGACCTGCTTTCTCTTTCTTTGGCTCAGCATGCTTGTCCTCCTTGTGGGAGTCCACCGCAGCGTCTGCTGAGCTACCTGATGTGAGGAAATGAGCCGCTCCCCCGCCTGCAACAATGGCGAGCAAGGCAACAATCGACGGAACAAACTGTTTCATGATGGCGTCCTAGAACGGAATAACCCGGTCGAGCACTTTCTGCCCTACCCGCTGCTGTGGAACAGATGTCGCGTCACCCGTATTCAGATACGAAATCTGCGCCTCGGCGATCTTTTCGTACGATACGGTGTTTGTCCGCGTAATGTCCTGAGCGCGAATGACACCACTAACCGTCAGCATTCTGAGTTCGTTGCTCACGCGTGTCTGCTGATAGCCCTGAATGACCAGGTTACCGTTGGCCTCCATCGCGACGACGCGGGCTGCCAGAGTGAATGCGATACTTTCTGCGCGGTTCATTGCTCCGCTTCCGTCAAGCGAGGAGCCGCGATTATAATCCACTCCCGGGGAAAGTGACGCTCCACCTGGCAGAACACCGTTTGCCCACTCAGGGAGGCCAAACAAGGCATCAACGTTCAGATCCGCACTGCTATTGCGATTGCGGGACAAGGAGCTCTGTAGACTTGCCCGGTCGTCCATCTCAACGACAACCGTCAGCAGATCACCCACAGCCTTGGCGCGCCGCATACTGAGCAAGGCATTTGGGGAGGTTGTCCACAGAGATGCATCATCCACCCCAACCTGCTCTGCCGGGGGCTGATGCATGACCGGCATCACCGCCGGTGCGGTCATGTCAAACTCGGCGTCCGGAGACGGAACTGATGCACACGCGGCAATACCAAACGCCGCTGCAGTAAGGGTCAAAGTCGTTTTCATTGTACCAGTACCCATCCGTCTGATTGAACGATTCCACTCACAATCTTCTTCGAGCTGAGGTTTAGAATTGGGACGCTATCCCCCTCGGTCGCCTCACTCATGGCTCTGCCAGTCGTTGTGATTTCAAGCGCCCCACTGACGAATTTTACCGTCACGACCTGATTGCGTCGCACCAGTCTTGCGGGACGCGTATCATCCAGGCCGAGCTCTTGCCCCACATAGACCGTCCGACGAACTTCGCGTCCGATCAACGGATTGTCCGATGAAACCATGGATCCGTTCTCGGTAGATATATTCGCGGCAGTAACGGTGTCGCCTGCGCGTATGACTTCTGTCGCGACCGAGGCCGACGCGCCCAGCATGTGCGCCGCCAATCCAATTCCCAGGGCTATCGTGGGTATCATTCTGTTACCTCAAGCGTGTTGTCGCTGCGAGCATTTCGTCCGCTGCTGTGATGACTTTCGAGTTCAACTCGTATCCGCGTTGCGCTTCGATGAGTTCAGAGATCTCCTGGACAACGTCCACACCCGACTCCTCAAGGAAGCCTTGCCGGATCAAGCCCATGCCTTCCGTGCCAGCCACCAACTGATTGGGTGGGCCTGAAGCCTCAGTCTGGCGGAACATGTTATCGCCCATCGCCTCAAGGCCTTTCTCGTTGACGAAACGCACCAATGAGATGTTCCCGATAGGCTGGCCGTCTGACTCGCCATCGAAGTAAGCCACGACTTCACCGTCTCGACTGATGGATATGCTGCGCGCCTCTTCCGGGATCACGATTCCATCGGCAAGCGGAAACCCATCCATGGTGACAATCTCGCCGTCCGGGCTTCGATTGAGCTTTCCATCTCGTGTGTATGCGGATTCACCAGATGGGAGCGTGACCTCGAAGTAGCCAGTGCCGTCAATTGCGAGGTCGAGCTCCGAGCTCGTTTCCCGCAAACCGCCCTGTGTGATCTCCATGGATACTGAAGACGGCTTCACGCCTGTACCCAGCTGAATACCTGCTGGCACCACCGTTCCCACCTGAGACGTGATCGTTCCAGGGGTCAGGTGTTGCTGGTACATCAGATCCGAGAACTCTGCGGTACGCGGCCGATACGCTGCCGTGCTCATGTTCGCAATGTTGTTAGAGATGACCTCCACCCGCAATTGCTGAGCGGCCATTCCTGTTGCGGCAATCTGCAATGATTTCATGTCATTCCCCTCGGTTCACGCCCTGCCCTAAAGCTGGCGCATCGTCTTGATCAGTTGGTTGATCCGCTCGTCTTCTTTTTCGATCAGGCTTTGTCCGGCCTCGTAAGCGCGTTGCACTTCAATCAATCTCGAAATTTCCAGAATGGATGATACGTTGGACTGCTCAAGAGCGCCCTGGATCACATTTGGTTCTTCAATTTGTTCATAGCCCTCTGCGGCCAGAAACATGGTGCCGCCTTCCTGGGCAATCTGACCATTCGCGCGCACGACACCGATCTGACCAAAGATTTCCTGACCTGAAGAAATGGTCCCATCCGGAGCGATGGAAATGCGGGTGACTTCCTCTGGAATGGCGATTGCCCCGCCCCCCGCGGCCATGACCTGGTTTCCAAACGCGTCTACAAGATTTCCATCCGCTGAAAGCTGGAAGGCACCTGCGCGGGTCAGACGTTCGCCTGCCGGGGTTTCCAACACGAAGAACCCGTCACCATGGATGGCCATATCAAACTGTCCGCCAGTATGTTTCATAGCCCCCTGGGACAAGTCATGATTGTGACCAGAGAGACTTCCCATTGAAACGCTGCCGCCTTCTCCATTCGTCGCTGCGATATGCTCTGCGAAGATGGCGTGGTTCGACTTGTATCCCGTCGTGCTGGCGTTTGCGACATTGTTCGCAATCACCTGCATTTCCCGCAACAAGCCATCCTGGCGAGTCAGAGTTGCATAAATCGCATTGGACATCAGAGAGTACCTCCAATTGTGGAGTCGAGAAGCTGGCTGATCAGCTGAAGATTTTCGGGAATATCGTTCATGTGAATCGTTCTCGACCCAGTCGTCGAACTACGTGCTCGCAGCGCCAGAACGGCTTGTGCACGCGATACGTACTTCTCATCCGTGATCTGTTCTGCTGCCAGATAGAAGTTGTCAGGCAGAACCCAGTCCCCGTAGATCGCATCGCATTCGATGAGGTCTACGATTGTCGAAGCATCCAGAGAAACTTTTGAAACAAGCGTCTGTAGCCACATCGTGTCCCGCGCCATGATCGCGCTCATGGCAGCAAGTCTGGTCACGTCGTAATTCTTTGGATCAGTACCCGACAGTCGGCGAAGGGCGTCGATGTCAAACATGCGAAACGCCAATTCGGCGCGTTTCGCAGATAATTCGTCATCCTGTCTTGCGTTCTCGCCGAACAGTTTGACCACGTTCGCAAGGCCAAGATCCGCTGCCACAATCGTCGCCGCCTTCAGGACCTGATCGGCGCCCTCATCCTGCTGCAGCAAATCACGGTTCAGGAAAGTCGCACTCATGGCCGCAACCTTTGCGAAGTGCTCGTCTCTCGCGAAATCTGCCTCAAGCCGTTTGACAAGCTGCTCACTGAGCAGCCTCCTCGTCTCTGGTTCCTGGAGTGTGGGCAAGGATGCCAGGCGAGAGATCGTCTCGTAGTCGGTTACATCACCGGGTCGATCCAGCATGGCGCGCAGGTTCGTTCGGATGTTTGCCCCATCCGGCATGCGCTGCACATTGTCTACAATATTCCCGACAACTTCATTCTGATATTCGGATTCGACTGGAAACCCATGCTTCAGCAACGCCGCAGCCGCCACAGATCGCAAATCAGAATTCCGCAGGAAAGGTCTCAATCCCTCATCGGCGACAAGCCCACCCTTGTACATGTCGAGAATTGCCTGGTTCAGCGACAAACGCGGAGACTTCTCAATCTGCTCGGTTGTAAAATCCGCCATCATTTTCTCAGCCAGCAAGGGTTCACCCAACTGGTCGAGGGCCGGCACAGCCATGGAAGCAAAGCGGACTTTAAGATGCCAGGGCAGCTTTCTGAAGAGCGTCAAATTCGAATTGAGTTGCGTCGCACCTTGGGGATTCAGCATCGTGATCTTGGCAAGCGATTGCCAGAGCGCCGCGGATGAGCTGCATCCAGCCGCACGGTCGAGCGCGTCCAGTCGCGTGACACGGCGTTCCTCAAGAAGGTAGGAAAAGTCCCGCAGCAACTCGGCTTCGTGGCCTTCCAGATCTGCAAGTTGCAGACGAGCTTCTGCAAACAAGCCGATGGTGATGTACGCTGTCGCCATCTCTGTCGGCGGAATTGATTCCACAGTTGCGAGTTTCTGAGCTCGCCAGTGAAGGAAATCCTCGTAGCTGGCCAAGCCAGAATAAGGTTCGAAATCCAGAAGCTTGCCAGTTGCGCACGGGTCGCTCACCGATACGGGTTCATCCGTGTCATCCGCATTCAATCGCCCCCTGAAAGCAGGACCAATCCGCGGCTTCGTTCCAGCCGGCGCGAGAAGCCCTTCATCGATTGCATCGTCTACGAACTGCCGGAAATGCTCTGACAACTGGTCCGCTTCTGCAACTGGAACGTCGTCATCATGCCCCGACGCCTGTGCAAGCGCGGGTGTGCTTATCAGCAGAGACAAGCCAGCAAGAAGGGAGAGGCGAACGCGGCTCAAGCGGCTTGTTTCAACCCCCGGATCGCTTCTTCGACTTCATTGAAGGATGGGCGTACACGTGTGGGCGCATGACGGCGCGCTACTTCCACGCAAATATTGACCGGGTTTTTGTGAAGGTTCGACACTAGAACCTCACCGATCATGGAATAGAAATTGTGCTCCTCCAGGCGGATATGTTTCACTCGCGTGGCGAATGGGCCGACGATCCCATATGCGAGGAACACCCCCAGAAACGTACCGACGAGCGCGCCGCCAATCATGCCGCCCAGAACCTCTGGCGGCTTGTCAATGGACGCCATCGTCTTGATCACGCCCAGCACGGCGGCGACAATTCCAAGGGCTGGCAACGCGTCGGCCATGTTTTGCAGCGCGTGAGAACCATGCAGCTTTTCCTCGATCAGGCTTTCAAGCTGCTTCTCGAGCAATTCCTCGACCTGGTGAACATTGTCGAAGTTCATGATCATGGAACGGATTGTGTCGCAGATCATCTCGATTGCGCGCTTGTCCTTCAGGATTTTCGGGTACCGGGCAAAGATCTCGGAATCCTGAGGCGCCTCGATGTGAGCCTCGATATCGACAGGGTTCTTCTTGAGCACGTTCAGAAGCTCGTGCATCAGGCACAGCAAATCCTGATAATCCGACTTCTTCCATTTTGGACCTGAGAATGCCGCGATTATATCGCCACCAGCATGCTTGATCGTGGTCAGATCATTGCCCGCAAGGAAGGCTCCCGTTGCGGCGCCCCCGATCATCATCATCTCAAAGGGCAGAGAATGCATGATGATGTCCAGATGTCCTCCGGCAAGCATATACCCGCCGAAGACCATCACCACCGTGACGACAAGTCCTGCTATTGCGTTCACTTACTAACTCCCTGCACTCCGCCGCCATCAGCGGGGATGAATTCAAATTTCCGCAATTTCCCGAATGATATGCTCAGGCACTGGTGCCTTTAGTTTCAAGGCTCTCTGCCCCTTCCACGCACCAAGCTCACCTTGGCTGATTGGCAGAGATCCGTTCATCGTACCCGCGCTCAGGTCCAGCTTGTCCATCTTCGCACCCGGAAGTGAGATGATTTGGCCGACCTGGATTTCGGAGCATTCTCCAATGGTCATGAACATCGAATCCAAGACCGCATCCAGCACAACCGTCGTATGCCGCACCCGTTCGCGAAGAACTTCCCGCCCGGTTTCCGCGCGGGCTTTGGGCTTTGCCGCATTTTCCTGAAATGACTTCGCCAGGGATTTGATAGCCGACAAGCGGAACAACACGCCGATCTCCGGCGCAGCCGTTTCACCTTCGATCAGCCAGCTATCCTCACTGCCCCCATCTCCGAGTTTGTAGACAAGGTTTATGTAAGTTGTATCAGCGCCGAACGGATCTGGCGCACTTGCAAGGTCAATCAGTCTCGAGTGGCCGCTGCCGGCATCACTATCCTTAGAGGTCGCAAGGGACATTCTTGTCCAAAGTACCCTGGCAGCGCTCTCTGCCATCAGACGGAGGAATAATTCGGGCGCATTGGCCAGGCTGGAGGCACCCTGACGCAGACGTTGTGCCGAGTATTTCTGGGCGCCAGTCATATTGATGGATACAGCGGCGACCGGTCCGTCATTCACTTCGGGCGCTACATAGGTGAATGTATCACCCGGCAGTTTGGCGACTTCAGCTCCGGTTAAAACCTTCCGGGCCATCAGCTCTGGCGTCGAGGTCTGGCCGTAAACTTCTTGCGTCCATAGGCTGACGGCCGATGCCAACGCGCCCCACAGGGGTTCGCATTGACGAATGGTTGGAGGGAGTCCTCCCCCTGCTCCGATCTTCTTTCGCAGCACAGACGACACAACAAGCCTATCAATTTACCCAGTTCCGTCTGGTAGGAATTAAGTAATTTGGTTGCTGAATGGTTACCGAGACCGTCTGAAACGCTTAGCTCAGATTAGCCATGAATTGATTCAAGCCTGCTAGGAGTGACATTCCAGAACGCCGGGGGCAGGACTTATCATGGTCGATAAAGCGTCGACAAACGTGCAACCTATCATCATCAAGCGCAAGAAGGTGGTCCAGGGTGATGGCCATCATGGCGGCGCCTGGAAAGTTGCCTATGCCGACTTCGTAACAGCGATGATGGCGTTCTTCCTGCTTATGTGGTTGCTCAACGCCACCACGGAAGAACAGCGCAAGGGTATCGCTGACTACTTCAACCCGACCATTCCTGTAAGTCGAATTTCCGGTGGTGGATCTGACGGCCTGAACGGATCGTCTATGTTCACCGAAGACACTTATGCGAAAATGGGAACCGGCGGCACACGAGCGGTCACGATCGACACCCCAAAGAAGGAAGGGTCCACTACCGCCGCTGACGCCAGCGCTGAGGAAGTGGCTGAAAACCTTCAGAACCTGCGGGCTGAGCTGAGCGAGGAAGCCAAGCAACTGTCCGAGCACCTCATGATCAAGATGTCCCCCGAGGGCATGGTGCTGGAGATAATCGACTCCGACAGCTCTCCCCTATTCATGGTCGGGAGCAGCAATCCTACGCCCCTGCTCCAGAAGTTGCTTACGTCTATTTCCGGCTCGCTTGACGCGTTTCGAAACGACATCAAGATTGTTGGACACACAGACAGCCTCCAGTACCGCCTCGACGCGAATTACGACAACTGGAATCTGTCGACGGACCGAGCCAACATGATACGCAAGCTTCTGCTCGAAGAAGGCATGATGCCTTCACGCCTCAAAGAAGTGTCTGGGCGCGCCGATACAGACCCCCTGGCGCCCAACGATCCGTCAGCTTCCCAGAACCGTCGAATCTCGATTGTTATCCTGACCAATAAGACGAACAAAGATGAACTCAGATTGTCTGGCTATTAGGAATTAGGGTTATCGGCTTATTAAGGAATGCGCTCCACTGATAGAACTACATCTGTCGTAGGAGTCGACCATGAGCATTTCTTCATCCCTGAATGCGGGCGTGATGGGGCTGAACTCAAATTCAAGCCGCCTTTCCGCCATTTCCGATAACATCGCCAACTCATCCACCTATGGCTACAAGCGTAGCCAGGTCGATTTCTCGAGCATGGTGCTTCAACAGCAATCTTCCGCATACGCAGCGGGTGGTGTTCGCGTAACGGCCTTCAAGGATATCGCCGCAACAGGGTCGCTCATCTCCACAGGCAACGCGACCGACCTCGCAGTGTCTGGTCGCGGCCTCGTCCCGGTAACAGATAACACCGGCGTTAACTCGCTGGCGTCTGAACGCAGCCTGATGCTTCTGCCTACGGGATCTTTCTACGCTGACGAAAGCGGAAACCTGCGCACGCAGAGTGGCCTTTTCCTGCTCGGGTGGCCGGCAAACTCCGACGGAGAGATTGGTAATGTCAGCCGGAACAGCGGCACCGACCTTGAGCCAGTCAACATCGCAGCATCCCAGTACACCGCCTCTCCAACATCCCGTATCGAGCTGGGGATCAACTTGCCGGCTGACGCAACCACCGCTGGCGGTTCGGGTGAGGCCTACACGCTCCCAATCGAATACTTCGACAATCTTGGACGCGCACAAACACTGTCGATCGAATTTACACCAGCGGTTCCGGCCTCTGGGTCCAGCAATGACTGGACCGTCGAGATATTCGACAGCGCCAACGGCGATCCACTTACCTCCATCGGTGACCTGGCAATCAGCTTTGCTGACAGCGCCGCGAATGGTGGCCGTATCGACACCGGCGGCGTGACCGCCTCCAACGGCGCCACATATGATGAGGCGACCGGCACAGTGACGCTGAGCCTGCCACACGGCAACGTTGAAGTCTTCATCGGACGCCCGAATGACAGCGCAGGTATCACACAGCTTTCTGCAAACTTCTCTCCGACCTCGGTGAGCAAGGATGGTGCGCCTATCGGCGACCTCCAGTCCGTGGAAGTAGACGAGAATGGCTACCTTCAGGCCATCTACAATACCGGCTTCCGCCGCACTCTCTACCAGATCCCGGTCGGTGACGTTCCGAACATGAACGGCCTCAAGGCACTGGATGGACAGGCGTTCCGCGTGTCTGCGGAAAGCGGCAACCTCTATCTCTGGGATGCAGGTACCGGACCGGTTGGCAGCATTGAAGGCTACGCCCTGATGGAGTCGACCACGGACATTGCTGCAGAACTGACTGATCTGATCGAAACCCAGCGCGCCTACTCTTCCAGCGCGAAGATCGTTCAGACTGTCGACGAAATGCTTCAGGAAACGACCAATCTGAAGCGCTAATCCCGCATTAGCTGACATGCGAGTCCTGCCGTGAGTATATCCCACGCCATCAACGCTGCCCAAACCGGCCTGAAGGTTTCAGGCCTTCGGGCCGATGTTGTGGCCACCAATGTCGCCAACGCATCGACGCCGGGCTATGTCCGGCGTTCGGTCGTTTTGAGCGAAACGCTGGTCGGCGGACGCACGAGCGGAGTTGGCTCGACCGGCGTGGTGCGCTCTACGGATGCGGCCCTCACATCCGAACGCATGACGCTTTCCAGCAATGTCGCGCAATCCAGTTTGATGGCCAGCACCTGGCAGGTGCTTTCATCACGGATTGGAGACGATGCAGAAGGCACAGGATTGTTCAGCAAACTGTCCAGATTTGAATCTGCTTTGTCAGCTGCCGTGGCATCGCCGGAGTCAGGCACGCAATTGTCCGCACTGCTGGATGCAGCGAACTCTGTCGTCAACGAACTGAACAGCTTGTCGAAGCTGGTCACCCAACAGCGCACAGAAGCCGATCGCGAGATCGCCGACGGAGTGAACGTCGTCAATGCCGCGCTGAAACAGGTCGAGGAACTCAACGGTCTGCTCGCCGGAATGGACCGTTCGACCGCTCAGGCAGCAGCGCTGATGGATGATCGCCAGCGCGCGCTCGATACAATTTCTGAATACCTGCCCATCGAAGCAGTCCCCCGCGAAGGTGGGACGATAGATGTCGTCACCACTGAAGGCGTCTACCTAGTCGCCGGCACAGCAAAGCAACTCGAATTCACCGCCGGAAATGCGTTCGGTCCGGAAATGACCGTCGACAATGGTGCCTTGTCCAAGCTGATGGTCGGTGATCTGGAACTCACTCCGGGGGCCTCAAGTTACGCCGCTGTTTCCAGCGGAATGTTCGGCGCATTGTTCACGCTTCGCGACACTGACCTTCCCGCTTTCGGGGCCCAGTTGGACACGATCGCAAACGACCTTGTCACCCGGCTCTCTAACGACGCCATAGACCCCACCAAAGTGGCCGGCGAATTTGGTTTGTTTGTGGACACCGGCACGCCCGGCGATCCGGGCCTTGCGGGGCGCATTGATATCAATGCCCAGATTGATCCCACTCAGGGTGGTAGCATCTGGCGTCTTCGTGATGGCGTTGGTGCGGTCAGCGAAGGTCCACCCGGAAACAATTCTATCCTGTCGGCGATGTCTGACGCCTTCACGGCGATCCAGTCCATGAACTCAAACGGCATTCAGGGAAGCTTCTCAGCGACAGACCTTGTGGCGCATGTGGCTTCGATGACGGGGCAAACGCGCATTTCACACGAAACCGCCCTTTCCGCTGCATCGACCCAGCATGATCTAATGATGGAAGCAGAACTGTCCGAGACAGGCGTCGATATCGACAGCCAGATGCAAGACCTTCTGGCGATTGAGCAGGCATATGCCGCCAATGCGCGCGTAATTGAGATCGCCAACCAGATGCTGCAGCGGTTGATGGAGATTTAACATGGATCGCTTTGCCATTTCCTCCGGCCTGATGACATCGACGTTGAGTCAGCACATTTCTGAGCTGAGATCTCAGATCGGAAAAACGTCAACCGAGGCGACGACAGGTCGATACGAAGACCTGACGCTGCACCTTTCCGGACGGATCGGAAAGGCAATGCTAAGCCAGAAAGCGCTCACCGACCTGACATCCGAAAAGGAGGTTCTAGACCTGCGCAGCGCAAGGCTTTCTCTGGTTCAATCCAGTCTCACAACAGTACAGGAAAGTTCGACCGGTATTGCTGCCAGCATGCTCAGTGCGATCGTTGGCAATCACGAGACAGAGACCGCTACTGCCTCCCGTGATGCCAAAACGGCACTTTCCACCACAATGTCAGCCCTGAATGCGCGGTACGGCGAGCGCTTCCTGTTTTCGGGGGACGCGACTTCGTCTCTTCCCTTCTCCGGTCCTGACCAGTTGCTGGCCGACATTGAAACCATCGCACAATCAGCCACAAGCGCTGCAGACTTCGAAACTCAGCTTGATGACTATTTTAGCTCACCCACAGGCGGCTGGCAGCAGAACATCTACAATGGCAGCACGACCACATCCGATCCTGATGGCGTAAATGCTGACCATGACGCCATTCGTTCCCTCGTACGCAATCTGGCCGTTCTTTCGCTTTCCGGGCCTGGCGGAAGCATTTCCGAACTCAGCGGCTACGCTGACCTGGTGGAAGCGACATCTCTCAAACTCTCCGCGAGTGAAACCGCTATAACCAACCTGCGAGCAGACCTCGGCGTGTTCGAGCAACGCATCGCAAACGACCTCGAAAATCTTGCCTCGGAAGAAACTATCCTGACGGCATCATTCAACAATCTTACTGCCCGCGATCAGTACGAAGCTGCGAGCGAACTCCAGTCTTTGCAGACCACGCTGGAAGCTTCCTACATGATCACCGCTCGTCTGTCCCAGCTCTCTCTCCTGAACTATCTAGGCTAATCACCATGTTTTGGAAAACTCTTGCTCTGTCCTGTCTCGTCGCGTTGACCGCCGTCACAACCGGGTCTGCCCAGACCCGCATTCGAGATGTGGTAGATGTAGAAGGAGTGCGCCAGAACGATCTGATCGGATACGGCATTGTCGTCGGCCTGAATGGCACAGGCGACTCGGTTCGAAACTCTCCGTTTACCGAAGACACGCTGACTTACATGCTGGAGCGTCTGGGCGTAAACGTTCAGGGCGAGGACATCAAACCCAACAATGCTGCGGCCGTTCTTGTCACCGCCACCCTGCCCTCATTCGCACGTACCGGCTCCACAATTGATATTTCGGTATCTTCGATCGGCGACGCAAAGAGCCTTGAAGGCGGAACTCTGATCCTTACGCCACTCAAGGGCGCAGACAACGAAGTTTACGCCGTCGCTCAGGGCAGCATCATCGTGTCTGGCATCGACGTTCAAGCGCAAGCGGCGCGGGAAACACGCGGCACACCAACTGCCGGTGCGATCCCGAATGGCGCACGCGTCGAGCGCGAGATCGGATACGACTTCAACCAACGCGATAGCCTGACCCTCGCCCTTCGTGATCCTGATTTCACCACAGCAGCCCGAGTGGAAGATGTCATCAACACCGCATACGGAACCCAGGTTGCCTACACACGTGACCCCGGCACCGTTGATCTCGATTTGCGTGCGCTGCAAGGATCGCCCTCCCGCATTCTGGCAGATATCGAAAACCTGCCTGTGAGTGTTTCAGTGCCTGCCCGCATCGTGATTGACGAAAAATCAGGTACAATCGTGCTCGGTGAGGACGTGACCATCTCGAAGGTAGCGATTGCTCAAGGCAATATTTCTATCAAGGTTGTGGAAAGCCCTGTCGTGTCTCAACCCAATCCGTTTGCCCGTGGAGAATCCATTGCTTTGCCACGGTCGCAGATCACAATCGGTCAGACAGGAAGCACAAACATCGCTATGCTTGAGCCGAATGTTTCGCTGTCCGAACTTATTGCCGGCCTGAACGCACTCGGCGTAACGCCCCAGGAAATCGCGGATATCATCCGCACCATGAAGACGGCTGGCGCCTTGCATGCGGACCTGATCATTCGCTGATCCCAAAAGACTTTTTGTTTTCTCTGACGCAATCGAAGGGGCGGGCTTACTTCGCCTAGTCTTCCTCGGGCTTGCCGATCTTGATCGTGCCGTCGCGTTTAAGGGCCATCAGCGCCAGAAGAAATTCTCGCTGAACCTTTTCGACCTTCTCCGACGACATTTCCGACACGTCCTCGAGCTGCAGGCGGTACTGGTCTGCCAGGCGCGATGATATGTTGCCCAACAAGTAATCCGTGACTTCTCCACCATTGTTGCGGAGGCTGGCGAGCAGACGCGTCATCGACTCTTCGCCAAGTTCCCGGAAAACCACAGAAACGACTTCCCGCGGAAGGATCTCCGGCAGGCTGTCGATGGTGAACATAACCCGCTCGATACTCTTGAGTTTGCTCTCGTGCGTGCTGCTCAGGAAGGAGAGTATACGGTCCCTGCGGTCGCTAGGTACGAGGCTCAGCATTTCGCCGATCACATCAAGATGGCTATCATCCTCTTCACTCCCGCCTTCCGTCTTGTTGAGCAACTCGATTTCCAGCATGTGCGCCAAGACGGTGTAGATCTCTGCGTCGGGCGCCTCGTCTTCCACCAGATGACCGACAACCGGATCAAGCTGGCTCTCGTCCAGAAAGCCGACGATTTCGGATGCAGCGGCAACGTCAATCCTGCGCAGGATTAGGGCAATGATGTTTGGTGTCAGGCTGTTGAAATAATCCGCCACCTTTTGCGGATCGTGCCGCTCCAGCTTTTGCCATGTGTCGGTTGGCACCTCTGCCTCAGACGAAATGGCGGGGTCGTCTGATCCATAGATCTGCTGATACCGGTTCTGATCAAGCAAGTTCGCAATAATCTGACGTGCCTTGTCCTGACCTCCGGAGAAGGATCCGCTTGCCGCACGCAATTCTCGCAGGAAATCCACCGCGATCTCGATCAGGTCTTCCCGGGCTAATGTCGAAATGGTCTCCAGGGCCGTCGCAACCTGTGCCATGGTGCGGTCGTCCAGTCGCTCGACAATCGGCCGCGCTTCGGCTTCTCCAAGCATTGCGATCACCACTGCGGCCTTCTGGGCGCGGGTGAGCTTCAGCGCAGATGCCGGCACAGGTGGCGATGTGCGAGCGATCGCCTGTGGAGTTGCACCTTGTTTCATTTCAACGACCGAATTCATCCGGCATACCCTCGCAGAAGTGCTTCCGTAATCTTCAACCAGCCATCGGCCAGAACAATGAATCCCACCTTAAAGGGAAGCGAAACAACAGTCGGGGGCACCATCATCATACCAACCGCCATCAGAACAGATGACACAACCAGGTCGATGATCAGAAAGGGCAGGAAGATTACAAACCCGATCTGGAACGCATGCTTGATCTCGGACAGCATGAAGCTGGTCGACAGAAGTGCGAATGAAGGTTCTTCACCCTCTTCTAGAGGCCGGTTCACCGCATCCGCCAGAACCGGAATGGTTTCAGGATCAACCCGCGCAGTCATGAACGCGCGGAACGGCTCCGTCGCAGCGGTCCAGGCCTGACCCTCATCGATCGCCCCATCCATGTATGGCGAGATGCCATTGTTCCACGCCTCCATGAAGGTGGGCTCCATCACGAAGAATGTGAGGAACATCGCCAGAGCCATGATCAGCATGTTGGGCGGCGCTTGCTGAACACCAATCGCCTGCCTGAGAAACGAGAACACGATGATCATGAAAGGCAGGCAGGTCGCCATCATCGCGATGCCTGGCGCCAGGCTGAGAACCGTAACCAGCACCAGAAGAAGGATGACTGAACCGCTCAGGCCCCCTTCTCCACCATTGTTCAGAAGCCCTTCGGGCACCTGTATTTGCGAAGGATCAATCTCCTGCGCGAAAGCGGCCCCTGAGACCGCATAGAGAAACAAGAATACGATGACGCCGCCGAGAAAGCGCGGCATCCATTCAGGTCCCTTTGTCATCGGGATCCTCCGCGATCTCCGTAATCTTGACACCAAGCCCGCCCTCTTCCGTCTCGATCAGTTCGCCCCGGGCGATCAGCCTGTTGTCGACGGAAAGGGTAACGGGATCCTCGATCTTGGCAGACAATGCGATAACGGAATCCGGCTTGAGGTCGAGAATTTCGGCCACGGTCAGACGCTTCTGCCCGATGGACACAATCACGTTCACCGGAACATTGTAGATTGACCTGTACGCCTTGCCGCCTGGCAGAACGTCTTCCTGTTCAATCGCAATTTCATCTGAAGGCGTCATTTCCGGGAGTGCCATCTCTATGATTCCTCTTGCGGCGATTTGTAGGACTGTAAGCGTTCAAGGCAGGCAGTAAGAAGCTCGTCGAATTCGAGTGACAAACCACCGGTTTCCCAAGTCACATGGACACTGTGCGGTGACGAATTTTCGGACATCTCAACAGTGCAGCATCCGGCGAGCCGGGAGCTATTCTCGACAATCTCTGATAGCTGCTCAGCCAGCGGGCTCGGCGCTGACAAGGTGACATGGTTTGGCGTGGCTGGCAGCAGTTTCGGGATTTGACGCGCAATCTCTTCGGCAAGAAAAGCCTTGGACAATTCCGGAAACAGCCTCTCGACAATTGCGGATACCCATTGCGCCGTCTGAGACACGGCCTTCCTGTTCGCCTGGTCAATTTCCTGAGCCAGGCGGTTCAGCAAGACTTCAACGTTCGGATCAATCTGGGCGACCGGCTCCACGACATGGTCTGCTGATTCAGTATGAACTTCTTCTGGCTCGGAAGCAGGCAGGATTTGTGGCTCAATGTGATCAGTGGAAAGATCTCCACCGTCAAACCTGGGTAGGTTCGCGAACAGGGACTCACTCATTGACCAGAGCCTTCCGGTCTTCGTTCAGCCATTCTTCCAGCAAGCTGGCTGTCTCATCCTGACGTTCACGAGTGTAGCTCTTGAGGTATTCAAGCGCGTCCACTGATTCCGTGGTGAGAACGCCTGATCCATCTGTTGCTGGATCTGCCGTTGTGTCGAGCACAGAATCAGAGCGTTGGGAGAGGAGTGGCCGAACGACACCAAACCCCAGCACTATCACAACAATGCCCAGAAGGATTGCCTGAAGAGCGGACCAGAAATAGCGTTCGGTCAGAGTTTCAACCAGGCCGGGCGCCGGGGTAAGTTCTTCGACTTCAATTTCCTGAAATGGCATCAATTCGACCGTAAGCGAGTCGCCACGGTCGGCGCTCAGGCCCGCGCCTGACAGGATCAACTGTTCAAAATCCGAGATCAGGCTGCGCATCAGCGGGCCAACATCTTCCGTGGTCGTATCGAAGCCCAGCACCTGCTCGTTCACAAGAACAGCCACGGAGATACGTTCGATCTCGCCAGGCAGGGTTTCTGTTTCCCTGCGTGTCTCATTCACGTCGTACACAACGCTTTCGGTAGAGTTTTTCAGCGTACTTGAACCGCCGCCCTGCCCACCTGCGCCTTGTGGCAGATTGCTCGCAACCGTTACGCCTGCAGACCCGCCTCCGCTCGCTTCGCTGACATCATTGGTCGTCCTGTTCCGAATGACACGGGAGGCGGGATCGTACACGACCTCTGACACACGCTGACGTTGCCGGTTCACATCAACCGAAACAGAAACACGTGCGTTTCCGGGTCCGACACGCGCTTCCAAAAGGCGAAGGATTTTTTGTTCGAGGCGTGTGGACTGGGATTCTGCAACAATCGCCGGTTCTTCCATCCGGTCCACGTTCGGACCAGCCAGCAGACCACGTTTGGGGTCGATAATTGCGACATCGGCCGGATCCAGACCGGACACAGCCAAGGCCACCAGGTACTGGATTGCTTCGGCTTGGCTAGCGCTGACCTTGTTGCTTGCAACCAGCGTTACAGATGCTGTTTGTGGCGGGCCAGCCCGCGAGAAACCAGACCGCAGGCTTGCCCCGATGTGCACGCGCGCAGAAGAAACGCCGGGGATCGCTAGGATGGTCCGCGTCAGCTCACCTTCCTTCGCCCGCCAATACGCTGCGTTGTACATCTCAGATGTCACGGAAAAGCCGTTCACATCGTCCAGAAGCTCGTAGCCTTGAACTGACTGTTGAGGCAAACCATCCTTGGCAAGCGCGAAACGAACCGAATCCCGCTCTGACTGTGGAATGAAAATGGCTTCCCCGCGCAGTTCATATTCGACGCCGCGCTTTTCCAGTTCCTCGATGACTTCACCGGTGTGCATCGGGTCCAGACCAGAATAGAGCAGTGCCTTCGGTTGCTGTACTGCACCCTGCACCAACATTGTCATGGCGATGACAACGCCAGCCACAGAACCGGCAAGCGCCAGTTTCTGCGCGACTGATAGCGCTTTGAGTGTTTCCAGCAATTTCATGGATGCGTACTTCCCGTTTACGACATCGACTCGCGATTTGGTTAATATTTTCCGTGAAATTGTTAACGCTTCCTTTACCCGACCCTTAATAAGCGTGAACCAACGGCAAATTGTTTGATCGGGGGCAAGGGTGGCTTCGAATCCAGAAACGGAACCGGACGAGACCCCTAAAGGTGGCGGCGGGCTCGTCTCCCTTATTGCGCTGGCTGTGGTCTGTGCTGCCGGCGCATTCGGTACGGTCTTCATGCTGTCCGACAAGGACACGCCCGCGGTGCTCGCATGTGGCGAACATGCAGAAGACGGCTCGGCTCATGCCCCATTGGCCATGAGCGAATACGTGTATGTCGATTTGCAGGAAATCCTTGTGACAATCGGCAACGAGCCAGCGACACGTTACGTGAAGATCAAGATGTCGGTGATTTCCGACAACGAGCATATGGGCGATGTGAAGAAGGCGGAACCCATGCTGGTAGACGCGTTTGTTGGATATCTTCGCGCGCTCACCTTGTCCGATTTCGAGTCCGCAGACTTCTATCCGCGGATGCGAGAGCAACTCGCCGTGAGATCTGAAGTCGTGCTCGGCGCTGATGCCTCGCACGGCGTACTCATCACTGAATTCCTGCTACGGTAAGACGATGCCCATAGAAATCTCCGACATCGCCTTGTTTCTGGTTTCCTTCGCCGCGTGCCTCTACTGCGCGCTGCTCAGCCGACGCCTCAAAGCGCTTCAAAATACGAAGAACGGGCTCGGCGCGACGATCCGGGCGATGTCAGATTCCGTCGCTGCTGTTTCCTCGGCAAGGCACGAAACGCAAGCGCAGGCAGGCGACCTGGCCAACAGACTCGCCGTGACGATGAAAGAGGCACAGGAAACTGCGGAAAAACTGAAAGAACTGAAAACCGCGATGGAAGTGAAAGACCGCGAGCTTTCTCGCCGTATTCAGGCAACCGACGCCGACATTCGCAACACGTTGCGTGAATCGCTGGAAGCTTCGTCGAAAAAGATCAGCGAAATCACCCGCCTCACAAAGAGGCTGGAAGCCGTCGCAGACCGTACTGCCGCCCGGTTCGACAGTGCCGACTATCTCTTTGACGGAGAAGAAATCAGCAAGCCCAAGCGGGTCTACGAGGGATAGGACCATGAAAAGCAACAGTCGCACCCACGTCTTGCTCACCATCGGCGTCCTGTTCACCATCGCAGGCGGAACCCGCTGGTTGCCTCAGGCATTCGCCACCACGGATCGGTCCTCGTCGGTCAACGACCTGTCCAAAGCACTTCCGCAGACATTTACCGTCGACGAGTCCGATCGTGTTCAGAACGTCTGCCTGACAGGTGATCTCGCGGCAGCGATGGAGCAGGATCAGAGAGACATCGAACAGCGTATCTCTGACCTCAGACAAGATGAGATCGACCTTCGAAACCGAAAACTGGAACTCGCCCAGCAGGCCGAAGACCTCAAGCAAATCCAGGAGCAACTGGACAGCCGCTGGCAGAAAATGTCGGACACGGCCAATGAGGACCTGAACCATCTGGCTCAGATGTATGCCGCCATGAAGCCCGACCAGGCGGCCGGTATCTTCGACCAAATGGACCCCGGCTTTGCAGCAGGGTTTCTCCGTTTGATTCCGAGCGATCAGGCCGGTCTGATCCTCGCGAACATGAATGGTGAGAAAGCTTACATTGTCAGCGTGAAAATTGCCGCTAAGAACAGCGATCTACGCTCGGATTCGATCGCGCCTTGAGCCTTGCCTCCGGGGCCGCTCCCAAGATCACATGCCAGTCTGAATTGTGGGAAGGCGTCTGAGCGCTTCCGCGATGACATCGCGAACGCGCCATATGTCGAAGGGTTTTGAAATCAGCCCCCCCTCCAGTTCCACCTCGTCCGAGGAAACTCTGTCAGGGTGCGCCGTGATGTAGACTGCGGGAACCTGCCGGCCAACCTCCGCCTGAATGCTCCGGACGGCGTCCGGTCCGCTTTGCTTCTGGTTCAACTCCACATCTGACAAGATCAATCCGAACTCCTGCGATCTGGCAAGTTTCACGGCTTCGGCCAGTGAGTGCGCGATTCCCGCAACCCGGTGACCAGCCTGCTCCACCAGGATCCCCAGCAACTCTGCCATATAGGGGTCGTCTTCGATGATCAGCACACCTGTCGCCTCAACTGTGACGACAGCCGGTGTCATTCGACTGAGCAACCCCTCGACCGACTCAAGGCTGGCACCCGTAATGCTTGCAACCTGAAATGGATCAAACCGCCCGATAACTGTCAGCAACAGGCACCTGCGTTCATGCAGGGACAGGCCTTGCAGTTCTGGAACCGTCTCAACCTCTGCACAGTCCAGTTGCAGTCGGTCCAGCAGCTTCGCATCAAGAGTCTGAAAAAGGCACTCACGACTTATGTCAGGCAATTCGGACGTCTGTGCGTCGAACACGAAATCTCTCAGCATGGCGCTCACGATTTCATCGCCTGCCGCTACTTCCCCAACGAGCAGGTGGGCATAAGAGCGCAATGAAGGCAGTTCTTCAGAGATGATAGATGAGTTCATGACCGACTGCCTCGTTTCCAGTTCCGTGCAAACGCGCTGGCCTGCCAATGCGGAAGTCTGACAACCTCTGGTAAGAGTAGAATACCGCCATTGGAGCCAAAACTCCACCTGGAAGCGTTTGAGCAACACGTAATTGCTGAATACGGCCGGCAAGGGAATACCCATTTTCAGGAACTGTTCAGCTATTAACCCTATCAAATAACAATCGATTTCATTCTGCTGGATTGAGCATCGGAATTCTATTGAGACGGGTAACGCAAATCGCGGTGTGAAAGTAGCTCAGACGCCTTGCCTTCGTCGGATTCTGATCTGAAACTGGACGGAGTGCGCCTTTGAACACTCGACCTCGGACTCAAAGCCTATGTTTTGCCAACGTCAGATCGGTTCCGCCTGGTACGAAGCCAAGCTGCCATCCGCGCACGTCTCGGAGGCACGCCAATGACCCCGGGGATACAGAACAGAAGGTACTTGCTCAGCGAGCCGTCCGACTCGCGGAAGGTCGCCATCCTTCTCTTGCGCGCCCTCATCATTGGAGCCTTGGCCTGCTGTATAGCAACAGCGTCAATAGAGTTCACAAGAGGCACCGGGCAAGTTGCAACAATTTGGCCAATCAACGCGATTCTCATAGCACTTCTCCTGAAGAGCCACCGTTCAAACTGGTTCGCACTTCTGCTTTCAACGACCTGCGGGTTGTTCGTGGCCAATTTGACGATGGGCAATGGCGTTCCGCGGTCTGCCATTCTGTCGCTCGCAAATCTGGCTGAGATTTGCTGTGTGCTGTATGCTTTCCTTCGTGCGCCTTCCGTGCGGTTCTTCAGCCTGCCGGGTATTTCAATTCTTGTGGGCGGCGCCACTCTGGGGTGTGTCATATCAGCCGCAATGGCGGCCATTGGTCTTGCTGTCACCGGAGAAACGCTGGTCCTGCAGGAAGCAGTAAACTGGTTCTCGGCTGACTTTCTCGGAATCCTTCTCTTCGCGCCAATTGCCTGGTCGCTGTTCGAGCGCTCTTCGAGGTTCGAAGCAAATGCGCCTGACTTCCAGTACGTTGCGAAGCTGGGCCTGCTGTGTGCGACCACGTTCTTTGTCTTCGCCCAGAGCGACTATCCATTCCTGTTTCTCGTTCCGCCCGCGCTGGTTTTCTTGGCATTCAGTCGGGGCGTGAAAGCCGCCGCCATTGGCTTGCTCATGATCACGGCCATTGCCTTGCCCTTCACTTTGGCCGGGTCCGGGCCGTTTGCGCTCATGACCGGCGATACAATTGCCCGGATACTGGCGTTGCAACTATTTCTGGCAACAAACTCCGTCCTCGGCCTTGCGGTAGGCGCTGCTGCATCCGATCGGCGCCGATTGATGCGACAGGTCGGAAAATCCAGAGCGCGATTGAGAGAGAAATCCCGCGAGCAACAGGAAATGCTGACCAAGGCCCGCCTTGCCGAACGTATGGCTGGTGTCGGACATTGGACGCTGAACCCAGTCACTCAGGATGTGTCCTGGTCGCCTGAAGTCTACACGATTCATGGGGTCACACCGGAAGAGTTCAATCCGATGTATGGTGACGCTATCCTCTTTTACGCCGAAGAGGATCGTGACCGGGTACGTAACCTCGTCCAGCACGCCATCACCGATGCGGAAGGATGGGAGTTCGAAGCGACGATAATCAGGAAATCTGACGGACAGATGCGCCGTGTTCGCTCCATCGGCGATCTGTCGACGGACAAGGACGGCAATGTCGAGCGCATCTTTGGTGTCTTCAAGGACATCACAGACGAACAGAAGGTCATCGAAGCTCTCGCAAGCAGTGAAGCGAATTACCGGACGATTGCGGATAACTCGACCGACATCATCGTCCGGTTTGGGCTTGATGGAATCATTACATACGCTTCGCCATCATGTCAGATTCTCGGCGTGACCCCTGAGGACGCAATTGGCTTGTCGACGGTGGACTTCACGATTGCTGAAGACAGGGATTTCGCTTCCTCCATCACGAAGGATCTCTTCGAGAAAAATTCGGTTGACCCAACGATCCTTCGTGAATTCCGGGCTCGCGATAAGGATGGCAACGTCATCTGGCTTGAAGGCAACCCGAAAATCATCCGGGACAAGAATGGCGTCCCCGTAGAGATCATCTCGACCTTTCGTGACATCACAGACCGGAAAGAGCGCGAGCAGGCTCTTGCCGAAGCCCGCGCCGAAGCCGAAGCAGCCGGAAGGGCAAAGGCCGAGTTTCTGTCCAACATGAGCCATGAAATCCGGACGCCCCTTAACGGCATTCTCGGCTTCACTCAGCTCCTGAATCAGACAGATCTGGACTCAGAACAATCATTGTTTGTTCAGCGCACACTTTCGGCCGGCGGACTTCTTCGCGACATTGTAAATGACATTCTGGATTATTCGAAAATCGAAGCTGGGCGGGTGACGCTTGAAGAACGTCCCGTGGACATCGCTCACATCGTTCAGGAAACCGTCGCAATCGTCGAAGCGGGCAGAGAGAAGAAGTCCGTTCCGATCAATGCGAATATTGGCGCTATCGGCATGTACACAGATGAAGTTCGCCTGAAGCAAATCGTCACGAACCTGCTGAGTAACGCCGCAAAGTTCACGGAGCAGGGTCGGATCGATGTCAATGCAGAGATTCGGAATGGCATGCTGGAATTGACTGTTTCCGACACTGGCCCGGGCATACCTGCCGAGAAGCTCGAAAGCGTATTCGAAGGATTTCGGCAAGCTGACAACAGCGTGACGCGGGTCTATGGCGGGACCGGCCTCGGCTTGTCGATCAGTCGATCTCTGGCCAGACTTATGGGCGGCGACCTGACTCTTGCAAGTACGTTGGGTCGAGGCACTTCCGCGACCGTTAGCCTGCCCTTCAACCCGGCGAGTCTGGATGACCGCTCGCAGTCAAGAGATGGAGCGCAAGACCCACTCTCCAAGCCATTGACGATCATGGCGGTCGACGACGTGCCGATGAATCTGGAATTGGTGAAGCTCGGCCTGAAGAAATTCGGGCACTCGGTAAACGCGTTCCAATCGGCCAGCGACGCCATCGAGGATCTGCGCAATGGTGAGCGCTATGACGTTATCCTGATGGACGTCCAGATGCCGGATATTGACGGCATGACCGCCACAAGAATGATCCGGGACATGGCTGGGCCCGCAAGCGACACCCCGATCATCGCCCTGACCGCGAATGTCTTGCCCGAACAGATCTCAAACTGCCTGGCCGCAGGAATGAATGCTCACGTCGCCAAACCGATTGATATTTCAGAACTGAACAAATGCATCGCGGAAACGTGCAACACATCTGCGGGGGCTGCAAACACGGCGGGCGAGATGGATCCGATCGGCGCCCTCACGGAGAGATACCGGGAATACCTGTCCAGCGTTCCGAATGAAGTTTCGAAGATTTTCGGCAAAGACAATTCGGATGAGATGCTGAAGGAAATCAGGCAGCTTGCGCACTCCATTGCCGGCAGCGCAGGAAGCTTTGGCTTCTCAGAAGTTTCACAGGCAGCGTTCTCGCTCGAGTCCGTGTCAGCAAAACTATCAGAGAGCGGCAAGCCAACCCAGGAACTTGCCGACTGCCTGAAGAGCTTCCTGCACGCAACCGAGCGGGCCGCTTCCTGAACCCATCTGCTGGCACAGCGTTATGTGAGCTGTCACCGACGATATCCGGCCGTGCCGAGCCTGCAAATCCGCGTTCTGACGGCGCGCCAGTGCCTAAACGACAGGTTTAAATTCAACGCGCCTACGCTTGGCGCGGACTTGAATATAAGTTGAAAATGCAGTAAGCAGTTTCTGACACCGGTGTCATTTCGGTGATAAAAATACCTATCGGGAGGAAAATTCAAGATGCGGGTATCCACTAGAGTCAGAGTCCTTGCGGGCGCGTCCCTGGCCAGCCTTCTGCTGTCCGGGTCGATAGCTTATGCACAGGAAGCACCTGAAGAAACAGCCGTCGACGAGACAGATCGTCGACTTGATAGCGTCGTGGTAACCGGTTTCCGGGACTCGCTCGCTGAGGCGCTGGACCTGAAGAAGGAGTCGACAGGGGTCGTCGACGCGATCGTTGCGGAGGACATTGCGGCCTTCCCGGACTTGAACCTCGCAGAATCGCTGCAACGCATTCCAGGTATCGCGATTGACCGCCAGGCTGGTGAGGGTCGGCGTATCACCGTACGCGGCCTGTCCGGCGACTTCACGCGCGTGCGGATCAACGGCATGGACGCTCTGGCGACCGGCGGCGGTTCAGACGCATCAGGTGGCACGAACAGAAGCCGCTCGTTTGATTTCAACACATTCGCGTCCGAGCTGTTCAACCAGCTCGTCGTGCGCAAGTCGCAGTCTGCCTCGATCGAGGAAGGCTCACTCGGCGCTGTCGTAGAACTGCAGACAGCCCGTCCACTGGACTATGATGATGGCTGGACCTTCTCGCTGTCCGGACAAGCGCTCTACAACGACCTTGTTGAAGACACGTCCCCGCGCCTCGCGGGCCTTGCTTCCTACAAGAGCGACAATGGCAAATTCGGCGCGTTGCTTTCCGCAGCCTTCCAGGATCGCACGATCCGCGAGGAAGGCTTCTCTTCCGTCCGCTTTGACGATCTCGGCACATTCCGTTCTGTCGACGGCGTCGGGTGCATCGGCGCCTCGCCATTGTCTGCAGGATGCGATGAAGTTCGCAATTCGTATTATGCGCGGATCCCTCGCTATGGTCGTCTGACTTATGACCAAGAGCGCACCGGCCTCACTGGCGCGGTTCAGTTCCGCCCTACAGACAAGACAACAGTAACCATCGAGGGCCTTTACTCAGAACTCGATGCTCAACGTGATGAAGAGTTCCTGCAAGTCTTCGTCCGCTCGAACACAGACAACATCGCGGTCACGGACTACAATGTGAACAGCGATGGCGTGCTCGACTACCTGCAAGGTGATGTACTTGCCGACGCGAGCAACGGCATCATCCCGATGCGGAGCGAGCATCGTCGCGATTACTACACGACAGAGTTCAGCCAGTTCACCATAGAGGTTGACCACGACTTCTCCGATCAACTGAGAGGATCGTTCTTTGCGGGTCAGTCTGCGTCCAGCTTCGACAATCCGGTTCAGGCCACCGTGTTCTACGATGCCGCGAACCCGGTTCAAGGTTACAGCTATGATTTCCGAAACAATCTTGAGCTTCCGGCAATCAGCTATGGCAATACAGATGTAACGGATCCATCGGAGTTCCTGTTCACGCAGTTCCGCAACCGTCCACAGGGTTCGGACAATGATTTCGAAACTGTCCGCGCAGATCTGGAGTACGATTTCAGCAACAATCTGACCCTGTCAGGCGGATTGAGCTTCAAGAAGTATGAGTTTTCGACGCGCGAGATCCGGATTGACGGCAACGTCGCGGACCTCGACGGCTTCACGGAGTCTCCAACCGTTAGCGGAGATCTTGTTGGCCTGGTCACGGGATTTGGCAATGGCCTTGATTATGGATCAAACGACACGTCGTGGATCAGCGCCAATTGGGACGCAGCTATTGCGCTAAGCGGTATCCTGGACATTTCCGGCGACATTGCCTCCCGCCCGCAAGACAACCGCTCTGTTGAAGAAGAAGATCTTGGCGGATACGTCCAGCTCGACTTCGAAACGGAACTTGCCGGCATGTTGCTGCGCGGTGATGTTGGTGCCCGGTACGTGGAAACGACCACCACAGCCTCTGGTTATGTTCCGGGCGGTAGTGGACTCGCACTGCGGACTGTCGAGAATTCCTACACGGATTTCCTGCCTTCGTTGAACCTCGTTCTTGAGGCCAATGATCAGGTTCAGTTCCGCGCAGGTGTTGCCAAGGTGATGGCACGCCCATCTCTCGGAAACCTGACACCGGGCGGCAATCTGGATACGTTCAGCGGCCCTCCATACGAGTTCGATATCGGCAACCCAGAGCTAGACCCCTATCGTGCGACTGCATTCGATCTGAGTGCGGAATGGTACTTCGCCGAGGAAAGTCTTCTGGCTGTTTCCTTGTTCTACAAGGATGTTGAATCCTACTTCCTCACTCCTGCCAGCGTGGAAGTGCCATTCAGTTCGCTCGGGCTTCCGGCCAGCGTGGCATCTTCAACCAGCCCGCTTGGCGAGGACCTTGCAAACGGTCTCGATCCTCTGGTTGCAGTCAGCCAGGTCGCAAATGGGGGTGAAGCGTCAATTCAGGGAATGGAACTGGTTTATCAACAGCCATTCTTCTTCCTGCCGGGACTTCTGCAAAATGCCGGGTTTGTTGGAAACCTGACTTATGTCGACTCCGACGAAATTCGGGATTTCTCGGAAATCTCTCACAACATGACGCTGTATTATGAGACAGACCGATTCTCGGCTCGTATTTCCGGCGCGTATCGCGATCCTTACCAGACCACGTCCCCGAGCAGTTCCGGCCGCACGGAAGGTCGTGAAGAACGCGGCGTCGCGTCAACCTACAACGTCGACCTGTCGATAAGCTACGCGTTGACCGATCAACTCGATCTGACGTTCGAAGGCATCAATCTCACTGACGAGTTTGAGCATCAGACCTTTGACCGCCTAGAACTGCCAACTTTGTATCACCACACCGGACGAAATTTCCTGATCGGTGCCCGGTATACCTTCTAAGGATCAATCTGAAGCAGGCTGGCGCGACAACATTTTGCCTCAGCCTGCTTTCACTTCCCAATCAGCATTCGATACGTCCCGAACGCTGAACAACTTTTGAGATGAGAACAGTCGTCCTCCCAAGTGCGCAGTCTCAAATCAAAGCCCCGGCAATCTGATTGCCGGGGCTCCTTTTTTGCTGATGACTGGAAATCGTACGGGATCAGACCGTCGCGTCAGCGTTGCTGGCAAGCGGTGTAAGACGCACCTCTATGTCCCGAGCTCCGGACACTTTCACAACCGCGCCCTGACCAACATGCGCAACATGCACACCCGTGATCGCGCCGGTCAGAATAGCCATCCCCTTCTTCAGGGGGCGCCCGCGACGCGCAGCATTCTCAAGCATGAATCGAAAGGACTCCACAGGGCCTCCGGGAATGGATGCCGCATCGGCTCTGCCGACAGTCTCTCCTTCGATAAGGGTTTCGAACGGCCAGTTCGTGAAGTCTAGCGATGACCAATTTGGCAGCTCGTCTCCAATGATCAGCCCGTAATTGTTTCCAAAATCAGAGATTGTCACAAGGGGGCCGTGGTCATTGATTCCCGTGAAAGGACTGCTTGCAATCTCCACCCCGGCCCGAACGCTCTCGATCAGCGCGATGGCTTCGTCGGTCGTATAATCAAGCTTCGCTGGATCGGTATCTTCAGCAACCATCACGACACATTCGCCTTCGACCGCTGCAAACCCGTCGGAGAAGACCGGGGATTCCATCACCGCCTCCCGCTGATCTCGGGCCTGTCTTGAAAAGATCGGCCCGGCCAGGCGGTCAGTGCCGTGAGCGGTTACCGCGTCTCCATTGATACGGCCGACCTTCCAACCAGAGATCTCATCCGGCCACAAATCAATCGCCGCATCCTGAATTGCGTAAGCGTCCAAAAGCGTATGTGGCGCTTCTCCCGGATACTCAGTCAGACTGCCAGCCGAAAGCCGCGCTTCTACGAATTTTTTTGCAATATTTTCAAAGACGCTCACGCTTTTACCTCGGCCTGTTCGAACTGGGGTAGACAGTATAGGAAACCGGTGTCATTTTCAAACCTCATAATGATAAAATCCAGCGGAAACAGGCTGTGGCCGTCATTTGGCTCGCCATTTCCGAAGACAAATGCGAGGAATCCGATATGGCGCAACAAATTGCTTCCAGAACACTAGCTTTGCTCGCGATCATGTCGCTGGCCGGTTGCGCGACTGCGCAGCCCACACTCGTACCAGATGCGCCAGCCTCTTCCGTGACCGCCTCGTCCCCCGCTCCAACTGCGCCCTGGATGGGGCCACTCGGCCCCGCCAAAACGACCATCGGCGGCAAAGGCGGCCAGATCGTCAAAGTCACCAATCTGGAGTCCGAAGGCCCGGGAAGTCTCCGCGAAGCCTTGCAGGTGGAAGGGGCAAAAATCATCGTGTTCGAGGTCGGCGGCGTCATTGACCTCGGCGGCGACAATCTAAACGTGGCGACATCGAACGTCACGATCGCGGGCCAAACAGCACCCTCCCCCGGCATCACGCTTATCAAAGGCGGCATGGTGATCACCGGCAACGACGTCATCGTACAGCACCTGCGAGTTCGCCCCGGAGATCTGGGCGAGGCCTATCGCAGTGGCCGGGATATCGACGCCATCACGACAATCTCTGCCAGCAACGTCATCGTTGATCACTGTTCGCTAAGCTGGGCGACAGACGAGAATTTGTCGGCTTCCGGCCCGCGATTCACCGGCGACACGCCTGATGAATGGCGCGATGGCACCTCTCATTCCATCGCCTATACAAACAACATCATCGCTGAAGGCCTTTCCCACTCGACGCATGCCAAGGGCGAACACTCCAAGGGCTCCCTCATCCACGATAATGTGAGTGACATCCTGATCTATGGAAATCTGTACGCACATAATTTTGAGCGGAGCCCCTTGTTCAAAGGGGGCGTTCACGGCGCGATCGTGAACAATTTCATCTACAATCCAGGTCAGCGCGGAGTGCATTACAATCTCCAGGGTCTGGAATGGGGAGACGTCCCTGCCGAGACCGGCAGGATGGATCTGGTCGGCAATGTCATGCGCGCCGGGCCGTCTACAAGTGACGGGCTGCCGCTTCTGATGATCGGAGGCGATGGGCCTCTGGACCTCCATATGACAGGCAATGTCGCGCAGGATCAATGGGGTGCTGCCCTGCCGGATTCAGGCAGGTATACGAGCAATGCGGCCGCAGGTTTGAGAGAGGTAGAACCTTCAGCGATTATTGCAGATCTGCCCATTTTCGCGGCTGGCCAGGTAGAGGGTTACGTCCTGATGAATGCCGGCGCGCGGCCTTGGGACCGTGACGCGGTGGATGTGCGTATTCTGGCAGATACCGCTGAAGGTCGCGGAGAAATCATCGACAGCCAGGAACAGGTCGGTGGTTACCCGGAACTGGCGGCGACTTATCGCGAATTCGACCCGTCGCAATGGCACTTGGATACGATGGAGCCCGCAACACAAGACGCTCTCGATGCCGGCTTGAAAGCGAAGGGGACTTGAAGCTGCCCCAAATCAGGTGAAAAAGGTTCGCTGGGCAGCAAGGCTTTCCTATGAGTGACGACGAACATGAGGCCAAACCGGCACGCGACCGGTCACAGGTGACGATCATTGATATCGCGCGCATGGCAGGTGTCTCGAAAAAGACCGTGTCGCGCGTGATCAACGAGTCGCCGCTCGTACGCGAAGAAACACGGAAGAAAGTGAAGGAAATCATTGCGGAAACCGGGTTCACACCAAACCCGCAAGCACGCGCGCTTGCCTTCCGCAAGTCCTTCCTGATTGGTCTGGTCTACGACAACCCAAGCCCGCAATATGTCGTCAACATGCAGCGCGGCATACTTGATACGCTCGGCGACACCGCATTTCAGCTGGTCTTGCGACCGTGCGATCGTGGCGACGACAATTACCGTGAGCGGGTCAGATCCTTCATCCTGCAACACAAACCACATGGCATCATCCTGACGCCATCCGTCTCTGAAGATGAGACCCTTGCAGAAATTCTGCGCGAAGAAGAATGCGACTATGTTCGCATTGCGTCGCTCGAATTGGACATTCCGTCGCGAAGCATCCGCACGCACGACGCGCACGGTGCCGAGATGGCAGCGGCCCACCTTGCCCAATTGGGCCACAAGCGGATCGGGCACATTCACGGACCAAAAACGTTCCGGTCTGCGCATGAACGCTTGTCTGGCTTCAAAAGCGGCCTGGAAAGCTATGGCCTCGAACTCGCGCCAGAACTGACCGTCGAGGGCGCGTACACATTCGACTCAGGTGTCACCAGTGCAACCAGACTGCTGAATCGCCGCGACCGGCCAACCGCAATCTTTGCGGGTAACGATGAAATGGCCGTCGGCGTGTATGTCGCCGCGCGCAAAGCCGGCCTCAGGATTCCGGAAGACCTGTCCATTGTCGGATTTGACGACACGCCGATTTCGGCGCGCATCTGGCCCCCGCTGACAACGGTCCGCTCACCGATCCGGGAGGTCGGGCGCGCAGCGGCTGACCTGTTGCTGAAGCGCGGGAACGGTTCTGAGAACCTCAAGGAACTACAATCCTTCCAACTCGAATTGATTGTGCGCGAGTCCACGCGTTCCGTCTGAATTCATACGCAGGACGCGGTTGTAAGTCTTCCGGGCAAATGTTATGACACCGGTTACCAAATTAAATCAACGCGCAGTTCCGATTGGCACACAAAGCGCGCAAGCCGGGCGCGGGCGAAACCAGAACCATCAAAGGGAAACCCTATGAATATCGCACTCATCATTGAAAACAGTCAGGCAGCGAAGAGCGAAATTGTTCATGACGCTCTAAAGACCGTAGCTGAACCGCTCGGCCATAATGTGCACCACTACGGGATGTACAGCCCCGAGGATGACACCCAGCTAACTTACATCATGAACGGCCTGCTGGCCGGTATTCTGCTGAACTCGAAAGCGGCAGATTTTGTCGTCACGGGATGCGGCACCGGTATGGGATCCATGCTCGGCTGCAACGCCATGCCGGGCGTCATTTGCGGCCTCGTGATCGATCCAACAGACGCATTTCTCTTTGGCCAAATTAATGATGGAAATGCCATCTCCATGCCGTATGCAAAGGGCTTCGGATGGGCCGCTGAACTCAATCTTCAGGACTGCTATCGCAAGCTTTTCGAAGTTGAGCGCGGCGTAGGCTATCCCAAGGAGCGTGCAGCCATCATGGCGAAGAACCGAAATATCCTCAGCAACGTAAAAGCTGCTTCACACCATGATATGGTGACGGTCCTGAAATCTGTCGACCAGGAACTGTTGAAGACCGCAATCTCTGGCGAGCACTTCCAGGAATATTTCTTTGCGAACGCGAAGGACGACAACATCGCAGATTATGTGAAGTCTGTACTGGCCTCTTAGTCTTCGCGGTATCAAACTTCACGCATGATCAATTCCGGAGAGAGATTGATGAGCATCAATCCGTTCAGTCTTGAAGGCAAGATGGCCATCGTAACGGGCGCGAATACCGGCCTTGGGCAAGGCATGGCAATCGCGCTCGCAGAAGCCGGCGCCAATATCTGTCTCGTCGGACGCAGCGAGCCAAGTGAGACTCTCGACAAGCTCGCCGCGACCGGGCGCAGGACTCATTCCATTCTTGCAGATCTCGGATCAGCAGACGGCATCGACGCGATCGTGTCTGACGCCAAGTCCGCGCTCGGCAGCATCGACATTCTTGTGAACAATGCCGGCATCATCAAGCGGAACGATTCCATCGACTTCACTTTCGACGAGTGGGATTCGGTCATGAATGTGAATCTCCGAACGCTTTTCTTTCTCAGCCAGGCTGTCGCGCGGGAGATGATTGCCGCCGACAACGGTGGAAAGATCATTAATATTGCAAGTATGCTGAGCTTTCAGGGTGGTATTCGAGTGCCATCCTATACCGCGTCGAAAAGCGGCGTGGCTGGCCTGACAAAGATCCTCGCCAATGAGTGGGCCAAGCATGGCATCAATGTGAACGCGATTGCCCCCGGATACTTTGCAACCAACAATACGGCCGCTCTTCAGGCGGATGAAAGCCGAAACAAGGAAATTCTGGGTCGCATCCCGTCCGGGCGCTGGGGGAAGCCATCAGACCTGGGCGGCGCCGCCGTGTTCCTCTCTTCCAGCGCGTCGGACTATGTTCAGGGAATCACGTTGCCGGTCGATGGCGGCTGGTTGGCACGATAGATAACGGGAACGGACGAACTCGCAATGACTGGTGCAATCATCTGCTTTGGAGAGCTCCTCTTACGGATGAGTGCACCGGGCAATGAACGCCTTATGCAGTCCTCACAGCTCGGGATACATATCGGCGGCGCAGAAGCGAATGTCGCGGTTTCCCTCTCCCAGTTTGGTCATAGTGCGACGATGGTCAGCTCTCTGCCGGATAATGTTCTGGGCGACGCAGTGATCCGCGATCTGAAGAGCCACGGCGTTCATACAAATCCTGTACTTCGCGGCGATGGACGGGTGGGGCTGTATTTTCTGGAATCGGGCGCCGTACGGCGCCCCTCCAGGATTGTATATGACCGAACTGGCAGCACATTCACCCTGACTCCTGCAGAGTCCTATGATTGGAACCGTCTGCTGGAGGGCGCTGGCTGGCTGCACATTTCCGGGATCACACCGGCCACCGGACTGAACGCAGCAAGAGCAGCACTTGACGCAATGTCGGTCGCGAAAGAACGCGGCGTCAGTGTGTCGTTCGATGGCAACTATCGTGAACAACTCTGGAAATCATGGTCAGGAAACGGTCCTGAAATTCTCGCGGAATTGCTCAGCAAGGCCACTTTGGCCTTTATCAACGAGCTCGACATAAATCTGATTCTCGGATCGCAATTTGCCGATCGCCAAGATGCAGAAGCGGCTGCGTTCGAGCGCTTTCCGGCGCTAACCTACATTGCGTCCACCTACAGGCAGCAGATCAGCGCAAATCATCACAAGATTTCCGGGCGTCTCGCAACGCCCACAGACGTCACCATGTCTGCAGAGATGGACCTGCCGGATATCGTCGACCGCATTGGAGGCGGCGACGCATACGCGGCCGGAATCCTTCATGGATTGATTGAGGGCATGACACCTCAGCACGTTGTGGATTTTGGCATCGCCGCTGCGGCGATCAAGCATTCCGTACCGGGAGACTGTAACCGGGCCAGTGTCGAAGAAGTGGAAGACCTGCTTTCGCAAAATGGTCTGGATGTGCGCCGCTAAGACGCGCACACGAGGAGGAAAATTGATGGACATGACCCGCCGATCCTTTGCGGGCGGTGCTGCTGGCGTGGCAGCATCCGTGACGCCGCTCGTAGGGTTTTCCCGCCGAGCGTCAAATGACCCAATCGCCCAAACCGGCCACGGCGCTGTACGTGGGGTGCGGCAGGACGGGATCAACGTCTTCAAAGGTATCCGATATGGTGCTGACACGGCCCAGACGCGTTTTGCAAAGCCCCGCAAGCCTCAGCACTGGGCCGGCATACAACAGGCCACAGAATACGGATCGTCCGCACCGCAATCGGCCCGCCCTGAAGCCAGCAGCGAAGATTGCCTGTTTCTGAACGTCTGGACACCAGGCATCGCGGATCAAGGCAAACGTCCGGTCATGGTGTATTTCCATGGCGGCGCCTACGCCAGTGGGTCGGGATCGTCGCCGCTTTATGATGGCTGCACACTTGCGACAAAAGGGGACGTTGTAGTCATCACGGTGAACCACCGACTGAACGCGTTCGGGTATCTATCGCTTGGACTCCTCAATCCTGATTTTCCGGACTCCGGAAATAGCGGCATGTGGGATCTCGTGCTCGCCCTGCAGTGGGTACGGGACAATGCCGAGAGTTTTGGTGGAGACCCCAACCGGGTATTCGTGTTTGGCCAATCCGGCGGCGGAGCAAAAATTGCGACACTGATGGCGGCGCCCTCTGCCGATGGCCTGTTTCACTCAGCTGCCACGATGAGTGGCCAGCAAGTTACTGCATGCGGACCGCTGAACGCGAAGGCGCGCGCAGAAAGCTTCCTGAACACGGTTGGTATTGACTCGGCTGATTCAAATGCGCTCCTGACCGCGTCCATGGAACGGCTGGTAGATGGTCTCGCAAGTAACGACCCGATAAACCCGTCACGCCGTCTCTATTTCGGTCCGGTCCTCGACAGTCGATTCCTGTCTCGTCATCCGTTTTGGCCGAGTGCGCCCGCGCAATCCGCTCATATTCCCATGATCCTTGGAAACACCCGCGACGAGACGCGTAATCTCATCGGAGGAAGCTTACCCGAAGCGTTCAGTCTCGATTGGGAAGATCTACCAACATTGCTGTCCACGCATATGCGGTGTGACATCGCCCCTCTCGAGGTCGTGGCAACTTATCAGTCAATTTACCCGGACCATTCGCCGAGCGACGTCTTCTTTGCTGCCACAACGGCGGGTCGTTCCTGGCGCGGCCAGGTCGAGGAAGCAGATGCCCGGGCTAGAGAGGCCGGGCCGACCTGGGTGTACCAGTTTAATCTGGGATCACCGGATGATGGCGGAAAATGGGGTGCACCGCACACAATGGATATCGCGTTCGCGTTTGATAATCTCAGCCTATCTGGCGAGTACACAGGGACGCGGGTACCCGCATCAGGAGAATATGCCCGCGTTGCCGATGAGGTGTCGCGGGCCTTTATCTCAATGGCGCGCACCGGCCAGCCGAACCATGCCGGGATGCCCGAATGGTCCCGGCACACCCTGCCCGATCGCGAAACCATGATTTTCGACGTGACGACACGCCAGGAAAACGATCCCCGCCAAGCCGAGCGGGAACTCTTTGCCAAAGTACCTTTCACTCAATGGGGGACCTGATCCATGAAAACACTTATTAGTATCACCGTCGCCGCGGGACTTCTTGCCGCCTGCTCCCAAGAGCCCGCCGCAACTCTACCGAGCCAAGGTGACATCATCACGGAATTGGCTCCCGGCGACCTTCCCGGTCCGGTTCAGGCAGCCGTGTCTGCCGCCATGCCCGACATGGTTATTCAGGAAGTGCTGAGGAAAGAGCGCAATGAACGGGTTTACTTTGATGTGGAGGGTGAACGCGCGGACGGATCTGAAATCGAGCTCGACATCCTGTACGCAGACGGCGTTGCGGAAGTGGTAGAAATCCAGCGCGACCTGGCATGGTCTGACGTTCCAGCCACTGTACGCGAGGCTGCATTGTCCGCTGGTGCAGGCGAGCCGGTCCGAATCATCGAAAGCGTTCAGACTGATGGTAGCATCATTTACGAACTGTTCGCCGCCGGCCAGCCGAGCGATCCCGCAATGGAAGTCAAAACCTCGGAAGGCAAGGTGGAAGTACTGGCAGAACGCTGGCCTCATTAATTCCGCTGCCACCCTCTTGCGGAAAGAATGACACCGGTTACCATAGACAAAGTTTGCGCGAGCTGCCCCATTGTTTGTGGGAGAGATAAATGCCGCGGGGAGGAAGATCATGAGACGCGTCAGAGCGCCTTCAAGACAGACAAGCCGGTGCTGCGGATGAGTGGAACCGCACTCTCGATGACGCGTCGGCAGTCTCTTCTGGCCATGGGGGCGACCGCTGGACTTGCCGCATGCGGCGAACGCTCTGGCCGGGATCTGCTGAGCGCCGACTCCCATCCGGACGGCTATCCGACTGTCGAAGCTGTGCGGGAGATGGGACGCCTGTTGGATGAACGCAGCGGAGGTCGTCTCCGCATCAAGATGTATGCCGGTGGGCAGTTGGGATCAGAGCGGGATACGCTGGAGATCACGACATTTGGGGGATTGGACCTGAACCGCGTCAACCTGGCGCCGTTGAACTCAATTGAACCGCTGACGACGGTTCCAGCCCTGCCGTTCCTGTTTTCCTCGACCGCGCACATGCGCATGGCACTCGACGGCCCAGTAGGAGACCGTATCCTGGACTCTCTCGCGCCACATGATTTGATCGGCCTGTGCTTTTATGATTCCGGCGAACGCAGCTTCTACAATACACGCAAGCCCATTCTGACGCCGGATGACATGCTCGGTCTGAAAATACGGGTACCGAACTCCGACTTGTACGTAGCAATGATCAAGGCGCTAGGCGCCGATGCAACGCCAATGTCACTTGGCGAAGTCTATCAGGCACTTGTCCAGGGTGTCATCGATGGAGCCGAGAATAACTGGCCGTCATTTGAAAGCGGGCGCCACTTTGAAGCAGCGCCCTATTACAGCCTGACACGGCACATTATCGCGCCGGAGGTTTTGGTGATGTCTGCGAGCCGGTGGAGAAAACTGCCAGACGCAGACAAGGCACTCGTCAAACAGGCCGCCCGGGATTCAGTTCCCTACATGCGTCAATTATGGGACGCACGCGTCGAACAATCCCGCGCCACGATCATGGCGTCCGGTGTAGAAGTGAATGAAGTCGCGGACCTTGGCGCCTTTCAGGAACAGATGCGCCCCGTCTGGGACCGGTTTGTCAAAACTGATGCGCAAAAGGAACTGGTCTCCGAAATCGAAAACATGAGGCCGGGCTCATGATACATCTTTTGACAAGAACGACTCACCTTGCAGCCGACTGGCTTGTGCGCATTGCGGCCATGGGTCTTGTTCTCATGACACTGATTATCGGGTGGCAAGTGTTCGGTCGTTACGTCCTGAACTCCACGCCGTCCTGGTCTGAACAGGCATCTCTCGCCTTGATGATATGGTATGTATCACTCGCCGCCGCAGCCGGCGTTCGCGAGGGTTTCCATATCCGAATTGTCGCGCTGGAGAATGCAGTCGGTCCCGGAACGCGTCTGTGGATGCGCATTGCCTCCAACATCGTCGTTGGTGCTTGCGGCATCGCAATGCTGGTATGGGGCGGTCAATTGGTCGCCAAGACGTGGGGCCACGTTATCCCATCGCTCGGAATTCCGCGCGGCCTTGCTTATCTGGGACTTCCCATTGCTGGGGCTCTGATGGCCGTCTTCTCATTGGAACGAGTGCTGGAAGAAGTATCCGGCGAAAACATCGAAGACGAGGAGGATCCGAGATGGAGCTGATTATTCTGGTCAGTGTTCTTGTCATCCTGCTCGCACTCGGCGTGCCTGTGGCTTACTCGTTGCTGGGCTCTGCTATGGCGACGTTTCTTGCACTGGACATTCCGCTGGTTGTCGTTTTCCAACGCATGGCGGCAGGCTTCAGCGTCTTCACGCTCATGGCAATTCCCTTCTTCATTTTTGCCGGTGACTTAATGTATCGCTCCGGCATCGCAAAACGGCTGGTTGAAGTGGCCGAAGGCGCGTTCGGACGGACGCGAGGTGGCCTTGGGCTCGTGAATGTCGGCGCTTCCACCATGTTTGGGGCTGTTTCAGGTTCCGCTATCGCCAGCGCATCGGCGATGGGGTCAACGCTAATGCCATTGATGCGCGAGCGTGGCTATGACGGTGATTATACAGTAAACGTAACTGTAACGGCTGCGATTGTGGGTCTGCTCGTTCCGCCATCGCACAATATGATTATCTACTCTGCAGCGAGCGGCATCGGTGTGTCGATCGGCGATCTGTTCCTTGCTGGCATCATTCCTGGCATTATGACAGCCGCGCTGTTGATGCTTGTCGCATGGCGCGTAGCTGTGAAACGCGGCTACGCCAGCGGCGCGTTTCCCGGCTGGCGCAATTTCCTGCGCGCCTTGTTGTTCGCTGTGCCAGGATTGCTCACGGCCATCATCATCATGGGCGGAATCCTGTCTGGCATATTCACCGCCACCGAATCCTCCGCGATTGCAGTCATCTACACGATCGCTGTTGGCGCATTCGTCTATCGCACTCTCGGCTGGCAAAGATTCTCCGAGGCCGCGATGCAGTCGGTCAAGATTACCGCTATGGTTTTGCTGATCATTGGGGCTGCGACAGCTTTTGGCTACGCGCTCGCAATTCTGGAAGCGCCAGCAAAACTTGCCGACATGATCACATCGGCCACTAGTAACCCGATACTCGTACTGCTGATCGTCAACGTAATCCTGCTTGTGCTTGGCACATTCATGGACATGTCGCCGCTGATCATCATCACGACTCCCATCCTTTTGCCTGTAGTTATGGAAGTGGGCGTGGATCCCGTTCACTTCGGAATCGTCATGATGCTGAACTTGGGAATCGGCCTGGTTACTCCACCAGTGGGCTCAGTCCTCTTTGTCGGGTCTGCAGTTGGAAAAGTGCCCGTGGAGGAAGCCGTCAGAACGATCTGGCCGTTCTATGGAGCGCTGCTGCTCGCGCTGATGATCATCACATTTGTTCCTTCGATTTCGCTGGCTTTGCCGAGCTTTTTCTGACGCCGGGCGTCTATCAGAGCCTCCGTACACTGCTTCGAATGACGAGTTCCGTCGGCAACATTTCGTGCACAAGGGTCGCCTGCTTTCCCTTCAGGATGTCGCGCATCAGCGACATCGCCACCTCACCGATCGTCTCTGCCGGCTGCATCACCGTTGTAAGGGGCGGCGTACAGTATTTGCCGAACTCAATATTGTCGAAACCGGAGATCGAGAGGTCGTCCGGCAGACTGTAGCCAAGATCATAGGCTGCGCGGATTGCGCCAATCGCAATCTCGTCACTCATGCAAAACAACGCCGTCAGGTCCTTTTGCCGAGACAATAAGGTATGCGCAGCTCTTTCGCCACCCGCCATGGAGTAAGGCGCGAACTCTACCACCCCTCTATCGAACAGGATGCCTGCATTCTCCATTGTGTCACTGAACCCGGCCAATCGCTCCTGTGTCACAAGTCGGCTCTCAAGGCCGGCAACAACGCCAATTCGCGAGTGCCCGTGCTCTATGAGATAGCGCGCCATCATCGCCGATGAAGCCCGATCATCAATGCCGACAGTTGGGTATTTGCCGCGCGGATCAGCACTGATTGCCTGAACAAAGGGTATCAGGTTCCGCTCGGCGTCGGGATGGAGTTCATTCAACGGGCGCTCGCCCAACTGGATGACACCATCAGCGCGATACGTCTCAACCATCTCGATCCCGACACGCTCTATATCCGGCTTGTCGCCTGTATCAGACACGACCAGATTGTATTTGGATTCGACTGCAATTCGCTCGATGCCGGAGACCACACGTGCGAAGAACACGTTTGCGATGTCCGGCACCATGACCAGGACGGTGTTCGTCCGCTTTTCGCGAAACAACTGGGCGAGTGAGCTTGGCTTGTATTTCAGGTCAGTTGCAGCTGCCAAAACCCGTTCAAGCGTTTCTTTTGAGAGTTTGCCGGGGTCTGAAAACGCGCGGGATACTGTGGCAGGTGAAACACCCGCCTGCCGGGCCACGTCTCGGATCTGCGCCATCATTTTCCTCCCACAGCACCGTGATCGCAGCGCTCTATAAACCCGCCGAAGCTGGCTATCAGCGTTTGGGTGAGCCTGCATCAAACACCAACATTCCTTGCAATGAAACCGGTTGTATAGAATGTTATTTGCAAAGGCAGTCGAAGAACGGCGCGGCCGTCTGCTTGGTGAGCGGCCAGGAGGAAATATAGCGTGCTGCTTCCGGGAGCGAGTGGAGCAGACATGCTTGCAAAGGGGCAATAGATGGCTCTGCATCCGATCGATTTGGCTGTGATTGCAGCTTATATCGGATTGACGCTGGCCCTCGGTTTCTGGATCTCCAGCCGGGCGAAAGCTGGCATGCGCAGCTACTTCCTGGGTGGAAACCGCCTCCCCTGGTATGCTCTGGGCCTCTCCAATGCGTCCGGCATGTTCGACGTTGCCGGCACGATGTGGCTGGTGTCCATCCTGTTTGTGTATGGTCTCAAGAGCATCTGGATTCCCTGGCTATGGCCGGTGTTCAACCAGATCTTTCTCATGGTCTTCCTGTCCGTATGGCTGAGACGGTCGGGTGCCATGACGGGGGCAGAATGGATCACCTTCCGCTTCGGAGACGGCACCGCTGCACGGCTCAGTCACCTCATCATTGTCCTCTTCGCGCTTATCCTGGTGCTGGCTTATATGGCCTACGGATTCTTGGGGATCGGAAAACTGGCCGCCCAGTTTATTCCGCTCGACATGGCTTCGGCACTTCATCTCGACGTCTTCCTGCCATCTCACCTCAAGGAAGCGGACCTTTCAGGCGACGCCCTGCTTCAGCGAACATCGATGATGGTCGGACTGAACGAAAAAGCGTACGGGGTCTTCTTCATCATCCTGACGTCGCTGTACGTCATCAAGGGAGGCATGTACTCGGTGGTCTTCACCGAAGTCCTCCAATTTGTCGTAATGACGCTTGCGAGTATCGGCGTAGCCATCATCGCCATGATGCATGTTTCACCTGATATGCTGGCGGCCGCCACTCCCGCAGGGTGGGACAATCCATTTTTCGGGTGGGAACTGGGTCTGGACTGGTCCGAACTGTTGCCATCCGCAAATGAGAAAATTGCGACAGAGGGGTACTCTCTCTTCGGCATATTTTTCATGTTGGTGTTGCTTAAGGGTGTTTTCACATCACTGGCCGGGCCAGCCCCGAATTACGATATGCAGCGGATCCTCTCAGCGCGAACGCCTGTTGAAGCTGCCAAGATGAGCGCCTTGGTGAGCGTGGTTTTGAATCTGCCGCGATACCTTTTCATAACCGGCCTGACCGTCCTCGCACTCGTCTACTTCAGCCCCTATCTCAGGGGAATGGGCGCAGATGCCGATTTTGAATCCGTCTTGCCGCTTGCACTGAAGGAGTTCATTCCGACGGGCCTTCTCGGGCTAACGCTCGCCGGACTCCTCGCGGCATTCATGTCAAGCTTTGCCGCGCCATTGAATGCGGCTCCCGCATACATCGTGAATGACGTATACAGAAAGTATATTCGTCCCGATGCGCCCGCAAAAACTTATCTGAGGATGAGTTACATCACTTCTACCATCTTCGTTATCGCAGGAACGCTGTTTGGATTGTTCCTGACCAGCATCGATACGTCGATCAAGTGGATCACTGCCGGATTATATGGCGGCTACACCGCCGCGAACGTGGTGAAATGGTATTGGTGGAGAATGAACGGGTATGGCTATTTTTGGGGAATGCTGGTGGGCATCATAGCCGCTCTGGCGCTCGGCCTCCCCCAGATAAACATCGACCCGCTCCACGCTTTTCCGTTCTTTTTCGCAGCATGCCTGGCCGCTGTCATAATCGGTTCTCTCGCGACGCCACCAACCGACATGGAGACGCTTGAAGAGTTCTATCGGAAAACGCGCCCTTGGGGATTCTGGAAACCCGTTGCGGAGTCCTTGTGCTCAAAAGGTGAGCCCGTCTCGTTAAATACGAATATGGGACGTGATCTGCTGAATGTAGCAGTGGGAATTATCTGGCAAACTTCACTAATCTGCAGTCCCATCTTTCTGGTCATACAGGACTGGAGCAAACTTGGCGCCTCCTTCACATTGGTTCTCGCGACCAGTATTTTCTTGAAGTTCAACTGGTACGACCATCTTCGAAATTCTCCTGAACACTCAACAGATCAGGCTTTTGCCCAAAACGAGGTACAGACATGACTGGCCCTCAAAAGCCGGATCTCGATTTGTCAATTTGGCCAGTAGCCGCGCGACCGGATCGATCCTGCCAGAGAACCGAACGTCTGATCTCCGGCATTCTTGAGTGGCTGACACCCGCCCAGAAAGTTGGACAGATAATTCAGGCGGACATCTCATCAGCCACTCCTGATGATGTTGCTGAGTATCATTTGGGAGCCGTGCTGAATGGAGGAAATTCCGCTCCGGGCCGCCAGCAACGGGCTCCACTCTCTGAATGGTTGCAGCTGGCTGACGAGTACTGGTCCGCCTCCATGCGAGCTGACGGCTCTCGCATTCCTGTCATGTGGGGAACAGACGCCGTACACGGACATAATAATATTGCGGGCGCTACCATTTTCCCACATAATATCAATCTCGGCGCAACGAGAGATGCGGACCTCGTAGAGCGAATCGGCGCTGCCACAGCGATCGATGTCCGCGCTTCAGGGATGGATTGGACCTTTGCGCCATCCGTAGCCGTTGCCCGCGATTTGCGCTGGGGACGCACTTTTGAATCCTACTCAGAATGCCCGGAGATATCTGCAAAGCTTGGGGCTGCATTGGTTCGCGGACTTCAGGGAAGACCGGACCGGGACGGCTTTCTCGGGCCGAACAAGATCATAGCCACTGCAAAGCACTTCGTCGGTGATGGTGGAACCCGTGACGGCAGAGACCAGGATGATACCATGGCGACGGAAGTAGAATTGCGGGACGTCCACGCCCCCGGATACTACTCCGCGCTCGCTGCGGGCGTTCAAACGATAATGGCCTCGTTTTCAAGTTGGGGCGGTCGCAAGATGCACGGCAACAAACCATTGTTGACCGATTTGCTCAAAAGCCATTGGGGATTTGATGGCGTCGTGGTTGGAGACTGGAATGGTCACGGACAGATCGACGGCGCCAGTTCGACCAATTCTCCTGACGCACTGATGGCTGGCCTTGATATATACATGGCCCCGGACAGTTGGAGGGGACTTCATGCCACACTACTCGGTCAATTGAGTTCAGGCGAAATATCGTCCGAAAGGCTTGATGATGCGGTGCGTCGTGTTCTGCGATTGAAGTACCGCGCTGGAATTCTCTCCGCGCCAACACCAAGCGCTCGAATTCGACGCAAGTCTGGTTTGACTGATCATTCCAAATTGGCAGCAGAGGCAGTTCAGAAATCTGCCGTGCTCTTGAAGAATCACAAGCAGACACTGCCACTGTCCGCTACCAGCCGTGTTTTGGTTTTTGGCGACGCTGCAGACAATCTCGGGGTCGTATGCGGCGGCTGGACATTGTCCTGGCAGGGAGGAAATTTGGATCCGACTGATTATCCGAACTCTGAAACTGTGCTGGAAGGAGTAGAACGAATTGTTGGCGCTTCGGGGGGCAGTGTTTTGCGTACGCAGGGCGACGATTGCATCAATACACCAGACGCTGCGATCTTCGTGACCGGCGAGCCGCCATATGCTGAGTTCCGAGGCGACAGAGAAGATCTCGAGTACTCAATTCCTCAAGACATGGATGTCGCGCGCCTGACCAAGCTACGGCAAGCTGGTGTCCCGATCGTGACAGTATTCATTTCCGGGCGGCCGCTCCGGACCAATCCCCTGATCAACGCCTCGGATGCCTTCATCGCAGGGTTTCTACCGGGAACGCAATCTGGCGCCTTGGCAGACCTGATTTTCTCCAATGGGAAGGTCGACTTCACAGGAAAACTTCCGTTTTCTTGGCCGACAGAACCAGATGATTTTGGCGCTGGGCATGGTCTCAGAACGAGAACATCGCAATTCAATTGCGGGTTTGGTCTCACCCTTCAGCAAGCGTGCAACTGCCCGCGTCTCAACGAGGAACGTCAGCAAACAACAACAGACCACGGCACAATTTTTGGAAATGGCGTAACTTCGGAGGGGTGGCGCATTCAAATAGGCTCTGCTCAACCCGCCCTTCCCTGGTCCGGCGGCAGCAGATCCTGTGGAAACAACTCGCTGACAGCACAGTCAGCAGACTTTGGAAAACAGGAAAATGCCATCATGTGTACGTGGAGAGGGGAGCGCCACGAAGAGGTATCATTTCATCACAAGTCATTGGACCTCACCCGGGAGGCCAACGCAGGTTTCTGTATCAGGTTGGTCACCACAAATGAGTTTTCAGAAGACGCACTCTTAAACATACTTGCAGCTTGCGGTGATGATCTGCTGCCGATCGGTCCGCTGGCAAATTACAGGATCGCCTGTCGCGCCCCGGACAGGGCCGAGTTTGAAATACCATTGAGCGATTTAGAAGATGCCGGGGTTCAGTTAAGTGGGCTTCGAATGATTGCCTTCTCTGCGAGAGCCCCCGCGAGCCTCACACTAGCTCATTTGTCGATTGAAATGCCGCGAACCTGAGATCCGCCAGCTCATTGTTTCACGGCTGCTGACTTCTTCTGCTTGAACACAAATTTCAACAGGCGGGAATCGGACCGGGAGAGATCGTCTCTGTCTCCAAGAAACTTGCCAAAACTTTCGAGACCTTCGACGTTATCTGACACAACTTTTGCCATGAGGAGAATCGGGGTCGACAGCAGCATGCCCATGAATGACCAGACCCACGCCCACAGAGCGAAAGAAATGAAGACAACAACCGCGTTCAGCTTCAGTCGCTTGCCCACCAGCACCGGCGTCAGCAACTGACCCTCGATCGTATTCAGAATCCAATACAGGAACGCCGGCAGTATAGCCTGTACTGTGTTGTCGAACGTCACCAATCCGGTCACCAGCGTAATGGCGATACCCGCGATCGACCCGATATAGGGAATGTAGTTCAAGAGGAACGCGCCCAATCCAAACAAGACGGGGTTCGGCATACCCAATCCCCACATCACGCACCCGATCAAGACACCGAGCGCCGCATTGATCGCCGTGATGGTGAAAAGGTATGTTGAAAGCTGCGTCTCGATCGTTCTTGCGGCAGCAAGCGCCCTGCGTTTGTCCTTCAGTTTTGGCATTACCTGGACAAGCTTCTCGTAGAACATGTCACCAGACGCGATTAAAAAGAAGCACAGCGTCACGGTCACGATCAGCTGGCTGATAACTGCCGGAGTTGCCTGCGTCATAACGCTGACAAAACCCGGTTCGCGCAGTGCCACTGTTTGCTGCTCTCCTTGTTTCGTGAGCGCCTCAATCTGGTCACCGGCTTTGAGAACCGGCTCTATCGTACCGAACAACCCGCTCAGTTCACGGCGAACCTCTTCCGCAAAATTGGGTGCATCGCTCACATATTCCTGCAGCGCTTCTGATATGAAGAAGAACAGAGTGGCAAACACGGTGAGCAGGCTGACCATGATAATGCCAGCCGCTGCACCGGGAGGGATACCCACACTGCCCAACGCCCTTCTTACCGGGCTGAAAGTCAGCGCCAACACCAAGGCCGTAATGATCGGAACAAAGACGCCCTGCGCCAGGCTAAGCGCCCCCAGAACCAGAATCCAGAAAATACCGGTGACAGCCCAGTTGCGAACAACATCGTGCTTTTCGCCCGCCTCGGAACGCGAAAGCTGGTTGTCGTTTGCTGGCAAGTGGACCTCCTAAAGGGGCTTTGACAGAATTACGCGCCAACTGGAAGACTGGTTCCGCCGATTACCGCGCAACAAAAAAGGCGCCACTGTCAGTGACGCCTTCTTAGTCTAATTTATCTGTCATCAGGTAATGCTTCGACCCCGAACGGCCCGCGCAACAAACGACAGAACCAGCAGGACGAGGAATACGAAGAACAGAATCTTTGCAATACCCGCGGAAGCGCCCGCAATACCGCCAAAACCAAGAACTGCGGCGATCAACGCCAGAACGAAAAATGCGATTGCCCAACCGAGCATGACTACTACTCCTTCTTTGTAAAACGAGATCGGCGTGTCCACCGATACGATGCCTTACTAACTTCGATCTTGGCGCAGAAGTTCCCGACTATTTTTTACGCCCCACACGGAACTCTCCCACACGTGCGGCGTTCTTTAGGCGTTCAATAAGAAAGGACACGGATTATGAAAAGCACGATCAAAATCGCTACTGTAGGCGCGCTTGGCGCTCTGGCCACACTGCTTGCAGCCTGCAATACAGTTGACGGCGTCGGCAAAGATGTCGAAGCGGGTGGTGAAGTCATCCAGGATGCTTCCCAGGAAGTGAAAGAAGACATCAACGACTAAGTTGATCCAGAACTTAAAGAAAAAGCGCACCCGCGAGGTGCGCTTTTTTTGGATGATCACAGAAGTTATGCTTGTTCCCCCCTGGTCCAATGCCTCCTATTTGCTGCAGGATATGAGCAGAACGCGAGGCTCCTCTCTATATTGAGAGCCCCCACACTTGTTCCACATGCAAGAAAAAACCTGGCTCAACCCTACAATCAGTACCGAGAGGACTGCAGTTAGTTTTCCCGTGGCTGCCAGTCTAAGCAGGACCTTGATATTCCTAGCGGAGCCACGAATTGGCCGTTGGATATCAATAGAGGGACGGTTGTTTGTGAGCATAATCTTGGAACGCGAATAGGCAGTCTTGGTTCCATGGCCCCGAATAAGGGGAACCGGCTCTACCAACAGGCGTTAACTCTTCAATCGCACAGGAGAGAGATATGCGTAATATAGCACTGGCCGTCGCCTTGTTGTCCATGGGCACAGTGGTGGCGTGCGGGCCGAGCGAACAGACCCAGAGTTCCGACATGGTTGATCCCGGCGAGTCGGATACACTTGCCAACGAACTGAAAGAAGCGGAAGACGCGGTACGGGAATCGGCCAGCAATGCCGCAGAAGAAATTGAAGCCGCTGGCGATGAGGCCGGGGCGGCTGTGAACGAAGCCGGCGAAGCCATGACGGAATCAACCGACGAGCCGCAGTAGGTTTGTATCTTATCCAAGTATCAGAAAGCCCGGGTTCACCCGGGCTTTCTTGTTAGCGGTCTATTTCTCTAAAGATCCATAACGAGGCGGTGCGTGCAGCCTTGGCCAGGTTTCGCTTCGGTTGTGAACTCGGCCGAAAGTTGCCGTGCAAATGCAACCATCAGCTTGGAACCCAATCCAGAATTGCCGTCCTTCACCTCATATCCAAGTCCGGTATCACGAATCTCCAATATCACCTTTCCTGCGTTCGCTGACAAATTCACCGCCACTTCTCCGCCATCCTCTTCGAACGCGTATTTCATCGCGTTGGTGACAGCTTCAACGATGAAAAGTGCCATCGGAATAGCGTCGTCCGCGTCACGTTGGATGTCGTCATATGACTGCACGAGATTGATCCCGGACTCCGTCATGCCCAGTGCGTCAGACAGATGGTTCAGCAATCCGGTAAGAAACGGCCGCATGTCGACGCTCTCCAGACGCTCATTCTGGTAAAGCGTCTGGTGAACGATCGCCAACGCATCGATGCGGTGCCGCGTAGCCGAGATAGCTTCCTTTGCCTGCGGATCTTTCAGCTGCCTGCCTTGGAGGTTCAGAAAGCTAGTCACGATCTGAAGGTTGTTCTTCACGCGATGGTGAATCTCCTTCACGGCGGCGTCGCGCGTCGCGATCGCTTCCTTGAGGTCACGGTCCCTGTGATCGATGTCCTGGGCCATAACTTCCATGGCGCGCGCCAGACTGCGGATCTCTGATGGGGCATCAGAAAAGGAATTTCCTGCCTTGAACTGGTACCGGCCGGCCCCGTAAATGCGTACTGTCCGAGTAAGCCGGGAGATCCACCGAAGTACGAGCCCGTCAATGGCCAACCAAGCGGATAACAGTGTCACGGCGAAGGCAAGGAGAGGCAGCCCGAAAGACGTTGCGGGGCGAACGAACAAATCGTTCCAAACGCCATACGACGGTCTTGCGATAACGGCATAAATATTGGACTCGCCGACGGGACGTAGCGCGACATCAACTGTGCTCCCATCCGGCTCATCTGCTCGAAACAGTTGTGCGTCCCGGGTTTCGTTGACGGCCTCGATCCATTCGGACGGGATTGAGTCAATTGGCGTGTCACCAAACACTCGTCCTGTCTCATCAGCGATCGCAAGCGAGACAGATTCCGGCAGATAGCCCGTACGGACAAGATTGGCGAGATCCACGGCACCGAGCGCAAATGTGTTGATGCCCGTAAACTCCCCGGCTTCGTTTTCAACGCGCTTATTCAAAGCAAACAGCCAGGCCTCACTCGCGGAGCCAAAAAACGCATCGCTACGCGCAAAGGAATCCCCGCCCGACCGAAGGCGGTCGTGCAGGACCTGATTCTCCCGGCTCAGCTTCGGTGAGCCGACTGCGGAGCATATGACATCACTTTTTTCGTCGAACGCGACGACATTCGTGAGGGATGGTATGTGTTCGATCAACTCGTTGTACACACCGCTGCATTCGCCGGATGACAACCGAGGCTCGTACAAGGAAAGCAACAATTCGGCCTGTTGAAGGGATTGGTTCACGCCGTCAATCGCTGCGCCCGCAACCAGAACCAGATTCTGAGCTTGGCTGTCGCGAACGTCGCGAGCGTCAATGTAGGCCTTGAACGCAGAAAGTAGCAGGACAGGCGTCAGCGCCGCCGCAAGGGTCAAGACTAGCTTGTTGCGAAGCGGCGCTGCACTTGGTGGCGCACTTTCAGAATTTATGTCTTCATGATCATCCGACACCGGCAATATCGTCCGCCTGCCGCATGATGTCGTTGAATGCGTCTTCAGCCTTCATGGTTGAATCGTCGCTGAAACCGGCGCCATTGGACTCAAGTATCTCGACGATGGCCTTGCGTGCGCGAGAAACACGACTTTTGATCGTGCCTACAGCCACGCCGCAGATATCGGCAGCTTCTTCGTACGGCAGCCCCCCTGCTCCGACCAGGATCAAGGCTTCACGCTGGTCAACTGGCAACATGCCCAAGGCATTGCGCATGGCGAGCAGGTCAATGGAATCCGATGGATTGCTGTTGGAGACGAGGGTTGCCTCCGCAACTTCCGGATCGAGCGGCGTGCGCCGCCAGGACCGACGCTTTTCCGAATAGAACACGTTGCGCAAAATCGTGAAGGCCCAAGCCTTCATGTTGGTGCCCGCCTGGAAAGACTCGCGCGCGTTCCACGCTTTCAGCATTGCATCCTGGGCGAGATCATCCGCGAGGGTGGCATCGCCACACAAGCTGCGGGCGAACGCACGAAGGTGCGGGATCAAATCAGCCAGCTCGCGCTTGAACTCAGCGTCACTCAGCTTTTCCGTATTGTTTGTCATGGCCGCCCCCTCAGGATTTGTCTGAGGTCGAAGATGGGCGAGCCTTGTCAGCTTCTTCGAGAAGCCGAAGGAATTCGTCCGGGACATCTTCTTGCGCAACTTCGTCGTACACGCGTCGCAATTGTTCACCAATGCGCTGCGTCCGCCTCTTACTACCGAGGTCGGATTTGACGGCGTTTGTGCGTCCGGTCTTATCCATTCCGTCTAAACTATCCTGATTCACGATCCAATACCTACTATATGAGTCTGATCCATAAACCCACAGGCATCGTAAAAGTTCCAAACAAGTGCAGTTTTTTGCACTATGGTGGAACCGATACGTGTTTCAGGAATTATTAATGCGGTCCCAGAAGAGAGGTTCCCATGAGTTTGGTACAATCCTTTGCCCCCCATCTGCCATTTCTAAGGCGGTATGCGCGGGCGCTGACCGGAAGCCAGGACAGCGGCGATGCCTATATTCGCGCTTCCCTGCAGGCTTTGGTCGAGAACCCAGATATTGTTGAAGATTCCGAAGATCCTCGGCTTTCACTCTATCGGTTCTTTCATGTAATTTGGGGTACGACAGGTGCCCAACTGGAAGGTAAGGCAGCCGCGTCGAACGACCCAGCTGACAACCGCCTTCAATCACTCGCGCCTATTCAGCGGCAGGCGTTCCTGCTGACTGCATTGGAAGGATTCTCGGCGTCTGAAGCTGCATACATTCTCGGCATTTCCGACGATGAGCAGAGAATGCTGGAACAAGATGCGCAGAAGGAAATCGAAAGCGAGCTGGCAACGAAAGTCCTGATCATCGAGGACGAGCCGATCATCGCTGCCGATCTGGAAAGCTTGGTCGAAGATCTTGGCCACACCGTTACCGGCATTGCCACCACCCATCGTGAAGCGCTCTCTCTCTTCGGCGCTGACCTGCCTGGGCTGGTCCTTTGCGATATCCAATTGGCTGACGGGTCGTCCGGTATTGATGCCGCGCACGACATTCTTGCAGATCACGATGTGCCGATCATTTTCATCACGGCATTCCCGGAGCGACTGCTCACTGGAGAGCGTCCGGAACCGACCTATCTCATTCCGAAGCCTTTCCAGGAGAATACGGTCAAGGCCGCTATCGGCCAGGCGCTGTTTTTCCATCCTGCGAACAACAAGGTCGACGCATAACGGCGAGACCAATATCGTCAGATAACAAAAAGGCCGCTCTGGACATCATCCAAAGCGGCCTTTTTTAAAGGACAGGAAGGGCAGTCCTAGCCAGTCACGACAAAAGCCAGCAGCATACCAACCAACGCGATCACAATCCCTATCGCCATGACGGTCAGCAGGCCCGTGCGCCGGCGTCCCTGCCGTGCTTCTGTCGGGGTAACTTCCTTTTCATTCGATGTAGTTTGCATACTTTCTCCAATTCGGTGTGAATGTCGTTTTCGCCAAAGCGCCTAGTCTTCGAAGGACGCGCCATTTCGGCCAGCACCATTTGTTCCGTCATGCCCGTTATGGCTTCCCCGGAACGTTTTCGGGCGCTTGGCAAAATCAAGTCGGCGCATGTGTAGATAATCGGTGTCGAACTGAGACAGGCTCGCGAGTTTGTGCCGATCCAGAATTGTAATTTGGCCCCGGGATTCGTCGATGTAGCCAGATCGGCGCAGCGCAGACATCGTACGGGAAACGTGAACCGGAGTGAGTCCCAGCGCATCGGCCATATCTGTCCGCGTCAATGGCATCGGCAAATGGTCTTCGGCCCCTCCGACCGCCGCGTGCATGCGTCGTTGCAACTCCAGCAGAAGATGAGCAATCCTCTCCTTCGCCGAGCGGCGGCCAACGCGCACGATCTGTTCCCTGAGGATCGATTCTTCCTGCACAGACGACCACCAAAAGGCAGACGCGATGTCTGCATTGCTTCTCAGCGCCTGCACGAACTTGTCCGCGCCAACGGCCATGACAACCATTCTGGTAAGGGTCGTAACAGAGTGGTCCGCTTCAAGGCCCGCCACCACCTGCATGTCGAATACGTCGCCTGGCAACATGAAGTTCACGATTTGACGACGTCCATCATCAAGCGTCCGGTAGCGGATGGCCCAGCCGTCCTTTACGAAGAACATCTTTCTAGGCGTTTCGCCCACACGGATGATGTCTTCATTCGCGAGAAAAACGCGCGATTGCAGATCAAGATTCTCAAATTCCTCCCACGCATCAGGTGCGAGGGTGACATATTGGGATAGTCTGTTCCTGAAAGCATCCATGTCGGCAAAACGTCGATTCGAGAAAATGGTTCCTCACCACAAGTTCACGCTTCTGGAAGGAACCAATGACGTTTCTGATTGTTTAGTTGATGTATTCCAGTTCAGGAGATTTGACGTGAACACCAAGACTGCCAGCACACTCAAAGCTGAAACCGAAAACGATTACGCCGCGCTGAAGGACGATATTGCGATGCTCCGCAGCGACCTGAAGAACGTCATGGAAGATGTTCGTGGGCTCGCAAAAGTCAAAGCGCAGGCCGGAATGGAAAAAGGCAAGGAGATTGCCGAGAAAGCATCCGGCCAATTCAAGGAAACTCGCGGCGAGGTAGAAGCTGAGATTCGCAAGAATCCGTTCGCCGCCGTGGGCATTGCGTTTGGAGCCGGACTCATCCTTGCGATGATGAGAGGCAAATAATTTATGGATGCGACCAAGCTTCGGCTATTCGCAGCTGTCGCCGGAATCGTTTGTGGTTTCGGCGGCATGTTTGCGTTGTCTGTCGCGGGCGTATTGGCCTTGTCGTCCGTGATAGGATTGACTGCTGCTTGCTTTACCGTGGCGGCCATTCTCGTCAGTATCGCCGCTCTGATGCTGTATATTTTTCTTCTGCCATATCGGAAGTCTTCCGAGGAAATTGACGATCTGGAGGAAACGACGGCGAACGCGCTGGCCGACCTTCCGTTCGATACGTTGAAGTCTCTGGTGCAGAAGTACCCAGTCTCCGTTTCTGCCGGCGCGCTGTTACTGGGCTATACTTTGGTACGTGATCCCAAGACGGCCACGCGGCACGCACAGCGCTTGCTGCTTGGGCTGCTTTGAGGCTGTCTCACATAATTCCCGGACAATCAGGCAAAATCTTCCTATATTGAAAGCATGAGATCCATCTTCCTCATTGCTTCTGCTGTGGGCGCGGGCTTGGCCTTTGGGCGACGATACCTCGAGAAAGGGGTGTCATCCCAAAAAAGCCAGGCGATCGAAGCCGCTGCAATCGAGACCCGGCGGCGCATAAAACGCCATGCGGACGAGTTTCTGAAGAACAGCTTCAGGGCGTTCGCCACCGCAACCGCCATAAAGCTCACCATTCTGTGCGTTTTGTGGGGCGTCGCCCATTTTGGCCTTCTCGAGCGTCCGTATTTTGTCTGGAGCGTAACGCTAGTGCTTGCGCTGTTTCTGGTTCGGGACATCTGGATATCCTGGCCATTTGTCCGATTGGGCGTAACCGAATTATCGCGATATGGGTGGCATCCGAAGCGCGCACTCAGCGAGGTCGTGGCCGGACACGTCTTCCAGCAGGTTCTGCTCGAAGCGCAGTCTGTCCCGACAAAACGCACTACACGGATCATGCTCATGCTGGCCGGGCAATCTCGGGAAGGTCTGGAACAGGAAATTGCAAGTTCGGTTGCCGCAATCGCGCGCAACACCACGTGGTCAGATCTTCGTCCGTTTCTGATTTCTGCCGGCATCAAGACCGGCGCACTGATGGCGCTCTACTCTGTCAGTGTGTTCTTGCTGATGGTCTGATCACGCCGCTCGCGCCATCAAGCCCTCGGCATACGTCACCAGGCCATTGAGCGTTGACCGGTCGGTATCCTCTTGATCTCCATCATTGGAAATCACCGGGATAAGTCCGTTCAGTCCGTCCATAAGCACAGACCGCGCCCTGTTCACCCGGCTCTTGATCGTTCCCGGAGAGCAATTCATCACGGCGCCCGCTTCCTCATATGTGAGGCCCGCTGCCAGAACCAGAATGACGGCATCTCGCTGTTTCAGCGGCAGCGCGTAAATCGCCTGGATCGCGTGCGACGCTTCGCTCTGCAGCTCAGCGGACGAATAGTCCACCAGCGACTCTTCAAGAAACTCCGATTCCACATCCACATTCCGCCACGCGCGGCGACAATGTTGAAGGTACTCGTTTCGCACGATCCTCAGGATCCAGGGTCTCATTTGCGCAGTCTGGTCGAACGTATCTGCCGCACTCCACGCCTTCAGGCATGCTGATTGAACGATGTCATCGGCCAGCGTCGCGTCATTGCACAGGCTGCGGGCAAATGCTCGCATCTGGGGCAGGAGCGCCTCCAGCTCATCAACAAACGACCATGTGTCATTCAGTGCTTCAGTCATTAGCGTCGTCCCACCCGCGCTCTCATTTCTTTTTCGCCGCTTCGGTCTCTCGCATCGTATCGATCAGACGAAGCAATCGCGGAGGCACCGGTTCCGAAAGGACGTCCAGATACAGACCGCGAAGCTGTTGTCCGAAGGCCTGCGATGCGGCGCTGCCAGACGATGCTGGCTTGTCTCGCCGACGTTTCGGAAGTTTCGAGCTCATGGGATGCCTTTATCCCGTCAGCTGCATAACAAACCATAAACGTGTCCCCCGATCCGGTGACCGGATACTCTCGCTGAGAGTAAAACACCCCTGGGTTAAGGAAAGGGAAACAAATGTTGCAGGATTTCCGGGACCTCAAGCGAAGCTTTTGGGCGAATAAAGTACGGTAGTTCCACCCACGAATCCGCGCTGGGGATCACCGCGTCGGAACGGGGACGTCTCCGGAATAGTCGTAAAAGCCCTTGCCGGCCTTTTTGCCAACCCAACCCGCTTCCACATATTTCACCAGAAGCGGACACGGCCGGTATTTCGTGTCTGCGAGGCCATCATGCAGCACCTGCATGATCGACAGACATGTATCCAGACCAATGAAGTCCGCGAGCGTAAGTGGCCCCATCGGATGATTGGCACCCAAACGCATGGCCGTATCAATGCTCTCCACAGTGCCGACGCCTTCATACAATGCGTAAACAGCCTCGTTGATCATTGGCACGAGGATACGGTTCACGATGAAGGCCGGATAGTCTTCCGCATTCGTCGTCGTTTTTTCCAGACGCTCCGCGAAGCCAATGGCCATGTCATAGGTCTGTTGGTCTGTTGCGAGGCCGCGAATGACTTCCACCAGCTTCATCAGCGGCACAGGATTCATGAAGTGAAGACCGATGAAACGCTCGGGGCGATCAGTCACGGATGCAAGCCGTGTAATGGAAATGGAGGACGTATTGGTCGCAAGGAACGTGTCTGATGGCACGATCTCGCAGAGTGACTTGAAAATCTGCTCCTTCACTTCGCGGCGCTCGGTAGCTGCCTCGATCACGAGATTTGCGGCTTCATGGTCCTTCAGAACGGTCGTCGGCTTGATGCGCGCAAGCGCAGAGGTCATCGCGTCGGGCTCGAACTGCCCCCGGCTGACCTGGCGCGCCATATTGCGCTCAATCGCCTGCATACCGTTCGTCAGAGACTCTTCGGAGATATCGCTGAGCACAACATTATATCCGGCCAGCGCACTGACGTGGGCAATCCCGTTGCCCATCTGGCCCGCGCCAATCACACCAATCGTCTTCAGCTCTGTCATCTGTCTCGTCCGGAACGTCGTAAAAGTCTGGAGTCATATCCTGTTTGTGCAGTGCGTCAAACACAAGTGCGACACGCAGTTGGATTGTGGCTCTTCCAGGCAATTTCCTAAATGAAAATCCGAGGCAGAATCTGCCCTATTCCCGAAAGACCACGAACCGATTCAGCACAAAATTGGTCGCAAAAGAACAGGTTACGCCTGCGAGAAAGTACAGGGTCACCCAAACACCTTGTGGGCTACGCCAAGCCTCAAGCCCAAAAATAACCGCGACCCTCACAAACCCCGACGTCACCAGAACCGCGAGATTTCCCACCAGGCGCCGACCAGATACGCCGGATGAGCTCCGCCGGAACGTCCAGAATTCATGTACAAAGTAGAACGCGATCCCGACCAGGAAGAACGAGATCCCCGCCGCAACAGACAGCGCTAAACCAATTCCATGGTGCAGGAACAGCGTGAGCAGATAATCAAGCGCCAGCGCAAAGAGGCTGGCGATGAAATACCGCACGCCCGCCTGCTTCGTTGAAGCTGAATTTTCCGCAGCCCGTGTCACAAAATCCCGTCATTCCTCTTGAAAGTCAGCGAAGGAAACGCACCGAAGGTTCTCTGGACGGTATAAGACGGTTCGCGCGTTGCACCAGCAATGAAAAAGGCCCGCAACCCGGATCGGGCTGCGGGCCTGCAATTTCGAAACAGCAGGTGTTTAGAGTGCTTCAGTCAGTTCCGGAACGGCTGCGAATAGGTCTGCAACCAGCCCGTAATCAGCAACCTGGAAGATCGGAGCCTCTTCATCCTTGTTGATCGCAACGATGATCTTGGAATCCTTCATACCGGCAAGGTGCTGGATCGCACCGGAGATACCGACCGCAACATAAAGTTCCGGAGCGACAATCTTACCCGTCTGTCCAACTTGGTAGTCGTTAGGCGCGTAACCAGCGTCCACTGCAGCGCGGGATGCGCCGACGGCAGCTTCCAGCTTGTCGGCCAGCGGCACGATCAGGCGGTCAAACTCTTCCTTCGAGCCAAGGGCGCGTCCACCGGACACGACGCGCTTGGCGCCTGCCAGTTCAGGACGGTCAGACTTGACCATCTGCTCGGACACAAACTCGGATTTGAAAGGACCTGCTGGAGCTTCTGCGGTTTCAACCGATGCAGAACCGTCTTCGCCAGCCGCATCAAACGCCGTTCCGCGAACGGTGACGACCTTCTTCGCATCAGACGATTTCACGGTCAGGATCGCGTTGCCTGCATAGATCGGACGCTCGAATGTTTCAGTGTCGATCACATCTGTGATGTCGGACAGCTGCATGACATCCAGTTTGGCGGCGATCCGCGGGGCGATGTTCTTGCCAGTCGTCGTGGCCGGAATGAAGACGGCATCATAGCCAGACATCATCGGGACAACGAGCGCTTCCATGGCTTCCGCCAGTTGCTTGGCAACTGCAGCGCCGTCAGCGTGGACGACTTTGCGGACACCAGAAATTTTCGCAGCCGCAGCCGCGACATCCCCTGCGCCTTCACCAGCGACCAGAACGTCAACGTCGCCACCGAATTTCGTGGCGGCGGTCACCACTTTGTGGGTGGCGTCGTTCAGGGCCGCATTGTCGTGTTCAGCAATAACCAGAACAGCCATTAGATCGCTCCTGCTGATTTGAGTTTCGAAACAAGCGTCGCAACGTCTTCAACCTTCTCACCCGCTTCGCGAACTGGCGGCTCGGTGACTTTCACGACAGACAGGCGCGGCGAGATATCAACGCCATAGTCGCCAGGTGCCTTTTCATCGATCGGCTTTTTCTTGGCCTTCATGATGTTTGGCAGGGATGCATAGCGTGGCTCGTTCAGACGAAGGTCAACGGTGACAATCGCTGGTGTTGCCAGTTTCACCGTCTGCAGACCGCCATCAACTTCGCGCGTAACGTTCAGGGCGTCGCCGTCCTTCTCGAGCTTGTACGCGAATGTGCCTTGAGGCCAATCCAGCAGCGCAGCCAGCATCTGGCCCGTCTGGTTGGAATCGTCATCAATGGCCTGTTTGCCGAGCAGAACGAGATCCGGGCTCTCGTCGGCGACGACTTTTGCAAGAATTTTCGCAACAGCCAGCGGCTCAACGGTCTCGTCGGTATTGATCAGGATGCCGCGATCGCCGCCCATTGCCAGCGCAGTGCGGATGGTTTCCTGAGCCTGTTTCGGACCGATGGAAACGATAACGACTTCAGTTGCCGTTCCGGCCTCCTTCATGCGAACTGCTTCTTCGACCGAAATTTCGTCGAATGGGTTCATCGACATTTTGACGTTGGCGAGATCGACACCTGTCTGATCCGGCTTGACCCGAACCTTGACGTTATAGTCGATCACGCGTTTGACCGGCACCAGGACCTTCATACAACCGCTCCAGACATTTGTTGGAATTAAACTAGTGTGGGCTGTGCCTAACGCCGAGAAATCAAAGACGCAAGGTTGACGTTGACGTAAGTGTCAATTTGGCGCGGAAAAATTTGCAAAACCCACTGCAATCCCTTCCAAAATCGCAAATCCTTGCCCCGGATTGCCCTCTGCACACGGGGTGCTTGGCCGAATTGCAAACCTGCGCTAAACGCCTCCCTTCTCCTGAACCAGAACAAATTCGACGAGGGCGCCATGGCAGGCCACAGTAAATGGGCAAACATCCAGCACCGCAAAGGCGCGCAGGACAAGAAGCGCGCCGCGCTGTTTTCCCGTCTGTCCAAGGAAATCACAATTGCATCGAAGATGGGTGGCCCCGATCCCGATGCCAACCCGCGTCTGCGTCTGGCGATCCAGAACGCCAAGGGTCAGTCCATGCCCAAGGACAACATCCAGCGCGCGGTCGACAAGGGCCAGGGCGGTGGCGGAGAAGACTATGTCGACATCCGCTACGAAGGGTTTGGACCAGGCGGCGTTGGCATCATCGTAGAGGCATCGACGGACAACAAGAACCGCGCCGCAACTGAAGTGCGCACGGCCTTCTCCAAGAATGGCGGCAATCTCGGCGAAACAGGCTCTGTCTCTTTCAGCTTCGACCAGGTCGGCGAAATCCATTATTCACCAGAGGCCGGCTCCGAAGACGAGATCATGGAAGCTGCCATCCTGGCCGGCGCACAGGATGTTGAGTCCGATGATGAAGGCCATTGGATCTATACCGCTCGTGAAGATCTGCAGACCGTTGCTGACGCACTGGTCGAACATTTCGGTGAGGAAGTCGAAGCCAAATCGACCAAGCTGATCTGGAAGCCTCAAAACACGATCCCGGTCGAGGGACAGGCTGCTGACACGCTGATGAAGCTGCTGGATGTGCTGGACGATCTGGATGACGTGGCGAACGTCTACGACAATTCCGAACTGTCCGACGCGGAAGTCGCACGCCTCGCCGAAAGCTGATCGAGCCAGATCCACAACAGTATAGACGCCAGGTCTGCACGTCGCTGAGCCGTGCTTGACTTTTCTGTTTATCAATATACTTTGTATTTCAAAGTTATTTGTGGAGAACAGAAATGAGCCCTCAAACCCTGACTGACGATCTCGCTTATGTGCGCGATCTGGCTGAAGCTGGCCAGAAGGCTCCGCTGCTGGGCGGGCGCTTCCTTGCCTGGTGGGGCGGCTTGACCACACTCGCCTACCTTGGACACTACGTCGTTTCGACCGGCATGTTCGGCTTGTCGCCCGTCGCCTTTGCCGTGCTTTGGTTCGGCTACATCGTTATCGGCATGGGGGGTATGTTTCTGATGCAAATGCAGTTCTCAGGTCACAAGCCCGGCGCCGCCTCAGTCGGCAATCAAGTGTCGCGTATTGTGTGGCAGGCGTCAGGATGCTTCCTCGGCGCATATTTCACTGGTGCATTTCTCGCTGCCCTGTTGGGTCAGGGGACTGGCGCCTTCATGTGGTCTGTTCCGATGGTGATCGGCCTGTACGGCCTTGCGCAATTCGTGTCTGGCGAGATGGCGCAGAACAGGATCCTTTCCATCAGTGGCACCGCAGCCATTGTCAGTACCGTGCCGGCAGTCTTGCTGATGAATACGCCTTACATCGTTCTCCTCGGCTCTGCCGTTGCGGCTGTCTGTGTGTTCCTGCCGGGCGTACTGCTGATGCGGAACGAACCATCGGAGACCGTGTGAGTACCATGTCCGGCGAGAACCCATTCGATCACAACGACATTGATGACGTCATTCACGGTCGGTTACGCCTTGGCATCATGGCCTACCTCTCAAGTGTCAGTCCGGCGATCTTTGGCGAACTTCGCGACAAGGTGGGCGCAACCGATGGGAACCTGTCCACACATTTGAGAAAGCTGGAAGAGGCCGGATATGTCGAACTGGAAAAGCGCTTCGTCGGAAGACGGCCACAAACACGCATACATTTGACCGAAACCGGTCGATCCGCGTGGCTTGCCTGGCTGGACAGGATGCAGGCCCTGATGCGTGCCGCAGAATAGCGGCTACGGACCGATCAGGCGAATCTGTTCTGCGCCTGTGTCGCCGGCCCGGGCGAAGACTTTCCAGCCAAGCCGTTCATATGCACCGCGCGCCGCTGTGTTCTGGGCGTCTACATCTAAAAGCAGCGGCTTTCCCATCTCTTCACGACCAACATGCAGCAATCCCCGCGCGACACCGCACAGGCGCCAGTCCTGCGCAACGAACAGATGGTCCACATAGCCGGAATCCGGCCTTAGCGTCATGAAGCCGATCACGCCGGCCTGAGGCTCTTCCGCCACCAGAGCCCGCGCAGTGGGCAAGGAATTGAACAGCTGTCTGAGATACGGCGCGGCCGGACCGCGCCACGGGAACTCTCGCAAGCATTCCCGGAACACCTGATAACACGGACGATAGTCCCTGCGCTCAAAGTCGCGGATATGCCAGCCTGCTCCAGAGTGTGTGTACATGAAAAAAGGGTGGGCCCGATCAGTCGCCGGGTCCACCCTTAAATTCAGATACAATCTGGTGAAATGCCAGATGCCTACATTTGCATCGTCCAGCCTTCGACCCCCATTGCCGCCTGACGGACCGCTTCCGACAGAGTTGGGTGAGCGTGGCAGGTGCGGGCGATGTCTTCCGACGCCGCACCGAATTCCATCGCAACGCAGACTTCAGCGATCAGTTCGCCAACGCCAACACCGACCATGTGAACACCGAGAATTTTGTCGGTTTTCTTGTCAGCCAGCATTTTCACGAAACCTTCGGTCTCGTGGTTCGTGCGCGCCCGTGAATTGGCCATGAAGGGGAACTTGCTCTTCACATAGTCCACACCGGCCTCTTTGAGCTGCTCCTCGGTCTGGCCGACCCACGCCATCTCCGGTTTCGTGTAGACCACGCTTGGCACCAGATCGTAGTTCACATGACCGGCCTTCCCGGCGATCAGTTCAGCAACGGCGACGCCGTCATCTTCAGCCTTGTGCGCCAGCATTGGGCCGTGGATACAGTCGCCAACTGCCCAGACGCCATCAGCCACCTTGAAATGGCCATCGGTCGTCTGCACCACGCCGCGCTTGTCAGTCTTGCCGCCTACAGCATCCAGCCCAAGGCCTTCCGTGTACGGCTTGCGGCCGATTGCGACGATCACAACGTCTGCGTCCAGGGTTTCGCTGTCGCCGCCTGCTGCAGGCTCCATGCTCAGCTTCAGTTTGGACTTCAGCTTTTCGACGCCGGTCACTTTCATGCCGAGGCGGAAATTGAGACCCTGTTTCTTGAAGATCTTCTGCGCTTCTTTGGCCACGTCGGCATCCGCGCCTGGCATGATGCGGTCCAGATACTCAACAACTGTGACTTCAGAGCCGAGACGCGCCCAAACCGACCCCATTTCGAGGCCGATCACGCCAGCGCCGATCAGCACCAGGCGCTTCGGAATGGAGGTCAGCGACAGCGCGCCCGTATTGGTGACAACGCGCTCTTCATCGATCTCGATGCCTGGCAGGTTGGTCGGCTCGGACCCTGTGGCGATCACGATGTTCTTCGTGTCCAGCGTCTGGGTCTTGCCGTCGTGGCCTTTGACTTCGACCTTGCCCTTGCCGAGGATCTTTCCGCGGCCCTTGATATAGTCGACCTTGTTCTTCTTGAAGAGAAATTCGATCCCCTTGGTCAGGCCATCAACCGCGTCGGATTTCTGGGCCATCATGGTGTCGAGATCGATTTCGAGCTTGCCAGTCTTGATGCCCATCGCCTCGAAATCATTCTGTGCGGTCGCATAGAGTTCAGAGGCGTGGAGCAATGCCTTGGACGGGATACATCCGACATTGAGGCACGTACCGCCCAGAACACCGCGATCTTCGATGCAGACCGTTTTCAGGCCAAGTTGACCAGCGCGGATTGCGCAATTGTAGCCGCCGGGGCCGCCACCGATAATGACGACGTCGTATGTCTCAGCCATGGGGAATTCTGCCTTGCTTAGATGGCCCAGTAGGAATGAGCCGCCAAACTAGGCATTTTGCCCCTGAAATCAATGCGGCGGGGTCTGCAAGTTTGGATTAGCTGCGTTTCGTTATCACAAGGCCCAGAAAGAGCAGCCACAGCACCCCGCTGATCACGGCTTCATCGGCCCACATCACCGAATCTGCGCCCGCCAGGATCATCAGGCCAGCCAGAAGGCTAAACAACAAGATGCCGACCAAGGCGAACCAACGGCCCATACCTTTACCTGCCAGAACCGCGAGGCCACCGATCAGGATCAAGCCTGTCGCCAGAAGTCTCAGCAAGCTGGTTGGTGGCTGCAGCAACGCGTCCGACAGGCTGCTGCCACGATTGACCAATATGTTGACGGTGGACGCGCCACCCCAGAATAGCCATCCGCCAACCAGGGCCAGCAGCAATCCGATTATCTGCCTCACGCTCATCCCGTTTCCTCCCGCTCAGTTTTCAGCAGAGGGTATGGCGAGCTGGACGCTGCAGCAAATGATTAGTGTTGGGCGGCGCGGCGGCGCTTTTCCTGAATCTTGCGGCCATGAAGCGCGAAACTGGCGCGCTGGCGCGCAATTGCAGCGGGCACGCGGGCGGGCTTCACCGGAATTGGCCGTTGGATCGCTTGAGGTGTAGGGTCACTCACCAGGACGGGTTGAGACAGCAGAACGGGCGCGGTCTCTGCGGCAGCATCCTGCGGGCGTACGCGGCGCAGTCTCAATTCCCAGACCGCCAGCAACAACAGGAACGCCCCCGCACACACACCGGCAATTGCGCCTTCAGCCGCGCTCGGATCATTCCACCAGCCGGGCTCAAAGGTCACCAGGTACAGGCACGGAATACCGGCAAACAGGCCCATCACATACCAGAGCACTCCACCTGGGCGTTTCGCAGCGATCATGGCGGCAGAACAGTAAAAGCAGAGCGCGGCCAAAAGGTATGGTCCTCCATGCGCAATGCCGAGTTCTCGCCAATCCACGCTTTCGAGACCACCTGCAATATCGTCCTGAACAATCCAGCTCATCGCCATCATGATCGATGGCCAGCGGACGGCGGTCAGCGCGCCAAACGCAAAGGCGATCGCATAGATGGTCAGCAGGATAGCGATGAGTCGGCGAAGCATTCCTTCGCGTAGCACGCACAGGGTAACCGTCCGCTGAACACGATGTTGCGAATTTTATCGATTATTGTCGCCACGTATCGCCAAGGGACTATTCGGTGTCGCTCCCGCATATGCGAGAGTCGATGCAATAGTTCAGCACGCCCATGGCCAAATGGGACTCGATTGGCGGCTGTTCATCGGTTTCTTCCGCCTCATCCAGCTCGGGCTCTGGCGCAACGGTGGCGGCAGCGATCCGAAACAGGCCGCGCACCGGTTGCTGCTGGCGCAATGCGGTGCGCACGAGTCGCGTGATGTAGTCGACCGGTGCATCAATCTGCTGGAATCCCTGCTGCGGAGAGACCGGCAGCCGCGCATCTTCGGGCACAACCATCGCGATCATGGATTGAGGGCCGAGCGGTGGGCCAGCCTGAAGGCCCGGCTCACCGAATATGTCCCGCGCCAGCAAAACGGTTTCACCGGCTTCCCGAACCGGCCAGCGTCCGGCCGCTTCGATCGGATTGGGGTAAAGCTGGGTGAGGATCTGGTCTGCATTGTAGTCGAACAGGACGAGCTTGCCACGCACAGGCAGCGTGACTTTCAGATCCACCATCTGGCCATTCTCCACCACGCTGACCGTTTCCCCGGTTGGCGTCACCAGCGAGATGGGCATGTTCTTCACCAGCGTGTCGAAATCATGCTGAACGCTGGAGACCAGATCCGGCACCCCTCGCGTGGGCGGAGGAACATCTGCATAGGCAATGAAGTTCGCGTCCGGAACGAATGACCGCACCCAATCTGCGTACGCGGACACCCGCGTGTACGCTCCCGGACTGGCGGAGCGACCACAGCCCACACCCCAGCTGACGACCCCGATCTGATACGCGCAGCCATTCTTGTCATACTTGACCAAAGGGCCGCCGCTATCGCCCTGGCAGGCATCCTGTCCGCCTTCTTCCAGCCCGGCACAGACGAGAGTCTCATCGACGATGAGTGACTGGTATTCCTCCGGATAGCCTTCCAGCATCGACGCCCGCCGCAACCGCGACTCGCAGACCGATGCGGCGACCGTTGGCGCTGACGTCTCCTGCAGAACGAGGCTCGGCGCGGCGAGGGCGAAATTGCGCGCATTTTGCCATTTGGTGCGCTGTCCGGGCTCCAGTTCTGTCAGATTTCCGAACCCTGCGACCCACGCTTCTTCACCTGCTTGGGACAGGCGATCCGTCGTCGCATCTGCAGATAATGTCGCGAGTGGCCCTTCCCAAGGCGTGTCGAGTTTCAACAGCGCAATGTCGGCGCCCTTGTAGATCTCCTCCGCGCCTTCATAGGCAGGATGGGTGACGACCTCTGTGACAAATGCGGCCTGCGAGCCATCCGGCGTACGCCCCAGATCTCCCGTTCCCAGCTGAACGCGGATCGCGGCGACTTTCCGCTCCGCCCCTCCATCATCCGCAGGCTCATAGGCAAACACCCGTCCGCTCTCTTCGGATACGCGGAAGCCTTCGACGCAATGCGCCGCTGTCAGCACCCATTCCTTCGAGATGGCCGCGCCGCCGCACACATGAAAGGTGCCGCGCTGCATGCGCAGCTGGATGGAGGCGATGCCGGGCCAGTTTGCGAGATGGGCATTTACGCCGCCAACCACTTTCGCGCCGGTCGGCGTGTCTTCAACACGGCACACGCGGTCTTGGGCTGTGGCGGAAAGCCCGCATGCCAGAGAGAGGGCAAAACTGCCCGCAACGATACTGGAAACTCTACGCAACATGTCACGTCCTCCCGTGTGGGAAGATTAACCATGCCTGCGCGAAACCGCCAAGATGCGGCTTTTGGTGGAGCTAGCCTGCGAACGCTTTCTCGATCACGAATTGCGCCGGCGATGCGTTTGACCCTTCGGTCAGACCCGCCTTCAGCATCAAATCCTTCACATCCTGGATCATTTCCATGGAGCCACAGATCATGACGCGATCCGTTTCCGGATTGAGCGCCGGCACGCCAAGATCCTCGAAAAGCTTTCCGCTTTCGATCAGGTCCGTGATGCGGCCCTTGTACTCATAATCTTCGCGCGTGCAGCTGCCATAGCGGCGCAGCTTGCCTTGCGCGAGTTCACCAAGAAACTCGTGATTCAGCGTCTCTTCGACAATTTCCTTTGAATAATCGAGTTCAGCGGCTTCACGGCAGGTGTGCGTGACGATGACTTCGTCGAACTTCTCATAGGTTTCCGGATCGCGGACAACGCTGGCGAATGGCGCGAAGCCTGTACCGGTGGAGAAACAATAGAGCCGCTTGCCCGGCACCAGAGCATCGTGAACCAGCGTGCCTGTCGGCTTCTTGCCGAGCAGAACCTTGTCGCCGGGCTGAATGGCCTGCAGGCGGGAAGTCAGCGGACCATCCGGCACCTTGATGGAGTAGAACTCCAATTCTTCATCCCAGCTCGGGCTGGCGATAGAATATGCGCGCAGAAGCGGACGGCCGTCATCTTTGTAAAGCCCGATCATTACAAACTCGCCGGACCGGAAGCGGAAGCTCGACGGACGGGTCAGCCGGAAGCGAAACAGCCGGTCGGTATAGTGCTTCACCTCCAGAACGGTTTCTTCGGTCGGGGCGTTGGGACTTACCTTCTTGGCGGCAACAGGCGTCGCATCTGCAGTCATATCAGGGCATCTCGCTCTTTGCATTTCATTCGCAACGTCACATGACGTGTGGTTGGGAAGAATGCAATGCTGCAGATGAACTATTGAGTTTTACTGAAGAGTCTCAGCGCTGCGATGTCTGGAATGCCACGTCGCCAGCCAACCAGGCGATCTTTGGATCAGACAGGGAATAGGCTCCCTCAAGCTCGTAGATGTTCTGATACCCGTAGCCATAGAGGTTGATGAATGTCGGGACATTCAGCGCAAGCTCGACGCGTTTCACAGGAACAGGCGCGACATTGTCGGTGAAGTTATTGTTGCAATAGATCAGGATGCGCGCGTCTTTCGACGGAATGACCTTGGCGAGCTTTTCGTCTGTGAAGTCCGAAAAATTCAGATGGATTGCACCGTCGATATGCCCCATCTCGAACGCTTCGGCGCTGCGCGTGTCCAGAATGATCGTCTCCGGATCGGCCTTCATCTGGTTGAACGTGTCGAGATCGACGAGACGCGAAGCGCGATATTCAGAGACCTCGGCTGTCAGGCCAAGGAATCCGTCATAGTCGACCTGACTTTCCTGAGCTTGCGCCATCAGTCCACATCCGATGAACGCCGCGAGCGTGATCAGGCCGAGAACCGCATTTCCTTTGACACCCATGGCGCCGATCCTTTCCGCATACCTCCCCAGAGTACACAGGCAGAATTACCGCGAATTAAGGCGGGAATGGGCAATTTGAATGAGTTTACTAAGGCTATTCAGGCCCGCGGGTGAGCCGCGGAATGCACATCCCGCAAGCGGGTCGCGTCGACACCGGTATAGACTTGGGTCGTGGACAAAGAAGCATGACCCAGAAGCGTCTGGATCGCGCGGAGGTCCGCCCCGGCCGCCAGAAGATGGGTCGCAAAGGCATGGCGCAGTGCATGCGGCGTCGCTGTATCCGGAAGCCCCAGAACCGCCCGAAGTTTCTGGACCAGGCCCTGGATCAGCCGTGGATTGAGCGCGCCGCCCTTTGCGCCGCGGAACAAGGCGTCGCCGCGGCCAAGATTGTAGGGACACAAGGCAGCATACGTATCCACCGCTTCCCTCACCGCCGGAATAAGCGGCACGATACGCACCTTTCCGCCCTTGCCGGTGATCCTCAACCGCTCCGGCAGGGGAACATCTGCACCCTTCAGGCTGAGGGCCTCGGAGATACGAAGCCCGGCCCCGTAGAGCAGAGATAGAACTGCTGCATCACGCGCATTGATCCAGGCTTCGGAATCCGGGTCAGTCCCTGCCTCCTCGATCAGATCCTTTGCGGCCTCGACGGATACCGGGCGCGGCAGGCGCTGCGAACGTTTCGGACCCTGCAGATAGGCGATCTCGGCATTCTCGATATCGTGCGCCCTGCCAAGCCAGCGATAAAGCGCCTTGATGGAGGACAGAAGCCTCGCAATGGACGCATCTGACAGGCCATCTCGACGGCGGTGCGCAAGAAATGACCGTACATCACGCGCGCGCAACTTCGCGAGCCGTTGAGGCGTCGGAGCTTCTCCGAGATGCTGCATCAGGAATCCGAAGAACCCTGCGAGATCGCTTCGATAGGCTTCGACGGTCTTGTCCGCCATCCGGCGCTCATCCGTGAGATAGGCAACAAAGGCGGCAAGCGTTTCCATGCCTGACAGTGTATCCGCCCGGTCTTAACTTTGCCTTTCACGCAGGACGGGGCCCTTCAGGGCTCAATGCGTTTCCCCGCCCAGTCGAACACATGCCCGCTATCACCTGGCTGCAGGCCCTCGACGACATCAAGCAGATAACTTGCCGATTGCGCGGGTGAAAAGAGTTGCTTGTCCGGCACATTTGACTGGAACGGCTCGGAGAGTCCGGTATCGACCGTGCCCGGATGCAGACCGACGCAGATGGACTCGTCATTCTTTCTGGCGCTCTCAATCGCATAGTTCCGGATCAGCATGTTGAGCGCCGCTTTCGACGCGCGATAGGCATGCCAGCCCCCGAGGCGATTGTCGCTGATGGAGCCAACGCGTGCAGACAAAGGCGCAAACGCCCACCGCCCCGATCGCGGCATCACGCCAAGCACATGTGTCGCGATCAATGCCGGCGCGATCGTGTTCGCCGCAAAAATTGTCTCGAACGCATCGCGGCTTTGGTGGCGGTACGATTTTTCGGGTTGGAGCCCCTGCCCATCATGGAGTTGGCCAATGGCAACGATACAGAGCCGGATGTCACCGGCGCTGGCGATCTTTTTGACAGCTTTACTCAGAGAGGCTTCGTCCAGCGCGTCAGCCGCCAGGCTGATCGCTCCATCCGGCGCGTAGCCCGAGCGCGAAACAGCGAACACTTTATTGTGCTGGCCTCGGCGGACGAGTTGCTCTGTCAGGGCGCGGCCTATCCCGCCATTCGATCCGAATACGACTGCGTTCATGCCATCGGATCTAGGCTTTTGAAGCACAGAGGCAAAAAAGAAGGGCGGCCAATCAGGCCGCCCCTCACTACTCTACCTGTACTCTACTATCCATGAAGATAAGCATACTGAGCTTAACCCTTCATGAATGAGGTAACGCGAACCCTAGCTCTGCTTGGCGAGCAGGTTGCGAATTTCTTCCAGAAGCACTTCCTGGCGCGGTGGCGCAGCCGGTGCAGCTTCTTCTTCCTTCTTCTGCATGCTGTTCATGCCTTTGATAATGAGGAACATGACAAACGCAACGATGATGAAAGAAATCAGCGCGGCGATGAACGCGCCCAATTCGACGATGGCGGCCTCTTTCACCACTTCGCCAGCTTCGTTCAGCTCAGCCGGAGAGATCGTGTAGGTCAGGGCCGACAGGTCAATGCCGCCCATGATTGGCGCCAGGATCGGCAGGAACACGCCCTGGATGAAAGCCGTGACAACCGTAGCGAATGCGCCGCCCATGACGAAACCAACCGCCATGTCGACAAGATTGCCCTTCATGGCAAACTCTTTGAATTCCTTAAGCATTGTGCGCCCCTTTTCCGCTGCTTGAATATTTCAGTCGTGAAGCAAATAGGCCGAGAATTTGCCCGGCGCGTCAAGACGTCACACTCAGTTAACGCTGCAGCGCCCTTTAGCGGGCTTCCGGGTCTTCGCCGCCATTCACACGGGCGCGAAGCTCTTTGCCTGCCTTGAAGAACGGAACCGACTTGGCCGGGACATCAACGGATTCCCCTGTGCGCGGGTTGCGCCCCTTACGCGCCTCGCGCTGCCTGACGGAGAATGCGCCAAAGCCTCTCAACTCGACACGGTCTCCCCGCGCGAGTGCAGACCCGATCTCATCCAGAATCACATTGACCACGCGCTCCAGATCTTCCTGGCGCAGGTGGCTGTATTCCACAGCGAGTTTTGCAATCAATTCAGACTTCAGCATGTCGTTGATATTAAACGTATTTGCGGCGGGAGCGCTAGGCCCCCGCCGCAAACATTTCATCAATTTTAGATTATGATCCGACAGTCGGATCAATCACCTCAGCTGTCAGCCAGTTCAGCGGACTGAGCTTTCCACTCAGCGCCTTTACCGGACGTGCCAACTTCCTCTTCGAGGGTCGCCAGCTGAGCGTCTGTCAGCGCAGCAATCTGCCAGAAATGGTAGATGCCAGCTTCGTTCAGCTTCTTCTCGAAGGCCGGTCCAACGCCTTTGATCTGCTTCAGATCGTCAGCATCGCCCTGGGCTTCGGACAGGCGGCCATTCTCGTCGAGCGCAGATGCGTCGGCAGTAGCCTTGCCATCTGTGCTTGGCGGGGTTGGCGTGACCTTCTCGGAGGTTTCCTTGGCACCACCGGACGAAGCCAGGGCTGCGCCGAGGATGTCGCCGAGCGACGCACCGGCGTCTGCCGATCCGTATTGTGCAACGGCTTCTGCCTCTTCCGCAATTTCGAGGGCCTTGATCGACAGCGATACGCGGCGGGACGAACGGTCCACCGAGATCACTTTCGCGTCGACCTTGTCGCCAACAGCGAACCGTTCCGGACGCTGGTCCGCACGGTCGCGGGACAGGTCAGAGCGACGGATGAAGGATTTCATCGCCGGGGAGCCGAATTCAACTTCGACACCACCAGAGGTGACTTCCGTAACCGTACAGGTGACAGTCGACCCGCGTTTCACGCCAGCACCGCCATCTGCCGGAGCCTCGATCGGGTCACCGGACAGTTGCTTGATGCCGAGCGAGATGCGCTCTTTGTCGACGTCCACGTCGAGGACCTTCGCCTTGACGATGTCGCCTTTGTTGAACGCTTCGATGGCTTGCTCGCCAGACTTGTCCCAGGCGATGTCGTTGATGTGCACCATGCCGTCGAGGTCCGGGCCGAGGCCAACGAACAGACCGAATTCGGTGATGCCACGAACTTCGCCTTCGATTTCCGTGCCGACCGGATGCTCTGCAAGGAAGGCCGTCCATGGGTTGTCCATGGTCTGCTTCAGGCCGAGCGAGATGCGGCGCTTCTCGGAGTCGACGTCCAGAACTTCCACATCGACTTCCTGAGAGGTCGACAGGATCTTGCCTGGATGGACGTTCTTCTTGGTCCAGCTCATTTCGGAGACGTGGATCAGGCCTTCGACACCATCTTCCAGCTCCACGAAGGCGCCGTAATCGGTGATGTTGGTGACCTGGCCCTTGAGGCGTGCGCCAACCGGATAGCGAACGTCGATGCCGTCCCACGGGTCGGAACCGAGTTGCTTCATGCCAAGCGAAATACGCTGGGTTTCCGGGTTGATCTTGATGATCTGGACTTCGACTTCCTGACCAACTTCCACAACCTGGCTCGGATGGTTGATCCGCTTCCAGCTCATGTCCGTCACGTGCAGCAGGCCGTCGATGCCGCCGAGGTCAACGAACGCACCGTAATCGGTGATGTTCTTGACGATACCCTTGCGAACATCGCCTTCCGCCATGTCGGAAACGATCTCTGCGCGCTGTTCGGCGCGGCTCTCTTCGAGGATGGCGCGACGGGAAACAACGATGTTGCCGCGTGCGCGGTCCAGCTTGAGGATCTGGAAGGGCTGAATTTCGCCCATGAGCGGGCCCACGTCGCGAACCGGGCGGATATCCACCTGGCTGCCCGGCAGGAACGCATTCACGCCGCCCAGGTCGACCGTGAAGCCACCTTTGACGCGGCCGGAAATTGCACCTTTGACAGGCTCTTCGGCGTTGAAGCTCTTCTCGAGCTTGATCCAGCGCTCTTCGCGGCGAGCCTTGTCACGGGACAGGACAGCGTCGCCAAGGGCGTTTTCGATGCGATCAAGGTAGACATCGACGATGTCGCCGGGGGCCGGCTCCTTGTCTTCCATCGAGAATTCTTTGACCGGGATACGGCCTTCGGTCTTCAGACCGATATCAACCAGCACCGCGTCATTATCGATACGGATAACGGTTGCCGGGATGACCTGACCTTCCTGCATTGCGCTGGCGGCCGTGGACGATTCGAACATTGCTGCGAAATCGTCGGTCGTTGGATTGAAACTATCAGACATTTGGGTTCCTTCGGGCGGGTCGAACGGCTCAAGGCAGACGTGCACCATTGCAGCCTGCTCAGAACGACCCGAGAGCGTGGTCTCTTTGAATTTGAAGTGGTGCGGCCTGTTTGGATTTGAGGTGCCCCAATTTGGAGGAGCAGCCCCTTCAGGCGCGGTTTCCACGGGCAATCGCTGCCTCGACAGCCGCAATCGCCTTTTCCACTGCGGCCTCTATAGTCAGGTCGCTGGTATCGATCAAGACAGCATCTGCCGCCATTTCTGCCGGGGCATCCTTGCGGGACTGGTCCCTCTCGTCGCGCACACGCAGCTGTTCGATCACGTCATCCAGAGTCAGGTCACTCCCCTGACCCTGCAATTCCTTCCAGCGCCGTTCGCCGCGCACCTCGACGCGCGCGTCCACCCACAGCTTGGCGTCGGCCTCCGGCGCGATCACAGTGCCAATGTCGCGGCCGTCGAGAAGCGCCCCGATGGGCTGGGTGGCAAAAGCGCGTTGCAGCTCGAACAATGCCTGCCGTACTTCCGGTATTGCGGCCACGACGCTCGCGGCCTTTCCAGCATCGGCCGTGCGCAGGTCCGCTTCGTCGAAATCGGCCAGGTCCAGATGCCGTGCAACCGCCGCCACCGCATCCGCATCCGTCAGATCGGTGCCAGCGCGAAGCGCCGCGACACCGGTCGCCCGGTACAACCGGCCCGTATCCATGTGCGGCAAACCGTAATGAGCCGACAGGCGCTTTGAAATCGTGCCCTTGCCCGAAGCGGTGGTTCCATCAATCGCAATAATCATGGGGGCGGGAAGTGAGCGATCCGGTCATGCAAGTCAAGCAGGCTCGGCCGCTGGGGCTTCCACGAAGCCTTTCCAGCCACTCATATAGTCCACGAAGCTTTCACCGAGCCCTTCCTTGCGCAGGTGATCGCGCGAAACGGGAAGGCTGGCGGGCTCGAAGGCAGGGTCTGCCGCAACCTTCTCCGGGAAGTCATGATGCAGGATGGCGCCGCGACCAATCACGACAAAATCCAGTCCCGCTTTGATCGCTTCGTGACACTTTGCGCCAGTCAGCAATTTGCCGGCGGCACCAAGGCGAACATTTCCACGTGGCAGATCCGTGAACCAGTCAACCAGGCGTCGCTCCTGATAGGCCTCGTCTGCCGGCATCTTGAAGACATCCCACAGCGACATGTCGAGATAATCGATCTTGCCGTCCGCCATGACGCGGCGAGCCACTTCACGCACATCGCCGAGATCCATGCCGAAACGCTCTGGTGACAAGCGCAGGCCAAGCGATAAGTTCTCACCGCAAGCCGCGCGAATGCCATCAATGATCTCGAAGGTGAGCCGGGCACGATTGTCCAGGCTGCCACCATAGTCATCGTCGCGCGTGTTGATTTCGGCGCTCAGGAATTGGCACAGCAAATACCCATGGGCGCCATGCACTTCGACGCCATGGAAGCCGGCCGCCTCACACCGCACAGCCGCCGCGATGAAATCGTCGCGAACTTTCTCGACTTCGGCGAGCGTCATCGCCCGTGCATCGAACTCTTCATTGTCCGACGGACAGACCGGCTTGCCCTCGATCAGATCGTGCGGCGTGCGCATGCCTGCATGATGAAGCTGGACGACGGAGTGACTGCCTTCCGCGTTAATCTTGGCCGCAAGTTCCCGCAGGCCTGGAAGGTGCGCGTCATCAAAACAGCCAAGCTGGCCTGGAAAGCCGATTCCGTGCGGATCAATCTGGGCTGCTGCGGTCATGGTCAGGCCAAAGCCGCCCTCCGCCCGCATTGAGAGCCAGCGGATTTCGTCGGCACTGAGCGTGCCATCGGCGTGGCTCTGCTGATTGGTGAGGGGGGCGAGCACGAAACGGTTCTTCAATGCTGGCCCGCGCGTGAGCATCAGGGGGGATGTCAGATCAGTCATGACCTGCACATTGCTGCCTCAAACTGTCCCGTCAATTTTGACCTAGCGGAAATCAGCCCTCGGAAATGTCCGCGCCGAGCTCTGCCATGTGGCTGAGAAAGTCGGGATAGCTGGTCGCAATCATCGAGATATCGTCCACGCTCACCGGATTCTGTGAGGCTGTACCCATGACAAGCGCGCTCATGGCGATCCGATGGTCATGCCGCGTTTCGACAAGGCCGCCCCCTGGCGGAGGACCACCGCAGCCTTGGACCGCAAACCCATCCGGGCGCTCTTCCGCCTCCACGCCATTGGCGCGCAGCATGGCGACGACGGCGCCGATGCGGTCAGATTCCTTCACGCGCAACTCTTCCGCGCCCGTGACAACCGTCTCTCCCTCGGCGAATGCAGCCATGACGCCCAGAATCGGGAATTCATCGATCATGGAGGGCACCAGGCGTTCCGGAACGGCCTTTCCGTTCAGGCGTGCCGACCCGGCGTGTACGTTGATCAGCCGCTCGCCGGCGGCATCGCCCATTTCCTCCGCGCCCAGATGTGCGCCCATCAGGTTGATCACATCATAGAAACCCGACCGGGTCGGGTTGGACATGATGCCCTCGACCATGACATCGCCCTTTGGCGAGAGGATGCCTGCTGCAACGAGGAAGGCTGCGGAGGACGGATCCCCCGGGATCGCCGCCTCAATCGCTGACAATTTCTGACCGCCTTCCAGCGACACCCGCGCGCCTTCGGCGCCCAAACGCTCGGTGCCCACGGTCACGCCAAATCCACGCAGCATGCGTTCTGTATGGTCGCGGGTTTGGCGCGCCTCTTCGACAATCGTTGTACCGTCCGCATTAAGACCAGCCAGAAGCACAGCCGATTTCACCTGCGCCGAAGCCACTGGCGGCACATAGGTGATCGCTTTCAGGCTTTCGGTCCCGACAATCGCAAACGGCAACTGGCCGTCAGGGCCTGCCGTATCGAGCCCGCGCATCATGCGCAGCGGTTTCAGGATCCGATTCATCGGACGCGACCGCAGGCTTTCGTCGCCCGTCATCTCGACATTGATCGGGTAACCGGAAACAAGACCCATCATCAGGCGGGAACCTGTGCCCGAATTGCCGAAATCGAGAACTTTTTCAGGCTGGCTCAGTCCTTGTTGCCCAACGCCCGTTACGTCCCACGCGCCCGGTCCGGTCTGTTTTACAGTTGCGCCCAGAGCCTGCATCGCCCAGCCCGTGCGCAGCACATCTTCACCTTCCAGAAGCCCGGTAAACCGGCTGGTTCCTGTTGCAAGACCGCCAAAGATGAGGGCACGGTGTGAACAGGATTTGTCACCCGGCGCGCGGATGTTGCCTTTGAGAGCTTTAACGGGTCGGCTGGTCCAGACCATTTCAGGTACATTCCCTGCTTGATTGATCACGTGAAATGGGGCTTTGACAGCGTGCGGCGTTCATGGCAAGCGCCCGCCCATATCAAAATCAGAGAAGACCATAAGGAGGCTGTCTCCCGTGTCGAAAGACAAACTTGGAACCAAACAGGTCTGCCCTTCCTGCGAGGCACGCTTCTACGACCTGAACAAGCGCCCTTGCGTCTGCCCGAAATGCGGCGAGGAGTTCGATCCGGAAGACGAAGTCATCCGCACCACCATCACCAAGGTGAAAGCCAAAGCTGCGAAGGCTGCGGTGAAGACCGAGGATGATGATGAAGATGATGACGAGGAGGACGCCGCGGCGCGCACCGATGACGACATCGATGACGACGAGGACGAATCCGACGACGACGAAGCCAAGGAACTTGGCGGCGACGAGGAAGAAGTCATTCTGGACGGTTCGTCTGACGACGACGAAGACGGCGACACGCCTGCGAAAGTGCCCGCCGGATTCAATGAAGACGGCGTCGACGACGATGATGACGATGACATCCTGCTGGATGACGATGATGACACCGACTTCGAAATCGATGCGGACGCCGACGATGACGACGACGATCTGACTCTCGATGACGAGGAAGATGAAAAATAGACTTGAAACCCGGAAGCGGCGGATGTAACTGCGTCGCTTCCGGTTCGGGGCCATAGCTCAGTTGGGAGAGCGCTTGCATGGCATGCAAGAGGTCGTCGGTTCGATTCCGTCTGGCTCCACCATTTCCTGCAAATCCGACGATTTACTCCCGCATTTGCTATTCCTGAACCTCGCCTGAACATATGCGCCTTTCGGCGCACATAAACGTGATGGTTTGCCCAGAACTTGCCCAAAACCGGTCCTTGAACCGGAACCTTTGTTCCCCACCTTTATTATGAACAGTGGAACACATGCTTCCCCGCGTTCGGCATGTCTGTCTCGAGTGACGGAAAGGATTGGAACGATGACTACAGAACTGAAAACGAACCCGTTTGAAAGCGATGCCTTCGTGTACATCCGCCATCTTGATGCCGGAGAACTTTCGGGAATTCTTCCTGCGAATGCGATCGACCAGATCGACGAGCCTGACGACTTGTTCGTTGTGGCGTCAGCAGACGGTGTGCGCCTGGCCGTGGTTCAAGGCCGCGAAGCTGCCTTTGCCGCTGCACGGTCCCATGACCTGAAGCCCCTCAGCGTGCACTAGCGCGCTTTCAGATACAGGCCCCTCGAACCCCTTCTGAATACGATTCAGAGGGGGTTTTTCTTATATCTCCTGAAGCCGCTGCAGGATCACTGTCTCCAGCCTTGCCCTTGAGAAGGCGCAGGCATAGGGTGCGCGCGTTTTCATCCCCGGACCATATTGACCATGCCCGATACACACACCCCCGACCTGCCCGTGACCCTGGACGACATCAAAGCCGCCGCAAGCGTGCTGGAAGGCCAGATCGTCCACACTCCCATGAGCAAGTCTCGGACGCTGTCGACGATTACCGGCGCCGAAGTCTGGGTGAAGTTTGAAAACCAGCAATTCACCGCAGCCTTCAAGGAACGCGGCGCATTGAACAAACTGTCCAAACTGACTGAAGATCAGAAAAAGCGCGGTGTGATCGCCGCGTCCGCCGGTAACCACTCGCAGGGCGTGGCCTATCACGCGCGCCGTCTGGGCATCCCGGCCACGATCGTCATGGCCAAGACAACGCCCTTCAGCAAGGTTGAGCACACTCGCAGTCACGGCGCCCGCGTTCTGTTGGAAGGCATGATCTTCGACGAGGCCAAGAGCTATGCCATGGAAGTGTGTGAGCGCGATAATCTCACTTTTCTGCATCCATTCGATGATCCGGACATCATCGCTGGCCAGGGCACGATCGCACTGGAAATGCTGGAGGCAAACCCGGATCTCGACACACTCGTCGTGCCGATTGGTGGCGGCGGCCTGATCAGCGGCATTGCGATTGCGGCGAAGGCGCTGAAACCGGAAATCAAGATCATTGGGGTCGAAGCGGCAATGTATCCCTGCATGCACGCCGCTCTGCGCGGTGAAACGCCGAAAACCGGCGGTGCGACAATTGCAGAAGGCATCGCCGTGAAAGAAGCCGGAGAGTTGACCCGGCAGATCTGCGCCGCTCTGGTCGATGACATTGTCCTCGTCGAGGAAGAGCATCTGGAGCGCGCCATCACACTGTACGCTGAGGTCGAGAAAACCATCGCCGAAGGCGCTGGTGCAGCCGGGCTTGCCGCCCTTCTGGCGCATCCCTCGCGCTTCCAGGGCCGGAATGTCGGTCTTGTACTGTGCGGCGGCAATATCGATACGCGCCTGCTGTCATCGGTTCTGACGCGCGCGCTTGTGCGAGAAAACCGCCTGACCTCCATCCGGATCATTGGCGATGACCGGCCGGGCCTTCTGGCCCTCGTCTCCAAGATCATCGGCGACCAGGGCGCGAACATCATGGAAGTCGCGCACAACCGCATCGCACTGGATGTTCCCGCCAAAGGCGCAGAGTTCGATATTCTGATCGAAACACGCGACGCACAGCACACGCAGGAAGTCATCGATGCGCTTGCGCAAGCGGGCTATCCGCCCCGGTCGCTCTGACACTGGCGTCAGTTGCCGAGGTGACTTTGCAGCCTGTCCCGCCTAAACGGGACTGATCCCACCTGATCACTGGAGAGACACATGATCCGGACTATTCTCGCGGCCTTCACCGCCACTTTTCTTGTCGCCGCTTGCAGCAGCGGCAATGACACAGCCGATCTCGACGCCACATTCGACAAGCACCTGCCCTGGAATTCAGAAAGCGCGGATGTCGAAACCGGAATGGCGGGACTCGAATATGTGATCCTGAAGGAAGGCCCGGAAGACGGCGCGAGCCCCGTGCCGACCGACATGGTGCGTGTACACTATGAAGGCCGCACCGCAGGCGGTGAGAAGTTCGACTCCTCCTATGATCGCGGGTCTCCGTCCATGTTCCGCCTGAACCAGGTGATCCCCGGATGGACACAGGGCCTGCAGCTGATGAGCGAAGGCGACACCTATCTCTTCTACATTCCGAACGCTCTTGCCTATGGCAATGCCAATCGCGGCGACGTCATCAAGGCCGGCGACGATCTCGTCTTCCAGGTTGAACTGGTGGAAGTGATGGAGCCGAAAACGGCAGACGCAGACGCTTGGGACAAATACACGCCATGGAATTCAGACCTTCCGGAAGTGGAGAAAACCGAGTCCGGGCTGCAATATGTCGTTCTGGAGAGCGGCGACGCCTCTGGCGCTAGCCCCGTGAACGGACAAATGGTTGCCGTCTATTATGAAGGTCGGCTTGCGGAGAATGGCGAGATGTTCGACAGCGCGTTCCAGCGCGGCCAGCCGGAACTGTTCCCGTCAGACCGCCTGATCCCCGGCTGGGTCGAAGCGCTAGCCATGATGAAGCCGGGCGATCGCTGGCTGATGTACATCCCATCGGACATTGCCTATGGCGCGCAAGGCACGCCGGGTGGCCCGATCCCGCCAAATGCTGATCTCATGTTCGAGGTCGAACTTCTGGACGTGATGAACTAGCGTCTCTTGTACCGGCGCGGAGAATTCGGTGATGATCTCTCCGCGGTCGGCGCGTCCTCAAAGTCCTCTGCCGACAGATCAGCCCTGAAATAGATCGGCAAATCCAGGCTCGTCTGGAACCATGGCCGTTGCCGCCCGTCTGATGCCTCAAGAACATCACTGTTCACACGGTGCAGAACCGATTGAATGCTCACCCGATCCGGCGTGACGACATGCCGGGCGAAAGCGTCTGCGAACAAGGAGGGCGCCCTCCCGTCCGGATGGTATGTTCCCGGTGCATCCGCATAGGCAAGGACAACGCGCTCCTTGCCAAAGTCATGCGAAAAGCCGGGATCTTCTCCCTTTTCACCGCCAAGCGAGAACGGCCTGCCGCAGTCGACCAGGATCATGATGGCCTGGGACGATGCCTGTTCCATCTGTTCCACCAGATCGGAAATCCAAATGCCTTGCTCACGCAGGTCGGATCCGGATTGAGGAATATTCCCCTCCGGCAGCAACACGTTCTCTCCGTCCAAGGACGTTCCATACCCGGCGAAGTAGACAAGCCCTACCGATGCCGGGCCGGCCGCGTTGAGTCTCTGAACAAAATGGTTCGCCTGCTCGCGGATTTCCCGTTCATTTCCATCCGGCAGATACACGGTCGCATAGCCTGCTGAATCGAGCGCACTCCGGACCATCTCTCCATCATGATGGACGTTTGGCAGGCTGAATTCGTCCGCTGCTGAATAGGAGTTGGCGATGACGAGAGCGTGCCTCAGCGGGTAGCGCGAGGTCCCGGCAGTCGCTTCCGAAGGATCCTTCGTCCAGGAGCCAATCTTGATGTCGGAGGAACGGCGCTGAAGCCGGGAGAGGTTCATCGGCTCCTGTCGTTGGAATGTCTGTTCAAGCACATCCAATCGTACCTGTTCGAACATGTCCCGTACCGTCGTGGCGGGTTCATTCAGACGAACGCCCAGCGCCCTCGCATAAGGTCCATTTCCGTCATCCGCGCGGCCATCGCTGGCGGTTTCTCCTTCCCATGTCGCAAACGACAGGAACATGTTGCGCTCGCCGGCGCCGCCGGCTGTCCGCCTCAGGCCCCGGAAGGATTCGCCGCCGCCGAGTGCCCGTTGGGCCTCCGGCAGTCTCAACACGTTACGACACGCATCAATGGCGACCACGCTGGGCGCTTCCAGCGCGTCCAGCCGCTCCATCAGCCAGTCGAGTTCGACAGAATCATCCCACAGGGCTTCATTCAACTCATTCGCTTCGCCAACCGGGATCAGGTAATTCCCGCCGGATTCCCGCGCGGCGCCATGACCGGAATAATAAAAAAAGCCCATCGCGTCCGGTCCGGCATCTTTCAGTTCCGACACATAGTCCCGAATCGCGCTCATCATTTCAGAGCGACCAGCGTCCTGAACAATATCACCCGTGGCGAGTTGGAAGCCGCAATTGCGGACCCCCTCGGCTACCACCCGGGCGTCGTTTATCGGGTTTGAAAGCGTGCCGATTCCTTCGGAATAGGCCGCATTTCCGATTACAAGAGCGATGCGTTTTATCGCCGGTGTTTCCTGCGCGCGACCGGGCCACGGCATGGCAGCTGCGCCGCCAAGTAACAGCATGTGACGACGTGAGATCATCCTGATCCTCCGGCGTTGAAGATGACCTGTTCTTGCCCATGCAAACCATTCGCGTCAACACGACCCAACCGCATGACTTGCCTTCGGCCACCACCGCTGACAGGAAGAGCCCGGATTTACGCAAAGGACCAGACATTTGACCGTTTCCGCCGACCAACTCGCCCGGATTGCCCTCGATGCCGGAAAGCTCATCATGGAAATCTATGAAAGCGATTTCGACGTGGATCGCAAAGGAGACGCGTCCCCGGTGACCGAAGCCGACCAGCGTGCGGAAGTGCTTATCCTGAAAGGCCTGGCCGATGCAGAGCCAAGCCTGCCGGTCGTGGCCGAGGAATCCTTCAGCGATGGCAAAGTGCCGGATCACGGCCACCGCTTCGCTCTGGTTGATCCGCTGGATGGCACAAAGGAGTTTGTGAACAAGAATGGCGAGTTCACCGTGAACATTGCCATTATCGAGCATGGTCGCCCGGTTATGGGGGTCGTGTATGCGCCCGCCCGCAATCGCCTGTTCGTCGCCGAGAGCCATAATTCGGCTTGGCAGGCAACAGTCGAGCCGGGTGGTGATGTGCCAACCGAGCGCAGCGCGCTGAAAATCCGCCCCGCACCGGAAGCGGGCCTCACGGCCGTCGCGTCGAAATCGCACCGGTCAGCGGAAACGGATGACTGGCTCGGCAAGTTCAATGTCGCGGAAACGGTTGGTGCCGGGTCATCGCTGAAATTCTGTCTGATCGCAGCCGGAGAGGCAGACCTTTATCCCCGCATGGGCCGCACGATGGAGTGGGATACGGCAGCGGGACATTCTGTTGTGGAAGCTGCAGGTGGTCGCGTGCTGACCGAGGATGCTTCACCGCTGCTCTACGGCAAGAAAGAGCGCGGATACGACAATCCTCATTTCATCGTCTATGGCGATGTGACCCCCGCCTGAGGCCCGATCTCGATTTTTCCGTAATCTCCTGCCACAAGCATGTGAGGAGGATGTTGCGTATGGAACGGCAGTATTTCGGGACAGACGGTATTCGGGGCCGGGTGAACGCGCACCCGATGACGGCTGAAACCGCTCTCCGACTTGCGATTGCAGCGGCGCGCACATTCGCCCCCAATGGCGGGCGGGAAGTCGTTATAGGACGGGATACTCGTCGATCCGGCGAGATGATCGAAGCCGCCCTGATTGCCGGCCTGACGAGCATGGGACTGAAACCCGTTCTGCTTGGTGTTGTGCCGACTCCGAACGTTGCCTTGATGACCCGCGAAACCGGCGCCGCGCTGGGCTTGATGGTCTCGGCGTCTCACAACAAGGCACACGATAATGGCGTCAAACTCTTCAGCCCCGAAGGCATCAAGCTGACGGATGAAACCGAAGAGGCTCTTGAAGCTGCGATGGCGTCCGCGTTCGAGGGCGAGTACCCTGCCCCCTCCACCGTCTCAACCCCTCATGCATTCTCCGGCGGGACAGCGCTTTATCTCGAACGATGCCTGCAAGCCGTGGGCGACGGCATGGATCTGTCCGGGCTCAAAATCGTGCTGGATTGCGCGCATGGCGCCGCGTTCGAGGTGGGGCCGGACGCGCTGCGCCAGCTCGGCGCAAATCTGACGGTGATCGGAGATCAGCCAGACGGTTTGAACATCAATGCCGGTGTGGGCTCAACCGCGACAGACCTCCTGAAAGAAACGGTTGTCGACACGAAGGCCGATATAGGCATCGCGTTCGACGGGGACGCAGACCGCGTGATCGTGGTCGACGAAACCGGCGAAGAAATAGATGGCGATCAGGTGATGGCACTCATCGCTGGCGAGTTGCACCGCACCGGAAAGCTGACCGGCGGGGGCATGGTGGCCACTGTCATGTCCAATATGGGCCTCGCCGAATACCTGAAAGGTCTGGACCTGACGCTGGCCCGCACCAAGGTTGGCGACCGCTATGTTGGCGAACATATGCGCCAGCACGGCTTCAATCTCGGCGGCGAGCAATCCGGCCACATCATCCTGTCGGATGTTTCGACCACAGGAGATGGGTTGCTGGCGGCGCTGCAGGTGTTGAAAACACTGGCTGCCAACGGGCGCCCGGCATCCGAATTGCTGAACGTGTTCGACCCCGCCCCGCAGAAATTGGTCAATATTCGTTTCAGTGGCGCGAACCCGTTGGAGGCAGACGCCGTAAAGGCCGCACTTTCCGACGCTGACGCGATGCTGGGCGAACGTGGACGCATGGTGGTCCGCAAATCCGGTACCGAGCCTTTGATCCGCGTCATGGCCGAGGCATTGGAGGAAGACCTGATGCTGCGCGCCCTGTCTCACGTGGTCGGGGCGGTCAAAGCGGCCGCCTGATAAGGCTTTGTCAGGAATTCTCCCCCACACTTTCGAGAGAATTGGGGGACTGACCATGACGTTTGACGCACGGGGTGGCGATAAATCTACAGGCGGAAGCACGCTGACATTCGGCGCGATCACGATTCTGGTTGTCGCTGGCGCGTTCTTCGCTGTGCTGAATCTGCCCAAGAAAAGCACGTCCAGCGCGCCACTGCCCGTCGCGGACGCCGTCATCGAATCCGCGCAGCATGCAGGCCTCGAAGGCAAATCGGCCGAGGCTTTTCTGCGCGCGCTTGGACAGATTGACCCCGGCGCCCGCGCAGATCTTGATCGCCGCCTGTCGAGGGCAGACGCCCATGACCATGCGCGGATCGCCCTGGCCACTGCAGGCAAGGTGCTGGACCAGCATCAGGACACGCTTGCCCAGGCGAATGCGCGTCATGTGGATGTCTGGTTGGAGATGACCCGCAAGCAATTACGGAGTGCATCCCGCTCGGACCATCGCTGGTGTGCAGGCAGCCGGTATCAGAATTTCGATACCGCTTCCGGGTTTTCCTCACAGATGGCGGCAGCTTCGGACCTTGCTGATCTCGGCAGCGAACTGACCGACTATTCCTTTGCCTCCATCAATATCGCCTTTGCCGCGATTGAAGATGCACGCGTACGCCCAGTGCAGCACGGCGCCCTGACACATCAGGATGAATCAGCGCTGCAAGGTGTCGCCATGTCCATCATTTCCGATCCGCAGATCATGCCGCTTCTGCTTGCCGCAAACGCGGACGGGCCGTCCCCGAAGATGCTGGACTCTCTCGATATGTGCGAACTGGGCGTCACGGCGGTGACCGCGCTGAAGACACTGCCCCAGGGCACGAAGGGGCGCGCCTTCTCTGAATTCGTGAAGTCGGCAGATTTCGATTCCGGCGATCTCAGCCAGCTGGAACGCCTGTCCCGGCTCTGAGCCTCAGCGGCGCTGGACGCCTGACTGCTCAAGCCGCCATTCCAGAACGTCCAGGCGGTCCTGCCCGAAAAATGCTTCCCCTTCGAACACCATCAGAGGCACGCCCCAGTGATGGGGGTCCTGCGCTGCCTGGTTCTCAGCAATAATCGCTTCCAGCCTCTCGGCTTCCGCATCCTGTTGCTTGTCCATGTCAGCGAGATCGAACCCGGCGCGCGACGCAGCCTGTGCCAGGGCATCGCCTTCGGTCCATGCGCCGCCTGACCAGATAAGGGTCGAAACTTCGTCCATGAACGCCCAGCCCGCATCATCGCCCGCTTCGCAGGCCAGAATCCCTAGCCGCGTCAGCCGCCCGATATGCGGCTGGTCCGGTGATATCTCCCGTGTCACCATATTCATGACCACCGGGTCCGGATTCAGCGGCCCGAACGGCAGGTCCAGATACTGGGCCAACCGCACGATGTCTCGCACCAGGTATGGCACCCATTGTGGACGAATCTCAGAGAAGAATTCCGGCGTCCGGATCGCGATCGGATAGACCGGGCGAGGCCGCACACGCACGTCCCATGTCGATCCCATCGCGCGCAGCCGCTTGGTTGCAAGATAGGAATAAGGCGAGCGAAACGACCAGAAGACATCAACAGTTTTCATGCCGTCACTCTGGCGGCGTATTGGCGTCTTCACAAGGCCAACTTTTAGGGCCATCTAGCCTGTTATGGGCTTCGACGACACCTTCCGCCAATTCATGGACAAATTCCAGATGCCGGACTTTTCGGCAGTGGACTGGAAGGGCTCCGTAGACCGCCTGCGCCAGCAATTCTTTGTGGCCAGCCGTGCAATCGAGCGGGATGCGCCGGAAATGGCCAATATCTCGCTGATCACCCTGCCCGGTCCCGCAGGACCGATGAAGGCCCGCATCTACACTCCGCTCGGCGCGGGAATTCCGCCCGGTCCCGGAATCCTATTTTTCCATGGCGGCGGATTTGTGCTGGGCGACCTGGACAGTCACGACATGATCTGCCGAAGGCTGGCCGAGGGAGCGAGAGCGCGCGTGATCGCCATCGATTATCGCCTTGCGCCTGAACACAAATTCCCGGCGGCGCATGAAGACGCGCTCGCCGCGTGGAACTGGATTACCGCCCACGCAGACGCCTGCGGCGTTGACCCCACCCGCCTGGCTGTGTGCGGCGACAGCGCGGGGGGCAACCTTTCAGCCTTCCTCGCCCAGGAATTGCTGCGAAGCGGAAAGCCCGGTCCGAAGTTCCAGTTGCTGCTGTATCCGCTCGTACAGTTCGTGGACATACGAACCAAGAAAATGACCTTTCAGGAAGGCGGCTTCTTCATCTCCGCCAATCTGTTCGAATATTTCCGCGATGCCTATATTGGCAGCGATGCAGAGCGGATGGATCCCCGCGTTTCGCCCCTGTTCGCAGACCCCGTCTCCTTCAAGGGACTGCCCCCAGCTCACTTTGTGCTGTGTGGATGGGATCCGTTAAAGGATGAAGGGCTTGCTTACGCCGACAAGATGGCGAGCTTTGGCGTGAAGGTCAGCGTCCGCGAGCATCCCGGCATGGTGCATGGGTTCATGAACATGACAGCCCTGTCGGACTCTGTCCGCATCGCAATTCGCGATGCTGGCGTTGAAGCCGGAAAAGCGCTCGGCTCCATTTGATCGCGCATAAAAAAGGAGGCGATCCGAAGACCGCCTCCAGTGCTGCATTCGATGGCAATCAGTTGCTGCCGCCGAAACGCTTGGTCACACTGATCTTGAATGTGCGGCCAAACGGATTGTGTGTGTACGGGTCATAGTTCAGGTCGAACTGGGCGAATGGCGGATCTTCATCCGTTACGTTCACCACTGACAGGCCGAGGTCCAGATCCCACGCTGTGGACTGCCACGTGTAGAACAGGTCAAACGTGGTCTGGCTGTCGATATCTGTCGTACCGTTACCGGTCAGGTCGCCACGCTCGTCCTCATAAGAGTCGATGTAGCGCATGACACCGCGGAAATTGTGATCGCCGGTCGAGAGGTTGGCGAACACGTTCGCTTTCCAGCTCGGCAGGGACCGAGAGAAGTTGGACCGGTTGAACTGATCCACACGGTCACCGCCCGGGATGACCACGCCTTCGATCTCGAAGTCGGCGACATCATATTCCAGGATGTATGAAGCCTCTGCGCCCAGCGAGAATTCGCCGCCTGCAAATGCGTCATCCCAGACATTCTCTACCCGTACGTCGAAGCCGGATGTCTTGATGTCCGGACCATTGACGATGTTGGTTTCAACACGGGCAATCTCGTTTGCCTGATTGATGCCATCGCTGTTGTTATCCGTGAACGTGATACGCTCCAGGATCGCATTTTCAGTGTCACCCGCCGCAATCGCCGCCAGGGCAGCATTCACGATCGATGCCTGATCTTCCACGATGATCGGATCAGAGAAGTCGAAATTGTAGTAATCAAGCGAGGCGCTGAAACCGCCCTGCTGATAGATACCACCGATGTTGAAGCTGAAGGCACTTTCAGGCGACAGCTGCGGGTTGCCGAACTGGTCCACCGCTTTGAAGGCGGAGGTCGGTGCGACGAACTGCAGTGTCGTGACGTTACCTGCCAGCTGGTTCAGCGTTGGCCCCTTGAACGAGGTCTGAGCGGAGCCGCGCAGGGAGAAGGCATCATTGACTTCCCACTTGGCTGCAACTTTCGGGTCGAAGGTCGAGCCGACATCGCCACCATAGTCTTCATACCGCATGGCAACCTGAACATCGAGATCCTCAAACAACGGGATCTGGAGTTCACCGAATGCGGCATAAATCGTCTGGTCGCGATCAGCTGGCGTAAAGCCGGCCAGGAACGAGAACGGACCTGTGCCACCCGGTCCGGGTGTGATGTTCAGATTGTTCAGATTGTTAGGCGTGAGCGTGTAGGTTTCCTGACGAATCTGGAAACCGGCAGCCCAACCAACAGATCCGCCAGCGGCCTGGACGTTCGATTGACCGTTCATCACGGCGTCAAACACAAGCAGGCTGGTTTCTGCAGCCGTGAACTGACCATCTGTCATCCAGTCTGCCAGCGTTGCGGAGTTTTCAAGCCCCGGAACATAGGACGGGTTTGCTTCGCCCGTAATGGCATTTGACGCGATGGCGTTGGAGAACGGGTTGTAGTATTCACAGGCGCCCGCACCCGCCACCAGCGAACCGGTATAACCTGCTGCAAATGGCTGTGTGCCGGTTGCCGGGTCGTTACCCGTGATCGGATCCGTACAGACACCAAATCCGTTCAGAGCAGCCGTGAAGCCGAGGATGTAGGTGTCGTTCGTATTCCGGTCTGCAGAGGCTTCACTATAGCCGAGGCTGGCCGCCCAGTTGATGCCGTTCTCGAACGTGCCGTCGAGTTCACCGGCAAGCCGGAGCGTTTCATGCTCGCGGAAGCCTTCCTGCGCGCCGCCCGTGCCCGGGAAGCCGCCCCAGCCGAACGAACGACCGATGTACAGTGCAGCGAGTGTGCCAGCCGGGAAGTCGCCGGGATTGTCTGCAATGTATTGCTGGAAGCCTGGGTTCGTAACCGGAACAACTTGGGTTGCCAGTTCCTGTGGCGGGTAAGACGGAGAGGTCTTCCAGGACGGCACATCTGTCATGCCGTAAAGCGCCTCAAGGTGCAGACCAATTCCGTTGCTGAATTCGCGGTTGAACTCTGCGAAGACCTGATAGCGTTCTTCTTCCTCAACCAGATTGTCGAACTGGGTGAACTGGAAATAGCATTGGTCGTTTGCCGGGTTCACCACTCCGCCAACGTCCGTACAGCCCGCTTCACGATTGACTGCGCCAATCGGTCCAACACCGCTGCCTGTCAGGCCCAGAGCCACATAGCGACCTGGATTGGACAGGGACGAGAAACCACCGACCGGGTTTTGAGTGATGTCCAGAATGGCCCAGTCTTTTTCCAGAAGTGGCACTTCGTTCCGGTACTGGTAGCCAGCCGAAATGATGAAGTTCCAGTCGCCGCCCTGCTTGCCCCAGGCAGCAGATACGTCGTACTCGCCGTCCGAACCGTCGAACTGCTGGAAGCTGCCTCCGACTTCGAACCCGTCCAGATCATTGCGCGTGATGAAGTTCACCACACCGGCAATCGCATCGGAGCCGTAAAGGGCCGCTGCACCGTCTTTCAGAACTTCGATCCGGCCAATGGCGGCAGATGGGATCATGTTCGTATCGACAAAGAGCTGTGCCTGCTCACCCACGCTGTAAGGCGAGAATGTCTGGCGCTTGCCATTCAGCAGGACCAGGGTCCGTCCAGGTCCAAGGCCACGCAGGTTGACGTTTGACGTTCCTTCCAGGCCGTTCGAGGCGAACTGGTTGGTTTGTCCGTCCACACCGGAAGACACGCCAAGGTTGCGAATAAGCTCAGACACGCTGGGCGAGCCTTCGAGCTTCAATTCACCGGCTGTGAGCACATCTACCGGCAGCGCTGCGTCCTCTGGCGTTCCGGCGATGAACGATCCCGTCACCACGACGGTATCCTGGCGTGCCTCCGCATCTTCCTCTTGCGCGACCGCCGGCATGCCGACCGCCATCGCAACGCAAGACGCACTGAGCCACAGTTTGAATTGGTGTTTCATATATTTCCTCCCGTATTGTGAGCGACCGGTATCTGGGTGACCGGTTCGTGTCTCACTCGGGGTCAGAATATGCTGCCCACCCCAACGGAACAGGGGTATAATGTTGTGCGCCGCAACAAATCTGAGGCCGAAATTGCAATGGATTGCCATTACAACGTTGTCGGAATTAGATGAGGGTGTCTCAGTTACGCCACAAACTGCACATTTTCGGTCAGAATCGCTTGGATTGTGGCGTAAATGTTACAGTTGGCAAGAATCCCGCTGGCTCACCGGAAATTCAGGCTGAATCTCGACGTGAAATGATTAGCTTTAAGGCCAAGCCGCCACGAAGAGCGGCCTCCGAAATACCCTCCCGGAACTAGACACATACAATCAGGAAACTGCTATGCATCTCAAACACTCTTTGTTTGCGACGGCTTCTGCCGTCCTCTTAATTGCGGGCAACGCTCAGGCTCAGGACGCTCAAACCGCGCCTGAAACCGCAGCGGATCGCGAGTCTGCGATCGACCGCGTGCTTGGTACGGTCACCGTCACCGCGACCAAGAAAAAGGACGTCGAGAACGTCCAGGACGTGCCTGTGGCCGTCACCGCTTTCAACTCTGACACGCTGGACGCGCTCAACGTTACGACGCTGGAAAGCCTGTCCTATTCCTCGCCAAACGTGTCTCTTGATGACGTTGGCACCTCCCGCGGTTCTGCGAACTTCGCCATCCGCGGTCTGGGCGTGAACTCTTCCATTCCATCCATCGACCCTGCCGTCGGCGTGTTCATCGATGGCGTATACATCGGCGTGAACACCGGTGTTGTGGTTGACCTGTTCGACGTCGACAGCATCGAAATCCTCCGCGGCCCGCAAGGTCTTCTGTTCGGTCGGAACACGACTGGTGGTGCCGTGGTTCTGAACACCGGCAATCCGTCGGACGAGTTCACCTACAAGGTCGGCGCGAAAGTCGACGGTCCGGTTGACGAAGATCGTGGCGGCGCCAGCGCGACCGTACAGGGCTATGTCTCCGGTCCGCTGATCGAAGGCCTTCTGAACGGTAAGATCGGTGCGTCCTACACGACCGATGCCGGCTACTTCGAAAACCAGTTCAATGGCGACAATCACGGCGAACTCCAGACCGCAACCTATCGCGGCGCACTGGAATTCACGCCAACAGAACGCCTCAGCGTGCTCGGCAAGCTCGAATACACCGATAGCCGCGGCGACGGACCCACCGGCCAGAACCGTTCCTATTTCGATCGTGAAACCTTCGACTTCTCGATCAACGAGCCAGGCCTCGCAGAAGCCGAGACCATCTTCGGCTCAATCCGCACCGACTATGACGTTGATTTCGGCAATGGCCGTATCACTAACATCTTCGGTTATCGCGATCTCGATTCAGCCACTGTGGGTGACATCGACGCGACACCATTCACGCTCTTCCATTCCGGTTCCGAGTTCACTCAGGAGCAATTCTCGAACGAGCTGCGCTATGCAGGTACGTTCGGCCAGGCAGACGTGACCACGGGCGTGTACTATTTCGAACAGGAAATCGCCTACACGGAAACCCGCAACCTGCCGACGACCCGCCCGGCTGCGCTGCCGGCATCTATTCCGTGGGGCTTCTATGGTGGTGGCCGCCAGGATCACACGGTCTGGGGTGCATTCGCGAACGTAGACTATTCCTTCACGGAAAAGCTGGTCGCAACCTTCGGCCTGCGCTACTCCAACGAAGAGAAGGACGCAGACGTCATTTACATCCGTCCGCGTAACGAATGTTCTGTTGTGAGCGGCACCTGTTCGCCAGACGGCACGAATGCCCTGATCTCGCTGATCACTGGCGGTGTTGCACAGGAGCCAAACGGCTTCAGCGATGGCAATGAGTGGTCCAACTGGACACCGAAACTCGGCCTGCAATACTTCTGGACCGACAACCTGCAGACCTACGCACACTACACCAAGGGCTTCCGGTCTGGCGGTTACAACTTCCGCATCACCGATATCCCGATCTTCTATCAGTTCGTTGCCGCAACGGGTGAGTTCGGATTTGACGAGGAAGAAGTTGACGCATTCGAAGTTGGTTTCAAAACCAGCAGCGAAGACGGCCGCGTTCAAGTCAACGGCGCCCTGTTCCACACGGCGATCCAGAACATGCAGCGTGAGGTCAACACCGCTGGTGCTTCCGGCGTTGTGCAGAACATCATCAACACTGCTGATGCATCCATCACCGGTGTCGAAGTGGACGGCCGCGTCGCCATCGGCGAATCTTGGCTCGCAACCTTCAATGTCGGCATGATCGACGCGTCGTATGACGATGTCTTCTTCGATCTGGATGCTGACGGTGTTGTTGGCTCAAGCGACCTCGCACTGGACCTGCCGCGTGTTCCACAAGCGACCTGGGGTGTCGGCCTGATCAAGGACGTAGACCTTGGTGATGGTGGCGCTCTGGTTGGTCAGGTGAACTATCAGTTCCGCGACCGCATTGCGTACACGGACAGCAACTTCGGCTGGATTCAGTCTGCCAACATGCTGGACGCAAACCTGACTTGGGAAACCCCGATCGACGGTCTTGCAGCCTCCATCTACGGCAAGAACCTGCTCGACGAAGTGCAGGCGGGGAATGACACCCAGCTGCCATTCCCGGGCCCACTCTCGACCGGCAACAACTACCCGTACATGGGTCTGCCGGCAGGTGGTACGTTCTCCCCGCTCAAGAAAGGCCGCCTCGTCGGTCTGGAGCTGACCTACGAATACTAGGATACAGGTCTCATCGAGACTTACTGGAAAGGGCGGCCTGCGGGTCGCCCTTTTTGCATTCAGCGCCTATGTACAAACCATGACCCATTCCCCCCCGATTCTCGAGATTGCCGACTTCATCGCGGACCCTGTCGATCCGGCGGACTTCCCGAAGCATGAGCTGCGATACTGGAATGACCGGTGGGCATCGGATATCGGCCTCGGCCAGCTCAGCCCACCCGAGCGGGTCGCCCATTTCGGGCGGTTCGATCCATTGCCGGATAATCTCGAACGTCCCCTGGCCCTGCGCTATCACGGCCACCAGTTCGGCACCTACAATCCGCAACTGGGCGACGGTCGGGGCTTCCTGTTCGCGCAGGTGCGTGACCAGCAGTCCCGCCTTCTCGATCTCGGCACAAAGGGCTCTGGCCAGACGCCATGGAGCCGGCAGGGGGATGGCCGACTGACTCTGAAAGGTGGCGTCCGCGAAATCCTGGCTGCCAATTATCTTGAGGCTTTGGGGGTGAACACGTCCAAGCCCTTTGCGGTCATCGAGACTGGCGAACAGCTGGCCCGAAATGATGAGCCGTCCCCCACACGATCAGCTGTCCTCACCCGCCTCTCTCACAGCCATATCCGGTTCGGCAGTTTCCAGCGTCTCGCCTATCTCGAACAGGACAAGGATCTCGCCCGGCTGGTCGATTATGTGGTGGCGCATTTCCATCCGGATGCCGACGACGCCAACATGGCGCAGAAAGCGGTCAACATGCTGGCCGCCATTTCGTCCGCGACTGGCCGCATGATTGGCCAGTGGATGGCCGCTGGTTTTGTACACGGGGTGATGAACACGGATAATTTCAACATCACCGGAGAGACCTTCGATTTTGGACCATGGCGGTTCCTGCCTGTGTCTGATCCGAACTTTACCGCGGCCTATTTCGATCAGCAGGGTCTCTATCGCTTTGGTCGACAGCCTCTTCAGGGCGGCTGGGCACTTCAACAGCTGGCCTCTGCGCTCCTTCCGCTGGCGTCGGCGGAAGATCTCGCAACCGGCCTGAAACCCTATGAACGCGCCTATCAGGAGAGCTTTGTCACCCACACTCACGCTCTGCTCGGGATCGCCCCGCTGGATGATCCGCAGATGGATACGGAATTCCTCCAAGCCTTCTATGCCTGGATGACGCAATCTGGGGCCAGCTGGCCGCAAACTTTCTTTGACTGGTTCGGCGGACGCGAAAGCGAAGCGCGGGCGAAGGCATCGCCACAGGCATCGCTCTATACGGACGATAGTTTCGCGCCGGTGCACGACGGCCTGGTGGCGCGAAACCCCGTCCACCCGGAACGGCTACAACATACCTACTTTCAGGGCCCTTCTCCGGTCAGCCTGCTGATAGATGAGGTGGAAGCTGTCTGGGACCCCATTGCCGAGGCCGACGACTGGTCAGCGCTTGATGCCAAGCTCGACCATATTGAACAGGCCCGTCTTGCTTTCGACTGGGCCTGACAAGGTCAGCCGTCCAGTTCGACGTCCCAATAGAGATAGTCCATCCAGGTCTCATGCAGGTGGTTCGGCGGAAACTTGCGGCCGATTTCCTGAAGCTGGTAATTGTTCGGGCGGGCCGGGCGCGATTTAAGATGCATGTCCGTATGGTGCAGCATCTTCCCACCCTTGCGCAGATTGCACGGGCTGCACGCCGCCACGATGTTCTCCCAGGTCGTCCGTCCACCCCTTGAACGTGGAACGACATGATCGAAGGTCAAATTCTCGGTCGCGCCACAATAGGCGCATTCAAACCCGTCTCTCAGGAACACGTTGAAGCGGGTGAAGGCGGGCGGCCTGTCCTGACGCACAAAATCCCTCAGCGCGATGACACTCGGCAAGCGGAATTCCGTGCTCGGGCTGCGCACGACATAGTCATATTCTGCAATGATATCGACACGGTCGAGGAAAACGGCCTTCACCACTTCCTGCCAGGGCCAGAGGGACAAGGGATAATAGGAGAGCGGCCTGAAATCAGCGTTCAATACCAGAGCGGGCCGACCGCTCGGTGGGGCCGAAAGAATCTCAGCCATGGAACACCTCCATGAAGCAGAGAACATATGCTTGCTCGAACCGACTGAAGGCGTAGCTCCTTTTCGTCTCGCCCCTGATCTAGGTGATTCACATCATCAGATTATGACAGAAACGGCGTTTTGCAACGCTTTCCGGGCAATCAGGCTTGCGGACTGGCTTGTGACGCCTTGGCACGCAGATCATTGATCCAGCCCCACAGCATATGGGCCGCAACCCCCCGATAGGGCCTCCACACCTCGGCATGGGCGGAGAATTCCTTGATTTCCATACGGGTTTCGACCTCGGACAAGAGTTTGTGTGCCTCCATCAGGCCCACATCGCCGACGGGAAAAGCATCCATCGCTCCCACCGAATAGAGCAGGAACAATTCTGCAGTCCACGGGCCGATCCCCTTCACCGACACCAATTCCTTGCGCGCTATGTCGAGATCGGAGGCACATACACGCTCCAGGTCCAGAGACCCGGAATTGATTGCTTCTGCGATGGACACCATGTGGCGCACCTTGGGGCGGGACATTCCGCACGCGCGAATGTCTTCCGGGTCTGCTGCCAGTACGGCGTCTGGCGTCACCTGCCCGAAAAAGGCTTCGGTTCGCCCCCAGATCGTGCCGGCTGCTTTCGTCGATAATTGCTGATACGCGATCAGGCGGCAGAGCGCGGCGTAGCAAGGCTCGCCCACCCGCCATGTCGGAACGCCCAATTCGTCATATGCGCGGGACAGCGCAGGATCGGCAGCGGCCAGGGTTTCACAGGCCGCCTTCAGTTTCCGCCGCGAGGGCGCGGTCAAGAACCCGGCCCCGGCAAACGGCCCAGCGGCACCAATCCCATCTTCACCTCATCATCCTTGATGGTGAAGGTCAGGAAGCCGCCGTCGGCAGACGAGGTTTCAAGCATGGTCAGCATGGCGTTTTCCTGCTGGCCGAGCCGGCCGGACGATTCCAGCGCCTCACGCAGTTCGTCCGCATTGTCGATCCGAACGCCCATAGAGCCATTGGCCACACCGTCCTCGAATGCCACATCGCCTTTCACGCCAAGATCCAGAGGCCCCCAATCGAGCAGGCCCTGTGCGATCTCCACACCGCCATCGGCGTCGATCAGCGCGCGATGCAGCCGGTCGGCATTTCCTCCGCTCCGAATCCAAGCGGGAAAGAATTCACGAACCTCGCCAATCAACCGAGAGGGCCCGAGCGTGTCGCCCAGAAATTCGGCTCCTTCCGGCGCGCCATTGATCGTCAACCGGTCCCATTGCAGCGCGATCATCAAATCGTCTTCCGAGCCCATGCGGGGCGCGAGGTTCAGGGAGAAGTTCGCCGCCTCATAGGATTCTCCCTCGATGAGCGCGGTCGCGCTGCCCATCTGCACACCAATCCGGCGGATTGTTTCGGAATTCCATGACACGCTAACCGCGGAAGACTTGTCCAGGGTCAGCGTCTGCCGCATGCCATCGTCTTCGGTCAGCACATTTCGTCCAGGCGAATAGGCGATGACGTGCTGCCAGTTCCAGGGCTGCATGACGAGCCGCACTTGCTCGCCTTCCCAGCGCGGCGCGGCGGGGGCTGCATATACAGGGTCGTCCACCACAAGCTCAAATCGGTAAGGGAAGCCTCCGAGAGACTTGCTGGAATACTCAATCTCAGCGCCCAGCGCCCTTTGCTCGGCAATCCAGTGGTCGATGCCCTTGTCCAGCTGAGACTTTGCGATGAACCAGTACGCCGTCCATGCGCCGATCGCGATCAGCAAAAGGACGAATGGAAAGTACAGCCAGAAACGGGATTTTTTCTGCGCGGTGGACGGTTCGACCATGTGGAGTCCTGACAGGATTTAAGAGGCGATGTGTTTCTGCACGTCGCGGCCTTCAGCCACAAGTGCGTCAGAGGCCGATTCCAGATCAGCCTGCAGCCGCGCCATCAATTCCTTGCGGGGCAGGCCCGCAGGAATGGGCGGCAGGATTTCGTACACGATCCGGCCCTTGCTGCGCCTCAGGCCGCGGCCCGGCCAGCAAAGGCCGGCATTGGTCGCCACAGGCACGATTGGCGCTTCAATCGCCTTGGCGAGGCCGGAAATTCCGGCTGCGTGATAGGCGGGCGGGGCACCGGGCTCTGTGCGCGTCCCTTCCGGGAAGATCACGATCTGACGACCATCTTCCGCGCGCACCTTTGCGGCGGCCACCATCTTCTTCAGCGTTCTCGTGTTTCCGGCCCGGTCAATCGGGATCATCGCCGTTTTTAGCGCGTACCAGCCAAGGAAAGGATACCAGAGCAATTCCTGCTTCAGGATGATTGCCGGGGCGGGCATCACTAGGAACGGGATAAACACATCCAACATGCAATTGTGCTTGCCGGCATACAGCACCGTGCCGCGTGGCATGTGCTGGCGGCCCCGGATCTCTACCTCGATCCCGCAGATCACGCGCAGTCCGAAAATGAGTCCGCGCGCATACAGGCTGATCGCCCAGAACGTCACCGATTTCGGCAGAATCAGCGCGGGCAGGAACAGGATGCCCAGCAGGGCCATCAGGCCATACATCCAGATCACGAAGAGGATAGAGCGAAACATCATCATGCAGGTATCAGATAGGTCAAACTTCGAGAGTCGTCACCCGCCACTTCGCCCATTCCAGGAACACGCCCCGAAATGAACTCGGATCGCTCCAGATGCGGGCCGGGTCATTCACCGTGCGCACAGGCCATGCGACCAGCTCCAGATCCGGCATGGCCTTTTTCAGGACGATCAGGCTGCGCGGCATGTGATAGTCAGAGGTGACAATGATCAGGCTTTTGTAGCCCCGCTCATAGGCCCAGGCCGCAGTCTCATCCGCATTGCCGAGCGTCGTTTCCGCCACATAGCCGATGTCGACACAGCAATCCCAAACGTCTTTAGAACCGCCCGCCAGCGCGATCAGATCCGCTTTCGGCACGTCCGGGTTCACACCGGAAATCAGCATTCGGCTGCCGCGCCCATCTGCAACAAGGTCGATGCCTGCCGCGATGCGAAGTCCTGACCCCCCTGTCAGCGCGACGATCGCATCTGCCGTGACGTCGGGCGAATGATCGACGCCCGCCACGCGGTTTGCGAACAGGATGAAATCGCCGACGGCAAGCAGCAGCCCCGCCAGAAGCAGGGCGGGCACCACACCGATACGTCGTTTTCGCAATCGTCGTTCGCCGCTCACATCACACTCTTCAGGGAACGGATAACTGTAACACGCGCGGCAATCCGCGCAGCAAGGCCGGCAATGACCGGCGTCAGAACCAGAATCAGCAGATCGACAATATCGAGACTCAGCACGGGCAAAAGACCTGACCGCGCGCCGCTGGAATGAACCCCGAAAATCATCGCTGCTGCTGCGCCGAGCGCCAGCAAAGCGCCAACTGCCCCTGCCCTGAGGCCCAGCAACCAGAAGCGCCGTTCGAACAGGCCGGCGATATAGCGATCCCGCGCGCCGGCCAGATGCAGCACGTCAACAATGTCCCGCCGGGCCAACAGTGCCGCATGCGTTGCAAAGGCGATCACGGCCACAGCCGTGGACGCCAGCAACGCAACCGCCGTCAGCGCAACCAGCCGCGCAATCGCCAGCATTCGCCGGACATCGCCCGCCCAATCGGCATGTTCGTCCACGGCATGTGCATATCCGGCCTCCGTCAACCGGCGTTCCAATGTCGGGCCCATGAACTGCGCGTCGGGTTCTGCGGTCACGGCGATCAGCTGCGGCAGGGGCAGGCTTTCCGGCAGGCCGCGGCTGCCAAAGTTCGGTTCCAGTAGCGCGTCAATTTCCTGCTTCGACAGCAGCCGCGCTTCACGCACGCCGTCCGTCGCCTCAATCAATTGCCGCGCGTCCTCGGCGCCGCGCCGGTCTGCATCGGGAAGGGACACAGTCAGTTCACCCTCAACTTCCGCCGTCCAGCTGCGCGCCGCACCATAAGTCGATTTTGCCGAAAGTGTCGCCAGCGCGGCCAGAAAGCACAGCGCACCGACAACAAAGAACAACGCCATTTCGCGCGCATCCTCTACCGGCAGAAGCGGGGTTTCCTTCGCCATACCTAGTCCACCGTCTTCACGATATCAGTCCGGCGCCGCGCAGCCGGGCCATATTCGACATCCTGAACCAGCAGGCCATGCTGCAGCCGGAACACCGGCGCATCGACCTGTCGCACCAGTCCCAGATCATGCGTGGCGATGATCACTGTTGTGGCCCGGCGCTTGTTCAGCTCAAGGAACAGGCGCATCAGGCGGGCGCCCATTTCCGGATCAACGTTGCCGGTCGGTTCGTCCGCAATCAGGATATCCGGCTGGGTCACGACGGCGCGGGCGATGGCGACTCGCTGCTGCTCACCGCCGGACAGGGTTGGCGGGCGCGAATGCATGCGCTCCCCAAGACCAACCCAGGCCAGAAGCTCCTCAACATCGTGGCGATAACTCGCTTCCTTGCGCCCCAGGACGCGCAGAGGCAGCGCGACGTTCTCATATGCCGTCAGATGGTCCAGCAGGCGGAATTCCTGGAACACGACCCCCACCCGGCGGCGCAGCGCGGAGAGCTGGTCGCGTGTCAGACGGCTGGTCGGCCGGCCGAACAGGGAGACTTCGCCATGCGTCGGCTTCAGCGCCAGATAGAGCAGTTTCAGCAGGCTGGTCTTGCCTGCGCCCGATGCCCCGGTCAGAAAGCTGAACGATCCGGGTTTCAGGACAAGATCAATCCCGCTAAGGATGTCTTCCGACGTGTCGTAACGCAGCGAGACGCCATCAAGGCGCACGGCGACATCGTCAAAAAGGTCATGGCGGGGAAGAGTCATCAGCTCCTATCCTGTGCTCGTTCGAGTGGATTATTGGGGCGAATTGCGGGAAACACCAAGTCATGATCCTCACTTGTCCCCATTGTGAAACCCAGTATTTCGCCGATGACTCAACAATCGGTGAAAGCGGCCGCACCGTGAAGTGCGCCGCCTGTGGCGGATCGTGGTTTGTTGAGCCCAAACATCTTGATGAAACCGTGCGCCGTACACCTGCCGCCGCACATGAAATCTATCGCGAGAAAGTTCGCGCCCAGCGGCGTCGTCGCAGCCGCACGGCCGCCCTGCTCTCCTGGCTCATCACGGCGGCGATCTTCTTTGCCCTCGGCGTCGGCGCCATCGTATACCGCAACGAAGTCGTGAAGCTGTGGCCTGAAGCGGGCAGCGCCTACAAGCAGATCGGGTTCAAGGTGAACCGGTTCGGGTTGGAATTCGAAGACATCGAGCGCAGCCGTACCTTTAACGACACGATCCCGATCGTCACAGTATCCGGCAAGGCTTTGAACATCTCCCGATCCACGGTCGACTCCCCTGCCGTGCGTGTGGATCTGAAAGACGAGATCGGCATCATCGTTGCCACCACCTATGGCCGCATCAGCCCGGCGCAGCTGGACGCAGGCGAATCCGGCAGCTTCCGTGTGGTGGTAGAGCAGGCGCCGATGGAAAGCTTCGAGATCGAACTCAAATTCGTGGACCTGTCCGAGATTCCAGAAGACGCCCCCGAACCGGAATTGCCCAACGATACCGCCAATTCAGCCGAGATGGACGCCGCCGAAGAATGACCGACATGCCGAAAATTGAGGTGATCGTGCCGGAAGACGAACTTCTGACAGAGATCGACAAACTAGCTGAGACACTGGCCCCGCGCCTGACCGGGGAATGGACCGTGGTCTCGATCCTGATTGGCGCCACCCCCTTCACTTCAGACCTGATGAAGGCCCTCGCCCGCCGCGACATTCACCCGACGCTCGACGTCATCTGGCTGGAATCCTATCGCGATGCGCGGGAAAGCTCCGGCCGGGTCGTCGTGCGCGCAGACCTTGCCCGCTCAGTGAAGGACAAGGGCGTGATCATTCTGGATGATGTGTTCGACACGGGCCGGACACTGGCCTTCGCCAAAACACACATGCTGGCCAAGGGCGCGCGCGAAGTCATCACCTGCGCCCTCACCCAGAAACCCTGGGCCCCGCGCGGCGAAAACGGTGTCGACTATTGCGCCATTGATGCACCCGGGCGCTACCTTGTCGGCTATGGCATGGACGACGCCGGCAAGTATCGCGGCCTGCCATATATCGGCGCGCTGGACTGAATTCCGTTCATTCAGTTGACCGGCAAATACGTCTCCAGAAAGGCGAGTATCTCGGTATAGTAGATCAGCTCATCCTCTTCCGGCATGTAGGAATGAGAGGAGTTTTCCAGCGTCACGAGCCGGAAGAACTTACCTGCTTTGCGTAAGGCCTTCTCCATACGTTCGGCTTGTTCGTAGTCGACCACACCATCATCCTTGCCATGCAGGATCAGAAGAGGTCGTGACAGATTGCCCGCATGCTCGACCGGCGAAACTGCTTTGATGGTCTCTTTGTCTCGCCCCGGGTGGCCAATATGAGCGACCCAGTACTGATAGGCTTCGGAATTGCTACCCTCTTCACGTCGTTCGCGACGCAGGAATGCATGTAAGTCACTGACCCCTGCCGCAGCAATCACACATTGGTACTTTTCGGGGGTCAGCGTGGCGGCCGCCATCGCGGCATACCCGCCATAAGAAAAACCGAAAATGCACGCGCGGTCTGCTTCCGCCAAGCCCTCGGCCACAAGATGGTCAAATCCATCTTCCACATCGGTCTGCATGGCACGCCCCCATTGCCGCCGCCCCTTGTCAGCGAATGCCTTCCCGAAGCCGGAAGAGCCACGGAAATTGGGTTGGAACACTTGGTATCCGCGCGCCACAAGAATTTGCACGTCCTGATCGAACGTGACCATGTCCCGCATTTCAGGACCACCATGCGGCATCACGACCAGCGGGGGCGGAGGCGCACCTTCAGCCATCGGGGGACGGGTGAGGTATCCACGCAATTCCAGTCCGTCGCGCGCCGTATACGTGATGACATCGGTGGCGCCGAACGTCTTATCGTTGAGGCGCTTGCGCTGGTTACCGAGTTCCGTCGCCCAGGCGGTGTCCAGATTGTAGATATGATACGAACCTGGTTCGCGCGGCCCGACGGCCTTGAGCAGCCATCGTTTGCCATCTTCGCTGGCATCAAGCGGGATCACATTGGCCTCATTCCCGAAATACGTGTTCAACCCGTCCAGGTGGCTCTGGATCAGGGGATCGTCCATCTCGATGACGAGGCGGTCATCATAATAGAACACTCCCACCAATTCTTGAGTTTCGGTATTGAAGAATCCATCTTCAATATCGACCTCTTCATGCTTACGAACAGTTTCGACAATTTCATCCCGCTCGAAATCGTAAAGATAGATGCCAGCCTTGTCTTCGTCATCCGGCCGGGCGGACACATAGTAGGTCGTCTCTGTAGGACCGGGATAAAGCACTTGGAAGTCTAGCGCCGCCTCGTCATTCTGGCGCGATTTGAGGCGTACCGTTCGGATCTTTCGCCATTTGGTCGAGCCGTTTTTCCGGTCTTCGCGCGCATAGATATAAATCACTGTGCCCCGCGAATTTACATTCAGGCGAAAGGCTGGCTCCCCATTGCGGTCTGTGTACCACTCATAGGTGTTTTTCGTTCCTGTCGCGATCCGCTCGACTGTGCCGTCGGTGACATTGACCTTGAACAAGTCGAGATCTCCGTCCAGGCGTGCGGGCATCAGGATATGGTCCGGATCATTCGGCAACATGTCCGTCACCGAGGTCAGATAGAAGTTCCGGTGCAGGCTTTTCTCTTCCTGGAACATGGCCACCGTCTTCCCGGTCTCTCGCTCCACGGAGACCAGTCGGGAAAAGGGTGTAGGAATAGTCCGACTGTCCTCATCCCAGTCTCGCAATTCCTGGCGGGACATGGGGCGACCAGACCGGATGTCGATGTATCCCGTCAGCGCGACCAACAATCGATCATCGCTGATCCAGTCGACCCAGCGGATGTAGAAATCCCCCAGATTGGTCGCATCGAGTGTCGGCGCCGGATCATCAAGATCCAGCATCACCAGGAAGTCCTCGCCTTCGACGCGGCGCACACCTGACATATAACGGCCAGATGGCGACAATTCCGGACTCCAGAAATCCAGATCGCTCAGGAATTCTTCGAGGGTTGGAGGGTCGGGCTCCTGCGCGAACGCTGGACCACAAAGAAAAATGGCGGCCAGAACCGCCAGGATACGCAACACCAAATGGACCCTCCCCGTACCAGCGGAGACTGGAAAACCGGTCAGGAAACGTCAACCTCTAATTGTGCAAATTCTACAGAATCGACGGGATTACGCGGTCTGGTGGGCGGTGGCCGTCGGCGAAGGTCTTGATGTTGATGATGACCTTCTCGCCCATTTCGGTGCGGCCCTCGATCGTCGCCGAGCCCATGTGCGGCAGAAGCACGACATTCGGCAGGCCGAACAATTCCTCGTTCACTGTCGGCTCGCGCTCGAACACGTCGAGGCCTGCGCCGGCGATCTTGCCTGCCTTCAGCGCGCGGGCCAGTGCGGCCTCGTCGATCACCTCACCGCGCGCGGTATTCACGATATAGGCTTCCGGCTTCATCAGTTCGATCCGGCGCGCATTCATCAGGTGGAAAGTCGCCGGCGTATGCGGGCAATTCACCGAGACAATGTCCATGCGTGACAGCATCTGGTCGAGACTGTCCCAATATGTTGCTTCCAGCAATTCTTCGATGCGCGGGCTGACCGGCTTGCGGTTGTGATAATGGATCTGAAGGCCAAACGCCTTGGCGCGGCGCGCAACGGCCTGGCCAATCCGGCCCATGCCGATGATGCCGAGCCGCTTGCCTGCCAGCCGGCGCCCCATCATCCAGGTGGGGGTCCAGCCATCAAAGCCGCCAGAATTCATCACTTCGGCGCCCTCGAACAGGCGGCGGGGCACAGACAGGATCAGCGCCATGGCGACATCGGCCGTATCATCGGTCAGCACGCCGGGCGTGTTCGTTACCGTGATGCCGCGCTGTACCGCGCTCTGCACGTCGATATTGTCGACCCCTGCCCCGAACTGGGCGATCAGGCGCAGCTGCTCTCCCGCGCGGGCCATGACGCGGCCGTCCAGACGGTCCGTAACGGTGGGCACCAGAACATCGGCGCTCTGCATCGCCTCGACCAGTTCTTCCTGCGTGAAGGGGTGGTCGTCGTCATTCAGCCTCGCATCGAACAGCTCTTTCAGGCGCAGTTCGACTGGGGCGGGCAGCTTGCGGGTGACGACAACTTTCAGCTTCTTCGCGGACATAGGGACTCTTTTTGCAAATATTCTCAATCGGGCCTTAGCAGAGGGATCGGGACACGCCAACGCTTCATGTTTTACACAAGATTCATTTGGCTATGGAATTCTAGCCCCTCGCAGACATGGGAAAAGACTGCACATGAAGCGGGCAGTAGTCATATTAACGGGCTTTCTCGTCGCGAGCGCTGCTGCGTTTGCGCAAGGGGCTGACTATGTCCGCGTCAGCAAATTTTCCGGCAAGGAAGTGCCGCGCTTCGAAACGCTGAAATACAATGCCGTGAATGGCCGCGCTGGGCCCAGCCGGGACCATCCGATAGTCTGGCGGTATGAGCGCAAGGGCCTGCCCCTGCTCATCATCAAGGAAAGCCAGAACTGGCGCCGCGTGCGAGACCCGGAAGGTGCTGAAGTCTGGGTTCATGCCCGCATGCTGGAGCCTGACACCATCGCCATGGTCCAGTCCGATACGGTCATGCACAAGGAGCCGGACGCGATGAGCCCGAAGGTCGCGCGCCTTGAAGCCACTGTGCTGGTCGAACTCGGGCCATGCGGTCAGGGCTGGTGCAAGGTATCGGCCAGTCACTACAAGGGCTTCGTGCCAACGACGGCGCTCTGGGGCGACAATACCAGCGCCGCTGCGCTGTAAACCAGCACCCGCCAACATCCCATCAGAGTTGACAAGCCGGGCCGCACAGGCTCGAACGGCCACTTGCGCTTGAATGAACAAGGGAACCGCCATGTCCGGACCGCACGACTACCACACGCCCCAATCCTCCTATTCCAAGGAAGACCTGCTGAAATCCGGCGCGGGCGGCTATTTCGGACCCGGCAATGCCCAGCTGCCCGTCCCGCCAATGCTGATGATGGACCGCATTACCGAGATCACCATGGATGGTGGCGAGTATGGCAAGGGCAGCGTCATCGGCGAGCTCGACATCACGCCGGACCTCTGGTTCTTCGAATGCCACTTCCCGGGCGACCCGGTGATGCCCGGCTGTCTTGGCCTTGATGCCATGTGGCAGGCCGTCGGGTACTGGCTCGGCTGGTCCGGCAGCCCCGGCAAGGGCCGCGCGCTCGGCGTCGGCGAAGTGAAGTTCACCGGTGAAATCACGCCTGACAAGAAGCTGGTCCGCTATGTCATCGACATCAAGCGCGTGCGCCGCGGCAAGCTGAATCTCGGCATCGCGGATGGCCGCGTCTATGTCGATGGCGAGCATGTCTACACCGCCCTCGACATGAAGGTCGGCCTGAAGAACGTACTCTAGCGCACAGGCTCTACGGGCTGTGCATTACGACGTGCGAAAGCCCCCGCCCATGACAGATTGACGGACCTGCGGTACTTTCCCCTCCTGGGAGAAAAGGGGATACCGCATGGCCTACTGGAAAACGGGCACTATTCTTACCGCTGCCGTGCTCGCGCTCGGCGGCGTGGATCTGGCCGAGACGCCCCGACAGGCCCCCTTTCCGGACCCCGTCCTGCTGTCGGGCGAGTCCTGTCTTGGCAGCGAAGGCAGCGCCCGTCGTCTCAGCCTGTTTCTCGGAGCGGCGCGCGCATATGCCGAGTCCGGACAGGTCGGCAATAAATTCGCTGCTGGCCTGACCGCGCCGATCATGACCTATCCGGTCACAACCGGATCTGCCGATGCTCAGGATCTGTTCGACCTGGGCCTGTCCCTTGTCATCAGCTTCAATCACGACGCAGCCATTGAGGTGTTCCGCCAGGCGCAAGCGGCTGACCCGGACTGCGCGATGTGCCACTGGGGTGAAGCGTTCGCGCGCGGCAGCAATCTCAATCTCGCCGTCGGCGAGGACGTGCTCGAACTGGCGCATGATGCGGCGCAGGCAGCAAAGCTCCGCGCCGCCGGGGCCCCTGTTCTGGAGCAGGTGCTGATCGACGCCATGGTCGCGCGGTATCCGCGCACGGAAGATGGTGGTGTGACGGAAGACCCGGCTGCGTTCGCAGATGCAATGGCGCTGGCGGCCGTGCGGTTTCCGAATGACGACCTTGTTCTCTCGCTTGCCGCCGAGGCCGCCATGAACACCCAGCCCTGGGATTATTGGCAGGCAGACGGGCACACGCCGAAAGGCCGGACGGCGGACGTGATCACGCTGCTGGAGGCGGTGCTGGACCGCAATCCGGAATTCGTCCACGCGATCCATCTCTACATCCATGCAACCGAAGCGTCGGACGATCCCTGGCGCGCAATCGAGACGGCCGAACACCTGCCCGGGCTCGCCCCACAATCCGGTCACCTCGTCCACATGCCTTCCCATCTTTGGTACCTGACCGGCCAGTGGAAACGGTCCATGGAGTCGAATCTGGCTGCGGCGCAGGCTGATGAGCTATACATCGCAAGCGGCAATGCTCCGCCCCTCTATGAGTACGGGTATTACCCCCACAATCTCCATTTCATCCTGACATCGGCGATGATGGCCGGGGACGGAGAGACCGCCTTGGCCACGGCCACCCGGCTGGACGCCGCACTGCCTCAGGAGATGTCGTCGCTGGCCCCCTGGATCGCGTTGATCCGTCCGTCGGCCTACTATGCCCACGCACAATTCTCGGCGCCGGAAACCGTGTTCGGCCTGCCCGAACCGGGATCGGATGTCGTGATGGACCAGATTGCCTGGCACTATGCACGAGGGCTGGCCTTCGCCGCCGAGGGCAACACCGTCAGTGCACAGTCTGAAGCAGACCGGATCGATGCTCTCATTTCCAGCCCCGGCATCGCCGAACTGGAAGCACAATATCTTCCCGCAGGTGACATCGCCCGGATTTCATCGCTCATCGTGTCTGCGCGGATTGCCGCCCATGACGGAGACTTCGCCACCGCTATTTCCACCATGGAGCTTGCCGCAGACCTTCAGGATGCGCTTCCCTATAGCGAGCCACCAATCTGGTACTATCCCGCCCGCCAGACCCTTGCCGCGCTGCTCCTGCAGGATGGCCAGCTGGATCGGGCCGAAAGCATGTTCCACCGTGCCCTGCTCAATTCGCCGAACAATGCCCATGCGCTTTACGGCCTGTGGCAAACCTACAAGGCACAGGGCAACCGGCGCTCGGCCAGCTATGCGAAACATCTGTACAAGAAGGCATGGATGGGCAAGCGCGGCGCCACGCCAGACCTGATGAGGCTATGAGCGAGACGCCCCGGAACTGATGAAGCCGGGTGACATATTAGAGCTGGAAAACCCGTTTCGCATTGCCGGACAGGAATGCCTCGCGTGCATCATCGGCCAGGCCGAGCGCGTCGATACCTTCAAGGCATCGCTGGGGTGAAAGCATCGGCCAGTTCGTTCCGAACATGACCCGCTTCTTGCCGATGCCCTTCATCCAGTCGACGAAAGCTGGCGGTAGGCGGTGAAGCGCGTAGGCGGACGTGTCGACGTGAAAGTTCGGGAACTTGATCGTCATCGTGTGCAGTTCATCCAGCCAAGGGAAGCCGACATGGCCGCCCACCACGACCAGCTCCGGAATATCCAGCATCACATCTTCCAGGTAGGGCAGCATGCGTCCGGTCTCTGATCGCTTCAGCGGCCCGGTATGCCCGATCTGCGTACAGAACGGCACACCCGCCTCGATACATGCGGCGTAGACGGGATAATAGCGCCGGTCGTTTGGCGGCAGATCCCACAGCCACGGCACAAGCCGCACACCCACAATGCGCTTGCCGTCCACGACGCGGCGAATTTCCCGCACAGCGCCCATCGGGTCGGTCAGGTCCACCGTCGCGAGCCCGCGCAGCCGATCCGGCGCCTGATCGATCTGTTCCTGCAATTCCGAATTCGAGATCAGGTCTCCAGTTGGCGAAGACCAGGCCGACAGGAAGGTGATGTCGACACCCGCAGCGTCCATCGCGGAAATCGTCTGCTCCACTGTGGTGCCGCGCGTATCTCCTTCCCGTCCGGTCCACTTCAGGAGAGTTTGCAACCAGGGGGCTGCAGCGAAGCGCGGCGTGGTTGCCTGCGCCCAGACATCGATGATCATGGCTTGCTCCATTTACTTCACTATTGAAGTATATGGCTTTCACTCCCCCTCGCAAGCGGCTACGTAGCGTCATGACTGCACATTCCAGCCGATTCTATCACGCGCTCCAGATCGCCGCCCACCGCCTTCAGAAACAGGCCGACCTTGCCGTCTCCGGCGCGGCGGGCATCTCGACGGCGCAGTCTGCCGTACTCGCTGTTATCGCCAGAACTCCCGGCATGCGGCAGAACGAAGTGGCCCGCACATTGGGGCTGAACGAGTCGGCCGTCACCGCGATGATCACCAAACTGATCGGCCTGAACCTTGTCCAGCGCAGCCGCAGCGCCGAGGATTCCCGCGCCTGGGAATTGTCCCTGACCAATGATGGCTCCGCAGCACTCAGCGCAATCGACGCGCCGTTTGCAGAGATAAACGCGCTGATTGACGATACGCTGGGCGAGCGGGTGGACGAGTTCGCAACCCTCCTCCATGCCCTTTCAGACCGGCTGGCGCGAAGCTGATACGCGCAAAACACCGCCCGAAACTTGACGGGCAAAGCGGGGATGCCTAGCGGTTTCCCATAGAACATTCACCAAGAGAGGCTTTCCCACATGGCTGATGACTGGACCCCGCCGGCAGGCGACCTGATGAAAGGCAAGCGCGGCATCGTAATGGGCGTCGCGAACCAGAACTCCATCGCCTGGGGCATCGCCCGCCAGCTCGCCGCGCAGGGTGCCGACATCGCCTTCACCTATCAGGGCGAAAACCTTGAGCGCCGCGTTCGCCCGCTGGTCGAAAGCATCGGCATGGATTTCATGATCCCTGCTGACGTAACCGATGATGCCTCGATGGATGCCGCCTTCGATGCGGTAAAGGAAAAATGGGGCAAGATCGATTTCCTCGTCCACTCCATCGCCTTCGCCGGCAAGGACGAGCTGCAAGGCTCCATGGTCGCCAACACGACCCGCGAAGGCTTCCGCCGCGCGATGGACATTTCGGTTTTCAGCTTCATCGACACGGCCCGCCGCGCCAGCGAGATCATGCCCGATGGCGGCGCAATGATCTGCATGACCTATCTCGGCGCAGAGCGCACCGTGCCGTCCTACAATGTCATGGGTGTCGCCAAGGCCGCGCTCGAAGCCGCGACCCGCTATGCCGCACGTGACCTCGGTCCGCAGGGCATCCGCGTCAATGCGATCTCGGCCGGCGCGATGCGTACGCTCTCCCTCGCCGGTATTCGCGGCGGCAAGAGCCTGATGGGCACCGGCCGCGACTGGTCTCTGCTGAAGGAAGACACGCGGATGGAAGGCGTTGCAGGCGCGGCGCTCTACCTGCTGTCAGAACTCGGCCACTCCGTCGCCGGTGAAGTCCACCATGTCGACGCCGGCTTCCACGTCGTCGGCGTCCCGGATTTGCCGGAAGAGTAGCGTCTGGCGACTTGCATTCTTGCTAGAAATGGTAAGGGGCGGCAACTAGCCGCCCCTCTTCATTTTATCCGAACAAAGTCGGCGGCTCCGGATCTTTGGCCTCAGGGAACCTTTTCCCCGTCAACACCTCGCTCACCCGTCCGGGATTTACATCGTACTCTGCAGCGATGCGGTTCACGAACCAGCCACGTTTGCGAAGGCGGTGAAAATCTCGAGCCATCTTCAGCGTGATACTCTTGCTAGGTTTTCGTTTTTCAGGATCTACATGATTTCCTGTCATAAGCATTTCTCTTTTAAAATGCCGCTGCAGGCTTGACGGGTCGCCCCGTTACGGTCGACAAGAAATTCGTCTAGACAACCCCGCCTGCTTTGGCGGTTACTGATTTAAGATCGGTCGCTCCACGGCCGATCTTTTTCATTTGAGGTAGGATTCTCGGACTCGCGCTAGTAGCTAGCTGCGAAATAGTGAGTCTTTTCTGTGAGTTGCAAACAGAAGCTAAGTTACTCAAATCACGCTTCTGTAATCGCCCGGAACTCCTGCCTGTCTGTCCTGTTGGTCTGGCGAACCCATTCTGACAGGAGACTTCCATGTCCAACATCTTCCTTATCGGCGCCACGGGCGGCGTTGGCAGCCGCCTTGGCCCGAAACTCGTCAAGGCCGGCCACAATGTGAAAGGCCTGCACCGCAAACCCGAACAGGCGGGTGATCTGCGCGACCAGGGCGTTGAGCCGGTCCATGGCAACATCATCGACATGACGGCTGACGACATCGCCAGCGCCATGCAGGGCTTTGACACGGCCATCTTCTCTGCCGGGGCCGCCGGATCTGGCCGCGACAAGACAACGGCGATTGATGGCGAAGGCCCGGAGAAGCTGATCGAGGCCGCGCGCGCCACGGGCGTGAACCGCATCTACATGGTCTCCGTCATCATGGACGCCGGACGCAATCGCGACACGAGCGATGATTTCGAGCACTATATGGCGATGAAGCGCCGCGCCGATGCGGCCCTGGCCACCAGCGGCATCGACTATGTCATCCTGCGCCCCGGCACGCTGAAGGATGATGACGGAGACGGAAAAGTCTGCGCCGGCCGCGCGATCACCTACGGCGACGTGGCCCGCGGCAATGTCGCAGGCATGCTCGCCAAACTCATCGACACGCCCGAGATCACCAATGAGATCATAGAGCTGACCAATGGCGCCACGCCGATTTCAGACGCCGTAGCGAACCTCAAGCGCAGCTGACACCGGCTCCGCACTACGGCAGAGGCCGACAATACGACCTCAACCTGCTTGCAAAGCCCTCGAAATTGAACAATAAATGAAATGTTCAATTATATCGCGGGGGGATGCATGCCAGCCAGGATTTTCGTATTCGTCGGTCACCCCAGGGCCACGTCCCTGAGTCACGGCCTTGCGGATGCCTATCAGCGCGGCGCCGAAAGCCAGGGCGCGGAAATCCGCCGGATGAATTTGCACGACATGCAGTTCGACCCGGACCTCACCGAAGGCTATCACGCCCGCAAAACGCTGGAGCCCTGCCTGGAAACGTGGCGGGACAGTCTTTCCTGGTCAAACCATACCAGCTGGGTCTATCCGCAATGGTGGGGTGGTATGCCGGCCAAGATGAAGGGCGTCCTCGATCGCTGTTTCCTCCCCGGCTATGCGATGCAGTATCACGACAAGGATCCATTCTGGGACCGGCTTCTCGCAGGGCGCAGCGCCGATGTGCTGATGACATCGGATGCTCCGGTCTGGTTTGACCAGCTCACCTACAGCCGCGCCGCGAAGAAGCAGGTTCAGAAGCCCGTGATGAACTTTGTCGGCATCAAGCCGATGCGCCTGTTGCAGGTCGGCCCGGTCAAGACCGCCAAGGAGGCGACCATTTCGAAATGGCTTGCAAAGGCTGAGGCCCGGGGCGCGTCTGCCGCAAAGCGCCTCTCTCGCTCTTGAAGATACTAGCCCGCGCGCCTCGGACGTGAACACAATATAACGACAGGCAGGCCGGAACCCTTCCGCTTGGGCGCCCGTTTCTTCTCCGTACAGGCAATGTCGGAAAGGAGACAGCCATGAAACATATTGCAACCCTCTCGGCGCTCGCCACCGCGATGACTCTGGCAACAGCAGGCCCCGCGCTTGCTGACCCCGGAAACGGGCACGCATATGGCCACGACAAGCAGAAATGGAAAAAGCACGAGCGTGCCGAACGAGAGGCCGAACGCGCCTATGAACAGGGCTATCGTGAGGGCCGCCGCGATGCGATCCGTTACGGCGACCGCAGTTATACTGACTATTACATCGTCGAAGATTACAGCCGCTACAATCTCGCCCCGCCCCCGCGTGGCCACTACTATGCCCGCGTTGACGGGGATATCGTGATGGTTCAGCTCGCCACCCAGCTGGTGACGGAATTGTTGATCGGGCAATAGGGTCCCGACCGCTCTGAAACTGTGATATCGGGCGTTCATGAAAACAACGCCCGATACTCATGTGCCGCTTGGCGGTTTCCCGAATTACCCGGAAGACGAGATGTTGCGACGCGCAGTTGCGTTTCACGACTCTCTGACCTCTCGCCGCTCAGTCCGGGATTTTTCAGATACACAAGTGCCGCGGGAAATCATCGGAGCCTGTATTGCAACGGCGGGGTCTGCCCCATCCGGCGCGAACCACCAGCCCTGGTTTTTCGCCTGTGTGAACAGTGCAGAGAAAAAGCGGGAAATCCGCGAGGCCGCCGAGGCCGAGGAACGGGAGTTCTACGCCGGACGCGCGGGCGGAGACTGGCTCGACGCGTTGGCGCCAATCGGTACGGATGCGGACAAGCCCTATATGGAGACCGCGCCATGGCTGATCTGCATCTTCGCGCAGCGGCGCGGCGGCGCCCATGAAGGCGAAGACCGCAAGAACTATTATATCCATGAAAGCGTCGGAATTGCCACCGGCATGCTGATGGCGGCCTGCCATCAGGCCGGTCTGGCCACGCTCGTCCATACGCCCAATCCGATGAAGTTCCTGAACGGGATCTGTGATCGTCCGGAAACGGAAAAACCCTTCCTTATCCTCGTCGCGGGCTATCCGGCAGACGGCGCGATGGTGCCGAAACACGCGCTGGTGAAGAAACCGCTCGATCAGATCATGCAGGTGCTCTAGCCGCCCACCGTTACAGCCGGGCCGGGGAGCTGGATTGTGTAGAAGCTGAGTGGCTTCTCACCAGGCTTGCGGCCTTCCGCGGCGATGTGAATATCCCCGCGAAGATTGGCGGGGATACCATTCCCCAGAGAGAGAATATCCCCATCCGGCAATTCCGCTGTGAACTGACGGAATTTCCAGCCTTCCAGTACCGGCATCTGGCGCAGCCTGTCGCCTGCCTTCATGCGGACCGGCACATCGCGCGCCAGACTGCCTGACAAGTTCAGGAAATTCTGCGTCACCCAGACGCCCTTTTCCGTTCGAGCAACCCCCATTGCGACATGGGTAGCCTCTTCACTCAAAATGTTTGCCCGGTGGCCGGGGCTCTCCATCAGATTCTGGTGCAGGCGGCGTACGGCTTCCCGCTCCAGATTCCACCGCCCTTTCACCACTTCCAGCATGGCAACATTCTCGGCGGAATACTGAACAAGCGCCCGCCGGTCGAAAGCAGCGATACGGTCCTGCGGTTCGCGTCCGTCCGGCCCGACATGACCGAAGAAGTCATTATACGCCATGTCCAGGCTGTGGAACCGCGCTGTATTGCGCAAATGGGCCCTGTAAACCAGCGGCGCGAGCCCGGCTTCCCGGCGCGCCAGATTGGTCAGCCGCAGGAATTCCCGCTCCATGCGCGTATCAAAACTATAGCCGTCCGGAAGGCTGGAGAAACAGGGCTGAACCTGCTCGACGTAGTCTGCCACAGCCTCGCCCCGATCTGACCAGCCAAGCTCACAAGCGTGGGCGGACAAGCCGATCAGCGCAGAAATCAGGCCAACAATCAGGGGTCTCAACATCATCTCACCGGGATTATATCCCGGCGAAGATGAACAGGACAGTTACGGTTTTGGTGGCCAGGGTTGAAGCTGTTCGCGCTTCAGCTGGCGACGTTCTTCCACCGAGTGGCTGTAGTCATGATCGAATGGTGCGCTTTCCCAGCTGCCATAGCCGGGGTTCGGCAGGGCGATCCATTCCCGGCCCCATTTCTCCGCGTTCGCTTCGTATACGGCCTGACGGTCTGCCGGGCTGGTCTTGTAGGCATCGGTGAAGTCGCCGAGATTATCACCGATCATCAACAGGATGCGGTAATCCTTCGCCACCACGCTCCAGCGCGAAGACTTTGCAGAGCCCCAGTCCGGCTGTTCCTTCTTCATCAGCAGCGTGTCGACATTGCCGCCCATCGGAAAGCCGAGCGCCGCCAGATTTCGGGCAGTGCCCTCTTCTGTCACCGCGTCGCGATTGGTCACGTAGAAGACTTTCACGCCTTTTGCGGCTGCCAGCCGTGTGAACTCCGCCGCCCCCGGAACAGCGCTCGCCACGCCTGCACTGGCCCAGCTGTTCCAGCGGTCGCCATCATATTGCTCGCCAGACAGAACGTCGTCTGCCGCATAGGGCGTATTGTCCAGCACGGTCTCGTCTGCGTCCAGGATGATAGCGGGCGGAAGGTGCTGATATGCCTCGCCCTGCAGGTCCGGCGCGGCAGTCCAGTCAGGATCGGCCAGGGCCTGATCCAGTCGCATCGCGGCCAGCGCGTAGATACCATCAGTGGTCGCCTTGTACTCAACCGCCTGCTGCGCCCAAAGCACGGCGTTCAGCCGGTCATCCTGCGGCACTGCCTCAGAGACGATCACCTCCCGCTCGACCACCACTTCGCGAACCGGCGCGGATCCTTCGTCCACATAGATACAGGCCGACAGGGCCAGCGGCGCGAGCAAGCCCGCCATGAAAAGTGAGTGCGTGCGCGCCATGATCCATCTCCTGTTTCGATGGCAGGATGTCTATCAGACGGCCACCGGGCCGGAAACCGTTTAGATCGCGCCGCAATTCTGCAAACGGGCCAGGACGGGCGCGATCATGCGTTCGATCGCTTCCTGACCGGGGCAGACTTTGCCATAGGCCGGCAGGCCCTCATCCGCGATCACCAGATCTGCCTCGAACATGGCCGGATAGGTCCACCGATAATGCGCCGCGCGGACGGTGCCCAGATAATGCTCCAGCACGTTCTGCATGGACCGCCCGCGCTCCAGCACGTCACGGCGAATGCGGCGCGCCAGGCGCAAATCGTCCGGCGTGTCGACATAGACAGACAGGTCAATCAGGGACTGGATCTTCGGAATGGACAGCGCGTGAATGCCTTCCAGGATCAGGATCGACGCTGACTTGATCTCGCGCGTTTTGTCGCTGCGGTCGTGTCGCTCATAATCATAGATCGGCTGCTGGATCGTTTCGCCCGCCTTCAGCGCGCGCAGATCCTTCACCAACCGATCCGCTTCCTTCGATTTCGGCGCATCATAATTGATGCCCGCCACAAGGGCTTCCCACTCTGCCTTGTTGCTCGGCTCGCCATAATGACTCATCGGGTAGTAATAGGCGTCTTCACCGAACAGGACCGCCTGGCCTTCCGGCAAATGATCGAGCAGGGCTTCGGCAAGAGTCGACTTGCCGGAGCCTGAACCGCCCGACATCGCTACAAGGAAGGGTTTCTTTTTCGCCATGATGCCAATGGGTCTAGCGGCAAAGATATCCGGGCTTCAACGACTTATTGCGGCAACGCCTGCACCGCTTGCAGTCAGCCCGCAACGGTTTCTGCTTTTCGCCGGTTCGCCTTGATATCCTGCACCGGGGGCAGGCCGAACAGGCGTCCATATTCGCGGGTGAACTGCGGAACGCTCTCATACCCCACGGCATAGGCCGCCTGACTGGCCGAGCGACCCTCCGCCTGCATCAGGCGTTTGGCTTCGATCAGCCGCAATTGTTTCTGGAATTGCAGCGGCGTGAGGGAGGTCACGGATCGGAAATGCTGGTGGAATGAAGACACGCTCATGCCGGCGATCTCCGCCAGTTTGGCCACGGGCTGGGGCCGGGCATAATCGCGGCGCAGCACGGCAACGGCCCGGCCAATCCGCTCGACATGGCCGTCCGGCCAGCCCACCTGCCGGATTGCGTCACCGTGACGGCCAGCCATCAGCCAATAGTGCATCTCACGCACGAGCTGCGCCTGCAGGACAGGCAACGTGTCCGGCCGGTCCAGAAGCCGCACCAGTCGTCCGGCCGCATCCGCCACTTCGCGGTCAGTTGTGTCCACTCGGACCGGCGCGGCAGGGTGCTGGCGCGTGGGGGGCATGTCGCCCATCAGGTCTGCAATCACCGCGGCGTTTAGGTCCAGCGCGAGCGATACATAGGGCTCGTCCGCGCTTGCCACCGTAATCTCGCTGACAGTCGGCACATCTGATGTGATCAGCAGGGAATCCCCTTGCGAGAAATCGAACACATCAGCGCCCATCATCACGCGCTTGCTGCCTTGCAGAACCAGGCAACAAACCGGCTGCAGAATCAGCCGCTGAAGCTCGCTCGGCTCGGTAGCGGTCATAATGACGAAGCCCGGGATCGGGGTTTCCGCCGCGCCTGTCTCATTCGCATTGGCCGCGGCATATGCGAGCGCCGCTGTAAGCATGGGATCTTTCATTCCGTGACCCTACACGAAATTCGCCGTCATCGCATGAGAATTGGAGAATCAGGCAAGAAACGTCGATCTTCCGGCAACGTTTCAGGACGGCCGCTGATTATCTCCGTCCTGTCACCAGACAGGAGCCCGACATGACACATATCACCCTCATTACCGGCGGCAGCCGGGGACTTGGCCGCAACACCGCGCTCAGCATCGCGCGCAAGGGTGGCGATGTCATCCTAACCTATCGCAACAGCGCCGACGCCGCCGACGCTGTCGTTGCCGAAATTGAGGCGATGGGCCGGAAAGCCCGCGCCTTGCAGCTCGATACAGGCAAGATCGACACCTTCGCGGCCTTCGCGCAGAGTGTGACAGCCGCCCTGCGGGAAACCTGGAACCGGGACACGTTCGACCATCTGGTGAACAATGCTGGCGAGGGCATCAACGTACCTTTGGCCGATATCCAACCAGACCAGTTCGACACGCTGATGAACGTGCATGTGAAGGGCGTCGTCTTCCTGACGCAGGCCATGATGTCCCTGATCGCTGACAATGGCCGTATCGTGAACATATCCAGCGGACTCACCCGGATGGTGTTTCCCGGCTATGGCGCATATGCCGCCGCGAAGGGCGCTGTCGAGATCCTCACCCGGTACATGGCAAAGGAGCTGGGCCCGCGCGGGATTTCCGTGAACACGGTCGCGCCGGGCGCGGTGGAAACGGATTTTGGGGGCGGCGTTGTCCGCGACACACCTGTCCTGAACCAGCAAATCGCAGATGTCACCGCTCTTGGGCGTGTGGGTCTGCCCGACGATATCGGGCCAGCGATTGCCAATCTTCTGGCCCCGGACAATCACTGGATCACTGCCCAGAGGATCGAAGTGTCCGGCGGACAAGGCCTGTAGGCCCCAACAAAAAAAGGCCGCCCGGTGGGGCGGCCTTCTGCAATTCGTCGTCGGGAAAAGGACTATTCCTCTTCGCCGCCCTCGTCCTTGGTGATTTCCTTGCCGGTCTCCTGATCGACAACTTTCATGGACAGGCGCACCTTGCCGCGATCGTCAAAGCCCATCAGCTTGACCCAGACCGTGTCGCCTTCCTTCACCATGTCTTTCGGATGGTTCACGCGCTCGTTCGCCATTTGCGAAACGTGCACCAGACCGTCCTTCGGACCGAAGAAGTTCACGAAGATGCCGAAATCCTTCAGGCCAACAACTTTGCCTTCGTAGATCTCGCCAACTTCCGGCTCTGCGACAATCTCCTTGATCATCTTCAGCGCCTTGTTGATCGACTCCTTGTCGAGCGCGGAAACCTGAACGGTGCCATCATCATCAATGTTCACCTTGGCGCCGGACTCTTCCACGATGCCGCGGATGACCTTGCCGCCGGAACCGATCACGTCACGGATCTTGTCGGTTGGCACCTTGATGATTTCCATCTGTGGTGCGTTGTCGGACAGGCTGTCGCGGGACGTATCCAGCGCTTTCGCCATTTCACCGAGGATGTGCAGGCGGCCACCACTTGCCTGGGCAAGGGCTTTCTCCATGATTTCCTTGGTGATACCGGCCACCTTGATGTCCATCTGAAGGCTGGTCACACCAGCTTCCGTTCCGGCCACTTTGAAGTCCATGTCGCCGAGATGATCCTCGTCACCGAGAATGTCGGACAGCACGGCGAAGTCTTCGCCTTCCAGGATCAGGCCCATGGCGATACCCGAAACCGGGCGCTTCACCGGCACGCCGGCATCCATCATGGCGAGGGAGCAACCGCACACGGTCGCCATGGAAGACGAACCGTTGGACTCGGTGATCTCGGACACGAGACGGATCGTGTACGGGAATTCCGCATGTTCCGGCAGGACAGCCTGCAGCGCGCGCCAGGCGAGCTTGCCGTGGCCGATCTCGCGGCGGCCTGCGCCGCCCATGCGGCCGGTTTCGCCCACGGAGTATGGCGGGAAGTTGTAGTGCAGCAGGAAGCGTTCCTTGCGGGTGCCGTCCAGGCTGTCGATGAATTGTTCGTCATCGGACGTGCCCAGCGTGGCCACACAGATCGCCTGCGTCTCGCCGCGCGTGAACAGGGAAGACCCGTGCGTGCGTGGCAGGAAGCCGGCTTCTGCCAGGATCGGGCGAACCTGATCCAGGTCACGGCCGTCAATGCGCTTGCCGGTCTTAATGATGTCACCGCGGACAACAGCGGCTTCGGCTTCCTTGAACGCGGCCTTGAAGACCTCGCCGGTCATTTCGCCCGGCTCTTCCTCAGTTCCGACCAGAGCCTCTTTCGCCTTGTCACGTGCTTCGCCGACAGCGGCCTGGCGCTGCAGCTTTTCGGTGATCTTGTAGGCGGCAGACAGGTCTTCGCCGACCAGTTTCTGGATCGCGGAAACCGCGTCGGAATTGTCGACAGGTGCGAAGTCGAACGGTTCCTTGGCGGCTTGCTCTGCCAGTTCGATGATCGCATCGATGACTGGCTGCATGGCGTCATGGCCAGCAACCACAGCGCCGAGCATCACGTCTTCGGACAGTTCTTTCGCTTCGGATTCCACCATCATCACGGCGTCAGCCGTACCGGCCACGACGAGGTCCAGCTCGGACTCTTCAAGGTCGACCACGGACGGGTTGATGATGTATTCGCCATCCTTGTAGCCAACACGGGCTGCGCCGATCGGGCCCATGAACGGGGCGCCGGACAGGACGAGCGCAGCAGAGGCGCCGATCATGCCCAGAATGTCCGGGTCGTTCTCGAGGTCATAGGACACAGCCGTCAGCACGACCTGAACTTCATGCTTGAAGCCCTTGACGAAAAGCGGGCGGATCGGGCGGTCGATGAGGCGAGACGTCAGCGTCTCTTTCTCGGTCGGGCGGCCTTCACGCTTGAAGTAGCCGCCGGGGATGCGGCCCGATGCGTAGTATTTTTCCTGGTAGTTCACGGTCAGGGGGAAGAAGTCCTGACCCGGTTTTGCTTCCTTGGCATAGACAGCCGTGGCGAGGACGCTTGTGTCCCCATAGGTCACCATGACGGCGCCATCGGCCTGGCGGGCCACCTGGCCCGTTTCAATCGTCAGCGTGCGGCCGGCCCATTCCAGCGACACGGATTTCTTGTCAAACATCTAACAGTCTTTCTTTCACATACGAAAAGCCCGCCGTGGCCCTATTGCCCGGCGGGCTTGTTTGGTCAGCCTAGCGGCGGATGCCGAGGGCCTCGATGAGGGTCTTGTAGCGCGCCTCATCCTTGCTCTTTGTGTAGTCAAGCAGCTTCCGGCGGGTGGCAACCATGGCCAGAAGGCCCCGGCGGGAGTGATTGTCTTTCTTGTTCGTCTTGAAGTGTTCGGTGAGGTTGTTGATCCGTTCGGTCAGGATCGCGACCTGCACTTCAGGAGAGCCGGTGTCGCCAGGCTTGGTGGCGAACTTTTCGATCAGCTCTTTTTTCTTCTCAGCGGTAATCGACATCGAATATCTTTCATGTGATCGCCTTGCGGCGGGTTTCATCTAAACGCCTGAATTGGCGGGGTTTTTGGGTGAGTATCTGCAGTTCCAGGCCACGGCCGGGATGTCGTCCAGCCGGGTCAGAACCCGATATCCCACCACAAGGGGCGGCTTATGGCTCATTTGCTGGTATTTGGAAAGAGGGGGAGGTGTTTTGGTCTCACAATCCGCCGGATGGCAGAATCCACTTCCTGCTTCTGTTGATCAAATATATTAAAGGTGGAAAATTGGTCACTTTATAGGCGTTATAATTGGCATCCATACCTGAACCAGACTTCAATGCCTTATCCAAGTCTAGTGGGCGGGACATATGGTGGGCCAGCGCGATGGTGCTGGGTACGTTTGGAATAGTGATAGGAGCATGCATCACCTATTGCTCTACCAAAAGCTGGATACTCACGGTCTGTGCGATATTCCTTGCACTCGGACTCGGCCTGTTTGGAGCTTGGAATTCTGCCGTCAAAGAAAGATACGCAGACGAGTTAGAGCAACAAGGTCTAGACAGTCCTTTGTGGCTCAAGAGCCGGTCTGAGCAAGAAGATGAGGGGTTTCACTACAAGGGTGAATACGTAGGTTTTCAAGTGCTCGAACGCCCAATTTGTGAGGAAAGTCCCAACTTCGAGGGGACAGAAGTTATAATTCGAGACAACAAACAAACCTTGGCAGTTGCGGACGTTCTACGCATTCATGATGAAGCATCCTGGCCTCGGAGTCGGTATGATCGGTTAGAGCGCTTTGGTGAACCACTCTCATTGGCTTCGATATTTGAAGATAACGATGTGAGGGATCGAATTTACCACGCGCAAAGGGGTATAAGTGATTTTGTTTCGCTGGGACTTGTCGCAAATTCCAATGATGTCCTCAGTACTACTGATGAGAATTATGTATCAGCTGAAAGCCTAGCAAACCGTCGCGGCAGGAAACTGGGAGAAGCGCTTCTTGCTCACGCTGATCTAAACTACGAGAAAAGCTCTTTTAAGTCTGTAGGGCTTGGTCGCTGCACTAGACCAGCACAGCGTAATACCGATGAGGACCTCAAACAGCGTGCAGCTGTACTAATCGCCATTGTCCGACGGCAAAGCGTTTCTGAAAGACTATCTTTCGAACGAGCACTGGAAGCAGTGATAACAAAGTCCAACTTATCGGATATCCCGCTCTCCGAATATGAATATTCAGAGGGAATAAGTAGCAGACTAAAAAACAGTCTAGTGGATTTTGCGGGCTATCTAGGTCGAACCAATGAGTGAGTAGATCATTACCGTTGCGGCGTATTTTCTCGCGCACGAGGGGAAGGATAAAACCCCATGATAAGCCTCGTCGTAGGGCGGGGTAGCGACCCGTAACCCGCCCTACGACGGCATTTCACTTCGTCATCCCGGAATTTGCGTGAGCAAATATCCGGGACCCAGTAGAGCGATAGCGTGATCTGAGAATCTGGGTCCCGGACAAATCCTGCCGGATTTTCCGCGATGACAAAGTCTCCTCTCCCCGCCTCTCCGGCGCATGCCGGAGTCTCGTGCGGCTGGCTCCGCGTAGCTTCAGCAGGAGACCCCGGCATGCGCCGGGGATACGGTGTTTGTGGGAGAAAGCATTTTCCCCCGCCGGCCCCTGCGGAGGCAGGGGCCCATCTCTGAACCTTTCCCCTCGCACATGAGGCCACAATTGGAGATGGATACCTGCCTTCGCAGGTATCTTCGTAGTGGGTAATCCGTCTGAGACGCTCTCGCCCCATACTTGACCCCTGCCCTCACAGGAGCCGGATCAGGTGCCGTTCTGGTTGTGGGGGCGGGGACAGGATGGGTCTTGCGGGAGGTGTACGGTCCTGCACGGCTCCAGGCAGGTCAGGCCAGGGTGAGCCGAGGAAGCTCGGTTGGGAATCCGCCTCGTCCGGACGCACGGGAGTAAGGCCTCCCCGGATGAGCCTCAGGTGTGAAAAGCACGGAGGAATCGTTTGCGCGGCGCCGGTAACGAAGACCCGGGACCTTGGGCCCTTTCGAGGTGTCCGCCGAAACTCCTGTCCGGCGCGGCGGGCGGTAACGCTCCATTCCGTAGCCATACTCAAACCAAGGCGGAGCGCCACGGCGCCCGCCGCGCTGTCGGTTCCATCAGGGGCCGAGAATACGAGATACCCGGATGGTGAGAACCAGTCCGGCTTTGGGTGCTGGAGGAACCCACAGGGAGATGGGTCCCGGACAAGCGCGGGGCGCTTTCCGAGATGACAGATTGGGAAAGTCGCCCTTGCTGGGGCCCCCTAGAATTTCACCTCAAGGCCGACCAGAATCTCCTGTGGTTTGCCCGGGCGCAGGCCGGCGGGGTCGATGGAGGCGACATAGGTTTCGTCAAACAGGTTTTCGGCCTTCACGCGCAGGCGCAGCGTGTCGGTCAAATCCATCCAGGCCGCCGCATCGACCAGCCAACGCGCATCAATGCGTTCACCGGCCGGAATGGCGCCCTGCCCGGCCCGCGCGCGGGCTTCGGAGACATGGTTTGCCGAGAGATCCACGCCCCAGCGGCTCGCCTCGATGCCAGCCATCAGCGTGATCTGCTGGTCGGACACATAAGGCAGCTCGTCGCCGGAAACGACATCGCCCCACGGCTCATAGCTGCTCTCGAAGGCCGACTGGAATTCAGCATCGGTCCAGGTGTAGACCACGCCGACTGGCAGGGAGAGCGACGTGTCGAACAGTTTCGCCGCGTCCCAGCTGGCGGTCAGCTCCAGGCCCATCACGTCCACTTCGCCGCCATCGAACTGGTCGCCAATGGTGCAATTGCCGCCCGAAGACGCCGTACAGGTGCCAAGCAGGTTGGAATAGTCGTTGAAGAAGGCGATCGCCTCGACATCCAGTCCGTCCCTGGAAAAGCGCCCGCCGGCTTCCCAGTTCACGCTTTCTTCGGCGTCGGCATCAGTCGCGCCCGGGCTGGCAATGGCAAAGCCGCGGTGCACGCCGGCCAGCAGCGTCAGATCGTCATTCAGTTCGTAAAGCGCACTCAGACCCGGTACGACCACTTGATCATCCAACGTCCGCACCCGGGTCGGCCCTGCCGCGCGGGTCGGGTCCGCCGTCGAGTAATCCTCACGCGTCAGCTCATAATCCTCAAAACGCGCGCCCGCTGTCACGGTCAGCTTGTCCAGCGTCACCCGGTCCTGAACGAAAACCGCCACGGCCTCGCCGCTGGACACGCGGTTGGCATTGCTGCCCGCTGCGCCTGCACCCGTCAGGATCAGCCGCCCACCTTCAAGGCGATAAGCGTCTTCTTCCTGGAACCGGTCCTCTTCATCCTCGTGCACGCGCACGCCGAACGTCAGGTCATGGTCCAGCCCGCCAAGCTGGGTCTGCCAGCTGAGCGTCGTCTGCAAGCCTTCGCTGTAATAGGCGCGACGGTTGGCGCGATACACGATGGAATTGTCCAGGCTGGTTGCGCCCGTCGCCAGGCTGTACTCGGCAGCATAGGTCACCGGATCCGCCAGAATGGAGGAAATGCCGGTATCCCCGCTTGCGCCCGTGCCATCAGCATTGATGCCCTGCAGCTTGTACCAGTTGCGCGCAAAGTCGTGGTGATAGGCAATCGTCGTCAGGTTCAGCGTGGGGGAAAATTCGATCTTGTGGGTCAGCTGGAACAGCTCATTCTCGCCCCGGAACGTATCGTCTGCGCTGGCATCATAGCGGCGGTATGGATCGGCCTGAAAATCCTGCAGGGTCAGGCCCAGATAGGTCTCGTTGGAGGTCTCTTCGCGCGTCTGGTATTTCAGCTCCACGCTTTGCGGCATCGGGCCATTGCTCTGATAGGCGCCGAGCTTCAGCATCAGATCATCAGCGTCAAACCCGGTTGGGCCGCCATTGTCCAGTTCCTTGAAGCCATCGGTCTCGTCGGTGAAGACTTCGACCAGGCCGCCCAGTTGCCAGCCTGCGCCGACATCTGCGCGCCCGCCCGTCCAGGCATGCACACGCTGGCGATCATTCGTGCCGAAGAAAGCCTGCGCAAAACCGCTCATCTCTGTTGGCACCGGCGTGGAGAACAGGTTCAACGCGCCCCCAGTCGTGCGCGGACCGTACAGGATGGCAGCTGGCCCCTTGGTCACTTCCACGGCGCTCATCCGGGCCGTTGTCGGGAAATAGTAGGCAGACGGAGACGCATAGGGCGCGGGCGAAATCGGCACGCCATCCTCCATCAGCACGATGCGGGATGACCGGTCAGACCCGGACCCACGCAGGCCGATATTCGGGCGCAGGCCATAGCCATCTTCTTCCTGAATGTTCACGCCCGGCACCACGCGCAGCACGCGCTGGATATCGCTCTGCGCCTGCGCCGACAGGTCAGCATCCGTGAGGAAGGAGACCGATCCAGCGACCTCGTCGACCGCTTCGCTCGAACCTGTCACGACAATTGTGGACAACAGCGTGTAGGGGTTCTGTTCGCCGGGCTCCGTCGCCGTGTCGGCATAGGATGAAAGCGAAACGAGCGCGCTGGAGGCCAGAAGAACAGACAAGCGGGAAAACGGCATGAGGGGATACCTGTTTTGAAATTGAGACTGAGTTGCGCCTGAATAGTGGCAGCGGATGCCACGGATCAATGTGAAGGTGACATTCACTTGCAAAAACTTTCAGCCATTGTGGTTTCCCTGCCACGCTTCGATGGACACGCGAACGCGCTGGATTCGCCCCATCCCGGCTTCCGGCATGTGGGGATAATCTCCCTCCCTCTCCTCCCGCTCACCCCTGCGCAGGCAGGGGCCCATCTCCTACTACTTCCTCAAGTGCGACAGGCACCTTCGGGAGATGGATACCTGCCTCCGCAGGCATCCTCGGAACTGAGAGTATCCTCCAATCCGTCTGAGACCCCGTCGTCCCATACTTTCCTCCTGCCCTCACGGGAGCCGGATCAGGTGCCGTTCTGGTTGTGGGGGCGGGGACAGGATGGGTCTTGCGGGAGATGTACGGTCCTGCACGGCTCCAGGCAGGTCAGGCCAGGGTGAGCTTGCGAAGGCAAGTTGGGAATCCGCCTCGTCCGGACGCACGGGAGTAAGGCCTCCCCGGATGAGCCTTTCGTGTGAAAAGCACGGAGGCCTCGTTCGCGCGGCGCCGGTAACGAAGACCCGGGACCTTGGGCCCTTTCGAGGTGTCCGCCGAAACTCCTGTCCGGCGCGGCGGGCGGTAACGCTCCATTCCGTAGCCATTCCAAAACCAAGGCGGAGCGCCACGGCGCCCGCCGCGCCAGGCTCTTTGAGCCAAGAAGGAGATACCCGGATGGTTTCGGCCAGTCCGGCTTTGGGCGCTGAGAGGAGACGTCATCATGCCCCGACGCAAAGCCCGCCACCGCAACACGTTTCGCGTGAAATTCCAGCGGACCTATCATCTGCAGAGTTTTCGCACCGTCGTGAAATATTTGCGCCGCATCACGAAGAATTATTCCTGTCTGCATGCGGACGTCGACGCGTTCGAGGAAAACCCGCTCGATAGTCTCTACACGCCATTGCAAATCATGCGCTCACTCGATCCTGAACTTCTGGCAGAGGCTTATGCGGAAGACATGCGCAGGCTGGAGGCAATGGCGGAAGAACTCAGGGCGCGGATGACCGACGAAGAAAGAGATAGAATGCGCCAGAGCCTCCATGACGGGCATGCGCTTCAGAATAGCCAGACACAAGATGACTGGCCTCCGGCCCCTGAACCCAGTCCAGAAAATTCCGGCGAAGCACCCCCTCGCCCCCGCGTCCTTTACCTGTAATCACCAGCACGCAGCGCGCGCCTCCGGCCCGGCTTCGTTTCAGGAATGTGTGCAGCATTGCCTCGGCTGAGGCCTGGGTGTGGCCGTGCAGGTCAATCTTGCCCGCCAGTTCCAGACGGCCCCGGCGCACACGCTTTTCACCTTTGCGGTCAGCGGCGCGGGCAGATTGTTTTGGCGTTTCGGTGGCCCGGCCCGCCGCAGCAATCAGGCCGCTGGCGGATGATTTGCGCGGACGGTTCGGAGACACCGGCTCCCCCGCCTCCAGCGCGCGCTCAAAATCCTCAAGACTGTCCTGCGCCGGTCCGATCGGCTTGATCGTTTTCGCCACACGCGCCCAGGCACGGGATTCTTCCGGGGTCAGGCCGCGTTTCGTCATGGCCGCTATCTAGGGCGACCCGGCCTGAAACCCAAGTGAAGCTATGTCTGTCCGCTCAAGCCGCTCGGCCACGCCTTTCGGCAGGAACACCCAGAGCCGTCCTGGCGCATTCATTGTGCCCGCGCGCTCACCGGCATCCACGCCCGTGCCGAAATAGAGGTCTCCGCGCACCGCGCCCTTGATCGCGCCGCCCGTATCCTGCGCGATCAGCATGCCAGCCCACTCTCCGCCCAGGCCGGGCGCTGTGGTCTGCACATACATGGGGACGCCCAGCGGGTGGATATCCGTGTCGACGGCCATGGATGAAAGCGGCGTCAGCGGAACACCTTGCGCCCCTTCCGGGCCAAGGCTGGGGTCGCCTTCCGGCAGGGCGCGGAAGAACACAAAGCGGGGATTCTGGTTCATCGCCAGCCGCGTTTCGATCGGGCCTGCCCGGTCCATCCAGGCGCGAATGCCCTGCATGCTGGCTTCGCCCGGCGTGATCCGCCCCGTCTCCATCAGCCAGTTGGCGGTGGATTTGAACGGGTGCCCATTATGCGCAGCATAGGCCGCGCGCACGGTGCGCCCGTCCGGGAATCTCAACCGGCCCGACCCCTGGATCTGCAGGAAGAAAACGTCGGCGGGGTGGGCATAGGCGATGGCCGACACGCCATTGGTCGTGATGTCCGCCCGCGCCGGATAGGGCCGCGTACCGCCATTGCGCAGACGCTGCTTTGGATTTGCGCCATTCGGCACAAGGTCCGCAGGCAGCGCTGGCACAGGCTCGGTAAAGGGCGGCGTGGGCGTGTAACGGGCTTCATACAGCGGCTCGAAATAGCCGGTGAAGCGGCTCTTGCCCGCCGGATCAATGATCTCGACCGGCGTGAACAGGGATTCCAGGATCTGCCGTGCGCTTTCATCATCCACGGCATCGTCCACCAGATTACAGGCGGGCAGCCATTCGGCGACATAGCCAGCCCAGGGCGCGACGTTGGCGAGATAATCGCCGGCAGACCGGTCCTTCAGTTTGACGCAAGAGCGTTTGAACGCGCTGAGCGGCAACTCGATCGGGGCCGTTTCCCAGTTGGGCAGCTCCATGAAGCTGGCCGGGCGTTCAATCGCAGCAGGTGGCAGAGGTGCCTGCTCAACCGGACGGGTCGGCGCTGGCCGCGGTGCAGGGGCAGGTGGCGGCGCAGACTGGCACGCGGCCAGAACACAGGCGCTGGCAAGCAGGAGGAGACGTCGAAGCATGACGCCGTTTATGGAATGGATTGACGGGCAGTGTCACGCCCCTGAATTGCGCTTTGTTGTGGGTGGAGACCTATTTGGCCTCTTCCACATCATCCAGGATCCAATTCGGGTCGTTTGCGGTCACATTCCGCATGTAGGCCCACAGCTCTTTCGCTGTGCGGGTGACTTCACCATCGCCCAGTTCAGCCTCATAGCGCACCCAGATACGGGCCATATCGCCATCCATCTCGGCGCTTTCGATCTCAGCCCGCTTGATGCGCAGCAATTCAAAGGCAGACCCGCCTGTTGCTTCGCGCTCCGCAATGGCGCGGTCCCACGCCTCGTAAACATCGTCGTCCAGCAATGGGCGCAGCGCATCGCGGTCGCCTTCCGCAAAAGCGGTTACGATCATTGAATAGGCGGCCTTGGCGCCGCGCATGAAGGTCGGGACGTCGAAACTGTTGTCCGCATTGTAGATGTCTTCCAGCCCACCCGCAGCAGGACCGGTAAATATCGGCCGGTCATTCTCCCTGCCGGGCAAGGGCAGGTCATGCACATTGTTATCCGCCGGACGCGGTTTGGCACTAGGCTCAGTCCGTTGCACAGGAGAATTGTCCTCGCCCCGACCCAGCACCGTGTAGAGACGGAACAGGACAAACAGGGCAATGGCTGCAAGAATGACAACCTCGATCACAGGATCAAACATGTACGCGCAAAGACCTCCAACGCATTGTGTAATATCATAGATAGAGCGAACCAACGCATCATGCCAGTGATACGTTGCGCGTTAACGGGCCGCATGCTAGGCGCGCGGCTTGAGTTTCAGGGAGTATAAGCATGACAGATGCCAGCGCACCGCAAAACCCTCAACCACAGGGCAACCCGCCTCAAGGGCCAGCCATGCGCGTCCTCGGTCAGTACATCAAGGACCTGTCATTCGAGAATCCGGGCGTTGGTCCGGTCCAGTCCCAGCCGAACATTGATCTTGGAATTGATGTCGGCGCGACCCCCCATGCTGATGGGAACGGTCTCTACGAAGTGTCGTTGAAACTCTCTGCCAAGGCCACCGCGGAACAGTCTGTCCTGTTCATCTGCGAGCTTGATTATGCCGGCCTGTTCCAGATCCAGAACGCCCAGCAGGGCCAGATGGAACCGATGCTTCTGATCGAATGCCCGCGCCTTCTGTTCCCGTTCGCGCGCCGCATCATTGCTGAAATCACCCGTGAAGGCGGCTTCCCGCCGCTGCTGATCGATCCGGTTGATTTCGTTCAGCTGTACCAGTCGCAATACCAACGCGCGGCAGCGGCTGGCGGAAACGCACCTGCTGCTCCGGCCGCGCCGAACGGTGAAACCGGCCAGGCCTGAGCCTGATCAGCTGACCTTTTTCCAGATTGCGTCGTCGCCCAGGCTTTCAATGAAAGCAGCGTGCGCAGCGCGTTCTTCATCCGTGACCAGGGATTGAAGCGGTTCTGGCCGCTGGCGTGCGGACCGTGTGCGCTGAGACCGATTGCTCTCTTCTTCAGATTCAAACGAAAAAGCGTGCGCCCGGCCGCCGAGCAATTCCAGATACACGGCCGCCAGCAGCTGGCTATCCAGCAAAGCGCCGTGGAATGTCCGGCTTTCGAGCGAGATATCAAAGCGGCGGCACAAGGCGTCCAGGTTTGCAGGCGCGCCGGGATATTTCTTCCGCGCCATCATGGCGGTATCGATCCAGCGGTCCTCAGGTATGGGAGCCCGCCCGCATTTCTCCAGTTCCATGTTCAGGAAGTTCCGGTCAAATCCCGCATTGTGCGCAACCAGAATGGCGTCCCCGACAAATTCCAGGAATGCATCCACGACGGAAGGATCTTCGAAAAACGGCGCGTCTTTCAAATGGTCATCCGTGATACCGGTGATCCGGATCGTGTCTTCGGATACGGATCGCTTGGGGTTGATAAAGGTCTGGAATGTTCGACCGGTCGGGATGTGGTTGATCATCTCCACAGCGCCCAGTTCGATCACCCGGTCACCTTCCAGATGGTGCAGGCCCGTGGTCTCGGTATCGAATGCAATCTCGCGGATATCTTCGCTCATGAATTTGCCTCCTCAACCTTCCGACCCATCAACGCAACAATTGCGCGAACACAATCAGCAGCATACTCGAATCCGTGCGCGGTGGAGATGACAAAATCAGCCCTCGCCCGCTTTTCTGCATCCGGCATCTGCCGACCAAGGATGGACGTAAAAGTATCCTCATCCATGCCAGGTCGCGACAGGACACGTTCGCGTTGAATTTCGGCAGGCGCAGTTACCACCGCAACATAGTCGCAATAGGCATAGCCACCCGCTTCATAGAGCAAGGGGATGTCCAGCACGACAAAGGGTGCGCCCTCATCGCGAGCTGTGTCGCGAAACTGTTTCTGTGCGTCACCAGCCAGTGGATGAACAATGCCTTCCAGCTTGCGCATCGCGTCAGCATCATCGAGCACACGTTCACGAAGGGCCATCCGGTCAATCGCGCCGTCAACAGTCACCCCCGGAAATGCCGCCTCGACAGGTTCCACTGCCGCGCCGCCTTTCGCATAAAGTGCGTGTACTGCGGCGTCTGCGTCATAAACCGGAACGCCCTCATCCCGGAACAGTCCAGCCGTTGCAGATTTCCCCATCCCGATAGATCCGGTCAGGCCAAGAATAATCATTCCGTCGCCTCCACCAGTCTCCGGCATCGCGCCAATGAAGAGTCCATGTCCGGCAAGATGCCGAACCACATCTCGAAACTGAAAGCTGCCTGCGCCACCAGCATGCTCAGGCCATCAAGCGTCTTCCAGCCGGCGTCTTCCGCGCGGCCAAGCATCGCTTTCGCCGGCTTGCCATAGGAAATATCGTAGAATGTGCGCATCTTTCCTTCAGGCAATTCGAGAGACTGCCCGGTCTGGCCGAGGCTCAGCGTGTTCACAACAACATCCGCCTTCGCCATTTCAGCGTCAGCATGATCGAGGCTTCTGATATCCGCTTCGATGTTCAAATGCTTGACCAGCTCTTCCGCGCGCGACTCGGTTCGGTTGCAGATCGTCAGCGTAGCCCGCATGTCCGACAGCGCCAGTGCGACAGCGCGGGCCGCGCCCCCCGCCCCGAGCAGGCAAACGTTCTGGCCGCCAATTTCAATCGAGGCACGATTGAGCGCTTCTGTGAATCCGGGGGCATCCGTGTTTTCAGCCAGCCAGCCGCCCGATTTCAGACGGATCAGGGTGTTTGCCGCGCCGATGCGCCGGGCAACATCACTCTTGCCTTCTGCGAGTTCTATCGCGTCTTCCTTGTGCGGAGAAGTTACGTTCAGGCCAAGCGCTTTACGATCTTCAAGCGTTTTGAGCCCTTCGGCAAAAGAACCCTTCGGAATGTGCATGGCTTCGTAGCTTGCATCAATGCCATGCTCCCGGATCCACGCATTGTGGATGACAGGAGACAGGGAATGACTGATCGGATCACCGACAACGCCGTAGAGTTTCGTCATGACATCAACACTCCGCGTGTGCGCAGGTAATCCAGCAGGGGCAAAAGGGGCAGGCCGAGAATGGTGAAGTAATCACCGTCGATCCGTGTGAACAATTGTGCGCCAAGGCCCTCGAGCTGGTAAGCGCCCACGGTCGACAGCAAAGGCTCGCCAATCGTATCGACATAAGTGTCGATGAACTCATCGCTCAGCTTGCGGACTGTCAGTTTCGGGCGTGCAAGATGACGCCAGACAGGCTTGCCATTCTCACTGATGACGATTGCAGTTTCCAGGATATGCGACTTGCCGGACAGTTTCGTCAGATGATTGCGGGCATCGTCCAAATCGACCGGCTTATCGAATGGCTCGCCATCAAGCGACAGCATCTGATCGCATCCGATGACAAGCCCCTGCTCCCGCATGGAGATCTTCACGGATTTGAGCTCGGCAAGCTGCATCGCCTGGTCTCGAACTTTCATGTCGCTCGCACGAAACGAAGCCTTGGCGGCATCTTCATCGACATTCGGCTTGATCGTTTCAGCCTCGACGCCCGCCGCGGCCAGCACAGCGCGGCGACTCTGGCTGCCAGAGGCCAGGACTATACGATGGCTCATAATTGTGCGTTCCGCTCGTTCAACAAATTCAGGATGGCAGCAGCGGTTTCCTCAACCGACCGGCGGGACACATCGATTGTCTTCCACTTGTTGCGCTGGAACAGGCGGTTTGCCTGAGTCACCTCATCGCGCACCGCAGCTTCGTCCGCATAAATCGTGTGTTCGTCTTCCTGGAGAGAGATCAATCGCTGACGCCTGATCTGCACGAGACGCTCAGCACTGATTTTGAGGCCGACGATCAACGGTCCCCGCGGACCAAGTTCTTCCACAAAGGCTGGAAGCGGCACACCCGGTACAAGGGGAATGTTTCCCGCCTTCACCTTGCGGTTCGCCAGATAGACGCTGGTTGGCGTTTTCGAAGTTCGGCTGACGCCCAGCAGGATGACATCAGCATTGCGCAGGCCGTCGACATTTTGTCCGTCATCATGCGCCAGCGTGAAATTGATCGCTTCCATCCGATCGAAGTAGTCATCATCCAGTGCGTGCTGGCCCGCAACCACACGATTTGCCGACACGCCGAGATGCCGGCCCAACATGGCAACGGATGCATCAAGCACCGGCAACGTGGAAACGCCGCGCTCCCGACAGAAGGCTTCCAACTTGGATCGAAGGTTTTCGTCCGAAATCGTGTACCAGACGACACCCGGAGCAGCTTCAATCTCTCGCATCACGCGCTCCAGCTGACGCTCGGAGCGAACGAGATAGTAATTGTGCTCAAGGGGCTGGACGTTCTGGAACTGCGCGCAAGCAGCGCGCTGAATGGCATTCAACGTTTCGCCGGTGCTGTCAGAGACGAGATGAACGTTGAAATAGATGCTTAGGCGGGCAGGTGGCTTGTTCATGTCCTCTCTCTTGCCGAGGTTTGCGTAACACACAAGACCTGTGACTCCTCTGTGGATAAGCAATCTTCCCCAAAAGGATTCACAATCGAGTCACAGGCCAAGAATCCGACTCCGGCAGAATCCCCTTTCGTTCGCACCTGTGACTCCAGCGGGGGTATTAACCCATCGTTAACCACGGTGGCATCGACAGTTAACGAAACCTTACCGGGGTGCGACACCCTGTGACTCGCCTGTGGATTTAGCTGGACAATTCCTGTGAGTGGCCTTTCTCCACGAATTACACGGTCTAATAGTTATAAGCGCCCTGTCGGGCTTTGTTTTGTTTTTGGGATGGAAGGGGCCTGAGGCATGAGCGCCAAGCCTAAGCTGATTCAGGTACTTGAGGGACAGACGGTCTCAACGCCTCCGGTATGGATGATGAGACAGGCTGGACGTCACCTGCCAGAATATCTCGAGCTGAGAGCGCGGGCGAAGAACTTTCTCGACTTCTGCTACACCCCATCCATGGCCGCAGAAGCGACGCTTCAACCCATTCGCCGTTACGGAATGGACGGTGCTATCCTGTTTGCCGACATCCTGCTGATCCTCGACACGATGGGTCTGGGCGTGAAATTCGAGAAAGGCGTCGGCCCAATCGTTCAGCAGATTGAGTCGGCAAGTGATCTCGACAAAGTTCCCCCTCAACAAGCGGCTGATCGCTTGTCCCCGGTCTACGAAACAGTTTCCCGAGTGAAGAGCTCGCTTCCGGACGGTACGGCGCTGATCGGGTTTGCCGGATCACCCTGGACAGTCGGGCTGTACGCAATTGAAGGCCGCGGCAAGACGGACAAGTCGCTTGCCTGGCGCTGGGCACATGGAAAGCCGGACGAACTTGCCTCTGTGCTGGACCGGATCAGCGAAGCGACGGCGCACTATCTGGCGGCTCAAGTAGAGGCCGGCGCCGATGCGCTGATGCTGTTCGATAGCTGGGCCGAAGGACTTCCAGACAACATCTTCCGGGAAGTCATCATCACCCCCACACAAAAACTTGTCGCTCGTCTCCGCAAGATGGGCATCAACGTTCCGATCATCGGCTTTCCGCGGGGCGCCGCGGCAATGCTTCCGGAATACGTGGAAACAACGGGCGTATCAGCCGTTGGCCTCGACACGGCTGCAGTGCCGTCATTCGTCAACACCGCCCTGCCCGCCGGCTTCCCGGTTCAGGGACATCTTGACCCACTTCTGCTGATAGAAGGGGGCGAGAGACTCGACGCCCGCGTTCGGGAGCTTATCTCTGCCTACGAAGGTCGGCCGCACATCTTCAATCTTGGACATGGCATCCGGCCGGAAACACCAATCGCGAACGTAGAGCGCGTGCTGGAAATCATTCGGAAGGGCTGAGGAACATGGGCCGCAAGATCGCGATTGTACTGTTCAATCTGGGCGGGCCGGATTCTGACAAGACGGTGCGGCCTTTCCTGAAAAACCTGTTCCGGGATCCTGCAATCATCGGAGCGCCGCTGCCCATTCGTTGGTTTCTGGCGCGACTGATTTCGACAACGCGTGCACCGTCCGTCATCAAGAATTATGCGATGATGGATGCTGGTGGCGGGTCTCCGCTGTTGCCGGAAACGGAAAAGCAGGCGGAAGCGCTCACGGCATCTTTGCGGGAGGCGCTGCCGGATGACGAGGTGCGCTGCTTTATCGGCATGCGATACTGGCACCCCTTCACGGAGGAAGCCGCCGCACAGGTTAAAGCCTGGGGCGCGGATGAAGTGATCCTGCTGCCGCTCTATCCGCAGTTCTCGACGACAACGACTGGGTCATCGCTCACGGCCTGGAACAAGGCATACAAGGGACCGGCAAAGACGATTTGTTGTTATCCCTTCGCTGAAGGGCTGATTTCCGCGCATGTTGATCGCATCATGCAGGCCCACAAGGCGGCAGGTGAACCCGACAATGTACGACTTCTGTTGTCTGCGCATGGCCTGCCCGAGAAGATCGTGAAGGATGGCGACCCGTATCAGTGGCAATGCGAGACAATGGGCGACATGCTGGCCGCGCGTGTACCCGCCGATTGGGAAGTGGTGCCCTGCTACCAGTCGCGTGTCGGACCGTTGAAATGGATTGGCCCTCCGACAGAGGAAGAGATCGAGAAGGCTGCGAAGGATGGAAAGAACATCCTGATCGCGCCGATCGCCTTCGTGTCTGAACATATCGAGACGCTGGTAGAACTCGGCGAAGAATATCGGCTCGTCGCCGAAGATCACGGCGCAGCCAGCTATACCCGCGTCGAAGCGCTTGGTGTCCATGAAGAGTTCATTTCCATGTTGCGTGATGAGGTTCTGGCATCGCTGAAGAGTGACCAGTCTATGCGCTCCTGTGCAAATTCGCGGCTGTGCCCCAGCGACTGGAAAAACTGTCCGCACAAACAGCCGCATCCGAAAGTCGGCCAGCGCGTCAATCCACCAAGCAAGGAACTCGCCTGATGGCTTATCTCTGGGTGAAAGCCCTGCACGTCATTTTCGTGATTGCGCTCATGGGCGGCCTGCTGATCTATCCGCGCTACAAGATTCACCAACTCTCCAGCCAGCCTGGAGAACCCCTGTTCGAGACGATGAAGGATGCGTCGAACAAGCTGCGGAAGATCATACTCAACCCCAGTCTGATCCTCGTTTGGGTATTCGGCATCACAATGCTGGTCATGAACCAGGGTCTGCTCAGTCAGCCTTCGATGCATGTGAAATTGTTGCTCGTGCTGATCCTCTCCGGCATTCACGGCTACTATATCGGTATCGGCAAGAAGATTGACCGCGGCGTTGCCACTGTTTCTGCGAAACGCCTGCGCATGCTCAACGAAGTACCGTTCATCCTGATGATCGGTGTTGTGATCATGGTGATCGTTCGCCCGTTCTAGGCCGGGATTCACCGCAACTCTTGACGTTTCGAGCCTTCTGGCCCCATATGCGCGGAAACCGCGGCGCTCTCCTTGCGCAGGCGAAGAACTCCCAAATGACAAAATCCGGCCTTCGAAACTCCTGACGGCGGCCCCTTATCCGGAATTCACTCATGGCATCTTCCATGCTCGACGACATCACCAGCGTGAAACTCAGTGACCTCAAGGCAAAGTCGCCCGAGGAACTGCTTGCCTATGCAGAAGAGCTGGAAATCGAGAATGCCTCTTCCATGCGGACGCAGGACATGCTGTTCGCCATCCTGAAGGAACTTGCCGACAGTGAAGTTGAAATCACCGGCCAGGGCGTGCTCGAAGTTCTGACAGACGGCTTCGGCTTCCTGCGCTCACCGGAATCCAACTATCTGCCCGGCCCGGACGACATCTATGTCAGCCCGGAAGTTCTGAAGAAGGGCAACATCCGCACGGGTGATACGGTAGAAGGTCCGATCGTCGCGCCACAGGACAATGAGCGCTACTTCGCGCTGACAGACGTATCCCGCATCAATTTCGAGGAACCGGACAAGGCCAACAAGAAGGTTCACTTCGACAACCTTACGCCACTCTATCCCGAAGAGCGCCTGCGCATGGAAAGCCAGGATCCGACTCGCAAGGATCGTTCTGGCCGCGTCATCGATATTGTTGCACCGATTGGTAAGGGCCAGCGCGCCCTGATCGTCGCGCCGCCGCGGACGGGTAAAACCGTGCTGCTGCAGAACATCGCTTCAGCCATCGAGGAAAATCATCCGGAATGCTATCTGATCGTTCTTCTGATCGATGAGCGCCCGGAAGAAGTCACCGACATGCGCCGCACCGTGAAGGGCGAAGTCGTTGCGTCAACATTTGACGAGCCGGCCACCCGCCACGTTCAGGTCGCTGAAATGGTGATCGAGAAAGCCAAGCGTCTCGTCGAGCACAAGCGCGATGTTGTCATCCTTCTGGATTCGATCACGCGTCTTGGCCGCGCCTACAACACTACGGTGCCTTCCTCCGGCAAGGTTCTGACCGGTGGTGTCGACGCGAACGCCCTGCAGCGCCCGAAGCGCTTCTTCGGTGCCGCGCGGAATGTTGAAAATGGCGGATCGTTGACCATTGTCGCGACAGCGCTGATCGATACCGGCAGCCGTATGGACGAAGTCATCTTCGAAGAATTCAAGGGTACGGGTAACTCTGAAGTCGTGCTTGATCGCAAGATTGCCGACAAACGTACCTTCCCTGCTATCGACATCATGAAGTCCGGTACGCGGAAAGAAGAACTGATCACACCTGCGGATCAGTTGTCGAAGATCTACATTCTGCGCCGGATCCTCGGGCCAATGGGAACGAACGATGCGATTGACTTCCTGCTCGACAAACTGCGCCAGACGAAGAACAATTCCGAGTTCTTCGAAGCGATGAAAAACTAAGGGAGCGCCCGGCCCATGAGCGAGCGCGACACGATCTGCGCCCTCGCCTCGGGCCAGCCCCCTGCTGCAATCTGTATCATCCGCCTCTCCGGGGACCGGATCTGGAAAATTGCCGGCGCGTTGCTGGACTGTGGTCTGCCCCCGCCCCGGCGCGCGGTGTTGACCAGGTTTCGCGATGAGGACGGCAATCTGATCGATGAAGGCCTGGTCGTTTTCATGCCGGGCCCACACTCCTACACAGGCGAAGACACGCTGGAGCTTTACCTTCATGGTGGCCCGGCCGTGATCTCCCATGCGATCAGTACACTGACGAGTGAACCCGGCGTGCGTCTTGCTGAGCCCGGGGAGTTTACGCGCCGCGCTTTTGAAGCAGGTAAAATTGACCTGACCGAAGCTGAGGGTGTTGCTGACATCATCGAAGCTGAAACAGACGCCCAGAAAGCGCAGGCCCTGCGCCAGTTGTCCGGCGGTCTGACCGAACAGTATGACCGTTGGCGGGCCGAACTTACGGGCATACTCGCATTGATCGAAGTCGTTGTGGACTTTCCCGATGAAGACGATGCGCCGGAAGAAACAATCGTGCCGGTTCTCCGCAAGCTCAACAGCCTGATAGGTGACATCGAATCCGCGCTCGGTGATCGCGGCATCGGCGAGAAGATCCGAGACGGATTTCGGATCGCAATCATTGGCGCGCCGAACGCAGGCAAGTCCACCCTGCTCAATCGGCTCGCAGGGCGTGAAGCAGCGATCGTGACATCCAGGCCGGGCACAACGCGGGACGTGATTGAAATTCGCCGCGTCATGGGTGGACAGGTGGTCTGGATTTCGGACACCGCTGGCCTTCGTGAAACCGAAGACGAGATTGAAGCGGAAGGCGTGCGCCGTGCTGAACGGGTCGCTGCGGAAGCTGATTTACGTGTCTTTATGGTTGATGGAAGCGCGCCGGATGTGGGTGTCCTGTCCTCCCCCTACCGCCTGCCGACCGATATAGTAGTGGTAAACAAGGCCGACAGTGATCTGTCGCCGGATCTTCCGGAGTTCGATCACAAGATCTCCGCGAAAGAGGGTCAGGGTGTTCCGGCGCTCGACACGGCCTTGTCCGAGTTCATATCAGGCAAGGCGTCGTCGGTTGAGGCTCCTGTCATCACAAGGGCCCGACACCGTGCACGTCTGATGGACGGTCTGTCCTGTCTTATAGCTGCACGAAACGCACTCGAAATGGGGACCGGACCGGAGCTCGCAGCAGAAGACGTTCGCATGGCAATCCGGCATCTGGGCGCTGTGGTTGGCGCGGTTGGTGTGGAGGATGTGCTCGGCGCCGTGTTCTCGGAATTCTGCATCGGCAAATGACCCCTAGGGTTTGGGGGCTCAAACCGCTATATAGCGCCTTTCTGAAACTCCGGACCTGAAGCAGCGCCATGAGCGACACAAACCAATTTGATGTAATCGTCGTCGGCGGCGGTCATGCCGGCTGTGAGGCTGCCGCTGCTGCGGCGCGGACGGGTGCGCGCACCGCGCTCGTCACCCACAAGCTCGCGACGATTGGCGAGATGAGTTGCAACCCGGCCATTGGCGGGCTCGGAAAAGGTCACCTGGTTCGGGAAATTGACGCGCTCGATGGTTTGATGGGACGACTGGCTGACAAGGCGGGCATCCAGTTCCGTATGCTGAACCGTTCGAAAGGCCCGGCTGTCTGGGGCCCGCGGTCGCAGATTGACCGGAAGCTTTATCGTGAAGCCATGCAGAACGAACTGTCAGACTACCCCAACCTGACCATCATCGAGGATGGCGCCGAAGACCTGGTCGTTGAAGATGGTCATGTCGCTGGGGTGGTCGGATTGAATGGCGATACGTATCGCGCCCGTTCCGTCGTTATTACGACCGGAACCTTTCTCAAAGGCATGATCCATATCGGTGAAAAGCGCATTCCCGCAGGACGGGTTGGTGAAGCGCCCGCGATTGGTTTGTCTGACCGGCTATACGGGCTCGGTCTGCCGATGGGCCGTTTGAAAACAGGTACGCCTGCCCGTCTCGACGGCCGGACCATCGCGTGGGACCGGTTGGAGATGCAGCCTGCAGACGCGGAGCCCATCCCGTTTTCATACCTTACAGATGAAATTACGGTGCCTCAGGTCCAGTGCGGCATCACATGGACGACGCCTGAAACTCACGCGATTATCGCTGAGAATATTGACCAGTCCGCGGTTTACTCTGGCGCGATCGCAGGGCGCGGCCCGCGATATTGCCCGTCGATCGAAGACAAGGTTCACCGGTTCGCGGACAAGGATCGCCACCAGATTTTTCTGGAACCAGAAGGACTAGATGACCACACGGTCTATCCGAATGGCATTTCCACTTCGCTTCCGGAGGAGATCCAGGAGCGCTTCCTGCGCACGATTCCTGGATTGGAGGACGCGAAGATTCTGCAATACGCATATGCGATCGAATACGACTATGTGGACCCGCGCGCCTTGTCGTCCTCATTGGAAGTGCAGGTCCTTCCCGGCCTGTATCTGGCGGGACAGATCAATGGAACGACGGGCTACGAGGAGGCTGGCGCTCAAGGTCTTGTGGCCGGCCTGAATGCGGCGCGGGCGTCATCCGGCAAGGAACCGGTCATTTTTGATCGGGCCGAAGCTTATATCGGGGTTCTGATTGACGATCTCGTCACGCGTGGAGTGACCGAGCCATACCGCATGTTCACGTCGCGCGCGGAATACCGTCTGGCACTACGGGCAGACAATGCCGACCAAAGGCTTACCGAGAAAGGTATCGCCGCCGGATGTGTCGGGTCTCACCGGGCAGACGTGTTTCACGTGAAACACTCCGCGCTTCAGACGATCCGAGATCGATTGAACGCCCTGACCTTGTCGCCGGCCAAAGCGGCTCAAGCCGGCTGGGCTGTCAATCAGGATGGCCGCGTCCGAACCGCGTGGGAGTATCTGTCCTACAAGGATATCAATTTGACCGCTCTCTCAGCGGTTTGGCCGGAGCTTGCCGATCTTGACGACGAGATCGCGACCCAGATCGAGATCGAAGCGCTTTACTCATCATATCTCGAACGTCAGGCCGAGGATGTTGCGGCGCTTCGTCGTGATGAGGATCTCATGATCCCGGCGGATCTGGACTATTCCGGTGTCGGCGGGCTTTCCAACGAAGTTCGTCAGAAACTGGAAGCCGTCCGGCCGAGCACCCTCGGCCAGGCGGGGCGTATCGAAGGCGTCACCCCAGGCGCGCTGACGGCATTGCTTGGATTTGTTAAGCGCCGAAAGAAAGCCGGTTAACGATCATGATGAATTCCGACGACCGAACGGCGTTTCACGCCGAATTCGATGTTTCACGTGAAACATCGGAAAGATTGGACGCGATAATCTTAACCCTGGATGCGTGGCGAAAGCGGTCAAATTTGATTGGTCCGCGTGAATGGCCGCAAATCTGGTCGCGGCACGTGGCAGATTCCTACCAAATCCTCCCGCATATTCCCGAGACGGCCAAATGTGTGGATCTTGGATCGGGTGCCGGGTTTCCGGGACTAATCGTGTCGGCGGCACGACCGAACGGTCATGTCACGATGATGGAGAGTGTCGGCAAGAAATGCGCATTCTTGCGCGCGGCGATTACTGAAGCGGGCCTCAATGCCTCCGTGTTTCAGGGGCGAATTGAGTCCGCACCAAGGTCGAACGCCGAAATCGTCACGGCGCGTGCCTTTGCACCGATGCCGAAACTTCTGGAATACGCGTCTCCTTGGATGGAAAACGGCGCGACAGGGGTTTTTCTAAAGGGCGAACGCTGGAAAGAAGAATTGACGGATGCCCAGCAAAGTTGGAACTTCGCGTATGAGGCGATTCCAAGTCGCACTGGTGGGTCAGGCGTCATCTTGATCGTTAGGGAGCTCGAACGTGGCAGGCGGTAAACCCAGAATTTTCGCAGTTGTGAACCAAAAAGGTGGGGTCGGTAAGACCACGACATCCATCAATCTCGGGACAGCGCTGGCCGCTGTCGGTCGCCGCGTTCTGATTGTCGATTTCGATGCGCAGGGAAACGCGTCTACCGGGCTCGGTATTGAACGCCAGGATCGCCATCAGACATCCTATGATATCGTCGTAGACCAGATTCCGCTGGAAGAGGCGGTTCTGTCGACCATCGTACCTCGGCTCGACATTGTCCCGGGCGACGAAAACCTGTCGGGCGTGGAGACGGAGCTGGCAAACGATTCCCGCCGGTCATACAAATTGCGCGATGCGCTTCACCAGTATATTGCACGCGCGGAGCAAGGTGAACTTGTCGAATACGATTACATCCTGATCGATTGCCCGCCATCTCTTTCATCCCTGACGATGAATGCGATGACGGCCGCCGATGCGCTGCTCGTGCCGCTCCAGTGTGAGTTCCTTGCCCTTGAAGGCCTCAGCCAATTGCTGCGTACCGTGGAAGTCATTCGTTCCGGTCTGAATCCTAACCTGGAAATCCAGGGTGTTGTGCTGACCATGTATGATCGCCGGAACAATCTGTCCGATCAGGTCGCCGATGAGGTGCGGGCGTTCTTTGGGGCGAAGGTCTACAACACCGTCATTCCGCGGAATGTGCGCCTGTCTGAAGCGCCATCGTTTGGGAAACCGGCGCTTCTCTATGATTATCGCTGTCCGGGAAGCGAGGCCTATATCCGCCTTGCTTCGGAAGTCCTTCAACGAGAGAAAGCTCGCGCGGCCTGATACTTATGAGCGAAGACGGAAAGACAAAACCCTCCCGCCTTGGGCGTGGCCTGTCTGCCTTGATCGGAGAGGTGGAGGCTGTATCGCCGCCGGAATCCAAATCCGACGACAATGGCAAAGGCGGCGCTGCGGAAATCGCGATTGAGCGAATCCGCCGGAATCCGAAACAGCCCCGGCGCACATTCGACGACGCCGCACTTCAGGAACTGGCGGACTCCCTGAAGACCAAGGGTGTACTGCAACCTATCCTGGTGCGTCCCGACCCCAAGCAAAAGAATGACTATCAGATCATCGCAGGCGAGCGTCGCTGGCGCGCGGCCAAACTGGCGGGTCTGACCAGTATTCCGGCGGTCATACGTGATACCGACGAACTGGAACTACTGGAAATCGGGATTATCGAGAACGTCCAGCGGGCGGACCTGAATCCGATTGAAGAAGCGGAAGCCTATGAAGCGCTGATGAAGCGGTTTGGACGCACCCAGGACAGCCTTGCGACGAGCGTGGGGAAGAGCCGGGTACACATCACGAATACCTTGCGCTTGCTGCAACTTCCGGAATCCGCCCGGGAACATGTCCGCGCGGGTCACATCACAGCAGGCCACGCCCGGGCTGCGCTTGGGGCACCAGACCCTGAAGCGCTTGTTGATCTGGCTGTCGAAAAGGGACTGACCGTTCGGGAGGTCGAGGCGCATGCCAAGGCCGCGCGGGAAGACACCCCGATCGAAACCAAAGCCGCTCGGCCCAAGCCAGAGGAAAAGGACGTCGACACCGAGGCCCTGGAAGCCGACCTGTCACGTTCGATCGGGCTGGATGTGGATATCCGGCACGGGAAGAATGGCGGTGAGTTGCGGATCAAGTATCGCGATCTGGAACAGCTGGATGATGTCTGCCGTCGGCTTACGGCCAAGCGAAACAAGCTTTGACGCTCTAGCTGGCAAGCTCCGCTGCCCGCGCGATCTCATTCATCAGTACACGAATTACAGGGTCAGCGCTGCCTGAACCCGATTTCGCCTGCTGCTCTGCTTCATAGATGCGCTCCATGACACGCATCAGGCGCTTGGTCGGCCACTTCCTCAGTCGTGCACTGAACATGCCCCACTCGCTTTGCCAGACCGGCGGACGCAATTTCATGCCGGGATTGGATTGTCCGGACGCTATTCTCGATTGGGCATCCAGCATGCGCATGGTTTCGAACTGGAGTGACCGCAGGATCGAGATTCCGCTCGTGCCCGCAACGGCTAGCCGGTCCAGCGCGGAATGCACAAGCGCGGGCTTTCCATCAAGCGCAGCGCGAATGGCGGCTGACAGATTGTGATCAATATCAGTGGCGGACAATGCGCGGATATCATCAAGATCCAGCGGGCGTCCCAAGCCGCGAGCATAGAGAGCCAGTTTCTCGATTTCGGAATTTGCCAGATTGCGATGGCCAGGCAGATCTCCGACAAACAGCGCCAATGCATCCGGCGTGATCTCCACACCTTCCGCTTTCAGCACCGATTGCACACGTTGTTCGATATCACCGGCATCATCTGCAAACAGCTGAAGGCACGCAGTTGATCGGGCAGACTCTGCCGCGGCGCGTAGTTTGGACCGCTTCTGAAGACTTCCGGCTTCGATGATCAGCCTGGCTGAATAATAACCGTCCTCCGTGTCGCCCTTCTGAATTGCTTCAATGAGTAGAGCGGCAATCTTGTCCCCACTGGTGCGAACGCGGATGACACGTGGATCACCCAGCAAGGACACAGCTTCTAGACCATCGAACAGGAGGGAGGGGTCCTTCTTGATCGAGTCGTCATCAAGTGTGGTGACATCCATCGTGGTGCCTTTTGGTGTCCACCCCTTGATCAGGGCGAGCGCGGCGTCCGATGCGAGACCGGAATCTTCACCAAAGGCGAGCACTGCCCAGACCGAGGGTTTGGGCTTGCGGGCAAAATCAGCAGCCTGTTTGCCCTTCAGCAGCATTAGTTCGTGGACAGTTTGAGCCGGAGATCATCTGCGATCATCTTGCCAAGTTGGCGCGCGGCGCGCGTGCTGGCTCCGGTCTGGTTGGCGATGTCACCATAGGGGCTGTCGGGAACGGAAAAGCTGATCTCCGTTTCCTGTCTTCCTGAAAGGCTCTTGTCACCATAGGTCAGCGTGTACGAACCACTTGCCACAATGCTGGAGCGGGTCGCTGCGCCGTCTGTTTCAAAGGTCAGGCGTGAAAGACTTTCCGACAGGCTTACATTTAGCGTCGCAGGTTCGGTCACATTCGGGAGGCCAACCGCAAGCTCTTGCAGGAGGGATCTGCGAAGTTCGTAGCCTGCACGTCCGTCAATCTTGTTGACCGTGATGTTTCCGGCCTGGCCGTCGTTGAAACCGCTCGAATAGACCGGCTGGAAACCGCAGGCCGCGATCAGGCTTAGGGCCGCGATGGCAATCAGATGTCTCATGCGACTACGATATTCACGATGCGCCCGGGCACAACAATGATTTTCTTCACGGACTTGCCCTCGATAAAGCTGCTAACCTCAGGAAGGGCGGTTGCAGTGGCCTCGATATCAGACTTGTCCATGCTTTTCGGCACGGTGATTTCTCCGCGGCGCTTTCCGTTTACCTGCACGGCCATCGTGACTTCATCGTCGACCATCAGTGAGGTTTCGGCAACGGGCCAGGGCGCCGACGACACAAAGGCGGGCTGACCAAGTCGTTCCCAGCAGGCTTCAGCCAGGTGCGGCATGAAAGGTGTCACGCACCGCGCCAACATGGACGCGCCTTCAATCCGCGCGCCCAGCACAGCGTCACCCGCAGACTCGGCTTTCTTCAGTGCGCTGACCCATTCATGGATCGTCGCGACAGCAGAGTTGAAGCGGAATTCCTCGATTGCCTTGTCGATCGCTGCGACGGCTTTGTGACTTGTCTTGCGCAGGGCTGTTGATGCCGCGTCATCCCCCGGAGTGATGTCGGCCTGTTCCGGCAGGGCATCAAAGACACCCCAGAAGCGTTGAGCGAAACGGGCTGCGCCCTCAACGCCGGATTGCGTCCACTCGACATCCCGCTCAGGCGGAGAGTCAGACAGCACGAACCAACGCGCTACATCGGCGCCGAACTGGCCAATAATTGCATCCGGGTCGACCGTGTTCTTCTTCGACTTGGACATTTTCTCGATTGGGCCGGCCGTCGCGATCGCACCGGTTTCCGTCTCAATCCAGGTGTCGCCGTCCCGCGTGACTTCAGAGGGCTGCAGCCATTTTCCAGCTGAAGACTTGTAAGTCTCATGCGTCACCATGCCTTGCGTGAACAGGCCGGCAAATGGTTCGCCATTCGGCAAGTCGAGCAGACCTACATCCCGCATCGCGCGTGCGATGAACCGGGCATAGAGCAGGTGAAGCACTGCGTGCTCGACACCGCCAACATACTGGTCCACCGGCATCCAGTAGGCGCGCTCTTCCAGATCGTTCGTGCTGGCGAAACGCGAATAGTACCAGGAGCTGTCGACGAACGTATCCAGCGTATCTGTTTCGCGCCGCGCTGCCTTTCCGCAATTCGGGCAATCAACATGCTTCCAGGTCGGATGCCGTTCCAGCGGATTGCCGGGCTGGTCGAACGATACTTCATCCGGCAGCTTCACAGGCAGATCGGCCTCAGGCACCGGTACGACACCGCAGCTCTCGCAATGGATCACCGGAATCGGGCAACCCCAATAGCGCTGGCGGGAAACACCCCAGTCACGCAGTCGATAGTTCACCGTACCCTTGCCGAGGCCCATCGATTCAATTTTCTCGATCGCGGCGCGCTTGGCGTCTTCGATGGACAAGCCATCAAGGAAGCTGGAATTGAAGATGCTGCCGGGGCCCGTATAGGCCTCGTTCTCAACAGCGAATGTTTCCGGATCAGCGTCGGGCGGCAATACAACGGGCGCGACATCCAGCTCATATTTGCGCGCAAAGTCGATGTCGCGCTGATCATGCGCGGGGCAGCCAAAAATCGCGCCAGTGCCGTAACCCATCAGGACGAAGTTCGCGACCCAGACGGGCAGGGTCTTCGTGTCGTCAAATGGATGCTTCACGGTCAGTCCGGTATCGAAGCCGAGCTTGTCGGCCTTTTCGATGGCTTCCTCGCTCGTCCCGATCTGGGCGCATTTTGCGCGGAAGGCTTTCAGCTCTTCAGAGGTCTCAGCCAGTTGGACTGTCAGCGGATGATCTGGCGACAGGGCAATAAAGCTTGCGCCGAACAGCGTGTCGGGGCGGGTCGTGAAGATCTCAACGCCGTCATTGAAACCCGCCGGCGCCGCAGAATCGAACTCGAAGCGCATCTGCAGGCCTTCCGACCGGCCGATCCAGTTCGCCTGCATGGTGCGGACTTTCTCCGGCCAGCGCTCCAGCTTTTTCACTTCTTCCAGAAGGTCTTCGGCATAATCGGTGATGCGGAAGAACCACTGGGTCAGCTCGCGTTGCTCAACCAGCGCCCCTGAGCGCCAGCCGCGGCCATCAATCACCTGCTCATTGGCCAGCACAGTATTATCGACCGGGTCCCAATTCACTTTGGAAGCCTTGCGATAGACGAGGCCCTTTTCAAGGAATTTCAGGAACAGGCCCTGCTGTGCGCCATAATACTCAGGATCGCATGTTGCGAACTCACGGCTCCAGTCCAGCGACAACCCGAGCTTCATGAACTGCGCCTTCATGGCGGCGATGTTCTGATAGGTCCATTCGCCCGGATGAACGTTCCGCTCCATTGCGGCGTTCTCTGCCGGCATGCCGAAGGCGTCCCAGCCCATAGGGTGCAGGACATTGTACCCCTTTGCGCGCTTGTGACGGGCTACGACATCGCCCATCGCATAGTTCCGTACATGGCCCATGTGCAGGCGGCCCGACGGATAAGGAAACATCTCCAGCACGTATGCTTTCGGTGCGTCGCCAGCTTCAGCAGGGGACTTCGCGGTAAACAGCGCAGCCTTGTCCCAGGCTGCACGCCATTTCTGTTCCGCAATCTGCGGATCGTAACGGGTCGCCATGGCCCTGACCTTTCCGGATAAGTGTGCCGGCCGGGCTTAGCCCAGCTGGGAATTCTTCAGCAAGCGCGCACGATCCAGGATCTTGTTCTCAAGCTGGAGTGCAGTTTCCGGATCAACGCTGACATCGACCCAATCGCCGGCTTCATTCTTTTCCTGACGGAATACCGAAACTTTCACGCCGTCTGCGCGCAGGCGGGTATCGAGAATGTAGACGGTGGCCTTGATGCGTTCATTCGGCGCAGACTCGAAAGTCTTCCAGTCATAATTGATCAGGCCGCCGATCGGATCAGCTGTCGCAACAGGCATGTTCTCGAACGTGTCGAGCGATGCGCGCCAGAGATACGGGTTCACGCTGCCGATATTCTGCTGAACGACGCGGGCCTCGGCGCTGGGTCCGGATCCGGACTGGCAGCCTGAAACCATCAGCATGCCGGCAACCGCCGCAGAGAAAACATATTTGACCATGAAGAAAGTTCCTGAGTGCAAGACCTTGTTGACGGGCGTTTGTATAACAAGGGGTTTACAGGCTCGCCAGTGCTGATCTGCGCGCGGCGACCGATGGAGGATCGGAATGAAATTCGTTGGAATCTCACTTGTGACGATCCTGTCCGTAATACCTGCCGCCCACGCCCAGTGGGAGGACGACTGGAACCCGTGGGAAACCGAAACCGAATTGGGCGCCACACTGGTTCTTGCGCCAGATGCCGATGAGCAGGCACTCGGTTTGGGTTGGGTTGGAGTGTCAACAAACCGGATCCTTGAAAACGGATTGGAGATTGGCGTTTCCGGCCGTCTTGAGGCGCAGAAAGATCATCCTCTGCGAGCAGGTTTCAGCGGCGTGCCTGGCGGTGCCGAAGGCGCACAGCCAGCATTCCAGGGCGCATTTACCGGCCTTGCCTACGGGGCTGCGCTGGAAGAGGCCGACCTGCGGGCGGAACTGGAAGAGGCATATGTCTATGTTGATGGCGGATATGGCGAACTCCGCCTCGGGAGGGACGAGGGGGTTGCTGCGCGGTTTCAGGAAAATGCGCCTTCAGTCTTCAACGCTCTCGCGCTAGGCCGCCAGGCGCTCGATCCGACGGGTATCGACATAGTTACCACGCGGCACGATCTCACCGGACCCTCCGCAAAGCTGAGCTACGCCACCCCCCGCCTGATCGGCATCCGTGCCGGGGTCAGCTTTACGCCGAAAGCGGATGTCAGGGGTCTCGACCGCGATGCGGACCGGAATTTGCCCGGCGCAGCGCCAATCACTCTCGTGAACGCGGTCGAAGGTTCGGTGAATGTGTCGCGCCTGCTGAGGGAGCAGGGCGTGCGGTTAAGCGCAGCGTTGGCTGCCAGCACGGCTGAGGTGGACACGCCCCCCTATGCCGCACCCGTTTATGATTGCGTCTCCACATTCTCAGCCGGTGCCAGGGCTGAGTTCGAAACCATTGCCCTCGGTTTCACTTGGCTGCAGTCTGACAACGGCCTGACCCAGAGCGCCGACTACGAATCGTGGACGGCAGGAGTGACCAAGACGTTCGGAAAAACACAGATTGGTCTTGAATATGGCGCTGCAAAAGACGGCCTGACTGCTCTTGAAGGAGATGCATGGAAAATTGGCATCGCCCACGATGTCACGAAACATGCAAGGTTTTCTCTCGGATATGGCGAAAACAGCCTGGATCGTGTAGCGTCAGGGGCGAACCCTGCCCCACAGTGGAAGAATTCACCAGATGGCATTGTGATAGAAATCACACTATTGCGATAGAATCGCGGGCCTGTCAGATTCTTAATCTTCTCTTTACCCGCCCATCTGACTATTTCTGTATTCAGAGGTGCAAGAAATGAAGCTGGGCTTTGCAACAATCGGGATCGCGCTGTGTACTGCGCTGGCTATGCCAGCTGCTGCGCAAGATGCCGTACCTGCGCCCGAATTGGAACTGGCAGCGCCCAGCATTTCTGAGACGTCTGCAGCGCAGTCTGAGTGGTATCGCCAGTTTGCGCAGTCCAAGCCAGCGAGCGCTGAGCCGGTATGGCAGTCCAAGCCAGACCGTGAATTCTCCATGCAGTTTGGCAACAATACGCGTTGGCAACTGAATCTGGACAAGGTGTCCCGTACAGATCTGTCTCCTCTGCCGCGCGAGGAAATGCAGGCAGGCGCCACTTTCCGCATCACTCCGCGTTTTTCCGTAGGGGGTGAGGTCAGCGTCGGTGCAGATGAGCTAAACGACACGTCAACGTGGGAATCCCGCGAAGTCGAAGCCGGTATCCGCCTGAAGTCTGCCTTCAAGTTCTAGGACTTGAACGCGTCCTGAATTCCCTCAATCGCCGCTAATCCCGCTGATCCACAGATGCAGCCCGCATTGCGTGAATTGATTCCGCCCAGCGCGTAGACCGGAACACGGCTTTGCCGCGACAGAGTGCGGATCTGGTGAGCTCCGATTGGCGTGCCGGCTGACGGGCTGTTTGAAGGGAACACTGCGGAGACGAGCGCGGCATCAAACAGGTCTGGCTCCACCTGTCGCAATTCATCGCCGCCATGAGCACTGACACTCATCAGGTCGAACCGGCCCCGCCACTTTCGGGCAACCTGTCTTTGCGCGAATGGCCAGTGTACTCCCGCCGCACCGGCCTCAATCGCAAGTCCGGGATCTGCTGCAATCAGCAGGGCCAATCCCCGTCGGTTCGCGATTTCCGCCAGCTGCCGCGCCTGCCACAATCGATGCCTTGCACCGAAGTGGCGATAAACCATCCCCCACCCGGCCGGCAGGTTTTCCGCGACAGAGACCGGGTCCGGCGTGCGCTTCGGATCTGTCAGGAACAGGGCAGGTGGTAACCAGGAGGGCATATGATGACCGGCGCACCGCGCCGCAGAGATCAGCTTGCGTCTCGCATCGGATTGGGGTTTCTGCACCATCACAATGACTGATACGGACTTCCCCGGAATTGCCAAGCGCCGCGCCGAGATCCTCAGCGATCTGGAGCGCCTGTCTGACACACCGTCAACACTGGTCGCGGTGACCAAAACCCAGCCTGATGAAGCGCTCGATGAGATTCTGGCAACTGGCCACCGCGTTTTCGGGGAGAACCGCGTGCAGGAGGCCTACCAGCATTGGGAAAACCGGAAGGCGACCTATCCGGATTTGGAACTGCGTCTGATCGGTCCGCTGCAATCAAACAAGGCCGAGGACGCCGTGCGCCTGTTCGACGTGATCGAAACAATCGACCGGCCGAAGCTTTGCCGCGAACTGGCCAAGGCAGAAGAGAAAACAGGCCTGCGCCGGAAATACCTGATCCAGGTGAATACGGGCGAAGAGCCGCAAAAGGCGGGTGTTTCGCCAGATGCGGTGGAAGGCCTGCTCCAGACAGCACGGGATGGCTCGCTCGATGTGGTCGGACTGATGTGCATTCCGCCGGTCGAAGAGCCTGCGGGGCCCCATTTCGCCCTGCTGGCGAAGCTTGCGGCACGGCTCGGCCTGAACCAGCTCTCAATGGGAATGAGTTCGGATTACGAGATCGGCGCGCAGTTCGGCGCGACGCATGCGCGGATCGGGACAGCCCTGTTCGGGCCGCGGGACTGTTCTGCCTAGAAAGAAATTTCGATTTCGGTTCCGGGGATCATCAATTCCAGCACGGCAAGCAGGTCGCCCTTGTCGAGCGCGATACAGCCTTCGGTCGGCTCATAATTCGGCCGGGCGATGTGCATAAAGATCGCGCTGCCGCGTCCAGCTTCGACCGGATCATCATTATAACCCAGCTCGACGATCACATCGTAGACATGATCATCGCGCCAGAGTTTCTCGTGACTGGCCGCGAAGGGAAGCGACACCGGACGATTGTACAGCGGATGATCCGCCGCGTCGCACCAACCATCATATGGCTTCAGCGGCACCAATGGCAGGCTCGTTACGGGCGGCTTCAAACGGTCTGGCCTGTAGAACACATTACGCACGGGCCACACCCCGGCCGGCGAAGCACCGTCGCCTTCGCGCTTCTGCGATGCGGTCGCCACACCGCCCTTGCCCAGAGCGCAGCGGGCGGTGAAGCCGGGGCCTGAGAATTTCCCGGTCGGACTTGCGGTAAATTTCAGGCTCACCAAATGCTCCCAGACTTGTGATCACGCGTCATGCAAAGTCATATGGCATCTGAGGCCAGCCGCAATACACAGCGACGTTCGAATTCGAAGGAGACGCCCGTGACAGGCAAGAAGACCATCCTGCTGGTAGATGATGACGAAGACCTGCGCGAAGCGCTTGCGGAACAGTTCGACCTGCATGACGGGTTCGACACGCTACAGGCGGCAAACGCTCATGAGGGTATTACCCACGCCCTGGCTGAGCGGATCGACCTGATCTTGCTGGATGTCGACATGCCGGACATGGATGGCCGCGAAGCCTGCAAACAGATGCGGCAGAAAGGCGTCCGCGCGCCGATCATCATGCTGACAGGACAGGATGGCGACGCCGATACGATCCTTGGGCTCGAATCCGGCGCGAATGACTATGTCACCAAGCCCTTCAAATTCTCGGTATTGCTGGCGCGGGTGCGGGCGCACCTGCGCAGCTTTGAGCAGTCGGAAGATGCCACCTTCCAGGTCGGCCCGTACGAATTCCGCCCGTCGATGAAGCTGCTGGTGACGGAAGATGGCCGCAAGGTGCGTCTGACCGAGAAGGAAACCAACATCCTGAAATATCTCTATCGCGCGCAGGGCAAGCCTGTCGCGCGGGACGAGCTCTTGTCAGAGGTCTGGGGTTACAACGCCACCGTCACAACCCACACGCTGGAAACGCACATCTATCGCCTGCGCCAGAAAGTGGAGCCGGACCCGGCCAATGCCCGCCTGTTGCTGACCGACGCAGGCGGGTATCGCCTGCAGCCCTAAACCTTCATCTCGACGCTTATTGGCGCGTGGTCCGATGGTTTCCAGCCGCCACGCCAGGCAAGATGGATCTTGAAGGTGTCGATCTTCGTATCGGGCAGCGCGGCAGGGTTCATCCAGATATGGTCGAGCCTGCGGCCACGATTGCTCTTTGCCCAGTCCTTGGCGCGATAGCTCCACCACGAGTATAGCTTCTGGTGATCCTCTACTGAAAGGCGAGCAATATCTGCGAAGGCGGCTTGCTTGCGCGAGTCTTCCAGACGTTCGGTTTCCCCCGGCGTGTGGGAGACAATCTTCAGCAACTGCTTGTGTGACCAGACATCATTCTCATGCGGCGCGACGTTCAGGTCGCCCACCAGGACGCGCGGCGTCTTTGACTGTTTCTTGTAGGCAGGGCCGAGCCGTTCCAGAAAGTCGAGCTTGTGGGCGAATTTATCGTTGATGTCCGGATCCGGCTCGTCCCCGCCCGCGGGCAGGTAGATATTGTGCACTTCGACGCCAGCCACCTTCGCCGCAATTACGCGCGAGTGGCCGTGACGGCACAGATCCGGCGCTTCTATGCGCTCGATCGGCAATCGGGACGCGATCGCCACGCCGTGATGACCGCCCTTCTGACCGTTCAGCACAAGATGGGGCAGGCCCATCTCCTTGAAGGCCTTTTCCGGGAATTCGCCATCCTGGCATTTCGTTTCCTGCAGGCAGACGACATCCGGCTGTTCCTCGGCCACGAAGGCGGCCACATTCGGCGCGCGAAGGCGAACGGAGTTGATGTTCCAGCTGACGATCTTGAGAGAATTTGACATTCAGGCTGCGTAGCAGTGTTTCCTGAAACGTCAACGCGCCCGAACGCGGGGAAGTTCGGGCGCGCCAGACGCTTGCTTTACACGTCTCGTCGGGAGGGGAAGGCTCCGACGGTGATGACACAAGGGGCGCAACGGGGGGTCAATTGCTGCGCTCAATTTGCTTCGTCATCGACAGTTGCAAAGATGTCACTCCTTGGAAAAAAATCAAGTGAATATTGTGTTATGTCCTTGGGTGTGACGTGAACACGTCAGTTTTCGTCGAAATCCTTCAGCACGAACAGGCGTGGATTGAGACGTTTTCCGTAGGACACATCGGTCAGCTGGACCTGAGTCAGGTTCCCGCCGCTGTCCAGCGTGTGCCAACCCGTCAGGCTCATATCGCTTTCCTGCATGATCAGGGTCAGCGTGCCATCCATCTCACCGGACTTGTCGCGCAGGGTGATCTCCACCCGACCATTCCGGTTGGTCACATCCAGGACGTCCGCTTCGGTCGCGAAGTCGATATCATCATCCAACAGCAAGGCGAGCGGCGTTGTGCCCAGCGGAACGCGGTCCGTGGTTTCCAGTTCGGAATCCTGAAGTCCGACCGTTGTGCCGTCACTCACGACGAGCAGCGGGCTCGGGTCATCATATTCGAACCGCACCTTGCCGGGGCGCGACAGCGCAAAGCGGCCGGTGGATTCGCTATAGTCCGGCGACAATTGTTCGAACGTGCCGCTGGCGGTCTTGACCTTGGCCAGCGCCGTCGATGCGCGCTCCAGAAGGCGCTTGCGGTCGGCCTCGCTCAAGTCTGCAGATGCAGGTTCGGTCACCTGCGGCACAGGGGCGGCCGTTTGCGTGGCCTGCAGGCTCCATGGGAGCGGAGACGTTGCGATGGCGGTGATCGCTCCAAGGCTTGCCAGGAAATTCATCATTGTGCGGTCTCCTCAATTCGTTGACCAATGGCCTTGTACTTAAGCGTGCAGGCCTAGCAGAAACAGGGCGCGAAAAAGGTATTTTCGTCGCTTTTCGTTGCATCCGGTTCAGCTTCAGACCGTTGCCTGCGCGGATTGACTGGCAGATGAACGCGAAGTGCGTGTTTCGGTTCAGGCCACCGCCTTGCGAAACCAGGTCCTGCGGCCCATGTTCCCTGCAGATATTCAAGGGACACACCACCTATGACCGATACGGCATCGCTGAACATCAAGGATACGACCGACCAGGACTTCATGGCGGATGTCGTGGAGGCGTCCGAACACCAGCCGGTAATCGTGGATTTTTGGGCGCCATGGTGCGGGCCTTGCCGCACGCTGGGCCCGATCATCGAAAAGGCGGTCGACGCGCGCGGCGGTCAGGTGAAACTGGTCAAGATCAACATTGACGAGAACCCTGCTTATGCGGGCCAGCTGGGTGTACGCTCCATCCCGGCGGTTTACGCCTTCGACAAGGGCCGGCCGGTTGATGCCTTTATGGGCGCGCTGCCGGAAGGCCAGATCAATGCCTTCATCGACAAATTGCTGAGCGGCACGGATGCCGGAAAGATGATCGCCGAGGCGCTGGAACAGGCGGAAGCGGCAAGCCAGGCTGGTGACATCGGGACAGCGGCGCAGATCTACGCAGCCATTCTGCAGCAAGACCCCGAAAACGTCACGGCGCTGGCGGGCCTTGCCCGGTGCTACCTGGCGAATGGCGACAAGGAACGCGCGGAAGCGACGCTCGACATGGTCCCGGAAGACAAACGCAATGACAGCGCTGTCAAAGGCGTGCGCATGGCGATCGACATGATGGGCGATGATGCGGCTGCACCGGATGAATTCGAAGACGCGCTATCAGCCGTGCTCGCTGATCCGGACAATCATGACCAGCGCTTCGAGCTTGCGGAAAAGTACGCAGCCGCAGGGCGGTTTGGAGACGCAATTGATCACTTGCTGATCATTCTCGGCAATGGCCTCGACTGGAAAGAAGGCAAGGCCAAGGAAAAGCTGCTACAAATGTTCGAAGCTGCCGGCGCGACAGATCCTGCGACGGTCAGCGGTCGGCGCCGTCTGGCGTCGCTCATGTTTGCCTGATGGCGTAGGCGCGCCACATCACTCTTTCAGGCAACACCAGAAAGAGACTGAATACATGTCACAGCCCAGCTTCACGCGCGTTTCCGAATTGCCTGAGGAGCTGGCGATTTTTCCGTTGCCGGGGGCCTTGCTGTTCCCGCGCTGGCAATTGCCGCTCAACATTTTCGAACCGCGTTATCTCAACATGATCGACGATGTCATTCAGGGCACGCGGATGATCGGAATGATCCAGTCCGTCGGTGGGTCGCGGGCAAAACCGGATGTCGCACATACAGGATGCGCCGGGCGGATCACGGCATGGTCCGAAACTGGCGACGGGCGCTATCTGATCACGCTGACCGGAATTGCCCGGTTCGATGTAAAGGAAGAGCTTTCGGTGATGACGCCCTATCGGCAGGTCGTGGCTGACTGGTCACCTTATGAGGCAGACCTGAAAGACGTTCCTGATTCCAAACTTCCGGACAGGGCGCGTCTGGTATCCGCGCTGCACGACTATACTGAGGCGCATGACATGTCGACGGATTGGAGCGCGGTGGAAGAAGCCCCGATGGAGACGCTGGTGAATGCGCTCTGTTCCGGGTGTCCATTCTCCGTGATGGAAAAACAGGCCCTGGTCGAAGCGCCCACCTTGAAAGATCGCGCTGAAACGCTCATCACCCTGCTTGAAATGGATGTGTCCGGCGAAGACGGCGGCACGCTGCAATAGAGGCACTCATGTCCGAAGACTCCGCGCCACCGCGCAAAGGCCCGTCCGGGGTGGATCCCCGCCTGCTGGAAATCCTGATCTGCCCGGTCAGCCGCCAGGCCCTGAGCTATGATCGGGAGAAGGACGAACTTGTGTCGCCGAAGGCGCGCCTTGCTTATCCGATCCGGAATGGCATCCCCATCATGCTGGCTGACGAAGCGCGCGATCTAGATGCTCTGGAGTCAGACGGCGAGTCCAATCCATGAGCGACCCATCCTGGCCGAAGAAACTGGCGTTCCGAAAATCCGCTCAGGAACTGTTGATCGAGTTCGAAGATGGCGTGTCTGCGACCATTCCCTACAAGCGCCTGCGTGAAGAGAGCCCGTCTGCGGAAGTCAGGGGTCATGGAAGCGGGCCGAAACCTCCGCAACCTCCTGTGCCGGAGGATATCTCCGTCATCGGCGCGGAACCGGTCGGGCGTTATGCGATCCGTATCAGATTCTCAGACGGCCATGATTCCGGGCTCTACACCTGGAAATTCCTGCGCGAGCTTGCGACGACTGATTAACGCATCAGGCTTGGCAGGTGCGCCTGATCGGCGCTCGCCTGCCGGGCAAGGGCCTGCCGCAGCGGAGTCACCTTCTGTGCAAGCGTGAGTGCAAGACCGCGCAACGGCTTCAGAACTGCGCTGTCATTCGTGAATGCCTTGTCGATGCCATCCATGAACATGGCCGCAGCAGTGGCGTCAAAACGGCGCCATTTCTCATAGCGCTCCAGACTGACATCCGATCCCGGATCGAGCCCGACATCACGCGCCTCGCACATCACATCAATCAGCGCACCAACATCCTTGAAGCCAAGATTTAAGCCCTGTCCTGCGAGAGGATTGATCCTGTGTGCAGCATCCCCGACCAGGGCCGTGCGAGGTCCGACCATCCGGGTCGCCAGTTGCATGACGAGCGGATAGGCCGAGTAGGGACCGTCAATTTCCATGGGTCCGGCAAAGTCGGCAAAACGTGCATTCAGTTCAGCGTTGATGTCTTCCACGGACATGGCTGCGATGGCTTCTGCGGCACCGCATTTCATGTACCAGGCGAGATTTGAGCGATTGTCAGGCATCGGCAGCGTGGCGAACGGGCCTTCCGGTGTGAACAGCTGGCGGGCGATCCCATCATGCGGACGTTCCAGCTTCACGTTCGCGGCGAAGACGGACTGATTGTAGTCGTGCCCTTCGGTTGTGATGCCTGCGCACTCGCGCACGGAGGATTTCATGCCGTCACAAGCGGCGACGAGGCGCGCATTGATGTGCGTCCCGTCCGAAAGAGTCAGCGTCGCGCCCGCAGGGCCGGTTTCCATCGTGCTGAACAGTTTTCCGCGAACCCAGTGAATGTCGCCTGTGTCGGCGCATATGCCATCAAGCGCAGCCTGCAGCGCCGCAGCCGGAACCATCTGGCCCAGGGGTTGATCGTCAGCGTCGTCAGGAAGGTCTTCATTCCCGAACAACACGCCGGGCGCCCCGAACCAGTGCGTTCCGCCATCAATCGCTTCGAGACCATTCAGCGGCTCGGTGGACCCGCACAGGGCGTCCGTCACACCCGCTGCGCCGAGCAAGCGCCAGCTGCCGCGGACGATTGCAAAGGTTCGCGTGTCTTCGCGCGGTGTCGCATCCGGATCGCGCGCGTCCACAAGCACGACAGAGAAACCACGCTGAGCCGCCAGAATGGCAAGGGTCGTACCGACAGGGCCAGCCCCGATAACGGCGAGGTCATACGTCTGGTCAGACTGGGAAGCGGAGTGAGTCATGAGCCTTAGCTAGTGACGCTGTTAGCAATCGTCCAGCGATGATGGAGTTTTAGGCGATTCGCCGCATCGCTGCCCACGCTTTGACCATGCCCCCTCAGAAAGACCGGTCATCCCCGATGCTGGTGCGACATTCGTGTAAGCCCGCAATCATATCGGTTCTGGGAGAGCACGGGGGGTCCCGAGCTCTGCAGTCTCGTGACGAAGGAGGGGCCGATGGGCCAAACATTAAAAAATACAATACGCGGAGCAGCACTGCTGCCAGCCGCACTCATTGCAAGCGCAGCAGCCTACGCCCAGGATGCTGACTTGGAAGCCAGGCTGGCGGCGCTCGAAGAGAGCGTGACGGGAAGTGCCAGCGCCTATGTCGACAACAGCTATCTGTTCCTGATTGGCGGCATCATCGTGATGTTCATGGCGGCTGGTTTCTGCATGCTTGAGGCGGGTCTGGTCCGCTCCAAGAACGCTGCAATGCAGTCCACCAAGAACGTTGCCCTGTTTGCGATCGCCGGCATCATGTTCTGGCTCGTCGGCTACAACATGGCCTATCCATCTGCTACGGTTGCTGCTGGCCTGTTCGGCATTCCGGATTTCATCTGGTCAAGTGACCCACTCGATCAGTCGCACGGGGATTATGCGGCTGCGTCTGACTGGTTCTTCCAGATGGTGTTTGTGGCAACGGCGGCATCCATTGTGTCCGGTACGATTGCCGAGCGTGTCAAAATCTGGCCGTTCCTGATCTTCACTGCCCTCCTGACCGCGTTCATCTATCCGATCGTGGCATCCTGGGAGTGGGGTGGCGGCTACCTCGATTCCGCATGGGACTTCTCTGACTTTGCTGGCTCTACCCTGGTCCATTCGACCGGTGGCTGGGCAGCCCTGGCAGGTGCCATCATCATCGGGCCACGTATCGGCAAGTATTTCGGCAAGCAGGTGAACCCGATGCCGGGCAACAACATCCCGCTCGCTGCACTCGGTACCTTCATTCTGTGGTTCGGCTGGTTCGGATTCAACGGTGCGTCTCAGCTTGCTGCTGGCACGATCGAAGACATCAACTCTGTCAGCCAGATCTTCGCCAACACGAACCTTGCTGCTGCAGGTGGTGTGGTCGCGGCAATGATCACCACGGCCGTACTCTACAAAGGCAAGATCGACGCAACCATGGTCTTCAACGGCGCAATCGGTGGCCTCGTGTCCATCACGGCTGAGCCGCTGGCACCAAGCATGGGCGCATCCATCATCATCGGCGCGATCGGTGGTGTGCTGGTGGTCGTCTCTGTTCCGCTGCTCGACAAGTTCAAGATCGACGACGTGGTTGGCGCCATTCCGGCTCACCTCGTCTGCGGTATCTGGGGCACGATGGTTGTACCATTCTCCTACACCAATGCGGTCATGCCGAACGAAGCAGGTGACCCGAACTATATCGGCCAGCTGGTCGGCGTGGTTCTCACCGGTGTGTTCGTGATGATCGTGTCCAGCATCATCTGGTACGTCCTCAAGCTCACCATCGGCGTGCGTCCGACGGCTGAAGAAGAGGAACTGGGTCTCGACAAATCCGAGATCGGCCTGGAAGCCTATCCGGAGTTTGCCAACTAAACTGTGGACCTCCCAAGTAAGAAGCCCCGGCAGAGCGATCTGCCGGGGCTTTTTCTTGCGTTGAACACAGGTTCAGACAGGGGGATTAGGAGTTGCTGTCTGCGCCGAGATCCAGATCAGCCGGGACCATGACCGTGTCTACCGCGTGGATAACGCCATTCGATGCGTCGATGTCAGCGGCGACTACAGTCGCGTTGCCGATTGTCACGCTGTCACCCGTCTTGCGAACGATCAGGTCAACGTCCGACATGGTGGCGATCGTGTTTTCACCTTCGACAAGGGTGGTGCTCATCGTTTCGCCTTTTACGACGTGCGCCTTCAGAATCGATTTCAGCGTGTCATTCGCTTCACCGGATTTCAGCTTCTCGACGAGCGCGGGGTCCAGTTTCTCAAACGCAGCATTCGTTGGCGCGAAAACTGTGTACTCGCCTTCGGCATTCAGCTTGTCGGCAAGACCGGCTTGCTCAACCAGGGCGACAAGTGTCGTGAAGCGAGCGTCTTCAGATGCCAGTTCCGCGATCGTGCCCTGCATGGCCGTGTCAGCCAGGGCGTCTGTCTCGGACGCGTAGTCAGGTCCGCCCATACCCATTTCGGCATCAGCAGCGATGTCAGCTTCTGCGGTAATCTGCTTGTCCATGTCGGCCTTGTCCCACTCATGGGATTTCGTATCGCCTTCCGGATGGACACGATCAGCGCTCGCGATCATGGCGTCTGCTTCGGTCTGAACGGTGAAGATCGTGTCTTCATCGGTCTGGGCACCTTCGGCCATTTCGAGAACCTTCAGCTGGAGCGCGTTCAATTCCTCAATCGACATCTCGTCAGTGTTTACATCTGCTTCTGCCTCGATTGCGGCCGAGGTGTTAATTTCAGCGCCGGATTCGTTAGTTTCCTGCGCAGTTGCAGACATACCGGTTAACAGGGCGATTGTGGCGGGAATGATCAGTGTGCGTTTCATATCGAACTCTCCTTTGGGGTTGGTCTTGCACGATCAATGGGATCGTCGGCCCTGAAGTTCCCAAGGTTACAGAGAATACACGCGAACCAGCACACGGGATCAGTGTGGTTGATCTGGATCAAAATCCGGTTTTCCAGAGCCCGCCGACGGCGCGTCATGGTCTCTGAAAAGTTAATTTCCGCGCTGCAAAAGTTTTACGGCCGTTTGCCGGGCGTTAAGCGTGTTGCGGCAGAGTGAGGGCTCCCCCGCGACCCCAGTGGAGATGCCTCACCTCATGACAGATTACGTTTACACTGAAGACGACCTCCCGAGCGTTAGTGACCCGATCTGGCGGATCCTGACAGGGGCGGCGGCCTTCGGTCTGGGCGTGTTCATCTGTGGAAGCGTTGGCTCTTACATGCCCAGCGATCCCAGCTGGAATGCGGCGACCGATGCCGAAGTGCAAAACCTGTTCGGCGGGCCCGGCGCCATCTTCGCGGATTTGTCGCGCCAGATGCTTGGCTGGTCTGCCTGGGCTGCTGGACTTGCCATGATGATTGGCGGCGCGATGCGCACCGTGCTGATCGGCATGCCGCGCGTGCGTCGCTGGATGATGGGCTTTGCGTTCGTGCCACTTTCGGCCGCGTTCTTCGCCGCGTGGCCGGTGCCGGAATCCTGGCCACTGTCCGCAGGGCTGGGCGGGGTCGTCGGTGATGCCTTGTTCTATTACGCGTCCATGCCTTTCCGCGCCTTGTTGCTGCCGTCTCCGAATACATGGGCTGGCGCCTTGCTCGGCGCGGCGTCGATGTGGGCCGCCCTGTCTGCCATGGGCTTCCGCCGCCGCGACGCACAATTGCTGCACCATGCGGCAACACAGTCCGGGCGCCACGCCGCGCGCAAGGCAACCGGCCTTGGCGGCTTCTTGGTTTCCGTGGCCTCTCACTTCAAGCCGAAAGCCCAGGAAGTTGACGAAGAAGAGATGGAGCGCGTCAATCGCGGTGCCCGCGTCGTCACGGGCGACGAAGACTATGCTGACGCCGAAGCTTACGATGTCGACTATGACGAGGACGATGACGACTCCTATGAAGAAGACGAGACGTCTCTCGAGGATGACGACATGTATGAGGACGAAGACGATGACTTCGAGCCCATCCAGACGCGTCGCCTGTCCGTTCCGGTGTCGAAGCCGAAAGTTCCGAACCAGCCTCGCGTGACGAAATCCGAACGTCGCCGCAAATCGACTCGCCTGCCATCCATCGATCTCCTCCAAATGCCTGAAGAGCGCGGCGATACGGTCGACGAAGAAGCCTTGCTCGAAAAGGCTGCCCGCCTGACCGACGTGCTGAAAGAGTTTGGCGTGCGCGGCCGCATCAAGGAAGTACGCCCGGGCCCGGTCATCACCCTGTTCGAGATGGAGCCCGCGCCTGGCGTGAAGTCATCCCGCGTGATCTCCCTCGCTGATGATATTGCCCGCTCGATGAGCGCCATCTCTGCCCGTGTCGCGGTTGTGCCGGGCAAGAACGCAATCGGTATCGAACTGCCGAACGAAGATCGCGATACGGTCTTCCTCCGCACGCTGCTCCAGTCCGAAGCCTATGTCGGCACTCGGGCCAGCCTGCCCATGGCGCTTGGTGAAGACATTGGTGGTGTGCCAACCGTGGTCGACCTGTCCAAGATGCCTCACTTGCTGATCGCGGGTACGACCGGCTCTGGTAAGTCGGTCGGCGTGAACGCAATGATCCTGTCGCTGCTCTACCGCCACTCGCCGGAACAATGCCGCTTCATCATGATCGACCCGAAAATGCTCGAACTGTCGATCTATGAGGGCATCCCGCACCTGCTGGCTCCGGTCGTGACAGATCCGAAAAAGGCCGTGAACGCGCTGCAATGGACTGTGCGCGAAATGGAAAGCCGGTACGAGCTGATGTCCAAGGCGGGCGTCCGAAACCTTGCGGGCTTCAACGACAAGGCGGCCAAGTATCGCAATAATGGCGACGAGCTGATCCGGAAGGTTCAGACAGGGTTCGACGAGCACGGCAAGCCGGTTTACGAATCCGAAGTTCTGCCGACGGACCACATTCCAAATATCGTTGTTGTGATCGACGAGATGGCCGACCTGATGATGGTTGCCGGCAAAGAAATCGAAGGCTGTGTCCAGCGCCTCGCGCAGATGGCGCGTGCCGCGGGTATCCACCTGATCACCGCAACGCAACGCCCGTCCGTTGACGTTATTACCGGTACGATCAAGGCGAACTTCCCGACACGGATTTCCTACATGGTCACCACGAAGATCGATTCCCGGACGATCCTGGGTGAGCAGGGCGCCGAACAATTGCTTGGTATGGGTGACCTTCTCTACCAGGCCCCAGGCAAGAAATCCCAGCGTCTGCACGGTCCGTTTGTGTCCGATGACGAGGTTGGCGCTGTCGTCGATTGGCTGAAGGAACAGGGCGAGCCGGACTATGTCATGGATGTTCTCGAAGCACCCGATGATGGCTCCACAGGGTCTGCCGTCATGGATGCGATGCTTGGCACCAGCTCCGGCGACGAAGAAGACGATCTTTACGCCCAGGCACTCGCCATCGTTGTGCGTGACCAGCGCGCCTCGACCTCATATCTGCAACGCCGCCTGAAGATCGGTTACAACAAGGCGGCCGGCGTCATCGACAGACTGGAAGAAGAAGGCGCGATCTCAGCGCCAAACCATGCCGGCAAGCGCGAAGTCCTCGCCAGCGCCCGGCCAAGCCCGGAATAGTCCCACAAGCTTTGGTGGGTCACAAAGGAAGAGCCTCCATCCGACGCAGAAGCGGGTGGGGGCTCGACCTTTTTTAGGGCGTTAGCCCATCGGGTACATGACGTCCTTGGCAACGGCGTCGCACGCCTTCATGACGTCGCCAGACAGTTCCATGTCGGCCGCTGCCAGTATGTCCGCCAGCTGATCGAATTTGGATACGCCAACAATGGTGGACGCAACGAAGTCGTGCTGCTTTGACCATGCCGTGGCGAGCGTAACCGGCGCCATGCCTGCTTCAGTGGCAATGTCCATGTAACGGCGTGTGGCTTCCAGGGACTTCTCGTTCACGAAGCGCCCCGCCATGACGGTCTGGCGCCCTCCATGTTGCAGATAGCTGGAGAAGCGTGCGCCTTCCGGAAGTGCGCCCTCCTGATACTTTCCAGACAATACGCCACCCGCAAGAGGCGAGTAAGGAATAAGGCTGACGCCTTCGCGACGGCACACTTTGGCGAGGGCATCCTCAAAGCGGCGATTGTTCAGGCTGAAATTGTTCTGAATGGTATGATATCGAACCGTACCCAGACGATTGGACGTTTCGATGCTTTTCATCAGGCCCCAGGCGTCTTCATTGCTGCATCCGACAATGCGCACCTTTCCTTCGCGCACCAGATCGTCCAGCGTTTCCATCGTCTCGTCGAAATCCGTGCCGTGGTCGGGCCAGTGCGTCTGGTACAGGTCGACATAATCGGTTTGCAGGCGCGTGAGGCTGGCCTCGATGGCGCGGCGAATATTGTGCCGGTCCAATGCCGTCATTTCTCCACGCTGAGAGCCCTTGATCCACCCATGAGACGGGCCGCACACTTTCGTGGCAACGATGATCCGGTCGCGATCCTTGGTCTTCATCCAGCGGCCGAAGATTTCCTCGGTCCGGCCAGCCCAGTCGACTTTGGGCGGCACAGGATAGTTTTCTGCCGTGTCGTAGAAATTGATTCCGGCTTCGAAGCAGGCATCCAGGATCTTGTGAGATTCGGCTTCATCGGTTTGCGACCCGAAGGTCATCGTGCCCATGCAGATATCGGACACATAAATGGCGCTCTTGCCAAGACGGCGGTGTTTCATGGCGTGTGACTCCCTCTTTCGGGGGCAAGTCTAATGCCTGACGCCGGTATGACCAGAGCTGCCTATAGGGCAGTGCGTTCGCTGGCCTGAATGCAGCCTTCGGCTTCCAATATGTCCAGCGCCGGGCCGAGATGAGCTTCATAGCGTTTCCACCGGGCCAGCGCCCGCGTGTACAGAGGCTCACGTACCTGGGCCGAGCTGGCTGTGGCCACCGGCGCGGCATTGCGATGGAACTCGACGCATTGCGGCTCGAACTCCAGTCCGCAGAAATCGAGCAGGCGCCGGGCTTCGCCTTCAATGTCTGCCACCACGTTCTCGTAATGCACTTGCGTAAACCGGCCAGAGGGCAGCGTGTCCGCGAAATGGCGGATCATGCGATCAAAGCCGACATAGTAATTCGCCGTCGCTTCGAGATTCAGGGCGTAATCGTAATAGGGATACCGCGTTGCAAACAGCTGGCGGTAATTGCTGAGCACCGTATCGGCAGGATGCCGACGCAGGCAGATGATCCGCGCATTCGGCAGGGCGGACAGGATGATCGGTGCATAGATCGCATTCAGCGGCAGCTTGTCTATGAACCGCCCGGTCAGGCCGAGCGTGGCCTCTACGCGTGCCATATAGGTCTGGCCCAGCTTCACGGCGTCCACCCCGGCCGCGGCATCAAGCGTCTCGGCATCCAGCACATAGTTTGACCGCGTGCCTGACAATTGTTTCAGGGCGAGGCCGAAATCGGCCAATTCCCCGGCTGAGGTGACCTCGCTGTGACTGGAGAGAATCCGGTCAACCAACGTCGTGCCGGTGCGGGGCATCCCCACGATGAAGATCGGCGCGGCGTCTGAAAAGCCGTCGCCTTCGCGCACATCCGCCGTGCGTTTCGCGGCTTCGAACACGGCCGCATCAAACGCTTCGTCATGGTTGAGGCCTGCCCATTTCGCAGCCTTGGCGCGCGCCAGCCAGTGCATGGCGTCTGCAGGGTGGTTGAGGTCTTCATGCGCCTTGGCGAGGGCATGGCCGATGCGCAGGGCGTCGTCGGCATCGTCCGCAATCGACGGGAAAACCTGCTCCAGCTGAGCGATTTCGTTCTGGCTTTCCGTCTGCTTCGTGATCTGCACGATGGCCGCGCGGGCCCGTGTGTCTGAAGGGTCCAGAGCCAGGCAGGCGCGATAGGCATCCCGGGCTTCATCCATACGCCCGGCAAACTGCAATGCCGCGCCGTGATTGTAGTGATAGGCGGCGACATCCGGCGCGGCATCCGTGGCACGCTGGTAGAAAGACAGCGATCGCTCGTGCAGGCCGGCCCGGCTGAAGACGACCCCCAGCGTATCCAGTGTGAACGAATCATCCGGCTCTAGTTTCGCTGCCGCCTCGGCGTTTTGCACGGCGCCTTCCCGCTGGAGCAGGGCAATCTGGCACCGCGCCTTCTGCGCCAGGATATCCGCGCGGGCTGTCCCCACCGCCAGCGCCCGGTCAAACAATTCGATCGCCTTCGAATAATTCGAATGGTCCGCGGTGAGAATGCCAAGCAGGTAAAAGGCACGCGGTTCGGCCGGGTCAGCCTGCAGCGCTTTCATGCACAGAGCATGCGCGTCCCGGTAGGCGCGTCTGGCCAGCATCGCGGCCGCCTCGTCCAGCAAGGCGCTTTGTGGTGAAGTTGCCCAATTATTGGTCAGAGCTGTGCTCCTTTCATCCGGTTCTGCACCTGCTTGGCGCATAGGCGTGCCAAAAATCTTACTCCTTGGGAACATTCGTGCTGCCGTATGGGACGGTGGCGTGAGGGAGGGGTCCCTCCGATGTCCTGCTCAGGAAGGTGAGGTAGGAACTTAAGGAGAATTTTATGTCGAAATCCAGCTTACTAAGACAGACCAGCCTCGCCGTTCTCGCGACAGGCCTCGTCATGGGCGCCAATGCCCAGGAAGAGGCCTCTGGTGAAAGCGAGCTTCGCGCGCAGACCATCACCGTTACGGCAACCCGCCGGGCCGAAAGTGTCCAGGACATTCCGCTCAACATCGCAGCTGTTGGCGGCGAACAGATCGAGGAGCAGGGCTTCGACGAACTGTCCGACATGCTGTCCTATGTTCCGGGCATCAACGTGGTGGATCGCGGGGGCCGTCAGGGCAACCCGTTGATCGTGCGTGGCCTGAACGCTGACGGACTTGGTTCCGGCGATGGCAACAATGACGGCGGCGGCACGGTCGCAACCTATATTGGCGAGATCCCGCTGTTCGTGGACCTCAAACTGAACGACATGCAGCGTGTCGAGGTTCTGCTTGGACCACAGGGCACACTCTATGGTGCGGGCACGCTGGGTGGCGCGATCCGCTACATTCCGAACAAGCCGGACTTCGACGGCGACCTTCTCGAAGTGCGCTCTGAAGTCTCGAAATATTCCGAGGCTGCATCCCTCAGCTATGAGACAGGCCTTACCTTCAACAAGGCGCTGGCGCCCAACTTCGCCATCCGTGGCTCCATCGACTTCGAAGATGATTCCGGCTTCATCGACTATCCTTACATTGTGCAGGAAATCGGTGTGTCCGACCCAGACCCGGACTTTTCCGATCCGTCCGACGTGGCTGCAAATCTGCGCGGCGTAACTGATGCGAATGGCGAGCGGACCGTGTCCGGGCGTCTTGCCGCGCGCTGGGAGCCGCTCGAATGGCTCGATGGTACGGCAACCTACTATTATCAGAAGTCGGACATTGATGGCCGTCAGGGCTCCAGCTGGCGCAACACGCTCCAGACCGGCAAGTATGAACTGGCGAAGCGCGTCGAAGAACCGAACGAGATCACCAACCAATTGCTGGCCCTCGAACTGACGGCGGATCTCGGCTTTGCGGAGCTGACCTCCGCAACCGGCTTTTCCCGCTTTGATGATGACGGACAGCGTGATCAGACAGATTTGCTGATCTCTCTGGAATACAGCTACGAGCTTTTCCCGACCTTCACCTCCTTCACACATGAGAAGGGGCGATCGAACACGTTCAACCAGGAGGTCCGCCTCGTCTCGACGACGGAAAGCCGGTTCAACTGGATCATTGGCGCGTTCTACAACAACTCGGACGTTACGTCTTATTCACAGGAATACACGCCGGGCTATGCGGACTATGTCGGCTTCGACCGTCCGGACGATCTGGAATACTATTCCCAGTTCTTCTCCGAGCTTGAGGAAATGGCTCTGTTCGGTGAAATCGGCTTTGAGATCACAGACAAATGGACCGTCACGGTTGGCGGTCGCTATTACGAATATGATCTTGAATCCTTCAGCGATGTGGACTTCCCTCTGTTCGACAGTGGACCGGACTATTTGCAGCCCGTTGGCATCAACGACATGGAGAACAGACTGAAGTCTGACTTCGCGGCCGGCAGCCCCAACGGCACCGAACGCACCAGCCAGTCAGACGACGGAACACTGTTCAAATTCAATACGTCCTATGAGTTCACCGACGATATTCTGGGCTATTTCACGGTCAGTGAAGGCTATCGTATCGGAAACTCGAACGGTATCGGCGTTTGCCCGGATTACGACCCAACTGACAACCAGCAAGGTGCCTGTGCGCTATTGCCGGGACAGCAGTTTGGGCCGGGTGCGGGCGATATTTCCACACGAGACGAGTCTCAGTACGGTCCGGACACCACAACCAATTACGAGCTTGGATTCAAATCCACTCTCATGGATGGCCGGGTAACCCTGAACGGCGCCGTCTACTTCATCGAGTGGACCGATCCGCAGCTCAGCTCAGCCACGATCAACGCGTCCATCCCGATCACGGTGAACGCTGAAGGTGCGGAATCCAAAGGCTTCGAAGTCAGCGGTGCATGGGCCGTGAACGAGAACCTGTCCGTCCGCGGCAGCTACAGCCACACTGAGGCCAAACTGACAGCTGATGCGCCGGGTCTTGTCGGCACCATCTCGCCTCCGGGCTTTGGTACAGTCCTGCTTGATGGCAGTGATGGTGACCGCCTGCCGGGCTCACCTGAAGACCAGCTGTCCGTGTTCGGTACCTATGTCATGCCGTTTGCTGATGGCGAACTTGCCTTTAATGCCGGCTATACATGGCAGGGCGACGTGCTCAGCCGGACCGGTGGACTTGGCGATGGCCTGACGCTGGATTCCTTCGGTCTTGCCAACGTCTCCGCTGTGTATGACACGGGTGACTGGCAGGCGACCTTCTTCGTGAACAACCTGTTCGATGAGTTCTACGAGACGGGCGTCGTCGGCACGAATCTCTACAATCAGGTTCTGTCCGATGATCTTGGCGGACCAGTCTATCAGCGTACATATTATACCCACGTCGGCGCGCCGCGCTCGATGGGTGTGCGCCTGAAGTACACATTCGACTAGTCAGTCAAAAAACTTTTCAGCAAGTCAATCCCCGGGGCCGCCTGTCATGGGCGGCCCCTCCCTTTTTTAGGGTGGAGCGTCAGGCCTCGTCCAGCAATTGGGTGAAATCCACCACTTCGAACCCGTGTCCCGTTGCGCGGGCAAACCCTTCCAGATCGTCCCGCGCGATGGCGGTCGTGCCGGTATTGGTCAGGGGATGAAAATTCACTGGGTCGTGTGCCATCAATGCGGCATCGACCAGGAATCGTACACGGCCCCCGCGATCATTCATCAGTGCGAACGCCGTCACTGATCCCGGCGTGACACCCAGCACCTCATCCATCAGGTCCGGAGACCCGAAGGATAGGCGCCGCGTGCCGATCAGGCGGTGCAGCCGGTTCAGTTTCAGCTGGGAATGCGCCTCCGCCGCGATCAGGATGATGGCACCATCCTTGTCTGTCAGGAACAGATTCTTGGTATGCCCGCCCGGCATGGACGCTTTCAGGTCCCGACCTTCCTCCACGGTGAAGACGGGCGCGTGCCAGTGTGTGGTGTGGGCAATGCCCAGCTCATCCAGATAGGCGAACAGATCATCGGGGGTTGCGGTCATGGCGCCCTTTGGGCCAAGACTTGAGGCCCCGTCAAGCTTTGCCCCGGATACCGCTTCCATGCACCTAGACTGTTACAAGATCTACGACGTCGCACCTGACCTCGTGCCGGCGCGTTCCAATCGCGACTGGATGGATGCTTTCACGGATCGCCACCCCTATCGGTGCCTGCCGCTGACCATGGCAAACGCCACGGGCTGGGAATTGCTGTGCCCGATGGACATCAAGATCAAGTGGAATGGCGGCAACCGGAATGAAGACATCCAGTTGCTGACGCGGGGCGACCCGAACGCGATCGCCAGCTTTGCCGATGCTCATTTCATGCGCGGCATCGTCACCTTTCATACAGGCCATCTGTTCCGCACGCCGCCCGGCTGGGGCGTCTGGGTTACCGGCCCGCCGAACTGGCCGAAGGATGGCATCTATCCGCTGACAGGCCTTGTCGAGACCGACTGGCTGCCGTTCCCGTTCACGATGAACTGGCAGATGACCCGCCCCGGAGAGGTGATCTTCGAAAAGGGAGAGCCGTTCGCCTTCATCACGCTGATGGAACACAAGAAGCTGGAAGAGATCGAACCGGAACGGAAGCTGTTGCGGTCGAATGCGGAGCTCGTGAAGGAATATGACGCCTGGCGAGACAGCCGCGCTGATTTCAATACACGCCTCAAGGGCGGCGAGGAAAACGCCATGAAAGAGCGTTGGCAGCGCCACTATATGCGCGGCGAGAAGCCTACCGGTGACAGGGCAGACACCCACCAGACCAAACGCCGCCTGAAACCGCCGAGAGAGGTATAGCGCGCTGAATATTCGCGCATGTGCCCGGATTTCCCGCCTGGCCGGCAAATTCGCCTTGCTTGGCGCGGATATTGCTTTCGCGATAGGGTGTCCCGGCAGGCAGGAACAGACTTTATGACAATTTATCCCGGCCTTTCGGTCATCATGGAATGGGAGAACGCAAAGCTTTCAGACGCGGATCGCGCCGCTGAAATGCTGGAAGGCGTGTCCGGACAGATCGCGGCCCTGGCCGACCGGTTTGCAGACCCTGCCGAAATCCTGATCCTGCATGATCCGGACGCCATCGATCACGGCGCCCTGAAGCAATTCGTGGACTCGGCCTGGAATCCCGAAGCGCGCGCCGAAATCCGCATCGAGGCAGCGCAAGACCTGGAGTACTACGAACAGAAGAATCTCGGCGCCCGCCTCGCGACCCGTCCCTGGCTATGTTTCATCGACAGTGATGTCGTGCCGGAAGAGGCATGGCTGGAAACGCTGTTGGAAGCTCGCCGCACCAGCAATGCGGTGATTGTTGGCGGCCAGACCTATGTCGAGCCGGTCAGCCTGCTGGACCGGGCCTTCGCCTTGTTCTGGTTCTTCCCGCCGCGGTCGCCCGCGACCGAAGCCTTTGAGAGCGATCGCTTCTTTGCCAACAATTTCCTGATCGAGCGGGAAACATTTCTCCGCTCTCCGTTTCCGGACAGCGACCTGGTGCGGGGGCGCTGCTATGTGCTGGCGGACCAGTTGCGCAAGACAGGCGAGCAGATCGAGATCTGCCCGGCGGCGCGCGTCTCCCATCCGCCCCCGAATGGTCTGGGGCATTTCCTGAAACGTGCAGTGATTGACGGGCATGATTCCTGGTTGATGGACCAGACACTCCGGCCGCAATCTGATCCGCGTCCGTCGCTGTTCCCGCTGCGCAAGGCGAAGTGGAATCTCTCAGGTGCGTTCAGGCGCATTGATGAAGGGGCCGGTGACATGAAGCTCGGCATCTCGGGTCGTCTCGTCGCCAAGGGACTTGCCACCACCTATTACGGTCTCGCCATGGTGGGGCATGCAGTGTCCCCGCTCGCCCCCTCACTCGTTCGCCGCGCGTTCAACGTCTAGCGGCTGGCCTTCTCATCGATTCCGCTCGTGCCCTGCCGTTTTTCCAGCGCGGCGGCGACAGCGTCCAGGCTCACACCGCGCGAGCGCAGCGCGACCAAGGCGTGATAGAGCACATCGGCGGCTTCGCTCGCCACGTTTGAATCGCTCTCCCTACGCACGGCCTCGGCCAGCTCCATGCCTTCTTCATGCACTTTCTCGGCGCAGGATTCCGGCCCCTTGGCCAGCAGATTCGCCGTCCAGGATTTGGAGGCATCGCCTTCCTTTGCGCGTGCATCAATTGTGCTGCCGAGATGGGCGAGGGCCGCAGCAAGGCGGTCAGGAGAGCCAAGATCAGTCATGACGTCGCCATAGCGCACTTACGCGACGTGAGGAAGCGCAGGTGCTTGACGACGCGGCCCGGTGGCGCACTTTTACAAAAGGAAACGCCACCACATCAGGAACAGAGTCATGAAAGACCGGGTCTCAATCACCATGCTGGACGATGGCATTGCCGATGTCCGCTTCATTCGCACCGACAAGATGAATGCCCTCGATCCCGCCATGTTCGACGGAATCAACGAGGCGATTGCCCAGTTGAAAGAGACCAAGGGCCTTCGGGTCGTGGTCGTCTCGGGGGAGGGGCGCGCCTTCTGCGCCGGGCTGGACCTGTCCAGCCTCGGCAGTGATTCCGGAAGTGACGAGTCCAAGAGTGTCACCGGCAGCAAGGCCAGCACACTGGCCCAGCGGACACATGGCATTGCCAACCGCGCCCAGCATGTGGCCTGGGGCTGGCGTGAGATTCCGGCTCCGGTGATCGCCGCAGCGCACGGCGTTGCCTTTGGCGGCGGCTTCCAGATCCTGTCCGGCGCCGACATCCGCTTTGTTCACCCGGACACGCGCTGCGCCATCATGGAATTGAAATGGGGCCTCGTGCCGGACATGGCCGGCTTCCCGCTGTGGCGCGGCAATGTCCGCGATGATGTGCTGCGCGAGCTGACCTATACGAACCGGATTTTCGACGGCACAGAAGCGAAGTCTATGGGCTTTGCCACACACGTTTCAGACACGCCGCTGGAAGACGCGATGACGCTTGCCAAGCAGATTGCCAACAAGAACCCAGACGCCATTCAGGCATCGAAACGCATCTTCAACATGATGCAGGATGCGACGGATGCGGAATTGTTGCAGGCCGAATCCGACGAGCAGGACAAGATCATCCGCACACCCAACCAAATGGAAGCGGTGTTCGCAGAGATGCAGAAGCGCAAGCCTGCCTTCGCTGACTAGTCTTCCTTGCCTGTCGCGGCTTCGAATGCCGCGAAGGCTTCCTCACCCGTGAGTTTCGGGGTGTCGTTCGCCAGTTCGTAGAATTCCGGCTTTTCGTCGATGAATATCTGTTGGCTGATGTTCTTGAGGGACGCATCCTGAAACAATCCGGCCGACAGGGCGAAGTGGTCGTGGAATTTTAGGTGATAGAACAAATGGGTTCCGCAGGTCTTGCAGAATGCCCGCTCTGCCCAGTCCGATGACTGGTATTCTGTAATGTGGTCTTCGCCTTCAATTTCCAGCTTGCCGTCATGATCAACCGTGAACAGCGGCCCGCCGCCCCAACGTCGGCAGGTCGAGCAATGACACGCTGCTACTTCATTCATGTCGGGGATGGTGATCCTGACCGCCCCGCAAACGCACTGACCTTTCATGGTCGTTTCCTTCCTCTCTGTTCGTGAGCAAAGACTACGCTGATGCGCGGTTGACGCAATTGAAGCCTTTGTGACGATTCCGTCGAAGGCCTAGTTTGCCAATGGGCGAACGGGCGCGCCAGCAGCAGCAAGGGCTGCGCGGGCTTCATCAATGGTCGCCTCGCCGAAATGGAAGATGGAGGCCGCCAGCACGGCCGTCGCCCCGCCTTCGATCACGGCCGGGGCCAGGTCTTCCACCTTTCCAGCCCCGCCACTGGCGATAACCGGAATGTTCACCGCCCCGGTGATCGCCTTCAGCAGCGGCAAATCATAGCCGGACTTCGTGCCGTCCCGGTCCATGCTTGTCAGCAGGATTTCCCCTGCGCCGCGCGCTTCGGCTTCTTTCGCAAAGGCCACCGCATCAATGCCGGTTTCCTTGCGGCCGCCATGGGTGAAGATCTCCCAATGGTCGCCCACGGCGCGCGCATCGATTGCCACGACTACCGCTTGGGACCCTGCCTTGGCGGCGCAGCGCGAAATCACCGACGGGTCTGCCACGGCGGCGGAATTGATCGCCACCTTGTCGGCGCCAGCGCGGAGCAGGGCCACCATGTTCTCGGCGCTGCGCACACCGCCGCCCACCGTCAGCGGCATGAAGCATTGCTCCGCCGTCGCAGACACGATGTCCATCAGCGTGCCGCGGCCTTCATGCGTCGCGGAGATATCGAGAAAGCACAGCTCGTCCGCCCCCTGCGCATCATAGGCCTTGGCCAGCGCAACGGGGTCGCCCGCGTCTTTCAGGTCAACGAAATTGACGCCCTTCACGGTGCGCCCGTCCTTCACGTCGAGGCAGGGAATGATGCGGGTCTTCAGGCTCATGAGGTGGGCTTTAGCGCCGAGGGGCGCGGAAGGGAAGCACCTTGCCGCTCTGTCATGGAACATAGGCCGGGTCCCACCCATTGATTCAGGGAATGCGATGGCAATTCTGCCCCGCATGAAACCGAAGCGAACCAAAGGAGACACGATATGAAGACCCGTAATCAGTTGATGATCGCCGCTGGTGTCCTGGGCGCTGCAGGCGCCGCATTTGCCGGCCAGAAATATGGCCGCAAATTCCTGCGCCAACACCGCGAAGACAACACCCCAGCGAAAACGCGCAATGGCGAAGATACCTCTAGCGAATTCCGAGCGCACAAGGGCGTCTCCAGCCCGCATGGTGACCCGGTGACGGCGCACTGACGCGTAAGCAATCGATGTTAGAAACGGGGCCGCAATTCATGCGGCCCTTTTTCGTGCGCTATCCTGACAAGGCTTTCACTCAAGCCGCTGCTGACCGTGTGCTATACTTGCCAAATGGCGGGCTGTCCGCCCGCCCTCGCAACACCAGCAAGGGAGACTGAACAGATGAATTTCTGGAAGACGATGCGCCGCGCCGCCGACAAGGCCGCCACACGCCCGGAAGAAGCGTATCTCCAACAGGGCCTGCGCCATGCACGGCTGGACCGGGACACCCCGGATGGCGCGCCCGATGCGCCGACTCTGTCAGACGTGGCCCATGCGCTCAAAACCCGCCGCATGATGCCACCAGTGATGGGGCGGCGCTGACCCGTTCGGAACCGGCAGGCCAGGGCGCGCATTGATTGGGTGAACGTCACACGCAAAGGAGTCTGACATGAAACTCTGGAAGAAGATCGCCATCGCCGCCGGAACCGCCGCAATTACCACGGGCGCAGCCTATGCTGCCCGCCGCGCGACGCTGAACTTTCTCGGCCGTCGCCAGTCGCTGGGTCCGCGCCTTATCCCGGCCGTGGCCGAACACGTCACGAATGTCGCGAACAAGCCGCGCCAGATGGTCCGCTAGCGACTGGCGCACCCCCCGAATTCGCAGGAAAAGCCGGTCCCTCGGGGCCGGCTTTTTCATGTTCCGGGGCCAGGTTTCGGCGTCATGGATAATCAGACCCTAACCACCCCCGACCAATTCCCCCATCGATATAGGGACCCGCTTAATCCGCCTGTGAGATCAATCTTTGGTGGGACAGGGAGACGCAATGTCTATTTCACAGGATGTGTTGGACGCGATCCGAACAGGAGTTCTGGTGGTCGCGGGGTCGGTGTTGGCTTCGGTGGTGATTGTGGCGATCTGGCTGCAGACACAAACGACAATTGAGCCGATCAATGTGCTGATCATGGCGGCGAGTTTGCCGACGCTGATCGCGCCTGCCTTTTGCTATTTCATTCTCAGGGATCACATTCGCGCGGCCCGCCTTGCCCGCGAGAACTATCGCCTTGCCCATATGGACGAGTTGACCGGCCTGCCCAATCGGCGGGCCTTTTTCGAGGCTGCGCGCCAGATTCAGGCCCGCGCCGCCTTTGTCGGCCACCATTTCTACTGTGCCATTGCGGATGTCGACAATTTCAAGCGCGTGAACGACCAATTGGGCCATGAGGCCGGCGACCAGGTGCTGCGAGAGATCGCGGCCACGCTGAACGCCAAGGCCCCGGTCGATTCCGTGGTTGCCCGGCTCGGCGGAGAGGAATTCTCCATGGCCGGCATGTTCGCCACAGAGGCCGAGGCCGCACGCGCCTTCCGCGCGCTTGTCGCAGTGATCGACTGCAAGCCGGTCCTGACGCCGGACGGCCCGCTGCCGGTGACGATCAGCCTCGGCTATTGCGAGGGCGGCCGCACGACAGAGCTGTCCTCCATCCTGTCACAGGCAGACCGCGCGCTCTATGCCGCCAAGCGCAATGGCAAGAACCGCGCGCTGAACTTCCGCCGCCCCGCATCTGCGACAGACAGCCTGTCCCGCGGCACCGGCACCGCTGCCTAATAGCGGGTAAACACACCCCCCAAAATCCGCCTGAACTTGTAGGCATGGGCTTAACGCCGGACCTCTACAATCGTTTGTAATAATAAATACAAACATGATGGAGGGTCGTCAGGATGACGAAATCAGAGGAACTCCGCCGGGCCATCGGGTTTGGCGTTTTGATCACATTGGGCGCAATCGTGCTGGCCGTCGTGCCGGCGGTTGTCTGGCTGGCGCTTGATCCTGTCACCACCAAATCCGACTCCATCCTCCGCGCCATCCTGTTGCCCATCCTGATCGCCCCGATCTGCAGCTTCTTCATCCTGCGGGCGGACATGCGCTCGCGCCACCTGGCGCGGGAGAATTACCGCCTGGCCTATCTGGACGAGCTGACCGGCCTGCCCAATCGCCGCGCCTTCTTTGATGGCGTGCGCGACATGCGGGCCCGCGCGGGCGGGGAAGGCAGCCATTTCTTCTGCGCGCTGGCGGATGTGGATGATTTCAAATCCGTGAATGATCGCTGGGGCCATGATGTTGGCGACATCGTGCTGAAGGATCTCGCCGAGACCCTGAATGCGCATGCGCCGAGCGATTGCTTCATCGCGCGTCTTGGCGGGGAAGAGTTTGCGATTGCCGGCATTTTCCCGTCAGAAGTGGAGGCGATCCGCACCTTCCGCAGGCTGGTGGCGGTCGTCGCGGCGTCCCCCGTATACACACGAAATGGCGATCTTCCGATCACGATCAGTCTCGGCTTCTGCGAGGGCGCGCGCCCGTCCGAAATCTCCACCCTGCTGTCCCGCGCAGACAAGGCGCTCTACGCCGCCAAGCGCGCCGGCAAGAACCGCGCCGTCGGCTTCGCCCGCCCCTATATCGCCGCAGACAATGGCGGACGCCGCCTCAACCGCCGCGCCGGATAAGCCCCGTCCCGGCTTCCCGCACGTGGGGATAACGTCCCTCCCTCTCTTCCGCTCACCCCCGACCGCGCCAGCGGTCTGGGGGCCCATCACGGAACAGAGCCGCCAAGTGCGTCCTGCACGGCTCATCGGATTCTGTTCCCCTCCATGCACCGGTTTTCCTGCCGCTCCGTTCAGGAGATGGGCCCCCTGATGGCTGCGCCATCGGGGGTGACGACGACAAATAGCCGCCCCCAATTCGTCTGAGACCCCGTCGCCCCATACTCTCCCTCTGCCCTCACAGGAGCCGGATCAGGTGCCGTTCTGGTTGTGGGGGCGGGGACAGGATGGGTCTTGCGGGAGGTGTACGGTCCCGCACGGCTCCAGGCAGGTCAGGCCAGGGTGAGCCGAGGAAGCTCGGTTGGGAATCCGCCTCGTCCGGACGCACGGGAGTCAGGCCTCCCCGGATGAACCTCTCGTGTGAAAAGCACGGAGGCCTCGTTCGCGCGGCGCCGGTAACGAAGACCCGGGACCTTGGGCCCTTTCGAGGTGTCCGCCGAAACTCCTGTCCGGCGCGGCGGGCGGTAACGCTCCATTCCGTAGCCATAACAAACTCAAGGCGGAGCGCCACGGCGCCCGCCGCGCTGTCGGTTCCATCAGGGGCCGGGAATACGAGATACCCGGATGGTGAAGGCCAGTCCGGTTACAGGCAGTGGCCGAATAAAACTCGATGGTCGCTAATCAGCTTCAGTGTGAGGAAACATGTCAAACTGCCGCTCTTCGTCTGGTAGTGGAATATCGCTTAGGTGACGAACTTCGAGCCCAAAACGCTTTGCGAAGTTTCCTAGGCTTCGGTCTGTCGTATACAGCGCATCACAATTATTCGCCTTACAGATCGCCACGATTTGTCTATCAATTTTCGTCTTTTGATAGGGGTCCTCAGACCCAAACTTCTTATCACCTGCAACAGCTTCAAGATTCATTTCAGCCAACTCAATCGCAGCTTTCATATCGAATGGCGCAACCTTCAAGGTTGCTGATGAGTTTATGGAAGCGATCATGTCGAACCGACGCTCATCTGTGTATGCTAGGACCTCGGACAAAACAGGCGTTGGAACCAAAAGCGTCTCTTTCCGCTTCGCCGCTTCGGAGATTAGGTTTTTTACGCGATCTTGTGCATGCTCAATCGGATCTCCAGTTGAAGGATCAATTGGTGTCCTTATGGAACGATCGTAACGCGCGATCCAAAGATTCGCATCGAACGCTATCAATGCTCGCCACCTTTTGCATTGGTCGAATCACTGGAATAAGGATTGGAATCGTTTTCGATTCCTTCGCGGATAAAGCCCCCCACCTTGTCCATCGATTCTTCGAGACCTCTGTCGTCCAAAACATCAAAGCTATGGACTTGGAAACTCAACAACTTCCAATTTCCGAGATAGTCCCGACACCATCTAGCTTTACCATTCAGGGCCACGGAGGGGCCCAAAAAGTACTTCACCAGCTCTCGCGCCAGCGTCTCATCAAGAGTGATGTTGGAAATAACTTTTCCACCCATCTCGATGTGTGCGTGAATTGAGCTATCCTTTCCACCAATCCGAATTAGACGCCCTTGCAAACGATCCTCCTGCCAAAACGCAGGTACCTCCTTAAACTGAGTAAAACGAACCCCCGGAAAGGATGCGATAGTCTCATTGTTGGGAGCAATCATTACTGCGGAAGCGTTATCATTGGCCAGCCGCCGGTTAAGGTTTAAAACGGGGTCATGGATATCTCTGATGTTCAAAAAGTCTGAAACACCCTCAAGACGCACTCGAACGGAATGATCCACCGCGTCCTCCGGCCACCATTTCAGTTCGGCAGAACCTTCCTCAATCCGATCGAAGTGGACGCAATTTTCGTGTCCCACCAACTCTGAGAGTTCTGCGAGATACCGAGACAAGCTTTTCATTGACAGCGTATCCGGCCGTAACGAGTCAATTTTAAAAGTGTATGTGTTGTGCCGGTCCATGGCTTAAAATACCCCCAGAATCTGCGGGTTGACAATCTCACAACCATCCTACCAACAGATTAAGAACAAAACAAGAACACTTATGCGGGCTTTACAATTTTAATCACCTCACTCGCCACAATATCCCCATCATAAAGCGCGCGGCCTAAAATAGACCCTGCGATCGGGGCGTCGGCGGCGATCAGGGCGCGGATGTCGTCCGTGCTGGCGACACCGCCCGAGGCGATGATTGGGATGCTGACGGTGTTGGCAAGCTCTGCCGTGAACGGAACATTGACGCCGGTTTTCAATCCGTCGCGGCCAATGTCGGTGGCGACGATGGCGGCCACGCCGCAGCCTTCAAAGGCCTTGGCCAGTTCGGACGCCTTCATGTCGCTGGTCTCGGCCCAGCCTTCAACCGCGACCATGCCATCCTTCGCGTCGATGCCGACGACGATCTTGCCGGGCAGGGCGCGGGCGGCCTCTTTCACCAGCTCCGGATCGCGCAGCGCGGCCGTGCCCAGGATGACGCGGGAGATGCCGGCCTCAAGCCAGGCATCGATTTGCGCGCGGGTGCGGATGCCGCCGCCAAGCTGAACCGGCGCATCGGTCGCGGTCAGGATCGCCTCGACCGCCGCGCGGTTCACGGCCTTGCCTTCAAAGGCGCCGTTCAGATCCACCACGTGAAGATGCGTGAAGCCCGCCTCGCGAAAAGCGCGGGCCTGGTCTGCCGGGCTGTCAGAGAAGACGGTCGCCTTGTCCATCTCGCCGCGCAGCAGGCGCACACACTGGCCGTCTTTCAAGTCGATCGCGGGGTACAGGGTAAAACTCATGACGGGTCCCAGCTCAGGAAATTGGACAGGATGCGCAGGCCAAGGGCTTGCGACTTTTCGGGATGGAATTGCGTGCCGAACAGATTGCCCCGCGCCACCGCTGCGGTGATCGCCTCTGCGCCATAGCTCGCCGTAGCGGCCCTATCGGCGGGGTCTGCCGTTGTGAAGGCGTAGGAATGCGTGAAGTAGACATGCGGCTCTGCGCCCAGCCCTGACAGGACAGGATGCGGCGCGCCGGGCAGGGACAGCTCGTTCCAGCCCATATGCGGTACGCGAAAGGCGTCGCCCGGCTGGATGCGCGCAACCTCTCCGGCGATCCACCCAAGGCCCGGCGTCGCACCGTCTTCGCGGCCCGTCTCGGCCAGAAGCTGCATGCCGACACAGATGCCGAGGAAGGGCTTGCCGCCTTTCAGGCAGGCGGTCTCCAGCGCTTCGACTACGCCGGTCTGGGCGCGCAGGCCTGCGGCGCAATCTGCGAAATGACCCACGCCTGGCAGCACCACACGCTCTGCCGCCAGGATGTCTTCGGCGCGGTTCGTGATGCGGATCTCGTGGCCGGTCTCGCCAAGGCGCGCCGCTTCGCGCAGCGCCCTGCCGGCGGAGTGCAGGTTTCCGGATCCGTAGTCGATGAGGGCAACAAGGCTCATGGCCGCGCTCTTAGCCTTGCCGGGGCCGTGAGGGAAGGGGCCAGCCACCCTTGCGCCCAGGGGCAAGGTGCCGCAAGCTCAACCGTGTTACGCCAATTTCACGGAGCCTGTTCATGCGATCCATCCTGCCCGCCCTGTCTGCCTGCCTTCTGGCCGCTTGCGCCGCCACTCCCGCCTGGCCCGATGCGGCCGAGAGCGCTGCGCTGGAAGAGGCGCGCAGCCAAGCCGAGCTGACGGCGACGCTGTCTCAGAAACTGTGGGACTGGGCCGAGGTCGGCTATCAGGAAGAGCAATCCTCGACACTGCTCCAGCAAACGCTGTCTGATGCGGGCTTCACCGTCACGCCGGGCGTGGCAGACATTCCGACGGCTTTCATCGCGGAGTACGGGTCTGGCGGTCCGGTGATCGCGCTGCTGGCAGAAATGGACGCGCTACCTGGCATCAACCAGGCTGCCCTGCCAACGCGGGAAGAAGTGACCGACAAGCATGCGGGTCATGCCTGTGGGCACAATCTGTTCGGGGCAGGGTCAGTCTCGGCCGCCATCGCCATTCGCAACTGGCTGGAAGAAACCGGTACGCCGGGCCGTATCCGCGTTTATGGCACCCCGGCGGAAGAGGGCGGGTCCGGCAAGGTCTACATAGTCCGCGCAGGCCTGTTCGAAGACGTGGATATCGCCATCCACTGGCATCCGGGGGATCGTAACTCTGCTGCGGCCAATACGACGTTGGCGAACCGGTCTGCGAAATTCCGGTTTTCCGGGATCTCTGCTCATGCGGCAGGCGCTCCGGAACAGGGGCGGTCTGCGCTGGACGGCGTTGAGGCCATGAACATGATGGCCAACATGATGCACGAACACATCCCGCAGGATGCGCGGATGCATTACGTCATCACTTCCGGCGGTTCGGCCCCGAATGTCGTGCCGGATTTTGCGGAAGTCTTCTACTATGTCCGCCATCCCTCCCCAGACGGTGTTGAAGCGATCTGGTCACGGCTGGAAGATGCTGCGCGAGGCGCCGCACAGGGAACGGGAACTGAAGTCGACTGGGAAGTCATCCATGGCAACAATCCGCTGCTCGTAAACGAAACGCTGGCCCGGATGATGGATGAGAAGCTGCACATGGTTGGCGGCGTGGAATACACCGAAGCGGAGCTGGAGTTCGCTGAGACCATCTCCACAACGCTCGCCAACAAATCGCTACCGCTGTCATCAGCCTCGGAAGTGCAACCCTTCGAAGTGTCGCTCGGCTATGGCTCAACGGATGTGGGGGATGTGTCTTATGCGGTCCCAACCGTCGGCCTGCGTACAGCGACCTGGGTGCCCGGAACGCCTGCGCATTCCTGGCAGGCGGTTGCGGCCAGTGGCACATCCATCGGCCACAAGGGGACGCAAGTTGCCGCCGAGACGATCACGCTCGCCGCGGTTGAGCTGTTCACGAATGAAGAATTGCGCAAGATGGCCCGCGCCGAGTTCGATGAAGCCCGTGGCCCGGATTACGAATACAAATCCCTGCTGGGCGACCGTGACCCACCGCTCGATTATCGGAAATAGGGGGCAGGAGCCTCGTTAGAGGCTCCCCTTCGTACTTGCTGGCTTGCCGCCCAGTTTTGGGTCAACCGCGATGGCGGCCCGCAGCGCGCGAGCCGTGGATTTGAAGCAGGCTTCAGCAATGTGGTGGCAGTTCTCTCCGTAGAGCGCTTCCACATGCAGGCACATGCCGCCATTGCCAGCGAGCGCGTGGAAGAACTCCTTGAACAGCTCGGTGTCCATTTCGCCGATCTTGTCGCGGCTGAACTGTACTTTCCAGATCAGGTAAGGCCGTTTGCAGAGGTCCAGTGCGGAGCGCGCCAGCGTTTCATCCATCGGGACATAGGCATGACCGAACCGCGTAATCCCTGCGAAATCTCCCAGAGCTTTCTGGATGGCCTGCCCGATCACGATACCGGTGTCCTCGACGCTGTGGTGCATGTCGATGTGCAGGTCTCCCTTGCAGCGAACCGTCAGGTCAATGGCGGAATGTTTGGAAAACGCTTCCAGCATGTGATCGAAGAAGCCGATGCCGGTTTCGATGTCAGACTTTCCCGTTCCATCCAGATCGACGGTTACCGAAATGTCGGTTTCCTTGGTGGTGCGGGTGACGGTGGCGGTGCGGTTCGTAGTCATGCTGGCCCATATAGTGCGTTGGAAGCGCTACAGCTAGCGCGTTTTGTTCACTGATTCCTAAACATATTCCGGAAACATGGTTACCGCACACATATGTGCGACGTGGTAAGGACGTTGAGCGTGGACAAGCAGAGTTTCATATCGAGACTTCTGGGCCGTATGACCATTCCCGGGTTTGCGGCCTGGTCTGCAGCCGTTGCTACAGTGGTTATCTTCGTTGGCGTCTGGGGAATCGAGCAGGCATATGGCGCGCTTATCGAGGGCAAGGCCTGGACTGACATGTCGCTGCCCCTCTGGGCAATTTTCACGCTTCTGTCTGCATCAGCCGCCGTTGCGGCGGTAACAGCATGGTTCTTCGCCAGGGAATTCCAGAACGTGCTGGTGAATTTCACGCGGTATCTGGAAGTCGCACAGTCGGACTCCTCCGCGCGTCTTTCGAATGTTTCCTTTGTCGAGCTTCGTCGCTTGCGTTCGGTTGTCATCAGGTCCGTCGGCAAACTTCGCCGGGATAACGAAGCATTGCGCCAAACCGCATATCAGGATCCGCGAACCGGCATGCCGAACCTGATCGCGCTGGAAGAGCACATCAACAAAACATTGCCGCGCGCCAAGTATGAAACTCCGGCTGCGCTGATCGTGCTGGACCTGGACAATTTCACGCGATCGGCCGAGCGGCTCGGCGCGCTGGCGAGCGAAGCGCTTCTGAAGGCATGCGGCGAACGGATGTCTGCGGCGCTCTCCGCGCTTGAGGGACCAGTGCGCAACGGTCTGAAGGATTCCGTGCTCGCCGCCATGCAGGCCGACAGTTTTGCTCTTTACCTGCCCTGCGCGGTCAGCCGGGATTACGTATCCAACATAGCCAGAGCCATTCGTCTGGCGTTCGCTGAACCCTTCATCATTGCAGGCCAGTCGGTCACGCTCGGTATTTCCGGTGGCATCGTCATCGCTCCGGAAGACGCAGACACGATGCAGAAATTGTTCAGGCACGCAGAACTCGCACTTCGTCAGGTGCGCAGTGATACGGGCTCGGGATTCCGGTATTTCTCTCCTCGCCTGAACCGCGTGGCGCGGGGCAAATACATGCTGGAAACCGAGTTGCGTGACGCAGTCGCGAACCGCGAGTTCAAGACGCATTTCCAGCCCAAGATCGACTTCATGACCGGACAGGTGGTTGGCGCTGAAGCGCTGGCGCGGTGGATTCGTCCCAATGGAAAGATCATCTCTCCAAACACCTTTATTCCGCTTGCAGAGGAAACCGGTCTGGTGACCCAGATTGGCGAACAGGTTCTGGAAGCCGCGTGTGAGTCCGCGCGTATCTGGATGCAGGAAGGGTTCAATGCGACGGTCGCCGTCAATGTCTCTCCGCGTCAGTTTCAGGCGACTGACCTGACAGAGACTGTGCTTTCGATCCTGAAGCGTACGGGTTTGCCGCCAAATCGTCTGGAGCTTGAGATCACCGAAAGCATGGCGGTGTCCGAGCCCGAGAAAGTGGCGCGCGTAATGCGCCCACTGCGCAGTCTGGGTACGAAGCTCGCGATCGACGATTTCGGAACCGGGCACTCGAACCTGTCCATCCTGACGCAACTTCCCTTTGACGTCTTCAAGATTGATCGTCAGTTCGTGTCTGCACTCGAGTCGGACGAGCAAGCGCCCGCCATCATCGAGATGATTCTGGCGATGGCGGAAACGCTTGGGCTGAAGACTGTGGCAGAAGGCGTCGAGACGGAGCGCCAAGCAGATTTCCTGCGCCGTCGCGGGTGTTCCATGGCTCAGGGCTTCCTGTACAGTTCAGGCCTTCCGCATGACGCATTCATGGACTTCATCCGTGGATGGAGCAGCAATAGTCAGTCATCCCGACAGAAGGCAGGCTAGGCGGCCTTCCGTCTGTATACGTTTACTGGCGTATCTCTGTACTCTGAAGTTTGCCAGAACTGATAGCCGCATTTTTCGGCTACGCGAATGGAGCCTGTGTTCCCGGGATCAATAATGCAAACGCTCTGGCCAGGCTTGTTCTGGTCGAGCCATTCATGCATCGCTCCGACGGCCTCGCTTGCATAACCCTTGCCCCACGCAGCCTCAACAAGTACCCAGCCCGCCTCTGGCCAGTCTGAGAGGTTTGGAGTCATGCCTCTTTCAAAGTCTGCAAATCCCCCTTCGCCCAGAAAGTCGCCTGTTTCCCTGTCCTCAATTGCCCAGGATCCAAATCCCAGCAACTCCCACATGCCTCGGTTACGGCACGTTGTGAACCACGCGTCCTGACGAGACCGGGGCTGGCCCCCGATATGCCGCGTAACGCTTTCGGATGCCCACATTTGAGCAGAGGGCTCAAAGTGGCGCAGCTCCGGCGGTCGCAGGATCAATCGGTCGGTGACAAGGATGGGCAGATGCATGGAGGTGAAGCGTCAGGCCTGCTGCTTCATCTTCTCGAGCATGGCGCCCATGGCCGCATGAACAGCCTGCATTCCCTTCAGGGGGCGGACCATTACCTTGAAGTCGTTGATTTGACCGTCTGCGTTCCATTCGATCATATCAACGCCGTTTACGAGGATGCCGTCCATAACACATTCGAATTCAAGGACAGCCTTGTCGTCGCAATCGAACACGCGCGTGTATCTGAACGTGTCACCGCCAAGGGTAGCACCCGCAGCCGTCAAGTATGCCATGGTGATCGGCTTTCCCTCCTGCGGGGTGTGGACGACGGGACTTTTAAAAACCACATCGTCGGCAAGCTGTACCGACAGGCCCGCAGGCGAGTGATCTCCATTCATCCAGTCAAACCAGCGTTGCAGGTTCGGGCTGTGTCCGGTCATCGGAATCAAGTGCTCGGCCATCGGAGTATCCCTCTTATTCAGTTCTTGTGGTGACCGGCTTTCCGATCAGGTAGTCGCTGGGCTGATTGAAGCAATTGCCGCGAAGGGCTACCCAGCCGCCGGGAAAGTCAGGTTCGGTGAAAACGATGTCGACCCGGCCCCAATTGAATTGAGGCTCTCCGGTTACCGGATCGGTCACCGCCACGTCGCATAGCTCGATATCAGATGTCGCTGGTTCGACCCAAATTCCAGCATACGCGCCACGATCTTCATAAACGCCGGCCAGGCCTTTCAGATAAACTGTCCCGCGATCCGTCAAGCCGGGATACGACCAGACGGCCCACCCTTCCGGAGTGTCTGCTTCGTACACGACATCTCCAATGGGCGTAGACCAGACTTCGTCCGCCGCGGCTGATGCGCCGAAGACGCAAGTGCCAGCCAGGGCCAGTGCAAGTATCCGCATGCCGGAATCCTCCCTTCTCCTGGGAAGACCCTAGCATGCGAAATCGTTTGGTGAAGCAGAATTACGCGGAGTAGGCCGCTGCCAGGTCTGGATCCTTGCTGGCGACAAGGTCGGCGAGATCAGAGATGACCTTGGCCTGCTTCCAAGTCGCATCATCCTGCATCTTGCCGTCGATCATTGCGACACCAGAGCCATCCGGCATGGCTTCCAGAATCTTGCGCGCGAACTTCACCTCGTTCGGGTCGGGGCTGAACACCTTCTTTGCAATGGCGATCTGGTTGGGGTGAAGGCTCCACGTTCCGGAACAGCCTAGCAGGAACGCATTGCGGAATTGCTGTTCGCAGGCATCGAGATCGGCGATGTCTCCGAACGGGCCGTAGAAGGCGTTGATTCCAGCCATGCGACAGGCGTCGACCATGCGGGCAATTGTGTAGTGCCATGGGTCCTGTTGCGCAGAGGCGCGCGCGCTGCCGTCTTCATTCGGATCGTCGATGACGCGATAGAAGGGGTGTCCGCCGCCCACGCGCGTCGTTTTCATCTTGCGATCTGCCGCAAGGTCTGCCGGGCCAAGGCTGATGCCCTGCATGCGCGGGCTTGCCAGCGCGATCTCTTCGACACGGGCCATGCCTTGAGCTGTTTCAAGGATGGCATGGAACAGGATAGGCCGTGTCAGCCCGGCCTTTGCTTCAAGCTGGGCGACATACTGGTCTGCAAAATGGATGTCCCAGGGCCCTTCGACCTTGGGCAGCATGATCACGTCCAGCTGGTGTCCTGCTTTCAAGACGAGTTCACTTACATCTTCCTGAAACCAGGGAGAGTTCAGCGGATTAACCCGGCTCCAGAAGCCTGTGCCTTCGCCCTGCCAGTCATACATGGACGCCATTTCGATTGCGCCAGCGCGGGCGGCATCCTTGGCGTCTGCCGGAATGGCGTCTTCCAGATTGGCCAGCATGACATCCACACCTGCCGCCATTTGCGGCACCTTGGCGCGCACCTTGTCCAGATGCGGCGGTACGAAGTGGATCATCCGCTCCAGCCGGATCGGCAGGTCGCGCATCGGGGCCGGGGCGCCGATGGCCAGGGGTTTGAAGAAGTCTCTTGGGGTTTTCGTGCTCATGCGTTCCTCCTTGTTGCGGCGCAACATAGAGGCAGCGCATATCTCGTCAATCAGCCAGAAAGGTTCAGGCCTCTGATTCCACGACTGACAGGTTCATGCTGAAGGACCGTCGCTCGCCCGGCGTCTTGAATGGATAGACGCTGTGAAACATGTAGGACGGAAATATGTAGAAGTCCCCGATACGCGGGCGGATCATGAAATTGGATACCGAATAATGCGTATCCGTGCCGTGAGCGAATTGCAGGTGGCCGTGGGTGGGGTGATGGTCGCGATCATCTTCTGCCCATTCTTCATCGATCCCGTCTGGCAATTTCAGGTATCCCACGCATGACAAGGCGCAGCCGGTATGGATATGAAGCGGATTGTATTCATGGGCATACTGGCGCACGAACCATCCCGCCATGACATTCAGTTCGAACCGTTTCGACCGGTGGTCGTAATCGCCAAAACTGCCCCTGCGGCTGGCGCGCACATGATACTCGATCAGGGCGTTCCCTAGAGCGGCGGCAGTTGTATCGACAAGGTGTTTTGGAAAGCGAAGTTCCTGACGAACTTTCCCAACCAGACTGCCCGAATGATCTTCCATCTGCTCGCTCATCGCGGCGTTGAGATGTTCAACCAGCGCAGGGGGCATTCGCACAAAGCCCATCATCGGGCCGAATGGCGTAAAAAATTCCTTGTCTCCCGTAGGAGTGAAAATGGCCGACACAGCGGACTCCCGTCACGCGGCCGCACACCACACCCGGTACGGTCTGAACTAAACTGAATTGAAACGCCCTACCGGTTGTCTAGACTCGTGCCCGAGGGCAGGTCAATGACGGTTCCCCCCGATTGGAAGATCGCTTGTGGATAGGTGCGTGGAACAGGTCGCCGGATGAGGCGTTGCAGAGGCAGATCAACCATAAAGGAACCCCGTCATGTCCCTGCTCATGATTTTGCTTACAATCTTCCTCCCGCCAGTGGCTGTCGCCATCAAGGAAGGTATCGGCGTTCAGTTTCTGATTAACCTGGTGCTGACGCTGATCGGCTGGCTGCCGGGCGTCATCCACGCATTCTGGGTGGCCACGCGCGGGTCCGCGACCACTGCGTAAGCTATTCCTCGTCTGAAACGGACGCCGCGCTCTCTTCCAATTCCGGCCGGGATGCGCGGCGGTATATCGCGACTGCCAGTGCGGCGACGCCAATTGCGGTGACGACTTCACCGCCGATGATGACGTTAAGGCCAGCGTGCAGCTCGGACAGGATGGCCCATGTTGCGGTCATGAAAGTGATCGCTGCGATTTCCGAGATCAGGAATGTGGGAATAAAGGCGTTCAGGAAGCGTTTCATTGTCGGGCTCGTCCTAAATGTGAGGAGGCGGTGATTGGCAGCATATCGGGAGCCGATCAGCCTTCGACAATGAGCCCGTCTGCAGTGACATCAATTTTTTTGCGCCAGCGGGTGGGCCGTCTCCAGAAGCTCGGCCAATTCATCCGTGAGGACATGGGTATAAATCTGGGTCGTGGCGATATCCGCATGACCAAGAAGCGTCTGCACGCTCCTCAAATCTGCCCCACCCATCAGCAGGTGCGTGGCATAGGCGTGTCGCAGGGCATGTGGATGAACGCGGTCAGGCCGGATACCGGCGGAGTGCGCCAGCGTTTCCAACAATTGACCGAGGCGCCTGCGGGTCAGATGGCCGGATTTGCCACGGGATGGAAACAGGAAAGGCTCGGAACGGCCGCGAGCCAGCGATCCTTCCGGCAGGTGTTGTTCCCGAACTTCCAGCCAATTCGACAACGCGAGCAGGGCGGGACGCCCCAGAGGGCAAAGGCGTTCCTTGCCGCCTTTGCCGCGGACAATCACATCTCTCGTCGTCCAGCGACCATTCTTGCGACGGGGCAGTTCGCCCATCTTCAGGGAAACAAGTTCGGTTGCGCGCAATCCCGCGCCGTAGAGCATTTCCACAAGGCAGGTTAGCCTGAGGTCGTCGCCGCACGCATCCAGCAGAACACCCATTTCCTTGCGCGACAGCACGTCGGGCACGTCCCGCGACGGCTTGGGTCCGTCTACCTTGGCAGTCGGGTCGTCCTTTCGGTCGCCTTCCTCAAACAGGAAGCGGAAGAAGCGGCGAACGGCAGATAGTTTGCGAGCCTGGGAAGAGGGGGCCATGCCGCGCCTGGACAGGTCTCGCAGCCAGCCCGAAATGTCTGACCCGTCCGCGTCGCACAGAGCGCCGCCGCAATACTCGGACGCGTCCAGAAGGTCTCGCCCGTAGGCATCCAGAGTGTTGTTCGATGAGCCACGCTCCGCGGACATCATCTCGAGAAAAGCTTCTATGCGGGCGCGGTCTGTCATGACCGGATCATTGCACGCAGCCGTTTAGAGCACGTGAATATCAGGATGCTTTCCAGTATCCCGCAGCTTCCAGAGCCATTTCCCGAGCGGCATCTTCTGCGCCAATTCGCTCAAGCGCGTTCAACAGGAGCACCAAGCTCGCATTGTCCAGCGCGGTCGGGTCGCCCTTGGTCATGCCGACGGTTGAGAGAATGACTTCGCCGGCGGCATTGGCTTCGGCGGCGCCGAGAATTCGCAACAGGTGAGGCGTGATGGCCGGGGAGGCAGCACTATCGGCCGACTCGACGACCATGCGGCGCGCATCGGCCGGAGGTGCAATGCCCATGGCGGTCCACAGCGCAAATAAGCGAACGGCAGACCGCTTCTGCGCGTCCGTTTCGGCCTGCGCAGCCAGCCGAACTCCGGCATATTCGGTTTCGCTTCTCGATGCTTCAGCGCCGGCAAGTATCAGCAGCGCCGACATGAAGGCGGAATCAAAGCTTCCGTCTTCCGGTGCCCCTTCCATCGTGTTCGCATCCGCCCAGTTCTGTGCTGCGGCCAGTTCGCCAGCTGCGAGAGAGGCCCGGGCGAAGACGGCAGCGCTTGCTGCCGTGGTGGAATCAATTGGCAGGCGGGAAAGTTCGGGCCAGAGAAGCCGGGCCACCGCATCAAAATGCGCGGGCGTGTCCGTCGCTTCCTCCAGTGCTGCAGCCAATGCAAAGCTGCGATCCTCGTCGGTTACCAGCGGATCGCGCGCAGCGAACAAGGCGCTTTCCAAAGGGGTGGAAGGAACAAATTCCGGCTCCGACAGCATCTCCAGAAATAGCGACCTGTAGTCATTTGTCGCCAGCATGCCGGATTTTGTCGCCATATGTGCCGCGGTGACGCGCAGTTCGATCGGCAGGTCGCGATGCATGGCAATCGCAGCCGCCAGATCCGGGCGATTGGCAGGGACCGGGTCTTCCGGCGGAGCCAGGCCGGCCTTGGCGGAAATGGCGAGGTTCAGGCCGGACGAATAGTCTGCCTCAGGTGGCTCCGGGAGTTCGCCGGATGTCGCGAACACCGCAGCGAGCAGCCACGAGTCGACGGCATCCTGTTGCAGCGCCATTTCGATGGCCAGTTCTGCGCCGGCCGAATTGCCCTCTAGAGCGGCGCAGACGGCGCGCAGTTTTGCCCAATAGCCGGAAAGCCGGTCCGGATCGTTCAGCATTGCACAGGCGGTGGCTTCATTGCCGAGCGCGAGATTCACGTCCGCGATGATTTCATCTGCATTCATGCCGGGTGGGGGCGTGTCGAGGCGCGCCATCAGGCTGGCTGCGGCTTCGGCTTCGCCGAGATCGTACATGATGCGTGCACGTTCTGCCCGCAATTGCGGTTCCTGAATGCCGGAGGGCGGGGTGGCGGGTGACAAGGCCATGCGGCGCATCAGGGTGCGTTCCGCCGGGGTCAGGTCATGTGTGCGGACATCCCGCATCAGAGGAAGCAAATCGTCGGCATCGGACGCGCGCCACATATCTGTCGGCAGGGAAGGCTCGCCCGCCTCGAGAAAGCTCATGCCCCAGGGATTGACCAGTTCGAGGCCCGAATCCTCAATCTGGGCGCCGGCGACCGGCCCGACACCCAGGGCAACAAGGGCAGCCGCGAATATGCCCCTAAAGGACATCTTCGACCTCAATGCGAACCTCACCGGGCTCGGGCTTGCCCTTTTCGGCTTGTCCGCCGAGCCACCAGGCAACACCAAGAACAAGGATTGCCAGCAGGCCTAAAAGGATCAGAAACTTGCGCATGCCTAATTACCCCTAGATACAGATTTCCGGCGCCGGATTGCGAACGCGCCGCAGCAACTATAGGACAAGAACCGAACGGAGCCCGAAAGTCCAGAATGCCATCTGATAGTGACAGTACTTCCAGACCTGATGGCGCGACATTGCCTTACATGTCGCGGACAGTCGCGCTTGTTGGCTTGATGGGTGCCGGAAAATCGACCGTTGGACGACGCCTGGCCGACAAGCTGGGCCGCGAATTCTACGACAGTGATTCGGAGATCGAAAAAGCGGCAGGGCTGTCGATTACGGATATCTTTGCCCTGCACGGCGAAGAGGATTTCCGCCGAGGTGAGCAACAAGTGCTGAAACGCCTCCTGGATCAGCCACCTCACGTACTCGCCACAGGCGGCGGCGCATATCTGAACGCGGAGACACGCGACTTGATGCGCAAGAACGCCGTGACAATCTGGCTGAATGCGGATCTGGAAACCCTGTGGCGGCGGGTCCAGAAGCGCGATACGCGCCCGCTGCTCCGTCGGCCGGACGCGAAGGATGTTCTGACCAGCCTTCTGGCAGAGCGCGAACCCATCTATTCTCAGGCCGATTTGGTCGTGCCATCCAGGGATGGCCCGCACATCAACACCGTCAATGCCATCTACAAGGCCTTGCAGACATGGACGCCGAAGTGACCACAAGTGTTTCTCCTCTGGATACGGTGACCGTAGATCTCGCTGACCGCAGCTACGACATTCTGGTGGGCCATGGTGCGCTCGACCAGTTGGGCGCACGGCTGAGCCCAATGCTGAAACAGCCCCGCGTGTTTGTGCTGACCGATGAAACGGTCGAGCGGATACACCGGCACAGGCTGGATGAAGCCCTCGCCTCGACAGGTGTGACAACGCTTTGGAAATCCCTTCTGCCCGGAGAGAAAACGAAGTCATTCTCGAACCTGGAAGGCATTCTGGATTGGCTTCTGGAAGCATCGGCGGATCGCGGCGACGTGCTGATCGCCCTTGGCGGCGGCGTGATTGGCGACATTACGGGTCTCGCCGCCAGCCTGATGAAACGGGGCATGAAGTTTGTTCAGGTGCCGACAACGCTTCTGGCGCAGGTGGACTCGTCTGTCGGTGGTAAGACCGCCGTGAACACACCGCGCGGCAAGAACATGATCGGCGCGTTCTACCAGCCCCAATTGGTTATTGCAGACACCGCGCTACTCGAAACCCTGCCTGCGCGAGAATTGCGGGCGGGCTATGCAGAGATCGTGAAGTACGGCCTGATCAATGATCCTGATTTCTTCGCGTGGCTTGAGACGAATGGCGAAGCAGTTCTGGCGCTCGATGCGAAGGCGATCACACATGCTGTGGCCACATCCTGCCGTGCGAAAGCCGCGATTGTTGCCGAAGACGAGCACGAAACCGGCGCCCGCGCCTTGCTGAATCTGGGACATACTTTTGGCCACGCGCTCGAAGCGGCAAATGGATATGCGCCGGACCTGCTGCACGGCGAAGCGGTGGCTATCGGCATGGCGCTCGCCTTCCGGTTTGGCGCGTCTCAGGGGCTCACACCACAGGCCGACGCAGACCGCGTCACCGCGCATCTGAAAGCGACCGGCCTGCAATCTGCGATTCCGGGGCGCCAAGGCGGGCCTTATACGGCGGCTCGCCTGGTCGAACTGATGCAGCAAGACAAGAAGGCCAGTGGTGGTCGTGTGCCGCTCATCCTCGCAAGAGGCATCGGCCAATCCTACATCCACAAGGATGCAGACTTATCCCTCGTCGCAGCATTTCTCCGCCATGAATTGCTGGAGACCTGATCCTCTCGCCATGAGACCCACACCATGATTATCGGTTATGCCCTCTCCATCCTGCTGCTGCTTGGCATGTCAGGCTTTTTTTCGGGTTCGGAAACTGCGCTGACAGCCGCATCGCGAGCGCGGATGCACCAGTTGGAGAAAGACGGCGACAAGCGGGCCGCGACCGTCAACAGGCTGATCTCCAATCGGGAAAACCTGATTGGGGCGATCCTGCTCGGCAACAATCTCGTGAACATTCTCGCTTCGGTCCTGGCCACATCCCTGTTTACGGCGCTGTTCGGCCAGGGCGGGTTGGCGCTCGTCATGGCGACGGGCGTCATGACCATCCTCGTTTTGGTTTTCGCGGAAGTCTTGCCGAAAACCTATGCGATCTCACGCCCGGACACGATGGCGATGAGCGTGGCCCGGCCCATCAGCGCTCTGGTTCTCGCCGTGTCGTGGATTGTCGTGCTGATCCAGTTCGTAGTCAGTGTCACGCTGCGTGTTCTGGGCCTCGGAACGCCGGCTGAGGCAGTCTCTGCGGAACAGGAAATTCGGGGCGCGATTGACCTTCACGCCTCCGAAGGCGGTGTGGCCGCCGAGGATCGGCTGCGCCTGGTTGGCGCACTGGACCTGAAAGAGCTGACCGTCGAAGACGTCATGATCCACCGCAAGAACATCAAAATGCTGAACGCGGATCTGGAGCCGCGACAATTGATCATGAAGGCGATGGCGAGCCCGCATACGCGTTTACCGCTCTATCGCGGCGAGAAGGAAGAGATCGTCGGCATTCTGCACGCGAAAGACCTGTTGCGCGCGGCGTTGCCGCTGGGCGGCGATCTGTCGTCACTCAATCTGGAAGATTTGCTTCGCAAGCCATGGTTTGTCCCGGAAACGACGCCGGTTCAGGATCAGCTGGATGCGTTCCTGCAGAAGCGTAGTCACTTTGCACTCGTCGTGGACGAGTATGGAGAACTTCAGGGACTGATCACACTTGAAGACATCCTAGAGGAGATCGTGGGTCATATTCATGACGAGCATGACGTGGCGGTGCAGGGCGTGCGCCCACAGCCAAATGGATCTGTAAACGTAGATGGCTGGGTCCCGATTCGAGACCTAAACAGAGCGACCGGATGGAATTTGCCGGATGAAGAAGCCGTGACTGTTGCAGGACTCGTCATCCATGAGGCTCAAACCATTCCTGAGCCGGGCCAGAGCTTCGTTTTTCACGGCTATCGGTTCAACGTTTTGCGCCGTCAGCGTAACCAGGTGACTGGCCTCAATATCTCAGAGGCCGAGACGAGCTGAGTCGTTCTTGCGGCTGGCCATCTGCAGCGTATCGGCCGGATCTTCATCGCACCCGTTCGCTTTCAGCCAGTTTTTCTCGCTGAGGGACACGATGTGAGCCGAATTCGGATCGGGGTTGTCCATCGCGATCACGGCCCATTCACCCTTAAGGGTTGGAATGTCGTGGGAAACCGGCACGAAGACAATTTCGCGATTCGGCGTGCAAACCGTGTCACGAATCCAGTGCATCATGCCCAGATTCATTTCGTCTGATGCGGGTTCGGCGTGTGCCGAACCCATAAACATTGCGCCCGCTGCTGCGGCGATCATCAATTCTCTTACCATCACCCGTTCTCCTCGACGGCTGTGGAATTAATGAACGAGTCATAATTCGGTTCCGCCAGAAGATCGGAAATTCAAGAATCAGGCCGGTTTTGCCTTTAGCGCCAAGGCATGCAGCCCGGAATCGAATTCCGGCTGCAACACCATCATGACGGCGCGCTGCGTCTGGACACGCGATAATCCCTCGAATGCCGCAGATGTGATTCGCACCGAGTAATGGGTTTCGCCACCCGGTGCGGCGCCGGCATGTCCGGCATGTTTGTGGCTATCATCTGTGATTTCGAGCTCAGCGGGTTCGAAAGCCTCGGTCAAAAGGTCACGAATTCGCGATAACCTGTCACTTGGCGGTGGCATCTTTAACCTGCTCTCCCTATTATGCCGGGTCATGTCAGACAGTGACCCATTTTCCTATCGCGTGAAGTTCAAGGATATACGCATCAAGCCTCCGAAAGACGAGGCGTCACGTGCGCGTGCCCAGAAAACTCGTGTCTGTGATCACAAGGAATGCGACCTTGAAGGGACGCATCCTGCACCGAAACGCAAGGGCAATGGACGCCATTGGTTCTGCCAGGCCCATGCGGCGGAATACAATCGCAGCTTCAATTTCTTTGAAGGCATGTCCGAGGCCGAAGCGGCGTCATTCGCGCGTCAGGAGCGGTTCGGTCACAAGCGTACCTGGAAATTCGGGACGGGGCCGCTGGCCGGAGAGAAGAGCGCTCAAAAGCTCGACCCACGCCGTTGGGCGGGCAGCCGCTTCTTCAACATGGATGACGTGGCAAATGGCGAAGCGGCCAGCTCCAGCAGTCGCAACACGCTGCAGACCCGTGCGCTGAAGGAACTGGACCTGGAAACGGATGCGACGCCGGCGCAGATTCGTGCGCGTTATGCGGAATATGTGCGGCGGTTCCATCCGGATTCCAACAAGGGCGACCGTTCTTCGGAGCACAAGCTGCAGCGTGTCCTGCGCGCAGGGAAATTGCTCAAGGCCGCAGGCCTGATGAAAGGCTGAGATGCACGACATTCTCGTGATCGGCGGCGGGATCAACGGCACGGGGATCGCGCGCGACGCCGCGGGCAGGGGGCTTGATGTCGTCCTGTGCGAGAAGGATGACCTGGCGCAGCACACATCGTCTTCCAGCACCAAACTGATTCATGGCGGCCTGCGGTATCTGGAGCAATATGACTTCAGCCTTGTCCGAAAGGCCCTGATCGAGCGAGAGATCCTGCTCAGGGCCGCACCGCACATCATCTGGCCGATGCGGTTCGTCTTGCCGCACCACAAGGAGCTGCGCCCAGCCTGGCTGATCCGACTGGGCCTGTTCATCTACGATCATCTGGGCGGTCGAAAGATCCTGCCCGCAACGACCACGCTTCGCCGCAAATCGACGTCGAAACTGGAGGCTTTGAAGGACGAGTTCAAGCTGGCGTTCGAGTATTCGGATTGCTGGGTTGAGGATTCGCGTCTTGTTGTCCTGAACGCCGTTGATGCAAAGACGCGAGGCGCTGAAATCCTGACGCGGACCCGGTGCACATCGCTCACGCGTCACGCCGATCATTGGGAAGCTGTTCTCGAAAACTCGGATGGTGCGCAAACTCGCCAGTTCAAGGCTGTCGTCAACGCGGCCGGCGCGTGGGTCGATGATATTCTTGATCTCGACAGCGACCAGCCGGACGTGACGCATCTGCGACTCGTAAAGGGAAGTCACATCATCGTGCCGCGATGGCATGAAGGCGACCACGCTTATTTCTTCCAGAACGGCGATGGCCGGATCATGTTCGCGATTCCGTACGAACGCGGAGAGTTTACGCTGATCGGCACGACAGATGTTCCCTATGATGCTGATCGCGACAAGGTCGAGATCACTCAGGACGAGATCGAGTATCTCTGCGACGGCGCGAGCGAGTATTACAAGACTCCCGTGACGCCGGCAGACGTGGTGGCCACATATTCAGGCGTACGACCGCTTTATGATGACCACGCCGCGAATGCTTCGAAAGTCACGCGAGATTACGTCTTGAAGCTTGATGACGGGGCAGGGGCTCCGATCCTTTCGGTCTTCGGGGGAAAGATCACGACCTATCGTGAACTTGCAGAGGACGCGATGGAGAGCCTGACCAGCAAATTTGCCGAAACGGCACCGGACTGGACGCGGGAAGCCAGCCTGCCCGGAGGCGACATTCCAGACGCGGATTTCGCTTCATTTCTCAGCGTGCTGCTACGCGATTATGCGGCTCTGGACCCGGCATTGATTGAGCGGCTGGCACGCGCATTTGGCACGAGGACTCGTCTCTTGCTTGGCAGCACCGAGAGCGAAGCTGGTCTTGGCCGGGCGTTCGGGGCCGGATTGTTCGAAGTGGAAGTCCGCTATCTGGTTGAGGAAGAGTTTGCCCGCTCAGCAGATGATGTCCTCTGGCGTCGATCGAAGCTCGGCTTGCACATGACGCAGGACGAGCGCCTGGCGTTTTCCGATTGGTTTGCTCAGCACTACGGAGCATAGATTCCGTGTTTCCGATGCCGGATTGGGCACCCCGGCAACTCGGTATGGACAAACTGCATGCCCGCGCTGATTCGCCCGCGCTCACTTGGTAGACAGGCGGAAGGGTCTATGATCAAAGGCCCCAATCGAATTATCGCGGCGTTGGCCGCCATGAGAGAGACTGAAGATGACCAAAGGCTTGGTAACTGTTTTCGGCGGGTCGGGGTTCATCGGTCGCTATGCTGCCCGTGAACTCGTGAAAAAGGGCTGGCGCGTGCGCGTCGCGTGCCGCCATGTAAACACGGCGGGCGATGTCCGCCTGGCAGGCCCTCCGGGATGGGTAGACATCGTCCAGGCCAATATCCGCAACCGCGAATCTGTTGATCGTGCGCTGGAAGGCGCCGATGCCGTGGTCAACCTGGTCGGCATCATGTTCGAAAAAGGCGCGCAGACGTTCGAGTCCGCGCAGCGCGAAGGCACGAAAGTTCTGGGAGCTGCTGCGGCTGAAAAGGGCATTGAGCGCTTTGTTCAGGTATCCGCAATTGGCGCCGATGCCGATTCCGATGCGGACTATGCGCGCACAAAAGCAGAAGCCGAGGCTGCGATCATGGAAGCTGTGCCGACGGCGACAATCCTGCGTCCGTCCATCGTATTCGGGCCAGAAGACGAGTTCTTCAATCGGTTCGCCGCAATGGCGACGTCGCCAATCATGAGCGTGCTGCCATTGTTACCAGCGCTTGGCGGCGGCAAGACTCGCTTCCAGCCAGTGTACGCGGGCGATGTGGCGGAAGCGATCGCGTCCGCTGTGGATAATCCGGAAACGGCTGGCAAAACCTATGAATTGGGCGGTCCGCGGACTTACACCTTCAACGAGCTTTACGACGTCATTCTCTCAACCATCGACAAACGCCGGTTCACCGTGCCGCTGCCATTCTTTGTGGCCAAGCCAATGGGATATCTCACGGGCGCAGTCTGGCGCTTTGTCCCGCCATTTTCCTGGGGCTTCCTTGGGGATCCACCCCTGACAGCCGATCAGGTGGAAATGCTGAAAACCGACAATGTGGTGGCCGAAGACGCGCTCACGCTGAAGGATCTGGGCGTCACGGAGTTGGAATCTGTGGAAGCAATCGTGCCAGGTTACCTCTGGCGTTTCCGCGACTATGGTGAGTTCCACAAGGCGTCAGAGGCGTAGTCTAGAACAGTCCGATAGCCGGTGATCCAAGCAACAGGATTGCCCCGAGGGCGAAGCGATAGATCACGAACGGCAGGAAGCTCATCCGGCGAAGTAGTGCCATCAGGAACCAGATGGATGCGAGCCCGGTGACAAAAGAAATGCCGGCAACCACAAGTCCGTCCTGAAGCGTCAGCGCAGACTCCGATGATTCAGCCGCCATCAGGCCGAGCAGGCCATAGATGCCGGCGGCAGCGAGAATTGGCGCACCGATCAGCATGGAAAACCGCGCAGCTTCAGTTCGATCATAGCCGAGCGCTCGCGCCGCGGTCATGGTGATCCCCGAGCGGCTTGTGCCGGGCAGGATGGCGGCGATCGCCTGTGTCGCGCCGATCAGGAAAGCGTGCCACAGCGTCATGTCTGCTTCGGTGCGTGTTCGTTCGCCTTTCACATCTGCCCACCAGAGCAGCGCGCCAAACAGGATGGTCGTGGCTGCGACGACATAGATGTTTCGCACACCATTGAGCATGTCCTCAGGCAGAAACATTTCATACGAAATAGCGACCAGTAGCGCGACGGGCGTAGCGACGATGACTGCGGCGGCAAGACGGGCGCCGTTTGACAGGGGCGCTTTCCGAACAGGTGCGGCTGCCAGTTCCGCGCCTCCGGCAATCGCACTGGCGACGTCTTTCCTGAAATAGATCAGCATCGCCAGCAATGTTCCCAGATTGGAGACAGCATTTATCAGCAATTCGTCCCGGGGGCTGGCTTCAAAGAAACCCGCCGCCAACAAGACATGGCCTGAAGACGATACGGGCAGCCATTCTGTCGTGCCCTGAAGCAGGGCTATGATGGCGAGTTGCAGCAACGACATGACGCGAACCTAGTGAAATCCCGACAGTTTGCACCTAGCCCAATTTGGTAAAACAACCATCAAATCAAAACATATCAAAATGATATCTCGATATGAGACCGGTTCTCAAACAGGCGCGCAATGTCTTCTGTATCGATATTTAACATATCTATATGATATCTAGATGACGAAATCCTATTGCCTGCACCGCGCGCAGGCCGTAAGCCCGGCGTTCCAAGGTCAGGAGCGCCAGTATGGCAGAGAAAATGCTGAAATTCATCAAGGTCGAGCGGAGTATGCCGACAAAGCGGTCCGCGACGGATCGCAAGGATGATTTTGACGAGATTTACGCCGAATTCAGCAAGGACAAGGCGAAGGAACAGGCGACACGCTGTTCCCAATGTGGTGTCCCGTTCTGTCAGCAGGGGTGCCCGCTCTCCAACAATATTCCTGACTGGCTCAAACTGGCAGCCGAGGACCGCCTTGAAGAGGCGTACCAAGTCTCGTCTGCGACGAACAATATGCCGGAGATCTGTGGCCGCATCTGTCCGCAGGACCGCCTGTGCGAAGGCATTTGTACCATTGAGCAGTCCGGACATGGCACGGTCACGATTGGCTCCATCGAGAAATACATCACAGACAATGCCTGGGAGCAGGGCTGGGTAACACCCATCAAGCCGCCTAGAGAACGCGCGCAATCGGCGGGTATCATCGGCGCCGGTCCGGCGGGCCTAGCAGCGGCCGAACAACTGCGCCGCAAGGGCTATCAGGTCACAGTGTATGATGCTTATGACCGGGGCGGCGGATTGCTGGTCTATGGCATTCCAGGTTTCAAGCTTGAGAAAGATGTCGTCGAACGTCGCATCAAGCGCCTGGAAGATTCTGGCATAGTGTTCAAATTCAACACACGCGTCGGAGAGGCGGTATCCCTTGCGACTTTGCGCGAGGAGCATGACACCGTCCTGATCGCGACCGGTGTGTATCAGGCGAAAGACCTGAAATGCCCGGGTAGCGGTAATGACGGGGTATTTCCGGCGCTGGAATATCTTACGGCGTCCAATCGCAAGAACTTTGGCGATGCTGTTCCTGCCTATGATGATGGGACATTGAATGCGGAAGGGAAGCGCGTTGTCGTGATCGGCGGCGGTGATACTGCGATGGACTGTGTGCGCACGGCAGTACGTCAGGGTGCGAAGAGCGTAACGTGTCTCTATCGCCGGGACCGCGCCAACATGCCGGGCAGCCAGCGCGAAGTTGCGAACGCGGAAGAAGAAGGCGTCACGTTCGAATGGCTCGCCTCTCCGGAAGCCATCCTGGACACAAAGGCCGGCAAGCTGAAGGCCGTCCGCGCCAGCCGCATGAAGTTGGGCGAACCCGACGCGTCAGGCCGCCAGTCTCCGGTGAAGACTGGCGAAACCTTCGACCTCAAGGCCGATATGGTGATCAAGGCACTGGGCTTTGATCCGGAAGACCTGCCAGAATTGTTTGGAGAGGAAACCCTGACCGTCAATCGCTGGGGCGCGGTGCGGGTTGATTACGCCACAATGGAAACAAGCCTGCCGGGCGTCTACGCCGCGGGCGACATCGTTCGCGGAGCATCGCTCGTCGTTTGGGCCATCAAGGATGGCCGCGACGCAGCGGATGCGATGCACAAGGCGATGAAGGTACAAGAGCGCGCCTCTAAAGTGGCGGCGGAGTAAACACATGTCAGATTATGTAAAGCAGTACGAAGCAAACCGTCAGCGCCTGATCGACGGCCACGCTTATGATCCCGAATTCGAGCACGACGCTTGTGGCGTCGGCCTCGTCGCCGCGCTCGATGGAAAGCCGCGTCGCGAGATTGTCGAGATGGGCATCGAGGCGTTGAAGAATGTCTGGCACCGAGGCGCTGTTGATGCCGACGGCAAGACAGGCGACGGCGCGGGCATTCGTGTTGAAGTACCTCAGGACTTCTTCCGGGAGCATGTTACACGGACCGGGCACAATCCAACGGATGACCCGATCTGCGTTGGCCAGATTTTCCTGCCACGGACTGATTTCGCGGCGCAGGAAGCGGCCCGGACGCTGGTAGAGACTGAAGTTCTGCACTTCGGATTCTATATCTATGGCTGGCGTCAGCCACCTGTCGATGTCACAGTCATTGGCCAGAAGGCGAAGGATACCCGTCCGGCCATTGAGCAGATCATGTTCCGCGACGCGATGGGGCGTAGCCCGGAAGATTTGGAGCGCGCGCTGTATATCTGCCGTCGCCGGATTGAACGTCGCGCGCGTGAAGCGGCGATTCCGTCTTTCTACGTATGTTCGCTCAGCCACTCATCTCTCATTTACAAGGGGATGTTCCTCGCGCAGGACATCGACAATTTCTATCTGGACCTGAAAGACGATCGTTTCGTTTCGGCGTTCGCTATTTATCACCAGCGCTACTCCACCAACACGTTCCCGCAATGGTCGCTGGCGCAGCCGTTCCGCATGATCGCCCACAATGGTGAGATCAATACCGTTCGCGGCAACAAGAACTGGATGAAGAGCCACGAGATCCGCATGGTCTCGGAAGCGTTTGGCGGACATGTCGACGACGTGAAACCCGTAATCCCGGACGGCACATCAGACTCCGGAGCTTTGGACGCCGTCTTCGAAATTCTTTGCAAATCGGGACGTTCAGCGCCCATGGCGAAGGCAATGCTCATTCCAGAAGCGTGGTCCAAGCGCGACTCCGTGATGCCAACCTCGCATCAGGCGCTGTATGATTACTGCAACTCGGTAATGGAGCCCTGGGACGGTCCTGCAGGGATCGCGGCATATGATGGTCGCTGGGCAATTGCCGGGCTCGATCGGAACGGATTGCGCCCTCTGCGCTATGCTCTGACGGCTGACGGAATTCTCGCTGTCGGGTCCGAAGCTGGCATGTGCCCGCTTGGCGACCATGAAGTGACGAAGCGTGGCCTGATTCAGGCCGGCGGCATGATCGCGGCAGACCTGAAGACCGGCAAGTTCTATGAGCATGGCGAGCTGGTCGACCTATTGGCTGGCAAGGCACCTTACGAGGAGTGGCTGAAGGCTGTTACCGAACTGGACCCGGAAATCGGACCAGGCCCGGAGCCTCTCATGTTCAATAAGGAAGACTTGCTGCGGCGTCAGACGGCCGCGGGCTATACGCTGGAGACCCTGGAGTTGATCCTGTCTCCAATGGCCGAAGGTGGCAAGGAAGCCATCGGATCCATGGGCGATGATACGGCGACGGCTGTGCTGTCCTACTCGTATCGTCCGATGAGCCATTTCTTCCGCCAGAATTTCAGCCAGGTGACCAACCCACCTGTTGACCCGCTTCGTGAAGAGCGGGTGATGAGTCTGAAGACCCGCTTCAAGAACCTCGGAAACGTTCTGGACACCGACAAGTCACAGCAGGAGGTTTTCGTTCTCGAAAGCCCGGTGCTGTCCAACGGCATGTACGACCGTCTGATTGACCGCCTCGGTGTTGGTACAGCCGAGATAGACTGTACATTCGACGAGGCCGATGCGGCGGGTGACGGCACCGCGCTGAAGAATGCGCTCAGCCGGATCCGGCAAGAGGCGGAGGACGCGGTCCGCGAAGGTCGGGAACACATAATCCTGACGGATCAGTATCAGTCCGCCGACAAGATCGCCATCCCGATGATCCTCGCAACAGGGGCAGTGCATTCGCACCTGGTCGCTCAGGGTTTGAGAACATTCTGTTCAATCACGGTGCGCTCTGCTGAGTGTCTGGATACGCACTATTTTGCTGTACTGATCGGCGTGGGCGCTACGTGTGTAAACGCGTATCTTGCTCAAGACATCATCGCAGATCGTCAGGCGCGTGGACTGTTCGGAGACCTCGATCTGAACGAATGCGTGCTGAACTTCAAAAAGGCCATCGAAGGCGGTCTGCTGAAGATCATGTCCAAAATGGGCATTTCGGTCATCTCATCCTATCGTGGCGGGTACAATTTCGAAGCGCTGGGCCTTTCGCGCGCGCTTGTGGCCGACTACTTCCCTGGCATGAGCAGCCGTATCTCCGGCCTCGGTCTCGCAGGTCTTGAGGAGAACGCTCTGGTTCGCCATGAAGCAGCGTTTGATGAAGACGTTGTGTCGCTGCCGGTCGGTGGTTTCTACCGCCTGCGTGCATCGGAAGAACCTCATGCCCTGGATGGCAATCTAATCCACACGCTTCAGGCTGCTTGCGATCGCGGCGACTATTCCATCTATCGCAAATATGTTGAAGCGGTTCACTCGCGTGACCCGATTCAGTTGCGTGACCTGCTCGACTTCAAGCCTGCTGGCGCCCCGGTTCCGGTATCCAGTGTTCAGTCGATCAACGAAATTCGCAAACGTTTCGTCACGCCCGGCATGTCACTCGGCGCACTGAGCCCGGAAGCGCATGGCACGCTGAACGTTGCCATGAACCGTATCGGTGCGAAGTCTGTCTCCGGTGAGGGCGGTGAGGATCGCGCGCGATTCCGCCCGCTTCCCAATGGCGACAATATGAACTCCGCCGTCAAACAGGTCGCCTCGGGCCGGTTTGGTGTGACGGCTGAGTATCTGAACCAGTGCCGCGAAATCGAGATCAAGATCGCACAAGGGGCCAAGCCGGGTGAGGGCGGTCAGCTGCCGGGGTTCAAGGTGACGGAGCTGATCGCGAAGCTTCGCCACGCGACGCCGGGCGTGACACTGATCTCGCCGCCGCCGCACCATGACATCTACTCCATCGAAGACCTCGCACAGCTGATCTACGATCTTAAGCAGATCAATCCGGAAGCACGTGTCTGTGTGAAGCTCGTTGCCCAGTCAGGCGTCGGCACCGTCGCGGCAGGTGTTGCGAAAGCGAAAGCGGACGTGATCCTCATTGCTGGCGGTATCGGTGGAACAGGCGCGAGCCCCCAGACCTCTATCAAATATGCAGGCCTGCCATGGGAGCTTGGCCTCGCCGAAGGGCACCAGATCCTGTCTTTGAACAATCTTCGCAATAAGGTCACCCTGCGGACAGATGGTGGTTTGCGTACCGGGCGGGATATTGTGATTGCAGCCATGCTCGGTGCTGAAGAGTATGGAATCGGTACCGCTGCCCTCGTCGCGATTGGCTGTATCATGGTGCGTCAGTGTCATTCCAACACATGCCCGGTCGGTGTGTGTGTGCAGGACGAAGCTCTGCGTGCGCACTTTACGGGGTCTCCGGAGAAGGTCGTCAATTTGATGAGCTTCATCGCGGAAGATGTCCGGGAAATCCTGGCGTCTCTTGGCCTGAAGTCTCTGGACGAAGCCATCGGCCGCACGGACCTGCTGACGCAGGTCAGCCGTGGCTCGACGCATCTGGATGACCTCGACCTCAACCCGCTCCTGGTGCAGGTCGATACCGAAACGCCGGTTGTCTACCAGCCGAACCGCCGGGAAGAGGTGCCGGATACGTTGGATGCGCAGATCCTGCGCGATGCTGAGCCGTTCTTCGAGCGTGGTGAGAAGATGCAGCTCGAATACGGTGTTCAGAACACGATGCGCGGCATCGGTGCACGGTCGAGTTCCGCGATCACCCGCAAGTTCGGAATGCAAGCCCTGCCGGAAGGCCGCCTGCACATTCGTCTGGAGGGATCAGCCGGACAGTCGCTGGGCGCATTCTCCGTCCAGGGACTTCTTCTGGAAGTGATCGGCGACGCGAACGATTATGTCGGCAAAGGCCTGTCAGGAGCGTCGATTGTGGTGTCTCCGCGGCCGAAGGAGCGTAACCGGGCAGGCGATGCCATCATTGGCAATACCTGTCTCTACGGAGCGACAGCGGGCAAGCTGTTTGCCGCGGGTACGGCAGGCGTACGCTTTGCGGTTCGTAACTCCGGTGCTGTCACGGTGATCGAAGGCTGTGGCGCGAACGGGTGTGAGTACATGACGGGCGGCAAGGCGGTCATTCTTGGTCCGGTCGGCGACAATTTCGGCGCAGGCATGACGGGCGGTACCGCTTATATCTGGGATCCGGAAAACCAGTTCGAGAAGATGGCCAATCCCGAAGCGATCGACTGGTATCCGCTCGCCGACATGAAAGCGGATTACATCGCTGAGGCGCGTGCTCTAATCGAGGAGCATTTGAAGCGTACAAAGTCTCCGCGTGCGAAAGACCTTCTGGAGAATTGGGATGCGACGACTCGTGAAATCCTGATGATTGTTCCAAAAGAGATCGCGCATCTCCTGTTGGGTGATGAAAAGCCCAAGGCAGGTAAGAAGGTCGCGGTGAAAGCCTGATAAAAAAAGCCCCCGGATCGCTCCGGGGGCGTTTTTTCTATTCCGGCTTCTTCCGTCTAATCCGAGGCCAGACCAATTTCAGCCAGATCCAGAGGAAGACACCGATCAGGATCAACCAGGGCAGTCCGACTGCGAACGCTGTGATCACGGCTGCCAGAGCGCCGGACAGATTGTAGAAAAAGTCGCCAAATGCGTTTCCAATCGGCGACAGGGCGCTTTGAGACCGGGGATCTTTTGTCTCGTAGCTGACGCTCAGCTGACTCATGTTCACACGGAGCATCAGCGCCTTGAGCGAGGATTTCAGCGAATCGATTTCGCCATTAACGCGGGCAAGCTCACGCTCCGTGGCCAGAAGGTCGCCGAGCTCTCCATCCCGATTGGCCAGCAATTCCTCCAGTCGTTTCTGCAATGTCTGTTGGGCATTCAGCCGCGCGTCTGTATCAATGATGGAGACGGTGAGGTCTTCAGCCGTCGTCTGGCGGTTTGTGACGTCGCCATTTGCCTGCTCGGCTTCTTCGTCAATTCCGTTGAGGAATGTTTCTATCCAGTCGGGCGTCGCGCGTAATTGGAGTGATCCGGACGCACTGTCTTCGGAATATGTGTTGAACCAGGAGTTCGTCACGATGCAAACGGAAGGTCCCGCAGCATGGCAGGCGGCAACGTGTCCCTGCATCACAGGTTCGATATTCTTGAGCGGCAGGTTCAGGCCCAGCGAGTGAGAATAGGCGATGTATTGTTGTGCGACATTCTCAGCCGGCGCACCATCGCCGCCGGATTTAGAGTAGGCTTCGCCCATCGCCATGTCCTGCTCCATCATAGGAGCAGGGGCGGGCGCTGACATTCTGGCGCGTTCGACAGAATCGCCACTTGGCCCGCCACACGCCGCCAGCAACAGCGCAGCAGCCGTGAATGTTGGTATTTTGAGTTTCATCTGATCCCTCCACTTGCGCGCGGACTTCCACATGAAACCATCAAAATGGCAAGATCAGGTTGGAAATCGGGCGGCGCTAGGGGCGGAAGCCGATGCGTCTCTCTCCGGGCGTCAGTGTTCGCCAGGCATGATGGATGAAGTCCACAAGCAGCGGCCGTGTATCGCGCGGGTCGATGATTTCCTCTGCGTAGAAAGACTCTGCCGTCCGGAAGGGTGACCGGATCGCATCGAACTTCTTGTAGAGTTGGGCTTTCAGCGCGTCCGGGTCCTCGGCCTCGGCCAGTTCCTTGCGGAATGCCGCTTCGATGCCTCCCGCCATTGGCAGGCTGCCCCAGTCACCGCTGGGCCAGCAATAGCGCCATTTGGTGCGGCTCTGATTCATCATGGCCGATCCAGCCAGACCGTATGCCTTGCGGATGACAATCGAGCATACCGGGACATCAGCCTGGTAAATGGCGGTCATCGCGCGCACACCGGCGCGGGTAACGCCTGCCGTTTCAGCTTTCACACCGACCGCAAAGCCGGGACAGTCCACGAAATGAACGACTGGCAGGTGGAACTGCGAACACAGATCCATGTGGCGGGCAACCTTGTCGCAAACGTCGGCGGTCCATGCGCCATCAAGGAAAAACGGGTCTCCGGCGAGTATGCCGACCGGATAGCCGTCCAGTCGCGCAAAGCCGCAGACGATACCCCGACCCCAGTCGTGGCCAATCTCGAAGAAGCTGCCCTTGTCGACGGCGGCCTCGATGATCTTGCGCGGCTTGTAAGGAGTCTTGCCGTCTGTCGGCACGATCGAGATGAGACTTTCCTCGCGCCGGTCGGCCGCATCACTGGGCTGTGTGCGCTCGGGCAATTCGTGCACGGAGGCAGGAAGATAGGAGAGGAAGCGGCGCGCTGTTTCGAACGCCTCGGCTTCCGAATTCACAACATTGTCGACGGTGCCATTCTGGCCCTGAATTTTCCAGCCACCCATTTCTTCCTTGGTGACGTCTTCACCAAGGGCGATCGCAACCGGCGGGCCGGCAACGAATACCTGGCTCAGCTCTTTTACCATGACCGAGAAATGGCTCGCGGCAACCCGGCCTGCGCCCATGCCCGCGCACGGGCCCAGAGCCAACGAGACGAACGGCACTTGGGTCAGGCCATGTGTGATCTCGTTCCAACCAGGGGTTTCCGGAATATAGGTGCGTGGATCCTTTTCCAGCATTTTCACCGACCCGCCGCCGCCCGTGCCATCGATCATCTGGACCAGAGGCAGGCGGTATTCGGCGGCCATCTTGATGGCCTGAACCATCTTCTGCCAGATCGATGCATCCGCAGCGCCGCCGCGAACCGTGAAATCATCGGCCAGGATCACCGTGGATTTCCCGTTCAACTGCGCTCGACCCATAACTGAGTTCGAAGGCGTAAATTGCTCCAATTCGTCGTCCGGGCCGTAAATTGCGTTACCGGCTATCTTTCCGATCTCGTGGAAGCTGCCGGGATCGGCCAGGAAGGCGACCCGCTCGCGGACGGTCAGTTTCCCGCGTCCTCGTTGCCGGGATACAGGCTCTTCGCCGCCCATTTTCTCTGCAAGGCGTTCCCGCCGACGCAATTCTTCAATCGATTTTTGCCAACTCATGGCCGTGAATTTCCACGCTTCCGCTACGCTAGGTCAAGCGGATTTCAAAACCTGAGCAATCCTTGGATTTTTGCCTGCAACCGAAGTAAAACAAGGAAATGTCGGCGATGCAGGCTTGCATTCCTGTGGCAGGATCGGCTTTATCGCCTCAAGTCCATTCAAGGAGGATTTCAATGGATCTCGCAGAACTCACTTCGAAGGCCGACTCCGCTGTTGAAGCTGGCGGTGACTTCACCAAAAAGGTGAAATTCGATTTCGGTGACGCCGGCAAGCTGTTCATCGACGGCGTAGCTGGCAAGGCCGACAATTCGGATTCCGATGCCGACGCCACCATCAAGGTCAACTGGGACGACTTCGTGAAGATTTCCGAAGGTGCCATGGACCCGACAATGGCCTTCATGCAGGGCAAGCTGAAAGTGGAAGGTGACATGTCTGTCGCCATGCAGCTTCAGAACCTGATGAAGAAGTTCAGCTAATCACGCTGAAACGAACTTGATCTCAGAGGCCGTCCGGGGAAACCTTGGGCGGCCTCTTTGATTTGGACGCTACGTATGACAACGGCCTCTCACACCCTTGATGATTCCCTCGTGCTGATCCCTGGAAATCCTCCACCGGATGGTGCGGAAGTTGTTTGGTTCAAAGGAAGTGCCGGGCGCAACCTACGGGCGTGTATTGCGCCGGCCCTGTCCGAATCCAATCCGCGCGGTACGGTGATCGTTTGTCCGGGGCGCACGGAGTTCATCGAAAAATACTTCGAAGTCGGCCGCGAGTTGCAGGAGATGGGGTTTGCCGTCGTCATCCTCGACTGGCCGGGCCAGGGCCTGTCGGAGCGGCTTCTGGACGATACGAAGAAAGGTCATATCGACCGGTTCGAGACCTTCATGGGGGCGCTTGCGAACGGGCTTGAAAGTCTTCAGGAACGGCTGCCGCGGCCTCATGTTTCGCTGGCGCACTCCATGGGCGGCGCGATCGCTCTCGCGACGATTTCTCAAGGACTGGTCAAGGTCGACGCGGCAGCATTCTGCGCGCCCATGTGGGGACTGAAGTCCCGCTTCCTCGGCATGCGGTATCTCGTCTGGGCCATGCGTGCGACCGGGCGTGCCGGCGACTATGCCATCCAGCCCGGCCCGCCGGAAACGTTCGAAACCAACATCGTGACCCATGACAAGAAGCACTGGGAAATGCAACGCGCGCTCATCGAAGCGCGGCCGGATCTGGAACTCGGCCCGGTCACCTGGGGGTGGCTCGGCGCGTCGCTGAACATTCTCGACACGTTCACCAAACCCAGAACACTGCAGCAGGTTTCCATTCCCGTATTCGTGGCATCTGCGGAAGAGGAGCAACTGGTCGACAATGCGTCACATGAGAAGATCTGCGCGAAGCTGCCAGACTGTGAGCATGTGGTCGTCGAAGGGGCGATGCACGAAATACTGATGGAAACCGAGGAACGTCGGCAAGAGTTCTGGGAAGGTTTTCACCGCTTGCTGAAGCGCGCGGATATATAAAAGCGAGGAAATCCAATGCCAGTTCTGTCCCTATCACGTATCTTGAGTTTCTGGGCAGAGCAGCAGCCCGATCGTGTTGCCATTGATCATGAAGGCGACGCCATTTCATGGGCGGAGCTGGACGCTCTCACCAACCGGCTTGCGCGGGCATATGAAACCAAGGGTGTGAAGCAGGACGATTTCGTCACCATCGCTCTTCCCAACAGCATCGAATTTTTTGCGGCCTGTTTCGCGGTCTGGAAACTTGGCGCAACGCCTCAGCCGATTTCGGCGAAGCTTCCTAGGCATGAGCGTGACCAGATCATCGAACTTGGCGAGCCGTCACTGATTGTGGGGGTGGACGCAGGCGAGTATTCTCAAACACCTGCCGTGCCTCATGGCTTTGTGCCGGATGCTGCCCTCTCTGATGAGGCGCTACCGGAGCGTACGGCAGCCTCTCTCAAAGCCATGACCAGTGGAGGATCGACCGGCCGCCCGAAACTGATCGTGTCAGCCCAGCCTGCTGTGTGGGACACGGAGCTTCCATTTCTGGAAATTCAACAACAGGGTGGGATGCTGGTTCCAGGACCACTCTATCACAATGGGCCTTTCGTCTGGGCGATGACAGCCTTGTTCCGTGGCTGCACAGTTGCCATCACGACGCGCTTTGACGCCGAGAAGACACTCGAGACGATCGAGCGTCTTCAGATCGACATCGTTTACATGGTGCCGACGATGATGCGTCGTATCTGGTCCCTGCCGGAAGACGTCCGGACAAGGTACGATATCTCCTGCCTGAAGACGCTCTGGCACCTTGCTGCGCCATGCCCGGCCTGGCTGAAGGAGTGCTTCATCGACTGGCTCGGCGCTGAAGTGATCTGGGAACTCTATGCCGGAACGGAAGGGCAGGGGACAACCATGATCCGGGGCGATGAATGGCTGGAGCACAAGGGATCGGTCGGCCGGCCTGTCGAAGCGTGTGAAATCAAGATCGTCGACGAAGACGGGAATGCAGTGCCCGCGGGCGAAGTCGGAGAAGTTTTCCTGCGTCCGCTGACGGGGCAGGGATCGACCTATCGCTATATCGGCGCGGAAGCGAAAGCGATTGACGGTGGCTGGGAAAGCCTTGGCGATCTTGGCTGGATGGACGCCGATGGATATCTCTACCTGACTGACCGTTTGTCCGACATGATCCTTTCTGGCGGGGCGAACATCTATCCGGCCGAAGTCGAGGCCGCGATCGATGCCTATCCGGGTGTGCGATCGTCGGCTGTGATCGGCCTGCCGGACGAGGATATGGGTGCGCGTCTCCATGCAATTATCGACCGGCCAGACGGGGCGGTCGAGGACGCATCCATGGTGGCGCATCTGAATGACCATCTTGTGCGCTACAAGATTCCCAAGAGCTTCGAATTCGTATCGGAGCCCGTGCGTGACGATGCCGGCAAGGTTCGGCGCAAGGCCCTGCGGGAAGCGCGCCTGGCGGTTTGACCGAAACGGATTTCCCGGACCGCTTGACTTCCGTAGCGGAGGCAAAGCTCCCCTGTTGAAAATTCAGGAGGAGACCAAGATGAAAGCTGCAGCCGTCAAGAAGCCCGGAGGCCCCGGAAACCTGGTGATCGAAGATCGTCCGGATCCGAAGCCGAAGGCTGGAGAAATCCTTGTTCGCATTCATGCGAGCAGTTTGAACTACCACGATTTTGTCGTCGTCATGGGCGGGATCCCGACCGATGACGGACGCATTCCGATGTCGGATGGCGCGGGAGAAGTCGTTGAGGTTGGCGAGGGCGTGACGAAGTACAAGCCCGGCGACAAGGTGCTGTCGCTGTTCTTCCCCAACTGGCAAGCCGGAGAGATTGAAGCGTCGGGCTTTGCGAGCGTTCCCGGAGATGGCGCCGACGGGTGCGGTGCGGAGCTAGTCGCTGCGCCGGAAACCGCGTTCACCCGCATGCCGGAAGGATACTCGTACCGTGAGGCTGCCACACTCCCGTGCGCCGCGTTGACCGCTTGGCGTGCCCTGATGGTTGAGGCGAAAGTGAAGCCTGGTGACTGGGTCCTGACCCAGGGTACGGGCGGCGTTTCCATCTTTGCACTGCAGTTTGCGAAAGCTGCAGGCTGCCGCGTCATTTCAACATCGTCCTCAGATGCCAAGCTGGAGCGGTTGAAGGAATTGGGGGCGGATCACGTCATCAATTACAAGGACACGCCGGACTGGGGAAAGGCGGCCAAGGCGATCACCGGAGGTCGCGGCGTAGACGAAGTCGTCGAGATCGGCGGGCCGGGTACGTTGGCGCAATCCATTACGGCTTCGCGCGCGGGTGGGCATATCTCCCTGATCGGCGTTCTGACCGGCGTGTCGGGTGAAGTCCCGACAGCGGCCCTGTTCTCGCTCAACATTACCCTGTCGGGAATTACCGTCGGATCCAGGCGGCACCAGGAGGACATGATTGCCGCAATCGAAGCCAACGGTATCAAGCCGGTTCTCGACAAGGACTTCCCGCTTGCCGAAATTGCTGATGCCTTTGCCCATCAGGCCAGCCAGCAGCATTTCGGCAAGATCACGCTGAGCGTCTAGCTCGCAATGTATTGCGCGCCGTTCACCGTCATGGTGGCGCCCGTGATGAAGGCAGCTTCATCGCTGGCCAGATAGGCGCACATCGAGGCGATCTCTTCGGCCTTGCCAAGGCGGCCGACAGGGATCGTCGCGATGATCCCCTCAAGGACCTTCTCCGGAACAGCCTGAACCATTTCCGTGTCGATATAGCCGGGGCAGACCGTGTTCACGGTGATGCCCTTCTTGGCGCCTTCCTGTGCGAGCGCCTTGCTGAAGCCGATCAGGCCGGCCTTGGCCGCGGAATAGTTTGCCTGACCGAACTGGCCCTTCTGGCCGTTGATGGAAGAGATGTTGATGATGCGGCCCCAGCCGCGTTCGCGCATGCCTTCCCAGACCTGACGGGTGACATTGAACGCGGATGTCAGGTCGATATCCATGACCTGTTGCCATTGTTCGCGGGTCATCTTGTGGAAGGGGGCGTCGCGCGTCACGCCGGCATTGTTGACGACGACATCAATCGGCCCGAGATCCTTTTCGATCTCTGCAAGGCCAGCGCCGACGGCGTCATAGTCGGCCACGTCGAATTTGTAGCACTTGATGCCCAGCTCGCTGGCGCATTCATCGGCGGCCTGCTGGTTGCCCGCAAAGTTTGCTGCAACCGCAAACCCTTTGGCTTTGAGGGTTTCGCTGATTGCGCGTCCGATGCCGCGCGTACCTCCGGTGACCAAAACTACTTTAGCCATAACACATTTCCTCCCAAGTCGTTTGACGCCTTCCAGCTAGCCATTCCGCTGGCGCGATAGCAATAGCGGATTGGTCACGGGCAATTTTTATGCAAGACTTGCTGCATAGCACAATAATTGCTTCGACGAATTCAGAAGCAGAGGGCAGGACATGGCCAAGGGAAACGGATCAGACGACCTGATCATCATCAAGAAATACGCAAACCGTCGGCTTTACGACACGTCGACCTCCTCTTACGTGACGCTCGACCACCTGTCGGAACTTGTCCGTGAGGGCCGTGAGTTCGAGGTCCGGGACGCGAAATCCGGCGAGGACCTGACGCGCCAGGTTCTGACGCAGATCATCTTCGAAAACGAGACCAAGGGCGAAGGGGCGTTGCCGCTGAATTTCCTGCGTCAGCTGATCGGTTTCTACGGGGGCGGCGCACAGGCATTCCTGCCGTCCTATCTGGAGATGTCGATGAACAGCTTTGCCGAAGCGCAGAAGGAATGGCGCAAGGCAGCCAATCCGATGAATGCCTTCGAGCAGCAGGCCAAACGGAACATGGCCATGTTCGAAGAGGCGATGAAATTGTTCATGCCGACGCTCAAAAGCGCCGAAAGAGCCACGCCGAGCGCCAATCCCATGATGGAATACCAGGCCGAAGCACTGGCCAACATGCAGGCCCAGATGGCGGCGATCCAGAAACAACTCTCTGACCTCTACAGCAAGGACTGAGGCCGGAACGGAAAAGAGCCCGCAAAGCGGGCTCTCAAATCTGGTTCATTTTGAAACAGGTCTAGATATCGCCCACGCCAAAGTCGCGGCGGGCCGAGACGATTGTGACCACAACACCCGCCAGCACATCCAGCAATGTCATCGACATCAGGATGAAGAATGTCGACGTCGCGAAATTCGGAAGCAACAGGAACTGGATCAGGCAGACGATGAAAAGGATCATCGAGACCGCGTGATTGATGATGGTCGCGGTGCCGGTCGAGGTGGACTTCAGGATTTCCAGGAACAGGAAGATCACGGCCAGCAGGACAATGGCGTCGCCCTTGGTCAGGATCCAGTCCACGCCGGAAATCATCGGCAGGCCGATGAATTTTTCGCTCAGGAGGCCCAGAATCGGCGCCGCATCCGAACGGATGATCTCGCCAAACTCGTTGGCCGTCTCGACGGATCCGCCGAAACCGACGGCCAGAAGATTGTACAGCGCTACCGGAATGACCAGCAGCGGAAAGATTCCGAAGATTGCGCGCATAAATGACCCCTTTCTGGTTCTGCCGCCAGACGCGTCCTTGCCCCGACGCGTCTGATCTCGCCTTGCGATGGCCGCGCCTGAAATGGCCAGTTTGGTTTCGCGATCCATTGCGGACTTACCCGTCCTTCGTCTGCATTAAAAACACGTTTACCGTAATGGTTTGCGTGTGGCGAGCCACTTCTTGGCTGCTAGAAATCCTGCGTCAGGAAAACCCGGAAGGTGGCATCCGGTGATCCGGACGTAATTCCAACCAGCGCGCTGGTGCGCAAGGACAGGGTATCGGTCAGGGGCAGTGCGGCAAACGGGCCAACAAGATGGCTCTGCTCTGAAAAGGGAAGAATGTCGCTGGTGCGACCATAGGAATTGTAAAGCTCGGCGCCGACATCAATATCCGGCGCGATTTCCCAACTCAAATCGCCCCGTGTCTGGACGAAAGTACCTGACTGCCGGTTTGAGCCAGTTTGCACCGTGGCGATGACAGCAAAGCGCGAGGTAAGCGTGTCGGACAGGCGTACCTGGTTCAGCCAGTGCACCGACACCTGACCGGGCCGGTCATTGTCCCGGATGCGCGCGTCGATGCGCAGCCCCGACGCCCAATCCGCGCCGTCTGGCGTGACCTGCCAGCGCAGCTCCGCCTGGAGAAAATCGAAATCGGCGGTTTCTGTCTCTGTCTTGCGCGCCTGAACCACGCCGCGAACCATGACGCGTCCATTGAGCGCGTGGTCAACATGAACCCGTTGGGCCAGACCATTCGTGTCTGGATCATAGGCTGCCCGGTAGCCGATGGCATTCTTGCCTTCGGAGATTTCAGGCCCCGAAACGCCGCTGGTCAGCTGCGCGGAAGCCGATGGGCTCATGCACCAAAAGGTCAGGGCCAGGGTGAGAAAAACAATGCGGATCATCATGATTGTATGGCTGTATTGAAACCGTCTTTAAAGATCCAGAAATGTGTATTGGCAGCTTCAAAAGACCGCACATGCCCCCGTTCCTCCCAGCACCCAAAGCCGGACTGGCCGAGGGCCATCCGGGTATCTCGTATTCCCGGTCCCTGATGGAACCGACAGCGCGGCAGGCGCCGTGGCGCTCCGCCTTGTGTTTGGAGTGGCTACGGAGTGGAGCGTTACCGCCCGCCGCGCCGGACAGGAGTTTCGGCGGACGCCTCGAAAGGCCCAAGGTCCCGGGTCTTCGTTACCGGCGCCGCGCGAACGAGGCCTCCGTGCTTTTCACACCTGAGGCTCATCCGGGGAGGCCTGACTCCCGTGCGTCCGGACGAGGCGGATTCCCAACCGAGCTTCCTCGGCTCACCCTGGCCTGACCTGCCTGGGGCCGTGCAGGACCGTACATCTCCCGCAAGACCCATCCTGTCCCCGTCCCCACAACCAGAACGGCACCTGATCCGGCTCCTGTGAGGGCAGGGGTCAAGTATGGGGCGGGAGCGTCTCAGACGGATTGGGGGCGGCTATTTGTCGTCGTCACCCCCGATGGCGCAGCCATCAGGGGGCCCATCTCCTGAACGGAGCGGCAGGGAAACCGGGGCATGGAGGAGAACAGAATCCGATGAGCCGTGCAGGACGCACTTGGCGGCTCTGTTCCGTGATGGGCCCCCAGACCGCTGGCGCGGTCGGGGGTGACGCAGGGAGGAGAGGGAGGGGCGCTATCCGACAGGCAGATGAGTGCCTGCCGTATCTACACCATAAAAAAGGCCGGCTCAGTGGCCGGCCTTTGGCGTTTGGGATTGCGAGGCGGGGCCTAGCTGAAATTCTTGAAGATGTCGTCTGCGGACACGTCGTCATCAGACTTGCTGGCGCTGTCGTCGGAATCGTAGGCAGCCGCGTCATCCTGAGCCGGGGCGAGGCCCGGGCCTTCGAATTTCTCGGCTTTTTCAGCTTCCAGCTTGCGACGCTTGTCAGCCGATTTCGCGATCACTTCGTCCAGCTCGATCTGCGTGCACAGGCCCAGCGTCACTGGGTCGACCGGACGGATATTTGCCGAGTTCCAGTGGCTCTTGTCGCGCACATTGTTGATCGTCGACTTGGTGGTGCCGATGAGTTTGGAAATCTGCGCGTCAGACACTTCCGGGTGGTTGCGGATGAACCAGGCCACGGCGTCTGGCTTGTCCTGACGGCGGATGACCGGCGTGTAGCGGCTGCCCTTGCGCTTGGGCTGTGGGATGTGGGCGATCTTGGAGGCCGCCTTTTTCAGCGTGTAGCCGTCATCTTCCTCACCGCGGCGGATTTCCTCGCGGGACAGCATGCCACCGGCAATCGGGTCCACGCCGCGCATGTTTTCCGCAACATCACCATCGGCGATGCCTTTGACTTCCAGATAGTGAAGGCCGCAGAACGCCGCGATCTGGTTGAAGGTGAGGCTGGTATTGTCGAGCAGCCAGACGGCTGTCGCCTTTGGCATCAGAATATCGGACATGGGGATCTCCCTGAATGAAATGGCCGCCAGAAATGCAGCCGCCCGACACATCGTGCCGGGCGGTCGGGTTCGGACGTGCCTTAAACCTTGCGGTCCTTATAGTGTCTTGTCCGGCAAATTGAAAGCCGCATGGCTCACCAGACCAGCACAATCTTGCCGGAATGGCCGCCTTTGGCCATCAGGGCTTGCGCGGCTTCGGCGTCTGCGACCGGAAAGGCCTGTTCCAGAACGGGCCGGATCTTGCCGGAGACGACATGTGGCCAGAAATCCTTTTCCACGGCATCGCGGATGCGGCGTTTCTCGTCCACCGGGCGGGCGCGCAGCGTGGTGGCGGCCAGGGTCAGGCGCTTCATCAGGACCGGGGCGAAATTCAGCTCTGCCGTGAAGCCGTTCATATAGGCGATGTTGATGATCCGCCCGTCGGGTTTCGAGACCGAGATATTCTTCTGGATATAGTCGCCCCCGACCATGTCGAGCGTGACATCGACCCCGCCGGCCTCGCGAATGACGTCCTCGAAATCCTCCGTCTTGTAATTGATGGCGCGGTCTGCGCCGAGCTCTCGTGCGAGGGCGCATTTCTCCTCAGAGCCTGCGGTGGCGTAGATCGTCGAGGCGCCCGCCAGCCTGGCCATCTGCAGCGCCATGACGCCAATGCCGCTGGTGCCGCCATGGCAGAGGAATGCCTCGCCGGATTTCAAGTTCACGCGGTCAAACACGTTCGCCCAGACCGTCATCAGCGCTTCCGGGAAACAGGCCGCGTTTACCATGTCCATGCCTTCCGGGACGGGGAAAAGCGAGCCTTCATCCACGGCGGCGTATTCGGCATAGCCGCCGCCTGCGAGCAGGGCCGCCACGCGATCGCCGGTCTTGAAGCGGCTGACGCCTTCGCCGGTTTCGACGATCGTTCCGGAGATTTCGAGCCCCATGATGGGGGAGGCGCCTTTCGGGGGCGGATAGGCGCCGCGGCGCTGGACAAGGTCTGCGCGGTTGAGGCCGGATGCGGCCACTTTTACCAGGACTTCGCCGGGCTGGAGCTCCGGCTTTGCAAAATCCCCAAGCGCCAGGGGTTGTCCGTCTTGGGCGATCACCGCCTTCATCATTTCTGTCGCCATGTGTCGTGTGTTTCCTTCCTGAATCGAGAGTCGCATCGGGTTAGCGTTTCTGCTTTGATATGGCCTGTAGCACGAATTGGAGGGCGCGCCCCATGGCCGCATTTGAGGAAGAGCCAATCCTCGTCAACACACCCCAGACGCTGGAACAGATGTCGGTGCAGGAATTGCATGACCGTATCGAAACGCTGAAAGCAGGCATTGCCGCCTGCGAAGCCGAGATCGAGAAGAAAAAGGCTCAGAAATCTGCAGCGGATGCCCTGTTCGGGGGCGATGATTAAGTGGGCGGAAAGACTGGATTGATAAAGTCCAAATTTCCGGCCAGCGAATAGGGGTTAGGATTCATGGCGGTAGATACGTCTCGAGACGACCAAGCGGGCACACAGGACGCGTTCACCGGCGGAAAGCTGTTCGACACGGTTTTCGCGCGCGGCATGGCGCTGGTCGAGGAAACCGCAACCTATCTGGACGGCCCCGGACGCGAAGCGGCGAAAACGCTGCCGCGCGAGCCCGGACTTACCTATTCGGCCTGGAGCATGGAGTTGACGACGCGCCTGATGCAGGCGGCGAGCTGGCTGGTCATGCAGAAGGCTGTGCGGGACGGCGAAATGCGCCGCGAAGAGGCGGCAGCCCGAAAATACCGTATTTCCCGCGAGGAGCCGGCGCTGGACGCTGCGGCCCAGCAGGGACTTGGCATGCCGGAGCGTTTCCTGGACCTGGTGACGCGTTCAGAAGCACTGTTTGAACAGATCTGCCGTCTGGATGACGCGCTTTACGGTCAATCCGTTTCCGCCTCCGTGCCCAATCCGGTGATCGACCAGATCAACCAGCTTCAGCGCGCTGCGGAGAATGGAGCGTTCGACCCTCTGATGGTCTGGCATCGCGCCAAGTAATCGCTGATGGGTCATACCGGTCAGGTAAGACCGCGCCCGTAATACCGTCCTACCCGATCAGATCAGGCTTCTTCGGCTGTGTCGTATGACTGGCCGATCAGCTGACCGCTGCGAGCCAGTTTGGACCCTTTGAGACGCAGGGCTTTCGGGCGACGGTACAGCACCTTGAGCGGCGTGACGCGCAGCAATCCATACACAACCAGCGGAAGCGTGATGGCCGCGATGGCGACGGCAAGACTGGTCAGACCTGGCTCGGGCGCGAAGGTGCGGTTGAGCAGTATGACCTGCGCGATCGCCAGCGGGACGAAGTATCCCGTATAGATGGTGAGGTGGTTGCGGCCGATATAGTGCAGGACCTGAAGCCGGCCCGACTGCGCCAGCAGAACGCCCAGCGCAATGATCGCCACAGCGCCGGCCAGACCGAGGATCAGGCTGATCACTGGCAGGCTTTCCGTGCCTTGAATGACCAGGGTCGTATTGATCGCAGCCCAGATTACCAGCGCCGAGACGACATCCTGCGTGCGGTCATTCAGGCGGCTCGCAAAGTGGCGCATCAGGCTCGCGCCCTGATATCCGACGAAATAGAACACGAAATACTGGGCAAAGGCGTCGATCAGGATTGCGCCGGTCTGCACCAGTCCTGCGGCATGCACGATCTGGAGCAGGGCCGCGGCAAACAGGATCTTCTTCGGTGATACCAGCCTGACCAGCCATGCTGTCACGGCGAACATGGCCAGAAGGGGCAGAATCCACAGGCCAGCGGTTGGCTGCACCAGGCCGAGCGCAAGGCTTTCGATGAGATGCTGGTTTGCGGATCCGGCGGACAGGAAATGAAGCGTGGTCGTCTGGATAACCATCCAGACGAGGTAGAAATACACGAATCTGAGGACTTTCCGGTCAAAAAACGTCGATTTCGATCCAAAGAGCGTGCGCGGCAGGAACATGCCGGCGATCACGAACAGGACTGGCAGAGCGATCGGTTGCGCCCATCTGGCCACAAACTGCATCCAGTGCGGCTCTCCAGACGTTCCAGCGATGCCGAACGCGGATTGCATCACCACGAACAGGGCGATGCAAAGGCCGGTCGAATAGTCGACCCATTTGTTGTGAGTGCTGGACATATGACGTTTCCAATCTGTTTGGAAACGCATCTGCAATTATCGCGCCAGAAGCGAATTCAGCTGGCGGCGTACACTTTCAGGAACCCTGCGGCCTGTGCACTGCAAAAGCCTTCGCGGACAGGCGCTTTCATGACCATGATGCGGTGCCAGAGCGGGCCGAGCATCTCTTCGATGGCTTCATCCAGATCGAATTCGCGCCGAATTACGCGTTTTCCTGCCAATTCCGCCAAAAGCATGCGCATTGGCATGCGGATGTCCCGGTTCATCCACGCGCGCCACAACTCGCCGGCATCCTTGTCGTCTGCGGCAGCAGACAGCGCGACGCGCAGCACGGCATGGCCGGCCCCGGTCCGGGCGGCGGCTTCGAGCGGCACGATCAGCGCGGTAATCCGCTCCTGCGGGTCGCGACCACCGTCCGGGCTGTCCGGAATGAGGGCGAGGCAGGCATCGACGCACATGGCGCCGATAGAGGGCCACCATTTGTAGATGGTCTGTTTGGACGCGCTGGCCCGCTTGGCCACGGCGTCCACGCTGAAGCCCCTCCAGCCATTCTCGGCCATTTCGGTGCGAGTGGCGTCCAGAATGGCGGCCTTGGACGCTTCACTCCGCGTCGGCCCCTTCCGGGAAGACTTTCTGGTCTCCGTAGGCGTGGGCATGAACAACTCCAGAATTATGAGACGCTGTATTTTCTACAGCCTTCAGGCGGCTAACATAAGGGCGAAGTAGTAAACAAACTCCCGTTTTCCCTTGCCGTGCCGATAATATGCACTAGTCAATGCTGCGATTGTACAGGAGTTGATTCATGAAAACGGTCGAAGAACTGCTTGAAGGCTATCGTCGCTTTCGCCGTGGAACATATTCCGAGCAGGCTGCCCTCTATCGGGAGCTTGGCGAGGGGCAGAGCCCGAGCTTCATGATGATCGCCTGCGCCGACAGCCGCGCCGATCCATCCGACATTTTCAACGCCGCGCCCGGCCAGCTCTTTGTTGTCCGCAACGTGGCCAACCTGGTGCCGCCCTACCAGCCGGATGGCGGGTTGCACGGGGTCAGCGCCGCGCTGGAATATGCGGTCAATGTTTTGAAGGTGGAGCATGTGGTCGTCATGGGCCATGGCGGCTGCGGCGGTGTTGCGGCATCGCTGGCGGGAGAGGGCACGCCCGAGATCGGCGAATTCGTGACACCATGGGTTCGCCTGCTGAAGGATGCGCGGGATCGCGTGGTCGACAGCGGCTCTGTGAATCCGCAATTCGCGCTGGAGCTGGAGGGGATCGAATCCTCGTTACAGAACCTGATGTCGTTCCCGTTCGTGAAACGGGCGGTGGAGGCTGGTGAGCTGGAACTGCACGGCGCGTGGTTTGCCATCAAACATGGCGAGCTTCATTGGCGGAACGCGAATTCGGGTCGATTCGAAGTGATTCAGCCCTGATTCGTAGATTTTCAGGTGTTGGTCGTCATGATGGCGGCGAACACGGCTGAGACCAGCATGGCGGCCGCGGCGAGCCGGTTGAACCATTGCGTGAAAGCCGGTGACTGGAATTTGCGATTCATTGCGTCGGCCAGCCAGGCATAGAAGGCGAGGCCAAACATTTCCGTCACCGTGACGGTGGCCATGATCAACAGGGCCTGCGGCACGACCGGCCTGTCCGGATCAAAATAGCTGGGCAGCAGAAGCCCGAAAAAGACAAGCGCGTTCGGGTTGAGCAATTGCAGGCCCACGCCACGGCCGAACAGGCGGGATCTGGCCGGGGCCTGGTCTGCCCGGGCGCGAGGGCGGTGCGGGTCTGCCGTGGCCATTGTCCAGGCCAGCCAGGCGATAAAGCAGACGCCCGCCACTTTCAGTGCCGTCAGGACCATGGGTGCCTGCGCCGCGAAGGCGGCAATGCCCGTTGCGGCCAGCGCGATCCAGACCAGATTTGCGGCCGAAACCCCGGCAGCCGGGATCAACGCCGTCGGCGCCCCGTAGCGCAGCGACGCGCTCATCACCATCATCACCGCCGGGCCGGGCGTCAGGCCGCCGGCAAAGAACAGCGCCATCAGGGCAAACCAGACTGACAGATCCATTCAGCGCGCCTCCAGCGCGGGAAGGGGAATGCGGGTCAGTTCGACGTCTTCCTTGTTGGCTGTGTAGGCAATGAAGAGGTAGTCGCCCGCGACCCAGCTTTTCGGGTAGTGGTAGCCCGGCCGCTTGTAGAGGCCCTCGGTGCGCAGGGGCTGCAGATCATCCGCGCCGCGCAGCAGAAAGGCGCGGTCGAATATGTGGCCATCTTCTGACAGCGACAGGGCGAGAGGAATGCGCAGCTTGTCGTCATTAGGCGCGTGAACAAGAAACGCGGTGCCGTCCGGCAAATTGCCGGCACTCTGTTTCGTGCGCGCATCCGGCATGGCCGTCAGTTGCGGGCGGCTCCAACTCTTCCCGCGGTCACAGCTTTCCGATGCCAGCTGGCGAAAGCTTGACGCCTGATCGCGGAAAACCATGACAAGACAGTCGCCGCGCTGGAACAGGCTGGGTTCCAGTTCCCGGCTCATGGGCGGGTCGGAGGGAAGGTTCTCGAACGCGCCTGCCCGCCATCCCGTCAATCCAAGCAGGTCGTCTGTATAGAAAGGCCGCGCGCGAATGCCCGGACGAACATGGAAGGCCGTGTGCAGGCGGCCGTCATACAGGTGCGGATCCTGCTCGATAACGCCATTTACCGGTTTGCCATCTGAGCCGAGCACGGGGCGTGGCTCGGTCCAGGTTTTGCCGTCCTGGCTGAGGCGATAGGCGGTGTAGCCGCCTGTGCGTTTGTGGAAACCCTCCGGCCAGACATTGATGAAGGCAACGAGCGTTTCGCCATCGGTCCACCAGCCCCCGCTGGAGCTGATTTCCTCGTCGTCAGAGGGTTTGGTCAGGGGGCGCGGCGCGCTCCAATGATCGCCATTATCGTCACTGATCGAGTAGGCAACCCAAGTGTCCGGGGCGTCTTCATCGCGGGCCGAGCTTTGCCATTGAACGAAAACGCGCCCCTTGAAGGCAATGGGCACGGCGCCATTGCTGAACTGGTCGGTTCCGGGGCCAGGCCGGAAGACGGTGATCGTCTCTGCGCCGGGCAGGGGAGACAGGCCGAGATCCGGTGCTGACGCGTCAAACAGATCGGCCGCCGGTGCATGGAGCGCCGACGGCCGGTCTTGTAATTGCGTGCAGGCAAAAAGTGGCAGGATCAGGCAAAGTGCGAACAGGCGTTCAAGCATTTGCATCCCGCCGCTGCGATCAGGCGCTTTCTTCCTTGCCGCGCTTGACGGCCGCTTCGATCAACTCGCGGGCCTTCTCGATGCCATACCAGCCTTCGATGCGGGTCCACTTGCCTTTTTCGAGATCCTTGTAGTGCTCGAAGAAGTGGGCGGTCTTGTCGATCAGCGTCTGCGGCAGGTCGTGATAAGTCGCGATCTTGTCGTAGTAAGACGTCAGCTTGTTGTGCGGCACGGCGAGGATCTTCTCGTCCGGGCCCTTGTCGTCGGTCATCATCAGGACGCCAACCGGGCGGGCGCGCACGACGGAACCCGGCACCAGCGGGCGGTTGCCGACAACCATAACGTCGATCGGATCACCATCCAGGCTCAGCGTGTGCGGCACGAACCCGTAATTACAGGGATAGCGCATCTCGGTGTAGAGATACCGGTCCACGAACATCGCGCCGGAATCCTTGTCGATCTCATACTTGATCGGGTCGCCGCCGAGCGGGACCTCGATGAGCACATTGATGTCGTCCGGCGGGTTGTTGCCGGTTTTGATTTTGGAAAGGTCCATAAGACGGCTCGCATCTGGCTGGAAGGTTGAAATACGGTGTCGGGTGGCGATGACGCCTCAAATCGTTTGCGTCAAGAGCAGCAATGACGCGGAAGGGTTAAGCAGGTTTTGTGCCCAAATGCTTCCCACCCTCCCAAATGAGGTTAGTCTGCCTTGCGGGAGGTACATCAAATGCATTCAATCCTTATTCTGTGCAGCGCGGCGCTGATCATCCTGACTCTGTTGCTAGGCTTCTGGGTTTCGATCACGCGAGGGCGTACGAAAACCATCGCCTATGGGGCAGCGACAGACCCGACCGGACCCATGATGAAGGCCGAGCGGGCCCATGGAAACGCCGCCGAATATGCCGCGCTTCTGATCGGACTTTTTGTCATCACCGGCTTTGCCTATGCGGGGCGCGACCTTGGGCTGGCGGTCACCAGCCTTGTGGTGCTCATCACCCTGTCTCGCCTCCTGCACGCGCTCGGCTTCCTGGTCTGTGCAACGCTGGAAAAGCCGCATGTGCTGAAAATGATCGGCGCGCTGGTCACCTATGTGGGCGGATTGGCGCTGGCGGTCATGGTGATTGGAAAAGTGCTGTAGCGGCCCGTCAGTCCCGCTTCAGGGCGTAATTGAAGCTGATCGAAACGCGCGGTTCCTCCCCCATATTGGGGGGGACTTCGTGGCGCAGCCAGCTTTCCCACATGATGGCCTGTCCGGCTGCGGGGGTCAGGTACACGAAGCGTTGCCAGTCTTCGGGCACGTCGTCGCGCAATTGCGGCGCCGCCATCATGCGTGACAGGCGTGGATCTTCGAGTTTCAGTCGCGCAGCGCCATCCGGAATCGAGACATAGAAGGTGCCCGAAATCACGCTGCCCGGGTGGATATGGTTCGAATGGCCGAAATCCGGCTCCAGAATGTTCACCCAGATCGCGTCCAGCTGCAGGGAGAGGCCGGTCATGTCCCAGAGCAATTCTTCTGCGAAAGCAGCCGCCATCGGGTCCAGCAGGGCCTTCAGCTCAGCAAACTCCGGAAACCGCTCCGGTAGGTCGTCCAAAGATGCATAGGATGTGTAGCCGCCATAGCCCTGCGTCTCGCACCATTCATTGCCGGCCTGATCATCCTCTGCCAGCACCCAGCAGACATGTTCCAGCCGCGTCGCGAGATCGGCTGAGCCGAGAGACTCGGTGCGCACCAAAGTCGGGAAGAGGGATCGTGTCGTCATGACGCGCACCTTTAGGCGGCGCAGGGATCAAAAGAAAGAGCCCGCCACCCCGGAAAGGGCAGCGGGCTCTGTCTCGTGTGTGCACTGCCTTATTCGGTAGGTTTCACGAATTTCAGTGTCATGCGGTCGCTTTCGCCGATGGCGGCATAGGCTTCGGCGTCAAAGTCTTCCGGCGTATTGCCGTCACGGTCGGATGTCGCGCTGACCGGGGGCAGGGTCCACACGCCAAACGGGTGATCTGCCGTATCGGCCGGATTGGCGTTGATCTCGCTGGACGCGACAAATTCAAACCCGGCCGCTTCTGCCAGTGATTTCACATAGTCTTCGTGGACATAGCCGGACGCGCCCGTCGGGTCCTGTGTATCGGTGGAGGGTAGGCGGTGCTCGACCACACCCAGCACGCCGCCCGGCTTCAGGGCCGCATAGGCATCAGTGAAGAATTTGTCGGTGTAGCCCCCACCCATCCAATTGTGCAGATTGCGGAAGGTCAGAACGACGTCGGCTGTGCCCTCTTCGGTCAGCGGGCCGCTTTCGGCGGAGAAAGCGCTGTATTCGATCGTGCCGAATTTCGGGTCTTCATAATTCTCCATGAATTCCGTGAGGCGCAAGGCAATGCGGGCGCGGCGGTCTTCATCGCCCACATTGGGGTCGAAATAGGCGGCGACCAGTGTGCCGTTGCCGCTCGCCAGATAGGGCGCGAGGATATTCGTGTACCAGCCGCCGCCGGGCCAGAGCTCGACCACCTTGTCATCGGCTTCGACGCCGAAGAATTCCAGCGTTTCTTTCGGATTGCGCCACACATCGCGGGCTTTTTCCTCGTCGCTGCGGTGTGCGCCAGCGATGGCGGCCTCAAGCGGCGTGGTCTCTGTCGCAGCCGTCTCGACCGGCGGCGTGGCGGGCTGCGCCGTTTCCGATGCAGGGGCGTCAGGCTGGCCACAGGCGGCCAGGACCAGCGCGGACAGGGCGAAAATCGGGTTGATTGGCTTCACAGGGTCTCTCCTAAACAGGCCTCTTGAACCTCTTCATAGGCTACCCACATAGGCTGTGTCACGATGCCGACAATCGGGTCGTGACCGGTTTCTGTGCCAACGCCGAATTCGGGTTGGACTGTCACAGGCGCCGAACATCCATCCGGGCGCTCCCCGAAAGGGTGGCCCGCAGTTGCTTGAATCAGAGGACTGAACCCATGAGCAATATTGACCTTACCCCCCTTTACCGCACCGTTGTCGGCTTTGACCGCCTCGCCAGCATGATCGATCAGGCATCCCGCCTGGACGGTTCGCAAGGCTATCCGCCGTACAATATCGAACGCGTTGACGACAATGCCTTCGCCATCGAGATCGCGGTCGCCGGGTTTACCGAAGACGACCTCGACATCGAAACCAAGGAAGGCCTGCTGACTGTTGCCGGCAAGCGCGGAGAAAGCGAAGACGGCGAAGGCCGCAACTATCTCCATCGCGGCATTGCCCAGCGCAGCTTCATCCGCCGGTACCAGCTGGCAGATCATGTCATCGTGACCGGTGCCAACCTCCAGCACGGCGTTCTGCGCATCGAACTGATCCGCGAACTGCCGGAAGAGAAGAAGCCTCGCAAGATCGAGATCGGCGCGCCTGCGAAAAGCGAACCGAAACTGATCGGCAAGAAATCTTCCAGCAACGCCGCCTAAGCGCGGTCATCGCCTGAAACAGAAACGGCGCGTCCATACGGGCGCGCCGTTTTTTCTTTGTGGGGGAAGATCGCTTAGCCGAAGAAGCGGGCGCAGCCCGTATCTTTCAGGAACGTCTTCAGCGCGTCGTCTTCCATCGCAGAGCCCAGCGCCTTGCGGACGGAATCATATGCGGCGGCGGCGTAGGTCTGCGTCGACTGTTCGAACGTGCCGCCTTCAACAGAGGCTGACACGTCCTTGTCGCCGCGCTCGGCCGCTTTCGAATTGGCTTTCGCCCAGGGCAGGTAGGTCTTGCAAAGCTCGTCTGCGAAGATCGGTGCCAGCGTCGGCGCCAGCGCTTCAAGCGAGGCGAACGGCGCGCCCGGCTTCGGATCTTCCATGTTCTCGATCCAGGCGACGATGAACGGGGCCTGCTCGGTCAGCCATTTGGCGGGGGTCTTGTCCATCATCATCTGCTGGAACTGCGCATACAGTGCGAAGTCTGCCGCAGACGGACGACCCCCAAAAACGTAGAGATGCTCTTTCAAATGGGCGTTCAGCAGTGTCGAGAAGCGCTCGAACGACGCTTTCAGGATATCTGCATTGCTGTCATTTGCGCCCACCAGTTTCAGCCGGTCTGCCATACGCTCGGCGATCTGGTCGCGTGCCTTCTTGTAGGCGCGGGGGCGTTTGCCGCCGTACAGCTGGACCAGCACGCGCAGGGCGGCCTCTTCGCGGTCAGGCTTCTGGCCCCAGCGCTCCAGGAACATGGTCTTGTTCAGCCATTCATCCGCATAGTCTTCCAGCAGCAGGGCCAGCATGGAAGTCGCAACCTCATCCGGCACGGCGCTTGGCTCTGGATGGTCTGCTTCAAGACCGGAAATGATCGCCGTGGAGTCCTGGTTGGCCGGGCGCGTGGGCGAGATCAGCAAGGGAACCGTCGCGACCTGTGCCAGCGCCTGGAACTCTTCCTCATTCTCGCGCGAGCGCGCCACCCAGTCGAAGTCCACATTCTTGTAGCGCAGGAAGGCGCGGACTTTCTGGGAGTAGGGCGAGGTATCGGCGCCAAAGAGGCGGTAGTCGGACATGATCATGCGGCTTTCATTGTGTTCGGCCCTGTCTGTAGGCATTTCATCCCCCACTGCCAAGGAGCGTTTGCCGCAGCGGGTGATAATGGGTATGCGCTCAGGCAGGTAATGGTTCAGTTTGAAAGGAACGGCAGATGCGGATCATGCACGTGATGGCGGGCGCGAAAGAGGGCGGCGCGGAGAACATCATGCTGGAATCCGTGCTGGCGCTGGCGGAAGCCGGGCTGACGCAACATGTCGTGACGCGGCCGGACAACCAGTTCCGCGTGCAGAAATTTCGGGAAGCCGGAATTGGCGTCGACGTGGCCGCTTTCAACAATACCTGGCCTTTCCCGACGCGCCGCGTGATTGGGGATGCGATCAAGGCGTTCAAGCCGGACGTGATCGAATACTGGATGGGCCGCGCGGGGCAATTCGCACCGAAGGAATATCGCAACCGGTCGATTGGCTGGTATGGCGGCTATTACAAGCTCGCCCGTTTCGTGAATTGTGAATGGCATGTCGGCCTGACCATCGATCTGCTGCGCCATATCCGCGAGCAGGGCGTGCCGGATGACCGGTCTGCCATCATTCACACCTATGCCGATTTCGAAGGCGCTGATCCGGCAAGCCGCGCGGCGCTGGATACGCCAGAGGATGCGCCGGTTGCCCTCGCGCTGGCTCGCCTGCACGAAAAGAAGGGCCTCGACACGCTACTGGACGCTACGGCCAAGGTGCCGGGCCTTTATGTCTGGATCGCGGGTGACGGGCCGATTGAAGCAGAGCTGAAGGCGCAGTGCACCAAGCTTGGCCTCGATGACCGGGTGCGCTTCCTCGGCTGGCGGAATGATCGCGGCGCGCTGCTTGCGGCGTGCGATGTGGTGGCGTTCCCCTCACGCTATGAACCGTTTGGCACGGTCACGGTGGATGCGTGGGCCGCGTCGCGCCCGCTGGTAGCGGCTGATGCTGTTGGTCCGGCGGCGTATGTGAAGGATGAAGTGAACGGGCTGCTCATTCCGAAGAATGATGTCGACGCGCTGGCCAATGCGCTCAGCCGTGTGATCTCGGACAAGGCGCTTGCGGCGAAACTGGTCGAAGGGGGCCGCGCCTCCTACGAGCAGCAATTCAACAAGGCTGCATTCCAGCGGGATTCGGTTGCGTTCTACGAAAAGATCATCGCGCATGCCGGGCCGTTTGCCGGCTGATCAGAGCACGCTTTCGAAGAATTTCCGGTAGAGCCGCTGGCTCTCGCGCTGGCCCAGCCCGATCTGCACTTGAATGCCTGCGTCACGCAGGGCGCGAATGCCGCCATTGGCGACCGGATGCGGATCCTCGATGGCGCAGACAACGCGGGCGATGCCCGCTTCCATCAGCTTCGTGGAGCAGGATTTGTTGCCCTGTGAGCGCGACCGGCAGGGCTCCAACGTGACATAGGCGGTGCCACCATGTGCGCGCGCCCCGGCTTCATCCAGCGCGATTTCCTCGGCATGGGGCCGTCCGCCAAGACCGGTGACGCCCGCGCCGACGACATGGCCTTCACGGTCAAGGATGATACAGCCGACAGACGGGTTTACCCCGGTCAGGCCCTGATTGAGCCGGGCCAGGGCGTGAGCCCGTCCCATCATGCGACGGTCTCGCCGACGGGACGGCCTCGGGCTCATGGAAGCTCAGGAAGTGGCTTGCCGCGCTCTGCATCCAGATAGCGAACGGAGATGGGCTTCAGATTGTCGTCCAGCTCAATATAGAGCGGGTTGCCGGTCGGAATCTCGATCCCGGTAATGGACTCATCTGCAACATCGAACAAATGCTTCACCAGCGCGCGGAGCGAGTTGCCGTGCGCGGCGATGACAACATCCGTGCCGGACTTCAGGACCGGTGTGATCGCCTCTTCCCAATAGGGCAGGACGCGCTCGAGCGTCAGCTTCAGGCTTTCGGTATTGGGAATGTCGATGCCCTTGTAGCGCGGGTCGCTGGCCAGATCGAACTCGCTGCCGGCTTCCAGCGGCGGAGGCGGGATGTCATAGGACCGGCGCCAGATATGGACCTGGTCGTCACCATGCTTGGCGGCGGTCTCTGCCTTGTCGAGCCCGGTCAGGCCGCCATAGTGGCGCTCGTTCAGCCGCCAATGCTTGGTCACCGGCAGCCACACACGACCCATTTCCGTGAGTGCCAGCCACAATGTGCGAATGGCGCGGGTCTGCACGCTGGTGAAGGCCGCGCGGAAATCGGCGTCGCACGCTTCCAGCAATTCGCCGGATTTCTTCGCTTCCGCTTCGCCCTTCTCGGTCAGGTCGGCATCCCACCAACCCGTGAAACGGTTCTGCAGATTCCATTCGGACTGGCCATGACGGACGAGCGCGAGTTTGGGCATGAAAACTTCCTTCTGATCGGTTTCCGGCCCTTTTCACGGCAAAACCGGTCAGTTTCAAGCGTTCATCACGCGTATCAGCTCTGAAAATGCGCGAACAACATCATGCCCCGTCGATGCGGGGATGGTGCTGGAGATGATGTGGCCATCACCATCATAGGTGTCGATCCAGCCGCCTTCCGGCGTCAGATGTTCATCCATCAGGATGTCAAAGCTGGTGCAGGCCGCCGCCGCGACGGCGTCATCATCCGTCATTTCCAGCATGGTGAGATGGGCCCGCAAGGCTTCGGTCTGCGCGCTGGTCTGCCGGCCGGAATCCTTCACCACGCCGTCGCGGCTGACCTGTTGCAGGGTGCGCCCTTCTTCGTCCAGCGTGCCGGTGGCGAAACTGTAGAGCCGACCGGCAATCGGGGGCATCGGTTCGGATTGCGTGCTGGCAAAGGCGCCCAGCAACCAGACCCATTGGAATTGGTGGGACGGTTCAACCAGGCGGGCCGCGTCGCCTTCGGCCTCGCTCCAGTCCGGGCCGAATTCTTCACCGAGCAGGCCGCCCGGCCCGGCGGTGAATTTCTCGTGGAACAGGGTGACCAGCTCGGAGGCCCGGGGCAAGTGATCGCCTTCGGGGTCGGCGCGGTGAAGGGCCAGGCACGCCTCCAGCAGCAGCATGTGCGGTGCCTGTTGCCGTGTTGCCAGCATCGGCAGCGTCTCGGCATAGCCGCCATTGGTGCGGTCTTTCATCCGCCGGTCCAGTGCATCCAGAAGCGCGCGGAGGGATGCAATCACACCGCTGCCATCCTCAAGCATCTCGCTCGATAGAGCGAGCGCGTGCAGGCTGGCGGCAAGGTCTTCGAGATGTGGTGTCGCGTCCGCAAGCCCGCCCGCGCCTGCGGTCAGGGCGCGCGCGATCAGGCCGTCCTCCCGGCGCGCGAGGCCGCTCAGCGTCCGCACACCGTCTTCAACCAGGTCTCGCGCCGTGTCGGATTTCCATCCGAGACGTCCGGCTTGTGCGAATACGGAAGTCTGGCGCGCCTGCGTGCCGACGCGCAGCGTTTCGCTTGGCATGGGCGTATGGTCCAGCGACAGGGCGTCAAGAAACAGGCCGCTCTCGTTCAGGCCGCGTTCGCTCCAGAGCGGGAAACACGCATCGAACAGCCAGTGGCGGGCCTCCTTGGCCCGGCGTCGCAATGCCGATTTCGACATGGAACTCGCCCCCGTTTATTTCATGCAAAGCAGCGTCAACGGCTCGCCAAACCGCCCGGCTTCCTGCTAACAGGAGTGCTTGTCCGTGGCTAGCGGTGGACGCGCCCCAACTGTGAAAGAGTGCCCTTCCTGATGAAAGACCGGATCTTTTTTCCCTTGGCCCTGCTGCTTCTGGTGGGGATGGTTTTGCTCGCCATCTGGCCTGCCTTCGGGCGCCTGCCGGATGGATCGGTAACGGGCGACGGGGTGAATTACGACCGGATCACCATTGAGGGCGCATTCCTGAACAAGGTTGTGGCCGGGGGGGATGCGACGACCGAACTCGTGCGTGATCGCGACGGAGATTATCTCCTCTTTATTGAGGCGCAGGCAGGCATGTTGGGGCCGGAGCCGGAAGAGGGGCCGCATTTTCAGCTGGCCAGCGATCTGGAGGTTCAGTTCTCTGGCAAGCGTATTCGCAGCACGGTTCGCATGCGGCCGGCAGACCAGGGCGGCGCCATGCAGGCCAAGCTGATTTATTCGGTCGGCCGGGATGGTGATTCCGGCTGGCAGACCTTTGATCTCGAGCAGGAGTTCCAGGATTTCAGCTTCGAGTACATCGTGCCGGATCATATGGGAGATCAGGCATACGACTATTTCGCGATCCGCCCGGTTGTGCCCGACAAATCGCGCGCATTGCTTGTGGAAAGCATTGTCTTCGAGCGTCTCGATTGAGTTATTTCCGCGCGCCGTTTGGTCGCAGCGTGGGAAAATTCTGTGTCGATAGGGTGATCGCTGGAAGATTTGTTCATCTGTGGCATCTATCGCGGCAGACCCCATCCCTGTTCGGAGACCTTATGCGCACCTATCTGGCTGCAATCAGCATTCTGGCCCTCGCGGCCTGTGAAACCCAAACCCCAACGGAGACCCCCTTGGCAGATACGACACCTTCTTCGCAGGCCTCCGAGGCCGCGGCCCAAGACCCCTATCTCTGGATGGAAGAGGTTGAAGGGGAGGAGGCGCTCGCCTGGGTGACGCAGCAGAATGATCGGTCGCTTGCGACGCTTGAGGCCGATCCTGCCTATGCTGCCAATGAAGCGGCCGCGATCGAGGCCCTGACATCAGCAGAACGCATTCCCTACGGAACGATCCGTGACGGGATGGTCTATAATTTCTGGCAGGATGACACGAATGTTCGCGGCCTGTGGCGGCGCACATCGCTTGAGAGCTATGCCAGCGATGCGCCGGAGTGGGAGACGATTCTCGATTTTGACAAGCTGGCCGAAGATGAAGGCAAGAACTGGGTCTACAAGGGCGCAGACTGTTTCCGCCCGAAAGGCAGCGATGGGGGCTATAATTGCATGGTCTCGCTCTCGAATGGCGGCAAGGATGCCATCATCCGTCGCGAGTTTGACCTGACCACCAAGACGTTCGTGGAAGATGGCTTTGTCACGCCGGAGGCCAAGCAGGGCGGGGCATGGGCCAGCCGGGACACAATGCTGATCGCGACCGATTGGGGCGACGGCACGTTGACCGATTCTGGCTATCCTTTCATCGTCAAGCGCTGGCAGCGCGGGACGGAGCTGGACACAGCTGAAGAACTGATCCGTGGCGAGACAGATGATGTTGGCGTCTGGCCGATGACGCTGGAACTTGAGGATGGCCGTGTGCTGCAGGGCGCGGCGCAGGCCGATACGTTCTTCACAACGCGCTATTGGTGGTTCCCGGAGGGCGAGAGCGATCCGGTTCAAATCCCGGTTCCGGCCAAGGCGTCCCTGTACGGCGTATATCAGGGCCAATTGCTCGTGACGCTTCAGGAAGACTGGTCGCCCGACGGCCAGGATGAAGCGTTCAAATCAGGCGACCTGGTTGCCTTCGACCTCGACACTTTCCTTGAGTCGCGGGCATTGCCGCCTGTGTCCCTGGTTTTCCATCCGAGCGAAACGCAAGCGCTGGAAGGGGTTGCCGTTGCCAAGGGCGCACTTCTGCTTGGCGTCAGCGATACGGCGGTTGGCAAGGTGATGCTCGCCGAAGCGGGCACGGATGGCTGGACATTGTCTGCCGTCGAACTGCCGGGCGCAGGGCAGGCCAATATCGCCTTCGCAAGTGACGAGGAAGAAACGGTCTTCATCAACTATGAAGACTTCCTGACGCCGGATTCACTGCTCTCCTACAATGCGAGCACGGGAGAGGTCGTCACGCTGAAAAGCCTGCCGCCGAAATTCGATGGAAGCGACCTGAAGGTAACGCAACATTTTGCGACATCGAAGGACGGCACAAAGGTCCCGTACTTCCTTGTCAGCAAGAAGGACATGCCGCTGGACGGCACGACGCCCACACTGCTCTATGCGTATGGTGGTTTCCAGGTGTCCATGAACCCGTCCTACAGCCCGGTTGCGGGGCGGCTCTGGCTGGAGAAGGGCGGCGCCTATGTGCTGGCCAATATTCGCGGCGGTGGTGAGTTTGGTCCGGCCTGGCATCAGGCAGGCCTGAAGCAGAACCGCCAGCGCATCTATGATGACTTCATTTCCGTGGGTGAAGACCTTGTTGCGCGCGGGGTCACGTCTCCGGAGCATCTCGGCATTATGGGCGGTTCGAATGGCGGCCTGCTGATGGGTGTGATGCTGAACCAGCGCCCGGATCTGTGGAATGCCGTGGTCGTTCAGGTGCCGCTGTTGGACATGATGCGATATCACCTGCTGCTGGCGGGTGCCTCATGGGTCGATGAGTACGGCTCGCCAGATGTTCCGGAAGAGCGAGCTTTCCTCGAGACGATCTCGCCGTATCAGAATTTTGACGCCTCCAAGGATTATCCGGTGCCGTTCTTCGTGACATCGACCAAGGATGACCGCGTGCATCCGGGGCATGCGCGCAAGATGGCAGCGAAATTCGAGGCTGCGGGCCTGCCGTTCTTCTACTACGAGAACATTGATGGCGGGCATTCGGCTGCGGCGAACCAGAAGGCCCGCGCCAAACGCTCAGCCCTGGAATTTACCTATCTCAAGCGCCAGCTTTTCGGCGATGAGACGGCAGAATAGATTCCAAATCAGAATGCATTATTTAGTGCTGAAATAGAACTAAGTTGGCCCGATATGGTTTTGCTTGCCATGCCGGGCCGACGCCCTAATGATCCATGTTATGAACCTCGCCAACCCGGCCCCGGAGAATGATGTGGTTCGCCTGGAGATCCTCACGGCGGAGCACAAACCCATTGTGCTGGCCACCGAGATCGCCAAATCCATGTGGGAATGGATGCCCGTCATGCCGACCGGCACAAGTCTGGAAGCCTATCTGGACCATAGCCTGGACCTGAAAGACACAGACACATTCTATCCCTTTTTCGTGGTCGAGAAGGCGACCGGCGACTTTGCCGGGCTGGCCGCATTCGAACGCGTTTCGCGCACGCATCGCCGTCTGGAGATCGGCTTCGTCTGGCACCCGGACAAGTATCGCGGCACGGCCATTGTGCCCGCGACACAGCTGGCCTTGCTGGAGCGCGCACATCAGGCCCGGTTCCGGCGGATTTCCTATTTCGTGCCGGAGCGCAATGAACGCGCCATACGCTCGTTCACCAAGATCGGGGCCCAGCGCGAAGGCCTGATCCGCAATTACATGCGCACGGCTGGCGGTACATGGGCCAATATGGTCGTGCTCAGCCTCGTGGGAGACGAGATCAAAGCCGCGATCAGCGTCCTGCGGGACAGGGTCCGGGCGCTGCAACTCGCTTGACGCATGGGCCCTCGCATGCTTTAGGCGCGCGAACATCTGCGCAAATTACGAAAAGCGCGCTTTGACTGATCCTGTGAGGTCAGCGAGGCCCCCCGCCCGGCGAAGTGTCGCTCAGCGGGGCTCTTCTGCTTTGTGCAATGGGATTGATCGCCTATGTCAGGGGCTCTGGCAGACGGCAAAGGAGCGACAAAGATGTTCGACACGCTGAGCGAACGCCTTGGTGGAATTTTCGACGGCCTGACCGGCCGCGGCGCACTGTCCGAAAAGGACGTGAACGCGGCCCTGCGCGAAATCCGTGTCGCCCTTCTTGAGGCTGACGTCGCCCTTCCTGTGGTGAAGGACTTCATTGACGGCGTCCGCAGCCGCGCAGTCGGCGAAGAAGTGATCCGGTCCGTGAAGCCGGGCCAGCAGGTTATCAAGATCGTCTATGATGCGCTGGTGGACATGCTTGGCGGCGAAGAAGCCGACACCAGCCTGCGCATCGACAGCCCGCCAGCCATCATCATGATGGCGGGTCTTCAGGGCTCCGGTAAGACAACGACAACCGGCAAACTGGCCAAGCGCCTGTCTGAGAAAGACCGCAAGCGTGTCCTGCTGGCGTCGCTCGACACCCGCCGACCGGCTGCGATGGAACAGCTGGCGATCCTGGCAGACCAGTGCAACGAGAATGTCAGTGCGCTGCCGATCATCGAAGGCCAGCTGCCGGCAGACATCGCCCGTCGCGCGCTGAACGCCGCGAAGATCTCCGGATATGACGTCCTCATCCTCGACACCGCCGGCCGGACGACGATCGACGAGCAGATGATGAATGAAGTGGCGGAGATCGCGGACATCGCGAACCCGTCCGAAACGCTGCTGGTGGCCGATGCGCTGACCGGTCAGGATGCGGTGGAAACTGCCAGCCGTTTCCATGCACGCCTGCCACTGACAGGACTTGTTCTGACGCGGATGGATGGTGATGGCCGTGGTGGTGCCGCGCTGTCGATGCGCGCCGTTACCGGCCTGCCGATCAAGTTCATGGGCGTTGGCGAAAAGCTGGACGGGCTCGATGCGTTTGATGCCAAGCGTGTTGCGGGTCGCATTCTGGGGCAGGGGGACATCGTCTCCCTGGTCGAGAAGGCCGCCGAGCAGATGGACGCCCAGAAGGCCGAACGCATGGCGGAGAAACTCCGCAAGGGCGAATTCGACCTGGAAGACATGGCGGAGCAGTTCCGCCAGATGCAGCGCATGGGCGGTCTTGGCGGCCTGATGGGCATGCTGCCCGGCGCCCGCAAGGCGAAGGCCGCAATGGAATCCGCCAATCTGGATGACAATGTGCTGAAACGTCAGGAAGCGATCATCCTGTCCATGACGCGCGCCGAGCGTCGCAAGCCTGCCATCCTGAATGCATCGCGCCGTAAACGGATTGCTGCGGGCGCAGGCGTAACCGTGCAAGAGGTCAACAAGGTGCTGAAGATGCACCAGCAGATGGCCGGCATGATGAAGAAGATGCGCACCAAGGGTGGCATGAAGAACATGATGAACATGGCGCAGGCCGCGGGCGTGTCGCCAGCTGACCTTGCCAAGATGGGCGGCGCCGGTGGCAGCCTGCCGGGTCTTGGTGGCGGCGGATTGCCTCCCGGCATGGGCGGCCTGCCGGGACTCGGCGGAGGGAAGAAGAAATGAACACGGACACGACCGACGCTCTGGCCCTGCTGCAGCTGACCAAGCTGCGTTCCAGCATCGACAATCTGGACGCCATCATCATCCACACCCTGGCTGAGCGCTTCAAGGCGACCCAGGAAGTCGGCAAGCTGAAAGCCGTCCACAATATGCCGCCTGCGGACAAAGACCGCGAGGCCAAACAGATTGATCGCCTGCGCCGATTGGCACAGGAGAGCGGGCTTGATCCGGCGTTCGCCGAGAAGCTCTTGAACTTCATCGTGGCGGAAGTGATCCGCCACCATGAGCAAATTCGCGGTCTTGAGACCGACGATTAGAACACGAACCCCGAGACGCCAGACTTACAGGAGATACACCCATGGCCCTCAAGATCCGACTCGCCCGTGGCGGGTCCAAGAAACGCCCTTTCTATTCCGTTGTCGTCGCAGACGCCCGCGCCCCACGCGACGGTCGCTTCGTTGAGAAAATCGGTTCCTATGATCCGCGCCTTCCGAAAGATTCCGAAGCCCGCGTTCAGATCGACGCCGAGAAAGCTTCTGAATGGCTCCGCAAAGGCGCTCAGCCGACGGAGCGTGTTGCACGCTTCCTGTCCCAGATCGAAGTTGACGGCAAGCCGCTCGTAGAGTGGAAGCACGGCAACAACCCGAACAAGGGTGAGCCAGGCAAGAAAGCCAAAGAGCGCGCAGAAGAGAAAGCTCAGAAGGCCGCTGACGCCGCTGAAGCTGCTGCTGCCGCAGAAGAAGCCCCGGCTGCTGAAGAAGCGCCGGCTGAGGAAGCGGCTTCGGAATAAGACTGGCTTTCCAGTCTCGGGATATGGCCGGTGCCCCTTGCGGGTGCCGGCCTTTTTCGTGCGCGCTGTAAAGGCTGAACGAAAGGCAACAGGGAACCAGACCGGCGTTCAGATCGCTTCTCCTATAAGCAAGACTGACCCGAATGGAGACCCGACATGCCAAAGACACGATTTTCCAAAGGCTTGCCACTGGCCATGCTTGGCGTGGCGGCGTTTGCCCTGCCGGCCAGCGCAGACTGGGGCGGCTATCATGATGCATCCTATCGCGGCGGAGGCGGCGGCGTAATTCTGCATGCCGATGCGCGTTTTGCCGGCGAGGGCGTGCGCATTAATGGCGCCGAGCCAGACCTGTCGCGTCTGCGGTTCAATGACCGTGCCTCATCCATCACGCTCCGGTCCGGCGCGTGGGAGCTGTGCACAGATGCCAATTTCCGGGGCCGGTGCGAGATCGTGAATTCCTCCACTGCGCGCCTGAATGCCTATCGGCTGAACGACAATGTCTCGTCGCTGCGCCCTGTTGCCTATCGCGGGGATCGCGGCAATGGCCATCGGGGCCGCCGGGGCGGTGAGCTCGTCCTGTTCCAGGATTCCGCCCAGCGTGGCCAGGCCATCGAGATCCGCCATGATGTGGCAGACCTCGGGCAGTATCGCTTCAATGACCGCGCCAGCTCGTTCCTGATCACGGGCGGCACGTGGCAGGTCTGCGAACATGCGAACTTCCGGGGGCGCTGCGAAGTGCTCCAGGCTGGTGCAGGCGACCTGAAACCCATCCGGATGAACGACAATATCTCGTCCATCCGCGCCTATAATGGCTGGCGCTAGAACGGCGCTTGACCGCTTGCACTCCTCATCCCGCCCGCTAGAGAGGCGGGATGAGCGAGACTTCCAATCCTGACCGACTGATCGTTGTGGGCGTCATCAAGGGCGCGCATGGCGTGCGCGGTGATGTGCGCGTGAAGAGTTTCACTGCAGACCCGGATGATGTGTTCACCTATGGCGCGCTTGTGGATGAGGCCGGAAAGCCCGTGCTGACGCCGGTTTCCGCGCGACCGGGCAAAGACCATTTCATCGTCCGCCCGAAAGAGCAGAAACAGAAGGAAGACTGGGACGGCCTGCGCGGCACGCTGCTGCATGTGCCTCGCGCGCAATTGCCGGAGACCAGCGACGACGAATTCTACATCGAGGACCTGATCGGCCTGAAAGTCTATTCTGGTGGCAGCGAGCCTGCAGGCCGTGTGAAGGCCGTGCAGAATTTCGGCGCAGACGATCTGCTTGAGGTTCGCCTCTCCGTCGGAGGCGACACCGTGCTCGTGCCGTTCACACTGGCAGATGTGCCGACGGTCGACCTTGCGGCAGGCCGTGTCGTGATCCCGACGCTGGAGGATTGGGCGGCCCCGGCAGACGAAGGTGACCGCGCCGATTGACCCATGTTGCCGCTTGTTCAGGCTGGCTCTGTCATAAAGACTGCGAGACGAATGAGGGACAAACCCATGCTTGCCAGTCTGATGCGCTTAAGCGCGACTCTTGCCATCCCGCTCGCTGTAGCGGGAACTGCTGCTGCGCAATATGAGACCGACGCCCAGCCCGCCGGGCTGATGCTGTTCACGGGAGAGGATTTCCGCGGCGAAGTCCGCGAAGTGTTCGAGCCGGTATCGACCCTCCATGACTATTATTTCAATGACCGGGCCCAATCCGTCGCCGTGTTGTCTGGCGCATGGGAGCTGTGTGAGCATAGCGACTTCACGGGCCGCTGCGTGTTCATTCGCGGCGATGTGCAGGATCTGGGCTGGTACGGCCTTGACCGGGACCTGACCTCTGTTCGCCCGATCTATGAGTATACGGAGGCTGAGCACGGCCTGATGTTCACGCGCGACCGGTCCGGATACATCCGCTACGCCGACAATGCGCGTTATGGCTATGATAATTACAGCTATGGCTACGGCACCAGTACGCAGATCAATGTCTATCACTACGGGTATTCGCCGCATTATCGCAGCTACGGATACTATAATCCGGGTCTCGGCCACGGCCCCTATGGCTTCGGCTGGACCCGCTATGGCGCCAATCCGAATTATGGCCGCCATCACCGTCACTACTCGACCCGGCACAAGCCGCTGAAAGGCCATTATGGTGCGCGCAATGGTGCCGTGACGCTTTACACGGATTCCTATGAACGCGGGGCGTCGCTCGGCCTGAACCAGGGCATCTCGGATCTCAGCCGCTATCGCTTCAATGACAATGTGTCGTCGCTGCGCATCAATTCCGGCAAATGGGAAGTATGTGAACACGCCAATTTCCGGGGCCGCTGCCAGATCGTCGACGCATCGACTTCCCGCCTGAATGGCCTGCGCCTGAATGACAATATCTCGTCCATCCGGCCCGTGGGGGATGTCCCGCGCGGCGATCGGGGAGGGCGGGGCGACCGTCCTGGTGATGGTCGCTATGATGGCCGCAATGGTCGCGGAGATGGCGATCGCGGGGATCGAGGCGGTCGTCGCGGTGGAAACGTTCAGGGCGTTCGAACATCCGACCCGAATGCCCTGGCCGGTGGACCACGAGGAACAGATACGCGCCAAATTCGCCGTCCGCACAATGCCGCGCCGGTTCGCGCGCCGCAAAAGGCGAATATCGGAACCCCGCCACAGCCCCGCCCGAATGTTCGCAACGTCCAGCCGGATCGCCGCGACATTCAGCAACCTGACACGAACCGTGCGCGACAGAACGCGACGCCTCGGCGACAGAATACGACACCGCGCACACGGGTGGAGACAGAGCGACGCCCGACGACAACGCCGCGCAGACCGCAACGCGTGGACATGGGCTCACGTCCAAAAGCGCTCCAGAATGCCCAGCCGCGCCGTCAGGAACGCCCGCGCGTGCAACAGCAAACCCGCCCGCGCCCTCAACAACGCCAACAGGTTCGCCAGCCTGCGGTGCAGCAGACCCGCCCGCAGCGCCAGGCCCGACCTCAGGTCCAGCGCCAGCCTCAACGCGCCGCGCCGCAACAGCGGTCACAGCCTCGGCCGCAGCCCAAGCCCCAGCCGCGTCCGCAGCAACAGCAGCGTTCGAACAATATGCCCAAAGCCCTCCGCAATCGCGGCGGTGGTGAAGTTCACAAGAACTAGGGTGAGCCAATCAGGTGTTTAGTCTGCCCGCGGGTCGTGCCACTCGCGGGCGACGCCGTATCCGCCGCGGCGGATAAGCCAGAACATGCCGATCAAATCGAAGATGCCGGCGCCCAGACGGCCCAGGAATCCATATTTGGACTGGCCTGCCAGGCGCTTGCGGTCATTCACCATTTCTTCGCGCACGTCCCACCCGGCCCGCTTGATCAGCGCTGGCAGGAAACGGTGCATGGAGGCGAAGAAGGGCAGGTCCCGGAAGGCTTCCGTCCGGATCAGTTTCCAGCCACAGCCCGTGTCGGTCGCATCATCCTGCAACACGAAGCGGCGCACGCCATTGGCGACACGCGATTGCAGCCATTTGAAGCCGGAATCGTTCCGGCTATTACGCTTGCCTGCAATGATGCCGAGCCGGGGCGATGCGCCCGGCACAATGATCGTCTTCCACAGCCTCGCCGTATCTGCCGGATCGTTTTGCCCATCGCCATCCAGCAGCTGGACCCATTGGCCCCGCACGGATTTCAGGCCGGTGAACAGCGCGGCCGATTTGCCCTGACGCTCAACGTGGTTGAACACGATGACCGTATCGGGGTGTTTTGCCTTCGCTTCAGCGAGTTCCTGTTCGGTGGCGTCCGACGAGCAATCATTCACGCAGACAATCTCGAAACTGATCCCAGCAAGCTGCTCATGCACTTCGTCGATGACGGGGTGCACATTGCCTTCTTCATTGAAGAAGGGGATCAGGACGGAAAGGGCGGGGCTTTCGGACATGGGTCTGGAGTAGAGGCTGGCGCCTTACCGGTCCAGTCTCATTTGCCTGCTGCGTCTGCACGTTGTCGCAGCGCCGTCTCTGCCTGAACGTCCCCGGCCAGCGCGCGATCCTTCAGTTCTGCCGCACTCATGGACTTGTACGCCTCCGGTAGGGTCCGTTTCGGCGCGGGCCGGGATTTCTGGCCCAGAAACGCGGCCACCGTTGCAATGATGCCCATGTCACAAATCTCCCCGCGCATGCGTCTTCAAGCCAGTATGCCAATTGCCGGCCAATTGCGATAGATGCATCCGGGAACCAAGGGAGGAGATACGGGCATGGATATCTATCATATCTGGTTTGATCTGAAGCCGGGCACGGATGAGGCAGCCTTTGCGAAGGCGCTGCCAGCTTTCCTTGACCACATGAAGCACGAAGGACGGATCGAGACCTGGCGCATGATGCGGTGCAAGCTGGGACTCAGGCCAGACGATGTGCGCGAGTTTCACATCATGATCGAAACACGCGACCTCGCCCAACTTGATATGGCTTTTCGCTCTGCCGCGGCGCGGACGGGCGAGACCGACGAGCTGCATTTCAGCGCAAATGCCATGGTGACGAATATCAAATTCGGCCTGTTTCGCGATTGGCCGGACTGGTCAGATTGAGCCCGTGCGTGCCGGTCAATCGACTGGCAAAATCTCATCCAGGCGTAGCAGGTTCCGGATCCAGTCCGGCTGGGGCTTCTGTACAGCATGGAGGATGGTCGCAACGCCGGTCGCGAGTTCCATGTGGCGTGGATCCCCGTACGTGGTGATGCGGATTGCCCATTCCCCGGCGCGTTGTGCGGTGAACTGGACAAAACTCGAGTCCGCATAGGTCAGGTTGATCAGGCAAGCGACCTTGCTTGAAGGTTTGACCTCGCCGGTGTCTTCCAGGACCGTTTCATCATAACGGCCGGGCCGGCTTACGATCTCGAGGCTTTGCGCGCAGCTATCGGTCGCTTCCTGTTGCATCTCGGTGAACCCGTCACGAGCGAACATGTGATCAGGCCCCTCGATCATCTTGCCTGCTGTCTTGGGTAATCCGGAAACGGGGCGATAGAATTGAAACCAGAGGCGCATGCCGACACGCTTCGATACGTAGACGCATTCATACACAGTCGGGCCGTTATCCAGCCTCACGCCATCGAACATGTCAGCCGTTCCAGTCTGCTCCAGATCGAAAGCAATCACTTTTGCGGGGCAGAAAGGGGCATCTTTCCGGTCGACCTCGCCGACATAGGCATTGCCGCTCGAATCTCTCACCCAGTTTGCGGGGCCTGCTGATGCTGGCACCGGCACAGCAAAAGCGACGAAGGCGAAGAGGGCGGCGAGCAGGGAAGATGATTGCATTCCGGATTCCTGTAAGTGGTCTGTGAGGTGCGCGTTTGCTCCAGCGTATAGTGGTGTTTTCCGGGCTGTAGTTGATGCAATGCGTCAGAAGTCTTTGATGGAACTGCAATTGGACATGGGTTAGGCAGGCGGCATGTTCAAAGCGAGTTTCATCACCCTGTTTCCTGAAGCCTTTCCGGGCCCGCTCGGCGTATCCATCCTGGAGCGTGCACGCAAGGAAGGCATCTGGGACTATGAAACGGTCCAGCTGCGCGATTTCGGCCTCGGAAAGCACAAGAATGTTGATGCCCCGCCTGCGGGCGGGGGGGCGGGCATGGTGCTCCGCCCGGATGTGACCGCTGCAGCGCTGGACAGTATCGACACGGCCGGGAAGCCGCTGATCTATATGTCTCCGCGCGGAGAGCCATTCTCGCAGAAGCTTGCGCGGGAATTGTCGAGCGGGCCGGGCATGGTGATGATGTGCGGCCGGTTTGAGGGACTGGACGAACGGGTGATCCGCGCCCGCGGCCTGAAAGAGGTGTCGATCGGGGATTTCGTGCTGGCCGGTGGAGAGGTGGCGGCCATGGCGATGACGGAAGCCGTGGTGCGCCTGCTGCCCGGCGTTGCAGGGAATGAAGCCTCCCTGGATGAGGAATCTTTCGAGACCGGATTGCTCGAACATGACCAGTATACGCTGCCGCGAGAGTGGGAAGGACACCCGACTCCGGAGGTTCTGCTGTCCGGAGACCACAAACGCATAGAAGAATGGCGGTTTAACAGCGCAAAGTCGTTGACATTTGAGCGCCGCCCCGATTTATACGCCGCTTACTCCAAGACCAACGAATTACAACCGCCGGAGACAGGCGATGAACATGATTGAACAGCTCGAAGCGGAAGAGTTTTCCCGCGTTGTCGGCGACAAGAACATCCCGGAATTTTCCCCGGGTGACACGCTGTCCGTGAACGTCCGCATCAAGGAAGGCGACCGTGAGCGCGTCCAGCGCTTTGAAGGCGTCTGCATTGCCCGCGCAGGCGGTGGCATCAATGAGAGCTTCACGGTTCGCAAGATCTCTTTCGGTGAAGGCGTCGAGCGTGTGTTCCCGCTGGCCTCTCCGATGATCGAGAGCATTGAAGTGAAGCGCAAGGGCCGCGTGCGCCGTGCGAAACTCTACTATCTGCGCGACCGTCGCGGTAAATCTGCCCGTATCGCAGAGCGTACAACGGGTCACGGCATTGAGACGGTCGAGATCGCCGTTTCCAAGACCGAGCGCCGTCGCCAGAAAGACGCTGAAAAAGCAGCCCGCAAGGAAGCTGCTGCGAAGGCTCGCGAAGAAGCTGCAAAAGCGAAAGCTGCTGAAGAGGCCGCCGCGGCCGCAGCTGCTGAAGCTGAAGCCGCTGCTGCAGCCTCCGAAGAAGGCGCTGCCGAAGAATAGAGACTTGGCCACAGGCCGGTCACTCAAGAACGCCCCGCCAACAGGTTGGGGCGTTTTTGCTTTTGGGCATCGCGAATCTATGCCAGCCTTGGCGCTATGAAGTGCCTGCTCATACCGCTCGCAATCGTCATCACCTTGCCCGCTTGCAAGCCCGTCGAGGATACGCGGCGGATCTCCGTACCGGCCTGCCGTCCGCCGGATGTCGCGCAGGGCATATTGTCGATCGGAGACACGCAGTTCAAACCATACCGTATTCAGGCAACTGCCACTGAAGATGCGACAGGCCGTCCGGCCCTTTCGATCAAGTTCGACGATGAAAGTGCGGCAAAGCTGGCCGCGATCACGGAAGCGCGCATCGGAGAGGCTGTGCCCTTGCGCATTGACGATGAAGTTCTCATGTCTCCCAGAGTGATGGAACGAATTTCCGGCGGGAATATTCTCGTGACAGGTGATTTCGAGATCGACGAGCTTGAACGGCTGGCCGTGAGGTTAGCATCGCCCTGTGATCAAGAGTCGCCTAGCGCCAATTAACCCCTTTCCAGCCGGGCGCGCGTCGCTATTGTGCGCCGCGACACAACAGGAATGGGCCCAATGGCTGGCAAGACACTTTACGACAAGATCTGGGATGCGCACGTGGTACACACCGATGAGAGCGGCGAAAGCCTGCTCTACATCGACCTTCATCTTATCCACGAAGTGACGACGCCCCAGGCCTTTGCCGGGTTGAAGGCCGCGGGCCGCGGTGTCCGCCGCCGTGACCTGACGCTCGCCGTGGCTGATCACAATACACCAACCGAAAATCAGGCTGCAGGCCTTGTGGGCGTTAAAGACCCGGAAGCGCGAAACCAGCTGGAAACGCTGACACGCAATGTGGCTGAGCACGACATCGAATTCTTCCCGATGGGCGATATTCGCAACGGTATCGTGCATGTGGTTGGTCCGGAGCAGGGGCGCACCCAGCCGGGCATGACCATTGTTTGCGGAGACAGCCACACGTCCACGCACGGCGCGTTCGGCGCGCTTGCGCACGGAATCGGCACCTCTGAAGTCGAGCATGTTCTGGCAACGCAGACGCTGCGGGCGCGAAAGTCCAAGAACATGGCCATCGAAGTGACGGGCGATCTGCGCGAGGGCGTTACCGCCAAGGACCTTGCGTTGCACATCATTTCCATCATCGGCACAGCCGGAGGCACCGGATACGTGATGGAGTATCGCGGTGAAGCCATCCGCAAGCTGAGCATGGAAGGGCGCATGACGCTGTGCAACCTGTCCATTGAAGGCGGCGCGCGGGCAGGTCTGGTCGCACCGGATGAGACCACGTTCGACTATATGAAGGGTCGCCCGGCCACGCCGAAAGGCGGCGCTTGGGACGTCGCAAAATCCTATTGGGAAACCATGTTTTCAGATGATGACGCGGTTTTTGACGAGGTCGTGCGCATCAAGGGCGAAGACGTTGAGCCGACCCTGACTTGGGGCACCAGCCCGGAGCAGGCCATTCCGCTGTCCGGCATTATTCCGAAACCGGAAGACTTTGCTGACCCGGTCAAGGCCAATGCGTGCGAGCGCGCGCTGGCTTATATGGGTCTCGAGGGCGGCACGCCCATCAAGGGTACGCCGGTGCAGCGTGTCTTTATCGGTTCTTGCACAAATAGCCGGATCGAAGACCTTCGCGCCGCTGCCGAAGTCGCCAAGGGGAACAAGGTTGCTGACGGCGTGCGCGCAATGGTTGTGCCGGGTTCGGGCCTCGTGCGTGCCCAGGCGGAATCGGAAGGACTGGACCAGATCTTCCTTGAGGCCGGTTTTGAATGGCGCGAGCCGGGATGTTCCATGTGTCTTGGTATGAACCCGGACACGCTGGCGCCAGGCGAGCGCTGCGCCTCGACGTCCAACCGGAATTTCGAAGGCCGCCAGGGCCGCGATGGCCGCACCCATTTGATGAGCCCGACTCTTGCAGCGCGCGCTGCCGTGTCTGGTGTGATTGGCTAAATAGATCCTTCAGTTGCGTCTGGCGCGGCTAGGGCAGATAGTCCGCCACATCAGATTATAGCCGAGGGAGCAAACCCATGAGCAATACCGTCACACTGCCCGGAAACATCAAACTGGATGGCCCGCGCGGGCGGACCTATGCGTCGATCCTGGAGACAGTGGGGTCGACCCCGCTGGTGGCTGCGCCGAAATTCGCCGAGGCTGAAGGCATCAAGGCCAACCTTCTGTTCAAGTGTGAATTCTTCAATCCGCTGGCGAGCGTGAAGGACCGGATCGCGCTCAATATGATCGTGCAGCTGGAAGCCAGCGGCAAGCTGTCCCCGGGCGGCGTGCTGGTTGAGCCGACGTCTGGAAATACCGGCATCGGCCTCGCCTTTGCGGCGGCCAGCCGGGGCTACCGCCTGATCTTGACCATGCCGGAGTCCATGTCCATCGAACGGCGCAAGATGCTGGCCTATCTCGGCGCAGAACTGGTTCTGACGCCAAAAGAGAAGGGGATGGGCGGCGCCATCGCTAAGGCGCAGGAGATTCTGGCTGACACGCCGGGAGCGGTCATGCCCAGCCAGTTCGACAATCCGGCCAACCCTGAAATTCACGAGAAGACGACGGCTGAAGAGATTTGGGCGGATACAAACGGCGCAGTTGACGCCGTACTGTCCGGCATCGGCACGGGCGGCACCTTTACGGGCTGTGGCCGCGTCCTGAAGGCGCGCAAGCCCGGCTTGAAAATGATGGCAATCGAGCCGGAAGGCAGCCCGGTCCTCTCCGGTGGAGAGCCCGGCCCGCATATGATCCAGGGCATTGGCGCGGGCTTTATTCCGGGGAATGCTGATACGAGCCTGATCGACGAAGTGGTGAAGGTTTCGAATGAGGAATCCTTTGAAACGGCTCGCAAACTAGCCCGCCTCGAAGGCATTCCGGGCGGCATTTCATCCGGTGCGGCGGCTGCGGCAGCGGTTAAGGTCGGCACGCGCGACGACATGGCAGGGAAGACGTTGGTCGTGATCCTGCCGAGCTTTGCTGAGCGTTACGTCTCGACGGCGCTGTTTGAGGGCCTCTAACGACCCATGATCACCGGTCTCGATCATTTCGTTCTTGTCTGTCCCGATATCGCGATCGGAACCTCCACTTATGAGCGCCTTCTTGGGCGGTCAGCGGATTGGCGGGCTTCCTCAAACGGGGCCGCGACGGCGCTCTTCAGATTGGGCAATACAAGCCTGGAGCTGATGGCACCGGACGGCGCAGGCGCCATTGCCAACCGTTTGCGCGAAATTATCACGGAAGAGGGGCCGGGTCTGAAGAGCCTGGCTTTCCGCACCGAGGACATTGCGCAGGCGCATCATAAACTCACCCGGCGCGGGCTGATGCCGGACGATGTGGTTGAGGGCGCCAGCACGAGTGAAATCGACGGTAAAACGCGGAAATGGTCGCGTTTTCGGTGTTCGGACTCCCAAACGGCCGGTGTGAAGACGTTCATCATCAGCCCGGAAGCGTCATTGACTTCAGCTGATGCGCCGACGGGCAGCGCCAGGTCTCTTGATCACATCGTGATCAACACGCCCAATCCGGATCGCGCGCTCGGTCTCTATGGAGCACGGCTTGGGCTGGATCTGGCGCTTGATCGGACGCGGGAGGAATGGAAGACGCGTTTCCTGTTCTTTCGCACAGGCGGCCTGACGTTTGAGGTGATCCATCGCCTTGGTGAGGCGCATGATCCCTCTGCGCCTGACAGGATCTGGGGGCTGACTTGGGAGGTCGCCGATCTACCAGCTGCTCATGCGCGCCTGACCGAGGCCGGGTTCGACGTATCTGAGCAGCGCACTGGCCGGAAGCCAGGCTCGTCCGTCTTCACCGTCCGCGATGGCACGCTTGGCGTGCCCACTCTGTTCATTGCCCACTCTTCACGCTAGGAAGCCGCTCATGAAAGCTTTTACCCAACTCACTGGAACGGCCGCACCCTTGCTCGAAAAGGGCAAGCCGATGTCCAATGTCGACACTGACATGATCATTCCGAAGCAGTTCCTGAAGACGACAGAGCGTACAGGCTTGTCGAAAGGCCTGTTTCACGAACTCAAAACGCTGTCAGACGGGTCGCCGAAGGCCGATTTCGTTCTGAACCGTCCGGAGTATGCGAAGGCGAGCATTCTGATCGCGGGCGAGAATTTCGGTTGCGGATCCTCTCGTGAGCACGCGCCCTGGGCCTTGCTGGACCAGGGAATTACCTGCGTCATTGCGCCGAGCTTCGCCGACATCTTCCACAACAACTGCTACAAGAACGGAATCCTGCCCGTCCGTTTGCCGGTTGATGTCTGCCAGAAGCTGGCGGAACAGGCCGGTGGGGCAAATCATGTGTTCACAGTGGATCTGGACACCCAGATCGTCACCGCGCCGGACGGTGAAACCTTCGCGTTCGAGGTGGACGAGGGACGCAAGGCCAATCTGATGGCCGGACTTGATGAAATCGGTAGTTCGCTCATGGCGGCACCGGAAATCGACTCGTTTGAAGCACGGCGACGCGTATCGATGCCATGGCTGGAGAAGACCGCATGATCCGGCTCTTGGGATTTGCCATCGGGCTGGCCGCGTTGAGCGCAGTTTCGGCCTGCCACACCGATCCTTTCGGGCTTGAGCCTGAGGTGGACATCACCTTGCCTGACGATACGGCAGAAGACGGTGATGCGGCCGAATCTGCCGAACGGACAGAATAGCCAATAAATTTCCATCTCCGGTGGATATGTGGTAAATTCGCTCCCATAAGCTGGGAGCGCCCGATGAAACTCTTCATTCTAGTGCCGGTGGTGATGCTGATAGGCGGCTGTGCGAGCTCGACGTCCTCTCCAGAGATGACACTGGAAGAAGGGGCGAAGATCGAATGCCGGAACATCCAGCAATCAGGAACGATCCTGCCGAAACGCATTTGCAACAACAAAGCAACCTGGGCGGCTATTGAAGAGCGGAATCAGGAACAAGCGGAAAGTTTCGATCGCGCGATCAATGATCGATACCGTCCTGTTCGGGAGGAGCAGGTATCCATCCCGACGCGGCGCGCCCAATAGGCGCCGGGGCGCCTCAAACTTGGTTTTCAGATAGTTCGATCCTGCCGCATGGTTGAATGCGTCAGAGAGTCCATTGCCTGATGTCGGGCTCCGGCGTACGGATGCATCTTGTACTTTCCCGGAACCGGAGATCCTGACAATGAAACTGGCCCAGCCTGTAACGATTGCTGCATTTGCAATCGCGCTCACCGCATGTGCGAGCACCACGAAAACTGAGAAAATGTCGCTGGAAGAGGGCGCACAGAAAGAGTGCCGTACCATCGAAGAATTTGGCTCAATGCTGCCGAAGCGTGTTTGTAACAATAAGGCAACTTGGGCTGAAATTGACGAGCGAAACGAGGAGCAGGCGAAAGAGCTCAAAGAAAAAATTGATAGCCGGTACACGCCGTCGGGCCGTGATCCGCGAATGTAGCCTGGTTGCTGCAAAGCCGCATGCCCGCTACGAGGCATGACATGTCCCAGAGAGAGTGGAGCCCCGCAGTGAAACAGACCCTTCTTCTTTTGCCCGGTGATGGAATTGGCCCGGAGGTGGTCGCCGAAGTCCGCCGCCTGGTTGGTGTGGTGGCCCCGGACCTGGAGCTACAGGAGGGTCTGGTTGGCGGCGCGTCGTATGATGCTCACGGCACGCCACTGACGGACGACACTCTGGAAATGGCGCGAAAATCTGACGCTGTTCTTCTCGGCGCGGTAGGCGGTCCGAAATGGAATGGCGTCTCTCGCGACAAGCGCCCGGAGGCGGGGCTTCTGGCCTTGCGCAAGGGGCTGGACGTCTTCGCCAATCTTCGCCCGGCGTTCTGTTTTCCCGCTCTCGTGAGCGCGTCGAGCCTGAAGCCAGAAATCGTCGAAGGTCTCGACATCATGATTGTCCGGGAGCTGACGGGCGGTGTCTATTTCGGCACGCCGCGTGGAATCGACGAGAAGGGCGGGCTGCGCCGGGGATATGACACGTCCATCTATACTCATCCGGAAGTCGAGCGTGTGACGCGCGTAGCATTTGATGTTGCGCGCGGTCGCGATGGCCGCGTCTGCTCGGTGGAAAAATCAAACGTCATGGAAACTGGCCTGTTCTGGCGCCAGGAAGTGACTTTGACGCATGCGGAGCATGGAGCTGGTGTTGAGTTGAGCCACATGTACGCTGACGCTTGCGCAATGGAGCTCGTTCGCGCGCCAAAGCAGTTCGATGTTATTCTGGCCGGTAATCTGTTTGGAGATATTCTCTCCGATGAAGCTGCAATGCTGACCGGTTCGATTGGCATGCTGCCGTCCGCCTCTCTGGGCGTAGAGGGCACGCCGGGGCTTTATGAGCCTGTCCACGGGTCTGCGCCCGATATCGCGGGCCAAGGAGTCGCCAATCCGTGTGCAGCGATTTTGTCTCTTGAAATGGCGCTGCGCTGGTCATTGGGACGCGACAAGGCGGCAGATGCCTTGTTTGCGGCTGTTGGGGCTGCGCTTGAAAAAGGTGCCCGTACACGGGACCTGGGCGGTGAGCTGACCACACGCCAAATGTCGGATGCTATTATTGCGGCGCTTTAGCTCGGCAAGCGCGTGAACCGCGTGCCGGGCGGCGGCGGAGGGTTCGGTGGACCGGCAAAGCATTGCGCCTGAAGCATCCACGCTTCCGCATTCTTGCCGTCGACGCGCAAGCTTGTGTCTGCAATGTTTCGAACTTGCGTAACAACCTGACAAAATTCCTCCGCACGGCCGGAGATGCGTTCTCCGGATTGCTCATTGCCGAACGACCATTCTTCGCCGGAGGGCGCCGTCAGCAGTAGGTGCGGCATCGGCTCAGGAATGGGTTGTTTCCGGTTGGCGAATGTCCAGCCAAACGTGTTGACACCCAGTACAACGATGTTCCGAATACGGTCAGTATTCTCCCTGACGACACCAAGCGCGTCGTAGACCTCCTGCCCATGCGCCCACGTTTCCATCAGCCGGGCGGTGATAGACGAGCGCGCGCTCATGCTGGGACCGACCCATTTGAGGCGTTGCGCGGGATCCGTCGCGGCAAATACGTCCGCGGTTTCCTCAGCCAGTTCGAGCCAAGCGTCTCGGAGAGCGCGGCCGGAAAGTCCGTTGAAATGCGCTTTCTCATGAACGGGCAGGGCGCCGTCGCGCAGTGCAGTGGTCAGTTCGGAAACGAGCGCATCAAACGCTGGTTCATCTGTGACTGAAAGCAGCGCGGCCTTGTTCCAGAAATGCAGGTGGCGCAGGACCATATCTATGGTCCAGGCCTTGAACGCGGTTTCCTGAAGATAGTCAGTGTCAGAAAGCGGAGCGATCAGTTTCGCGAGTGCGTTCGTTTCATCAAGGAAGTCAGCGGCCTGTTGCATGAATAATCAGCTATAGTCCGCTATCCGGCAGAGCAAGTCGCCGCGAAACTCAAAGAAGCTCGCGCCTCGGACTTTCACCGTCTCACCAGTTTTGACGCCATTGGGAAGATCGACGGCTGCCTTGCCTTCAAACTCGATTTCGGCAGCCGCTTTTCCTTCGCCGCTGACGAGACTGACGAGTCGTTGCCGGCGATAAGAGAAGGCATTGCCGGACAATTCCGCGACCTGGCGCATCATGTCTTTTCCATCAAGTCGCATGGATTGACCGGTATTGGAGATGTTCTCGAACACCACATCCTGCGTCACGCAGTCGAGCATGCCATCGATATCGCGCGCATTGTAACAGGCGAGATAGCGGTTGATCACGTCATTCAGCATCGCATTCAGCTCCAATGGTCGCGTAAATTGAGGTCTGCCTTAGCAGCATCTCATTAGCAACAGGCTTTAACAAACGTCCAAGATGGGCCATAAGCCCGGTTCATTTTGTAGGAGCAGTAATATCATGGCCACCCGGATCGCAGTCGTCGGCGCAACAGGTAATGTCGGACGCGAACTGTTGAACATTCTGGAGGAACGCATGTTCCCCGCTGATGAAGTGTTCGCGGTTGCCTCCCGCCGGTCTCTTGGCAAGGAAGTTTCCTATGGAGACCGCACCCTGAAGTGTCAAGATATTGAGCAGTTCGACTTTTCCCAGGTCGACCTCGTCCTCATGTCTGCTGGCGGTTCGACCGCCAAGCAATGGGCGCCAAAGATTGCCAAGGCCGGTGCGATTACTATCGACAATTCGTCCGCGTGGCGGATGGACCCGGACGTGCCGCTGGTTGTGCCAGAGTGCAACGGCGAAGCGGTGCTGGATTACAAGAAGAAGATGATCATCGCGAACCCGAACTGTTCCACAGCGCAGCTGGTGGTAGCGCTCAAGCCGCTTCATGACGCCGTCGGCATCACACGCGTCGTCTGCTCGACCTATCAATCGGTTTCCGGCGCCGGCAAGGATGCGATGGATGAACTGTGGAACCAGACACGCGGCGTGTTCGTGAATGACGAGCCGACCCCGGAAGTGTTCCAGAAGGAGATTGCCTTCAACGTGATCCCGCAAATCGACGTCTTCATGGACGATGGGTTCACTAAGGAAGAATGGAAAATGCGCGTCGAGACGAAGAAAATTCTCGACCCGGCCATTGAGCTAACCGCGACCTGCGTGCGCGTGCCGGTTTTCGTGGGACACTCTGAAGCCGTGAACGTCGAACTGGCCGGCCCGATGAGTGCGAAGCAAGCCAAGGAAATCCTGCGGGAGAGCCCTGGCATCATGCTTGTCGACGACCCGAAGGAGGAGCTCTACATCACGCCGAAAGAGTGCGTGGGCGAATGGGCGACTTACATCTCCCGTGTACGTGTCGACCCAACCGTTGAAAATGGCCTCGCCTTCTGGTGTGTCTCCGACAATCTGCGCAAAGGCGCCGCATTGAATGCGGTCCAGATTGCAGAGGAACTCCTGAACCGCGGCATCTTGAAACCGGAAAAGCAGCCCGTCGTTACCAACTAACGCCAGGATTGGCCTGCCTCGGGAGACTGAGGCAGGCCATGCTCTGCTTAAAAGTTTGCCCAATAGGTTGCGTTGCCCGATATCGTGATTTCGCGACCAATTGGAGAGAAGGCCGACCGTACTTCGGGTGCGTTTTGGACTGCCGCGATTCTCTTTCGAAGCATTTGAGTGAATTCCGGGACGTCGCCTGTTCCGTCAGTGGACACAAATGTGTAGATCGCCCCATTACGAGTTTTCTGCTCGTCCAGGCGATCAACCAGCAATTCCGCTGCCGCCTCACGGTCGGCCAGGCAAAGCAGAACCTGCATGTGGGCACTGGGGTTTTCTTCAGCGATCGGTGCGAATTCATTATCGAAGATTGATTGCGCCTCTTCGGTTCGTCCCAGCTGGCTCGTGGCACACAATTTTGCACTCAGAATGAATGCTTTGCCAAACTCGCTGGCATATTCATCACCGAGACTCTCCAAAGCCGTGCTGGCCTCAATCGCGCGCTCATAACGACCCGCGGTGAGCAACACATGAGCTCTATTGATTGCCATGCTGATCAGGTTGGGATTTTCTTCGATGCCGAAGTCCAGAATCCGATCAAAGGTCGCAATCGCCTCATCAACACGCCCTGAATCCGCAAGTGCATAAGCGTACTCGTTGACAAACCAGTAGGCTTCCTCGCCAACCGCTTCAATTCGCGCCCAATTGCTCGTGACCGCCTCACCGTGCTCCATCGCTTCATCGTAGGCGCCAGCCTGACGGAGCGCATTCAAGTATCTTGCCTGAATCCGAAAGTCAGATTCTTCCGCATCAGCCTCTGCTTTCGATTTGTCTACGAAGCGATCCAGAGCGATGGACAGGTCAGATCCGAATTTGGATTCGATTATGTCCCAGACGGGTTCTGAGGCACGTTTGCTCAGCAGGAGTGCTAGCATTTCAGGATCGTTTACTTCCGCAACGAGCGTACTGGCGGTTTCGATGTCGTTGGCCTTGATGAGTGGCTCAATTGCAGCCGCGTACAGCGCCCGATCCTGATCGGCTCCGGTCGAATTCGCATGTTGCGCCTTCGCAGCGGCTATCAACAAGCTGTCGTGGGCTTCAAACGCGCTGTCGTCTTCCAGATCACGAAGAAGGCGCCACAGCCACTCCTCACTCAGGTTTCCAATTTCTTCGGGCATTTCTGTGAGAAGCTTCTCGATGATGGCAGCCGTCTCTACCGGGTCATCCTCGCGTATCATGTCAGCGTACGAGAAGTAATTCGACGGCCACTGAGGGGTCATGAGCTCAAACGCTTCTCGGTAAGCGGGTATCGAGGCACGTGGTCGATTTTGTGCTTCGAAAACGACTGCTCTCAACAGCTGTGTGTATCCTCGGACCCGGTTGGAATCCGTGTGCGACGCTAGAAGGCCAGACAAGATTTCCTGTGCTTCAGCATACTGCTTATTGCTGTATAGTTTCGAGACTTCCGAGAATGCAGCTTCGGTCTCTGCGGGAAGGGGCTCTTCCAGACCCAATCTTCTGGCGAATGTCGGGGAGGCTTTGTCTGGGTACAGTTCCAGATAGCCGATATCGTCGAGGTCGTTTTTTAGCTGAATGATGTCTTGAGCGTGTTCAGCTTTCGCTGAGCGCTCCTTGACCTTCAGGGTATAGTCAATCGTGAGCCATTCGCTTTCTGCAGCATATTTCTGATCTACTGTCACGCCATGCGCAGACAGGGAGACATTTTCCGGCGGGGAGATGAGCTTTCCTGGTACGTGTGCACGAATCACATGTCGCGCATGTGTCCCGTAAGGCAGCCAAAGGTCGATCCTGCGGTTCGCTTCAATCTTTGCAGGCAACTCACCAAGTACAGCCGTTGCGCGCACGGGAAGAGTGTCACCAAATTCCATATCTTCGAAAGCATCAGGCGGAATTCTATACGCTTCGGTTATCAGAATTTCATTCGTACCGAGATCATCAGAGACGGTGATCTGATCTTGCTGTTCGATGCCCGGATAATATTCGGCGTAGTAGTCCAGGAATTTCCGACTGATAGCTTCGATTCCGCCGTCTGCCAGGCGGCGTCGGAACGAGTCTGCTTCGGCGCCAAGATACCTTGTTTGAACACCAAGCCGCGCCTGATCAAAGGTGTCGCCGTCACTGATGAGGGAGAAAGTCTCTACCACTTGGCTTTGAATGTCTTCCGGGAAGGGGAGATCAATGAATTTCAGTGTTGTGGTTTCAGGCCGTATTGGCAGAACATATCCATAATCAGGCGCAACGAGCGTGGTCAGGGAACCGCCCTGATGACTAAGTGTTGGGTCCAACCAATAGTCCTGACCATTCAGGCGTACGTGAACAATTACGTGGTTGAATGCGCCGACAACCACAGGCCCAGAGTCAATTGCAAAGCCGTCGTACACGTTTGCGAGCGCCGGTCTGGCATCGATACCCAAACGTTGGAGTATGACGGCGAGAAGAAGGGTCTTGTCCTTGCAGTCCCCATACCCTCGCGCCAGAGTAATTTCTGGCGGACGAGGCTTGTGTGATCCGAGTCCGGACTGAATTCCCAGATATCGAATTTCGTCCTGCACCAATCTGAGCGCGTGGACGATTTGGTCTTCCTGGGCTGGGTATTGTTGTCGCAGCGCATCGATTCTCGCGGCGAACTCGTCCGGGAGGTCGTGCTGCACATCATAAAGGGGGAGCGCCCACTCGACGAGTTCGGACCAATGCTCCATGGAACTGAAGCTAACATATCCATAGGGAACCGAACCATAAGCCATGTTCTTTTCCGCGGGGACTGGTTCAGGGTCTGAGATCGAGAACGAGTACTCAATTTGATTGTCCTGCCGACGGCTGGTGACGGGAAGCTCCGTGCCAGTTTTCGTGACAGTCAACGGATGGCGTTCCGGCACCAGAATTCGAAAGGTTTGCGACACCAGGGGCACGGCCCATTCAACGGATTGTGCCGAGAAGAATTCGCCTGGCCAAAGCGGCGACTCAACACGACCGTGATAGGCGTAGTCGATAACATCTCCTACCCGGATGTCTTCCAACTGAATGACGGCCGTTAGCGTACCGTCCAGAATGCCAGCATCCATTTCCTCTTCCTGCTGGATGAGGTCGATTCGGGTCTCGGACAATCTGTCCATCCGTTCCCCATTTCGAATGACATCCAGTCTGCTGAATGCAAGCGTCGTATCTTCAGGATCATAGGATGGTGTAATCCGAGCCGCCTCTTCCAGGCCGTTCCGGTCCGTCACCTCGTAGGCCAGCCGATTGAAGTATTCGTGGCTTTCGCCATCCCACTTCAATTGATTGTCTGACAACAAGTACCCGATTCCGTTCTGTACGGCGGTCAGGCGGGCTTCTGGCATCGAAGGAATGCTTTGCTCAGTTACCCAATCTGGTTGGGGTTCAGTCAGATTGGTGTTCTCTGCCGAAGATTGGAAACAAAAGCTGATCGTTGTCGCAAGTAGCGACAGAATTAGTACCCGCATTATTACCCCATTCGAAATTCTACTACCCGTGTTTGATAGTACTAAGACCCTCGTCAGGCTTTCCCGTCAACACTGAAGCAAGTGTTCGTAAAGGTTGAGAGCGAGTTTCGTCGACAATGACGCAATATTCGGGTGGTGCGGACCTATTGCGACTGATAAATCGCGTCCATGAACGCTGAAACACGACTGGGATTTGTTGCGGGTCTTGGGGCCTATTTCATCTGGGGGAGCTTGCCGCTCTACATCCGGCTGATGCAGGACATCGGTGCGGCAGACCTGCTTGCGCACCGGGTGGTCTGGTCTGTACCGACAGCGCTGGTTTTCATCGGCATAGCTGCCAATTGGCGGGACGTGCGCGCGGCGCTGCAATGGGACAAGCTGAAGTGGCTTCTTGTGTCCGGCCTGCTGATCGGGGCGAACTGGGGATGCTACATCTGGGCGGTAAACGCTGGCCGCACGATGGAGGCCTCGCTTGGTTATTACATCAATCCATTGGTGAATGTCGTGTTTGGGATGATCTTCTTTTCGGAGCGACTGAGATCTGCGCAATGGATTGCGGTCGGCATCGCGGCGATTGGTGTGGGCATACTGACCGTCGCATTCGGGCGCGTGCCGTGGGTGGCCTTGTTCCTGTGCATGACATTCGCCTGCTATTCTCTCATCCGGAAGCAGGTCGCGATCGACAGCCGGGCGGGTTTTCTGATGGAAGTGCTCCTGCTGCTTCCATTCGCTGTGACTTGGCTGGTCTGGATTGCCGGTCAGCCTGACACACGCGCGTTCGGAGACGGCCGCGGGGATGTCTTGCTGTTGATGGCGGCCGGGCCGATCACGTCCGTGCCGCTGATCCTGTTCGCGCTGTCAGCGCGGCGTTTGAAGTTTTCCACGATCGGGATGATGCAGTATGTCGGGCCCACGCTCCAATTCCTGATTGCGGTCCTGATATTCAAGGAACCATTCGGATGGACGCATGCTGCCGCCTTCGGTTTCATCTGGACCGCGTTGGCCGTGTTTACAGCCGACAGTGTTGTGGGAGAGGCCAAGGCGAGGCGACTGGCGCGGGCGGCGCGGGTGAGCTAAAAAAAGGGCCTCGGCGCAATAATTTGCCGAGGCCAAAGGGATTTAGCATGATTGGAGTTGCCTCCAGCGTTTCCCACGCAAGCATTGTGCCAACTAGCCAGCGGCACGTCCGGTAGACACGGCAATCCAGGCCGCAATGGCCAACATCATCAAGGCAAACACGGCGCGCGTACCGGGCGCTGTTCGATACGATTCCAGTGTGTCGCCCAGACTGGCACCGAGGATCACAATCAGCGTGTGAATAAGCGTGGCGATTGCGACATGAATTGCCCCAAACATCAGAATTTGTTGCCAGACAGCCGGGGCCTGAGCGGTGGCGAATTGCCCGACAACCACCACGTAGAATAGGAGCGCCTTGGGGTTGAGCAGGTTGGCAACGATCCCGCGCCAGAAACCGTCTGCGTTGTTGCGGTTGAGGGGCGATGTTTCTCCTGTATCGCGCCAGGCTTCGTAGGCCAGGAACACCATGAAGGCTACACCCGTCCATCTAAGCGCCTCGTACAGTATGGGAATTTGGCCCAGCAGGGCGGATAGGCCCGTTGCGGCTGCGATCAATTGGGCCGTCAGTCCGAGTGTAATCCCGCAAACTGCCAGCATGCCGGCCCTGCGACCGCGTTGAGCCGATAATGCTGCCAGCCACCCCATGTTGGGTCCGGGCGTCAGTTCAATCGCCGCCATGGCGAAAAGAAACGCAACCCAGTCAACGTGGCTCAACATCGGTCAGATACATTCATACGCCGCTTCAACGAGGCGGACAGCCCTTGGGTCACCGACAAGAATGCTCGATTGGCGGTTCATGACATACGCGCATGTCAGCCCGTTGCGCTGGTCCGAAATCGCCATGGAGCCGCCCCAGCCGGAATGGCCGAGCGTAGTCGGTTCTGGCCCAAACAAGCCATGCGTGTTGTGCATGATACCTGCGCCAAAGCTGGTGATCATGGGGAGGACGAGATCCGGCCCGTGAGTGCGGGCAGAAATGAGGGCGTCGAATGTCGTCGCATTCATTACGCCACGACCACCCTGTGTGTAGGTATCATATAGCTGAGCAACCGAAAGTGCGCTGCCATGGCCGTTGGCGGAGGGAATTTCGATTTCCCGCCAGATGGCGCCACCGCGATTGGGGGCGGCCCATTTGCTGACAAAGGCCGCACGTCGAGCGGGAGTAATCTCGCCGAGATCGGCGAGTTCTCGTGGACGCTGAATATCGGCGCAACGCTCGTGTTCGGTGGCGGGCGTGCCGATCATGAAATCGATTTCCGGAAACAGGCGTCGCAAGGTGGTGCCCAGCGTTTCCCCACTTATGCGGCGCGCGATCTCCCCAACCAGGTAGCCCCAGCTCAATGGATGGTAACCATGTGCGCTTCCCGGAGGCCACATCGGCGCGAGATCGGCAAGCGCAGCGGCGCAGGCGGGCGGATCCAGCCAGAGTCCCGGATCTATCTCATCAGGAAAACCTGGCAAGCCCGCCTGATGGCTGGCGACCTGACCTATTGTGACGTCGCCTTTTCCATTGGCCGAGAATTCTGGCCAGACATCGGCCACGGCGGTGTCGTAGCCTGCCGGCAAGCGCTCGACCAGATGGGCCAGCACAAGGGCAGCGATACCCTTTGTCGTTGAGTAGACGGGGACGAGCGTCTTGTCCGTCCAGGGCGTTTCTTTCTTACGGTCTGCCCAGCCGCCAACAAGGTTTGCGACAACTTCACCATCCTTGATAATGGCGAAACCTGCTCCAAGCTCTTCGCCGCCTGAGAAGTTCTGTGCGAATACGTCCTGGACGTATTCAAATTGCCCATCGACATATCCGGTCATGTTGAAAATTCCCTGTTTTTAGTTTCAGGTCGGGCCGCTTTCGCAAAGCGCCCAAGCCAGCAAGGGCTAGCGTTCGACCAGGCTTTTCAGATCATTCGATACCCTGCTACGCATGTCCTGATCTACAGACTTGGTGAAATCTTCGACGGCCTGTTGCCAAGTGTATATGTGCCGCAGGCCAAAATTGTCTTTACCGCGAAAAGTCGTGTGCAAGCGCACACAAATTCCAGCCGATGCCGATGCGGGCTTGGCATAAGTTGCGCCCGTGTTTTCGCTAATGTTCATCCGATTGGCGAGTTCAAGCGTTTCCAGCCGGGAATATCCCGGAAGATCGCGGCAGGTTGTGAAGCGGGCCGCCTGACATGTGCCATCCGAATCTGCACATTCCAGAAGCACTGCATCGAAGCCCTGCTTGTCGATCGACGCGGCCAAGGTGGGGACGGTGTTGACGAATCCGATCTTCACTGAATCAAATTCGCGCTTCACGAATTCGTCCCTGAACTCGACGAGTGTAATGGGTTTCGCAAAGGCAGGCTCGCAAATGAGAATGATCTGGGCCACTAAGAACAGGCGAAAAATCACGGCGTCATCTCGTCTTGTGTACAGGGTTTGCAATACCGGGTACTCGCAACATATGACCGCCTCTGGTCAAGGAGTTGTAACATATGCCTAGTATTCACCGTCCCCGTCGTTCCTGCCTCTATATGCCCGGTGCCAATGAGCGTGCCTTGGAGAAGGCCAAGTCACTCGCAGCCGACACGGTCATCATGGACCTTGAAGATGCGGTCGCTCCCGAAGCAAAGGAAACGGCGCGTGAAACAATTCGCGCTGCGGTGCAGGGCGGAGGCTATGGGCATCGTGAGATCGTTGTCCGTATGAACGGCCTGGACACCGAGTGGGGACAGGCAGACCTGAAAATGGCGGTGGATTCGGGGGCACATGCCTTGCTGGCACCGAAGGTCATCGACGGCAGCGACATTGATCGTCTGAATGATGCGATGAGTCGGGCAGGGGCCCCTGAAGAAATGGGGCTATGGGTGATGATCGAGATGCCGAAAGCCATCTTGAACATTCAGGACATTGCAGAGGCCGTAGGCCGCACACGCCTGACGACGTTTGTCATGGGCACAAATGATCTCGCGAAAGAGTATCGGGCGCGCATGACGCCGGACCGCCTTGCTTTTCAAACAGCCCTGCAATTGTCGATGGCAGCCGCGCGTGCCTACAACATCATTGCGATTGATGGTGTCTACAACGACATCAAGAATGAGCAGGGTCTGATTGATGAGTGCGAGCAGGGGCGCGACCTGGGCTTTGACGGCAAGACGCTGATCCATCCGTCGCAACTGGACACGGCGAACCGCGTGTTCGCACCAAGCCCGCATGATGTGGAACACGCTCAGGCCGTGATCGACGCGTTTGCCGATCCTGAGAATGCAGGCAAAGGCGTTCTGAAGGTGAATGGCAAAATGACGGAGCTGCTGCACCTCGATGAAGCGCGCCGCACAGTTGAGATGGACAAGGCGATCCGCGCATTCGAGGCCTGATACGCTGCGATATAAGGTATTCTCAAGGTAAACGCTCACGCTTGCAGGAAACGACATGACCTACACACTTCTTCACCATTCCGGCTGCAGCACGTCCAGAAACGGACTCGCCCTTTTGCAGGAGAACGGCATCGAACCGGAGATCCGCAAATACATGAATGCGTCGGAACAGCTCAGCGAAGACGAGTTGCGGGACATCACCAAAAAATTGGGAGCTGACTCGCCGCGTGCGTTTCTGCGCGACAAGAATGCGGTCCAAATCGGCATTGATGCGACATCGACCGATGACGAAATCTACGCGGCAATGGCGGCCAACCCCAAGATTATTCAGAGACCTATTCTATTGAAAGGGAAGAAAGCCGCATTGGGGCGTCCGATCGAAAACTTGCTCGATCTGAAATAGACGATGCGATCTGTGAAATTTCACAGATCTTCCACGCGAAGGCTCAACATCTTTCTGGCACAGCAGGATCATGATCGTGTTCATGACTCTTGCTGGCCTTCTCGTGGCCTTTTCCGCTTTCTGCACGCTGGGCGTGCCGTACATGCTTGCCGGGCCGCGCATGCTGGACGAATTTGCGGAAAATCGAGAGCAACAGATGATGAGCGGCCTGCTTGCGACCGCTACCATCGGTATCCTCCTGCTGCCCTTCGTCTCACCGGCCTTGATTTCCAGCGCCAGTGACGGTCAGGTGATCGCCGATCTGTATCTGGGGCATCTCTCGGCCTGACGCCGGGAAGTCTTGCCCCTAATTGACCTGAGGGGCGCATGACCAGCACATCGAAATCCAATCCCGGCCATTTCTTCGAAGATTTTTCTGTTGGCATGCCGCTCGTGCACGCGACGCCGCAGACGCTGACAGAAGGCGACATCGCGCTTTATCGCGCGCTGGCCGGCGGACGTTTCGTGCAGTACTCTTCTTCGGAGTTCGCGAAGGCTGCAGGCTATCCCGGCCTCGCGATTGACCCGCTTCATGCGTTTCATGTCGTCTTCGGCAAGTCGGTGCCCGATGTGTCGCTGAATGCTGTTGCCAATCTCGGCTATGCTGACGGCCGCTTCACGCAGCCGGTCATGCCGGGCGATACGCTAAACACGGTTTCCGAAGTCATTGGCGTAAAAGAAAACTCGAACGGCAAGACCGGTGTCGTGTGGGTCCGCACCCGCGGCACGAACCAACGCGGCGAAGAGGTGATGTCCTTTGTGCGCTGGGTGATGGTCAATAAGCGCGATGCTAGCGCACCGGCGCCTGAAGCCGTGATTCCGGACTTGCCGAAAAGCGTGCCAGGCATCGAATTGGCCGGCTTCGCGGCGATGGAAAGCTGGGACACATCCCTCTCCGGAAGCGAGCACCGGTATGAGGATTATGAGGTCGGTGAGAAGATCAATCACGTAGACGGCATGACCGTGGAAGAGGCGGAGCATCAGATCGCGACGCGCCTCTATCAGAATACCGCAAAAGTTCACTTTGATGCCCATGGCCAGAAGGCGAGCCGGTTCGGAAAGCGACTGATTTATGGAGGTGTCGTGATCTCGATCGCCAGGTCCCTCGCGTTCAATGGCCTCGCGAATGCGGGCCACATGCTCGCCATCAACGCCGGAACGCATGCAAGCCCGCTATTTGCGGGAGACACGATCTATGCTTGGAGCGAAGTGCTCGAAAAGACTGAGCTTTCCGACAATGTAGGCGCACTACGCCTTCGGCTCGTCGCGGTGAAGGATCAGGACCCAGGCGCGTTCGCATACAAGACAGAAGACGGCAAATACGCCGACGGTGTGTTGCTGGACTTTGACTACTGGGCCGCCATTCCTCGCAAGCTCTGAGCCGCTTCCGTTTCAGCGTTCGCTCCCTATATGAGGGCGCATGAGCGGATACGGTCCATTTGACGATTTCACCTTGTTCGCCATCGCACTTGCGGTGGTGCTTTCCGCAATTGTCAGCCTGATTGGCACATCTGCCCGCAAGCGGAATGTCGCGCTGGGCGAGGCCACAATTGCCGATCTTGCAGAGATGACAGGCATACGGGACCCGAAAAAGCTGCGGGAGACTTTCGGGCCGCCAGATATGGGCCGTGTCTGGCGCAGCGTGACCCTGTTCGATGTGCGGCGGGCACGACAGCCGCAGGGCTGGCTGATGTCGAGCGATCTGGTCGACTATGCCTGCCTGGCAATCGTCGCATTGGCGGTGTTTGTATCGCATCCTCTCATTGGAGGCGCATTGATCACCGCGCTGGTGATCCAGATTTCCGGCTGGGTTGTTTCCTTTGGCCTGCCAAAATGACAGGCTGCGTGCATCAAGTTCCGCTTTTCTGGGTGATGCAAACACATTAAGGGCAGACAGATGAAAGTCTGGAAGATGAATGGTGCTGGCAACGCGTTTGCCATTTTCGATGCGCGGTCGACCTCGTTCGTGCCGAGCACAGACCAGGTTCGTCAGATTGCCAAGGATATGAAGGCGGACCAGATCATCGCGCTGGAGCGGGATGTAGCGCGCGATGTGTTCATGCGCATCTGGAATGCAGATGGAAGCGAAGTGTCCGCCTGCGGGAACGCTACGCGTTGCGTCGGAAAACTGTTGCTCGCCGAGACCGGCAAGGAACAGGTTTCGATCCAGACCGAAGCAGACGCGCTTAAGGCGTTTGCGGCGGAAAATGGCCTGATTACGGTAGATATGGGGTCGCCCCTGATGGGGTGGGAGGACATCCCGCTGTCTGAAAAAATGGACGTGCGCGGTGTGGATGTGAAGATCGGCCCGATCGACAATCCGTGGCTGGCGCGACCGGCGGTCGTCTCAATGGGCAACCCGCATGCGGTTTTTTTCGTCAAGAATGTTGATGACTATGACATCCGGGCGCTCGGACCTCTCGTAGAGTGGCATCCGACTTTCCCGGAAGGTGTGAACGTCGGATTTGCCCAGGTGTTGGACCGTCAGACCATTCGATTGCGCGTCTGGGAGCGCGGGGCAGGACTGACCAAAGCGTGCGGCACCGGCGCGTGTGCGGCCCTTGTGTGCGCAGCCCGCGCGAAGCTGACGGACCGCAGGGCGAAATTGATCCTTGATGGTGGCGAACTGATTATCGATTGGCGGGAAAGCGATGACCGCGTCTACATGACCGGGCCGGTCGAACTCGAATTCGAGACCGAAATCTGAGACAGAAGTCCGTAAAGTTGCTAGTCAGGCCGGGCTCACGCTTTTTACGAAGGGACCCTGCCATGAGAGAATTTGTCATTGGCCTCGTTTCGATTGCTGTGGCCGGCTTTGCCTCTGCTCAGGAAGCGATCACCGTAAACAAGGGGTCTTGGGACACGACCTTGTCCATGCTGCCTGAACTGTCGGTGTTCGGTGTCCTTCAGGATATGGACCCGGAGTTTGAATTCACGACTGAATGCTGGGCCAGCGAGGAAGACACGCGTTTGGACGTCGAGACCATCGGTATCGATAATTGCGACGTTCTGGATACGCGTGGAAGTGAGTCTCATCTGAGCTTTGATCTCGTCTGCGAAATGGAGGGTATTGAGCTGGAGGGAGACGCGTTGATCGTTGTCGCGCCAGATCGCAATTCGCTGCAAGGCTCTATGGTCATTGAGGGGGAAGCCGAAAGCGTTTCGATCCGCATGGTGGGATTGTTCAGCGGCTACAAGACAGGTGCGTGCACAGGCTGACCCGCATTTAATACCTTGAACTGTCGGCAATTCGGCGCGATGTCCGCTGAAATCACTGCCATGACAGACGCCAAAACCTCTTCCAGCCCGCAGCTCATCACGCTCGGATGCCGCCTGAACACCTACGAATCCGAGGTGATGCGCAACCATGCGTCTGAGGCGGGTCTGAATGACGCCGTCATTATCAACACGTGCGCGGTCACTTCTGAAGCCGTGCGGAGCGCCCGACAAACAATCCGCCGTGCCGCAAAAGACAATCCGGGCGCGCCCATTCTGGTGACGGGATGCGCAGCGCAGATTGATCCGGACATGTTCGCAAAGATGCCGGAAGTCACGCGGGTTATCGGCAATCACGAAAAGATGCAGGCTGAGACCTGGCGGCCATCCGATTTACTGGGCGGGCATGAAAAAGTGCGCGTAAACGACATCATGTCGGTCCAGGAGACCGCGGCCCATTTGATTGACGGGATGGAAGGTCGCGCTCGGGCCTATGTGCAGGTCCAGAATGGCTGTGACCATCGCTGCACATTCTGCATCATTCCCTATGGTCGCGGAAATTCGCGCTCGGTGCCGGCAGGAGAGGTGGTCAACCAGGTCCGCCGCCTGGTTGAGACGGGTCATTACGAGGTGGTGCTGACGGGTGTGGACCTGACCAGTTGGGGGGCGGATCTGCCGGGAGTGCCGCAACTCGGCAATCTGGTGCAGCGTATCCTGAAATTGGTGCCGGAGCTGAAACAGCTGCGCATATCCTCGATCGATGCGATCGAAATTGACGACGCGTTGATGGAAACGATGGCCGACAAGCGCCTTGCACCGTTCATGCACCTGTCATTGCAACATGGTGATGATCTGATCCTGAAAAGGATGAAGCGTCGTCATTCCCGGACTGATGCAATCCGGCTGACAGAGCAATTGCGTAGCGTTCGTCCGGACATGGCTTTCGGGGCTGACATCATTGCCGGCTTTCCGACGGAGACCGAAGCGCATTTCGAGAATTCCGTCCGTCTGATCGAAGAGTGTGGGCTGTCATTCGTGCACGCGTTTCCCTATTCGCCGCGTCCGGGCACTCCGGCTGCGCGCATGCCCCAACTTGAGAAGGCCGTGATCAAATCGAGGGCCGCTCGTCTGAGAGAGGTTGGTGAGGCCGCGCTTGCGCGTCACCTGAGCACTTTTGAGGGCCAGACGGTGGACGCGCTCGTCGAGCGGGGAACGTCCGCGCGCCTACCAGATTTCACCCCCCTCCGGTTTGAACACGAACCCGGAGAAGCTGGACGCCCGGTGCGTGCACGTATAGTCCGGCATGACGGAAAACAGCTGATCGGAGCCCTCGCCGTATGATCCTTTGGTTCGGTAAAAAGAAGAAACAGCAAGAACTGAAAGACGCCGGTGCCGCGATGGACGCGCCGGAGCTTTCTGCCGACGAATTGGCGGCTCGGGACGCCGATGCGGCGCAAAAGGCTGCCGAACAGGAAGAAATCGAGCGCAAGGTCGCCGAAGCAAACAAGGCATGGGAAGAACGCCAGGCACGAGAAGCCGCGTCTGCGGCGGAAGAGGCAGCTCGCCTGGAAGAAGAGGCGCGAAAGGCGGAAGAGGCGCGCGCAGCAGCTCAGGCCCGGGCTGACGAAGCCGAAGCCCAGCGACTGGCAGAAGAGGCCGATCGTGCTCGAAAGGCGAAGGAAGAGCGAGAAGCCGCGCAGGCCAAGGCGGCAGCGGAACTGAAACTGCTTGAAGATCGCCGTGAGGCTGAGCGGCTTCGGGCTGAACGGGAAGCTGCGGCGCGTGCGGCGATGGAGGCAGAGGCCAACGATCCCGGATTCATGGCCAAGTTGGGGTCAGGGCTATCGCGGTCATCGTCTCGTCTGACCACAGGATTGTCGGTGTTCGGACGACGAAAGCTCGACGATGAGACGCTGGAGGAGCTGGAAGACCTTCTGATTTCGTCTGACCTCGGCGCCAAGGTCGCGATGCGCGTGACAGGTAATCTGTCCAAAGAGCGTTTTGAAAAGGAAATTACCGAGGATGAAATCCGGGGCGCCTTGGCGAGCGAAATCACGGAGGTTTTGAAGCCGCGTGAGAAGATCGTCGATTTTTCCGAAGGGCCAAGCCCGCGCATTGTCTTGTTTGTCGGCGTCAATGGATCCGGCAAGACCACAACCATTGGCAAGATTGCGTCGAAGCTGACGGAGCAGGGGGCGAAGGCACTTCTGGTAGCCGGTGATACGTTCCGGGCTGCTGCCATCGAGCAGCTCACCGTGTGGGGCGAGCGAGCCAGCATTCCCGTGATGTCAAAACCGACCGGCGCTGACGCTGCCGGGCTCGTTTACGAGGCGATTGAAAAAGCGAAGGCTGACAATCTGGATCTTGTTTTGGTGGACACGGCCGGACGCCTTCAAAACAAGACCGAGCTTATGTCTGAGCTCGAAAAAGTTGTCCGGGTCATCAAGAAGCTTGATCCGACCGCACCGCATGACGTGATCCTTGTGTTGGACGCAACAGTCGGACAAAACGCCTTGTCACAAGTCGAGGCTTTCAGGAACACGGCGGGTGTGACGGGGCTGGTGATGACCAAGCTGGACGGCACTGCCAAGGGCGGTGTGCTCGTTGCCATCGCGGAAGCCTATGATTTGCCGATCCACTTCATTGGAATTGGTGAAAAGGCGGAAGACCTCCGCCCGTTCAGTGCGGAGGCTTTTTCCAAAGCGCTGGTCGGCCTGCAGAGCTAGCTATTCCGCTGCCATCGCAGAAAGGTTCGCTCGCTGCGGCCCCCGCACGAGCCGTCCGGGGCGGGCGCCCGTTGGGTCTCCATCCCGATGCGTTACCTGGCCCTTGAGAATTGTGGCTGTGTAGCCTGATGCTTTCTGCATCAGCCTGCGACCGCCGGCGGGCAAATCGTAATTCACCTCCGGCAGATGAAGCGTCAGATTCGCGGTGTCGATGACATTGAGGTCCGCACGATAGCCCGGTGCAATCAGTCCTCGGTCGTTCAGGCCGATCCACTCTGCAGTCGCGCGTGCCTGGCGCTGAACGATGTGCTCGATGGGAATGCGAGGACCGCGCGTTCGGTCGCGCACCCAATGGGTCAGCATGGTTGTGGTGAACGACCCGTCGCAGATCATGCCGACATGCGCACCACCATCGGAAAGTCCGGGCAGTGTTGCCGGGCTCATCATCATTTCACGGGACGGATCCAGAGACCCGCCAGCATAGTTCAGGAACGGGAGGTAGAGCATGCCTCGGCCTTCGCGCTCCAGCATCAGGTCCAGCGCAGCCTCTTCAGGGGAAACGCCTCGGCGCGCCGCGATCGCTTCCAGAGTGCGCTCAGCGGTAGGCTCATAATTTACCGGTGCGTCCAGCTGAAAGATTTTCCCGAAGCTGCGAAGCATGACCTTCAGGAAGGGATTATCCGTGTCTGGCTTATCGGATAGAAGACGCTTGCGGAAGTCAGGATCACGCAAGCGCGCGACCCTGTCTTCGAATGGCAGGCTCGATATCTCACGATAGGTCGGATGCGCGCTGAACGGATTCAGTGTGAGTTCAAAGCCTAGCAGGACGCCCACGGGACGGGGCGCCACTTGGGCACGCATCGGCAGGCCATCTTCAACTGCCTGCTCAATAGCGCCGAGCAGGCGACGCCAGCCCTCAGGTGCAACATCAGCCTGAGCGAGTGAAACGGAAAGCGGCCTGCCGCTTGATTCCACGATCCTGCGCAGCATGGCGGCTTCCTTTTCCGGATCATCGAAATCAGAAACGAATTGCAACACACCGCGTCCTGCATCTGCCACGCCTTGCGCGATGCCGGCCAACTCGTCCTCTCCCGCTGTCAGGGTTGGTGTTGGCTGGCCGTCACTGGTGCGATGGTTCAGGGTTCGCGACGTGGAGAAACCGATCGCGCCCGCGCGGATTGCCTCGGTGGCCAGTATGCGCATCTGGCGGATGTCCTCTGGTGTCGCGGGTTCGCGATTTGCACCGCGATCTCCCATGACGAAGACGCGCAGTGCTGCGTGGGGAAGCTGCGCACAGATATCGGCATCGAACTGAGTGTTTGAGAGGCTGTCGAGATACTCCGGGAAACTTTCCCAGTTCCACGGCAATCCTTCGGCCAGTACCGGGAAGGGGATATCCTCAACGCCCTCCATCAGGCGGATCAGCCGGTCATGGTCATCTGGTTTGCAAGGTGCGAAGCCGACCCCGCAATTGCCCATCACCACCGTCGTCACGCCGTGCAGGGAAGAGGGGCTGATAGCGCCCGTCCAAGTTGCCTGGCCATCATAGTGCGTATGGATGTCCACAAAGCCCGGCGTCACCACTTGTCCGCGCGCGTCGATCTCTTCTGCGCCTTTACCCAAGACAGACCCGACTTGGGTGATCACGCCATTGGAAACGGCAACGTCGCCCTCAAAGCTCGATTGTCCGGTTCCGTCTATGATCGTGCCGCCGCGTATTACCAGATCATGTGTCATGCTGGGCTTCCTCCATGTTTTCTTGTTTCAGGCGAGTGAGGCGCTCAATAGAGCAAGAGTCAAATCCTTCCCACGCGTCAGCAAACCGTGCATAGGTCGCGACATATGTCGGAAAGCCTCCTCCCAGTTGTTCTGTGCCTTCTGTCAGCGGTTACGGTTGCGGCCACGAACATGTTCGTGAAGCGCGGCGGTGATGTGCTGACAGCCCGAATGGCCGTCGCCATCGTGATGGGTTTGAGCGTTCTGCCGTTCGCGCCATTCGTGCCGATGCCGCCTCGCGAAACCTGGCCGCTCATCATTGTCTCGATCATCGTGCACTGGTTTTACCAATTCTGTCTCGTGAGGGCCTTGCATCGAGGTGACTTGTCTCTCGTGTTCCCTGTGATGCGGGGGCTTGCGCCTCTGGTGACGGCCTGCGCCGCCATCTTCGTGCTCAACGAGCATCTGACCCTGCTTCAATCGGCTGGTCTGATGCTGGCGAGTCTGGCGATCATCATCTTCGCCCTGCCGACCGGGCAAACAGCCTCCGCTCGCAAACTGGATCGAAGCGCACTTGTATGGGCATTGCTGACGGCTTTGGGTGTCGGGATGTACGCCGTGGCCGATACACGGGCAGCGCGGGCCATGCCGGACCCGATGACGTTTGTCGTATGGCTGTTTCTGCTCGACTGGATTGGTGTGACCGTCGTCGCCATTATGCAGCGGCGCGGACAAATACGTGCCGCCATGGTGCGGCAATGGAAAGGCGGTGTTGCTGGTGGGGTGCTCGGCACGTTTTCATACGGTCTGGCGATTTATGCCTATACGCTGACGGATGCCGCCATCGTCACTGCATTGAGGGAGACTTCAGTGGTCTTCGCAGCTGCCTTCGGTGCGATGTTCCTGAAAGAAGGGTTTGGGTACAGACGTATCATCGCAGCAGCCACGCTCGCGGGTGGTTTGCTGATGATGCAAGTAGGCGCTTAGTCTGTGCGGACAATTTCGCCTCGTTGGTGATTTGTTAGCTCACCTATTGTCAGACAGGCGGAGAAGTCCAATTTGATCCGGACCCCAGCGTAACTCGTAGGAATTGCATGACAGAGCCAAATACCGCCTCGCAATCTGCCGATGTCAGTGATGCCGCTGCCAAGGCGGGGAACATCTGGACAGAGATTGGTCCGACGCTGGCATTCATCATCATCTACAATGTGATGCTAAGGTTTCCAGAAGGCGATGGTTTGTTTACCAAAGACACCGCGCTGTACTGGGCCACGGGCATTCTTATTATTGGAACATTTGTGGTGATCGCTCAGAAGCTGCTCAAGAAGGAACGTATTCCTCCTTTCCTGCTTGTCTCGTCACTTCTGATTGGTGCGTTTGGAACAGCAGGAATTTTGCTTCAGTCCAAACTCTTCCTGTTCATCAAGCCGACCATCATCAATCTGCTCTATGCGGGCGTGATCTTTGGCGGCCTCGCCGTTGGCCGAAACATCTGGAAGATGCTTTTTCATACAGTCTTTGATCTTCCTGACCATGCATGGCGAACGCTGGCGATCCGCTGGGGGCTGTACTTTGTAGCAATGGCTGTTTGGAACGAGTTCCTTTGGCGGAACTTTTCCGAAGCGACCTGGGCCAATTGGAAGCTTGGAAACATTGTGATCGGCGTTCTGTTTGCCGTCGCGAATGTCCCGTATACGCTGAAACACATGCGTCAGTCTGATACATCAGACGACTAGCGTGTCAGCGCCTCTGTTCCCGGCGGATTGGAAAAGGGCGCAAATACCTGACTGTTTCTCGTTTCCGAATAGTGAGTGAGACCCCATACCACGGTTGGAAATGCGAGATTTGACCACGGTATATCTTTCCAGTCGAACAAGCGGACTTCCAGGCTCTCGGGCCCCGGTGAGATATCAGACACCAGTTCAGCCCTGAACATGACCTGCACCTGAGAAATGCGCGGGACCGAATAGACAGCAAGCATCCGATCGATACGTATCTCGGCGTTTGCTTCTTCTTTGGCCTCTCGTTGCGCCGCTTCCTCTACAGTCTCGCCCGTCTCCATGAAACCGGCAGGCAAGGTCCAGAATCCCTTACGCGGATCAATCGCGCGTCTACAAAGCAGCACTTTGCTACCTTTTGTAACAACGGAAGCTGCAATTATTTTCGGATTTATGTAGTCTACGAACTGGCAATGTGAGCAAACACGGCGTATTCGGTCGTCTCCATCGGGTATTTTCAGTTTGAATTCTTGCGAAAAGAAACCATTTGATAATTGATCCGTCATCGAAGCTTAAGCCTCTTGAGTTTATTAGGGCACATGTTGATCCGCACACGGGTCGGGAATTTAACAGACCAGTAACCGGATTTTCTATCGCGCCCAACGCCTAATTGAATACAGAAAGAAACATTATCATGACCTACGATCTCAAAAAATCACCGAGCCACCTGCTGCACCGTGCCCAGCAGATTGCCGCAAACGAATCTGCCGCCGCGCTGAGCGCCGCTGGCATCACGCTGCGCCAGTTCTCCGTTCTGGCTGCTCTGTCCGGAAACGATGGCGTCAGCCAGTCGGATCTCGTCAACGCTACGGGTATCGACCGTTCGACCCTCGCCGACATGGTTGCTCGTATGGAGCGCTCTGGCCTCATCAAGCGCGTTGCGTCTAAAACTGACAAGCGTGCCAAAGTTGTGTCGCTGATGGCAAAAGGCAAGAAGGCCTATGAGAAGGCACTGCCAGCTGTCGAGAAAGCAGACCAAGCCATCTTTGAAGCACTTCCAAAAACGAAGCAGTCCGCACTCGTCGCTGGACTGACCGACATGGTTGCAGAAGCAGACAAGGCAGAAGCGCCAGCTCCGAAGCCTGCCGCACCAGCTCCAGCTGCCAAGGCTGCTCCGAAACCAGCCGCGAAGAAAGCTCCTGCTCGCAAGCCAGCCGCCAAGAAGGCTCCGGCGAAAAAAGCGCCAGCCGCCAAGAAAGCTCCGGCTGCGAAGCCGGCAGCGAAAAAAGCTCCAGCCAAGAAGGCTGCGCCAAAAGCCAAGGCAAAAGCTGCTGCAAAGGCAAAGCCGGCAACCGCTACGAAGCCAGCCAAAAAGGCTCCGGCTCGCAAAGCCAAGAAAAAGTAAGCTTCCGGTGACGGAGTTTAAGTGGGCGGGGCGCTTTCAAGCGCCTCGCCTATTTTTTTGACTGAATCAGAATCGAGTTGGCCCTGCACATGGGCGATTATCTCTCCCTCAGCAGAAATGACGAATGTTTCCGGAACCCCGGTCAGTCCAAACTCGAGGCCGCCCTGTCCGTCTGGGTCCAATGCAATACGTGTGTAGGGATTACCAAGCCGGTCCAGAAATGCCTGACCGTTCTCGAGAGTGTCCTTGTAGAGAATCCCGAAGACTTGATAGGGATGTGATTCCGAAAGCTCCGAAATGAATTTGTGCTCCGCCTCGCATGGCGCACACCAACTGGCAAAGAGATTGACTGCCACCGCGCCGCCTGTGGGGGAGGGGGCGAAAGTCAGCGAGTCTCCGTTTGGCGTTGCAAACACGGTATTTGGTGCATTGCGCAGCCGTTGCTCGAAATCAGCCTTTTCCGGATTGAGTAGCTGTCCTGCGGCGACAAAACCAATTACCGCTAAAGTGCCTACCGGAACAATCGCCAGCCAGCGTTTCATCCGCGTTTCTGGTCCCGGACGCGCGCCTCGATTTTTATGAGCCGGGATTTGGCCGCGCGGGCTTTCAGCCATACACTGCCCATTGCGCCCCCAATCAGCACAAGCCCCAATGCGTAGCTGGCCCAGATGAACGCTGAATTGGATTCAAACACGGGAAGCATGGCTTAGTCTCCTGTCATCAGGCGGGCCCGCAATTGGGCGGCGCGTCTTGTCCATATTTCAGCACGCATGAGCGTCATGACAAGGGCGGCAAACAGTAGCGTGTGGCCAAGCGAGCTGATCAGGAGTGGCCAGAGATAAACTGCCGCCATCTTCGGGCCATCTGCCGTGATGACGCTGGCGTCCTGATGCAGCGATGTGAAGAGGTCGACCGAAAATTTGATCAGCGGAACGTTCAGCGCGCCGACCATGGCCAGGATGGCGCCCGCTCTCGCAGCCTTTTGCCGTGTGTCCATTGCCGCGCGAAGAGCCATGTAACCCAGAAACAGAAAGAACATGAACAGCACGGACATCATACGTGCGTCATCCCACTGCCACCAGGTTCCCCAAGTCGGCTTGCCCCAGATTGCTCCTGTCGCAAGACAGAGCGCTGTCCATGTCGCGCCAAGCGGGGCGATGGCTTTGGCGGCAATATCCGCGACTTCGTGGCGCCAGATGAACCAGACAAAGCTCATCACCGCCATGCCGAGATAGCTGCCCATCGCCAGCCAGGCCGCTGGAACATGGATGAACATCACACGCATGATGTCGCCACCCTGATAATCGTCTTTCGGAACAACCCAAAGGCCTTGCCAAAGCCCCCACAGGATGCCGAGTGCGGCGAGCGCATAGAAAGCCGGCGCCAGCCAGTCGGACAGCTTCAGGAAGCGGTGTGGATTTGCAAACCAGGAAAACATTTCGTTCGAGATACCTTTCCCTTAATCCGCCGCCAAGCGCAGGGCTGCACCCATCGCGAACGGAGCTACAGCCAGTGCGAACAGTGTGGTTGCAGCAAGAAACAGTGGAGCGGAAGCGCTGTTCGGCCCATCACCCATGGCGAGCGCGCCGAAGATCGCTGTGGGTACGTATAATGGCAGGGCGATCAGGCTGATGAGCAATCCGCCTCGACGAACTGTTGCTGATAGGGCTGCTCCGACACCGCCCCAGAAGTAGAAAGCAAGACCTCCAATGGCGTAAAAGGCCATGTTCTCAAACAGCGCGTTGCTCGCCTCGGCCTGAAACATCAACAAGAGAAGCGGGGACAGCAGGGCCAGCGGCAGTCCTGCCGTGAGCCAGTGCGCCACGGTCTTGGCAGCTGCGATGGCCGCGGGAGGTGCGCCTGTCTGGAGCCATAGGTCCAGAGTGCCGTCTTCGGAATCGGCCTGAAAAATGCGCTCGAGCGTCACGAGACTGGAGAGCGCCAATGAAACCCAGAGAATTCCGGGCCCAATCGCGCGAAGGGTCGTGGTGTCGGTCCCGACGCCCAGCGGGACAAGCACCGCAGCGCCCGCGAAGAAGCCAACAGGAAGCAGTGCACCAGCGCCACCTGCCCATGCCTCTCCCAGCGCTTGCCGGAAGGCAGAGAGGATCGGAGTACCTGTCAAATCTCAACCTGCGTATCGAATTCAAATCCGGCGTCGCCATGAATCGCGGCGATCAAACCGCCGCCTGCCGAACGATGTTCCGCAATCATGTCTAGCACCAGGGACCTGCCCCGGGAGTCCAGCGCGGTGAACGGTTCATCAAGCAGCCAGAGTGGTCGTTTCTCCAGTTTCAGCCGAGCGAGTGCGGTGCGCCGGCGCTGGCCGGCCGAAAGATATCTGGCTGGAACGTCAGCGGGTTTCGAGAGGTCCATGTCACCCAGAATTCTGGCGATATCTACCGTCTGGCCCCAAGCCCGCGCCCAAAGGCGCATATGATCCGTTGGCGTTTCATGAGGCTTCAATCCCTCGCGATGCGCAATCCAATGGTGCGGAGTAGGGCGGTTGATCGTACCCGTTTCGGGTTGAGTCAGCCCCGCCAGGATTCTCAACAGTGTCGTTTTACCTGCGCCATTCGCGCCGCGGAGTATGAGCGCTTCACCGGGCGACACCGATAGCGACTTTTCACGAAATAACACGCGCTCGCCACGCATGATGCCGACACTGTCTGCGGAAAGGAGTGAACCAACGCCCATCTGACCCGTTTAGACCCTTTGTCTCAATTGCTTCAATCCATAATGCGCTTATATGAGACAGGCCAACGCGGCGGCTCTTCGCCGCATTTGATAATTCAGACGCGAGGTTCCCTCTTATGCCTTCCCTCGACAGCTTCAATTCCAAACGCACGCTTTCTGTCGGCAGTAAATCCTATACTTATTACTCGCTGACGGCTGCGGGAGAAAATGGTCTGGGTGATGTTTCACGCCTGCCAGCTTCCCTCAAAGTGCTGCTCGAAAACATGCTTCGGTTCGAGGACGGCAAAACCGTCACAAAAGAAGACATTCTGGCCTTCAAGACCTGGCTCGATAACAAGGGCGACATCAGCCACGAGATTGCCTATCGCCCCGCGCGCGTCCTGATGCAGGATTTCACCGGTGTTCCGGCCGTGGTCGATCTGGCTGCGATGCGGGATGCGGCGGAGAAGCTCGGCGCGTCCGCGGAAGCAATCAATCCGCAGGTTCCAGTTGATCTCGTGATCGACCACTCTGTCATGGTTGATAGCTTTGCGGGCCCGGACAGTTTCGAAAAGAATGTCGAGATTGAGTACAAGCGCAATCAGGAGCGCTACGAATTCCTGCGTTGGGGATCGACCGCCTTCAAGAATTTCCGGGTCGTTCCGCCAGGCACCGGTATCTGTCACCAGGTGAACCTAGAATATCTGGGCCAAACGGTCTGGACCAAGGAAGAGAACGGCGAAACTGTCGCCTATCCCGACACATGCGTTGGCACCGATTCTCACACGACGATGATCAATGGTCTCGCAGTGCTCGGCTGGGGTGTAGGCGGCATCGAAGCTGAGGCTGCGATGCTGGGCCAACCGGTGTCCATGCTTATTCCGGAAGTGATCGGTTTCCGCCTTGACGGCAAAATGGCTGAAGGCGCCACAGCGACGGACCTCGTTCTGACAGTTGTCCAGATGCTTCGCGAGAAAGGCGTGGTTGGCAAATTCGTGGAGTTCTATGGCCCCGGATTGTCCAATCTGACGCTCGAAGACCAGGCAACCATCTCGAACATGGCGCCTGAATACGGCGCGACCTGTGGATTCTTCCCGGTCGATGAGGACACGACGAGATATCTTACAAATACCGGTCGCGACTCTGAGCGGGTGCAGCTGGTTGAGGCGTACGCGAAAGCGCAGGGTTACTGGCGTCCGGAACAGGTCGAGCCCATTTTCACGGATACGCTCGAATTGGATCTGAGCACCGTCGTACCGTCGATCTCGGGTCCGAAACGCCCGCAGGACCGCGTCCTGCTGTCCGAAGGCGATACGGCATTTGCCGACGCCATGGCCAAGGAATTTGGCAAAGCTGCCGATGCGGCTGAGCCAATCGCAGTAGAAGGCGAAGACTATACGGTCACGCATGGTGACGTGTTCATTGCGGCTATCACGTCCTGTACAAACACATCCAATCCATCTGTCTTGATCGCGGCGGGCCTCGTTGCCCGCAAGGCCAGAGAGCTGGGTCTGGACCGTAAGCCGTGGGTGAAGACATCGCTCGCGCCGGGGTCCCAGGTTGTCACGGACTATCTGGAAAAGGCTGGCCTGCAGGATGATCTGGACGCGCTCGGTTTCAATTTGGTCGGCTACGGGTGCACGACGTGCATCGGCAACTCCGGTCCGTTGCCGCCAGAATTGGCGAAAGCGATCGCAGATGGCGACCTGGTCTCATGTTCGGTGCTTTCCGGAAACCGTAATTTCGAAGGTCGGATTGGTCCCGATATCAAGGCAAACTACCTCGCATCCCCGCCATTGGTGGTCGCGTATGCGATCGCAGGTTCGCTCCGTGTAAATCTGACGACGGATCCGCTCGGTAAGGACAAGAATGGCAACGACGTCTTCCTGAAGGATCTGTGGCCGACTTCTCATGAGATCGCCGAGATCATGGCAGAAGCCGTCACGCCGCAAATGTTCGCAGAACGCTACTCGGACGTGTTCAAGGGCGACGAGCATTGGCAAGGCATCGAAGTGTCAGGTGGCCAGACCTATAGCTGGCCCCCAGCCTCAACCTATGTACAGAACCCGCCCTATTTTGAAGGCATGGGGCTGGACATAGACGCGCCGAAAGACGTGGAAGGCGCACGCGTGCTCGCTGTATTCGGCGATTCCATCACGACCGACCACATCTCACCGGCAGGCTCAATCAAGGCTTCGAGCCCGGCTGGCATTTATCTTCAAGAGCACCAGGTGTCGCCACTGGACTTCAACTCCTATGGCTCGCGCCGCGGCAATCATGAAGTCATGATGCGAGGAACATTCGCGAATATCCGCATCAAGAACCAGATGGTTCCCGGCGTCGAAGGCGGTGTGACAGTCCATTATCCCGACGGCGAACAAATGCCGATCTATGATGCTGCGATGAAATACGAGGCCGAAGGCACGCCGCTGGTGGTCTTCGCTGGTGACCTGTACGGAAACGGATCTTCGCGAGACTGGGCGGCCAAGGGTACGATTTTGCTTGGCGTGCGTGCGGTGATTGCAGGAAGCTTCGAGCGTATCCACCGCTCAAACCTGATCGGCATGGGTGTGCTTCCGCTTGAGTTTGCTGAAGGCGAGAGCGCGGCAGAACTTGGTTTGACCGGTAAGGAGCAAGTGACCATCAAAGGCATCGAGTCGATTACACCGCGGCAGGCTATGTCCGTCGAAATCACGCGCGAAGACGGCACAAAGGTGACGGCCAACACGATCGTGCGTATCGATACAGAGAACGAACTCGACTATTACCGCAATGGCGGCATCCTGCACTATGTGCTGCGCAATCTTGCCCGCGAAGCTGCGGCGGCCTGATCAGGCCCGCGCGACAACAAACTGAATGAGAAAGCCCCCATGGTTATCCGCGGGGGCTTTTTTGCAGGCCTCACATCCCTGTGACTGTCGCGCGATTGGAGATAAGCCTATAAGCTGCAACTGACATGAAACGCATCCTCGCCTCTCTCCTGATTCTTGTTGGCCTCTGGACTCCGGCTGCCGTCGCCGAGGGACCGGTGCTGGTTGAGCTGTTTTCCTCTCAGAATTGCCGCTCTTGCCCAAAGGCGCACCGCACCCTCAAGGCGGTGAGCGCGGATCGTGATGACTTGCTGGTTCTTACCTGGTCAGTGGATTATTGGGATTATCTTGGGGACAAGGATCCAATGGCGATGAAGGAATCCAAGGATCGCCAGCGGGGTTATACAGACCGGTTCGGCTTGCGAGGCCCTTACACACCACAAACCGTGTATGATGGTCGGGAACAGTGCGCCGGCAGCAAACGTCACAATGTAGAACGAGCGTTGGAGCGTCTCGAGGAAAAGGCTGCATTGGGTGTCGATTTGGTCCGCAAGGGTAACAAGCTTCGGCTTTCTGGAAGTGTACCTGATCTCGCAGATATCTGGTTGGTCGATTACTTGTCCGGGGAGGCGAATACGACCGAAATGGTCAATCCAGTGACGCGTGTTACCGCGCTCGGCCCCTGGCTGGGAAATTCGGTGGAGCTGGACATACCGGTTTGCGATTCCGGCTGCGCTGTCATTGTTCAAGAATCCGGGTTCGGTCCGGTTCTGGCGACCATGGTGATCGCACCTTAGCGAAATCGTCAGGGCTGAGCCGGCCGGTCCGCTTCCAGCGTCAGGGCAGGGGGCCTGACAATCGAGGAAACGCGCGGCGTAAACTCATTCCAGTCATACTCAGCGAGTTGGAAGGCCCAGCCTTCAGCCTTGTCATTGATCGTGCTGCCGCGATGGGCGCCTTCGCCAGCCTCGATTGCCCGGATTGTAACAAAGTACCCATCTGGCTCGCGGAAGGCACGCACATCGACTTCAAGACCATCATGCGTCTCCGTGATGTGGCGACCAACAAAGCGTGTCTGGAGTTCGCTGGCGGGCTTCACACCGATCGGGGCAAACCGCGTCAGCGCCAAGGCGGGCGTTGAGGCCGCCATCCGGCTGACCAGCCTGAAATTCTGGAACGGCGGACCGGGCAGGAAACTCCTGTCGCTGGAACCCACCGAGCGCTGCAGATACAGGCTTTCGCCAAGCGCATCGAATATTCTTACCGCTGAGATGGCGTCTGAATTGATCTCGAAGATATCGAAATCCAGCCATGCATCATGGTTGTAGAAGGGGGGCAGGTCACCCACCACCTGAAACGCCTGATGTTGATCGGGCAGCCGCCCGTAGAGCTGGCTATCTTTGCGCCCGGTGATGAGAGACGCAGACACCTGGCCATCGTCGTCGATGATTTCTATCAGGGCGCCCGTTCCGCCATCGCGAGGGTCGCCAAGGCCGATGCGGTTGAGTTTATCCGGATCGCGGGTACGGCCTTCACCCCAGCTGAGCGCTTCAAGGCCGGTTGCGAGCTCTGCGAGTCTGTCCGGCCGTATCGGATAGCCGTCGTCATCCCCCATCTTCCAGCCTGTCTGTGTGTTGATCAGGGAATAGGCTTCATCTGAGAGTGTGACTCTGATTTCGCTCGCTTCCGCGCGGATGCTGGCGAAATCCGGAATGACTTTCTGGCCGTCGCGTTCTGTGGAGCGTGTCGTGGGGCCGCCCAGACTGTAGGCGAGAATGCTGAACACGGTCAGCCCTGCCGCAATACCAGCCATGATCTGAAGACGCCGCAGGCGCTGCTTGGTGCGAAGATCGCTCATGCTGCCTCCTTGCGCTTCTGGCGATACCATACAAACAGACCGATCAGGCAGACCAGTAACGGCCCTCCCCAGATGTTTATGGCCTTCAGCGTGCCTTCTAGACGGTCGATGTCGCGGCGATAATTTCGCTCGATTTCGCGAAGCTGGGCACGAAGATCCACAATACGCTGTCGCAGATCCAGCAATTCGGTGCGCTCTTCTTCGGTCAGGTCGGCCTCCAGGTCACCAGAGAAGAAACCGTCTGCTGCACCGATCGCCTGCAACTCCTCCAGACGTGCTTGCGCTGTTTCCAGATTGTCCTGAAGGGCGGCTTGTTGACGGAAGTAGATGGCCTCAGCGTTTTCTCGCATCCGGTCAATTCGGTCCATTCGGCGCAAACTTGGCGCGCGAGAGCGCAGTCGGGAAAGCTCGCCGCCCCCGGCCAGGGCATCCAGTGCATTCAGCACCAGCGCGCCATTGTCAGCAACTATGATCTGTTCGTTCGGAATGATGTAAAAATCATCCGCAATGAAATCGACGTCCGCGATCAGAACCAGCTGGGCGTCCGTTTCGCTTTGAGAGATATGGGGCAGGGCGCTTGCCGCTTCAGCACGGGCAATTTCTGCAAGCAGGGGGTCTGCAGGTTCGTCAAACGCGGGAGCACCCAGCGGGAAGGCCGTTGTCAACCGTCCGGACAGACGGCCCGCGAGGACCAGCGGTCCTGGCTCGGTCTTGTATTGCCGCAGAACCTGTTGCGGCGACATGTCAGTGACTGCGTTCTCGGCGTCAATGAAGGAGGGGCTCGGGCCTGTTGTCAGCAGTGGTGTAAACTCCATCTCATCGCCGAGCGCGCCTACTGAAAAGGCGCCGGGAGCACCGAAGTTTACGGACCGGGCAAGGTCAGCCGTGATCAGATCTTCCTGATTCATGTCGCCGGCCGGGATGCCTAGGAACAATGGATGCGCCAATTCCTCAATCCGACCACCACCGGTGTCGACCGGCACAGGGAGAGCGCTCGCGGCATCGGCAACCGCACCGTCGGATAGTGAAACACCCCAGGCATTTCCAAACACGCCCAAAGTCGCCGTCGTTTCAGGCTCGCTCGTATCGAACATGGCTGCGTTGGCGACCGTTTTCGCGGCCGAATCGAGGAGGAACACCGCGCGGCCTTGGCGCAAGATGAACTGATCTATCAACCATTGCTGTCGATCAGACAGCTCCGGGGGTTGCACCACAAGCAATACATCCAGGTCTTCGGGCAGAGACTGGAACGTTTCTGAGATCGGTTCGACGTCAAAAGATTTGTGAATGTCCCGTAGCAGTGTGTAGCCACCTTCGCCGCCGGGTGCGGTCATGCCAGGAAGGGAAGAGAGGATACCAACTTTCGCCGGGTCCGGATCATCCAGGCGCGCCACCATACGTGTCAGATCGTATTCAAGCGTGACTTCACGCTCAGGTGCCAGAAACGGAATGACCCGTTGGTCATCAATCGAATTACGTCCGATTATTCCGAAATAAAGGGGGTCGTTTCCGTTGGTGTCGATGGCTGTAATGCCAGCGGCGAGCGCCTGATCTTCTGCGGGCGAAAAGGGGACCGGATCAATCTCGGTGACGCGGACCTTTCCGCCGGATTGGCTTTCGTAGACTTGCAACAGTTCACGGACACGCGCGGCATAAGCGCGGATGGATGGAAAGTCCTGTCCCGTGGCCCGTGTGTAGACGAAAGTAATGTCGACCGGCTCCGCAACCGTATCGAGTGTCGATCTTGTGGCGTCCGACAGCGTGTAAAGATTATTCTCGGTGAAATCGATCCGCGCCCCGGTGAATACTTTCTGCACAAGCAGGTTGGCCGAGATGAAGATAATCGCGGTCAGCGCAGTGGCGGCGATGAGATAGTGCTTTGCCTTCATGTCAGCCGAGCCTCTGCCGGGACGCCCACAAGCCATTCAGAATCGTCCAGAGCGTGATGACGCCGAGAAAGAACAGGACAGAGCGCAATTCCAGAACGCCTCTTTGGGCCGCCTCGAAATGCGAAAGGAAAGAAAAATGAGCGACGAGTTCAGCCATGCCAGCCCCAAACAGGCCTTTCACGCCTGACAGGACCAAAGGCCAACCTGCCGCCGTGAAGATGAATGCAACCACGACACTGATGACGAAGGCGGTAACCTGACTGCCGGTCAATGCCGAAATGGCGGCCCCGATTGAAAGATAGGATCCAGCCATCAGAAGGCTGACGAAGTATGTCAGGGCAATCGCCGCATTGTCGGGCGCGCCAAGATAGTTCACCGTCACCCACATCGGCAGTGTGAAAACGAGCCCAACAGCGGCCACGCTCCAGGCGGCGCACAGTTTACCCAGTACGAGTCCCGGCATGCCCAGGGGAAGCGACAGCAGCAGTTCGTCGGTCCCGGCACTTGCCTCATCTGCCCACAGTCGCATGGCCAATGCGGGCAGAAAGATCATGTAGATCCATGGATGCCATACGAAGAAAGGCGACAAGTCAGCCGTGCCCGTATCGAAAAACCGAGCAGCCTCCCAGGTGAACATGCCGAGAGACAGCAGAAATACCGCAAGGAAGACATAGGCCATGGGCGTCGCGAAGTACGCTCCGAGTTCGCGCCGATAAGTCGGAAGGAAACTGTCAAACTGTTGACGGAAACGGTTCATGCGGACTCAGCCTCCGCCTGGTCTGTCAGTCGAGTGAATGCACTTTCAAGAGTGCCGTCAGCCGAAAGCTTCAACAGTCCGTCGGGAGTGTCGTCGGCAACAATGCGCCCCCTGTCCACGACAATCGCGCGGGTGCACATTGCAGGCACTTCAGTAAGCGTGTGAGTTGAGATTACAATTGCCTTGCGGGGTGCCATCCGGGCGATCAGGGCGCGGACGGCGCGCTTCTGGTTGGGATCCAGCCCATCAGTGGGTTCATCAAGAAGCAACACAGGTGGGTCATGCAAGATCGCGCCGGCCAGTCCCACGCGGCGGCGATACCCCTTCGACAGCGAACCAATTCTTTGTCCGCAAACGGTGGAAATCCGCGAATCCGCAATGGCGCGCTCGATGGCTTGCTTGCGCTGAGACCGGGGGAGGGACCGTGCGGCAGCCATGAACGCCAGAAATTCTGGAGGCGTCATGTCATTGTATAGCGGTGCGCCTTCGGGCAGGTAGCCAAGCGCAGCCTGCGCTTCTCGCCGCGCCGAGACGATCGACTTCCCATCGATGGACGCATCCCCGGAATCAGGCTCCAGAACACCTGCGATCATGCGCATGGATGTGGATTTGCCTGCGCCGTTCGGGCCCAGGAAACCAAGGACAGTGCCTTTCTCTACGGTGAAGGACAGACCCTGTACGGCCCGCTTTTCACCAAAGGATTTTTCCAGTTTCTGAATGTCCAGCATTCTTCGAACAGGTCCTTTCCCGGGAGCCTTTTAGATAACGTTGTTGGGCGATTCTGGCCAGTGCCATCACAGCAGCAGGGGCGGTCGTCAGGCAGAAAAGCGGCGAACCTCGTCGAGCACGGCTTTTGCGGCTGCTTCAACAATTTTCCCGCCGTCATCCACACTTGATTGGGTCGGGTCGGAGCCGATCCGGCCATCCGGGAAGTCCCGGCGATACTGGACAGCGTCGCCAATTGTACCAGTCGGGGCGATTTTCGGCGACATTTCCACGTCTGTTCTCGCGTGGTCGGGGTAACCGTAATAGGTGACGGAGACTTCGGACGCTGTTGCGTGGCTGCCGTGTCCGACGGGGTAGAGCTGGTTGCACAGTGTCATCACGGACTTGAAGTCCCACCAGTCCCGACGCTTGAGCGTCAGGCCCGGCAGATTGGATTCGCCGCGCGGATCGAAACTGCGGCGGGAATGAATTTCAGAGAAAGCCGCTTCGATCGTGGCAATGTTTCCGCCATGTCCATTCAGCCAGTAAATGCGCTCGAAGCCATGTCGCATCAGGCTTTCCGTCCAATCGGCCATCGCGGAGATCATTGTAGAAGGACGCAGGGTGATCGTGCCAGGAAAGCCGAGATGGTGCTGAGCGCAGCCGACGCTGAACGTTGGGCCAACCAGCATGTCGTCTGGCGCAAGCTTCTCGGCTTCACGCGCTATGATTTCCGGGCAGAGCGCGTCTGTGCCGATGAACCCGTTGGGGCCGTGTTGTTCCATCGAACCGATCGGGATGACGATTGTCTTGGATGTCTTCAGCCATGCTTCGATGTCGGTCCAGGTCGAAACGGGAAGCAGCATACGATCAGTCCTTTCGAGGCGCGATCCTTCGGGTGATGTGTCCCATCTTCCGGCCCGGTCGCGCATCTCTCTTGCCATACAGGGTGAGAGTCTCATCGGGCTTAAGGCTGGTCGGGTCAATAAGCCCGGCATCGCCGATCAGATTGCGCATCTCGGCATCATAGAGGCGACGGGTATCGCCGAGTGGCCAGCCGCATATGGCCCGAATATGTTGTTCGAACTGGCCCGTCTGACACGCTTCGGGGGTCCAGTGACCGGAATTGTGGACCCGCGGTGCGAACTCGTTCGCCAGCAATGATCCGTCAGAAAGGACAAAGAATTCAAGGGCCAGAACGCCGATATAGTCCAGCGCGCCGACCAGTTTCATGGCCTTCTCGCGCGCATTGACTTCGACGGCCTTCGGCAGGCCGGAAGGCGCAGTCGACCGTGCCAGAATGCCGTCTTCGTGCGTGTTTCGAGGAGGTGCCCAGCTAAGGGTTTCGCCGGTGCTGGAGCGCGCGACAATGACTGAAATTTCACACTCGAACGGGATGGCAGCTTCGAGAATGGCGGGCGCCGCTCCAATTGCCTCCCAAGCCTGATCAGCGTCGCTTGCGGCGCGGACCCAAGCCTGTCCTTTGCCGTCATATCCATCTCGACGCGTTTTCAGGACACCGGTGCCGCCAACGCGGTCAAGTGCCGCTGGTATGTCGGCCGCTGAAGAAATCACCTCATAGGGGGCGGTTGGTATGTCGATACCGTTCAGAAATGCTTTTTCCTCGGCGCGGTCTTGAGAGATTGCGAGAGCTCTGGGACCGGGGTGCAACGCAACTCCGCAGTCGGCAATTGTTTCAGCGGTGGACGCCGGAATGTTCTCAAATTCAAGCGTAACAACGTCGCAACTTTTCGCGAACGCGCGCAACGCTGCATCGTCCGAGTAATCGGCTATCCAGGTTTGAAGGGCGGCACGGGAAGCGGGCGCGTCCTCTTCGGGACAAAAGATGTGAACGTCAAAGCCCAGCTGATTTGCGGCACCCGCCAACATGCGGCCCAACTGGCCGCCACCCAGTATCCCGATCGTGCTGCCGGGGGCGATCATGGTCATGCTTCGGGAGACTCGCCGATCTTGTCAGTCTGCGCCTGACGGAATTGGTCCAGTTTCTCGGCGACGGAGGCATCTTCCAATGCCACGATCGAAGCGGCAAGAAGCCCGGCATTGGTAGCTCCGGCCTCTCCTATGGCGAGCGTGCCGACCGGAATGCCCTTGGGCATCTGCACGATCGACAGCAGACTATCCATTCCTGAAAGAGCGCGGGACTGGACCGGCACCCCAAGGACGGGAAGGGGAGTCATCGAGGCAGTCATACCAGGCAGATGAGCCGCGCCGCCGGCGCCGGCGATGATAACCTTCAACCCTCGGCCACGAGCGGTTTTTGCATACTCGACAAGTCGATCTGGTGTGCGATGCGCCGAGACAATTCGTGTCTCATGCGACACGCCGAGGTCTTCCAGAATCTCTGCCGCCAGCCGCATGACAGGCCAGTCGGACTGGCTGCCCATTATGATCCCGACTTTTGGGGAACTGTTGTCAGTCATTGATGGCCTCGCCGCTGGAAAGCGCGCAACATAGGTGTGCCGGGCAGCGCGTCAACTCTCGTGTCGATCGAGGCATGACAGGAACCGCTATATCTCGGCGCAATATTTGCTTAACCTTCGGTCATGGCGGATGAATTTCAAGCTCCGAAGACCAGCGACCGAACCGCTCTCCTCAATGTTCTTGGGGTGAATTTGGCGACTTTGGACGTTCGGACGCGCGCCGCTATCGAAGCGTTATGCGATGAGGTCCTGTATCTCCGTGCTGACGTGGACAAATTGCGTGATGCGCTTCACGAGGCAGAGTCGCTCGCGGACAATGATGCACTCTGTCCCGTATTCAATCGGCGGGCCTTTGAAAGAGAGATTCATCGGGAAATTGCCCTGGCGGCCCGCTTCCGGACACCACTGTCGATCATTTATATCGATCTCGATCACTTCAAGGATGTAAACGACGCGTTCGGCCATGCGGCGGGAGACGAAGTGCTGATACGGATCTCCGAAATGTTGCTTCGTCACACGAGAGATACAGACATCGTGGGACGCCTAGGCGGAGACGAGTTCGGCATCGTTCTCGCCCAGGCGACCGCCGCAGATAGTCTACTGAAGGCGAAACTTCTCGCCCGTGAAGTAGACCAACTAGTCGTGCGTAACGGGCACGACAGCAACGGTCGCACAGTGCGTATCGGGGCGTCCTGCGGCGTGGTAGAGTGGCAGGTGGGACAAGACGCTCAGACGCTAATCGCACTCGCCGATCAGGCGATGTTCGCCCAGAAAGCGCGCAGGAAATCCAGCCTTCAGGCAGATAAACAATAATTTATGTCAATTTGGCCGATTCCGGCTTTGGCCCCCCGTGACGCCTCAAATCTCCTGTGTTTAACTGTGACCGTTAAGACACACCCACTTAACAGCAAGAAGGAGACTGCCATGTCGCTTAAAGGCCGGATCAACGAACTCGCCAACAAGCACCGCAAACTCGACGAGACGATTCATGAGGAACAGAAACGACCGTCAGCAGATGCCCTTCGATTGAAACGCCTTAAGCGGGAGAAGCTTCACATCAAGGAAGAGCTGCAAATGCTCAAGGCGAGCTAGCCTCTTGAAACCTGGCCTTCATCTTTGTGTCCTAGCCTGAAACAAGCAGGCGTAAGGATAAGGCATGCGTGAAATATTTGATCAGGACAGGGCGATGACGCTTGGAGCCGTCAAGCAGGCGACGGGCGTCCTCGCCATACTGTTCCTTCTGGTGGCAGTATACGCTGTACTGTCCGGACTTGGACAAATATTCAGCGGACACGTCTTCCGCGGTATCGGACGCATTCTGTTAAGTCTGGCCGGTACCGGCTTTCTGTATCTCGTCATTCGGTTGCTTGCCGAAATTCTCGCCGCGACACACCGTATGAATGACCGGCTGTCCATTGTTGGTGATGATCTCCGTATGCGGCGCGTCCCGGCTGCTGCACCTTCTGGCGATTCGGAGGCGTAAGGCGTCGTGGCTCAACCTGTTACCGTGATCCTCGGCCTTGGCCGTGAGGTTGGAGATGCTGTCGCCAGACGGTTTAGCAAGTTCGGTCATCATGTTGTTGCCGCCGATCCTTCGGATGATCGTATTGCGACTGCGCGCAACGCAGTGCCGGATGATGTGTTGTTACATCACGGTGATCTGCATACGCGCCTTGGCCTGCGAAATGCGCTCACTGTTGCCGTTGAGGCGTTCGGACGGGTCGACAACCTCATCGTCATTCCGGACATAGAGGCTGCGGACAGTCTCGATGAGTTCGAGCAGGATAAATTCGACAAGGCGGTGGCGAAAGCCACTCGCGGAGCGGCAATGGCATTGCGGGTGTTTTCCGAGAGAATCGGCGAACAGGATGATTTGCCGGAAGCGGCGGGAGAGCGGATCCGACAGAAGGGGACTGTCACTTTCGTTCTATCGTACTCGGCCTTGGCGACAATGCCGGGAAGATTCACGGAGACGGTTACGCAATCAGCCGTACTCGGAGTTATAAAGGCCGGAGCTGTGGAGCTGGCAGATCGTCAGGTGCGTGTAAACGGCATCGTTGCCATTCGCCCCAGAGAAGAGCGCATCGAGAACTGGACGACTCGCAGGACGCCTTGGGGACGCGCGGCCATCGCAGACGAAATTGCCGATGCCGCGCGCTACCTTTCGTCTCCCGATGCAGCCATAGTTACCGGCGAGTTGCTGAAGCTGGACGGAGGTCGCTCCAGCCTCGCCGGAATTCTGGATTAGGACACGCGGACAAGGTCTGACACCTGGCCATCCCGCTGATGCGTTTCGAAGGATGCCGCATGCTCGACTGTGTAGTCCTTGCTGAGAATATCAGACACTGTCAGGTAATCGGCTCTGGCCGTTTCCTTTGTCAGGGTGACGATCGTAAAGCCGCGGTTGAACGGGTCGTGCCAGTTCACTTCATCGTTTGCGTCTGCAATCTGCTCGCCCAGATCCGGGATATTCTTGATGTAGGCGCCGGTGCCTGGCGAAGTGATGGACGTGCACCCAAATTCGACGCCGCGCTTGTCACCCCGCGCATCGAACAAAGTGTTCGCCCACGCCGTATGGGTGTCACCTGCGAGAGTTACCAGCTTTGCGTTCGCTGAGGCAGCGCCCGCGTAGAGGCGCTCCCGAGCCGCCGGGAAACCGTCCCATGCGTCGAGATTGAACGGTAGTTGAAGTGCAGAGAATCCAACCATAGTCTGCACAAAGCCATTATCCTGCGCAGCAAGCTGCTCTGGTGTCAGGGTTTGCTGGAAGTTTGGCAGTTTCGTCCGAGCCATGACGACCTGATTGGCCAGTACCTGCCAGGACTTTCCGGCCTTCGTGGAAGCCGCCAGTTCACCAGTCAACCACGCTTCCTGTTCCGCGCCAAGCATGGTGCGGGATGGCGAATTGATCGTTTGCATGGTTTCCGCCACGCGCTGCATCATGACTTGTTGGGCAGTCACACCTGCCAGTGCGTCGAACCAGCTGACGTCCGGAGACCGCCCCGTCAAACGACTTTCCAGGGCGTGGACTGTCGCTACGTCGCCAAACGTGAAGCTGCGCCAGACGGCAGATGTAATTTCGCCGGCGACAGGTTCGCGAAGCGGGAGCCATTCGAAGTATGCTTGAATTGCCGCTTGTTTGCGGTCAGACCAGTCGCCTTCACCGGCTTCGGGATTGTGGTTCTGCGCGCCCGTTCTGTAGGAATTGTTCGTGCTTTCGTGATCATCCCAGGTGCAGATCCAGGGCGCCGCTGCGTGGGCCGCCTGCAGGTTCGGATCCGTCTTGTACTGGGCGTGTCGCATGCGATAGTCAGTTAGCGTCACCATCTCCGTGATTGGATCATGGATGCGGCCCAATGTGGTGGCGACTTCTGCGCCATATCCGTCCACACCGTATTCATAGAGGTAGTCACCAAGATGAATGATGACATCGAGGTCGCCTTCTTGTGCCAGCGCCTCGTAGGCATTGAAGTAACCGAACTGCCAGTTGGAGCAGGAGATCACGCCCATGCGAACAGCGGCGTCACCTGTCTGCGCAGTGGTTTTGGTGCGACCTTGCGGTGAACTCACTTCGCCGTCCTCGGCCATGACCTTGAATTTGTAGTTATACACCTTGCCCGGTTTCAGGCCCGCGACGTCGACCTTCACGCAATAGTCTCGCGATTCACTGGCGACGGTTGTCCCCGAAATTGCCGGCGCGTTGGGAGCTTCAGGATCTGAAACCTCGTAGGCAACCGGGACCGGACCACTGCCTGTCTGCGGGGTAACACGTGTCCAGATGATGACGCGATCGCTCAGAGGGTCGCCTGATGCGACGCCGTGGAGAAACTCCACTTTGCCCTCATATGCGCCCACGTCCGGAGACGATGTCGTGGTGGGTGTCGCACACGCGGCAACGCTCAAGGTTCCTGTAGCGGCTGCGCCCAACAGTCCGCGGCGGGTGATTTTGGTCATGGCTCTCTCCGGTAGTTCCCGACTCCCCTAGTCCTGTCTGTTGACAATAGCATGACGGTTGGAAGGAAGTGCGTCTATAAGTACGGCCATGGATACTCTCTCTATCAGCGCAAGTCCTGAAGATGCCGGAACTCGGTTGGACACGTTTCTCGCATCAAGGGCCGACCAGTTGTCTCGATCTCGCGTCAAGGCGTTGATCCTGGAAGGCGCGGTGGCTCAGAACGGTGAGGCAGTGATCGACCCGCGGCGCGGTGTGGTTGCGGGCGCGACTTATCTCATTCGCTTGCCCGAACCGGTTCCCGCTACCCCAGAGCCAGAAGATATTCCTTTGGATGTTCTTTTTGAGGACGAGCACCTAATTCTCATCAACAAGCCATCGGGCATGGCGGTACATCCCGCTCCAGGCAGTTGGAGTGGGACATTGGTGAATGCCCTGTTGCACCATTGCCGGGGGCAACTGTCAGGAATTGGCGGTGTGGAGCGCCCGGGTATCGTACACAGGATTGATAAGCTTACGACCGGAGTACTGGTCGCTGCGAAAACTGAGCCTGCGCATCTTGGCCTGTCCGAGCTGTTTCAGAAGCATGATATTGAGCGCAAATACCTGGCTGTGACGCGCGGAGCGCCGAGGCCCTTGTCAGGAACCGTAGACCTACCAATTGCCCGCTCGACAGGAGATCGCAAGAAAATGGCCGTCGTGCGTAATCCGGAGAGTGGTGTCGGGCGGAATGCCGTCACGCATTACCGAGCAATCGAAACTTTCGGTGTGCGTGACAAGGGAACCGCCCTTCCGGCAGCCGCACTGATGGAGTGCCAATTGGAGACCGGTCGGACGCATCAGATCCGCGTTCACATGGCGCACATTGGCGCGCCACTGATTGGTGACCCGGTCTATGGGCGTCACAAGGGGATCAGCTCATATGGTCATGGGGATGCGCATATTGCGGGTACGAAAGCGGCGCGAAAGTTTCCCCGCCAGGCCCTCCATGCTGCCATGCTTGGTTTTGTGCATCCAATATCGAAAGAGGCGTTTCGGTTTGAAGCGCCCCTTCCAAAGGACATGTCAGATCTGATCGACGCGCTGCGTCAATTGCCAACGGGCGACTGAAACCATCAGCCTCCGCCAGGATTCAGCGCAGCTTCGGATGTTACGACCGGCTCGAAGTAGAGCTTCGACGCCTGGAGCGTGACCTTTCCGATCTTGTCGGTATCGGCCTGGATCTTCACCGGCACAGTGGCGCCGTTGTCCAGCGGTGCCAGCCACATGCGGAGGGGGCCGTCGATGCCTGAAAGATTGTCCTTGTCGGATTTGTCTTTCTTGTATCCCGCAATCTTTTCCATGGTGATGTGGCATTCAATGGCCTCACCGGACCAGGCCTTCACGTCGATCTGCTTCGTACCTGCATTCTTAAGATGCAGGTAAGTCAGCTGGCGCCCATCGAAAATGCGCAGAGGTCCGCCGCAGGGATCAGCTCCCGCCGCACGTGGCTCAAGAGCGAAGGTGATCAACGCAGTGATGGGGTCATTTGTCTTCAGAACCTGCTCAGTTGTTGCCGGAGGCTCACCGAGATTTCCGAAGACCGGATTTGCGGTCATCGAGAAATCCTTGTCGGTGATGGTCAGGTTTACGCGGCGGTTCTTCTTTCCGTCGCGGTTCTGAGAGACGTAATTGTAGGTCTTCAATTCATCGCCGCGGGTATAACCGGACGCCTGAAGGTGCATGTCATAGTTCACAAACCAGTCCGCAATACCGGTCACCTTCACACGGGATTTGATGTTGTAGGTGTCCGGCCGCATTTCCACGTCGAAATGGGCGCGGCCTGTGGCTGGGATGAAGAGCACATAAGCCTTCGCTTCCAGCTCATAGACCATGCGTGTGGTTTCACCGGCTTTCACATTGGCCAGGATTGCAGGGGCCGCTGAGCCCGGCGCGGTGTCGGCAACAGAAATGCCCGCAAGCGCGAGTCCTGCAGCAGATGCAAGAAGTAATGGGCGTTTCATAAGAACCTGAATCCTTTCCGGAGCGCTAGGTTACCATATTCCTGTAGCTCAGTATCGCCCAACACGAGCTGAACAGGCATGCCCCGATCATGCCTCATTCTGACGGGCGCTGCAGTCAACAAGTATGACAGGCTATGACAGCTGCAACTGGAAAACTGCCGAAATGCCTGATCCTCGGAGTTGACACGAGGGCATCGGGGACTGTAACGACGCGCCTTCGAGATCCTTAGATATTTATTCGGAGCGAGGCCATGTCCCGCGAATGTGAACTTACCGGCACCAAGCCGATGACTGGCCACAATGTGAGCCACTCGCAAATCAAGACCAAGCGGATTTTCCGCCCCAACCTCGTCCAGGTAACGCTGCACTCTGAAGCGCTGAACCAGAATTTCCGCATGCGCATCGCAGCGAAGGCCCTGCGGACTGTGGACAAGCTTGGTGGTCTGGATGCTTTTCTGGCGAAGTCAAAGGAAGACCGTCTGTCTTCCAAGGCGCTGAAAATTAAGCGCGACATCGAAAAGAAAGCTGTCGCCTAAGCGCAGCCCGAATTGGGCTGGCTGATTTAAAAAAGCGCGCGCGGCATTGGCTGCGCGCGCTTTTTTGCGCTTGAAATCTGGAAGTCCACCGTTCCGCATGCCAGACAGGGAGCGGAAGTGGAGGGATGTGTCATGCGTCAGATGCTGTTGGCGACTATTTTAGCGGGCGCGATGGTGGCCGGATGCGGCCCTGAAGCTCCGCAATCCAGTTCCAGCGACACGTCTGGCCCGGTGACTGTCTTCACGGGCGGCACGATCTACACTGGCGATCCCGACCAGCCGGTTGTCGAAGCTGTCATTGTTGGCGTTGACGGACGTGTTGCAGCTCTCGTTCCTCCCACCTCAGCCGACTGGAGCGAAGATGAAGTCACGCTCATTGATCTGAATGGTGGCGTGATGTTTCCCGGCTTCACCGATTCCCACGCGCATTTGCTGGGAATTGGTCAGCGCGAGCTCACCCTCAATCTTGAGGGAACTGCATCGATTGACGAATTGGTCACCAGAACGGAGCTGGAAGTCTGGGAAAAGGAGCCGGGCGAAATCCTCTTTGGTCGAGGCTGGATAGAAACCGGTTGGCCGGACGGGCGGATGCCCTCTGCAGCGGACCTGGATCAGGTTAGTCCTGACAACCCGGTCATCTATGTGCGTGCAGATGGACACGCGCTGGTGGCAAACACTGCGGCGCTGAAGGCGGCCGATGTGTATGATCTGGCTCCAGACCCGACCGGTGGGCGCGTGGAGCGCGGGGAAGACGGCAAAGCGACCGGCATTGTCATCGACTACGCAATGACGCCCGTTCTGGCGCTGCTTTCCGCGCCATCAGATGAGGATGTTGCTCTGGCTCTGGAAACTGGCGCTGAAACCTATGTGGGCCGCGGGTGGACAGGCGTGCATAATATGAGCGTGGGCCGAAATGAGGCGGCGATCATGGCCTCGCTGGACGGGCAGGGGCGTCTGCCGTTGCGCATATACAATGCGTTCGATGAGCGCGGCTTTGACATTGCGAAGGGGCGTCAGCACGAAACCGACACGATCACTAACCGTGCGGTGAAGCTCTATATGGATGGGGCGCTTGGCAGTCGCGGTGCCCTTTTGATTGAGCCATACTCCGACCGGCCTGACACAACCGGCCTCGAGTTGCTGGATACGAATGCATTACACAACCTGATGATGGATGCCGCTGAGCAGGATGTTCAGCTGGCCATTCATGCCATTGGAGACCTGGCCAACCGGCACATTCTCGAAACCTTCGAAGGCCTTGGATATGGTGCCGACGAACGCTGGCGGATTGAGCACGCGCAGATTCTGGCGCCAGATGACGTAGCACGGGTCGGCGCGCTCGGCCTGATCGCTTCAATGCAGCCATCCCACGCCATTGGGGATCTGAAATTTGCGCCCGACAGGCTGGGTATGGAGCGGTTGTCTGGAGCATATGCTTGGAAGGATATGCTGTCCGGCGGTGCGGTCGTGGCTGGTGGCTCCGACGCGCCTGTCGAGGTCGGCTCGCCCCTTATAGAATTCTACGCTGCCGTTGCGCGCAAGGATCTCAATGGAAATGCGGGGGAGGGCTGGCATCCCGAACAAGCGCTTTCCCGTAATCAGGCGCTTGCCTTGTTCACATCTTCCGCGGCTTTCGCCTCATTTCAGGAGGATGATCTGGGCACGATTTCAGTCGGTAAGATCGCAGATTTCACGGTATTTGACCGGGATTTGATGACCATTCCTGAGGCGGAAATCCTCAACGCTCGCCCGGTCATGACGGTAATCGGCGGTGAAATCGTATGGCGAGCTGCAGAATGAGTTGCCGCAAGCCCTGCCAAACCCACATTTGACCCAATGTCACGCTTGGCGGAGGCGTCAGGTGTGATAGGTCCAATTCTGCAATAGATGACGAGACGCATGCCATGACTGTGATGAGTGATACCGATGTGCTGGACGGCCTGGAGCCGACGGAAGAGATCAATGTCCGTGAGGTCTTCGGCCTCGACACCGACATGGTCGTGCACGGGTTCAAGACTCGCACGGAATACGTCCCGGCGATCGATGAGGCCTACCGTTTTGACCCGCAGACCACGCTGGCTGTTCTCGCAGGGTTTGAACACAATCGGCGCGTCATGGTGCAGGGGTATCACGGCACAGGTAAATCGACCCACATTGAGCAGATCGCCGCGCGGCTGAACTGGCCGATGATCCGGGTCAACCTCGACAGCCATGTCAGCCGGATCGACATGGTCGGCAAGGATGCGATCGTCCTAAAGGAAGGCACGCAGGTCACCGAGTTCCGCGAAGGTATTTTGCCATGGGCCCTGCAGCGTCCCGTCGCGATCACTTTTGACGAATATGACGCGGGCCGCCCGGATGTGATGTTCGTGATCCAACGTGTGTTGGAAGCGTCGGGTAAGCTGACTCTGCTCGACCAGAACCGTGTGATCGAGCCGAATCCGTATTTCCGTTTGTTCGCCACGACCAACACGGTTGGCCTCGGGGATACGACGGGCCTCTATCACGGGACGCAACAGCTGAACCAGGGGCAGATGGACCGCTGGAGCATCGTGACCACGCTGAACTATCTTGAGCATGACGCCGAGGTCGAGATTGTGAAATCCAAAGCGACGGGAGTCGACGAGGACACGCTCTCCAAGATGGTGACCCTTGCAGATCTGACCCGCAATGCGTTCATGAGCGGTGACCTCTCGACAGTCATGAGCCCGCGGACCGTGATCACATGGGCGGAGAACTTTGCGATCTTCGGCGATCTTGGTCACGCGTTCCGCATGACGTTCCTGAACAAATGCGATGAGCTGGAGCGGCCGCTGGTGGCAGAAATGTATCAGCGGTGTTTCGCCGAGGAACTTCCGGAAAGCGCGATCATGGTGAGGGTCGCCTGAACCCGCGCCGCGCGCTAGGTCTGATACATGTCCAAAGACACCTCTCCTCAGGAATTGTTCAAGCAGGCGCTGGCCACCACGACCAAGGCCATGAGCGCAGACCGGGATGTTGAGGTCAGCTTCGGCAATGACGTGGGAAGCGATGGGGAAACCATCACCGTTCGCCCGCCGCCTCAGCAGCTGGATCCGGTTGTCGCCGCTCGCATTCGTGGGGAGGCGGACGCCGTCGCGTTGCGCCGAGCCCACCACAATCCGGCCGCGCATTTTGCGCACCGTCCCTCAGGCGATCTGCCGCGTAAAGTTTATGATGCGGCAGAACAGGCGCGGATCGAAAGCCTCGGCGCGAACGCTATGCGCGGCACGGCTGAGAATTTGGACGCGGTACTGGATCAGCGGTGCCAATCCGGTGAATTTGCGATGGGCAGCGAAGATGCCGATGCCATACTGGCGCCGGCGCTGGAGTTTTTGCTGCGTGAAAAGCTGACGGGGCGAGCGTTGCCGGAAAGCGCAAAGCGCGTGGCCGACGTCTGGCGTGAACGCGTTGAATCCGAGACCGGCGGAGCAATCGAGCGCTTGATTGAGCAATTGCATGACCAGCCGCAATTTGCGCGCACAGTCCGAGACATGATCCGGGATCTGACAACATCTGATGCTCCGGGTGAAGATGCGGAAACTCAGGAACAGGAAGAGTCCGAACAAAGCGAAGAAAATGAGCAGCCCTCCGAAGGCGACCAAGAGATGGAATCCGAGGAGCAAATGGGCGCCTCTGCTGAGCAGATGGATGCCGGCGACACGGAAGAAATGGAGGGCGAGGAATCGAACGTCAGCGTCGATATGGATGTTGATGCTGAGGCCGATGACACGCCCGATGATGAGGAAGAAGGCACCAAGCCGCTACGCCCGAACTTCAAGGATGGAGACGACAAGGACCGCTTCAACTACAAGGTCTTCACGACCGAGAATGATGAGGTCGCCAACGCGCCGGACCTTTGCGACTCAGAGGAGTTGACGCGGCTGCGCGCCTATCTGGATCACCAGCTCCAGGGTCTTCAGGGTGCGGTATCCAAGCTCGCCAACAAGCTGCAACGACGCCTGATGGCGCAACAGAACCGGTCGTGGAGCTTCGATCTGGAAGAAGGCGTTCTGGACACTGCCAGGCTGACGCGCGTTATCACAGACCCAACCGCGCCGCTTTCATTCAAACAGGAAGATGACAGCGAGTTCCGCGATACGATCGTGACATTGCTGTTGGACAATTCCGGTTCCATGCGTGGCCGGCCGATCATGGTGGCTGCGCTGTGTGCGGACATTCTGGCCCGCACACTGGAGCGCTGCGGCGTGAAGACCGAAATTCTCGGCTTCACGACGAAGGCGTGGAAGGGCGGTATTGCCCGCGAAGACTGGGTCAAGGCCGGCAAGCCCGCCGGGCCGGGCCGCCTCAACGACATCCGCCACATCGTCTACAAACAGGCTGACGCGCCGTGGCGCCGCGCCCGGCGTAATCTGGGCCTGATGATGCGCGAAGGATTGCTGAAGGAAAACATCGACGGCGAAGCTTTGCTCTGGGCGCATGACCGGATGCTGGCCCGTCCTGAGCAGCGCAAGATCCTGATGGTGATTTCAGATGGCGCGCCGGTGGATGATTCCACGCTGAACGTGAATGTCGGAAACTATCTCGAACGCCATTTGCGGCAGGTGATCGAAGAGATCGAAACCAGGAGTCCTGTCGAACTGATCGCCATCGGTATCGGCCACGATGTCACGCGCTACTACAAGCGCGCTGTCACGATCGTGGACGCTGAGCAACTCGGCGGTGCGATGACGGAGCAATTGGCGAGCCTGTTCGACGAGAACGCGCCGGAGCCGAAGGCAATGGCCATCCCGCCGCTGACGGACCGTACCGTGCGCGGAGGTGGCAGCGCTGTGTCTGGTGCCACCAGCGGTGCGCCGAGCTATGGCAAGAAAGTCGACCTTGGTCGCGCAGTAAAGAAGACCAGCCTTCAGGAAGTGAAGGGGGCAAAGAAGTAGGGATCAGGCCGGAAAGCCGCCCGCCTTGCTGAGGGATGAGCTGACGGGGTGTTGCAACACAGACTCCAGCCAATTCGACGTCTCGATCAGCTTTCCGAGATCCAGCCCGGTTTCGAAGCCTCCGCGCTCAAGCATGTAGACAACGTCTTCCGTGGCAACGTTGCCTGTCGCCGCTGGCGCGAACGGGCAGCCGCCGATTCCGCCGCAACTGGCATCGATCACGTCAACGCCCTCATCGACCGCCGCAGCAACATTCGCAAGGCCTTGGCCGCGCGTGTCGTGGAAATGCATCCGCAGGAACACATCAGGCGCTTCCATCCGTATTCGCCCGATCGCGCGGCGAACGGCCCACGGGTCGGCCACGCCGATTGTGTCGCCGAGCGCGAGTTCGCCAACGCCAGCGCGTTGCGCCTGCGCGGCGAGATTCCCAACCAGCTTGATATCGACTTCGCCGTCAAACGGATCACCGAACGCGACAGAGATTGTGGCGGACAGCGGAATGCCTGCTTCGAATACGAGCGGGGCGATCTGGAACAATGTGTCGGCGCTTTCCTGTGGGGTCATGCCCTGATTGCGCTTGCCAAAGGTTTCGCTGGCCACGAGCACGAAATTGATTTCGTCAGCCTTGGCGTCGATCGCGCGGCGTACGCCTTTTTCGTTCAAGGCGAGGGCGATGTGGCGCGTTCCTCTTGACCGGTCCAGCCCTGCAAAGACTGCGGCAGAATCGGCCATCTTGGGCACAGCCTTGGGGCTGACGAAGCTGCCAGACTCCATTCGCTTGACGCCCGCTTCTTCCAATCTCGCAATGAATTCAAGCTTCTGATCGACATTCAGATCAGCAGGATCATTCTGCAGACCATCGCGCGGGCCGACTTCCACAATATCAATACGTCTTGTCATGATGCCTATGTAGTGTGCATTGAGGTCAAATGACAGATACGAAACGCCCTCTGGATGGCCTGCGCGTCATCGAACTTGGCCAGCTGATTGCTGGCCCCTTCTGCGGTCAATTGCTCGGCGACTTCGGTGCTGAAGTGATCAAGGTGGAAGCGCCCGGCCTGCCAGACCCCGCGCGAGGCTGGGGTGCAGTGAAGAAAGACGACATTGGCCTGTTCTGGCCGATCATCGGACGCAACAAGAAATCCTTGACCCTGAACCTGCGCGTAGAGGAAGGGCAGGCGATTTTGCGCGACCTGGTAAAGACGGCCGATGTATTGGTCGAGAACTTTCGCCCCGGAACGCTGGAGCGCTGGGGACTCGGTCCGGACGTGTTGCACGAGATCAATCCGCGTCTCGTGATCGCGCGCGTGTCCGGTTACGGCCAGACCGGGCCGGAAAGCCACAAGGCGGGATATGCCAGCGTCGGCGAAGCGAAAGGCGGTCTGCGTTACCTGATAGGTGAGCCAGATCGACTGCCCGCGCGGGCAGGAGTCTCTCTCGGTGACACGATGACCGGCACATTCGCTGCGCTCGGCACGATGATGGCTCTGTTCGCACGTGAGAAATCGGGGAAGGGGCAGGTGGTCGATGCGGCGATCTATGAAACCGTCATGGCCTTCATGGAGAGCCTGATCCCTGAATATGCGCTTATGGGGCATACGCGCGAGCGGAGCGGGCCGATCCTGCCGCGTATCGCGCCGTCTGGTGTCTATCCCTGTTCCGATGGCATGGTCATCATCGGCGCCAATCAGGATTCCCTGTTCCGGCGCCTCTCGGCCATGTGCGGAACGAAATGGTCTGATGACCCCCGCTACGCCACGCATGACGCTCGCGGCGAAAACCAAGCGGAGCTTGACGGCATGATTTCTGACTGGACCCGGCAGCACACAATGGCTCACGTCCTTGCAGCATGTGAGGACAATGGGGTTCCGTGTGGCCCGGTGAACCGGGCCAAGGAAATGCTGGAGGACGCGCACATCGCCGCTCGTGATGCGATCATTCGTGTCTCGCACCCTGTTCTGGGTGATGTGCCGATGCAGGGCGTGTTCCCGAAACTGTCGGATACGCCTGGCGGAGTCGAGGCTACCTCGCCGGGGCTTGGCGAGCATACGGAAACGATCCTGACGACTCTTGGCTACGACGCCGATCAACAGGCGGGGTTGCGGGATCGCGGCGTCGTTTAGTCCTGAATCTGTCTGGCCGGGGTCAGCTATTTCGATTATGTCGCCTGAATGAACGACTTTCCCGAACCTCTCTCCGGCAGCGCACAGGATGAATGTTCTGAATTGCGCCCGAAATTCAACGCAGATGGACTCATCGCGGCGATTGCCCAGGATGTCGCTTCAGGCGAAGTGTTGATGCTTGCCTGGATGAATTCTGACGCCTTGAAGGCGACGCTTGAGACCGGACGCGCGACCTATTGGTCCCGGTCACGACAGGCGTTGTGGGTGAAAGGAGAAACGTCGGGCCATATCCAACAGGTGGAAGAGGTCCGTATCGACTGCGATCAGGACGCTGTCCTCCTCAAGGTTCGCCAAAGCGGGGGCGCGTGCCACACCGGTCGCGCCAGTTGTTTCTATCGCGTTGTTCAACCAGATGGTCGCGCGCTTACTGTTGCCAAAGGCTGATACTTGGGATTGAATTCCAAGGGCAGACACAGGGGACAGGGTATGCGCATTTCAGTTTGGGCCGGATCTATTGCCTGCTCGTTGGTCTTGGGTGCGTGTGGCGGGGACACACCGGAAACCACGCCTTCGGAAACGAGCGCGCCTGAACCTGTTCAGCAGGAAAGCGCGGCCTTGACGGTTGATGTACTGGATTGCGGTACGATTGAGGTGTCAGATCTGGACGCATTCTCCACTGCAGGGGACTATGCGGGTCAGACCGATACGTTCACCGATACATGTTTCCTGGTACGTCACCCTGATGGCAATTTGCTTTGGGATCTCGGCGTGCCGGGGATTCTTGCAATCGCTGGTCCGCAAACACAGCAGATATTTACTGTGTCGCTCGACAAGACGCTGACGGAGCATTTCTCTGATCGAGGCCTGACGCCTGATGATATCGATTACGTCGCCGTTTCTCACAGTCATTTCGATCATATCGGCCAGGCCGACCAGGTTTCTGGCTCCACATGGCTGGTCAGTCAGGCCGAGCTGGATGCGATGTTCCCGGACGACAGCGAGGCGGCAAACATAGCCGCCGAACAGCAAGCTCTGTTTGCTCTTTTCGAGCCGATGGAAAAACAAGCTTTCGAAGGTGAACTTGACGTGTTCGGTGATGGGAGTGTTGTGATATTTGAAACGCCGGGTCACACGCCCGGGCACACATCGTTGCAGTTGATGATGCCTGAAACCGGGCCCGTTCTGCTCACAGGTGACTTGTACCATAGAGCGGAAAGCCGGCAGCTGAAACGGGTGCCCAGATTCAATTCGGATGAAGGCCAGACACTGGCCTCCATGGAATCATTTGAGGCGCGGGCAGAAGCCCTCGGCGCCAAGGTCATCATTCAACATGAGCCAGCGGATATCGAGCCGCTCGGAGGAGAGATTCGTTGATGCGCAGAATGCGTTTGTTGGCTGGTGCAATTCTGGTTTGTCTGGGCGTCTCGTGTTCAAGCAGCACGAAGTCATATTCCGCGATCGACTATCCGGACTCTGGTTGGGAGCTGGTGTTCCGTGATGAGTTCAAGGGTAGTGGCAAGCCTGATCCGGAAAAGTGGATCTCGCAGGAATACAACCGCAAGAAATATTCGGACGGTCCTGACGGGTGGTGGCTGCAGGAAAATGTCCGCCTCACAGGACGGGGGCAGTTGGAGATAACCGCAACCCAGATCCCGAACAGGAATCCCGATCAGGACGACGATCCCTACGATTATGCGACTGGCATGGTGTCTACGGAAGGAAAGTTTGAATCGACTTTCGGCCGTTATGAGGCGCGGATGAAATTGCCCCAGGATCCGGGTTGGTGGGTGGCGTTCTGGCTGTTTGCTGACGAAGTGCATCGCGAAGATGGCTCTGGTGAAGATGGCACGGAGATCGATATCGTCGAGGCGTTTGGCTGGAGTGATCTTGTGAACCACGCGCTTCACTGGGACGGCTACGATGACAAGCACAAGAGTGAAAACCACAAGGCAATCCGGCCTGGTATTCGGAGTGGCTGGCATGTGTTCGCCCTGGAGTGGAGCGAAACGGAGTATGTCTGGTTTATTGACGGGGAAGAGGTTTGGAGAAGCTCTGCGGGCGGAGTATCCAAGGTTCCGAAGTGGATAAAGTTCTCCGGCGAGATCAGTCCGGCGCCGTCTGTTGCGCACAAATGGTGGTCGAACATGCCGGACAATGAGCGCTTGCCGGACAGGTTCCTTGTCGACTGGGTGCGTGTTTACAAGAAAGAGGGCACCTAGGGCGAAGCAAATCTTCGCCCCAGGCCCAAGTCACTTCAGTTTCCGCTTTCGATCAGGCGCCGTGCGATAACTGTCGCCTGGATTTCTCCTGCGCCTTCAAAGATATTCAGGATGCGTGCGTCCTGCAGAATGCGGCTGACGGGGTATTCCAGCGCGAATCCGTTGCCACCATGAATTTGCACGGCATTATCGGCGGCCGCCCAGGCTATGCGGGCAGCCAGCAATTTCGCCATGCCAGCTTCAAGGTCACACCGCTTGCCACCATCTTTCTGGCGAGCTGAATAGTATGTGAGCTGCCGAACGCCGATAAGCTCTGCTGCCATCATGACCAGCTTGTTGGCTACGCGCGGGAACTCGAAGATCGGTTTTCCGAACTGGTTGCGATCCAGTGCATACTGAAGGCCTGTTTCGAAGGCGTTCTGAGCGACCCCGATAGCACGTGCCGCTGTCTGGATGCGCGCGCTTTCAAACGTTGCCATCAGATGTCTGAAACCTTGGCCCTCAACACCGCCGAGCAGGTTTTCGGACTTCACCTTGAAATCATCGAAACCGATCTCGTATTCCTTCATGCCGCGATAGCCGAGGACTTCAATCTCGCCGCCGGTCATTCCCTCAGCAGGAAAGGGCTGCTCATCTGTTCCGCGGGGCTTTTCGGCCAACAGCATGGAAAGGCCAGAGAAATTGTTCGTTGCCGGATCGGTGCGGGCGAGCAGTGTCATCAGGTCTGCGCGCACTGGATGCGTGATCCAGGTCTTGTTCCCGGTGACGCTATACTCGGTGCCATCTTCGGATTTTACCGCACGTGTCCGCAAAGATCCGAGGTCTGAACCGGTGTTCGGTTCGGTAAATACGGCAGTGGGCAGGATTTCCCCGCTGGAAATCAGCGGCAGCCATTTCTGCTTCTGATCGTCTGTTCCGCCGATCAGGATCAGCTCGGCGGCGATTTCGGAGCGCGTGCCAAGGGAGCCGGTGCCAATATAACCGCGCGACAACTCCTCAGAGACGACACACATGGCAGTCTTGCCCATGCCGAAGCCGCCGAACTCTTCCGGAATGGTAAGACCAAAGACGCCGAGTTCCGCCATGTCGTTGACGACATCCATCGGAATGTACTCATTCTTCAAGTGCCATTCGTGCGCATGGGGTTTGATCTTGTCTGATGCGTATTTTGCAAATTGCTCGCGAACCATGCTCATGGTCTCGTCGAGCCCAGTCTCTTCGACCGTATTGCGGCTTAGCGCATCGGGCAGGCAATCGGCAGCGGCGGCCAGTACTGCGGACGTTTTACCTTCGGTCACAAGCTTCTGTATCGGAGACGCGGCAGCCAATTTGTTCGCTTCATCCGCGATGCCGAGTTCGTGCGGGCGAATGACTTCGCCCTGATTCATCGGGATCCCGCTGACCAATTGCGCGCAGTATTCGCTGAACAGGATTTGCGTCAGGAGAGCTTCGGTCGTGCCGAACTTGCCGTCCTGTTCTAGCCTGGCCGCCCATTCTGCGGTCTGGCGCAAGGTTTCGGCATAGGTCACCAGCCACGACAGGCCGTGTGCAATATGCTGCTCTCGTTCCAGAGCGGCGCGATCAGGCCGGCCGTCATCTTTTGTCAGCGCCGCGCGGCATTTGCTTCTGGCCGCATCGGCATACCCGTCGATGGCGGCACACGCATCACCGATCAGCGCAACAAGGTTTGGGATCACAACAGGCTCACGGGCCGCAGCCTCAACAGCACCATCCATTCGAACTTCCTCCAGAGAATTCTGCTTTTTTCTGATTATAGGGCGCTGTTGGCACCAAGTCATGGGTAAGTTGTGCGCTGCAACAATACGTCTCGCTTTCAGGAAACATCAGAATGCGCGTGGCGTCGTGCGTACCCTTGCGGTAAACAGGGATCGAGGTCGGATTTCCTTAGTGGGGATCACGAATACCGAACCCTTACGGAGCCGCCTTTCAGATGAATCCCTATAATCGCTTCAGTGCTATCTCCAGTCTTCTGGCGTCCAGTGTCGTCCTTGCGGGAATCGTGGCTTTCGGACCGACGATCCGCGACATGATCCTGCAAATGGCCGGTCAGAGCGCGCTTGCCCAATGGGCCGGATTGGCTGGTGCGGGTTTGGTGTTGCTTGTTGTCTGGTCCGTTTTGTCAGGCATTGTCCTGCCAGGGCTGCTGAGGTTCGGATTGCTTCGAAGGTGGGTGCTCGGCCGGGCCTTCATTGAGGGCAGCTGGATTCAAGCGGAGCGTGGTGGGCCCAATGGGCCGCGTATCGGCATCGTGACTCTGAAGCCGGCCCGAAACGGTGTCTTGCTGTCGGCATCAACCCTCACGCGGATGGGGGAGATCGAAAGCGGGCTGCAGGCCGAATATCACGCGGTTGACTGGCCAAGGATCGATTTCAAGTTTCGCGAAACCCTGCCGACCGAGTCAGGCCGGCAGGCAGAAGGCTTCGGCGAAATACAGTTTGATCTGACCGGTGGCGCGCCAACGCGCTATTCGGGCTGCCTTCAATTCGCCGGCGCAGACAAACGTATCAAGACGGAAGCGGTAAAGCTGACGAGTTGGAAAGAGCGCCGGAAACTGAGATCGCTCGACGGGCGCGGAGAAGTGCTCGGCAAGTACTGGTCGGCTTTCTTCGAAGGCCCAATCGTTTCTGCTGATCGCGAGGAGCGCGCTGACACCAGAAGGGGCAAGCGTTCTGAAAAGGTCGACACGGTGCGCGAGCGAACCGCGAAGGATTGGCGAAAGACGGATACAACACCGACCGCCAATCGCATTCGTGAAGAGTTCACGGCGACGGGCGACTAATCCTGGCGACGAATTGTTCGGCTTTGGCGACGCATGATGGCGCGACCGAGCGGTTCCGGCATCAAGCGTGTCAACGTGGCGAGGCCTTTGTTCACTGCTCCCGGAACGACAACTGGCTGTCCTCTGTTAACCGCGTCGATACCTGCCTTTACAACAGGTCCAGCCTCCATCCACATCCGCTTGCTCATGCTTTTCATCTGTTCGCGGGTGCCGTTCACGTCGTGGAATTCGCTGTAGGTGAATCCGGGGCATAGCGCAGTGCAGTGGATGTCGGCGTCCTCGAATGCTTCGCACTCTGCGTTGAGGCTTTCAGAGAATTTTATCAGGCCCGCCTTCACACTGGCATATAGGGTATGGCCGTTGCTGCCCGGCGCATAACCGGCCAGCGAGGCGACGTTGATGATGCGGCCAAAGCCGCGATCAGCCATACCGGGCAAGACCTTGTGGGCAAGTTCGACCGGAGCGGTATACAGAACGCGCAGGAACTCAGCCTGCGATTTCCAGCTTGTGTTGAAGAAAGTGCCCGGCAGGCCGTATCCGGCATTGTTTACCAGCGCGTCCACATGCCGGCCCTGTTCTGAAAGCGCAGCCAAAATCTTGTCGGCCGAATTCGCACGGGCGAGGTCTTGGGCGATACAGATGGCGTGAACGCCGTATTTGCTTTCGATTTCAGTCGCCAGGTCCTTCAAGCGGTCTTCGCGGCGCGCGGTCAGTGCCACATCCCAGCCAAGCGCGGCATACTGTCTGGCGAATTCCGCGCCGATACCTGCTGAAGCGCCTGTAATGAGGCATAGCCGCCTGTCCATGATCCATCTCCATCCCGAAACGATGTGCCAATCAAGACTAGCGGTCAGGGTTTGCCGTGCAAGGCAGTCTAGGCACGCCGCACGAGGAAACCGGCGCGAGGGAAATGAACATGAACCGTTTCGGCCTCTGGCGAGGTGCGTTGCAGGATGATGCGCTGAGAGTCGGCGTGAACAAGCTCGCCTTCGACCCAGACCTGACCATAATCATCCGGGGCAACAGCCACATTCTCTCCAGGCGCAAATTCCTGCGGTTCGTTGCGCGTGGTCGCAGCGACAAGGCGCGGCGCCGAATTCAGGCCAATCTCCAGCGCTTCCTGCGACGTGATCGTCTCAGGGGTTTGTCCTTCAAACTCTTGCAGGCGTTCAAACCACGCCTTTGTGAGATCGGCCGTCTCGAAACATTTGGCGACAAAATCCGGCACGTTCTGGTGCATGAACCAGACATTCATATAAGCGTGAATATCGACAAGCCCCGGCTTCATGCCGACCAGATAGATGCCGGAGCCTGCGCCTTTTCCGCCCTGCAGGCGCTCTTCGAGCAACATCAGGCGGGCGCGCCATTGATCGCGCATCATTGGCGCAACCGCCTTCATCGCACCGACATCAAAAGGTCTACCGGAGAGGGCCTCACGGTCCTTTCTGAAGGCTTCGGGGACCTTGTCTCCCATTTCTCCGAAGATGACGGCGACGGAACTTTGGAACCATCGACCATCGGTCCATCCCGCAACCATCTGCGCCAGTCCTTCATGACCGGGCAATTTTAGCGCAGGCATGGGATACCGGGCTTCAAGTTCCCGAAGAATGATTGCGGTGTCGCAAAATATATCCGCGCCAATCTGCAAAACGGGCGTGCGACGATATCCGCCTGTGAGGGGCATGAGATCAGGCCGTGGCATGATGACAGGAATTTCGACCCGACTGTAGGCGAGATTCTTGAGACGTAATGCGAGCCGGATTTTTTCTGCATAAGGCGAGGTTGGGTATTCATGCAGGATAATACTGCGCGCATCAGCCATTCTACGTCTCCCGGAACTTTATATAGCTTATACTTGCCGGGCTTTTGATGGGCTGGGAAGTCTCAATCGGTGAGATGTTCCGCAAGAAACGGGTGGTACTCGACTTTGCAGCGCGGCATTTAGGTCTGATGACGACTGTTTCTCATTCCCTTGATGAACGCGCCGGTGCCTATGAGCGCATGGCCAATGCCTTGTCCTATCTGGGTGACACCTGGCAGGAATGGCCGGACTTGGCGACCGCTGCGAAATCGGTCGGTTTGTCGCCTGGCCATTTCCAGCGCGAGTTCACCCGCTGGGCCGGTATAAGCCCGAAACAGTACCAGTCTGCCCTGGCGCACGCGGCAGCGGGCGATCTGCTGCGGGAAGGTGCCAGCGTCCTTGACGCGTCTCTGGAAGCCGGATTGTCCGGACCAGGGCGGCTGCACGATCTTTTCATCGCCCATGAGGGGCTTTCTCCCGGCGAGGCAAAGACGGGAGGCAAGGGAGCAGACCTTGTTATCGGGCGGGCGCCTACGCCATTCGGGGAAGGGGCGTGGCTCATCTCCCCCCGCGGATTGGTGGCGCTTGGCTTTATCGACGATAATCCGCCGGAGCGGACCGGATTTGAGCACCAGGGCCGAAATGAAGAAGACGCATTCGCAGATCTCGCACAGCGATATCCGGGCGCGAGTATCCGGCGCGACGATGCGGAAGCGGAACAGATGGCGCGTCGTGTCTTTGAGGCGGGAGAGCCACTTCCCGTGGCGCTCTACGGCACGCCATTCCGGCGGCAGATATGGCGAGCATTACTCGATATTCCGGTGGGCACAGTCTCGACTTATGGCGCGCTGGCGCAAGCAAGTGGAAACCCGAAGGCGGCGCGGGCTGTGGGCGCTGCGGTTGGCGCAAACCCGATTAGCTGGTTCATTCCCTGTCACCGTGCCCTTGCAGCGGACGGTCGGCTCCATAATTATCATTGGGGTGTGGCGCGCAAGCGTGCCATGCTGACCCTCGAACGCGCCTGCGCTGCCTGACAACAGGCGCCGGGCAGACGGCTCTCCGGCCGCAGACCCCGGACCATGAACGCCCATGCTCGCATTCCTGATTATTCTTGCCGCGCTTGTTGCCTGGGGCGGTCATCTGGCATGGCGATGGAAGCAGGCGCGCGACTTTGCGCCCGAAGTGCTGGCGGTACGCAAGGCATCAGGCGAGATACCGGAAGATGTGACCGAGGTGGAGTTCACGGATCTTTACCTGCGCAGCGAAGGTCCGCGGGCAGCAACATATTTCTTTGCGTGCGCGGTGATTGTGTTCGGCCTTCTTGGGCCGTTCGTCGCGGGGTTTAACCAACTCTGGCTGACCTTCTGGCGGCTGAGCGGCCAATCCCCGGTGTTCGAAACCGGAACGCTTATCCACACATTTTCGGTGTTTCTTGCCTTCATGCTGGTCACCATCGGCTTGTTGGCGATTGCGATGCGGCGCTACTACGCATTGATGCCCCCCACATTCAAACAAGTCATTCGGGACCTTAACGGAGGCCAGTCATGAGCATTCAGTATCTGCATACAATGGTGCGCGTCAGCGACATTGATGCATCTCTCAAATTCTTCTGTGATGGTCTGGGGCTGAAGGAAGTCAGCCGCATGGACAGCGAAGCTGGTCGTTTCACTTTGGTGTTTCTGGCAACGCCGGAAGATGTCGAGCGTATGGGCGGCATGCCCGCAGGCGTGAACCCGACCCAAACCGACATTCCGATGGTGGAGCTTACCCACAATTGGGACCCGGAAAAGTACGCTGGTGGCCGGAATTTCGGACATCTTGCTTATCTCGTCGATGATATCTACGGCGCAGTGGAGCGTCTTCAGGGATTGGGTGTGACGATCAATCGACCACCACGTGACGGACGCATGGCCTTTATCCGGTCACCGGACGGGATATCTGTCGAGCTGCTTCAGAAGGGCGATCCGCTCACCCCAAAAGAACCTTGGGCGAGCGCTGAAAATATTGGCGTCTGGTAGGCGACACCCGCTGCAACAGAAAAAGCCCCGCCCGGTGCGAACCAGGCGGGGCTTTTTGGTTGAATGCGCAGAGCTTGGCTATTCCTGCTCAGGAGTGCGCGGCTCTTCGCGATAGTCGTGCACCGGGTGGCCTTTATCCGGGTCACCATTCGATCTGTGCATAGCGGTCACGACACCCGACAGCGCCAGAATGGCGATCAGGTTCGGGAAGGCCATGGAGGCATTCGCGATATCGCCCAGCAGCCATAGCCAGTCAGCCGCAGCCACTGTGCCAAGGAATACGACAACCACCCAGATATAGCGGAATGGATGCGTCGCCCATTCGCCGATCAGATAGGTCACTGCCTGCTCGCCGTAATAGGACCAGCCAATGATGGTGGTGAAGGCGAAGAAGAAGAGCGCTACCGGCACAATCCATGGGCCAATCACCGGAATTGCAGCGGCGTAGGCGCGCGTTGTGACGGCGGCAGAGTTCGCGTCCGTTTCCCAGGCATGGTCAACATCCATCAGAACCTCAGGATTGCCGGATGCATCGAGCGCTTCCTGAGAAACATCAACCTGACCAGACGCCTGACAGGCGAGAAGGTAGGATTGGGCCGCCGGTCCAACAGCAGCGATCTTTGCTTCGCGGCCGTCCTCATAAGCAGAGGGGAACAGGTCCGACACGCCATATTTCGCCCCGTCCGCAGCGTCCGGATTCACCGGCATTTCAATGCCCGCATCAAAACAGGCATTCGCCGCCATCAGGGCGGGGCTCTTCTTGAAGTCGCCCTGAACCGTCAGAATGACCAGTGCGGTCATGGTGCAGATGATGATCGTGTCGATGAAGACGCCAATCATTGCGATTTCGCCCTGCATGACCGGGTTCTTGGTTTGGGCGGCAGCGTGTGCGATCGGGGCAGAACCTTGACCTGCCTCGTTTGAGAAGAGGCCCCTGGCAATACCATAGCGAACTGCCTGCATAACGCCGTACCCGGCTGCGCCACCTGCTGCTTCTTTCAGGCCAAAGGCGGTGCTGATGATCTGCATGAACGCACCCGGCACTTTGTCAGCGTTCACGACAAGAACGATGAAAGCGACCAGCACATAAAGGCCGGCCATGACCGGAACGACCTTTCCAGCGAAAGAGCCGATAGATTTGATGCCGCCAATGATTACGGCGAACACAAGCGCTGCCAGCAAGAGACCCACGCCCCAATTCGGGATGCTGACCCCCATGTGAGAGCCCGTTTCCAGTGCAGCTTCCGTGATGGAGTTTGCCTGGATCATTGAGCCAGTCGCCATGGCGGAGAAAAGTGTACCCAGACAGAACACGACCGCCAGCCAGCCCCAGCCTTTTCCGAGGCCGTTCTTGATATAGTACATCGGGCCGCCATTGATGCGGCCATACTCGTCCGTTTCGCGATATTTGATGGCGAGAGAGCTTTCAGAAAAGGCGAGGGCCATCCCGAACAGGGCCACGACCCACATCCAGAAAATTGCGCCAGGTCCGCCCAACGTAATGGCTGTGGCCACGCCGGCGAGGTTTCCGGTGCCGACCTGACCGGACAGGGCCGTCGAAAGTGCCTGCCACGGTGTGATCGCACCATCTTCGCCCTGCGCCTTGCGGCCTTGCCAGACCTCGACGAGGGCCGGCACGAAGCGGCGCACCGGGCGTGCGCCCAAGCGGATCATCATGAAAAGGCCAGTGCCCAGAAGGACAACTGCCAACGGACCAATCTGACCCGGAATAACGACAGCGTCTCCCCAGGTCCCCCCCCAGATAAATCCAGAGATGTTCTCGATGAGTTTGATGATATCCATGGGCCTCCCCGGCTCCTTTGATTGCTTGGCCGCACACTAGCCAGCTTTCGGGCCGTGTGAAGCTTTTGTCGCAGGGATGGCACAGGATTGCCGTGGCTGCAGGCGAGGCGCACAAGGTTCTGGCAGCGACAGTCATTTTCAGGCATAAGCCCGCGCATGACCACACCAGAGGTAAAGCCAAACACCAAGGGTCTCTTCATCAAGACCTATGGGTGCCAGATGAATGTCTATGACTCCGAGCGCATGCGGGACGTGTTGCGCCCGCTCGGCTATGCGCCGGTGGATACGCCTGAGGCGGCTGATCTTGTCGTGCTGAACACGTGTCATATCCGCGAGAAGGCAACGGAAAAAGTCTACTCCGAACTCGGCCAACTCAAGCGGATGAAGCAGAATACCGGCAGCAACATGACGATCGCCGTTGCCGGGTGCGTGGCACAGGCCGAAGGCGAGGAAATCATGCGTCGACAGCCGCTGGTGGATCTGGTGCTGGGTCCTCAGGCCTATCACAAGCTGCCGGAAATGATCGCCCGTGCCAGCCGCGCTGTAGGTGACCGCCTGGAAACCGATTTCGAAACGTTGGAGAAATTCGACGCCCTGCCGAAAACACGTGAGGCGGATGGCCCAACGGCGTTTCTGTCGGTCCAGGAGGGATGTGACAAGTTCTGCACATTCTGTGTTGTGCCGTATACGCGCGGCGCGGAATTGTCCCGCCCGGTCGATGATATCGTGATGGAAGCGCGAAACCTGGCTGCTCAAGGCGTACGCGAGATTTCGCTGCTCGGTCAGAACGTGAATGCCTTCCACGGTGCGGCGCCAGCAGTTGAGGGCGGCGACGACTGGACTTTGGGCCAATTGTGCCGGCATCTTGCGAAGATCGGCGGCATCGAGCGCATTCGTTACACGACCAGCCATCCGCGCGACATGGATGACGACTTGATCGCAGCTCATGGCGACACGCCGCAAATGCAGCCCTTCCTTCATTTGCCGGTGCAGTCGGGATCGGATCGGATACTCAAGGCAATGAATCGTGGTCATACGGCTGACGAATACCGCGAAATTATCCGCAAAGTGCGCGAAGCACAGCCAGATGTCGCACTGGCGTCTGACTTCATCGTCGGATTTCCAGGCGAAAGCGATGAAGACTTTGCGGCGACCATGCGATTGGTTCGCGATGTCGATTACGCGATCGCCTATTCCTTCAAGTATTCTCCACGCCCCGGGACACCGGCGGCGGAAATGTTCGGACACGTCCCGGAAGACGTCAAAGATGCCCGGTTGCAGGCGCTGCAGAAACTGCTCCGGGATCAGCAAACGGCGTTCAACAAGTCGAAGATCGGCGAGACGGTACCGGTGCTTGTAACGGGGCGGGGGCGTCTTGAGGGCCAGGCGCATGGTCGCTCGCCCTGGATGCAGGCGGTACATTTCGATGGGCCAGCTGAGCTGACGGGACAGATTGTGGACGTGAAAGTTCACGGCGCGACCATGAGTTCGCTGTCCGGTAAACTGGTCCGGGCGAGAGAGGTTGCCCTTTGAGCGTGAGACGTCGTCCATCTGCCTCACCTGAGGCGCCGGTCAGCCGTATTTATGAGGTCAGCAACGCAGAAACCCTGCGCGATTTGTGTGGGCCGCATCATCGTCATCTCCAATTGCTGGAGACGCGACTGGACGAATATGGCCTCAAGGCAGAGAGTCAGGGCGGGGGTATCCTGCTGGTCGGAAAGGCTGAAGGGGTCTCTATCGCTGAGGCTGTTCTGGCTGAGTTGGAGCGACGTCTGCGCAAGGGAGCTGACATTTCGGATATGGATGTCGACGGCGCGCTGGAGGCAACGAAAACACCGCAACAAACGTTCGGCACATTCCGTTCCCTGAAAAAGCCGATTGCCCCGCAAACGCGCGGCCAATCCCGCTATATCGACCTGCTGGCGAATTCCGATAATGCCATGATTTTTGGTGTAGGTCCGGCGGGTACGGGGAAGACGTTTCTGGCGGTTGCTGCAGGCGTGTCTGAGCTCTTGTCCGGAGCGCGCCAACGCCTGATCGTGACCCGGCCTGCGGTTGAGGCAGGGGAGAAGCTCGGCTTCCTTCCGGGCACACTGGAGGAGAAGGTAGATCCGTACATGCTGCCAATCTGGGACTCGCTTCGCGAACTGATGGGGCAGGAACAGATGGAACGCCGCATGGCGCGCGGTGAGATCGAAGTTGCGCCGCTGGCTTTCATGCGGGGACGTACGCTGAAGAATGCGTTCGTCATAGTTGATGAAGCTCAGAATACGACCATTCCACAGATGAAAATGGTATTGACGCGCCTTGGTCGCGACAGTCGCATGGTCATCACCGGAGATCCGGGACAAGTTGACCTGCCGGGCAGTCAGCCGTCGGGCATGCGGCATGCGCTTGAAATTCTGTCCGATGTAGAAGGTGTGAACGTGCACAAACTGACCGCAGCGGACGTCGTTCGCCACGGTCTCGTCAGCCGTATCATTGATGCGTACGCTGCGCATGGCGAAGGTTGAGCGCAGCGCGCATGATCGAGCTTGATCTGATAGTCGAAGAGGACGCGTGGTCGGCGATTCCTGAGTTGGAATCGGTCTGTCAGACCGCGTTTGACGCAGCAGCAAAAGTTCAGCCGGCCAAGGGCAATGTTGCGCTTCTGTTGACTGACAATGAGGCGCTGCGCGCGTTGAATCACCAATTCCGTAATAAGGACAAGCCGACCGATGTGCTTTCCTTCCCGGCAGACCCGATGGATCGACCCATGCTGGGCGATATTGCCGTCGCTTTGGGCGTGGCGCGGGACGATGCCGAGGCGCAAAACAAGATGCTGTCCGATCACCTGACGCACCTTCTCATCCATGGTTATCTCCATCTGCTGGGGCATGACCATGAAACCGATCACGAAGCCGAGATGATGGAGGGCCTCGAAATAAAGGCGCTTGCATCGCTGGGCATTGATAATCCATATTTGTCCGACTGAATCATCTGAGGCTATGAGCGACCCCCATCCTTCTAATGCGCCGCCAAGCGGCCGAATGCGTAGCTTTTTCGGTTTCGGCCGGAAAACTGATCCTGTGGAGGTTCTGCCTCCGGAGGAAAATGGTGAAATGCCCCAACACAATCCGAATGAGATGCGCTTGCGCCTTGCGGAGTTCCAAGACCTTCGCGTGGACGATGTGATGGTGCCGCGCGCGGAAATCAAAGCCGTTGAAGTCGGGATGGAGTTTCCTGAACTCCTGAAATATTTTGCGGAAGTGACGCACTCGCGCCTGCCGGTGTTCCGTGAATCCCTCGATGACCCGATCGGCTTCGTGCATATCAAGGACGTGGTTAGTGAACTCGCGAAGGGGGATGACCCCGCCAAGCGTCCGTTGGAGCGGTTGCATCGCGATGTGCTCTACGTGCCGCCGTCCATGAAATTGACCGATTTGCTTGTGAAAATGCAGTCGACTCGTATTCACCTCGCGCTCGTCGTGGACGAATATGGCGGCACTGATGGTCTCGTCAGCTTGGAAGACCTTGTTGAAGAAATCGTCGGTGACATCGAAGACGAACACGATGATGAAGAGGCCATGTTCGTTCGCCGCAGCCAGAGAATCTGGGAAGCGGACGCCCGAACGGAAATCGACGATTTTGCAGAGGAAACGGGCATTGATCTCGCCATCGAGGACAACGATACGGACTTCGACACGCTGGGCGGTGTTGCCTTCGCTCTGGCCGGGAAGGTGCCCGTGCGTGGGGAAGTACTCAAACACCCGGCTGGCGTCGAGATCGAGATCATGGATGCGGATGCCCGGCGCATCCGCCGCGTACGGCTGCGCACACCTGAACAGTCCACCCCTGTCGTCCAGGAGTAAGTCATGAGCCACGCTGTGCGTAGCCACGGGTTCACGGCGCTTGGACCCTTGCACGAAGCCTTTGCGCGTCTGACTGGCTGGCCCGCCGTGATCACCAGCCTGCTGCTGGGGGCGTTCTCTGCTGTTGCGTTCGCGCCGTTTCATTTCAGCGCCGTTCTGGTGATCTCTTTTACGGGATTGATCTGGATGCTGGATGGTGCGCGCGGCCACCGGCGATGGGGCAGGGCAGTGTTCCTGCGCACATGGGCGTTCGGGACTGGCTTCTTCCTCATCAGCATGCATTGGACGGCCGCACCATTCCTGGTGGAGCCGGAGAAACACGCGATCTTCCTGTGGATGCCGCTGATCTTGCTGCCCGGTGGCATGGCGATCATCTGGGGCGTGTTCGGCGCCATGGCGGGCGCCTTCTGGTCGTCTTCGCCGTCGAGAATCTTCATTTTCTCTCTGTTCTTCGCCCTTGCAGAGTTCGTGCGGGGCCATCTGTTCGGCGGCTTTCCGTGGAATTTGCCCGGCACCACATGGGTGCCCGGTGGGGCGTTGTCTCAGAGCGCGTCTATTGGTGGCGTCTACTGGCTGACCCTGTTGACGGTGTTTGTCATGTGCGCACCCGCCGCCCTGGTCGACACGCGCGAGTCTCGGCAATTGGCCGTTCGCATCGCACCTTCCTTTGCGGCGGTGATCCTTGTTGCGCTGGGGTGGTCCTGGGGAGCGCAAAGGATCGCGCAGCCTGCGGCCCTGTCAGGGCAATCGGTTGTCCTCATGGATTCCGGAGTTCCACAGGATGAGAAATGGGAGATCGGACCCGATCCGATCCTCATTGAATATTTGCGCATGTTGTCCAATCAGGAAGGCGAACCAGGGGACATCATTCTCTGGCCCGAGGGCGCTCTGCCAACCACATTATTGCAGGATGCCAATGCACTGGATGCAGTGGGCGCTTATCTCGGCAACCGAGACCTGATCGCCGGCACGACACGGTATGAAATCACCGGCAAGGACACGCGGGACTACTACAACAGTCTGACTGTCATGGATGAGAATGCCATCAGGTCTGGCCCCATCGCCCTATATGACAAGCATCGATTGGTGCCGTTCGGCGAACTGCCGGCCACTCGCATTGTTCCGTTTGGCGAGGCATTGTCCGGAATACTTCCGGGTGCAATTCAACGCATGGCCAGTGACGGTTTCCGCCCGGGCCCAGGCCCCGCGGTGATTTTCGCCGACGACATCCCACCCTTCGTGGCCATGATTTGCTATGAAGGACTTTATCCCTCCATTCCGCGAAATGCGAATATCGGTGCGCGGGCAGACTGGCTGGTGCTGATCTCGAACGATGCGTGGTTCGGCGGTGGAATGGGCCCCGCACAGCACTACGCGCAGAACCGGTACCGTGCGATCGAAACCGGTTTGCCATTGGCGCGGGTGGCCAGTCGCGGAGCATCCGGAATTGTCGACGGGCGTGGGCGGGAAATCATGCGTGCAGCACCTGTGGCAGACGCGCCAAGCGGCTGGAACACAAGCTTCGGCCGTGGAAAGCTTCCCCAACCTGAAAATGTGACGCTTTTCCAAACTCGAATCGGCCTTATGCTGTTCTGGCTAAGCCTGCTTCTGTTTGCAGGACTGGCTTTCGTCACTTGGCGCAGATAGAAATAGCGTAGGTCGAAAAACTGAGACGGAAGGGGGGACATGGCCGACAACAAGCTTCCAAGCGGCATTGACCGGGTCGTTGGCCAGCGCATCCGGTGGCGACGCAAGGAGTTGAAGCTGACCCAGGAGAAGCTGGGTGATCTGCTCGGTCTGACGTTTCAGCAAGTCCAGAAGTACGAGAAGGGCGTGAATCGCGTCTCAGCAGGCCGCCTGTTCGAAATGTCCAGCGCCATGGGCGTGCCGATCACGTATTTCTTCGATGGCGCGGAGACATTCTTTTCCAGGGGCGAGAGCGCGGTCATGGAAGAGGATGATGAAATTCTGGCGCCTGTCATGACCTCCGAAGTGCTCGACCTGATTGCGGCATTCCAGAAGATCGAAGACCATTCCCTTCGCAAGTCCCTGTTGGCGACTGTTCAAGCCGCCGCGACCGCATTCGAGAGCAAGCAGCAGGGCGAGGATTGATCCCGACCCGGCGCTGAGGCATCTGACTGCGCGATGACAGATGAACACGCCTCCGAAAAATCCCGCCCGCTTCGTACATTTGGCCGCACAGGTGGACGAGGTCTATCTGCGCGTCAGCAATCGCTGATCGATACGCGTCTGCCGGAACTGGCTGTGCCGGACGCCGGGGCTGGATCTCTTTCCGGTAAAGACCTTTTCGGTGACGGCCGGGACGTCTGGCTGGAGATCGGTTTCGGCGGTGGAGAGCATCTGGTCGGTCAGGCAGGAAGCAACCCTGACGTTGGCTTCATCGGCTGTGAGCCGTTCATTGAGGGCATGGCGAAGGCCCTGACCGGAATTGAGGCGGAGCGGCTTCAGAATGTACGGCTCGTCATGGACGATGCGCGGCCGGTGATGGCGTCTCTGCAAGATGAGACAATTGCGCGGGCTTTTATTCTGTTCCCGGACCCATGGCCGAAAAAACGTCAGCAGAAGCGTCGCCTGATCCAGCCGGAGTTTCTGGATGTGCTCCATCGCATCTGTCGTCCGGGTGCGCGCGTGCGGTTTGCGACGGATGTGAAATCCTATGCTGACGAGGCGCTTTCGCGTTTCCTGCATCATGGCGGTTTCGACTGGAACGCGAACAAGGCTGACGATTGGCGTTGCCCACCCGCAGACCATCTGACGACACGCTACGAAAGCAAGCAATTAGGGGATTGCGCACCGGTCTGGTTCGACTTTGTGCGCAGCTGACATAACACATTCACTTGACCAAATGTCGCACCCATGCGCTTAATAAGGGCATCGAATTCGGTCGGTCTGAAATATCAAGACCCCGTCAGACCGGCGGCCATGACTTTCCTTCCCTCCCGTTTCGATAAGTGGATCTGGTTCAAATCCCGAACCGGGACGCTTCTACTTAACGTAAAGGACTACAAGTAATGGCAACTGGCAAAGTGAAATGGTTCAACGACCAGAAAGGCTTTGGCTTCATCAAACCGGATGAGGGCGGCTCTGACGTTTTTGTGCACATTTCGGCCGTTGAACGCTCCGGCCTTCGCACACTGGCAGAAGACCAGGCTATCTCTTACGAACTCTACAAGGACGAACGCCGCGGCAAGACCTCGGCTGTGGATCTGAAGATTCTCTAAGACCGGTATCCCTACAGGATTCAGGACGGCGGCTCTGGAAACGGAGCCGCCGTTTTTCGTTCTACAGCAACCTGCGCTCGACACGGGCGGCGTGCGGGGTTATATACGCGTCAAGTCGAAACATATCGGCGGCGGTTCCGGAAACGGGGCCGCCGCTTTTCTTTACCGGAATAGTCTATCCCCTGATGATCGCCCTGACTGAACAGGAACGCCACATTCTTTCGCTCGTCACGCCCGTGGCCGAGCAGATTGGTATGGAAATCGTTCGCCTGCGCATTCAGGGTGGGCGTCGTCCGCACCTGCAGATCATGGCAGAGCGGGCAGGGGGTGCCCCGACAAACGTCGAGGATTGCGCCAGCCTTTCTCGGGCCATTGCGCCTATGCTGGATGAGGCAGACCCCATCAAGGAAGCCTACACTTTGGAAGTGTCCACGCCGGGCATTGACCGTCCTTTGACCCGCGAAGGCGATTTCGGCCGCTGGGTAGGACATGCCGCAAAAGTGGAGTTGGCCCGCCCGATTGATGGCCGACGCCGTTTCTCCGGTGTGATTACCGGTGAAGATGAGGATGGCGCGCACATCGAACTCGATGACGAGACGGAACTGGTCGCTCATGTTCACGAGATGAGCAAGGCGAGCCTGATCCTGACGGACGAGCTGATCGAAGCGGCCCGCGCAGATGGCACATTGCCGCCGCAACCGGATGAAGATGACCTCGGCGATCTTGAGATCGACGAGTCCAATGAAGACACCGATACAAACGAAGAGACGGGAGACGTCAAATGAGCACCATCGGCGTTTCAGCCAACAGGCTGGAAATCCTGCAGATCGCGAAAGCGGTCGCCGAAGAGAAGGCAATCGACCAGACGATTGTTATCGAGGCCATGCAGGAAGCGATCGAAAAGGCCGCAAAAGCGAAATACGGCCAGGAGCACGATATCCGTGCGAAGATCGACGCAACGACCGGCGAACAGACGCTGTGGCGTGTTCAGACCGTGGTCGTGGACGAAGAGTTCGAAGACGAGTCCAAGGAGCTGCGTCTGTCCGAGGCGAAGAAGCTGGACGAAACGCTTGAGGCCGGCGATGAGCTGAAAGAAGAGCTGCCGCCCTTTGATTTCGGTCGTGTCGCAGCGCAGACCGCCAAGCAGGTTATCATGCAGAAGGTGCGTGATGCCGAGCGCGAGCGCCAGTACAACGAGTACAAGGACCGTGTTGGCGAAGTCATCTCCGGCGTCGTCAAGCGTGTGGAATACGGCCACGTGATTGTCGATCTCGGTCGCGCTGAAGGCATCATTCGTCGCAATGATGGTATTCCGCGCGAGAACTTCCAGACCAATGATCGCGTCCGCGCCTATCTCTACAAGGTCAGCCGCGAAACCAAGGGTCCGCAGATCTTCCTGTCGCGTGCTGCGCCGGAATTCATGGTGCGCCTGTTCGCTCAGGAAGTGCCGGAAGTGTATGAAGGCGTCATCGAGATCAAGGCGTGTTCACGCGACCCAGGTAGCCGCGCGAAGATCGGTGTGATCTCGAATGATTCCTCGATTGACCCGGTCGGCGCCTGTGTCGGTATGCGCGGTGCGCGCGTGCAGGCTGTGGTTGGTGAGCTGTCGGGCGAGAAGATCGACATCATTCCGTGGAATTACGACGACGCGACCTTCATCGTGAACGCGCTGCAGCCGGCCGAAGTGTCGAAAGTTGTGCTGGACGAAGAAGAGCGTCGCGTGGAAGTCGTCGTTGCAGACGATCAGTTCCCGCTGGCGATTGGTCGCCGCGGCCAGAATGTGCGTCTCGCTTCGCAGCTGACCGGCTGGCAGATTGACCTCGTGACTGAGACGGCGGACTCCGAGCGCTACCAGCGCGAATTCCAGGAGCGGACGGACCTGTTCATGAAGGCGCTGGACGCCGATGAAACGCTGGCCCAGCTGCTGGCTTCTGAGGGCTTCGAGACGGTCGAAGAGATCGCATACGTCGCACCGGAAGACTTCATCACGATTGAAGGCTTCGATGAGGATGTTGCTGAGGAACTGCAGGAGCGCGCCCGCGAATTCCTGGAGCGTCTGGCTGCTGAAAACGATGCCAAGCGCCGCGAACTGGGCGTCGAAGACGCTGTCATGGAGCTGGAAGGCATGACGCCATCCTTCGCCGTGCGTCTCGGCGAAGAAGGCGTGCAGTCGCTGGACGATGTGGCTGGTCTCGTGCCGGATGACATCACAGGCTGGCGCGAGCCGGGTCCGGATGGAAAGCCGGTCTGGGTCGAAGGCGTCCTGAAGAAAGGCGAGATGCGCAAGGATGACGCGCAGATGTTCATCATGCGCGCGCGTGTGGCTGCAGGATGGATCGAGGCTGATGCGCTTGAGCAGATGCTGGCTGAACAAGCGAAGGAAGAAGAGCCTGAGCTGACCGAAGAGGAACGCGCGCTGCTGGCGCTCGGCGAACTCGGCAGCAACCCGTCTCCGGACGCGGTGGATGAGGCCCTCGAAGAGCTCGAGTTCGATCTCGATGCCCTGGCAGCGGAGGGCGGCGATGACAAGGCCGCACCGCAAGAGTGAAGCGCGGGTAACCGACACTGAAGGCCGTGTTGCGGACGGGGCTGGCCCCGTCCGGCAATGCGTTGTGACCAGAGACCATCTCTCACAGGATGAGATGGTCCGCTTCGTGCTGTCACCTGACCAGGTCGTAACGCCGGATATTCTCGGCAAGCTGCCGGGCAGGGGCGTATGGATCAGGGCTGACCGGGACACGCTCGAGACGGCCATGCGCAAGGGCGCGTTTGCCCGCGGATTCAAGCAGCAGGCCAACGTCCCGGCTGATTTGTCTGAATTGGTGGAGAATTTGCTTCTTCAGCGGGTGATCAGCCTGATGGGGATGGCGAAGAAGGCCGGGGACGTCGTTCTCGGCTTTGATCAGGTGCGTGAAGCCCTGCAGAAGAAGCGGCCCGGCCTGTTGCTGGAAGCCGCTGATGGTGCAGAAGATGGCCGTTCAAAGGTGTATTTTCTCGCCAAAGCATTATATAGCAACGTGAAAATAACCGGCGCGCTGAGTTCTGAAGAATTGGGCGTGGCGTTTGGACGTGAGCGTGTGATACACGGTCTCGTCCGCAAGGGTCCATTTGCGAAGACGATAGAGCTGGCCTATCAGCGGCTGGCCGGATTTCGAGCAAGACCCGAACTGGACTGGTTCCCGGATCAGGATCGGTAGCGGAAAACAAAGCCGAAGTGCATGGGCGCACATCGGCAAGAAACGTGGTATGAAGAACGTATGAGCGATACGAAAGACACTGGTGGTAATACGGGCGGACGCAAGCCGCTCACCGTTTCCCGGAAATCGTCCGGCACGGTGAAGCAGAGCTTCAGTCATGGCCGCTCGAAGCAGGTGGTCGTCGAGACCAAGAAGCGTCGGTCTGTAGGGCCGAGCGGTTCTTCTGCTGCGCCAGCAGGGGACGCCTCGAAAGCCAAGCCATCTGCGGACTCGATGGAAGCGCGCCTGATCGCGACTGCAAAGAAGCTTGGCATTACGGTCAACGAGCTGAAGGCACGCCAGAAAGCGCTGTATGAGCGCAAGCAGGAAGAGGCCGCCCGCGCCAAGGAAGAAGAAAACCTGAAGGCTGCGCAGGATCGCCTGCGCTCTGAACAGGAAAAGAAACTCCAGGAAGCCAAGGAACGCGAAGAGGCTGAAGCCCGTCGCAAGGCTGAAGAAGAAGCCCGCAAAGCCGAGGAAGCTGCTGCGAAGGAACGCTCCGAGCGCTCCCAGAAGAGCCGCACCAAGGCGGATGCCTCGCCAGCGGCTGCGCAGCCGATTGAGGACGCGCCGAGCCGTGCCAAACGCGGCAAGTCTGGCCGGGATGACCGGGACCGGTCCAGCCGTGATTCACAAGGACGTGGATCGCGCGGTGGTGGCGGTGAGCGTCGCCGCGGCAAGCTGACCATCTCCTCCGCTCTGGGCGATGATGCGGATCGTCAGCGTTCGCTCGCCTCGGTTCGCCGCGCAAGGGAACGCGAGCGTGAACGCCGCACGGGTGGCAATGACCAGCGTGAGAAAGTCTCGGTCGAAGTGACCCTGCCAGAGACGATCACGTTGCAGGATCTTGCCCAGCGGATGAATGAGCGCGTTGCGGACGTTGTGAAGTTCATGATCCAGCAGGGCGAAATGCTCCGCGGAAACGACATTATCGATGCCGACACGGCAGAACTGATTGCCGAAGAATTTGGCCACACCGTCAAACGCGTGTCCGAATCCGATGTCGAAATCGGCCTTGAAGGCGCTGAGGACGATCCGAAGGATCTGAAACCGCGCGCGCCGATCGTTACGATCATGGGGCACGTTGACCACGGCAAGACTTCGCTTCTGGATGCATTGCGCAAGACGGACGTCGTGTCCGGCGAGGCTGGCGGCATTACCCAGCACATCGGTGCGTATCAGGTGAAATTGAAATCAGGCGAGCGGATCACTTTCCTTGATACGCCTGGCCACGCAGCTTTCACCGCCATGCGCGCCCGCGGCGCGACGGCAACAGATATCGCGATCCTGGTCGTGGCAGCCGATGACTCGGTCATGCCGCAGACGATTGAGTCCATCAATCACGCCAAGGCGGCCGGAGTGCCGATCATCGTTGCGGTGAACAAATCTGACCTGCCGGATGCCAACCCGGACAAGGTGCTGACAGATCTGCTGCAGCACGATGTTCAGGTAGAGAGCATGGGCGGCGAAACCCAGTCTGTAAAAGTCTCTGCACTGACAGGCGAGGGCCTTGATACGCTGACAGACGCCATCTCGCTGCAGGCTGAACTGTTGGAACTGAAAGCCAATCCGAGCCGTCCGGCGGATGGCTCCGTGATCGAAAGCCAGCTCGACAAGGGCCGCGGTCCGGTCGCGACTGTTCTGGTGAAGCGCGGTACGCTGAAGCGTGGTGATATTGTCGTTGCCGGCGCCCAGTGGGGCAAAGTTCGTGCGCTGGTCGACGAACGCGGTCAGCAGCTGAAAGAGGCCGGTCCGGCTCTGCCGGTTGAGGTCCTTGGCCTGGACGGTGCGCCGGAGCCTGGTGATGAGTTTGTTGTTGTCGACAGTGAAGCGCGTGCCCGGGAAGTTACCGAATACCGCGTGCGCCAGAAGCGCCAGGTTGCTGGTAAGGCCGGCGCGGCAGCGCGGGCATCGCTTGATCAATTGCTCAGCAAGCTGAAGGATGGCTCGGTTGAGACTTCCGAGCTGCCAGTTGTCGTCAAGGGTGATGTTCAAGGTTCGGTCGAGGCGATCAGCCAGTCCCTGGACAAGCTTTCAACTGAAGAAGTGCGTGCACGGGTCATTCATGGCGCGGTCGGCGGTATTTCGGAAAGCGACGTGCTCCTGGCCCAGTCGTCGGAAGCGCCAATCTTTGCCTTCAACGTGCGTGCTAACAAGCAAGCGCGCGATCTGGCCGAGAAGGAAGGCGTTGAGATCCGCTACTACTCCGTGATCTACGATCTTATCGACGATGTGAAGGCAACCCTGTCGGGCATGCTTGCACCGGAGAAACGCGAAACGTTCATTGGTTACGCCGAAATTCTCGAAGTGTTCAACATCACGAAGGTTGGCAAGGTTGCTGGTTGCCGTATTAGCGAAGGCAAGGTTCTTCGGGGTTGCGGTGTTCGCCTGCTGCGCGATGACGTTGTGATCCATGAGGGCAACCTGAAGACGCTGAAACGCTTCAAGGACGAAGTGAACGAAGTGAACGCCGGAATGGAATGCGGCATGGCGTTTGAACGCTATGATGACATTCGCCCGGGCGACAAGATCGAGTGCTTCCAGGTCGAAGAGATTGCAAGGTCGCTCGACTAGAACGGCGGTGATGTTCCGTGTCTGACAAGATTTCCGGCTTTCTGGACGAAAAGGACCAGAAGCGCCTGATCCGTCTTTCCAGACGCGGGACGGTTGGTCCGACTGCGATCTATTACGCAGGTGTCACCGCACCGATCATTTCCGCCAGCATGTCGGTCATGATGCGTAATGCGATCGAGATGGCTGGCCTGAGCGCTTATTGGCAATGGTTCCTTTCCGCACTTGTCGCGGCGCTGGCCGGGATTTCGTGGTATCTCATATTCATTCGGTGGTCTTATCGGTCACCGAGAGACGTATTCGGTGAGGAAACGGCGCAGATGGACGTTCAGCTTCTGGACACTCATTTGCAGGTTCGCCGGGGCGGCCTGGAAACCCGCATCGATTGGCCGAGTGTCCTGTCGGTCAAGTCGAGCCGCGGATATACATTTGTGCAGGTGAAGGGAGCCGACGCAGTGCTCGTTCCTGACGCATGGTTTGAGAAAGACAAGACGGCGCGCAAACAGTTCGTGGAGCGCCTCAAACAGAAAGCAGGTGTCTGATGGCACGTAAAACGAATGCTCCCGGACTTCCCAGCCAACGCCAGCTCCGTGCAGGCGAACTGATCCGCCACGCCGTATCAGATATATTGGCCCGGGAAGACCTGCGTGACCCGGATCTGATCGGGGTGATTGTCACCGTGGGAGAGGTCCGTTGTTCTCCGGACCTGCGCCATGCCAACATTTTCGTGTCGCCTCTGGGCGACGACAGCGAGGCGGGTCGTGGCAAATTGGCTGAAGCGCTGAACCGCGCGGCGGGATTTCTGCGGGGCAGACTGGGACGTGAAATCGATATGAAGTTCACGCCGCAGCTCCATTTCATCGCCGACAAATCCTACGACGAGGCCACGGCGATCGACCGGCTTCTGGCGGATCCTCGCGTCAGACGCGATCTGGACCCGGAATAACAGCCAAATATACACGTCTGGACAGGTTGTAAGTTGACTCGCTTCGCGCGGATTGCGAGCGTTTCATGATGGCAATCAGGGGCCAACGCGATGGACCGTCAGACCCTAGACATGGAAGGCGCGCGGCGCGGAGAAATCACGCCAGCATCGCTTCAACTCGGCGATGACACGATTGCCATCCAGCGCATTGCGACCATGTCGGTTGAGTCGATGGAGTTTTCCCCTTGGGACACCGAGGCCAATCGCAGGACGAAAAGCCTGTATGCCTCATTCTTTGTGATCAATTTGTTCTTCGGACTTTTGGCGCTCGCTTGGGGCGGTCTGTTTCCGGGAAGTGGCTCCAGCATGATTGCCCTGGTCATTGGAGCTGCACTTACATTGCTTGCGGTCGTTCTGGGTATCCGGGCGGCCATGTTTGCGCATCGGATGAAGAAGCGACAGCCATATTACCGGCTCGTGATTGGCGCGTCAGACGGTCGTCAGATTCCTCTGGTGGATGACAATCGCGCCGTCTTGCTGCGCATTCGCGACATTGTGCGACAGAAAATGGATACGGGTGACCGTGACATGCAAGGCGATTTCGACCTGGATCTGGATCTGGTGAATGTCAGCAGGGCGGGCGAGGCGCCCAAACCTGTCACGCCTGAGGTGCTGCCGCCCGAGAAACTCGACGCAGCGCCTGGTACCGAAGCCGAGGTGCTGTTTGAGCAACAGTCTGGCGATCTGCGAGACGTGTCCTGAGATACAGCACTTAACGCTGACCCATTGCCTTGACGGTCTGGGCGTCGCTTCGTATGGCCGCGCCTTAATCCAATGTCCCTCTCCGCCGTCCGCGTTCGAACCGCAGGGCCGCGCAATCTGAAAGTCTCCTATCTTGGCCCGTCAAAGAAAACGCAAAGGCGACCCGATCACCGGGTGGCTGAACCTTTTCAAACCCGTCGACGTAACTTCCACGCAGGCCGTGGCTATTCTGAAGAAGAAGTACAACGCCCAGAAGGTTGGACATGGCGGCACGCTGGACCCTCTGGCAGATGGGATTTTGCCAATTGCGTTTGGCGAAGCCACGAAGACCGTTCAATGGGCGATGGACGCGCAGAAAGAATATGTCTTCACCATTCGCTGGGGCATTTCCACCGAGAGCCAGGATGCAGAAGGGGAGGTAACGGCCACCTCCGATGCGCGCCCATCGCGGGATCAGGTCGAAAACCTCCTCAAGGACTACATCGGGACAATCGAGCAGGTGCCGCCGCGTTTTTCCGCGATCAAGGTGGATGGCCAGCGTGCCTATGATCTGGCCCGAGAGGGCGAGGAGTTCGAGCTCACATCACGCGAAGTCGATGTCTTCACAGCCAGCGTGATTGGTATGCCTGACGCTGACCATACGGTGATCCATGTGACGTCTGGCAAGGGCTTCTATGTTCGCGCCATGGCGCGCGATCTTGCCTTCGATCTGGAATGTGAGGGGCATATCAGCCAGCTGCGCCGAACGCGCGTCGGACAGTTCAATGCGCCAACCGCGATTGCCTTGTCACGTATCGAGGAGGGAGACGATATGGAGACATTGATGTCCTTCCTCCAGCCCATTCATGCCGTGCTGGAGGATGTGCCAAGTCTGGACATCACACGCGAGGAGGCTGGCCACATCCGTCATGGTCGCTCGATAGTCCTGCTTCCACATATCGTTGAACACTGGCGCGATCAGAAACCTGAGGATTCGGAAGATCGTTCTGCCATCGCCGTATGCGAGGGCAAGGCGGTAGCCCTTGGAGAAGTTCGCGCGGGTCAGTTTGAGCCAGGTCGCGTGTTTTCATCCTAGGATCTCTGCTGACGTCACCTCAGTAGCCTGCAATTATTCAACTTTTCCGATAATTTCGAGCCTGCCGCGGATTTGCGGGATGAGGCGTTTCGGCCGGTCAGTCGTGCGTCAGGGGAAGTTGCCCGAAGAAAAATTCCCGAATTGGTAGAATCGGATCGGAAACTTGCACGGAATCTGCAAGATAGCAGGCACCGCCAATGATGGTGGGACTCAAGGGAGTAAAAAATGAACCTCAAGACAGAGATGCTGCTCGGCTTCAGCAACCGTCGTGACGAGAAAAACGACACGATGGTTGGCTGTAAGGGCGGTGGTCGCGGCAAACGTCGTCGCGGCGGTAAGAAGTTCTTCTTCAAGTTCTGGTAGTCTACCAGTACGAATCCAAGTGCATCGCCTGTTCGCAGGCGGTGCACATCCCAATCTGTTCCGCGCGACGGGAGATGCACACATGACGCAGTTCCGGTTTATTCCAGGCAAGGAAGACGCGGTCAGAACCAATCAGGCGATGCATGACGGGCTTTTCGAAAGCTTGAGCTATCTCTCGGACGTCTTGCACTCCGACCTTCCAGATTTGTCGCAACAGATTGCCAGTTGGGTGCAATCTGTCGAACCAGGGATGCGTGTCCCGTCCGCTGTCTTCGGGGCGTACTATGACGCGGTTGAAGCGTTGCAAGCCGCAGATGTGAATGCGGGCGCCGCGCTTCTGGGTCAGATCATCGCTACGAAGCCGGTACAGCGAACAACCCGCATCACAATGCTGGGTCGCGACTACACCGATATCGACTCGAAGAGAATTGAACGCTTCATGGGCGCGCCGGAAACGGGCGCAGCCGGCGTCACACAGCCTGACCGCGTCATTGCTGAACGGTTCGAGAAGAATCTGGTGGCAGCGATCCAGTGGATTCAGACGCGAATTCCCGAGCTTTACGAAGAAATGAACGCCCTGCTTGGCGAACTGGTTCTGGTGGGGCCGGCAGAAGGCGCGCTCGAATTCGAGGGCGGCACCTGCTTCCGTCTCTGGGGCGCAGTGGCCCTTAATGCAGAACGCAAGGCGTCTGTCGCCGACCTGATCGTCACCCTGGCGCACGAGGAGGGCCACGCGGCCTTGTTCGGAGCCTGCAGGCGCGAAATGCTGGTCGAAAATCCGGATTCGGAGCTTTACTGGTCTCCGATCAGAAAGACGGAAAGACCGCTGGAAGGGATCTTTCATGCTTCATTCGTCTCCGCGCGCATGGTGTGGGTAATTGAGCAGATGCTCGCCAGCGGCGATTTCGGCTGGCTTGAGCGTCGCAAACTGAGAAAGTTTCTTCGGGAAGCTGACGCGATCCAGCGAGATTCTGCAGAGATCGTCCGCCGGGAAGGACGCCTTACCGACACGGGTCGATCTGTTCTGGATGCGATGACCGGTTTCATGGAGCGCTCAGGCAAAACTCTGAACCCGGCTTGAAATGAGCGCCTCCCAAATTATCCGACGCGCCATTCGAAACCTTGTTTGGATGTTCGCTCATTCCTGGGCATCTGCAGTGTTCGGCCTGGTCACCTTCGCGGTCATGGCGCGTATTCTGGGCCCTGAGCCCTATGGCATCATGGCCTTGGCGGGGTTGGTCTTCGGTATCGCTGGCGTATTTGTCGGTGCTCCGCTGACTGAGAGCATTCAGCAGCGGGATGAGATCACGGATACACATCTGAACACCACGTTCTGGCTGAACTCTGGCCTGACGCTGATGTTCGCCGGTGTTATTGCGCTTCTGGCAAATCCGATTGCCACACTCATCAGTGCGCCGGGTGTCGCAGAGGTGCTGCCCGCCTTGTCCGTCATCATGGTTATCAGCAGTCTGGAAGGGGTTCCGGGTGCGCTGCTGCAAAGACAGCTTGAGAACGACAAACTGGTCTGGATCGAAACTGCGTCGGAAGTTCTGACAGCATGCGTTGCCCTGGCGCTTGCCTTGCTCGGGTTCGGAGTCTGGGCGCTGGTCGCTTCCATGGCTGTCGGTGCGGTGATCTCTGTCGCAGGCGTGTTCTACGCGACCAAGTGGCGGCCGGGTTTAGAATTCAGCGGCCAGGCTTTCCGGGAACTCTTTGCATTCAACCGGGATACGATAGCCACCTATTTGCTCGGGTATGTGGATGATGCCATCCCTCGTTTCCTACTGAGCTTTGTTGGGGGAGAGCGCGCTGTCGGGCTACTTTCTATCGCCGGCACAATTTCCGGAAGCCTCACAGATCTCCTGATGGGGCCGTTCAACGAAATTGCGATGAATGTTGTGGCGCGCTTGCAGTCCAGTCGGAAGACAGTGCACGACTTGCTTGATCGTGTGTTCGCCATGACGACGGCCGTGATTTATCCGGCGACGCTGGGGCTGGCGGTGGTCGCTCCATTGCTTGTGCCGCTGATCATCGGTGAGGACTGGACGGCGGCCGTACTGCCGTTGCAGATTTTCCTCGTGCTGGGCATTCGGGATGCGACGGGCACGTTCAACATCGCAATTCTCAGGGGAGTGGGCGACAGCCGGTCTCCTCTCGTCATCCTTTCATTGGGTATCGTTCTGCTCTGCGTTCTCGCACCGCTGCTCCTGCCGTATGGAATCGTCGGCATCGCGACGCTGATTGCCGTTCGAACCTTCCTGACCTGGCCGCTATCTGCGTGGTTGGTCCAGAAAGCGGCGGGCTATTCCGCCATGCGTCAGCTATTGATCGGATGGCGCGCATTGCTGTGTTCTCTGGCGATGGTTGCAATCGTGTGGCTTGTTCAGACCCTCGTGCCGCAGGACTGGCACCCTGTTGCGGAAATCGCTGTGACGGTTGCGACCGGCATTGTTGCCTATGCCGGGCTGATGCTTCTGATCGGGGCCGGACAGGTGCGTGAAATCCGCGAAGGGGTCCGATGGTTCCGCGAGCACCATGACGGCGCCGTTGAACCCGTCTAGGGTGGTTGCAGAAGGGGGCGCGCATGATCTGCTTTATCACTTCGGGGTCGCACAAATATGCTGTGCGTGAATTGCGAGATGTCTCCGGCATGCCGGATGTGCAGTTGATGTCGTACAATCAGTTGTTCCGGCATAGCGCTCTTCCCCGCGCCACATATGTCTTCTCTGATTTTGACCGGCTCGATTTCTGGCAACGCGAGCTTGCGGCCAAGGCGTTCCGCTGCTTGCAAACATTGGGCGTGCAAGTCCTGAACGATCCCGCAACCGCACTGACCCGGTTGCCGATGCTGAAAAAACTCCATGCGCACGGTCTTAACAGCTTTGCGGTCTGGGACGCTGAGATCGACCCGCTGCCAGACCGCTATCCGGTTTTCCTGCGTACGCGGGCTGCCCATCGGGGAACGCAAACCGACCTGCTGCAAAATGCGGAACAGGCAAGGGCGTCGCTGGATGAGTTGGTCGCATCTGGTCTGTGCAAGTCGGATCTGATGTTTGTCGAATATTGCGCCGAGCCTGTACAGGACGGCTTGTATCGCAAGCTGGCGGCGTATTGTGTTGGCGGCGAGATTGTCACCGGCATGTCTGTCCACGATGAAACCTGGCATGCCAAGTTTGGCAAAGAGGGCGTGGCCAATAGCGATTTGTATCAGGATGAATTCCAGGCTGTTCAGGAAAATCGCTATGGGGACGCCCTGAAAGCCTATTTTGACTCTGCGGGCATCGCATACGGACGGGCGGATTTCACTCTCGTGAACGGGAAGGTCGAGGTCTACGAGATCAATACGAATCCGAACAACTCCCGGATTCTGGACCATCCCAATCCCATTCGTGTTGAGGCGGACGCCCTGTTTCATGCGCGTCTGGCGGCGGCCCTGCAGAAGATCGATACGGCAGCCGGGGGCAGGCGCATTCCGCTGGACCATGCAGACCTGGTGGCACAGCGCAAGCGTGACTGGCTGTTGCCACGGCCGCGATGGACCCCCTGATCAGGCGAGGGCGGCGGCGTGGGCGCTGGCCCAGGCCCATTGGAAATTGTAGCCCCCGAGCCAGCCGGTGACATCGACACATTCGCCGATGAAGTAGAGCCCCGGCACGTGGCGGCTTTCCATCGTTTTCTGGTCAAGACCATCGGTTGAGATGCCGCCGACGGTGACCTCTGCGGTGCGATAGCCTTCGGTGCCCATGGGCGTGAGCGTCCAGTCTGACAGGAAGGCCGTGAACGCATCAATCGCCGCGTGGGAAAGGTCTGCGAGGCGCGCCTCCGGCGAGATTGGTCCGATGTCTGCGAGCAGTCCGGCGAGCCGGGCAGGGAGGTGGGCCTCAAGCGCCTTCACGAAACTCTGTCTCGGACTGTCTTGCTTGGTGGCGCGCAGCGCGGCATTCAGGTCTTCTGTCGTCTGTAGGCAGAGCGACAAAGGCTCTCCGGCCATCCAATAGGAAGAAGTCTGCAAGGCCGCCGGGCCGGACAGGCCGCGATGGGTGAACAGCAAATCTTCCTCAAACCTCGCATCGGCGACGGAGGCGATAACGGGCGCTGCGACGCCGGAAATGGCGGCGAATTTCTCTCCCAGCTCGCCCGAGAAGGTGAAGGGGACAAGGCCGGGGCGGGTCTCGACAATGTCGTGCCCGAACTGGCGGGCGATGTCATAGGCAAGGCCGGTCGCGCCCATTTTCGGGATGGAGAGCCCGCCTGTGGCGACGACCAGTCGCTGGCCGCTGACGGCGCGAGAGCTGGTCTCCACGACGAAGCGCCCGTCTTGCCGGGTGATGCCGGAAATCTCCGTAGACAGGCGAATCTCTGCGCTGCCTTTATGGCATTCGTCCAGAAGCATCTGGATGATCGCGCCGGATTTCTGGTCACAGAATAATTGGCCCTTGTGTTTCTCCGTATAGGTCAGGCCATGGGCCGCCATCAGCGAAATGAAATCCCAGGGCGTATAGCGCGCGAGCGCCGATTTCGCGAAGTGCAGATTCTGCCCCAGGAACCTGTCTGCGCGGGTTTCCAGATTGGTGAAGTTACACCGGCCGCCGCCCGAAATCCGCACCTTGTCAGCGGGGCGTTTCGCATGGTCCAGCACCAGAACGCGCCGCCCGCGCTGGCCGGCAAGGCCCGCATGGAACAGGCCGGCCGCCCCCGCGCCAAGCACGATCGTGTCAAACTGGTTTGCATCGCTCATCTGCGCGCTTTAGCGCGTTCGGCCGGTTGCGACCATGCCTGATGGCAGGCGCCCGTCCTGTACTGTCCTGTCGCGCTCAGCACCCAAAGCCGGACTGGCCGAGGGCCATCCGGGTATCTCCTTCTTGGCTCAAAGAGCCTGGCGCGGCGGGCGCCGTGGCGCTCCGCCTTGGTTTTGGAATGGCTACGGAGTGGAGCGTTACCGCCCGCCGCGCCGGACAGGAGTTTCGGCGGACACCTCGAAAGGGCCCAAGGTCCCGGGTCTTCGTTACCGGCGCCGCGCGAACGAGGCCTCCGTGCTTTTCACACCTGAGGCTCATCCGGGGAGGCCTTACTCCCGTGCGTCCGGACGAGGCGGATTCCCAACCGAGCTTCCTCGGCTCACCCTGGCCTGACCTGCCTGGAGCCATGCGGGACCGTACACCTCCCGCAAGACCCATCCTGTCCCCGCCCCCACAACCAGAACGGCACCTGATCCGGCTCCTGTGAGGGCAGGAGGCAAGTATGGGGCGGGAGGGTCTCAGACGGATTGGGGATACTCTCAGTTCCGAAGATACCTGCGGAGGCAGGTATCCATCTCCCGCCATTCCCTCATGTGCGAGGGGAGAGGTTCAGAGATGGGCCCCTGCCTGCGCAGGGGTGAGCGGAGGAAAAGGGGGGGGCTCTATCCTCCCAAACCGCATCCCCTGCGCCGCGGTATCGAGGAAGCCCCCGCCTTGTCATCCCGGAAAGCGCCTCGCGCTTATCCGGGACCCAAATCTCGCGAATCGTGCCTTTGCTCTGCGGGCTCCCGGATACGTGCTGGCGCAAATTCGCCGAGCAGGGGAGAAGAATGCCGCAAATGAAGGCATTGGTGAAACCCGGCAATTAAAATTCTCCAAAAGGTGGAATTACGTTTCTCCTTGTGCCATGCTGTAGTGGCTTGGCCAGGCAACATTCATTCAACAGATTTGGAGAATCGACATGTTGTCTTTCTTTGCGGCTCCCATAGCCGCAATCCTGATGGTGGGTGCAGAAGCGCCCGCGCCCGAATGGGCCAATCCGGTGGTGAGCCGGGCCCAGAATATGTCTCTTGCGTCAGGGGCTGCACCAGAGCGCGCCCCCAGGTACAGTTGCACCCTCATAGGTCAGGATCCTTTGGCCTGTATCTGGGATTGCAATGGAGTATGGGTACTCACCGACAATATCGATGGGTGCGCCGTGCCCCCTTATTGAGGGCCGACCGCGACCAGGCCGATTCCAAGTTCGGCTCCGGTTTCTCTCTTGGCAATTTGCAATTGTCCGTCCATTGCCCTTCGGACGGATTCCCCGGCGCAAGCCGGGGATTTTTTAGAAGCGGTGTAGCGCGGGCGACTATACCGGCCGTGCATAATAGGCGACGGCGTAGTCCGGCTTGTAGCGTTTCTCGCCGACACGCGCGAAGCCGAGGCGGGTGTGGAATTTGTGCGAGTCCGGATTGTCCGGGTCTGTGTTCACTTCCGCGCCGAGCCATTGGCGGCCACTGGCGATCTCGAAGGCGGCTTCATACAGGCGCTGGCCGAGGCCCTGTCCGCGCGCGGCCTCGGATAGGGCGATCCGATCGACATAGAGCAGGTCGCAGGCTTGCTCCGCCTGCCACGCTTCGAACCAGCGGAGGTTGGCGCTGTCATAGGCCAGCGTGCCGGGCTCGATCAGCGTAATGAAACCGAGCGGCGCGCCGCCTGCATCTGTTGCGACAAGACAGGTGGACAGATCAATCCAGCGCTTCAGGCCCTCAGCCGAGTCTTCATGCCCCACACCGGGCGTTGAGGCCTGGTTGATGGCGTAGAGAGCAGGGAGGTCTGATGGGGTGTAGGGGCGGATGGGCATGTCATGGTGAGCCACAAACGGATATTAACTCACACTTCAAATGAACTGCAAAACATAAAGGTGCAGTAAATTAGAGCAACACTGGCTGGAACCATCGATATAACATCCGCAAGTAGGCCAGAAACAAAGAACAGCTTCCACCTTCTTCGGTTGCTATCATTGATGCGGGCTCTTGCAAGGACTGCGGCTTCAACTTGGCCGGACAATTGTTGGTGGTCCGCTCGGAGCCGATTAATTGATTGATTGATTTTGCCTAGGTTCGTATTCGCAGTTTCTAGGTCCGCTGATAAGCTCTTCCTTACCATTCCTGCTTGATCGGAATGTAGTTGAGGATCGTCCATCGCGTTATGACCCAGCAAGAGTTTGGATTTAGTTTGTTCAGTTCTAAGGACTTCGAAAATCGGAGCGTCGAGTTCTGCTTTCTTAGGCGCAAATACATTTAATCCTCCTTGGAACTCCTTCTTATCTGTCCAGTTTTTGGCTTCGGGGTACTTTCCGTCCAAAGATGTGAGAACAGATTCCAGTTTTGAGATATTAGATTTGATATCGCGTGCTGAGTTGAACTCAGTCTCGATTTCTTTCTCCCGACCCGACATTTGCGATTTCATCGATTCAATTGATTCAGAGTATGTATCTTGCTCTTCGATTTGAAGATGGTCGAACTTCTCGCGCTTATGTACTCGATACTTGGTTAGATAGTCATGGAAGCACATTAGCATGTAGAGGCCAAACAGTATGCTTGCGCCGCTAAGCGACCTTATAAAATACGCCGCCGTTGAATCGATATCAAAAGAAATTGGTCCAATCGATCCGTCTAAAATCACATACTCTTGATGCAGCAAGAATACTGCAGTGGCCAAGAGTATAATCCATTTGCGCTGAGCCAGAAACTTGCGTGAGTATTCGGGGTCAGCGCTGGACCCACTATCATTGAATACGCTTTCGAATGAAATTTTCATAACCTAACAAAATAGGCATGATTCCCACTATAGGTGGAGTCTAATTCTTCCCGAACTTCCGATCACGTCCCGCCAGCAACCGCAGCCTGAGCGCGTTCAGCTTGATGAAGCCTTCGGCGTCCTTCTGGTCGTAGGCGCCGTGGTCGTCTTCGAAGGTGACGATTTTCTCTGAGTACAGAGAATAAGGGCTGGAGCGGCCGGTGAGGTAGGCCTGGCCCTTGTAGAGTTTCAGCGTGACTTCGCCGGTCACCCAGCGCTGGGAATGGTCGATGGCGGCCTGCAGCATTTCGCGTTCCGGGCTCCACCAGAAGCCATTATAAATCAGCTCCGCATAGCGCGGCATCAGCTCGTCTTTCAGATGGGCCGCGCCTTTGTCGAGCGTGGCCTGTTCGATGCCGCGATGCGCCGTGAGCAGGATGGTGCCGCCGGGCGTTTCATAGATGCCGCGGGACTTCATGCCGACGAAGCGGTTTTCCAGAAGGTCGAGCCGGCCGATGCCGTGCTTCTTGCCATAGGCGTTCAGCGCGGTGAGCAGCGTGGCAGGCGACATTTCCTCGCCATTGATGGCGATGGCGTCGCCGCGCTCAAAGCCGATGGTGATGGTTTCGGGTTCGTCCGGGGCGTCTTCCGGGCTGATCGTCCGCATATGGACGAATTCCGGCGCAGGCTCTGCCGGGTCTTCCAGCACTTTGCCTTCGGAGGAGGAGTGCAGCAGGTTTGCGTCGACGGAGAAGGGGGCCTCGCCGCGCTTGTCCTTGGTGATCTCGATGCCGTGCTGCTCAGCGAAGGCGAGCAAATCCGTGCGGGATTTGAAATCCCAGTCGCGCCACGGGGCGATGACCTTGATGTCCGGGTTCAGGCCGTAATAGCCGAGCTCGAAGCGGACCTGGTCGTTGCCCTTGCCGGTGGCGCCATGACAGACGGCGTCGGCGCCGACCATGTCGGCAATCTCGATCTGGCGCTTGGAGATCAGCGGGCGGGCGATGGATGTGCCGAGCAGGTAGACGCCTTCATAGACGGCGTTGGCGCGGAACATGGGGAAGACGAAGTCGCGGACGAATTCCTCGCGCACGTCTTCGATGAAAATGTTCTCCGGCTTCACCCCGGCGGCGAGCGCCTTGGCGCGGGCGGGCTCAAGCTCTTCGCCCTGTCCGAGATCTGCGGTGAAGGTGACGACTTCGGCGCCGAATTCCGTCTGCAGCCATTTCAGGATGATCGACGTGTCCAGTCCGCCGGAATAGGCGAGTACGACTTTTTTCGGAGCGGAAACGGACATGTCTTTGTACCTTCTTTGGGGGCGCGGTGGTTGCGGGGATGCAATAGGAGTGAATGCCCGCGCTGACAAGCGGGGCAATGGACCAGAATCCAACAAGAGTCTTCGCGGAAGGGATAGTTTGCACGTGGTTAACGCGATATAGTGGCGTCGTTAAGGATAAGGTAGGCAGCTGGGGGTTAGATAGGGTCATGCTTGATATGCACCTGACAGATAGGCGCGAGCCTGTTGCGATCCTTCCCGAAAGCCTTCGCCGTGCCGTTCTGGACACGGTTCATGACCGCGCCGATGCCTCGCGCCCGGCCGTGAATGAAGTTTCGTTCCGCGACCGTCTGGAAGCGCGCCGCGCCGTGCGGCCCCAGTCGACGCTGGCCATTGCCTCTGGTGTGCATCATCCGAATGTCGCGCGGGACGTTGCGCGTCGCCGGGCGCAGCCTGAGCGGGTTGCGCGGCCGAAGCGCCCGATCGGGGCAGGGGTGGAGCCGCTGGCAGAGCGCACACCGCTGATGGCGCGGGCCATGTCTTCCATGAGTGGGGCACTGCCGGCGATCACCCTGTCCAACGGGCTGACTTTGGGTGGCGGGGATGGCGATGACTCTTCCGGCATGGGAGAGCGTCTGTCGAAACTTTCGCAGCTCGCCTTTGCGGGCCTTGCCGTGCTCGGCTTTGCCAGCCTGTCCTTCATGGCAGCAGACAATGCGCTGACGGATACGACCGGCAGCGATGGCGACGAAGAGGGCGACGCAGCAGAAATGCGTGCGGCGCTGGAAGCGGCGACCAGCCAGCGGATCACCTCCAGCCAGGCATCTGCGCTGGCAATGGCGACCGCGTCCGAACCGGCAGGCACGACCACAAAGCCGTGGTTCGATTACAAGGCCATCGCGTTCGACATTGCCGCCCGCAATGAACAGCATGTCGAGGCTCGGCGCGCTGCGAATGCCGCGGCGTCCGCCGAAGCAGAGCGCCGCGCCGCTGCGGCGATTGCCGAAGTCGAGGCCCAGCAACTGGCTGAGGACCAGCGCCTGGCGCGCCTTGCGGAAGCGACACGCCTGGCCGATGCGGAAGCCGAAAAGCGCCGCCTGGCCGAGGAAGAGGCTGCCCGTGTTGCGCGGATGGAAGCCGTTCGCCAGGCAGAGCTGGAGGCGGAACGCGAGGCGGCTGCCCGCGCCGAGGCGACCCGTTTGGCGGAGCTGCAGGCCCGCCGGTTCGCTCAAGCTGAACGCGAAGCCCTGCGCCTTGCCAATCTGGAAGCAGATCGCATGGCGGAAGCGCGCCGGATTGCGGCGGCTGAAGTGCAGGCCCTGCGCGGTGAAGTCCAATATGTGTCCATGGCGAGCGCGGTCAGCCTGTCGGCTGAGCCTTTGACGGCGCCTGTGCCCACGGTGAAACCTCTGACGAGAGTTGCGCCAGCCAAGACGGCTGCGGCGGTGTCGAACTGGGCGGCCTATACCGGCCCGATGCCGACGACCGCGTCTCTGAAGCCGTCAAAACCGCTTGTTCTGGTCGCGCAAACGCCGGTTCAGCGGGCTGCGCCAGCGGCACTCAAGCCGAATGCGGCCCATGTGCGCACTTTCAAGAAGCCGGTTCCGGTCCAGCAAGCCTCGCAGAATGTCGAAGCCTTCATGGCGGAGCGGATCCAGCGCACGAGTGATGCGCCTCTTGCAGATGATTTGCTGGCCGCCATTCAGGCTGATTTCCTGTCCATCGTGAATACGGCGCAGGATGGGGAAACCCGCGAACTGGCCTTGCCGAGTGGCGGTGTGGTTCAGATCATGGTTGAGCAGACGACGATGCGCGAAGCGAGCCGTCCTGTGCTGAAGACCGTGAATTACTCGGTCAGCGAGTACAGCGCCGTACAGCGTACGGTGTCGGCCCAGATCGAGCGGAGCGTGATGCTGACTTGCCGGGACATTTCCTATGTCATTCCGGGCAAGGAGCGCGGCCGGTTTGCCGCCTGCGAATCCGGCAAGGGTGAATGGCTCATCTCGCGCGCCAGCGACAAGGCCGATTCCAGCATCTAGGCATTTGCCCTGGCCATTTTCTTCTGATGGCGCCGCGCGCGTTTGACGAGGTGCTTCTCGACCACGCGGAAATTCTTGCGGTGAGACCGAAAGAAGAAGTCGAAGACATCACCCGCCAGCGGCACAGAGCCGAGCAGCGTGTCAAAGACCAGATTCCAGATGATGTGAATGTGCGCCGTGATCGGCAGTTTGTGGCGCGCTGCTGTGCCCAGGGCATACAGGCCAGCCACGCCGGTGACCGCGTCGCCCGCCACCGGCACGAGGCCGAGGACGGAATCGAGCCCGAACGGAACGCCGGCGATCCTGAAGCGCGTATCCATCAGGTCTGAAAAGCGATCAAACCCGGCAATCGCTTCGGCCACGGTCTGGCCATCAGGCAGGTAGAGGGTTTCTGCTTCTTCCTGAGTGATGTGCGTTGGCATGATGTGTGTCCCCAATTCCTTTCCAACAGTGACCCGATATTGCGCCCGGCGTCAAAGCCTGCTGAATGGCGCGTATGGATGACGCATATGTCTACAAGCTTCTGACCGACGACCAATGGCATGCCGCCGAAGCCAGCGGCGTGACCGATGTGCCGGTCGACCGGGAGGATGGCTATGTCCATCTTTCCACGGTGAAACAGGTCGGCGAGACGGCGGCGAAATATTTTTCGGGCCTTCAGGACGTGCGGCTTGTCCGCTTTCCGGTCGACCGGTTGCCTCCACTCAAATGGGAAACGAGCCGGGGCGGACAATTGTTCCCGCACCTGTATACACGCCTGCAAATCGCGAAGGCCGATGCGGTCTGGCGTCTGACCTGTGGGGCAGATGGAACGCCGGTGATGCCAGAGGAATTGAACCATGAGCCTGACTGATCTCGGTGTTGCCGCCGTCAAGCTGTTGCCGCCGGAGGCCGCGCATACGGCTACGATCCGCTTGCTGAAGGCCCGGTTGGGCGTGCCGATCAACCCACCGCCAACGCACCCGTCGCTCGCGGTGACGCTGCCAAAGTCCGGCCTGTCACTGAACAGTCCGGTGGGGCTGGCCGCCGGGTTTGACAAGAATTGCGATGTGCCGACGGCAATGGCGAAATACGGCTTTGGCTTCGTCGAGTGCGGAACCGTGACCCCGCGCCCACAGCCGGGCAATCCGAAACCGCGCCTGTTCCGCCTGACGGAAGACAAGGCCGTGATCAATCGGATGGGGTTCAACAATGAAGGGCTCGACAATTTTGTATCGAACCTTCAGGCGTATACCGGCTCTGTTCCGCTGGGGGCGAATGTCGGCGCAAACAAGGACAGCGAAGATCGCGTTGCGGACTATGTCAGGGGTGTCGAGGCAGTTGCGCCCCATGCGGACTATATCACGATCAATATTTCCTCTCCGAACACGCCCGGCCTGCGCGGGCTTCAGGACAAGGCCTCGCTTGAAGCGCTGTTGACGGCCTGTGGCGCGGCGGAGCGAAATGGCAAGCCGGTGTTCCTGAAGGTCGCGCCGGATCTGGATGCTGAGGCGATTGCAGATATTTGCGGTGTGGTGCGCGGCCCGGGTGCGTGGCTGTCGGGCCTGATCGTTTCCAACACGACGCTGGCGCGGCCCGAAAGTTTGAAAAGCGCCGATAAGGACCAGGCCGGGGGGCTGTCCGGCGCACCATTGATGTATCCGTCTACGGATGTGCTGGCGGCATTTGCGCGGGAATTGAAGGGCGCTTTCGATCTGATCGGGGCAGGGGGCATTGCCAGCGGCGCAGATGCCTATCGCAAGATCCGGGCAGGCGCGCATGCGGTGCAGTTCTATTCCGCGATGGTCTATGAAGGGCCGGGGCTTGCCGAGCAGATCAACAAGGATCTCGTTCGCCTGTTGCAGGCCGATGGGTTCAAGTCTCTGGCTGAGGCGGTCGGGAAAGATCTTTGAACAGGCCGGGCACATAGAGGCCGAGCGCAGCGGCGCGGAACACATACATCAGCAGGAAAGCGCCCCAGACCCCGGTATTGCCATAGGCCGGGCGCAGCAACAGGTCTGCGAACAGATAGAACGCCGCAGAGATGACGCCCGCATTGCGCAAGGCGCGGCCTTGTGTGGTGCCAAGGAACAAACCGTCAAGCTGCCAGGCGGCAATGCCGAGGAAAGGCACAGCCGCGCACCAGGGCAAATAGGCCAGTGCTGCGGCCTGCGCCTCAGGATCGCGGATGAAGGTCTGCAGCACCCAGCCGCCGCCAAAGAAATAGAGGAGTGAAATCGCCGCGCCGGAGATCAGGGCGAATTCAGTGGTCAGGCGCATGGCGCGGGTCAGCCGCTTGCCATCGCGTGCGCCATAGGCCTCGCCAGCCTCTTTTTCCGCGACAAAGGCAAACCCGTCGAGCACGAAGGCCGCGACGGTGATGAATTGCAGCAGGACTTCATTGCCCGCGGTGACGGCGGTGGAGATCAATGTGCCGGACCGGACGAACCAGGCAAAGCAGAAGACCAGTGCCAGTGTGCGGATCATGATGTCGCGATTGGCGGCGAACAGCGCGGTGAGCTTTGCCCGATCGATCAGGCGGGCATGGCCGCGAAAGGCGGGGGCGACCAGCAGCAGGCCGAAGCCGAGCGATATCCATTCCGCGATCGCGGTGCCTGCGCCAATGCCGGCCGGACCACGGTCCAGTCCGGCCACGAACCAAGCGTCCAGACCGGCATTCACGCCATTCAGGACTATCTGGAAGGCGAGCATCTGGCCGGTCTTTCCGGTGCCGAGCATCCAGCCGGTGACGGCAAGGCCCATGAGGTAGGCGGGGGCGCCCCAGATACGCGCGTCAAAATAGCCCCTGGCGAGTGACTCAACCGTCTCCGTGCCTTCGAAGGCCGCGAATGTGCCGATCTTCAGAAGGGGGGAAATCAGTACCAGGGCCAGGCCGATGGCGCCGCCCAGCATCAGGGCGCGCAGCAGGATGGCGCGGGATTCTGCCGTATCGCCCTGACCATTGGCCTGCGCCGTCAGGCCCGTTGTCGACATGCGCAGGAAGCCGAAACCCCAATAGATGAAACTGTACGCGACCGCCGCGATCGCAACGGCGGCGAGGTCGGCCTTGTCCCCGAAGCGGCCCATGATGGCAGTGTCGACCACGCCGGTGGTGGCGGTCGCGGCCTGCGCCAGGATGATGGGCACAGCGAGGGAGAAGACTTTTCCGCGTGTCAGCATTCCGGCTCGCTTAGCGTGAATGCCGGGCCGGGGCGAGCCTATTCACTGTGCAGGGCTGTGTAGAGTTCCCGCGCTTCGGGCAAGGCGACCAGCAGGTAGAGCGGGAAGGCCGCCGTGATCAGGATCAGGACAAAGGGCACGAACTTCGCCGCATCGGGCAGGCGGGTTTCTTCGTGCCGGATCGAAATGAATGTCAGCACAAGGCCCGCAAGGCCGAGGCCTGCCAGCGTGTCGCTCGGCCAGTGCGCGCCGAGATAAATGCGGGACAGGGCGATCATGATGGCGAGGATGGCAAACGCCGCCGCGATCAGCCGACCGGGCAGCTTGCGGAACACGGCAAGGGAGAGCAGGGCCAGCGCGCCATAGATGAGCGCGGAATTGGTGGCGTGTCCGCTGGGGAAGCTGAAGGACTCAACACCGCCATACAGGTCCACAGTCGGGCGCGGACGGGCGATGGTGACCTTCAGTACTTTCACGATCAGGGGCATCAGCGCAAAGCATGCGCCGAACAGGATCGCCTCGCGCCAGGCCCTCGCGATGAGGAGTGCGCCAATGGTGACGATGCTGACAAAGACGAGGAAGCGGCTGTCGCCAAGGGCTGTGACGGCCAGCATCAGCAGGTTCAGTGTCTCGTTGCGAAGGGCGGGAATGGCGTCGGTCAAAGCGCGATCAAACGCGTCGAGAGGCCAGAGACCGGCCTCGCCCAGGGCGAGACCGGCAAAAAGGATCAGGCTGAGACCCGCGCACAGCCATTGTGTTCTGGATACATGCATGGGGGTTCAATGCCCCATGCCATGCCCGGTTCCAAGCCTATTGGCGGTTCATCACCATCTGGAAAATGTCGTCCATTGCGTTGCCGTCGCCATCGGCATCAAGCAGGCCGCCAAGCATGCCCACCGCGCCGGACTGAGATGGGGCCTTCGAGCCGCCACCCAGAAGTCCGCCCAGCATGCCACCCAGACCGGACTGGCCGGGCTGTGGCTGCTGGCCACTGAGCATGCCCGCGAGGGCGCCGCCGAGGTCTGACTGTTTGGTCTGTTTCGACAGGGAGGCCATCGCCATTGATGCCACCATGGGCAGGACGGATTTCAGCACCTGCTCGCTGAGGCCGGTTTTCTGGGCCGCCTGCGCCGCGACGGCGCGGCTGGTATCTTTGGAACCAAGAAGATGGCCGAGAATGGCATTACCGTCTGCGATGGAGTCGGCCGTGCCAAGCGTTTCCGGGCGGTCAAGATATTGCTCGTGCTGGCCATTCTGCAGCGCGCCAATCAGGGATTGCAGGCCGCCGGGCTGTTGCACATTGCGCTGTAGGCCCCCCGCGATGGCCGGCAGCAGTGCCTTGATTGCCGCTTGCGCCATGTCGGGCTGAAGGCCCGTCTGTTGCCCCACTTGCTGTACCGCCGCGCCATTATTGGTTTGCGTCAGCATGTCGAAAAGATTGATTCCAGCCATTCCCAGCTCCGTTTGTTTAACCTGAGTTAGGGATAACAATCGTTTGTTGAATGGAACATGACTGGAGCGGGAGCTGTGTCAGCGGCGCCGTGCTGAAAGGATCAGACCGGGTCGCGGGCGCGGAAGATGTCTTCGTCCAGTTCGCCTTCCCATTTCGCCACGGCTGTAGCGACGGTCAGGTCTCCGGTGACATTCGTCACCGTGCGCATCATGTCCAGGATGCGGTCAAACGGGAAGAGAACGGCAATAACGACGACAATCTGTTCCGGCGTTGCGCCGATCACGCTGAGCGTGGTTGCGGCAAGGAACAGGCTGACCGACGGAATGCCCGCCGTGCCGATCGACACCAGCGTCGCCATCAGGATGATGGTCAGATACATGCCGGCCGTCATGGGAGTTCCCATGGCCTGCGCAGCAAACAGGGCGATCACGCCCTGATACAGCGCTGTGCCGTCCATATTGATGGTCGCGCCCAGCGGCAGGACCGAGGAAGCCACCGGCTTGCCGATGCCGAGGTTTTCCCGCGCACAGGAAATCGTCATGGGCAGTGTGGCGTTTGACGACGAGGTCGAGAAGGCGACAGCCTGCGCGTCCACCGCGCCGCGGAAGAAGGGGATAAGCGGCAGGCGCAATCCGCCGCGCACGATCAGGCCATACGTGATCACGATGTGCAGGATGCAGGCGAGATAATGCGTCAGGGTCAGCTTGCCGAGGAAGATCAGGATATCGAGTCCGCGCTCTCCCAAAACCCAGGCCATCAGGGCGAACACGCCAAATGGTGCGGTTTCCATGACGATCAGCGTCAGCTTCATGACGGCTTCAGCGGCGCTGTTGATGACATTGGCGAGTGGCTTGCCAGCCTCGCCCGTCATCAGGATGCCGATCCCCAGCATGATGGCAAAGAAGATGATCTGCAGCACGTCGCCATTGGTCAACGCGGCGACCGGATTGGTCGGAATGATGGACAGCAATGTGTTCATCAATTGCTCGCCGACGCTGCCCGGTTGCGGGTTGGCATCAAGGCGGGCCTTGGCTTCGGCGATGTCCGAGGCCGATGCGATGGACAGGTCAAAGCCTGTGCCGGGCTGGATCAGCGTGCCCATGAGCAGGCCGAAACTCACCGCGACGACTGTGGTGCCCATATACATGAGCAGGGCGCGTCCGCCGAGACTGCCCAGCTTCTTCGGGTCGCCCATCGCAAGAACGCCAGACAGCAGCGTTGTGAAGATCAGCGGCACGACCAGCATCTTGATCAGATTGATGAACGCATCGCCGATTGGCTTGGCCCAGGCGGAGACATTTGCGCTGGCGGCTTCTGGGCCCAGCCCGTAGCGAAGGCCGAGGCCGACCGCCGCGCCGAGCACGAGCCCTGCGATCACGCGTTTCCAGAGATCAATGCCAAACCACCATTTCATGAGCGCTGCCTCCTGCCCCGATTAGCGCCAGACGGTAGGCCGCGCCGCGTTTGAAAGCAATTGCGCCCCGGTGCATTCCTGCAGCTTGCCAGCCAGATGGCGAAGCGCCTATCAGGCTGGGGTGAGTGTGACGCGCCCCTCCCTGCCGATTGATGATGTGCTGGCCGAGATCTGTTCCGGCCTCAGCGCGCATTCGCGACTGGTGCTTGCCGCGCCGCCCGGCGCAGGCAAGACCACGCGGGTGCCTCTGGCGCTGGCCGGATTGCTGGAGGCAGCGGCGGTGATCGACGGCAAGATCATCATGCTGGAGCCACGGCGCATCGCCGCGCGGATGGCAGCGCAGCAGATGGCCAAGTCTCTTGGCGAGAAGCTTGGACAATCGGTCGGCCTGACGACGCGTGTGGACCGTAAGGTGTCGGATGCGACACGGGTGGAGGTGATCACGGATGGCCTGTTTACCCGGCGGATCCTGTCAGATCCTGAATTGTCCGGTGTTGGCGCGGTGATCTTCGACGAGTTTCACGAGCGCAGGCTGAATTCGGATTTGGGACTGACGTTGGCGATGGAGGCGCAGGGTGCGCTTCGAGATGATCTCAAGCTGCTGATCATGTCGGCTACGCTCGATACAGAAAAGGTATCCAGCATTCTGGGCGCTCCGGTGGTTGAGAGCCAGGGGCGGCAATATCCGGTCGAGACGCGGTATCTGGGCCGGTCGCAGGACCGGATTGAGGACCGGATGGCCGCCGCCGTTCGCAAGGCCTTGCGGGAAGAGGACGGATCCATCCTGGCGTTCCTGCCCGGGGCGCGGGAAATCCATCGCACGGCGGAGCAGTTGGAGAACGTGCCAGACACGGTGCGGGTCGCGCCCCTGTTTGGCGCGCTTAGCCCCGCGGAACAGGACGCGGCTGTTTCTCCAGCGCCGGAGGGGATGCGCAAAGTGGTGCTCGCGACAGATATTGCCGAAAGCGCGCTGACCATTGAGGGCGTGCGCATTGTCATAGATTCCGGGCTGTCCCGCGTGGCGGAAGACGCTGCCGGTGGGCTCGGCACGCGCCTGTCGACGGTGAAGGCCTCGCGGGCTTCGGTTGACCAGCGGCAAGGCCGGGCAGGGCGGTTGTCGCCGGGTGTCTGCTACCGATTGTGGGACGAGGCGGCGACGCGGGGCTTGATGCCTGCGCCGGTGCCGGAAATATTAAAGAGCGATTTGTCTGGCCTCGTATTGGTGCTGGCCGAATGGGGCGAGCGAGACCCAGCGCGGCTGACCTGGATGGACGCCCCGCCAGCCGGGCGGCTGAAGGCGGCGCAGGCCTTGCTCACCACGCTGGGCGCTATTGATAATGACGGCGCGCTGACAGCGCTGGGGTCTGAAATGGCGCAGCTGCCCTTGCCGCCGCGGCTTGGGGCGCTGGTGGCTGGGGCGCCAACGGATCCGGAGCGTGCCTTGGCGGCGGAGATTGCTGCGCTGGCAGGCGAGCGCGGCATGGGCGGCAATTCTCCGGACCTGCGCGACCGCCTTGCGGGATTTCGCAGGGATGGCTCCGCGCGGGCACGCAGCCTGAAAGCGCAGGCAAAGACCTGGGGGAAGGGGGCCACGCCTGGCGGCGATCTGGCGAGATTGCTGGCGCGCGCCTGGCCGGACCAGATCGCCCGCAAACGCCCCGGAACCGCAGGCAGCTATCTGATGGCATCGGGCCGCGCGGCGATGTTGCCGGAGACCGAGGCGCTGGCGAAGCAGGACTGGCTGGTGATTGCGGATCTCGGCGGCGCCGCGAAAGAGGCGCGTATTTCGTTGGCCACGCCGGTATCGGAGGCAGAGGCGCTGGAGATCGGCGGCGTCAATTCCGAGGATCGTGCGAGCTATGATCCGAAGACCGGCAAGTTCACGGCGCGGAGGGTGAAGGCGCTGGGCGCGATTGTTCTATCCGAAAGCCCGCTGCCGAAGCCGAGCCCCCACGTGGCCGCCCGGGCCATGCTGGACGCCATTCGGGAAGGCGGATTTTCCGCAATCGGCGCCGAAGAAATGGTTCGGGAAACACTCGCGCGCATCAATATGCTGGAACGCGCAGAGTGCATCGCAGCGGGGGCGCTGGACGCAGACGCTCTGATTGCCGATGCGGAGGTCTGGCTGTTGCCCCTGCTGAAACGCAAGGGCGCGCACGTGCCGGCGGCGCATGAGGTGCGCGACGCGTTGATCGCATCTCTCGATTGGCAAGTTCAGGAGGCATTGCGCAAGGATGCGCCGCTCAGCCTGTCCCTGCCATCGGGCCAGACGGCGCAGGTGGATTATCTGGATGATCGCGCCCCCCTCGTCTCGGCGCGGGCGCAGGCATTTTATGGGCTGAGTACGCATCCGCACCTGGCGGCAGGGCGGGTGCCCGTGACCGTGGAAATGCTCTCGCCGGGCATGAAACCGGTTGCCACGACGCAGGACCTCGGACGGTTCTGGGGGGCGGGCTATCTGGACATGGCGAAGGACATGCGCGGGCGGTATCCGAAGCATGACTGGCCGGCCGATCCGGCGAGTGCAAAAGCCCATGAAGGGCGGACGAAGAAAAGATTGTGAGGAACCGGGCGGGGAAATCGACGTTTCAATTGGTGTAGTCACCGATGGAGACAAAGATGAAAATCGCCAGCCTGACACTTATGTCCGCCGCTATGACGGCCTTGGCGGCTCATGCAGACCTGCCAGCGCCGCCGCAGGAGCCCGTCACCTATGACCAGGCCCCCGCAGCCTGTGTGACGGAGGAGTTCACGATCTATTTCGAGCGCGGTGTCACCGAGCTTGGAGACCAGGCCGAAGCCGTACTGGACGCTGTGGCAGCGGATTCTGCTGAGTGCGAGTATTTCCGGATCGAAGTTGCTGGACATGCCGACGCAACTGGCCCGGCGGATCTGAACGAGAAAGTTTCAGAAGACCGCGCTGAGTCTGTGACCGCTGCTCTTGAAGCGCGTGAGATTTCAGCCGAACAGATCGCCATTATGCCAGAGGGCCAAGCCCGCGCTTATGCGGCGAACGGACTGGTTGAGCCGCTGAACCGCAAGGCGACTGTGCGCCTGGTGCCCGTGGCAACGAATTCACGCGATTCCTGATAGATTCAGTGTGGGCGGCTCGATGGCGGGTCGCCCCATTCCATACCCATATTCTTTTTCATCCAGTCGCCGAACGTTGCAGGCTTTTCCAGATTCTTCGGATCCAAGGAGCCAAACGCGACCAGCGGCCCATCACGCCCTTCCAGACGAACGCCCTTTACCCGCTGAGTTCCTTCAGTCCAGTCGGCGTGCGTCGCCGTGTCCAGCAGCAGCATGACCTGTTCGCCGCCATTCCCGTCCATGTCGCGTCCGAATACGAGCCCGTATACTTTCTCGCGTCCGAACAGGCCGTGGCTCGATGCCTGACGTTTTCCGTCCAGCAGCACTTCATCCCAGAGCAGGTTACGACGCCACTGAAGGACGTGCATCTTGTCGTCCTTGACGATCTTGATGTCGACATGGTGCAGCGACAGGCGGACAATTTCAGCGTACATGATGGAATCTCCCGTTATCGAAAAACGATAATTCCATAATGACGGTCCGTCAAGGCAGCTTGAACGGGCAGGCAGATTCGAACCGCACAGCGGCGCCCGAGTGGGGATGCGTGAACGCCAATTCCGCGGCGTGGAGGTGCAATCTCAGGGCGATCTGCTCGGCTTCGTCGTGCGCGTAGAGTTCGTCGCCCAGAATCGGGTGACCGAGTTCGGCCATGTGAACGCGAAGCTGATGAGAGCGCCCCGTGAGCGGTGTCAGTTTCATGCGGCTGGCAACGGCGCCTGATTCCAGGACTTCATAACGGGTCTGGCTTGGCTTGCCGGTTTCGTGGTCGACTTTTTGCCGGGGGCGGTTTGGCCAATCCGTGATCAGGGGAAGATCAACCAGGCCTTCATGGCTTTCGGGCTGGCCCCACACGTCTGCAATATAGGATTTTTCCACGCGGCCGGCTTCGAACTGGCGCGACAGTTTTCTCTGCGCCTCCTTTGATCGCGCGAACAACAAAAGGCCACTTGTGGACATATCCAAACGGTGGACGGTGAGTGCGTCAGGCCAGGTCTCCTGAAGACGGGTACGGGCGCAATCGGCTTTCTCTGGGCCGCGCCCCGGCACCGACAGCAGCCCGGATGGCTTGTCTGCGACGATCAGAAACTCATCCACATGGATGATCTGCGGACCATTCGGGGAAGGAGCATAAATATGAGCCAAACCAATCCTGCTCTTTCGGAACCAGTCCCGCTTAAGCACGTTTGCACGGGGACGCCTTCTCTCTGGGGGGCTGACTGATAAAGGAGTTACGGAAATGAAAAAGCCACTTATTGCAATTCTGCTCGGTATGGGCGCGTTTGGTCTTGCCGCATGTGACACCAATGATGGACCGGTTGAAGAGTTCGGCGAAGAAGTCGACGAAGCTGCTGACGAAATCGAAGACGAAGCGAACTAGTTTCGCGTCCTCGTACCAATTAAAAAGCCAGCCTTTCGAGGCTGGCTTTTCTTGTGTCTGCTTTCGCCGTTTGCTCTAGCTTGACCGGGCGGCCTGACGCGAGGTGTCTTCGACCTCAGCCTTCTGGCGATCCAGAACCTTGGACTCCGCGAAATTCGTTGCGTCCAGATCGATCACATCGACGATTTCACGTGTACCCTGATCAAACAGGGCAATCCTGTGTCCGAACCGGACGGTCTGAAGATTGGTCTTTTTCAGCGGCGTTTCCAGGATGATTGGAAATTCGGCGCTTGTGGCCGGAACCTCGACGGGCAGGATACGACCCGGGACGATCGAGTCTTCCAGCGGTGATTTGCTGAGGCAGATACCGCGCCGTTTTATGCCGATCTCGCAGTCCCGACCCTGAAGGGTGAAGTCCCGGTCATAGATCGAAAAGTCCGCTTCCTGAAAATGATCGACCGGCTGAACATCTGGCCGGGGAAGGGTGGGCTGGAGCATGACGGCCAATCCGGCCGCAGCTGCAGCGCTCGTAGAAAATAGTGCAGAAACAATGGTTTCAGGGGTCATGGGGTCCATCCGTGTGTCTGATGAACCAATGCATTCCGCGCGGGTTGGTTCCCCGCTTTGTGTCAGCCTTGTGGCGGAAGTGTGAGATGGAATATCGAACCGTCCGGGCCGGTTTCCGCCAGAGTCAGGTCGCCGCCCATGGCTTGGGCCAGCTCACGCGCGATGACGAGGCCAAGGCCTGTGCCGCTCTGGCGGGTCGTTGCAGCGAAGGGTGTAAACAGGTTCGCCGCAGCCTTTTCCGGCAGGCCCGGACCTGTATCTGTAAAGATGATTGTATTCGTTTCCAGGCTGACGAATATGCGTGATGGGTCAGACCCGGCAGCGGACATGGCCTCGGCAGCATTGCGGATGAGGTTTGCGGCGATGCGGTGCAAGTGATCCGGATCGGCCAGCACATGTTCCAGCATGTGGATGTTGTTGATGAACTCAACCGATGGCCACGCTGCCAGCGCTTCATCTGCGGCTTCATCGAGCGCCAGTTTCAGGTCCACACGCTCCGGCTCTGCAGGCTGGGGCATTGCCTTGCCGTAGTCCAGTGTTTCGGTGGCGAGGGTAATCGCCCGGGTGAGGGCGCGCTCAAGCCTCGGGGCCGCCTTTTGTACACGGACATCTTCTGACCGGGCCAGTGAATCCGAAACAAGCTGGGCCGATGCCAACGAGTTGCGCAAATCATGGTTGATCTTCGCGACCGCGGTGCCGAGCTCGGCCAGATGAGAGCGTTGGCGGAAACTGTCGGCCACAGCACTTTCCATGTCAGCCAGGGCATTCTGGGCGCGTCCGATCTCGTCGCGCCTCTTCGTATGTGGCAGCCGGCGCGTCCAGGAGCCGGGATCCATGCGGAACTGCTCGACGCTGAGCGTAACCCGCTGCATCGGGCAAACGACGAGCAGGTGCAGCAGCACGTAGATGATGGTTGCGGCGGCGAGCGCGATCAGGAGCGACAGGCCTGCAATCCGGCTGGCATAGGATTGCAGCTCTGCCTTCATGGGGGCCTGCGGGAGCAGAACCTCGATCACGCGATTTTCCTCTGCGCCTTCAGCGGTGACGACCAGAATGCGATCATCGGGCGCAAAAAACGCACCGAACGTGTTGGCAACCCGATCAAGTGGACCGGAATCACGCATGTCCAGGGCATGGAATTCGCCGTCCAGTGGCATTTGCGGTGGCAGCAACTGGAACCGCATTTCGTTGTCCATCTCGAGTTCTGCCACGCCCCAGACTTCTGCATGGTCGAGCAGGCGGGCGGACAATTCTTCAGACACGGAACGGCTCGGCGAGGCTTCCAGAGCCAGCGATGCGATGCGGGCGGCCTCAATCCGTTCGGTCAGCCAGTCATTGCGCTGGCCCGTGGCGCTCGGCACGAAAATAAAGGCTTCCACCACCAGAATGGCGAGAATGGTCAGGCCGAACAGGCGAAATGAGAGACTGTCGAACCAACGCGCCCCGGCGCGGGTTCTCTTGGCGTCCGGAATGGTCAGGTCGGCAGTGTCTTTCACACTGCCTGAACTAGCCTACGGAATACGCTGGAGCAAGCTGACGAGCAGCCTTGCGCTCTTGCCGAAGACGACGTCGGCATAGTGTGCATTGGCGGCGCGCTTCACGCCCTCGGCGCGGGTCGGGTAGGGCGAGATGAAATTGGTCAGGTCTTTCACCCCCAGGCCATTCGACATCGCGACCGAGACGAGTTGGATCAGGTCGCCGGCATCCTTGCCGACAATGGACGCGCCAAGGAGTTTGCCCTTTCGCACGATGAGCTTCACTTCGCCGTCGGTGCTCGCTTCGGCAATGGCGCGGTCGCTCTCCTCGAACTTGAAGCTGGGCGCGGAAATGTCGTCGCCGTGCTTCTCTCGGGCTTCGGCTTCCGTCATGCCAAGCTGGGCGACTTCCGGCGATGTGTAGGTGACAGCCGGAACCGGCAGGCTGTCGGCCTTGGTGCCCTGCTTGAAGAATGCGCGGCGCGTGAAGACCGAGGCGTGCCAACCGGCAATATGAGTGAATTGCTCCCGTCCCGCGGCATCGCCAAGCGCCCAGACGCGCTTGTTGGATTTCGAGCGCAGATTGTCGCCCACAATGATGCCTTTGCGGTCATAGTCTACATTGCCGGCTTCGAGGTCCATGCCGTCGAAAACGGTCTGACGACCCACAGCGACAAGCAGGTGAGATCCTTCGAGCGTCCAGGCTTCGCCGCCCTTCGGTTCGGTCAGAACCCGGATGGCGCCTGCGTCCTGCTCGACTTTCGTGGCCTTGTAACCTTCAAGGATTGTCACGCCTTCCTCGCGGAGGGCTTCGATTGCGATTTCCGCGTGGTCGCGGTCGGCGCGGCCGAGTGCCTTGCCCATTTCGACGACGGTAACTTTTGAACCGAGGCGCGTGAAGGCCTGCGCCATTTCCATGCCGATCGGGCCACCGCCGAGAATGATCAGGTGTTCCGGCAAGTCAGGCAGGTCGAAGATCGTCTCATTGGTCAGATAAGGGACGTTTGACAGGCCTTCGATCGGGGGGACGAAAGCGCGAGAGCCTGTGGCGATGATGATGCGCCGGGCTTTCACGCGGGTCGTGGGCGACATGATTGTATCGGGGCTGGCAAATTTCGCATGTTCACGGATCACCGTGCAGCCGAGGCCTTCAAATCGTTCCTGGCTGTCGACTGGGGCGATCGTGGCGATAGACGCGTTGATGTGCTGCTTGACCTTGTCCCAATGGATGCGGGGCGGGATGGTTTCGATGCCGAACTTGCCGGCATCACGAATCTCTGCGGCGGCCTTTGCCGCGCTGAGCAACGCCTTCGAAGGTACGCAACCGGTATTCAGGCAGTCGCCACCCATTTCGCCTTTTTCGTAGAGCACGACCGACAGTCCGAGTTGGGCGGCGCCGGACGCGGCAGACAAGCCGGCTGAGCCTGCGCCGATGACGACAAGGTCAGCGTTCATGTCCCTCATCGGCGCGGTGCCAGCCGCATGAGGGGCAGGGGATGTGGCGATCTTGTCGGGATCGGCGGCGCCACCAAGCGGGGCGCGGGCATTCTGGTCAGCGAGATCGGTCATCAGGCGGCCTCTTCAATCTGGTTTGCTTTCTTCGGAAAGAATTTCTTCCACGCCACCGGCAACAGGGAAACGACGCCGAGGGCGATGGCGGCAGGCAACAGGTTCTGGAATACAGATGCGAGATCGGGATCTTCCCCCTTCGCAAATGTCGCGCCCAGGCCCGCACCTACCCATGTATACGCAACAACGCCCGGAACGATCCCAAGTGCGGTGGTAATGGCATAGTCGCGATATTTCGCGCCGAGAATGGCGGGCAAAATGTTGGCCACCGGAAACGGCATTGCCGGAATGAAGCGCATGGCAAACATGTAGGCCATCGGACTGTTCTGGAATTCAGTGCGAACTTTCTCTGCATAGCCGCTCGCAATCTTGCGCATGAATCCGCCCAGGGAGGTTTTCGCGGCAAGAAACAGCAGGCTTGCGCCGAGTGTTGCACCGACGACTGTCGCCAGGGTGCCGCCAGCGAGACCAAACAGGAAGCCGCCGGTGATCGTGATCCACAGCGCCCCGGGAAGCATGAAGACCGTGCTGGCGGTGTAGATTCCGATATAGGCGGCGATTGCGAGGATCAGATTGTCCTCAACGAAGGCCCGAAGAGAGGCTTGCTGCTGGCGCAATGTCTCAAGCGACAGATAGTCGAACAGGCCGAATGCCCAGGCTGCGATGAGTCCGCCGGCGATCAGATAGAGCGGCCAGAGGCGGAGCCAGATCGGCTTTGGTTTCGTGTCAGCAGCGTCAGTCATTGGGCGGGGTCCGTCCGGGTGTCATTGAGCGACCAGTCATATGCATAGCCGCGAATTTTGGGATTAGTGCGAATTTTTTCTGCGAGAGCAGGCTCTGCATATTCAAGCAGGTGATTGATAACGCCGTCTTTCGATCCGCCGAAATCGACCTGAAACCATTTGTAGATCGACGAAACCGTCAGGCCACGGGAAGAGACGCTGACGCCGCGCGGGTGGTTGATGTAGGCGTGTGCGGCCGCATCCAGGTCCGTGTCGAGCGTGTCCGCGGTCCAGGCGCGGGTTGGCAGGTTGGGGCAGCCATAGGATGCGCAATTGATCGCGTAATGCACTCTCGGATCGTCGAAGCGAGGACGCAGAATGTCGTGTTCGATCGCGTCGAGGGAGACGTCATTGCCATTCACAGACACGGAAACTTTTTTCCAGGGGCCGCCAAACACGTAGCCATCCCGAATGGAATCGAGCGGATAGCGGTCAAGAATATGCCTGACCGTGACGGCATTGTAGAGATTGGCCCAGGCTGCGAACTCGGCATCACCGGTGCCGGACAGGTCCCGCGTTTCGAATCCGGCGATATAGGCATCCAGCGCGGCGCGATCCGCTTTGCTGGCGGCAAGGGCTTCATAGTCGACGCGGTTCACGCCATCGGCGCTTTCCGTCACATAGGTGCCTAGCAAACGCGTCCAGTCACTGTCCGACTGAGCCAGCGCAGATTGCATGACGAGCGCAGAAAGCGCCGCGCTGGCAAGGAATCGGGGCAGGGAAGGTAAACGGGGCATCACGCATCCGGTATGTGGCTGGAATATTGAAACCACCACATAGGCCGATGGCCATCGGAAATCCCGTCACGTCTGCGTGCGTTGCGCTGACAGGCGCGTGAGCTGGGGGTCAGCGGCTGCCCGCGGTGACCTCACCGTCGAGCTCCATCCAGTCGCGGAAAGGCAGGTTGTAGGCCATGTCCATGACTTCGAACCCGATCCCGTTTGGCTTGCGAGAGCTGGAGTTCCAGAGAATGACGACGCCTGTGTCGCGTTCCGGATCGAACAGAATGTAGGAGCGATAGCCTTCCACGGCGCCGCGATGCCCGACAACCCGGTAGCCGGGCTCACCATATTTGTAGACCCGCCAGCCGAGCGCATAGCGCGCATCGCGCACGGTTCCATTGTAGCGCCGGGACATGCTGGATTGTTCGCGGCTGGTGTAGATGCGGGGTGCCTGAAGCATGTCGAGGGCGGACTCGCTCAGCACTTCCGGCAACAGGCCCATATGGGCGCGGGCGTAGAGCGCCAGATCGCGGATCGAACCATTCACACCGCCCGCGGCAGGAACGCGATAATAATCGTCATTCACGATCTTCTTGCTGGGCGGGCCGAGGTCGCGGCTGCGTTTCGTGTGGGGTCTTGCCCAGGAGGGCGAGCTTTCCAGTCCGGCGCGGCCAATGCTTGCCGTGACCATGCCGATCGGTTTGAAGACAGAGGCCTCAACGGCATCTGCGTAGCGCGACTGGGTCACGTCCTCGATGACTTCGGCAATGCTGTCATAGGCGACATTCTGATAGGTATGGCAGTCACCCACCGGGCAGATCGGTTTCAGAGACCGAAGACTGGTGCGGATGTCGGCGGCTTCCCAGCCATCCTCCAGGCGCGTGTCATAGGCGTTGGGCAAAATGCCGAGCCGGTGTGACAGCACGTCTTCGAGCGTCGCTTTGGCTTCGCCGCCATTGGGCAGGCGCAATGTGGTCGAGTATTTCGTGACCGGATCAGTGATGTTCAGACGGGCCTGGCTCGCGAGGATGGCGACTTCGGTGGCCGCAACACCTTTCGATAGCGACGCCCAGCGAAATACGGTTTCGTCTGTCACGGGCGCGCCGCCCGCCTCTGTCACGCCGTATCCTTTGGCAAAGGCGATCTCGCCCTGATCAATCACGGCAACAGACAGGCCAACGATGTCCTGATCCGCGGCAAGCCGGGCAAGGCGCGCGTCCAGACGCTCATAATCTATCAGTTGGGCTGCTGCCGGGGCCGTAAAGCCCAGAATCGCGCTCAGGCTGGCAAGGACGATATGTGGAAACCGCATGATACCTCTGAAATATCTGCACCCCGCCACCTCCGGGAGGATTCCCAAGTCTTCGGGCATATGTAAAGTGCCCCAGACCGGTTGAAGCGGATTTAATGCGAAACTGGCTGAGGCTGCGGCTTGACTTCAGGGCTGTGCTGCCTGTATTGGCCCCTCTTTCCGAGATACTTAGCTTTTAGAGCAGACCCATGAAACGCACATTCCAGCCCAGCAATCTTCGCCGCAAGCGCACTCACGGCTTCCGCGAGCGCATGTCGACCAAGAATGGCCGCAAGGTGCTGGCACGTCGCCGCGCCAAGGGCCGCAAGTCACTGACCGCCTAAGACGGTCGGCCAGGGACCGCTTCATAGCAGGCGGCAGAGGCCATGACGCGCGAGACACACGAGTCTGAATTTGAGGTCGTACGCCTGCGCGTGCGGCCTCAATTCGTTTATGTGCGCCACGGCAAGACAGAGCGACGCAAATCCCTCCTGGTTCAGGCCAGACGGCGCAAGGGCGCCAGCCAGGGCGCGCATCTGGGCGAAGGCTTTACCGCAACCAAGAAGATCGGAAACGCCGTCATTCGTAACCGATGCAAACGGCGCCTGCGAGAAGCGGCGCGTGTTCTCTTGCCGCAGCACGGCAAACCGGGCTGGGATTATGTCTTCATTGCCCGTAAAGACACCGCTGACATTGCGTGGTCGCGTTTGCTTGACGATATGGAAAGCGCGCTGATAAGCCTCGCCGCTGATTAACCCAGATGCCGCCGGTTCCGGCGTGCTGACCAGATTTGCCGGGATCCCGCCAGATGGAAAAAGAAGACCAGCGCAATTTCCTGATCGCCATGGTCGCAATGATTGCGTTCGTGTTTGCGTATCAGGCCTTCATCATGAAGCCTGCGCAGGAAGAGTTCGAAGCCAATCAGGCCGTTCGTGAAGCAGAACAGCAAACCGGCCCGGTCGTGTCGTCTGACGCCCCGGCGATTGCCGAGATCAAACCGGTCCAGGAAGCGCTTGAAGATGATGCGCGCGTACCGTTTGACGCAGCCTCGGTGGATGGCTCGATTCGTCTGGCTGGCTCACGCATCGACGATCTCAGCCTCAAGAAGCACTATCTGACCGTCGACAAGGAACAGGAAGTTCGCCTGTTTCGCCCGGAGAATTCCGAATTTGGCTATTTCGCAACTTGGTACTGGGCCGACGGCTCGAAATTGGTCGCTGGGCGCAACTCGAACTGGACGCAGGTCGGGGAAGGGCAGCTGACGCCCGGCAATCCGCTGACCCTGCGCCTCGAATCCGAAGGTCTGGTCATCGACCGCGAAATCTCCGTCGACGAGGACTATTTGTTCACCTTCACCGATACGGTGACGAACAATTCCGGGGCGCCGCGCGAAGTGCGCGCCATCGGCTCGATTGAGCGTCATGGCGACTACAAGGAATTCCTCGAAACGACGGACCCCGGCTCGTCTGCCAAGGGCGGTCTGGCGCATATGGGGCTCATGGGTGTGGTCGATAACGAACTGCGCCTGAAGAAGTACAAGCCATTGTTCCAATTGAAGGACATCAAGGGCGAAACCAGCGAGGGCACGTTCCCGTCCAGCCAAGGCGGCTGGTGGGGCCTGTCCGACATGTACTGGCTGGGCGCCTTGGTGCCGCAGCAGGACGCGTTCTTTGCCGGCCTGGTCGACAAGCGCAAGCTGTCACGTGGCGGGCCGCTGGAAGTGCGAACCGAGTCCGCGCCGATCACGCTGGCGGCGGGTGAGAGCCAGACCGTTTCGAACAGCCTGTATGCCGGCGCGAAACGTTTTGACGTTCTTCAGCACTACCAGAATGATCTTGGCATTCCGCGCATGGTCGATGCCATCGACTGGGGCTGGGCTTTCTTCCTGACCAAGCCCTTCTTCTACGCGCTGGAATGGCTGTCCGGCATTGTGGGCTCGTTCGGCTGGGCGATCCTCGCCTTCACGGTCCTGGTCAAGCTGCCGCTCGTGCCGCTCTACAATCAGAGCTACAAGTCGATGGCGAAGATGAAGAAGCTGCAGGAGCCGATGCAGGAGATCCGCGAACGCTTCAAGGCTGACCCGCAACGCCAGCAGCAGGAAATCATGAAGCTCTACAAGCAGGAAGGTGCCAACCCGGTTGGCGGCTGTCTGCCAATCCTGTTCACGATCCCGATCTTCTACGCGCTCTACAAGACGCTGTATGTGACCATCGAGATGCGCCATGCATCCTTCGGATTCCTGCGGGACCTGTCTGCGCCGGATCCGACGGCGATCGGTAATCTGTTTGGCCTGATTCCGTTCTGGTCCGCGGCCGACATCAAATCCATTCCGATCCTCGGCATCATCATCGGCATCGGCATCCTGCCGATCCTGTATGGTGTGACCATGGCGGCGATCCAGACGCTGAGCCCGCCGCCGCCGGACCCGACACAGCGCCGGATCATTCAGGCCATGCCGCTCGTCTTCATGTTCGTGTTCGGCGGATTTGCTGCGGGCCTCGTCATGTACTGGGTGTGGTCGAACATTCTGTCCTTTGCCCAACAATACTTCATCATGCGCCGAAATGGCGTCGAGACCGAGATCGGCAAGTTCGTGAAACGGCTGTTCGGCGGCAAGGCGAAAGCGACGGATTAGACCCATGGATATGGATGGCGGCTTCAGTGAAGAGGCGCTCGAAGCTGGCCGCATCCTGTTTGCCGGGCCTGTCGAGTTCGTCAAAGGCGTGGTGGACCTGAAAGGTCTTCCGCCTGCGGACCGTGCAGAAGTCTGTTTTGCGGGCCGGTCGAATGTCGGCAAATCATCGCTGATCAATGCACTGACCAATCGTGCGAAACTGGCGCGGTCGTCCGCTGAACCCGGACGCACGCGTGAGCTGAACTATTTCGATCTTGGCGAAGGACGCATGTACCTCGTGGACCTGCCGGGCTTTGGTTATGCCAAGGTCAGCCGAACCCAGGCGGAGGGCTGGATGCGGCTGACGCGGTCCTATCTGCGTGGACGCCCGTCACTTCGCCGCGTGTTCCTGCTGGTCGATTCCCGCCGCGGCCTGATGGATACGGACGAAGAGGTCATGAACATGCTCGACAAGTCGGCCGTGACCTATCAGATCGTGCTGACGAAGGTCGACAAAATCAAGAAGTCCGAAGTCGACGCGCTGGTCGACAAGATTTCCACCAAGCTCAAAAAACGCGGCGCGGCGCACCCTGTCGTGCGCCAGACCTCGTCTGAAAAGGGCTGGGGGATCCCTGAATTGAGAGCCGAGATAACCGGGCTGGAATGACGGGCTGAATTCCGGTTACATGCTTCGGCGTTCAGTTGGAGGTGTCCGCACATGGCCATTCAGATCCGCGAAGATGACGTGTCGGGCGAAGACATGCTGGCACTGCTGCAGTCACATGCCGATCTGATGTTGTCCTTGTCGCCCCCCGGGAGCTGCCATTTTCTGCCAGCGGACGGCTTGCGTGTGCCGGAAGTCACCGTCTGGTCGATGTGGGACGAGGACCTGCTTGTCGGCTGCGGCGCACTGAAAGCGTTGCCGGATGGAGCGGGCGAAGTGAAGTCCATGCACACCCGTTCCGACAGGCGGGGAAAAGGCTATGGACGCCAGATGCTGGAATTCATTCTCAGCGAAGCGGCACGTCGTGACTATTCGGCGCTGTATCTGGAAACAGGCTCGATGGACGGGTTCATCCCGGCTCGCAAACTCTATGAAGTTTACGGCTTCGACTATTGCGACCCGTTCGGCGACTACACGCTGGATCCGAACAGCGTCTACATGCATCGGGCGCTCTAGGATTCGTATTTGTCCTGTCGGCAAACCCGCGCTAAAGGGGCGCCCATGACAGACCAGATATCAGACGCGCAATTCACCGCCCGCACGCTTTCCGAAGCGCTGCCTTATATCCAGCGCTATGCCGGCAAGACGATTGTCGTGAAATATGGCGGCCACGCCATGGTGGACGAGCGCCTTTCGGCGATCTTCGCGCGGGATGTGGTCCTGCTGAAGACGCTCGGCATCAATGTTGTGATCGTGCATGGCGGCGGCCCGCAGATCGGCAAGCTGCTCGATCGTCTTGGCATCGTGTCCGAGTTCAAGGGTGGATTGCGCGTAACGGACGAAGCGACGATGGAAGTCGTCGAAATGGTCCTGTCCGGCCCGATCAACAAATCCATTGTGCGGGCCATCAACCAGGCTGGCGGCAAGGCGGTTGGCCTGTCGGGATCAGATGGCAACCTGATCCAGGCGGAGAAGGCCCAGAAGACCGAGCGCGACCCTGACAGCCACATTGAGCAGGTTCTGGACCTCGGCTTTGTCGGTGAGCCGAGCGCCGTCGACACGAGCGTGCTGGATGCTCTGCTGAAATCCAACTCACAACTTATCCCTGTGGTCGCGCCGGTTGGCGTGGGCAAGGATGGGCATCGCTACAATGTGAACGCGGACACATCGGCCGGGGCACTGGCCGCAGCCCTCGGGGCGAGCCGTCTGTTCCTGCTGACGGACGTGGCTGGCGTGATGGACAAGAACAAAAATCTGATGCGAGAGATTGCGGTGGACACCATTCCGGACCTCATCGCGGACGGCACAGCTGCAGGCGGCATGATTCCCAAGCTTGAAACAGCGGCCCAATCCGTAAAACATGGGGTTGGGGCGGCAGTAATCCTCGATGGGCGTGCGCCGCACGCCCTGCTCATGGAGCTTTTTACCGAACATGGTGCAGGTACGCTCATTTCTTAAATGTCTCGGTCTGGTCGCAGCGGCGGTCGGCTTTTCCTCGGTGGCACAGGCGCAGAATGCATCCGGCGATGGATGGAAGCTCTGCAATGAGACCAGCTACATCATTGAAACGGCTGTGGGCCGCCCGGTAGGCGGGTCAATCACGGTGGATGGCTGGACGAAGCTGCAACCCGGTTCCTGCCAGATCGCGGTGAAAGCGCCGCTCGATCCGAAATTCCATTATCTCTATGGCCGGACATCAACGGCTCATCGGGGCGGCTTGCGCGAATGGGGTGGTGGGCGTGACCTGTGTGTCGACCCGACCGGCAGTTTCTCGCTGGAAAGCCCGCCGAATTGCACATCCATGGGACTGGAGCAGCGTGGTTTTCGTTCGGTAGAGATCAAAAGCCGGTCACGCTGGACCACTACATTCACAGAGATCGAGAATTATACGCCGGACATGGCCCAGGCCGCCGGCATCCAGCGCTTGCTGGAAGAGGCTGGCGTGCTGTCCGGTGCGATTGATGGCCGGATCGGCTACAAGACTCGCACGGCGATCGCGAAATTCCTGGAAGAGAACAATCTGTCTGAAGCCACATCGGATTCCGATTTGATCGACTTTCTCGAACAGGTGGCCAAGGAGAATGGCCGCAATGTCGGGTTTACCTTGTGCAACCGCACGGACAAACGGATATGGAGCGCCATTGGCCGCCGCGGGACCGAAGGCTGGGAGAGCCGCGGTTGGTGGATGCTGGAAGCAGGCGGTTGCGCGCGGGTGATCGACAAGGCGCTGCGCGGCACAGAGCATTACGTCTATGGCGAAATGGAAGATGGCACGAAGATCCGGACACTTTCGAAGGCGTCCGATGCGTTCTGTGTGGGTCGCGCGAAATTTGCCATTGTCGGCCGGGATGATTGCGAGGCCTCGGCATATCGGACAGCCCTGTTCCAGGCCGCGCCGGAGCCAGTCGATCAGCGCCTCGTGTTCGAATTCTTTGAGCGCGACTTTGCCAAGGCAAGTGATCAATGACCTCCACCAAGGCGGGTATTCACCTCGCACCATTCGGCCAGTTCGGGCATGTTGCAGACTGGGTGTTTGACCTCGACAATACGCTGTATCCGGCGGAGTGCGACCTGTTTGCCGAGATCGACACGCGGATGACTGAGTTCGTATCCCGAACTCTGGATTTGCATCCTGTCGAGGCTCGCAAGGTCCAGAAAAAATACTATGCGACGTATGGCACGACCCTTTCGGGACTGATGAAGGTGCATCAGATAGACCCTGCTGATTTCCTGCATCATGTGCATGATATTGACCTGTCGCCCCTGCCGGACTTGCCCGCATTGCGGCAGGCGATCCGATCGCTGCCCGGGCGAAAATTTGTCTATACCAACGGCTCTCGTCGCCATGCCGAACGCGTGGTCGACAAGATGCAGCTTGGGGACCTGTTCGACGGCAGTTTCGGTATCGAGGATGCCGACTACACACCAAAGCCTCATCTGGATTCCTACAACCGGTTCTGCGCGATTCATGATGTGGCGCCGAGCAAGGCGATTTTCTTCGAGGATCTGGCGCGCAACCTGCTGCCGGCGAAGGATATGGGCTTCACGACGGTTCTGGTGCATTCGGAAAAGGACTGGAGCCACGAGCCGGTTGAGGCGCGCCCTGCAAACCTGCAGGACCTGTTGGGGGATGACGGGCCGGACCACATAGACTATGTGACGGGCGACCTTGCCGCCTTTCTTGAAGCGGCGCTTGAAACTTTGCCGAACACTTCTCCCGGAGATCATGATGACTGAAGCCCTTGCCAATGCGATTGAACAGGCGTGGGAAACCCGCGACACGCTGACAACCGAGACCAAGGGCGAAGTACGCGAGGCCGTCGAGGCCGCAATCGAATTGCTGGATTCGGGAGAGGCGCGCGTGGCCAGCCCCAATGGTGATGGCACGTGGCAGGTTCATCAATGGCTGAAGAAAGCTGTGCTGCTGTCGTTCCGCCTGAACGCAAATGGCATGATTTCCGGCGTGCCGGGCGGCGGGAACTGGTGGGACAAGGTCCCGTCGAAATTCCAGGGCTGGGGCTCGTCCGAATTTGAAGCCGCCGGGTTCCGTGCGGTGCCGCCAGCAGCGGTGCGCCGGGGCGCTTACATTGCCAAGAACGCTGTTCTGATGCCGTCCTATGTGAACATCGGCGCATATGTCGGCGAAGGCACAATGATCGATACATGGGCCTCTGTTGGTTCCTGCGCGCAAGTCGGCGCCAACTGCCACATCTCTGCCGGCACAGGCATTGGCGGTGTTCTGGAGCCGCTTCAGGCCAATCCGACGATCATTGAAGACAATTGCTTCATCGGCGCGCGCTCAGAAGTGGTCGAAGGCGTGGTTGTCGGGGAGGGCTCGGTCATTGCGATGGGCGTGTTCATCACCCAGTCGACGAAGATCGTGGACCGCAAAACCGGCGAGATCACCTATGGCAAGGTGCCGCCTTATTCCGTGGTCGTTCCGGGTACGCTGCCGGACAAGAATGGCGGCCCAAGCCTTGCCTGCGCTGTAATCGTCAAGACAGTGGACGCGCAGACCCGCTCCAAGACCGGCGTCAACGAATTGCTGCGGGACTAGTCTTCGCTTTGTTTCACCGTGCCGTGGCGGCATGGTTTGACTTGAAGCCGTCATCGCTCTCATCCTGTCTCTATATAAAGAGCGACAGGGGAGGGCCTGATGGCCAAGGCATTGAAACAACACAAGGCGGTGGGCGAGGATTATCTCGCCACGGTCAAACCGAAATTTCGGGCGTCGCATGCATTTCCGTTCCCGGCCAGCGCAGTGTGGGCTGCGTTGCTGGATGCTGATGCGTGGACGGAATGGTTGCCGATCACAAAGGTGATCTGGACCAGTCCCGAGCCATTCGGCGTGGGAACGACCCGCACTGTCGAGATAGGTGACCAGCGGGTCGAGGAAGTCTTCTTCGCGTGGGAAGACGGCAAGCGTATGGCGTTCTATTTCGACAAGTCTTCGCTTCCTGTTTCCGCGGCAATTGAAGATTATCGGGTTGTTGAAACCGATAGCGGCTGCGAGTTGCACTGGGCCGGCAAGGCCAGCGCGCCTCTGGTTCTCGGAGGGATCGTGTCGGGCCAGCTTGCGAAGGGCATTCGCGAAGGCATGCCGAAACTGGAGGCACTCATTCGGGAGAATCCGGGGCGTTTCGGTCTCTAGCCTGGCTCCTTCTCCAGGATCAACCACCGATAAATTCCGATGCAATTGATCACGGTCAGGACGACATTCTGATAGAGCAGAGGCGGTTCATTTTCGGCCACGCCGATTGCGACCCATGCGGTAGAAGAAATGGCGAAGATCACGAAGGCGACGCCGGTGATCTTTCGTCCAAGATCGGCCGAGATCATGATTGCGGCACATATGCCCGTGCCCATGGCAATCCATTCAAGCGCTTCTAGCATTTTCAGTCTCTCCAGCCGGGGTTTAGACCTGCATCCGGCTGCAGAGAAAATGTCAGAAATCGGCAGAGGTTCCGAGCAGACGCTGGCTTAGTCGAACACCACGACTTGCCGTGCCACCGAGCCTTTATTGTCTTTCAGATTCTGCAGTGCGCCGGTTATCCCGTCGAGGCCTATCCGGTCTGAAACGAGATCGTCGAGATGCAGCTTGCCCTGCTTGTAAAGCTCGATCAGGCGCGGGAAATCCACCCGAAACCTGTTTGATCCCATAACGGCACCCTGCAGCCGTTTTTCCGTGACGAGCAGTTCAATGCCTGGCACTTCGATGTTCACACCCGGCGAGATCATGCCGATCACGGTGGCGACACCGCGCGGGCGCAGCATGTGATAGGCTTGCTCGGCGGTCTGTTTCAGGCCGACGCATTCGAAGGAATAATGGACTCCGCCATTGGTCAGCTCCTTGACGGCTTCGATCGCATTCACCTTGCCGGGATTGACCGTATCCGTTGCGCCAAAGCGTACCGCCATCTGAAGCTTTTCGTCGGAAAGATCGACCGCGATGATGCGGCTGGCCCCGGCGATTGCTGCGCCGTTGATGGCCGCGAGCCCGACGCCGCCACATCCCAGCACTGCCACCGTGGAACCGGGCTCTACCTTGGCCGAATGGAAGACCGAGCCAACGCCGGTGATCACCCCACATCCGATCAGGCATGCCTTGTCCATCGGCATATCCTTGTCGACGGCGCAGAGCGCGTTTTCGTGAACCAGGATCTGTTCGGCGAAAGAAGACAGGTTCAGGAACTGGCCGACTTTTTCGCCCTTGATCGACAAGCGAGGCGCTTCTGTCAGCTCGCGCTGGAAATGCTCCTGATTCACCGTATGGCAGACGGACATGTGCCCCGTCAGGCAATACTCACACGTGCCGCAGAACGGCGAGAGGATCGAGATGACGTGGTCGCCGGGTTTTACCGCAGAGACCATGGAGCCGACTTCTTCGACCACGCCTGCACTTTCGTGGCCGAGAATGACCGGCAGCTCTGCCGGGAAGTTGCCGTCCCAGAAATGCACGTCCGAATGGCAGACACCAACAGCCTTCAATCTAACGAGCACTTCGCGCGGGCCCGGCTTTGAAATTGTGACTTCTTCGATGGATAGCGGCGCATTGGGCGCGCGCATGACGGCAGCCTTCATGGGTTTTCCTCCTCTGGCCGGTCTCCGCACTCTTGAATGGCGCAGATGACCGGTGAGGGGAAAGTGTCGCTCAGAACGCGCGGCCTGAACAGGCCCGACGCGACGGCAGCCTATTCAGCCGGGGCGGTTACCAGGCCCGACGCGCGGCCCATGACATGGAAGATTTCGTTCTGTTCCATCACGCCGGAAACGAGTTCCGATCCGGGGCCGGTGGCGAAGATGGCGACGTCATCGCCGCCATGTGTTTCAGACGCCATGAACACCAGCGAAGGCTGTTGGAAGTTCTTTTCGGTCGTGTCGATGTCGGAGAGATCTTCGCGCACACAATCCTGCTCGCCGGAAACCAGGCGGCAGGCTGTCATCCCGCTGGCGTAGGAAAGCGTCGTGTAAGGTTTGCCGTCCTGTGCGTCCATCGGCGAATTGTCGAGCCCGCTGACGACCTTGCCGAGGATCGGGTTTCCGCGTTTCGGGTATCCCGAAATGGTCATCGTGTGAGAGTGGTCTGCCGTCACGATGATCAGCGTTTCGTCCGCATTCGTCATCTCAAGTGCAGCGGCAACGGCCTGATCCAGCTCGTCGGTTTCATCCAGAGCCCGAATTGCGCTGACGCCATGATGGCCGTGATCAATCCGTCCGCCTTCTACCATCAATACAAAGCCATCTTCATTGCGGGACAGGCGCGTGATGGCCGCTTTTGTCAGGTCAACGAGCGAAGGCTCGCCTGCTGGATCGTCGGCGCGGTCGATCGCGAACTTCATGTGAGACGGCTCGAACAAGCCAAGCACTCTCGCATCGCTGTCAAAGTCTACGGCGTCAAAACCTGCCTTGTCTGTGATGTAGACATGGTCATCCGATTTGGCGGTCCATTCTGCAGTGAGGTCGCGGCCATCTTCGCGATTGCCCGACCAGTCCGCATTCTCCACATCGGCCTGATCTATGGTTGTAAAGCTTCCCCGTCCGCCAGCCATGGCGACTTCAAAGCCGTCGCCTTCCGGCCACTCGATCAATTGACGGGCAATGTCCTTGCAGGTGCTGGCGTCGCCGCCTTTCAGGTCCCCATCGTCCTCCCAGTCGCGGCTGGGCGATTTGGCGAAGGTGGAGGCAGGCGTTGCATGGGTCAGGCGTGCGCTTGAAACCAGCCCGGTGGCGAGGCCAGCGCGCTCTGCCAGTTCAAACAGTGTGTCGGTCGTGTTGCCTTCAACACTGGCGCAATTGTTAAAGCGCGTGTCCTGAAGAACGCCCAGCATACGGGAGTTGGTCTTGGAGCCGGTCACCATGGCGGTCGCCGTGGAGGCCGAATCCGCGACCTGGAAGTCATGGCTGTATGTTTTCGACAGGGCCATGTGAGGCAGGGTTTCCATCGTCAGCCGATAGGATTCACCATCGACCCCGCGCTTTTGCCCGGCATAGATGCGGGCCGCTGTGACGGTTGGAATGCTCATGCCATCGCCAACGAACAGGATGACATTCTTCGCAGGTTTCACGCCTCGTTGCTGAACACGCTCGTCCACGGCACTTGCGGCAGACTGGTAGTAGGAGTCCTGAGACTGGATGGGCGTTGCCGCTTCCCGCATGATCGAAGCCGGGGCTTGCGTGTTGCCCGCAGTGCCATCGTCAGATGATGCGGAACAGCCAGCGATTGCGAGCGTGGAGACAGAAACAAGAGACAAGGCGATACGGCGCATGGGCGGACTCCGGAAGATCAGGTTTGCGTCGGCCATAGACGCATTTCGTGACACTTATGCTGCATTTAATCGACGGGCTGCGGTTTGCGTCCACTTTGTGCCAGCCAGACAGCGAACAGGATGAGTGCGCTGCCCGCCGCCTGAATGCTGGTGAGGGGCTCGTTGAACAATTGCCACGAGACCGCTGCAGCGACGACAGGCTGGATCAGGATCAGGACGCCGGCGACCGATGTTGGCGTGATGCCGAGGCCAGTGATGATCAGGCCCTGTCCGATGACGTGAATCCCGACCCCCAGAATGAAGGGGGCGAGGAAGCCCGAGATATGCGCGGGCAGGAAGTCTTCCCGGAAGATCATGACCATCATGCCGGCGACAATGATTTCCACACAGGTCAACCAGAAGACAGCGTCGATGCCGGTCATCGTGCGGCGGGCAAGTTTTGATGCCAGCAAATATCCGGAGACGAGAACCGCTGCCGCGAGCGAGAGAAGGTCGCCGCGGATATTGCCGCTGCCGCCTCCGGCCGCGCCGAGGGAGAGCGCGGCAGCGCCAGCCATTGCCAGGATCACGGCAACGAACCAGACCGGCGTCGGTCGCTCTTTCAAGAAGAACCAGGCGGCGAATCCGACACCGACATTTCCGAGATTCACGATGAAGGTGGCATTCGACACGCTGGTCAGGGTGAGGCCCCAATGCCAGAGGCCGATATCCAGCGCGAAGCATGTGCCTCCGATGACGATGAACATGTTCGGCTTGCTGGGCAGGCGTTTCTGGATGCCAAGAACCAGAAGGAACAGAACAGGCGCAGCGAACACATAACGCCAGAACGCAATCGCCTGGGGTCCAAGATCATCAAGCCCGAGGCGTAGGCCGATCGGCGCAAAACCGATCGCGATCCCGCCGCACAACATCATCAGGGGGCCGACCCAGTGACGCGCGGCCGGCGCGGAAATAGGAGTATCTGTCATGCGGAGAAGCCTGTCATGGCGCGAATGTCTTGCGGCGTCTTGCCGTGTTCACGCCATTCGCGCAATCCCCGGTCTCCGGAGCGCTTGGACAATTTCCTGTCATCCGGCCCCAGAATGAGCGGGTGAAAGCGGTAAAGTGGCTGGGGCCAGTCCATCAGGGCCTGAAGCAGAGCGTGTATTGAGGTCATCTCTCGAATATCCTCCCCGCGGATCACATGCGTGACGCCTTGAAGCGCGTCATCATGGCAGCAGGCGAGGTGATAGCTGGTCGGCGTGTCCTTGCGTGCGAGCACGACATCACCAAACATGGACGGGTCTGCGGCGATGTCTGTCGTGCCGGTGTCGCTGAATGTCGTGTAGCTCAACGCCTTGTAGCGAGGGCCCAGCCAGTCCTGGGCCGCAGCGAGGGACAATCGCCATGCATAGGCGCGCCCTCTCTCAATCAGTTCCTGCTCTTCGGCCGGGGGCAGGGGCTTGCCTGTATAGCCCGCTGTATCCGGACTTGCGCCCGCAGGCAGTGCGGCTGCAATTTCCCGCCGGGTCTTGAAGCACCGATAGACGAGGCCACGGGACTGCAGGGAATCCAGCGCAGCGTCATATTCGGGAAAATGATCGGATTGCCGCCGCACCGGCCCGGTCCATTCAAGGCCCAGCCAGTGCAGGTCTTCAAGAATGGAGGCTTCGTATTCCGGCTTGCAGCGGGTCTGGTCGATATCCTCGATCCTCAGCAACACTTTGCCATCATGCCTGCGGGCAGCGTCCCAGACATGAAACGCCGAAAGGGCATGACCAAGGTGAAGGTGGCCGGTCGGCGACGGCGCAAACCGCGTTACGAAATTCTCAGCGCCCATCCAATCCCCGGAACTCAACTTGCCTTGCTGGTGATCTAACCACCCAACATGCTGCCTGAACAGCGTTTGCCTGTTGCCAGTGACGGGATGGGCCCGTATCGCACTCTTATACCGGAGGTCTGCCCGAATGCCCGTGAATGACTGGTTCACAAACGCCGAGCGCTGGTTCGAAGCGAACGTTGTCGGTGCCCCGGAGCTCGCGTCGTTCGGGTTCGCAATGCTGGGCGTGCTGGTTGTGGCGCTGGTTTTCCTTGTCTTCAGCCTGGCTGGCTCGCTGCTGAAGTCATTGCGCAATGCGGCCGGTGCGCGGGCCGCGCGAAACGACAAATCACCCGGCTATCGCATTCTTGTGGCACGGCCGACCGGCAAGCGCGCAGGTCGCGCATGGAAGTGGCTGTTGGCATCCCTGGAATCCCATTTGTCGGAGTTCAATTTTGGCGCACCGCTGAAAGTTTTCCGCACAGGCAGCATTCGCGGCGGCGTTGAGACCCGCGCGGTGCAACGCGCTCGCCGCCGCCTGCAAACTGCGGATGCGGACATGCTGGTCTGGGCAGACCGGACCGGACGCCGGGAGGACGGCTTCGTCGTGCATGGCCTCAGTCGCGGCGGCGGCCTGACGCCTGCCGAGGCCAGACTGTTCACGCTGACGCTGCCTGGGCGGATGGCCGATCTGGAAGGACAGATGCAGCGCGTCGCCGCCTATTTCCTGGCCCGCGAGCTGCAGCCCGCCCTGGCGAACCCCCAATCGTTCCGCCCGGAAAAGATGAAGACGCTGTCCAACGCGCTGTCAGAGATTCTGGAGGAAACGCCCTCATTGCCCCTGCCGTTGCGCAGCCGGATTGAGGCAGATTTCTGTGCGTCTCTCGTGCACATTGCTGAACAGTCGGGTGACATCGAAGCGCTGGAGCAGGTTATCATGCTCCGCCGCATCCATCTTGATGATATCAAGAATGATCAGGACACGTCGCGCGCGGTTCAGGCGCATATGGATCTTGGGCGCGCATTGCTGGCCAAGGCGACGAAACAGTTCGACCGCAAGACTGTTGAAGCCGCCATCAGCCACCTGTCAAAGGTGATTGAAGCGCTTCAGGCCGATCCGACCATCAAGCGCGCGCAGGCCGCGTCAGATGCCATGTACAAGGCGCAGAACCTGATCGAGACGCGCAAGCGCTTCGCCGTGAATTTCGGCGCCTAGCGGGCACCGGCACCAATCAGTTCGCGACGCCGAGCCCGATAGGGCAGGACACGCCTGTGCCACCAATGCCGCAATAGCCGTTGGGATTCTTGGCGAGGTATTGCTGGTGATAGTCTTCAGCCAGGTAGACCGGTCCGGCAGGGGCAACTTCCGTGGTAATCTGGCTGGCGTGGCCATTCTGGGCGAGGGCTTTTTCGTAGTTCGCAATCATCTCCTGAGCCGTCGCGGCTTGCGCGTCTGACGTTGTGTAGATGGCGGAGCGGTACTGCGTGCCGATGTCGTTGCCCTGACGCATGCCCTGGGTCGGATCGTGGCTTTCAAGGAACAGCTTCACCAGATCAGCGAAGGTGACTTCAGAAGGGTTGAAGATCACTTCCACGATCTCGGTGTGCCCGGTGCCGCCGGAGCAAACTTCTTCATAGGTCGGGTTTGGGGTGGAGCCACCCGCATAGCCGACACGGGTCAGCCAGACCCCATCCTGTTGCCAGAAAATGCGCTCCGCGCCCCAGAAACAGCCGAGCCCGAAGACAGCCGTCTCGAATCCTTCGGGTACGGGACCTTGCAGATCCCGGCCGAAAACATAGTGGCTTTGTGCGGTCGGGATGGGCTGCGTGCGGCCGGGCAGAGCGCTGGCGGCATCCGGAATCGCGACGGGCTTTTTCGAGAACAACATGAAACGGTCTCCCTTTCAGCGGCTCATATGGGATTGTCTGCCACGAACGGCAATCACAGTCTTGCGATCTTGCAGACCTTCGGTTATTGGCTCCCCTCTGCTGAGCACGGTGAGGTGGCCGAGTGGTCGAAGGCGCACGCCTGGAAAGTGTGTAGGCTAGCAATAGTCTCCAGGGTTCGAATCCCTGTCTCACCGCCAGCAGCTTTCCCGGAATTTGCGATATTTCCGTCGAGAGGAATTTCACGCCTCTTTATGAGTGGACCTGCGGCGCGCGCTCAACACTGCCTCCCTCCTTCGGCAGATCCTGATATGCGGAACCCATGGGAGACTGCGCTGCCTGTGGTAGAGATTGTCATCCGCTTTAGTTTCCTTTCATATTCGGTTTCTTTCAGGAGACACCGGCATTGTTGGAATTCAGCTTGGAGCCAGCCGAAAGAGATCACTTGAACATCGGGGTTGCTGCCGGTGCTCGCGTAATCATACGGTCACCGACCTTTTCGGAAGCGAAGGCCGCCTGGGAGTGTGAGTTTTCGATCAAGGGATCAGAACGTGAATTCCATTCGAGCTTATTCGGTGTCTCCGAACTGCAAGCCGTCGAATTGGTTATTGGCTTCATCAACAAGATGTTCTCTTGAGGCCCTGAATCCACCAATAGTCGTTCACGCGTGTCGCCGAGTTGGAATTGTGGCAGCTTACCGTGCAGGGGGACCGTCCTGCTTTTCCTTCTGAGCCGCAGGATGTTCTGCGTTCTTTGAAGAGGGCGCTTCAGGCTCGCGCTTCTGGTGACTGTCAGGTTTGGCGGAAGCTTTCTGCGATGGCTTTGGCGCTGTCCGCGAGGTTGCGGTTTTTGCCGATTGCGGTTTGTGGTCCTGCAGCAGTGGCGCGTAAATCCATTTCTCCGGCTGGCCCGGGCCAGAGATCCGCGCCCAGTCACCTTTGGTGACATAGATGGACACTTCGGCGCCAAGATTCAGTACAGTGACGATAGAGTTGCTGACCCCCGGGCCGCCGCGCACGTTTACGGCTTCCGCTTTCACATAGCGCGGAGCTGGCTGAGGCGATTGTGCGGTGGCGGTCGGCCCCAGAAGCGCAATGGCGGCGACGAGACTGACGGCGAGGAATGAATTGATACGGTGCGATGGCATGTGCGCCTCCTGATCTTTTGAATTGGCACTGATCGCAATTCTGAACGGAGGGTGTGCCTGTCATGTGTCGCGCGCAGGCAAACTGGTGTCGGGCTGCAACATGTGTGGCGGCGCAGTGACAAGGCAAAGGTATTCAGAAGGCAGTCTTCACAAGTTGGAAACTTCGACATCAAATTGCTGCAAATCCTTTATGGAATTTGAGTGAATGTTAACCAATTCGACGGACCATGGAGAAAGTTTCATCAACCGTCTCTGCCAAGGAACCCTGTCATGCTGATGCGCGCAGCTGCCACTCTTGCCGGAACGCTCCTCATTGGAGTTCCGGCGTTCGCCCAGGAACTCATTGTCGAACAACAGGTCGAACGTGTGATCGTCATAGAAGACGAAGAGGGCGGTCTTGAGATGGAATTGCTGCCAGCTGAGGAAGTGAAGCCGGGTGAGCAATTGTTCTACTCGGTCACATACTCAAATCCCGCTGATGCTCCGGCGAAAGACGTTGTGCTCACCCTGCCGGTGCCGGACGATGTCAGCCTGCTGGGCGATTCTGCCGTTGCTGAATATGATCAGGCCTCGGTCGATTTCTCGATGGATGGCGGCGCGACCTATATTCCACGCGAAAAACTGATTGCAGAATCCGGACTCGAAGAAATTCAGCCCGTCCGCGTTTCCCTGCCGGAAGAGATCACGCATATGCGCTGGACTTTCAACCGGGAGATCGGTCCGAAGGATTCCGGCAAGATCTTCTTTGCCGCAGTGCTCAAGGACAATCCACGTCCCGTCAGCCCGTGAATTGACGAAGTATCGCCTGCTGGCGTAACGCCTGCGGCATGACTCACGTAAAGATCTGCGGCCTGACTGATCCGGACCTCGTACGCCATGCAGCGCAATCGGGGGCGGACTGGATCGGATTTGTCTTCGCCGAAGCCAGCCCGCGCTTTGTGACCGAAGCGGCCGCCGCGACCTTGCTGATGCAGGTCGGGCCGGCGCGGCCCGTGGCTTTGCTGGTTGATCCAGACGACGCGCAAATTGATAGCATAGCCGATCTCGGGTTTCCCATTCTCCAGTTGCACGGGCAAGAGACGCCAGACCGCGTGGCTGAGATCAAGGCGCGAACCGGCAAGGAAATCTGGAAGGCGATCGGCGTTGCCGAAGCCGATGATCTCGTTCGCGCGGGTGACTATGTCGCTGCTGATCGGTTGCTCATTGATGCCAAGCCACCAATGGGGGCTGATCGGACCGGCGGGCATGGTCTCGCATTCGATTGGGATTTGCTGAACGCATGGACGGCTCCGCGTCCCTGGCTGCTGGCGGGCGGGCTCAATCCGGGAAATGTGGCTGACGCAATCCGGCTGACCGGGGCACCGGCTGTCGACGTCTCCTCCGGTGTCGAGCGGCGAAAAGGCGTGAAGGACCGCGACCTCGTTTCAGAATTTCTCCGCGCCGCAAAACATTCTTAGAAATTGCGATTGTTCCGTTTTTGTTCTGTGTTAAGGTGACGGCACATGAATGAGGGAGGAGACATCATGTTCTCAGAAGAATTGATCCGTGTCGCCAACAGCCTGGCGGATTGCTGCAATTCCGGGCGGGAGGCGGAAGCGCTGGATACATTGTACGCCCCCGACTGCGTGTCAGTTGAAGCGTTGGCCATGGGGGAGGGCGGCCGGGAAACTGCCGGTCTAGATGGCATTCGCGGCAAGCATGACTGGTGGTATGGCGCACACGAGGTTCACAAGGTCAGCGCAGAAGGCCCGTTTCTCTTTGGAGATGATCAGTTCTCGCTCGTGTTCGACATGGATGTCACCAACAAGGAATCTGGCGATCGCATCCAGATGAAGGAGGTGGGTGTCTACACGGTTTCCGGCGGCAAGATCACGCGCGAGGAATTCTTCTATCCCGCGATGGGATAACCTGTCGCGAAGGTGGTCGCATCACCGCGCTTTCCTTGGCCCGCCCTTCGGTCTAGATACGGGCCTCAAGTGCAAGGAAAGCAGGTAGAATGGATTTGCGGAACACATGGGACAAATGGCCGGATGCAAATGGCCGTTTCGGGGAGTTTGGCGGACGGTATGTGGCCGAAACGCTGATGCCTCTGATCCTGGATCTGGAGGCTGAGTACCGCAAGGCCAAGGAAGACCTGGCTTTCAAGGCAGAGATGGACGACCTCTGGACCCATTATGTGGGTCGTCCGTCGCCGCTTTATTTCGCAGAGCGCCTGACCGAGCATTTCGGCGGAGCCAAAATCTATTTCAAGCGCGATGAGCTGAATCATACCGGCGCGCACAAGATCAACAATTGCCTCGGACAGGTCCTGCTGGCCCGGCGTATGGGCAAGACGCGCATTATCGCTGAAACGGGTGCCGGTCAGCATGGCGTTGCCACGGCCACGATCTGCGCGCGGTTCGGCCTGGAATGCGTCGTGTTCATGGGTGAGACCGATGTCGAGCGGCAGAAGCCGAACGTGTTCCGCATGAAACTGCTTGGCGCGAAGATTGTGCCGGTGTCATCCGGTACAGGCACGCTGAAAGATGCCATGAATGAAGCGCTGCGTGACTGGGTCACCAATGTCGACAATACATTCTATTGCATCGGCACGGCGGCTGGCCCGCACCCCTATCCTGAACTGGTCCGCGACTTCCAGAGCGTGATCGGAAAGGAAGCCCGCGCTCAGATTCAGGAGCGGGAAGGGCGTCTGCCGGATGCTGTGATGGCGTGTATCGGCGGTGGCTCGAACGCGATCGGTCTGTTCCATCCCTTCCTTGAAGACGAATCCGTGCGCCTGATCGGTGTCGAGGCGGCTGGCCACGGGATTGAAACAGGCGAGCATGCGGCGGCGCTGAATGGTGGCCTGCCGGGCATCCTGCACGGCAACAAGACATATCTTCTGCAAACCGATGATGGCCAGATCGTTGATGCGCACTCGATCTCCGCGGGTCTCGACTATCCAGGTATCGGGCCGGAGCATGCATTCCTGCGGGATACCGGCCGCGCGGAATACCTCTCCTGCACGGACCAGGAAGCGCTCGACGCGTTCCAGCTGTGTACGCGCCTTGAGGGCATCATCCCGGCGCTCGAACCGTCGCACGCCCTTGCGCGCGTGGGCGAAGTTGTTGAGGAACTGGGCCCGGACGGTTTGCTGATCCTGAACATGTGCGGCCGCGGCGACAAGGATGTGTTCTCTGTGGCCAAGGCGCTTGGCGTCGACATGTAAGCCGGGAAGGGGCGATCATGATCTCCCACGTCACGCTTGGGACAAATGACCTGGATCGGGCGGCGGCGTTCTACGAACCCATCATGTCGGTGCTTGGCAATCCGCGCGTACCATTCGAGCGCTCCGATCCGTTCATCATGTGGCGGCGCCCAGGCGACGACCGCCCGCTCGTCGCCCTGACCCGTCCGTTTAATGGTGAGCCCCATGATCCGGGAAATGGCCAGATGCTGGCCCTGCTGGCACCCGATCGGGGAAGTGTTGACGCTGCCCATGCGCTGGCCATGTCTGCGGGCGGTCAAGACGAAGGGGCCCCCAGTGCACGCCCGCATTACCACGCAAACTATTACGGGGCATATTTCCGCGATCTGGATGGCAACAAGATCTGCATTGTGTGTCATGATCCGGATGGACGTGGAGACTAGAAAATGCTCCCATCCTTCCGAAGCCAAGCCGTTCTGAAGAGACCATTTTGACCGATATCATTCTCATCCGCATTACGTGTCCGTCTCGTCGCGTTGCCGAGGACATAGCCGACGCGTCGATTGAGCATCGCCTCGCGGCGTGCGCGAATCTGGAGGGGCCGGTCTCGTCCACCTATCGATGGAAGAATGTAGTGGAGCAGGCGTTTGAGTTCGTACTCTGGCTGAAAGCGCCCCAGGCGAACTGGGACCGGATCGAGGCACTTGTGCTGACGCACCACCCCTATGATGTACCGGCCATGGTCGCGCTGCCTTGCATTCAGGCGAATGCGCCTTATGAGGCTTGGGTTCACGAGAATACGGACACCTGATGCCAACTTCCCGCATTACAGATACTTTCGCCAAGGCAAGCGGCGAGTCCCGCGCCGTTCTGGTTTCCTACCTGATGGCTGGCGACCCTGACCTTGAAACAAGCTTTGCCGCCATGTGCGCGCTTCGCGACAATGGCGCCGACATCATCGAACTCGGCGCGCCGTTTACGGATCCGATGGCAGATGGCGCGTCGATCCAGAAGGCCGGCCTGCGCGCGCTGGCCAACAAGACGACCCTTGCCGACACGCTGGCACTTGCTGCACGGTTTCGTGAGGATGACAAGACAACGCCCGTGATCATCATGGGATACGCCAATCCGGTGTTCCGCATGGGCTTTGCTGACTTTGCCAAGGCGGCCCACGATGCGGGTGTCGACGGCACGATCCTTGTCGATTTGCCGCCGGAAGAGGATGGTGAATTGCGCGATGCCTACGCGCCATATGATCTTTCCGTCATTCGCCTTGCAACGCCGACCACGCACGAAGCCCGCATGGAAAAGGTCGCCGAAGGCGCCAGCGGTTTCCTGTATTTTGTCGCCGTAACGGGCGTTACCGGTGCCGGAAGCGCCGATCCGCAGGCTATTGCCGGGAACATTGACATGGCCAAACGCGTTTCAGGATTGCCTGTTTGTGTGGGATTTGGCGTCAAAACTGGCGCTCAAGCTGCAGAAATGGCTAAAATCGCCGATGGGGTTGTCGTAGGCTCCGCTTTCGTGGACCATGCGGAAAAGGCCCACGAATCGGGGGATTTTACCAACGCACCGCGGGGAATGGGCGCGTTGGCAAAAGAGTTGAGCGAAGCGATCAGAACGGTCGCCAAGCAATGATGATGAATGCCGCCGAGGAGGTTCTGGCATGAACTGGATTACTAAGGTCACCCCGCCGGGCCTCAAGACCATGCTGGCGAAGAAGGACACGCCTGACGATCTGTGGGTGAAATGTCCGATTTCCGGCGAACTCGTCTACCGGACGGATCTGGAAGAAAACTGGCATGTGACGCCAGCTGGCGCGCATCTTCGCATCAGCCCACGCACGCGCCTGCGTCTGCTGTTCGATGATGAGCGTTGGGAGCCGCTGGAGCTGCCATCCGTTCCGCACGACCCTCTGAAATTCAAGGACGACAAGCCGTATCCGTCGCGCCTGAAGGCTGCGAAGGCAAAGATCGCAGCGCGCGACAAGAAAGAGTCCGAGGGCGGCGGTGCGCCGATCATCCAGGACGACTGCATGGTTGCCGCCTATGGCAAGATCGGCGGCGTGCCGACGGTCGTGCTGGTTCAGGACTTCGCTTTCATGGGTGGATCGCTGGGCATGGCGGCGGGTGAAGGTTTTGTCGCCGCAGCGCATATGGCGCTCGCGCGAAAAGCCGCTTTTGTCGTCTGTACTGCATCGGGCGGTGCGCGCATGCAGGAAGGCACACTCAGCCTGATGCAGATGCCGCGCACAACGCTGGCGATCAACGAACTGGCAGAGGCGAAACTGCCCTACATCGTCGTGCTGACCGATCCGACATCGGGCGGGGTGTCCGCGTCTTATGCGATGTTGGGAGACGTCCACATTGCGGAGCCGGGTGCCATGATTGCTTTCTCCGGACCGCGCGTGATCGAGCAAACCATTCGCGAGAGCCTTCCGAAAGGATTCCAGCGTGCGGAATTCCTGCGCGAAAAGGGACAGGTCGACATCGTGTGCGACCGCCGAAAGCTCAAAGACACGTTGGCCAATGTCATGTCCATGCTGATGCCGAATGCGCGCAGGGCAGAGGATCGGCTACCGGCTTCGTTGACGCCCCCGAAAACCCACGCGTCCAAAACCCAGAAGAGTAAGGGCAGCTCTGCTTGATTGGTAACAGTCCGGCCCTGGCCGAAGCGCTGGGGCGGTTCGAGGGGCTATATCCAGAGACGATAGAACTGTCGCTCGGGCGCGTGTTGAACGCGCTCGACCTGCTCGGTCGTCCTCAGGACAAACTTCCTCCGGTCATCCACGTCGCGGGAACCAATGGCAAAGGGTCCACCTGCGCATTCATGCGCGCGATGATGGAAGCGGCCGGCCTGAAAGTACATGTTTTCACGAGCCCCCATTTGGTCCGTTTCAATGAACGCATTCGCCTTGCGGGTGAGATCGTTGACGATGCCCGCCTGATCAATTGGCTGGAGTGCGCCTACGCCGCGATTGAGGGTCACGAAATCACGCATTTCGAGGCAACGACCGCCACGGCAATGCTGGCATTCTCCGAGGTGCCCGCCGACGTGCTTATTCTGGAAGTCGGACTGGGCGGCAGCTATGACGCCACGAATGTGATCGACCAGCCGGCATTGAGCGTCATTACGCCGGTCGATTTTGACCACAAGGCCTTCCTTGGTTCAGACCTTCGCAAGATTGCAGGCGAGAAGGCCGGGATCATCAAGCCGGGATGCCCGGCTTTGACGGCAATTCAGCGCAAGGTCTGCGACGACGTCATCGCGAAACGGGCAGATGAGGTTGGCGCGCCGCTCTATCGACTCAAGGCCCATTTCATTGATGCGATGCCGGAGGATCTCGGCCTTTTGGGAGAGCATCAGCGCGCCAATGCTGCGCTCGCCGCGATGGCGGTGCAATTGTTCGGAAATTCGACGGTCATTGATCAGGATGCGATTTTTGAAGGCGCGCGAAATGTCACCTGGCCAGCGCGTATGCAGCGCTTGAAAAAAGGACCGGTCACGGACATTGTGCCGAGCCAGGAAGTCTGGCTGGATGGTGGCCATAATCCGCATGCGGCACGGGCGATCGCAAAACAGCTTCAGGACCTGTCGGGGAAGACAGCGCTTGTCACGGCCATGCTCGCCTCGAAGGATTCGACGGGGTATTTCATGCCATTTCGCGAAGTGCGGCCTGATGTCTTCACACTGCCCAATGCTCCGGGTCATCAGGGCGCGGACCCGCAGGCGCTGGCGGAAGCGGCGACCAACGCCGGACTGAAGGCGACGGCTTGCGGCAGTCTGGACGAAGCGATGCAAGCGGCGGCAGCAACGGGCGTAGACCGTATCCTGATCTGTGGATCACTGTATCTGGCGGGAGAGGTGCTCGCCCGTAATGAAGAGTTGCCGACGTAGCGCTTACTCAGCGGCGAGTTTCAGCCCGTCGCCTTCGTCACCCATCGTTTCGGCAATTTTCAGCGCCAGTCGGCGGGCAACATCCTCTTTGTCCATGCGCGGCCAGCGTTCGGCACCGTCGCGTGAGATCAGCGCAATTTCGTTTTCCGATCCCCCCATGACATCGCCAGATACATCATTCGCGACAATCCAGTCGCAATTCTTGCGCTTTAGCTTGGCTTCGGCATGTTCTTCGACATCGTGGGTTTCTGCTGCAAAGCCGATGACTAGGGCAGGGCGGTTCTTTCGTTTGTTGGCCAGCGTCTTGAGAATGTCCGGGTTCTCCGTCAGCTCCATGGAAGGATGCTCGCTGCCAGCGCCCTTGATCTTCAGTTTCTTTGTCGCGGCTCGGGCGGGGCGCCAGTCGGCCACGGCAGCAACCGAAACAAACACATCAGCTGGCAGAGCATCTTCGCAGGCTTTCAGCATTTGCCGCGCCGTTTCCACAGGCACCAGATTCACGCCGCGCGGCGCTGGCAGGGATACCGGGCCGGATACGAGCGTGACCTGCGCTCCGAGGCGAGCGAGCGCTTCAGCAATGGCGTAGCCTTGCTTGCCGGACGAATGATTGGACAAGAAACGGACTGGGTCCAGCGGCTCCCGTGTCGGGCCAGCCGTGACAAGGGCGTGCGTGCCCGAAAGTGCGCCGGCGTTTTCGCCCGCCAGCATGCGCTCAATCTCGGCCACGATCACCGGGATTTCCGGGAGCCGTCCGGGGCCAAATTCCCCGCACGCCATCGCGCCTTCCTCCGGCTCCATCACGGTTACGCCATCGGCGCGCAAAGTCTCGACATTGCGCATCGTGGCCGGGTGCTGCCACATGCGCACATTCATGGCAGGCACCATCAGAACCGGCTTGTCGGTCGCCAGGAGGGTGGTCGATGCGAGATCGTTCGCGAGGCCGCCTGCGGCCTTGGCCATCAGGTCTGCGGTTGCCGGGCAAGCGACCACGAGATCAGCCGAACGGGACAGCTCGATATGACCCATCTCGGCTTCGTCGCTGAGATTGAAGAGTTCGGTATAGACCTTGTCGCCTGACAGGGCCGAAACCGACAACGGCGTTACGAATTCCTGACCACCCTTGGTGACGATGCAGCGACAAGCAATGTCGCGCCGGCGCAACTCACGGATGAGCTCCAGACTCTTGTAAGCGGCGATTCCGCCGGAGATGATCAGGAGGATGCGTTTTTGCGTCATCGAACAGGCCTTCAGTCTTGATGGCAGTCTTATCGCAAAATCCTTGCCGACGCCCCATGAAATCCCTGTGAACCTGCCGTGTCGGTTAAGGATTTCGCCAGCTTTTGCAGGATTTTACCGCGATCGGGCTATTTCGCGGCCCAGATTGCGAGGGCTACCAGGGCTGTGACGAAGCCGAACCAGCCCCACCAGGGGGCAAAACGCCTGGCTGGAGGAGGGGGCGGTGTGGGCGTTTCAAGCGAGGCTTCGAACCGGTCCATCACCTCCGGCAGGCGCTTGAGCCGGTTGGTTATCTCTTTCACATTTCCAGCCACCAGCTTTGCCGCGCCTTCCGGGCCGAAACTGCGGCGTATCCAGCCTCCAACAACAGGCTCGGACGCAACCCAGATGTTGTGGGACGGGTCAATCGCGCGCGCGACACCTTCAACCTGAACCATGGTCTTCTGGAGCAGAACGAGTTCTGGGCGCAGAGACATGCCGAATGTGTGCGTGTAGTCGAAGAGCTGCAGCAGCACACGGCCCATCGAAACCTCTTCCGCGGGCTTGCCGTGAACAGGTTCCCCAATGGAGCGCAGTGCCTGCGCGAACTCCCCTACCGATTGGTTGGCGGGAACGTATCCGGCCTCGAAATGCACTTCGGCAACGCGCAGATAGTCACGTTTCAGGAAACCCCACAGAATTTCCGCCAGAAAGCGGCGCTCCGTCATGCCGATCCTGCCGATAATCCCGAAATCTATCAGGGCAACTTTGCCCTCAGGCGTGATGATCAGGTTTCCTTCGTGCATGTCCGCATGAAACACGCCGTACTCGATGGCGTGAGTGAGGAAGCCCTGCGTGATGTCGTTTGCAAGCTTCGTGCGATCAATGCCGGGGCGCTCCAGCGCCTTCGGGTCGGTCAACGGCGTGCCATCGATCCAGTCTATGGTCAGAACGCGGCGACCGGTGCGGTCCCAATCGACGCCGGGCACAACGAAATGACCGGACTTCTGACTGATCTCGTGCATCTCGTCTGCGCCGCCTGCCTCAAGGCGCAGATCGGTTTCGCGCATCATGGCCGCGGCAATGGTCTCTGTGAACGCGACCGGTTTAAGCCGCTGGCTTTCGGCAGAAATGCCTTCAATCGTGCGGGCGGCGCGTTTCATGGCAGAGAGTTCGACCATCAGCTGCCGCTCAATTCCGGGGCGCAGAATCTTGACGGCGCGCGTACCGCCGGCCAGTTCCATCTTGTGGACCTGCGCCAGAGAAGCGGCCGCGACGGGGGCTGACAGATCCCCGAACAGGCGCTCTGCTTCTGCGGCGCCAAACTCCTCGGCAAGCGCCGCGCGCGCCGCTTTCATGGAGAACGGGGGCAGCTTGTCCTTCAGACGGCCCAGGTCTTCGGTCACTTCGGCGCCGAACACGTCCGGGCGTGTCGCCAGGAATTGTCCCAGCTTGATGTAGGCCGGGCCGAGCTTTTCGAGGGCGCGGGCAAGTCTCTGGCCAGGGCGCCCTTTCGCGCCGCCCCCAAAGAACCGCAAGAACCGTCCGGCGACCCGTGCAGGCAGGGGCAGGCGTGTCTGATATGCGCCCGGCAGGATCACATCATGGCGTGCCAGCGCGATGCCGGCGCGCATCAGGCGGCGGTAATCCCCGATCAATCCCATGAACAGCTCCATTGCGCCGAGGGAACCGGTTGATCCGTGCAGCGTTTGTTCCGGGATGATCTGTTTATGGAGGAGGCTGTCATGGCCACTAAAAAAGCATCAAAAAACAAAGGAATTCTATACTTTGTGGTGAGTGGTCTGTTGGTGTCCGCGATGATTGCTGCGGCAGTCTATTATGCTGACACAACTCCGCCGCCGAATGAGCTGTTGCTGGATCCGACCCAGCGTTCCAGCCTGACGCCAGACACAAATCCGGGATAAGGCGCATCAGACTGCCCAGCCGAAGTGAAGGGCGGCGATTCCCCCGGAATAGTTCGTCACGCTGACACGCGAGAATCCTGCGCTCTCTATTTCCTTCTGGAACGCTTCCTGAACGGGAAATTTCCGAATGGATTCAACGAGATACTGGTAGCTATCCGCATCACCGGCCACGAGACTGCCCAGTTTCGGAATCACGTTGAAACTGTAGGTGTCGTAGGCGGCCTGAAGCGCCGGAACGGTCATGTGGCTAAATTCCAGAACGGCAAGACGACCGCCAGGCTTCAGGACGCGGCGGAACTCCCGCAACCCGGCCACACGGTCCGCAAAATTGCGAATGCCGAAGGAGACGGTCACCGCGTCAAAAGACCGGTCCGGATAGGGCAGGTTTTGTCCATCGGCGCACACCCAGTCGAGTCGGCCATCCCATTTCGCATTGTCTGCGCGGGCCTTCCCCGCTTCGAGCATCGCATCATTGATGTCGCAGACAATCGCTGTCGCGGGCGCATCAAGTCCGCGCCGCTTGCCCGCCTTGTCGGCCAGTGTCAGGAAGGCGCGGGCGAGTTCGCCTGTGCCGCCGGCAACATCCAGATGCCGTTCACCCGGCTGGGGGTTCACCTGGTTCATGGCATCGTGCTTCCAGAGGCGATGCACCCCTGCAGACATGAGATCGTTCATCAGATCATAGCGAGACGCCACTGAGCGAAAGACACCCTTCACGCGGGCGACTTTTTCTGACTCGGTTACGTCCTCAAATCCGAATGAGACTTTGCGTTCGGTTTCACTGTCTGCCGTCATGCGCGTCACCATAGTTGCCTCATGCATGGTAGGCTATATGCCATTGCCATGCCTGAATTACCCGAAGTCGAGACAGTTCGCCGCGGACTTGCCCCAGTGATGGAAGGGCAGGAAATCGTGCAACTTGCCCAGAACCGCGCCAATTTGCGGTTTCCTTTCCCGGAGCGCTTTGCTGAACGCCTCACCGGCGCGCGCATTCAGCATCTGGGGCGCAAGGCGAAATTCCTGACGCTGGCCCTGTCCACGGATGAGGTTCTGGTCATGCATCTCGGCATGACGGGACGGTTCACGGTCTCAGGCGGTCAAATTGGCGATTTCCATCACGAAACCGGAACAGACCCGCGCCACGATCATGTCGTGTTTGAACTCGGGAATGGTGCGCGCGTCACCTACAATGACCCTCGGCGATTTGGGTTCATGGAACTGTGGCCAGCCGCGCAATTCGAGGCCTATCCACGGTTAATGGCGATGGGGCCCGAGCCGCTGTCGAACGGGTTTTCGGAGGCGTATTTGAACAGCGCCCTCAAGGGTCGGAAAACTCCTATCAAGTCGGCGCTTCTCGATCAGGCGGTCATTGCCGGACTGGGAAATATTTATGTGTGCGAGGCGCTTTGGCGGGCGGGTGTTTCGCCGCGGCGACATGCGGCGACAATTCCTGGCCAAAGGGCGGCGAGGCTTGTGCCAGCCATCAATGACGTGATCGCCGAGGCCATTGCCGCGGGCGGGTCCTCGATTTCAGACTTTGCCAGTGCCAGCGGGGAACTGGGGTATTTCCAGCACACTTTCGCTGTCTACGACCGCGAAGGAAAAGCGTGCCGGAACTGCGATCAGCCCATTCAGCGCATCGTCCAGTCTGGCCGCTCGAGCTTCTTCTGTAACCGGTGCCAGCGCTAGGTCTGGCTGACTGAAAGCGCGCTGAGAATGCGGATGACGGCTTTTAGGTCGCTCTGCTCGGCGAGGGCATCAATCTGCTTCTTCGCCTCCTGTTGAAGCAACCAGAGTTTACGGTTTTCGGTTTGCTGGCTGGCGGGAGGAGTCGGGAAGGGCAGGAAGAAATATTCCACCGGTTTTCCGAGCGCGATTGCCACGTCTCTCAATCGTCCGGCCGATAGCCGGCTCCTTCCGGATTCGTATTTCTGGATTTGTTGAAACGTCAGTCCGAGAGTGGTGGCGAGGTGTTCCTGCGTCAGGCCCTTTTCTCGCCGCGCCAAGCGAATTTGGTGTCCTGTGTAATGGTCGGCGCCGGTGGGCCGACGGGACGTTGGACTGGGTCTTCTGTTCGACATCATAACTTCCCGAACGCACCGCTGCGCCGATCACAATATGCAATCATCGGTAGAAATCAATTGTGTTTTTCTACGCGCTGCCATCAGGGGTTGTGCTGCGGTGGATCGAATGGCCGTGGCCGAGTTCCGGGGGACGAGGGCAGGCGTTACTTTGGGTCGAGGCGAATGACCTCGTCTTCGGCAGGTTCGGTTGACTGCTCTGGCAAGGACAGGATTGTGGACGAGTCGTCGTCGAAGTTGCCAGTCCCAAACTCACCTGACCGGATCAGAAGGCCATCATCCTCGTCGTCCTGGCCGATGCGCAGGTTCAGGGTTCCGGAAGTGGAATCGTCCGACAGGGTGCTGGAAGGCAGGTTCAGGTTCAGCGACCCGGTATACTCGTCTTCGATTTGGGCAGTTTCGGTTGCGACGACCGCTTTGGCTTCTTCACTGTCTGCGGCCTGAGAACAGGCGGAACCTGCGAGACAAATTGAAACGAGCGCGAAGGTTGTTGTCAGTTTCATGAGCATGTCCCCATTGGTGGCGCGTACCCTAGCGGCCCGCAAGCTTGTCTTGCACAGAGTCCCAGAAAATGGCGGCGATATCAATGCCACTCAGTTTCTTGATCGCCTGGACCCCGGTGGGAGACGTGACATTCACTTCGGTCAGGCGGCCTCCGATGACATCGATCCCGGTCAGAACCAGACCGCGTCGCTTCAATTCCGGACCGATGGCTTCGCAAATGCGCTTGTCAGCGTCGCTCAGATCACTTGCTTCCGCCGTACCGCCGACGACGAGATTAGAACGCACCTGACCGTCCTTCGGGCGGCGATTCACCGCGCCGACCGCCTCGCCATCAATCAGGATGATCCGCTTGTCACCTTCGCTGACAGCCGGAAGGAAAGCCTGAACCATCACGGGTTCACGTGACCGGCTGAAAAAGAGTTCGGTCAGGGAGTCGAAATTGGAATCCCCTTCTTTCAGGCGGAATACGCCCGCGCCGCCATGCCCATAAAGAGGCTTGATGATGATGTCTTTATGCCTGTCGCGAAACTCCTGAATTGCCTCAAGATCGCGCGATACAAGGGTAGGGGGCATCAGGTCCGGGAACATCAGCGGAAAGATTTTTTCGGGGCTTGAGCGCACGCCTTCCGGATCATTCACAACCAGCGTCTTGCTGGAAATCTGCTCGAGCTGGTGACAGGCCGTGATGTAGCTCATGTCGAAGGGAGGGTCCTGACGCATCAGGATGACATCGACATCGTTCGCCAGATCCAGTCGCGCGGAGTCGCCGAACAGGCCGGGCGTTTCCTTGACGCGTTGAACGCGGGCGGGGCGCACTTCGGCCGTCAGCCGGCCTGCTTCAGTGCTCAGCTTTTCCGGGCCGTAGACAAACAATTCCATGCCGCGGGCCTGCGCGGTTTCAGCCAGGGCAAATGTCGTATCGCCGTCAATATTGACGGATTCGAGCGGATCCATCTGGATCGCAACGCGCAAACTCATGGGGGCGGCTCCTTCATGGGCCGCCGCCCGTGCGGTCAGGCCCTGTTTAGTAACTTGCGCCGATCAGCTCACCGTCGGCATGGGTGTCATATGAGGCATCGGGTGCGCTTTGATAAGAGGCGCCGCCTTCAAGTGTCGGTGCAGCCTGTTGGGAGCGACCGTCCCGAACCCGGACATAGGACACCACCTGCTTGACCCCACCGACGACGCTGGCCTCCTGGGCGGCCCGTTTCAGTTCTTCGGCAGAACGGGCAATTCCCATCAGGTAGACAACCCCATTGTAGGTCTCGATGTTGAAGTTCACGCTCTTTACCGAGCTGGATCCGACGAGCCGGGAGCGGACACGCGCGGTGATCAACTCGTCCGATACGTTGGCGAGGAATCCACCTGCCGGTTCGATCCGGATTTCGTTGGCAACATCACGTGTCAGCGGGGACGTCCATGCGATGCCTTCTGCCTTTACGCGATCTTCCGGTGTGTCGACCCGCCCGGACAGGAGGACGAGCCCGCTCGTCACTTCGACATCGACCTCGCCGAAATGGTTGGCGCTTTCCGACAGGAGCTTGCTCTTGATCTCATTCGATGCGGACGCGTCGTCGACCGCCTCGCCAAGCGACTTGTCCTGAACGGCTGCCACGCCAACGGCGCCAGCGGTGCCCAATGCAGCGACGGCACAGCCGCCGAGCGGCAAGGCAAACAGAAGGGCGGCGGCAGCAAGATGCGTACGCATTAGACTCTACTCCATCAGCGATCTCAGAGATCTGTCTCTTTGCCATCAGGTTGCGGCGAAAATCTGGCAAGCGCTGCAACTACTGCAAATTGGCGCGCTTTGCCCCTGCAATCCATCCGAATCACCCGTAATTCACTGGTTGTTCCGGCCTGCGGATGCTATTATCTTGAGCAGATCGTAACCAGAAGGAACCGGACCCCTGACCCCTAGCGCCCCGCGGCTGCAGCCCGCCCAGCAGGCCACTCTCGACGAAATCCGCAATGTGGCCGAAACTCTTGCCAAGGCCCTTGAGGATGACAAGGCTGAAGATGTTCTCTTCATTGACCTTGAAGGCAAGTCTTCGCTCGCTGACTTCATGATCATCGCATCAGGCCGTTCCGGCCGTCACGTAGCGGCTCTGGCAGACCATCTCGCACAGGACATCAAGAAGCTGACCGGTCGCCCGGCCAGCATCGAAGGTATGCCGAATGCAGACTGGGTATTGATTGATACAGGCGACGTGATCGTGCACCTGTTCCGTCCCGAGGTCCGGGAGTTCTACAATCTGGAAAAAATCTGGGCGTCGGATAACGCCCATCGTACTTCCGTCAACTAGCGCGCTCGAATGCGGATTATCTTCCTCGTTGTCGGCCGGATGAAGTCCGGGCCGGAACGCGATCTGGTTGATGAATACATTAAGCGCGCTGGTCCTATTGCGCGATCTCTCGGCTTTCGGGGAATTGAAGAGGTCGAGGTGGCCAGCGGAGGCGGGCTTGATGCCGAAGCCGAGCGGATCCTTCCCAAGCTGCCGGCTGGAGCGAAGTGCATTCGGCTGGACGAGTTCGGCAGAGCGCACCGATCGCGTGATTTCGCCGCCAGCCTCGCTAAATGGCGGGACCAGGGGGTGCCGGATCTGGTGTTCCTGATTGGCGGAGCGGAGGGCTATGGTGACGCTGTGAAAGCAGCTGTTCCGGACACAATGGCATTTGGTCCGCAAACCTGGCCGCACAGATTTGTGCGCGTCATGATTTCAGAACAGGTCTATCGGGCGGTCTCCATTCTGGCAGGAACGCCCTACCACAAGGACTAGCCAGCATAGAGCGACGGGGCAGGCATAAGGATCATCACGAAAGCGAGCGCTGCAATCAGGCCCATTACCGCGACGGACAGAAGTCTGGTTATGGAAATGGGATTACTCACCGGTTCAGTCCTTTCATGCTTCTCGGGCCTACTTGGTGCCTCGTTACCTGTCTGAACACTCTCCTAACGGAATAGGTTCCATGCGCGGCGCGTATGCGGCCATTTGAAGGCAGAGGGTTACGCTTTGTTGATCCTTGCAAATTCCCGGCCTACAGCTTTAACCGTTGTTGTGCATGCGAGGTGGGAGGCCTGATCTATGTCGGGATTGCGGGATTTCCTGAAGGTCTACTGGCCTCTGGTGGTTGTTGCACTGGCAGGCGTAGTGCTTGCCCTCGTGCTGATGGACCCGGCGCCGCCGAAGAAAATCCGTTTCGCCGCGGGCAGTCCTGGCGGGGCCTATCATGCCTTCGCAGAGCGCTATCAACGCCTGCTCGGGGAAGAGGGGGTCGAGGTTGAGCTGGTGGAGACACAGGGCTCAATCGACAATCTACGGCTGTTGGACGATTCCGAGGCCCATGTGGGCCTGGTGCAAGGGGGATTGGCAACCGATCGCGACCGGGAAATATTGCGGTCTATCGGCGGGCTATACCCGGAGCCCTTCTGGGTGTTTGTACGAGATGACTACCCTGCAGAAAATCTCGGGGATTTGCGGACCGCGCGCATAGCAGTGGGCGGGGACGGCTCGGGCACACGGCTCCTCGCGCTCGACTTGCAGACAGATTATGGTGGCAGCTGGATCGAGACCACGCGTTTGCCCTTGTCCGGAAATGCCGCTGCGGATGCTCTTCTGGCCGGCGAAATAGACGCAGCAGCGTTCGCCGCGTCGGTTGAATCCTCCTACATAGATAGGCTCCTGCTCAGCGAAGGTGTGCGCCTGTTGCCGTTCGAGCGCGCTCCCGCGCTGGCGCGCCGACACGAGGCGCTGTCCGACGTCGTCCTTCTACGCGGTGTTGTAGACATCGGTCAGGACATTCCGGCTGCGGATGTGCCGCTTGTCGCGCCGGTAGCGCAATTGGTCGTGCGCAAGGATCTTCACCCTGCGATCGAGGCGTTGTTGATTGATGCGGCGACGTCCATCCATTCTGAAGGCACGCTGTTGGCGGCGGCGGGACAGTATCCGGATCCGGATCTGATCGATCTGCCGATTACGGATCAGGCGCGGCGCTACTATCAGAACGGGCCATCATTCCTCCGTCGCTATTTTTCGTTCGATGTTGCGAACTTTCTGGAGCGTGCCTGGGTATTGGCGATTCCGCTCCTGACACTGCTGTTCCCGCTCGTCCGGGTGGCGCCTCCGATCTATCGCTGGCGTGTGCGCCGGAAGATCTATGTCTGGTACGAAGACCTGCGTGCGCTGGAAGAGCGTGGCCGGGCTGCGGATCGCGACGATCAGCGTGATCAGGTTCTCGATGAACTGGAAGAACTCCAGGCCGAAATCGGTGCAGTGGAAGTGCCACTGTCCTATACGGACGACCTCTATCGGCTGCGTAGCCATGTCGAATTTGTCAAACAACTGGTTTGCAACAAAAGCCCTGTGAAGGTTGCCGGCTGACATGTCGGAGCCCCGCAAGATCGCGATTGCCGGTGCGGGCATTGGTGGACTTGCGGCAGCAGCCTTTCTGGCCCGGGATGGCCACAAGGTTTCCGTATTTGACCAGTTTGACGCGCCGCGGCCCGTTGGCGCAGGGCTCATCCTGCAGGAAACTGGTCTCACCATATTGGGGGAGTTGGACGCCCGCACTCAGGCGGAAGAGCTTGGCTCGGTCATCCGTCGCCTTTTTGGCTTGTCAGTCGATACCAACCGCACCGTGCTGGATGTTCGGTATGAGTCGCTGAGGCCCGAACTTTGCGGGGTCGCCATTCAGAGAAGCGCGCTGTTTGATATTGTCTATCAGGCTGCGGTCTATGCGGGCGCGAACATCATCCCGTCCACGCGGATCATCGCTGGCGAAGCGGGGCGGGGACTTCTCACGACCGGGGCCGGAGAGACGCTCGGGCCATATGATGTCGTGGTGGACGCACTGGGCGTTCGGTCGCCGCTTTCTTCCCGTCCCCGCCGATCGCTACCATACGGAGCATTATGGGCCACGCTGCCCTGGGACGCCAAAGCCGGGTTTGAAATGGACTCGCTCGCCCAAAGATATCGACAGGCGCGTCAGATGGCGGGTGTGATGCCATCCGGTCAGGCCGATACGAGTGCCCCTCAATCCCTGACTTATTTCTGGTCTATTCGAAACGAGGATTACATGTCCTGGAAGCAGGCGCCTCTTTCGGACTGGAAGCAGGATGCGACGGCGTTGTGGCCGGAGACAGCCCCTCTGCTGGAGCCATTGAAGGCGCATGAAGAGTTGACGTTCGCGCGATATGAACACCGGACCCACGTCCCCGTCGTGGATCGGCGATTGGTTCACCTCGGCGATAGCTGGCACGCAGCGAGCCCTCAATTGGGGCAAGGTGCCAATATGGCATTGCTGGATGCGTACGCATTGGCGCGAGCGCTGGGGCAGGCCGAGGATCTGGACCAGCAGCTTCGAGCCTACAGGCAGATGCGCAGCGGACATGTCAGACTGTTTCAGGCCATGAGTTGGCTGTTTACTCCGGTCTACCAGTCCGATTCGAGAAGCCTGGCATGGCTGAGAGACTGGCTTGCCGCGCCTGTCAGCCGCGTGTCTCCCGCGCCGAAAATCCTGGCGGCCATGGTGAGTGGCGGGTTAGGCGCTCCGCTCAAGCGGCTGGGGCTTGGGCCGGGGCGCTAGTCTGAATTCATTGCTTTCAAACGGTACAACAGATCTAACGCTTCGCGCGGCGTGAGCGAATCCGGATCGATCTGTTGCAACATCTTGTCCGCCTCGGATGGCGTGGCCATCCGGTCTGTTTCAGTGTCCTCGTCCGTATCCGGCGCAAGTGAGGCCGCGGCGAACAATGGAAGGCTCTCAGGCGCGCTCGGCTCGGCTTCAAGCTGTTTCAGGATCTGACCTGCGCGTTTGACAGCTTTCCTTGGGAGCCCGGCAAGCTTTGCGACCTGCACGCCATAGGATTTGTCAGCTGGGCCAGCCTGAACTTCGTGCAGGAAGACGAGGTCATCCTTCCACTCCTTCGCGCGGAGTGAAGCATTTGCAGCGCCGGGCAGGTCTTCGACGAGTTTTGTCAGCTCGTGATAGTGCGTGGCGAACAGGGCGCGTGACTTGTTGACCGAGTACAGATGTTCAACGGCCGTCCATGCAATGGCGAGACCGTCCCATGTGGACGTCCCGCGCCCCACTTCGTCCATGATGACAAAGCTTCGCTCGGTTGCCTGATTCAGGATGGCGGCAGTTTCCACCATTTCGACCATGAAAGTCGATCGGCCTCGGGCAAGGTCGTCTGAAGCGCCCACGCGAGAGAAGATGCGGTCACACAGGCCAAGGGTTACAGACCGTGCGGGCACGAACAAACCGGACTGGGCCAATATCACCGCCAGGGCACCCTGTCGCAAATAGGTGGATTTACCGGCCATGTTCGGGCCTGTGACCAGCAGCAGGCGCGTGCCGCCTTCATCGCTGTTCAGGTCCAGATCATTCGCCGTGAAGCCTTGTCCATCCTTCTTGAGTGCGGCTTCGACCACCGGATGACGCAAGCCGGTCGCCTTGAATGTCGTGTCATCAGTCAAGGTCGGGCGGACCGCATCCGCTTCAAATGCCCACTCCGCTGAAGCGGCGGCGACATCCAGTTCAGCAATGGCCGAGGCAGACCGGGAGAGGGAAGGGCTCAGATTGTCGATGCGCCCGCAGAACTGGTCAAAGATCGCGAGCTCGCGCCCCTTGGCTTCGTCTTCGGCGCGAGAGATTTTTCCGGCGAGTTCGGACAATTCCTGCGTAGAGAAGCGGACATTGCTGGCCAGTGTCTGTCGGTGGATGAACGTCTCCGACAAGGGCGGTTTCATAAGAGGGTCGCCGTGGCGGGCGGGAACATCCACGAAATAGCCAAGCACATTGTTGAATTTGATCTTCAGCGCAGAAATGCCGGTTTCCTCGGCATAGCGTGCCTGAAGCGCGGCAATGATCTGGCGGCTGTCATCGCGCAGGCCGCGCGCTTCATCGAGGGCTGCGTCCCAACCCTGTGCAACGAACCCGCCATCGCGCGCCAGGGTGGGCGGGTTCTCGGATAGCGCTGTCTCAAGATCACGGGCCAGTGCAGCCAAAGACTCATCCTGGTTCAGATCAAGTGCCGCGGTCGCTTCAGAAATTTTTGGCGGCAGGCTCGAGGTAATGTCGGCGATACCGGCTGCAGCTTCATGCGCCGCACGCAGCGCCCGGCCAATAGCAACCAGATCTCTCGGTCCGCCGCGACCAAGGCGCAGCCGGGTCCGAGCGCGTTCAAGGTCCGGCGCTGCCTTCAGGCTGGCCCGAACCGTCTCAACCGTATCGCGGTCATCAGCGAACCAGGACACGGCATCAAGGCGAGCCTCGATTTCGTCGCGATCAACACAGGGGCGTGCAAGCCTGCCGGCAAGAAGTCGTGCGCCGGGTGCGGTAACGGTGCGATCAATGGTTCCAAGCAATGAGCCATTTCGATCTCCGCGCATGGACCGGTCGATCTCAAGACTTGTTCGCGTTGCGGGATCAATGGCGAGATGACCTTCAGACCGGGCCCTGATCGGGGGATCCAGTCGGATCTCGCTGCCCGCCTGTGTCAGCTTTACATAGTCAAGTAACAGCCCGACCGCTGCAAGTTCGGCGCGATTGAAATCACCCAGTGCCTCAAGCGCTGCGATGCCAAAGGTTTCCTTCAGAAGGCTCTCGCCAGCCTTGTGATTTGCGCTGCGGGCAGGGCGGAACGTGACCGGAGCGCTCGACAGCGCGACGGTGTTGGCGACGGTCGGTGTGTCGAGGTCCCCATCGGATACCAGCAATTCCGAGAGGGGATAGGCCATCAACGTGTCGGCGAGCGTCTCGGCAGCAAGCGCCGTGACATCAAATCTTCCCGTCGAGACATCACACACGGCGATCGCGGCTTCGGTGCCGCCACTACCGAGCGCAATGGCGGCAAGCGCTTGGTCCTGCCGGGCCGGCAGCAATGCGTCTTCGGTCAGCGTGCCGGGCGTTACGATACGGACAATGTCGCGATTTACGATGGCTTTCGAGCCACGTTTTTTTGCTTCGGCCGGGGTTTCCGTCTGCTCGCAAACGGCAACCCGGCATCCGGCTTTGATCAGTCGCGCCAGATACCCCTCGGCGGCATGATAGGGTACGCCCGCCATCGGGATGGGCTTGCCTTCATACTCCCCACGAGAGGTTAAGGTGATGTCCAGCACTCTGGCGGCTTCGACGGCGTCGTCGAAAAAGAGCTCGTAAAAGTCACCCATGCGGAAAAAGAGCAATGCATCCTCATGCCGTGCCTTGATCGACAGGTATTGCGCCATGAACGGGCTTGGCGCGGAAGCAGGTTTGGAGGGTGCAGCAGTATCAGCCATGGGCGGGGACGCTAGCGCCAGTGCCAGAGATTCGCAAAGCCTCGCACCAGCTTGCGCGCGACAAAGTGATCATATCGCACTGATTGGCCGGTTTTGCTGTTGGCATGCCAATCGCACCGGCCTAGTTTGCGCCCTCATCTGAAACTTTTTGCAACAACGGATTTTCCGCGCGATGACCACAAAACGGCCGAGCTTCACCGATCAGGAAGCCCTCGATTTCCACTCGCAGCCACATGCTGGCAAGATTTCGATGGTGCCGACCAAGCCGATGGGCACCCAGCGCGATCTGTCGCTTGCCTACAGTCCCGGTGTGGCCGTTCCTGTCCTCGCCATTGCAGAAGACGAGGACCGAGCCTACGACTACACGGCCAAGGGCAACATGGTTGCCGTCATCTCCAACGGCACCGCCATTCTGGGTCTTGGCAATCTGGGGCCGATGGCGTCCAAGCCCGTCATGGAAGGCAAATCTGTCCTGTTCAAACGGTTTGCCGACATTGACAGCTTCGATGTGGAAGTCAGCACGACGGACGTAGAAGAGTTCATCACGACTGTTCGCAATATCGGCGCAACGTGGGGCGGCATCAATCTGGAAGACATTTCCTCGCCCGATTGTTTCATCATTGAGAGCCGTCTGCGGGAAGAGCTGGACATTCCGGTCTTTCATGACGACCAGCACGGGACCGCGATCATTGCGGCCGCCGGCCTGATCAATGCCTGCCACATTACCGGACGCAAGCTGGAAGACCTGAAAGTTGCCGTGTCAGGGGCAGGGGCCGCCGGCCTTTCCTGCGCAGGTCTGATCCGGCATCTTGGCGTTAAGGCCGAGAATATCCTCATGTGTGACTCGACCGGCGTGGTCTATGAGGGCCGTTCCGAAAAGATGGACCAGTTCAAGTCTGCCTTTGCGGTGAAGACGAGCAAACGCACGCTGGCCGAAGCCATGGAAGGCGCGGATGTTTTCCTGGGCCTGTCAGTGAAGGGCGCAGTCTCGAAAGACATGGTCAAATCCATGGCCAAGAACCCGATCATCTTCGCGATGGCCAATCCGGACCCGGAAATCACGCCGGAAGACATCAAGTCTGTTCGGGATGACGCCATCATCGCCACCGGCCGGTCGGACTATCCGAACCAGGTCAACAATGTTCTCGGCTTCCCGTACATCTTCCGCGGCGCGTTGGATGTGCGCGCGCGGGGTATCAACGAGGAAATGAAGGTTGCCGCGGCGCAGGCACTTGCCGAGCTGGCCCGTGAAGATGTGCCGGACGAAGTTGCGGCCGCCTATCACGGCGCCCGTCCAAGCTTCGGTCGTGACTACATCATTCCGACACCATTCGACCCCCGCTTGATCAGCTTCATTCCGCCATTCGTGGCACAGGCCGCAATGGATACCGGTGTCGCTCGTAAGCCGATCGAGGACATGGAGGCCTATCGCCACTCACTGGCGCGCCGCGCCGATCCGTCGGCCTCGTTCATTCAGGGTGTTCAGGCCCGTTGCAAGGATTTGCAACGCAGGATCGTATTTGCAGAAGGCGAAGAGCCAGCTGTGGTTCGCGCGGCCTTCAGCTTCAAGAATCAGGGCCTTGGCCATCCGATCCTCATCGGGCGGGAGGCTCAGGTCGAGCGCGCCATGGAGCAGATGGGCGTCGCCAAGGGGTCGCTGGAAATCATCAATGCGCGAGTATCCGACAATAATCCGCTTTACACGGACATGCTTTATGCGCGCCTCCAGCGTGACGGCTACCTGAAGCGGGATGCCCAGCGCCTCGTCAATCAGGACCGGAACGTGTTCGGGTGCTGCATGCTGAAAAATGGCGATGCCGACGGTATGGTAACCGGCGTGACCCGGAATTATGACGTGGCACTGAATGACTCATTGCTGGTTCTGGACCCGATCCCGGGACAGGCTGTGATCGGCATGTCGATGGTGATCAACCGGGGCCGGACGGTCTTCATCGCTGATACCAGCGTCACCGAATTGCCCCAGGGCGAAGACCTTGCAAACATTGCGCTCGAATCCGCGCGTGCAGTCCGTTCGCTTGGCTTCTCACCGCGGGTTGCGTTCCTCTCATATTCCACATTCGGCAACCCGATGGGTGAGCGTGGTGAGAAAGTTCGGGATGCCGTGGCGATCCTGGACAGCATGGGTGGGATCGATTTCGAGTATGAAGGTGACATGAGCGCGGATGTCGCGCTCAATGCGAGCCACAAGCTGCTGTACCCGTTCTCACGTCTGACCGGACCGGCCAACGTACTGGTCATGCCGGCCATTCACGCGGCGTCGATCTCGACGAAGTTGCTGGAGTCGATGAGCCGTGCGACGGTAATCGGCCCGATGCTACTTGGTCTTGAAAAGCCGGTGCAGATCGCTTCGCTCGGTGCGACTGTCGGCGACATCGTCAACCTCGCCACCATCGCAGCGTTTGACGTGGATCACGTTCACAGCAGCTGAACTCGCGGCGATTGAAATTACCCTGCGTCAGGACTCGCCCGTGGCGAGTGGCGCACCTATACTCGTGTCAGTAAATGGACCACAGGGAGGCCCGAACAGCATGAAAGAATACAAGCAGTTCTATATCGATGGCGCATGGGTTGATCCCGTTGAGCCCCGGACGATGGAAATCGAGAACCCGGCGACCGAAGAGAGCTTTGCGGTTATTTCGATCGGTTCGAAGGCCGATGTCGACAAGGCTGTGGCCGCTGCGAAAGCTGCCTTCCCGTCCTTTTCCCAGACCAGCGTGGAATATCGCGCCGAGCTGTTGGAAAAAATTGCTGCGGGTATCAAGGCACGCATGCCGGAAATGGCTGAAGCGATTTCAAACGAAATGGGCGCACCGATGTGGCTGGCCAATGCCGCCCAAGTGCCTGCGGGTATGGGCCATTTCGGCACGACCGCAGCCATTCTGCGTGAGTATCAGTTCGAAGAGCTGAAGGGCACGACGCTGCTCCGCAAAGAGCCGATTGGCGTTTGCGGATTCATCACGCCGTGGAACTGGCCGCTGAATCAGATCGCCTGCAAAGTGGCCCCAGCCATCGCGGCGGGCTGCACCATGGTGCTGAAGCCGTCCGAGATTGCACCGCTGGATGCCATGATCCTGACGGAAATCATGCATGAGGCCGGCGTGCCGAAGGGCGTGTTCAATTTGGTGAATGGCGATGGCCCAGGCGTTGGCTCATCTCTCTCTGCTCACCCGGATGTCGACATGATGAGCTTCACCGGCTCGACACGGGCTGGTGTTCTGGTCGCTCAGGCTGCGGCACCGACCGTGAAGCGTGTGGCCCAGGAACTGGGCGGCAAAAGCCCGAACATCATCCTGCCTTCAGCGGACCTCGAAAAGGCCGTCGGTGGCGGTGTAATACAGATGATGACCAATTCCGGCCAGTCCTGTAACGCGCCATCCCGCATGTTCGTTCAGAAGGACCAGCAGGACAAGGCAATCGCGATTGCCAAGGCTGCTGCCGAATCCGTCAAGGTCATGATGCCGGCTGAAGCCACACCGGGCGCGATTGGTCCGATCTCCAATGGCAATCAGTACCAGAAGGTCCAGGACCTCATCCAGAAGGGGATTGAGGAAGGCGCGACGCTCGTCGCAGGTGGACCTGGCCGTCCGGAAGGCTTCAACAAGGGCTACTTTGCCCGCCCGACCGTGTTTGCGAATGTCACCAATGAAATGACCATCGCGCGCGAAGAAATCTTCGGCCCGGTTCTCGTCATGATTCCTTATGAGGACATCGATGACGCCGTCGAAATGGCGAATGACACGGTCTACGGGCTGGCTGGCTATGTCCAGGGCCCCGAAGATGAAGCGCGCAAAGTGGCGAACCGTATTCGTGCCGGCCAGATCCAGGTCAACGGCGCGCGTCCGGACTTCACCGCACCATTCGGCGGGTATGGCCAGTCCGGCAACGGCCGTGAATGGGGCGAGCACGGCTTTGAGGAGTTCCTCGAAGTGAAAGCCGTAATCGGTTACAAGGCCGCCTGATCCGGCCTCTTAAATCGAGATATTCAGGGCGGCCTCAGGGCCGCCCTTTTGTTTGGGGGAACGATCTGCTCGCTGAAACGTGAAGCCAATTCAACTAGTGTTCAGCTGGTATCCCTCATAAACTGGGGTGAACTATATTCAGGAGGGTTCGTCTCATGCCCACTTTCAAGCTTTCAGGAGCGCTCGCGGCATTGGCCGTTCTGGGTGCCTGCGCAACCGCCACGCCTTATCAGGCCGCAACAGATGGCAATAGCGGCTATTCCGAAGTGAAAATCGAAGACAACCGCTTCCAGGTCGAGTTCGCGGGTAACTCCCTGACGGACCGAAAGACTGTCGAGACGTACCTGCTTTACCGCGCTGCCGAGCTGACGCGGCTGAACGGCTACGATCATTTCCGTGTTGTGCGCCGTGAGACCGATTCAAACAGCCGATTGGTGCCGGTAGGTGGCAGCGCCTATTCGCCGTATTACAGCCACTTCCATCTGAATTACGCATATTTCGGCCCGTATGCCCGCTACTATCACGACCCCTTCCTGCGGTCGCGGCATTCGAGTTTCGGTCCATTCGACCCCTATTGGGGTGGCCCATCGGAATATCGCGAGCGCACACGCTACGTGGCGTCCGCAGAGATTCTCATGGGGAAAGGCGAGAAACCTGCTGACGCGGCCTATTTCGACGCGGAGCAAGTCGCCTTCAATCTGGGCGCCAACATTCTGAGGCCCCAGCCGAACTGACCCGATTGCGAAAACGCATTGCAGCCCCGCCATTCGGCGGGGCTTTTTTATGCCTCTGCTACTGGCCATTCCTTGCAACGTGCCCCAAATGAACGGGCTACATGATTTGCGGGGAAATAGACGAATATGCCGGATTCAGAACAACCCCAGCAACAACCGCTCATCAAACAAGGCGCACATGGTCGCTCAGTCCCCAGTCGGACAGAGATGATCATCATGGTGGCCGCGCTGATGGCCCTCAACGCGCTCGCCATTGACATCATGTTGCCAGCGCTGGGCGAAATCGCCAGCGCGATAGGCCTGACGGGTTCTTCGCCCGAGGATGCCAACCGTCAGCAGCTCATCATATTCGCCTATATTCTCGGCTTCGGTGCACCCCAGCTCTTCTGGGGCCCGATCTCGGATCGTTTCGGCCGGCGGGTGCCGCTATTTGTGGGTCTTATCGGATACTCCGCGACCGCCGTTCTATGCATCACGTTGAGGGACTTTCACGCCCTGCTGGCTGCCCGATTCCTGCAGGGGGTTTTCGCGTCAGGCGCGCGACTTGTCGCGGTGTCTGTGGTGCGAGATCTGTATGCCGGGCGTCGCATGGCCGGCTTCATGTCGCTGGTCATGACGATCTTCATGATCATTCCCATGATTGCGCCGGCAATCGGTCAGGTCATCCTGTTTGTTGCGCCGTGGCAGTGGATCTTTGTTGTTCTCGCCCTGTTTGGCCTGTTCCTGTTGGTCTGGACCTGGATGCGGCTGCCCGAGACCCTGCCCGAAGACGCGCGCAAGCCTCTCAATCTGGCCTCGGCATTCGGCAGCTATCTTGAGGTCGGACGCAGCCGCGTGACGTTTGGATACATGTGTGCCTCCGGCATCATATTTGGCGCGCTCTTCTCCTTCATTGGATCATCTGAACAGGTGTTCCGTGACGTGTTTGGGCAGGAAGAAACCTTCGCCTTCTGGTTTGCCGGTATCGCTGCTGCGCTGGCGGGTGCGAACTTCTTCAACTCCCGTTTCGTGGAACGTGTGGGTATGCGCAGGCTCAGCCACGGCGCGATGGTGTTCTTCATCCTGATGTCGTCAGCGCTGGCGTTGAGAACCTGGTTGTTTGGCGAAAGCCTGTACTGGTTCTTCCCGATGTTCACGCTGACTTTCGCCTGCTTCGGCATGATGGGGGCGAACTTCTCAGCACTCGCCATGGAGCCGCTCGGCAAGATCGCAGGGACCGCGTCTGCAGCCTATGGCTTCGCGACAACGACCGTCTCAAGCCTGCTCGGCATGGCAATTGGGAGCTACTACAACGGAACCACTCTGCCGCTCATACTTGGCTTCGTGGCTCTTGGCGTCGGATCGCTGATTGTTGTTCTGATTACGGAGAAAGGGAAGCTGTTCAGCTCTCGCTGACCGAGAGCTAGCGGCGTTTGCGGGCGGCAGGTTCCCGAACGCGGGCAAGCGGCCTCACCTGGCTTTCCAGGTGTTCGATGATCAGGCCGGCAATATCCTTGCCGGTTGCCGACTCGATCCCCTCAAGGCCCGGTGACGAGTTCACTTCCAGTACTTTCGGGCCTTTCTCCGTCTGCAGAAGGTCCACCCCTGCCACGCGCAGGCCGAGAACCTTTGCGGCCTCGCGGGCGGTATCTCTCTCCTGCCGGGTCAGTTTGATCGTGGACGCCGTCCCGCCCCTGTGCAGATTGGACCGGAACTCACCTTTCTGCGCCTGGCGTTTCATCGCGCCGACCACCTTGTTCCCGATGACAAAGGCGCGCACATCGGTGCCGGCTGCTTCTTCCACGAATTCCTGCACCAGAAAATTGGCGTCCAGGCCGCGGAATGCGTCGGTCAGGCTTTCTGCAGCCTTGCGCGTTTCCGCCAGTACGACACCCTTGCCTTGTGTTGACGAAAGCAGCTTCACCACCACCGGTGCGCCGCCAGCCAGGGAGATGAGGTCCTTGGTGTCTTTCGGGCTATGGGCGAAGGCCGTGACCGGCATGTCGATCTTGGCGCGGGCCAGCAATTGGTGCGCCATCAGCTTGTCTCGCGAATGGCCAATGGAGCTCGCACCGTTCAGGCAGAAGGCGCCGGTGTTGGTGAATTGCCGTAACACGGCGAGCCCATAATCGGTTATGCCTGCACCGATGCGCGGAATGACCGCGTCATAGCGCGGCAGGGCTTTGCCATCATAATGCACTTCCGGGTGCGTCGTACCGATCTGCATGTAGCAGCGGGCCGTGTCGATTGCCTCAATCACATGGCCCCTTGCCTGCGCGGCTTCGATCAGGCGCTGACTGGAATAATTCTTCGGTTCGCGCGTCAGCAGGGCAATCCGCAGGGGACGCTTCACCGGTCGCTTTTTTGGCAGGCCGGCATAGGCGGCGAAGTCCAGCTTCGGCTGACGGAACGACGCGTTGGCATCCACAATCATGTCGGGCTGGATCGCGCCGCGCCCGAATAGCATGCGATAGGACATGCTTTCCCGATTGGTGAGTGTCAGCTGAATGGGCCAGCGTCGTCCGCCCATTTCCACATCGGTCTGGATCACGTAGCGCAGCTCTGTTTCGCCGTTCGAACTCGTCACGTCGCGGCGATCGACCACCGGGGCGGAACAGGTCACTTCCAGAGCAGGATTGTTCGGATCCGGCTGAATCAGGAAGCGCACCTGCGGCGCGTCGGACGGCCCGAATGGTTCGATCACGCTGGCATGCAGCGCAGATGTGCGCGCACCGGTATCCACCTTCGCCTTGATGGCAGGCAGGCCAAGATCAGGCAGCGCGAGCCACTCTTCCCAGCCGAGTTCAAAAGGTTTGGAATGGGGCATCTTGAAAGCCTTCCTGCTTGTGCGCGCCCGATAAAGGCGAACGGTCAGGTATTCAATCTATAATGCGCAGATTGTGAGGCTCAGCCTTCCACCAGCCATGCCTTCTCCACGATGCCGACCACGTCGCCCATGATTTCGGTGATCTTGAAATCCTTGGGCGTGTAGACGCGGGTGATGCCCATCTGGCGCAGGGCGCGGGAATCTTCCGGTGGGATAATGCCGCCCACAACGACGGGCACATTATCGAGACCGACCTTGCGCAGCTCGGCAATCGTCTCGCGTACCAGGTCCAGATGGCTGCCCGACAGGATCGACAGGCCCACGACATGGGCATTGTTTTCCTTTGCCTGTGCGGCAATTTCCGACGGCGTGAAACGAATGCCTTCATAAACGACATTCATGCCCACTTCACGGCCCCGCGCGGCGATCTGTTCGGCACCATTGGAGTGGCCGTCCAGGCCCGGCTTGCCGAGCACATAGGTCAGCTGGCGGCCAAGCGCTTCGGAAACGCGCTCGACTTCCTTGCGAACTTCGGCCGCGTTCTCTTCGCCTTCCGTCTTGATAACCATGGCAACGCCCGTGGGTGCACGGAATTCGCCGAAGACTTCCCGCATCGCAGTGCCCCATTCACCGGTCGTGACGCCGGCTTTTGCGCAGGCAATGGATGGCTCCATGATGTTCGTGCCGTCGAGTGCGGCCTGTTTCAGATTGGCGATTGCCGCTTCGGCGGCGGCTTGGTCGCGTTGGTTGCGCCATTCCTTGAGGTCGCGCACCTGGGCAGATTCCTCTGCGGGGTCGACTGTCTGGATGGCCCCATCGCCTGCGCCGAGGGGGCTGTCTTCGCTTTCGGTGTAGCGATTGACGCCTACCACGGTCAGTTCGCCGCTCTCGATAGCCTTGATGCGCTCAATATGCGCGCCGACCAGGCTTTCTTTCATGAAGTCGATCGACTTCGTTGCCCCGCCGCGCGCATCGATATCGGCCAGCGTATCACGGGCCAGCGCTTTCAGCTCTTCGGTCTTGGACTCGATGACGTGGCTGCCATCGAAGATATCTTCATACTCCAGCAGATCCGTCTCATAAGCGAGGATCTGTTGCAGGCGCAGGGACCATTGCTGGTCCCACGGGCGTGGCAGGCCGAGCGCTTCGTTCCAGGCAGGCAATTGCAGGGCGCGGCAGCGCGCTTTCTTGGAAAGGGTTACGGCCATCGCTTCGATCAGGATGCGATAGACATTGTTTTCAGGCTGGGGTTCGGTCAGACCGAGCGAGTTCACTTGGACACCGTAGCGAAACAGCAGCGCCTTCGGACTGGTAACGCCATAGCGCTCGCGGCCAATCTCCTCCCAGAGTTCCACAAAGGCACGCATCTTACAAAGTTCTGTAACGAAACGGACGCCTGCGTTCACGAAGAAGGAAATTCGGCCGAAGACGGTTTCAAAGTCTGATTCCGGAACTTGTCCGCCTGCTTTCACCGTATCAAGAACGGAAATTGCCGTCGCCAGTGCGTAGGCCAGCTCCTGTTCCGGTGTCGCTCCCGCTTCCTGCAGGTGGTAGGAGCAGACATTCATCGGATTCCACTTGGGCACTTCGGTATAGCACCAGCTGACCATGTCGGAGATCAGGCGAAGGCTCGGCTCCGGCGGGAACACATAGGTGCCACGGGAAAGATATTCCTTCACGATGTCGTTTTGTGTCGTGCCGCGCAGCTTCTTGCGATCATCGCCGCGTTCGTCTGCCAGCGCCACATACAGCGCCAGCATCCAGGCCGCCGGCGCGTTGATCGTCATGGACGTGTTCATCTCTTCCAGAGGCAACTGATCGAAGAGCAGGCGCATATCGCCCAGATGCTTCACAGGCACGCCGACCTTGCCGACTTCGCCCTTCGAGAGGATGTGGTCCGCGTCGTAGGCGGTCTGGGTGGGCAGGTCGAAGGCGATGGACAGGCCCGTCTGGCCCTTGGCCAAATTGCCGCGATAGAGCTCGTTGGATTTCGTCGCCGTGGAATGGCCGGCATAGGTCCGGAAGATCCACGGGCGATCCGGTGCGTGCTGGTATGCTTTATCCATGTCTGCCACGGAATTCTCCCCATATTATGTTGCGCCGCAACATGCCGTGTGATGCGACACAAGGCAAGCGTGCATGCTTGCGTCAGGATGTCAGAGCAACCAGATGAAAGCGAGAGGAGAACCATGTGAAACACCCGGCCAGTCTCATCCAATCCGCATTGTTGCTGCGAATTGTTGCAATCCTCGTTTTTCCGATTGGCGTGGTCGTTTCGGCCTTGTTGGAACGTAGCATCCTCATGGTTGCTGCGCTGGCGGCAGGCATGCTGCTGGTCAGCTGGATCGAGCGCATACGCCTGCACCGGCTGACCGGGCACGAGGGATATCCAGCAGTGACCGGCCTGCTGCCGGGCTTTGCGGTGCGGGCGGGCCTGCTTGCGGGACTGTTCATCGTGTGTCTCGGCCTGTTTGCCTTGTTTCGTGAGACGGCGTTGGCGCGAGGATTTGGCGCTATCGATGTCGGACTGTTCTGCGCAGCAACCGGGATCGCGCTGCTGGCGAATGGCATCAGCGCCCGCATGGCAACCCAGGAAGTCTCTGCCGTAATGAGCCAGATGAATGCTGGGTTTTCGCCAGATCCGCAGCGTAGGCGCGATGATCTTTCCGAAGACATCATCGAAGGCGAAATCATCGACAAGGATTAGCGATCGCCGGGGACGGTTTCGTTACCGCAAACATTCTGTTAGGCCGTAACTCGTCCGGGGCGTTTCGCGAGTGTGCGAATTCAGGTATAGCGCCCGGGCGCATACGGAGTTTCCGGCAATGATCGACACGATTGGCCTGTTGGCCGCTGCCCTGACAACGCTTTCATTCCTGCCACAGGCCCTGATGGTAATCCGGACGGGACGGACCGACGGCATATCGCTGGTAATGTATACGATGTTTACGGCTGGCGTCACAGCCTGGTTGATCTATGGCGTCCTGCTCAATTCAATGCCGATCATTGTCGCGAACGCCATTACAATTCTGCTAGCCAGCGTAATCCTGACGCTGAAAGTGCGTCACACCCTTCAGGCGAGGGCCCAGGCAGCAACTTTGGACACGTCCGCGCCAATCGCCTCGTAATAAAGTCTCTGGACCTGACGGGTGACGGGGCCGGGCTTGCCGTCCCCGACCGGACGATCTTCCAGTTGGACAATCGGAGCGATCATGGCGCCTGCCGATGTGGTGAAAATTTCTCGGGCTGCATAGGCCTCATCAGGCGTGAATGCGCGCTCTTCCACGTCCAGTCCCTGGCTTTTCAGGCGCGCCACCACGTTTGCCCGTGTGATGCCCGGCAGGATGTCGCTGGACAGGTTGCGTGTGATGATCCGGTTGTCAGTGGTCACAATCCATGAATTGGCGGAAGCGGCTTCGGTGACGTGGCCGTCTTCCACCATGAAGGCGGTCTGCGCGCCTGCATCCCGCGCGGTTCGATAGGCCAGCGCTTGCGACACGAGCTGTGTTGTCTTCAAATCCCTGCGCCGCCAGCGGATATCGTTCAGGAAAATGGCGCGGATCCCGTGTTCGGCGACAGGGCCGATCAGCGGCCGGTGATCGGCAAACAGGAATACGGTCGGCTCGAACACCTCCGGACCGGCAAAGTCGCGTCCTTCATAGGCACCGGCGGTGATCTGCAGGTAGATCAATCCCTCCATCAGCGCATTCTTCTCGATAAGCTGCGTGTGCAGTTTTTCCCACGTCGCAGGGTCGTGTGGATTAGGAATGGCTATGGCATCCAGCGTGTTGGCCAGCCGCGTCACATGGCCTTCGAAATCCACCATTTTCCCGCCATACACCGCCGTCACTTCATAGGCGGCGTGCGCAAACAGGAAACCCCGGTCCAGTGGGGATATCATGGCATCTTTCCGTTCAGAGAAAGCTCCGTTTAGATAAACCGTCTCGCCCATTGGCATGAATGCAACGCCCCCATGTAGATTTTTGTGCAGCGCAACAAAATTCTTGCAAGCGTTACACTCAGCGGCCAAGGTGGCGGTAACCGGATGTTTTGTGAAGACATGAACAGTGTGCGCCGGAGCATTCCGGAAGTGTAATCAAGGAGGAGGGCCCCCCTGCCATGGCAAGGGAGACAAAAGACATTTACGAACTCGGCGAAATTCCGCCGGAGTTCCACGTACCGAAAATGATGCATGCCTGGGCGATTCGCCGGGAACGCCACGGTCGCCCGTCCACGGCGATGCAGCTGGAGCAGGTGCCGGTGCCGGAAATCGATTCCGACGAGGTTCTGGTGCTCGTTATGGCAGCCGGCGTAAACTACAACGGCATCTGGGCCGGTCTGGGCGAGCCGATTTCGCCATTCGACATTCACAAGCAGGACTATCACATCGCCGGCTCTGACGCCGCGGGCATCGTCTGGGCCGTTGGCCGCAAGGTGACGCGCGTGAAGCCGGGCGATGAAGTCGTCATCCACTGTAACCAGGATGATGGCGATGATGAGGAGTGCAATGGCGGCGATCCAATGTTCTCGCCGAGCCAGCGCATCTGGGGCTATGAAACGCCGGACGGCTCTTTCGCGCAGTTCTGCCGCGTTCAGGCGCGCCAATGCATGCCGCGCCCGAAGCATCTGACCTGGGAAGAGAGCGCCTGCTACACGCTGACGCTCGCAACCGCTTACCGCATGCTGTTCGGACACCGCCCGCACATTCTGAAGCCCGGCGAAAATGCCCTGATCTGGGGCGCATCCGGCGGACTCGGCAGCTTTGGCGTGCAGCTCTGCGCCGTCACAGGTGCCCATGCGATCGGGGTCGTCTCGTCGGATGACAAGTTTGACCATGTCATGTCGCTCGGCGCGAAAGGTGTGCTGAACCGGAAGGACTTCAATTGCTGGGGCCAGTTGCCGAAGGTGAACGGCCCGGAATTCAGCGACTACATGAAGGAAAGCCGGAAATTCGGCAAAGCGATCTGGGAAATAACTGGCAAGCAGGATGTCGACATCGTGTTCGAGCATCCGGGTGAGTCCACATTCCCCGTGTCGGTATTTGTCGTCAAACGTGGCGGCATGGTTGTGATCTGTGCCGGTACGACCGGCTTCAACCTGACCATGGATGCGCGCTTCCTCTGGATGCGCCAGAAGCGGGTGCAGGGCAGCCACTTTGCAAACCTCAAACAGGCATCCGCCGCGAACAAGCTGGTCATTGATCGCCGGATTGATCCGGGCATGTCGGAAGTCTTCCCTTGGGCAGACATTCCGGCGGCGCACGAGAAGATGCTGGATAACAAGCATCTTCCGGGCAACATGGCCGTGCTGGTGACATCACCGAAGCCGGGCCTGCGCACGGTTGAGGATGTGCTTGCGGTCAGCGGACAGGCCTGATCCTTCCGGCTCAAATAGAAAACCCCCGTCGGTGAAGACCGGCGGGGGTTTTTCTTTGTCCTGAAAACTCTTGGCTAAAGCTCGTCCATGCCGCCCGGATTGCGACGGCGGCGGATCAGCCACATGACCCCGCGGAGATCAGACAGGGCATCTGCGAGTCGGCCGAAATTGGTGTAGTTCGATTTGCCGGATCCACGCTCGCGATGGTTCACATCACGATACTCCACATCGAAGCCCTCCGCCTGCATCAGGGCAGGGACGTAGCGGTGGATGTGATCGAAGTAGGGAAGCTGCAGGAAAGCGTCGCGATAAATCGCCTTCACGCCACACCCTGCATCATCGCAGTCATCTTTCAGCATGCGCTTGCGGATTCGGTTGGCGAAGGTGCTGCCGAAGCGTTTCCACGCCGTGTCCTTGCGCTTGGTGCGGCGCCCCATCACCATTTTCAGGGATTCAGGTGCGTCGGCCCGCGTCAATTGGCGGTAGAGATCCGGCAAGTCAGCCGGGTCGTTCTGGCCGTCGCCGTCCAGTGTTCCAATCACCGGGGCGCGCGCGGCAAGGATGCCGGACCGGATGGCGCGGCTTTGGCCTGCATTCTTGCGATGGCTGACCACGCGCAGCATCGGAAAGCGGGATTTCAGCTCGACAAGGCGCGCGCGCGTATCGTCGCTGGACGCATCATCCACGAATACCATTTCAAAGGCGCGGCCATCCAGCGCGCGATGGATCTCGGTGATCAGCGGTTCGACGTTGCCGGATTCATTGTGAACAGGCACGACAACAGAGAATTCGAGTGACTGGGCCATGGCTGGCACCTTTCAGCAAGGGAATCGCGCACGCGCGCGAGGCAGGTTTCGCACGCTCATACAAAGCGATTTGACGCAAGGCGAGCCCTATGGCGCATCTGTCGCGCACTGAAACTCAGCGTAAAACAATGAAGACGCGCCGGGATGAACACGGTAAACGGCATTTATGACTTTGCTTGATCGACTGTCGACCGGCTGGAAGCCGTGGTTTGTGCTGTTCATTCTGACCTTTGGTGCTGCGGCGCCGGGCGTGTTCAACCTGCCTGCTCTGGACCGGGATGAAAGCCGCTTCGCGCAGGCATCAAAGGAGATGCTGGAAGAGAAGGATTATATCCGCATCCAGTATCAGGACGAGCTTCGCAACAAGAAGCCGGCCGGTATCCACTGGCTGCAGGCTGCCTCCACCGCTGTCTTTACCGGGCCGGAAGCGAAGGAGATCTGGACGTATCGTGTGCCGAGCTGGCTCGGTGCTGCCTTCGGCACGCTTGCCTGTTTCTGGACCGGGCTTGTGCTGGTCGGGCGGCGTGCAAGCTTTGTCGGTTCGGCCCTGTTCGGGGCGTCGCTGCTGCTGACATCGGAAGCGCATATCTCGAAAACGGATGGCATGCTGGTCTTCCTGACCACGTTAAGCATCGGCGCGCTGGCACGGCTCTATATGCGGCGGGACCAGTCCAAGAAGATGGCGTTGCTATTCTGGGCCTGCATGGGCACCAGCTTCCTGATCAAGGGGCCCGTCACGCCAATGGTCGCGGCCTATGCGGGCATGGGCGCATGGGTCTGGGCCAAGGCGACGGACGGAAAGGGCGGAGACTGGTGGCGCGTGCTGACCTGGTGGCCGGGGCCCGCGATTTTCGTTGCGATGGTGCTGCCCTGGTTCCTGTGGATCCAGGCGGCAACGGATGGACAATACATCAAGGGCGCCGTCGGCAAGGATCTGAAAGACAAGTTCACCGGCGCGTCTGAAGGCCATGGTGGGTGGGCCTTTTATCATCTGACCCATATTCCAGCCTGGTTCTTCCCGGCCACGCTGTTCTTTGTTCCGGGCATTGTGACGGCATGGAAGCGCCTGAAACCGATCCGTCCGCGCGGAGGTGCCTGGCTGAAACATGTCGTCATCGTCAGTGGCGCAATTTTCGTCGCCTTGCTTGCGCTAAATTATCTGTTGCCCTTCCTTCCGCGCCCCGATGGGGAAGGGCTGGTTGCCCGAACGCTGAACTCGATTGCATCCCTGAAACCGCTTCCCGCCTGGCCGGCACTGGTCATCGCGGTCTTCTGGTGGCTATCGGGCCGCGACACCTGGATGACACGGTGGCCCGTCGGCGAGGAGATAATCCCCGACGAAACGCGCGCCATAAGGCTGCTCGTTGCCTGGGCTTTGCTGACCTATGCATTCTTCGAGCTGATGCCGACCCTGCTCAGCCACTATATCCTGCCGGCCTATCCAGCGTTCGGCCTGCTGGCGGGCTATGCCTCGACGCGTATGATGGAGGGCGAGTTCCTGCCGGTGACGCGATGGGTCTCGATCGTGCTGTTTGCCCTGGGCGCCATCCTGTTGCTGGCAGTCTCGTTTCCGGGCGTCACGACCTATTTCATGGCCGAGACGGCAGGCGACTTCTCGACAGCCTTCCCGAAGGATGTGCTGGCAACCTGGACAGACTACCGCGAATTTCCGCTCTGGTTCTGGTGGATCGGTTTTGCGCTATGCGGTGTTGCCATCGTGGAGTTCAGTCGTCGGCATGAATGCAATGCGGCCATGTTCGCCATCTATGCCGCCGTGGCAATTGGCTGGCATGTGCGGATCTTCATGTTGCCGAGTCAGGTCTGGGTGCAGCCGACAGAGACTGCGCGTCTGGCCCTGGAAGATGTGTGCGGTGTGCCGGGTGAGGCGTGCGAATGGGAAACCCCAACGCGCATTCTGGCACTGGGATATGCCGAGCCGTCCTATGTGCTCACGCTGGGCACGCAGAACTTGCACCCGCCAGAGACGCCACTTGATCTGCCTCAGGATCTTTCCGCCTATCCGGTTGTCTATCTGGTCAATCTGGAAGACCGCAAAGCCGAGCCACCCATTCAGGACGAACTCGCGCATCTGCGGTCGCAGGCCGAACAGATGTCGCTGTGCGTGACGGAGACAGAATCCTATTACGCGCTGAACTACTCGAATGGCGACCCGGTCAATTTCCGTGCCCTGAGATTTGACGCAGGTGGCTGCCCGGACTGATGGCTAGAATTCGTATCCGATCCGCAGGCCATAGGTGCGTGGACCAGACCGGAACGTATCATAGCCGATGAACCCATAGCCGGACACGGCATAGTCTTCATCCGTCAGGTTCCGGCCCCAGGCAGTCAGGGTGATACCTGTTTCGGTGAATACGAAACTCGCTTCGGCTTGCAGCGTCGTGAAGCCCTCCTGCATGCGGCTGTCCAGCCCTTCCGGGTCAAGATAATAGTCGCCCCGATACTTGGCGTGCACGGAGATGCTGCAATCAATCGTGTCCGTGGCCGCAAATTCATATCGGCCGCCCAGTGTGGCGGATACGTCCGGTGCGAAGGGCAGGGGGTTGCCGTCGAATGTGTCTGCATTTCCCCCGATATCGGAAGTCTGATCAATTTCGGTTTCAAGCAGGGTGAGTGCGCCCTGAAGTGTGAACTGATCCGTGACCAGCCAGTCAAAATCTGCTTCAACCCCATAGGAAAGTGCCTCGTCCAGATTGGAGAGGGAGTTGGACGTGATGCTCGATCCATCCGGCAGCGGAAAGTTCACGAAGATGCGGGCTTGAGGATCTGAGTAATCCTGAAGGAAGGCCGCTACGGCATATGCGAACCTGTCAGACTGGCCCTTGTAGCCAATCTCGTAGGCCGTCACCGTTTCCGCATCGAACAGGCCCTCGTCTGCGAAATGCGTCGCATTGTTCTGGACTTCGCCATTGAAGCCGCCGGATTTATAGCTGTTGGAGATGGACGCATACGCCGCTCCATGTCCCAGCGCATAGGAAAGCGCGGCATGGCCAGAGAGATACGTCTCCTCAATCTTGTTTGACCCGGCAGCGAACCCGAGCCCGCCAACATTGTTGTAGCCGATGGTGCCGTCTTCAAAGATGTGCCGTCCACTGCCTTCTCCTTCGATCGCCTCATGGGTGATGCGCGCGCCAAGTGTTGCGGTCAGGCGATCAGACAGGTCAAATTCATTGTGCGTGAAGGCCGCGAGGGTCGAGCGATCCTGACGGATGTCGGTTACCAGTGTCATGGCGGCGGTGCCGGAAGCCGGTGTGGGGCCGGGGCGACTGGCCGCGCCGACATAGGGGCAGGTCCCCAGCAGGGTGTCTGGGTCGAGCTCCCCGCACCAGATCGTGTAGGTCTGGCTGAAATCCTCAACAGAGCCGGACACGCCAATCATTGTGCTGCCGCCGGCCCAGTCCGTCTTCAGGCGGACTTCCTGAGAGTATTGCCGGAAGTCACGAAGATAGGCGAGGTTTGCGTTGAAATTCGGATTGTCGAACAGGGCGACAGCACCGTCGAAGTCAAATCCGTATTCCTGATTGTAACCTTCGAAAGCAGTGAGGGAGGTCAGCGCCCAGCGTCCGACATTGCGCTCATACTCGGCGGATATCCCGTAGAATTCGTTATCCGTGTCCTGAACGCCATCACTGCCAACAGCAATCTCATGATCGTCCAGATCAAGCGAATCATTTCGCGGCGCGGCGTTGACGCCATTGTCTTCTTCATAATGGGTGCGCACCAGAAGTGATCCGCCTGCAACATTATCCCAACTCAAGCCGAGCCGTGCGCCGAACTCGTCGCGCTCGCCGCCTGCGGCTTCCGGGCCTGCGACATTGTCCAGCGCGGCATCACGGGAGAGGTATCGCCCGGCAAGGCGATAACTGAAGCCAGACTCGAACGTCTCGCCATACGCGCCATCAAGGTCTACGCGGTTCAGATTGCCATAACCGAGGCGGACATATCTGCGCTGGGTCTCATCCGGACGGGCCGTGATGAAATTGATCGCTCCACCGGAAGCGTTTCGTCCGTAAAGCGTGCCTTGCGGGCCCTTGAGCACTTCAATCCGTTCCAGATCATACAGCATCAATCCGGTCTGCACATTCGTCGCGAGATAGACGCCATCGGAATAAACTGCCGCAGCTGTCGGTGTCAGCGCCTGATGGTCGACGGCCCCAACTCCGCGGATCTGAAATGCGATCTGCGTTCCGTTGGCAACGGCGGCCTCGACCCCGGTCAACAAGTCGGTCACGTCTTCAGCGCTGACATAGGCGTCGGCCAGGGACAGTTCGCCACTGTCGATCACGCTGACAGACATCGGAATGTCGGACAGCGGCGTCGCACTCGGCGTTGCCGTGGTGACGATTGTTTCGAGCCGCTGTGCAGGATCGTCCGACTGCGCGAGTGCAGGCAGGGCAAGCGAAGTGAGGATGAACGGGGCGATAGCGCACGAAGTCTTTTTCATGCGCAGCCCTTATCAAGCTCAAAGAATGAGACGCAACTGCATTTAGCTTATAGTTCAGCTGTACGTAGCAGAACGGCGCATTCCGGCAACACTGCTACAGGTTACGAGGCTAGCGCGGAGCCCGCTTTGCGAGGATCCGTTGCAGCGTGCGGCGGTGCATATTCAGGCGACGTGCAGTCTCGGAGACGTTGTGATTGCACAATTCGTACACGCGCTGGATGTGCTCCCAACGTACACGGTCCGCGGACATCGGGTTTTCCGGCGGAGCGGGTTTTTCGTCCGGAGAGGCCGTAAGTGCGCGGATGATATCGTCAACATCGGCTGGCTTAGACAGATAGTCGACAGCGCCGGCTTTCACCGCAGCAACAGCGGTCGCAATCGCGCCATAGCCTGTCAGGATCACGGCGCGGGCATCAGGACGGTGTTTCTGCAGAACTTCGACCACGTCCAGACCGCTGCCATCTTCCAGGCGCAGGTCCAGAACCGCGAAGGCGGGCGGGTTCAGGCGGGCAATATCCTTGCCTTCAGAGACTGAAGACACGGCAGAGACCACAAATCCGCGTTGGGCGAGGGCGCGGGCCATGCGCTGCACAAACGGGCCGTCATCATCCATGACGAGACAGGAGCGATCCTCAACATCCTTGAGGCTCTCGTGCAGATTTACGTTAACTGGCCGATCCATGGTCCTATCCTTGGTGTAATATTGGCCATATAGGTCTGAACCGCCAATTAATCCAAGTCAGGTGCCTGTAAAAGAGTCAGTGGCCACAGGGTCTGAACCACGGCGCCGCGTTTTGGTGGGGTCCGGTTTCGCGTGGCAATACGGCCGCCCGTGCGCTCGATCAGTGTCTTGGCAATGAAGAAGCCGAGCCCCATGTCGCCGCCGCCAAGATGGGCTTCGCCGCGCTGCGAGACATAAGGCTCTCCCAGTTTTGGCAGGACTTCCGGGGCAAATCCGGGGCCGTCATCGCTGATCGTGATGATGATCTGGTCCGCTGTCCATGTGGCCACGACATTCACGCGCGTATCGGCAAAGCTGACCGCGTTTTCAATGAATGCGCCGAGCGCGTGCAGCACTTCAGGGCTACGCTTGAGGACCGGGGCGCGTGCCTCGCCGCCGTCCCCTGCTTCGGCGCGCACGCGCACATCTACGCCCAGTCCCTTGAACGGAGCTGCCGCTTCAGCGACCAGCGAGTCCAGCGGGATCTGGGCATGAACGATGTCTGTGGCTTCGCGCGCCTCTCGAATGGTGGCCAGAATGGCGCGGCATCGATCTGCCTGCTCGGCGATGAGAATGATGTCTTCTGCGCGCGGATCGTCGGGGTCGAGATCGCCCTGCAATTCCTTTGCGACCAGATGGATAGTCGCCAGCGGTGTGCCCAGTTCGTGGGTCGTCATCGCGGACATGGCGCCCAGTGCCGACAATCTCTGCTCCCGCGCCATCACCACGCCGGCGGCATCCAGCGCCCGCACCAGTCGCGCCTCGTCCTGACTGACGCGCGCCGCCGACAGAGCGAAGAATACAACGCCGACAGCAAGAGCCGCAAACTGGCCGAGTTGGAACAGGGATGGCAGCGCAACGGTGCTGTCCGCCACGCCCCAGGGCAGGGGGAGGTGAAGCATCGGCATCAACGCCGCCAGCACCAGTGCGAGAAGCGCAATCAAGGTCGCGCGGAACGGGCTGAGGCTGAGCGCGGCAACCGTGACAGGCGCCACCAGCAACAACAGGAAGGGATTGGACAGGCCGCCCGTTGCCGCGATCAACGCCGCCAGCTGCACCGTATCGAACGCCAATTGCAGGGTTGCCTCCCAGCCGCGTGTCAGGCGCTGGCTCTGGAAGGCGAACGACAGGAACACATTCAGCCATGCAGACGCAGCGATGATCGACAGGCAAAGTGCCAGAGGCATGTCGAAATTCAGCCCGAACGACACGAACAGCACGGCAACCGTCTGCCCCGCCACGGCCAGCCAGCGCAGCGTGATGAATGTGCGCAGGCGCGTACGCCCCAGGGCCGATTGCGCCGATCCCAGCCCTTCAGGGGGCAGGGTGAAGATCGCATCGTCGAGATCTATGTGTCCGTCGCGGGTCAAATCATCCATTTGTGCCTTATGCGGCAGCGTGACGCTTGCGCCAAGCGCCGCTTGCGGCCCATATCGCCATCATGATGATCAGATCGCTTGTGACCCCATCCGCGCTGCTGGCTTCCGCCTTGCTGGCTGCCTGTTCGCCGTCTTCTGCGCCGGAAGCAGACTCCGCCCCACGGGCCAAGTCCAGCGGTGTGCAGGCCAGCTGTACCGGCCGGGCTTATCCCGAGATTGGCGGGCCGATTTCCCTGATCAACGATGCCGGTGAGCGCGTCACGGAAGACACCTATAAAGGCCAACCGACTCTGATCTATTTCGGCTTCACCTATTGCCCGGATGTCTGCCCGATGACGCTGGTCAATGTGGAGCGCGCCTATGCGCAGCTTCCGGATGATATCGACCCGCCCCAGACCCTGCTGATTTCGGTGGATCCTGAACGCGATACGCCCGAAGCGCTGGCCGCTTATGTGAAAGCTCCGCGTTTTCCGGAAAACCTTGTCGGCCTGACCGGCACACCGGAAGAGGTGCGCGCAGCAGCAGATGAATTCCTGTCGGACTATTCCCGTGTGGAACAAACAGACAGCCAGTCCGAATACACGATGGACCACACATCCTTGCTGTACCTGATGGATGAAGACTGGCAGCTGAAAACCTTCTTCACGCATGAAGACACCGCAGAGACCATTTCTGCCTGCCTTGGCGAATTGCTGGCAGAATAAAAAAGGCCCGCGCGTTCGGCGGGCCTTTCTGAATTCAGGCCAGGAGACTGGCCGCGAAGAACGCGAAGAATGCGCCGATTGCGAAAGCAACGACGCTCACCCACCAGACAATCCAGCTGATCTGGCGCGCCCGCGTACAGGCCCGTGCTTTCACCGGGTCCACCGGACACGGCAGAGAGCGTGCATGCCATTGCCATGCCCCCGCGATCGCGATCATCACCGCGGCAACCGAGAAGACCAGACCCTTGTTCTTTCCGAGCCATGTGATTTGCGGCACGGCCTCGATCAGGCCGGCCATCACAGCCCCCGCGCCGATGCTGACCAGCAGGGCGGGCAGGGCGCAGCAGATCAGGGTGCCCGTCGAGGTGAACAGCGACAGGAAGGCGGGCAGCGTGCTTGGCGCTTTGACTTCGCCGCTCATGCGCCGTCGCCCCGGTCAATGCTGACCAGCGAATAGCCGGATTTGCGGATCAGCTTTCCGATGGTCTCATCATCCATGGACGCCCCGGCTTTCAGGCCGAGGACGATCTCGCCATTGTCGAGATCGACGGACACGCTCTCCACCGCATCCTGCTTCTTGAAGACCTTGCGCACGGCCTGCGCGCAGAAATCGCAGACAAGGCCGTTCACCTTGGCTGTCACGATCTGGGCAGAACTGGCGGCGTCTATCGGGTCCACCAGATCGGGCGCCGTGCCTTCATGAGCGGAGTGGTCCATTTTCGAATGATCCATCATTTCGTCGGCCATGGCTGGCATTGCGGCGATGGAAAGGGCGAGGATACCAACAGTGATCTTGTTCAGTTTCATGAGTTTCTTCCTGTAAATCAGAACCGGATGATCCAGTTCGCAAGCAGTTCCTCGGTCTCCAGAGTATAGCCGATTTCGACCATCTGGACGTCCTTGAAGAACCGGATGAGAGGGGTTGTGGTTGTAGGTTCGGAGGCTTCGGGATGGTTATCCACCTGCAGCATCAGCCAGGTATGAAGGTCTCCGAAGTCGCCAATGTAGGGCGCAACGCCGACCCGCGCGCTGTGGCGCAGGCTCTGGTTTCCGGCGAAGTCGGTTGCCCGGGCTTCATAGGATGTGAACCAGCGCCGGGTCTCCCAATCCGCTGCGAACCCGGCAAATCCGGCGAGCTCTCCGGAGGCATCTCCGAAGGGGTCAGCTTCGCCAACGCCCAGCTTCAGGTACGCATTGCCCTGGCTGCTGGGGCCGTTCCACCTCTTCAGGAGGCGATTGTATTGCAGGCCGGTGAACTGCACGTCCTCGGCCCAGTTCCGTTCTGCATAGAAACCGATCGAGTCCGATGCGGTGGGCGAATAGTGCGCATGCAGTGAGGAGTAGTCTCCATTGTTCATCTGCATGACCGTCCAGCCTCCGGGATAGGAAACGGGACGCGCCTCGGCCATGGGGGCCAGGGCCGCCCAAGTCAGGCATGCCGCAACAGGTGCGGCGCGGGATAGGAAGGACAAGGCCTTCTCCTTTGTTCCGGGTTGAAAGGATGTTTCGTGGGAAACATCACACCCGGGGAGGCGGCGGCTCCGGTACAAAGGTGATCGAGACAGGATTTGCGTCCAGCGGCGTATCAAACAGCGGCGGATAGGTCTGGCTGAGCTTGTCCCCTGCCGCGAGAGATAGAAGCGCGGCGACGATGGCAGGGCAGCAACAGGCGGTACCGTCCATCATGCCGTCCATCGGCTGGTCGGGCATGCTGGCCGGATCGTGGTCCATCATCCCCATGTCGCAATCAGCCGCCATCACATGAACCATCTGACTGGCCTTCGCAGACGGACAGTCCGCTTGCGCGGCGCTGGCCGTGCCAGACGCGAACAGCAACAGGCTGAAGCAAAGAAGGGCGATCCGTCGGAACATCAGGCGTGTTCTATCACGAAACCATCCGATCTCGTCAAATGACAAGGCAGTGAGCTATTGGGCGACCCATCCGCCATCGATCGACAGGTCGGCCCCGTTGATCTGGTCTGCATCCGGCGAACAGAGAAAGGCGACAAACCCGCCAATTTGTTCAGCCGTGACGAATTCCTTCGTTGGCTGGGCAGCGAGCAGCACATTCTTCACCACCTCATCGCGGGTCATGCCGCGCGCCTTGGCCGTATCGTCAATCTGGCCGTCAACTAGCGGCGTGTGCACATAGCCGGGGCAGACGAGATTACACCGTACGCCATGTTCCGCCCCTTCTAGCGCGGTCACCTTGGTCAGGCCGGACAGGCCATGCTTGGCGGCGACGTAGGCGGACTTGAACGGAGAGGCGACCTTGGCATGGGCGCTGCCGGTATTGATGATGCGGCCCCAGCCCTTTTCCTTCATCGGCCCGAGAGCCAGCCGTGTGGTGTGGAACGCCGCTGACAGGTTCAGCGCCATGATCAGATCCCATTTGGCGACCGGGAAATCTTCCAGCGGCGAGACGAATTGCGTACCGGCATTGTTGACCAGGATATCGACGCCGCCGAATTCCTTCGTCACATAGCCGAACATGCCTTCAATGGCGTCCGGATTGGTCAGGTCAGCCCCCGAATAGCCGACCTGTACGCCGTGTTCCGATCGCATCTCTGCCTGAAGCGCCTCGATTTCATCGGCGTCACCAAACCCGTTCAGCACGATGTTGGCGCCAGCCTGTGCCAGCCGGTCGGCGATGGCCTTCCCGATGCCGCTGGTCGAGCCGGTAACGAGGGCGGTTTTCCCCTTGATCATGAATCTGTCTCCTTGAGGCAATGTCGTGCTAAAGGTAGGGATAAGACGGGCTCGGTTCGGGTCAATGGAAATCAGAGGAAATGGCGAGCGTTTATGGGCGGTGAGACTTTAGCATTTGTCGAAGCTTTCCCGCGCTTCCTGGTCTGGACCGGCGCTGCGGGCATCATGCTGTTCATTGCCAGCGCGATTTACGTCTTTCTGACCCCGTGGAAAGAGCTGGCCCTTGTGAAATCCGGAAACGCGGCCGCGGGGTATGCGCTGGCTGGCGCGATTGTCGGGCTCGCCATTCCGATAGCATCCTGCCTTGCCTCCAGCGTCACACTGGTCGATCTCGCCATCTGGGGCGTCGTGTCCTTGTTGATCCAGTTGCTGGTCTACCGGCTGGTGGATGTGTTGCTGACCGATATCCCACGCCGGATTGAGGAAGAAGAGGCGGGCGCCGCCGTCGTGCTGGTGTCGGCAAAGCTGGCTTCGGCCCTGATCATCGCAGCGGGTCTCTGGGACCCCGTGCTGCAACGGTTTTAAGGAGGGGCTGGAGACTTCATGCGTTCGTTCGACTGGGTGATCTATGCGTTGGTTCTGGGCGTCGTCGTCTGGACCCTGTTTTCGCGGGATCCGAAAGCAGACGCGCCTGAGCCGCCCCTGGCCCAGATCGAAGCCGAAGGGCCGACACTGCCGCCGCCGTCTCCACTGGATGAACAGGTGCTTGTGCAGGTCAGTGAACCCAAGGACGGAATTGGCACGGCCTTCGCCGTGAACACGTCAGGCCAGTGGATCACGGCGCGGCATGTTGTCGACGGATGCAATTCTGTCGGTTTGCTGGTCGCGCCTGGCCAGTATGTTCCGGTGGAAAGTGTTGTCGTCGACCCGGACCATGACCTTGCCTTGCTGACGACGGGGCGCAGCCCGAATCCGGTCAAGCTGGATCTGGAATCGCCATTGAGAATTGGCACACACGGATTTCATGTCGGCTACCCTCAAGGTCGGCCGGGGGAAGTGGCGACGAAATTGATGTCCCGCTCGAAGCTGATCACGCGGGGGCGCAGGGAAGGGGCCGAGCCCATTCTGGCCTGGGCCGAGATCGGCCGCACACGGGGCCTGACCGGTCCGCTCGGAGGCATCTCGGGAGGACCGGTGTTCGATGCAAACGGCGCTGTGCGCGGGGTGATCGTCGCCGAAAGCCCGCGCCGTGGGCGCATATACACCGCGGCGCCAACATCCGTGGATGCGTTCCTGACCAGTCTGAGCATTGATCGCGAGGACGGCCCGACAGAAGTCTTCGCCGAGGAAACGTACGGTCCTGTATCTGATAATGCCCGCCGCCGTTTGCAGGTGGTAAAAGTGGCCTGCCGGGTGACCCCATGACACATTTTGCTTCCCGCCTTATCGCTGGGGCGCGCCGGATGGGCCCGCTTTGCGTGGGCATTGATCCGCATCCGGGGCGGGTCCCCGAACTGTTCGGTGGCGACACGCCCGATGGGCTCGCGGCGTGGGGCGAAGCGGTGGTTGAGGCGACATCAGGTCGGGCCTGCGTGGTGAAGCCGCAAGTCGGCCTGTTCGAGCGTCACGGGCCGGATGGCCTGCGCGCCCTGCAGCGGGTCTGCGATGCGTCGAAGGCTGCCGGTCTCATGGTCATCACGGATGCGAAACGCGGCGACATCGGTACGACCGCCAAAGGGTATGCCGCTGCCTATCTGTCTCAGGACGCGCCATTCTATTCAGACGCTGTAACGGTGAACCCCTATATGGGCATGGACACGCTGGAGCCGTTTCTGGAACAGGCCGAAGCGAACGGAAAAGGCGTTGTCGTGCTGGCGCGCACGTCCAATCCGGGATCGGCCGATTTTCAGGCAAAGGATCTTGAAGGCGCGCCGCTATATGCTCGCGTGGTAGAGGCGCTTGCGCCAGCGATCGAGCGCCTGAAGGGCCCGGACGGCTGGTCCAGCCTGATGCTGGTGGCGGGTGCGACGGGGCCGGATGAAGCGCGCAAGCTGAGGGCACTTGCGCCGGATGCCTTGTTCCTTGTGCCGGGATATGGCGCGCAGGGCGGCGGCGCGGCGGATGCCCTCGCAGGGTTTGCAGATGTGGACGGGCGCCTCGAAGGCGGCGTGGTGAATGCGTCCCGCTCCGTCACATTCCCGGATGGGTCAGCCGCAGCTGGCGACAAGACAGCGTGGCGCGCGCTGATCGAGGCCGCGATTGATGCGGCGCAGGCCGATCTTTCCGCACATGCCCGGCTCGGAGCGGCAACGCCCGCCTGACCTAAAGACAGGTCTCGACAATCGGCCTGCCTCCACTACTCTCCCTTTCCAAAGCGGCACGAGACCGTCTCGAGGAAACGAATAGGGAGAGGAACCGCCATGGCGAATTGGCAGTCCACACTGATTGCGGGGGCATCCTTCGCAATTCTTGCCGCCTGCGGGCAGGCGAAAACCGCAGACAAGGAATCATCCGCCCAGCCGGAAGCGTTCGCGTCGGTCGATACCGATCGGATCAGCACGGCGAGCGCAGGGGAGGAATGGCTGACCTATGGCGGCACATATGATGAGCAACGCCATTCCAGCCTGACCAATGTGAACACCGACACGGTCGCCGACCTGGGCGTGGCATGGACCTATGATCTGGCGACAAATCGCGGCGTGGAATCGACGCCCATCGTTGTGGATGGCGTCATGTATGTCACCTCGGCCTGGTCGCTCGTCTATGCGCTGGACGCCAAGACAGGCGAGGAATTGTGGGTTTACGACCCGGACGTGGATCGCGCCGTGGGCGTGAAGGCGTGCTGTGATGTCGTGAACCGCGGCGTCGCTGTCTATGATGGCAAGGTCTATGTCGGGGTGATTGATGGCCGGTTGGAGGCGCTGGACGCAGAAACCGGCGAGGTCGTCTGGAGCAAGGTGACCGTTGACCAGTCCAAGCCCTACACGATCACAGGCGCGCCACGTGTGGTGAATGGCAAAGTGCTGATCGGCAATGGCGGCGCAGAGCTCGGCGTGCGGGGCTACCTCTCGGCCTATGACGCGAACACCGGCGACAAGATCTGGCGTTTCTTCACGGTGCCAAATCCGGAAAAGCAGCCTGATGGCGAAGTGTCCGATGCGGCGTTCGAGGATATCGGCAATGTGACGTGGGGCGACGAGGGCGCTTGGGTTACCGATGGCGGCGGCGGCACAGTCTGGGACTCCATCGTCTATGACGAGGTGAACGACCAGATCATCTTCGGTGTTGGTAATGGCTCACCATGGAACCGCGAATTCCGCGACCCGTCTGGCGGCGACAATCTCTTCCTGTCGTCAATCGTCGCGGTTGATGCGGAAACCGGCACTTACAAGTGGCACTTCCAGACGACACCCGGCGACAATTGGGATTACACCGCGACACAGACGATCATTCTGGCAGACCTGCCGCTCGGCGAAGACGGTGCAAGCCGCCGCATCGCGATGCAGGCCCCGAAGAATGGGTTCTTCTACGTGCTGGATGCTGAAACCGGCGAATTCCTGTCCGGCGACGCGTTTGTCCCGCAGAACTGGACAACCGGCCTCGATGAAGCCGGCCGTCCGATCGAGGTCGCTGCGGCGCGCTATGGCGATGTGCCATACCAGCAAACGCCAGGCCCGCTCGGCGCGCACAACTGGCATCCAATGGCCTTCAATCCGGACCTGAACCTTGCCTACATTCCGGCTCAGGAGATTCCGCAGGCGTACGCCCGGGATTCCCGGTTCGAAAGCCAGTCGGTCGGCTGGAACACTGGCGCAGACTTCTCCGCTGGCGTTCCGCCGATTGCCCCGCCGGAGGTCGCAAAATTCCTGCGGTCGACCTTGAAAGGACGACTGATCGCCTGGGATCCGGTTGCCGGGGAGCCTCGCTGGACGGTGGAGCATGACAACGCCTGGAATGGCGGTGTTCTGTCGACAGCAGGGGGTCTGGTGTTCCAGGGCAAGCTGAATGGCGAGTTCGCGGCCTATGATGCGGCCACGGGAGACAAGCTCTGGAGCCATGAACTGAAGTCGGGCGGCGCGTCCGGTCCCGGCACATTCATGATTGATGGCGAGCAATATGTGACCATCACCACAGGCTGGGGCAGCGCCTTCGGTCTGGCGGCCGGCTTTGCCTATGACGAGGCGGTCTCGTCAACCGTCGGCAAGGTGGTGACGTTCAAACTGGGCGGAGACGGCGAAATTGCGGATCCTGACTTCCCGATGATCGACAAGACGCCGAAGGCCGATGCCTTCGGGGACGAGACGCTGATCGCCGAAGGGGCCGTTCACTATTCTCGTAACTGCGCCGTCTGCCACGGGCCGCTTGCGGTCAGCTCCGGCGTGTTGCCGGACCTGCGCTGGTCCGCGATTACGGGCAACGACATTGCCTGGAAAGGCGTCGTCCTGGATGGCAATCTGGCCGTCAACGGCATGGTGTCCTTTGCGGATTATCTGACCCCGGAGCAGGCGGAGGCTGTGCGTGCCTACGTGCTGGCCCAGGCCCATGCCGCAACGCCGGTTGAGGCCAGCGAGAACTGACCGTTTTGTGAGTGGCGCGGCCCGCGGGGTCGCGCTACATTCAGGGCATGCACATACTGGTCCTGATCTTCGGAATCCTGATGACGATCGGCGTCTGGTCGTGGCGTATCCAGATGGCACGCCGCGGCGCGAAGGCAGCGCTGGATGCGGCCGGAGCGATCGCCAATGCTCCGCGACGGTTCAAATTCAAATACAAGGCGGGGAAGGGCGGCATCAGCCTGATCGAAGACCCGCGGGAGGCAGCGGCCATCATGATGATGGAAGTGGCCCGCGCCCGCGAAGGCCCGCTGACCGAAGCGCAGGCGAGTGTGATTGATCAGGAAATGATCGCCCATTTCAATTTTTCCCAGGCCGAGGCTGACGAATTGTCTGCCCATGCTGCCTGGGTCACGAATTCGGTGCCGGATCCGCACGCCGCCATGCGCAAGCTGAGCCAGCTCATTGTCAGCGCGCCCCAGCTTGGCCCGAAGGAGATCGTTGATCTGGACGCCATGCTGGTCGCCGTGTCAGAGGCCGAAGGCGTGCCCACCCGCGAACAACTCACCCTGCTGCAGGTGTTCAGAGACAAGGCAGGCCTGAAGACCTGATCCCGTTACCGCTCAACAATGGTTGCGCGCTGCGCCCCGGCGCAATAGGGATTCAGCCCATGTCAGAGTCTCTCCCCAGCGAATATCGCGCCAAGGTGTTCAACGAATCCTGGACGAATTTCTCCGTCCTTCGGCATGGCCGCTTTGACGGCATACTGGTCACCTCAAAGAATTCTGGGACGCACTGGCTGAAATACATGCTGGCAGTGGCGCTGGCGGAAACCTTCGGCATCGCACACCCGACCTATTTCTCCGAAAACGCGGTCCGACCCTATATCGGCTGGCCCAAGGATGACGTGACCTTCCCACAGCTGCCGCGGCTGGCGTTCAGTCACACGATTCCGCACCATCTGGCCGAATGGGGATGGGCCCGCAGCATGGCCAACCTGCCGCCCTATGTGCTGGCGGTGCGCCATCCGATGTCCATCCTCGCCAGCCATCACGCGAAATGGGAATATGATATCAAGGTCGACTGGCTGACCTATCTGAAGGGCGATCCCGGTGGTTCGAAGTATCGCTGCGATCTCTACTGGCTTGCCCGCTTCTGGAATCGCTGGGGCGATATCCGCGCCAGGCATGGCGACAGCATTTTCCTTGTCCAGTACGAGCAGACGCAGAAAGACCCGCGCGCCATCCTTCAGGCCGTGTCGGACCATTGGGGCCTCGGCCTGACCGCGATGGCGCTGGACGCGGCGCTCGCAGCTGGCACGAAGGAGGCGATGGCGGAAAAGGTCGATCCGGACGCTGAGCCCAACGTGCTGCAGAACCGCAAGACGCCGCTGTCAGAACTGTTCACCGGAGAGGCGATGGACATTTACGCCGACCATATCCGCACCTTGTTCCGGCACGATCTGGACTATGACCTGCTCAGCCTTCCGGCTTGAGGTATCCGCTTGATCGACCGTCTGCGGTGTATTTGATCCACCACGGCTCAATCTCGGCTTGCTGTTCAAGTTCAAGGAAAAGCGGATCTTCCAGAACGGCGGCGGAATACTCCGCTGCGGCGCCCGTCAGCGGCAGGCCATAGGTGCGAAAGCGCGTGACAACCGGCGCATAGAAGGCGTCTGCCGCGCTCCACTTGCCGAACAGGAAGTCGCCGCCTGCGCCGTACTGCGCGCGCATGTCGTCCCACATGGTCTGGATGCGGGCGATGTCGGCCTCCAATGCCTCGGTCATCTCAGGCGTTTCGGAACGGCTGCGAATGTCCATCGGACACGCCTTGCGCAGCGCCGGGAAGCCTGCATGCATTTCGCTTGTCACGGCGCGGGCAATCGCGCGCTTTCCAGCATCGTCCGGCCAGACCTCCCCGGCAGGGGCCCAGTCCGCAATCCATTCCGTGATGGCCAGGCTTTCCCAGACCGTCACATCGTCCCAGATGAGTAGCGGTACTTTTGCGGTCGGGCTGATCTCCTTCAGCTTCGCGGACGTGTCCGGGAAATCGAGCGGGACAATCACTTCTTCCACTGGCAGGCCAACGCGGCGCGCCACCAGAAGCGGCCGGATCGACCAGCTGGAATAGTTCAGGTTTCCGAGAACGAGCTGTCTCATGCGCGTTTTCCCTCTCCGATCAGCCATTTGACTTCGTGCACATGCGTGTGCCCGAACACGCCCGCCTTGGCATACGGGTCGTCGGTGCCCAACGCCTTTGCGGCGGCAAGGTTCTCAGCTTCGATCAGGCAGAGCGAACCGATCATCTGGCCCTCCTCGGACATCAAGGGCCCGGCCATGCGCACGGCGTCTCCCAGTCCCTTTACCCATTCGAGATGGGCCGGGCGGTTGGCAGCGCGAAGTTCTGCGCCATTGATTTCATTGTCGAGATTATGGAAGGCGAAAAGCGGCATATGTCTGGGCTCCGGCAGCAGAATTGTCTGACCAGCCATATGGCATATCGCCTCCGCTGTGCCCATAGGTGGGAATAGGGGAACAAATCGGCTGAATGAATCATTGATCCTTCAGTAACTCGGAGTATGGTGCCCGCATGAACGACACAACCGATACCCGTCAGCAGATCCTCGAAGCCGCCATGGAGCGTATCGTCCACTATGGCTATTCGAAGACGACGATGTCTGAGATTGCCAAGGACTGCAACATGTCCGCAGGCAACATCTACCGCTTTTTCGCGTCCAAGCTGGACATTGCGGAGGCCATCGCGCGCAAGTTCAATTCCGAGCTCTATCAGACCTATGCAGGCATCTGCCGCCAGTCCGATTCCGCCGCAGACCGCCTGCGTCGGTTCTTCGAATTCAGCATGGTGCGCACCTTCGAGGCCTTTGAAGAGAAGGACAAGCTGATCGAGCTGGCGGAAACGTTGAGCGACGAGCGGCCGCTGTTTTTCAATGAACAACTGGCACAGGAACGGGTCTATCTTGTCCAGATCCTTGAGGCCGGCATCGAGACTGGCGAGTTCCGTCAGATCGAGCACAAGGACGAGACGGCGGAGATGATCCAGGCCGCGATGATGAAGTTCCGTTTCCCGCAAATGTTCTCGCACCTGACCCTGCCGAAACTGAAGCGCGAGCAAACCGGCGTGATGAACCTCGTCCTTGCTGGATTGTCGCCGGGCGCGACCATCCCGGAACGTGAAATCGATAAACTCTGAATATTTTCGTTTTCATTCATTGATAATTATTCAGGTCGTTGCTATATGGCAGGCATCGGCAGCGATTGGCGCTGTCGTTTCATGCTGAAAGATCAGAACAATGACCCTGTCCAAGACCGAAGCCCGCCAGTCCCTGGTCGCTTTTCTTGCGGCACTTCCGATGGCTGTCGCCATCCTCGCCGCAACCTACTCGCTGGCTGAGTACGTAGTTTAGACCCAGATGAGCCCGCCTCAGGCCTTCGCGCCTCGGCGGCCCGTATCATAAACCGGTGCGGCCTTCGCGGCGGCTTCGTCCAGCGGCCAGCGCGGCCTCGCCCCGGCAGAGAGGTCTCCGGCGTCTCCCTCGACCAGGCCGGCGGCCAGTCGCTCCGCCCCGGCCAGCGCGATCATTGCCGCATTATCCGTGCAGTGCCGAAGGGGCGGCGCAATCAGCGTCGCACCAGCCTCGTCTGCCGCGCGGGTCAGCGCAGTCCGGATCGCCTTGTTGGCGGCCACACCCCCGGCGACGACAAACCGCTTCTGCCCGTCCTCACCCGGATCAAACGCAGCTAGTGCAATCGCCGCCTTGGTAGAGAGAATGTCCGTCACAGCGCCCTGAAAACTGGCGCAGAGATCTTTGAGCTGAGCATCGGACATGTCCGTATCTGCCGCTGCGCGGGCCACGGCTGTCTTCAGCCCCGCAAAACTCATGTCCAGTCCGGGCCGGTTGAGAAGGGGGCGGGGCAGGTCAAAGGCGTCCGAATTTCCGCCTTCCGCCAGGCGCTCCACCGCAGGACCACCGGGAAAGCCGAGGCCAAGTGTTTTCGCCGTCTTGTCGAACGCCTCTCCGACCGCGTCATCGATTGTCGAGCCAAGCCGGCGGTACGCTCCCAAGCCGCGCACTTCCAGAAACTGGCAATGCCCGCCTGACACCAGCAGCAACAGGTAAGGGAAGGGGCAGTCATTGCCGAGGCGCGGGCTGAGCGCGTGGCCTTCCAGATGGTTGACCGCCACGAAGGGCTTGCCGGCGGCCTGCGCGATCGCCTTGCCGGTCATCATGCCCACCAGCACGCCGCCAATCAGGCCCGGCCCGGATGTGGCCGCGACACCATCCAGTTCGGAATAGGCAATGCCGGCCTCATGCATCGCGGCTTTCACCGTGAGGTCGGCCAGTTCGGCATGGGCCCGGGCCGCAATTTCCGGCACAACGCCCAGATAAGGCGCGTGTTCTTCCAATTGCGTGCGGATCACGTCCGACAACAGCTCGGCGCGCCCATCCTGCAGGCGCAGCACGGCCGCGGCGGTCTCGTCGCAACTCGTTTCAATGCCCAGAACTGTCAGCGTCTTGCTCATGCAGGGCATGTAAGCCTCTCATTCCCATTTGGAAAGCGCGGCCCGCAGGCGCTATATTCAGAAAAAAGATAATGGGAGGAGATCAATTGGCGACACCATTCCGGTGGAATATCGCCCGTAGGGAACAACTGGGCAGCCTGATTTCAGGGGGCGCGCCGCCCCAGCGGCTGAATGACCTGTTCCTTGAATCCCTCCGGTCTACGGCCGCGCGCATCCTGGCGCATGCCAACCGGTCCGATCTCGCTTTCATCGGCCGCACGCCTGAAAACCTCTATGACTACTTGTCCGGATGCTTCGATGGATTGCGCGACACGCCGCAGCTGCACCTCGTCCAGTATTCGCTCCGCAATGCAGGCTCGGTCGAGCAATTGCCGGATTCGGTCCGGCAAGGCTTGTTCGATTATCTCACCGCAGAAGGTCTCGGACCGAAGGCCATTGCGACGGGCCCGCGTCCGGTTGCGCTGGTCGACTTTGTCGCCTCCGGTGGCACGATGGAAGGTCTCATCCGGCTGATGAAACTGCAGGCAGAACAGGAAGGCCAGGACTGGACCGCCGTGCAACGCAGGCTGCGTATCATTGGCCTGCGTGTCCGCACGAAGAACTCGCCGAATACCTGGCGCTGGCAACAGCATCAGGACTGGCTTCACTTCATTCCGGACACGATCATCCGCAACGTCTCCGCGCCGGCGGCCTTTCTCTATTATCTCGGCAATGACCAGCCAAAGGTGACGGCCAGCTATCATCCGGGCCGATGGGCCGAGGAAGACGGCGCGGCCCGCCGTCCCAGCCGCGACCAGCAGGTTGCGCTTGGCTTTGCGACGCAGCTCTATGACCTTGGCCGGACACGCGAAGAACGCCAGAATCTCGCAAAGCGCATCGCCCGGCATCGCAAGATGAACCAGCGCGCCACACGCCGTCTCGTCCTGCGATTGCGTGGCGGATGAGCGCCCGATAGGATAAATCATGACTCCTTCTGACCAGATCACCCAATCCCTCGAACGCTTTGGAGCGATGTGCGCTGATCCCGCGCCGCTGATCTACCAACGCCTGTTTGCGCAGCATCCGGAATTTGAAGACCTGTTTGCGATGGACAGCGATGGCGGCGTGCGCGGCTCGATGCTGACAACCTGCTTTGAATGCATCATTGGACTTGCCGAAGGCAGCCAGTTGCCGCGCTTTGAGTTGCAATCGGCTCGCCTGTCGCATCAGGGGTATGGCGTTCCCGAATCCCAGCTCGACGACATGTTCGCGGCCATACGCGATACCTGCCGCGAGACGCTGGCAGGGGAGTGGACCCCGGCCATGGAAGCCGCGTGGGCGGACATTCTGTCAGAGATTTCCCGAATGGGGCACGCCCCGGCCTGAGCCAACAGGCCGAAGGCCGGAGCGCAGTGTTCTATTGCCCCTTGAATGCGGCGGGTCGCTTTTCAAGGAATGCCATCATGCCTTCTCGCGCATCTTCTGACCGCAGCAGAGGCAGCAATTGCAGGAAGACATGGTGCACATGTTCCGTGAACGGTTCCGACAGGCCCATCCGCATCAGGCGCTTTGACGCCTGAACCGCGAGCGGCGCATTCGAAGCGATATCTGTGGCCATCGCGAGGGCTTCATCCATCAGCGTGTCGTGCGGCACCACTTTCGCGCACAGGCGTTCGGCCAGGCAATCTTCCGCGCTCAATGTGCGGCCTGTGAAGATCAGCTCGCACGCTTTCTCCCAGCCCAGCATGCGGGGCAGGAACCATGTGCCGCCGGATTCCGGCAGGATGCCGCGCTTGGTGAAGGCCGCCGCCATCTTGGCCTTGTCAGACATGATGCGGATGTCACAGCCGAGCGCGGTGTCCATTCCATAGCCCGCCGCGCCGCCATTGATGGCGCAGATGGTTGGCGTATCCATGTTGAACAATACAGTCGGCGGCGTATTGCGCAGGTCCAGCGTGGCGCTCGCCACCGCGCCGGAGCCGATGCCTTCGCCCTTCGTGGCGCTTTCCAGATTCAGCCCTGCACAAAAGGCCTGGCCTGCACCCGTCAGGATCACGCAGCGCACGTCCTTGTCGGCGTCGGCCTTCAGCAGGGCCTCACATAGGTCATCCAGCATGGGGCCGGAAATTGTATTCATCCGTTCCGGTGCGTTCAGCGTGATGGTCGCGACATGGTCTGCGACATCATACAGAATTTCGGCGGGTTTGGTTGCGGTATCTGGCATGGCGTTTCTCCCTCTTGTTTTGGGAAGAGCGTAACGCGGTCGGGCGTGCGAACCTAGGCTGCCCTCGCGGCAGTGTTTGGTCACGGCGGACTGCCATGCAGATTTTGTGTAAGAAAGTCGGCCCGCGGTGGACTAAGCAGATATGACACACGCAAAAGACCAGGAAGATCGCTACCGGGACGCGGCCGAGACCTACGGACCGGCCATGCAGCGGCTCGCCTATGCGACAGAGGCCAATCCTTCGCGGCAGGCTGATCTGTTGCAGGACATGCATGTTGCGCTTTGGCAAAGCCTCGCCCGATTTGACGGCCGATGCGGCCTCGGCACATGGGTCTACCGGGTGACCCACAATGTGGCGGCGGATCATGTGCGGCGTGAGCGGCGCCATCGACAGGCCGTCGTCGCACTGGACACCGTTGACCAGATGCCGGATGGGCGCAGCGTTTCAGCCGAGCGGGAGCAAGCCGATGCGCTGGCACGCCTGCATCGCTGGATACGCCGCCTCAACCCGCCTGACCGGCAAGTCATGCTGCTTTACCTGGAAGACGTGAGCGCGGCAGACATCGCCGATATCACAGGCCTCACGCCCGGCGCGGTGGCCACCCGAATTTCCCGTCTCAAATCCCGCCTCAGTTCAGAATTCAAGGAGCCCCGAAATGACTGATTTAGACCAGATCCGCGCCCTGTGGACCGCCCAGCCGGTCAAGCCATTCTCTTTGTCTGTCGAAGAGCTGCGCTCGCGTACTGGAAAATTCCAGGCGCGTATCCGCCAACGGAACATCACGGAATATCTCGCCGCGCTGCTTGTGATCGGGACATTCGGATGGATGACGTGGCTGATCCCCGTGCTTCTGATCAAGGCAGGTGCAATCCTGGTGATCCTCGGGGCAATTTATGTCAGCTGGAAACTCCACCTGATTGCCGGGCAGGGGGCCGGTCAGCAGGCAGACAATGCGGCCCGGCTGCTGGATCATCACCGGAACGAGCTGGTGCGCCAGCGCGACGCGCTGTCCTCGGTCTGGCGTTGGTATCTCGCCCCATTCGTGCCGGGAACGGTATTATTTGTGGCGGGGGCGAGCTTTGCGCCGGAAACCGGAATGCCCTTCCTGGCCGGGCTTGCCAGCTTCGCTGTGTCCATGGCGGTTGTGGGCGGCGTGTTTGCGGCTGTCATCTGGCTGAACAATCGCGCCGTGAAACATCTTGATGCAGAGATTGCCGAAGTGGAGCGGGCCTGGAACGAAGCCGCGGCTTAAGCGGCCCGGGCCGTCGTCTTCCAGCATGCCGCTGTGAAGACGACCTCCTCGCCCACGGCAAACTCCATGAATGCGGCGCGTACCACATCAATCACTTTCTCCCGGGTCGCATCATCCACGCCCTGGGCCATCGCATAGCCCACCGGCCCCATTAATGAGACATAGAGGTCCAGCGCAGAGAGCGGAAAGCGACACTCAACGTTCAGCTTTTCGTTCGCCACATCCTGCCATCCGGCCTCGGACAGAATGCGCTCCACACGGGCTGAATCCGCAAAGCCGAACTGGCCACGCGCATTCGGCTCGCGCTTGGGCAGGTCCGGCAATAGCGGCCGCGCCGCGGCTTCAGCGGCGGTCATGAACGGGTTCTCTGCCGGATCGCGCCAGCTCAGCAGCACCATGCCGGCTCCCGGCGCTGCGGCGCGGTGCAGATTGCGAAACGCCGCGACCGGGTCTTCGAAGAACATCACTCCGAACCGGGACGTGATCATCTCATAGTGATTGGGCGCAAATTCCTGCGTTTGCGCGTCGGCTACGATGAATTCGGCGGTGGAGCGGGTTTCGGAGGCGCGCTTGCGCGCATGCGTGATCATCGTTTCGGAAATGTCGAGCCCGAGACAGTCCGCGCCTGCCTCCAGCGCCTGTGCCATGGCCAGCGTCGTCGCGCCGGTGCCACAGCCGATGTCCAGCACGGATTTCGCGCCCGCCGCTGTCACGGCCTCCACCAGAATGTCCTCGAATTGTGTGAAGGCCGCATCCAGCAATGTCTGCGCCCGCACCCAGGCCTTGCCGCCAGGGCCGTTCCATATCTCTTCCTGATCCTTGTTTGCGATGCTCATCCTGTCTGCCTTTTCCTTGTCAATCTGGTCCGATGTCGGCATCCTGCCACTTCAAGCCGACTTGAGGTCAAGAGCCATGTTGGAAATTTCAGACGTTGCGAAGCAATCCGGCATCCCGGCCTCCGCGCTGCGCTATTATGAAGAGCGCGGTCTCATTCGCTCGGCCGGACGGCGCGGCCTGCGCCGCCTGTTCGAACCGGACGTTCTGGAACGGCTCGGCCTGATCTCTCTCGGGCGGGCCGCCGGTTTCACGCTGGACGAGATCGCTGCCATGATGTCGGAAGAGGGGCCCCGCATCGAACGCGCGGCGCTGGTTTCAAAGGCAGATGAGCTGGACGAAAAAATCCGTCAAATGACGATCATGCGTGACGGCTTGCGCCACGCCGCCAAGTGCCGCGCCCCCAGCCACATGGAATGCCCCAGCTTCCGCCGCATCCTCCGCGCCGCCATGACAGGCAAGATTTCGGTTCGGAAATAGTATGACGGGAGTGGCCGACCATGAAAATTTCACTATTCCTTCCTTCTTTTGGTGACAATTTGCTTCTATCTAAGGTGATAAGCTGTGGAGGCAATCATGCGTCTGGCAAGATCGGTGATTTGTGTATTCGTATGCTTGGTGGCGGGAACACTTGTCTGCCATGCTGAGCAGCCATCCACGACACTTTGCTCGCGCATCGCGAAGGCGGCTGCCACATCAAATCAGAACCTGAACACCGCAGAAGTAGAACGGGAAAGAACCGCGCCTTTCGTGAAAGACTGGTTGGTACAATTCACGGTCGATGAGACTTCGCCACCGAAAAATCGGTTCAGAGCAAACAAGGCATTGTTTGAATCGGACCCGCATCTTTACGAGAACTACACCCGGTGGGACAGGGCCGTGGGCTTCCTGCCTTTCGACGGGCAATTTCTAACCGTGCTGGCGTCAGCTGATTACACACCGTTTCGGAAGGGGTGGTCGACAGGTGTGTACATCAAAAGTATTTTCGACGATGGCGTACTGGCCTGCGCATTTGATAATCACATTCATGAAAATATTCGGTCTCATGCCGAGGGCGTAGCGGACACGCAGGCGTGTCGCGAGATCCTGACAAATGAAGACCATACGGTCGAATTCCAGAAAACCTATCCGTTGGAGGCCAGCGAAGCCCTGTTCCCAGGCGAAAGTGAACGAGGGAGCAACCAGGGGTTCGGAAATCCTCCGTGGACAAATATAATTGTGAACGGGTCTCTCGATCTGGATGTGAACGGGGACGGGATCGACGAACGTCTGGTGTCGATCAACTACTCACCAATGAGTGGGATATGTGGCTACCAATACTACGATGTTCTGAAAGCGGATGGAACGCTGGCATTTGAGCAGTCTCGGTTGAGAGATCTCGTTTTGCTGGCTCAGGAAGGTGAGTTCCCCTCAAAGAGGGAAATGTCGACCGACATGACGACGCCGTCGCTGGGACGGTGTTACCGGCGGACACATTTGCGGCGCGAAGGCGGTAAGGTCTTTTTCGAAAGGGAAGGCGTAGACGCGGGAGCGAACGAGCGACAGAAGCGGAATGTCACGACATGGGGTGGGCCGCTTCAGCGAACGGTACGCGTTATAGATGGGAACGAAGTGAAGACAGCGTGTAGTTCCACGTTCTCCATTGAGCCGCTCGTTGTTTATGATCGGGAAATGGCGGAGCGCCTGGAAAACGCTTCGCCCTAATCCCCATCCATCCGCAGTGCTGCCACAAAGGCTTCCTGCGGAATTTCTACCTTGCCGAACTGGCGCATGCGCTTTTTACCGGCGGCCTGCTTGTCGAGCAGTTTCCGTTTCCGGCTGGCGTCACCGCCATAGCATTTCGCGGTAACGTCCTTGCGCAGGGCACTGAGCGTTTCGCGCGCAATCACCTTGCCGCCAATGGCCGCTTGGATCGGGATCTTGAACATCTGGCGGGGGATAAGGTCTTTCAGCCGCTCACACATCTGCCGGCCCCGGCTTTCGGCGCGGTCCCGGTGCACCAGCATGGCGAGCGCGTCGACCGGCTCGTCATTGACGAGGATCTGCAGCTTGACGAGGTTTTCCGCGCGGTGGCCGACAATCTCATAGTCAAAGCTCGCATAGCCGCGGCTGATGGATTTTAGGCGGTCATAGAAGTCGAACACGACCTCGTTCAGCGGCAGCTCGTATTTCACCATGGCGCGCCCACCGACATAGGACAGCTCGGTCTGGATGCCGCGCCGGTCCTGGCAGAGCTTCAAGATGCCGCCGAGATATTCGTCCGGCGTATAGATCGTGGCATTGATCCACGGCTCGCGGATTTCCTTGATCTTGGTCACTTCCGGCATGTCGGCCGGATTGTGCAGCTCGATCTCGGTATCGTCCGTCATCGTCATTTCATAGACAACGCTCGGTGCGGTGGCGATCAGGTCCAGGTCAAACTCGCGGCTTAGGCGCTCCTGAATGATCTCCAGATGCAACAGGCCGAGGAAGCCGCAGCGAAAGCCCATGCCCAGCGCGGCAGAGGTTTCCATCTCCCACGTAAAGCTCGCATCATTCAGGCGCAGTTTGCCCATTGCGGCACGCAGTTCGTCGAAATCATTCGCGTCCATCGGGAACAGGCCGCAGAACACGACCGGCTGCACATCCTTATAGCCGGGCAGGGCCTTGGACGTAGGGCGCTTTTCTTCCGTGATCGTATCACCGATGGCCGTGTCGCTGACTTCCTTGATCGAAGCGACGAGGAAGCCGACTTCGCCCGGCCCCAGCGCATCGGTTTCGGTGATCTTCGGATTGAACGTGCCCACCTTGTCGACCTCATAGGTCGCGCCGGTGCGCATCATCTTGATCTTCTGCTTCTTCTTCAGCACGCCATCATGCACCCGCACGATGACGACAACGCCCAGATACGGGTCGTAATAGGCGTCCACCAGCGCGGCCTTGAGCGGCGCGTCGGCCTCGCCCGTCTGCGGGGCAGGCAGGCGCTGCACGATGGCTTCCAGCACGTCGGGAATGCCAAGGCCGGTCTTGGCAGAGATTTCCAGCGCGTCGGACGCGTCCAGTCCGATCACGTCCTCGATCTGCGCCTTCACGCGGTCAACATCAGCGGCCGGCAGGTCTACCTTGTTGAGCACGGGCACGATCTCATGATCCTGGTCGATTGCCTGGTAAACATTGGCCAGCGTCTGCGCCTCGACGCCCTGAGAGGCGTCAACGACCAGCAGCGAGCCTTCGCACGCGGCGAGACAGCGGCTGACCTCATAGGCAAAGTCCACATGCCCCGGCGTGTCCATCAGGTTCAGGACATAGGTTTCCCCGTCCTGCGCCGTATAGGTCAGGCGCACGGTCTGGGCCTTGATGGTGATGCCGCGCTCTTTCTCGATGTCCATCGAGTCGAGCACCTGTTCCTTCATCTCGCGGTCGGTCAGGCCGCCGCAATGCTGGATGAGGCGGTCGGCCAGCGTCGACTTGCCATGGTCGATATGGGCGATGATCGAGAAATTGCGGATTTTGTCACGTGATATCATGGGCGGGATATAGCCGCGCTTTGCCCTGTCGGGAAGCGCTCTCGTTCAGGCAGAACGCGCCACAGGGCCGCAGACGGGCAGAATATCGCGGTTTTCCATTAAATTCGGGCAATTCCGGAACGATTGGGCCGTCCTCCCATTGATTCCCCGTCACAAGAACACGAACGCAAGGAAGGATTCCCCATGAGTATTTCGACTCTGAACGACCTGTATATCGACCAGCTGCAGGACCTCTACAGCGCCAATCGCCAGTCCCTGAAGGTCACGCAAAAGCTTGCCGACAAGGCGAGCAATGCAAAGCTGACAGAGGCGTTGCAGCGCGGCGTGAAAGGCATTGAAGACGGCATCGACGCGGTCGAAGGCCTGATCCGCAAGCATAATGCAGACCCACGCGGTGAATTTTGTCAGGGCATGGAAGGCCTGGTCAAGGAAGCCAAGGCCCACGCCATTGATGCTGACATTGCCGACAAGGACGTGCTGGATGCGTCGATCATCTCCCAATACCAGCGCATGACGCACTACGCTCTGGCTGGGTACGGTACAGTAGTGGCCTTTGCCCGCCGCCTGGCACTGACGGATGATGTGCGCACGCTGCAGACCTGTCTGGACAACACCTATTCCGGCGACCGGGAAATGTCCCAGCTGGCCGAAGGTGAAGTCAATCGCGAAGCCGCCTAGAGCGCTCGCATACCCTGCCAACAGGGGAGGAAGCCCGGCTCTGACATCTGTCAGGCCGGGCTTGCCATGTCTGGTTTTGTATCCGGTCTAGCCGCCCGTGCCCGGCACAGTGATGTGCGCGGGTGCGCCGGGGCCGAAATCGAGCCCCAGGAAGATCCAGCCCATCATCAGCACAACGCCCGTCAGGAGCAGCCAGATGGAGTACGGGATCATCATCGCGGTCAGGCTGCCGAGGCCGAAATCGGCCTGCCAGCGGCGCGCGAACACCAAGATCAGCGGGAAGTAGACCATCAGCGGCGTGATGATGTTGGTCGCGCCATCCCCCACACGATAGGCCGCCGTCGCGCCCTCCGGGCTGACGCCCAGCAGCATCAGCATCGGCACCAGCACGGGGGCGAGCAGGGCCCATTTTGCGCTGGCCGAACCGACAAACAGGTTCAGCATCGCCGAGAACAGGACGATCAGGCCCAGCACGATTGGCAGGGGCAGGCCGCTTGACTGAATGGCGTCTGCGCCATGCACCGCCGAAATCAGGCCGAGGTTCGACCAGCCGAACATCGCCACGAAGTGGGCCGCCGCAAAGGCGAGCACGAGGTAGTATCCAAGATCCTTCATCGCCTCGGTCATCATGTTCACGAGATCACGATGATTATTGATCGTGTTGGCCGCTGCGCCATAGGCCCACCCTGCCGCCAGGAACAGGATCAGGAAGCCCGCGACCAGCGACCGGAAGAAAGGCCCGGCTTTCTGGTACCACGGGTCGCCTTCGGTGCCCGGTCCATCCGCCAGCAGCGGCGTGCCCGGTCCAAACGTCATCAGCGCCCACAGCGCGCACACGCCCAGCACGGCGAGGCCGGCAAGACGCAAGCCCTTTTGCTGTTCAGCGGTCAGTGGCTTGTCTTCGTCGCCGGCCTGCACGGCGGCGTCCGGCCCGGGGGTCCACTTGCCAAGGCGGGGTTCGATGACCTTGTCCGTCACGAACCAGATGACCGGCAGGTAGATCAGCAGCAGGGCGATGATGAAATACGTGTTGCCGGCAATGTTCATCGTCCAGCCCGCATCAATATTGCTCGCGCCATAGGCCGCCTCGGTGATGCCGAACAACAGCGCGTCCAGCTGACCGGGAGAGATGTTGGCGGAAAAGCCTCCCGAAACGCCTGCAAAGGCCGCGGCGATACCCGCCAGAGGGTGGCGGCCAGCCGAGGCAAACAGGATGCCCGCCAGCGGGATCATGACCACATAGCCCGCATCAGCGGCATGGTTCGAAAGCATGGCCACAAGGGCGACCAGCGGCGTCAGCAGGAATTTCGGCGCATTGCGCACAGCAGCGCGGATCGCGCTGGAAAACAGGCCGGAGCGTTCCGCAACACCCGCGCCGAGCATCACGACCAGCACATAGCCGAGCGGATGGAAGTGGGTGAATGTCTTCGGCATGTCGACCCAGAGACGCTGGATGTTTTCCGCCGAGAACAGGCTGGCGGATTCGATGATCAGCGGCGTGCCGCCTTCGGTCACCTGCGTCGGGTGCGGCGCCGACAAATTGGTCCATGCTGCGATCTGTGAAATCGCCATCAGGGCGATGATCAGGTAGAAGAACAGGAAGACCGGATCGGGCAGGCGGTTGCCTGTCTTCTCCACCCATCCCAGGAATCCCTTATTGGTTACTGCCTCGGCCATGCCCGATACCCCATTGTTTCCTCGCCAAAGACGACACCATATTGCCAATTGCCGCGCTGGCAATGACTTGCCCCAGATGCGCTACAGCGAGAGCATGGCATTGCCGTGAGTGCGGGTGGTCTCGGAAGTTTAAACCATCCGCTTCAGACAGATGGCTGTATCCACCGGCTGTAGTGCCGGGCGAAGGGTGTGGTCAGGCCGCTGACTCGCCGGGTTATGGTCCGGATGAACTCCCCCATCCAGGCGCCCATGGCCGTCTGGGATTTGTCGGAGGCAGGGGCCTGAACGCGCCAGAAAATATAGCTCTGCAGGCAGATCGCGGCGAACAGGGCGACTGCATATGCCCAGCTGCCGAGCAGGGACGGCGTCAGATTCGGGGCCAGGTACAACAGGACGTTCCCGAAAGAGAATGTGAACAGGCTGGTGCGCCCGGCAAAGGTGACGGGTCTGCCGAATGATGCGCCCATCCGGTCATACAGCTGTATGCAGAGCATGACGCACGCGATCGTCACCGCGCATCCCAGGGAGAAATACAGGGGCAAGTTCGCATTGCGGATCGACAGGGTCGCGATGCCGACAAAATCCTGCAGCGGCGCGTCCCAGTTCCACAGCAGCAAAGTCACCCCCGCCGCTGCCACGAACATGCCGCTCAGCAGCTGCTTGCCTTCTGCCATGTCCGCTTCGGAATCCCCATTCGTCATTAGCTTGATGGCCTTGCCAACCACCATGCCCCAGATCACGAATGTCAGGCCATGCATCACGGACGGTCCGCCCACATCCTGGGTCGTCATGCCGGTCAGGAATCCCAATACGGGGGACAGGTAATCCTTGCCGTTGACCAGTGGCGGGGTGGGCGCTGCGGCGATCAGCGGGTGCGCCAGATGTACCAGCAGCGAAACGATGACGAGCGGCATCAGCCCCCAGCGAATGCGCATGGCCAGCAGGGCAGGTGCCATCGCCAGTGCCAGCGCGTAGAATTTCAGGATGTCGGCATATGGCGTCACCCCCATCATCAGGATGCACCGCAGCGCGTATCCGGGCGACGACAGCCCCACGACGAGCATGGACAGGATCGTCACCACATACAGCAGGTAGCATTGCAACGCCCGTGTCAGCAGGCGGCGGGTGGCCTGCATGTACTCGCCATCCTCGATCCGGGCCTTGTAGACAAATTCCAGCATCGTGCCGAACAGGATGATGAAGATCGGTGGCGCCATCTGCAGCAGGAAGCGCAGCGGAATGGCCACGCTTTCCGGCGTTGCCTTCAGGGTGCCGGCCTCCACCAGGGCATGACTGAACATGGCCAGCAGGATGGCGATGGATCGGCAGATATCTATGCCGACGATCCGGGCTCGGGGTCTGGTTGCGGTGGTCATCGGGTCCTGGACTGCGCCTTGCGCGGCGCGGCATCATTCCTGTGGCTGCCTATTGTGGCGGTTGGGTAATGAGCGCTATGCACCATGTGATCACCGGGAGCTCAATGCGAGTTCTCCCCTAAGGCGAATTAACCGGCCAATCGGCCGAAATCTTGCCCGGAGACGTGCAGACATGACCATTCAGAGTGCGCAATCGCCCGCAAAACAGGGCATCACCGATGATGGCTTCCTGACAGACAGCTGGTATCTGGCCGCGCCCTCGACAGAGCTTGTCGCCGGAAAGCAGCAGCGCATCATGGTGCTGGGTGAGCCCGTCGTGGTCGGCCGCACCCCGGTAGGGGAGGCGTTCGCCCTGCGCGACATCTGCCCGCACCGTCTCGTGCCACTGTCGGCAGGCCAGCAGCTGGAAACCGATGGCGAGTGGACGCTGCAATGCCCGTATCATGGCTGGCGCTTCGGCACAGATGGCGGCTGCAAGCTGATGCCATCCCTCACCGACGACAGCCCCTATGATCCGTCACGAGTCAAGGTGCGCCGCTATCCGGTACATGAGGCGAACGGCGCGGTCTATCTCTATGTCGCGCACAATCCGCGAAGCACCGAGCCGCCTGTCCTGCCGCCGCCGGAATTCGGCCCGCTGCCGGACAAGCCCGGCTTTGTCATCCATGACGTGTTCAACGCCCATATGGATGATGCCGTGGTCGGCCTGATGGACCCGGCGCATGTGCCGTTCGTGCACAATCAATGGTGGTGGCGCCCGCCCTCAACCGGGCTGAAGCTGAAGGAAAAGCCCTTTGTACCGACGACGCGCGGCTGGGCGATTGACCGTCACCAGCCCAGCTCGAACTCGAAACTCTATCGTTGGGTGTTTGGCGACGATGTGGAAACCGAGATCCGGTTCCAGCTGCCCGGCTATCGCTGGGAAATCATCTCGAATGACAAGGCGCGCCTCCTGACGCTTACCTGCCTGACGCCAGAGGCTCCGAAACGTACACGGATTACCCAGTTCACCTGGTGGACCGGCGCGCCGTTGCTCCACCTCGCCGTGCCGATCGCCAAGCCGATGGCCCGCAAATTCCTCCGCCAGGATGGCGACATGGTGGATCTGCAAAACCAGGGCATGGCCCACCAGAAAGCCATGATGTGGATCGACGACATCGACATCCAGGCCAAATGGTACCAACGGCTGAAACGTGAGTGGACGGAATGCCGGACCGAGGGACGCGACTTCGCGAACCCGATCGAACCCCGTGTGCTGAGGTGGATGAGTTAGGGGAATTTGAGTCGCTGCGATCGGAGTTATGCTCCAGAACGCGCAGCAGGCATGCCCACAGATCCAACGTGCGCCGTGGGAGCGATAAGCGAGGATAGAGCACCTCCCTCTCCCCCACTCACCCCTGCGAAAGCAGGGGCCCATCTCTGAACCTCTCCCCTCGCACATGAGGCCACAATTGGAGATGGATACCTGCCTGCGCAGGTATCTTCGGAACTGAGAGTCTCCTCCCAATCCGTCTGAGACGCTCCCACGCCATACTTGACCCCTGCCCTCACAGGAGCCGGATCAGGTGCCGTTCTGGTTGTGGGGGCGGGGACAGGATGGGTCTTGCGGGAGGTGTACGGTCCTGCACGGCTCCAGGCAGGTCAGGCCAGGGTGAGCCGAGGAAGCTCGGTTGGGAATCCGCCTCGTCCGGACGCACGGGAGTCAGGCCTCCCCGGATGAACCTTTTGTGTGAAAAGCACGGAGGCCTCGTTCGCGCGGCGCCGGTAACGAAGACCCGGGACCTTGGGCCCTTTCGAGGTGTCCGCCGAAACTCCTGTCCGGCGCGGCGGGCGGTAACGCTCCATTCCGTAGCCATACTCAAGTCAAGGCGGAGCGCCACGGCGCCCGCCGCGCTGTCGGTTCCGTGAGGGCCGGGAATACGGGATACCCGGATGGTTGCGGCCAGTCCGGATGTTTGTGCTGAGAGGAACCCGCAGGGAGATGGGTCCCGGATAAGCGCAATGCGCTTTCCGGGATGACAGATTGGGAAAGCCCCTTACTGGGGAGGGGGCTTGACGCAGTCGCCTAGGCCGCGACGGGGCGGACGCGTTCGCCCATGATGCCATTGGCGCGGCGGGCCTTGACGCATTCAAAGCTCCCCGCACGGAAGGCCCTGCAGGCTTCGGGCCGGTCTTCGTACACGCCGCAGGCCGCCTTGCCGTTCGACAGGTCCAGGTGCACGCAATGGCCGCACTCGAACTTTACGAAAGTCTGCCCTTGTTCGGAAAACAGGCTTTCCGTGGGCAGGCTGCGCGCGGCATCCCACGGCAGGAGGGATAGATAGCGAGGGTTCCGGCTGAAACAGCAGGCGCCGCAGGACACACAGTCGAACGACGAATCTAGCATGGAAATTTTCTGGCTCCACCGCCCGGCCCGCGCCTGTCGCAGCTCCCGGCGGCGGCGCGATATGCGCCGGAACGCGGCCTCTGGCAAGCGAGAATTTTTTTAGCGGAAGTGACGCCCAACCCGCGCAACCTTTTCCGCAGGCTGGCGTTTGTCTCTCAACTCAATGGAGAAAGCCCCTTCCATGTTCACCCAGCTCAACCCGCCCATCCCTTTGACCGTGAAAGACCGCGGCGAGGGCTATGCCATCGGCGTGATCGATTACGGCCAGGAACACAATCTCATCTGGGTCACGATCATTACCGAGACGGGTGAGATCTGGTGCGCGCCCAACCCCTCCGTGCGCGGGGTGGTCAACTGGACCATGAACCGCCCAAGACCGGTCATGGAAAACCCGCATTGAGCGCGCGATTCTACGCCGCGCCGCTGAACCAATCGCGTTGAAGCGTGTTACCTGAAGAATGCCTGCCGGAGGAAAGGATCCCCGCTCATGAAATGCCAATTGATTGTTCCCGCTTTGGCCGCACTCATGCTGGCCGCCTGTTCCGGCGACGCGCCTGAAGACACCACACCACAGGATCCGGTGCAGCCCTATGCGGATGATGTAGACATCACCCCGCCGGCCGAGACCGACCCGGCTCTGGATGACAGTGAGAGCTATACCGAGACGATGGACCGCGACCAGATGGTCACCTCCGGCCCGAATGTGCTCGACACGATTGCCGCAGATCCGCGCCTGTCGATCCTGTATGGCGCGATTGAGGCTGCGGGCCTCGACGAGACCCTGGCAACCGGCGGCCCCTATACCGTATTCGCCCCAACCAATGATGCGTTCGACGCCCTGCCGGAAGGCCAGCTGGAAGACTACCTCCGCCCCGAAAAGGCCGACCGCCTGGTCCGCATGCTGGAATATCATGTCGTTGACGGCGATGTACGCGCTTCCAACGTGCCAGCAGCGGAAGAAGGGGTTCCCACGCCCAGCCTGAACGGGCTCGACCTGTCCCTGCGTGACATGGGCGGCGGAGAGCTGATGATCAATCAGGCCAGCATCCTGGAAAGCGATGTCGAGGGCGGCAATGGGGTCGTTCATGTGATCGACTCCGTGCTGGTCCCGCGGGAAAGCGAATAGGTGTAACCCGCTGCAGCGGATGTGAACAAATAGCGAAAATGCAAGCTGTTCTTAACCCTCCATCCTGATAGGGTGGGGGCCATGACAGCGACGATTCGAATTCTGGGGATTGATCCCGGCCTGCGCCACACGGGCTGGGGCGTCATCGAGCAGACCGGCGCGCGGCTCGCCCATGTTGCGCATGGTGTGATCTCTGTGGATCCCGGCCTTGCCATGTCAGACCGCCTCGGCGGAATCTTTGAGGCCGTCGGCGAACTGGCCCGGCATTACGGGCCGCATGCTTCCGGCGTGGAAGAGACGCTGGTCAATGCCAACCCCCGCTCGGCCCTGAAACTCGGCCAGGCGCGCGGCGCGGCAATGGCGGCGCTGGCCATGGCGGGGGTGCCGGTTGCGGAATTCGCCCCGCGCAAGATCAAGCTGGCAATTGTCGGCACGGGCACGGCGGACAAGGATCAGGTTGCCTTCATGGTCAAGCGCCTGTTGCCACGGGCAGGGGAGATGAAATCGGATTCGGCGGACGCTTTGGCCTGCGCGATCTGCACGGCGCATCACCTGCCGCTGGATGTAAAGCGGGGCGCGGCATGATTATTGGCAGGCTGACCGGAACCGTCGCCGCCCTCGGCACGGATCATGTTCTGATTGATGTGAATGGTGTCGGCTATGTCTGCATGGCCGGCGCGCGGCTCTTGTCGAAGCTGCATGCAGGCGACGATACCGTGCTGCATGTTGAGACCAAGGTGAGCGAAGCGGCGATTACGCTCTATGGTTTTGGTACGGATGATGAGCGCGCCTGGTTTGTCCGGTTGCAGGACGTGCACGGCGTTGCGGGAAAGGCAGCAATGGCGATCCTCGACGCGATCACGCCGGCCGAGCTCATGGATGCGATCGCGCTTGGCGATGCGTCTGTACTGACGCGCGCAAAGGGTGTCGGCAAGAAACTGGCCGAGCGCATCACGGGCGAGCTGGCCGGCAAGCCACCGCCGATGGGACGGTTCGGCCAGTTCGAAACGGCCAGGGTGGCCGGACTTGCGAGTGCGCCGGTTGCTGCCGCGACGGGTGCGCGCAGCGAAGCGATCTCGGCGCTGGTCAATCTGGGTTACGCACAATCTGATGCCGCGCGCGCTGTCGCCAGTGCGGCAAAGGATGCAGGGGATGAGGATGTCAGCCAGCTGATCAAGGCGGCCCTGAAGGAGCTGGCGAAATGAGCCGCGAGGGCGCTCTTTCTGATCCGAACGCGCAAGGGGGCGATGCGCTGGACCGCGCACTGCGGCCGCAGGCATTTGACGATTATGTCGGCCAGCGCAAGGCGAAGTCGAACCTCAAGGTCTATGTGGACGCGGCGAAGAAACGCGAAGAAGCGCTTGATCATGTGCTCCTGTTCGGGCCCCCGGGGCTGGGGAAGACCACGCTGGCGCAGATCCTCGCCAAGGAGATGGGCGTCGGCTTTCGCGCCACGTCAGGCCCGGTCATCGCCAAGGCCGGTGACCTCGCGGCGATCCTGACAAATCTTGAGCCGAACGATGTTCTGTTCATCGACGAAATCCATCGCCTGCCACCGGTTGTCGAGGAAATCCTTTATCCGGCGATGGAGGATTATGCGCTCGATATCGTGATTGGCGAGGGACCGTCGGCGCGGTCTGTGCGTCTGGATCTGGCGCCTTTCACGCTGGTTGGCGCAACCACTCGGGCGGGGCTGTTGGCAACACCGCTGCGCGACCGGTTTGGCATTCCGCTAAGGCTGGAGTTTTACGAACCGGAAGAACTCGCCCGCATCGTCATGGCCGCGGCGCGTAAATTGACCGCTCCGATCACAGAGGATGGCGCGATCGAAATTGCCAGCCGCGCGCGGGGCACGCCGCGCATCGCACTGCGCCTGCTGCGCCGGGTACGGGATTTTGCCGAGGCCGATGGCGGCACGATCACGAAAGAAGTCGCTGCGAGCGCTCTGAAGCGGCTGGAGATTGACTCCGATGGGCTTGATGCGCTGGACCGGCGCTACCTGCATGCGCTGGTGAAGACCTATGCAGGCGGGCCTGTGGGCGTTGAGACGCTGGCGGCGGCATTGTCTGAAGCGCGCGATGCGGTCGAAGACGTGATTGAACCCTACCTTATGCAAAAGGGCTATGTCGCCCGCACGCCTCGGGGGCGCGTTGCTGCGCCGCTGGCTTATGAGCGACTGGGCTTGCCCAATCCCGGCGGACAGCAATCGGGCCTGTTCGGTGAAAAATAGGCCTTTGCGGCCAGTATTCCTGACTACGTAATTCCCCCGATTCCGACCGTGATCGGGCCATGCGCAAATGATTGGCAGATACAGCCAATCAGGGAGAACATATTCATGTCTCACACGCCGCATGAGCTTGCCGAGGAATTTCCGGAGGCCGTCGACCAGATCCATGAGTTGAAGCAGACGGATGCACATTTTGCCCGTCTGGCGGATGAGTATCACGACGTGAACCGTCAAATTCATCGCATCGAAACGGATGTCGAACCGGCCAGCGATGCATTCCAGACACGTCTGCGCAAACAGCGGATGATGATCAAGGACGAGATCAACCGCATCCTGAGCGCGACTGCCTGAACAGTGCAGAGAGGAGAGCGTGATGGGAAACCTCAGTGTTGATGCCTTGGCGATCGCCGCGCTGGTCGGATTTGCCACTTTGCTGCTGATCGGAGCGGGTTTGACAGCCTGGCTCTGGAAGCAGTCGGGTAAATCGGAAGGCGATCTTTAGCGACCTGACTGCAATTTTTCCCCTGAGCTGCGATTCAGGGGAAGACTCTTCAACCTAATGGTGTTACGACGAATCCAATCGATTGTAGTGGGGACTAGCAATTGGCACATTCATTCGCAGGACTGGCAGGCGAATTTCCCGATGTGGTCGCGGAAATTTTCGAACTGACATCGACCGATCCGGATTTCCGGCGCCTTGCCGACGAGTTCGAACAGGTGACGCACGCCTTGGCGGAGGCGGAATCGAGCATCGAAGACGACACGTTCAGCAATCGTCACGCCTTGCAGGCGCGGCGCAACCAGTTGCGCGAGACACTATGCGCTATCCTGTGCGACATCACGGGTGACCAGAAATGGTGTGATCAGGTCCCGCAGGACTCCGGGGTGCGCCGCAGCCGTCGGCCAGCGGCCTGACTTTTAACGCAGCACGCATGGCCGGCATGGCGGCGCGATCAGTTCCGTGACGGGAAGATGCCCTGCGTCACGACGCAGTGCTTGAGCGCCAAATACGGTTGCATATTGTTGCCAGCGGAAGAATCGCCCAGCGCATCGCCGTCGCCCGCATGGGCGAGCGCCGGGGCAGCCTGATCGTTTTCGACACCGCCGCGTTCACCTTGGCGGCGCTCTGTCAGGCCGGGGCCCTGGCCTGTGCCAACCACCACACGTCCGCGCAGATCGGGCAGGGCAAATGTCGTACGTCCGTCGCCGCCATACATTGTGCCAAGCAGGGAGAAGAGGGCGGCATTCTGCGAAATCGGCAGCAGACGGCCATCCGCCTCCAGCGTGCCTCTTGGACAGAAATTGAATCCGACAGTCAGGATCTCGCCGAGGTATTCGTCCGGGCCCGCATGCGCAACTGGTGAAGTCGCCGCAATGAGCGCGCTCGCGAGGGTGGTCGTTATCGCGAAGTTTCTAAACATGCCGTCTCTCCCTGTGTTCTGGCTCTAGTCGGTAAAGCATAACTCCGTGCCGTCGCCCTGGTCGTAGCAGTCGCGGCGGTTGGAAGCCGGCGCCTGTGGCACCTGGTTCTGCGAGTCGGTGATCATCTGGTTGTAAGCGGCATCGGCGGCGTCCTTGCGGGCCTGTTCCTTTGCGGCCTGTTGGGCACGCTCCTGATCTATATAGACCTGCTGCCGTGCCTTGGCGGCCTGGTAATCCTTTTCCCAGCCTCTCTTGGCTGCTGCGTCGGCCTTGCGGCGCCAGATCTCTTCCTGCGCCGCGCGCCTCACTTCTTTTGCGGCCGCAGCGCCTTCGACTTCGTTTTCCTGCGCCCAGTTATAGGCGATTTCGGGGACGAACCCGCAGCCTGCTGTGTTGTGGTACTTAAGCTGGTTTTCAGCCCAATATCTGAAGGGCTTGTGTTCGTCCGGCGCGTTCCAGTGGTCTATCCCCGGCATCACAGCGGCGGCGTTGCAGAAATCAGAAGCAAAATCACCGCGGACAAGGCCCAGGTCTTCAAAGTCGAGATCGGCGCTGCGTTCGCCGAAACAGTCGCCAAAGGCTTTGGTGATCATGCTGACGGCCTCGCGCGACGGATACATGTCGACACGTTCCCACGGGACTTTCTTGTATTTCTTGAGCGCCTTGTAGACCTTGGCGTCAGATTTGACGCCATATCTGTTTGGCTGGCCGCTTTTTATTTTCCCTTTGACCGTCCAGTTCGTCCACACCTCGCGGGCTTCGGTCTCGCCAACCTGCTCAACCATCTCGGGGATCGCGTTGCGGCCATGCAGCGCCCACCATGCGATGACGGCGTACTTCTCGTCGATGCGGACGAAGGAATGCGGGTCTTGCAGCTCTTCCGGCGACAGGCTGCAAGCAGACATCGGGGCAGGGGGCGCCATGGATTGCTGTGCAACAGGTTGCGGCGCAGGCGGTGCAGCCGCCATGATTTGCGGAGCCGGGACAGGCGCGGGCTTCGCCGCTGTGGCCGCTGTGCGCTCGGCCAACGTCGGCCCGGCGGTGCAGTTGAGGCGCGCTTCTGCCCATTTCAGCATGATGGGCGGCGGCGCGTCGAACCCGGCATAGACCGGCTGCTTGTCGGAGTAGCCCTTCTCCAGTTTGAAGCTGTCTGTGTAATACTGCTTGTAGGCGGCCATTTCGGGATAGTCGTCATCGCTCGTATCGCAGAGACCCTTGCGGCATTCGCTGAGCGATGTGTAGATCTTGCCGAGATGATCGACCGCGCTGGCGCCGGTGTCCTGCCAGTAGAGGATGGCGCGGGCGCGCGTGTCGTTGGAACTGGAATAATCCTTCTCGAACGCGGCGTAGAGCGCGTCGCCAGACGGACAGGTTTCAGCGAAGGCGGGCAGGGCCAGCGCAGCGGTCATCACGGCCGCGCATGCGGTCAGTTTCTCAAACAGTTTCATATGGTTGAGATATCGGAGATCGGCCAACTCGCAAACAGAATTAAGAGGTCAGTGACCAAAATCCGGGCCTGTCCGGCGGCCTGAAGCAACGGCCTGCTACCACTCGAACATCGGGTCCTGCAGTCCGTAGGGCACGACCTGGTCCAGCCCCAGGAGTATGTTCAGCGTCTGTTGCTCCAGCATGCCATTCTGCGCCTGGCGGATCGCTATCGTGATCATGTAATCGCTCAGATGGCCCGCAAAGATCTCGATAGCGTCCTTGTCCGGCTGCTGGCCAAACGCCAGCACATCTGGCGTGTCCGAGCTGAAACTCACATCCAGGAAGCGCGCCATCGGCACATACACACCGCCGAGACGTTCATACTCGTCTTCCGTGGCCAAGAAGTATTCCATCGATGTGCCGGGGTCGGAAGATTCCGCCGTGATAACGGATATGCCGGTTGCCTTCATGTTGCCTTCGCGGCTTTTCCCCTTGGCGATCCAGACGAAGAACCGCCCGTCCGGCGCGTCAAGCACATCGCGAAATGCCTTGGCCGGGTCGCCCTTTACCTCTTCACGCTTCAGCAGTTTCACGTCCCGCACGCCCTCTTTTTTCATCGCAATTTTCAGCGCTTTCCGGAAGCCGCGTTCGCTCGTGATCGCATCGAGTTCGTCCATGCTGGAGACCGCAGAGCGGGCGGACTGATAACCATGTGCGCGCAGCACGATGCGTTGCGGCGCCCAGTCCTTCGACTCCACAGTCCAGTCTTTCAGCGAGTTTACGGTCAACTCACCATGCTCGATCCGTTCGTACTCAGACACAAACGGCTCCGGCTGCTCGGCGCAGCCCGGCAGGAGGATGGCGCAGGCCATGACGAAGCCGGAGAGGAAAAAACGAACCATGAAAGACGCTCCAGAGATTGATGTCCGCCGCGTCTAACAAGCCTCTGTGACAGCCACAAGAAATCGCGGGCCGCATTGCGGATATGTCAGGATAGGGCGCTCAGAGGCGCGGAGTGAACCGCTAGTAATGCGGGGGCGGCCGGTCGACGGGGGCGCCCTGGCCGGCGGACTGTTCGGCGTCGGCGACGCGCTCGGCGAGGCGCGCAACCTGACGCTCCAGCCGCTCGATCAGCTTCCATTGCGCCGTGATGGCCGCGTTCAAATCCTCAATCGTCTGGTCCTGATGGACCAAACGCATTTCAAGCTCGTCGAGGCGGGAGGGGGTGTTGGATGGGTCTGGCATGGTGGAGGGATTAGCGCTGGAGGTGAGGCGGGGCAATGGTTTGAGTGAGCGGTGGCGAGAGGGCCTCCAATTATTAGGGTACCTCATGTCATTGACGACCGCACCGTATCGTGGAACTTGAAATTGCTAAAATAAGAGAGACCAATGGCAGAACACACTTCACCTCATGTGCCAGTGAGACAAGGCAGCACTCAATTCTTCTTGACCAATCTTCCTGCATGGGTCGTGACAACCATTAGTTATGCGAGCGTTCGTGGCCGAGATGACGAATCTGGCGCCGTCCAGCGATTTCTCAACTCCAAACGTATCGGCTCAATCAAATCATTTACCGAGCGTGTCGGACTATTTCCTGCATCAATAATCTTAAACTGGAATAACCCAGAACAGGCAATAAAGGTTCGCAAGTCTGAGATCAGCATTCCGCTTGTTCAGAGATCGGCTCAGTTAATCGACGGCCAACACCGAGTTGCCGGAATTCGCGCAGCAATCGAAACTGATCCAAAAATGAGGGATTTGGAGCTTCCCGTAGCAATTTACGACAATTTATCGACGGACAAATGCGCCGATATCTTTATCTCGATTAACACCGAACAAAAACCAGTTCCAAAGTCTTTGGTGTATGATCTTTACGGCGTAGCATCGTCAGAGCTGAAAAATCCTGCGGTCGAGCGCGCCAAAGACTTAGCTGACTACCTGAATGAGCATGAAGACTCTCCGTACTATCGGCAGATCAAATCGCCGTCAGCAAGGTACCAGAAAGGAGGCATCGCACTTTCTACAGCAGTCTCAGTGCTCACAAAACTGGTAGAAGAAAAATCAGAATTCGAGCAGATAGGACTCACCGACTTCGAGCATCAAAGCAAAGCCATATCCAACTACTTAAGCATACTGTCCAAACACTACGGCGTGGATTGGAGCTCTAAGCAAAATCCGTTTATCTACAGTGCGGGTTTTACGGGCGCGATGCTCTTTTTCTCCAGACGCATAATCCCTTACTGCAACATTCAAAAGTCGTTCAGTACGGAATCCATTTCTGCCTGCGTGGGCCTAGATGCGGGCAATCTCATATGGCAGTCAGAAGTGAAGGGCAAAGGTGGCAGAATTGCTTCAGAATACATCTACGAGCGATTGAACGACGCCATGCCTTCGACTGAAGAGCAGAGCACGTTCACGTTCTGAGATGCACGAGGCGCGGCTCTACTTTTCGAGGAACCCGAATCTCGGAATTGACACTCCATTAAATTCCACAACGGCCAACGAGGTTGGGCGTATCTTAACAGCCGACGCATTTGAAGTGTGGAACAAAGGCGTGCTGACCTTTCTTGATGCCATTAATTCGGCATGCTCATCGTCGTATGGCTGGGCGGTAGTTAAATGCTATTATGCTACACTATACTTGTTAATTGCTGAGTTTTGCCTTGAAGAAATGTGTATTTGCCATACGCCTCGAGATGCGAAGCGCAAGAAGTATGGTTATGGTATAATTAAGGCTCGCCCCGGCGAAGTATTTTCGCCTCTAAAAACCTCAAATGGTGCTAGTTCTCACGGCGCACCCGTAGAGCTTTCAAAGACGCACCTTCCCACAACGGTGCTTCGTACGCAGTCGATCAATGGCGATGACGCCATCGAGTGGCTCAAGTCGGCTCGAGAAAGCGTGAACTACCGTCATCCTTTGTTGAATATCGACGATCACCAATCTCTATTTACCTTTCTTGCGAAAAAAGAAGATCTTTGGCCCACACTTGACTTGCTAATGGACAAAGCCAATGAACATTACTGTTTTTTGGACAAATACGCATGTTTCGGCGTTCCGACTTGGATGATGGTGAACTTGGCCTGTCGTTTGTCTCGATTGGACAAGACCCAGTTCTCCGATGCGCTGAATGAAGCGTCGCGAGTTGGCTCTCCTTATCGAAACTGGAGCAAATTTAAAGCTCAACTTAATGCCGCTATCAGCTAACACGCCTCAGCTTCACTCCCGCTCCACATAAATCTCTGCGCCCTGCGCCATGAATTCCGCGCTCTTGGCCTCCATCCCCTTCCGCGCCTCCGCCGCCTGCTTCTCCAAATCGGTCCGCTCATTCTCGCTCATATTCGCGGCGTAGTCGCGGACTTCGGCGGTGATCTTCATGGAGCAGAATTTTGGGCCGCACATACTGCAGAAGTGCGCGACCTTGTGGGCGTCCTTGGGGAGGGTCTGGTCGTGGAAGTCACGGGCGGTTTCGGGGTCCAGCGACAGATTGAACTGGTCTTCCCAGCGGAACTCGAAGCGCGCGCGGGAGAGGGCGTCGTCGCGGATTTGCGCGGCGGGGTGGCCCTTGGCGAGGTCGGCGGCATGGGCGGCGAGTTTGTAGGTGACAACGCCGACTTTCACATCGTCCCGGTCCGGCAGACCCAAATGCTCCTTGGGCGTCACATAGCAGAGCATGGCCGTGCCATACCAGCCGATCATCGCTGCGCCGATGCCGGAGGTGATGTGGTCATAGCCGGGCGCGATGTCTGTGGTGAGCGGCCCCAGCGTGTAGAAGGGGGCCTCGCCGCATTCGCGCAGCTGTTTCTCCATGTTCACCTTGATCTTGTGCATGGGCACATGGCCCGGCCCCTCGATCATGACCTGGCAGCCCTTGTCCCAGGCGATCTTTGTCAGTTCCCCGAGGGTTTCCAGCTCTGCGAACTGGGCCGCGTCATTGGCGTCTGCAATCGCGCCGGGGCGCAGGCCATCGCCGAGGGAGAAGGAGACATCATAGGCGCGCATGATGTCGCAGATTTCCTCGAAATGTTCGTAGAGGAAGCTTTCCTTGTGGTGGGCCAGCATCCACTTCGCCATGATGGAGCCGCCGCGGGAAACGATGCCGCAGACGCGGTCAGCCGTCAGGTGGATATAGGCGAGGCGGACGCCGGCATGGATGGTGAAATAGTCGACGCCCTGTTCGCACTGTTCGATGAGGGTGTCGCGATAGACTTCCCAGGTCAGGTCCTCGGCAATGCCGTCCACCTTTTCCAGCGCCTGGTAGATCGGCACGGTGCCGATCGGAACCGGGCTGTTGCGGATGATCCATTCGCGCGTGTTGTGAATGTTGCGGCCGGTGGACAGGTCCATCACATTGTCTGCGCCCCAGCGGATCGCCCAGACCATCTTGTCGACTTCTTCCTCAACCGATGAGGCGACGGCGGAGTTGCCGATATTGGCATTGATCTTCACAAGGAAGTTCCGGCCAATGATCTGCGGTTCCAGCTCGGCATGGTTGATATTGGACGGGATGATGGCTCGGCCGGCGGCGATTTCCTGGCGGACGAATTCCGGCGTGATGAATTCAGGGATGTGCGCGCCAAAGCTTTCGCCCTGCGCGATCTGCTCAGCAGCGCCCTCTGCGGCCTTCGCGCGGCCGATGTTTTCGCGCGTGGCGACGTAAATCATCTCTTTCGTGATGATGCCTGCCTTGGCGAATTCGTATTGCGTCACCTTGTGACCGGGCAGGCCGCGCAGGGGCTTGTGCTTCACAGGGAATTCGCGGGCCAGATATTTGCCGGTGGCGCCGCCATTGTCTTCCGGCTTCACGTCGCGGCCTTCATATTCCTCAACGCCGCCGCGCTCCAGAATCCATTGGCGCCGATCACGGGCGAGGCCTTTCTCGACATCGATGGTGACGGACGGATCGGTATAGGGGCCGGACGTGTCATAGACCGGCACGGCCGGCTCGTTCGCGGAGGGGTGCAGGTCAATCTCTCGGTGCGGCACGGCGATGTCCGGCGCATCGGCGGGATGGGAATAGACCTTGCGGCTGGCGGGCAGGGGGCCGGTGGTGACTTTGGGGGTCTCGAACTGGCTTTGATCGGCGGGCTTGTTCATGGCGCATCCTCGCGAGCGTTGAGGCCTGCACCATTCGGCATGGGGGGAATCCGGGCCGATTTGCCCGTTACGTCATTCCGTCCCTACGCCGGCGCAAACCGGATCAGGTTCAAAGGGTGCTGGAGCGGTGTCGGCTCCATCTCAGCGCTTACCAGACGCGCCCCTCGGATGCAGTGCAAACTAGTCCAATCGCGCGCCCATGGAAAGGGCGTATGCTGTTGGAGATGGTCTTTCGGAGTTACTGGGTCTTCGACCAACCCGCTACATCAATATAAGTCTGCTCGTCGCCGAGGCGGAATTCGAGATGCGAGTCCGTCTCAGCCTTTGAGGCGTAGAAGGCGCTGTATGCCTCGACAGCATCGCGGGCGCGCGCATTGCGCTGGTCCAGCAAGTCTTCGCGCAGTTGCTCCACGATTTCACGCCGGTCTCGGTCTACACGGAAGTCCTCAATCGCCAGTTTGATCTGCTCGGCCTGACGGTGCGAATACTGCGCCCACTGGCCCATCACTCTCGCGCGATCATAGAGAAATTGCGTTTCACTCCCGGGGCAGGCTTTTGCGAGCGATGCCAGGCGATTTTTCGCGAAACCGACCCGCCGATTATAAACGGTGAGATTCTGGTCGTAGAATTTCAGATCGTCTTCGTTTCCCAAGCCAGCGGTGCCAAATTTCGACGACGATTCCAGCAGCGTCACCCAGAAGCGACCCTCCACCTCATCTGACAAGCGCGGCGTTTCTCCGTAGGGGCAGACCTCCGGGGCGCCTCCGGTCAAGCTTGGCTCGACATGACCATCCTCCGCGAGCAGGACGAGATGCGGCAGAAAGGTCAGGCCCAATGCATTGCGCGCATGACTCCACGCCCAGAAGCTCTGCTCGGCGCCGCCTTCGTCTGTATAGGTGAAGGGCTTCATCTTGGAGTCGTATGTGTCGGAGGCCTGGCGCAGCATTTCGAACGCGAAATTGATCTGCGCCATCTTGGCGACCGGATCTGTTTCACGCGCCACGGCGGATGTCATCAGGTGGATGGACATCGCAGTGCCTTGATAGTCGTCGGGACATTGCGCGAAATCCGCTCTCAAATCCTGGTACACGGTGCCACTGTCCACATTGTCGCCCGCAGCTTGAAGCGACTTCAGCTTGCCCACCAATTGCTGGTGATGGTCGGCAGGGCAGTCGGCCAGCGCGGTTGGCAAGAAACAGGCGGCAACGGCCAGCAAGGTGGCAAGTTTCAAACGCATAAATCCTCCGGGGAACAGTACTGGACGAGTCTAGACTGTGTACCGCTCTTTGCGAATACCTCGTTCTGGTGAGGCATCGCCGGCGGCGAAAGGCACGAAAATAATTTAGTTAGCAAATTTACTAAGTGACTTGACATGCCTGTGCTGCTCAAAATAGATAGTCATATGGCTAACTATTCTCGGCTTTCTGATCCCGCTTCGCTTGACCGCGCCTTCCAGGCTCTGGGCGATGCCACACGGCGTGGGGTTCTGGCGCAACTGGCGCTTGGCGAGGCTCCGGTGTCGAAACTGGCCGAACCCTATGACATGGCTCTGCCGACCTTCCTGCAGCATCTCAAAGTTCTGGAGGCTGGCGGGTTGGTGTCCAGCCGCAAGGAGGGGAGAGTCAGGCTCTGCCGACTGGAGGCCGCCCGGCTCGCAGAGCTGAAAAACTGGATCACGCAATACGAACAGGCGTGGGCCACCCGGCTCGATCGCCTGGATAATTTCCTTAAGACAAACGCCCCCGAAGAGGATTCCTGACATGACCCACCATACGGCCCAGCATGGCACCGCCACGCTTGAAAAAGGCTTGTCCGCCACCCCGGCCCGCGTTTTCGCGGCTTGGGCTGACCCGGAGCAGCGCAAGATCTGGGGATCGCCCTCGGACGAGATCGACATGCGTATTGATGCTGCTGACTTTTCCGTGGGCGGAGAAGATGTGACGACGTGCCTTGCTGGCGGTGAGGCCGTTGCGATCGTTCGCGGACGCTATCACAATATCGTGCCGGACCAGCGCATCGTCTACACAGAGATCATTGCCTCCATGGACAGGCTGGAAGGGGCCTGCCTCGTAACTGCCGAGTTCCTGCTTGAAGGCGCAGGCACCCGCCTTGTCATCACACTGCAGACTGTCGCGCTGGATGGATCAACGTTGCTGGAAGAGGCGCAGGAAGGTTGGGGCAGCGCATTGATCCGGTTGGAGGAATTGCTGTCCTGACGACCTCGTCTGCGGCGCGAGTGCACGGCGTCGCTGAAATTGCAGTTGTTTAATGCGTGAAGGCGATTTGTTAACCTTATGGCGACACCGAATCGCCATGTTGGGCGCGAACCCGACGACGGAGACGTGCCCCATGGCCTTTACCGCGACATTCGGCCCCGCCGAAGAGACCAAGGCAAAGTCGAAATTCAAGAAGTTCAAGGTGGACCTCTGGGCGACGGACCTGAATCCGACCGAGATCGGCATCATGAAGCGCACTCAGCACGAGGCCGCGTCGGATCAATTCACCAAGGACATGGAGATCTTCGGACAGGTCAAGGATGGCCGGGAGCGGACCGGTATTCTCGCCTACCGGAAGGAGATGTGGAAAACGGAAGAGGGCATGAGGCGCCGTCTGGTGCTGAAACTGTTTTCCGAAGGCATGCACTGGCGCGGGACCGCCGAATTGCTGATGGGGCGCTCTCTTCAGCTGAGCATTGGGGCGAAGGGCGTCCCGGTGCCGGCATATTCCGTAAACATCAGCCGTCACGACCAGATTATTCAGCTGGAGCGATCGGCGCACAAATGGCCATTGTTTCCGGAGAAGTTCTCCTTCTTCATCGACACCAAGAATGGCCCACGCTTCTACCGTCTCCGGCGCAATGTGATCGGCATTGGTGCGGATTACAGCCTGTATGATGATCGTGGCCGCAAAATCGGCAGCCTGGACCACCGTATAATCAATCTGGGTGGGTCTTGGATCGTCAAACTGGATGCGGCGGAGAGCTATGCGAAGTTGGAAGCCGTATTGCAGATATTCTGTGCCCTGCTGAAATTCAATGGTTCCGCGCGTAGACACGTGGCGAAAGAGGTTGAGCAACTACACATTGGTCGGGCCGTGCGCGAGCTCGACACACAGGAACGCAATCTCTATCTGAACCCTCGCCGTAGACGTTGAGTCAGGCGGCTGCTTGTTTCAACTCGATCCACAATTGTTCAGACTGTGCGAGTAGGCGTCCGTCGCGGGTGAACAGACCGGTCGCTGCGCCATGCTTGCGGCCATCGTCGAACAGAGACCATCCGACCACAATCAACTCGTCGCCGGGGGCGGGGCGGTCATGGATGTGTGCCGTGATCCTGGCAAGCACCATCGGATTGTCCTGAAAGCCGATGGCGAATGCGCCGGGGCAATCCAGCGCTGCCCAGAGGATTTCCGGACGGATCAGGCCGTCTTCGCCGGCCAGGCTGGCATCCGGCGTCCAGATATCCGTCACGCCGTCATAGCTTTCTGGTTTTCCCGTAAACAGGCACAAGCCGTCCTCGGTACGGTCAGGCCCGCAGACATAACAACCCGGAAACGCGTGCGTCTCCACTGGCGGAAAATGGTTCGGTCCTGATTTCGCGACCTCGAAGCTGGGGGCCACAGGGGGCGGGGCCAGCGCCTCAGCCGGGCGCACCAGCATCACCGTCTGTTCACCGTGGCGGACTTCGTATCCATCGCTTGTCGGTACCACTTGCATTGGTGTTTCCAGCGGGGGCGGTGCGCGCAAGGCAACTTCGGCCGGGCCTTCGATCTGGCTGGCCGCAAGTCCTGCGGAGACGCCGCCATTCGCGGATCCGGGCGGACCGTTGAACATGGCGGGAACGGAAATGGTGAAAGCAGTGGACATAGCGAGCTCCTGTCCAGCGCGCATGGCGTAGTAATGGGCCTGGCGTCAATGCGACACGCGGGTCGGTCTAGTCTGTCAGGCCAAGCTCGCGCTGCTTTTTCTTGCTAAGCGCGCTACCGATCAGGCGAAAGGATTCGGTGAGGTAGTCCTTGAGGTCGTCATCCGACAATGTCTCGTCAGAGAAGCGCTGGATCCATTTCATGCCCCTGGAGGCCAGATAGGGGGCGCCCTGGCAGCCGGGCTGTTCCTTCAGGATGTGAAAGCTGATCGGGCGAACCTTGAACGTGCACGCCGCCAATTTGTCGCCATCCGGCGTTCCTATGGCGAAGACCTTGTTGCCGATCTTCCAGACATGCGAGCCGCCCCATTGCACCACATGTTCGGTCTGACCAAGCCCATCGCAAAAGGAATTGTATTCCTCCAGTGTCATTGGGTGAGGGCCTGCTGCGTTCCGCTATCCCAGCCGACAAGAACGTCTGCGCCCGTATCGATGACTGGGCGCTTGATCAGCGTCGGATTGGCCTTCAACAGGGCTGCCGCACCATCGCCGAGTGCGCCAGATTTTTCCTCATCGGACAAGGTGCGCCAAGTCGTGGAGCGGCGATTGACCAGCTTCTCTGCGCCAACGGCTTTCAACCAGGCAGGTACCAGGCGGTCGAGGTCGGCCTCTTCGCGTATGTCCACGAAAGCTGTGTCCCGGTCGGCTGCGTCCAACGCTTTCAGCGCCTTCTTGCACGTGTCGCAATTTTTCAATCCGTAGAGGGTCACTGGGCCAGCCGACATGATTGTTCCTTTCGATTCTTGTGTGCGACGAGACTAAAGCGCGCCGATCGCAAAGACCACTGCCCCGAAGGCGAGGCTCCGAAGGGGTTTGGGCCAAGCCACCGATAGAAGTCCTTCGATCAGTGCGGCGGTGATCACGAGGGTAGCGGGTCCGTCAGCGATGCTGGTGAAACTGTTGGGCACAGACAAGGTTCCACCCGCGGCGAACACCATGTCCGACCGGTCCAGTCAGTCGCCTTCGTTCGGGCGAGTGACGCCGATGATGGGGCCCATATCGAGACCCGTCTCGTTGCGGCCAAGCCCAGGCGCATAAAGTTTCGAGATGTAGCCATCCAGAAACAGCGCGTTCGGCGTACCCAATTCGTCGCGAAACAAGGTCGCGAAGCTATGGAAGTTTACTGGGACGTCGCTGATTGCGAAATACAGCGTGCCATCCTCGTCGACGCCAACTCCGTTGCGACGCTTCTTGCTCGGGCCGTCCTGATTGAAGTTCGGGTGCAAGTCTCCGTCGATGACCAACATCGGGCCGGATTGGGTTGCGTAGGTTGCATCCACCGAGAGAGAGTCGAACGCTCGACTTTCGGTAACATGTGCGACGCCCGTGCTGTCGATCCAAAACACACCATTTGGCAGCATACCGAAATTTCCGGGTCCCTCACGCGTGACGATAGGCGCAATCTGAACGCCATCTTCGATGTAAAGCCCCACCGGGCGACGATCCTGATGATACATGCCGGCATTCATGCCAAAAACGAGTGTCTCGTCTTGCGCGGCGAGGTGAGCCGAAAGCCGGTCAAACTGCCCGAACGGTGCGCCGTCAGGGTGGGTCAGCCACAGGCGAATGCGTGTGTCGGGCTCAAACGTGCAGACCGTATAGGGTTGGCTCAGGTGTATGCGTTGCTCGCACTCGGACCGAGGCTCCGCGCGGGCGCAGGCGTGAATCAGGCAAGAGCAAAGTATCGTGAGAATCAGGAATCTCATTCCGCCAGATTAGCTGCTGGCGCGTGTTCGCGCCATGTGCATCTCAGCGAAGAGAAGTCAAAATCGGATTTTTTAGTTATATCGAAACTTGAATTTAGATATAACGATACGATATGCAGTTCAGATATATCGAAAGGAAACCAGATGAGATATCGAAAAAACGAACGAAATGCCCGCCGTCATCGAGGCGCGGGAGAGATGAATGACGGATTCGGGAGACGAATGAGGATGCGGCATGGACGAGGGCGCGGACATGGCTCGGGCAACCGGCGACGCCGCCCACTGAATCATGGCGATCTGCGTGTCCTGATACTGGATTTGCTGACCCATGAGCCGCGTCATGGTTATGACCTGATCCGCGAAATCGAAAGCCGGACGGGCGGGGCATATGTGCCCAGCCCCGGAGTGATTTATCCTGCACTGGAGGCGCTGCTGGACCTTGGCCTGGTCAAGGTTGAGCTGGACGGTCAACGTCGGATGTTCCAGCTGACAGAAGCGGGGCAAGCAGAGCACGAAGCTAATGCCGGGACTCTGCAGGCGATTACCGAACGCCTGGCAGCCCTACAGGAAAGCGAAAGGCCAGAAGACCCGGAGGATGTGCGTGGTGCGATGCATCGGCTGCGCCACACCGTACGCGATACGGTCAGGTCTGATCCAGACAATTCCGAAAACCGCAAGGCAATCGCCGATATACTCGCTGAGGCCCAGCAGCGGATTGGCCAGCTAAAAGCGGATTGATCCAAATGGGGCTGTCGTCTGTGATTGACCGCCGCACCCACCTGCGGACTATATCAGGTATAGGGTAGTTAGAGGTTGCGGATGGTTCAATCAGTCCTGATCGTGGGCGGCGGAAGCGCAGGCTGGATCACGGCCAATTTGTTGAACGCGCATTGCCGCCGAACGGGGCGAGATACCCGTATCACGCTGGTTGAATCTCCTGACATACCCACGATTGGTGTGGGGGAGGCAACCGTGCCAACGATCCGGCGGACGCTGAACGATATCGGATTACCCGAGCAGGATTTTCTGGAGTCGACAGAGGCAACATTCAAGACACTGATCCGTTTCGAGAATTGGAATCTGGGCGAGACCTATGACCATCCATTTGATCGAAGGCCTCGCCCGCAATCGGATGCCGCTGCAGGCGTGTGGACAGCAGAGAACGGTCTTCCGTTCGACAGGCACTTTTCAGTTCTGACGCAGCTGGCCGATTTCAACATTGCGCCGAAGTCTCCACGTCACCCGCAATATCAGGCCAGCTTTCCGTATGCCTATCACCTTGACGCCATTAAACTGGCGGCGAGGCTGTCCAGATTCGGGCAGGAAAATGGAATACAGCACCGGTTGGGCAATGTGATCGACGTTGCTGTTTCGTCTGAAGGGCTGGTTACAGGTGTTAAAACCGACCGTGGTGATACGCTTACCGCGGACCTTTATGTTGACTGTTCAGGGTTTCGCTCTGTTCTTCTTGGAGGCGCGCTGGGCGTGCCTGTGAGGTCATTCGAAAAGCATTTGCTGTGTGACCGCGCAGTGACCATGCGAGTCCCTTATGACGTGCACAAGCCTGAACGTATCCTGACTTATACAAAGGCAACGGCCCGCGATGCCGGATGGCAATGGGATATCAATCTGCAGTCGCGCCGTGGCATTGGGTATGTTTATTCCAGCAAGTTCCTGGAAGATGACGCGGCCGAGACCGCGCTGCGCCAATATGAAGGTGTACACTGCGAAACGCTGGAAGCCAGGCATATCCGGTTTTCCAGCGGGAAGCGGGAGGTCAGCTGGAAAGGGAACTGTGTTGCGGTCGGACTTTCGGACGGCTTTTTGGAGCCACTGGAATCATCCGGCCTGTATCTTATCGAATTTGCGGGGCTGGCGATTGCTAACATGCTCGCCGATTTCGAATCTGCGCCTCAGGCGACCATGCGATACTACAACCGTATCACAAATGATTTGTATGATGAGATACTGGGTTTTCTAAACCTGCACTACGTCATTTCGAATCGCCGAGACACTGCATTCTGGCGAGCTGCGACCTCTGATGAAGTAATCGTGGACGACTTGCGGGATCGACTTGAGCTTTGGAAGCGGCGGGGGCCTGGGCAGTTCGATTTTCCGGGGGCTGACAGGCTGTTCGCTCGTGACAGTTATGAGTTCATTCTGCACGGCATGAAATATGTCAGGGGAGAGCCCGATTCCCGCGTAAACATACCGGACCTGAGTGGACCGGTCATGAAAGCCCGGTCTGAGCTGCCAGAGCACGAAATGTTTTTATCTTTGGTGCAGCGCGCTGCTGAGGCGAGAAGCTCGTCTTGAGTTAAGCTGTACCCGCCTCGGCCGCCGCCAAAGCTTCCCGGCGTTTTTCGGCGGCAGATTTCTTGACGCTTTCCGAACGGAGCTGGCCACAGGCGGCGAGGATGTCGCGGCCGCGCGGTGTGCGGATTGGCGACGCATAACCGGCCCGATTGAGGACTTCAGCGAACTCTTCGATCGTTTCCCAGTCCGAACATTCGTACGGGCTGCCGGGCCAGGGATTGAACGGGATCAGGTTGATCTTGGATGGCACGCCTCTCAGCAGGCGGACGAGATCACGCGCTTCAGCAAGGCTGTCATTCACGCCCTTCAGCATGACGTATTCGAATGTCACACGCTTTGAGTTGCCTAGGTCCGGATAGGCGCGGATGGCCTCAAACAAAGTCTGCAAATCGTATTTGCGGTTGATCGGTACGATCTCGTTGCGCAGATCATCATGTGTAGCGTGAAGAGAAATGGCCAGCGCGGCGCTCGTGCGGTGGCCAAGTTCAGGAATCTTCGGCGCGACACCTGCAGTCGACACCGTGATCCGACGGCGACCAATGGCAATGCCGTCGCCGTCTGAAATCGTATCAATGGCTTCTGCCACATTATCCAGATTGTAGAGCGGCTCGCCCATGCCCATGAAGACGATGTTCGTCAGCTTGCGATTCTCGGTCGAAGTCGGCCATTCGCCGAGCCCGTCGCGGGCGATCAACACCTGAGCCACGATTTCCTGGGCGGTCAGATTGCGGACCAGTTTCTGCGTGCCGGTGTGGCAGAATGTGCAGTTCAGCGTGCAACCTACCTGGCTGGACACGCACAAGGCGCCGGCCTTTCCAACGTCGGGAATATAGACGCTCTCGCCTTCAATCCCTGGTCCGAAACGTGTCAGCCATTTCTGGGTGCCATCGCGGGAAACCTGATGGTCTGCAATTTCTGGTCGTGCGAGATCGAAATTCTCCCCCAGTCTTGCGCGTAGATCCTTCGCGATATCGGTCATCGCGCTGAAATCCTGGGATCCGAAATGATGAAGCCAGCGGCGCAGTTGTTTTGCGCGCATCCCGGCCTTTTTCGGATCGAGGCCAAGCGCTTCCATCTCTGCTTTCAGGGCAGGGAGGGACATGCCCGCCAGAGAGCGGGGGGCAATGGGCGCAGCGGCGGCGCGGCTTGAGAGGTCGAGTTCAATCTTCATGGTGCCGCGCCTATAACATGTTGAAGGCTTTCAAGGAATTACTCGCTGCAGGCAGAGTCTTACCACGAGTTAATATTACTGCCCTTGTTTTGACATCGAAGGAACCGACACAGTGCGCCACGCATTGATAAGCGTGCCCAATTCCGGGCTGTCCTTTCCAAAGGAGCTGATGAAATGAAACGCCTTTCCTATGCGCTGCTTGCGCTTCCCCTGATTGCCCTGCCGGCCTGTGAAACCGGGCCGAGCCAAAGAGTCCTTACCGGCGCAGGTGTAGGAGCCATACTTGGCGCAGGCGCAGGTACGCTTGCTGGCGGCGATGATGGTCGTAATGCTGCAATTGGCGCTGCTGTTGGCGCAATCGCAGGTGCTGCTGCTGGCGACTATATGGACAAGCAGGAGCGCAGACTGCGCGAGCAGACCGCTGGCACCGGCATTGGCGTTGAGCGCCAGGGTGACCAGATCGCACTGACCATGCCGTCCAATATCACGTTCTCCGTTAACAGCGCCACGATCCAGCCGAACTTCTATGGCGCACTGAATGATGTTGGCGCGACACTTGTCGACTATCCATCCACCGCCGTCGACATCATCGGGCACGCCAGCTCTGACGGCCCGGACGACTACAATATGGAGCTGTCCCAGCGCCGTGCTGAATCAGTTCGTTCATACCTCGTGAATCAGGGCGTTACGCCTGTGCGTCTGGCGGCTGTCGGCATGGGTGAGACCCAGCCAATCGCTGACAATGCGACGGCCGAAGGCCGCGCAGCCAATCGCCGCGTGGAAATCATCCTGACCCCGATTACGCAGGAAAGCTACTAATCACGGTCAAGCTGATTTGAACGGTCAAATGGAAAGGCCAGCTGTACTTCCGCGCAGCTGGCCTTTTCGCATTTGCCTTTGAGACTCTAGCGACAGATCGCAGACGCCTTGTCGATTGCAGCGGCCGAGCCGCTTAGCGAGAAGTGGTAGGCAACTTGCGTATTGCGTTTTGAGACGGCTTCGACGCGCAATTCGCTACCCTTCCGCAGCGCCGAGACAATGCGGGAATCGTCGGAATCGTCTGCGAAGGCTTCCCGCCCGACGCCAAACAACGCCCAGGATGAGCGGCCCACACTTGCCTTTGGTGCCAGGTCTTCCCGCAGTTCGTAACCAACCTTCATGCTCGGCTGGTTGCGTGCGCGGCCGGATTTCCAGTTCGTTACATAAAACCAGACATCGCCATGGTCTGCCGCGCGAGGCGCCTTGTCGGTTGCTTGTGTCGCGGCGTAGCAGATGGTTTCCCCATCGGCTGTGTCAGTAAAGACTGACCAGTCCTTGTAGCGCCCGATCGCTGTCGGGCTCGCCGATGCCAGCGGTGCAGCGAGGGCGGCGGCCATAGCGAGCGAAATGAGTGATTTGCGGCTGAGTCTCAGTGTGTGCATTTTCTATACATGTCCCTTGGCTCGGAGCGGTGCCGGCACCATAGAGACAACAGGGTTAAGGCTAAACTACGGCAGATGGTTTCCGCTGTGCATCACGCTGGCGTGTTCGGCCCAATGGTTGCCTTTGTGGTCTGACACAAGGATAGTGTTGATTAGTCCCAGTATGAGAGTTCGCGTGTGAACGACACTGTAACAACATCAATTTCTCCCAGTGTCAGGGCGCGTCATGCAGATTGCATGTCGCTGATCGCGGCGAAGAAGTGTCGGGAGTCCTTCTCGGAACTGTTCGATTTCTACGCTCCGCGGGTCAAAAGCTACATGCTGCGATTGGGAGCCAGCGACAATGAGGCCGAGGATCTGGCCCAGGACGTGCTCGTCACGGTCTGGCGCAAGGCTGGCATGTACGATCGGAAACAGGCATCGGTCTCGACCTGGATCTTTCGTATCGCGCGCAACCGCCGAATCGACAAGTTTCGTAAGGCCTCGCGTCCGGAACTGGATGCCGATGAGCCCATGTTGCGCCCGCCGGATATCGAGCAGCCAGATGAGGCTCTGGATCGTGCCCAGATCGAAGAGTCTGTGCGGGCTGAACTGGCAAAACTTCCGCCTGAACAGCTCGAATTGCTGCAAGCAGCATTCTATGAGGGCTTGTCACATTCTGAGATTGCCACAAGATTCGGATTGCCGCTCGGTACGGTAAAGTCCCGCATCAGGTTGGCGTTTGGCCGATTGCGCGGCCAGTTGGAGCCGGGAGGCGACGATGCCTGACCCAAAGAAATGGAGTTTGTCATGATGCAGGAAACTTCCCCTCCATCTTTCAGCGAGCTTTACTCCGCTTACGCCGCGGGACAGTTGGATCCTGCCTTTTCGCTGCTACTCGAAACGCAGAGCATGCTGCGCAGCGATGTGCGTGGCGCGCTGGCTGTGAGCGAGACCATTTCCGGGATCATGTTCGAAACTGCCGCTCCGGCGACCATGTCTGTCGGGGCAGGGGCCCGCGCACTCGATCTGATTGATGCGCTTGAGCGCGAAGAAGAATTCCCGGCGCGAGCGGCGCCATCCGATGCTGAACTGGCGGAACTACCCGAGCCGCTGCGGGATGCGGCCTTCGACGCTTTTGACCTTGCCGGTTGGCAGGGCACTGCACCGGGCATTCGCCGAATGAAGCTGGACGTAAAAAGTGAACTCGAAGTTGAGCTTTATCGTATTCAGCCAAACGCAAGAGTGCCCCGCCACTCACATGGCGGTACGGAGTTTACGCTGGTTGTCGCCGGCGGGTTTACTGATGAAACGGGGAGTTACGGCCCTGGCGATCTGGCCGTGAAGGGGCCGGATGATACGCACCAGCCTGTGGGCGATCCCGGCGAAGTATGCTTTGCGCTGGCTGTTCGCGATGCAGGCCTGAAATTTACCGGCGTCATGGGTATGATCCAGCGCGTTCTGGGGCGCTGACTATTTTCGATCCTTGCCCGGAACATGGGTGTTTGCCAGGCCATCCCCGGCCGTGCCGCCCGGCATGATTGGTCTTGGTGCGTAGCCGCCCATCGACAGGTGCCGATCATACATGACGAGCGCGCCTGCGAGGCTCACATTGATGCAAAACTTCGTTGGGATCTTCACCACATGATCGCATTTGGCGAGAATGTCCGGCGACAGGTCCCCCTTTTCCGGGCCGAGAATGTAGGCCGCCTGCGGAGGATGCCGGAAGGTCGGCAGCATCACGGCGTCGTCGGTCAGCTCGATGCCGACCATCTGGCACCCGCGTGGCAGCTGCATCTCGTCAACATTGTCCCACTGATAGTAGGGGACTTGCCCCGCCGTCTTTGACGTGTCTGCCTGATAGGCCGCGCGCAGCCTGTGTTCGGCATTGATCGAGAAAACGAAACTCGCCCCGAATGCATTTGCCGTGCGCATCAGTGCGCCAAGGTTCATGGGTTTGGAAATCCGTTCGGATCCGATGGCGAAATAGCCGCGCATGTCAGAAGGCCTCCAGGCCAAATCTCAGTACAACCAGCAAGGCGATGATCACAGGAAGGGTGTAGATCGATACACGGCGTGCGATGCGCAGATGGCCAAGCTGGTTGGGATAGGTCGTATTCAGGTGTGTGGAGACGTCATTGTGCGACACCCGGCGACCCGCATCAGCCACGCCTTGCCGGTAGGCAACATCTGACGGCAGGCCGCCGAACTTTTCAGACAGGGCGCGACGCAGGGCGACAGAAATCATCCACCGCATCTGAAGTGCCAGAAGCAATGCGAATACGGTGAGCCCGAGCAGGATGAACAGGATAATGGCCATCAGCCGAATGTCCCCACTTCAAAGCGGCCGTGCGAATCCACCATACCGCGCTTCAGACCCGAGGAGTTCCAGAGCATTGAAATCTCGCCCGTTGCTGAAATGGCAATCATCCCGCCCTGACCGCCCAGCATGCGCACATCGTCCAGCGCGCCCTGAACTGCGTCGTCCAGTTTAGCACCGCCATACCGGATGCGTGCGGACACGTCGGCCGCAGCAGCGGCGCGAATGAAATACTCACCCAGGCCGGTGCAGGATACGGCGCAGCGTTCATCCGCCCAAGTGCCAGACCCGATCAGGGGCGTGTCGCCAAGCCGTCCTGGCGTCTTGCCACGAATGCCCGCCGTGGATGTGGCGGCTGAAAGGTCTCCGTAGATGTCCAGTGCCACCGCTCCGACGGTTCCGGTGGAGTTGATCATGTCCTGGGTCGTGAGTTCATCAACCGGATCGTAATAGGCATCCGGATCGTCCACGATTTCCAAACCGGAATCCGCAAGCAGCTTCCTGGCGCCATCCGCGATCAACAGCACGTTGGGCGTACGTTCCATTACCGCCCGCGCGCAAGAAACCGGGTTCTTGTACCCTTGCAACGCGCCGACCGCCCCGGCCGTGCGGTTGCGACCATCCATGATGGCGGCGTCCAGCTCGTATGCGCCATCGAGGTTTGGGGCAGCACCCTTGCCAGCCAGGTAGAGACCAGATTCTTCCAGCCCCTGAACCATCACTTCGACCACGTCCAGCGCTGCCTCCCCGTCCTGAAGCCGGGTCGCGCCATTCTTCAACAGGGTCGCCAGATGGGCTTCCTGCAGGGAATAATCATTGCCGGGTATCGGACCGGCTCCACCATGCAGGGCAAGCGCCCACTTCTTTGCCATTAGATCGCTACCTCTCCGCTACGTCAGGCTTGGACTTTTATTCGGCACACCGCTACCGTCTGGCAGCAGAAACAACAAGACGGGAAGGATGTTGCAGGCATGAAAGCAGTGCTCTCCAAGGAAGTAGGCGGACCGGACACGCTGGTGATCGAAGATGCCCCAATGCCGGAATGCGGCAAGGGTCAGGTGCTGATTCAGGTGAAGGCGTGCGGGGTGAATTTCCCGGATTCTCTGATCATCCAGGACATGTACCAGTTCAAACCACCGCGCCCATTCTCTCCCGGCGGTGAGATTGCCGGTTTGGTCAAGGAAGTCGGCGAAGGCGTCAGCCACGTAAAAGAAGGCGACCGCGTGCTCGCCTCAATCGGCAATGGCGGCATGGCGGAATATGCAGTCGCTGCTCAGCATGCAGTCATGCCAATTCCAGACGGGATGCCATTCGAGGAGGCCGCCGCCTTCCTGATGACTTATGGCACCAGCTATTATGCGCTCAAGGATCGTGGAGACCCGAAGCCCGGCGAAAAACTGCTTGTACTCGGCGCGGCCGGTGGCGTGGGCATTGCGGCGGTTGAGCTGGGCAAGGCAATGGGCCTCGAAGTGATCGCCGCCTGCTCAACGCAGGAGAAGGTTGATTTCTGCCTCTCCAAAGGGGCCGACAAAGGCCTAGTATACGCGCGTGATCTCGACCGGGACGGCCAGAAGGCGTTCTCCAACGACATCAAGGAAGTGTCCGGCGGCGGCGTCGACATCATTTATGATGGCGTCGGCGGAAACTATGCCGAACCATCGCTTCGCGCGATGAATTGGGAAGGTCGGTTCCTCGTAATCGGGTTCCCGGCTGGCATTCCGAAATTGCCTCTGAACCTGACCTTGCTGAAAAGCTGTGATGTACGCGGCGTCTTCTGGGGCGCAGCTGTCGCGCGGGATCCGAAAGCCCACGCACAGAATGTCGCCGAACTGTTCAAGCTTTACAGCGAAGGCAAGATCCGTCCGCACATTTCCAATACGTATCCGCTGGAGAAATCCGCAGATGCGATTCAGGAACTGATGGACCGGAAAGCCCAAGGCAAGGTTGTCGTCGTCGTTTAGTCGCGTTCAGCCTGTAACCGCAATTACAGTTAACGCCTGAACCAAAGTCGTGCTCGCGCATAGTCCGGGTATGACAGACGAAGACAAGGTTCAGGAAAATGACGGTCGCGGCGGTAAGCGCATGCGCTTACTGCGCCGCGGCCGTATTGTCGTAAATCATCGCCACAGCTCGTTTGACGTAGGAATACGTGACCTCTCGGCCACTGGCGCCAAGCTCAAGCTTGGTGAGATCTGGGCAGTGCCGGAAACGTTTGAACTGCAGATTCTCAAATCGGACGGATCTGTTGAGCTCGTCGTGCCCTGTGCAAAGCGATGGCAGAGCGGCGTTCTGGTCGGCGCGCAATTCGTTCGCCCGCCGCGCTAGCAACGGAGACTGACTTCCGTCGAACGGGCTTTAGGACCTGACAAGAAAAAGCCCGCCAGATCGCTCTGGCGGGCTTTTCGATTGAGGGAAGGTGCAATTAGGCGGATTTCTGGTCGCCGTCGACTTCCTCGAAGTCCGCGTCCACAACATCATCGCCATCTGCCGCAGCATCCGCAGCTGCATCAGTGCTGGCAGCCTCTTCCTGCTGGCTGGCATAGATCGCCTCGCCAAGTTTCATGGCGGCTGTCATCAGGGCCTGATGCTTGGCCTGAATGTCAGCGATGTTGTCGCCTTCACGGGCCTCTTTCAGCTCGTCCGAAGCGGTCTTGATCTCGGCTTTCACCTCGTCAGACACCTTGTCGCCATGCTCCTCGACCTGTTTTTCGGTCTGGTGCACGAGAGCTTCGGCCTGGTTCTTTGCTTCGACCAGTTCGCGGCGGGCCTTGTCTGCGCCAGCATTGGCTTCGGCGTCGGCCATCATGTTCTTGATGTCGTCTTCCGACAGGCCGCCATCCGCCTGGATGGTGATCTGCTGTTCCTTACCGGTCGCCTTGTCCTTGGCGGACACAGAGACGATGCCGTTGGCGTCGATGTCGAAGGTCACTTCGATTTGCGGTACGCCACGCGGAGCTGGCGGAATGCCTTCGAGGTTGAACTGGCCGAGCATCTTGTTGTCGACGGCCATTTCACGCTCACCCTGGAAGACCTTGATCGTCACGGCCGGCTGATTGTCGTCAGCGGTCGAGAAGACCTGGGACTTCTTGGTCGGGATCGTGGTGTTGCGATCAATGAGGCGGGTGAACACACCGCCCAGTGTTTCAATACCAAGCGATAGCGGGGTCACGTCGAGCAGGACAACATCTTTCACGTCGCCTTGCAGAACGCCGCCCTGAATGGCCGCACCGATGGCAACCACTTCGTCCGGGTTCACGCCCTTGTGTGGATCGCGGCCGAAGAATTTCTTCACGGCTTCCTGAACTGCCGGCATGCGAGTCATGCCGCCGACGAGGACGACTTCGTCAATGTCAGAGGCGGACTTGCCCGCATCAGCGAGCGCCTTCTTGCACGGCTCGATGGTGCGCTTGACGAGATCTTCGACAAGGCTTTCGAACTTGGCGCGGGTCAGCTTGATGTTCAGGTGTTTCGGGCCGGTTGCGTCTGCCGTGATGAAGGGAAGGTTCACTTCATACTGGCTGGCGGACGACAGTTCCTTCTTCGCCTTCTCGGCTTCTTCCTTCAGGCGCTGGAGAGCCAGCTTGTCGGACTTCAGGTCGATGCCCTGATCCTTTTTGAACTCGTCTGCAAGGAAGTCCACAATGCGCAGGTCGAAGTCTTCACCACCGAGGAAGGTGTCGCCATTCGTCGAAAGGACTTCAAACACACCGTCGCCGATTTCGAGCAGTGAGACGTCAAACGTACCACCGCCAAGGTCATAAACTGCGATGGTTTTGGACTGGTCGCCCTTGTCGAGACCGTAGGCGAGTGCAGCAGCGGTTGGCTCGTTGATGATGCGCAGCACTTCGAGACCAGCAATCTTGCCAGCATCTTTCGTTGCCTGGCGCTGGGCGTCGTTGAAGTAAGCTGGCACGGTGATGACCGCCTGAGTTACTTCGCTGCCGAGATACGCTTCTGCCGTCTCTTTCATCTTGGTCAGGATGAAGGCCGAAATTTCCTGAGGGGCGTAGTCTTTGTCGTGGCCTTTCACCCATGCGTCGCCAGACGGACCTTTGACGATCTCAAAAGGAGAAATCGCCTTGTCCTTCTGTGCGGTCGGATCGTCGAACTGCCGACCGATCAGGCGTTTGATGGCGTAGAATGTGAAGTCCGGGTTTGTGACAGCCTGGCGCCGGGCCGGCATGCCGATCAGGCGCTCGCCACCTTCTGTAAAGGCGACAACGGACGGAGTCGTGCGCTGGCCTTCAGCGTTTTCGATCACCTTCGCCTGTCCGCCTTCCATGACGGCGACGCAGGAATTGGTCGTACCAAGGTCAATACCAATGATTTTGCTCATATTGCATCTCTCTTTTTATCAAGCCGCCACGGGCCGTGTTCTGTTGCGGTCTGCTCAGCAGCCCCGGACAGCCAGTGGCTCTTTCCAAGGGTTCAAATGAGGTGGCGGAAGCGGTTTTGATCCGCGCGCCGGTTCGACTTGCGATATGGGAAGGGTTTAGCGCGTCTCAAGGGGGGAACAATACGTAGCTGTACAGGTTTTTGGCGCATCACTGCGATAGGTGCGCTCTATGGCAGAGAGTTCATCAATTTATTTGATAATGGTTCTCACTCGCACTATCTCAATCGGTGTGAAAGGAAATTCCATGCCTCGCCAACTGATCAAGACGATGACTTATAGCCTGATGCACCTGACGGTCGCCGTCGCCGTGGCGTTCGCTCTTACGCGCAACTGGCACGCAGCACTGGCCATCGGATTGATCGAGCCTGCTGTGCAGACAATTGCCTACACATTCCATGAGCGTCTGTGGGAACGTTTTTCCTTTGGCCGGTCGTCTTCGGTGGAGCCCGTAAACTAAGACAGTCCGGAAAAGCTGGACGCGCCGGTCAGCCCCTTGGCATAGTGCTGAAAAACACATGCCGGGGAGGCTCAAAAATGTTCCGTTCGATCGCTCTCACTTCCTCATCCATTGTTCTTGCGGCCTGCGCGGCAACCACGACCGAGGCGGCTTCCGAGCCCCTGGCAGTCGCCAGCATTTCGCAAGTTCGGGTGTCTGAAGGCTTTGAAAGTCCTGAGGGGGCGGCGCAGGCCCCGGGTGGCGGGTACTTTATTTCAAATGTTGTCGGGGAGGGGGCGGACAAGGACGGCAACGGATACATCACGCATATCGGTCCGGACGGAACGATCATTGAGCGGCACTGGGCGGCGAAGTTGGACGCGCCGAAGGGTATGGCCGTCCTGGACGGCGCGCTGCATGTGACTGACATTGATGCGGTTGTGTCCTTTGACGCTGCTACCGGGAAGCGGCTCGGCAAGGTGCGTATCGAGGGCGCAAAATTTCTCAATGACGCCACTGTTTGGGGCGGCGCGGTGTTCGTGTCCGATTCCGGCGAGGCTGCGATCTACAGGATTGAGAATGGCGCGGCAGAGCTTTGGCTACAGGACGAGCGGCTGGCAGGCGTGAATGGGCTGCTTGGCGATGGCGAGCAGATGCTGATTTCCACCATGACGACTGGCAGTCTGTTTAGTGTGACCGCAGAAGGCGAACTGACAGAGATTGCGAGCGGGATGGAGAATGCCGACGGAATCGGGCTCGTGCCCGGCGGTGGCTATCTCGTTTCATCCTGGCCGGGCCAGATCCACTATGTCGGCGAGGATGGCGCGGTTACCACCCTGTTCGATGAGCCGGTTTCGCAGAACGATCTGACCGTGATCGGCGATACGGTCATCGTGCCGAACTGGCGGCAGAACACCGTCACGATGTGGACAGTGGGGCGCGAGCTTTAGTTCGCTGCGCCGGCACTGACGGCGACCATCGCAGCTCTGAGCGTACGCTCGCCGATCTTCCAGCCGGGCTGGAAGCAGGAAGCGATGGTGCCGTTTGGCTGGTCTGATGGAATGTTTGCGACGGCCTGGTGCTGGTTCGGATCGAACGTATCGCCGGGCTGCGCCGCAATTGCTGTAACGCCATGTCGGGCAAGTGCGGTGTGCAGCTCCTTCTCCGTCATTTCGATGCCTTCGAACAGGTTCCGGCCAGGCTCTGACAGCGCGGCGCGGTCTTCGTCAGACAGGGCCGTCAAGGCGCGGGAAAGATTGTCAGATACGCTCAAAAGGTCGCCTGCGAATTTTTCGATCGCGTAGATGCGCGCATCTGCCACCTGACGCTCGGCACGTTTGCGGGTGTTTTCCAGATCAGCCAGCGTGCGCAGCAATTGTTCGCGCAATTCCTCTTTCTCGATTTCCAGCTTCTGTACCGGATCCATTTCGTCTTCTGGCGCCGCTTCTTCTGCCGGCGCAGACTTCAGGATATCGTCCGCGGCGGCTTTCAGCTCTGCCTTGGATGCGTTGGAATCGATCTCAGCGGTTTCGCTGTTCTTGGGTTCGTCGCTCATCCTTGCGTATCCTTCTTGCGGCGGGCGGAGAGGATTTGCCCCACCACTTTCGCCGTATAATCCACCATGGGTATGACGCGGGCATAGTTCAGCCGGGTCGGGCCAATCACGCCAAGCGCGCCGATAACCTGTTTTTCGCCTCCCATATAGGGAGCCACAATCACACTTGAACCCGATAGCGGGAAAAGCTGGTTCTCCGCGCCGATGAACAGACGCACGCCGTCTGCTTCCCGGGTTGTATCAAGGATATCAAGCAGGCTTTGCTGGCGTTCAAGCTCGTTGAACAGCTGGCGTACCCGGTCGAGGTCTTCTGCGGCTTGCGCATCCTCCAACAGGTTGGCGCGCCCACGAACGATCAGGGATCGGCCCCGGCCTGGGGCATCACCCCCCCATTGGGCGAGACCCTGTTCCACCAATGACGAGGCGGCCTGATCCAGCGCAGCCCGGCGGTTGCGCAATTCATCGCGAATGTCATTCGCCACTTCAGACAGTGTACGCCCCCGAACCCGGGTGGACAGATAGTTGCCAGCCTCGATCAGCGTGGTCGACGGCAGGCCTTCTGGCACTTCGACAATCCTGTTTTCCACGTCCCCGTCTTCTGTCACAATGACGCACAAGGCTTCGCGACCGCCAAGCGGTACGAACTCTGCGTGGCGTACAACGGCATCCCGGGTAGGGGAGGACACCAGACCTGCGCCGCCCGTGAGGCCGGAAAGGATGTTCGAGGCTTCTCCCATAACGGCCTGGATGTCTGTGCCGGCTGATTTCAGCCGGTCGTCGATCTCCATGCGGTCGTCGCGGCTGGGTTCCCCGATTTCTAGGAAGCCGTCCACAAACAGGCGCAAACCTGTGTGAGTCGGGGCGCGGCCCGCGGAGATGTGGGGCGATTCAAGCAGTCCAAGATCCGTGAGGTCTGCCATCACATTGCGAATGGATGCAGGCGACAGCGCAATCCCGCTTTTCGACAAGGTACGAGAACCAACTGGCTCGCCTGTGGTAAGATAGCCTTCGACAATTTCCCGGAAAATGTCGCGGGAGCGCTGGTCGAGGCGCTGCAACAGGGATTGCGTGTCGAGAGGTGGGATCATGCCATATTGATTAGGCGCGGCCCGTCCTCTGTTCAATAGGCATTACACCAGATGCTGACTGCTCGTGTCTCGATCGTCGGCATCGCGCCAGACAAGATAGGAATAGACCGCGCAGACCAGTGTTATGGTCAGCACCAGGGCGGGCAATTGCAAGGCCAGCCAGACGCCGTTGAAGAGAAATGCCCCGACAAGGCCGATCGCGCCGGCGATCATGAAAAGTGGCCCGGCAAGGCGATGCGTTTTTTCCCACGCGAAATCCGAGGAAAGCGTCCAGGGTGTGCGAATACCAAAGACGAAGCTGGACCGCGTTTTCGGCAAATAATTCCCCATCACAATGAACAACAAGGCGCAGGCGGCAATAACCCAGCGAACGGCGCCAGACGTGTCAAATGTGCTGGATGCGCTGTTCACCATTGCGAAGGCGACGCCGCCCAAGACCATCAGAATAACCACGTTCACCGTGATCCAGACGGCGAGATATCCCTGACGCCCGGTCCGGACGTTGTCGCGTCTCGGATCCACAAAAGGCGCAACTGCCATGATGGCCGACACGACGGTCATGATGCCGGGTAGTATCCACAAGGTCATCAGGGCGTCGGAACGCGTACCGAATCTGTCGGGGGCACCATCCGGACCGAAATGAAGCGGAATTCGGTCGCCATCCGGCAGGAGCGTGCCCGTATAAAAAATGATGCAGGCCATGGCGATCAGTGTCAGGATCGATACGCCCAGTCCAATCTTGATTTGGGTTTTCATTCCGCAGCCTCCTTTATTTCGTCATCGCCATTATCCTTGCCTACAAGACCAAGCAGGGCTGATGCGGCGTCTTCCAGCACACTCGTGTTCACGCGATACAGGATCTGATTTCCCTGGCGTTCGGCAGTAACGAGTTCAGCCTCTTTCAGCACAGCCAGATGCCGACTCATGGTTGGCCAACTCGTGTCAAATTCAACGGCCAACTCACCCGCCAGTTTCGGCCCCTGCCGGAGCAGGGCCAGAATCTGGCGGCGCGCAGGATGCGCCAAGGCTTTGAACACTGTATTTTGCATAAATGCTAATTAGCTGTTTTGCAAAACAGAGTCAAGCGGATCAGGAGAGGTTCTGGATAAGGCCCAAATGGTCCAGATGCATGTCTTCGGCGGCGGGTCGACGAGGCAGCCCGGGCATGGTGACAAGATCGCCGCAAATGCCGACCACAAAGCCGGCACCCGCCGAGAGGCGTACTTCTCGCAGCTTCAGAACATGGCCTTCAGGCGCGCCAACGAGCTTGGCATCGCTTGAAAAGCTGTAGGGCGTTTTCGCCATACAGACCGGGAAGCTGCCATAGCCGTCCTGTTCCCAGCGTTCCAATTGCTTGCGAACAGATGCGGGGGCATCCACATGTCTTGCGCAATAGATGCGTTGGGCCACAGTTTCGATCTTCTCGAACAGCGGCATATCGGAAGGGTAGAGGGGCCGGAAGTCTATTGGTGTTGCACTCGCGATCCGGGTGACTTTGCGGGCGAGATCTTCCGCACCATGACCACCCTCGGCCCAGTGGGTGCAGATCGACACCGGCACATCCCGTTCCGCGCAGTACGCCTCGATTGCCGCAATTTCCCGCGACGTGTCCGACGTGAAACGATTGATCGCCACCACAACGGGAACGTTGAATTGCTTCACGTTCTCGATATGTCGGCCGAGATTTGCGAGGCCCTTCTCCAAGGCATCATAGCTGACTGTTCCGGCGTCTTCCTTCGAGATCCCGCCATGCATTTTCAGCGCACGGACAGTGGCAACAAGGACGGCGGCGCTTGGCATCAGTCCGGACTGGCGGCATTTGATGTTGAAGAATTTTTCAGCGCCGAGGTCTGCGCCAAAGCCTGCCTCGGTGACCACGTAATCTGCCATTTTGAGCGCAGCTTTGGTGGCGATCACGGAGCTGCAGCCATGCGCAATATTGGCGAATGGCCCACCATGTATGAGCGCTGGGTTGCCTTCCAGAGTCTGAACCAGATTGGGCAGCATTGCATCCTTCAGCAGGGCCATCATCGCGCCGACTGCCTTGATGTCCTTGGCGGTCACAGGAACGCGGCCGCGGCGATACCCGATGACCATGCGTTCCAGCCGATCCTGCAGATCTTTCGCGTCCTTCGCCAGGCACAGGATTGCCATGATCTCCGAGGCAACCGTGATGTCAAAGCCGGTTTCCATCGGCGTGCCATTGGGGCTGCCGCCAAGGCCGGTGACAACGTTGCGGAGATTGCGGTCGTTCATGTCCATCACGCGACGCCAGGTAATCCGTGTCGGATCCAGGCCGCTGTCTCCACCCCAATGGACATGGTTGTCGATCATGGCTGCAAGCAGGTTGTGAGCTGATGTGATAGCGTGGAAGTCGCCGGTGAAATGCAAATTGATATCTTCCATCGGAACGACTTGAGCCTGTCCTCCTCCCGTCGCGCCTCCCTTCATCCCGAAACATGGTCCAAGAGAAGGTTCACGCAGGCAGAGTAGGGTGCGCTCGCCGATCCGGTTCATCGCATCTGTGAGGCCGACGCTGGTTGTTGTCTTGCCTTCGCCAGCTGGCGTGGGATTGATTGCCGTCACCAGGATCAGCTTGCCGTCAGACTTGGCCTTGAGGGATGACAGATGGCGGGCGGCGATTTTCGCTTTGTCGTGACCATAGGGGATGATGTCGGCAGCTTCGATCTGCAGCGCGCTGGCAAGTTCCTGCATCGGGCGTTTCTTCGCGCTTCTGGCGATCTCGATATCTGTCGGCATATGTCCCCCTGATCGTCTTTTACCGTGCTCCCGGTGTAGACAGGCGCGCCAAAACCCGCAATCAGGCTCGGCAGCAAAGAGGATTTCGCCATGAGCACACTAATTCGGCCATCTGGTCGCGCATTTGACCAGCTTCGTGAAGTGTCGCTTGAGACCAATGTCACGCGATACGCAGAAGGCTCCTGTCTCGCAAAGTTCGGGAACACCCATGTTTTGTGCACGGCCAGCTGGGAAAAGAGCGTGCCGCCATGGCTGAAAGGTCAGGGCAAGGGCTGGGTTACCGGCGAGTACGGCATGCTGCCACGTGCCACCCACACGCGCGGTCGGCGCGAAGCTGCTTCCGGTAAACAATCTGGTCGGACACAGGAGATTCAGCGTCTGATCGGCCGTTCGCTTCGCTCGGTATGCGACCTGTCCGCGCTCGGCGAAAATCAGATTACCATCGATTGTGACGTGCTCCAGGCCGATGGCGGCACCCGTACAGCGTCGATTACCGGCGGCTTCGTTGCGCTCGCCATGGCCTGTCGTTACCTGAAGGCGGAAGGCGTCATTTCGGCCGACCCGATTACCAAGCAGGCTGCAGCAATCTCAGTTGGCGTCTATCAGGACCACCCCGTGCTCGACGTTGACTATCCTGAAGATTCGCGCGGCGAAGCGGATATGAATGTCGTCATGAGTTCAGATGGCGGTTTTATTGAAGTGCAGGGCACGGGCGAAGAGCGGCCGATGACCCGCGCTGAGCTCGACGAAATGCTCCGTCTTGCTGAAAAAGGCTGTATGGAACTGTTTGAAGCGCAACGCGCGGCGCTCGGTTAAAGGCCGAGTTCAAACATCCCCAGCTGGAAGCTGCGGGCGATGCGGTTGGCGCGCTCCATGAAGTAGTCGACGGTCTCAGCAGTGTCGCTCAGTTCTTCGAGCGTGAGCCGGAACAAGGCAAGCCAGATGTTGAAATGGGCGGGCGTGATGCCCGTCAGTTTCATATGCGCGGGAAAAGGTTTTCCGGAATAGCGGCCCGTATTCATGGCGACGGAGGACCAGAAATCCTTCATCGTTGCGAGGTGCGGCGCCCAATTGTCGTCGATCTCGTTTTGGAAAACGGGACCGAGCAGGGGATGGGCGCGGACCCGCGTATAGAAATTCTCGACCAGATTCGAAACGAATGCTTCGTCTATTCCGAGGCGTTCGGTATTTTCCTGAATTTCGCGGCGACGGTCTTCAGCGGATCGGATTTGATAGGTCATGCCAGCGCAGATGGGCGCCGTGTTGGCCCGTGTCTATAGGTAGAAGCCCTTGCCGGGGTCAGTTGGCAGTCGCTGGCTTGCCGTTCTGCCAAGTCACATCCCGCCCGAACAGGGGCACGGTCGACAGGCTCATCTTGGCGGACCCGTCCACAATCTTGCGACTGTAGGAGACATACATCAGGCTGTCGGAGTCGGCATCATAGATGCGGCGCACGGCCAATTGCTTGAAGATCAGGCTCTGGTTCTGATCAAAAACTTCCTCGCCTGATTTGTCGAGATCGATCCGACCGATGCGAATGGGGCCGGATTGCAGGCAGGAAATCGACGAATTGGAGGGATTTTCAAACCAATTGCCCTTTCCGAGGCGATCCCACACGCCCCGGTCGAAGAAGGACAGATGGCAGACGACGCCTTCGATCTTGGGATCCTGCAATTGCTTGATCTTTATCTCGTTTCCAAGCCAGTCATTCTTGAATTCACCCACTTCCTTGTCGCCTCCGCAGGCGGCCAGCGGAAGGATGAGGGCGAGCAGGGCAAAGGAAAAAGTGCGCGTCATGTGAAAAGCTACGCCGACGTAAGACAGGCGTTCCCGATTCGGCTCAGTAATATTTGCGCCGCGTCGATAGCATGTCGCCAAGCGCGCGAACGGTTGCTGCGCCGATCTGCATGGGCGTGGGTTTGCGACGGTGGGCGTGGCGAACAAGGTGGCCGCAATTGGAGCCGAAGAGGTCATAGTCCCGGCCGAGCTGCCGTCGGGCGCGGCTTTCGACGAGATGCGCGTCGAGCGAACTGTAGCGGCGGTGTCGCCGTATGTCGCGCCCTGTCGCGAACTCTTCCGGAGTTTGTTCGATTACGCCGTCATGAAGGCGCGAATTGCTGATGATCGTGCCGCGCGAGGTGACGACGCCGTAGTGTGACAGAACCATTCCGAAGCGGACAGACACCACATCACCGGGCTCGAACGGGAAGGTGTCGCGGCGGCTCATCTATTCAGCCGCGACCTGTTCATGGTCGGCCGAATCCTCTTCGTCGAAGACAAGCAAGTCTCCAGGCTGGCATTCCAGCTCCCTGCAGAGCGCTTCGAGGGTCGAGAACCGCACGGCTTTCGCCTTGCCGGTCTTGAGAATGGAAAGATTGGCGAGTGTCACGCCGACGCGCTCTGACAATTCTGTCAGCGACATGCGACGATCCAGAAGCACACGGTCGAGGGTCACGCGAATGGACATATCCTGTGCTCCTATATGGTCATCTTCTCTTCATCGCGAAGGCGAGTGCCTTCACGGAAGACTTGGGAAAGGATGAAGAGCGCCGCAACCGATGCCCATGCGATAAGGTCGAAGGAAAGCTGTATTTTGGCACCTTCGACGACCAGCCCCACCACGATGGCGATGGCATAACGCAGCAATTGCGTGATGGCGATGGCGATGGCGATACGGGTTAGTCGAACGGCATTTTCCGGCACAAATGGGTCGCCAGCGGTCAGGGTAGCCAGAATTTTGCGCAATTCGAGACATACGAAGATCACAGCTGCCACGACAACGATGGCCCCTAAGAGGCCAGCGCTCAGTTCCTGCAGGGTTATGTCATGGTCATCGATCTTGATGGCGCCAATGCTGATCGGGTTGCCTGTGAGGATAGACAGCAGTTCCACACCGCCCGCCAGGATGACAATCGCGCCGATCAAGGCAGTCATCCACATGACAATCGTCACCAGCACGGTCATTATGGCGGCCATGGAATTTCCCGCATTTGTGCTCATGTGTCTCTGTTTACCTTCCGGCGATTGTTGACAAGATACCTGACGACCATGTCGCTCAAGGCGTTCGGCTTACCGAATAACGATATATACTTTTATGTCAAAAGCAAGAATAGGGCCACTACAGAATGGGTGAAAATAAAATGATTCGAAGGCTTTCGCCCGGTCGGCTCGTCGCAGCGACCCATAACAAGGGTAAGGTCTCCGAGCTTAAGGATTTGTTTGAGCCGCTTGGTTTTGATGTCGTGTCCGCCATTGAGCTGGACTTGCCTGAGCCGGAAGAAACCGAGGCGACCTTTGCCGGCAATGCGATCCTGAAGGCGCGAGCGGCTGCCGAAGCGACCGGCGCACCGGCACTTTCCGATGATTCAGGGCTCGCGGTGACCGCTTTGGGAGGCGCGCCCGGCATCTTCTCAGCTCGCTGGGCAGGCGAGCCGCGCGATTTCGGAAAGGCGATGGAGAAAGTCCAGCGCGAATTGGACGAGATTGGCGCCACCGACAGGTCCGCCAAGTTTGTTTGCGCCCTTGCCGTCGTCTGGCCGGACGGGCACGCGGAAGTCTATGAGGGCGAAGTGCATGGCGAACTGACCTGGCCACCCCGCGGGGACAAGGGCTTTGGCTATGATCCTGTATTTGTGGCAGCCGGGGAAAGCGTCACGTTCGGCGAAATGGACCCCGATCGGAAGCATGCGATGAGCCATCGCGCCAATGCGGTTGCCAAGCTGAAGGCTGCTCTGTTGGCATGAATGAGGGCGCGCCCCTTTTTGGTCCAGAATATGGATTTGGTATCTACGTCCACTGGCCGTACTGTGCGAAGGTCTGCCCTTACTGCGACTTCAATGTGTACGCAGCAAAGGATCGAGACCCGAGCTTTCTTCTGGAAGCCATCAAGAAGGATCTCCAGATCCACCGGCCCAGAATGCCTGAGCATGGCAAGGCAGGCAGTCTCTATCTTGGCGGCGGAACGCCTTCCCTCCTGAAGCCGGACGAGATTGCCGGCTTGGTGCGCGCCGCTGAGGACAGTTTCGGATTGGAGGCGGGGGCGGAGATCACGCTTGAGGCCAATCCCAACGACATCATGCGGATGGATCTGGAAGGCGTGAAGGCAGCCGGGGTCAACCGGCTGTCGCTTGGCGTGCAGTCACTTCGGGACGAGGCGCTTGCGTTTCTGGGGCGAGACCATGATAGCGGCACGGCGCGCATTGCCATGAGCCGTGCCCTGAGCGCGTTTCCGAATACGTCTGTCGATTTGATCTATGCGCGTCCGGGGCAGTCTTTCGATGACTGGCAGTCAGAGCTGAGCGATGTGCTGGCTTTCGGTGCGCCACATATTTCCTTGTACGAACTCACAATCGAGGAACGCACTGCTTTCGGAAAGGCGGCGGCGCGTGGTGAGCTGTCGCCCATGGAGGATGATGATCAGGCCGATCTTTATGAACTTACCCAGGAGATCCTGAGCTCAGCGGGCCTGCCGGGATATGAAGTGTCAAATCATGCGCAGGCAGAGGAATTCCGCTCACGCCATAACATGACTTATTGGAACGGGGGTGACTGGATCGGAGTCGGGCCCGGAGCGCATGGGCGGCTAAGCGTTGGCGGCAACCGCTACGCGTCTGAGGCGGAACGCCGGCCAGAGGCCTATATAGCCAATGTGCAGGCGCTATCTTCCGGATGGTCTGAGGCATCGAAGTTGTATCCGCTGGACAATGCGCGGGAACTGATCGCCATGGGCTTGCGTCCTGAAATGGGGATAGATCGCACTCGGATTGAACGGATTACCGGGCGGGCGCTGTCACAAAACAAGATTGATGTCTTCGTCGATGAGGGCTGGATGCGCGAGGAGGGAACACAGATTTCCCTCACTCCCAAAGGACGCCTTCTGGCAGATGCGCTCACCGCAGAGCTGTCACCCTGACGGCAGCGCAGGCGGGAAGCGGCCCATGCGCTCTTCCCAGTGCCGTCGGCACAGGGACAGATAAGTCGCCTTGGCAATACTGACTTGCTCGCCTTCGGTCAGGGCCTCTCCGTCCGGACCAAGCCGGATGACCATGGTCGCCTTGCGTCCGCACTCGCAGATCGTGCGGATCTCGCGCAGGGAATCCGCGATGGCCAGCAAGGTCGCTGATCCTTCAAACAGTTCACCGCGGAAATCTGTTCGCAGGCCATAGGCGAGAACCGGCAGGTTCAGATGGTCCGCAACCCTCGCCAGCTGCCATACCTGCTCCTTGGAGAGGAATTGGGCCTCATCCACGAATACGGCGCTTAGGGCATGGGTATCGAGTTCATCCGCAATCAGCCCGAAAATGTCGGTGTCCCTGTCATAAAGGATCGCCTCAGCGCCGATGCCAATGCGGGACGAGATGTGTCCGTCTTCATCATCCTTGTAGAGCGCGGATGTCAGGAGCAGGACTTCCATGCCTCGCTCCCGATAATTGTAGGCCGCTTGCAGCAGGATCGTCGACTTTCCTGCATTCATGGCCGCGTAGGAAAAATAGAGCTTCGCCATCTGAGCTATTCCAGAACTTTGGCAATACCTTCGCGGCGTGGATCAGCGCCGCCCTCAAGGCCATCTTCGCGGACGATAATGACGTGAAGTCCGGAGTTTTCTCCTTCGCGCTCTTCGACATTATAGCCAAGTTCCCGCAGCGCATCCGCGGCCTCCATGCCGCCCGGACGGTCAATTTCCACACCGACCGTGTCGCCACGCGCGATAATGTTCGGCAGGTCAATTGCTTCCTGGGCTGACTTTCCCCATTCCAGAACGCCGACCAGCGTCTTTGAGACATAAGCCACGATGGAGTTCCCGCCGGGCGAACCGGTGACCATGAACAGGTCCCCCGCCGGATCAAAGACAATCGTTGGTGACATGGAGCTGCGTGGACGCTTTTTCGGACCGGGGGCGTTGGCGACGGGTTTCGTGCCCTTGGTGGGCTCACGGGAAAAGTCGGTCAGTTCATTGTTCAGCATGAAGCCCTTCACCATGATGGACGATCCGAAGGCGGCCTCGACCGTTGCGGTCATGGAAACCGCGTTTCCGTCAGCGTCGACAATGGAAACATGCGTCGTGCCCGGACCATGTTCTGTTGCGTCTTCTCCCCAGAGCGGACGCACTGGCTCGCGCCCGAGTGCGAGGCCCGGATCACCCGGATAGGTCGTTTCATCTGGTGCAAATGCTTCTTCTGCGCGCACACGAAGGTAGGCAGGGTTGATCAGGTCCGTTGCCGGAACGGTGACGAAGTCTGCATCGGCAACGTAGTGGTCGCGGTCTGCGTAGGCGAGGCGTTGGGCATCGATGAAGGCTTTGAGGTAATTCTCCTCCGTCATCTCAGCCTCTTCGGTCGGTTCCAGCAGATCATAGAGACCCATGATCATGTTCTGCGTCACCCCGCCGGAAGAGGGTGGGGGGGCAGAGCAAATCCGGAAACCATCGGTCCGGTCGCCGCAAAGCGCCGGGCGGATTTTCACGCTGTAGTCGGCCAGATCTTTCAGGCTCATTTCGCCGGGATTGGCATCGCCGTTCACGGCGTCGACAATGGCCTGCGCGATTTCACCTTCGTAAAAGGCGGACGGGCCGGATTCCGCAATCGCTGACAGCGTGGCGGCATAGTCCGGATTGGTGCGGATGAACCCGACGGGCAGGGGCTCGCCATTGGGATAGAAATACTCCGCCGATGCCGGCAGGTCGTCCAGTCTGACAGCGCCGCGCAGACGTGGGTTGGCAAGCAGGCCAGCGAGGCGCGGCGTGACTTCGAACCCATCTTCCGCCAGCTTGATGGCCGGTTGGAACAGCGTAGCCCAATCAAGCTGGCCTGCTGCTTCGTGCGAGGTCTTGTAGAGGGCGATCTGACCGGGAACGCCCACAGCCTTTCCGGATTGCCAAGCCTCCAGGAAGCCGAGCGGTTTGCCATCTTTCATGAAATGATCCGGCGTCGTGGAGGCGGGCGCAATTTCACGGCCGTCAAACACGGTAATCTCATCGGCTGCGCGATCATAATAGACCATGAACGCACCGCCGCCGATTCCAGAGCTCTGGGGTTCCACCAGACCCAACACCGCATGCACGGCGATGGCGGCGTCGATCGCGCTGCCGCCCTGGCGCAGCATTTCAAGGCCTGCTTCCACAGCGCGCGGATCCGCTGCGGCGACCATCGCACCCTTCGTCCAGGTGCCCACTTCTGTGTCGGCTTCTGTCTGCTCCGGGTCCGGTGTTGCCGCTTGTTGCTGAGCAGCATCCGCAGCGCGGCGGGCTTCTTCGGTCGCGTTGAACGGACGGTCCTCACCCGGTGCACAGCTGGCGAGCCCGATACAGGCGAGAAGGATCGGCAAACGTCTCATAAGGTGCCCCTTTGGCTTGGCGAGTGTTGCGCCTGACCTTATGAAACATGGCTCACAAGGGAAAGGCAGGGCGACAGCTTATGGCAAAACCAGGCGCAAGAAACACCATCACTGACGTGCCCGGCTTCAAGGTGGGCCAGACCGAGGACGCCAAAGTGCGCACCGGTGTCAGTGTCATCGTGCCTGACGCGCCGGCCATTGCGGCTGTTGCCGTGTCCGGTGGTGGACCTGGCACGCGTGAAACAGACCTGTTGTCAGCTGGCATGCTGGTGGATGGAATCGACGCCATCTGCCTGTCTGGCGGCAGCGCCTTTGGTCTTGCCGCCGCGGATGGTGTTGCATCCGGATTGAAGCAGGAAGGGCGGGGGTTTGCGCTCGTTCCTCTGACAGGAGTGCCGCGCACGCCGATCGTGCCGGCGGCCATTCTCTATGATCTGGCGAATGGGGGCGACAAATCCTGGGGGGATGTTTCCCCCTACGCCGCGCTGGGTCTGGACGCTTACCGCGCGCGGGGCCTCGGCGTTGAGCTTGGGCAGGCAGGGGCTGGCTTTGGTGCCAAGGCCGGCGCGTTTGCCGGCGGCACCGGATCTGCCAGCATTGTCACTCATGATGGCATCACTGTAGGCGCGCTGGCGGGCGTGAATTGTTTCGGGTCAGCGTTCATGCCCGGCACGGATGCCTATTGGGCGTGGCCCTACGAGATTGATGGGGAATTCGGCGGCAGGCGCCCGCCTGAAGACTATGTCGCCGACGCGGAGGACTGGGGCGCTGCGAAGGCCAATCCTGCACTCGGGCAGAACACGACCATCGCCTGCATCGCAACGGATGTCGCGCTCTCCGCCAGCGAGGCGAAACGCGTGGCGCAGATGGCCCTGTCGGGCTTCTCGCGCGCCATCCGGCCAGTGTTTGCACCATTTGATGGCGACGCGCTGTTCGTCATGTCTTCTGCGAAAGTGGAATCGAGGGAAGAACGTGCAATTCTTGTCGCCAGAATTGGCGAATTGGCGGCGTCGACATTGTCGCGCGCAATCGCCAGGGGTGTGTATGAGGCCAATCGCTGACTGTATTCTGTGATGCAGATGGCGAGATTTTATCGCCATTTGTCGCGCGATTTCCATCACCGGCCTGAGGCCTGTTACGGGTCACTGCACAGGAATGACAGTTGGATGGCAAACAGGCTTGCATCCCCCGATTCCTCGCTGTATGTGTCCGCCTTCAATAAAGGCAGGCACCCGTAGCTCAGCTGGATAGAGCACCAGACTACGAATCTGGGGGTCGGGCGTTCGAATCGCTCCGGGTGTGCCATTATTCTTTCCCACGCACTTTGAATCTCTCATTTTCGGTTTTTCCGGGCGGTCGGGTTGACCCTGTTCGCGCGGGCGTTGAACAATGGTGACGCATCCAATTTAAGTGTGGGGACTCTTATGCGTTCGTTTTTTGTCGCGGCTGGCATGGCCGTGGTCGCTGGATTTTTGCCAGCCGCCAATGCCCAGGACATTCCGATGGCCGGATGGACAGTCCAGGTGTCTCCGAACAGCATCTATCTCACGCGGCCTGACCTGCCCGGAATCAATGTCGGGATTGTCAGCGATGTCCGGGCTGACCTGACGCAGCAAGAGAAGTTTGAATACGTGAAGGGTTTCTTCGCGAAACGCGCTGATTGCCCCTCGCTCGCCAGCTCTGAAACGGTCACCTCCTTCGCGGGCTTTTCTGCAAAGAGTGAAGGGCCCACGGCGAGATGCACGCTCATCTCAATGGGACACTGGGAAGAGGGGGGATTGCAGAGTGCGTTGATCCTGGATGAGGCGGTAAAAGAGGACAAGATTCTCGGTGGCGTGCCGTCTGCATCCTCTGCGATGAGTGTCACGGCGCTATCCGACAAAATCGTTCAGGACATCGCAGAGTATCTGATGGGCCGGTATCAGGTTGCTGAAGCGGGCATGACGGGCGAGCAGGTGCGGGCCGCGATGAGCGCGCAAGGGCTGGCCAAGCGAATTTCAGCCGATCACAAGCCCGTCGGCATGGTGCGTATGGTCCATGGCCGTGGCTATGATGCGGTGACCCATGCAGGTGAGGAGGAGACGCATACCCTTTTGTTGTTCCCGAAGCGACCACAGGATGCCGCGGCGAGCGCCATCACGTGCATGTGCTGGGACGCGGCGTTGTTTGATCCTTATGATGTCGAGGCCCCATGGAAGAAGGCGCGGGGATGCAAACGATTTTTCTGGCGCGGCTCCGCTGATGATCTGGATTTGAAAGACCGCAGCACACGTAAGGACTGGTCCGGCGCGTCCCTTGAGCTTGATGGGCGCGACTATCGGACGGCAGAGACCTATCGGAAATTTGCAAAAGGGTCGAAACTGGATTTGCGGATCGGTCTCGGTCGGGCGCGATTTGACGAGATCCTGTCCGGCAGTCGACCCATGTCAGAACTCCAGAGCCGCGAAATCCTGTTCCTGCCGGACGGTCGTTTCATGGCCGGGTATGTGCGTGCGTCGTCGCTGCCCGGGGGAGGCACAGCGGGGCCGGTCGCCGGGCAATATCATTTCGATGGACATGTCGTGACCCTGTTGCTGGACAGTGGAGAGGTCGTGTACGGACATGCCGGATGGTTTCCAGCCAATGGAGCGACCGTGCTGGATCACAGGGCGATCTTCAACATCAATGGCTGGGTATACAACAGTTTCTGCCGCGACAGCCTGAACAATTGCTGAGCCGGGCGAGGCGCGGGCGTCAGAGTCCGGCAGCGTCGCTTTGGTTCATGCTGCGGTATTCATCCCGCATGCCGATATAGAGGCTGAGACAGCAGGTCAGCAGGATCAATGTGAAGGGCAGGGCAGCGGTAATCGTGCCGGCCTGAAGTGACTGCAGCACATCCGTTCCTCCGCCATAGAGCAGCGCAGATGCGGTCAGGCCAATCAGGCAGGCCCAGAACACACGCTGTCGCCGTGGGGAATCTGTCTTGCCGCCACTGGTAATCGTGTCGACGACCAATGCGCCGGAATCCGCTGATGTCACGATGAACACGACAAGCAGCATGATGGCGGCGGTGGAGGTGACGGCAGAGGCGGGCAGGTCAGCCAGCATCTGGAACAGGACGAGGGAAGCGCTGCTCATCCCTTCACCGAGTTCGCCGGTGCCGGATTTGAACTGGGCAATGGCGGTCTTGCCGAAGGCGGTGAACCAGATGACGCCGATTGTCACCGGAGCAAACAGAACGACTGCGAAGTATTCCCGTACGGTTCGCCCTTTCGAGATGCGGGCAATGAACATGCCGACAAAGGGCGACCAGGATATCCACCATGCCCAGTAGAAGATCGTCCAGTCATGGAACCAGGCGACATCCGGTCGCCGGACCCAATTGGTCAGGGCAGGCATGTCGACAATATAGGCCAGCAGATTCTGTCCCATGCCCGTGAAGATCAGGATGGTGGGGCCGGCGATGATCACGAAGATGAGCAGGGCGAATGCAATGCCCATATTGATGTTGCTGAGCAGTTTGACGCCGCCATCCAGCCCGCGAAGAACAGATAGCACCGCCAGGCTGGTCATCGCAACGATCAGCAGGATCTGAATGTAAACGTTCGGCTCGAAGCCGAGCAGGTAGCCGAGCCCGCTTGCGGCCTGGGTCGCGCCGATGCCGATCGTCGTGGCCAGCCCGAACACGGTTGAGACGACGGCGAACAGGTCGATGATATGCCCCGGCCAGCCCCAGACGCGCTCCCCCAGAATGGGATAGAACGCCGAGCGGATACTGAGTGGCAGACCCTTGTTGTGCGCGAAGAAGCCGAGTGACAGTCCAACGATTGCGTAGATGCACCAAGGGGCAAGCCCCCAGTGAAAGATGGTGGCGCTGTATGCGAGACGTTCGGCCTCTGCGGTGAGGGGCTCAGCGTTCAGGGGCATCCCGTACCAGTCGGTGTAATAGGCAAGCGGCTCGGCCGCGCCATAGAACATGAAGCCCACGCCGACCCCGGCCGCAAACAGCATCGCGACCCAGGAGACAATTGAAAAATCAGGCGTCGCCAGGGGGCCGCCAAGGCGAATCTTGCCCAGCGGGCTGATCGTCAAGGCAATGCAGAAGCCGAAGACAAGCACTGCAGTCAGGGCGAACAGCCAGTCCGCGCTTTGCAGTGTCCAGGTCTTCGCCGCGGTCAGGTATTGGGACGACACTGTCGGAAACAAGAGCGTCAGCCCGGAGAAGAGGATGATCAGGCCTGCGCTGAGAAAGAAGACCGGATTGTGGATGTCCAGACCGGCAACTTCGATATTGTCCTGCCCGATTTCATAGTCTGTTTCGTAAACGAACAGGGCCTCTTCCTCTTCCTGGGTGAGGTCAGCAGGCGTGTCGGAAGTATCAATGTCCATGTCTGGCTTGTGCCGCAAATCCGTCGATTATCAAAGCATCGATGTGAGGAAAATGTCTCGCCTAGACAACGAAGTGCGCCATTGATGCAACACTTTCGAGGCGATTCCTATCCTTTGCAGACGAATATCTGGGCAAAACCTTTCTATCGTCGAAATAAACCTGTACCTCGGACGCATCGAGCAGCCACTTGTTCCGAGCTGCGCCTTTGTTTCTTGGCGCGCCATGGCTGGAGACGACCCAAAGGGAAGACATATGAAGAAGCTAAAGTACGGGGCCTCGCTGTTTGCGATGGCCAGTCTGGTCGCGCCAGTTGCGCTGGCGCAGGATGCACCGGCCGAGCCGACCAGCGCTAAACGCCTTCAGACGGTGACGATCACTGCGACGAAGCGGACGGAAAGCGCTCAGGACGTGCCGGTTGCCGTGACGGCGCTGGGGGAGCAGCAGCTCAAGGAGCTCGGCGTCAAGAATTTCTCCGATTATCTGGTCCAGCTGCCGGGGGTCACGGCAGGCGGTTCAGGTCCGGGTCAGAACACGATCTACATTCGCGGTCTCGCATCGACCACGCCAAACCTGACGGTCGCCGGTGTGGCGGGTCTCGCGCCGAACGTCAGCTTCTATCTGGACGAACAGCCGCTGGCCCAGCCGGGCCGTAACCTTGATGTCTACGCAGCTGATATCGAGCGCGTTGAGGTTCTGTCTGGTCCGCAAGGCACACTGTTCGGCTCCAGCTCCCAGGCTGGTACGGTTCGTATGATCACGAACAAGCCGTCGCTGAGCGGTTTCGATGCCGGGTTCAATGCGTCGACCTCCTTCACCGATGGCGGTGAGATGAGCAACAGCGTTGAGGCCATGGTCAATGTTCCGGTCAGCGACAAGCTGGCTCTGCGCGGCGTTGTGTATACCGACACCCAAGGTGGCTTCATCGACAATGTCGGCGGTACACTGTCTGTTCGCGATTCCGCGCGTTTCCGTGCCGAGGGTACGGTTCGTGACAATGGCGTGCCGGTAAACGCCAACCGCGAAGGGTTCCAGGCCGGGTCTGATCTCTCCGGTGTCACCTTCATCGATGCCAACAACAGCAACATTGTTGAGAACGACATCAATGACGTGACCTATCAGGGTTTCCGTCTCAGCGGTCTCTATGAGATCAATGAAGACTGGGATTTGCTGATCACGCATGCCCAACAACAGATCGAGGCCGATGGCGTATTCGCTGCCGACCCGGATCTGGATGATTACGACATCGTTCGTTTCACGCCAGAGAACATCGAGGACAAGTTCCACAACACATCGTGGACGCTGGAAGGTCGCATCGGCGCACTGGAAGCTCTGTACACCGGTGCATACACCGACCGGACGACGGACCAGACGGTTGATTATTCCGACTACCTCTTTGTCGGTCAGTACCTGCCATACTACATCTGTGACTACTCGGTCACCTATCCGGCAGGCGCGCCAACCGGCACATGTTATGCGCCAAACCTGTTCGTAAATTCGCACAGTGAAACGAAAGTGCAGACGCACGAGCTGCGCTTTAACACGCCGAGCGAACATCGCTGGCGCGCGACCTTCGGTGCGTTCTACAGCGACCTTGAGCTGGCGGAGCGCAATGACTTCGTCTATCCGGGGTCCACTCAAGTGGCGTATACGGATGGTTCAATCGGCTTTGCGCCGAACTACCCTCTGACCCAGACTGACGTGACCGGCGAGATCGGAAGCGCGTCTCCGGGCTATTACAGTGTCGCCGGGCCATTCCCGGAAGGCGTGATCTTCCGCAATGATGTGCTGCGGACCGACCAGCAGATTGGTCTGTTCGGGGAAACGACCTTCGACCTGACGGACCAGTTCGCGGTTACGGTTGGTGCCCGCTATTATGATGTTGAAGTTGACCTTGAAGGCAGCGCCAACTCGTCCTTCTTCAACCTGTTTGCCGATACCGACCAGCAAGTGTTCGGAACGAACATTTCGGCCATCTACGGCCCGAATGGCCCCGCAGGCGCTCCGGACAAGGCAGCGACCGACGGCATGATCTACAAGCTGACGGGCGAATGGACGCCGACAGACGATGTCATGTTCTACGCGACCTATTCCGAAGGCTTCCGCGCAGGTCTGCTCAACCGTCCGGGCGGTGCATCCGGCCCGGGTGGCTACACAGTGCCATACGCGGTCGATACGGACGAAGTGAAGAACTACGAACTCGGTTGGAAAACTGAGCTGTTCGACAATTCGCTTCGGTTCAACGGTTCCGCCTTCTTTGTAGATATTGAGGGCCTTCAGACCACGATCTTCGATCCGTCGATCGTAAACCTGTTCTTCTCGGACAATGCGGCGAATGCTGAAATCCAGGGTATCGAGGGTGACTTCACCTGGGCACCGGCCTCCGTCGATGGCCTGACCGTCGCGGGTGCGTTCTCGTTGCTGGATACAGAGATCACTGAAGTTCTCGTACCGACTGATGATGTTCAGGAAGGTTCCGACCTCGCGTTTGCGCCGGCCTATCAGGGCAATCTGCGCGTGCGCTACGAGTGGGACCTTGAGCAGGAAGTTGCCGGTCAGCGTCTGACAGCGCATGTCATGCCTCAGATCGTCTTCTCTGACGACTCGGTCAGTGATGTGATCGAGATCAACAAGATGGATCTTGAGGGCTATGTCACACTTGGAGGTACGCTGGGCGTTACGGGTGACAATTGGGGCGCGGAGATCTTCGCCACCAATCTGACGAACGAATACGCAGAACTTAGCGGCAGCTTTGTCTACGACCGTGAGCGTGTCACGCCGATGCGTCCGCGCACGATTGGTATTCGTGTGTCTTACGACTACTAAGACAGGCGCCAATTTGGTACCAAAGCAGCGCCCTGACAGGATCAGGGCGCTGTTTTCATTTCTGCGAAAGACATTTGCCACGCCATGACGACGACAGCCGATCCCGACACCTCCTTGAGAGACGCGCAGAAGGCCATACAGGCGGGAAACTTTGCCGCCGCTGCCGAAATCGCGGCCGGAATCCTGTCGGCGCAACCTGATCACAAGGACGCGCTTTACATGGCGGCCGTCAGCGCGCGGTATGAGGGGCGTCATGAGGATGCCGCGAAGCATCTGGCAAGCCTGAAATCCGTATCGCCGGATTTTGGTCGGGCGTACCAGGAAGAGGGGCATCTGAAACGCAAGCTTGGCGACATGACAGGTGCGATTTCTGCCTTCGAGCGGGCAACGCGGTACAATCCCTCGCTTGTGGCAAGCTGGACCGCGCTTGCCGACTTGTACGGCCAATCCGGAAACGCAGCCGCAGCCGCGAACGCGCGCGCCCAGGCAGATCGGGTTCGCGCGCTGCCGCGTGAGTTGCTGGCCGTGACCAACCACATCCATGAAGGGCGCATCTTTCGCGCAGAAGAGATTGCGCGCGCCTTTCTTCAGCGGAACCCGACGCATGTGGAGGGGATGCGCCTGTTGGCAGATATCGGGTCCCGACTCGGTGTGCAGGAGGATGCCGATTTCCTGCTGGAGAGTGCTGTTGGTCTTGATCCGGACAATATTCAGCTGCGGCTAGATTATATTCAGGTGCTGCGCAAACGGCAGAAGTTTTCCGAAGCACTGGAGCAGGCCAAGGCGCTCATGGCGCGCGACCCGGACAATCCTGTATTTCAATCCCATTTCGCAATCGAAAGCATGCAGGCCGGCGACTATGAGACTGCACTGGACCAATTCGAGAGGGTCTTGCAGAAGCTGCCCGACGATGCCGCAACGCTGGTGTCTCGTGGGCATGCATTGAAGACTTACGGTCGAACCGACGATGCGATTGCGTCGTATCGGGCGGCACGAGACGTCGCGCCGGGGCAGGGAGATGCATGGTATGGCCTCGCCAATCTGAAAACCTACAAGTTTGACGATGAAGAACTGGCACGACTGGAGACGCAGTTCTCAGCGCCAGACATTGACCACATGTCACGCATTCACATTGCGTTCGCGCTGGGCAAGGCTCAGGAAGATCGCGGAAACCATGACGCGGCCTTTACGGCGTATGCGCGGGGGAATGCTTTGAAGCATCAGACTGTTCGGTATACGACCGAGCAGATGCATGAGGAGTTTGACGCGCAGAAAGCAATTTGTACGGAAGACCTGTTCAAGGCCCAGTCCGGAAAAGGATGTGACGCGCCGGACCCTATCTTTATCCTCGGTTTGCCCCGTGCAGGTTCCACGCTGATTGAACAAATCCTTGCGTCTCACCCTGACGTGGACGGCACGCTGGAGCTGCCCAATATCCTGTCGCTGGCCCACCGGCTTCGTGGGCGCAAGCAATTGACGGACCGCGAACGGTATCCGCGCATCCTGCATGAGCTGGAAGCGGAAGACCTCCGGGCGCTGGGCGAGGAATACATCGAAACAACACGCATTCATCGTCAGGGGGCGGCCTTCTTCACGGACAAGATGCCCAACAATTTCCGCCACATCGGCCTGATCCATCTGATCCTTCCCAACGCAAAGATTATCGACGCGCGGCGTCATCCGATGGATTGCTGCTGGTCCGGTTTCAAGCAGCTTTTCGCCGAGGGGCAGGAGTTCACCTACAGCCTTGAAGATATCGGAAATTACTATCGCGGCTATGTCGACCTGATGGCACATTGGGAGCGCGTTCTGCCGCACGACCGCATCCTGCGCGTGCAGCATGAAGACGTGCTCGATGATCTGGAAGGTCAGGTCCGGCGAATTCTGGAGTATTGCGGACTGCCTTTTGACCAGGCGTGTGTTGATTTTCACAAGACCGATCGCGCCGTGCGCACGGCCAGTTCAGAACAGGTACGCCAGCCCATCAATAAAAGTGGGGTTGAGCAGTGGCGCCCTTATGAGGCACATCTTGAGCCATTGAAAACGGCGCTCGGGCCTGCCCTGACGCACTATCGGGACTAGGCTGATGAGTACGCGATCCGATGACGCCCTGATTGCACTTCGAAAAATCCAGCGCATGACGGAGTTGGCGTCGAAACGTCTTGCCCAGACAGCCGGGTTGACCCCTTCACAGATGACGGTGCTGCGCATGCTGGAAGAGCAGGGCGAATTGTCGGCCGGGCACGTCGCAGAGATTACCCAGCTGAAGCATGCCACGATCACGAGCCTTGTGGACAAGCTGGAGGCACGCGGACTGATCGCGCGGCGCCGCTGCGATACTGATCGCCGCAAGGTCTGGCTCAGCTTGCTGCCCGCTGGCCGGACAGCGCTCTCGGTTGCCCCGGACCCGCTGCACGAAACCTTTGCCTCCCGCTTCGACAAGCTGCCGGATTGGCAGCAATCCATGCTCGTCGCTGCGTTGGAGCGGTCGGCCCGCCTGCTTGATGCCGACGAACTGGATGCTGCGCCATTCCTGGATATCGGGGAGCTCGGCTAATTCTACGCAATTCCTGCAATTGCAAATCATTTTCATCGATGTTAGAGCGCCCTCTCACCCGTCTCGGGGAGACTGTCAGAAAGAGGGCTACCAATGGCTGCGATGCGTCGGATCGTTTTTTCCTTTTCCTTGCTGGCGAGCGCCGCGCTTGCGGGCTGCGCGGCAGCACCTGCGGCGACTGAAACGGCGGCATCGCCGGTTTCCGTGCCCGTCGCAGAAGTTTCAGACAGCCAGTTTCAGGCTGACCGGGAGGCCATCCTGTCCATGGCAGGAAACTTCAAGGTGAAGTTTGACTTCAACGAGACAGTATCTTTCCTTGATGACTACTATCTGAAACCGCGCAAGGTCTCTGGCGGGGACGAAGTCGTGCTGGTGGTCGAAGATCGGGGCGATTTCATCAGCCTGCAGCATATTCTTGTTGTTGGCGGTGATCACAAGATGGCCATCAAGCACTGGCGCCAGGACTGGCAGTACGAGCCGACGCGTGTGCTGACCTTTGTTGGCGGGAACGCCTGGGCGTGGCGCGATGTGCCTGCAGGAGAGCGAGCCGGATCTTGGTCGCAAACCGTTTATCAGGTGGACGACGCGCCGCGTTATGGTGCGGTCGCGGCCTGGTCGCACGAGAACGGTGTTGCCCAGTGGCAGCCGCCCCATGAGTGGCGTCCATTGCCACGCCGCGACATGACCACGCGCGATGACTATCACGCCATCAACGCCATGAACCGCCATGTCATCACGCCCTGGGGCTGGGTACATGAGCAGGACAACAGCAAGATCATGCTCAACGGTGAAGCGCCTCAGATGCTCGCCCGGGAGATGGGGCTGAACACCTATCGCCGCGACGATGATTTCGAAACCACGATTGCAACGGATTACTGGAGCGGAACCGCTGATTTCTGGGCAGGTGTGCGCAGCCATTGGAACTTGATCGAAGCAGAGAATGAAGCCTTCGCCATCACGATCAAGGGCGAAACAGAAGCGCTCTACATGCCACTCCTGAGTCTCGCCGCGGAAGTGGCCGATGGCAGCAAGGACAATGCGGCGGCGCAGGAAGAGGCCCGTGAGCTGATCAATGGTTTCGTCACGAACGATCTCGGAGACCTGGAAGATCGCCTTCGCCCGACCGGTCACTATTCAGAAGACGCTGAATGATCGGCGTTCGGAGTTTCAATCAAATACTTGTCTGATTGACGCGACGCGACAGGGCTTCAGGGCGCTCCGTGCGCTCTGAATACTGGCCTACACGACTACCTGCCCATACGTGACGAGATCACTCGATTCCTGGACTTTGGGATGGGACTCATCGGCCCCGTCCGGCAATCGTAGACAGAGAGATCGCTTCATCTCTTGGGGCGACCCGGCCTGGCCGGGAAAGTCAGCCTAGCAGTTAGTAGAAGCTATCAAGAAATGAAGCGAGATCGCGTATTCTATCTGCCGCTAACACTTCGATATGTTCTCTCAGTGAATTGACAGACCCCTGAACTTGATCCGGAGACAGTCGGAAACAGATTTTTATTTCTGTTAGCGTGATCGAATGCACCGCCGTTACGGTCACATCCCGGTCTTCAAGATCAAGCACCACTGTGTCAAAGTCCCATAGCCTCCTTCGCATAATTCTCCCCAAAATTGAGAAGAATTAAACTTTCTCTCCTGTCAGGGGAAACTGGCGCACCCAAGAGGATTCGAACCTCTGACCTCTGCCTTCGGAGGGCAGCGCTCTATCCAGCTGAGCTATGGGTGCGAGCCGAAGCCGGTGAATACGGCATGCACGAGCCGAGTGCAACGGCGGATTGCCGTTCTTGCGAGGCTTGGCGCTTGCGTACCCGGGGGATTTGGATAGGTCTGGATAGACTAGATTTTCAGGAGTGACATATGCGGAGTTTATCCACGGCAATGACCGGCGCAGCTCTGGCGCTGCTACTTGGCGTTTCGGCCTGCGGTTCGGAAAAGGACGCACCAGACGCGCCCGCCCAGGACGAAGCCGCAGATCGCGCCGCCCAGCTCGAAGCCCAGAAGGCCGCGTATGCAGATGCGCTGGCGGCGGCCGAAGCCTCGCGCGGAGCAGGGGAGCCCGCGCTCTGGACGCTCAGCGATGAAGACACAACGCTGCATATCTTCGGCACGGTTCATCTGCTGCGACCAGAACTTGAGTGGCGCAGCGAGGCGCTCGATACCGCGCTGAGCGAAGCTGACACGGTTGTCTTCGAGGCAGATGTCACGAGCCAGGCCGCAGCGTCAGAAATGATGAAGTTCATCTCGACGCAGGGCATGCTCGGTGGCGGCCAGCAATTGTCAGGCCTGCTCAGCGACCTGGAGAAGGCCGAGCTTCAGAAGGCGCTTGATCATGTCGGCCTGCCTTTGGGGGCCATCGAGCCGATGAAGCCCTGGTGGGCGGCGGTGAACCTGTCGGTGCTTCAGATCCAGAGCGAAGGGTATGATCCGAACTCCGGGGTTGAAACCGTTCTTGGCGCCGAGGCGCGCGAGGCAGGCAAGGAATTTGCCTATCTCGAAACCATCGACGAACAGCTCGGCCGTCTCGCGAATATGCCGACAGATGTTCAGGTCGATTTCCTGATCAGTTCAGCAGAATCCATTGAGGAAGGCGGTGATGTGCTCGACACGCTGGTCGCCGAGTGGATGGATGGTGATGTGAAGGGAATGGGCCTGCTGATGTCCAATCCGGACATGATGGGATCAGAGGAAGTCTACGACGCTCTGCTGAAGTCACGCAACGAAATCTGGGTCGGCAAGATTGAGGCGATGCTGGATGAGCCGGGCACGCGCCTCATCGCGGTTGGTGCGGGTCACCTCGCGGGAGAGGACAGCGTGATCGAACTGCTCGAGGACAGGGGCTACGAGGTCGAAGGGCCTTAACCGGTCAATTCTCTGCTGAGCGTCGCAAGGCGAGCAGGGCCTGATCCAGAATTTCCTGACTTGCGCAGCAGACAATCTGGCCACCGAGCTTTGGCGGGTTGCCTCGCCAATCGGTGGCGATTCCGCCGGCGCCGCGGACGACCGGAATCAGCGCGGCGACATCCCACGCCTTCAGGCCACTTTCCGCGACGAGGTCGATCGTGCCAGCGGCCAGCCGGGCATAGGCATAGGCATCGAGGCCGTAACGGCTGATCCGGGCTGTTGCGCGCAAATGCGTCCAGGCACCTTCTTCAGCTGGGGTAAGGATGAAAGGGTCTGTTGTTGAGATAACGGCTTCGCGCAGATCCTTGCAGTCAGACACGCGGATCGGGGTTTGCTTTCCATTCTGTTCCAATGCCGCCCCACCAGGCCATCCCAGATAGCGTTCATCAAGAACCGGCTGGTCAATCACGCCGACGACTGGCGTTCCGGATTCGTCGCAGAGCGCGATCAGCGTGGTCCAGCTTGGCAGTCCGGCAACGAAGGCGCGGGTGCCATCAATTGGGTCCAGCAACCAGGTGAAGCCGTTCTTAGACGGCTTGGCCGGGAATTCTTCTCCGGTAATTCCGTGATCGGGTCTTTCCGCCTCGATCAGTGCGCGCATGGCCTCTTCGGCGCCGGTGTCTGCTGCGGTGACCGGGTCAAACGTGGGTTGCGCCGCGTCCATCTTGTTGTCGACTGTATCTAGAGCGCGAAAATGCGGCCGGATCGCTGTCCAGGCCGCATCTGCGAGTCGCCCGGCGAAGGCGAACTCATCTTCAAGGGAGAACGTTTTTGTCATCGGAGCAGGGCTTGCCCCGCCCGGCGGCACCCGTCAAGCGACGCCGGAGCTGCTCGTGTCGCCTTCGAGCGCCTTGGCCAGTTCGAGCAGGCGTTTGCGCGGGCGCTCACCCAACCGGTAGTAGGCGCGCACCAGCTCCAGAGTTTCTTTCTGGGAGAGAATGTCGCCTTCCATTCGCTCAGCGTCGTTCGCTGCGTCAGGGGCGTTCGGGGCAGGAATGCCGTCAAAGAAGTACTGGACCGAAACATTCATCGCTTTCGCCAGCTCAAAAAGCCGGGAGGCCGTGATGCGGTTCGCCCCGCACTCGTATTTCTGGATCTGTTGAAAGCGCACGCCCACCTGGCTTGCCAGATCCTGCTGGGTCATGCCCAGAAGGCGGCGGCGTCGGCGAAGGCGCTTGCCTACGTGAAGGTCTGTTTCATCAGCCATGTTCAGCTCCTAACGGATGGGACCGGTATCAGTCCCAAATCGGGATGGTTCGGCTGGAACAACGCAAATGGCGTGCCGTTGGGCGCAAATGCCTATTTTTTGGTCTGCAATCCAAAAATGCAGAGAAATCCCAAATCAGCGGTTGCGTTTTGTGCGGCGCAACATAAATCTGGTCCTGCACTCCGGTGCAGACGCCTCTGGCGTTTCCTCCCTTTGACCTTGGCCGCGCTTTCGTAGCGCGGCCCTTTTTTTTGAAAACAAGGTCTTGAGCGGTCAGGGAGCCCTCCGCTCAGCGCGCGGAGATGAGATTCGCGACAGTCAGGATTTCGGTGACAACGTCAGACAGGACTTGCTGCAGTGGCTCAAAGCCTGCGTTCTGCATGACTGCATGTTCGTCCATATAGAGCCCACGATTGATCTCGATCTGGAGGGCGTGAAAGTCCCGCTTCGGTCGTCCATAGCGACGGGTTGTGTATCCGCCGGCATAGGGCGCATTTCGCGCGACGCTGAGGCCCTGGGCCCGGAAGGCTCTTTCAATCCGGCTGGTCAGCCTCGGGTCACAGCTGGAACCGAAGCGATCGCCGAGCACGATGTCTGCTAGGTTCCGCCGGCCGGGCTGCTTGCTGGGCATGGAGTGGCAATCGATCAGGAAGGCGCGACCGTGGCGCTCCTTCAGGCTGGCCAGTTCCGTGGCCAGGCATTGATGATAAACGTCATGGATACCGGCTAGGCGGGCTTCTCCCTCTGCCCGGGTGAGAGGGCGGGCATAAATGGCTTCGCCGCGGGCCGCGACGCGCGGCAGGCACCCCAATCCGGCATCAACCCGAGCCGTGGGAAGCCCGCAGGCGCGCGGTACGCCGTCACTGAACATGCTTGGGTCAAGTTCCCTCGGATCCCGGTTCAGGTCGGCAACAGTGCGCGCATATCTGGCGGCGATCAGCAGGCCGCCCTGATCAGGAACCGTCGAGAACAGTTGGTCCACGAACGCGTCTTCGGTGCGTCTCACCAGCGCCAAGGGCACGCACAGGGCAGATTGCATGTCTTCCGGATAGAGGCTGCCAGAGTGCGGAGACGCGAAAATCACCGGCGCGCGCAATTTTTCAGGGGGTTCCAGCCGGAAAGGCGTTGCGTATCTCTGCGGTCTGTCTGAGTCGCGCGAGGTCGTCGCTGAGGGCTGGAATTCCTCTGATCTGTCAAGAAACTGCGGCGCATCTGTCATCCGGCGCATCGTTTCCCTGTTTGCCCGAAGGTCAAGCCTTTTCGCTGATCGCGTATAATATTTGCACGGTGAATGACGGCAATATTCACGCCTGATTTACCGAACTGCGTCTTTATGCTTAGGGTTCTATTGAGAAGAGGGACATTCAGCGTGACCAAGATTCTGCTGGCTGAAGACGATGATTCCATGCGCATGTTCCTGGCCGCAGCCCTGCGCCGGGCGGGACATGAGATTCAGGATTACGCCGATGGCGAAAGTGCCTTGTCCGCACTGGAGCGTGAAGTGTTCGATCTTCTCCTGACAGATATCGTGATGCCGGGCCTTGATGGCATCGAGCTCGCGCGCCGAGGTGCTGAGCTCGATCCGGCCATGAAGATTGTCTTCATCACAGGGTTCGCTGCGGTTGCGCTGTCATCGGGGGCGCCCACTCCGGCAGGTGCGAAAGTTCTCTCCAAACCGTTCCATCTCCGCGAAATCGTGGACGAGGTGGACAAGGTGATGGCAGCCTGATGGGGGAGGGCGACTCACATGAGACGCCCAAACTGCTGAAATCCGTTTCGCGTGATGCTGGCCGGCATTTCTTCGATGCACCGGCCGCGATGAGCCTGGATGACTGCATGCTTCGGCTGCAAACGCTCGCGGGTCTCGAAATCATATCGCTTACGCCCTCCGAGCTCGGCCACTGGCTGGCATTCACGTTCGAGGACCATGCTTTTTCGGCGAACGACCCATTCGGAGAGGTCTGGTTTTTCGCCCAGGATCCTGAAACTCCGGAGTCTCTACTGCAGAAAATCGCACTCTGTGTGGTTACAGCGACAAAGCCGTCTTGACGCCGGGCGCTGAATTATCCATTACCCCTGCTTCCGACTGGATCGGGCGGTTAGCTCAGTGGTAGAGCACTACGTTGACATCGTAGGGGTCACAAGTTCGAACCTTGTACCGCCCACCATTCTTCCAAAGCCTTGAAACCATTTCCTGCTCGCCGCGTAAGTTGCGAAAACAGCGGGTTGTTCTCATGGCAGATTCGGATTGGCCACGGTCAGAGATGTTCATCGTCTACTACAAGGGCGGGGAAACGCTGGAGGCCGAAAACATCTCTCAGCTGGCGCGCAAGCTGGAAGATCGCCTGTTTCTGGTCTCCACGCCGGAAACCCAGTCAAAGCTCTATCATCACATCAAACGGCTGGCCCAACCCGATGCCCTGTTTGTCGGACAGCTGGCGGCCCTGCCCAAATTCAAGGGCATGCAAGCCGGCACCACCAAATGGGTCGGCAGTCACATGGACATGTGAACGAGACGCCTAAGACTCAAACGGGTCCTTCATGAGGATCACGTCTTCGCGCTCTGGCGAGGTGGAGACGAGGGCGCAGGGCTTTCCGACGAGTTCTTCGAGACGGCGGACATATTTCACCGCTTCGGCCGGCAGGTCAGCCCACGAGCGCGCGCCCCGGGTGGAACCGGTCCAGCCCGGTATGGTTTCATAAACCGGCTCGACGGCGGCCTGGTCGGTGAGGCCGGCTGGATAGTAGTCGATCTCCTTGCCGTTCAGCTTGTAGGCGACGCAGACCTTGATCTCGTCAAACCCGTCCAGCACGTCCAGCTTGGTCAAGGCGAGGCCGTTTACGCCAGAGGTGGCGCAGGCCTGGCGGACCATGACGCTGTCGAACCAGCCGCACCGACGGGCGCGGCCTGTGTTCACGCCGACTTCGCGGCCGATCGTGCCGAGGCGTTCGCCAATCTCATTGTCTTGCTCGGTCGGGAAGGGACCAGCGCCGACGCGGGTGGTGTATGCCTTGGCGAGGCCGAGAACGTAGGAGATCGCGCCCGGCCCGACGCCCGATCCGGCGGAGGCGTTTCCGGCGACCACGTTTGACGAGGTCACGAAGGGATAGGTGCCGTGGTCAACGTCCAGCATGACGCCCTGGGCGCCTTCAAACAGGATGCGTTTGCCGGAGCGGACTTCTTCGTCCAGCAGTTTCCAGACGGGCTGGGCGTAGGACAGGACCTTGTCCGCGATCTTCAGCAATTCAGCCTTCAGCGCCGCGCCGTCTGGCTCCGGCAGGCCGACACCGGCGCGCAGCGGGCGGTGATGGGCCAGCAGGCGTTCGATCTTCAGGTCCAGCGCGGCCGGGTCTGCCAGGTCTGCGACGCGAATGGCGCGGCGGCCGACGCGGTCTTCATAGGCCGGGCCGATACCGCGCTTTGTGGTGCCGATCTGGCCAGCGCCGAGCGCGCCTTCACGGGCGGCGTCGATATCCTTGTGCCAGGGCAGGATAAGCGAGGCATTGTCAGACAGGATCAGGGTTTCCGGCGTGACTTCGACGCCTTGCGCGCGGATGCCGTCGATCTCTTCCAGCATGTGCCAGGGATCAACCACGACGCCATTGCCGATGACGGACAGCTTGCCGCCGCGCACGAGGCCCGAAGGCAGCAGCGCCAGCTTGAACGTCTTGCCGTCAATGACCAGCGTGTGGCCGGCATTGTGACCGCCCTGAAAGCGCACCACCACATCGGCGCGGCTGGACAGCCAGTCGACGATCTTGCCCTTGCCTTCATCGCCCCACTGGGCCCCGACAACCACTACTCCGGCCATGATTCCTGCTCCTGCAAAGTCCGCCGGGACTTGGGCAGGATTTGTGGGGCAATTGCAAGGGGAAGAGTGAATTCCCTTTGTCGCAGGCTGGGGCGGATTCGCCCGTGACCGGAGACGCGGCGTGCGTTCCGGCGTGATGCGCGTGATTTCGAACGGCTCAGCCGGAATCATTCCAGGCCAGGCCCAGCTTTGCATTCAGCAGGCCGGGCAGGGCGGTCGACAGCGCGCCAAGCTCTGGATTGAGGCGAAACGCGTTCGGCGCGGGACCGACCATAGGGCTGGGGCGACCCTTTGCTTTCTGGCGCTGCAGGCTGCGCGCGAGGCGCTTGGCAGCTGCTTCGGGGGATTTCAGGATACGATGAATTGCCCGGATGCGGGCGAGCAGTCTGGCGGTCGAAACCGGCCCTGTGTTTCCACAATCCCTGCGTGCGATATCAGGAAAGGGCTCCGACAGGCTGAGATGTGTGGGCGCTGGCAAGAGTGTCAGATGATACTCCGCCGCGCCGGGAAAAATGGCAATCTCTACCCCATCCGGCAGGAGAGGCGCGGGGGCGCGCGGTTTCGGCGGCGCGAACACGGCATGCAGCCCAAGAGCCATGATGGCGATCAGCCGACGGACAATCTGCTCAACCAGTTTCAACCGCCCGCGGGCTCTGGCGCGCCGCGAGCGAGGCATGTGCACAGGCCGCAGATGCAGATTGTCCCGCGCAATCACCTCAAGCAGCGCATCCGCTGCCAGGCCAAGCCCCATTGTGATGAAGGAAGTGTCCCTGCTCATGCCGCCCAGTGTGGGGGCAGGATTTCTCAGACGGATAAGCTAGCGCCCATCCGCCTGAAGATTCTCGGTCGCCCGGCAGGTCGCATGGCCTGATCCGGGGATTAAACCAATTCATAATCCTCCAGCTTCACCTCGGCGACGGCGTCGGCATAGGCGCGGGTGTGGCTGCCCCAGTTTTGGGTAATCTTGCCGGAGCCGGTCTTGTACCAGGAATTGCAGGCCGGGTCCGCCCAGACCGTCCTGCCAAGCTGTTCCTGCAAGTCTGCATTATAGGCAGCCTGTGCGGTTTCAGTCGGAACAAGGGCCGCTGCGCCTTTCTCGTCCAGCGCCTGCAGCGCCTTGAGAGAGTATTCCACCTGACGTTCCAGCATGAAGGTGATGGAGTTGTGGCCCAGATTTGTGTTCGGACCATACAGAACGAAGAAGTTCGGAAAGCCGGAGACTGTGATGCCGAGATAGGCCTCCGGGCCGTCGTCCCAAGCTTCGGTGATGGACTGGCCGCCGCGGCCAATGACATCGACTGACCAACGCCAGCCCGTTGTCTCAAACCCGGTGGCGAAGGCCAGCACGTCGTATTCGTGGATATGTCCGTCTACGGTCTTGATGCCTTCGGGCACGATTTCGGCGATGTGATCCGTGATCAGGTCGACATTCGGCTCCATCAGAGTGGTGAAATAATCGTCGGAAATCAGGATGCGGCGGCAGCCGACGGGATAATCCGGTGTCAGCTTTTTGCGCATGTCTTCATCCGGCACCTGTTCGTTCAGGTGATCGGTGGCCTGGCGCGTGAAATGGGCCCGGCCTTCGGGCGTCCATTCGAAAGCCTGCCAGAAGAAATAGTCGGCGTTTTCGTAGATGAGCTTGCGATTCATCTCGGCAAACTCAAGCGCCTTTTCCGGCACGGTGAACATCAGCGCCATTTCCTCTGGCGAGATGAAACGGTCATTGCGCGGCACGACCCAATTGGGCGAACGCTGGAACACGCCGACATTGGCGCATGTTTTCGCGACTTCAGGAATGATCTGCACGGCGCTGGCGGCTGATCCGATAACGCCGATCCGCTTGCCTTCCAGCTCTACCGAATGGTCCCATTCGGCCGAGTGCATGATGGCGCCCTTGAAGCTGTCCTTGCCGGGAATGTCTGGCCAGAAGGGGCGGTTGAGCTGGCCCAGCGCGCCGAATACTGCGTCAGCGGTCAGCGTATCACCCTTGGCGGTCGTGATTGTCCATTTTTTTGTGGCCTCGTCCCAGACCGCCTTTTCGGCGGCCTCGTTCAGGCGGAGGTTCGGGCGCAGCTGGAAGCGGTCCGTGATCTCTTCTGCATAGGCCTGGATTTCCGGCTGCTGCGGATAGACCCGCGTCCAGTTCATCGACTGCGCGAAGGAGAGCTGGTAGGCGGCCACCGGCACGTCGCACGCACAGCCCGGATAAGTGTTCTGTGCCCAGGTTCCGCCGACGCGGTCGGCCTGTTCCAGTATTGTGAAGTCGTAGCCGGCTTCCTGCAGCTTGATGGCTGCGGTCAGTCCACCAAGTCCAGCGCCGATAATGACAATGTGCTTGTCCGGCATGCGTGTTTCCTCCCGTTATCTTTATGGGAGGAGAGTGTCACGCCCTTCGCGTTTCACAAGGGGTACCGCAGCGGGAGGGTTTAATTCCCGAACGCATAAGTTGCGCGAAGGCCGATATTGTCGATGCCCTGATTGCGGCCATTGCCGAGAATCTGACCATGGCTGAGGTGTTCGTAGAGTAGCTCTGCGCCCCAAGTCTCGTTGATCTCGTAGTGCAGGCCAAATGTGGTGCGGAACAGGTCGCGTGAGCCAAACAGGACATGTTCTTCGGTGAAGGCATCGCCGCGTGGATCACCCTGGGGGAAGGGGCTGGCCAGTTCGCCATCATGGATGACATAGCCGACGCTCGGTTCGAAGGCCCATTTGTCGGCAAAGTCGAATGACCAGTGCAGGCCAAAGCCGCCAAAGCTGGTGTCGCCCTGGGTGTTCAGGCTGCCCATGACGTATGGCTTCGGGCTCCAGATGAGATCCAGGAAATCCGGAGAGGCGAAGAGGAGCTCGGCGCTGATGTTCTGTCCGGGCTCCTTGTTCGCATTATCGCAGTCGAGGATGCAGATGTTCTCCTGCATGACACCGAAGCGCGCCTCGCTGAGAATGTCGGCAGAAGCGGATCCAGCGATCAGGGCCGCAGAGAGAGTAAGAGTGACGGCGCGAATCATAAGCTTTCCTCTTTGTAAGGTTTCCCCTCAGAAGGGAGTGAAACACCGCGCCGTCAAGCAAGTTCCGTCAAGATTTTCCGCGAACCCAGCGCTTTGTGGCCTCTGCAACACGCTCGCCAAACAGCTCGGCGGTCTTCAGATCAGCGGCATCAGGGCCATCTTCCGCCGACAAATCGGTCAGTGCCTGTGTGGCGAGACCTGTTGCATGGCCCGCACGGTTCAGGGCGCCAGCGAATTCATGTGCGGAGGCATTGAAGCCCGGCTTCATGCCGAAATTCACCCAGACCATGCCGTGTTGGCCCGCCAGCGTGGCGAATTGGCTGAGGGTGGACGACTTGTCGCCTGCCAGGGCACCGGAATTGGTGAAGCCGGCCGCGATCTTGTCTTTCCAGGCATCCGTGAACCAGGATTTTGAGCTCGCATCCATGAATTGCTTCATCTGCGCGGACGCTGAGCCCATATAGGTCGGCGCGCCGAAAATGATTGCGTCTGCGGCGTTCAGTTCATCCCAGGGGCCTGACTCGGGAGAAGCGAGGTCGTCTGCCTTGTAGAGCGTGACGTCTGCCCCGGTGCTGGCTGCCCCCTTGTGAACGTGCTCCGCGACTTTTGCCGTGTGCCCGTAGCCTGAGTGATAAACGATAGCGATCTTGGTCATGTGAGAACTCCTTTGCCTGTTGAAAGGAGCAAATAGGGCGAGCCGATCCGCTGATCAGCCCGCCCCGGAAGCATAGTATCTATGCGCAGCGCGTATGAAACGCGATGTTCTGGCCTAGAATGTCAGCGCTTTCGCATAGCGAACTTGCGGCAATGCGTCGAGCTTCTCGATCATGTCGGCTGGCGGAACAGCGTCCACTCCGACGAGCGCGATCGCCTCTTCGCCGGCAGCCGTGCGGCCAAGATGGAATGTGGCGATGTTGATGTTCGCTTCGCCCAGCATCTGGCCGAGAGCGCCGATGAAGCCCGGCGTGTCCAGATTGTTGATGTAGAGCATGACCGGCGAGAAATCGCCTTCCAGCGCCATTCCCTTGACTTCGACGATGCGCGGCTGTCCGGCGATGATCGTTCCAGCCAGCGTCCGCCAGCCGCCTTCCGGCGCGTTCTTGGTCGCCTTGGTTTTCACCTTGATGCGGATCAGGCTGTCATAAACCGGGCTGTCCTCGGTCTTGGTTTCCGTCAGCTTGACGCCGCTATCGGCCAGGATGGCCGGGGCCGAGACCATGTTCACATCTCCGCGGGAGGCGCGCAGCAGACCGGCGAGCAGGGCGGCTGTCAGCGGCTTGCGGTTCAGGTCAGCGACTTCGCCTTCATATTCGATCACGACTTCATCATAGCCGAAATCAGAGATCTGACCGGCGAAGCTGCCGATCTTTTCGGCGAGCGTCGCAAATGGCTTGATGCGCGGGGCTTCTTCAGCGGTGATCGATGGCATGTTCAGCGCGTTGGTGACTGCGCCGGAAAGCAGATAATCCGCCATTTGCTCCGCCACCTGAAGGGCGACGTTTTCCTGCGCTTCGGTCGTCGCGGCGCCAAGGTGCGGCGTTGCGATGAAGTTCGGCGCGCCGAACAGGGCGTGCTCTTTTGCGGGCTCTTCGGCGAACACGTCAAAGGCTGCAGCAGAAATGTGCCCGTTCTCAAGAAGGTCTTTCACAGCCACTTCATCAACCAGGCCGCCGCGGGCACAGTTGACGAGGATGACTCCTTTCTTGGTTTTCTCCAGAGCCTCGCGGGAAAGCACATTGCGGGTCTGGTCCGTAAGCGGAACGTGCAGCGTGATCACGTCAGCGCGGGCCAGCAATTCTTCCAGCTCGACCTTTTCAACGCCCAGTTCCACCGCCCGCTCTTCCGTCAGGAACGGGTCATAGGCGGCGACTTTCATCTTCAGGCCGATGGCGCGTTCGGCAACGCGGCTGCCAATATTGCCGCAACCGATCAGGCCGAGCGTCTTGTAGGAGACTTCCGTTCCCATGAAGTCTTTCTTCGGCCATTCGCCAGCCAGCGTACGGGCGTTGGCAGCCGGGATCTGGCGAGCCGCCGCGAACATCATGGCGATGGCGTGTTCTGCCGTCGTGATGGCGTTGCCAAACGGCGTATTCATCACAACCACGCCTTTGGCGGTGGCGGCCTTGATGTCGATATTGTCGACGCCGATCCCGGCGCGGCCGATGACTTTCAGGTTGTCGGCGGCAGCAATAACGTCCGCATCCGGTTTACAGGCAGAGCGAACAGCGAGGCCGTCATATTGTGGAATGATGTCGATAAGCTCTTCTTTCGAAAGGCCTACCTTGATGTCGGTTTCGATTCCGCGCGCCTTGAAAATATCGACGGCGGCGGGGCTGAGTTTGTCAGCGATCAGGACTTTGGTCATGTGTCTGTCTCTTCATGAGCATTTTGGGCTGAAGCCCGGCTCTCCTTCGGTATCGCTCGGGAGGAGCCTCTGATTGGGAGGGGCTGCGACCCCCATCCTCATTCAAGTGGAGGACAGGGGGGCGCAGGAAAAAGTCTGGAAGTGGCCTTACAGCGCGGCAACTTCTTCGGCGAAGGCCCAGTCGAGCCAAGGCGTCAGCTTTGCAACGTCGGATGGCTCGACAGAGCCACCACACCAGATGCGCAGTCCCGGAGGGGCCTTGGCGTAACCGGCGGCGTCATAGCACGCGTTCTCGGCTTCGAGCCGCTTCATCATCGCCTTGACGAAGGCGCGCTGGCCCGCCTCATCCAGACCGGCAACGCGCGGGTCCGTGATCGTCAGCGTAACGCCTGTGTTCGAGCGAAGATCAGTATCCGGACAGAGGAAGTCGATCCAGTCGGTCTTCGCGACCCAGTCCGTCAGGTGGGCAAGGCTCTCATCGGAGCGAGCCTTCATGCCCGTCCAGCCACCAAGGCTCTCGCACCAGTCGAGCGCCTGAAGATAGTCTTCCACGCACAGCATGGAGGGCGTGTTGATTGTTGCGCCCTGGAACAGGTCTTCGTTCAGCTTGCCGCCTTTGGTCATGCGGAAGATCTTCGGCAGGGCCCGGTCCGGCGTGTAGGTTTCCAGACGGCGCACGGCGTTTGGCGAAAGGATCAGCATGCCGTGGGCCGCTTCACCACCAAGGCATTTCTGCCAAGAATAGGTGATGACATCGAGTTTTTCCCATTCGATGTCCTGCGCGAATGCGGCAGAGGTTGCGTCACAGATCACGACGCGGTCCGGGTTTGGCTTGATCCAGTCGGCATTACGCACGCGCACACCGGATGTTGTGCCGTTCCAGGTGAAGATGATGTCGGCATCGTCGCGCGCCTTTTCGAAAGGCGGCAGCTCACCATAATCGCCTACATAGGTGTTGCAGTCATCGAGCTTCAGCTGCTTGGTCGCGTCGGTGACCCAGTCCTGGCCGAAGCTTTCCCAGGCGAATACGTCCACAGGCTTTGCGCCCAGCATGGACCACATGCACATCTCGACCGCGCCCGTATCGGATGCTGGCACGATGGCCACGCGATAATCATCCGGAATACCCAGAATGGCTTTCGAGCGGTCAATCGCGGCTTTCAGCTTCTTCTTCGCATCAGCAGAGCGGTGCGAACGGCCAAGGGCAGCGGTTTCGAGTTTTTGAAGGGAAAATCCGGGACGCTTTGCGGTTGGTCCGGAAGAAAAATGCGGGCATGCTGGCAGCACGCCGGGTTTGGCGACATCGGTCATCTGTTTTTACTCCTATCCTCACAGATAGGCTGAGCGCCGTTGGGGGCGCCTGGCCCGCCGCGTCTGTCTCACATTTCCGGGGTGGGCGCAAATGACATTATTGCGTCGTGTGCAGGTCAGTGGTTCAGTGGGGCGCATGACCCTGACCATTCAGCCATTGTCGGGCACTTTGGGCGCCGAAATTTTTGGGGCGGACCTTCCCGGTGGCCTTTCCAATGCCGATTTCGATCAGATCCACCAGGCGTTTCTGGATCACAAGGTGATCGTGCTGCGCGGCCAGAACGGGTTGTCACCAGACCAGCAGAAGGATTTCGCGCGGCGGTTCGGCACGTTGAACATACATCCCTATGTAAAGGGGATGGCGGGCCATCCGGAGCTGCTGGAGATCATCAAGGAGCCTGAGGAGTGGACCAATTTTGGAGGTGGCTGGCACTCAGATATGAGCTTTCTGGAGGAGCCGGCGCTGGGGTCTGTTCTGCACGCCATCGAGGTGCCGCCCTATGGCGGGGACACGTTGTTCGCCGATCAGCAGGCCGCCTATGATCGATTATCTGACGGATTGAAGGCCACGCTGGAAGGCATGATGGCGGTCCACACGGCCAGCAAGGAATATGGCGCAGATGGCTATTCCGCAGCAGTGCGCCAGTCGATGGACGCGAAGTCGGCACCCGACGCGCCGGAGTTCGAGCATCCTGTCATTCGCACGCACCCGCAGACGGGTCGCAAGGGCCTGTTCATCAACCCCGCCTTCACCCTGCGCTTTGCGGGCTGGAGCCGGAAGGAAAGTCGGCCGCTGCTGAACTATCTGTTCGATCTGTCGCGTGAGGAGCGCAATACGTGCCGCGTGCGCTGGCAGGCGGGCGATGTGACGATGTGGGACAATCGCTGCGTCTGGCACTACGCGCTGAATGATTATCACGGCCATCGTCGGCATATGCGCCGGGCGACCATCAATGGCGACCGGCCGCGCTAAGCGAGATTGCTGAGCACGCCCCAGGCGATCAGGGCCTGGCCACCGTAATAGAGAAACCAGAGCGCGATTGAGGGCAGGGCGCGCTTTGGTGCGTCCGCTGACCTGACAAAGAGCTGAAACGACAAGATCACATCCGACGCGATGAACATGAGCGCGCCCAGCAGGACAGGCAGGTAGGCTGGGTCCAGCCTCAAGGCGGCAGCGCCCATCATCAGGATGATGCCGCCATATCCGATGACCGGCAGGCGCATGTCTTTTGTTACCGATGGTGCCAGCCAGCGGATAAAAACGACGCCGCAGGCAATGAGTCCGATCTGTGCGGCGAGGATCAGCAATGTTCGCTCGGCCTGTGGCAACGCCCAGAACAGAACGATGTAGGCGACGTGCGCGGCAAAGAAGGCACCCATGCCAGGCAGCAGGAATTTGTCGTTCTCATCGGCCTCAAGGAAGAAATCGCCGAGAGAGCTGAGCGCTAGCCCGGCCACCAGCAGGACGGGGCCGCCCAGCAAATATGCCCACAGCGCGAGCAGCGCGGTGGAGCCGGTCTTCACGATCAATTTGAGCAGGCTGTGTGGTCGCCAACAGAATGCCGCGCCGTAGAGAATGCCGAGAGCCACCGATGCGAGCAGAACGCCAGTTGCAAATGTCACCGGGTCAGTCGCCGTGCTTGACCGGTTCGGGCATGCGCAGCAGGCGCCGGGCCATGCCGCGATGTGCGTCTTTCACGTGCATGCCGACTATGCCGAGCGCGGTCGCGAGCACGGTCGCATCATCTGTAAAACCCAGTCCGGCCAGAAAATCCGGCATCAGATCTATAGGCATCACGAAATAGGCCGCTGCCGCAAACAGCACACCTTTTGCTTTCAGCGGTGTGTCCGGATCGCGCGCTGCGAAATAGGCTGCCGCAAGGTCATCCGCAAACGGTATCTTTCCGGCGACTTTCAGCAGTTTCGGCACAAGGCCCTTGGCATTGCGCTCCATGCGTTCGACCGATTGCGGCGTGAAGCGGCCTTCGGCGTCCTGCACCATGTTTATTATTTCCGCTGCGTCAGACATTGCGAACTCCTGTCAGCACTATAGACCAGTAGTGTATCAACAAAAACAAGGGAGGGCAGCAGCCCATGGAACTGAACTCTAACATCTCCGCAGTCATCACTGGTGGCGCTTCTGGCCTCGGTGCCGCAACGGCCCGCAAACTGGCCGCTCAAGGCGTAAAAGTCGCCCTGTTCGATCTGAACGAAGAGAAAGGCGAAGCCCTTGCGAGCGAGCTGGGCGGCGTCTTCTGCAAAGTGAACGTTACCGATGAAGCGTCTGTCGATGCCGGTTTTGAAAAAGCCCGCGCGGCAAATGGCCAAGAACGCATTCTGGTCAACTGCGCCGGTACCGGCAACGCGATCAAGACCGCCAGCCGCAACAAGGAAACCGGCGACATCAAGCACTTCCCGCTCGACAAGTTTGACCTGATTATCCAGATCAACCTCGTTGGCACGTTCCGCTGCATCGCGAAATCTGCTGCCGGCATGATGACCCTGGACCCGATCGAGGGCGAGCGCGGCGCCATTGTGAACACCGCGTCTGTCGCGGCTGAAGATGGCCAGATGGGTCAGGCTGCTTACTCTGCCTCCAAGGGCGGCGTGGTTGGCATGACACTGCCGATCGCACGTGATCTGTCGCGTGAACTGATCCGTGTGAACACGATCCTGCCGGGTATCTTCGACACGCCACTCATGCAGGGCGCGCCGGACAATGTGAAACAGGCGCTGGCTGCGTCTGTGCCAAACCCGGCCCGCCTCGGTAACCCGGATGAGTATGCTTCGCTTGCCTGCGAAATGATCAAGAATGGCTACTTCAACGGTGAGGATGTCCGTCTCGACGGTGCAATCCGTATGTCGCCACGCTGATTGGCTAACGCCTTTCGGGAACGCTTCAAGGCCCGCTCCAGAAATGGGGCGGGCCTTTCTAATGGAAGCGGGCCGCGAGAAAGACAGGGAGCCCGGCTCCCGGTCGTCCCCTTTACTGTCCCTTGCGTTGTTTAACGCCTTCCTCGTCAGCAATCGCACGATCTTCATCGTTGAACGTGATTTCTGCTTCTTCTCCCTTGCCATAGGCCCGCGACTTCTTCGCGAGCGCAGACATGGACTCTTGCATCGAGCCCTGTCCGACGGCCATGGTCTTGGATGCAGATACGCCAACGGCCTCTGCATCATCGAACCGGGCGAATTCTGCGCCCAGGAACACAACTTCCCACCCCTTGGCCTCGGCACGATCCAGCGCAGCCTTTGCGCCATCCTTGGTCAGTTCACGGGAAGAATTCTCAAGGCCATCGGTCATGATCACGATGACGGCCTTCTCGGGATTGTCTGCCTCGGCGCGGGAGACGATCCGCCCTATGGCATCGAACAGCGGGGTCATGCCGCGCGGGTTGGCTTCGTCATTGGTGACATTGGTCCAGTTCTCGGCCGTAACCTTGTCACGCAACACGTCAAATTGCATGCCATCCTGAAAGTCGAATATGGCTAGGGTGACATCTGTCTTGATGTCATCGCCTTCAATCTCTCCTTCATCCGCTTCCCCCACACTGGCAGCATAAGCGTTCACCGAGGTAAGCGCCTCGTCCCAGATGCTGCTCATGGAGCCGGTTCGGTCCAGCAGGATGTAGGAATGCACCGCCCCCGGATCATCTTCCGGTTCCGGTGCGGGAATCTTGGCGGAGGCCTGCCCCATCAATGAGATGGCGGCTGCGCCAGCGGCGAGTGTTGTGATGAGCTTTTTCATGCGTGCGTCCCTTCCCAGTAATCAACGATCTGGCCACCCGGCCTGATGTAGATCAATGTCCGGGCGAAATCAGGCACACATGTGGCATTAACGCGTTGTTAGGAAGGTAATCGGGTGCGAACGATGGTCCGCACCCGGTGAATATGACTGGCTGTTCATTTTCGGGGGCAGGGCCCCGGAATGACCAGAGGATTGGTCAGGCAAATTGCGGCGCGATCTTGAGGTTCCGGACCCAGCCGATCTTCTCCATCACGAGCAGGATGGTGCCATTATAGTCCACGATCCGGTTCCAGACGCCGCGACGTGGACGGTGCAGCGCGCTGACCGGCTGATCATGATGATGATCATGGAAGGCTTCGCCGCCGGTGAGCAGTCCGATCACGTGATCCGCCCAGAGGGGAGTTTTCAGGTGGCCGAGCACGTTGATGCCATAGACGGTGGCGTGGAACTGAATGGCGCGGCCGATCACGACAGAGGCGTGGATGAGCGCGGTGAGCAGGAGCGAGCCACCCGCAGCCCAGACAATCAGATAGATCGCTGCCGGGATAACCAGGTGAACCACCAGGCTGATCTCATTATAGAAGCGGTCCATCCAGACTACGGCTGGCTGGTTCTTCAGCCACATGGCGAGCGGACGGTCTGTATCCTTCTTGTCGCGCCACAGGATCCAGCCGACCCAGGCCCAGCGCTTGGACTCGAATGGGTTGTGAGGATCGCCGGGCTGATCTGAAAAGCGGTGATGCTGGGAATGGTAATTGACCCAATCCTTCACATTGCCCTGCATGGCGATGATGAGGTTGAGCATGGTGACAATCTGGCCCGGCATGGCCAGTTCGCCGGCACGATGCTGCAGAATGCGGTGAAGTGGGCCGATACCGGCATTGCAGACAAAGATCGATGCGCCGATCACGGCCATGGCCAGCGGAATGTACCACCAGTGAAACGTCAGCTGTGTCAGGGCGAGGCCCAGCACGATCATGGTGATGAACAGGCCAAGGCCAAGGGCCGGATAGCCGAAGGCCGAGAAGAAGCTCGCATGGTTGAAATTTTTCCATGTCTTGGGAATGGCGAGCGAGCGAGGCAGCGTCATTGAGGTTCCTCCTGGGGCCACGCCTTGGACGGGCCATATTATATAGAAGTCTCCGCCGATACGGATTGATAGAGACTTAAGATGTGGGGGGCGCCTTCGTAAAGGTGTAACAGCATCACTGGCGCAAACGTTATCCATACGTGTGGTGTGGGGGTGACGAACCGGTCTCGGATTCGCTAGAACACGTCAGGAACATGTGCCGGGAACGTGTGGGAGGCGCTGCATGGCGGATGATCGTCGCCAATTTGATCTGCAACGGCTCCGGGAACTCGGACTCGATCTTGATTCCAGTCAGGACGAGGCGGAGGTGAAAAGCAACTGTCGCCTGACGCAGGACTGTATCGAGGCTGGAGATAACAGCCTGACCCTGAATCAAATCACGGAACGTTTCAGTTGCAGCAATTGCGGAGAGTCTGGCTCATTCCGCGAATTGGTGCGCGCGCTGGAGACAGGCGAGCCGGCGTCTTCACCCTTGGTTCAGGATGTCGTCGACGCAGACTATTCTGTCGCTCCGATCCGTGCCACGCGCGCCGTTGTGAAAACGGAGCCAAGAGTGGTGCATCTGGGGGAGGGGCAACGCGTCCGATCACCGGAAGAATTGCGCCGGGAAGCCAAGGCTGCTCGCAAGGCAGAGCGGCAGGGGCGCCATACCGGTGAGAAGATCATTATCACTCTGCTGGCATTGGTGTTTCTGGGCGCAGGCCTTGCTGCGGCTGCATTGTCCGGCTTTGCCAATTATCAGGCCTTTTCGAGTTCGGTCGCCGATCCGTTGCAGTCCGGCGTCTGGGGCTGGACGGGGGTAATCGCTGCAGTGATTTCCTTCGGCGGCTTCACCTTCTTTTACTGGCACTCTGCGAACGGCCGGATGAAGGAGGGCATTCGCGCGCTCTTGTTTGCACTGGCAGGTGGCGGCACGTCGATTGTCGGCACGCAAATGTATATCGCTGCGAACAATCGCGCGGCCGAGGCGGAGTTGGTCCAGGCTGGATCGAACCGGGACGTTTTGGAGACACAAATCGCAGACTGGCGCCGGCAATTGGAAGGTATTCCGCCGGAAACACGTTCGGTTGAAGGATTGGAGGCGTATCTAGCAGAAGTTGAGCGTGTGGGCCGGACGCATCAGAAACCCTATCGAGATGCGCAAAATGAGCTTGGCCTGGCGCGGCGCCGCGACGATCTTCAGGCACGTATTGATGGTGCGAACGCGGAATTGCTGGGCACCGGCAGCGGCGACATTCTGGTTCAGGCGCAAACGCGCACGTCAATTCCAGGGTGGTTTTTCGCATTGATGCTGGAGCTTTTCTCCAGCCAGGGGACCTCTATCGGGCTGGTTGCCTTGTTGATCCTGTACGGTCGGAAACACGTTAACGCGCCTGCTGATAGCGTTAACTGATAATCTCAAGAAAAAATCGAACGATTTTGGATCTGATGCATAGAGTCGGTGAAGCAACGCTCTGGTGCTTCTCCATCTGAACTAAGTCGGCACAGAATGTGCCGGCTTTTTTCTTGCTTCCTGCAATATTTACTACGATTCTGGCCCGCGTCTTGCGGAAGGCCTCTTGTCCGGCAGCGTGACTGGCACAAGGCGGCGCATTTCGTTGAGATGCAGGGACCGCAAAACCAGCCATCAATGCCGAAAGAGTCTGGTTACCTTATGCTCCATAATGCGGGGCAGAGAGTTGTTGCATGAATCTGTTCTTCCGGTTCCTCCGCGTGTTCCTTCCGGCCTTCTTCACAAAGAAACGGACCGGTTTGATGGATGTCCACACGATCCGCTCCTCGGTCTGGATCGGTGACCAGGATCCGCTCGGACACATGACGAATTCCCGCTATTCATCGTTCACGGATCTTGGCACGATGAACTATATGGGCCGGACCGGTGCGCTGATGACCTACCGCAAGCGCGGCTGGAGTCCGATTATCCAGCACGAGTCCATCACATTCTACCGGATGATGAAATTTCCGCAGAAATTTGAGCTGACGACACAGCTTGTTGGGTGGGAAGACTGCTACATCTGCTTTCGTCACCGGTTTCACAGCAAGGGCAAGCTGATCGCCGAGAGTCGCATGGTTGCGCGCCTTGTCGGTCGCAGGCGCCAGAAAGTGACGACAGACATGGCGCTTCAGGCGATGGGACTGGACCTGGCCAGTCCGCAGCTCAGCCAGCGTTACCTTGATGCCATTGCGGATTTACAAGCCAAGGATCGCGAACGAGATGCTGAACTGCGTGACGGACAGGCTTAGCGTTTGAATTCAAATGCATGAGGCAGAAGGTCTGCCATTTTCCATTCCTGCAACACGCTTCCGTCTGCTGACACGGCGGTCACAACACAATCCGGTGCGGACAGTTCAGCTATGCGCTGGCGACATCCGCCACATGGCGACAGGTCACCGTTTCCACCTACGATCAGCACGCGCGAGCAGGTCTTTCCGCCAGCTACGATCATGGCACCCAGCGCCACCGCCTCTGCGCAAGTTCCGAGCGGATAGGCGGCATTCTCCATGTTGCATCCGGCAAAAATCCGCCCCTGTTCATCCAATACGGCCGCACCGACCTTGAATTTCGAGTAGGGGGCGTGGGCGTTTTCGCGCGCCGCAATGGCGGCAGTTTGCATCCGGTCTGTCAGGCGGTCTTGAGCGTCAGTCACGGAACAATCCTCTGGCCAAGGGCGGGCTTCATGCTTAGGCATTGTCGTCTGTTTTGTCACTCGATAGCCTGTGTTGCGGAGCCTGATGTCCACTCTTCCCCTGATAATCGACTGCGATCCCGGCGTGGATGATGCCGTCATGTTGATGATGGCGCTGGCCAGCCCTGCGCTGGACGTACGGGCCATCACGACGGTTGCTGGCAACGTGCCGCTGCATTTGACCAGCCGAAACGCGCGCATGATGTGCGATCTGATGGGGCGAACGGATGTGCCGGTCTTTGCCGGTTGTCCGCGGCCTATGTTGCGCCTGCCGGTAACTGCCGAGGATTTTCATGGAGAGAGTGGCATAGCGGGCCTTGATCCGTTCGAACCTGAAACACCCCTTGGCGCGCCTCATGCCGTGAACGCCCTGATCAGCGCGCTGCGGGCGGCTGGTCCTGATGAAATGTCGATTGTGATCACCGGACCGATGACAAATCTGGCGACGGCGCTGGTCATGGCGCCGGATATTGCAGGCCATATCCGGCAACTGGTGATTATGGGCGGCGCGGACAGTGAAGGTGGCAACATCACGCCATTCGCGGAGTTCAATGTATTTGCCGATCCGCATGCAGCTGAAATTGTGTTGAGCAGCGGTGTGCCTGCGACGGTTCTGCCTCTGGATGCCACTCATCAGGTGCGCGCTCACGACCAGTACATAGACCTTCTGCGCGCAATGCCGGGGGATCGGCCGGAGATCATGGTGCGCCTTCTGGAAGCAGCGAACATCCTTGAAGAAAAGTGGAAGGGCAAGCGCACTCCCATGCACGATCCATCCACAATCGCTTTTGTGCTCGCGCCCGAATTGTTCAGCGGGTATCGCGCCAAAGTTTGTGTCGGGATCGAGGCTGGCGAACAGTTCGGTCAGACGAGACCGGTTCGATTGGAAACAGGTCCGCACACTTGGGTCACTGACGCTGATGCAGATGGCTTTTTCAATCTCTTGGTCGATCTGATGGGGGTCGCATGATTACCGTCGTCGGATCGATCAATCTGGATATTGTTGCAACCGGGTCCGCGCTGCCGCGACCGGGAGAAACTGTGACCGGCGCGAAGCTGGCCCGCCACCCCGGTGGCAAGGGCGCAAACCAGGCGCTGGCGGCCCGTCGGCTTGGCGCAGACGTGCGGCTTGTCGGAGCAGTCGGTGCAGATGACATGGCGGATGAAGCGCTGAAGCTATTGCAATCGGGGGGCGTCGATCTTTCGAGCGTGCAGCACGTGAATGGTGAAACGACCGGCGTGGCGCTGATTGCGGTGTCGCGCGATGGTGAGAACCAGATCGTTGTGTGCCCCGGCGCAAACGACGTGCTGCGACCGGACGATGTCGAGGCCGAGCCGATCGAGCATATGATGGGCGTCCTTGAAGTGCGTGTAGAAACTTTACTCGCGGCGGCACAAAAGGCGACGGGCTTTGTCAGTCTTAATTTGGCTCCTGCTATGGAGGTACCGGGCGCATTGCTTGCAGCCGCGGACCTGATCAGCGTGAATGAGACCGAGGCGGGCTTCTACGGAGATACCTTGCACCAGTTAGACGCCTATATTGCTGTTTCATTGGGAGGCGATGGCGCTGCGCTCTGGCGCGATGGACAGGAAATCGCACGAGTTACGGCGCCCAAGGTCAACGTCGTTGATACGGTGGGGGCAGGGGATACATTTACTGCTGCATTGACGGTCGCAATGATTGAAGGTCAGCCGCCCGAGGCTGCGCTGGCCTTTGCCGTGGCCGCCGGTGCGGTCGCGTGTACTCGTCCGGGTGCCCAGCCCAGCTTGCCAAAGCGGGCCGAGCTTCAGCCTTATCTCTAGGAACACGGTCCAAAGCACGTCACGTGGTTGACGTATCCCGGCGCTAAGGCTTTCTGGTGTCCTGTTTCCGGTCTGGAGGTATTCCCATGTTTCGCACCATCGCGCTCGCGTGTTCTTTCGCCGCATTGGCCCTGCCGGCATCAGCCTGGGGCAAAACCGGTCATCGGATCGTCGGTGAAGTTGCGACTGAGTATCTCAGCGAACCGGCCGTGACCGCCATTGAGGAAATTCTGGGACCGGAGGGGCTTGCTGAAGCGTCTGACTGGGCCGATTACATGCGATCCAATCCCGACGCATTCTGGCGGTCAGAGGCCAACCCCTGGCACTATGTGACGATCCCGGAAGGCATGCGCTATGAGGATGTGACACCGCCTGAAGCAGGCGATGCGATCACCGCGCTCGCCAAATTCCGCACAATTGTGCTGGATGAGAGCGCAAGTCTGGAAGACCGGCAATTGGCATTGCGCTTCATCGTGCACCTGGTCGGTGATTTGCAGCAGCCCCTTCATGCTGGCAATGGCAAGGATCGGGGAGGCAACTGGGTCGACGTCGTTTTCTTTGAGGAGATGTCCAATCTTCACGAAGTCTGGGATGAAAAGCTGATCCAGTACGAAGAGCTGTCTTACACTGAGTGGGCGAATTGGCTGATCCAGAAGATCACGCCCGCAAATCTCGGCGAATGGGGGAAAGCGACCCCCGCGCAATGGGCCGATGAGAGCGCCGCCATTCGCGACACGATCTATCCGGAGTCGGAAATCCTGTCTTACGACTATGCCTATATGGCTCGTCCGATCCTGAACGAACAGATGAGCAAGGGCGGCGTACGCCTGGCCGCCTATCTGAATGCGATGTTTGATCCTGTGACGAGTGAAGCCGCAGGCCTGGACTAGTTTCAGGCGCTGGCGCGGAGGATGCGGCGGCGCTGGACACTCGACGGAATGTTGAGGCTCTCGCGGTACTTCGCCACCGTACGCCGGGCAATGTCGACGCCATAGCCGGTCAGGATTTCGACGATCTGGTCGTCTGACAGAACGTTGTCTGACGTTTCATTGTCGATCAAAGTCTTGATCCGATGGCGGACAGCCTCCGCCGAGTGGGCTTCGCCGCCACCTGTTGCGGGAATGGAGGCGGAGAAGAAGTATTTCAACTCGAACAGGCCGCGCGGGGTCGACATGTATTTGTTCGTGGTGACCCGGCTCACTGTCGATTCATGCATTTCGATGGCGTCGGCGACCTGTTTCAGGTTCAGGGGGCGAAGGTGTGCCACGCCGTGGGCGAAGAATGCGTCCTGTTGGCGAACAATTTCGCTGGCCACCTTGAGAATGGTGCGGGCGCGTTGGTCCAGAGACTTGATCAGCCAAGTGGCCGATGCGGCGCATTCAGAGATGAATTCCTTCTCTTTTTCGCGCATCGGCAGGGCTGTGACTTCGGCATAGTACGCCTTGTCCATCAGAACACGGGGAAGATTTTCTGAGTTGAGTTCGACGGCGAACATGCCATTCGGCAGTTCCCGGACAAACACATCCGGTGTTACGGCCACAGATGCGTCGCTGGCAAAGCTGGAGCCGGGCTTCGGCGACAACTGGCGCAGCTCGCTCATCATGTCGAGCAGGTCTTCCTTGTCGACGCCGCAAATATCGGCAAGGCCTTTGAGGTCATGCTTTGCGACAAGTTGAAGGTTCTGAACCATGGCTTCCATGGCCGGATCATAGCGGCCGCGCTCTTTCAGCTGCAGTCCGAGACATTCCGGAATGGAGCGTGCCATCACGCCCGTTGGGTCAAAACCCTGGCAGACTTCAAGAACAGCTTCGACATTGGCCGTATCTGCGCCAAGTGCGGTCGCAACTTCTTCAAGGTCTGCGCGTAGATAGCCGGTATCATCAGTTTCGTCGATCAGGCGCGCCGCAATCAGGCGGTCAGCCGCCGACAGAGAGGCGAGGTTCAGTTGGGTATGCAGGTGTTCGTGCAGGGAAATATCTGAGCTGAGATTGGCGGTGTAGTCGAAGTCCTCGCCAGAGCCACCGCCGCCGACACCGGACCAGTCCGCCTTGGCTGACGGTCCGCCAGAGCCAGCGGGCGTTGCAGTGTCTGAGCCTGTGCCGGGTTCGTAGACATCCTCACCCGGGGCGTCCAACTGGTCGCGAGCCGCACCGAGGCCGGACGACTCATCAAGCGACAATTGCTCCCGATTGTCGGATTGCGTGCGTTCCGACTCCCCGGACGTGTCATCCTCGCCCTTGTTCAGTAGGGGATTACGCTCGATTTCAGCCTCAACGAATTCCGTGAGTTCCTGATTGGAAAGTTGCAGCAGCTTGATCGCCTGCTGAAGTTGCGGCGTCATTACCAGGGATTGGCCCTGGCGCATGTCGAGTGACTGTTTCATTCCTAAGCCCGCGCCTTTCCTCAAGCGGCGAACTGTTCACCCAGATAGACCCGTCTGACCTCTTCATTCGTCAGCACGTCTTGCGGCGTACCATCGAAGAGGACTTCACCTTCGTACATAACATAGGCCTTGTCGACGATCTGTAGCGTTTCGCGCACCTGGTGGTCCGTGATCAGGACGCCCAGACCGCGCTGCTTCAGGTAGCGGACAAGTTCGGAAATGTCGGAAATGGCGAGTGGGTCGATACCGGTGAACGGTTCATCCAGTAGCATGAAGCTCGGACGAGAGGCGAGTGCACGTGCAATCTCCACCCGGCGACGTTCGCCTCCGGACAGGGACGTGGCCGCCTGGCCACGCAGATGTTCCACATGCAGTTCACTGAGCAGGCTATCGACCTGTGCCATTCGCTTCGCGCGGTCCTTTTCAACAAGTTCCGCGACGGCCATGACGTTCTCTTCCACGGTCATGCCTCGGAAAATCGAGGCTTCCTGCGGAAGATAGCCCACGCCGAGGCGTGCGCGCTGGTACATGGGCAGACGGGTCACGTCTTCGCCATCAATCGAAATTGATCCCGAATCTGCGCCGATCAGGCCCATGATCATATAAAAGCAGGTCGTCTTGCCGGCCCCATTGGGTCCAAGCAGGCCGACAACTTCACCACGCTGAAGGCTGAGAGATACGTCCCGCACGACCTGTCGCTTGCCAAAAGACTTGGCAATATTGCTTACGACAAGGCCTTCGGCCGGATCCGACATCTCTGTTTACTTCCTTCAATCTACTGGTGTTTGCCAACCCGGAGGATGGCTTACCCTGACATACTTAAGATCGGCTTCACACTGGCGCTAAAATTTGTTCAGTTCGCCGTTTGATTGTCGGGCTCCAGCACCATGCGCGTGCGCCCGTCACCGCCGTCCAGCGTGGTGCGCCGATTGCCGATCTCGACCCGCAGCACGGCGCCTTCGGCCACGTCGCGCTCGCGCAGAAGGGCCACATTGCCCGTCATCGTGATAACGTCGCTGGCCGCGTCATAGACACCGCGGTCTCCTTTGGCTTTCATTTCGGCGGTAATATAGAACACGTTGCCTTCCGCGATCATGGTCTGCACCTGGCCAAATCCACCGCCGACGGTGGAGGTTTGCGTCGCGCCTTCGGGGCGTTCAGCAAAAATCATGGTGACCGTGTCAGCTCTCAGTCGGGCGTCGCCTTGCTGGATGTCGACATTGCCGATCAGGAGCACCTTGCGTTCCAGCTCCAGGCTCTCAGTGCGCTCGGAATTGATGTAGATCGGCCCGCCCTCAGACGAGATCTGGGCGAAAGACGGCATGGCAAGCGCAATCAGGGCTGCCAGCGTTACAACAAGCTTATTCATCAGAGCCATCGGCCTCACCTTCAGTCGTCTCAGGTTCCGACGGCTCTTCGGTCGTCGGATAGAGCACCGTTTTCACATTGCCTTTACAGATGACACGGTTGCCATCTTCAAGAACTTCATACGAGTCACAGCTGATATCGCCAAGAGGCCCTCTGCCTTGCAGGGGAGAAAGCCCTTCAATTCGACCCTCATTCACGAACACGCGTGCGCCCGATGTCATGAAGGTAAAGCCGTTTGAATCCAGAATGCGAACATCCTCATAGAGTTCGAGAATTCCGGAGTCGCGATCATACATGCCGGAAGGGGCGCGGATCTCGCTGCCGGTCTGGTCCTGCATGACCGGATTTACCAGATCGACCAGCATCTCTGTCGCCTGGCGTCGCCTCGCCGCGTCTGCGACAATCTGGAAGCTCTGGCCGACCGAATCCCGCCCGGAAAAGCGGGGGTTCACCATGGTGACGGCTTGGCCTTGGGACACCTGAACAGGCGTGGCGTCCTTCGCGATGGCGCTGCGGATGATATATCCCAGAAACAGGCCGATCGCGATGGCCGCACATGTGGAGAAGCCAAGCCGCAGAAGGCGCACGCCTTGGGATCGTTTCCGCGCCTGGGCAAGCGTCAGCTGGCGCCGGGGCGCCCACAATGATGCCGGGTCGTGATGCTTGACGGCGTCCATGAAAACTATGTGGCCTGCTGGAATGAGTGGGTGAAACGTTTAGCGGCCCAACTTCGGAAACAAAAGCGGCGAAGGCATGACAGATCTGTTAGCTGTGCGCGAAGATGTCCACATCGTCCCATCCGGACAGGTCGAGCGTCGCGCGGATGGGCAGGAAGGCGAAACACGCTTCGGCCAGTTCAAGGCGCCCCTCACGCTTCAGCATGGCTTCGAGGCCGTCCTTGATCTTGTGCAAATAGAGCACATCCGATGCAGCATATTGCAGCTGTGCGTCGGTGAGGTCGCTGGATCCCCAGTCGGAACTCTGTTGCGCCTTGGACATGTCAGCGCCGGCGATTTCGCGGGCGACATCTTTCAGGCCGTGGCGATCTGTGTAGGTGCGCGCGAGTTTTGAAGCGATCTTGGTGCACCAGATGGGGGCACACTCAATACCCATCCAGCGTTTCATCATCGCCACGTCAAACCGCGCGAAATGGAATAGTTTCAACACGCTTGGATCCGTCAGAACCTTTTTCAGGTTCGGGCAATCATAATTCCGATTGAGCTGGACCAGATGCGCTGTCCCGTCACCAGACGACAGCTGGACGAGTGTGAGATTGTCACGAAGCAGGTTCAGGCCCATGGCCTCGGTATCAACCGCCACAACCGGGCCAAAGTCGATACCAGCGGGCAGATCGCCCTTGTGAAGAGTAATGCCGTTCATGGCGAGGCTGTAGCACTTCAGGCGTTAAGGGCAAGTGTCTGGCGTTACTCCGAGGCCTTCTTCAAGGCTACCACTGCGGCATCCATCGCGTTCAGAAAACGGGACCGATCTGCCTTCGAGAAGGGAGCGGGCCCTCTCTGGATGCCGTCGCCCAGACCCGCGCGGAGATCGGCATGAATTGCGCGCACAGCGACGGCACTGCCGATGGAGGCATCGGTAAAGGGCTTGCCATTCGGGGCCACGACGCGCGCACCGGCTTTCAGTGCCCGGTCAGCCAGCAGGATGTCGGCCGTGATGACGATGGTGTCTGGTCCTGCGGCTTCGGCGATCCAGTCGTCTGCTGCGTCGAATCCGTCTGACACGATCTTGCGGCTGATCAGGCGGTGTTCCGGAATGCGAATGTAAGAATTGGCAACGATCATCACCGGGATCTCGTGGCGCAGGGCGACCTTGTAGGTCTCTTCCTTCACGGGGCAGGCGTCGGCATCGACGAGGATTCGCAATTTCTGGTCTCTCCGGGAGCAGTGGTCCTGACGCAGGGCAAGGCCTTGCGGGGCGATCAATTCCTGCGTCTTGTAGCGTCAAAATGGAGGAAGTCACATGGCAGCTGCACCCGTAAAAACCCGCATCACCGACATGCTGGGTATCGAGAAACCGATTATCCAGGCCGCAATGGGCTGGATCGCCCGGGCGCCGCTTTCTTCTGCATTCTCAAATGCGGGTGGTATGGGCATCATCGAGACATCATCCGGAGAGCTTGACGCGATCCGCGAGGAAATTCTCAAGATGAAGGACCTTACTGACAAGCCTTTCGGCGTGAATGTCGCCCAGGCCTTCGTGCGCGACCCCAACATCGTCGACTTCATCATCGATCAGGGGATCAAGTTCGTCACCACATCTGCGGGCGATCCAATGAAGTACACGTCCATGCTGAAGGACGCCGGACTCACCGTTTTCCACGTCGTGCCTTCGCTGCAGGGAGCATTGCGGGCGATTGAAGCCGGCGTTGATGGCCTGATCGTCGAAGGCGGAGAAGGGGGTGGTTTCAAGAACCCCAAGGATGTCGCGTCCATGGTGCTTATTCCCCTCGTTTGCGAGCATGTGAACGTGCCAGTTGTGGCGGCAGGCGGCATCACAGACGGACGCAGTATGGCTGCGGCCTTCGCGCTTGGCGCGGAAGGTGTGTTGATGGGGACCCGCATCCTGTCGTCAGAGGAAAGTCCGGTACATCAGAACTGGAAAGACGCCATCTACGCCGCCGACGCCACCGACACGGTCTTCCTGAACCGGTCTGGACCGGGACCGGCGCTGCGGGCACTGCGTACGGAGCGTACAGAGCGTATTCTGAAGGAGGGAGTCGAGAATATCTTCGGAGAGTTCGCAGGCACGCAGAAAGTCTATTTCGGCGGAGACCTCGAGGCCGGCATTGCCCTGACAGGACAGGTCGCCGGACGCATCACAGGTTCAAAGCCCGTGGCTGAAATTCTAGACGAGACGATTTCGGAATATTATAACGTTGTCGCACGGCTCCCAAAATAGTCTGAAGCGATCTGGTTTTTGCGGGAAATCATCGTTAGACGACTATTACTGACCTGAGAGGACTCAATGACCAGAAAATCTTTGCTTGTGAGCAGCGCAGCAGCGCTCGCTCTTGTCGTATCAGCCTGCGGCGAGAAATCTGAATCTGCAGATTCTGCGGCGGCCGTGGAAGTTCCCACCGAACAGGCGAACCTGCCACAGATAGACGTGAGCGAAGCGGAACTGGAAGGCAATCCGTTCCGTCAGGACTGGGACACACCTTATGGCGTGCCACCGTTCGCCGACATTGAGGACGGCCACTACATGCCGGCGACCAAGAAGGCGATTCTGGAGCTGCGCGCTGACATTGACGCGATCGTCAACAATCCTGAAGCGCCGACATTCGAGAACACAATTGTCGCGCTCGATACGGCGGGCGGATCGTTGAACCGCGTGCTTGGCGTGTTTTCAAACATTACCAACACCGACACCAATGACACGTTGAGCGAGCTTGAGGCCGAAATCTGGCCCATGCTGACGCGCGAAACTGATGCGATCAGCTTTAATGATGCGCTCTTCACCCGCGTGAAGGCAGTCTATGACCAACGGGATCGCCTCGGTCTGGATGAGCAGGATGCACGCCTGTTGGAACTGACGCATCGCGAGTTCGTGCGCAACGGCGCCGCGCTTTCTCCCGAGGTGAAAGCCGAGGTCGCAGCGATCAATGCGGAACTCTCCGGCCTGACCACGAAGTACGGTCGCAACCTGCTTTTGTCCACCAAGGCCTTCAAGATCGAGATTACCGACGAAGCGGACCTGGTTGGCTTGTCAGACGACTTCAAGAGCGCGCTCAAAGTCGACGGTGAGGACAAATGGGTCCTGACAGTCGACCGATCTGTCTATGAGACGTTCATGACCCAGAGTGAGAACCGCGAGTTGCGCGAAAAGATGTTCGATGGCTACCGCCTGCGCGCATCTGAAGGCGAGTACGACAATGGCCCGCTCGCCATCAAGATTGCCCAGCTTCGCGCCAAGCGCGCCGAGCTGATGGGCTATCAATCCCACGCCCATTATCAACTCGAACCGCGCATGGCCAAGACACCAAAAGGTGCCGAGGAATTCCTGCTGAAAGTGTGGGAGCCCGGTCTGGAGCGCGCAAAGGAAGAGCGCGCCGCCATGCAGGAAATGGTTGGCGACGAGTTCCAGATTGCCGGACATGACTGGTGGCACTACGCAGAAAAAGTTCGTCAGGATCTTTATGCGTTCGACGACAATGCACTGAAACCATATTTCGAACTCGGCGCGGTTCGCCAGGGGGCCTTCGATGTCGCGTCCCGTTTGTTCGACATCACGCTGGAGCCCGTCGAAGTCGACGGCTGGAACCCGGTCGTCACGGCGTATGATGTAAAGGACGCAAACACCGGCGAGCATCTGGGCCTATTCATGATGGATGTGTACGCCCGCGATTCAAAGCGTGGCGGTGCCTGGATGAGTTCGTACCGCAACACATCCAATATCAATGGCGACAGTATCCGTCCGATCGTCACCAACAATCTCAACCTGATCACACCGGCCGAAGGCGAGCCGACATTGATGCGGTTTGATGAGGTGGAGACGCTGTTCCACGAATTCGGGCATGGCCTTCACGGACTGCTGACACAGATCCGCTATTCCACCTTCTCCGGCGTGGATGGGCCGCGCGACTACACGGAATTCCCGGCGCAGATCCTCGAGCATTGGGCTGGTGCCCCCGAAGTGCTGGCTGAATACGCCAACCATTATGAGACTGGCGAGCCAATCCCGATGGAGCTCATCGACAAGATGAATGCCGCTGCAACCTTCAATCAGGGCTTCAAGACAACCGAGTTCATCGCGGCGTCTTTGCTGGACCTGCGTTGGCACATGCTGACCTCGGAGGAGGCGGCGGAGATCACTGACGCCCGGGAGTTCGAGCGTAAGGTCCTGGAAGAGTATGGCCTGTTGCCCGAAATCGAGCCACGCTATCGCAGCCAGTATTTCAGCCACATATTCGCGGGCGGCTATTCTGCCGGGTACTATGCGTACCTGTGGTCTGAAATCCTTGATGCGGATGGCTTCACGGCGTTCCGCGAGACAGGCGATATCTATGATCCCGAACTGGCGGCTCGCCTGAAGAAGTGGGTCTATGAGGCAGGTGGCTTGCGCGAAGCGGATGAGCTTTACCGCAATTTCCGCGGGTCCGACCCGACCATTGAGCCGCTGCTCAAGTTGCGCGGGTTTGCGGAGCAGCCGAGCGAAGGCTGATCTCCTTCAATCCAACTGAAAAGCCCGCCGGATACGTTCCGGCGGGCTTTTTTGTTTTAACTGTCTGTCGAAAGTTCCGATCAGGCGGATTGTTCGGCTGCTTCCCTGCAGACGATGGCTTTCACCTCGTCCTCGGTCTTGGCCTCGCGCAGGGCGTCACGAATGGCGCTCTGGCGGAAGGTGCGGCTGACCTGGGCCAGGGCGCGCAAATGGTCCGCGCCGGAAGATTTCGGAGCGAGCAGCATGAAGACCAGATCGCACGGGCGGTCATCAATCGCTTCGAAATCCACGCCCTGAACCAGGCGAAGATACCCTCCAACGGGGGCCTCGATACCCTCTAGCCGTGCATGTGGAATGGCAACGCCTTCGCCGACACCGGTCGAGCCGAGACGTTCGCGCTCCATTACGGCATCCTCGATTTCGCGCAGGGCGAGGCCCGTCGCGCCAGCCAGCGCTTCAGCCAAGGCATGGATGGCTTGCTTGCGGCTCTTGGCCTCGAACGAAGGGATAATCACCCCGTTTTCAAGCAGGGACGTCAAATCTGTCGCCATGAAGTTACTTTCCGTATTCCGGATTAGTTCCTCGGGACGTTCGCAGGATCCACCCATCCAATGTGACCGTCTGGTCGGCGGTAGACCATATTAAGCCCGTCATGGCCAGCATTTCTGAACATGAGAGCCGGGACTTCCTGCAGTTCGAGCTGCATAACGGCCTCTGACACGCTCATTGTCCGAATTGTGTGCGAGGTTTCAGCCACGGTCAGTGGCGTGTCATCTGCCTCTTCGACTACCTCTTCCTCATGAACATCCTGTCCGTTTGCGCGAAAGACGGCTTCAGGCACCAATTCGCTGGGCATGGGCGCTGAGTTTCCGGAGTGATGGTCTTTCAGGCGGCGTTTGTAGCGGCGGACCCGCTTCTCCATCTTGTCGAGGCTGTTTTCAAGTGCCGCGTATGGGTCTTCAGCCTTGCCCGTTGATTGCAGGATGATGCCGGAGGGGAGGTGCACATTGCAGTCAACTTCAACGAATGGGCCTTGCTGGGACACGAAAACTCGCGCATCGCCACTTCGGTTGAAATATTTACTGACTGCCGCCTCAAGTCCGTCTTCTATTCGGCTCCGCAGAGCTTCTCCGAGATCCATATGCTTGCCAGTAATCTGTATCTGCACGGGCGGTCTCCTTTGTTTTTTCAGGATTCAAGTATGGCCCAGAAATGCGGCCGAGGCGAATCGAATTCCTCATGAAAAAGACTTGGGAGCGCTGTCGGCAGACCTCAAGAGCGTGTGCGGCAAATCGGATTAGAGCACGAATGCCGTGTTGACTTACGGACCTGGCGAAACGGTGCGAAGACTTTGCCTGCTGCCGGAATGACAGCCGGCGAGATCTCGAAGCTGCTTTGAATTGTTTGGCGGTAACTTGTTCTATACTTTACAAGAGGCAGTCTGGTTAAGTTCCATTTATCGAGGACGAACCCTAGCGTATGGCGACTGACGACCTGGAAAGAATGCCTGGTTCCGAGCGCACGCTCGCCGAGCGTGAAGCCATGTACCGTAGCGCCTTTGAGCAGGCGAGCGTGGGCATCGCCCATGTCGGTCCGCAGGGGGAGTGGCTAAACGTAAATCGCCGCGTATCGGAAATTGTCGGTTACTCACCGGACGAACTTCTACAGATCACGTTTCAGGACATCACGCATCCCGATGATCTGGACCTCGATGTGAACCTCCTGAACGAGGTGCTTGAAGGCTCGAGAGACGGGTACCGGATCGAGAAGCGGTACTTCCACAAATCGGGCCGCATCGTCTGGGTCACCTTGTCAGTCAGTTGTGTCCGGAAAGACTCTGGCGAAGTCGATTATTTTATTTCTGTCATCCAGGATATCACGGAAAAGAAGCGCATCGGACGAGCCCTGCTGGATAGTGAAATCCGTTTTAGGGCCGTGCAGGAAACCAGCCCCGACGGGTTCATGATCTTCCACAGTCTCAGGTCGACGGATGGAGAGATCGAGGATTTCGTCTGGGAATTCATTAATCCGGCTGCCGAACAGCTTACCGGGCGCGTGAGTCAGGCGCTGATCGGAAAACGCCTGACGAAAGAAATGCCCGAGATCAGCACCTACGGCTTGTTTGAGGTGTTCTGCAACACGGTTCAGACGGGTGCGCCCTGGCGACGTGAGATTTACTATCCCGGGCGCGATCGGCGTCAGTGGTTCAATTTTACGGTCGCCCGAGTTGGTGACGGCTTTGCGGTTTCCTTCCAGGATGTCACGGCGCGCAAGAATGCCGAATTGCAGCTTCAGGCCAGCCAGAAGCGCCTGCGGACGATCCTGAATGGCGTCATGTCGATCATCGGACTGGCGAAGCCTGATGGCAAATTGCTGGAGGTGAACGAAACCACTTTACGCCTGACCGGTGTGGAAGAAGGTGACCTGCTTGGGCACACCATCTGGGAGCACCCTGCCTGGGGGCAGGATCCGGAAGACCGGGAACGGCTGATCTCTGGCTTCGAACAGGCGAAAACCGGACGGCGGATGCGGTTCGATACAAATATCAGGGGATCTGATGGCAAATCCGTTCCCGTGGATCTTCAACTCGCTCCCATCTTCGATGAGTTCGAGCAAGTGACCGAAATCGTTCTGTCGGCGGTTGATATTTCCGAGCGTAAGCGATCGGAAGCACACCGTGAAATGCTGCTGAGTGAGCTTAATCACCGGGTCAAGAACTCCCTCGCCACCATTCAGGCGATTGCGGCTCATACTGTGCGCGAAGCGACCGATTTGGACGGGTTCCGCCGCGCGTTCACCGGGCGGCTGCGGGCGATCGCGGCGAGCCATGATCTGCTCGTATCGAACACCCGGGACTCTGCCGATATTTCGCGGTTGATACGCGAACAGATCATTGGATACGCGCCAGAGGAAGCTTGCCGGCTCGAACTTTCGGGGCCGCCTCTGGTACTTGGCCCGCAGGGGGCGCATGCATTTGGCCTGATCGTGCACGAAATGGCGACGAACGCGTCGAAATACGGCGCTTTCTCAAATGAATCGGGACGCATCAAGATCAAATGGTATCTTGAGGAGCAGCAAGAGGACGTGAACGTCGTGATTGAGTGGCAGGAAATGGATGGTCCTGAGGTGTCGCCTCCGACGCGAAAGGGCTTCGGCAGTGCACTGATCGAGCAGAGCCTTTCCCATTCGCTCGGAGGCAGGTCCAGCCTAGATTTTGATCCGGGCGGACTGAAGGCGGAATTTCGGTTCCCGGTTCGAAAATAGGAGGGGGAGTTGGGGGAAAAACCGAACGTATTGTTGGTCGAGGACGATTTCCTGATCGCCTATGACATGAAGCTCCAGCTGGAGGAGGCCGGGTTCGCTATCATCGGACCTGTCAGCAGTCCACAGGACGCATTGACCTTGCTCGAGGAGGGAGGTGTCTGTGCTGCTGTGCTCGACATGGATTTGGGCGGCGTGGCCTCTTTTCCGGTGGCAGATCGGTTGAACGAGCTGGGCATCCCGTTTCTTTTTGTCTCCGGCAATGATGTCGGAGAGTTGCGCGGAGGATTGGTGGGAAGTGCTGTGCTGACGAAACCGGTGAACTTCGTGCGCTTGATCGGTACGTTGAACGAATTGCTGGATCGCCCAACGGCGTGACTCGACCGACTACATGCCGCGAACCGGCCCACTCACAGGCCGTTCCGGTTCAGGCGCGGCGGGTTTGCCGGCGTTCCGTCCATAATCATGCTTCTTCAGCAGGCCTCTGAGTTGGTGATAGGACAAACCAAGCAGCTCAGCCGCTTTACCCTGATGCCCTTGTGACAGGCTGAGGGCTTCGTCAATCAGCCGCATTTCAAACGCAGACACTTGCGCGGTGAAGTCGCCCGCGGCGGCCTCCGCTTCAGGCGAACTCGTCGCCGCCGGAGAAGACAGAGTTGCCTTTCCGGATTTTCCTGCCCCCTTGGGGCGCCAGGGGGAGTCAAACGGGTCGAGTGCTGACGGGTCGAAGAGCACAGGTTCATCCGGCGCCATCAATATGGCCCGATGGGCAAGGCGTTGGGCGAAGTTTCGCAATTCGCGGACATTGCCGGGCCAGTCATGGGCTTCGATGGCCGCAATAGTGGACGGCGCAAAGCCGGGAAAGTCCTGCGCCATCTCGATCGCCATCCTGCGAGCAAAATGATCTGCCAGCAGACTGGCATCGCCCGGTCGCGCCCTGAGGGGCGGGAGCGTGATCACGTCAAAGGCGAGCCGGTCCAGCAGGTCGGCGCGAAACTCGCCAGCCGCGACCATCGCCGGAAGGTCCGCGTTCGTCGCCGCGACGATGCGCACGTCGGTGGTCAGCACTTTTGAGCCGCCGACGCGTTGGAACTCGCCATACTCGACGATGCGTAGCAGTTTTTCCTGCACCTGGTCGCTCGCTGTCGCGATTTCGTCCAGAAAGATTGTGCCGCCATCGGCCAGCTCAAATCGTCCTCGTCGCATCTCGGTCGCGCCAGTGAATGCGCCGCGCTCATGCCCGAACAATTCAGAGTCCAGGAGGGTCTCTGACAGCGCCGCGCAGTTCACTTTGACAAAGGGGCCATCCCAGCGGCGGGAAAGAAAGTGAAGACGCTCTCCAATCAACTCCTTGCCCGTGCCGCGTTCCCCGATGACGAGGATGGGCCTGTCCAGCGGCGCGACGCGGGAGACGTGTTCCTGGGCGCTGAGCCAGGCCGGCGCCTGGCCTAGTAATTGAGTGTTCTGACCAATCATTAGGGTATTTTAGCCAAATAGGAAGTGAATTTCTACAATATATTTGGTGAAATATACTAAATCCAAGCTTTGTAAATCCGGTCAGAAAGAAAAATATCAAATAAAATCAATGATTTATAAAATTAATTTTGAACTGGCACGGTCCTTGAAATGAGTGAAGGGCTCAGAGCGACAGGGCGTTGCTCACTCTCAAGAAGGACAAAACGAAAATGGACGATCGCTACAACACTACGGAAGCCCGCTCAGATGCTGGCCGTTTCGGTCGGTGGCTTGCGACACGCCCCGCGGAAAGCTGGATGTTTTTCGTGATCGGCGTCTTCCTCGGCGGCTTGTTCTTCTAATTCCCCTCCAGACACGAAAGGACACCAAAATGGGCTTGTTTTCCCGACTCGGTGACATCATCAACTCCAACATCAACGCGATGCTCGACAGCGCAGAAAATCCGGAAAAGATTGCCCGGCTGATCATCCAGGAAATGGAAGACACGCTGGTCGAGGTTCGCACCGCGGCAGCACGTGCGATGGCCGACAAGAAGGAAATGGAACGCGAGATCGCGCATTTCTCCGCCACCCGTGATGAGTGGGCGGCTAAGGCTGAACTGGCCATCGACAAGGGCCGTGAAGACCTGGCCCGCGGCGCACTGGTCGCCAAGCAGAAGGCCGAAGGCGAAATTGACCGCCGCAAGGTCGCCATGGACGCAGCTGAAGAGGCCTTCGAAAAGCGTCAGGACGATCTGGCAAAGCTTCAGGCCAAGCTGGACGAAGCCAAGGCAAAGCATCGTGCCCTGATGATGCGTCGCGAAGCCGCTGAACAGCGCATTCGTATCCGCAGCCAAGTTTATGACGGCAAAGTGGACGACGCTCTGGCCCGTTACAACAACATCGAGCGCAAGGTCGATGAGATGGAGGCGTATGCCGACACGATCAAAGGCCGCGAGCCGAGCCTCGAAGCCGAGTTCGCCGCGCTGGAACGTGACGAAAGCGTCGAAAAGGAGCTTGAAGCCCTCAAGGCCAAGCGCGCCAAGTCTTCCGCGAAATCTTCCAGCAAGAAGTCGGAGGAATAGTCGATGTTGTTCTCACTTGCCTGCCTGATCGGCTTCATGACGATCGTTTGCGCACCCGGCCTGATCGCACAGGCCCGTGCTGAGCGCCGCGCGGCTACGAAAGAGGCCGCCTGATGGACGAGATCCTGATACCGCTTGTCGCTATCGTTGCGCTCTTCATCGTCTTTCCTGGGATGATTTTCCACTACATCACCCTGTGGCGGAAGCAGAAAACCCTGATGCCAGACGATGAGCGCATGATGGAGGATCTCTGGCGGTCGGCCCGCGCCATGGAGCGCCGGATCGAAACGCTCGAATCCCTCCTTGAACAGAGCGAGGCGGACAGCCCCCGCCGCCCGCCGCGCTCTTCCCGCCCCACTTTTGACGATTAAGGACCAACCCTATGACCCGCCATTCCCGCCCGTACCGCGACACTGAGCCCGGTGAAGACCGTTACGGATCTCCCAACCCGAAGCGCTATTATCGCTCGCGCCATGACAAGGTGATCGCCGGCGTCTGCGGCGGCCTTGCCGAACGCTTCGGCTGGGAGCCCATTCTCGTTCGCCTGCTTGCTGTCCTGGCTTTTTTCTTCATCGCTGGACCGATCGCGATTATCGCATACATCGTTGTCTGGATGATCACACCACGGACACCGTTGGGCGGTCGTTCCATCTCACCGGAAGAAGATGCTTTCTGGCGCAGTGTGAATGACCGCCCGAGAGCCACGTTCGGGACGCTGAAATATACATTCATGGATCTCGACGAACGCCTGAGGGATATCGAGCGCAAGGTCACTTCTGACGAGTGGCGCCTGCGCAAGGAATTCCGCGATCTGGAGCGTGGCAACTAAGACCGCGCCTGTAATCCCAACTCTCCGACAAGAAGGACCGGAAAAATGCGTAAGGGGACGCTACTGACAAATAACTGGCTGCTAGGAGGCATTTCTGTCCTCATCCTGATGATGACACTGTTTGTTTCCAGCCTGCATGGTGACACGGCTCTGGAGTTCGGCGGGCTTCAGATGACCTTTGCACCGCACGAGGAAGGGGGCGTTCGTCTGAGCATCGCCCGCTCCCTCGGCCAGTCAGATTTTACCGCGCTTTAAGGCGCGCAGGATCGGGCGCAGGGGACTGACGATCTCCAGCGCCGACACCTCGGCGGGGACGGGCCCGCCAAGGCACATGGCCGCCAGCACCCGGCCTGCCCAAGGGCCCCAGGTAAAGCCGCGCGCGCCAAAACCGTTCACCAGAAAAATTCCAGACAGTAAGGGCGCGTCCACTTCAGCGGGGCGTCCTGTTCTCAATCCGGCAAATGTTTCCACCATGGCAGAATGATCGGGTACGGCGCCAATGAGGGGCATGCGGCCCGCGGTTGTTGCGCGAACGGCAGCACGGGACGAGACGGGACAATTCACAGCGTCCCGTCGCCACCATGGCGACAACTCCTGAAGCGCTTCGGCATTTTGTTGCCGGGCGGTGTCAGATGTTGCGGGGGGCGTGCCCGTGGCGATCGGCTCAAACGTGGCGCCCCAGAGACGTTCATCGCGGAGTGCCAGCGCATAATGTCCACGGGTCACGGCGTCTGCATCAACCGGGGCTGCACCGGACACATGCTCCACCTGTCCAAGCCGTCCCTCAAGCTCAAGCCAGTCAAGGTATTGGCAGGCAGCCATCCCGTTTGCGAGAACGAGCACGTCAAATCTCTCGCCATTTACGGTTCTGTCCACGAGCGAAGCGTCAACTTCTCCAATCTTTACCCTGACATTTTTCAGCAGTTCGCCAACGATGCGTTCGGGCTCCAGAATCATGGCGCGCTTGTGCAGCAGGCCGCCGCCAGAAATGGCTTCCAGATCCTCCAGCGGGAAGGGCGGATCCGCGAGCAGGTTTGCGATACGAGCAGCCTCCGGCTCATCCTTTGGCGTCTGGCGTACAATTGTTTCATGCGCGCCCTCCATGCCAGCATAGGTTTGCCGCGCGGCAAGGTAGGCGTCGATCGCAAAACGCGCCTGTGCTGTATCGGCCGCGTCCAGGCGGGGCATCAACAGGGCGAGGGGGTTACCGCTCGCTCCGCTGGCGATGCCGACAGGGTCAAAAACCGTCACATCCGCGCCGCGAAGAGACAGGGCGTGCGCTGCACTGGCACCCGCAATGCCTGCACCGAGAATGGCAATCTTCCGCGCCGGGCTTGCAAGTCCGCGGAGTCCAAACACGTCAGGCGCCGGAGCCGGGGGCTGTGACAATTTCGCTTCCAGCCGCTCCCGCTTACGACCATGGCCAGGTGCCTTGGCCACTTGAAAGCCTGCATCCGCCAGTCCGCGGCGAACGGCGCCTGCCACGGTGAATGTTCCGATGACCGCGCCCGGTTTTGAGCGCGCAGCGATCAGGCCATAGAGGTCTGATGACCACATCGCTTCATTCTTGGCCGGACTGAACCCGTCGAGAAACCAGGCGTCCGCCTGAAATCGACTTTGCGGCAGCGTGTCATGAATATCGCCCAGATGCAGCGTCAGCGTAATGCCAAGGTCAGGCCAGACGATTTGATGCACACGGCGAACTGGTCCGGGCCATGCCGAAAGCAGACGGTCTGCGTAAGTTGTCAGTTCCGGCCAGGCATCCAGCGCGCGGGCAGCATCCTCCTTCTTCAGGGGAAAGCCTTCGAAGCTGACAAAGTGAAGCCATGCGTCTGGCTTGGGGCGGTGCGCCTGCCACAATTCGCAAAGGGCCAGGAAATTGAGCCCGGTTCCGAAGCCGGTTTCGGCAATGGTGAATTCGTCCCGACCGGTCCAGGCCTCCGGCAGGCCGCACCCGTTCAGAAAGACGGCCCGCGTCTCGGCGAGGCCATCGCCGGCGGTGAAGTACACATCGCCCGCTTCCCGCGCGACGGGCGTGCCATCGTCTTTCCAGTCAATGGTGGGGTGGGTCAGAAGGCGTGTCATCCGCAAAGCAGGTAGCCGGGACGCAGTCTCTTGAACAGACCCCGTGCGCGGCGTGCAACCTGTAGAGGATTTAATCGGATCACTCTGCCTTGATGCGCGTTGATTGAATGACCGCGATCATGCGGCCGATTACAACGCACGAAGGAGATTGAAATGGACAAGGAACATGTCAAAGGCGCCGCTAAGAAAGCCGAAGGCGAAATCAAGGAAACCGTGGGCAAGATGACCGACAACAAGAAAATGCAAGCCGAAGGCAAGCTGGACAAAGCCGAAGGCAAGGTCCGCGACACGGCCGGAGACGTGAAGGATGCCGTGAAGCGCTAGCATTCCCTCCATGAACTGACAAAGCCGCTCCGAAAGGGGCGGCTTTTCCTTGCGTGCTGGGCAAGTGAACGCCACATAGGGCGAACAGCAGAAGGCGACGACGATGAGCGACATTGAGATCAAGCGCGAAGATGGTGAGACCGGCGGTCGATATGTGACGATCGTCAATGGCCACCAGGCCGAAATGACCTATTCGAAGGCCGGTACCGAGCGGATCATCATTGATCATACGGGCGTGCCGAAAGAACTGGGCGGGCTCGGTGTCGGCTCAGCCCTGGTGAAGCGTGCAGTCGAGGATGCCCGCCGCGACGGAATCAAGATCATTCCGCTGTGTCCTTTCGCTAAGGCGCAGATACAGAAGCATGCAGAATGGCAGGACGTGCTGGCATGACCTTGAGCGCGATCACTCACGACGAAAATCACATGCGCTACAGCCATTACGAAAATGGGCTGGAGGCGTACCTGACCTATGAACGTCCGCGCACCGGGCATCGACATATCACGCATACGATTGTGCCGGGCGAACTCGGTGGCAAGGGGCTGGGCAAACGTCTGGTAAAGGCGGCTATGGACGACATAATTGCGGCGGGCGAAACGGTCTCATCCTCCTGCTGGTTCGCCACGGCCCTGATCGAGAAGACTCCTGAATGGGCGGCACTTCGCGTATGACGCGACCCTTCTGGCAAACGAAAACACTCAGCCAGATGTCGCGGGAGGAATGGGAATCCCTCTGCGATGGTTGCGGCAAGTGTTGCCTTCTGAAGCTGGAAGATGAGGACACGGGCGAGATTGCCTACACGCGCCTGCATTGTCGCCTTTTTGATGGTGAAACTTGCCAGTGTGCGGATTACCAGAACCGCAAAAAAATCGTAGAAGACTGCGTGATCCTGACGCCTCAGAAGGTTGAGGAAATTCGCTGGATGCCGCAAACCTGTGCCTACCGGCTCATTCACGAAGGCAAGGATTTGCCCGCGTGGCACTATCTTGTCTGCGGAGACAAGGAGCGGATCCACGCGGAAGGGCATTCCATCCGGGGCCGTACCATTTCAGAGGACACGGTGTTTGAGGAAGATACCGAAGACTGGATCGTGGATTGGGAAGGCAACGAGCCCTAAACGCCCACGACTTCGCTGTTTGTCGCCTCGGCCTTCAGCCATTTGATGAAATTGCGGACATCCGGGGTCAGGTGACGTCCCTTCGGGTACACGATCCAATAGCCGAAATCGATCAGGTGAGAGCCGTCCGCAAAGGGCGCGACCAACCTGCCTGAGGCCAGGTCGGCAGCAGCGATGGCGCGTTTGGCAAGCGCGACACCGCGTCCGGCAGCTGCTGCCTCGATGACCAGAATAGCCTGATTGAAGCGAGGGCCTCGCGTTCCATCCACGTCCGTTACATTTCGTGCCCGCAGCCAGCTGGCCCAGTCCGGGCAGGAGGGGTCATTTTCGTTGCTTTCATCATGGATCAGTGTGTGATGTCGCAAATCGGACGGCCTGCGGATGGCGTCGGACCCCTCCAGCAGGGCCGGCGAGCAGACCGGCAGGACCGTTTCATCCATCAGTTTCTCGGATTTGAGCCCGTCATAATTTCCGCGGCCATAGCGAATGGCGAAATCGGCATCAGCAGTGGTGAAGTCCGTCAGCCCCATGTCCGCGCTGATCCAGGCTTCAACGTCTTCGTGATCACGGTGGAACCCGTCGAGCCGTGGGGCCAGCCATTTGGCGGCAAAAGATGGCGCGGAGGACACCATGACCCGGCCTTTCCGTGCCGGCGCCTGCATGATGCGGCCAGCTTCAGAAATTCTCTCAAATGCGTCGCGGACAAGTGGAAGGCTCGCTTGCGCGGCATCTGTCAGCAAAACTGAACGGCCGGTACGCTTGAACAGCGGCGTTCCTGCATATTCTTCCAGTTGTCTTATCTGTTGTGAAATGGCGCCGGGCGTGACATTCAGTTCCTCGGCAGCCTGTGTGAAGGACAGGCGCCGCGCGGCAGCTTCAAAGGCTCTCAGCGCGTTCAGGGGAGGCAGTCGGTCAGTTGGATCAGACATGGATAGTTTCTCTAAAGGATCGCTGTAGGGGTTCATGGTTGCGTCCGCCGCGTCAAGAGCCATTTTGACATTCGACTGATCAGCTAACCTAAATGAGGTCCGCCCGCATGCGCCAGTTTCCGGCTTTCTTCAACATGGACGACGCTCGCGTCGTCGTGTTTGGCGGCGGAGAAGAGGCCCGCCGCAAGGTGCGCCTGCTCGCAAAGACGCCTGCGCAGATTACTGTAATCATTGGCAAAGACATCGATCCTGGCTTCGCGGAAGAGTTCGCCGGACGCATTACGATTGCGCCGCAAAGCGAAGCCGGCCCGGCACTGGATGTCGCCAGATTTGCCATTGTCGCGTGCCGCATCGACGATAACACCGAGCGCTCCATCACTTGGGCCCGCCAGTATGGTGTGCCTCTGAACGTCGTGGACCGCCCCGAATTGTGTGATTTCACGGTGCCGTCCATTCTGGACCGGGGCGAGATTGTCGCCGCTGTCGCGTCAGGCGGATCTGCGCCTGTGCTCGCCAAATCCGTGCGAGCGAAACTTGAAGGCCTGCTGCCAGCGCGGATCGGTGATCTGGCCGAACTGGCGGGTCGGATGCGCGACGAAGTGAAAGACCAGCTGCCGAACGCGACGGATCGTCGTCAGTTCTGGGAATCCGTTCTGAATGGAAAGGCCGCGGAACTCGCCTATGCTGGCGAGATTGAAGCTGCTGAGCAGGCGATGCGTGAAGCGCTCAATGGGCGCCGCGCGCAAGGTGTCGTGCACCTGGTAGGGGCAGGCCCCGGTGATCCGGAATTGCTGACATTGAAAGCGCTACGGCTGCTTCAGGAAGCAGACATCGTGTATTTCGACCGATTGGTCAGCGACGAGATTCTCGCGCTGATCCGCCGCGATGCAGACCGGGTACCGGTTGGAAAGAGCAAAGGCGACCATTCGGTGCCACAGGAAGAAATCCACGAGATGCTGATCCGGTCGGCGCGTGAGGGCAAGCGCGTGGTTCGCCTGAAAGGCGGCGACCCGTTCATCTTCGGTCGCGGCGGCGAAGAAATGGAAGCTGTGCTGGCTGCAGGTGTTGAGGCGTTTGTCGTGCCCGGCATTTCGTCAGCGCTAGGCTGCGCGGCACAAGCGGGCGTACCGCTGACCCACCGCGACCATGCCCAGAGCCTGACCTTTGTGACTGGCCATGCGAAGTCTGGCGGCGTGCCGGACCTCGATTGGGAATCTCTCGCGAAGCCGAACCAGACCGTGACGGTGTTCATGGGTGTTGGAACGGCGGCTGCCATCACGGACAAGCTGATCGAAGCCGGACGCGCCCCCGATACGCCTGTGGCTGTCATCGAGAATGGCACGCGGCGCAATGAAATTCAGGTTTTCGGTATTCTGGCGGAATTGCCGGACCTGATCACAGATAATGGCATCAAGGGACCTGCCTTGCTGATCATTGGCAAAGTGGCTGGATTGCCGTTTGCCAGTGGGGCGATTGCTCAGGCGATGCCCATCCACCAGGAGACTTTTGCATGACGTCCGTCCGCCCGAAACTGAAGCCTGATACGCCGAAAGCGGTTACCGCATGGGAGACTGCTACGGGTCAGAATGTCTGGATGACTGCCGATGGCGGCTGGACAAAGAACCCGTCGGAGATCGGGGCTTTCACCGGTGACGAAGCAGAGGCGCGCCTCGCCGATGCACAGGGCCAGGAAGGCGTCGTGACCGATCCGTATTTCATGGAAGTGACGGAAACTGGCGGCATAACGGGCCGGGAAACCCTTCGAGAGACCATTCGTGCGACTGGGCCGACCGTCGCGTATGGGGAAATTGGCTGATGCCAAATCGCGAGATTACGCGTTTAACCCTGTATGGAGACTCCATTTCCGGCAATTGCATGAAGCCGAAATGGACGGCGGACTTGCTGGGCATTCCCTATGACTGGGTTGAAGTGGACATCCTTCAGGGTGGCACGCGTACGGAAGACTTTCTTTCCGTAAATCCAGCCGGACAGGTGCCTCTGGCGCGCTGGCCGGACGGCCGCGCCTTGCCGCAGTCAAATTCCATCATGCTGTATCTGGCGGAAGAGGCGGGCAGCGAATTGGTGCCGGCAGACCCATTCCAGAAGGCGCAGATGATGAGCTGGCTGTTCTGGGAGCAATACTCCCATGAAACAGCGATCGCGGTGCGCCGCTTCCAGAAGCATTATCTGAACACGCCTGATGACCAGATCGATCCGCAGCTCCTGGCCAAGGGGCGCCGCGCCCTGGGCGTGATGGAGCTTCAACTGACTTATACGGACTGGTTGGTCGGTGATGCGATGACACTCGCCGATATCGCGTTGGTCGCCTATACCCGCGTCGCGCACGAAGGCGGCTTTGACCTCAGTGAATTTCCCTCCGTCGAACGATGGGTCAGCCGCACAGAAGCGGCTCTTAATATCCCGCATGCAAAAGAGGCTGCGTAATGTATCGTTATGATGAATTTGATGCTCGGATCGTGTCCGAGCGGGTCGCGCAATTCCGGGGACAGGTGGAACGCCGCCTCGCCGGAACCTTGCTCGAAGATGAGTTCAAACCCCTGCGTCTGCAGAATGGCGTGTATCTTCAGTTGCACGCCTACATGCTGCGCGTGGCCATTCCCTATGGCCAGCTGAGCGGTCGCCAGCTGCGCCAACTCGCAGTCGTCGCACGGGATTATGATCGGGGCTATGGTCACTTCACGACCCGCCAGAATGTTCAGTTCAACTGGGTTGCCCTGAAGGATATTCCGGACGTGCTGGCGAAGCTCGCCGAAGTCGAAATGCACGCAATTCAGACCTCTGGTAACTGCATTCGGAACGTCACGTCTGATCATTTTGCCGGGGCGACAAAGGACGAACTGATGGATCCGCGTCCGTGGTGCGAGATCATCCGTCAGTGGAGCACGTTCCATCCGGAGTTCGCTTTCCTGCCGCGTAAGTTCAAGATTGCGGTCACGGCCGCAGAGCATGACCGGGCCGCGATCCGCGTGCATGATATTGGCCTGCACATCCGCAAGCGTGGCGACGAAATCGGGTTTGAAGTGCATGTCGGTGGCGGGCAGGGGCGTACGCCGCATCTGGCGACGCTCGTGAGCGAATTCGTGCCCGAAGCCGAACTGCTCGACTATCTCGAAGCTATCATGCGCGTTTACAACCGCTTCGGTCGCCGGGACAACAAGTACAAGGCGCGCATCAAGATCCTGGTGAGCGAACTGGGCGAGGAAGAGTTCCGTCGCCTCGTCGAAGAAGAATACGCAGCGCAGCGCCCGCATGAGAAAATCGACCTACCACAGGCAGAGATTGATCGGATCCACGCCTATTTCGCGCCTCCGGCCCTGACTGAAAAAGCCGCGACTTCAGACGCAGTTGAAGCGCTCAAGGTTGAAGATCCGGAATTTGCGCGCTGGGCGCGGGTGAATTTGCATCCTCACAAGGTGGATGGCTATGCCTCCGTCACGGTCAGCCTGAAGCCGGTTGGTGGCCTGGCCGGAGACGCGACCGATGCGCAGATGATGACAGTCGCTCATCTGGCGGAAGCTTACGGTCATGATGACATCCGTGTCAGCCATGCCCAGAACCTCGTACTGCCGCATGTGGCGCTGGATGACCTGCCGGATGTCTATCGCGAGCTGAAGGCAGCCGGTCTGCACACGGCGAATGAAAGCCTGATCACGGACATGATTGTTTGCCCGGGTCTCGATTACTGCAACCTCGCCAATGCACGGTCCATTCCGGTGGGGCAGGCTGTTCAGCAGGTCTTCGCCGATCCTGATTATCAGGAGGATATTGGCCGGCTCCACATCAATATTTCTGGCTGCATCAACGCCTGTGGACACCATCATATCGGTCATATCGGCATTCTTGGCGTGGATAAAAAAGGTGAGGAATTCTATCAGATCACCTTTGGCGGCCGCGCGGATGAAAAGGCCGCGATCGGTTCGATTGCCGGTCCGGGCCTTAAGGCAGATGATGTTCCGAACGCCCTGAAACGCGTCGTGGATACCTATCGCGACCTGCGCTCTGACAAGAGCGAATTGTTTATCGAGACGTTGGCCCGCCTCGGCCATGATCCCTTCAAGGAGGCGCTTTATGCCGCTGATTAAGAACGGCACGGAGATCGACGACATCTGGGCTTATGTTCCCGATGAGGGAGAGCTGTCTCCTGGTGGATGTATTACAGTTTCGCTGGCACGCTTTCGCAGCGAGAAGGATGTGCTCCTGGCGCGAAATACCGATATCGGCGTGCGTCTGGAGCCGGGTGATGACCCTCACGAACTGGAGGAACACCTGGAGCGTCTGCGACTGATCGAGATCAGTTTTCCTAAATATACCGACGGGCGCGGATACTCTCAGGCACAGCTCCTGCGCCGCCGCTTCGGCTATGCCGGAGAGCTGCGCGCCGTGGGGCATGTCCTGCGGGATCAGATATTCTATATGAACCGTTCAGGCTTTGATGCTTACGAGACGGACCGGGCTGACCTACATGAAGTGCTGAACGCATTGAATGAGTATTCTGAGGTCTACCAGCCCGCAGCGGGCGATCGGACAGCAGTGTACCGGAAGAGACACGAAAGCTGACCCTTATGCCTTATGGCGACAGCCTTATCCGCAAGAGCGAAACGTCGGAAGCTCGCCTCGCACGCTTGAATGCCGAGCTGCGGGACGCTTCCGCACAGACGATTCTGCGCGTGGCCATGATCCGGGAATGGCGTGATAACCTGACTTACGTTTCCAGCTTCGGTGCGGAGAGCGTGGCCATGCTGGCGCTTATCGCTGAAGTTAAGCCGGATCTGCCGATTATCTTCCTCGAGACAGGTATGCATTTCCCGCAAACGCTGGACTACAAGGATGAGCTGATCGAAAAGCTTGGCCTGACAGGCGTGCGCGAAATTCCGCCGAGCGAGACCGAGCGTAAGGTGCTCGATCCGAAAAACATGCTTTGGAAGACGGATCCCGACGCCTGCTGTGCAATGCGGAAGGTCCGCCCGCTGGAGCCTGCTCTGGAAGGGTTCGATGCCTGGATCACCGGCCGCAAGCGCTTCCATGGTGGAGCGCGGATGAGCATGCCGGTCTTCGAGTTTGCAAATGGTCGCTACAAGGTGAACCCGCTGGCAAACTGGACGCCTGACGATGTTGAACTGCTGATCAAACAGCGCGATCTGCCACGTCATCCGCTGGTGGCCCAAGGCTATCCATCCATAGGGTGCTGGCCGTGCACGAAGCCATCGGACAATCCGGACGACCCGCGCGCAGGTCGCTGGGCTGGTCAGGAAAAGACCGAATGTGGCCTCCACGTCGACAAGACAGAGCGTCCACGGGTTTTCTAGGAATTTGCACTGAACGCGTGCGACAGGGCGATCGCTCCGGCGGTCGCCACGTTCACACTGTCAAAGCCCTCTGACATGGGAATCCGGACCGGTTCGCAAGCCGCGATCAGGTCGGTCGGCAGTCCTGGCCCTTCTGCGCCCAGCAGGATTGCGAGCTTTTCGGGGATAGGCCTTGAGCCGAGCGGCATGGCATCCGCGTTCGGGGTCATCGCCCAAATTTCATAGCCTTCTGATTTTGCCGCATTTACCATGTCCAGGCCCGATCCGCCTTGGGCATAGGGCAGCCATAGCGTGCTTCCGGAGGAAACGCGGATGGCTTTGCGATAAAGCGGGTCACAGCATTTGTCGTCCATCACGACGCCGGCCGCGCCGAACGCCGCTGCATTGCGAAAGCAGGCACCGACATTGTCGTGGTTCGACAGGTCCGACAGCAGAAGCAGGGGGGCGGCGGTATCTGACTGTCGCGAGAGGAATGTTGAGGGAAGTGGTATCTGCCCTTTCAGTCCGCAGGCCAGCACCCCGCGATGCATGGGGAAACCCGTGACCCTGTCCATTATGCCTTGTGGCGCGACATAGACAGGTACGTACTCTGGTACCGTCGCCAGTACATCGCCCAATGGTGCAAGCCGACTCTCCGCGATGAAGATGCTCTCCAGCGCGAAACGACCCTTATGCACGGCGGTCTCGAGTGTGACCTTGCCTTCAATGATGAAGCGCGCGCCATGGCCCGAAGTCAGGTCCTTTTCCCGGATCGATGTATAGGCCACCAGACGCGGGTCATCTTCGCTGGAGATGAGAATGGGGGGCATGGATGTGCCTTGTTCTGTTGGCGGGAGAGGGTGCCAAAGGCTTTGGACAAGGAAGGGCATCCTGTCAAAGAGCCCAGTACTGCGGCGTATCGGACGCCACAGGTGTCTGACGTAAAAAAATTCCCCAAAGACGAGAAAATTTCAATCATTGCTATTGAGAACGCAATCATAAATAGATTATAGGGTTTGCGTTATTCGATTCTGCCGGCTGGGATGGGGGCAGTAATGAGTTTGATGATGAAGTCGCTTGTTGTGCTGTGGGAGCACCGGTTTGCGTTGACGCTGATCGTGTTGGCCATAGCATTCCTGGCGATTTCGGCTGGGCGTCAGTTGCAACGTTACGGGGATTTCAGGACCGTTGTCCGGTATCAGGCCGAGTTGAACCTGCAATTGGTCAATTGGACGGCGCCGGACGACCCGCCCGACTTACTGAGCGAGTTGCCGGCGCCGGATGCCAAGCGGTTCATGAGCCTGGCGTCGTCGGGGGCAGGTTTTCTTGTATCCGATCCTGCGTGCCGCCCTCACAAACCGCGATCATTCATCGGGTCGAGGTCGCACCCCACCGCGTGCCCGCATTTGCGTAATATGGGTGAGGAGACGAACCCGTCAGAATTCGCATGCGAAACCGCGGTCAGCTGGTCACCGGGACTCTCAAAAAAGGCGGCCTCTTCAGAAGAGGCCGCCTGTCTGGTGACGGTCTGGGCGCCGAATACCGCCGGCTATGATCTCATCAAGGCCAGAATATTCTGGCCGAAGCACCTGTCTTCCGAAAAGGACCAGCAGACGAAAACCTATCGGGCGGACAACGCGCAAGCCTACGCCGCAAATTGATAGACGCGGCTTATGCCGGGCTTGCCGCGTTTGAGGCCAGTCCCTGTTCCTTCGCCATGCGCTTCATGGCTTTCTGGAGCTTCTCGAAAGCGCGTACCTCGATTTGGCGGATGCGCTCGCGCGAGACATTGTAGACTTCCGACAATTCCTCGAGAGTCTTCGGCTCTTCGGAAAGGCGGCGCTCCGTCAGGATGTGGCGTTCGCGCTCGTTCAGGTCTTCCATGGCGGAGGTCAGCAATTCCATCCGCGCATTGAATTCCTGCTTGTCTGCGAACTCTTCTGCCTGGCCTTGCTCGTCATCTGCGAGCCAGTCCTGCCACTCCATGTCGCCATCTGTCCCCATCGGCACGTTCAGTGACGCATCGGATCCGGACATGCGGCCATTCATGGAATAGACTTCGTTCTCGGTCACGTTCAGCTTTTCGGCAATCAGCTTTGCCTGCTCCGGCTTGAGGTCGCCCTCGTCGAGCGCCTGCATTTCACCTTTCAGGCGGCGCAGATTGAAGAACAATTTCTTCTGCGCGGCGGTCGTGCCGAGTTTCACCAGGCTCCAGCTGCGCAGGATGTATTCCTGAATGGCAGCACGGATCCACCACATGGCGTATGTGGCAAGGCGGAAGCCCTTGTCCGGGTCGAACTTCTTCACGGCCTGCATGAGGCCTACATTGCCTTCGGAAATGACTTCAGCCATCGGCAGGCCGTAACCACGATAGCCCATCGCAATCTTCGCAACGAGGCGCAGGTGCGACGTCACCATTTTCTCGGCGGCTTGCGTGTCTTCCTGCTCACGCCATTGGCGGGCAAGCATGAATTCTTCGTTTTTCTCGAGCATAGGAAATTTGCGGATTTCCGTGAGGTATCGGCTCAGGCCCTGTTCGGGGCTGAGGGTCATGCTCGTGCTGGCGGCAATCTTGTTTGCCATAGTCAAATCTCCTCCTTTGCAGACCAACCCCGCGTCGCGGCGATCGTTCCGGCATTCAGGTGTGTCTGGTGTTTAGCCCTGCTTTGCAGCGGCGTCGTCCCGTATTGTCCGCATGAATGTCATCGCGGATTAACATAAATAAGAAACCGACACGGATTTTGAAGGCTTTTTCGACAACGCGATGCCGCGCAACCTGTTGTCTGCAATCTTCCACCCAAAATTGGGGAACCGCAGGCCAATCCATGAAGTTGTTTGAGCGATAACAGCTCAGGAACACTCTCAATGGATACCATATTCAGGGACCGGCAGGAAGCGACCACTTCACCAACCGAAGCGTTTCGAAACTTTGTTAAGTCAGATGAATTTCCATGCATCGGCGCGAAATCCGCCATGGTGCGGGACCAGCTGGTCATCGCCGAATTCGGAGACATTGACTCCGCTGCGGGCGACATCAAGCTGCGCCTCGCTCTGGAGGATTTCATCAACGAACTGGATCTGGACTCGCCGGTGGTTCAATCCTTCGTCGCCATTTTTACCGGTCCGGGAAATTTGTCCGAGACCGAGTTTGAACGCGCGCTCTGGAACCGTCTCCAGTCCCTTCACAATCTGGATGTCGTCGAGGGCAGGGGATGGGCGGAGAATGCCGAACGTGATCCTCAGTCGGCGCATTTTTCCATGGGTCTGCTCGGGGAAGCCTTTTTCGTGATTGGCCTGCACCCCAATGCATCACGTCCGGCACGCCGCTTTCAATACCCCGCCCTTGTTTTCAACTCCCATGAACAATTCGAACGATTGAGACAGGATGGCCGGTTCGAGAAGATGAAACAGATCATCCGGGAGCGCGATGAGGCCTTGGCCGGCTCCATCAATCCCATGCTCGCAGACTATGGAAACGGGTCTGAAGCCGCGCAGTATTCCGGCCGCGAAGTCGGGCCCGACTGGAAATGTCCTTTTACGCCGCAGGAGCCCATCAAATGAGTCACCGTATACCCCCGAAATCCGGCGTCGCGTTCATTTTGCGAAAGGGCGAAAGGCTGACCGTGACCGACCCCGAAGGCGAACAGGTCAGCGATCTGGTGGCCTACAACCTCGAAGACCGAAAAGAAGTCATCTCCTCTGGCCGGTCACTTGATTATGCGGGCCGGATGTTCCTGACGACCGGCGATACGCTCTACTCAAACCGCAGCCGCGACATGTTGAAGATCGTGAAGGATGATGTCGGTCGACATGATTTTACTTTGACGCCGTGTTCAAGGGATACGTTCCGCAAGCTGTATAATGATCAGAACCCTCAGGGCGGGTGCCAGGAAAATCTGGAAGCGGCCCTGTCAGAGTATGGTGTCGGCCCCGACGATATTCCGATCGCATTCAATATCTTCATGCATGTGGCCACTGATCCCGACACCGGGAAGATCAGCGTCCTGCCCCCACTCAGCAAGGCCGGTCAATCCATCGTGTTTGAAGCGTGCATGGATCTGGTCATCGGTATGACCAGCTGCTCGGCCGGAGAGTCCAACAATTTCGCCTACAAGCCTATTGATTACGAAGTCAGCTCGGAGGTTCAGTAATGGATATTTCGGCAATTTTCTATGATGGCTGGAAAGACCTTGTGCGGATTTCGCTGGCCGCCCCGGTCATTTACCTGACAATCATCGCTTTCATTCGCCTCGCCGGGAAGCGCTCAACGTCCCAGATGAACAATTTCGACTGGGTGGTCACGGTCGCGCTTGGCTCGATTGCTGGCGCCGGTATTACGAACAGCTCAGTCACCGCTCTGGAAGCGCTGCTGGCGATTGCCGTGCTGCTGGCCATGCAATGGGCGCTAACATTCCTGATCTCACGATCTGTCGGCGTAGAGGAACTGGTCAAATCAAGCCCGCGATTACTTGTGTATCAGGGGCGCTATCTTGAGGAAAACATCCAGGCTGAGCGCCTGACGCGTTCCGAAATTCGATCCGCACTCAGAGAGAGTGGACTGACAAAGGTGGAAGACGCTGAAGCGGTCGTGCTTGAAACAGATGCCTCTTTCAGCGTCATCGCGCGCGAGTCCGGACCGGTTTCTGCTGAGCACTTATCGAAATCGATTGTCGGCGTACCCGGGCAAAGCTAATCGCTCGGCGCGTGCTTCGTCATAATAAATTCACATAAAATCCGCGTCTTCTGTCCTGTAGTAGCTATTACTGGTTACCAAGTTTTCAGATTGTGTTGCTAACACAGTGCCCAGATTGCCTTGGGTGGGGCAGATGGGTTTATTATGAAGTTTCGCTCCACGTCCTGGACGCATTTTCCGCCATTGTCGGTGGACGACGGTTTTGATGCGTTGTCAGCCTTTTTTGTGAGCAATCCGGACGCAACCTTGTGTCCGATTGTTGATCACCGCGGTCACCCCTCCGGCTTCGTATCGCTGCAGGCCTTCCAACGCGTCATTTCCAACCCTTATGGATACGCGCTGAACCAGAAGAAGGGGCTTGGGGCGATTCTTGACCGGAACCCGCTTGTCATGGAACTCAGCGATGACGCAGCGACCGTCTTCAGCAGTATCAGGGACAAATCCGACCTGCTGACAAATGGCGTAATCCTCGTCCACGAAGACGGAGTATATGCCGGCTGTCTGAACGCTCTGGGTGTTTTTCATGCGCTGACGGACATTCACGCGAACATGCTCACTGACCTGAAGGCAGAGATCGAAGAGCGCGAGCGCGCCGAACAAACCGTGCGTCAGCTGGCAGACACGGATCCTCTGACCCAAATCCTGAACAGGCGTGCGTTCATCCGGGAAGTCGAAGAATTGATCAGATCGCACCAGCCCTTCACATGCGCCTTGGTGGATCTGGACCGGTTCAAACCGCTGAATGACCGGTACGGACACGGTGTTGGCGATCATGTCTTGAAGGAACTTGCCCGAAGGCTTCTTGACGCTGAGGGCTGTGATCTCGCATGTCGGCTCGGTGGCGACGAGTTCGCATTTGTAATTCGTGAGGGTGACGCATCGGATTTTGCTGCCCGCGCCCAGAGCGCAATCGTGTCACCCGTCGAAACCGACCTGGGCCTCGTCTCCGTCGGCGCCTCAATCGGCCTGGCTCGCTATCCTGCAGATGCGGCCGATGAAGTGAACCTCATGTACGCCGCGGACAAGGCAATGATCCGTGCGAAGGCGGATGGCGGCGGCATCGCGCTCTTTGACCGGCGCCTGGACCTGTCAGACATGGACGCTCAGGAATTCGACAAGACGATCATCAGCGCCGTGAAGGACAACCGGTTCCAGCCGGCCGTCCAGCCTATTCTGGATTTGAGAACGCACTCGGTTGCCGGCTACGAAGTGCTTGCGCGCTGGCCTGACAGTGGCCTGAAGCGGCAGCCCTCTCCGAAACAGTTCATGCCACCCGTTGAACGCCTAGGGCTGATCGACAGCTTCTTCTGGTCGATGCTCAATCAGGCGCTGCGCTGGCTGCCCGAAGGGCGCAGCTTCCTGTCCTTCAACGTGTCTCCGTCACAGCTCACGTCGCTGGAATTCTCAGACCTGTTTCTCAACGCGTTGCGGCGGCACAAGGCCGAGCCAGGGCGGATCGAGCTCGAGATTACCGAGAACGTCCTTTTCAGGAATATTGACATCAGCAAGCAGGTGCTTGGAAAGATTGTCGATGCGGGTGTCTCGCTGGCGCTGGATGATTTCGGGACCGGGTATTCTTCCTTGTCTCTGCTTGAGGAATTGCCCTTCAAGAAGGTGAAGCTCGATAAGAGCCTGCTTGGCAAGAAGAGTGATTCCGGCGTGTTGCCGAAGGTTCTCACAGGCAGTCTGAAGATGTGCCGCGAAATGAATTTGGTCAGCTGCGCGGAAGGCGTTGAGACCAGCTGGCAGCTGGAACAATTGGCCGCCAGGAAGTGCGATCTGGTTCAGGGGTTCCTGATCGGCCGCGCGGTGCTTTGCAGGGATATGACCGCGCCGTCCGCAGTTTCCCGCGTCTCCTGATGCGCGTCCCGGCCTAGCCGGGCAGGGGGCTCAAGCTTGCTTACTCGGCTTCCACTTCAACGCGCTCTTCAGCGAGATAATCCGTTGACCGCATTTCGTGGAGGCGGCTGACGGTGCGTTCGAACTCGAAACTGCCATCACCTTCGGGGTAGAGTTCTTCCGGTTCGGCGGCGGCGCTGGCCACCAGTTTGACCTTCGCCTCGTAGAAAGCGTCGATGAGGGACACGAAGCGAGCCGCTTCGTTGCGGTTTTCCGGCCCCAAGGTCGGAATGCCGGACAGGATGACCGTGTTGAAGTTTGCGGCAATGGCCAGATAGTCGCGCGAACCGAGGGGGCGAGCGCAGAGTTCCTCGAAATTGAACCGCGCCACACCGGCGGCCTCGCGCTGAACCTCCAGCTTGCGGCCCTTTACCGTCAGCACGCAATGCTGCGGCTCGGCGCCCAGCGTCAATCGCTCCCAGGCTTGATCCAGGGCCTGATCAGAGTCCGGGCCGAGCGGGGCATACCAGACCGGCGCTTCGATGAGGCGGTCCAGCCGGTAGTCGCGTTCTGAGGCCAGTTCCATCACGTCGCAATTGGCTTTCAGATGTTCGATGAATGGCAGGAAGAGGGGGCGGTTGATGCCATCCTTGTAGAGATCGTTCGGATGACGGTTGGACGTTGCCACAACGGTGACATGGCGCTCGAAAAGTGCCTCGAACAGGCGGGCGAGCACCATGGCGTCGGCAATCTGAGTGACCTGGAATTCATCGAAGCAAAGCAGGTTCGCTTCGGAGGCGATCTGTTTCGCCACTGGCGCGATCGGGTCGTCGCCAGCTCCCTTCACACGCCACTCGGACCGCTTGCGCTCATCTTCGGAAAGCTTGCGCCAGGCATCCAGCCGGTCGTGAACTTCGGCCATGAATTCATGGAAATGCACCCGGCGGCGCGCGTCTACCGGGGCATGCTCGAAGAACAGATCCATCAGCATGGATTTGCCGCGCCCCACGCCGCCCCACATATAGAGGCCGGTCACGCTTTCGGGTTTTGAAAACCATCCCCCGGTCTTCCGGTTGGCGAGCCGATGGGCAAGATCGTCCAGCGCAGCGGCGGCCTCGGCCTGCACCGGGTCCGGCATCAGTTGCCCGTCCTTGATCCGCGCTTCGTAGCGCTCAATCACATAGCCCATTCAGAGATGCCCGTGCAGGTGTGGAAGAAAATGCCCGGCACCATTCAGGCGGATTCAGGCTGCTGACCAAACATATACAGCCAACTCGATCATTGGGAATGCGTTCCGCTGAGAGAGTCCGGCATCGCGTGATCGTGCTGACCGCTGGATGGTCAACCCAGCCGCTCCGCCACTTGGGCGACCACGCGGGACCAGGATCCCGGAACCAGCAGGAACGTCAGTGCCGCCCCAGCCAGTGCGCCGCCCAGATGGGCACCGTGCGCAATCATCGTGTTGGGACGGCGAGACAGGAAGAAGCTGACGGAGATGAACAAGGCTGCGGCGACGATTGCCCACATCGGAATGATGAAGAACAGGCCAAGCAAGGCAAAAGGCGCGAGCACGCTGAATGACAGGATGACACCGGATGTCGCCCCGGACGCGCCGACGGCGCGATAATCCGGCTGGTCCTTCTTGTCGAAATACTCCCACAAATTTCCGCCCAGCAGCGACCCGCCATAAATGATCAGGAATGTCGTCGCGCCGAGACTGCGCTCAAGCACACGGCCAAATTCCCATAACACATACATATTGATCAGCAGGTGAGTCAGGTTCACGTGCAGGAAGGCGGACGTCACGAAACGCCACCATTGCCGCCCATCCCGTATGGGGGCGATCCAGAAACTGTTGTCCGTAAAGAAATCGCGATTTGAGAGGCCGATCAGGCTGACCAGTACATTCGCAATGATCAGGCTCAGCGTTACCGGAAATTCCATCATCGTCAGGCTGCTCTCCTTTTGTGCCCCCAGCAAAAAGCCGCCCGGACGTGTCCAAGCGGCTTAGCAAGGGGAAGGGGCGCTTCGCAAGCGCCCGGCAGAATCAGGCGGCGCGGACGGCTGCGGTCTCGGCGGCCGGCATCAGATCCATCAGGAAGTCTTCAAAGGCATCCGGGCGTTGGATGAAACGGTTGAAAGGCAGATTGGCCTTGAAGATCGCTTCGGGATGGATGTTTGCGCCGCAGCGAAGCGCGGATTCGACGGCCTGGTCGCGTACATCCATGGAGGAGACGACCGCGATCCGGTATTTGCCCATATTGGCCACCCGGGCAATCGTCATGTCAGGGTCGAAGGAGTCTGGCAGACCAAGGTCCAGCACGACCAGATCGAAGCGTTCGAGGCGAAGGCGGGACTCCGCCAGCATCAGGGTCGGAGCCATGACGAGGTCGATCTGGACACGTGAACGCGCGGCCTTGTCCGCAGCAATTGCCAGCATGTCTCGAACCGGCTCGTGATCTTCAACCCAAAGAACTTTCATCTACTCGTATCCCGATTAATTTGCCCGCGAAGGAAAGCCTTAAGCCAACCCCCCTGTGGCGTTCACAATGGCACGCGGCTCTTACGTCTTGGTAAAGCGAAACTTTCCGAAGTGTTTATTTTTCAACAGAGTGCGGCATCCGGATGGTAAGTTTTCGGAGCCGAGCTCCTGTAGTTCCCGCTTTCAGGGAATCGCCCGAACCCCTATGTATATAAAGGGAGATTGGAGTGGCCGTGACGCCATGAGCGACGAGAGTCTGATACCGAAAACACCCGCCTTGCGGGCGTCTGCATTTCTCGATGCAGAAAAAAATAATGACCAGCATATCGTCGATACGTTGATCGAGGAGCGCTGCCCGCAACTCCGCTCAAGCTGGACCTGGCCGGTCGTCCGTCCGCTACTCTACAAGATGCTGGGATACCGCCGCGCCCGCGACATGGCGGATACGATCATGCAGCTCAACGGGCGGGACTCATTCGATCATCTGTCCGCGCAGCTGGACTTCTCGCTCGACATTGAAGGGCTGGAACGCCTGCCAGAATCCGGGCGGGTCATCATCGCGGCCAATCATCCAACCGGGCTCGCCGACGGCGTGGCCGTGTGGGATTTGCTCAAGCTCGTTCGTCAGGACATCATCTTCTTCGCGAATGCCGATGCCATACGGGTCAATCCGCGCTTTCAGGATGTCATCATCCCGGTGGAATGGGTCGCCGACAAGCGCACCCCGGCCAAGACACGCGAAACACTCAAGCGGGCAGGGCAGGCTTTCTCTGAGGAGAAGTGCGTTGTGATCTTCCCGTCGGGCCGCCTGGCAAAGAAGGAGGATGGCCGCCTTGTGGAGAAGGAATGGTTTTCCACCGTGGTCGGGCTTGCTCGCAAGCAGAACGCTCCCATCCTCCCGCTCAATCTCGATGCATGGAATTCGAGGCTCTTCTATTTCTTCAGCGAGTTGAATGGCGAATTGCGGGACATTACCCTGTTCCACGAATTGCTGAACAAGCGCGGCGCAAATGTCCGCATGACATTTGGCCAAATGATCCAGCCAGACCAGCTGCAAGGCGATGTGAACGAACTGACCGAGAAATTGAAACACCACGTTGCCTATGATCTCGGGCGCGACAGCTCTGCCGTGTTCCGGCCTTAGCCATGTGTGGTCGCTTTTTTCGTCATGGTGTTTCGTGGGAAGAATACCACAACGCGCTGAGCCTGATCCATCCCGACGGCATCCAGCCGCCGGAGCCCGCCTACAATATCGCGCCCACGCAGTACGCGCCCATCATCCGCATGGCCCCGGAAGGGGAGGGTGTGCCACGAAATGCAATTCAGATGGCGCCGGCCATGTGGGGGCTAGTGCCCAGCTGGTGGAAGAAGCCACTCAGTGAAAAGAAGTTCTCAACGTTCAATGCGCGCAGCGAAGGGCTTGAGGCCTCCAACACGTTCCGGGGGCCGTTCCGCCATCATCGCTGCCTGATCCCGGCGAGCGGCTTTTACGAATGGACCGGCCCAAAGGGAAAGAAACAGCCCTACGCGATCGGCCTGCGCAATCGTCGCTGGTTCTGCTTTGCGGGGCTGTGGGACAGGGCCATGATCGACGGATCAGAGATCGACACGTTCACCATCCTGACGACAAAGCCAAATGACTTGATGGCAGGGCTGCATACGCGCATGCCGGTCATCGTCCACCCGTCTGACTATCGGACGTGGCTGGACGCGGACAATCGCAAGGTCGATCATCTTTACGAGCCGTTCCCGACTGCGGACATGCACGCTTGGCCGGTCAATCCGGCTGTCGGTAATGTCCGCAATCAGGGGGCTCAACTGATCGAAGAAGCTTAGTTCTTCTTCCAGGCCACTTGATAAAGATCGAGCCGTCGATCCTTCAGATTCTGCACAGCCCCAGACTGCCGGGCCGTCAACAGATCGGAAATCGAGAGATCCGCCAACGCAATCGTTTCCGTATTCGGCGCAGTGTCCGCAGCCACCCCGTCGCGCGAGAACGGGAAGTCAGACGGCGTCAGAATGCAACTCTCTGCATAATGAATATCCATGTTCTCGACGTTCGGCAGGTTGCCGACGACGCCGGACATGGTGACATAGCACTGGTTCTCGACGGCGCGTGCCTGACAGCAATACCGCACCCGCATATAGCCGCGGCGTTCGTCCGTACAGAAAGGAACGAACAGCATCAGCGCGCCCTGATCGACCAAGTGCCGGGCGATTTCGGGGAATTCGCTGTCATAGCAGATCATCACGCCGATCGGCCCGCAATCGGTCTGGATGACGGAATTGCCGCGTCCGCCCTGGATGTTCCACCAATGGCGCTCTGACGGGGTGGGGTGCAGCTTCTGCTGGGTATGAACAGATCCATCGCGCAGGAAGACATGCGCCACGTTCAGGATTTCGCCATTCTCCATCTGGCTCGGATGCGTGCCGCCAATGATGTTGATGTTGTAGGAGACAGCCAGCTTTTCCATGAACTCCACAAAGCGGGGCGTATACTCCGATATCTGAGCAATGGCGTCGACAGGTCCGAGCGGACGTTCGGCAAGTGACAGCAATTGCAGTGTCACCATTTCCGGGAACACGACGAAATCGCTCTTGTAGTCTGATGCGATGTCCACCCAGTATTCCAGCTGGCCTTCGAATTCGTCGATGGAGGTGATGCGGCGCATCTGCCATTGGACGGTCGCAATACGCACGCTGTCAGGCAGGGACGTGTCGCCGAAGCTCGTATTGGTCTGGATCTTCTCCTGCGCCAGCGGGTTTTCCCAGAACATGTGCGTGGCATGTCCCATGGAATCCGTGTCTTCCGGCAGGTAGTGGCGCAGCACGCCAAGCGGCTCGTATCCCTGGTTCAGCTGGAAGGTGATGACCGGGTCGCGCAGCTTGGATTCCCGCACGGCCTTCACATAGTCTTCCGGCTTCGGATACTGCTTCGCCTTGCGGGCATAGCCCGGCATGCGGCCGGCGAAGACGATGCCCTTCAATTCCAGCCACTGGCACAATTCGCGGCGCGCCTTGTAGAAGCGCTGGCCGATGCGCAGGCGGCGATAGTCGGGGTCGACGGCCACGTCCATGCCATACAGCACATCCCCGTCGGGATCATGCCGCGCGGCATAGCCGCCGCCTGTGATCTGCATCCAGGTGTGCGGCCCGAAGGCGTGCTCGGAGGCGATCATAAAAGTGGCGCAATGGCCGACAATCGTGCCTTCATACTCAGCCACGAACTGGCCGTCAGGAAAGCGGTTGATCTGCGCCATGAGGTGGTCGCGGGAATATTCCTCGCCCTCCCCATAGACTTTTGCGGAAAGGGCCTGCAGGCCCGGAATGTCATCCGGCGTCGCGTTGCGGATGATCAGCTTGGCTTTGCTATTGCTCATGGCGAAGAAATGCCTCTGGAGGGATATGGTTCAATGCGGCAGGCGCAGGCTGGCCCTGAGGCCGCCAAGGGGGCTGTCGCTGAGGCGGAGGTCGCCGCCATGCGCACGCGCCGTATCCCGGGCGAGAGTCAGGCCGAGCCCTGTGCCCGGCGTGTTCTGGGTTCGGGCCTCGTCCAGCCGCATGAACGGCCTGAAAGCGTCCTCCCGGCGCTCTGACGGTATGCCCGGTCCATTGTCGTCGACATGTATATCAGCCGCATGCGGACCGTCCACAAGCGAGATCTGCACATCGGTGGCAAATTTCGAGGCATTGGAGACGAGATTGCTTACCGCCCGCTTGATGGCGAGGGGGCGTCCATTGACGGCAATCTGTTCCGGGCCTTTCACGACGATATGCGGGCCAAATCCGGCGGCGGCGTCCCGCACCAGTTCGGCCAGGTCGAAATCGCTCGGCTCGTCGCCTTCCTCGCCGCGCGCGAAGGTCAGGTATTCGTCCAGCATCATCGACATGTCGTCGAGGTCCGAGCGGGCCGCCCGAATGTCGTCCGTCTCGTCCATCATGGCCAGGGCCAGCTTCAGCCGGGTGAGGGGGGTGCGCAGATCATGGCTGACCCCGGCCAGCATGGCCGTACGCTGCTCGGCAAAGGCGGTCAGCCGGTTCTTCATGTCGATCACGGCGCGCGCCGCCTCACGCACTTCATTCGCGCCCGATGGCCTGAAGTCCGGGGCCTCTCGTCCTCGTCCGAACGCGCGCGCGGCTTTCGACAGACGCAGGATGGACCGGACCTGCTGGTTCAGGAACGCGATCGCCAGCGCAATCATGAACAGGGAGAACAGGATCACCCAGACAATGAAGATGTGCGCGTTGGCGACCAGGACACGTTTGCGCTCGACAATGATCTCCACGGTGCGCGCCCCTGACGGAAAGCGCAGATGCAACATCGAATCCTTCGGATTGAAGGCCGTCTCCACTGTGACGCCCAGCCGGGTTTCCAGCTCATTGTCGAGTGTTCCGCTATAGGAGAACCGATGCTCATAAGTCGCCGAGGCCAGGGAGCCATCGGGACTGTTGCACGTGAATGTCAGGTCCAGCCGCTCATCAATAATGCGATGAACCGAGGGCGAATCCTCCCGCCGGTCGCAATAGGCCTGGATCAGGCTTGCATCGCGCGCGATCGATTGGGCCAGCTTGCGGTTCACCTCTGCGATGTGGCTGTTGTAATAATACCAGGTCATCAGTGCGAGGATCAGCACAACGGGCGTGATGACCATGAGCATGCTGCGGGCATACAGTCCGCGCGGTGTGATATCCCTCAGGCGAAACATCATCTTAGTCCGGCATCAGGCGGTAACCGATACCGCGCACGGTTTGCAAATGTATCGGTTCGCGAGGGTTTGGCTCGATCTTTCGGCGCAGGCGCGTGACCTGAACATCGACAGAGCGCTCCATCCCGGCAGAGGTCAGCGAGGCCAATTGCTCACGGCTGACGGGCTCGCCAGGGCTGCCCGCCAGAACGGTCAGCAATTGCAATTCCGCTTCAGTCAGCCGGATACGCTTGTCGCCTTCCTTCAGCTCGCCGCGCTCGGCGTTGAAGATCAGGCCGGACATTTCCACTTCGGCAGGCGGCTCCGCCTTGTGCGACCGGCGCAGGATGGCGGCGCAACGCAGCGACAATTCTTCGGGTTCGAACGGCTTGGCGAGATAATCATCTGCGCCATGTTTCAGGCCTTCGATCCGGCTGCTCGCCTCGCCCTTCGCCGTCAGCAGCATGACCGGCGTTTCACGGTTGCGGCCTTCACGCATGGATTTGAGCAGCGACAGACCATCTTCGCCGGGCATCATGATATCCAGAACGGCGAGATCAAACTCCATCGCTTCCATCATCTTGCGCGCGCCCGCGGCGTCGGGCGCCGATGTCACGCGATAGCCTTCACGCGACAAATAGCGTTTCAGCAGGTCACGGATCCGGTCGTCATCGTCGACAACAAGAATATGGGCGGCATCCTGAGTCATTTGGTGAGGGCATCCAGTACTTTTCGTGCCCCTTCAACCGCATCCGGCCCTGCCGCGCGATAGGCCAGACGCAGTCGCTCCCGCAGCACAATGGTGATCTGTGTCGTCAGCGTGGTGCCGGTGTCCGACAGGGTGAGCGCGCGCCGGCGTTTGTCACTGGCCTGTTCACGCTCGCGTTCAATCAGGCCGCGCTTGTCCAATTCCCCGATGATCCGGGCAAATGTCGGCACGGTCATGCTCAACGCGTCCCGCAAATCGCCGACCGTCTGGCCGGGCGTATATCGTATAGCCATGAGAATCTGCAGCTCTGGCTTGCTCAGCCCTGCCTTGTGCCGAGCCTCTTCTGCGGCTCTCATCAGTTCAGCACTGCCAGCCAGCAAAAGGCCCACGCCGCGGTCAAGCTCCTGATCCATAAGGAAAAGGCGCGGATCGAACGGTCTATTCAGGTTGACGTCAGGGGCCATGTTCTGAAATGAACGCAAAAATTGCTATAAGTGCAAGCGAGGAGCGCTGAACTATTATGTCTGCATATGACGATCGCGACGGTTATATCTGGATGGACGGCGAATTCGTGCCGTGGCGTGACACCAAGGTTCACGTCCTGACCCACGCTTTGCACTACGCCTCTTCCGTTTTCGAAGGTGAGCGCGCCTATGGTGGAAAGATCTTCCGCTCTCTCGACCATTCCAAGCGTCTGCACAATTCTGCCGAGATCATGGGGTTCGAAATCCCGTTCTCCGTCGAGCAGGTTGAGCAGGCCAAGACCGAAGCCCTGGCGAAATCCGGCCTGGAAAGCGCCTATGTCCGCGCCGTTGCCTGGCGCGGGTCAGAAATGATGGGCGTGTCTGCGCAGAACAACACGATCCATCTGGCTGTCGCCGTCTGGCACTGGGGCGATTACTTTGCGGACAAGATGAAGGGTATCCGTCTGACGCACGCCAAATGGCGTCGCCCGGCTCCTGAAACCGCACCATGCCATGCAAAGGCCGCTGGCCTGTACATGATCTGCACCCTGTCCAAGCACGCCGCAGAGCGTGACGGCTATGCCGATGCCCTGATGCTGGACTATCGCGGGCAGATTGCCGAAGCGACCGGTGCAAACATCTTCTTTGTCCGCGACGGCGCGCTTCACACGCCAACGCCGGATTGCTTCCTCAATGGCCTGACCCGCCAGACGGCGATCAAGCTGGCGAAGGAACGCGGCATCGAAGTCATCGAGCGGGCAATCTTCCCGGATGAGCTGTCGACCTTCTCCGAATGCTTCATCACCGGCAGCGCGGCAGAAATCACGCCTGTTGCGGAGATCGGCGAGCATGTGTTCAAGCCGGGCCAGATCTCCGAGACACTGGTCAATGACTATACAGCCCTGGTGAATGGTAAGCTGGAGCTGGCGCTATAGGGGCGCCAGCGCAAGCTGTACGAAAAGTAATTGAGGCCCTGAAGGGCTGGCTGGTAGGGCTTTCACCGATGGGTGGAGCCTGGAAACAATTCGCACGGGAACGACTGCCCTATGTGGCAGGATCATTGGGCCTGAACGGCCTGATGCTGTTCCTGTTCGCGCTCGCCTTTGGACATAAACTGCCGCCCGCGCCGCCACCCGAAGTTTTTGAGGTGGACATCGTCGAGCTGCCGATAATACTCCCGCCAGAGCCAGAGCCAGAGCCAGAGCCAGAGCCAGAGCCAGAGCCAGAGCCAGAGCCAGAGCCAGAGCCAGAGCCAGAGCCAGAGCCGGAGCCAGAGACCGAATTGCCTCCGGTCCCGGAACCTGAACCGGTCATCGAGCCGGTCGAGATTCCTGAACCTGAGCCGGAGCCGCTTCCGCTGCCCGATCCCGAACCCTTGCCGGAAATCGAGCAGGTTGCCGACGAGCCATTGCCACCTGCAGAGGTCCCGACCGAAGTCGTGATCGAGGATCCGGTCCCCGAGCCTCAGCCTCTGCCGATTGCGGTGGAGGAGGAGACCCTGCCAGAGCCGAGCCCCGGACTTCCGATGGAGGAGGCGCCGGAAGAGCCTGCTTTGCCTGAAATCGAGGAATTGCCGGAGGAGCTCCCCGACACGCTGGAAACTCCCGTGGAGGACGCCGAGCCGGATCTGGAAACCGAACCCTTCCCGGAGGAATTGCCCGAACTGCCTCCGGAGATGCCAGTCGAGGATTTACCGGAGATGCTTCCCGAGGAAGAGCCGGAAGACCTGCCAGAGGAACAGCTGCTGCCCGTTGAACCAGAGCCGGACCCTCCTGAAGAAGAGCTGCCCATTGCGCCGGAGCCGGAGATTGAGCCAGTACCTGAACCGGAGCCTGACCCCGAGCCGCCAGTCGAACCGGTCGAAGAGCCCGTTGAGGATGCGCCGCCGGAAGAGCTGGAACCAGAAGACGAACCAGCGCCGGAACCCGTTGAGGAGGCCGCGCCCGAGGTTGACCTCCCGGATGTCGAGGCACCCGATCCCGAACCCGAAGAGGCGGTCATCCTGCCGGAGCCTGCTCCGGAGTCAGCCCCGACGCCTGCACCGGCCGACGACATATTGCAGACAATCGCGCCACCCGTGCGACAACCGGCGACAAGTGCGCGACCTTTCGCGACACCGCGCGACACGGGGCGACGGCCTGCGCCGAGTATTCCAGGCATTGAATTCAGCCTGCCACCGCCGGCGACGGGGGGTGGTGGTGGCGCGCTGAGCGCCCTGATGTGCCATAAACTGACGGAAGAACAACGCATTAAGGCCAAGTGCGACCTCGAAGCGACCCGCGAGGCCTACCAGAACGCGGCCAATGCCGGTCTCGACCGCGACGAGCAGAATCGCCTCGACGGCGCCTACGACAACCAGCTCCGCTCAACCCTCCCCGACGACACGGCCTTTGAGAGCTTCCTGAAACGCAATGACGGCGTTCAGAAATACATGCTGGACGGGATAGACAACACCATCTTCATGGACCGCAAGCCCGAGTCCGACCGCCAGCACGATCAATTGATGCGCGGCGATAAAATGGAGTGGGAAGACGAAGTCTACGAGGCGCATCAGGACGAGGAATAGCGCCGGGAGACCTATCTGCTTGACTCGCACACGCGACTCCGCCAACGGCTGAATTCATGAAGAAAGTGACCGTCTCCGTTCGCCCGTTGTCGCATTTTGAAGGGCTGGAATTGCCTGCATATGAAACCGCCGGATCGGCTGGAATGGATGTGCGCGCAGCCGTGCCGGAAGACGATCCGATCCTGCTGCAGGCGGGTGAGCGGGCGATGATCCCGACCGGCCTGTCGGTGGCCATTCCTCAAGGCTACGAGATCCAGGTGCGTCCGCGCTCAGGGCTGGCCGCTAAGCACGGGCTGACCTGCCTGAACACGCCCGGAACGATCGACAGTGACTATCGTGGTGAGATCAAGGTGATCCTTGTCAATCTCGGCCAATCTGCCTTCACCATCAATCGCGGGGAGCGGATTGCCCAATTGGTGCTCGCGCCTGTAACTCAACTAGCCTGGGAAGAGGTGGACGAACTTGACGAAACCGAACGCGGCGAAGGCGGTTTCGGGTCCACCGGCAAATAAATCCGGTTTCTTCTTGAACAAGTATTCACTGCTCCTTACATATTGAATATCGATAAGTTCAGGAGAGCGGTGCATCCGGCGAATTGCGGATCCATCCAATAAACGGGGGAGCTCCAAACGACTGGCTTTCGACAAGATTGCTGTGTCAGAAAAGGAGCCCAAACCGTGTCATTCTTCGCTTTTATCCTGCTTGTCCTCGTGATCATCATGGTCGCCCGGTCGGGGCGTTCGAACGCGCCACAGGCACGCGCGGAAGATGATCGGATTGGTGAGCTGGCCGAACGGGTCAGGACGCTGGAGGCGATCATTCTTGACCGCGACCGTCGGCTACGCCGCGAAATCGACGGCTTGCGATAGAGGGCACCGTCAGAAGAAGATATCTTCTGTACGACCTGCCCAATGCTTAGTATTCAAAGGACATAAAAAGGAGTGCCCCAATGGACCCGATCTTGATGGTCGTTCTCATTGTGCTGATTTCGGTCGGTGCCGGTGTGGTGAACAATTACCTGAAGCTCAAGGCGAATTCAGCGTCAGACATCGCGTCGGACGCGGATTTTCAAAAAGTGTTGGGTGAAGTCGACCGCCTGAAAGAGCGTGTGCGCGTCCTGGAAAAGATCGTCACCGATCAGGAGCGTCAGCTATCAGAGGAAATCCGGAAACTGGCCTAGTTTCCGCCGCCGCCGGGAATACGCATCTTGCGGCGCTGGGCTGCGACCTGAGCTTGCGTCTTCTTGGTGGGCGAGCTGCCAAGATCGGAGCGGAGCAGGACCCTGCGCTGACGACGTTCGTGGATGGCTTGCATGGTGCTCGCCCTTTCGATTCGTTTCTGAATGCTCATCACACGGAAACAATGCGTCAGCTTTATGATCGTTTCGTTAACGCCGCATTAGGGGTTGGGCTTCGGACAGCCATGCGCGCGGCGGTTCAGAGCAACTGGTCTTCCGCCGTTGCAAATTTTGCCAGCAGGTAGGCATCTGTATCCTCAATCGTATCGAGTTTTCCGAACGCGAAGGCGTCGCGATCAAGCACCAGGTCCCGGGGGCGCAATTCCCGGCTTATCGATAATCCGTCCAATGAGCGTGCGCGGGAGAATGCGACATAGGCCTGTCCGTGCGCGAACATGCCGGAGTCGAAATCAATGAACACCTTGTCCAGCGTCAGGCCCTGTGCCTTGTGGATCGTGACCGCATAGGCGAGCCGAAGGGGCATTTGCTTGAATGTGCCGATAACTTCGCGTTTCACCTTCTTGGTTTCAGGATCCAGCTCATAGCGGTATTTCTCCCACGCCGTGGGCTCGATCTCGTAGACATGATCATCAATCTCCACGATCACGCGGCTGCCGGAGAAGCCAGCGACCGTGGCCAGCGTGCCGTTCACCCAGCGCCCTTCCGGATCGTTCTTGATCAGCATGACCCGCGCGCCTTCTTTCAGTTCAAGGTCGGCTTCGGTCGGGAAGGCCTTCTCCTCGAACTGTCCCTGCACATCGGCCTCGAAGACCTGCGAGCGCGTGTTCAGGCCGTCCAACCTGGCCTGGTTGATGCGATACGCATTGGCATTGTTGGGCGTCAGGACGACATGGGTCTCCGATGCCTCGACAGCCGATTTCGAACTGACAAGTCCGCGCAGCACCGCCTCATCATTCGGAGTGACACGGCCTGTGCGCAATGCGCCGAGCAAGGCAAGGAAGCGAGGTTCGGCCTGACGGAAAACATGCTTCAGCGCCAGCAGGGAGAATTCGGCTTCCTTGAAGGCGGGGGCGTTGAAGAAATAGCTGCCGCCATATCGCTCTCGCAGGATCGGTGTCTCCTGGCCGGAAACAACCGGCGGCAATTGGTGAAGGTCGCCCGACAGGATCATGCGCACGCCGCCAAACGGGCGCTTTGAGGCGCGGTTCAGCTTCAGGCTCTTGTCGATGGCATCGAGCATGTCAGAGCGAACCATCGAAATCTCGTCGATGATCATCGTGTCGATCGCCTTCACCAGCCGGGTCGAGCGCAGGCGTTTGATGTCGGTCGGCTCGATTAGGCGCGGCGGGAATTTGAAAAACGAATGGATTGTTTGCCCGCCCGCATTCATGGCGGCGACGCCTGTGGGTGCCAGAACGATGGCCTTTTCACCGGCGCCAGCCAGAAACTTGCGCAGCATCGTGGTCTTGCCCGTGCCGGCCCGTCCGGTGAGGAACAGATTTCCCTGGGCGCCCGTGCCGGAGGCTACCCATTTGGCGGGCGCAGCATAGATGGAGTCGGGAGTGTTCTCGGTGGTCACGTTTCTGGCTTAACGGCGTTTTGCAGGGAAGGCGAGGGCAAGCGCTGCCGGGAACGGAAAAGCCCCCGAAGAATGACTTCGGGGGCTTCCTGTCAGCCATAAAGGTGCGTGCCGGGCTTAGCCAGCGATACGGCGGACATAATCATAAGCGCCCTTGCGGCTCTCACGCTTGCGGGCAGGCTGGAATGCCACTTTCGCATGCTCGGAGCAGTAGGGACCGCAATCGGCCTTGCGACCGCAGAAGGCGAATTTCGGATCCGCAGGATCACCAATTGGCCATTTGCACATGGAATCCCGCAGTGTGAGGATGGAGGCCGGTTCGCCATCGGCTTGTTGCAGCGGTGGCAGCGGAGCCATGACTTCGGTGCGCTCGGCAGCGGGACGCACTTCCGGCGTTTCCGGTGCAGCCGGCGTTGCGACCTTGACGCTGCCATCTGGCAACACGCGTGGCTTCGGCCGGGCCAGGCGCGGCGGGCGCTTGACGGGGCGCGATGGCGTTGCGCGGCCGGACAGGCCCAGGCGGTGGACTTTGCCGATCACCGCATTGCGGGTGACTCCCCCCAATTGCTTGGCAATCTGAGAGGCTGAATGGCCCTCTGCCCAGAGTTTCTTCAGCACGCTTACCCGTTCTTCGGTCCAGGACATGGTTGGTCTCTCCCAGCTCGGATCAGGATCGTTAACACTTTCGATCCATCAGCCCCAATATATTGAGATGGCTTGGTACGCGCCATCCGCTCAGCACCTAGATATCGTATCAGGAGCGTAACGAAACACAACATGCTGAGAAGGCTTTCCACAGGCTTTCTACATCTTGTGGTTAACTGCACCAGCTTGTGGACAAAGTTTGTGCATCGAATTTTGCGTGCTTTTTCCGAGTCTTGCCCCTCGCAGACTCGGTCAAAGACGCCTAAATACCGCGAATGACCGATACTGCGACTGAACAGACTTCCGCCCGCCGCCAGGTTCGCCAATACGGCCAGTTCAACGGCCTCGGCCTCTGGACCCTGTTCAAGCGCGAGATTGGCCGCTTCCTGAAGGTGTGGATGCAAACCGTTTTTGCGCCTGTCGTGACAACGCTCTTGTTCATGACCGTGTTCAAGCTGGCGTTTGGTGATCGCGGGCGCCTGATGGGGGACTTTGAAGGGCTCAACTATATCGAGTTCCTGGCACCGGGCCTGATCGTCATGGCGATCCTTCAGAACGCATTCCAGAATACGAGTTCCAGTCTGGTGCAGGCGAAGTTCAATTCCACCTATGTCGACTTCCTGATGCCGCCATTGTCGCCGATGGAACTGACCATCGGATTCATCGGTGGATCTGTGGTGCGCGGCCTTTTGGTGGCGCTGATCTCGGCCATCGGCATCCAGTTGAGCGGACTGGCCGACCTGACCATTGTGCATGTCTGGCCGATCCTGTGGTTCAGCATCACATCCGCGATCGCCCTCGGCGCGCTGGGCGCGATCGGGGGTATCTGGGCCGACAAGTTCGACCACCTGTCCGCCGTGACGAATTTCGTGATCGTCCCGCTCACCTTCCTGTCGGGTACATTCTACGACATCAAGGTGATGTCCGAACCGTTCTACACGATGGCTCTGCTGGACCCCTTCTTCTACATGATTGACGGGTTCCGTTATGGTTTCCTTGGAGTTGCCAACAGCTCTGTCATTGTGGGTGTCTGGGTAACCGGATTGTTGGCTCTCGCTGGCATTTTCGCTGTCTGGCTCATGTTCCGGTCGGGGTACAAGCTCAAGGCATAGCGACTCCCCTCAGGCGGGAGCGGCATTGACGCTCCACTTCTGCCCCCCTTGAATGACGGCCAAAATTGGCTGGGGCCAGAAATGGAGACCATTATGGGTAATGGAAAAATCCTCGCAGGTGTCGCTCTGTCGACCATGATGCTGGCAGGTTGTCAGATGATACCGGCGGAGCAGACCGTCGCGCAGTATTGCGCAGATCCGGACAAGGCGACGGAAGCTGTCTGCAAGCTGAAACTGGAAATCGACGGAAACACGACCGCTCTTGCAGACACGGACATGCGCCTGTCGCAGGCCCGCTCGATGGCCGATAATGCGACGGAGGCCGCGGCGCGGGCACAGGCCAGCGCTGATGCGGCCCGGGCGCAGGCAGATGCCGCCCTGGCAATGGCGGAGGAAGCCAACAGCAAGGAAGTGCAGTGCGAGACGCGCACCATCCAGAATTCCGACACAGGGTCCTGCCGGCCCGGTTATGCGCTGACCAGCTGTACGCAGACCCGCTACACCTATCGGGCAGGGGGCATGTCCATTCTGCGCGAGATCAATGACGAGCAGTGCCGGTTCAACAGCCGTGTGCTGGAGATGCAGGTACGCTGCTGCGCGGTTTCGGGCTCTGCGCCTGAGCCTGAAGACACGCTGGTCGAGAACGAAGTTCCGCCCCCGCCACCTCAGCCTGAAGCGCCGAAAGAACCGGTGCCGGTCAGCCCATAGTCGGCACGACAGCCTGAAATCGACAACGCCGCCGAGATCTGTCTCGGCGGCGTTGTTGTTTGTTGCGGCATGGCGCGGCGTGTCGTGCCTTGTCACCGGCCGTCACGTTTTGTCGCCGGATGTCGCTATTCGTCGTCCTGCAGGAAGTAGAAGTCGCCGCCCGTGGTGCCATCGGTATAAACCGGTCGCTGTTTCTGACCTGTGCGGGCAGCTACCGCATCCTGGACCCGCTTGAAGACGACGTTCGCCGGATCGTCGAGCGTGCTGATCAGATTGGCGAGTTCTTCGGAATAGATGCCGTCATCGGCGGCGGTCTTGCCGGGCTCTGTGGCGAAGGCCTGGAAGACGCCAGATGCCCAGCCGACCGGGCTGTAGGCGCGCATCAGGCCGCGGCTCTGATCATCCATCACAGTCCGGCAGGCATCGAAGACGATGAAGGATGTCGGCGCGACAGTGGTCGACACGCGATTGAAGATCTGTTCGAAGCTGACGCCGAAGTCGCGAATATCTTCCGGAGAGGCGCCGGGAATGTCAGTTGGCAGGATGAAGTTCGTGCCCTCCACATTCACACCATGCCCGGAATAGTAAAAGAAGGTCACCGGGTAGGCACCAGCATCCTTGCGCGCTTTCGCCATGCGGCCGAGCAGGCTGAGCGCGCGCACCGTCTGGCGCTGTCCAAGGTCTTCGCATTGCAGGACCGAGAACCCGACATCGGTGAGCGCGGCCGTGATGCGGTCGCCATCCTGATGCGTCACGCTGAGGCGGCTGACGGGAGACGAATAGGCCAAATTGCTGAGCACCATGGCCTGTCGGTCGGGGTTCGGCCCGTTGATCCACGTGCAACCGGCAATCTCCGTGTCCGGCAACAGGCCGCTGGCCGCGTTTGCAATTTCTGCCGCGCTCATGCCGTCATTGCCATTCACGCCAGACGGCGGCGCGGACAATGTGCTGGTCAGCGGCGTCACCGGATCGCCATCACTCTCAACGGATCTGTGTGCGCTGATGTTCGCGTCCGGATCGGGGCCGGGATCCGCCAGCAGGGAGTCGAGTGAAACGACTTTGACCGACAGCGGAATGGTCTTCACGGCCTTGGCCAGCTGCTGGCCGTTCACCTCAACCTGCTGCGACACAGTGAAAGTGAGATTCGGAGAGCCCGGCTCGACCGGCACGACTTTCCATTGCCAGAGGGTCGGTTCACCCGGGATGAGCGGCTGCGCTTCCGGTGTCGTCGCCGTCAGTTCATATCCGTCACCGACCGCGGAAGCCATCATCACGCTGCTGGCGCGCACCGTATCAAATTCAAGCGACAATGATTGTTGCCCGCTGTCCGGCGCAAGGCCTGTGCCCATGACGGACCGCAGGGATTCATCAATTTCGGCTTCGTTCGTATCGCGCTGGATCGGCTGGATCGCCACCTCTAGGAAATAGGGCTGGCCCAGCACCATCTGTTCGGGTGCATGATGGGCAATCCGACCACTGTCAAACGCATTGGCGGACTGCGTGGCGAGTTCGGAATAGCGATAGTCCCATTCCGGGCAATTCATGACGACCGCCGAATTCTCAAGACGGATAGTCTCGCTCCAGAAGCAGAGCTGCTTGTCCATCAGTCCGGCTTCGAAACCTTCGCCGGCAAGGTCCTTGGCCAACGCGTCCAGCGTCTCAGTCAAGTCGCCCTGGATGCGATGGGTCGCCTGTTCGAACTCGCCGGAACCGCCCTTGTCGCAGGTGATCAGCAGGGTGCGCGGTGCAGAGATTTCTGCCTGGCAGACCTCCTGACTTCCCGCGCCGGCAGCAGGCTCCAGAGCCGCCAAGTCGTCGCCCTCGGCCAGCGCGTCCAGCCATTCGAGAAAGGCCGGGTCATCGGCGTGAAGTTCACGGAGCTTGTCCAGATCAGCCTCACTGCCAAAGTCCAGACCGGCGTCCTGCTCCTCTTCTCCATAGGCGTCGCCTCTGTCCGGGCCGGGCCCTTCGAGGCCGGGCCAGGCCGATCCATCGACCCCACCAAGGCCAGGGCTGGAGCCCGGCGCGGTTGGGCGCGTTGGCTCTGCCTCAATCGGTGCTGGCGGAGGTGGCGGAGGTGGAGGCGGAGGAGGGGGTGGAGGCGGCGGCATGGGAGGCTCTGCCGCCGGGGCCGGTTCGTCATCGGCGGACGGGATCGCTTCGTATTGGGCACTGCAGGCCATCAGCAGCGCTGCCAACGTCAGAGCGCTCAGGCTTGTCAGAAGTAATTTTATCCGCATCACCGTCCCCTTGGATTCTGTGGTTAACGAGAAATTACACAGGAATTGGCGGCCTGCCAAATGAATGCGGAGTTTCTGGAAGGGGATGTGCGCGTCGATGCCTGAGCGGAACAGTCCAGAGGGAAGCTATCAGGCGGGCTTCAGCTGAAACCGGTAGAGCATGGGGTAATGATCCGATCCGCAGGGGCGAAGGCGGTGGATGCCTAACAGGCCGAAATCGTTCGTCACAAAGGCATGGTCCAGCGGCCAGGCGAAGAACGGGTTCTTCGCGCCATATGAATTATACAGGCCGCGACCGCGCTTCGGATCGCAGAGGCCGGCATGCTGCTTGAACTCTTTCACCATCCAGGACCAGCCGACCTCGTTGAAGTCGCCAATCACCATGGCGGGGCGGTGTTGCTCACGCAGCTCGTCGGCAACGATCATCAACTCATCATCCAGGTGTTGCGTGTCGTCGCGCGGGCGGGGCGGGCGCGGATGTATGCAGTAAAGGCGCACCTCGCGGCCATCCATATCGACATCCACAGTCAGGGACGGCACATGCTCCTGGCAGAAATAGCGTTCCTGCACCTCGTTGATGGGGAACCGCGAATAGAAGAGGAGCCCGTTATGGGCTTCCTTGTCGAGAAGGTATGTGTGGGGATAATCTGCTTCCAGCGGAGAGAGCGCGTCGCGCCAGCGGGCATTCGTTTCCGACAGGAAAATAACATCGGCCTCACTGTCGCGGATGCGCGCCAGCACAGCGTCATGGTCTTCGTTTTCCTGTAGCACATTGACCAGCAACACAGATATCGGCGTGCCGGGCGCGCCGGGCCTGGTGCGGCGCAATTCGCGTTTGCGGCCGGGCAGGTACGGCCAGATATCCAGTGCACAGATCAGCAGCGCCACGACATAGGCCATCACCAGGGTTGCATTGCCGATGTCGCCGGCCGGGTAGAGCGCAATGTACAGCAACAGCGCGGCGAGCAGGATGAGGCAGGTTTGCAGACGGCCATAGATCCACACACGCATCCACCAGATCTCCGTACGCAGCTTTGGGGCAATGGCGGCGAACAGGCCCCACACGCCGATCAACACGAAAACGGGTTCGAGCAGGGCGAGCATGGGGAAGGGGCCTTTCGGGGTCTGGCGTGATCATTGGGGTCTGCCGGATCTACGCATGAGGGGCGGGAAGAGTTGCGCGCCGGGCTGTAGCCTGTTCGCCTGAGGGGCGAGCCAGAGGGGCCGGTCGCGCAAAAAAGAAGGCGTGATCGCGGACGATCACACCTTCTCTGGTGTTTCGAATCAGACTACCGAGACACTGTGCATGCACTCGTTGTCGGTCCTCGATTGACACCGGGCTTACAGATCGGGCTCGCCAAGGCGGGCCTTTTCTTTTGCCCTTTGTCAGGATCCGGTCTGGTCGCCGCCACGCATCTTGCGAGCGGGCCTGCGCCCAAGGCCGTCTCCCGGATCAGACTGTCTCTCCTTCGCACGGGCGAGTTCGTGTCAGCCTGACCTAACCGCCGGGAATCCTTGCGGATTTTCCTTTGGTGACGTGTTTCGGATCGCGCTCCGGTCACGTCCTACAGCCCTTCGCTCGGGGTCTAGCTCCCCTCATCGAAGACATCGCCTGCCTTGTCTCGTGGTCCGGCCCGGCCCTTTGCGCCGCTGCTCTCACAGCCTTGCTTCTGGCCTGACCCTCCCGTCGAGGGCGATGTACTTGCCGCCGTTCCTGGGCGGGGTGGCACCCGTCTGGATTTCGTTGGCTATCCGAAATGATTCCCCAAAAGGTTAACGGAGTCGAGTCTCTTTTTAGGAGAATTCCACAGTTTTGTGACGGCGCCTGAAATTCGGGCAGCGCTCCGTTTCCGTCCCTCTCAGCGCCCAAAGCCGGACTGGCCAAGGGCCATCCGGGCATCCCGTATTCCCGGCCCCTGATGGAACCGACAGCGCGGCGGGCGCCGTGGCGCTCCGCCTTGGTTTTGGAATGGCTACGGAATGGAGCGTTACCGCCCGCCGCGCCGGATAGGCTGCGGAGGAATAGAAATCGCACAGCGATTGCCCGGAGCAGGCCCAAGCGCAAGCGCCGGGCTGGACGAGGCCTGTCTCGGGAAATCGTGCCACTGGCACGATTCCTGTTCCTCGACAGCCCAACCTACCTTCGCAAGCTCACCCTGGCCTGACCTGCCTGGAGCCGTGCGGGACCGTACATCTCCCGCAAGACCCATCCTGTCCCTGACCCCCACAACCAGAACGGCACCTGATCCGGCTCCTGTGAGGGCAGGAGGCAAGTATGGGGCGCGCGGGAATGCGGTCGGATAAGGACGCGATATTTCAAACCCGAGGATGCCTGCGGAGGCAGGTATCCATCTCCCGAAGGTGCCTGTCGCACTTGAGGAAGTAGTGGGAGATGGGCCCCTGCCTGCGAAGGGACCTGCGGAGGAGAGGGAGGGGCTCTATCCTTACACACCGCATTCTCGGCGCATGCCGAGATCGTAGGGCGGGTTACATGCCGCTGACCTGCTCTACAACGTCGCTGAAGCTTTGGTCGCTAGACTATCCGACCGAGAGTGCGCCTGCTGTCACGATGCATTTTCCGGTCCGCGACCATAGCCTTCAGATTGTTGATCCCTCTCGTTTGTTAGTCCTGATCCTGTGAGACGAGGACGCTGATCATGCGGTCATTGCCAATGGAGGAATTGGTGCAGCCCTGACGGCGGCCCGCCTTCTCCCGCAGGGCGGTCGAGCCCTTGGAGACGCATTTGAAGACCCAGTCGCGTTTCACGCCGTAGCGCTGCATCGCTTGGAGGCCAGCTTTCATGCCCGGTTTTTTCATCTGGGCCTTCGGGCTGGTGCCGTCGGTGAGGTCGAAGCCGAGGCTGGCGGAGATATAGGGGATGCCCGTGCTGGAGGGCGTGCCCTGAGAGATGCGGAGCGTGACGCCGTCGCCAAGGTCACAGCGCCAGGCGCCGTTTTTCATGCCGCACTGGTCGGCGCCTGCCTGTTTCGTCGCATAGGTCACTTCCGTGCCGTAATCGGTAAGCGGCTGGGCCGAGCCCGAACAGGCAGAGAACAGGAGGGCGGCCGGAACCGCAAGCAAGGTGGTGATGTGTTTCATGTGTCCCCTCATGAAAGCGAATGGTTGAACTGTTCAGTCAGACAGGCCGAGTCCATTTGGCCCGGGATTGATTCACTGAGTCAATCCAAGGTCCTCTTCCCTCAGCCGCTTCACTTCATCCCTCAAACGCGCAGCTTCTTCGAACTCGAGGTTCGCGGCGGCTTCGCGCATTTGTTTTTCCAAATCCGCGAGGACGGCTTTGAGATTGTGGCCGCTTTCGCCCGCAACTGGCAAGGCTTTTGTTTCCGCGACGCCGCGCGTCCTGGTCTTGTCCTTGCCGCGGCCGCGGGCTTTCGGGGCGCCGTCCTTCTTCTCGCCGAGTTCGCCGAGAATGTCGGCCACGGCGCGCTTGATCGTGGTCGGCGTGATGCCGTGTTCCTCATTATAGGCGACCTGTTTGGCGCGGCGGCGCTCGGTCTCGTCCATGGCGCGCTGCATGCTGCCCGTCACCTTGTCGGCATAGAGCACAACGCGCGCCTCGGCATTCCGCGCGGCGCGGCCAATGGTCTGCACCAGGCTGGTCTCTGAACGGAGGAATCCCTCCTTGTCCGCATCGAGGATGCCGACAAAGCCACATTCGGGAATGTCGAGCCCCTCGCGCAGGAGGTTGATGCCGACCAGCACATCGAACACGCCGAGGCGCAGATCACGGATGATCTCGATCCGCTCGATCGTGTCGATGTCGGAATGCATGTAGCGCACTTTCACGCCATGCTCGTTGAGGAAGTCGGTGAGGTCTTCCGCCATCTTTTTCGTCAGGGTCGTGATCAGGCTGCGATAGCCCTTGGCGGCGACATCCTTGACCTCTGCCATGACATCATCGACCTGGTTGGCGCCATCCTTCGAGACGGGGCGCACCTCGACCGGCGGGTCGATCAGGCCGGTCGGGCGGATCACCTGTTCCGTGAACACACCGCCTGTGCGGTCCAGCTCCCACGGGCCGGGCGTGGCCGAGACGTGCACCGTCTGCGGGCGCATCGCGTCCCATTCCTCGAATTTCAGGGGGCGGTTGTCCATGCAGGAGGGGAGGCGGAAGCCATATTCGGCCAGCGTGGATTTGCGGCTGAAGTCGCCTTTGTACATGGCGCCGATCTGCGGCACGGTCTGGTGGCTCTCATCGGTGAAGACGAGGGCATTGTCCGGCAGATATTCGAACATGGTGGGCGGCGGGTCGCCCGGTTTGCGCCCGGTGAGGTATCGGGAATAATTCTCGATGCCGTTGCAGCTGCCGGTGGCGGCGAGCATTTCGAGGTCATATTGCGTGCGCTGCTGGATGCGCTGGGCCTCCAGCAATTTGCCGTGCTTTTCGAAGTGATCGATCGTCTGCTTCAGCTCCGCCTTGATCTTCTCGATCGCCTGGTTCAGCGTCGGGCGCGGCGTCACATAGTGGCTGTTTGCATAGATCTTGATGGCTGGCAGCTTCTGCATCGTGCGGCCGGTGAGGGGGTCGAACTCGGTGATGCTCTCGAGTTCGTCGCCGAAGAAGGAGAGCTTCCAGGCACGGTCCTCGAAGTGGGCGGGGTAGATGTCGACCACATCGCCCTTCACGCGGAATGTACCGCGTACGAAGTTCATGTCGTTGCGGGTGTACTGGTTGGCCACGAGCTGTTCGGCCACGGTGCGCGGGTCAATGCGCTGGCCTTCTTCCAGCTTGAACGTCATCGAGGTGTAGGTCTCGACCGAGCCGATGCCGTAGATACAGGACACCGAGGCAACGATGATCACGTCGTCGCGCTCCAGGATGGCGCGGGTGGCCGAGTGGCGCATCCGGTCGATGGCCTCGTTGATGGAGGATTCCTTCTCGATGTAGAGGTCCGAGCGCGGCACATATGCTTCGGGCTGGTAATAGTCGTAGTAGGAGACGAAATACTCGACCGAGTTTTCCGGGAAGAAGGATTTGAACTCGCCATAGAGCTGGGCGGCGAGGGTCTTGTTCGGCGCGAGGATCAGGGCCGGGCGCTGGGTCGCCTCGATGATCTTGGCCATGGTGAAGGTCTTGCCCGTGCCGGTCGCGCCGAGCAGCACCTGGTCGCGCTCGCCCGCGCCGATGCCTTCGACGAGTTCGGGGATCGCGGTGCGCTGGTCGCCCGCCGGTTCGTAATCGGAATGCACCTTGAAGCGTTTGCCACCTTCCAGCTTGACCCAGTCCCGGTCAGGCCGGTGCGGGGTCCAGTTGTCAGAGGGCAGGGCGCCCGCAGCATCGCGCGCGAACCCATCAAGCGAAAACACGCTGGGCGCTTCAGAAACGCCCTTGGAAGGAGGGGGAGGAGTCATGCCGCCAGATATGGGGCGAAGGGGCGGAAGTGTCTAGGGTGTTCTTGTTGTGTTCGAGTGGGTGGTCGCTCAGCATTCCAGGTCAGGCTTGGCGTGCCGTATACTTCTAGCTGCCTGCCTGGCTCTTGCTGCACTGGCGTTGGCACCTTCAATCAATGGGTCGCTGAGCAGATCGAGCAATTGGAGAATTTTGCACGTGACCGATTGAGACGTGTATCCGTTTAAACCGATCTCCTCGATGCTTTCGTAAACCTTTGATCTCAATGGGGCTTGTCCAAAGCGAAGTCTGGGCAACCGGCCAAACTTTTGGACTATGCGGCCACGCCATTCGTGTCGATCATCTGGAATTACATGCGCGGCGAGTCCGAGAAATGCAAACTCACTGGAGAGTTGGCCGAGTAACCAAACGCCTTCTATCTGGCTGAATGAGAATTCCGGAATCTGATGGATATCTTCGAACAAACCCAACAGTAATCCGACATCGTTTTTGCGGATTTCGGCGCGACGTTCGCCCAATTCGGACAGCAATTGTTCGAATTTACTCTTCTCATCCAAGAGGCGCCGTCTGTGAGCAGAAAGGCCCGAACCTGATAATTGAGGAAAGGACAAATTAAGCCATTGAAGCCTGATTTGATCTAGTTTCTCCGCCGGTGTGCCAGTCAGAATATTATACTCTTGGACCATCCAGAGCGCCGTGTCGCGAACTCTCTGGTTTTCCGATTGAAGCAGATCGCCAAGGCGTTCGGGGCTATAGGGTTCCCCGGGCAACTTGAGCCCTTCACGCGCGGTGACATGCTTCCTTATTTTTTTGATGAATTCGGGCTTGGGCTTAGTTTGACCGGGAGTTATAGCAGATTCAAAAAAATCGCGCTCCGCGAACGGATCAAAATGATTCACATGACCAATTGCAAACAAATGTCGTTGTGTGCGGGTGCGCTGCCAGATACCGATCGCCTGTAGCAGGGCCGCCATGATGACGAGGTCGACCATCGCTCGCGCCGCAAATGTCAGATGCTTGGCTAGTGGAGCTGTCGTCTCTTGCCCGCCGATATCCATTGTTACACCGGTAACCGGTGAGTTCAGGTCGACATTGTAGATTTCCCACCAGTCGACAAAGGGAACAGCTTTCGCGAGTTCCGCGCCGAAGAAGGCGAGCCAAGCGATAAAGGGGTTTTGAACTTCATGAATTTCAAAGACATTCGCTGACCCGTTGATTTGGTAAAGGGCGAGCGGGACAAAGATAAACAAGGTCGCGTAACCCAGAAGGGCTTCGTCCTTGAGGTCATTGTCGAACCCGACCTGAATTTCGGGACTGGATGTTTTCAGCAGTCTTGAGGCCGTTTCCCGATCTTCCTCGATCCATGCCCAGCGCCGCCCAAGGGCAACAATCATCAGCACACCCAAGATTATCGGGACCAGGCCGTAAGGCGGCGCTAATATAAAGCCGAGCGCTGTGAGGGGGAGCAGCGACAACAGGACAAAGCCATGCGGAACGCCGCGCCCATGCTGGGTTGCGCCTGTGAGAGGAGCGACGATATGGACGAGGACGGAATCGAGATAGCTTACGGCCTGGGCAGGTGCCTGAAGGGACAATCCTGCCGCTACCGGAACAGATCCGTCCGGATTTTTTGCCGAAAATGAGTTTATGAGCCGAGCGATATGCGGGATGAAAATAAAGGCCACAAAAATGGCGACCACAGTGAACATGATGGCCAGGTTGATCAGCAAGCTCATATCCGAAGGGAGGCTAGTAACGCGCCCTGCCCATGAAGCAAGTCCAACTACGCCCCCAAACAGGAACGCCCCCACATAAAAGGACACCGGTGAAATGACATCGCTTCGTAGCAAGGGACGCTCTTTGGTTCGTCCGAGCCGAGCCTGAAGGAAAAGCGCTACACACAACGGTGTTATCGCTGCAATGAGACACCCCAACAGCACCAGAATGTGCAGGGGTTTTGCGATGCCCTCATTAAGGCCATCAAGCCCCAGATCCGTCCAAGGCAAATGTTGCTCTGCAGACAAGTAGACAACACACGTCGCCACAATGATCTCAATGAACATATACGCGAAGAGCTCGCGAAAGCCGTGGCGGACACGGCGGCGCTGCCTTTCTTCGCGCTTGGCCGGCCCAACTTGCAATGCCTGTTTCAAAGCGCCCCAGACCTGAACCATTCGAGCCATGTTGGCGAGAAATATCCCAGAGATGAGAAGACCTAGTCCAACCCACCCTGGAGGCGCGATGGCTGCTAAGCTTTCCATCGGAACAAGCAGGGCAATTCCGAGCTCCGTTCCGAGGAAAAAAATGCTGGAGAACGCGAGAAGGAATCCGACCACAATCAGGATGTTTGTGATCCTGATGAACGGCTTTCTTGAAGCTTTCGGAGTCGTTGTCTCGTCCGCCACCCTTCAGTTCAGGCTCGATGCCTGCTCCCTCTACTGGTCCCCAATCCGTTAACTTTACGGATTGTTAACTTTCGCGCAAGGGCAGAAATAGCGCCGGAGTTTCCAAGAGGCTGGGACTCTCACTGAACCGGGAAGAACGAGCATTCCTGGCCGCCCGGTAGACTTAGGTCGCTCACCAGATAACAGTGGCCTCAAAATCATAAGAGGAAGCGCCATGCCCCCCCTAACCGAAGCCCGCATCGCCAATGTTCGCAATCATATGGCTCTTGAAGTCACGCATGATTGGGATGCGGTGTTGGAGACGTTTGAGCATCCTCGGTATGAGATGCATGGGGGCGGGCAGGTGTTTGACGGGGCAGAGGCGGTGCGGCGCTATTTCGAGCTGTCGCGCACGCCCTTTCCCGATCAGGACAATGAAATCATCTCGATTGCCGCTGATGAGGCCGCGAACACGGTTCTGGTCGAGTTCTGGCTGACCGGAACGCATACCGGGCCGCTGCGGATCAGTGACAACGTGATCGCGCCAACCGGGCGGGCCTTCAGGGTGCGGATGGCGGCAACGTTCGAATTCGCACCCGGCAGCGACCGGATCATTTGCGAGCGTCCCTATTATGACCAGGGGGCGGTCCTGCGCGCGGTGGACCTGGCCTGAACCCTCCTTTCTGGAGGCTGGCCGGCGTCTGTCTCGGGGCATGCGGCGTCAGCCGCGCACGGCCAGGCTGGTTTGTTGGGTTTTGGCGCGGGTGACCGGCTCAGCTCGAGCTGTCGTCGTCTGCGCCGCGCCGTGATTTCTCCTGCTTGCGCAATTCGCGCATCAGATCATCCAGACGCTGGGACGGCGGCGCCTTCAGAGAGTCCTCGAACGACTTCCTCAGCGCGTCGCGCAGGACATTGTCCGGGCTCACGCCGTGGCCATCACGATCGAAGTGGCTGCGTTTCTTCGTCAGGATGAGTCTCTTCCCCAGGAGTGAATGTCGCCACCAGTTCTGGTGATCGGCACCTGCAATTCGACCCGGTGACTAGATATTTTTCGGGGCTTTGTCGATGCGGCAGGGGGGAGTTTTTTTGGCCGTCTCGCGCAAATGTTACTTTTTTACTTTTGTGTCGGCGGCGCGCTCACTGGTCAAATATTCAGTCGGCCGGTTCAGCGCGCAATCGGCCACTATCGCGGTATTCCCGCAACCTGTTCTGCCTATTGCACGTTGCGAGATATCGGGAGGTCCGGAAACCGGGATCTGGAGGCGTGAATCCGGCATTCTGTGCTTCGCGCCGGTGTAATGGACTGAAATAAAGCGTGATAGTCTTCTGTAGGTTGAGCCGGTCAACAACCCGGAATTTTGCTTCAAATTTGATCAATCCATTCAACCAGAACTCCACCTCACTGTGTCAGAACGGGGCGTAACGATACGGGACGAGTCTGTTCCGCTTTGTGTCAGACAACGGGTTTCACGGACCACCGGGCAGGTCGGTACGGGGCATGGAAGGGTAGTATTTGCAATGGCAAAGACGGTATTGGTAATTGATGATGATCCGACCCAGCGGCGGCTTTTGCAGGCGGCGGTTGAGAAGTCGGGCTTTGCCTGTCGCACCGCGCCGGATGGCGAAGCTGGTCTGGCGCTGGCGTCTGACCCGAAGGACGGGATCGATGTGGTCCTGCTGGATCTGAACATGCCTGGTTTGTCCGGCATGGACACGCTGGAGCGCCTGTCGACCAAGCGGGCAGACCTGCCCGTGATCATGCTGACGGCAACCAGCGGCATTGATACGATTGTCCAGTCCATGCGCCGCGGCGCCGTAGACTTTATCGTGAAGCCGGCCAATCCGGAACGGGTGGTGGTTTCCATCCAGAACGCGCTGAAGCTGCAAACGCTGTCCGGAGAGGTCAAGCGCCTGTCCCGGAAGGCCGAAGGCGGCATGAGCTTCGAGGACATGATCGCGAATGCTGCGCCGATGCGCCAGGTTGTCCGCCTGGCCGAACGGGCGGCAAGCTCTGACATTCCGGTTCTGATCCTCGGTGAAAGTGGTGTGGGTAAGGAAGTTGTTGCCCGTTGCATCCAGGGGGCATCCGGCCGGGCCGGAAAGCCGTTCGTGACGGTCAACTGTGGTGCCATTCCGGAAAACCTCGTCGAGTCGATCCTGTTCGGTCACGAGAAGGGTGCGTTCACGGGCGCTGTCTCGAAATCGCTCGGCAAGTTTGTCGAGGCCGATGGCGGCACGCTGTTTCTGGATGAGGTTGGTGAGCTGCCACTGGACGCTCAGGTCAAACTCCTCCGTGCCCTGCAGGAAGGGGAGGTGGACGCCGTTGGCGCGCGCCGCCCGACTAAGGTGGATGTGCGGATCATCTCGGCCACAAACCGTGACCTGTCACAGCAAGTGTCCGAGGGCACCTTCCGCGAAGACCTGTTCTATCGCCTGAATGTCTATCCGATCGACATGCCGTCCCTGCGCGAGCGTCGTGACGACATTCCGGCGCTGGTCGAGCATTTTGTCAGCCGCTTCAACGCCAGCGAAGGTGCGAAGGTCGCCGGTGTGGCCGACGACACGATGAAGATGCTGTATGCCTATGACTGGCCGGGCAATGTGCGCCAGCTGGAAAATGCGGTCTTCCGGGCGGTCGTGCTGTGTGACGGGGATCAGTTGCGCCCGCAGGACTTCCCGCAGATTTCGGGTCAGCTGCCAGACGTGTCTGCACTGCCGCAAGCGCCTGTCGGCCTGATGCCCGCGGCTGCGGAAACGGTGGCTCAGGCCGGCGGGTCTGGTCCGGTCGCCATTCAGGATGATGCGGGTGAGCTGCGCACGCTCAGCGAAATCGAGCGCGACATCCTTCAGTATGCGATTGACTTCTACGAAGGCCATATGAGCGAAGTGTCCCGCCGTCTCGGGATTGGCCGTTCAACGCTGTACCGCAAGGTGCGTGAATATGATCTCGACGTTCGGGACGAGCGCAAGGCAAGCTAGGCCAAGGTGCAAAGGGAGTTTCCGGCCAAGACCGGACAGAAAGCCTCGCCAGACCGGCGGGGCTTTTTAGTTCGGGGTCGGCATCGCGTAGGACATGGTCACGTCGCAGCGTTCATAGCGGTGGCCATAGCGGCGCATGATTTCTGCGTCGTGGCGGAAGCCGTATTTTTCATAGAGGCGGATGGCGGCGTCGCATTTCGAATTGGTCAGCAGGAAGAGGTCCTGCACCTTCATCTGACGGGCGCGTTTCAGGATCTGGCGCATCAGGAAATCCCCGGCGCGGCGGCCCCGTGCGGAACTCAGCACGCCCATCTTGGTCAGCTCCACGCCGCCATCGTCCATCGGCATCAGGGCGCAGGTGCCAATGATGCCCAGGTCCGGATCGCGGACGAACAGGATTGTGCCGCCCTTGTCGATGACTTTTGCGCGCGGATTTTCGATCATGGCGATGTCCTCGGCCTCCAGCCGGAACATCTCCTCGACCCATTCGCGGGAGATGCGGTCGAAATGCGGGGCGAGAGCGTCTGTGAACTCGAGGATTTCCAGCCCTGCAGGGTTGGCGACCTGTTCAATCCGCGCTGACAACGCTTGCTCGGCCAGGCGCGATTCCACCAGACTGACGTCCGCAAGCAGATCGTGATCTGGATACAGGCACAGTTGCTGCGCGGCGTCGCGCACGGCGGGCCAGAAGCTGGCGCGCATTTCAGAGACCAGCGCTTCGCCGGCGGGCGTGAGGAATATCTCCTTCTGGCGATTGTCGCCTTCAACGGGTCTTGTATCGGTCAGGCCCATGGCCTGAAGGGCGTTGTGAATGCGCGTGATGGCCGGCTGGCTGACGCCAGTGGCCTCAACGGCGGCGGACACGCTGAGCGGGCCGTTCGCCTCAAGTGCGGCGATCAGGGGGAAATGTGTCGTCTGGATCGGATAGGCGCGATTGTCGAACACGCTGACGGCTTCGGCCTGCAATCGGTCGGCGAGGCGTTTGAGCCGACTGGCCAAACCAAGGTATCCGACCTGCTCAAGAATATCCTGTGCCATGAGGAGAATCCATAATTGGTTATATAACGCGTTATTTAATAAGCGGGTCGCGGGGCCGCGTCAATCCTCTATCCCGGTCCTGGCTCTGGCGGGGATGGGGAAGGGGGGATCTAGTGGTGCGTGGCGGCTTTCACGATTTCGCCGATCTTGCGGGCGTCGGCTTCGCGAGGGCTGCCGGTCCGCCAGGCGATGCCGATCTGGCGCCCGACAACCGGGTTCACGAATTCCCGCAAGGCCACGTCTGGTCCGATATTAAGACCGTTGTCCGTCGCCAGTTTCGGCAGCAGGGACACGCCGAGCCCTCCCGCGATCATGTTGACCAGCGTCCCGAGTGAGGTTGCGGCCACCTGGCCGGTGGAATTGCCGGTTTTCATCCGACAGATCGACAAAGCGTGATCGCGCAGGCAGTGCCCGTCTTCCAGCAACAGCATGTTCTCGCCGGACAGGTCTTCAGGCGACAATCCGTTCTTGTGCGCCAAGGGGTGAGAGGCCGGCGCGGCGAACAGGAACTCGTCATCGAACAGTGGCAGGATCTCGATACCCGGCACATCCCAGGGCAGGGCAATCAGCGCGGCGTCCAGGGTGCGGGTGCGCAACTGATCGATCAGGCGCGGCGTCTTTTCTTCATGAAGGTACAGTTTCAGCGCAGGAAACTGCTCGTTGAGGGCGCGCACAGCGGCGGGTAACACGAAGGGTGCGATCGTGGGGATAGCGCCGAGGTGGAATGGCCCGGTCAGCAGGGCGCCGGCGCTCTGAACGGACTGTACCAGTGAATGTGCGTCATTGATCAGCGCATTGGCCCGCGACACGGCAAGTTCGCCGGCATGCGTCAGCTTTGCGCCGCGGGGCTCCCGTTCGGCCAGTTTGACGCCGAGCAGGTCTTCCAGTTCCTTGATTCCAGCCGACAGGGTGGGCTGCGTCACATGGCACGCTTCGGCCGCTCGGGAGAAGGATCCGGTCTCTCCGAGAGCCACTAAATACTGCAGTTGGCGTAAGGTGGGTATAATCATAGATTCCATCTATAGCGGGGATGGAAATTATCAATTTTTCTTTTTGCCGCATCTGAGTAAAGGCAGCCCGACCGGGCCCACCGTCCCGGCAGCAAAAATCTTACCCAGGAGAATCACTATGCTTGGCATTGGCGAAAAGCTTCCCGAGTTCACTGTCACCGGCGTAAAGCCGAAATTCATGCAGCATGAGCAGAACGGCGAAAGCGCGTTCGAGCCGATCACGCAGGATTCCTTTGAGGGCAAGTGGAAGGTCATCTTCTTCTACCCGAAAGACTTCACCTTCGTCTGCCCGACTGAAATCGCTGAATTCGCCCGTCTGGCTGGCGACTTCGAAGACCGTGACGCTGTTGTGCTCGGCGGTTCCACAGATAACGAGTTCGTGAAGCTGGCATGGCGCCGCGACCACGCAGATCTCGCAGAACTGCCGATCTGGCAATTCGCTGACACGCGCGGCGAACTGGTTGACGGTCTGGGCGTGCGTGAGCCGTCTGAAGGCGTTGCCTATCGTGCGACGTTTGTTGTCGATCCGCACAACGTCATCCAGCACGTTTACGTCACCAACCTGAACGTTGGCCGCAGCCCGGCAGACACGCTCCGCGTGCTCGACGCCCTGCAAACTGACGAGCTGTGCCCATGTAACCGCCCGGTCGGCGGAGAAACTTTGGAACCAGCTGCCTAGTTCGCGCATATACTGAGCGCACGCTGATACTCCTGGGAAGATGCTCCTCTCCCTCCCCCACCCCAAAGGAGCGTCTTCCCGTCAGCGTGACGCATGGCCCGGCAGGCCCTCGTCCACCCAGTTCCAAGGACGTTGGCACTCCCCTCCCACCCAGCCTTACAGGCTTGTCGGGCCACTTCGCTCCCGTCACATCGAAATCTAAAAACTGATCCCGGAAGGATGAGGATTCATGTCTATCGAGTCCCTGAAATCTTCGCTGCCTGACTATGCGAAGGACCTTAAGCTCAATCTCGGTTCCCTAATGAACGAGACCCTGCTGAGCGACCAACAGAAATATGGCTGCTTCCTGGCCTGCGCCCATGCCGTGGGCGAGCCGCAGACGCTGTCCGCGCTGCAGGCCGAGGCCGAAGAGAAGCTGAGCCCCGAGGCGATCAAGGCTGCGAAAGCTGCCAGCGCCATCATGGGCATGAACAATGTCTATTACCGTTCGATCCACCTGATCAGCGCCCCGACCTACAAGACGCTGCCAGCCAAGCTGCGCATGAACGTGATCGGCGCGCCGGGAATCGAGAAAGAGGACTTCGAATTGTACTCGCTGGGCGTGTCTGCCGTGAATGGCTGCGGCATGTGCCTCGACGCCCACGAGGCTGAGCTGCGCAAGCATGGCCTGTCGGCTGAGCAGGTTCAGGCCGGTATCCGCATCGGCGCGGTCGTAAACGCCGTCGCGCGCGTTCTGGCTGCAGAAGCTGTTACAGTCTCCGCGCCTGCTTGACCTCCGCTGAGGCGAGTCTTCTGATTACTTGAAGGCCCCGAAGCATTGCTTCGGGGCCTTTTCAATGCAGGCAAGCATTTGGCAAGTGATCAAAGTGCGAAATGCCCGAAATTGGGTCGCTTGCGAAACGAGCTGTGGAAATCGTCAAAAAAAGACATATGGGCCGCCGGGCTGGACCAGATCGGGGGCAGGGGGCGTCAGCAACCTGATTCAGAACGGAAATTTTCAGAAAGCCCATGCTGGCCCATATATGGGTTCTGGTTTGTTCTGCTTAAATTTGTTTTTTGTTCCGTCGCTTAACGTGTGTGGATACTTGGATTCATCCACAGCGCCCATTGAGGCCCATACTGTCCCATGATACTCCACGTTAATACATGGTTTACCCATGTGGGGTTGAGGCATTTCAAGACAGGGTCAGCGGGTGTTCGTTTCCACCTATGAAAGCGCTATTGATGCAAAAGGACGGGTTTCCATACCCGCACCCTTTCGCGCGGCGCTGGGTGGCGGAAATCGCATCTTCCTGTGGTCGGCACTGGACGGTTCAGGCTGTCTCGAGGGCGGCGGTGAAGCCCTGATGGCGATGTATCGCGCCACGCTGACGCGCCTTGCGCCCCACTCCCCCGCGCGCAAGGCCCTGGTCACTCGCATCATTGCCGGCTCGGCAGATCTAAAGATGGACGACACCGGCCGGATCAAACTGACAGATGAATTGACCAAGGCGGCGGGCTTGGACGGCCGCGTGAAGTTTGCCGGCAATATGGACAGCTTCCAGATCTGGAACCCTGATCGCCATGCCGAACACTTCGACGCCATGGCCGCCGAAGCCGCGAAGGAAGACACGCTGGAAGCGCTGGGCCAGGCCTATTCCGAAGTGCTGATGCAGCAGGCCAATGGCGGCGCAGCCCTGAAACTGGTCGACGGGGGAGAGAGCTGATGCCGACAGACTCCCCGACCATTCCCGCGGCCGATAGCGGACACAAGCCAGTGATGCTGGATGAAGTGGTCGAATGGCTCGCGCCGGGCGAGGGCGATGTGATCATTGATGGCACATTTGGCGGCGGTGGCTACAGCCGCGCCATCCTGAATGCCGCGAACTGCACACTGCTGGCGATTGACCGCGATGAAGACGCAATTGCCCGCGCAAAGGCATTCCAAACACAAACGGAACGCCTCGTTCCGTTGCCCGGATGCTTCGGTGATATGGATGATCTGGCCAAATCGGCGGGTCATCAGGCTGTCGATGGCGTAGTGCTGGACATTGGCGTGTCCAGTTTCCAGATCGATCAGGCCGAACGTGGTTTTTCCTTCATGAAGCACGGGCCGCTGGACATGCGCATGGGTGCGACAGGCCCGAGCGCGGCGGACGTGGTCAACCAGATGGCCGAGCGGGATCTCGCCAACATCATTTTCCGGCTGGGTGAAGAAAAGCAGTCCCGTCGCATTGCGCGCGCCATTGTTGCGCGCCGTGCTGACGCACCTTTCGAGACAACGACGGAACTTGCCGAGACGGTCGAGACGGCCGTGGGTGGCCGCAAGGGCGCGCGTATCCATCCGGCGACGCTGACCTTCCAGGCGATCCGCATGTATGTGAATGACGAACTGGGCGAGCTGGCCCGCGCGCTGCACGCGGCTGAGCGGATCCTGCGCCCCGGCGGACGGCTGGTCATCGTCACCTTCCATTCGCTGGAGGATCGCTTGGTCAAGCAGTGGCTGAAGAGCCGCGCTGGTAAGGCGGGCGGCGGATCGCGTCACATGCCCGTCGCTGAGCAGGGGCCGGGTTCGACCTTCGATCTGCCGGTTTCAAAGGCGATCCTGCCTGGTGCTAACGAAGTTGAAGGCAATCCGCGCGCACGGTCTGCCAAGTTGCGGGCCGCGATCCGGACCAACGCGCCTGCCATCGAGGATGAAGCCAGCGACGGCATGAATTTGCCGCCGATTTCAGAACTGGAGGATGCCCAATGAGCCGTCGTGCATTTCTGTTTGGACTGGTCGTGATCGGCCTGCTCATCGTCAGCCTGTACCGAGCCAAATACGGCGCCAAGGACACCGCCAACGAATTGGTGGCAATCGAGGCGCAGATCGAGGCAGCAGAATCCGAAAAGGCGCTGCTTGAGACCGAGCTGTCTCATATGAGCCGCCGCGAATGGATCGAGGAATACGCCCGCACCGAACTGGGCATGGCACCGCCAAAGCCGGAACAGATGGCCTCTGAAGGTGATCTCGATGCGTTGGTGGGCGAGCCGAACAGCCTGGCCGTCAGCGCGCCTGCCGCGCTTGAGGAAGGGGAGGCGCCTGAGTGAGCGAAGCCTCCCGGAACCGGACACGGCTTGCTGGTCTTGCGATCGGCGCGCTGTTTGTCGTTCTGGCTGGCAAGGCCGGCTACCTGTCCCTGGCGGGAGAGAATGCACCTTCGCGCGCAGATGGTCAGAAGACCGAGCGTGTTGTGCGGGCAGATATCGTCGACCGGAATGGTGAGCTTCTGGCAACCTCTGTCAGCGTCTATTCGCTGGTCGCTAATCCGAAGCTGATCTGGGACGGGGCGGAAGTCGCCGAAGCCCTGGCAACCGTGCTGCCGGACCTAGACGTTGAGGACATGACGCGCCGCCTGTCCGATCAGAGCCGGGAATTTGTCTGGGTGGAACGCGGCCTGACCCCGCGCCGCAGGCAGGCCGTGTTCGATCTGGGGCTTGAGGGCCTGCGCTTTGAAGAGGAAAGCCGCCGGGCCTATCCCCGCGGCACGCTGGCCGGTCAGGTCCTTGGCTATACGAACATAGACGGCGTTGGCGCAGGCGGCATCGAATACAGCCAGAATGAACGTCTCGCAGCCGGCGGAGAGCCGATTCGCCTGACCATCGACAATGGCGTTCAGGCGGCCGTGGAAGCGGAACTGGCGATTTCAGCTGTTGAGCACGAGGCCGAAGGCGCTGCAGCAATCCTGATGGATGCGCAGACCGGCGAGATCCGCGCGATGGCCAGCTGGCCGCCTTTCGACCCGAACCGGTCCATCGACATTTCCATGACAGACCCGTCCCGCCTGAACCGGGCGACGGGCGCGGTTTATGAGTTGGGCTCGATTTTCAAGCCGTTCACCGTCGCCGCTGCGCTCGAAGCGGGCGTGATCCATCCCAAGGAATTGTTCGACGTGCGCAAGCCGCTCGAAATTCGCGGCTACAAGATCGAGGATGACCATCCGCTCTATGGCGATGCGGATGTCACGCACATCATTTCCAAGAGTTCGAACATCGGCACAGTGCGGATCAACGAGAAGCTCGGCCCGCGCCGCCAGCAGGATTTCCTGCGCCGCGCAGGTCTGATGGACCGGGCAAGGATTGAATTGTCCGGCAGCTCTGCGCCCATCCTGCCAGAACGGTTCGACGACCTCTATTCCGCCACCGTGTCCTATGGGCACGGCATTGCCGTTTCGCCGATGGCGTTCCTTGCGGCCTTCTCATCCTTTGCGAATGGCGGCGAGCGCGTTCAGCCGACGCTGATCATGGACGCCACGCGAGAGCGGCCTGAACCGGTCAGGGTCATGTCGGCCCTGACAGCGGACATGGTGAATGTCATGATGCGCGAAGCGGTCGTCACCGGCACTGGCAAGAATGCCGAAGTGGCAGGCTATCGCGTCGCCGGAAAAACCGGCACCGCCGAGAAGCCGGTCGATGGCGGATATGATGATGACCGCAATGTCACGAGCTTTGCGGCAGTCTTTCCCTATGATCGCCCCCAATATGCCCTGATCGTCACCCTCGATGATCCGAAGGCCGGATCGGAGATCGGCGCGACGGCGGCGTTCAATGCGGCTCCGGCAGCGGGACGGATGATCGAGCGTGTGGCTCCGCTTCTGGGGCTGGCCCCACGCTTCGAGGATATCCGCCCGGCTGGCGCAGCCCTCCGCTCCGGCGAGGAGAAGAGGAGTTCCTTGTGACCAGTCTGAAAGACCTGTTCCCGCTCATCGAGCAGGGCGATATCGAAATCAAAGGCATGACGGCTGACAGCCGCCGTGTCGCGCCGGGCTATCTGTTCGCTGCGCTGAAAGGCACCGTATCGGACGGACGGGATTACATTCCGCAAGCCATTGAAAAAGGTGCAGTGGCGGTCCTGTCTGAAGGCGGCGTGGATGTAGGGGGTGCGGCGCACGTCATCGCAGACGAGCCGCGCCGGGCGCTGGCGCTGGCCGCGAAACGTTTCCATGCTGCGCAGCCCAAGACGATTGCAGCTGTGACGGGCACGAATGGCAAGTCGTCCACAGTCGATTTCTGTCGCCAGTTGTGGACGAATGCGGGCCTGTCCGCTGCCTCAATGGGAACGCTGGGAGCCATCGGCCCGAAAGGCAAGATTGACGTAGGCCATACGACGCCAGATCCCGTCACCATTCACGAGACCCTGCACGAACTGGTCGAACAGGGCGTGACCCATTGCGCGATGGAGGCGTCCAGTCACGGCCTGGAACAGCACCGCCTGGACGGGGTGGACTTGTCGGCAGTGGCGTTCCTGAACTTCACGCAGGACCATCTCGATTACCATGCGACGATGGAGGAGTATCTCGACGCGAAGCTGCGCCTGTTCCGCGACTTCGGTGGGCAAGGCATGCCGGCCATTGTCAACGCAGACAGCGACCATCGCGACGTGTTTGAGAAGGCCGCAACCGATCATGGCCTTCAGATCGTGTCCTTCGGCTGGCGCGGGGAAGACCTGTGGATTGACGAGATCATGCCGCGTGCGACCGGGCAGGTGTTGAACCTGTTCTGGCGTGATGTGGAATGGAAACCATTCGAATTGCCCCTGATCGGTGAATTCCAGGCGCTGAACGCGCTCGCGGCGGCGGCGATCTGCCTGTCACTCGGGATGGAGCCTGAGCAGGTGGTCGACGGGCTGACAAAGCTGAAGCCTGTCAAAGGCCGACTGGAGCTTGTCGGGAAGACAGAAGCTGGCGCTGGCGTGTTCGTGGACTATGCCCACACACCGGACGGGCTTGATGTGCTGCTGCGCGCGGTTCGTCCGCACACGGCGGGGCGTTTGAAGGTGATCTTCGGATGCGGCGGCGACCGGGATGCGAAGAAACGTCCGCTGATGGGAGAGATCGCCGCGCGCCAAGCGGATGATGTCATCGTGACAGACGACAATCCCCGCTCTGAAGACCCGGACAAGATCCGCCACGCCATCCTGGATGCTGCGCCAAACGCGCGCGAGATCGGAGATCGCGCCGAAGCGATCCGCACGGTGATCGCCGAGCTGCAAAAAGGCGACACGCTGGTGATTGCCGGCAAGGGACACGAAACCGGCCAGATCATCGGTTCGGATGTGATCCCGTTCTCTGATCAGGACACGGCGCTCGACGCCCTGAAGGGGATTGCCGGATGAGTGCGCCGCTCTGGACCTCTTCAGACATTGCGCTCGTGACGGGCGGCGCTGCGACCGATCCGTTCGCAGTGACCGGGTCTGTGTCGATCGACACGCGCAGTCTGAAGCCGGGCGACTTGTTCGTTGCCCTGAAGGACCAGCGCGATGGCCATGACTTTGTCGAGGCGGCGTTCGCAGCCGGGGCGGCAGGCGCGCTCGTCTCGCAACAGGTTGGCCTGGGGCCGCAAGTCGTGGTCGAGGATGTGCTGGCGGCGCTGGAACAGATGGGCGTGGCCGCGCGGGTGCGCTGTGGCGCACATCGCACGGCGGTAACAGGATCGGCCGGCAAGACCAGCGTCAAGGAAATGCTGGCGCAGATCTACCGCACATTCGGCCCGGCGCACTGGAACGTCAAAAGCTTCAACAATCATTGGGGTGTGCCGCTGACGTTGGCGCGCATGCCGGAAGAAACCACCCGCGCTGTGTTCGAAATCGGCATGTCGACGCCGGGCGAAATTGCGCCGCGCAGCCAGATGGTTCGTCCGCATACCGGCATCGTCACCTGCATTGCGGGCGCGCATCTGGAAGGTCTCGGTTCGCTCAGCGCGGTGGCGCACGAAAAGGCTGACATCTTCAGCGGGCTGGAAGCCGGAGGCACGTTCATCCTGCCGGCCGATGACGAGTTCTTCGAATACCTGGCCGGGCGCGCACGTCGCTTTTGTCCGACCGGAAATCTTGAGAGCTTTGGCCGCAGCGCCGGGGCAACGGCGCGGGTTGTCGGCTATGAGACGGACGGCAATGAAAGCCGGATCCAGCTGGACATTGTCGGCAAGCCCGTTCTGGTCACGATCAATGCCGTTGGCGAGCATTGGGCGATGAATGCGGCAGCGGCCGTACTGGCGGCGAGCCAGTCAGGTCTGGCGGTCGAGGATTGCGCCGAAGCGCTGACGGGGTACACACCACCCCCGGGGCGGGGCACGGCAGAGCAGATCGCCTTGCCACAAGGCGGTGCGATCACGCTGATCGACGACGCCTACAACGCGAACCCAGCCAGCATGCGCGCGTCGCTGTCGGCCCTGCTGCGCCGCAGTGGCGGCCGGCGCCTGATTGCGCTCGGAGAGATGCTGGAAATCGGCGATACATCGGATGCGGAGCATGCGGGTCTGGCTGATCCTGTGGCAGAAACCGGACCGGCTGCCATTTTCCTGTCAGGCGACAAAATGACTCATCTGGCGGACTCACTTCCGCCCCAGTTCGAGCCGATCTGGGCACGCAGTTGGGAAGAGCTGTGGAATCCTCTGCAAAATGCACTCCGAGATGGAGATGTGCTCTTGATCAAGGGGTCGAATGCGTCCGGGATGGCGAAACTAGCTGACCGACTTCGCCAATGGAGCGAGTCGGCAACGGGTAAGATGGAAGGCGGGGCAGAAGGCACCGCAAAGGTTGGGTGATGCTATATGAGTGGCTGGCCGCAGACAGCGGTATATTCAATGTTCTGAACTATATCACCTTCCGCTCGGGAGCCGCTGTGGTGACGGCTTTCCTGGTGACGGTGATGTTCGGCGATGCGATGATCAACTTCCTCCGTGCCCGGCAGGGTAAGGGGCAGCCGATCCGCGACCTGTCACTGGAAGCCCAGCTCTCGAAGCAGGGCACACCAACCATGGGCGGCTTCCTGATCTGGTTTGGCCTGGTCATTGGCGTTCTGCTCTGGGGCAATCTGAAAAACCCTTACATCTGGGTCACCCTGTTCGTGACCCTGTCCTATGCTTTCCTCGGCTTCCTCGACGATTTCGCCAAAGTGTCCAAACAGAGCGATGCGGGCGTCTCGGCCAAGCTGCGCTTGCTGGTCGGTTTCGGCATTGCGGCGCTGGCCTGCGCCTTCATCATGGGCCTGCACGGCGCGCACACACCTGCCGGGCACGCCGAATGGGGGCCACTGAACGATCTGTCGAAGACCATTGCCGGTCTTGCACCACAGACCAGCGTTGAGCCGGCCGACCCGGCCTTTGCGGGCGGCGTGGCCGTGCCGTTCGTGAATGACTATTTCTTCCCGCTTGGCGCATTCTTCATCCTGTTTGGAATGATCGTTGTGGTCGGCAGTGCAAACGCTGTGAACTTCACCGACGGGCTCGACGGGCTGGCCATCGTGCCGATGAGCTTTGCCGCGGCATCCTATGCGCTCATTGCCTACCTTACGGGTAACTTCGTGTTCGCCGATTATCTCGGTATCCAGTTCACGCCCGGCACCGGCGAACTGGCCGTGCTGCTTGGCGCCATGATCGGCGCGGGTATGGGCTTTCTCTGGTACAATGCCTATCCGGCAAAGGTCTTCATGGGCGATACCGGCTCACTGGGCCTCGGCGGCATGCTGGGCGTCGTGGCGGTTGCCGCCAAGCACGAGTTCGCGCTGGTCATCATCGGCGGCCTGTTCGTGCTGGAAGCCCTGTCAGTCATGATGCAGGTCGGCTGGTTCAAGATCACGCGAAAGCTGACCGGCGAAGGCAAGCGCATTTTCCTGATGGCGCCGCTGCACCACCATTTCCAGAAGAAGAACTGGCCCGAGACGCGCGTTGTCGCTCGGTTCTGGATCCTGTCCGTCCTGTTCGCCCTCGCGGGCCTCGCAACCCTGAAGCTGAGGTAAGCCGAGACTTATGATTCCGATTACTGAATATGCGGGAAGAGATGTTGCAGTGTTCGGCCTTGGCCGGACAGGCCTCTCGGCTGCGAAGGCCCTGAAGGCCGGCGGCGCGCGTGTTCATGCCTGGGATGATAATGAAGAGACCCGCGCCAAGGCAGAGGCCGCCGGTCTGACCCTGTCCGACATCAACAAGCGCGACTGGCAGACCTTTGCCGCGCTCGTCCTGTCGCCGGGCGTGCCTTACAAATTCCCTCAGCCTCATCGCATCGTGCGCATGGCCGAAATGACCAATGTGCCAATCGTCGGGGACATGGAATTGTTCGCCCGCGCGGTGCAGGCGCTGCCGGAGCGTGGACGCCCGAAGATCGTTGGCATTACCGGCACGAATGGAAAATCGACCACGACGGCGCTGATCGGGCACATCCTGAAACAGGCTGGCCGGGATGTGCGCATCGGCGGAAACATCGGTACCGGCGTTCTGGATCTGGCGCCCCTGCACGCCAATGCGGTTTATGTACTGGAACTGTCGTCCTATCAGCTGGACCTGGTGAAGAGCCTGCATTGCGATGTGGCCGTGCTGATGAACATCACGCCGGACCATCTGGATCGTCATGGCGGCATGGAAGGGTATCAGGCTGCGAAGATGCGCATCTTCCAGAACCAGACAGAGCGGGATGTCGCCGTGATCGGGTTTGACGATGTGATCACCCAGTCCATCGCCATCGGCCTGTCGGCAAACGGCCCGGCGCGGGTCCTGCAGGCCTCTTCCACCTATGCGCTTGGCCGCGGTGTCAGCGCCGTGGACGGACGGCTTTACGACAGCAGCAACGGTCAGGCCCAGTACATTGGCAATCTGCGCGACTGCGTCGCCTTGCCCGGTCGCCACAACCACCAGAACGCTGCGGCGGCCTATGCGGCCTGTCGCTCGCTGGGCCTCGACCAGCAGGCGATCATGGACGGTCTGCGCACCTTCCCTGGCCTTGCGCATCGCCTGGAACTGGTGGGCGAGATCGATGGCGTGAAATTCGTCAACGACTCCAAGGCCACCAATGCCGAGGCCGCAGAGCAGGCGCTGAAGGCCTACAAGAATGCCTACTGGATCGCGGGCGGCGTGCCCAAGGCCGAAGGCATCAAGCCGCTGGCGCCCTTGTTCCCGAATATAACCAAGGCCTATCTGATCGGCGAAGCCGAGGAGCCATTCTCTGCCACGCTGAAGGGGCAGGTTGCTGTTCAGTCCTGTGGCTCGCTCGAAAAAGCAGTCGCGGCTGCATTTAAGGATGCAAAAGCGGTCGGAGACGAAAATCCGGTCATTCTTCTTTCACCTGCCTGTGCCAGTTTCGACCAGTTCCGCGATTTTGAACATCGCGGAGATGTGTTCCGGAGCATCGTTCAGTCCATGATGCCGCAGGAGATGAAGGAGTTGGCTTGACCTACGTATCGTCCACCCCACTGCTCGCACGCTCGGACATGTCCTGGCTGACCGAGTGGCGGCGGACGCTCGATTGGGGCCTGCTCGGCGGCGCATTCTTCCTCATGGCAATCGGCCTGCTCCTGTCACTCGCGGCAGGACCATCGGCAGCGACCCGCATCGGGTATGACGATCCCTATTTCTTTGTTCTGCGTCAGGTCTGCTTTGTCGGTCTGGGCGGCGTGATCATGGTGGCGGTCAGCATGCTGGACCGCGCCTGGGCCCGGCGCTTCGCCACATTTGTGTTCGTTGCCAGCCTCGCCCTGATGTTCTTTATCCTGCTCTATGGCCACGAAGCCAAGGGCGCGCAGCGCTGGTTGCGCATTGCCGGATTTTCGCTCCAGCCGAGTGAGATGGTGAAGCCAGCCCTGATCGTGCTCGGCGGCTGGTTGCTGGCCCAACGTGAACAGTATCCGGACGGTCCCTGGGCGGTGACGGCATTCCTGTTCTATGCGGTCACGCTTGGCTTGTTGCTGCTGCAGCCCGATGTGGGCCAGTCCGCGCTTCTCACAGCGGCCTTTGTCGTGACCTTCTTCGTCAGCGGGCTTCCATGGAAATGGGCTGCCGGATTTGCCGTTGGCGGCCTGGGCCTCGCAGCGTCCCTTTACGCCTTGCTGCCGCATGTGCGCTACCGGGTGAACAGTTTCATCGACCCGAGTTCAGCCGACACGTATCAGATCGACCGCGCGGCTGAGGCGATCGGCAGGGGCGGACTGTTCGGCGTCGGGCCGGGAGAAGGCCAGGTGAAGATCCATCTGCCGGACGCGCACACGGATTTCATCTTCGCTGTCATGGTCGAGGAATTCGGTCTGGTGGCGGCGCTGGTGCTGATGGCGATTTTCGTTCTGCTGATCCTGAGAGGCTTCCGTGCAAGCTCTCGCGTGCACGATGGTTATGCACGTGCAGCCAGTGCCGGACTCTTCACGCTATTTGGCCTTCAGGCTGCCATAAACATTGCGGTAAATCTGGCTCTGATACCGCCCAAGGGCATGACACTGCCTTTTGTGTCCTATGGCGGCTCGTCCATGATCGGGACGGGATTGACACTGGGCCTTGCGCTGGCACTTGTGCGCGGACAAGGTACGCGCACAAGGGGCCGGTATGGCTGACACGAAAGACAAGCTCGTTATCATTGCAGCAGGTGGTACCGGAGGGCACATGTTCCCTGCGCGCGCCTTTGCCGATGAGATGCGCGCACGTGGCTGGAAGATCGGCCTGATTTCTGACAAGCGCGGGGTCAAGTACGCCAAGGATTTCCCGGCTGACTGGATGGAGCAGGTGCAGGCATCTTCGCCCAATTTCCGAAAGCCCTGGACGCTCCCGAAAGCTGCGATGAAAATCAATGCAGGCATCAGCCGCGCCAAAAGACTGATGTTTGAATCCCGGCCCTTGTTGGTGGCAGGTTTCGGAGGTTATCCGGCCTTCCCGGCCCTGGCCGCGGCCCGGCGCATGAAAGTGCCGATCATCATTCACGAACAGAACGCGGTGCTTGGCCGCGTGAACCGGCGCTTTGCCCGGCAGGCCAAGCTGGTGGCGAGCGGGTTCGAGCGGCTGGACAAGCTGCCATCGTGGAGCGCGCATCTGGCGGTTGGCAATCCGGTACGTGAAGCAATCCTTGCGCGGCGTGATGATCCGTTCCCGTCCACGGATGACAAGCTGACCATCCTGATCACGGGCGGCAGCCAGGGATCAAAGATTATCGGCGAGACCATTCCCGCGGCCATCGTTGATCACATTCCGCCGCCGCTGCAATCGCGCCTGCGTGTGATCCAGCAGGTCCGCAAGGAACAATATGCCTTTGTCGACAACATGTACCGCCGGGCAAAGATCGAGGCGGAATTGTCGCCATTCTTCTCCGATATGCCGGAGAAGCTCTCGCAAGCACATCTCGTCATCGCGCGGTCCGGGGCAGGGACGGTTTCGGAGATCGCAGCTGTTGGTCGGCCGAGCATCCTGATCCCGCTGGCGATCGCCATGGATGACCACCAGGCCGCCAATGCTGAGGCGCTGACGGAGATCGGCGCCGCCGACATGGTTCTGGAAAGCAATCTCTATCCGCAATTGCTGGGCGGTCTGATCGCCGCACGTCTGCAGGATACGGACGAGCTGAAAGAGCGCGCGGCCAAGGCGAAAGCTGCAGCCAAGGTCACCGCCGCCAAGGAACTTGCCGACATGGCAGAGCGGGTCGCAGAGCTTTAGGCTACCCGAGGGGCGCAGGCGTGCGTCTTGTGCATTTTCGCGTCGCGTAGCCATTCCCATCCAAAGGCGGTGTCGGATTCGCCATGCTGCTGGCGGTGCGCAAGGCGCTGCAACGCTTCGTCCAGTGTCGGCTGGTGGCCTTCCGGCACCCACCACATGACGAAATGCATATCCCGCATGAGTTCGAACCATTCGTCCCGGCGCTCATAGAATTTGCGGTGGATGGTGCCCCAGACAAAGGTCTCGAGACTTCTGACGTCTTCCCAGACCGTCAGATTTGCGACGAATTGCGGGTCGTCGCCGATTTTCGCGTCGGTGTTGCCCTGACCGGGTTCGCTTGAGCCTTCCATCATCCAGACGAAACCCGGCATGGATTTGCCGATCCCGTTGACGAGGTCCAGATTGTCCATGAACTCCTTGACGCGCGGATCATCTGTCGGGGCGGCGAGGCGGCCGACATTCAACTGGGCCAGATGCATGTTCATGATTGAGGCTCCCAAGGCGGTGAAGCACCAGAATCGCGCCTCATTCCAGTCATGTTGGGGGCGCACGGTGAGCGTTCAAGAATAACGCCGACAGGTTTCATGAATGCGTCATGCAGAAGCAGCGCTTGCTTCCCGCTCCCGCGTCACGGTATCGCTAGGCGTTCCCGCTATCTCACCTGGACGATCACGCATGACCTCTCCCACTCCTTTTGACCTTGGCCCGGCGCATATTGTCGGCATCGGCGGCATTGGCATGTCCGGCATCGCGGATGTGATGATCACGATGGGCTATGAGGTTCAGGGCTCGGATATTCGGGAATCCGACAACATCCAGCGCCTGAGAGAGCGCGGCGCGAAAATCTTCATTGGCCACAAGGCCGAGAATGTGAAGGGCGCCGGAACGGTCATCATTTCCACCGCGATCAAATCCGGCAATCCGGAAGTGGACGCCGCCCGCGCTGCCGGCATCCCGGTGGTGCGCCGCGCCAATATGCTGGCAGAGATCACGCGCCTGAAATACACGGTCTGCATCGCCGGAACGCATGGCAAGACCACGACGACCAGCATGGTCGCGGCGCTGCTGGATGGCGCGAACATCGATCCGACCGTCATCAATGGCGGCATCATCCATGCCTATGGCTCGAACTACAAAGCGGGCGAAAGTGACTGGATGGTGGTCGAAAGCGACGAGAGCGACGGCACCTTCGCCAAGCTGCACCCGACCTGCGCCGTGGTCACCAATATCGATCCGGAACACATGGATCATTATGGCAGCATGGAGAAACTGCGCGAGGCGTTTGATACGTTCGTGGAGAATTTGCCGTTTTACGGATTTGCCGTCCTGTGTACGGACCACCCGGAAGTGCAGGGGCTGGCCGCGCGCGTGACAGACCGCCGCCGGATCACCTATGGCTTCAATCGCCAGGCTGATGTGCGGGCCATCAATCTGAATACCGATCTTTCCGGCGCGCATTTTGATGTCGCGCTGCGTCGTCCGGGGTCTGCCCAGCCGCGCATGATTGAAGGGCTGACCCTGCCGATGGCGGGTGAGCACAATGTACAGAACGCCCTGGCCGCCGTGGCCGTGGCGCTTGAGCTTGGCGCGACGGATGACCAGATCCGGACGTCCATGGGCCAGTTCGGCGGGGTAAAGCGCCGCTTCACACAGGTCGGCGAATGGACGCCCGTCGAGGGCCAGCCACCTGTGCGCATCATCGACGATTATGGGCATCACCCGGTGGAGATCTCCGCCGTGCTGAAGGCCGCGCGGGCCATGCAGGGGCAGGGCCAGCTGATCGCCGTTTGCCAGCCGCACCGCTATACTCGGCTGCGCGACCTGTTTGAGGATTTCTCGCGCTGTTTCGATCAGGCCGACCATGTTCTGGTCGCGCCGGTCTATGAAGCAGGCGAAACGCCGATCGAGGGCTTTGACCATGAATCGCTGGCGGCCAGCATTTCGCGTAGCGGCCATCGCGGCGCGGTGACGATCGATTCTCTCGAAGCACTCCCGACCGCATTGAAGGGATTGGCCGAGCCCGGCGCGATGGTGGTTTGTCTCGGCGCCGGCGACATCACCAAGTACGCGGCGGATCTCGCAGAAAAGCTGTCAGGCTGACGTAGCGACAGCCGCAAAACCGCTTTCCCTTCCCGTCCGAATGTGCACGCTAGGCAGCAGATGCCGGGAAACGGCACTTGGGAGGACAATTCATGACCGAGACATCCATTTCACCCGGCCAGGATGAGGAAGCTGCAATCGCGGCTGCACAAGGCACCCGCACGGCCGGGGAAGGTGGAGCGCTCGGCAAGACGGGGTTTGCCTGGGCCTGGTTCGAATGGGCCCGCAACCCGTATTACATCCTGATCATCATCTACGTGTTCGCGCCTTACTTCGCGCGGGACATTATCGGCGCAGACATTCTGGCCAGTGGCGAACTGGAAGGCATGGACCCGGAGACTGCGCGGCAAGTGGCCGGCGCAAAGGGGCAGGCTGTTGTCGCATCCCTGTCGAAATGGGCCGGCGCGATTGCGGCGCTGACGGCGCCTTTCCTCGGCGCAGCGTTTGACCGGGGCTTGAGACGCAAGCCCTTGCTGGTCCTGTTCCTTGGCACGCTGTCTGTGCTCAGCTTCCTGCTCTGGTGGGCGGTGCCGGGCGAAGCGGGTTTCTCCACGGGCACAGTCATCGCCATCCTGATCGCGGCCTATGTGACCTATACGTTCAGCGAAGTGACCCACAATTCCATGCTGCCAGATGCGGCGCGACCGTCAGCGCTGCCTGCAGTATCCGGTCTCGGCCTGGCGCTTGGCAATGCAGCGGCGGCGCTCTTGTTCGTGGGGATTATCGGCATGTTCGCCCTGCCAGATATGCTGGGTTGGCCATTTGCTGAGCCGCTGTTCGGCATCGACACGTCGAAATATGAGCATTTCCGCATTGCCGGTCCGATCTGCGCGGTCTGGCTGGCCGTGATGATCGTACCCTTCTTCCTGTACTCGAAGGATACCGGCGTGAAGGGCACACCTTTCTTTCCATCCGTGAAGCAGGGGGCCGAAGGGGTCATCCGCACCGTGCGCAAGGCGGCGCAGTATCGTGAGGCATTCAAATTCCTGATCGCGCGCACGATATATGCCGATGGCATGTTCGCCCTGCTGGCGCTGGCAGCTGTCTATGTCAGCCTGTTCCTCGGCTGGGGCATTGTCGAGCTGACCGTGTATGCGATCTGGGCGTCCATCTGGGCAGCGGTTGGCGGCGTTGCAGGCGGCTGGTTTGATTCAAAGCTCGGCCCGAAAAATGCCCTTCTGATGGAATTGCTGGCCATCGTGATCATCCTGTTCTTTGGCCTGTCCGTGACGCGTGACTCCATCCTGTTCGGCCTGATCGAGAACCGGGAGCTGTGGAGCGCACCGGTCTTCTCCAGCCTGTCGGATGTAACCTATCTGCTGAATGGCGCCCTGATCGGTGTGTTTGCCACCGCGAACATCTCTTCCAGCCGCTCCATGCTGGTGCACATTGCGCCAACGCATATGCGGGGAGAGTTCTTCGGCCTCTACGCGATTGCCGGAACGGTCACGGTCTGGATCGGGCCGTTGCTGATCGAACTGTTCACAACCTGGTCAAACAGCCAGCGCGTCGGCATGTCTGCCATTGCCTTGCTGTTCTTCCTGGGATTTGCCGTGCTGACGACCGTCCGTGTCGGCAAGGCGCCTGCCGATTGAGGCGCCCGACTTAGCTGCCAGATCTAGCTCGTGGGGCCAAAGGCGTCGCCGTCGCCCTTCGTGACACGGGAAATCTCGTTCACGCGGCGGGGGCGCAGGTAGAATTTGTCATCGATGACCACTTCGGATTTCAGAAATCCGCCGATCTTGCTTTTGTAGTTGTAGACAACTTCCGCCATGATGACCGAACCGGGGGATGACACGATGCCCGATGGCACAGTGACGGTATCGCCCTTGGAATAGGCGGGCATCAGATACGCGTCCGACCAGTCAACCCGCGTGCGGCCATCGCCATTGTCGACAATGCTGGTGATCCGCATCGTGGCGATTTCAGCGTCGTAGGGCTGCATCATCACCACTGCGGCGGCGAACATTTCTTCCATGTCGCTGTCCGTCACCGTGGCAAGGCGCGCGGTGAGGTCACCAAGGCCAGCCGTGGTCGAAGTCACCCGGCGATCCACGCGCATCAGCAGACTGAGTTCGACAGCGCCGAGATAGATCAGCAGCAGAAGCGGCGCGATCAGGGCAAATTCGACCGCCGAGACGCCTTCTTCATTGTAGCGGATACCGCGCACACCGCGCCATTTCAGACGGGGATTAAGCCGTGAAAGAAGTGATTTGGCAGACATGTTGATCAATCTCCAAAAGGCTCGTTGCGGAAGACGGCATTGGCCTGAAGCAAATGACGATTGTTCGGAAGCGTTGACAGCGGCGCGGACACCCACGGCGTCATCAGCTTCCATTCGTACATGACCCGCACAGCGACCACGTCATTGGCCGATCCGGGATCATATTTGAAATCACTGTCATCGATCTCGCCATCGCCATCGAGCGGCGAGGTCAGGTCGGCCGCGCTGAACCTGTCCAGCGAGCGGACGTCAATGAAGAGGCGTTCGTCGCACTCCAGCAATTCATAGAAGTTCGAGCAGACCTCGTTGCGAAACTCGATCTTGGTGAAGGCATTGTCCTGCGCCTGTCCGGTGCGGATCTTCCGCGCAGCCTCGCCCAGCGCATGCTCCAGAACCGTCGACATGATGAAGATCAGGCAGACCTCCATCAAACCAAAGATCAGGAAGAAGAAGGGCACAGCCACAATAGCGAACTCGACGGCGGTGGCCCCGCGCCGGTCTTCACACCAAGCCTGAAACTTCCGGCGCAACAATGGCGCCACCAATCCGTGCTGTGCAAACATGTTCATCACCCGGAAAAAATCCCCTTATCAGGAATTCATATAGCGGGTTTCGGTTTGCGGCCGGTTGAGGGGATAGATTGAATTTTATCTATTCCGCAGGAAGAGCAGGCAAAGCCTAGTCTTCGTTGGCGATCTGCTTGACGCTCATGCGTTGCTGAAGCTGCTGGTCGAAATGATCCGGATCGTCGCCCACGCTCATGGTTGAGCGGCAATTCGGCGCGCAATCATATGTATAGTTCGATCCAGACCTGTTGACCGTGACGAAATTCGCTTCGTCGGCGATCACGACAATATCTGTCGAGTACAGCTGGCGGCCTGCCTTGTCGAAGACGACGAGGTTGGTTGTGCCGAATGACTTTCCGGTGACAAAAAGAAGGTTTTCGTCATGAACGGCCACATCGGCAATGGACGGGCTTCCCAGAACGACGCTGGCGGCTGCCCCCCGCAGGTGAATCGGAATGGTCTTGTTCAGCTCAACCGACAAGGGGCCGGCGATTGCGGCCTGTGCCAGGCCGAAGGCGGCTGCAGACAAGGTGCAAATCTTCAAGAAAGGTTTCATTCACCGACTCCACGGTTTTCAGCACGGGCACATTAATACGAAGAAGGTTGCACGTTTCCTAACTAGGTTACCGGCTGCTTCGTATCCCTCCTTTAATGTGGTTACGCGCGTACAGGGAATGACTCGCGCGAATCACAAAAAGACCAATGTTTGCAGGCTCAGAGAAGGTAAATAAATCCCTCATTTGCCTTCATGGATTTTCTGTTTTCTTTCATGTGATGTTGAGAATGGTCCGGTAGGGTCAACCATGTTCCGGGTAGAGGATTTTGCCGGGGCAAAAACAATTGCATGATGGGAGTTTCCAAATGTTTGCACGTTTTCTGAAAGACGAGTCCGGCGCTACGGCTATTGAATACGGCCTGATCGCTGCTCTGATCGCAGTTGCTATCATCGGTGGTGCCACCGCTCTGGGTAGCTCGGTCAACGACAAGTTCCAGAGTGTTGCCGACGAAATCGACGCTTCCTAAGTCGAATTCGAACGCACACATCTAAACGAAGCCGCTGGGTTCGCCCGGCGGCTTCTTTTATTCTGAAGGCGGACCGTCTCAAAACTTCGTTCAGTCTTTTGTGTCACAAGCCGTGCAAACTGAATTGAAGGAAGCCTTCCATGATCCTGGCCATTCTTTCCTGCGCGTTCCTGGCCCTGTGTGTCTTCGCGGCGATGCACGATGTAAACCGCCTGACCATTCCAAACTGGTTGAACCTGACAATTGCGGGTCTGTTTATTCCGGCAGCGGCGGTGTCCGGCATCCCGATGGAGATCATTGGCGGACACCTGGTGGCTGCGGCCTGCGCCTTCCTGATCGCGTTCGGACTGTTTGCGTTCAACATCTTCGGGGGAGGGGACGCCAAGATGATTCCCGCGGTCATGCTGTGGCTGGGGCCGAATGCGGCGATTCCCTTCGTGTTCGTCATGGCTGTGGCCGGTGGAGGATGTGCACTCCTGATCCTGGCGGTACGAAAATATATGCCGGCAGAGGCATTGCCGGGGGCCATTCGCGCACCGTTTGAAGCCAAGGCAGGCGTGCCTTACGCAGTGGCCATTACAGCAGGCGTCTTCGCCGCAGGCAGCAGCTCGCCATTCCTTTCGGAAATCTTAAGCCGCATCAGTCTTTTCAGTTAACGATGCTTTAGTGGCCTTATGAAAATGTCCGCTCTGACCGGGTGAATCTGAATGCGTCAGTTCATTCGAGGTGTCTTGATTTCCGGAGGAGTGGGGCCTCATGTCACCAGTTCGGCTGATTATCCTGATCGGCGCAGCCATTGCCGCCATCGCCGCGGCGTTTCTCGTGCGCAACCTTGTCGATGCGACGCCCGCGCAGCCTGTGCAGGCGACCGTCGTTGAGACAGTAGAAGTCTCTGAAACGAAAGTTCTGGTTGCTGGCCGTGACCTCATGATCGGTGACGTCGTCATGGTGGACGATCTGGAATGGGCCGACTGGCCTGAAGACAATGTCGTGGAAGGCTACCTGACCGAAGCGGACTCGCCAGAGGCCATCGAGGAATGGGCCGGCACAGTGGTTCGGGTTCCGATTTTTGCCCTTGAGCCGATCCTGACCCGGAAGCTGGTTGCCAAGGGCGACACCGGCACAATGGCCGCGCTCGTGAAATCCGGAATGCGGGCGATTTCAGTCGAGATCTCGACCGAGTCTGCATCAGGCGGATTCATCCTGCCGAATGATTATGTCGACGTCATCATGACCTATCAGATGACCTATATGGATGCGACCGGCATGCCGACAGAGATGACCACCAGCGAAACCATTCTCCAGAATGTTCGTGTGCTGGCCATCGATCAGATCCACGACAAGGATCCGGAGACAGAAGGTGCCTACCAGGTCGGCAACACGGCGACACTGGAAGTGAACAACAAGGAAGCCGAACTGATTGCCCTGGCGCAGCGCAAGGGCGAACTGACCCTGTCCCTGCGCCCCTGGTCGGATGTTGGCGACACATTTGAGCGGGATGCGCGGGTCGATCTGCTCGAAACAGGGGGAAGCAGCAATGGCGGTATCAAGGTATATCGTAGCGGCAAGGCGTCCAGCGCCGGACCGGGGGGTAGCTGATCGTGGGTAAGCTGAGTTTCTTGTCAGGCATTGCCGCACTGTCCGTGGTGCTCGGGCAATCCGCTGTGGCGGCGCCCGAAACGATCGGTGCGAACATCACCTATCCTGGCGAGTCCAATTATAGTGAGCGTGTGACGCTGGGCTTGAACAAGTCCATGATCGTCGAGCTGGACACTCCGGCAGCGGATGTGGTGATCACCAATCCGGCAATCGCCGACGCTGTCGTGCAGACAGCGAAACGCATCATTTTCCGGGGCGTCAGCTTCGGCCAGACGAATGCATTCGTATTTGATCGCGCAGGCAATCAGATCCTGAATCTCGAAATCGGTGTCGAGATGGACATGGCCAGCCTGGAGCAGCTTGTTGCCCGGCATGTGCCCGGCGCGCGTGTGCGGATCGAGGGCGTGAATGGCAGTGTGGTTCTGACCGGTACCGCCGACAGCCTGACGGCCTCCGATGCGGTGGAGCGTCTTGTCTCCGCCTATGTTCGCGCAGGCGACGAGACGCAGGTCATCAACATGATCAGCATTTCCGCCAAGGACCAGGTCCTGTTGGAAGTGCGCATCGTCGAGATGCAGCGCAACGCGGTCAAGCAGCTCGGTATCAACCTGACCGGTTCGCCGGGCTTCGGCGATCTTGCCAATCTGGTTGAGCGTCAGCTGTTCACGAATAATGGAAGTGGCACTGTTGTCGATGCGGGCACCACCACGCTTGCGCCCGGCTTGCCATATTCCCTCAACGCCGACATCGGCAGTTCCCTCAGCTTTCCGGTACAAGGCCAGAGCCTTGGCGGATTTGGCGGTACGGTGAGCTATCAGAACTATGTCGGCACTGATCTGCAATCCAGCATCGGCGCCGAAATCAACGCTCTTGAGCGCATCGGCATCGTCCGCACACTGGCCGAACCGAACATCGTGGCTATGTCTGGCGAAAGCGCCCAGTTCCTGGCGGGTGGTGAGTTCCCTGTGCCTGTCGGGCAGGACAATAATGGACGCATCACGGTCGAGTTCAAACCGTATGGTGTCGGCCTTGGCTTCACGCCGGTCGTGCTTTCCGAAGGGCGCATCTCCCTCAAGGTCTCGACAGAAGTGTCCGAGCTGACATCTGAAGGCGCGTTCCAGGGCACCAGCTCAACCACGACGGATTCGGACGGAAACGTCTACACGGTAGAAGGGGCCTCCCTGCCGGCACTGTCTGTGCGCCGTGCGGAATCGACCATTGAACTGCCATCGGGTGGCTCCATGATGATGGCCGGCCTGATCCAGTCCCGCTCGCGTCAGACGCTTGATCAGGTTCCTGGCCTCAAGAAGCTGCCAATCCTGGGCGCGCTCTTCCAGTCTCGCGACTTCATCCAGTCGGAAACAGAACTGGTTGTGATCGTGACACCCTATCTGGTGGATCCGACGTCCAAGAACCAGCTTCGTACGCCTGCAGATGGCTTCGCGAACAGCTCCGATGCCAAGACGATCTTCTTTGGCAAGCTGAATGAACAATACGGCAAGAATGGCGCGAAAGTGGATGCGGAATCCTATCGCGCGCCAGTCGGCTTCATCGAGGAATAGGGGACCGGGAATGACCAGATTGAAGACGTCATCTTTTGCTTTAGCGGCCATGGTTGGCGCGGCGACGGTAACCGCATGTGCCAGCCACGCCCCGACAGCTGTGCCGGCCTCCTATCTTCAGGGAACGCCGCTGGATCGCAATCAGATCGGTGTGGCAAAGCGCACGGAATTCCTGGAAATTGATATCCATCCCGCAGCCAGCGAGTTGAGCCTGAGCGACAAGGCGCGCATCCAGAACTTTGTCGCCGCGTATCGGTCTGCCGGGCATGGACCGCTGATCATGTCCTTGCCGGAATCGTCCCAGAACCCGCAGCTGGCTGTGACGGCCGTTGTTGAGGCACGCGAGATCGCCTGGGAGAATGGCGTCACTTACGAAGAAATGTCCGGCAGCAGCCATGGCGCGGAATCCGAGATTTCCGAACCGCTGATCCTGGCCTTCCAGGCATATGAGGCAATCGCGCCGGATTGTCCGTCTCTGGCCAGCATCGACATGGCCGACATCTCCTCGAACAATGAGATGCCGACTTTTGGGTGCGCTGTTCGCACCAATCTGGCCGCGATGATTGCTGACCCGGCGGATCTGCTGGGACAGAGGCCACTTGATGAAGGTGACGCACTGCGTCGCAATACGATCCTGACGAAGTTCCGGGCGGGTGAGGCCACCGGTGCAGAGCGCAGTGAGGATGAATCCGGCCAGGTTTCGACGGCAGTCGGTAACTAGGGCGTACGGAAGAAGGTTTGGTAGAGCATGTCTAACGAAAAAGCACTGTTTGACGACGACTTTGAAGATGTCTTTTCCGATGATCCGCTGGCTGATCTGGTAAGGCCATCCACGGCGGCCAATGACGCGGCGGAGACGCAGGAGGCGCCTGCTGAAGACGAGGCAGCCGCGCTTCACAAGCCATCCGAACAGGATATGAGCGCCTTCGGTCACGCTGAGCCGACAGGTGGCGATGTCATGCTGCCGGCCATCTCCATCAAGCTGTTCTATGAGCGTGAAGAGACGCGCGGCATGCTTGAGGTTTGTTCACACGACCGCCGCATGGGCCGCGCCACAATTGAATGCATTCCGGGCGGTATTCCTGCGGCCATCGCTTATATGAGCGAAAACCCGACGCCGAACCTGTTGCTGATCGAGTCTTCGGATTCGGCGGGTCAGGTTCTGCGCGAAATTGATTCCCTTGCGGAGTATTGCGACGAGAACGTCAAGGTGATGGTCATCGGTGCGGTCAACGACATCATGCTGTATCGCCAGCTGATGGCGCGTGGCGTCAGTGAATATCTCGTGCCGCCCTTCATGCCGCTCCAGATCATCCGGTCGATCGGCGAATTGTTCGTCAATCCCGAGTCACCCTTCATCGGCAAGCAGATCTCAGTCGTTGGCGCCAAGGGCGGAGTAGGGGCCTCGACAATCGCACACAATCTGGCCTGGGCACTTGCAGAGAATGTGAAGGTCAACACCACGCTGGTCGATTTGGACCTGTCGTTTGGCACGACGGCGCTCGACTTCAATCAGGAGACACCGCAGACCGTTGCGGATGCCCTGCTGGCCCCGGAGCGCGCGGACGAAACGGTGATTGAGCGCTTGTTGGCCAAACCGACAGACCGCTTGTCCCTGTTCACGGCGCCAGCCACGATCAACCAGATCATGGACATTCCGGATGAGGCCTATTCCATGGTGATTGACGGCGTACGCCGCAATGTTCCTTACCTGGTTCTGGACCTGCCGCACATGTGGTCCAGCTGGATGATGAACACGCTGATCGCGTCGGACGAAGTGATTATCGTGTGCCAGCCGGATCTCGCATCCCTTCGCAACGGCAAGAACATGATCGACCAGATGAAGGCCAAACGCCCGAACGATCATCCGCCACGTCTTGTGTTGAACATGAGCGGCGTGCCGAAGCGTCCGGAGATTCCAGCGAAAGACTTCTCCGCGGCCATCGGCGTTGAGCCGGACATCATCCTGCCATTCGATCCTGAACTGTTCGGCACAGCGGCGAACAATGGTCAGATGATTTCCGAGACTTCGCCGGAGTCCAAGCCGTCTCAGGCGATTGATCACCTCGCATCGACCCTGAGCGGTCGCGCGGTCGTGCCTCAGGAAAAGTCATTCCTTAAGAAGTTGCTGGGAAAGTGATCCTGGGGAGATCTCTCGTATGGCCTTTGGAAAACGACCTGCCACCAGTCCAGCACTGACGCCGACGGCTGCGCCCAAGCCAGCGCCGAAACCGGCTCCTGTTGCGGAGGCAAAGCCCAAGCCTGCACCGAAGAAGCCTCCGGTCCCGGAACCTGTGCCGGTCAAGGGCGCACCGAAGCCTGTTGCCAAGTCCAAGCCCGCGAGCCCGCCAGCCGAACCGCGGCCGGAGCCAGTGCGGAAGGTCAACCAGCAGACAGACCAGTACTACGCCACGAAGATGACCATCTTCAACGCGTTGATCGACACGATTGACCTGTCCCAGCTGGCCCAGCTGGACGCCGAAAGCGCGCGTGAGGAAATTCGCGACATCGTCGTCGAGATCATCAGCATCAAGAATGTGGTTATGTCGATATCCGAGCAGGAACAGCTGCTCGATGATATCTGTAACGACGTGCTGGGCTATGGACCGTTGGAGCCATTGCTGGCGCGGGACGACATCGCCGATATCATGGTCAACGGTGCCGACACGACCTATATCGAGGTCAACGGCAAGATCGAGCGGACCAATATCCGGTTCCGCGACAATGCCCAGCTGATGAATATCTGTCAGCGCATCGTGAGCCAGGTTGGCCGCCGTGTGGATGATTCCTCACCCATCTGTGACGCGCGCTTGCTGGATGGCTCGCGTGTGAACGTCATCGCGCCACCCTTGGCGATTGACGGGCCGACCCTGACCATTCGTAAGTTCAAAAAGGACAAGCTGCGCCTCGACGACCTCGTGAATTTCGGGTCGATCTCCGAGGCTGGCGCGGAAATCCTGCGCATCATCGGTCACTCGCGCTGTAACGTCCTGATCTCTGGCGGTACGGGTTCAGGCAAGACGACGCTGTTGAACTGTCTGACCGGCTTCATCGACCCGACCGAGCGCGTCATCACCTGCGAAGACTCCGCGGAACTCCAGCTTCAGCAGCCGCACGTTGTGCGCCTCGAGACCCGCCCACCGAACATTGAAGGCTCGGGCGAGATCACCATGCGGGACCTGGTCAAGAACTGTCTGCGTATGCGTCCTGAACGGATCATCGTGGGCGAGGTGCGTGGACCAGAGGCATTTGACCTGCTGCAGGCCATGAACACGGGCCATGATGGCTCAATGGGAACGCTTCACGCCAACAGCCCGCGCGAGGCGCTGAGCCGTGTTGAATCCATGATCACGATGGGCGGCTTCTCGCTGCCGGCAAAAACCATCCGGGAAATGATCGTCGGCTCCATCGATGTGGTGGTGCAGGCGTCCCGCCTCCGCGACGGTTCCCGCCGGATCATGAACATCACCGAGGTGATGGGTCTGGAAGGGGAGACCATCGTGCTTCAGGACGTGTTGAAGTACGAGATCGAAGGCGAAGACGAAGACGGCAAGGTTGCCGGTACACACCGCGGCACAGGCGTTGGCCGGCCGCGCTTCTGGGAACGGGCGTCTTACTACAATCTTGAGCGTGACCTGGCCGTTGCCCTCGACGAGTTGGGATCCTGATGCATGGATAGTTCATTGGTCATCTACGTCATCGGCGGACTGGCATTCCTGACCATTGCGGGTCTCGGCGTTGCGCTGACCGGTAACGGCGCGGATGCGGCGGCACGCAAGCGTGCCAAGGCGATCGGCACTGGCGGGTCCGGCGCCGGCAAGCGCGGCAAGGTCATGGACGAGAATGCCAAGCGCCGTCAGAAGACCCAGGAAATGCTGGACAATATGCGCAAGCAGGACAAGGAGCGGCGCAAGGCGATCCAGCCGCAGAACCTGAAGTCCCGCCTGACGCAGGCCGGGCTTGATATTCCGGTGCCCGCATTCTGGATGTTGTCTCTTGTGCTGGGCCTGTTGATCGGCGGCCTTGTCTATACGCTTGGATTTGACGGGCTTGTGATTGGCGGCGTGTCGCTGAAGAGTCGGCCCATCCTGGTCGGATCAGCGTTCTTCGTCGGCGCTGTTGGCTTGCCGCGCATGATCCTGAATTTCCTGACCAATGGCCGCAACAAGAAGATGATCAACCAGTTTGCAGACGCGCTGGACATCATTGTCCGGGGCGTGAAATCAGGCCTGCCGCTGAATGAAAGTGTCCGGATCATTTCCCGCGAGTCGCCTGAGCCGTTGAAGACGGAATTTGCGATGCTGTCGGACAATCTGGCCATGGGCGCCGGGCTCGAGCGGTCCCTGAATACGTTCTACAAGCGGGTTCCGCTTCAGGAAGTGAACTTCTTCATGATCGTGCTCCTGATCCAGTCCAAGGCGGGGGGTAATTTGTCGGAAGCGCTGGGTAACCTGTCGAGCGTCATTCGTGCACGGAAAATGATGCGGGAGAAGGTCAAGGCCATGTCTTCCGAGGCCAAGGCGTCTGCCATGATCATTGGCGCGTTGCCGTTCGTGGTCGGCTTCCTGACCTATATGACGACACCGGCCTATGTGATGCAGCTGTTCACGACAGATACCGGTCATTTGTTCCTGACAATCGGTGCGGTCATGATGACGATGGGAATCGCCGTCATGCGCAAGATGATCAACTTCGACATGTAGGGGCGGAAGATGGGAGACATTCTTACATCACTCGCCAAGCCTGATGCGATTGCGGCCCTCCTGGTCGCGCTGGCCGTGTTCGCCACCGTGATTTCCGTCCTGATGCCTTATCTGCAGACGGACAAGTTGGAAACGCGCCTGAAAGCGGTGACCGAACAGCGCGAGAAATTGCGCAAGCAAAGCCGCGCGGCGCTGGATAATCCGAAAGGACTTCGCCGGACGGACGACTCTATGGTCGGCAACATCTCGTCCAGGCTCAACTTGGCCAAGGCGCTGGAAGACCCGAACATTGTCGACAATCTGTCCAAGGCAGGCCTGCGCGGGCCGGGACCATTGTCGGCGTTCTACTTCGCGCGGATGACGCTGCCGTTCGTGGGCGCGCTGCTGATGTTCTTCTACATCTTCTTCGTCAATGATCACGGCTTTTCGCCGATGCTGAAATACGGCTCGCTCCTGTTCGGCGCGGCGGCAGGTTTCTACGCGCCGAACCTTTATGTTTCGAACATGGCTCAGAAGCGCCAGCAGTCGATCATGCGCGCCTTTCCGGACGCGCTCGACATGCTGCTTATCTGTGTTGAAGCGGGCATGTCGATCGAGCTCGGCTTTTCAAAGGTCAGCCAGGAAATCGGCTCTGCGTCACCGGAACTCGCTGAGGAGTTCGGCCTGACCGTGGCGGAATTGTCTTACCTGCCAGAACGTCGCCAGGCTTATGAAAATCTCGCCAAGCGGACGGGGAATGACGGCATCAAGGCCGTCTGTATGGCTCTGGGCCAGGCCGAGCGCTACGGTACGCCACTGGGCGACGCGTTGCGGGTGATGGCCAAGGAAAACCGCGACATGCGTATGGCTGCGGCTGAGAAGAAGGCCGCCGCACTGCCGGCGCAGCTGACCGTTCCAATGATCCTGTTCTTCCTGCCGGTCCTGTTCCTGGTCGTTCTCGGCCCGGCCTATATCGGCTTCAAGGAATCCCAGAACAAGGATCAGGCATCGGCCGTGCCGACAATCGAAACCACACATTCAGACTGGGGCTGAGGTCCGGGTGACTTCAGAAGGGGCGCTCATCTGCTTCGGCAGGTGGGCGCTTTTCCTTATGCGATGGAAAGGTGGAGGTCAGCCCGGTGTGCGTTTCAGGCGCAGGCCGGGGGCAGGGGCCGGAGCCTCTTCTGATGTGGATGGCGCGGCAAGGCCGACAGTCGTCTGGTCCACCGGCTGTGTCGGCGCCGCCTTTGGAGGCTCCGCTGCAACGGGCCGCTGATCGGACGCAGGCGCTTCTTCCAGCGCTTCCCAGGACCGGACCGGCTGGATCATCTGTTGCAGCAATGCGGTGTTCTTCTTCACGACGCTTTCCGGCGCGAAGCGGCTGGAAACCGCGGCCATCTCATCATAGCGGCCCTGAAGCCCCAGGATCAGCGCCAGGTTTTCAGTGACGCGCAGGTCCGCGCCGGGCTGTTCGGCTGCAAGGCGCAATTTGGCTTCCGCACCGGGCAGGTCACCCTGCAGGGCCAGAGACAGGCCGTAATTGGCCAGTGTCGCCGTGCGTGTCGGCTCCAGCGCCAGGGCTTTGTCATAGGCCGCCTGCGCCATGTCGTGGCGTTCCATCTTGTCCAGCGTGATGCCGAAGGCAGACCAGGCCTCGGCCCGGTCGGGGGCAACGATGGCGGCCTTTTCGAAGGCGCGCGCCGCGCCCATCAGATTGTTGTCGGCAGAAAATACCCGTCCAAGTGTCATCAGCACGTCCGGATTGTCCGGATGCACAATCAGGGATTGTGAAAGCACTTCAATGGCACGTTCATTGGAGCCGATGCCGCGCAGCGCAGAGACGAAGGTCAATGCAACGTCCAGGTCTTCGGGGCGTTTGGTGTACTCATTCGCCCAGAAATTGGCTTTGGTCAGCGGATCTGAATTGTTGGCCGCTTCGATTTCTTCTGCCGTGGCAGGTGTCATCGCGTCTTCGATGGCGCGTGTCAGTTCGGCCTGGGCCTCTGCTTCAGGGTCTGGCGTGGTCGCGCAGGCTCCGAGCACAAGGCACAGTGCAGTCAAAGACGTTTTGGCTCTGGACATGAGCGGGCTCCGGGTCAGTATCTGGCCTAATCCTGCGTGAGTCTTGCCGACAGGGCGTCAAGGATCGGTTAACGCCCCGGCAGAATTCATTAACTCTTCGCCTCGAAAGGCCCGAATTCCATGCATAAGAGCTTCACCGCCGACCCAAAGGGCGCCGTTGACGTCTTCCTCTACACAATCGCTGCCTTCAAAAAGCTAGAGAACGATCCGTTCCCATCTGCGCGGGCGCTGGCCAAGGCGCAGGACTTTACCGGAGCCGCCGGGCAGATCGTGTTCGTGCCGGGAGAGTCGGGCGAGCTGTCGCGTGTGCTCTATGGTCTGGGCAAAGGCACGGATGCGCTGGCCGTTGCGGGCCTGTCTGCGAAGCTGCCGAAGGGGTCGTATTCTGTCGCCGAAAGTTGCGGCTTGGGTTTCCACAAGATCGCAGCGGGGTGGGCTGACGGCGCCTATCGGTTTGACCGCTATCTCAAGGAAAAGGCGACCCCGCCAAAACTGGTCATTCCCGAAAGTGAGGATGCCGACGCGCTGAGCCGCGAAGCGGATGCCTGCGCCTTGCTGCGCGATCTGGTCAACACACCGGCCGCCGATATGGGCCCGCAGGACATTCAGGCGACAATTTCCGACATGGCGGAACGCTTTGGTGCCAAGCTGACGACGATTATCGGCGACGATCTGCTGACCCACAATTATCCGATGGTCCACGCCGTGGGCCGCGCCGCTGTGTATGAGCCGCGTTTCATGGAGCTGGAGTGGGGCGACCCGTCCCATCCAGGCGTGGCGCTGGTCGGCAAAGGGGTCACCTTCGATTCCGGTGGTCTCGACATCAAGCCCGGTTCCGGCATGCGCATCATGAAGAAGGATATGGGTGGCTCTGCGCACGTGATTGCGCTGTCGCACCTGATCATGAGCGCGAACCTGCCGGTGCATCTGAAGCTGTATGTGCCATCAGTTGAGAACGCTGTCGCGGGCGATGCTTTCCGGCCGGGCGATATCCTGTCCAGCCGCAAGGGGCTGACCGTCGAGATCGACAATACAGATGCGGAAGGCCGCCTGATCCTGGCGGATGCGCTGACACGCGCCTGTGAGGAAAAGCCGGAACTGCTGATCGATTTCGCAACCCTGACCGGCGCCGCCCGCGTGGCGCTGGGGCCGGACCTGGCACCATTCTATACCGATGATGAAAGCCTGGCCGAAGGCATTGAGGCGGGCGCGAAGGCAACCGGCGATCCGGTCTGGCGCATGCCCCTCTGGGACCCATACCTCTCTGATCTCAAGAGCCCGATTGCAGACCTGGTGAACTCTGGCGGACGGTTTGCCGGGTCCATCACGGCGGGCCTGTTCCTGAAACAGTTCGTGGACGCGCCAAGCTGGATGCATTTCGATGTCTGGGCGTGGCGGCTCGGAAAATATGGACGGCCGGAAGGCGGCGCACCTTGCGGCCTGCGTGCGGCCTGGGCCATGCTGCAAAAGCGCTATGGTTGATAACTGAAAGGTATCTCTCATGATCCGGACCTGTCTATTGGTGCTCGCCTTGTGTGTCAGCGCGGTCCCCGCCATCGCCCAGGGGCAAGGCATGACCCGCGTGCCGGCGCAAGTGGATGAGGCGGCGATCCCGCTCTACTATCCTGAGGCGATTGGTGCGAGTACGGAAATCTGGACAAGCATCGGAACCGAGCGCTGGGTGCGCAATGTCAATCACCCGACCCTGCTGCCCGTGCTGCCAGATCCGGAGAAGGCCAATGGCGCGGCCGTGATCATTGTGCCGGGCGGCGCGTTCCAGTTCGTGTCCATAGACAATGAGGGCTATCCCATTGCGGACTGGCTGGCAGAGCAGGGGGTTGCAGCCTTCGTCCTGAAATACCGGGTTATGGAAACACCGGAAGCGGAAGAGGCATTGCCCGAACACATTCAGCGCATCTTCGCGCCGACGCCGGACATGGAACCCATCAACGCCATGCAGGGCATTCCTGCCGCGGTGGAGGATGCGCAGGCGGCCTTGCGGCTGGTTGAAGCGCGGAGCGAAGGCTGGGGCATCGACACCAACCGTATCGGCATGCTTGGCTTCTCAGCCGGGGCCATCACGACGATGGCGGTGACCCTTGATGAGAGCGATGCACCGAAGCCGGACTTCATCGGTCACATCTACGGGCCGATGACATCTGTCGACGTACCGGCAGACGCGCCACCGCTGTTCACCGCTCTGGCGGCGGACGATTCCCTGTTCGGGCAGCAGGGCTTTGGCCTCGTCGATTCATGGGTTGCGGCTGGCAAGCCGGTCGAGCTGCATTTCTATCAGAATGGCGGCCACGGTTTCGGGTCATACAAGCGCGGCGCGACTGCCGATGCCTGGTTCGACCAGTTCGTTGGATGGATGACAGCGCGCGGTCTGATGGTGCCCCAAGACCAGGAATAGAGGCGATGCTCAGTCCACAATATCCGGGCTGAGCACGCGAACTTCGGACAGGCGGATGGCTTCACGCACTCTGCCCCGCAGGACCAGCGTGTCGATGTTTTCCGGATCGGCGGCCATCGCGGCGTCAATGTCTGTCATGGCTAGATCAAGCTGATCGAGATTGAGATGGGCCTCGGCGCGAAGCTGGCGGGCGATCGCCATGCTGGGCGCGCGTGACAGGGCGCTGTCGAGATCAGATTTCGCTTCTTCCCAATCGCCGAGCATAAGGTGCGCGCTGGCGCGGTCGACCAGAAGGTCCGGTACGCCCGGCTTCAGTTTCAGCGCGTTGGTGAAGGTGACGATGGCCGCTTCGGGCGCACCGGCCTGAAGCCAGGCATTGCCGGACTGGGTGAGGTATTCGGCGCGCTGTTCAATCGTGCCGCCATCCACGGAATTGGCGAGCTGTTCGAGGCGTGCAGCGCCTTCATCCTCGCGGCCCAGCGCGATCAGGGCGAGCGCGGTGCACTGGCGCGCGCCGGGGCGGTTGCCTTGATAGGTCCAGGCAAGACCATCCTCATAGGCCTCTTCGGCATCGACCTCGATCTTCGCGACACAGGCCTGCAGGCGCTCGGCTTCGCGATTGTCGATCGTGGTGCTGGCAGACTGCGACAGGGCGAAAGACGCGACGGCCAGGGCAAGGATGGACATGGATCAAAGGCTCCGGAAACTGTAGTACGGGGTCTTAGACCCGACAGGAGCGGCCAGCGCAAATGACAGATACGACATCTCTGCTTTTTGTTTTCGGGCTGGGTTATAGCGCCCTGAAGCTGGCAGAGCGCCTGAAATCCCGCGGAATCGGTGTCGCTGGCACCGTCCGCAGCGCGGAAAAGGCGGCGGCCCTGCAGGCGGAGGGCATTGCCGCGCAGGCCTGGGACGGGCAGGGCGTGCCGGATATTCCCGAAGGCGCGCACTGGCTGGTCGCCTTGCCACCCGATGCCGATGGATGCCCCGCTGCGCGCGCGGCGACCTATGCTGAGCCCGGCGCAGCCAGCGTGACCTATCTTTCCACGACGGGGGTGTATGGAGACCTCAATGGCGGCTGGGCGATGGAATGGAGCCCGGTCAATCCGGGATCTGACCGGGCCCGTGCGCGCGTTCTGGCAGAGCGGCAATGGATGGACGCAACGGATGGCGCGGCGCGGATTGTCCGCCTGCCGGGCATTTATGGGCCGGGGCGATCCCCCTTCCAGAAATTGCGGGATGGCAAGGCGCACCGTGCATTGAAACCGGGACAGGTTTTCTCGCGCGTGCACGTGGACGACATTGCGAGCGGACTGGAGGCCCTTTTTGATCGGCCGAATGTGCACGGCGTCTTCCATCTGTGTGACGACCTGCCCGCGCCGCCACAGGACGTGACCGCGTATGCGGCAGAAGTCATGGGAATGACGCCGCCGCCGGAAGTGCCATTCGACCAAGCGGGGCTCAGCCAGATGGCGCAGAGTTTCTACGCGGAATGCAAGCGTGTTTCGAACGCTCGCGCAAAGGCTGCGCTTGGCTGGCGGCCAGTGTTCCCGACATATCGGGAGGGGCTGTCAGATGTCTGGAAATCTGAGGGCGGAGCATAGAAAAGCCCCCTCGAAAAGAGGGGGCAGGTCAAGGGGATTCGTTATTGTTATGCGGTGACGGAATCGCGTTGGCGCTCGTGCTTGCCTTCGCAGATTTCTTCCACGATCTTCGCGTTAAAATCTCCGAGATCGTCCGGTGAGCGGGACGTGACCAATCCGCCATCGACCACGACAGATTCGTCCCGGACGATACCGCCGGCATTCTTCAGATCCTGCTGGATCGCCTTGAAGCCGGTGACTTCGCGTCCATTCACGAGGTTCGCGGAAATCAGAACTTGCGGTCCGTGACAGATCGAGAAGACGGGCTTCTTCTGGCTGAAAAAATCCGATACGAATTTCTTTGCCGTCTCGTTCGTGCGCAGAGCGTCCGGGCTGAACAGGCCGCCTGGGATAAGCAGCGCGTCGAAGTCTTCCGCCTTGGCCTCGTCGAGTGACAGGTCGACCTTGTATTTGTCGCCATGTTCACGGTGCTGGTTGGCGTGGATGAAGCCTTTTTCCATGGAGACGATTTTCGTTTCACCGCCTGCAGATTCAATGGCTTCCTTCGGGCTGGTCAGCTCGATTTCCTCAAAGCCGTCTGCTGCGAGGATTGCCATTTTCCGGCCTTGTGCGCGTTGGTTTGACATGGGGCATGTCTCCTTGATCTTGTGTTGCAACCGCGCTGCGACCCGTGGTGAGGGAGCGCGGGCGGACGGATCATTCCGTCCTGCACAAAATCAATGATCGGCCGCGAGCATTGTTCCGATTAACTCGGTGAAAGGTCAGTCGGTGATGGCCGCAGCAATGTCGCCGCATGTCGCTTTCAGTCGCGCAATGTCCTGATCGCGTGACAGGCGGTGGTCGCCATCCTTGATCAGGGTAAAGACGAGGTCGTCACTCGTGATCGCTGTGACCAGACGCTCCGCATGTTTCCATGGCACATCGACGTCCTGCATACCCTGAAGAATGCGCACCGGCACATCCAGTTCGATCGGCGCGTCCAGGATCTGCCAGGTGCGGCCATCCTCGATCAGGGCGCGGGTGATGGTGTAGGGTTCGTCATAATCGGACGGGCGCAGGGTGAACCCTTTGTCCATGATCTCGGCCTGGGCCTCGGCGGAGAATTCCGGCCACATCAGCTTTTCGGTAAAGTCTGGCGCGGGGGCGATCAGGACGAGCCCGGCCACGCGGTCCTTGCGGGCGAGGGCAGAGAGCAGCGCCATCCATCCGCCCATGCTGGAGCCCACCAGCACGATCGGCCCGCCGCTGTGCGCATCGATGGCGGCGAGGGCGTCGGCGCGCCAGTCAGAGATGGTGCCATCTTCGAATGCGCCATCGGATTCGCCATGACCGGAATAGTCAAAGCCGAGAAAGCCGTGCCCGGCCTTGATGGCCCAGCTTTCCAACTCGGTGGCCTTGGTGCCGCTCATGTCGGATTTGAAGCCGGACAGCCAGACGAAGGTGAGATCGGATCGGGATGGGGCCGTGGCGCGATAGGCGAGGCGACGGCCCTCGGGTGAGGTGAAATAGGACGTTGTCATTCCTCTCCCGTTCCTTCATCTGTTTCGCCTGTCAAGCGAGTGGAGGGAATTCGCCTTGCCCGATTTTCCGGACCTGACCGGCAAGACCATCCTGCAAGTGGCCCCGGAACTCTCTGCCGGTGGGGTAGAGCGGACGGTGCTGGAAGTTACCGAAGCGATCGTTCAGGCGGGCGGGCGCGCGCTGCTGGCCAGCCGGGGCGGACGGCAGGAAGCGGCGTTCGAGGCGCTGGGCGGGGAACTGATCCGGATGGATGCGAAATCCAAGAACCCGATCACGCTGAAACTGAACGAAGGCAAGCTGAAGCGGCTGATCGCGCAGGAGCATGTGGACCTGGTCCATGCCCGCTCGCGCGCGCCGGCCTGGAGCGCTTATTGGGCCGCCCAGGCGATGGGTGTGCCGTTTGTAACGACCTATCACGGCGCCTATTCCGGCAAGACCAAGCTGAAGAAGCGGTACAATTCCGTCATGGCGAAGGGCGATCTGGTGATCGCGAATTCGCAATGGATTGCCGAACATGTGAAGACCGAGCACGGCGTGCCGTTTGAAAAGGTGGTCACCATTCCGCGCGGCGTGGACCTTGAGGCATTCGACCCGACCGCTGTGCCGGTGGAGCGGGTGAAGGCTATCCGCGAAGGGCTCGGCCTGGTCGATGATCCGCGCATGATCCTGTTGCTGCCGGGACGGCTGACCGAGTGGAAGGGCCAATTGGTCGCCATCGAGGCGCTGGCCATGCTGGCGCCGGACGAACGGGAGAAGCTGGTGTTGGTGCTGGCGGGCGATGCGCAGGGCCGCAAGGGCTATGTCGAGCGGCTGGAACAGGCCGTGGTCGCGCACGGGCTCGACCGCGGTGTGATCATGTCGGAGCATATCTCGGACATGCCCGCCGCCTATCTGGCGAGTGACATCGTGCTGGCCCCCTCCGTCCGCCCGGAAGCCTTCGGGCGTGTGGCGGCCGAGGCGTCCGCAATGGCCAAGCCGGTGATCGTGTCGGATCATGGCGGCGGGCGCGAAACGGTGATCGAAGGGGAGACCGGCGCGCGGGTTGAGCCGGGCAATGCGCAGTCGCTGGCAGGGGCCATCCGGGCGCTCTTGTCGGTCGGCCCGCTGGCCAGAGATGGCATGGGACGGGCCGGTCAGCAGCATATTCGGCAACATTACTCAAAACGGGGGCTTCAGGCCGCGACCCTCGGGGTCTATAAGACCTTGCTGGAATAGGGGAAATCGAGGCCCGAATGGCGAAATCGGTCAAATCGGCCAGTCCGGTCAATCCGGGCGAGGCTGCCGAGAATGTACTTGTGATCAAGCTCAGCGCGCTGGGCGATTTCGTGCTGGCCCTCGGCGCGATGAAAGCTGTGCGCGAGCATCACCCGAAAGCGCGCATCACACTGCTGACCACGCCGCCCTATAAGGAATTCGCTGAACTTTGCCCCTATGTCGATGCGGTGGAGACCGATGGCCGCCCGGAGACGATGAAGGCCACGGCGGCGCTGATCTCGCGCATTCGTAAGGCGAAGTACGACATCATCTATGATTTCCAGACCAGCGGCCGCACGAAGAACTACTTCACCGCCCTCAACAAGACCGGCCGGGCGCCGCTCTGGTCCGGCCATCATGAGAAGGCGGCCTTCTTCCATGACAATGCCGAGCGCAAGACCATGCACTCGATCGACCGGCTGGCCGAGCAGCTGGAAGTGGCAGGCGTTGCGCCGGATGGTCGGTGGCTGGGCAATAGCGCGCCGAAGCCGGACCTGTCCTGGGTGCGCCCGAAGCTGAGAGATGCGCCGCGCCTGCAGCCGGCCTATTTCAGCCTGGAAGAACCGTACATGCTGTTGATCCCGGGCGCGTCAGCGCATCGCGAGGCAAAGCGCTGGCCGGTGGAGAATTATGCGGAACTGGCCAAGCGGGTCGCCGATGCGGGCATTACGCCGGTCATCATTGGTGGCAAGGCGGAAGGCCAGCTGGCCCATGAGATCGTGCGCAAGGAGCCGCGCACCAAAAGCCTGACCACGCGCACGGATCTGTTCCAGATCGTGACCCTTGCGGAGAAGGCGCTGTTTGTCGTGGGCAATGATACCGGCCCGATGCACATGGCCGCGATTGCGGGGGCGCCGGGCGTTGCTCTATTCGCCCTGACAGAGAGCAATCCCGACCATGCCGCCCCGCGCGGCGCGAAGACGATCATCATCAATTCCGCGCCGACGCTGGCCGAACTCAGCGTGGATGATGTGTGGCAGTCTGTTCGCGCGCTGGGTGTGCTGCCATCTTGACGTGGCGGCTGAAGTGTAGAATGGCCGTCCGCCTTGAAGATCCCAGCAATAATGGGCATATTCAGCATAATTGAAACAGCGATAAAGGAGATTCGCCATAGCTCGCAGACCAGACACCGGAGGACCACAGAAGTCCGCCGGCCCACGTATCAATGATGACATTCGCGCCGCCAAGGTTCTTTTGATTGATGAGAACGGTGAAAAGCAGGGCGTGATGCCCCTGACGGCTGCGCTGGACGCAGCCCGGGAAGCCGCAATGGATCTCGTGGAGGTATCTCCCAATCAGGAAGTGCCCGTCGTCAAGATTCTCGACTATGGCAAGCTTCGGTTCGAAGAGCGGAAGAAGAAGGCCGCTGCGAAGAAAAAGCAGAAGTCTTCCGAACTCAAAGAGATCAAGATGCGCCCGAACATCGACACGCATGATTATGGCGTGAAGGCAAAAGCGATGGCGCGCTTCTTCGAGGCAGGTGACAAGGTGAAAGTCACCCTGCGCTTCCGCGGACGTGAAATGGCACACCAGCATCTCGGCATGGAATTGCTGCAGCGGGTGAAGACCGATTTCGAGGAGACGGCGAAGGTGGAACTGGAGCCGAAACTCGAAGGTCGCCAGATGACTATGGTGCTTGCACCTCGCTGATTGCCGCTGAAATGCGCCAGCACGAAAAGCCGGACGGGCCACCAGCCCTCCGGTTTTTTTGTGTGTAACGAGCGGAGAGACGAGGCCGCGAAACAGGAGGTGGTCTGGAAGTACAAAGGTAGCGACCCTGTCTCTTCCGCTCACCGGGATTGGTCAAATCCCCATCCCGATGATGCCAGGCACCGGAATGACGGGTACAGAATGCCTGACGCTGACGCCAGTCGGATTGGCCGGGCGGGATCACCCGTGACGCTTGCGTTCAGGCCGGGGACAGGCGGGCAGCCCATCCCCGGTCTGAGGGGTGTTTCCTGCCGGGCTACTGACCGGCGCGGATGAAGTCCCGCACGTCATCGGACAGTTTCTTGCCGTCGCTTTCGGCGAGATACATCATGTGGCCGGAATCGTAATAGTCGAACTCGACCCGGTCGAGCACGACGCCATTCTTGCGCAGGGACATTTCCGCCCCGAAGAATGGCGTGGCCAGATCATACCAGCCGGAGGCCAGCAGGACGCGCAGATCGGTGTTTTCCCGCATACCCTTGCCGAGCCATGGCGCGACATTGACATAGGATGGCCAGCCCTGCTGGTTGACGCTCCAGTTCCACTGGGAGCCCGGCTCACCCGTCAGCACCTTGTACGGACGGGTGAAGTCCACCTTCAGTTCTCGGGTCAGATAGTCATTGATCGCGGCGACATAGGCGACATCCATGCCGTAGCCGGACGGATCATTCTCTGGTGTCTCGCCTGTGCCTTCGCTGTCGACACCCTTGTAGCGGCTGTCGAAGCGGCCAACCGTATAGCCTTCGCGGCGCAGGAGTTCCTTGCGGAAGCGATGCGGATCAACGCGCAGATTGGCGAGGCGAATCCATTCCGGCGACAGGCCGATGAAATCACTCATTTCCTGCGCGATGCGAATCTCGTCGGCTTCGCTCAGCGTCGAGCCACGGATCAGGGCAGGGGCCAGCGTGTCGGTGGCGTAATTGCGTGCGTCTTCGATAAAGGCGTCGAAATCATTGTTCCATTTCGCCTTGTTGGCCTTGCCATGATGCCAGGCGGTGGCGGCTTCCGTGGGGAAGAAGGCGAGGTGGGCAGTGTCATTGCCGGGCGCGAAGCGGGCCGTCTGGAAATCCAGGATCGCGGAAATCAGGATCACGCCATTCAGGCCGATGCCATTCCAGCCGCCTTGCAGCTTTTCGGTCAGCGCTGCGGCGCGCGTCGTGCCATAGCTTTCACCGGCGAGGTATTTCGGGCTGTTCCAGCGGCCATTCTCGGTCAGCCAGATGCGGATGAATTCGGCGATGCTCTCGGCATCCTCGTTCACGCCGTAGAATTCCTTGCCCTCCGTCTCTCCCAGCGGACGGGAATAGCCCGTGCCGACCGGATCAATGAAGACTAGGTCGGTGACATCCAGCAGCGAGTTCGGATTGTCCCGCATCGTGTAGGGCGGCGCGCCCACGTCAGAGGCGTCAGACGGGGTGAGGACCTGTTTCGGCCCGAAGGCCCCCATGTGCAGCCAGAGCGAGGCAGACCCCGGGCCGCCATTGAACACGAACGTCACCGGGCGCTGCGCGGCATTGGCGGCGGCCGTGTCGACATAGGCGACGGAGAAGATGGCGGCGGTCGGCTCGTCTTTGGCATCGCGCAGATAGGTCTCGCTGGCGACCGTCTTGTACTTCACGGTTTTTGAGCCGAGGCGCAGCGAGTGGTCAGACGTGAACACCTGCGCGTCCGGGATGTCGGCGGCGTCTTTCTTGCCGTTGGCGGTGTCGTCAGCCAGGCCCGGCAAGGCGAGAGCCGCCATACAGGCGGCGAGGAGGAGTGTGCGCATGAAATCTGCCCCTGAAACTTTATAACAAGGCTGGACCTTATTTCCGGTGGGAAGTCAGGGCAATAGCGCGCGTGACCTGATTGAAGCGGCTGCAATCAAGGCGTATCGTGCGCCATGGACATTGCGCTTCTGATCGCCGTGCTGGCCCTGCCAATCCTGATCTGGAGAGCTTGGGTGGGCCTGAAAATGCCCAAACGCCGGGCCGAGCGCGAAGCACGCGCGCGAAAGCTGCGAAATCCCCCGCAGTAACAGCATATTGGCCTCTTGATTCTCCGGTCCTGATCCGTCATAAGCCGCCTCTTCCGAGCGGTTTGGGCGAACGGCATGCCCTCCAGCTCATGAACCCTGGGCCGCCTTAACGGTGAGAGCTCGCATACAGGAGAGATGAAATGCCGAAGATGAAGACGAAAAAGGCCGCTGCAAAGCGGTTCAAGATCACGGCAACCGGAAAGCTGAAGCACGGCGTCGCTGGTAAGCGTCACCGCCTGATCAGCCACAATTCCAAGTACATCCGCCAGAACCGCGGCACCAAGCTCGCTGCGAAAGCCGATGTTGCTCGCGTTGTGAAGAAATTCCTACCCTACGGCCTCTAGGCCCGTTTCCGTTCAGATCTTGATTTAGGAGGCCTAGATGCCCCGTTCACGTAACAAAGTTCCCGCCCACGCCCGCCACAAGAAAATCCTGAAGCAGGCAAAGGGTTTCCGTAACCGCCGCAAGAATACGTTCCGCATCGCGCACCAGTCTGTCTGGGAAGCCGGTCAGTACGCCTATGTCGGCCGTAAGGTGAAGAAGCGGAAGTTCCGCTCGCTCTGGATCCAGCGCATCAACGCTGCTGTGCGCATCCATGATGACGAGATGAACTATTCCCAGTTCATCAACGGCCTGACGAAAGCCGGCATCGAGGTCGACCGCAAGGTCATGGCCGACATCGCCGTGCGCGAGCCGGAAGCATTTGGCGCCCTGGTCAAACAGGCCAAGGCTGCCCTCGCTTAACCTGCCTTAAAGGCGCAAGTGACAAAGCCCGGCCGTCAAAGCCGGGCTTTTTCTTTAAGGGCGTTTGCATGCGCCGCCGAAGCGCCTAAAAAGCCCGCTCGAACAGTAAAGGGAAGCGACCCCAGTGTCCGATATCACGACGATCGAGAAAGAGGCGCTCGCCTCAGTTGAGACAGCTGCCGATCTTGCCGCGCTGGAACAGGTGCGTGTGGCCGAGCTTGGCAAGAAGGGCAGGGTATCCGGCCTGATGAGTTCCCTGGGCAAGATGAGCCCCGAGGAGCGCAAGGAGAATGGTCCGAAGCTGAACGCGCTGAAGAATCGCGTAGATGCCGCGATCCGCGCCCGAAAGGAAACGCTGGAAGCCGCAGCGCTTGAGGCGCAGCTGGCGAGCGAGACGGTGGACCTGTCCTTGCCGCCAAAGGCTGGCCCGGTTGCCGGCGCGTTGCACCCGGTGATGCAGGTGTTCGAGGAAATCGCGGCCGTGTTCGGCGATATGGGCTTCACCGTTGCCGAAGGGCCGGACATTGAAGACGACTGGCACAATTTCACCGCGCTGAACTTCCCCGAAGGCCACCCGGCGCGGGAGACGCACGACACCTTCTTCATGCACGCGCTGGAAGGCGATGAGGCGAAGGTTCTGCGCACACACACATCGCCAGTCCAGATCCGCACGATGATGAGCCAGAAGCCACCGATCCGCATTCTGGTGCCTGGCCGGGTCTATCGGAATGACTGGGACGCGACCCACACGCCGATGTTCCATCAGGTCGAAGGGCTCGTGATCGAGAAGAACATCCATATGGGCCATCTGAAAGGCTGCCTGATCGACTTCGTGAAGGCGTTTTTCGAGGTGGACAATGTCGAGGCGCGCTTCCGCCCGCACTTCTTCCCCTTCACCGAGCCATCAGCCGAGATGGACGTGAAATACACCCGCAAGGGCGAGACGATCGAGATCGGCGCCGGCGACAGCTGGATGGAGATTCTCGGCAGCGGCATGGTGCATCCGAATGTTCTGCGCAATTGCGGCATCGACCCGAACGAATACCAGGGCTTTGCCTTCGGCATGGGGGTCGACCGTCTGGCCATGCTGAAATACGGCATGCCGGATCTGCGCCCATATTTCGAAGCCGATCCGCAATGGACGCGTCACTATGGCTTTGCGCCGTGGAGCACGCCGAGCGTGAGCGGCGGATTGAGCTGAGGGCACGCCAATGGGCAATGGCAACAAGGTTGAGATGCTGATCGCGATCTGCGCGGTGATCACCAGCGTGATTGCCTTGTTCGTCGCATGGGATCAGGGCCGCGTAATGCGCGCGCAGCAACATGGCGCTGTCTATCCCGTGATCCAGATCGACGGGTTCGTTTCCACCAGCACAAGTACCGCATCCATGGGCATCCGTGTGTCGAACAGCGGCGTCGGCCCCGCGCTGATCGAGCAGGTGAGCATGCTGAGGGATGGGGAGCCGGTCATGAGTCTGATCCCCCATGTCGAGCGTTTGCCGTCTGGCTATGATCTGTCCTGGACGAGCCTTATCGGCCGCGCCGTGGCGCCGGGCTCCGATGTGGTCCCGCTGCGGATTGATTGGCCTCGGGACAATATCTCTGCTGATCAACTCGACGCAGTCGCGATAGATTGGAGCCAGCTGGATGCCGAGATCTGCTACTGCTCTGTTTTCGACAGATGCTGGAAAACCCGCGGCCTGGGTATGGGACGTACGATGGGCCGCGCAGAACGTGTAAAAAGCTGCAAACGCAGCGAGATAGACCTTTTTGAAGCCGTGGCGGATGCGTCGCGCACTTCAAGCACCGAAACGATTTCGGAAGTGGAATAGACGATGAAATTCACCCTTTCCTGGCTGAACGACCACCTCGCCACGAAGGCGACGCTGGACGATATTCTGGGCCTGATGCTGAAAGCGGGTCTCGAAGTGGAAGAGGTCGAAGACCCCCGCGAAAAGCTTGCCGCCTTCACGGTCTGCAAGGTCAAGGCTGCTGAGCCTCATCCGGATGCGGACAAGCTGCGCGTGTGCACGGTCGACACGGTCGATGGCGAAAAGCAGATTGTCTGCGGCGCGCCGAATGCCCGCGCTGGCATGACGGCGATCTATGCGCCGCTTGGCACGTTCATTCCGGGCCTGGATTTCGCGCTGGACAAGAAGCCGCGCAAGATCCGCGGGATCGAGAGCCACGGCATGATGTGTTCCACCAAGGAACTCGAGGCCGGGGAAGACCATGACGGAATCGCCGATCTGGACGAGTCCATTGCACTGGGCACGCCTGCGGCGGACGCGCTGGGCCTGAATGACCCGGTGATCGATTTTGAAGTGACGCCAAACCGGCCCGACTGGCTGGGCGTGCAGGGCATTGCCCGCGATCTGGCCGCGGCCGGGGCAGGGCGTTTCCTGCACACAGAGCTGAAGAAAGTTGTCGGCACCAAGCCATGCCCGGTCGAAATCAAGTTGGACGCGCCGGAGGCCTGTCCGGTCTTTGCGGGCGCCGTGATCGTGGGCGTGAAGAATGGTCCGTCACCGGACTGGATGCAGCAGCGTCTCAAGGCCGTTGGCATTCAGCCGAAATCTCTGCTGGTCGACGTGACGAATTACATCTCGCTTGATCGCGCTCGTCCGCTGCACGCATATGACGCCGCAAAGCTGTCGGGCTCTGTCGTGGCGCGCCTCGGCCGCAAGGGCGAAAAGCTCGCGGCGCTGGATGGCAAGACGTATGACATCTCCGAAGAGATGTGTGTCATCGCAGATGATAGCGGCGCCATCGGTCTGGGCGGCGTGATGGGTGGCGAGTCCACCGCCGTGTCTGATGACACGGTTGACGTGTTCATCGAAAGCGCGTGGTTCGATCCGCTGCGCACAGCCCGCACGGGCCGCGCGACCGGCATTCACTCCGATGCGCGCTATCGTTTCGAGCGCGGCGTCGATCCGCACAGCTGCATGGAAGGGCTGAACCTCGCCATCGCGCTGATCGTGGAGTATGGCGGCGGCGTTGTGTCGAAGCCGAACCTTGCTGGCGAAGCGCCGGTGAACACGAAGAAAGTCACTTTCTATCCCGCAGATGTCGAGCGCCTGACCGGTCTCAGCGTGAAGCCTGCGGATATGCGGCGCATGCTGAAGGATCTGGAGTTTGGCATCGAGGATGCCGGCGACGCCTGGTACCTTACGCCGCCGACCTTCCGGTTCGACATGGAACAGTCTGCGGACATTGTGGAAGAGGTGGCCCGTCTGGTCGGGTTTGACCAGCTTCCGACAACGTCGCTGCCGGCCCCCGAAGGCGGCGTGAAGGCGATCACCACGCCGATGCAGGCGCGAGTGCGTGCGGCGCGGCGGGTGATGGCATCCCGCGGCTTCCTTGAGGCGGTCAGCTGGAGCTTCATGGCGAAAAATGATGCGGCGCTGTTCGGCAAGACAAGCGATGCGCTGCTCGTGGCCAATCCTGTGGCCAGCGATCTCGACTATATGCGCCCCTCCGTGCTCGGAAATCTGGCCAAGGCGGCGCAGCGCGCGGCCAATCATGGTGAGCGCGGCGTGCGCCTGTTCGAAGCCGGGCCGATTTATCTGGGCGATGGCCCGAAAGACCAGCGCACCGTCGTGGCGGCGCTGGTGCGTCCGTTCAATGAGCGCCACTGGCAGGGCACGCCTGCGCCCTATGATTCCTACGCCGCGAAGGCAGACCTGTTCGCGGTGCTGGATGCGCTGGGCCAGCCGGGTGACCGGTTCCAGGTTGCCGCGCCCGCCCAGCCGCACTGGCATCCGGGGCAGGCAGCGAGCTTGAAGCTTGGCCCGAAAGTGACGGTCGCACATTTCGGCCAGCTGCACCCCGGCGTGCTGAAGGCGCTGGACGTGGACGGGCCGGTTTATGGCTTCGAGCTGAATTTGAACGCCCTGCCGCAGATGAAGGCGAAGAGCACGAAAACCAAGCCGGTGTTCGAACGCGCGGAGCTTACCCCGATCCGCCGGGACCTCGCCTTTGTGGTCGACCGTTCCGTGCCAGCCTCAGACCTTGTGCGTCATGCGCAGGGCGCGGACAAGAAGCTAATCACCCGCGTTGACGTGTTCGATGTCTATGAAGGTACCGGCGTGCCGGAGGGGCAGAAATCGGTCGCGTTCGAATTGACGCTGCAGCCGCAGGAAACGCTGAAGGATGAAGACATCCAGGCCCTGATGGATAAGGTCGTCGCCTCGGTCGCCAAGGGTACGGGCGGCGTGCTAAGGGGATAGGGAACCCGAAACCCGGCCACAGGGGAGATGCATGGGGCTTTATCGCTGGTTGTACCATGAGCTGGTGCCGGAGGCCCGCAAGACCGGCATTTCGGTGACCAATTGGTTCATTATCGCTCTGGTTCTGGCGAGTTTCGTCTTCCTCGCCCTGGAAACCGAGCCGACCCTGCTGGCGGTGCCGGAATGGCGGGCCGTGTTCAACTGGTTCAACGTGGCGGTCGTGATCGTGTTTGCGGTCGAATATGTGCTGCGCGTCGCCGTGGCCGGGCTGACACCGGAATATGCCGGGATTACGGGCCGGCTGCGCTACATCACCCGTTTCTACTCCATTGCCGACCTGCTGGCCTTCCTGCCGGAACTGATCGTGATGGTGGTGGGCGGCGGCATTCCGCTGATCGCCCTGCGCGTGCTGCGCCTGTTCCGTTTGGTCAAGATCGCCCGGTTCGTGCCGGCATTTGATGTGCTTGGCGCGGCGATGCGGCGGGCAGGCACACAGCTTCTCACCACACTCGCCATGGCTCTGGCGCTGGTCTATGTCGCGGCGGTGCTGCTCTATTATATCGAAGGCGTGGGGCAGGGGCGCGAGGAATTCGGCTCGATCCCGCGGGCGGTCTGGTGGTCGATCGCGACCCTGACCACGGTGGGGTATGGCGATATCTATCCGGTGACCACGCTGGGCAGGATTGCAGCGTCCGTGATCGCGATTGCGGGTATCGGTGTTGTGGCCCTGCCGGCGGGCGTGTTCGCCAGCGCCTTTTCGGACGAATTGCGCGAGCGTCAGCTGCAGAAGCTTCAGGACCGGGTCGAAGAGGCCGAGGCCGAAGCGGGCGCTGCCCCGGAAGAGAGCAGCGCCTGAAAGGCTTAGTCCTGAGACTTTGAGCCGTTGGCCTCGGACTGGAGCATTGTGTAACGCTCGATGCCGATGCGTTCGATCAGGTCGAACTGGGTTTCCAGATAATCGACATGTTCTTCCTCATTGGTGAGGATCTTGCCGAACAGGTCGCGGCTGCCATAGTCGCGGACGCTTTCGCAGAATTCCATTGCGTCGCGGAGCAGGGGAATCGCGTCGTTTTCCAGTTTCAGGTCACATTCGAGGATTTCCTGAACCGATTCCCCGATGCGCAGCTTGCCGAGATCCTGCAGGTTTGGCAGGCCGCCGAGGAACAGGATGCGTTCGATCAGCCAGTCGGCATGCTCCATTTCTTCAATGGATTCCTTGTATTCATAGTCGCCCAGCTTGCTGACGCCCCAATCGTGCAGCATGCGCGAGTGCAGGAAGTACTGGTTGATCGCCGTCAGTTCGTTCTTCAGGCACTTGTTTAGGAATTCGATGACCTTCGGGTCGCCTTTCATGGGGGAGCTCCTGCGTGGATTATGATTATGGGCCAGCACCTAGGGTGATTATGCCGCTGGATCAAGAAAAAATCCAATAAAAACAATTGCATATGAAAGTGCGACACAATTGCAGCGCCTTGCCATCCGCTGTCGCGGGGCGTGTCTGCGGGTGTCGTCACATGTCGCTGGATGTCGCCTTGTGTCGCGCAATGCCGAAAAGCGTAGCGATTTCAAAGGCAGGTGTTGGACTATTCCGCGGCGACCAGGGCCGGGGCGACCGGGCGGCGGTCCATCTCTTCGGAGATGATTTCACCGATCGAGCAGCTGCATTTTCCGCACTGGAATTTGCACCCGTGATGCGCCTGCACAGCCTTTGGGCTGCGCGCGCCAGCGTCCACGGCGGAGCGGACGCTTTTGCAGTTGATACGGTTGCAGACGCAAATGATCATGCGAACCATTTGCACGAAGATGCGAATGAATGTCAATCAGGTTTTTGCGCTTTGTTACACATGCGGAATGGCCCGTGCGGGCGGGGCCGCCGGGCCAGTCTGAAAGGGGGGATCATGCCTCTGCGGTGTCATCCCACTGGAACACATCATCAAGGCCAACCTGGAAGACCCGCGCGATGCGAAAGGCGCTTTCGAGGGAGGGGGAATAGCGGCCCTGTTCGATGGCGATCACGGTTTGCCGCGTCACGCCGATCTCCTTGGCGAGGGCCGCCTGGCTCATCCCGTCATGAGCCTCTCGCAGGGCCTTTACACGGTTCAGGATAGGGGGGCGTTTGGCCATGCTTACACGCCCCGGCGATAGAACAGGATGGTGAGAGCATATTCGGCCACTTGTGACGCGATCAGGCTGGCCACCGCGATGTGGAACAGCATGTTGCCATCAGCGAGGAAGTAATAGTGCCAGAGGCCCGCAAAGATGCCGAAGCCCAGCACATAGCCGGAAATATTGCCCGCGCGGCGCAGCACCTGCTTGTCGCGCTCATCCTCTGCGTCATTGGCCTCTTCCGGGCTGCTGGCCGCGATGATGATGTGGCTGATGATGGCGCCGAAGACCAGCATGCCGGTCGCCACGGCGATCAGCACGATGTTCGGGCCAATGGTCTCGCCCAGCGCCTCTGACCGGCTCCACACCTGATTGATATACCAGAGCCCGGTGAGCGAGAGCAGCAGGCCCATGATCCAGGCCGATTTTTCGTGAAAGGACATTCGATGTCTCCATGTCAAAAATTTCTTACATGACCCATATGGTCAAAAATTTTTGACATGTCAAATATTTTCGACATACATTTGTTGACACTTTTGAGAGAATCGATTGAACGTTAAAGTAGTTCGTTGGCGTGAGGAGGTAACTCTTGTCCTGGTTTGTTGTCACATATGATTTGCGTCAGGAGATAACGGCAACCGACTACAATCGTCTGTACAAGGTTCTAGCGGGTGCTGTTGAGTTCTGTTGGCCATTGGAGTCAGTTTGGATCATCGAGACGCCAAGAAAGCCGAGCGAGGTGATAAGCATCTTAAAAGACTCATCAATTCTAGACGATAACGATGGAATTATCGTTTTAGAGATAACCGGCGTTGGTGATTTTGAGCGAGTTAGGAATACAGAAACCGCAAATTGGTTGCGGGAACACATTACGCGAGTGTGATACGTGTTGTATTTCTCTAATTCCTTATGGAACTCTCTTCCGAAATTGATCGGCAATCAAACCCGCTAATACGCCTCCAGTAAAAACGTTCTGGATTCTTGCGACTTGTTCAGTAGTCAACCAATGAAAGTTCTCTGGTAGAATTACATGAAGCGACCATGTCAAAGCAAATGCAAGTACCCCTATCGCCATGGCCCACAAGGCCATGATGGTGATTGAGTTGAAATGGCCCCGGAAGCGTTCAGTGCGATTGTGTTCATTCTCGCGAGTTTCTTTTTTTAGTTGTTCTTCTGTTTTGCCGCTTCCAAACTGTTTGGATTCCTCAATTGCTTTCTGATCCGAGGCGTCATCAAGAAATTCCTCAGGCTTGACATCTGGTACTTTCCTGAATTCCCCTTCGCCTTTCACCATTAGGCTTGGCTCGCCAGTCGACGATAGTGATCCTCGATCAGGTCATCCGGAATACTTGTACCGAAACTGCCCGGCTCATAGACGCTCGCCCATGGCGTGCCGGGGGCATGTGTAATGCGAGACAGAGCTGGCCCCGACAAGTGCCCATATTTGTCGTAGATTTGTTCAATGAGATCTTGTTCACGTGGGGTGAGAGCTGCTCGTGAGCGCTGGTCTAGAGCGCCTTGAACTGGGGAGCTTTTAAACTTGCGGGTCCTTGAATACAGCTTTGGGATGACGGGGCCGTATTCCCAAGCTTGCACTTCATCTCTGATGAGCGGAGTGCCGTATAGTCCGAGCATCCATCCGTGTGCGATGTAAACTAGCTTGAGCAGCTGCATCGGCGTAAGGGTGTCAGACTGTTCTTCCGCTAAAGTCAAAAAGCGGTTTGCAATTACCGCGCTGTCATGCACTGCGGTGTCCTCCAATACCTATCCCATTGGAATATAGGGTGATTCAGGGGAAATTTAAAGAGTCAAGCTACTTTTGCAGAAGGTGATATGAAGGCGGGCCCACAAGGTAGTTCGTTTCGTGTGGAAGACAGAGGAGGCGCTATTGGCTGCCATCTGGTAGGTGGAACCACGCTTGACCGCGCCCCCTGTGGCCTCTAGGTCCGGCGGACCTGTTTTCACTCAAGCATGACTGACGTTTCCGATGACCGATCTTTCCGCGCTCGCCCAATCCGCAAAGGCCTGGCCGTTCGAGCTTGCCCGCAAGCTGGAACAGCGTGTGGAGCAGCAGATCAAGGCCGGCCAGCGCACAGCGGATGACCCGGTCACGTTCGAGACCGGCTATGGCCCGTCCGGCCTGCCGCATATCGGCACGTTTGGCGAAGTGGTGCGCACGACGATGGTGCGCCACGCCTTTGAGGCGCTGACCGGCGGCAAGTACACAACGCGCCTGATCTGTGTGTCTGACGATATGGACGGGATGCGCAAAGTGCCCCCGACCGTGCCGAACCCGGAAAGCCTGGAAGCCTATCTGCAACAGCCGCTGACCGCTGTGCCGGACCCGTTTGGCACGCATGAATCCTATGGCGCGCACATGAATGCGCGGCTGTGTTCCTTCCTCGACCAGTTCGGCTTTGAGTATGAATTCCTGTCGGCCACGGAATGCTACAAATCCGGCCGGTTTGACGACATGCTGCGCGAGGCCGCGCGCAAGTATCAGGACATCATGGATGTGATGCTGCCGACGCTGGGCGAAGAGCGGCAGGCAACCTATAGCCCGTTCCTGCCGATCCATCCGGAGACGGGGGAGGTGCTGTATGTGCCGATGAAATCCGTCGACGGAGAAAATGGCACGATCACGTTTGACGACGAAAGCGGCAAGGAATTCACGCTGCCGGTGACGGGCGGCCATGTGAAGATGCAGTGGAAGCCCGATTTCGGCATGCGCTGGGCTGCGCTTGGCGTCGACTTTGAAATGTTCGGCAAGGACCATCAGGCGAATGCGCCGATCTATTCCAAGATTACGCGCATCCTGGGCAAGCGCCCGCCGGAGCAATATGTCTATGAGATGTTCCTGGACGAGAAGGGCGAGAAAATCTCCAAGACCAAAGGCAATGGCATCTCGGTGGAGGACTGGTTGAAATATGCCCCGGATGAGAGCCTCAGCCTGTTCCAGTTCCAGAAGCCGCGCGTGGCGAAGAAGCTCTACTTCGATGTCATCCCGAAGGCCGTGGACGAATATCTCACCTTCCTGGAGAAATATCCGGAGGAAGCGCCCGAGCGGCAGATCGAGAACCCGGTCTGGCACATCCATTCCGGCAAGCCGCCAGCCGAGACGACGCCGGTCAGCTTTGCGCTGCTGCTGAACCTCGTCGCCGTGGCGAACCCGGAAGACAAGAGCCAGCTCTGGGGCTTCATCTCGCAATACGCGCCGGAAGCCTCACCGGAGACGCACCCGCTGCTGGACCAGCTGGCGGGCTATGCGATGAGCTATTACCGCGACTTCGTCCTGCCACAGAAGACCTATCGCGCGCCGACCGATGCCGAACGCGCCGCGATGGCTGATCTCTCCACGCGGCTGAAGGCGTTTGACGGAGAGCGGACATCGGAGAATCTCCAGACGCTGACCTTCTCTGTCGGGAAGGACCATGAGTTCGAGAATCTGCGCGAATGGTTCAAGGCGCTGTATGAAGTGCTGCTCGGCCAGAGCCAGGGCCCGCGCTTCGGCAGCTTTGCCGCGCTTTATGGCGTGGAGAACACCGCGCGGCTGATCGACGAGTCTCTCGCGCGGGGGTAGGGCGCCCGGTCCGGCTGGGTCCCGGCCTACGCCGGGATGGGCGGACATGAAGCGGGTCCGGTGCGCAATGACCTGACCAAACCGTAACCTCGCCTCAACACTCCTCTGGTTTAACATGCCGCAACCTGAGGAGATTTCGCCATGCCTGTCCTTCGTTCTGTTCTTGTTGCGGGCATGATTGCCACCCTGCCAGCATGTGTCGCCACCAAGGTCGTCACCGTTCCGGTCAGCCTGGCGGGCGATGTGGTGGAGGGCACGGCCAAGGGCGCCTATGCGGTCGGCTCCGGCGTGGTGAGCGCCACCGGCGACGCGCTGGACGGGCCGGAGCGCGACGTGAAGCTGACCGTCAAGGTCAAGAAATTCAGCGGCGACACCAAGACCTATACGCGCACGGTCGAGTCCGACGACATCGAGAAGACGATGAAAAAGCTCGGCAAGAAAGGCACGATCATCGACGTGCGGGTGGACGAAGTAGGCTAGGGCCTACTCCGCCGCCGCGATCAGCGTGGTCTTTGTCTTCGGCAGTGTGCCGTTTGGCCAGCCGGCCCAGAGTTCGGCCTCTTTCGCCTTTGCCACTTCGACGGCCGCTTCCTTGACGTGGCCATAGCCGCGGATCTCGTCCGGTATCTCGGCAAGGGCGATCGCAAGGGCGTGGTTCCTGGCGGACAATTCCTGCGCAATGCGGGCCAGGCCGGCGAGATAATCGTCGCGCAGCTGGCGCTCCATGCGGCGCTCTTCGGTATAGCCGAACAGGTCAAACCGCGTGCCGCGCAGGCCCTTGAACTTCGCCATCAGCTTGAAGACGCGGAACATCCACGGGCCGAAATGCTTCTTCTTCAGATGGCCCTCGGCATCCTTCTTGGCGAGGATTGGCGGGGCCAGCATGAGGCGCATCTTGCCGCCCTTGAACTGACTGGCGACGTACTCGGCGAACTTGCCATCCGTGTAGAGACGGGCGACTTCGTATTCATCCTTGTAGGCCATCAGCTTGTAGGCATAGGTGGCCGCCGCGCGGGTCAGCTTCTCGCCCAGTCCTGCGGCATGTTCTGCGGCGCGGACCTGCGCCACGATGCTGCGGTAGGTCTCGGCATAGGCGGTATCCTGATAGGCGGTCAGGCGGCTGGCGCGATCCTCGATCAGGTCGTCGAGTGTTTTCTCCTCGATATGGCCGCGCGGATCCGTCTGCGGCAACAGGCGGTCCGGATCGGCGGCCGCGATACGGCCAATGTTGAAGGCGGACATGTTGTCCTCCACCTTCGTGCCGTTCAGGCGGATGGCGCGGTAAAGCGCCCGCAGGCTGATCGGGACCTGGCCCTTCTGCCAGGCGTATCCGACCATGATCATGTTCGTATAGATCGCATCGTGGAGATAGCCCACAGCCAGCGCCTCGGCATCGAACGCGCCGAAGTCACGGGCCTGGCGCTTCACGCGCGCAGCCAGAAGGTCACTCTCGAAACGCTTTGACCGATCCCGGATGAATTCGCTGGTCGGGGTGACGTCCGAGTTCGCATAGGCGGCGGTGCGGCCAGCATCCATCAGGTTCAGCGCGTCCCCGCCGGCCGCCACGACAAGGTCACAGGCGATGATCAGGTCAGCACTGGCAGGGGGCACCTTGCCGGTGGAGATCATCTCCGGCTCTTTCGCAAAGCGAATATGGCTGAGCACCGGGCCGCCCTTCTGGGCAAGGCCGGTCATGTCCAGGCTGGAGGCGGCGTTGCCATCCACATGCGCGGCCATTGCCAGCACGGCTGCGACGGTGGTGACGCCCGTGCCGCCAACGCCGGTGAACAGCACGTTCCACGGTTCCGACAGTCCCGGTGTTTCGGGCAGGGGCAGGCCTGCATCGTCAAATTCCGGACGCGGCTGGTCCTGCCAGGCCGGTTCGCCATCCTGGATGGTCACGAAGCTGGGGCAGAAGCCCCGCAGGCAGGACAGGTCCGTGTTACAGGTCGATTGGTTGATGCGGCGCTTGCGGCCAAGTTCTGTCTCGACCGGCTCGACCGACAGGCAGTTCGACTTGATCGAGCAATCGCCGCAGCCCTCGCAGACTTCGGTGTTGATCACGACGCGCGTGCGATCCGGTGCGCGCAGGCCGCGCTTGGAGCGGCGGCGTTTTTCCGTAGCGCAGATCTGGTCATAGATCAGGACAGACACGCCCGGTGTTTCGCGCAGCATTTTCTGGACGTCGTCCAGCTCTTCGCGGTCGTAGATCTTCACGCGGCGGGGCAGGTGTTTGACATTCGCGTAGCGGGTCGGGTCTTCGGTGACGATGACGATCTTCTCGACGCCTTCGGCTTCAACCTGCTGGGCAATCTGCGCCGGGGTCTGGCCGGATTCCACATGCTGTCCGCCGGTCATGGCGACGGCGTCATTATACAGAATCTTGTAGGTCATGTTCGCGCCGGACGTGACCGCGGCGCGGATGGCGAGGCTGCCGGAATGGGAATAGGTGCCGTCGCCCAGATTGACGAAGACGTGCGGCTCGTCCGTCGCCCAGTGCTGGCCGACCCAGGCGATGCCTTCGCCGCCCATCTGGCTGGTCATGTCGGTTTTCCGGTCCGGCATGAAGTTCGCCATGTAGTGACAGCCAATGCCTGCCAGTGCGCGCGACCCTTCCGGCACGACGGTGGAAGAATTGTGCGGGCAGCCGGAACAGTAATGCGGTGTGCGGAGGGTTTCCGTCGCATTGGTTCGCGCGGCTTCCCCGGCGCGGCCAATCCGGTCGAAATAGGCCTTGGCCCGTGAGGTGTCCCAGCCTTCCGGCAGGATTTTCATCAGCGCTTCAGCCATTTCCGGGATCGAGATGGACGCGATGTCGGAGAGGAGGGGGCGGCCTTCGCGGTCGCGCTTGCCTTCCACGGACGGACGCTGGCCATCGGGCAGGTCGTACAGCGCGGAGCGAAGCTGGTCTTCAATCAATGGGCGCTTGTGTTCGATCACGACCACGCGCTCCAGACCCTTGCAGAACGCCCGGATCCCTTCCGGCTCCAGCGGCCACGGCATGGCCACCTTGTACACGGAGAGACCCAGGCGTCCTGCATCCTGCGGTGAGAGGCCAAGCGCCGCGAGTGCCTCGAACACATCGCGGGCTGCCTGTCCGGTCACGACCACGCCGACACGGGGGATCGGCGATGGCAGGATGACTTGGTCCAGCTTGTTGGCGCGCACATAGGCCTGCGCAGCCGGGAGCTTCACCTGACGCAGGCGGCGTTCCTTTTCGAGCGGGCTGTCGCCCCGCCGCAAATGGACGCCCTCTTCAGGGAGCTGGAAATCTGGCTGGATGAAATTGAAGCGGTCGAGATCCACGCTGACCACGGACCCGGAATCCATTGTGTCGGCGAGTGCAACAAGGCCGGTCCACGCGCCGGAGAAGCGGCTCATCGCCCAGCCATGGATGCCGTAGTCCAGCACATCCTGGATCGACGCCGGATTGAGGACAGGGATCTCTGCATCCGCCATCGCATATTCGGATTGCGAAGGCAGGGTAGAGGATTTGCAATTATGGTCGTCGCCAATGATCGCCAGCACGCCGCCATGATCGGAGGCGCCGGCGGCGTTGGCGTGCTTGAACACGTCTCCGGTCCGGTCGACGCCGGGCGCCTTGCCGTACCAGATGCCGAACAGGCCATCATATTTTGCGCCGGGGAACAGGCCGAGTTGCTGGCTGCCCCAGACCGCGGTTGCGCCAAGGTCTTCGTTCAGGCCTTCCCAGAACTTGATATCGTGCGCGTCGAGCCATTTCTGGGCTGCGCGCAATTGCTGGTCATATCCGCCCAGCGGAGAGCCGCGATAGCCGGAAATGAAGCCGGCCGTATTCAGGTTATGACGCAAATCGAGACGTTTGCGATCAAGCGGCAGGCGGACCAATGCCTGAATACCGGTCATGAACGCTTTTCCCTCGACAAGCTTGTATTTGTCGTCCAGCGTAACTTCACGATGTTGCATGATATGCCTATAAAATGAGGGTTTAGGCATATTATTGGGTAAATTAAGTGAAATTGCTTGCCTATCTTGCGCGATATTTGCTATTGCGGGGTCGAATTTACTAAGATACGCAAGAAAGTGAGCAGAAATTGCCCCAAGAACTAGATGCCGTCGACGCACGAATCCTGGACATTGTTCAGCATGATGCCGGCCTGTCTGTCGCCGAAATCGCCGACCGCGTCGGGTTGTCCTCATCCCCTTGCTGGCGTCGTATCAAGCGCATGGAGGAAGCGGGCTTCATCACGGGCCGTGTGACCCTTCTGGACAATTCCTCACTTGGACTCAACTTCGAAGTGATGGCCAGCGTGAAACTGGCCCTGCCGAGCCGGGAAAATCTCGATGCATTCGAACAGATGGTTCAGGCGTGGCCGGAAGTGATCGAGTGCATGACCGTGACCGGGGCGGTGGACTACATGATCCACATCATCACGACGGACATGCACGCCTATGACAATTTCCTGCGGGACAATCTGCTCGGTTCGGCGCTGGTGTCAGATGTTCAGTCCCGCATTGTGATCCGCGTTGCGAAACGCACCACGGCGCTGCCGCTGGACCTGGTTGAGGACATCAAGAAGCCAACCTCAACCTGATCAGCCGCGCCGTTATCAGGAGACGCCATATGTTGAGAGGCCTCGTCTCTTCGCTGCTGTTGCTGACAACGACGCTGGTCATGCCTGCCTTGGCCGATCCGATGTCGTCCGAGGAGTTGGCTAAAAGGCTTGAGACCGTACGCGACGAGGCCGGGCTGGTGGCCCTTGGCGCAGTCGTTGCGAACGCCGAGGGCGAGATCCTCGCGCTTGCTGTGACGGGAGACCGCGTGCGGGGCGAAGGGGATGCGGTCCAGCCGGATGATGCCTGGCATATCGGCTCCAACACCAAGATGCTGACGGCACTGTTGTATGGACGCCTTGTCGAGCAGGGCGAGGCGAAATGGGGCGCGACCCTACCGGAATTGCTGCCTGACCTCGCCGGAGAGATGGATGCGACGTGGTCGGACATTACCATTCAAGACCTGTTCGCCCATCGCAGCGGCATGGCGGCCAATCCCGGCATCACATGGCTTCTGACCAGTCGATCCTCTTCAAGCCCGGTGGACGCGCAGCGCATCAGCCTGGCGAAGGGCGTGTTGTCAAAGCCGCCCCGGACGGAGCCGGGAACGTTCACCTATTCGAATTTCGGATACATGGTGGCGGGCGCTGCGCTGGACCGGATTGCAACACGTCTGGGACATGAAAATTATGAGGCGCTGTTCCTGTCCGAACTGGTGCCTGAGGGTGAGGGATGGGGGTTTGGTCCGCCATCTGACGGAATTGAGGGGCATCGCAAGGGCCTGTTTGGCGGATTGAAGGGCGTCGGCACGGGGCTGGACGCGGACAATCCTCCCGCACTGGCCCCGGCGGGCACATTGCATGTGCCACTGGTGGCACATGCCCGGTTCCTCACCACCTTCCTGACGCCGGACGAGACCGAGACGAAGCTTTTGACGCCCTATCCGGACGCTGAGTCGGATTACGCGCTTGGCTGGGGCATCATTCCCGCCGGCAAATTGGGGCCGGTGCTGGGACATAGCGGATCGAACACCGCATGGCTGTCGACCATACATATCCTGCCAGAGCAGGGCCTTGTCATCATTGTGAATACCAACAGCTTCAGCAGGAAAGCGTCATCAGCGATGAACGGGTTTTCTTCGGAACTTGCCCAGGCCTTTGCGTCGGCAGCTGAGGATTAGGCCTCTGCCGCGTCGATATAGGTGACGTGACCATCAGATTCGTTCAGCACACGTGTGCTTCCATCTGGCCAGGCCTGAAGCCGTGTTTGCATGCGCGGGGAGGTGCGATCGCCCCCAAACAGGGATTCCGGTTCGAAGCATAGCCAGGCCAGCGGTGCGTTGGCCGTTGCTGCGGCGCCCGCTTCCTCGATCAACCGCATGATCCGGGCGATGTCATCCTTGGGCGGATAGACAAGGAAGACCGAGTGATAAACGACGGTCAGCCCTTTGGCGGGGCGGTTTGCCAGCCGGTCGGCCAACCAGTCGACAGCGTCGGCCTGCTCGATGCGCACGCCTCTCTGTCGGGCAAGCTCTGCGGCTACGTCGAGGCGCGCGAGGCGCCCGGCCTGATCGGGCCAAGTATAGGATTTCAGGCGCAGAAAGGCCGCGTCATCCGAAACGTCTATCGGGTTCAGGTCGCATCCTGCGCGGGAGGCAATCAGGGGCGCAGCTTCCAGATGGTCCGGGGCAGGGCCGTTCCACACGGTCGAAATGGTGACATCACTCGGGCCCGGCTTTTGCCAGGTGCCGCCATCATAGGTAAATCGGTCCCAATTCTGGTTGAGGCCAGCGCTGGCGCCCAGCTCCAGCAGGTGCATCGGCATGCGAAACCTGGCTGCCAGCTCCAGAAAGCCAGGCAGCAGCGCGATGGAGCGCCGGGTTTCGTTGGTTTGCGGCGCGCTCTGAAGATAGGCGCGGGCATCGTCCTTGTGGACGGAGAGCCAGTCCTTCGCTGCCTGCCAGACCAGGTCCATGTTCCAGTTGGGTGAAGCGGCGGGATAGGTGGCGGCAAGCGCCTTTGCCGTGCCGGTCAGGACGGCGTGGTGCAGGTATCCGGTCAGGCGCAGTCCGAGCGCATCCTTGCGGGGGTTGCCGTTCCAGTCGCCACAAATGTCCGCAACCGGACCGCCCGCGTCGAAATCGTGTGCAAACTGCCGAAGCAGCGCAGCGGTAAAGGGAGACCCCAGATCCTCGCACCATCGCGCCTGCTCGGCGAAATGGTCGAGGATCCGGGTTTCATCCAGCATGGTGGATGCCTAGTAGCGTTCCAGCGCCATGGCGATGCCTTCGCCGCCGCCAATGCAGAGGCTGGCCATGCCTTTCTTCAGGCCGCGATCTTCCATCGCTGCCAGCAGGGTGACGATCAGGCGTGCGCCGGACGCACCGATCGGGTGGCCCATTGCGCAGGCGCCGCCATTCACGTTCAGCTTCTCGTGCGGAATGCCCAGCTCTTTCATCGCAATCATCGGAACGACCGCGAAGGCTTCGTTCACTTCCCAGAGCTCAACTTCGTCGACGCTCCAGCCAGCCTTTTCGAGAGCCTTCTTCATGGCCGGCACAGGCGCGGTCGTGAAGTATTCCGGCTCATGTGCGTGGCTGGAGGACGACACGATCTTGGCGAGCGGCTCAAGGCCGCGCTTCTTTGCTTCGGACTCGCGCATCAGCACCAGCGCCGCAGCGCCGTCGGAAATGGCGGAGGCGTTGGCAGCAGTCACGGTGCCATCTTTCGAGAAGGCCGGGCGAAGTGTCGGGATCTTGTCCGGGCGGGCCGTGCGGGGCAGTTCGTCAGTGTCGACAACCGTTTCACCCTTGCGGGATTTCACCGTGACCGGGGCGATCTCGCGCTTGAACTTGCCGTTGGCGGTCGCTTCCTGCGCACGCTTCAGTGTTTCGAGCGCGTAGGCGTCCTGTTGCTCGCGAGTGAACTGGTACTCGCCCGCGATCATGTCGGCGAACTCACCCATCGGTCCGCCCTTGTAAGCGTCAGACAGGCCATCCAGCGCCATATGATCCTGAGCGGCCATGGTGCCGTATTTGTGGCCCTTGCGAACCTGCATCAGGTGCGGGGCGTTTGTCATGGATTCCATGCCGCCGGCGATGACGATGCTTGCGTCCCCAGCGAGGATGGCGTTGCGCGCCATGACGGCGGCCTGCATGCCAGATCCACACATCTTGTTGATCGTGGTGGCTTCAAGACCCTTGTCCTGTCCGGCCTTGAACCCAGCTTGACGGGCAGGGGCCTGTCCCTGGCCAGCGGGAAGGCAGTTGCCCATGATGATTTCGTTGGCTTCGCCCGGCGAAAGCTTCGCTTCGCTGACGGCCTTCTCAATCGCGATGGCGCCCAGTTCGCTGGCTGTCAGGCCAGCAAGGTCGCCGAGCAAACCACCCATGGGCGTGCGGCCCATACCGACGATGACGACGGGATCTTGATCAGACATGGAGTTTCCTTCCGGTTCGGTTTTTTGCAGTTGCGAACACAAAGCGCTTCCGGGCCGGACTCGTCAAGAGGATCGCGAAGACGCCGAGGTCTGCTGATATCAAAATTGCGGGAACAGGTTCCGGTCAGCGAACCCGTTGAGGGCTGGTCGTGTCCAGCCGGATGGCCTCGGCAACAATCTGTTCTACAGCCTGATCAACCTGATCGACGGAGCGGATTTTGACATGGCGCATGGCCTTGCCGGTGCCCTCGATACGGTCCGGGTCGACACTGGTGAGCTGTGCCCCGTAGAAAAGCTGCAGATTGCACCAGTCCTTGTGGGCGGCGATCGAGAAGATTCGCTCATTGCCGCTCCAGCATGGGAAGCCCCATGCCAGCTTGCAGGAGAGGCCCGGGCCGGCCTGGTCGATCAGGGCCTTGAGCGCGCTCGCAATTTCGCGCTTTTCCGGCTCAAGGCCCTCGAACCAGGTTTCAACGGTTTTCGCCAAGGGCGCCGCCTTATTTCTTCTTCGCGCGTTTTGCCTTGTCATCGGCCTTTGGCGGCATGACTTCGAAGGTCATTTGAAGGTTCACGCGATACTTGTCGATCTTGCCGTTCTTGATGGTCGTGTACATCTCGTTGACATAGGCCGAGGCGAGGCCTTTGACCGTCGCATCAAACCGCGTGACGGCTGTCTGAATCGCATCCTCGAAGGATTTGGTCGATTCCGACATGATCTGTTCTGATTTCATGATAGCCATTTTTGCGTCCCTTTCCTTTACGGAAGGCGCATTGAAGACCCTGAGCGCAGGTTTGCCAAGGGAATCTGTAAAATTGGCCGAGAGGAGGGGGCGTTAGCCGACGAGCTGGAATCCGGCTTCGGAGCCTTTTTGCCAGACAACGCGCGCCGGGCCGACAATGCCAACACCAACCGCGTTCAGCGTCACGAATTCCGGCATGCCTTCATTCGTGGGAAAGCGCAGGCGAACCCCTGTATCAGAATGATCCAGCACGATGCCGCGGCGCTTATAGCCTGTGTCGTAGATGATATTGGCTTCGCGATACACAGACGCGCGGGCCGGGCGTGGTTTTTCACGCGTAGGGGCAACCATTCGCTCAACACGCTCAGCCGCAGGGGCAGAGGCAGCAGGTTTTTTCGAATTGAACAGGTTGTTGAACATTTTCATCCCAGACAGGCTTTCTACACAAACGCCCTTGCAACCCACATGCCAGTTTCAGCGCTAACACAGCTCTACGTGGGAATCCGTTCAGAACGTGTAAATGGCGGCGCTATTCAGCGCCGCCATCTGTAATAAAAACTACTGTTTGCGGGATTTACCAAATCCGGATGCGTTGCTCCGGTGGAAGGTACATTTCGTTTTCTTCCGTGACGTTGAACGCCTCATACCACTCCGACAGATTCCGCACGACGCCGTTGACGCGGTAGACCGGCGGTGAGTGCGGATCGGTCAGCAATTGCCGGCGCGTAGCCTCTTCACGGTACTTGGAACGCCAGACCTGGGCCCAGGACAAGAAGAAGCGCTGATCGCCGGTCAGACCATCAATGACAGGGGCTTCCTCTTCGGCGCTGATTGTGCCGTCGCCATCGGTGTCGAGGCTCAGCTTGTAGGCCTTGTACGCCATGGAGAGGCCGCCAAGGTCGCCGATATTCTCGCCGAGGGTCAGCGAACCGTTGACGCAGGTTTCGCCCTCATCCAGCGGGCAGAGCGCATTGTACTGTTCTACCAGCGCGCCGGTCTTGGCCTGGAAATTGGCCTCGTCTTCAGCGGTCCACCAGTTCCGCAGCGTGCCGTTTCCATCGGATTTCGCGCCCTGATCATCAAAACCGTGACCCATTTCGTGGCCAATCACGCCTCCGATGGCGCCATAATTGACGGCCGGGTCGGCTGTCAGGTTGAAGAAGGGGGGCTGGAGGATGGCTGCCGGGAACACGATCTCGTTGCGGTTTGGCGAATAGTACGCGTTCACCGTCTGGGGCAGCATGAACCATTCCGTTCGGTCGATCGGCTGGCCGAGCTGGGAAATCATGTCGTTCCAGGCCCAGTCATTGACTGCCATGTTGTTCGCAAATGCGTCGTCGCCGACTGTCAGGTCTTCATAGGTCTCGAAATTCTCGGGATAGCCGATCTTCGGTGTGAACTTGGCGAGCTTGTCACGGGCCTCGACCTTGGTTTCCTCGCCCATCCATTCGATTTCATCGAGATTGCTGTTCATCGCATGACGCAGATTCTCGACGAGTTCGTCCATCGCCGCCTTGTTCTCGGTCGGGAAGAAGCGGTCCGCATACACTTTGCCAACAGCTTCGCCGACGGAGCCTTCGACGGTGGACACAGCGCGCTTCCAGCGCTCACGCTGTTCTTCTGCACCGCCCAGCGTCTTGCCATAGAATTCAAAGGTTGCCTCGTCGAGGCGAGTGGGCAGGACATCGGCATGGTCGATCAGGAAGTGAGCGGCCAGATAGGCCTGCCAGTCTTCCAGAGGGGCCGTCTGCATGATCTCGAACAGGCCGGCAATGCCGCCGCCGGAGACTTTCTCGACTTGCTCAGGCGTCAGGCCATTCTCTTCGATTTCTTCCGCAGTCGGCGTAACCTGGCGCACGACGAACTCGTCTTCGCCGCTCAGGCCCAGATCGGTCAGCATGGTGGCCAGCGGGAAGTCACCGGCCAGGGTTTCCAGCTCGGCGCGGCTCATCTTGTTGTAGGTGAGGTTGCGGTTACGGCCTGCAGCCCGGTCCCAATGCGCCTCCGCCATGCGGGTTTCCAGCGCGATCACACGATCTGCCGCCGCCTCTGCGTCCTCATAGCCAGCCTCGGACAGAAGCTTTGTCAGCATCGTCTTGTAGGCGGCGCGGATTTCAACGTTCTTTTCGCTGTCGGTCAGGTAATAGTCGCGGTCGCCGATGCCGAGACCGGATTGCGTGACGTAGAAGATGTACTGATCCGTTTGCTTGGAATCGACATCGACCCAGCCGGCGATCGGTGAGGAGAACCCGCTGGCAGCAAAAAGCTTGGCCAGGTCTTCGCGATTGGAGAGTTCTGCGATTCTGGTGAGGTACGGGTTCGCCGGATCAAGACCGGCCGCTTCGATGCCGTCTGTGTCCATGTAGGCGTTGTATACGGACGCGACCTTGCCTTCGAGCGTCGACGGATCAGGCTCGGCTTTCGCGAGTTCCTGGATGATGTTGAGCACGCGCTGTTCGGACTTCTCCGCCAGCAGCGTGAAGGCGCCATACCGTGTGCGATCGCTCGGGATGACAAAGCTGTCGAGCCATTTTCCATTTGCGTAGGAATAGAAATCATCGCCCGGATCGACGCTTTCGTCGCGCAGGGTCAGGTCAACGCCCCAATCGCCCCAATAATCGGCAGCAGACAGTTCCAGGCCTTCCGAGGTCACGTATTTGCCGTCTTCGTTCGGCGTGGTCGCGGACGTGGAGGCAGCTTCCGTGGCCTCTGTCGGTGTCGCGGTTTCTTCCTGTGCGGCAGGGCCGCATGCGGCGAGCAGGGCAACCGATGCGGCCCCAAGCATGAGTTTCTTCATCAAAGTCTCTCCAGTAAAAGGGATATGGCCCAGTGCTTTCGCGACCGGGCCCGTATCCAAGATTGATTGCAGTCTATTCGGCAGGGGCCGCAGGGCCAAGGGTGCTATCGCGGCTGGTGCCAATCAACTCATCCTCGTCGATTGTGACCTGACCGCTATAGGTTTCCCCGATCTGGCGGAATGGCTTGCCGCCCCAGGTCCACCGGAAGATACGGCCGATCTCGACGCCCACTGCGTACAGGGTCGGGACCATCAGCAGCGAGACGAACAGCGCGAAGGCAACAGCGGATCCGAGCGATACGACCATCGGCTTCAGGAATTGTGCCTGTACGGATTTCTCTGCGATCAGTGGCAGGATGCCGACAAATGTCGTGACCGATGTCAACAGGATCGGGCGGAAGCGGGAGACGCCCCCGTCAATCAGGGCTTGCACGGCGCCAGCGCCTTCATCACGCCTGCGGTTCACATAGTCGATCAGAACCAAATTGTCGTTGATGACCACGCCCGCTGCGGCTGCAATGCCGAAGAAGGAGAACATCGCCATCGGCGTGTTGAAGGCCCACAGGCCGAACACTGCACCGGCATAGGCGAAGGGCAGGGCCATCATCAGCAGCAGTGGCTGAGCATAGGAGCGGAAGGCGACAGCCAGCAGGATGTACATCGTGCCGATCGCGATCAGGATGAGGCGACCAATCTCCGTGAAGAATTTCTGTTCTTCTTCAAAGCCACCGGCTTCGCCGCGTTGGACGTCCGGGAACCTGCGCTGGAAGTCCGGCCAGAATTCCTCTTCCATGGCAGACATGATCTGGCCACGGCCACCTTCACCGAGAATTTCGGCATAGACGGAGACCGACCGCGTGCGATTGCGCCGAACAATCCGGTTGATGCCGGGGGCGTAGTCGAATTCAGCGACCTGAGTGATCGGGATTTCTCGCCCGTCAGAAGTCCGGATGCGGAGCGTGTCGATGCTGTCGAGATCTTCGCGGGCCGCCTCCGGCAGGCGCACCATGACGCGAACGTCTTCACCGTCACGTGGCAGGCGTTGAACTTCCTCGCCATAATAGGCTTGGCGAAGCTGTTCCGACACATCGGCCAGAGTGATACCCAGCGTCTCTGCGCCCGGCTTCAGGGAGATGCGGATCTCTTCTGCAGCTGACGAGAGGTTGTCACCAATGTCGTAAGCGTTCGAATAAGTGGCCAGTTGGCCCTTCACAGCGGCTGCGGCCTCGCGCAGGCGATCGAGATCGTCATGGTTGAGCGCGAAGCGAACGCCGCTTTGCTCGTCGTTGAATGTGAAGTCGAAGCTGATTTCCTCGGCATCCTGAATCTCGCCGACATTGTTGCGCATCAGCTCGGAGAGTTCTTTCGAGCGCACACCTTGCGGGCGATCTTCAGGCGGCAGCAAGCCGACCCATGCCTGTACCCGGCCATCTGCCGCGACGACAGAGGCGTCGGTGATCAGGCCGCCGTCAATCTCGGGATACGCGGCGTCTGTGTCCTGCTTGGTCTTGGTGATGCCAGCCTGAAGCTGGTCACGAACCTGGAGCAGGCGGGAATAGGGCGTGCCATCCGGCATATCGATATCGACCTGGATGAGGTCCGCCTCGATTTCCGGCATGAACTTGAAGGGCACGATGCCTCTGCCGGAGACCTGCGTGGCCAGGAAGAACAGGCAGAAGAAGAAGACCACTGTCGCATAGCGGAACCGGATGGCGAGTTCGAGCACCGGCTTGTAGATATGGTTCGCAAACCAGAGCAGGCTGTCAGCAATGCTGCGCTGGACCTTCAGGAAGCGACCGGACGGGCCGTCGAAATTCTGCTGTTTCATGTGCGCCAAATGGCTCGGCAGGATCAGCATGCATTCGATGATCGAGAAGATCAGGGCTGCAACAACCACGAAGGTGATCTGTTGCGTGAACATGCGGGTCGGGCCCGTGATGAACGCCCATGGCAGAAACGCAATGATGGTGGTCAGAACGCCGAAGATGACGGGCTTGAGAACAAGCTGCGTGCCGACAATGGCAGCGTCCAGGCCTTCGCGGCGCCCGCTTTCGATCTCCCGGTGGATGTTCTCACCGACAATGATCGCGTCATCCACGATCACCCCGATGACGAGCAGAACCGCGAACGTCGACAGGATGTTCCACGACACGCCGAAATAGGGCAGCAGGAGGATGCCGCCAGCGAAGGCGGTCATGATTCCGACGGTCACCCAGAGTGCAACGGTCGGGCGCAGGAACAGGACAAGCACCAGCATGACGAGAACGGCGCCCATCATTGCGGACTCGGTGATCAGGTCCATCCGCGCCTTGAAGGCTTCTGAATCGTCCCAGAGGATGTCGATCTTTACAGCCTGTGGAAGGATGCCGTTGGACGGATCATTGGCGCGCTCGACATATTTTTTGAAGTTTTCCGTATAGTCGACAATGTGCATCGTGTCGGGCGAGCGGATCATGACAAAGGCGGTCGGATCGCCATTGAATTGCGCGCTGAACTTTTCCGTCACGAACCCATCATCGACGTTTGCGATGTCATCGACGCGGATGGTGCCATCTTCCGTCGTCTGCCGGATGATGATGCTGCCGAACTGGTCTGCCGTATCCGCCAGTTGCCGGGCGGTGATCGAGACGTCCCCTGTGGAGGATTCAATGCGCCCGCCGGAGGAGTTCAGAGACGAGCGGCGAATGGCGTTGGCGACATCGCTGAAGCTCAGGCCATAACGGCGCAGCGCGTCTTCAGACACTTCGATGTTGACCTGTTCCGAGATCACACCCTGCAGCACGGCCAGCTCACCGCCTGGAATGTTGGCGATGTCATCGCGCACATTGTCCGCCAGTCGTTTCAGTGTGCGGGCATCCACGTCACCATGGATGGCGAGGCCCATAAACGCATTTCGCTCTTCCCAGCGCTGTACCTGGGGTTCAAACGCGGCCTGCGGAAGGTTGTTGATCTGATCGACACGGATTTTCACCTCGTCGAGGAATTGCTCCATGTCGATGTCGTCGCGGCCCTTGATGTTGACCACGCCGAAGCCTTCATTGGCGATCGATGTAATCCGGTCGAGGCCGTTGATATCGGCCACGGCTTCTTCAATCCGGGTAACGATCTGCTCTTCGACATCCTGAGGGGATGCGCCGTTCCAGGATACGGAAACGGAAGCGCCGGTAATGTTGATTACCGGGAACATCTCCTGTTCCATCTTGGTGTACCCGAAGATCCCGCCGACAAAGGCGACGATCATCAGGAGGTTGGCGGCGACCGCATTGCGCGCAAACCAGGCGACGATACCATTCATTGTGCGGCTCCTTCACCTGTCGATGCGAGCGTTGAAGAATCGTCATTGGTCGTGTCGTCAGCGCGTTTCGGCTCGTAAACCTTGATCGTGCCGTCTTCCATCCGCTGCATGACGGTGATGCTCATGCCGTCAAACGGCGCCTGGATCGGGCTGACAATGGCGAGTTCACCCGGCTCGGCGCCGGAAGAAATGTAGGCGCCATTGGCGTCTGAATAGATCAGTTTCACATTGCGGATGGACAGTTGCCCTTCATCCGGCAGGCCAATGAACAGGCGGTCCTGTCCGCGCAAGGCGCCACGTGGGGCAACCAGCACATCGTTCAGCGTCTCGCCCTTGACGGTGGCGCTGACGAACAGGCCCGGAGCCATTGGTGCATCACCGTCCGCACCCGCACCATACGGGTCCTGAAGTTCGGCAATCACATTGATCTGGCGGGTCTGCGAATTGACAGCGGCAGCGGTCCGCACGACCTGTCCGTGCCATTCACGTTCCACGCCGCCAACTGTTGCGCGGAAGGTGACGTCCGGGCCGGGTTTTTCCTTTGTCGCGCTGAAGGCAAGCGGCAGACCGAGACGGCCCATCTCTGCATCTTTCAGCGGCAGGGCAACTTCCACGACATCATTGGCGAAGATCTGTCCGAGCGACTGGCCAACGGACACAACTTGTCCGATGTCGACATTGCGTTCCCGAACGCGGCCGGCAAAGGGCGCGTATACGGCGGTACGGTCGAGCGCCAGCTGGGCGTCTTTCAATTGCGCCTTGGCGGATTCCAGCGCGGCACGGGCTTCGGCCAGCTGCGGTTCGCGGCGGGCGAGGGGAGAGGCGTCCGTGATGCCGAGATCCAGAATGTCCTGACGGGCAAGTTCGGCCTCTGCCTCTTCGCGGGCGAGTGCCTGCTGGGCGCTGGCAACAGATGACTGTGCACGGACGACAGCAAGTTCATAATCTGCGGCTTCGACGCGAACGAGCAACTGCCCCTTGTTGATGAAGCCACCGTCAATGAAGTCAGGCGAGACATAGGAGATGCGGCCGGAAATCTGAGGCGCGACAATGATTTCCCGGCGGGGTTTCACTTCGCCCTGGGATTCCACGACCAGCGTCAGATCGGTCCGGCGCACCGGTTCGGCAAAGACGTTGAGCCCGCCGCGTGCTTCTTCAGCCTTTTCCGGTTCCGGCTGGATGGCGGACAGGGCGACAACGCCGCCGACGCCGACCACAGCGAGGATTCCGATAGGCAGCAGAACTGAAATGACGCGTCCCATAATTTATTCTCCTGCCGCTATTCTGCGGCGTTTTCTTGAGGGGCTTGTGTTGGAGTCGCGGCGGTTTGCACGGGGAGACCGCCGCCGAGAGCGAGATGGTAGGAAACCCGGTTTGAAGCGCGGGATGCCCGCGCCGCCACGAGCTGGCTTTCAGAGCTCAACCGGCGGGTTTGGGCATCGATCAGGTTGAAAATCGTGATCGTGCCGCTTGTGTATTGGCGTTCAGCCAATTCTTCGGCCAGGCGCGCCTCTTCCAGTGCGCGCAGCAGCGCATCTTCCTGTTGGGCAATGTAGGTGTCTGCCGCGATGGCATCCTCTACTTCGCCCCAGGCCGTCAGGGCCGAGTTTGCGTAGGTTGCAATGGCGGCTTCAGCCTGTGCGATGGCTGCTTCGCGCTGGGCGTCCAGGCGTCCACCGGTGAACAGCGGCTGGACCAGGCTGGCCACAAGGCGTGCTGCAATGCGCTCAGGGTCCACCATGTCCGCGAATTCGGATTCGCTGGTCGAGACAGAGCCGGTCAGACGCAGGGCAGGGCGCATGGCAAGGCGGGCCTGTTCTGCGCGGAGCCCGGCTGCAACAACGCTCGCTTCAGCGCTTGCGACATCCGGACGACGCGCGAGCAGCAGCATTGGATTGCTTTCCACGACCAGAGGATCGAGGGTCGGAAGCTCAGCGGTCGCTTCGATTTCGGTCGCGGGGTAGCGACCGAGCAGGATTTCAAGACGACGCGCAGCTTCTCCCGCTGCCTGGCGGCGTTGGGCGATGTCGGCTTCGGCGCCGGCGACTGTGCTGCGCGCGGTGCGCACGTCCAGCGCCTGAGTCAGGCCCCGCTGGAAGCGCCGCTCTGTTAGGATGCGGATGCGGTCGCGGGCTTCATAGGTCAGCACGGCGACGCGTTCCTGCGCGAGAGCCGCATTCAGATTGATCCACGCGATGGCCGTTTGCGCGCTGACGGACAGCTCAGCTGCGGCGAGGTCGGCTTCGCTGGCAGCCAGATCCGCTTCAGCGGCCTCGACGCCCCGTCCGAGACGGTTCCAGAGGTCGGCTTCCCAACTGGCTTCCAGACCGAGGCCGTAAATGCCATCGGTCGCGCGGTCGAGATCATTGCCGACCTCGAATGCGTTGGAGGTCACGCCGGTACTTACGGTTGCATCCACGTTTGGCGAGCGTTGGGAACGCGCCGTACGGATGGAGGCTCGGGCTGCGCGGACCAAGGCCGCGCGGGATTCCAGTGTCGGGCTGTTGGCAAGGGCTTCACGCACGAGGCTTTCCATGACGGGATCATCGAATTGAGACAGCCAGTTGCCGGACGCGACTGTGCCAGTCACGCCAGTATTTGCCCATTCGGTCGGCGCCTCGGGCGCGACGGCAAAGATTTCCTCACGATTGCCGTCAATTCCGGGCAAATTTGCCTGTGAAGATGCACACGCCGTCAGAATTGCCGAGCTGATAAGAAGAATTGATCGTGTCATGCCGTGGGCATCGCTCCCTGTTCTGGTTGTCGGATACGCCCGCCCTAGTCGACTGTCAATGATAAATTATCGTTTTTCAATAATTTGCAGTAGTTGCACTGTGTTCAGGGTTTTTATCGATACGCGGCAAGGGGCTTGGCAGATCTCTGCGAGCGTATTAGCGGCTTCGGAACAACGTGTCTTTGGGCAGTTTGTTAACAGGAGCATGAATGAGCGACGGCCTGTCAGCGGAGGAAAAACGGTCCACCCGAACCGCCTTGTCGCGTCGCGCTCGCGACTTTGTCACTCTGGTCTGCTGTTTTTCATTCATCTTGTTGTTGATGTGGTTGACCGGCGCTGTGGGGCTGATCGAAGTGATCGCCGCGATCCTTGTTGTGGTTTCGGTCGCAACAGCCGTGTTTGTGGGGACTGCGACGGTGCTTCCCATCAGTCCGCGCCTTGCCGCTGAACCGCTCTCCAATGTGCCGAAAGTCCCTGAATCTGCCATTTTACTGGATGCGCTGCCGCTTCCGGCATTTGAGGTGGATGACGATCAGCGCATCGTCACCATGAATGAAGAGGCCGAATTCATCCTGCGCCTTGATGGCCGGGTAAATCCCCGCGCGAGCACCGTGATCCGGTCTCCCGGCCTGCTGTCTGCGATCGAGAATGCCATCGAAACCGGCACGGTAGAGCCCATGACGGTCGAGGTGGAAAGTGGGCCGGATGAAACCTGGCGCGCGCACGTCTCGCGTCCCGGCCGCGCCAAGCGCACGCTGGTCGTGCTTGAGGATCTAACACCGGTTCGGCGCGCTGCCCGCGCACGATCTGACTTTCTTGCAAACGCCAGCCACGAATTGCGTACACCGCTGACGGCCCTTTCCGGCTTTATCGAAACCATGCGCGGCCCGGCAAAGGACGACAAGGATTCCTGGGATCGCTTCCTCGCCATCATGGCAGGCGAAACGCAGCGCATGTCGCGCCTGATCGCCGATCTGTTGTCGCTGTCGCGAATTGAATCCTCGGAACATGTCTCTCCGCGAGAGCGGGAGGAATTCCGTCACATCGTTTCGGATGCAACGCATGCCTTCAGCGCCATCGCGGCGGAGAAGGGGGTGCGGCTGGTCGTCAAATCCGATGAGGGGCCGCTGCCCGTTGTCGCGCACCGGGACGAGATGATCCAAGTGGTCGAAAACCTCGTTTCCAACGCGCTGAAATATTCAAAGGAAGGTGGGCAGGTCACGCTCAGCTTCGGCATGGCGCCGGGGATGGCGGATGCGCGCATCAAAGCCGCGCAGAGCTGGGCCAGCAGCGAGCGCATGACATTGCTTCCGGCGGCGGGCCGGCCCGGCACGCAGGAGCGGGCGATCTGGATGCGGGTGGAGGATCAAGGCCCCGGCATTGAGCGGGAACACCTGCCGCGCCTTGGCGAGCGTTTCTATCGCGCAGATCAGAGCCGCGGCGGCAAGATCACCGGCACGGGACTGGGGCTGGCCATTGTGAAACACATCATGGCACACCATCGCGGCGGATTTTCGGTAGAGACCCGGATCGGGGAGGGGTCTGCATTCGGCGTCTGGCTTCCTGCAGCGCGGGAAGACGAGCCGTCAGATTAGGGCTTTCCCGTGCCCCGGCGTGCCGCGTCAAACCAATCTGTCACCATGTTGCCCGGCATTGCGTGCAGCTCATGCATCCAGTTTGGCAGGCGTTGCAGTGCGCCAGCCGTATCTTCCCAACGGCGCAAATTCACATCGGCTGCGATCTGGAAAGCGTCCCGCAGCGTGTCTTCGGTCACAGGCGCGGCGACGCCCTTAGGCGCGAGAATGGCGGCGCTCTTCTGCGCGGCAATCATGGTTTCCAGCGTTGCGGCCGTCATGGAAAGACCGGCGCGCCAGGGAGTTAGCCAAAAATCAAGCATGATGTTTCCTTATGGTCTTGTAACAGACATAACCCTTGATGCTGCGCTGCACAACAAGACTCATGCCAGACGGGTTCCAGCGCCCCGATTCCGCCACACCACCATGCCATCACCGATCAAATAATGGCCATTGATGCTCTTCCTCCGAATTTCGTTCCCTCTCCCGCGCGGGGAAGGGTTCTGGTGTTCGATTCCGGCATGGGGGGATTGACCGTCGTGGAGGAGATCCGCGCCCTTGGACCGGCGCTGGGCATCCATTACTCGGCAGATTCCGCCTTTTTCCCTTATGGCGACAAATCAGACGACGCCTTGCGCGAGCGGTTGCCAAAAGTCGCCAAGGCTTTGTGTGAGCAGGTTCAGCCGGACGTATTCGTGATTGCTTGCAATACGGCTTCGACGCTCGCCCTGGCGGAGGTGCGGGCAGTGCTGGATATTCCGGTTGTCGGGACCGTGCCCGCCATCAAGCCGGCGGCGCAACTGACCCAATCGCGCACGGTCGGCCTGCTGGCTACGCCGGGTACCGTGCGCCGGGCCTATACGGCCGAGCTGATTTCCAACTTCGCCAAGGATGTCGACGTGGTGATGCATGGCAGCATCGAGCTGGTGAAGCTGGCCGAGGCACATGCGCGGGGCGAGGACTTGCCGATCGAAGCCTTCGCAGCGGCGCAGGCTCCCCTGTTTGAGGCAGAGGGCGGAGAGCGGATTGATACGGTCGTGCTGGCCTGCACACATTTCCCGCTTGTCCGTGCACAACTTGTGGCGAGCGCGCCGCGCCCCGTCAGCTATATCGATTCAGGTGCGGCAATTGCCCGGCAGACAATCCGTGTCCTGCCTCCGGAAACCGAAGCGCGCGGGATTGGCGGGCATGCCTGGCTGACCTCGTTGCCTGAAGACGTGCCGGATCTGGCGCTCGTCCTCAGGCGATACGGGTTTCCAAACGTTCAGCGTGTGCCGGACGCGCCGATCGAGATAACTTCTGCGCCGACCGCATTGTAGAGGCTCGGCCACGGAGCATCGTGGACGCGGGCCACTTCGGTTGCGCCAAAGCCGTTGAAGCGGCTGGACATGGCGCGGCCATAGGCGCCGAGGTTTCCGAATTCGACATAGTCACCTTCGGCGAGGCCGGCTGGCAGCCAGACCTTTGCCGGGAACTTGTCGGTCGAGTCGCATGTTGGTCCGTAAACGGTGTATTCCACCAGGCGGCCAAGGTTACGTCCGTCACCGGGCAGGGCCCGCATTGGGAATGACCAGCGCTCGTGCACAGCATCGTAGAGGGCGCCATAGGAGCCATCATTGATATAGATCGCGTCGTCGCGGACCTGCTCGATGCGGGTCAGCAGGCTTTCGGATTCAGCGACCAGCGCACGACCGGGCTCACACCACAGTTCTGCGTTTTCAAGAACGTACATGTTCTCGAAGGCCTGCTCGACCATGGCAGCATAGTCTTCCAGCGACGGAGGCGGATTGTCCGCATAGATCGATGGGAAGCCGCCACCAACATCCACGATGTCGACCGTGACGGATGCCGCGATGATGATGCGGGACACGTCCGCCATGGCCGTCCACCAGGCAGTGGGTTTCATGGCCTGGCTGCCGACATGGAAAGACACGCCCAGCTCATCCGCATAGCGGCGGGCTTCGCGCAGGATCTCTGTCGCGTCTTCCGCGCTTGCGCCGAACTTTCCGGCCAGCGGCAGGGCTGCGCCATCGCAGGATACAGCAATCCGTACAATGATCGTGAGGTCTTTGGCGTAGCCGGTTTCCTCAAGGATCTTGTAGAGTTCCTGCATCGTGTCGGTGACGAAGATACGTACGCCGAATTCGTGATAGGCGCGCTGAATGGCGCGGCGGTTCTTCACCGGGTGAAGGAACGCCATGCGGGCGCCCGGAAATTTGCGGTGGATCAGTTCGATCTCCGGCAGCGAGGCCGTGTCGAAGCTGCGTACACCGGCTTCCCAAAGGGCTTCGAGCACATGCTCGCCCGGATTGGCTTTCACCGCATAGAACGGCTCACCCGGGAATTTTTCCCGGAACCATTTTGCAGCAGCTGTCACTCGCTCTGGGCGGAAGCACCACACAGGCAGATCAGGCTGCTCATCGGCAACAATATTATAGGGAGTAGCATAGGAGTGCATGACACCTAACCTCCAAAGGGCTTTTAACCAGCTTTGGGCGTTAGTACAGGGGGCCCCCAGTTTAAGGGTTGGCCCAGATGTCCGCCACATCGATTTCGAAACGGGCATGTAGGGGACTCTTTTCCGGGACGCAAGAAAAAATTTTGTGTCGGCTGAAATTTCTGTCACCGACACATGCCATTGAACGAATTAGGGCCTTGATTTAAGGCCAGTAGAGCCCGTTGCACGACGCTTTGGGCCCTGTTTGCCTTGCCGGAGTTGTTCCCGAATGATCACCAGATACGGCCATATTCTTGTTGCCCTCGCGCTGGTCCTGATGGCGGGCTGCGGGCGCACCGATCTGTCCGAACTGGAGACAGGGGATGTGATTCCGCCGCCACCAATTGCGGCAGACGGCACGCACAAGATCCGGATTGTGGGTTCGTCGACCGTGGCCCCGTTCGCGACAACGGTCGCCGAACGTTTTGGCGCGACGACGCGGTTTCCCACGCCAATCGTTGAAACCACCGGAACAGGGGGCGGCTTCAAGACCTTCTGCCAGAAAATCGGACCGGACCGGCCGTCCATTTCCGATGCCTCCCGCCTGATCACAGAGAGCGAACAGGCCTTGTGCGCAAGCAATGGGATCACCGATGTCACAGCCTTGTCGATCGGATTTGACGGGATCATTCTGGCGAATGCACGGCAGGCGCCTCCGCTCGACCTGACCAAAAAGGAAGTGTTCCTGGCGCTGGCGGCGAATGTGCCGGATGGAGAGGGCGGGTTTCGGCCCAATCCGTATCAAAGCTGGACCGACATCAATCCTGATCTGCCCGATGAGCCGATCATGGTGCTTGGCCCGCCGCCAACGTCGGGTACGCGGGATGCCTTTGTCGAACTGGGTATGGAGCAGGGCGCTCTGGAGTTTCCGGAACTCGTGGCGCTGCGGCAGTCAGACCCTGAAGCCTTCAAATTGCGCACCCACACAATCCGCACGGATGGCGCCTGGATTGACCTTGGCGAGAATGACACGGCAATCGTGCAGTCTCTCATCAAGACGCCGACGGCCATCGGCGTGCTGGGCTATTCGTTCCTGGAACAGAATGGCGACCGCGTGAAAGCCGCGCGGCTGGATGGCGTGCCGGTCTCGTTCGAAGCGATTGCGTCTGGTGAATACGGTCTGTCCCGCAGCATGTACATTTATGTGAAGGACCAGAATCTGCCGCTCGTTCCGGGATTGTCGGAATTCGTGCGCGAGTTTGTGTCTGATCAGGCCATGGGCGAAGACGGGTATTTGCTGGAAAAGGGCCTGATTCCATTGCCCGATGATGTGCGGGTCGCGCAGCAGGAGATCGCCGAGAAACTGGCCCTCAAAGGCAAGCGCCAAGGGCTCTGAGGGTCAGCCGTCACAGGTTCGGCAGGACGGGCTTTTTCTTTCGCCGCAGTCGCAGCTTTTGCCAGAAGCGTTTGCGCGCCGGGGCGGGAAGTGGCTGGAGGTTTTCGATGAACGCCTCCGCGCAAGCGCGCCAGCTGTAGGTCTCGGCATAGGTGCGGCAGGTTTCACGGTTGAGGGACAGGCATGCCACAGCGCCTTCCGACAAGTCGCCGCCAACCTTTGTGATCGTGCCGGAATCTGAGCCGGGAATGACATCGCGCGGGCCCGTCGCATCAAAGGCGGCGACAGGTGTGCCTGATGCCATCGCTTCAAGAACCACGAGTCCGAATGTGTCTGTGAGGCTTGGGAATACGAACACGTCGGCACTGGCGTAACAGGTTGCGAGCTCTTCATTGAACTTCGCGCCCAGGAAGACGACGTCCTTGTAGCGTTTCTGAAGTTCTTCGCGCTGCGGGCCGTCTCCGATGATCACCTTCGTGCCGGGCAGATCCAGTTCAGCGAACGCTTCAATATTCTTCTCCACGGCCACGCGGCCGACATTCAGGAAGATCGGGCGTTTCAAGCCTTCAAACGGATCGCCGGGCTGGCCTTCCTCGATGCGGCGAGACGGGTTGAACATCTCGGTATCGACTCCGCGACTCCAGGCGACCAGATTGATGAAGCGCTGGGCCTCCAGCTCTTTCACCATGGAGGGTGTCGGCACCATCACCTTGCCGGAATATTTGTGGAACCAGCGCACGAAGGAGTATCCGGCCCGGGTGGGAATGGGCATGCGCGCCGAAACATATTCCGGGAAACGTGTGTGATAGGCGGTCGAGAAGGGGTGCTTCACGGTCAGGCACATGGCGCGGCCCGCCATGCCGAGCGTGCCTTCTGTCGCGATATGTATCGCGTCCGGTTCGAATTCGTGGAACCGGTCCTCGATCCGGCGGCGGGCAAACAAGGCGAGCTTGATTTCAGGATATGTCGGAAGGGGCATGGTCCGGAAGCCCTGGCCGGGATGCACGATCTCCCAGACATGGCCCATCGCCTCGGTTTCCTGGATCACGCGCTTCATAGTGCGCACGACGCCATTAACCTGAGGATCCCAGGCGTCGGTTACGAGCATGATGCGCATGAGCGCTCCTTCAACAGCCCCAGCAGTCGGGCGCCAATGTGGCCGCGTTGGACCACTGCGTAAAGAGGCCTCATGCGTTGAACTTCTCTCGCATTGAGACATTTAAAGACATATACAAATCTCTGAGTACGCTCGAATTGGGGAAGAACTTGCCCGATTTGCGTAGATTCAGGTTAAAAATTGACCTATCGCCCTAAGGCTCACACGAACCGAACCGGATTCTTTATGGCTGACACGCTCGCGCTGGATAAAATCGACTGGCACTCACTCGACCGTATCAAGTTTGCTGATGAGGAGGCCTTGCTGGAGGACCTGCTCAAACAGGTCCCCCTCTCGGATGATCTGCGGCAGGCGACGATGCGACGAGCCATGGATCTGGTCGAGACGGCTCGAGCACGTGGACGCGACAAGGGCATGATGGAGAGCTTCCTTGAGGAGTTCGGCCTGTCGAACGCCGAGGGCCTCGCCCTGATGTGTCTTGCAGAAGCCTTGCTGCGTGTGCCGGATGCCGAGACACGCGACGAGTTGATCGCCGAGAAGATCCGCTCCGGGGACTGGAGCGCGCATCAGGGCCAGTCTGAATCGTGGCTGGTGAATGCCTCGACCTGGGGCCTCATGCTGACAGGGCAGGTCATCGGTGTTCCCGCGAGCCTGAAGAAAGGCCCGGCCAAATTCATTCAGGGACTGATCCGCGAAAGCGGCGAGCCAGTCATTCGCGCGGCCATGATGCAGGCCATGCGCATCATGGGTGAGCAGTTTGTCCTTGGACGCACAGTGAAGGACGCGCAGAAGCGTGGTCGCCGGATGGTGAAGGCCGGGGATGCGGCACACTTCAGCTTTGACATGCTGGGGGAGGGCGCACGCACCGAGGATGACGCCTCCCGCTATCTGAAAGCCTATCAGAACGCGATCGACGGAGTTGCCGCCGACAAGGATCCGTCCGCGCCACCAGAACAAGCCAATGGCGTCTCTGTAAAAATGTCCGCGCTGCATCCGAGGTACGAGGCGGTGAACCGCGCGCAGATCATGGATGAGATGTATCCTTCCGTGCTCGAATTGTGTGAGCGTGCAGCAAAGGCGAATATCAATCTGTGCCTCGACGCAGAGGAGGCGGACCGTTTGGTCCTCAGCCTGCAAATCCTCGACCGGTTGGCGCGGGAGCCCTCACTGAAAGACTGGAATGGCCTTGGCCTGGCGGTTCAGGCGTACCAGAAGCGCGCAGGCGACGTGATTGAGCGCCTGAAGGACCTGGCGGCGCAGACCGGGCACCGGTTCATGGTGCGCTTGGTGAAAGGCGCTTATTGGGACAGCGAGATCAAACACGCCCACATCGAAGGCTATGCGAACTTCCCTGTGTTCACGACGAAGGCCGGAACGGATTTTCATTTCCTTGCCTGCGCGCGGAAGATGTTGGATGCGAAGGATGCGATCTATCCGCAATTTGCGACGCACAATGCCCATTCGGTCGCGGCGATTGAATTGTTGTCAGAAGAGATTGGCAATTCGGCGTTTGAATTCCAGCGCCTGCACGGCATGGGCGAAGCGCTTTACGGCGCTGCCGGACTTGGCCGCCGCGTGCGCGTCTACGCCCCTGTTGGGGCGCACAAGGATTTGCTGCCATATCTGGTCCGGCGCCTGTTGGAGAATGGCGCCAATACCAGCTTTGTGCACTCGTTCCTGGATCCGGATGTTCCGCCGGAGCAGGTCGTGGCAGATCCCATCGTGAAGGTTGAGGTCGGGCCGCGACGCCACCCGCGTATTCCAACTCCGCCACGCCTGTACGGCGCTGAGCGTCGCAACTCTTCCGGCCTTGACCTCAGCCAGCGCAGCGTGCGTGATGACATGGCCGCGGCGATCAAGAATTTCCGCGACAGTCCCGCTATCGCGGCTGGTCCGATCGTGGTTGGCAAGGCCGTGACGGGCGGCGGCGACATGGTCCGTGTGCCGTTCGACACCGATACAGTTCTGGGGAGCTGCCGGGAGGCTCAGGAGCAAGACATCGACAAGGCCTTGGATGCCGCCGTGAAATTCCAATCCGGCTGGGATGAGCTGGGCGGCGCTGAACGCGCGAAACATTTGCGCGCAATGGGCGACATTCTCGAAGAAAATGCCGAGCGCCTCATTGCACTGATGGCGCGCGAAGCGGGCAAAACCCTTGCCGATGGTATTGCCGAGGTGCGCGAGGCCGTGGATTTCTGCCGCTATTACGCGATGCAGGCCGAGGCCGAGTTCACCGCTCCGCAGAAATTGCCGGGGCCGACGGGAGAAACGAACCATATCTCCCTGCATGGTCGCGGCGTATTTTGCTGCATCAGCCCCTGGAACTTCCCACTGGCGATCTTTACAGGCCAGATCGCAGCGGCCCTCGCGGCAGGAAACACGGTCGTTGCGAAACCGGCCGAGCAGACTCCGCTGATTGCATTTGAAGCGGTGAAACTGTTCCAGAAAGCTGGCCTCCCAGTGGAAGCGCTTCACCTGTTGCCTGGCAGCGGCGAGAGCGTCGGGGCAAAACTGATCAGCGATCTTCGTATTTCAGGTGTGTGCTTTACAGGCGGTACAACGACCGCACGGATCATCAACAAGACCCTCGCCGACCGGGACGGGCCTATTATTCCGCTGATCGCGGAGACCGGCGGTCTCAATGGCATGTTCGTAGATACGACGGCCCTGCGCGAGCAGGTCATTGACGATGTGATCCAGTCAGCATTCGGTTCGGCGGGGCAGCGTTGCTCGGCGCTTCGCATCGTGTTCCTGCCGGACGATACGGCGGACGAACTCATCAAGGGCCTGATTGGGGCGATGAACGAACTGATCGTTGATGATCCGGGTTTGCCGCGTACGGATCTTGGGCCGGTGATTGATGCGGAGTCGCGCGCATCGCTGCAGGCCTATGTCCAGACCATGAAGGACGAGGCGACCCTGTTGCATCAGATCCCGGCCGGCAAGATTGGCGAAACGGGGTATGGCTTCGGTCCTGCCCTGATCGAGCTGAAATCCATCGACCAGATTTCCGAGGAGAAGTTTGGCCCGATCCTGCATGTGCTGCGATATGATCCGGACGACATTGCCGAAGTTGGCGCAGCTCTGAAAGGGAAGGGCTATGGACTCACACTGGGCGTGCATTCGCGTCTGGAAAGCTTCCAGCGAGAAGTGCGCGAAGCGTGTCCGGTTGGAAACACCTATGTGAACCGTACGATGACAGGCGCGGTTGTGGGCGTTCAGCCGTTTGGCGGAGAAGGGCTTTCCGGCACAGGACCCAAAGCGGGCGGACCTCACTACTTGCATCGATTTGCAACAGAGCGCACTCTGACGGTGAACATCACCGCGCAAGGCGGGGATGCCGAACTGCTCAGCCTGTAACGGAGGCACCGCATGAAGAAACTTGTTCTGGCAGCGCTGACCGGCGCTGTCCTCCTCACGGCTGGATGCCAGAAGAAGGTTCGCGACCTCACCGATGTTTCAGAAGCCCAGGAAGGCGCTGGAGAGGCAGATGCCGGTGAGGCTACACTTGATGTGGCGACGGTCGCTTCAGTCGACGAGCTGCCACGGGAGATCGTCGTCGAAGAAGACTATCTCCTGGCAGAGGTGGCCATCGACGAGGCTGCCTTTTCGAGGGCGCCCGCGATTGGCATGGATCTGGTGGAGAGTGCCCAGATCCGGATTGAAGCCATGTCTGAGGATGCGAAAGCCTATCGCGAAGCTGATCCCGACTATTTCCGGCAATATGGCCTGCGGATCCGGTGGGATGTGGTGGCCGAGGCCGGCAACATCATGAGCCTTGAAGGCTTTCACTACACTTTCACGGGCGGCGCGCACGGCAATTACTTCACCGCAGCCCGCATTTATGATGCGACGACCGGGGAGCCGATGAGACTGAGCAGTTTCTTCCAGCAACCTCAGGCTTCAATCGAGGCGCACATGCCGGCGGTGTGGAAGGAAATCGCAAGGCAGAAAGCAGCCAAGAGTGGCAGCCCATCCCAAATTGAACGGTTCGAGGCCGAAGCGCGGGAAACGGTGAGTGCTGACATGGTTCTGGCTGGAGAGACCAGCTTCATTCCCTCTGACCGGGCAGGACGGTTTGGCGGGTACGCCATCCATTTCGCGCCGTACGACATCGGCTCATACGCGGAGGGGGCGTATCACGTCACGGTTCCACAATCCCTTTTCAGGGATGCACTGAAACAGCAATACATGGCCCTGTTCGATGGCGAGCCGGTAAAAGTCGAGCGGCTGGGGGATTAGCGCTGCGGCGCTATTCCACCGTATCGTGATCAATTTCAAGCAAGCGTAGCCGCGACGTTGGAGTGTCCTGAACATCGCTTAGTCCCGGCCAGTCGTCGCCAGAGCTGAGCACCGAGAACAGGGGCGCCAGGTCAGCGTCCGCCTCAGTATCTGGCAATGTGCAGACAGCGACATAATCGAACGGCGCTAGCGCATCGCGGCGTACATCTGCGTCCGTCAGAACAAATGTGCGGAATATCTTTTCCATCCCATCCGACGCGCGATGAAACGGCATTGCGGCAATGGTGTGCGGCGCGCCCGTCGCCTGAAAATGTTCGGCCAGGGTCACGGACAGGCCAACCGGCGCAAGGATCCGCGATGATGGCAGCGGCTCGAATACGGTCAGGTCCGCGCTCTTGCAGGTGTCGCCTTCCATGAGATCGATGAGTGTGAGCGCTCTGCCTTCGGGCTTCACGAATGCAAACATTGCCCCGAGGCAAATAATCGGAACTGCCAGCGCTGTCAGCAGCGGCCGGAGATTTCCGGTTTGGGATGTCATTCGAATGAAGAGCGGAACGAACAAGGGCAACAAGGCTGCTGGAAACTTGAAGTTCCGCATTTGCCAAGCGGTCATCAGTGCGCCAAGCGTTGCGATGACGAGCAACAGGACGATTTCCGGGCGGGAAGTACGCACACTCATCCAGCCGCAAAGCGTCATGGCGACGATGGCAAGGAAGATCAGCGTCAGCATCTGCTCCCCGCGGGCGAAGGATGCGATTGGTCCTTTCTCCTGAATGACATTGGATAGCCAGTATGTGTGGGCGGTCTCGTTGATCATGTGATAGGGCCCGCCATGGCACGCCGGGAAAGATACCCAGATCGCAAAAAGCGCGATTGCTCCGCCGACGACCAGAATCGATAGCCTGATCCAGGGGGTGTTAAGATTGGCGACTGACCATAAAGCCGGCCCGCCAAAGGCAACCAATCCGCCAGCCATCAACGCGCTGGCAAGCGGTGCAGCCAGAGTGTCACATTGGGTTTGAGCCAACGTGCTGCCCGTCAACAGAAAGCTGAGAGGGAGTGTCGCAATGAGAAGAGTCAGGCCTGTCAGGAGCAGTTTGCGGGGCATGTTGGATTGTGGCGCCAGCGCGGCGTGAACCGATACACCCGTCAAACCAATGATAAGGTATGGGAGCGTCTCCAGTCCCACTGCAACGGACAGGAATATCGATAGCCCAAGCAGGACGCCGGCAAAGCGATGGCGTGAGACCAGACCAAGACACGCCGCCAGAAGCAGGACGATCTGAACATTGTGGTGATCGATCCGGTACGGAATGAATTCTATAATCGCGAACAGGGAAGCAAGTGCAGCGACTCCCGTCTGGAGCAGGGTGGGGCGCTCATCGAGGATTTCGTGGATCAGCCTTGCCGCCAGCCAAGCATAGGCCACGAGCCACAATAGCGGAACGATGAAGCGCGCGGCGTCAAAAGCGCGGTCCTGCCCGACCAGAGGCTCCAGCAATCGGGTGATCGCGACATACGGGAAATCGACCAAGCGCGACCAGGGCGAAACGTACGCTTCTGGCATCGCGATATAGGGCCAGGTCAGATCATACCACTCGCCATCCTTGAGAAGATCAGCAATCTGCAACCGCCGCGCGACGTCGTCGACATCCTGCATGGTGCTGCCATTGAAGCCATCGGCAATCAGCAAGGCGATCGCGACCGCGAGAAACAGGAGCATTGGCTGCAGGGAGTGAAATCCCCGTCCTTGCAGAGTCGCGTGCGACTGCATGGTTTGAGCCTCCCCAGCTTGATGTCGCGAAGGCTAGGGCGGAATGGTGAAGAAATGCCCAATCGGCAGGGGCAGGTCAGTTGGAGCAGGCCGAGTAACTGAAGTTCCGTCGCTTGGAGCCATCCTCCAGCGCGATATAGGCGTGGAGCTCTTCGCCGACACGCTGGTAGTGGATCAGTTGAGGATAATCATGCGCTCCGTTCAGGAAGGTGATGGAATCGTCTCCCTGCAGGCTCTCCACGAATTTCGAGGGGCCAACCCCTCTGGGGTACACGTTCAGCACATAGAGCGGGCCGGGCTGGACACGCATTTGTTCGAAAAAGCTGACACCGCCCTCATTGAGGGTCAGGGCGTAGCCAAACAGGTAGCCTGCTTCGGCCTCTGACCAGACTTCCTTGGCTGAGCCATCATCACTGATCCAGCATCCGGTCAGCCATTTGAGTGGGTGGTCAGGATGTTGCGACTGTGAATCTGCTTCGGGCTGGGCGGACGCGCATCCCGCGCACAGCGCAAGGGCAATCAAAGCATGCTTCATAACGGTCTCTCCCAACTGTGCGCGGCTCGCTCAGTCTCCTGATACCATAAAATGGGCCATCAGGGTGGTGACGGGTTTCGAGCGTTCGTCCTGCCAGGCTTCGGCGCGCACGGAGCACATGCGGCGGCCCATCTTGGTGATTTCCGCGCGGGCATAGAGATCCTTGGCATGGCCCTGGCGCAGATAGTCGATCGTGAGATTTATCGGGCGGGGAGGGCGCAGCAAATGCTCTGTGACAAGAAAGACCTGAGCCTGTGATGTGATCTCGAGAAACGCGCCGATGGCACCGCCATGGATGGCCTTGATCATGAAATTGCCGATCAGTTTTTCCTGATAGGGCATGATCATCGTCATCTCGTCGCCCATTACTTCGCAGCGCAGGCCCATCTCCTGAGCAAGCGGCGTGCGTTCGACGAATGCCCGGACTTCGTCCGCGCGGCTGGATTCAGTCAGACTGGTGTCGTTTCCCATCACATGGCCCTCATGCTGTCGAGCGAACGCGGCTTGTTGATCGCGAACGCTCCTGCCGCGGTGGCGATCACGCGATCACGGCTCTCATGATAGGCCCAGGCACGTGTGAAGCAGATATTGCGTGTCTGATGGTAACATTCGGCTTCGCCAATGATGTCGCGGCCTTTTTCGGCCGGGCGCATGTAGTCGATCCGCAAATCGAGCGTCGCGACAAAGCGGGGCTTGGACAGCGCGGAGCTAGCGGCCGTGCCACACAGATTGTCGAGGAAAGCCGTGAGCACACCGCCATGGATGACGCCGGTATCCGGGTCGCCCACCAGCCGGTCTTTCCACGGTTGTATGCCCCAGGATCGGCCTTTTTCCACTTTGGTGAAACGGAAGCCCATTCGCCGTCCCCATGGAATGCCACCGCTCAGCATTTCGATGTTTTCTTGCATCAGCTCCCAGGGTTCGGGAGGTGACGTGGCGTCATCGCTCATATTGGCCCTCATTCATTTGACGAGTCGTTTTGCCCGGATAACATCATCAGGAAAAGAGCGAAAACAAAAGGCTCACCTGGAGGAAAATGAGATGCCATTCGACGGAGCTACGAAGCCACACACCTGTATCATCGGAGCGGGATGTTCCGGGTTCACCATGGCCAAGCGCCTGAAGGACTATGGCATACCGTATGACTGTTTCGAGATGTCAGACGATATTGGCGGCAATTGGTACTACAAGAACCCCAATGGCGCCTCGTCCTGCTACCAGTCCCTGCACATCGACACGTCAAAATGGCGACTGGCCTTCGAAGATTATCCGGTGCCGGAGGATTGGCCGGATTTCCCTCACCATGCGCAGTTGCTGCAGTACTTTCACGACTATGTCGATCATTTCGGACTGCGGGAGACGATCACGTTCAATACGGCCGTGACGAATGTCGAGGATCTGCCGGGTGGGCGCTGGAAAGTAACGCTGTCGACAGGCGAAAGCCGGGAATATGATGCAGTGATCGTCGCAAACGGCCATCACTGGGATCCGCGCATGCCGGAATATCCCGGCAGCTTTGATGGGTATCAGGTACATTCCCACAACTACACAGACCCGTTTGAGCCTTTTGACTTCCGTGGGAAGCGGGCCATGGTGGTTGGCGGCGGAAACTCCGCAATGGATATCTCGTCAGAACTTTCCCAGAAGCCGCTTGCGGAGAAGCTGTTCATCTCCATGCGCCGGGGCGTTTGGGTAATGCCGAAATACATGGATGGCCAGCCAGCCGACAAGGCGGTCTTGCCGGGGTGGTTGCCGTCAAAGATCGGGCGGGCGCTGGCGCGCAAGAAGATCAAGAAGACAATCGGGATGATGGAAGACTACGGCCTTCCGAAACCAGACCATGAGCCTCTGGACGGGCATCCTTCCGTGTCCGGCGAATTCCTGACGCGGGTGGGATGTGGAGACATCAGTCCGAAACCCGGTATCGAGCGCCTTGACGGTGACGGTGTTGTGTTCACGGACGGCACACGGGAGAAGATTGACGCCATTGTCTGGGCGACCGGCTACAATGTGACCTTCCCATTCCTGAAGCAGGATGACCTGACACCGAAGGAAAACGTATTTCCGCTGTACAAGCGGATGGTGAAGCCGGGGCGGGAAACGATCTTCTTCCTTGGTCTCGCCCAGCCGTTGCCAACACTCGTCAATTTTGCCGAGCAGCAATCCAAGCTGGTTGCGGCGGCGCTGAACGGGGATTACGCCTTCCCCTCGGAAGCGGAGATGGACCGGATCACCGAAGAGGACGAGAAACAGCATCTCGGTCATTTCTACGACAGTCCGCGTCACAGGATGCAGGTCGATTTCAATTTATATTGTCGGGATTTAATGAAGGAAATCGAGCGGGGCGCAAAGCGGGCACGCGTCGTTGCCTGATGTTAACCGGTTTCAGGGCATAAAGAGGCCCCATGACCCGTTGGCCCTTTATCTCTGCGACGCTTCTGCTGGCTTCCTGCGCTTCACCGGCGCCGGTGAAGGTGCATTACCCGACTGAGGCCGCGACACCACGATCGCAATCCACGCCAACGCCGGGCGCCGGCGTGGCCGTACAGGGTCCGTTTGAGCCGAACGCATATCTGCGCGCCTGCTATGGCATTCGCGTGTCCAATTCGCCGCTCGTGGACGAAGACGGTTGGGTGATCAATTACAAGCCAATCGTCGTCGTGAATGGTGTGCCGATCGCTGCAGCGCCCGCCAATGATGTCTGCCTCACATCCGGTTTCGGACAGCGGTTTGGTCGGCGTCATGACGGGATTGACCTTCAGTCCCGGCCTGCGGGGACAATCTATGCCGCCGCCCCGGGGCGCGTCATCGAGGCGCGGGTTTCAACGGGCTATGGCAATATGGTGCTGATCGACCACGGCAAAGGCGTCTATACGCGCTACGCCCATCTCGCCTACATCCAGCCGGGTGTGCAGAAGGGCGGTCAGATCGGATTTGGCCAGCCGGTCGGCTTCATGGGATCAAGTGGCAACGCGACCGCCATTCACATCCACTACGAGATTCTCACCGGCAATTACAACAATCCGCGCGGCTCCAAGGGTTTGTCACCGCGTGACCCTTTTACATTCCCGCCTTATGAGTATGCTCAGGCCTATTAGGGACGGGGAGACGAAACATGAAGGGACTGTGGATAGCCGGAGTGGCATCTGTGATGATGCTCGGCGCATGCGTGACGACTGAAAGCCCTGCAGCAGCGCCGGTTTCAACGAGCGCTCCGATTATTGAAGACGGCGCAATCGCTAGCGAGTTCGGCATGCTGGCCAGCCTGGTTGGAACGCGCTGGTATGGCGAGCCGGGAGAGGCCGACAAGGAACATGGCCAGCCCGCCGACTATTCCGAATGGTTCTGGGATCTGGGCGGATCAGTGCTCGTCAATCGCCATGTGCTGGCCGATGGCTCCTATGGCGGTGTCACTTACGTTCAAAAGAACAAAGCCTCAGGCGAGCTGGATTACGTCTACATCACCAGCGCCGGCTTTCGGACGTCAGGCAGTTTCACGCTGAATGATGATGGCAGCTGGACAGCCTACGAGGCGGTCACGGGCCTGAAGGATATTGTCGGCGTGCGTTCGACGGGGCGGATGACCGAGGATGGCGCGCTGGTCTCGGTTTCGGAATTCGAGACGCGTGACGGCTGGAAGCCGGGGCATGAGTTCCGGTATGAGCCGACCACAGAACCGATGCCCGATCTTGTGCCGAGCCTTGAAATCGAGTGAAATTCTTTCTTGATCCAGACCTGATCGCGCGGACGTATCGCGACCCGCTTGCGGTGGCGTCGCTTGTCGTTGATCTGTTGCCCATTGTCGCCGTGATGGTCTTTGGCTGGGGTGCGACGCCGCTTGTGGCGCTGTACTGGCTGGAAAACCTGGTGATCGGCTTGTTCACCCTGTTGCGAATTGTCGCTGCGGGATTTTCCAATGTCGCGAACGTGTTGGGCGCGGTCTTCATGGTGCCGTTCTTCACCGTCCACTATGGCATGTTCTGTTATGGGCATGGAGTGTTTCTGCGCGCCTTTGCGAAGGATGGTGGCGTGGGCAATCCCGGCATGGGAGACCTGATTTCCTGGGCGCTCGGATCAGGGGAGGGGATGGCCTATTTCGTGCTCGCGATCCTGTTCATGAATGCCGTGTTCTATGTCAGCGATTTCCTGATACGCGGGGAGTTTCGCAAGGCCAATCTGGCGACCGAGATGTTCTCGCCCTATGGCCGGATCGTGACGCTGCATGTCGCTATCATTCTCGGCGCGTTGCTGGCATTTGGCGCAAATGAACCGCTTCTGGGGGTGCTTCTCCTTATCCTGATGCGGGTGGTGTTTGGTGTTGTCCTGTCTGCCTATCGCCAGCACCGGCGAGACCGCGATTTGGGCGCGGGGATGGATGAGCTCGGCTCAACTGTCTAAAAAGTTGACGCATGATGACGCCTTGGTCATGATGCGGGGCTTCCTTGAGGAAAACCCTGTATGACATCGATTGCAAAAACCCTGTCCGGTGTGTCTGGAAAACGTGCGCGGTCCAAGGCCGCGAACCGCCGTGCCATCCTTGAGGCAGGACGCCGTGTCTTCGCGCGGATCGGGTTTGAGGCGACGACCGTACGCGACATCATTCGCGAAACCGAACTCGCAGCGGGCACATTCTATAATTACTTCAAATCCAAGGAAGAGGTGTTCGAAGCGATTGCGATGGATTCGACGCACCGGTTCCGCTCCCGGCTGCAGGATGTACGCGCTTACGCAACGGATTTCGAAACCTATGTTCATGACGCCTATCGGGCGTATTTCGGCTTCATCGCCACGGAAAACGAAGAGCCTATCCGCAATGGAGCCCCTCATCTGGCGCTGATCGGCGTGCGCGTCGATACGCCAGAGATGCTGGCGGTGGCGGATGAAATCCGCGCGGACCTGGAACATGTCCTGTCCGGCGAAGATGGCCCGAACATTGACACCGCTTATCTGACCGCAGCAGCGATCGGCATTGCCCGTGAAATGGGTGAGCACATGCTGATGCGCCGCCCGGTAGACGTGGATGGCGCAACAAAGTTTGCGACGGCCCTGTTGCTGGCAGGTGTACGAGAGATTGCCGCAAAGTAAGGTCAAACGCCTCTTGGCGTGAACCGGCTGACAGGTCTAAGCTCCCGCCAACAAGACAGGACGGGAGGCGACCATGAGCCTGCAGCAAATAATCACCAAATTCATCTTCAAGCTTCCGGACGGATTGCTGGTGCGCATGTCGGGCGGCAAGCCGGTCGAAGTGCGCGGCCGCGTGCTGGAACCGCAATTGCAACTGGTCGCCTGGAATGGCCGAAATGCGCCGCCAATGTCGTCCATGGACGCCGCCACCGTGCAGGCTGCGGTGCGGGACCAGCTGGGTTCGATGGCTGCGCCAATTGAGCCCGGTGTCAGCACGGAAGATTTCACCATACCTGGCCCGGATCGGAACGAGATACCCGTGCGCCTGTACAAGCCCGCCAAACAGGACGCTTCGATGCCTCTGCTTGTCTATTATCATATGGGTGGCGGCGTCGTGGGTGACCTGGAGACGTGTCATGCCTGGTGTTCGATCCTGGCATCGGAGACCGGCGGACCGGTCCTGTCGATTGATTACCGCCTTGCCCCTCAGCACAAGTTTCCCGCAGGAATCGACGATGCGATCGCGGCGTACGAGTGGGGCGTGCGCCACGCAGCGGATTATGGGGCGCCGGAAGGCATGGCGGCTGTCGGCGGCGACAGTATGGGTGGCAATTTTTCCGCGATCATCTCTCAGGAAATGGAGCGCGAGCATAAGCCGCTGCCGGTCTATCAATTGCTGATTTATCCTGCAGTGGACATGGCGGAAGAGCTGCCATCGAAAACCGAGTTTGGAGAAACCTTCTCCCTCAGTACAGACACGATGAACTGGTTCATGGAGCAATACCTGCCAGACGACTTCAACATGGCGGACCCGCTGCTGTCGCCGGGACAGACGGCGGAGCTTGACGGTCTGCCGCCTGCCATCGTGATCACGGCTGGACATGATCCGCTTTGCGATGAGGGCGATGAATACGCCAAGCGCCTGGGCAAGGCCGGAGTGCCCGTCATGCACAAGCGCTATGATGCGCTTCCCCACGCGTTCACCGCATTCACCGGCTTTTCCCCCGGTTCGCGCAAGGCCTGCCTTGAGATCGCAAACATGGTGAAAGACCTCGTCTCGAAGCTATGAGGGCGCTTGTCTGTGATACGCTGACGGACGATTTTTCCGGCCTGTCCGTGAAAGACATTCCTGTTCCAGAGGTTGGTGCAGGCGAGGTGCTCGTGCATGTGGCTGCAGCGAGCGTCAACTTCCCTGACCTGCTGATGAGCCAGGGCAAGTACCAGATGAAACCCGAGCTGCCCTTTACGCAGGGCATGGAATGCGCGGGAATTGTAGAGGCGGTGGGCGAGGGGGTCACCGACTTCGCGCCCGGTGACCGCGTGGTCGGCGGAAACAAGACAGGCGCATTCGCGGAATACGCGGTGCTGCCAGCAGCAGGCCTGTCCCGAGTTCCGGAGGCAATGGGATTCGCAGAGGCGGCGGCCTATCCTGCAGCCTATCTGACGGCCTATGTCGCATTGGTGCGCCGGGCAAACCTGCAGGCGGGTGAAACATTGCTCGTGCACGGTGCAAGTGGTGGCGTGGGCATGGCGGCGGTTGACGTTGGCAAGCTGCTCGGCGCGACCGTCATCGCGACATCCGCTTCGGACAGGAAACTCGATACCGTGCTCGCACATGGCGCAGACTATGTGATCAATGTCAGCCAGGGCTTCCGCGACAAGGTGAAAACCCTGACCGGCGGCCGCGGCGCGGACGTTATCTTCGATCCGGTCGGCGGAGACGTGTTCGATGAAAGCGTGCGATGCATCGCCTTTGACGGGCGACTCCTGGTCATCGGGTTCACGTCCGGACGCATTCCGGAGGTGAAGGTGAACATGCCCCTGATAAAGGGGTTCTCCGTGGTCGGTGTAAGGGCGGGCGAATATGGCCGTCGTTTTCCCGAACGGGGCAAGGAAAACATGGCAGCAATCTGGAAATGGGCCGCAGAGGGTAAGACCCGGCCGCGTGTTCATGCCGAACTGCCACTGGAAGACTGGCGTGAAGCTTACCGACTGCTCACCGACCGGGAGGTGGTGGGTAAAGTGGTTTTGCGTCCCTGAAAATTACCAAGGAAGGAAATGAGAGATGTCGACATTGCCTGAAAAAGGCCTGCAAATTCGCACGCTGATCAAGCCGGAAGGCGAACTGGAACTGTCTCTGGCCGAGGTGGACATCCCGACGCCGGGCCCGACGGATATCATCATCAAGGTTGAAGCGACACCGATCAACCCGTCTGACCTCGGCCTGTTGGTTGGGGCGGGTGATATCAGTACGGCTGTGCAGAGCGGTACGGCTGACCGTCCGGTCATCACCGCGAAAGTGCCGGAGGCCGGCATGCGCGCGATGAAAGCGCGGCTGGGCCAGTCGCTGCCGGTGGGCAATGAAGGTGCGGGCACCGTTGTTGCGGCGGGGGAATCAGAAGCCGCTCAAGCCCTGTTGGGTAAACGCGTCACCGGCCTTGGCGGGGAGTTTTACGCTGAATACCGTATGCTGAATGTTGCTCAGGTTATGGAATTGCCGGATGGCATCACTGCGGAGCAGGGCGCCTCTTGCTATGTGAACCCGCTGACCGCGCTGTCCTTCGTCGAAACAATGCGGAACATGGGTCATTCTTCCCTCGTCCATACCGCCGCGGCGTCCAATCTGGGACAGATGCTCAACAAGATCTGCCTCAAGGATGGCGTGCCACTGGTCAATATCGTCCGCAAGGAAGAGCAGGCCGAAATCCTGCGGGGCATCGGCGCGCAGCATATCGTCAATTCGACCTCACCGACCTTCATGGAAGACTTGATCGCGGCGTTGATGGAGACGGGCGCGACGCTTGGCTTTGACGCCATTGGTGGTGGGCCACTTGCCGGTCAGCTGCTGATCGCCATGGAAGCGGCTGCCAGCCGCAAGATGAAGGAATATTCCCGCTATGGCTCCGGCCAGGAAACGCAGGTCTTCATCTATGGCCGTCTGGATATGTCGCCGACGCTCGTGCCGCCGGGCGTGGGCTTTGCGTGGAACCTCAGTGGCTATCTGCTGACGCCGTTCCTGCAGAAGGCAGGCAAGGAAATTCGTGCGCGTATGTACAAGCGCGTGATCGACGAACTGACCACGACCTTTGCCAGCCACTATACCAAGCGCATTTCTCTGGCAGAGGCCCTGAACCTCGATACGCTCAAAGCCTATGATGCCAAGGCCACCGGCGAGAAATACCTCATCACGCCGAACATGTAATCAAGTTAAGATTGCATAGCGTGTTCCCTCTGGTAACCTGCTTGCAGGCTACCGGAGGGGCACCATGCGTTTTGGCGGATTAGTTTTTATAGGCTCTTTGCTCGCAAGCTTTGTGGCAGGAGCCGCGGTTGACCGGTTTGTTTTGCGCGCAGGAGATGGGTCTGCGGCTCTGAATGACAACTGGTATGATCTGTCGGCTTTGCCGGAAGAATTGCGCGAACAGCACGCAGATCCCAACTATCTCGAACAGGAGACGCGGAACCATCAACTGGCCAGTGAAGCCCAGGCTCAAATGGACGCGGAATTGGCGAACAGGGAATTGCTCTCATTGCCAGATGGAATGAGCGGTGTTCCTTTAGGGGAAATCTACAAGCCTGATGACAAAGCTCATTGGCCGGAGCAAGTTTCGGGCGATCTCGGCGCAACGTTGGCAGATGCCAAGGCAGGCTGGGTGCTCGTGAATTACTGGGCCAGCTGGTGTGCGCCGTGTATCCATGAATTGCCGGAAATGCATGATGCCGCTTCGGTCTATGCAGACCTCGGGATCACCCTGCTCGCAGTGAATACGGATCCCATGGAAAAAGATACGCTTGAATCCGCGGAAGCCATTTTCCGCAAGAGAGGCGTTGAAGACCTGGAACCGTTTATTGTGAATGGAGCCGACCTTGACGAAATGCTTTCGGCGAGCGGGCAGTCAAGAACTGGCGTTCGGCTGCCGACCAACATTCTCTACGCGCCTGGCGGAGTGCCATACGCTATGTTCCAGGGTGGAAACATCACAGCGGACCAGGTTTGGATGGCGCCCGATACACTCGCCTTCCTGTCGGCGATCACTCAGCCGGATTAGCCGATCCTGTCATGTGTGATGCGGATGGCGTGGTGGGCGTCTTTCAGCACGACTATGTCGGCAGTCTCTTTCAGCGGAGCGATATGATCGCGCAGGTTCGGTAAATTAATCCGATCCCAAACAGAAATTGCGAACTCCACCAGCTCCGGTTCCGACATGTGAAGGAAATTTGCGTAGAAGGAGCTCGGATCATCCTTCGCGGCGTGCCAGAGGCGCTGGAAACGCTCCAGATACCAATCGAGCAAATTTTCCTCACTGGCATCGAGGTAGACCAGATAGTCCGGTTCACGCGCTGAGCGGGGTGGCGCTGACAGAGGCCGGAAGCCGAGGCCTTCTAGAATGAGAATGTCTGGCCGGGTGATTGTCTGCGTCAATGCCGGGTCTATGTCATAGGTGACATGGCTATAGCCGGGGAAGTCCGCCGTGCCACTGGCGAGCGCTTCAATCGCGTCTCCGAGTGCGCCGACATTGTACGTCTCCGGAAAGCCCTTGCGAAGAGTCAGGCCGCGCGCCTCCAGCACGTCATTGGGGTACAGGAAGCCATCGGTCGATACCGTCTCCACGGCGTGTGATTCCGCAAGAAAGGCCGCCACCCTGTTTGCCAGCGTGGTCTTTCCGGATGCCACCGACCCTGTCAGCGCGATCACTGCGCCTTCATGCTGGCGGCTAATCTCGGAAAGGCGCGCACCAAGCGCCGCAATGCCGGGCGTGTGCGAAGCGGTGGGGGAGTCGGTCATGATCGGCTGGCTCCGTGCAGAACTGGTTGCCCGGAGCCTAGCCGCCTTGATGTGCCTGTCCAGCAGGAAACGAACTAGACGGTGCGCTTCGCCTTGTCTTTTGCATTGGTTGCTTCGATCGCGTCACGTGCTGCCTGCCACTCGGCATCCCCCCATGCCGTCAGTTGGGAGAAGTTTCCGCCTGATGCATTGTACATCGCGCCGTCGATGGCGATGGTTTGACCGTTCACATATTCTGCACCCGGTGCCATCAGGAACACGGCGAGATTAACCAGTTCGTGCATTTCGCCGACGCGGCCCATTGGGTTCGCAGCGCCGGAATCCATACGCTTTGCCCCTTCAGCATCCGGCGCCAGCCGTTTTGACATGCCTTCGGTGGGGAAGGGCCCAGGGGCGATGGCGTTGAAGCGCAGGCCATAGCGACCCCACTCGACCGCAAGCGATTGGGTCATTGTATTGACCGCGGCCTTGGACATCGCAGACGGCACGACGAACGGGCCACCATTCCAGACCCAGGTCGTCAGGATTGAGCAGACACTTCCGCGACGGCCTTCCTTGATCCAGCGCTTGCCGATGTCGTGGGTCATGTAGAAGGAGCCACGGAAGACGATGTTGGAGATCGCGTCGAAGCCGCGGATCGAGAGGTCTTCCGTCCGGCTGATGAAGTTGCCGGCAGCATTGTTGATCAGGCCGGTGAGCGGACCATGCTTCGCCCAGATATGATCGTTCATGTCCGTGATCGCTTCGGCCACGCGGATGTCACAGGCATGTGGCACGACCTTGCCGCCATGCTTTTCCATCAATTCGCCGGCGGTGTCTTCGCAGACTTGCCCGCGCCGACCGCAGATGTGCACTTCTGCGCCAAGCTTCAGAAAGCCTTCCGCCATTTCCTTGCCGAGGCCTGTGCCGCCGCCGGTCACCAGGACGCGCTCCCCTGCCATCAGGGCGTCGCGATACATCAGTTTTGCAATGTCCATGTCATTCCTCCCAATTTGTTTTTCTGGTAGGAGTATAGAGCGCTGGAGGGAGGAGGCACCCATGAATCGTTCGCTTTTGTCGATTGCCGTCGCGGCACTTTGCGCAGGAGTGGCGCATGCGGGGCCGTTGGACGTGTTCGGAACGTTCGTTACCCAGAAGGAAGGGTCCCATATCCGCATTTCAGACTGTGGGGATGGAACGCCCTGCGGTGTCATCGTCTGGATCGATCCGGCCAGCGTCTCCGAAGGGGTGACGCCGGAAACTGCTACGGATGCGAAGGGTGACAAGATCCTTGGCCTGACCATGCTGGAAGGTTTCCGGCAGAAAGCCAATGGCTGGACCGGCGGAACGATCTACAACCCGAAAGAAGGCAAGACCTACGGGTCAAAGATCCGGTTGCTGGAGGACGGTGTTCTGGAGGTGAAGGGGTGTATTGGCCCGATCTGCCAGACCCAGCTCTGGCCACCTGCCGACGCTACTTCCTGAAGGGCAGACTGACGAGCCGCCAGAGAATCCATATCGGCATCACGACAGCCGCGCCTGCCAGGGCCGGCTTCCAGAAATTCTGTACCGCCCAGCCGAGCGCCGCCATGGCGGTGCTGGCGACATTGGCGATTGCTGCGCCCATATTCACGTCCGGATTGGCGGGGTTGAACTGTGACGCCAGCACGAAGAAGCCCACGAGAATGCACAGCCCGAGCAGCTTCAGGGACCCCCAAATCGAAATGCCGAACAGGCGCACCAGAAGCGGCCGGGGCGGCACTTTTGCCGGTGCCCGGGATGGTGGGACCTCCGGAATTGGCTCGACCTTGACTTCTGGCAGCTCTGGGTTCGGGTCTGTCGACATGATGGTGAAGTAGACTGATTAGTCGTTCGCGGCTTTCTTCTGGATTTCCACCTGATGCGGATACGGAATGGAGATGCCTTCGCGGTCAAAGGCTTCCTTCACGGCTTTGGTAAGATGGAATTTCACGTCCCAGAAATCCGCGGCGTTCACCCAGCTGCGGCTCGCAATGTCGACCGAGCTGTCGCCGAGATTGACGACTTTCACGAATGGCTCCGGATCACGCAGAATGCGGCTGTCTGAATCAATGACTTGGCGGATGATCGCAATTGCCTTGTCCATGTCGTCGTCATAATCGATGCCGAAGGTGACATCCGCGCGGCGCGTGGTGTAGCCGGAATAATTCTCGATGACGCCATCAATGGCCTGGCTGTTTGGGACCAGTACCTTGACGTTGTCCGGAGTGGCCAGAACCGTCTGGAACAGATTGATGTCTTTCACCGTACCGGCCACGCCGGCCGCTTCGATATAGTCGCCCAGCTTGTACGGACGAAACAGCATGATCATCACGCCGGAGGCGATGTTGCCGAGCGCGCCCTGCATGGACAGGCCAATGGCCAGCGTCAGGGCACCGAGTACGGCAACGAAGCTGGTCGCCTGCACGCCGAACACCTGAAGGACGGCAATGAGGACGGCTGCGGTGATTGCCCACCGCACGAGCGAAGCAAAGAAATTGCCAAGCGTGTCGTCAATGCCGTCGCGCTTCATGGCTTCGTGGCGGACGAGGCCGGACAACCACCCTGCGATACGAAGACCGATGATCAGGACCAGCAGGGCGCCGAGCACTTTCACACCGAATGAGATGATGAAGGGGCTGTATTCGCTCCAGATGGTTTCGAGCGTCAGGTCTTCGGGCATAGGGGGGCTCCTCTTGTGTGGAGAATTTAGTCTTCAGTATCTGTAATGTCTGACCCGGACGGCTGTTCCGAGACCGACTGCGCTGGCGGGCGATACGCCATGTTGACCTGATGCGGGAAGGGAATGGTGATGCCTTCGCGGTCAAAGGCTTCTTTCACGCCTTTGGTGATGTCTGCGCGAACGTCCACAAATTCCGGCGTGGCAACAAAGGCTCTGAGGCGCAGGCGCACGCTCCAGTCGGCAAGCGCGTGCACGCCAACCCAGGTTTCATCCTTTGCCAGGACGCGTGGATGGCCATTGGCGACCTCACGCAGGGTTTTCAGCGCGTGGTCCATATTGTCGTCGTAGGAAATATCGAAATAGAGATCGAGGCGTCGGCGGGTCTGGCGCGTGTGGTTGACCAGGGGATCGCCCCACACCTTGTCATTCGTGACAGAGACGACCTTGTTGTCGATCTGTTTGAACGTCGTGCGGAATGGCGTGATGTCGGTTATTTCTCCGTCCATTCCGGCGAGCGTTACGAAGTCACCGATGCGGAACGGGCGGAAGATGGCGAGCATCACGCCGGCTGCCACAGCTTTCAACGTATCCTGCAGCGCAAGGCCGATTGCCAGTGCCGCGCCGCCCAGCAAGGCTGCAAGCGAGGCTGTCGGGAAGCCCAGTTGGGTCAGGGCGAGCACAATTGCGATGGCGAAGATAACGTATTTCAGTAGCGACGCAGAGAAGGCGAACAGCGTGTCGTCCGCGCCGTGCCGGATATGGGCCTGATTGCCCATCTTGCGCATCGACCGCGCGACCCAGTTTGCAAACAGCACGGCAATTACCAGAATTGCGGCCGCCGCAAACGCGCCTGGTCCGCGTCGGTTGATGATCGCCTCCCAGTCATAGCCCGCAAGTCCCAGGGGCAGGGGCGAGAGGAAGATCAGCGCAAAGACGCGGGCGACAGAACTGGCGATGTCCCAGCTGGAGCCTTCGAAGGATTTATCCTTTGCCGTGACGCGCTTTCCGAACGCAACGACAAGTTTCTTGACCAGGCCCGAGATGAACCAGACCAGCATACAGGCGAGGAGAACAAGGCCCCATTTCTCGATGAAGGGCCAGGATCTGGCCAGCCAGACAGGCCAGTCCGACGTGTCTACATCCGGCAGGGTGATGTCGTTGAAGTCCATATCGAAGTGCTCATCCAGTATTGCACAACAAGGCGTCAGTTTGCCCGCCCTGTCCAGTCACTCAGGCCGGTATGACTGATCCGTCTGCGCCGCGAAAGAGGCGGAGGCAGATGACGATCGTCAGGACAAGCGCGCTTGTGATGGCCAGCCAGTGCATGTCCGTTACCTGCCAGTTGTTGAGGATGATGCCCAATACGCCCCAGCCCAGCGCGATGAAATACCACCAGCTGCGGCTGATATAGCGGGCAAACATCCATGCCGCGATGGATGCTGTGACCAGAGTGATCCAGAGCATTTGCCATGGGAAATCTGTGGCGCCGATATCGGTAAAGGCGCGCAGGGTCAGCGGAATGGAAATCGCGATTGCGACGGTGATCCACCCTGACAGCATGGCAGCAACGAAATCCGCGAGCGCCTTCTTTGGGCTCCACCCCATTTCGCGCAAGCTGTCTGCGCGCCGCGCTGCGATCCAGGCAGAGATTGCGATCGGAAACAGGAGCAGGAAATCAAGGGGCTGAGACACGATCAGCTGCGCACTGAGCATCCAGATGATGTTGAAAAGGCCAGCCCAGGCAAGGGGAATTGCGATTCGGTCCATCCAGGGTTCACGGGCGCGCAGATACGCGACACCGAACACAAAATAGCCCAGGAAAATCACGCTCCAGATTGAAAAGAACGCAGGCAGCGGTTGTTCCGGCAGAGTCAGATCGCGCGTGGCATTACCGATCGGAGTGCCAATACCCAGTGCAGGCGCAAGCGCTCCGGAGAGGGGCTGAAGAATGCCAAGCAGCAGAATGATCAGGGGCAGATGCTTTTTCATGCGTCTCATATGAGGTGTTTTTCAAATGGGGCAAATTGGCGGCGTGTGAAAAAAGAGGGATGCAGCCTGCATTTTTCGCGTTATAGGGCGCGGTCTCTGCGGAGACTCACAAGAGGAATTTGCTCATGGCAAAAGCACCTGCGGCCAAGAAGGCCGCTGCAAAACCGGCCGCCAAGAAGGCGACCACCACGGCCCGTAAAACCACTGCAGCAGCAAAAAAGCCTGCTGCTAAGACCGCTGCCGCGAAAAAGCCAGCCGCCCGCAAGGCAGCTGCGCCGAAAACCGCTACGCGTTCTACGGCTGCCCGCGCGACCGCTGCAAAGACACCAACCACGGTGACGATGCGCCAGCTGTCCGCTGAAATGGCAGAGGCCCACGGCCTGACCAAGAAGCAGTCGGAAGAAATCTTCTCCGACCTGGCTGACCGGATCACGAAGCGCCTGAAGAAGGGCGAACGTTTCCGTCTGAACGGTCTCGGCACGCTGGAAGTGCGCAAGCGCCCGGCACGCATGGGCCGCAACCCGGCAACGGGTGAATCCATCAAGATCAAGGCGTCGAAGAAAGTTGCTTTCCGCGTCTCCAAGGAACTGAAAGAGTCCGTCTAAGGACTTCTCGTTCCAGTGAATTTCGAAAGGGCCGGGTGTTGATCATCCGGCCCTTTTTGTTTTTGTTCGAGGCTGTTTTCGGCTTTCGCCGCTGCCTGTGCGCCTGCCCCTTGCGTGTGGATGCGCTCTATTCCGGCAACATCGCCTCCAGCGTTTCCAGCCGGTCAGCTTCCTCGGCCGGTTTGTCCCAGCGGATCCGGTTGATGCGGGGAAAGCGCATGGCGATGCCGGATTTGTGACGCGCAGACCGCTGCAGCCCTTCAAACGCGACTTCCAGGACAAGTGAAGGCGTTACTGAGCGGACTGGACCAAAGCGCTCAATCGTGTTTTCACGGACAAATTTGTCGAGCTGCTTCAGTTCGTCATCGGTGAAGCCGAAATACGCCTTGCCCACCGGGGTCAACCGTTCTTCGCCCTCTTCATCGCGCCAGACCGCGAAGGTGAAATCGGAATAGAAGCTGGACCGGCGGCCATGTCCGCGCTGGGCGTACAGCAATACGGCGTCGACGAGATAGGGATCGCGCTTCCATTTGTACCAGTGGCCCTTTACGCGACCAGGCAAATAGGGGCTGTCCCAGCGCTTCAGCATCAGGCCTTCAATCTCCGGTGCCGGCGGCGCCATACGCTGGGCGTCGAGCGTTTCCAGCGTTGTGACCGGAACGAGGGGAGACAGGTCAAAGCGCGAACTGGCCGCATTGGCAATAAATGCCTCCAGCCGTTCACGCCGCTCACGAAAGCTCAGCTGGCGGACATCTTCATCGCCATCCTGAAGCAGGTCATAGGCGCGGATAAAGGCCGGGCGCGCCTCCATCTGCTTTTTTGAAACGGTCTTGCGGTTCAGCCTCTGCTGCAACTCATTGAACGGTGCCACGCTTTCCCCGTCTTCCGCGCGTACAAGCAATTCGCCATCCAGCGTGCCGTTGAAATTCATCCCTGCCAGAACGTCCGGGAAGGTGTGGGAGATGTCATCGCCCGTGCGCGTATAGATGCGCCGGACGCCGCCTTCGCTGCTGGCCTGAACGCGGATGCCGTCATACTTCCATTCTGCCGCAAACGCTTCCGGCGTGATGAGCGACGGGTCCACCGCATCCGGATTTTCCCGGTCCGCCTTGGCGACCAGTGGATGCGCCAGCATGACCGGCCGGAAGGGCGCGCGTATATCCGGGTCTGGCCGGTCGGTCTTGCCTTCCAGCCAGGCGAACAGGCTGCCATAGGGCGGGGCGAGGCCGTGCCAGATCTCCTCGATCTCCGTCACATCGACACCGCCGAAATCGGCAAGCGCCAGCTTGGCCAGCCGCGCCGAGACGCCAATCCGCATGCCGCCGGTGATAAGCTTCAGCAGGGCCCAGCGCCCGGTCGGGTCCAGCCCGTCCAGCCAGTTCGCCACCAGTCTCTGCGCCTCTGGCCGGGTTGCGCCGTCCAGCGCCTCGACGATCTCCGACAGGGGCGGGGGGCGGTTCGCGCGCCGCTCGCCCGGCCAGACGAGGCTGACAGTTTCGGCCATGTCGCCAACATAGTCATAGGACAGGCGGAAGAGTTCCGCGTCCATCCGGTCTGTCACCAGTTCCCGGATGGCGGCGGGCTTGATGCTTTTCAGGTCCAGATCCCCGGTCAGCGCGCCAAGGGCATAGCCGCGGTCGGGGTCTGGTGCGCTCCGGAAATAGGAGACAATCAGGCGTAGCTTGCCGTTACGCGAAGGCGTTAGGACCAGACGGTCAAGAAGCTCTGCGAAGGCCTGCATGCGCCTAAGATAGAGTCGCCACGCGAAGAATCCATCAAGGGAGCCCCACCATGAGCCTGAAACTGCACCATCTGAACGCATCGCGCTCTCAGCGCATTGTCTGGCTGCTGGCCGAGCTGGGCGTGCCGCACGAGATTGTCCACCACAGCCGCGACCCGGAAACCCGGCTGGCCCCGGCGGCGCTGTTGCAGATCCACCCGATGGGCAAGTCGCCCCTGCTGGAGGATGGCGACACGGTGATCGCGGAGACCGGCGCGATTGCCGAATACCTGCTGGCCAGGCACGATCCGGACCACCGCCTGCACCCGCGCGCGGATTCGGCTGATTTTCCGCGCTATCTCGAATGGGTCCATGCGGCTGAGGGGGCGATCTTCCTGCCGGGCCTGTTCCGGTTCTACCTGATGAACGCCAGCCTGCTGGACACGCCGCTGGCCGCCGCGATGGAGGGCGAGCAGGCCAAGGCGATGAAGACGATCGAGGCCCATCTGGCGACGCACGCCTATTTCGCGGGCGAGGCCTTCACCGCCGCCGATTGCCTGATGGCCTTCCAGGTCCAGTCCGCCGCCGCCGCGGGCGCGCTGGAGGCCTTGCCGGCCACCAAGGCCTGGCTCGAAAAAGTGCAGGCCCGCCCGGCCTACAAGGCCATGCTGGAGGTGGGGATTTAGGGGGGGCATTCTCCCCGTCTGAGCGCGGGTGGGGCGATGGCCATGCCATCGCGATCCCCCTCTAGCTCCCCCTTTGCAAGGGGGAGAACGGCCCCCAAGCAAGGCGTCTGCTGTCTGCGTTCCTCCCCATGCAAGGGGGAGGACAGGTGGGGGTCTGTGATGTTCCTCCCAGCACAAACATCCGGACTGGCCGAAACCATCCGGGTATCTCCTTCTTGGCTCAAAGAGCCTGGCGCGGCAGGCGCCGTGGCGCTCCGCCTTGATTTTGGAATGGCTACGGAATGGAGCGTTACCGCCCGCCGCGCCGGACAGGAGTTTCGGCGGACACCTCGAAAGGGCCCAAGGTCCCGGGTCTTCGTTACCGGCGCCGCGCGAACGAATCCTCCGTGCTTTTCACACCTGAGGTTCATCCGGGGAGGCCTTACTCCCGTGCGTCCGGACGAGGCGGATTCCCAACCGAGCTTCCTCGGCTCACCCTGGCCTGACCTGCCTGGAGCCGTGCGGGACCGTACACCTCCCGCAAGACCCATCCTGTCCCCGCCCCCACAACCAGAACGGCACCTGATCCGGCTCCTGTGAGGGCAGAGGCTTAGTATGGGGCGGGGAGGCATCAGACGGATTGGGAGGAGACTCTCAGTTCCGAAGATACCTGCGCAGGCAGGTATCCATCTCCCGAAGGTGCCTCATGCGCGAGGGGACAGGTTCAGTGATGGGCGACTGCCTGCGCAGGGGTGAGCGGGGAAAAGGGGGGCCATCTTTGTAGGCCGAGTCTAAGGCAAGCGCGGACTGGCGGGTTATGCTCAGTGAAGCCGCCCTATGGCACTGCGGAAGTGAGCTTTCTTAGATACGACCTTGGCAGGCTAGTCGCCAATAGTGTGCCCCTGTGGTGGTCAGCCTGCAGCCTTTAGAATCAATAGCTGCATAGTACATGTGTTCAGCACCATCTGGTACAACGAGACCCTGCCGGTTGCACAATTGCAGCTCTTTAAACGTTCTGACATTTTCTGGATCGGGCGGTGGGAGGCCTTTTCGATCAGCTACGCCTGAGCGGTCTTCTTCGAACGAAGGATCAAGCGGAAATGTTGAGCTGGGTGAAGTAAAGTATTTTGGAAGGCGCCGCATTGTCTCCAGCGGTACTTTGGGAGGAACCGACCGTAAATTCACGAAACGATCTACATTTGCCTTATAGACGGGACGTTGCGACCATTCTCCGAGAGTCTGATCAATGTACGCGTAGATGGATGCTGGAGTAATACGTCCAAGAACGTCAGAAGCCCCTCCTTTGATGGCATCAATTAATAGGCCAGTGAAGAGCCCATGACCATTGCCATCATCGTCGACAGCGCCCTCATCCTTTCGGCATGCAGCGAGAATCGTCGTGCCTGTTCCAATTGTTGCTATGGATCCAGCCTTGGATGCAGCGTCATCGCCCGCTGCGCCTGAATGACAGCTGTCCAACAAAATGACGGCCGCTTTCACTTTGGGGTGCGATCTATTCGCTAGGCTAACTATGTCCGCAAGCGGAATGCCCCAATTCGGATGACTGCCATCCTGTGTGACCAGATAACCTTGGTCTAAAGTATCTGTAAAAGCTCCATGACCAGCGAAATAGAAGAGAGCTACATCGCATTCTTTATCAAAGAGTGCCTCGGTTGCGGAAAGTAGGGATGAAGCGGTTACGTTTTGTTTCCGCGAACTCGACAACAAGAGTTTGCAATCAAAATTGGGGCTACCATCGCCATTTGCCTCTAAAACCTCGGCAACGGAAGTGGCGTCCTTTTTACAACCGTTGAGGCTGTCCACCGGACCGTAGTCGTCAATTCCAACAATTAGAGCTCGATTTCCCATTGCCTTAGAGTCCGTTTATCCAACCGCTAACTCGGTCCCAAGTCCAATTGTATACCTTTCTACCGCTAATGGGTGCGGGTAGGTAGGTGGGCCGATTCGTCGGTGAGCCCCATATTAGGAGAACTGGTATGCCTTCTTCGTATGCGCACTTAAGTTCCCACAACTGGCCGTCAGCTTTTTTGGTGTTTGTGGTGATAATTCCTACCACACCTTTGCATTCCTTAATTCTCTCACGACACTTTGTCTTCCATGCAGAATCCCAAGCCTTTTTCACCGACATATCTCGAAACTCAATGTCGGACTTCTCGTTGTTTTTTTGGCCAACGAGGAAGTCGCGGAGGTGCCTGTCTTCGATTGCGAAGCTTATAAAAATTGGCTTTGTCATTCCGAATCTCCAGATCACAATTGAAGCGAGCGCTATCAAAGCAAAGCGTATCATTCGCAGCTCCCACTCCCACAACCGCTTAACCTCGTGCCTGAGAAGCGCGCTTCCTCTAATTCCAAATTTGGGGCGACTTTGCGCACTTGTGTTTCAGGCCACTAATCGCGGCCTGTAGGTTGTGGCCGAATTCTCCTTTGGGTGGCAAGGCCTTTTTTGCTCTGACTCACCAATGCTTACGAGTTTCGCAAAAATGAAGCGGCAACTTTCAACTTTTTCACCCCATCTCTTCCTCGTACCCCACCATGCGGAGCGGTTTCGCGCGGCGGCCTTCGAGTTCGGCCCAGCGGACGAGGGCGTCTTCGCGGCCATAGGTGATCCAGAGTTCCTGCGGGTCGACTTCGCGGACCGTGTCGGTCAGTTCGTCCCAGTCGGCATGGTCGGAGATGACAAGCGGCAGCTCGACGCCGCGCTGCTTGGCGCGCTGTTTCACACTCATCCAGCCAGAGGCAAAGCCGATCACCGGATCGGGGAAGCGCTGGGCCCATTTGCCTTCAAAGGCGCCGGGCGGGGCGATGACGATCTCTCCACGGAAGGCTTCACGCGCGGCCTTTGATCGGTCTTCCAGCGTGGCGGGGCGTAGTTCGCCCAGCGTGACGCCGGCCGCCTCGTACACCTCGCACAGTTTTTCCAGGCTGCCATGAATGTAGATCGGCCGGTCATGCCCGGCGAGACGCAGATGCTTGATCACGCGCTGGGCCTTTCCGAGGGAGTAGGCGCCGATGCAATGGGTGCGATCCGGATTGTCCGCGACCGAGCGCATCAGGCGGTCAATCTCCTGGTCCGTAGGCGGATGGCGGAAGACGGGCAGGCCGAACGTCGCCTCGGAGATGAAGACATGCGTGTTCTCCACCGGCTCGAAGCCGGGGCAGGTCGGGTCAGCGCGGCGCTTGTAGTCGCCGGTGAACACCATGCGCAGGCCCTTGTGCTCCACCACGATCTGCGACGAGCCGAGAATGTGTCCCGCCGGGGAGAGCCAGACGGTGACGCCATTGATCTCGATCGCCTCGCCATATTCGACGGCCTGGGTCTGTTTGGCGAAACTGTCGCCATAGCGCGCCGCCATGATGGCCAGCGTGTGCGGATGGGCCAGCACCTTGCCATGGCCGCCGCGCGCATGATCGGAATGGCCGTGGCTGATGACGGCCCGGTCCACCGCGCCGCGCACGGGATCAAGGTAGAAATCGCCGGGCGGGCAGTAGAGGCCCTTGGGCGTCGGGTGGAGGAGAAGGTCTGGCCGCAGCATGCCCTCAATGTAGGCGATGCGCGCGGGCGGGGAAGGGGCGCGCTATGACAGGCGTGCGCAAACGGTGGGCCGTTCGCGCGGGATGACCAGGCATCGATACAGGGCCGGGCCGCTTTTCAGGAACAGGAAGTCACCGCTGACCTGTTCGAGGTCAAATCCTGCATCGAGCAGGTCCTGCAGCGGCGCGCTGTCTGCTGTGATCCGGGGTGCGGGAGAGGGCGAGTGGGCAGGCGGGGCCTGAACGCAGGCGCTCAACGCGGCGACGGACATGACGAGGCCGGATGTGAACGAAATGGTGCGGCGCATGGTGGCCTCCCGGAGCTGGCGAAGAAATTCCCTCAAGAGTAGCATATTCTGCCACCTAGGGAAGATGTATCGAAAAACCCTGCAATCGCAGGCGAAAGCTGCCTCGCCACACTTGCGACATGGTCTCGTGTGCATAAAGATCGGGCCGATCCAGAGGAGAATCACGCATGCGCGCAGTCCGGAAGTGTCTCGTATCCCTGTCCGCCCTGGCCGTGGTGGCCATGCCCGCCATCGCAGAAGAAGGCGGCACGACGCAGGCGCTGGAGGATGCGCTGGCGGCTGGCTACAAGGCGAGCTTCACCTGCTCGGCCCTGTTTACCGCCGGCCAGACGCCCGCAGAGATCCGCCAGAATGAGCTGTCCGGCATTTATCCGGACTACCAGCGTAGCTTTGACCGGCTGCCGGATGCGATGATTGATGCGGCGCGCAAGACAGTTTCCGTGACCTATTCGACCAGCATGCCGCCGCGCATTGCGGCCTGGCGCCCCGGCTTTGGCTGTACGCAGCTGCCTGTTGGGGCCGAAGAGGGCGCGCTGAACTTCCTGCCGCGCTTTGCCGCCTGGCCGGAGTTTTCGGGCGAGGACAGAGGCAGCGCCATCGGCTCGAACGTGAAAGTTCAGCTGCGCATCGAAGAGGCCGAACGCCTGGAAGCGCCGGTCTCGTTCGCCTTTGATGAACGCTCCTACGGCAATGGCACGCGCACGAGCGCAGTGGTTGTGGTGAAGGACGGGCAGGTCGTGGCAGAGCGCTATGCGCGCGGCATCGACCATGAAACGCCGCAGCGGACATGGTCTGTCGCAAAATCCATCACGGCGACCATTCTGGGCGCGGCGCGTCGTAATGGGCATATTGATCTGGATTATCCGGCCGTCATCACGGACTGGAACAATGGCGCAGACCCGCGCCGTGAAATCACGCTGCGCGACTTGTTGCAGATGGCGAGCGGCCTCGACAGTGGCGAGACCGGTTCGCGTACGGATCGCATCTATTTCGGCGGTGGGCGCGTCGTGGACCAGGCCGCCTCCAAGGTGATGGAAGTGAAGCCGGGCACGCGGTTCAAATATTCAAACAATGACACGCTGATTGCCATGCGCTCGTTCCGCGAGTCTCTGGGGACGGACGATTCCTATCACCGCTTCCCGTATGAGAAATTGCTGCACAAGATCGGCGCGGTGCACACGACGCTGGAAGTCGACTGGAATGGCGATTTCATCTCGTCCAGCCAGGTCTGGTCAACGGCGCGTGACCTTGCGCGGATCGGCCAGCTCTACTTACAGGATGGCATGTGGGGCAATGAGCGCCTGCTGCCGGAAGGATGGGCGCAATTCGTGTCGACCCCCGGACCGGCCCAGCCGCTGAGCGGTGCTGGCTATGGCGCGCAATTCTGGCTGATGAATGATGCCGAAGGCATTCCGGCCGGCACATATTACATGGCGGGCAATCGCGGCCAGTATGTCGTGATCGTGCCGAGTATGAATGCCGTGATCGTACGGCGCGGCTATGATGTGATCGGCGGCGCACGGTTTGATATCAACGCCTTTACCCGGGACGTTCTGCTCAGCCTGCAGGCGGCAGATGATGCCCGCGCCTCCGAGGCCGCACAGCGCGAGCAGATCGAACTGGAAATCCAGGCGACGATCGAAGCGCGTCGGGCACGCTCTGATCGCGCGAAGGATGCCATCCGGGCCGAGATCCTCGAAAAGTACGGCCTGGAGGAATAGCGCCTATCTGGAGCCGGTTCCGGAGTTCGGGATCGGCGTCAGGTTCGAGATGATCTGACGGTCTGACTGGCTGAAGCTTTTCATCATGGCGGAGCCTTCGACGGTGACATCCAGGCTGGATACATGGGTGCGTCCGTCCGGGGCGCGGTCGCAGGCGATTTTCATTTCGAACTGTTTGATCTTCGCAACGGGCATCGGCTTGAACGGCTTCTCTGCCACCATTTCGAAATTGAGAATTCCGGGCGTGGTCTTGTCCACGACGACCGTGCCGGTCAGGTGCTTGTAGACCTTGTCCATGTCATCCGGTTCGGCGCCGGGTTGTGGCTGGAAGCTGTAGGTGGCGGTGGTGTCCGTTTCGCTTACAAGCGTCGCGTCTGCAGCCGGAATGTTCTCGGCAAAATCCTGACACCAGATTTCGCCTTCCGTATTCGCCTTCATGTTCTCCACCCGTTTGGCAAACTCCTCGCTCCAGTCCTCAGGCTCCGGCGAGATCACGCTCAGGCGCTGGCCTTCGGGCTGGCTGGGGTCGACGCGCATCAGGGCGTCCACCTCTCCGGTGGATAGGGTCAGGTCAAACGCGTAGAGCGGGCCGTCCGCCGAAGCGGCAAGGGCCTGTTCCAGAGGGGATTGGGCAAGAGCAGGGGCCGTAAGCGCGATCAGGCTGGCGGACGCGACGAGGGAGAGGAACATGGCGGGCCTCATAAGGGTTGTCTGAAAAAGAGGTTTGGCCTGAGGCAAGCTGAACGCATAGTGAAAGAAAGCCGATTACTGCAATTGTTGCGAGATTTTAATTTCAATCATGGCTGATTCCGCCGTCTCCCCATTTCTGTTGCCGGACCCGTTCGAGGACTGGTTCGCCGGGCGTGGCTGGAAAGTGCGGCCCCACCAATTGGCGCTGGCCGAGGAATCCCTGAAAGGCGAGAGCGCGCTGCTGATCGCGCCGACCGGGGGCGGCAAGACGCTGGCGGGCTTTCTGGGCAGCCTGGTTGAACTGAGTGAACGCAAGCGGGCGGCAAACTCTGACCGGCCCGCCTTGCACACGCTGTACATCTCTCCGCTGAAGGCGCTGGCGGCCGATGTTCAGCGCAACCTTATGGGACCCGTCGAAGAGATGGGCCTGAACATCAAGATCGAGAGCCGAACCGGAGACACACCCAGCCATGTGCGCCAGCGGCAAAGGCGGACTCCGCCCGACATCCTGCTCACCACACCGGAACAATTGGCGCTGTTCATCGCCTCCGATCATGCCAAGGAATTCTTCGCGGATCTGAAATGCGTGATCGTGGACGAGATTCACGCCATGGCAGCATCAAAGCGGGGTGACCTTCTGGCGCTGGGCCTTGCGACGCTGGCGAGTTGGGCGCCGGCGTGCCGGTTTCTCGGCCTGTCCGCGACGGTGCGAGAGCCGCAGGCATTGGCGGACTGGCTGGATGTTCGCCCGACCGGGCATGATGTTCGCATCCTGACGGCGGAAGGGGGTGTGTCCGCCGATGTCGACATCCTGATCTCCCAGCAGCGAATCCCGTGGTCGGGCCATTCCGGGCGGTTCGCTGTGCCCGACGTATACGAAGCGATCAAGCAGGCGACGATGACGCTGGTGTTCGTGAATACGCGCAGCCAGGCGGAGCTGATGTTCCAGGAGTTGTGGCGCGCAAATGAAGATGGCCTGCCCATCGCGCTGCATCATGGCTCTCTGGCCCGCGAACAACGCACGAAGGTAGAGGCCGCGATGGCGGCCGGCCTGCTGAAGGCGGTTGTCTGTACCTCTACCCTGGACCTTGGCATTGACTGGGGCGAAGTGGACCTTGTGATCCAGATGGGCGCACCCAAAGGGGCCGCACGCCTTATCCAGCGTATCGGACGCGCCAATCACCGGATGGATGAGGCGAGCCGGGCAGTCCTTGTGCCGACAAATCGGTTTGAAGTGCTGGAGTGTCGTGCCGCGGAGGCAGCGGTCGAAGCGGGTGAGATTGACGGGGAAGGGATACGCGAAGGCGCGCTCGACATACTGGCCCAGCATGTCATGGGACGGGCCTGTGGTGACGGATTCCAGCTGGAGGAGCTGTATGACGAGATCGTCCGCGCGGCGCCCTATCAAAACCTGGATTGGGAAACCTATGAGCGGATCGTCGATTTCGTGGCGAGCGGTGGCTATGCGCTGAAAACGTATGACCGGTTCCACCGGATTGTGCGGCGGCCGGATGGCGTATGGGTGGCGCGAACGGCGCGGGATGCACAGGCGCACCGGATGAATGTCGGGGCGATTGTGGAATCTCCCATGCTGTCGGTGCGTCTAGCCAGCTTCATCGGCAAGGAAAAGCCGGGCGAGAAGCGCGCTGTTCGCGCCGGGCTGAAGCTGGGCGAGATGGAGGAATACTTCCTCTCTACACTGACGCCGGGAGACACGTTCCTGTTCGCGGGTGAAGTGCTGCGGCTGGTCGGCGTGGAGGGAATGGACGCGCTGGTCGTGCGGGCGGTGAGTGAACAGCCTGCCATCCCGTCCTATAATGGCGGCAAGTTCCCGCTGACGACCTTTCTGGCAGATCGCGTGCGGCACATGATCCATGATCCTGCGCAATGGGAAGGGCTGCCGGATCCGGTACGGGAATGGTTCGAGATCCAGAAGCTGAAATCCGAAATTCCGCCACCGGACCATCTGCTGGTTGAGACCTTCCCGCGCGGTGGGCGGTTCTATCTGGTCTGCTATCCGTTTGAAGGTCGGCTGGCGCATCAGACGCTGGGCATGTTGCTGACCCGGCGGCTGGAACGGATGGGTGCCAAGCCGACTGGATTTGTGGCCAGCGAATACGCCATGGCGGTCTGGGGGATGGAGGACATGTCCGGCATCGACATGGACGCGCTGTTCCATCCCGACATGATGGGCGATGATCTGGAAAGCTGGCTGGATGAGAGCGCGCTGATGAAGCGGACGTTCGGCCAGTGCGCGCAGATTTCCGGTCTCATCCACCGAAACCTTCCGGGCAAGGAAAAGAATTCCCGGCAGGTCAGCTTTTCCTCTGATCTCATCTATGACGTGCTGCGCAGCCATGAGCCGGATCACATCCTGTTGCAGGCTGCCCGGCAGGATGCGGCAACGGGGCTGCTGGATGTGCGCCGCCTGTCAGATGCGCTGGTGCGTATCCGGGGAAAGATCGACCATCAGGCCCTGAAGAAGATCAGCCCCTTCGCTGTGCCGGTCATGCTGGAGATCGGCAAGGAGCCGGTGTCAGGCGCGTCGGTGCAGGATGCGATCCTGGGCGAGGCCGAGGCCGACCTGGTGCGCGATGCAATGGGGTGAGGCTCTCGCATTGACCCGGACGCACTTGCAGGCCAGATTCGGGGCATGAGCGCCGCTGCGAAGAAGCCTTCTGAAACACGTTTGCACCTGGCCGGAGAGCTGCTGACGCCGCTGCCGGAAGGGGCGCTGTGGTGGGCGGGCGAGCGCGTGCTGGTCGTGTCGGACCTGCACTTCGAGAAAGGCAGCGCATTTGCCGCGCGGGGCCAGATGTTGCCGCCCTATGATACGGCGGCGACGCTGTCGCTGGTCGAACGCTTGTGCGCAACGCTGAAGCCAAGAACCGTGATTTCCCTTGGCGACAGTTTCCATGATCGCGCGGCGGAGTTGCGGTTGCCGGAAGAATATGCCCGGCGCATTCAGGCCCTGACCTCTGCGCATGACTGGGTGTGGGTGGAGGGCAACCACGATCCGGACCCGCCAGAGCATCTGGGCGGGCGTGCCAGCAAGGTGTTGCGCATCGGACCCCTCGTCTTCCGGCATGAGCCGACAGGCGAACTGGGCGAGATTGCCGGGCATTTGCACCCTGCAGCAAAGATCATCGGGCGGGGGCGTTCGGTGCGTCGGCGCTGTTTCGCCAGCGATGGTGCGCGGCTGGTGATGCCGGCCATGGGCGCGTTTACCGGCGGGCTGAATGTGCTGGACAAGGCGTTTACGTCGATTTTCCCGGAAGGTGCCATGGCCTTTGCCCTGGGGCAGGAGCGCGTCTTCATGGTGGCGGCGAAAAGCCTTGTGGCCGATATGCCACGCGGGGCGCGCTGGACACTCTGATACAGACAATAAAGTTTGAAGATGGGGCCTGAGCATGCCATATGCCGCCTCAGCAGGGCGAAACGCTGCTGCTCTCGCATTGATCGTTACCTTTTCCGGTGCCGCGTCGAGTGCGCAACAAACCGGGATGCCGATCAACAGCAGGCTTCCTAAAACTTAGAGCCTAACAGGGCGCGCGGCCTATGGAGGCCGCTCGGCGCCCGCATATGAAAGTATTGATTTGACCCAGTTTACCGAACTCGGCCTGGCCGAGCCGATCCTCAAGGCAATTGCCGCTGAGGGATACACAAAGCCGACCCCGATTCAGGCCCAGGCCATTCCAACCCTGCTGGAAGGGCGCGACCTTGTGGGCATCGCGCAGACCGGCACGGGAAAAACGGCGGCCTTCGTGCTGCCGCTGCTGAGCCGTCTTGCCGCCAATCCGGGACGCCCGGAAGCGAAATCCGCTCGCATCCTGATCCTTGCGCCGACGCGCGAACTTGCCGCCCAGATTGCGGAAAGCGTGCGTATCTACGGCAAGGAAATGAAACTGAGCACAACGATTGTCGTCGGCGGTGTGAAGCCCGGCGGCCAGGTGCGTGCGCTGGCGCGCGGCGTGGATGTGCTGGTGGCAACTCCGGGACGCCTGCTGGACCATATGGAAACCGGCGCCGTGAAGCTGAGCGGTACCGAAGCGGTTGTGCTGGATGAAGCTGACCAGATGATGGACATGGGCTTCCTGCCAGCGATCCGCAAAGTGATGAAGGCCATTCCGGTGCGCCGTCAGACCTTGCTGTTTTCCGCCACGATGCCGAAAGAGATCCGCGCGCTGGCGGACGATTTCCTGCGGGATCCGGCTGAAGTGACCGTCGCCACCGTGTCCAAGCCTGCCGAGAAGATCGACCAGGCCGTTTACATGGTGCAGGGCACGGCCAAGCCGCGTCTTCTGGCCGAAGTTCTGTCTGTGGACGATATGGACCGCGCCATCGTGTTCACGCGTACCAAGCATGGCGCCGACAAGGTTGTGCGTTTCCTGGCCAATGAAGGCCTCTATGCCGAGGCGATCCACGGCAACAAGAGCCAGAACCAGCGCATTCGCGCGCTCAACGCATTCAAGAGCGGCAAGGCCCCGATCCTGGTAGCGACCGACATTGCTGCGCGCGGCATCGACATTGATGGTGTCAGCCATGTCGTGAACATGGACATGCCGAACCTGCCGGAATCCTACGTCCACCGCATCGGCCGCACGGCCCGCGCCGGGCGCAGCGGCATTGCCTTGTCTTTCGTCGGCAATGATGAGCGCGGCTACCTGCGCGACATCGAGAAACTGATCGGCCGCAAGATCGACCGGATCGAGCTGCCGGAAGACATGGCGCTGGACCTGTCACTTCCTGAGGAGCCGGGCCCGCATACCAAGCAGAGCCGGGGCAGGGGTGGCCAGGGCCGCGGCGGTCAGGGCGGTGGACGCCGTCAGGGTGGCCAGTCGCAAAATCGTGCGCGTTCCGGTGGCGGCAAAGGCCCCCGCAAGAGCGGCGGCAAACCCGGTGGTGACCGCAATGGCGGCAATCGCCCGGCAGCCCGCGCCGAGTCTGCGCAATCGGGTTCGCGCCAGGGTGGCGGACAGAAGCGTCGGGCACGTCCGAAGAAGTCCTGGTCGCCGGTCGACTAGCCGTTCTTTCCCCAATGTCAGCCTTGTTTCCGCGACCTCATTCCGCCAAGGATAGGCCGGAAACAAGGAGGATATGCCATGAAGACTGCCATCACCGAAATGTTCGGAATCGAGCATCCGATCATCCAGGGCGGCATGCATTATGTCGGGTTTGCCGAAATGGCGGCCGCCGTGTCAAACGCAGGCGGTCTGGGCATCATTACGGCGCTGACGCAGAAAACACCGGCTGACCTGGCGAATGAAATCGCCCGCTGCAAGGACATGACAGACAAGCCGATTGGTGTGAACTTGACGTTCCTTCCGGTCGTGAACGCGCCGGACTATCCCGGCTACGTCAAGGCCATCATCGAGGGCGGCGTCACAGTGGTGGAGACGGCCGGCAACAACCCGGTACAGGTCCTGCCCGTGCTGAAAGATGCCGGCATCAAGGTGATCCACAAATGTACCGCTGTGCGCCACGCGCTGAAGGCACAGTCGATCGGTTGTGATGCCGTGTCGGTTGACGGGTTCGAGTGTGGTGGACACCCGGGCGAAGACGATATTCCGAACATGATCCTGCTGCCGCGCGCCGCGGACGAACTGGAAATTCCGTTCGTGTCATCCGGTGGTCAGGCCGACGGACGCAGCCTGGTTGCCTCTCTGGCAATGGGCGCATCCGGCATGAATATGGGGACGCGCTTCATCGCCACGAAAGAAGCGCCTGTGCACCAGAATGTGAAAGACGCCATTGTGGCGGCTTCCGAACTGGACACGCGGCTGGTGATGCGCCCACTGCGCAACACAGAGCGTGTGCTGACCAATGCAGCGGTTGAGCGCCTTCTGGAAAAGGAACGTGCCCTTGGTGCCGACCTGAAATTCGAAGACATCATCGACGAGGTCGCAGGCGTTTATCCCCGCATCATGAAAGAAGGCGAAATGGATGCCGGCGCATGGTCGTGTGGCATGGTTGCAGGTCTGATCCACGATATCCCGACCTGTAAGGAACTTATCGACCGAATCATGAAAGAAGCTGACGACATCATCACAAGTCGTCTGACGGGCATGCTGTCAGGCAAGGTTCCAGCCTGATCCAATCTGAAGGAAATCCACATGATCCGACTTTCCCTGTTCGCCAGCGCCTGTCTTGCTCTCGCCGCCTGCGGCGTTGGTGGTTCCGCTGACAATGAAGCCGCCAAGGTCTGCAACACGATGCTGGCCGGGGATCCGGAGATTGTGGAAGACCTTGCCGAGGATGGCGACACGATCGAGGTGTATTGCGGGTGCTATCAACAGCTGCTCGCCGACAAGACCGAAGAAACCCAGACCACGATCCTGAAAGTATCTCAGGTTGTGTCTGACATTCGTGCGGAAAACGATCTTCATCTGGAAGAAGCTGCAGGTCGCCTGATGTCTGACTTCATCGAAGATGGCAGCAGCCCCACCTATGGCGTCACGCGCGACGGGTTTGAGACCACGGGCGAGTATATCGATACAGTGCGCCGTGCGCTGAACAAGGAGACGGGTGCCTGCGCGGCATCCTGATCTGCAACAGCGTTGAGAATTCTTGAAGACGGCCGGCCGGTATTATTACTGGCCGGCCTTTTTTTTGTCCGGGATATGCCGTGCCGGGACGGCTTAACGGCCGCGCGCTTCTTCGGTACCGCGGCGGGCAAGCTCGTCGGCCTTTTCATTGCCCGGATCGCCCGCATGACCCTTAACCCATTTCCAGGTAATGTCGTGGCGCTGGCAAGCCTCGTCCATTGCCATCCAGAGGTCCTGGTTCTTCACAGGTTTCTTGGCCGCCGTTTTCCAGCCATTGCGTTTCCAGCCATGAATCCATTTGGTCAGGCCGTCTTTCACATAGGTGGAATCGACGTGCAGGGTGACCTTTGACGGTTTCTTCAGCGCGTTGAGCGCCTCGATCACGGCGAGCATTTCCATGCGATTGTTCGTGGTGGCCTTGTCGCCGCCCCAGAGTTCCTTGCGGTTCTCGCCCGCGACGAGCAGCGCGCCCCAGCCGCCGGGGCCGGGATTGCCGCTGCACGCGCCATCAGTCCAGATTTCGATCAGATCAGTCATGGTTTTCAGGTGAGGGGCTTTGGCGAACCCGTCAAGCGTCAGAAGACGCTGATGTCTGCTGCATGGAGCTGTTCGGCCGGGCGTACGATGGCCAGGAACAGGAGACCACAGACCAGGCCTGCCAGCGCGCCGATGCATCCGCCCGTCAAGACTGCGCCGAGCCCGGTGAGCAGGGAGGCCGTGACCCCAAACCCGCCTGTTGTGCCGCCCACAAGCAGGGCGCCCCAGATGCTGGCCCAGCGCAGATACGGCGCCTTGCGCTTGATACCCCGGTGCGGGAACCGTCCGATGGACATACCCATGGCCAGCCACGCGGCGGGAACGGTGACAAAGAAGAGGACAAAATTGAACAGGGACATCAGGCTCGCCATCTGGATTCCAAAAACAAATCCGGAAGGCGAATTGTTGAAGCCGGATATGAGGCCGATGCCCTCAAGCAGGCTGAACATGGCCACGACGACCAGGCCGAGAAGAGTGACGCCGAAACAGGCCGCGAGTGACGACAGGAAAAGACCGAGCTTCACGCGGCGGATTTTCCCGGGACCGTGTTCGGCTGTATAGGCGGGGGCGGCCTGTGTTTGTGGGCTGTCGACCGAACTCATGACAGGGAAATCCGGTCCGGTCGGCGGATCAACCAGAACAAGGTGGCAGACAGGAAGCCTGTAACGGGGCCTGAGAACAGGCCTGCGCCCAGACCCAGCATCGCGGTTGGATTGCGCCAGCCACCTGTGACCATGAAGTAGGCGAGCATGACCAGCGTGCCAGCGGCAAGACCAACCAATCCGTATGTCAGCATGCGGGTCATCTGCCTGCGGACGAGAATATGATGCATCGTCAGGCCGCCGATCAGCATGGCCGGCCAGCCGAGCACGATGCCAAAGAACAGGCCGACAAAGCTGAACCCGACGAGGCTGGTTGCCATTTCCCGCAGGCTTGCCTGGCGATAGACGCCAGAGGTGACCTCAGTCTGGAAGATCAGTTCGGGGAACATGACCAGCGCAAGGATTGTTGCGGTGAACGTTGCCGCGAAGATGGGAGCGACCAGCGTGGCGCTGATCAGGGTCACCCATTTCCGCCGTCCATCTGTCATGCACCATAGCCTTCCGCATTTGTCACCTTGCGATGAAAGGCGAGACGTCCGGCATATTCTAGAGGATTCTTGGGCTTTACCAGGGCACCTTCCGGTGTCGATGTCCAGTCGACCATCCGCGTGAGGAAGAAGCGTAGGGCCGCGCCACGCGCCAGCAGGGGCAGGGCGTCGCGTTCAGCTGGCTCCAGCGGCCGCACGCTTTCATAGCCGGCAATCAGGTTCGCGCCTTTGGAATAGTTGAAGTCGATCGCGCCGCGTCCCGGATTGTCGTCGAATGCCCAGGCATTCAGGCAGATGGCAAGATCATAGGCCAGCGCATCGGTGCAGGCGAAATAGAAATCGATGATGCCGGAGAAATCCTCGCCGAGGAAAAACGCATTGTCGGGGAAGAGGTCGGCATGGATGGTGCCGCGCGGCAGGGTGAGGCTCTGGGGCTTCGCCTCTGCAATGTCGGACAGGGCTTCGTCGATCAGGTCCGGCAGGCTGGCTTGCAGCTTGCCGGCTTCTTCTGATTGGCCATTCCAGAGGCGCGGCCATGCCGCCGGGCCGAGACTGTTCTCGCGCGTCATGCTGAAATCCGCGAGCGCGAGATGCATTCGTGCAAGGCCTGCACCGAGGCCGTGACATTGCACGGGGCTGGGGCGCTTGGGGCTGAGGCCTTCGAGGAAGGACACGATGACTGCCGGGCGGCCTTCCAGCGTGCGCAGCGCTTTCCCGTCGCGGGCCATGATCGGCTGCGGGCAGGGGAAGCCCTTGGCGGAGAGGTGCTGTTTCAGGCCGATGAAATACGGCAGGTCATCAGCGTTCACGCGCTTTTCAAACAGGGTGAGGATGAACCGCCCGGTGGTCGTTTCGAGGTAATAGTTCGAATTCTCGACCCCCTCGGCAATGCCCTTGAACGAGAGGGCTTTGCCGAGATCATATTCATCGAGAAACGCGGCGAGCGCGTCGTCGGATACTTGTGTGTAGACTGCCATGCCGACCGATTAGGCCGTCTTGGCCACCATGTCACGCTGGAGTGTCTTGCCTGCCAGCAGATAGTGGATCGCTGCCCATGCATAGATCGTTGCAAAGATGATGATCGACCATTGCAGGCCGCGGGCATCCGCGCTGGTGCAGGCGGCGACCTGATCGGCGCTGAGGCTGGCGGTCTCCTTGCAGAGGTCCAGCGTCAGGCCGAGATCTGCGCCGGACAGCATCATCGTTTTCAGGACAGTCGACAGCAGACCGATCAGCGTTGGCCCGAGGCCGAGACCGATCAGGTTGACGACGAACAGGGTGATGGCCACGGCTGTTGCGCGCGTGCGGGCATCCACGACGCCAGCTGAGACGGCATACATTGGCCCGAGATAGAAATAGTGCAGCATCGCAGCGGCCATCAGAGGCGGCAGCATCAGCGCAACCGACGGGCTGAGATAACCCATCCAGTAGAGCGGAACGGACAAGCCCATGCCGAGTGCCGGCATCCAGGACAGCGCCGTTGGATAGCGCTTTGCCAGGCGGTCTGCGAGGAAGCCCGACAGGAACACGCCAATCGCCGCCATGAGGCCGAGTACGAGTGAGAAGATCAGCGCCGCTTGTGTCAGGGTCAACTCATGCGTGCGCAGAAGGAAGGAGGTTGAAAAAGCCGCGATGCCATATCCGGCAAAGGATGCGAGCGCTGCGCCGAAGACGACGTGAACATAGGTCGGTTTTTTGCTGAGCTTTTTCAGGGCAGCGCCAAAGGTTTCACGCTCCGGCTTCGAGGCGTTGGGCGGGTCGGTGTAGCCGCGTGGAGGCTCTTTCACCGTCAGGCCGATGATCAGGGCGAAGAGCAGGCCGGGCAGGCCGACTGCGATAAAGGCGATGCGCCAGCCTTCAAGGCTCTTCCAGTCAAGCAGGCCGGTTGCCCAGGACCATCCCCAGCCTTCCAGCAGGGCGTGGACGTTTGCACCCGTGACGTAATCATTGATCGGGCCGGCCGCGAGGCCCGCGCACATGCCGCCGAGCGGAACGCCGAGCGCATAGATCGAAGCGGCGGTGGCGCGGCTACCGGGCTTGAAATAGTCCGCGATGACAGATTGGGCGGGCGGGGTGCATCCTGCTTCGCCGACACCGACGAGCAAGCGGCAGACGAACATGCTGGCGAATCCGACGGCCAGGCCGCACATCACCGTCATCAAACTCCAGACGGCGAGCGACAGCACGATGATCATCATGCGGCTGGTCTTTTCAGAGAAGCGCGCGATCGGGATGCCGAGCGTAGTGTAGAAGGTTGCGAAGGCGAGCCCGCCAAGCAATCCCATTTGCCAGTCTTCAAGATTGAGCGAGTTGCGGATCGGGTCCGTCAGGATGCCGAAGATCGACCGGTCAATGAAGTTGAAGATGTAAACAACCAGAAGGGAGCCGAGGACGTAAGCGCGATAGCCTTTCGTTCCGTATCCGGTTTCGTATCCCGGCTTTTCGCCGGAGGCAGCAGGGGCGGCGGTCGTGTCTGTCATACTGTGTGTCTCTTTCCGTCGCTGGGGCGGTCAAAAGGGGGAAGGCCGGTGGCCTGCGGGTTCAGTTCAGCTTGCGTGATCAACTTTGGCCACGAGGTCTCGCTTCAGGTAGCGTGACGACATGTAAAAACAGAACGCCGCAACGAGGAACCACAGCGTTGTGACGGAGATCGACTGTTTCAGGCCAGAGGATTTGGCGGAGGCGCAGGTCTGCAGCTGGGCCTCGGTCAGGCCCTCACCAGCGGCGCAGCTGGCAACGCTGAGTTCTGTCCCTCCGAGATTGGCGCTTGTGAACACGTCGCTCATGATTCCCACAAATTGCGGTCCGATGCCATTGCCAATGATCGACACGATGATCAGCAGGATGGCAATGGCCGTCGCGCGGGAGCGTGCGGAAACGACGCCCTGACCGATATTGTATTGCGCGCCGAGATAGGCGTAGTGACAGGTCGCCGCCAACGCCCATGAGATGAAGACGATGGTGAGGCTCGAAGAGTAGAAGGCGAAAATATAGAGCGGAACGGCCAGAACCAGCCCAATGGCCGGGATGATTGCCACCGCCGTGTTGAGTCGCGGAGAAAACTTGTCTGTCAGATAGCCCCCGAGGAAGGTGCCGATGGCTGCAACCGCGGAAAGTGGCGCGCCATAATTGATTGAGGCTTCACGTACACCCAGTCCATGTTCCCGGATCAGGAAGGGGATCTGGAAGGTGAACAGGCCGTAGCCCACAAAGGCGACGAGGGCCGCGCCCATCGCCATCCACCAGAAGCTGGGTTTCGAGGCCAATTCCTGTAGCGTTTCCTTGGTGGAGGCGCGGGCAATGGTCTGAGCGTTGGGCGGATCTGAATATCCCCGTGGCGGTTCCTTCACCGTGAACATCAGAAGCGCGCCAATCACGACACCGGGCAGGCCGATGACGACAAAAGCAATGCGCCAGCCTTCGACCGTGCTCCAGTCAATGCCGGAGAACAGGCCACCAATGCCGATACCGTCCAGCCAGGCGCCAAATGTGGGGCCGCTGAGTTCGGCGAGTGGGCCGCCGAACAGATAGGCGAGAACTCCACCGAGCGTGACGCCCATGGAATAGATGCCCAGCGCCGTGGCGCGGCTCTTTGCGGGATAATAGTCACCGATGATCGAATTGGCAGGCGGCGTACAGCCAGCTTCGCCAATGGCTACACCGATGCGGAACAGCATCAAGGTCAGGAAGCCGGCCGCGATACCACACAGGGCCGTCATCACGGACCAGAGCACAATACAGATGACAATGATGTTGACGCGATTCAGGCGGTCCGCAGCCATCGCGATGGGCAGGCCCATGACGGCGTAGAAAATCGCGAATGGCCAACTGGCCAGCAGGCCGAATTGCGTATCGCTCAGGCTGAATGTGGTGATGATAGGTTCGGCGAGCACGCCGATCAGGTTCCGGTCAATGAAGTTCAGGGTGTATACCACCATGAGCATCAGCAGCACATAGGTGCGGTAGCCCTTGGAGCCGAAACCAGTGATATGGCCATCTGTCGCTGTCTGGCCAGCTGTCGTATCGGTCATCCGCCGAACTCCTCCCGAAAAATCCCGGGCGCGTCTTGGCGGCGCCTCTACAAGTCTCCCTACGGTAATGTGATGCGCGGGGCGCGCAAGGCCTTCCTTTACGACAGATTGTGCGGAAGGCCTTGCGGAGGCAGATTTGCTGTTATTGGTTCAGTTCGAGCTGAACCTCAGAGGCGGCAACCGCCAGCGCTGATGCGTCGGCATCCAGCGAATCGGGGCGGAGCGCGGTCGGATAGGCTTCCGCCAGCAGTGCCAGCGCTGACCGGATGGCCGAAGCGGCGTTCGCATTTTCCGCTTCGATAGCGGTTTCACTCTCGTTGAACGTCTTTTCGGCGGCCTTGTAGAAGCCGTAGCCGTCCAGATAGGTCTCGTAGAAATCCGAGTCGAGCGACAGGACGTACATGTCAGAGGCGCGTTCGATCTGGTCAGAGACAACAAGCGCGCTGACCATTGCATCGGACACGTCTGTTTCCGGCGCGCTTTCAGCGGCTTTGTCCAGCGCGGCCAGAATTTCATCGGTGCGAGCATTGATCTGCTCCTGGCTTTCGCCTGCAAACACAGCGGCCGATGTGTCAGAGAACAGGCCGGTGAAATCTTCAACGCCCTGAGCGGTGAAGACCGGTTCCATGTCGAACAGCACTTCCGAAACCGGGTGGGCATACATTTCGGCGGCTGCCTCTGTCTTTCCTTCGGCATAGGCGTCACGCGCAGCGAGAACGTGGGCCGCAGCGATGGCGATGGCTGCCTTGTAGACGACCGGGTCGGTGTAGGCTGCCTCGATGGTCACGCCGCCTTCGCCTTCACCGGAAACTGCAGCCGGTGCTGCAGCATCTGCTTCAGCGCCGTGTTGCTCGCTGTCGGTCTGGCCGTGGTCTTCGGCCTCGGAAACCTCAGCAGCGGCTGGCGTGTCCGCAGGCTTGGTTGCTTCGCCGCAGCCAGCCAGTGCACCCGTCATCAGGACGGTGCCGAGACCCAGACTGGTCCACTGCTTCAATTTGGTGTCAAAAGCCATGATAGAGTTCCTTATTGCGTCGATCTGCTATAGCGGGGAATGACGCAAATGCAAACTATTCGCAAGTAGGCCTGCCCATGCTTTTGACCCTTTCCGACGTCCTCGACCGTGAAGAACTGGAGGAGACGCTGAACCTGATTGGCGGACTGGGCTGGCGGGATGGTGCAGAAACGGCCGGCGGCACGGCCCGCGCGGTGAAGCATAATGAGCAGGCGGACCTGACATCGCGCCTGGGTACGCAGGTTCAGCATAAGCTGAAAAGCAAGCTCGAAAGCCATCTGGTTCTGCGTGCGGCGGCCATTCCGCGCCAGTACTCCAAGCTGATTGTCAGCCGGACCCGGGAAGGCGGGGGCTATGGCCACCATGTCGACAATCCGTTCATGCCTGTGGGCACATCGCGCCTGCGGACTGACTTTTCCTTCACGCTCTTCCTGTCAGAGCCGGACACTTATGAAGGCGGTGAGCTGGAAATCGAGCTGGCGGGCATGACCCAGTCCGTAAAGCTGCCAGCGGGAAGCCTGGTCCTGTATCCGTCCACAACGCTGCATCGTGTCGCGCCAGTGACATCAGGCACGCGGCTGGCATGCGTCGGGTGGATCGAGAGCGCCGTCAAGGATGCGGCCGTGCGGGAAATCCTGTTCGATCTGGAGAATTTGCGGTCCAGCCTGGTCAGCAAGCTGGACCTGCAATCTCCGGAAATGCTTGTCCTGTCGAAAAGCATCTCCAATCTCACGCGCCGTTTCGGTCAGAGCTAAGACAGGATCATCGCTGCCAGCAGGTAACAGATCGCTGATGCGACGGACCCGACCGTGCGGACATGGTTCCAGCGCGTCCAGACGACGCCATAGGTCTTCCAGTAATTGGCGGCGTCCTGATCGAGATGGGGCAGGCGATCCAGTCGCTCATTCATCGGGACGTTCCCAAACATGGTAACGCCCAGCACGGTAACGATATAGATGGCCGACCCGGTAAAGATCATGGTCTTGGCTGCGCCATCCTGTGTCTGCCAGGCGAGCAGGGACATGACGAGCATGATCGGGACAAGTCCCAGCAGGGTCGCCAGGAACACCGAGCGGAACACGGTGCGGTTGATCTGCTGCATGGAGTCAATGCCGCCTGACGGCGCTGCGCGGACAAGCCCTGCCATCACGAAGTCAGAGAATGACTGGAATACTCCGCCGACCAGCGCGCTGGCCAATCCAACAGCGAGACAGATGTATGCGAACAATTCGGCGCTCATTTTGCTTCTCCGCTGATCTTTCCATGTTGCAGCAAGGCGAACAGACTGAGCGCGCCAATCACGAGTTCGATGAGGGCGGCGAGCTGAAGACTGGGTGAGGGCATTCCGTCCAACACGATGCTGACCAGGCGGGACAAACCGTATGTGCTGTAAATCAGTGCGGAGAAGAACAGACCGGCCTGCATCAGGTTGTGTCGGATGGCACCGCTCAGCGTGACCAGTGAGCCCAGGAGCAATAGTCCGCCGGGCGCGCGGATTTCCGATAACAGGCTGGCATCCGGTCCGAGACTTATGCCGCTTGAGGCGAGGAAGGCGTGCGGCTGGAACAGGATCGCCAATCCGATGGCAAGTCCGGTCGTTCCAGACACGGCCAGCAATATGCGGGTCAGTGGCCGAGTCATGCCGCGTTCCTCCATAGGCCGGTTGCTGCCATTTCGCGGGCAAAATCTGAGAAGTCTTTCGGCGGACGGCCGAGTGCACGCTGCACACCGTCCGTCAGGTGGGCATTGCGCCCGTCCAGGACATTCGTGAACAGATAATCCAGCAGCCAGATCTGGTCATCAGGGGCACCAGCCTGGCGCAGGCCCTGAAGGAAGTCCTCCGATGGAATACGGACGAAGTTTATCGGGCGTCCTGCGGCGTTGGATATATCCCGTGCCACATCTTCAAACGTCATCAGCCGTGGGCCGGTGACTTCGTAGACTTCACCCGTGTGCCCTGCTTGCGTGAGCGCGGCGACGGCCACGTCGGCAATGTCGTCGGCGTCAATGAAAGGCTCCTGAATATGACCGACAGGGAGCGCGATGTTTCCCGACAGAACCAGTTGAAGGAATTCGCCCTCCGAGAAGTTCTGGTTGAACCAGCTTGCGCGGACGATGGTCCAGTCAATTCCGCTGTTCTGAACAATGCGCTCGCAGGCCTGCGCATCCGGCTCTCCGCGCCCAGACAGCAGGACAAGCTGCTTTACGCCAAGCGCTTTTGCCCGGTGGACCAAACGCTGGATGGAATCCTTGGCCGCGGGAACGGCAAGATCGGGTGTGTAGCTGATGTAGACGGCATGTGCGCCTGCCAGGGCCGCGTCCCATTCGTCTGGGGCTTGCCAGTCAAACGCGGGCACAGACGACCGGGAACCGATACGTGTTTCGATCCCCCTGCCTCTCAGCCGGCTGACAATACGTCGACCGGTCTTGCCGGTTCCGCCCAGCACCAGAACCGGGCCGGTATGTTCAATGGGTTGGCGAGTTGTGTTTGGCATCGTCAATCTCCTTTGCTTGACACCGTGTAAAGTTGACATGGTGTCAAATGCTCCTAACTTGACATGATGTCAAGTGAGAATCCCGAGACCCGAGAAAAAATCATGCGTGCGACCTGGAACTTGCTGGAGAAATCCGGCGGGGCAGGGGTGCGGATGAGTGATATCGCCAAGGCCGCCGGCATCAGTCGTCAGGCGGTTTATCTTCATTTCCCCACGCGTGCAGAATTGCTGACCAGCACCGCGCGCTACATGGATGATGTCCACAATGTGGATGACCGCCTTGCGGCCAGCCGAGCAGCCGAAGGTGTCGACCGGCTGGATCTATGGGTCGAGGCGTGGGGCAATTACATTCCGAAAATTCACGGCGTGGGTCGCGCGCTGATCGCCATGCGGGATACTGACGAGGCCGCAGCTACGGCTTGGGGAGACCGCATGCAGGCCGTCCGGCATGGCTGTGCGGCGGCAATCGCGGCGTTGGATTCAGCAGGGCATTTGAAACCCGTCTTCACGGCCGAAACGGCGACGGACCTGCTCTGGTCGATGCTGTCGGTCGAGATGTGGGAGAAGCTGCGCTTTGAATGTAACTGGTCTCAAGAGGACTATATACTCGGCATGCAGAGGCTCGCGCGCGATAGTCTTGTCAGTTGATCAGATCAGGCCGGCGGCTTTCAGGCTGGTCACGCCGCCTGTCCCTGCGATGAGATGATCGTGCACGGTAATGTCGAATGGATCGAGTGCATCGATGATCTCACGGGTGACATCAATGTCAGCGCGGGACGGGGTCGTGTCGCCGGACGGGTGATTGTGCACCAGGATCAATGCGGACGCATGAAGCTCCAGCGCGCGGCGGGCCACTTCGCGCGTATAGACCGGCGCATGATCGACCGTGCCATGTCCCATGATTTCATCTGCGATCAGCTGGTTCTTGCGGTCCAGGAACAGGATACGGAATTGCTCGCGTTTTTCGTGCTGCAATTCGGTGCGGACATAGTCGACCAATGCTGACCAGGAAGAGATCGCCGTCTTTTTCCCGATCGTCTCGCGGGATGCGCGGGTATTGAGTTCCGCAATGGCCTTGAGATAGGCGGCCACTGTTTCGCCCACGCCGGGCACCTGGACAAGATCGCTGCCAGGCGCCGCGAGGATGGCCGAAAGGCTGCCAAACTTTGCCTCCAGCGCCTTGGCGATGGGTTTCACGTCCCGGCGAGGAATGAATGCCATCAGCAGGACTTCCAGCACCTCGTAATCGTCCAGCGCAGTAGCGCCGCGCGTCAGCAATTTGCCGCGCAAGCGTTCGCGATGCCCTTTCCAGTGGGGAATATCAGATACGGTGCTCATTCCGGTTGAAAGACCATGAAATGCGCTCGCGATAAAGCCTCTTGAGCGCAAACTCCCTTCGAAATCGCTTCAAGTGACCGATCCTTCGTCTTAGGATGAAGGTCTGGGAAATCCGTGGGAGGACAACTGAATGCTGAAACTTTTTGCAGGGATATCAGGCGCAGCGATTGCGCTGACCGCGTGCGCTTTGGCTGAGCCGGGGCACCATCACCATGATGCCGATGGCACCCATGTTCATGGCGGGCACGCGCATCCGGACAAGCTCGTTGTCGCGGGTGCAGGCACGGAAGTGGAGAACCCGTTCCATCCCATCCGTCTGATTTTGTCGTCGGAAGAATCTGATGGCGACGTGACGGTGTACGAGTTCGAACTTCCGCCTCGCAGCCCTGGTTCACCGCCGCATACCCATACGCTGGAGGATGAGTATTTCTACGTGACCGAGGGCGTCTTGAGCGTCATGTCAGGCGAACAGATCCTGTCCCTGTATCCGGGCGACTTCGCTGCGCTGAATCGCGGCAACACACACATGTTCTGGAATGCGAGCGACGAGACCACCAAACTGATCATGACGACAACGGGAGGGTCGTTCGAAGAATTCATGGCGAGCGCGGCGCCACGCATTGCCGAAGCGCAGCCGGACTCAGCTGAGGCGGCTGGCGCGGTCATCGGTCAGCTGGCCGCCGAACACGGCATCATGATTTCGATGGACAAGATGCCTGCGGCTGCCGCGCCGTTCTATGCGCCGCCGCCCGCAGACTAGGCTGACAGCTCGACCTTGTGAGGCTGGTGCCAGCCTTTCGGCGAAGACGTGAAGATTTCCACGCCGTCCTCTGTCACGCCAACGGAATGTTCGTATTGGGCTGACAACTGACGGTCTCGGGTCACGGCGGTCCATCCATCGGGAAGGATCGCGGCGTCCTTGCGGCCAAGGTTGAGCATCGGCTCCACAGTGAAGAACATTCCGGGCTTCAGTTCGGGCCCGGTATTGTAGGCCGAAGAGTGGACGACATTTGGTTCGTCATGGAACAGGCGGCCCAGGCCGTGGCCGCAGAAATCTTCGACAACGGACATGCGGTTCAGCCGTGCGACTTCGGAAATGGCGCCGCCAATATCGCCAAAGCGCTTTCCGGGACGGATCTGTGCCAGCCCTGCCATAAGCGCCTCATACGTCACATCCATAAGGCGTTCGGCCTTACGCTTGACGTTGCCAACGCCATACATGCGCGAATGGTCGCCGTGCCAGCCATCAAGGATCAGCGTGACATCGATGTTCGCAATGTCCCCCTCCTTGAGGGGTTTTGGGCTCGGGATGCCGTGACAGATGACGTGGTTCAGCGAGATGCAGCTGGCATGGCGATAGCCGCGATAGCCGATCGTGGCCGATGTTGCGCCATGGTCCATCACGAATTCGCGCACCAGATTGTCCAGATGTTCAGTCGAGACGCCTGGCTTCACCTCAGGCACAAGCATGTCGAGGCATTCGGCAACCAGACGACCGGCCTTGCGCATGCCTTCGAAACCTGCGGCGTCATGGATACGGATTTCGCCCGTGCGCATCGGCAGCAGGAGGTTGGTGTCAGTCATCAAAGCGTGCCTTTCAGGGGCGGTCGTAGCATCTGTTGCCCCCTAAATAGCAATATGCCTGTCGGAATTCTACCTCGTGCCCTGCCAATGGCCGTTCTGGGGCTGGCGCTATTGAAGCTGCGTGCCGAGGGTGATGTCAATCGCGCCCAGTGCAACGGACATCGGACAGCCGGTCTTGGCCTTGTTGGCCAGCGCATCAAACGTCTCCGGTTCGATGTCTTCGACGACGGCGTTCAGGGTCAGCGCGCTGCGTGTGATCTCGAACCCGCCACCATCCTTGGGTTCGACCGTGACAATGCATTTTGTGTCGAGATCTGTCGCGGGCGTACCGTTTTCCGCCAGAAGGTGTGACAGCTGCATGGTGAAACACCCCGCGTGGGCCGCGGCCAGCAATTCTTCCGGATTGGTGCCGGACTCGCCAGACTCATCCTCGAAACGCGCTTCGAATGAATATGGCGTATCAGACAGGGTGCCGCTCTGGCTGGTGAGCGATCCGTTGCCTTCCTTCAGGTTTCCGGACCAATGGGCGGTGGCGTGGCGTTTCATGATGTATCCTTTTTCGTCACTGCGGACTTGAAAAATGCAATGCGCCCAGCCTCAATACGTTCCGGTTGGTTGGGCTAAAATTGCACCTGATCAGCGCAGCCCCGCAGGGAGAGAGAAATGCACAACACGTCGAGTTCGAAAGCCCGCAGCGCGGCCTTGGCCGGGATTTCCTGTGCCCTTGTTGCGCTCTGCCTGCCAGCCATGGCCGAGTCGCCCCAACCGGCAGACTGGCCGCCTCTTTCCGAGATCGAGACGCCGAGCGCGTTCAGCGAAGACGGGCTGGCCGCCCTGGACGACCGTCTGGCGCAATTCGTGGACGACGGACATGTGATCGGCTTGCAGGCCTTGTTGGTCAAGGATGGCGATGTGGCACTTTATGGCCAGTACGGCGTGCGCGACGCAGAAACATCTGATCCGGTCCAGCCGGGCACGATCTATCGCATTTATTCGATGACCAAACCTGTCACCGGCGTGGCGTTGATGCAGCTGTACGAGCAGGGCAAGTTCGAGCTGGATGATCCGATCACCCAGTACATACCGGAATTCGAATCCCTGCAGGTGCTCGCCGGGGAAGAAGAAGATGGTACCCCGATCCTGAAAGCGCCCGCGCGGCCCGCGACGATGCGGGAATTGATGAGCCATACGGCCGGGTTCGCCTATGGGCTGGGCGGCGACGATTTCGCGAACGAACAATACCGCCAGCAGGGCGTGATGCGATCTGCGGACACGCAGACCTTTATCGACAAGGTGGCCGGCATTCCTCTTTTGCTCGAACCGGGAACGGAATGGTATTATTCCGTCGCCGTCGACATTCAGGGATATTTGGTTGAGAAGTTTTCGGGTCTCAGCCTGGGCGAGTATTTCGAGCAGAACATTTTTGAGCCTTTGGGAATGGACGATTCCGGCTTCTTCGTGCCGGACGCAGATTATGACCGCCTGTCCGACATCATGGCATATTCCGCCGAGGCGGGCGGATTCGTGCCGCTCTATGCCGATGGTGTGCAGTTCCGCGAGTCGACGATTGCGTTTGAGTCCGGAGGCGGTGGCCTCGTTTCCACGATCGACGACTATGCCCGCTTTTGCCAGATGTTGCTGAATGGCGGGACGCTGGACGGCGTGCGATTGTTGTCTGAGGACACGGTGACGCTGATGCGGACCAATCATTTGCCTGAGGGCGCAGGCGTTGCATTCGACGGAACCTTGCGCGGACCCGGGGCGCCGATGCCACGCGATTTCGGACTGAACTTCGCGATTGTGTCCGATCCGGTCGCCATGCAGAGCCCGGCCGGCACTGGCACCTATTATTGGGGCGGCGCGGCCGGAACCTGGTTCTGGATCGATCCGGAGAACGACCTCTTCTTCATTGGCATGATCCAGCGCTTCGGGGGCTTGCCGGGCGAGCCAGCCGGTTTCCGCGAGGAATCGCTGAGGCTGGTATATGAGGCGCTTGAAGAACACGACTGAATGGGCAAAGTGTCTGGATGACAAAAGCCTCTCCAACTGCCGCCGTCCTGTTGATCGGAGACGAACTGCTCTCTGGCCGCACGCGCGACATCAATCTTCAGCAAATCGCCGGTTATCTCGCGCCGCTGGGTATTCCTGTCCGGGAAACCCGCATCGTTCCCGATGTGGAGGAAGAGATCGTCGAGGCGGTGAATGCCCTTCGCAACAAGTACACTTATGTCTTCACAACGGGCGGTATTGGCCCAACGCATGACGACATCACAGCCGATGCCATTGCAAAGGCGTTCAATGTGGAGATTTCCGAGCATCCGGAAGTGACGGCCATGCTGGCCGAGCGCTACGCCAAGATGGGCACGGAATACACGCCGGCCCGCCGTCGCATGGCGCGCGTTCCGCACGGGGCGTCCATCGTTGCCAATCCTGTGTCTGGGGCCCCGGGCTTTCAGACAGGCAATGTCTTCACCCTCGCAGGCGTGCCATCCGTCGCGCGGGCCATGCTTGAGGATATCGGCCCGCGCCTTGAGACCGGCGCCGTGATCCACAAGGTGACGATCCGGGGCAGGGGTCTGCGTGAAGGCGACATTGCCGAACCGCTCAGCGCGATGGCGCAGGAGATGGGCGATGTCGCGCTGGGCTCCTATCCGTGGTTTCGCGGCATCGGCGACAATGGCGTTCACCTGGTTGCCAGCACCACGAATGAGTCGCTGATCCCCTTGATCACGGAGAAGCTTGAGGCGATCATCTCCGCAACCGGTGTCCAGCCGGAACGCGTGGAGGACGCGAACGCATGAGTTTCCTGGCCCGCACTCCGGTCATCTGGATCACCTTTGTCCTCATGCTGGTGATTGGTGTGGGCTTCGGTCTGTGCCGGCCAATGGTCGGGGGCGCATTTCTGGACATGACGTCAGACCCGGAAATGGCCCGCACGATCATTGCCACGATGAGCGATGCACAGCGGACCGCACATGCCTGGGTGACGGTCCTGCTCGATACAGCGTATCCGCTGGCTTATGGCGGATTTTTCGGCGGTCTGGCGCTGCGCTTCTTCGGACCGTTCGGGAAATATGCTGCCTTGCCTGCGCTGGGCGTTGTCATCGTGGACCTGACTGAAAACATGGTTCAGGTGCTGGCCCTGGCTGATTGGGTCGATGCGCTGGATGCCAAGGCGTGGCTGACGCCATTGAAATTCGGCCTGCTCTTTCTGGCGGCGGGCATCGCCGTGATTGCGCTGGTGATCGGCCTCGTCAACCTGGTCCGAAAACGCGGCGCCTGAGCCCGCGCCGCTTCGCCGCTACGTCAGGCATGGTCCTTCGTCTCTGTCCTCGCTAAGAGAGGCGCAGAGGAAAATTGGAGGATCCCATGGCGGAAGACATCGTTAAGGTCGAACTTGATGGACCGGTCGCGCTCGTGACGCTGAACCGGCCAGATGCACTGAACGCGCTGAACCGCGCCCTGCGCGCCGAGATTGTCAGCGTGTTCAACGAGTTGAAAGAGAACAAGGAAATTCGTGCCGTCGTGCTGACCGGAGCCGGACGGGCGTTCACTGCGGGCATCGACCTGAAGGAAGCCGGACAAACCGGGTTTGCCCTTGGCGCGGATGAAGATTCCAAATCCATCGACATGGCCCGTGCGCTGGCTGATTACCCCTGGCCAATTGTCGGCGCGATTAATGGCTTTGCGATCACCGGCGGGTTCGAACTCGCCTTGATGTGCGATGTTCTGCTGGCGTCCGAGCATGCAAAGTTTGCGGATACACATGCCCGCGTGGGCATCGTGCCGGGATGGGGCCTGTCGCAGAAGCTGTCTCGCCTGATCGGCATCAGCCGTGCCAAGGAATTGTCCTTCACCGGCAACTTCCTTGATGCGCACACGGCGGAGCGCTGGGGTCTCGTCAATCGCGTCTACGAGGCAGACGAACTGGTGCCGGCGGCCATGAAGCTGGCGCATGACATGTGCAGTTCCCAGCCAGACCTTCTGAAACAGTACAAGGCGCTGATCGATGACGGCTATGGCATGAACTTCTCGGCCGCGCTCAAGGAAGAGGTCAAGCGTTCCATCGCGCACTCGGAATCTGTCACGGCGGACGCCGTGGAAGAGGCTCGCAAACAGGTCACCGCACGTGGCCGTGACCAGCAGGGGTAATGACGATGAGAGATGTAGTTATCTGTGAACCGGTCCGCACGGCAGTTGGCGGGTTTGGCGGGGCCTTCAAGACAGTCCACGCCCATGAAATGGCTGCCCATGTTGTCAGTGAGCTGACGGCACGAACCAAGCTGCCTGCGGAGGCGGTTGAAGACTGCATCTTCGCGCAGTGCTACCCGACCATGGAGGCCCCGGCCTTTGGGCGCATGATTGCGCTGGATGCCGGGCTGACCACGTCGACCGGCGGCTATCAGATCGACCGCCGTTGCGGCTCCGGACTGCAAGCGGTGATCAATGCCGTCATGCAGGTTGCGACCGGTGCGAATGATGTGATCATCGCTGGCGGCGCAGAGAGCATGTCGAATGCGCCATTCTTCTCCATTGATATGCGGTGGAACATCAAGGGCGATGGCCTGATGCTGCATGACGGCCTGTCACGCGGGCGCTATACTGCGGGCGGTAAGCATCATCCCGTGCCGGGCGGCATGATCGAGACCGCGGAAAATCTGCGCCGCGACTATCAGATCAGCCGCGAGGCGCAGGACCAGTTCGCCTATGACTCCCACATGAAGGCGGCGGCCGCCCAAAAGGCAGGAAAGTTTGCGGAGGAAATCATTCCGTATACCGTGAAAGGCCGCAAGGCCGACACCGTGGTGGACAGCGATGAGCATATCCGCGCCGATTCCTCACTTGAAAAGCTCTCCACGCTGCGTGCCATTCGTGGCAAGCTGGATGATCAGTCTACGGTAACTGCAGGCAATGCCTCGGGCCAGAATGATGGCGCGGCGGCGTGCATTGTTTGTACGCGCGAAGCAGCCGAAAAGTATGGTCTGAAACCGCTGGGGCGCCTCGTTTCCTGGTCCGTGGCCGGCGTCGGCCCGGAAGTCATGGGCATCGGCCCGGTTCCGTCGACCCAGAAGGCATTGAAAACGGCAGGCCTCGAATTGAAAGACATCGACGTGATCGAACTCAACGAGGCGTTCGCGGCGCAGGTGCTGGCGTGCACCAAGGCGCTCGAGTTTTCTGACGATGACATGAGCCGTCTCAATGTGAACGGCTCCGGCATTTCGCTCGGGCATCCGGTCGGCGCGACCGGCGTTCGCATTCTGACCACGATGCTCCGCGAAATGGACCGGCGTGAGGCGCGATATGGCCTCGAAACCATGTGCATCGGTGGCGGGCAGGGGCTCGCAGCCGTGTTCGAACGGGTCATTTAGGCCACACATTCGCCAGAACTCGCATCCCATATAGCCATCCCCGGCAAAACCGATTATGCCGGGGACCGGCCATGCGGGCGTGGCGAAATTGGTATACGCAAGGGACTTAAAATCCCTCGGCCGCAAGGCCTTGCCGGTTCGAGCCCGGCCGCCCGCACCACGGTAAAACGCCGCGCAGCCTGCAGTATTTGCGACAGGCCGGAAAATCCCGTTTCTGGTACATGTCTTGCATGTTTCTCCCCTGAGAGGAGAACATCATGTATCCAGCCATTCTGTCCTGCCGCCGTCCAAATCTGCAGCTTTTGCGCCTGTCCGGTTCATGCCTGACCCCGCCCAAATCGACGGGTTCATGCCAAAAGCGCATAGAGCCTATCTCGGGTTTCGGGGAACAAAAGGGCCATCCCAATCATATCTAGAGGGCAACACGACGAGATTTCACAAGGAATTGCCCCATGTTTCGCGCCCTCATTGCTTCAACCGCCCTTGGTATGATGGCCCTGCCAGCTCTGGCTGGTCCGGAAGCCGAAGCCGTCATCGAAGGCGCTGCGCAAAGCATCGCTGACCCCCAGAAAGGTCGCGAGACGCTTCGCCAGTCGATGGATCTCGATACCGTCGCAAACTTCACGCTGGGCAAATATGCTCGCCGCGTCTCGGATGAAGACCGGGCCCGCTTCTCTGAAGCGTTCGAAAACTACCTGCTTGAGAGCTTTGAAGAGCAGCGCGCAAAATTCGAAGACGCCAAAATCACCGTGATTGGATCAAAAGATCGCTCGCCGAAAGACTCTGTCGTCGAAACACGCGTGGAGCGCGCGGGCGAAGAAGCCCAGACTGTGCGCTGGCGTGTGATTGAAAAAGACGGCGAGTGGCGCGTGGTCGACGTTGAGGTGCTGGGTCTCTGGCTCGCCATCGAACAACGCGCGCAGATTGCTGCCATCATGGACAAACCGCGCGCCACGATCGACGATGCGATCAAGGCACTCGATTCCTGATCAGGCTGCTTCTTCCACAGTTTCTTCTTCAAGCTCCTCGGCCCGGTCCTGTCGGTCTGATGCGTCGCCGATCGTGAACAGGTCGGCTTCGCGACTCAGCCAGTCGGCAAGCTCGTCATCCGGCACGCCCAGGATACGCAACATGTCCGCCACCATCTCGATGCCCTTTGGTTCGCTTGCGACGAGGTGGGCGCGGACATTGATTTCCAGATACCGGTCAAGATCGTGCAGGGTCTCAACAGCGACTAGGCGGATGAGATCCGGGAACCTGCGCTGAATGCCGGGCGTCACTTCCTTGGACACTTCGAACCGCGCTTTCCCGAGCACGACAGCGCGCGCATTGCTGCCGCCAATCGCGTCCATCAACTTCATGTTTGACGCGTCGCCGAACGACACATTGTACCCGTCTGCGACGGCCGACAGGAACCGGTCCGGATCGCCGTCTGTGGCGATATAGGGGATGTCGAAATCGGCGAGTGCGTCTACGGCCAGACGACCAGCAGCGGTCATTCCGATCACAATAACCGGGCGTTCGCCGGCAGGCTCGCTTGATGTTTCCATCGTGACCTGTTTGCGCCGTGCAAGTTCGCGGGAGAGTTTACCGCCCAGAATGGCCCAGCTTGGCGCGAGCGCCAGTGAGAGGGCGATGGCGGCAATCAGGCTGCCCATCAGGGCAGGGGGCATGTTGGTGGTAACCGCCGAAATCGACAGGATGACCAGTGTGAATTCCGATCCTTGAGCCAGCAGTGTGCCAAGCTGGGTGGCGCCGGGAACGCTCCAGCCATTGAGGCGCGCTGCGATATAGCCGAGCGCCGACTTCACAATCAGGATGCCGAACGCGCCAACCACAACCAGTGGCAGGTTTCTCAACAGTCCTGGCAGGTCAATCGACAGGCCGACACTTATGAAGAAGAAGGACAGCAGCAGCCCGCGAAAGGGCCCCATCTCTGTCTGTACCTGGTGTCGGAATGGCGTGCCGGAGACGGCCAGCCCAGCGAGGAATGCGCCGAGCGTCAAAGACAGGCCAATGACGGCTGTGGCACAGGCCGCGGCCAGAACCAGCAACAGCGTGAAAGCCGTGAAGGCCTCTTCGTTGCGGGTCGCCGCCAGCGTGCGGAACACCGGGTTGAGCAGGTATCTGGAGAACAGCATGGCCGCGCCAAAGGCGATCAATGCCTGAACGAAGGCGAGGCCGAGGGATGCGAAGAGCGGCACGGCGCCGCCATTCAGCACATAGTCCGATACCAGTCCGGCAAGGCCGGCTGCTCCTGTTTCCCCTCCACCAAGAGAAGTGGCAAAGATCATCAGGAAGATGGCGACGATGTCCTGGAAAATCAGGACATGCGTGGCCGTCCGCCCGATGGGGCAGGAGTTCTGCTCCCGTTCGGTCAGGATGCGCGCGACGACGGCGGTGGACGACAGGCCAAGGCTGAGGCCTACCGCGATCGCGATCGGCCAGGAAATTCCCAGCATGTAAAGCGCGCCGGAACTGATCAGGCCGGTCAGCAAGAGGTGGGCAGGCGCGAGGCCCAGAAGGTCACCGCGACTTTCCTTCAGTTCCCTGAGCGAGACGTGCATCCCGATATCAAACAAAAGAAACACCACGCCAAGCTCGGCCAGAAGATGCGTTCCGCCGCTTTCGTGGATCAGGTCCAGCATTCCTGGCCCGATCAGGATGCCGGCAAGCAGGTAGCCGACAATCGGGCTGAGATTGAGCGCGCGTGAAACCAGAGCTGCAGCTGCCCCAAATCCCAGCAAGGTGATTGCGGGAACGAGAGCGCCGACGGCGTCTGCAGGACTCATTTCAGCGGCCATCGGCAGGCTCTTTCAGTGTGTCATGGAATTCGATGATATTCCCAAGGTAAGGGAAGTCGCCCAAAAATAAAGGCCGCCAGTTCCCTGGGGAACCGGCGGCCTTCACAAGACCCCGCACGAAGGAGGGCAAGTCTCGCGCAAGGCTTGAGAAGTAAGTTACAGAACCCCTAGAGGCTTTTCGCGAGGGTCAGCACCACGCGCTCGTCGGCAATGCCCGTGCCGTCGATGTCTGTATCCCAGTAACGAACGTCCACATCGATGCCGACCGGCGTCGAGTATGTGCCGCCCAGCGACCAGTTTGTGTAATCACCACCGCCATCAAAGGAGTAGTTACCGACCGAGACGTCAGCAGAGAACACGTCCGTGAAGGCATACCCCGCAGAGCCTTCAATGTAGATGTTCTCATTGTCCGGGTCCCAATAGACCGCGCCGCCGATCTCAACGCCGCCTTCGAAGGCGTAGCCAAGTGCAGCCTGCAGTTCGACGAAGTCGAGGTCTTCATCTTCCGAGTCCGGATAGGAGTAGTAGATGACGCCCAGATCCCAAGATACGCCATTGGAGAACTCGCTGGCCACACCAGCATAGAAATCCAGTTCGACGTTCGTGTCGGATCCGTCTTCGAAATCGACATTCGACGCCCATGTCCCCGCGTAGAAAATGCCGTTTGCGTAGTCAAAGCCGCCGGAAATGGCCATGTCCTCATTGGACTGAGAGACGCCACGCCAGACATAATCCGTGCTGAGAGCGACGTTACCGGACCATTCTCCCTCAGCCGCTGCTGTGCCAGCCACTGCCAACATCGCTGCGACGGCAACCCCTGCGCGTAAAAGCTGTTGTTTCATGTTTTTTATTCCCCGTTCTTGAATCGCGCTGTGACCAGCGCCATCGCCACGATGACGCGGCTTGAACCGGGATCGGAAACAAAATTATGGAGGTTGCGGACCGGGAAACGGATCGCCAGCTTTTTAGGCACGCACGCGTGCGAATGCCTGAGAAACGTGCGCGGCCATCATGTGATTAACGCGCCGTCAATGGAGCGTAACCGAGATGGGTGCCCGCATCCACAAGCAGTGTTTCTCCGGTGACGTGGCGTGATGCGTCAGACAGGAAAAACAGGGCGGAATCTGCGATGTCATCCGGCCCGCTGGCCGCGTTCAGAGGTGTTGCCGCAGCGACAGATGCTTCCATGCGCTGGTATTGTTCTTCGTCCATCTTGTCCTTGAACCAACGAGTGCCGATGAAGCCGGGGCAAATCGCATTGACCCGGATCTGTGGCGCCAGCGCGCGGGCAAGTGACAGGGTCATCGTGTTCAGCGCGCCTTTCGTCGCGGCATAGGCGACAGACGATCCGATGCCCGTGACGCCGGCAATGGAGGAGGTGTTCAGCACGGTTGCCGCGCGGCCGGTCTGCCTGTGGCTTTCAACGAGAAGCGGCTTGCAGGCCTGCATCATGAGGAATGGCCCGGCCACATTCACGGCGTACAGATGCAGGAAATCGTCCTTTGTCAGCGCGTCGAGGTCCGCATGGTCGCGCGCATGCTTTGTGGTGCCGGCATTGTTGACCAGAATGTCGAGCCGACCTGACTGCGTGGCAGCGTCGGCGAGTTTCCGGCAGCCTTCTTCGGTCGAGACGTCCGCCTGAACCAGTCGCGACTGAGAGCCCAGCGCCTGGCACTCTGCCGCTGTCGCTTCGCCATCTTCCACAGAGCGCGCGCAATTAATGATGACGTCGGCACCGCGTTCAGCCAGCTTCAGGGCGATGGATCGTCCCAATCCTGTCGCCGACCCGGTTACAATGGCTTTGCGTCCGGCGAGGTCCTTTTGAACTGTCATCGCGCTCACTCCCGTAATTTTATCGTGTCTGTCCACAGATTCTACGGCGCAAACCATAATAGTGGCAACAGGTTTCATGGAATTGGGCAAGAAACCGGAAACCCAATCCCCGTATGTCTGCGGCTGGTACGGAGTCTTCACGCAATGTCGCTTTCGGCGAGCCGGATTATCCAGCGCTTTCAGGGGACCGCTCAGCGCGCCCGCGCTGATGCACGCCAGATCGCGATGGAAATGTGCTCACGCGCTCCGAAAACTGATATCGAAGCGGCCGCGCTTCTCGATATCAATGCGCGCATGGTCGGGGCTGATCCGGACTGGGATTTGCGTTTCAGCCGTACGATGGCCGAGTTCATTCTGTTGCGAGACGGCGCAAGCGGAGCGCTCACGCAAGGCAATCTGGATTGGTTGACTGCGCGGGCCACGCCGAGAGGCATCTTCCAGCATCGCAATCTGATCGGCCTGTGGGTCAGGCTGCTGGCGAAGGCGACGAGTGTGCCCCCGGGGTTTGCCAAAGCGCTGCAAGAGAGCCTGTGTGCGCACATGATACGCGAAGGCGGCGCACGGGCAGATACAGTGCAATGGTTTCGTCAGGTGTTGATGCTCAGCTCGACCGAGGCGAATCCCTGGATTTCGCGCGATGAGGCAACGCTGCTTATGCGGACCAGCGAGGACTTGTCCGCATGCGAAAATGATGTGTCCTGGAACAGTCTGTATGCACGGGCTTTCGGCAATTTTCTCATCGTGCAGGCTCACCCGAACCCGGCCAGCGAGCCGACTGCGCTCAGCCGAAAATTCTGGCTCAATTCCGAAGAGGCCCATCCCGGCAAATATGTGGGTTGCATCGCGGCCGGGCTCGACAAGGGACAATGGTTTTCGCGGATGAGTAAAAGTCCCGGCGCTGCAACAGACGCGCGCGAGGCCGCGCGGCACGCGGCGAACAAGCTGGTGTCGAAAAGTGAAAAATCATCCTTATGGAGCCGGAAGGCGTCCAGCCCTCAAGCCGGCAGCGCATCAGATGCATTGGTTGACTTCATCAGCCGCGAAGCGCCAGGCTTGATGGAAGGATTGGTCGTCGCGGCCCGCTGACGGGGAGGTCATCGCCATGCTTCTGTTGAACCTGATTGTTGCGGGTGTGCTCGTCTCTATCAGCTTTGCGGTCCATTTTGCGGGCCTTGTCGGTCTCTCTGCATTGATCCGCAAACGGGGTGACACGCATGTGAACCTGTCCACCGTGGCAGGGCAGGGTATCGCGATCTTTTTTATCCTGATCAGCCTGTTCGCCCTGCACTCGATCGAGATCTGGATATTCACCTTTGCCTATCTGGCATTGGGCATATTCCCGGATATCGAGACAGCCGTTTACTATTCGACGACCACGTTCACCACGGTGGGGTATGGTGATGTTGTGGTCGGCGAAGATTGGCGAATGCTGGGCGCAGCGGAATCCGTGATCGGCTTCCTCCTGCTGGGCTGGTCCACAGCATTCCTGGTTTCAGTGTCGGCGCGGGTCCGCAATTTTGAGGCCCGCATCGAACAACTGGATGATGATTAGGCATCGTCCGCCCCTGGCCGCATCAGGAACCGTGCGCCCGCCACGGCCAGCCCCACCAGAACCAGTCCACCCAGAACCAGCGTTTCCGGCTGTGCGCCCAGATACTCGAAGTATTGGGTGTAGCCATGGATCGTCAGGAAGACGATGGATGTGATGGACAGGAAGCTGTTGCGGCGGGTCTTGAAGATGACAATCGCCAGTGCAGCGACCCAGCCAAGCGTAAAGACGTAGTCCGGGATCGACATGGCCGCTTCGCGCCACTCAGAACGCTCGGACCAACGGTCATGTGCGAACCAGTGTTCACCCACCCAGTCGCCCCAGAGCGAGCCGACCCAGAAGGCAAAGTTTACCATGAACATGGCCGTCCGTGCGGCGATGGTCGTCATGTTGCGCCAGGCGTCTCCCAGCTGTGTACGCGCATGGTAGAGGCCGGCAGACAATAGGCTGAAGACCACGATCGTGATCGTCGGTTCCTCGACGAACAAAGCATAGCTCGCATGCCAATAGCCTGTCCCGGAGCCGAGGATTGCGCCGAGCGACAGAACTGCAAAGGCGGCCAACAGGGCAGAGCGAAACCAGATCGCTGACGCGGTCATCACCAGGGCGATCAGTACGGTCGGCATGGTTCCGTCGTCGACTTCCCTGAATTCCCAGCCGATCCAGCCCGCAACGCCCAGCGTGCCCATCAGGGTGAGTGCGCTGCCCAGTGTTTTCAGGGAGTTGCCCTTCGCACTGCGGCGCAGGAATTCCGCTCCGCCCAGCGAGAGCAGGGCCAGAAACAGGCCGGTGCCAGCATTGGGAACCAGAGCAATCGTACCACCGGCAACCGAGATCGCACCGAAGATCAAAAGGATATTGACCAGCAATCCGGTCTTCGGCTCTGGCAGGGCAAAGCCCCGGAGGCGCGCGGCTTCCGCGGCATCGATCTGGCCGCTGTTGACCAGGGTATCGAGGTCCAAAGTGATCCGGGACATGTCGACATTCTCCTTATTAGTGAGCGCTTACTAACATATATGCGTCATCCTGGCAACTCACTTCACCTATGGGAATTGTGGACATCACGGTGCGAGCGGCTTAGTGCAGTCGCTGAAAGACTTTGCAATGGATCGAGGCAGCATGTTCAAAAAGATTCTGATCGCCAACCGTGGGGAAATTGCAGTTCGGGTCATCAAGACCTGCAGACGGCTCGGCGTGCAGACGGTTGTCGTCTATTCTGATGCCGATGCTGACTCCATGGCCGTCGAAATGGCTGATGAAGCCATCCACATCGGTGCTTCCCCCGCCGCAGAATCCTACCTTGTTGCCGACAAGATCATCGACGCCGTGCGCCAGACGGGCGCCGAAGCCATCCATCCGGGATTTGGCTTCCTGTCGGAGAACCCGGCCTTCGCCAAACGCCTCGAAGAAGAAAAGATCGGCTGGATCGGCCCGAACGCCTACGCCATCGAGGCGATGGGCGACAAGATCAGCTCCAAGAAACTCGCCGCAGATGCCGGCGTATCAACGGTGCCGGGCCATATGGGCCTGATCGAGGACACCGCTGAAGCGGTGAAGATCTCGAAGGAGATCGGCTATCCGGTAATGATCAAGGCATCCGCCGGCGGTGGCGGCAAAGGCATCCGCGTGGCCGCCAACGACAAGGAAGTCGAAGAAGGGTTCCCGGCTGTTAAGGCCGAGGCGAAGTCGTCCTTCGGCGACGACCGCGTGTTCATCGAGAAATTCATCCTCGAGCCGCGTCACATCGAAATCCAGGTTCTCGGCGACAAGCACGGCAACTGCATCTATCTGAACGAGCGCGAATGCTCGATCCAGCGCCGTAATCAGAAGGTCATCGAAGAGGCGCCATCGCCGCTGCTCGACCCTGAAACCCGTAAGAAGATGGGCGAACAGGCCGTCGCGCTTGCCAAGGCCGTGAACTATGACAGCGCCGGTACGGTGGAGTTCGTCGCATCTGGCGCGGACAAGGGCTTCTATTTCCTCGAAATGAATACCCGCCTGCAGGTGGAGCATCCGGTCACCGAGCTGATCACCGGCGTGGACCTGGTCGAACAGATGCTGCGCGTTGCCTATGGCGAGACGCTGAAGCTCAAACAGTCCGACATCAAGATCAATGGCTGGGCCGTCGAAAGCCGCGTTTACGCCGAGGATCCGTATCGCAACTTCCTGCCATCCATTGGCCGCCTGAAGCGCTTCCATGCGCCGGAAGAGGGCGAACTGGCGGGTGGTACGGTGCGCATGGATTCCGGTGTCCGCGAAGGCGACGAAATCTCCATGTTCTACGATCCGATGATCGCCAAGCTGATCACGCACGGCAAGGACCGTGACCAGGCTCTGGATGTGCACGGCGAGGCGCTGGACCGGTTCCACATCGAAGGCATTCAGGACAACATGCCCTTCATTGCGGCGGTGATCGACGAAAAGCGGTTCCGCTCCGGCAAGATCACGACGGCCTATATCAAGGATGAGTTCCCGGAAGGCTTCAACGGCGTTGAGCCGACCGAAACCCAGGAGACCCAGCTGATCTGCGCCGCCGCCTATGTGCATGGGTTCATGACACGCCGGGCATCTGACACAAGTGGGCGGATCGCGCCCCAGCCCGAAGCCCGCCGCGAATGGGTGGTGATCCTTGGGGACAAGCATTACCCCGTCACGCTGGACCTCGGTGAGGTCGGCGAAGCTGAGATCACCATTGATGGCGGCAAGACACACACGCTGGTGACGCCATGGCATCCGGGTCAACACCTGGTGGAAGGCCTTCTGGACGGAGAGCCGTTTGCAGTGAAGTTTGCAGACCGCACCGAAGGGTATCTCTTCCGTCATCGCGGCGTTGCCCTGCGCGCGCTGGTCTGCACAGCAAAAGTTGCCGATCTGCATTCCCGCCTGCCGGAGAAGGAAAAGCCGGATACGTCCAAGCTGATCATGTCTCCGATGCCGGGTCTGGTCGTGTCGATTGATGTCGAAGTCGGCCAGGAAGTGCAGGAAGGTGAGGCGGTCTGTGTCGTCGAGGCGATGAAGATGCAAAACATCATCCGCGCCGAAGCAAATGGGACCGTGAAGGCTATCAATGTCGGCGCCGGCGACAGCGTTGCAGCCGACGAGATCATGGTCGAATTCGACTAGGTTGAAAACGCCCGTCCGGGCCATCTCATTAACCCTGCCCTAACCAAATTGGCGCGGATATCTCGCCAGTGGGGTAGGGGGGCTGTTAACGAGTCTTTCCTTGACCCGACCGCTGGCGCGAAGAAAATGCGCCAGCCTTTCGCAGTGGAAGCAAATCAAGGGGGCCGAGATGGTCAGTTTTCCAGACGCAGTAAAAATGTTTTTCAGCCGCTATGTGGATTTTCAGGGTCGCTCCCAGCGCTCTGAATACTGGTGGGTTGCTCTGTTCAATGTGATCGTGTTCGGCGTGCTTGCCGTACTGGCGTTCGGTCTCGGCGGTAATTTCGACACCGGCGAGATGAACCCGCTGGGAATGATCTTCTTCGCCGTTATGGGCCTATATGCGCTCGCGATCATCATCCCGAGCATCGCCCTGTTCATTCGTCGTCTGCACGATATCAATCAGACAGGCTGGATCTATCTCGGCCTTGTGATTGCGGGCTTCATCCCGTTCATCAATTTCCTGGCCTCGATCGCGCAGATCGTGATCGCGTGTATCCCAGGCACGGTTGGCCCGAACAAGTACGGTCCGGACCCGAAGAATCCGGCAGCCGGCGCGGCTGACACATTCGTCTAGTCGACCGAATCAATCCGATTTCCAGAAGAGCCGGGCAGCTGTCCGGCTCTTTTTTGTTGCATATATTTATCGTTTATTGATAAGGACGCGAGACGCTGAACGCTGCCAGTGTGCGTGTTTCGCCGGATAAAGGAGACTGAACCCATATGGACATGAGATATGTCCTCTTGTCGTCAAAAGGCCGAATTGGCTCGCGCACCTTCCTGCGCGGCCTGTCGGTCATCACGGCTGCCTTCATTCTGGTGCAGATCGCCAACACGTTCATTTCGCCGATGTTCGGCATTCTCTTCTATCCGATGGTGTACGTGTATGTATGCCTGTTTTCGAAGCGCCTGCATGATGCCGGGCATTCGGGCTGGTTCTATGTGCTGTTCCTGATTGGATATGCCGTCGTCAGCAGCATTGTCAGCGCATTGTTGATGCCCATCCTGTCGCCTGAAGCGTTCGCGCTGTACGCCGAGTTCGGGAATGACCTTGCCGCCGCAATGGAGGCCCTGACCGAGAACATTCAGGAGTTTGAGCGTCTGACCGCTCTGACGTCCCTGGTCAGCTTTCTCATGACAACCGCCTTGCTCGGGTTCATCGCGGCGCGCCTGCCGACCGATTCCGGCCCGAACCAGTACGGACCGCCCACATCGGGCACGCCAATGACTCCCTCCAATACCTGATCGCCTGAGGACTGCCCGGACATGACCCATCACACGACAACGCCGATTGATCCACACCGCACCTGGATCCGTGATGAACGGGATGATCCGTCTCAGATGAACTGGATCCAGACCTTGTTCAATCCGCTCGGCATGACCGGAAAACTCCATTTCAGCCGCGCATGGACGTTCATGTTCATGGGGCGCCTCATGCTGTTCCTGGTGCCGATTTTCGTGGTGTCCATTGCGACCATGGCCGGCGCTGACCTCAGCTCGGCCTGGGAACCGATCAAATCGATCGGCGTGCCGCTGCCAGCGATTCTCGTGCCTTTCTTCTTCTTCACCATCATCACGGAATTCACCTCATGGGTGGCTCATGTGCGCCGCTTTGCAGAGGCAAACCGGTCCACGCTGAAGGCGGCGATTGTGTTGATTCCATTGACGCTTGGCCTGATCGGGTTTGCGCTCGGAGTAATGGGAGGTGTGTCTCAGTACGCGGCTCAGCAGGAACAGTCCGCGCCGGCACAGGTTGAAACCGTCGCAAATGAAGCGAATGATGATGCGAGCGCTGAGGCAGACCCCGCAGAAACGGCCGAACAGGCTCCGGCGCAAAACCGCGGCCGCCGGGGGCCACCGCCGACTCCGGCAGAAATGGCGCTGGGCGCAGGCATGGGGCTGGCGATGCCACTTTGGGCAATCTCGTCTTTCTTCGTCATGCTGTGGACGTTGCTACATGTCGCGCGCATGCCGAATGGCGGCGTTGGAGCGTTTCGGACAGGAAGTGACCTGACGCAGGAAGAGCAGCGGACAAACTCCTACGAAATGGCCTGAACCGGCTCCTGAGCCCGAACAAGGCGGCTTTCGAATACGGTTTCAAACGCAGCTTTAAGCGCAGCGTCCACATCTTCCATGGTCGCCGGGATGCCGAGATCGACAAGACTGGTGACGCCATAGCGCGGATCCGCAATGCCGCAGGGCGTGATGCCTGAGAAATGCTCCAGATCCGGCTCCACGTTGAGGGAAATGCCGTGGAAGCTGACCCACTTCTTCAGGCGCACGCCGATGGCGGCAATCTTGTCCTCGCGAAGAGAGCCACCCGCCTGCGTGCGGTCGACCCAGACGCCGACACGGCCGTCGCGAGTGCCAGCTTCCACATTGAAGGCAGCGAGCGCTTCAATGATCCAGGTCTCGAGATTCTGGACGAATGCCCGCACATCCCGGCCACGCTGGGCGACATCCAGCATCATGTAAGCGACGCGCTGACCTGGGCCGTGATAGGTGTATTCCCCACCGCGGCCTGCATCGAATACGGGAAAGCGGGACGGGTCGCGGAGGTCGTCTGGCTTGGCTGACGTCCCGGACGTGTAGAGCGGGGGGTGTTCCAGAAACCAGACCAGTTCCGGGGCGCCGTCTTCGCGGATAGCGCGTGCACGAGCCTCCATGAAACGGACGGCCGCTTCGTAGGGGACCGGCCGTTCGGAAACAGCCCATTCGGTGTCGGGAAATTTCTGCATCACCGCGCGCATATAGGCGACATTCGGGGCTTCACAAAGGGCTGGTGTCGCCTTATACGGCCCGTCTGCCTCATTGAAGACCAGTGCGGTCATGGCGGAATTGGTAGACGCGCAGCGTTGAGGTCGCTGTGGGGCAACCCGTGGAGGTTCGAGTCCTCTTGACCGCACCATTCATTCGCGGTGGCGCTCCGCGCCAAAAATCGATCGAGGATCGATTTTAGCGAATGAATGAAATCAAAGACTCATCCCGGCTTCGTTTCACTTCGCCCTGGATGCGGCTCAAGGCTGCTGCGGTGGCGCTCCGCGCCAAAAATCGATCGAGGATCGATCTTAGCGAATGAATGAATTCAAAATCTCTTCCCCGCTTCATTTCACAAGGTCCGTTCGCCTTTGTGCGCAGCCTGTAAAATTCGGCGAATCCTTGTCAGCTCCGAGCATTCGGTTCTTGCCGACGCAGAGTAACAACGGCAAAGAGGCGACATGACCGAACCGTCCGTTCAGCCTGCGCAGGCCGCTGAGACACCTAATGTCGATCCGGACCTGCTGGAAGACATCATCGAGTCCATCGATGAGCGCGATACGCGTTGGCTGGCGCGGACGCTTCAGCGCATGCACCCGGCTGATGCGGCTGACGCTTTGGAGGCGTTGTCCTTCGACACCTTCTCCGAAGCGGTGGAATTGCTGGGCGGGGAACTGCCCGCAGATATTCTCATCGAACTCCGCGATTCCTATCGGGAAGAGGCGGTGGAAGTTCTGCCGGATGCTGCCGTTGCAAGCGCGCTGGATGAACTCGATTCCGATGACGCGACCACCATTCTGGAAGACCTTGAGGATGATCGCCGCGAACGCATCCTGGAAGATCTCGCACCGATCGACCGGGCCCAGCTGGAGCGCGGTCTTTCCTATGAAGAAGAATCCGCCGGCCGTCTCATGCAGACGGAATTCGTCGCGGCGCCGGAGTACTGGACGGTCGGCCATGCCATCGACCATGCGCGGGACATTGGCGAGGAATTGCCGGAAGTCTTCTACGAGCTTTACGTCATTGATCCCGGCCACCGGCTGATCGGGATCGTCCAACTGGCAACGTTGCTGCGCACGGCGCGCGACGTTCAGCTGTCGGATATCATGAAGGATCCGCTCTCGTCCCTGAAGCCGGACATGGACCAGGAAGAGGTGGCGTTCCAGTTCCGCAAATACTCGCTGGCGGCCGCGCCTGTCACGGATGAAGGCGGCCGGTTGGTCGGGATGATCACCGTCGATGACATGGTCGATGTCATGCAGGAAGAAAACGCTGAAGACCTTCTGTCCCTGCTCAACGTCACCTCGGCAGATGGTGCGGACACGGTGTGGGATACGGTCAGGGCGCGTGCACCCTGGCTCGGTGTGAATTTGTTCACGGCGTTCATCGCATCGGCGATTATCTCGCTGTTCGAGGGCGCGATTGCGCAGGTTGTGGCGCTGGCCGTGTTGATGCCGGTGGTCGCAGCCCTGGGCGGCAATGCGGGCAGCCAGGGGCTGGCTGTGGCCGTGCGCGCAATCGCGGAGCGCCAGCTGGATGGAGATGCGGCCAGGCGCGCGATTTTGCGCGAGGTGCTCAGCGGTTGCGTCAACGGCCTCATCTTCGCGGTCGGTGTCGGTGTGATCTCGTTGGTCTGGTTCCGCGATGTGCAGCTCGCAATAGTCATCGCCGTTGCCATGCTGGCGACATTCATCTGGGCTGGCCTATCCGGAATCCTCGTGCCTCTGGGACTGAAGCGGCTTGGCGCTGACCCGGCGGTGGCATCGTCGGTCTTCGTGTTAACCCTGACTGACGTGATGGCGTTTTTCAGTTTTCTCGGTCTGGCCTCGATCGTTCTCCTGTAAAATGAAGGCATTCGGTCTGATTCTCGCCTCTCAGGTGAATGGGCGCGAGAATTGCAGTGCCACACCGTAGTAAAAAACCGAACTGTCCCAGAATGGGAGCCTCTTGCATGGCTCGACACATGCGCACATCAGATACGGGGGTCGAACTCATCAAGAGTTTCGAGGGCTTTCGTGCGCGTGCCAGCCGTTTGCCCGACGGAAAATGGCTGATCGGATTTGGCCATACGGAGACCGCGCGGGCGGGGCTGAAGGTAAGCGCGTTCGATGCGGAACTCATCCTGCGATATCGCGATCTGAAGCGAATTGAGGATCATCTCGCCCAGCAGGTTTTCACGCCGCTCTCCCAGAACGAATTTGATGCATTGGTGTCGTTCGCCTTCAATATCGGCCTGAAAGCATTCGACGCATCAGACGTGCTGTCGCATCTGAACTCCGGTGATCGCATTCTCGCTGCTGAAGCCATGAACAGTTGGCGGCGGGGCAGGGTGGATGGCCAGATCCGCGTGATTGATGGTCTCGTCCGCCGTCGCGCCGTGGAAGTTGCCATGTTCCTGGATGTACCTCGCCAGAGAGTGGCCATACCAAGTGCATTGGTGCGCCCTGAGCGGGATGGCCTATCCGGGCTCAGCGCGGCGCGCGAAGGGTCGATCGTGCTGGAAACTCGATCGGAAAATGAGCGGGCCCGCCCTGCGCAGGAACGCGAGAGTGCACCGGAAGCAGCCGCCCGCGCGGTGGCACAGCGCCTCACACGCATTCTTGGCGAGAATGGCTCTCTGGCATCAGGCGAGCCGGAGATTGAGCCGAGTGGCGATTCCACGGTCGATGAAATCACGCGCGCCGTTTCCGCATTGGCGGGGCCGGAAGGCAATGGAGACCATCCTCCGCCTGCATCGATGTCCGAACGGCGTCGCATTTACCGGGCGCCCGAGCCGGAAGACGAGCGGCCAGAACCGGCCGAACGTGTCGTGGTGGACGATCTCGCCAGAGTGCATGTCGATATGACCCGCCAGACTACGCCAGCCCAGGATGAGATTGCTGATTTTGCGCCGCCTTACAATCTGCGCTGGGTGCCGTTCGCACTTCTGGCAGGTCTGGGGACGATTGGTCTCTATGAGGGGCTGCGCCGTATCGTGACCGGATCGGCCGGCCGAATGGGCGAAGCTGCGACGCAAGGTTACAGCGGTCCGCTTCTGACACTTGGTGGCGGCTTTCTGCTGTTTGTGTCAGTCTACTACCTCTACCGCATGCTTGCCCGCGAGGATTAGGCTGACAGGCGGGAAAAGAATTGCTAGGTCACCGCCATGATTCCGAATACATATCCTACATTGAACTTCGATCTCGGCGAAACTGCCGACATGATCCGCGAAACCGTGGCAAGTTTTGCCCAGAACGAGCTTGCGCCTCGTGCTCCCGAAATTGATCGGACGGACACGTTCCCCCGTGACCTGTTGCCGAAGATGGGCGAGCTCGGCTTGCTCGGCATCACCGTCGAGGAAGAATGGGGTGGTACTGGCCTTGGCTATCTCGAACATGTCGTGGCGATGGAAGAGATTTCCCGCGCTTCGGCCTCGGTTGGTCTGTCCTATGGCGCGCACTCGAACCTGTGCGTGAACCAGCTGCGCCGCTGGGGGAATGATGACCAGAAATCCCGCTATTTGCCCAAGCTGATCTCGGGCGAGCATCTGGGCGCGCTGGCGATGAGCGAAAGCGGCGCGGGCTCAGACGTCGTATCCATGAAGCTGCGCGCGGAGAAAAAGGGCGATCGCTACGTGCTGAACGGCACCAAGATGTGGATCACGAACGCGCCGGACGCCGACACATTGGTCGTTTACGCCAAGACCGAGCCTCAGGCTGGATCGCGCGGCATTACCGCCTTCCTTATCGAGCGCGATTTCAAGGGCTTCTCCGTGGCGCAGAAGCTGGACAAACTCGGCATGCGCGGGTCGGAGACAGGCGAACTGGTTTTCGACAATTGTGAAGTGCCGGAAGAGAATGTCATGGGCCCGCTGAATGGCGGAGTCGGCGTACTGATGAGCGGGCTGGATTATGAGCGCGCGGTTCTGTCTGCCGGTCCGACTGGCATCATGCAGGCCTGCATGGATGTTGTGATCCCCTATATCCATGACCGGAAACAGTTCGGCCAGTCGATTGGCGAGTTCCAGCTGATCCAGGGCAAGGTGGCGGACATGTATGTCCAGATGAATGCGGCCAAGGCCTATGTCTATGCCGTGGCCAAGGCCTGCGACCGGGGCGAGACGACCCGCAAGGATGCCGCCGGCGCCATTCTGTATGCGGCCGAAACCGCTACCAAACTCGCGCTCGATGCGATCCAGATCCTTGGCGGCAATGGCTACATCAACGAATACTCGACCGGCCGCCTGCTGCGCGACGCCAAGCTCTACGAGATCGGGGCAGGAACGTCTGAAATCCGCCGTTGGTTGATCGGTCGTGAACTTTTCGGCGAAACGGCTTGATTTTCGAAAGCGAGTGAAACACCGTAACATAAGCGGGAGGCGCTTATGTTACGGTTTTGGACTCTTCTGGTGATCGGTCTGGCATGGTTCGGCTCAGTCAGTGCCGACCAGCCTTCTGCATGTATTTTAGACCGGGAAGGAATGCTCAGTCTTGATTACGGTGCATTTGACCAAGACCCGCAGCTGGGATGGCGATCAATCGACAACCGACCAGAATGCAGGCTGGAGAAGGCCAATCTAATTCGGGAGTATCATGAGCGGCTTCAGGCGCGGGGTGAGCCTGTAATCTGGGAAACCCAGCAGGGTGCTGTCACCCTGTCAGAAACCGGGGAAGTTGGGATCCTGTATTGGCACGAAGGGCAGCTGCGCGCTTTCGCAGGACAGACGGCAGAGGCCGCCACCCTGTTCCGCAGAAGTCTCAGGCCGCCAGGCAAGAATTATGGTGCTTGGAACCAGTATGTCCTCGGATCAATTGCGTTTCTTGATGGCGATCTGCAGGAATTGGAGCGCAATGCCGGTATATTGCAGGAATACGATCCAGATTCGCTGAATTTGAGGGTTCTCCAGCGGATGATCCACTGTTTCGGAACGACTTATGCACACGCCTATGGCAGTGAGGCTTGCGTGCCGACAGTGACTGCTTTTCCGGATGACGCCCAGCCAGCTGACCGTTGCATTGACGACCCGAATGCGCTTTTGCGTCTGGACTACGAGGCGTTCGAGAATGATACCAGCGGACGAGGGGGGTGGCGCGGTATCGCCGACAAGGAGGGGTGCGAAGAAGTCGCTGCCGATCTCATAAAGACGTACCGAGAGACAAGAACGGCGAAACAACTTCGCCGCCTCATGCACCATGAAGCTCAGCTGCGCGGCACCGTGGGTGACTATGGCGAGGCAATCAGCCTTCTAGAACAAATTTTGGAGACTGAGCCAGACCTTTCGATGCGGTACTATCGAGAGGCGGAGCTTGGGTTTTTCCGCCGAGACAAGAGCGCGCTGAAGGCTGCTCGGGCTTCCTTGGCTGGCGTGCCAAAACCGGAAGGGTTTGATGCAGGCGTTGCAAAATTCAAAGAGAAATACCCGGAACTTTCACCGCCTATCTGGCCCGTGAACCTGGATGTCGTAGACGGCCTTCTGAACTGTTTTGATCGGCCCTATGCGCAAGCCTACTCAGCCGACTGTCGGTCGAACTGAAAATCAGGCTGGGCAGCACAATTCCCTGATGTTCTTGCCTTCGAAGGCTTTCAGTGTGGCGACATAGCCGGCCTCGACCGTCTCATCATATGCGTCCCAATCGCGTAGCTGAACATCAGCGAGTTGTGGCAGGACAAGTACATCTGCCATGTCATGGCCGAACTTCGTGTCTGCACGGATTGTGGCCGTGCGCATCAACAGGCCTGCGATTGGGGGCGGGCTGGAGAAGCCATTGTTGAACACCCAGCGGAAAAAGCCCGGCGGGTCGCGGAATTCTGCGAGGTCCATGTTCTCAGGCTGGCGGGTCACGTCGGAGCCGATGACGAACCCGCGATGCATATCGCGCATGATGTCCGCTGGAAAATTGTTCAGCACCGCACCATCAACCAACAGGTCTTGCCCATCCACGACCGGCGGAAGAATGCCGGGCAGCGAAATGGTGGCGCGCAAGGCATGGCGCAGCAATCCCTCGCGGTGGATGCGCGTGGCGCCGCTGGTGAGATTGGTTGAGGTGCAGAAGAAAGGCAGGTGGAGGTCGCCGATTTCGGCTTCACCAAAATGTTCTTTCAGACGGGCATTCACCCGCGCGCCTTTGACCATGCCGACCACAGGCAAATGGTAATCGCCAAGGGGGTTGCTCTCCACGAATGCCTTTCGAATGCGGAATTCGATTTCGGCATCGCTCCAGCCCATGGCGACGCAGGCCGCCACGACCGATCCCATTGAGGCGCCACCCGCAAAGTCGATCGGGATGCCCATTTCCCGCATCGCTTTCACGACACCAATGTGGGAATAGGCGCGCGCACCGCCGCCGGACAGGATCAACCCGACCGAGACGCCGGCCATGATGCGCGCGAGCCTGTCACAGTCATTCCCCTCGACCTGGTTCCAGTGGAACACACGGGTCGCGCCGGACGCAGCAACCCATTCGGCGGGTTTGGCGCCGCGGCGCTGGTCGCCATGATGCAGCAACACGACGTCGACCAGTTTCAGTGCCCGCGCGGGGGACTCGTCATCCGGCATCAATGGGTTGGAAGGCCGGGCATCGGCGCGGCCAACAACCCAGATGCGGTCCGCCTGACGCATGGAAAGTCGGAACCAGGCATTGTCGCCAATCGCCGAGACCAGGATCACGACATCATGCGTGCGTTCCAGCTCGTCGAAATACGCGGCAGGGCGCTCATCGCCCATGCGTTCGTCCACGATGATCGCTTTCCGGCCAAGCCGTTCCAGGGCCTGCTTCAGCGAGCGTGCGCGCAGCTTCAGGTCAATCGTCGGGGAGGTGGCCACCAGTGTGTAGACTTTCGGCGCAGCGCTCGCCACGCGGTCACCGGATTTACCAAGCCGCTGAAGAATCACGCGAATCATGGATTCCAGCAATTCGGGCTCGGCGCGGACCATGCGGTCCCATCCCTTGCGAGAGACGCCCACCACTTCCGTGTCGCGCAGCGCGTAGACGGAGCTGGTATGCGGCGCATCATTTGGCTGGCCATCGCCGGTCAGGTCTACACCGCCGAGAAACAGCGACATCTCACCTGCCGGTTCGCCAGAGCGAATATGTCCAATGAATTCAGTCTTGCCGTGCGGGCCTTCGCGGAAGATGCCCAGCGTTCCAGACAGGACGAAATAGAGCGTGTCGGCAGCTTCTCCGGCCAGGTAAAGCGGCTTGCCGGCCGGGATCGAAAACCATTTGGCTTCCTTGCCCGCGGCCCGCATGGCCCGGCGGGGGACGTCTTTCAGGAATTCAATGGCCCTGAGGCGGGGAGTGATATCGAAGCCCATGTTGGTGAACATGCCCATTTCGATTCCCTTTTCAAAGCCTTTCGATCATCCTGTGTGTTTCAAATTCGCATGACGTCCGCGTGACACATGCGCCGCGCGCCGCTAAGCAGGCACAAAATTCCAGTGGGAGGCTTTATGCCGGTTCTGAAATCCAGCCTAGATGTTTCGGGAAGCAAATTTGCCGCCAACAAGGCCGCAATGGAGACGCTTCTTGCCGAACTGCGTGAGAAGACGCTCGAAGCCGCACTCGGCGGACCGGAGGCATCCCGCCAGCGCCATGTCGACCGGGGCAAGCTGCTGCCACGCGAACGAGTCGAGCGCTTGCTGGATCCCGGCTCGGCATTTCTTGAGATCGGCGCACTGGCTGCGAACGGCATGTATGACAATGAGGCGCCCGGCGCAGGTCTGATCACAGGCGTTGGCCGGGTTGAAGGCCGCGAATGCCTGATTGTTTGCAATGATGCGACGGTGAAAGGCGGCGCCTACTTCCCGATGACGGTAAAGAAACACCTCCGCGCTCAGGAAGTCGCGCTGGAGAACCATTTGCCGTGTATCTACCTGGTTGATAGCGGCGGCGCGAACCTGCCACACCAGTCAGAAGTTTTTCCCGACCGCGAACATTTCGGGCGCATCTTCTACAATCAGGCCCAGATGAGCGCGAAGGGGATTCCCCAGATCGCCTCTGTCATGGGAAGCTGTACGGCGGGCGGCGCTTATGTGCCGGCCATGTCCGATGAAACAATCATCGTGCGCAAGCAGGGCACCATCTTCCTTGGCGGTCCGCCGCTCGTGAAGGCCGCGACAGGCGAGGTGATCTCTGCCGAGGACCTTGGCGGCGCCGATGTCCATGCGCGCCAGTCCGGCGTGGCGGATCATTATGCAGCTCACGACTCCCATGCACTCGCTATCGTTCGCTCCATTGTCCGTACGCTGGCAAAGCCGAAGCCCCAGCCCTTCGACCTGACCGAACCGGCAGAGCCGCTCTACGACCCGGCCGAACTTCATGGCCTCGTGCCACAGGATGTTCGCGAGCCCTACGATGCTCGGGAAGTCATCGCGCGCCTCGTCGACGGCTCGGAATTCCACGAATTCAAGAAACTCTACGGCGAGACGCTCGTTTGTGGCTTCGCGCGCCTCTATGGCATGCCGGTGGCGATCCTTGCCAATAATGGCATCCTGTTCTCCGAGAGCGCGCAAAAGGCAGCGCATTTCATCGAGCTAGCCGACCAGCGCCGTATTCCGCTTGTCTTCTTGCAGAATATCACCGGCTTCATGGTCGGCTCGAAATACGAAGCGGGCGGCATTGCCAAGGATGGCGCGAAGATGGTCACAGCCGTCGCCACCGCAAGCGTGCCCAAATTCACAGTCGTGACCGGCGGCAGCTTCGGGGCGGGCAATTACGGCATGTGTGGCCGGGCCTATTCCCCACGCTTCCTGTTCATGTGGCCGAACTCACGTATCTCCGTGATGGGCGGCGAACAGGCGGCCAGCGTGCTCGCCACCGTTAAGCGCGACGGGATCGAGCGCAAGGGCGGCGAATGGTCCGCCGAGGACGAAGACAGCTTCAAACAGCCAATTCGCGATCTCTATGAGGCCGAAGGCTCGCCTTACTTCTCGACCGCGCGCCTCTGGGATGATGGCATCATCGATCCGGCCGACACGCGCCGCGTGCTGGGCCTTGCCCTGTCGGCCAGCCTGAATGCTCCGTTCCCGGACAGGGGCTTCGGCGTGTTCCGGATGTAGTAATCCTACGTATAAAATGGCTTCGCTGCGCGTGATAAACAGTCCCTGTCCCTGACAGGAGGCTGACCCATGTCCAAGAAGATCTGCATCATCGACGGCCATCCGGATGCCAGTCCGGATCATCTCATCCATGCGCTGTGCAACGCCTATGAGACCGGGGCAGCGGAAGAGGGGCATGCGGTGTCACGCATCAATATTGGCGGCATGGATGTGCCCTTTCTGAATTCACAGGAGCAGTTCGATACCCCGCCGCCCGAGCCCATTCTTGGCCTGCGGGAACAGATTGGCGTTGCCGATCATCTCGTCATCGCGTTTCCGCTCTGGATGGGCGGCATGCCAGCCCGGCTGAAGGCGTTTCTGGAACAGGCGGCGCGAGGGGGCTTCTTCCTGAAGCCGGGGCAGTCCGATCATGAGTGGCCCGAGCGCATGATGAAGGGCAAGTCGGCGCGTATCATCATCACGATGGGCATGCCGGATCTCATGTATCGCTTTGGAATGGATGCCGGTGCTCTGAAAGCGCTGGAGCGTGGTGTACTCGGCCTTTCCGGTTTCAAGCCGATGCATCACACCATCATCGGCAGCGTCGGCGCGCTAACAGACTCGAAGATAGAATCCTGGATGACCTTCATGAAAGAGATTGGCGGCGAGGCTGTCTGACGGCTTTCATTACATCTACGTCGTGAACGTCTTTTCACGCATCATTACCGCCTGTTTCGCGTACCTTCGTCTCTGTCGCGGTCCCCTGCGACACCTGAAGTGAGAAGGAGTTCGAATATGATCAGACGCAGCAGCTTTCTCGTGACAGCCGCCATGATGACAGCCCTGATGGGCCATGCAGGCGAAATGCCTGACTTCTCGCAGCTGGATCTGGATGATGATGGGCTGATCAGCGAGGATGAGTTTGTGAGCCATCATGCCAACGCAGGCGCGGCCAGCGAGGCAGAAGCGAAAGCCCGGTTCACCAAGCTTGACCTGAACTCGAATGGCACCGTTTCCGAGGAAGAATTGGCAGACGCCCTTGCTGCCTGGCGGGGACGGTCCGAAGACAGCGCTGTCATGGAGGCATCCCAGCCGGTTCGGTAGGGCGCTCACCATGCAGAGGCTGAAGGGGTCCGCCGGTCCTGCGGACCCCTTTCCATTTGGGGACGATACGCTAAACACGCGCGATGTCTGAAACGCACCCGTCCACGGCAAACCGGTTTGATCTTATCCGCCTCGTTCTTGCCTCGGCGGTGTTTGCCTATCACGCGCTCGCTCTGTCGTCGTTTGCGCCGATGAGTGGTCTGGAGCGGGTTTGGGGGCAGATTGCCGAGTTCGCGATTCAGGGCTTTTTCATCGTGTCTGGCGCGCTGGTCGCCGGATCGCTGGTCCGCTCACAATCCCTGGCCGATTATGCCGGAAAGCGTATTAGGCGGCTGTATCCAGCGTATGCGGTTGTCATTCTTGTGCCCGCGCTGATCAGCCTGCTGATGGGTGGGCAGGTTCGCGAAGTGCTGGAATATGTTGTCGCCAATCTCGCTTTCCTGAACTTCCTGTCGCCGGATCTGCCCGGCTTGTTTGAAGGCCATCGTTTCAGCGAGGTGAATGGCGCGCTGTGGACGCTGAAAATCGAAGTGATGTTCTATTTCAGCCTACCAGTGATCGGGTGGCTGATGAGCAAGCTCTCGCGCGCGAAATGGGCCCTGCTGTTGATGCTCTATGCATCAGGGGAGGCGTGGCGGCATCTCGTGCCCGTGTTGATGGATCATGATGTGGCGCCCATGCTGGCACGCCAGTTGCCCGGTCAAATCGCCTTCTTTGCCAGCGGGATTGCGCTCTGGCAGGTATGGGAACTCGCCAAGGCAAAGCCACACCTGTTCGGCGCCGTGGGACTCCTGCTGACACTTGCTTCATTCGCGCACCCCTGGTTGGAGCCTCTGCGTGCGGCAGGTCTGACGGGGCTGATCACATGCGTCGCTTTCCTGCCGGGGCCAGCCCTGAATGCTGCCCGTTTTGGCGACATCAGCTACGGCGTCTACATCACGCATTTCCCGATCTTGCAGGCTCTGGTCGCGCTCGGCGTGTTTGCAACGCTGGGATATGCGGCCGGTTTCACCTTGTCCGCTGTGCTGGTGATCGCCGCCAGCTTTGCGCTGTGGCATCTTGTCGAGCGGCCCGCCTTGCGCCCGTCCAGCCACTACCGCAAGGTGGCTGACAACACTGAACAGGACTGATCCCATGCGCGATTCCGAATACGACCTCATCACGCTTGAAGCGACGCAGGAAGGCCTTGCCGTCGTGACCCTGAACCGGCCGGATGTGCACAATGCGTTCAATGCGGAGCTGATCGCGGAGCTGACGGATGCCTTCCACACGATTGCTGACCAGCGGACAATCCGGATGATGATCCTGCGCGGCGCGGGAAAGAGCTTTTCCGCCGGCGCAGACCTGAACTGGATGAAGCTGGCCGCCACCCACACGCGCGAGGACAATGAGCGCGACGCGATGAACCTCGCCGAAATGCTGCGCACGCTCTACGAAATGCCCCAGATGACGCTGGCCCTCGTTCAAGGGGCTGCGATGGGAGGCGGCGCTGGACTGGTGGCGGCGTGCGATGTGGCGGTTGCCATGAAGGGCACGAAGTTCCGGTTTTCAGAGGTGCGCCTCGGCCTGACGCCGGCCACGATCAGTCCTTACGTGATCGAAGCGATTGGCCCGCGGTGGGCGAAGGCATTGTTCACGACCGCAGAGACGTTCGACGCAGATTACGCTGAGCGGCTCGGGCTCGTTCAGTATGTCGTCGAAAACCAGGCGGATATGACGGCGATGGAAGAGCATCTTGCCGATCTGATCTTCGCCGCGGCGCCGGGAGCTGTCGCAGACAGCAAGGCGCTTGTGCGGGATGTGTCCGGCGTATTCATCGACAAGGACCTCAGCCACGATACGTCCAAGCGGATCGCTGCACGTCGGTCCTCTGAAGAAGGCAAGGAAGGCATTGCCGCTTTCCTGGACAAGCGTCCGCCGAATTGGGGAAAATAGATCCCGTCAGACAGGCAGGCCCCAGTCTCTTAGGACATGAACTGTCGCGTCGACCGGATTGATGCCGGTCATCGCCTCGATCTGGTTCTGGAAGACGAAGGCAACGATACCGAACAGGATGATGTAAATCACGAACTGCATCAGGGATTTCAGGATGAATGCGCCTGCGCTTCCGGCAACAAAGCCGATGGCGCCGAGAATCAGAGCGCCGGCCACGGGGCTGAGATTGCTGACATCTGCGGCTTGCGTGAAGCCGATGTACCCGCCAACACCTGCGCCGATAACGCCCGCGACGCTGCTGATCCGGATCCCTGAAGCATAGGCCATAAGAAACTCCCGTGGTTTAACTATGTTAACCCTTACGACAGCTGACCGGGGTGTCAAAGGCGGAATTTGGACAGGCAATGGCCCCCACGAGGCCGGGCTTGCACCTCGTTTGCGCCGTGTTTTGCATGGATAGACAGGCATATGAACACGCCGCGACCTGACCACCCGACCCGGATGCAACAGCGTCTGCATGCGGCCCGCGCCGCGCTGCACGCTCGATTTGTGCAAGGACCTGTCTCCCAGGCGGTTTTCGATTTTGTCGCGTTTGGCATCAAGCAAGGCTGGGCCAGTCTGTTTGGAGGACTCATGCTTGGCCTGCTGCTCGCCAGTTTTCTCTGGTACCCGGAGGGGGCCTGGCTCAGCCGTTATGATTTCCTCGTATTCGGCGCGATCGCGATTCAGGCAGGCATGCTCTGGTCAGGTCTTGAGACATGGGAAGAGGCGCGCGTCATTCTTGTGTTCCATGTCGTCGGCACGATCATGGAATTGTTCAAGACGGCGCATGGCAGCTGGATCTATCCCGAAGCCAGCCTGCTTCGTATTGGGGACGTCCCGCTGTATTCCGGCTTCATGTATGCTGCGGTGGGGTCATATCTCGCCCGGGTCTGGCGGCTGTTTGATTTCCGGTTTGACCGGTTTCCGCCCCTCTGGATCCAGGGCGTGCTTGCCGCTTCCGTCTATGTAAATTTCTTTGCACACCACTGGTTGCCGGACGTCAGAATCGCCCTGTTTGCGGCCACGGCGATGGTTTACGGGCCATGCGTGGTCTGGTTCCGGGCTGATGAGGCGCACCGGCCCATGCCATTGCTCATTGGGTTTCTTCTGGTGGCACTTTTTATCTGGTTTGCAGAAAACCTTGGAACATTTGCCCGGGCATGGGCCTATCCCGAGCAAGAGCATGGCTGGCAGATGGTCTCTTTATCGAAACTCGGATCGTGGTATCTGCTGATGATAATCAGTTTTGTGCTCGTGGCGGCCATTCATGGCAAGGTCAGGCGGGCACGGGGAGGGCGACGCCTTGAAGATACAAAAGCTGCTCATCGCGAACCGGGGTGAAATTGCGTGCCGCATCATGGCGACGTGCCGCGAATTGGGCATCGAGACCGTAGCTGTCTACTCAGATGCAGATGCCCGCGCGAAGCATGTCCGCGAGGCTGACGAGGCCGTGCACATCGGACCGTCGCCTGCCTCGGAAAGCTATCTGGACATGAATGCCATTCTCGCTGCGGCCAACGCCACAGGCGCAGACGCGATCCATCCCGGGTATGGGTTCCTGTCAGAAAATGCCGACTTCGCCGAAGCGGTTGCGACGGCCGGACTGATCTGGGTCGGCCCGTCTGCGACCGCAATCCGGTCCATGGGACCGAAGGATGAGGCCAAGCGCATTGCCGAGGAGGCAGGCGTTCCCGTGCTGCCCGGCTATCGTGGGGAAGGGCAGGAACTGGAAACGCTTGCCAAGGCCGCCAAGGACATCGGATTTCCATTGCTGATCAAGGCCGTTGCCGGCGGCGGTGGGCGCGGCATCCGCCTCGTCAACAAGGCGAGCGAACTGAAAGGCGAGTTGGAAAGCGCCGTGCGGGAAGCCGAGAGTTCCTTCGGTGATGGCCGCGTAATGCTGGAAAAACTGGTCCAGCAGCCGCGCCACATTGAGGTGCAGGTGTTCGGCGATGCGCATGGCAACGTCGTCCACCTCTATGAGCGCGACTGTTCGCTGCAGCGTCGCCGCCAGAAAGTCATCGAAGAAGCGCCTGCGCCCGGCATGCCGGATGATGTGCGCGCGGCGATGACGGACGCGGCCGTGAAGCTGGCCAGGGCTGTCGGGTATCAGGGCGCAGGGACGGTTGAGTTTATCGTGGACGGATCGAAACCGCTGGCGGTGGACACGTTCTGGTTCCTCGAAATGAACACCCGCCTCCAGGTGGAGCATCCGGTGACGGAGCGCATCACAGGGCAGGACCTGGTTGAGTGGCAATTGCGGGTGGCATCCGGAGAGTCGCTGCCTCTGCGCCAGGAAGATATCCCGCTGATCGGTCACGCGATTGAGGCACGGGTCTGCGCCGAAGATCCGGCTGACGGGTTTCGCCCGGGCGCCGGGCTGATCCTGGAATTCGGACTGCTGCAACCGATTGATGGCGAGACCATTCGTTGGGATGCCGGGTTCGAGACCGGAGACCGCGTGCCCTCGAACTATGATTCCATGATCGCCAAGCTGATCGTGTCGGGTGACGACCGGGATGAGGCCGTGGACCTGTTGGTGGACACGCTGGCCCATACACAATTGTCCGGCGTGCCGGCAAATACGGGATTCCTGCGCCGCTGCGCTGAATCGGATGCCTTCCGGGCCGGTACGCATCATGTGAACTGGATTGCCGAGCAGGGGTATGCTCTGACTGATCCGTCTTCGGAGCATCAACACGCCTCGGTTTTAGCGGTCAGTGATATTCAGCTTGATGATGCGGGCGCGATCATGCCCTGGGACATTCGCGATGGTTTCCGCTCTAACGCGGCGCCTGTCCGCAAGGCGGCCGTGGCGGTTGGCGCGGATGCAGACTGGTTTGACCCGGCAGAGCATGACGTGGCCGCTGACACACCGCTGCCCTTCGTGACGGATTTGACGCCGCGCCGGTATGCCGTGACGACTGGGGGCGACACGGTCCTGGTCGAGGTGCCGGATTACGACGCAGACGTCGAAGCAGTTCTTGGTGGAGATTCTGTCAGCGCGCCCATGCCCGGAAAGCTCTTGTCCATTCAGGTGAAGCCAGGCGACGCAGTGGCCAAGGGCGACCCTGTGGCCGTGATGGAAGCCATGAAGATGGAGCACACTTTGCCAGCGCCGCGTGACGGCGTGGTAGCCTCAGTTGAGGCGGCTGCCGGAGACCAGGTCGCGGAAGGCGATGTGCTGGTTCATCTGGAGGCGGAGTAACCCCCACCCTTCACATGCTGGTGTGCTGCCCCCTGTCCGATGGGTGAAACCGGACCAGGCCTGCGCGCCCGGAGAGTGGTGTGAAGGCGCAACAGGCAGGGAACATGTAAAGGGTAGGGGCCGCTGCGTGACTAGGCCGCGACAGCGTATCCGGGATGGATGCGGACCGGGGCCTGCGCTTCTGCGCGATAGCGGCGGTGCACGATGGGCGGAGCGCTGATCTCGCCAAGCGGGTTGGCCGCATAGGCCGTCGGCTCGGTCTTCAGGATCAGTTCGTCATATTCATTGCGAGCGATGGTGATTGGCACGGCCGAGCCGTCACGGTCGGCGGCGCGGAATTCGACACCGGTTGAAACCAGAGCAATCGCCTGTTCCAGATCCATGCGAAATCCGTCGCCATAGACGACATCGCGCGACTCGATTGGATCGTACTCACATCCCTTGATCACCAAACCCGACATGTCGAAACCCCTCATCAAACTGTGTGCTGAACCTGTTCTCCGCCTGACCGGCGATGTGAGAACATAAGCAGAATATTCACTTTTTGGAAAGGAAAAAGTTCCGATTTTGTTCTAATATTTTAAAATCAGAATGGAATCAGGACGTTCGGCGAACCGATCCTCGTTCGTTCCCTTTGGTGACGACCGAATTGCGTCGAGCGTGACTAGCCCTGCAGCCGCTCAAGCGCCCGCTCGCGTCCGATCAGGGGCAGGATGGCGCTCATGTCGGGGCCGTGTTCCTGACCCGTGAGCGCCTTGCGCAGCGGCATGAACAGGCCGCGACCCTTGCGGCCGGTTTCAGCCTTCACGGCATTGGCCCACGCGCTCCAGCTGTCGCCCGTCAGTTCGCCTTCGGGCAACAGTTTGGCGGCGGTCGCAATGAAGTCCTTGTCTTCCGCATCAACCAGTGAGGTTACGTCGCCGAACACCGTCTCCACCCAGCCAGCCACTTCAGGCAGCAGAGAGCAATTCTCTCGCACCACGCTCCAGAAGGCTTCGTCTGCGGCGCGCGGGTCGACCGCGGCGAGCCGGTCCTTCACCGCCTCGAATGGCAGGCCATGCAAAATGGCGGCGTTCAGGGACAGCAGCTCCGCCTCGTCAAAGCGCGCCGGGGCGCGGCCGATCTTGCCGAAGTCGAATTCCGCGACCAGCTGGTCCAGGCTTTCGCGCGGCTCGACATTGTCCGACGTGCCGATCTTGGCCAGCAGCGAGCAGACGGACATCGGCTCATAGCCCTGCGCGCGCAGTTCGCCCATGGAGAGGGAGCCGAGCCGTTTGGACAGGCCCTGGCCATCCGCGCCGATCAGCAGCGGCGTGTGCGCCATGTCTGGCGCCGTGCCGCCCAGTGCCTTGAAGATCTCGATCTGAGCGCCGGAATTCGTCACATGATCCTCGCCGCGCACAATATGTGTGATGCCGGCTTCGATATCGTCGACAACCGATGGAAGCGTATAGAGGTAAGAGCCATCTTCTCGGATCAGGATCGGGTCAGACAGGCTGGACGTGTCGATGCTTTGCGGGCCGCGCACCAGGTCATTCCACTCAATCCGCTCGCCGGAGAGCTTGAAGCGCCAGTGGGGGCTGCGGCCCTCGGCTTCCAGTTTCGCTTTATCTTCATCCGTGAGGCTCAGCGCTGCCCGGTCATAGACCGGCGGGCGGCCGCGCGACAGGGCGATCTTGCGCTTGCGGTCCAGCTCATCGGCCGTTTCATAACAGGGATAGAGCAGGCCCATTTCGCGCAATTTGTCAGCGGCCGCGTCATATTCGGCAAACCGGTCCGACTGGCTGAAGCTGTCGTCCCAGGTGAGGCCCAGCCAGGTGAGGTCGGTGCGAATGCCGTCTTCATATTCCTGTGTCGAGCGCTCGGTATCGGTGTCATCGATGCGCAGGATGAACTTGCCCTGCTGCCCCTTGGCGAACAGCCAGTTGATCAGCGCCGTGCGCACATTGCCAACGTGCAGGCGGCCAGTGGGGGAGGGTGCAAAGCGAACAATCGGTGCAGTCATGGAAAAAACCTGTTTTGAAGCGTGCTTTCGACATCAAATTGCGCAAAAAGCCAAGGGACGGATGCCACATTCTTGCTAATGTCCGTGCTATTGTGCGAGGGGCAAGTGAGTCGCCGTCAGGGAGAGGTAGATGAGACTGGGCTGTATTCTGATCGCGGCGGGCCTGCTTGCGGCCTGCGGACAGGAGCGCGGGGGCGCGCCAGCAGAGGCGCCTGCCACCACGCCTGCGCCTGCGGAATCGCCAGAGCTCACCAGTGCGCTGGAGGAAGAGCCCGCGCCGTTGCCGGCAGATGATGTCGATTACCAGACGCTCTCAGGCTATGATGACAGCTGGTATGTCAGCGCAGGCTGGCCGGGCGAGTATCCGGCAGGGTTTGCCGTACTTGACGCTGGCATCACCGCGCCGGCCTGGACCGTGCCGAATGGAGATCGCGAGCCGGACGCCAGCTGTGCGTTGCCGCAATATGCCAATTACCAGCTCTGGAACACTGAGCGCGTGGAGGCGGACGACCTCCGCTTCTTCGTCGCGACCAAGACGTTCCCGGTAACGCTGAACCAGAATGCCAGTGTGGAATACATCTCCGACGGCGAAATTCGCCAGCTCGACCTGACCGCTGGCGACCAGCTGACCTTCCTGCGGTATCTGGGCGAGGGCTTCACCGTCCTATCCTTCGAGGGTGTCGAGTATGGCATCAACGAGGCCGAGCTGCGCGATGTCAGCGATATCGGTTCCATGCCCACGGTTGAAGACCAATGGGTGCGCGTCACCTGCGCTGATGGCAGCCAGCCCTGGCTGCTTTACGGGGCCACGATCGAGCTTGGCGGTGTCGTTCCGTCGCCCATGCTGGCCTATGGCGAGTCCTGGGACATCGCGCCGGAAGACGCCGAACAGGTGCGTGCCGATGCCGAGGCCAACCGTCTTGCCTATGAAGGGCTGGAGCCGGGCACGCTGGACTAGGCGCGCCCGCGCGGGTCAATTATCCCGGAACCGGTTCGTGATCGGATAGCGACGGTCGCGGCCGAAATTCTTGCCGCCGACCTTCACGCCGGGCGGGGCCTGACGGCGCTTGTACTCGGCGATGTAGAGCAGGTGCTCGATCCGCTTCACCACGGCCCGGTCATGACCGCGCGCCAGGATGGCCTCGATCGGTTCTTCCTCGTCCACCAGGCCGCGCAGAATGTCATCCAGCACGTCATACGGGGGCAGTGAGTCGTCATCGCGCTGGTCCTCGCGCAGTTCAGCGCTTGGCGGCTTGGTGATGATCCGCTCTGGGATCACTTCGCCGCCGGGGCCCAGCGCGCCGCGCGGCACCATCGTGTTGCGCCACTTGGCCAGCTCGAACACTTCGGTCTTGTAGAAATCCTTCAGAGCGTTGTAGCCGCCGCACATGTCGCCATAGAGCGTGGCATAGCCGACCGCCATTTCGGACTTGTTGCCCGTCGTCACCACCATGTGGCCGAACTTGTTCGACAGCGCCATCAGCGTCACCGCGCGCAGGCGAGACTGGATATTCTCTTCCGTCGTGTCCGGCGTGGTGTCTGCAAACTGCTCGCTCAGCATCTCGTCCAGCGCGCCGACGCCGGGGGCGATGTTGATGCTGTCATACTTCACGCCCAGCGCCTCTGCGCATGCCTTGGCGTCTTCCAGACTGTCCGAGGACGTATATTTCGACGGCATCATCACACACCAGACCCGCTCCGGCCCCAGCGCGTCCACCGCAATCGCCGCCGTCAGGGCCGAGTCGATCCCGCCCGACATGCCCAGCACGACGCCGGGGAATTTGTTCTTGTTGACATAATCGCCCAGCGCCATCACTGCCGCGCGGTATTCGGCATGCCAGCCGGTCGTCAGCTCCGCTTTCGCCTCGCTGGCAAAGCGGTGCGTGGCCGGATCATATTCCACAAGCGCCGTGCCGGTCACGAAATCGCCGAGCAATTGGTGCTCCGTCCCGTCATGGTCCACGGCGTAGGAGCTGCCGTCGAAGACCAGCTCGTCCTGCCCGCCCACCTGATTGACGAACAGGTAGGGCACGCCCGTCTTGCGCCAGGCCGAAAACGTCGTGTGCCGCTCCACCTGAACGGTCCGACGCCAAGGCGAGCCATTCGGCACGATCAGCATTTCTGCCCCTGCATCATGCAACAGGCTGGGCACGCGCGGATACCAGATGTCCTCACAGATCGCGACGCCGATCTTCACGCCCTGAAACTCGAACACGGGCAGGTTTTCGTCGCCCGCATCGAAGATGCGCTTTTCGTCAAACACGCCATAATTGGGCAGCTCGCGCTTGTCATAGCGGCCCTTGATGGTCCCGCCAGACAGCCAGACGGCGGAGTTGTAGCGCTTTCCATCTTCGGCCCAGGGCGACCCGATGATGATGTCCGGCGCGCCGTCCGTCTCGGCGGCCAGATTGCGCACCGCCTGCATGGAATCCTCCACGGCGGCGGGCTTCAGCACCAGATCCTCGGCCGGATAGCCCAAGATGAACAATTCCGACAGCACGACCAGATCGGCGCCTGCCGCTTTCCCCTCGGCCAGCGCGCCCCGCGCCAGCTCCAGATTGCCTCCAATATCCCCCACCACCGGGTTCAACTGCGCGACGAGAATCTTCAGCTTTTTGCTCATATGGAGCATTTAGGCGATGGGAAGGTCAGGCGCAATCACAAAGCCCTGCCTTTTCTTGGGCAAGGACGTACACCGTAAAATCTACGTGTTACCTATTCTGAGCGATACTGCCTCTCGCCAGAGCTTGGCGCGCTGGCGATGCTGTTGTCGTCACAGATCCATGCCGCGCTGGATGGCTGGGACAGCTCGCCCTGATAGTCGTCTGATAATGAGACCGTCTTGCCGGCGCGCGCCCCGCGTGTCCGGTCACTTGTGATTTTCTTGGGGTCAGTTTGGGGGAAGGGGATCAGGCCGAGGCCTGGTCGTCCACCACGAAGGGGCCAAGGTCTTCGTAGAAACAATACTGGTTTCGCCCGCGCCCCTTGGATTCGTACAGCGCCATGTCGGCGGCCTTCAGCAGCGGCTCGGTGGTCATGCAGTCAAACGGCGCGGCGGCCACGCCGATAGAGGCGCTGACCCGCACGCGATGGCCGGTCGACAGGGCATAAGGCTCCGCCAACTGACGGTTCAGCCGCATCGCCAGGCCCTCTGCGGCCAGTCGGGACGGGGCAGTCTGGCAGACGACGAAGAATTCGTCTCCGCCAATGCGTGCGCACCAGTCATTCTCGCGCAAGGTGGATTGCATCCGCGCGGCGACGGCTTTCAGAACCTCGTCTCCCGCGCCATGACCATAGGTATCGTTGACCGCCTTGAAGCCATCCAGGTCCAGTGCCAGCACATGAACCGGGCTTCGGCTAGTGGCATCTTCCAGGATTTTTTCCAGCGCCGCGCGGAATTTGCGCACATTGGCCAGGCCAGTCAGTGGATCGGTCGAGGCGAGCAGTTCGGTTTGTTCCTGCCGCGTCTGCTTTTCGGTCACATCGGTGGCTGTACCGATATATCCGATGATCTGTCCACGCTCGTTATAGTGAGGCTTTCCGGACAGGGACATCTTGTAAGTCTGGCCGTCAATATCGGTAAAGGACCCGATGATGTCCTTGTACGACCCACGCGCAGCCAGAGCCGCGCGAAGTGTATCAAGGTTTTCCTCGGTGTACTGGATGATGTCGCGATAATTGCAGCCGATAATGGTTTCGCGCCCGCCCTTCAGGCGCTCGACGAAGCTGCCTTCGGCATAGATCATGTGGCCATCGGCATCGGTTTCCCAGAAAAGGTCTGCCGCAACCGACGCGAAGTTCGACAGGCGGTCCAGAGTCTTTTCCGACGTATCACTTTCGTCTTTGAGGCGGGCAAAGGCGCGGGAAATGGTCTGATGCGAGGGCCAGAAGATCAGCAGGATTTCTGCAAACAGCATCAGTACGGCGGCCATCAGCGACAGGTCCTGAATTCGGGTCAGGGTCGCGGTTCGCTGATCGGCGACGTTTTCCCACGCGCTGACGGCTTCATTCAGTCTGTAGGCCAGCGCGCCATCGGCCATCTGCTCGATGGCAGCAGCGTGAAGCGCTCCGTCTTGCGGCGCGTCCAGGAGGCCATCCACGTGCAGCAGCATGGCCTGAATCTGCTGGTTCAGCGGTTCGCTGCCGCCCGAGTAAAGATCCCTGACCGACCGCGCCGATTGGCTGCGGGAAATCAGTTTGGCGTGCGATTCCTCGAACAAACGGGCATTGGTCTGGAGGGTGTTCCGATCTTCCAGATCCTGCGTCTCGGCATAATCCGTGGCTACATGGGCAATCCGCTGCAGCAGCATGCGCTGGCGTCCGCTCATATTGATCGTCGAAGCGTCCTGTGCGCCCTGATGAAGGGCTTCGCGAGAGACGATGTGGCTGGTCATCAGCAGGCCGAAGATCAGCGCCAGAGCAATAATGTACCGCCGCCACAGCGCCTTCAGGTCGTGAGGGCTGCTCAGGTCGTTTAAACGACGAAGCGTGCGGACACTAAAAAACATAGTGCCTCCCATATCGCAGGGTAAGGTTAATTTCGTGTGCTACCATCAGGGGAATTTGCGCCTTGATGGCTAGCTTTTGTTTACCATACACCGGCAGGGGCGCTGGGGCTGCTAGATATCCAGCTCTTCCACGAAGGCAGCATTTTCCTGGATGAAGCGGAACCGCAATTCAGCTTTCTTGCCCATCAGCGTGTTGATCAGCTCCTCAGCCGGAACCTCCACATCGTCAATCGCTTCCAGCGTCACCCGGGCCAGCGTCCGCGTCGCCGGGTTCATCGTGGTTTCCTTCAATTGCCCCGGGTTCATTTCGCCTAGACCCTTGAAGCGGGTCATGTCGACCTTCTGGTTGGGCTTGAAGTTTTCCTTCATCTTCTGTGCCCGGTCAGCATCGTCCATCGCGTAGACAATCGTGCCCTTGTTGGAGAGCTTGTAGAGCGGCGGCATGGCCAGGAAGAGGCGCCCGCTTTCAATCAGGCCCGGAGTCATCCGGTAGAAGAAGGTGATCAGCAGGCTGGCAATATGCGCGCCGTCGACATCGGCATCGGTCATGATGATGATCCGGTCATAGCGCAGATCGTCCATGTCGAACTTCTTGCCGAGCTGTGTGCCCAGCGCCAGCGAGAGATCATTGATCTCCTGATTGTTCATCATCTTGTCGAGCGAGGCGCTTTCGACGTTCAGGATTTTTCCGCGCAGTGGCAGGATCGCCTGGGATTTGCGATCACGCGCCTGCTTCGCTGATCCACCAGCGGAATCCCCCTCGACGAGGAAGAGTTCCGTGCCTTCTGGTCCTTTATCGGAACAATCGGCCAGCTTGCCTGGCAGGCGGAGTTTCTTGGTCGCGGACTTGCGCGAAATCTCTTTCTGTTTGCGGCGACGCTGGCGTTCCTCGGCGCGCTCGACCGCCCAGCTGAGCAGCTTGTCGGCTTCTTTCGGGCTGCCGGCAAGCCAGTGATCGAACCGGTCGCGCACGGAGTTTTCGACAAGGCGGAAGGCTGCGGTGGTCGACAGCTTGTCCTTGGTCTGGCCGACGAATTCCGGCCCCTTGATGAAGACGGACAACAGAAGGCCGGAATGGCCCATAATATCTTCTGCCGTGATCTCGGACGCTTTCTTGTTTCCGGTCAGCTCGCCGAAATTGCGCAGGCCCTTTGTGATCGCCGAGCGGAAGCCCGCCTCATGCGTTCCGCCATCCGGGGTCGGAATGGTATTACAATAGGATCTGGAAAAGCCGTCTGACTCGCCAAAGCCAGCGCGCGTCCAGGCAATCGCCCATTCGACCTTGCCTTCGCCGCCCTGGTCGACGAGGCCGGTAAAGGCCGCATCGGTGATCGTCGCCTTGTCCTTGAAGACTTCGTCCAGCTGGTCAGCCAGTCCGTTCGGATAGGAGAGGGTGGCCTCGGCCGGAACCTTGGAGTCTTCCGGCAGAAGGACCGGGTCACAGCTCCAGCGCACTTCAACGCCGCGATAGAGATAGGCTTTCGAGCGCGCCATCTGGAACAGGCGGGCCGGGCGGAAACGCATCTTTTCGCCGAAGATCTGGAAGTCCGGCTTGAACTTCACCGCGGTGCCGCGACGGTTGGGCGCTGTGCCAACCTTCTTCAGCTTGTCCTGCGGAATGCCGCGCGAGAATGTCTGTCGGTAAAGGACCTTGTCGCGGGCCACTTCGACCTCGACCAGTTCGGACAGCGCGTTCACCACGGAAATACCCACCCCGTGCAGGCCGCCCGCGGTCTCATATGCCTTGTCAGAGAACTTACCGCCCGCGTGGAGCGTTGTCATGATGACTTCCAAAGCGGATTTTTTCGGGAATTTCGGATGCGGGTCCACCGGAATGCCACGGCCATTATCCGTGACCGTGATGAAGCCTTCGACGTCGAGCTTGATCTCGATCCGGCTGGCATGGCCGGCAACGGCCTCGTCCATGGAATTGTCCAGCACTTCGGCGAACAAATGGTGGTAAGCGCGCTCATCCGTGCCGCCGATATACATGCCCGGACGTTTGCGAACGGGCTCGAGGCCTTCGAGGACCTCGATATCCTTGGCGGAATAGCCGGTACTTTCTGTACTCATTTGATCAAACAGCTTTGCTTGCTTGGCGGCTGCCATATGATGTCTCCGATAAGGGCGGGCGACTCAAAGTCGATATGGGAGCACATAAAATGACGGCCTCGATTAATACCGCGTTAACCCTGGAGAGTGGGCTTACATTCCCCAATCGGCTTGTGAAAGCGGCCATGACAGAGGGACTCGCAGATCCTCGCAACCGGGTAACTGACGCTCATCTGACATTGTACCGCCGCTGGGCGGAAGGTCGGATAGGCGGAATGATCACCGGAAACGTCCAGATTGACCGCAATCATCTCGAACGTGCCGGGAATGTGGTCATAGACGGCAAGCCGTCAAATGAAGAGATGGATATGTTCTCCCGCTGGGCCGAGGCGGGCAAATCCCATGGCGCAGCGATGATCATGCAGGTCAGTCATGCGGGCCGCCAAACGCCGAAACTGATCAATCCGCGCCCGGCAGCGCCTAGCCCGGTGCCGCTTGGCCTGCCCGGCGGCCAGTTCGGCCAGCCACGGGCGATGACGAGCGACGAGATCCTCGCCGTTGTCAAAGGCTTTGGCAACGCAGCCAGCGTGGCAAAGCAGACGGGCTTTGACGGCATTCAGGTTCATGCGGCGCATGGCTATCTGTTGTCTTCCTTCCTGTCGCCGCTCGCGAACCAGAGGCAGGACGACTATGGCGGCCCACTGGAGAACCGGGCGCGATTGCTGGTCCAATGCGTGGAAGAAGCGCGAATTGCCGGTGGACCCGGCTTCTCCGTCTCGGTGAAGCTGAACTCAGCCGATTTCCAGAAAGGTGGCTTCAGCTTTGAAGACTGCCTGTCCGTCATCGACATCCTGAACGAGCTGGGCGTGGATTTCGTCGAGATTTCAGGTGGCAATTACGAGCAGCCGCGCATGATGGACACCGAAGGGCTGGAGCCGGTGTTCGATCAAGGCGTCAGCGAGTCGACGCGAAAGCGCGAAGCCTACTTCCTGAAATATGCAAAAGCCGTTCAGGAACGCAGCCGCTTGCCGTTGATGGTGACGGGCGGATTCCGCACGGCGGAGGCGATGAATTCTGCACTGTCAGAAGGGGAGGCGGACCTGATTGGAATTGGCCGGCCTCTTTGCGTCGACACTGACACGCCAGCGAAATTGCTCTCAGGCGATATCAGCGAGACGGATCGCTGGGAAAACCAGCTGCGCCTCGGGCCGGGCATCTTCTCGCCAACATCACCCATCAAGTTCATCAAGGTTTTGAACGGGTTTGGCGCAGTAGGCTGGTATTATGAACAATTGCGCCGTCTGGGGGCAGGCGACGCGCCCAATCCCAAACTCGGCCTGCTGTCGGCATTCCTGGCAAACCAGAAGAATGAAAAGCGCACAGAGTCCGCCCGGAAGGCCGCAATGCCCTGATTGCACAGGCTTTCCACAATTGAGGGGAAATCCTGCGCATTGTGGCGCTTGAACCCCAGGGACGCGGACGCCACATCTGGTACAATGCCCGACTCCTGCCATCATGGCGCGAGAGGGTCTGTTCGAGCTGCCGCCAGCCGGGGCTCAATTTGAAGAAGGAGGCATTGTATATGCCAAGCATAAAAAACCTTCCGGTGTTGCCGCTTCGGGACATCGTCGTGTTCCCAGACATGGTCGCCCCCCTCTTTGTGGGTCGGGACAAGTCTGTTCGGGCTCTCGAAATGATCGAAGAGGCCGACAATGAAATCATGCTGGTTGCCCAGCGAGATGCCGCAATTGACGATCCGGACGCCGATGACGTGCATTCGGTCGGCACGATCGCAACCATTCTGCAATTGCTGAAACTGCCCGACGGCACCGTGAAAGTGCTGGTCGAAGGCAAGACCCGTGCGCGCCTGAATCAATTGTTTGATCGTGGCGACTATTTCGAAGCCGAGATTGAAACGCTGGAAGAGGCTGACGGCGCCGATGGCGACGTTCAGGCACTGATGCGTGCGGTGCAGGAGCAGTTCGAAAATTACGTCAAACTGAACCGCAAGATTCCGCCGGAATCCGTCACCACGATTGCGGCGCTGACCGAGCCGGGCCGTCTGGCTGATGCGGTTGCGTCAAACCTGTCTGTGAAACTCTCCGAGAAGCAGGAATTGCTTGAGCTTCCAGAGGCGAAAGATCGCCTCGAGAAGGTCTTCGCCCTCATGGAAGGCGAAATGGGCATGCTGCAAATGGAGCGGAAAATCAAAAACCGCGTGAAGCGGCAGATGGAGAAGACCCAGCGCGAATATTACCTGAATGAGCAGATGAAGGCGATCCAGCGTGAGCTGGGCGAGCAGGGCGGCGATGGCGGCGAGCGCGATGAACTGGCCGAACTCGACCAGAAGATCGCGGACGCCCCGCTGTCAGAAGAGGCTCGCACCAAGGCTGAAGCCGAGATCAAGAAGCTGCGCCAGATGTCGCCAATGTCGGCGGAATCCACGGTTGTGCGGAACTATCTCGAATGGCTCCTCGCTCTGCCTTGGGGCACGCGCAAGGACATCCAGACAAATCTGGGCAAGGCCGAACAGCAGCTCGATGATGACCATTATGGTCTGGACAAGGTGAAAGAGCGGATCCTGGAATATCTCGCCGTGCAGAAACGCACCGGCAAGATGAAAGGCCCGATCCTCTGCCTCGTCGGCCCTCCCGGCGTCGGCAAGACCTCGCTGGGTCGCTCCATCGCGGAAGCGACAGGGCGCGACTTTGTGCGTGTGTCGCTTGGCGGCGTGCGGGATGAAAGCGAGATTCGCGGCCACCGCCGGACATATATCGGCTCCATGCCGGGACGGATCATCCAGTCCCTGAAGAAGACGAAGACGGGCAATCCGCTCTTCCTGCTGGACGAGATCGACAAGATGGGCATGGACCATCGCGGCGATCCGGCGTCTGCGCTGCTGGAAGTGCTGGACCCTGAGCAGAACTCGACCTTCAACGACCATTATCTGGAGGTCGATTACGACCTGTCAGACGTGATGTTCGTAACGACGGCGAACTCGCTCAACATGCCTCAGCCGCTTCTGGACCGGATGGAGATCATCCGCATCGCAGGCTACACCGAGGACGAAAAGGTGGAGATCACCAAGCGTCACCTTATTCCGCAAGTTCGTGAAGACCACGGCCTGAAAGAAGGGGAGTGGGTGGTTGAAGAGGCCGCAATCCGCGACCTCGTTCGCTACTACACGCGTGAAGCCGGTGTTCGCAGCCTGAAGCGCGAAATCGCACGTCTGGCCCGCAAGGCCGTTCGGATCCTGGCGGACAAGGAAGGCGAGACCCTCACGGTCACGTCCGACAATCTCGCCGAATTCGCTGGCGTGCGGAAATTCCGCTATGGCCTCGCCGATGAGACGGACCAGCTGGGCGCTGTCACGGGTCTTGCCTGGACAGAAACCGGCGGCGACCTGCTCACCATCGAAGCGGTGAAGATGCCTGGACGCGGCAACATGAAGGTCACGGGCAACCTCCGCGACGTCATGAAAGAGTCGATCCAGGCAGCCAGCTCGCTCGTGCGCTCGCGCTCGGTCATGCTGGGTATCAAGCCGACCGTGTTCAACACGACGGACATTCACGTCCACGTGCCGGATGGTGCGACGCCGAAGGATGGTCCATCCGCAGGTATCGCAATGACCACCGCCATCGTCTCCCTGCTCACCGGAAACCCGGTGGACCGGGAAGTCGCCATGACCGGAGAAGTGTCCTTGCGCGGACGCGTTCTGCCGATTGGCGGCCTGAAGGAAAAGCTACTCGCGGCGCTTCGCGGTGGCATCAAAACGGTGCTGATCCCGGAAGAGAATGAGAAGGATCTCGAAGACATTCCGGAGAATGTGAAGACCGGCCTGAAGATCGTGCCTGTGTCGGACATCAATGAAGTGCTGGATATTGCACTCACCCGTCCACTGTCGCCGATTGAATGGTCGGAAGCAGACGAGGCTGCCCTGCAGGCATCCCTGGCCGGCCAGAGTGGCGGTCAGGCAACCGACCCGGCGCGTCCTCACTAAGGCAAATATGACACAAATTGCAGGCGGCCGTTCAAACACTGAATGGCCGTCTTGCTTTTTCTCTCAAGCCCGTGCATTGGAGCGGGATTGGGGCGGTTAGCTCAGTTGGTAGAGCATCTCGTTTACACCGAGAGGGTCAGCGGTTCGAGCCCGTTACCGCCCACCATTTTCCCGGATGCAGATTAGGTTCGCTGTCACACATCGCTGATGTGTTTGATCGGGTAGTACTGACCGCCACCGCAGATTATCGCTCGGCTAGCAAGCGGAGCTAGGTCAGGGAGTGCGGCTCGCTCCTCGCGGCGCAAGCTATGGTTGTTCTCATCATCCTGACGCTTGGAATTTTTTACGGGACCGAGCCATCAGAGCACCAAAATCGGGGTGCGATTCTGCGGAATGAGTACTGCCTCAACGCTGAAAGTGTGGCGAAAATGCCAACCTTGTCATAATTTTTTCTGATAGCGGTTTTTGAAAAGTTTTCAGCAGCGTCCGGTTTTTGCGCGTCGAAACCCTCCAAGTCCCGATAAATACAGGCAAAATTCCCCATATCTGGCAGTGAAAACGGTTTCATTGCCCGAATTGGTCAATTTGAAAATTACGATTTTTCAATGCTTCCTACTTGATAGCGCAAACATTTGGTGATGGATTGGCTCGCGGGTAGGTCTGAATGCTGTCGTGTTCTGCCTGGCCGAGACAAGCATTGAAGACCGGCACCGGATTTTGAGTCGCCAGTCTCAGGGAGGATTGTAATGACTGTTTCCACGGACAAGATCCGTGCGGCTTCTGCACGGAAAAAGAAATGGGGTACGCTGCTTTGCGGCGCGTCCGCGGTGTCTCTACTGGCGGCTCTGCCAATGGCAGCGCAGGCGCAGGAGGCGGGTGAAGAAACCCTTACGCAGGATGTTGTGGTTGTGCAGGGGATCCGCGGATCGCTCGAGCGCGCCATGGACATCAAGCGCGACTCCAATGGTGTTGTTGACGCCATTTCTGCCGAAGACATCGGCAAGTTTCCCGACACGAACTTGGCAGAATCGCTTCAGCGCATCACCGGTGTGTCCATCAACCGCGTGAATGGCGAAGGATCCGAGATCACCGTTCGCGGTTTCGGCCCGGGCTTCAACCTGGTCACCCTGAACGGTCGTACAATGCCAACCGCCAAGGTTCGCGCGATCGGTACGCGGGGCAATTACGGCGCAGGCGGTGACCGCGCATTCGACTTTGCAAACCTGGCGTCGGAAGGCGTGAACGGACTGGAAGTCTACAAGACGGGCCAGGCCATCCTGCCATCAGGCGGTATCGGTGCGACCGTGAACATCAAGACACGCACACCGCTGGACGATCCGGGCACGAACTTCTCGCTCTCCGCGAAGGCGATGAATGATACCAGCGTCGAAGCAGGGGACGACTTCACGCCCGAGCTTTCCGGTCTTGCAAGCTGGACCGACGATTCCGACCGCTTCGGCATCGGTATCTTCGGTTCTTATTCCAAGCGGGATTCCGGCGCACCGACCCAGCAGGTCAACGACTGGATCGTTCGCGAATCTGAAGACGGCACCATTGACGGCAGCTATACGCGTGGCGATGGATCCACACAGATCACGAACCCGCCGGCAGCCGGCCAGCTTTACGCGATCGCCCAGGATAGCCGGTATGATTTCTCGGACCTGTCGCGTGAGCGCCTGAACGGTCAGCTGGTTCTCCAGTTCCGTCCGATGGATAACCTCACCCTGACGGGTGACTACACCTACGCGAAGAATGAATCCGAAGAGCTGCGCTACGAGCAAACCAACTGGTTCGCCACACCACTCGATCAGATCATCTTTGACAATGACGGCCCGGTTGCGACTGCAGTCTTCATGCAGGAAAACAATAACGGTTCCAAGGACATCGGTTTCGAGCAAACCAACCGCGCCACGAAGGACGAACTGAACTCCCTCGGCTTCAATGCGGAATGGGAAGTCAGCGAGCGCGCAACGGTCATCTTCGACGCGCACAGCTCGAAGTCTGAATCCGGCGGCAACAACCCGTTGGGCCACACGGCCACGTTCGTGACGTTCGGTGCACCGGTTATTCTTCAGCACTCTGTTGATTACCGCAGCGGCTATCCGATCCAGTCCTACACGATCGACGATAGCGTTCGCGGCAATGGCAACGGCGTTCTGGACGTAGGCGACCTTGCCACACAGGTTCAGCGTTCGAACTCCTCGAACATGGAACACCAGGTAGACGAAATCGACCTGCGCGTCGTCTGGGATTTCGACAATAGCAGCCTGACCGTTGGCGGTAACTATCGCGACACGGAAATGGACCGCTGGACCCGTACGACCCAGCAGGACCTTGGCTCCTGGGGCCTTTCCAATCCTGGCGACGTTGAGCAGTTTGCTCCTGGAATGGTGGACTCCTACTGCCTCTCCTGCCTGTTCGATGACGTCAATGTGGGGCAGGCCGACATTGCCTTCCGCGCAGACGCTGCGAAACTGTTCCCGATCCTGCAGGCGGCCTATCCGGACAATGCAGTCAACGTTTCCGAAACGGCTGACACCGTTCAGGAGGAAATCACCTCCCTGTTCGCGGCCTTCCAGATGGAAAGCGAATTCCTGGATCGTCCGGCCCGCATCAATCTCGGTATCCGGTATGAAGAAACCGAAGTCACATCGGTCACAGAGCAGTCAGTTCCTTCTGATATTCTGTGGACGGCAGACAACGACTTTCTTGTTGTTCAGTCTGGCGACAAGCAGGACGTATCCGGCAGTGGCTCTTACGACCATCTCCTGCCGAATGTCGACTTCCAGGTGGATGTCACGGACAACATCGTTGCCCGCGCGTCCTACAGCAAGACGATTGGCCGTGTTGGCTACAGCAGCCTGTTCGCATCTACCACGACGGACGCTCCGAACCGCCCATCGGCGTTTGGTGGCTCTCTGACGGGTAGCTCACAAAACCCGGCGCTGCTGCCGCTTGAATCGGACAATTTCGATCTGTCGGTCGAATGGTACTATGGCGATGCAAGCTACGTGTCGGCAGGCTACTTCGACAAGCGCGTGAAGAACTTCATCGGTAACGGCGTGGTTGAGCGCAACCTGTTTGGTCTGCGTGATCCGGCGTCCGGCGCGGCAGGTTCGCGTTCCGGCGATGCTCTGGACATCATCACCGATCTTGGTGTTGACCAGTCCGAGGCGAACCTCTTCACACTGACAGCCCTGATTGACGCAAATGGCGGTGATCTGGCTGCAGCCCAGGCTGAGTTCGAATCGCAGCTCGTCGGCGGAGCTCTTCCGCAGAGCTATGTTGACCAGATTCTTGGTCAGTATGACGTTGGCTCTGATGCCAACGATCCGCTGGCCATATTCAGCGTCAACCAGCCGATCAACAACCGCGAAGGCAACATCGACGGTATGGAGTTCGCCTGGCAGCACTTCTTCGGCGATACTGGCTTCGGCTTCCAGGCCAACTACACCATGGTCAATGGTGACGTTGAACTCGATCCGGCGGCCAGCATCGACGAGAACCAGTTCGCTCTGGTGGGTCTGTCCGACACGGCCAACCTGACGGCGATCTACGAGAAGTACGGCTTCTCCGCCCGTCTGGCCTATAACTGGCGCGATACGTTCCTGCTCACCACGAACGAAGGCGGCGACCGCTCCGGTACCTATGTTGAAGACTACGGCCAGTACGACCTGAACGTGAGCTACGACATCAACGAGCAGCTCGCAGTCTCCTTCGAAGGCATCAACCTGACCGGCGAAGACCAGCGGATCTATCACCGCGTGCCGGAACAGGTCTTTTATGTCTACGAATTGTCGCCACGTTACCTTCTGGGCGTGCGCTACAAGTTCTGATCGGAAGCGATTTGAACTAGACGTGAAATCTTCAGGAAAGGCCGCTGCTTGCAGCGGCCTTTTTTGCCCCCGCTTGTCCGGGGCAGGGGATTGTTTCATCATGCAGGAAAAGTGCGGGCCAGCGCCAGGCGAGGGCGGTCTCCGCACACAGCATTCAAGGGCGGTTCATGGCCAATACGGCACTTCTCAATAATATTGATCATGCGGATCTGAAAATTATCACGCGCCGCGGCGCCCAGTTCGGCGACAGCGTGAATCAGGTTGCGGTCTACCCCACTGAGTTCTCCGAGCTTCAGCGCGACTATCCCATCTTCTTCCGACAGGATGAGGCGGGCGCCTATTTCTGTGTCGTCCTCATGGGGCTTGATAAGGGCGAGAACCTGTTTCTCTCCGGCGACCGTTGGAACGCTCACTATGTTCCGGCGCTCCTGCAGCGGGGTCCGTTCCTGATCGGATTTCAGGATCAGAATGTCGACGGGGAAGTACGTCGTGAACCGGTGATCCATGTTGACCTCGATCATCCGCGCGTCAGCAAGACGGAGGGCGAGCCGCTCTTCCTGTCTCAAGGCGGCAATGCCCCCTATCTGCAACATGTCAGCCAGGTCCTGCGCGTGATCGCCATCGGGGACGAGATGACAAAGCCGATGTTCGAGGCGTTTGAACAGGCGGGCCTGATAGAGCCGGTCTCGCTGGATCTGAAGCTCGACGACCATACCGAATACAAGGTGCCGGATCTCTTCACGCTGAGCGAAGAGCGGCTCGCCGCACTGGAAGGTGAAGCGCTGGAGCGCCTGCACAAGGGTGGCTTTCTGCGTGCGGCCTATCTGGTACTGGCATCGCTGAGCAATGTAAACCGTTTGATCAACAAGAAGAACGCCAAGAGATCTACCGCAGGCTGATCGATCAGGAGGAAATGCGTGTCCGCACTGGACATTCCCCGCAAGACAAGAGTGATGGAAGGTGTCGCGCCGGATGCCATTCCGTACGCGCAATTGATGCAGGCTCAGGAACCGGTGATCCTGAAGGGCGTGGCACGGGACTGGCCTCTGGTACAACACGGCCTGAAATCGCCAGACGCTGCGATGGAGTACATCGCGCGCTATTACCAAGGGCGCCCGATTGTCGAGTATCGCTGCGCGCCGGAAGAGGGCGGGCGCTACTTCTACACTGACGCGGTCGATGGCTTCAATTTCGAGCGGGGACGCGTGCCGCTGGATGACTTCTTCGCGCATATCCGGGAGGCGGCAGCCGAGCGAAACGGCGCATCTGCCTATGTCGGGTCTACCGATCTCGGCATCTTCTTTCCGGGACTGAGAGATGAGAATGATCTGGTCCTGAATGATCCGATGTTTGACGCGCACGCGCCGCTGGTCAGCATCTGGATGGGCAATCACACGATTGCCTCCGCGCATTATGACATGTCGCACAATCTCGCCTGCTGTATGGTTGGCAAGCGGACGTTTACCCTGTTTCCGCCGGACCAGGTTGCGAACCTCTATCCCGGCCCGCTGGAGCCGACACCCGGCGGGCAAGTCGTCAGCATGGTCGACTTCCGCAGTCCGGATCTTGATCGCTATCCCCGGTTTCGAGACGCCATGGCGGCCGGTCAGGTCGCCGAGCTGGAGCCGGGGGATGTTCTCTTCTATCCCGCGCTTTGGTGGCACAATGTCGAAGGATTTGGCGATTTCACGGCCATGATAAATTATTGGTGGAACACGTCGCCCGGCTTCATGGATACGCCGCAGAACACGCTGCTGCATGCCATGCTGAGCCTGCGGGACCGGCCCGACCCCGAGAAGCAGGCGTGGAAGGCGTTGTTCGACTATTACATATTCGGGTCGCCTGACCGGCCCGCCGAGCATTTGCCGGACGCCGCGCAGGGCAATCTGGCACCGATGGACGAATTAAGAGCGCGTCGCCTTCGCGCGATGCTTCTGAACAAACTCAACCGTTAGCGCCGCAGACAGGCGGGAGGTTCATGTGAGTACGCAACAAGTGAAACGGGTCGTCATCGCTGGCGGAGGCACGGCTGGCTGGATTGCCGCCGCCGCGCTGTCACGCATGCTGGGGCCTTTGCTGGACATTACTCTGGTGGAATCCGATGCCATCGGAACGGTTGGTGTGGGAGAGGCGACCATCCCCACCCATCGCACCTTCCACCATTTGTTGGGAATAGATGAGCGGGAGTTCATGCGCGCCACCAAGGCGACCTTCAAACTGGGCATCGCGTTCGAGAATTGGGGCGGCGTCGGGGACCGCTACATTCACTCCTTCGGACAGGTCGGCAAGCCAAGCTGGATGGGTGAGTTCTACAATATCTGGATGTATGCCCAGGAGCGCGGCATTGGCGAGGCGCTGGACGCCTATTGCTTTGAATTGCAGGCCGCCGAAGAAGATCGTTTTTATACGTCTGAAAAATCAAACATCAATTTCGCCTATCATCTGGATGCAAGCCTCTATGCAAAATTCCTCAGGACGTTCAGCGAAGCCAAGGGCGTCAAGCGCGTTGAGGGGCTGATCGACACGGTCGAGCAGGATGGTGAAAGCGGGTTTATCACCGCGCTGAAGCTCCAGTCCGGTGAGCGCATTGAGGGTGACCTCTTCATTGACTGTACTGGCTTCCGGGGCCTGCTGATCGAACAGACACTGAAGACCGGCTACGAAGACTGGACGCATTGGCTGCCGACTGACAGCGCCCTGGCGGTCCAAACGCGGTCGGTTGGCCCGGCAATTCCTTATACACGAGCGATTGCGCATCATGCGGGCTGGCAGTGGCGAATTCCGCTCCAGCATCGTGTCGGGAACGGCCTCGTCTTCTGCAGCGAGAACATGCAGCCGGATGAAGCGAAGGGCTTCCTGCTGAGCAATGTCGAGGGCGAACCGCTGACAGAGCCGCGCCTGATCCGGTACAAGACGGGGCGCCGCCGGAAAGTGTGGAACAAGAATTGTATCGCACTTGGCCTGTCGAGCGGATTTGTGGAACCGCTTGAGTCTACCAGCATCCATCTGATCCAGATCGGTGCGACACGCCTGGTGCAGCAATTCCCCTTTGCCGGGATCAGTGAGGCGATCGCCAATCACTATAATGAGCAGGCAGAGCGCGAACTTGAAAAGATCCGTGACTTCATCGTGTTGCACTACAAGCTGACCGAGCGTGACGATTCAGACTTCTGGCGCGCGCGCCGCGACATGCCCGTTCCGGATACGTTGTCCCAACGGATTGCGCTGTTCCGCGAGAATGGTCTGGTCTATCAGGCGTCGGACGATCTGTTCCGCGTGGATTCCTGGCTGCAGGTGATGATGGGGCAGAGGCTGAAGCCACAGGGCTACCACCATATGGGGCACCTGATGACCGACGAACAGCTGACGCGTGCGCTGGGTGGTCTTCGCGCCAGCATTGCGCAGGCCGTGTCGAAACTGCCCAAGCATCAGGATTTCATCAACCAGTATTGCGCCGCGCCGGAAGTCGAGCCCGCCTAGGCCGGTTTAGCGTCCTCGCGCCGGAGCTGTGCCTCGGCTGTCTGCGGCATCCGGGATAGCTCTGTCAGCATGTCCCGAACCATGTCCTGGGACTGTTCGACAATGCTGCACACCAATTCGTGGGAGAAGCTGGACCCGCTGAACCAGGTGCGCTTCTGGCCCTGAACCCGGCGCAGCGCCGCGAACAGGCCGTCACGCACCGCGTCCGCCTTGTATTGCGGGAAATACTGCCAGACCTTTTGCTGGATGACGCTTTCTATCGTGAAGCCATGCTTCGCGGCGTCGGCTTCCAGGATCTCGCGCAATTCCGCCGGGGTCAGCCCGGTTGAGAACTGGCCGGTAACGTAGAGCCGTCCGCCGAGTTCTTCGCTTTCACCTTCGCGGCGCCCGCCAAGGATGGCGCCCTTGCGGCTGGAATCCATGCTCGCTTCGGAATAGCCGATGATCATGTAGCCATCGAACCAGTCCGGCGAGGTGAGCAGCGTCGTGGTATAGTTCTGCCACTCGATGCCTTCGCAGATGAACATCTCGTCGCGTGTGGCGGCGCAGAACTTCACGAAATTCTGCATCGGCACAGTCGAGACGACGGCGTCGAACGTCTCGCTCTTGCCCCCGGCCGTTATGACGGGCTTCGGTCCCGACCGGTCAAGATGGGTGACCGGGCTGGAGAGGCGTACATCCTTGTCTTCGGCAAACCGGGTCCAGAACTCGGTCCAGCCCTGATCCGGCATGTGCATGTCGTTCAGCACACCGGAGAGCAAATAGTTGAGATCGCACCATTGCACCGTCTGGCCAATCGTCGCCTCATCCGTGAAGCCATAGCCCTGCGTCGTCTGGATGCGATGGGAGGCAAGGTCGATCTTCGGCAGCCCGAGCCGTTTGACCCACTCGGCCGTTGTCATGGACGCTTCGGCGCGCACATCGGGATCGTCCGGCCGGTTGCGGATATCCCGGCGCAGGCGCCCGGCGGCGCGGATGAATTTCAAGGCCTGAAAGGCGAGGGGCGGTCCATCGCCCTGTTTGACGTAGTCCACAACCTTCACGCCGTCATAGCGCGCTTCGCCGAGCCGGGTCAGCGTGATGCCAACCTGCTTCATCCATTTCTTCACCAGCTTGTGGGATCGCGTGGTGTAGCAGGTGCCCATCTCGTTCATGGCATCGCCGCGCACGACCGAGAAGGATTTACCGCCGATCCGGTCTTCAGCCTCGAAGATGACCGCCTCGTGCCCGGCCTGCTGTATGAAGTGCGCCGTGCTCAATCCACCCGGACCGGCACCAATGACAGCAATCCTCAAAGGTGTTTTCGCGCGGGGCACTGCTGTGGAACTCTCCTCTACTGGAACGCACGCTACAGAACCCGAGACAGGCAATGCAAGCGTTGAGTGGCACCTATTTTTGGTTAACTGGCGTGTTAACGACAAGTTTCCACAGTCTTGCAATACCGCACCGACTCAAGAGCGGAATGTTCACTTCGCTTTTGTATAGCGGTGTCATGGCGAAACAGGAAAAATCATTTCTGTCCTATGTGACCGGCAACACGCTGCCTCGGGCGACAGCGGTTGACCGGTTGATTCTGTTGCAACAGCACATGGACTTTTCCCGCCACGTTCTGGTCATGGCCCTGATCATGCTCGTGAACACGGTGGGCGCCAGCTTCCTAGTTCGCCGCTGGGTGACAGACACCAATATTGATATCTGGGTTGCGCTGAACCTCGGGCTCGCGCTGCTTCTGGTGGTCGACTTCCTGCTGAAGCGCGGACGTAGCGCTCCAAAACATGTCAGCGGCAAATACCTTCGCCGTTCCGAATTCCTGGCCATCCTGTTTGGTATGGCCTGGGGCTCGCTGCCATTCTTCGTCGGGGCTGACGAGAATGCCGCCATGATCATGGGCGGTCTCATGATTACGCCAATGGCGGCCGGCATGGCCAGTATGCTGACGCGCGTGCCACGCATCGTGTTGCGCTACGCCATCGCCGCTTTTGCTTCCAGCGCCGCCTACAGCACCTACGCCCAGTCAGTGACGGGCGTCACGATCTGTTTGATGATGGTTGTGTTCATGGTGGCGCTATATCTCGGCGCCCGGTCCAGTTACATGGTTTACCAGTCGGATATCGATGCCACGCTCAAGGCTGAGGAATCGCGAGACCTGCTGATCGGAGCTCTCGAAGCCAGCCACCAGGCGTTTGCCATCTTTGATCAGGATGGTGATGTCATCGTGGAGAACCAGCTCCACAAGAAAGTGTTCAGCTCAAGCGAAGATTCTCTGGAGCCAGTCGAGAAGCCGATCCGCCGCGAGGGCATGTATTGGCAGAAATCTGTCCAACACATTCCGAATGTCGGCACCGTGGTCGTCTATGCAGACGTTACGCGCATCGAAGAGGCGCGGTCTGAAATCGAGCATGCCCGGAACGAGGCCGAGGCCGCCAACGAAGCCAAGACGCGCTTCCTGGGGTCGATGAGCGCCGAACTCAAAGTGCCGCTCGATGTCATCTCGGCATGCGCCGGTGTGATCGGCTCTTCGTCGAATATTCCGTGTAGCGAAGAAGAGGTCAGCACCTATGCTGACAAGATTGGTGAGCAGGCGATGATCCTGTCTTCCACGCTGGACGGTATCATCAATTATACGAAAATGGAGCGGGAGGATTATCTGCCTCACGCATCCGAAGTGTCTGTGACGCGCTCTATCAACAATGTCGTGCGCAAGATGACGGATGTCGACAATCCGCGCTTTGCAGACCGCCTGAAGGTGAGCGTTCCAAACAATCTGTCTGCGGACATGGATGAGAACAGCTTCGAGATCATTCTGCGCAATATCATCAAGAATGCGCTGGAATCCGGTTCGTCTACGCCGATTGTCGTCAAGGCCGGCATGGTGTCAGGCGTTGGCCTGGTTGTGATGGTTCGTGACCGGGGCAGGGGCATGACTCAGGATGTTCTGGAAAAGGCGTTCGAGCCATTCTTCCACTCACGCCCGGCACACCAGAAGTTTGATCACTCGGCCGGCGTCGGTCTCGGTCTCAGCGTGGCGCGCCGCCTTGCCGACGCGCAGGGTCTGCGGATCAAGCTGCGCTCTGAGCCTGGACGTGGTACCACCGCATTCATCACGATCCCCGAAACGATGGTGCGTCGTTCGCCACAAACGGAAACGGATCAATCGGCAGATGTGGTCGAGGCCAACACCGATGAACTTCGCCGGAAGCTGGGCTGATCCAGATCAGGCTTCGCCACACGGCAAGCCTGACTGACGCCTTGGCATCAGAGGCTCGTTCCCAAGTTCATTAAGATGATTGGATCAGGCGCTCGTTTTGCGAGACAGGTCCGACAGATAGCTTGCCGTATTGTCGCCCTGCGTGTGTTGCGCGCGGCCGGCAACGCCGCCTTCGCCTCGTGCGGACGCAATCGACAGATAGTGAATGCGCTTCTGCTCGATCCGAGACCGGGAGAGCGAATCCAGAATGACGCCCGCCGTGAACGACATCATCGCGCCGAGTGTCAGTGTCATGACCAGCATCCAGGTGGGCATGCGGCTGACCAGGCCGGTTTCGAAATACTCGGCCAGAATGGGCAGGCTCAGCAGGGTTGCCGTGCCAAACAGAACGCCTGAAATGGCGCTGAAGAATACGAAGGGTTTGGTTTCCTTCATCAGCATGCCCATCATGCGCAGGATGCGGAATCCGTCCCGGAAGGTCGACAGCTTGCTTTCAGAGCCTTCAACGCGGCGGCCATAATCAAATTCGATCTCTGACACGGGCAGGCGCAGGCTGGAGGCGTGTACCGACATTTCCGTCTCGATCTCGAAGCCCGGTGAAGAGGCCGGAAAGCTCTTCGCAAATCGGCGCGTAAAGGCGCGATAGCCGGAGAAGATGTCGGTAAACTCGCTGCCGAACAGGGTGCGATAGATCATGTTGAAGATACGGTTGCCGAAAGCGTGTCCGTTGCGGCCGGCATCCTCGGTCACATTGCGGCGTGTGCCGACAACCATGTCAGCGCGGTCAGCAATTAGCGTGTCGATCATGCGGGGCGCGGCAGCCGGATCATACGTGCCGTCTCCGTCCGCCATGATGTACACATCCGCTTCAATATCGGCGAACATCTGGCGCACGACATTGCCTTTTCCCTGCCTGCGGGAGGGGACAACGGTCGCGCCGGCAAAGGCTGCCTGCGAGGACGTGTCATCGCTGGAATTGTTGTCATAGACATAGATGCGCGCAGACGGCAGCGCTTTCCGGAAGCCGATCACAACGGACGCAATCGACTTGCCTTCATTGTAACAGGGAAGAAGGACGGCAATGTTCAGCCGGGGTAGATCAGGGTTCGTCATGGATGTCTCAGGCCTCCCTCTTTAGCGTTTCCTACACCCCCACAGGTTAAGTTTGCCTTTCGGGATCGCGCAGCCGGGGAGGGAAGAGGTGACGTTTCGGTTCGACGCCAAACTGGTTTTGCTGTTTTTGCTGGTGCCCGCCTGCCTTGTGGCCAGCAGTATGTTCCAGGCGAATTTTGGCGACATCGGACCCGATGGTGACGACGTGATGCGTCTTGTCCAGATCAGGGATTTGCTCGACGGGCAGGCCTGGTTCGACCTCCAGCAATACCGTATGGGGCCGGAGGGGGGCACGTTGATGCACTGGTCCCGCCTCGTGGATCTGCCGATCCTGTTGCTGTTTCACCTGTTCAATGTGTTCCTGCCGTCCGACACGGCGCTTGTATGGGCCTACACGGTCTGGCCGCCCCTGAGCGTGCTGATCGTTTTGGCTGGGCTCTATATCGGCGCACGTCATCTGGATGGCCGGGGCGGCGCGCTGGCCTGCCTGTTGTTGAGCGCGTTCATCTTCGCCACCCATTACAGGTTCATGCCGGGGGCGATCGACCATCACAACGTCCAACTCGGCCTGTTGGCCCTGACGGTCGGGTGCATCGCGGACCCGCACAGACGACCATTCCGCCTCGCACTGGCCGGCCTGTCTGTCGCGCTGTCGGCCGCGATTGGCGGCGAAGTCTACATCTTCGTCGCAATCATTTGCGGTTTCGTGGCGCTGGACTGGGCAGTTGCAGGAGAGGCTGCGCGCCGCGGGGCAATCGGTTTTGGCGCCGGTCTGGCCGCCGGGCTGGAGGTCGCCTTCTTCGCAACAGTCGCCCCGTCCAACTATGCGGTCGTCGCGTGTGATGCGCTCTCCTCGGTCAGCTTGCTCGCCGGGCTGGTCGGCGGCCTTGGCCTCGTCGTTGCGGCTCTGGCCGTGTCGGCCCGCGGGTATGCCGTGCGGTTCGCGGCTTTGTTGCTGGTTGGCGCAGCATGCAGCGTGGTCTTGCTGTCAGTTGGGCCGCAATGCCTGTCGAATCCCTTGTCCGAATTGTCGCCTGAGGTGAAAACGCTTTGGCTGGACCAGATTGATGAAGCGCGGCCCATGTTTGCCCAGCGCCCCGGCATGATTGCGAAGATCCTGTATTCGCTTGGCATTTCGCTGCTGGCATCGGGGCTCTGCCTGTACGGCGCGTACCGGCGGCAGCGCATGCGCGCGAATTTGATGTTCTCGGCTCTGCTGGTCTCTGCAATAGGAATGTCGCTCTATCAGATCCGGTTTGCGGGGTTCGGGCACCTGTTTGCCATCATCCCGCTCGGCCTCTGGATCGCCGATACCTACCGGAATGGCAAAGCCCGCAACGCGTCCAGCGTGGCATATATCGGAGCGCTGGCGCTGAGTTTGCCGTTCTTTTGGGGGCTGGTTGGTCTGCTCTTCTCGCCGGATGCCGCGAAGAATTCCAAGGCGGAAACGACGACCGCCTGTCTTGATGACAGCCTGTTCGAGCGCCTGAATACGCTGGACACCGGCCGGATCCTGGCGCCGACGAATATGGGGCCACGCATCCTGAACCGCACCGATCACAGCGTCCTGCAGGGCAATTACCATCGCAATCACGAAGGCATCGCACAGTCGCTGTCCATTCTCATGTCGCCTCCCGGGGAGTCCCGGGCCCTTCTGACGGAGAGTGGGATTCAATACGTTGTCCAGTGCGAAATCGACCCGGAGATCAAGCTGCTGACCGGGCGCGCCCCGGATGGCCTGGCAGTCCGGTTGCACGCCGGAGAGGTGCCATCCTACCTTTCACCTGTCGATGATGGCGACACACCGCGAATCTTTCGCGTGCTTGGAAACCCGGAAACGACCTCCGATTAGGGTGCGCTTTGTTAAGCGGCGTCCATACATTGTTAATAAATGCTGTACGGTCCGTTCCGTTTCTCTGGTGCGGTCAGCGGAATGGTCTTCCGAAAATCCAGTAAATACAGCACAAAGCGCGTTTGTGAACGCCGCGTACCGTTTATCTGTCGGACGTCTCTTGCATTAAAGCCGCGTTAACGGCACATGTTGTATGGGGCTGTGTATAGAATTGCACATGCGCGCCGGATCCTCATGTCCGGCCGCTCAAGAAAGAGCTCGGGTACGACATGATTGGTAGCCTCCTCGGCATGCTGTCCACGGACATGGCCATTGACCTTGGGACAGCGAACACGCTCGTCTATGTGAAGGGGCAGGGCGTCAAGCTCGATGAGCCCTCAGTCGTTGCCTACATGACCCAGGGCGGCCGCAAGATCGTTTACGCGGTTGGTGAGCAGGCCAAGAACATGCTTGGCAAGACGCCGGTGAACATGGAAGCCATCCGCCCGATGCGCGATGGTGTGATCGCCGATTTCGAAGTCGCCGAGGAAATGATCAAGCACTTCATCCGGAAGGTTCACAACCGCCGGGCGTTCGTGTCTCCCCTCATCATCATCTGCGTGCCCAGCTCCGCCACCAGCGTTGAGCGCCGCGCCATTCACCAGTCGGCTCTCGCCGCAGGTGCCCGCGAAGTGCAGCTGATTGAAGAACCCATGGCCGCCGCAATCGGCGCTGGCCTGCCGATTGATGATCCGGCCGGCTCGATGGTCGTTGATATTGGCGGCGGTACGTCCGAAGTGGCGGTGCTGTCACTGGGCGGCATTGTGTATTCGCGTTCAGTCCGCGTCGGCGGCGACAAGATGGACCAGGCCATCGTCAACTATCTGCGCCGCGAGCAAAAGATCCTGATCGGCGAAATGTCTGCTGAGCGGATCAAGAAGGAAATCGGCACGGCCATGCCGCCCGAGAACGGCACCGGCATGGCGCTGACCGTGCGCGGCCGCGGAACGCTGGACGGTGTGCCGAAAGAGACGGAAATCACCGAAGCGATGATTGCCGAAGCGCTGCGCGAGCCCGTGACGGACATCATCGATGCTGTTAAGATTGCGCTTGAAGCCATGCCGCCGGAACTGGCCGCAGATATTGTGGATCGCGGCATTGTTCTGACGGGTGGCGGCGCCCTGCTGCGCAATCTCGACACGGTGATCCGCGAGCAGGCCCAGCTGCCAGTGATGATCGCGGACGATCCGCTGAAATGTGTTGTGAATGGCTGTGGCCACGTGCTCGAGAATTTCACGAAGATGCGTACGGTGCTTTCACCGGAAGTCTGACACGATGAGCAGACAGGGGTAACACGCAAAGGGACAGGCCAATGGCGCGCCTCGGCCGATCAGGAACCAAGAGTCAGAAACGCTCTCCCAAGCGTCTGATCCTCGGCGTGTTCATTTTTGCCGCTGCTGCCCTGGTCCTGGCGCAATCGGCCCCGCAGATCGGCTCCATGTTCAACCCTGTCCGCACGACAGTTGGCGACCAGTTTGGTGGCAATGAAGGCATGAATGTCTGGGCCTGGGCGACCGGGCAGGCCAAGCGCGAACGCCGCATCAAGGAACTTGAAGCCGAAGTGCGAAACCTGTCGCGCTACAAGGCCGCCGCCATTTCCATGGCGGAGCGGCTTGAGGCCTATGAAGAGATCCTGAACCTGATGGGCGAGCCTCCTGCACGCGGGGTTACTGCCCGCGTCACGGCGGAGAATGACGGGCCCTTCGCACAGACGATCCTCGCCAATGCCGGCCGGGCACAGGGCGTTGAGCCGGGTGCGGTCGCGCTGAATGAAGGCGGCCTTGTCGGTCGGGTGATCCAGCTCGGCGAATATTCTTCCCGCATCCTGCTGATCACGGACTTTAACAGCCGCGTACCTGTGATGGGCGAAGTCAGCGGCGTGCGCGCGATCCTGTACGGTGGCCGGGATGGGCTGGGCAGCCTGACCGACCTGCCGGAGCGAGATGAATTTGTCGAAGGCGAACGCATCCTGACCTCTGCCGAGGGCGGAGCATTCCCGCGCGGCCTGGTGGTCGGAGAAGTGCGCAAGTCCGGGGATGACTGGCGCGTGAAATTCTCGATGGCCGAGCGCGACGGGGGATACGTCCAGATGATCCCGCCACCGGAGATCGTGAAGCCGATGGCGCTTCCGGTCGAGGAAGTCGAGCCAGCCGCCAGCCCGACACAGGGGGCGCGCCAATAGCATGCTCCGCTCCAGCAGCCGCCCCAATCGAAGCCTGTGGTCCCAGACTGGCCCAACGCCCCGCCTCCTGTTCGGGGCGTTTGCGATTGCTGCCATTGGTCTGCTCGGGCTGACACCGCGCGAATTCTTCGGGTTCTCGATTGCCTGGCCTTACGCTGCGCTCTGGGGCGCTGTGGGCTGGGGCAGGGTGGGCCTGTCCGTGCGCCCGATGATCCTGCTGATCATTTTCGGACTGGTACAGGATGTGACCTTCCACGCGCCGATTGGCTGTTTCGTGATCCTGAACCTGCTCGCCTATGGTGCCAGCGCGGCGATTGCGGACATGTTTGACGTGATGAACGAGCCGCTGATCGCCATTCTCTCGCCAGTGCTCCTGTTCTCTGGCGCATTCCTGCTGCTTTGGCTCATGGCATCGACTCTGGAAGACCATGCCGTCCGGATACTGCCTTTGGTCGCATCGCTGATGACGACCGGGCTTGTCTATGCGGTTCTGAACAAAGTGTTTGATCTGGGCCGCCTGCCCGGTGAGAGTGTGGGGCAAGCCTCATGAGCAAGAAACCCGCCGATCTCGATCATGCGTTCACGCGCCGCGCCGCCATTGCAGGGGCAGCGGGCGGGCTTGTCTGGGCGGGCCTGATTGCGCGTCTCTTCCAATTGCAGATCCTGGATCAGGAACGTTATCAGGCGCAGGCCGAGGCCAACCACATCAAGCTGCAACTGGCCCCGCCACAGCGAGGCCGCATCCTCGATCGTTTTGGCCGTCCACTGGCATCACACCGCCGCGCGGGCCGGATTTCCATCATTCCGGAACAGGCCGACAATCCCGAAGAAACACTGGCTCGCATCGCATCCCTGATCGAGGTGCCGGACCAGCGCCTTGAGCGGATCGCAAATGAAGTTCGCATGAGCCGTCGCCGCAATGCGGGCTTTGTGCCGGTCACGGTCGCGCATGAGCTGACCTATGAAGACTTTGCACGGATGAATGTGCACGCGGCAGAGATGCCGGGCGTCAACGTGGAAATGGCGCTGACGCGCTCCTATCCGCGCGGACGGGATTTCGCTCATGTGCTGGGCTATGTCGCCCGCGCGAGCCAGGATGACCTTGTCCGCCTGACGGACGAAATGACCGACAAGGAAGCCGAAACGCTGAAGACCATGTTCCGCCATCCGGACATGCGTACGGGTCGTCAGGGCATGGAGCGCTTTGCCGAGGAATGGCTGCGCGGCAAGCCCGGCTATCGCAAGCTGGTCACCAATGCCCATGGTCGCGTGATTGAGGAAATCCCTGACGAACGTCTGGCGCCGACGCCGGGGCGGGATCTGTACGTCACTATCGATTCCGATTTGCAGCGCGTAGCGATTGAGCGCTTCGAAGGCGAAAGCGGCGCGGCCGTGGTGCTGGATGTGGAAAGCGGCGACGTGCTGGCCATGGTCTCGACGCCGGCTTTCGATCCCAATGATTTCGTGAACGGTATTTCGTCTGCGGACTATGCCGAGCTGCGCGATGACACGCGCTCGCCTCTGTATCCGCGCGCGCATGGCGGGGTGTACCCACCGGGATCTACCTTCAAGATGGTGGTTGCGACAGCCGCGCTTGAGGCGGGCGTGATCAAGCCGACGGACCGCGTGCATTGCAACAGCTACTATCATTTCGGCAACCGCACCTGGCATTGCTGGAAGCGGGGCGGCCACGGTTCGGTCAATCTGCATACGGCCATCAAGGGCTCGTGCGATGTCTATTTCTACGAGATTGCCCGCCGCACGGGCGTCGACAAGATTGCCGAGGTCGCGCGCAAATTCGGCTTTGGCGAGGACTGGGTTCTCGGCATGACCGGCGGCCGTGGCGGCCTTGTGCCGGACCGGGAATGGAAACAGCGCGTCCGCAAGGAAAACTGGTACGAAGGCGAGACCCTGAATTTCGGCATCGGCCAGGGCCAGCTTGGCACCACACCGCTGCAACTTGCCCTGATGACGGCGCGCATCGCGTCGGAGGGCAAGCCCTTCACACCGCGCATGATCGGCATCGGCCCGCATGCGGAGGATGATCATGCCCTCGACGCGCCGCTGGATGTCGAGATCATGAAGCTCATGAAGGCAGGCATGTATGGCGTGACCTCTGAAGGGGGCGGCACGGCTTACCGTTCGGGCGATCTGGGCCTTGGCGGGCCGCGCCTGGCTGGCAAGACAGGTACAGCGCAGGTGCGCCGCATTACCCGTGAAGAACGCCTCAGCGGCGTGCGCTCGGGCAGCGAGATCGCGCGAGAGCTGCGTGACCACGCTCTGTTCGTGGCCTATGCGCCTGCCGACAATCCGAAATACGCCATCTCTGTCGTTGTCGAGCACGGGGAGGGCGGCTCGCGCACGGCGGCGCCGGTGGCACGTGACATTCTTCACTTCGCGCTCAAGACCGACAGCCGCCGCAAACCCGCCTATTCGCAAAGCGCGTCTCTCCCGGCCTCAATGAAGGATGAGGGAGAGCCGACATGAACCGCGAAGGCTTTACCGGGTTCTCGCGGGGCGAAGCGCGGACACGCACGGCGACATCGCTGAGCTTCGAAAATCAGGGCGTGCTCGAAAAGCTGATGCGCCTGCCATGGGGATTTATCCTGCTCATCGCGGCGATGGCGCTGACCGGCATTGCGATGCTCTATTCCTCGGCGCACACCAACCCGATCGAGGCGCATCTCTGGAAGCTTCAGCTGGTACGCCTGGTCATCTGTTTCATCATGATGATCGGTCTTGCCATGCTTCCGCTGTCCTGGTGGATGCGGTTGGCCTTTCCGGCCTATGCAGGGACGCTGGTGCTGCTTGTGCTGGTGGAGCTGATGGGCGTGACGGGCGGCGGCGCGCAGCGCTGGCTGCAGGTCGGGCCTGTGGCGGTTCAGCCCTCGGAATTTGCAAAGCTGGCCGTGACACTGGCGCTCGCGCGATACTACCAGATGGTGCTGCAGCCTCAGACCGGCCGCATTCTCGTACACCTCGGCGCATTGGCGATCATCCTGTTGCCAGCGGCGCTGATTTTCAAACAGCCGGATTTCGGGACCACGCTGGCGCTGGTCGCATCCGGAGGCGTCGTCATCTTCCTGGCGGGCCTGTCGGTGCGCGTCATCGCAACGGCCATCATTGGCGGGATCGCCTCGGTCTGGCCGGTGTATCAGTTCGTGCTCGCGCCCTATCAGCGCGAACGGGTGGATACATTCCTCGCCCAGTTGTTTGGCGAGTCGACCAATGCGCTCGGTGAAAGCTATCAGATCGAGCAGGGCAAGATCGCCATCGGCGCGGGCGGCTTCAATGGCCGGGGGTTCCTGCAGGGCATCCAGTCGCAACAAGATTATGTGCCCGAGCAACATACCGACTTCATTCTGACCGTGATCGCGGAGGAATTCGGTTTCCTCGGCTCGACGGCGCTGCTGGTCGGATTTGCCGTCCTGCTCGGATGGTCCCTCTACAGCGCGTCACGATCCGTCAGCTGGTTCGGGCGGCTTGCATCTGCGGGCGCCGTGGCAACGGTGGCATTCTATATCGTCTTCAATGTCGGCATGGTATTGGGCTTGCTGCCGGTCGTTGGAATGCCTTTGCCATTGATCTCTTATGGTGGCACAGCCATGCTGACGACCATGGCCTGTTTTGGCCTGATCATTGCGGCGCATATGCACCGGGATGAAAAGCTGACGGCTCGCGGAATATTTTAGCTCTAAAACATAACAGTCGTTGATTTTTGTTTTGCCGTCGATAGGTTCGCGCAAAACTTTTACCCGGGGAGAGGGCATATGGCAGGAGAAATTGGCCGCAAGACGGACCACTGGGGCTCGCGCTTTGGATTCATCATGGCCGCGGTCGGCTCATCGGTCGGATTGGGCAATTTCTGGCGCTTCCCCTTCACCGCAGGTGAAAATGGCGGCGGCGCATTCATCATCATCTATCTCATCTGTGTCCTGTTCCTCGGCCTGACCGTCCTGATGGCGGAATATGCCGTGGGCAGGAAATCCGGCATGTCGGCAATTGAGGGCATCCACTCGCTCGCGCGGGCGGAAAGCAAGAGCGAGAACTGGCAGGTCGTCGGCTGGATCGGAACGCTCGGATCGTTCTTCATCCTCACCTTCTACATCGTGATTTCGGCATGGGTTCTGGCCTTTATTCCGCAGGCATTCGACGGCACCTTTACCCGCTTCGCAGATGAAGCAGCGCGCCTGACGGCAGAGACCGGTCAGACCGTCAGCCTCGCCGATGTGTCTTCCAGCAATTTCGGTCAGACCATCAGCAACAAATACATGATCGGCTCGCTTCTGGCGGCCTTCATCGCGCTGAACACATTCATCGTCGCACGCGGCGTAAAGGGCGGTATCGAGAAAGCGGCAACCTTCCTCATGCCAGCCTTCTTCATCCTGCTGATCGGCATTGTCGGTTTTGCCCTGGTTGAAGGGGATGCGGGTGCGGCGGCCAGCTTCCTGCTAACTCCGGACTTCAGCAAGGTGACCATGGCCACCTTCCTGGAAGCCGTCGGCCAGGCCTTCTTCTCTCTGTCTGTCGGCTCCTGCCTGATGATCACCTATGGCGCCTATCTCAGCCGCGACACGAACATTCCGCGCTCATCCGCCATCGTGGCGAGTGCCGACACGATGGTTGCGCTGATTGCGGGCTTTGCGATCTTCCCGATCGTGTTTGCTTTCGGGGCTGACCCTGCTGGCGGTCCGGGCCTGTTCTTCGTTTCCATGCCAATCGCGTTCAGCCAGATGGGCGCACTGGGCATCTGGGTTGGCGGGGCCTTCTTCCTGCTGGCCCTGTTTGCAGCTTTCACCTCGTCGATCTCGTTGATGGAAGTGGGCGTGGCGTGGCTGGAAGAGCGCGAAGGCGTGACTCGCCCTGGTGCGGCAATGGGCATTGGCTTCGTGCTGTTCATGATCGGCATGGGCTATGTCTTCTCCACCGACTTCATCGACTTTGCAGACATCATCACCGGCAACATCATGCTGCCGCTCTGCGCCCTGTTGCTGGCCATCTTCGCAGGCTGGATCCTCAGCCGCGAAATGCTGACCAGCGAACTTGGCGAAGGCACGATCATGAACCTCTGGCGCTTCATGTGCCGCTGGGTCGTGCCACCGGCGCTAGCCTTCATCCTCGTGCTTGGAACGCTGACCAAGCTGGGCGTGATCTAGCCAGGTACGTGCATCGGGATTGCGGAGAAGGGGGCGATTATCCGCCCCCTTTTTCTTTTGCGCACGGGCGAAATGCGCAGGCCAATCCGGCGCGCTGGATACTGCGGCAGGATGGGTCCTGTCACCGGACGTTTTGGCTTTCCTGTTCCGGTGGGGAGAACGAGGCGATGCGTTCTCCCGGCGGCGGAAGGTACAGGGTCGCAACCTGAACTTCCCCAATACCAAAACCTGACGCGGCCTCTGTCTCTTCCGCCCGTCACACTCTTCGGAAAACCGGAAGGCGCGGCCTGTCCGGCCTTTTGTGCTACGCCTTGATCAGGTCAGCGTACTGGATGGCAAAATCGTCCGTCGCCTGGATCAGCTTGTCGACAATTCCTGGCTCCATCGAAGAGTGCCCGGCATCCGGAATGATGTGGATGTCGGATTTCGGCCAGGCTTTCGACAGCGCCCATGCGGTCGACAAGGGTGTCACCACATCATACCGGCCGTGCACGATGACGCCGGGAACATCCTTCAGCTTGGTCCGCGCTTCGTCGAGCAGCCAGTTGTCCGATGCAAAGAAGCCGCGATTGACGAAATAGTGGCACTCGATCCGCGCGAAGGCGTCGACGAAATCATCTTCGTTGAACCGGGCAGGGGTTGTCGTCGGCCCCTTGATGGACAGCGTCTCGCCTTCCCAGCGCGACCAGGCGCGGGCGGCGTCGATACGCGCCTGCTTGTCATCCCCGATCAGGCGCTTGTGGAAGGCCATCAGAAGATCGTCGCGCTCATCTTCCGGGATCGGCTTGATGTAGCGGTCATAGGCGTCCGGGAACAGGCGGCTGGCACCGGATTGGTAGAACCACTGGATCTCGGCTTTCGAGACGAGGAAGATGCCACGCAGGACGAGGCCGAGCGTGCGTTCAGGATGGGTCACGCCATAGGCAAGCGACAGGGTAGAGCCCCAGGAGCCGCCAAATACCAGCCATTTGTCGACCCCGAGCGCGTCCCGGATCGTTTCCATGTCGTCGATCAGGTCCCAGGTCGTGTTTTCCCGCAATTCCGAGTGCGGGGTGGAGCGCCCACAGCCGCGCTGATCGAACAGAATGATGCGATATTTGCCCGGATCGAAAAAACGCCTCATTTCTGGGCTTGAGCCGCCTCCGGGGCCTCCATGTACGGCAATTACGGGAATCCCGTTCGGATTTCCCGATTCTTCCCAGTAAATTTCGTGAATTTCGCTGACTCGCAGCCTTCCAGAGCGTCTGGATTCCAGTCTCGGATACAAAATGCGGCGGTTGGAGCGTCTGTTCATGCAGTTTTCACTTATTCTCAGTCATATTGTGCGGTGTTACTGGACTTGTGCCAGTGGCAACCGTAAACATTATTGCAGGTGTGGTCCCAATCAGGTGTGCAGGTGGCTGTCAAATGCGTAGTATAGTTCTGGGTGCATCCCTATGCCTTCTGGCAGGATGCGCAACCGTTTCGATGGTATCCGGTGAGACTTCGGTTGAAACCAGTCTCACACAATCCCAGTCTGCCCTGCGTAAAGTTTCTGCTGAATATTGCACCGATGCCGTCAAGAAGGGCTGGATTGAAGCCACAGGCGGCCTTGCCGGCTTCGCGTCCACGCTGATCAACGGAAAATCTGATGACGAAAGCCGCGACTATGCTTCCCGCATTGGCGCGAAATCAGACGCCCCATCGCTGGTGCTGGCGCGCATCGTATCTGACGCCCAGGCCGCTCGCACCGGTCTGGCAGATGTCAGCCGCGAGGCCCGCGACGTGCTGGAAACCGGCGGGCAGGATTCCGCCAGCCGCGCCGATGTGATGAGCTATGAGCGGGCCTTGGTGCGCGCACAGATGGCCTATCGCAACTTCCAGGGCGCGCTCGGCGATGTCACGTCCCGGTCCGACATGGACATGGATATCGCGCCAGTTGACCGCGAGCTGAAATCCTTCGCAGACACAATCGACGATGCCCGCGACACCGCAGATGGCCTCGCTGACAAATACGCCTCGCTGAGCCGTTCGACGTCCTAGGTCGCTTTTCTAGGCTGGCTTTCGCGCGCCAAAGGCGCTGAGGGCCCACCCAACCAGCAACGCAACGCCGCCAATTGGGGTGATCGCCCCGAACCAACGCGGCGCGCCCAACGCCATCGCGTAGAGCGTTCCGGCAAAGATGATCGTTCCAATCGCAAACGCCCAGCCCGCCTTGCGCAGCAGGCCCGTGTTGCCGTGCAGGGAAATGGCGAGCGCGGCGACAGAATGCGGCAAGGCATAGAGCGTTGCGGTATGCCACCATTCAGTGCCTTCTGCCGTCAGCACACCTTCCAGGCCATGCGCGCCAAAGGCGCCCAGCGCCACAGCGGTAAAGCCCAGAAGGCCTGCGACCAATCCCAATGCGTTCATGCCATTCCACTCGGTTCTCTCGGGATCGCATAGGTCACAACCGCATGACTTGACGGCTTGTCCGCGCCTTCGATCCGCACATCCACTTCCATGACGGCCAGAGCCTGACCGATCTTCAATATACGCGCATCCGCGACAACCACATCCCCGATACAAGGTCGCAGGAAGTTGATGCTGAGATTGCTGGTGACGGTCATGGGTTCATGGCCCGTTTTCGTCATCACGGCCATGTAGGCGGCGGAGTCGACCAGCGACATCTGCGTCGGTCCGGAAATGTAGCCGCCCGGGCGCAAATTCGTTTCATCGGCGACCAGGCGCATCACGGCGCGGCCATCTTCCATCAGCGTGACTTCCGTTCGATTTTCTCTCGTCGCAAATGCGCCGCGCAGGAATGTATTGGCTTCGTCTGCCGTCATCTTGGTCATGATTTCGTGGGCTCCCTTTGCGTCACGGCTTGAACCGTCTGTGTGTGTCGTTCACCCTAGCCTTGGGACGTTGCCCGCCAAGTGGTGACGCGAAGGAAGGAAACGACATGCTGACAGCCGGAGATGAGTATCCGATTCACCAGACACCCGAACCCGTCGCCTTTTCAGGCTCGGACCGAAATTTCTACGACCGCTATTTCTTCAATGGCTATTCTCCCGATGGCGAGACATTCTTCGCAGCCGCGATGGGCATCTATCCGCACCTGAACATCATCGACGCTGCGGTGTCAGTGCTGAGGGGCGGGAAGCAACATTCGGTCTTCTTCTCGCGCCCGCTCAACATGGAGCGGATGAACACTTTCGTCGGCGGATTTTCCGTCGAGGTTCTGGAGCCGCTGAAACGCATCCGGCTGAAGGTGGAGGAAACCGAAGGCATCGCGCTGGACCTCGTCTTTGAGGGGCGGGCCTTCCCGATTGAGGAGCCGCGCTTCACGCGCCGCCAGGGTCCGCGCATGCTGATGGATGTGACGCGCATGACGCAGAATGGCCGCTGGGCAGGCAAGCTGCGCATTGATGGCACAGAGATCGATGTCTCGCCGGACAGCTGGACCGGCACGCGCGACCGCAGCTGGGGTGTGCGCCCGATCGGAGCGCAGGATACCCAGCCGCTAATCCCGCCGCTGCCGCCGCAATTCTACTGGATCTGGACACCGACCAATTTCCCGAACCTGTCCATGTTCTATCATGTGAACCATGATGAGACGGGCGAGGCGTGGAACACACGCGCCGTGCTGGCGATGGATGGCGCAGGGCAGGGCGATCTGATCCATCTCGACAAGCCGCACATGGATATCCAGTACACGTCCGGAACGCGGAGGATGAAGTCTGGCAAGTTGCACCTTGAAGACGGTCAGGGGAATGCACACACGGTGAGCTTTGAACCGTTCGGCACTTTCCTGATGAAAGGCATTGGTTATGGCCATCCGGAGCGCAAGCATGGCTCCTATCAGGGCGATCAGCTGTCCGTGCTGAGAGAGGATTACGAACCGGAAAAAATGGCATGGCAACAGCCGGAAAACCTGCACATCCAGGCCATTGCCCGGGCACGGCATGAAGGCCCGAACGGCTTGTCGTCAGAAGGGATCGGCGCGTTCGAGCAATTGTTCATGGGCCCGCATGCGCCAAGCGGCTTCAAGGACATTCTGGACGGCGCGGCCTAGCCCCAGAGTTCGGGCTTTGGCGGGCTGATCATTCCGTCCGTATAGGTCAGGCCGTGTGCCACATCCTCGGCGAGCCAGAGCGGTCCGTCGAGGTCGGTGGCATCGGCAAGGCCAGCCAGCAGCACGGCAGGCGCCATGGAGACGGAGCCCGCCACCATGCAGCCGATCATGATGCTCATGCCGCTGGCGCGTGCGGCCTGGACCATGCGGATCGCTTCGGTCAGGCCGCCTGTCTTGTCGAGCTTCACATTTACCGCATCATAGCGGCGGGCAAGGTCCTGTATCTCTGCGCTGGTGTGTGCGCTTTCGTCCGCACACACAGATACTGCGCCGGGCCGGCGCAGCAGCGCTTCGTCCTTGTCAGCGGGGAAGGGCTGTTCAATCAGGATGACGCCCAGTTCCGCCGCGCGCTTCACGATGCCGGGAAACTGGTCTGCCAGCAGGCCTTCATTTCCATCCACAATCAGGCGTGCATCGGGGCGGGCGGCGTGAACCGCTTCGATGCGCTCAAGATCCTCCGGGCCGCCAAGCTTCAGTTTCAGGAGTTTGCTGGGTGTGGATTTCGCGGCTTCTCCCATCGCTTCAGCAGAGTCGAGACTGACCGTGACGGCGGTTTCCACGGGCCTGGGTTCTGGCAGGCCCGCGAGTTTCCAGACAGGTGTGCCGGTCAGTTTTGCTTCGAGGTCCCACAGCGCGCAGTCCACCGCGCACCGGGCGGCCCCGGCCGGCATGGCATCCTGCAGGGCCTCGCGGCTGAGCCCTGCCTCGACCTGAGCCCGGACTGCATCGATCGCCGCGCGGACGCCCGGCTGGGTTTCGCTATAGCGGGGATAGGGCACACACTCGCCGCGACCGACCGCGCCATCCTGGCGTATGGTTACCAGAATTGTCTCCGCGCTGGTCTTCGCGCCGCGCGAAATGGTAAACGCGCGCTTCAGGGGCGAAGAAATATCAGTGATTTCAAGGGTCCGCTTGGCCATGTATGGTCCTGATAGATGAAATTTGAACAATCCTGCTTTTCAGGTCTTAAGCATGTTTGGATAGGGTGGGCAGGTATAAAAGTATCGCATGACAAACCCTAACACCCCCGAATTCGCGCTGGAAACCGGCGACGAACAGACTGTGCTCCGTGTCCTTGGCGACTGGACGGTGCGTACGGTTCATATCGTGGATGAGGGTTTGCGCGCCCTTGAGGGCGGCGCAGGGCTGAAACTGGATGTGTCCGGGCTCGGCCAGCTGGATACGGCCGGCGCATTCGTCATTGACCGGACGCTGCGCCAATTGTCGGGCACGCCTGCGGATATTGTTGGCGATCACCGCAATGCCGAAACCCTGATCGGTCAGGTCCATGCGGTCACTGACGTGGACGAGCCAAAGCGCCCGGCGCATGGCGGACTGGTCGACATGCTGGAGCGGACCGGTCGCGGCTTCATGAACATTCTGACCGAGTCGCGGAACATGCTCGCCTTTCTGGGCGAGACGCTCGTGACGACCTTCCGTCTGGTGCTGACGCCTTGGAAGCTGCGCTGGACATCGATTGTGTCTGTCATGGAAGAGGCCGGTCTCGATGCGATGCCGATCATTGCCTTCCTGTCGTTTTTTGTCGGCATGGTGGTGGCCTTTATCGGCGCGACGACATTGCGCGACCTCGGATCTGAAATCTTCGTGGTCGAATTGATCGGTTTTGCCATGTTGCGTGAGCTGGGCGTCATGATGACCGGGATCGTACTGGCCGGGCGAACCAATTCTTCCTTCACGGCGCAGATCGGCACGATGAAGATGCGTCAGGAAATCGATGCGATGCAGACGCTCGGCCTCAAGCCGATGGACGTTCTCGTGGCGCCGCGAATTCTGGCGATGGTCGTCACTACGCCGGTGCTGGCCTTTGTTGGCACGATTGCGGGCATTGCAGGCGGCGTGATGGTCGGCTGGATGGCGCTGGATATCAATCCGGCCCTGTTTCTTGATCGGCTCCGGTCCAATGTTCCGCTGGACCAGTTCTGGGTGGGCATGTCCAAGGCGCCGGTGTTCGGTTTTGTCGTCGCACTGATTGCCTGCCGTCAGGGCCTCAATGTTGGCGGGTCGGTTCAGTCGCTGGGCAGCAAGACGACAACGTCGGTTGTACAGGCCATTTTCTCGATCATCGTGATCGATGCGCTGTTCGCCATCTTCTACATGGAGATGGGCATATGACCGACGATTTCATCATCCGCATACGTGATCTCAAGACAGCCTATGGCGCGCATGTCGTGCATGAACATCTGGACCTCGATATCCGGCGGGGCGAAATCATCGGCATCATCGGGCCGTCTGGCTGCGGCAAGTCCGTCCTGTTGCGGGCGATCACCGGGCTGAAGCCGCCTGCTGCGGGCAGCGTGGAGGTCTTCGGCAAGCGGCTGGAAACCCTGGACGCCGAAGAGCGCGCCGCAGTGGAGCGCAGCTGGGGCGTGATGTTTCAGGATGGCGCGCTGTTCTCGAACCTTACCGTACGCGAGAACGTCATGGTGCCCATGAAGGAGCATACGGAATTGTCGCCGCAGCTCTGCCGCGAACTCGCCGACATGAAGATCCTGATGGCGGGCCTGCATGCCGATGCGGGGCCGAAATTTCCGTCAGACCTGTCCGGCGGCATGCGAAAGCGGGCCGCACTCGCCCGCGCGCTGGCTCTGGACCCGGAGCTTCTGTTCCTGGACGAGCCGACGGCTGGACTCGACCCGATCACGGCGGCCAATTTTGATGCACTGATCCGCGATCTTCAACGTGCGCTGGGCCTGACCGTCTTTCTTGTGACGCATGATGTGGATACGTTGCATGCGACGTGTGACCGGATTGCCGTGCTTGGCGAGAAACGCGTGCTGGCGGTCGGAACAATTGATGAGTTGAGGGCCTTTGATCATCCCTGGGTCCAGGAATATTTCGGAGGTCCGCGTGGGCGGGCCGCTGCGGGACACTAGAAAAGGAGCCCGGAGACAATGGAAACACGTGCGAATTATGCGCTGATCGGGGCGTTCGTGATCATTGCGACCATGGCGGTTGCGGTTTTCACGCTGTGGCTGGGCCAGTCTCAATTCCGGCAGGATTTCGAAGCCTATGACATCGTGTTCGAAGGCCCGGTATCCCTGGAGCAGGGGGCCTCTGTCCGGTACATCGGCATCAAGGTGGGCGAAGTGTCCTGGGTGCGGATCGACCGGGGCGATCCTTCCAAGGTTCGCGCGCGCATCCGCGTCGATTCCGAAACGCCGGTGAAGGTGGACTCGACCGCGTCGATCCAGCTGGCCGGTATCACGGGCATCACTTTCGTTCAAATCACGGCAGGCACACCCAACGCGGCCTCCCTGCGCGCGCGCCCCGGGCAGCCCGTGCCCGTGATCAAGGCAGAACGTACCCAGCTGGATGAGATCTTTGCAGGCGGCGCAGAGGCGCTGGGCAAGGCAACGCGCACGATCGAGCGGGTCAATCTGGTGCTGACGGATGAGAACATTGAATCCCTGTCGAAGACGCTGACCAATATCGAGCGCCTCAGCAGCCAGCTTGCAGCAAACGATGGCACAATGGCGCAGGCGACGACGACACTGCGTGACGTATCGGCTGCCGCGCAGCGCTTCGAGGAAGCGTCGGCATCCTTCGGGTCTTTCAGTTCCAATGCGGACAAACAGATCACGCAGTTCGGCGATGAAGCCAATGCACTCGTGGCGGACCTGAGAGATGTGACGGAGAGCGCCAACCAGGCCGTGGAGGAAAGCAATCGCGCCATCTCGGCGGCGGCTGATGCCATTGAGGGGCCGGCGACGAATGCCATTCAGGATGCGCGTCTTGCGAGCCGTGACCTGCGCGTGCTGATTGCGCGGCTGGACCGGGTGGCGCGTGAACTCGAACAGAACCCACAGGGCTTCGTGGTCGGAGACCCGGCCCCGTATGAGGAGAGCCGATAGATGATCCGTAAGCTTGCTATTTGCCTTGCAACGGGCGCTGCAGCCTGCAGCCTGGTTGCCTGTGTGTCCGTGTTGCCGGAACCGAAAGTGCCGCAGGGGCTGTATCGCTTTGCGGCGGTCGCCACCGTGTATGACCTAGAGGCGTCCATCGTCGTGCGCGAGCCGGAAGCGTCGCGCCTTGTCGCCGGACGGGCCATCGCTGCGGAGGATTCCTCTGGCGCGTTGAGGCTCGTGCCGAATGTGGAGTGGACCGATTCCTCCACCCGCCTGATGCAGATGGCAATGCTGGATGCGCTGGAAGGGAATGGGCCGGGCAAGGCGATTGTGCCCGAGACGGGCGCGCTCGCCGATTACGAGTTGGCGTGGCAGGTGACGGATTTCACCCTGTCCGGAACGACGGGCCGGTGCCGGGTACGCGCGACCCTTCTGGAAGGGGCGACGCGGGATGTTCTGGATCAGACAATTGTCTCGACCACGCAGCAGGCTGATGGCAGCTCGAATGCTGACCGGGCCAAGGCGCTGTCAGGGGCAGGGCAGGCCTGCGTGGACGAAGTTGCCAGCTTTGTCAGCCAGTACATCAACTCCCACGCGGCCGAACCCGAAAGCTGAACTAGCCGCTCTTCATCTGGTCAAACGGCAGGTCCTTGTCGACGCGGACATCCTGAGGCAGGCCAAGGACGCGCTCGGCGATGATGTTCTTCAGGATCTCGTCCGTACCGCCAGCAATACGCAGGCCAGGGGCCCACATGAAGCTCTGCTGGAAGATGGCGTCGGCCGGCATGCGGTCAGAATCCGTCAGGATGCCGTAATGGTCCTGCATCTCGATGGCCGAGTTACAGATATCCTGAAGATGGTTGGCCGTGATGATCTTGCCGATCGAGTTTTCCGGTCCTGGCGTCTGGCCGCGTGACAGGGCCGTCTGGGTGCGGAACTTGGTCAGCTTGTAGCCTTGTGCAGCGACGTACCAGTCGGCCAGCTTCTCACGGAATGCCTGGTCGGACATGGTGCCAGCCTGTTTGGCATAGGCCATGATCTCCGCCCAGTCCGGGCCCGGCGATCCACCAACGGCGAGACGTTCGTTCATCAGCGTGACGATGGCCACTTTCCAGCCCTGGCCGACATCGCCGAGGCGGTCGGAATCCTTGATACGGACGTCGGTGAAGTAGACTTCGTTGAACTCGCGACCGCCAGATGCCTGGTGGATCGGGCGCACTTCGACGCCAGCCTGTTTCATGTCCACGATGAACATGGTCAGGCCCTTGTGCTTCGGTACGCTTGGATCGGTCCGGGTCAGCAGGATGCCGTAGTCGGAGTAATGCGCGCCGGAGGTCCACACTTTCTGGCCATTGATGACCCATTCGTCACCATCTTTCACGGCACGGGTTTTCAGGCCTGCAACGTCAGATCCGGCGGACGGCTCCGAGAAGAGCTGACACCAGATTTCCTCGCCCTTCAGCGCCTTGCCGACATAGCGTTTCTTGTGCTCGTCAGACCCGAAGGCGATAACGGTCGGGATGCACATTCCGAGGCCGATGGTGAACGGGCCGGTCGGCGCGTCGAACTTGCCTTCTTCCTGGTTCCAGATGACCTGCTGCATCGGGGTGCCGCCACGGCCGCCGATTTCCTTTGGCCAAGTGATCTGGGCATAGCCGTTTTCGGCCTTGGTTTTCTGCCATTCCTTGGCGCGGCGCATGAATTCAGAGCCATCCACGCGCTGGCGCAGGGGCTTGTCGCCTTTCGGGTCAAGGTGCTTGCCGAGGAAAGCGCGTGCTTCGGCGCGGAATTCGGCTTCTTCTTTGGTATCGTTGAAGTCCATGTCTGTTTCCTCCTTATGCGGCGTTTTTGTTTTCGAGGGTGCGGACGAGTTTCTCTTTCCACACTTTCGGGGCGCCAGCCTGAACGGCCAGCAATTTGGCGCGGCGATAGAAGAGGTGGCAGTCCACCTCCCATGTGAAGCCCATGCCGCCATGAGTCTGGATGTTTTCCTTCGAGGCGAACCAGAAGGCTTCGCAGGCCGCGATGCGGGCCGCTGCAGCCGCTTCCGGCAGTTCCGCCGCGCCGGTTGAGACCGCCCATGCGCCGTAGAAACAGTTGGAGCGGGCCACTTCGTTCTTCACATACATTTCAGCCAGCTTGTGCTTGATGGCCTGGTTGCCGCCAATCGGACGGCCAAACGCGTAACGCTCTTTTGCATAATCCGTCGCCATTTCCAGCGCGCGGGATGCTCCGCCCAGCTGTTCGAAGGCGAGCAGGACAGCGGCGTGATCCAGGATCTGGTCGTTCAGCATTTCGCCGTCGCCCGCCTTTCCAAGACGCGTGGCCGGTGCCTTGTCGAAGACGATTTCGGCGTGGCTGCGGGTCGGGTCCAGCGTTTCAAGCGTCTTGCGAGTGACGCCTTCACCGGTCAGGTCGACGAGGACGAGGCTTGCGCCCGAACCTTCCTTGGCCAGCACGACAGCGTGTGTGGCAACGTCGCCATCGGTAACCGGAACCTTGGTGCCCGAAAGTGTGGAGCCGTCGAATGTGGTTTTCAGATTGGCCGCAGTCGGATTGCCGGGGCCTTCGCTTGCGGCGTAGCAGCCGACTACATCGCCGCTGACGATGCGGGGCAGGATGTCTGCCTGTTGCTCGGAAGATCCGGCGATCTTCAGCGCTTCGGTGAAAAAGTAGACGGTTGACGCCCACGGCACGGGCGCGAGCACGCGGCCCATTTCTTCTGCCAGTACGCAGACTTCCAGCAGGCCGAGGCCCAGGCCGCCATGTTCTTCCGGAATGGCGGTTCCCAGCCAGCCCATTTCGACGACTTTCTTCCAGACGTCGGCATTATGGCTGACATCGTCATCGTTCAGAACCAGACGGACGGCCGTCATGGGGCATTCGGATTCAAGGAATTTCCGGGCTTCATTGCCGAGGAATTTCTGGTCTTCGGAAAAGTCGAAGTTCATGTCGCTTGCGCTCCCCTTGTTGGCCGTTGGGCCACTCTATTTTCTCCAATGATCGAGAAAATAGCGCGCTTTACGTGCGCGGAAACCCGTCACCCAACGGAAACGCGTGAATCCACTTTCGATTGTGGAAAATGCCGATTGGGTAAAATTTGATCAATCCGTTTCACTGCCTCGAAACACCCGGCTGGCATTTTCCGGCGCTGAGATCGGGAGCTGTTGATGGCCAAGGCCGTATTTCACAAGGCGCAGCGCGTCTTCGTAAAGCCCGTAGGAACCTGGGCGTTGATCGAACAAGTCATTCCCCACTGGGTGAAGGACGTGGACGAGCCCCTGCGCGTTACCTATGAGTGCGGCCTGGGGCGCAGCTTTCAGGCGCATGAACTGGCCGCGGAAGACAGCCTGCCAGCCGATACACACCTGCAACGTCCCGAAGATGACGATGTCCTGCTGGAGCACTGGCACATTGTCCGCCGAAAGGCGAAATGGCGCGCACGCATCGGCGGCCCGGACCTCAGCGAAGTTGGCACGTTTCCGGTGATCATCACCGATGAGGAAGACCAGAGCGGCTGGCGCGTGTCAGGCGGAGAGTATGATCGGGACCCGCAGCGCATTGAACATCAGGCGCGGATGATCGCCTGCACACCGGACCTGTTGCAGACCGCGCGCCAGATCGCCGACGAGTACCAGGAAATGCCGGACTCATTTCCCTCAGAATTGAAAACTGTCGCGCAACGTTGCGCGTCCATCCTGCGATTTGTGTACCAGCTGGACGAAGAGGACGCGAAGCGTTCAGCGACGGTTGCCGCCGAATAGGCCCCGATCCCCCCTCAGCACCATGATCACGGCCAGGCCCATGACGGCGCCTGACAGGTTCGCTGCAATGTCGAGCCAGGACCCCTGACGACCTGCCTCGCCCATCATCTGCGCCACCTCCATCCCCGCGCCATACGCCGCCGCGATCGCAAGGCTCAGTATCGTGCGCGCCCGGCCCGGGCCCAGAGCGACGCCGAGCGGCGCGGCGAAGGACCCATAGGCGACGAAATGCTTCAACTTGTCCGACAATTCGGGGGCAGGGGTCTCGGCAGCCGGGATGAGCGACAGGTAGCAGATGGTCGCCGCGATGATCAGCGCCGCCAGCGCAGCCAGTGCGCGCAGGGCCGGATGGGACAGCAGAGTGGTCATATATAATTTGGGCTTTCTGCAAGCTACTGGGCACTGGCCCTCGACGTTGCCAGTGCAAAACCCTAACTGAAAGACTGGAATTCTGTTTGCCGGAGAAAACATGCGCACTGAAGCCCCCGTCGCCGTCCAATTGTCCGATTACACACCCTATCCGTTCGAGATCGAGCAGGTGGATCTGAGGTTCGACCTGCACCCGGACGAAACACTGGTGCGGGCAGACCTGAAAATCCGGCGGACAGGCAGTGCGGATGCCGCGCTGGAGCTGGACGGTGAGGCGCTGACGCTGAAATCCATCGCGATTGATGGCGAGCCGGTTGCGGAAAGCGCGTACGAGCTGACAGAGAGCGGGCTTGTCCTGAAAGACGTGCCGGATGCGTTCACACTGGTCACCGAAGTCGAGATCGCGCCTTCGAAGAACACGGCCTTGTCCGGGCTCTATATGTCAGGCGGTCGTTTCTGTACGCAGTGCGAGGCCATCGGCTTTCGCCGCATCACCTTCTACCCGGACCGGCCGGATGTGATGAGCCGCTTCACAGTGCGGATGACGGCGGACAAGGACGCGTATCCGATCCTGCTGTCCAACGGCACACCGGGCGAAACCGGCGATGTGGATGACGGGCGTCACTTCGCGGTCTGGGATGATCCACACAAGAAGCCGGCCTACCTCTTCGCGCTCTGCGCAGGCGACTATGATGTCTATCGCGACCAGTTCACCACGATGAGCGGCAACGTCATTGATCTCGCCATCCATGTCGACAAGGGCGATGCGGACCGCGCAGCCTGGGCGATGGACAGTCTCAAGCGTTCGATGAAGTGGGATGAAGAGACCTATGGCCGGGAATATGATCTCGGCGTGTTCAACATTGTCGCCGTGCGCGATTTCAATTTCGGCGCCATGGAGAACAAGGGGCTGAACATCTTCAACTCCGCTTATGTGCTGGCCGATGAAGCGAGCGCGACGGATGCGGATTTCGAGGCCATCGAGAGCATTGTCGCCCACGAATATTTCCACAACTGGACGGGCAACCGCATCACCTGCCGTGACTGGTTCCAGCTGTGCCTGAAAGAAGGCCTGACGGTCTTCCGTGACCAGAATTTCTCCGCCGACATGCGTTCGCGCCCTGTGCAGCGGATCAAGGATGTCATCCGGCTGCGCGCGCGCCAGTTTGCCGAGGACGCCGGTCCGCTGGCACATTCCGTGCGCCCGGAAACCTATGGAGCCATCGACAATCTTTACACGGCGACCGTGTATGAAAAGGGCGCTGAAGTGATTGGTATGCTCCGCCGCATTCTGGGCGAGGAAACCTATCGCAAGGGGATGGATCTGTATTTCGATCGTCATGACGGTCAGGCCGTCACGATTGAAGACTTCTATGCCTGCTTTGAGGAAGTCAGCGGTGATGACTTCACCCAGTTCCGCCTCTGGTATTCTCAGGCCGGAACACCGGAAGTGAGCGTGGAGGAATCCTGGGACCCGGAAACACGCGAAGTGGCCGTCACGCTGAAGCAGCGCGTTCCGGCAACGCCCGGCCAAACCCACAAGAAGCCGATGCTGATCCCGATGGAAATGGCCCTGATCGATGATGAAGGGAACATGGCCGAGTGGATCACCCTGTTCGAGGATGAAGAACTGACGCTGACCTTCGATCTTCCGGAAGGGTCAGAGCGTCCGCTGGTGTCCATCAACCGTGATTTCACGGCGCCGATCCGCCTCAAGCGCGACCTCGATCGTGACACCCAGCTGGCGATGATCCGTCTGGAGACGGACCCGTTCAATCAGTGGGACGCCGTGCAGACGCTTGCAAAGCAGGAAATCCTCGCCCTGTCCGAAGGCTCGCAGGCCGAGCCGGACGATGCGCTGGTCGAGGCGATCGCAACAGCAGTAACGGGGGCTTCGGATGATCCGGCCTTTGCTGCGCTGCTGGCGCGCCTGCCGGATGTGAACGAACTGTTCCTTGAGAGCCAGCCAGCAGACCCGGTGGCGCTGGACGCGGCGCGCAAGAAGCTTCAGGCGGCGCTTCATGGCAAGCTGTGCCAGTTTGCTGACGGCGTGCTGGGCAAGGCGTCTTCTGAGGCCTATGATCCGGGTGCAGAGCAGGCTGGAGAGCGCGCCCTGCGTACGGCGCTTATCGGTCTGATGGCGGCATCCGGCACTGACGATGCGGGCGAGCGCCTGCTGTCGCTCTACAAGGCGGCGACCAACATGACCGAGAAATTGTCCGCGCTTCGCGGGCTGGCCGGCCTGGAAGGGGAGGCCCGCGACACGGCACTCGCCGATTTCGAAGCCGAGTGGTCGTCCAATCCGCTCGTCATGGACAAATGGTTCGGCGTTCAGGCCGGCACCGGCGATGCGGCGACGATCCAGAAGCTGGCAGCGCACCCCGCATTCGATTTGCGCAATCCAAACCGCGTTCGCTCTGTGGCGGCGGCATTTGCGATGCAGAACCTTGCCGGCTTCCACGCGCCGGACGGGTCCGGCTATCGCGTGGTCGAGGACATCATCCTGAAAGCCGACACGGTGAACCCGGCCCTTGGGGCCCGATTGCTGACGGCGTTTGAGCAGTGGCGCAGCCTGGAGCCGAAAGCCAAGGCGGAAGCCGACGCCTGCCTGCGCAGGCTGCAAGCTGCTGAATTGTCTAAGAATTCTGCGGACATCGTTTCGCGCGCGCTGGGCTAGGGACAGAATCACCCCGGCTTTGGGTTAACGAAATCTTTCTCTTTGTTAAGAATTGCGCAACAATTACGCGTGAGAACCTGAGTTTAGTCTTGGGTTTAAGAAAAATCGGCGCGCAGAAAGAATGGTGTCCAACTCGGCCATCCCCTCTCAGATGGATGCCGCGGCAAAGGGAGTCGCGGAGCCTGATCGACGACGCCTGAAATGGACCGTAGCGGCGATTATCCTTCTGCTGGCCGGCGCTTTGGCGCTGAAAGCGTGGGATGAACGGCAAACAGCCGATTCAGCCATGCTGGCAGCGCTTGAGGCCAAGGCCAGTACGGTAGCCGCGCGGCTTGTCGGCCATGCGGGCACGGCCGAAATGGCGATGCGCCTGATCGAGGATACCGGGGCATCCCGCACCACCGTTGCCTCTGCCACGCCCGGTGTGGATGTGGTCGCCGCACTCAACGACGCGCGCAGTGCCCCGGCAGACAGTCGACTGGCCGCAGCAGTGCCCGTCGCAGAATCCATGCTGGCGAACGGGCACGGGATCGGCCTGTCGCGTCAGGGCGACCTTATCGTTGCCACTACGGCGCCGGACGGAGAGATCATCCTGGCGATGGCCCCGGCGGGCACCTGGCTGCCGGCGAGCAGCGGTCGTGACGGCATTTTCGTAACCGATACCCAGCTCAGCGCAGGCACAATGTTGCCGGAACTGTCCGGTGTGCGTCCAGCGACCGGATTTCGCGCACTCTCGACGCTGGAGCGCGCGGCCACGGGGTGTGCACCGGTCGGCAATAGTGCGCTGATGGTCTGTTCCAGCCGGGCTATGCCGCTGTTCTCTCTGGACGACCTGATCCGGCTGCTGATTTTTGGCCTGCTGCTGGCTGCGCCCATGCTGGTGATCCTCGGCTTGATGAATCGTTTGTCCGAGACGTCTGATGTGTCTCTTGTGGAGCGCGCCAACGAAGTTGAGGCTGATCGTTTCATGAGCCCCGTCATGCTGGGTGTCCGCGCCGGCTATTGGGAATGGTCGGACGATTCCAGCGCGGTTTACCTGAGTGATGCGGCCTCGGAACTGATGGGCATGTTCGGGGATGGTGAGATCACCGTCGACGAATTGCTGCAGCAGGTGCACCCGGAGCATCAGGCGCGCGTGCAGGAGGCGTTCCGCGTCGGCTACAAGGAAGGCTGGGTGCAGACAAGTTTCGTCACCAGTTTCCAGCCGCCCCGCTGGATGGAATTGCGCGGCAGTGTCACGACCAATGCGCAGAGCGGTGCCAATGTCTATGGCGGAGTCCTGCTGGACATCACCGAACGCAAGCAGGCCGAAGACCGCATGAAAGCCGCCGAACGCCGCTTGCGCACGGCAATTGAAGGCTTCAACGGACCGTTCGCCCTGTGGGACAATCGCAAGCGTCTTCTCTATTGGAACCGGGCGTTCGCATCCGACTTCCAGCTGGAAGAGACATTGCGGCCAGGTATGGCGCATCACACGGTGACGATTGCGCGGGCCGGGGCGCTGCGCGCGGAACATCCGTCTCAGGAAGACCAGCGCACCGTTGTGCTGGAACTCAATTCCGACCGGTGGGTCAAGCTTGTCGAGCGTCCCACGCTGGACGGCGGCCTGATCTCTGTCGGTGTGGATGTGACGGAGAATGTGCGCAACGAAGAAGAGCTGAAGAAGCAGAAAGCCAAGATGCACAAGACCGCGCTCGACCTGGAGCGGTCAGAAGGTCGTGAGCGCGAACTTTCGCGGAAATATTCAGAGGAAAAGGCCAAGGCAGAGCACGCCGCGCATACGAAATCCGCCTTCCTTGCGAATATGAGCCATGAGCTGCGCACACCTCTGAATGCGATCAACGGGTTCTCGGAGATCCTTTCGAACGAGCTGTATGGTCCGATGGGGGATGAGCGCTACAAAGGCTATGCGCAGGACATTCTGACCTCCGGGCAGCATTTGCTGGACATGATCAACGACATTCTCGACATGGCAAAGATCGAGGCCGGGAAGATGACGATCGATCCGCAGCCGATCGATCCGGTTGATCCGGTGGACGCGGCCGTGCGCATGATCCGCCGCAAGGCAGAAGACAAGCAGATCGAGATGAAGCTGGACACCCAGCCAAACCTGCCGGAGATTGATGCGGACCACCGCGCGATCCGCCAGATGGTGCTGAACCTGGTTTCCAACGCCATCAAGTTCACTGACGAGGGCGGCAAGATCACCGTCACGGTGGAGCAACGCGGACCGGAAATCTATGTCGGCGTCACCGACACAGGTATCGGCATCCCGGCAGAAGACCTGCCACGTCTGGCAACGCCGTTTGAGCAGGTGTCCGGCAGCAAGGATCGCAATTACGAAGGTACCGGGCTGGGGCTTGCGCTGACCAAATCCTTTGCCGAAATGCATGGTGGGCGGATGATCCTGTCATCCATCGAAGGCGAGGGGACAACCGTTGCCTTTACCTTGCCGATCACCGGGGCACGGGAGCTGGTCGAGGAGGCCAGGGCGCGCGACGTCGCCTAAGGGCGGCAATTCCACTCTGTAATGCGGGAACCATCTGGCGTGATGTCGACAACGCCCCATGCGCCGGTTTTCAGCTTGCGGTCCAGCCGATCCGGCTGGGCATCCACGACATCCGGCAGGAAGCGTGCAATGCCATTTGATGTGACGATGAGCGCGGTATCGCCAGAGCCAAGACTTGCCGCACGCGAGAGCAACTCACGCCACCCCTTGCGGAGCGCATCAGGATTGACCAGCCAGCCATCCGGAGGTGTTGCGTCGCGTTCCCACGCTTCCAGCGCAGCGTCACCAATGCGGGCAAGCACCTTATCTTCCGGCTGGTTTTCATCCGGGCCATAATCGACTTCTGTCAGGAAGGGCAGGACGATCAAGGCAGGGGATTTGGTTCGCATGCCGATCATGGCGCGCGCCGTCTGGCGTGTGCGGGCGAGGGGAGAGCAGAAGGCGGCGACAAAGCGCGTATCGCTGAAATGTGCGGCAAGTGCATCGGCCTGCGCCAGTCCGGAGGATGAGAGCGGCAGGTCCGTGCGTCCGCCGACGCGGGTGACGGTATCGCCCTTGTCGAACGTGTTGCCGTGCCGAACGATGATAAGCCGGGCCATACGTGTCAGTCCTTCAGCGGATCGCCATGCTGCGCGATCAGGCGCTCTGCCAGCGCGACATCTTCGGGCGCATCAATGCCGGGGATGGCAATTGCGTCCGGTTCGACCTCGACACACTGAATGCTCATGCCGTTTTCCAGGAAGCGGAGCTGTTCCAGCCCTTCAAGGGTCTCGTAGTGTCCTTCCGGCAGGCTCACATATTTGCGGAGCGCATCCAGACGGTACGCATAAAGACCAATATGGCGACACACGGGAGACAGGGGGCCGGCGCTGCGCAGTGTGCCTTCCTTGCGGATTGCGGGGATGAGGTTCTTTGAAAACCAGAGCGCGCGACCGGAGGTGTCGTGCGCCAGCGTCGTGCCGGAGAAGGGCGTCGTTTTCTTGTGCGCGCGGAAATCGTCCAGGGCCTGCCAGGTGAGGCGCACATAGGGCGTTGCCGCGTCTGCACCAGATGTCGCCGCCGCTTCGGCCACAGCGACGACGTGGGAGGGCGGGGTGAACGGGGAGTCGCCTTGCAGATTGACCACGACGTCAGGTGATACGCCCATCGCCTCCACTGCGGCGAGCGCCCTGTCTGTGCCGGAGGGCACGTCCGGATCTGTCATCACCACGTCGATGCCAAGTTCGCGGCAATGATCAGAGATCCGGGCATCATCGGTTGCGACGACACTTGTGGCATCTTCCAGCGCGGCAGCGGCGCGAGACGCCATCGCCGCGACGCGGCTGACCATGGTGCGGCCGGCAATCTCGACGAGCGGCTTTCCGGGAAAGCGTGTGGAGCCGTAACGGGCGGGAACAACAATCAGCGTTTTCATGGCCGCGCCTTACATGACCCGCGAGGAATTGCCCACCTCATCTTCGCGCAATTGTTGCATCAGGCCAATGATTGGCGCGACCCATTGCAGGGCCTCTTCCTCAACGCCTTCATCGCGCAGGAAGCCTGTAAGCGCCGGGACGAGTTGGTCGCTTTCCCCGCATTCGATCAGGGCCATCTCCAGTTCCGGCACGACGACATTCTGGAAGCTGTCAGCGAAATTCTGGAGATCGTCGGTGCGGGACATCAGGCGCATCGTCGCGAAGGTGTTGAGATCGCCCTCGCTGTTGGTGATCCGCTTCAAATCGTTGATCAGGCCCCGATTTTCAGATGCGAACTCGCCAAGGATGCGATCGGTCTTGTATTCCACCCATTCCTGCGTGCAGGGCTCTGGGGCTGTGACACAGGCGGCAAGGGGGCAGGCGGCAAGTGCCAGTGCAGCAAACAGGCGGTTCATGGGCGTCCTCCGATACAATTCCTGAGGCACCCTAGTCCTGATGCCCGGAGGCGCAAGACAGGTCGTTCAGCGCCGTGAAAAAACCCCGGCGCAATGGGACCTGCGCCGGGGGCTTCCGCCTATGCATTCCGTGCAATGCGCTCGCGGAATTTCTTATTCTTCAGACGTGTCGGTTTCGACCGTAATCGTGTGGGTGGATTTGGAGTGAACCTGCTTCTTGAAGGCTTTCTTCTCCGCCGTATCGAGCTTGTCGCTGTCCATCACGGTTTTGATCGTGGCCTTGGCGGTCAGCGCGCCCCTGTCGCCTTTGACGCAAGCGATCTTCACCTTTTTCGCTGCGTCCTTGCCGGCTGTCTTCTCGAGGATGCGGGTTTCGCCGGTTGCCAGATCGGCTGTGCGGCATTCTTCAACAAGGTCTGTCAGCGCCATGTGCGTGCCTTCAATCTCGTGTTCGAACTCGTCCCCATAAGCAAGATCGATCTTGCGCTCGAGTTCGTCAGCATGCATGCGAATGCGGGCTTCGAGATTGGCGATCTGCGGTTCAAGGTTGCGTTCCCAGGCCTCAGCTTCGGCTTCAGCCCTCTCGGCCATTGCCTCTGCATGCATTTCCCATTTCTCAGCCTGTCTTTCGATGTTCTCGGCCCAGGCCTCCCATTCTTCTTCCGTCTTCGGCATGGTTTCTTCCGTGAAGCTGACAGCCAGCTCCATCTCGCGATTGAACTTTTCGTCAAAGCCGTCGAAAGCGAGTTCGATCACCGGCATGGAGCTGACAAGACTGTCGATCTTCGCTGTCTCGGCTTCGATCCGCGCGGTGAGGACCTCGATTTCACGGTCAATGTTCGGATTTTGCGGGTGGATGTTGAACGGCTCCCCGATGATCACGATCTGGCGATCTTTCACCTGTTCGCCATCGACATAGACGGTGCCGCTGTCGATGCGAAGGCTGTTCGAGGTTTTCAGTTCACGGATTTCCTCGCTGGAAGGGGCCTTCGGCGGCATTGGGGCTGCGCCTGGTTGATCCGGCAGGGGCGCGCCAGACAGTTCGGCCATGTCGACTGTGGTGTCCACTTCCGCAGAGGCGCAGGCCGAGGCCACGAAACCGGAGCTGAGCAGGGCCGCGCTGCCGAGCAGGCCGGAGATGCCAGCGCCCATGAGGCGACGAGAACGGGATGGGCTTGGCGTGGTCATGCGGATCAGTCTTTCCTTGAGGGCGTGGGTGAGGGGCAGGCTCGCCGCAGCGGTCAGCCGTTCCGGCAAGGAGAGCTGCACGGCTTTCAGGAGCGTTTCGCCGTAGGCGTGCGGCGAGGACGCGCCGGATTTCAGGACATCGCTGTCGCAGGCGGCTTCCTGGTCTGTGCGGAAGGCGCGGCGCGCCATGTATGCCAGCGGGTTGAACCAGAGCAGGGCAACGAAGATCTCCGACACCTGCAGGGCCCAGAGGTCACCCCGTTTGATATGGGTCATTTCATGGGCCAGCGCGGCGCGTTGCTGGCTTTGGGTGTAGTCCTGCTCAAACCAGGCGGGCAGCAGTACGGTCGGGCGCAACAGGCCGGAGACGAGTGGACCGGAGGAGATGAAGCTGGTGGAGACTTGCGGCACCTTCTTCATGCCAACCTGACGGGCGACGGCTTCGGCGAGACGCGCCAGTTCCGGTGAGGGCGGCATTTCTTCCCGGCGCAGCGTGTTCATGAAGCTGTGGTGCGCCCAGCTGCTGCGCAGGATCATGTACAGGGCTCCGCCAGCCCAGATTGTGAGCAATGTGCCGAGTAGCAGTCCGCCGAATATCGGATCGGATACTTCCGGGAACATCCCATGGCCGGCTGTGGTCTCAAGTAGGGGGCTCGATTCCACAGGACCGGAGGCTGGCGGAACCCCGATTGCGTGAGTCATGTTGCCCGCAGGTTCGGGCAATTGAAGCAGAACAGGCCCAGCTTCAGCCGTTGCGGTTGTGGCGGGCATCGGGGATTGGAATCCCTGGAAGATGCCTGCCAGCGGCGAGGGCATGGAGAGGGGCGGCAGGACCAGCCGGGCGACCGGGATGGCCCACAAGGCGTAGGTGACGCCCGCGCCGAACTGGCGAGCCACATGCTTGCGTGCGACCAGAATGAGGGCGATCAGGATCGACACCGCGATGACGGTTTGTGCGGCGTAGCTGATGTTCAGGCTGTTCAGATCGAAAATCATTTCTTCAACTCCCCCAGAAGCTTTTCAAGTTCCGCAATATCGTCTGCGGTCAGGCCGCGCGTGTCTGCCAGATGGGCAACCAGAGGGGCGGCGCGTCCGGAAAAGACCTGGTCGACAAACTGGCGGGCGGCGCCGGCCTTGTAGGTGCCTTCTTCGATCAGCGGAAAATAGAGATAGCGTCGGCCGTCCTCTTCGGTGCCCAGTGCGCCCTTTTCGACAAGGCGGGCCAGAAGCGTTTTGACCGTGCGGCTGGTCCAGTCTTTCTCGGACCCCAGCGCATCGTGAACATCCGCGGCCGCAAGGCCGGGCCGTTTCCACAGAACGCTCATGACTTCGAGTTCGGCGTCAGAAATCTTCATATGTAGAACCCCTCTCTGGACTACAAGCGTAGTCGTAAGCGATGACTACATTCGTGGTCAACATCTTTTCGATGACACATTCGTAAGGTGCAGAAGGTGACAGGAATCCGCTGCGCTGTGGCTTCTATTCGTCGACGCAGTCGAGTACGGTCCTGTAAACAAAGTGGAGGAGCCGCGATGAAACGTGTCATAATTGCTGCGATTGCGGTCGCCACATTGCCCGCAGGGTGCGCGACGACTGGCAGCTCGGGCGATCTGGGGCGCGTGCTGGGCGAGGTGCTGAACCAGCAGACCGGCGACAGCTCCCTCACACAGGCAGAAATCGATGCAGGCCTGCGCGAAGCGCTGACGGTGGGCACCAATCTTGTTGCGGCCCAACTGGGCAAGACCAATGGCTATTTTGGTGATCCCGAGATCCGCATTCCGTTGCCGAAGACATATCGCGACATCCAGTCCGGCCTGTCCCGCGTCGGGGCGAGTGGCCCGCTGGACGATCTGGAGCTGCGCATGAACCGTGCGGCGGAAGACGCCGTGCCGGAGGCAAGGGCGCTCGTCCTGAACGCCATTCGCCAGATCACCATCGAAGATGCCGTGCGTATCCTGAATGGCGGGGACACGGCAGCGACGGATTTTCTGCGCGGCAAGACCGAAAGCCAGCTTCGGGCGTCCTTCTCGCCCTATGTCAGAACCTCCCTCGCCCAGGCGGGGGCGTTTACGTCTCTTGAACAGGTGGCCAATAGCTATGGCGTTGGAGGCGTCACGACGACGCTTCAAAATGATTTGACGGACCACGCGGTCACGCTCGGTCTGGATGGGCTGTTTCACTATGTGGCCCTCGAGGAGAAGAAAATTCGTGAGAATCCTGTGGCTCGGACGACGGAGCTGTTGCGGCGCGTCTTTGGATCGAGGGGCTGATGCGTCGCTTTACGTATGAAGCCAAAGCCGGCGGAGACATGGCCGGCATTGAATTCGGTGATCCCATCAAGCCTTTCTCGGCGGTGTGGCTGCACGCAACCGGATTCAATGGAATGACCTATCAGTCATTGCTGGCACCTCTGGGCCTGCGCCAGCGCGTGGCTGCGCTCGACATGCGCGGTCATGGACGCTCCACGCTTCAGGCCAAACCGGGCAAGATGAAATCCTGGAAACGCCACAGAGACGATGTGATCGAATGGCTGGAAAAGGAAGCGCCACATGGTGTCATCCTTGGCGGGCATTCCATGGGGGGATGTGTTGCGCTGATGGTGGCGGGCAAGCGCCCGGATCTCGTGAAGGGTCTGGTGCTGGTTGATCCTGTGATCATGTCGAAGTCGATCTATTTCTGGCAACACATGCTGACGCCGATCTCGTTTCTGTTGCCGAAGAATGGCATGGCGCGCCGGGCGAAGAAACGCCGCGCCGAATTCGGCTCGTTCCGCGAAGCGCTGGAATCCTATACCGGTCGCGGCGCATTCAAGACATGGCGGGAACCCTTCCTGGCCGACTATCTGCTGGATGGGATTGAACGTGTCGATCACAATCCGATCGACAGTGGCGATCAGTCGTGGCGGTTGCTGTGCGAACCGAAATGGGAGTCCGCCACATTCGCGGCCCAGCGAAACCGCCCATGGAGCGCGCTGCGCCGTGTGAAGAAGCACAAGATCCCGATGACCATCCTGCGGCCCACGCGCGATTCCGTGATCACGGACAAGGTGCGCGCGAAGCTGATCCTGACCTATCCGGCCATGATGATGAAGGCGGTGCGGGGGACGACCCACTTCCTGCCAATGGAAGCGCCTTATGAAGTGCGGGACCAGTTGTCTGCGTTCCTGGCGCGGCTGGTGGAGCGGTTCACCCTGGAAGAGGACGCCTTTGTGGAGCGGTCCCTGAAAGTTCGCCGGCGCGGGGCCCGATAGGGCAGGGCGGGCCTCACTTTAGAAAAGCTCAGTGGTGGAACATTCTTGCAGCGTGTAAGGATGGGCGGTTGCCATTGGAGCTAAGCCCATGCCGCTGGATATCCTGGCTTTGCCGGGGGTGGAAATCGCCATCGTGCTGTTGCTGGTGGTGATCGTGTTTTTCGGCTTTATCCGGGAAATCCTGCCATCAGATGTCGTGGCGCTGCTGGCCATGGGCGCGCTGTTGCTGACCGGCATCCTGTCGGTCCCGGAAACGCTTGCAGTCTTCTCCAATTCCGCGCCGATCACGATTGCGGCCATGTTCGTCCTTTCTGCTGCGCTGGAGCGAACAGGCGTCATTGATGCTGCGGGCCGGATGGTGACACGCCTGGCCGGACAGGCGTCGCCCATTGTCGCCATGCTGGCCATGATGCTTGGCGTGATGGTGTTGTCTGCGTTCATGAACAACACGCCGATTGTGGTCATCCTGATCCCGGTCGTGATCCAGTTGGCGCGCAGCCTGGGCATCTCGCCATCAAAGCTGCTGATCCCGCTCTCCTTTGCGGCCATCTTTGGTGGCACGACGACCCTGATCGGCACGTCGACCAACATCCTTGTGGACGGTGTGGCACAGGAAGCAGGACTTGCGCCTTTTGGCATGTTCGAGATCACAGCGGCCGGAGCGATCCTGGCGATTGTGGGCGCAGCATATCTGGGCTTGGTGTCTCCCTTCCTGCTTCCGACGCGGGAGTCCTTGATTGATCTGTTGCCGGATGCTCGCAATCGGCGCTTCCTGGCTCAGATCCTGATTCCGCTCGGCTCACCCCTGATCGGGAAAACTGTCTCCGAAACCGGCTTCAGCGCCGAGAAAGGGTTCAAGGTCATTGACGTGTTTCGTGAGGGATTGTCCCTGCGGGCAAATCTTCGGGAGCTGACCATCGAGGCAGGGGACCGGGTGGTTCTGCGCTCGCCGGTATCGGAAGTCCTGACGCTGAAGGAAGCCGGCAGCATCGCCATTGGCGCGTCGGCCAGCGATGTCCGCCCGGCATTCGAGCCCATCCAGACCAGCGAGACCGTAATCATGGAGGGCGTGATCGGGCCGCAATCGCGCCTGATCGGACGCTCCCTCACCGGGCTTGGCCTTGCGCGGCTCTATGGCGTCTATGTTCTGGCCATTCATCGGCGAGGAGAAAACGTCACCAATACTCAAGAGATGCGGTTCGATGTCGGCGACACGGTCCTGCTTGAAGGGCCGGCGCGCGGGATGCGGCAATTGTTCGATGACGGCATTCTGAACAATCTGACCGAAACAACCGAGCGGGCGGTCCGGCGCGGCAAGGCTCCGATCGCGATTGCGGCGCTGGTGGCGGTGATGGGGCTGGCGGCGCTGGGCGTGTTGCCAATTGCGGCGCTTGCGCTGATCGCGGCGACGGCGGTGGTGGCGCTCGGCTGTCTGGACCATCAGGAAGCCTATCGCGCAATTCGCTGGGACATCCTGATGCTGATTTTCGGCATGCTGGCGCTGGGGCTGGCCATGGAGAAGTCCGGCGCGGCGAGCCTGCTGGTCGGACACTTGGCAGAGCTGACCGCCGGGTTCGGCCCGATTGCGGTGCTGGCCGTGCTGTATCTGGTGACATCCTTCCTGACGGAGATCATGAGCAACAATGCCGCCGCAATCCTGCTGACGCCAATTGCCATCGGACTGGGAACGCAGCTTGGCATTGATCCGCGGCCATTCGTTGTGGCGGTGATGTTTGCTGCCAGTGCGAGCTTTGCGACGCCTATCGGGTATCAGACGAATACGCTGGTCTATAGCGCGGGCGGGTATCGCTTCTCGGACTTCCTGAAGATAGGTGTGCCGTTGAACCTTGTGATGTTTGCGGCCGCCATGATCGTCATTCCGATGTTCTGGCCGCTGGGCTGAGCGCTACCACAGCTCCCGGTCAGGGGAGGCGGCATCGGCCAGCTTGCCCATCAGGCGCTCCAGCTCATGCTGTTCGTCCTCGGTCAGTGCACCTGACAGCTTCTGCTCTTCCGCCAAGGCGATCGGGACGATCAGCTCATACACTTCGCGGCCGGACGGCGTGAGGAAGAGCTGGGACCGACGGCCATCGGTTTCCGAGGTCTTGCGCTCCAGATAGCCCATCTGGATCATCGCAGCGATTGCGCGGCTGACCGCAACCTTGTCCATCGCCGTGGACTGTCCGATCTCTGTCGCGCTGATGCCGGGCCGGTCTCCGACCACGGCCATGACGCGCCATTGCCAGATCGTCAGGCCGAACTCGCGATCATACAATTCCGCAATCCGCGTCGAGATCGTGTTCGACAGGACGGACAGCCGGTAGGGCAGGAATTCGCGCAGGCGAAGCAGGGAGACATTGTCGGAATCTGGCATGCCCTATTGATTGAGGGTTGCGCGCGTCCTGTCAATTAGTTACATATGAAACTAATAGATTTGATCCCGATATCATAATTGGAGCGCGCACATGGCAGACCTGTTTGAAAACCCCGCCGGCCTTGATGGTTTTGAGTTCATTGAATTCTCTGCACCGGAAAAGGGCATGCTGGAGCCCGTGTTCGAGACGATTGGATTCACCAAGGTTGCCCGCCACCGCACCAAGGATGTTGAGCTGTGGCGCCAGGGCGGCATCAACCTGATCACCAATTACGAGCCGCGCTCAGCCGCCTGGTATTTTGCGCGCGAGCATGGCCCGTCTGCCTGTGGCATGGGCTTTCGTGTACGTGACGCCCGCAAGGCATACCAGCACCTGCTGGCGCAGGGCGGCGAACCGGTGAACGTCAATACCGGCCCCAGCGAACTGCACATTCCGGGCATCCGCGGCATCGGCAATTCGATCATCTATCTGATCGACCGCTATGGCGACGATCTGGACATCTATGACATCGACTTCGAATACCTGCCGGGCGTGGACAAGCACCCCGAGGGCGCGGGCTTCAAGCTGATCGATCACCTGACGCACAATGTCTATGGCGGGCGGATGAAGTATTGGGCGGACTTCTACGAGAAGCTCTTCAACTTCCAGGAAATCCGCTACTTTGACATCAAGGGCGAATATACCGGCCTGACCTCCAAGGCGCTGACAGCGCCGGACGGCAAGATCCGCATTCCGCTGAACGAGGAAGGCGAGGGCGGCAAGGGCCAGATCGAGGAATTCCTGCGCGAGTACAATGGCGAGGGCATCCAGCATATCGCGCTGATCTGTGACGATCTCTATGCGTGCTATGACCGCCTGAAAGAGCGCGGTGTTCCCTTCATGACCGCGCCGCCGGCCACCTATTACGAGATGCTGGACGGACGACTGCCCGGCCATGGCGAAGACGTCGAGGGGCTGAAGGCGCGCGGCCTGTTGCTGGACGGCACGACCGAAGGCGGCGAACCGCGCCTGCTGATGCAGATCTTCGCGCAGGCCCAGATCGGCCCGGTCTTCTTCGAGTTCATCCAGCGCAAGGGTGACTACAAGGACGGCTTCGGCGAAGGCAATTTCAAGGCCTTGTTCGAAAGCATGGAACGTGACCAAATCCAGCGAGGCGCATTGAAGGTCGAAGAGGACGCATGAGCGACGACAATCCCAAATGGTCGGGCATGATGATGTCGGGGGGCGCTACTTTAGGCGCCATTATAGGATATGTCGTGTTTACCAATTTACTGGAAGTGCCAGAAGCTGGCCCGGGAGAGGTTTTCGGCAGAACATTAGCTGGGACCATAAGCGGAATTCTGCTGGGTACTCTTTTGGGCTGCGCCATTGGTTTCGGGGTCGGAAAGGTGTTGGAGAAACTCAACATTAAACATTGAGACTGCGATGAACCAGGAAATGAAGAAGATTGAACTGTCTCCGCCCCGGCTCTTCCGAGCGTCACGCTGGGCCTCGGGATCGGCAGCTGGTTCAACGCATGGCGGCGCGCAAAGAACGCCGCAAAAGACTGAATGGGAGATATGAAATGGCATCACCCGCCCCCCTGAAAGGCGTTCACCACGTCGCCTATCGCTGCAAGGACGCGAAGGAGACGGTGGCGTTCTACCGCGATGCGCTGGGCATGGATTTCCAGCTGGCGATTGCAGAAGATCATGTGCCGTCGACTGGCGCATATGATCCGTACATGCACATTTTCCTCGATGCGGGGAATGGTAATGTGCTGGCCTTCTTCGAGCTGCCGAACCAGCCCGATATGGGCCGCGACGAGAACACGCCGCAATGGGTGCAGCATATCGCCTTCCGCGTCGGCTCTCTGGACGAGTTGATGGCGACCAAGGCGCACCTTGAAGGCATGGGCCTCGACGTGCTGGGCCCGACGCATCACGGCATCTTCAAGTCTATCTATTTCTTCGATCCGAACGGCCACCGCATCGAACTGGCAGCTGATATTGGTACGCCGGAACAGATGAAGCAGCTGAAAGACGTTGCCCAGCCCATGATCGACGAATGGAGCGAAACCAAGAAAGCGCCGAGGCATGCGGCCTGGCTGCATGAGAAGATCGCAGACGAAAGCTAGCAGGAGTGGGAATGGATCGATACGGCTTAAACACGCCCGAAGCGAAGAAGATCATATTCTTTGTTTGGTTAGCTTATATTGCTGCTTTCGTGTTGTTGATTGCCTTGAGTCAGGTTTTTCAATTTGAGTCGGCTTACTTCTTCATATTGTTTCTGACCTTCCCCGTGGTCGCCTACAACATCGTTCAGCGCCAAAAAGAAAAGTTTGAAAAGGACGAAGAATGAAACTCGCCACACTGAAGAATGGCGCCCGTGATGGCCGCCTTGTTGTCGTCTCGAAAGACCTGACGCGCTATACGGATGCGGCGTCGATCGCGCCGACGCTGCAGGCCGCGCTCGACAAATGGGACGTCTACGCGCCGAAGCTGCAACAGCTGGCCGAGCAGGTCGAGCTTGGTTCTGTACCGACCGCACGCTTCCATGAGCATGATTGCGAAAGTCCGCTGCCACGCGCCTATCAGTGGGCGGACGGGTCTGCCTATATCAACCATGTCGAACTGGTGCGGAAAGCGCGCGGCGCCGAAGTGCCGGAAAGCTTCTATGATGATCCTCTGATGTATCAGGGCGGCAGCGACGCCTTCCTTGGGCCGCGCGACGCGATTCCCCTCGGCGACACGGCCTGGGGCTGTGACATGGAAGGGGAGATTGCGGTTATTACCGATGACGTGCCGATGGGCGTCAGCGAAGCCGACGCCGCCGGTCACATCAAACTGGTCATGCTGTGCAATGACGTGTCCCTGCGCGGCCTGATCCCCGGTGAACTGGCCAAGGGATTCGGATTCTTCCAGTCAAAGCCGCCGAGCGCGTTTTCGCCCGTCGCGGTGACACCGGACGAGTTGGGCGACGCGTGGAAAGACAGCCTCGTGCACCTGCCCCTGCGTGTGGATTATAATGGCGAGCCTTTCGGCCGCGCCGAGTCCGCAGAAGATGCCACGTTCAGCCTGGCACGTCTGGTGGCACATGCCGCCAAGACGCGGCCCCTGACGGCTGGCACGGTGATCGGCTCTGGCACGGTGTCCAACAAGGGCGCCGATGGCGGTCCCGGCAAACCTGTCAGCGAGGGCGGTCTCGGCTATTCCTGCATCGCCGAAATCCGCATGATCGAGACCATCGCCAGCGGCGCGCCCAAAACTCCGTTTATGTCGCCTGGCGATATCGTGCGGATAGAGATGCTCGACAAATCGGGACATTCGATATTTGGATCGATTGAACAAACGGTCGAGCAGGTCTAGAAGGTCTGTTGCACCGCAGCATGACCTTAGGGGAGGCCCGCACTTCATGGCGAGCAAAGTATACAAGACAGCCGCAGACGCGCTGGACGGCGTATTGTTTGATGGCATGACGATTGCCGCAGGGGGCTTCGGCCTGTGCGGCATACCGGAATTGTCGATCGCAGCGATCCGGGAAGCCGGCACGAAAGACCTGACGGTCTATTCCAACAATGCCGGCGTGGATGATTTTGGTCTCGGCCTCCTGTTGCAGACAAAGCAGATCAAGAAGATGTGCGCGTCCTATGTCGGCGAGAATGATCTGTTCATGAAGCAGTATCTTTCCGGCGAACTGGAACTGGAATTCAACCCGCAGGGCACGCTGGCCGAGCGCATGCGCGCCGGCGGCGCTGGCATTCCGGGCTTCTACACAAAGACGGGCGTCGGCACGCTGGTCGCCGAAGGCAAGGAAGAGAAGGTCTTCAATGGCGAGGCCTATATCCTGGAAGAGGGGATCTTCGCCGATCTCGCCATCGTAAAAGCCTGGAAGGCCGACACAACCGGCAATGCGATATTCCGGAAGACCGCGCGCAACTTCAATCTGCCTGCCGCGACCTGTGGCAAGGTCTGCGTCATGGAGGTCGAAGAAATCGTCGAGCCCGGCGAACTGGACCCGGACGCCATCCACCTGCCGGGCATTTATGTGCATCGTCTCGTGCAGGGCACATTCGAGAAGCGGATTGAACAGCGGACTGTCCGCAAGAAGGAGAGTGCCTGATGCCCTGGGATCGCGATCAGATGGCGGCACGCGCCGCACAGGAACTTGAAGACGGCATGTATGTGAACCTCGGTATCGGCATTCCGACGCTGGTGGCAAACCACATTCCCGAAGGCGTGAATGTCACGCTGCAATCGGAAAACGGCATGCTGGGCATGGGGCCTTTCCCCTTTGATGGCGAGGAAGACCCGGACCTGATCAATGCGGGCAAGCAAACGATTACGGAGCTTCCGCAGACGGCCTATTTCGACAGCGCCACCAGTTTCGGCATGATCCGCGGCGGCAAGATCGCGATGGCGATCCTTGGCGCAATGGAAGTGGCCGAGAATGGCGATCTGGCGAACTGGATGATCCCCGGAAAGCTCGTCAAGGGCATGGGCGGCGCGATGGACCTTGTGGCCGGTGTGGGCCGCGTCGTAGTTGTGACCGACCACGCCAACAAGCGCGGCGAGTCCAAGGTGCTGAAAGAATGCACGCTTCCACTAACAGGGCTTGGTGTGATCGACCGGATCATTACCGACCTTTGCGTCATGGACGTGGTTGAGGGCGGCCTGAAGATTGTCGAGCTTGCGCCCGGCGTGACGCTGGACGAAGTGAAATCCAAGACCGAGGCAACGCTCGTCGAATAATGCGGCGCTTAGCTGGTGGGTGAGGCGAGCGTCTTGAGCGTGTCGCCTGCCAGTCGCGGCACGATGCGATAGCGCGCCATGACGAAGCAATAGACGGCAAATCCGGCCAGCCCCGCTCCGGCGAGCGCGAGCAGGATTCGCCCGAAGGCCTGTGTTTCCAGAATGCGAAGGGCCTCGCCGAGCCCGGCCGCGCGCTCCGGATTGGCCGTGATACCTGCCCACAGGATCAGTCCGCCGACGATGAGCAGGACGAAGCCGTGTGCGGCCAGGCCGAAGCGCACTGCAGGCTCCAGCTTTGAGGCCATCCCCTTGCGGACAATGTCTTTCCGATAGGCGGCTTTCCAGGATTTGATGAAGAGGTAGATGGCAACACTGAGCGTGGTGATGCCTGCAGCAATCACGACGAGGCGTCCGGCTGGATGCTGCATTAGCGTGGCGCTCCAGTTCTCGGCAGAGGAATCCCCGCCGCTCGCCTGCGCGCCTTTCATCAGGATGATGATCGCAGAGAAGCCGAGCGCCGCATGGGTGAGGCCGGACATGATCTGTCCGGCGCGATTGGCATAGCCTTCCAGGTCATCGCCTTCGCTTTCAAGGTCGAGCACGCCATCCACGAGCCGCCAGAGCGTATAGGCGAAAAGGCCGGCGGCGGTGATTCCCAACAGGATAGAGCCCAGCGGTTGGCGGATCAGGAAATTCAGCGCGCCAGTCGTACCTTCAGCCTCGCCGCCATTCAGCGCTGCAAAGAAAGCCAGACCACCAACAATCAGATAGACCACGCCGCGTGCCCCATAACCGGCTCGCATGAGCCATTCGATCGCGGTATTGGCATGGTCGGTCATGGTTTGCCTTTCGGGGTGTGACAATAAAAGCCGCTGCGCGACAATCGGTTCCCGTGTGTGCAGTTGCGAAGAGGGGCGCAAATGCATAGGGTCCGCCGCGACTTCCCAGAACAACGGACCTCCGACATGTCACAATTCTCGACCCTGACCCCTATGCCTGCAGATGCGCTGTTGGGCCTGATGGCTGCCTATCGCGAAGACACCCGCGCCGAAAAATTCGATCTTGGCGTTGGCGTCTACAAGAATGACAAGGGCGAGACGCCGGTGATGTCTGCTGTGGCCAAGGCTGAAGCGCTGATACTCGAATCCCAGACCACCAAAGTGTATGAAGGCCCGCGCGGCAATCCGGATTACTGCGCCGCCATTGAGGCGTTTGTGTTCGGAGAGGGGGCCTCTGCGATTACGGAAGGTCGTACGCTGTCCTTCACTGCGCCCGGCGGCTGTGGTGCGCTGTTCCTCGGCACAGGTTTGATGAGCCGGATGGGCGTGAAAACGGTCTGGGTGTCGAACCCGACCTGGCCAAACCATCCGAATGTCGTGCGCTTCATGGGCCTTGATGTGGCGGAATACCCCTATGCCGACCCGGAGACGGGTGAGCTGGACCTTGCGGCCATGCTGGACGGCATCGACAAGGCCGAGCGCGGCGATGGCATCATCATTCAGGGGCCGTGCCACAACCCGACCGGAATCGACCTGACGGTTGAAGACTGGAAAGCGGTTGGCGAACTGGTGAAGAAAAAGGGCCTGATTGCGATGCTTGATGTCGCCTATCACGGCTTCGCCAAAGGCCTGGACGAAGATGTGAAGGGCGTGCGTGCCTTCATCGACGCGGCGGGGGAGGCGTTGATTTCCTATTCCTGCTCAAAGAATTTCGGTCTCTACCGGGAGCGCGCCGGATGTTTCCTGGCGGTGGGTGAAACGGCTGAAGGCATCGCCGCGGCGTCGACCCATGTCGCGGCGCTCGCCCGGGCGAGCTATTCCATGCCGCCCGCCCATGGCGCGGCCATCGTGGCGACAATCCTGAACAATGCGGAGCTGCGCGCTGAGTGGGAAGCGGAGCTGACCCAGATGCGCGAGCGGATGATTTCCCTGCGCAAGTCGCTGGCCGATGCGCTGGTGGAGAAGACCGGATCGAACCGGCTTGGCGCGGTTGCGAACCAGAACGGCATGTTCAGCCAGCTGCCCCTGTCCAGGGACGGCATCACGGCGATGCGCGAAAAGAGCGGGCTCTACATGCCGAATTCCGGGCGAATCAACATTGCCGGCCTGAACTTGAAAGACATTCCGGCCATCGCAGACATCATCGCCAGCGAAGCCTAGATCTCCAGCCCCGGCGCGGCCATCTCGCTCAGTTCCCGGATCATTTCCGGTGGGGCAGGGATGGCCTTCCGGGCATCGAGGTCCAGCGTGATCGCCGTTGCCTGCATGGTGGCCCAGGGTTTGCCATTGGCCGGATTCATCATCCAGTGGATCAAATTATGCGTCTTGCCCTGCGCGCCGCCGAACGACGTGTAGAGTTCGTACACATCCCCGGCCACAGGCATGTCATGATAGCGTAGACGGTATTCCAGCACGGCGGCGCCCATGCGCAGATCGCCTGCGGATTCCGCAACCTTCTTGCGCCAATTGTACAGGATGTTCGGGACGGAATCCGATGTGCGGCCCAGCATCCAGTAAGGGTACATGCGGCCATGAACGTCCAGATGCTGAGGCGGCACGGCGCCGCGGCCCGCCAGTGGCGCACCGACATCCCTGACGCGGTCCAGCGTGATCTGCTCAAGCGGCAAGCCAGGCTGAGACATGTCGATTGACCGCGGCGCGGATTCTTCCGGCGCGGTGTCAGTCAGTTCTGGAAAGGCTTCCCGGGTCCGGGAACTCCATGGAAAAGGCTTGCGCATGGTCGTATCGACATGCAGCACGCGCGTGCGCATGCAGGCCGCCAGCGAACCATCGCCGTGGCGCAGTTCCTGATAGATCAGCGCGTCGTCCTCGCCAGATTCCAGCACACAGCCATTCATTGTCAGAGGCCGGCCGGGCAGGACTTCCCGCACGAAGCGGATATGCTGATCGACCGGGATGATGGTGGACGGCGAATTTTCCCTGAACGCATGCGCCATGCCCAGGCTGGGAGCGAACGCCGCGAGGCCTTCAACCTGTTTCTCGACATAGACGCGCACATTCATGTGCCCCATCTCGTCGCAATCCCACTGATTGCAGCTCCCCCTCCAAAGCGTGATCATGCGGCGCAGTCCCGGCAGGTTCCACGCACTTCGATAACAGCGCGAGTCATGGCGAATCCGGCCGCTTCGGTCTCGGCGCGCAGAGCCTCGTTGGTTGAGGTCGCGTGCAGCTCTTCTGCGGCGTTGCAGGAATCGCAGATCAGGAACACGGCGGAATGATTGTGGCTGGCATGGCCACAGGCCACATAGGCATTCAGGCTCTCGATCTTGTGGGCGAGGCCCGTTTCCTGAAGGAAGTCCAGGGCGCGATAAATGGTCGGCGGCTTGGCGGAGCCTTCTCCGTCGAGGTTGTCCAGCAAATCATACGCTTTTGCGGGCTCCGCGCTCTCCAGAAGCAGCCGGAGCACCTTGCGGCGAATTCGCGTCATTTTCAGTCCGCGACGCGCCACGAGCGTCTCGGCTTCGTTCAGGAAAGCGTCCACATCCTGCGGGCTGCAGGGCGTGTTCGCGTGAAGAGGTGTGTCTGCGTGAGCCATGCGCGCAATGTCGTGCGTTTTGCCCTGAATGTGAAGTCCTCTGTCGTCAGCTTTCCCCGAGAACGCCTCTAGACGGAGTCCGCAAATCACCTGAGATTCTCCACAAAGGCGAACAACAAGGATTGCGAAATGGCACTGTCGGAGCGTGAAGGACTGGAATTGTGGCGACGCGCAGTAACGGCGTCGGTGCGGTCTGACGCGCCCGACCTGACAGCGCGCCAGCAGGCGATCCTGATGACCATCGCGCTGACGCCCGGCCCGCACACGGTGCGTGGGCTTGCTGAGCACCTCAACATTGCCAAGCCTGCTGTCACGCGGGCTCTGGACGCCCTGTCGCGCCTGGATTTCATCCGCCGTATCAAGGACGATACCGACCTGCGCAATATCTTCATTGAGCGCACGCCCGCCGGCATGGCGTATCTGCGGACATTCTCTGGCCTTGTTCTTGCGGCAGCATCTGGCAAGGATGATCAGGAATTGGCGCCGAAGCGTAGCGGAAAGACGACTGCCGCAGCCTGACGCGCCCGCATTCGGGAACAGGCATGCCGACATTTGACGACAAGAGACTGAAGCGACCAGACGGCGACGCCATCGCCTGTCAGGTGACGGCAGGGGTTGCTGCTGTGCGCCAGGCGCCTGAGCCGGATGCACGGTTGGAAACACAGGCCCTTCATGGGGAAGTCGTGGATGTTTTCCGTGAGGAGGGCGAGTTTGGATACGTCCAGTGTCGCCGCGATCGGTATTGCGGCTGGGTGCTGATGGAAGCGCTCTCTGCGCCGATCCTGCCAGCCACCCACAAGATCATATCGCCGCGAACGCATTGCTATAGCGAGCCCGACCTGAAGTCGGCCCCGCATTTCCTGCTCAGCCTCGGGGCGAGGCTGAGCGTGAGCGGGCAGGAAGGGGACTGGCTGTATTCGGATCGCGGCGGATGGGTGCACCAGCGGCACGTGCAGCCGATTAATACCTTCGCCAATGACCCGGTTTCGGTCGCCGAACGTTTTCTGGGCGCGCCCTATCTATGGGGAGGACGTGAAAGTCTCGGTATAGATTGTACGGGCCTGACCCAGCAGGCCTTTGAAGCCGTGGGCGTCATGCTGCCCCGTGACAGCGACATGCAATATGACTGGAGTGGCACGGATATTCCCGACTGGCGCGCGCCCAATGCCTTGCGCCGGGGCGATCTGTTCTTCTGGAAGGGGCATGTAGGCATCATGACGGATAGCGAGCACTTGCTGCACGCCAATGCCTGGCACATGGCCGTCGCCGTGGAACCCTTCGAATCCGCAGTAACCCGTATCGCAAACTATTACGCCGAGCCCATCGGGGCCCGGCGTATAGATATCTCGCTTGATCGGGGCGTGACCCCGGACTGGCTGTCAGAGAACGCCTAGTTCTCTTCCGTTGCCTCGGTGACGGCTTCTTCAGCGTCAGCGGCGGCTTCTTCGGCTTCGTCCACGGCGCTCTCTACAGCGTCCGTAACCTCAGCCGGTACCGTCACGGTTTCACCGACATCGCCATCATTCGGGCCTGTGCCGTCAACGGCGTCGATGGTTTCGACTTCGCCGGTTGCCTGCTCAGGGTTGGCCATGTCGTCCACACCATCGGCTGGCAGTTCAGTGTCTACAGCCTCACCTTCTTCGCCTTCTTCACCTGCGGCCGGAAGCGGATCCGGGAATGCCGGTGCGTTGTCGGTGTATGAAGCGAGGTAGGCGATCACGTTGATACGGTCGTCATCTCGGCGCAGGCCGGCGAAGGACATGGTCGTGCCGCGTGCATAGCCTGCCGGGTTGTAGAGCCACTCATTGAGCGCCTCATAGGTCCACTCGCCTTCCATGCCGGAAAGGGAAGCGGAGTAGGCGAAACCGTCATGATGGGCCTTTTCGGCGCCAACAGTGTTGTAAAGGTTCGGGCCGGTACCGTTGGAGCCGCCCTGTTCAATCGTGTGGCAGGTGGTGCACTTGCCTTTGAAGGTGCGTTCGCCGCGGGCAACATCGGCATTGGCGAGCAACAGGCCGAGGTCAAACACCTCTTCCTCTTCGCCGCCGGCGCCGCCTGCATCAGCAACTTCGACACAGTAAGCGAATTTCTCGCACATTTTATCTGACATCGAGGCCGCTTCAGCGTGTTCTTCGCCGTGGTGGCCGCCATCACTTCCATGGCTGAACACGATGCTGGATAGCGTCTGCAGGGCGAAGACTCCGAGTGCCGTCGCAAGCAGCGCACCGAAAATCTTGTTGAGACCGAGTTCTCCCATGGAGGTATTCCTTCGAATCTGTCTGGTCATACGTCTTGGCGCGGGCTTATTGGCACGCTAACGGGAAGCAGACAATATAAAGGGTGTGCGTCATAGGGGCTTCCCCCTTTCGTCGCGGCGATCCGACGCACATTAAATCCACGAAAAGGGGTCTCCAACCCATGACCGGCAAAATCGCGTATCAGGGTGAACCTGGCGCAAACTCCCACATCGCCTGCAATGACGCCTATCCGGACCTCGAACCGATGCCGTGCCGCACGTTTGAGGACTGTTTCGCGGCTGTGGAGCGGGGAGAGGCGGAATTGGCCATGATTCCGGTCGAAAACACGATTGCCGGTCGCGTAGGTGACATTCACTACCTTTTGCCAAATACCGAGTTGCAGATTGTCGCCGAATACTATTTGCCGATCCGGTTCCAGCTGATGGCGCTCAAGGGCACCAAGCTGGAGGATGTGAAAAAGGCACGATCCCACATCATGGGCCTCGGCCAGTGCCGCAATTTCCTGCGGGAGCATGGGATTGATTCGGTCACGGCAGCAGACACTGCCGGTGCAGCGCGGGAAGTCGCTGAACTCGGAGATCCGTCGATTGCCGCCATTGCGCCAAGACTTGCCGCAGAGGTCTATGGGCTCGAAATCCTCGCAGAAGACATCGAAGACGCTGCGCATAACACCACCCGCTTCATCATCATGTCTCGCGAGCATTCCGATATCGAGGCACAGGACGGCCCCGCCAAGACGGCGTTCATGTTTGAAGTGCGCAACATTCCAGCCGCGCTCTACAAGGTGATGGGCGGTTTCGCGACGAACGGCATCAACATGACCAAGCTGGAAAGCTACATGGTCGGCGGCTCATTCACGGCGACGCTGTTCTATGCAGAGATCGAGGGCCACCCGGATGAGCGGCATGTGCAGCTGGCTCTGGAAGAGTTGGGCTTTTTCTCCCAGTCACTGAAAATCCTGGGCGTGTTCCCGAGCACCGAGCACGCGCCCGATTAGCACTGGTCGATGGCGTCCTTGAGAATATCGGTCACATGATCGGCGAAGAGCTTTGTCTTTCCGCGCAGGCGACCGGCCGTCCAGACGCAGTTGATGGGCAGACGATCGAGTTCCCAGTCGGGCAGGATCCGCACCAGTTGGCCGTCATTGACGCAGTCTGCAACCAGCCAGTTCGGCGCGAGCAGGATGCCGAGACCCGCCTGCGCGGCTTGTAGCAGATTGTCGCCACCAGATGCCGCAAAGGGGCCGTCGACGCGGACCGTGATGGATTCATCGCCTCTGGTGAGTTCCCATTCCGAATACAAGCCCTTCCGGAACAGGACGGCGTCATGCTGTTCCAGTTCTGACGGGCTCTGTGGTGTGCCGCGCTTTGCAAGGTATTCCGGCGATGCCCACAGCGCGCGAGGGGATTCTGCCAGTTTCCGCATCATCAGGCGCGAATCCCGCAAATGACCGAAACGGAACGCCAGATCGATGGCTTCTTCGACGAGGTCGGTCAGGGCGTCGTCGGATATGATGTCGAAACGGACGCGTGGGTATTTTTCCAGGAAGGTCGGAATTGCAGGCAAGATGATGCGGCGAGCGAACGAGTTGGAACACGATATCCGCAGCAATCCGACGGGCTCGTGCTGAAGGCCGCGCGCTTCGGCTTCGGCGGCTTCATAGTCTGCGATCAGGTCGATTGCGCGGCGATAGAAGCGTTCTCCCGCTTCGGTCAGGCTGAGCGCGCGTGTGGTGCGCTGGAACAGTGTTACGTCCAGCTGAGCCTCAAGGTCCTGTATGCGGCGTGAGACCGTGGGCTGGCCTACGCCAAGCGCAGTGGCGGCTTTCGAGAAATTGCCCGCTTCGGCTACGCGAACAAACAGGCGCATTGCGTCGATACGGTCCATCTGACCCCTCCCAGCATGACAGACCTCTATTTAGGAACGCCCATCAGGATTCGCGAGGGCAGGGCGGCAGTTCACAAAAATTCGTGCGTCTGCTCACACAAAAGTGGGGCAGGCTCACACCCCATTGTTTTGAAAGAGAGCAGCAAGCGTGGGAAAACCCCTCCTCAAAGGGAGGGATCCACCATGCCTGGATTGGTCAAAAAATACGCGCCGGTCGCCTACGCATTAATTGCGGGGGCCGTGTTTCTGGACAGTTTGCGCTTCAAGTTCACGAACGCGCCGGAGACGCAGGTCATTTTCGGCAAGCTGGATGCGTGGGCTGCGAGTTTCGGGGCGAGCGGACTATTCGCGCAGACCGGACTGTTCAGCCAGTACGTGATCGGGACTGCCGAACTGGTGGCGTCGATCCTGTTGCTGTTGGGAATTGTGCCCGCTCTTCGCCGTCTTCAGACACTCGGGGCATTGATTGCCGTTGCCGTCATGACTGGCGCCGTCAGTTTCCATCTGTTCACGCCGCTGGGCATTGATCCGAACAATGATGGCGGCGGCTTGTTCGCGATGGCCGTGACCGTCTGGCTGGCCTCGATCGCCTACCTCGTTTTTCATCGCAAGACGCTCATCTCGATCGTGACCGGCATTGGACGCGCAATTCTGCCCGCCGCGCCGGCCCGAAGTGACGCGGCTTGATTGCCCCACGGAGTACAGGAGAGTTCCCATGAAATTACGTTCAATGATCATCGCAGCCGCCTTGGCGGGAGCACCGATGTTGGTTGCTGCGCCGACGGCATATGCCGAACCGCCAATCTATACAGGCGTGTTCTCGGATACCGCGCTTCAAGGGTATGATCCCGTGGCCTATTTCACTGACGGAAAACCAGTGAAGGGGCAGGACGGGTTTACCACGGAGTATATGGGCGCTGAGTTCAGGTTCGCGAGCGCGGCTAACCGCGATGCGTTCCTCGCAGACCCAGAGGCCTACGCGCCGCAATATGGCGGATACTGCGCCTGGGCGATGGCCGATGGAAAGCATGCCAAGGGGGATGCGAGACATTGGAAGATTGTCGATGGCAAGCTCTACCTGAATTACAACAAGAGCATCCAGAAAAAGTGGGATGCGGATATTCCGGGTTTTATCGAACAGGCCGATTCAGAGTGGTCAGCAATTAACGAGTGAGGCGCGTGGCCTCATTGGTTAATTCGGTTCTGGGCAAGTTTTGCAGCCATCCGAATGATGCACATCCGCACAAGCCTCGGGATTCGAAGGAGTTTTCCGACGTGTCCAAAAGGGGTGTGAAACCTTCCGGCAAAATCACCCGGTAAACGCCGCACCAAAAGAAATGCCACAATATGGCGGTAGGCTAAGCCCAGGATCTCCGGGGCACCATGATGACCCGTGATCAGTTCAGTCTGCGCAGGCTGGAGGGCACTCGATGCCGTTTGCCGCCAGTTTGCCAGCGCCCCCGCATCCCCGCGATGCGGGGGTTTTTATTACGGCGGACGACGATGGCACATAAAAAAACGGGCGGTTGGCCCGCCCGTTCCTGACACTGATGGCCGCAAGCCTATTTCTTTTTTGCGGTCGTCTTCTTCGCAGCCGGTTTGGCGGCTTTCGCTGTTTTGGCAGCGGGCTTTTTCGCGGCGGCGGCAGCCTTCGGGGCAGCGGCCTTTTTTGCGGCCGGTTTCGCTGCAGCCTTCTTTACGGCAGGCTTTGCCGCTTTCTTGGCAGCAGGTTTGGCAACGGTTTTCGGGGCGGCTTTTTTCGCCGTGGCCTTCTTTACCGTGGCCTTCTTGGGTTCAGCCTTCTTGGCTGGTTTCTTCAGGGTTGTGGTTGCCATGTCGGGTCTCCTGTAAATGGCAACGTTCAGACTAGATTGATTCGAGGAAAATCAACTCCAGTTTTGTGGCACTCAGTGGGGGGATAGTCGGAGGTCAGATGAGCGTTTCAGCCGCGCTCGGCCCAGGTCTTCAGCAAATGGTGCGCGATGGCCATCGGAGGAGGGCAGATCAGGCGCGGATGAGTGCCGGCAAGCATCTGTTTTACATCGTCCCGGCTGATCCATTCGGCCGATTCCAACTCTGACGGATCGATGGTGATTTCCTCGGTTTCCGCTTCCAGGATCAGTCCGACCATGAGCGATGAGGGGAATGGCCAGGGCTGGCAGGCGATGTATTCGGCATTGGCTGGATCACAGATGATGCCGGCTTCCTCTTCCAGCTCGCGCGCGGCAGCCTGTTCGATGGTTTCGCCAGGCTCGCAGAAACCCGCCAGGCTCGACACAAAGCCAGCGGGCCAGTTTGCCTGTCGTCCGACCAGGCATTTTTCGCCCTTCACGGCCAGCATGATCGCGACGGGATCCGTGCGCGGGAAATGCTCGGTGCCACAGGCCGGGCATTCGCGTTTCCAGCCGGCTTCGACGATGGCTGTGCCTGCGCCGCATTTCGCGCAGAAGCCGTGCGAGCCATGCCAGAGGAAAATGCTGCGCGCGGTGGATGCGCAATTGGCTTCCAGCGGGCTCATGCGGCCAGCGGCGGCGCGGAACTCGATAAATTCGCCTGCGCCGGCGATGAGGGAATTTTCCAGATCGAATTTGGACGGCAGATTCACCGCAAAGATCGGAGTGCCATTCTTGTCCTCGCCGAGGAAGATACGTGGTGAGCCCGGCGAAACCTGCTCTGTTTCCGGGCCCATCCAGACCAGACCGCCATCCATCGCGGCAAACGGATCACCATTGCGCAGCAGCAATACCAGCACATCGTCGCGTTTGAAGGCCGTATCCAGCCAGGCATCATCCTTGCGATGATGGGCGGCGCGGTCGATCGGCTTGGCGGCAAGGGGCATGTCGTTGGAATTGGTCATGGAGGGTCCTCACTTTGCCGAGCTGACTTGCCGCCTGCTGGCCCGTTTGTAAATGCGGTGCGCCGCGGCAGGGGGTGCCTGACAACAAAGCATAGCCATTTGCGGCGGGCCCGTGTATGTGCGCGGCAAAACAGCCTCCCTCCCGAAAGCATATCCTTCATGTCCACGCCTATCGAGAAAATGCGCAACATCGCGATTATTGCCCACGTTGACCACGGCAAGACCACGCTCGTCGATGAATTGCTGAAGCAATCCGGCACGTTCCGCGAGAACGAAAAGACTGCCGAGCGGATGATGGATTCCAATGACCTCGAAAAAGAGCGCGGAATCACGATTCTTGCCAAGACGACTTCGGTTGAGTGGAAAGACTATCGCATCAACATCGTGGATACGCCCGGACACGCCGATTTCGGCGGCGAGGTGGAGCGGATCCTGGACATGGTGGACGGCGCCATCGTGCTGGTCGATGCCGCTGAAGGCCCGATGCCGCAGACGAAATTCGTTGTGTCAAAGGCGCTGAAGGTTGGCCTGCGTCCCATTGTGGCCGTCAACAAGATCGACAAGCCGGAGCGCCGCCCGGATGAAGTGATCAATGAAGTGTTCGACCTGTTCGCGAATCTGGATGCGACCGACGAACAACTCGATTTCCCGATCCTCTACGGTTCAGCCAAACAGGGCTGGATGAGCACGGATTACGAAAACCCGACCGACAGCATGGATTCGCTGTTCGAAATGGTCGTCAATCACGTGCCGGTACCGAAGGTGGAAGAGGGGCCGTTCCGCTTCCTCGCGACGACAATCTCGTCAGACCCGTTCCTTGGCCGTATTCTGACGGGCCGTATTGCATCCGGCTCCGTGAAGCCGAACCAGGCAATCAAGATCCTCAATCGCGATGGCGAACTGGTAGAGCAGTGCCGTGTTTCGAAAGTTCTGGCTTTCCGCGGCCTAGAGCGCGTGCCGGTGGAAGAAGGCAATGCGGGCGACATTGTATCGCTCGCCGGAACCACCAAGGCGAACGTGGCCGATACGTTCTGTGATCCGTCAGTCAGTGAGCCGATGGCCGCACAGCCGATTGATCCGCCAACCATCTCCATGACCTTCCGCGTGAACGACTCGCCGCTGGCGGGCACCGAGGGCTCGAAAGTCACCAGCCGGATGATCTGGGATCGCCTGCTGAAGGAAGCTGAAGGCAACGTCGCGCTGAAAGTGGAGCGCGCTACGGACGCCGAAGCCTTTACCGTTTCCGGCCGGGGCGAACTGCAGCTGGCGGTTCTGATCGAGACCATGCGCCGGGAAGGCTTCGAGCTTGGCGTGTCGCGCCCGCAGGTCGTGATGCAGGAAGGCCCGAATGGCGAGCGCCTCGAGCCGATCGAGGAAGTCGTGATCGACGTGGACGACGAGCATTCCGGCGCCGTTGTTCAGAAGCTGTCCGAGCGCAAGGCGGAGATGCTGGACATGCGCCCATCCGGCGTGGGTCGTACACGCATGATCTTCCACGCGCCGACGCGCGGATTGATCGGGTACCAGGGTGAATTGCTGTCCGATACGCGCGGCACGGCCATCATGAACCGCGTGTTCCATGACTACCAGCCGCACAAGGGCAAGATTCAGGGCCGTCACACCGGCGTGCTGATCGCAATGGACCAAGGCGAAGCTGTGGCATTCGCTCTCTGGAACCTTGAAGATCGTGGTCCGATGATGATCCATCCGGGCGACAAGGTGTATGGCGGCATGATCATCGGCGAGCACAATCGTGACAATGATCTGGAAGTGAACGTGCTGAAGGGCAAGAAACTCTCCAACGTGCGGGCATCCGGTACGGACGAAGCTGTGCGTCTGACCCCGCCGCTGCAAATGACGCTTGAGAAGTCGCTGGCTTATATCTCCGACGATGAATTGGTCGAAGTGACCCCTGAGAACATTCGCCTGCGCAAGGTCTATCTGGATCCGCATGAGCGCAAGCGGGCGGCAAAGGCCAACGCGGACGCCTGACGGGCGACAGACCCTGTCGGGAACCGCTGAGATATCCTGACGTTGTGTCTCCAGTAGCATGAACAGCACTGGAGCGCACAATGTCGTCCTTCGGACTTTATCTTATTGGTTTTTTGATCCTGATTTCGGGTCTGGCCTATGCAGCCTACCTGATCGGTGCACCGCCCGTGTGGATCGGAGTGGGCGCCATCATCCTGATCGGATTCGGTATCATCACGGGCGTCGCCAAGACGCGTCGACGGGACGAAACCGCCACGAGTGAATAGGGCGGAAAGGTGGGGCCTGCCTAGATGCTGGACTGCTGACGAACCTGCGCTCTTCGAACAGATTTCGGGGGCTTGTTGGACAAGCCGAGCGCGCGACGTAGCCAGGTATTCGACGGTGTCTCGAAATATCGGAAGCTGAGATATGCGAGCGCCGTCGTGATCGGCAGGATGATGACGAACATCAGCGTGGTCGCGGCCCAGTCGTTTCCAGCGAACCGGAATGCGGTCACGCCGACCACCGATATCAGCAACGGATGGATCAGGAAGATGCCGTAACTGATCTTGCCGCCAATTGACGCCAATCCGTTGTTGAGAGGCTGGCGGAACAAGTCCTGTCCCGCGCAGGCAAAAACCAGAATGGCGCTGGGCGGAGCATAGGTGGCGATTTTGCCCCATCCGTCCCAATTCAGCTTCATCGCAAGAGCAAAGCCTGCAAGCCCGATCAGCACGAACGGCCACATCGGTGTGCGCCGCACGAAATCCTGAACCGTGGTCTGACGGAGCAACAGCCCGATGATGCACCCCATGGCGAATTCGACCAGAATGGGGTCGCCGTAAAATTCCCGATACGCACCCGCTGGCAGCGCGCCTGCGCCAGCGATCACGGCGATTGTCATGACAATGGCGCTTGGCACCTGATACTGTTCCGGAATGAAAAGGGTGAGCGAGAACAACAGGTAGAACAGCATGATGTAACCCAGCGTCCAGCCGACGAACAGGATGGGCTGGATGTCGGCACCGAGATCATAATGCGGCAGGAAGAGATAACTGCTCGCGATGGATGACAGGCTGGTATCGGCATCCTGAAACAGCCATGGTTTCAGGAGTGCCATGCCCAAGGCCAATGTGGTGGCGGCCCAATAGAGTGGTACGATGCGCACCGTCCGTTTGAGCATGAAGTTCATGGGGGTGTCGTGCGGCTGCGTGATATAGACAAGGATGAAGCCGCTGATAGCCAGAAACAGGTGAAAACCGGGCGCGGCAGAGAAGGTGATGTGCACCGAATCCGAATGAGCGTGGACGAACTCACGGATGTGGAAAATCAAAATCGCGAAACAAGACAACGTCCTGAGCAGGTTGATGCTGTTCAGCATGACCGGCCCCCCTCTCAACCAATTGCGTGTTCACGACGCAAGACGGGGGCCAGTTGGAGGGAGTCGCTTGGTGCAAGCCCCTGTTCTGTAGATGTTTTTACAGAACAGGGCGGGCTGAATGACAGTACCCGGAGGCCGGGCACTGTCTGAAGATCGGCATGAATCTATTCGTCTGTTTCAGAATCGGATTCTGCCTTGGCCGGATCGAATTTGGCGAACCAGCCCATGATATTGTCTGTTTTGGCGATCAGACGGCTCGGTCGGCCCGCGATATAGTGCGGGGAGCCCGGCACGCGGATGAGAGCCGTTTCAACATCATTCATCTTGAGCGCCGTGTAGAATTGCTCGGCTTCCCAGGTCGGCGTGCGCCAGTCTTCCTCGCCCACCATCACGAGTGTCGGCGTCACAACCTTGTCGACATAGGAGATCGGCGACAATTTCAGGAATGCCTCAGGATTGGTCCACGGATCTTCGCGGATCCAGTGGCGGCGAACATATTGCGAGATGTCGCTGGCCATCGCCATGGTCATCCAGTTGATCACCGGTTTGACGGAGGCCGCCGCAGCAAACTTGTCCGTCTTCGTGACGATCCATGCTGTCAGGATTCCGCCGCCGGATCCGCCGGTCACGAACAGGCGATCAGGGTCTGCATAATTGCGCGCCACCAAATCATCTACGACGCTCATCAGGTCATCATAGTCATACCCCGGATAGGCGCGGTCGATGGCTTGTGCGAAGTCTTCTCCGTACCCTGTAGATCCGCGAGGATTCACGTAGACGGTGACATAGCCCTCTGCGGCGTAGCGCTGGATCTCGCTGGCAAAGAAGGGGCCATACATCGAGAATGGACCGCCGTGGATTTCGAGGATCAGCGGGAAGCTGCCATCCGCCTTGAAGTCAGGCGGCAGGGCAACCCAGGCTTCGATTTCCAGACCATCATGGCTGGAGGCGACCTTGATCTCTTCAATCGGGGACATGTCCAGATATGGCAGAACGTCTGCATTCAGATCAGTCAGGATCCGATTGTCGCGGCTGTCGGAGCGGATGGTTCCGATTTCGGCCGGGCGATCTGCGAAGCCGGCCGTGTAGGCAATCTGTTCGCGGCGGCCATTCTTCGCCACGGAGAAGCTGCCGCCGGCATAGGGGCGGCCAATTGAGGTGCCGCCAATATTGGTCACGACTTGCGTCATGCCGCCCTGCAGGTCGGCCTCGTTCAGCGTCAGGACGCCATGATCCTCGAACAAGACAAACAGGCTCTTGCCATCCGGGGCCCAGCGCACCTGATCCGGGGAGCCGGTGAAATCCGGCGCAAGCTCGCGGACATTCGAGCCGTCTGCATCCATCAGGTACAGCTTGTTCTGCTGGTAGGATTTCAGTTCGTCGTCATAACCGCGGAATGCGATCGTCTGACCATCGGGCGAGGGGAGCGCAGAGTGGTCGGGGCCGTCGCGGCTGGTGAGCGGCGTGATGGAGAGGTCAGACAGTTCGACCGCGTAGATTTCGGTCTCAACCGGGTCCATGTCGCGGTCTTCGGCAAGATTGCCGGACACAAGCAGCGTATCATTGTCCAGCCACGCTGCACCGCCCATGGCGGCCTCGCCCTCAGTCACCTGGCGTGGAGAGCCGCCCTCGGCAGGCAGGACGAAAACCTGGTCCGAGCCGTCTTCAAGATACCCCTGACCGTCGAACCGGAACGTCAGGTCATCAATGACCTTGACCGGATCTGACCATTTCGCGCCCTTGGGCTGTTTCGGCGCTGTCGCAAAACCGGGCTTTTCACCGGGCACAAACATGGAAAAGGCGATGTTCTTGCCATCGGGCGACCAGGTTGCGCCAGACGGCGCTTCGTCGAACTGGGCCAGTGAATAGGAAAGCCCGGTATCCATGTAGACGATCTTCAGCGCCGGCTTGCCATTCTCGGACGTCGAGAAAAGCAGGCGTGAGCCGTCTGGTGACCAGCGGGGCGCGCCTGCGCTGCCATTCGCGCCGAGCAGAGGGCGCTGAGTGCCGGTTTCCACATCAATCGCCCAGAGATGACCAGTGTCGCGGTCGGTCATCTGGTCCATGCTGTGGCGCACATAAACAATGGTGCGTCCATCCGGTGAGATCTGCGGATCGGTCGCGTATTCCACGTCGAAGACGCGCTCTGCGGTGAACCGCTTGCTGGTGTCTGCTGCGTCAGAGTCGGCGAAAGCAGGCGATACGGCCATAAGCGCCGCGACGCTGGCGGCGGTGGCAATTCGGTGAAGTTTCACAGGGGCAGTCCTCCATCATCCCAGAAGGCGGGGAGGCTAACACGGGTTTTGCGCGCCGGGTAAGTAGTTTGGGTGTCGCTGGCCCTTGCGCCCCCGCTTTGTGCGAAGCATATAAGCGACAGGAGGCAGGCGGCGGACGGGTCGCTCGCCAATCGGGTCAGGTCGGGAACGAAGCAGCCCCAACGAGTTTTTCGCCCGGGTCGCTCGTCTGTCTCCGCTTTTTCAGGAAATTCAGTTGATGTCGCGCAGATCGGTGCCGAGCTCCAGATGGAGCCGCAAGCGTGCGAGCGTGCGGAAAACCGAGAAGTTCAGCTTCGCGCGCTCCAATATGTAGGCGTGACGGTTCAGGCCAGAGGCAAGCACGCTGGATTCCTGAAGGTGCAGCAGCTGCCGACCGTCCTTCTGAGGGATGATCGTGTACTCGCTCGACGATTCGATTACCGGGCAGTCAGCGTCAGCATCGCGGATCGTGGTGCGGTAGCAGTAACGTTTGCCGGGGCGCGCTTCAGTCACTTCGAAGATCAGCGTCTTGCCTGGCTCGTTCGGGTCGGTCGCCTCGAAGATGTCGTAGGCCGGATTGCCGGCCCCGAACACGTAGCCGCGCTCACGGTAGGCGTTGCGAGGATTTGCAAAGTCCAGTTTCTCGTAGATCTCGGCGGCGGTCGTCTCGATGATGGTTTCGCCATCATTCACGATCGGCGCGCTCGACCAGTTGTTGAGAGTCTGATTCTTGAGCCAGTTGAGCATCGTTTCCTCGCGTGCCGGAGTGGGGCGTATCGGCATAATGCACGGGGATAGTTAGCGAATTTCCCAATGAGGCCGGGCAATCGGTGAGGATCTGGTCATCTGGCATTAACGGAATCGACCTCGACTGGGGTCTCGGCACGATTTTTCGGCGGGGCAGAGTGATGAAATTTGGTGCAGTTTTGTGCAGCTTCCGAAAGGTCAATAGTGGCGGGAGTTTACGGGGTGTGTTAACCATTGGTTAACCCGAATTCCACGGCTATCTTGACGTTTTTGAGACTTGTCCCGTTGACCGCCTATTAACCTTCAGACACTATATGTTGTGTCAGGAACGGGGTTGAGAGCAACATCTGGCTTTCAGGGGCTTCCGGACCTATATGTTTCTAATGAATCTGGAGGGCTGCACCTATGTCTGCAACCGAGGCCAAATCTGTGTCTGAAACCTCACCGCGCAAGGGCAAGCCCAAGGCGGGTGTGGAAGGTCTGCTTCGTGTTGTTGAAGGCAATCCGATTCAGATCGACGAGTCCCGCGATTCCCTGCTGACCGAATTCGGCAAGAAGACGCTTCAGGATCGTTATCTGCTGCCCGGAGAATCCTATCAGGACATGTTTGCGCGTGTGTCTCTGGCATTCGCTGACGACAGCGAGCATGCCCAGCGCCTCTATGATTACATGTCCAAGCTCTGGTTCATGCCAGCGACGCCTGTTCTGTCGAACGGTGGCGCGGCGCGCGGCCTGCCGATTTCCTGCTTCCTCAACCAGGTCGGCGACTCGCTGGACGATATCGTTGAAACCTGGACCGAGAATGTCTGGCTCGCTTCCAATGGCGGCGGCATCGGCACCTATTGGGGCAACGTTCGTTCCATCGGTGAGAAGGTAGGCCAGAACGGTCAGACGTCCGGCATCATCCCATTCATTCGCGTGATGGACTCCCTGACGCTGGCGATCAGCCAGGGTTCGCTGCGCCGCGGATCGGCGGCCTGCTACATCGACGTCCACCATCCGGAAATCGAGGAGTTCCTTGAAATCCGTAAAGCGTCGGGCGACTTCAACCGCAAGTCCCTGAACCTGCACCACGGCATCAACATCACCGATGACTTCATGGATGCGGTGAAGAACGACGAAGAGTACGGTTTGATCAGCCCGAAATCCGGCGAAGTGATCCGTTCGGTCAACGCGCGTAAATTGTGGCAGAAGATTCTCGAGCTGCGCATGCAGACCGGTGAGCCATACCTGCTGTTCACTGACACGGTGAACAATTCCATGCCGGCTCATCAGCGCAAGCTGGGCCTGAAGGTCACACAATCCAATCTCTGTTCAGAGATCACGTTGCCAACGGGCATCGATCATGCGGGTCAGGATCGCACCGCGGTTTGCTGCCTGTCTTCGGTCAATGCCGAGAAGTTCCTGGAATGGTCGAAAGACGAAACCTTCCTGGAAGACATCTTCCGTTTCCTGGACAACGTTCTGGAAGACTTCATTGAGCGCGCACCGCCGGAAATGGCTCGTGCTGTTTACTCGGCGAAACGCGAGCGCTCGGTTGGTCTCGGCCTGATGGGCTTCCACTCCTTCCTGCAGACGATGAACGTGCCGCTGGAAAGCGCCATGTCGAAAGTCTGGAACGAGAAGATGTTCAAGCACATCCGCCAGGGCGCCGATGCTGCCTCGGTCAAGCTGGCGAAGGAACGTGGTCCGTGTGAGGACGCTCGCGATGTTGGCATGATGGCGCGCTTCAGCCACAAGATGGCCGTTGCACCAACAGCGTCGATCTCGATCATTTGTGGCGGCACATCGGCTGGCATCGAGCCGATCCCTGCGAACGTCTACACACACAAGACGCTCTCCGGCTCCTTCACCGTGAAGAACCAGCAATTGGAAAAGCTGCTCGAAAGCAAGGGCAAGAATACCGACGATGTCTGGGTGTCGATCTTGGAGCACGAAGGATCTGTCCAGCACCTCGACTGCCTCGATGAGCATGAGAAATCTGTCTTCAAGACTGCTTTCGAAATCGATCAGCGCTGGATCATCGAACTGGCTGCAGACCGTACGCCTTATATCTGTCAGTCACAGTCGCTGAACCTGTTCCTGCCGGGTGACATCGCCAAATGGGACCTTCACATGCTGCACTGGACCGCGTGGGAGAAGGGGCTCAAATCGCTCTATTACTGCCGTTCCAAATCAGTACAGCGCGCAGCCTTTGCCGGGTCCGAGAAGATCGGCACCGAGAAGATGGAAACGCCAAACACCGATTATGACGAGTGTCTGGCCTGCCAGTAGCAGGCAACCAGAGATGGTGAGAAATTGGAGCCGGCACCTCTCGGAGGTGCCGGTTTTTTCTGGCCGGTGTGGCTCCATTGTGACCAAAAATGAGGGGCGCGCCTTATTCCTGCCGCCAAATTCATGAATTTTTACAATATGTTAACCGCCAAAGTGCCCGCGTTTTCGGAAATTGCCCCGCAAAAACCATAAAATTTCCGGGTTCTGGAACAAAAACTACAGGTGTGAGTTCAGATCGCAGGAATTAATGAATTTCGACCGATCTGCGTTTGAGGCAGGCGACGTCTTTATGCTAAGTTAAGCGTAGGTTGGTCTAATCCTTGAGAGAGTCGTCCCAGGGATTAAGACATGCGAGGCTTGAAGCGAATGGTATTTGCAATATCGACCGCAGTCATAACGATGGCCTGTCAGGGGTGTGTTTCCACCTCCCCGCATGAACAGGTCAGGTCTGAAGCCATTGTGCCGCCGAGCCTCGGTATGCAGATGGCTGTACCTTCCAACCAGAACAACCCACTGGTCGCATCTGTCGCAGACAAGACCTCGGTTCACGTTTTCAGCGCCCAGTCGAACCGCTTCAGCGGCGTGCCACTGGAGGCGACAAACCAAGTTGCAACGCAGCTTCTCTCCAGCCAGCCCGTTGATTACCGTCAGGCTCCGGCCGCCGAGTTTGGCATTCCGAACAATACACGTATCGATTGGGGCAATAGCGACACCCTTGTTGCCGTTTCGGCGGAGCGTAGCCGCGCCGCGCTGACACGCCCGGGTCGTATCGAAAAGGACATTGCTGCCGAGATCGCGATTTCAGCGCCGCGGGAAGTTACGGGTCTGAAATTCGATGTTGGTGTCGCGCCGCGTATCGCCGTGCGTGAAGAAGGGGAAATCCTGACCCGCCGCGTCGGTGGTGAGGTTCGGATTGGTCAGAACATCGACATTCTCGATCGGAATGGGCAGCCGCAGGGCTGGTACATCTTCGCAGGCGCGGATGGCGAAGCGCTGGTGTGGGACGCTGATGCCAATGGTTTCCGCCCAAGCCTTGGTGACATGTCCCTTACGGATCAAGTCACTGTGGGAGACCTGCAGGCCGGCGTCTCTGTCCAGCGTGGCGGCGGAGAATTGTCGCTCAGCTACATTCGCCGCGAAGTGAAATATTCCGACCGCAATGTAAGTATCAGCGAAACTGAAGATTTCGCAGGTGTTAGTTTCACGATGCGCCGTTAACTGCTAGTTGCAGGCCATGCGCTGTCAATCAAAGCTTCTCACGGCTGCGGCTCTGTCCGCAGCCTTTCTGAATCTCCCGTCCGCCTTTGCACAGGAGGACGTCCCGACCGTTCCGCAAAAACCGGCCGTAGTGTCTTTCTCGACCGAGAATGATTTCTTCGGAGGGGGCACAGATCGCAATTATTCCAATGGCTTGCGTATCGAACGCGTTTCGGGGGCTGATAATGTGCATCCTGGCCTGGAATGGGTGGCGCATCGCCTGCCGTGGATTGATCTGGACAGGACGGAACTGCGGCAGGGCTTTGCCTTGTCACATGCGATCTTCACACCCGAGGACACCCAGGCCTTCGTGCCCGATCCGACCGACCGGCCCTATGCGGCCTGGCTGGCGCTGTCGTCTACGGTAGCGGCCAGTAGCGACAACACGCAGGACACGCTCCAGGTTAATCTGGGCATTGTCGGCCCGTCCGCCGCGGGGGAGTTTGTCCAGAATACGTGGCACGAGATTATCGGCGCGCCGACCGCCAAGGGCTGGGACTATCAGTTGAAGGATGAACCCGGTGTCGAGATCATCGCTCAACGCCTGCAGATGTTTGACGGTCCGGATCTGCCCTTGGGGCTTGAGACAGATTTCGGCGCGCATTTGGGCGTGGCGCTCGGGAATGTGCGGACATATGGTGCGACGGGCCTGACCGCCCGGATCGGCTGGGATCTGGATTCCAGCTTCGGGCCACCGCGTATCCGTCCGGCACTGTCCGGAGCAGGGGAGTTCGTGCCGGGCACCGCAGAAGATCCGCTGGGAGGATATTTCTTTGTCGGCGTGGATGGCCGGGCCGTTGCGCGTGACATGTTCTTGGATGGCAACCTCTGGCGAGACGGCCCGCGGGTCGAAGATCGCCGGGCTGTCGTGGGCGATCTGCAGGCCGGCGTCGCGGTTCACTATCGCAGCGTGCAGCTGGCATTCACCTTCGTGAACCGTACCGAAGAATTCGTTCGTCAGGATGGTCCGCAGCGTTTCGGAGCGCTCTCAATCAGCATTGCGCGCTAGCCGTCCGGTTTCCGTCGCGACCGGCTTGCGCTCAAAATCACCCCGTCGCACACTGACCCGAAAGCGGAGCAATGGCATCCGCAGGGGAGGATACGATGAGATTATTGGTCGGATTGGCCGCGGCGATTGCTTTGGGCGCGTGTTCACCAGGGACAGGGCAGGACGACAGTTCAGTCAGCCCGAGGACGCCACCAGAAGGCGTTGCGACCAGTGCGACCCGCGCGGCAAACGCCGCTGTGGCAGAGCGCCTGCCTCTTGATGACACGTCTGACTTCGTCGATGCCACGCGGGGGCTGCTCGCCCAGTTGAAGCAGGATCGCATCACCGATGCGAACGGCAACACGGTCTGGCAGGTCAGCAATCGGGATTTCATTGAGGGTGACAGTCCGGATACGGTGAATCCATCTCTCTGGCGTCAGGAACGGCTGAATTCCGAGCATGGCCTGTTCGAAGTCATGGATGGCATCTATCAGGTGCGTGGCTACGATCTGGCGGTAATGTCGGTCATTCGCGGCGACACGGGATGGATCATTGTCGACCCCTTGCTCAGCCAGGAGACAGCCGCCGCCAGCCTTCAACTCGTGAACGATACGCTGGGCGAGCGCCCGGTGACGGGCGTGATCTACACCCACTCGCATGGTGACCATTTCGGGGGCGTCCGCGGCGTGATCGATGAGGCCGATATCGAAGCCCGAGGCGTGCCCGTGCTGGCGCCTGTCGGCTTTACGGAATCTGCTGTGGCGGAAAACCTGCTTGCCGGAAACTATATGAGCCGCCGCGCCGTGCTGATGTTCGGCAACTCATTGCCGAGCGGGCCGACCGGACAGGTCGGCGTTGGCCTCGGGCCCGCTCTGGCGCAGGGGACGATCGGACTGATTGAGCCTACTGAAGAAGTGCCGGGGCGCGGCACGGTGCGTGTGATTGATGGCGTCACGTTTGAGTTCGTTGACGCGGCAGGGACGGAAGCACCAGCAGAGTTCATGTTCTACCTGCCCGAGTTCAATGCTCTGTGCACAGCGGAAGTTGCCACGGCAACATTCCACAATGCACTGACCCTTCGGGGCGCGAAAGTTCGCGATCTATTGGAGTGGAGCCGCGTGATCGACTATGTGCTGACGGAGTATGGCGACAAGTCTGACGTCGTGTTCGCGTCCCACCACTGGCCGACCTTTGGTCAGGAAAATGTGGAATCCTATCTGAGGGGTCAACGCGACATTTATCGCTACACGCACGACCAGACGGTGCGGCGCGCCAACAGGGGCGAAACCCAGTTCGAGATTGCCGAGGCGCTGCCGGAACCATCGGTGCAGACCGGCAGTTTCGATACGCGCGGCTATTACGGCACGCTGAACCACAATGCCAAAGCGGTCTACCAGGCATATTTCGGGTGGTGGGATGGTGTGCCTGCAACGTTCAATGCCCACCCCCTGGAGGCCAAGGCAGGGCGATTCATCAAGGCTGTCGGGGGCGAAGAGGCCGCGCTGGCCATCGGACAGGAAGCCTTCGACGAGGGCGATTATCGATGGGCAGCCGAGGTCCTGAATTATGCCGTGTTTGCCAACCCGCAGAACCAGGCTGCGAGAGACTGGCTGGCGGCAAGCTATGAACAGCTTGGTTTCCAGGCGGAGAGCGGTGCGTGGCGAGATTATTATCTCACCGGCGCGCAGGAATTGCGAAATGGCCTTTCAACCGATGGCGCCGTGCGGACGCGCAGCAGGGAATTCGTGGAGGGCGTACCTACCGTCGAATTGTTCAATGCGCTGGCTGTTCGTTATTCGCCGGAAAGCCTTAGTCGCGATCCGTTTGAGCTGAACTTCCGGTTCACGGATACTGAGGAAGACTTCGTCATTGATGTTGGCGAGGCGACAGCCTTTCCCCGGCCCGGTGCACAGTCCGACAATGCGGTGGCAACGCTGACGCTGACGCGGGACGCGTTCAACGACCTGATCCTTCAGGCCCGTAGTTTCCGTGAAATCGCGTCTGCGGGCGAAGCCTCGGTTGAAGGAGATCCGACAGCGTTGATGGCTTGGTTCACAGCCCTCGAAACACCGGGGTTCTGGTTCAACGTTGTAGAACCTTAAAAACGATCAATTGTCCATCTGGTCACGGAAGAATTCCACGATCATTGGGGCAACTTTATCGCCTTTCTCGCCAAGGCGGTCATTCAGGCTCTTGTGGTCACGTTTCTTCACAAGGCGGGCTTCGGCCGTATGCCCGGCGCTGTTCAGGGCTTCGGCCAGTTCCTTTGCCCGGCTCGGGGATACCGCGCGATTCACGTAGAGCAGAAGAAATGGCGGAATGTCCGTTGTTTCCTCAACCTGGAGCGTGGGGGAGGCCGCCGCCCACACATCCTGATCATCCGCGGTGAAAGTTGAGTGATAGAATTCCGGGATGTCGCCGTCGCTGCCGGTGCGGACCAGATTGTACGCGGCGCTGTCCATTGCCACGACGCCTTTGATGACGGACGGCGACAAATCGTACTTGTCCAGATAGTCGGGATCGATCGCCGTGAGCGCAGCCATGTGTGCTCCGGCTGAATGGCCCATCAGGAACATTTTGTCCGGGTCTCCGCCGAATTCCTCTGCGGCTTCATGGAAGTAGGCGATTGCGGCAGCGACATCTTCCTGTTGGGCCGGGAAGGGGTTGGCCGGTGCCAAGCGATAGTTCACTGCGACGAAGATAAATCCTTCATCTGTGAAGTAGCGGGCCTGAAACATGCCAAGCGCACTCTGCTTGTTTCCAAACGTCCAAGCGCCGCCATGCATCATGAGAATCATCGGGGCACTGTCTGGGTTTTCAGGCAGATAGACGTCGGCGCGAACATCGCCGGGGTCCAGGCCGGGCGCGTCATTGTAAATGATATCGCGGATCACCTTGGCGTCTGCTGGCGAAGCGAGTGAGAAGCTTGCAAACAAGGCTAGTAGAATGACACTGAAAAAACGCATGAAGTCTCGTCTCATATGGCCGGTGTGGAACGCATGAACGCCCTGATAGTGCCGATCTATCTGCAGGAATGCGTGCGGCGCCACCCTTAAGCGGCAAATATGCCAAAACTGTGAGCAAGCCTGTGAACAAGTGCACTTTGCCACAGTCAAACATCTTGCGTGCCGTTTACGGTTCAGGCACTATATGTGGTGTAGATTGTTCCCGAAATGACAGCAGATGATGTAGGAGGCCCCTATGGCTGACGGAAATTCAAATGTGCCCGGATTGCTGACCCCGAGCCGGGCGTACAAGCCCTTCCGTTACCCGTGGGCATATGACTTCTGGAAGATCCAGCAGCAGGTCCACTGGATGCCGGAAGAAGTGCCGCTCGGCGAGGATTGCAAGGACTGGGCAGTGAAGCTCAGCGATTCAGAACGAAATCTGCTCACCCAGATTTTCCGCTTCTTCACCCAGTCGGACGTTGAAGTTGGTGCGAACTATATGGAGCATTACATGCCCCTGTTCAAACCGACCGAAGTGTCGATGATGCTGGCATCCTTCTCGAATATGGAAACCATCCATATCGCGGCTTATGCGCTTCTGCTTGAAACCATCGGCATGCCGGATTCCGAATTCTCCGCCTTCATGGAGTATGAGGAAATGGCCGCCAAGCACGACTATCTCGGCCAGTTCGGCACGGACACGAATGAGGACATCGCGGTGTCCATGGCGGTGTTCGGCGGGTTCACCGAGGGCCTGCAATTGTTTGCCAGCTTCGCGATGCTGATGAACTTCCCGCGCTTCAACAAAATGAAAGGCATGGGGCAGATCGTGTCCTGGTCTGTGCGCGATGAGTCGCTTCACTGCGAAGGCATGATCAAACTGTTCCACACTTTCTGTGCTGAAACGGGCGTCATGAATGATGCGCTGCGTGAGCGGATCCGCGAATGCTGCCGGACCGTCGTGTCCCTGGAAGACAAATTCATCGAACTCGCCTTCGAAATGGGCCCTGTTGAGGGCATGACCGCGGACGACATCAAGCAATACATTCGCTACATCGCCGATTGGCGTCTGGGACAGCTGAAGCTGGAGCCGATTTTCGGCATCACCAAGCACCCGATCCCGTGGCTGACTGAAATCCTGAACGGCGTTGAGCACGCGAACTTCTTCGAACAGCGCGCGACAGAATATTCCAAGGGCGCGACAAGCGGCGACTGGCATGGTGATGACGGTGTGTGGTCCAAGTTTGATCAACGCAAACTGGTTGACGCATCGGCCTGATCTCGCGGAAAATTCCAGGTTCCACAAATCAGGACGCGCTTTCCGCAATGGAAAGCGCGTCTTTTTTTGTCGTCATGAACCTCATTTCCGGGCTCAATACCAGAATGGGGCTGCGCCGTAATAGGAATAAACGCTTCGTCCGTAGGCATCGTCGCGCAATTGGTCATATTCCGTTCGCTTCAGTGTCGGAGCCTTGCGCAGTTCGTCTTCGCTTATATTGACGACATATCCTTCCTTGCGCTCGTCATAGTCGAGCGATTGCCAGGGAAGGGGGTGGTATTCTTCACCGATCCCGAGAAATCCGCCGAAGGACATGACCGCATAGGCAACTTTACCGCTGCGCTTGTCGAGCATGATGTTGTCGATATGTCCGATCTTGTCGCCAAGCGTATTATAGACAGATGTTCCCTCAACGCGATCCGAGCTGATGAGAGGATTCGATTCCAATTTGGTATCCTTTGGCATGTTCGCCTCCAGGGTTGAATTGCCCACCCGAGACATATCAACGAGCGCGTCACGACGTCCGATCCATGATTGCGCCAGTTTAATCTTTCGGGCGAACAGCCACCTGTCAGCTCACACCTATATGCAGCGCACAAAAAATGAGGGGCTGCCCGTGGCCCTGGACAGCCCCTCCAACGCTATTCCGGGAGGAAACGTGGTCTAGCGTTGTCCCGCGTCAGCGACGAGGGTTACAGCTTGCTGCGCGAATGCTGGCGCAGTGCTGAGGCCTGAAACTTCCTGCTTGTTCATGATCTTTTGCAGGGCAGCTTTCTTGATGTTCTTGGTGCAGGTGCGGTCAACATAAGGCTGGTTGGTGACCGGCGAGCGTGCAGAACAGGCTTCCTTGGCCTGAGCCTCAATGGATTCGAGCACCACAGCAGCGCCGGCTTCAGAGGTCAGCAGGGCCTTGTCATAGGCAATTTCTACAGTGATTGGTTTGCCTTCTGCAGTGGCTGCAGCCGGAGCGAGGGATACAGCGGCCAACAGGGCCGGAACGATGAACTTTTTCATGTCTAAACTACCTTCAGAGTTAGCGACGGCGAGATTGCCGACAGGGAACTCCTCCCGCCCCATGCTACGCCATTTGTCTGTTCTCCCCGCAGTGACGCCGGAGCGTCATGGCCTTTCCGCGCGGGATTGACGTGTCATGTTGCGCTGCAACAAAAACGCATGTTTGCGCATGGCTCAAGAAAAAGGTGCACGGCAGAAAGTCATAGCTGCCTTGCATCCCGAAATGCGCGAAGGCTAAGCTTTGGCTGCCTATTTGTTTGTCACATACAGTGCTCAGCGGGCCGCAGATTGACAGAAAGTCGCAATGCAGCCATTTGGTGTCATGTCGAAATTGAACACACCAGAACAAGTTATTGATGCGCTCGAGAAGCTCTATTCAGATGCTGTCTCCGCTTTGTCGTCCGCGCTGGACATCTTTCTTCACACGGGCACGCCGCCATCCGCTGATTTGAGAGCGTCAGGCGCGTTCTGCTATCCGCAGATCCGGCTGGTCTACAATCCGGATGGTCCGCCGCCCCCGATTTCGCGGGCGTTCGGCAAGATGTCTGAAGCGGGGACATATGTATCCACAATCACGCGCCCCGATTTCTTCCGTGATTACCTGACGGAGCAATTGTCGCTGCTGATGAGGGATTACGACATCGACGTGTTCGTCGAGCAGTCGGAATCCGAGATTCCGTACGCTTATGTATGGGATCAGGGGCAGGCGAGTGGGCTGGAAGAGATTTCCCCCGCTGAACTGGCGCGGCATTTCCCGAGCCCGAATCTGGCCGACATTGGCGACGAGGTTGCCGATGGAGAGCTTTACGAGCCTTACGATACGCACCCGCTGGCATTGTTTGACGCTCAACGCGTCGACTTCTCCCTGAAACGCCTTCAGCATTATTGCGGAACGCCGGTTGAGCACTTCCAGCATTATGTGCTGTTCACGAACTATCACCGGTACGTGGATGCCTTTTGCGATTGGGCACTGCAGAAACTCGGCGGGGATAACCATTACACATCCCTGTCCGTGCCGGGTGGGCTGGAAATATCGGAACCCACGGATACGTCGCGCGCCGAGATCGATGCCTCCCCATGGCGCAGATTCCAGATGCCTGCCTACCACCTCCGTGCCCCGAACGGCGGTGGCATCACGCTGGTGAACATTGGAGTTGGTCCGTCTAATGCGAAAACGATTACGGACCATTTGGCTGTACTCCGCCCGGAAGTCTGGTTGATGGTTGGTCATTGTGGCGGCTTGCGTCACAGCCAGGCAATCGGTGACTATGTGCTGGCGCACGCGTACCTTCGCGAAGACCATGTGCTGGACGCTGTCCTTCCGCCGGAAATTCCTGTTCCACCGATTGCGGAGGTTCAGGTGGCTCTTCAACAAGCCGCGGCAAGCGTGACGGGTGAGGACGAAAAGCAGCTGAAGCGGCGTCTGCGGACTGGAACCGTGGTAACCACGGATGACCGCAACTGGGAATTACGCTTTTCCGCATCGGCCCGCCGGTTCAACAAGTCCCGCGCCATCGCAATCGACATGGAAAGCGCAACCATCGCCGCAAATGGCTTCCGCCTCCGCGTGCCTTACGGCGTGCTGTTGTGCGTGTCAGACAAGCCGCTGCACGGAGAAATCAAACTGCCCGGCGCTGCGAACCGTTTCTACGAACGCGCAATTGGCGAGCATATCCGTATCGGGATTGAAACGCTGGAGCGCCTTTCCGCTGACAAGGGGGCGAAATTGCACAGTCGGAAATTGCGCGCCTTCGACGAGCCGCCCTTCCGCTAACAAACGGAAAAAGGCGCAGGTACGCGGCTGAACCGGTATCCTGCGCCTTCGCCCTGGCTCACCTGAGCCTTAGCCGTTTAATGCAGCTTCGTGATCTTCGTGCCTTCGATGCTGATACCAGCCATCAGGCCCTTCTGGTCGAACACGAACGCATAAGCGTCTTCTTTCAGTGTAGAGGTCGACAGGTTTTCTGCAACTCCGGCGTTCACCAGAACTACAGTTGGACCGACACCGATTTCCCAGCCATCGGACTCTTCAAGATATTCGACAGCGTCATCATTCATCAGGAAGACCGCGTAACCATAGGATTGAGCGCCTGCCTGCAGGCCCCAAGACCCTGTGAAAGAGCTGTAGTAGTCTACCGTTGAACCGCCGCGGATGAGTTCACCTTCACCATAGGCGCCACCAAGGCCGAGGCCTGCCTTCACCATCGATGGGAAGACCAGTACTGCGCGGGACTGGTTATTGATTGCACTCGCAGCGGCATTCTCGCTGATCAGCTTGTTCAGCGCGGCGCGACTGCTGGCGTCAATTTGCGCGCGGTCGACTTCGTCCGGGAGTGAAGAACAGGCGCTGAGGCCAAATGCCGTGCTGGCGGCGAGACACCCGGCAAGGAGGGCGGAACGAAGTTTCATCATGGACAAGCTCCTTCATGATCTGGATCAATTGAACTCTGGAAATCTTCCGGGGTTCCGCATGGAGTATGAAATATAACAGAATTTCCACCGCTGCGGTATTCGGAAGAGGCAAGTCCGCAACTCCGGATGGATTGATCGGGCACGAAAATCGGGAACAAGTCATAAAACCTTCCCCAACGCCTATCTGGACGCGGGCGTGCATGCGGGCTACGTCGCCAGCATGACAGACAGAATCTATTCGCTTCAGGGCGTTCGCAATTTCCGAGATTTTGGCGGCTACAAGTCTCGCCATGGTGGGCAGGTCAAGCGCGGGCGGTTGTTCCGGTCCGGCCATTATGCCGAGGCCACCGAAGACGACCTGAAGGCGCTGGACGCGCTGGGCATTCACCTGCAGGCCGACCTGCGCCGCCCGGACGAGCGCGAGCGCAATGTGGCCCGTTGGTCTGCGCCCAACACGCTGACCCATGATGGCGGCCGTGAACACGAAGCGCCGCATGCGCAATTCCTGAAAAAGGTCGAAGCAGACGCCCAGAAGGCCGACGACTGGATGAACGACTACTATGCGCTGGCGCCTTTCAAGGCTCATCATGCCGAATTGTTCTCAGGCTGGTTCGAGCATCTGGCAGGGCTGGAAGGGGAGGCAGCCGGTCTTGTGAACTGCGCAGCCGGCAAGGACCGAACCGGCATTCTCTGCGCGCTGACGCATCACGTGCTGGGGGTCGAAGAGGCGGATTTGCGCGCCGATTACGAACTCACCAACACGGCCGTGAACGTGGACGAATTCCTGCCTCAGGCCGCCGCCTTCTTCAACGAGCAGGTTGGAAAGGTGTATGAGCCGGAAGTGTTCCGCCCATTCCTGGGTGTTCGGCTGCGTTACCTCGATACGGCTTTTAACGTGATCCATGACAAGCACGGCACGGTGGACGCCTATCTGGCAGAAATTCTGGGCGTGGATGACGCGGCGCAGGAGAAGATTCGCGGGCGGTTGCTGGAGACTTAGTGTTTCAGCTCAGCGCTCATCACGCGAACCAGTTCACCATGCATAAAGCTACCTCTGACGTGGTATAATGTCCACGCAACATCTTCTATCGATGAGACAACATAGAAACGTCGATAGAATACTGCGCGCTCGAAAGTGTTTTGGTTAGGCGGTCGGATAACTTCTTTATCCCAGACTTGGCTGACGAGCTTTAGCTCGCCAAATCCGCCCCAGTGATCAGCCCAATTATTAATGAATTGGGAATTGAACTTCTCGTCAATGATCAGCACGTCCAAAGCCACTACATCGCACGGTTCGACAGTGTGAGTGCCAAGCTCTGCACGGGACTCGTAGTCTAACGTCATCGACAATACGAGATCCGGCTCGAATCCCATGCGGTCTTCGTTTATCTGCTTTCGGATTTCATCCACGTTTGCGCATGCCGTAGTAATTTGCGGCTCATCGGCTTCGCACGCAGTGAGCGTGAACAGTAAGCTGATGGCTGCAATTCGGGCGATCATGGTGTCCACCTTAACCGGTGGACCTGGCCCGGCAAGCAGCTGAACGGGGCTAACGGAAGAAGATCGGTTGCCGCCCGGCCCCCAGACTCGCTAAAGTCCGGCTCGATGAGCGATTCCGAAACCCCCGAAGAGCGCGACGACCAGACCTTCTCGATGTTCGGGGAGGATGAGGCTCCGAAATCGGAGGCCTATCAGGTCCTTGCGCGCAAATACCGGCCACGCCGGTTTGAGGATCTGATCGGGCAGGAGGCCATGGTCCGCACGCTTTCGAATGCCTTCGAGACGGGCCGTGTGGCACATGCCTTCATGCTGACCGGCGTACGCGGTGTCGGCAAGACTACGACGGCGCGACTGCTGGCCCGGGCGTTGAACTACCAGTCAGAGGATCATGATGGTCCGTCGATCCGGCTGGACCCGAAGGGCGAGCATTGCGATGCCATCATGGCGAGCCGTCATCCGGACGTGCTGGAGCTGGACGCTGCCAGCCGTACTGGTGTTGCCGACATGCGAGACCTGCTGGACGGCGCGCGCTATGCGCCGGTCTCGGCCCGCCACAAGGTCTATATCATTGACGAGGTGCACATGCTCTCGACGGCAGCATTCAACGCGCTGCTGAAGACGCTGGAAGAACCGCCGCCACACGTGAAGTTCATTTTCGCCACCACAGAAATCCGGAAAGTGCCGATTACGGTGCTGTCCCGTTGCCAACGCTTTGATCTGAAGCGGCTGGACGCGGTGAATCTGGCGGAACACCTTGGCCGCGTCGCCGCCAATGAAGGGGCGAAAGTCTCGGAAGAGGGACTCGCGCTGATCGCGCGCGCGGCGGAGGGCTCCGTGCGCGATGGGCTTTCGATCCTGGATCAGGCCATCGTCCAGACAATGGACGGCGAAGAAGTCACCGGCGCGGCCGTGCGGGACATGCTGGGGCTGGGTGATCGGGCGCGCCTGCTGGATGCGTTCGAGAAAGCAATTTCCGGAAGTGCAGCAGAAGCGCTGGCCGAAGTGAAAGACCAGATTCATGCCGGGGCGGATCCGGCGGTCATCCTGAAAGATTTGATGGATGTCTGCGCGGATGTGTCCGTGGCACAGGCCACGGGCGGCGATTTCCGGTCTGCGGGGCCCGCTGAATGGACAGAGCGCACCCTTGCCATGGCGCAGAAACTGACCGCGGCTCAGGCGTCACGCTACTGGCAGATACTCCTGTCAGGGTTCAACGACCTCCAAACTGCGCCTGATACAGCGACGGCGCTCAACATGATCATCCTGCGGCTCGCGGCTGCTGCAAACCTTCCGTCTCCGGAGGAGGCAGCGCGCATGATTGCTGAAAAAGGCGGTGCGCCGGGAAAGCCTGAACAACACGGTATGGCCCCGTCTCCCGCCGGCGGGCTGGAGAGCTTTGCCCAGATTGTCGCCTATCTGGGTGAGCATCGTGAAGTCAACTTGCAGGTTGAACTTGAGCGCTATGTGCGCCCGGGTCCGGTCCGTTATGGGTACTTCTCCTGCGAACTGGAAGACCAGGCACCGAATGACCTGCTTGCGCGACTGAAAACATTCCTAGAGCGCGATACGGCTGACGACTGGGTGGTTGAACAGATCCGCACCGATGCGGAGACCATGCGCCAGACCGAGATCAGAACGCGCGAAGAATTGTTCGCAGCTGCGGCGGCTCATCCAGCTGTGGCAGATGCCTTGAAGAGCATTCCCGGTATAACCATTGTTGATGTGACGGAGCCGCCGACGAGTGATGGCAATGTCATTGATTTGAACTCCAGACGAACGGCCTGAAGGAGGCCCGCTTCCCATGAAAGACCTTGGCAAGATCATGCAACAGGCCCAGCAGATGCAGGCCAAGATGCAGGAAGCGCAGGAAAAGATTGAATCGACCGAGGCCGAAGGCGTTGCCGGTGCCGGGCTTGTTACCGTGCGCCTGAAGGGGAAGGGCGACTTGGTAAGTGTAAAGATCGACCCGTCACTGATGTCTGACGATGCCGAGATTGTGGAAGATCTGATCAAGGCGGCGCATTCCGATGCGCGCAAGCGTCTGGACGAGGCAATGGAAAAAGCCATGAAGGAAGCAACTCAGGGGCTTGGCGGCGGCATGTTGCCTGGCTTCAAGCTGCCATTTTGAGCAGGAGCGCGTAATGCGCAGATGGGGTTTTCTTGGCTGTGCCGCGCTGGTTCTGTCTGCTTGCGCGCAAGTTGCCCCTCAAGAACCCCCGCTCAGCGTTGGTAGTCGGCCAATTGCCATCGGTACGCAGCACGCCATTCATTCGGATGTGTACGGAGAGCTGCGAACGATCAATGTTCAGGTGCCGGCAGAGTATGGCGACACCGAGACGCCACCCAACGTGCTGTTTGTGCTCGACGGTGGATTGAATCAGGACTTTCAACATATCGCCGGTCTTGGACAACTCGCCTCTCTGAGTTGGACGATGGAGCCAATGCTTGTTGTCGGCGTGGAATCTCAAGATCGCCGAAATGAGTTCACGGCCCCCGCAGAAAACACGGCCTATCTTGAGGAATTTCCTACCTCCGGCGGAGCGGAAAAGTTTCGGGCCTTCCTGGAGCAGGACGTGATGCCGTTCGTGCAGGCCAATTATCGCACGGGCGGACGTACGGCCCTGATGGGCGAATCTTTCGCGGGTCTATTCGTGGTCGACACTTTCCTCACCCGCCGGGACTTGTTCGACGATTATATCAGTGTCAGCCCGAGCCTCTGGTGGGACGATCAGCATTTGGTGAAGTCGGCTGCTCCGCTTCTGAGAAAGGAAGTGCCGGGTTTGCGCCGCCTCTATCTGACTATCGGTGATGAAGGCGGAGCCATGCAGGCGGGTATGGATAAATTGCGCGCGGCGCTGGAAGCAAATCCGCAAGATCGCACCGAATGGCTATACCGCGACCAGAGCGAGGATGAGACGCATGCCACGATCTACCATGGCTCTGCTCTGGAAGCCCTGCGCTGGCTTTATGCCACGCCTCCCTACGATTACGGGGCGACACCCTGGTATTATCTGGAAGAGAACGAGCGGGACGCTCTGAATCAGTAGAGTTCAGGTTCACGCATGCTGAATGCTGAGGCCATGCTGCCACGGTGGAACACTGCGCGCATCAACCAGAAATTTCGTTTCTGTTCGGACCAGAAGAATGCCGCCGCCATCGCATAGCAGAAGCTTGCCTTTGCCAGTGACAGGAGCACGGCTGAGGTAAGTGTGACGGCATTGCGTGTGTTCATCGAGTGATAGCCAAAGCTCAAGCCAGAGCGGAATTTGCGCTGGCGAATCCATTCGGCGTTGAGGCGTTTTGGATCCACTGCTTCGCGGACGATGGCTGCTTCACTGATGCCCAGCTTTGCCCCGGAATACCAAAGGCGGAAGAAGAATTCGGTGTCTTCGCCGCCGGTCTTCCCCTTTTCTAGAAGGAAACGCTGGCCTCTGACGAAAGGAGAGCTGGTACGGATCAGTGCGTTGCACGTGTGTCCTGTTTGGACCACGCCCCCTCTGCGCACCGGAATGTTGGAATGATAGTCCTGCTTGCGCATCCAGTCCGGTGCGTCATCAGGATAAACTGCGTAGGCAGGTCCGAATACAGCGTCAAACCCATGAAGTTTGGCCATCTGAAGAAGCGAAGCGACCCAATCGGGATCTGCAATCTCATCATCGTCGATGAATGCGACCCATTCAGCGGTAGCCGTGTCCAGACCCGCATTGCGTGCCAGGGATATGTTGTTGGCTGGTGCGTGAACGTAAGTCACGGGAATGGAGAGCGTTGTGGCGATCGCTTCGACGCGCTCTTTGGCACTGGGAGTTTCGTCATTGTCGATGACGATCACTCTTGTTGTGGTCCCATTGGGCAAGTTCTGCTGATCCAGGGATCGCAGCGTGTCTTCGATGGATGGTCTGCGATACGTGCAGACGCAGATGTCGATCATCACGTCGGAGACCTCGTCCAAGGGTATTTGCGAATCAAGCATGCAGGCCTAGCGCCAGCAAATCCTGTGCCATCAATGGGTGATTTGGGGTACGGTTAACAGCGTTGAGAGGCTTAAGGCTGTGAAGAAGCTGTGATCAGCCCATCAATCAGGCGCTTGGCGCCATCTGGTTTGCGCGGATCGCGCGCCCCCATCTGATGGTACCAGACAATTTCGCTGGTTTCGGGGTCTACGAGAACGATCTCCGCCGACTGCTCGATTCCATCCGGTCCTGGGACTCCGCCAAACATGACGCCAAGGCCGCCCTGCACCAGGCGGCTGGCCGAACTTTCGACATCATAACGGATCCGAATTAGGGCGAGCAATTCGCCTGACGAGGTGGCCACAACAGCGGTGTCTTCGCTTAGGGCGCCGATCTGCTCTGAGAGCGTAAGCGCGCGGGTGAGCGCTTCGTCTGAGTGATACAGCAGGTAAGGGGAGACCGCATCCGACAAGGCATCGCCAAGGTTAAGGGCGGCAATCCGGCTTTCATCAGGCTGCGGCTCCCGCGAACCAGACGCTGTAACCAGAGTGATCTCGGCGAGTGGCGGCAGATAATATATCTCTGCGATCGGAGGTGGCTGCATGGTTTTGCTCGCCGGCTGAGGAGTGGCGCACGCCGACAGGGCTGCCAGCAGTCCCAACACGAAATAGCGCAACATCAGCTTTCCCCATCAAACCCAGTGGAAAGGGGGATCATCCTTTGCGGGAAGTCAAGCTGGCCATAGAATGAGCCCTGCGATGGACACAATTTCTTGTTCCTTATATGTTCCAGGCAGAATCGTGCGAGGTTGAGTGAATGGAACCTGTAATCATCATTGGCGGCGCTGAATTTGACGCGGCGCATCTCGTCCTCTTCCTCATCGCGCTGGCGCTTGCGGGCTCCGCATGGTGGCTGGCGAACAAGTCTGGCGCCAAGGAAGAACGACTGACGCTGGATCTGGAGCGGGCGACAGATGATCTCGACGAAGCCAGGCAGCGTGCGCGGACATTGGAAGAAGTGGCGCGGAAGGCTGAACTTGAACTGGCTGAAGCCAGAGCCCGCAGCGCAGAGGATGAGCGCAAATTCGCTGAAATGGCACAAGGCGTGCTGCAAAGAGCGAATGTTCAGTTTCTCGAGCGCGCGGAAGAGACTTTCAAGCGCCACCGAGAAGGGGCTCAGGGTGAACTCAAGGAGCTGATGAAGCCGATTGGCGAGAATTTCGACGCGTTCAAAAAGCGGGTGGATGAGATCGAAAAGGTCCGAACCGAAGACAAGTCCGCCATACAGGAGCAGGTCAAGGCGATCCACGAAAGCCTGAAGACGAACACACAGGAAACCGGCAAGCTTGTCAGCGCATTGACCGCGCCGAAAGGCGGTGGACGTTGGGGGGAAATGACGCTCCGCAATGTCATGGAGCAGGCTGGTCTGTCAGCCCATTGCGACTTCTCCGAACAGGTGCACGACGATACGGAGCAGGGGCGCCAGCGTCCGGACGCTGTGATCCACTTGCCGGGAGGCCGGCAGATTGTTGTCGATTCCAAGGTTTCGCTCGCGTCTTACATGTCGGCCGTGAACGCCGAGGACCCTGCTGAACGGGCGGCGCATCTCAAGGCGCATGCTGCCAGCGTGCAACGGCACGTGAATGGGCTCGCATCAAAGGACTACCAATCCAATCTGGGCGGGCGGTTTGATTACATTGCCATGTTCATTCCGGGGGAAAACTTCTTCGCGGCTGCTCTGGAGCACTCGCCTGACCTGATTGAGAAGGCGATGAGCCGCCAGGTCATCGTGACGACGCCGACAACGCTGATTGCGCTTGCGCGGACGGTCGCGCATTTGTGGCGCCAGCATCACCAGAATGAAAATGCCATGGCTGCAGCTGAACTGGGCGCTGAATTGTATGGCAGGATGGGCGTCATGCTTGGCCATATCGAGAAGCTTGGAAAGTCTCTCAACGGGTCTGTTGACCATTTCAATTCAGCGATGGGATCGTTTGACAAACGGGTGCTGCCGACGCTTCGCAAGTTCGAGGATATGGAGATTGCGCCGCCTTCAAAGACCTTGTCGGAGCCCAAGCAGATCGAAAACAGGGCGAATGTGTCTGAAAATACGGGCGAATTGGACTTTGGAGCCCCTAAGAAGTCCATCGCCGCCGAATGAGGGGCAAGTGTTGACCAGTCGCCTCGGCGTGCATATCTCAAAACCATGGCTATCAGAGAAATCATAACCGTACCGGATTCGCGTCTGAAGGAAGTGTCCAAGCCCGTCGAGGGAGGCGTCACTGACGAAATCCGTGAACTCATGGATGACATGCTGGAGACGATGTATGATGCGCCGGGGATCGGCCTCGCGGCGATCCAGATTGGTGTGCCATTGCGTGTGATCGTGATGGACTTGGCCAAGGAAGGCGAAGAGGCGCAGCCGCGCTATTTCGTGAACCCTGAAATCCTGCCCCTGACCGAAGACAAAGCGCCCTACGAAGAGGGATGCCTGTCAGTGCCGGACATTTTCGAAGAGGTTGAGCGACCCACAGAGTGCCGCGTCAAATATCTCGATTATGATGGCAAGGAAGTCGAGGAGATCGCGACGGGCATGTATGCGGTCTGCATTCAGCACGAGATGGACCATCTCGAAGGCACGCTGTTCATCGACTATCTGTCGCGTCTGAAGCGGCAGCGCGCCGTCGACAAGGTGAAAAAGATCAAGCGCCTCAAGCAAAAGAGCGCTGCCTGAATCAGATGAGGAAACGCGGCAATCCTTTCGCGTTGACCTGGTTCCGGTGGATGTTGGCTCTCGTTCTGGCCGGTGTGATCGTATTTGTTGTTGGTGGAAGCGGGTTGGTTCCGTTCAGCATGACGGCGGCAATGCGCTGACACGTCTCGGACTCTGCGCTTTCAAAACCTTCTCTAAACGCTTATCTCCGGCAGCATGACAAAACCCCTCCGTCTTGCCTTCATGGGCAGCCCCGATATTGCCGTCAGTGTGCTCAAGGCGCTGATGTCGGCGGGGCATGAAATCGTGTGCGTCTATTCGCAGCCACCCCGACCTGCCGGGCGTGGAAAGAAACTTACCCCGACGCCGGTGCATGCTTTTGCTGACGCGAACGGGATTGAGGTGCGCACGCCGAAATCCCTCAAGAAGGCACCGGAACAGGAGGCTTTCGCTGCACTGGATCTCGATGCGGCGGTCGTGGTCGCCTACGGGTTGATCCTGCCCCAGGCCATTCTGGACGCGCCAAGGCTTGGATGCCTGAACATGCATGCGTCGATCCTGCCCCGATGGCGGGGTGCAGCGCCGATCCAGCGGGCCATTATGGCGGGCGACACGGAAACGGGTGTCGACGCGATGATGATGGAGGCTGGGCTGGATACGGGCCCGGTCGTCGCATCCGAACGCACACCCATCACGGAAGAAGATACCGCAGGCTCAGTTCATGACCGGTTGACAGAGCTGGCCGCAAGGCTTGCGTCTCGTGCGCTGGCTGGACTGGCCGATGGGAGCCTCACACCTGTTCCGCAGACGGAAGAGGGAATGACGTATGCCGCTAAACTCGGTTCGGCAGATCAGCGCGTTGATTGGGGCCGAGGCGCGAGAGAGGTGGACTGTCACATCCGTGGTCTTTCACCGTTTCCGGGCGCATGGTGTGAATGGACGCCGCCGGGCAAGGATGCGCCGGTCAGGCTGAAACTGTTGATGAGCCGACGATCAGGCCGGGAAACCTCTGCCCCAGCAGGCATGGTGCTGGATGATCGTTTGCTCGTGGCTTGCGGTGATGGGGGCGCCGTGCGTATCCTCAAGCTGCAAAAACCGGGAGGAAAGCCGATGGATGCCGAACAGTTTCTGAAAGGTCAGGCAATTGCTCCGGATACGGTGCTCGGCTGATGAGTTTCTGGATCCGCCCGGCTCGCGAAGACGATCTCGAAGAGATCATTGCTTTGAATGACCTCGCATTTGGAGGCAAGGATGAAGGTAGGATTGTCAGGGTGCTGTCCAAGGGCGAAGACGGCGTTCTGTCTCTGGTCGCGAGCGACGACAATCTCATTGCCGGTCACATACAGTTTTTCCGAATTCGCATTGATGGTGCGCCGGTCGCCGTCGGATTGGGACCGATGTCCGTTCATCCTGACTTTCAGAAGACAGGTATCGGAAGCGGCTTGATCCAGATGGGCCTGATGGCGTTGGAAGGCGCTGGCGAGCAAATTGTTTTTGTGTTGGGGCACCCGGAATACTATCCGCGATTTGGATTTTCAGCAGATCTGGCCGCGCCTTTCGAGAGTGATTGGTCGGGCGAGGCGTTCATGGCGTTGCGCCTTCATCCTGATGCGCCAGCGTCCGGGCGGTTGACCTATCCGCCCGCCTTTGGCTAGGGCAGCGCGATGCCGCGTTACAGATTGCTCATAGAATACAATGGTGGCCCGTTTCAGGGCTGGCAGCGCTTGCCGGGTCTTCCGACGGTGCAAGGCGCCCTCGAAGAGGCGGCGACCAGGCTGGATGATGGCGCGCCGGTCGAAGTCTTTGGCGCAGGGCGTACCGATAGCGGCGTGCATGCCACAGGGCAGGTCGCCCACATGGATTTGCAGATCGACCGCGGCCACAAGGTTGCCGATGCGATGAATTTCCATCTGCGTCCGCACCCAATTGCGATCCTCAAGGCCGAAGAAGTCAGCGATGAGTTCAACGCCCGTTTCAGCGCGACCGAGCGCCACTATCGCTTCATCATCATCAACCGGCGGGCAGACCTGACGCTGGAACGTGGACTCGCTTGGCGCGTGCCGTCAGAACTTGATGCGGACAAGATGCACGAGGCGGCGCAACATCTGGTCGGGACGCATGATTTCACGACATTTCGCGACACTGAATGCCAGGCAAAATCACCGCTGAGAACCCTCAATGCGATTTCCGTGTCACGATATGGCGACAGGATCGAACTGACTTGCCGAGCTCAGAGCTTCCTGCATCGGCAGGTGCGGTCGATGGTCGGCAGTCTGGTGGATGTGGGACGGGGGCGCCGTCCGGTGCAATGGATCAAGGAGATTTTGGAGGCCGCAGACCGTACGCAATGCGGGCCGATCTCCCCGCCCGACGGGTTATATCTCGAGAAAGTCGACTACGAGTGACGCGCCGCTGACGCGCCGCTGACGCGCCGCTGACGCGAAGTCAGCCTGTGCAGACACACGCTTCCGTCTTAGCCTCCCCGCAAAACGATAAAGGGAGACAGGCAATGGCGATTGATTTCACGATTCCGGAAGCAGCTAAGGAAGTGCGCGAGCGCGTACGCCAATGGGTGCAGGATGAATGCATTCCGGCGGAGAAGGAAATGGCGGCTGGTCGGCCGTTCAAGGAAGTACTTCCCGAACTGCGCAAGAAAGCGCGGGCCCGCGGGCTCTGGTGTCCTTTCATTCCGGTAGAGCATGGCGGTATGGGCCTCGGCCCCCTTGCGAACGCCCTTGTGCAGATGGAACTTGGCCAGAGCCACCTTGGGGCTCTGTCGATGAATTCCCAGGGGCCGGATGACGCCACCATGTTGACCCTGCTGGCGCATGGCACGGACTTTCAGAAAGAGAAGTATCTGAAGCCGCTGCTGAATGGTGAAAAGCGGATTTGCTATTCGATGACCGAAAAAGCGGCCGGTGCGGATGCAACCGGTATGCAAACGCGCGCCGAAAAGGATGGCAAAGGCAATTACGTGCTGAATGGCGAGAAGTGGTTTTCCAGTGCGGCGACAGCAGCGGACATCGCTGTTGTTATGGCGAAGACAAACCCCGATGCGCCCCGCCATCAACAGTTCTCGACCTTTATCGTGGAGCTGCCTAATCCGGGCTACAAGATCATCCGGGACATTCCGACGATGGCCGTGCATGGCCCGCATTACGCCGAGATGGGCGGCGGTCATGCTGAGGTGAAGATCGAGAACCTGGTCGTGCCTGAGGAAAATCTTCTCGGAGGAGAAGGGGGCGGCTTCTCCATGGGGCAGCACCGTCTGGCCTATGGTCGCTTGCGCCATGGCATGCACAATGTGGCCATGGCACAGAGGGCTCTCGATCTTGCTACGGAGCATATCACCAATCGGGCCACCTTTGGTCAGCCTCTCGAGGATCGGCAAGGCGTTCAGTTCATGCTCGCGGAGTGTGCCAGCCAGCTCTATATCGCCCGCCTCATGCTGATGCATATTGCCTACAAGGCAGAGAACGGAATGGACCTTCGCCAGGAAAACGGAATCGCGAAAGTCTATCTGGCCAATATGGTTCACAAGGTTGTAGACACGGCTATCCAACTGCATGGCGCGCTTGGCTATTCCCTCGATACGCCGCTTGCTGCTTGGTACACACACATTCGTTCGCAACGCCTGGTCGACGGGCCGGATGAAGTGCACAAATGGATCACCGGAAAGAATGTAATCCGTGCCTACAAGAAGGATGGCACGACCGCAGCGGCGGCAGGGGGTGATCTCCTGTGATCAAGCTGACATTCTGCCTGCGGCGCCTGCCACATCTCACACGCGAAGAGTTCCAGGCCTATTGGCGGAACCAGCATGCGCCACTGGTCGCAAAGCATGCGGAGGTTCTTGGCATTCTCCGTTATGTCCAGAACCACACATCGCATGATAAGTTGAACGCCAGCATGCAGGCGAGCCGCGGTGGTCCTTCGGCTTATGATGGCGTTGCCGAACTGTGGTTCGAAAGCGAAGAGACCATGGCGGCCAACAGCAGCGAGGCGGCGGCGAAGGCCGGCGCCGAACTGTTGGAGGACGAGAAGAAATTCATCGACCTGGCCAATTCTCCGCTCTGGTTCGGAGATGAGCATTCGGTGGTGAGTTAAGCCAGAGCAGCTTCAAGGTCTGCCAGAAGATCGTCAGCATCTTCCAGACCAACCGACAAGCGGACCAGTCCGTCCGAAATGCCATGCGCGAGGCGTTCTTCCTGAGAGTAGGTGGAATGAGTCATGCTGGCAGGGTGCTGTATCAGAGACTCGGCGTCTCCCAGGCTGACGGCGCGCTGGATGAGCTGTAGTCGGTCCATCATCCTGGTGCCGGCGTCAAAACCTCCAGCAAGTTCGAAAGCGATCATGCCACCAAAATCGGACATCTGGCGTTTCGCCAATTCATGCTGCGGATGGCTGGGCAGGCCGGGGTAATAAACGGCTGAAACGGCGCAATGCTGTTCGAGCCAACTCGCGATGCGCAGGCCGCTTTCGCAGTGGCGCATCATTCGAAGCTGCAAGGTCTTCAGGCCTCGCATGACCAGCATGGCTGTCAGGGGCGCCATCACTGAGCCGGTCATGTCCTTCACGCCAACCAGGCGGATTTCCTGAATCAGGTCGGCCGGGCCACACACGGCGCCCGCGACAAGGTCACCGTGTCCGCCCAGGTATTTTGTCGCGGAATGGACAACCAGATCTGCGCCGAGCTCGATCGGACGTGTGAGCAGGGGGGTTGCGTAGGTATTGTCGACAATGGTCAGGGCCCCGGCCTGTTTGGCAATCGCAGACACTGCTGTGATATCGACCAGCCGCATGTTGGGGTTTGCAGGCGTTTCGAAATATACAATTCGCGTTTTGTCGCTGATTGTCGCCCTCAGGTTTTCGGGATCTCTGAGATCCACGTGGCGAATCTTGACGCCAAATCGCGACAATCCATCCCGCATGAAGGCAAACGTACAGCCATACAGCGTCTGGTCTGTGATGATCTCGTCACCGGGCCGGATGAGGGTCCAGAGCGCCGATGAAATCGCGCCCATTCCACTGGCAGTCGCAAGACCAGCCTCCGCGCCTTCCAGATTCGCCAGGCGCGTTTCGAGGACCTCCACGGTAGGATTGGAGATGCGAGAATAGAAATGACCCTCAGTTTCCCCGGCAAAAAGTGCCGAACCTGTTGCAGTGTCAGGGAAAACGAAGGTAGACGTCATGTGGACGGGCGGAGTAAGGGAGTGCGAATGGTTCGCAGGATCGTAGCCATGATGGATGGCGCGGGTTGCGAATCCTATATCGCGGGACGGTTTGTGGGCCATGGGGGAACCTTGCTGTCTGTCAGAACAACATAGCAGCGCTCTCGGGACAGGTGCTGTCAATTTATGCCAACAAAGGTGTAAATATTGGCATATTATACCAGTTCGAGGGTGGTATGGATAAGATAGATGCTAAGATAGTCCGGGCGTTACAGGAAGATGGGCGCCTGACCAATCAGGATCTCGCGGAGAAGATTGGCTTGTCGCCATCCCCGTGCCTGCGTCGTGTTCGCAATCTTGAGAAGGCGGGCATTATCAAGGGTTACTCGGCGACCATTGACCAGAAAGCATGCGGCTATCCGATCACATGCTTTGTCAGGATCCGCCTCTCGATTCACACGGAAGACACGATCCAGAAATTCGAGAAGATCGTCGAGGACACGCCAGAGATTCTGGACTGCTACCTCATGGCAGGTGGGTCAGATTACCAGTTGCGTGTGGTGACGGGCAGCCTCGATGAGTACGAAAAGCTGGTTCGCCATACGTTTCAGAAACTCCCTGGTATTTCGTCGGTCGAGACCAGTTTTGCGTATGGTGTGGTCAAGAAATCCCGAGTTCTGCCTGTGAAGATCAAGGTGTGACCGGCTAGAGTACGAACCGCCGCTTAGACTTGTCGCGTGGGACGGCATTCCGAACGAAATTCGAGCTGTCGGTAATCACGGCATAGTCGGGATCACATGACCTGCTATATAGGGGACTCATGAGCACAGATTCTCCCGTCCGATCAGACCAAGAGCCGACCCTTGTCGAAACCCGCAACCAGACCAGCCGTCGGCCGGGAAAGTGGCGCATCTCGAACATTATTGACGGTCGCTCGCTTCGCGTGAAATTGACCACGGCGGCACTCGACAATCTAGGTGACGCACAAGCCACCCGGAAGGCAGCGCTTGATCATTTGCATGGGGCCATGTTCCGGGGGCGCATGATCGCGCAGGAACGCCTGCAGCAAGGTGCAGACGGACTGGATACGGCGCGATTGTTGGCGGCGGTGCAGGATGAAGTCGTGCACGCGCTTTATGATTTCACAACCACGCACGTGCACCGGGCGCGGAACCCCACGGAGGCCGAACGCCTGGCGATCCTCGCGACGGGTGGGTATGGGCGCGGTGTCATGGCGCCTTCGTCGGACACGGACCTGTTGTTCCTGCGCGCGTACAAAGCCTCTCCGCACACGGAAAGTGTGATCGAGTACATGCTCTATGCCCTGTGGGACATGGGGCTGAAGGTGGGCAACGCGTTTCGTACTCCGACGGAGTGCGTGAAGCTTGCCGCTGAAGATGTGACGATCAAGACGTCTCTTCTGGATGCCCGGTTCATCTGCGGCGATCAGGCCCTTTCTGACGAGATGATGTCGAAATTCATGAAGGAGGCCGTCGAAGGCAAAGACGCCGATTTCATTTCAGACAAGCTGGCCGAGCGTGACGCCCGTCATGCACGCCAGGGCGATGCCAGATATGTGGTTGAGCCGAACATCAAGGAAGGCAAGGGCGGTCTGCGAGACCTGCAGACGCTCTACTGGATCGTCAAACATATCTATGGCGGCCAAACGCTGGAGGATGTGATGAAGGGCGGTCCCTTCACTCGCAGCGAGTACACATCCTTCATACGGTCGGCCAAGTTCATGTGGACGGTACGATGCCATCTTCACTATGTGACCGGTCGCGCGGAAGAACGGTTGAGCTTTGATCTGCAGCCGGAGATTGCTGCGCGCATGGGGTATCGGGACCGGACGGGGCAACTGGGCGTGGAGCGTTTCATGAAACGCTACTTCCTGGTCTCCAAAGACGTTGGTGCCCTGACACGAATTATCGCTGCCAAGCTGGAAGCGGAGCAAAAGAAACGGCCTGAGGGATTCCGAAGGCTGCTGCCGCAGAAGACGCCGCAGCCGCTAGCGGACAAGGGCTTCGTGGTCGACGCAGGAAGGATAAGCATCACATCGGAAGATGTGATGAAGGACGATCCTTTGAACATGTTGCGCCTCTTCATAATCGCGCGGCGCGAGGACAAGGATATTCACCCGAATGCGTTGTCTGCAATCACCCGGAATTTGCGCGCGCTGAACGAAACCGTTCGCAGTTCGGATGAAGGCAGGAAGCTGATCCTGGATGCGCTTCTAGGCAGCAAGGAGCCTGGTCTGATCCTCCGCCGAATGAATGAAGCCGGGGTGCTGGGCAAGGCCATTCCGGAATTTGGTGGAATTGTCGCGCAGACCCAGTTCAACATGTATCATCATTATACGGTCGATGAGCATACGATCCGCGCGGTCGAGGCGATTGCTGAAATGGAGCAGATCAACGCCGAGCGCGTGCCGCTCGCGACCGAGATATTCCAGTTGGTCGAAAATCGCCGGGCGCTATATCTGGCCATGCTGCTGCATGACACCGGGAAAGGCAAAGGCGACCAGCAAATTGAGGGCATGAAGACGGCTGCACGCGCTTGTCAGCGACTAGGCCTGCCGGAGGACGAGACGGATCTGGTCGCGTGGCTGGTTGGCAACCACCTTGAACTTAGTGAGACCGCGCAGAAGCGCGACATCTCCGATCCCCGGACGGTTACCAAGTTCGCAAATCTGGTTGGCTCGCTTGAGCGGCTTCGCCTGCTATACATTCTGACGGCGGCCGATATCCGTGCGGTTGGTCCAGGTGTATGGAATGCCTGGAAAGGTCAGCTGATGGCGGATCTTTATCACAATACCGCTGCGGCTCTACGCGGCGGGCGCGCGGACGAATCCGGGGTGCAGGCACACCTGGAGGCAAGAGCCGAGGTGCGTCGAGAGGCGGTCGTCGAGGAACTGGGAAGCATTCCGCCTACGTTGCTTGAAATGGAAACCGCATACTGGACGGGGTTTGATGTACCAGATCTCACCTGGCACGCGACGGCGCTCAAGGAAGGGGGGAATGTCGTTTGTTACCGATTCCCGCCTGAAGGCGGCGCACTTACTTTGATGGTGTGCGGTGAAGACCGGCCCGGCCTCTTCGCGGATCTTGCAGGCACATTGGCCAATCTCGGTGCAAACGTCGTATCCGCGCAGGTGTTTACCAACCGCAGCGGACGGATCCTGGATATCTTCATTCTGCAAGATGGGTCACAGCAACCTTTCGGACTGAAAGACGCCTCGCGCCTGAAACGTCTGGAGACAGCGCTTGAGCAGACCCTGTCTGGAACCAGCGTGAAAGAACCCGCCGCTTCGCGGATGGGTCGTCGAGAGGCAGCGTTCCTCGTTCAGCCGTCCGCGCAGATACGGAATGATGTGTCGACCGAATATACCGTCGTCGATATCGCCGGCCGGGACCGGCCTGGCCTTCTCTACGATGTCGCCAGCGTGCTAGCGGAAAGCAATCTGTCGATCCACTCTGCGCATGTCGGCTCGTACGGAGAACGCATGTTCGATGCATTCTACGTTCAGACGCCGGCGGGAGAAAAGCTGACCGACGCTGACCAGATTGAGACATTGAAAGACCGTCTTCTCGACGCATTGGGCCAGCATGAACCGGATGCGCCGGAAACTCCGGCCCGGAAACTGAGACGCTCACGCGCCGTGGACAGTTTCTGAGAATTCGATCAGGGGAGTCCGCATGAGCGTCGCTCGCAACACACTCGTGCAATCCTCGCTGACCCTTGGCAGCCGCATTCTCGGCATGGTCCGGGATATTCTTCTGATCGCCAAGATCGGCGCTGGACCTGTCGGCGATGCCTGGGCGACCGCTCAGCAGTTCCCGAACCTGTTCCGGCGGATTTTTGCCGAGGGCGCGTTCGCCTCTGCCTTTGTACCCACTTATGCCCGCACGCTGGAAGCTGAGGGCCCGGACGCGGCGCGTCATGTGGCGCAGGAGGCGCTGAGAGTTCTGTTTGCGGCAACCGCAGCGCTGACGATCCTGGCGCAAGTTTTCATGCCGTGGGTCTTGTTGCTGATTCATGGCGGACAGGCGGATGATCCGGACAGCTACGGTCTGGCCGTGCTGCTAACGCGGATCACGATGCCATATCTGACATTCATGGCGATCGCGGCCTTGTTGTCGGGGGTCCTCAACTCAGCAGAACGGTTCATCCTGTCTGCCGGTGTACCCACCCTGTTGAATTTGTGTCTGATACCTGCGGCCTTTGTCGCCCCGGATGCCGAGGGTACTGCGCTTGCCGCGGCTATGGCGTATTTTGTCGCCGGCTTGTTGCAGGCAGGCGCACTTTGGTGGGGGGTGAGCCGCCAGAAGATCCGACTTAGCCTGATTGGGTGGCCAAGACTGACGCCTGCCGTGAAGAAGGTTCTGAAACTCGCGATTCCTGGAACCATCGCGGCGTCGGGTACGCAGATCAACATCATTGTCAGTCAGTCGCTGGCCAGCTTTGAAGTCGGGGCGAAATCCTGGCTGTATGCGGCCGACCGCTTGTATCAATTGCCGCTTGGGCTGGTCGGCGTGGCGGTCGGTGTCGCCATTCTTCCCCGCCTCAGCCGCGCTGCGAGAGCGAGCGATGACGGGTCAAGTCGACAGACCATGGATGAGGGAATCGGGCTCGCCATGGCGCTGACCCTGCCGGCCGCGGCGGCACTCATGATCGCGCCGGTATTCCTGATCGACGCATTTTTTACGCGCGGCGAATTCCTGCCATCTGATGCGGCCATGTCCGGCAGTGCGCTGTTCCATTTCGCTTGGGGCGTGCCTGCATTCGTCCTGATCAAGGTTTTGGCGCCGGCATTCTTTGCGCGGGAAGATACAAAGACACCGATGCGGTACGCGCTTGTATCTGTCGTTATCAATACTGTCCTGGGGGCAGGTCTGTTCTTCTGGATGAAGTCGAATGGCGAAGTCGGGTTTATTGGCCTAGCCATTGCGACATCAGTTGCCGCTTGGGTGAACACAGCGCTGCTGGCCACGACCTTGCTGGCGCGAGGGTGGTATGCGCCCGGACCACGCCTTGTCTCAGGAGTCGTGCGCGCATCTCTCGCCACGGCGATCATGTCGGCTGCTGTCTGGTTCATGCTTCAAAACTTGCCCGAGATCCGCGCGGAGTTGTGGGATTCCCGGATCGCATCTGCGGCAGCCATCGTGTTGGCGGGCGGGGTGATTTACGCATTTGCCGCGCTTTTGACCGGAGCAATCCGCATTTCTGACATTCGACAGGCTTTGCGGCGGTAGACAAACGCGCTAAAGCGCCTGCCCATGACTGATACACCTGCATCCTATAGCGGCCCGCAGCGCATTTTCTCGGGCATCCAGCCAACCGGCAATCTCCATTTGGGCAACTATCTGGGCGCCCTGAAGAAATTCGTGGATTTGCAGGAAGACGGCTGGGACGCGGTTTACGCTGTGGTGGACCTGCACGCGATCACGATGCCGGTGGAGAAGGGGGCTCTGTTGAGCCAGACCCGCCAGATTGCAGCGGCGTTCCTAGCCTGCGGTGTCGACCCGAAGAAATCCATCATCTATGCGCAATCCTCGGTGAAGGCGCATGTCGAATTGGCCTGGATCTTCAACTGCGTGGCGCGCATGGGATGGGTCGAGCGGATGACCCAGTTCAAGGACAAGGCTGGCAAGGATGCCGAACGTGCATCGGTTGGCCTGTTCACGTATCCGGTTCTGCAAGCGGCTGACATTCTGGCCTACAAGGCGACACATGTCCCGGTCGGTGAGGATCAGAAGCAGCATCTGGAACTGAGCCGCGACATCGCCGACCGCTTCAACCGTGAATATGACGCGCCGGGCTTCTTCCCGTTGCCGGAGCCACTGATCAAGGGGCCGGGCGCGCGCGTCATGAGCCTTAAGGACGGCACCAAGAAAATGTCGAAGTCCGATCCGTCAGAGCTTTCCCGCATTGCGCTGGTGGATGATGCCGACACGATTGCGAAAAAAATCAAAAAGGCGAAGACGGACCTGCTGGGTGACATGCCGAGCGAAGTCGATGGCCTTGAAGGTCGTCCGGAAGTCGAGAATCTGGTCGGCATCTATGCTGCGCTGTCCGGAGAAAGCGTTGAGGCCATCTTGAAACAGTTCGGTGGGCAGGGCTTTGGCGTGTTCAAACCGGCGCTGGCAGAGGTGACCGTGAATCATCTTGCGCCGATCACCCAGCGCTATCGCGAAATTCTGGACGATCCGGCCTTCATAGATTCCGTGTTGAAAGACGGAGCCGAGCGGGCGGATGCGATTTCAGCGCCGGTCATCTCGGAAGCGCGGGCGCTTGTCGGGTTCTGGGGCAGCTGACCCGCACTGCGGCAACGGAAAATATTGACCTTCGCCTGAAGTGGAGTAGGTCTCGTCTCGCTTTCACACGGTTGGAGACCTGCACCATGCGTATCGCCTCTATCACTGCCGCTCTTGGACTTGTTGCCATGGTTGCCTGTGCTCCCGCGCCGGAAGCCAAGGAATCCTCAGTGACAGTCAGCGGCGCCTTCGTCGTGAAACCGGCACCTGGGCGAGATGTGGCGGGCGGTGGTTTGACGCTGACCGTAACGGGCGAACCCATGTCGTTTGTGGGCGCTGAGTCCGATATTGCCGACACAGTCGAGCTTCACACGATGAGCATGGAAGACGGCGTCATGAAGATGCGCAAGGTCGACCAATTGACCGTGACCGAGGATGCTCCGCTCGAGCTGAAGAGCGGCGGCAACCACCTGATGCTGTTCGGCGTCAGTCCTGACATCGAGATCGGAGATACAGCTGAATTGGTCCTGACACTGACCGATGCTGCGGGAACCGAATCGACGTTCACAACAGAGGCGGAGATTCGCGGGCTGGGCGACTGAGCCACGAACAGGCCCCTTTCACGCCGTATTTCCAGTCAACAATACCCTCAGAAACGTGCTGTCCGGCTAATTCTCGGGCAGGCATGTTGCTTGCATATATTTAACAGTAAATAGACTGTTAATATCCGCTTTTTGCCTGCATAGTGTTTTAACCGCAACAGGCTTGGCGTGGGCATGTTTTGGAACAGGGTAGAGTGAATGGCATTCGATAGTCGTCTTCCAGCGGCGTACCAGGAGGAAGGTCCTGTCGTGACCGTACTTGGCTCTGACCACCTTGTGACATTCGACTATGCAGAACCCAGCCCGATCATGTTGTTCGCACAACGTTGGTGGCGCCGTACCATCACCTTGATGAAAGTGGGCGTCGTGATCGCCGCTGTCGGCGCGTATCCGATCATGACTGTGGCCTCGAACCGTATCGATGACAGCCCGATTGAAGTGGCGGGGCAGAATTGGACTGTGCCTGCTGTGGGCGTGTCGATTGTGAAGATTGCCCGCGAACTGGAAGGTGCAGGTTGGGCTGGCGATCGTGCCAATTGGCACCCTCAGGCACGACTGACCGCAATGCCGGCATGGCAGAGCGCCACAGCGGACGCCTTGTCAGAGCACACGAACTTGCTGGCGGAACTGACCGTGCAGGATGGCGAGGTTGATTCTGACCTGAAGGCTGCTGCGCGCTTGTTGAGCGGTATGGAAGGGGAGGACATGCGGCCTCGCCTCACAGCCGCCGCAGAAGCGCTGAACCGTTATGACTCCCGCGCGGGACGCGGACTGGCCGCTACGCCCGCCAAGCTCGATAAGCTGCAAGCAGAAGCCGCCTTGTTTGCCGGTTGGGCAGAGGCGGACCGCAATGACCTGTCCCTTCAGGTCAATCAGGACGTCGTCGAGTGGCCAGCGAGCAAAACAGACATCGAAACATTCTACGGCGCCAAGGCCAGGGCGCATGTTGCCCAGCAGATGCTGGCTGCCGCCCGCAATTCTGAACCGCGCCTTGCACGACTTCCTGCGGTGAGTTCGGCGTTTGACCGGGCTGAACTCGCTTGGAGCCGCGCTGCTCAGATGCAGCCACTGATTGTGTCAAACCAGAACGGTGATGGCCCATTCATGGCTAATCACCTGGCCAGTATTGGGTTTTATCTTGGCGAAGCGCAGGATGCGTCCCGCAACCTGTCAGAGGCCTTGTCGAAAGTCCCTGCTGAAACGCTTGAGAATGTCGCTTCGCTGAAGACGCAGCTGGCTGCGGCGCCCTAAGACTCCACGCGATCCCTTGAACTGGCCACTCGCCTGAGCCATCTGGTTGGCAAGACTGCAATCCAGAAAGGGCCCCGAAGGCCATGTTCATACAGACCGAACCGACGCCAAATCCGGACACCGTCAAATTCCTGCCCGGCCACCCTGTTGCGGGCGAGTCCGGTCCGTTCGATTTTCCAGATGTTGCGAGCGCCCGTATCAGCCTGCTGGCGCGTGCGCTGTTTCAAGTAGACGGCGTTGAGCGCGTGTTTCTCGGAAGCGACTTCGTGTCGATCAACAAGGACCCGGACAAGGAGTGGAAACACGTCAAGCCAATGGTGCTGGCGGCCATTATGGACCACTACATGGCCGGGCTGCCGGTCGTGGAGGCTGGCGCCGCGCCCTCGTCTGGCGCCGAAGCGGATGTCAGCTATGACGGGGAAGCCGCAGAGATCGTCGAGGAAATTCGAGAGTTGATTGAGACGCGTGTGCGCCCGGCGGTCGCTCAGGATGGCGGAGACATCATCTTTCACAAATTCGAGCCAGACACCGGGATCGTTCATCTGTCCATGCGTGGTGCATGTGCCGGGTGTCCGTCTTCGACCATGACCCTGAAACAGGGAATTGAGAACATGCTGAAGACGTATGTTCCGGAAGTGACCGCGGTGGAAGCCGTCCTGTAGCTTCGGCCATTGGTGGCGCGGCTGACGACATCTCATTGATTGTGCTTGCGTTTCCCGGCAAGACTCACTGCATCAGGTTTTTGACAGAAGGAAACAAGACATGGCTCACCCGGTGAATGACCATGCGCTCGACGTAATTTTTCGCGACGGTCGAAGCTATAACGGGTTTGAGGACAAGGACGTGCCGGAGATTCTTGTCCGGGCCGTCTATGACCTTGCCAAGATGGGCCCGACAAGCGCGAATTGTTCACCTGCGCGTTTCGTCTTCGTTTCGTCGGACGAGGGCAAGTCGCGCCTCCTGCCACTGGTGTCGGAAGGCAACCAACAGAAAGTGAAGGAAGCGAAATGGTCTGTGATCATCGCTTACGACATGGAGTTTCAGGAAAAGATTCCGAAACTCTTCCCGCACAATCCGAGCGCGAAGACCTGGTTCGACAACAATCGTGAAGAAACGGCCTTTCGAAACGGCACACTACAGAGCGCCTATTTCCTGATGGCGGCCCGTTCACTCGGGCTCGACACCGGGCCCATGTCAGGGTTTGACATGGATGGTGTGAATAAGGAGTTTTTTGCCTCTCAGGATGGCGAGGAAAAGAACTGGCGTGCCAACTGGATTTGTAATCTTGGCTACGGTGACCGGTCCAGCATCTTTGCACGCAGCCCGCGCCTGCGCTTTGAAGAGGCCTGCCGGATCGTCTGACGTGTCATGATCGTCCTGGGACTGAATACAGCCTTCACGGCCATGGAAGGCGCGATCGTCAGGGATGGTGAAATCCTGGCGGATGCGCGCGAGACGATGGCGCGAGGACAGGACAAGGCCTTGCCCGGTTTTGTGGATCGCTTGCTGGCCAATGCAGACGTTGACCTTTCGGATATCGACAGGCTTGCCGTGGTGACAGGGCCGGGAAGTTTCACCGGAATCCGCATAGGCGTGGCATATGCGCGGGGCCTGTCACTCGTCACGCAAGCCCCCTGTGTCGGCGTGACGAGTATCGAGGCTGCCATTCCGGCTGGAATGAAAGATACGGCTCTGGGATGCCTTGCGGCCCAGAAGCGGCCGCCTGAACAGACATGGTGGGTTCAAGGCGTCTCTGACAATGCAGGCATCGCCGACACGATCGAGGTCGGGCTTGATGAACTCAAGGCCATGCTGACCGGCTTCTTAGCGCCCGTGTTCATGCAATCGTCTGAGGCTCTAGGAGAGCAGGCAGGGACGCTCGACATTCGTCCGCTTGTTCCGTCGGCCGTGACCGCTGCGCTCAAGGCGCCGCTTTTCGACCCAGCACACCACACGCCTGCACCGGTCTATGCGCGCGATCCGGATGCGAAACTGCCTGAGTTGAAGTCCTGATGAACGGGCTTGTCGTTTTAAGGCCCGAGGATGCCGAGTTCTTGGCCGCGCTTCACGCCCGATGCTTTGGAGACGCTTGGGACGCGGCCGCGATCAGGGGCCTGTTGGAAGATTCCAAGGTCCTGTCCCTGGGCGCTCAATCGAACGGCACGATCACCGCTTTTCTGATTGCGCAGACCGTCGCCGGTGAGACGGATATCCTGACCATCGCGACCGACCCATGCGTGCGTCGCACGGGATTGGCCAGCCGACTGATCGAAGCGCTCGTGTTGCGGGCGGGTGAGCGGGGCGTGTCGCGTATCATGCTGGATGTGGCCGAAGACAATGTTGCCGCTCGCCAGCTTTATCGCGATCACGGGTTTGTCGAAGACGGCCGACGCCCGAGATATTACCGAAGCGGCAGAGACATTCCCGTGGATGCAATCCTGATGTCCCGCTTTCTCGGAATTCCCGCTTAAACCGGGTTTGCGTTGGGCTATGTGAACTATTGGACTATGTTGCATCCTGGACCGAGATGGAGGCCTTGATGTCGCAGAAACAAGATATCCCGCAGGAAGTGTATGAACTCTATGACGCCTATTGCCATGGCGACATTTCGCGGCGCGCATTCTTCTCGGGGCTTGGCAAATACGCAGTGGGCGGCCTGACGGTATCGAGCCTCGCGGCTTGCGTGATGCCGGACTATGACAAGCAGCAAACCCAGCCCGGTGCAGACGGTCTGTACGAGGAAATGCTGATTTACAATTCTCCCAACGGAGCGGGAGAAATGGAAGGATACTTCGTTCGGCCAGCGAGCGCTGAAGGGAAATTGCCTGGCATCGTGATCATTCATGAGAACCGGGGCCTGAACCCGCATATTCGAGATGTTACGCGCCGGGCGGCTCAGGCGGGCTTCGTCGCCTTTGCGCCGGATGCCCTGTATCCGCTCGGGGGATATCCGGGAAATGATGATGATGGCCGCGAAATGCAAGCAAAGCGCGATCGCGAAAGCATGGTGCAGGACTTCATGGCGGCAGCAGAATTCCTGCGCGGACATGTGGCGGTGAACGGCAAGGTCGGTTGCGTTGGCTTCTGTTTCGGTGGCGCTGTTTCAAACCTGATGGCGGTACGCCAGCCCTGGTTGTCGGCGTCCGTGCCGTTCTATGGCGGCTGGCCAACGGCAGACGAGGCGGCGAAGGTCGATGTCCCACTTCAGATCCATCTCGCCGGGCTGGATCAGCGCGTCAATGCAGGCTGGCCAGACTACAAGGCCGCGCTTGATGCCAATTCAGTATCCTACGAGGCCTATATATATCCGGGCGTGAATCATGGTTTCCATAATGACACGACGTCTCGCTACGATTCTGAGGCCGCGAAACTGGCCTGGGAGCGCACTTTGGACTTTTTCCGCCTTCACCTCGGTTGAGAGTGAAAATCATGAAAAATCAAACAGGGTTGCGCCGCGTTCAATCGACTGGACTTCCCCGAAATGTGAGGGCAAAACACTTTCATGGATCGACTCGAAAAACTCTGTGCAGAAAAAGGCTTGCGGATGACGGAACCTCGTCGCGTTATCGCGCGGGTTCTTTCTCAATCCGATGATCACCCTGATGCGGAAGAACTGCATCGCCGCGCCAATTCCATGGACGCGTCCATTTCGCTCGCAACAGTGTATCGGACGGTAAAACTGTTTGAAGATGCTGGCATCATTCAGGCCCATGATTTCCGGGACGGGCGTGCCCGTTACGAAGAGGTTCCGGATGAGCATCACGATCACCTGATCAATGTGAAGAATGGTGAAGTGGTCGAGTTCCATTCCGAGGAAATCGAGCGGCTCCAGGTCGAGATTGCCAAGAAGCTTGGTTTCAAGCTGGTGGATCACCGACTGGAACTGTATGGCATCCCGTTGAAGGAAGGCGAATAGATCGCCTGAACCTGCGCCGGGCGCAGCCTGTTCAAGACCCGTAAAGCATTCCCCCTGCAAGATGGCCGGACAGATTTGACCGGACAGGCAAAACGCGCGCGAATATTTTAACGCCGCCCAAGATCAGCCGTATTCCGGACCTAATCACATTACGGGACGGTAATTCGATATGCTTCTGGCTTTCCTCGCGAGCTTTTTCCTGATGACGCAAGCGCCGCCACTGAATACGGCGCTGACAGCCACCGAGGCCCCGACATCGCTGCGCGCGGCGTTCACAGTCGAACTTCAAAGCCAGCATGCCAGCCGCGTCTATTCCTACGACCCCCGGCTCGAGAAGGGGACGCGTTGGCAAATCGTATCCTGGCAGGGTGAAGATGATGAACTGGAAGAAGTCGCCAGAACCTGGGCGAACGAGGCGGCCCCGGATGGGCGCCTGTTTCCTGATGATTTGCGCGCCAGTATGGGACGCCAGGTAAGCGTGGATGATATGGGCCATGCGTGGCGCGTATCCTTCCGACACCATCCCTCTACAAATGATGGCGAATTTGATGTGTGGGCTGCTGAACGCTTGCAGGCATCTGCCTGGCTTGACCCGGTAGGCGAGCGATTTCTGCGAATCGATTACCGACTGCCAAAGCCCGTTGCCGGCCCGGAGGGTGGGAAGCTGACTCGGTATGAGCAGAGTTACTTCATCAGGACGGAGCCGCGCTGGGGCATGAGCTACGTTTCCAGCTTCTCGATAGATCTGGAAGCGCGAGCGGCATTTCGGACGATCACCCGGCAGTATTCCGCGAACATCGTTCAGACTGAATTCTTCTTTGCGAGTGCTGAAGCCGAGGCGGAATTTGAAGCCATTCGCAAGGGGCCGCAGCTGATGTCTGGATTGCCGCGCTAAGGCCGCTAGATTACTCGCATGACGATTCACATGGTGAAGCTCTGCGTCGGCGCGGATGATATCGATGATCTGGTAAACTGGCAGAAGCGCCTGATGAAGCAGGGGCACGAACCCTTTCATCGCACGCGCATGATGCCGAAGCAAAAAGACCAGTTGCTGCAAGGCGGCTCGATTTATTGGGTCATCAAAGGCGCCATTCGTGTGCGTCAGCAGATCATTGATGTGCGCGAAGTGGCCGGGGATGGCCACACGATGTGTGAATTGGTGTTCGACCCTGAACTCGTGCGCACCTACGCGAAACCGAAACGTCCGTTTCAGGGGTGGCGGTATCTAAAACCTGGCGATGCTCCACGCGACCTGGGCAGCAAGGAAGCGGCGGTGGACATTCCACCGTCTCTCGATGCCGCGCTGAAACAAGCTGGAGTGTGGTAGGCCTTAGTCCGCCAATTCCCTGAGCAGAATTTCGGCTTGCAGCTCGAATGCATCGCTTCCCGGCGCGATCAGTTCGACATGGCCGGTATTGGGCACCAGTACGAAACGGGCATCGCTGCCCGCTGCCTTCGCCTTGTCGGAGTACGCGTCTCCGAGAATGGGCGGAGCAATCCGATCCTGCTCGCCATTCACGCTGATCTGGTGTGCCGCGAAGGGCAGGAGTGCGGCGGGCGACGTGTCCGAAAAGACATCCGTTCGACTGCCAGACGCTTCACCCGTTAGATCATCCATGATCGACCCCAAACAGCTCACCTGTGTAACCGGAGCGGAAGCCTCCAGGTCAGCCAGCCCACCCGAGTTGATCACGAGGTCTATATGGAGGGGGTCCGATTTCCAGAGCGGACTCGACTTTGGCAGTTTTGGGCGAGCCGCCAGCCACAGCGCCAGATGCCCACCTGCCGAGTGGCCGAACGCACCTATCCGGTCGACTTTGAGATTATAGGCTCCCGCGTGCTCGCGGAGCGCGTCAGCGGCGCGTGCGACATCCTCAAACGTGCCAGTATATCCTCCACCGTCTTCATCTACGCCGCGATATTCAATGTTCCAGACCGCGAGCCCTTTCTGGCGCAGGTCTTCAGCGGCGAAATCCATCAGGGAATGGTCTGCAATGGATTTCTGCCAGCACCCGCCATGAACCATGATCACTACGGGGTGGGGGCCTTCGCCATCCGGCAGCCAGAGATCGACCACATCCGTTTCGCTTGGGCCTGTCCGGATCGTGTGTGGTGTGGAGGTGCGGTCTCGCGAGAGCAGATCCTGCCAGGTCAACATCTGAACGGGAGCCTCTGCTTCCTCGGTCGCCACTTCAGCTGGGTCGTCGTTGGGCACGGCGCAACCTGCTGCAAGAATGAACGCCAGAGTCGCAAGGTAAGGTGCACGCATGGCATGATTGCTACTAGCCTCGGTGCGGTCTGTCATGCACAAACATGCGATGACGTTGATATCCCTTCCGGAATCCCGCGCAGACGCGGAGGCATTGGACGCAGCTGACCCATTGGCAAGGTGCCGTGCGGCTTTTGCGCTGCCTGAAGGTGTGACCTATCTTGTCGGCCATTCCTTGGGGCCTGCAACGATTGGTGCGATGGAAGCCGTGCGTGAGGCGTCCGAAGGCGCCTGGCTGAACGACCGTGTTGGCGCGTGGAACACTGCGGACTGGATTCAGTTGGCTGAGCGCGTGGGCGGTCGCATTGCCCGGCTCATTGGAGCGAATGCGTCCGAGGTGGTCGTTTGTGACAGCGTCTCGGTCAATCTGTTCAAACTGGCCGCCGCGGCCTTGCCGCTCGCGCGGACGCGTCGACTTGTCGTGGAGACGGACGAATTCCCGACTGACCAATACATACTCGAAGGCTTGTCCGGCGTCGCAGGTGTGGAATTGATCCGCGCCGAGCCGGGGCAGGGGCTCGCCCAGCTGAATGGTGGTGTCCTTGTCAAAAGCCTTGTGAACTATCGCTCTGCTGAGGTCGCGGACATGATGGCAGACGAAGCTGCCGCACACAGCGATGGCGGGTGGATCGTCTGGGATCTCAGCCACGCGACGGGCGTGCTGGATGTTCAATTGGCGACATGCGGCGCCAGACTGGCGGCGGGCTGCACTTACAAATATCTGAATGGCGGCCCTGGCGCACCAGCATTCCTTTATGCGCGCGAGGACATAGCCGATGAACTGACCTCTCCGCTGCCCGGTTGGATGGGGCATGCTGCGCCATTTGAGTTCGCGTCGGCCTATCAGCCCAAAAGCGGCGCGGCGCGGTTTGCATGCGGAACGCCGCCCATCTTGTCGCTCGCCGCATTGGACGGCGCACTGCACGTGTTTGATGATATCGCCATGATAGATGTTCAGGCCAAGGCGCGGGCATTGGGACAGATGTGTCTGATGATGGCCGAAGGCATGGGGCTGGATATCGCGTCGCCACTGGATGCTTCAAAACGCGGCGGTCATGTCAGCCTTTGCCATCCCGATGGCTATCCACTCGTGCGGGCAATGGCGGACTGGGGAATTGAGGCGGATTTCCGTACGCCGCATACGATACGGCTCGGCCTGTCACCTCTGTTTCTCAGCTACGCAGAAATCTGGGATGCGATGTCCGAACTAGCGGAGATCGTCGAAACGCGCAGTTGGGATACGGCGTGCTATCGTGAAAGGTCAATCGTAACCTGATGGAGTTGTTTCTTCAGTATGCCCCCTTGCTGTTGGCGCTTGCCGTGGCCGGGGTCGCAGCCGGTCTGGCTGCAGGCCTGTTCGGTATTGGCGGTGGGGCAATCATTGTACCAGTGCTCTATTTTCTGTTTGAAGGCATGGGCTATGGCGAAACCGCAATGCATGTGGCCGTGTCCACATCGCTTGCCACGATCATCCTGACATCCATCCGCAGCGTGATGGCACACCACTCTCATGGCGCTGTGGATTGGAGCATTATTCGCGGTTGGGCACCCTGGATTGTGGTCGGTGCCCTGCTCGGCATGGCTGCAAGTGGATACCTCTCCAATCGGGGCCTGTTGGCGATCTTCGGCTCTCTCGCATTCCTGTTGGCGGCACAACTCTACTTCGGGCGGCCGACCTGGCGACTCGCCGATGACATGCCTGGCGGTATCCCCCGTGCCGGGCTGGCGGCTTCGGTGGGCGCGCTGTCGGCGCTGATGGGAATCGGTGGCGGAACCTTCGGGGTCAGTCTGATGACGCTGTGCGGACGCCCCATTCACCGCGCCGTGGCCACAGCTGCCGGTTGGGGCGTGGCGATTGGCCTGCCGGGCGCGCTGGCTGCGATCTTTGTGGGATGGGGCGTAGAGGGACGCCCGCCATTCTCGCTTGGCAACGTGAATCTCGCCGCATTCGCGCTGATCTCCACGTTTACCGTCACAATGGCCCCCATTGGTGCGAAACTGGCGCACAAGCTTGACGCCGCCAAGCTGAAGCGATGGTTCGCGATCTTGTTGGCGGTGGTGGCGGCCCGCATGTTGTGGAAGGCGTTGGGCCTTTAGAAGAAAGTCGCAACAATTCGCTCAATGGCCCAATAGCTGCCTGTGATGCCGATGGCGTAGGCAGCGATGGTTTTTGCTGCAGCTTCGCCTTGGCGAAACATGCGAAGCCCAATCCAGGCGAGGGCCAGGAGGAACAGCACAAAGACCACCTGACCCGCTTCGACCCCAAGGTTGAACAACAGCAGCGCCATCACCTCGGCATCTTTCGGCAAGCCGATTTCTGATAGCGCGCCAGCAAATCCGAACCCGTGGATCAGTCCAAAGCCAAACGCGATGAGCCAGGGACGCGTTTGCGCCAAAGTTTCCCGACCGCGCATCCTGTAGATCGCCTCCGCACCCAGCAGGGCGATGCTCATGGCAATGGTGATTTCAACGGGCGGTCCGGGCAACGTAATGCCGGCAAGTGAGGAAGCCGCCAAAGTTATCGAATGTGCAACGGTGAATGCCGTGACTGTGGCAAGCAATTGGCGGGGGCGGACGAGCAGTACCAGTCCGAGAACGAACAACAAGTGATCGTACCCAAATATGATATGTTCCACCCCGATGCGGAAATATGCCCACAACGCAGCTCCTTGAGACTGGCTCAAATCGACCGAATTCTCTTCCGGCCGCAGGACGATTGCGATGTCCTCCTCGTCTAGTCGGTCGAGCCGAACAAAGACGTCTGTCAGGGTGCGTTCCAACCCACCAATTTCGAGGCGTCCTGAGTTCAGATCGCAAGTCATGGACCAGCGTGTAATAAGGGTGGCAGCCGGAGCTGTCGCACGCTCATTTTCTCGTGTGCACCCTTCTGGAAATTCCGGTTCGAGCTTCAATCGGCGGCCATCAAGAACAGGCTGTTTCCAGATGACATCGTATTGTCCGGCATCCGTCTCATTGATCTCCAGATAGGCCGGACGAACTTCGTGGGCCGAAGCGCACAAAGCAATGACAAGCACCGCCAGCAGAGTTAAGGCCAATCGCACTATTCGATGCCTTCGATCTCTACAGTGTAGCGCGAAACAATGTCCTGCACGGCCTGTTCATTGGCGCGGCGGCGTGTGTCTTCGCGCCAGTCCTTTCGAACTTGCGCCACGATGTCATCGTATGGCGGGACCGAAGCGGGTGTCGAGCTGTTCAATTTGACGAGGTGAACGCCGAAAGCTGATTGTACCGGACCCTGCCACTGGTTTGATGGAGTCAATTCCGAGAGGCTTTTCGCAAACTCCCCACCGAATTGTCGGGCGACTTCCCGGACTGGAACGTCGCCATACTGACGTTGCAGCATGAAAGGGTCCCCAAAATCAAAAGACGCTATGTCTGTCGACGCGTTGAGTCTTTGCATCGTCTCCTGGGCATCTGACAGCGCGCTCGCGCCTCGCTCGTCCGGGCTGAAATAGATGTGTGAAAAAGTCAGTGCAGCAGGGCTGGTAAACCGCTCCGCGTGATCCGTGTACCAGGCCCGCAGCACGTCATCCGTCGGTTCTGGATCTTCTGCCAGATCCGATACAACAAAGCTCATTTTCTGGGCCAGGCGACGCGTGATGATTGTATCATCCCGGTCGAGGCCCAGCCGACGTGCTTCGCGGGACAGGGCCTCATCTCGGACCAGATCAGAGACCATTGCAGCCATGTCCGACTCGCTGGGCAGGGCGCCAGCCTCGGACGTGTAGAGCGCAGCGAGTCGTTCGATCTCTGCGGCCGTAATGACAATGGTCGAGTCCGCCCGATCAGACCAGGCTTGCCAAAATGAGTAGGCGGCAAAGATCAGCGCTGCCGCCACGACGAAATGGGTCAGTGGGTCGCGAACCAGTTTCACAGGGCAATTACTTCCTATTCGCCGGGGATATACCAGATGGGTGACGTGTAGGCGCGTTCCTGAATGGTCTGCGGTACGTCCGGACGGGGTTCCACATTTGCCCGCAAGGCTTCCCAGGTCGACCAGCGGCAGCTCGGGTTTTCCAGTACGCGAACATAATAGGTTGCGCGCCTGTCAGGATCAAAGTCGGGATCCTGCCATGTAGCCTTCAGTTCATTCGCACCCTCACCGGTCGGGGTGCAAGTTTCCATATCGACAGCAGCGCCGTTGTCGGAACACCGGTGCGTTTCAGGGTCTGGCGTGCCGGTATGGCATGCGACATCATATACGGCCTCTCCGTCAGATGTGACCTTGATGATCTGCACACGCTGCAGGGCGCCCATATTCGGGTCGCGCTGCGCCCAGGCGATAAATGTCGGCGCAGTGCCGTTGCCAACCAGATCTCCGCCCATAGGCACGCCGCCATCATATGCCAACCGAGTCAGATTGGCGTCTGACAGCATCTCCGCAGAATAATCGTATCCGCCGAAGAAGCGCACCTTCATGCGTGGTCCGGTGGTGGCAAACGTCTCCTTGCGACGGAATGCGTCGAATATGGATTCTCGTGTGTTCTCTTCCGCCCAGACCCCGGTCAGGCCGGATGCTCCCCAGCGTGAAAACCATTCACGCGCATTCTGAACAATCTGGTTGTCGGGTTGTTCGTCCCAGCTTTTCGTCCCGAAGAAGGGCACGGATCCCCGCGCCATCGGCGTGCCATCCACTACCCCGACTTTCGACCAATAGTCGCTTTCGGCATACGCCCCGCCGACAACGTGACTGTCAGATGCGGCCACCAGACCGAACCGGAATGGATCGAAACCTTCCTCTTCCTGCAGCTTCAACCCATTCCGATAGGCTTCGCGAACATAGCTGCCCTCGGTCTTCGACACTTCGTAAGAGGCCAGCAGGCGGTCATAGATTTCGAAATCGGCCCATTCGTCATTCGGTGAAAGGGCAGGGTGGGTTTCGCTCGTGCCTTTGACCTGGGTGACCTCGACGAGGGGCTCATTGCGCATACGCTGTTCTGCGTAGGCGGCATCGAGCGGGTCACCATTGTATGTCTGTAGTCTGAACATGAGACCATCAGACACATTGGGGTTGTGAGGAATGGCGATGGATTCATAGCCTTCCGCGCGTTTGGCATCCATCCAGTCCCAGAGATCTTCCGGGTTTGTCGAATCCAGAGTGGAAAAGGCACGTTCCGGCGCGGCACCTTTGAAGAAGACATTGCGGTGAAGATTGCCGCCGGCGAATGAACCTTCTTCTTCATTGGCGGTAACAGACGTGTACTCGTAGGCGGCAAACGTGGTGAACTCGCCAGGCACATAATGCCTGTCGGCTGCTGCCACGTTCTGCATCCAGACTGAATCCATCACGCCTGTATCGTGCATCTCGGTGATTGGCTCGCCTGAGCGGACGGACGCGCCAACGCCCTGGAACGCAGCCGTGATCCGCTCCGGATCGGTTGAGAACATGTCCTTGGCGCGAGGCAGTTCAGAGAGTTCTGTGCCGGCAGTATTCATTGCGGGCAGTATGCCGAGATATTCGGCGTGGTCTGTCACTGTGTAGAAATCAAGCGGGCCACCGGCGATGGTCATGTCAAAGCCGGAGGGGTGGGTGATCGTGTCCCCGCGCGCGAACCGGTAGGCATCGTCGGCTGTTCGGCGCACATTGAAGATATAGGCATCAAAGCTGGATCGGGTGTGAATATGCAGATCACCGAAATACGCATTGCGATCCGCGTTGTATCCGGCTGTCCTTTCGGTCGTCTGAGCCGGGCTGCCAGCGTCAACATTCTCAGTGTCAGGCGTTGAAGTCTCTGGCGCTGGATTGTTGCACGCAGCCAGAGCGACCACCGAAACGGCGAGGCTCAGATATCTCTTCATGTTTTCCTCCCAATGGGCAGATTTTCTGCTCTCATTGGTGGAAATAGTGCGCCGTTATTTCAGCTGTGTCCAGCTTGACCCTTAGGAAAGATCAGACAGGGCTGATGTCGGTGATCTTGTAGGTCAGCGGTGTCTCACCATGGCTGGCGATGGTGACATACTCGCCTTCCTTGAAGACGTGCTCGCCGAGCCGATAGCCGGACTCATCATCGCCTTCGTCGTCTTCATCGTAATGGAAGAACCAGCGGCTGCCGCGATGGGTGAGCTTTCCAGTGGCATGCTCGTCGGGATCGGGACTGAAGCGAACGACGTGGCATGCGTCACGATGCGTACGCCAGGCGTCAAGATCGATTTGTCCGGATGCATCCAGAGGGGCAACAATCGTATAGCCCTGACCGGCGTCGCCGTTCGGAAGGCCGGGGTTTCGGGCGAGTTGCAGGACAATCTTTGACAGGGACATCGCAGTATCTCCTCTAGTGTGCCAGGGCGAGCGCTGGCGCTTGATCCGCCGACAGAAGACGCCGTGTCGTTCCACCAAAGATGCGCTCAGCCAGTCTGGAATGGCCGTAGGCACCGGCAATTATCATGCTCGCATTCGTGCCTTTCGCCATCGCCAGCAGACCCGAAGCAACCTCGCCTTCGATCTCCATCAGTCGGGACGATACACCCTGCAGAAGCAGCCAGTCGGAAAGCGCTTCCGGAGCAGCAATCTCCCGTTCCGGATCCTTGTTCAGGTCATCTGTGTTCTGCGCAATGATGACATCACCCACTGCACGCAGGAGTGGCAGATGAAAACGCACCGCGCGGGCGGCGCCATTGCTGCCATCCCAGGCAATGATGGCGGGTCCGGACAGGTCATTCGTTGTGCCAGCCAGAACCACCGGCAGGTGGGCGTCCATCAGAACGTGTTCAAACCCGATATTCAGGGGCTGGGAGGCGTCTGCCGCCGAGCGTGGAAAAATTACGGCATCGGCAAGCGCGGCTGCATTGGCTGCGGCGCGCTCGACTGTGTTGACCTCATGCCTGAATTCACATGTGACGCCGTCCGCGTCCTTCGTGGCGGTCTGGAAAGCTTCACGCGCCTTGGCGAGAACCTCTTCCTGCATGTCGAAGATGGATTGCGTTGCCACGCCGGTCAGGCCTGCTGCCTCAGGGGTTGCGATCACCATCATGGCCGAGTTTGGGTCCGGAAGAGCGCACAAGGCCCGGACGGGAACGTTCATTCGCTTGGCCAGTGACAGCGCGGCTTCCATCGTGGCCAGGTCTGTCTCAACGGTTCCTTGCAGCATTGCGACTACGGACATGGGTTCACTCCTCGGGACGATCAGTTGTTCGATAGAGTGTTAATAACACCGATTTGGGCAAACAAACTAAGTGGGTCTACTTAATCTGTCCGTCCAATGCGCTGTCGGGCGATCCGGTCAGCCACACGATTCGTGGGCTCGTCCTTCTCCAGCGCGGCATCCAGCACCTCTCCAAGCGTTTCCATCAGTGTGTGGACTTTGGCATCTACCCATTCGCGCGAATAGGTGCCGGATATCTCTGCGCACACATTGATGATTCCGCCGCCATTGATGACGTAGTCCGGCGCGTACAGGATTCCCCGGCGACGGAGCAATTCGCCCATTTCCGGCACGATCAGCTGATTGTTCGCGCCACCGGCGATGGCCTTTACGCGGAAGCGGTCGAGCGTCTGCTCATTCACGATCGCGCCCAGCGCATTTGGAGAGAAGATATCTGCCTCGGCATCATAGATCTCATCCGGCGCCACGATCCGCGCTCCGGTGCGCGATGACACGTCCGCGAGCGCCGCCTGGTCGATGTCTGTGATGATGAGGTTTGCTCCGGCCTCGGCCAGATGACCACAGACATGTCCACCGACAGACCCCACCCCCTGAACGGCGATGGTTCGACCATTCAGGTCATCAGTTCCGAAAGCGCGTTTGGCCGTTTCGCGAATGCCTAGGTAGATCCCCATTGCCGTGATCGGGGAGGGGTCGCCGCTCGCCGCAGCGCCCTGGTCAAGTCCTGCGACATGGGCGGTCTCTTCGCGCACGATCTGCATGTCGGCGACATCGATGCCGACATCTTCCGCCGTGATATACGTACCTTGCAGGCTCTCTACCGCCCGACCAAATGCGCGGAACAATTCCGGCGACTTGTCAGTCTTGGCGTTGCCCCAGATGACCGCCTTGCCGCCCCCCAATGGAATGTCGGCCATGGCGTTCTTGTAGCTCATGCCGTGGCTGAGGCGCAGGGCATCGCGCAGCATGGCTTCGCCGGTCTCATAATTCCACATGCGACATCCGCCAGCCGCAGGACCGCGTGCTGTTGAGTGGATCGCGATAATCGCCCTCAGGCCGCTTTCTGCGTCGTGGAACAGGTGCACGCCCTCGTGGGCATCAAAGGAGGAATGGTCAAACATGCGGGGATCATCGGTTGCAAATGTAACGAAAGTCGCGTGTAGGCCCTCGTGGTTGACCGCGTCAACCGGGCCAGCGCTCTTGGACTTGGCTCGAAAATGGCATATCTGCCGTGCCGCAGGTCATCATGGGCCGCAAACCAGTGTCAGGAGCCTCAGGAATACGCTCGAAAACCGCTCAGATCGCCTTTCTGATGCAGACTGCTTAACCACGCAACGCGTTGACACCTCAGCAGGATTTGCAGCGTATCCTCCCGCCAGTCATGCAGCTTCGTTCCGTTTTCCTTGCTATCGGCATTATGACTGTCCTGCTGGGCATGGCCATGATCCCGTGTGCGCTGATCGATATGGCCGATGGGCGACAAGAGACTTACGTCTTTGAGGTCTCGTCGTTCGGCTCAATTCTGATCGGTTCCTGTATCTGGGTGCTGTCGCGCGGGGATGTTGAGCGAACCGGTCAGAGGGAAGGGTTCCTTCTGACAGTTCTGGTCTGGGTGTTCCTGCCCATGATTGCCGCCATTCCATTCCTGGCGCTGGGCATGAGTTTTACGGATGCCCTGTTTGAGTCCATCTCGGGGCTCACGACGACCGGGGCGACCGTGATGACCGGCCTCGACGACATGCCGCGCGGAATCTTGTTGTGGCGGGCGATCCTGCAATGGATCGGCGGCATTGGCATCATCGTGACGGCGATTGCCATCCTGCCCCAGCTGAGAGTGGGTGGTATGCAGCTTTTCGAACTCGAAAGTTCAGATATTTCAGGCAAGTTCCTGCCGCGCATTACCGATATCGCCGCGTATCTCGGCCTCACATATTTGCTGATCTCGGTGCTCTGCGCGTTTCTCTATTATCTGACGGGCATGGGATGGTTCGATGCGATCGCGCACGCAATGACGACCATGTCAGCCGGCGGGTATTCCACCCATGACGCTTCGTTCGGCTATTTCAACGACACGAATGCCCCCTATGTGGCGACCTTCTTCATGTTCGTTGCGGGGCTGCCATTCAGCCTGCTGGCGATGCTGATGCTGCAGGGACGGATACGTCCGATGCTGTCGGATCCCCAACCCAGGTTGTATGTGGCCTTGGCTCTGGTATTTTCGACGATCATTGTCGTGTATCACGAAGCCGTTGTGGACCCGCCCGTCTTCGACCACATCTTTCATGGCTTCAAGGAAGCCTTGTTCAACATCATTTCCATCATGACCGGCACAGGCTACGCGTCCGCGCCTTATGATACCTGGGGCCAACCGGTCATGGTTGTGTTCCTTGGCGCAACATTTGTCGGTGGCTGCGCGGGGTCGGCGGCGTGCGGCCTGAAAATGTTCCGGCTCGAGATCGCTGCGAAGACCATTCTCGCCTATTCGCAGAAAATGGTTCAGCCCCACCGGCGTACGCCTGTACGCTATGCTGGCAAGACGGTGGACGAGGAAGTCCTTCAATCCGTTATGGTGTTTGTAAGTCTGTACCTGCTGACGTTCCTGGTTGCTGCCGCATTGATAAGTCTCACCGGCGTTGACGCCCTGACCGCCATTTCAGGCGCCGCGACCAGCGTGTCGAATGTGGGACCTGGACTGGGGCCGATGATCGGCCCGTCCGGCACGTTCCAGTTGTTGCCGGATTTCGCGAAATGGGTTTGCGCCGTCGCCATGCTGCTCGGGCGGCTGGAGTTCGTCGCAGTATTCGTGGTGCTGACCCGGCGCTTCTGGCGCGGCTAGGGTCAGTTCCAGGGATTGAACCGTTTCACGGGGCGCGGCGCAGGTCGTTCCGGTTCAGCCGCTTCCTCTTCCACAGTCGCCGGTTGCTCCGCTGCCATCGTGGTTTCCGACACGAACTCCGGTTCAGGTGGCGCCGCTGTCTGCGGCGCCTCAACTGGTTGCGGTGTCTCGTATTCGGCGATGGGTTCTACCGCATCGTCCTCAACGTACGCATCCGGTGTGTCGTGCCCAAGCCAGGTTGGCAGGTCGCTTGTGCCATCAATGACGACGTCTGGCGCTGGTTCTGCCGGATCCGGCGTGCTGGCTTCCAGCGGCGCAGGCGTTTCGACAGGCTCACGTGGCGCGGTGATGCCGGACAGGCTGAACGACCGCATTGGCTCGGGAGAAGGTTGGGGCGCTTCGACCGTTTCGACTGGGTGAGGCTCAGAAGGTTCAGCATCGGCGCTCGGAGTTTCTGGCAAGCTCTCAACCGCGTCTTCCGTTGCGGGTTCTGAACGGTACGCGCTGAGACTGCTGCCATAGCCTGCACCAAAGAAGCCGCCGGTGTTGGCGATATTGCCTTGAGGGGCAGGGGCTGGCTCGGTGGGAGCTTCGGCGTCGGAGGCCACGACATCCGCAGCTTCAGCCGTGGTTTCAATGGCTGCTTCTGCGTATTGTGGCGCGATGACGGCTGACGTCTCTTCAACACGTTCGGCGTCAGGAGCCGACGTTTCAGGGGCCTCTTCAGGTGTGGTGGTGAACGCTTTGAAAGGCTCGGCCTGCGCGTAGCCGGGCGCGTCTGCGGCGTCATCAGCGAAGGCAGGCGCATAGGCGTGATCGGTTGCCGCTTCTACCGGTTCCGGATCTTCGATGGCCTCTGCAACCGGCAATTCCTCGGGGACGTCTGGTGCGGCCTCTTCTGTAGTAGATGTTACGAAACCCGTGGGGGTGAATCCGCCGGCAGGTTCATTTAGCGGCGTTGGGTCATCGATCTCTTCCAGCGCGGCAGGTTCGTCGTCTGGCGTAACGCTGAACGCCTCGATTGTGTCCTGTTGCGCGGTGTCACCAGATGTCGCTGCCGTGTCGCCATCCGTCGCCACAGTGTCGCCGGATGTCGCGTCTGGTTCAAACTCGTCGTCAGATGTCGTGTCCATGTCGACATCGGTTACGGCGACGGCTGTGTTCTCGCCCGTCAGAATGTCATCCTCTTCGGCCGCGTCGGGCGCGATCATCGAGGCACCATTCACCTGGTCAGCAAGACTGGCGACGGCGAAGGTGATGTCTTCCGACTGGCTGTCCATCTCGGCATAGTCGTCTGCGTCGAGGGGCGAGCTGTCGTCGAGCGGATCTTCAATCGTGTCTTCCGTCGCCTCGACCGCCGCAGCTGGTTCTTCGACAGCTGTTTCAACCGCCATGTCAGCCGGGGCCTCCACAGCGTCCAGTCCGGCGAGCACGGCGCTGATGGCTTCTTCCGCGCCGCGTGCATGGCGTTTGGCTTCGCGGTACAATTCTTCGACGAAATGCGCATAGGGGCGACCGTCTGTGTCGAGTTCATCGGCAAATTCTGCGGGGTTGCAGGTCTCTATTTCGCGACCCTGGGAATCTGTCAGAAGCACGGCGTGAGGCTCAGCTGTCAGCGTGACCCGATACCCTTCGGTATCATGGGTAATGTTTCCGTCTTCGCTTTCCTGCCACGCCACCTTTTGCCGACGTGTCATGTCGCCGAGCTTGTCGATCAGCCGTTTGGTCGATGGGTGTAGCATCAAGACCCGCCTTTCTGTTTGTCCCGCGCCTGCATTTTTATCAATTACAAGCTGCTAGGCGAATGATCAAACGTCCAGACCCGCCAAAATCGCGGAAATGGCGCGAAATCCGGCAGGTTACAGTTTCCGCAGAGTTAATCGGCGGTTTGGGGTAGCTCTGGCAGGTACATCATGCGGGCGAGAACGGGTTGCGCCGTGTCGCTATTTGTCGCGAACGCCCACTGAAAACGCGCGCCGGTGTCGCCACTGGTACAGATCAGGAGCCCTTCAGACTCGTCTACGCCATCCTGGCAGGATTCCCGCTGTGCATCGCCGAGCTGGTCGAGCGTGAAGCTGCCAACCCGCTCGCCGTTCGGCCCCGCGACATCCGGGTGGGTGGTCGTCACGCGCTGGACCTGACCGAGCGACCAGTCAGGCTCCAGCACAAAGGCCGCTTCGGCCTGGCTGTCGGCGACGATCTTGAAGACGGGATAGGTTTCGCCTTCTGCCTGCATCTGGTCCGGGACGACTTCGAAGCCGGGGAAGGCCGCGCGGATGGCATTCGTGTTGAAGGGAATCGCGCCTGTCAGTGATGCGGCGCCGGCCGGGCCAATGGTCGCGAGTGACGCTTCAGAAAGCGCGGCCTCCTTCGTTTCGGCCTTCACCCTGGCGACATCCTTCAGGAAGTCCTTTACGGGTTCGCCGTCTGCAACAGAGAGATCTGTCCGGAACCCGCGCACCACGCCATCGGGATCTACCAGCAGGTAGGAGGGGGTCCATTTGATGGCGAGCGCGTTACGCAGGCTGGCGTCTTCGTCGAGCAGCGTCGGATAGGAATATCCCTTGTCCTCGAAATAGGCGCTGACCGAACCGTACTTTCCGTACATGTCTTCCGGTTTCGCGCGATTGGCGTTTGCAGGCGTGTGAATGGAGAGGAAGCCGAGATCCGGATCCTGCTCGATCGCGGTGACCAGGGCGGCGACATAGGGCGCATCCGCCATACAGTCCCCGCACCAGATGCCCCAGACGTCGATCACATTCCATGTGCCGTCCAGCGAGGCCGGGTCGAAGGTCGAGCCATCCGCCATCTGGCCGGACAGGGCGGGCAGGGCCTCGCCCAGCAGCGCATAACTGTATGGCCGGCCGTCAGCGTCGCGCGCGATCGTCTCGCCCTCGCGAATAGTGGCGGATGCCGGCGCGACCGTGTTGGAGGTGATGAATCCCGTTGCAGCGTTCGGATCCGTGCTGACACCGTGGTCGGCTGTGTCTGCGCCTTGCCCGCAGGCAACAAGCGCGATCAGGCTGGCGGCGGAGATGAAATGGCGGATCATGATGGCTCCAGTTCGGACAGGTCGATGGGCTTCAACATAAGGTCTTGTCCCCAAAAGGAAAACGCCCCGAACCGAAGTTCGGGGCGTTCGCTGCGTTCAGGCTGATCAGGATCAGCTGAAGATTTCGAACAGGCCGGCTGCGCCCATACCGCCGCCGATACACATGGTGACCACACCATATTTCGCGCCGCGGCGCTGGCCTTCCATCAGCAGGGAGCCGGTGCAGCGTGCGCCGGTCATGCCGAATGGGTGACCGATGGAGATCGAGCCGCCATTGACGTTGTACTTTTCCGGGTCGATGCCGAGACGGTCACGGCTGTAGAGACACTGCGATGCGAAGGCTTCGTTCAGTTCCCACAGGTCGATGTCGTCGACTTTCAGGCCATGACGCTCCAGCAGGCGTGGAACAGCGAAGACCGGGCCGATACCCATTTCATCCGGATCACAGCCAGCGACGTTGAAACCAACGAAACGGCCGAGTGGCTTCAGGCCACGCTTTTCAGCTTCCTTGGCTTCCATGACGACCACAGCGGCGGCGCCATCGGACAGCTGGGACGCGTTACCGGCGGTAACGTATTTGCCTTCCTTCACGACCATGCCGCCGGAGAAGACCGGCTTCAGGCCAGCAAGGCTTTCATAGGTCGTGCCGGGGCGGTTGCACTCGTCACGGTCGCAGACGACTTCCTGGAAGGTCTCTTCACCGGTTTCGCGGTTGACCAGTTTCATCGTGGTCTTCAGCGGAACGATTTCCTCGGCCATGTAGCCTTTTTCCTGGAAGGCAGCGGTGCGCTTCTGGGACTCAACGGAATACTCGTCCTGATACTCGCGGCTGACGCCATACCGGTCTGCAACGATTTCAGCGGTCTCGATCATGGTCATCCAGATCGCAGGCCATTTCTTCATCAGCTCGTCTTCGGTGTAGCGGTGCACGTTCATGTGGCCGCTGCGGGAAACGAGGGAGAGGGATTCAACACCGCCGCCGATGGCAACCGGGGCGCCTTCATTGATGACTGTGTGGGCGGCGTTCGCGATGGCCTGCAGGCCGGACGAGCAGAAACGGTTGATCGTTGCGCCGGATGTGGTGGACGGGCAGCCAGCCCACAGAGCTGCGTTACGGGCAACGTTGTGGCCGGTTGCGCCTTCTGGCTGGGCGGAACCGAGGAACACGTCTTCCACGGAAGCGGCTTCGATGCCTGCGCGGTCGATTGCGCCCTTGATGGCGTGGCCGGCCATCGTGATGCCGTGGGTGTTGTTCAGGGATCCGCGGCTGGCTTTCGCCATGCCGGTCCGGGCGTAGGATACAATAACGGCTTCGCGCATGAGCTTTCCTCCAAGATAAGCGTCGTTGTTGCGGCGCACACTAATCAGCAGAATTCCGCAACGCCAGCCTTACCTTAGCGTAAGCGGAATGCATAAACTGCATTGTGATCGAAAATCTTTTGCGAGGAGGGGCCGCACCCGGCCGGCAAAGGGCCTATTCTTCGCCTGGCTGGTACTTGAAAGACCATGTGAGCGAATAGATCGGATCGTCTTCGAGGCCGGGGACCGGCTGTTCGAAAGGCTGGGCCATTTCGAGGCCAAGCGAGGCAAAGGTCTTCCATTTCAGGCGCACACCCAGGCCCGCCGATCCGAGCGTGATATCCCGCAGCTCTGTGCCGGTGGCATTGAGGGATCCGCCGCCATAGTCGGCGAAAGCATAGATTTCGCTAAGCTTGAAGTCGCCTTCGCTGAGTGGCCGATAGGCCGGTTCGATCAGGCCCGCGTATCCGGTGTCGAACGCGACAAGGCCATTGCGAAAACCGCGTCCGAAATTCGCGCCGCCGATCAGGAAGCGCTCATTGGCGGGGAGGGTGTCGTTTGACCATTGCCCCGTCATGGATGCGCGCAGGAACGTACGTTCCCCGAATTTCTGCACCAGACGGGCCGTGCCGCCGAGCTTGCCGAAATCGAGAGAGGCGCCGGGCGTCGAGGTTTCGGCGCCTTCGATGTCAACGCCACGGGAATACAGCACGCTGCCGGAGAGCAGGCGGGTCTTCGCGGATTTTCGCGCGGACAGGCCAAGACGGGCTGCCGTCACTTCATCATTGGCGATGATCGAGCCGAAGGCTGCGTTCGAACTCATTGTGTGGTCGATCCGCAGGCTGGCCGAGACCTCATGCTTGAAGTCCAGGAGGATCGGATGGGTCAGGCTCGCCGCGAGTCGCGTGGCGTCGCCCTCAATGGGCAATGTATCCGGCCGGGTCTCCTGATAAACTGCTGCGAGATCCAGCATGGTGCCGCGCAGGCCGACCGGTGTGAGATAAGTTACCTGAGCCGACCGGGCCTGCTGGCCGTCGGTCGCAACCGAGATCTGGCCGGCAATCTTGTCGCCTTCCCGCAGGAGGCCGTAGACGGTTCCGCCAGCGGCGATGCGGCCGGTATCGATCAGGCGGGATTCGCGGCTGTCGAACCCGGCATAAAACCGGTTCTTGCGCGGCTCGATATCAAGGATCAGGTTTGTCGCACCTCGTTCCTTTGTCGTGCCGAGACGTGGTGTCACCTTCAGGCCCGGGACGCGCCGGACGAGCGACAGGGCGCGTTCGTAATCCGCGCTGGATGCGGGTTGTTGACCAATCAGCGGCTCGACATAACCGCTGATCAGCGGGCTCTCAGTAATTTCTCCGTCCTTTCGGATGATCGCCTGCTTCACATAACCCTCAGCCACGTGAACGCGCACGACGCCCCGGGACAGATCCTGGGCAGGGATGGCGAGGGAAAACAGCGCTACCGGTGAGTCCTGATACGCTTCGGACATCGCCGCCGCGAGCGCCTTCAATGTGTCTTCATCCGCAGGCTGACCAAGAAAGGCCTCAGCCGCCAGGGCGACATTCTCAGGCACTTCGGAGCCGACAAATTCGATCCCCTGAATGCTGGCCTGAGCGCTTTCGGCCTGTGTCGAGACGTCAAACCGGCCGCGAAGTTGCGGGGCCTCCAGTTTGGGTTGTTCCGTTTCAGGCGGCGAAAACCCCGGATCAAGCGAGGGATCGGCATCAGTCGCGGAGCTCTGGAGCCCCGCGGCTGAAAGTGGCAGAAGCATCGCGCCCAAAAGCACGAACGGCACTGCAATATGAGCGCGATGTTTCATGATATGGACCGGGCTTAGAATCCACCGCCCAGTCCGGACAGCAGGCCGCCGAGACCGCCTTCGCCGTCTTCGTCGGAACCGCCGGCGACGCCGTTCAGGAGACCGGAGTCCTCGTCACCAGACAGCAGGTCTTCCAGACCCTCCTGCAGGTCTTCGCCTGCTTCAGCCAGCAAATCACCGGAAGCGTCAGAGTCCAGCAATCCTGTTCCGCCAACAACATCGACCGTCGCGACGCCAGGAATTTCCAGGCCGCCATCGCTCTCTGGAGCCAGGTCGACATTCAGCAGCGTGTCATTGCTGGCAACGCCTGCTTCCAGCAGCGTGCCGGATGCCTGTTCCTCTGAAAGGACGCTCAGTCCAAGAAGGCCAGCTTCGCCATCGCCACCGAGCGACTCGGACTGGTCGAGCACATTCACGGACGCCAGCGTTGCGTTGCCGTCGATGAGGTCACCTTCACCGCCGATCACGTCAACTGTGGCCACGCCCGGAATTTCGAGCCCGCCATCACTGTTGGGTGCGAGGTCAGCTGTCAGTAGCGTGTCACCGCTTCCAACGCCGATTTCACCGAGCGTTCCGGACTGTTGATCAGCCGAAAGGACGCTAGTCCCGATGAGAGACTCAGCCCCATCGGCACCACCAATGACATCGGCCGCGCCGACGCTTGCGGTAAGGATTGGTGACGGTGCTTCGAGCACGCCATCCACCAGCGGTTGTTCTCCGTTGCCGAATCCGCTGAGTGCATCGCCCGTTGCGGTGATTGTATCGGCTGCAGCGACGATCACATCCGTCACCGCATTGGAGTCTCCACCGCCAGCTCCGGCAGCGATCTGACCGCCTGTTTCTGACAGGGTATCACCCAGAGATACAGCAGGTTCGCCTACCACAGGTGGGGAGGTGGAGGGGTCGCCCAGATTGGCCAGAAGACCGGTGCCGCCAATGCCATTGTCGCCTGTGAGGCCGCCAACGGCAATCATTCCGGCGTCACCAAGCCCGAAATTGCCGTCCTGGCCGTCCACACCGTCGCGGCCGTCCATGCCATCCAGTCCGTTGTTTCCGTCGCGTCCATCGACACCATCGCGGCCATCTACGCCGGGTGCGCCTTGTTCGCCCTGTGGACCAGCAGGTCCCTGGGCGCCTTGCGGGCCAGCCGGGCCTATCTTGCCGACCGAGCCGGGTGTGCCGATGCTGGCGTACCGCTTGGTCCCGCTGGAGTTGCACGCGGTTGCCATGAGCAATGCGCCAACCGCTGCGGTTGTGATGAGGTATTTCTGCATTGAGGTCGTCCTCCTTTGTCGCCGGCGGCTAAGGGAACGGGCCATTTTCGGCCCTTGTATTGGCCAGCAATCAAAGGGTGAATGAGACAAGTTTCGGAGGAATTTCGCGATCCCGCCATTCCACGAGACCTCGTTTACGTTTCAATAAGATGCCCGGCTCACCGGCGCCGGGTCATCCCCGATTTCCGTCTTCGAAGCTCGCTAGAGTCCACTCTGCAAACTCAGAAAGGTTTCCGCTACGGAACCTGAATCCTGCTATATTTGCAGCACGTGCAGCGGCGATGTCGGTATCTTTGTCGCCGATCAGGAAACTCTGCTCTCGCTTGACCGGAAATTCCGCCATCGCTTTGAGAATCATTCCCGGATTGGGTTTTCGATCGAAACTTTTTTTTCGGAAAAGAGCGTTTTCGCCCTCTTCATGGAAAGGGCAGTAGTAGATCTTGTCGATGTTAGCGCCTTTCAGGGCGAGTTGTGCCAACATCCATTCATGCAGCGTATGCATGTCCTGTTCGGAATAATAGTTCCGGGCAATGCCGGATTGATTGGTTACGATGAACACGAACCAGTTGCGCGCATTGAAGGCTGCGATGGTTTCGGCAGCACCGGGAATCCACTCGAAATCCTCGATGCGGCTGACATAGCCCTTGTCGACGTTGATCACGCCATCTCGGTCGAGAAACAGGGCCGGTCTTGGAGCAGTCATCCCGAAGGTCTCTGCCTGTCCTCTCGGCAAGTTGCAACTGTCCCGGCGGGGAAACTTCTGGACCTGCGTGGCAAAAGCCGTTTTCCTTGGTCATGGAGGGACCGACAGAGTCTCCCAAAAGCCTGAAGGGAGGGCACATAATGGAAAGTATCTTACCACTCATTCTGAGCGCGATCGGCGGACTGGTCATCGGACCCCTGGTCGCCCGTCTTGGCGGCGGCGGAGGAACCGGCGGCCTCATTGGTGGCATCGTCGGCGGGATCGGCGCGCATTTCGGTCTGGATGCGGCAGGCATTCAGGTTCTGGGAGACGCTGCTGCGGATCCAACATCCCTGATGAACATCATCAATTCGCTGCTGGAAGGTGGCGTTGGCGGCGGCATCCTGGGCATCGTGGCCGGTCTGGTCATGAAACCAAAGGGCTGATCGCGCCTGCATGACATGTGAGCCGGCCCCGTTCGGGGCCGGTCATTCATTCTTCGACGGGAAGATCGGCCTTGTTGGCACTGACGCCGCGCAAAAACGGAATGATCGAAACGGTTGTCAGGATCGACGCCAGCAGGAATGCCGCGCCGGCAAAATGCACGCTCGTCTCCGGCCGAGTGAAGTAGAACAGGGCGCCGTTCATCAGCAGGGGGCCGAGAATCATCGCGAAGGAATTGAGGCTGGCAGATGCGCCCTGCAGCTCACCCTGTGCGTTCTTGGGCGTGACGGTCGACATCAGGGCATTGAGGGCCGGATTGGCCACGCCGCCCAGTGCGCTGAGCGGAATGATCAGGTAGACGACCCAGCCAGCCCCGGCGAGGGCAAACAGGAACAAGGCAACTGAATTGATCACGATGCCATAGAACGCGGTGCGCACCGTTCCGAAACGCTTGAGGGCCTGTCCCATCAATCCGGCCTGAACAACGGCGGCGCCGACGCCGACCAGTCCGAGCGAGAGGCCGATATCGCGCGGTGTCCAGTCATAGCGGATCTCTGTGTAGACCGACCATGTGGACGGGAAGACCGTGTGCGCGAGGAAAAAGATACCGGCGCATGCCAGGAACCATGAAACCTGCGGCAGCTTGGAGAAGTGTTTCACCGCGCCGAACGGATTGGCGCGTTTCAGGTCAAAGTCGCGACGGTCTTCCTGATCGAGCGATTCCGGAAGCACGAACGCACCATAGATGAAGTTGAGACCGGCCAGCGCCGCGGCGGCAAAGAAGGGCGCGCGCGGATCGAAATCGCCGAGAAATCCCCCGAGAACCGGCCCGAATACAAAACCAAACCCGAAGGCCGCGCCCGTCATGCCGAAGGCCTTGCCGCGTTCTGCGGGTTCTGTGACGTCAGCAATATAGGCGTTTGCCGTTGAGAAGGTTGCGCCGGAAATCCCGGACAGGGCCCGCCCCAGGAACAGGAGCCAGATCGAGTTGGCAAAGCCCATGATCAGGAAGTCCAGCCCCAGCGTGGCGATGGAGGCGAGCAAGACCGGCCTGCGCCCAAACCTGTCCGACAGGGACCCCAGCACCGGTCCAAACAGGAAATTCATGACCGCATAGGTCGCGCCGAGTGCGCCGATATACAGGGTCGAGCGTTCGGCAGAAATATCGCCCAGTTCCTGGACCAGCGTCGGGATCACCGGAATGATCAGGCCGAAGGCCAGCATGTCGATCGCGACCGTGATGATCACGAACATGAAGGCGTTCTTGCCGTGGTGCTTTGCAGGGGAGGCGGGCGAGTCTGTCATGCGCGCATCTGGCCGCAGCATCAGGTCTGGTCAATGCGTTTATACGTCCATTTCGTTGACGGTGTCGCCGGGTGACGCCTTGTCGCGCAAAATCGCCTATGGCCAACTCATCGCATGACCGGTGAAATCCCCCTCACGCGGCACGCCGTTTCCGGCGAGCGGGCCAGCGATATTCGGCGCCGGGTACGCGAGGCAAGAACGCTCGGAGATGCGCCGGACGCCTCGCGCCTGGCAAGGCTGGAGGACGCGCCGGCGCTTCTTGTCCTGTTGTCTGATCCTGCGGTTCATGCGCCGATCTACACATTGCCCCGGCCCCTGACCGAGGCGAGCGTTCGCGAATTCATCCAGTCACATCTTGACCAGCAGGAAGCCGGTACCGGAATTCTGTTTGTGCGGGCGGCAGAAGATGGCCGCATCATGGGCTATAGCGACGTACAGGTCTGGCCGGACTGGGCCGCCGGAGAGCTGGGCGGCGCGCTCCACCCGTCAGAGCACAACAAGGGGCAGGGCACGCGCGGCGCGGTGGCGAGTTTCAACTGGATGTTCGAATCGCTCGATCTGGACTTGCTGTGTGAAACGGCCAGCCTGGAGAATGTACCGACCCAGCGCATGCTGGATGGCATGGGCTTTGAGCGCAAAGGCGAGGTCGAGAGCCATCGGCCGGATGGCACGACGCGTCGCTCACTGGTCTGGGAAATGACGCGGGAGTGCTGGCGCGCCAAGCACGGAAGCGGGCAGCCTTAACAGCACCCACAAGGCCGGATAAGGATAGGGTCTGCGAATCCGGAGGGACCGATACGTGCTGACCTATATCCTACTCGGCCTTGTGGCCATTCTCATTGTCGGGGGCGTGCTGATCTACAATCGCCTCGTCAGCCGGTCGCAGATGGCCGACAATGGATGGTCTGACATTGATGTTCAGCTGAAACGCCGGGCAAACCTCATTCCGCAATTGGTGGAGACGGTAAAAGGTTATGCCGCGCATGAGCGGGAATTGTTCGCGGAAATTACCGAGAAGCGGACCCAGGCCCTGGCGGCTGGGGATGATCTCGCCAATCGGGGCGCGGCGGAAAGCGCGCTGTCGCAACCTGTCGCGCGGCTGATGGCTGTGGCCGAGGCCTATCCCGACATGAAGGCCAGTGCGAATTTCCTGGAACTGCAGCAGGAACTCTCTGAAACCGAAGACAAGATCGAAATGGCGCGGCGCTTCTATAATGGGGCGGTGCGTGAACTGAACACCAGTATTCAGAGTTTTCCGGCCAACATGCTCGCCGGGCCATTCGGGTTCCGCGCGCGCTCTTACTTCGAAGTCGACATGGCGGATCGCGCACTGCCCGAAATCGATATGGGGAGCAGGTCGTGATGCTGCGTTTCCTCGCGGTATGTCTGGCCGCCAGTTTCTTTGCATTCTCCGCCTTCGCTGAAGAGCGAATCAACAGTTTCGACGTGGCGATCACCGTGGAAGAAGACGGCGATATTCGCGTGTCCGAAACACTTCAGGTCACATCGGAGGGTGTACGCATCCGGCGGGGGATCTTCCGCGAGTTGCCGCGATACTACGCCGATGATGAAGGCCAGCCGGGTGACAAGCTGCCCTATCAGATCAATGTGAAGCGCGTGACGCGGGATGGCCGCAAGGAACCCTACGCGGTGGAGCGTGACGGCAACGCGTTCCGTATCCGGATCGGCGATGCGGATGTTTTCATAGATCGCGGCGCGCACACCTATGAGATCGAGTATGAGGTCAAGAACCAGATCCGGTACTTCGACACGCATGACGAATTGTACTGGAACGTGACCGGGAATTATTGGCTGTTCCCCATCGATCAGGCTGCGGCGCGCATCACGCTGCCGGAGAATGCGCGGATCGTCTCTCAGGACGGATATACAGGCGGATACGGAAATACCGGCAGCGATTATGCCTATCGACAAAGCGGCGGTGCCCATGTGTTTGAGGCAACACGTCCATTCGATGCCGGAGAGGGGCTGACCATCTCGCTGAGCCTGGAGAAGGGGGTGATTGACCCACCTTCATTTGCGGACAGGAGCGCGCTCTGGTGGTTCCGCTTTGGCGCGCTGGGCATCTTGCTTGCTTCATTTCTGGGTGTCCTGGGCTTCCTCACGCGCAGCTTCCGGAAGGTGGGGGAAGATCCGCCCAAGGGGCCGGTCTTCGCGCATTATGAGCCGCCTCAGGGACTGTCCCCGGCTGCGGTGCATCATATCTACTTCCGAGGCTTTCGCGGCCACGGGGCGCTGATCTCGACACTGATAAATATGGGCACAAAAGGGCTCGTGGATATCGATGCGTCAGCGAAGAAGTCCACTGTGCTGACCCGCAAGGCCGGCGCGGCGGCAACCCTGACCGCCGATGAGGAGAAACTCGACAAGGAATTGTTTGATGGCAAGGACACGCGAACGCTGGGCGGCAAATATGATGCCAGCTTCACGACCTCATACACGCTGTTCCGCAAGGCCCTGTCGCGGAAATATGGCAAGCCGTACTTCCGTTGGAACCTCGGCTACTCACTTGTCGCCGTGGTGCTGACCATTGTCGGGGTCGTTGTGGCGATCACGCAGACAGTCAATTGGTCTGTCTGGCATTTGGCGTTCATCCTGGCGCTTGCGGCACTCAATGGCCTGTTCATGTATCTGATGCCCGCCCCAACGCCGAAAGGGCAAAAAGTGCGTACAGAGATAGAAGGTTTCAAGCTGTATCTGGAGACTGCCGAGAAGCTTCAGCTTAACTCTGTCGAAGTCGGCAGCGATGCGCCGCCCCCCATGAGCGTTGAACGGTACGAGCGGTTTCTGCCCTACGCAGTCGCGCTGGATGTGGAAAAGCCCTGGACCAAGTATTTCGAGGACACGCTGCCCACAGAGGCAGCATCCTATTCTCCGGCCTGGGGGCACTTTGGCAACCGCTCGTTCAACAATGTCGGCGGAATGAATGATGCTGTCATGTCCAGCATGAGCACAGGTGTCAGCGCTTCATTGCCGCAAAGCTCCAGTTCTTCCGGTGGCGGAGGCGGTGGCTTCTCCGGCGGGGGCGGTGGCGGCGGTGGCGGCGGCGGCTGGTAAGCCTTCGCCGTCAGCGACCAATCAGCGCGGAGGCCAGCCTAGCGGCTGAGTTCCTTCATCGCCTCGTCCAGGCCTTCGAGAGTCATTTCGAACATGCGGTGCCCGCCAATCAGCTCACGGATCAGCTTGATGGAGCCGGTATATTCCCACGCGCCTTCCTTGACCGGGTTCAGCCAGACGAAGTTCGGATAACGCTCAACGAAGCGCTGGATCCAGATGCCGCCGGCTTCCTCGTTCCAATGTTCGACCGAGCCGCCAGCATAGGTGATCTCGTAAGGGCTCATCGTGGCGTCGCCCACAACGATGACCTTGTAGTCCGACGGGAACTTGTTCAGCACGTCCCAAGTCGGGATGCGATTGTTCATGCGGCGGCGATTGTCCTTCCACAGACCTTCATACGGGCAATTGTGGAAGTAGTAGTATTCGAGATTCTTGATCTCGGAGCGCGCTGCTGAGAACAATTCCTCCATTACGCGGACATAGGGGTCCATTGAGCCGCCAACATCCAGCAGCAGCAGCACGGAGACCGTGTTGCGTTTCTCCGGGCGCATCTCGATGTCGAGATATCCCTTGCGCGCGGTGTTGCGAATGGTCTGGTCCAGATCGAGTTCGTCATCCGCGCCGGTGCGCGCCCATTTGCGCAGGCGCTTCATCGCCACCTTGATGTTGCGTGTGCCGAGTTCGACCGAGTCATCGTAATTCTTGAACTCGCGCTTGTCCCAGACTTTCACGGCCCGGCGATGGCGGGATTTCTCCTGCCCGATGCGCACGCCTTCCGGGTTGTAGCCATTGGCGCCGAAGGGCGATGTGCCGCCCGTGCCGATCCATTTGTTGCCGCCTTCGTGACGCTTCTTCTGTTCTTCTAGGCGCTGCTTCAGCGTTTCCATCAGCTTTTCGAAACCGCCCATCGCCTCGATCTCGTCCATCTCTTCCTTGCTAAGGAATTTTTCGGACATCTTGCGCAGCCACTCTTCCGGCAAATCCTGCACGTCCACTGCATCGGCCAGCGTATCCAGCCCCTTGAAAACGTGGCTGAACACCTGGTCGAACTTGTCGATGTTGCGTTCGTCCTTCACCAGGGCCGCGCGGGAGAGGTAGTAGAAATCCTCCACCTCCATATTGATCACCTGCTTGTCCATCGCCTCCATCAGCAGGAGGTATTCCTTCAGCGTGACAGGCACTTTTGCTTCGCGCAGCTCATTGAAGAAGTTCAGGAACATGGGGCGGTCTCTTCGATTGGGTTCCCGTCAAAGATAGCGTCGCCGGGCCGCCCTGTCCAAGATGACGCTGGGAAAAGCAAAACACCGCTTGACATGAAACCTTTTGGTTTCCTATTAAATGAGAAACCAAAAGGTTTCATATATGACTGACCCTGACGTTTTCCGTGCGATTGCAGACCCGACTCGCCGCCAGATCATGAGCCTGCTTGCAGGGGGTGATCTGCGGGTGTCCGACATTGCCAGCCAGTTCGATATGAGCCGGCCGGCCGTCTCCAAACACCTCGCCCTGCTTGAGTCGGCGCAGCTGATCCGCGTTGAGCGCCAGGGCAGGGAGGCCATCAATCGTCTCAATCCCGACGGGCTGAAGCCGGTCGCGGAATGGCTGACCTTCTTCAACCAGTTCTGGGACGACAAGCTCATCAAACTGAAACAGGCCGTGGAGGAATCCGATGACTGACGCCACACTCACCAAGACGATTTTCATCAATGCTGCGCCGGAACGGGTCTGGACCTATCTCGTCGAGCCGGACAAGCTGGCCCGGTGGTTCCATGAGGCGGATACCAAACTCAGCGCAGGCGCCGATTATGCGCTGCTGCGCGAAAACCCGGACAAGCCCGACCCAAAACTGATTTGGGGCAAGGTTCTGGTGTCAGAGCCGCCTCATCGCCTGCGTTACACATTCACGCACGCCTTCCTGAACCGGCACGAAACCATCGTGGACTGGACTCTGGAGCCTGCATTCGGCGGCACCCGGCTGACACTGGTGCATTCCGGTTTCGAAGCGTTCAATGGCGACGTGTTCGAGATGCTGACAAGTCACGACAAGGGCTGGGACCAGCATTTCGTCCGGCTGCGCGCTGTGGCTTCCTGAGTGGCTTACTCATGCCCGGTTCAGCTGCTTCTTGCTAACCGGGCATCATGAAATCATTTCTGACCAGTCTATTGCTCGGTTTTGTCTTTTTGGGTGGGGGCGAAGCGAACGCGTTCGAGCATCCGGATTGCGGCACTGCCGATGAGGCGGCCTGCATGCTCGATGCGATCTGGTCAGCAGCCGAGCATCTGCCCGCAGACAAGCAGAACCGGCTGAAGGCGCCATTCCTAGAAACCGTGGCGAAAAGTGGCGACACGCAATTGCTGCAACGCTGGCAGGCACGGCTTGGCGCAGATGCGAGGCGTCCGAGCGGGGGCGAATCCTACGCTCGGAAGAAGGCGCGATCGGCCTTGTCGCAGGGGGACTGGACAGCCTTTCTCCGCGATGCGCAGGCAGGGGCGCAGCCATTCAATATCGGCCGTCCTGAAATCATGGCGGAAGGCGCGCGGCTTGCGCCTGACGCTCAAACCCGCCGGCGTGTGGTCGATGCGATGTTCGGCCTGGCCGGCCGCCCCATAGCTGGAAATGGGCTGGATCGGTCATTCGAGCAGGCTGATTTCGGGCACGCGCTGGCAGAATTGGCCATGGAGGCATGCGATTTGAGCGATTTCGACCGGGCTGTCGCGCTCACCGCAGATCCGGACTCGCTCCGCTATGCGCTGTGGCGGCGGCGTATTACGGGACAGGCCGGGGCGCTGGCCGGACGCATTCGCGCAGATGCGAATTCGGACGACACTCACCATGTCCGCATTGCTCTGGACGGTTATGGCCCAGTCCTGAAACTCGGATATTGCCGGTGATGGGAACCTGAGCCGGAATCGCGCGTTTCACGCGCATGGAATTTACGCCCATTGAAGACCTGAAGACCGAAGTCGAAAGCATGGCTTCAGCCTTCTTCAAGAGCCTGCCCAATCTCACAATTGCGCTGGTCATCCTGATTGTGACCCTGATCGCGGGGCGGGTCGTCCGCGCAATCGTATCCGCAGCCATGCACCGCGCGCATGTTCGGGACGCATTGGTCACGCTGGCGCGGAACCTGATTTCCATTGCGGCCTGGATCGTTGGCGTGGCGATCGCCATGACGGTCATTTTCCCGTCCGTGTCGCCGTCGGACATCATCGCCGGTCTTGGCCTGACATCTGTAGCGATTGGTTTTGCCTTCAAGGATGTGTTCGAGAATTTCCTCGCGGGCGTGATCATCCTTGGCCGGGAGAAGCTTCGCATCGGCGACGTGATCGAATGCGAGGATGTCTATGGCCGGGTCGAGAACATACTGATCCGCGAGACGCATGTTCGGGAAACCGATGGGGAACTGGTCATCGTGCCGAACTCGTACTTGTTCAAGAATCCGGTGAACATTGAAACGGACCGCAGTCTGAAGCGTCAGGAACTCGTGGTCGGCGTCGACTACGATACCGACATGCGCAAGGCGAAATCCGTTCTGCAGGACGCGCTGGCGGGCTGTGACTCCGTCGAACAATCCGAAACCATGGATGTTCAATGCGTGTCGTTCGGCGGTTCATCCATCGATTTCAAGTTGCTCTGGTGGTCCGGCAGCCGCCCGGCTGACCAACGCGCGACCTATGACGAAGTGGCCTTCGCGGTGAAGGATGCGCTCGATGAGGCAGGGATCACCATTCCATTCCCGCAATCCACGCTGTCCTTCCGGGAAGAGGCTGTTCCGATTCCGTTGCAGACCCGGATGGTGAAAGACCGCGACGACGCCCGCGAAAACAGCTGAGCCCGCGCCCGATTGCCCCTTGGCGCGGCAGAGATTCGCGCCATAAAATGCCAGCATGAGCGATTTGGAATTCACCGAAGACCCGGATGGCGACCCGCCTGAAGCCATTGTCGGCAGCAAGGAGGTCGGCGCACTGGCCCACCTCTATCGCGCGGAAGTCTATCGTTCGACCATCTGGCGCCAGCGCCTGGACCAGACGACGAACTGGGCCGTGATCTCGACCGGGATCGGATTGTCGGTGTCCTTCGCCAGTGATCGTGCGTCGCCGTTCCCGATCGTGCTTGTCGGGGCGCTTTGCATCATGTTCCTGATATTGGAAGCGCGGCGCTATCGGTTTTTCTATGTCTGGCGGTTTCGCGCGCGTGTGCTGGAGATTGCGTTCTATGTCCCCATGCTGCGCGGGAAGGGGGCCCGGATACCGCTCGACCGAGGCACGGCCCTGTCCGACGATTACGAAAAACCGCAATACCGGATATCCATGGCGCGCGCGATCGGGCGGCGGTTGCGCCGGAACTATGGCTGGATTTTCGCCATTCAGGGCGCGGCCTATTTCGCAAAGATAGCGATCCATCCGACAGATGTGCTGACATGGGGTGAGTTTGTGCGACGCGCCCATATCGGGCCCATTCCCGGCCTTGTATCCATCATTTTCGGCCTGTTGTTCCATGCCGCCTGGATGACGCTGGCCTGGAAAACCTGGTTCGACGAACGCCGGGACAACACGAAGATGGCCGACTTCCTCAAAAGCCGCGAAGACGTCAACAAGCGACCCAAGGCGCAGCCGCTGGGGGACATATCGAAGGATTGAAATCCCCAAAAGTGGACCAAAATTAAACCCAAGATTTACTTTTCCTGCATTTTCTTGTAAAAGGTTAATCCAACTGTTGGGGGATAGTTGGATGAGAACCGTACTTTTTGCTTTGACAACTTCGTTGTTGATAGGCTGCGCATCTTTCGATGGAGATGGGTTGGCAGGTAGCCAAGTGAACTACGACCCTTATGAGGCGCGGAGCTTCTACGATACCGCATACAGCAATGAGTCGCTCAAATTCGTAGATTTATTAAACGGTCTCGATCCAAAGAATGCCTCGGGCTGGAGGGGAGGCACAGAAAGTAAGTGCAATTCTTCCGGGAACAATGAGCTCAGAAGCGACGAAAAACTGGCGTGCGCTTTGAACGGCTTCTATTCGGATGCGTACAAGCATGTACCTTTTGAAAAGATCCTCAATGCTGACAATAGCGAGGTTGGGGGCTTGCCGGTCAGAGAACTTAATCTGAAGTTCCGTAGAAATCGCCTTCAGGATCGTCTTTTCCTCGCCTCTAATCAGGCATGTGACGATTATAAGCGTCGGCTTTTGTCGACTCAAAGCAGTGTGAACTTTGCTTACGGAAACATGGCGGTTCTGACTGGCGGGTTGGGGGCGATGTTTACACCGCCGAGCACAAGTCGTGCACTGTCTGGCGCATCGGCAATTATCACAGGTTCTCGGGCAGAGTATAACAATAGTTTCTTTCGCAAGCTTCTCGCAGAAGTGATTACTCGCGGCATAGCCGAAGAACGCGACACGCTGTTCAAAAAAGTGAAAAAGAAACAGACCTACAGTATTCAGTCTTACAGCGTTGAGCAGGCGTTGGCCGATGCCGTCCAGTATAACGCGAAATGCTCTTTGATCGCAGGACTTGAGAATGCTCAGAAGGCTCAGTCCTTCTATTCGGACCCCGGCTTGGAACGAATGTCAGAGCTGTTTGATGGAGAAACGAAGAGTTTCACGTCTATTTTTCAGGCGGTTAAAGCGCTCGACTCTACTTCGGCGGAGGAGATGGCGCAGAATAAGCTTGTTCAAGTCATTGATGAAAAATTAGCTGCCGCGAACAAGGCGGTTCTAGATGCAGCAAAGACGGTTAGTGACGATCCCACTAGCGCGGAGGCACTAGCCGCTTTGAAAGCCGCGCAGGTTGCAGTTGCGCAGCTTGAGGTCTTGAAGAAGAGTTTGATGGGGCGATCCCCGGATGAAGAATTGCAGGGTTCTGAGGCAGACTCTTCAGACAATGCCGACTCTGACGCATCTGACAAGTCTCGGGAAATCCCCATCACGAAAGCCTTAGAAGGTTGGTCTCCCTTCTTATCACTTGATCTCGAGCCCGCTATCAGTGATTTCCAGATCCGCGACGAACGTGAAGAGGCACTCTCGGAAGGTGGAAACAACTGACATCGAAGGCAAATAAACCTCTCTGTATCAGCCGAACGAACTTTGCGGGCTGGCCCTGATCCGCCGCTTAACCCGCCGGGCCTCTGCGGCCGCCGCCATTGCCGTCGCCGCGGCGGGCGAGGAAGGCGAGGCGCTCGAACAGGGCGACATCCTGTTCGTTTTTCAAGAGCGCGCCATGCAGCGGCGGGGTGAGGCGATCCGGATCCTGTTCCTTCAGGGTCTCCAGATCGATATCCTCGTTCATCAGGAGCTTCAGCCAGTCCAGCAGCTCGGACGTGGATGGCTTCTTCTTCACACCTGGCAGTTCGCGCATGGCGTAGAAGGTCGTCAGCGCGTCCTTCACAAGCTTGTTCTTGATATCCGGGAAGTGGACGTCGACGATTTCTTTCATTGTCTCTTCATCCGGGAATTTGATGAAGTGGAAGAAGCAGCGGCGCAGGAAGGCGTCCGGCAGTTCTTTTTCGTTGTTCGACGTGATGATCACGATTGGGCGTTGCTTCGCCTTGATGGTCTGGTCGGTCTCGTAGACATAGAACTCCATCCGGTCGAGCTCTTGCAGGAGGTCGTTCGGGAATTCGATGTCGGCCTTGTCGATTTCGTCAATCAGCAGGATCGGGCGCTTGTCGGCGGTGAATGCCTCCCACAGCTTTCCCTTCTTGATGTAGTTCGCCACGTCCTTGGCGCGCTCTTCCCCCATCTGGCCGTCGCGCAGACGGGACACGGCGTCATATTCGTAAAGGCCCTGGCTCGCCTTTGTGGTGGATTTGATATGCCACTCGATCAGTTCCGCGCCGAGCGCCTTGGCCACTTCGACCGCCAGGACGGTCTTGCCGGTGCCGGGTTCGCCCTTGATCAGGAGCGGACGCTCCAGCGCGATGGCCGCGTTGACTGCCACTTTCAAATCATCGGTGGCGACGTAATCCTGGGTGCCTTCAAAGCGCATGAATTCTTCCTCATCTGGGTCTGAGCCAACAATAGTGTGACAGACTTGAGGAGCAAGCGCTGACGTGGCGAAAGGGCAGCTGCCGCGCTGCAGCAACGATTTAATTTTTGCGCGGTGTGGCTCTGTGGTAAAAAAGAAATCAGCCATGCGTACCGCCGCAGTGCCTCAAGCTTCAGATGAGCGCCGCGCTGGATTTGGTTAGGTCGTCCCCTGAGGGCCGTGACGGACTAAACTCATCGCAGGCCTGTTGATCCTACGCATTCGGGAACCGGGCGCATGGTGCCTTTATTCCATGCAATTGATTGCACGTTTTCGACAGACTTACGCAATCGCAATCAAGCGTTAACGCCTTTCTGCAAATTTTATCAAAATCTGCAGGAGTGGAACCAGACGCGATGCCATTGAAGCTTTCCCTCAAACCAGGCGAAACGTTCGTGGTGAACGGGGCAGTCGTCAGAAATGGCAATCGTCGCGGGGTGCTTCTGCTCGAGACCCGGGCCCGGGTCTTGCGCGAAAAGGACATTCTCAGACCGACTGAGGCAACGACTCAGGCCGGGCGGGCATATTTCGCAATCATGCAGATGTACCTGCTTGGTGAAGTCGATGGCCCCCCGTACGCGCAGGCTGCTGAAGCGCTTGCCGGGCTGCTGGCCGTCTGCGAAAGCGAAGAGGATCGTGACAACGTGCTGGAGATTTCGGCCGACGTTGCAAGTTCCAACCTATATCGCGCGCTGAGCCGGTGCAGAAAGCTGATGGCCGCTGACGCGCGAGGATCGGAATGATGGCGAAACCGATGCGTATGGACCCCATCCCCGACCCCAAGGCCGTCTCTCTGGAAGAGGCTATCGCACTGCTGGAAGCCGGTAAGGGCGAAGGTTTGCTGGTTGATCTCGGAAATGGTCGGACGGCCACTGCAGATGGTCATCGCGGTGATGAGGGGCTGCTGCAGCGCCTGCGCGGCCATCGCATGATGATGTCACTGGCGTCCGGTGGTGCCGACCTTTCCCGGTTTGCCGGGATAGGGGACGCAGTGATCGTGGCACCGCTCGTGCAGGAAATCCTCGACGCAGCGGATCAAAAAGATTAGGCCGCGCGCATGAGCGCCGAACTGATCTCCCTATTTACCGCATCCTTTGTCACCTTTTTCGTCCTGATCGACGCATTGGGCGTGGCCCCGATTTTCGCGACGCTGACGGCGAACGGCGATGCCGCCTATCGTCGACGCATGGCGATAAAGTCGATTTTTGTCGCAACGATCATCATCTACGGCTTCGCATTTGGCGGCTCGTGGCTGTTGGGCGCGATGCATATCTCCATCGACGCTTTCCGCGCTGCAGGCGGCATTCTGCTGTTCATGATCGCGCTGGACATGGTCTTCGAAAAGCGAACCGAGCGCCGCGAGCATCGCGCCGAAGAGCATATGGGCAGCCACGCGGAAGATCCCGAGCCGGATGATGTGTCCGTGTTCCCGCTCGGTATCCCGATGGTTGCCGGACCGGGCACGATCGCAACGGCCATGTTTTACATGTCTGACAATTCGGGCTGGGTGGAGAAGGGGATCGTGTTGTCTGCGATCGGCCTGAACCTGGCGCTGACGCTTCTGATCTTCCTCGCTGCAGGGCCGCTGGTCCGGTTGATGGGGGCGAGTGTCGCCGGCGCGTTGACGCGGATCCTCGGCGTTATTCTTGCGGCCTTGTCAGTCCAGCTGTTGATCGACGGTATTCGCGGCGCCTTCAATCTGTAGCGGACCGGATCAGATACCGGTCGGCTCGATACGTTTCTTGGGCAGGCGCACATTCCGGCGGAAGGTGGCGATCATCACATAAAGCAGGGCCAGTCCCGATGCGGTCAGGCCCATGACCTGGAACATCAGGTTGCGTGTCCATTTGATCCCTGTGTCAGCAATTCTGAGTGCGTCTTCGCCATTCTGCTTCACAAGGGCGACTGAGCGGTCTCCGCCAGCTTCGGCCAACAGGCGTGCGCGCCGCAGGTCTGATTCATCCTTCACATGTTCGATCAGGGTAATCGCCGCAGGCGTGCTGGTCAGCATGCCAATCCGGTCGATCTGGACGAGATCCGCTTCGAGTTGCTGCAAGCCTGCCGGATCAATGGCGTCCATGTAGGCGCTGCGAACCCGGTCCACGCGAACACTCGTCGTGGCCAGTTCGTCGAACGCGTCTTCCAGGGCAGGGCGAAGGACAGAATCCGGAATGGCGTCGTTCAGGCGGTTGCGCATATAGGTTGTGAATTCCGGCGTCATGCGTCGCGCACGCCGGGCCGATTTGAGGATGGATGCCGCGCGGACATTGCCGTCTCCCACGCCGTCTGCACTCTCGGCGCCGATCAGGCCGATGGCCGTGACTTTCAGCGTGATCGGATCGACCCGGTCGCCCTTCACCCAGCGTTCGGAATTGTTGGCCAGGTCTGCGAACGTGCCAAGCAGGATGAAGCGGCGGTCAGCCGAGCGCGCGCTTGCCGCCAATGTGACTTCGGAATCCTCGTCAACTTCTGCGGTGTCAGCCGGAGCGTCCTCGGACGCGATGTCCGTCGCGCTTTTAGCGTCAGGGCTTGTTTCGCCGGTTTCGTCTTCGGGTGCTTCGTCGAAGTCGGACGGGGTGGAGGCAAATGTCTTGCGCCCGGCAGCGGCTTCAGCCTGTTCGAATTTGAGACCGATATCCAATGGGAGTTTTCGCAACGCAGCCGCAGCAAGGCGGTCGTCAGCGCGGTCCAGCTTCACACCATCGGAATCTGCCTGCAGCTCGCGCACGGACTCGCGATCCAGCATTTCCGGTGCGGCGAGCAGAAAGCCACGCGCCGCCGAAACATCCATGTCGGTCAGTTCCCGCTCTACGATGTCATGCCAGAATTTGTACTTGTCGCCGCCGCTGCGTGGAGCGATCGAGGCGAAGGATTCGTCCATGTTGCGGCGAGTCTGGTCGATCGCTTCAATTGTCGGGGTGTCCGAGAATCCCTGGCCGGAGAAGGCCATGGAAAGGCTCTGCGCGGCGATGACGGGCATGAGTACCAGAAGCGAGTTGAAGACAACTGCCTGCATCCAACCGGATGTCTTATCCATAGTTTTCCGGCGTCTGGCCATGTACGCTGAAACCAATGCATCCGTAGTGTTTGGGACAGATTTCATTCAGCGCATCGTCGCGAGAAAGATCAAGGGCTGGCCTGTAAATTGCACCGAATTTATCGGAATACAGCGCAGCCGATTGGTAACAATCTCATGAAGAATACATGATTTTGCCTCAATTGTCTGAAAACATTGACAAAAATTACACAGCAGCGGGAATTGCAGAGAATCACTAGGCGGTCTATATCCGCCCCCAAACAGAGTAAGGTGAAGAAGCGATGAGTGTTGACCTATCGGACGACTATCGCCCCTCGGATGACGAGGAGTTCATGAACGAGCGACAGCTCGCCTACTTCCGTCGGCTTCTGGAGAACTGGAAGGCTGACATTCTTGATGGCGCAAAGCAGACCATCAACAATCTTCAGGGTGAGTCAGGATCGCTGCCGGACATCGTCGATCGGGCGTCTGCGGAAAGCGACAAGGCGCTTGAGCTGCGCACCCGGGACCGTCAGCGCAAACTGATTTCCAAAATCGATTCCGCTCTGCGTCGTATCGATGATGGGTCATACGGGTATTGCGAAGTGACCGGCGAGCCAATCGGCCTGCGTCGCCTGGAAGCGCGCCCGACCGCAACACTCAGCCTAGAGGCGCAGGAGCGTCACGAGCGCAAGGAACGCACGCTGCGCGACGACTGATATTTTTCCATTCGGAATGAAACAACGGCGGTAATCCGGTATCGGATTACCGCCGTTTTCTTTCGCCCATTTACCCAACGCTTCGGCGGTTATGCTTGGTGCCTCATGCGATGAAGTCATAATGGCATGAAGGTCCAAACGATCTGTTACAGCATCGTAATCAAGGCCTTAACGCCAGCTCGTGATACTTAACGTGAAGTGCGCCCGCATTAATCCCAACGGAGACCAGGGTAGAATCATGGCTGACGATGAGCGGACGAAAGAGGAAATTCCTAACCAGTCGTTAACCGTATCCGGCGCAAAACGGTCAGGAACCCAAGAACCGGCCGACCGCTCCATGAAGACCGACTTGCCTCTCGCAGCTGATGATGGATGGGACATGTCTCCGCGACGTGAATCCGACATCATGCTGGACATGCCAACGACGTTCGAGCCGATCACACCGGATCGTCCATTGCCAACGTCGCGCGGTGTTCTGAGCGCGGCGGAGATCGAAGCGCTGCTGCGGCCAAACCTTGATGACATGCCGGAGCCTGAGCCTGAACCGGAGCAGGTTGAAGAGGTGAAGGTGCGCGACCTTGCCTTGCCACCGGCTGAGCCGACCGACGTGACGGATGACGCCCGCCGGATGGCATCTCGCCTGAGCCTGGCATTGCGCGACGGATGTGGCCTGAAGGCGGCGGCGCTCGCGCGTGCCAGCGCGCGCGGCAGTTTTGACCAGGGCCTCCAGACAGATTGCGCAGGCATCGGCTCAGCCATTGCCTGCTTCACTGCGCCGGGCGGAGAAATCGCCGCAATGCTGGTGATCAGCGCGCCGCTGGCGAACGCCTTGATCGAAACGGCATGTGGCGGACAGCCATCGCAGCAAAGCGCGCGCATGCTGACGCCGATGGATGCGGCGCTGCTGGAAGGACTGGTCCGACCATTGGGCGCCGCCTTGGCATCGTCGTTGAAATTCTCCCGTATCGAGACCGATCCGGAATTTGCGTCCGCACTTGCCGGGCCGGGGCAGACGACGATCCTGGATCTCGACGTACGCGTGAATGACGCCAAGATGCCCGCACGCCTGATCATGGCGGAGGACGATCTGTTCGACGGCGCAAGTGAACCGGCACCTGTCCGGTCTCGACAGATGGCTGTTGCGAATTCTGCAGCTGCGCCAGCAGCCGGGGCAGGGGCAATGACAGCGGTTCTGACCGCGCGCATCGCCTCTCTCAGTGTGCCGCTTTCGCGCCTGGCAGACCTGAAGCCGGGCTCGACCCTGCTGCTTGGCCTGCCCGCGGATCAGCCTGTCGAATTGCTGACTGGCGGTCGTGACGGCGCCGTGGTTGCAGAGGGTCAGATCGGTCGTAAGGGCAACAAGATGGCCCTGCGGATCAGTCGGCGGACGGCCCTGCTGCGCTAGTCGGCAGCAGAGCCCGCCGGTTCCTTACAGTCTGAAGCCTGTGAAAATCGGCGGCTTCTTTTCCATTTCATCGTCAACCGCAGCGACCACGGATTCAGACTCTCCGTGTGCCGTCAATTCTGCCTCGCGCTGGCGCCACAGACGTTTCTGGTAGTTGGTTGAGATGATGTCGGTCACCACCAGAACGAATATGACGAGGTAGAAGCTCGACTTGCTCATGGCTTCGATGGTGAAGCTGAACAGTTTCATGTGAGCCAGGTGCGCGCCTTCGGTGACCAGCAAGACGCCGACCAGGAACAGGATGAACAGGCCAAGGACTTCGTACATCCGGTTCTTCTTCAGGAACTCAGCGACCGCATCCGCCATGAGCGCCATCACGATACCGGATACGATGATCGCGATCGCCATCAGCCAGACCTGATAATCCTTGCCGGGGCGACAGCCCACAGCGCCTTCAATGGGCGTGCTGATCAGGGCAGACTTACAATCCGTGACGGTGCCCTTGAACGTGTCGATCACCTCGCCGCTGGCAGAAACGATGTTTGCGACTTCCACGTTCGCAATCGCCATCGCCGAAAGAATGGAGTCGAACGAGAAGACGAGGTTCATCGCCACGATCAGGGTGATGGCCTGCATCACGGATTTGGCCTTGCCGCCTTCGCTGTGTTCGATGTGGTCAACCGTCAGCAGGTGGGTGATTTCCTTGATGGCGGTGTAGATGATGAACGCGCCACCCGCGAGCGTAATCAGGCTCTGGAAGGTGAACTCGCCTTCAAAGAACCCGGTCAGATGAAATCCGAAGAGGGGTTCGGCCAATGCGTCGAACAGGGCGACGATGATGAAGAGCAGGACAATTCGGAAGGCGACCGCGAGGCCGATGCCCCACTGGCGGACCATCGGCGCTTTCTCTTCGCCAACGCGCTTTGATTCGATGGAGATGTAGAGCAGGTTGTCGAAGCCGAGTACGGCCTGCAGCATCAGCAACATCAACAGCGTAAACAGGCCCGATACGGAGAAGACCTCCGTCATGATTTCACCCAGCATCCCCAAATCTCCTGATGGCAAATTGGTCCAGTCCCCTGATAGGGACGGTCAAACGTTCAGAACTAGTTACGTCGCCTGACTTTATCAGTTCCGTGGAAATTGCCACGCAGTCCGCACGCGCATGTTGCCAGAGTTGAGCAAACACGGAGGGGGCCTGCGTGGCGTTTTGAATCAGGTGTCCTGCTTCGAGGCGACCCAGGTTTCCACATTCTCCTCAAGAATGCTGAGCGGGACCGGCCCGTCCTTCAGCACGACATCGTGGAATTCGGCGATGTCGAATGCGTCTCCGAGTTCGGCTTTTGCCGCTTCGCGAAGTTCGAGGATCTTGTTCATGCCGATCTTGTAGGCCGTGGCCTGTCCGGGCATCACGATGTAGCGCTCGATGGCCTTCTTCGCATCGCCTTCGGGGTTTGGCGTATTGTCCAGAAGATACTGGATCGCCTGTTCGCGGGTCCATTTCTTGTCGTGGATTCCGGTGTCGACGACCAGGCGGGCCGCGCGCCAGATCTCCATGGCGAGGCGTCCGAAATCATCATACGGATCGGAATAGTATCCCATCTCCTTCGGTAGGTATTCCGAGTACAGGCCCCAGCCCTCGGAGAAGGCGGTGTAGCCGCCATATTTCCGGAAGCTTGGAATGCCTTCCAGTTCTTGTGCAATGGCGATCTGCATGTGGTGGCCCGGGATGCCCTCATGGAAGGCAAGTGCCTGCAATTGATAGGTCGGCATATCCTGCATGCGGTAGAGGTTCGCATAATAGGTGCCTGGGCGGCTGCCGTCCGGAGCAGGGCGGGAATAGAAGGCCTTGCCTGCGGACTTTTCGCGGAATGGCTCAACCGCTTTCACGATCATGTCGGCTTTCGGGAACGTGTTGAATACGCTCGGCAGGTCTTCTTTCATCAGCTCGATCTGGTGACGCGCTTCAGACAAGTATGCCTCGCGGCCTTCTTCCGTATTCGGCAGGTAGAATTGCTCGTCGGTCCGCATGAATTCAAAGAATTCCTTCAGCGTGCCTTCGTAGCCGACCTGAGCCATGATTCCGCGCATCTCGCCATGAATGCGAGCCACTTCGTCGAGGCCAAGCTGGTGGACGTCTGCGGCGCTCATGGCGGTTGTCGTCATCTGGTTCAGGCGCATCGCATAATAGGCGTCGCCGTCTGGAAGTTTCCAGGCGCCGTCATCGGTTGTGGCGGTGTCGGCATGGGCCTCCATGACGGTGATCAGGCTTTCGTATGCGGGGCCTACGGATGAGGTCAGCGCTGCAACGGCATCTGAAAGCAACGCGTCTGCTTGAGATTGGTCGATTGTTTCAGCCTCGACCAGTTTGGTGACCTTGCCGCGGAAATCCTTCATCAACGGGCTGTCTTCGCTGCCATCGGCAACATCCGATGTGAAGGGATAGCCCGTGATGACGCCTTTGGAATCGTTCAGGACATAGGCATAGGCAAAGGCAGGTGGCTGAACTCCGAGGTTGGCCGAATATTCCGCGTTTTCAATATGCTGGGCGAGGTAAGTTGAGATGCCTTCGAGGCGCGAAACATAGGCTTCGGCATCAGACAGGCTCGTGACCCCATGCTGGTTCACGAGAAAGGCGGGAATGCTCGATTGGACGCCGCGCATCTGATCGAACGTGTAGCTGTGATGGCGGAAGGGAAATGCAGCCTCAGCCTGGGCCATTTCATATTCGGCCAGGCGCCAGGACAGTTTGGCCTGATCATCCAGCAGGTCATAGTCGAACAGGGTTTTCATCTCTTCCATGTCTGCGCGCTGGATTTCCATTTCGCGCACAGAATTCTCGTCAGAGACGTCGTTCCATTTGTCGTAATCGGTCTTCACGCCCAGATAGGTCTGGTACATCGGATTGCGCGAAAGCGTGGCCTGGAACTTGTCCTCGAAGAACTGATTCAGGCGGGCGCTTTCTGCAGCAACGATTTCAGCGCGGTCCTGAACCGCCGGCGCTGGTGGCATCTCGGCAACTGGCGGCGGAAGCGTGTCGCTGGGCTCGCTCTGACATGCGCCAAGCAGCAGGAGCGCTGCGATTGCTGTTGAAGTCCGTCTCATGAAAACCTCCGATTCCACTGTGATTTCTGCAATTTTCAACGTTTATCTTAACGCCTTTTCCCACTTCATTAACCTTTGTCGTGCCACATTTGGTAGACTAGGATTCCGTATGACTGAGTCGCCAGCGTTGCTGGACGGAAATAGGCGTAAAGTGCTGGCGCGACCTTGGCGGCTGGCAGCAGGAGTGTAAAGCGACCGATGGATTTAAAAGTGCAGGCCAATGCCGCTCCCGTTGACGATCAGGATTCTGCCGCAGAACTGAGTGCGCTGCCTGAGCGTGGACGACTGGACTGGATGCAATTGTCATTCTGGGTCTGCCTACTTATATCGATTGCTGCTGCGAGTGTTGCGCTTGCCTGGCCGAACGCGTCCGGCGCACCGGGACCGATCCTTCTGATCGCGATGGCGTCGGGTGGCCTGGTTTTCCTGTTGTGGAGCGTCCGCGGCGCTGGCCGGATGCTGGGCCTGTTTCCGGAGCGAGGCTCGATTGCCCGCGCGGCGCAGGCGGCGACTCCGCGATATGGCTGGATCGAGGCGCTGGATGAATCTGTTCTGATCGCAGATCGCGGCGGCGCGCCCATGGCGGCGAATGCGTCCTATCGCGAGCTGACGACGCTGGCGCTGATCGGTGCCCAAGCCGAAGGTGCGCCTGTCACTGTTGACCGTCTCTTCGGCGCAAATCCCGGTCTGGCTGCGCCCGTTTATCGCCTCTCCAAAGATGCCAAGGTCGGTCATGCGCGCCGGGAAATCCTGCCGCCGATCACGATTGGCCCTGAGCGCGTGCCGGCTCAGTTCGAGATCACCGTGTCTCCGCTGCCGCGTGACAAAGTGTTGTGGCGCATCCGCCCGATTGCTGGCGAGCGCGAAGCGACCGGCGCTGCCGACCTGAAGTCGCTGTATGTCGAAGATGCGCCGATGGGCTTCTTTGCGGCGCGGCCGGATGGCACGATCACTTATGCCAATGGCTGGCTGCGCGATATGCTGGGTCTGCCGGAAATGGCGAAGAATATCCGGATTGATGACATCATGCGTCCGGAGTTTGTGAAGATGCTGTCGCGGGACCGTAAATCCGGTGTGCCGGGGCGGGTGGATATTCAACTGCGCGGCCGCGATGGTGTCGAGCGTCCGGTTCAGGCGATTACGACCTGGTCTGGCAAAGGCGCTGAAGCCACTGGCCGTACAATCATTCTGGCCAGCCAGCAGGTGATGAACACAGGCGAGGAAGGCTTCCGCCTGTCGACTGCTTCGCGTCCGCCGCGCCCGGATGGCGACCCGATGTTTGATGATGCGCCGTTCGGTGCCGTACGCCTGGAAGGCGGCAGCGTCGACAGCGCGATCATCATGGATGCCAACCGCTCGCTGATGGACCTGACTGAGGGCAAAGCCGCGCCGGGCGGAAAATTCTCTGACCTCTTCCTCGCCGAAGAAGGGCAGGAGGCGCTCAGCGGCCTGCTGGTTGATGCGATCGACAAGCCGGTAAGCCTGAAACTGGCCGGGCCGGAGCCCAAGCACGTCAACGTCTTCGTGGCGCTCGACGGCGCAGGCCGTCCGTCGGTTGCGTATGTCATGGACATCACCGAGCAGCGCCAGTTGGAAATGCGTCTGGCGCATGGTGAGAAGATGCAGGCGATTGGCCAGCTCGCCGGCGGCGTAGCGCATGACTTCAACAATGTGCTTCAGGGCATCATCCTGAACAATGAACAGCTGATGGTGCACCATCCGCTGGGTGATCCTTCCTATCCGAATTTGAAGTCGATCCACGAATTCTCGATCCGCGCGAAGGATCTGGTGAAGATGTTGCTTGCCTATGCACGCCAGCAAACCTTCAAGCGCGAAGTCTTCGCGGTGACAGATTTCATGACCGAGTTTTCCATTCTTCTGCGTCAGTTGCTGGACGAGCGGATCGATCTGGACGTCAAGCATGGCCGCGATGTGCCGTACATCAAGGCTGACAAGAACCAGTTGGAAAACGCGCTGTTCAACCTCGCCACAAATGCGCGCGATGCAATGCTCAGCCACAAGAATGGCGGCAAGCTGACGATCCGTACCGCGCGGGCGACGGGCAAGGAAGCCCAGGAGAAGGGTTTCTCCTTCGTCAATGATGGCGACTATATGCTGATCGAAGTTGAAGACACTGGCCATGGCATGCCGAAGGATGTCATGGACAAGATCTTCCAGCCTTTCTTCACCACGAAAGAAGCTGGCGTCGGCACCGGCCTTGGCCTTGCGACCGTGTACGGCATTATCAAGCAATCCGGCGGCTATATCTGCACCACGTCTGGTGTGGGCAAAGGCACGACGTTCCATATCTATCTGCCGGCGCTGGCCGCAGTAGAGATCCCGGAACCGGTCGACATGGCTCAGGCCGAGCACGCTGCAAGCCAGCCAGTGGACATTTCCGGCCGTGGCCGCATCCTGCTGATCGAGGACGAAGACGGCGTTCGCGGAATTGCAGCCTCTCTGCTTCGCTCCAGCGGCTATGAGGTCGAAGAAGCCTGTGATGGCGAAGAGGCAATGGAGATTCTGGAAGACAATCCGGAAAGCTTCGATCTCGTCATTTCTGACGTCGTCATGCCGGGCAAGGATGGCCCGACCCTGATCCGCGAAGCCAAGGATTTGCTTGGCCATGCGCGCGTGATCTTCATCTCTGGTTATGCCGAACGCGATATTGCCAAGCAGCTGGACGATGACCGCGCGGTGTCCTTCCTGCCGAAGCCGTTCACAGTGCGCCAGCTGGCAGAACGCGTGAAGCAGGAATTGGGCAGCCCGAAGAAAGAGGCCGCCTGAGGTCTAAGCCCAGTGTGACCGGAGCAGGGCGGCAAATTCCGTTGCCCGTTCCGCGCAGGCCCAGTGCCCTGCACCGTCCTCTACATGAAGCGGAACATTCCAGCGCTCTGAGAACCGTTTGGCCACGGAGAGATCGACATAGGGATCGGTCTCACCCCAGAAGAGCTGTCCGCGCTGTGGCAGGTTTTCGAGGCCGTTGACCCAGTCATCTGAAAATCGCAATCCGTCGGCTGAGCGATAGAGATCGAGAATGCTCTGCCTCATGGTCTTGTCGATGAGCGGTACTTCCTTTTTCGCGAGGCTCTTCGGCATGCCGCCAGTGATCAGGGCAGGCAGGAGACGCTCCTTGTTCCGCATGCCCAGCATGACGAGTTCGCCCAAGATAGGGGTTGCCCAGCGGCGCGCCATGGTGTGGCCGCGATATTCGGGATCGATTACGGCATTTGTGACGCACCAGCTGCGCACCAAATCCGGCCTGAGAGAGACGGCTCGCAAGGTCAGCAGGGCGCCCCAGTCATGGCCGACAATGTCGATATCTCCTCCGATATTTTCCATCTCGCCGATGAGCCAGTCTGTATACGCGTCCTTTGTGGCGGAAAATCCGGCGGGCCGGTCACACCCGAACCCTGGCAGAGCCGGTGCACGATATTCACCGTCGTCAAGGCCAAGCGCAGCGATCAGTGGTTCCCACAAATGTGGCGTATCCGGTACGCCATGAATGAAGAGTTTCATCCTGTTCCATCCCCCCTTGTCTTTAGTGCATTCTAACATGGCGCCGCGCGTTGGGGAGGGGATGTATAAAACTTGCGCTTTCTTGTTCCGGGTTTCTTAGGAGCTGCTTGCCACGAAGCGCTTGAAACCAGAACGGGAAAGAGTGCGCCCATGGATAGCGCGAGATACGCAGCGCCGGCCAAAATGGCAAAGCGACTGGATGATCCAACCAGCTATCGTTGGTTCTTCTTCGTGCTGCTCATCTATGCCTGCGTCGCATATGGGATCGGACGATCGGATTTTCCGGCTCTGCTTCTGCAATACGTACAAACGCTTCTGACGCGGCTTCCTTTTCTTCTGGGGACTGTCTGTGCCATTGGGTTATTGTTGCGCCTGAGGTCTGAATCCATCAGCGATGCAGTCGCGCATTTACGGAGCCGGGCCGTCTTGCTGTCCATGATGGCGATTGCCCTGCTTTTGGCGCTGACATCTTACACGACCTTGAAGATTCAGATCCCCGATCTCGTTCCATTCTATGCCGATGAATGGGCCGCTCGGCTTGATATGACGTTGCATGCAGATGCCCCGTGGATCTGGACTCATGCCGTTTGGCCGGATGCCTGGTCTGAAACAATGTTCTTCGTGTACGGGAAATTGTGGTTCGCATACTGGATCGCGACGCCGGTCTATGTCGTGCTGTGGTGCAAGCCAGGCCTGACCAGAAATTATATCTGGGCTTTCCTGCTTACCCTGATGATCTGTGGCAATGTGGTTGCACTGATGTTTTCGTCAGTCGGGCCAGTATATTACGATCACTTTTTGGGTGGCGATACGTTTGAGGGGCTTCAAGCCCGGCTGACTGCCTTGGATCAATCCGGGTCTGCGCTTTATTACGCGTCCTATCTTCTCGACAGTTATTACAGCCGTGACAGCGCTTTCGGGACAGGAATTTCGGCGATCCCGAGCATGCATGTTGCGGTGGCGGTGCTGAACGCGTGGTTGTTCAGCCAGATGAACCGGTTTGCGGGCGTTCTTGCCTGGGGCTTTGCGCTGCTGATCCAGTTCGGATCCGTGTACACTGGGTGGCACTATGCGATTGATGGCTACATGTCCGCACTTCTCGTCACCCTGATCTGGGCGATGGTCATGCGAGCCCATGGTGATCGGTTGTCGGTGTATTCGAAAAGGCAGACCGCGCCCGCTTGACAATAGGTGAATATTCCTATTTAGCGGGCCTAGCAACAGTTGGGAAAATTATCCCATGAACCATCGCGATATCTGGCGGGGAATTGATGCACTGGCCGCTCATCACGGGTTGAGTCCATCCGGCCTTGCGCGCCGGGCAGGGCTGGACCCGACGGCGTTCAATCCGTCCAAGCGACAAGCGGCAGATGGCCGGCCGCGCTGGCCGTCTACAGAAAGCCTGGCACGCGTTCTGGATTCGGTCGGCTGCCGGTTTGAGGATTTCGCCGCTCTGGTCGATGGCCGTCGCGGCGCGATTGCACCGCTGATCGGATTTGCCCAGGCAGGGCAGGACGGGTTCTTTGACGATGCCGGGTTTCCGGTTGGCGGGGGCTGGGAAGAGGTTCGCTTTCCGGGGCTTGAGACCGAGACAGTCTATGCGCTGGAAATCAGCGGGGATTCGATGGAGCCGGCATATCGCGCGGGCGACCGGATCATTGTGTCGCCGGGCTCCGCGGTGAAGGTTGGCGACCGGGTTGTGGCCAAGACGCTGGAAGGCGAGGTGATGGCCAAGATCCTGGCGCGGCGGAACTCACGCGCGGTGGAGCTTGCCTCGCTGAATCCCGCTTATCCCACGCGCAGCTTCAAACCAACCGAGCTTGCCTGGATTGCCCGCATCCTGTGGGCCAGTCAGTAGTCTGTCCGTCAGCTGTCGACCGTTTCCGCGTTCCACAATTGCATGAAGGCCGGGGCCGGGGAGGGGTTGAATTCGGTCTCTGACAGGGCGTCGAGTGCCCGCTGACGGTCGGAGTCGGTGAAAGTGCCTGTGGTCAGGCAGAATTCGACCGAGTTTCCGTTCGGGTCTCTGGTATAGATCGAATGGCACCAATTATGGTCGATCTCGAATACGTCCAGACCGGCTGCGAGCCATTTCTGCTTCCAGTCTTCCAGCTCTTGTTTCGAGTCAACGGAAAAGGAATAATGGTTCGTGCCCGGTGGAAGCTTGGCGGCGGCGTTGATGTCGTAGACATAGTCTTCGCTGCCCTCTGTGTCGTGCAGCTCCCAGAAGGCGATGAAGCGGCTGTCATCGCCATTCATGCGATAGAAAAAGTGCTTGCCCCAACCACCGGTCATGATGGGGGCCACTTCAACCTTGACCAGCTCAAATCCCATAATGCCTTCATAGAATTCATGAGTGGCTTTCATGTCTTTCGCGGCGAGGGCGAGATGATGATAGGCCATGTTCAGTTTCCTCCCTTGTCGACCATCGACATGACATCCGTGTTCGCATCTTTTGGTGCGGCTATCTCAACAATGCGCTCATCCACATCATCATATTCCAGCTTCAAAGCGCGGCTCATGATGGCGTGCATCATGTAGGTGCAGGTGATGTAGGTGAGTTCCAGGATTTCCTCGTCCGACAGGCCGGATTTCAGTGCGTCGAATACGCCATCCGGAATGCGGCCGCGCTGCAGGACAAGGCCGTCCGTATAGGCCAGAACTGCGCGCTCCAGTGGGGTGAAACAGGACGCAACCTGCCAATGAGGGATGGCGGCAATCTGGTCTTCGGTCAGGCCAACGTCGCGGCTGGCCTTGCAATGCTGGGAAAAGACGAACTGAGAGCCAACGGCAAAGCCTGCGCGGGTCTGTCCGAGTTCACGCAGTTTCGGATCCAGCTTCCGGTCTTTCGAACGATAGAACTGAAATCCTTCCGTTGTGTGTTTGAACGCGTCCGGCACGATGTTGAAAACGGTCCACCAATTGCCGGGCGTTCCGGTCTCTGTTCCAGGCTCCGCAATCGGGTCCCGGTCCCCGAACAGGATGTCAAAAATCCGGTTTGCGAACGGATTTTCCGCTTCGCGCCCCGCCTGTTTCAGTCGTGGCATCTGATATTCCTCCCGACGGAAAGTGTACCACCGAAAATTGAGAAGAACAGGCATGAGGACGGGGCGTCACGTTGGGGAACGTGGCGGCGCGGGCGGAAATCTTTCGTGCCGCGCTGCCCGAGCGGTGCGCTTCTATCCGACTATCGAACATCGCCTTGTTCAACCCGCTCTACAGGATGGGGAAGACGGGGCCTGCGGCATTCTCTGCTTGCCGTGGGGTCATTTAGGCGTCACAAACGCTCCCCATGGATTGGGGTAAACTGAAATCTTTCCACGCGGCGGCGGAAGCTGGCAGCCTCACCTCGGCGGGGGAGCGGCTGGGCATTTCACAGTCAGCGGTCTCGCGCCAGATCGCGGCGCTTGAGGAAGCGCTGGGCGTTTCCCTGTTCCAGCGGCATGCGCGCGGGCTGGTGTTGACCGATAGCGGCCACACGCTTTTCCGCTCGACCATGGAAATGGCAACCGCCGCGCAATCGGCCAACACGCTGCTGAAGGACCAGCAGGAAACCCCTCAGGGCGAACTGATCGTGGCCGCGCCGGTGGCGTTCGGGTCTACCTGGCTGGTGCCGCGCCTTGGCGGGTTCATGCGCAAGCATCCGGACATGAATCTGGATCTGCGCCTGGATGACAGCCGCGAATATGATTTGCTGAAGCTGGAGGCCGAATGTGCCATCCGCCTGTGGGCCGCGGACAAGGCAGACCTTATTCAGCGCAAGCTGGGCACGGTGGCGACGAACCTCTACGCCTCGCCGGAATACCTCAAAGCCTATGGCATGCCGCGTACGCCGCAGGATCTCGATAATCACCGCATTATCGCCTATGGCGACGAAACCTCGATGCTGGATGTGATGAGCTTTGCCTGCCGGGTCGGTCGCGATGACAGCCCGCCGCGCCAGGCTGCGCTGAAGGTGAACAATGTCTTCGCAATGTTGCGCGCGGTCGATGCCGGGTTAGGCATTGCGGACGTGCCGGATTACATGGCCGGGACCATGCCGCGCCTTGTGAAAGTCCTGCCTGAAACGGTCGGACCGATCTTTGATCTCTACTTCATCTATCCGAGCGATTTGCGCCGGTCGAAGCGGATCGCAGCCTTCCGGGATTTCATCACCGCAGAGACCGAAATCCTGCGCCGACCGGCTATGCGCCAGAATTAGTCAGAAATGCGACATCCATGCATAACTGCATGAAAGCTTTGCTGTCTCGTAGGTTGAAAACGGGGCTGGAATAGTTATTTAGCAGGCATGCCAAGGGTCCCGGGCATTAACCCAATCCTTCCTCCGATTGGGCGTTTCCTCCCCCCTACGGGACCCGATACTTTACAGCCCGGCGCGTTAACTCGCTGCCGGGCCTTTTTTTGCGCGCACTCCGGGCTTGTTCCGGTGGGTTCTTGCTGACCCTTTTTTCATTACACAAATGAAAGAGTGCCGCGCCTCAGACGGACCGTCAAGCCCATGAGACGCGGCACTTGTTGTGCAGCGCAATATACGAATTGCGCATTTGGTGGGGATCAGAGGTTGGCGCGCAGCATCCAGGCCGTCTTCTCGGCAATGGCCGCGCGCTGGGTCATCAGGTCAGCTGTGACGGCATCGCCATTGTCTTCCGCGATTTTCAGTCCGGCTTTCGCTGCACGACTGACCGCTTCATGGCCTTTGACCAGATTCTCGACCATCGTGTCGGCGTCTGGAATGCCATTGTCCGGCTTGATCGAGGCTGGCTCGACCATTTCGCCGGCGGATGCCGGGGCAAAGTGACCAACGGCACGAATGCGCTCAGCGATCTCGTCGAGCGCCAGCCACAATTCGTTGTATTGCTCTTCAAACATGGCGTGCAGGCTGTTGAAGCGCGGTCCGGTCACGTTCCAGTGATAGCCGTGCGTCTTGGAATACAGCGCATAGGTTTCCGCCAGCAGGACGCGCAGGGCGTCGGCGGAAGTGTTGCGGGCGTCGTCGTTCAGACCAATGTCTACAGGCATGGGGGGCTCCTTCTTCGTTCTCCTGTTCAGCACGTAAGAACGGGAAAAGTTCCATTCAAATCAATACGTGGAACACCCGATATAGAGCCCCTCTATAGCACTTAACTATGTCAGATTTGCGCAAAAGCGCTGGATACGGGTCAAGGCTTCCTGAAGCGCCTCTGTGGAGGTGGCATAGGATACGCGGAACGCCGGAGAGAGGCCGAACGCTTCGCCGAAGACGATGGCGACTTTCTCCTGTTCCAGCAATTCGGCCGCGAAATCCTTGTCGCTCTCGATGACTTTGCCAGAGGGGCTGGTCTTGCCGATCACGCCTGCACAGGACGGATAGACATAGAACGCGCCTTCCGGCGTTGCGCAGGTGATGCCCTCGGCTGCGTTGAGGCCGGCGACCACCATGTCGCGGCGCTGTTGGTACACCGCGCGGCGTTCAGGCAGGAAATCCTGCGGCCCGTTCAGCGCCTCAACGGCCGCCCACTGGCTGATGGAGCAGGGGTTGGACGTGGTCTGGCTGATCACCTTGCGCATGGCGGTGATCAGTTTTTCCGGCCCGCCGGCATAGCCGATGCGCCAGCCGGTCATGGCGTAGGCCTTCGAAACACCATTCACAGTCAGCGTTCGCTCAAACAGTTTCGGCTCGACCTGCGCGACGGTGAAGTATTCGAAATCGTCGTAGACGAGGTGTTCATACATGTCGTCGGTCAGTGTCCAGACATGCGGATGGCGCAGCAGCACATCTGCCAGGCCACGCAGCTCTTCCTTTGTATAGGCCGCGCCGGTCGGGTTGGATGGCGAGTTCAGCAACAGCCATTTCGTGTTCGGCGTGATCGCCGCTTCCAGCGCTTCCGGGGTCAGCTTGTAATTGGCGTTCGGTCCGCAGGCGACCGGCACAGGCGTGCCACCTGCCAGAAGCGCCATGTCTGGATACGACACCCAATACGGGGCCGGGATGATAACTTCGTCGCCGGGGTTCAGCGTCGCAACGAAAGCATTGTAGATCACCGGCTTTCCGCCCGGCGCAATGTGGATCTGGCTCGGCGTGTAGGTCAGTCCGTTTTCGCGCAGGAATTTGGCGCAGATGGCTTCTTTCAGCTCCGGAATGCCGTCAGCGGGTGTGTACTTGGTCTTGCCATCGCGGATCGCCTGCATGGCGGCGTCCTTGATGTTGTCGGGCGTGTCGAAATCCGGCTCGCCTGCGCCGAGGCCAATCACGTCATGTCCGGCCCGTTTGAGTTCATTCGCCTTCGTGGTCACGGCGATCGTGGCGGACGGCTTTACGCGGTCGAGGGCGTCAGAGAGGCGAAGGGTTTCAGACATGTGGAGTTCCTGTGAGTGTCACGCGCGGAGGCGTTTGCGTCGGCTTAGTCCTGCGGCTGGCGCGCGGCAAGAGGCGGCAAGGCGGAAAACCGGCGACGCAGGAAAAATTCCTTACCAGCGCCTTAAATGAAAGCGTCAAACTCATCCGCAGGTCTAGGGCTGGATTTTAGCCATATGTGCGAGAGTGGGCGTTCCTGAAACCACTATGAAAGCGTTCCCGAAGTCGGGAATTCGCAGAGAGACATGAGCGTATCATTGAACGTGGACCTGCTGAAGGCGATGCTGGACAAGCTCGTCGAGGTGACAAACGACCTGATTGTCGAAGTCAGCGACTGGGTCGATCACCTGTCCGACATGGAGAAAGTCTTCTTCATGGCGGTGTTCATCGCGCTGTTGTTCTTCCTGATCCTGGTAAAGGCTGCCAACCGCAAGCATGCGCCCAAACGGGGGCGTTCCTTTGTGTCGTCTGTGGTGCTGGTGATGCTGTTCAGCTTCGGCGCTGGCTGGATGCTGGATTCCCGGTTTGCGCTGCATCACATGTTGAACTTCGGCTAAGGCTCGCATCCGGTGCCAAGCCGGACTATCTGTTGAGTCATGAACCCGACTGATTCCGGCGCGACGTCCCTGCGGGGCATCGATGTCATCAAGGACAATCTGAAGAGGCTGCCGAGCAAGCCCGGCGTGTATCGCATGTTCGGCGAGCATGATGACGTGCTGTATGTCGGCAAGGCGCGCGACCTGAAGGCGCGTGTGTCGAACTATGCGCGGCTGGGCGGCCACACCCAGCGGATTGCCCGCATGATTTCCATGACCAAGCGGATGGAATTCGTGGTCACGGAGACAGAGACAGAGGCGTTGCTTCTGGAAGCCAGCCTGATCAAGAGCCTGAAGCCGCGCTTCAACGTTCTGCTGCGCGACGACAAATCCTTTCCCTACATCCTGATCCGCCGCGATCACGAAGCGCCACAAATCAAGAAGTATCGCGGTTCAAAGATGGACCAAGGCGACTATTTCGGCCCGTTCGCCAGCGCCGGATCTGTGATGCGGACGCTCGACACGTTGCAGAAGGCTTTCCTGCTGCGCACCTGCGAGGACAGCGTCTACAGTGTGCGGACCCGGCCCTGCATGCTGCATCAGATCAAGCGGTGCGCCGCGCCTTGCGTCGACCTCATCTCGACCGAGGATTATCAGGCGCTGGCCGATCAGGCGGCAGACTTCCTGCGCGGGAAGGGGGCAGACCTTCAGAAGCGCCTCGCCGCAGACATGGAAGCCGCTGCAGAGGAAATGGAATTCGAGCGCGCCGCACGCCTGCGGGATCGTATCCGCGCGCTGGCGCATGTGCGTGCCAGCCAGGATGTGAACCCGGAAGACATTGAAGAGGCGGACGTGTTCGCCATCGAGATGGATGGCGGCGTGTCCTGCGTGCAGGTCTTTTTCATCCGCGCCGGGCAGAATTGGGGCGCGACGGCGCACTATCCGCGTCATGAACGGGAGCAGACACCAGAGGAGGTGCTGTCGGCCTTCCTCGTCCAGTTCTATGACAAGCGCCCGCCGCCAAAATTGATCCTGGTCAACAAACTGCCGGATCAGGCAGAGTTGATTGGGGAGGCGCTCGAACTGAAGGCCGGTCGCAAGGTAGAAGTGCGCCGCCCGGAACGAGGTGGCAAGAAAGACCTCGTGGCACAGGCTGCCCGCAATGCCGGCGAAGCGCTGTCACGCAAGCTGGCCGAGACGGCGAGCCAGGCGCGCCTGCTGGCCGAAGTGGCGAAAGTGTTCGAGTTGGACGCGCCGCCGGAGCGGATCGAGATTTACGACAACTCCCACATCCAGGGCTCAAACGCCGTGGGCGGAATGGTTGTCGCCGGGCCGGAAGGCTTCATGAAAAATGCCTACCGCAAGTTCAACATCAAGGACACGGCAATCGAGCCGGGCGATGACTATGGCATGATGCGCGAAGTGATGCGCCGCCGGTTCTCCCGTGCCCTGAAAGAGCGGGAAGAGGGGAATGGTTCGAACTGGCCGGACCTCGTCCTGATTGATGGCGGGTTGGGTCAGCTGAATGCCGTAATCGAGGCGCTGGCTGAAATTGGTATGACCCCGGAGGATGTGAACCTCGTATCCATCGCCAAGGGCGTCGACCGCAATGCGGGGCGGGAACAGTTTTTCCGGCCGGGACGCGCGCCGTTCAAGCTGCCGGAAACGGCGCCGGTGCTCTACTATCTCCAACGTCTGCGCGATGAAGCCCACCGTTGGGCCATTGGCGCACATCGGGCGAAGCGATCTGCCGCTATCAAATCCTCACCGCTGGATGAGATCGAAGGCGTTGGCCCGGCACGAAAGAAAGCCCTGCTGCACCATTTCGGATCGGCCAAGGGCGTGTCGCGCGCAAAAGTGGCAGACCTGATGTCAGTCGAGGGTGTGAGCGAAGCGCTCGCCGAGCGCATCTGGGGCCATTTCAACAGCGGCTAGGATATCGGCTGGGCAAGTCGATTGTTCAGATTGTCGATGTAGCTTTCCAGCAGGTGGACCAATTCATCTTCCAGGACTTCGGGGTCGAGTTCCAGCTCCGGTTCTGCTGCGGCGGCGCGCAACAGCTGAACCACAGCATGGGTGAGGATGAACGCTGCTTCGCGTCCGTGTGGGAAGTCAAAGCTCAACCGTCCGCTGACGGAATCGAGAAAAGCGAAGTGCTGGCGGCTCATTACATCGCTGCCGCCGGAGCGGAAGAGGGCATCTGACAGGATCAGGCGTGTTTGATGAGATCCGGTCGGCCCGTTCATGAGCGCCCGGATGACCGCGCGCACGGCAGATGTCTCCGGCTTCTCCAGAACCAGTTCGGTGATCTTCTTGCGAACATTGTCACTTTGGCGCTGGCTCAGCGCGAAAAGGATGGCTTCACGGTCGGAGAAGTACTGGTACAGGGTGCCGATGCTCACGCCCGCGCGTTCGGCGATGCGATTTGTCGTTAATTTCGTGAGGCCACTTTCCTCCAAAAGCTGAAACGTTGCTTCCAGAATTGCTTCGACAGTAGCCTGCGCCCGCGCCTGCCTTGGTTTTCTTCTAGACTTTTCAGTCACTTGTGATCCTCATTTCGAAATCTAAGCCGCTCGTCGCGATGCGAGTGGAAAATATGAGGATTGCTTACATTATGTAACCGGAACTGCAAGTGATACAACAGGAACAGTCTGATGCACCCATCCCTCACACAAGTTCAGGAGCGGATCGCCTACCAGAAAACCGCCCTGCCGGTCATGTATGGTGACGTGGACTTTTCCGCAACTCCGGAACGCTACACAGAGCGGGTCGAAGACAGCTCCTTGCCGAAATCGCTGCGTCATCTCCCGCCCCCGCCTGCCGATATGCAGGAGCGGGTGAAAGCCTATACGATGCTGGGGGACATTACGGCGGATGCCTATGCCTCGCTGATGGGAGAGTACGGGTTCAAGCGTCTCGTCGACATGCTGACGACAGCCTGTGACTACGGCATTGAAGCAGTGCCGGATGCGCCGAAGGAACTGGTCGCGCTGATCGAGGAAATGGAAACCAGGCCGGACTGGCTGGACATGGATCTTGTGCGCGAAGGCGCGCGACTGAACCGCCTGCCGATGGCGGTGACATCCCCGTGGATGATCCGCGGCGCGTTCCTTGCGACCTTCCTGAACAAGTATACCGCTCTGCCCATGGCGATGACCGGCACGCTGGGCCACTCCACGGCCGCTCGACGGGTGAACGAGACAGCCACCTTCTTCACCGTGACAACCCTGCCGGGGGCACTGGAGCCGCGGGGCGAAGGGTTCAAGGCGGCGGCCATGGTGCGCCTGATGCATTCCATGGTCCGGTTCAACATCCTGCGCCGCATGAAAAGCTGGGATAAGTCCGTCTACGGTATTCCGGTGCCGCAAGTGGACCAGATGCCGGCCGGGCTGATCGATGTGTTCCTGCTGGCATATCAGATGCTGGATGAAGGGCGGACCGAGTTCACCGCAGAGGAGCGCGCGCGGGTCGAATTCAGTCGGTATCGCTGCTACCTTCTGGGCCTGCCGGAAGATCTGCTGATGGATACGCCGCAAGGAATCGTCGACATCATGAATGCGCGCGGCGCTTCCATCCGGCAGGGCTTTGATGACGAGACATGCGGTACGCTGGTGCGCGCGACGCTGGACGCCTATTTGCCACCGGACCAGAAACTGGGGCACCGCATTTTCAATGCGCTGGAAAAGCGGCTCGCCCGGCTGGTTCTGGTAAAACACTTCCTGAACGGGGACAGTGAACGCGCCCGCGAGATTGGTGTGCCGGTAGGCGCAGGTGAGTATGCTGTCGCTGCGGTGCTGTTTCCCTATATTGCGGCCAGGATGGCGCTCTACCGTTTTGCGCTGTCCGTGCCCGGATTACGTGGACTGGCGGATCGCCGCCTGACGGCACGTATTCGCCGTCTGCTGAAACGCTACGGACATGCCGAATTCACGTCGAATGCTGAAGCTTACCGTCCTGCAGTACCCGCGACTGCATGACGGTGGGAGGGGAGTTTGATGCCTCCCGCGGGACTGCCTGGGGGCGGGAGGCATCAAACGTTTTCCACGCAAAGACATCTCACTGAAAGGATTGATCGCGCGCGGGCCGCTGCGGTGATCACTCTTTCGTGGCGGCGAACTGATTTCGTGGGTTGAACCCGGTCAGGAGTATCCCTAAAAGATATAGTATAACATTTAGGGTGTTCTCAGGTGAAAATTCAGAAAACCGATACGATGGCCGTCGGCCTCTCAGGCCTGTGCCTCGTGCACTGCCTTGCCCTGCCGGTGCTTGGCTCGGTCATGCCATTGATGACCACGGTCGCGGAGGCCGAATGGGTACATAAGGTGCTGGTCATGCTGGCCCTGCCGATTGCCCTTCTGGCGTTCGCGCAAACACGACGCCCCGCCACCCGGCTGGTCTTCGGCGCCTTGGCCTCACTTGGCGGCGCGCTGCTGGTTGCAGGTGCATTCGTCGAGGCGCTGCACGATTACGAAACCCACCTCACAGTCGCAGGCGCATGTTGTCTGGCAGGCGCGCACCTGTTCCGGTGGAACAGGCACCAGCAACACTAGACCCTGACACGCGCCGGCAGCAGGTCAGTCCCCATCATCCATGGCGACAATGATCTTGGCGTAGCCCTCTGACAGGCGTTTCATGTTTTCGACGGCAAGGCGCTCATTCGTGCCATGAAACCCATTCAGATCTGCCGGGCTAAGCACGGATGGTGCGAACCGGTAGACGCTGTCAGTGATGGCGCTGGCATAGCGCGCGTCGGTGGCGCCCAGAACCAGTCCGGGGGCGACAGGTGCGCCATCGCCGGCCGCGGCTGCCACGCTGGCCAGAACCGCATAGGCCTTGTTGTCCGTCGGTGAAACAGGCGACGCTTCGCTGCCGCTGATCCCGCTGTCGGAGACGGTGACTTCGATACCCTCGATGTCGGACGTTACATCCTTCACGTGCTGGATGACATCTTCCACCGTATTGTTCGGATGCACCCGGAAATTCACCGTCGCCATGGCGCGTTGCGCCAGCACGTTTTCCTTTGCGGACCCGGCCAGCATGGTTGGTGCGGTGGTTGTGCGGATCATGGCGTTGCCCGCAGGAATGTCCGCCATCGCGGAATCGACCATGCCTTCGAACAGCCAGAGATTGGCGAACGCCATTTTCTGCGTGAAGGGCAGGTCAGGTGCGGAGACGCGGAACAGGTCCGAGACCGGAGGTTTGGAAAAATCAGCCGGCATCTGGTTTTCGTCCAGCGCCACAATTGCGCGTGCCAGACGCACCGCGGCGGAATCGCGTGGGGGCGTGGACGAGTGTCCACCTTCGGCCAGTGCGGTCAGGGTCAGCGTCAGATACCCTTTCTCCGAAATGCCGATATAGGCCATCGGCTTACCGGTGAGTGGGGAGGGGTCGATGATCGCGAATCCCTCATCCAGCGCCATGACGGGCGAAACGCCGCGGGACTTCAGCAGCGCAATACCTGCCTCTGCGCCGCTTCCGGAGATTTCTTCATCATGCCCGAACATGAAATAGACGGTGCGCTGTGGCTGGAAGCCATCTGCGGCCAGCGCGTCAGCCGCCTCCATCAGGGCGACGAGGCTGCCCTTGTCGTCCAGCGCGCCACGTCCGTAGACGTAGCCGTCCACAATCTCGCCGGCAAAAGGCGCACCGGTCCAGTCGTCTTCCGTGCCGATGTTCACGGGCACCACATCCTGGTGCGCCATCAGCAAGAGGGGGTCGAGCGCGCTGTCTGAGCCTTCCCAGGTGTAGAGCAGCGTCAGTGTGCCGGGCACGAGCTCTTTGTTCATGGCGCTGTGCGCGGCGGGATAGGTTGCTTCCAGCCAATTATGCAGGTCCAGCCACGGGCCTTCCTGCCCGGGGCGTGGGTCTCCGGCAGCGACCGTGATGGTGCGGAACTGGATTGCTTCGCTCAGATGCGTTGCCGCGCTGTCTGCGGAAACGGTCGGCACTGTTGGCAGGTCTACACGTTCGCCTGAGGCCGCGCCGCCATAGGTGAAGGTGCGAAACAATACGATTGCGACAAGAATCACGACCAGCGCGACAAGGCCCAAAAGGATTTTCTTCAGCATCGTGTTCGTTCCCTCCAAAACGTATCTATCTTCCCGTGTCAGGCCCGACCGCCGCGACGTCAAGCTTTGCGGGAATAAAAAAATGACTTGGCCGTCACGTTTTTCGCGGGCAGGCTGAGCGCATGACTGACGCACGTGGCCCGCGCCTGTCCTTACCGAGAGTGCTTGCTTTCTCCTCGCTCAGCATACCGCTGGCAGGGGTGGGATTGCCCTTGGCCGTCTATCTTGCTCCGCTTTATGCGAACGAGGTGGGGTTGGGGCTGGAGTTGACCGGATTCCTGTTCATGGTGCTCCGTTTCTGGGACATCACGACCGATCCGATCATGGGGTTTGTGGTCGATCGATATCGCAGCCCCTGGGGACGCGTTCGCCACTGGATCGTGCTCAGCGTGCCGCTGTTGGGGATTGCGACCTATTTCATCTACATGCCAGAGCGCGGCGCGGGGCCTGCCTATTTCGTTGTGTGGATGATCCTGTTCTATGTGGGGTTCACCCTCTTGCAGACGGCGCGGTCTGCCTGGGTTCCCGCCATTGCGACGGATTATGACGATCGTTCGCGCTTTTTCACCTGGGCTGAAGTGGTCAACATTATTGCCATGTTGGCGCTTCTGGCCGTGCCGGCGATCCTTGCGGTTTCCGGTTTCGAGGTCGACCGGTTCGGTCAGGTTGCCGTTATGGGCTGGGCCTTGCTGATCTCGTTGCCGGTCGTTGCCTTCCTGTCGTGTACGTTCGTTCCCGACAACCCGATGCGGGGCGATCGCGGCGAGGCGCAAAAATTCGATCTGAAGGCGATGGGCGCAGCTCTGCGGAACAAGTTTCTGGGCGTGGTGCTTTCCATGGAGCTGCTCGTCGGCACAGCGATTGCGATCACGGCGTCGAATTACCTGTTCGTGGCCGAATATGTGTTCGGCCTGTCGGATTCGATGGCCAGCGTTGTCCTGATGATATTCTTCTCGACGGCTGTCGCGGCGCTTCCGCTCTGGCTGAAATTCTCGGCAATGACCGAAAAGCACACGGCGTTTCTCTGTGCCGTCATCATGGGGATGTCCAGCTATATCATTTATTACATCGCTGGCCGGGCAGGGGGCGGCTTTCTGGCATTGCTGGTCGGAGCGCTCGTGAATGGTGCCGCCTTTAGTGCTCCGGTCGTCATTGCCCGGTCCATGGCGGCAGATGTAGTTGAGTACCAGGCCGCGCGCACCGGTGAAAACCGAGCAGGAATCTATTATTCCTTGCTGACCAGTTCCTACAAGATCGGCAGCAGCCTGGCCTTCGGTGTAGGTTATTTCGTATTGGGGCGCATTGCCGGGTTCAGGCCGGGTACGGATAACTCACCCGAGGCGTTGCATGGTCTGTTGATTGTGTTCTGCGTGTTGCCATTCATTCTGTATGGCCTCGCCGCACTGGTTGCATCGCGCTACACGCTGACCCGGTCCATGCAGCAGGATATCAGCAAGAGCCTCGATCCCCGCGGGCCGGAGATGCTGGACTAGAAGCCGCCGCCCTCGGCCAACCATTCGGCCTCTTCCGGAGTCGATTCCCGGCCCAGTGCGGCATTACGATGGGGGAAGCGCCCGAATTCTTCGATCACTTTCAAATGCTGGACGGCGTAGTCGTAGGTGTTTTCGGCGAAGTCGCGATAGTCCGGGCGAGCGTCTTCGGCCAATTGCTTGAACACGGCGACACTTTGCTTCTGGTCTTCGAGAGACTCCGAATGTTCGAGCGGCAGGTAGAAGAAGACGCGCTCGGTTTCGCTGAGCTTCGCATCTTCGTTCAGCGCCAACCCATCCTTGCACAAACGAAGCGCAAGCGAGTCCTGATCAAATGCCCGTGCATCATTCCGGAAAAGGTTGCGGCTGAATTGGTCGAGCACGATGATGGCAGCAAGCCGCCCGTGAGGGCCTTCAGCGGCCCAGTCATCCGCAAACGGCAGGTGAGAGGCGTCCTCCAGAAGGTCTAGGAATTTCTCCCGGATTTCGGCATCCGTCGCGTCCGACTTTCCGAACCACAGCTTGTGTTTCTCTTCCAGGCCGTCGACGGATTTCGGCGTATCTCCCAGCCAGTAGGTCAGCACGTCTTCTGGTGTCGGGATCTTTGTCATTCTGCAGGCCTCCGGGCCACGATCATGTAGTTTACCTTCGTGTCGCCCGAGAGCCTCCAGCTGTCGGCCAGTGGATTGTACGACACGCCAATCGGATCCTCGGTTACGAGGCCAGACGCGGTGAGCCCTGCATCGGCCTCGTCAGGTGTCACGAATTTTGACCAGTCGTGCGTGCCGCGTGGCAGCCAACCGAGCACATACTCTGCGCCGATCACTGCTGTGGCGAGCGCTTTGGCCGTGCGGTTCAGCGTGGCAATGATCATCAGGCCGCCCGGCTTCACCAGTCCGCCTGTGTCCTTCAGGAATTGGTGCGGGTCTGCGACATGTTCGACCACTTCCAGATTGAGAACGATGTCGAATTTTGGTTCGCCGGCCTCAATCAGCCCTTCGGCGGTGCCAGCGCGATAATCGATGTCCAGCCCTTGTTCCTGTGCGTGCGTCAGGGCGGTCTTGATGTTGGCTTCAGAGGCATCGACGCCGGTGACGGACGCGCCAAGCCGGGTCATCGGCTCGCACACCAGTCCGCCGCCACAGCCAATATCCAGCAGGCGCAGGCCCTCCAGCGGACGCTTGGCATTCGGCGCAATCGCGAAATGCTTTTCGGCTGTCTCGCGGATGAAACGCAGGCGAACCGGGTTGAACTTGTGAAGCGGACGAAACTTCCCGCGTGGATTCCACCAGTCTGCTGCCATTGCTGAGAACTTGGCCACTTCGTCCGGATCGATGCTCGGCGTGGCGGGCGCGTCGTTCACCCTGTCTTTTGCTACTGTCATAGTTCAAGAAACCTGTTTGATCCGGCGGGGAACACCCCCTATGGAGAGCGAATATAGTGGGATATCCCAAGAAGACGACAGGATATGGGGCGAAATGGCGCGCACGGTTCTGAAATTTGGTGGCACATCGGTCGCAGACCTCGACCGCATAGCGAATGTCGCAGACATTGTGGCGGCCCGCGCGGCGAAGGGCGAGCATATGGCTGTCGTCGTGTCCGCCATGTCCGGCGAGACGAACAAGCTGGTTGGCTATGCTGAAGGCGCAGCGGGCGACGACCTTCCCCGCGAACAGTTTGACGACGAGTATGATGTTGTTGTCGCTTCCGGCGAGCAGGTCACGGCAGGGCTCCTCGCCCTGGCCCTGCGCCGACGCGGATTGAAGGCGCGCAGCTGGCTCGGATGGCAATTGCGCCTGAAGACCAACAAAAGCCACGGCCGCGCGCGGATCATGGGCTTTGATGACTCTGTCCTGCCGGACGCCGTGGATGCGGGCGAAATCGCCGTGATTGCTGGCTTCCAGGGCGTAACAGACGACGACCGCGTCGCCACGCTTGGGCGCGGTGGTTCTGATACCAGCGCAGTGGCGGTGGCAGCAGCACTGAACGCGACCGTTTGCGACATCTATACCGATGTCGACGGTGTTTATACGACCGACCCGCGCATCGTGCCCAAGGCGCAGCGGATCGAGAAAATCTCGTTTGAGGAGATGCTTGAACTGGCATCCCTTGGTGCCAAGGTTCTGCAGACGCGTTCTGTGGAAATGGCGATGAATCACAATGTGCCTGTCCGGGTGCTGTCCAGCTTCCTGAAGCCGGGCGAGCCCAACCCCGGAACCATTGTCTGCTCAGAGGAAGAAATCGTGGAAAAACAGGTTGTCAGCGGCGTTGCCTATTCACGGGATGAAGCCAAGGTCACGCTCTACGGGGTGCCGGACAAGCCGGGTATCTCCGCCAAGATCTTCTCGGCTCTCGCCCGGGCCGGTGTTAACGTGGACATGATCGTGCAGGCGCAGGCACGCGGCCCGGCGCAAGCAAACATGGTGTTCACCTGTACGGACCGGGACAGCCCGATTGCACGGGACACGCTGGAAGGCATGCATGAAGAGATTGGCTATGAGCGCCTCGAAGTTGTGCGCGATGTCTCCAAGATCTCTGTCGTCGGTGTCGGAATGCGAAGCCATACGGGCGTTGCCGAGACCATGTTCAAGGCATTGTACGAAAAAGGCATCAATATCGACGTGATTTCCACGTCCGAGATCAAAATCTCTGTATTGATCGGGGATGCCTACACTGAGCTTGCCGTTCGGGCACTTCATACCGCATTCGGCCTTGACGCTGCCTGACAGAGGCTGCGACAAACAGGCTGACCATGCCTTATAATCTGCCCGCGACGCGACTGCTGATGAACCGGCTCCGCCAGGTCATGGCGGAGGAAGGCGAAACACGTTCGCGGCTCGACAAGGTCGTGCGGCTGATTGCGTCCACCATGGTTGCGGACGTGTGTTCTATCTACCTCAGATTGCAGGATGGCGGCCTGCTGCTGATTGCCACCGAAGGTCTGAAAGCCGACGCTGTGGCGGCTACGCGCCTTAGCGCAAATGAAGGTCTGGTCGGTCTGGTTGCGCGCCGGGCCGAGCCGATGGCCATTCAGGATGCGCCGCGCCATCCATCCTTTTCCTATCGCCCGGAAACAGGGGAGGACCCGTTCCACGCGTTTCTCGGCGTGCCGATCCTGCGGGGTGGCCGCGTGATCGGGGTGCTGACCGTTCAGAACCGCACCGAACGGGCGTATGATGATGAGGAAGTCGACAACCTCCAGACCATCGCCATGGTGCTGGCGGAGATTGTCGATCGCATCAATCCGGATGCGCTGAACAATGGCGGCAGCGACGAGAAACGCGAGCGAAACACCGCCTCTCTGGAAGGTCGGGTGTTCTGCGAAGGCCTCGGCTATGGCCGTGCCGTTCTGCATGATCCGGTTGTGCCCGCGGCCAAGTTCTTTGCCGCCGACCAGATGACGGAAAGCCGGCGCCTGTCGGACGGCATGGCCGAATTGAAGGCTTCCATTGATCGCATGATGTCGCTGGACGGCGCCGCGCTTGGCGAAGATCCACGCGACGTGATGGAGACCTATCGTCTGCTGGCCCATGACCCGTCCTGGGCTGAGAAGCTGCAGGAAGGTGTAAAGTCCGGCCTGTCGGCAGAGGCATCCGTGGATCGTGCCCGCCGCGAACACCGGGCCCGCCTGCAAAGTGCGCGTGACCCCTATCTGCGCGAACGCCTGCATGACCTGGAAGATCTAGACAACCGTCTGCTCCGAATTCTCGGCGGTGAAGAAGGCAAGCCGGAAATCAGCGAAGAACGCAGCGTTCTCGTCGCCCGGCGCCTGGGGCCGGCCGAGCTGCTGGAATATTCCAATACCGGCCTGCGCGCGATCCTGATGGAAGAAGCGGCGGCCTCGTCCCATGCCGCGATCGTGGCGCGCGCTCTGGGCATCCCTACGCTTGGCGGCATCAAAGGTCTGACAACCCGGATCGACCAGGGCGACTGGGTGATTGTGGACGCCGAAGAAGGCACGCTTCACATCCGCCCGGATGACTCGCTGTACGATGCGTACAAGGGGCGGGTTTCCCTGCGGTCCGAGCGTCAGGCAGCCTATGCCGCGCTCAAGGACCTGCCCGCACGGACGAAAGACGGGACCGACGTGTCCCTGATGCTGAATGCGGGTCTTGAGCTTGATCTCGACATGATGAAGCAGGCCGGCGCGGATGGAGTTGGCCTGTTCCGGACCGAGTTCCAGTTCCTCGTTTCAGAATCCCTGCCGCGCGTGAACGACCAGATCGAGCTCTACAAGACAGTGCTCGACAAGGCAGAAGGCAAGCCGGTCGTCTTCCGCACGGTGGATCTGGGCGGCGACAAGGTGTTGCCCGCCTTGAATTTGCAGCGCGAGGAGAACCCGGCACTCGGCTGGCGTTCCATCCGGTTTGCGTTGGATCACAAAGGCCTGTTCCGTCGCCAGTTGCGCGCGCTTGTCCGCGCGGCGGGGAACCGCCCATTGACCGTCATGTTCCCCATGGTGACCGTCGTTTCCGAGTTCGAGGAAGCGCGGGAATTGCTGCTGACCGAAGTGGAATGGTCAGCCCAGCGCACTGGCAAGACACCGTCAAAAGTGGAAGTCGGCGTGATGCTGGAGACGCCAGCGCTGGCGTACGGGCTGAAAGAGCTGGCCGGGAAGGCATCATTCCTGTCGGTCGGAACGAATGATCTGATGCAATTCTTCTTTGCTGCGGATCGAATGACGCCGCATGTGTCGGAACGCTACGATCTGGTGTCACCCAGCGGGCTGCGTTTCCTGAAAGAAGTGTCGGATTCCTGCAAGGCCCACGGCATTCGCATGTCGGCTTGCGGGGAGGCGACCGGAACGCCCCTGTCAGCGCTTTGCTTTGTGGCGCTCGGATTTACTGCCTTGTCGATGTCGGCGGGGTCTATTGGCCCGGTCAAACAAATGATAAGATCCATGGATCTGCAGGCGTTCCAGCCGGACTTTCTGGCTGCGCTGGATGCGCCCGAGCAGGATTTCCGTAACCAAGTGTTAGCCTTGGCGGCCGATCATGGGATCGAGCTTTCTGATGGTTAATACGCTCTGGCCCATATAATCACCACATTCATGGACCAGATATTGCGATGCAGGGAGGGGACCCCCTCGCTGTATCGATGAGCTGGATGAATATGGCACACGACGATTTGACCCGCGAAGACCCTGTTGAAACCGGCCCGGAAACGGCTGCGCCGAGCGCTGATGGCGTGAGCGCGCACGAGCGGGCGATGGAGATCTTCAAGACACGCGAGTTCGAAGGCGAGGCCTTGCGGATGGGCCAGGTCCTGCGCCGTGTGCGTGAGACGCTGGGCCTCGAGATCGCGGACGTGTCGCGCGCCACGCTGATGCGCAAGGACTATCTGATGTGGATCGAGCGCATGGAAGTCGGTGAACTTCCCGGCGGTGGTTATCTGACCGCGATCCTCAACACTTATGCGAAATACCTGAAGCTGCCTGAAAAAGAAGTCATTCGTGTCTACAGTCAGGAATGCGGCGCCGTGCAGGAAGTCCACAATGACGCCCCTGTACCCAAGATTGGTGAGATCGGCCCGGAAAAGTCGAAATGGCCGCTGGCTGTAGCAGCCGCAGCACTTCTCGTGGTGCTTGGCGCAGGCGCCGTTGGCATTTCTCAGCTGGTACGGCCAGCGATTGAACTCGAACCGCAGGCCGGTGTGGTTGCGGTGAACGGTGCACGTGACAGCCTGTTTGCGGATGTTGAGACCTCAAAGCGCCCGGCCCCCAAGGACCTGCCGCTGGAATTGGTGGCCGTGAAGCAGGGTTGGCTGGAAGTGCGCGGCGCGGATGGCACCATCTTCCGGAGCCGCGTGATGGCCGCCGGAGAAAGCTATTTCCCACGCCTCCATGCGGGCTGGACAGTTTCCGCGCGTGATGGCAGCGCGTTTGAATGGCGCGTTGGCGATGTCACCATCGGGCCTCTCGGACCAGAAGCCACTCCGGTTTTCTCGGCCAGCATTGACGAGCAGATTAGCCGCGCTGCGGATGCGGCGGCCCCGGCAATGGCTGCCAATGGCGGCAACAAGGCGACGCGCTAGGCTTGCCATGCGCTGCCGGACCGGCCATGTGATGCACGACAGTCACCGGACAGGACCTCGCGCCCATGTCTCATAATGCCATTCGTCCCTGGCGCAGCATTGAGCGCCGCAAATCGCGCCAGATTCGCGTGGGCAACGTATTGGTTGGCGGAGACGCCCCGATCGCCGTTCAGACCATGACGAATACGCCGACAGAAGATGCGGCGGCAACGATTGCGCAGATCGAACGCGCCGCAGAGGCGGGCGCGGACATTGTGCGCGTTTCGTGCCCGACGGAGGAATCGACGGCGGCGATGCCGAAGATTTGCCGGGCGAGCCCGGTGCCCATCGTGGCCGACATCCATTTTCACTATAAGCGCGGCATCGAAGCCGCTGACGCTGGTGCAGCCTGTCTGCGGATCAATCCCGGCAATATCGGGTCTCCGGCGCGGGTGAAGGAAGTTGTTGCGGCGGCGCGTGCCAATGGCTGTTCCATTCGGATCGGCGTGAATGGCGGATCGCTGGAACGCCACCTTCTGGAAAAATACGGGGAGCCGTGTCCGGACGCGATGGTCGAAAGCGCGCTGGATCATGCCCGCATTCTCGATGATCTCGGCTTTCACGAATACAAGATTTCGGTGAAGGCCTCCGACATGTTCCTGACCGTCGCGGCCTATCACCAACTGGCCGAGGCGACGGACGCGCCGTTGCATCTGGGCATTACAGAGGCTGGTGGCCTGCGCACGGGAACAGTGAAGTCTTCCATCGGTATGGGGACATTGTTGTGGTCCGGCATCGGTGACACGATACGTGTCTCGCTTTCTGCCGATCCGGTGGAAGAGGTGAAGGTCGGCTTCGAAATGTTGAAGTCGCTGGGCCTGCGCACTCGCGGCGTGAACATTGTGGCGTGCCCAAGCTGCGCCCGTCAGGGTTTTGACGTGATCAAGACGGTTGAAACGCTGGAGCAGCGTCTGGCCCATATTTCCGAGCCGATCAGCCTGTCGATTATTGGCTGTGTCGTGAATGGTCCGGGGGAGGCCGCCTTGACCGATCTCGGCTTTACGGGCGGCGGCAAGGAAAGCGGAAAGATGTTCGTGTCCGGTCGACCGGATCACAATGTATCCAATGCCGAGATGGTGGATCACATCGTCGGCCTGGTTGAAAAGAAAGCCGAAGCCATGCGCCGTGAACGCGAGGCCGCCGAAGTCGCTGCGGAATAAGCGCAGCCTCGTTTGTTTGTTTCCCACATTTGCCTGAATGTTCAGGCACCGGATCCTGCAGGGCAGGACCTGATGGAGTAGAATGAAATGTCCGAAACCGTTTCTGAAGTTCGCGAAGCGAAGAAGGGAAACATGGTTCAGCGCGGCTTCAGACGCCTGCGCGCACTGCAATATCTGATCGCTCGCAAGGTCGAACATGAAGACGTGGTCGCCCATGTGCGCGACGATGGTCAGCTGTCCGGCAGATACATCTTCATGATCGTCATGTCCTGCGCAATCGCGACGCTGGGTCTGCTGCTGTCATCGCCTGCCGTCATCATCGGGGCCATGCTGATCTCCCCTTTGATGGGGCCGATCATGCTGTTCGGCTTCTCTCTCAGCGAACTGAAACTGTCCTTCCTGCGCAAATCGGCGGTGTCGCTGATCGTGGGCGTGATCAGCGCATTGCTGATTTCCATACTGATCGTAAAACTGTCACCGCTTACTGATCCGACACCGGAAATCGTTGCGCGTACGCGGCCAAACTTCTTTGACCTGCTGGTTGCGGTCTTCTCTGGTCTGGCGGGCGGCTATGCCGTGATCCACCGCAAGGGTGAGACGATTGTCGGCGTGGCCATCGCAACCGCCTTGATGCCACCACTGGCCGTAACAGGATATGGCATTGCAGTCGGCTCGCTTGCCGTCGCGGGCGGAGCGTTTTTCCTGTTCATGACAAACCTGCTGGCGATTGCCCTGTCCGTGACAGTCCTGTCGCGGATTTATGGCTTTGGCGACGAGCAGGCAGGCGGCAAGCGGGGATACTGGCAATCGGCGCTGGTGGTAGGCGTGTTCGCTGCGCTGTCGATACCGCTCGGCATCGCATTGAGAGACATCGCATACGAAGCGCAAACGACGGCGACAATCCGCGACAAGGTGCTCACGCCGTTTTCCGATGAGCGGGCGAGGCTCGCAGACCTTGTTGTGACATTCCCTCATGATGCGCCTGTCGATGTCGTCGCCACAGTGCGCGCCAGAAGCCGTGTCGTGAACGCCGAAGCCTCTATCCAGGAGCTTCTGTCCGGCGAGCTTGGCCGACCGGTGAATGTCAGCCTCTATCAAGTGCTGATTGATGAAGACAAGGATCTCGAACGTACCGAATTGCTGGAACTGGCGGACGCGTCCATCGCCGCGCCCCTGAGAGCACAAATGGCGCGTCTGGAATCCGAAGCCGCGATACGTGAGCGCGAACGCGAGATGCGGGATGTTGCGCCCTTTGCAGTGTCCGCCGCAGATATTGACGCCGAAGCGCGTACCGCAACCTATTTCGCTCAGCCGGAACCGGGGTTCTCGATTGCCACCTATCGCTCGCTCGAACAGGGTCTGGCGCGCCAATATGAAGGTTGGTCGGTGCAGATCGTGCCGCCCGTCGCGGAATTGCCGCTCGTCTCGTTTCTGGAGGGCGGCGTGGAGTTCGAAGAGGGCGCACTCGATACGGTCGACAATTGTGCCTGGGCGCTGGAGCGCTGGGGGGCGAGCCGCATCGCAGTGGTTGGCTACGCCTCGACGGCAGGCGCGCTGCAGCGATTCAACAACCAGGCGCTGGCCTATCGCCGGGCTGAAGTTGTGGCTGGCCTGCTGGCCGAGCGGGGATACGAAACGCGGATCACCGGCGAATATCGTGTGCCGAACCAGCGCGAAGACGAACGCCAGCAAGGCTATCAGCGTTTCCAGACAGTGCAGATCCGTCCGGAATAAACGGAGTTGATCGCGGCAGGCCCTGCTTGTTGACTGGTGTTCATCTCGCCAAGGTTACAGTCTGGCAATGTTGTTCACGCGGGCTGGAAAGGGGACGCACGCAATGTTCAGGACGTTCACCGGAATTGTGGCGGGCACAGCGGCGCTCTGTCTGTCGGCTTGCACTACGGCAGAGCTGGAGGCCATCTCGCAAGGGCTCGCGCAGGCAAGTTACGACATGCAATATGCGCCCTACGGTTCGACCGGGTATGGCGCCGCGACACCTTATGGTGCGGCGGCGACAAATTACGACACCACGCAATGGGTCGGCTACAATGAGTGCCGCAACACTGGCAGTTTCTATCAATGCGACACCAATGGCGACGGCTATGTCGACATGTTTGGCGACACCGACACCGGCCAGATGACATCCTCCTCCCTCAAGGTGAACGGCCGGGGCGAGGGCTTCACCTGGGGCACGGAATGCGGCTGTTGGGAGCGCAATCGCGCCTATGACACAGCGCGCGCCGACGATCATGATCATCACCGCCGCAGGTATCACAGGGATTGATTTGATCCTGCTGCCGGTCTTAATCCGCGCATGAGTCCAGACCTGCTATTCCTGTTTACCGACCGTATCGGTGTGTTCGTCTTCGCGATTTCCGGCGGCATTGTCGCCGTGCGTAAGGAGATGGATCTGTTCGGCGTGATCGTGATGGCTTTCCTGCCTGCGATCGGCGGCGGAACGCTGCGGGACCTGATCCTCTCTCAGCCGGTGTTCTGGCTGGAGGATACGCAGACGCTTGGCTTTGCGATTGCGGGCGGCTTGGCGGCGTTCTTCTTTCATCGCTGGCTTGAGAATTTCCGCCCGCTTCGCTGGGCAGACGCCATCGGCATGGCGCTGTTTGCCGTAACAGGCGCTGCCAAGGCTGCTGCGCTGGGGCATGGCTGGCCGGTCGTATTGATCATGGGCACGATGACTGCCAGCGCGGGCGGCCTGTTGCGGGATGTCGTGGCAAATGAGAAGCCGTTGCTTTTGTTGAAGTCCGAGATTTACGCCACAGCGGCGCTGTTGGGATCTCTGGTCTATTTCCTGACAAGCCTTTGGGTTGGCGACGAGTTCCTGGCCTTCGTGCTGGGCCTTTTTTCTGCATTCGTCCTGCGCGCGCTTGGCATCGTTTTCAAACTGTCCCTGCCGCGCTCGCCGTTCTAGCCGTCTCTGTCGCGTTTGCTGGCTTCAATCCAAACAGCGGGCGCAGGAAGCCTACGCGGCGAATGACCAATTCGTGCAGCAAGGCGCATCCGGCAAACGTTCCGCCAATGACCAGCGCGGCCTCCAGTCCAACGGGCAGTCCCTGGCGGGTGAGCCAGTAGCCGAGCATCACGGTCAGCGTTTGGTGCAGGATGTACCAGGGGAATATCGCCTCGGTCATATAGGTCAGCGCGCGGCTTGGACGGTTGAGAAAATGTTGGGCGAGGCCGAGCAGGGCGGCAATTGCGATCCACGCATAGGCGAGCCTGGCTGTTCTCGCCGGCCAGATGATCCACTGCCAGTCACTGGATGTGCTGACGGCTTCCCATTGCGCCCACAAGACGGACAGGCCGGTGCCGAGGGCGAGCACCAGGGCGACGGCCCAAGGTAGGGCGCGGCGAACGGCGGACCAGAAATGCACATTCTTGGCGAGGACGAAGCCGAGCATCAGCATGGTCAGGCTGTGGGCGTGGTTGGCCCAGTCATTGGTCAAATCATGCGTCGTCGGGAAATGCGGATCGAGTGTCAGGCGATAGAGAATGTGTGGCAGGACCGGCAGGGTCAAAGCTGCGGCTGGCCCCCACTTGCCCGCGAAAAGCGCCTGCGCCACGCGTGAGCCCGCCCCGCGCATCAGCCGTGAGATACGACCTGCGAACGGTGCCAGCAAAAGCGTGTAGGCGAGCAGGTACACGATGTACCAGAGGTGGTTCCAGGTTGGCGTCGTGATCGAGAAGTCCGAATTAAAATCAAGGTATTGGGGCCAGAAAGCCCAGAAACTGCCTGAAAACTCACCGCCTTCGACCAGTTGGAGCCAGCTTTGAGGGGCGACGATGATCACCATGCCGAACAGAATGGGCAGGCCCAATCGTACGGTGCGTTCCCGCGCCAGTTTCCCGCCGCCGAGCTTGTCGGCGGCAAACCGCAACGCCACGCCGGAGATGAAGAAGAGCAGTGACAGCCGCCAGGGGTTCAGCAGCAACATGGCCCATTCGGCTTCAGGGCCAGCATGCACGCTTTTCACGTGCCAGCCCCACGTCACGTAGAACATGCCCGAGTGGTAGAGAATGAGCAGGCCGAACGCGATGATCCGAAGCCAGTCCAGATCGTATCGGCGGGGGAAGGCGGGGGCGTGAGGCATGATGGTCTCCAGCAGGTCTGTCGTGACCCTCGCCTCAAGGCGATTTCAAGTCAGCTGGAATGGGGCGTCAGGTGGCCAGCGGTGATGAATGGGGGCAATCAGGGACAAATGGCGGCAATCAGGGGCGAAATCCTGAGATTTCTGTTCCAGCTGAGACGCGGGCTGTGGCAGGACAAGCCGATGGAGACTGTCTCAACTCACCCGGAACTGGAGGCGGACCGGCGCGCGGATCGCAAGACGTGGCTGTACTTTGCGTGTTTCCTGTTTGCGTCCTTCATTGTGGAATCCCTGTCGGACCAGCATTTGTTGCTGCGGACCGGCGCCCCGAACCCGAACCTGCCTTGGCTGAGTCAGGCAAGCTCTCATGGGGTGATCCTGGCGCTGACGCCATTCATCACATTCATGCTCAGCCGGTTCCCGCTGACGGCGGAGGCGTGGAAGGTCAATCTTGTTGTCCACGCTGTCGCGACGATCGCTTTTTCCGTCGTCCATATTCTCGCAATGGTCGCGATCAGAAAGGCATTCAGCCCGGTCATTTTTGGCGTACCGTATGAGTTCGGCCTGACGGACGTTTCGGTCTGGCTGTACGAGTTCAGAAAGGATGTTCTGACCTATACGCTGATTGCCGCGCTGTTCTGGCTCAACCGCATGGTGGAGCAGAGGGCGCTCGACGAACGTGGGGCTCAGCGCGACGCCTCAGACCTGCAACGGCTGACCCTGAAATCCGGTGGACGCAGCTTTTTCGTGAACGCACCGGATGTGATCTGGGCGAAGGCAGCTGGGAATTATGTTGAGGTCGTTACCGAAGGCCGGGTGTATCTGGCGCGGATGACTCTGACCGAACTGTCGCGGCTTCTGTCGGCGGCGGGCGACCGACATGTGCGGGTTCACCGGTCTCACATCATCAATCTGGACCGCGTTAGCGAGATCGTGCCCACAGGCGAAGGCGATGTCTTGCTTCGACTGGAGACCGGCGCCGAAGTGCCTGGCTCGCGACGTTACCGGGCGCAATACGAAAACAGGTTCGCGACCTGACCACATTTCCGTGAGGGGCTAGGCGCTCAGGCAAATGTCGCTAGGCTTCAGGCTTGGTTTGTCGGAGAGGCCCATGCTTTCAGTTTTACGTGCCTGCGTCTGGTTCCTCGTGCGCTTGCCGCTCATCCTGCTGATCTTTGTAATGGCCTTGGTGATGAGCAGCTGCACGATGCTGGGCCTGAATTATGCCAGTCTCGAAACGGCCAACAAGCCCGTTCCAAAACCTGAAATCAACGTCGCCGCGTTGCTGCAGGACGATGCGTATCGCAACCAGTTGATGGAGCGTTTCGAGACAGTCCTGTACGGGCCCTGGCCAGAGGGGTTGCCGGTCAGTTGGGACGAGCCGCGTCTGGTGGACGGGAATCTATTTGGCGGCAAGGGACGCCTGGAAGAAATCCCGGTCACCATCGGGCAGGGTGACGGGGCCAGCCTGTTCCATCTTGTGCTTGCCACCCCTTCATCGCCAGGGCCGCACCCTGTCATCATCAGCCAGACCTTCTCCAGCAATTGCGCAGCCTTTCCCGGGTACCCGGTCTCCGCCACAGACAACACAATCTGCGATGGCAGCGAGATGGACGGGACATTCGGCTTCGTCGCAACGCAGATATTCGGCACATATATCGCCAAAGTACCGCTAGAACGGTTCATGGATGCTGGCATCGCCTATGCCAGCTTCTACGGCTCGGACTTCGTTCCGGACCGCCGGACGAACGCGCGGGAGGTGATGGCAAACCTTGGCGGACCGGTCGCGCCGACCAGCACCTTGATGGCGTGGGCCTATGCCTATTCGGCCGCATCTCAGGCCCTGGAGACGCGGAGCGGTCTGGACGCCGATGCCATGGTGTTGCTCGGCCATTCGCGTTTCGGCAAGGCGGCGCTGCTGGCGGGTGTGTGGGACAAGCGCATCGATGGCGTCATGGCGCATCAGGCCGGATTTGCCGGCGCGTCGCTGTCGCGGTCGCAAACCGGCGAGGGGCTGAAACGGATGGGGGAATCCTATCCTCACTGGCTCGCGCCACAGGCACAGGACTGGTTTGATCGTCTCGACCAGTTGCCGGTCGACCAGCATCAATTGCTGGGCTTGTTGGCGCCCACACCTGTGCTGCTCGGCAATGGGCGGCGCGATGTATGGTCTGACCCCAATTCTTCCTACCGCGCAGCACAGGCGGCTTCGTCGCTTTACACCGCGGCGGGTGCGACCGGGCTGGCCGACGGTGGCATGAAACAGGAATTCCACCCGGAGGCCGGTATTGCGTGGTGGATGCGGCCGGGTGGCCACAGCGTCGTGTCTGAGGACATCGATACGTTTATCGCTTTCGTGCAGGCCCATTTTTCCAGTGCGGGCATTAACCAAAGTGCTGTTCAGGCTGCAGAATAGGGCATAAGCTCCCCGCAGAATAAAAAGCTGTGGGAGGCCAAAAATGCCAATCAATGTCGAATTTCTTCACCCGGTCCTGGCGCTGATCGTCTGGACACTGGTCATGTGGCTGTGGATGTACGCAACGCGTATCCCGGCCATGCAGAAGGCCCAGATCAATCCCGACGATGCCCGCCATCCGGGAACCTATGGAGACAAATTGCCGGCAAACGTTCGCTCGGTCGCTGACAATTACAACCACCTTCATGAGCAGCCGACGGTCTTCTACGCGCTGATGTTCTTCGCTGCGCTGACCGGCGGCGGCGACCATTTCGGCACGCTGCTGGCATGGATCTATGTCGGACTGCGCGTGGTGCACTCTTTCGTTCAGATTCTGTCTCCGAAAGTCGCGCTGCGCTTCCTGGTATTCGCGCTCGCCTCGATCACGCTGATCGTGCTGGCAGGCAGGGAAGTGCTGCGCATAACCATCTCATAGGAGGCTGACAGCGGAGGGGGACTTATCAGGCGGCCAAAAGCACTCTAAATGGCGCGGATGGCTACTCTTTCCCTCTCCCGACTCCAGCAGGTTGTTGAACGTTTCGAGGAAGTCGAGGCGCGCATGGGCGCGACCACGGAAACCGACGAAATCATCGCCCTGTCGAAGGAGCATTCCGAACTCAAGCCCGTGGTCGACAAGGCGCGGGAAGTGATGGCTGCGCGCAAAGGGCTGGAAGAGGCCGAAGCGCTGATGTCATCCGGCGATGCCGAGATGGCAGAGCTTGCTGAAATGGAATTCGAGGACATCAAGGACCGGCTGCCGGACCTCGAGCAGGAGATGCAGGTTCTGCTTCTTCCCAAAGATGTCGATGACGCCGCAGACATCGTGCTGGAAGTTCGCGCCGGAACGGGTGGTGATGAGGCCGCGCTGTTCGCTGGCGATCTCTACCGGATGTATACGCGCTACGCGCAGACCATGGGCTGGAAGGTCGAAGTGGTCGATGCCTCCGAAGGCGATGCGGGCGGCTACAAGGAAATCGTTGCGAACGTGTCCGGCGACGGCGTGTTCGGGCACATGAAATGGGAAAGCGGCGTGCACAGGGTGCAGCGCGTTCCGGCCACGGAGACGCAAGGGCGCATCCACACGTCTGCGGCCACAGTCGCGGTCCTGCCTGCGCCGGAGAATGTCGAGATCGACGTCAAGCCGGAAGACATCCGTATCGACACAATGCGGTCGTCAGGGGCAGGCGGCCAGCACGTCAACACGACGGACTCTGCAGTGCGGATCACACACCTTGCCACGGGCATCGTTGTGACGAGCTCGGAAAAGTCGCAGCACGTGAACCGTGAAAAGGCGATGGAGCAGTTGAAGATCCGTCTCTACGAAAAGGAACGCTCCGAGCGCGATGCAGAACGTGCCGAAGCGCGCGCCAGCCAGATTGGATCAGGTGACCGCAGCCAGAAAGTGCGCACCTATAACTATCCCGAGAACCGCGTCACGGATCATCGGATCGGACTGACTCTGTATTCGCTCGACAAGATCATCACGGGCGACAAGCTGAATGATGTGGTCGAAGCGCTGATCACGGAAGACCGTGCACGTAAACTGGCGGCGATGGAGGCCAGCTGATCTGCCTGACATGACGTATGACCAATTGATGGCTGTCGGCACTGCGCGATTGCAGGACGCCGGAATTGTCAATGCCCGACTTGAGAGCCGCTGGTTGTTGGCGCATGTCTCGGGATGTCAGCACTCAGAGCTTATCAGTCGCGGACCGGATAAAGTCGCAGAGCAGACCATTTCAGCATTTCAGGAGCGAATTTCCCGCCGGGCCGACCGGGAGCCGATCCAGCATATTCTTGGCACGACCGAGTTCTATGGGCTCGAATTCCTCAGTGATGCACGGGCGCTGATCCCGCGTCCGGACAGCGAGATTGTCGTGGAAATTGCCTTGGAGCGCATTTCCAGGGAGCGCCCGGTCTTCATTGCTGATCTCGGCACGGGAAGCGGTTGTCTGCTGGCAGCGCTGCTGGCCAATCGCCCGATGGCAAAGGGGGAGGGCATTGAGGCCAGCGAAGCGGCAGCGGCATTGGCGCGCGAAAACCTCATGCGTCTGGGGCTAACTGATCGTAGCGACGTCCATCCTGGGTCCTGGGCGAGCTGGCAAAAATGGGCTGAGGCCGATCTGATCATTTCAAACCCGCCCTATATCGCCAGCGCCGAAATCGAAGGCCTGATGCCTGAGGTGCGCGAACACGATCCGATGTCGGCGCTCGATGGCGGACCGGACGGCCTGGACGCGTATCGGGAGATAACCGAGCTTGCAGCTCGCGGCATGCAGCCGGGCGCGTGGCTGGTGTTCGAAATTGGATTTGACCAGAAACAGACCGTGACAGCTTTGTTGAAAGACGCTGGTTTCGTGGAAATTACATGCCGCAAAGACCTCGGCGGAAATGATCGCGCTATCGCGGCCAGAAGACCAATTGTGTAATACTTACATTTCTTCTTGGCGGATCGGGAAAGTCACGCTAGAAGATTCTCGTGAGACGGCGACCACACGAAGTGTAACAGCATGTCCCTCTCACAAGACTCGCGCAAATCTAGGGCTGTGGCCGCTATATTTCAGATGGCCAATTGCGCTGGGAACTGCCTGCAAACTGCGCAGGCGCATGTAACGGGATGATCTTCATGAAACGCTCACGCGGGCGCAATCGTCGCTCAGGCGGCAATAACCAGAACAACCACAACAATCCGAATCGTCACTATGAAAGTGTCGGCCCGGACGTGAAGATCCGTGGCTCTGCCCAACAGGTTCTGGACAAATACCAACAGTATGCACGCGACGCCCAGACCAGTGGCGACCGCATCCTGTCAGAGGCCTATTACCAGTTCGCTGAACACTATCAGCGCATCGTTGCGAAGCAGCAGGAAGCGAAAGAGCGCGCCCAACAGCAGCGCCAGCAGAACCGTGACAACCGCCGTGATGACCGCGACGATAACGACAATAATTCAGACAATGACGCTTCCCAGAAACAGGAAGCCGAAGTCGAATCCCGCAACAAAAGCCGGGATGACGATAATCAGGACGATTCACGGAACGATGAGTCGACGTCAGACGAATCGTCTGCTGAGGACTCCTCGGATTCTTCAGACGACGATTCCAAGGCCAAGCCAAGAACGCGGGGCCGTCGCAAGCCGTACGCGAAGAAAGACAAGGCCGAAGATGGCGCCGAAGGCGAAGCCGATGGCGTGTTGAAGACCGTCTCGCGCGGTCGTCGCAAGTCGACGCCGAAAGAAGACGATTCGGCAAAGTCGGAAGAGGCATCAGCGGAGTCTGCTGAATAGCCCTGACCCGTCAAACGTATTGAATTGCCCGGCCTGTGGATCGCACCGGCCGGGTTTTTCATGCGCGAAATCTGTATTTCCGGCGCTTGCAACAGACCCGCCCGCATCCCACATCAGGGAAGAACCGGATACCGGCTGCCGCTGAGCGGGGCCATCATCCACAAACTTCAATGATCTGCCTTTAAAAGGGGATATCGATGAATATTGAGCAATACACAGAGCGCGCTCGCGCTATCATACAGGGCGCACAGACGGCTGCCCTTGCAAACGGGCATCAGGTTCTGACGCCCGCGCACGTCCTGAAAACCATGCTGGAAGATCGCGACCAATTGGCCGTGAACCTCATTCGCGCCAGCGGCGGACGGCCTGAACTGGTCGCGCAAGGCGTGGATACGGCGCTTGGAAAACTGCCGAAGGTGCAGGGCGCGAATTCCGGTCTGCGCCTGGAACAGGCCGGCGCCCAATTGTTTCAGAGTGCAGAATCCGAAGCAAAACATGCCGGCGACAGTTTTGTCACAGTCGAGCGTTTGCTCCTCGCGATTTCAAAATTGAAAAATGATCCGGCGGCGGACGTGCTGTCCCAGGCCGGCGTAACGCCGTCCGCTCTGGAAGGGGCGGTGGCGCAATTGCGTCAGGGTCGCACCGCCGACAGCGAGAATGCGGAAGAGGGGTATGAGGCCCTCAAGAAATATGCGCGCGATCTGACCAAGGACGCCCGCGAAGGCAAGCTGGACCCTGTCATCGGGCGGGACGAGGAAATCCGCCGCGCGATCCAGGTTTTGTCCCGCCGTTCCAAGAACAATCCTGTCCTGATCGGTGAACCGGGCGTCGGCAAGACGGCCATCGCTGAAGGCCTGGCGCTGCGCATCGTGAACGGCGATGTGCCGGAAAGCCTGAAAGGAAAGCGCTTGCTCGCGCTCGACATGGGCGCGCTGATCGCTGGCGCGAAATTCCGTGGAGAGTTCGAAGAACGGTTGAAGGCCGTGTTGAACGAAGTTCAGCAGGCGGAAGGCGGCGTAGTGCTGTTCATTGACGAGATGCATACGCTAGTCGGCGCGGGCAAGTCGGACGGCGCGATGGACGCTTCCAATCTTCTGAAGCCGGCTCTGGCGCGCGGCGAGTTGCACTGCATCGGTGCAACCACGCTGGACGAGTACAGGAAATATGTGGAAGGCGATGCTGCGCTGGCGCGGCGTTTCATGGCGGTTTACGTCAACGAGCCGACAGTCGAAGACACGATCTCTATCCTCCGTGGCCTGAAAGGCCGCTATGAGGCGCACCATGGTGTGCGGGTGTCGGATGCGGCGATTGTCTCTGCTGCCGGGCTTTCCAATCGCTACATCACGGATCGCTTCCTGCCTGACAAGGCCATTGACCTGATGGACGAGGCCGCTTCCCGCCTGCGCATGCAGGTCGACTCCAAGCCCGAGGAATTGGACGAGATTGACCGGCGCCTGCTGCAGCTGAAGATTGAGGCGGAAGCGCTCAAGAAGGAAAAGGATGCGGCATCTGTTGATCGCCTGAAAACGCTTGAAGGCGAAATCGCGGACCTGCAGACGAAATCTGATGAGCTGACGACGGCGTGGTCTGCCGAGAAGAACAAGCTGAAAGGCGCGGCCTCTGCCAAGGAGCAACTCGACCGGGCCTATGCCGACATGGCTGAAGCCCAGCGCCAGGGAGATCTTGCCCGGGCATCGGAGCTGAAATTCTCGACCATTCCTCAGCTGGAAAAGCAGATTGCGGAGGTTGAAGGCGGCGAAGAAGACAAGAGCGAAGGCGGCCTCGTGTCCGAAGTCGTTCGTCCGGAGCATATTGCTGCCGTGGTCTCCAAATGGACCGGCATCCCCGTCGACAAGATGATGGAAGGTGAGCGCGAAAAGCTGTTGAAGATGGAAGAGGAGCTGCGCAAGCGGGTCGTCGGCCAGGACGCAGCGCTGGAGGCTGTCTCCAATGCCGTCCGCCGTGCGCGCGCAGGCTTGCAGGACCCGAACCGTCCGATCGGCTCCTTCCTGTTCGTCGGCCCGACGGGTGTCGGCAAGACTGAGCTGACGAAGGCGCTGGCTGAATTCATGTTCGATGATGACACGGCCATTCTCCGGCTCGACATGTCGGAATTTTCCGAGAAGCATTCGGTGGCCCGTCTGATCGGCGCGCCTCCGGGATATGTCGGCTATGATGAAGGCGGTGTACTGACGGAATCAGTCCGGCGTCGTCCGTATCAGGTCATTCTGTTTGATGAAGTCGAAAAGGCCCACCCGGATCTGTTCAACACGCTGTTGCAGGTTCTGGATGATGGTCGCCTGACCGATGGTCAGGGCCGCACGGTCGATTTCAAGAACACGATCATCATCATGACATCGAATCTCGGCGCAGATGCGCTGGCGAGCGGTGAAGAGGGTGATGTGTCCGATGCGGCGAAAGACGCCGTCATGGGCGCAATCCGGCTGCATTTCCGTCCGGAATTCATCAACCGGATCGACGAGATCGTTTTCTTTAAACGGCTGGGCCGCGGCGAGATCGACCATATCGTGGACATTCAGATGGAGCGTCTCGAAGGCCTGCTGAAAGACCGCAAGATGACGCTGCAGCTCAGTCTCGATGCCCGCAACTGGCTGGCCGCGCGCGGCTATGACCCCGTCTACGGTGCACGTCCGTTGAAGCGGGTCATCCAGAAGGAACTTCAGGATCCTCTGGCACGTCTCCTTCTGGAAGGGCGCATACACGATGGGGAAACCATCGAGATCGGCGTGGAGGGCGACCAGCTTGCAATCAATGGCGTGCCCAATGACTTCGCCAAAGGCGCCGCAGCCCTGAACTAGGGGTTGATCGCTTTCGCAATTCATGGTGGCCTCCTTGGCAACAGGGAGGCCATCTTGCATTTCATTTTCCGGACTTTGGCTGCGCTCGCGGTCGCACTTTCGGCTGGGCTGAGTTCAGCGTCGGCAGACACAAACGCCATTGCCGAACTCTACGGTCGGGCCGACGGTATCGCGTCGCCGCAGCTATCGCCCAACGGCACCCGCCTGGCCATTGAATGTGCGCCTCAAGGGCTGCCGTCACTCTGCGTGTTTGACCTCACCGGCGCGACCGAGTCTGCCCTGCTCGGGTTGGATTCGACCTACCGCCTCAAGGACTTCTTCTGGGCGAGCGATGATCGTCTCATTTTCCGCTTTGGCGTATTCGAGCGTCTGCAAACGCAAAGCGGCATGCGCGAGTTCGAAGTCATGCGCGCGGTGTCTTATGATGTGAACTCCGGCAAGTCGACCATGCTGATGAATGACACACGGGGCATGGTGGACACGTCAGACATCGTGTCGATGTTGACGCAGGATCCGAACAAGGTGCTCATCCTGGGCTGGATCTATGATGGGGGCGAGACATCCGGCACCATCATGCCCACCCAGACCACTGGCGGGTGGCAACCGCGAACCTTTGCGGTCGACCTGAAAAGCGGGAAGTCACGCAAGGCGGAGACTTTTCCGATGCACACAGATCAGGTCGTGTTCGATCAGATGGGCCGCGAGGTCGCGCGGTTGAGAAGAGACAAGAACCTTGGCACATCCACAATCTATCGTGGTCGCACGGAACTCCATTCGGAAAGCGACGTAAGCGTTCGGAACCTCAGCCTGATCGCGCTCGAAGAAAGTGTGGGCGACCTGATCGTCTGGGTGGATCGCGGAGAAAGCCGAGGTCTGAATTATATGTCGCTGCGCGATGGCGAAATTTCGCCTGTGATGATCGGCGACCAGCCTGCGGGGGCGGCCAACACAATCATTGATCCCTATACGGGCACTCTGGTGGGGGTTGAGTATGGCGGGGAATGGGACACGCAGGTGTTTCTGGTGCCAGAGCTTGGCCAGGTCCAGTCCGCGATTGAAGCCGCGATGCCTGGAAAACATCTCACCATTTCGTCATGGACAGCCGATCGGAAGAAAATAGCGATTGCGCTCGAAGAGCCTGGGCGCCCCGCCGATTACTTCGTGTACGATGTGAGCGCAGGAACGATGGGCAGTATCGGCAGCGCGGGGTCGCACCTCGTCAACCGACCTGTCGGGAATGTTGTGCCAATTTCCTATGAGGCGCGTGACGGCCTGACCATACCCGGATTTGTAACGCTTCCGCCCGGCAAGACGACCGAGGATGGACCGTTTCCAATGGTGGTGTTGCCCCATGGCGGTCCGGCGGCACACGATACGGCGGCCTTTGACTGGTGGGCTGGTGCCTACGCTGAAGCAGGGTATGCCGTGCTGCGTCCGAATTTTCGCGGCTCCACGGGATCCACCAGTGCTCACCGATTTGCCGGATATGGCGAGTATGGCGGCAAGATGGTTGATGATGTGATTGATGGCGCAGCGTGGGCCGTGTCAGAAGGTATTGCCGCGCCGGGCGGGTACTGCATTGCTGGTGGCAGCTATGGCGGGTATTCGGCTTTGATGGTGGCGGCGCGCGACGCGGCGAATGTGAAATGCGCAATTTCCGTCAATGGCGTCACCGATCCCATACTGCGATTGTCAGAGTTCTCGACGGATGGTGATGCGTATAATGAGTATGAAGCGATGCTGGGTGCCGGTCGGTTTTCCGACGAGGCCAGCCGGGTTTACATCATGCCAGTTCGTCAAGTCGCCGCGATGTCTGCGCCGATCCTGGTGATGCATGGCCGGGAGGACACACGCGTGCCGTTCCGCCAGTTCACTCGTATGCAGGAAGCAGCCGGAAACCGCCCAAACTTCACCTTCGTCGAGATGGAAGGGGAAGATCACTTCCTGCAGTCGACCTATGCCCGCTCAGACGTGCTGAAGCAGACCCTCGGCTTCCTTGAGATGCACCACCCCGCAAACTGATCCCGCCTCTTGCGGTTGGAGGAACGCGATCCGTCTGAGTGACCGTCCAGGGACTAGGGCGAAGGCGGATTGGTTTCTGTAGCGGATGCCAACAATTGTGCGCCTTGTGCGGAGCGAATGGCGTCAATCTCGGCTTTGCGGAGTTCGAACTCGGCCAGCATCTCCGGCGTTTCGGCCAGCTTGCGTCCCGTCGGCAGCTTCAGCGACATGGCATTTACCGGCTTGCCTTTGATGTAGACCTCATAATGGAGGTGCGGGCCGGTGGAGGCCCCTGTCGAGCCGACATAGCCGATCACATCACCCTGGCGCACACGTTTGCCAGCGCGCACACCGGGGCCATAGCGCGACATGTGGGCGTAGGCGGTCTTGTAATCATTGGCGTGCTTGATGCGGACGTAGTGTCCATAGCCGCCATAGCGGCTGGCGCGTTCGATGGTGCCATTGCCGGCCGCGTAGATCGGCGTACCAGTCGGGGCCGCGAAATCGGTGCCCTTGTGCAGGCGGGTATAGCCAGAGATCGGGTGGCGACGATTGCCGAAAGAGGATGAAAGCCGTGCGCCATTGATGGGCGTCTTCATCAGGAATTTCGTCGCGCTCTCGCCATTCTCGTCGAAATAGTCGCCGATGCCGTCATCACTTGGCGTGAAGCGGTAGAAGCCACGCGTCAGGGCGCGACCATTCAGCTTTGCGTAAACCAGCTCGCCGGTCTTAACCGGTGTGCCGCGCTCATCCACCATGGTCTCATAGACCATCTCGAAAGAGTCGCCGGGATGGATCTCGCGCTGGAAGTCCACATCATAGGCGAATGCGCTGGCAAAATCGACGACCTGCTGGTCGCCCGCGCCAAGTTTGCGGGCGGCGTCGTAGATGGAGGTTTCGATCGGGGCCGCAACGCGATGATAGGTCGGGCTCAGCCGGGCTTTCAGTTCGCTGGCGGTCCATTCTCCGGTCGCCGTGCGCGTGATGAACAAATTGCGCTCCGCATCGGCCTTGATGTTCAGCGCGGTCAGCTTGCCATTCGTGAGGAAGGCGTCGGCCTTCACACCAGGACGCAGGCGCCGCGGGTCCAGAAATTCCTTCTCGTAGATCGTGTGCAGCGCTGCGGCCGCATCAGACGGTTCTGCGCCCAGGCGTGTGACCAGTTCTGTCAGTGTCTCACGACGTTGCAGCGTATCGCTTTTGCGGGTTGGCGCGCCGAAACCCGGTTCAAACTCTGTGGCGGACAGCAAAGTCGCCGCGAGCGGAGGCGGAACGGGCGAGGCGTGCGCCGCGCTGATACCGCCGGATTCGCTTGCCGGGCCGATGGAGACGACCCCCAGAACGGCAGAGACGGACCCCAGGAGGCCCAATACGATCAGGCTCTTCACGCCGTGCGATACAGTGCGTCCTGTATCGGCGTGGCCTGTCTCATTCTTGTTCACGTCATGCACCATGGCGCGATTTCCCTCACTCACTTAGTGCCACCCAACACCGTTTGTCTCTATGGACTGTGATTGCAAGAAGGACCTTTTATACCGCTTACACGTTAAGAAACGACATTTTTGCTCAATTTGGCCTTCTTGCCTCTCTACAAATCCTATTAGCCAACCCAAGCAAGAAGCAAGCCGGAAGCCTCAGTGAATACGCCACATTACAAAGATTTAGAGGTTGATAGCTCGAAACCGGGCAAACGCCGCCTGAAATGGGGGCGGTGGCTGGTTTTGGCGATTTTTACGCTGATCCTCCTGTTTGCGGCGCTCGTCTGGCTGGGGCGCCGCTACATTGCCCAACAGGCGCTGGCCCAATGGTGCCACGACCAATCGCTGGAATGTGAAGCTACTTTCGAAAGCCTTGGCCCCGGCGGCGCGAAAGTGACCGATGTACGCGTTCGTTCGGGCGCTGAGACGCCGTTTGCGGCGGATGAATTGATTGCAGATATCACCTGGAAGGGCTTCGCGCCGTCGCTTGGCGGCGTGTCTGTGGTCGCGCCTCAACTTCGCGGAACGCTGGATGATCGGGGCCTTCGCTTCCATGGCCTTGAAAGCATTGGCGGATCCGGCGGCGGGGGCGGCGGTGGTGCCTTGCCGCCGGTGAAGATCAGCGCAGGGCGGGTGTCGCTCGCCACAAGCGCGGGTGACATCGGCGCGTCCGTTGATCTGGAGGGCGAGTTCCCGACATCCGGCACGCTTCAGATGCGACTGGATCCAGTGTCGCTGTCCGGTCCGGATGGCACATTGGTCTGGTCTGAAGGACGCGTCGACATCGTCGCGCAAGATGGTCAGCTGGAGGGGGAAGCGTTTCTCGATCTGGAGGAGGCTGATGTACGCGGCGTGCAGGCGCGGGATGTGCAGCTCGACGCCATTCTGAATTCTCCCATCAGCGGAGAGGGGAACACCCAACTCGTCTGGGACGGCAACATCACGAACGCCAGCTGGACCGGCTATGAAGTGTCTGGAGGGCAGACAAGTGGTCAGGCGATTTTGGCACAATTGCCGTCTGCCGACCTGAATTCCATCCTCGACGCCCTGATCAAACTGTCGGCCGAAGCAACGGCCGAGAAAGTGTCCGGCAGCGCGTTTTCCGGGCGTAACATCGAGGCCCAGCTTGACCTGAACGGTGAAGCGGGGCGCGTCTCCGGGCCCTTCATAGTGTCGGGGAACGCAATTGAGATCGAGCAAGGGCGCGGGGAGTCTGCGAAAATTCGCGGACACATCACCCGAACGACCAGTGAAGGGATTGGGGTGCAGGCCGAGGTGACGACTGCCGGTGCGGCGCTCAGTTCCGGAACGACCGGCCAACTGGTTGACCTGCTCACTTTTCCGGACATTTTCGCCGCGCACGAGGCTAGTCTGGTCGATGTACTGCGGCGTGGCCTGGCCGGGTTTGATGCCTCCGTCGGATTGAATGTGCAGCGCGCAGGTGCGGGTTGGAACGTCGCCGCGACAGGGCCCGCCCAGGTGACCGCTCGAACGGGCCTCTCGCTCGACATCGAACCGATGGAAGAGGAGTGGTTTGCCCAACAGGGAGACGTGCGATCCGTGCATGCGGTGATCGACGCACATGGTGGGGGTATGCCGGCCTTCCATGCGATCGTGTCTCTGGAAACGGATGAAGGTGGCCTTCGCGAAATACATGCGAAAGACGTGAAATTGGCGTCGTGGCGCGCGGGCGAGCGCAGCTTGTCGGCCAACCTTGCCGGTTTTGACCTTGAGCGCGCGGGCGAAGGAGAGCTGACGCTTGAAGCGTCCGGCAAGATCGGAATTGCAGGGAATGTATCCGGTTTCGACCTGGACTCCACACACCTGTCCGGTGACCTGATCGTATCCTCCAATGCTGATGGCTGGCGAATTGCGACGACAGAGCGTTCCTGCCTGAAACTCGACAGCGACGGTGTGCGCTTCGGCTCAGTTCAACTTGGCGCGTTCCAGACGCCGGTTTGCCCTGAAGGCAGTGAGTTCATCAAACCGGGGCAGGCGTTTGCCGGCTCGACGACACTTGGCGACATTTCGGTTCCGATTGCCTTCTCGTCAAACTCCGGAAACGTCAGCTTCACGAACGCAGAGATCGACTGGACCGGCGGGAAGACCGCCAGTGTGTCGGCTGTCGCCGATGCGCTCACCCTTTCCCTGAACATTGGCGAGCAATCGCTGACAATCGACGGGCAGACATTGCGACTGGGCCTTGCGACCCGCGCCAATGCGCCGCCGGCACTCTCTGCGCGACTGGGCGCGACAAAATTCGACGGTTCGCTTATTCCCGCCGAAGTCAGTTCCACGGATTTCCGCTTTGATGGCACCACAGGCGACGGCGGCGTAAAAGGCGGCCTGAGCGCAGATGGCGTGGTGATCCGGGACTTTCGGGCAGATCCGATCTACCAGCCGCTGACGGCAGATCTGGACGCGACGCTCAATGGTCCTGATTTCTACATGACCGGGCCCCTCAAGCTCGCGTCCAACGGAATTACCGTCGCAGACACGCTGCTGAGGCTCGACATCACCACGCTGACGGGCATGGCAGCCGTGAACAGCCGCGACCTGACGTTCGCGCCGGGCGGCCTGCAGCCCTGGCGTCTGTCAGACCGGCTGCGCGGGGTGTTCACCGACGCCAGGGGCGATCTCGTCGCGTCTGCGCGGTTTGACATTGAGGGTGGCTCCATCGCCGGGACGGCAGATGTCACGGTGTCGGACTTTGGCTTCCAGACCACGCGTCTCGGCCGTGTGCAGGGCGTCAACGGCCAGGTTTCGTTCAGCGATATCATGGCCCTGACGACGCAAGCGGGACAGACAATTTCGGTTGAGCGCCTCAATCCCGGCGTGCCTCTGGAAAATGGCGAAATCACCTTCCAGCTCGTCGAGGGGAGTGAGTTCAAGGTGGAATCCGCCGCATTCCCGTTTGCTGGCGGGACGCTGGCCCTCTCACCGCTCACCTGGTCTCTTGCCGGTGAACAACAGGCGATCGAAGTGACAGCCAATGGCATCGAGCTGTCGAAACTGGTGGAAGTGCTCAAACTGCCAGATACGCGCGCGACCGGCACGGTGTCCGGCAGCTTTCCGATCAATGTCGAGGGCACCGACATTTTTGTGCGCGATGCCCGCCTGAAAGCGGATGAGCAGGGGGGGTACATTTCGTATCAGGGCACAGCCGCTGACTCTGCCGGCGCCGCAGACCCGAATGCAAAGATGGCGTTCGAGGCCCTTCAGGATTTCGATTTTACCGTGCTGGAACTCGGCCTCGACGGCAATGTACGCGACCGGATGACGATATCCCTGATCTTGGAGGGCAAGAGCCGGAAGGGCATCGCCTACGGCAACGGCAACCAGGTCCTGAACGGCCAGCCCTTCCTGTTTGATATCACGGTCAATTCCGCGCTGGGCGAGCTGTTACGAAATGCGCAATACTATACCAGCCAGAAAAGCCTGACCGATGAGGTGGTCAAACAGGTCACCGCAAAGAGGCTGGAGGAGGAGGAACGTGAATAGCGCACAACGGCCAACTTCATTGACGTTAAGGCGGCGTGTGGCATGGTCGCCCCGAACCCTGAGGAGCGAATCCTGATGAACTTTCCAAAAGCCTTGCTGATTGGCGCGGGCATAGCAGCGATGGCGGCATGTACGCCGACTGTCCGCATCGAACCGTCCGACAAGCCGATCAAGATTGATCTCAACGTCAACATTACCCAGGAAGTCCGTGTGATCCTCGACAAGGAAGTCGAAGATCTCATCGCGGATAACCCGGACCTGTTCTAGTCTTGCGAAATTCGGAGACGAAAAGATGAAATCCCTTCGCACTTTCTTCGCTGCACTGGCCCTCGTATTCGGCATGTCAGCGCTCGCGCCAGCGGCTTTCGCGGGCGACCCGGTAATCGACGCTGCCATTGAATCCGGTCAGGTCGGTGAGCGCATTGACGGCCGTCTGGGCGTGATTGGGTCAGCGGACCCGGCCCTGATCCGCAAGGTTCAGGAGATCAACAACAAGCGCGCCGCAAAATATGCCGAGGTCGCCGCTGAAACCGGCACCACGGTTGCTGAAGTCGCCCGTATCACCGGTGAAAAGCAGATTGCCAAATTGAGCCGTGGCCAATGGTACATGGACGCGAGCGGCAGCTGGAAACAGAAATAGCTTGTTCGTGGCGAAGGCCGGGATAGATACCGGGTCATGTCACGCAAGCTGATCTTCTGGATTATTGCCAGCTTTCTCTTCCTCGGGGCGATGCTCTGGGGCATTTCGCGCTTGTGGGCGAGCAACGCTGATGGCCTGTCGGGGCATGGCTGGATTGCCTATGTACTTGGCGGCGTGCTGACACTCGCTTTGTCGATGGGGCTGTTCCTGCTCACCTTCCACAGCGCGCGGCACGGCTATGACGATATTGACCGCCCTGAGGACCGAACTGATCACAACATTGATTATCGCCAATAGTTCATACAGCTTTGATTGACAGGCAGGGCGGCTCACACAATTCTGCACGGAATTCAAATTCCAGAATGGGGCTGTCCACTTCATGATCGATCCTGCACGCTTGTCCGCGTACATTGCTTCGCGCATCTGCCATGACCTGGTCTCGCCTGTGTCTTCGGTCACGAATGCGCTCGATCTGCTGAACGATCCCGGCGATGTGGAGATGAAGGCGCAGGCAGAAGCCCTTTTGCATGACGGTGCAGAGAAAGCCGGCGCGCGGATCCAGTTCCTGCGTTACGCCTTCGGCTCAATCGGCCTGAATTCCGGCGCGGCTGACATTCATGAAGCCCGCAAGATCACCGAAAATTTCGTCGCCAGTCACCGGCCGAGCATTGAGTTCGACATTCAGACCGACCATCTGAGTTTCTCCCATGTGCGCATGATGATGAACCTCGTGATGATGGGGATCGACTGCCTGCCGCGTGGCGGTGTGATCCATGTGCGCATCCGCAACGAGCCGGTGGGGCTGACCATTGCCCTGACATGCAAAGGCAAGCGGGCCCGGCTGCGCCCGGACATCGCGAATGGAATCAAGGAAATAGAGCCGGAAGACGGATGGCGTCCGGAATCGATCCAGCCCCTGTTCGCGAAGATCATCTGCGATGGTCTGGGGGGTGAACTGACAGCCAGCGAGAATGATGAGACAGTGATCATCATGGCGGCGGGAATTCGCGCCGAAGGCTGAGTCTGGCGGTGCTGAAAATTTACGCTTTGGAAAGGGTTTCTTAACCGGGGCCCTTGAGATTCACGTTGGAACTGCTGCGCACAGGATAAATCATGAAAACCTGTCTGATCGTCGACGATTCCCGCGTTGTTCGGAAAGTGGCAGCGCGCATCGTGCGCGACCTAAAATTCGATGTCCTGGAAGCCGGGGACGGGGCAGAGGCCATGCGGCACTGCCGCGAGAAGATGCCGGACGCCATACTGCTCGACTGGAATATGCCGGTCATGAACGGCCTAGATTTCCTGCGCGCTTTGAGACGCGAGAAGGAAGGCAAGCATCCGCTGGTTGTCTTCTGTTCCATCGAGAACGACGCCGAACACATCAATGAGGCGTTGAGCTCTGGTGCGGACGAGTTCATCATGAAGCCATTCGATGCCGATATTCTGGAAAGCAAATTTGCAGAAGTCGGGCTCGTTTGAAGCATTTCTTAACAAACCTTACCTAATGCATAAGGTTTAGGGGCAGAATGTCCGATTCGGAGTGTTAGATGCAGGAAGAGGTGTTCAACGAACTGGCTGAACTGGCGCTGAAAGGCTCCGGTCAGGCGATTCCGAAATCCAAATCCTATCTCATCGAGGCCCGGCTCGCGGCAATCGCCCGTCGCGAAGGCTTCGGCACGATGGCTGACCTCGTCCACTGCCTGAAATCCCGCGCAAATGCTGTGTTCGCCGCCGAAGTGGCTGCGGCACTGGTGTCCAAGGACACATGGTTCTTCCGCGATCGAGACGCGTTGCAGCGCATCGTCGAAGACGTGCTCCCCAAGCGCCTGAAAGCGTCGAACACCGGCCGTCTGAAAGTCTGGTGTGCCGGTGGCGGTTCAGGCCAGGAAGCCTACTCGCTGGCGATCCTTCTGGAAGATGAGCTGCCCGCCAGCCTGCGCGGCGCGAAGATCGATATTCTCTCGACCGACATCTGCAAGGTGGCGACCGAGAAGGCTCGCACCGCACGTTATGGCCATTATGAAGTGCAAAAGGGCCTGTCCATCCACCGCCTGGTGAAACACTTCACCCGGTTGGAAACAGGGCAGTGGGAAGCGTCTGAAGCGCTTCGCTCCCGCGTAAGTTTCCGCCAGCACAATCTGCTGGAAAGAGCAGATGGCCTCGGCAATTTCGACGTTATCCTGTGTCGCAACGTGCTGTCCGGCATGGCCAAACCCGCTCGCACGCAGGTCATTGAAAGCGTTGCGAAGCAGATGATGCCCGGCGGCATGATCCTTTTGGGTAGCGGTGAAAGCATGTTCGGCGTCACCGACAAGCTGGAGCCGGCGCGTGAGTTCCGTGGCGGCTGGGTCGCAGCCGGCACCGCCAACGCTGAGGCATCTGCAGCCTGACCCCCTCGCAATTTGGCGCGTCTCGCGCTATATGCCCCCATTCCTGAAACTGCTCCGGGCCTTTAACCCGGTTGGAGTGAGACATGACTTATGAATTGCCACCGGCCTGGGATGGCCGCGTGAACTCTCTTGGATTTGCCAAACCGCCCGCGGAAACGCGCGTTGTCGCTGCCATGTCTGGCGGTGTCGACAGTTCTGTCGTAGCCGCGATGCTCAAGGCGCAGGGCTATGATGTCATCGGCATCACGCTGCAGCTGTACGATCATGGTGCGGCCATCGAAAAGAAGGGCGCCTGCTGCGCAGGGCAGGACATCCATGATGCCCGAAATGTATCCGACCAGATCGGCATTCCGCACTATGTGCTGGATTATGAGTCGAAATTCCGTGAGCAGGTCATGGAAGATTTCGCAGACACCTATCTGGCGGGCTCCACACCCATTCCCTGCATCCGGTGCAATCAGACGGTCAAATTCTCTGATCTGCTGAAGACCGCCCGCGATCTTGGCGCTGACTGCCTTGCAACGGGTCACTATATTCGGCGTACGGACGGCGAGGACGGGGCTGAGCTGCATCGTGCCGCCGACGCCAGCCGAGATCAGTCCTATTTCCTGTTCGCCACGACGGCGGAACAGCTGGACTATCTGCGTTTCCCGCTGGGGGACCTGCCGAAAACGCAGGTGCGCGAACTGGCCGACCAGTTCAATCTGCCGGTCGCCTCCAAGCCGGATAGTCAGGACATCTGTTTCGTACCGGAAGGCTCTTATGCGAACGTGGTCGAGAAATTGCGCCCCGGTGCCGGGCGCGGTGGAGAGATCGTGCATCTCGATGGCCGCGTGCTGGGCGAACACAACGGGGTAATCCATTACACGATCGGCCAGCGCCGCGGCCTTGGTGTGGCAACGGGCGATCCGCTTTACGTCGTGAAGATTGATGCGCCGAAGCGCCGTGTCATTGTTGGCCCGCGTGAAGCGCTGATGACTTCCGGCCTGTTGCTTGAGGAACTTAACTGGATCGGTGATGGTACGCTTGAGGCGGCCGCCAATTCAGGTGCGCCTGTTCTGGTCCGTGTGCGGTCGACACGCCCACCCGTGCCGGCGCGCATTGGCTGGAGTGATGGCGTACCGGCCATCTGGTTTGATAACCCGGAAGAGGGCGTCGCGCGCGGCCAGGCAGCAGTGCTCTATGATGCAGCTGGCAGTACGCGCATTCTCGGCGGTGGCTTTATCCTCAAGACCATCCCGGCAGACGACCGCGTCGTAGCTGCCTAGCGGGCTGTACGCGGTTTCACGACGGACAAGCCAATGCCGCCGAGAACGACCAGCGCCGCAATGACAAAACGCAGGGTCAAATCTTCGCTCATGAAGGCGACACCGCCAAGTGCAGCGAAGATCGGCACGCTGAGTTGTGCAACGGCGGCTGTGGACGACGCCAGTCGAGGCAGCACGGCGTACCAGAGGGCGTAGCCGAGCCCAGACGTAACGACACCTGAAACACAGGCCAGCACGACGCCGTCGAACGTTATGTTCGGGACGAGGCTGAGCAAAGCAAGCAGGCTAAGCGGCGCAGCGAGCGCGAAGTTGGCCGCCGTCTCGGCCGTGGCATTTTTTGCACCGCGTCCCATCAGCGAATATACACCCCAGCCGATCGCTGCAATCGCCATCAGGCCAGCGCCGATCAAGTCGATCTCCGCATCCGGTGTTGGCCACAGAAACCAGGCGAGCCCGGCAGCGGCGACCAGCGCGCCGACCCATTTCAGTATCGACACCGCTTCGCGCATGATCACGGCACCCGCAAACATTGTAATCTGTACACCGCCGAATAGGATCAATGCGCCAACGCCGGTATCGAGCGAGACATAGGCGAATGAGAAGCCCAGCATATAAGCGAGCAGCGCACCGACACTGATCCCGCGTGCAGGTGTGAGCAAGCCCGGGCGGCTGCCGGAGCGTGCCAGAACAATCAGGCAGAGGATGGCCGCGCCGCTGAATAGGCGAATGATGGCGAAACTGGCTGGATCAATCAGTCCGCCCGCCAAAGCGATCCGGTTCGACACGGAGTTCGCGGCGAACGCGATCATGGCCAGCAGGGTCAGGCTGAACAGTTTCATGCCGTCAGTGCGCGGGACGCGCCATCACTCCATCCAGTCCGGCGGGGCGACCTTGGTATCGTCGCCGCCCATGCTGGGCTGTGGGTGACGCTCAAGAAGTTTTGCGACTATGGCGTCCGCAACGCGATCAGCTTCGCGCAGGGCAGGGTAGGTCCAGGTTTCCAGGACGCCGCCAAACAGCCGTGCGGCACCATGATCGATTAGGCTCTGATGCAGCTTGTCGAACTTGTCAGACCGCCCCTCAAGGCGCGCAATGTGGATGGGCAGATTGTGCCACGCGGCATCGGATAGCATGTTGGCGCTGTCCTCGGTCACGATGGCGCAATCGGAAAAGACCAGCCATGCGAGGTAAGGGTTTTCGCCATCCTCCGGTCCGGCCCAGAAACGGGCGCCAATTTCATCTGCCATCGCACGAAATTTCGCGACGACTTGCACAGGTGTACGGCGCGATGTGGTGATCCGCAGGCGCCAGCCCTGTCCCGCCAGTGTGCGCAGCTGGGAATCGAGGCGCTCAGCGGCGGCATCGGTAAAAGTGTGCGCCTTGGAGTTTCCGCCCAGAATGACAATTGCGCTCTTGCCGCGCTCATCTGCCAGGTCCGCAAAGGATTGTCCGGCCTGTTCGATCAGGTCTGGCGCAAAGTAGGATGGCGAGCCAATTGTCTGGATGACATTCGGCCCACTGACTTCGTCATGTGCGGGCGCAACCAGAAGATCGAAATTGTCCGGCGAGATCTTTGGATCAAGGATCTGCACGGTCAGGGTCTTGCCGCCTGACAGTTCGCGAACCGCGCGGGTCAGCGCCGCAGAGCGCCGTCCGGCAGCGACCCAGACAGTCGGCCAGGGCGGGCCCAAAAGATCTCGTTGATCCTTGGGCAGAGCGGTCAATGGGTTAGGCCATTTATCGGCCGGCAACCACCGCCACGGAATGCGTGGGGACAGAACGAGTGGGTCAGCGCGATGAGCCTCGCCTGCGATATGGGCTATCTGGATCCACCGGCGTGTGTCGCCCAGCGCCTGAAGCACTGCGCGCACCTGGGCGGCGTTGCCTGCGCGACCGTCGGAGACCGCCCAGACGGATGGTCCGAGCGACCCCGCCTCAGCCATTTACCGGTACTCGACCTTGGCGACCTCATAGGCGCGCGCGCCGGACGGAGCCGCCACCTCTGCCTCGTCGCCTTCTTCCTTGCCGATCAGCGCACGGGCAATCGGAGATGTAATGGAAATCTTGCCATCCTTCACGCTGGCTTCGTCTTCGCCAACGATCTTGTAGGTGCTTTCTTCTTCCGTATCGACATCAATCAGCGTGACGGTCGCGCCAAAGCGTACCTTGCCGCCGGTCAGCTTGCTCACGTCAATAACGTCTGCCCGGGCCAGCTTGTCGTCGATCTCCGCAATGCGGCCCTCGATGAAGCTCTGCTTTTCCTTGGCAGCGTGATATTCGGCGTTCTCCGACAGGTCTCCATGCGCGCGGGCTTCCGCGATCGCCGCAATGATGTTCGGGCGCTCAATGGATTTCAGCGTCTTGAGTTCGGATTGAAGCGCAGCATGGCCTTCTGCGGTCATGGGAATGCGGTCCATCTGTGTCACCTCTATTGTTGGCGGCAAAATCGTTGTCTTAATTGGTAATCGCGTCAAGTGGGGCTGTTCAGGCCTATTGCAAGGCGCGCACCGAGATTTCCCGGTCTTTCTTGCTTTCAATGGCCTGAACCGAGGCGATTGAGGAGGCAAGAGTTGTGAAATACGGGATTTTCCCGTTCACAGCTGTTCGGCGGATCGAGGCGGAATCCGCGAGGGATGCAGCGCCTTCCGTCGTATTGAAGACGAGTTGAACCTTGCCGTTGATCATGGCGTCAACGATATGGGGTTGGCCTTCCAGAACCTTGTTGATGCGCGAAACCGGCAGGCCTTTGCCCTCCAGGAAGGCAGCTGTGCCGCTGGTCGCAACAACCGAGAAGCCGAGATCCACAAGCTTGCGGATTGTCGGGACGATGCCTTCCTTGTCAGCATCGCGGAGGGACACAAAAACCGTCCCTGAGTCCGGAAGATGGACTCCAGCGCCGAGTTGGCTTTTCAGGAAGGCCATGCCGAAATCATCATCCCAGCCCATGACTTCGCCGGTCGAGCGCATCTCCGGGCCCAGCTGCGGGTCCACACCCGGGAACCGGGCGAACGGGAATACGGCCTCTTTCACGGCCACACGGCGCGGATTGGCGTTTGTCAGGTCAAACTCAGTGAGGTTGGAGCCGGCCATGACTTTTGCGGCGATGCCCGCAATTGGCGCGCCGACAGCCTTGGCAACGAATGGCACGGTCCGGCTGGCGCGTGGATTGGCCTCCAGCACGTAGATTTCGTCGTCTTTGACAGCAAACTGGATATTGATCAGGCCACGTACTTTAAGGGCCTTGGCCAGGGCGATGGTCTGTTCTGCCAGACGCGTCTGCAATTCCTTGGACAAGGTATAGGGCGGCAGGGCGCAAGCGGAGTCGCCGGAGTGCACGCCTGCTTCTTCAATATGCTCCATGATGCCCGCGACGTGTACGTTCTCGCCGTCGCACAGCGCATCGACATCCACCTCGATGGCGTCGGACAGGTAGCGGTCAATGAAGAGAGACGCGTCGCCGGAATCCTTGGCGACGTCCAGCGCTTCGGACGCGAATTTGCGCAGGTCTTCATCATTGCGGGCGATTTCCATCGCGCGGCCGCCGAGTACGAAGGAGGGGCGCAGCATGACCGGGTAGCCGATCTCGTTCGCCTTGACTTCTGCCTCCTCGACAGAGCGCGCCGTCCGAGACGGGGCCTGCTGAATGTTCAGCGTGTCGAGCAGGGCAGCGAATTGCTCGCGGTCTTCCGCAAGATCGATGGAGGCTGGGCTGGTGCCAAGGATCGGCACGTTCTCATTGTCCAGCGTATTGGCGAGCTTCAGCGGCGTTTGCCCGCCGAACTGAACGATCACGCCGTTCAGCTTGCCCGCGGATTGTTCCTTGTGGATGATCTCCAGAACATGCTCATCCGTCAGCGGCTCGAAATAGAGCCGGTCAGATGTGTCATAGTCCGTGGACACCGTTTCCGGGTTGCAATTGACCATGATGGATTCAATGCCGATGTCTTCCATCGCAAAGGCCGCATGGCAGCAGCAATAATCAAACTCGATTCCCTGGCCAATCCGGTTGGGGCCGCCGCCGAGGATGATCGCCTTGTTGCGATCCGAGGGTAGGGCCTCACATTCGGCTTCATCAGCACCAAACACGGGATACTCATAAGTGGAGTATAGATAAGGCGTCTTCGCCGCAAACTCTGCCGCACACGTATCGATACGCTTGTAGACGGGGCGCACGTTCAGGCCGTGGCGTTGCGCGCGAATGTCCGCTTCGGTCTTGCCAACGAGCTTGCCAAGACGCTTGTCCGAGAAGCCTGCCATTTTCAGGCGTAGCATGCCGTCAGTATCGGCGGGCAGGCCATCTTTCAGGACGCCCGCCTCAATCTGCATCAGCTCTTCAATCTGGCGCAGGAACCATTTGTCGATAGAGGTGACCTGATAGACCTCGTCCACGCTGAGCCCCTGACGCAGGGCCTGGGCGACAACGCGCAACCGGTTCGGGGAAGGAACGCCCAGAGCATTGCGCAGATCGGCTTCTGTTTCGAAAGTAATTTCATCCAGTCCGGACAGGCCGGTTTCCAGAGAACAGAGCGCCTTTTGCAGGCTTTCCTGGAAAGAGCGACCAATTGCCATTGCTTCGCCCACGGACTTCATGGCCGTGGTCAGTACCGGGTCTGCGCCCTTGTATTTCTCGAACGCGAAGCGCGGGATCTTGGTGACGACATAATCAATCGTCGGCTCGAATGAGGCGGGTGTGACGCCCGTGATGTCATTGTCCAGCTCGTCCAGCGTGTATCCAACAGCCAGCTTGGCTGCGATTTTCGCAATCGGGAATCCGGTCGCCTTGGAGGCCAGCGCAGAGGACCGTGAAACGCGCGGGTTCATCTCGATGACGACGAGACGGCCGTCTTTGGGGTTCACGGCGAATTGCACGTTCGAGCCGCCCGTCTCCACACCGATCTCGCGCAGCACAGCCAGGGAGGCGTTCCGCATCACCTGATATTCGCGGTCGGTCAGCGTCAGGGCCGGTGCAACCGTGATCGAGTCGCCAGTGTGCACGCCCATTGGGTCGATATTCTCGATGGAGCAAATGATGATCGCATTGTCCGCCTTGTCGCGAACAACTTCCATCTCATACTCTTTCCAGCCGAGCAGGCTCTCATCCACGAGGATTTGCGCCATCGGGGAGGCAGCAATGCCCGACCGGCAGATCTCTTCATATTCCTCGACATTATAGGCGACGCCGCCACCAGTGCCGCCGAGTGTGAAGGCCGGGCGAATAATGGCAGGCAGGCCGACCTCGTCGAGCGCGGCCATGGCGCGCTTCAGACCTTCAATCCGGTCGTACTTGCCGTCTTCTTTCTTGGGGGAGGAGATGATGGCCGCACGCGGGTTTTCCAGACCGATCCGGTCCATGGCTTCGCGGAACAGTTTCCGGTCTTCCGCCATCTCGATGGCTTCGGCTTTCGCGCCGATCAGCTCAACGCCGTGCTTTTCAAGAATGCCGGCATAGTGCAGGTCCAGCGCGCAGTTCAGCGCCGTCTGGCCACCCATGGTGGGCAACAGGGCGTCCGGCTTTTCAGCTTCGATAATCTTCTCGACGACTTCCGGCAGGATCGGCTCGATGTAAGTGGCGTCGGCGAGCTCCGGATCCGTCATGATCGTCGCCGGGTTGGAGTTCACCAGGATGACCCGGTACCCCTCATCCTTCAGCGCCTTGACCGCCTGTACGCCGGAATAGTCGAACTCGCACGCCTGGCCGATAATGATCGGACCCGCGCCAATGACCAGAATAGAGCGAATGTCAGTGCGCTTCGGCATATTACATGTCTCCTACCGGCCAAACGGCTGCTCCATAGCTGGGAGTCGGGGGCGGGGGCAAGGCTAAAGGGTCGCGTTTCCGGAATTCACTGTAATTGATCACAGCATTTCGCTGAAGTCTGGCATTTATAGCCAATAAAGAAAGGCCCGCATCCAACCGGATACGGGCCTCACCATCACACCAACATCCTTTGCGGATTACCAGCGCGATCTGTCGTACGGATAGCGGTCATATGCATCAGCATAGCCATCGCCATCAGCGTCTTTCTCATCGGCCTGGTCTTTCACGCCAGGCATGTCGCAATCCTCGGATTCCGTACAGCCTTTGGCCGCGCCACCTGCGCCACCCAGAACCGCGCCAATGGCCGCGCCGCGTTGGGCGTCACCATCGCCGACATTGTTGCCGATGACTGCACCAGCCACGGCACCTGCTGCGGCGCCATATGCGGCGTTACGCTCGGTTGTGCCGGTTTGAGTACAGGCGGCCAGTGCAATGGCACTGATGCCTGCTGCGGCGAGTTTCAGATAAGCGGTCATGGGACATTCCTTTCCGTATTGTACGGCAGAGAAACGTCCCCTTGTCGCGCTGGTTCCGTGGAAAATCAGACACTTACCGTATCGTAATCTCCCTGCAGCGCTGAACGCGTATCGTTCCTACTGCTCAAACACGAAGGATACAGACACCGGAACCGCCGGGCTGATGGACGGCAGGGCCGCCACTTCGCGCAACGCCTCCAGGCCCGTGTCCAGCCCGTAATCGGCTGCGTGAACCAGAACCGGGCTTGCAGATTCCACCAGCACCTTGTCAGGGCCGATCCGCGTGACGAACAGGTCTGCGTAATAACCGTTCTCCGCCCCGTGCAGGCCAACGGTGATGTCGGCTTCGATCCGCTTCCGGTCGCCTTCCTCCATGTCGCTGAACGCATCCAGCGCCGTCTCGGACGTGATGGTCAAAGTCGGATAGGTTTCCGTTTCGAACAGCATGGCGCGCATGCGTTCGTCCCGCAGCTCAATGGTCGTGTCCACGCTGTCTAGCGCGACTTCGATTAGGGCTGTGCCTTCAGGCGTCACACTGCCCGTCATCGTCTTGAATGTGTGGACCTCGGCCAGCTCGTCAGATTTCGTGGAGACGAAAGTCAGGCGCGACTCCTCGCTTACCAGATGCCAAGCGGCGCTGGCGTCAACGGACGAGCCGGGGGCGGGCGCATCGGTGCTGGGCGCACCGCAAGCGGCGAGCGCAAGGGCGCACACCCCTGCAAGGGTGCTGAGACGAATATTCATGATGGATCTCCGGAAAGGTCGGGTCTTGGGACGGCGAGGGAAAGGGGTCAGCTCCAGCGCTTGGCGAGCTTCTGGCTGGTCGCATCCGCATCCTGAGTGGCGGCGCCCTGATAGCCGGTGATGGAATCTGCCACGAACGGATTGTCCTGACGCTCCTGACCGAAGGTCGAGAGGGGGCCGTGTCCCGGCACGAACCGCATTTGGTTGCCCAGTGGCCAGAGCTTGCCCGTGATGGAGTCGATCAGCTGTTGATGATTGCCGCGCGGAAAATCTGTCCGTCCGATGGAGCCGCGGAACAGCACATCGCCGACAAAGGCCACCGCGCCTGCCTTGTTGTAGATCACGACGTGGCCGGGCGTGTGGCCGGGGCAGTGTGCGACGCCGAACGTGTTGCCGGCCAGTTCCAGTTCGTCCCCGTCATGCAGGTAGCGATCCGGTTTAACATTGCGACCATCGGTGATGCCGTATTTTGCGCCCTGCGCCTCCAACTCGTCCAGCAGCCACTGATCATCCTCATGCGGCCCGATGATCTGGCAGCCTGTGCGTTCGGACACCTCTGTTGCCGCGCCGGCATGGTCCAGATGGCCATGCGTCAGCCACACGCCCACAATCTTCACGCCGAACTGCTCTGCTGCGCCCATCAGCTTGTCCACTTCGCCGCCGGGATCGATGAACACGCCTTCCATGGTCTCTGTGGACCAGATCATGGAGGTGTTCTGCTGCAGAGGCGTCACCGGAATAATGCGGATTTCGAGCTTTGGCTGAGGGGCTTGGTCTGTCATGCGTCCAGAAATAGCGATCCGCAGGGCATTCGTGAAGGTGTAACCGTGCTTTCCCTTGCGCCGGGCTTTGGTTTAGATGTGTTAACGAGCAAACGAGACGGAGACTGCCCATGCGCATGCCGCGCCACGCCTATGGCCACAAGACCCGCAGCAGCGGTTTTGGCGGATTGTTGCGCAGCCGGTTCAGCCTGATCCTGGTCGGTCTGTTTCTGGTGTTCCTCTATTGGCAGGCCAATCAGAGCGAAGTGCCTTTCACCGGGCGCAAACAGCTGAACACGGTCTCGATCGAGAAAGAAGTCCAGCTGGGCCAGCAATCCTATCTCCAGATCCTGAATCAGGAGCAGGACAGGGGCAACGAAGTATTCTGCGCATCCGGCACGGTCTGTGCGGGAGAGGCGGCAGAGTATACTCAGGCCGTTCGCGACATCGGCCTGCGCCTTCAGGCTGCAGCGATTGAGCTTGAGCAGGATCTGTTGCGACAGGGCGCATCCTTCACGCCCGTCGCGGACCAGTTCGACTGGACCTATTACGTTGTGGACTCCGACACGCCGAATGCCTTCTGCCTGCCCGGCGGATATGTGGCGATCTATACCGGCATTCTGGACGTGACCGGCAATTATGATGGCGCGGTCAGCACAGCCGACATTGAAGACCTCGACAAGCTGGCCGTTGTCATGGGGCATGAGATTGGCCACGCGCTGGCCCATCATGGCGCAGAGCGTGTCAGCCAGCAGCGTGTCGTTCAGTTCGGCCAGATTGCGGTTGGCGTGGGCCTTGGTGACATGGACGCCTCGCAACAGCGGGCCATCATGCAGGCCTTCGGCGTTGCGGCGCAGGGCGGCATGCTGGCCTATTCGCGCCAGCACGAAACGGAAGCAGACAAGATCGGTCTCGATCTGCTGGTGAGGGCCTGTTACGATCCGCGTGAAGCGCCGGAGCTCTGGGAGCGTATGGGGCAGATTGGCGGGGGCCAGCGCCCGCCGGAATGGATGTCCACGCACCCGGCTTCGGAAACCCGCGCCGAGAATTTCCGCCAGTGGATGCCGGACGCAATCGCGGAATATGAGCGCCGCTGCGGGCCGCTCAGCTAGGCGTTTTCATCACCGCGCAGCTGGTCAATGATCGCATCGCGCCAGCTTTCCGGCATCAGGAACAGCGTCCATGCGCCGGCTTCGTAATGGGCCCGGCGCCAGATATCGAGCGGATTGAACCCGCCTCTGGGACACGCGCCATACGCCTTTGCCTGATTGCCGGGATGGCTCGCATAAACCGCCTTTGCGCGCAGGACGTGCATGCAATTCGAGATGAAGACGATCTTGCCGTTCTCTGCGGTACTGGTCGTGTTGGCGAGATTTTCGAGGCCGGAAATCGTGTCCCGGCTTTCGACATCCGCACTGACTTTCTCAGCCTGGCCAGACCGGCGCGCTGCGAGCAGCGCCATCTCCTGGCTGCCGAGGCGCCCTTCCTGAGGCCGGTGTCCGCCAACGACGAGAAGCCGGTCCAGCTTGCCAGCGTTCAGCAGCGCAACGCCCTTGTCGATACGGGCGGACGCGTCGGCCGCATTGTCGGTATAGAAAATGATGCCCCGACCGCCGGAAAGCTTGCCAGTCTGGTCTGAGAGGCGGGTCACGCCCCAGAACAACAGCGTCGCGACAAGGTCGGCGACGACCAGCCAGATCAACAAGGTTCGAATGCGGTGAATCACAGGCGCTATAATCACCAACTCGTCGTGCGCCGCTAGAGCCGATGTGCAACATCTGCTTCAAATTTGCAGTGTCAGCCTGCCTCCGGCGAAACGTCCAGCGCAGCGAGATAATCCAGCACGGGTGTCGTTAGTTGATCGGGCAGATCATCCAGCGCAAACCAGCCCCAGCCGCCATGCTTCTCCGGTTCCATGACACGTGGGTCGCCCGACACGATCCGCGCAGAATAGACCGGCGCGACCCAATGCCGACCATCGCCCTTGTCGATGGTTTCCGCGATGCAGGCGAGACCGGTCAGCTCGATCTGGATGCCGAGTTCTTCCTCTATCTCGCGGCGTGCTGTGTCTTCTGCCCGTTCGCCGAAATCTATCTTGCCGCCCGGCAAGCCCCATGCGCCGGCTTCGGGCTCTTTCAGGCGCTGGATCAGGAGAAGGCGGCCTGAGCCGTCGCGAATAGCGGCGCCGCAGCCAGCGCCCGGCAGGGAAGAAGAATCAGTCATGCCAACCAGTTTAACAGCAGGATGCCGCCGCCTGCAGCGTGAACCTGTTTTGGATATGATTCGGAACGGAGTATCGTGACGTCGGGAACCATCGAGAGGGGATGAACCAATGGCAAAAGTGATCGGGTTGGGCGGGCTGTTTTTCCTGTGCAAGGACGTCGACGCTACACGGGAATGGTACACACGCGTTCTTGGAATCCAGATTGATGATTACGGCGGGTCCAGCTTCTCGCAGGCCGATGCCGCGGCGCAATTCCCGCAAGGCGCCCGCACCATCTGGGCCCCGTTCAAGGAGGAAAGCGACTATTTCAAACCGTCCGAAAGCGACTTCATGATGAATTTGATGGTCGATGACCTCGACGGCATGATGGCGCGCATCCAGGAGGCGGGTGTGTCGCTGGAAGGTGAGCCGATGATCGAAAGCTATGGCAAGTTTGCCTGGGTGATGGATCCGGACGGTCGCAAGATCGAGCTCTGGCAGCCGATCGAATCCGAACCCGCCGTCTGACGGATCAGAACCAGCCCGCGACCTTGTCCCACGGCACGAACAGCAACGTGATGGTCAGAGCAGCCGTCGTGGCGGCGAACCCGGCCAGCATCACTGCGCCATCGCGGGCAACCAGGCCGAGGCCAAACAGGGTAATGGCAATTCCCGGCGCTGCCACGGCGAAGGGCACCAGCTCCAACGGGATCATCAGGATCGCAAGGACGGAGACTGCAATCGCGGCCAGATAGGTCGCTGTTGTTCCAGTCGCCCAGGAAAGCCGTTCGGTAATCATCCGGTCCACGCGTTTCAGCCATGGCTTCACGCGGTCTTCGGCCTGTTCGAGTTTTTCCGTTTCGATGGATCGATCCTGAACGAAGGACGGCATCCAGATATGTTTCGCCCCGAACAGTATCTGCAGGCTGAAGAGAAGGATCACGAGGCCGACAATGGCCGGCAGACCCGGTATGCCGCCAATCGGGGGCAGGACGACCAGCAGGCCGAGTAGTGTGATGATTGGTCCGAACGAGCGTTGCCCGAACATGTCGAGCAGGTCGCCAATGGAAACGTCTCCATCATCGCCCTCTTCGATGGCGGTTTCGAGAACGTTTTCGAGCGGATCACTTTGTGATGCAGTCATGTCCTTCCTCACGCTTGCGGACTGAACGCGCAAGTGCGGGATCGGTTCTCATGGCGCAAAAAAATGGCCGCCCGGCGAAACACCAGAGCGGCCCGAGGAGAGGACTGCTAAGTCAGTCTGGCGCGTTAGCGCGCAGATTTCTTGCACGACTCGATGTCGTCGGCTTCCAGTTCGGAATTTTCGTTGCCGTAGGAAACGATCACGCCAGCCTTCTTCGCGATTTTCTTGCAGTCGCGAACAGAGGCTTTCTTGCGGTCGAGGTCGCCCTTGCAGACAGTGCCTTCGCACAGCCAGACAGTGCCGATGGCAACAACTTGGCCGTCTTCAACCGGTTCGGCGGTTTCGAAGGTGAATGTGGTGGCGAAAGCAGGGGCGCTGAGCGCGAGGAAAGCGGCTGCAGTCAGAGCTGAGCGGATCATGGGAGGAAACCTTTCGGTACGTGGACTTTGGAAACGGTGCCGGACCCTAAGTGTCCGTACCGTCCCCATAGCGATTGCTGACGAAAACGTCAATCATTCAGCCTTCCTAAGTTCAGCTAGCCGTCGATATCGGCCACCAGGCGCGGAGCGAGGTCGGATTTGGCCATGTAGGCTTCCGTCAGGCTGGGATGGTCGATCTTGTTCACAGCCTCGGCGACAACGCGCGACACACAATGGTCGTCGACACGCGGTGCGCTCGACACCGGCAAATCATAGCGACAGAGAGAAACAGCCTGATCCTCAACGGAATCAAGGACTGAGGCCACGCCGGAGCGGGTGTGCAGTGCGCTGTTATCATACTGGATTTCAGCTGAAACAGATTGCGCCGGATCGGCCATTGCAGGCGCGGCCCAAGCGATTCCGGCAAGCAGCGCGGCGGTTGTAAGCAGGGAGAGACGGGAAGATGGCATGGGAGGAAACCTTCTTTCTATTGCGGCCGGTGGTGACCGTGTACCCAAACTATAATCACTGAACGAAAAGTCAATTGTTCAATGATTATTTTTTTGTGCCTTTCCTGCCGTGGCGGCACAAATTGCCGAGCCGCATCGGTGCGTTATTCTCTGTGGTGGAAACGAGATCGCCAGATGCGACCGCCGAGGAGAGGACACCGGACCCATGGATTTCAACATCCCGCAGGACATTGCCGACTATCTGAACGTGCTGGACCAGTTCATCGAAGACGAGATTCGTCCGCTGGAGCAGCAGGACGACAATATTCGCTTCTTCGACCACCGGCGCGAATGGGCACGGACGGATTTCGACAATGGCGGTCTGCCGCGCCCGGAATGGGAGGAATTGCTCAGGGAAGCCAAGCGCCGCGCCGACAAGGCAGGGCACCTTCGTTATGCGCTGCCGAAGGAGTTTGGCGGGCAGGACGGTTCCAATCTCGGCATGGCCATCATCCGGGAGCATTTCGCGAAACAGGGCCTTGGCCTGCACAATGATCTTCAGAACGAGCACTCCATCGTCGGCAATTTCCCGCAGATCCTGATGTTGCGGGATTTCGCCCGGCCGGATCAGAAACATTTGGCGGAGGATGCTCTGAACGGAAAGTTCATCGCCTGTTTCGGCCTGACCGAGCCAGACCACGGCTCGGATGCCACGCATATGGAGACGCGGGCCGTGCGCCAGAAACGCGATGGCAAGGATGGCTGGCTGATCAATGGCGAGAAGATGTGGATCACCGGTATGCACGTCGCCACGCACATCATGCTGTTCTGCCGGACCAGCGGAGAGGATGGCGACGCAAAGGGGATCACCTGCCTGCTGATCCCGGCGCGGGATCCGGGCGTGATCATCGAAGAATACATGTGGACGTTCAACATGCCGACGGACCATCCGCGCCTGACCATCAAGGATGTTTGGGTGCCGGAAGATGCGGTCTTCGGCCCACCGGAAGGTGGGCTCGCCCTGGCGCAGCACTTCGTCCACGAGAACCGCATTCGCCAGGCCGCGAGTTCTGTTGGCGCGGCGATGTATTGTATCAATGAAAGCGTGCAGTACGCGCGCGAGCGCAAGCCGTTCGGCAAGGCACTGGCCACCAATCAGGCGATCCAGTTCCCGCTGGTTGAACTGGCCACCGAAGCCGAAATGCTGCGCCTGCTGATCTTCAAGACGGCGTGGGAAATGGACCAGATGTCAAAGCCGGAAGTGGCGATCCACCTCTCCGACAAGGTGTCGATGTGCAACTACCGGGCAAACCGGCTCTGCTGCAACGCGGCCGACCGGGCGATGCAGGTGCATGGCGGCATGGGCTATTCCCGCCACAAGCCGTTCGAGCACATTTACCGCCACCACCGCCGCTACCGTATTACGGAGGGCTCGGAAGAGATCCAGATGCGCAAGGTCGGCGGCCACCTGTTCGGCTTCATGGGCCCCAACAAGCACGGTCAGGCCAAAGGCGAGAAAGACGCCAAAGGCAAAAGCACCGAGCCAACGGACTTTGCGGTGCGGTAAATTCCTCAGTGCTTGAAGCACTCCTTACGATGCCACTCCAAAAAGGCTGGATGAGGGCGTTGCTTAGGGTCAGACGGAACGCTTGCTTTCCGGGTTGGGGACATCATGCTCCATACTCGGTCGGCATCGTTCACTTGCCTAGAAACCTGAATGTCATAATCATTCGAAAGAGTAATCAGGCCACGATCAAACATCCAATGAATGGTGCCTGATAAGGCGATGCCATTCTGGATATGGTCCGGTCCGTCACGCTCAACTGGCTTGATATGTGCCGCCTGCACCTCGGCCCTGCCTTTGCCGTTGATAAACTGCATTCCGGTAAAAGCGCATCTTTTGTCATATGCGTGAATTACCGAATTTCTGAATATCTTTTTACGGACGGGGCGCGTGATGATTTGCTGAAATCGTTCGCGTTCTTCCTCGAAGACAAACGGTACTGGACCTTCCCGAAAGCCATCATGAGGGAGGTTCTCATCGTCTTCGTCAAACCTTGGAAGCTCCTCACTAAGGGGATTGCCCTTGTAACAAATTCTATAGAAGTCTTCGTCCGATATCTCCCGTACGGCGGACTGTGCGTAGCCTGTCGGCTTGTTTGTTCCAGTGGCCAGTCGGGACTCCATAAACTCGGTGCCTTTTCGATAGGGAACGAATTTCTCAAAGCCTAAATAGCTGCCACGCTCCATATAAGCGAAAAATAGGCCTTCCTGATTTGGGTCGGGTAGTATGTGTGTGACTTTTGCGATGGCGTTGTAACCAGAAGAGCCCTTACCTCCGCTAAGCTCATTGTAGACAATCCAGTCTCCGACTGTTTGCTCTAACGTGCGCAGATATCGCGCTGGGAAATGATACCTTTCATGGGGGAGGTCATCATAAATAGAGCCCGGTCTATGCAGAAATACGCCCTTGGCCATTTGAGCCTTCCCTAATGAATCAACAGGGTGACAGTTTGGCTAGGGAATCCCAAAGATCAATCTCTGCTAATTTTCCCCTCCTGCGCGAATGGTTAATGATCGCGTAACTATCATTAGGCATTTCTCGTCCGATCCAGTTTACATCAGGCGGGAAAGGGAGACGCGGCATGTCTCTGCTCGAACGGGTAATTCGCGGCCATAGGTGTCGCTCGACGCATCATTATATCGCGATGGACGCGCTGTCCCTGATCGCTTCGGATGAGGCGGACAAGTGGAAGGATCTATTCCTCGTCCATCACGAGCACCTGCTGGAAGGGGCCAAGGCGCCGGATTCCAAGTTCAAGGATTTTCGGAACCACGTCCTGCACATTTCCGAAGGGGAGTGGGGCGGCGCGCCGGGCAAGGCGATGGAATGGTATGCCACCGCCGTCGATCATTTGCGCCGCAAGCAGTGGAGCAAGGCCGCATATGCGCTGGGCGTGCTTAGCCACTATTATGCCGACCCGATCCAACCCTTCCACACGGGTCAAACCGAGGAAGAGGGCACGATGCACCGCGCCGTCGAGTGGAGCATTGCAAAATCCCGTGACAAGATTGATGCGCGTATTGAAACGCTTGGCTATCCCGACGTGCCTGTCCCTGAAGGTGCGGGCTTCATAGCGGACATGGTGCGCAATGGCGCGCGCCTGTCACATCCGCACTATCAGACTTTCATCGACCATTACGACCTGGACGTTGGCGTGAAGGACCCGCCCGCCGGGCTCGACGAGACCATGTTCGATGCGATCGTGGAACTGGTCGCCTATGCCACGGCTGGTTTCGGCGCGATCATTTCCCGCGCCATCGAGGAAGCAGCTGTCAGTGCACCGAAGACCAATCTGACGCTTCAGGGCTATATCGAGACACTGGATATTCCGATCCGCTGGGTCACCGCGAAACTGTCGGATGCCGCCGACAAGCGCACAGTCACGCGCATGTACAAGGAATTCCAGAAGACCGGTAAAGTGATCCGCACGCTGCCGGATGACGACAAGGAAATCCGCAAGATGCACGCCAAGCAGGTTTTGCGCGTGCCGCTCAAGCAGCTCGACAAGCAGGAAATCGGTCCAATCGGCTCGAAGAACAAGGCCGTGGAAGAGCGCCTGCTGCATGAGCTGATTGCCGAGGAAGAAGCAGAGACTGTCGAGACGATTGAAACTGCTGTGGAAGAGGCAGAGATTGTTGAGGCTGTCGCTGAGCCGGAAATCGCTGAAGACGAACCGGTAGAAGCCGCAGAAACACTTGCCCCCCGGAAAGAGGCGCCCCCCAAGGCCGAGGAAGTCCTGTTCGAGCCTGAGCCCGAGACCGAAGCCCAGCCTGAGCCTGTCACGGCGAAAGCCGAGCCAGAGGATCTGGGCGAAGAATCCGGCGATATTGCCCGACGCAGTCGCATCACACGGGAATCTCCCGTGGTGGAGGCACCCAGCATCGGCAAGAAGACGGCCAAGCGTCTCGGACGCGCGGGCATCACCACCGTTGGTGACCTGCTTGATTGCGATACGGAGGAAACCGTCTTCCAGGTCGACGTCGCCTATATCGACGTAGACACGCTGAATGACTGGAAAGACCAGACGATCCTGATGATGGAAGTGCCGGGCCTGCGGGTGCACGACGCCCAGATCCTTGTCGGCGCGGGAATCCGCAACCGCAAGGAACTGGCCGAAGCGCCGGCGCGGACCCTGTTCATGCTGGCCAGCGAGTTCCTGCAAACTCCGCAGGGCGACCGCGTGATCCGCGATGACGACTACCTCGCAGAGGAAGAAGTCGAGGAATGGATCGAAATGGCGAAGACCGGCTAGGGGCGATTCCTGCTGGCTTCCCCTGAGCGCCGCTTTGGCTAAAGCCGCTCGAACTCAGCCGTGAAGTGGCGCATCATTGGCGGTTCTTTCACGATCTTCAGGCCCTTGATGTCGTCCTTGCGTTTGGCGAGTTCCTCGAACACTTCGACGATATAGTCCGCATGCGACTGGGTGTAGACACGGCGCGGCATGGCGAGGCGGACAAGGTCCATGCGGGCCGGTTCTTCGCTGCCGTCCGGTTTGCGGCCGAACATGACCGTGCCGATTTCACAGCCGCGAATACCGCCTTCTTCATAAAGCGCGCAGGCGAGTGCATGGCCCGGATATTCCAGCGGTGGGATGTGCGGCAGCCATTCGCGTGCGTCCACAAACACGGCGTGCCCGCCCGCCGGCTTCATCACCGGTACGCCCAGTGCGTCCAGCCGTTCGGCGATGTAGGCATTGGTCCGTACCCGGTAGCGTAGATAGTCCTCGTCCACGATTTCGGTCAGGCCCTGCGCGATGGCATCAAGGTCGCGCCCGGCGAGGCCGCCATAAGTGGGGAAGCCTTCGGTCTGGATCAGGCGTGTGCGTGCCTGTTCGGCCAGTGCGTCATCATTCAAGGCAAGCCAGCCGCCGATATTCGCAAAGGCATCCTTCTTGGCGCTCATCGTCATGCCGTCGGCGACGGCAAAGGTGTCGCGCACAATTTCCTTGATCGAGCGGTCTTGCTGGCCATCCTCGCGCAGCTTGATGAACCAGGCATTCTCCGCAAACCGGCAGCCATCAATGAAGAACGGCTTGCCATGCTGGTGTGCGATTTCTGCTGCGCCTCGAATGTTGGCGAGGCTGACAGGTTGTCCGCCGCCGGCATTGTTGGTGATCGTCATCATCACACAAGGCACGGCGTCGCCACGCTCGTCCATCAGGCGGGCGAGGGCCTCCAGATCCATGTTGCCTTTGAAGGGATGGTCAAGCGACGGGATTTTGCCTTCGGCGATTGGCAGGTCCAGCGCCTCCGCGCCTGCCGCTTCGATATTGCCGCGCGTCGTGTCGAAATGCGTGTTCGACGGGATCACATGGCCGGGCTTGGCGATCAGGGAAAACAGGAGGTGTTCCGCCGCGCGGCCCTGGTGCGCAGGGATGATGTGCTTGAAATCCATCAGATCACGCACAGCCGCTTCAAACCGGTAGAAGCTCGGCGCACCTGCATAGCTTTCATCGCCTGTCATGACGGCGCCCCACTGCGCGGCGCTCATGGCGGAAGTGCCGCTATCGGTCAGCAGGTCGATCAACACATCGTCTGAGTGCAGCTTGAAAAGGTTGTAACCCGCCTCGGCGAGCAGCCGCTCGCGCTCCTCGCGCGTCGTCATGCGGATCGGCTCAACCGATTTGATGCGGAAAGGTTCGATGATGGTCTTCATGGGGCACTCCTGGCTCTGACGTCCTGAGGGAGTGCCGGTCTCGGCGCACACACAGGACTTATCCTGCGCCGCGGTTGCCTCGTCTTCGTGACGCGACCGCGCTCAGCGCCTGTTGTGAGACCTGTCGATTACCATCAATCGCCAGCAGCTGGCAAGCGCATCAGAGCCCGCGAGGGGAGAGGCCTGCCGCGGTGTAGATCGCGTCGATGGCGGTCATGTTGGCAAGTGCATCTGCGCCGCCCGTCAGGGGGGCTGCGCGGCCCGCCAGCACATCCATTACATGGTCCAGCTGGTGTTCGTAGGTGATCTTGCCGTCCACCGTTTCGAGGGTTTCCTTGCCACCCTGCCGGATGCTGATCTGATGGCCTCTGTGCGGATGAACGGGGTTGAGCAGAGAAATGCAGCCATTCGTGCACTCAACCTCCAGCAGGATTTTGCGGTCGATACCCTCCGCCATGTTGCACTCAAGGCTGGCCGACGCGCCGCCGGCAAAGCCGAGATTGGCGGTCATGCGAAGGTCGACACCGGGGCGTTCGCAGAGCGCTTCTGCCGAGAGGATATCCGGCTCGGCGCCGGTGAGGGTCCGGATCATGTGAAGCGAATAGCATCCCAGATCCATCATGGCGCCGCCCCCGACAGACAATGTGTGGCGCAACTCTCCGTCGCGATAAGGGATGGTGACGTTGAACACGGCGTGCAGTGTCTTGACCTCGCCGAGTTCTCCGCCTCTTACAACATCCAGAACGCGTTGGAATGCCGGATGAAAGCGATAGTGAAACGCTTCGATCAGCGGCTTGCCTGCCTTGTGTGACGCTTCAACCATGCGCGCTGCTTCTTCGGCATTCATCGCGAACGGCTTTTCACACAAGACGGCTTTCCCGGCCTCCAGCGCTGCGATCGACAGGTCCGCGTGGCGATGCGGGGGCAGGGCGTTGTAGATCAGGTCCAGATCATCGCGGCGGACGAGGGCCTCATAATCGGTTTCGACATTGGGAATGCCATGTTCCTCGGCATAGGCGCGGGCCTTGTCTCCATCGCGCGCGGCGACGGCGTGGACCGTGCAGTCATCGCGGTTTGCGGCGGGTTCAATGATGGCTTTGGGGCCGATCTTGGCGGCGCCGAGAATGCCGATGCGGATCATGGCTGCTCCTTGGGAGGTCTGGAGGTGAACTGAAAGGTAAACGAATCAGGACGGTTTGTTTACCCGGCCCTAACGCGTCTTAACGCTCTTGGCAGGGTTTGGGCGACACAAAGCCAGATAAGGTAACGAAGCGGTAAGCACAAACAGCGTTAATGGGAATTCCATCGGTGTTAACCCTGCCGGAGCATTGCCGCACATGCTGAACCAGATCACTTCCCATATTGCTCGCCAAAACGAGCTGGCTGAAGACACGGCCAGGACCGCACTGGGCATCGTCCTGAATGCGGCCGAGCGTCAGGATTCTCCCTTCGCCACCGCCATGTTCAAGACTGTTCCGGGGGCGCGTGCCCTTTCGGCTCGTACCGGCAGCGCTATCGGCGCGCCGACGGGGGCAATTGCCCGCCTGATCGAGCAGACCCCTGGGGGCAAGCGCGTTGTCGCCCAATCCATGATCACCGAGCTGCACAAGATCGGTCTGGACCACAAGGCGATCGGCCAGCTGTTGCCGTGCATTTCCAGCTATATGGACGAGCATCACGGCCTCGTCGGCTTCGGGCATCTCGGAGACCTGATCGGCTCCGACCTCGACGCAGTTGCTGCGGCGGCGCAGGCGGCCTGATCCAGCCTAAATCCTGAAAGAAGCCGCCCTCCGGGGCGGTTTTTTTGTGCCTTGCGCTGTTTGCGGTGAACCAAATGCGACGTGGAACGTACAGAAAGGACCTTGCAGCAGACTCCCCTGACTTACCCTCGTCAGTTGCTGCAAGGGTTTTCCATTGCGGGCCGGATCGGTTTCCCCCTCTCTTCCCCCCTGCCGATCTGGCCCTTTTCTTTTGGCTGCAGCCTGTCTAAGTGCTGCGATCAGAACAGAAAAAGGGGCTTGGAGACATGCAGGACAGCAAGAGTGTGAGACGGGACGAGCAACTGGCTCTGGACCTGATGGCGGCCATTCGTGCGGACGCCGAAGCTGCCTGCGCGCCAAACGCTGTCGAAATGGTCTCTGTGACGTTTGATGTGTCCTCCGCCGCGGCGGAATCGGCAGACATCCAGTTCGAGCCGCGCATTGACCGGCGCACCCGCACCGTTCTGTTCACCGGCGGCATGGCGCGACAAGGCGATCAGCCTGTCATGAAGGCCACTGCCGTTTATCGCATCCTGCCTGAAGGCTGAGCGGTCAGTCCGGCGCGCGGGCAAAACCTTCGAATTGATCCGGCATGTCCACGGCCGTGTCTGCTCTCAGGCGTGGCAGCGCTTCGGGATGTTCGGCCTGGAGCCACTCGATCATCTGTTCCCGGATCAGGCAACGCAGGTCCCACGCCTTTGGCGAGGTGCTGGCCGATGCAAGGCCCCGCACAGTGACCGACGAGCCCGACGCCTCGGTAACCTGCAGGTTCACAACGTCTCCATCCCAGAGCGGCGTTGATTTGCAAATCTCTTCCAGCTTTTCCCGCATCTTGCTGATCGGCGCATGATAATCCACGGTCCAGAAAATCGGGCCGATGATCGAAGCGCTTTTCCGGGTCCAGTTCTGGAACGGTTTCTCGATGAAATAGGAGAGGGGCACCACCAGCCGTCGCCAGTCCCAGATCTTGATTACCACGTAGAACAGGCCGATTTCCTCGATCCAGCCCCATTCTCCCTCCACCACGACGGCATCGTCCAAACGGATGGGTTGGGTAAAGGCAATCTGTAGCCCTGCGATCAGGTTGCTGAGCACAGGCCGCGCCGCCAGGCCGATGGCGATTCCTGCGATCCCGGCAGACGCAAACAGGCTGACGCCGATCTGCTTCACGCCCGGAATGACGGTGAGGGCTGCTGCGATGGTGACGATGCCCGCAATGACGATCCAGACGCGACGAACCACGTCCAGCCGTGTCGCGGATTTTCGCGCTTCCAGATTGTCTGCCGCGTCGAGGTGTAATCCGGCGAGGCGGCGTTTGATCAGGGCGTCGACAATGGTGCCGACCAGCCACCCCAGAGCAAGAATGAACAAGACTCCCGACGTGATTTCGGCGATAGATTCCACGCGCTCGTCGGTGAGGAATTCGTCCGGAATGTAGTCGGGCAGGTAGGGCGCAAGGAAAACCAGCGCCACACCGCACACCAGGAAGAGCAGGGGCGGGCGAAAACGCTTCAGCCAGCGTGTCTTGGCTCGGGCATCAATTTTCGTCCTGATACGCTTACCCTCTTGATTGGCTTCAATACGTACGTGTCAGCGTCTCAGAGGTTTCATCGGTTCAGCAAGCCAGCCAGCCGGGATCGCACGCAAACCTGCGTGCATGCGGCCCGGCTGGGCAAGTCTTGCTGAAGATGCGGGCAGCCTATTTGACGCGCTCGACCCTGAAGGCGAGGCCGCCATCCAGCTTCATCTTGTAGCTGCCCAGTGCGGCTTCATAGATTTGCGCTTCGGACTGGCTGTTGTTACGAACCGCCTTTGAATCGGTCTGGCGCCAGACCTGTCCGTTTTCGAGATAGACGATCAGGCTGCCGCGTCCGCCGCGAATGGATTGCACGGGCTGCGTCACTTCCGTCAGATTGCCGTCCTCGCCGGATTTGCCGAGCACAATCGAGGGCAGGGACGGGATGGAGAAACCGAAGGAATCCTTCTGGACCTGTTCGACTTCCTTGCGCGTGACCGTGGTGACCTCGCCAGCCTCTTCGGCGGCCTGCAGGCGACCAACGGCGGCATCATAGCAGGCAAGGCGGTCCGCATCGGTTTCGATCGCGGTGCAGGCATAGACGTCCTCGGTGGAGATTTCCTCCGCCATCGCCGGTGCGCCCAGCGCAAGAATCATTCCTGTGATGCACCAAATGCGGGTCATTTCTCTCACCTCATGTCACTCAACCGGCACGAAGGCTTTGCAAATCCCTCGCGGTCTGGCAGCACTGTGGCAAATCGTGCGAAAGCCGAAAAGAGTTTGGAGACATAAAAACAATGAAGCTGAATGCGTTGATCGGCGGCGGCATGGCCGCTGCGCTCGCCCTGACCCTTGCCGCCTGTGGGGGCGGTGGCAATTCCGGGAGCGAGGATGTGCCGACGCTGCGGCGAGGAATTTCGGCCAAGGTCGACACGCTTGATCCGCACAAGTCTTCCGCCCAGTGGGAAAACATCGTCATCGGCGACATGTTCATCGGCCTCACCACCGATGGCCCGGACGCGCGCCCGCAGCCAGGCATGGCCACGCATTGGGAAACCAGCGAGGACGGTCTCGTCTGGACCTTCCATCTTGGCGACTACAACTGGTCAGACGGCACACCCGTCACGGCAAACGACTTCGTGTTCGCGCTGCGCCGTATTCAGGCCCCGGAAGTTGCCTCGCAATATGCCTCGCTGCTCTACCTGATCAAGAATGCTGCCAAGGTGAACACCACCGAATTGCCGCCGGAAGAGCTCGGCGTGCGTGCGATTGACGACAAGACGCTTGAGATCACGCTGGAATATCCTGCGCCATACCTGCCGGGCTTGTTGTCCCACTACACGACCTATCCAGTGCCAAGCCAGGCTATCGAAACCTATGGCGATGCGTGGATCCAGCCGGACAATATTGTGGTGAACGGCCCGTACAAGCTCGTCTACTGGCGCACGGGCGACCAGCTCGTCGCCGACAAGAACCCGACCGGGTTCGGTGCGGATCAAGCCTGTTTCGGCCGGGTCGTCTATTTCGAACTGGAAGACCTGACCGCAGTCGAAAACAAGATCCAGGCAGGCGAACTGGACATCAACAATGCCTTTGATGGCGCGCGAGCCGAGGAAATCGAAGCAAAGCTTCCGGGCTGGCCGCGCACGACGCCGGCCCTGATCACCACCTATTGGAGCTTCAACACACAGGTTGCTCCTTTTGACGATGTGCGTGTCCGCGAAGCGCTAGCGATGGCACTGGACCGGGAGTTCATGGTCAAGAACGTGCTGACGCCCGGATATGTGCCGGCCTATTCCTTCGTGCCACCCGGCATCGATAATTATGCCGCCGAGCGTCCGCAGGTGGACTGGCAGGACATGCCGCGTGCTGAACGGCTGGCCGAGGCGCGGAGTCTTCTGGAGGCGGCCGGGTACGGACCAAACAACCCGCTGAGTTTCGAGTTCATTCACCGCTCCACCGATGACAACCCCAAGGTTGCCCCGGTCGCTCAGGCAAACTGGGCGGAGATTGCGGACTGGGTCGATCCGGTGATTGTGAAACAGGACACCAAGGTCCTGTATGCGCGCCTGCGCCAGTCAGACTTCGAAGTCTCGGACGCGGCATGGGTGGCGGATTTCGACGACCCGATCAATTTCCTCTACCTGCTCGATTCCGACACCGGCCAGCAGAATTATGGCGATTACTCCAATCCGGAGTATGATGCCCTTCTGCAGCAATCCAATCGCGAGCTGGATCTTGAAAAGCGCGCTGAAATCTTCACGGAAGCCGAGCGTCTGATGCTGGAGGAGTATCCCATCACGCCGATGTGGTTCCAGGTCACCAAGAATTTGGTCGACCCCACGCTGACTGGCTATGAAGACAATGCCAAGGACCAGCATCGGTCACGCTTCATGTGCCGGGATGGTCTGGGCACCAGCGAGTAGGGCAACAGGACGGGGGGTCTTGGGATGGAACATGAGATGGAAGCGGCAGGCCTTGCCTCTGGCAGCGGCCTGTCCACGGGGGACCATCACCCGGTAAAATCCGGTCTGCCCTGCGCCAATTGCGGAGAGATTGTCGAAGACAGGTTCTGTACGACCTGTGGGCAGTTGGCGTCTGACTTCCATCGCCCCGTCTGGGATCTGGTCATGAGCAGCCTGGCCGACACGTTCGCCCTTGATGGGCGTTTGTGGCGGTCTCTGCCGCTGCTGTTCTTTCGTCCGGGACGGATGACGCGCAATTATCTGGAAGGCAAACGGGCGCGCTATGTGCCGCCATTCCGGATGTTCCTGCTGGCGTCGGTGGTGTTCTTCCTCACCCTGTTCACGCTGGGCGACCAGCTCGGCTGGTACCATACGTTCAAGATCAACGACATGCTGGAGGAGGGGCTTGATCTTGGCCTCGATGAAGGGGGCGCCCCGACCCCCATCGTGTCTGAAGACCGGCTGGCAGAGATTCGCGAACAGCTCGACAGCGCGGATCTGGATGAGGAGGAGCGGCTGGAACTGCAGCAGATCCTCAATGATACCCAGCACGGCATCACCGTGCAGCGAATCCTGCAGGATGACGGCCGGATCAATCGCGACGCGCTGTATGATGAGGTGAATGCCCGCCTGGATCCGGACGCGACTATCGAACAGCGCCAGCAGGCATGGCGCGCTGCAGACCACGCCGCCACGGTCTACGAGAATCAGGACCGCTACGGCGCCCGCATCCGCGAATGGGCACCGCGCTTCAGCCTGATGTTCATGCCGATTCTCGCGCTCATGCTGACACTACTCTACGCCTGGCACCGAAGCCGCTACATCTATGACCATGTGATCACGGCGCTGCACGTGCAGACCTTCATCTACATGACGTCCACGGTTTTCCTGGTCTTGGCAGCGATCCAGCCATCATTGACGGGCTGGTTGGTCCTGTTCGGCAATTTGGCGCTGGTTGTGTATCTCTACAAGCAGTTGCGGGTGACCTATGGCACCGGCCGGTTCATGGCGATGATGAGAACATTCATCCTGCTTATCTCCAGTTTTATCGTGCTCGTGATCCTGTTGGGCCTGCTGATCGCCGTGTCGTTCGCACTCACCTGACCGCCCATGCGTGGGAAAGGTTCATTCAACCTACAAGATTCTAGCGGTCGACCGCCCGCAAACGCCGGATTGGCCGCAAATTGCCCAATGATTGGGCGGTCTTGATCAGTAATGTTTGTGACGGTTTGGGCATATTTTCGGCTTTGCACAGCGGAATTGGGACAATCATGCTCGAAATGACCCCAAAAGGTGATGCGTTTCTGTCACACCATTGTCATTTCACCTAAAAGCACCGCTGCATCCGATTGACTATCAGCAGCTCACATTTCTTACTGCCTCGTAAGACTTGGTCTAAGGGGGCCAGGTTTGCCCGTCGTGAGACACGGGCATTTTCAAAATAATTCCATTCGGAGGTTCAGGTGAGCGAACTTAACTTGAAGACACGCCTTCTGGCGTCGTCGGTTTTTGCGGGGGCTGCACTTGCTGCGGCTGCTGTGATGCCGGCTTACGCGCAAGAAGATGAAGTCATCGCAGTAACAGATGCCGGCGACGAAGAAGCCGCTGTCCAGCAAACCATCGTTGTTACGGGGTCCCTGATCCCGCAAAGCGGCAACCTGGTTGAAACCAGCCCGGTCACGTCGCTCGGCTCCGCAGACTTCGACGTCCGCGGTGTTGTTCGTGCAGAAGACATGATCAACTCCCTGCCACAAGCGTTCGGCGCTCAGGGCTCCAACCTGGCCAACGGTTCGACCGGTACGTCTTCGGTCAACCTTCGCGGTCTGGGTGCATCCCGTACGCTGACCCTTCTGAACGGCCGCCGCCTGCCATACGGCTCGCTGAACACGGCTGCTCCGGACATCAACTTCATCCCGGCCGCAATGGTCAAGAAAGTTGACATCCTGACCGGTGGTGCATCCGCGACGTACGGTTCTGACGCTGTTGCCGGTGTTGTGAACTTCGTGCTCGACACGGATTTCGAAGGTGTTCGTCTGGAAGGTAACTACTCCTTCTACCAGCACGACAACTCCAACAGCTACATCCAGGGCATCCTGTCCGGCTTCGCAGCTGACAACCCGAGCCAGTTCACGGTTCCGGATGGTTCGACGTCTGACGGTGAATCCGTCGACATCACCGCTGCGTTCGGTGGCAAGCTGGACAATGGCCGCGGCCACGTCATGGGCTTCGCCAGCTTCCAGAACACGAAGGAAGTGCTTCAGGCTAACCGCGACTACTCGCAGTGTGCCCTGTCCACGACCAATGGTGGTAACGACTTCACCTGTGCCGGTTCTTCCACGAACCAGTTCACCAACATCCTGGACCTCGGCTCCAACCTGCCGACCGGCCAGTGGGCTCGTGTTGACCCGACCACGAACGAATTCATCGCACGTAACTTCACGTCCGATACGTTCAACTACAACCCGTACAACCACTTCCAGCGTCCGAACGAGCGTTACTCCTTCGGTACGTTCGCGAACTATGACATCAACCCATATGTGAACGCATATGCGGAATTCATGTTCATGGACAACCAGACCAACTCCCAGATCGCACCTTCCGGTGTGTTCGGTTACGGTGTTGCTGGTGATGCTGGCGGTATCAACTGTGATAACCCGTTCCTCAGCGCTCAGCAGGTTGACTTCATCTGTACGTCGCGCGGCGCTTCGGGTGACGACATTGCCGGACTTAACGACGTCCTGTTCCTTCGCCGGAACGTCGAAGGCGGCAACCGTAACAACGACATCCGTCACACGACGTATCGTGGCGTTGTTGGCCTGAAAGGTACCCTGGGCGACACGCCATGGGGCTACGACATCAGCGCGATCTACGCGAACGTTCACCGTTCCGAGATCTACAACAACGACCTGTCGATCTCCAAAATGTCGAAAGCGCTCTACGCTGTCGACGATGGCACCGGCAACATCGTGTGTGCTGTCAACGCTGACGCCGATCCGAACAATGACGACGCAGCGTGTGCACCTTACGACATCTTCTCGGGCGCTGGTCCGAGCGAGGCTGCCCTGAACTACGTCGTCAACCCGCTGTTCCGCGATGGTGACGTGACCCAGACGGTCGTGACCGCAAAAACCTACGCCGATCTCGGCGAGTATGGCCTGCAGTCTCCGATGTCTGAAGAAGGCATCAAGGTTGCGTTCGGTGTTGAATATCGCCGTGACAGCCTCGACTCCAAGCCAGACGCGAACTTCCAGTCCGGCGACGGTGCTGGTCAGGGCGGCCCGACGAACCCGATTGCTGGTTCGCAGGAAGTCTATGACTACTTCGCAGAGGTCAACGCACCGCTGATCCAGGGTTATGAAGGTGTCGAGTCTCTCGGTATCGACCTGGCTTATCGTCGTTCGAACTATGACGCAGTGTCTTCCGACGCCTACAAAATCGGTCTGGAGTACGCTCCGATCGAAGACATCCGCTTCCGCGGTTCGTTCCAGCGCGCTGTCCGTGCTGCGAACATCTTCGAACTGTTCTCCAGCCAGTCGATCGGCCTGTTTGACCTGACCCAGGGCGCAAACGGCATCTACGATCCATGTGCTGGTACGACACCGACGGCAACGGCTGCTCAGTGTGCGAACACCGGCGTCACGGCTGCTCAGTATGGCAACATCGCTGACAACCCGGCTGGCCAGTTCAACACGCTGACCGGTGGTAACCCGGACCTCAATCCAGAGCAGTCCGACACCTACACGATCGGCTTCGTTGCAACGCCGTCCGCCATTCCGGGTCTGACCGTGTCGCTCGACTACTTCGACATCGTTGTTGAAGACCTGGTCGGTACGGTTCCACAGGAACTGGCACTCGATACCTGCCTTGAAACCGGCGACACGTTCTTCTGTTCGCTCGTCAATCGCGGCAATGGTGGCACACTGTGGGCGGGTCAGACCGGCTACATCGTTGCGACCAACATCAACACCGGTTCGCTGTCGACCTCTGGTTTCGACCTTCTGGCCAGCTACGCGCTGGACCTGGACGCCAAGGGTGGCATCGACTTCGACTATGTCGGTACGCTGCTCGAGTCGCTTGAAACCAAGCCGCTTCCGAACTCCACCGGTGCGGACATCTTCGACTGTGTTGGCTACTATGGTGGTAGCTGTGCCTCCGGTGGTGGTACCGAAGTCGCAAACGGTGCGTCTCCGGAATACCGTCACAAGGCTTCCATGACCTGGTCTGATGCCGAAGGTAAGTACAGCGTCACCGGTACGTGGCGTTACTACTCTGAAGTCGAAATCGAAGGTGGTGACGATGGCACCATCAACGGTGTTCTCGACGCTCAGAACTACTTCGACCTGTCCGGTTCCTGGGCTGCTACGGACTACATGTCCTTCCGCCTCGGCGTGAACAACGTGCTGGACGAAGATCCGCCGCTGTCCTCCGTCGTTGGTACGGCACCGGGTAACGGTAACACCTACCCACAAGTGTACGACGCTCTGGGTCGTTACATCTTCATGGGTGCGACGTTCGACTTCTAAGTCTGACGGACATCAAGAAACAGGAACGGCGGCTCTTCGGGGCCGCCGTTTTTGCGTTAAGGGGGTATCGTATCAGCGCGGCGCGCTTCACCTGCACAGGGCTCAGGTCATTTTGGCCGGGTTCCGCATCGCGCCCTTGATGGGCGTTCACATGAACCAGGCTCAGGGCTGTTTGATTTTGAGGAGAGGCAGGAGCTGTCAATCAGCTTCCGGAATGCCAACGGGCATAGATCGCCGTCGGCAGCAGGCGTTCGCCGCCTTGCTGGGGCAGGGCCATCTCGCCGGTCTCCATCACGCCACCAAGCGGGCCAAGCCGGTCGGCCAGCGCTTGTGACAGCGCCAGATAGGACAGGCGCACCGCGTAAGCCGTGAGGATCACGAACAGGGGCCGGTCACTCAGCAGGGTCTTTACCGTATCGAGCAGAGCGGGGAGGTTTTCCTCGAACCGCCAGGTCTCATTCTTCGGACCACGACCGAATTTCGGTGGGTCGAGGATGATGGCGTCATATGTATTGCCACGCCGGATCTCGCGCGCGGTGAACTTCATTGCATCATCGGCAATCCAGCGAATGGTGCGATCATTCAGGCCGCTCATCGCCTGATTGTCCTTGCCATAGCCATTCGATTTCGGGCTGGCGTCGAGGTGAACGACTTCTGCGCCGGCCGCGGCGCAGGCGAGCGACATCATGCCGGTATAGCCGAACAGGTTCAGCGCCCGGATCGGGCGACCGGCCGAGCGGATCTTCTCCTGCGCGAACCGCCAATGCACCGAATGTTCCTGGAAGACGCCCATATGGCGAAAGGCGGTGCGGCGGGCTTCGAAGGTCAGGCCGTTCCATTGCATCGGCCAGCTGTCACGGGCGTTTGGCGAGAGCACTTCCCAGTTCCCGGCGCCATCATCATCCTGGGATTTGGTGGAGAAGCGGGCATCGGCGCGCCAGCTGCTGACCGGACGGGCCGGTTCCCAGAAGGCCTGCGGATCCGGGCGGATCACGGTCTGGCTGCCGAACCGTTCCAGTTTCTGGAGATGGCCGCTGTCCAGCAGGGCATAATCATCCCAGTCATCGGCGATCAGGAGGCGGGTGTCGGTCTTCATTTGAAATCTCTCTGGCGCCAGGCCTCATAGGTCATGATCGCCGTGGCTTGGGCAAGGTTGAGGCTGTCAGCGCCGCCACGCATCGGGATCAGGCAAAGCTGGTCACAGGCCGCTTCGGCGTGTGCGGGCAGGCCGGATTGCTCATTGCCCATGATGATGACGGAGCCCCCGGCGAAGTCGGTTCGGTCGTGCCGCGCCGTACCATTGACGGAGGCGGCGCTCATGCTGAGGCCGAGGCCTTTGCGCCAGGCATTGAACTGGTCGAAGCTGGCGCTGGCAAAAGGCATGTCAAAGATCGAGCCCATCGACGCGCGCACGGCCTCGAAACTGTATGGATCGCAGCAGGTCTCCACCAGGATTACGCCGGAAATGCCGGCGCAATCTGCGGTCCGCAGGATGGTGCCCAGATTGCCGGGATCGCGCACTTCGTAGAGCGCCACGAACAGGCCGTCTCTGTCCTGGGGTAGCGCGTCTAGGCCCAGATGGCGCTGATGAAAGGCGGCGACGACGCTCTGCGCATTGTCCTTGTGGGTGATGCGCGACATCAGCTTGTCTGCAGCCAGCACAACACGTGCGCCGGAGGCTTCGGCCTGCCGGATCAGGTCAGCCAGATGGGGCCGTTCGGCCATGCTGGCGGCCACCACGACCGAGTCCGCTTTCCAGCCATTGGCGAGCCCCTGACCGATCAGCCGCGCCCCTTCGGCCAGGAACAGGCCGGTCTCGGTGCGGCCTTTCTTTCTTTCCAGGCTTTTCAAGGTTTTGACGAGCGGGTTTGATGCGCTGCTTATCGTCTCTGAAGGGCGGGTCATGGCAGGGTTCTGGCGTTTCTGACTATGCGGGGCAAGCCTTGCTAGGACCTGCTGAATAGGGCATCCCTGATTACTAGGGGATTATCAATGGAGGAGGTCGCGGGGCCTCTATGAGACTGCTCGACTACCTTATTGGATGCGTGGCGCTGATCGGCCTGATTTTCACAGGCTGGTGGGCCGTCTATCAGTCCGGCAACACGCCTGTAAACCTCGAAGCGCGGCTGGAGGCCAACGCCAATGCGGCATTGGCCGAGGCAGGCTTTGACTGGGCGAAGGTCGAAATGAATGGCCAGCGCGCCCGGCTGACTGGCAAGGCGCCCTCGGTCGATGCTGTGCGCGCAGCCGCGGAAACCATCATCACGTCCAGCGGTCCCGGCGGTGTCATCATGGGCGGTGTCACGCTGGTGGAGAGCGAAGTCGGCGCTGCGGCGGCGGTGTCTCCCTATGTCTGGCGCGCGATCAAGACCGATTCCGGTGCGTTCATCCTGATGGGGCATGTGCCCTCGCGCAGCGTCCGGGCCGACCTGTTGGCCATGGCCGAGGTGCAGGCAGGCGATCACACCGTCGATGACCGCATGGTCGTGGCGAACGGCGCGCCGGCGGCGAACTGGCAGGGCATGGCCAAACTGGCGCTGGAGAGCCTGTCAGAGCTGAATTCCGGCGAAGCCCGGCTGCACGATACCCGGTTGCGCCTGCGCGGCGTGTCCATGGAGCCAGCCACGCGCGCCCGGCTGTCAGCGGATATCGCCAACGTCACCGCGCCGTTCCGGGGCGAGCCTTTCCTTCGCGGTCCGGCCCTGTGGAGCGCGGCCCATGGGGAGGGGGAATTGATCCTTTCCGGCACGGTGGCAAGCGAAGCAGAGCGAGATGAAATCCTGTCGATTGCCCGGCAATATTACGCGCAGACGGTGCGTGACGAGATGCAGGTGGCCGGGGAGGTTCACCCCCGCTGGCTGGATGGTGTGCGCGCCGGCCTTCCGCATTTTGCGGGCGGCTTCCAGACCGGCGTGATGGCGTTTGAGCCGGTAGAGACGGGGCTGAGTTTCGAGGGCGAGGCGACCGGCTCCACGCTTGCCTATCTGCAACAGGACCTGGCCGGGGTGGACAGCCCTTATCCTGTCACAGTTTTCACCGATACGGTTCAGGTGGACGTTGAGGAGATTCGCGAGATCGACTTCGAGGCGGACCCGGTGACGGCGTGTCAGGCGGCGTTTGACTCGGTGATGGAGACCAACAAGGTGTATTTCGACACGGGCGCAGCCAGTATCACGCGAGAGAGCGGCAATACGCTGGACAAGCTGATGGCCGTGTCGGGCCGGTGCGCGCCGGATCTGGTTGTGGAAGTCGGCGGTCACACCGATTCCACGGGCGATCGGCAGGCAAACCTGATGCTGAGTGAGGCACGGGCGCAAGCTGTACGAGACTATATGGTTTCAGCCGGATTTTCCCCTTCGAGAGTGGCTGTAATTGGGTATGGTCCTGACGCGCCTGTGCAGGATAATGACACAGAGGAAGGTCGGGCGAAGAATCGCCGGATCGGTTTCAAGGTTCAAGAACGGAGCGAGTGATGGCGTGGCTGTTGGCACATATGTGGGTTGCGCTGGCAGGCGTGGCCGTTTTCGGTCTGCTGCTGGGCTGGTCCATCCGGGGCATGTTGCTCGTCAACAAGATGCGCAAGGCGGTGGTCGAGCGCGATGTGACGCTGACTGAACTTGATCAGGCCCGGGAAGAGATTGAAAGCCTGTATGCCGCGCAGCGCGGACAGCCAGTGGGCAATTTCAACCCGCGCGAAGCCCAGGCCGAACAGAACGTCAAACTCCAGCGCCTGACCGATGAACTGGCCCGTGCGAAGAGCGAACTGGAAACCCTGAAGACCAAGGCCGACGAGGCCGAACGTGCTGGCATCGCCAAAGCGGGTGTTGGTGCGGCTGCCTCTGCAGCGGGAACGCTGGCGGCTGTTGGCGGCGCATCTGATCCGAACCCGGCGCTCGTCTGGCGCAACCGCCATCTGGAAAGCCGCGTGCGCCATCTGGAAGGCATGCTGGACAAGGGCGAGCAGGGCATTGCTGCGGTGGAGACGGCCGTCCCGGCTGCTGTGCCTGCGGCGGTGAGCGATGTGTCTGAGTCCGAACAGGCAAAGGCCGAGTGGCAGCACAATTTTCTGAAGCAGCGCGTCGAAGCTCTGGAGGCCGAACTGGCCCAGGTGAAGATGACGCCAGAGGCACCTGCTGAGGTTGCGGCGGCACCTGCGGCGCAGGATGAGGTCGATGAAGAGCTGGCTCGTCTGCGCTGGCGCAACCGGTATCTCGAAGGCCGTCTGGCCTATTTCGAGGGCGATCAGGACGCGCGCGAGGAGGCCGAGGCCGCTGACGCAGAGTCGGCTGAGGACGAGACCGACTTGGCCGTCGCGCCGCTCGTTGACCTGCCAGAGGCAGAGGCTGAGGCAGAACCCGAAACGGTGGACGAAGAAGTGCCTGTCGAGGCAACCGAGGCGTTTGAACCGGAAGACGAGCCTGAGGCGGAGCCAGAGCCTGTATTCGTGGAAGCCGAAGCGGAGATGTCTGAGCCCGAGGAAGACCCGGACGATATCGAAGAGGCCCAGGTCGAAGCCGAAGATCAGGTCGAGTTCGACACCCCGGCCCTCGAGGCGGAGGACGATGAGGCAGAGACCGAATTCGCCGAGGCCGAGTTTGACACCCCTGAGTTCGAAGACGACGCCGAAGACGAGGTTGAGCCGGAAGGGGAGCCATCAGCTGACCCGTTCGGATTCACGGCTGAGGATGTGCTGGACGTGTCCGAGCCGCAGGCCCCTGAAGAAGTGGCCGCCGACCCGGATGCTGAAGTCGATCTGCCGACCTTTGAAATCGAGGATCGCTTCCCGGAAGAGGCGCCCGTGCCGGTGATGGAGACCGAGGCCGGGGACGACGCAGAAGACGAAGCGGACGCGGATGCAGAAGAGTCAGCCGTGGCGACGCCGGAAGAGGCAAGCCGTGCCATCCTCGCGGCGCTCGAACTGGACGATGACGAGGATGAAGACGCGGAGACGGATCTGGATGCCGACACCGCTGATGAAGATGATTCCGAGGCGGATGAGGCAGATGATGCGCCAAGGGGCGTGCGCCCGATCGCGCTGGACAAGCCGGTGGAGAATTCCCCGGACGACCTGACCGAGATTGGCGGCATTGGCCCGAAGATCCAGGAATTGCTCAACGCGATGGGGGTCTGGCACTATGACCAGATCGCCGCCTGGACGCCGGACAATGTGGTCTGGGTGGACCATGAGCTGAATTTCTCGGGCCGAATCGTGCGCGAAGGCTGGGTGCAGCAGGCCGCAATCCTGGCCGGCGACACGGTGGACGAGGACGCGTAGCCAACACGCTGTTCAGGGCCAATTCAGCCGGAATCCTCCAATCTGGGAACCAATCGCGCAGGGGTGCGATTGCTTTTTGAGAGGGGAAGGCTAACGTCTTCCTTCAGGTGACAGGGAGATTTGAGATGGCTGAACTGGTCGAGTTTGATAGCGAAGTGCTGGCCGGAGCGCCGAATGTCCGCCTGTCACGCCGTGCGCTGATCACGGGCATGGCGGCGGGAACCGTGTTCCCCTTCATTTCCAGTTGCACCACCAATCCGGCCACAGGTTCCAGCCAGTTGATCCTGTTCGGCGAGGACCAGGTTGCAAGCATGGCCGCGACCGCCTGGACCGACATGAAATCCCAGACGCCGGTCGTGTCCAACACACGGCTCAAGAACCAGGTTCTGAATGTGTGGGAGCGGACCACTGCAGGCGCCGCGAAAGCGGGCCATATCGACCCCAACGCCAATTGGGACGTGGCCGTGTTCGACACCGATGACGTCAACGCATTCGTCATGCCGGGCAACCGGGTGGGCATCTATCGCGGCATCACCGAGCTGACCGAGAATGACGACCAGCTCTCCTCTGTTCTGGGCCATGAAACCGGCCACGTTGTGGGCCGCCACGCCGCTGAGCGCTTGTCGGTATCCACGGCGGCGCAGGTCGGCCTGATGGCAGGCCAGATTGCCGTTGCCCAGTCGGAAGAGCTGCGCAAGTACGGCACCACGATCGGCGCGCTGGGCGGCGCGGCGATGCAGTTCGGTGTCATCCTGCCCTATAGCCGCCGGCACGAGCTGGAGGCTGACAAGCTGGGCGTCGATTACATGCACAATGCCGGATACGACACGCGCCAGTCCGTACGCCTCTGGGAGCTGATGGCCGCCCAATCGGAAGGCCAGCGCCCGGCGGAATTCATGTCCACCCACCCGGACCCGCTGCGCCGGGCCGAGGAACTGAAGCGCTACATCAACGCCCGCGGCTACGCGCTGATGTAATGTGCGCTTGAGCGCGCAGGACGACGCGTCTCCGCTCTCGACATGATCGAGGCCGCTTGAGCCTTCCAGACTTTTTCAGAAGGGCCGTCCACGAAAGGAGACGGCCTTTTTTGGGGCCGGGGGTGGGATTGCGCCCTCATCCGTGGTGTTCTGATCTAGGGACGAATGCGCACACACCGACTGCGCAGGACTGGGGGAACACATGACCGAGAGCAATGCGCCGAGGACGGCTGGGGCCAATGGCCGGTTGTGGGGCATGCGTGCGCGCGACTGGGCGGACTTGCAGGAGGGCGGGTTCCGCGCCGGATATGTTGCCGCGCTTGAGCAGGCAGGCGTCGGCGTTGGTACGCGCTATCTTGATGCGGGATGCGGATCCGGCATGGCTGCGGCGCTGGCGGCGGATCGCGGCGCGCAGGTGACGGGGATCGATGCATCGGACTCGCTGCTCCAGATTGCCCGGGAGCGTGTGCCACAGGGCGCGTTCCAGACAGGCGACCTGGAAGACCTACCCTTCGGGGATGACAGCTTCGATGTGGTCGTCGGTTTCAACTCTTTCCAGTATGCCGGAAATCCCGGTGCGGCGCTGGCCGAAGCCCGGCGTGTGACGGCGCCTTCGGGCACAGTGGTCATCATGACCTGGGGCGAGCCGGACGGCATGGAGGCGGCCGCGATTGTCGGCGCCCTGAAACCCCTCCTGCCGCCCCCGCCACCCGGCGCGCCGGGGCCGTTTGCGCTGTCGGACGAGGCCAGACTGCGGGCATTTGCGGCCGAGGCGGGGCTGACGCCGCTGGACATGGTGGATGTGTCCAGCCCCTGGGAATATGAAAGCGCGGCGCTGGCCGTGCGCGGGATCGGCTCCTCCGGCGTGGCGGCGAAGGCGATGGACGCTTCGGGTGAGGAAGCGGTGAACGCAGCCCATGCGGCGGCGATCGCGCCATTCGTGAAGCCTGATGGCCGCGTGCGCATTGGCGCGACTTGCCGACTGTTGTTTGCGACGCCGGCAGGAAAAAAGACTTGAACTCTGCCGGTGATCTGGCAGCCCAGTCAGCATGACTGACCTGATGAGAATTTGCCCGGTGGGGCCCGATGACCTGCCTGCGTTGCGGGATCTGGCCGAGGCCACATTCCGGGAGACGTTTTCGAGCCAGAACACGCCGCAGAATATTTCCGCCTATGCCACCGTCGCCTTCGACATGGACAGGGTCAGGGCGGAGTTTGAGAACGCGCATTCCCGTTTCTGGTTTGCCCGGAGCGGCCCCGATATTGCCGGGTATCTGAAGCTGAACACCGGGCCTGCCCAGACCGAGCAGGACCTTGAAAATGCGATGGAGATCGAGCGCATCTATACGACCCGTGCCTTTCAGGGCAGGGGCGTCGGCAAGCGCCTGATGGCCACGGCGCTGGAGGCCGCGCGCGAGACAGATGTGGACTGGGTCTGGCTGGGGGTGTGGGAGCATAATCAGAAGGCCATCGCCTTTTACGAACATCAGGGATTCGAGCCCTTCGGCCGCCACAGTTTCCGCCTCGGGGACGATGAGCAGACCGACGTGATGATGAAGAAGAAGATCGCCCGCGATTAGCCAGGCCAAGCCCTGGTGGGACGATTCAGCTGGGGAGTTGCAATTCCCCCGTTTTTCAGCCATACGCCCCGCTTCCGTGGGAGGCCTCTAGCCGGGCCAGACCACGGGCCTCCAAAGTAACCGGGCGGATCGAAAGACCACCGCCCCATCTGAAACGTTCGAGAGGACAATATGGCTAAGAAACTGCTGGGGCACCTCAAGCTCCAGATTCCTGCCGGCCAAGCCAACCCGTCGCCGCCAGTCGGCCCGGCGCTCGGTCAGCGCGGAATCAACATCATGGAATTCTGTAAGGCGTTCAACGCCAAGACCCAGGGTATGGAACAGGGCCTGCCGGTTCCAGTCGTGATCGACTATTATCAGGACAAATCCTTCACCTTCATCGTGAAGTCTCCTCCGGCCACTGTGCTGCTGAAGAAGGCTGCCAAGCTGAAGCTCGGCAAGAAGCCTGCTTCCGGCGCCAACAAGCCGGGCTATGAGACAGTCGGCAAGGTCACCATGGCTCAGGTTCGCGAGATCGCGGAAATGAAAATGGAAGACCTGAACGCGAACGACCTCGACGCAGCCTCGAAAATCATTGCCGGTTCCGCCCGCGCAATGGGCATCGAAGTGACGGAGTAAGCGACATGGCGAAACCAGGTAAGCGTACCCGCGCAATTCTCGAATCCGTGGATGCCGACAAGGCCTACACGATCACCGAAGCCGTTGCTCTGGTGAAATCGAACGCGAAGGCGAAGTTTGACGAGACCGTCGAAATCGCTGTGAACCTCGGCGTTGACCCGAAATATGCTGACCAGATGGTCCGCGGCGTGGTCAACCTTCCGTCGGGCACCGGCAAGGACGTTCGCGTCGCCGTGTTCGCGAAGGATGCCAAGGCAGAAGAAGCCAAAGAAGCCGGTGCTGATTTCGTCGGCGCTGAAGACCTGATGGAAAAGATCCAGGGCGGCTTCATGGACTTTGACCGCGTCATCGCGTCTCCGGACATGATGGCGGTTGTCGGTCGTCTCGGTAAGGTGCTCGGCCCGCGCGGCCTGATGCCGAACCCGAAAGTTGGTACGGTCACGCCGAACGTGGCTCAGGCCGTCAAGGACGCGAAGTCCGGCTCGGTTGAGTTCCGCGTCGAAAAGGCCGGTATCATCCATGCAGGCATCGGCAAGTCCAGCTTCTCCGAAGGTGACATCGAGACCAACGTCAAAGCCTTCCTCGAAGCGCTGTCCAAGGCGCGCCCATCCGGCGCGAAAGGCCAGTTCATCCGCAAGATCTCCCTGTCCTCCACAATGGGCGCAGGCGTGATGATCGACACGGCGGAAGTCACACAGGCCTAGGTCCGACTACGGATTTTGAGAGAGAACAGACCGAAGCCCGGCGCAGAGATGCGCCGGGCTTTTTCGTTTGGGGGTGTCTGCCCTGTAGCGCGCGCAGCAGGAATCCGCTTTAAAGGGAAGATGAGGTCTACCAGAACGCATCTGCCGCGCGGGCGGCGCGCATTCTCCACAGGGATGGGCCTGACGGTCTTCGCCAGTTTGATCGGTTTTTTCATCATCAGCCAGATTGGCTACATGGATGCCCTGATCCAGCTGCCGATCTGCGGGGCGATGCAGCCATCTCTATTGGGTAGGCCAGGCCGGATTGATGCTGTACTGGACACAACGGCGGCGGTAGGCGTTGCCGGCATGGGTGTAGTCGCGGCCATGGGGCTGACCTCACTGGTGGAGAAATCTTGGCGGCTGCGGGATCTCATTCTGGGAATAGCAAACATTGTCATCGCCAGTCTTTTGATCTGCCAGTGGCTGGTGGCTTGGGCGTTCTTCCATCCGGAGACTTGGCGGGCGCGAGCCATCATGGCCTTCGCCCCGAATGCTTCCGTTTTCTATATGGACGATCTTTTGAGCGGATGGGACCGATACGCAGACAGTCCGAACTGGTCGGAAGTTGCTCCGAAGACATACTTTAATGACGAGATCGGTATCTATGCCCGTGAAGAAGTTGCTCGGTCATGCTTTCAGGCAGATTTCATCCGTGCAAACATGAAAAATATTTATCCGGGTGGAAACCTGCCAAACGGTACGCCAATTGCCGCCTTGCCGGATCATGTTCTGGAGAAAGCCGAAAAGGTCTTCGTGTTCTATGACCGTGAAGGGCGCTATCTGAGCTATGACACTTATTGGGGTGATGAGCTTTATCCAGAGATGCAAAAGCGCAATGCCGAGCGCGACGAAGAGGGGCGTCAGGTGGATGTGGGCGAGGTATGGGACCGGGTGACGAAGAGCCTGTACTCTGAGCCCGAAGGCGCATTCGGATCTGAGGAAGATTTGCGGCCCTACACGCGCGAGGAGATCAACGCGATGGTCAAGGCTGCCTGGGACCGTGACGCGCCTCTGCCTGAGGAATGAGGCCAAGGTGCCTCCCCCGCTTGGGCGGGGGAGGGCAGAGGGATAATCAGCCCACGAAGGACAGGCGGATAAAGGCGCCGCGGCCTGCGCCGGGGAGGCGGGTGCCCACGGCCACATCGCTCCAGGCGTTGCGGTTGTAGCCGGACAAGTGATCGCGCGTGACCTGATCGAGCAGGTTTTCCACGCCTGCCGACAGGCGCACACCCTCATTCACCTGCCAGTCGCCATACAGGCTGAGCGTGACATAGCCCGGCGTTTCCGCTTCGAGGTTCGTGACCGACACCTTGTCCTGTTCCGCGACGGCGCGGGTTTCCAGTGTGGTGGACCAGTTTGCGCCTTCCCAGGTCAGGCCGGCGGTCAGGCTGGGCGGAGCGATGCGATAGAGATCATCGTCAATGTCCCGGCGCTCACCGCGTACATAGGAGAGGACCGCATCGGCCCGCAGCGGCCCGGGCAGGTCGATGCCTGCGTCGAGGTCAAAGCCGATCAGCCGCGCCTCGACATTGGTGAAGCGCAGGAGGGCGGACGAGCTGCCATGCATGCTGGCCATCATCTCTTCCATGGAGTCGACCACGTCCGGCGTATCATCAAAGGGCGTACCCTGAATGAAATCGTCGATCTGGCGGATGTAGACGGTCGGCCGGATATAGGCCGTTTCGGTTACATAGTCGAAGCCTGTCTCCGCGATCAGGGCCACTTCCGGATCGAGGGACTGGTCGCCCAGATAGACATTACCATCGGCAAGGCCCGCGCTGGAACCCGAGGGCAACCATTGGAACCATTCAAGGTAAAATGGTGCGCGGGATTTCTGCGCCAGTGTCACGCGCCAGGTCAGATCATCCGTGATCGGACGCCAGAGCCGGGCGGCGACGTCCAGCGTGGTGGCGTCCGTGCTGCGGTCGGACGCATTGTAGCTGGCGGCCAGCATTTTCTGGCCCATGGAGGCATCGGCCCCGAAGGTTGCCGTGCCGCCGGTGCCGTCATAGTCGTCGACGCGCAGGCCAAGCTCGGCATTGAACGCGCCGAGCGCGCCGGTCCATTCCGCAAATGCGCCCGTGCGGTCAATCACGATGTCCGGCAGGGAGTAGACGTAATTGTCGAGATTGCCCGGATCGACCACATGGATGTTGTGGTCTTCCTCGGCGGTGTCCGCACCGATTTGCAGGCTGCCGCCAAAGGCCGGGAAGGTGGCGGCGATGTCTGCTTTCCGCGTGATCGCATAGGCGAAGGCTTCGCGTTGCATCATGGCCGGGCGCAGGTCGAACGTATTCATTCCGTGTGCGGCATCGGTGTAGCTGGCGGAGGCCTCGACCAGCACGTCTCCGAAGGTGTTCTCATAGCCGGCCTTCAGCACGTCTGTGTCGACAAAGCGAATGTCCATGCCGAAAGGCGGGTTGCCGGAGAAGCCGGTATTGTGACGACGCCAGTCGAGGCTGAACTCTCCGACATTGGTGCGCAGGCCCGTGGCGAGGCCATAGATGCTGCGCTGGAATTCGGAGCCGCCAATCGTGCCGTCCTTGTATTCGGTATCGCCGCCTTCCTCGTAGGCGCCGAGCAGGTTTGCTCGCCAGGTATCGGTGGAGGCACCGATGATGCCGCCGGTGGAGACGCTGTCATTCACACTGCGCCCGCCAATCGTCAGATCATAGCCGAGGCTGGCCTCCGACGAATTGGAATAGTCCGTCTTCTTGAAGACCGCATCTGCGCCGCCGCCAATGCCGGGCCCTTCGGAGACCGGGCTGATGCCGCGGTCAATGTGGACGGCGGAGACCAGCGGGGTTGGCGCATAATGCAGGGCCGGGTCCATCAGGTTGGGGCCGCCGGAGGCGAAGCTGTGGCCATCAATGCGCAGGTTCAGGCGCGGGCCGAACAGGCCGCGATACTGCATCTGGCCGGACATTTCGCCATTGCCGATGCGGGCCGCGCCGGGCGTGCGGGCGGTAAGGCGGGTGATGTCCACGCCGTCCATCGGGGCGGACTCCGGGGTCAGAGACGAATCCGTGGCGGTGGTGGCGCGGTGGCCGGTGACGATGATCACGTCCTGAAGCGCCGGGTCTGGCGTTTCGGCAGCGGCGAGCAGGGGGCAGGTGGCCAGGGCGATCAGGCCCGTGCCAACGGTGAGCAGGTGTTTCATGTACAAGTCCTCTTCGCCTGCCGGGGACCGGTCAGGCGGTGTCTGATTGAATTTTCGGGAAAGTCAGATCAGGCGGAGAGGGGCGGCCCGCGCGCAGGCAGGCGGGTGTCGATGGGGCGCTGGGACAGCGGCACGACATAGAGGCTGGCGCCAAGCCGGGGCAGGCCGAATTCGACCGGCGACGGCAGGGCGGGCGTCTGGGGCAGGTCGAACATGGCGGTCAGCGCGAAGGGGCAGGTGGCCGTGTCTGGCAGGTCGCTGTCATGCGAGGGCGCATCCGGATCGAAATCATCCGGCAGCTTTTCCAGCGTGCCGGCCTCCGGATCGAGCCGCATGAGGGAGCCGACCCCGTCGCCACAGATGCGGATGATGACGCCGCCATCCTCAGCCGTGTCGACCATGTAGCCTGCCGGAACTGTTCCGCGCACGCCCAGACCGGCCACAAGGACCAGCAGCGCAAGAAGGCGGAGATGTCTGAACAGGGCAGGCATGGGGCGGGGCTATAGCGTGCTCTTCCGGAGATGCGAACGCGACACTTGCACACGGGGGACGCCGCCGGAGTATCGCGCGCAGCAGGTTTGCCGCCGCAGGCCGGGGCCAGGGCGTTCTGGACGGGCTGACACAGGAGGGCGCAGATCAGCTCGTGTCGGGAGTGAGCACATTGCTGGCCAGCAGGTGGATGTCCGACAGGACGGGCCAGGCTGGATCGGCGTTTGCCTTGTCTCTGTCTTCCGGCGCGGGCGGCAGGCCGAGCGGGCTTTGACGCTTTGCGTGCCGGGCCTTCTGCCGCGCGATCCAGCGGGCCATGCGCTGGGCTTCACCGTCGAGATTGGTGAAGGCGCGGGCCAGCGCGTGGGCGCGGTGCCGATACCGGGTTTCGAAATCGGGGCGTGTCACGCTGCGCGGCTCAGGTTCGGGCGGCGGAATGTAGGGGCGGGCGTTTTCGTCCATGACCGAAATGCGCGGGCAGTCCTCCGGCTTCAGCAGTGGGCGCGAATCCTTCGGGCGCGTGGCATCGGACGGTTCGGCTTCGATCAATGCGAAGCGGGGCGTGTCTGGCCTGGCGGCTTTGCGGGTCGTCTCGTCCGGGCGGGACGCAGAGGGACGGGTGGCAGGCGCGGCGGCAGACGGGCTGGGCAGCTCGATCCGCAGCGCCTTCAGATAGATCACCCGGCGCAACAGCATTTCGGCGATTTGCAACAGGTCAAACCCCCGCTGCGCCATCGCCCGGCCTTGCCCCGCCAGCGCCATCAACGGCCCCAGCAAATCCCCCACCATCAGATAGGCGAACAATTCCAGTTCGCTCGGCTGCTCGGGCGTCGGCAGATCGGGATCGGTCTCGAATTCCATGCCTGCCAGTATCGCCCCGTCCCGGCGGAGGGGGACAAGTTTCCCAAACTATTTCGCAAGCGCTTGTTTTGACTGGAGCAGGGGATGCCGGGTTTGTGGGATAGGGCAGGCTTGTGCGCAGAGATGATTCGTGATGAAGAACTCACAGGCTTTGTGAGTCCCGATTTCGTATTTGCATAAAGTTGGCCGGATACGAATTTTGCCGCCCCCACGGGCGCTCCTGCCGGGTCGGGCACCCACCCTTGACATTTTATGACTCTGGGGGGTTGCAGGGTTCCACAAGAAGCGTTAACAAGCGCCCCTTGACGGGAGTTCTCTGATATGCATCGGGGGCCTCCCGTTTTCCTGTCCTAGACCATAGGCCCCACCATTTGGAGGGATAAAGACAGTCCACTGTCACCTATGCAGACGGGGTGAGGCGTATAAACGGTTCGGAAACAGGGGGTTAGCGCTCTTTGTTGAAAAGCCGGGCAGGCCAATCCCTGGGCAGGCGCTGGAAGGCTTCGGCCAGAAGGCGATTACCAGGGCGGCCGGATGGTCCGGGCGCCTCAAACTGGAGACCCGCTATGGATAAAGCTGGAAAATCAGTGGCTCTCGAAACCCTCAAGGGGGTTTTTGGCGAGTCCGGTGCTGTCGTCGTGACGCACTATACCGGTCTTACCGTTGCGGAAATGACCAAGCTGCGCGGCATGCTCCGCAAGGATGGCGCACAGCTTAAGGTGGTCAAGAACCGTCTCGCGAAAATCGCACTTGACGGTAAAGGCGGTGATGCCGCCCAGGCCCTGTTCCAGGGTCCTGTGGCGATTGCCTATTCTCCCGATCCGGTGGCGGCTGCGAAAGCGGCTGACGAGTTTGCCAAGGAAAATGACAAGCTCGTAATCATCGGCGCGTTGATGGGTGAGGAAGTTCTCGATGCCAACGGCGTCGAAAGCCTCGCGAAACTGCCATCTCTCGACCAGCTTCGTGGCAAGCTTGTTGGCCTCCTGCAGGCACCGGCGACGAAAGTTGCTGGCGTCGTTCAGGCTCCGGCTGGACAGCTCGCTCGCGTGGTGTCGGCTTACGGCTCCAAGGACGCTGCATAAGACACCCGTTTTCGCACATTAAAGACTACAAACACCGAACCTTACAGGAATTAGAAAAATGGCAGATCTCGAAAAGATTGTCGAAGACCTCTCCGCCCTCACCGTTCTCGAAGCGGCTGAGCTGGCAAAACTGCTCGAAGACAAGTGGGGCGTTTCCGCCGCTGCACCGGTTGCTGTTGCAGCCGTCGCAGGTGGTGACGCTGGCGGCGCTGCTGCCGCTGAGAAAGACGAGTTCGACGTTATCCTGACCGGCGCTGGCGACAAGAAGATCAACGTGATCAAGCTCGTCCGCGAAGTTCAGCCGTCCCTCGGCCTGAAAGAAGCAAAAGAGCTCGTCGAAGGCGCTCCGAAGCCGCTGAAAGAAGGCGCGACCAAGGAAGAAGCCGAAGAGCTGAAGAAGAAGTTCGAAGAAGCCGGCGCAACCATCGAGCTCAAGTAAGCTCCGGCGACTTCAAAACCGGGCGGCGTTCGCGCGAGGCGCTGCTCTTTCAAAGTCTTGCGCGGCGGTCTCATTCCGGGGCCGCCGCGAACTCGCGTTCTGGCGATAAAGTCTTCAGCCCGGTGGCTGTCGACACAAAAAATGGGATCCTGGGATGGCACTCTCCTTCACGGAAAAGAAACGTATCCGCAAATCCTTCGGGCGCATTCCCGAAGCCATCGAAATGCCAAACCTGATCGAGGTTCAGCGCGAAAGCTACGAACACTTCCTCCAGATGCACACGCCCGCTGAAAAGCGGACGGATGACGGCCTGGGCGGCGTGTTCAAGTCCGTGTTCCCGATCACTGACTTCTCCGAGCGTGCGACGCTCGAATATGTCTCTTACGAATTTGAAACGCCGAAATTCGACGTGGAAGAGTGCGTCCAGCGCGACCTGACCTATCAGGCGCCGCTGAAGGTTCGCCTCCAGCTCGTCGTGTTCGACGTTGACGAAGATACCGGCGCCCGCTCCGTCAAGGAAGTGAAAGAGCAGGAATGCTATCTCGGCGACATCCCTCTGATGACCGACAAGGGTACGTTCGTCGTGAACGGCACCGAGCGCGTGATCGTGTCCCAGATGCACCGTTCGCCGGGTGTGTTCTTCGACCACGACAAGGGCAAGACCCATGCGTCCGGCAAGCTGCTGTTCGCGGCCCGCATCATCCCGTATCGCGGTTCCTGGCTCGACTTCGAGTTCGACGCGAAAGACGTTCTGAACATCCGGATCGACCGCAAGCGCAAGCTGCCGGCGACCACGATGCTCTACGCGCTGGGCTATGACACCGAGCAGATCCTGGACCTGTTCTACACCAATTCCATCTACCGCCTCGACAAGGCTGGCTGGATCACCGGATTCCGCGCCGATGCGTGGAAGGGAGTGAAGCCGGAATTCGACCTGGTCGACGCGAAAACCAACAAGCCAGTTGCCGAAGCCGGCAAGAAGATCACCGCCCTGAAGGCCAAGCGTATCGCGGAAGCCAACACGGACGAGATCCTGGTGCCGTCTGACGCGCTGATCGGCAAGTTCCTGGCCCGCGATGTGGTGAACACCGAAACCGGTGAGATCTTCGGCGAAGCCGGCGACATGCTGGAAGAGGAAATGCTCGCCGAAATGCGCGAGTATGGCATCGATACGATCGAAGTGCTCGACATTGACGCGTCCGGCCGTGGCCCATGGCTGCGCAACACGCTGAAAGCCGACAAGAACGAAACCCGTTTCGAAGCCCTGTCCGACATCTACCGCGTGATGCGTCCGGGCGAGCCACCGACCCAGGAAGCGGCTGATGCCCTGTTCGGCCAGCTCTTCTTCGATCCGGAGCGCTATGACCTGTCCGCCGTTGGCCGCGTGAAGATGAACATGCGCCTGAACGTCGGCGTGCCGGGCTATGAAGCTGCGGCAGACGACATGCGCGTGCTGCGCCATGAAGACATCATCGGCGTCATGAAGGTCATCCTCGACCTGAAAGACGGTAAGGGCGAAGTCGACGATATCGACAACCTCGGCAACCGCCGCGTCCGCTCTGTCGGTGAGCTGATGGAGAACAATTACCGCATCGGTCTCGTGCGCATGGAGCGCGCGATCAAGGAGCGTATGGGCTCTGTCGATATCGACACGGTGATGCCGCATGACCTGATCAATGCGAAGCCGGTCGTGGCATCCGTCCGCGAATTCTTCGGCTCGTCGCAGCTGTCCCAGTTCATGGACCAGACCAACCCGCTTTCAGAGATCACGCACAAGCGTCGTCTCTCCGCGCTCGGGCCGGGCGGCCTGACGCGTGAGCGCGCTGGCTTCGAAGTCCGCGACGTGCACCCGACGCACTATGGCCGTATCTGCCCGATTGAGACGCCGGAAGGCCCGAACATCGGTCTGATCAACTCATTGGCCACGCATGCCCGTGTCAACAAGTACGGCTTCATTGAAAGCCCGTACCGGAAAGTCGTGAACGGCAAGCAGACCGACGAAGTGGTTTACCTGTCCGCCATGGAAGAGAGCATCTATTCCATCGCCCAGGCGAACGCGACGGTCGACGCAGCCGGCCAGCTGGAAAACGAGTTCGTCAACGCCCGTGTGGCTGGCGAAGCGACCATGGTTTCCCGCGATGACATCCAGTACATGGACGTGTCGCCGAAACAGGTTGTCTCGGTTGCTGCCTCGCTGATCCCGTACCTCGAAAACGATGACGCCAACCGCGCGCTCATGGGATCGAACATGCAACGTCAGGCTGTGCCGCTGGTTCAGTCCGAAGCGCCGTTCGTTGGCACTGGCATGGAAGCCGTTGTGGCCCGCGACAGCCGCGCCGCCATCACGGCCCGCCGCTCCGGTGTGGTCGAGCAGGTCGACGCGCTGCGTATCGTGGTTCGCGCCACCGAAGATCTCGAAGGCTCCAAGTCGGGCGTCGACATCTATCGCCTGGCCAAGTTCCGCCGTTCGAACCAGAACTCCTGCATCAACCAGCGCCCGATCGTGCGCGTGGGCGACGTCGTCTCCAAGAACGACATCATCGCTGACGGCCCGTCGACGGACCTGGGTGACCTGGCTCTCGGCCGGAACGTGCTTGTCGCGTTCATGCCGTGGAATGGCTACAACTTCGAGGACTCCATCCTGATCTCCGAGCGGATCGTGAAGGATGACGTCTTCACCTCGATCCACATCGAGGAATTCGAAGTGGCTGCCCGTGATACCAAGCTGGGCCCTGAAGAAATCACCCGCGACATCCCGAATGTCGGCGAGGAAGCACTCCGCAACCTCGACGAAGCCGGCATCGTGGCCGTGGGCGCCGAAGTGAAGGCTGGCGACATCCTCGTCGGCAAGGTCACGCCGAAGGGCGAAAGCCCGATGACGCCGGAAGAGAAACTCCTCCGCGCCATCTTCGGTGAGAAGGCGTCCGATGTTCGTGACACCTCCCTGCGTGTGCCTCCGGGCGACGCCGGTACGGTTGTGGATGTCCGCATCTTCAACCGCCACGGCATCGACAAGGACCAGCGTGCCCTTCAGATCGAGCGTGAGCAGATCGAGAAGCTGCAGGAGGACAAGGAAGACGAACAGGCCATCCTGGAGCGCAACACCTACAACCGTCTGCGTGACCTGCTGGTCGGCAAGGAAGCTGCGGCCGGGCCGAAAGGCTTCACGCCGGGCAAGATCTCTGCCGCATCCCTGGAAGACCTCAGCGAGACCCAGCTCTGGGATATCGCCCTGAAGTCCGAAAAGGCACAGGCCGAACTCGACGCGCTGCGTGAGCAGTTCGACGGATCGATCCGTGAGCTGGAAGCCCGCTTCAACGACAAGGTTGAGAAGGTCCAGCGCGGCGATGACCTGCCACCGGGCGTGATGAAAGTCGTCAAAGTGTTCCTGGCCGTGAAGCGCAAGCTGCAGCCGGGCGACAAGATGGCTGGTCGTCACGGCAACAAGGGGGTTATCTCCAAGATCAACCCGCAGGAAGACATGCCGTTCCTCGAAGACGGAACGCCGGTCGATATCGTGCTGAACCCGCTGGGCGTTCCGTCCCGGATGAACGTTGGTCAGATCCTCGAGACCCACACAGGCTGGGCCTGCCGTGGTCTTGGCCGGATCATCCAGAACGCGCTCGAAGAGTTCCAGCAGAACAATGACGTGGAAGGCCTGCGCGCCGCCCTGAAGACCGCCTATGGCGAAGAGCAGGAGCTGCCGGGTGAAGATGGCGAGATCATCGAACTCGCTGGAAACCTGCGCAATGGTGTGCCGATGGCCACGCCGGTGTTCGATGGTGCCCGCGAAAGCGACATCAACGCGATGCTGGAGCGTGCCGGGCTCGACTCCTCGGGTCAGGTCAACCTGTTCGATGGCCGGACCGGCGTGAAGTTCTCGCGTCCTGTCACCGTCGGCTACAAATATCTCCTCAAGCTTCACCACCTGGTGGACGAGAAGATCCACGCCCGTTCGACCGGACCCTACTCGCTCGTTACGCAACAGCCTCTGGGTGGTAAGGCCCAGTTCGGCGGTCAGCGCTTCGGGGAGATGGAAGTCTGGGCGCTCGAAGCCTATGGCGCCGCCTACACGCTGCAGGAAATGCTGACCGTGAAGTCCGACGACACGGCCGGTCGCGCCAAGGTCTACGAGGCCATCGTCCGCGGCGACGATACGTTCGAAGCCGGTATCCCGGAAAGCTTCAACGTGCTCGTCAAGGAGATGCGGTCCCTCGGCCTGAACGTCGAGCTGATCGAGGAAGGAAGTGATGGCGATAGCGACGAGGAAGCCCCCGTCGCCGCCGAGTAGAGCTGATACCAAACCGGACTGCCCCGCTGGACTGGCGGGGCAGATCGGTCGAAACTGAGATTTCATAGGGCAGGGGCCCGCCAGCCCCATAACAACCGCCCACCCAAGGAGCAGACACCCATGCGCCAGGACGTCGCCAGCATTTTCAACCCGAATACCCCGTCGCCGACTTTTGAGGCGATCCGGATCTCGATTGCCAGCCCGGAAAAAATCCGGTCCTGGTCCTCGGGCGAGATCAAGAAACCTGAAACCATCAACTACCGGACCTTCAAGCCGGAGCGGGACGGCCTGTTCTGTGCCCGTATCTTCGGACCGACGAAGGACTATGAGTGCCTCTGCGGCAAGTATAAGCGCATCAAGTATCGCGGCATCACCTGTGAGAAGTGCGGCGTTGAAGTGACCCTGGCGCGCGTGCGCCGCGAGCGCATGGGCCACATCGACCTGGCTGCACCGGTTGCTCACATCTGGTTCCTGAAGTCGCTGCCGTCCCGGATTTCCGCGCTGCTGGACATGGCGCTGAAGGATGTGGAGCGCGTGCTCTACTTCGAGAGCTACATCGTCGTCGAGCCGGGCCTGACCGAGCTTGAGCCGCTGCAGCTGCTCACCGAAGAAGAATACATGGACAAGCAGGACGAGCTTGGCGAAGACGCGTTCACCGCCATGATCGGTGCGGAAGCCATCCGCGAACTGCTTCAGGGCCTGGACCTGCCGGTTCTGGCCGAGACGCTGCGCGAGGAACTCGCCGAGTCGACGTCCGAACTGAAGACGAAGAAGCTGTCGAAGCGCCTGAAAGTGGTCGACGCCTTCCTGATGTCGCGCGCCAAGCCGGAATGGATGATCATGCAGGTCATCCCGGTGATCCCGCCGGATCTGCGTCCGCTGGTGCCGCTGGACGGTGGCCGCTTCGCGACCTCTGACCTCAACGACCTGTATCGCCGGGTGATCAACCGGAACAACCGCCTGAAGCGCCTGATGGAACTTCGCGCACCGGACATCATCATCCGGAACGAAAAGCGGATGCTGCAGGAATCCGTCGACGCCCTGTTCGACAATGGCCGTCGCGGCCGCACCATCACGGGCACGAACAAGCGCCCGCTGAAGTCGCTGTCCGACATGCTGAAGGGTAAGCAGGGCCGCTTCCGTCAGAACCTGCTCGGTAAGCGCGTCGACTATTCCGGCCGTTCGGTCATCGTGGTTGGCCCGAGCCTGAAGCTGCACGAGTGCGGCCTGCCGAAGAAGATGGCGCTGGAGCTGTTCAAGCCATTCATCTATGCGCGCCTCGACGCCAAGGGCCTGGCCGGTACGGTCAAGGCGGCGAAGAAGCTGGTCGAGAAGGAAAAGCCGGAAGTCTGGGATATCCTGGACGAGGTGATCCGCGAGCACCCGGTTCTGCTGAACCGCGCGCCGACTCTGCACCGTCTGGGCATCCAGGCGTTCGAGCCGAAGCTGATCGAAGGCAAGGCCATCCAGCTGCACCCGCTGGTCTGCGCCGCGTTCAACGCCGACTTTGACGGTGACCAGATGGCCGTGCACGTGCCGCTGAGCCTTGAGGCCCAGCTGGAAGCGCGCGTCCTGATGATGTCCACCAACAACATCCTGTCGCCTGCGAACGGCAAGCCGATCATTGTTCCGTCTCAGGACATTGTTCTGGGTCTCTACTACCTGTCCCTGGACCGCGATGGCGAGCCGGGCGAGGGCATGATGTTCTCCGACGTCGCAGAGATCGAACAAGCCATCGACAACGGCCTCGTCAGCCTGCACTCCAAGGTGAAGGCGATGTATGAGGGCGTGGATGATGAGGGCAATCCGTGGCGCCGCGTGATCGAAACGACACCGGGCCGCTTCATGATCGCCAACATCCTGCCGCGCATGAAGGGCATCCAGCCTGACCTCGTCAACACGACGATGACCAAGAAGACGATCTCCAAGATCATCGACGAGGTCTATCGCCTGTGCGGACAGAAGGCGACGGTGATCTTCTGTGACAAGATGATGGAACTGGGCTTCCGTGAAGCTGCGAAAGCCGGCATCTCCTTCGGCAAGGACGACATGGTCATCCCGGCCGCCAAGCAGAAACTGGTCGACGCAACCAAGGAACAGGTTGCCGAGTACGAACGCCAGTATGCTGATGGTCTGATCACGCGTGGTGAGAAGTACAACAAGGTGGTCGACGCCTGGTCTACCTGTACCGACAAGGTTGCTGACGCCATGATGGACTCGGCCGCCGAGGCACAGGCTGCCAAGGGCGACCGCAAGGCCCAGGTCAACTCGATCTACATGATGGCCGACTCCGGTGCGCGGGGTTCGAAGAACCAGATGAAGCAGCTGGCCGGTATGCGCGGCCTGATGGCCAAGCCGTCGGGTGAGATCATCGAGACGCCAATCATCTCGAACTTCAAGGAAGGCCTGACCGTTCTTGAGTACTTCAACTCGACTCACGGTGCCCGTAAGGGTCTGGCCGATACGGCTCTGAAGACGGCGAACTCGGGTTACCTGACCCGCCGCCTCGTTGACGTGGCTCAGGACTGCATCATCAACGAAGATGATTGCGGTACGGAGAATGGCATCGACATCTCTGCTGTCCTGGAAGGCGCCGACGTGGTTGTCTCCCTGGCAGAGCGCATCCTGGGCCGTGTCACGGCAACGGACGTGAAGAATGTTGACGGCGAACTGGTTGTTCCGGCCAACACCTATATCGACGAAGAACTGGCTGACGCGATCGAGAAGGCCGGTGTTGATGTGGTCAAGGCACGGTCCCCACTGACCTGCGAAACCAAGAACGGTATCTGTGTCCAGTGTTACGGTCGTGACCTGGCGCGCGGTACGGTCGTCAACCGCGGTGAAGCGGTTGGTGTCATCGCAGCCCAGTCCATCGGTGAGCCGGGTACGCAGCTCACCATGCGGACGTTCCACATCGGTGGTGCGGCGCAGGTGGCGGACCAGTCCTCTGTCGAATCGAGCTTTGAAGGCACGATCCGCTTCAAGGATGCCGAGTTCGTGACCCGCAAGGACAAGACGCTGGTTGTTGTTGGCCGCCGTATGCAGGTGGAACTGGTGGACGGCGATGGCCGCACCCGTCAGTCCTTCCGCCCGGCCTATGGTACGCGCCTGATGGTGAAAGACGGTGAGAAGGTGCCAGCCGGCACGCTGCTCGCCGATTGGGACCCATTCGCCCAGCCAATCGTTTCCGAAGTCAGTGGACAGATCAAGCTGGTCGACGTGATCGACGGTGTGTCCGTCCGCGAAGAGACCGACGAAGCCACGGGCATCTCCTCGCGCGTCATCATCGACTGGCGTTCTGCGACCAAGTCGGCTGACATCAAGCCGTCCGTCCAGATCGTTGGCGACAATGGCGAGCCGGTGAAACTGCCGAATGGCAGCGATGCGGTCTACCTCCTGTCCGTCGGGGCCATCCTGTCCGTCGGTGACGGCGACAAGATTGCCGCCGGTGACACGATTGCCCGTGTCACGACCGGTGGTGCGAAGACCAAGGACATCACCGGTGGTCTGCCGCGTGTGGCCGAACTGTTCGAAGCGCGTCGTCCGAAGGACCACGCCATCATCGCGGAAGTCGACGGCAAGGTCGTCTACGGTCGCGACTACAAGAACAAGCGCCGCGTCTCCATCGTTCCGCTGGAGGAAGATCGGGAGCAGATCGATTACCTGGTACCGAAAGGCAAGCACCTTGCCGTTCAGGACGGGGACTTCATCAAGCGTGGTGAATACCTCATGGACGGTAACCCGGCCCCGCAGGACATCCTGCTGACGCTGGGCGTCGAGGCGCTGGCCAACTACCTGATCGACGAAGTGCAGAAGGTCTATCGCCTGCAGGGCGTGCCGATCAACGACAAGCACATCGAAGTCATCGTGCGCCAGATGCTGCAGAAGGTGGAAATCACCGATCCGGGCTCCACGGGCCTGATCAAGGGCGAGCATGTCGACGTGATCGAGTTCGAACAGGCCAACGAAGTGGTACGCAAGTCCCGCAAGAAGGACCAGGAAGAGGCGAAAGCCATTCCGCTCCTGCTCGGCATCACGAAGGCGTCCCTGCAGACCCGCAGCTTCCTGTCGGCTGCCTCGTTCCAGGAAACGACCCGCGTCCTCACCGAGGCGGCGATCATGGGCAAGGTCGACACGCTGGAAGGTCTCAAGGAGAACATCATCGTCGGCAGCCTGATCCCGGCTGGTACCGGTGGTGGCATCCGCCAGTTCCGCCGCGTGGCCTCCGATCGCGACAACAAGCTCCGCGCGAAGCGGGCTGCTGCTGCGGCCAAGGAGCAGGAAGCGCTGGAAACCCCGGCCGCCCTGCCGGCACCGGAAGCCGAGACACCGGCCGAATAGGCCAGCTGTCCAGCTTGAACCCAATTGGAAAGCCTGCCAGTTTCGGCAGGCTTTCCTGCGTTTGGGGCAGGGATTGCCGACTCACCGGAGCGCCTCATGCGAGACAGCCATTTTGACCGAAAAGACGTGATCGGCGCCGCATGTGCTGTGCTGGCCATCGGGCTGATTGCGTTCCTGACGCTGGATTCGTGGGCTCGTAGCGATTGCCGCGACCTGTTGCGGACCGGTGATTTCGCCTCTGCGGAAGGGGAGGTGGAAGACCCCGGCCTGGCGGCTCTGGAGGCCCGTCTCCGGGCGGGTGAGGGGTCTGATGCAGAGACGGCCTGTGTGCAGCGGATCGGTTTGCCCTTTTGACCAGACCGTCACGGCACCGAAACAGCTGTAGCCAGACAGCAGCATGCCCTTGACGCCAGCGCCTGAGAGGCTTACACGCCACCAATCGTCAGAGAGGCGGAAGGCTTGAAAAGGCTGACTGCCGCACCGGAACAGGTGGTTTCGGTCAATCTGGCCCCCAAGTTTTCGTCCGTCCCGGAGGCCAATCGCGGCATTCGGGGCACAATCCGTTACCGGCCCATCGGGCCATTTGAGACCAGAAGAGACAGAAGGCCCGAATGCCAACGATTCAACAGCTCATTCGCAAGCCGCGTCAGCCAAAGCCGACGCGTACCAAGACACCGGCCCTCAAGGCCTGCCCACAGCGCCGCGGCGTGTGCACGCGCGTTTACACGACGACGCCTAAGAAGCCGAACTCCGCGCTTCGTAAAGTGGCCAAGGTTCGCCTGACGTCTGGTTTCGAATCGCTGTGCTACATTCCGGGTGAAGGCCACAACCTGCAGGAGCACTCTGTTGTGCTTATCCGCGGCGGCCGTGTGAAAGACCTTCCGGGTGTGCGCTACCACATCGTGCGTGGTGCCCTCGATACCCAGCCAGTCAAAGACCGTAAGCAACGTCGTTCGCACTACGGTGCGAAGAAGCCGAAATAAGGAAGCCGAAGCATGTCTCGTCGTCACTCCGCTGAGAAGCGCCAAGTTCTTCCGGATCCGAAGTTCAAGGACGTGGTTGTCTCCAAGTTCATGAACCAGATCATGCGCGACGGCAAAAAGTCCGTTGCAGAGCGTATCGTCTATGGTGCGTTCGACCTGGTCGAAGGCCGCGCGAAGAAGAACCCTGTCGAGGTTTTCCACGAAGCGCTGGAAGCTGTTGCCCCGGCTGTTGAGGTTCGCTCCCGCCGCGTCGGTGGTGCAACCTATCAGGTTCCGGTTGAGGTCCGCACCGAGCGCCGTCAGGCCCTGGCCATTCGCTGGCTGGCCGCTGCTGCTGCAGGCCGCAACGAAAACACCATGCGTGAGCGCCTCGCTGGCGAACTGATGGATGCCTCCCAGGGCCGCGGCAACGCCGTGAAGAAACGGGAAGACACCCACCGCATGGCAGACGCCAACAAGGCGTTTTCACACTACCGCTGGTAATCAGCACTGGAACTGAGGAGCGATTGCGGGTAACGCGCCCGAAAATCGCTCCGAACTTCCTCCCGGAAACCAGACACGAAGGTTTATCTCATGGCCCGCGAATACACGCTGGATCGCTATCGTAACTTCGGCATCATGGCTCACATCGATGCTGGTAAAACGACCACGACCGAACGCATCCTCTACTACACCGGTAAGTCTCACAAAATCGGTGAGGTCCACGATGGCGCCGCCACGATGGACTGGATGGAGCAGGAGCAGGAGCGTGGCATCACGATCACGTCCGCTGCGACCACGACGTTCTGGTTCCGCACCGAAGACGGCAAGAACCCGACCGGCATCTATGGCGAAACGCCGGAAGAAGCCAAGTTCCGCTTCAACATCATTGATACGCCCGGACACGTTGACTTCACCATCGAAGTCGAGCGCTCCCTGGCTGTTCTGGACGGCGCGGTCTGCGTGCTGGACGCGAACGCCGGTGTTGAGCCGCAAACGGAAACCGTTTGGCGCCAGGCTGACCGCTACAAGGTTCCGCGCATCGTGTTCGTCAACAAGATGGACAAGATCGGCGCTGACTTCTTCAACTGCGTCGCGATGATCAAGGACCGCACCGGTGCGATCCCGGCTCCGATCCAGATGCCGATCGGCGCTGAGAACGAGCTGGAAGGCCATGTCGACCTGATCACCATGAAGGAATGGGTCTGGGCCGGTGAAGACCTCGGCGCAAGCTGGGAAATCCGCGACATCCGTCCTGAACTGCAGGACAAGGCTGAAGAGATGCGCGGTGAGCTCATCGAAATCGCCGTCGAAATGGACGACGCGGCGATGGAAGCCTACCTGGAAGGCAACGAGCCAGACGAAGCCACGCTTCGCACGCTGATCCGGAAGGGCACGCTGAGCCTGTCCTTCGTGCCGGTCCTGTGTGGTTCCGCGTTCAAGAACAAAGGTGTCCAGCCGATGCTGAACGCCGTGATCGACTTCCTGCCAGGTCCGCTCGACGTGCCGCCTTACATGGGCTTTGCACCGGGCGACGAGGACGAAGTCCGCAACATCGAGCGTAAGGCTGACGACAGCCAGCCATTCTCCGGTCTTGCCTTCAAGATCATGAACGACCCTTACATGGGTACGCTGACCTTCACGCGGATCTACTCCGGTACGCTGTCCAAGGGCGACAGCTTCATGAACTCCACGAAGGGCAAGAAAGAGCGCGTTGGCCGTATGGTCATGATGCACTCCAACAAGCAGGACGAGATCACGGAAGCCTTCGCAGGTGACATCGTGGCCATCGCCGGCCTGAAGGAAACCACGACCGGTGACACGGTCTGTGACCCGAACAAGCCAGTCGTTCTGGAAACGATGACCTTCCCGGATCCGGTGATCGAGATCGCGGTTGAGCCGAAATCCAAGGCTGACCAGGAGAAGATGTCGGTTGGTCTGCAGCGCCTCGCCGCAGAAGACCCATCCTTCCAGGTCGAGACGAACCACGAATCCGGCCAGACGATCATGAAAGGCATGGGCGAGCTTCACCTCGACATCCTGATCGACCGCCTGAAGCGCGAATTCAAGGTCGAGGCCAATATCGGTCAGCCGCAGGTGGCTTACCGTGAGAAGATCGGCCGTGGCGCAGAGATCGACTACACGCACAAGAAACAGTCCGGTGGTACCGGTCAGTTCGCTCGCGTGAAGCTGCAGTTCGAGCCGCTGGAATCCGGTTCAGGCTTCATCTTCGAAAGCCAGATCGTTGGTGGTTCGGTTCCGAAGGAATACATCCCGGGCGTCGAAAAAGGCCTGGAAAGCGCCAAGGAAAACGGCCTTCTGGCTGGCTATCCGGTGACGGACTTCAAGGCCACGCTGGTCGACGGTGCATTCCACGACGTGGACTCCTCGGTCCTCGCCTTCGAAATCGCGTCGCGCGCTGCGTTCCGCGAACTGAAAGGCCAGGGCGATCCGCGCCTGATGGAACCGGTCATGGCAGTGGAAGTTGTCACGCCGGAAGACTATATGGGCGACGTGATCGGTGACCTGAACTCCCGCCGGGGTCAGATCCAGGGATCCGAACCACGCGGCAACGCTGTCGCGATCAAGGCCTTCGTCCCGCTGGTCAACATGTTCGGTTACGTGTCTGACCTTCGCGGCATGTCGCAAGGCCGCGCCCAGTTCACGATGCTCTTCGATCACTATGATGAAGTGCCGCGTGCCGAAGCACAGAAGATCATTTCGGAAGTCGCTGGTTCTTAAGCAATTGTGGCCGGATATCCGGCCCGGAATATAGACTAAAGGAGAGGCCCGATGGCCAAGGCAAAGTTTGAACGCAACAAGCCGCACGTCAACATCGGCACGATTGGCCACGTTGACCACGGCAAGACGACGCTGACCGCAGCGATCACGATGACGCTGGCAGAG